>Ga0308157_10000002_pt1 | contig 1700593 bp, 1756 predicted proteins | sample PhyBR1_FD_201035 | JGI IMG/M metagenome (GOLD analysis project Ga0308157, IMG submission 201035) | Phyllosphere microbial communities from UC Gill Tract Community Farm, Albany, California, United States - DLSLB.R1 | ecosystem: Host-associated > Plants > Phyllosphere > Unclassified | place...
CCTATGCACCAGAACGCGCACAAGCATTCACAGCAGGTGAAAAACTCGATAATCGTGTCATCTTCCAAAGCTTTAGCCTCTTCCAACCGTACGAAAGTAACATGTACCGGACGCTTGCGAAAAAAGGCGATTTATTGAACACATGGGGCGTGACGGATGTCTGGCTTCCACCAGCGTATCGTTCATTTGATATGGCTCGTTATTTAGAAGGCTATGCGATTGCCGATCGATACGATCTCGGTGAGTTCCCGCAAGGACCGGACGATACGATTCCGACAAAATACGGAAAAGCCACACAACTCGAGATGATGGTCGATATGTTGCATGACGATCACATCAAAGTCCAGATGGACCTCGTACCGAACCAAATGCTTGGTCTAAGTCAACGGGAAGCGGTCTACGTGCGTCGTGCGACGGGTTCAGGTAAACCGTTCGCGAATCCATTTACAGGTGGCGAACCAACGAAGACGCTTGCGACACCTTATCTCGCCTACACAAAAGGTGGCGGTATGGGGCAAGCGAAATACGGCTACATCAAAGAATGGAACAAATCATATCTCAACGGAACCTCTCTTCAAGGGCAGGGACTTGGACGGATCATGACGGACCAAGACGGGAAAGCATACCGTTTCTTTGGTGTCGATCACGCAGATAACTACTTGCCAGAATGGTTGCTTGAAGCGGCAAAAACGGGAAACATCAACACGGTCGATTCGTATCTCGCGACAGATGGCTGGTATGAAGTATCAGAGGGTAACTGGAAACCGATGTTGACGCAATATACAAAAGACACAGGCTATCTTCCGTTCATGCTGAAGAATGGCTTTGCATCAAAAGAAGCTTTGTTAGCGTCTGGGGATAATGGAAAAATTGCAGACTTAACAAATCAATACATGAGTACAAAAGCGGAGTATGGATACGGTTCAGAAGAACGTTCGTTCCAAAACGATAACTCCGGAATCGATACAGAAGATCAGTTCCTCTTCGTCGATGAAAAGGGAAACCCGACGCAGACAATCAACAACACGATGGCAAGAAATGATGAATTCCTCGTCGGCGTTGACCTTGCGAACTCGAACCCGGAAGTCATCAAAGAACAAAAGAACTGGATGAAGTGGATGCTTGAAACGTATAAGTTTGACGGATTCCGAATCGATGCAGCGTCGCACTATGATAAAGCGATTTTAAAAGCAGAAGCAGAAATCTCAAAAGCACATTTCGGAAAACAAGATTACTTGAGCTATATCGAAAGCTATAAAGCATCTCAACGTTCGTACATGAAAGCAAACAACAACGAACAACTCATCATGGACTCTGATTTGTACTTCACATTACGTTCGACGCTAAAAACTTCGCAAAAACGTCCACTTCGTGATCTTGCGAAACTTTCAGTCGTCGATCGTGAAGGTTATGGAGCGACGGATGTTCAACCGAACTGGTCGTTCGTCAATAACCACGACCAAGAGAAAAACCGTGTCAACCAAATCATGCTTGATATGTACGGCATCAAGGCAGGTGCTCAGTACAGTAAAACGGATCAGCCGAAGTCGTTTGAGAGACTCTACAATAAAAAAGATGAAGCCAAGGCACTTGCGATTTACAATCAAGAGCTTGCTAGTCCGACGAAGAAATACTCGACGGAAAATATCGTCGCTCAGTATGCGTTCCTTCTTTCGAATAAAAACACGGTTCCAACCGTCTATTATGGTGATCTCTACCAGACCGATGCATCGTACATGTCAAAAACGACACCGTACTATGATGAAATCACGAACCTCCTAAAAGTGCGTAAAAAATACGCATATGGGAAACAGTTCGTGGCTTACCATACATCGAACACATCAAAAGAAGCGGGGAAAGACTTGATCTCGAGCGTCCGCTTCGGGAAAGACCGCAACACCGGTGTCGCGACCGTCATCGGAAAAAATGCAGCCCTTGATACGACAATTCCAGTCAACATGGGTAAAACACACGCGAACCAAGTCTTCGTCGATGCTAGTGGCGTCACGAACACGAAACTCGTCACGGATAAGAACGGTGTCTTGACAGTTCCAGTCAAAGGAATCAAGACGGCTGAAGTCAACGGGTACGTCGGCGTCTTCGTTCCGCAAGCAACAAAAGCACCAGTCGCAACGATCAAAGCCGGTACTGTCTATCAAGGGAAAGCGTTGAACTTGAAAACGACGATCGCAAACTCAAAATCAGCAATCGCTTCGACTCGCTACCGTGTCCTTGATACAAAAAAAGCGACAGTCGATTCAAAAGGTCGCCTGACAGGTAAAGCAACAGGGAAAACGACGGTTGAAGCAACGGTTACGTTAAAAGATGGTTTTGTTTTGAAGACGGTTTTGCCGATCGGAACAAAAATCAACAGCGTCACGCTGAAAGCTTCAAAAGCAGCACTGAAGAAGAACCAGACGACACGTATCTCTTATACGTCAGCAACGGATAAAATCAAATCTGTTCAGTATACGTCAGCAAACAAAAAAGTCGCACAAGTCTCGTCACACGGTAACGTCAGAGGTATTAAAGCAGGCAAAACGACGATTCGTGTCACGTACACGACAGTTGGAAACTATAAAGTCGTCAAAACATTCACAGTCACAGTCAAGTAACACCAAGCGCCACTCTCAACACGAGAGTGGTGCTTTTTATGATTTGCGTCAAGGTTTCACTATATTCCACATAATTCCATATAATCTGGGTATTAGTAAGAAAGACCTAGAGGGAGGAACGATGATGCGCAAATGGATAGCAGGAAGCCTAGCACTTGGTTTGATCTGTAGTACGGTACCAGTCAATGCAATCGAGAAAAAAGAGACGATTCGTCCTGCGATATTGGCGAAAGCAAAAGAAGTACTAGTCTTCTCGAAGCAATCGAGGAGTGCGTTAACAAGACGATTTGATTCAAAAGGATTAGCAGTCTGGTATTTTGTCGCAAAGGATTTTGTCGTGAAAGGAACACACTTCGAATTCGAGCTTGACTACGATACATACGGGACGATATTCGCAAGTAAAGCCGATGCGGAAGCAGGTCGCGTCTATAATCGCTACTACCAAGTCATTGAAGAAGTCCTGTGCTGACGGGGCTTCTTTTTTCGGTCCATTCATTGATTAATGGAGGTAAAAAGAACTAGAAAAATCAATTTTTTCCATTATAATGAAAAAGGATACATGAATGAAGGAGTGAAATCATATGAAAAAGATCATCGTCAGCGCCCTCCTCGTGAGTGCGTTTAATATATATACGTTGGATACAACGGAAGCGGCGACAACGGCTAAAAAAGTGCCAGCCATCGAAGCAAAAACGAAAAAAGGCTATATCAAAGGAAAGTTCGATGCAAGTGGGAAAGCGTTGTTCTATTTCGATACCAAAACCTATCTTGCCGGCGGAACACACTTGAAGTTCGCCTTTGATGCTTCCAAAAAAGCGACGGTTTACACGTCGCAGACGGAATACAAACAAAAAGATCCATATGCGCGGTATGCGAATAGTAAAAAGACACTCTTTTTCCCACTGACGTGGAGTGGGCGACAATACATCGAAGTGACGGGGGCGAAGAACAAAGCTTTTACGATTCCCTATAAACTCGAACGCCTCGAACCCATTCGGGAATACGCGACAAAATCAGCAGCAACCGGACAAGCGACGAGTCTCGTCGTCCGTCTAAACGGGGCGACGAAAGCGAGTACGTTGTCACAGACGTCGCGCGCCGCTCATCACGAAACGATCGACAGTACGTTACGGCTCGAGAAGTTCTCTTACAACAGCTTCATTCAAGCCGTAGCTGCGAAACGACAACTCGAACAAACGAAGGGTGTCCGGTACGTCGAACTCGATCAATCGATGAAGTTGCTCAGTACGGATCCTTTCCAGTCCGTCCAGTGGGCGTTAAAAAATACCGGACAACGTGGTGGTGTCAAAGGAGCGGACATCGGTTATCATGCGATGGTCAAGCGGATTGCGAATAAGTCACGTTCGACTGTCCGTGTAGCGGTCGTCGATACGGGCATCAATCCAACCTATGCAGATTTCGCTGGACGCGTCCGGATGGATCTCGGATACGATTTCGTTCATAAGCGCCAGCTCGCTTATGACGATCATGGACACGGTACACACGTCGCCGGTGTCATTGCCGCAGCATCAAACAATGGTTACGGGATGACGGGGATCAACGACCGGGCGAGCATCATTCCGATTAAGGTCATCTCGCGCAATAACTATGCGTCGAACTCGAATATCGCAAAAGGGATTCTGTTCGCTGTGAAACAAAAGGCGAAAGTCATCAACTTGAGTCTTGGCGGTGGCGGTGTTTCCCTGGCGATTGAAGATGCCTTAGCGGAAGCACGCAAGAAAGGAATCTTCGTCGCAGCAGCAACTGGCAATGAAGGCGCACCAAAACTGTCCTATCCGGCACGCTCGAAATATGTTTTCTCAGTCGGGGCGACGAATCGATTCGATAAACGAGCATCGTTCTCGAACTACGGCGAAGGACTGGATCTCGTCGCACCAGGGCAAGACATCGCGAGCTACTTACAAGATGGCGAATCCATCTTCTGGAGCGGCACATCGATGGCGACACCGCATGTCGCAGGCGTCGCGAGTGTCCTCTATAGCTTAAAGCCAAGTATCAAAGTAACGGACGTCGAATCGATTCTTCGTAAGTCAGCGAAGGACCTCGGCAAAAAAGGTCGTGACACGACGTACGGGTATGGGCGCTTGAATGCCGATCGTGCTGTTCAGCTCGTGAAATAAGGAAAGTAGGTTAAACGATGAAACGTATCCTATGTGTCTTCCTCATCGGTGTCCTTTGTTTCAGTGGGACACCTGAAGGACAGGCAGCATCAAAGGAAGCACTGCAAATCAAACAAGAGTACAAAACACTCAAATTCGGCATGACGCTGACGGAAGTCGCGAAGACGATGTACGGAAAAGAGTACCGAAAGTACATCAAGAAAAAAGATGGGAGAGTCGTCTTTACGAAAAAACCGGGCACGACCGGTAACGAACAAGGTTATCGGTCCCTCGGATATGTACTGGATCGTCCCTCTAAAAACCTTCCAACAACAACACTTCTTGAATTTAGTACGAAACAGCATCAGAAGACATATTACCTGACACAAAAAGCGCTGTACTATCAAGGCGATACGGAGAATGGCTTGTACGAAAATAGCCGGACCGTTGTGAAATCGTCGACACTCCGCCATGGAATGACAGAGAAACAGCTTAATCAACTGGTGACAGGTAAAAAGCTCGGACAGGTGTCGATGTATCTGAGCTGGAACGTTTCATCCGTCATAAAAAAAAGTCCGATGAAGAATGGACGCTATAAAATCTATCAATTCCACCGATCACATTCGAAAAAAATCGAAGTCGTCCCCTTGTCCTATAACACGAAGAAAAAGCGATATGAGGTTGACACAGAAATCGGGATTTCATTGAAGTACGAAAAATGAATAATGATGATGTATAGAGTCATCAAAGAGAGAGGGAAGCAGGTATGAAGCGCATCATCACGTGGTCATTCTGTTTAGTATTACTGCTTAGTCTGTTTGTTCCAGGAACGGTATCCGCAGCAACAAAAGTAGAAACGCTTGCGACGACACAGTACAAGGGCTTAAAAAATGGAATGACGATGGAACAAGTCGCTCAAGTCCTGTATGCCAAGTCGTATCAAAAACACTTGAAGAAAAGAAACGGATCGACTGTCTTGAAGCTTCCAATCAACTTTGAAGGAAGCGACGAAGGACATAAGCAATTAATCCATGTCATCTCTGATTCGACAAAACAAGATCTCCCGACCGAACTTGTCTTACAGTTCATGACGAAGCAAAAGAGTACAAGCTATCGATTAGTGACAAAAGCACTGTTCATCGAACGAAAAACAAAGACGGGATATCGCGAAAGTACACGGACGCTCGTCAAAGGTGCGACACTCAAGAACGGGATGACGGAAAAAGAGCTCGATGCAAAATTGACGGGCAAGGGTCTTGGCAACTGGACGATGCTCGGTCATATGGATACAACGTCTGCTTATACGCTAGATGAACAAAAACGAGGATTTGCTGACGTGTTTCGAGTGAAGGAATATGTCTTTAAATCGACGACGAATAAATGGCAACATGTCGAGTTGACGTATGACGAACAAGCGAAAACCTATAAAGTCAGTGACATTCGGACGATTCAGACTAAAAACTAAAGTAACAGGAATGGAAAGAGAGTGGAATGGATGCAAAAATGGATCAAATCGAGTTTCGTCTGTCTGATGGCAATCGTATTACTTAGCGGTGGCTCGGTCTCAGCGGCAACAAAGAACGAACAACAATTCACCGATTCTTTGAAGAACTATTCGTTCGGGATGACGGTGACGGAGTTTGCTAAGCAGATGTACGGCAAGTCGTATAAAAAATACTTAACGAAGAAAAATGGATCGACTGTTCTCAAACATGATGTAAAGAAAGTTATTTCAGAAGAATCTGTCGATAGCCTTCAGTATTTCTTCTATGATCAAACGAAACAAGAGCCGATGCATGTCATGCAAATCATGTTCATGAAAAAGCCGAAGAACAAGCTCTATCGTCTTGTATTCAAAGGCGTTGACATGAAACGAGATAAGACCGTAAGGCAAAGTACGAAACAACTCATGACAGGGAAACGGATTCGATTCGAAATGACTACGGAACAAGTAGATGCTGTCTTGACAGGAAAAGGGCTCGGTGATTGGATGACGTGGGCTGTGATGGATTATAGATCGGTCTTTACGAAACGAGAGTTGAAAAACATTGGATTCGGAAAGGCAAAAGTGAAGATTTACATCTTCCAGACGGACAAAAAGAATAAGCAGAAGCGCGTCAGGATGCATGATACGGGTAAAGGTTATGTCGTCACAGATATCATGACGGTTTCCGGTGCGACCGAAGATGGTGGGTTCTGATGCATAATTGGATTATGAGGCGATTCCTTCTCATAGTAGTTCTAGCAACAGTTTGCCTTAATCCAGTAACAGCGGATGCAGCAACAAAGGCTGAGACAATCGCAACGAAACAATATCGTGCGTTAAAACCGGGGATGACAGTGGAGCAAGTCGCAAAAGTCCTCTACGGCAAGACATACAAAAAACAACTGAAGATGAAAAATGGTTCACAAGTTTTACGATTGAACACAGAGATCGAGATGGAGGAATGGGATCGGAACGTTCTTCTCTATGATCTCGTGAATCGAAAAGTTGAATTCCCGTCAGCAATCGGTGTCCTGATGTTCATGACGGAGACAGGTGGAACAAAGTACCGGCTGACGATGAAACAAATGGAGTTCAAGCGTGACACGGCAGCAGGATTTCGGACGAGTGATCGTAAACTAATCAAAGGTGCGAAAATCAAGAACGGGATGACAGAACAACAAGTCGATCGACTACTGACGGGGAAAGGACTCGGAGCATTCGGAACACTCGGTCTAGCTGATACGACATCTGTCCTTCGAAAAAAAGAAATTAAAGCAGGGAAAGCGACGATCATTCATACGAAATCATACGTTTTTCCGACAGCAACGAATCAGTGGCAGTATGTCTTTTTCATCTATGACACCAAAAAGAAAACGTATCGTGTCGAAAGTCACGATCGTTATTAAAAAGGAGCTTGGAATATGAACACGACATTCATGAAAATCACGGTGGCGACAATCATCGCGGGATCAACACTCTTTAGTGGAACAGCATCTGCTGCAACGAAAGTCGAGACGACAGCAACGAATCAATACACAGCACTCAAAGCGGGTATGACGATGGAGCAAGTCGCAAAAGTCTTATACAGTAAAGATTACAAAAAGCAATTAACGACGAAAAATGGTTCACAAGTATTGAAGACAAAAGAAGAGTTTAAGGACGTTGAAGATAAACGTAAGGAAATTTATTACGAAATCTACGATCGGAAGGCAAAAATTCCTCCGACGTTAATGTCACTCGGTTTCATGACGAAAAAGAATGATTCCGTATATCGTCTTATTTCAAAACAAGTCGAAATGGGACGGAATACATATTCCGAGTATCGCGAGAGTACACGGAAGTTAAATGCAGGCGCTAAAATCAAAACGGGAATGACGGAGAAACAACTCGATGGTGTGCTCTCAGGTTCTGGTCTTGGTGAATGGGCTGGATTGCTTGAGGAAGATGCACGAAGCGCCTTCAGTGCAAAAGAAATCAAAGCCTATGAGATTGAAGCGTTTAAAGGAAAACTGTATGTCTTCCAAAAATCGACGAAATCACGCGTTTACGTTGAGATGAGCTATGACACGAAAAAGAAAACCTACGTTATTGAAAATCACGAGACATTCTAAAAAGGGGATAGGAAGATGAAAACAACATTTACGAAACTGGCTGTAGTAGCAGTCATCGCAGGATCGACACTTTTTAGTGGGACGGCATCAGCTGCAACGAAAGTCGAGACGACAGCGACGAATCAATATACAGTACTTAAAGCAGGTATGACGATGGAGCAAGCAGCAAAGGTCTTATATGGAAAAAATTATAAAACACAACTCATCAAAAAAAATGGTTCAACGATGCTGAAGAAAAAAGCGTCTTCGACTTCAAATGAAGAGGGTCAGAAAATCGATAACTATCAATTCTTCGATACAAAAGCAAAAGTACCACCAGTGACGACGGATTTGACGTTTGTGACAAAAAAGAAGGACTCGGTTTATCGCTTGGCGATGAAGATCATCAATATCACGGCAGATACGAAGCTTGAGGCGCGTGAAAGTAAGATGCAAATCGTAAAAGGTGCGAAACTAAAAGAAGGCATGACAGAAAAACAACTGGATGCTGTTCTGACAGGAAAGGGTCTCGGAGACTGGATGACTTTGATGACATTCGATTTCACAAGTATTGCTACGAAGAAAGAAATCAAAGACGGCATAGCGGGTCCGGAATCGATAAAAGCCTACGTCTTCCAAACAACGGATCCTAAAAAACGAATGGTTGTGAATCTCGACTATAACAGTAAGAAAAAAGTTTTTGAAGTATTCGATTTTGAAAAGGTTTCGGCTAATTCACCACTCTATTAAGTCTTTTCAGAGGTAAAGAGTCTACTTTGTAGTAGGCTCTTTTTTTCATCTTTTCCCGTTTTTGACAAATTACGCTCAAATTTCGTTATACTCAGGCTGTAAGTCTTGTCATACACAACCGATATTAACGAGAAGCAAAACACAGAAGGGAATGGACGCAGTTGGAACGAGTAAAGAAAAAACGTAAGGTGAAAAAACGCTGGACGCCACTGAAAATCATGCTATTAATTGCACTTGTCCTCATCGTCGGTGTCGGCGGATTCATCGGCTATACATATTATCAAGTCGACCAAACGGTCAAAAAAATTCAGTCACCGGTTAAGAACACGGGAGACAAGGTCGTCGAAGATCAAAAGCCGGTCTCGGTACTATTACTCGGTGTCGACCAACGGCCAGGCGAGCGGGGTCGTAGTGACTCAATCATGGTCATGACACTGAACCCGACACGAAACGAAAGTCGGTTGATCAGTATTCCTCGAGATACAAAGGTCGATATTGTCGGTCATGGAACGAACGATAAAATCAACCATGCTTATTCATTTGGTGGACCGGAAATGGCTATTAAGACGGTCGAAAAATTTCTCAATATCCCGATCAACTACTATGCAGAAATCAACATGGAAGGGTTCACGTCCCTGGTTGATGCAGTCGGTGGGGTGACGGTCAATAATGATATCGACTTTACTGTCAGTGGAACACATTTCCCGGTTGGTAAAGTCAACTTAGATGGAAAATCAGCGTTAAAATTCACACGCATGCGTTATGAAGATCCACGTGGTGACTTTGGTCGCCAGATGCGTCAACGAGAAGTCATCGCCCAGGTTGCGAATAAATTGTCATCCGATGTGTCAGTCAGTAACTTCAATGCGATCATGGACGTCGTCGGGAAGAACGCGCAGACGAACGTTTCATTCAAACCGATGCGTACTTTAGCATTTGATTACATGGATGCCTTCCGTAACCAAAAGAACTTGAAACTCGAAGGAACGGGTGGAAAAGAAGGCGACGGAATTTATTACTGGCACCCAACAGATGATTCATTAAAAGAAACACAAACGGCATTACGCTATTCACTCGATATGGAATGAACAAAAGCACCGAATCCGTGAGATTCGGTGCTTTTGTTTAGAACGATTGTTCAGCTAGACGGATCCGGCTGATTGTTCCGTCTTTCGCAAAACGTTGGAGACGATACGAGTTACTCGTGACGAGCCCTGTCGATTCTGTTTCGAGTTGAAGGGGAGCAAGTGAGGCTAATTGCTCATTCGTAATAGTTGTCTCCGTCCAGTCAATGGCGATCACCTTGTTGTCCTTCAAGACAAAAAAGTGCTTTCCGTAAAAGAGATAGTCATGCAATTCATCATTGAAGGTCCGATCGGCTGGTCCATAAAGACTATTCAGTTCCTCACTACTTTTGCCGATAAGGTCAATGAGGGTGCCCGTCACGAAACTCGTATCGAGGTTATCGTTCACCCACGTCAAAAGTGTTTCGTCAGCGAGTGGATCACCCTCGAGTCTCTTTGTCGTATCGGCTGTTTTGATGAATCCCGTTAAATCATCCGACAATTCGATTTCAGTCACACCGTCTTTTTTCTTGACGATACGATATCCATCACCGAAGTCAGCTTCGTAGAGTAATGTCGTCATTCCTTCTTCTCGGTAGATGTTGCTCGAGCGTGTTTTGACGTATAGAACATCATCAACAGCGGCAGTCTCTTTTGTTACTTTTGATTTCTTTTCCTTTGTCTTCTCAACTGTGATTGGTTTTTCAACAGTGGCTTTTGGTGTCGTATCTGCAGAATCTGCGAAGTATTTCGAGTAGATATAGGTTCCACTTGCGCCAAGTAAGAAACAAAGAATTAACAGTGCGATCCAGCCCCAAGGTAATGGTCGTTTTGTTCCAGCATGCTTGATTTCTTTTTCTTTTTTACGGCGTTTTGGTTCCGGTTCGCGTTGACTCCGTGACAGAGTTGGAAGTGGTTCTTCTTCCTTGTTCGGAAGTGGACCATCTTCGTCCAAAATTGGACGAGCAACTAATGTAGCGTAAAAGTCAGCTAATGTCGCATGATGTTTTCCGGCGAGGAATGCATTCCATTCGTCGACCGTGACTATATCTTCGTCATAAGGAATTAGTGGCAGTTGACCTGTGATTCGGATCATTGTATCCGTCAAGGATTCGGTCGAAGCCAGACTCGAACGAATTCGTTCATGAAGTCGTGCGATATCCTCCTTCGAATGGGATGTATAGAATTGTAGCGCTTGTAACGAGCGATGCATAAAGAAATTCCTCCTATGTCGAGATACGGAAATGAATGTAAAAAGTAACAATTCATCTTTTATTATACGCAATGTTTTTCAATAAACGTATGACATTTCCTAAAAAAACATCAACCATTTCCCAAATATTTGTTATACTGAGTCCTAGTTGATGTAGGAAAGTCACTGAATTAGACAAATAAAGGAGAATAATTAGACCATGAATGAAACGATTAGCTTGCAGGAATTATTTTCGATTTTACGTAAATCGTTCTGGCGCATCTTGGCGTTGACGATCGTCGCCGCTCTCATCTCATTTGCCGTCAGTAGCTTTTTAATTAAGCCAACGTATCAAGCAGGAACACAGATTCTTGTCACTCCAAAAAAACAAGAAAACGAAGTTATCGATGCACAGTCCGTCCAGTCGTCTGTCACATTGGTTAATACATATCGGGTCATCATCAAAAGCCCAGCGATTTTAGAACAGGTTCAGAAGGAAGTTCCAAACGCCCCGACAAATGTAGCTGCATTAAATAATATGGTCACGGTCGAAAGTGAACAAAACTCACAGGTCATTAATGTTTCGGTCCAAAGTACCGATGCATCACTCGCATCAAACATGGCTAACTCGATTGCAGAGGTCTTTAGTTCAGATGTTCAAAAATTAATGAGCGTTGATAACGTTACTGTTTTATCGAAATCAGGCATCCCGACGTCACCCGTTAGTCCGAATATCATTTTAAATACAGCGATCGCTGCAGTCGTTGGATTCTTACTCGGTGTCGGTCTTGCGTTCTTACGCGAAGTACTCGACCGTCGCATTCGGACAGAAGATCAGGTCCAACAAATTCTTGATCTACCAGTTCTCGGTAGTATCCCGGATATCGATAGCAAAGTATTCAAGTCATCGTCAAAAGCAGCAAAACGAGAGGCGGTCCAACAACATGGCTAAGAAGAGCAAAATGAATAAAGACGCACGGAAACTGATTACGGTCACACAACCAAAGTCGCCTGTTGCTGAACAATACCGGACGATTCGGACGAACATCGAATTCATGGCTGTCGATCGTGAGATTCAAGCAATTCTTGTTACTTCTGCGACACAAGGTGAAGGAAAATCAACGACGTCATCAAACTTAGCTGTCGCCTACGCGCAACAAGGTAAAAAAGTGTTAATCATCGATACCGATATGCGTCGTCCAACGGTTCATTATACGTTCCGTGTAGCAAATGGTCTCGGACTTTCGAGTCTGTTGACACGCCAAGCGGAAAAAGAAAAAGCGATCTTGCCGACGAAAGTCGATAACCTATCAATTTTGACAGCCGGTCCGATTCCACCGAACCCAGCGGAGCTTTTGTCGTCACGGGCAATGGAGCATCTTGTTGCACAACTACGCGAAGAATTCGACATCATCATCTTTGACGCACCACCATTACTACAAGTCGCCGATAGTCGAATTACTTCAAAATTAACCGATGGTGTTGTCCTTGTCGTCGGTTGTACGACATCCGATCGTCAACGGGTGTTAAAAGCGAAGGAACAGCTTGAATTGGCCGAAGCGAAAATTCTCGGTGTCGTCTTGAACCGTCGTGAACTGACGGATGATTCAGCATACCAATACTACTATTCCTATGAGTGAGGGACATCTATATGGTTGATATCCACTGTCATATCTTGCCGCTCGTCGATGACGGTCCGGCCAGTGTCGAACATGCTTTGCAGTTAGCTGAACAAGCCGTTGCAGAAGGGGTGTCGCGGATCATCGCGACACCACACCTCTATCATCCACAATTCGAAACAGAAGATGTCGATGTGAAGCTCACCGTCGATGAATTCAATGTCTTGTTAAAGCAACGTGATATTCCTTTAACCGTCTATCCAGGTCATGAGATCCGGTTGATTGGGGAGTTAATGGAAGCGTTAGAAGCAGGACAAGCACTGACACTCAACGAGTCACGCTATATTTTGATCGAGTTTCCGTCAAGCGGAATTCCGTCGTATGCGCGACAAGTCTTTGCAGAATTGATTTCCGATGGTTACATTCCAGTCGTTGCCCACCCGGAAAAAAATAAAGCCATCATCCAAAATCCATCGTTACTCTTTGAATTGATTTCAAACGGTGCGATTAGTCAGGTAACGTGCGCTAGTTTGATCGGCAAATACGGAAAGGATGTCCAGCGGTTTGCGATTGCCTTGCTTGAGAATGGGCTAGCCCATCTTGTGGCAAGTGATGCGCATCACCTAGAGAAACGTCCATTCTACTGGAAACAATGCGAACGGATGCTTGAGAAAACATTCGAAGATTGGTTGATCGATGAGATTTATGAAAACAATGAAGCTGTTCTCTTGAACCAACTCGTGACAATCAATCCCCCGAGTCCTGTCGAGAAGAATTGGAAAGGACAGTGGGTATAACATTTTTTGTCAAGGTGAGGGAAAGAGAGTGAATTGGCACTCTCTTTTTTCTATGTCAACGCTTACATTATGAAATTATGGAAATCTTTATGGAAAGTGACGCTTGTCCTATGTTATTGTATTTTACATAAAGAATGGAATGTTAGATATAATTTGGGAAACTGAAATTATATATAGGAGATGATTATGTGATTAAAGTAAAAAAAGCAGTTATTCCAGCAGCAGGACTCGGAACACGTTTCTTGCCAGCGACAAAAGCGATGCCGAAGGAAATGTTACCGATCGTTGATAAACCGACGATTCAATACATCATTGAAGAAGCCATTGAATCAGGAATCGAAGATATCTTGATTATCACTGGTAAAGGGAAGCGCGCGATCGAAGATCACTTTGATTCCGTACCGGAACTGGAAGCGAACCTGATTTCGAAGAATAAATCAGAATTACTATACTTAGTCGAAGAGACAACGAAGATTAATATTCATTTCATTCGTCAATCAAAGCCAAAAGGTCTTGGGGATGCGATTCTTCAAGCGAAAGCATTCGTGGGTAATGAACCATTCGTCGTTATGCTTGGGGATGATATCGTTCAGGCTGAGGTGCCGTGTACACGACAGCTAATCGAGCAATATGAAATCACGAATAGTTCAATCATCGGTGTACAGCCAGTTCCTGAAAAGGATACGCATCGTTACGGGATCGTTGATCCAAGCTCGAGCATCTCAGAGCAATTACATAAGGTGAAATCTTTCGTCGAAAAGCCAGCACCAGGAACAGCTCCATCGAACTTAGCAATTTTAGGGCGTTATCTACTCACACCAGAAATCTTTAAATATCTTGAAACACAACAAGTTGGTTCAGGTGGCGAAATTCAATTGACGGACGCGATTACGCGACTCAATGAAATGCAACGAGTCTTTGCCTACGAATTTGATGGTAAACGGTATGATGTTGGTGAAAAATTAGGATTCATCCGAACGACACTTGAGTTTGCGTTAAATCGAGAAGACTTAGGAGCAGACGTAGCAGAAATGATGGAAGAGTTATTACAATCACACAAATCACAATCGCTTATCTAAAAATCAGCATTCAAATATTAGTTGAAGGGAGTGAATGTTCGTGAAGAAGTATTACTATTACCGAACGATTTTACTAGCATGTATGGATGCCTGTGCATTAATGGTTGCGATGAGCTTTACATATTTTTTCTTATATCCAAAGGAATTATTTTTATTGATTGACAGTCGTGATTTAGTTCAGTCAGCGACGGTATTTGCTTTACTCTTCATCACAGTCGCGTTTCTCATGAAACTGTACCGTGTTAACTGGAAATATGCGAGTGTACAGGAAGCAATGACATTATCATTGTCTCTGGGACTCAGCTCAATCGGCTTAATAGTGTACCAAGTTCTATTCTTCGGACAAGTCTTAGAACGTATCACACTATTAAGTTTTTGTATTTCTTTACTATTACTTGGAGCGATCCGCGTAGCATTACGTTTGCTTGGGATTGGACAGCACTGGCGAAAATATGCTCTGCCACGTCGAATGATCAAGTCACGAAAACGAACGTTGGTCATCGGAGCAGGACGTGCAGGACGAGCATTGGTTCGTCAACTCTATGCATCACCATTCCATGAATTAAAGCCGGTTGCTTTTGTCGATGATGATCCAAAAAACATGCATTTCGTGATTCAAGGAATCGAAGTTGCAGGAACGACGGAGGACTTAAAGGCAGTCATCGAACGACATAAAATTGAAGCCATCGTCTTAGCGATTCCATCGTTGTCACAGCAACGCCGGATTGAACTGATCACAGAGGCAAAGACACTTTGTAAGAACGTCCAAACCTTACCGATGATTGAAGAACTCGTGACGGGGAAAGTCTCGGTCAACGCGATTCGCGATGTATCGATTGAAGACTTACTCGGACGCGAACCGGTTGAACTGAACATCTCGGGGATTCGAAGTGAGATTGAAGGACGGACCGTACTTGTGACTGGAGCGGGTGGATCGATTGGATCAGAAATTTGCCGCCAAATCATTCAATTTAATCCCACGACGTTAGTATTACTCGGTCATGGTGAGAACAGTATCTATTTGATTGAACGAGAACTGCGTGGTTTACAGACTGCAATCAACCTAGTGCCAATCATTGCCGATGTACAAGACCAAATGCGTCTCGACGAAGTATTTGCACAACATCAACCGGATGTCGTCTTCCATGCAGCTGCTCATAAACATGTGCCTTTAATGGAAGCAAATCCGTATGAGTCAGTTAAAAATAATGTCTATGGAACGAAGAACGTCGCAGAAGTAGCGGATCGTCACCAGGTCGAAAGGTTCGTCATGATCTCAACGGACAAAGCAGTCAACCCGACGAACGTCATGGGTTCGACGAAACGAATTGCCGAGATGATCATTCAGGATTTGGGGAAACGAAGTCAGACGAAGTTTGCCGTCGTTCGTTTCGGTAACGTCCTTGGTAGTCGAGGCTCTGTCATTCCACTCTTTAAATCACAAATCGAAGCCGGAGGACCTGTCACGGTGACACATCCAGAGATGACACGATTCTTCATGACGATTCCAGAAGCGAGTCGATTGGTCATTCAAGCGGGGATTCTAGCAGACGGCGGAGAAGTATTCGTCCTTGATATGGGCGAGCCGGTAAAAATCGTTGATCTTGCGAAAAACATGATTGAATTAAGTGGCTTTACAGAGGATGAGATGCCAATCGTGTTCTCAGGGATCCGTCCGGGAGAAAAGATGTACGAAGAATTACTAAAAGATGGAGAAGTCGATCCAGAAGCGATTTATCCGAAAATTTTCGTCGGTCGAACGAAACAAGCTGAACCAATCGAAGAAATATTGCGGATAGTAGAAAATCATCAACTAAATCCATTGCAACTACGTAATACGCTACTTGATATTGCCAATGATGTCGCGATGAAACAACAAAAATTAGTATGAACATAAGGAGCTAAAGCAAATGAGTTATATGACAGTGAAACGGTTGTTAGGATTCATCCTAGCACTTGTGGCATGTATCGTATTGATACCAGTGTTTTTATGCATCATGGGAGCGATAAAGATTGAATCAAGAGGACCTGTCTTCTTCAAACAAAAACGAGTTGGGTTGAAGAAAAGTCATTTCAACATTTTGAAGTTCCGGACCATGTATATTGAAACACCACAAGATACACCGACTCATTTGCTTGCTGATCCGGATGTTTATATTACGCGTGTGGGAAAATTTTTACGTAAAACAAGTTTAGATGAACTACCACAACTGTTTAATATCTTAAAGGGTGAGATGAGCTTTGTAGGACCGCGTCCTGCTTTATGGAATCAATATGACTTAATAGACGAACGTGATAAATATAAAGCGAATGATACGTTACCGGGTTTAACAGGATGGGCTCAAATCAATGGTCGTGATGAATTACCGATTGAAGTAAAAGCAAAACTTGATGGAGAATATGTTCAACGTATGGGAATTATTATGGACTCACGCTGTTTCATTGCTACAGTCTTTAGTGTATTGAAAAGTGATGGAGTAGTTGAAGGTGGAACTGGAACGATTACGGCAAAAGAAGCAGCAAGTACAAAGGAGTAAACACTAATGAAAAAGGTACTTGTCACAGGTGAGAACGGATATATTGGAACGAAATTCAAAGAGTGGATTCAGTCAAGTAATAAAGAAATTGAATTGAAGTACATATCTGTACGAGGAGAAAACTGGCGCGAAATTGACTTTAATGGTTACGATACCATTTTACACCTTGCAGGTATTGCACATGTATCTCGCAATCCTAAATTTAAAGAGATGTACTATCAAATTAATAGAGATTTAACGATAAATTTAGCCGAAAAAGCGAAAAAAGAAAACGTAAAACAGTTTATTTTTATGAGCAGTATTATTATTTATGGATTAGATAATAAGATCGGTGAATACAGCGTAATTGATGAAAATACAGTACCAATTCCTGCTGATTTTTATGGAGATAGTAAGTTACAGGCCGACCTAAAAATTCAATCAATGAATAGTAAGGATTTTAAGACATCAGTAATCCGTACACCAGTTGTATATGGACCGGGTTGTAAGGGAAACTTTAAAAAATTGATAAAGCTAGCAAAAATTACACCTGTTTTTTTTGATTTAGATAACAAAAGAAGCATGATTTATATTGATAACTTGAACTGCTTAATTGAACAGATCATTTTAAACGAAAAAGTAGGAGTATTTTATCCACAAAACACAGAATATGTGAGCACAAAAGAAATTATTGAAATCGTTGCAAAACACAGTGGACACAAAGTTTATTTTAGCTCTTCATTTAACTATGGATTAAAACTCATTAGTAAGAAGATCAATATAATTAATAAAATATTTGGAAATAAAATGTACAAAAAAGTGCTATCAAACTCTGATGATTACAGAGTTTGTGATTTCGAGACATCTATAAAAAATAGTATTAATCATAGCTATAACTAGGTGAGGATGAACAAATATGAAGAAAAAAAGAATAATGCTACTTGGAAATCATGCTTTTGTCATTTATAACTTTCGCAAAGAATTAATTCAACAGTTATTAAAAGATGGATATGAAGTGTATTTATCAATGCCGTATGACGATGAAAAAGTTCCTTTGATGGAATCATGGGGATGCAAATATATTAAAACGAATGTTGATAGAAGAGGTACTAACCCCATTAAAGACTCTAAGCTACTTATGCACTATATTAAAATTTTAAGAAATTATAAACCGGATGTTGTATTTACATATACTATAAAGCCAAATTTATATGGGGGAATTGCCTGTAGAATAAGCAAAATACCTTATATAAATAATATAACTGGTCTTGGTAGCGGATTTAATAAAAAAGGACTACTAAAAACAATTATAAAAAAATTGTATAAAGTAGCCCTTAAAAATTCTTCTAAAGTGTTTTTTCAAAATGAACACGATAAAAAAATTTTGATCGACGAGAAAATTGTAAATAGTAATTTTGAAGTAATACCTGGATCTGGAGTAAATTTAAAAGAATTTTTATATCAAGAAATGCCTTCAAAATCTGTTATGAAGTTTATATTTGTCGGAAGAATAATGAAAGATAAAGGAATAGACGAATTTTTAGAAGCAGCGATTAAAAGTAAAAATAAATATGGTGAGAAAATTGAATTTCATATCGTTGGTTTTGTAGAGCCTACAGAAATGTATTTAAATCGAAAAATCAATATGTTAACAGATGAAAAGATTGTATTGTACCACGGATATCAAAATGATGTAAAAAATTACGTTAAAAATGTACACTGTTTGATTCAACCATCACATGGTGGTGAAGGTCTTTCAAATGTTTTATTAGAAGCCGGTGCACTAGGGAGAATATTGTTAGCATCCAATATTCCAGGTTGTAAAGAAACAATAGAAGTTGGGAAAAACGGATATATTTTCACTAAAAAAAATGTGGAAAGTCTATGCGAAAGCATAGACAAATTGATGGGTATTACTCCTGATATTATTAATAAAATGTCTTTATATTCAAGATATAAAATTAATAAAGAATATGATCGTAACATCATAGTTAAAAAATATATGTATGAAGTAAATCGTATTACAACTTCTAGTTATGTAGGAAGAGAAATAGTATGAGAATTTTGTATGTTACTACACATTTAGATAATGGTGGAGCTGAAAACTTAGTAGCTGATATGGCTATATATAGCAAGAACGAGGGCTTTGAAGTAACAGTAATAATGATTTTAGATCGGAAAGGCATACCATATCAAAAATTAAAAGAAAATAATATTAAAGTTATAAATTTAAGGTCTCGCACTTTGTTTAGCTTGAAAATACCATTTACGATAAATAAAATTTCGAAAGAGTTTGATATTGTTCATACACACACTTATTATGCACAAATATATTCAAGTTTTTTTGTTGAAAAAAGAAAATTAATCACTACTGAACATAGCACACAGAATAATAGAAGAAATTTAAAGATTTTTAAAATAATCGATAGTTTTATGTATTTTAGACATTTTAAAATTATATCAATAACTGAAAGTGTAGAAAAAAATTTAAAACAGTGGATTATTTTTAATTCTCCCGAAAAATTTCAAGTAATAAATAATGGAATTGAAGTCAATAAATATTTCAATGAAAAAAAAATAGAAAAAAGTGATATAGGATTTTCAAAGAAAGACATTGTACTAATATCTGTTGGTAGACTTGAACCAGTTAAGAATCAATTATTTTTAATTGATGTCTTTTCAGAGATTCAGAATCCAAACTTAAAGCTAATTTTGATTGGAAATGGAAGTCTGAAAACAGAAATAGTTGAAAAAATAAAAACAAAAGGAATAACAGATAAAATTACTTTGCTTGAAAATAGAAGTGATGTGAATATTTTCTTAAACGCAAGTGATATTTTTATTTTACCTTCGCTATGGGAAGGCTTTGGCTTATCGGCTTTAGAAGCAGCAGTATCAGGAAATTTATTAGTACTTTCAAATATAGACGGGTTAAAAGACATGATCAATCAAGTAACGGAAGAAGCAATATTCTTTGATCCAAAAAATAAAATCGAGTTATCTAAAGCAATCAATAAAGCAATATCTGCTCTAAAGAATAAAAGAGAAGAAGTAAATATCGACTACGTAAAGAAAAATTTAAGTATTGAATATATGATGAGTAATTATTTGAATATTTATAAACGTAGTAAAGGAGGATAAAAGAATTGGATCTAAGCTTTATTATAGTGAACTATAATACTCCATTATTAGTAGAAGAATGTATTGATTCATTACTAGAAAACAGTTCTTTAAAAAATAATATGAAATTCGAAGTAATTGTCATAGATAATAAATCAAAAGATGATTCGGTCTATTTTTTATCTGAAAAATATATAAATCATAAGAACATAATAATAGTAGATTCTGGAGAAAATAACGGATTTGGAAAAGGAAATAACCTAGGTGCTTTTTATAGCAAAGGAAAGTATTTGTGTTGCATTAATAGTGATACGATTTCAAAAAAAACCGATTATCAAAAGTTACTAAATGAATTAGAAAGAAATAAAGAAATAGGACTATTAGGAACAAAAGTACTCAATAAAGATGGAAGTATTCAAAGTTTAGGATTTAATAATCCAAGTGTAAAAAACGATTTTTTACTAAGTTTTCTATTTTGGAACTTTAATTTTATGAAAAAAATAAGATATCGGAGTTATAAAAATAAAGGATTGTTTAATGTAGATTGGGTGTCTGGGTGTTTCTTTTTAGTACTTAAAGAAAATTTTGAAAAAGTAAATGGTTTTGATGAAAAAATATTTATGTACTCTGAGGACCTAGATTTATCAATAAGAATAAATAATATAGGATTAAAAAATTTCGTTTTAGATACAACTGAGATTTATCATTTACACGGTGGATCTACAAATAAAAAAAAATTAAGTTTAAGAAAAATGCTTAAAGAGAAAAATAATTATTTTTATGTAATTAAGAAAAATAATTTATTAAACTATGTAGAGATATTATTGATTAAGTCCTTTACAAAAATTCATGTTCTAATGCTATATATATTAAAAAATACACTAAGGAAGATTAAAGTTGAAAATTAAAAATATACTTGTTGTTTTAAATTCAAATTTTATAATGCTAGTTGGTAGTTTAATATTAACTTTTTTAGTTCCTATCTATCTTTCAGTAAATGATTACGGAGAATATAGAAAATATATATTGTATATATCCTATATAGGTCTTTTTAGTTTTGGCTTTTTAGATGGTTCTTTATTAAAGTATGGTCATTTTTATTTAGAAAACAAAACATTATCAATGAAAAGAGATTATAGTTTTTTCTTGAAATTTCAATTAATCATTTCTTTAATTTTTATACTTATATCTTTATTCTCTAAAGATTTCACACTATTTTTTTTAGCGCTTGTTATTTTCCCAATAAACATGACTGCGTATATTAAAATGATCTATCAAGCAATAGGTTCATATAAACAATATTCTTTTCTTAATATAATATATTCAGTCATTAATACACTGTCAATTTGTTTTGTAATATATATTGGAGTACACGGATATAAAGCATTAATAGTTGTTACTTTATTAAGCTATTGGTTAGTTTATATTATTGCGGAATTTAGCATAATTAAATATTCAAAAAACAATTTCACTTATAACTTAGATACAAACTATACAATTAAAAATGTATTCTCAACAGGTTACATTGTCTTATTATCTAATTTGGCAATTTTATTTTTTTACAATATCGGTTTATGGGTTGTAAATTTAATGTTCTCAAATAGTGATTTTGCAAATTACTCATTAGCAAATTCTATGCAAAATATAATTTTACTAGTAGTAAATAGCGCAAGTGTCGTATTTTTTAAATATATTTTTTCTGAAGATAACGATGAGAAAATAAAAAAGATAAATGAAATGTTGTTGATTTTTGGTTTGATTTCACTTGCTTCATTCTTTATCTTAAAAGCAATTATAGACACATTTTTTATCGAGTATGAGCTATCTCTAAGTATTTTAATATTTTTAATCATGTGTTTACCATTTACGATGGTCTACAATATTTCATTTATTAACTATTATAAAAAACATTCTTTAAATTTAAAAATGTTAAAATCGATTCTTTATGTGAGTGTGTTTAACGTGATATTAAGTATTTTATTCTCAATTAGCTTTGAAAATATTAGTTTAATTGCTTTTTGTTCGTTGTTAAGTTCTATTTTATTAAATGTTTATGTAACATTTTTTGATTTGAAAATTTTTAGTTTAAGTACTAAAAAATGGATGTATATAATAACTACACTAATAATTTTCTATATTCTGAGTAAAGAAGTTTGGTATTTAGGATTATTGTTCTATGTGAGCTACTTAATACTATCTATATTTTTTTTAAAAATATTTATAAGAGGAAAAACGAGGAGTGCTAAATTATGAAGGGCATTATTTTAGCTGGTGGAAGTGGAACAAGACTTTATCCACTTACAAAATCAATTTCAAAACAACTTTTACCTGTTTACGATAAACCAATGATTTACTATCCGATGTCGACGTTGATGTTAGCAGGCATAAAAGAGATCTTAATTATTTCAACACCAGAAGATACACCTCGCTTCGAACAACTGCTTGGAGATGGTAAAGAGCTCGGACTAACTCTTTCCTATAAGGTACAAGAATCACCGGATGGTTTAGCGCAAGCCTTTATCATAGGTGAGGAGTTTATTGGAGATGATTCAGTTGCACTTGTTTTAGGTGATAACATTTATTATGGTCATGGGTTCACCGATTTGCTTCAAAAAGCAGCGTCATTAGATACAGGATCTACAGTATTTGGATATCATGTACACGACCCTGAACGTTTTGGTGTTGTTGAATTTGATCAACAGCAAAATGTTATTTCTATCGAAGAAAAACCAAATGTCGCTAAAAGTAATTATGCTATTACTGGACTGTATTTCTACGATAACCGTGTTGTTGAATTTGCCAAGTCGCTAACACCCTCTCCCCGTGGTGAATTAGAAATTACAGATTTAAACAAACGTTACTTAGAGGACAATTCATTACGCGTCGAACTTCTTGGACGTGGTTTTGCATGGCTTGATACAGGAACTCATGAATCACTTCTCGAAGCTTCTACTTTCATCGAAACTATTGAGCGTAGACAAAAATTAAAGATTGCTTGTTTAGAAGAAATCTCGTATCGCATGGGTTACATTTCAAAAGAACAATTGATTGATTTAGCACAACCTTTGAAAAAGAATGCATATGGACAATATCTTTTACATGTGGCTAATACGTTAAATGATCGATTCGCTCAGGAAGAAGGTGTGCAATTATGAAAGTAATTAAAAGTAAACTAGAAGGCGTATTATTACTTGAACCGAAAGTATTTGGTGATCACCGTGGTTTTTTCATGGAAAGTTATAACGAAGAAGTATTTCATGCAGTTGGTATTAAGCATAACTTTATTCAAGATAATCATTCATTATCGAAAGAAGCCGGTGTTTTACGAGGAATGCATTATCAATTAAATCCTAAAGCACAAACGAAACTGGTTCGTGTAGGTACAGGGGCCATCTATGATGTCGTTGTAGACATGCGTAAAAATTCTCCTACTTACGGAGAATGGGAAGGCTTTATCTTAAGCGAACATAATAAACGGCAACTATTGGTTCCGAAAGGATTTGCGCATGGTTTTTGTACATTGACTGAAGACGTAAATGTTTTTTACAAAGTTGACGAATTATATTCAGCTGAACACGATCGGGGAATTCAATGGAATGACCCGGCACTAAATATTAATTGGCCAGTTACTAATCCGGTACTTTCAGATAAGGATACAAAACATACGACGTTTGAACAGTCAGAAAATAACTTTGAATGGAGTGGGAAATAATACAATGAACGTTATCGTTACAGGTGGAGCTGGATTTATTGGAAGTAACTTTGTTCGCCATATGTTATATACATATCCTACTTACAAAATCATTAATTTAGATTTACTTACGTATGCAGGCAATAAAGACAGTCTAGCTGATGTCATGGACAACCCGAATCATATATTTGTAGAAGGAAACATTACTGATCGTCAATTGTTAGATCGATTAATTCAAGAACATGATATAGACGGAATCATCAACTTTGCAGCTGAGTCGCACGTTGACCGCAGTATTTTGAATCCAGAAGTGTTTGTTGAAACAAATATCCAAGGAACGCTTGCTCTACTTGATGCTGCGCGGAAACATAATCTAAAAAAATATGTACAAGTATCGACAGATGAAGTGTACGGTTCTCTAGGTGCAGAAGGATACTTTACTGAAGATACGCCGCTTGCACCAAACAGTCCTTACTCGGCCTCTAAAGCAGGGGCAGATATGTTGGTACGGTCTTACTTTGAAACATACGGCATGGATGTCAATATTACACGCTGTTCGAATAACTATGGTCCATTCCATTTCCCTGAAAAACTCATTCCATTGATGATTACCAATGCGATGGATCAAAAAGAATTACCGATTTACGGTGATGGTGAAAATATTCGAGATTGGTTGCATGTAACCGATCATTGTGCGGCAATCGATTTAGTTTTCCACAACGGAAAATCGGGTGAAGTTTACAATGTGGGTGGTCATAACGAGCGAACAAACAACCAAATCGTAGACTTGATTGTGGAACGTTTGAATGTTTCTTCTAACTTAGTGAAGTATGTAGAAGATCGTTTAGGACATGATCGTCGTTATGCGATTGATCCAGTTAAATTAGAAACAGAACTCGGTTGGAAACCAAAATATACATTTGATACAGGAATTATTGAAACTATCGACTGGTATCTAGCAAACGAAGCTTGGTGGCGTCCACTGAAAGAGAAAGCGACACTAGTTAAATGAAGAAAGTCATTATAACAGGTGCCAACGGGCAATTAGGAAAAGATCTTGTTGAATTAATCGACGCTTCAGTGTTTGAGGTTAGTGCTTTTACAAAATCAGAACTGGATATCACAAATAAGAGAGCAGTTCAAACCATCGTGAACTCGATTCAACCAGATTGGATTCTTCATGCTGCTGCATATACGAATGTTGAAGCGGCAGAGGATGAGGGGAAAGAACAGAACTGGTTAGTGAACGCTACAGGGACTGAGGTTATTGCAAAAGCTGCTAAAACAGTCAATGCAAAAATGATTTACGTGAGTACTGACTATGTTTTCGATGGTACAAAAGAAACGCCTTATGAAACTACAGACGCTGTCAATCCTTTAAATGAGTACGGAAAAGCAAAATTGGCTGGAGAAAAAGTCCTTCAAGAGATTTTAGGAGAAGATGGATTTGTCATTCGGACATCGTGGGTATTCGGAATCCATGGTCATAATTTTGTATACACGATGTTGAAACTTTCGGAAACTCGAAATGAGTTAAAGGTGGTTTCTGATCAGCTCGGAAGACCTACATTTTCAGAAGACCTAGCACGCTTCATGTGGTTTATCGTAAATCAGAATGTAAGAGGGGGAATTTATCACTTCTCAAATGACGATGTATGTTCATGGAATACATTTACGAAAGAGATATTAAAAGAAAAACAGACGGTCATTCACGAATGTACATCAGATGAATTCCCTCAAAAAGCGCTACGTCCGAAACATTCAATTTTAGACCTGACTTCAGCTCGAAAAATTGATTATGATATTCCAACTTGGAGTAATGCGTTAGAACGATTTAAAAATCAAATAAGTGGGTGAGATACGATGAATCAAAGTACAATTCTTATAACTGGTGCGGCAGGGTTCATTGGGATGCATCTAACGAATCGGTTGACGGGTCTCGGACATGCAGTACTTGGGCTGGATAATTTAAATGACTATTATGAGCTACAATTGAAAAAAGATCGCCTTCAACAATTAGAGCGTTTAGACAATTTTACTTTCATTGAGTGCGATTTAATAGATAAAAATAAGTTGGATGAAATCTTCAAAGAATATCGCCCTCAATATGTTATTAACTTAGCTGCTCAAGCGGGTGTGCGTTATTCTATTGAGAATCCATATGCGTATCTCGAGTCGAATTTAACAGGGTTCTTAAATATTTTAGAAGCATGTCGTCATTATCCAGTCCAGCATCTATTATATGCTTCCTCTAGTTCTGTATACGGTGGAAATAAAGTAGCACCATTTTCGACTAATCATAACGTCGATCATCCTGTTAGTCTGTATGCAGCGACAAAGAAATCCAATGAATTAATGGCTCATACATACAGCCATCTATATGGTATTCCAACGACAGGTCTTCGGTTCTTCACGGTCTATGGACCATGGGGGCGCCCAGATATGGCTTATTTTTCCTTTACAAAAGATATTATTGAAGGAAAATCAATCAAGGTCTTTAATCACGGGAAAATGGAACGTGATTTTACGTATATCGATGACATCGTAGAAGGAATTACAAAATTAATTCCGCGAGCACCGATACCAAATCCGGAGTGGGATGAAAGTACAGATGAATTAGGTGCGAGCTTTGCTCCATATCGTGTCTACAATATCGGGAATAACCAACCCGTTCAACTTATGAAGTTCATCAATGTATTAGAAGAGAAGATTGGAAAAGAAGCGAACAAGCAGTACATGGAAATGCAACCAGGTGATGTTCTTCGTACATACGCTGATGTCTCGGAGTTAGAACGAGATATTGAATTTAAGCCTAGTACAAGTATCGAGGATGGACTGGGGAAATTCGTCGAGTGGTATAAAGAATATTACAATGTAAAGTTGTGAAAAGGATGAGAGCATTGAAAATCACAGTAGCAGGAACTGGATACGTCGGTCTTTCAATGGCCGTATTACTCGCACAACATAATGACGTCACTTCAATTGACATCATTAAAGAACGAGTCGAAATGGTTAACAGCCGTAAGTCTCCAATCGTTGATGCAGAAATTGAACATTTCCTTCAGCACAAAGAATTGAATCTTCGCGCGACAACAGATAACTTCGAAGCCTACAAAGAAGCAGAATTCGTCGTTATCGCGACTCCGACAGATTATGATCCGGTGCGCAATTACTTCAATACACGGACTGTTGAAAGTGTCGTCGCAACGGTACTTGCGATTAATCCAGATGCGACGATGGTCATCAAGTCGACTGTGCCAGTAGGTTATACAGATGAATTAAAAGAAAAATTTGATACGCCGAACATCGTTTTCTCACCAGAGTTCTTGCGCGAAGGTCAAGCACTACATGACAACCTGTATCCATCCCGTATCGTGGTTGGTGAACGGTCAGAGCGTGCGCAACAATTCGCAGACTTATTACTGCAAGGGGCAGTGAAGAAAGACGTTCCTGTCTTGTTGACTGACTCAACGGAAGCAGAAGCAATCAAGCTCTTCTCGAACACCTACCTTGCGATGCGTGTAGCATTCTTTAATGAACTTGATACTTATGCGGAAGTGCGTAATTTAGATACGAAGCAAATCATCGAAGGTGTTGGTCTCGATAGCCGGATTGGGAATCACTATAACAACCCGTCATTCGGTTATGGTGGATACTGCTTACCGAAAGATACGAAGCAGCTGCTTGCGAACTATGAGGATGTTCCGAACAACATCATCGGAGCAATCGTCGAAGCAAACAGGACGCGTAAAGACTACATCGCGGATACGATCATCAAACAAAATCCAAAAGTCGTTGGCGTCTATCGCTTAACGATGAAGACGGATTCGGATAACTTCCGTGCATCATCGATCCAAGGTATCATGAAGCGGATCAAGGCAAAAGGAATCGAAGTGACGGTCTTTGAACCGGTCTTGACAGAAGATACATTCTACAACTCACGTGTCATTCGTGATCTTGAAGCGTTTAAGCAAGAATCGGACATCATTATTTCGAATCGGATGCATCCAGAGTTGAGTGATGTGGAGGAAAAGGTCTACACAAGAGATTTATATAGTCGTGATTAAAAAAAAATATATAGGTCTTTTATTATTAGTGACAATTTTAATCGGAATATTTTTTGTGAAAACGAACTACAATAAAGATATAGAGAATAAAGATATAGAGCAGATTAATGTATACAGCTTTAATGCAATTCCTAACGATAAAATAGATGATACTTTAGCTATACAAAAATCAATAGAATATGCTAAAAAACATAAAATAAAAACAATATATTTTCCGAAAGGAAAATATATTGTTTCGAACATAAACTTGAGAAGTAACATTGATATTTATTTTAATAATGTTACTTTTCAAGTTATACCAAATTCATCTGTTGGTTACAAAGTAATAAACATCCAAGATGTTCATAACGTTTCATTAAAAGGAAATTTATTGATTGATGGTGAAAGGTATTTTCATAAAAATGGAAATGGAGAATGGGGAATGGGTGTCAGTATCTTAGGATCTTCTAAAATATTGATAGAAAACATAGTAGTAACAAAATGTTGGGGTGATGGAATATACATTAGTAGTTCGATAAAAGATTACAGTGAAAACATTATCTTAAAAAATCTGAAATTAATTAATAACAGAAGACAAGGGATATCAATAATTTCAGGTAAAGACATAAAAATAATAAATCCGCTGATTTTTAATACAGAAGGAACTCCTCCAGCATTTGGAATTGATATTGAACCAAATTCAAACAAAGATCGTGTTGAAAAGATAACAATTGAAAACCCCTATATTATGAATAATGAAGGTGGTGGCATTTTAGTTTATGGAGGGAATTATTCAAAAAAAAATAAAAAAATGTCAATAAAAATTAAAAACTCTGAAAAAATAAAAGATCAAATTGTATTAAAAGAAATGGATAATATTAATGTTTTACTTACCTTAGAAAACTAATGTTAACAATAGATTAAGTTTTAAGACAGGGTGTCCAAATAATGAATAATAAAGCAATTTCAATCGACAGAATACCATATGCTATGACAGTCATAAGTATATTAACAGTATTTTTACCACCAATCTTTATCCCTATCAGTAATTCAACTCTAATTTTATATTATGGAGAGATTACTTTTTATGGACTTTTCTTAGTAGCAATAACATTGATTTTTAAATTTAATAAAATAATAATTAATAAATTATTTTTTATTTTGATTTCATTGCTTTTTGTAGGATTTATTTCTATTTTAAACGCTGATGACTACGGTAGATACTTCATCGGATTGTCTACATACATTGAAATAACACTAATCATACTTGTTTTTTCAAATATATTTTACAGTGATGAAAGTATTAAGAAACTAAAAAAATATTATTTAATATCTAGTATCTTTCTGTGTGTTCAAATACTATACAAAGCTTTAATTGTAAATGATGGTGATTTCCTCATAGGAAATAAAATAGTTTTAGAATTAGGCGGGAGTAACTACTTAGCTACCATACTAATGATTCCATTTTTCATTGCTTTGACTTTTGTATTTAATAAAGAAAATTCATTTTTAAATGCTGCTTTTCTTTGTATTATTGGAACATCTATAATTTTGACGGGATCTAGAACAGCATTAATCCTTTTAATAATTTTATCAATTTTAATTCTAATGAAAGAAACGCTTTTTAATTTCAAAATAAAATTTCGAAATAAGTTCAAGTATCTTTCCTTATCTTTACTAGCAATTTTTATTATATATTTGTTTACAGGGAAATTTATAAAGCAAATGATTGAAGTGGGAAGATTTGATAATTTATCTAATCAATCAAATGCACTTTCTAGATTTCAAATATTTGAAGATTATTATAACGCCTTTTTAAATCATCCTATTATAGGAAATGGTTTGATGAATGTAAATGGACTTAATCAAAATTATTTAGCACATAATTTTATACTACAAGCTTTTGGGGACGCTGGATTTTTGTTTGGGATACTATTTATAACTTTGATTATTTATATGTATATCTATTTAAACAAAGTTATAAAGGAAACAAATGAAAATATTAATTTTGTTATAGGATTTAGAAGAGGTTATACTGCAGTTTTATTGCATGGATTATTTGAACCAAACTTTGGAACCAAACTTTTTATGCTATATCTATTTTTAGGTTTTGGATTGATTATTTCTGAAAATTATAATTTAAAAAGAAAAGAGAATGTAAAATGATGAGGATTATAAAAAATTATTTTAGAGATATATTTATAAATTCAATCGCTTCATCAAATGTGACACCACAAATTATAAGAAAATATATGTATACATTTTATGGGATTAAAACTCAGACCAGATCAATAAGACCAAACTGTTATTTTGGGAATAATAAAGTTGTTATAGGAAAAAATACTACAATTAATGGTTCATGTTATTTCGAGAATCTTTCGTTAATAAAAATTGGAGAAAATTGCGATATTGCAATGGAGGTTTTATTTTGTACTTCAACTCATGAAATAGGTGATCAATATAAAAGAGCTGGGAAAGCTTTTGGGAAAGATATAGTTGTAGAAGACGGTTGTTGGGTTGGAGCTAGAGTCACGATCTTACCAGGTGTGAGGATCGGAAAAGGATGTATTATAGCAGCAAATTCTGTTGTTACTAGCGATTGTGAAGATAACTATTTATATGCAGGTATTCCAGCGAAAAAAGTTAGAAAATTGACTACTAATTAAATTTTAATGAGGAGATTGAAATGAGAAAAATAATAAATATTATAAAGTATTTTTTTAAGAAAAAAAAATGGAGAAAAGAAAACTCAAATAATTTTACTAATATAGGAAGAAGGTTTCCTGATGATACTTCAATTGTCAGTATTGGTAAAATGACATACGGAACTTTAAACGTACAGTCATATGGTAATTCAGAAGAAAAGTTATCTATTGGATCGTATTGTTCAATTGCAGGAAACGTTATATTTTTGTTAGGAGGCGAGCATCCATATAAAGGATTTTCTACATACCCCTTTCGAAAATATATTTGTGGAATAGACGAAAATACTGCAACAAAAGGTCCTATAGTTATAGAAGACGATGTATGGATTGGTGAGAATTCTTTAATACTATCCGGAGTGAAAATTGGACAAGGAGCAATCATTGCAGCTGGATCAATTGTCACAAAAAACATTCCTCCCTACGCTATATTTGCTGCAGGTAAAGTATTGAAATATAGATTTGATCAAGAAGTAATCAATGCCTTACTACACTTTGATTACGAAAATTTAGATATCAACCATATTAAAAAAAATGTTGAAGATTTCTACAAAGAATTGAATCAACAAAACGTAGATGAAATATTAACCTTTTATAAGAATGGTGATCTTTAATTTAATTGTGTACAAATGTAAAAAAGTTTCACATAAAATTATAACCTTTAATATCTGCTTTTCTATCAAATTTAAATATACTTTGATTTTTGATAAATACACAAATTAGTATAAATTTCACCAATATAAGAATAAAAAAACTTTAAGTGTTTTTGAACTAGTTATTTACTTTTACTTTTGTCTTTCAAGAACATCACTATTATTATTAAATATTGTACGACTTATCAAATACATTTTTTTTATGAGTAGTCACTTTTTCTTCACCTCAAATTTATATTTAAGCAAATTTATACTATATGGATTGACCAATATTTTTTCTATAGATACGCCTGAAGGGATTTAAAATTAGTTTTTGTAAATACTTTAGTGTTTGTATTTTTTTATCAAACTCTAATTTCATAAATACGGTCAATCTATAGCGAGATATCGCATTATCTTCCCATAAAAGTAAACAATTGAAATAATAAAACTGTCTACGTTTAAAGGATAAAAAGTAATAGGCATTATCAAAAAAACATATTCATGTCAGAAAATATATCGCTGATGGTAAACTTTAAACTTTCTGAAGCGCATTTAAGCGTAAACCAAAGTTATAGACTACATAAAAATGGTTAATTTTAACGAAGTATTTTATGATGTCTATTTAGTGCGCTTAATTTTATAGCGACTAGGGTTAAGATATCTAAACTATTTGAAATATTTAAAAATTAAGAGTTTAAGTATTTAATTTTTTTCTTGCACACGTGAATAAAAGCAGTTTACAATTCATTATCCCTCATTAAGATAATCCTAAAAATATAAATATATCTTTTTCCCTTAATGGTCTACTGAAATAATAGCCTTGAAAATAATCACAGCCTTCACGCGTAAGCCAGTCTGCCTGTTCGACTGTCTCCACTCCTTCAATCAAGACCTCCATCTCTAAATTATGACCGAGTTGAATCATCGATTGGACGATTGCTTGTTGATTCTTACCGTCAAATAACGAACTGATAAATGAACGATCAATCTTCAATAACTGAATTGGTAATGAACGAAGTTGTTTAAAGGACGAGTAACCAGTACCGAAGTCGTCGAGGGAAACACGAATACCGAGTTCCTGTAGTCGTGCTAATTTTTCATAGGTCGCCGTCTCATACGATAAGGCGGCGGACTCCGTGATTTCGAGCTCCAGGTACGCAGGATCTATTTCTGTCTCCAAGAGAATCGTTTCGACGCGACGTAAGAACTTTTGACTCGCGAACTGAAGTGGGGAGACGTTAACAGCAATCGAAAATGGTTCCGATGTCAAGTCTTGCCACGCGACCCAGCGTAGGCAGGCTGTTCGTAACACCCAGTCACCTAAAGCGTGAATCGCTCCGGTATTTTCAGCGACTGGAATGAACTCGGCTGGTGAGACGAACCCAAGCTCATCGTGCGTCCAGCGTGCTAAGACTTCAACACCCGTCATGCGTTCCGTAGCTACTGCAATCTTTGGTTGATAGACGAGCTCGAAGGCTTCTGCTTCGAGTGCCTCGGTCATGAATTTTTCGATCTGGACGGTCCGTAAGATATCGTTTCGATTTTCAATTTTGAATTCCTTAATCGTATTCTGTGCTTCAGTAAACGAAGCATGTAGTGCCAGTTTCGCATACTCAATCAGTTCTTCTGTTGTTGTTGCGTCTTCCGGATAATGACTGATTCCAGCGCGCATCGTCAGCGTAATGACCGTCCCATCGATATCAAATGGTTGCGATAAGGCAGAGTAACACTTCTCGGCTTTTTGTGTCGCAAGATGGCTCCGTTCGTCAACCAGGAGAACAAGGAATTCGGATGAATCAAGCCGTGCTAGGACATCACGTGCATGAATCGTCGCTTGCAGATGTTCTGGAATCTGTAACAATAGACTCTCAACGCCTTTATGTCCGAGCATATCACTCAGGGAACACCAACGGTCCATGCTGAGTGCGAGACACGAAATCGGAATCGCTTGTCTAATTTGTTCTTCAATGAAGAGGGTAATCTTGTCTCGGTTTGATAAATCCGTCAACCGGTCATGGAAGGCGAAATGTTTGAGTTGCTGCTGGGACGAGACTTGATCGGTGACGTTTCGAAAAAAACACAGTGTCTAATTCAAGTTCTCGCCTTTTTGTGGATGATTGACGACTTCAAGGATGCGTTCGTCGACGTGTAGTATCTGTTTCGTATGATCGGGCACATCAAGACGTAAATCCGCGTCATGCTCGTTAAGAATGGGTGACGTTCCGGAAAAAAATCATGGAATAGCGAGTTCGCATATTGGATCAGACCATCAGGATTCGTCGTCACGACACCATCTTCAGTTGATTCAAGAATCGTCGCTTGGAAGAAGTCACGTTTACGTAACTGCAGGTCAAATAAGACGGAAGCGAAGAAAACGATGAATAAAAAGAGCGTAACGATCGAGACAAGTGTCAATAGCATTGCTGGTTCAATGACTTGATCACTCGTAAACGATGGAATCATCTGAAACTCTAAACCGAGCATGCCGACGGGCTGCATCCCGGAGATCGCAATGCCCATGATGAAGGCAAAGAAGACTTTCGTCTGCACCAGCATCTGTTGCTTTGCGTAACGCGAAAAGAAGCCAATCCAGAGTGCGGTCCAAGAAGCAACGATCGCACTCAAGATCGAGAGTAAGACGTACCCCGTATGATACTGCAGAGTCATTCCCTGTAAAGCGGCAACCCCGACATAATGCATACCAGCAATCGCGATGATGACCGACAGAAAGACGAGCGGAACGAGTAGGTCGCATCCTTCAAGGTACCGTGACCAAGCATCGCAACGAAATGCATCGACCAGATGCCAAGACCTAAAATCAAGCCACCAGCAATCAACCAGAGATATTTCGAACGATCGATGCCGTCTTAACGCGTCCCGCAAGTTCAATCGTAATATAAGGAGATGTTGCGGCAATCAAATAAAATAAACGGATAAGTAAAAAGTCAGTATGAGCATGCATCGTATGGTTTGGGAAGATGGACGAAGTCACCTCGGCAGAAAGGAATGTTTAATCAAATAGTAAAGGTATTATCTAAATATCTTTTTTCATCTGATCATATACATTTTTTAAATAATACCTGACTGCTAAGGAAAATTTAAAGTTCAACGATTATAGGTGAAGACCAACGAGAATTTTATGATCGAGTAGTTTCGTATACTGGAGCGTATGAAAGAATTCATTGCCGAAGTCACACGGTAGGAGTTGGATATGGATCATGTGGTAGCTGTAAGATACGTTCGGGTGTGCCTTTAGTATGTTCAAAATTGTTTTCTCTTGTGAAGCCGGGCTTATGTCGTAGATGTGAAACGAAATGATGTTATGACGGATGCGAAACGGGGCAATCGTGAGGGTGAACGGTTTATGATGAGCGAATCGATATTCCGTTGAAACAGTCGAACCAGTGATGACGAGCTCATGTGGGGTGATACGTAGTTTCGGGTGCCAGAAGTCTCTGAATTCGATGGCGATGATGTCACGTAAATCTTCCTCCAAAACATGCGTGGTGACGAGAATATCCGAGGGGTTACCAAGATAGTCGTTATCTGTATTCATATGTAAGCTCCTTTGTTTGTTGTGAATGGAATCAACGCGCTGTCGTTCAGGGTAAAGAAAGGTATGATTTCTCTCCTGTTCTACAGAAAGTAGATTCACTACGATTGTAACTTTTTTCCTTATTTTTGTTTTTTGTTCATTGATCGTTTAGGGGAAGCGTTTCTTGATATTCCATCAAAAATCAATCGTGTGTTCCATCACTTGTCACCATACAAAGGAGGAACTACCCATGACTCACTATGATTATCTCGATCACTATTTGTTGACGGATTTCTCGCGGACAGCCCATACGATCAAGGCGTACCGGAGTGATCTGCGACAAATGCGTTTGCATCACGTCGACTGGTCAGTCGCGTCCTTACAACGCTATTTTCACTGGATGAAGGCCCATTATAAACCGTCGACGATTTTGCGACGTTATCATGTCTTACACCGGCTCGGAGACGTCCTCGTCGAACGGCGACGCCTTAAAAAGAATCCGATGGTCGAGATCCGTCCGATTGTCCATCAACGTCTACAAGATGAGACGTATCATGATAGTGAAGAATTAATTCCGGTGATCCGCCATATTCCGGATGCCACATACCGCCTCTTCTTCGAGGTGCTCAGTCAAACGGGCCTCCGCTTCATGGAGGCCCGTTTGTTGACGGTGCAGGATCTTGATGTGGTGAAGAGCGAACTGTACGTTCGTTACGGAAAAGGCGGTCGAACACGGACGGTTCCGATCGGAGAGGCACTCCGTGATAAGATTGTTTCCTTCCTCGTAGATCGGAGGACGGGCTACTTGTTTCAGTCCGTCACTGGACGGATGATTAATGAACATGCGGCGAGAAGAGCACTTCGTGAAGTGGCGTTCATACATTTGAAGCGTCACGTCCGCCCCCATATGCTACGAATCGCTTATGCGACCTATCTTTATCAGCAGGCAGGACTAAAACTGCTCGAGATTCAGCGATTACTTGGTCACGCTAGCATCTCGACGACAGAAGGCTATATCCGTAGTCAAACGAACCGTGTACGGGATGTTCTCAATCGTCTGTCCGCTTGAGCCGATTGACCGATGTATGGGCAATGTCATGCGACGGTAGAACGTAGTGTTGGGTCGTTCGGACGTCGCTATGACCGAGCAACCGCATGATCGTCAAAATGTCCGTCTGATGGACGTGATAAAGCGTCGTCGCGAATGTCACCCGGATGTCATGTGGGCGAATGATTCGTCCGAGACAGTGCTCACTTGCTTCCTTCAGGAAACGACGGAACTTTGCTGGATTGACCGGGCGTCCACTGTCTTCGCAAAACAGTGGGGTGGCGTCAGGGCGAATCGTTTCGATGTAACGTGTCAGGACACGGTGTAACGCATGGTGTAGCGGAACTTGCCTTGCTTTATCACCTTTGCCGCTTCGGACGAGTAACTGATCATGCGTAAAGTCGACGTCTGCAAGCTGTAAGTCTCGGGCTTCCGAAAAACGCAGTCCTGTATGCAGGAGTAGAAAGCTAAAGGCATACACAGTCTCGTTCCGAATCGTCTCGATGACACGATGGACGTCGTCATACGTGAAAGTAAGTCGTCGGTGGGGAGCAGGAACCGGTTTTTTGACACGTGCTAGCGGGTTCGTCTGGAGTGAATGTTCGGCGACGAGGTGATCGAACAAAATCGAGAGGGCATGCAGACGTCGGGCCGCAGTCGCTGGCGCATAAGTGTCGCGCAGAAACTTACCATAACGTTGCAGGGACGGAAGATCGATCCGTTCGACTTGGCGACAGAGATGCCTTACATCCGAGCGGTAAGCTTTTTTCGTCAGGTGACTGTAGTCCGCCTGTTCGATGATCGCGAGTAAACGTTCTTGGTAATAGGTCATCATCCGAGGAGGAACTGGACTTTCTGCCGAAGTTCCGACTTCAGTGAACGGAGTCGTGCCGGTGAGTAACCGAGCGTATCTTCTGTTCCGTGCATCAAGGCTTCGAGAAACGTGTATTCTTTATTCGACAGATCCCGTTTAAGTTCGCTGAGGAGATAACTAAAGGAGACATTCGGCGTCCGAGGGAGTTCCGGCATCGTTTCGACCACGACTTCTGTCGCAAGCGTCCGGTTGCGGGTTGCGAGATAGTCGAGCATTGCGCCTTTTGCTCGAATCCGGGCGAAGGTGACGGTCATGACCTTTCCTTCTTCGATTGATTTCCAAAGTCGGAGTAGAGCAGCTTGGCGGCATTCATCATGTTCGTTCGGGTGGATCGAGAGGCGGGACAGGAGGGAGTTGACGAGGGGAATCCAGTTGCGTAGTAAGTCGTTCATGAGTGTCCGTTTCTTCAGATATGCATATCTGTTATGTATTCCGCGGTAGTTTTAGTATAAGTAGAGTTATCCGCCGGGCGCAACGCTCCATTTCTTCAATCAAGCCAACGGTTTCTTTAACTTTTAAGTAGTGTAAGTGATGCGATTCTTCGTCAATCTACCAGTTCTCTTCAGATAAACCCGCATTCTAGCGCGATCGCTTTCAGGATAACTCTACTTATCCGCTAGGATGTTCGGAATATTCCAGCGTCAAAGTTCCAGCGAAGATGATTTTCTTGATTAAAAAAGAGAAGTATCTCAACTTCAAGCAAGAAGATACCTACTATTTAATTAGAGCTTCTTTTTAAAACTATACGATTCACGCATGTTTTCGTATCGTTCAGGGAACTTTTAACATGTCGACCTATCGTGTTTTCCGAAAGGAGTTTTATGATGTCTTACTTATCCGGATTTCCGTCATCTTATTGGAAGCAAAGTACACCTGCCACTTCTTATCCCCCTTTGGATCAAGATGCGAAGCATGATGTTGTCATCATCGGGGCTGGTATTGCTGGGCTCGTCACGGCTATGCAACTGACTGAACGGGGATATGATGTTGCTGTGATCGAAGCAGGTGACGTCGCTGCTGGCACGACGGGTTATACGACGGCAAAAGTTTCCTCACAGCACGGTTTAATCTATGACACGTTAATCAAAACGGTCGGTGAAGAATCGGCGCGACTATATTATGAAGCAAATGAAGAAGCAATCACATTTTTACGCCATCAGGTGGAACGACTTGACATAGCTTGTGAACTTGAAACGCAGGACGCGTATCTCTACGTTGCGACATCAAAAGAGCAAGCGATGGAACGAGAAGTAAAAGCCTATGAACGATTGGGATTGAACGGTGAAGAAGCGACGCAAGAAGTTCGGGATAAGTTGCCGTACGATGTCAAACGAGCTGTCGTCTTGCGCGATCAAGCGCAGTTCCATCCAGTCAAATATCTTCAAGGACTCGCCCGACAAATCGTCCACCAAGGGGGTGCCTTATACGAACGGACACGTGCCGTATCGCTCGAATCGAACCGGACGCCGACAGTCATCCTAGAGAACGGTCACCGGATTGAGGCGAAGAAGGTCGTCATCGCGACCCATTTTCCGTTTCATGATTTTAAAGGGTTGTATTTCTCAAAACTTGAAGTCCATCGCTCGTATATCGTATCGGGTCAGGTCGATGAGACGTTTCCGGACGGGATGTTCATGAGTGCCGATCAACCGAGTCGTTCTCTGCGTCACACGCGGACAGAAGACGGTCGTCTGCTTGGACTGTTTGGAGGCGAGAATCATCTATCTGGTCATGAGACAGAGACGATGCAGCGGTATCAACATCTTGCGGATTTCGCAAAGCATGAATTCCATGTCGAATCGTTCGGACAGTTCTGGTCAGCACAAGACTTGATCACGCTCGACAAAATCCCGTACATCGGACAGATGACGCCAAATGATCCGAACGTGTTCGTCGCGACCGGTTTTGCGAAGTGGGGGATGACGAATGGTATCGCGGCCGGACTGTTACTCAGCGACTTATTGACGGGAACACCAAACCGTTTTCGGCATCTGTTCGATCCGAATCGTTCAAAGCTAAAAACAAAGGATGCGACGCAGTTCGTCAAGAACAATGCGGACGTCGCGATCGAACTGGTCAAAGGAAAGCTGACGAAAGCGCGTCGCAGTGCCGACGAGTTACAACCGGACGAAGGTGGACTCGTCACGCATCACGGGAAAACGGTCGGTGGTTACCGGGATCCGGAAGGAAAGCTTCATCTCGTCTCGACGACCTGTACCCACATGGGGTGTGATACGAAATGGAATGAGGCGGAACGGTCGTGGGATTGTCCGTGTCATGGTTCACGATTCGGTCCAACAGGAGAGGTGCTAGAAGGACCAGCCGTCAACCCACTCAAATCGATCGAGTAAGCAGAGACGCCTGTCTCTGCTTTTTTAATTTTAAAAATAAACCGTGGACGATTTATGATATGTGATATAATTACCTGGTAACAAAAATATTTTAGCGCTAAACAATTAGAGTGCCGCTTTTGAATCGTGTTGTAGAGGCACCGTCACGACCACCGCTCACTGGTTTCATATTTTAGTTTCACTATTTTACTTAGCGTCGTGAACGCTGAAACAACCCGAGGAGGAAGCACCACTATGAGTAAAGAAAAGATTGCCCAGCTGCGCAAACATGTATCGCCGTTTGAGAAGGCGGACATTAAAGCCAGCGTCCGGCAGATGATCAACACGATTCTGCCATTTCTCGTCCTATGGTTTCTGGCATATGAGGCCCTGAAGCTATCTGTGTTTCTCGCGATCCCACTTGCGATTCTCGCTGCAGGATTCGTCGTCCGGATGTTCATCATCTTCCATGATTGTACCCATGGTTCATTCTTCAAAAATAAGAAGGCGAACGCGATCGTCGGGACGATCACTGGGATTTTGACGTTATTCCCGTATGAGAAATGGAAACGGGAGCACTCGATCCACCACGCATCGAGTGGGAATCTCGATAAGCGCGGTGTCGGTGACATCTGGGTCATGACGATTGAGGAGTATATCGAAGCATCACGCTTTACACGTCTCAAGTATCGTCTGTATCGGAATCCACTCGTCATGTTTGGTCTTGGACCACTCTTGTTGATTCTTGTCTCGAGCCGCTTCAACCGGAAGGATGCTCGCAAAAAAGAACGTATCAACACACACGTCATCAATGCGTCGCTCGTCGTCTTGTACGGTATCCTGATCTACTTCATCGGCTGGCAAGCCTTCCTGATCATCCAAGGCACGACGATGTTCACAGCAGGTGTCCTCGGAATCTGGTTATTCTACGTCCAGCATACGTTCGAAGATTCGTACTTTGAGGATGAGAGCGAATGGGATTATGTCAAGGCAGCAATCGAAGGCAGTTCGTATTACGAGCTACCGAAGGTCTTACAATGGGTGACCGGAAACATCGGCTTCCATCATGTGCACCATCTCAGTCCACGTGTACCAAATTATCATCTTGAAAAAGCACATGTCTCGACGCCACCGCTTCAGAAGGCGACGAAAATCGGTCTTTTCTCAAGTCTGAAATCGCTTCGGTATAAGCTATACGATGCGAAAAACAAAACGTTCGTGACGTTCCAAGATATCAAACACCTCTTACGCGAGCCGAAACCGTCATCGTTGTAAGCTTTTCACCTCATCCATATGGATGGGGTGTTTTTGTTGTATCAGTTGTAAAAGAGGGAATGAAAAGTAAATGAGAGCAGTGTATGTCCGCCTTTTGGCGTATGTTCACGATAAGCATCCATGGTAGGATGTACAAAGAGAAAGGAGCGTGTATGATGCGCCGTATACCCATTGCTGCTTATGTAGGAGGAGCCATCTTACTTTCCTTATTCGTTTTCAGTTCGATGACCTATCAGCAACAATCCCTGATTCCATTTTTGACGCAACATATGCCGCTCGACTGGGTCTATGCGTTTTCGTTCGTGTCGTTCCATTACGAAGTCCCAATCAGCGTCGCGTCGCTCGGACCTGCTGCCTTCCTTGAATTTTTCATTCGTAAAGGCATGCATGCCAGTCTGTTCTTCGTTCTTGGGATCAGTCTCGTTCATTTTTTACGTGGACGAGGATACGCAGCGTTACCAGCTGCCTTCTTTGCCTTCACGACGGCGATGACGATCGGTGTGTTGGATGAGTTCCATCAATTGTTGACGGGCGGACGAACACCACTCGTTGGAGATGTACTGATCGATGGTAGTGGTGCACTCGTCGGCATCGTCTTATACACTGTCATCCGTCTCTATTTGAAAGCCGATCAGATCGTTCGCGAACAAGAACAACAGCACGCATGAAAATAACCCATCGTCCCAATCCTAGGATTGAGGCGATGGGTTATTTTAGCGATTAGAACCGTTGTACCCACTCGATTTTGTACTGAGTGCGTCCGTATTCTCTTCTTAACATGTTGTCGGCTTTTTTTCGTGCTGTCGTGTGATCGCCTGCTCGAACATTCAATCGATCTGTGTCGATGATCTCATCTCCGCGTAATACGTGATACTGGACGGTGTAGTCCTTTTTCATTAAATTAAATAATCCCAAATTCTTCACTCCCATATTTTTCTTCCTGTTAGTTATTATATGGGATTCCAAATTTTTCTGCAATATAAAAAAGTGACTATTGTCCCACCTGTTAATAAAAAGTTAGTGGTTCAAATGGCAGGTTGCTTTATTGTTAGAATTGCGTATAAATGCTGAAAAATCGACAAAAATCGCTCTAAAATAGAATTTTAGAAATTTTATTACATATATAATGAATATTCAGGAAAAAAAGTTACGTTATCAAGACGTGGTTTAAAATATAAGTTATCTGAATATTCTTTTGGTATGTCAGGAAAGGATTCCCTTGGAACTTTGATGGAATAACCGTTAAGATAAGAAGGGATAAAAAAATACAATGAACCAAACGATAAATGAAGGAGATGACGTATGGAGCAGGAGACGAATGAACGAATCGATCCCGCACAACGGATCAGGAAAGCAGTGACACGAAAAGAGACCGCTTATTTCAGTTTGTTATTAGGCGTCGCCATTTTGACAGTGGGTGGCATCATCGGCTTAGTATTTGAAACAGGCGAGAGCGGTATTTATGCTATGTTCGCGCTAGTGATCTTGCTGTTATTACTCTGGTTACGTCAATGGCGACGAGTATCGCGGATTCGAAGTGAAGGGGTTCGTTTGAGTGCGGAGCAGTTCCCAGAGTTATTCGAGCAAATCGGCATGCATACAGAACAATTGCAGCTGTGGCGGATTCCAGAAATCTATTTCCAGAACGATGTGAAACGACCACATGTCATCGGATTATTTCAAAAATATTTGATCGTCCTTCCGACGTCATATTTGGAATTGACAGAGGTACGACGGTTCCAGTTACTGCTTGAACTTGCACGCATTAAACGAAATCATCAAGAAAAGCAGGTGTTGCTTTGGATCGGGAGCTGGGTTCCATTTTTACGTCCGGCCTACACGCGGGCATGCGAACGGACTCGTTATCAGATGGTTCTACCGCTTGTATCCAACGAGTGTGCCCGGCAAGCGATCTTTGAGGATATTCTCGGTCCAATACTTCTTGCGACGACGGATATCGTTTCCTATACAGCGGAGAAGCGTCAGCAACGAACGTTTTCTGTCTTATTGTATGAGAAGCTACAGACCAATCTATCCATGCTGGAGCGGCTTCGCTTGACGGGTGAACCGCTCGATCAACCCCGTCCTTTCCTACGGTATAGTCAAGGAATCGTCATCGCTCTTAGTGTTCTGACGGTCATGTTCTTCGTCAGTGCAGGGGCAGGGATCTTGCTGAACGAAGAGGGAACGCAAACGGCAGCCAGTAACGATACGGCGACGGCAAAAACAAACGATCAGGATTTAAATGAGACGGAATTAATGGCAGCGATTCAAAAAGGAAAGCTTGAAGATATCCATCGCTTGATTCCGGAAAGTGATATGAAAGCGGTCGATGCAGATGGGGATACAGCATTGCATTATCTCGGTTACCGGAAGTCGAGCAAGGGGCTTGAATCGATCTTCAAGGAACTGCTAGAAGCAGGGAGTGATGTCGATGCCGTCAATGACTTTGGCGAGCGACCATTCATTACAGCTGTCTTCAGCAATAACGATGAACTCGTCGATCTGTATTTGAAACGAGGCGAGAAAATCAACCAACAAGATGACGATCAGTTCACGCCGCTTCATCATGCTGTCGAGGGTGAGGGGAAACAGACAGTCAAGCTATTGCTCGAGCGCGGTGCCGACCCGTCGATCAAAAATGCGGATGGCTTCACGCCGCTGATGATGGCACAGGAGTATGAACTCGATGAAATCATTGATCTGTTGAAACAGCACTCCGCGCAAACGTTATAAAACAACAACCGCAGGCTCTCTCGAATGGATCGAGAAGACCTGCGGTTGTGTGTTGTATTGAATTAGTTTGGTAATTTTGATGTGTCGACGATACGACCTTCGATCTTGTAATTGACTTCACCGAGTGATTTCGTGAAATCACGTAGGTTTTCCCAGTCAGAGAGACCGAGGTCCGTGACACGGCCTTCTTTATAAGCCGTTGCGAATGGTGTGAGACCATCGCCGCCTTTAGCCGTGAAGGCATTCGTTGCGAGAACATAAGTCTTCGCTGGATCAATAAGATCGTACGTGTCACCATTTTTGACTTCCATCTTCGTGACGCGCTCTCCAGCTGTTTTCGTGCTGTCGTATTCGAACTTCATACCCGAGACGTGGAGGAAACCACCGTTTTCTTTTGGCGCAACCCCAACACTGATTTCAAGAAGATTCTTGATTTCTTCACCGGTCATCTTCGCTGTCGCGAGCGTGTTACCGAATGGAAGCGTCGTTAAGACTTCACCGACAGTAAGTGGTCCGGCATCAATGGCAGCACGGATCCCTCCACCGTTTTGCATCGCGATGACTGTATCCTTATTGTATTCTTTCGCTTTTTTGAGCATACCATCCGTGATCAAGTTTCCAAGAGCCGTTTCGCTGTTGCGGACACTGATTTCGCCACGTGGGTTTGGAAGGGCATTAACAATATTCGCACCGACTTCTTCGTTTTTCAATTCAGCGATTTGATCCGCATATGGCTTAAGGATTTCAGCCGCACGCACATCTTCTTTTGCTGTAGAAACATCAATCAATGAACCGTTATACTCAGTCAATTTTCCTTTGTAGTCGAACGTCAAATCAAGATTTCCGAGGAAATCACCGTATTGGTAGGCTTGAGCGATGATTGTCGGTTCTGCTTTGCCTGGAACGACTGTCTCATCAACGACGACCGGTTTTTCAAGTTTCGTGTGCGAGTGACCGCCGACGATGACATCAATCCCGTCAACATTACGTGCAAGCAATTGATCGTTATCGATTGCTTCATTGTCATCAAAACCGATGTGTGTCAACGCAACGATTTTATTGACGCCACGATCTTCAAGCTTTTTGACAGCAGCTTTAGCACTATCAATATAGTTTGCAAACGCAACCGTACCTGGGCTTGCGATATCTTTCGTCTCTTCTGTCGTCAGACCGAAGAAACCGATTTTTTGACCTTTGTATTCCTTGATGATGCCTTGATAAATCTTGCCGCGCTCCGGTCCTGCAGTGATTGTTTTCTTTTGTAGACCATTGAACGACTTATTTTTGCTGAAATCGACGTTCGCCGTGATGAACGGGAATTTTGCAGCCGTGACGAAGTTTTTCAAAGCGATGTTATTGTCAGTATCCCCAAGATCGAACTCGTGGTTACCGAATGTCATCATGTCGTATTTCATATAGTTCATCAGTTCAAGATCGGCTTGACCGAGGAACTTGTTGAAGTAAAGTGTTCCAGAGAAAACGTCACCTGCATCTAAGAGAAGCGAGGGTTTACCTTCTGCACGGTAAGCTGCGCGAAGTTCTTTGATGACTGTCGCACGTTTTGGTGTCTTATCGAGGTTCGCGTGCGTATCGTTCGTATGCATCAAACCGATCGAGAAGTCATCCGTGTTGACGTCGAGAACTGTGATTTTTGCTTTTAATGTAATTGTCTTTCCGAGGCGTGTATAACTTGCGACCGCATATTTCACACCCGCTTCGCTCGTATCGACCTTCGACCAACGGACTGGTTTGTCATAGATACGACCTGTCGCGTAGAGAACAGCCAATGTTTTTGGCAATTCTGGCTTTTGATCAACGTAAATCGTTTGATCCGCGACTTTCTCGACGAACTTCACTGCATAGTTCTGGATGTAGATCTTGACTTCGATTGGATTCTTTTTCTTACCGTATGTCCCTTTGACCGTTTGGTAACGGTTGAACGCATGGCGATCGTAAGATTTCCATGTGATCTTCTCACCTTTATATGTAGCAGGGAGTTTGACCGGAGCACCTTTCGTGAAGACGAGTGACTTGAGTTTGACCGTTTTGACTTTGACATGCGTTGCAGCCGAAACTGTCGTTTGGGCAACCGGCACGATTGCCGATGTCGTCAGGGCGACAGCCACAGCTGCCGCGTAAAGCGGTTTTGATTTGTACATACGTAAAAATCCTCCTTCAAGAGTGGGGTATGAATGCAAGGTCGCGCTGCGATCGTTGACCTCTTCTTCTACTATAAAGGGTTCGGAAAGCTTCGTGGGATGAACCTTTTGTAAATAACGTAAATTCTTAGGTCCGACAACATGACAACCCACGGGAGTCGTTCGTTCGATGTAATTTAAATCCGAACGTTCGCTTTCTCGATTAAATGGTAACGCTTTCATTATATCTTGTCTTGAATAAAAATGAAACGAAAGAATATGAACAATCGTTAAACATTCCCATTAATTGTCGATTTTTTAGTGGTCGATAATTGCTAAATATTGTATGATGTCAGTATACAAGCAGTTCGGATGAAAAGGGGCAACGCTGGATGAATGATAAGGTTCGAGGAGGCGTTCTTGTCGGTATTATTTGTGTGATTACGGTTCTCCTCGTATGGGGACTCGCTTCTCCACCGACGACGATCGAATTTCCACATTTTAATCATGCGTAAAGGAAACAAACTAGGAGATGACCGGTGGTGTACCTGCCGGTTTTTTCGTGCCTGAAAAACTACAGTTTGGTGTCGGTTCGTCCAATACATTGACACGCTTTTTCCCGATGGCTAGAATTGATTAAGTGTATACAGGAAGTATTGCTTCTATCATGCACGAGTAAGCGAAGAAGGAGGCGAGTCAGAATCGACCGGGCAAGGTCCCGTTCACGCGGAGGGAGCGTTCGTTTGAGCAATCGCGGACGGCATCCGTCTTTTTTAAGTGGAATCAACGAATATGAAAATAAAATACATGTATCATGAATCGGAAGGAACTTACACTTATGCTGAAAGAAATGAGAAGTATCATCCGGGAACAGGTCGATAATTTCCCCCTGATTCGCCGGTTGGCGCGATATGAAATCAAATCAGCGCATGCAGAGCAGCGCCTTGGTCTTTTATGGGAGCTCCTCAATCCGGGTCTCCAAATCTTCATCTACTGGTTCGTCTTCGGAGTCGGTCTGCGCGGAAATAAAGACGTCGACGGAAACATTCCATTCATCGTCTGGCTCCTTTGCGGGATCGTCGTCTGGTTCTTCATCAACGATGCGTTGCTTCGGGGGTCGAATTCGATCAACAGCCGTCTCGCGATGGTAACGAAAATGCGTTTCCCGATGAGTGCGATTCCATCGTATGTCATCTTGTCACGGATGTATCAACATTTTGCGATGCTTGCCATCGTCATCGTCGTCATCATTGCAAACGGCATCCCAATCACATGGAAACTGCTTCAATTGCCGTATTATATGATTGCCACATACATTTTCGTCTATGCATTCTCGCTTTGTTTTTCGACACTCGTCACACTCGTCAAGGACATCCAGCTCTTCTTGCAATCGATGATGCGGATGCTCTTTTATATGACACCGATCCTTTGGAACATCGAGCGGTTCCCGGACGTCTTGCATGGTGTCCTCCGCTTGAATCCGGTCTACTATCTCGTCGAGGGATACCGGGCGAGCTTGCTTGGCGGACATTGGGTCTGGCAAGAATGGCCAACGGGTCTGTACTTCTGGAGTATCACGCTCCTCTTATTCTCAGCCGGAACGTTCTTGCACATCAAGTTCCGTAAATCATTCACTGAGCTCGTTTAAGGGAAGGAAATCGCCATGTCTATGATTAAACTCGACCATGTCACGAAACGCTTCGACATGGTCACGACTACGAAAGAAAAATTCAAGCTCTTGTTCAAAAATCAAAGCAAGAGCGTTAAAACCTTTACAGCTTTACGCGATATCTCACTTGAGATCGGAAAAGGAGAAGTCGTCGGGCTCGTCGGAATCAACGGTTCGGGTAAATCGACGCTCTCGAACCTGATTTCAGGGATCATCTACGCGAACGAAGGAAACGTTGCAATCAACGGAGAAGTCGCGATCATCGCCGTGTCCCAAGGATTGAAGAACGTGCTGACAGGACGCGAGAACATTCGCTTGAAATGTCTCCTGCTTGGGATGGACGACGCGGAGATCGAGCGTCGGATGCCTGGAATCATCGATTTCGCGGATATCGGTGACTTCATTGATCAGCCAATCAAGAAATACTCGAGTGGGATGAAGTCACGACTCGGCTTCGCAATCGCCGTCAATGTCGATGCTGACATCTTGATCGTCGATGAAGCATTATCGGTTGGTGACCAAACCTTCTATAACCGTTGTATCGATAAGATGAACGAATTCAAGGACGAAGGCAAGACGATCATCTTCGTCAGTCACTCGCTCTCACAAATCAAGAGTTTCTGTGAGCGTGTCGTCTGGCTCGAATACGGTCAAGTTCGACTCGACGGGACGACGAAGGATGTCTTACCAGAATATAAGAAGTTCCTCGCAGAATATAAGAAATGGTCAAAAGAGGAACAACACCAGTACCGTCGCGATCGCTTGAAGGAACAAGCAGCGAATGCGCGGTCCGGAAAAGAAAACGTCGATGCTGACGTCAACGTAAAACATCCTGGCTGGATTTTATCAGGTCTCGGATTACTCGCGATTGCGGCAGGTAGTTTGATGGTCATTGACGAGACACCGTCTTTGACGAATCTTAGCGACGCAATCATGAAGTTCTTCTAATGTTCTACCAGATGCCTCTGTGCATCTGGTTTTTTTTGTGCCAAAGGAGTAGGAATCTTGAAACGTAATAGAGAAAACTAGTAAGTGAGAGAAGAAATGTGGGAAGAGTATGCGAATTCATCAAAAAAAACGGAGTCGAGGACTCCGTTTTCATCAGGTTTGTGAGCGATCCATATACGTTTTGACGCGTGGCGCTTCATATGTGGCGAAGCGTTCTAAGAGACGATCCGGATCCGACTCGACGACCAGCATCGCTCGGTGTTCGGGAATCAAGAATCCTTGATGTTCCATCGTGTCGAACAGGGTAATTAAGGAGTCATAGTACCCGTCAATGTTGAGTACACCACAAGGTTTTTCATGCAGACCAAGTTGGGCCCACGTGAAGACTTCGAAAAACTCTTCCATCGTTCCGGGTCCGCCAGGAAGAATAATGAAGCCATCGGCAAGCTCTGACATCTTTGCTTTCCGCTCGTGCATCGAGTGGACGAGATGCAATTCAGTCAGTCCCGGGTGTGCTAATTCCTTTTCTTGTAGGAAGTGGGGAAGGACACCGATCGCTTGACCTTGAGCCGCAAGCGTAGCGTCCGCGACAGCTCCCATCGTTCCAACGCGGGAACCGCCGTATACGAGTCCGATGTCGCGTGCGGCGAGCGCTTGACCAAGCGTACCTGCTGCCTCGCGAAAGACAGGATGCGCGCCATCTTTAGAACCACAAAATACTGCAAGTCTATTCATGAACAGAACCTCCTTTGTTATTGTCACCATAGCATATTCGGTGATCGAACGGCAGAGGAGACCAGAAAGGAGATCGGTATGCGACCACGTACGATCGTTTGGCTCGTCCTAATTATCGCAACAATCAATTTAGGACTTGGGATATGGATGCCGGATACGTCGACTCGGACGACAATTAGTTCGATACTACTAGGTGTGATTCTCATACTCGGTATATTTTATGTCATCGCGTTACGACGATCATCAAAATAAAGAGAGCTGGTGCGACTCGTATGAGTTGGACTAGCTCTCTTTTTGTCTGTTACAAAATTTTATCATAGTTAAATATTCAGAAAAATCTATTTTCATACACAAGTTCTACATATTGATGGATGATTTGTAAGAAAAACGCATTTTTAGGGACATATGACCCGAGCCAAAAGTAATAGAAAATGAAAAAAATGTGTAAAATACCATAATTATTCGTATTCGAATATTCAGAGGGGGTCTAAGGTTATATGATGTTGTTACGAAGCCATACGAAAAATAATAGGAGGTTAACTATATGAAATTGAGTAACAAAATAGTTATAGGATTAGGGGCACTCCTATTGAGTGTCGGCGTTGCGAATACTAACCTTACAAATGATCAAAATCAATTTGCTAAAAAAGATTTACCGTATGAATATTCTGTAAAGCAAGTAGCGAAAGATTTACCGTACGAATACTCTGTAAAGCAAGTAGCAAAAGATTTACCGTATGAATATTCTGTAAAACGAGTAGCGAAAGATTTACCGTATGAATATTCTGTAAAACGAGTAGCGAAAGATTTACCGTACGAATACTCTGTAAAGCAAGTAGCAAAAGATTTACCATATGAATATTCTGTAAAACGAGTAGCGAAAGATTTACCGTATGAATACTCTGTAAAGCAAGTAGCAAAAGATTTGCCATATGAATATAGAATCGTTAGCAATAAAGCATAAAATTTAGACTAGATATTCTGATTTGTTTTCTAGTATGAAATACTGATATTCCTTCATCTTTAGTAAATCGAAAAAAACGAGAGCACGCTGATATGAAAGTTTTATTCGTTGATGATGTTCATGCGCATTAAAGCGCTCTAAACAAGCGCCTTGTTGATAATAAAGCTGTCCAAGCATTGACATGTCTTTATATTTCAAACTTTGTTCAATGCCTTCTTCAATGACTTTTAAAGCGTAGTTAGGTTCTTTCAATTGTAAAAGTGTTTTAGAGAAGTTATATAAAATACGAATACGATCTAAAACTAATTCTTCATTTTCGAAGTCTAAATCAATTAATTCTTCATAAACTTTCCTGCTATGAGTGAAGTTTTTATTTTCAGAATATAGATTCGCAATTGCTGATTTTATTCGAATTATCATACTTGGTGAATAAAAAATTGAAGAGTATTTTTCAGACAGTTGACGTAAGACTACAATACAAGTTCTGTAGTCAGTCATATTTAACTTATGAGCTGAAATACTATTATAGTAGTTAAGCAACAATGTGACTTCTTCATCTATATTTGGTTGCTCTAACTTAGATTTGGTCTCATAGTAAATTTTATCAAATTCGTTATTTCGAAACTTTTTTAATAATTGTTCATCTAATTGATAAAACGCTTCACGATAATTGGCATGATCAAAGAATGAAGAAAAAGGAACTTGTAGTTTTTTAGATAGTGCAAAGAGAAGTTCGACCGTTGGCGAATGGGTGCCACTCTCGATCTTGCTGATCTCTGCTTGACTGCAAATTCCGTTTGCTAAATCTTTTTGTGTCAGATTATGTTTCTTTCGCAGTCGGCGTAATGCTAAGCCGATTTGCGGTGACATGAATTGATCCATCGGCTCCTCGTCCTTTCGTAAAGATTGAACTGGTACAGGGTACCAATTTCTATTATAGAAGCGAATTGAACGGGACACCACTGATTTACTTGATTTCGTATCAATGTTTCAACGACCATCTCACTTGATTCAGAAAGGGGTACAACCATGACACTCATTTTAAAAGAAACGCGACGTAACATGACTTCTTGCGCTTGGTGTCTCAATCCTGCTACCGTCTCCGTCGCCCCCCTCGCTCATCGGGAAATGGACCGGACTAATACGAAACCAAAAGCAACTATCAAATCGGCTTAATACACACAAAAAGGACTTCATTCGGATCGTAGAGAATGAAGCCCTTTTTTCAATCACTTGAAGAGAAAGGAGAGAGGACATGATCGGATTATCACTTTTATCGGAACAAGACGGCTGGTTACAACGTTCCTTGCCATCCCTCGCGATGCAGACTTTTTGTGAGGCACATCGTATTTCAATCGATGCATTTGATTATGATACGCATACGTTTCATGATTTACTCGATTACATGGATTTTCAGGAATATGAGCACTACGTCTTCGTCCTCCAAGGAGAAGGGGAGCGTACGTTGCGTCTCGTTGCCTATTTGCAACACGAGATGCTACACGTCCAGTTTCATTTGATCCGGCAGAACGGGGAGGTTCTGTTTGGTCAACCGGATTTCCTGAACGGTCTCTTCTTACCGCAGGAAGAGATACCGGTTTCGGCATCCGTTCCGGCTGTTCATCATGCTCTCCTTTCGTTGATGACGGGTGTCTATCCCGCATCCGTGCCGCACCATCCGCAACCGCTGCGTCATGTCTACATTGAGGACAGCTCATTGTTGGACCGGATTCCAGTAGAGAGTTTTCAAATGATGACAATCAATAGTGTCATCTATTTTGACCATCCGATGCGGCACGATCTGCCGATCATCGAACTGATGAGCCGGACCCCGATTTTGTTGACGTTCTCAGATGGTTTATCTCCGTCACTTGCGTCACAGCTGACGATTTTATCTCGCGATGCACTTGCGGAGCGGTTACAAGACTGGCAGCAAACGGGGCGCATTCAAAACGATCAAACGATGGGGATTCTCGATTATGCGACATTAAGCGGATTATGCGTCTCACATCGCTTGTTCTTTTTTGCGGATGGGATTTACGCTGATCGACAAAAAACGATTCAGTTGAGTGCAGATATTTCAATCGATATTGAATTAATTCGAGAACAGCAACCTCAACCGGAGGCGCTCGCGTCGCAAACGGAACTGGAGTTGTTTCCGTTGTTGTATCAACTGGCAGGATCGTTTCAAGGGACGAGCCGCTTCATCACCCCTTACTCGGATCTTGAATTACCCCGGACGTCTGGACGGATTGGACCGTTAACATTGATCGGCATTCAAAATGAGGAAGGGTGTTTTGCGTTCGACCGAACGACGTTACGCCTGTTCGAGACGAACGAAGCATTCCTCTGGATTTTAGAAGCGGATCAAAAGGAACAATTCGACGTGTTGCCAGAGCGATTCGGCGCAGATTATGCGGAAGCGATTCAGCATTACAAGGAGTTGATGTATCATGGGTGAGGTCTTATTTGGTCCGTTTTTGCGTAAAGGTAGCTACTCCCGCGTCCAAGTGCTCGATCATGTACAGGCAGATGAACGATTTGGTCGATTGTACCAAGAAGCACAACAGTTAAATGAAGTCGATGAGTTGATGCTCTATCGACGTTATCTACAAAAAGGAGAGCAGATCCTATTTTACGGAACGTTTGATCCATCCCTGTTTAATCTTTTGTCGGACGAGGGGTATGACCTTTATCTGATTGAACCGGAAGCTTCGCGGACGAAGCAAATCGCGGAGGAGTATCAGCATAAGGTTTATGGATGGAGTCATGACGTGACGGACGTCGTCGGACCTGAGTATTTTGATCGAATCATCTTACCGGGAACGACGATTTTACGTTATACGCGCGGGGAATTACTGTTGTTCTTCCGAAACATCCGTCAGTTGTTACGACCGAGCGGACGCTTGCTCGTGTCCTTGTATCACATCGATCACCTAAAATCAATTGTCCATCCGATTGCGACACGACGCTTTCAAAAGACATTACTTTTCTATGGCTATCACATCGATGGGGAACGTCTTTTGTTCAACGCTTATCTCAAATCCGGACAAGAGGAAAAAGTCAGTTATGCGGTCGAATATCTATACGAACCAAAAACGCTGTTTGAATTTGCGACGTTATCGCGTTATCATGGACAATTTCTATATGAAGGAAAGACAATGATGGTATTAGAGTTCGAAAAACAATAAATGCAAAATATAATGTAATAATAAAATAAAAAATATATGTAATATATTGGTTTGAATAGGTCTAAAGACTGGGTAATGAGATACAGTAGTTTCCTTTGCACGATTCAAAGTACATCATAAGAAAGAGGAGCCGGATGTATCATGGAAAATCAGAGCGGAAGTACCTTTCAACAAAGTTGTCTATCGTTCATTGAGACCTTGTTTCCAGACGAACCTTTTCATTTCTTAGAAGAATCGAAAGCGATGGACGCCTTTGGTTATCCCGGTCGTCAATTGTTTTTCTCTTCATCTGCCCGTACTTTGAAATTCACTGTACTCGAGCAGGCGCATAAGCATTACGCACGTGTATTCGTATCCGAGAAAACAAGCGAAAATACGTTTTTTCGTCAGTTATTAGAAGCAACATATGACCACAATCAATTATACATCGATCATATCGTCCAAACAGAATAAAAAAAGAGATCAAAATCAGCTGATTTTGATCTCTTTTTACGCTTCGATAGAAGAAAGACCCCGCTTTAATGCTTGATCAATGGACGTTGCCATCTCATCCCGGACAGGTGATGAGATGAGTCGACCATCAAAATAGATTTCCTTCGATAGACTGAGATGAACCAGTAAATCTTCAAGAATGAGCTTTAGATCAAGCGGTTGCGATGGTTCAAGCGCTTGTTGCATGAATTCACTCAATGAAGGATGCTGTACATACTTCGGATCGATGAGATCAATGATCGTCGTGTCTAAAGCAAGAGCCAATCGTTCCAAAACTTGAGCAGAAGGAATGCGCTGACCACGTTCGTAAGCGGAAATGTCCGTTGCTGATTCACCACACCGTTCACCTAAAAATTTTTGAGTATACTTGTGTTGTTTGCGCAATTGCATGATTTTTTTACCCAGTGCACGATTCATGGCACTCCACTCCTATTCTTCAGCTCATTCTTTATAGTACTAATTAACCACTTTCATTATAAAAGAAACCTGATAAATGTAAAATATCGTTTTTCAAGGAAACTAAAAAAATGAACTGGGTTAAAATAGAAATTGATTTTCGGAGAAAATCGCCTATCGTTTCTGTCCGTGCTATTCTAAAGTGATATCACATAAGGGAGTGTCTTCATGAAAAAAATCACCTGGTCCGGCTATGTCGTCTTTGCCGTCCTATTGATCCTCTTCATCTCAAGTTCGATGCCTTATCAGGCACAATCGATCAAACCTGGTCTATCTCGCTATATCCCATTAGGATTCGTCGATCATCTGCGATTCATCTCCTTCTCGTATCATGGAGAAGTCAGTGTAGCGGCGCTCGGACGCAGTGGATTCATTGAATTTTTCATTCGTAAAGCAGCGCACGTCTCGACGTTTCTCGTATTAGGTATCGGTTTGATTGATTTGACGCGTCGTCGTTTGACACCGGGTCTTGCCGTCTTGTTCGCTTACTCATTAGCAATCACCATCGCTGTGTTTGATGAGTTTCATCAAATTTTAACGGGTGACCGGACTGGTCTCGTCCAAGATGTGCTACTCGATGGAACCGGAGCATTGATCGGAATCGGATGCTATCTGCTCGTTCGTAGGAAAAAAGTACAGCGCCAAGCAGGAAGTCTTTCTTTCTGGCACGAAAAGAAAAGGCATCACTTTTAACGAAGGAGATTGCCACTATGAAGACTTCCCATTTGTTGATGACAAGCGTCGGTCGCCGGACGAAACTGGTCGAGTACTTCGTTCGTGAGATGCCGGACGGTCACGTCAGTACTGCGGATTGTAATCCACTTGCACCGGGTCTTTATATGACGGAGCGTCATCATCTTGTCCCGCGCATCGACGCACCGGGGTATATCGATCATCTACTAGAGTTGTGTCAGCGGGAAGGCGTAACGGCGCTGTTGTCATTGATCGATCCCGAATTGGAGTTGCTCGCAGCGGCAACAGAACGATTTGAAGCGATCGGTGTAACGGTCCTTGTCTCACCGATGGATGCGTGCCAGTTATGCTTTGATAAATACGCTATGTATACGTATTGTGTCACGGAAGGGATTGCCCATGCACGAACATATGCGACGCTCGACACATTTAAAAATGCGCTTGCGCAAGGGGAAGTCGCATTTCCAGTCTTCGTAAAACCACGTAACGGCAGTGCTAGTCTTCATGTCCAGGTTGTCTCCTCCCTTCAGGTCGTCGAAGGATTGTTCGCTGTCCATCCGAATTTATTGATTCAGGAATACTTAAGAGGACAAGAGCTTGGCGTTGATGTTTATGTCGATTGGCTGACGCATGAAGTGACGGATATTTTCATTAAGGAGAAACTCGTCATGCGCGCAGGAGAAACGGATAAGAGTCGCTCCGTCAAACGCGACGACGTCTTTGAATTGATTGAGCAGGTCTTAGCGGGAACTCATCTCGTCGGTCCACTAGATTTTGATCTGTTCGATGTTGACGGAACGCTCTACTTATCGGAAATCAATCCACGATTTGGTGGGGGGTATCTTCATGCCTATGAGTGTGGTGTCAATTTTCCGAAAGCGATCCGAAACAATCTCGACGGGCAACGCAATCCTCGACGAATCGGGGCGTATACGGAAGACATCTATTTGTTGAAGCACGACACGGTGACACTATTGCCGGCATCTTTACTTGAGCAGATCAAAAAATCATGATACGCATGAAAAAAGGAGTGATCCGGTAATGTACCGGGTCACTCCTTTTTCGATGGAAGAGAAGGATTAGGAAAGAGAAACGCGTGCACGCTTGAGACATTGCACGGCGGAGGTCCAGCTGCCGAAGAGGGCGTTGATCGTCGAGGTACTTGGAACCGAGCGACCTTCTGCCCATTTTCGGTAATGGATGATGCTGAGAGAAGGTAATTCTTCTTGTGCCTGCCGCAGTGCTTCAAGGACATCTTCTTCGACCCATTTCCGGCGAGGTGGAGCGATGTCAAGGCAAGCGAGAGCATCTGCCCACGAACCATATTTACGGGCAATCGTCGCGACTGTTGGATGCCCATTTTCCTGTGCCCAAATCGCATACGTCTGTGTTGTCAGACGCGGAAGGACATCGGAAGCTTCAAGTAAAGCAGTGATGATCCGTTCTTCCGTCATCGAGATGGAGCGTGTCATCTCGATCTGTGCTTCTTCAAGCGCACGTGACCAAGAGCCAAAACGTAAGTTGATCAGGGTCAAGGATGGACCGTGTTTTGCCTTTGCCCACTCCCGGTAGCTATTACTATGGAAGGGATGTAAACGTGTCGATGCTTCCTTGATGAAAGTAAGAATCTCTTCATCTGAAAAATATGGACGGATCGATGAGAGACCAGCGGCTTGGAGTGCTTCACGCCAAGAGCCGAATACATTAATGATCGTCGTGATCGATGGAATGTCTTTTCCGACTGACCAGCGCGCATATGTCTTTGCGTCGAGAGAGGGATATTCGATACTAGCTTCGATCAGGCTATCGATGACTTGTTGTTCTGTCCATTTCTTCATGATGTCATACCCCTTTCGTGTAGGTGCGTCTAGGTGTGGGTAATGTCGTGAGGTGGAAGTCGACGAAGCGACGCATAAGCAAGAAGGCTGAGCCAAATGAAATAAAATCCACTCGGTCTGACGAGAACACTTTCCGTGAATTGGAGTAACCCGAGCCAGCTGGCTAGCAAGAGCGCGAGGAAAGCGAGATCCGTCGTCTGAATGCGAAGCAGTCGATAAAACAGATACAGAAAGACTGCACCGTACAGCAGACAACCGATGAGACCAAATTCGTAGAGAAACGTGATCGGTGTGCTGTGAAATGTATAAAGAATCCGTTCTCCGAGTTGGTCCTGCAGTCCACGCGGGGCACTTCCAATCCCGTGACCGAACCAGAGCGCGTCAGCGGAAGCGTGCCATCCTGCTTGCCAAAGCGTAAATCGTCCGTTAAGACTGAGCAAACGGGGAAGCAGACCTTGAAATGCGAAGACGGCACATAAGATCAGGCTTCCTGTCACGTAACAGGCAGCGACCTGCATCCGGCGTCTCGTTCCCGGAACCATTCGAATACTCGTCAAGAGTGCTAGGAGGACGAAGGAGTAGATTCCTGTCTGCGAACCGCTCCTGAGCAAAGCAATGACGATCAGCAGTAAGAATACGGCGTGCAGAAGACTTTGCCGACGTGGAAACTGTCGCAGTAGATAGAACCAAGCAAGCAGTCCTCCCGGAACGAGCCACGCTGCGAACGTATTCGGATTGTTCATCAGTCCAGCAAGGCGAAGGAATGAACCTTGCTCTCCGACATACAGCTGAGGAAACGACAAAGGACCGATTCGAAGCCATTGTAGGTTTTCGACCGGAACATACTCTGTGCCAAACGAGACGATGAGTGCGTAGGAAGCGAGAAAGACGGCTTGTCCGTAAAGGAAGTAATACAGAAGACGATGCCATTGATCAATTGATGTACGGGAGAGCGAAGAGACGATGACGACGAAAAGCCAAGTCGAAATGAGGTAAAGCGAAGCAAGAACACGATCCGTATTCGCGTTAAAAAAGAAAAATACGATATGAAATGTCAGATAAATCAGAAAAATAAATACGATTTGATGTCCAGTTGTAAGATCGACGCGATAGAACGGTCGTAAGATGAACCAACAGACGCTGAACAGAACGATGTAGGCAGGAAGCAACCAAAATGACCACTGTTTCGGTAACACTTCGTCCGTAAAGGATAGGGGACGAATCCAAGCATCGAGCATGATCCAAATGACTAGGATGGATAAGGCAAACGATGTGGGTATATTGGCTGATTTTAACATGATTTCTAAAGACTATCCACCCTTCATATAGGACTTATTACCGATTCAAATACTTTTTAATCGTCAAATTTGTATTTACCCTCATCTTTTAAAAAATCATGCAGATCAATGAAAAAATATTAAGAGAAACGCAATCATTTTTTCGTGAATCGCGTTTTTTTTGTGACATGAATTCCTGCTGTGAACTCGCGTCACGCAAGCGAGATAGCTACCGAAAAAAATATAATCATTTTCATCAAGCTCTAATTGTTTTGGAATTCGATTGGAAATAAGGTGTAGACATAACCAATGTCCATCCATTCGGTCAAGCTAGAAAGAGGTGAACAACAGTGAGCTCGATGCATCAAAGAAAAACCTTCGGAGATCATCTGACGACACTCCGACGCGGCTGGTGGCTACTGGCACTCTTCATGATTCTCTTCGCAGGTGCCGGATATGCACTCAGCACGTATGTCATTCCGAAGACATATGAAGCGACGGCCTACATTCTCGTCGTTCCTCAAGCAAACGCAGAGGCGACATCGACGCCGACACTCGTCAGTACCTATCAAGATATCTTGCGAAGCCCGGAGGTTGTGGATCAGGTCGCCCAAAAGATGAACGTCACCGACAAGCGATTATTCGATTTGACGGATCGTCTGACGGTCTCGAGCAATCTCGATTCGCAAGTCATCGCCTTATCCATCACGGATCGTTCAGCGGAGCAGGCAGCCATCCAGGCAAATACGATGACGGAAGTCTTCCAGGATTATCTCCCGCAACTGATTAACACGAGTAAGACGGAAGTCTTCTCCAGTGCCCGAATTCCAACGAAGTCCGTATCCCCGAACATTTTGATGAATACGGGAATCGGCGGTGTCCTTGGTTTAATGCTCGGACTCCTGATCGTCTATTCGCGCTCGTTAAGCAAAAAAGAAGTGACACGTGAAGCGACCGACAGTTATCCGAAAGCCATTCCCCGCACGCACTCATGAGAGAGGAGAGGAGACACCATTATGCAGCATTCCCCGCTTACCCCGTATCGTCGGCAGTTGAAGATTGGACTCCTTCGCCTGATCGACGCCGGAGTCATCGCACTCGCAACCGTAGTAACGTTCTACTTCTTTAATCCGCTCCATCTCACCGTCAATTTCGAGTTACAGGATGCCCTCGAAATCGCTCTCATCCAGTGGATTGCCCTCACCTTCGTCGCGCATTGGATGCGTTTCTATCAAATCATCTGGCGCTACGCGAGCTTACGCGATCTCGCCGTTCTCCTCGTCGTCGTCCTTGCCAGCAGTTTCGTTTTACTTGGTCTTGAATATGCGTTGTTCGACTTTGCGGTCGAACGGGCGATCTTCTTACAGACAGGACTTGTCTTGAACGGTATCTTATTCGTCCGGTTGTTGATTCGTGGCCGTAGTCTCAGACTCGTTCCGGAGCATAAGACGCTCGGCAAACGGACGCTAATCATCGGTGCCGGAGCTTCCGGACAGATGATCACGAAAGAACTGAAACAAAAGAAATCGCATATCTTAAACGTCGTCGGATTACTCGATGACTCGCTTGAACTACGCGGGATGCGAATTCACGGTGTTCCTGTCATCGGAGCGATCGAGCAACTTGAATGCATTATCGAGGAACAAAAGATTGAAGCGGTCGTCCTCGCGATCCCGTCCTTATCGTATCCGCGACGAATCGAACTGTTGAATCGAATTAAACAGACGCAAGTCGAGGCGCATACGTTACCGATGCTTGTCGAGCTCGCTTCCGGTAAGGTTTCGATTCAACAAATCCGTGAAGTCTCAATCGCTGATTTACTCGGACGGGAACCAGTCGAGCTTGATATCACGGAAATCGAACGAAGTGTGCATGGAGCGACGGTCCTCGTCACCGGTGCCGGTGGATCAATCGGTTCCGAGATTTGCCGGCAACTGATTCGTTTTCGTCCTGAACGACTTATTCTTCTCGGACACGGTGAAAACAGTATCTACCTGATTCGTCGGGAACTCGAGTGTCTCAGCCAGGACATCCAGTTCGAATCTGTCATCGCCGATGTACAGGACAGTGACCGGATGCTTGAAGTCATGCGACGCTTCGAACCGGACCTTGTCTATCATGCGGCAGCCCATAAGCACGTCCCGCTGATGGAGGATAATCCGAGCGAAGCCGTCAAGAATAATATCTACGGAACACGTAACGTCGCCCGAGCAGCAGAAGCGGCTGGAGTCAAACGCTTCGTCATGATCTCGACCGATAAGGCAGTCAACCCGACGAGTGTGATGGGGGCGACAAAACGAATCGCTGAGATGGTCATCCAACAGATGGCAAGAAATAGCGAAACGACGTTCGCCGTCGTCCGGTTCGGCAACGTCCTCGGAAGCCGCGGTTCCGTCATCCCACTTTTCAAGGAACAAATCGCGAAAGGTGGACCGATCACGATCACCGATCCCCGGATGACACGTTACTTCATGACGATTCCGGAAGCGAGTCGTCTCGTCATTCAAGCGAGTGTCCTCGCAAAAGGTGGCGAAGTGTTCGTCCTCGATATGGGTGAACCGGTTCACATCACGACACTTGCGAAAAACTTGATTCACTTGAGTGGATTTACGGAAGAACAGATCGCGATCGTCTACAGCGGGATTCGAAAAGGGGAGAAACTCTACGAGGAACTGCTCGCTCGTGATGAGGTGCATGACGAACTCGTCTTCGATAAAATCCTCGTCGGAAAGACACGCCCCTTCGGCTCCGTCGATCCGTACTTGCGTGAGATCGCCCAAGCGCTCGATCGGGAGGAGACACTTCGCCAGTATTTATTAGAAGTGACGAACGAGTATTTATTAGAAGTGACGAACGAGACCGATGCTGACCCAGTCGCACCGACGATGCGGATCGCTCGTAAATAGAGAGGGGGGAGAACGATGAAAACGGTTCGGCTGTCTCGCTTCAATCTCATCTTCATTGCGGATACAGCATATTCATTGCATCAATGGATGATTTTGACGCTCCTGATCAAATGGAGTACACCGCTCAATATCGGCTACTTCAATTACGCCCTTGCCATCACCGCACCAATCGTCATGTTCTGTTGGTTGAATGCCAGTACGATCCTGACGGCAGAACGGGCTGGACTGACGAACTTCTGGCTCTTCATCAAGACCCGTTTTTCGCTCCTCTCGGCAGGTGTTTTCGTCCTCCTTGGTGTCTATTATTTCTTCGGTGAAGCGAACATCTTACTGCTGACGCTACTCGTCTATCTCAATAAATACATGGAGTCGTTCGCTGATCTCGGATACGGCTTCTTGCAGGGACACACTGCCTTCAAGGAAGTCGCCATCTCGAAGATTTGTCGCAGTCTCCTGAATGTCTCAGGCGCAGCACTCGTCCTCTTTACGACCCATTCGATCCAAGGATTCGTCATCGCCTTGATCACTGGTAACTTAATCATGTTACTCGTCTACGATCTCCCGACGATTCGCCGGGTCGGTCGTGGTTTTGACAATCAAGCGCTCGACTTACGATATCGATCCGGTAAGGAGTTGTTCCTTAAAGCGATGCCACTCGGGTTCGTCGCTCTCCTGATCGCCTTGAACGCAAACATCCCACGGTTATTCGTTGGACATGCGATCGGAACGGAAGAGCTCGGATATTATGCAAGCATTGCCTATCTACTCGTACTCGGTAGTCTGTTCATCCACTCTTTGATTGCTGTCTTATTGCCGAACTTCTCGTCAGATACTGGTGAACGCCAAAGTTTACCGGAACTGCGCAAGCTGACACGGTCGATGTTACTGATGACGAACATCGTCGGGATCCTCCTGATTCTTGGAGCAATCTTCTTCGGAAAGTGGGGCTTGACGATTTTCTACAATGCGTCGTTCGTCAAATATCATCTGATTTTCGTCTTGATGATGGTCGCGTCGTTGTTCTTCTATAATTCGACCGTCATTCAGGCACTACTGACCGGCTTCCAGCAGTTTCGAATCCAGACACTCTCGATCTTCGGCAGTGTCGTCGTCAATCTCGTCGCTTGTAGCCTCTTGATTCCATTGTACGGACTATACGGAGCGACGATTGCATACACACTTTGCGCAGTCACTCAGATCGTCCTACTGTTACCCGCGCTCTATCGCTCCTTGTATCCACGAAACGTCGCCCTCGTCGTCGAACAAAGCAGTTAAGGAGGGAAGAAGATGCGACCCATTCTCTTACTCATCGTCATTGAAGCGCTCGTTTGTCAATTCGCCCGGTCGCTCTTCCCGGACACGTACGTGACCGCCTTGCTGCTCATCAACTCGGTGTTGTTTCTCTATTACCTACTCCGCCAAGCCGAGACGACGCCGCTCTATCTTGTCTTCATCACCGCTTTCTTCGTCCGATTGGTTTTGATGTTCATCGATCTCGAACTGTTCCGCTTACCACCGCACAGTGGGGACGATACGGAAGCCTTTCATCTCGAAGGTGTCCAAATCTTCACCGACCCGTCGACCTTCAATGATGTCGTCCGCGGCACCTATTCCAAGTTTCTCGGAATCTTCTATCTGATGTTCGGACCGGAACGAATCCTAGCTCAGTTCTTCAACGTCATCCTTGGCGTCGTCGCCGTCGTCATTCTAGCAAAGACGTTGCAACGGTTACGTTTACCGGAACGATACGTCTTCGGTGCCACACTCGTTTTCGCATTTTTCCCGCAAGGATTGTTGCTCTCACCGATTCTCTTACGGGATCAGATCGTCGCTCTTGGTATCGTCTATACGCTCTATTACATGGTGCGTTGGACGGAAGAAAAGTCCGGCAGGCACATGATTCTCGCGTATCTCGGCTACTTCATCAGTACGATGTTCCACTCCGGTCTTGCCGTCGGAATCGTCGTCTTACTCGTCTACTTCTCGTTTTACAGCCATGAGACAAGACGCATGGACTTTGAACCGACGAAGGTACAGCGACTGATCTTCCAAGTGCTCGTCGTCGGTTTTATCGTCTACAGCTTCCAGGACGTCTTGTTCGCGAAGTTCACCCACGTCTCGGAAAACGGACAGTTGTTCAGCGGGATGAGCTACGATCGCGGCGGCTCCGCTTACTTGAATGGATTGACGGTGACAGGTCCAGGCGACATGATTCTCTACTCACCGATCCGGATGATCTACTTCTTGTTCTCACCATTCCCGTGGCAGTGGTCGAGTGTCATGAACATCCTGATTTTCTTCCTCGACGCCGTCTTCTATTTCATCGGTTGTTTTGCCATCGTTCGGTCGTTCAAACTGATTCGTCAGCATCCGTTCGGCAGCGTCCTCTTCTTCTTTTTCCTTCTTTTTGCACTCAACGCGTTGATTTTCGGTCTTGGAACCGGCAACGTCGGAACGGCCATCCGACACCGGTATAAGTTGTTCCCGATGTTACTCATCGTCTACACAACCGTTCACTACATGCGCCTGCAAGCGCGCCACTACTTTGAGGAGGTCGAACACCGTGCCGAATAAAACGATCTTAATCACTGGTATCGCAGGCTTCATTGGATTTCATGCCGCACGTCGTTTCATCCGGGAGGGTTACCGAGTCATCGGACTCGATGAAGTGAACGACTATTACGACCCGACGTTAAAAGAAGCCCGGCTCGCTGAACTCGGCACGAATTATACATTTTACCGGGTCTCACTCGAAGAGACGGAAGTCGTCGCGCGAATCTTTGAACAAGAATCAATTGATCTCGTTCTCCACCTGGCAGCGCAGGCAGGCGTACGCTATAGCATCGACCGACCCGATGTCTACATGACATCAAACATCGTCGGTTTTCTCTCGATTTTAGAAGCCTGTCGCCATCATCCCGTCGAGCAGTTGATCTACGCTTCATCGAGTTCCGTCTATGGATCGAATACGAAGATGCCGTTCGCGACGACGGACGCCGTCGATCATCCGCTAAGTCTTTATGCCGCTTCAAAGAAAGCGAACGAACTGATGGCGCACACCTACAGTAGCCTTTACGGCATGAAGACGACAGGGCTTCGCTTCTTTAGCGTCTACGGTCCATGGGGGCGCCCGGATATGGCACTGTTCAAGTTCACGGAGGCAATTGCTAAGGGCGAACCAATCGATCTCTACAACTACGGCGAGATGGGACGAGACTTCACCTACGTCGACGATATCATCGAAAGCATCTATCGTCTGTTCCAGACTGAACCGGAAGTCGACGCGACGTTTGACGCGTCAAATCCCTTACCGGATCGTAGTAACGTCCCGTATCGCGTCTACAACATCGGTAGTCATAGCCCGATTCGCTTAAGTGAATTCGTCGCCTTGATTGAACGACGCCTCGGTAAGACGGCGATCAAGAACGGGATGCCGTTACAGCCGGGTGACGTCCCGGAAAGTTTCGCCGATGTCTCCTCACTATTCGAGACAATCGGCTACCGACCACAGACGACGGTCGAAGCTGGTGTCCATGCATTCATCGACTGGTACGAGAGCCATTACTTGATGAAGGAGGAAATCCAAGATGGCGCTTAAAGAGAATCTCTACTATCGCTCTCCAATCTTCATCCAAAATTGGCTGACCTCGTTATACGGTCGGAAGTTGATGCAAGAACGCTACGGTCGCTTCTATGAGCAAAAGATAAAGGAACTTCGGATGAAGGATCGGACGCAGGATTACCAAGCGGAACAGCTCGAACGTCTGAATGCCTTTCTCGCGTTTGTTGTGGCGCATACACCGTATTACACACAACTCTTTCACGAACATGATATCCAGTTACCGTTTACGTCACTTGAGCAGCTGCAGACGATTCCGATCCTTGAAAAAGAGACGCTTCGCCAAAACAATGATGCATTCATGTCCCGTGTCGATGCGCCGGTCCGAGGACGGACAGGAGGAACAAGCGGAAAGTCACTCCAAGTCGCCTTCATGCGAGAGGATGTTCAGGAAAGGATGGCACATCTTGATTACTTCAAGGAACTTCACGGCTTCCGCGCCGGGATGCGTCGGGCAAGCTTTACCGGGCGGACGCTGACAGCCGTCGATCAGACAAAACCCATCTTCTGGCGGATGAATCGACCACTCAATCAGTTATTACTCTCGATTTTTCATTTGAAAGAAGAGAACTTCCTGGCCTATCTCGAAGAACTGAATCGTTTTCAACCACGAGCACTCGACGGAACACCGACGGCGATGGTCGAAATCGCTCACTACATGCTAAAGCACCATATTCGACTAGACATTCCACTGATCGCCATTTTTCCGACATCCGAAACAGTGACGGAGGAGATGCGCTCCATTCTTGAGGAAGCGTTCGGTGTCCCGGTCTTTGATCAGTACGGTTCCTCAGAAGGAGCACCCATCATCTCGGAGTGTCGCCATCATAAACTGCATCTGCATCACGAAACCGGCATCATCGAACCGTATGGAGAGGATGGAGAAGTCATCGTCACCTGTTTTACGACACGCGGAACACCGCTGATTCGCTACCGGATCGGTGATCGGATGACACTTAGTGACGAGACATGCACTTGCGGTTTGAATGGTCCCGTCATCGCTTCGGTCGACGGACGGGGAACGAGCTACATCGTCAGTGAGAAGCGCGGTAAAGTCTTCGAAGGAGATATCACGACCATCGCACGGGAACTGCCGAACTCAGTCTTACGGCTCCAAGTCGAGCAGCACGCGTTGAATCATGTGACGCTTCGCTATATTCCGGACGTCAAGCGATTCCAGCCAAGACACGAACAGATTCTCTTGAACGAGATGCGCAAGTTACTCGGCTCCGACATGAAAATCGTCCTTGAACCAGTCGAACACGTCAAACAAGAGCCAAACGGAAAAACGTTGATCGTCAAACAGTCGATGAAATAGGAGGAACCCAACATGAACAAGGCAGTCAAACACATCGTAGATACGACAGCAGCCCATACTGGTGCACTTCCCATTGCCAACCGTTCGATTGCCGTCGTCGGACTCGGCTACGTCGGACTTCCCGTTGCCGTCGCGTTCGGTGAAAAGACGGGCGTGATCGGCTTTGACATCAAGGAACAACGAATCCAAGAACTTCAAGAAGGCATCGACGCAACACTCGAACTGAGTCCCTTCACGTTGAAGAACGCAACCGTCGATTATGTCTCAGATCCATCGGCACTGCAGGCGAGCGACTTCATCATCATCGCCGTTCCGACCCCGATCAATGCACAGAACCAGCCGGACCTGACACCACTCTTACGGGCGTCGCACCTAGTGGGTCGCCAGCTCAATAAAGGCGACATCGTCGTCTACGAGTCGACCGTCTACCCAGGAGCTACGGAAGAAGATTGTATCCCGGTTCTTGAAGAAGCGTCCGGCTTATGCGCTGGTGTCGACTTCTTCGTCGGCTACTCACCGGAGCGAATCAACCCGGGTGACCATGAGCACACGTTTAAAACGATTAAAAAAATCGTCTCCGCCCAAGATGAACAGACACTGGATATCGTCGCGGAAGTTTATGAAGCCGTCGTCGAAGCCGGTGTCCACCGTGCCTCATCGATCAAGGTCGCGGAAGCAGCAAAAATCATCGAAAACACACAACGCGACCTCAACATCGCCTTAATGAACGAACTCGCAATCATCTTCGACCGGATGAACATCGATACACTCGAAGTCCTCGAAGCAGCCGGCACGAAATGGAACTTCCTCCCGTTCCGTCCGGGTCTCGTCGGCGGTCACTGTATCGGTGTCGATCCGTTCTATCTGACGATGAAGGCGGAGTCACTTGGCTACCATCCGGAAGTCATCCTTGCCGGTCGTCGGATCAACGAGACGATGGGGCGTTTCATCGCCACAGCGCTCGTTAAGAACTTGATCAAACAGAATATGCCGGTGCTCGGTGCCCGGGTCACCATTCTTGGATTATCGTTCAAAGAAAACGTCAGCGACATCCGCAACTCGAAAGTTGCGAACCTCGTTCATGAAATCGAAGAGTTCGGAATCGATGTCCAAGTGACGGACCGACTCGTCGAAAAGAGTGAGGCAAAACGTGAGTACGGGATCGACTTACTCGAGATGAGTGAACTCAAACCAGCCGACGTCGTCATCTTTGCCGTCTCACACGAAGAATACGTTGAAGGTGGTTGGAATCTGGCACAACACTTACTGAAGGTCGGTCGCGGCATCGTCGTCGACATCAAAGGCATGTTGCCACGAGCAGAACAACCGGAGGGGGTCCACGTATGGCGCCTCTAAAAATCCTTCAAGTCTGTGCTCTCGATACGACGGCAGAGACGATGTTGCAGCCGCTCTTACTCGCTTTGCAAAATGCGGGGCACGACGTCGGCATCGCCTGTGCCGACACGGGTGCCTCGGTGAAACTGGCAGCAAAGGGATTCCGGATGCATGACATTCCGATCGAGCGGCGAATCGACTGGACGAGTAACTGGCGGACGATCCGTGAAATCACGCGAATCTTGAAAGAGGATGGTTACGACGCCGTTCATGTCCACACACCGGTCGCCGCTGCCCTTGGACGGGTCGCCGCCAAACGTGCCGGGACGAAGCATATCGTCTATACGGCACACGGTTTTTACTTCCACGAGAAGATGGGGCGGATGACGTATCAGCTAACGTATTCAGTCGAAAAGTGGTTGGCACGTCTCGCGACCGATTATCTGCTCCTTCAAAGCGAGGAAGATTATCAACTCGCCCAGCGCAAACGCTTTAAAGCGAATACCCGGCTGATGCATCTCGGAAATGGAATCGACTTGACCCGCTTCTACCCACGACCACGTGAAGCCGGAGCGCCGTTCACGTTCTTATTCATCGGTCGGATCGTCGAAGAGAAAGGAATTCTCGAACTGCTCGATGCATTCGAGGATGTCGTCTATCGTCACCCGGAAGCCCGTCTCGTCATTGCCGGTGAGATGATGGCAAGCGAGCGCGATCAGACGACGAAACACTTATTCTTACGGCGAATCCGCGAGATTCCAAACGTCGACTACCTTGGATTCGTCGAAGACGTACCGGGTTTATTCCAACAAGTCGATGCCTTCGTCTTACCGTCACATCGCGAAGGCGTACCACGATCAATCATCGAAGCGATGGCGAGCGCAAAACCAGTCATCGCGACAAACATCCGCGGCTGTCGTGAGGAAGTCGTCGAGGGGAAGACAGGCTATCTCATCGAAGTCCGCGATATCACGAAGCTTGCCAAACGGATGAACACACTCGTCGAACATCCTGACCGTGCCAACGAGATGGGACGGAACGGATTTGACCGTGCCATGAAACATTTCAACGAAGCCGACGTCATCAAACGACAACTTGATCTCTTTTCAGCTATGTAAAAGGAGGACGTCATCATGAAACGCACATTCGACTTCACGGTTAGTCTTATCGCTATCCTGATCCTGATTCCCGTCTACGCCCTCGTCGCCTTAGTCATCTATACGAAGCTCGGTCGTCCGATTTTCTTCAATCAAGTCCGCCCGGGTTACAAGGGGGAGTTATTCAAAATCTACAAGTTCCGCACGATGACGAACGAAACGGATGCTGAGGGAAAACTTCTTCCGGATGCAGACCGGATTCCCGCATCACTCGAGTGGATTCGTCGCTTAAGCCTTGATGAGATTCCGCAGTTCTTTAACATTCTTCGCGGACAGATGAGCTTCGTCGGACCGCGTCCGTTACTCGTCAGTTACTTGAACCATTATACGAAGGAGCAGATGACCCGGCATGATGTCCTTCCTGGTCTGACGGGCTGGGCGCAGATTCATGGACGGAACGCGACGACGTGGCAACAACGCCTCGAGCAAGATCAATGGTACGCAGCGAATCAGACATTCCGACTCGATCTCTACATTTTGATCAAGACGTTCAAAATGGTCATCTCGTCAGAAGGGAACTCGACGGCTCATCAGACTGGGATGGGTGAGTTCAAGGGTCTCGACGGAGGTGTTCCCCATGATGTCGTTAAGCGATGAACGGTTAATCCGGGATCCGCGCGAATGGGATGCACTCGTTGCGACCTATCAGCTCGATTGTTACTACGAATATGCTTACTTCGAACTCGCGAAGGAACACGACGAGATTCCTGAGTTATTTTATTATCCGACGGAGTTTGGGACGTTGATCTATCCATACTTGCGGCGACGGATTCCAGGCACACTCTTTGAAGATATCACGACACCTTACGGCTACGGTGGTCCTTCCTTCAAAGGTATCTGGTCACTCGATCAGATTCGCGAAGCGCGCGAGCGATTCGAACGCTATTGCAATGAGACGGGAATCGTCACAGAGACGGTTCGCTTCCATCCACTCTTGCACAATCAAGAACTGGGCCAATACTGGTGCCATCAAACGGAGATCCTGCAGCCGACCGTGACACTCGAACTAATGGACCCGTTCGAGATGATCGAAAGCGACTTTTCACAAATGACGCGACGCAACATCCGGAAGGCACGTCGCGAAGGCGTGACGATTCGTCTTGGGCGCCCGGAAGAATACGGAGACTTCGCGCATCTCTATCAGATGACAATGGACAAACATCAAGCGGATGCCCGGTATTACTTTAATCAGACTTACTTCAATCATTTCGCGGACGGACGGATTAACAACGTGCTGTTGCTAGCTGAACATGACGGGCGAATCATCGCCGGGTGCATCGTCTTGACTGGTCGCCAGTTCGCGCATTATCATCTCGGTGCTTCCGATCCCGCGTCGTTAGCACTTCGACCCAACCATCTATTATTCGCGGAGATGATTCGTTGGGCAAAACAAGCCGGCTTTCAAGCGCTTCATCTCGGTGGAGGCACGACACGATCGAATACGGATAGCTTACTTGCCTACAAACGATCCTTTAGTGCGAATCAAACGTTTTTTGGACTCGGCACGTCGATTCTTGATGCCACGATCTATGAGCGTCTAACGCGACAATTCGAACGACAACATCCGGAAACTCAAATGGGTCATTGGTTCCCGCTCTACCGAACACCGATTCGTCATCTGTCGCCTCGAAGGGAGGAAACATCATGAAACACATCCCACTCTCCATCCCGCATTTAAGTGGTCAGGAAGCCCGTTACGTCAACGAGGCACTCGAGACGAACTGGGTCGCCCCTCTTGGACCAAATGTCGATGCCTTTGAACGAGATATGCAAGCATACACGGGAGCTGGTGCAACGCTTGCGACGAGCAGTGGGACAGCAGCGATCCATCTGGCGCTCGCGACACTCGGTGTCACGACGGGGGATGATGTCTTCTGTCAGTCCTTGACGTTCATTGCCTCGACGAATCCGATTCGGTATGTCGGAGCGCGACCTGTATTGATCGACTCGGAAGAAGAGACCTGGAACATGTCGCCCGTTGCACTCCGGCGGGCGTTGATCCAGGCGGCAACACGTGGTCGACTTCCGAAGGCTGTCATCGTCGTTCATCTGTACGGTGTCGCCGCGCAAATCGAGGAGATTGCTGCGCTTTGTGAAGAATACGATGTTCCGTTGATCGAGGATGCTGCAGAATCACTCGGGACTCGTGTCAACGGGCGGATGACAGGAACGTTCGGAACGTTCGGAATCTATTCGTTCAATGGCAACAAAATCATCACGACGTCTGGTGGCGGAATGCTTGTCGCTAATGATCCGGCTCTGATCGAGCGTGCCTTTTATCTCGGAACACAAGCGCGACAGCCGGTCTTGCATTATGAGCATACGGAAGTCGGCTACAATTACCGGATGAGTAATGTCGCTGCTGGGATCGGACGGGGACAGCTTGAGGTTCTCGATCAACGCGTCGATGCACGGCGGAAAATTTTTGATCGCTACGACCGTGCCTTTGCACCGGACGGCGTTACGTCGCAAGCCGAGCAGCCTGGAACGTTCGCCAACCGCTGGCTCAGTGCCTTTCTTTTACCGGGTGGTCAAGCGCAACGCGATGCGATGATTCAGACACTGCAACAAGCGAATGCAGAGTCTCGCCCGGTCTGGAAACCGATGCACTTACAGCCCGTCTATCGCGACGTACCATTCGTCACAGCAGAAGGGGTTGACGTCAGCCGTCGTTTGTTTGAAGACGGTATCTGCCTTCCGTCTGCTTCACAAATGACGTTCACTGAACAAGCCGTCGTCATCCGAAACGTTCGTCATGCTTTACAGACGACCGTACGCCGGAACGTCCAGTCATGAATATATGGGAAGGGGACATCGTCATGCGCGATATGGAGGAAGCGATCCACGCACTCCGTCTCGCTGCGAACGGGAAGAATGAATTGACGGCCAATACCTATTTCCGCTGGCAACTCCACACTACTCATCCAAGCGTCGCGGAAATCCTGATGCTGTTTGGATCGTGGCAAATCGCCTTGGAACGAGCAGGCATCGGGCATACCCGCTTGACGTTCACAAAATCGGAAATCATTGACGCCTTGCGTCAGGCACGGGAGGAACTCCATCCTTTCACGAGTGCGACGTACCGCGAATGGGCACAACAGAAACAAGCACCAAGCCTGACGGATATCGTCCATCAATTCAACTCGTGGCAGCAGGCATTGTCAGAAGCGGATATCTTAAAGGAACGCGTCCAGGAAATGGAACAACGGATCATCGAGTCATTACTGGAAGCGCAAGGGGTTTTGCCGGTCTTGACGAGTCAGACCTACACGAAGTGGGCGGCTGGTCAAAATCGTCCGACTGTCGCAACGATTGCCCGCCGGTACGGCTCTTGGTCAAACGCACTTGAAATCATTGGGATCGAATTCCCGCGCAAACGCTGGCGGGAAGAAGAAGTGCTCGACGTACTTGCTGAAGCCGCTCGGGAAACGGAGCATCTGACGATCGCAAGTTATCAACGGTTCAGTATCGGACGTGATGCGCCAAGCAACGGAGTCATCACTGCCTTGTTCGGTAGCTGGCGCAATGCTTTACTGGTACTCGAAGCACAACGACCGTCCTGAATTCAAATTGAAGAAAAGGAGAATGGGTGATGAAGAAATGGAAATGGATCGTACTGACACTTACGGGGATTTGCCTGCTCCTTCTCTTTAGTTCAGGCGGATATGTGTATCATAAAGCGAGTCAGACGCTCAAAGAAGTCCAGGTACCGGTCAAAGCAAGCGTTGAGACGGAAAAAACCGTCGAGCAGAAAAAAGGCCTCTCGTTTCTCTTACTCGGCGTCGATCAACGAAAAAATGAGACAGGACGGAGTGATACGATCATCGTCGTGACGATTGATCCGAAAACGAATACCAGTCAGATGATCAGCATCCCGCGCGACTTAAAGACAGACATCATCGGCAATGGTTCGAATGATAAAATCAATCATGCCTATGCCTTCGGTGGTCCACAGATGGCGCTTGATACGGTCAGTCATCTGTTAAAGATTCGAATCGACTATTTCGCTGAAATCAATTTAGCGGGCTTTACGGATCTCGTCAATGCGGTTGATGGGGTCAGAGTCAAGAACGATATCAATTTTTCGTACTATGAGATGCAGTTCCCAAAAGGAGAACTATTACTGAACGGGAAGGAAGCACTCGCCTATGCTCGTATGCGGTACGATGATCCACGTGGGGACTTCGGACGACAAATCCGCCAACGGCAAGTCGTTCAGGCAGTCGCCGATAAAATGACAGAGGACTTCTCGATTCGTCGCTTCAACGCTGTCCTCGACGCCCTCGGGAAAAACGTCAAGACAAACGTACCGTTTTCCGTTGCCCGGACGGTCGCGACGGACTACCGGGATGCCTTACGCAACGTCAAGACCTTGTCGCTTGACGGATCAGGAGGCATCGAATCGGACGGCATCTATTACTGGCATCCAACGAACAAGTCGTTGAAAGAAGTTCAAGCTCAACTGCAGGAAGCGCTCAAATGATTGGAATGGAGAGGAAATTGCGATATCAGGACTGATTGATAACGAAACGAACGCTACTCTCATCCGCGCTTTCCTCAGGCGGGAAATCAGCCGCGGCAACCAACATTTCATGCTGTTTGCCAGGTCTGATTCATCCCTGACGAAAGTACCAATGGCACTTTCTTTTCCTGTAGGAGTCGCGGATGAACGATAGCGTTCTCCATCAATCAAAAAAGATGTCCATCTCCGATTCATAACCGGAAATAGACATCTTTTTTGATGAATCGATTAGCATGTCACGACGAGCGGATCGTCCGAAGCATCGAGAATTTCATCATCGTATAGAGGAAATAGACAACAGTCAGAACGGCAGCCCCACTCCATAACCATTGATATGCGGAACTAAAGTAGCCGAATCGAAGACCGATCAATGCCGGTACGATCAACGTCAACCAGCTTAATACGAGGGCGACGCGGGCAGTGATCGCGTCAATCGGACGATTCATTCCCATCCCGAGGAAAAACAGGCTCCAGAGCAATACCCAGAACAACCATGTCACCCCGCCGATGATGTCTGCTGTCGTGAAGCTGACAAATGCATAAAATAAAGCGGCGATCGCAACGAACAAGGAAAACCAACCGACACCGCTTCCGTCGAGATTAAATAAGAACGTGATCCCGACATAAACATACGTAAAAGCAAACAAATAAATACTCGCGTACCCGAACGTCAACGCTGGATCACCTGCAGCACTGATGACAAGATACGTTGCGATGAACGTTTGCAGTAGACCCGTGATGAGACTGAAGACACCAGCACTACGGAGATCGACTTTTCCAAACAAGGTCAAACTATTTAAAAAGAGCGCAACGCCCCCAAATAACAAACTGACATTTCCCACGTAAAAACTCTCCTTCATTAAGACGTCAGACGTCTGATTCTAAAGTTAACTCTAAGATGAATTCGTTTTCAGCGCAAGTATAATTTGAAGGAAAAAGAAAACAGTCTGGCTCCCGAAACGGAAAACCAGACTGTTGATGAGTCGATTATTGATTTAAGACGGAGCGAAGTGTCGTCTCGGTTTGGGACAACGTTCCTTTCAGTGTGACGAGACCATATCGTGTCGATCCTTTTTTGATGAAGAAGACGCGTGTGTAGCCAGATTCCGGTGTGTAACCAGTCTTGCTCGCATAAACACGTGTATCTCCTGGAAGCGACGTATTCGTATGATACCACGTCAATGTCCGTGCATACGGTCCTTTAACGGTCGTCTGATACGACTTGCGTCCACTGATCGTCATGAGCGTGCTGTACTTCGCATATGTATTCGCGAGTTTTTGCATATCAGCAGCTGTCGTGTAATGACTTGGATGATAGAAACCGTGTGGGTTCATGAAATGGCTCGCACTCATTCCGATTGAACGGGCGCGGTTATTCATGTACGAGACGAACTTCGATTCAGAACCTGCTGTCCGGACGGCGATCGCTTTTGCTGCATCGTTGCCAGAGCGGATCAGCATCCCGTTCAAGAGTTGGCGCATCGTCACTTTGTCGCCAACACGGAAACCCGCTACGCTACTGCCAGCAGGGACAGATAACATCGCAGACGTCAGGGTGAACGTTTGATCGAGTGTGCCTTTACGCGCTGCTTCGTCATAAGCGACGATCCCCGTCAATAGTTTCGTTGTACTCGCTGGGTAACGGCGAACGAAACTTTCTTTCGTCAATTGATAACTTGACGATCCAAGCTTAAAATACCGCATCGACGCAACAGGATAACTACCACTCGATGGTTTTGGACTGCTCGTCGTCACTTTTCTAGCGACTTGGTTCGACACATAGTAGTAGTTGGTTGTACCTTTGACCTTATACCAACCGTTCGAATACGAAACCGCATTGAACTTCGAGTTGTAAGGTGCGAGTCGCTTGATGTTCTTTGACGATGCCGTGCTTGGGGATGTTCGGACGTTCGCTCCAGCTTTCGAGTAGACGACGATTTTGTACGTCTTCACTGAGCTACTCGATACTTTTTGAGCGACCTGGTTCGATAGATAACGATATGTACCCCCGTCCTTGATCTTGTACCAGCCATTCGTATACGAGACGGCTGTGAATTTTGCCTTGTACGCAGCACGTCTTACAATCGTTGCGGACGAGGCGGTACTCGGCTTCGAGCGGATGTTCGCTCCAATCGTCGAAGTGACGACGACTTGGTAACTGGCTGCCTGAGCCGGAATGGCGGGAAGGCACAAAGCGAACAATAATAAGAGCGTAAGACTAGTACGGAGCAAGCGCTTCATAAAAACTCATTCCCTCCTTGTTCAAATATGGTTTTATCATAAAACAAAAAAAGGAAATTCACTTCTTTTCAAAAAAAGGAATTTGATGCCTGTAAAGGGCTGTTTCTCATCTTTTCGTGTCAATTAACGTATCATAGGGAATATAAGCAACAGTGGAAAAGGAGGAGTTTATATGAAATTAGCCGTCATTGGCTTAGGGGATATCGCTCAAAAAGCCTATTTACCGGTCTATGCTGAACGATCTGATATCGAGGTATATTTGATTTCACGAGATGAAGAGAAAGCAAAACGATTGCAAGCAGACTATCGCTTTGCGGGGACATACGCGACGTTTACTGATGCTGTACAGGAAGGGATCGACGCGGTCATGATCCATTCAGCGACCGTCGTCCATGCCGAGCAAGCGCGACAAGCGCTAGAAGCAGGAATCGCCGTCTACGTTGATAAACCAGTCTCGATGGAAATTGAAGAAATTCGTGAACTGACTCGTCTATCGGAAGAGAAGCAGTTACCGTTCATCACGGGATTCAATCGTCGCTTTGCGTCAGCACACCAGCGCTTACTTGAAGTGAACGATCCGAATCTCGTCCTCATGCAAAAGAATCGGACGTCGTTCATCGAAGACGCCAAGCCATTTCTGTTCGATGATTTCATCCATGTCGCGGACACGCTTCGCTTTTTGACGGGACGTGGTGAGATTGAAGACTTACACGTCAAGAGTAAGCAAGACGAAAGCGGGCTACATCACGTGACGATTCAATTCGTCTCAAACGGCATCACGGCAATCGGTGTCATGAACCGCGATAACGGTATGACGGAAGAACGCGTCGAAGTGATGGGACCGGAAGAAAAACGGGTCGCAACCGACGTGACGACACTCGATCAATTGACGAAGCAAGGGACGCTCCGGTATCCGCTCGATAACTGGGAAGCGACGTTAAAGCGACGCGGGTTCGTCGATATGTTAGACGCGTTCCTTCGGACGATCAAAGGGGAACATTCCGAATCGGTCGTAGCGTCTGATAGCCTCGCGACACATGAATTATGCCAACAGGTGTATGAACACGTTCAAGCTGCGCGCTGAGTAGGAATCGTCAAAAATGCCGCTTCACTCGAGGAGATTCTCTCAGAGTGGAGCGGCATTTTAGCGTTTACTTCTTTGATAGTTGTTTGAGTTGATAAATCCGCTTACCGCTCGGTCCTTCGAACGTCACACGAAGTGTCGAGCGGGCGAAGCGGTAACTGACTTGTCCTTCGGATAAGTTAATACGAGCAGAGAAATCCGGTTCAAAACGAATGATCTCTTCGTCGTTTCGCAGTGCGTCCGGGAGACCGAACTGCTCAAAGCGAATCATCGCGATGAATGTGTCCTGCTCGTCAAAAGACACATGAATACGTCCGGTTCCGTCGAACGGCTCGTCTTCGAGTATACTTCGTTCGACTTCATACGTACCTTCGAACTGTTTGACTTGCTTCAACATCTCTTTTGCACTGAGGGCAATGGCTTCTGCCCTTTTTCGAACAGGATGATCCGTTGTGAGTTGAAGACGTTCGATTGCTTCCGCTGTTTTTAAGACATCACGCAGTTGATAACCAGCAAGCTGTCGTTCAAGCTGAACCATCAGCCGAGCAGCCGGTTCATCGATATCTTGTTCCGATCGTTCGACGGCACGGGTGTAGGTTTGCTGCTCGAGCTGTTCTTGGATCCTAGATGTTTCTGGCGAACACGCCATCAGAAGACAAAGAGGCAGACAAAGGAGCACTCGTTTCATGAAGTCACCTCCGTTCGATTAACATCAATGATTTGAAGATGATCCGTGTGCACTTTCAGACGATAATGGACGCGGTACGTCACAGGCTCTGAACCGTTTGCTGTCGCAATTTGGTACGTTTCTTGTGTACGTAAATGATACGTAACTCCCTTTGACGTGAATTTTTGGAATGTCACGGCGAGAACACTTGGAGCGACAGGGGCATCAACGGCATTCGTTATACGATGGAGATGCTTGAACTCTGATTCAAAGACGTTCAAGGTCGTGAACTGGATCGCAGAAAACGTCTCGATGGAATCGTATTTCTTCGAGAATGTCGCAAGCTCCGGAATCGTCCGAGTATATTGACGGACGAAGCGAAGGACATCATAGGACGTTGGAGGACGGTCTTTAGAGTACGTTTGATTGTACGCTGTTTGTTCATCGGACCATTCCGAAAGCGCGAGTGCTTCGACACTAGGTGTCTGACCCGCTTCAGGGGAAACGGGATCTTGTAGCGAATACCACAGGAAACCGGCTCCTCCGACGAGAAAGAGCAAAAGGCAGGTACTGATGAGCCAAGTCCGTGAAGTGGACGAAGTGGGTGGTTCGGCGAGTTGTTCTTTCTTGATAACAGGATGTTGGCAATGCGAACAAGTCGTATCGTGTTGACGAAGTGGTGTTCCACATAACGAACAGCGTTCCATGGGATAAGACCTCCTGTGTATGTAAAATGAAATGTCAGATAAGGGAATGGTAATTTGAAATTAGTATCATCGTAACATTAATTGGAAACGCAATCAAAACTTGATATGAGATTTTTGAAGGGAGAGCTTACAGATGGAACGTCACTTGATTTTAATGGATGCGTTCAAAGGTAGTATTTCTTCGAAGGAGGTAGCAAAAGCCGTCACGTCTGGAATACTGGCACATGATCCAACCGCGATCATCGATTCCTCACCTGTCGCGGACGGTGGGGAAGGAACGCTTGAAGTCTATCTCGCGCTTGGATATGAGGAAAAGACGACCATGACGATTGATCTAGCAGGTCGTCCGTGTGAAGTACAGTATGCCGTAAAAGATTCAGACGCCGTCATCGAAGTCGCGCGTATTTGTGGACTGCCGATGCGACAAAGCGGAGATAATCCTGTTCGAGTGAATACGCGTGGCGTCGGGCGTTTGATGGAACAGTTACGCAATCAAGGAATAACACGTATTCGACTGGCGTTAGGGGGGACAGGTACGACGGATGGGGGACTTGGTTTACTCGCGGAAGTCGGTTGTCGTCTTCAAGATGCCTCGGGTAAGCCGATTTTGTTTTGTACAAATCCGTTACTTGAGACGCAAGCCATTCATTGTTCAACGTATCCGGTTCAGCTGGAAGCCCTCGTAGATGTGACAGCTCCCTATCATGGTCTAGATGGTCCGGCTTATCTGTTTGGTCCACAAAAAGGACTGCTTCCGGATGACATCATAAAACTCGATCAACAACTCGAACAGATTGGAAAGTTACTTGGATTAGAGGGCGTCAAAGGAGCAGGGGCAGCCGGCGGACTCGGTGGAGCCGTGTATGCGCTTGGTGGACGGATCGTTCCGGGCGCATCGATGATCTTGCAACACCTTCGTGTAGCAGAGCGGATGCAACAAGCGGATTATGTCTGGACAGGGGAAGGACGGGTCGACCGTCAAAGCCAAATCGGTAAATTGCCAGGTGAGGTCACGCGGATGGCGAGAACAGCTGGCGTTCCTTGTCTGATCCTTGCAGGAATCGTCGAAGAAAACATCCCGCAGGCACTTGATTGTCGATCGATTCATATCGATCAGAAGATCACCCTCGACCCGGAACAGACGAAAACGCGTATACAGGAGCAAACACGTAAGTGGCTCGAGGAACTTTCGCTGAAACAGGGATGAAGTCGGAAAAGTTTGGGTAAATAACTGTATATTGCCATACTTTTAGAGAAAGTAGGTCATCCTATGATCAATCAATCGATCCAATTATCGTTTCGCCAAGTCCGAGCGCTTGTCGAACATACTTTGCTGTTATTCAAAGAGCTCGATCAACAATTAGTGAACCGTGGATACGAACCAGTCCTACCGGATGTCGTCCAAACGGAACATGGTTTGAGCATCCATCAGACGAAAGAGAGTGCTGAGTCACTCGTTCCACATTTCCTAACGCGGACGTATGTCCGACAACAGGAAAAAACGAACCAACATGGATTGCTGATCTCTGTTCAATATACGCATCCTCTCCATGAACGATTCGATCCCGTCGTCCTCGTCGGCGATGTGACGTTCAAGCAGGCGAAGCATGCCCACAAAATCTTGAGTGAGAAACCGTGGCTCCTGAAGTATGCTGCCTTTGAATCGACGATTGCGCAAGAGTTCGTTGCCGATGGTACACGATACACGACGCAACCGATTGAAGAAATCGAAGAGCTGATCGTCTGGGGGCATCCGTTCACGGAAATGCGCGATATCGATGATGTCAAACGATTGGCGGAAGAGATGATCAGTCGTCATCTTGAGCCGGGGACAACATAAAAATAAGCTTCCGTTCCTTCAAGGGAGAAGGAGGGAAGCTTACCTTTTAGACTTGAACGAGCAATCGTTCGATCGCTGCCGTCAAATCCGTTGGATTCGTTTTTGGAGAGAACCGCGTCACTTCTCCATCACGAGTCACGAGGAATTTCGTGAAATTCCACTCGATGTCTGTTGTACCGTCCGTCGTCGGTGCTTGTGCTTTTAGTTCTTCGAATAACGGATGTGCTTGCTCACCGTTGACATCGATTTTTGAGAAAACGGGGAACGTCACGCCGTAGTTGACTTGGCAGAACGACTGAATCTCCTCGTCCGTTCCGGGGTCTTGGTTCGCGAACTGATTACATGGGAAACCAAGTACGGTCAATCCTTGCGAACGATAGTCTTGATGCAATTGTTCCAGTCCTTCGAACTGTGGCGTCAAGCCGCATTTACTGGCTGTATTAACGATCAGCCATGCTTGAGCTGGGTAGTCACTTAAGGATGCCGACGTTCCGTCGACGCGTTGAAATGAATGATCTTGTAACATATCAATTCCCCCTTTTTAAGTACTTCTCTAGTGTAACAAATCCGTTTTCCTGTCGTCTGCTATCATTACTTGCGTGATGACAGAAACATCACAATCAAGTATCAACGACGCATTTGATGTCAATCTTTGTTACGATGAAAAGGAATATGGAAGGAAAGGAGAGATGCCACATGAGAAAAATGTTGAAACAATCGCGGTTCGTCATGATCGCGACGCTTTGTCTCGTCCTCGTCGGAAGTTGTATTACCTTACTGACGCTTGGATTCGAACGCGATATTGTGATTCTTGTTTCTGGAGTGGTTGCCCTATGGGTGACGATGCTAGCTCCTTTGACGGTCCATGCCAAAATGAATCAGCAATCATAATTCTGATTTGCTTATGAAACCGCAGAGCGATTCGATCTAAAAAGGAGCTCCTCCACTTTAGATGAAAGAATCGATTTCTGTGGTTTTTTTTCTTCTATAGCATAGAGTCAAAAAACACTATTTTTCGAAAGTAAGTCATTAAAAAATCAGACTATTTTTTTTTCATTTTTTCTATTTACAACCTTAAAAAATCGGAGTAATATCCATCTCATCAACGAACACTAACATGTTAATGCTTCGATCTCAAAGTACGCCGAATTCATGATTGAAGCGGGGGACCCAATCGTCACGACATGTGACACGGGGTGAATCCTTTCCGAACGGGAAAGGTAGGGCGAAATCCTAGGTATGCCCGAATCCGACAGCTAACCTCGCAGGCGTTTTTAGGAGGGAACGACTCTTTTTCAGTATGCCAAGTTATAAAGGCGATGCTGGGGCCGTTTTTCGCCTCACATCGTCTTTTTGTCGTGCTTAATTGTAAAAATATTGAATAATATGGGGGTAATTTCATAATGGGAGAACTATGGAGTATCGTACTGCTCGTCTTCTTCTTCGGTACGACGTTCGGAATGATTCGACTGATCGAACGTGTCCAGTGGAGAGCGGGTGACCGGAAATGACGTGGTTTTTACTAGCAATGGGATGTCTCGTCTTTTTGTATCTCGGTTATTGTCTGATCTATCCAGAAAAATTCTAATCGCATAGGGAGAAAAGAAAAACATGTGGACTCAATTCCTGATCCAATTTTGGATCCTACTCGTCATTGCACTTTGTGCAGCGGTCTTGCTCGGTCGCTACATCGGGATGTACTTTGCGCCGATCGCAGAGCGTCGGGTCGATACAATCGGTAAGGTCGAACGACGCCTTCTATCGTTACTCGGTGTCGATGAAAAGAAACAAGATCAATCGTGGGTCGGCTATTCAAAAAGTCTATTAGTCGTCAATCTACTGTTTTTCATCGGTGGGTATTTGTTGCTTCGCTTTCAAGGAAGTCTACCGCTCAATCCGAACGGCGCCGCTAATCTTGACTGGTCGACAGCGCTCCATACGACGATCAGCTTCATGACGAACACCGATCAACAACACTATTCGGGTGAAGCTTTATCGTATCTCTCACAAACGTTCGTCCTTGGAACGATGTTATTCGTTGCACCGACGATGGCATTCACGGTCTGTATCGCTGTCATCCGTGCTCTTGCGAATAAACCGCTCGGTAACTTCTACGCCGACTTCGTTCGCTTCATCTTCCGCATCCTGCTTCCGATTTCATTGTTCTTCGGGATGTTGATGATTTTACTCGGCGTACCACAGACGTTTAGTGGCGCAATCAGCGTCACGACGCTTGAAGGGGCGAAGCAGTTGATTTACCGTGGACCGGTCGCAGCGTTTGAGGTCATCAAACAGCTTGGTAACAACGGCGGTGGTTTCTTCGGAGCAAACGGAGCACATCCGTTTGAAAATCCGAATCAGTTCGTCAACTTCATCCAGATGTTCTTAATGTTATTGATTCCGATGTCACTTCCTGTCGCGTATGGAAAAATCATCGGTTCTGCGAAACAAGGACGTCTTTTCCTTGGCGTCATGACGATTTTGTTCGTCATGATGACATTCGGCATGGCAGGTAGCTTATTTGCGAACCCGACCGCGCACGGTCAGGAATTACGCTTCGGTCAAGTCGGTACAGCGCTCTATAGCTCGATTACGACAGCAGCCGAGACGGGTGCCGTCAACGCGATGCATGACTCGCTTCATCCGCTTGCTGGTTTGATTCAGCTCGGCAACATGATGCTGAACGTCGTGTACGGCGGTGCCGGCGCTGGATTCTTGAATGTCTTGCTTTATGCTTTTGTCGCAGTCTTCCTGACAGGTCTCTTGATCGGTCGGACACCAACGTTCCTTGGTAAGAAAATCGAGACGTTCGAAGTGAAGATGATCGCTATCGCACTTCTTGTGCCACCATTCTTGATTCTCGTCGGAACGGCAATCTCCATGTACGTTGCACCAGGCGTCGCTGGCATCTCGAATCCAGGCTATCACGGGCTATCACAAGTCTTGTACGAATTCACGTCGGCGACAGCCAATAATGGTTCTGGATTTGAAGGGCTCGGGGACGCGAATGTCTACTGGAACGTCTCGACATCGTTTGCGTTATTTTTCGGACGTTACATCCCATTGATTTTAATGCTTGCGATCGTTGGTTCGCTGAAGGCGAAGCCATCCGTGCCGCAAGATGAGTTTTCATTCAAAACAGACACACCACTCTTCGGAACAGTCTTCCTCGGTACGGTCGTACTCGTCGGTGCATTGACATTCTTGCCAGTGCTCGTACTTGGACCGGTCGCGGACTGGCTGACGATGTGAACAGGAGATAAAAGCATATGATGGAACGTATCATGCATCCGACGTCCGACGAACACCAACCGAATGGGCAGCCGGAACAGCAATCCAAATCAGCAATCAACGGCTCAATCGCGCGCCAGGCGACAATCGACGCCTTTAAAAAAATGAATCCCGTCAACATGATCAAACAACCAATCATGTTCGTCGTCTGGATCGGTTGTTTGCTCGCAATCGGCTATACGATCTTCATTGATGAGATGCGTGGATTTAACTTGACGGTCAGCATCATACTCTTCTTGACGGTCTTGTTCGCGAACTTCGCAGAATCGATCGCCGAAGGACGCGGGAAAGCACAAGCAGACTCGCTAAAAGCGTCGAAAGCGGACGTCATGGCACGTAAACGTGTCGGACAATTGATTGAGAGTGTCTCGTCCGCGACACTCCGGAAAGGCGACATCGTCTTCGTCCGGGCCGGTGAATATGTACCAGGTGACGGTGAGATCATCAAAGGTCTTGCTTCGATTGATGAATCGGCGATCACAGGGGAATCGGCACCAGTCATCAAGGAAGCGGGCGGTGATTTCTCGTCGGTCATCGGTGGAACACTCGTCGTTAGTGATGAGATTGAAGTCCGAATCACGAGTAATCCAGGGGAATCGTTCCTCGATCAGATGATTGCGCTTGTCGAAGGAGCAAGCCGTCAAAAGACACCGAACGAGCTCGCTTTATCAACACTGTTGACGAGCTTGACATTGATTTTCTTACTCGTCGTCATGACGTTACCAGTCTTTACGAACTATCTTGGATTCAATCTTTCTGGTCCAATCTTGATCGCCTTGCTCGTCTGTTTGATTCCGACGACGATCGGTGGCTTGCTGTCCGCGATCGGCATCGCCGGGATGGACCGTGTCACCCGTTTTAACGTCATCGCGATGAGCGGGAAGGCGGTCGAAGCAGCAGGGGATATCCAAACGATCATCTTAGATAAAACGGGAACGATCACGTTCGGGAACCGGATGGCGTCAGAGATCACGCCGGTCGGTGGACGCTCTGTCGAGCAAGCATTCGAAGGGGCAATCATCGCTTCGTTAGCCGATGAGACACCAGAAGGACGATCCGTCTTAGAACTCGCAGAACTACGAGACATGCCAGTCGAGCGCCAGTGGTTAGATGGCGCAGAAATCATTCCGTTTCGCGCGGAAACACGGATGTCAGGTCTTGATTTGACGGATGGTCGCCGGGTACGGAAAGGAGCGGGACAAGCGATCCAAGAATGGGTGACAGAACAAGGTGGAACGATTCCGAATGATTTGCAAGAAACGATCGATTCCGTCTCACGCTTAGGTGGAACCCCACTTGTCGTTGCGATGGATGCGACGATTCTTGGAGTCATTTACTTGAAAGACACCGTCAAACCAGGAATGCGGGAACGGTTTGATCGGTTGCGTGAGATGGGGATCAAAACGATCATGTGTACCGGCGACAACCCGTTGACGGCAGCAACGATCGCTCGCGAAGCAGGCGTTGATGACTTCGTCGCAGAATGTAAACCGGAAGATAAAATTCGTGTCATTCAGCAAGAACAAGCAGCTGGTCACCTCGTCGCGATGACAGGGGACGGTACGAATGATGCACCAGCACTCGCTCAAGCGGACGTAGGTCTAGCGATGAACAGTGGGACACAAGCTGCGAAAGAAGCAGCGAACATGATTGATCTTGATTCGAACCCAACGAAGATCATCGAAGTCGTCGAAATCGGAAAGCAGCTCTTGATGACACGGGGAGCGTTGACGACGTTCTCGATTGCCAACGATGTCGCGAAATATTTTGCGATCATCCCGGCGATGTTCATGGTCGCGATTCCGCAGATGGAAGTACTCAACATCATGCGACTCGATTCCCCGACGACAGCAATTTTGTCGGCTCTAATCTTTAACGCGATCATCATCCCGATGCTGATCCCGCTCGCGATGAAAGGTGTCTCGTATAAACCGATGACAGCCGATCAATTGCTCGGGCGTAACTTACTCATCTACGGTCTTGGTGGTGTCATCGTACCGTTCATTGGGATTAAAATCATCGATGTCTTGCTTGCAAGCATCCTTTAAGGAGAAAACGAATCATGAAACAAGCCATTCGTGTGACGATCTTCATCACAGCATTATGCGGGATCGTCTTTCCCGCCTTGTTGACGCTGTTCGGTCAGATTCTCGTACCGGATAAAGCAGCCGGTTCACTCGTACAGGAAAACGGAAAATTTATTGGATCGGAATTGATTGCCCAACCGTTCACGTCGAAACAGTATTTTCACGGACGTCCATCAGCGGTCGATCAATTAGCGGGATCATCTGCTGGGGATAACTTGGCAGCATCGAACCCGGAGCTTGGTACGAAGATAGCGGCATTGCAGAAACAGAGTCGAGAGGACGGCGCTTCGCTTCCGGACGATGCCCTCGTGACATCCGGTTCTGGTTTCGATCCGCATATCTCAGTCGCTTATGCTTTGGATCAAGCGAAGCGTATCGCAACCGCACGCGACCTATCGCATGATGAGGTACGCAAGCTAATCACGAAAGAAGCCGGGACGCATGATTACGTCAATGTCCTCCTTTTGAACCTAGCACTTGATCGGAGCAAGTCATGACACGGGGAAAGCTGAAGCTTTATATCGGCTCAGCTCCTGGTGTCGGAAAAACGTATAAGATGCTTGCCGATGCACGAACCTTGACGCTTGAAGGCAAGGATGTCGTCATCGGTCTGATCGAGACGCACGGTCGAAAAGAGACGGCGGAGATGGTCGGACAGCTCGAACAAGTCCCGTTACTTGAAGTCGTCTATAAAGAGAAAGTGTTTCCTGAGGTGAACGTGGACGCGATCATTGCCCGTCACCCGGATATTGTCCTGATCGATGAACTGGCGCATACGAATGCTCCCGGATCAGAACGGAAAAAACGCTATCAAGATGTCGCGGCACTCCTTGACGCCGGGATCAACGTTTACTCGGCCGTCAACATCCAGCACTTCGAAAGCTTACTCTTTAAAGTCAAAGAAGTGACGGGTGTCGAGGTCCGGGAGCGAATCCCGGATCCATTTCTCGGAGAGGCCGATGAGATCTTACTCGTCGACGTGACGCCGCAAACGTTACGGGAGAGACTCGAGCAAGGGAAAATCTACAAGAAAGAAAAGATTGAACAGAGTCTGAATTCGTTCTTCTCGCTTCAGAATCTCGCGAGCTTACGGGAGTTATCGTTACGACAAGTCGCGGACGAAGTCGACGATCAAGTCTATCAATCACGTTTGTTGATTGAAAAAGACCCGGCGACATTACAAGAACGGATTCTCGTCTGCATCCAGCTTAATGATAACGCGCGAAAGTTGATCTATCGCGGATTTCGCATGGCAAGTCGATTAAAGGCGGAACTGTATGTTCTGACGATTTTACCGGCAGCGGAAAATCAATTGAATGCGAAACAGAAGGAAGTGCTTGCGATGGTGCGGGAGAGTGGTGCCTTGTTCGGAGCAGAAGTGCTGATCCGGATTCAAGGCGAACGTTCGATTGCTCAAGCGATTACCGCCGCTGCCAAACATCATCGCATCACGCAAATCGTCCTCGGTCAATCCGCGCGGACCCGCTGGCAGGAAATCCGACGCGGATCGATCATCAATGAAATCATGCGTCATGTCCGCGGAATCGATATCCAAATCGTCGCCGATGACATGGAACGCTAGGGGAGCCCTTCCGCGTAAATGCAGGGGTTTTCTTCGCACCATCATCAGTCTATCGTTTCATAAGACGATGATCCTGCTCGTTCGCTCCTAACGAAAAAGAAAAGACCGTTTTGGTAGGATCACCAGAACGGTCTTTTCTTTTTTTGATGTTGGAACACATTCATTGATTTAAAGACGTTGGTTCATCGTCTCCTTAACGAGCGAAGACTGGAATATCAAAGACAGCTGTGTAGCTATCCATCTGTTGATAGAGTGAATAGATCCGAGACGTTTGCTTAACGGCCCATCCCATGTCTGTTGCGTATTGATGGCTACCAGGACGCATCGGACTCCAACGCATCTTGTAGAGCGTGTTTTGTCCGTATTCATTATGGATGTACTTCGTGCTGATGAATTCAGCACCACCGACGATTGCCGCTTCTGGTGTGAACCAGCCCATTTTATAGGCATAAGCAGCGCCGGTGTTGATCGCATCATAATCATACGCACCGATTCCATACATGTTATAGACTTTACGTCCATTCCATGTCACACCCATTGCGAGTGTCGATTGTCCATTGCCTGTCTCAAGTAGAGCGTGTGAGATCAAGTAAGCTTCGTTGATGCTGTATTTTTGACCAGCATCGATGAACGCTTGTCCACAACTACCGTTGCTACACTTGTTGAAGATCCCGAGTCCTTTCGTTACGTTCGCTAACATCTTATCAAGTGTCGCAGCCGATGCTCCTGTCGTTTTCGAGAGATCGAGGAACTGATAGAACGCAGAAGAGTTGCGGTCGACTTTCAGTGGATCGGCAACATCACGGACGTCCGTTTCCAGTGCATTCAACCATTGGATCGTCGAATAATTCGTTGCATTCGAATAGACACGTGGATACGTCGTATAGAAGCCACTGACTGATTGATAGACGCGAATCATTCGACCAGGCTGGAACTGACCGTAGACATGACTTGCTGTCGAAGCACCAGAGCGGATGTTAAGTGGTGTCGTCGCCGTTACTGTAGCGAGTGTTCCGTTGACCGGATCGAGCCCGCCACCGAGACGCACATAACTCGTACTGACATACATCAATTTATTTTTGTAGATATCCGTTTGTGGTGGTGGGTTCAGTTTCATTTGGGCGCTGATGAAGGTATCAAATGTATACGGTGTCGCGACAGAGTTATAGACGTTTAATTTCGAAGAAGTCGTCACGAACGCCCCCTTATACGCGTATCCACTTTTTCCATCATACGAAATCTTATACCAATCACCGATTTGACCGGAGACAGTAACGACGAGGTTTTTCGGAATCGTCTTGATGACATTATAGGAGCTACCAACGTAAGACCGTAAGGCAGCGTCTGATGTTGCCCGTACATACATTTTGTCCTTTGATTCATATTTGATCGATGACGTATTTTGTCCGGTACGGATATAACCCGTTTTCCCGTCGATCGTTACTTTATGCCACGACGTGTTCGTGTACGACGTGATCAAAGCAGAAGTGTAATAGACATTTCCGAACGCGAGTGTCGTGACATTCGATGCTTGATCGTCCGGTGCTTGTTTGACGACGAGCGATTCATTCGCCAAGAAGCGTGCACCTGTGATCTTTTTCGTTTCGGTATACGGTGTCAGTGTTGATTTTAAGACATAGCCGTTTTTCCCAGCATAGCTGATCTTTAACCACTGATCAAGACTGCCTGTTACTTGAACGACGGCTGCTTTTGGCAGCTTCGTCACTGTCGCATAGGCTGAACCGGCATCTGATTGGATGGTCGTATCCGTCGTTGCTTGATAGCGATGGTTATTAACGCTCTCATAGGTGACCGGTGAACCTTGATTGATTTGAACGTAGCCGGTCTTCCCATCGACTGTCAGGCGATGCCATTGCTCGGAATGACCATTCGTGACGACTTGATTCGTCGTGTAGACGTCTCCAGAAGAAAGGCGAACGACGGTTTCTGCTGTCGCATGGTGCGATGCTTTCACTTCGACGCTACGGCCAAGGCGATAATAAGAAGAAGGAATCGATTGCGTCGTGATTTTTTCCTTAGCATAGCGTGAAGCGATATAACCCGTCTTCCCGCTGTACGTCACACGATACCAGTCGTCGATCATTCCAGTGACGGTGATGCTTGTGCCAGAAGGAATCGTTTTAACGGTCGCGTAAGTGTTTCCGGCATACGAGCGAAGTGGAGTCGAAGTCGTCGTCTGCATGACGATTCGGTCCGATTGGTACTGCACACTCTTGCCTTGGTTGACAGGGATGTAGCCCGTCTTTCCATCCTTACTGACACGATGCCATTGCTGTCCGTTTGACGTGACGAGCTGTGTCGTGTAATAGATGTCACCGCTCTGTAGTGTTGCAAGTGTCGATGCTTGTGCGTCGGGTGAAGATTTGATGGAAACCGTGTTTTCCAGTTCGAAGCGGGCGCCTGAAATCGTTTGTTTCGTCGCAAGTGTCGTAAACGTATTTGATGCGGCATATCCCGTTTTACCGTTATAACTGACACGGTACCAATTCCCGATCCGTCCAGAAATTTTGATGACGGTATTGCTCGGAATCGTTTGTACTGTTGCATACGATGGACCAGCATACGAACGAATCGCCGTCGATGCCGTCGTTTTTAAAGAGAGGTTTGATTCAGTTTCGTATGCAATCGCTGTCCCTTGATTGGCTGGTACGAATCCGATTTTACCTTCCTTCGATACTTGATGCCATGTTTCGCCGAGCGGATTCGTCACACGTGTTTTCGTATAATAGACGTTTCCGGCACTCAGTGTCGCAAGTGCTTCTCCATTCGCAGCAGGTGTCGTTCTGATGACGAGTGGTGATGTCAACAAGAAGCGTGAAGACGGAAGCTTTGTTTTTTCTGTGTATTCTGCCAACGTAGCGGATAAGACATACCCTGTCTTTCCGGCATATGTGACTTGGTGATAGATTGCCGTCTTAGCATTCGAGGTGACGACCGTACCTTTTGGTAGACTCGCTAGACTTTGTTTTGCCTCGGCTTGACTGTAAAGTGGTGTCACACTTTTTGTCTGATACCGTGTTTGTGGAATTAATGTCACATTTTGCTTTTCAGAAGAGGCGAACGCATCTTGATGCATGTAGCCTGTCTTCCCGTCGTACTGGATACTGACCCATTTTTCGATCCGACCGACGACTTTGACGTCTTTTCCAGATGGAATGGTCTGAACTTTGGGATAACCTGTTCCAGCGTACTGACGCAAGATGTAAGCATCGATCGTTTTTAACGTCGTGTTCGTCACCTTTTTATACGCGACCGCTTTTGCGCCAGCTGCGACATAGCCTGTCTTGCCGTCATATTTGACGCGGTACCATGTCTCGCCATATGGATTCGTCACACGTTGTGACGTGTAGTACACATCCTCTTCGTTCAACGTGCCGATCGTCGTTGCAGTATCCACTGCTGTCTTTTTGATCGGTGTCTTTTTGAGGACGAGGTAGCGCTGTCCTGAAACGGTTTGTTTCTTTTCATACAGCGTGAGGTATTTCGACGCGACATATCCCGTTTTTCCAGCATATGTGACCCTTCTGAACGAGCCAGAAGCATACGTGGATGAAACGACAGTTCCGGTCTTGATCGTCAACAAGCGTTTCCGAGAAGATGCCGTCTTATCGTACAGATAACTATCGGTAGACAGACGGTAGGTCGTCGCTTTCGTCGTTGCTGCTTCAGCCATCGGAAGAGATGTCAAAACGATGCTAAAAACGATGAGAAAGCTTGCGAACACCTTCAAGGTCTTCGAGAATGATGTCGTGTTCAAAGTATCTTTCCTCCTAGTAGATATTCGTCCGGATGGACGGAATCGGCTTCTAGGATGTCTAAGTCTAAGTTGTAAAATCTATTGCCTATCCTTACTATCGACAATATCGGATTTTTATGAACAAAAGATTGAATAATTTTGAAAAAAGGGGTCTGGTTTTTTGAAAAACCCTCCTGTTTTTTTAAACAAGAGGGGATATGGTTAGATATTGAGACGTGCGAGGATTTCCGTTAAACGCGTCGTCGGACGTTCGCAGGAAAAATCATGACAGAGATAAGCCGTTGGTGCGTCTGGTTCTGGATACTCCGCAAGCAGTGGGACGTGCGGAAGAAGGTCGCGCTTCGTACCGATCAACAAAGCAACTTCCGGTAAGCGTAACTGTTGCAGTTGCTTGATTTCGAGCGGGATGTCTACTTCTTCCGGAAGCAAGATAATCAATTCCTTCGGTTCCATCTGCCGGTAGGTGAAGGTACTGACAAGTGAGGCGAATCCAGTCGGTTGTTGCTCGACTTCCTCTATTAAAGTTGCGAGAGCCCGTTCAGCACTCTCTTGATAAACGAGACGACCAGTAAGACGACTGAGCGTGATGAAGGCGTTTAAGGCAACGCTATTTCCGGCAGGTGTGACGCCATCATACAGATCGAGTGGACGAACAAGTAGTTTGTCGGAGCGTGACGACGTCAGATAAAAATAACCATTCGCGGTCTGGAATTGGTCCTGTAGCACATCTGCAAATGCTAAAGCTTCCTTTAGATGGAGAGCGTGGTGTGTAGACTGGAATAGTTCAAGATGTGCATCAATCATGTACGCATAGTCATCGAGGAAACCGTGACCGGTCACTTGGCCATTGCGGTAATGGACTGCAAGGTGCTGTTCGGTACGAACGAATCGCTCGAGTGACGTCATTGCACGCGTTGCGACACGTGTATAATACGGTTCGCCAAACACACGACCGGCTTTAGCGAACGTCGAGATCATCATCGCATTCCACGATGTCAACCGTTTATCATCACGGAATGGACGCATGCGTTCATTTCGCGCACGAAGAAGAATTTGGCGCTCGTGTTCGAGTTGCGACGCTGTTTCAGCAAGCGATAAGTGAATAGAACGTGCGAATGCCTCGAGTGTTCGTCCTGTCCGGTAAAAGACGTTCCGTCCCTCAAAGTTTCCCGATGATGAAGCATGATAGAAGCGGGGGAACAGCGCGTTTGGTCCGAGCAAGTCGGTCAGCTCACGCTCCGTGAACGTATAAAAATGTCCTTCGCCCCCTTCGCTATCTGCATCCAGTGCGGCATAAAAGGTGCCGTCCGGTGCGGTCAATTCCTGTTCTACAAACGTCAGCACTTCTTCTGCGTAGCGACGGAAGCGAGTTTGACCCGATGCTTGATACGTTTCGATGCATACTGTCGCAAACCAGGCATTGTCATAGAGCATCTTCTCGAAATGAGGAATTTCCCACTTGGCATCGACCGTGTAGCGGAATAGACCGTAGCCGACTTGATCCGTCATCCCGCCGTCACGCATCGCGATCAGCGATCGCATGACCATATGAAGTGCCGTCTCGTCTTCCGCGAACTGATAATAATCGAGCAAGAAACGGAGCAGGGCAGGCGACGGGAACTTCGGTGCCTCTCCGAATCCGCCATGTTGACGATCAAATTGTCGCATCGCTTGATCAAAAGTGTCATGAATGATCGATTCATTCCAAGTACGGGTAGACGTCGCAGGCTGCAATACGTCGCGAAGCGTCTGCGACATATTCTGACCGACTTGTGCGATTTTCTCTGGTGAACGGCGGAATTGTTCGCTGAGCTGGAGTGTCACTTGACGAAAACTCGGACGATTGAACTGAGGCGTTTTTGGAAAATACGTGCCGATATAAAATGGCTGTTGATCCGCTGTCATGAAGACGCTCAGCGGCCAGCCGCCTTGTCCGTTCATGACTTGAGCAGCCGTCATGTACAAATGATCGATATCGGGACGTTCTTCTCGGTCGACTTTGATCGAGATATAGCGTTCATTTAAGAGTCGTGCCGTTTCTTCATCTTCGAAACTTTCGTGTGCCAGCACATGGCACCAGTGACACGTCGAATACCCGATTGATAAAAAGATTGGCTTACCAGTCTCGCGCGCGGCAGTGAAGGCATCCTCACCCCAGGGATACCAATCGACAGGGTGGTGGGCATGTTGCAATAGATAGGGACTCGTTTCATGAATAAGTCGATTCGACATGATGGATTTCCCCCGTTTCTTCTATAGTAATGAGTCCTCTTCACGATACTCGGCTTTTGTAGCAGGTGCAACTCTGATTCCAAGACGAGGAAAAACGATTTTCCAAAAGAAAGATTGACTTTATAAAAGAAAGTATGATAAATTAATATAAGTCATGAATCGGGGATGATCACTCATGTGAGAATCTTCAATCCATATCATACAATTAAATCGACAGGTCAGGATTTTTAGACCGCTACTGACAAATGAGTCAGACATAAGTCATCGCTTTTATTTTGTCCTTCTTCATACTACGGGAAGAAGTCGACCCAGCAAGATAAACCTTCCAATCGATACTTTTCCGCTCATTCCCGAGCTATTTCTAAAAATCCCAGTATCATGCGTCCGTTGCAGACGCATCACGATTCTTGCTAAAATGCTTGATTCAGCTGGCGCGGCCAAGGAGCCGTAACAACGAAAGAGAGGTAGGGCTTTCGTCGTTTCAGGTGTTTTGATCACCTGTAATCCTCGATTCTCATGACAACCAAAAACAACGACACGCTGATGAGGCGTTTTTTTTATGCCTTTTTTCGGGTAAAGCGGAAAGAAGGGGGTGACGACATGCCATGGAATGAGAACAACTATCCGGATTCATTCAAGAACTTTGATCCACCGCTTCGAAAAAAAGCGATTGAGATCGCGAACGCTTTGTTAGAAGAAGGGTATGAAGAGGGACGCGCTATTCCGATTGCGACATCACAAGCTGAAAAATGGTACGAAAGTCACAAAGACGAACAATAAAATGTTGTAAGCGATACCATTTCTTTCATTTACGAAGGATGGTATCTTTTTTTACGAAAAATATACACTCTTTTGAATATAATCTGATATTATAAAGAAGTGTCAGAAAATTCAATAGGGGGTCACATCATGAAATACGGCAGTACGTTTGGAAAGTGGGCATTGGCCGGAGTATTGACTGCAGGAATCCTTCCACAAGCGGGTCTTGTCGGGGCAGAAGGCGAAGGCGTCATCTTGTCTGAATACATAGAAGGAACAAGTAACAACAAGGCAATCGAGCTATACAATGGATCGGGGCAAATCATTGATTTAGCAGACTATACACTCGTTCAATACACGAACGGTGGACCATCTGAGTCCAAAATCACATTATCGGGGAAAGTAGATCCAGGTAAAACATTCGTTATCGCGAATTCAAGTGCGAATGCAGACATCAAAGCAAAAGCGCAAATGACGACGGGTTCGTTGAACTTCAACGGAAATGATCCGGTTGCATTAAAAAAGGGCGACGTTGTCCTTGATATCATCGGACCGCTCGGTTCATCCGTTGATTTCGCAAAAGACACGACACTTGTTCGGAAATCAGGTGTTACATCAGGTGTTAAGACGTATGAACCATCACAGTGGACAAGCTTTTCTGTCGATACACTGACGAATCTCGGTAGCCATCAGACGGAAGCCGGCGATATTCTCGTTGCACCAACGGCTACTCCAGTCGGTGAGGTCGAGCGTGGGGATCAAGTGACACTGTCAGGTGAAGGAACGATCCATTATACAGTTGATGGTACGACACCGACTGTTGACAGTCCGGTTTACACATCACCGATTACGATCAATGACGAAGTGACGATTCAAGCGGTTGCTGTCAAGGACGGGAAAACGTCAGCTGTCTCGACATTCAAGTACTATATTGCACCACCAATCACTAAAATCAGCAGTATCCAAGGCGTCGCGCACACATCACCATACGCAGATCAACTCGTCCGGACGACAGGTGTCGTCACGTATGTCGTTGATGCGAACAACTTCTATATGCAGGATCCAAATCCGGATAACGACAGCCGGACATCAGAAGGTATTCTCGTCTACGCGAAAAACCACGGTGCTGCCGTTGGACAAAAGGTCGCGACGACAGGTTACGTCAAGGAATGGATCCTTGGCGGATACAGCGATAAATTCGATACGGATCTAGCCGTTACGGAAATCAGTACAGTCAATCTCGTAAAGGGTGCGCTCAACGAAGGGTTACCAGCGAGCATCGTCCTTGGTGATAAAGGCGTCTTGATTCCGACTCAAGTCGTCGATAACGATTCCTTCACTCAGTTTGACCCGGAAGAAGATGCGATCGATTTATACGAAAGCTTAGAAGGCATGCGTGTTGCTTTACCGAACGCGATCGTCACAGGACCACAAGCGAACCGGACGATCCCAGTCCGTACACAAACAGACGCAAACAAGGTCTATACGAAACGTGGCACACCGATTCTGACGAAGGACAACGTCAATCCGGAGCGCTTGTTCGTGGAGATGGGAAGTTCATCGTATCGTGCGAAAGCCGGAGACACATTCGATGGAACGATTGAGGGTGTCATGAGCTACAACTATTCGGCTTACAAAGTACTCGCAAAAGCAGCAGACCTTCCGAAACTCGTTACGAGCGAAGCGGAACGTCAACCGACGAACATTGAAACGGGTGAATCACGCCTGACTGTCGCTTCATACAACGTCGAGAACTTCGCGTCGACAGCGGATGCCGGAAAAGTTGATCGTGTCTCGGAAGGCATCGCGACATTCCTGAAGACACCAGACATCGTTGGTTTGACAGAGATGCAGGATAACGACGGCGCAACGGATAGCGGCACAGTCGACGCTTCGAAATCATTTGAGACATTGATCGCAGCGATCGAAGCAAAAACAGGTGTCCGGTATGCGTATACGGACATCGCACCAGAAGATAAAAAGGACGGCGGGCAACCAGGCGGAAACATCCGTGTCGGGTTCCTCTACAATCCAGCACGTGTATCACTCGCACCAGGAGAAAAAGGTGGAGCGACGGAAGCCGTGGCAGTTGAAAATGGCAAGCTGACGAAAAATCCGGGTCGCATTCAGCCGACGGACCCGAACTTCGCAAGTTCGAGGAAACCGCTCGTCGCGGAATTCCTCTTCAATGGTGATTCATATCATGTCATCGTTAACCACTTCAACTCAAAAGGTGGCGATGGAGCTGACTTCGGTAAAAACCAACCGGTCGTTCGTAAGAGTGAAGTCCAGCGTCATGCGATTGCGAACATCGTCCAAAACTTCGTTTCTGAATTGAAGACGGAAGTCAAAGATTCGAATGTCGTCGTTCTTGGTGACCTCAACGACTTCCAGTTCTCAGAAACGTTAGACATCCTGAAAGGGAAAAATCTCTGGAATACAGTCGATGATCTTCCGAAATCTGAGCGTTACTCATACGTCTACAACGGAAATGCGCAAGTGCTCGACCATATCTTAATTTCGAATAACTTGAAGTCGTATACATCGTCGGATATCGTCAACATCAACTCGGATTACATGGAAGCAGACGGTAGCGCGAGTGACCACGATCCAGCGATCATCTCGATTCAAGGTGCACAAACGGCAGTACCGGTCAAAGGAACAGCAGAAGTCGGTATCTGGCGTGCTGTTCAAAAAGGAAAACATATCTTCATTGAACGTAAATTGGGTCGCAACTGGGATAAAGCCAGTGAAACACACGCCGATCAACAAGGTGAATTGCTCGCACTTCGCGTGTCTCAAGGGCGTCCATATATTCAAGTGAAGACAATCAAAGGCAAAACGATCTGGCTTGAATTGTCGAACAAATACAAACTAGCTGAAACAACGAAATACCAATAAAATCAAAAAAAGCGGACTTAGCGGTCCGCTTTTTTGCGTGCTGGGATAAAGAGTAAAAGAAGTGAGAGTGTACTGATCGAGAGTGTGGAAATTAAGGCAACGGGTAACGGGATGGCACGGAACATATACGTGAAGTGAATGATGATCAATAATAGAATGATAGCGAGACCAGGAATGAATTGTTTTGAGAGCAACATACCGGAACCTGGAACGAGTATTTCAAATCCAAGTCGTTGATTGAGACGAACATCTTCGTGGGCATTGGCTAAGCTAAAGGATACAGTCAAGGCGACAAGGATCATCCAGCCGGAGAATAAGTATTGTTGAATGGGTAAAAAGGCAATGGATTCATAAATGAAATACAGTAAAACCATAGGTCAGCTCCTTCATATCATTATGTTATTTAGAAAAGCATTAAAAGTTTGGCTTACGAATTTTAATGATACCGAGTCAAGATTCGGAGAGCAACCAAAATTCGCTGAGAATGAAATAAAAGAATGTTCACACATTTTAAGAAAAGGGGAATATACTTTAGTATCTGTACTAAATGTTTTCAAGAATCGTTTAAAAGAAAGCATTTCACTAAAGGAAGAGCGTTCTCATGAAATGTGTCAGGTTTGTGGACAGAAGATGTGATTTAGACAAATGAGAGCCAATGACTGTTCGGGGGAAACAATTTCTTTTAAAATAAAGGTAATGAGATTAAAGGAGGCGAAACGACGACATGAAAAAATGGTTGATCATCGGAGTAGCAGCGGTAGCCTTTTTCGGCTACGAAAACATTCCAATGGAACAGGCAGAAGCCGATTACCCGAAAAGTGGCGGCAAGCTGATTGATCGATATAGCAGTGAGTATCCCGGATATGACTGGGAAGTCAGACGGACTTCAACGGAAGAATTCGTCGCCTTAACGAAGGATGGTAAGGACTACGGAAAATATCGTTTCAAAAACGGTGTGACGACACAAGGTGCAGTATTGAATAAGGATACGGAATCCTCTTTGAAGAAAAAGGGGTGGTCTGCAGTGAAGTCCTATCGTAAAGGCAACACAAACTACATGCTGAATCTGGACCATGCCGCCGTTTATGAGAAGAAAGGCAACTATGTGACGTACTTTTTCGATCAACATGACGGCAATAAAGTCAAAGCGACACTTGCGATTCCGAAAGACGTCGAAGCGAAGAAAAAAGGCTTCTACGGTACGTCGTCAAATGCGCTACGGACGACGGATGAGAAATTGATGCTTCGCTTGATGAACTGGGAACGCGCTGACTATAAGTTGAATCCGTTAGCACCGTACACAGCATTGAAGCCGGTCACCCGTGGTCATAGCGAAAACATGGCGAAACATAATTTCTTCTCGCATACGGATCCACAAGGTCGTGATCCGTTCGACCGGATGAAACGCGGAGGAATCACGTTCAGCTATGCTGGCGAAAATCTCTCGATGGGGTATCCGAACGTCTTTGCCGCGCATTGGGGTCTAATGAATTCACAAGGACACCGAGAAAATATTTTGAAAAAAGAGTACAAGCAAGCCGATGTCGGTGTGGCATTCCGAGACAACGCACCGTACTTCACGATTAATTTCCGAACACCTTAAGTATGTAAAAAAGAGGATGACATTTCACGATGTCGTTTTCTTTTTCATGAGATTGTTTGTTTTATACTAAAGGCAGGAGGTGGGGAGATTGGAAATCCGTCGATTGAATCCAGAAGATGCAGTACTCTATAAAGCATTGCGATTAGAAGCATTGCAGAATCACCCGGAAGCGTTCGGCTCCGATTATGAAGCGGAAAAAGATCGACCAGTCGACCAGTATGCTACGCGATTTCAGAGCGAACAGGCAGCGACGTTCGGTGCGTTTCATGAAGCGCAACTCGTTGGGGTCGTCACCGTTGTCTGCTCCGAGCTGGACAAGATGCGACATCGAGCCAATTTATTTGCGATGTACGTCACTCCAAGCATCAGAAAACAGCAGGTCGGACGGCAATTGGTACAAGAGGCATTACGGGCATTAGAGGAGCGTCCTTGGATCGAGCAGGTTCATCTCTCGGTCGTTCGGACGAATGAAGCCGCTAAAGCCTTGTATCGGTCGCTTGGCTTCGAATCGTACGCGATTGAACCGCGGGCGTTGAAAATCGATGGTACCTATCATGATGAAGAACTCATGTGGTATCGGTTCTAACACAAAACGACCGAAATTCAATGAGAGATGATCTCTTTTGAATTCCGGTCGTTTTTAAAATCAGTTTGCCCAATTTGGTTTGCTGAAACCTTTGAATGATTTTTCGATGACTGTGTTGAAGGCATCGGATTCGACAGCTGTCTTCAGGTCTTTTGCGACTTGTGAGTCTGCATCTTTCGTTTGGACAGCAATGAGGTTCCGGTATTGCTCGTCCATCGTCTCAAGTGCTAGCGCATCGAGTAAATCGAATTTCGCAGCAAGCGCGAAGTTCCCTGGAACTGCTGAGACATCAACGCTTTCGATGGCACGTGGCAGTTGCGCTGCTTCAAGCGGCTTGATGACGAGTTTCTTCGGATTTTTGACGATATCTTTCTCTGAGACGGTCAGTGGATCGACATCTGGCTTCAGTTCGATCCAGCCTTGTTCTGCCAAGAGGTTCAGCGCGCGTGCCTGGTTCGTTGGATCGTTCGGTGTCGCGACTTCAGCGCCCGTCTTGACGTCGTCAAGTGTCTTCGCCGTTTTACTATATAGTCCCATCGGTGCCGTCGGGACAGTGATGAGTCCTTTAAGGTCGAGGTTCTTTTCTTTAGAGAACGTCTTCAGGTAAATCGAGTGTTGGAACAAGTTAGCATCGATATTGCCGCTACCGAGTGCGATGTTTGGTTGGATATAATCGCTGAACTCGACGATTTCGACTTTATAGCCTTTCTTTTCGAGTTGCGGTTGAATCGCTTGTTTGACCATGTCACTATAAGGACCGCTTGTCGCCCCAATTTTGATCGTCTTGTCTTTTTCATCAGCACTGCTGTCTCCGCATCCTGCGAGGATTCCTGCACCGAGTAAGGCTGTAGCTAAAAAGGCATATCGTTTTTTCATGATTCAACTCTCCCTTTATATGTATGATTAGCGCTTGTCTGTTTTTCGCGCCAGTTGATTGCCAAGTGCTTGAATGCTTTGGACGATGACGATGAGGACGACGATCGTCACGATCATGATGAGATTATCATAGCGATAATAGCCGAAGCGGATTGCAAGGTCACCGACACCTCCACCGCCGACGATCCCAGCCATCGCCGAGAAGCCGATCAAACTGATCGTCGTTAGCGTGATGCCCTGAATGATGCCAGGGAGTGCTTCTGGTAAAAGGATACTGACGATGATCCGTAACGGTTTCGCTCCGCACGCTTCCGCTGCTTCGATCAAACCAGGTGGAATCTCACGCAGTGATGTTTCGACGAGTCGTGCGAGAAACGGAATCGCTGCGACACTGAGGCTGACGGATGCTGCTGTCGGACCAATCGTATTATCAAGCAAGAATTTCGTTAATGGAATGAGGGCAACAAGCAAGATGATGAACGGCAAGGAGCGGACGATGTTGACGACGAAGTCAAGGACACGTCGGACGGCAATGTTTTGAAAGAATAAACCGCGGTCGGTGACGAACAGGAGAATCCCGAGTGGAATCCCGACGACCAATGCGAAGGCAAGCGAAATGCCAACCATCCACGCTGTCTCACCAAGTGCCTTCAACAACTCGGGTAACATCGTTTGTATACGATCAAGCCACATCCTGAATCACCTCGAGTGTATGAAGTTCCGCCGCAAGCCAGTCGAGGGCAGGTGCGATTTGATCGGAGGATCCCGTCAAGCTGACGATTAGGACACCAAAAGCGACGTCTTGGATGTAATCGACTTTTCCGTGCAGGATGCTGACCGAGATATCGTATCGACGGATGGCTTCCGACAACGTACTTTCACCGGTCTTCTCGCCCGTGAACTGCAGGCGGATGATTTTTCCCGGTGTCGCTTGCAAAATGCGTTCCGGTAGTTCGATCTGGAGTGCCGTGTCGACGTAATGTTGTGTCACCGGATGTTTGGCTTGACTGAACAAATCGTATGTAGAGGCGACTTCGACGACTTCCCCTTGAGACATGACCGCGACACGATGGCAAATCTGTTTGACGACATCGATCTCATGCGTGATGAGGACGATCGTCAATCCAAGTCGTTCATTCAAACCTTTCAACAAATCTAAAATCTGCAGCGTCGTGACCGGATCAAGGGCAGAGGTCGCTTCGTCACATAACAAGACGGTTGGATCATTCGCGAGTGCCCGGGCAATCCCAACGCGCTGTTTCTGTCCGCCGCTCAACTGACTCGGGAAGTTCGTCTCGAATCCTTCGAGTCCGACGAGCGAGACGAGTTCACGGATCCGTTCCGGAAAATCTGCTCGTTTGACGCCAGCAGCCTTCAGTGCAAAAGCAATGTTATCTGCGACATTACGCGACTGGATCAATTGGAAATGCTGAAAGATCATTCCTGTCCGCAAGCGAAGTTGACGCAAATCTGCTTTTGACATTCCGCCGAGCGAGACACCGTCGACCTTTACCGTTCCTTGTGTCGGATGCTCGAGACCGTTGATCAGACGAAGCAACGTACTCTTACCGGCACCGGATTCACCGATGATCCCAAAGATTTCTCCTTTTTGAATCGTCAAATCGACATCTCGTAATGCAAAAATCGGGGTCCGGTCTCGGACGAACCGTTTCGTAATCTGTTTGAATTCAATCATCTGCTCATCTCCTTGTACAAAAAAAGTCGCTTTTTCCTAGTAGCAGAGCAACCAGAAAAAAGCGACGAAAGTGTAAGATTTCGTAACTTATCTCTCAGAATGAATCCATTCTGTAGGATGTGGCACCGTTCCTGATAGGTGGTTGCCGGACGTCGTTGGGCCTAATCCCTCGGTCGCTCTCGATAAGTAGTTATGCTGTTGGGCTTTACTTTAACGGAAATGATTCCCATCTGTCAAATGTTTTTTCAGAATTATTCCGCAACAGGTGTCCGGAATAGGTTGAGCGTTCCAATTCGGTCGACGGCCTCCTCTAGCCGTTCGACGTCAGCAATTAAGCTGATCCGTACGTAGCCTTCGCCGTATTCGCCGAAGAATGATCCAGGAGTAACGGCGACGTATGCTTCATCAAGCAGATGATCCGTGAAGCTTTGGGACGTGTATCCTTCAGGCACCGGAAGCCAGACGAAGAAGGAACCGCCCGGTCGTGGTCCGCTCCAACCGATTGCATCGAGTTTCGCGAACAAGGCATTACGTCGTGTTTCGTATAAGCTACTTAACTCACGGACACATGTTTGGTCACTCATCAGGGCAACGGTCGCTGCATGTTGGATCGGTGTGAAGGCACTGACGTAGAGATGTTCCTGATACGTCTCGATGCTTGAGATGACGGACGGATTTCCGATCGCGAAAGCGATTCGGAAGCCAGACATGTTGAAGCGTTTCGAGAGTGAGAACAACTCGATTCCGACATCTTTCGCCCCTTCCGTCTGCAAGAAGCTTCGTGTGGGACCATCAAAGCTGATGCCACCGTAGGCTAAATCATGGACGACACAAATATCATGGGCATCCGCGAAGGCAACTGTCTGTTCGAAGGCTTCTGCTGTCGCTGTCGCACCTGTCGGATTACTCGGGTAATTGAGGAACAACATCCGGGCGCGCTCGACATCTGTCGTATCAAGTAAATCGTAATCCGGCAGGAAGTTATTTTTCTCAAGCAATGGAAGTGTAATCGGGTAAGCACCAGCAAGTGCTGCTCCAGACAGGTAATCCGGATACCCCGGATCCGGGACGATGACACCTTCTCCAGGATTGACGATCGTTTGTGGTAAGGCAACGATTCCGGCTTTACTACCGAGAAGAATTGCGACCTCGGTTGCCGGATCGATCGTGACGCCGAATTCGTTCGCATAAAAGCTCGCGACGGCGTGCTTTAGAAAATCATGTCCACGAAATGGTGGATATTGAAGGTTTGTTGGCTCATCGATCGCCTGTTTCAAGGCGTCGAGAATATGTACGGGCGTGGTTTGATCGGGTGTTCCTTGACCAAGGGTAATGACATCATGTCCGGCAGCTTTCACAGCACCGATCCGGTTCGCAAGTTCAGCGAAAACGGGAGCAGGAAGCCGATCGATGGCGATGGATGGAGCGAAATGTTTCATGGATGTGTGCCTCCTTCGTAGTATTGTCGTCAAGGATAACGAATATTCAGTCAAAAGAAAAGAACTTTTTTGAAATTCAAAAAAATCGTCCAATAAACAGGTACAGATATGTGGAGCGGGAATAGAGAGTAGGGAGAGGAGTGAGGAGATGAAGCGAGCTAGCTGGAAAGAAGCGGTCGTCTATCAAGTCTATTGGCGCAGTTTTAAGGATTCGAATGGGGACGGCATCGGTGATTTGCGAGGTGTCATCGACAAGCTAGATTACATCGCATCGCTTGGTGTCGATATCGTCTGGTTAAATCCATGTTACCGTTCTCCAGACATCGATAATGGCTATGATATTGCCGATTATTACACGATCATGGACAAGGCGGGGACGATGGGCGATCTACAAGAGTTGATCACAGCGGCTCACGCACGCGGCTTAAAGATAATTCTTGATTTGGTCGTCAATCATACGAGTGACGAGCATGACTGGTTCCGTCAGTCGCGGGACCGAATCCACGACAAGGATGATTGGTACATCTGGAAAGATGGAACGAAAGAGACGCCCCCGAACAATTGGCGGTCGTACTTTGCGCCGAGCCCTTGGACGTGGAGTGAAGAGCGCGAACAATATTATTTCCATTCTTTTGCGAAAGAACAACCCGATTTGAACTGGGAACAACCGGCTGTCCGGCAAGCGATCTACGACATGATGAACTGGTGGATCGCTCAAGGGATTGACGGTTTCCGGATGGACGTCATCAACTTGATCAAAAAACGTTCGCTTGAGGATGTCGTCAATCCGTTTGATCTATCGTATCTCGGAAATCAACCAGGTGTGCACGACTTCCTTCAGGAAATGCATGCGAACGTCCTTGCCGGGAAAGACTTGTTCACGGTCGGTGAGATTCCGTTCGTTGGTCCGGAAGACGGTCTGTTATATGTCAGTGAAGAACGTGAAGAACTTCGGACGCTGTTTCACTTCGAAATCGCGGACGACATGGAGGCGATGGATCTTTTACGTTTCAAGGAAATTCAGAAACGATGGTATGACGTCTTGTATCCGTTAGGCGTCAATTCACAGTTTCTCAACAACCACGATCATACGCGACAAGTGACCCGCTTCGGCAGTGAACGATACCGAGTCGAGAGTGCGAAACTACTCGGTTTGATGTTGCATACATTACCTGGCATTCCATACGTGTATCAAGGAGAAGAGATTGGGATGACGGGGATTCGCTTCTCGGATCCGTCGCTCTATCAAGACGTCGCCTTTCGCAATCGATATGAAGAGCGCGTCGCTGGCGGCGAGGATCCGGAGGTCGTACTCTCGTCAATGCAGTTACTCGCACGCGATAACTCCCGCACGCCGATGCAGTGGGACGGTACGTACGCGGCAGGCTTTACGAGTGGGAAACCGTGGTTAGCGGTCAATCCGAATTACACGGACATCAACGTCGCGCAAGCAGAAGCCGATCCATCATCCGTACTTGCCTTCTACCGAGCATTGATTCAGATGCGAAAGGATCATCCAATCATGGTCTATGGTACGTATCGCGACTTAGCTCTTCATGATCCGTATCTCTACATCTATGAGCGGGAACTAGAGGGAGAAGTGTGGCGGATCGTTCTCAACGTGCATGACGAACCGATGCAAACTGCCTTCGTTTTATCACAAGATAAGTTGCTTGTGTCGAACTATCCAGATATCTCGGATGAACTACGTCCTTATGAAGCACGTGTATATCGATATACTGTTACAGAACAGAATTGAACTGCTGGACGAAAAAACATCCGCGACGTGTCAGGAACGCGTCGCGGATGTTTTTTCGTGTGTTATTTGAAAGGTGACGATTTTTTCGTCTGTAAGACTTGCGTGAATCGATCGACGGCTTGGCGCATCTCGTAACTTGGTCCAAGGATGAGGGGACCATGTCCGACGGCAAGAATATCTGGAGACAGTTCCGTTAATTGATCGGCGGAGCGAAGAGCAACGTCCGGATCCCATGTCGCAAGTGCTGGGAACGGAAATTGCCAACGGACGTCACCGGAGACAGCGAGTCCCCCTTGTGTCTGAAAGGCATCTCCGGCGATTAGCATCCGACTACCTTCATGCCAAAGAGAAATCGAACCAGGTGTATGACCTGGCGAGGCGATGACGCTGAGGCTACCGACTTGTTGACCACTTTCGAGCAAACGATCTGGACGTGTTTTGATGTTTTTCGGAATACCGCCTTTTAAAGGAGTCGTTTCGCCTTCGCGTAGCGTCTCGTCCCCACTGAGCAATGCGGCATCACGGTAACTGATGCAGACTTGAGCGAGAGGAAAGGCATTCGCAAGGAAATCGAGCGAGCCGACATGATCGGCATGTGCGTGTGTCAGGATAATCGCGCCGAGCGGTTTTTCTTGCTTTCGAATATAGTGATAAAGCGCCTTTGCGTTGATTCCGAGTCCGGCGTCAATCAATGTCAAACTGTCTGCTTCTTCAAACAGGTAGCAATTGACCGGGAAAAAGGATGGGGTCGTCTGCAATTGGTGTAAACGTTCGATGATCGTGACACGCATCGGCTTCACTCCTTCAAAAAGTAAATAGACTTCTTCTTTAGTATCGTCTGTTTTTGAATAGGCGTCTAGACGGATTATGTGTAAAAAGAGGCACCATCTATTACTAGATGATCCCTCCCATGCTAATTATTCAAATGTCACAGCGAAGACAGCACCGGCATGTGGTGCATCATCTCCGTTGGCAGCTGTCGTGACGAGTAATCGATCTTCGTAAAAAATCGGACATGTCGGATTCGAGACAGGGAAGTCGACATGATCCAGTTTTTCGCCCGTCGTAAGATTCCAACGTGTGATACATGATCCGGCGTAATGTGCGATCCAAGCATGACCTTCAGCATCCTTCGTCATACCATCCGGGAATCCTTCTTCCTCTTCGAGATCAACGGCGACGCGTTTATTCGAAAGTGGGGCATCGGGAGCGTAGTCGAAGGCATAGACTTTTTTTGTTGGTGTATCGATATGATAGAGCGTCTTGCCATCTTCTGACCAGACGAGTCCATTGGAGTTCGTCAAGTCTTCGTGTAAAACATCGATGGAACCGTCATGACGCAGACGGAACAGCCCAGCTGTTTTACCGTCTTCTTCATTAATGCTACCAGCGACATATTGTCCGGTCGGATCGAGCTTACCATCGTTCATCCGATCAGAATCCGGTAATGACAATTGATGTTCGAGAGACAGATGACCTTCCTTGAGATCGAACGTGCCAAAGCCATGTGCTGATGTGACACGCAATAAGTCCGGAGCGTCCGTCAAGGCAATCGATGTAATAGCGCTTGGCAACGTATATGGTTTAAGTGCTTCTGTAACAAGATCATATGAAAAGAGCAGTTGATTCGGAATATCGACGAAATAAAAGCGTTTTGTTTTTGCATCGTAAACAGGAGATTCACCTGTCTTACACGTGATATCAATGAATAGGGAAACGGTCATGAGTACTCTTCCTCCTAAGCGGACGGCTCTACATGCTGTCCAAGTAATAACAATTTAGTATACCTGTTTTGATACGCAATCAAACCTAAGTCAAGGTGTACACTCGCATCGACTTTGGGAAAAGAAACGTTTAAAAAATAGCCTGCTTCCAAAGCAGACTATCGGTATGAACGTGACGTCAGCGGCTTTTCACCAGTAGGTTGACCGCTTCCTTCACGAGTTCTTCTGTTTGTCCATCGCCGTTTTGTTCTGCTTCCTTGACACACTCGATCAAATTCGAGCTAACGACGACGCCGATCGTCCGGTCAATCGCAGAACGGGCAGCGGAGAGCTGGGTGATGACATCGCGGCAATCTTGCCCTTCTTCCATCATCCGTAAAATACCTCGTAGCTGTCCTTCAATCCGACTAACACGGTTTTTCATCTTCCGATCATAATCCATCTTTATTCCTCCGATTCCCGTTGACCTGACGTCATGTAGTATCTTTATGCTATGCCCATTACGGTATCGCTGTCAATTCAGCAGAATTTTAAGCTATACTTTTAATAGAATGAGGGAATATGGATGTGGTGAAGTTTTTTACTTAGAAAATGGATGAAATCGAAAACGATTTGGTGTCAGCTTGCGTATACTATATGATAGGGCTGACGTCAGAAGGAGGAGAAGGATGCACACTCAATCCGATGAATCGCTTTATCATCTGATGCGTAGCGGTGACGAGCAAGCTCTCGAGACATTATACGATAAGTACGAGAGGTTATTGTTTTCATTCGCCCATCGCTTTACGAATAATGACCGGTTGTCCGAAGAAGTCATACAGGAAGTATGGATGAAGATTTGGAATGGTCGTGTTGATTTTGATACACAAAAAGGAAAGTTTTCATCGTGGATTTTAACGATTACACGTAACGCGGCACTCGATTGTCTCCGTCGTGAAAAACGACAACCGACGATCGAAGTCGAAGAGCGGGATGGTGGATACGACGAGCCGGTCGAGCGGACGGTCATGCAGCGCGAAACGGCTGCTGAAGTACGCGGCGCGGTCAGTGAATTGAAGCCAGAACAGCAAGAGCTGATCGAACTCGTTTACTTCCAGGGGATGACGCAACAACAGATTTCAGAGCAGCTCGATTTACCTCTTGGAACGGTCAAGACGCGAATCAGGAGCGCGATTCAAGCATTACGAAAACGAATGGATGGGAGGGAACGAGATGGAAGAACGTTGTCATGACTTAATCGATTATTTTAATGGAACATTATCCGCAGCTGATCGCGACGCGTTCGAAGCGCATCTTTCGACGTGCGAAGAATGTCGTGAAGCGCTTTTAGAAATGGAAGAACTCATGCTTCCCATCGCTGAATCGCTTCCGGAGCGACCCGTTCCTGCAGGTATGAAAGCGCGAATTCTTGGAGAAGTCCTTGGTTCAGCAGAGGCAGCGTCTCCGAAGGAAGCACCGATGACTACTCCGGTAGACATTAAACAAGCACGTCAGCAACAAACGAAGAAGAAGAGTGTGCCACTCGGTTGGTTGATGAGTATCGCCGCCGCCTTGATTCTCTCGCTTGGTGCGAATGCCTACTTCCTGTCACAGGAAGAGAGCACAGATACACCAGAGACGTTAGCCATGGATGAGATCAAAGGGATGGGGAACTTTGAAAGTACCGAGTCCATTAAAGGATCGAGCATGATTTTCACGCAAAACGATAAATCGTATATGCTCGTTCAACTGAAAGATTTACCACCGCTTCAAAAAGGTCAGCTCTATCAATTGTGGACGCTCGAAGGAGAGACGCCTACTGCGAACGGTGTCATCGAAAAAGATGGAGAGGCAGCAGCTGTCTTCCCGCTTAAAGGAGACGGAAAAGTTGATGCCGTCGCCATCACGGTCGAACCCGAACCGGATTTAGAAAAACCGACGGGTGAAATCGTCGCATCGGTAGCACTCTAAAAATGATGTTTAACGGATCCGTCTCGAGCGGATCCGTTTTTGTGTAAGATGTCGAGTGGATTAGGTAAAAAAGTGATGGAATGATAAGAAATCAAACGAATTTCTAAATTTCACTGAAAAAAAGAGTCAGAGCAGACGATAGTTAGGAGAATGACATTTCATAAGGAGAGACCTCATACAATGAATGAATGGATCATCTTAACGAAACACTACGAAGTGACATTGGTCGTGTTATCGGTGCTCGTTGCCATCCTCGGCTCATATGGTTCACTGGAGTTAAATCGTCGTCTAGCGAAAGCGACTTCCTTAAAGAAGCGTGCCTTGTTCCTCTCGTCGTTGACGATGGGGTTATCGATCTGGGGAATGCATTTCGTCGGGATGGGAGCATTCGCTCTGTCCGTCACGGTTCGCTATGATTGGTTTTTAATGTTCTTATCCGTCATTCCCGCTATTTTGGCTGCTTTCATTGCCTTTCATTTGTTGTACTCGTCGACGATTACGCGAAAGAAGGTCATTTTAGCAGGATCCCTGATGGGGGTCGGAATCGCTACGATGCATTACCTTGGCATGATGGCGATGGAGTTCGGTGGAGCCGTTCGGTATGAGAAGAGTTTATTTTTTTTATCCGTCCTGATTGCAGTCACTGTCGCCTATATCGCTTTGCTACTGCTTCATCGCTTGAGACATGTCGATAAGAAACGGATCTTGATTCCCATCGCAGTCGTGATGGGGTTTGCCATCTCTTCGATGCATTATGTCGGAATGCTCGGCACATCGTTCTGTATTCCAGCCTCAGATGCCAGACTTATCGGTGATGCTCCAATCACGTCGAACATCTTGAATGAAGTCGCGATACCGGTCTTCTTGATTCTCGTGTTGATTGCAGGTCTCTACATTCACCTCGAACGTCGTGCACTGCAGATGATGGCGTATACCGATCATCTGACGGGATTACACAACCGACGATGGCTCGATCATCACATGACGAAAGTCGATGCCCAGTATGGTCGTGCTAAGCAGGAGATGGCGATGGCGTTACTTGATCTCGATGGATACAAATGGGTCAATGACACATTCGGATTCGATAAGGGAGATGCGGTCATCCGCCAATTCGCAGAACGGATGTTACAGACGTTGAAGGAAGATGAAGCGTGTATTCGTTATAACGGGACGCAGTTCTTCCTCATCAAACGTGTCTCACAAGAAGACATGACAGATGTCTTCGAACAAATTTTAGACGATGTACGTCTTCCGATTGATCTCGAAGATCAACCGGTTCATTTGACAGCAACGATGGGCGTGATCCTCCCGAATGCGAAGGAATCACTTGAGATGCGAATCGGTCAGATGGAGAGTGCGCTTCGGGCTGGCAAAAATGAGGGGCGTGATCGCTTCATCGTGTATGATGACTCACTACACTCGGATCGTAGAGAGCAATTGATTGTCGGATCCTTACGCCGGGCGATGACGGATTTCAAGGAGTTCGCCCTCGTCTATCAACCGAAGATCGCCCTTGCGACGGGAAAAGTTGATCAAGCGGAAGTCTTGATCCGCTGGAATCATCCGAAGTTTGGTTTCATCTCACCGGCGGAGTTCATCCCGCTTGCAGAAAAATACAGTTTGATTCACCGTTTAACTGAGTGGGTACTCAAAGAGACCGTCGCCCAGATGGAGATTTGGAAGAAGGAAGATTATTTCATTCGCCAAGTCTCGGTGAACTTATCGGCGATGCATTTCCGGTCCGAGTCACACAACTTAATGATTAAGGAAATCGTCCACCATTCATTGAAGAATGGGAGCGAACTACAGCTACAGCTTGAAATCACGGAAACATCCGTCATGGAGAACCTCGACCGGGCAATGATGATGCTCGGTGAACTGAAACAACTCAGTCTGACGATCGCACTTGATGATTTCGGAACGGGTCTATCATCATTGACACACCTGAAGCATCTCCCGATTGATATCCTGAAGATCGATAAATCGTTCATCGATGAAGTCCCGCATGACGAACGCGGAACGGCAATCACGGAAATGATCATCCAGCTTGCGAAGAGTCTCGGGATCGAAGTCGTCGCGGAAGGCGTCGAGACACTCGAACAGCATCTTTTCCTGAAACGTCTCGGTTGTGATTATGGACAAGGTTATTATTACAGTAAGCCGATGCATGTGAAGGATCTGAATCAGCGGACGATTGAAGAGACCGTTCTAAATGTCGGATAATGCAATCCAAACACGACTTTCGTTCGTATACTAGATAAGCATGCGAGGATGATGCATGCGACGTCTGGGGGGACGCAAAGCGCTGGATTTTCTCACCAGCTTGTGCACGACGCAGACAGACATCTAGTACATTCAATCATACTCAGACCATCCAAGCTTTTAACGTAGCACCTGTCTGTTCGAACACAAACAAAGGCAACTTCCATCGCGGAAGTTGCCTTTTTCGTCTGTGCTTATGAACGAACTGTCAGGACACAGCCTGTTTGATCCGTAACGAGCACGTTCGTATTGAAGTATTGTCCATCGCTTTTAAGGATTAACGCTTTTTTCTCCGCGTTGTAATCGAGTGTCATGTCTTGATCGAGGAAATGACTCGACCATCGTTTGACAAGAACGGGTCCGACATTCGAGTCGATCGTCATGTCTTCCGGTGTCGCTTCATCGACGAGACGAATACTGAAAATACCAGAGTTTCCGCAACCGCAACCTTCTGTATCGTAGTAGAGGTGTAGTTGACCGGATACTTCACCGCGTAATTGATTGATTCGTTCCTGAGCAGATGATGTAAATGTGATGTTCATGGTCATTCACTCCTTTTCTCTAGTATACGCCGTTCGAATGAGAAAGGAACGTCACTTGCTCACGCTGACTCGACGGCGCATCCGTACAAGAAGGAAGATATACCCGGCTAACAATAAGACGACGCTACCGAGAACTGCCGTATCGACGAGACCGTTATCCGACTCGAAATTGATTGCGATGTACGCCCAGACGAAGACGAGCGGATAAATCGGATCGCGGTTTGTGAACATGAAGAGAAGGGCGACGATGACACCGACGACCAGCATAATCATCGTCCAACCGGCATCTCCGATTCCAAGCCACGACGTCACGCCCTCTGCGTTGATCGTTAGGAAGATGTCGGCGATCGTTGCGACCGATACCCAGCCGAGATAAAGCGAGAAAGGTAGCTTGAAGCGTAAGCCTTTCGTCTCGCGGTCGATTTTCGAGTAGATGACGATCAATGACAGCAAGAGACCAACGATGACGACGACAGATACGACGAACAATTCGAAGGTGAATGAGACAATCCAGCCAGCATTGAATAAACAGCTGATCAGGAACCATGGTCCGATTTTTTTCGCCAGTTCATGTTCCTTGAATTTTGGGATCGTTTGGAGAATCAACCAAATGAGTAAAATCGTATAGATCAATCCCCAAATCGAGAACGCATAACCAGCCGGTTTGAATAACGTAAAGATGGAGTTAGAAATCCGTCCTGTCTTTCCACCATCGAGGGCGTTCACAGCAATCGTAAAGATGAAGCCGACCCAGTTAAGCCAAATCCATTTATTTTTCAAACAAAAAACCTCCTTTATTCTCTAAAGAAGGTTTACCCAAAAATCATTTTCATTAGTCATCATGGTCGACGCGTCGGGTTCAAAAAGGACATGCCGATGGCAGGGTTTCCGGTATGTGAACCGAGAACCGGCGTTAAATCATCGATTCGGACCCGGACGTCGAACTGTGCTTCGAGTCGATTTTTCCAATCGAGCGCCAGTTCATACGCTGTCGCGTGGAACAACGAGATGTCCGTCACTTGACCGCGCTCGAGAATCAAAACAAGGTGATCAAAAATCTTCGAATGGGCTTTCTTGAACGTCCGAACGGTTTGGTATGGAACGATCTTTCCTTCTTCGAAGTGGAACAACGGACGCAGTTGCAACAAGTTACCGACGAATGCCTTCGTCGAGGAGATCCGTCCACCGGCTTGCAATTGATCGAGGTTCGCGACAGTGAATTCGATATGGTGGTCGAAACGACGCTCCAGAATGAACTGTTCGACGGATTCAATCGAATGTCCCGCTTCGACGAGCTCGATTGCCTCTGCTAAGAGCTGACCAGCCGGATAAATCCCACAACGAGAATCAATCGCGATCAAGCGGAAGCCGGCAATTTCTGCGCCTTGGACGGACGCGTTATACGTTCCGCTCAGTTCACTCGACAGGTGGATAGCAAAACCGATGTCGTAATCTTCTTTTAGTCGTTCGTAGTGTTCGGTAAAACTACCGATGGAAGGTTGACTCGTCGTCACTTTATATTTTGCATCAATCCAGTTATAGACGGTTTCCGCATTTACATCGACCCCATCGATGAAACTTTCGCCATCCTTCATGACGAGTAAAGGGACAACCGAGAGATCGTCGCGCTTTGCGATCGTATCCGGTAAAATCGTCGTACTATCAGTGATCCAAGCAATCCGCATTACAAGTTCCTCCTCAAATTAGTACCTGATAATAATTGTAGGTGTAAGCGTTCTCGCTGTCAAATGAACATTAAAAAATATCAAACGTTTTAGTTGATTAAATAATGAAATACGCTATAATCGGTACGTGATTAGTAAACTTTTAGTCATCTTATACTAAACTAAGCCGATGAGAGGAGGACGTCGATTGTACTCAATCGGACAAAAAATCAAGAACCTCCGTCTTCAAAAGGGATTGACGCAAGAGGAACTCGGGGAAAGAACAGACCTGAGTAAAGGGTACATCTCGCAACTCGAACGGGAAATCAGTTCCCCATCGATCGAGACACTGTTTCATCTCCTTGAAGTCCTTGGCATCTCACCGAAGGATTTCTTTGATGAGGACGCACTTAATCAAAAAGTCGTCTATGGAGAAGAAGATGTCACAACATATGCGGACGAAGAACAAGGGTATCATGTCACATGGCTCATCCCGGAATCGAATGAAAAAGAGATGGAACCGGTCCTGCTGACACTTGCGCCAGGGGGAGCCTTCAAGACGTATGAACCTTCGGGGGCGGAGACATTTGTCTATGTGCTAGCGGGGAACGTCACGTTGACGCTCGGACGTCAGTCTTTTTTAGCGAAGCAAGGGGAGACACTTTACTATAAGGCTTCAGAAATTCATCAATTACGCAATGAGTCAATGCAAGAGACAAAGGTCCTCGTGACCGCAACCGACTCATACCTATAAAGGAGGAACTAGATTGGCAGATACTACGATCATTCAATTCAAGGACGTCACGAAACGTTATGACGATCAGACCGTTCTTGATCAAGTCAGCTTTGAAATCGAACGCGGCAAGTTCTATACGTTACTCGGACCATCGGGTTGTGGGAAAACGACGATCTTACGACTTATCGCCGGTTTTTCGGAAGCGACAGAGGGAGACATTATCTTCGACGGGAAACGGATCAATGATGTGCCGGCTAACAAGCGTCAAGTTAATACCGTTTTCCAAGATTACGCACTGTTCCCACACTTAAATGTCTTCGAAAACATTGCTTTCGGTCTTCGGATCAAGAAGGTGAAGGAAGCGGAAATCGCACAACGTGTGACCGATGCATTGAAGTTCGTCAACTTGTCCGGTTATGAGAAACGGGAAATCACCGAGATGTCGGGTGGACAACGGCAGCGTGTCGCGATTGCCCGGGCAATCGTCAATGAACCGGAAGTCATCTTGCTCGATGAGCCGCTCTCAGCACTCGACTTGAAATTGCGGACAGAGATGCAATATGAGCTCCGTGACTTACAACGTCGTCTTGGGATCACGTTCATCTTCGTCACACATGACCAAGAAGAGGCACTCGCGATGTCAGATGAAATCTTCGTTCTCAATCACGGTGTCATTCAACAATCGGGAACGCCGACAGATATTTATGATGAACCGATCAACCGCTTCGTCGCGGACTTCATCGGCGAGTCGAATATCATTCCTGGACGTATGATCGAAGATTATCGAGTTTGGTTCGCAGAAAAAGAATTCGAATGTGTTGACCGCGGTCTTGAGCTGAACGAACCGGTCGAAATCGTCATTCGTCCCGAGGATCTTGAAATTACGAACGTGACACAAGGAAAACTAAAGGTTACGGTCGACTCACAGTTGTTCCGTGGGGTGCACTATGAAATCGCCTGTATGGATGAAGTCGGAAACGAATGGCTCGTCCACAGTACGAAAAAAGCGACGGTTGGTGAACAAATCGGTCTAACGTTTGATCCGGAAGCGATTCACGTCATGCGATTGAACGAGACGGAAGAAGAATTTGATAAGCGTCTGGAATCCTACGACGGGGTGTTATGATGCAGAAATCACGTAACTGGTATCTCATCCCGTATCTATTCTGGATTGCCTTATTCGTCATCGCACCAATTGTGCTCGTCGTCTATTATTCGTTCCTTGATCTTGATGGCAATTTCTCATTTGAGAACTACCGGAACTTCTTCACATCGACGTATCTAACGATGACGCTTAGTTCGTTCTGGTATGCCTTTTTGATCACCTTGTTTTCACTCTTGATCGGTTATCCGACGGCTTATTTGCTGACGAAGACGAAACATAAACAACTTTGGCTGTTGCTCGTCATCTTGCCGACGTGGATCAACTTATTGTTGAAAACCTACGCCTTCATTGGATTGTTCAGTACGTATGGTCTCGCAAATCAAACGCTTGAAGCGATCGGAATCGGACGGAAGCAAATCCTGTTTACCGATTTCAGTTTTGTCTTCGTCTCGGTTTACATTTTCATTCCGTTCATGATCCTACCGATCTTCAACGCGATAGAAAAATTGAGTCCATCGCTCGTCTTCGCGGCACGTGATCTCGGAGCTTCAAATTTCACGACATTCCGTCGTGTCGTCTTTCCGTTGACACTTGACGGTGTGAAATCAGGCTGTCAGCTTGTCTTCATTCCGGCATTGTCACTGTTCATGATCACGCGTTTGATTGCCGGGAACCGCGTCATTACGCTCGGTACGGCGATTGAACAGCAATTCCTCGTGACACAGAACTGGGGCATGGGCGCTACGATTGCCGTCTTCCTCATCATCGCGATGGCAATCATCCTTGCCTTGACAAGTACGAAACGGAAGAAAGGAGCGACGACTTGATGAAACGTCTGAAACTAGCAAATCTTTATTTGATCGGTGTCTTCATCATTTTGTATGCTCCGATTTTCTATCTCGCGTTCTATTCGTTCAACAGCGCTGATAACATGACGAACTTCGATTCGTTCACGTGGGATTGGTACAAGGAAGTCTTCCAAGATTCACGCTTGTTGATCATCGTCTTGAACACACTCGTCATCGCGTTGTTGTCAGCCGCAATCTCGACGATTCTCGGAGTATTCGGAGCGATCGGGATCCAGGCGGTCCGCAAGAAACGTGTCGAGACGTCGTTGTTGACGCTCAACAGTATCTTGATCGTCAGCCCCGATGTCATCATCGGAGCATCGTTTTTGATCTTCTTTACGATGCTTGGAATCCAGCTTGGCTTTACGTCAGTCTTACTCTCTCATATCGCGTTTTCGGTACCGATCGTCGTCATTCTCGTCTTGCCGAAATTACAGGAGATGAGTCCAACGCTCGTCGATGCGGCGCGTGACTTAGGCGCGAGTCGCTGGGATGTCTTAACGAAGGTCGTCCTGCCGTACATCACACCCGGTATCTTTGCTGGATTCTTTACAGCATTGACGTATTCACTTGACGATTTTGCGGTGACATTCTTCGTGACAGGAAACGGCTTTACGACGTTATCTGTCGAAATCTACTCACTTGCCCGCCAAGGGATTTCGATGAAGATCAATGCGTTGTCGACCGTCATCTTCTTGTTTACATTCCTGCTCGTCATCGGCTACTACTTCTTGAACCAACGAGCTGCTACGAAGCTTTCGCGACCGGAGGTGAAATGACCGTTGAAAAAATTGATTCAATTATTCGTCGCGATTTTCTTGATCTCGGGTGTCATCCTATTCACCTTGAATCAGTTAAACGAGACACAAGGGTACTCAGGTAAGAATGTCTTGAACATTTATAACTGGGGCGATTATATCGATCCGGCACTGATCAAACAGTTTGAAAAAGAGAGCGGCATCAAGGTCGTCTATCAGACATTCGACTCGAATGAAGCGATGTTGACGAAAATCGAACAGGGAGGAACGACGTATGATATCGCCGTCCCATCCGACTATGCGATCGCAAAGATGATCGATGAGAAGCTCGTCCTGCCGATTGATCATCAAAAAATCCCGAATCTCAAAAATATCGATTCACGTTTCTTGGATCTATCCTTTGATCCGAAAAATAAATATTCGATTCCGTATTTCTGGGGAACGGTCGGTATCGTCTACAACAAAGACTTGATCGGAAAAAAACCAACGAGCTGGAAGGATCTATGGGATCCGAAGCTGAAGAACCAGATTCTACTTGCCGATGGTGCGCGTGAAGTGATAGGTATGAGTTTGAACAGTCTCGGTTATTCCTTGAATGAGACGAATGAGTCGAAGCTACAGGAAGCAAAAGCGAACCTGATGCGTTTGACGCCAAATGTCAAAGCGATCGTCGGGGACGAAATCAAGTTATTGCTTGCGAACGAAGAAGCAGGACTTGGTGTCGTCTGGTCTGGAGATGCGAACGAGATCATGAGTGAAAACGACAAACTTGACTATGTCATTCCAAAAGAAGGCTCGAACGTCTGGTTCGATAATATCGTCATTCCAAAGACAGCTAAAAACGTCAAGGGAGCACATCAGTTCATCAACTTCATGTTACGCCCAGATATTTCAGCGAAAAATGCGGACTACGTCGGTTATTCGACACCGAACAAAGAAGGCTTAAAGTTACTCGACAAATCGGTTCGGACAGATAAACGATTCTATCCTGATAAACAAGTCACTGATACGCTTGAAGTCTATGAGAACCTCGGGAAGAAGATGCTCGCGCATTACAATGAGTTGTTCTTAGAGTTTAAGATGCATAAGAAATGAGGAAGAACCTAGTGCTAGGGGCACTAGGTTCTTTTTTTATTTCTCTTCATAAAAATAAATATAAGTTCCCAAAAAAAAACTGTAAAAACTGAATAATTTTTTGAAATAGGGGAATCAGTTTATTATCAACGCCTTTTTACAGGCACCGGGGAGGACATCATCATGAAACAAGTTCTAGGAATCATCTTAACTGCCGCTCTCACTGTCAGCATCGTGTCAGGCACTTCATATAAACAGCAACCGGTCGAGGCGTCAAAACAATCAGACGTCAAATGGCTTCAAGAAATTCAAACACAAGCGAAACAAGCGCGCTCACTCGATGGAAAAGTCGTACTTGAAAAAACGACACTTGCACAAGTACATAAAGCGTACAAAGGGGAAAAGAACTCCAATTGGTGTCAAAGTGGAAATGGTCTTGCTTCAGCAGATCGCTCCCTTCATTACTGTTCAACGTATGGCGTGAAGGACACAAAAGCTAAAGTTAGCGCCATCGTCTATGATCCAAAGCAAATCAAACGGACGGTGACGGTCAAAGAAGCTAAAAAAGCATATCCGACAGCGAAACTCGATAAAACATTCAACGTCATGACTGTTTCCTCGAAACAGGTCAACATTTATCTAAATTTAAATTCCGACCGTACACAAGTCATGTCAATTCTAGTAAAATATAACTAACGAAAAAGGATGACCGATTCGGCCATCCTTTTTATTTAATCGTTTTATAGAGTGGTACGAGATGCGAATAGGTATTTCGAATCATTTCGAGTAATTCTTCGCGTGACAGTTGATGAACTTGTTCTGCCGGAATATGGCGACCGACAAGGAACTCTGCTTTTTTGACGTCGTGGAAACGTTGTAAACCTTTTTGAAGATCCGTCGCGTGAACAGGAACCGCGTCTTTTTTCATATGGTCATAAGAAACGACGAAATCATCCGGAAGAGTCGTCAGCAGTTCCGTATGCTGTAACAGTTTTGATGCATATTGTTGTTTGTTCGGTAACTCATAAATATAAGCGAGCCAAATGAACAAGTGATCATCAAATAGACCGATTTGAAAGTGCGGATGTTTTTTATATCCACGTTTATCGGGTGAGAATGCCATCCATGTATCTTTCGGAGGATTGACCTTCCGCCGAGCATGTTGCGCGATGTGGACATGGACATCTTCTGCTGTTGCGACCGTCAAGTCAGGTGCGACTTCTTGACCGATGTCGCGGAAGACAGGCTGAATCCGTTCACGAATCGCCTTCATCCGGGGTTCTAATCCATCAATCTGAAATGTATCAAATGCATGTTGCGTGAATGTGTTTGTCATGAAAAATATCACCTCACATTAATTGTATCAAAGGATACTATCGAAGTTCGACATTTTGCTTGAAAAGTAGAATAATGGACATGTCGATTTCCAGTAATATACAACTACATACTTAAGAGGAAGGGGAATGTTTTGTGCGTCGTTTTCAACAATATCTCCTCCGAAGCTGGGTCGTTTTTTTCGTAATCGTCATTGGCATCGATCTTTTTGCGAAGTCAAAGGATTATAATCTCAGCATCGATTTGTTTACGTTCTTATTGATTGCCGTCTTGTCGACGATTTTCGTCATCGATCCTGTCCGCCGTCGTCATATGAGTTTTACTTTTCATTTTGGATTTGTTCTCTTTACGTTCTTATCATACGGTTTGTTATCAGCGATTTTCGTCGGTCAACTGACGATGCTCATCTATCAGTTGCGGACGATCCATACGCCGATTGGACGTCGTCGGATGTTGCACAACTATCCGTTCAATGTCGCGCTCGAGTTGTTTCTGATCGTGCCAGCAGGTCTTGCTTATAATGCCCTTGGTGGAACACACGGAGACGCATTCCTGTTGACAGAAAACATCGTTCCGTTACTAGCGATGGTCGCGATCCTTTGGATCGTACTCTTGTTACAATACCAGTTATCTCGATTTCTTCTCGGAGAAAACATTCCGAGTGACGTCATGTTCCAGCTCTTACGCTTTGAAGCAGTCGTCATCACGGCAGAACTGTTATATGGGATCTTCAGTACACTCGTCGTCCAAGGGAATGGGAATAGTGGACTCGTCATGGCAGCATTTGCATTGTTCATCATCAAACGAGCACTCGGGAGTTCGGTCGAAGCGTCTGATCGTATCGAACATTGGGAGCAGATCGAGCGATTGAAAGAAGCAGCTTGGAAGGATGGCGATGCACAGTTCATCATCGAGCGGTATCTGCGACAGCTCAATCAATTCGTCAAACCGGATATCGCTTGGATTAAGTTTGATTTTGAAGAAGGCAAGCAGACTGTCTACTATTCGTTGAAGGATGGACGAAAGTTAAAAGCAGATCATGTCGAAGGACGAATCATTGAAGATATCATCGAAAAAGAAGAAGTCCTTCTTTACGGCATGCAACAGGAATGGGATATTCGTCTGTACGATTGTCTGCCAGAAGAAACACAATCTGTCCTCTTCATCCAACCGGAGGCGACGGAGACGATTAACTGCTCCTTATTCCTTGCGTCTCATGCGAGTGGAGAGTTCACGAAGGATTTCGGATACGAGTTATACCGCGCTTTACGTGTTCTATCATGGGCCGTTGAACGAGCGCACGAGCGAGAGCGGTTATTGACGGATAGTCGAACAGATGCGATGACAAAATTGCCAAACTATCGTGCCCTACAAGAGTGGGGCGATCGTCGTATTAAACAACGCGATCTGTATCCGTTCTCTGCATTGATGATTGATTTGGATCACTTTAAACAAATCAATGATACGTATGGTCATGAAGTTGGAGATGTCGTTTTATTTGAAGTCGCGAAGTTATTGATGCAAGCAACACGAATCACGGATCTCGTTGCGCGTTACGGGGGAGAGGAATTCGTCATCTTGCTACCAAATACGGATCTTGATTCCGCACAAATCGTTGCAGAACGGATTCGTGAGACGTTACATGCGCATCCTATCTTAGTTGAAGGTCACACCCTTCAGATCACAGCAAGTATCGGAATCGATACGTTAAAGGAACTTGGGGATCTCGCGAGTCTGATTCGAAATGCGGACCGGGCGATGTACGTCGGTGCCAAGTTCCAAGGACGCGATCGTGTCGCATCGTATCAGGAGTGGAAAGAGAAGGTCATTTAAAGAAGCGAATAGAAGGTGGCGGATGCGTCACCTTCTTTTTTGATGTAAAAAATCCTTCCAGTTCAAATGAACGAGAAGGATTGAAGAAGGTATAAGTTCATTGGGCTTGTTGTTTACTAAGGCGAATCTCGTTTTCGATCGCATGGATCGCGGCTGACCAAGACCCATAGCGATGAAGTAAGGCTTTCGTTGATGGTTTGTTGTTTCGCTTTGCCCATTCTCGATATGCTTCAAAGGAGAGGGAGAAGCCAACTTCTTCGATTGCTTGACGCAGGGAAGCAGCAAGTTCAGCTTTTGAATAGGTGACACTTGCTTCAAGTCCTGCTGCGGTACAGGCGTCATGCCATGAACCGAACATCTTGACGATATGATAGTGACTCGGGGCATGATGGACGGATTTACGCCACATTTGATACTTTTTGAGCGTGATCGTCGAGCCGACGTCTTGTGCATACCGTTCGAATGACTTTAAGATCTCGTCTTTCGTGTATTTAGGTGCACGCTCGAGTTCCTCCGGCTGTTGATCGACATTCCACTCGTATCCAGCAGCAGATAAGGCTTCTGGCCATGAACCGAATTGACGAATGATGTTTTCTGGCTGAGGCCAGTCATTCACGAGAGCATAACGGCGATAGACAGTGCGGCGTGGACGATCCTGGATGAGTTCACCGACCGCGCGGATGGCTTCAATCATCTCAAGTTGCTCTTCTGTATAACTCTGTTGACTCGTAAGTACACGTTGCTTCATGAGTGAGTCCTCCTTCCTAGTTCGATGTAATATTGAGGCAAAAGTCCTCTGTATTAGATATATCGGTACATTTCCATTAATTATGAATAATTCCCGCAAAATATTGTAAATAAAGTGAATCGGATTCTTTGCTTAGTATAAATGGAAGTCATGGAAATGAAAACAGAATGACACGAAATTTTAATTCTATTCAGAAAAATAGGACAAACGGCTCATATGGAAAAAAAGACCAGACACGCTCGTCAGCGAATCTGGTCTTCGGATATAACTTATTTTCCTTCAATGGAAGCCCATTTGTACGAAGTATCCGCACCAACTTTGTGGTTGACGACTCCTTTGACATACGGTTTACGTAGGAAGGATGCTCCACGTTGGTACATGACTGAGATGGCTTGATCATCCTCAAGGAGTGTTTTCTCAGCATCTTTCAGTGACTGCCAACGTTTTGCTGCATCGACTTCTTTTTGAGCCGATTTGATGAGTGAATCATACTTATCGCTTGTGTACTTACCACGGTTGTATGGTCCACCTGTTACCCACATATCGAGGAACGTCATCGGATCCTGATAGTCAGGTCCCCATCCTGCGAATGACAGTTCGAACTCACCTTTTGATTCAAGATCCAATTTGTTCTTGAACGGTTGTTGTTTGATCGTGACTTCAAGACCTGGAAGGTTTTTCTCCCACTCGCCTTTGAGGTACTCAGAGATTTTCTTCGAGTTGTCATCATCGTACGAAAGAAGCTCGAGTTTCACCGATTTCTTACCGACTTCTTTGAGACCTTTTTCGAACGATGCTTTGGCTGAAGAAGCGTCGTATGAACCGAAGCCTTCGTTGCCGTCACGGAAGTCTTTACCGTCTGGACCTTTTGCGAAGTCTTTTGGTACGTAGTAGTATGCAGGGATTGAACCGTTGTTCAAGAGGACTTTCGCCATCTGCGCTTTATCGTATCCCGAATCGATCGCTTTACGGATATCCTTGTTTTTCAAGAGTTCATTCTTGAAGTTCATTTGGATGTAGTACATTGACGCATCAAGACGCGTATCGAACTCTTTGCTATCTTTGTACTGATCAACGAACTCGCTCGTCAGACCGACTTGGTCGACATCACCTTTTTCGTAAAGGTTGACGCTCGTTGAGACTTCCTTAACGATTTTGAAGTTGATGTCATCGAGCTTGACGTTGTCTTTATCCCAGTACTGGTCGTTCTTCTTAAAGCTCCAGCCGACTTCCGTCTTCCAATCCGAGAGAGTGAATGGTCCGTTGTAGAGGAATGTATCCGGCTTCGTCGCAAAGTTTTTCCCTTGTTTTTCGACGAATTCTTGCTTGAGTGGCATGAATGAACCAAAACCAGTCAATGATTTGAAGTATTCAGCCGGTTGCGTCAGCTTGACTTCGAGTGTTTTGTCGTCGACCGCTTTAACTGCAACGTCATCTGCTTTCCCTTTACCCGTGTTGTACGCTTCCGCACCGTCGATGATATACATGATGTACGCATATTGCGAACCGCTCTTCGGATCGAGGACGCGTTTCCACGCATATTCGAAGTCTTTTGCTGTGACATCGCTGCCATCCGACCATTTTGAATCACGAAGTTTGAACGTGTATGTAAGTCCATCTTCCGAAACATCTACACTCTCAGCAACACCTGGTGTTGCTTCTTGTTTGTCGTCAAGACGGAACAGACCTTCTTGAACGTTGTTCAATACCGTGAAGGATACAGAGTCCGTTGCGACTGTCGGGCTAAGAGCCGGAATGTCTGAACCGCTCGTTAAGTTCAAGACTTGTTTGTCTGAAGTTTTGTCGCCTGACGTCGAGCCGCCTTCTTTTTTACCTTCATCTGTCGTCGAACATGCCGCAAGACTTGATCCAGCGATTGTCAGTGCTCCGACGAGTGCGAGTGCCTTTTTCTTCTTCATAAAGTAAATCCCTCCCAAAAGAAATAGATATATATGGTGAAACGAAAAGAACCGATAGGATAGCGATCCGGTGTCCGACTAAAAATAAGAGGGGTCATCGCCTTTTATTCTTAAGCTATGGAAAGCACCGGATCAACTTGTTATCAATAATAAATACAATATTCAGAAAAATCAATAGAATATTTTCAGATTATTTCAAAATCATTAAATTTGTGTGTGATACCAACGTTTCCTTACATGAAATTATTTTTATGTAAGGATAAAATTAGGAATATTAATAATCTGCACATACAAAAAGAACCAGTTGAATGATTCAACTGGTTCTTCGAATTATTTCTGTTCTTGTACGTATTGAAGTGCTTCTGCGACGTGATCTTTTACTTTCACACTACGCCATTCCTTGACGATTTCACCGGATTCATCGATTAAGAAAGTCGAGCGTACGATTCCATAATATTCCTTACCGTAGTTCTTCTTTAATTGCCAGACGCCATATTGTTCACAGACTTCGTGATTGACATCTGATAACAATTGAAACGGTAATTCGTATTTCGCGATAAAGTTCTGATGACGCTTCTGGCTATCGGCGGAGACGCCGAGAATGACGGTGTTGTTCTCTTCAAAAGCTTGCGTCGCATCTCGGAAATCACATGCCTCGGTCGTACAACCCGGCGTTGAATCCTTTGGATAGAAATAAAGTACGACTTTTTTTCCGCGATAATCCTCAAGGGAGATTGGTTCTCCTTGTGCATTTGGAAGGGTGAATGTTGGTGCTTGCATGAAAAATTCCTCCTTATCCTAATTCCATGTTTAATTGATCCGCATATTTTTCAAGCTTCTTTTGAAGACTTTCTTTTAATGGATCGAGTGCGATCAAGTACTTCTCATAATCCGTACCGGCTTTCGCTGTCTTCATGAGGAGAGGCTGTTCTTCCTCATACCAATCCGCATAGTCTTGATAGTAATCAACAAGCGTCTCAGGGTTTCCTTCATTCTTCAGCGCCTCACCGTAAATCATCAGAATGTTACTGTTCATCTCAAGCGCCATATAATCCGTTTGTGCATTGACGCGAGAGAAGACGGCATCCTGTTCTTTTTCATCCGTTTTCCCGATTTTGTCTGCTGCTTTCGCATTGACACCATACTCATCGGCGTTAAACCCAGTGAACAGATCACCAAGCGTCGAGAAGACGGCCGGGTCGAACGTCGTCGGTGTCAGGACGATCTTCCACTCATCGTCTTTCTTCAATAACAGCTTCGATCCGCGGTTCGGGAGAATTGCTCCCTTCGCATCCTTGAATTCATGGATGATATAAGCGACGTCGCCCTTTTGGAACGACTTGACGATTTTACCAGGAATGACGTTCAAGTTCTTCGCACCAACGGCGAGGGGTTCAAGTTGTTTTGCGTCACCTGTATATTCAATCGATGCGAGGTCTTTCGCATCTGCTCGTCCCGATTGACCGAGCGTTTTTTCATAGGTTTGATAGATATCGAGAACGGCTTGTTCAGCCTTCTGTTGTTTCGTTTCCGTCGTCTTCGGGGATTTGGTATTTGTAGAAGACGGGGAATCGTTTCCGCAACCGACGAGTACGAGACTGGTCGCAAGCAGCACTACGAGCGATCGTTTCATTCGAATTCCTCCTAGATGGGTGTTCCTTGATGATTTCATAGCTAATCTTGTCTCTACCATACAGGAAATTCGCTTTTTTGAGTAGGATATCGGTACACTAAACGAAAGGGGAGTGATAGATATGAAAATTCATATTACAGACGAGGCATTGCAATACTTTAAAAATGAGATGGAAGCACAATCGGGCGATACGATTCGCTTTTTCGCAAAATATGGTGGATCAACGGATTTAACGCAAGGTTTCTCCGTCGGCGTTCATATGGAAGAAGTCGAACGGGCAGCGGTCGAGGAAGTCGTCGACGGTATTCATTTCGTCGTATCTGACCAAGATGACTGGTTATTCCAAGGACAAGACGTCAAAGTCTCGATCGAAAACGAAGAGATTGTTTTTTCACAAGCGAAGGAATGATAGAGGAACGAGGAGAGACCGAATCGGTCGCTCCTTTATTTTTTTGACTAGAATAATTGTAAGCGGACTCATGCTTCTGTACAATGGAGAATGTAAGCGATTTAAAGTAGAGATTAAAGGGGGAATAGAGATGATTCCGTACAAACACGAACCATTCACGGACTTCTCACAAGAAGCAAACAAGAAAGCGTTCGAAGAGGCACTTGCACTCGTCACGCAAGAACTCGGCAAAGATTATCCGCTCGTCATCGGTGGAAAACATGTGACGACGGAAGATAAAATCGTCTCCGTCAATCCGGCCAACAAAGAAGAGATCGTCGGACGTGTCTCAAAAGCGACACAGGAACATGCAGAAGAAGCGATGCAAGCAGCAGTCACAGCCTTCGAAACATGGAAATTCGTCAATCCGTCTGTACGTGCGGACGTCCTATTCAAAGCAGCGAACATCATCCGTAAGCGGAAGCATGAGTTCTCTGCCTACCTCGTCAAAGAAGCAGGGAAGCCTTGGAATGAAGCGGATGCGGATACAGCAGAAGCAATCGACTTCCTCGAATACTACGCACGTCAGATGCTCGTCTTAAAAGACGGTAAGAAAGTCGAGAGTCGTCCAGGCGAATACAACCGTTACGATTACATTCCACTCGGTGTCGGTGTCATCATCTCACCATGGAACTTCCCACTCGCGATCATGGCTGGAACAGCCGTCGCAGCAATCGTGGCAGGGAACCCGATCCTCTTGAAACCAGCATCGACGACACCGGTCGTCGCAGCGAAATTCGTTGAAGTGATGGAGCAAGCTGGTCTTCCGGCAGGCGTCTTGAACTTCGTACCCGGTTCAGGAGCAGAAGTCGGCGACTACCTCGTCGATCACCCAAAAACACGTTTCATCAGCTTCACGGGATCACGTGATGTCGGTCTTCGCATCAATGAGCGAGCATCAAAACTGAACGAAGGTCAAATCTGGCTCAAACGTGTCATCGCGGAAATGGGCGGAAAAGATACGATGGTCATCGATGAGTCGGCTGACCTCGATTACGCAGCGGACATGATCACGAAAGCGGCATTCGGATTCTCAGGTCAAAAATGTTCAGCTTGTTCACGTGTCGTCGCACTCGACTCTGTCTATGACGAGTTGCTCGAAAAAGTCGTCGCGAACACAAACAAACTCAGCATCGGTAACCCGACGGATGTCTCAAACAATGTCGGACCAGTCATCGATGCAGCAGCCTTCAAGAAAATCACGTCGTACTTCGACGTCGCAAAAGAAGAAGGACGCATCGTCGCAGGTGGTACGGCTGACGATTCAACAGGATTCTTCGTCTCACCGACAGTCGTCGCGGACGTTCAACCAACGGATCGTTTGATGCAAGAAGAAATCTTCGGACCAGTCGTCGCCTTTACGAAAGCGAAAGATTTCAAAGAAGCAATCGATATCGCAAACAACACGGAATACGGATTGACAGGTGCTGTCATCACGCAAGACCGGACGAATCAAGAGTACGCACGTGCGAACTTCCACGTCGGTAACCTCTACTTCAACCGGGGTTGCACAGGCGCAATCGTTGGCTACCAACCATTTGGTGGGTTCAACATGTCAGGTACGGATTCGAAAGCGGGCGGACCGGATTACTTGACTTTACATCTTCAAGCAAAAACTACTTCAGAAATGTTCTGAAATGGTGTTTAATAGATGAAACGGGTGTGCGACCTGCACACCCGTTTTTCTTATATCACGGAAAAAGGGGGAGCAAGGATGAACGGAATGTGGTTCGCGATTTTGCTATATCTCGGCCTGATGGTCGCACTTGGCGTCATTGCGTATTATCGGACGAAGAACATGAATGACTATATGCTTGGAGGACGTACGATCGGTCCCGTCGTCACGGCACTCTCTGCAGGAGCAAGTGACATGAGTGGGTGGCTGTTGATGGGTTTACCGGGTGCGATGTATGCAACTGGTCTGTCCAGTGGATGGATTGTCGTCGGATTATTACTTGGCGCTTATGCCAACTGGTTACTCGTCGCGCCTCGTCTGCGTGCGTATACGGCACATGCAGGGGATGCAATCACGATTCCCGATTACTTTGAAAAACGATTCCACGATAAAAGTGGTGTTTTGCGTACCGTTTCAGCTGGAGTTATTTTAATATTCTTTATAATGTACGCATCAAGTGGTTTTGTCGCAGGTGGTCGTTTATTCGAAGCTGTCTTTGGTCTTGAATATACAACAGGTCTTTGGATTCTCGCAGGCGTCGTCATTGCGTATGTCTTCCTCGGTGGTTTCCTTGCCGTCAGTTGGACGGACGTCGTGCAAGGGATGATCATGGTCATCGCATTGCTGATCGTACCAGCTGTCGCGCTGACTTTAAGTGGTGGGATTAATGATACACTGGAGACGATCCGGTCGACAGGCGGCTCGAAACTGGAACTGTTCAAAGGGACGACGACGATCGGTATCATCTCGCTTCTCGCGTGGGGACTCGGCTATTTTGGACAGCCGCATATCATCGTTCGTTTCATGGCGATTCGTAACTTACATGAGATGAAGTCGGCGCGTCGTGTCGGGATGATTTGGATGACGTTCTCGATCGTTGGTGCAATGGTGACGGGCTTGATCGGATATGCCTATTACACGCAACAAAGTGCGGGATTAAAAAATCCAGAGAATGTCTTCATTCAATTATCACGTGACCTTTTCCCAGGGTTCATTACAGGGTTGTTGCTTGCAGCCTTACTTGCTGCGATCATGTCGACGATTTCGACGCAGCTGCTCGTTTCTTCAAGTGCGGCAACGAATGATTTCTATCACCGTTTCTTTAAACGTGATGCTTCAGACCGTGAATTGATGTTGATGGGGCGTGCTATGGTTCTTGTCGTAGCATTACTTGCAATTCTCTTATCATTCGGTGCGGAGAAGTCGATCTTAACACTCGTCGGATACGCGTGGGCTGGTTTTGGTTCAGCGTTCGGTCCGGTCGTGCTGTTCAGCTTACTGTGGCGCCGGATGAACAAGACGGGAGCACTCGCTTCAATGATCACGGGATCCGTCGTTGTCATTGCTTGGATTCTCATTAACCAGAATGTTGAGGGATTACCATCGTACATTTCGGAAATGTACGAGATGATTCCAGCATTCATCGCTTCGACGATCGCGCTCGTTATCGGTAGTCTCGTGACGAAGGAACCGAGTCAAGCGATCTATGATGAGTTCGATCAAGTACAAGCGCAACTAAAAGGTGCAGAGCCTGAGCGGAAAATCGTCTAAATAACGGAAAGGGGTGTTTCCTGAGTAAAGGAGACACTCCTTTTTTTGTTTACTTGATACGTTATTATTTACCATAAACATATTTGTTGCGCTTACGCAAAATGAGCGTATAATAAAAACAAAAAGTGAGGTGAATGAGATGGTGACACAGCCACTTACACAAGACGTACCCAAAAAACGGACATATATCGGACCGGCGTTCGTTGCTGCCGTCGCGTACCTCGATCCGGGAAACTTTGCAACGAACATGACAGCAGGTGCTCAATATGGCTATTTACTGCTCTGGGTCATCGTTGCCTCGAACTTGATGGCCGTCGTCATTCAGTTCCTATCAGCCAAACTTGGAATCGTCAGCAATCTTAGTTTAGCGGAGGTGATTCGAGAAGAGTTATCGCCGGTCTATCGCTTCTTTTACTGGGTACAAGCGGAACTCGTCGCAATGGCGACCGATCTCGCGGAGTTCGTCGGAGCCGCACTCGGATTTCATTTACTGTTTGCGATCGACTTACGTATGGCGGCGCTGTTGACGGCAGTCTTATCATTCGTCATCCTCGGATTCGAGCAAAAGGGACTTCGACATTTCGAAGCCGTCATCGCGGTGCTTGTTTTAATCATCGCTGCCGCTTTTGCAATTGAAGTGTTTGAAGTTCATCCGGTCTTTCGCGATCTATCGGCAGGATTGGTACCGGGATTTGAGGGTACGTCGAGCATCGTGCTTGCTGCCGGGATGCTCGGAGCAACCGTCATGCCACATGCGATCTATCTCCATTCCGATTTAACGAAGCGACGGATGGGACATGTTGCAAACAAAATACCGCTGTTACGAATCCAACGCTTCGATATTTGGGGAGCGATGCTGATCGCCGGAGCGGTCAACGGAGCAATGCTCGTCATCGCGGCCAGTGTATTTTACGGTACGAAATATCAAGCTGGTTCACTTGAAGCGATCTATGAGGGACTTCATGTCACGCTTGGTGGCATCGCGCCGTATCTGTTTGCAATTGCCTTACTCGTTTCAGGTCTTGCATCATCGAGTGTCGGTACGATGTCAGGTGACGCGATCATGCGCGGATTCCTCCATCTTCAATTGCCGTTGTTCGTTCGACGGACTGTGACGATGTTACCGGCGATTTTGTTGCTCTTCTCCGGTTTTGATCCGACACGAGCACTTGTCCTGAGTCAGGTCGCTTTATCGTTCGGGATTCCGTTCGCGCTAATCCCTTTGATTCGGGCGACAGCGAGTGAACGGTACATGGGGGAACATCGAAACAGTCATTTCATGAACGCGTTGGCATGGATCATCGTCTCGATCGTCATCGTCTTCAATATCTATTTACTCTTTGATGTCTTAGTATGAATATTCAGTATTTTTGTTTCGTCTGATTTAAACCGGGTATTTCATAACTAGAAGCTTTCCGCCCGGAAGCTTTGCTACCCCTATAAGGACGATGGTGCGGACCTCCCCCCGATGCACCATCGTCTTTTTTGTCTGGACAAAAAGTGCTATGATTAGAAATAGTGTAAAATATATCGCAAAAGTTCCGGAGGTGGAATGACATGGCAAAGATTAATGAGGAGCAAGTCCGCCACGTGGCGCATTTGGCACGCCTTGCCGTGACAGATGAAGAAGTAGCACAATTCACAGGACAACTCGAGAAGATTCTTGGGTTCGCTGAACAATTAAATGAACTCGATACGACAGGCGTCGAACCGACGACTCATGTCCTCGATTTAAAGAACGTCCTACGTAAGGACGAAGTACGTCCATCACTTCCGCGTACGGAAGTAGAACGACTCGCACCCGATTGGGAAGACGGACAAGTCCGCGTCCCAGCGGTGTTCGAATAAGGAGGAAATGACCCGATGTCACTTTTTGAACATGGTGTCAAAACATTACACACACTCATTCAGGATGGCGAAGTCAAAGCTTCTGAACTCGTCAAGGAATCCTTTGATCAAATCGACCGCGTCGACGGAAAAATCGGTGCGTTTCTCTCATTGAATGAAGAAGCGTTCGAGCAAGCGAAACGAATGGATGATGTCGCGAAACACGAAGCGAACCCACTGTTTGGTCTTCCAATCGGCGTCAAGGATAACATCGTCACGAAAGGAATGACGACGACATGTGGTTCGAAATTCCTTGAGAACTTCGTACCAGCACATGATGCGACGGTCGTCGAGCGTCTGCATGAAGCAGGGGCAATCACAATCGGGAAGTTGAACATGGATGAGTTCGCAATGGGTTCTTCAAACGAGAACTCAGCGTACAAACCGGTTCGCAATCCATGGAATACAAAACACGTTCCAGGCGGTTCTTCGGGTGGTTCAGCAGCTGCTGTCGCAGCAGGCGAAGTCTTGTTCAGCCTCGGTTCGGATACAGGCGGTTCGATTCGTCAACCGGCTGCCTATTGTGGTGTCGTTGGGTTGAAACCGACATACGGTCTCGTCTCACGCTTTGGTCTCGTTGCGTTCGCGTCGTCCCTTGACCAAATTGGTCCGTTGACACGAACAGTCGAAGATAACGCGTATCTTTTGAGCGCGATCGCAGGACATTGTGAGATGGATTCGACGTCTGCGAACGTTGCAGCAACGGATTATACACAAGCGTTGACAGGTGATATCAAAGGTTTGAAGATCGCTGTTCCGAAAGAATACTTCGGCGTAGGTGTCAGTGAAGGCGTCAAAGCCAACATCCGTGAAGCGATCCAAAAACTCGAAGCACTCGGTGCAACTGTTGACGAAGTCTCACTTCCGAACTCGAAATATGCGCTTGCGACGTACTACTTACTCGCTTCATCAGAAGCATCATCGAACCTCGCACGCTTTGACGGCATTCGTTACGGTGTCCGCGCGGAAGCGGACGCACTTGAAGATGTCTTCAAGTATTCCCGTTCACAAGGATTCGGAGACGAAGTCAAACGCCGGATCATGCTCGGAACGTATGCACTCAGCTCTGGTTACTACGATGCCTACTATAAAAAAGCACAACAAGCTCGGACGTTAATCAAAAAAGATTTCGAAGATGTCCTTGCGAACTATGACGTCATCATCGGACCAACAGCACCGACACCAGCATTCGAACTCGGTGCACAGCTCGATGACCCGGTCACGATGTATGCGAATGACATCTTGACGATTCCGATTAACTTAGCAGGTGTCCCAGCGATCTCGGTTCCAGCTGGATTCGTCGACGGTCTTCCGGTCGGCTTACAAATCATTGGAAAACATTTCGATGAGGCGACGATCTATCGCGCTGCGCATGCGTTTGAGCTTGCGACAGGTGGATTCGCGCTTCCGAAGTTATAAGGAGCGAATGTATCATGAACTTTGAAACGATCATCGGGATCGAGGTCCACGCCGAACTGAGCACGAACACGAAGATGTTCTGTGGTTGTGCGCGGGAATATGGCGCAGAGACGAACACGAAAACGTGTCCGATTTGTCTTGGACACCCGGGCGTCTTGCCGAAAATCAACGAAAAAGCCGTCGAACTCGCCGTTCGTGCAGCGATGGCACTCAACTGCCAAGTAGCCGATCAAACAAAATTCGACCGGAAGAACTATTTTTATCCGGATACGCCAAAAGCGTATCAAATCTCGCAGTTTGATCAACCAATCGGCTTTGATGGCTACATCGATGCGGAAGTCGATGGCGAAACGAAACGCTTCCGAATCGAACGTGTCCATCTGGAAGAAGATGCCGGTAAGATGAACCACACGGGTGCCAACCACTCGGTCGTCGACTTCAACCGGACAGGCGCACCGCTAATTGAGATCGTCAGTGAAGCGGATATGCGTTCACCGAAAGACGCGGTCGCCTACCTCGAACGTCTCAAAGAAGTCTTGCAATATGCAGGCGTCTCAGACGTCAAGATGGAAGAAGGATCACTCCGTTGCGACTGTAACATCTCGGTGCGTCCATACGGACAAGAGAAGTTCGGTACGAAAACAGAGCTCAAGAACTTAAACTCATTCGGAAACGTCTTAAAAGGGCTTGAGTTTGAAGAAGATCGTCACCGTAAACTATTGCTTGCGGGTGGTGTGATGCGTCAAGAAACACTCCGTTTCGATGAGACGAAAAAACAAACCGTCCTCATGCGTGTCAAGGAAGGGGCGTCGGACTATCGTTACTTCCCAGAGCCTGACCTCGTCAAGCTCGTACTGGATCACGATTGGAAAGAAGCGATTCGTGCCGGTATCCCGGAACTTCCAGATGCACGCCGTGTTCGTTACCAAGAAGAACTCGGTCTTTCAGCGTATGACGCGAAACAATTGACGGTCACACGTGAAATGGCAGAGTACTTCGAAGCGACACTTGCAGCTGGTGCAGAGCCAAAAGCAGCAGCCAACTGGACAGTCGGTGAGATCCAAGGTCACTTGAATAAATCGACGGAAACGTTCGAAACAGTCAAGATGACACCAGCGCGTTTGGCAGAGATGATCGACTTGATCGCAAGCGGCACGATTTCTTCGAAAATCGCCAAACAAGTCTTCACGGCAGTCATCGAAGAAGGTGTCGAGCCGCGTGCATACGTTGAAGCAAACGGTCTTGCACAAATTTCGGATGAAGGATTGTTGCGTGGTCTCATCGTCGAGATGTTCGAAGCGAACCCAGCCGTCGTCGAGGAGTTACTCGGTGGACGTGATCGGAAGAAAGGCTTCGTCATCGGTCAGATCATGAAGAAAACAAAAGGAATGGCAAACCCTGCTCTCCTTGATCAACTCTTCTACGAAGAGCTCGAAAAACTGAAATAAGTTCCACTTAAGATAGCGTCCGTCTCTCCCTCGCTGAGGTGAAGAAACGGACGCTGTCTTTTTTGGCTTTGTAATGTCTCGAGAGTTCATGTAGAATAAAACAGTTATGTATCAAATGAACGGTTGAGTCAAAAAGGAGAAAATCTTATGAGACCTAGAGCGCGCGTGATTTATAACCCGACTTCCGGGAAAGAGATGGTTAAACGAAACTTACCGTATATCCTCGACCGACTCGAAGCAGCGGGTTATGAGACATCTGTCTACTCGACGAAAGCGGTCGGCGATGCGACGTATGAAGCAGCACGAGCATGCGAAGCAGACTTTGATCTTGTCGTCGCTGCAGGCGGCGATGGTACGTTGAATGAAGTGATCAGCGGAATGGCAGCTTATAGCAAACGTCCAAAGCTTGGTGTACTACCTGTTGGAACGACGAATGACTTTGGTCGAGCGATGCGTATTCCATTGACGATCGAAGGGGCGATGGATGTCATCTGCACAGGACATACGATGCCGGTCGATATCGGTAAGATCGAAGGGTCGACAGGCGTCCATTACTTCATCAACATCGCTGGTGGCGGCATCATGACAGAACTGTCGTACGAAGTGCCTTCAAAGCTGAAGACGGCACTTGGACAGCTCGCGTACTATGTCAAAGGGATGGAGAAACTTCCGCAAATCCGACCAACATATGTCGAACTGGAGCATGAAAAGGGTATATTCAAAGGAGAAGTCATGTTGTTCTTGACATCCAATACGAACTCTGTCGGTGGATTCGAGAAGTTGTCACCGAACGCGTCACTTAACGATGGTCGGTTTGATCTCTTCATCCTGAAGAAATGTAACCTCGTCGAATTAATTCGTGTCATGCGTCTTGCCTTGAAAGGGGATCATTTCTCGGACCCTTGCATCGAGCATGTCACGACCTCATTCGTCCGTATGAAGAACACATCAGAGATGAGTTTGAACATTGATGGTGAGTTTGGCGGCATCTGCGAAGGCGAGATGACGAATCTTCGCTCTCATTTCGAAGTCATGACACCAAAGTTCCGGATCGAAGAAATGGAACAGATTAATACACAACTACAAGAAGCAGAAATGAACCTCGCGTGAAGCGAGGTTTTTAAGGAGGATATTCATGATTCCAGTACAAAAGAACGATGAACACGTCGTCGAGATCGTCGACCTGACACATGAAGGGTCAGGGGTCGCGCGCATCGATGGATATACGGTCTTCATCCCAGGCGCATTGCCAACGGAGCAGGTCAAGATCAAGATCACGAAAACGACGAAGTCTTACGGATTCGGTCGCATCATCCGTCAAAAGACGAAGAGTGCCGATCGTGTCGAGCCACCTTGCCCAGTTTACAACCAGTGTGGCGGTTGCCAATTGCAACATTTGTCATACGACGCAGAACTCAAGTTCAAGCACAACCGCGTTCGTGACGCTTTCGCGCGCCTAGCAGGCCTCGAGATTCCGGTCCACGAGACGATGGGTATGGAAGATCCATGGGGTTACCGCAACAAGGCACAAGTACCGGTCGCGTTCCAATCGAACAAATTGATGGCTGGCTTCTATCAAAAACGGAGCCACCGGATCATCGATATGGACTACTGCTTGATCCAAAACAAAGAAAACGATGAAGCTGTCCAAGCGGTTCGTAAAGTCCTCGCTGACTTAAAAGTCCCAGCATACGACGAGAAGAAAAAAGCAGGTGTCATTCGTCATATCATGGCACGTCATGGCTATCATACGAACGAGTTGATGGTCGTTCTCGTCACGAAGGTCAAACAACTTCGCGGTATCGATAAAATCGTCGAAGGAATCTTAAAGGCGTTACCGAACGTCACTTCGATCCAGCACAACATCAACCCGGATGATACGAACGTCATTCTTGGGAAAAAGAACGTCGTCTTGTACGGACCGTCCGTCATTCGCGATCAAATCGCTGGTTTGACATATGAGATCTCACCGCATTCGTTCTTCCAAGTCAACCCGTTGCAAACAGAGAAACTCTACGCGAAAGCGCTCGAGTATGCTCAGTTGACAGGAGATGAGACAGTCGTTGATGCATACTGTGGAATCGGTTCGATTTCATTGTCACTCGCAAAACAAGCGAAGCACGTCTACGGTATCGAAATCGTACCGCAAGCAATCGATGACGCACGCCGGAACGCACAAGCGAACGGGATCGAGAACGTGACGTTCGAGTACGGTGCAGCTGAGAAGGTCATGCCTGATCTCGTTAAAGCCGGTATCCAACCGGACGTCATCGTCGTCGACCCACCACGTAAAGGCTGTGACGAAGAGTTCTTACGTGCTGCAGCAGATGTCGCACCGAAGCGGATCGTCTACGTCTCATGTAATGCGTCGACACAAGCACGTGACGCGAAGTTGTTGACGGAGCTCGGTTATACACTCGTTGAAGTGACACCAGTCGATATGTTCCCACATACGACACACGTTGAGAGCGTTGCCTTGTTCGTCCGTAACTAAATCGTTTTGAATGCCTCTTTCCATTAAGGAAGGAGGCTTTTTTGTCTTTACGCTTAGCAATTAATGGGTGGGAACAAAAAATGAGAAACGGCTTTATTAAGCCATTTCTCATTTTGATAATCGTCATTCTGTTTCTGTTGTTTCATCCTCAATCGTTGACTGTGCTGTGCTCGGGAACAACTCAGCAAGAACACGTTCACTTGCCGTGCCGTCATCCAAGCTACAGAACCGTTCGAGGAAGCGATCATATTTTTCTTGGTAAGCGACAGACTTCGTATCAATCTGTTCGATATAATCGATGACTTGATCCGTTTCTTTTAGGAGTGGTCCCGGAACGACTGCTTCGAAATCGAAGTAGAATCCACGTAACGTCGATGCATATTTTTCCAAGTCGTACGTAAAGAAGATCATCGGACGTTGTAAGTGCGCATAATCGAAGAAGACAGACGAATAGTCGGTGATTAGCACGTCACTGATTAAATACAACTCTGCGATATCACCGTATGACGACACGTCATAGGCAAATCCTTCATGTCCACTGATGTCCATGTTTTGTGCAATCAAGTAATGCATCCGGAGTAAGACGACATAGTCGTCACCGAGTCGGGCTTGCATCTCGTTCAAGTCGAGTTGGAGATCAAAGCGGTATTTTCCACGCGCAATGAACTCGTCATCCCGCCATGTCGGTGCGTACAAAACGACTTTCTTGTCGGCTGGAATATCCAGACGCGCTTTGATTTCGCTGATTAAACCAGCTTGATCGTCCGCATACAAGAGATCGTTTCGCGGATAACCCGTCTCAAGCATCGTATTTTGGAAACCGAACGCACTCTTGAAGATTTCGCTCGAATACGCATTCGGAGAAATCAAGTAGTTCCACTCCTGTGCTTGATTGTAGAAGTTCCGCTTATAGCGTGTCGCATTCGTTCCCGCCATATGGACTTCTTCCATGTCGAGACCTAATCGTTTTAAAGGAGTACCGTGCCATGTCTGGAGATAGATTGTTTCTTCGCGTTTTTTCAAGCTCAGTGGCTGACGCGTGTTGAAGACCCAGTACTTGGCACGTGCCATTGCTTGGTAGTACGCGAAGCTGTTTTTGAGCACCCAGTTCGGACAAGCTTCCTTGACGTCATCTGAAGGTTCTTTCGAGAAAATCCAGACGAGTTCAAGTTCTGGGCGTTGTTCTTTTAATTTCAGGTAAAGCGCCTTTGGATTATCAGAATAGCTCCGACCGAGGAAACTCTCAAATAAGACGAGGTTCTCTTTGACCGGCATCTTTTGGAACAGGCGATAGAGCATCAGACCGTTCTTGATCTTTTTACGTCGTGCCGTCCGTAGCGTTCGTTTTGTCTTCACGGCAGTGATGTATGAACGGAACATGAAGTAGGAACCCGTCGACCATGCTTGTAGATACTTACTTCGTGTCTTCGTCCGTCTTAAATCGTAAGCGACGTGACGGAATACATCTGCCTGCTGACTTTTTGACGTGCTTCGTTCAAGCAACGCACGACCACGTTTTGAGATGAATCGTTTGTACCATGTATTCAAGAACTTTTGAACAGTGTTATCCATCGTATGCGCAGATAACATACCATAGATCCGTGAGATATCAGTCAATGTCGTGATATCGCGTGCTTGATAGAGTGATTGTCCCTCGAGTGGTGTACTGCGTGAGTTTCGACCGTAGACGACATAACTGACCGATGTCAGGTTCGTCAGTTTCGCGATAATCGTATGCGCGATGATCGTATCAGCAAACCATCGTGTCTCAAGAACCGGCAAATCGCTCAGCAAGTCCTTTTTGATCATCCAGCCGTGAATCGTCGTCAAATGACGCGAATTGAATTTCGTGCGTGTGTAGAAGAAATAACGATCATCATCGATCGGCATAAGCCATTTTTTCTTGTTGTAGACAGGTGAGACTTTACCGATGATGACTTCACCGCGTGATTTCTCATAGGCTTTGATATACGTATAGAGCGCACGTGGTGCGAGGATATCATCACTGTCGAGGAATGTGACGTAGTCACCTGTCGCGACTTCAAGACCGCGACGGCGTGCAGCATATGTTCCTTGATGTGCTTGTTCCAAGATCGTACAAGTCGGATAGAGGGAGCGAAGCTCATCGATGTATGTGCTTGGTCCATCAAAGACGACGATGATTTCTACCGGAATAGACACCTTCTGATCAAGAACGGATTGAATGGCTGCCTTCGTTTGTGATTCGGTTTGATAGACAGGAATGATGACACTAATTGAGTTCATGTTGATTCTCCTTTTTTGTTGAAAGAATCCGCTCAAGACGGATTCACGAAAATAGTTCCTGTTGAATAGGATATCACAAAACGAAAAAAAGGCACGATTCTCTTAAAATTCACTTCGTTGACGATAATGTGTCGGGGTCTCACCGGTCGTCTGCTTGAAGGCTTGACTGAAGTGGCTTTGACTCGAGAAGTGTAACTTGTTCGAGATCGTCAGCAAGGAATCGTCCGAAGAACGCAAGAGGCGCTTCGCTTCCCGGATCCGTTCCCGGATAACGTAGCGGGCGAGCGGTAGACCGGTCTCATCTTTGAATAGGACGGACAGATAGTTAGACGAGACATGGATGGCTTGACTGATCGACGAGACGGACAAAGGTTCATAGAGGTGTTGCTGAATATAACGAATGGCTGCCAACACATGTGGCGAATGACGTAATGCTTGGAGCTCCTTGACGGCTTCGGCAAACGAAACGGTAATCCGGACATGCCGATTCCGGAGCTCAGCGATACTCGTCGCCGCTTCAATCGTCTCAATCATCCGGTCGCTGAGTGAGAATGCCTCATCCGGTTCCAGTCCGCCGCGAATCGCAGCACGCGCGCTTAAGAGGACAGTCCCGAGCAACAGATTCTTTTCTGCACGTAAGGGCTGATGACGGGCGAGTGTTCCGAACTCGCCATAGGCCGGCAGGGAATAGGTCGTAGCGAGGCGCTCACTTTGACCGGTCGCGATCCAATCAATGATTTGTTGTTCCCGTTGCCAGGCTTTTCGATACGCCGTGACGCCTGTATGGGAAGGGGCGTCTGCGACGAGAGGGATTTCGGCTTCCTGAATATCAGACTGTTGTTCGATCTCGCGCTTCGGTAGAGCTTCCCCGTGTAACAAGCGATACATCAAGTGAGCACAGTCAATCAGTCGATTCTCCGTCGTACGTGGTAAGGCTTTATAGAACTGATGGTAGGCTTCATCTTGGATGTGTGCCCGAAAAAGAGCCGATTGTAGTAAAACCGGACCGATTCGGTACATTCCTTGTTCCGGAACATCTAAAAAGAGGTAAGCTGTACCATCTTTCAGGGTATAGAGTAGAGGAGTCTTTTTTAGTACTGGCCATTCGTTCTCAATCAGTAAGGTTCCCGGATGAGATGGAGCTTCTGGACGTAACGACAGCGGAGTACCGTGATGATCTCGGTACGTGACGAAAAAACCAGTCATCCCGTAGAGGTGCTCTGCGATTTGCGTCAAGTCAGACGTCGACAAGCGATTCATGACACGACTCCTTTCGAAATATAGTGGATTGCTTCTAGTGTATGTCCTCTTTCGCGGATAGTCGAGAACGAAACAATGAAAAACGAAGCCTTTCAAAAAAGACTTCGCTGAAAAATCATTCGGATGAAGACGAAGGAACCTTTAAATCCGAATCATGTCGTTCCTCGTCAAGTGATGCGACAGCTGCTTCCTCATACAAGACGGATTCTTCCGAATGTATGACCTCTTCAACGGAGTCGTGAACCAATGTTTCCGTATCGTCGAGTTGGAAATCAAGCGTCAGTTGATGGAGATTACCAGCAATCTTTGCAAGATGCGTAGCGGCAGACGTCACGGATTCGAGTGTTGCGTTCGTTTCTTGAATGCTCGCACTACTCGTCTCAAGACCTGCGGCATTCTCTTCCGTCAAAGCGAGAATCGTCCCCATGGCGTCTGAGACTTCTTCCGTCGCTTGCGTCAACGTATGGATGTCACCGGTCAGTTCTTCTGTCCGGCGTGAGACATGTTGGACGGAACCCGCGATTTGCTCGAAATCGTCACCGGTCGTCTTGACGGAATCAAGCGATCGTTTCAAATCATCCATGACATGGTGCATCGCACCCATCGCGGTCTGTGTCTCGTCTTGGATATGATCGAGGAGTTGTTTGATTTGCTTCGCAGAAGCGTCACTCTCTTCCGCAAGCTTTCGGACTTCACTCGCAACGACAGCGAATCCGCGTCCTTGTTCGCCAACGCGTGCTGCTTCAATGGCGGCATTCAAGGCGAGCAAGTTCGTCTGACTCGAGATTGCTTGTAGTGTGCCAAGGACTTTGGCAATCTCATCCGATCGTTTACCGAGGAAGTCGGACGTATTTTGGATTTCCTGTTCGAGTGAGACGGAATGATCAAGTAAATCGGCGATCGTCTGTTTCGTTACATCACTTCCGCGAACGGCTGCGGAAGCGACGGTCGAGACTTCCGATAATGTCGTTGACGCGACGTGTTGCATGGCCGTCGACCGTTCCTTGACGCCATGAACGGCATGGGACGAGCGCTCTGCTTGTTTCGTCTGTGTTTCACCAGCCGCCGCGATCTCTTCCATCGTTCGTCCGATTTGCAGAGAAGCTGTTTGGACGTGCGTTGCATTCGTGGAGAGTTCGGCAGATGCATCCCGGACGGTCGTCGCTGAAGTCGTCAAAGCGAGAATTGTTTGACGTAGTCGAGCCCGCATCGCGTCAAAGTTCTCGGTGAGATCCGTCAACTCGTCTTGGATGAAACGTGTCGGACGCTTTGGCGTCCGTAAATCACCAGAGGCGATGGCAAGTGCTTCTTGACGGAGTGTTGATAAAGGACGATTGATTGATCGACCAATCAACCAAGCAATCAACGTGGCTAAAGCGATCGCGACGACGAAGTTGATCAACGATTGACTGAGCATTTCTTCTTTCGGTGCATACAAGGAAGCATAGTCAAGAACGACAGCTAACTTAAAGCCTGTTTTTGACGAGGTCTGCCAGATGACGACGGATTTTGTACCGGCGACGTCCATGATGGTCGAACCCGACTCTTGTTCCATCATTGCTTTAGGAGCAGAGAAATAAGGTTTTCCGTCTTCTTTCATCTGCGTTACGTTTTTGAAGAAATAATTTTTATTCGGATGGGTGACAATCTTCCCATTTTGGGTATAGCTGAAGACGAATCCTTTTTGTCCGATTTCAATCCGCTTCATGTCTTCTGCTAGGCGATCGATACTTTTATAGATGGATAAGACACCTTTGATATTCGCCTGTGCATCTAGTGTTGCTTTTGAGAAGCCGATGATGGATAGTTTCGTTGCCGCATCATAATGCGGTTCACTCATGATGACGGTGCTAGAGTTATCGAGTGCTTGTTTGTACCAGTCTTCCTTGCGTGGATCGTATCCAGGTGCTGCCGCTTGTTTTGGCCAATTGAGATAACCACCAGCGGTATCCGCATACTGAATGAATGAGTTTTCGATTTTCGATGAACCGTACTTTTCTAGGGCGCTATAGATATCGCTCGCTTTTTGCGTCGGAGGAGTAGCCGGATCGGGTTGTTTCGTTTGATCCGTGTAGTTCGGTAAAGCGCCGTCCGCTCGGTTGAACGGAAGACCTGCGAGTAAGGTCGTATCCTTTTTCGTATCATCAATGATTCGTGTAAAGGATTGTTCGAGTTGCTTCAAAGCGGTTTGTGACGTCGAGTCTACAAGCTGATCGACGGTTTGGCTCGTCTGATCATAAGAAAACCAGGTCGAGGCACCGAGAGTGAGAGCGGGCAATAAAATAAGCCCGATGAACAGGCGACGCGTGATCGGGAGGCGCATATGTATTCTCCTAACTAAATAGTCTTTAAATTCTGTCTACTTGGAATATCGGAATAGTATGACCAAATATGAAGGAATTATGTAGAGATTTTCATCATTTGAGAAATGAATCGGAGCAGGGTTCATGATAAAATGAAAAGGGTGTCACAGAGTGGCTAGGGAGGAACAGAAATGAATATTGCTTTTTTCTTATTACCTAAAGATGAGGTGAAATATTTAGATCCTGAGTCAACGGTCAGACAAGCACTAGAAAAGATGAAACATCATCGTTTTACGTCAGTCCCACTCGTTGATAATAAAGGGAAATACGCAGGAACGCTGACAGAAGGCGATGTCTTGTGGGCGCTCGAAGCAAATCTCGAGCATGCCGATTATGACCATGTCTTGCAGACACGTTTAACCGATATCAAACAACGCGTCCGTTATAAACCGGTCTCGATCACAGCGCAAATGGAAGAGATGATTGAAGTCATCACGGATCAAAATTTCGTACCCGTCATCGATGACGGAAGACATTTCATCGGGATTATCCGACGACGTGACATCATCGATTATTTTGCTAAAAAAGTAGCGCGTGAGAACGTCAGTTATTAAAAAAGAATAAAACTAGTAAAAAAAGCACTTATTTTCGCAGAAATGTGGGAAGACGTGCTTTTTATTGACCCAAAACGACTTCAGGAAACGGTATGAGACGACGATATAGAAACATAATGACAATTTAGGGAGGACGATGTGTTGCGACGTTTATCACCAGTCTTCATCGTAGAAGCTTTTCGAAGACGCTCCTACTATAAAACGTTCTCATGGATGATTGCGATCATCGGGTTATTAGCATTGATCGTCGCATGTCAACATTTGATGAAAACACTCGAAGAAGGTTATCGCTTCAAAGCATCAGGAAAAACGATTGCTGAAGTGACACCATTTAATCATGCTGAACAAGAAGTGACACGCTATTATTTTTCATCATTGAATGAGGACACGGATGTTCTACAAGCGTCCAAACAATCCGATCGTGCATTGGAACAACTAACGGATCGTCTACCGAACATGAAAGCGACTGGGTCGGCACAGGAAGAAGTCTTGGCGGAAGTCAAGAAGCTTCAACGGCAAGGATATGAATCGAACCATCGCTTCTTCACGACGATGACGAATTTCAAGAGTGAAATCATCTTCAATCAACTCGTACTGAGCAAAGAGACAGGATCTTATTATAATGTCTTCTCCAATTTGATCCTGATGGAGGAACAACTTGGAAAATCAGCTGAAATCTTAAAAAATGCTCGTCAAAAGGAAGAACCGAGCTCGATTGATCGATTACGGATTCAGCAGATGCGGATTGATTTACCGATACGCCAGGCATCACTCATCAAATCATTGTATGATGTGATTCCTCTTCAGGACGATACGGGACGGCAAGATGTCGCAACGATGCGGGAACAGATGGCTGCCTATACACAAACGCTCGATGATCTATTGCGTGCTCCAGAAGTCGAGACCTACGCTGCTTTGGCAGGACAAGCGGAAGAATATGAATCGAGTATGTATCGTCTGTACGATCAAGAACTCAACCAAGTCGCACAAGAAATGCAGGATCGAGGCCATCACATCATTCGCAATGCCTGGCTTCTCTTTGGTGCAACCAGTGTCTTAATTCTTGGACTGTTGATTTTGACCTTATCGTTATTACGCGCCTTTCGCCAAGATCTATCCTTACTGAAAGGAGAAGCGAATACCTTTGCAGAAGACCGCCGGCAATCCGGTTATGAAGTACCGGAGCGAAATGATTTTCAACCTGTCGTCCAAGCGTTTCGGACGATGACGGCCATCATCGCCGGGTTGCTCGATCATAATGATGCCAAAACAAAAGAAATCAAGCAGAAAAAAGCGGAAATCGAGTCGCTCTTTTCACAAAATACAGATCCGATTCTTGCGATGTCATCTGACTATACGATTGTGAACGGAAACGAACGCTTTCGACAATTGACGAAAGCGACGGCCGGATGGACGATCGAAGAACTGATCCATCCGGCTGATTTGAATCGGATGCGGCGAGCGTTGAAGCAATCATTGGAAGGCCATAGTCAAACGATTCGTTGCAAGATGTTGTTCGATGAAGAAATCTTAAGCATGTTCGTCAACATCGTCCATGTCGCAAACAAAGAAGACGATACAGGCGTTGCACTTTACTTATCCTGTCATGATGAAACGGATCAGTTCCGGCGCGAAGAACGGATCACACAACTCGCACTCTTTGACATGTTGACGGGACTGTTGAACCGAAATGGCTTTGAACAAAAGATGGCAGATGCGTTGAAAGCACCTCAGCCGGGAGAACTCGTCACCATCAGCGTTCGACAATTCCGGCGGATCAACGATATTTACGGACATGGTGCAGGCGATCAGATTTTGAAAGATCTCGCCAATCGACTCAAACATCATTTCATCGGAACGGGACAAGCCGCACGAATCGGGGGAGACGAATTCGCCGTGTTGGTTGCACAACAGGATATCGTTGATTACGAGAAATTGAAGCAAGTCATCGAACACGTCTATGAGATCGATGGAGAGTATGTCAATGTCAGCATCAGTATGAGTATGGTGCGGTACCCCGATGATGCAGTAGCCGTCACGTCCTTGTTATCTTCGGTTGATATCGCGATGCAGCATGCGAAGCAACAGACAGAAGGCGGACCGGTCTGGTTCGAATCCTGGATGAGTGCCGAGTATCTCGAATCCGTCGTCCTCGAAGGAGAACTGCGGGACGCGATCGAAAAGAACGAGCTACAATTGTTCTATCAACCACAAATCAATCTCGCGACCGGTCAAGTCGATGGCTGTGAAGCGCTCCTGCGCTGGTTCCACCCTGAACGGGGGATGATCAGTCCGGCGATCTTCATTCCGATTGCCGAACGATCGATGTTGATTGAAGAGATCGGGATGTGGGTCGTTGCCGAAACGGTCCGACAAGTCGAAGAGTGGAAGGATACGGAACTCGGAGTACTACGCGTCTCAGCGAACTTATCCGTCAAAGAACTCGTCTCCGGTCGGATCGTCGATTATCTGACTGATGTCCGAGAAGTTCATCCGGGAATCGAACAACGGATGGAACTTGAAATTACGGAATCATTCGGTGTCTTTTCAGACACACGCGTGTTTGATGCGTTACAGAAGTTGCATCAGATGGGGTATCGTCTTGCGATTGATGACTTTGGTACGGGGTATTCTTCCTTGTCGTACTTGAGTCGCTTGCCAATTCAGCGACTGAAAATTGACCGTTCGTTCATCAGTGGTCCGGATGCATGCTCGAACGCACCGCTCATCGAGACGATCATCAAGCTCGCACATACGCTGAAGTATGACGTCGTCGCTGAAGGGATCGAAGAACTTGAACAAGCTGATCATTTGCGAGTGCTTGACTGTGAGTATGCGCAAGGATTCTATTATTCAAGACCGATTCCAGCCGACGAGTTTCGAGTCTGGTACGTGAAGTACCATCAAAAGTTTCTATCTGAATGAAATTAGTCTATTATGATTCATGAGTTTAATATGTATGTGTCTTAAAATGAAAAAAGGTGAGTTTCCAGTCCGGAAAGTCACCTTTTTTCATTCGATAAATAGAGAACGTGAATGTTCACCCTCGACTCCTACAGGAAAAGAAAGCACGATTTTCGCTTTCGTCAGGGCTAGATAAGACCCGACAGACCGCATGAAATGCAAGGTGCCGCGGTTTATCACCCGCCTGTGGAAAGCGGGGATGACAGAAACGTTCGTTGTAAGCGTGAACTTTAGATTGATGAAAATAATTATTAAACGCGATCGAGTACGAGGTCGTCTGCTTGTTCGAGATACGCTTTGACCGGTGCGACCGCTGCTTCGACCGTACCTGGTGCAAACGGAGACTTTAATCCAGCGCGCTCGACGAGCGTGAGGAAGCTTTCCGATCCACCGGCACGACAGAGATCGAGATATGATGTCCAAGCCGCTTCCCGGTCCTGTTCCATCCAAGCATAGAACTGGAAGGCACAGACTTGAGCGAGCGTGTAATCGATGTAGTAGAAGGGACTTCCGAAGACGTGCCCTTGCTGATGCCACCAGGCACCTGAATCGAGATAATCATTCGCTTCGTAATCACGATGCGGCAAATATTTCTTCTCGATCGTCCGCCATGCTTCGCGACGCTCAGCTGGTGTCAATTCCGGTTGGTTGTAGATGACGTGCTGGAACTCATCAATCGCAACGCCGTATGGAAGGAACGTGACGCTTCCTGCGAGGTGATTGAATTTGTATTTCGCCGTCTCTTCACCGAAGAATTCTTCCATCCATGGATAAGCAAAGAACTCCATCGACATGGAGTGAATCTCGCACGCTTCATACGTCGGGAAGGCACTCTCTGGAGCAGTCAGGTGACGGCTCTCATAGACTTGGAACGCATGTCCGACTTCGTGTGTCAGGACATCGATGTCGCCTGCCGTTCCATTGAAGTTCGAGAAGATGAACGGGAGTTTTTCGTCTGCGATGTAGGTACAATACCCACCGCCCGCTTTTCCAGGCTTCGCCGTTAAATCGAGTGCTTCCCGGTCGAGCATGTAGTTGAAGAACTCGTTCGTCTCCGGTGACATCTCCGCATACATCTTTTTGCCGCCTTCGATGATGAATGACTCTTCGCCTTTAGGTGTCGCGTTCCCAGACTTGAAGGCGAATCCTTCATCGTAGTAGTACAAGTGATCGACACCGATGCGTCGTTGCTGGCGTTCTTTAAGTTGTGTCGCGAGCGGGACGATCGTTTCAAGGATCTGTTCGCGATATTGTTCAACCATCGATTGATTGTAATCGACGCGAAGCATCCGTGCGTATCCGAGTTCGACGAACGATGGGAAACCGAGTGTCTTTGCGATGTCTGTCCGGATACGGACGAGTTTATCGTAAATTGTATCGATCGTTTCCCCTTGCTCTTTTAAGTAGCCATAGCGGGCTTCTGAAGCTGCTTTACGAACAGCCCGGTCTGGTGATTGGAGGTAAGGACCGAACTGCGATAAGTTAAGCGTCTTCCCGTCAAACTCGATTTGAGCAGAAGACATCAGTTTCGTATATTCGCTTGAGAGACGGTTCTCTTCTTGGAGCTTTGGAATGATCTCTTCCGAAAACGTCTTTAAGCTCGCTTCCGCGATTAGGAATAACTGTTTGCCTTGCGTCCGTTCGAGTTCATTGCGAAGCGGATGCGTCGTCAACGCTTGATAATAGCTTGAGACATATCCCTGATAGATCGCGCTTGCTTCATCAAAGAACCCTTGTTCCGTCTCATAGAACGTATCGCGTGTATCAATCGTATGACGGATTTCGACGAGCTGGCTTGCCGTTTCAAATTGATTTCTGAGGGTATTAATCTCAGTGATGGCTGCGTTTGCTTCATCTACCTGTGTGGCTTCCGTTAGTCGAGCGATTGCTTGATTCATCGATGTTTCAAGCAAAGCAAGATCAGGACGGACATATGTAATTTCTGAAAATGGCAACATGTAAGCGCCTCCTTTTGATTTCTAACTATTATCACACAAAAATACTTGCAAAACCAGAGGGACAAACGTATGCTTTTTGTGAGAACGTGAGCGAGCTGTCTAACAGCTTACTCCTATAAAAAATCGAAACTTCCATTCGGAAGAAAAACGATCGAGAAAGTAGAGGGATAGTATCATGGGATTCTTAAAAAAATTGTTTGGTGGTAACGACGCAGGAAACACGAAAATTGCTTCTGCACTTACAGGTAAAATCGTCAACATCGAGAACGTACCCGATCAAGTTTTCTCTCAAAAAATGATGGGCGACGGTGTCGCGATCGAGCCAACAGAAGGTAAAGTCGTCTCGCCGATCAACGCAACGGTTGAAACGATTTTCCCGACAAAACACGCAATCGGTCTAAAAGGTGAAGATGGTCTTGAACTCTTGATCCACGTTGGTCTTGATACGGTTAACCTCAAAGGCGAAGGCTTCACGGCTCACGTCCAGTCAGGTGACAAAGTCAAAGCAGGAGACGTCCTCGTCGAGTTCGATCTCGAGTACATCCGTGCAAACGCACCATCGACGATCACACCGATCATCGTGACGAATCACGATCAATTCACGCTTTCAGCTGTACCAGCTGAAGGAACTTCTGTTGTCGCAGGCGACACAGAGCTCTTCAAAGCAACACATAAATAAGATACGACACGCCTCCATCCCTTACGGATGGGGGCTTTTTTGATGTCTCCTCCCTTGTCTTACCGTTTTGTAAGAGAAGTGAAAGTAAAGTCCATTTTGAGAAAAGCATGGAAGGACTAGACTGAGTGTAACGAATCAAACACAGGAGGCATTACAGATGAAAGCAATCTTACGAGCAGAACAGATCACAAAAACCTATCAAACGAAAACGGCACGCCACGAAGCACTACGTCCGACGACGCTCAGTGTCCATGAAGGGGAATTCGTCAGTATCATGGGACCGTCTGGTGCCGGGAAATCGACGTTGCTTAATCTGCTGTCGACAATCGATCAGCCGACGGACGGATCGATTTTAATCAATGGAGCAGACGTGACGGCGATGAAGGAAAAACAATTGGCTCGCTTTCGCCGGGAACAACTTGGCTTCATCTTTCAGGATTTCAATCTCCTCGATACAATGACGGTCCGGGAAAACATTGCCTTACCACTCTCACTCGCGAACGTCGATAAAAAGATGATCTTAGAGCGTGTCGATCGTGTGGCGCATCAACTCGGTATCCAGGACCTACTCGATAAACGTCCGGTCGAACTATCGGGAGGACAAAAACAACGGACGGCTGCCGCCCGTGCGATCATTCATGATCCGTCACTCATCTTAGCGGATGAACCGACCGGTGCGCTTGATTCAAAGTCAGCGACAGGATTGCTTGAAGCGATGCAGTCACTAAACGACGAAGGCGCGACGATTTTAATGGTGACACACGACCCGATGACGGCGTCTTATGCAGAACGAATTCTGTTCGTCAAGGATGGAGAGCTGTTCAAGGAAGTCCATCGCTTCGGTTCACAGAAGGATTTTTTCGAGCAGATTATGGAAGTCCAACGCGAACTCGGAGGTGCCGTCCGTGAGTTTGTCTAAACTGGCGTTTCAAAATCTAAAAAACATCCGTCAAAACGTGATGTACCTCGGTGCGGTCACGTTCGCGATTCTCATTTACTACACGTTCCTCGCGATTCGATCAAACGAAGCGATGCTTCAGGCGAATGAATTGTACGGAAAATTAGGAACGGTCTTTACTGGAGCGAGTGTTATTCTAGCGCTGTTCTCCGCTATCTTCATCTGGTATTCAAGTGACTTCTTCTTACGCCGCCGTAAGCAGGAAATCGGTCTCTACGCGTTGCTCGGTTTAGAGCGGGGACAGATCGCCCGACTGATCTTCCTTGAGACGATGGGGTATGGAGTGATCGGTCTAATCCTCGGAATTGCGATCGGAACAGTCGCATCGAAATATTTCGTACAGTTGCTGGCTTCCGTCATGGCGATGCGAGTCGATGCGACCTTTACGATCAGCGGAGCTTCCGTCGTGCAGACGATCGGCGTCTTCCTTTTGATCTTCCTGATTATTGCCTTACGTTCAGCCCGGACGATCTATCGTTTTACATTGATTGAATTGTTCAAGGCAGAGCAACAAGCGGAATCCCTTCCGAAAGTCCATCCGATCCTAGCCGTGCTTTCGGTCGTTTTGATTGGTATCGGTTACTATTTGACGGGACAACCGTTAATGGATCACTTTACGATTGTCGCACCTCTCTTGATGCTGTGTGTGATCCTCGGGACATTTGGAACGATGAGTTACTTCACGATCTTCTTAGTACGCCTCTTAAGTAATCAAGCGCGACATTTCAAAGGAACGAATTTGATTCTGCACGGACAATTGCTGTCACGAATCAAATCGAACGCTGTCATGCTGTCGACGATCACGGTCATTACTGCCGTGACATTGACGACAGTCGGTACAGCGACATCGATCTATTACTTCATCGATCAGACTGTCGAGGAGCAAGTCCCGTACAGTCTGTCGATTGCGAGTAAACAAGCGGAAGCGGAACAGCTGATTGCAAAGTCCGACCAGAAGATCGACAGCCGGACGATGGTCAACGTCAAGAACGTCGATCACAAGAGGACTGAGCTTCCGAACCCGCTGACGTTTACACGTTACTACGCGACGTATGCGTATGAAGAGCAGCCGGGACAATTCAGCTACGTCAACTATTCGGATTACGTCAAGCTCGCGAAAGCGAACGGGAAAACGGTCATCAAAGAACCAAAACGAGGCGAAGCAATCGTCCTTGAAACATTTAAAGGAAACGATTTGTTGAAGATGAAAGTCAAATCGCCGGTCGGTGTCAAAATCAAGGATGTCCATGATTCCTTTCGCATCACCGCTGCGACGAATTTACCGATCGCTCAACTTTATGAGAAACAGCGGCTTGCCTTCGTCGTAAACGACGATGCGTTTGCAAAGATGCCGGAAAAAGGTTTTACGCTGACGAATTATCAGTTTTCGGATGAACGTCATGACGATGGACTGATAAAGCAATTAACGCAACTGTATGGAAAACAAGCGGATACAGAAATGGCAGCGTACTATCCGGTCTATACGATGACGACGGCAACGACCGGCTTACTCGCGTTTGCTGCCGGCTTCCTCGGTCTCGTCTTCTTGCTTGCGACAGGTTCAATCATCTACTTTAAGATGCTCGCGGAAGCAGAAGAATCGAAACAACGGTTTGCGATCATTCAAAAGATTGGTGTCGATGAAAAGGAACAAACGGGTATCATCCGTCGCCTCGTCGGATTCGTCTTCTCTTTACCGTATGTCCTCGGACTCGTTCATAGTCTAGTTGCGATGCAAGTCCTGCAGAAACTGTTGAACTACAATATCGTCCGTCCGACATTACTTGCGATTGTTTGCTATACGATCGTCTATCTGATCTACTATATCGTCACGGTTCGTGCTTACCGCCGCATCGTGACGGGATGAACTAAATACGGATACACAGAACTGGAAACGGAATAATCGTTTCCAGTCCTTTTTGAGTTCGTTATGATAGAAACAGAAGGAGTTGACGTGAACGATGCATACGATTTTATTAGTCGAAGATGATGTGAAGATCGCGACATTATTAAAGGAACTACTCGAACGTTATGATTTTAAGGTCGTCGTCGAGGATGGACGAGGGGATGTCATCGCGACCTACGAGGAAACGAATCCTGATGTCATTTTATTAGACGTTAATTTACCGAAGTTCGACGGTTTCTATTGGTGTCGGCAATTACGGATGAAGACACGGGCACCGATTCTCTTTATCTCGGCACGTGTCGGCGAGATGGATCAAGTCATGGCACTCGAATATGGTGCTGATGACTATATCGTCAAACCGTTCCAAGGAGCGGTCGTCATCGCGAAAATTAAAAGTCAGATTCGCCGGGCGTATGGCACGTTGTCGAACGAGGCGGATGAGCGGACGGTGACGAAAGAGGGTGTCACACTGTACTTAGACCGTTATATCGTCGAGTACGGGGAACAGTCGATCGAGCTGTCGAAAAAAGAAGGGCTGATCCTTGAGATGCTGCTGACGGCAAGTCCACGAATCGTTAGTCGGGGTGACTTACTCGAACGGATTTGGGATGACGAAGCATTTGTCGATGAGAATACATTGAATGTAAATATCACCCGTGTCCGTAAACGACTTGCAGAAATCGGAGTTGCTGGTCTAGAGACGGTTCGAGGTGTCGGCTATAAACTGGTTCTTGAGCCATGAAGCTTTTTTTACGGCACGTGATACCGGGTACCATCTTCTTTACCGGACAGATGCTCATTTTATACGCTATTTTATGGCTCTACGACCTCTATCGTCCGGCAGCATTTTTTTACATCGTCCTCTTGAACAGCATCGGTTTCTTGATTTATCTCAGCTATCGTTTCTTCAGCATGCTTCCGCTGTTACGACGGATGCAACAACCGGTCCAGTCAGTCGCAGAACCGATTCGTAGTGATAGCGAAGAACCGATTTCCGTTGCCGTCGAACAATTTTTAGAGCGGCAACAGACATTGTTTCGCAATAGCCTGTTTGCTGAGCGACGAAAAGAAAAGGAACGACATCGGTATGTCGATCAATGGATTCACCAGATGAAGACACCATTATCTGTCATCGAACTGATCCTTGAACATCCAGGGGAACACTATCAAGCGGATTTACGTCAAGAGGTTGATCGGTTACGCAGTGGACTCGATCAGATGCTCTATTCGTCACGCTTAGAAGCAATCGAGACAGACTTGAAGGCGGAACGACTGGTATTGAAGCCGCTCGTGACGAGCATCATCAATCAAGAAAAACGATTGTTCGTCAAAAACCAGGTATACCCGAAACTCGACATCGCCGAGGACGTGTATGTCTATACGGATGCAAAGTGGTTTCGTTTCCTCGTCTTACAGCTCGTGACGAACGCGATCAAGTATACAACGGGGCATGGTCGAGAAGTCGTTCTGACGGCAGAGGTGACAAAGGGGCAGGTCGTCTTGTCGATTCAAGACGATGGTGTCGGAATTCCGAAACGAGATGTACCGCGTGTCTTTAATGCGTTCTTCACGGGTGAGAATGGGCGCCGCTACGGGGAATCGACCGGAATGGGCTTGTATTTCGTCCAACAAGTTTGCTTGAAGCTCGGGCACGAGATCGAACTCGAGAGTGAAGAAGGTGTCGGCACGACATGCCGGATTCGATTAGTAGGAGGTCGCGCACATGATTGAAGTCAAACAATTGGGGAAGGTCTATCCTGGAAAGGTGACGGAGCAACCGTTGACCGATTTGAACTTTCGGGTGGAGGAAGGTGAGATGGTTGCCGTCATGGGACCGTCCGGTAGTGGCAAATCGACACTGATCAACTTGCTTGCGACACTTGACGAACCGAGCTGGGGATCGATTCTGATCGATGGCGTCGATACAGCGACGTTCAAGCGAAAAGAGATGACACGTTTCCGGCGCGAGACGCTTGGGATCATCTTTCAGGAATTCAATCTACTCGACTCGTTGACACTCGGTGAAAACATGCTCGTTCCGTTGATGCTGTCGGGGAAAAAGGCGAAGCTCGCGCGGGAAGAGATGGAAGAGTTGGCACGTCGTCTACAGATTGACGATCTGCTCGATAAACAGGTCGATGAGGTAAGTGGCGGACAACGACAACGAACGGCAATCGGCCGTGCCTTGATCCATACCCCGCGTCTGATACTCGCGGACGAACCAACCGGAGCACTCGATTTCCAATCGACGAAACATGTCATGGACGTCCTAGCCGAGTTGAATGCGACCGGGATGACGATGGTCATCGTGACGCATGATCCGCAAGTCGCATCGTACTGTAATCATGTCTTGTTTCTCAAAGACGGTAGCATTCAGACGGAACTATTCCGTGATGAGCCACGACGTATCTTTTTCCAACGGGTCATCGAATCATTATCGCTATTAGGAGGGGATGAGCATCAATTATCTGCAATACGCCCTACGTAACATCCGCCGCTATCAGCGGTTGTACTACGGTTACGCCTTGACAATTATTATCGCGATGACAATCGTGACGAGTTATTGGAACTTGTTGACGAATAGATCGTTCCAAAATGTCGCCAAGGTATTGAGTCAATTGAACCAGGTCATCGAGCTGACGATTTTCTTCGTTTTCACCGCGGAGCTGATCATCTTACTCTTTAGTATCCTGTTCATTTATTCGACGACGTACACGATGCTTGAGCACCGTAAGAATGATTTGCGGACGATGCGAACACTCGGCAGTGGACTGTCCCATTTCTTGAAGTACTTTTTGATTGAAGTCTTGATCGTCGGTGGATTTGCGATTACGGCTGGACTGGTGCTTGGAAACGTCTTGACGAAGATGTTATTACTTTCTGTCGTTAAGGTCATGTTCTTGCCACCGATTGAATTCGAGTTATCATTTTATGCAATCCTCGCCTTGATTGGTGGTGCCCTCATCGTCTTACTGACGGCAACCGTTCTCGCAATCTATCGCTTTCGTCCCGACCGACCGGTTCGATTACGGTCTCCGTTTCGACGACGGATCTGGATTCTGATACAAGTCATTGCTTTGTTGACTCTGATCTACGGGTATACGCTCGCATTCATTCGGATGTACGAATTTTACATCGTATTTCCCCTCGTCATCTTCATCGGATCGTTCTTCATTTGCCGGTATGTCTTACCGTGGTTGACCCAATTATACCGTCCTCGTCGTCTGTCGCTTCGGAAGCTGATCGTCTCGGAAATCGCCAATCAACTTCGTACGAATAGTACGTTGATTGCTCTCGGAACGATTTTGACGTCGTGTGCGCTGACAGCAGTCGGTCTCGTTTTCTTATTTCAATTGGTCGGACTCGATTTATCGTCACAAAACCAATTCGGTCTCGTCTATTATGAAGAGTCCGCTCAGCCGACGAAACGATTGAAGGATATCAAGCAGACGATGACCAAGGCGTTCCCGGATCGCTACCAGCAAGATATTCAAGTGAAGGCAGATGGAACACGGGTGCTCTTGCCGATTTCAGCGTACAACAAGATGATGCGTCAACTGCATTTTCAGGAGCGGACAGCGACCGGTCGACAGAGTTTCTTCGTACCGGCACGTCCAGTACAACTGGAAGAGAACACGCCGACGATGAAAAAAGCGAAACAGGCGATGGAAAAAGCCGACTTTGAATTGCTTCCCGCTGCTTCCCATGATTTAGTCTTCGGTTACAACTACCGGATCGAGACGATGTTTGTCGTCAGTGATGCCGTCTTTCAAACACTGAAGCAACCTGTCCGTCAAATCGTCGTCTTTGATACGCCAGCCTATCATGATTACGGAACAAAGGACTGGGAACAGTGGATGAAGATTGTCCGCAACATCCAGTCTGCAGCAAAGCTAGATGGAAAACAGTCGGTTCCTTATCAGTTGATCAATGAGACGGAGGATGAGATCGACGGCATCCGGATCGTGCGCCTCGTCACGTTCGTCGTCATCCTCCTGACAATCTGGTTGTTCGTCATCAATGCAAGTTTCCTGCATGTGTGGATGCAGATGACAGCGGAACAAGAACAAAAACGAATGAAGACATTGTTTGCGTTAGGGTTCGATTCCGGGAATATCCGCCGTTACTTGCTCATGAAGTATGGTGCGGTCTTACTCATTCCGTACCTGATCTCGGTTTTTCATGCTTTCTTATTGTTCCAAGTCGTTGTGACCCGAGCCGGACTACAGGTCGGATCATTCCTCAACTTAGCCGCATTTTGGATCAGTATCGTCACGATCGGATACTTTTTAAGTGTCCTACCGATTTGGTTACGCTACCCACGCCATCTGTTCCGGAATTCATCCAAAAGTTCGATGTATCCGACACCGGATTCAAGGGTATGATGATACCATAGGAACAAGGGAGGGAATCGTATGCTAGACCATTCACCATATCGGGGTTACGGTGACCGGATCCGTATCTTACGAGAGCGTGCCGGGATTACGATCGAACAATTGGCTGAACGCCTTGGTGTCGCACCGTATTTCATCCGTCGGACGGAACTCAGCGAAGTCTATCCAACTAAACCTTACATCGAAGCATTAGCGGACGTCTTGAACATCGATGCCAGTTATTTGGCACGGCATATCTGGACGGGAGAGTCGTTAAAGTTCATCATGCAACAGAACACACCGCTCGAAGAGATGAAGCTTGCTTATGAACAGACGCTCGGACAAGACGGAACGTGGGTCGAGGAACAGCTCGAGGAGCGAATGCGTCTATTTGATTTAATGTATGATGAGGATGTCAAACGGATCGAGCAGACGATGAGTGCTACCGAGCAACGGATCTTTCATGAGCTCGTCGAAGCCGTCATGGAAGCAGGAGAGTTGCAACGCGATCAAGCTGAAGAGACGTATGAGTTATTTGAGGATAAATTACCATCGATGATGCAACTGGATGAATACCTCGATCGTATGACGGACGGGATTTCTTTGTCCAGTTCGACTTATTATGCGGATTATAGCGACCGGAAAAGCCGCTCTCGTTATCACCGAAAATGAAAAAAAGTCGCTATCTTCTGATTGACGTTCAGAAGACAGCGACTTTTTTATTGACGTTGTGGCATCGGACGTGGACGACGCGTCTTTTGACGTGTCCGACCGATGATGAAACCGATGATCGCATTCGCAATGACGAGTACCCAACCGACATAGCCGAAATTGAGAGTTAAGCTACCGAGCATCGCTTGCCACTTGAAAATCATCATCACATCACCACGCAAGACGAATCGCGCGAGACAGACAAGTAAGACAGTCAATCCGGCGATGAAGACACCAACCCAGCTACCGTATAAACGGGAAGACTGGCGGCGCACCGCGACGAAGGACCAGCAAAAGAGGCTAGAGACGAACGCCATGCCTCCGTAGGCAATGACGAGTTCCCATGTCGCACTCGCTTGCGGGAATTTCGTGAACATGACAAGTGACGAGACCATGGCAGCAGCTGTGAAAAGGATCGCTGCCCAAAAACGAGACCGCATAACGTAGTTCCTCCTAAAGGCTTTTTCTCACCTAACGATAGCGGAAACGATTCGTCTTGTAAACTGTTACCGGCGTCCGCTTAAGATCCGGCGTAATTGTTTAAGCGGATTCGATCCGTAGAACAGAACACCACCACGGTAGAATTTCGTTCCGACAAATAAGGCGAGCGAAATGCTGATCAGCATTAAAATGAGGGAAATCGAAACTTGCCATAGCGGTACATCGGTCAACATGACACGCAAGAACATGACCATCGGTGTAAAGAACGGAACGAATGACAAGACGACGACGGCTTGATTCGTCGGTGCGTTCAGACTGAACATTGAAATCATGAAGGCAGCAACGATTAACAAGATGACCGGTAACGTCACTTGCTGCGCATCCTCGACCCGGCTGACGAGCGAACCAAGTGCCGCGAGGAGCGTCGCGTACAGAAAGTATCCGAGCAAGAAGAAGACGAACAGATAAATGATTGTTCGGGCACTTAAGGAGTCGAGTGATAACTGATTGAATAAACTACTGCTTTGAGCACTGTAGTAGCCGACACCGACGAGAATCGACAATTGTACGAGACTGACGGTAGCGATTGAAAGAATCTTCGCAAGCATGTGCTGGATCGGACTCGCTGCAGAGATCAGCAACTCCATGACCCGTGATGATTTTTCATTCGCGATTTCCGTGACGATCATTCCACCGTAGATCGCGATTGTGAAGTACATCAAAAACAACAATACATAAACGAGCGCGGAGGCAGCAAAGAGTTCGTCTTCACTTTTTCCACCTGTCGACGTCAACTCTTGTTTGACGGGAACGGGTTTAGCGAGTGACGCAAGAACGTTCGGGTCAATCTTCGCATCCGTAATGACCGCTTGATCACGGACTTGTTTGACGACCGTCGCGACTTGTGTCTGTAACTCGGATTCAGGACTAGCACTAACGAGCGTCACGTCATAAGAGTCTTGAACAATCGCTACGACGTCAAATGTGCCCCGATCGACCGCTTTACGTGCTTCTGCGACCGTATACTCCTTCGGTGTGATGTCTAAGGTGACACCAGCCTTTTTCAAGGCAGGGCGAAGGTCTGTCGATAATTCACTGACGAGGGCGACTTTCGGATCGTCACCCGAGAACCAGTCGAGAATCCGTTCGATATTGCCGAAGCCGACGAGAAACAGGACCATCAGAACAGTTGAGATCAAAAAGCTTTTGGCACGTAGTTTCTGTAATAGATTGAAGCGATATAAAGTCAGGAATTTACGGTTCATAACGTTTTCCGACCTCCTCGATGAAGATATCCTGCAAGGATAATTGATCCCAGACGAAACGATCAACATGGTGTCCTTCACTGACGATATGTTGGAGAAGTTGGTCAGCGGTTTCTTTTGAAGAAACTTGGACGACATGCCCATTATTGTCCGACTCAACTTGAAGGACACCCGGTAAGCTATCCCATAAGAGTGGTGGGGCATCCGTCGTCAAGAGGACACGGGTCTTCCCATAGCTCGCCTTGATATCAGGAAGATAACCAGCGACGACGGGCTTACCATGATCGAGAATCGCAACATGCTCGCAGAGTTCTTCGACATGATCCATTCGGTGACTCGAGAAGACGATCGTCGTTCCATCGACGGTCAATTTTTTAACGGCACGTTTTAATTGTTCCGCATTGACTGGATCGAGTCCGCTAAATGGTTCATCTAAAATCAGCAGTTCAGGTTTATGTAGGACGGCGGAGATCAACTGGATTTTTTGTTGGTTTCCTTTTGAGAGTTGTTCGACACGCATTTTTTCATATTGAGGAATTTGGAAATACTCGAGCCATTCGGTCAGTGCTCGTTTTGCATCCTTCCGTTTCATATCGCGGAGTTCAGCAAGAAATAAGAGTTGTTCGTCGACTCGGACTTTCGGATACAATCCGCGTTCTTCCGGAAGATATCCAATCTTTGAAGTCGGAATACGCTCTCCATTCCATGTGATCGAACCTTCGGTCGGTTGGAGTAGACCGAGTAGCATCCGGAACGTCGTTGTCTTGCCGGCACCGTTCGCACCAAGCAAACCAAAGATTTGTCCGCGTGGCACTTCGATCGTCAACGCATCAACGGCAGTGAAATCGCCGAAACGCTTCGTGATGTGTTTGATTTCTAACATAAGAACCTCCTTATAAAGATGTCTGTTGCACGACAAGTGTACCATTGTTACATAGTGTCCTACGGTCAAAATTGGGTAAAGGTTCCAGGGAAAATGGAAACAAGTCTAATTAGTTTACTTTTTGTTCATTAGTTACTATTATTGTGTTAACAGTAACGATTGAAGGAGGGACCTATTCTATGAAAACGCAAGGTATCCATCACATCTCAGCAATGGTCGGCGATCCTCAAGAAAATCTTGATTTTTACGGGACGATTCTCGGACTACGGTTCGTCAAAAAAACGGTCAACTTCGATGATCCAGGGACGTACCATTTTTACTTTGGAAACGAGTCTGGTGCACCCGGAACGATCATCACGTTCTTCCCATTTAAAGGCATGGCGAGAGGACAGGTCGGTGCCGGACAGGTCGGAACGACAGCTTACGCGATTCCGGTCGGTGCATCGGATTTCTGGAAAGCACGGCTGACGCAAAAGAACGTCTCGTTTGAAGAAACAGTTCGTTTCGGAGAGCAACAGATCGCGTTCGAAGATCCACATGGTCTTCAAATCGAGCTCGTCGAACGCAAGGCGGGACGAGGCAGTCACTATGAAATCGACGGTGTCACGCGTGACGTCGCCATCAAAGGATTTGCGGGAGCGACATTACTGTCGCGAGATCCATCAGACACAGCCAAATTACTGACCGATACATTGGGGCTCACCCTCAGTAAACGGACGGAGACCGTTGACCGGTACATTGCGGAAGGGGAGTTTGGAAATGTCATTGATGTCGTCCATGGTCAGATGCCGGTTGGTCGTCCGGGTACGGGAACCGTTCACCACATCGCCTGGCGCGCAACCGATCAAGAGGAACAACTCGACTGGATGAAGGCGATCAACGCGTTCGGTTTGCAGACGACTGAAGTAAAAGATCGCAATTACTTTACGTCGATCTATTTCCATGACCGTGGACGCATCCTCCATGAAATCGCAACTGACAATCCAGGGTTCGCGATCGATGAAGACTTCGAGATGCTTGGAGAAGGCTTGAAGTTGCCGGAACAATTTGAAGCGCATCGCACCGCGATCACGAATCACGTAACACCTATTACAGTACCGAAGGGGAGACTCATATGATTCATTTATATCAAGCGCCAAAAACAATGGATGCACCGATCTTTTTACTCTTACACGGCACAGGCGGAACGGAACAAGACCTCATTGGACTCGTCTCGCTGCTTGATCCGGAAGCCGGTTACTTGTCCGTCCGTGGAGAAGTCTCGGAAAACGGGATGCCACGTTTCTTCAAACGGCTCGCAGAAGGCGTCTTCGATGAAGAAGATCTCGCTTTACGGACAGCACGATTGATTCAATTTTTACAGGAACAAGCAGCGGAACGTGACTTCGCACTCGATCGCCTGATTCCAGTCGGTTATTCGAACGGGGCCAACATCGCAGCGAACATGTTGTTTGAAGAAGCGCTATTTAAACAAGCCATCTTACTGCATCCGATGGTACCACGTCGCGGTGTGACGTTACCGGACTTATCAAATGTTCGTGTGTTCATCGGCGCCGGTAGTAATGATCCAATCTGTCCCGCTCAGGAAACAGAAGAGTTGTCAGCACTCTTGAAGGAGGCTGGTGCATCAGTCGATGTCACATGGTCGAACTACGGACACCAACTTGTCATGCCGACGATCGAAGCAGCAACCGATTGGTTAAAACACTAAAAAAGGACTGTCCCATCTGCTTCTCTTCTAGAAGGTAATGGGGCAGTCCTCTTTTCGCTTCAAGCGGGATGATCACTTTTTGGACGGGAGTAGACGATGAGCACGCCACGCTCGACAAGCTGAAGGGCAAGGATCTGTTTCACTTCTTCCGATGCCTTCGTCTGAGCGAGCTGCCGGTAAAGTAGGCGAAGTTCACGACGCATCGTCTTACGGATCAGCCACATGCTATCGATCGTCGTGCACCAACTGGTCACGGTCTCATGTCCGATATAATACTGGGTCTGACGTTCAAGATAATGAATCCACCACTCGTCACGCGCCATTTTTAGTACGATACCTGTGAGCCCAAGTACAAGGATCGCGAGGGGAATGCTTTCATATAAGGGAAGACGACCAAGAACGGTACCAACATTCGTGACGAGGGCAAGCATCACCCATCCTATGCATCCGATGACAAGCCAATATCCAAAGTTGAGAGTACTTCGATGTCGTAACGTCACTTTCGGCGTAAGCAATGAAGTGGCCATCAGAAACACCTCCTTGTTAAATAATCGAATTTTCTGACAATTTATAGTTGTCCTTCTACTATAGTTACTTTTTCCCGAATCGTCTAGTCATTAGACATGGAAAATGTGTTTCTTTCTTGACGAAATTCGTGTACGCTAAATGTAGAAGTGAGCGGTTACATAAAGGGGGATATGAAGAAATGATGGATCAGGTTATCTGGATCGCTGTTGGAATCGTTGCTGTTGCTGTTTTCTCAGCATCAAGCGTTGCAGCTTATATGGGTGTTAAAAACCAAGAAGACTAAGAATCGAAAAACGGCGCATCCCGATTGTCGGGATGCGCCGTTTTTTAATGCGCCATCGCTTATTTGTTTGCTGTTATGTTTGCTTGCAACGCATAAGGTTTTAAGGCATCACTCCAGCGCAGGTAACCCCCACCGACGAGGTGTAATCCATCATACGTCAAGCGATTCTGAAGATACCCTTGTTTGTTCGTCAAGACAGGTCTCAAGTCGACGAATGGGATTTTAAGCGATTGAGCGAGATTTTGTAAGTTCCGGTTCAACGCTTCGACATCACGATTGATTCGGACAGAGTCTGAATATTTTGGAGCCACAGGAACGGTTGACTGGAGGACGACGTCGATGTTATTTTTTCGAAGTGTCGTCACGATCGTCGTCATGTTCTCAGTAATTTGTGGAATCGGCGTATAGTGACGGATGTCATTGATGCCACCCATCAAGAAGACGCGTTTTGGTTTCATCTCGAGAATCAAGTCGAGGCGAGTCAAAAAGCCTTCTGTCGTATCGCCAGGAATCCCGAAATTAATGATTGTCGGATCCTCCATCAAGATGCGCCAATCGGCAAAATTCGTCATCGAGTCACCTAACATGACAGCGTTCGCTGATTTTGGGTATTGATAAGTATGGAATAGACTATTCAAACGGACATAGTTCGGGTTCTTATCGTATTGGAATGTCGTGACTGGAGTCGTACTCGTTGCAGGTAAGACGCTTCCGAAGGTTTCGAGCGGTTTACGTCCCAGTAACAATGCAAGGAGAACGACGTTCAAGACGATGGATAGAATCAGGAGTGTCTTTTTCATAAACATTCGTTCCTTTCGAGGGAGTATAAGGGGTAGTGTAACATGAATCGGAATCCTTGGTTTGATAATATCAAAGGTTTTCTTGTCATTTTCGTCGTCATCGGTCACATGCTGACGGATTTACGGTTTGATTATGACGGAAAGTTGCTCGAGACGGTCTATCTATTAATTTACTCGTTTCATATGCCATTATTCATTATCTTAAGCGGTTATTTCTTCCGCGAAAATAAATACTTACGTGTCATCCAATTATTTGCCGTCTACTGTGTCTGGCAAATTTTAATTGGTTCTTGGGCGACACTTGGAGAAGGGCTACCACTACTGTCCGGGGAAAATATCGGGACACATCTACTACGTCCGTACTGGGCACTTTGGTATTTGTTCGTTATGGTCGTCTGGTATATCGTGACGCCGTATGTCGTCCGCTTGCGAGGATATGTGTGGTTTGGTCTCGCGTTCGCTTTGTTATATGGGTTCGAGCTTGAGAACACGGGCTTCTTAGCACTTCGCAAGTTGATCATGTTCTATCCGTATTTCTTACTCGGGAACTATCTATCGGAGCACGAGTTCATCCGGATTTTCGAGATGCCGAAGAATTTCAAGCGACGGATGAACGTCCGTTTGATTGGTGGTATCACGTTCGCAGCCGTCATGGGCTTCCTGTTATTCGAAGCATGGCGTGATACGCCGAAAGAGATCGTTGACTTTGCAAATGCGTTCAAGCATCGTTTCCCATATGTCGAACAATATGATAGTGACGCGTGGGTTGGTGTACTCAAGCATAGCGTCATCTACCTCTTATCGATTGCGGCTTCGCTCGGTTTCATGATGTTAATTCCAATGCGTCGTTTGCCGCTCATCACGCGAGCAGGGGAACTCAGTCTCTATGTCTACTTGCTTCACGTCTTCTTCGTCATGGCATGGCGCCAATACGTAACGGATGCGTTCGTTCCGCAAGCATGGCTTGCCTTACTGATCATGATTGGCGTCGCCTTACTAATCGTTGGCATCATCATACACCCGCTCGTCGTCCGTGTCCTCCGTCCTTTGATTGAGATCGATATTCGTCCGATCGTCGAGAAGCGGGAAGACCTTTCAAAATAAAGCGGAATGCATTACACTTTAGATAGATGGATTACTAGACGAAGGGCGTGGAAGGTATGTCATATAATTTAAATAATGCGGATGGTGTCGTGAACGTCTCGCAACAAGTCATCGAGGTCATCGCAGGTGTAGCCGTTCAAGAAACAGAAGGCATTGCCTTTACAGCAGATGATTCGAAATTACAGGAAAAACAGATGGTCAAACTTGTAAAAGTCGAAGATGTCGGCGGCGACATCACGGTCAGTTTATCTGTGCATATCAAATACGGCATGTCGATCATCAAGACAGCTGGAAAAGTCCAAGAACGAATCGCGCAAGACATGGAAAATATGCTCGCGTTCCAACCAAAAGCAATCAACGTCCGTGTCATCGGACTCTTAAAAGGATAAGGAAAACGTCTCGGCATCTTGTGTGCCGAGACGTTTTTTTATGAAGAAGATGGGAGATAGCGGAGTCCGAGAGCATCGACGTGCGGGGCGGTGCAGGAAAAACGGAGACGAATTGCTTGTTGGCTATAAGCAGGTAAGGATAGTCCGGGATGGGTGACGTCTGCGATTGGCGTTTCGTCATCCATTAGTTCAAGTGTTAGCGCCTCGAGTGTCAGCGTCTGATCGCTCGCATTACGGACGAGAACGATTGCTGTCACAGTGTCTAGCTCGCGCGTGATTGAAACTGGTAAGAGGGACCAACCGTCTGCGGGTGGTGTCGGATGCGAATAAGCGACTTGGCGGATCATCCGTTGCTCGAGTTCCGTGGAGTCGTCTTCGATGAAGAGCTCCGTCAGAGTCTCGCTTGAGAAGACGAGTTGTAGCGGCTCCGTCAACTGTTCGAGGTCGACGAAACATTCGTCTTCTTCAAACGTCAACCAGAGCGGTAACGTCGCCATCGGAAGGATGACCGGGACCTCCTCGATACTGAGAACTTTACGAGCAACAAGTTCATCACCGGATAAAGCAAGGACGACGAGGTCATTCAGGTGGAACGACCGAGACAACGTGTTTTGGAACAAGGCGATGACATGAAGCGGACGGTGTGATAAGACTTGAAACAGATGGATTGCCATCTGATTGGCTTCTAGATCAGGCAGTTGTTTCACGACGTGACGAAAGACGTATTCATCTTCCTTGACGATCGGCATGTCCTCCGTGAAGTAGAGCGGGGGACGGAACACTTCATTCGACGTGTGCATGGTGCAGTTCTCCTTCGCTATCGTGTGTCTGTTCGGCGCGGCAGATGCCTGAAAGGACCTGTTTCTCGAAACTTGCAATGGCATATTCAAAATAATCCATGCCTTCCCGTTCGAAGATGCGGACCGGTTGTTCTTGTCCGTAACTGCGGAGATGAATCCCTTCTTTTAAAGTGTTCATCGCCGTCAGGTGGCGCGTCCATTGCTCGTCCAGTGCAAGGAGGATGAAACGTTTAACGGTCTCTTTTTCAGCTGTGACATGGGCAACGAGTAGAGCTTCGGTTTCAGCAATCAGCGGCTCGAGTTGTCGTTTCATCTCGTCGATCGTCTCCAGTCGTTCTAACGTGACTGGTTGATGTAACAGTTGCTCGAGTTCTGTCATGACGAGAGCCAGTGGCCATTCTTCTGGAACGAGATCGTCAGAGAGTGTTTGGTCGAGGATCGACGGCAAGACACGTCCTGCAAATGGCTGAACGATATCCTCGAGTGACGTCGCATCAACGATTCTGTTCCGGAGATGATAGATCGCTTGCCGTTGTTCACTGATGACTTCTTCGAGCTGAACGAGTTCATCCCGAACACTTCGGTTGACAGATTCACATGTCGACTGAGCGAACTGCAATAGATCCCGGACGTCACGCGAAGTGAGCGGACCGGCAGTATTTCGTACTTTTTGTTGCACACGTTCGAGGCGATCACGCGCGAAACGGCGTGGCAGTTCATCTTCGAGCGAAAGATAAAACTGCGTCAATCCAGGATCACCCTGGCGACCTGCCCGACCACGCAACTGGTTGTCGATCCGGATCGATTCATGGCGTTCGGTACCGATGACGAACAAGCCGCCTTGTTGTCGTGCCGCTTCATCGAGTAAAATATCCGTTCCGCGACCTGCCATATTGGTCGCGATCGTGATTCGACCAGCTTGTCCGGCAGCCGCAATGATGCGGACTTCCTGATCGACGGTTTTAGCGTTCAGGATCTCGTAGGTGAGTCCGTGCGCATCAAGTGTCTTCGCGACGCGCAAGGACTGTTCAATCGATGAAGTCCCGATCAAAACCGGTCGTTCCGTGACGTGTGCCGATTTTGTTGCCAGCGCGATGGCTTCTAGCTTTTCGTCGCGTGTTGCAAAGACGACGTCCTCTGCATCGATCCGAATTTTCGGGCGGTTCGATGGAATCGTCACGACGTCCATGCCGTATGTCTTTTGAAATTCTTCCCGTGACGTCGCCGCCGTACCGGTCATTCCAGCTACCTGATGATAGAGACGGAAGTAATGTTGGATCGTAATTTGGGCGGTCGTCCGGTTCTCTTCCGTGACCGGAACCCCTTCTTTTGCTTCGAGGGCTTGGTGTAAACCATCGGATAGACTGCGTCCTTCCATCAGACGACCTGTGAAGAGGTCGACGAGCGCGATTTTTTGATCCTTGATGATATAATCGACATCTCGTTTGAGAACGACATGGGCACGTAAGGCTTGAATGACGTAATGGAAGAGGACGGAATGCTCGGCGGCAAACAGATGATCAATCGCAAACGCCTCTTCGATTGTTTCGATGCCATGATCGGTCAAGGCGACGGCTTTGATTTCTTCATCAAACGTATAATCCCGCTCGTCTTCAAACGTCTGGACGACATGACGGACGAGTTGTTGTAATCCTTCGTGGACACTGTCTCGTTCCGCCATGATGAGTGGCGTTTTCGCTTCATCGATTAAAATGCTATCGACTTCGTCGATTAAGGCGAAGTGCAGGGGCCGTTGCAGACGTTCCGTCGGCTCCATGATCAGATGATCCCGCAGGTAATCGAATCCAAATTCAGTCCCGACACCGTATGTAATATCTGCTGCGTAGGCAATCCGTTTTTCCTCAAACGTTGCTTCAGCGGAATTGATTCCGACCTGCAATCCTAAAAAACGGTGGATTTGACCGATTTGTTCAGCATCGCGCCGTGCTAGATATTCATTGACGGTAATGACGTGAACGCCTTTTCCATATAACGCTTGGGTGAAGCTCGCGAGTGAAGCAACGAGCGTCTTTCCTTCACCAGTCGCCATTTCGGCGATTTGTCCTTCCAGTAGTGCGAGTCCGCCCATGAGCTGCACATCGTAGTGTCGTAAGCCGAGCGTTCGTTTACTCGCTTCTCGAACAAGCGCAAACGCCATTGGTGAGATTGCATCAATCCGTTCTCCGTTTCGTAGCCGTTCCCGCAACGAAATCGTCAACTCCCGTAACGCTTCATCAGATGTTTGCTCCATTTCTCGTTCTAAGCTATTGATCGTCGTTACGATTTTTTCATAACGATGAACTCTTCGACTTTGATCATTCAACAACTGTTTAACACGTTGAAACATCTTCGTCACTCCCTCATATGCTATGAAGTCATTATAGCAGTTAAAAATTGTAAAACGAATAGTAAAAAACGAAATAAGTAAAACATTCCCTTAAAATTGAAAGCGTTATCAAAAAGAAGGTATCTCAGCTTTAAAAACAAAGAATCAGAAATATTTGATAACGCTTGCAAAGAGTCGAGAGAACCAGTAAAATTATTCATGAGGCAAGTGCAATCGTTTGCGCAAAGTCATTCGATTTCTTGCCTTGCATGGACGATGGAAGAAAGGATGGATGTCGGATGGCACCAACGATCGAAGCGGTCATTTTTGATTTAGACGGCGTAATTACCGATACAGCAGAGTATCACTACTTAGCGTGGAAACAATTAGGAGAGGATTTGGATATCCCGTTCGACCGGGAATTTAATGAGACATTAAAGGGTGTCAGCCGGATGGATTCACTCGAGCGTATCCTTGCGCTTGGCGGAAAACAAAACGCTTTTTCAGAGGACGAGAAGCTAGCACTCGCCGCTAAGAAAAATGAACACTACGTCACATTGATCCAGCACATCTCTGAACAGGATCTTCTTCCTGGAATCACTGCATTCCTCGATGAAATCCGAAACGCTGGGCTGAAAATCGGAATGGCGTCCGCCTCTAAAAATGCGCTGATGGTCGTTGAGGCATTAAAGGTTCGACACTATTTCGATGACATCGTAGACGCTGCGACTGTTGCACAATCGAAACCACACCCTGAAGTGTTTCTCCGTGCTGCAGAAGCACTCGACGTCGAACCGAGTCGTTGCATCGGTGTAGAAGATGCGACGGCTGGCATTACTGCCATCCACGCTGCCGGCATGTATGCCGTCGGAGTCGGACCGGAGTCGGCACTCCATGAGGCAGACTATCGTGTCGATTCGACAGATTTGCTTTCCCTTGAGCAAATCCTCGCTAGTCGCTCCCTTGTCTGAACCATTCCCTGATGGTGAAGGACATTCCTTGAAAGTTATGTATTTAAAAAGGATCGCTTCCCTGAGCGATCCTTTTTAATATGTGGTTGATTTAAAGCGAAGCGAGGATTCCGTCCGCGATTGCTTGCGCGTAGCGGGATTGATATGTCGGATTCGTAAGTTTCGCACGATCCGAACTGTTCGAGAGGAAACCGAGTTCTGCTAGAATCGATGGCGCTTGTGTGCCGCGAATGACAGCATAGTTCGCATAGTGAACGCTTCGGTTACGCATGCCAGCATACGAGACGAGACGTTGCTGAACGTTCTGAGCGAGGTTGATCGAAGAAGCACCCTTATAGTAGAAGGTCTCTGCTCCATATGCCTGTTCACTCGTTGAAGCATTGATATGAACACTGACGAAAGCAGTCGTCGCATGACTGTTCGCAAGGGCGCTCCGTTCTCCAAGTGACGGGTAGTAATCGTTTGTATAACGTGACATCGTCACATCGACTTTTCCGGCAAGACGTTCAGCGACTTGTTTCGTGACTGCAAGAACGATGTCACGTTCCGTAACGCCGTAACGAACCGCGCCTGCGTCATGTCCACCATGACCTGGGTCAAGGACAAGCAATGGACGGTTTGATGGTGCCGGTTGGAACAGTGTCAGATACGTCGCATCGACATAACCGCTTTGACCACTTGCTGTCCGGACGGCGACGAAGCCTTTCGTTTGATGCCGCGGATTCGTGACGACGACAGGGGTCCCCCGACCGAGACGGGCGATTTGACCACTGAGCGTTGAAGTATTCGCACGAAGAGCGACACTGTTACCGGACGAGATCAAGACATACATCTTCGAACCACTGTAGTCAACGTTTCCAGTCGTCGAGGCAGGGACGGAAGCCCCTTTCTTCAAGTATGTCCCCATGACATAACCTGTCTTCCCTTGGTACTGCACCGTATGCCAGTTCGATTTAACGGCGAGGGAGCTGACTGCTGTTCCACTCGGAATCGTTGTAAGTACTTTCCCGGACGTCGAAGGGGACGAACGGAAGTTCAAGCGATCGGTCGTCGTATAGACCGTGGTCTTAGCTGGTGCAGCTACTTTCTTCAAATAAGAACCCGAAACATAACCAATCTTGTTCGCATAGGTCACTTTATACCAATTTCCGCTTTTAAAACTCGATTGTACGCCTGTCCCTTTAGGAATCGTCAACAAGCGATTAGAAGACGTCGTTGCCGCACTACGTAAGGACAACGCATCGGTCGTCTTATAGGACGTCTTCGTAAAGGACGTACCACTCTCAATCTTTTTCAGGTAAGATCCCGTCACATAACCCGTCTTTCCTTTATATGACAACTTATACCAAGAGCCTTTACGGTAGTTTGACGTGACGTTCGTCGTCTTCGGGATCGTCAGTAGTTTCTTCGAAGAGGTCGAATTCGAACTACGTAAATTCAAAGCATCCGTCGTCTGATACGAAGTTTTCGTAAAGGTTGTGCCGGTCGCAGCCGATACAGTAGAAGTAGAAGCGAAGCAACCGGATACCAACGAAAGTACTAAAGCGGTCTGAAATGTTTTAGGTAATTTGCCCATTAAATTTCCAGTCTCCTTTTCGTTAAAATAAGAAAGATATATCTTGTATTAATAGAACTTAAGTATTATTAAAATAGTTAAATCTCGAAATTATATGTTCCGTTTTCATTCCTTTCTGTTAATATGAAGTGTAGCCAATTTATCGGTAAGGATATGAAAATATTACAGGATAATTAAATAATTAAAGAAATTATATATTATCGAGGCAAATTATAGTTTAACATATTTCAAAATACATACAATTGAAACACAACTGAAACATTAATGTATAAAATAGGAAAGAGGGGCAAGGAATGGGGAACAGTGAACACATCTACCGCGAACTAATGGAAATCGAAGAGGAATACCGTCGTCTGCAACGACGCGCCGAGTATTTGATCTCGGAATTAAGCCGTGGAACGGGAGAACATTCGCAAGAAATCGCCGTTACGCATGAGCGTCCGTTAAAGCAACGTCGCGTCAATCAACGGTATCCACTAGAAGTCTACGTGCACCAAATCAGTGATTTAATGCGCGAGCGTGAATCGATGACAGCACGTGATATCCAAATGGAACTCGAGTTACGTTATCGTCACCAAATCAGCAATATCTATCAATTGATGGCGAAAGTCGAACAGGCAAACCCTGCCATTAAGAAAGTCGGACGCGGTATCTATACATATGATCCAGCTGCTGAAGTACCGATCTTCATGTAAGAGCCGCTCGTCGGCTCTTTTTTTTTATGATATAATTCGCGCAGGAGCGTGATGTTACTATGTTATGGACTGCGTCCATCGTCTGTTTTATCGCCGCCTTACTGATCACACCCGTCGTGAAACGCTTTGCGATTGCAGTCGGTGCCGTTGACAGTCCAGACGCGCGAAAAGTACATGTCCGAATCATGCCGCGACTTGGCGGACTTGCGATCTATATCGCGTTCATGATCGGTTATTTTATCTTACAACCTTCGAGTCCGTATGCGACGCATATTCTAGTCGGCGGATTCGTTATTATTTTGACAGGTGCCTTTGATGATCGATTCCAGCTCAATGCCCGTTTAAAGCTGATGGGGCAAATCGTTGCCGCCGTCATTGTCCTCAACGGTGGGATTCGGATCGAGTTCATCAATCTACCGTTCGACCAACAATTATATCTCGGGTGGTGGAGTGTTCCGTTGACGTTCCTTTGGGTCATCGGGATCACGAACGCCGTCAACTTGATTGATGGATTAGATGGTTTAGCAGCCGGTGTCTCAAGTATCGTCTTGTTGACATTGATCAGTCTTGCCGTCATCCAAGGAAACGTCTACGTGACGATCGTCGCGATTCTCTTATTGATGAGTACGTTCGGCTTCTTGTTCCATAACTTTTACCCAGCGAAGATTTTCATGGGCGATACGGGTGCTTTGTTCCTCGGGTATATGCTCGGTGTGTTGTCGTTACTTGGATTCAAGAACGTGACGCTGTTCTCACTTGCCGTCCCGGTCATTTTGCTTGGTATCCCGATTTCCGATACGTTATTTGCGATCGTCCGTCGGGTGTTGCAAGGAAAACCGCCATTCGCACCGGACAAAGCTCATTTGCATCACCGGTTACTTGATCTTGGCTTTACAATGCGCCAAGCGGTCCTTGTCATCTATGGACTCTGTGCAATTTTTGGGATGACGGCAGTTCTCTTTTCTCAGACGAACTCACTTGGGGCGCTTGTCTCCCTCGTCATGTTACTGCTTGTCCTCGATATTTTAGTCGAGTCGCTTGGTTTGCTCGGTGAACGCTATCGTCCATTATTGAATTTGTTGGAACGTTTTACATCGAGATAGCGTATGATAAAGACCGCTCAGAAAATGAGCGGTCTTTTTTTAGGAAGGAAGTGTTAGGTTGGAACAACAGTTGAATCAACGCATTATTTATTTAGATGTGTTACGGGGTTTTGCATTATGCGGAATCCTATTCGTCAATATGCCAAGTTTTCTTGGGGATCGATCACATGCGATGATGGGAGAAGCGGACCAATGGATTCGTCTGTTTTTTGACCTTTTCATCCAGACGAAATTCTATACGCTGTTTAGTGCCTTGTTCGGAGCAGGATTCTATTTGTTCATCCAGCGTTTGCGACAAAAAGGATTATCGAAGATGATTTTTGCGCGTCGTCTAGGGATTCTTTTTCTCATTGGACTAGTACATTTATGCTTGTGGCAGGGCGATATTTTACATACGTATGCGTTGACTGGTTTCATCTTGTTATTATTTACGAAAGCAAAGCCGATTACGAAAGTGTTAGTTGCAGTCGTCGGTCAAGTGTATACTTTCCTGATTTACATATCGATTTACCAATATGCTAACGAATTCGGAGATGAATCGAGTATCGAAGAGAATGATTTCTTGCAATCGTTGGTCGCTTCTCGGGATATTGTCGGCTTCATTCACGATGAGATAACCGTTCAACTACCGCAATCCTTTCTGAACACCGGTATCATATGGCCGCAAATTCTGTCGCTGTTCTTAATCGGGGCATTGTTGATGGAACGTTTCAGCACACGACCGCCGACGAATCGTTTTCTCTGGTGGACGCTCGGAATCAGCCTGTTGCTGACGGTGCCATCATTCGTAGGAATCATTCATTCACATATGGACGTACCAGACGGTTCATCTAATCTCTTTTATGTCTGGTTATCAGGTCGGACGCTTGCTATCACCTATGCTTGTGCTGTCGCATTACTCGTCCGTGCTGGACGAATGCGGTGGTTTGCTGGACTGGGACGGATGGCATTGACGAACTATTTAATGCACACACTCGTCTTTACATGTTTCATCTTCCTGAGCGGTCAGTTTGAAACGACGCCTTTATGGCAAGGTCTGTTACTTGTATTCCTGCTTTTGATTACGCAAGGTATCGCATCAAACAGATATCTAAAGCATCATGCACAAGGTCCCATGGAGAAATTGTGGCGAAAGGGAACATACGGGAAGAAAAATCATTGAAGTTCACGAGAACTTAACAATTTTTATGTAAAATGAAAGATGGAGGTGAAACATGCATCGTTTAATCGAAATCTTTCTAGTGTCGTTTAAGCTCGGATGGACGTCGTTCGGTGGTCCGGTCGCCCATCTCGGGTATTTTTATGAAGAATATGTCAAACGGAAAAAATGGATCGACGAGAAAGCCTATGCTGACTTAGTCGCGCTCTGTCAATTCTTACCCGGTCCAGCCTCGAGTCAGGTTGGAATGGGCATCGGACTGATCCGTGGTGGGGTAGCAGGAGCAATTATTTCCTTCATCGGCTTCACGTTGCCGTCGAGTATCGCCTTGATTCTGTTCGCGCTTCTTGCGACACGGTTCGACGTTGCAGAAGCTGGATTCATTCATGGTTTGAAGCTCGTGGCAGTTGCGATTGTCGCTGACGCCGTTCTGGGTATGGGAATGAAGCTTGCGACAGGTGCCAAACGCCTGACCTTGATGTTACTGGCGCTCGCAGGCGTGCTCTTGATTGCCCATCCATTGGTGCAAGTCGGAGTTTTACTACTCGCAGGTCTTATTGCCTTCTTCTGGTTCAAAGAAGGAACGAAGACAGGTGGTTCGTTGTCAATTCGCGTACCACGAATGTTTAGCGTCATCGCACTCGTCTTGTTTTTCGTCTTACTCACCATCACACCGTTTCTCGCTCAAGCGACAACTGGAACCATCCAGCTGACGAGTATCATGTACAGTGCCGGAGCTCTCGTCTTTGGTGGCGGGCACGTCGTCTTGCCGTTTCTTGAGCAATCGCTCGTACCTGGACTCATGAATACGGATACGTTCCTTGCCGGATATGCAGCGGCACAAGCGGTACCAGGTCCACTGTTCACGTTCGCGACGTATCTCGGTACGATCATCTCTGGTATTTCTGGAGGCATCCTTGCGACGCTTGCGATTTTCTTACCCGGTTTCTTACTCGTCATCGGTGTTTTGCCGTACTGGGATCGCATCCGAAAAAATCAGTCGGTTGGTCGGGTGTTGATCGGGGTCAACGCTGCCGTCGTCGGTATCTTACTCGCGGCATTGTACGATCCGATTTTTACATCGAGTATTAAAAGTGGACTCGACTTCTTGATGGCTTTCGGATTATTTTGTCTGTTACGTTTTTACAAGCAGTCACCGCTTCGTATTGTTCTGATCGGTGCAGTGCTCGGGTTTCTTTTCTTCTAATAACAAAGCAGCAGCGGACATTTGTCCACTGCTGCTTTGTTATTAGACGTCACATGCGCGTCAAGAAGACGAGTTCAATCTCATCGCGGAATACGCGTTGAACTTCCGTGAAGCCGAAGCGAGCATAAAGAGCGAGCGCGGGAAGATTACGCGCGCCAGTCATGACATGTTTTGCGTGACTGTGTTCGAATAGATGTTGCAACAAGGATTGTGCAATCCCTTGCCGAAAGTATGCCGGATCAACGACGAGACGGGTGATTGTCAAATTGTCAACCGTGACGGCACCAGTGATGTTATCGTCGATAATATAAACAAAACCAGTCGGTGCCTCTATGTTGATGTCATCAATCGTTTCGCGTAATGGCGGGAAATCAGCAGTTTCGAGTAATCGTGCTTCAATCTGATAAGCGCGGCGCTGAACATCTAATAGTGACGTATGATCAGTTGGTTGAAGTGACCGAATCATCTGCAGCCTCCGTCGTCGTGCTGTCCGTTGTATCATCAGTCGGTAGATTGAGCTGTTCCTTCAACGTCGTTTTTGCATCCGCAAGTGAAGTCGGATCAAGTTGGTAGTAGTAGACGCCGTTGATTTTCGTATCCGTTCCTTTTAAATCAATCCGGTTGATCGAACCGATTTTTTTGATGAATGGTTGCAATTGGAATGCTTCCGTCAACGACATGTTCGTTTTGAAGTTATCACCGGTCGCATCCATCAGACTGTTCAATTTCGTGATGGAACCGAATGAGGTAGATTGATCGACGATCGCTTCGACGATTTGTTGTTGGCGTTTTGTTCGACCGATATCACCTTCAGGATCTTGATAACGCATTCGGGCATAAGCGAGTGCTTCCTCCCCGTTCAACGTTTGTTTCCCCGGCTCCAATTTGACGCCATTGCGCTTATCGGATGAGTCGAGCGTATCGATTGGTAATTTGACGTCGACATCGATGCCACCTAAGGCGTCAACGATCGCGACGACACCGTTGAAGTTGATCGAGGCATAATAGTCGATGGGGATATCAAGTAATGTCTCGACGGTTTCAATGGTTGAATCGATGCCACCGAAGGCATAGGAATGGTTGATCTTATCTTCATAACCAACCGAAGGAATCTGGACAAGTGAATCACGAGGAATACTGACCATATCGACCGTCTGATCATTCTTGTTGAATGTCGCGACGATCATCGTGTCAGCACGTGAGGAGGTATCGCCAGGTCGTTCATCCGTTCCGACAAGCAAGACAGAAAAGTGGTCTTTCGTCAAATCAATCGCAGCTTTTCGTTTCTCAGACTTGTCCCCACGAGCTAAATCGACTTTTGAGTCGTTTGCGGTCTGAAATGTCTTGTACGCGACATACGCGAAGGTCGCCCCTCCGCCAATAAGCACGATAAGAAAACTGATCACGAACACTTTGAACCAAGAACGTTTTTTCTTTATCTTTTTTTTATTGCTTCGGGTTCGCTCTTCCACGTTCATTAACCCCTAACTTTATCTGAATTTTTGAAAAACTTTAAAATTCTTTACAATCAGTATAGCAGTTCAAGAAATAATGTCACGTTCGAGGTAGCGTGTAGAGCCGCTTGACAACTCAGCTTGACCATTCGTCATATTCGTCATCCAGTCGAGAAAATCCGGAACATCGGCTGTCTTGACGAGGACGTCGATCTGGACTTGATCGAGGTAATGGATCTGATCAATTGGATGGACGCTTGCCCGCAGTTCGTTCTCGAGTTTTCCAAGCCATGTATAATCGACGGTGACGGAGACGACAGTATGTTCGATCCGTTCGACGACGCCGACTGCGTTCAGTGCTTCAGAAACGCTCGAACCATAAGCGCGGATCAATCCACCGCCACCCAGCTTGATACCGCCGAAATATCGTGTCACGACAACGACCGTATCGCGTAAGTCTCGCTTTTTCAATACTTCAAGCATTGGAACACCGGCCGTTCCGCTCGGTTCACCGTCATCATTCGCTTTTTGGATCTCATTGCGTTCACCGATGACGTAGGCGGAACAATTATGGTTCGCATCGTGGTGTTTTTTTTTCAGCCCGGAAATGAACGCCTGGGCTTGTTCTTCCGTCGTTGCACGCGCTAAATAGGTAATGAATCGTGACTTTTGGATAATGATTTCGTGGAAACCGTTTTCTTTTACTGTATAATAATTAGATAATGTCATAATCAAAAATGTCCTCCTCGTTAACTAGTTCTTTCTAGCATAACGACGTTCCAAGAGAGAGACAACCGTAGACGACTGGCAAGGAATGGAGGGAGTACCATGACGAATGAGATGAGGGAGCGGCTATCCTTGAATGATATCGTACAGAACATCATCGGCGTCGTAGAAGAGAGTCGGGAAGAAATCGTCCGGATTACGGAAAGTTCTCGCGAACAGTATGCCGAAATTCAGCAAGAACTACGCGACCTGAAGATTCGGGTGCACGACTATATAAAAGAAGCAGAACGACTTGAACGGCACATCAAGGATGCGAAGGCGCGACTCGTCGTCGTCAGTAAGAACTTCGACAGCTACTCGGAACAGGATGTCCGGTCGGCCTATGAGACTGCAAACGCGTTGCAGCTCGAATCGTTCATCAATCAACGAGACGAGATGAATTGCCGAAAACGACGTGATGAGCTCGAGCGCCGACTGATTCAGCTCGATGAGACGATAGAACGAGCAGATCAATTGATTGGACGTGTCTCGGTCGTCTTGAACTTCTTGACGGACGATATGCAGATGATGAATGAAAAATATGAAAAGGCGATGCAAAAGCAGGAGATGGGTCTAAAAGTCTTCCAGTCCGCCGAAAATGAACGCCGCCGGCTGTCGCGCGATATGCATGATGGTCCGGCACAGACGCTTGCCCATGTCTTGATCCGGGCAGATTTGATTGAAAAGATTCACCAGCACAATGGGGCAGAGGCAGCTTTTGAAGAGATTCACCGTTTACGGACGTTGATTCGGGATGGGCTTGCTGATATCCGTCGTATCATTTATGATTTACGTCCGATGACGCTTGACGATCTCGGATTCGTTCCGACGCTCGAACGCTATCTTCGTCATATTCAAGAAATTTCGAATATTCCGGTTCACTTTAACTATCTCGGAGGCGGTGAACGAATCGATTCGACGTATGAAGTCGCCGTTTTCCGGATCGTGCAAGAAGCCGTTCAAAATGCAGTTAAGCATTCCAAAGCGAGTGACATTCGTATTATCATAGAACAATATCAACATTCCGTACGAATCCATGTAAAGGATAATGGCGTTGGATTTGATTTTGATTCCATCGTCGCGTCGTGTGACGAGTCATTCGGACTCGTCGGTATGCGTGAACGGATCGAATTGATCGATGGTGAATTCGAAATCGAGACGCAACCCGGAAAAGGTACGGTCATCAAGGTAAAGATTCCGATCGAGGAATCCGAAGCGAGAGGGGAAACACTGTGAACAACGAGCAAGTGAAAGTAGTCATCGTCGACGATCATCAGTTATTCCGCGAAGGCGTTAAACGAATTCTTGATTTCGAAGAAGAGTTCGTCGTCGTAGCGGAGGGGGAAAGTGGAGCGGAAGTCATCTCGCTCGTCGAAACCCACCAACCGGATATCGTCTTAATGGATATCAACATGCCGCAAGTCAATGGTGTCGAAGCAACAAAACGTCTGATGGAAGTCTATCCGGACGTCCGTGTCATCATCTTATCGATTCATGATGATGAGACATATGTCATGCATGCACTTGGTGCAGGCGCGGTCGGTTATCTCTTAAAAGAAATGGCAACCGATGAGCTCGTCAATGCGATTCGTTCCGTATACCGCGAAGGTGGCTACGTCCATCCGAAGGTCACACCGAACTTGTTACAGGAATATCGTCGTTTGATGAAGATGAAACAAACGATGGCATCACAGCCTGTTGAAAAACGAGTCGCGGAAGCACCGCTCCACGTTCTAACACGTCGCGAATGCGAAGTCTTACAGTTACTGGCGGACGGCTTCTCAAACCGCGCGATCAGCGATACATTATACATCAGTGAAAAGACGGTTAAGAACCACGTCTCATCGATCCTTCGGAAGATGAATGTACCGGACCGTACTGGTGCCGTCGTCGAATCAATCCGCCGTGGATGGGTCGTCGTCTAACATCTCGAAAGACAGGAGCCGGGGCTCCCGTCTTTCTTTTTTTATCCAAGGAAAAATGCTACACTTAAAAACGATTGTGGCGTGTCACATTCGGCAGCGTCACGACGGAACTATAAAAGCGAGGAAATTCACGGATGAGCCAGATTGTGATCTTAACGGATAGCACAGCCTATCTGCCAACTACCTATTGTGAAGAACATCAAGTGCACGTCGCACCACTTAGTGTCATCTTCGACGGTGACGCCTATCGAGAAGGGTTTGACATCTCAGTAGCTGAATTTTATAAACGCATCCAGACGGGCAGCCTCCCGACGACATCACAACCGAACATCGGTGATCTCGTTGCGTCGTTCGAGCAATTGCCGGAAGGAACGGATATCATCGGTATCACACTATCGAGTGGGATCAGTGGAACGTATCAAGCGTTACATACGATCAACATGATGGTGGAGCATGTCAACGTTCATCCAATCGATTCACGTATTTCCTGTATGCCGCAAGCGTTTCTCGTCCAAGAAGCCGTTCGTTTGCGAGATGCAGGAGCGACGGCAGAGACGATCGTTAATCGTCTGGAGACATTAAAAAAACAGATTCGAGCCTACTTCGTCGTCGACGATCTAGCCCACCTTCAGCGTGGTGGACGTTTGAGTGTCGCACAGGCATTCGTCGGCTCGTTTCTGAAGATAAAACCGGTCCTTCACTTCATCGACGGGAAAATCGTTCCGTTCGAAAAAATCCGGACGTTCAAGCGAGCGGTCAATCGAATCGAGGAAATGATGAAGGAAGACATCAAAGGGGACGGAGCAGGATATGTCATCGGTGTCATCCATGCGGAGGATTCTATGAAAGCAGAAGCGGAAATTGCCGAACTAACGGCACTTTTCCCGCAGGCGCGCATCGAGATGAGCTTCTTCGGACCCGTCATCGGGACACACCTCGGACCTGGTGCAATTGGGATCACGTGGTATCATGCAGCGGAATGAACAACATAACCGATAAAACAGATGAGCAACAGGAATTCTCTTACATTGAGAATACCTGTTGCTTTTGTTTTGTCAAAATCCTCGATTTTTATGAATGATTCTACTTACGAGGACTTTTAGAGGCATAATGTACGCTATTCTCTTAAATTGACTGAGGAAAAAGCGATGGAGCAGGAACGTATGCGTACAAGGAGATACCAGGCATATGCGAGAAAGGAACGTCACAGAAAGGAGAGGTCATGATGATGGATCTTCGAGGACGACTCGTACCTGCTGAATGGATAGATACACCAAACGAAACATATCGATACATGCCAGCCGTAACATGGCGTTGTCAACGGTGTGGCGCACTACCAGTACGAGGTGCCTGTACATGTGGAAAAGCCTGTTATTATTGTCGAAAATGTCTCGCTTATGGCAAATTGCGAAGCTGCGGGAGGCTCGTGACGGATTTGGAGGCGCTTGATCCAGTGATCCCGTCGCAACACGGACCATTGTTGTTGACGCCGGCGCAACTGCGCATCGCACAAGCAATCCAGCAGACCGTCTTGCGTCCGAAACGACTTCTTGTCCATGCCGTGTGTGGTGCCGGAAAAACGCCGATGCTCTTTCCAGGAATCGCCGACGCCCTTACAAACGGACGACGTGTTCTTGTCGCAGCACCTCGGGCAGATGTCGTCCGAGAATTGACAGGACATTTGAAGCGAGCATTCGCAAATACGTCCATTGTCTCTTTATACGGTGGTTCGTCGGAGCGTCTCGAGTTAGGTGACATCACGGTCAGTACGACACACCAATTGATTCATTACCAGCATTGTTTCGATGTCGTCTTCTTGGATGAGGTCGATGCCTTCCCTTACCGGATGGACCGGACGTTGCACCGGTACGTCAAACGAGCAATGACGAAAGACGCTGCCTTGATTTTATTAAGCGCCACCCCTTCGTTTTGGCATCGACGCTTTCCGATAGTCCGACTGATGCGGCGCTATCACGGGTATCCGTTACCGGTACCAAAGCTCGTCGTACCTTATACCGAACAGATCGTATTCGATTGGTTGGCGCGTCATGCTACTGTACCACGGCTCGTGTTCGTCTCGCGTATTGCGGAGCTTGAGCGATGGCAGAACCGATTCGCATATGCAGGCTATACCGTCGAGACGGTCCATGCCGCGGATTCAGAACGAGTCGAGAAGGTCCGACGCTTTCGACAATCGACAGGAATCTTACTGACAACGACGATTCTAGAGCGGGGTGTGACGATCGAAAACGTCCAGGTTGCGATTCTTGATGCCGATCAAGGATTCAGTACGGCAGCCTTGATTCAAATCAGCGGACGTGTCGGACGATCGTCGGCGTATCCAGATGGTGACATTTTATTTTGCGCCAATGACCGAAGTGATGCGATGTATGAAGCGATCCATCACATTAAAAAAGCGAATGCCGTGCAACCATGAATCGATGTTTATTCTGTCAAGAGGTCTATCTACCTAGTTGGGAACTCGGAAATCTATGGACTAGGCAAGTGACCTGTCCGACCTGTAAAATAAAGTTTGTAAAAAGAGGGGAATGCGTCGATTGTGGAAAGCCGGGTTCGCCATGCTGTTCAGATTGTACGGTGTGGCGGCAACAAGGGCTGCCCCTCCAGACGACACCTCTTTATCTGTACAATAATGCAGCCAAGGAATTCATGCGTCGGTTCAAGTTTCTCGGAGATACTGCGTTGCTTGAGATGTTTACCGATGACTTGAAGAAGGTAAAAATCAAACAAGCTGTTCTTGTTCCGATACCGTTAAGCACCGAGCGTCTCGCAGACCGTCGTTTCAATCAAGCGGAGTTGATCGCACGCCAGATGCGTGGGAAAATCGCGCCGTATTTGAGTCGTTTGGAGGGTCCTGCCCAAAGTAAGGCAGGACGACAGGCTCGGCTTGCGCGAAGTAATCCGTTTTGCGTGACAAATGACGTCAAAGGGAAGAACATTGTGCTCGTCGATGACGTCTACACGACAGGTGTGACTCTTCGGCAGGCGATGTTTCGACTGAAGGAAGCAGGCGCAAAAGAAATTTCTGCTGTAACTTTATTTCGAAGTGTTTAAGAAAGCGACAATCCTGCCGATACTCTGTATGAGGTGAAAGAAATGGATGTCATCAATTGTAAATCTTGCGGAAAGTTAGTCGTGCGTCAATCTTCAGAACTGTGTATTGATTGCATACGAAAGGATCATACGGATTTTGAGAAGGTGCGCGAATTTCTGCGAGAACGACGAAAAATCCGGACTTCACCTAAAGATGTCGAGATCGGAACGGGTGTCAGTCGAGATACCGTCTTCCGTTACATCAAGGAAGGGCGCTTATTGATCTCCGAGATTTCCCAAATGGAAATCATGTGTGAGAATTGCGGGAAGCCCTCCCGTGAAGGCACGATTTGTGCCGCATGTCGTGATCGTTTACGACGTGACCTCGCCCAGGCGATGCTTGACTCTTCTGACTCTTCGAAACCAAGGACGTATCGGACTTGAACTAAGAATCTTGTAGTCTAGAAAGCAGGTGTTCACATGCGAATTGATTCTACGAAATGGGTGAACATGCCCAAAACGTACGAAAGAACTCAATCAGTAGAAGGAACAAAAAACCAACGCACGAACCGTCCGGACGAAGTCAGTATCTCAACAGAAGCGCGCGCGCGTTTTAATGAGACACAGACGTCACGGACTGAAAAGATTGAATCCCTCAAGCAGGCGATCCAGGATGGAACCTATAAACCGGACGCGAAAAAAATCGCGGAACGTTTCTTGAACCTGTAAGCGGAACATCGTAGACAATGGAGGCGACTCGGGGCACGGATGCGCGGGTCGTTTTTTATATGAATGGAACCTTTTTAATTCGGAAGGAGAAACCGAATGCAACTCATCAATCAACTCAACGAGGCGCACGCTCAATTGCTCGCGCTCGCAGAAGAAAAGAAGCACGTCTTGATTGCAAACGACATGCGTCGCTTGTCTGAAATCGTCAAGGAAGAACCGGTACATATCAAGCGGATTGAAGCATTAGAGCAAGAGCGACTTGCACTCATGGGTAGCGTGACGATGACCGAATGGATCGAGACGCACCCGGAAGATATCGACTCACTCCGGACATTGTTGCAGACGATCGGTCAGTTGCGGCAGCTGAATGCACTGAACGCAGAGTTGCTCGAGCAATCGTTGCACTATTTGGATTGGCATCTCCAACTCTTGATTCCAGAAGCAGACGACTTCACATATGGTCAGTCCGCACTGAACCAGACACACTTTAACCGAAACGCGTAAGGAGGAATACGGATGGGATCGACTTTCATGGGACTTGAGACAGGACGTCGGGCATTAACGACGAACCAGTGGGCCCTGCAATCGACTGGAAATAACATTGCGAACGCCGGTACGGAAGGATTCTCTCGTCAGCGTCTCGTCATGGGAACAACAGAACAGCTTTCGATATCGCTTGGATCTGGGCGAAATGGTCAAGTCGGAACGGGTGTCCGCGGAGAAATGATCGAGCGGATTCGTGACATCATGCTCGATAAGCAATACCGGGATGAAGTGACGAAGGTTTCCTATTACGGCACGAAGGAAGCAGCTTTCGGACGGATGGAAGATATCATCAATGAACCGTCGGATACGGGTCTTGCGAAGGCATTCGACGGATTCTGGGAATCACTTCAGACTTTGTCGACGAATCCGCAGGACTCGGGTGCGCGCAGTGTCGTCCGGCAAAAAGCAGAGACGCTCGCACAGACCTTCAATTACATGTCGAAGGCAATCAATCAGGTCAAATCAGACTTAAAAAGTGAAATCGATGTCTCGACGAAAAAAGTCAATGATCTCTTGCAAAAAATCCATAACATCAATACGGAAATCCATGTCGTCGAACCGCTCGGTACCTTGCCGAACGCGCTCTATGATGAACGTGATCGCTACTTTGATGAACTTGCTCAATATGTCGATTTCGAAAAAGTGACGGTAGATGCTCAGGCGATTGAAACAGGGAAGATGGGGAACGCGTTACGCAATGCAGAAGGACGTATTGACGTCATCATCAAGTTTCCGAATGGGGACAAGCTGCTTGCGGTCGACTCCGACTTACCGAAAGCAGGGACACTAACCTTCACGACGAACGATCAAGGACTATACACAGGCTTCAAATCGGAGACACAAACCTACACGTTCGATCAGCTAGGCGGTTTCTCAACAGGTCGTTTGACAGGGTTGATCGAGATGTACGGGCAAGAACGAAACGGTCAAGCTGTCGGTGAATACGTCAAGATGGAGAGTCAACTTGATGAGATGGCGAAGACCTTCGCCGATGCATTCAACACCGCGCACGCGACGAACTTGAAAAAAGACGGGACGGCGGGATCGAATGCGTTCTTTGCTTCGACAAGTGGCGACATCACGGCAGCAACGATTTCTGTCGGTACGGACATCAAAGCGAGTCTCGATAACATTGCGACGTCGACGGACGGAAACATCGGTGACAGCCAAGGGGCGCTGAAACTAGCGAAGATGAAGACGGCAAGTATTACGTTTACGAAGTCGAACACGACGACGACGATTGGCTCGTTCTATCAAAACGTCATCGGCAACATGGCAGTCTCGACCGAACAAGTCGCGCGCCTCGGGAAGAGTGCCGCTGTCTTGATGGAGAGTGCGGATCAACGCCGTATGTCGATGTCTGCCGTCTCGATCGATGAAGAGATGACGATGATGATTCAGTATCAACACGCTTATAATGCAGCAGCACGAAATATTACGACCGTCGATGAGATGCTCGATAAAATCATCAACGGTATGGGACTCGTAGGACGGTGATGAATAGATGAGAGTAACACAAACGATGTTGACGAAAACGAATATCGGGCACTTATCCTCTAGCTATCAGCGCTTGAGCACGCTTCAAGAGCAATTGATCAGCGGGAAGAAAATTCAGCGTCCATCCGATGATCCGGTCGTCGCGATGCAGGGCGTGCGTTACCGGACGGAAGTACGAGAAGTCGAACAGTTCAAGAAAAATGCCAGTGAAGCAACGGGCTGGATGGACTTGACGGATTCGGCCCTTAACGAAGTCACGTCGGCGATGAGCCGGATTCGTGAGTTGACGACACAGGCGGCGACGGATACGTATGATGCGACACAGCGTAAAGCGATCCAGAGCGAGGTCGGTCAATTGATCGAACACATCGGGACGCTCGCGAATACGAAATACAATGAAAAAGGGATCTTCAACGGGACGAAGACGGATACGGCATTCGTCTCGATAGACGGATTGCGTGATTACTTAGCAAGTGCTTCAGGTCCTGTTGACGGTGTCTTCACGGATGGAGATCCGACAGGTAAGGAGACGGAGTCGATTCAATATGAAGTCTCTTCCGGTATCGAAGTCCAAGTCAACATCTCGCCGCTTAGCGTCTTCGGACCGGAAACGTTCCAAACGTTGAAAAAAGTCTACGATGCACTCGGTACGAACGCTGATAACAACGGGGCTACCTTATCTGGTATGTTGAAGGATATCGATGAGATGGTGAACGGCACGGTCGAGACACGTGCTGATCTCGGGGCACGCGTCAACCGGATGGATTTGAACACATCACGGCTCGAGGATCAGGAAATCATCGCGAAGACGGTCATGTCGGATAACGAAGACATCGAGGCGGAAAAAGTCATCATGGAACTGAAGTCGTACGAAACGTTACACCGAGCGGCTCTCAGCGCCGGAGCACGAATCATTCAACCGACGTTACTCGATTTCCTACGATAAGGGGTGAAGGCAGATGAATCTTCCACATCTTGAAATGCGTCAGACGGCAGCACGAATCGGGATGAACATCACACGTCCGCAAATCGAGCAGAAGCAGACACCTGCCTCCCTTTCGATCGAACAGCCTCGCGGGGAACTGTCGATTGAAACCGTCGCGGCACGTCTTGAGATCGATTCGACACAAGCCTGGATCGAGATGGGGCGTGTTCCTGCGCTCGAGTCCGTTCGGCAGTACGCTGCCTACGGTCGACAAAAGGGACAGGAAGCGGTCGCGCAGAGAGCATCGGAAGGGGATCAACTGATGCGGATCGAGCAAGGTGGGGGAACGGTCGCGCGGATTGCAAAAACTAACGACGCACCGCCTGCCGAAGTGACGACACTCGGATTCATCCCGCGGAGTCTTGATCGGGTCAAGACGACTTTTACACCAGCGGAAGTCCGATTGAGCTACACCGCGAATCGTCCGAAGATCGATGTCGAAACGCATCAACCGGAGCTGACCGTAAAAGACGGACAGGTCGAGATTTTCTTACAAGAACAAAATCAATTGAATATGTGGCCGGTTGGTGGCATATTCGACGGGGAAGGATAACGACATGCAAATCGAAACCGATTTTTTTGGAACTATCACGATTGACGAGACGGAAATCATCACTTTCGCGTCCGAATTACCAGGTTTTCCGGACGCGAAGCGCTTCATCCTGCTCCCGTTCGGAGAGGGCGTACCGTTCTGGTCGTTTCAATCGATTGATCAGCCGGAGTGTGCGTTCGTCGTGACGAACCCGTTCTGGATTGATCCGGAATACGTCTTCGAGTTACCGGACGCAGCAAAAGAACAGCTCGGGATTGAGGATACGGCGCAAGTCGCTGTCTATACGACGGTCACGTTACGAGATCCGTTCACGACGTCGACGACGAACTTACGGGCACCCTTCGTCATGGAGACGAAACAACGACTCGCGAAACAAATCATCTTAGACGATACATATACGAATCGTCATCTGATCGGCAGCCTGACGGAAGTAGGTGGTCGCTGATGCTCGTACTCAAACGAAAGACGGGAGAAGCGATTCAAATTGGTGACGACATTGAACTGACAATTCTTGCGATTGAAGGCGATCAAATCAAGCTCGGTATCAAGGCACCGCGACAGGTCGACATCCACCGGAAGGAAGTCTACTTGTCGATCCAAGAAGAGAACACGGAAGCCTCACGTAGCACAGGGTTGATCGGACAACTCTTGAAACAACAGGAAAAATGATTCCATTTGAATGTCATTGGAACGTATTTTTCTTGTGAACGATACGCTTCAAACGAGGATGAAAAGACTCCCTTTGCCTGAATCTAGCGCAAAGGGAGTCTTTCTTATCATGAAACAAATGCTGAAACGCGTTGAATCGTGTATAGTAATGGAGAGAAAAGAAACCTTTTGAGCCAAAGAGGGAGTTGTCAGGAATGAATGAGACGAAGCAGCTGAAAAAAGACGCGAACCGAGTATTGAAAGCGACGAGTCGCACCTTCTATATCCCGATTAGTCGACTATCGCAAGACTTACAGGAAGCGGTCGGTGCTGCTTATCTATGCATGCGCGCCATCGATGAGATTGAAGATCATGAAGACTTGGCGACGGACGTCAAGACGATGTTGCTCCGGGAGACGGCATTGTTGATGCGGGGCACATTTTCCGCTACCGCCTATCTTGAGTTGATTGCGCCGTATACGGCACACCTACCAGAAGTGACCCTTCGTCTACCGGAGTGGATCGCCTATTGTCCGGCTGCGATTCGTCCGAAAGTGCTCGATTCGACGGCTGAGATGGCAGAAGGCATGGCGGTCTGGGCTGAGCGTGACTGGACGGTCGAGACGGAAGCGGATCTTGATGAGTACACATACTATGTCGCGGGACTTGTCGGTGTTATGTTATCCGACATCTGGTACTGGAAGGCTGGTATCGTCACCGATAAACAGCAAGCGATCGGATTCGGTCGTGGTTTGCAAGCCGTCAACATCCTTCGTAACCAACAGGAAGATGCGGAGCGTGGTGTCGGCTACTTCCCACCTGGTTGGACGACGGATACGATGTTCGCCTATGCGCGTGAGAACCTTGCAGAAGCCGATGCGTACCTTGCGTCCATTCCGAAGGAGACGACGATTTATGAATTCTGTCACATTCCACTTGCACTCGCACATGGAACGCTGGATGCCCTTGCAAAAGGGAAAGAAAAACTGAGTCGTCCGGAAGTCTTGAAGATTGTCGGTGCCGCCGTACTAAAACGATAAGCACAAACGAACAGCCGCCCGTTTCCGTCAAGGAAGTGGGCGGCTGTTTTTAACGTAATAGATAAAAAGCGAGTCCAATCAAGGCAGAACCCGTCCAAATCAAAGCGATCGTCCGTCCATGGGGCAAACGATAGCCAGCGCGACGGGAGACGAGTAGTCCGATCGCCATCACCGTCAACGCGACAAACCAGGTCAAGAACACAGATAGCTGTTGCATGTGTCTCTCCTTCCATCAATGCAAGTCAGACAGATAGGTCAACACTTTATCTTCATACGCCTTCCGGTCATGCGCGTATGACTGGACGTGTCCGCCGTTTTCCGTCACGTAGAGTTCCGAGCGCGGAGCAGCTTTTTGGATCTTCATGCTTTCCGTGACGGGAATCGCATCATCATCCTTCCCGTGAATCAACAGAATCGGGTACTCGATGCGCCGGACCGCTTCGACCGGTTTGACTCGTTCTGGATTAAGACCAGTCAACGGTGGCGTGATTTCAAGGATGATCGGTGTGAACGGGAAGTTCGGTAACCCGCTCCAGACGGGCAGGTTCGTTGCGAGATAATTCTCTAAGTCGCTGAACGGGCTGTCGGCGATGACACCGACGACATCCGCTTTCGGTGCCGTTACGAGTGATGTCGCTGCGCCCATTGAGATACCATAGAGGACGACCGGTTTTGAAGAACGTGACTTCGCGTAACGAACAGCTGTCAGTAGATCATCTTGTTCCTTGGCACCAACCGTAACGCGTTTCCCGTCCGATTCACCCGATCCTCGGAAATCGAACGTCAAGACGTTGTATCCGGCATCGTGAAACTTCTTAAATAGCGGGAAGACAGGAACATCATCTTGTTCCCGGTTCTTGCCATAGCCGTGAGCGAAAACGATCGTCAACTTCGCATCTTCGCTTGGTATCCACCAGCCAGACAAACGTGTCCGGTCTTTATAAGAACGGAAGGTGACATCTTCATAGTCAAGTCCTTCTGCTTTTTTGGGTGTCGTCGTCAAGGCTTCGCGTTCCGGTTGCGTCAACGATGATCCGACATAACCGGAAATCCCGATGACAACGATGACAGCGAGCGTCACGATGACGATCACGCCGCCGATGATTTTCTTACGATGTTTTTTCCACACCCGCGTTCCTTCCCTTCGTTCGGTTAATGGATATCTTTTTTCTTGAAGCGACCGCCATGGACATCATGGATGTTGCCGATCGCGATAAAGGCTTGTTCATCGAAGTCACGAACGATATCCTTCAGTTTAGATTCTTCGAGCCGGCTGATGACACAAAAAATGACTTTTTTGCCGTCACCGGTAAAGGCACCTTCCCCGTTTAAGTACGTCATGCTTCGACCAAGTCGGTCCATGATCGCAAGACCGATCTCTTCGTAATTCTCCGAAATGATCCAGACACTCTTCGATTGATCGAGTCCGTCGATGACGACGTCAATCGTCTTGAAGGCGACGAAATAGGTGATCAACGAGTACATCGCTCGGTCCCAACCGAAAACAAATCCAGCAGCACCGAGAATGAAGACGTTGAAGAACATGACGATCTCACCGACTGAAAACGGTGTCGAGCGGCTGAAAGAGACAGCAAGAATCTCAGTTCCGTCGAGTGATCCACTCGAACGGATGACGATCCCGACGCCGATTCCGAGAATTAAGCCACCGAAAACGGTCGCGAGCAGATCAACGCTCGTCAAGGGACCGATGTGTTCGAGGAGTTTCGTTGCGATTGCCATGACGAAGATCGCATATAACGTCGACAGGGCAAACGTCTTTCCAATCTGCTTATAGCCGAAAAAGATGAACGGGATGTTCAAGAAGAACAGCCACAAAGCGAGCGTCGTATCCGTCACCTTTGAGCCGATGATCGAGATTCCGACGATCCCGCCATCGATGATGTTATTGGGAACAAGGAACCCTTTGAGTCCGAGTGCGAAGATGATGGCACCGATTGTCAGCATCAGTAATCGTCGAAAAAGCTGACCTTTCGTAGAGCGGCGATGATGTTTCGTAGGTAGTGGTGACTGCATGCCATTCCTCCCTTCTATAGTAAAACGCTTTAGGATTACTATAACAAAAAAGCACGAAGACGTGTGTGAACGTCTTCGTGGAGAGGTCAAGGGCGATAACGTAACGACTGGAAGAAACGCATGATCTGTTCTGCTTCTGCCGGATTTGTATATTCACCGATATATTGATGATCTTGTTGTCCGGTGATAGTCACCGTACAGGAGACGAGTTGAACTCCTTCACTCAAGCGAATCTCAAACGTTGCGTCCGACAACGGTAACAACGTCTTTGACGAAAAATAGAGTGCCCGCGTACTCGTTTGATGCGCTTTAATGTCTGAGAAGGGCAGTTCGAACGACTGGGCATGATGTGTCAGCATGCGAACTTTCCCAGAGACGGAAAAACGGGGAATGGTATCGCTCGACAAGGAACAGGATTCGATTGGATACAAAATCTCCCGCAGGAGGAACGATACCATGACATCCGCTGGAACCGGGTGACTGAATAGATAGCCTTGGATACTCGGACAATTGAGCGTCCGAAACGTATCGAGCTGACGGAGCGTCTCGATGCCTTCTGCGACGACGGTCAGATTGAACTCACCTGCCATATAGAGAATGCTTTTGACGATCGCTTGGGCTTTGGCGTCATCCGTGATGTGGGTCGCGAACTGCCGATCAATCTTGATGACATCGATTGGATACCGTTGCAGGTAAACCATTGAAGAATAGCCTTTCCCGAAGTCGTCGAGTGCGATCCGAACACCGATCCGGCTGACGTATTCGAGCGTCCGACTCGTCATCGGATCATCCATGATTAAAGCCGCTTCCGTGATTTCAAGTTCAAGTAACTCAGGCGCAAGATCGTACGTCGACAGCATCCGCTCGATATGGTGTTCGAAGCCGGGGATCAAGAATCGTTTCGGTGAGACGTTGACGGAAATTGGAACAAGCTCTGCTCCGGTCGCCTTCCAGTCTTGCATCGAACGGCACGCCGTCTCGACGACCCAGTCTCCGATTGCGACATGTAAGGCACTTTCTTCGGCAAGCGGAATGAAATCGTTCGGTGGAATTCGTCCCCATTCCGGGTGTTGCCAGCGAATCAACGCTTCTAAACCGACAATCTTTCCTGTCCAGCTGTCGACTTTTGGCTGATATTCGAGGAACAGTTGATCATGTTCGATCGCGTAATGTAAGTCCTGCTCGAGCCGGTAGCGCCGGTAATAATCGATATCGAGATTCGATGCGTAGTGGTGTATCGTACTGTGATTTTCACGACGCGATCGTCGTAAGGCGGTATAGGAATGCTTTAACAATTCGACGGCGTCTGTACTGTCTTCCGGATAGCGACTGACCCCGACGGAAATACGAGCGAACAAGGCGTATGGTTCGATCGAGATCGGTGTTTCCGATAGATCGAGTAGTGCCTCGGCGCATGCCGTCACATCCTGTTTATCGCTTGTCGGTACGAGCAGGGCATACTCATCACCACCAAGATGTCCGAGGAACGTTCCATCTGACTTTGTTTGTTGTAATAAGGCAGCCGTTCCTTGTAGCCACTGATCACCGGAGCCGTGTCCGAAGGCATTATTGATCTCAGCGATGCGGTTGAAGGAGACGGTCAGGACGAAGAACGGTTGGTCCTTCTCTTGCCATGCGTCGATTGTCCCAATCAGCGCTTGCCGGTTCGGCAGATGCGTCACGGCGTCACGTAAAGCAAGTTGCCGCAATTGTTCCTCATATGCTTTTTGGAGCGTGATATCATGCATGATGCTATTTGTATAGGCGATCGTGCCATCCAGTTGAAAGACAGGAATCTGTTGGTCCTCGATCCATTTGATGCGCCCGTCCGGGAAGTGAAGGCGGTACTGGATCGTTCCTGCCTGACCGTCGACCAGTCGTCCGATGAACTGTTTCATCGCCGCGTGATCGCGCGCGTCTAGTCGTTCGAACAACCACTCCTTACTAAGAATTAAATCATTCGGCAATTCTTCAAAGATGTGCAGGAACCCTTGTGAGTGAAAGAGGATTCGTCCCGAGAACAAGTCGATTTGTGAGATCGCGGCATTAACGGCTTCATAGATTTCACGTGCCTGTGCCCGTTCGGTGATGAGTTGACGTCGTGCTTCGTCGACTTCCGATAAATCATAGAGGACGACCGATAGATGATCTGGATGATGGGGACGATGGAAGGCTTTCAAGCGCAACAGCTGATAGGTATCGTCAGCGGTCAGCAGGGAGACTTCCATTTCAAAACGTTCCTTTTCACCCGCAATCAAACGTTCCATCTCGAACCGGAGCGGATCGAAGTCGCGGGGGTGAATCCGACTAAATAACTGTTCTTGATCTAGCGTCGTCGCGTCGACTTCTGAAAGACCTAAAAAATGTAACAAAGCGGGAGAAAACTCGATCGTTTGTGTGTGGATATCAAAGTGGAAGATGACGAGTTCTGGAATCTGTTCTGTCAGTTCAAGTTGAGAGCGAATGGACGAGACATCTTCTTCGAGTTGTTTCTCACGTGTGATATCACGTGCGATCCCGTAAACGCCGATGACTTGTTCGTCTTGTTCGATCGGCATGTTCGTAATTTTTAACGTAACCCGGTGTTGATCGGCATGGAGTCCTTGTGCCGTATAATGAACGGTCTCACCATGTAGCGCACGATTGAAAAAGGATGTCACCGCTTCGACTTGATCAGGTGGATTGAAGACGGCAAAGTGCTCATAGAGCGTCTCAGCGGAATAGCCGAGCATGTCCGGCAATTGTTCGTTGAAATAGATGATCGTTCCAGAGGCATCAAATAAAAAGATCGCATCTGTCTGTTGTTGAAAGAAGGCTTCCGCCGTTTCCGGACGGGATACTTCAAGTCCACCGATATAGAGTGGGGCTGTGTCGGATTGACGAATCCGATTCATCGCTTCATGAAAAGCCATCCACGTCACCTCCTTACGATACTAACGTTCTCTCTACTAGTATCGGGTGTAGGAAATGGAAATTGCAACCTTCGTTCAAGGAATAGACTTATTTTTCAAAAAAGTGAACCAGTATATGAAAATCATGATTAAAAGACATCTGTCCTAAACCGAACACAAAAAAACCGAAACTCTGATGAAAGAGCTTCGGTCTAAATCTTAAATCGCTAAATCGACGGATGTAGCACTCGCATTCGGATCCGCATCCGGTCCTTGATCCGGTGCGCCCGGCATGTCACCACCCGGACCAGTTCCGTGTCCTCGACCATGACCATCGCGCTCTGGTCCTTTTTTCAAATCAGCGTAGCTCGAAACCGCATCCGCTCGTGACTGGGTGTGTTCCTTGATCTGCTTCGCTTGTTTTTTTGTCAGCTTGCCATCTTTGACTTGTTGATCAATCGCAGCGTTTTGCGCTGTTAGGACAGCTTTCTCGAAATCCGCGTAAGCAATCTTGTTCGCTTCCGCAAATTCAGGCAATGATTGATCCGCTGCTTTGAATTTCGCCTCATCGAGTCCGAGTGCTTTTAGAATCGCTGATGTCGCGTCGCCGAAGACACCACCTGGTCCATGGTCACCGCGCTTATCGTGTTCACCGCGATCCGGAAGATCATCATAGCTCTTCGTGTCCTTGTATTCCTCTGTCAGACGAGACTTGATTTCCGTTGCTTGTTTTTTCGTCATCTTCCCGTCTTTGACGAGTTGATTGAGTTCACTTGTCTGCGCCGCAAGCAACGCTTTTTTGTAGTCAGCGAACTTGATCGATTGTGCCTTCGCATAAGCAGCGAGCGATTGATTCGCTGCATCGAATTTCGACTGACTCAGTCCGAGTGCTTTCAGGACGTCAGCAATCAACGATTCGTTGAAGAAACCAGGTCCACCGTGACGACCGATCGGCATCTTCTCTTTTAACTCATCATAGCTTTTAACGCCACTGAAGCGTTCCGTTTGGCGCTTCAACATGTCGTCTGCTTGCGTTTGTGTTAAGTCACCGGATTTAACGAGACTAGTGAGCTGTTCCTTCGCTGCTGCGAGTTCTGCCTTTTTATAATCAGCGAACGAGATGCCTTTTGCTTTTGCGAGATCGGCGATTGATTGCCCTTTCTCCCGGGCAGCATCTGCCTCAGTTTGTGTCAGATTCAATTTTTTCAAGAGTAACGTCATGTCGTGTTTTTTCATACCTTCGAAGTGGTGCCCGTGTTTCGCTTGTTTTGTCGTGCTCGAGTCGTCGTTCGTCGCAGCATATGCTGATGCGCCTCCGACGGTTAATGCGCTAATTGTCAATGCAGTGATCCATTGTTTTTTGAATGTCATGGGATGATCACTCCTTTCACCTTTTATGGTAGAGGATCACGAAAGAGAAGTTGTGAGGAAGTTGCAAAGAAACTGCGAAGAAAGGCAAATCTGGACAAAAAGGCGCTACACTAGGAGTGGAGGGATGACCATGAACGTACTATTGATTGAAGATGAACAAAAATTAGCGCAGGTGACGGCACGCTTCCTGCGTCACCATGCGTATGACGTAACGATTGCCGGTTCGTTAGCAGAGGCGAAGCAGTGCTTAACGACAACGTTTGACGCTGTCTTAATCGACGTCCGCTTGCCGGACGGTGACGGTTGGTCGCTCGTGCCAAGTATCAAATCACAAGTTCAGCCGCCGGTCGTCTTCATGATGACGTCACGCGGCGAGGCCGATGATCGTGTCTTCGGACTTGAACTCGGTGCCGATGACTATCTCGTCAAACCGGTCGTCCTGAAGGAGTTGACGATTCGGCTTGAACGGGCATTAAAAGTCCGTCCGGTCGCCCGCCATGCGTTCGGTGACTTGACGATCGACGAGAAGGGACGCCAAGTCAAAGCGGGGGAGCAGGCGGTCAGTCTCGCAAAGATGGAGTTCGAACTGTTGCTTTACTTCATCGAACATCTCGATGAGGCACTGAGCCGGGATCAGATTCTTGATGACGTCTGGGGCTATGCGTTTGGTGGCGATACCCGGACCGTCGACACGCACGTTAAACAATTGCGGGATAAGTTGCCCGTCATAAAACAACAATTGAAGACGGTGCACCGGGTCGGCTATCGATTGGAGGCGATTGAATGAAACGACGTCCTTTGATGCGGAAGTTCTTATACGCTGTCGTTGGTCCGTTGCTCGTGATGGGGGTTCTTAGTTTCGTCTTGACGGCGTTCCTCGTCAATCGATTCGCAGAAGGTGAACGGTACGATCAACTCGCGCGGGAAGCGAACATCATTAAACAAGCGCTTGAAGCTGACACGCCGATTCCGCGTGACATCCAAGGATTTTTGACGACCGACGGGTTGACGCAACGGATCGGTGCGCGCGGACCAGCGGGGCGGTTACCACTTCTCGACGATTTAAAGAAAGAAGACGTCATTGAAGTGCAAGACGAACGGTTATTGACGTACCAGTTGACTGTTGACGGAACGCGCATCACGACGGTTCGACAAGCACCACTGGCGAGTAGTGCCCTGAGTGGTGTTTATCTCGCGATCGGACTCGCGTTACTCGTGACCCTGTTACTCGCATCCTTACTCGCTTACTATATGGGACGGCACCTGACACGACCGATCGTCACGCTTCGGTCCGTTGCCCAAAAGATTGGTGCAGGTGAAACGGACGTCGTCTTGCCAGCACGACCGAAGGATGAAGTCGGCGAGTTGATTGACGCGGTCGACGAGATGCAGACGCAACTGAAACAGAAGGATCATCTACAAAAGACGTTCATTGCCGGCATCACCCATGACTTGCGGACGCCGCTCGCGATCATTCGAAACGAGACGGAGGCACTCGCAGCAGGTGTCATTCCCGTTGCTGAACTGCCCGACGTGACGACGAGCATCATCGAGGAGACGGATCGACTCGGTCATCTGATTGATGAGACGTTGCTTTATTCGAAGCTTGCCGGTGGACGAATGCCGCTTGAAAGAACAGATGTGGCACTCGACGAAGTCGTGTCGATGACAGTTGAACGCCTGCGCGGAACGTTCACGCAAGTAGGACTGACGCTGGCGACGGAGCTGCAACCGGTTAGGCAGTCACTTGATCCACGCATGTTCGAACGCATCTTGATCAACTTCCTGATGAACGCCCGTTTTGCTTCACCAATCGGCGGAACGGTCACCGTTCGCTTAACGCATGACGAGTTGACGGTCGAGGATGAAGGAGCGGGTGTTCGAGCCGAAGACCGGGCGACGATCTGGGATGTCTACGTCAAACAAGAAGGCAGTGCCGGGCATGGACTCGGTCTTGCGATCAGTCGGATGATTCTCGATAGTCATCAATTCGACTATGGTGTTCGCGACCGAAGTGGTGAGGGAGCGGTGTTCTACGTTCATTTTTGAACGGACTAGATTAGACACAGAAAAAGAGAGGTCAGTTCTCGGAGTTAATCCGGAACTGACCTCTCTTGAATTAATGTAACGATTATTGACCGTCGTTCGCATGAACAAGACTTGGTTTGACGAGAGTATAGAACTCATCGCTCATTCCGACACGGCTGCCCATCTGGCACGCGAGTTCGAGTGTTTCCTTATAGAAGTTCGCGACGAGATCGTGATTCTTGATGTGCTCGTCTTGCATCGCTTTTTTAACCCCAAGGACGACCTTGTCGATTTGCTCATCGGCATCATTGCGGACTGGGACGACGTTTTCCGGAAGATCGACTTCCTTATCGTGTCCGTTGAAGCGGAACGATGCACCGAATCCGAGGTGCTCGAGGAAGAAGTGCGGTAACAGTTTACTAGCGAAGAACTGATGCCATTCCGTCTCTTTCATTGCTTCCATGTCACGCTTGAACGACGTCGTTGCGAGTGCATAACGATCGTGTGTATCCTTCATGAACTTCTCGAGGATCGGAACCTGCATTGCAAACGCATTCTTGAGCAAGTTATCGAGCTGTTCTTGCGTTAATTGTTCTTGTTCAGTCATCGCTTTAACCCCATTTCGTTTCGTTATCCCTATCGTAAGAAATTTAGACAATTCCGTCAAATCTTTTTCGAGAATAGAGTTTACCTATTTCACAAAAGGGAATCCATAACTATCGATCATTTTAAGGGGGAGTCAGCATGAAACGAATCGCAATGACAGGAGTCTTACTCGGAGCATGTCTGACTCCGGTGACAGGCTTTGCTGCAAGCAACGTAACGTATAGTAAAGGAGTCGTCGCGAACAAGACGTTCGGCTATACGGTCAAGACGACGGATGCGTTGAAAAAAGCAATTCAACAAGACAAGGTTGATCTCGTTAAAAACAAGACGGTCAAATCAAAATACGGTGTCATCACGCGGAGCGGCACGTTCGCGTTGTACTATAAAGTTAAGGGAGCGGATCAGTTACTCGTTAACTTAAACTACGAGCCGAAGAAGCTCTCGAAAAAACAGTTTGATCGTGAAATCGGATATGGTACATATCTCGGGACGAAAGGTAGTAAAACCTACTACTACGTCTTACCGACAGAAGCCGTTAAAGGTGCTGTCGGCAAGAAAGCGATCGAGAACTTGATCGTTAAGGACGTCCCGCAGATGATGAAGACATTCAAACTGCAATGAGCACTAGCTTTTGCTAGTGCTTCTTTTGTTCGTTCGGTATAGTTGAAAATGAGGTGAATGAATATGGAATGGAACGTCACAGACGTCAAACAAACAACAGATGTATTACAACTCGAAAAATGTGTCAACGATCACGATGGCATTGAATTAAAAGTCGCAGCCGATTGGGTCGGCGAGAACGATTTCGCAATCTATGACGGCGAACAATTGATTGGATATTTACAAGCATTCGCGTACTTACCGACGGAGTGGGAATTGAATGTCTTCGTTGATCCGGATTACCGAAAACAAGGCATCTTCACGGCACTCGTTGAAGCAGCACGGGCGCGAGCGACGGAAGCAGGCGTTGAAGCATTTACGTTCGTTATTGACGATGCAAGTGAGTCAGGTCAAGCTGTCCTCGAAGGATTAGGGGCTGAGTACCGGATGACTGAGTACAACATGGTCTTGAAAAAGGCGCAGTTGTTCTTGAAAGCCGATCCGGATTTCGAATTACGTGAAGCGACAGCAGACGATCGTCCATTCATCGTTGAGACGCTCGGTAAATCATTTGGGAACACAGACGAGGAAGCGGAGTCAATCTATCGAGCGATTGAATCCGACGACCGGATCACGTTCATCGGCGTCGCTAATGGCAAGCCGATTGGTGTCATTCGTGCCTATCTCGCTTCCGATACACAAGCGAGCATCCATGCGTTCGCCGTTCGTCCGGAAGCCCAAGGTAATGGTTACGGGAAGAAGATGCTGAAGCTGATGGTTCAAGCGTTGTTCCGGACAGGTCGGACACAACTGGAGCTCGACGTCGAGACGGATAACGACCGGGCGCTTGATCTCTATAAAGAGGCAGGATTTGTCGTCCATCGTGGCTATCAGTTCCACGTGTTGGCGGTTTAAAATAATGAGCGATTGACGGATATTCCAGTGCATGCTGGATGCTCAAGTTGCTCCACTCCTACAGGAAAAAGCGCAGTTGCGCTGTTAGAGACAAACAAGACCCGGCTCTTCGCTTGAAACGAAAGAGTCGCGGCTTGTGTCTCGCCTGAGGAAGGGAGCAAGACTTGAGTACATTCGTCGATCGCTTTTTATTTGTTATTTTACAAACTAAACAAAAACGTTGGAACCTTTTCTGCGATCCGTCGTATACTAGACATATGGAAAAAAAGAGGAGGCGACGTCATGGAGAGTCGACAGGATTCATTGCGGACGTTGAAGTGGGTATCAGGTGGAATGGAAGCGGTGCTCGGGATTCCGCTTTTAGGTGGTTCAATCGTCATTTTCTCAGGTTATAATGCTCTGTGGTTGATGCTCGCGTTTCACATCGTCGTCGTCGTATTGACGGCACGCGCAGGAAATGTCTCAAAAGGGAACATCGTCGGGATCGTCGCATCAACAGTCGGTGTCATTCCAGTCGTCGGGATGTTCTTGCACATGGCAGCAGCGATCACGATTTTGGTCGATGCAGCACTCAGTAACCGCATCGTTACACGAACACATGTCAAACACGTCGAACCGATTCAACCACGACCGGTCCGTCGGGAACAAGAAAAACAAGAAGACCACCCGTTCTGAGTTTTTTTCGTTGACAGCGAAAAACAAGCCGTGTAAAGTAAACAACAAGTTAAGCCATATCAATTACATCGACGACGCGGAGTAAGTATCGTCAACACTGCCGACCAAGCGAGTCAGGAATGGTGAGAGCCTGACACGGTAAGCTGAACGAGAATGGACCGCTGAGAGCCTGTTGAACCTTCGAGTAGACAGGACGGTTGCCCCCGTTACCGGGCTAGCTGGTTGTTGGACCAGCGACAAGTGGAGACGATTTTTCGTCTCAATCAGAGGTGGCACCGCGCGGATACAGGCGTCCTCTATGCATTAGCTGTTAGCTATGCGTAGAGGACGCCTTTTGTTGTACGTCAAATGCCGAATCATCCAACGCTCATCATATTTCTCAGGAGGCACTACACATGAAAAAAACATTGATCGCAGCGGCGAGCACGGCAGTTTTACTCGCAGGATGTGCAACGACAGAACCAGCAGAAGATAAAAAAGCGGATAAGAAGGTCCTGCATACGATGGAAAGTTACGATCTCCTGTCGGTCGACCCGGCAGATGCCATCACGTCAAACATCTTCAACCAAATCTACGAAGGACTCTATCGCTTCGATGAGAAGAATGAACTCGTTCCGGCGGCAGCAAAATCACATAACGTGTCAGAGGACGGGAAGGTCTATACGTTCAAGCTTGACCCGAATGCAAAATGGTCAGACGGAAAACCGGTCACAGCGGAGAACTTCCGTTATGCGTTCGAACGTGTCGTAAAAACGAACTCACCGTTTGCTTACTTGCTTGAGCCGGTCGAAAAAACGACGGCAGTCGACAATGAGACACTCCAGATCGAATTGAAACGTCCGACACCATACTTCCTCAGCATGACGACGTTCGGCACATATATGCCGGTCCGGGAAGACATCGTCAAAGCTGAAGGCGACCAGTTCGGGACGGATCCAAAAACGAACGTTTACAACGGACCATTCACATTCAAAAAATATCAAGCCGAACAAGGGTATACACTCGCGAAGAACGCTGAGTACGCGGACCGGAAAAACGTCAAGATTGACGAAGTCGACGTGAAGATCATCAAGGATCCGATGCTTGCGATCAACTTGTTCGAGTCCGGCGATCTCGATGTCGCACCACTCAACTCAGAGAACGTCGTCACGTACAAAGGCAAAAAAGAGTACAACACGTTCAGCGATTCGCGGATGTTCTTCATCCGGATGAACGAAAAGACGGACGCGTTGAAAGATAAACAGACACGTCAAGCGATCGACGCGGCGTACAATAAAAAGGCGTTGACGGAGACGTTGCTCGGAAACGGATCACTCCCAGCGGATTACATCGTACCAAAAGAACTTGATCCGAAATACGATAGTACGCGTCAGATCGAATCGTCGTACGATGTAGCAACGGCAAATAAAGTGCTGGCGAAGCAAAAGCATGAGCTGACGATGTTGATTGAAGATGACGATGTCTCGAAAAAAATCGGCGAGTATATCCAAGGGGCGTTGAAGAAACAGAACGTCGACGTCAAACTGTTGTCACTGCCGAAGAAAGAACGTCTCGCGCGTGAAGGGCGAGGGGATTACGATTTGTCACTCGCGAGCTGGGCGCCGGACTATCAGGATGCAACGACATACCTGAACTTGTTCACGACCGGTAACCCGTTCAACATGATGGATTACTCGAACAAACAATATGACCGTCTCTTGAAACAGGCTGAAAGTGAACTCGATCAAGACAAACGTCTTGCCTTACTCAGTAAAGCAGAAAGTGTATTGCTCGACGATCAAGCGATCTCACCTGTCTACCAACGGAAGAATGCCTTCCTGCAAAACACGGAAGTCAAAAATCTCGCCCGTCATAATGTCGGAACGGATATCTCGTATAAGTATGTTGAGATTGAGCGGAAATAAGAAAGAGAGAGTGATGGATGAAGCGATCCATCACTCTTTTTGATGGATTTTGTCAGTTCGCTGGTAATCGCTTTTGAAAATCAGGTCAACTGACTTAAAACGGTTACAAAAGAAACCGATAGAGAGGACGGTGAAAGAAGATACAGGAAAGGGAGTTTCGGTTATGCGTAAATTACGAAGCAACTTGAAGGTACGGTTATTCTTTTGGGTCTTAGCCATCTCAGTCATCACGAGCGGCATCTCAGCCCAGCTTGTGCTTTATCTCCATCGTGGACTTGATGTCGCGGATACGAACGCGATTTGGTTCGGAGCAGGGATTGGCTTATTGTTATCGTTGATTGGGACGTCATTGATTCAGTTGATCTTGCGTCAACCGATCAAAGCAATCGAAAAGGCAACAGAAACGGCACGCGAAGTCGCAAATGGTAACTTCAACGTCGATTTCGAAGAAGCGAAGCGTGGGGATGAAGTTGACCAACTGATGCACGAACTCGAAGTGATGGTCTTACATATCCGCAAACAGGCGACACAGATGGGAAGCTCAAGCGATAAGCTAACAGCATCCGCACAAGAGATTGCAGCAGCAGTCCAGGAAGGCAATGCGTCGGGTGAAAGCATCCGTTCAGCGATGGCAGAGCTATCCGCGAAGATGAACGAAAACGTCGATCAAGCGTACTTGTCGATGGATGCACTTGGTGCTGTCAAACGGACGATGGACGAAGTCGCAAAAGAGATGAACGAAGCGTTGAAATCAGCGACAGTCATGCAGACAGAGGCCCAGAACGGGAAGACACTCGCAACTGATTCTGTCGAAGCGATGCATATGATTTCGAAGAAGATGGAACAGTCGGCAACACTGAACGGTCGTCTGACGGATATGACAGGTGAAATCTCGCGGATTACAGATGTCATCAGTGACATCTCCGCACAGACGAACTTGCTCAGTTTGAATGCATCGATTGAAGCGGCACGAGCAGGAGAAGCAGGACGTGGATTTGCCGTTGTTGCAGCAGAAGTTAAAAAACTCGCTGAACAGACAGCGACATCCGCGAAAGAAATCACCGATTTGATTTCTGGTGTTAAACGTCTCGTTAACGATACGGCGAACGCGATGACCGATGTTCAAAGCGAAGTGGCGACAGGTGTTGGTCTCGTTGAGCAGGCAGGTTCGTCATTTGAAGAGATTCACCATTCGACAGAGAACGTGTATTCACGCGTGAAATCGGTTGATCAGCTCGTCGTTAAATCAGATCAAGAGATCGATCAGGTTGGCTTAACGACAGCAAATATCCTCGCTATGGTTGAGGAAGCATCGAAGCACGCAGAACAAGTTTTACAGGCATCGAGCCATCAAGCAGCATCACTCGGTGAAGTGAACGGGGCGATGGAAGAGCTTGTAGCAGTGGCGGAACAATTGCAAGAAGAGACAGGTGCGACGCGTCTCTAAATTACGGAGAAATCGTACATCCGACATGGATGTACGATTTTTTTGCATTTTTTTGAAGAAAGTTGTTAAACATTTCGAGCCGACGACGATATATAAGGTGGAAGCAGTCATCGACTTCATCCACCGTGTCACTCTTGGGCCGGCCAGGGGGCACATCTCGGAGAAGACGGATCTTCAAAGAGACAAAAAACTTATCCTATGGAGGGAAATTACAATGATTATCAATCACAACGTAACTGCGCTTAACACGCACAACAAACTTTCGAGTGCTACTGCAGCTCAAAGTAAATCAATGGAGAAACTCGCTTCAGGTCTTCGCATCAATAAAGCTGGGGATGATGCAGCTGGTCTTGCAATCTCTGAAAAAATGCGTGCACAAGTTCGAGGTCTTGATCAAGCTGGACGTAACGCACAAGACGGCATCTCACTCATTCAAACAGCTGAAGGTGCTTTGAACGAGACACACGATATTCTTCAACGGATGCGTGAACTTGCTAACCAAGCGGCAAACGATACAAACACAACATCTGACCGTGGAGAGATTCAAAAAGAAATTAACTCTTTGACTTCTGAAATTAACCGTATCGGTAACACGACTGAGTTCAATACTCAGAAATTACTTGATGGTGGTAAAAATGGTGCGGCTGTTGCAGCTGTTACTGGTGTAGCTGGTGAATATGGAGTAACAGTAGGAACGTCGGATATCACTATCGATGGTGAAACATTCACTTATGATGCTGCTGGCGATGGTACAGGTGGCAAATTTAAAGATGCAGCATCTCTTGCGACAGCAATTGAAGCTAATGCAACTATTAAAGACAAATACGCTGCTACTGATAATTCAGGAGCACTGAAATTAGTACAGTCTACAGGTTCTGAATCTTCAACAGCTCCGGTTGTTACTGGCGGAACATTATCGACTACAAAAGCTGGTGTTACTGAAGTTGCAGCAGTTGCAGCAGATCCAACTAAGAGCTTGAAGTTCCAAATTGGCGCAAACGAAAACCAAAGTTTAACTTTAGATATTGCTGATATGCGTGCATCTGCTCTAGGAATTTCTACTACTGGAACAACAGATTCAAAATTAGCGGTTACTGACGGAACGAACAACACTACGACTGAACAAGCATTAGATGTCTCAACACATGCTAACGCAGCAAGTGCAGTTACAAAAATTCAATCAGCAATTGATACAGTTTCTGCTGAGCGTTCAAAACTTGGTGCAAACCAAAACCGTCTTGAGCACACAATTAACAACCTCAAAACATCTTCTGAAAACCTAACAGCGGCTGAATCACGCGTTCGTGACGTTGATATGGCAAAAGAAATGATGAACCAGACTAAAAACTCGATTCTTGCACAAGCTGCACAGGCTATGCTTGCACAAGCGAATCAGCAACCTCAAGGAGTTTTACAATTACTTCGTTAATATTAGTTAAATGATTTTAATGAATGGATAGATTAGATAATAATCTATCCATTTATTAATTTCAGTACATAATTCTTAAAAACTATTTTGTATTGAAATTAATAAATGGAGGGAGAACCTTTCAAATGAATTTAAAAACTAAAAATGAAATATTGACTCCTCAATACATGAAAAAATTCAAATGTATCGGATCATTATGTGAAGATTCATGCTGTTCAGGATGGAAAGTTACAATAGATGAGAAAACCTATCGTAAATATCGAAAATCACAACATATCGAATTAAAACCAAAGTTTAAAAAATATATAAAACGTGAAAGATCTCACTCAACAGAATCTAACTTTGCAAAAATAAAAATGAATGAAAATAATGCATGCTCTTTTTTAGATGAAAAAAGTTTGTGTAGTATACAAACTACCTTAGGAGAAGAATACCTTTCAAATACTTGTAGTACTTATCCAAGAATCGTTAATTCAGTTAATGGAGTTATTGAAAAGGCTGCAACAATCTCTTGTCCAGAAGCGGCAAGATTAATACTACTTAACCCTATCCCCATGCAATTCGATCATTTTTTAGATGAAGATTTATCAGCGAATATAAATAAAGCGGTGCAAACTAAAACTAATAAAGATACTTTACAGTACTATTTTTGGAATATAAGAATTTTTTCTATAGGGCTTATTCAAAATCGAAATTATAATATTGAGTCAAGGTTAATTTTATTAGGTTTATTTTTTCAAAAGCTTCAAAACAAAATCGATATGGGATTATGTAATGAAGTACCAAATTTAATTACTAATTTTTCTAATATGATAAATCAAGGTAATTTTGATGAAGCTTTGGAAAAAATACCTGAGAAACCAAAAGTCAATTTAATGTTATTTAAAGAAATAATCAAGAACAAATTTAGTAAAGGAATTTCTAACAAACGATACTTCGAATGTCTAAACGAAATGATACAAGGACTAAAAGAATCTAGTAATAATGACAGTATTGATAATATTGAACATTATAAAAAAATCTTAAGAGAACATTACAAACCGTTTATAAAAAATAATGAATACATGTTAGAAAATTATCTTGTAAATTATATTTTTAAAAATTTGTATCCTTTAGAGTATAATGAGCCATTTGATGATTATATGATGTTAGTTATTCACTATTCTTTAATTAAAAATCATTTGATAGGAATGTCTGCTTATCATAAAGGTCTTACTCCTGATCTAGTTGTAAAGTTAATTCAATCATTTGCGAAGTCGATAGAGCATGATCCAATTTATCTATATCGGGTATTGAAATTTGTTAAGGATAATGAATGTAATAATATGGCATATATGTCTGTGTTTATAAAAAGCTAGCTCTATTCAATGACTCTTTACTAAAAGAGTCATTTTTGATAAATAATCATTCTAATATAGGTCTAAAGCTAATAAAAAATTAGTATAGACCGATAAATAAATAGATACTAAAACAAGGAGTGACCGACTATGAATTCCATTAATACGGAAATTCGCCTTCATCTGCCTTCGAACGTCCTACCGTACGAAGCGACACGTAATGTGTTTGTGGAAGCGAATCAGGAAGCACTAGCAGAAGAAGGAGTCGTTGTCCTACCGACACACCAACACGTTACAAAACTTGAAACAGCGATGGAACAAGCGAATATCAAGCTAGAACTGCAACGGACAGGACTTAAATTCGTCAAGCATGAAAAATTAAACGAATATTACATTCAAGTTGTTGATACGAATAATAACGTCGTCCAGGAAATTCCGAGTAAAAAAGAACTCGATTTCTTTGCGGCATTCATGGAATTTAATCAATTAATCGATAAACGGATTTAACAGAAAGGACTGATTGGATGGCAGGTATTCGACTGAGCGGTTTAGCAAGTGGAATTGATACAGAAACGATGATTAAACAATTGATGCAGGCGGAACGGGCACCGGTCGATCGTTTATCGCAAAAGAAACAGACGCTGACATGGCAACGCGATGCCTACCGGGAGATGAACCGAGCATTACTTGATTTCCGGACAGCCGCAAGCGATATGCTGTTATCGAAGAACTATCAATCAAAAACCGTCACCAGTTCCAATCCGACGGCGTTGACGGTAACAGCAAGTCCGAGTGCATCAGCTGGCAGTGTGACGATTGACAGCATTGATCAGCTCGCGAGTGCCGCTTCGGTAACGATGGTCGCAGCAAGTGGTAAGAAAAGTGATGCAACACTGGAAGAGAGTGGATTGTTCACAAAAGACGCAGATGGAAAAATTAATGTGCAAATCAATACCTTCGATGCAGCCGGTGTAGCGGTGACAGAGACATTGAAGCTTGACGCAACACAAAAGATCTCGGATTTGACAGCGGCAATCAATGGTAAAACCAGTCTTGGTATGAACGCAGTCTTCAACGATTTAACAGGAAAACTCGTCTTAACAAAAACGAGTACCGGTAACTTAAATCCTGCAGGTGCCGACATCTCGATCGTCGATGCATCAGATAATACTGCGAAGGTTAATTCACAAGACAGCACATTCGGTCGTGAAGGACAGAATGCGAAATACACGATTGGTGGACAACAGCTCGAACAGACGACGAATACATTCACGCAGAACGGTTTGACGATCACGTTGAATAACGTCTCGACGACAGCGACGACGATCAATACGACACTCGACACGCAGAAAAACTTTGACGCGATCAAGAACTTCGTCGATAAATACAATGACGTCATCGATAAGATGAACAAAAAAGTCCGGGAAGAGAAGTATCGCGATTATCAGCCGCTGACGGATGCCCAGCGTAAGGAACTCAGTGAGGATGAAGTCAAGAAGTGGGAAGAAAAAGCGATGAGTGGTGTTCTGAAGAACGATAGCTACTTACAGGACGGCATGAATCAGTTCCGAAGCGCAATTTCTTCAAAAATCGATACCGGTTATTCGTACACGTCAGGAACGGATACGATTCAGCTCCAGTATTTGTCGCAAATCGGAATCACTTCAACGAGTGATTTCCGTGACGGTGGGAAGCTAAAAATTGATGAGACGAAACTGAAGAAGATGCTCGAAGAACAACCGGAAGGTGTCTTTAAACTATTCACAGCTGATGCCCCGGAACCGACGAAGGATGCGCAAGGGAATACGATTCCAAACCCGAATGGACTTGATGGTTTTGTCCGTCAGATTCAAGGTTTTGCAACGATACTTCGCGATAAGATTTCCGGAGTCGCCGGACGGGATGGAGCGGTTGCGACGACGTATCGACTCGGGAAGTCACTCGCTGATCTTGATAAGAGCATGCTATCGTGGGAAGACAAGTTGAAACGAAAAGAAGACAGTTACTATCGCCGATTCGCGGCGATGGAACAAGCGATGAACCAAGCGAATAGTCAGTCTTCGACTCTCGCTGGCTATCTCGGACAAGGACAATAAAAAGGAGGAAACGCGATGAACCCTTATGCGACGTATCAAACGAACTCGGTAACGACAGCGTTACCTCAAGATTTAACACTGATGCTATACGAAGGTTTGATCAAATTCTCGATGCTTGCGAAACGAGCGATCGAACAGAAGATGATCGAACAAAAAAATACGAACATCCAAAAAGCACAAGCAATCATTTCGGAGTTACAATTGACGCTCAATCAATCGATTGCGCTATCGAAAGACTTGAATAGTCTTTATGACTACATGCAAACACGCCTGATGGATGCCAACGTCAAAAACGATTTAGTGGCAATCGACGAAGTGATTGGTTTTGCGGAAGAATTTCGTGAGACGTGGAAAGAAGCGATGAAACTCGCACGGCAACGATGAGTCCGCTCGATCCGTTTCGCCTGAAGACAAAACGACTGATTGAGCTGCTTGATCAAACGCCAAATGAAGAGACATATGACGAATGGATCGAGAAGATTCAAAGTCTTCTGAACGAACGCGAAGCGTTCATCGCTGCCCACTCGAATCTGCTTGCTGGAGCCAATCAAGCCATCATCCAGGAACTCGTTGCTGATAGTCGGAAAATCGACTTGAAATTATCAGCAGAAACGGCTAAATTAGGGGTACAAATCAGTCAGTTGCGTCAGACGCAAACGAGTCGTAAATCGTACGTTGATCCGTACGAAGAAGTCGATCATAGTTTTTCACCGTATTTTGATTCTCGTCAGTAACTTTCTTATGTGAGGGAGGGATCTTTCGTGACCAAGCGGGAAGACAAAAAACGTCCTGTACAACAGCCGTATTTTCAATCGGACGGCTCGTACGATCAGTTTATTGAACCGGACGTCGAATCGGAATCATGGGAAGAATTCGAACGCCCTATCTCTGATACACCGGATGTCTATGAAGAAGAAAAATATCGTCGTGAGTCATAAGCGTACGACAAAAATACCGGTCAGACCTTGGAGCAATTTCTCGTCTGATCGGTATTTTTGTTGTTTTTATAAAAAACATCACTCTTGTTCCTGGACCCATTCCCAGTGGGTCCGTGCTTCTTTTTTGATTTTATCGGTCGCCGTCTTACTTTGGAATAAGCGGCTGTACCATAGGCGAGACTGCTCTTTATCTTTCATCACAGCATGCAGGTCAGCGATCCTCAATAACAGGACGTCTTCCGGAAGCCCGCTCTCTTTGACGGACGTGTAGTTGTCGTAAAGCGAGATATATTTCTCGATTGCTCGGCTCGCCCAAAGTTGTTCTTCCGCTTGTTGACCGGTCAAGCGGTATAACCAGGACAGACGAACACCAAGCATTGCTTGGATGGCTGGTTTTTGCTCCGTCACTTGAGCCGTATAGAGACAGAGTTTATAGAGCTGGATCGCTTGCTCGATCGTCCGCTCCATGCTAGCGAACGGCAGGACGGGAAGCGTCGACAGGATGTGATTTTGTAAGGTCGCCCGAACGTCCGGCGACAACTTTCCGAACGACACGTGGAAGAAGAACCGACAATGGCTGCACTGAACCGGTTCATAAAGATAGACATTGACGCCTTGATGGCGGATGAAGCCATCAAAGTCGGTCGAGGCGACACGGATATGTCGCGACAGGACACGTTTCGTCTCCGTCGTTTTCAAGCAGTAGGGGCAGGTGCATTTTTTAAGATATAAGTCTGGCATGTAGGGGAACTCCTCTAATTCTAGATTACACGAAGACGTTGACGAGCATTCCCTTGATCTCGCCAACTTGGTCGAGGATATCGAGCCGGCGCGATTCGCCAGAGATGACCGTATCCGTCAACTGAAGGAGCTTCGCATCGACTTGCTCGACGACTTTATAGATCTTCGTCCGACCACGGCGGTTGAAGCCGCGCTTCTCTTCGAGTTGTTGTGATTGGTCGAGGGCGTCTTTTAAGAAGTCCTTGATCTTTTCTTTGTAGCTTTCGAGGTGCTCAATTGTCTGACTTTCAGCGAGCAGTTGACCGTGTTCTTCGACGAGCGCGAGCTTTTGTTGCAAGCGCTCATAGCCTTTGTGGTCGCGTTTCTCCTGCATCAAGGCAGAGAATGTCGTCGACGCTTCGACTTCACGCGGACCGCCTTTTAAGGACTGGAGTCGTTGCGTTTCTTGGATGCGGCGGATATCCATCGGGTCTGCCTCCTTAGTTGAGTAATTGTAAGACGCCTTGCGGCAGGGCATTCGCTTGAGCGATCATCGCCATCCCCGATTGGTTGAGGATGTTGTATTTCGCATATTCCATCATCTCACGCGCCATATCGGTGTCGCGAATCCGCGACTCTGAAGCCGTCAAGTTCTCGACGCTGACGCTGAGGACGGATGACGTCGCTTCAAACCGGTTCTGAATTGCCCCGAGTTGTGAACGTTGCTGAGAGATCGTATCAATTGCTTTCGTATAATGGCTGATCGCATCATTCGCGTCCGTTGCCGTCATGACGCTGAGGGCGTACTCGGGTGCGTCACCGCTCGAGAAATCAAGCGGACGAATCGAGGAATTAGCTTGTGTCGTTGAACTGACGCCGATCGCAAGGGCTTGCATGTCGTTAATCGTGATCGAAATCCCTTCGTTTGCCCCAGCATTCGTTTGGATGAACAGGGCACTGTCGGCATCGTTGAACTTGCCGCTTAACAACTCTTTGCCGTTGAACTGGGTCGTCTTCGCAATCCGTGAGACCTCGTTTGTTAGCTGATTGATTTCTTCCTGGATTGCTGTCCGGTCTTCGGTCGCGAGTGTTCCGTTCCCAGCTTGGACGGCGAGTTCGCGCATCCGTTGCAAGAGGTTATGTGTTTCACTCAAACCACCTTCAGCCGTTTGAATCATCGAGACTCCGTCAAGAACGTTCTGTTCCGCTTTATCGAGCGCCTTCAAGCGATTGCGCATCTTCTCCGAGATCGCGAGACCAGCTGCATCATCCGCACCCCGGTTGATTTTTTGACCGCTCGATAGTTTATCCATCGTCGTCTTGACGTTCGTCTGGTTGATGCTGAGGTTGCGGTAAGCCTTCAAGGCTTGGACGTTATTCGTGATTCTCATTCGTATTCCATCCCTTCGTATCGTTGATGATGTGCGGCGCGCACGAGTGGTCGATCGACGGTCTGTGCCGCTTGCCAGGTGACGCGTAAGTCTTCTACCAGTTCGAGTAGCTCGTCGAGAACGGCTGGTGTCATATAGACCTGTAACGTTTGCTCAGCAAGATAGTGGTAGAGCGCGTCCAGTTGTGCCGTGATGATGCCACCGTCGTCGTGTAACCCCGCCTGCAATTTGTCGAGTAACTGATAGGCTTTTTGTAAGCGTTCGTTGACCTCGTCAAAGCGATTCGTATCACGTGCGAGAATGGCGCGATCGTATTGAAGGACGAGTCCCGTCAACATCACTTCCGTCAGCTGTTGCGGGGTCATCGCGTAGAGTTCTTGTTCTGTCATGTCTGCCGTCCTTTCGCGTTGTCGAGTTCTTCGATCAGTAAGAGCAGTTCTGCCATCACGTCATAAAGTTGCGGTGGGATCGCCGTCCCAAGGTCGAGATCAAGCAAGTGACCGAGCAGGGACGTATCGTGTTCGATCGCGACCCCGTTCGCCCGTGCTTCTTGCAGGATTCGATCGGCGGCTTGACCGCTAGCTCGAGCGACGACGACCGGTGCTTGACCGGATGCTTCATCGTAGCGGAGGACAGCAGCAGTCTTACGTCCAGTTAAGTCGATTTTCTGATACATAACGGTCTCCCCTTTTAAATACGGTAGTCGTAGCCACGTGGTGTCTCGTCTTGTTTGACGGTTTCTGTGACTTGCTCACGCGTGAATGGACGGAACTGGATTCGGACGTCTTGGTAACCGGTTGCTTGCAGAGCGTCCGTCGTCCGATCGAGGAACGGTGTTGCCAGTTGCTCAAGGACCGGATGATCGTTTTCGATTGTGATCTGCATCTTGCGATTAACGGTCTCGACCCGGACACCGATCTCCCCGAGGCGTGGCGTATTGAGCTGGACGTACAACGTGTTGTTTTCCCAGTCGATCACTTCGTCCGGCCGTTTGTTTTGCAAATGGACGTGGAGTCCTGCCGTCGCTTCAATAAGTTGGACCGGTAAGGCGAGTAAAATCTGGTTCAACTGTTGCTGATTATCTGGTTTATTGACTTGCTGTTGTGCTGCAAGGAACGTCTGCAATTTGGCAGCTTCCGGATTCGCTGCCGGCGTACTTAGCTTCAGTTCCGCCGTCTGGAGCTGAAGCGTCTTTTGGACAGTCTCCTGCAAAAGCCGTGGACTGTTCTGTTGCGGCTCATACGGAACGGTTTTTGTTGCGGGCTGCGCTTGTAAAGACGGTGCTTGTGGTGGAAGTCCCTGCATCTCTGGTAAGTAGGTCGGACGGACGTTCGCTGGCGCATAGCGGAACGCTTCAAACGCAACTCGGACTTCCTGTAAAACGGCTTTTGACTCTGTTCCACGCCCGAGTAACGCCAATTCCGCACCCCGTTCGAGTTTCGATAAAAAGTGGACTAGCTGTTTTTCATCCTTCATCGAGGTATGTAATAAGGCGTCCGTTTGCTGGAAGACTTGTTTTAAGCGTTGCGCCGTACTCTCGATGACGGCGACCATCTGGACCGGACGTGTCTCGACGAGCGGTTCGATTTGCCGGAGTTGGGAGACGATCGTTCGCTGTTGGCTCTTGAAATCATTCGTGATCTCAGCAAGCCGTGGCGTCACTTCACGGACGAGCGTTAAGGCAGAGCGGACCGGTGCCGGTTGCCCTGTTACTGGTTCCGATTGACTTGCCCGTGCCGTCAGACCGATCAGTTGCTCACGAACGCTCGTCTTCGGCTCGAGTGGCGCTTGCGGGAAATAGGGCGCCAGTTGTTTACGGACCGTCTCGATCTCGCCTTGTTCGAGCATTGCGACGAGTGCTGGGCGTTTCTCTGCTGGTATGTGTTCAATGTATTGCCGGATATGCAGGGGTGACGCTGTCTCGATCTCGCGTTGCGTCGGTAGCGTCGCACGGGCGACATCAAGGGCGACGGCTTTTTCGAACGTCGGTTGCTCCGTTAAGGCGTCGCGCTCCGGCAGGACGTCTCGATAGTCTTCCGTCGTCGCAAGGAGACTTGCGATCAAGACGTCGGCGTCAACAGGCAGTGCCGTATCCGGTCGCGATACGAGTTCGAGTGCTAAGTCCTTGTACGTTCCTTGCAGTGCCGTCACAAGCTGGGCGACGATTTCCGGTGTCTGCGGCAATTGACCGCTTGCGAGTAACTTCGCGACGGCTTGCTTTAGTTCAGCCGGTACACCTTCAAGCAAAGCGGGATCGACATTTGACGGAACAGACAGGACAGGTGGCGTTTCCGCATCTGGTGTCGCTGGTGTTAGTTGTTCAATCAGGTAACCTTCTGCTGTCTGTCCTTTGACCTTGAACTGGAAATCACCTGTCGGAACGTCGCCTGTGAAGGTCATCTCGATCTTATCCCGACCGACTTGGACGAGAGCCGTATGCGGACCAGTCTGCTCAAGGACCGTTCCTTTATAGGTCTTTGTGTCCAAAAGCGGCGTCTGACCAGGGGATTGCGCCGGACGTGCCGGGTTCAATTGGATGTTCATCGAGAAGCCTCCTTGTTTTTTAAAACTGTCATCTCATTATATATCGGCAGAAACCAAAAAGGATTGAGCGAATTCATCGCCCAACCCTGATTTTTTTACGGTTACTCTTTAAGATTTGATTGCATTAAAGCGTTCCTCTAATGTCATCGCGTTCAATTGTTGATAACGAGCCATCAGCTCGCCAGTTGCTTTCATTTGGTTGCGGACGATGTAAGGAGAGGCGTTTACGGGAAGGATCATGCCATTACGAGTCTTGAGCTTCGTCTGTCCGTCTTCCTCGATGACTTCAGACATGTGGCTCCAAGCATACCACTCGCAATCATCACGTTTCGGTGATTTTGTTGGGAAAAACACGAGGCCGAGTGTCGGTTCAATGACGACTGGGACTTTTCCTTTTACAGATGCGACACGTTTTGCTGTCACGATGCGTTCCTCAATGGAACTGTTGTATTGCCTGCAGGAAAGCTGCAGTAGTTGATACGGTCGAAGCGGGGTCATGATGGTCGAGCCATCCTCGAGTACGATGATGGATTGCTTCATCATATCGTAGCACGGGAGAATCGCCACCGTCCGTTTCGTGATTCGATACTTTTCGTCATTATGGAATGGTCGCATTCGACTACATCCTCCTTAAGATAGGACAATGGATAAAATAGGTAATTACTAACGATATAATACAATAATACAACTGTAATGACAATGTAATTTTTTAAAATATAGAGCAATAAGTAGGGAATATTATTCATTTTTTAGAATGAATTCAAAGTAATCAGAATTTTTAATTGTCAATAATTCCTTCTTTTGATAGACTAAGCCGTAGAGAGCTTGCTCTCGAACTCTGGTTTGCGAAGGGAACGTGAATTCGAATGGAACAAGGTAAAGTAAAATGGTTTAATGCTGAAAAAGGTTATGGATTCATCGAAACGTCTGACGCGAAAGACGTATTCGTACACTTCTCAGCGATTCAAGTCGATGGTTATAAATCACTTGAAGAAGGCGAAGAAGTGGAATTTGAAATCGTTGAAGGCGATCGTGGTCCACAAGCTGCGAACGTTTCAAAGATCTAATCCAATAGCAGCCGCCACCGTTTTTAGGCTATTCGCCTAAAAGCGGTTTTTGTTTTGAGTTCGAATAAAACGGGTATATACGTTAACATCAACATGCTTCAATATTATCGTACGCTAAGAACAGTAGTGAACGTTCATGAGAATGTCATTGTTCTCATGGTCTTCCTTCACTTATCGTGCTATAATAAAAACGAACCAAAGAATTTCGAATATTCAGAAGGAAACGACTGAAGCATCTCGAATTCATAGGTTCAACCGGTTACTTAAGGAGGAGTTTACATGATCTACAACATTCGCGGTGAAAACTTGGACGTCACAGATGCTCTCAAGGATTACGTCGAGAAAAAGCTTGAAAAGTTAACTCGTTATTTTACAACTCCTACGGAAGCGCAAACGGCTTATGTCAATCTCAAAGTCAACAATGAGAAGCAAAAAGTCGAAGTGACGATTCCAATGCCAAACCTCTTGCTCCGTGCTGAGGATGTCAATGGCGATATGTATGCAGCAATCGACCTCGTCGTCGATAAGCTCGAACGTCAGATCCGGAAACACAAAACGAAATTGAACCGGAGAGGGCGCGCTAAAGAAGGCGGCATCGGAGAGTACTTCAAAACGCTCGAAGGACCGGAAGCGGAAGCGCCAGTCTATGAAGAGGACGAGGCAGAACTCGAACTCGTTCGGACGAAGCGTTTCACACTCAAACCAATGGACACGGAAGAAGCAATTCTTCAGATGGACATGCTCGGACACGCATTCTTCGTCTTCTCAGACGCAGAAACGGGCAACACGAACGTCGTCTACCGTCGTAAGGATGGTCGTTACGGTTTGATTGAACCAGAATAATGAATGCAACAGGGACTCGCTCTTACGGGCGAGTCCCTTTTTGATATGATGAAAAACTATTTCTAAACAAGGTACGTTTGCTCTACGACAAAAGACCGAGACCTCTGCTCGGTCCGCTTGTTGAAATTTGACGTCGTATTCGGTACACTGAATAAAGGAAAAATCTCGGAATTCTGTTCGTTCAAAGAATCGTTCGAAGTAAGGGGACTGTAAGGCATGGCTAATTTTCTAAAAGAATTATTTGCACCAACGAAACGTGTCCTGAAGAAAGCCGAAAAAGCAGCAGACGCTGTGGAAGCGCTCGAGACACAAATCGGTGCGTTATCGGATCAAGAACTGGAAGGGAAAGTCGTTGAATTCCGTGAGCGTCTCGCTAACGGAGAAGACTTAGATGATATTTTACCGGAAGCCTTCGCGGTCTGTCGCGAAGTGTCAACACGCGTTCTCGGCATGCGCCACTACCGCGTTCAGTTGATTGGTGGATATGTCCTGCACAATGGGGATATCGCCGAAATGAAGACTGGGGAAGGTAAGACGCTCGTCGCAACACTCCCTGTCTATTTGAATGCTCTCGCTGGCAACGGCGTCCACGTCGTTACCGTCAACGAATATCTCGCAAAACGTGACCGTGACATCATGGAGCCGCTTTATGCAGCACTTGGTCTCTCGGTCGGCTTGAACCTCTCTAGCATGTCGCGTCAAGAAAAACAAGCAGCATACAGCTGTGACATCACGTACGGAACGAACAACGAGTTCGGTTTCGATTACTTGCGTGACAACATGGTCCTCTATAAAGAAGACCGCGTTCAACGTCCACTCAGTTATGCCGTCGTCGATGAAGTCGACTCGATTCTCGTCGATGAAGCGCGGACTCCGCTCATCATCTCAGGATCGGCCGAAAAATCGACAGCGCTCTATTCGCAAGCCGATGCATTCGCGAAAATCATGAAGGCAGATGAAGACTACACGGTCGACATCAAGACGAAGAGTGTCCTGTTGACGGAGCAAGGAATCGACCGTGCTGAAAAATACTTCGGCATTGATAACTTGTTTGGTCTCGAACACGTCGCGCTCAACCATCACTTAAGCCTCGCGCTGCGGGCGAACGCCGTCATGCATCGCGACGTCGACTATATGGTTCGTGAAGACGAAGTCATGATCATCGACCAATTCACGGGTCGTGTCATGGAAGGTCGTCGTTATTCGGAAGGTCTGCACCAAGCGATCGAAGCGAAGGAAGGCGTCGAGATTCAACGCGAATCTATGACCCTTGCGACGATCACGTACCAAAACTTCTTCCGGATGTATACGAAGCTTGCCGGAATGACGGGTACAGCAAAGACGGAGGAAGAAGAGTTCCGTAACATCTACAACATGCACGTCGTACCGGTGCCGACGAACAAACCGGTCGTCCGAAACGATATGCCGGACTTGATCTTCAAGACGATGAACGGGAAGTTTGCTGCTGTCGCAGACGAAATCGAACGTGCCCACCGTGAAGGACAACCAGTCCTCGTCGGTACGGTTGCCGTCGAGACGTCGGAGTTGCTGAGTAATATCCTCAAAAAACGTGGCATCCGTCACGAAGTCTTGAACGCGAAGAACCATGCACGTGAAGCGGAAATCATCGAGAACGCGGGTCAAGCGAACTCGGTCACGATCGCAACGAACATGGCCGGTCGTGGTACCGACATTAAGCTCGGTCAAGGTGTCTTAGAAAAAGGTGGTCTCTACATCCTTGGGACAGAACGTCACGAATCACGCCGTATCGATAACCAGCTCCGTGGTCGTGCCGGTCGTCAAGGAGACCCGGGGGCATCACAATTCTATCTCTCACTTGAAGATGAATTGATGCGTCGCTTTGGTTCTGATTCGCTGCAGTCGATGATGGACCGTCTCGGAATGGATGATTCGCAACCGATCGAGAGTCGGATGGTGTCTCGTGCCGTTGAATCGGCTCAAAAACGCGTCGAAGGAAATAACTTTGATGCGCGGAAACAAGTCCTCGGATACGATAACGTCATGGCGGATCAACGGAAAGTCATGTACGCGGACCGGGCAGCAATTCTCGATGCCGGTTCCGTGTCAGATATCGTCCGTCCGATGATCGAGCAAACGATCGAAGCAGGCGTCCATCAGTACACGCCGGTCGAGTTCGTACCGGAAGAATGGAGCATCGGTGCGCTTGCGGAGTGGGCGAACCAGACGCTTGCAATCGAAGAGAAAGTCACGGAAAGCGACCTCTTCGGAAAAGAACGCGAAGAGATCATCGAGTTGCTCAAAGAGCGCACGTTCGCGCACTACGAACACAAACGGTCAGAAGTCCCAGCGGAAGCATTCGATGAGTTCGAAAAAGTCATCGTCCTGCGTGCCGTCGACCAACACTGGATGAACCACATCGATCAGATGGATCAACTCCGTGAAGGGATTCACCTCCGGGCATACGGTCAAAACGACCCGCTCCGTGAATACCAATCAGAAGGTTCGATGATGTTTGATGCGATGAACGCTGCGATCGCAGAAGAAGTGACACAATTCGTCCTTCGTGCGGATCTCGACCCGAACCTCAAACGCGAAAAAGTCGTCCAAGACGAAGTCGCGGTTTCTGGTAAGGAAGATAAAGCGGTCAAGAAAAAACCGGTCCGGAAAAATCCAAACGACCAAATCGGACGCAACGATCCGTGCTGGTGTGGATCCGGTAAGAAATATAAGAACTGTCACGGCCGTCAGGCATAAGTGATGAATCGACTGAAAGAGAGGCAGGAGATTCCTGCCTCTTTTCACGGAAAGAGAAGGTGGATTACATGGAATTAGCAGAAATTCGCAACACCGCCGAGTGGATGGAAAAAAAACTCGACGAATATAAGGCATCACTCGACCTTGAGTCGAAGATTGCTCGTATTGAAGAACTCGAAAACGAGATGACGTACCCGGACTTCTGGAACAACCAGGAATCGGCACAAAAAGTCATCGATGAGTCGAACGGCTTAAAAGCGATGGTCGACAAGTATAAAGAACTCGAAGCAGGTCACGAGAACGTCGCCTTGACGTACGAATTGATCAAGGAAGAGCCGGATGCAGATCTTCAAGAAGAGCTCGAGTCAGAACTCGGCGATCTCAAGAAAAAGTTCGAAGACTTCGAATTACAAATCCTCTTGAACGGGGAATATGACGCAAACAACGCGATTCTTGAGTTACACCCAGGTGCGGGTGGTACTGAGTCACAAGACTGGGCATCAATGCTTCTCCGGATGTACCAACGTTTCTGCGATAAGCAGGGCTGGAAAGTCGAAACGATGGATTACCAACCAGGTGATGAATCCGGTGTCAAATCGGTCACGCTTCGTATTCAAGGGCACAATGCCTATGGGTACTTGAAAGCCGAAAAAGGGATCCATCGTCTCGTCCGGATCTCACCGTTTGACTCATCAGGCCGTCGTCATACATCGTTCGTCTCGTGTGACGTCATGCCGGAATTCAATGATGACATCGATATCGAAGTCCGCACGGAAGACTTGCGGATCGATACGTATCGTGCTTCTGGTGCCGGTGGTCAGCACATCAATACGACGGACTCCGCTGTCCGGATCACCCACGTTCCGACAGGCGTCGTCGTCTCTTGTCAACAAGAACGGTCGCAGATCAAAAACCGTGAAGCGGCGATGAAGATGTTGAAAGCGAAACTTTACCAACGCGAAATCGAAGAGCAACAAAAGAAACTCGACGAAATCCGTGGTGAAAAATCGGATATCGCATGGGGTAGCCAAATCCGTTCGTACGTCTTCCACCCATACAGCATGGTCAAGGATCACCGGACGAACTATGAAGTCGGGAACACGCAAGGGGCAATGGATGGTGATATCATGGGCTTCATCGATGCGTACCTCCGTCTCATGAATATGTAAGACAACCAACCAGTCGGACGATGTTCGACTGGTTTTTTGACCGTCAAAGGGGGAAACGTGATGAAGAAGCAAAGTCGGGTCAACAAACAGGCGTGGGAATACCGAGCATATGAATTTTGGGAGAAACGCGATGGGACACCAGCCAAATACGCTGCACGTATTAAACAAGATCCAGCCGCATGCCTGAAGAAGCATCGACATGATCTCGAAGACGTCGCGGGGAAGGCGATTGCGAATATTTGTGGTTCAAACGGACGCAAGGCGGTTCCGTTAGCGTTACTCGGGGCAGACGTCACTGTGTTCGATATCTCAGAGGAGAATGCCAAGTATGCGCTTGAACTGGCGCACCATGCTGAGACAAGAATCACGTATGTCGTCGGTGATCTCTATGCGATCGATCTTGAACGATATCGCGATACCTTTGATATCCTTTACTTAGAAGGCGGGATTTTGCATTATTTTGCTGATCTCAAGCGTTTTTTACAGATTCTCTTTGCAATCTTGCAACCTGGTGGACAGCTGATCCTTAGCGATTTTCATCCGGTCGGACGCTGGATCGATGCTGATTTGAAGTATACACCACGCTACTTCGATCAAGCCTTGCAAGCGGGTGACTTGGCGTATAAGACGCACTTTACGAATGAGGAGCAAGTCGATTTTCCAGACGTTTCTGTCCGCTATTTTACATTGAGTGAGATTTTAAACGGGATTCTTCAAACACGTTTCATATTAGACCGATTCGACGAGCATCGTGGCTGGAATGGTGAGAACATCCCGTCCGAGTTCACGCTCCTCGCAACCAAACCATTTGAAGGGAGCAATAACTAATGATCATACGTAAAGAAGGCTTTAAGGACGCAACGGGAATCCGGCTCGTCCATGAAGCGGCATTCGAACAACCAAACGAAGCGAATCTCGTTGATGCGTTACGCGAGGAGGAAGCCGCGCAACCAGTCTTCGGTCGCGTCGCCGTGACTGATAAAGGAGAAATCGTTGGTCATGTCCTGTTGAGCCGGATCCATATCGATGACATCCCATCGCTTGCCTTAGCGCCGGTCGGTGTCCTGCCAGCTTGGCAGCGAAAGGGTATCGGCTCTGAATTGATCCGTCAAGTGATCGAGGATGCGCGTGACGCCGGGGAATCGCACATCGTCGTCCTCGGTCACGACAGCTATTATCCACAGTTCGGCTTTGAACGGGCGATTGACTACGGTATCAAGCCGCCGTTCCCCGTTCCGCCGGAGGTCTTTCTCGTTCTTGCACTCGAACGGAATGGGTTACGTGGTGTCAGCGGCATCGTCCGTTACAGTCCACCCTTTAGTGCGGTATAAAGGGAACACTGTGAGTTGTTCCGCCTGTCTAGTCGTTGTCTGACTTTTCCGCTAAAATGAAACACGAGAATCAATTGATAAGGGGAAATGGAATGTCATGACATCGACACGTCAGGAAGTCGTGCGCGATTATGCGTATTTGTTAATCGGGTCCTTGTTCGTCGCAAGTGCCTTTAGTTTATTTTTAGCACCGAACCAACTCGCCTCGGGAGGGGTCAGTGGCTTATCGATCGTCTTGAACGATTTGTTCGGAATTTCGCCAGGATTGTTCCAACTCGTCGCGAACGTCGTCTTGCTTGCGATCGGTTGGATGATCCTCGGGATGGGCTTTGGGGTCAAATCACTCGTCGGGTCGATCTTCTTACCGGTCGTCATCCTCGTATATGAGCGGTTCGATGTTCCGGCTGCGACAATGAATCCGATGCTTGCTGCAATCTTCGGTGGTGCCGGGGTCGGGATTGGACTCGGTCTGATCTTCCGGGGACGAGCGTCGACCGGAGGAATGGATTTGATTGCGCAAATCCTGCATCGTTTCACGAAATTGCCACTTCATCTGTGTATCGCCTTGCTTGACGGCACGATCGTCATCAGTGCGGCGACAATCTTCTCGCTGGAGATTGGGCTGTATGCACTCGTCGCTTTGTTCATCACGATCAAGATGATCGACGTCGTCCAGCTCGGAATCACGAACGACAAACTTGCCTACATCATCTCCGATCAACGGGAAGCGTTAGTGAAGGAAATCTTCGAGACGCTCGATCGCGGGGCGACGGAGATCGAGGCAGCGGGAGCGTTCACGCGGACACGCAAACCAATGCTAATGGTCGTCGTTCGTCAAGGAGAAATCACGACGCTCAAAGAAATCGTCAAACACATCGATCCATCGGCATTCCTCGTCGTCAGTGAAGCCCATGAGGTGCTCGGACTCGGGTTTACAGACGATAAACGCTACCGTAATGTGCCGTAATCGTTCTTAAAACGTGAAGTTTTTGTGAAATCACGCTTAACTCATCCGGATAACGGTTATACTCTAACTAGGTCAGTAGCGTTTATGTAGATACTTACAAGAGGGGGATATCCGGATGAAGCTGAAAAACTTGTTACTCGCGTTAGGCTTAGGAACGACACTTGCGCTCGCGGCATGTGGTGGTAGTGACGATTCGAGTTCTGATGATTCATCGTCAGGCACGAAGGATGAGTCAACGATGAACGATGATTCGTCGAAGACACAATCCGGTGTAGATGCTGAGAAAATCTTCGCCAACAACTGTGCAACGTGTCATGGTAAAAACCTTGAAGGAAACGTCGGACCGAACTTGACGAAGGTTGGCTCGAAATATTCTTCAGAAGAGATTCAAAAAATCATCAAGAACGGGAAAGGGCAAATGCCTGCTGGTATCCTGAAAGATGATAAAGAAATCATGGCTGTTGCCGACTGGCTCGCTGCTAAGAAATGATTATGGGATATGATGGGGTACGAGATGACACACACGACATGTGTTCGTCATTCGTGCCTCTTTTTTATGGTATAATCGCCTGAAATGACATTTGATTGTAATGTGCGTTCAATTTTGTCCCTGTTATAATGGTGGTCGGTAGGTTTTTGGACCTATTCATTTAGCATCAGTAAATAAGTAAGGATGTGAAGTACGTGATCAAGATGCAACGAATCAGTAAGATTTATCCGAACGGCGTCACGGCACTCCGTGAGGTCGATTTGACGATCAATCAAGGCGAATTCGTCTATATCGTCGGTCCGTCGGGTGCGGGTAAATCAACATTCATGAAAATGATGTACCGCGAAGAGAAACCAACGAGCGGTTCATTTTTGTTTAAAGGAATCGAAGTCGGTAAGTTGAAGAACCGTCAAATCCCCGAACTTCGTCGCCAAATCGGCGTCATCTTCCAAGATTTTAAATTACTCCCGTCACTGACGGTTTATGAAAATGTCGCCTTTGCGCTAGAAGTCGTAGGGGAAGACAAAGCACAAATCCGGAAGAAAGTACTCGAAGTACTCGATCTCGTTAAGCTCAAGCATAAAGAGCGCAACTATCCGGACGAATTATCTGGGGGCGAACAACAACGGATCTCGATCGCGAGAGCCATCGTCAACCGTCCGTCACTCGTCATCGCCGATGAGCCGACTGGAAACCTGGACCCGGATACAGCATGGGAGATCATGGAAGTATTCGAAGAGATTTATCGCCGTGGGACAACGGTCGTAATGGCGACACACAACCGGGACATCGTTAACAAGATGCGTCATCGTGTCTTAGCGATCGATGGAGGAAAAATCGTCCGAGACGAAGAGAAAGGAATGTACGGCTATGAAGTTTAATGGATTCCGTCATTTACGGGAAGGGGCAAAAGGTCTCGTCCGGAACGGCTGGATGACATTCGCTTCTGTCAGTGCCGTTACCGTCACGTTACTTCTCGTAGGAATATTCGCGATGCTCATGTTCAACGTCAACAAGATTTCCGATAACGTCGAAAAAGACGTCGAAATCCAAGTGTTCGTCGAACGAGAAGCTGACCAGTCGAAGATCGATGCAGTCGGTGAAGCACTCAAGCAGATGCCGGGTGTCGACTCCGTTCGTTACAGTTCGAAAGAAGAAGAACTGGACCGCTTCAAGGAGCAACTTGGCGAAGGTTCTCAAGCCTACCAGTCGGTTGAAAAGGATAATCCGCTTCATGACCGGTACATCGTCAAAGCTACCTCACCAAAAGAGACAGAAACACTTGCAAATTCCGTCAAAAAAATGGAAAATGTAGATAGTGTCGAATATGGTAAGGACTATGTTAAAAAGATGTTTAACTTCCTTGAAGGAGTTCGGATCGGTGGAATCATCCTGATCGTCGGATTGACGTTCATGGCAATGTTCCTTATTTCGAACACGATTAAAGTCACGATCTTCTCCCGTCGCCGGGAAATCGAGATCATGCGCCTCGTCGGAGCGAAAAACGGATTCATCCGTGCACCGTTCTTCGTCGAAGGATTATTGATGGGCATATTAGGTGCCATCATCCCGATCGTCGTCGTCTACTTCGGTTACGAAGTCTCCTACAACGCGATCCAACCCCAACTTTCTACCGTGAATGCGGGAATATTCTCGTTGATTCCACCAGGTGAATTGTCGGCACAAGTCGTCTTAATCCTGCTCGGACTCGGTGCATTCATCGGTGTATGGGGATCAACGACATCACTCGGTCGTTTCTTGAAGATTTAAATCAGTTACCCAAAAATAAAATAGAGGAGAGATGCTTCTCATGAAAGTCCGATTCTATTCTGCTGTCCTGAGCTTAGCTTTGATTGGAACTAGTGTGTCCGTTGATGCCACGTCGAAAGAAGATTTGCTGAAGGAACAACAGGAGGTCGAAAGCCGTCTGAAAGAGACGGAACGATTACAGAATCAGACATCAGAGAAGTTGATCTTGACGAAACAGGAGCGTAAGGAAGCCCGTGCGCAACTGAATGAAGTCAACAGCCGTTTGGATGATTTAGCGCTTAAGATAGCCGATCAACAAGCGGCTGTTGCTGCATCTAAAGAACAATTGCGTCTGACGGAAGCAGCGATTTCCGAGACGCTCAAGGAACTGCATCAACAAGAAGAGTTGCTTGGAAGCCGATTGCGTGCCGTCCAACAAAAAGGAGACGTCAAATACATCGAGGTCTTGCTCGACGCAAAAGACTTTGGTGATTTGATTTCGCGCTTCAGTACGGTCAGTGAGATCATCAAACAAGATGATCATGTCTTACAAGCTTACAAGGGGAACGTCAAACAACTGAGCGAACAACGATCGGAACAAGCACTATTGCTTGAAAGCATGAAACGGGAACAACGGAAGTTGCTCGTGCTCCAGACACGAATCATTGCGGAATCTGAGCTCAAGCGAAAGCTTGTCGTCCAGTTGAACACGAAGGTCAAGGAACTGCAACAAGAGCAGTTCTCTAAAGCCGAGGAAGCAGAAATTCTCGCGGATCAGCGCCGTCTGATTCAAAACGAATTGATCGCCCTGCAAGAAGCCGAACGGAAAGCAAAAGAAGAAGCAAAACGGAAAGCGGAAGAAGCGGCGCGGGCAGCAGAAGCAAAACGTCAAGCAGAAGCGGCAGAAGCGGCACGTGCGGCAGAGGCAAAAAAGAAAAAATCCGATGCTCCAAGTGCGGAACCGACCATTCCTGAAGTCGAGTCACCGACTGCAACGCCGGAGCAACCGGCAGATGCCGTGACGAGTCGTCCGTTCCATTTACCGGTTCAAGGATATGTCTCGTCGCCGTTCGGTCCCCGAAACAATCCGTTGACAGGGAAGCCGGAGATTCATAAAGGCATTGATCTCGTAAATGCAAAAGGAACACCGATTCATGCAGCGGCAGGTGGTATCGTTCTACGTGCCGGTAGTGCAACAGGTTACGGGAACGTCGTCATGGTGACGCATTTGATTGATGGACAGGTCTATACGACCGTCTATGCACATCTCGATTCGATCAGCGTCTCCGCCGGTCAAACAGTCATGCCGGGTAAGACGGTCGGTACATTAGGTACAACGGGCTGGTCGACAGGTCCGCATTTGCATTTCGAATTGCATAAGGGAGAGTGGGCAGTCGGACAACCGAATGCAGTTGACCCAGCACCGTACATCTTTTGACATCCCACAGAATACTGAAAAGATAGGGTAACCTATCTTTTTTTGCTATACTGAAAAAAATAATGCGTTTTTAATGGAAGTGGGGAATCAAGCGTGAAAAAATCTACAACAGCAGTGATTGCGGTCAGTACCTTCGGGCTTGGTTTAGGGGCAGGTGCCGTCGGTATGTTAGCGGCTGGCGGAACAGATTCCGTTGCAACGCAGTCATCATCTTCGAATGCGACAGGTGATTGGAAAAAAATCGACCAGGTCCGGCAGATGATCGAACAAAATTATCTAAAAGACGTGACAGATAAAGAGTTACTCGATGGTGCGTTATCTGGCATGACAGAAGTGCTTAACGATCCATATTCCGTTTATATGGATGAGTCGGAAACGACCTCATTCAACACAAATCTGTCGTCTTCGTTTGAAGGGATCGGTGCGACGCTTGAACAAAAAGGTGAGTCGATCGTCATCGTCTCGCCGATCAAAGGATCACCTGCTGAAAAAGCTGGTATCAAACCAGGCGACGTCATCCTAGAAATCGATGGTAAGTCGACAAAAGGTCAAAAGACGGATCAAGCCGTTAAAAAAATTCGTGGTGAAAAAGGAACGAATGTCGTCCTGACGATTCAGCGTAGCGGACAAGACGCGATGGAGATCACGATTAAACGCGATACGATTCCAATCGAGACGGTCTACACGTCAACGGAGAATGTCAACGGCAAGAAGATCGGTGTCTTACAAGTAACACAGTTCTCGGAACCGACAGCAGAAGAGTTCGAGAAGGGGTTGACGAAACTCGAGAGTCAGAACATTGATGGACTCGTCATCGATGTACGCGGAAATCCGGGTGGTCTTTTGACGGCTGTCTCGAAAATGATCGCTCCGTTCATTCCGAAAGACGTGCCGATTTATCAAGTCGAGAACAATAAAGGCGAGCGCCAGCAGGAATTCGGGAAGGCAGACGAGAAGAAACCATATAACATCGTCGTCTTAGAAGACGGCGGATCGGCCTCAGCGTCCGAGATCCTTGCAGCCGGTCTGAAGGAAGGAGCTGGCGCCGAAGTCGTCGGTACGAAGTCGTTCGGGAAAGGGATCGTCCAAAGTGCGTATGATTTGAAGGACGGTAGCGACCTGAAGTTAACGACGAACAAATGGCTGACACCAGACGGAAACTGGATCCACAAAAAAGGGGTCAAGCCGACGGTCGAAGTCAAACAACCGGCGTACTTCAACGTCACGAAAATTTTGACTGATCAAAAGTCACTCGCTGTCGGCGATTACGGAAAATCAGTCGAGAATGCCCACCTCGTCCTCGAAGCGATCGGTTATGAGCCAAAAGGACAGGACGGCTATTTCGGTGACACGATGAAACAAGCTGTCGAGGCTTTGCAAAAGGATGCGAAACTTGACGTCACTGGAAAAATCGATCAGCAGACAGCGGGTGAGATGGAGACGCGTCTCCTGAAGAAACTCCAGGACGATAAGAATGACGTCCAGCGGAAAAAAGCACTCGAGGTCGCTGCTCAATAATAAGGAATGGAAAGAGGTCTGAATGCGCGTGGAATTACTCGATGAAATTGGTTGGACCGCGATTAGTCTCATCGCCAGTCCGACCTTGTGGTTAGCACTCCTTGTCAGTTGGGTCATCGGCATTCGGCGTGTCAAACGGGAACGCGGACTGTTTCGCTCCCGGACACACGGTAAACGAAGCGATGTCCTCGAAACACTTTTACCAGGCCTACTCGTTGGTCTCGTCTTGTCCGTCGTCAGCGGATGGCTCGGATTGACAGTGACACCGCAGTACGCTCTACTGTTGCTTGGACTTTCGAGCGTCCTGCTGTTGATTGGTGTCGTTCGTTTGAACCTGCCACTCTGGCCGATCGTCTTGCTTGGACTGACCGGCTGGTTCGTGATGGATTCACGTCTTGATCCGGTTCGAGCGGTTGAGCCAAAGATGATTTTATTGCTTGCGACGTTGACGCTCGTCGCGGAATGTCTACTCGTCTGGTGGCGCGGGCAGCGGCGTCTGTCACCGTCACTCGTCGTCTCAAAGCGCGGTCGCTTCATCGGTGGGCTGTCGGCAAATAAGCTTTGGCTGTTACCTCTACTTGTTTTCGTTCCGGGCGACGTGCTCGAGACGTGGTGGCCACGCTACAGCTTCCCGGAACTCGTTCCGGTCGTTCTCTGGTTACCGATCGGTTTCAGTTTCCTCTTTACAGGTAAGCTGCCGAAAGAATTGATGCGTCCGCTCGTTCAAGGACGTTTGATCACGAGTCTTGTTGCAGTTTTATTGACGGTTCTTGCGTACGTGACTGGTCAAGCTGAATGGCTCTACGGAATCGTCTTGTTGCTCGTCCTGCACATTTTGTTGCACCAGCGGGTCAAACGCTTGAACCGGGCGCAAACGCCGTTGTTCCTCAATGGAACGCGTGGTGCCGTCATCCTTGGGACACTTCCCGATAAACCGGCTGCTGAGATGGGCTTGATTCCAGGTGAAGCGATCTATAAAGTCAATGGTGAAAAGGTCGATTCGGAAGCATCGTTCTATGAAGCCATCCAAAAACACAAACCGTATCTGCGTCTTGAAGTCATGAACCATAACGGAGACATCCGTTTTGCGCAACGTGCCTTTTATGAACAAGATCATCATGAGCTCGGTATCCTCTTCGTCAACGAACCGGTCCACGGTCGGACGAAGGTACGCTCTTTGCATTAAACTAGTACATCCCTGTCACGGAACAGCCGTGACAGGGATTTTTTTGTCGGCAGAAAAATCGAAGATCAGCACTCGAAGTAAAAAGAAACTTTTGCATTTTCGAAAAAAAGGGTAACTTCCTAAAAGGAGCACTTCATAATCGAATGTTTGTTCGTAAAGTGATACAATAGAAATAGATTTTTTAACGTGATGAGGGGGAAGCAAACGATGGATTTTGAACTCGTTTCACCATTTGAACCAGGCGGTGATCAGCCGACGGCGATCGAAAAATTGGTGACTGGGCTAAAACAAGGCGAACGACATCAGACGTTGCTTGGGGCGACCGGTACCGGGAAGACGTTCACGGTCTCGAACGTCATCAAGGAAATCAAGAAACCGACACTCGTCCTTGCCCATAACAAAACACTAGCGGGACAACTCTACTCGGAGTTCAAGGAATTCTTCCCGAACAACGCGGTCGAATACTTCGTTAGTTTTTATGATTATTACCAACCGGAAGCGTACGTTCCGTCGACGGATACGTTCATTGAGAAGGACTCTTCGATCAACGATGAGATCGATAAGTTGCGTCACTCGGCAACGTCCGCCTTGTTTGAACGAGAAGACGTCTTGATCGTTGCGTCTGTCTCGTGTATCTATGGTCTCGGTAACCCGGAAGAGTACAACAACCACGTCTTGTCACTGCGTGTCGGCAATGAGATGGGGCGAAACGAGATGCTCCGTCGTCTAATCGACATTCAGTATGAGCGAAACGACATTGACTTCCAGCGCGGACGGTTCCGCGTCCGAGGAGATGTCGTTGAAATTTTCCCGGCGTCACGCGACGAACAGTGTGTCCGGATTGAGTTCTTCGGTGACGAGATTGAACGGATCCGTGACATGGATCCGCTGACAGGTGAGATCGTCGCGGACCGCGAGCACATCTCGATCTTCCCGGCGTCCCACTTCGTGACGGGGGATACCCGTCTACAGAAAGCGATCGCGAACATCGAGAAGGAACTTGAAGTGCAGCTTGCGAAGTTACGTGAAGACAATCAGTTGCTTGAAGCGCAACGGCTCGAACAACGGACGAACTACGATCTTGAGATGATGCGTGAGATGGGCTATTGTTCCGGAATCGAGAACTACTCGCGTCACTTGAACTTGATGCCGGAAGGGGCAACACCGTATACATTGCTCGATTACTTCCCGAAGGACTTTTTACTCGTTGCCGATGAGTCACACGTCACATTGCCACAAATTCGCGGGATGTATAACGGGGACCAGGCACGGAAACAAGTCCTCGTCGATCACGGTTTCCGTCTTCCGTCGGCAAAAGACAACCGTCCGTTACGGTTCGAGGAGTTCGAGGAAAAAGTCAGTCAGGCGATCTATATCTCGGCGACACCAGGACCGTATGAACTCGAACATTCGAAAGAGATGGTCGAGCAAATCATCCGTCCGACCGGTCTCGTTGATCCAACGATCGAGATTCATCCGATCACAGGACAAATCGATTACTTGATGGATAACATCCGTGACCGGGTCGCGAAGAACGAACGTGTTCTCGTCACGACACTGACGAAGAAGATGGCAGAAGATTTGACCGATTACTTGAAAGAGAATGGCGTCAAGGTCAACTACATGCACTCGGAGATCAAGACGCTGGAACGGATTGAAATCATACGTGACTTGAGGCTCGGGAAATACGATGTCCTCGTCGGGATCAACTTGTTACGAGAAGGACTCGATATTCCGGAAGTCTCACTCGTGACGATTCTTGATGCTGATAAGGAAGGGTTCCTCCGGTCGGACCGTTCGCTGATTCAAACGATTGGTCGGGCGGCTCGGAACTCGGAAGGACACGTCATCTTGTTTGCTGATAAAGTCACCGATTCGATGCAACGGGCGATCGATGAGACGGAACGTCGTCGCGCGATCCAGATGGCGTTCAACGAAGAACATGGCATCACGCCGCAGACGATCAAAAAGGATGTCCGTGGTGTTATCAGTACGACGATCGAGAGCGACGATACCGTCGAAAAACTCGAGAAGTTCAACAAACTTAAAAAACCGGAGCGCGAAACGTTGCTTGAACAGCTCGACCAAGAGATGCGTCAAGCGGCGAAGGACATGCAGTTCGAGCGAGCTGCCGAGCTCCGCGATCTCATATTAGAATTGAAAGCAGGTGCCTAAGTTGGGAGAAAAGAAGAATCAGATTATCATCAAAGGCGCTCGCGTCAATAATCTACAAAACATCGATGTCGAAATCCCTCGCGATCAGCTCGTCGTCTTGACGGGCTTGTCTGGATCGGGGAAATCGTCGCTTGCCTTCGATACGATTTATGCTGAAGGACAACGTCGTTATGTCGAAAGTTTGTCTGCCTATGCTCGTCAATTCCTCGGACAAATGGATAAACCAGATGTCGATACGATTGAAGGACTGAGTCCGGCAATTTCGATCGATCAAAAGACGACGAGTAAAAACCCACGTTCGACGGTCGGAACGGTCACAGAGATTTATGACTACTTGCGTCTGTTATACGCACGGATCGGGAAGCCGATCTGTCCGAATCACGGAATCGAGATTTCGAGCCAGACGATTAGTCAGATGGTTGACCAAGTGATGGAACAACCAGAGCGGACGCGTCTGCAAATTCTCGCGCCAATCGTTTCCGGACGCAAAGGAACGCACGTCAAGGTGCTCGACGATTTGAAGAAGGAAGGTTTCGTCCGCGTCCGTGTCAACGGAGAGACGATGGATCTCGCCGAAGAGATCACGCTTGAGAAAAACAAGAAACACTCGATCGAAGTCGTCGTCGACCGTGTCGTCGTGCGACCAGACGTCGAAGCCCGTCTTGCGGACTCACTTGAGACTGCACTTCGCCTCGCGGATGGTCGGGTCATCGTCGATACGATGGACGGCAACGAACTATTGTTCAGTGAACATCATGCTTGTCCAATTTGTGGCTTCTCAATCGGCGAACTCGAACCACGGATGTTCTCGTTCAACTCACCGTTTGGTGCTTGTACGTCATGTGATGGTCTCGGAACGAAGCTTGAGGTCGATGTTGATCTCGTCGTGCCGCATCCCGATAAGTCATTGAACGAAGGGGCAATCGTGGCGTGGGAACCAACGAGCTCGCAGTATTATCCACAATTGCTCAAAGCGGTGTGTGACCACTTTAAAATCGATATGGATACACCGTTCGAACAATTGTCAGAAGAACATCGCGAAACGATCTTGAACGGAAACACGAAGGAAGAGATTCACTTCCGTTATGAGAATGACTTCGGGATGGTCCGAAATACGAACCTCTACTTCGAAGGAGTTCTCAATAACTTACAACGTCGCTTCAAGGAGACGTCGTCTGATTATATCCGGGAACAGATGGAAGGCTACATGGCGAAGAAGGCGTGTCCGACGTGTAAAGGACATCGCTTGAAACGGGAATCGCTCGCCGTCAAAGTATCCGATCACCATATCGGTGAAGTGACGAAGATGTCTGTTAAACAAGCGGTCATGTTCTTCGACGAACTACCGGAGAAATTAAGTGAGAAGGATCAGACGATTTCGCGGATGATCGTCCGTGAGATTCATGAACGGGCGTCGTTCCTTGAGAACGTCGGTCTCGATTACCTGACGATCTCACGCGCAGCGGGGACATTATCCGGTGGGGAAGCGCAACGGATTCGTCTTGCGACACAAATCGGTTCGCGTCTGACGGGCGTCCTCTACGTTCTGGATGAACCATCGATCGGCTTACACCAACGCGATAATGATCGTCTGATCAATACGCTGAAGGCGATGCGTGATCTCGGCAATACGCTGATCGTCGTCGAACACGATGAAGATACGATGATGGCAGCCGACTACTTGATCGATATCGGACCAGGTGCCGGGGATCATGGTGGATTCGTCACAGCAGCCGGAAAACCGGAAGAGTTGATGCAGGATGCGAACTCGTTGACCGGTCAATATTTGTCCGGGAAGAAGTTCATTCCTGTTCCGTCGACACGCAAAGAGCCAGACGGTCGGATGCTCCATATCCACAAAGCATCGGAAAACAATCTGAAAAACGTCGATGTCGACATTCCGCTTGGTCTGTTCGTCGCTGTCACTGGTGTCTCGGGATCCGGGAAATCGACGTTGATCAATGAAATTCTTTATAAGACGATTGCGCACGAGATGAACCGGGCGAAAGAAAAACCGGGTGCCCATAAAGGGATCACCGGTCTGGATCAAATCGATAAGGTCATCGATATCGATCAGTCACCAATCGGTCGGACACCGCGTTCGAACCCTGCAACGTATACGGGTGTCTTCGATGATATTCGGGACGTCTTTGCTTCGACGAACGAAGCGAAACTCCGTGGTTACAAAAAAGGACGTTTCAGTTTCAACATCAAGGGTGGACGCTGTGAAGCGTGTCGTGGCGACGGGATCATCAAGATCGAGATGCACTTCTTACCGGACGTCTATGTTCCGTGTGAAGTCTGTCACGGTAAACGTTATAACCGCGAAACACTCGAAGTAAAATATAAAGGCAAAACGATTGCCGACGTGCTTGAGATGACGGTTGAAGATGCACTCGCCTTCTTCGAGAACATTCCGAAAATCACGCGGAAACTGCAGACGATCGCTGACGTCGGTCTGACGTACATGCGTCTCGGTCAACCCGCGACAGAACTGTCCGGTGGGGAAGCGCAGCGTGTTAAACTGGCGTCCGAGTTGCATAAACGCTCGACCGGGAAGACGATCTATATCCTCGATGAGCCGACGACGGGACTCCACGTCCATGATATCGCGCGTCTGTTGAAAGTCTTACAACGTCTCGTCGACAATGGTGATACGGTGCTCGTCATCGAACACAACTTGGATGTCATCAAGACGGCCGACTACTTGATTGATCTCGGACCTGAAGGGGGCGACGGTGGCGGAACGATCGTTGCTGCCGGGACACCGGAACAGATCGCTGAAGTTGAAGCATCTTATACGGGACGATACCTCGCGCCTGTCCTTGAACGCGACGCGGCACGAATTGAATCGTGAAACTTTTGTGGATGAGGATTCGTAGGAAGGAACTAAGGGAACTTAAACGAAAGTATCATGTAACACACGTTTGAGGTTCAAGAATAGGAGGGAACGGTTCATGAAGCAAGATATGCGTCAATTGATATTGGAGCAAGTCAAAGAAGGAAAGTTAACGATTGATGAGGCACTCGATAAACTCGAGCGGCTCGAAGCGATCGACGAACGTGCAACTTCTGCCAGTGAACATAAGTACGTCGATGAACCAGAACAATATGATCGGGTCGACCAGTATTCCGTCGATTCGTTGACGACGAAAGTCATGTCAGCGTTCGATAATCTCGTCAGCCGGATCAAGGACAGTGATCTTTCGCTTAATCAGGCGTCCGGTCCGAACGTCACCTACGTCAAACAATTCCCGTTCAGCGGTGAGACGGTTCACATCGATCTGTTCAATGCGAACTTGGTCGTCGAACCGAGTGATCTCGAAGAATGCGAATTGACGGTGACAGGACGTCCGCTCCGCCGCCAACAGGTGACGGAAGAACAGGCGCTTGAGCAACTTCAAGCCGCTGTGCAACACGCGGTATCGGCGAACACACTCTCGATCCGTTTGAAGGATAAGAGTGTCCGTGCGACAGTCCATCTGAAAGTACCACGCCGTCATTACGAATCATTCGTCTTACAGACGTTGAACGGTGAGATTTCGTTATCGTCACTCGATACGACGTCCGCTCAACTGATGACAGCGAACGGTCGAGTCAACGTCCGTGATTTGTTCAGTGAGGACGTTAAAGTATCAACTGCGAACGGCTCGATTGAAATTGAAGAGTCGGAGTTGAAAGTCTTGAAAGCGAAGACAGCTAACGGTCAAATCATCACGACAGGTGTCTTCGAACGATCGGAACTGAAAACGGCGAACGGAAACGTCCGGTGCGAGCTGAAGACGGCGCAAAATGCGAAGGTCAAAGCGTCGTCACTAGCCGGAAGCATCGCCTTGATGTTGCCGCATGGCGCTGAAGTCTACGGGGAACTTGAGACGAACTTCGGTGGTCTCAACTGCAACTTGGACGACATGGAATTGATTCGGGATCAAAAAGAGATCGTCAACCGGAAACTCCATTTCGTATCAGGACGCGGCCGTTCACCAAAAATCGAGGTCGAAGCGGATACGAAGACAGGTACGATTTCGGTCACACACGGCGTTCACCTCAGTCCACAAGCGTTATAAGCATACTCGGCGCAACTTCTTGAAAAAGAGGTTGCGCTTTTCTAATGACGTCGCATCAGCTTTGCGTGCTTTTCTCAGGCTCGTTTGTCTCTGACAGCGCGGATGACCGCGTTTTTTCCTGTAGGAGTCACAGATGCGGAACGACTTCGTCTGCACATGTAAAAACACCCATCCTCATAAGAAGATGGGTGTAGCTACATCAATAATCGTAATCCTGATCCATCATCGGCTCGTCGAAGTTCATGTTCTCGATATTATTCATATCGTATCCAAACGAAAGTAAGGCAATGATACCGATGATTGCAAGAACGATCGAAACGAGAATCAGACCAATGCCGAGCCAACTCTTTCCGCGTGCGCGATTCCAATAGAAAATGATGGCTAAGACGTAAGAGATGAAAGACCCACTGATGAAGACCCCGATAATGGAAATAATAAAGAATAAGAGAGCTGTTTGATCTTGATTCCGGGAGTAAGCCTTCCACATATCGATCAGCGAAATCACGAGATAAACGAAACCGGCGATCGCGAGGATTCCAAATAAAATAAGTATTAAAACGAACCAAATACCGCCACCTGACATCATGGCAAAACCTCCTTCAAAATATTAACTCTTTATTCCATTCCCAAGAAATCATGCTTCTAATCCAATTCCATGAACCGAATAAAAATATGGTACAATACTTCAAGTGAAAGGGGCTGACGAAGCGTGCAACCAAAAGTGCGAACAGCTGAAATCGTAAAACAATTCAATCTCCACATCGTCACGGGAGAAGAAGGCTTACATCGCCCGATTCTAACGGCTGATTTGTGCCGACCTGGCCTTGTGCTTGCCGGTTATTATGCTTATTACCCGGCAGAACGTCTTCAAATTCTCGGAAAAACAGAATTGACGTTCTTCAATAATTTAACGTACGAGGAACAACGTGAACGAGCGAACGTCCTCTGTACAGATGAAACACCTGGTATTTTGATCACACGTGGATTTGAAGTGCCGGAAGCGATCATCCAAGCTGCGGACGAGACGAACGTGCCACTGTTGACGACAAAAGGGCATACGACATCGGTCGAGTCACAGATCACGAACTTCCTCGAAGCGGAACTCGCGCCAACGACGGCGATGCATGGTGTCCTTGTCGATATCTATGGTGTCGGCGTCTTCATTAAAGGAGCAAGTGGCGTCGGTAAATCGGAAACAGCACTCGAACTCGTCAAGCGGGGTCATCGTCTGGTCGCAGACGACTCGGTCGAGATTCGTCAAACGGGTGACGGGATTCTCGTCGGAACGGCACCGAAGTTGATTCAACATCTGCTTGAAATTCGTGGAATCGGGATCATCGACGTGATGACGTTGTTCGGTGCAGGTGCTGTTCGCTCGCACAAGAAGATCAGCCTCGTCTGTAACCTCGAGATTTGGGATCAATCGAAAGTCTATGACCGCGTTGGTCTGGATCAAGAGACGCTTCAAATCATCGATACGGAAATCCCGTTCTTGACGATTCCGGTTCGTCCCGGACGAAACCTCGCCGTCATTATTGAGGTGGCAGCGATGAACTATCGCCTGAAAAACATGGGCATTAATACAGCAGAAGAATTCGCGGGACGTCTCGCGCAAGCAATTGAAGATGGGAATGGTGGTCTTTGATGGGAACTCTAGCCTCTGTACAACCAACGTTTGATCGCGTCGCAATCAATCTCGGACCGGTACCGATTTACTGGTACGGGATCGTCATCGCACTCGGTGCGGTCGTCGGCCTGTTGATCGCGATCTTCGAATCGAAGCGGATCGGCTTCAATGAAGAGTATGCGGTCGATGTCGTCATCTGGTCGATTCCGATCAGTATCATCTGTGCCCGGATTTACTACGTCGCGTTCGAGTGGGACTACTACAGTCAGCATCTCGATCAAATCATCAACATCCGCCAAGGTGGGATCGCGATCCATGGCGCGATCATCGGCGCGATTTTGACGGTCATCATCTATACGCGGAAGAAAAAGATCTCGTTCTGGCAGATCGCTGATATCCTGGCACCGTCGCTCTTGTTCGGTCAAGCCGTCGGACGCTGGGGCAACTTCTTCAACCAAGAAGCACACGGCGGCGAGACGACGTGGTCGTACTTACAAGATACGTTGCACTTACCAAACTGGATCGTCAATCAGATGTACATCGACGGGACGTACTACTTACCGACATTCCTCTATGAAAGCATCTGGAACATCATTGGTGTCATTCTGTTAATCGTCTGGCGGATGAAGTTCAACCCACGTCGTGGATATGTCTTCCTCGGTTATTTGATTTGGTATTCGATCGGACGCTACTTTATCGAAGGACTCCGGACGGATAGTCTGATGGCTGACGGACTGCGGACGGCGCAAGTCGTCTCGATCTGTTTAGTCATCTTCGGTGTGATCATGCTCGTCATTCGTCGCAATGCCGTTCGTTACTTGGACGGTTCAAAAAAGGAGGCGAAGTAATCGATGATTCGCACACTTTTGTTTGACTTAGATGGAACGTTGATTGATACGAATCCATTGATCTTAAAAAGCTTTGAGCATACGCTCAGTTACTATTACCCCGACCGGACGTTCACGGAAGCGGAACTGCTTCCGTTCATCGGTCCGACGCTTGAAAAGTCATTCTCAGCGATGAATACGGAACAGTGGAAAGAGATGGTTGCTTTTTACCGAAGCTACAACATCGCCATGCATGACGCACTCGTGCTCGAGTATCCAGGTGTGCTTGACGGATTACGCCGTTTGCATGAAGCAGGCTATAAGATGGCGGTCGTGACGTCGAAGAGTCGTCGTGTCGCTCTCCGCGGCATCGAGTTATTCGGATTGACGTCACTGTTTGACGCTGTCATCGCAGCGGATGACGTAACGGAAGAAAAACCAGCCGTCGAGCCGTTTGAGAAAGCGATGCAGTTACTTGGATCAACACCAGACGAGACGATCATGGTCGGTGACAACGATACGGACATCCTTGGGGGCAAGAACGCAGGAGTGAAGACGGTCGCGGTTGGTTGGGCGATCAAAGGACGTGCGTACTTAGAAGCTCTCGAACCGGATGTCATCATTGATTCGATGGATCATCTCGCAGCTTGGCTGGGGGAACAAAATGGCACGGCGAACTGATCGGTTTCAGGTCGGAACGACGAATCCACTCTGGCATATGTACCGGACGGTGTCGTTCTTTAAAGTGATGTGGTGCTTTACGATCGTCACGATTGGTCGGTTTGCCCCGTCGTTACGCTTCAAGAACACGCTCTACCGGACTTGTCTTCGGATGAAAATCGGGGAGAAGACGGCACTTGCCTTGATGGTGATGCCAGACACGATGTTCCCGGAGCGGATCACGATTGGTGACAATACGATCATCGGCTTCAATACGACGATCCTTTGTCATGAATATTTGACGACGGAGTATCGTTTAGGTGACGTCGTCATCGGAAGTAACGTCTTGATCGGTGCGAACGTGACGATCCTACCGGGCGTGACGATTGGAGATGGTGCCGTCGTTGGTGCCGGATCGGTCGTTCATCGGGACATCGCTCCGAACGAACGCGTCTCGAGTCAGCCGCTTCGCCGGCACGAAATGTGACAAAACTGTGAGAAGGAAGAAGGAAAAAAGATGACGCACATCCGCTTTACGTATAAGACAGGAAAGTATTTCGGAAGATTATTCGCCGAACGTCCACAAGGTCTCGTCGTGGAGGTGCTGGCTGTCGAAAAGCATCCGGTTCAAGGAGATCTTCATCAACCGAACCAAGTCGATGTCCCGCTGTTTCATATCCGGACCGCCTTGCATAAGCACGAAAAGATCACGGTTTCGCCCGCAGTCGTTTATGCGTATGACGGAGAGATTCCCGATTATGCGACGAGCTTACGGCAGGCATATGACAAGGACGTGGCACGTCTTGAAGGACTGAATCCAGAGACGGATGCTTTTGTACGAAAATGCTTAGAGAATTACAAAGAACTAGAATCGATTTATGCGAAACGCTGGGGATGAACTCCGGCGTTTTTTTCTGTTGCATGCCTTCTAGAGATAGGGTATTCTTGTGTCTGCAACTACGAAACCAGTTTACTATTTATGGGGGCTTGAATCATGATGGAATTAACCAAATACAAAGCAGACCCCTTTGCGATAACAGCGCGCCAAGCGGAACTTTTTTATTTCCGCGGACGGAAGGCGCACCGGGAAGGGCGACTGGATGAAGCCGTCTATCATTTAGATGAGGCGACGACACTTCAGCCAGCGGACATCCGTTATTTGCTCCGTTATGCCCGTGTCTTATTCGAGACAGGAGAAATCAATCATGCGAATGATGTCTTGAAACAAGTACGCGCACTCGACGCATCAAATACGGAAGCACTCTTTTATTTAGCGAATAACTACGCACACGTCTCACTTTATGAAGAAGCGCGACAGCATGCGATGGAATATTTAGAGCAAGCACCAAACGGTAAACACGCGGAGGCATCGGCCGCACTCGTGGAACTGATTGATCTCGAACAAGAGATGGAAGACGACGAAGAGGACGAATTGATTCGTCTGCACGGTCAAGCACAACGCCAGATCGATAAAGGGATGCTGTTCGCGGCACAGGAGACGTTGACTGGACTGATTGCCCAGTACCCGACGTTCTGGCCTGCCTACAACAACCTCGCGATCGTCGAGTTTTATTTAGGAGAGAATGATCAGGCATTCGCTTCCCTCGAACGGGTCCTTGAAGGAAACCCGGGGAATTTGCATGCCCTCTGTAACACGCTCGTCTTGCTACACGAGATGGGACAGGATGAAGAGGCGCATCGTCTCTCTCGTCAGCTCGAACACGTCCGTTCCGTGCATCTTGAGACACGTTATAAGGTCGCATCAACACTTGCGATCATCGGACGGTACGATATCGCCTATGAAGAGTTGAAATTACTCGAGCGTCGCGGGTACCGAGGAGATCCCCTCTTTGGGCACTGGTTATCGATCTCTGCTTATAAGACAGGACATGTCGAAGAGGCAGCCGCTTTCTTAAAGTCAGACGAAGCACAAGCGTTAAAGGAAGAAACGGATACGTATGACATCCGCCACAACCTACAGTTTCGCTCGGCACTCATCCAAGCGTTGAAGACGGAAGATGACGTCTCGCGAATCTTCACGGCACTTCTTCTTGGCAAGCTGAACGATGCCGAAGCACGGCTTGCATTGTCGATGATGCCAGAAGTAACGGACCGAGAAGACGTCCTGTTACTGACGGAACAGATTGTCATCGAGATGGAAGGACGGACCGATGTCGTGGATGAACGCATTCATCGGGCATTGCAGACGATCCGTCTTGCAGAACGATTCGTTTCAGACGAAGAACGGATGAGTCTTGAAGGGGACTTTTATGAGCGCTTCGCACAGCTCGTCTTAAGTGGGGAGTCGTTCGATTCGATTGAAGCATCTGCGGCATCACTGCTTTACCTGTTCCATGATTTACGAGACGGAATGTTGATCGAGGAATGCGCATCGCTCGTCGATTGTTCGTTCGATCATGTCGCGTCAATGATCCGGACACATGAACGGATGCTGGCACCGCTGCAAGCAAAGTGTTAGACGTTTAGGGGATTCTCACCTATACTCAAACTACAACGATTACGATAAATGGGGTGGAATCATGGCGGAAACAGAACAAAAAATTTATGACGTCATCATCATCGGGGCAGGTCCTGCTGGGATGACAGCCGCACTTTATGCATCACGTGCGAACCTTTCGACATTGATGATCGAACGCGGGATTCCGGGCGGTCAGATGGCGAACACAGAAGATATCGAGAACTACCCAGGATACGATAGCATCCTCGGACCAGATCTCTCACAAAAAATGTTCGACCACTCGAAAGCATTCGGCGCAGAATATGCGTACGGAGATGTTCGAAGCATCGAAGACGGTAAAGCATACAAAACGATTCATGCACACAACAAAGATTACTACGCACGGGCAATCATCATCGCGTCTGGTGCACAATATAAAAAAATCGGCGTACCGGGAGAAGAAGAGCTCGGCGGTCGCGGTGTCTCGTACTGTGCGGTCTGTGATGGGGCGTTCTTCAAAGAAAAAGAACTCTTCGTCATCGGTGGCGGGGACTCTGCGGTAGAAGAAGGTGTCTACTTGACACGTTTCGCGAAAAAAGTCACGATCGTTCACCGTCGTGATGAGCTCCGCGCTCAAAAAATCCTTCAAAAACGTGCGTTCGACAACCCGAAAATCGACTTCATCTGGAACCATACGGTTAAACAGATCAACGAACAAGACGGGAAAGTCGGCGGTATCGAGCTGATTAATACAAAAACAGCTGACGTGACGACGCATCCGATCGATGGGGTCTTCATCTACATCGGAATGAACCCAATCACAGGTTACGTCCAAGATCTCGGTATTTTGAACGACCAAGGTTACGTCGTGACGAACGAAGCGATGGAAACGAACATCAAAGGTATCTTTGCTGCTGGTGACGTGCGTGAAAAAACATTGCGCCAAGTCGTTACAGCAACGAACGATGGTTCGATTGCCGCGCAAAATGCACAGCATTTCATTGAAGCGTTGCTTGAAGAATTACAAGAATCCTCACACGCATAATATCGAACCAGTTTCATTGAAGGAGACTTCAGTGAAGCTGGCTCTTTTTTTATGATATACTGAAAAAGAAGCGAAAAAATACACACGGAACTGTTGTCTGGAGGGCGAAAAGATGGAACAGAATCAACCACAACTTGTCATCATCACGGGTATGAGTGGGGCTGGGAAGACTGTCGCAATGAACAGCTTTGAGGACTTAGGCTATTTTTGTGTCGACAATCTACCCCCGACGTTACTGCCGCATCTCATCGAAGTCATTGGACAAGTGCGTCCTAAAATCGCCGTTGCCATCGATACCCGCGCGCGTGATTTCATCGACAGCTTTTTTGTCGTCTATGAGGATTTAAAGAAAACGGACTTACAAATCCGGATGCTGTACCTTGATGCACGAAACGATGTCCTTGTCCGCCGTTACAAGGAATCGCGTCGTTCGCATCCACTTGCACCGACGGATTCACCATTGATTGGAATCGAACGTGAACGGACGTTGCTCGAAGGATTCCGCGATAAAGCACAGATGCTGATTGATACGAGTGACATCAAGCCGCTTGCACTGAAAGAACGTCTCTTAAAGGAGTTCACGGAAGGCACACGGATTCCGTTCACGGTCAACGTCATGTCGTTCGGCTTTAAACATGGCTTACCGCTTGATGCGGATCTTGTCTTTGACCTGCGCTTCTTACCGAACCCGTTCTACATTCCAGAGTTGCGTCCAAAAACTGGACTTGACGAGGAAGTGGCATCGTACGTCATGCAATGGCCGGAAGCAAAGCTGTTCTATAAAAAACTCGTCGACCTGCTCGAATTCCTGATTCCGCAATACGAGCGGGAAGGGAAGTCGCAACTCGTCATCGCCCTCGGTTGTACAGGTGGGAAACATCGCTCAATCACGTTTGCAGAAGCGATCAGTAAAGAATTTGCGACGCAGTATCATATTGAGACGAATCACCGGGATTATGTGTATGCGAAGGGGGAGAAGTGATGAAATGGGAACGTAAAGTCGTCGCTGTCGGTGGTGGAACAGGACTCTCGACGCTTCTTCGTGGACTGAAACATTACCCGCTTGACATCACAGCCATCGTCACCGTTGCTGATGACGGGGGCAGTTCTGGTCGTTTGCGGACGGAATTCAATATGTTGCCGCCGGGCGATATCCGAAACGTCATCGTCTCCTTATCGAAGTCAGAGACATTGATGGACCGGATCATGCAGTACCGGTTCGAGACCGGGGAAGGACTGCATGGTCATTCACTCGGAAATCTGATGTTGACGGCAGCAACCCAACTTTGTAACGGTTCGTTCGTTGAAGCGATCGGTGTCATGGGGCAACTGTTGAACGCGGAAGGAAAAGTCTATCCGGCGACGGAACGGACGATCACGCTCTGTGCCGAGTTCGAGGACGGAACGATCGTCAAAGGCGAGTCGTTGATTCCGAAGGTCGGTAAGAAGATTGAACGGATTTTCCTTGAAGAACAAGATGTCCGTCCAGTACCGGAAGCGATTCAGGCGATTCTTGATGCCGATGTCATCGTCCTTGGTCCGGGCAGTCTCTATACGAGTATCATCCCGAACGTTCTGATCGACGAAATCCGGGAAGCAATCCAGCAATCGCTAGCTCCAGTCGTCTACATCTGTAACGTCATGACGCAGCCCGGTGAGACGACGGCGTTCACAGCCAATGAACATTTAGCGGCACTCGAACGCTTCCTCGGACAAGGAGTCGTCGATACGATCATCGTTAATAATGAATCGATCGATGCGAGTTACCTGAAGAAATACCAAAAGGATCACGCTGACATCGTCACCTATAATGAAAAACAATTCGAGTTAGCAGGCGTTGAAGTGCTAGCAGACGATATCGTCGATTACAATCATCACTTCATCCGTCATGACTCAGATGCCGTCGCAAGCCTCGTCATGCGAAAAGTGTTGTCGATTCGACGGATGCGTCAACTCGAAGGAAAGGAGGAGCTGACATGAGCTTTGCCTCAGAAGTCAAAAAAGAATTAACGCAGATTCCGATCACCGATCACGAGATGAAGGCGGAACTCGCGGCGCTTGCCCGGATGAACGGTGCGATCTCGTTCGGTCTTGGACGTGGTCTGACACTCGATATCTCAACCGAGAATGCCTCGATTGCCCGTCGGATCTACTCGCTTTTAAAAAAAGCATACGGGGTCCATCTCGATCTGCTCGTACGGAAGAAAATGCGTCTGAAAAAGAATAATGTCTACATCGTCCGCGTCAAACAACAGGCGGATAAGATTTTGCAAGACCTCGGGATTTTAGGAGAAGGATTCACGATGATTCGTTCCATCAGTGACACGATCTTAAACGATGAACGAAAAGCACGCGCGTATTTACGAGGGGCGTTCCTCGCCGGGGGTTCGCTCAACAATCCGGCGACGTCATCGTACCACTTGGAAATCTTCAGTTTATATGAAGAACACAATGCGGCGCTCCGCGGTCTATCAAACGTCTTTGATTTGAACGCGAAGGCAATCGAACGGAAAAAGGGACATATCCTTTATATCAAGGAGAGCGAGAAGATTTCTGATTTCCTCAAGCTCGTTGATGCGACACAATCGATGCTACGGTTCGAGGACGTGCGGATCTTAAAAGATATGCGTAACTCGGTCAACCGTCTCGTCAACTGTGAGACGGCGAACCTTAACAAGACGGTTGGCGCAGCATTACGCCAAGTCGAAAATATTAAGTTCCTCGAGCGAACGGTCGGACTCGATGTCTTACCGGATAAGTTGAAGGAGATCGCGATCTTGCGCGTGACACATCAAGACGTCACGTTGCAAGAGCTTGGTGAGATGGTCGAAAGCGGCTCCATCTCAAAATCAGGGATCAATCACCGGTTGCGGAAGATTGATCAAATCGCTGAAAAAGTACGAAACGGCGAGTCGATGACAGGGGCCATATAAGAGGGTCGCTTGCGGGATGAACCATAGTCTACTATAATATATAGTCGATGCAACTAAATGTTCGAATTAAGGAGTTTTTGAAATGGCTAACGAAAAGAAACGTATTTCGCTGACAGTCGATGCGAAGTTTGATGAAGTGTTAACAAAAAAAGCAAAAGCAATCGGTGTACCGAAAAGCACACTCGTTGCGTTCGCAACATCTTTATTCCTGAAACAATTACAAGCAGAAGAAGAGCTTTCGCCACATGCGAACGCGATCTACTCGCTGATTCGTGAAAACCACGATATCGTTTCAGACATCACAGACTTGATCGACTGATCCTCTACCTCTCGTTCTATACGGAACGGGAGGTTTTTTGTATGTAACGATAACCGACAGAGCTTTTCTTTTCTATGAATACAAAAAAAGTGCCTCCCGAAGGAGACACTCTGGATGACTTATGCACGTTCCATGACGCGGTCGATGAGACCGTAATCAGCAGCAGCTTGTGCTGACATGAAGTTGTCACGCTCTGTATCGCGTTCGATGACTTCAAGTGGTTGTCCAGTGTTTTCAGCCATGATTTTGTTGAGGTGCTCACGCATTTTGATGATACGCTCCGCATGGATTTTGATATCCGATGCTTGACCTTGTGTACCACCGAGTGGTTGGTGAATCATGATTTCAGCGTTTGGTAACGCGAAACGTTTTCCTTTTGCGCCTGCTTGGAGCAAGAACGCACCCATCGATGCTGCCATACCGATACAAATTGTTGAAACTTGTGGCTTGATGAAGTTCATTGTATCGTAAATCGCCATACCGGCAGTGATCGAACCACCTGGGCTGTTGATGTAAAGCGAGATTTCTTTATCTGGATCTTCTGCTGCTAAGAACAGAAGTTGGGCAACGACTGAGTTGGCGACGTTGTCGTCAATCGCGCTCCCGAGAAGAATGATGCGGTCTTTTAGCAAACGTGAGTAGATATCGTAAGCACGTTCCCCGCGGTTTGTTTGTTCGATGACTGTTGGAATTAACATAGTCTTTGCCTCCTTATAGTTGGTATGTAGCTTCCTATTCGACTTATCCTTATCATAATCCTTTGGTCAATATTGGTCAAAAGATACGATGCGACTTTTAGGTATTTTTCCATTACAAGGGCAAATGAAACATATCAATATAGAAAAAAGGCAACGCCATTGCTGGCATTGCCTTGTGGTTGAATAAATGGTACACCCGGAGAGATTCGAACTCCCGACACCTGGTACCGGAAACCAGTGCTCTATCCCCTGAGCTACGGGTGCATCTGATGTACTGAACAATTAATAGTATAGCGACATTTTTTCAGAAAAGCAATAGGGAAGGATGACTTTTCTTTTCTCTAGCGACTCAAAAGGGGTTCAGAGCATGTTTTTCAAAACGTTTCTTCTATAATAAGAAGTGAGGGAGGGGAATCGATGGATCAACGCCAGGAACAAACGCAACAGATGACGTTATCGGCGTCACAACAGTATCAGTTACATGTACTTGAGCAACCAGCGGCAGAACTCGAGGAGGAATGGCGGCGGTTGAAACGACGATTGTACCGCCATTACCCGAATCAGGTTTCGTTAGAGGCCGAGCAGATGGCAGGACATTTGGCATCCTATGAAGACGAGCTTCTTGCACAAATACGTTTAGAATCAGTCAGACAGGAAATAGGATATATGGCGGAACAACTCATCGTGTATTTAGAAGCGGACGGTTTATTGCGGACATCGGACGAGGAGCTCGCTGCATCCTTCTCGACCGATGTCGCAACGATTACAGAAGCACGGACACTCTTACAACAATGTGAACCAGTCGGCATTGCTGCCCGCTCGGAGCGCGAGTGCCAATGGTTACAGGCAATCGAGCTAGACGACGCAGAATTGATCGGACTGACGAATCGGTTGCGACATGAACCGGCGAGTCAAGTATTCGCGCAGTTCAGTGAGCCGGACCGAACGCGGTTGCGAAAACGACTGACACGACTGAGCCGGACACCGGATCTTCCTAAAGAAGAACGATTGGTCGTAGCGGAAGCACGGATTCACCTGTTAGATGGAAAACTTCAGATCGACTGGATGAATCTTGACACGGATCAGAAGTGGCTCGGATTAAAAGAGGCAACGCCTTTTTTGCGCGCGTACGAACGACGTCGCGTTACGATGCATGCCATCCTCTCGGTCTTGTTTGAGCGACAAGAACGCTGGTTCAAGGGAGAACTGCATCTTGAGCCACTGACGAAAAAACAAGTCGCTGAGGCGACGGGGCATCATCCGTCAACGATTGGTCGAGCGATTGCTGCGAAGTATGTCGAGACGGTTCATGGTCTCGTTGCTTTAGAAGACTTGTTCGTCTCACGGACGACAACCGGAGATTCGAGTTTTTTAATTAAACGGCGGATCGCCGAATACATTCAACACAGCGATCGTCCGTTAAGTGATCAGCAATTGACGGATCGCCTGAAAGCAGACGGTCTGACAGTCGCACGACGGACGGTTGCGAAGTACCGGGCAGCACTTGGTTTAACGAAAAAAACGATGCAGCAAAGGAAGGCGCAATCAGAATGGGATTAAAACGACACAGACACTTAACACTCTATTCACGTCCGGGATGTACGCTATGTGAAGAAGCCGCCATCTTACTCGACTTCGTACTCGATGAGTTTCCGGAATGGACATTCGAGGAAGTCAACATCGATCAGGATGAAGCGCTCAGTCTACGGTTCTTATACGAGATTCCGGTCGTCATGCATGATGAGGAAATCTGGAGTTATGGCAAATTCGAGACGGAAACGATAAGAAACCGCTTACTTCAAAAAACTTGAGAAACGAGACTTGCAAGGCGAGAAATGGACTGTTATGATAACGGTGTACCAAGTGGGACACGTTATGACATGCGGGACAGAAAGCGTCCAGCTACTTGAGAGGAGAGGGAAATACATGATTCGGCAGTTAGTCCAGATCCAAAAACGAATCGTGCCTGATCTGATCGAAGAAATGCAGACACGCTACGACATCCTTCATTACGTACGACTGATGCAACCGATCGGACGACGTACGCTTGCGACAAGCCTTGGCTTGACGGAACGCGTCTTACGGCGGGAAGTTGACTTCTTGAAGCAGCAAGACCTCTTAGAGGTCGCGACGCAAGGGATGTCCTTGACGGATGAAGGACGAAACGTTCTTCGCAGTATGCATAGCATCATGGGAGAACTCGCAGGGATCTCAGACATGGCGAAAGCCTTAAAAGAGAGACTCGGAGTACGGGACGTCGTCATCGTACCGGGTGATTCCGATGAAACCTTCTGGGTACAACGAGACATGGGGCGGGCGACCGTCGCACGACTCAAACGAGAGCTTTCTTCAGACCATCACAATACGATCGCTGTCACAGGCGGTACGACGATGGCTTCCGTCGCGGCGATGATGTCGCCAGACAAGGAACACCGTCCGATGACGTTCGTTCCGGCACGCGGAGGACTGGGAGAAACGCTCGAACTACAAGCGAACACAGTATGCTCACGGATGGCGTCACGCGCTCAAAGTGATTATCATCTGCTTCACATCCCGGACATGGTCAGTACAGAGACGTTCGTCAAGATGATTGAAGAGCCGAGCATAAAAAATGTGCTTCAAATGATTAAAGGTGCTTCAATCGTGGTACATGGAATTGGTGAGGCGAAAACGATGGCAAAACGTCGTCGCGCGTCTGAGGATCTCCTGACCCGACTGGAACATGAACAGGCAGTAGCGGAAGCATTCGGATATTACTTCGACCGAGACGGGAACATCGTGCACCGGGTCAAGACGGTTGGTCTCCAACTGGCTGACTTGAAGCAAGTCGAACACGTCATCGTCGTCGCAGGTGGTCATTCGAAGGCAGAAGCGATCAACGCCTATGTCAAACAGTCGCCGGACATCATCCTGATCACGGATGAAGGCGCAGCAGCTTCGATTTTGAAAGGGTAACCCCCTTTTGAATAATAGATAACTCGCTTTACATTAAAAGGAGGAAAATTATCATGGCAGTAAAAGTTGGTATTAACGGATTTGGACGTATCGGACGTTTGGCACTTCGTCAAATTCTTCAATTCGATGGAATCGAAGTAGTCGCGATCAACGACCTTACAGACACTAAAATGCTTGCACACCTTCTCAAATATGATACGACTCAAGGTCGTTTCGACGGCGAAGTTGAAGTACACGACGGTTACTTCCTCGTCAACGGTAAAGAAATCAAAACACTTGCTAACCGCAACCCAGAAGAACTCCCATGGGGCGAGCTCGGTGTTGACATCGTTCTCGAATGTACTGGTTTCTTCACAGACAAAGAAAAAGCTGAGCTTCACTTGAAAGCTGGCGCTAAAAAAGTCGTTATCTCTGCACCTGCAACTGGCGACATGAAAACAGTCGTCTTCAACACGAACCACGAAATCCTTGACGGAACTGAAACAGTTATCTCTGGTGCTTCATGTACTACTAACTGTCTCGCGCCAATGGCTAAAGTTCTCCAAGATCAGTTCGGAATCGTTGAAGGTCTCATGACTACGATCCACGCTTACACTGGTGACCAAAACACACTCGACGCTCCACACCCTAAAGGTGACTTCCGTCGTGCACGTGCGGCAGCAGCAAACATCGTTCCAAACTCAACTGGTGCTGCAAAAGCAATCGGTCTCGTTCTTCCAGAACTTCAAGGTAAACTTGACGGATCTGCACAACGTGTACCAGTCGCTACAGGTTCACTCACTGAGCTCGTAACTGTACTTGACAAAAAAGTTTCTGTAGAAGAAATCAACGCAGCAATGAAAGCAGCTGCTAACGAGTCTTACGGTTACACTGAAGACGAAATCGTTTCTTCTGACATCGTTGGTATCTCTTACGGATCACTCTTCGATGCAACTCAAACTAAAGTCATGACAGTCGGCGACAAACAACTCGTTAAAACAGTTGCTTGGTATGACAACGAAATGTCTTACACTAGCCAACTCGTTCGTACACTCAAACACTTCGCAGAAATCGCTAAGTAATTCGAGCAATTAAATAGCAATTGAATAAGAGCGGAAACGATATCAGTCTCCGCTCTTATTGCGGAAAAAAGCGGGAGGGGCATTCGCCCCTCACTATACGTAAGAGACGGAGGACGAATGTATGAATAAGAAATCGATTCGCGACATCGATGTACAAGGAAAACGCGTATTTACACGCGTGGATTTCAACGTACCGTTGGAAGACGGTAAAATCACGGATGACACACGGATCCGTGCTGCACTCCCAACGATCAAACACTTGATCGACGGCGGAGCAAAAGTCATTCTCGCTAGCCACATGGGTCGTCCAAAAGGCGAAAAGAACCCTGAGTTCTCACTTGCACCTGTCGTAGCACGCCTCAGCGAATTGCTTGGTAAAGACATCAAGCTCGTTGAAGAAGCATACGGTCCAGTTGCAGAAGAAGCAGTCAACAAACTCGAAAACGGCGATGTCGTCGTCTTAGAGAACGTTCGCTTCTACCCTGGTGAAACGAAAAATGACGAAGAGCTCGCTAAAGGATTCGCGAAACTCGCTGACGTCTTCGTCAACGACGCGTTCGGCGCAGCACACCGTGCACACGCATCGACAGAAGGTATCGCACACCATGTCGACACTGCAGTTGCCGGTCTTCTCATCGAAAAAGAACTTCAAGTTCTCGGTAAAGCTCTTTCTAACCCAGATCGTCCGTTCACGGCAATCATCGGTGGTTCGAAAGTAGCGGATAAAATCGGTGTCATCGATCACTTACTCGACATCGTCGATACGTTGATCATCGGTGGCGGCTTATCGTACACGTTCCTCACAGCTCGTGGTATCGAAGTCGGTACTTCACTTCTTGAGGTCGATAAAATCGACCAAGCGAAGGAATTCATGAAGAAAGCAGAAGAAAAAGGCGTTAAGTTCCTCATGCCAATCGACTGTGTCATCACGAAGGAATTCGGAGAAGAAACATATGTCGGACCACGTGACATCACAGAGATCCCAGCAGATCACATGTCACTTGATATCGGTCCAAAAACGGTTGAACTCTATGCAGAGGCAATCAAGAACTCGAAACTCGTCGTCTGGAACGGACCGATGGGCGTATTCGAACTCGATAAATACGCAAACGGTACAAAAGGTGTCGCGCAAGCTCTTGCGGACAGTGATGCGTACTCAATCATCGGCGGTGGCGACTCAGCTGCTGCGGCAGAGAAATTCGGTCTTGCTGACAAAATGAGCCACATCTCTACAGGTGGTGGAGCAAGTCTCGAATTCATGGAAGGGAAAGCTCTTCCTGGTGTCGAAGCGCTAAACGACAAGTAATCTAAGTTCACAAGGGAGTGTTTCTCAATGCGTAAACCAATTATCGCAGGTAACTGGAAGATGAATCTGACGCTCAAGGATGCAGTCGCATTCGTTGAGGAAGTCAAAGGAGCTGTACCTGCTTCGACGACAGTCGACGCAGCCGTCTGTGCGCCAGCAGTATTCTTGGCACACTTGACAGAAGCAGCAGCTGGTACGGATCTTAAGATTGGTGCTCAAAACATGTACGACAAAGAGAGCGGTGCGTTCACTGGTGAAATCAGCCCGCTCATGCTCAAAGAACTCGACGTGACATACGTCATCCTCGGTCACTCTGAGCGTCGTGAGTACTTCGGCGAAACAGATGCGTTCATCAACAGCAAAGCGAAAAAAGCGTTCGAGCACGGTCTCGTTCCAATCGTTTGTGTAGGTGAAACACTGGAAGAGCGTGAAGGCGGCAAGTTCGAAGACGTCATCCGCGAACAGACAGCAAACAGCCTTAAAGGTCTTACTGTCGACCAAGTGAAAAATCTCGTCGTTGCTTACGAGCCTGTCTGGGCAATCGGAACAGGTAAATCAGCGACAGAACAAGATGCACAAGATTCTTGTAAATTCGTCCGTGACGTCGTTGCAGCTGAATTCGGTGCTGAAGCAGCAGAAGCTGTCCGCATCCAATACGGTGGTAGCGTCAAACCGGAAAACATCAAAGAATATATGGCTCAACCAGACATCGACGGCGCGCTCGTCGGCGGTGCAAGTCTTGAGACAGGATCGTTCCTCAAACTGTTGGAGGCGATTTAAATGAAAAAACGTCCAGTCGCACTGATCATCCTTGATGGTTTTGGTATGCGTGACGAGGAGTTCGGAAATGCCGTTACGGCGGCAAACAAACCGAACTTCGACCGTTACTGGGGTCAATACCCGCATACGTTGTTGAATGCGAAAGGCGAATACGTCGGTTTGCCTGAAGGTCAAATGGGGAACTCAGAAGTGGGTCACCTCAACATCGGTGCAGGTCGCGTCGTCTATCAATCGCTATCCCGAATCAACAACGCGGTCAAGGATCGCTCGTTCTTCTCGCGTCAAGCGATGAACGATGCGGCAGGTCACGTGAAGAAATACGGTTCAGCGCTTCATATCTTCGGTTTGGTCTCTGACGGTGGAATCCACAGTCACATCAACCACTTATATGCGGTGCTCGAATTCGCGAAACTTCACGAAATCGAAAAAGTCTACCTCCATGCTTTCACGGACGGTCGTGACTGCGACCCACAATCGGGCGCTGGTTTCCTCCGTGACGCGCAAGCGAAGATGGATGAATTGAATGTTGGACAATTCGCGAGTATCTCTGGTCGCTACTATGCGATGGATCGCGATAACCGTTGGGAGCGCGTCAAGAAAGTCTATGACGTTATCACGTTCGGTGAAGGTCCAACGACGAAGGATCCAATCGGCATGGTTGAAGCTTCGTACAAACAAGACGTAACGGATGAGTTCATCGAACCAACTGTTGTCGTGCAGGAAGACGGTACGCCAGTCGCACCGATCCACGATAACGATGCGATCGTGTTCTTCAACTATCGTCCTGACCGTGCGATTCAGCTTTCGAAAGTCTACAAAGAAAAAGGTGGCTTCGACGGTTTCGAAATTCCGGACAACGCACCGAAGAACCTGCTACTCGTCTCAATGACGAAGTACTCGGATGCGATTGATACGGACATCGTATTCCCGCCTGAAGACATCAAGAATACGCTTGGTGAGACATTGTCAAAACAAGGTCTCAAACAGCTACGCATCGCGGAAACGGAAAAGTATCCGCACGTCACGTTCTTCTTCAACGGACAACGTGAAGAACCATATGAAGGGGAAGATCGGATCTTGATCCCTTCACCAAAAGTCGCGACATACGACTTGAAACCGGAGATGAGCGTCTATGAAGTTACAGATGCCCTCGTCGACGCAATCAACTCGGACAAACACGACGCGATCATCCTCAACTTCGCTAACCCGGATATGGTCGGTCACTCGGGTATGCTCGAGCCGACGAAAAAGGCGATCGAAGCTGTCGATGAGTGTCTTGGGAAAGTCGTTGACTTGATTCTCAGCAAAGGCGGCGCGGCAGTCATCACGGCTGACCACGGGAACGCGGATAAAGTCCTCAATGCGGACGGCAGTAAGATGACGGCGCATACGACAGAACCCGTTCCATGTATCGTGACGGTCGAGGACGTCGAACTCCTTGAACCACTCACAGGTGCACTCGCTGACCTCGCACCAACGGTCCTTGATCTCCTCGGAGCGGACCAACCAGCAGAGATGACTGGTAAATCGATCGTATTGAAGAAATAATCCCGTCGATCGAAAGAATTACAGCACATATTTCTTACACACAAAAGGAGCGAATTTAAATGTCAATGATTACAGAGATTTACGCACGCGAGATTCTTGATTCACGCGGTAACCCAACAGTAGAAGTAGAAGTTTATACAGAAGATGGCGGTTTCGGTCGCGCACTCGTACCATCAGGTGCATCAACTGGTGAGCACGAAGCAGTCGAACTCCGTGATGGCGACAAAGCACGTTACCTCGGAAAAGGTGTTTTGAAAGCTGTTGACAACGTCAACGAAAAAATCGCACCAGAAATTATCGGTTACGATGTCTTCGACCAAGCTGGAATCGATAAAAAGATGATCGATCTCGACGGTACGAAAAACAAAGGTAACTTCGGCGCTAACGCAATCCTTGGTGTTTCTATGGCTGCTGCACGTGCTGCTGCAGATGAGCTTGGTCTTCCACTTTACACATACCTCGGTGGATTCAACGCGAAAACATTACCAACACCAATGATGAACATCATCAACGGTGGATCACACGCAGACAACAACGTGGACTTCCAAGAGTTCATGATCATGCCTGTCGGTGCTCCAACATTCAAAGAAGCACTTCGTATGGGTGCTGAAATCTTCCACGCGTTGAAATCAGTTCTTAGCGGAATGGGTCTTAACACAGCAGTTGGTGACGAGGGTGGATTCGCTCCAAACTTGAAATCAAACGAAGAAGCAATCACAGTTATTCTTGAAGCAATCGAAAAAGCTGGCTACAAAGCAGGCGAAGATGTTTACCTTGCAATGGACGTCGCTTCTTCTGAGTTCTACGATAAAGCAGCTGGAAAATACAACCTCGCTGGCGAAGGCAAAGTCCTTTCAACAGAAGAGCTTGTTGAATTCTATGCACAACTCGTTGACAAATACCCAATCATCTCAATCGAAGATGGCTGTGACGAAAACGACTGGGATGGTCACAAACTCCTTACAGATCGTATCGGACACAAAGTCCAACTCGTTGGGGATGACTTGTTCGTAACGAACACTGAGAAACTTGCTGAAGGTATCGAAAAAGGCATCGCTAACTCGATCCTCATCAAAGTTAACCAAATCGGTACGTTGACTGAAACATTCGACGCAATCGAAATGGCTAAAAAAGCTGGTTACACAGCTGTCGTTTCTCACCGTTCTGGTGAAACTGAAGATTCAACGATCGCTGACATCGCTGTTGCGACAAACGCTGGTCAAATCAAAACTGGTTCACTTTCACGTACAGACCGTATCGCGAAATACAACCAACTTCTCCGCATCGAAGACATGCTTTCAGACGTTGCTGTTTACGACGGAATCAAATCATTCTACAACCTCAAGAAGTAATTTCAGGTTGATCGTTTGAATAAGCTATAAGGAAAACCTCCTATTCGGGTGATACGTACACACCGGATAGGAGGTTTTTATATCAAGCAATGTCAAACATGAAAATCGCTTTAGTCATCAAAACTATGATGAACTGTCAAAAAATTGATTCATCTGAGTAGATGACTAAAATGTTATACTCATAAATAAGTGCAAATCAAATAGTTATAGGCATTAATTACATCTTGCTCGATACAGATGACAAATACGTCTAAAGGAGATACGATCATGCTAAATTCAGATTTAGATATCCGTTTAGAACCACGCATTCAAGAGTTATATCGACTACACAAGGAGCGTTCAGCCAACATCGACTGGAGCTACCACGAATTCATTCCGTGGGATAAGGCGATGTCGTTCAAACGCGTTCCTTGGGATGAAAGCCAAGTCACGCTTCCAGAAGGCGTCATCGTCGCAATCGAGACGGCATTACTGACAGAGGTCAACTTACCGTGGTATACGTCGCACTTAGACTATACGTTCAAGAACTCGATGGAAGTCATCAATGACTTCGTCCGGACATGGACAGCAGAAGAAGATCAGCACTCGAACTTACTCGAGACGTATTTACTCGTCACGCGAAACGTCAATCCAACGCGACTTCATCAATTAAGAAGACGCGTCGTTGAGAACGGCTGGTTCCCGGACTTCACGAACCCGCTAGCAACGATGGCGTATACGTCACTGCAAGAGTTAGCGACACTCGTCTTTTATAATAACGTAGCGAAGATCGCAGGGGCACATGACAAGGACTTAGCAACGCTACTCCGTCGTCTAGCGAAAGACGAAGCGCTCCATTATGCGTTCTATCGTGACACGGTCAAAGCACACCTAGAGCTTGACCCGAACTTCATCGTCTTCTTCGAGGACGTCATCATCAACTTCTCGATGCCAGGTGCTGTCATGCCTGACTTCACGGAACGGATGAAGACGATTGCTGTTGATACGAACTATGGACCACTCCAATACTTCGATCAAGTATTAGACGTCGTCGTCAAATACTGGGGAATCGCTGATTTGGAGCCGACAAGCGAAGAAGCGAAGCAATCACAAGCGAACATCATGAAGTATCATGGACGTTTGAAACGCATCAAGGAACGTCAAGAACGTCAAGTCGAAAAAGCGAAAATCGACGTCTCAGGAGGCAAGTGAACATGAAGTGTGAAATCTGTGGAACTGAAACGAACAACCAAGTCAGTTACTTGGAACTCGACACGTGGGAATTCAACTCATTGAACAAAGAAGCAAAAGATTTTTATCCGATCTGTTTTGATTGCTTCGACAAGCATACGAATCAGTTCATCGATCAAGAGATGGATCTCGAATTACGTAAAAAACGTTCGCAAATGGTCAACAAAGAAGTAGAAGCTGAAATCGAAGCGATTCTTGAGGTTGAGAATTAAGTTGTCTTTACCATACGTGAAGGGAAGCAAAACCGGTAGTGCTTTGGCGCTATCGGTTTTTTATTATCACTAAAAAAAGCAGTTATCTCTTGCTTCACATGTTTTGTGAGAGAAGAAATAGCTGCTTTTAACATGAAGTCAGTCTTCAATGAATGTAACGAGATAATGATGGGCAGAATGAAGCGGTGCACGGGTCACGAAAAAGTCCGGGAGATCGACATCGATTCCCAATTCGCGCAGTGTATCGGGATCCAAACATTCCTGAATCAAACGTTTGATGTCTTGTAACAGTTCATCGTGCAAGTTCGCTTCCTTCGGAAAGGCACGTTTCGCGTCATCGCGCAACAATAGCACGATAGGTGGTAGACCTCGTAAGAGATCGACCTGAAGGGGCTGCTGATGACGTTCGAAATAATCATTCAGACAACTGACGACCCTCATCGAGTGTTCTTCTTTCATCCGATCCCAACTCTCTGTATGTGACTGTAACTCTCTAGCTATTCCCTAATTGAAGCGAGGATATGCATGGAAACTGGAAATCAAGTATTACGAGGACGCTGTTCGGGGTAGAACTAGAGGGAAGGGGGAATCGACATGCTATTTCGGTTTTTGGTTTTAGGGCTTGATACGTCGATTGGTGACATCCCGTTGCGCCTCATCTATTTTACGGAACTCATACTATTCATCGGTTTGTATCAAATCACGAGCCGGTTTTCGCGTCAGAGTCTGATTTTTGGAACGGCACTCGGAATTGGTGGACTGATTGCCATCTTACCCGGTGCGCTCTATATCATCCGTTATAATCCGGAGGATGCCGTCATCGATGTCACGTTCCTATTGATTTATTTGTTTGAGCCGCTGGCAATTGTTGCGTTCGTTGTTGCTTTGATTCGGCGTTTGTTCGTGGAGCGAAAAAGAGCCGGGAAAGCAAAAAGATGAAAGACTTGTCAGCTAGACTCCGATTGTTCATTGATTTCCGTCCAAGACGTCGCTTTCCGCGGGCGGAAGGCAAGCCTCCTCGTCGCGTGTGCTCCTGCGGGGTCTTGCCTATTCCGCTCTTCCCGCAGGAGTCTCCGTCTTTTCCGAAAATCAACAATCTAACGTGCTACCGAGAGGAAAAGAAATACACCGTAAGATGGCGTGACGCTGTCTTGCGGTGTATTTGCGTATGTATCCAAATACTTTCTTTCAATAGTGTAAGGAAGAGTAACTGGAAGAATATTCTATAATAGAGGGAGAGCGAAATTAGATCTTAGTTAATTTCGTAAGATCCCGTTGATTATAGGAGTGACTTTCATGTATAAAATATTGTTCGGATTGTCCGTTTTAAACAGTGTCTACATTATGAATAACTTTTTTACATATTCGGATAGTTTTCTCAATGCGCCACTAGGCGTAACAACAGTAATCGCTATCACATTAATGTTTCTAAACGATAGCGTCAAAAAAGATAAACCGTCGTTGTACACGAAAGCGACGGATGGATTAGGATTCATTAATATTCTGATTGGTCTCTCGCTGATCGTCTTTATTTAAGGATGATTCAGAACGTTCAAATGCATGATTATACGGAATTACCGTAAGTCTGACGCCGTGTCAGGCTTCTTTTTTATGTTTCAATTCAAGAGCTCGAAAAAAATAAAATATATTTTAGATAAAAAAGATTGATGTGTAACCGGTTACACAATATGATGATTCTTGTAAGCGTTATCAAAAGAAAGAGGTGGCGAAACATGTCGACCATCCGGGAAGTAGCGAAAGCGGCCCATGTCTCCGTCGCGACGGTCTCACGCGTCATGAACGAAAAGGGTTATGTCAGTGAGAAATCGCGTAAGGCGGTGCTTCAGGCAATCAAACAATTGGACTATCGACCGAACCGAGTCGCGCGATCGTTGTTCCAAAAACGGTCCGGACTGATCGGATTGATCGTTCCAGACATCACGAACCCGTTCTTCCCACAACTCGCACGGGCTGTGGAAGATATGGCACATCAACATGGTTTTCAGGTCATTTTGTGTAACACAGACGAACAGTTTCAGAAAGAACGCGAATATATCAAGTCACTCGAGGCGATGCATGTCGACGGATTGATCATCACGACGAACTACTCGAACAATCCGAACTACGAAGAACTCGAAGTGCCGGTCGTAGCATTAGACCGTGTGTTACAAGGAGCGATTCCGACGGTGACGTCAAACGGATACGAAGGCGGTAAAAAGGCGGCTTCGCTTCTACTTGAAGCGGGTGCAACTGAACTAGCAGTTATCAGTGGTCCATCGAAACTACCGACGATTAAGAAACGACGGGACGGTTTCGAGGAAATCGCCGGAACCCATCTCGTTGCAAGCATCGAGTCACCGTTCCATTTTCATGGGGCGCTTGATGCTGCGAACTATCTCTTTGATCACTATCACTGCAACGGGATCTTTGCCGCGAGCGATGTCATCGCTGCAGCAACGGTGCAAGTCGCTGCGGAACGCGGGATCACGATTCCGGACGAGCTACAAGTGATCGGCTATGACGGCATCGAACTCGGACAAATGATTTCACCACCGTTGACGACGATTGCGCAGCCGATCTATCAAATGGGAGAACTGGCGGCGAAACTTTTGATTCAGCGGATTGAAGGCACACCGATTGCCGCCGTTCATCATGAGTTGACAGTTGAGATCATCGAACGGGAAACGACGAAACGGAAGGATGAGGAAGCATGAAACAAATCAGTGTCATCGGCAGTATCTCGATGGATCTCGTCGTCGAAAGTAAACGCCGCCCAGGCGCAGGCGAAACGGTCATCGGGGATGCCTTTCATACCGTACCGGGCGGAAAAGGGGCGAACCAAGCAGTGGCGGTCGCGCGTCTCGGCAGTACCGTCGAAATGATCGGTTGCGTCGGCAGTGACGCAAACGGTGAAGCGATTCGCGAAAACTTCAAAACGCAAGGAGTACAGACGACACACTTGCAAACGATTGAAGGCGAACGGACGGGAACGGCACATATCACGCTCGCTGAAGGCGATAACTCGATCGTCGTCGTTCAGTCTGCTAATCAACATGTGAAATTTGCGGATGATACACTCGCGCCGATTCTCGCAGACAGTGAAATCATCTTACTCCAGCTCGAGATTCCAATCGAAACGGTCGAGACCGTTGCTCGCGAAGCACATGCAGCCGGCATTCCAGTCGTCTTGAATCCAGCACCGGCGATGTCACTCAGTCCGGAATTGATTGAACACGTCACATACTTAACGCCAAACGAACATGAATGTGGCTTGATCTTCGGACAAGACCAGCCAATCGAACATTGGTTGATGGAATATCCGAATAAATTGATCGTGACCGAAGGCAGTCGCGGGGCACGCTTCTACGACGGTGAGTCGATCGTGACGATTCCAGCGATCGAGACGATCGTCGTTGATACGACAGGAGCAGGGGATACGTTCAACGGTGCCTTAGCCGTTGCGTTAACGGAAGGACAACCGCTCGTCGAGGCAATTCGTTTCGCGAACCGGGCAGCCGGCTTATCGATTCGCGCGCTTGGCGCTCAAGGCGGCATGCCAACACGGGAACAGATGGAGGGAGACGCATGAAGAAACACGGTATCTTAAACAGTCATATCAGCAAGGTCCTGACCGATCTCGGTCATACCGATACGATCGTCATCGCCGATTGCGGCTTACCGATTCCAGACGGGGTCGCCCGAATCGATTTAGCACTGGAACTCGGCACACCGTCATTCCTCGACGTCGTCCGTGTCGTCGCCGGTGACATGGCGATTGAACAACTGACACTGGCGACAGAGATCAAAGAAGCGAATCCGGATGTCCTCGAGCAACTCGAAGCCATGCAGATCGAGACGGCGTTCGTTTCGCACGAGGAATTCAAGAAACAGACACAGCAGGCGAAGGTCATCATCCGGACTGGGGAAGCGACACCGTACGCAAATGTCATCTTCCATTCCGGCGTAATCTTTTAAGGGGGTCGAGTAATGCGTATCGAGATGACAGGTATCAAAAAAGCATTCGGTCCTGTTCCCGTCCTCAAAGGTGTCGACTTCGAACTCGCTGCGGGTGAGATCCATGCCTTGATGGGAGAGAACGGTGCCGGGAAATCGACGCTGATGAAGATTTTGACCGGTGTCCATAAAGCGGACGCAGGTACAATCCGCATCGATGGACAGGACGCCGAATATAAGAATCCGAAACTTGCCGAAGAAGCGGGGATCGCCTTCATCCACCAGGAACTGAACATCCTCCCGGATTTAACGGTGACGGAGAACTTGTTCCTCGGACGAGAGTTAAAGTCACGCTTCGGGATTCTCAAGCAAGGGGAGATGAAGCGCCAGGCAGAACGCGAACTCGCCGAATTGAACGTCTTCATGGACGTCGATCAACTTGCCCGGACCTTATCGGTCGGTCAGCAACAGATGATTGAGATCGCGAAAGCCTTGATGACGGACGCGAAGGTCATCATCATGGATGAACCGACAGCCGCTCTGACAGAGCGGGAAATTCGGGCCTTATTCAGCGTCGCGACGGCACTGCGCAATCAAGGTGTCTCGATCGTCTATATCTCGCACCGGATGGAGGAAATCTTCGAGCTCTGCGACCGAATCACGGTCTTACGGGACGGGATTTCCGTCTCAACGCACGCGATTCCCGAAACATCGTTCGAACAGATCGTCCGAGAGATGGTCGGTCGTGAGATGGGTGAACGGTATCCGGACCGTGACGTGTCAATCGGAGCGACTGTCCTTGAGGTCAAACAGGCGAGTGGGAAACGGTTTGACGATGTCTCGTTCTCCGTCAAGGCGGGTGAAATCATCGGCTTCTCAGGTTTGATGGGCGCTGGGCGGACGGAAGTCATGCGCGGGCTGTTCGGGGTCGATCGCCTGAAAGACGGAACGATTGAACTGAACGGACAGTCGCTGAAAATCAAGACACCATACGATGCGATTCGCCAAGGAATCGGCTTTTTGACCGAAGATCGCAAAGGCGAAGGATTGTTCCTCGACTTTTCACTGCGCGAGAACATCTCACTGCCAACGATTCGTTCGTTATCCCGGTCTGGTGTCATCAAGGATCAGGCAGAACGCGATTTCGCAGAAGGGTACTTGAAGTCACTTTCGGTCCGGCACAGCTCGATGGACCAGCCGGCGAAGTCATTGTCCGGTGGGAACCAACAAAAGGTCGTCCTCGCGAAGTGGCTCGGGACACAACCGAAAGTCTTGATCCTCGACGAACCGACACGTGGTGTCGACGTCGGGGCGAAGAAAGAGATTTATCTCATCATGAACGAACTCGCTGCGGCGGGTGTCGCGATCATCATGGTCAGCTCGGACCTCCCGGAGATTCTCGGGATGAGCGACCGGGTCTACGTCATGCGCGAAGGCAAGATGAGCGGCATGTTGACACGACAGGAAGCGACGCAAGAAAGCATCATGACACTTGCGACAGGAGGACAATGATATGGAATTGATGCAAGGCAAGGTAACGGAAGCAAAACCGAGACGTCTTGGGATCGGACAAAAGCTTGGACCACTCGCAGGATTGTTCGCGATCGTCCTTGTCGTCTCGATCATGGAACCGGACTTTTTAACACTGAATAATCTATTTAACATCTTACGACAAGTCTCGATCAATGCCTTGATTGCCTTCGGGATGACGTTCGTCATTCTGACAGGTGGGATTGATTTATCGGTTGGCTCGATTCTCGCCCTCTCGTCCGCCTTCGTCGCGGGTCTGATGACGGACGGAACATCAGCGTTGATCGCTGTTCTAGCTGGTCTGATCGTCGGAGCCGTCATGGGTGCGTTGAACGGAATGGTCATCTCACTCGGGAAAGTCGCACCGTTCATCGCAACACTTGCAACGATGACGATTTTCCGCGGCTTGACGCTCGTCTATACGGACGGGAAACCGATCACTGGACTGAGCCAAGGTGGCTGGTTCGAACTGTTCGGACGCGGCTACTTCTGGATCTTCCCAGTACCGGTTTTAACAATGTTGCTTGCCTTCGCGGTCCTCTACTTCATCTTGAAGAAGACGACGTTCGGTCGCTATACGTATGCGATTGGTGGTAACGAAGAAGCAGCGAAGTTGATGGGGATTCAAGTCAATAAAGTCAAAATCATGATCTACTCACTCTCAGGTTTGATGGCAGCACTCGCCGGCATCATCCTTACGTCTCGTCTGAACTCGGCACAGCCGACGGCGGGGACATCGTACGAACTCGACGCCATCGCAGCGGTCGTCCTTGGTGGGACGAGCCTCTCAGGTGGTCGTGGCTGGATTGTCGGTACCTTGATCGGTGCCTTGATCATCGGAACACTGAACAATGGACTCAACTTGCTTGGTGTCTCCTCGTTCTTCCAACTCGTCGTCAAAGGTTTAGTCATTTTGTTCGCGGTACTCGCGGACCGGAAACAAGCAGCGTAACCCACACTCAAAAAGGAGGATTTACAGATGAAAAAACTACTTGCAGTCGTCATGATGGCATTAATGGTCTTCGCAGCAGCCTGTTCGACGGAACAGCCAGGCAGTAGCAACGGTGAAACGAAGAAGAAGACGAAGGACTTCAAGATTGGTCTTTCGATTTCAACCCTCAACAACCCATTCTTCGTCTCGTTAAAAGAAGGGGCAGAACAAGAAGCAAAAGCACAAGGCGCAACACTTCAAGTCGCCGATGCACAAGATGATGCAGCAAAACAAGCAAGCGACATCGAAGACATGGTGCAAAAGAAAGTCGATCTCATTTTGATCAACCCAACGGATTCAGCAGCAGTTGGTGCAGCCGTCCAAACAGCTAACGATGCAAACATCCCAGTCATCACGGTTGACCGGAACGCAGAAGCAGGCGACGTCGTCGCACACATCGCGTCAGATAACGTCGCGGGTGGGAAACAAGCAGGTGAGTTCATGATTGAACTCGTTGGCGATAAAGCAAAAGTCGTGGAACTCGAAGGAATTCCAGGAGCATCCGCAACTCGTGACCGTGGTAAAGGATTCCATGAAGCAGTCGATGGTAAACTTGACGTCGTCGCAAAACAAGCAGCAAACTTCGACCGGGCAAAAGGATTGTCGGTCATGGAGAACATCCTTCAAAACAACAAAGACATCAAAGCTGTCTTCGCTCACAATGATGAGATGGCACTCGGTGCGGTCGAAGCGTTAAAAGCAGCGGGTCTCAACGATGTCAAAGTCATCGGCTTCGATGCGACAGATGACGCCGTCAAAGCCGTCAAAGACGGAAAAATGGCAGGAACGATCGCTCAAAAACCGACTGAAATCGGAAAAATGGGTGTCGAGACAGCGATCAAGCACCTAAAAGGCGACAAAGTCGAGAAGAACATCCCAGTCGATCTCGAATTGATCAAACAATAAGGAAACAGGACACCTGAGTCGACGATTCAGGTGTCCCTTTTCGTCAGGCAGGAAAAAGTTCCTAAATCTATTCCTTGTTCCCGTACTTGTTTTTCTCTATAATGAAAGAAGCGTATATTACTGAAGGAGGATCATCGATGATCATTCATAACGTGGCTCTTGTCGGCCTCATCGTCGTTTCCGTTCTTCTCATCATCGTCGTTCTATTGATGTCGGGTCGTACGACCGGACTCGGAGCATTGACGGGTGGAGCAGAACAATTATTTGGTCGCCAAAAAGCTCGTGGCTTGGATGCGGTCCTAAATCGTGTGGCGTCTATCTTAGGAGCATTACTCTTCATTTTGGCGTTACTCGTCGCTTTTTATAAGTGAGCATTGAAACGACAGCCGTATGATCGCGCTGTCGTTTTTTGTATTTCTCGATATTCATTTTTTCCGGATATGGGGTATAGAGTTAGAGGGGGAATCATTTTATGAAAATCACTTTACCAAAACCATTCTTTTTCGAAGCCGGCCCACGTGCCGTTTTACTATTACATGGATTCACAGGATCGAGCGCGGATGTCCGCATCCTCGGTCGCTATTTGCAAAAGCAGGGCTATACATCCCTCGCACCACAATATAAAGGGCACGCTGCCCCACCCGAAGAGCTGACGAAGACCGGGCCAGCCGACTGGTGGCAGGATGTCCTTGCCGGATATCAGGAACTCGTCGACAAAGGCTATGACGAAATCGCCGTTTGCGGACTGTCGCTCGGTGGCGTCATGTCGTTGAAGTTATCGATGAACCGTCCGGTCAAAGCGGTCATCCCGATGTGTGCACCCGCCTACATCAAAAGTGAAGAAGTCATGTATGCAGGAGTCACCGAGTACGCACGAGAATTCAAGAAGCGAGAAGGCAAATCACAAGAAGAGATCGATCACGAGATGGCTTCCTTCGAACCGATGCCAACCTTGAAGGACTTGCAGGAACTGCTGCGCGAGACACGTGATTCGCTTGAAGACGTCTACGCACCGACGCTCGTCGTCCAAGCGCGCAACGATCACATGATCAACACCGACTCCGCGAACATCATCCATGATGGAGTCAGTGCCTTCCAAAAAGAGCTGATCTGGTATGAGAACTCAGGTCACGTCATTACGCTCGACAAAGAAAAAGACCAGCTCCACTCTGACATCTTGGACTTCCTGGAGTCATTGAACTGGAGCAAGTAACTGGAGGTGTCACGTTGGAATTACGTGAACGAATACTAACGGTCATCACGACGGAAGAACGTCCGTTGTCGATTGATCAACTAACGAAAAAACTAGAACTAGCGGATACGGAAGCATTCAAGGAATTGATCCGGACGCTAAACGCAATGGAAGACGAAGCGTTGATCGCCCGGACACGCTCGAACAAGTACGGCACGCTTGCGCAGATCGGTCAAGTCGCAGGGAAGATTTCCGTCCACCAACGCGGGTTCGGTTTCGTCTCACCGGAAGACGGCTCAGAAGGCGATATCTTCTTGCCGGCACCGGAACTGAAAAACGTCTATAACGGTGACCGTGTCCTCGTCAAAGTGTTTGCTGAGTCAAACGGTGGCGACCGTCGTGAAGGGAAACTGCTCAAGATTCTCTCACGCGGACCAGCTGATTTCGTCGGAACGTTCGTCAGTCCAAAAGGACGAATTGAATCGATTGCCTACATTGAACCGGATGATACGAAGCTGACGTTCTTACCGGTCGTCGCGAACGACGATACACTTGGTGCCGTCGATGGCCATAAAGTCCTCGCCCGGATCACGAAGTATCCGGACGGTCGCTACGCCGGAACAGCGAAAGTCTTAAAAATCATCGGTCACAAAAATGATCCAGGCGTCGACATCTTGTCGATTGTCCACAAGCACGGCATCAACGTCGATTTCTCACCGGAAGCGATCGCTGAGGCGAATGCCGTACCGGATCAGATTGATGAGAAGGATTTAGTCGGACGGGTCGATCTACGGAACGAATTGACGGTGACGATTGACGGGGCGGACGCAAAAGACCTTGATGATGCGGTTCACGTTAAAAAATTAGCGAACGGCAACTTCGAGCTTGGTGTCCACATCGCCGACGTCTCGCATTACGTCAAAGAGGATTCAGCACTCGACGAAGAAGCGCGCGAGCGCGGAACGAGTGTCTATCTCGTCGACCGCGTCATCCCGATGATTCCGCACCGTCTATCGAACGGAATCTGCTCACTCAACCCACACGTTGATCGCCTGACGCTCAGCTGTATCATGGAAATCGATGCGAACGGTGCTGTCGTCAACCATGAGATCTTCCAGAGTGTCATCAAGACGACGGAACGGATGACGTATACGGACGTCCGGAAAATCATCGAACGCGAAGACGAAGAAGTGATCGCGAAGTATCAAGATCTCGTCGAGTACTTCGACAAGATGGCAGAACTCGCAGCGATCTTGCGCGAACGTCGCTCGCGTCGTGGGGCGATCAACTTTGACTTCCCAGAAGCGAAAGTTCTCGTCAACGAAGAAGGCAAGACGAGCGAGATCATCCTCCGGGAACGATCGGTCGCTGAGAAGCTGATTGAAGAGTTCATGCTCGCAGCAAACGAAACGGTCGCCGAGCATATCCAGCGTCAAAAACTGCCGTTTATGTACCGGATCCACGATGAGCCAAAAGCTGAACGTCTCGATACGTTCTTCAAGTTCATCGGTAACTTCGGCATCAACGTCGAACGCAAGGGCGAGTCAGTTGCACCGAAGACGTTGCAATCGATCCTCAATGCTGTTGAAGGTGAGCCGGAAGAAGCCGTCGTCAGTACGGTCATGCTCCGATCGCTCCAACAAGCGAAATACGACATCGAACCGATCGGTCACTTCGGTCTATCGACGGACTACTACACGCACTTCACGTCACCGATTCGTCGTTACCCAGACTTAATGGTTCACCGTCTGTTGCGTGAATATGTCATCTACAACGATAAGTCACAGAAGACGCAAGACCGTTACTCGGAGATCCTACCGGAAATCGCCGATCATTCGTCGAAACGCGAGCGTCGCGCGGTTGACGCGGAGCGGGAAACGAATGCCTTGAAGAAAGCCGAGTATATGGAGCAACACATCGGCGAGACGTTTGAAGGCGTCGTCAGTGGTGTGACGAACTTCGGGATGTTCGTCGAATTGCCGAACACGATCGAGGGACTCGTTCACATCCAAGCGATGACGGATGACTTCTACCGTTACGATGAAGCGAACTATCAGCTGATCGGTGAGCGGACGAAGCAACAGTTCCGGATCGGGGACGTCGTTGAGATCAAGGTCACGAACGTCAACATCGATGAACGGACGATTGACTTCAGCGTCGTCGGGATGCCAGAACGGCAACCGAAGAAACGGTTCGAGTCGAAGACGATCCGCTCAAGCGGTGGACGTCCGGGACAAAAGCGCGACGACAAGAAGAAAGATGATCGTCGTGGCAAAAAACGGTCAGGTAAGAGCGAACAAAGCAAAGGAAAAGGATTCTCGTTAAAGAATAAGAAGGATAAACCGCCGTTCCATAAGGCGGTCTCGAATAAGAAACGGAAGCGCAAATAAGCGCTTCCGCATCGGAAATGTGGTGAACGAACATGCCAAAGGGAACAGATTCGAAAGTCTTAGCGAACAACAAACGGGCCTCGTTCGATTATGCGATCGAGGATACGATTGAAGCCGGTCTTGTCTTGACGGGAACGGAGATCAAATCGGTCCGTAAAGGAAAAATCAGCATCGGGGACGCGTTCGTCCGGTTCGACGGGGGAGAAGCGATTCTCTGGAACTCGAACATCGCCCACTTCGAACAGGGGAACCGGTACAACCATGAACAGCTCCGCCCACGGAAACTGTTGCTGCACAAGAAACAGATCGCGAACTTGATCGGGGCGGTCTCACGGGACGGCTATACGATCGTACCGCTCAAAGTCTATATCAAGAACGGGTACGCGAAATGCTTGATCGGACTCGGACGCGGGAAGAAGAAATTCGATAAACGTGACGACTTGAAAAAGAAGGATGCGAAGCGTGATATCGAACGAGCACTACGCGATAAGCAAAAGTATTGAACCCGTAACACTTTTCTGCTAGAATATTAGTATTCGGAAAGCCCCAATTTATTATCTTGGGGACGTTACGGATTCGACGGGGGTAGTTCGGTCTTCTGTGGCGTGTCGAGGGGTCGGCCTCGTTAAAACGCACCAGCCATAACTGGCAAAACTAACACACAACTCGCAGCAGCGTAATAGCAACTGCGGATCCTAGCAGCCGTCGCCTGGTCGGCTGATTTCTAGGGTCTCACTTTAAACAGGCTACGCTTGGACCCTTCCGTCTGGAGGGAAAGAGAAGAGATGGAATCAGACTGGTCGGACGGACGCCTGTCAATTGGCAGCCTGACGACGAGATCCCAATAAATTGACTACACACGTAGAAGCTTAAGTATACGATGCCTTCGGACGTGGGTTCGACTCCCACCGTCTCCATACTCTGAAATCTTAGGATTTCAAAATTATCAAAACCCTTGTAAATCAAGGGTTTTTTTATTTAAGTTCAATATGCTTTATCTATACGCATTAAAATACATATTAATTTTTTTGATTAGATAATAAATAAGTAATTTTTTGGTTGACATACTTTGATAATTTGATAAAATATGTATATGCAGTAACTTAGTTTACTGTTGTAATATTCTACCGTTATAACTCAGTTGGATAGAGTGCCCTTCTCATAAAGGGGATGTCGGGGGTTCGAGTCCCCCTAACGAATGCAATTAGCAGAGTAGCTAATTTACGATATGGAAGCACATCATTTAATTGGTGTGCTTTTTTTATTTTTACATATTTGTTTCTAATCTAATAGAAACGTAGTGACGATATCGAAAATCTGGAGTTCACATATAAATGGACTTAAAAAATAAATGATCTAATATGAAGTATACTATAGATATTATTAACTAAAAGAAACGGAGCTGACACCTATGATACGACGAGCCACGTTGATGGACGGTAAAGCCTTATCGGATTTAATGCGACGCATTGATCGGGAAACGAAATATATGTTGTATGAGCCGGAAGAACGCGTCCTGTCAACGGAACAGGCGGAGGCGTTCATCGAGAAGTTCGGTCAGGCTGCGAATTCGGACATCTTCGTCGTGGACGTCGATGAGCAACTCGTCGGGTATGTACTCGTCGTTGGTGGTGAGCCGAGTCGGATCCGTCACCGGGCGAATCTCGTCATCGGCTTGCTGTATGCTTATACGGGTCGTGGACTCGGTGCAGGGCTGCTTGAAGCGGTGGATGCCTTTGCGATTGAAGCAGGACTCATCCGACTCGAGTTGACAGTTCGCAAAGATAACTTGCGGGCAATCGAGCTCTATCATAAGTTTGGCTTTAACATCGAAGGAACACGCATCGCGTCACTCTTCATCGATGGGGAATACGTCGATGAACTGGCGATGTCGAAAATCTATACGACGGAAGAATCCTAAAAAAGATGCTCCGTGGACTTATCTCTAAAAAGAGACGAGACCACGAGCATCTTTTTTTACGGGAATACTTTTTGTTGTTCGAAATCGATCTCCAGGACATTTTTTGCATAATCCTTACCCCAGTCATACATCGCATCTAAAATCGGCATTAAGCTATGACCGTGTGGCGTTAACGAGTACTCGACCTTCGGTGGTACGACCGGATAGACTTCCCGGTGAATGATGTGGTGATCTTCGAGTTCCCGCAGTTGATTGACGAGCATTCGTTGCGTGATCCCAGGCATCAGACTTTTCAGTTCTCCGAAGCGTTTTGTCCCTTCCTTGCCTAAGTGCCAAAGAATGAGCATCTTCCATTTCCCCCCGATGATCGAGAGGGTCAATTCCTTCTCACAGTTAAACTGACGGTCTTCAAAATGTGGCATCGATCCACCTCCTGCTCCAGTATAGTCTTTCTTCCAGTTAACAGTATACTTTTCCGCACTATGTATGAAAAACCGCACTATGTAAATTAAAAGTGCGTACTTCTCAAGATTGCTTCTGCGGATTATATTTAGTCCTGTTCCTTCTTGAACGTCGGAAGGAAGTGTCAGGTACGACAATACAGAGAAGAATGGGAGAGATACAAAATGAAATTACAACTCGCAATTGATTTAGTCGATACAGCAGGTGCGATCGCTTTAGTCAAAGAAATCGGGGAAGACAATTTAGATATCGTTGAGATCGGCACACCGGTCGTCATCAACGAGGGGCTCCGCGCCGTCAAAGAAATGAAAGCCGCGTTCCCGAACTTAACGGTCCTCGCTGACTTGAAGATCATGGACGCTGCCGGCTACGAAGTCAGTCAAGCTGTCGCACACGGCGCTGATATCGTAACGATTCTTGGTGCAGCCGAAGACATGTCGATCAAAGGGGCAGTCGAAGAAGCGAAAAAATCAGGCAAACAGATTCTCGTCGACATGATTGCTGTGAAAGATATCGCAACACGGGCGAAAGAACTTGATGCATTAGGCGTCGACTACATCTGTGTCCACACAGGTTACGATCTCCAAGCAGTCGGTCAAAACTCGTTCGAGGATCTTGCGACAATCAAATCGGTTGTGACAAACGCAAAAACAGCTGTTGCGGGTGGTATCAAGATGGAGACGTTACCGGAAGTCATCGCTGCACGTCCTGATCTGATCATCGTCGGTGGCGGGATCACGGGACAAGATGATAAACAAAAGACAGCGTCAACGATGCACCGGATGCTGCAAGAGGCGTAAATGACACATATCCAAACGATTATCAAAGAACTGACATCGACGGTCGAAGCGATCGATGAGACGGAGACGAAAGAACTGGCAGACGCTGTGCTTCAAGCGAACCGAATCTTTCTCGCAGGAGCCGGTCGCTCCGGCTTGATGGGGAAAGCGTTCGTCATGCGGCTGATGCACATGGGACTCGATGCTTATGTCGTCGGCGAGACGGTCACGGCGAATTTACGCGAGGGTGACTTGTTAATCGTCGGTTCCGGATCAGGTGAGACGAAAACCTTGATTCCAATCGTCGAGAAAGCACAGCAACTTGGTGGAACGGTAGCGGTTGTCACGATCAGTCCGACGTCAACGTTAGCACGATTAGCCGACTTGGTCGTCCAATTGCCTGGAGTTCCGAAAGAACAAACGGCATCAGCGGACGAGACGGTTCAACCGATGGGCTCGTTGTTCGAACAGACGATGTTGTTGTTCTATGATGGCTTGATTCTGCAGATCATGGAAGACAAACAGCTCGATTCGCAAACGATGTACGGGAAACATGCCAACTTAGAATGAAACATGCGAAACAGATTAGTTCTTTTCTTCAAATAGAAGGGGGCTAGTCTGTTTTTGTCTGTAGATTTTTCGCGTATGAATGCGTATTAATCAGAAATTCTCCTTTCCTTCTTTTCATAATTTTCTTAAAGACTTAGTCCCGCAACGTGAGATACTCAAAGAAAGGAAAAAAGAGGAAAAGGAGATTGTCATGCGATTTCAACGGATTGGTGTAATCAGTGCTTTACTCGCTGCAAGTATCTTGACCGGTTGTGCAGAACCGGACCAAATTCCGCCTTTGAATCAGCTTAGGTCACACTGGATCGAGGATAATACTGCTGAAGATGTAAATAATCCCGATGCCATCGTGCAACGCATTAAAGCGAAGGACTTTTCAGAACAGGATTCGTTTGAAGCGGATTTCCGTCGTCACGTGACGTTTTACTTTAAAGATGGAACAAAAGCGCACCCGACTGAAGGTGATATCTGGAGCAGTATCGTTGTCGGAAATCATGCTTACGTGACGCTGCATTATCCAAAAGGAGCAGATCGTCTTGCTGTACTAGAGTATACCAAGCAAGAGACGAACTGGATGTTAGGAGGCGTCTCATATGACGACGTTCAAAACATTAAGAAGAGTAGTTCTGCTCGCGGCTTGAATTTACCGTTCTCGACATTCCAAGCGATTATGAGTAGTTCGACTCCTAATGGGGACGATAGTGTTTGGTTCTTCCACACGAAGTCCCAAATGATTCTTCTAACCGTTGTTCCGAAGCAAGACGTTCAAGGCGAGGACTGGAAGGAAACGACACTTGCGAACGGACAGACGGCTTATTTCGAGCAGAAACAAGGGAGAGCGAACCTCTATTACGTCGAGGACAACCAAATCGTCCTCCTGTCTGGTAACGTGTCGCTAGCACAATTAAAAAAATTAGCACGATCGATTGCTCCTGTCGAAGCTGCTGATTTTCCATATTCCTAAACAAAAAAATCCGGACGCTGCGGCATCCGGATTTTTGTTTTACCATTTGAAATCGAAATCAGCACCGACATCTTTTGCGAGATGGGCATCTGATCCATAGACGAGCGGAATCGATAACGACTGCGTGACTTGCAGGAGTTCCGGGTAAGGATAGGAAAGACCACATAATGGTTTCCGGAGTCCTGCTGTGTTGACGTCGAGTGTGAAGTTCGCCTGACGGATCTTCCGTAACGTGTCGTCGAGGTTCGTTGGGTTCGACTCAAGCGGATAGGCTTGGATGAATTTCGTCGGTAACGTTAAGTGACCGAGGCGCTTCGGCTGGTGTGCACCGAGGTCCGTCATGACGAGGGCTTGGATGCCTTCATAATAGCGTTCGTGTACCGCCGTGACGCTTCCGAGTTTCGTGACGATCTCACCGAAGCTTTCCTTGCTGAAGTCGACGCCGTAATATTGCTCATCGATGTATAAGTAATGCAGTGAGAGAATGCCGTCGGTTAAGACGTCAGCGTAGCGGGCAATGATGTCACGCGTCCCGTCGACATGCCCTTCCCAGTAGTCGAACTCCATCCCGATCCGGATATCAATCTGATTCTTGTATGTCTCGCGGAGTTGCGTCAATTCCTTCAGGTAGGCATCGGCTGTCGCGAACGACATTCCGGAATCGTTATCTGGCGCAGGATCCGTCACACCTTCAGGTAAAGGGGCATGTTCCGTGAAGCTGATCCGTTCTAAGCCTTGCTCTAAGGCACGCTCGATGTAGGCTTCAAGTGGATCCTTCGTACCGTGTGGACAATATGGACTGTGGACGTGACCGTCCCATTTCAATAATTGCATGAGTAACCCTCCGATTTTTTAGAATTGGCAAGCAAAGCGATTGACAATGTGCCCCAAACGCGGTATCTTATCGTTAAATAATTTAGCGTGGTACAGTGATAATAAGATAAAGGAGTGGGAGTATGCAATCATTTTCTACGATTCGACTCAAGGATGGAGCGACGGACTATGTCGGTGCCTCGGCAACGCGGCTCCAGCAGGTCATCCGTCAGCTCGAAGATGGACTCGAACAATCTAACTATACCCGATTAATCACCCCCTTAATTGAGGAAATCGGTGGACGGGAACAGATTCGGATGGATTTTACGACTAGTGTCGCACGTGCACTCAGCGAACGCGGTCGCGAACAATATAAACGTGTCTTCTACAGTGGCTCCGTCTTTCAACCGGAAGAGAAGTTCCAGGTCGGATTCGAGGAACGGGGACAAATCGCAGAAGTCGAAGCAATCCAACTCGCGGTCCGACTCGTCGAGGAACTGACAGGAAAAGAAGTCACCCTCTCAATTGGTGATGCTGGTCTAATCGAGCATTTGATCGAGACACGTGTCGGTGATCACCACTTACGCGACCAAGTGACGCAGATGCTCCGTTTACGTAACGTCATCGAATTGAAGCGGATTGCGGGTCAACTGGATGATGCTTTACTCGCGAAACTTCCTTTATTATTCGGACGCGAAGGAGCAGAGACGATCTTACCGTACGTTGACGAAACACGACTCAACGCCGTGCTTGATCTCGCGGAAGCCGTCAATGCCGATCTCGACTTCGGTCAAATGGGCTTACAGACGTACTACGACGGGATCACGGTCCACGGTTTCATCGAAGGCGTGACGGAACCCATCCTCGTCGGTGGACGCTACGACCGGCTTTATGAACAATTCGGACAAGAACAACAGGCGTTCGGCATCGGATTCTCGGTCGAACGGTTGGCGGAGGTGCTCTAAATGCGAATCGGAATTACGAAAGGACGGCTGTCGAAAGCGACAGAACGTTATCTAAAAGAAGCTGGCGTCGAGACATGGGGAGCCATTGAACGCGAACTAATCGTCAAACGGGGCGAGCACGAATTCGTCTTCATGAAAGGATCGGATTTGATCCCGTATGTTGCCCAAGGCGTTCTCGATGTTGCGATCACCGGCAGTGATATCTTACTCGAATCGGATCAAGAGCTATCGGAACTGGCGGAATTACCATTCGGTGTCTGCCGGATGTCCGTCTGTGCAAAGGAACCGTTGCAATTCGAAGGCGGACGCCGCGTCCGGATTGCGACGAAGTATCCGGTCATCGCAAAACGCTACTTCAGCGAACTCGGTGTCGACGTCGACATCGTACCGTTGAACGGTTCGGTCGAGTTAGCACCGTTACTTGGTCTTGCTGACGCAATCGTCGATATCGTCGAGACAGGTGAGACGTTACGGGCGAACGGACTAAATGAATACGAAAAAATCATCGATATCAGCGCTCGATTCTTTACGAGCGAATGGACGTTAAAACGGAAGCGGGTTGAAGTCATCCGCTTGCTCGAGCAATTGACAGAAGGAGTGACACGATCATGACACCGACAAAACCATTCAGCATCGATCGCGACACGGAGCTCGCGGTCCGCGCGATTCTCGAACGCGTCGCAACAGACGGTGACGCTGCTGTCCGCGATTACACGAACCAATTCGATCAGGTCGATCTCGAAGATTTCCGTCTCAGTAAAACACGGATCACACAAGCCTTCGAACAGGCAGACGCCAACTTGATTGACTCGTTGAAGTTGATGGCGACACGACTCGTCGAGTGGCACGAACAAGAACTACCGTCTGACATCGAACTCGTCGAAGCAGACGTGACACGACGCCAACGGTTCGTTCCCGTTGATTCGGTCGGGATCTACGTACCGGGTGGTGCAGCCAGTTATCCATCGACGGTCTTGATGAACGCGATTCCAGCGAAAGTTGCCGGAGTCGAACGCGTCGTCATGGTGACACCGATGACGAACTTAAGTGATGAGGTTCTCGTTGCGGCACGCATCGCTGGTGTGACAGAAATCTATACGATTGGTGGAGCACAAGCGGTCGCCGCGCTGACATTTGGAACAGAAAGCATCCAAGCCGTTGACTTGATCGTCGGACCCGGAAACCGCTTCGTCGCTGAAGCAAAACGCCAAGTCTACGGAATTGTTGGCATCGACTCGGTCGCGGGTCCATCGGAAGTTGTCGTCATCGCGGACGAAACAGCGCATCCGGACCGGATCGCAGCCGACCTCCTTGCGCAAGCCGAACACGACCGTGACGCTGTCGCGATCGCCTTCGTGCCAACGGAAGAGATGAAACAAGCGGTGGATGCAGAAATCGAGCGGCGCTTACAGCAATTGCCGCGTCAAGAGATTGCCCGTCGTGCGATGGAAAATGGTGGCGTCTTCGTTGCTCCACTCGAAACAGCAATCGAAGAAGCGAACCGTCTTGCAGCGGAACACTTGGAACTTGCCGTTGCCAATCCGCAAGAGGTCGTCAAGTCGATCCGTCACGCCGGGATGATCTTCCTCGGTCACGAGACACCGGAAACGCTCGGCGATTACGTCGCTGGAACGAATCACGTCTTACCGACATCCGGCACAGCTCGTTTTGCGTCTGGATTATCAGCGCGGACGTTCCTGCGTCACCAGACGATGCTCGAAGCCACACGCGCAGGCGTACAACGTCTCGCGAACGCAGCGAAGACCGTTGCCCGGGTCGAAGGACTCGAAGCACACGCACAAGCCATCGAAGTGAGGGAAGACTAATGCGATTACACCAAAACGAACGATTCACGACCCACAGTCCAGTCGGGATCGAAGCGATCCAGGAATTGATCGCGACGTTCCCTTTAAATGAATATCCTGTCGAGATCATCGATCAAGTTAAGGCATCGTACGCAACATACGCTGGTGTCCGTCCGACGCAACTCGTCGCCGGGAACGGCTCGGATGAGCTGATCGGCTACTTATGTGCCCGTTACGGCGGACCCGGCATGCCGGTCATCGCTTCAGAACCGGACTTCGTCATGTATCAGTTTTATGCTGACCGGGCACGGGCACCGTTTGAACGCGTGCCGTTACTCGACGAGATGGCGCTTGACGTCGACGGATTGATCGCAGCTCCTGGTGAGATCATCTTCTTGAGTCACCCGCATAATCCGTCTGGTGTCCTCCGGAAGGAAGCGGACATCCGTCGCTTGCTCGACAGTGGCAAATACGTCGTTATCGATGAGGCGTACATCGACTTCGCGCTCGAACAGTCGATGCTTCATTTACTAGAGGAATATCCGAAAGCGATCATCTTACGGACGCTCTCAAAAGCGTTCGGACTCGCATCGCTTCGACTTGGTTTTGTCATCGCGAGCGAACAAATCATCGAAGAAATCGAACAAATCAAATCACCATATAATGTTTCTGGTCTATCAGCAGCTGTTGGCATCGCCATCATGGCAGAACCGGAACTCGATCGGGTCTTAGAAGAAACGTATGCGAGTCGCGAAGCGATCGAGCGGATTCTCGCGCCAATCGGCAAGACGTATCCGAGTGCAGCGAACTTCGTCTATGTCGAGTATCCGGAAGCCGAACGCTTTACGCAGCGTTGTGCTGACGCCGGATTACGGATTCGTTTGTTTGACCAGGCATTCCGTGTCAGTTGTGGATCACCAGAAGCGATGCAAGTATTAGAAACGTGTGTAGAGGAGGAATTACGATGCGGCGTGGCGCAAGCGAACGAGTAAGTGCAGAATCAGACATCAAGGTTGAGGTCGACCTCGCAGGAGGTCCCGTTGAAATCAAGACCGGTGTCGGGTTCTTTGATCATATGTTGACGTTATTTGCCTTTCAGGCCCGAATTGGTCTGAAGGTAACCGCAAAAGGTGATACGTGGATCGATGCCCACCACACGGTCGAAGATACAGCGATCGTTCTTGGGGCAGCGTTGACGGAAGCGCTCGGCGATAAAGCCGGGATTGAACGCTACGGCGAATCGCGTGTGCCGATGGATGAGACACTCGCGTCGGTCGTGCTTGATTTCAGCGGTCGTCCGTTCACGGTCTTCCGTGCTAGTTTCAAAAATCCGAAGCTCGGTGACTTTGACACGGAACTCGCAGAAGAGTTCTTCCAAGGCTTATCGCGCAGTGCTCGGATGACGATTCATGCTGAAGTCTTATATGGCTCGAACACGCATCACATGATCGAAGGGTTGTTCAAAGCACTCGGTCGGGCCGTCCGTCAGGCAGTCGCCGTGACGAGCGAAGGGGTACCGTCTACGAAAGGGTTGATTGATCAATGATAGCAATCGTCGATTATGGCGTCGGGAATATCTCGAATGTCGAGCGGGCGTTAAAGGAGCTCGGCGAAGCAGTCATCGTTACGAGTGACACGGAGTTGCTTGACCAAGCAGAAGCACTCGTCTTACCGGGTGTCGGTGCCTATGCACCGGCAATGGAGCGCCTGAAGGAAACGGGACTCGTCGACTTCTTAAAAGAACAAGCGGAAAAGAAACCGTTCCTCGGGATTTGCCTCGGGATGCAACTGCTCTTTGAATCGAGTGACGAAGATGGACTGACAGAAGGACTCGGAATTTTACCGGGAACGATTGAAAAACTACCGAGTGACGTCCGCTTGCCGCACATGGGTTGGCACCAGCTGACGAACCACGGCGAAGCGGTCTATTTCGTCCACTCGTACGGCGCTGTTTGTGACCCAGAATGGATCGTCGACGCGGTTGAATACGGACGTCTTGTTCCAGCGATCGTTCAAAAAGGACAAGTCACCGGGATGCAGTTCCACCCAGAGAAGAGTGGCGAAGTCGGACTGAAACTACTGAAGGAATGGAGAGAGACGACATGCAACTCTACCCAGCAATCGATTTAATGAGCGGACAGGCCGTACGCCTGAAGCAAGGAGATTTTGACCAACAGACATTCTTCGGTGATGCGTTGACGATTGCGAAGCGCTTCAAGGAAGATGGGGCGACAGCGATCCACTTGATCGATCTTGATGGCGCGAAAGCCGGCGAACCGTTGCACTTGAGCTTGATTGCCGACATCAAAAAGGAGACCGGTTTGTTCGTCGAAGCGGGTGGTGGTGTCCGTAACATCGAAACCGTCGAAGCATACGTCGGTGCCGGAATCGATCGGATTCTGGTCGGCACGGTCGCTCTCGAGGATGAAGCGTTACTCGAGCAGATGATTGCCCTCGCTGGTGATAAACTGGCTGTTGCGTTAGATGCAAAAGAAGGCATCGTCCAGACACGCGGCTGGCTCGAAGCGAGCGGTTGGACGCTCGAAGAGGCGATGACGCACTTGATCGGCAAAGGCATCAAGACGTTCCTTTATACAGACATTTCGCGTGACGGAATGATGATGGGACCGGACGTTGATGGACTCGATCGTTTAAAACGGGAAGGGGTCGAATTGATTGCTTCCGGTGGTGTGACGACAGTCGATGACGTCGCGCGCCTCAAAGAAATCGGGATGGACGGAGCGGTCGTCGGTCGGGCGTTACTCGACGGATCACTCGCCTTAAAAGAGGTGTTACGCGTATGTTGATGAAGCGGATCATTCCCTGTCTTGACGTCAAGGAAGGACGTGTCGTCAAAGGGGTCAAATTCCAAAACTTACGTGATCTTGGTGACCCGGTCGCCGTCGCGAAATACTATTACGAGCAAGGGGCGGACGAACTCGTCCTGCTTGATATCTCAGCAACGCAAGAAGGGCGCGAGACGATGCTTGATATCGTCGAACGCGTCGCAGAAGTCATCTACATGCCGTTTACGGTCGGTGGCGGAATCAAGACGATCGAAGACGCGAAACGCTTGATTCGTGCCGGTGCTGACAAAGTCTCACTCAACTCATCAGCGCTTCAAAATCCACAACTGATTCAAGAAGTCAGCCGCCTATTCGGTGTCCAAGCGACGGTCGTCGCAATCGATGCGAAACAGACCGGTGACTCATGGGGTGTCTTCTCACACGGTGGAACACAACCCGTCGGACGTGACGCGATCGAGTGGGCACAGGAAGCTGTTGCGCTCGGTGCCGGGGAGTTACTCGTCACGTCAATGGATGCTGACGGCACAAAAGACGGCTATGATCTCGCCTTGATCCGTCGTCTGCGTGAAGTCGTCAACGTGCCGATCATTGCTTCTGGTGGAGTCGGAACACTCGATCACTTAGCGGAAGGATTGGAAGCAGGAGCTGACGCAGCCCTTGCTGCTTCAATCTTCCATGAAGCGACATACACGATGCCGGAAACGAAAGCCTACCTCAAAGAACGGGGAGTCGAAGTCCGATGACGACATTGAATTTTTCAAAAGGACTCGTCGCTGCCGTCGTCGTCGACGAGCAGACGAACGATGTCTTGATGGTCGGCTTCATGGACCAAGCCGCTTATGATAAGACGCTTGCGACCGGTCTTGTCACCTTCTTCTCGCGGACGAAGAATCGTCTCTGGACGAAAGGGGAGACGAGCGGGAACACGCTTGAACTCAAACGGATGTGGATTGACTGTGATCAAGATAGTCTCTTGATCACGGTCAAAGCGAATGGTCCGACATGCCATACAGGAAATCGTAGTTGTTTCTATACGGAAGTGGAGGTGCCCGATGTTATACGAACTGGAACAGACGGTCAAAGCGAAGATTGACGCGAAAGAAGCAGAATCCTATACGAACTATTTGATTGCTTCTGGATATGAGAAGATCGCGAAGAAGTTCGGCGAAGAGGCATTTGAAGTCGTTCTCGCTGGTAACGATACGTTAGCAGAAGAGACAGCAGACTTGCTGTATCACTTAACGGTCTTGCTTGCTGACCGTGGTATCTCTTTCAAAGAAGTCGAAGCTGTCCTCAATGAACGTCATGGAACAAAATCGACGTTTAAGGACCGCCCAGATATTGAAAAGTGGTAAACGACATCCACATCGCTTAAGCGGTGTGGATTTTTGTATAAGCGGGAAAAGACAAACAGATGACGGTTGTCATCAAATCGACAGAATCTTTCGATAGGCACGCTGTCGCTTCAGAGCGTATAATCAAAGTGTTAGTCTTGTGTCATTAGAAAGTAGGTGTTCGGTTGGTTACCAAAAAAGAACTTAAGCAAACGATCAAGCAACAATCGAAAGAAACGATCGAAGAGCTACTCGCAAAAGGTGACTCCTTAAAAGAGGAGATCGCCAGTGCCATTACACACGGATTGGGTGTCATTTTCAGTATCGTCGCGCTCGTGCTGTTGATCCTGCAGGCGACGAAGTCCGGTAGCGCTTGGAACGTCACTGCTGTCAGTATCTTCGGGGCAACGATGATTCTCCTTTATCTGTTCTCGACCTTGATGCATTCGCTGATGCATACGAAAGCAAACAAGGTTCTACAAATTTTAGATCATGCTGGCATCTATCTCTTGATTGCTGGTAGTTATACACCGTTCGCCTTGATCACGCTCCGTGGTCCGCTCGGCTGGACGTTGCTTGGAATCGTCTGGGGTGTCGGAACGCTCGGCATCATCTGGAAGCTCTATTCGACAGGTAAGTATGTTTGGATCTCGAATGCATCTTATCTGATTCTCGGCTGGTGCTGTCTGTTTGCAATCAAGCCGATCTATGAAGCACTCGGGTTACAAGGATTCTTACTCCTCCTCGGTGGTGGACTCGCGTATTCCCTCGGCGTCATTTTCTACGTCTGGGCACGCTTGCCGTATAACCACGCGATTTGGCATCTGTTCGTCCTTGCCGGCAGTGTCTTGATCTTCCTCTCGATTTTCTATTACGTTGCTCCGGCGACGATGTCATGAAGAAACTACGGCTCCGGGACTGGCTCCCGATCACGCTGTATTTTATGTTTGGTCTTGGATTGCTCCTGTACTTCCGGATGTCTGGAATGCTGGAGCAATTCGACATTCAGGCACTATCTAACTGGGTACGGGATCAAGGTCTCACCGGGATGGTGCTCTATGTGCTCGCTTATACCGTTCGACCGCTCGTCTTTTTTCCGGCGAGTCTTTTGACCGTCTTTGGCGGCTATACGTACGGTCCGTGGCTCGGGACATTACTTGATGTTATTGGTGCTGGTACCGGCGGATTGCTCAGCTTTTGGATTGCCCGGTTGCTCGGTCGCCGTGGAGTTGAGAAGTTGATCGGGAAAGGGAAGCTGAACGTACTTGACGACCGGATCGCAACGAACGGCTTTCTCGTCGTCTTGATCGTCCGGTTGATTCCGCTGTTTCCGTTTGACGCGATCAGCTACGCGTCGGGTCTCTCGAAAATCCGCTTCAAACAGTTCGCCATCGCGAACTACATCGGGATCATTCCCGGTGCATTCGTTTACAACAATATTGGCTCAAGTCTACGTGATCCGTTCTCATGGCAGTTCTTCCTCGCGATCGGTCTGTATGTCTTATTCTTTGCCGTGGGACTTGTCGCACAACAGATTCTCAAAAATAAACAAAAGAAAGAGCGTATGTAAGCGCTTTATGTCATAATATAAAGGCAGAGATGTGAACCGATACGGTAAAACAGCCTAGCATTTATTTAGGGGGAATCATGAGTGATGGAAAAAGTACTACGGGATGGTTTTATCTTCTTATCGCAAAACAAGACATTGAACGGTCTCGCCAAGCGATACGGGCTTAAATTCGGAGCAAGTCGCTTCGTGGCAGGGGATTCATTGGAAGCATCGAAACGGGCGATCCAGGAATTGAACGCAAAAGGGTTATGCGTCACGATGGACCATTTAGGGGAGTTCATCTCGACGGTAGCGGAAGCAGAGATGATGACACAAGAGTGTATTCGTGCGGTTGAGATGATTGCGGAAGAAAAATTAGACTCGCAACTCTCGTTGAAACTGACATCACTCGGACTCGATATCTCGGACGACTTGATTCGCTCGAACATGGAACGGATCTTAACACGGGCGAAAGAACTCGGTGTCTTCGTCACTATCGATATGGAAGACGAGCCACGTTGTGAAAAGACGATTCAATTGTTTGAAGAATTGCGCCAATCTTTCGATAACATCGGAACAGTCATCCAGTCATACCTCTACCGGTCGGAAGATGACATCAAACGTGTCGGACGCTTCGAGACGAATCTCCGGATCGTCAAAGGGGCATACAAAGAGCCGGCAACGGTGGCATTTCCAGAGAAGGAAGATGTCGATCATAACTACATCAAGCTCGTGAAGTTACAATTATCACTCGGAAACTATGCTGCCGTCGCAACACATGACGATGCGATGATCGAGCAAGTTATCCGTTACGCTAAAGAAAACGGGATTGAAAAAGACCAGTTCGAATTCCAGATGTTGTTCGGCATCCGGGTTGAGCGTCAACTCGAACTCGTCAAACAAGGCTATAAAGTCCGTGTCTACGTTCCTTATGGACGTGACTGGTACGGTTACTTCATGCGCCGCTTAGCAGAACGACCGGCAAACGTTGCCTTCGTTCTCAAAGGAATGGTCAAAGGATAAGAAGAGAAGGCGATGCAACGCTGCATCGTCTTTTTTTGATTCAGGGAGGAGAGGACGGAATGGTGCGAACAGAACAAGAGTTAAAGGAACTGCTACAACAAGACGCGAATGTAACGCCTGGATTACTCGATGAGTTACTTCTACATATCGGTTCGACGGATTCTGAGTTACGAGATGGATTGATCTATCCGCAGTTAGCGACCTACATCGCATCAGAGTCCTTTACGATAGAAGACACCAATCGAATTTTCGATTTCATTTTAAGCGGGCATGGATTGATGTACCGGATGGGAACAGCGGACACAACAGCTGTTCTGACACGATCATTTTCAGCATTAGCACTTGCTGAACTGTTAGTGATGGATAAAACAAGACACTTATTGACGCAAAGTCAGCTGAATCGGCTGTCGACTTACTTACAAACCTATTTGGAGCAAGAGAAGGATGTCCGTGGATTCATTGATGGAATGGGGTGGGCACACAGCATGGCACATATCGCGGATGTCTATGCAGTTTGGTTTACGCATCCAGTGAGTCGCCCAGAGGAGGAACTCGGAGCAATTGATGCGATGATTCGTCAGTTGACGCGGTCCGATTATCTCTATATTGATGAAGAAGCAAATCGGATGGTAACGGTATGGTTGCAAGCTTGTCGTCATGGACTGTCAGAAGATATCTTATTGCAACGAATCGAAAAGAAGGTGAAGACGTGGCTTGAGAGTGATGTGACATGGGGCGATACAGAGTGGACGACATATCGTAACGTCAAGCAGATGCTACAGACACTCTATTTCCGTTTGATATGGGAAGAACGGACAGGAAGTAAACAGGTAGAGGGTTGGTTAAGAAAAGTGCATCAGCGAACGCACGGAGAATGATTAGTCATAGTGTGACGGACGTCCCCAGCATCCTCAGACGGGAAGTATGTTCTTAAATGAAAGGGCGATTTTATTATGCATTTAGAAGTTAAAAGTTTTATTGAAATTCCTCCAGAAAAAGAAGAACTAGATAGTAATCAAGAATACCCAGGCTTTATAAAGATGACCGATTTAAAAGACACCGATGTATTTAATTATGCATTTGGCCGAGCTGACGGATATCCTTCTGGAAAAGTTGTTTTTTGTATAGATGGTGAACCACTTCCCTTTAACGCACATGTAAGTGAGCTATACATGTTTTGGCACTCTTTAATAAAAAGTATATCAACAAGTGAATTCTACGATACCGAAAAATCAAACTGGTCTCTGCCATATGAGAGCGAGGAAGTCTCTTCTCACTTTATCATTCGATTTTTCTATCAAAAAAAAGTAGTAGAACTTTCTTATAAAAATCAAATCTTGGCTACTTTCCCACTAGATATGTATAAAAAGGCAGTCCTACAAGGATTTTTAGATTTTATGTGGCACACGAATTTAGAGTTTGAAACGATTGTTTATGATTCGCTAGGTGAAGAAATTGATTATGCTTTGATGAGAGAAGACACTGGAGATGATTTATATACGTGCCGCTACATTTTCTTACAATTCATGAAAGAAATCTATCGGCAAAAGAAATTTGATGTAAGTACTCTTATTGATTTCGATTTTAAGGTAAGTCGTTCTTTTTCTCGTTTGAAATATGACTTGGAGGATTGAAGCTGTAAAAAGTACTTTTTAAAATACTAAGCGAATTTTTCTTAAGTGGACGATCTTGAGTCACAATACTCATTACGGATACTCGTGTGATGAAGACAGCGTGGCTTGCAGTTTCGAACTGGATGAACTAACTAAAAATGGTCTCTTACCGCCTGGTGAGAGACCGTTTATTATATTTAAGCTACCTCACATGTCTTCACCCGACTCCTACAGGAAAAAGCGCGACGTTTCATCTCGCGCTGTCAGAGACAAACAAGACCCGGATTCATCATCCGAAGGGTGAAGAAGACTGGCTTGTGTCTCGCCTGAGGAAAGCGGGTGAGAAGACAGTGAGGAGACTCCTTTTACTTCTTGAGATCAATTAATTAGGTTTCACGATATTTCCTAACAATAGCATACCCGCGAATATAAGGATGATAAGGAACACGGCAGTCTGTGGATGAAATCGTTTTTCTTGATACCGTCTAAAAAGTCGCTTTCCGAGTTCAGGTACAACCATGAAGAAAACCATAAACAATAAGAAAAATTGCCAGCGCTCCAAAATATTAAGAGCCTCAATGTAATAGATAAAAACGATACCTAGAGCGATCAAAATAAAAGTATAAAAAGTACTATATGACATATTTATCGCTCCCTCACAGCCGTCGTCTGAAAAGCAAATAAACACGAGAAAGCATGGGCTTGATCAAGTAACCGGTGCCCCGTCATGACGGCACCTTCTTTTTGAATGACCGCTTCATCAAATAACGTCCAACCTCGTTCTTTTGCCAGCTGCAACAATTCCCACGGCATCATCGTATTCCCCATCGCGACTTCCTCACCGTGTAGACGACGGTAAGCAAGTTGCCGCGGAGCGGCTGTCGGACCAAGTAGACTGATGACGACAAGCGGGGCGACGCGTTCGATTTCTTGCAGCACTTGAACGGGACGTGTCGACCATTCGAGTGAGTTGACGGCGAGGACGACATCAAACGCATGATCGGCGAACGGCAATGCTTCACCCGTTCCAACGATGAACGTCTGCTCGGGTGACTTCTCACGGGCGATTCGGATCATCTCATCTGAAACATCAAGTCCGACTGTCTGAAAGTCCGGTGTCAGTAAGCGACAGGCTGCACCATCACCGCAACCGAGATCAAGCAAACGACCACCGGTGATCGTTTTTCGTAAGAACGGCAAAACGGTTTTCCGACTGCCGTTTGTCCACATATCGTCAGCGCGATCCGCCCAGTCAGCGGCTTTTTGATTCCATACATGCTCGGTTTGACTCATTTGCATCCACTCCTTTTTATCAGTCTAACAGGAAAATTTGTCCATTGACTGATTTTTTATTGCTACTGAATCATTATTCATTTATGATGAAGATGTAGAAGAAGCACACGAAAGTCGTTCGGCTTCTTTTTTTGTCAGTATAATGAATGGTTGTTCATTCAATTTAAACTCAGGGGGTATATCATGGCGAGTCAAATCGGTCAGCCGACCACAATCCAGTTGACGAAACACATCCAATTCGCCGTCATCATCGGTTCAGGGGTGATGGGTGCAGGCATCGCGGCACATCTTGCGAATGCTGGCATACGGACATTGATGCTTGATATCGTACCAAAAGAACTTACGGCACAAGAAGAGAAGCAGGGTTTGACGCTGAGTGATCCGCGCGTCCGTTCCCGCATCGCGCGCGATAACCGCGAAAAACTCTTGAAACAAAATCCAGCACCACTCGCGTCGAAAAAATTGATCGACTTCATCGAGGTCGGAAACTTAGAAGACGACTTAGAACGTCTGAAGGAAGCAGACTGGATCGTTGAAGTCGTCGTCGAACGACTCGACGTCAAACAGCAATTGTTTAAAACGATCGAACCATTCATTCGGGAAGACGCGATCGTCAGCTCGAACACATCAGGCATTTCGATCGAAGCGATGCGCGAAGGGCGTTCGGAGTCGTTCAATCGTCGTTTCCTCGGGACACACTTCTTTAACCCACCACGTTATCTGAAGTTGCTTGAGTTGATTCCGACGTCAGACACGGATTCACGTGTCGTCGACTTCATGAAACAATTCGCTGAGGAACGACTCGGAAAAGGTGTCGTCATCGCGAAGGACACACCGAACTTCATCGGCAACCGAATCGGGACATACGGTCTCCTCGTGACGATGGATGAGATGAAAAAAGGTGGCTATTCGATCGGGGAGGTCGATTCGGTCACAGGTCCACTCCTTGGTCGCCCAGGGTCAGCGACGTTCCGGACACTCGACGTCGTCGGCATCGACACGTTCGTTCACGTCGCGAACAACGTCTATGACTTGTTGCCAGAAGGCGAAGAGAAGGAGACGTTCGCGGTTCCGGTTGAGATGCGTCGCCTTGTCGAACAAGAAGCACTCGGTGCGAAGACGGGTCAAGGATTCTATAAGAAAGTCGGAAAACAGATACTTGAACTCGATCTCGAGACATTTGATTACGTTGAAAAGAAAGCGCTTACTGAACCGTCGGTCGGACAAGCTAAAGCACTTCCGGGCGCAAAAAACAAACTGAAAGCCGTCGTCTTCGCACAAGATCGTGTCGGCGCCTTACTCTGGCCGATCCACGCGAAAACATTGCTCTACTCGGCTCAGCTGACAGGTGAGATCGCAGACGACATCAAAGCGATCGACGAAGCAATGAAATGGGGCTTCGGCTGGAAGATGGGACCGTTCGAGACATGGGACGCACTCGGTGTCGAGAAGACGGTTGCGAAGATGAAACAAGACGGTTACGAAGTACCGGCATGGGTCGATGAGATGCTCGCAGCAGGAAAAACGAGTTTCTATGATGCGTCCGGTCGTCATTATGACGTTGCAACGAAAGACTACGTCGGAGCAACGGTCAATTCGAAGGAAATCCGTCTCCGCGACGTCCGGAAGTCAAACGGTGTTTTACTAGAGAACAACGGAGCGCGCTTGCTTGATATCGGTGACGATGTCGCAGTCCTCGAGTTCACATCGAAGAGCAATGCAATCGGTGTCGACATCATGCAGATGATCGAACAGTCGGTCGATCTCGTTGAGAAAAACCACCGTGGTCTCGTCATCGCGAACGATGGCAAGAACTTCTGTGTCGGTGCGAACCTAGCGATGATGCTGATGGAAGCGGAAGATGAGAACTGGTTCGAACTCGACTGGATCATCAACAAGTTCCAACAATCGATTCAAAAGATTCGTTACGCATCGCGTCCGATCGTCGCTGCTCCACAAGGGATGACGCTTGGTGGCGGTACAGAAATCTCGCTTCCGGCAGCTCGCCTGCAAGCTGGTCTTGAAACGTACATGGGTCTCGTCGAAGTCGGTGTCGGTCTAATTCCAGGAGGCGGCGGAAACGTCAATACGTACCGTCGACTGTTAGAAAACACACCAGACGGACTCGTTAATATCGAGAAAGCAGCACAAAAAACGTTCGAAAACGTCGCGATGGCAAAAGTCTCAAAATCAGCCTTTGAAGCACGCGAACTCGGATATGTCCGCTCCGTTGATCAGATCTCGATGAACCGAGATCACTTGACGTATGATGCGAAACAACTCGTCCTTGAACTGGACCGGACCGGCTACACGGCACCAGCGAAAGCGAAGATTCCAGTCGTCGGTCGTGCTGGTAAAGCGACGCTGGAACTCGCGACACGCGAAATGTTCTACGGCGGCTATATCTCGGAACACGATTTGAAAATCGCTAGTAAACTCGCACACGTCATCGCCGGCGGAAACGTCGCCTTCGGTAGCCACGTCGATGAACAATATATGCTCGACATCGAACGGGAAGCATTCTTGAGCCTGATCGGTGAGATGAAGACACAACAACGGATGCAGCACATGCTCGTTAAAGGCAAGCCGCTTCGTAACTGAGGACTGGGGGGATTCGGATGAAGGAAGCAGTAATCGTCGCCGGTGCACGAACACCGGTCGGAAAAGCAAAAAAGGGCGCATTCAAATCGATGCGCTCGGATGAATTAGCAGGCATCGCCATCCAAGAAACGTTGAAACGGTCCGGTTACACGGGAGCGGTCGATGACGTCATTCTCGGATGTGCCTTACCGGAAGCAGAGCAGGGGATGAACATCGCCCGTTACGCTTCAGTCCTCGGTGGTTTATCCCATGAGGTACCGGCAATAACGATCAACCGGTATTGTTCAAGTGGACTACAATCGATCGCTGACGCGGCGATGAAGATCATGACAGGGCAAGCAACTGCGGTTGTCGCTGGTGGACTTGAATCGATGAGTCAAGTTCCGATGCCAGGTCACGTCGTCCGACCTAATCCGTCGATCGTCGACACGGCACCGGAATACTACATGAGCATGGGGCACACAGCGGAGCAAGTCGCTGCGACCTACAATGTCTCACGGGAAGATCAAGATGCGTTTGCGTTGAAGAGTCACCAAAAAGCAGCGGCAGCTATCGCAGCTGGTAAGTTTGCTGACGAAATCGTCCCGGTAACGGTGACGGAACAATTCGTCAATGATGAACTGAAAATCGAAGAGAAGACATTCATCGTCGAACACGATGAAGGCGTTCGTCCGGATTCGTCACCGGAAGGTCTTGCAAAACTTCGCCCAGCGTTCCGCCTCGGCGGTAGCGTCACAGCAGGGAACTCTTCGCAGACGTCAGACGGTGCGGCTGCTGTCCTCGTCATGGAACGGGAAGAAGCAGAACGCCAAGGGTTACCGATTCTCGGAAAGTTCAAGTCGTTTGCGGTCGGTGGTGTCCGTCCGGAAGTGATGGGAATCGGACCAGTCGTCGCGATTCCGAAAGCACTGGGACTCGCAGGCATCACGCTTGAAGACGTCGGATTGATCGAGTTGAACGAAGCGTTCGCATCGCAGTCACTCGGTGTCATCCGCGAGCTTGGATTAAACGAAGACATCGTCAACGTCAACGGTGGAGCGATCGCCCTCGGTCACCCACTCGGTTGTACAGGAACAAAACTCACATTGACGCTCTTGCATGAAATGAAACGTCGAAATGTCCAGTACGGTGTCGTCTCGATGTGTATCGGTGGCGGAATGGGCGCAGCAGGTGTATTCGAACTAGTTGAAGGAGGAACAGGACAATGAGCCAAACGACAAACGAATTAATCAAAGGTGGCAGTTTCGTATTAGATGAGTTAGCACCAGAACGTCTTTTCACACCAGAGGATTTCTCGGAAGAACACAAAATGGTCGGTGACATGACAGCGAAGTTCGTCGAAGATCGTGTCGTTCCTGTCCTTGACCGAATCGAAAAACACGAGTTCGAATTATCAGTCGGTCTCCTCCGTGAAGCAGGCGAGCTGGGTCTACTCGGTGCAGACGTTCCGGAAGCATACGGCGGCTATCAGATGGATAAGATTTCGTCTTCAATCATTACGGAAAAGTTCGCACGTGGCCGTTCATTCGCCCTCAGCTACGGCGCACACGTCGGAATCGGTTCGTTGCCGATCGTCTTCTTCGGTAACGAAGAGCAAAAGTATAAATACTTGCCGAAACTCGCTTCAGGGGAGTGGATCGCTTCGTACGCATTGACGGAGCCGGGCTCTGGTTCGGATGCCCTCGGTGCCAAAACGACAGCTGTCTTGAATGAAGCAGGGACGCACTACATCTTAAACGGTGAAAAACAATGGATCACGAACGCAGGTTTCGCAAGCTTGTTCGTCGTCTACGCAAAAATCGACGGTGACAAGTTCACAGCCTTCCTCGTCGAAGGATCGTATCCAGGTGTCTCGACAGGTGTCGAGGAGCAGAAGATGGGGATCAAAGGGTCATCGACACGGACATTGATCTTACAAGATGCAGAAGTACCAGTCGATAACGTCCTTGGTGAGATTGGACGCGGTCACGTCATCGCCTTCAACATCTTGAACGTCGGTCGTTATAAACTGGCTGTCGGTGCTGTCGGTTCGTCAAAACGAGCGATCGATCTTGCAGTCCAGTACTCGAATGAACGTAAACAGTTCAAAACACCAATCAGCTCGTTCCCATTGATTCAAGAAAAACTCGCGACGATGGCAGCACAGACGTATGCGATGGAAAGCTCAGTCTACCGGACAGGTGGTCTGTTCCAAGATAGTCTTGATCAGCTGTCGGAAGAAGAGAGCAAAGACGGTAAGAAAATCGCCGATGCCATCGCGGAGTATGCGATTGAATGCTCGATGAACAAAGTCTTTGCTTCGGAAACATTTGATTATGTCATCGATGAAGCGGTTCAGATTCACGGTGGTTACGGCTTCATGGCAGAATACGAAGTCGAGAACATGTACCGCGATTCACGGATCAACCGGATCTTTGAAGGAACGAACGAGATCAACCGTCTCCTCGTACCAGGAACATTGCTGAAGAAAGCGATGAAAGGCGAGTTACCATTGCTTGCGGAAGCACAGCGTCTGCAACAAGAAGTGATGAGCTTCATGCCGACTGACATCGGAACAGCGCCACTCGATCGCGAACGTCACTTACTCGCGATGATGAAGAAAATCTTCTTATTGACTGCCGGAACAGCGGTCCAGAAATACCAGGACAAACTCCAAGGCGAGCAAGAGATCTTAGCGAACACAGCCGACATCATGAGTGCAATCTATGCGCTTGAGTCAGCGATCGTCCGGACGGACAAAGCGATTGCCGATAAAGGAATCGAGAAGAGCGAACTGAAAGTCCGTTATACGGAAGTCTTCGCGCAACAAGCATTCGAAGCTGTCGAGCGTGACGCGAAAGAGACTCTCTACGCGGCAGCAAGCGGCGACGAACTCCGGATGTTGCTCTCGGCACTCAAAAAATTCAGCCGTTACCAGCCGATCAACGTCATCGGTACGAAACGCGACATCGCAAAACGCCTCATCGAGTCAAACAAATATACGGTCTAAGTCAGGTTTACCGCTTCGCCTTTGCAGGGAAAATCTCTGTAAAGGCGAAGTTTTTGGTTGAGGAGGGAAAACGAGATGCGCCAAGACTTGATTGAACTGCAATTTGCGATTGCCTACTATCAATCCCTTGAACGTTTGTCGCCGGAAGAATGGAATCTGCCGCTTGCCCTGAACAAGTGGACTGTCCTTGAGTGCGTCAGCCACCTCTATTTATGGGACCGGTTTTATTATGATCATGCCATTTCGAAGTTACCGGACGAACCGCTGACACTGGTCGAGACGGATTTCGATCAGTTCAATCGATTGGCGGTCGAGTATGCGCATCATATCGATCCGCTTGCCTTACTGAAGAAAGCGATCAGTGTCCGGTGTGACATCGTCGATCACCTCGATCGTCTGTCTGATGAGGAATTTGCGGCGACCTATGTGAATTTCCGACCGCAAGAATTCGTCGAGTCGTTCGTTGCCCATGACGCTCATCACCAAGATCAGATTGACGGGGCGCTCGCACGCTTGAAGCAGAAGTGATCCATCTGCTACTCTTGAAGATGAGGTGAGGAATATGACAAAAACAGTCACGATGTACGGCTATCCGAAATGTAGTACGTGTGTCAAAGCCAAAAAAGCACTCGAACAGCACGGTGTCGAAGTGGACTACAAACATATCGTCGAGGAGACACCATCTGCAACGACGATTCAGGAACTTCATCAAAAGAGTGGAGAGCCGTTGAAGAAATTCTTCAACACAAGCGGTCAATCATACCGTTCGCAAGGGATCAAGGACAAACTCCCTGAGTTATCGGAAGACGAGCAATACAAGTTGCTCGCAAGTGACGGCATGTTACTGAAGCGTCCGATCGTTACAGACGGAAAAGACGTCACGATCGGCTTCAAGGAAGAAATGTATCAAGGAAAATGGTATTAAGTTCAGAGTCGATTTTGGTATACTGAACACGTTAGTCCAAATTAGTCCACAGGGGGAATCGGAAATGAGTCAAGTAAAAGACAACTTACGCTATTCGGAAGAACATGAATGGGTCGAAGTATCAGGAAACAAGGCGCGCATCGGAATCACGGATTTCGCGCAACACGAACTCGGGGATATCGTCTTCGTCGAATTGCCTGAAGTCGGGGATACGATCACAGCAAACGAGCCATTCGGTTCAGTCGAGTCGGTCAAGACAGTCTCGGAACTATATGCACCGATCACTGGTAAAGTCGTTGCCATCAACGAAAACCTTTCAGATTCCCCAGAACTCGTCAACGAGTCACCATTCGAAGGCGCTTGGATGGTCGACATCGAAATCGAAGATGCATCACAAGTCGAAGCATTGATGGATGCTGCAGCATACAAATCGATGATCAACGAGTAATACTTAACGAAAAGAGAGTGAACGAGGCGCTTGCGTTTCGTCCGCTCTCTTTTTTTTGTATACTGACGACAGATACCACGAAGAAAGGAGCGACCCCGATGCAAGAGGTCACGACCGTCCCGGAAAACGGGTTATTGTATGTCTATGCACCGATGTGCGGGACATGCGCCATCGCAGAACGCATGCTCGATATCGTCGAAGCGACGGAATCAGGTCAATCGATTCAGAAGGCGAACGGGAATTTCATTCCGGATTTCTTAGAAGAAGCCCGTGTCATGAGTGTTCCTGCGTTGTTGCGAATTGAAGAAAACCAAGTCGTAGAGCGACTTTATGCTTTCCAGTCTGTCCAAAACGTCTTTGCTTTCTGTCAAGAACGGTAAGAAAAGTCCGATTGGATTTTTCTTTTTGTTAAATTGTCGGAATATTTACAATAATCCGTTGACAACGCAGAAATATGAATGGTATATTCATAACAACTTCTAGAAATGCATTATAGGAAGTCTAGCAGAGATGATCGTTCAATACGATTCAAGTCCTGAACCCTTTCTCCCATCCTAAGCCGGTGTATTGTTTCCCCTTAAGTCGTCCCCCAAAGACGAAGCGGTGCAATGAACGGGTGGTGGATCGAAAGGACCGATCAGGAAGTGAACGTAAGCTGGCGATCATGTCGAACAGGCGCCGTCCTCCACGCGGAAGAGCGAACAATTCCGAATGGAGCTGGGTTTTCCTTCGTAGCATTTCTAACCACATTATTCGTGTTGTCGGTTCGCCGGCAACGCCTTTTTTTTGTTTTCTGGAAGTTTTTCGAGCCGGTCGCTTGCCAGGATAGAATCTCCTTGCTACAATGCGAATAAGGAAAATTACTTTAATTCATATCCGATTACTCGGAATTAACTGGTGAGATGGAGGACGACAAGGCATGACAGTACGTTTTATGGATGTTTTCACAGAATGGGCATCAACGTATGACGAGACAGTAACCGGACATGATCCGGAGTATAAAGAGGTTTTTCGTCGATACGATGAGATTTTGGATACAGTAGCGGATAAAGCGCAGTCGCCGGTCATTGAATTCGGAGCAGGCACAGGGAACCTGACACAACGTCTTCTGGCACGTCACGACGCCGTACTCGCCGTCGAACCAAGTCCGGAGATGCGGGCAATCCTGACGGAAAAGATTCCGTCACTTGATGTACAAGACGGTCACTTCCTCTCGTTCGAGGCGAAGGAAGCACGCAGTTTTGTTTCGACGTATGCGTTTCATCATCTAACAGATGAGGAAAAGGGAGAAGCAATCGAACTGATGGCATCACATTTACCGGCAGACGGAAAAATCGTCTATGCGGATACGATGTTCGTCTCAGAAGAGGCACGCCTGCAAACGATTCGTGAAGCACGTGCTCAAGGGTTTGATGCGTTAGCGGAAGATCTCGAACGCGAGTTCTACCCGTTGATTCCAGTCATGGAAGAATTGTTTACATCACGGGGATTCACTGTTAAATTTATACAATACAATCACTTCGTCTGGCTCGTAGAAGCCGAGAAAATGGGGGAATAAATCATGGCACTTCAAAAAATGAACGTCGAAAGCTTTAACCTGGATCATACGAAAGTCAAAGCACCTTATATCCGCGTCGCGGGTTATAAAGAAGGTAAAGTCGACCAAGTCGTCAAATACGATATCCGTTTCACGCAACCAAACGTTGAGCAAATGCCGATGCGTGCGATGCACACACTCGAGCACTTACTTGCTGAAAACATCCGTAACTACTCGGATGATGTCATCGATGTCTCGCCGATGGGATGCCAAACAGGTTTCTACATGGCGATGATGAACTTCGACTCGGTCGAAAAAATGAGCGAACTCGTTGAGAAGACGTTGAAAGACGTCCTCGCAGCAGAAGAGATTCCAGCGCAAAACGAAGTCCAATGTGGATTTGCGAGCGCACATGACCTCAAAGGAGCGAAGCACTATGCCGAGAAAATGCTTGCCGGTCGTGATGAATGGGACATCGTCTTCGGATGATCGCGAACAACGTCCGCGACCTCGTCGGAAACACACCACTCTACGAGATCACTTCATTCGATTTGCCTGCTGGTACGCGCATTTTGGCGAAGCTCGAATGGATGAACCCTGGGGGCAGCGTCAAAGACCGCCTTGGCATTCAACTCGTTGATGCAGCAATCGAAAACGGACATGTGACACTAGGCGGTACGATCATCGAGCCGACAGCCGGGAATACCGGCATCGGCTTGGCGCTCGCCGCTAAAAAATACGATCTCCAAGTCATCTGTGTCGTTCCGGAAAAATTCAGTCAGGAAAAGCAGACGTTGATGCGGGCACTCGGCGCAACCGTCGTCAACACGCCGACTGAACTTGATATGCAAGGGGCCATCGACCGGGCAAAAGAACTCGGTCAGGAAATTCCGAACAGTTACGTTCCGTTACAATTCGAAAACGAAGAGAACCCAGTCACGTATCAGCGGACACTCGGTCCTGAGCTGATTGCGGACTTACCGCATATCGACTGGTTCGTTGCCGGTTGTGGTTCAGGTGGTACGTTCGCCGGAACAGCGGACTTCTTAAAACAACGTCTCGGTACAAAAGCAGCAATCGTCGAACCGGAAGGCTCCGTCTTGAACGGTGGTCCAGCCGGTCCGCATAAGACAGAAGGTATCGGTACAGCGAAATGGCCAAGCCTCGTTCCGCGTGAACTCGTTGATGAGATTCATACGATTTCTGACCGTGATGCATTTGACGCGGTCCATACACTCGCTGCTCGCGAAGGATTACTCGTCGGTAGCTCAGCAGGGGCAGCGCTCGTTGCTGCGCTTGATATCGCAAAGCGTCACCCCGGCAGTACGATCGTCACCGTCTTCGCAGACAGTGCCGAACGCTATTTAAGCCAACAAATCTTTGAAAAGGTGGACGAAACTCATGCGTAAGAAGACAGCATTGATTCATGGAGGAACAGGTGTCGATCGGGCAACAGGAGCCGTCACACCACCAATCTATCAAACAAGCACATACAAGCAGGATAAAATCGGTCAACTTAAGGACGGATACGAATACTCACGGACAGCGAACCCGACACGGACGAGCATCGAACGATTGATTGCGGATCTTGAAGGCGGCGCACGTGGTTTTGCGTTCGGTTCTGGGATGGCAGCGATCCATGCCGTCTTCCACTTGCTTGAGTCTGGCGACCACATCGTCATGACGGACGACGTCTACGGTGGTACGTTCCGCTTGATGCAACGCGTCTTACCGAAGTTCAACATCCAAGTGACATTCGTCGATACGACGGACCTTGCAGCAACGGAAGCAGCGATCCAAGACAACACGAAGATCGTCTACGTCGAAACACCGACGAACCCGTTGTTGAAAGTAACAGACATCGCAGCGATCGCAACGATCGCCAAACGTCACGATCTTAAACTCGTCGTCGACAACACGTTCGCGACACCGTATCATCAACAACCACTCGCACTCGGTGCAGACATCGTCTTGCACAGTGCGACGAAATACATCGGCGGACATTCAGACGTCGTCGCTGGACTTGTCGTCGTCAAAGATGATGCGCTTGGCGAAGAGATGCACTTCATCCAAAACTCGACAGGCGGCGTGCTTGGACCGCAAGACAGCTTCTTGCTCGTCCGTGGTCTACGTACGCTCGGTATCCGGATGGATGCGATCGAAGAGACAGCGCATGATCTCGTTGCGTTCTTACAAGCACAAGACATCGTCTCGAACATCTTCTACCCAGGACTGGCATCGCATCCTGGACATGACATCCAAGCGAAACAAGCGACTGGATTCGGTGGGATGATCAGTTTTGATGTCGGTTCAGCAGCGAATGCAGAAAAACTCGTCGAGGCGACACATTTCTTCACACTCGCTGAGAGTCTTGGTGCCGTCGAGAGTCTGATTTCCGTTCCGGCACGGATGACGCACGCGTCGATCCCAGCAGAACGTCGGGCAGAACTCGGCATCACGGACGGTCTCGTTCGGATTTCAGTTGGACTTGAGGATGCGGAAGATTTGAAAGAAGACTTAACACGTGCTTTCACGTTCCTCGAAAAAGTTTCTGAAAAAACTGTTTGACAACAAAAATAACCCCTGCTAATATTCAGAATATATTCTACAAACTTAATACCGAAACTCTTATCGAGAGTGGTGGAGGGACTGGCCCGATGAAACCCGGCAACCGCGGATCTAATCCGAAGTGGTGCTAATTCCAGCAGACAAAAGTCTGGGAGATGAGAGCAAATGGTTTTGTGTACTGAAAAGTGCGCGCGTTTGCTCTAAAACGCGCGCACTTTTTTTATTTTAGGAGGGACAGTTGTGATTCGTTTACAAGACGTAGGAAAGATTTATCGCTCAAAGCGCGGAGCGGTCGAAGCCGTCGCGAATGTCGATCTGACAATCGAGCGCGGTGAAATTTTTGGAATAATCGGTTATTCCGGAGCAGGGAAATCGACCTTGATCCGATTGCTGAATATGCTTGAGGCACCGACGAGTGGTTCGATTCAAATCGATGGTGTCGAAATGACATCACTGAAACCAAAAGAATTACGAGGCGTCCGCAAGAATGTCTCGATGGTCTTCCAGCACTTCAACTTACTCTGGTCACGGACTGTTGAAGAAAACATCATGTTCCCACTCGAACTTGGTGGCTTTCCGAAGGCACGCCGCAAGGAACGGGTCGCGGAACTGATCCAACTCGTTGGTTTAGATGGACGCGAAAAAGCCTATCCGTCGCAATTATCCGGTGGTCAAAAGCAACGTGTCGGTATCGCTCGGGCACTCGCATCGAACCCGGACGTTCTCTTATGTGACGAGGCAACGAGTGCACTCGATCCGAAAACAACGGACTCGATTCTTGAGTTACTCGTCGACATCAATGAAAAATTGAAACTGACGATTGTCTTGATCACACACGAGATGCACGTCATTCAAAAAATCTGTCACCGGGTCGCCGTCATGGAGGCCGGTAAAATCGTCGAACAAGGACCGGTCGCAGAAGTCTTCCGTCATCCGAAGCAAGCGATGACGAAGGAATTCGTCAAACAATTGACGTCGCCATCGGAAAACGAGTTGACGTTCGCGAAACTCCGCGAACGCTACCCAACCGGAAAAATCGTTCAGTTGACGTTCGTCGGATCGACGGCGGAAAGTCCGATCCTCGCGGAAGTCATGAAGGATTCACCCGTCCTGTTCAATATCATCGGCGGAAACGTCGGTCAATCACAGGAAGGGGCGCTCGGTACACTGTTCATTCAGTTAATCGGGGAAACAGAAGCAACACAAGCGGTCATCACGAAGCTTCAAGCCAGTGATGTTGAAGTGGAGGTGGATCACCGATGATTTCATTCTTTGACAACCTAGACTGGGACATGGTGTGGGAAGCGACAGGCAGTACGATCTATATGACGGCAGTCGCTGGTCTTTCGACATTCGTTCTCGGTTTGATCATTGGTTTATTATTGTTTGCGACAAATGAAGAATTGTTGTTCAAAAATCGGGCGTTTTATTCGATCTTGAGCTTGATCGTTAACGTCTTCCGTTCGATTCCGTTCATCATCTTACTGATCTTATTGATTCCATTTACGAAAGCAGTCGTCGGTTCGTTCCTCGGACCAACAGCAGCATTACCGGCACTGATTTTAGGAGCCGCACCGTTCTACGGTCGGATGGTTGAACTCGCACTTCGCGAAGTCGATAAAGGTGTCATCGAGGCAGCTGAATCGATGGGCGCGACGAAGTTCCAAATCATCTACAAAGTCTTAATCCCAGAAGCATTGCCTGCTATCGTTTCTGGTATCACGGTTACACTCGTTGCACTTGTCGGTTACACGGCAATGGCCGGAGTAGTCGGCGGAGGTGGACTCGGGGACATGGCCTTCATCGAAGGATTCCAGCGTTCTCAAAACGATGTCATCGTCATTGCGACACTCTTAATCTTAGCAATCGTCTTCGTCATCCAAATCATTGGGGACTTACTGATCCGAGCAATCGATAAACGTTAATTCAAATTTTATTCATATTGGAGGAATCATTCATGAAAGTTTGGAAAAAATTCGTAGGTACTGCCGCTGTATCCGTTTTAGCAATCAGTCTTGCTGCTTGTGGCGAAAAATCATCAGGAAGCGACAACAAGACACTCGTCATCGGTGCTTCAAACGTACCGCACGCTGAGATTCTCGAGCACGTTAAAAAGGAATATGAAGCAAAAGGCTACAAACTTGAAATCAAGAAGTTCCAAGATTATGTGCTTCCGAACAAAGCGCTCGCTGAAAAAGAACTCGACGCGAACTACTTCCAGCATGTGCCGTATCTCGAGCAACAAGAGAAAGAAAACAAATCGTATAAGTTTGCGAACGCAGGTGGCGTCCACGTTGAACCACTCGGTATCTATTCGAAGAAATACAAGTCACTCGATAAGTTGCCAAACGGTGCAACGATCTTAACGAGCTCAAACGTCGCGGAACGCGGTCGAGTCTTGACGTTCCTTCAAAACGAAGGATTAATCAAACTCAAAGACGGTAAAACGACAGACGCGCAACTCGGTGACATCGCGGAGAACCCGAAGAAACTCAAGTTCAAGACGAACATCGAAGCATCGCTTCTTCCGCAAGCTTACAAAAACAATGAAGGCGACGCAGTCCTCATCAACACGAACTATGCGATCGATAACGGTTTGAACCCGTTGAAAGACGCGATCGCGTCAGAAGATGAGTCTTCACCATACGTCAACATCATCGTTACACGTGATGGTGATGAAAAAGACAAGCGTGTCACAGCACTTCTTGACGTTCTACACGAAAAGAAAAACCAAGATTGGATTCTCGACAAGTACAAAGGTGCGGTCGTTCCAGTCAGCAAATAAGTTCACCGAAGCCGGCATCCTTCCTATATAATGGAAGGATGCTTTTCATTTGTCTGAAACAGGGGTTAGGGGGAATCATATGCAACGCATACGTCAACTGCATCCGTTGACACTCGGGGTCTTGTTCGGGACGTTTTTCTCACGTCTCGGAACGTTCATTACGATGCCGTTTTTCGCTATCTACATGACGACCGTTCTGAAGTTTGATCCGGTCGATGTCGGCTGGGTTCTCAGTATTTCGGCGATCGCCAGTCTCGTTATGAGTTTCATCGGCGGTACATTGTCGGACCGGTATGGTCGCCGGGCGATGATGCTTGCCGGAACGATCGGGTTCGCGATCGTCTTCATCGCACTCGCGCAAGTCGAGACGTTCTGGGCATTCTTCATCCTCAGTGCCTTGAACGGAGTCTGTCGTTCGATTTTCGAACCATCAGCTCGTGCCTTGATCAGTGATACGACGGACGAAACAAATCGGTTATTCGTCTTCAACATTCGTTACGCGATGATCAACATCGCAGCTGCGATCGGACCAGGAATTGCCTTACTGCTGAGTGCGGGGAATACGTCCGCAACGTTTTACATCACGGCGTTCGTCTATATGGCATACGGGGTGATGATTGGATTCTTATTTAAACGTCATCCAATCACTGAGACACATGGTGGCAAGAAGGTCTCATTCGGAGCGACGGTTCGTCTGTTGCGGACGGATATCGCCTTTACGCTGGCACTCGCCGGCATCATCTTCGGGGTCTTCGGCTACAGTCAGTTCAATTCGACCTTGCCGCAATTCTTGACGGAGACGTCACTCCTTGAAGGCGGGAAGACACTCTATGCGATCTTAATCACGATCAATGCGATCACCGTCTTGATCGTGCAGTATCCGATCATGAAGTTCGGCGTCAAGACGTCACCGCTCGTTTCGATCACGACCGGGATTGCGACTGTTGCGATCGGACTGTTCGTCATGGGGAATGCAAACGCGATCTGGTGGATGATCGTCGCGATGTTCATCTTCACGTGCGGGGAAGTGATGATGTTCACGATGACCGACATCTTGACTGATCGCTTTGCGAAGCCGGAATTAAGGGGCAGTTATTTCGGGGCAATGGGCTTGACGTCGATCGGACAATCAATCGGTCCAATTGCCGGCGGACATTTATTAAGTTTATATGGAGCGGACCGTCCGTTACCGATTTTCGGGATTTTAGCGGGCTTGACATTATTCGGAATACCACTGCTCCTACTGTCACAACGGATTCATCGGACTTCGACGATCGAGGAACTGGAGGAACCGGTGAAACTTTCGAATGATTCTCAACAAAACGCATGATTTTGAGAAAAAACAACGAGCGATGACGCTTGAATAATACGCCATGTTTCTTTAAGATTAGAATGATACTAAATTAGTAACGCTCGTGTTCTGAATCGTCAGTCACGAAATGAATAGATGGAGGGATTCTAACATGAAGGCTTCACACTTGAAGATTGAAGATCTACACGTCGCGATCGACGGCAAGGAAATCTTGAAAGGCGTCAACTTGGAAATCAAAGGCGGGGAAATCCACGCGGTCATGGGACCAAACGGGACAGGTAAATCAACACTCGCATCAGCATTGATGGGTCACCCATCGTACGAAGTGACATCTGGTTCAGTCACACTCGACGGCGAAGACGTCCTCGACATGGAAGTCGATGAACGCGCACAAGCAGGTATGTTCCTCGCAATGCAGTACCCAAGCGAAATCAGTGGTGTTACGAACTCAGACTTCCTTCGTTCAGCGATCAACTCGCGTCGTGAAGAAGGCGATGAAATCTCACTCATGAAATTCATCCGTGAACTTGATTCACAAATGGGTCTTCTCGAGATGCCTTCAGAAATGGCACACCGTTACCTCAACGAAGGTTTCTCTGGTGGAGAAAAGAAACGTAACGAAATTCTTCAGATGATGATGCTTAAACCAGCAATCGCGATTCTCGATGAAATCGATTCAGGTCTTGATATCGATGCACTTAAAGTCGTTGCAAAAGGTGTCAACGAAATGCGTTCACCTGAATTCGGCTGCTTGATCATCACGCACTATCAACGTCTCTTGAACTATATCGAGCCAGACTTCATCCACATCATGATGGGCGGAAAAATCGTCATGTCTGGCGGTAAAGAACTCGCACACCGTCTCGAAGCAGAAGGTTATGACTGGGTTAAAAAAGAACTCGGCATCGAAGACGTCGAAATCGAAACAAAAGCGTAAGACGAGGGAGGAAGCATGATGACTGTAGAACTGAATCTTGCAGTAAATCGCGAGGCAGTGGCAGAACGTGCGACTCGCTTAGGGGAACCATCTTGGATGGTCGCAAAGCGTCAAGACGCGCTTGATCTTGCCCCAACGCTCGCATTGCCAAAAGTAGAAAAAATCAAGATCGAAGGCTGGAACTTCACAGAAGGTACGACGGAACTTGAAACCGTCACTGGTCTTTCTTCAGATATCGAAGCATTGATCGGCGAAAACCGTGATCACATGCTCGTCACGCGTAACGGACAACTCGTCCACGCGCAAAACAGTGAAGCGGCGAACGGCGTCATCTTCACGACGCTCGAAGACGCATTAAAACAACACCCGGAACTCGTCGAGAAGTACTTCATGACTGAAGGTGTTCAAGTCAACGAAGATCGTCTTGCGGCATTAAACGCAGCACTTCGTAACGGCGGTACGTTCCTTTATGTACCAAAAGGCGTCAAGCTGTCTGTACCGATGCAAGCAATCTATACGCTTGAGCAATCAGGCGCTGCCCTTTACCATCACGCAATCATCGTTGCAGATGCTGACAGCGAATTGACGTATATCGAAAACTTCGTCTCTTACGGTGACGAAGCGCATAACGTCAACGTCGTCACAGAAGTATTCGTCGAAGACAACGCAAAAGTTCTCTTTGGTGGTGTAGATACACTATCTAAGGGTGCCATCACGTATATGAACCGTCGCGGTGTCGTCAAACAAGGCGCGAAGCTCGAATGGGCACTCGGTCACATGAATGACGGTCACACGGTCACAGAAACAAAAACACACCTCGTCGGAAACGATTCGTTCTCAGATACGAAAGCCGTTACGGTCGGTCGTGGAGAGCAAAAACAAAACTTCAACGTCCGTACGGACCATTTCGGTAAAGGATCAGAAGGTTTCATCTTGATCCACGGTGTCCAAAAAGACGCAGCAACATCAATCTTCAACGGAACGTCGATGATCCATCACGGCGCTTCGAAATCAAACGGCGTTCAAACGGAACGTGTCCTCATGTTGTCGGAAAAGGCACGTGGGGATGCAAACCCAATCCTCTTAATCGATGAGGATGACGTCATGGCAGGACACGCGGCATCTGTCGGTCGTGTCGATGAACTACAACTCTACTACTTGATGAGCCGTGGTCTTTCACGGAAGGAAGCAGAACGCCTCGTCGTTCACGGTTTCCTCCAGCCAGTCGTCTCGGAACTTGCGATTGACTCGGTGAAAGAACGTCTCGTTCAAGTCATCGAAGGGAAAGTAAACTAATATGGGAATCGATGCATCCATCCGCAATCAGTTTCCGATCCTCGACCAACAGGTCAACGACCGGAAACTCGTCTATCTCGATAGTGCGGCCTCGTCGCAGAAGCCGCTCGTCGTCATCAATGCGATTGACGACTACTATAAGACGATTCATTCGAATGTGCACCGTGGCGTCCATACGCTCGGAACACGAGCGACGGATGCGTACGAAGGTGCGCGTGAGAACGTTCGTCGTTTCATCCAGGCGCAACACCATGAAGAAATTATTTTTACCCGCGGCACGACGACGGCGATCAACATCGTCGCGTCAAGCTACGGCATGGAGCATGTCGAAGAAGGCGACGAGATCGTCGTCACGTACCTCGAACACCATGCGAATCTCATTCCGTGGCAACAAGTCGCTAAACGCAAAAAAGCGAAGTTGAAATACGTTGATTTGACAGCGGATGGTCGCGTGACGGTCGAAGCGGTCGAAGCACAACTGTCTGACCGGACGAAAATCGTCGCGATGGCACACGTCTCGAACGTTCTCGGTACGATCAATCCGATCAAAGAAGTCGCTCGTCTTGCGCACGCTCGTGGTGCCGTCATGGTCGTCGATGCTGCGCAAAGTGCACCACACCAACGGATTAATGTCACGGATCTCGACTGTGACTTCCTCGCTTTCTCCGCACACAAGATGTGTGGTCCGACAGGCGTTGGTGTTCTTTACGGGAAAAAGGCATTACTCAATGCGATGGAACCGGTCGAATTCGGTGGTGAGATGATTGATTACGTTGGTCTTGAAGAGTCGACGTTCAAACCGTCTCCATATCGTTTCGAAGCGGGTACACCGATCATCGCGGGTGCCGTTGGTTTATCGGCAGCGATTGATTTCTTAGAAGAGATTGGTCTAGAGAACGTCGAAGCACACGAACGTGAACTCGCGCAGTATGCGATGGCACAAATGCGTGACATCGACGGACTCACGATTTACGGTCCGGAAGAACGCGTTGGACTCGTCACGTTCAATCTCGGTGATGTCCATGCACATGACGTCGCAACCGTCCTTGATATGCAGGGAATCGCGGTTCGCGCCGGTCACCACTGTGCACAGCCCTTGATGCGTTGGCTCGGAGCGAGCTCGACGGCTCGCGCTAGCTTCTATCTCTACAACACGAAAGAAGAGGTTGACGCACTCGTGACAGGACTTCGCCAAACGAAGGAGTATTTCAGTCATGGATTTTAACAATCTCGATCACTTGTATCGTCAAGTGATCATGGATCATTATAAAACTCCCCGAAATCGCGGTGCGATCGAGGGGGGCGTCACGATCGACATGAACAATCCGACGTGCGGTGATACGATTCGTCTCCAGCTCGCGATTGAAGACGATGTCGTCCGTGATGCGAAATTTGACGGGGAGGGCTGCTCGATCAGCATGGCGTCTGCTTCAATGATGACGCAACTCGTCAAAGGTAAGACTATCGAAGAAGCCTTACGACTCGCGGATATCTTTTCGGACATGGTCCAAGGAAAAGACTATGACGACGAATCGTTCGACCTCGGGGACGTCGAGGCACTCTCGGGTGTCACGAAATTCCCGGCACGCATCAAATGTGCGACACTTGCCTGGAAGGCGCTCGAACGCGGCGTAGAAGAAGGGAAGTAAACTTCGGTCACAAGCAAGTAAGAGGAGGAAATGAACATGGCAAAGAACATGCCGGAAATTGGCGATTATAAATATGGTTTCCACGATCGCGATATCTCGATCTTCCGTTCTGGACGTGGCTTGACGACTGAAGTCGTCGAAACGATCTCGAAAATGAAGGAAGAACCACAATGGATGCTTGATTTCCGTTTGAAATCACTCAAGATCTTCAACGAACAAGCAATGCCAGCGTGGGGTGGCGATCTCTCAGAATTGAACTTCGACGATATCACGTACTACGTTAAGCCGTCTGAACGTGCAGAGAAATCGTGGGATGAAGTACCGGAAGAAATCAAACGTACGTTTGACAAACTCGGTATCCCAGAAGCAGAGCAAAAATACTTGGCAGGTGTCTCGGCTCAGTACGAGTCAGAGGTTGTCTACCACAACATGAAAGAAGACCTCGAAGAAATCGGTGTCGTCTTCAAAGATACAGATACAGCCTTAAAAGAAAACGAAGATATCTTCCGTGAGTACTTCGGAAAATTGATTCCGCCAACAGACAACAAGTTCGCAGCCTTGAACACAGCGGTCTGGTCAGGTGGATCGTTCATCTACGTACCAAAAGGCGTTAAAGTCGACACGCCGCTTCAAGCCTACTTCCGGATCAACTCGGAAAACATGGGTCAATTCGAGCGGACGTTGATCATCGTTGATGACGAAGCATCGGTTCATTACGTCGAAGGATGTACAGCACCGGTCTACACGACGAACTCGCTTCACTCAGCGGTCGTTGAGATTTTCATCAACAAAAACGCTTACTGCCGTTATACAACGATCCAAAACTGGGCGAACAACGTCTACAACCTCGTTACGAAGCGTGCGATCTGTGAAGCTGGCGCAACGATGGAATGGGTCGATGGTAACATCGGTTCGAAACTGACGATGAAATACCCAGCCGTCATCCTCAAAGGTGAAGGTTCACGTGGTATGACATTGTCAATCGCAATTGCAGGTAAAGGTCAACACCAAGATGCGGGTGCGAAGATGATTCACTTAGCACCGAACACATCGTCGACGATCGTCTCGAAGTCGATCTCAAAACACGGTGGTAAAGTCACGTACCGCGGTATCGTTCACTTCGGACGTAAAGCGACAGGTGCACGTTCGAACATCGAATGTGATACGCTCATCATGGATAACCAATCGACGTCGGATACGATTCCGTACAACGAAATCCTCAACGATAACATTTCGCTCGAGCACGAAGCGAAAGTCTCGAAGGTCTCGGAAGAGCAATTGTTCTACCTCATGAGCCGCGGGATCTCACAAGAGGAAGCAACGGAAATGATCGTCATGGGCTTCATCGAGCCGTTCACAAAAGAACTTCCAATGGAATATGCGGTCGAAATGAACCGTCTCATCAAGTTCGAGATGGAAGGTTCAATCGGATAATTCGTCTTACTCTCTCATCTGCGGATGAGGGAGTTTTTTCATGGTTGGAGGAAAACGGGTATAGGAGGGAAAAAGGAGGGGTTACTATGCGTGACATCGTTTATTCCTTTCAAGTCTCACTTGACGGTTATATCGAGGATGCGTCAGGCAGCATCGATTTCGCTTCACCGGATGCGGAACTGCATCAATACTTTAATGATTATGAGAGAGCGTTCGATACCCATGTCTATGGACGTCGTTTGTATGAAATGATGCAGTACTGGGAGACAGCGGATCAAGAAGACGAGCCGATCATCGTTGAGTATGCTAAAACGTGGCAGGCGCTTGAGAAGATTGTCTTCTCGCGAACGCTCGACGCTGTCGAAGGAAAGGCACGTCTAGCGACCACGTCGCTTGCCGAGGAACTTCAAGCACTAAAAGCCCTACCTGGGAAGCAGATTGCGATCGGGGGGGCGACACTTGCTGCTGAAGCGATTGAGCTTGGACTCGTCGATCGCTATCATGTTGTGATCTATCCTGTTCTACTCGGAGATGGGAAACGAATGTTTCCAGTGTTTGATCAATCACAAGCGCTACGGTTAGTCGAGACACACGTCTTTAAATCGGGATGTATCGTGTTATCTTACGAAAAAATCTAGTCTTTATAAAAAGAGTCTCTTATTTCAAAAGAGATTCTTTTTTTGTGACATTCAATAAAATTTGGATATTTTCATTTAATATGGGCGAAAATAGATTATAATAACTTTTGTAAAAAATCTATAAAACTGATTAAGGTGTGAAAAAATGAAATTTTATCAGGAAATTCCAGTCATTCGATCGATTGCGGCAATTTTGGTCGTCGCTGTCCATGTCATCGCTGGTCTCTATTATTCTCAAGGAGAATTTACAAACGAGGCAATCGGTTATATCAACCAGTTTGCTCGAATCGGTACGCCGATTTTTGCCATCATCAGTGCTTTTCTATTGATGTCGATGGTCCAGCGCAAAGGATTTAATCTTGGAACATTCGTTAAATCGCGTTTTTCTAAAATTTTCATCCCTTATCTGATTTGGAGTACCGTCTATCTCGTGTATCGTTTTCATGTAGAAGATAGTTTGAAGCCGGGTGTGCCGTTATCGGAGTACTTCCTTTATGGAACGGCGAACTTCCATTTGTACTTCATTTTGACTGTGCTTCAGTTTTATGTCGTCTTTCCATTTCTCGTAAGATTCAAGAAAGGAACCATGCTACTTGTTGCAACTGTGGTTGCGATGGGCGTCAACTATTTCTGGCTGACGTCAGGAAGCTTAACGACGAATAATGACTTCCTCAATCAAGTCGTCAACAGTCGCTCTTTCTTACTCAACTGGATCGCGTATTTCATGATGGGAATTACATACGCTGTTTATTATGAAGAAATACAACAGATTCTAAAACGTCACCGGACGATCTTGTTGCTCATCAGTGGATTGATTTTGGTTGATATTTGGGTCAGTATTGATTTGAACCGAATTTATACTTCGACGAATCTTGCGAACCTCGTGTATATCCCGTTCGTTCTTGTCGTTTTGAATTATGCTTTTCAATATGTGCAGAGAGATGCGACAGCAATGCGACTCTTTCAAACGATTGGAACACATTCGATGGGGATCTATCTGATTCATCCGCTCGTCATCCGCGGAATCGGTCGAACGGATCTCTTTGCTTACTTCGACTCTGCGAGTATGTTCGTTTGTGCGATGATCGTCACGCTTGCAGCTTCGATTTCTGTATCGTATGTCATCAGTCTATTGCCCTACGGTAACTATATCGTTCCGGTACCGAAACGAAGAGCGCCTGCTCCAAAAATCGTTGAGGCACAGACTTCTGCTTCATAATGAAAATCGTTAACTAGACATCCTTTTCCTTCCTGCATGAGTAGGGAGGAGAGGGATGTCTTTTTTCTGAAAAAAGAGTGTTTGCTTAGGAAGCATCGAAGAAGAAATCCCGGATTCTGCTATGCTATGATGAATAGGTAGAATAGAACACGCGAGGGGGAAGAGAGCATGATATATATCGGTGTCACGGGCTGGGGAGATCATGATAGTCTCTACTTGACCCCGCAAGATCGAAAAGAAAAACTAGCTGCCTATGCTGGGCATTTTCCAGCAGTTGAGGTCGACTCGACATTCTATGCGATTCAACCAGAACGAAACTATGAGAAATGGGTATCTGAAACACCGGACGGTTTCCGCTTCATCGTTAAGGTCCACCGGGCGATGAGTGGGCACGACCGGGAAAATAAAGATCCGCTCGGACCAATTTTTGAACAATATATCACGTCGATTGAACCGATGCGAAAGAGTGGAAAAATTGCGGCAATCCTTGTCCAACTTCCACCATGGTTCGATGTCAGTAAATTGCATTTGGAATACTTGCAAACGATCCGAAAATCGCTTGCTGGACTGCCTGTTGCGATCGAATTCCGAAATCCATCGTGGTACTCGGAAGCCTATCGTGAGCGGACGCTCCGTTTTTTGAAGGAACATCAGTTCATCCATACGATTTGTGATGAACCGCAGACGGAAGATGGTTCCGTACCATTCGTACCTGTCGTGACGCAGGAGACGGCATTCATTCGATTACATGGACGAAACAAGGCCGGTTGGTTAAAGAAACCGGGTCAAAGTAGTGACGATTGGCGAAAAGTCCGCTGTCTCTATCGTTACTCAGAAGATGAGCTACAGGAACTTGCAAGTCACGTCCGCGACGTTGCAGCGGAAGCAAAGGATGTCTATGTCTTTTTCAATAACAACTCAGCAGGAGATGCTGCCCCGAATGCGAAACGATTAATCGAAATTCTTGATCTCGACTATGAACTCGCGCCGCGACAAATCTCTTTGTTTTAAATCATCAAGGGGGGCTTCTGCATGAAGTTACACATCATTCACTATAATGATTTGCACTCACACTTCGACATGTGGCCTCGCTACATGTCATTCGTCAAGGAACACCGGACGTATGATTCGCTTATTTTTGATTTAGGCGATCATGCTGACCGTGTCGATCCAGCGACGGAAGCGACAAAAGGAAAAATTAATACGCATTTATTGAACGCGTTGATGCCGACTGCTGTGACGATCGGAAACAATGAAGGGATTACGTTTCCGCACGACTGGTTAGCAGACCTCTATACGGAAGCAGACTTTCCAGTCCTTGTCTCGAATTTAGAAGCACCATTCGCCAAGCAAGGTGTCATTCATGAGTTACCGACGGGAAAAGTCGGTGTTTTTGGTCTGACGGCACCTTATATTGAACTATACGGATTACTCGGTTGGACGATCGAAGAACCATTTGACGTCGCGGCGCGCGAGATCGAACGTTTGCGCCAGGAAGTCGACGTCCTGATTTGTTTAAGTCACCTCGGATTTTATCAGGATGAAGAACTTGCGATGCGCTTTCCAGAACTTGATTTAATCATCGGTGCGCATACGCATCATGTCCTCGATGATGGTGTCGTCAAGAACGGTGTCTTAATCACGCAAGCCGGAAAACACGGTCAGTATGCGGGTGAGATTTATATGAATACGGATACGGGTGAGAAAGAAGCAGTACTTCATTCCCTACACGATTACGTTGAGGATGAGGCAACAGCGAAATTACTCGATCGAGAACAATATCTGGCGGAACAACAGATGAAGGAACCGATTGGCGAGACAGCGGGTCTAGCCAATGATTGGTTCAGTGAGTCGCCGTTTTCACAGTTGCTCGTCGAGACGATGCGCGACTGGTGTGAGGCAGATATCGCTTGTGTACCAGCCGGTATTCTGCTCGGGTCGCTTCCACCAGGTCCCGTCTCTGCCTTTGATTTACATCGACTCTGTCCACATCCGATCAATCCTTGTAAAGTCACGATGACAGGAATGGAATTACAAACATTCCTCGATGAAGTCAACAAAGAACAGTTCGAGCACTTAAAGGTTCGTGGTCTTGGATTCCGAGGAAAGTTGATGGGACGGATGCATTATGCTGGTTTGGCGGATCATCAACCGCTTGAGCTAACACGCGATTATTCTGTCGTCTTGCCGGATATGTTTACGTTCGGTCCATTATTCCCGGCCATCAAAGAGATGCCAAAAGAATATTTCATGCCTGAATTGTTGCGTGATTTGTTATTTGAACGCTTATCGGAGAAGTCGGAATATAATGAATTGCATGTTCGCAAACCCTGATTGTTTGTTATACTAAAGCAGACATTAATTGACTTTTTGGGGATGAAGGGGGAAGCGAAACCATGGGACGCGGAGAAATCCAACGTAAACCGGAATGGTTGAAAATCAAGCTGAATACGAATGAGACCTACACAGAATTAAAGAGTATGATGCGCGAGAAAAAGCTACATACTGTCTGTGAGGAAGCAAAGTGTCCGAATATCCACGAGTGTTGGGCGGTACGCCGGACGGCGACGTTCATGATCCTTGGAAGTATCTGTACACGTGCGTGCCGTTTTTGCGCCGTGACGACAGGACGTCCAAATGAACTCGATCTCGAAGAACCAAAACGTGTCGCGGAATCGGTTCGTTTGATGAACCTGAAGCACGCGGTCATCACAGCGGTCGCACGCGATGATCTGAATGATTTCGGAGCAGGCGTTTATGCCGAAACCGTTCGTGAAGTTCGTCGGATGAATCCAGAGACATCAATCGAAGTCTTGCCTTCAGACATGGGTGGGAACTTTGAGGCATTGAAAACGCTGATCGATGCACAACCAGACATCATGAACCACAACATCGAGACGGTCCGCCGTCTGACGCCGACCGTTCGTGCGAAAGCAACTTACGACCGGACGCTTGAATTCCTTCGTCGTTCGAAGGAACTCGCACCTGAAATTCCAACGAAGTCGAGCTTGATGCTTGGTCTTGGTGAGACATGGGAAGAGATTCTCGAAACGATGGATGATCTTCGCGCAAACAACGTCGACATCATGACGATCGGTCAGTATCTCCAACCGACGAAAAAGCACCTCGACGTCATCAAGTACTATACACCGCAAGAATTCGCTGAACTGAAACAGATTGCGCTTGGTAAAGGCTTCTCACACTGTGAAGCTGGTCCACTCGTTCGTTCATCGTATCATGCAGATGAGCAAGTCAACGCAGCGAAAAAGAATAAAACAGCACTTCCGATCGACTAACGATCAACGACCGTTCGAGCAGCTGACTCGGACGGTTTTTCGTCTGTCAGGAGAAATGGAATATGCTATGATAAGAACAGCAGGAGGTGGGAATAATGATACAAGTCAATCGGGAACGTTATGAAGTCGTCGAAGAGAAACGGGAAGGCTTTAATGAAGAAGCCTTCATCGGTCGTTTCAGCGATGTCCTTGAAAAATATGATTATATCGTGGGCGACTGGGGGCACGGTCAATTACGACTACGTGGCTTCTATGAGGATCAACACGAGAAAGCGACATTCGATACGAAGATTTCGCATGTGGCTGATTATCTCTACGAATACTGTAACTTCGGATGTGCCTATTTCATCGTCAAGAAGGTCGGATTGGTAGAAGGAGAAGAAGCACCACCTCGCTTCGACGGTTCTTCATCCAATACGTTGAAGTTGAAACGGAAGTTCGCACCTGCACCAGACAAGACGGAAGGCGAGTAATCAAACTGTCATACAGAAAAGCGTTTTTATTGGAAGGAATTCGGCTATTACTATAAGTATCACGTACCTATAGGAGGAATCATCCATGCGAATCGTTGGAATTTACTCATCCGTACCAGAAGTCGTCAGTGCCGTGCACGATCTCCGTGTTGCGGGTGTCGTCTCGACTGATTTAAAAGTCTTAGCACACGACAAATACGATCTCGAACAAATCGAGGAATTGGCGGATCTAAACAACCAACAGACATCCACGCGTCTATCGCAGGAAGATCATCGTAATCTATGGCAGGAAATCAAGAGTATCTTCAAAAAAGATGAATCGGTCTCTCATGGAGATGCCATCCACGGAAGTGGCTTGACGAAGGAAGACGTCGATCGTGCGAATCATGCAGTCGAAAGTGGTCAGTTCGTGTTACTTGTCGGTGATGAAGCGGATCAGCATTCAGAGCGCCGTGCTCATGACGAGTCAGATAATACGAATGTCTTTAGCGGACCGAACACACTAAATGAACGAAACGATCGTCTCTTATAAGACAAAAAAGCCTTCGTCCGCGACGAAGGCTTTTTTCATAGACCGATATAAGCGCGAAGATACATTTCAAGTTCCGTTGCCGCATCGTCTTCGACGTCAAACGCCGTTGCGATGTAGCCGGGTTCATCGAAATCATCCGCGCCGATGATTGCATACCGATTCGATAAGAGATTCAAGACGAGAATCTTACCGTAAAAATGTTCCGAATGCGTAATGGCGAGATCAAAGCGACTTGCTTCGCCAATCCAACTGACGAAGCGTGTCTTTGTTTGTTCGACATCATCGTATAAAAAATCACGTTCTTCCATCATTCAGCTTCCCTCATTTCCCTAACGTCTGTTTCAGATTAAAGGGTTTGGGGGACTTTTTGCAAGTATGGTTTACGCGATAAGCTATGCTCGGCGATCACTTTTCGGATTGTCCGTGTTTTCGAACGCATGACAAGAGATGTCGTTTCAACGATATCATCCGTCAAGAACTTCACGCCATCGAGCATTTCGCCTGTCGTGACGCCTGTTGCTGCGAAGATGCAGTCGTCGCTTTTGATCAGGTCGTCGAGCGTTAAGAGTTGAAGTGGATCCGCTAGACCCATTCGGATGACGCGAGCTGTTTCTTCTTCGTTCAATGGATGTAAGCGTGCTTGCATATCGCCACCCATCGCTTTGACGGCAGCAGCCGTGATGACACCTTCAGGCGCACCGCCTGTTCCGATGAAGATATCAATTCCTGTCGTAGGAGAAAGTGGTGCGATTCCAGCTGAGACATCACCGTCTTCAAACAGACGGACGCGTGCGCCCATCCGCATCGCTGCTTCGCGGAAGTGATCATGACGTGGACGGTCCTGCATGATGACCGTGACGTCCTCGATCCGTTTATTGTTATATTGTGCTGCCTTTTCGATGATGACTTCAAGCGGGTCGTCGAGTGAGACGTGCCCTTTCAAGTTCGGTCCGACTGTTAATTTATCCATATACATATCGGGTGCGTGGAGCAGGGCGCCTTGATCGGCGACGGCGATGACGACCATCGCATTGCCAAGTCCTTTAGCGACGATGTTCGTACCTTCGAGCGGATCGACGGCGATATCAACGATTGGACCGTTCGCTGTTCCGACACGTTCACCGATGAAGAGCATTGGTGCTTCGTCAAGTTCACCTTCACCGATGACGACTGTTCCGTTCATGTTGACCGTGTTCAAGACTTCGCGCATCGCAGTCGTTGCTGCGTCATCCGCTTCATTTTTCTTACCGCGACCAATCCATTGAGCAGAAGCTAGTGCTGCTGCTTCCGTAGCGCGTACGATTTCCAGTGCGAGTTCCCGTTCCATGTATATAACCTCCACGTCACCAATGTGACATACTATTTTCAGCAAAAATCTAAATTGAGGATAACACATTGGGGAATGTGATGCAAATGACCTTTCTGCTTTTCAGGATTGCTGGATAACGATAAAATGGAGAATGTGAGGGGGAATGAAGATGTATTTCGTCAATCGTCAAAAAATCGAAGAGACGGTCGTCTGTTATGAGACAGCACTTCGACAAAGTAAGGAAGTTACGGGGGATCCGGTAACGACGGCACTGGCTATGGAGCGGATCGGTTTTTTAGTCATCGAGAGTGTCATCGATATCGGAAACAGTATGATTGATGGATTCATCATGCGGGATCCGGGAAGTTATGAAGATATCATCCTCATCCTAGAAGATGAGAAGGTGATTGATGGACCGCTTGCGACGAGTCTAAAAAAGCTCGTTGCGTTACGTACGTTGATCGTCCGGTCATTCACACAGTCGAGTATGGCGGAGATTCGGGCGATACTTGAGACAGAGGAAGCAGAACTACGTCGTTTTCCGGAAGCGATTCGCCAGTATATCGAGACAGAACTCGGACCGGTGTCTGCATTTTTACCAAACGAGGAGTGAGTCAGGATGAAGGCAAAAGGCTATTTATTTGATTTAGATGGAACGATGTATAACGGAACGGAACCGGTAAAAGAAGCGGTCGATTTCGTCAATCGTCTGCAAGCAGAGGGCATTCCGTACTTGTTCGTGACGAATAACGCGTCGATGACGGCAGAAGCCGTGGCAGAGAAACTACGCGGGATGGGTGTTCATTCCGATGCGAAACACGTTTTGACGAGTGCGATGGCGACTGGTCGTTATATTGCTGACCTGTCACCAAAAGCGCGCGTCTATGCGATCGGAGAAACAGGACTGATCGACGCGCTTGAACGAGAAGGGTTAGACGTCGTCGCAACCGAAGCGGCAGATTACGTCGTCATCGGTCTCGATCGTCAAATCACGTACGAAAAACTCGCTGTTGGTGCACTTGCGATTCGTGCCGGTGCCCGGTTTATTTCAACGAACGGTGATATCGCGATTCCGACCGAACGTGGTTTCCTGCCAGGTAATGGTGCTTTGACGTCCGTCCTGCGCGTGACGACGGAGAAGGAACCGTTCTTCATCGGTAAACCAGAACCAGTCATGGTCGATATCGCGACAGAAATGATTGGTCTGTCAAAAGAAGACGTCATCATGGTCGGAGACAACTACCATACGGACATTCTTTTCGGGATCAATGGAGGTATCCGGACGATGCACGTCAATTCTGGCGTCCATACACCAGTCTTCATTCAAGGGCAGGATCGTCAACCGACATACATGGTTGATACGTTAGCTGAATGGATTCTATGAATCAAAAAATCCCGAACGAGAATTCGTTCGGGATTTCATGTATTAGAAGACTTGTTCGACTTCGACGACGCCAGCGACTTCTTCAAGAAGGGCACGTTCGATACCGGCCTTCAATGTGATTGTTGAACTTGGGCAGCTACCACAAGCTCCCATCAAACGGAGTTTTACGATTCCGTCTTCTACATCTACGAGTTCAACGTCTCCTCCATCACGAAGAAGGAACGGACGCAATTTTTCAAGAACTTCATTCACTTGATCAAACATTTCCATGCGTAAACACATCCTTTCGTATAGTTTCATTGTAACAGGGTTGAAAAATGTTCTCAATCTGGAAAACTTGTATACTAAAGAGGAGTGAATTGAAAAGGGGGACTTCAAGATGGAAATCACGGTTTACGGAACAGCGGTCACCTGTCCGAGTTGTGTCGGGGCACCTAGCTCGGAAGAGACATTCAGTTGGCTACAAGCCGTCCTCGGGCGGAAATATGAGCAAGCGATGACGCTTCGCTATGTTGATTTCGAGACAGCAACATCAGATCAATGGACGGAAGCGCTGAAAGAGGATGTCTATTTTTATCCACTGATCGTGCTCGATGATGAGATGATTGATGAGGGGTACGTCAAACTCAAGACGATCACAGCGGCAATCGATGCGAAGCTAAGTCAAACGGGATGAACGAAAAAGAGGTATCCCAAAGCTTGGGACACCTCTTTTGCTCATTTAATCTTTTTGTGTTTCCATAAGACACCGGACTTCAAGAGACGTGGGACTTTCCCCGTCAGTGCTTGTTTGCCCATGACGATTCCGAAACCATCTGATTTTCCGAGTGAACCGAGCATCCCGCGCAGTTTAATTTCTGGCAGCTTCGGTAATTTCTTTCCTTGCCACTTGGCTTGTAAGACATCGACGACTTGTTCTGCCTGATGTTCTGCGAGTTGACCACTTGGTGCATACGGTAGACTTGCACAATCACCGATGACGAAGACGTTATCGTATTCCGGTACGTGATGATGTTCCGTCAATTTGATCCGACCGCCACTATCCGCAGCAAAGCCGAGATCGCGTACAACTTTGACCGGCTGCGTACCAGCTGTCCAAATCGTTAAGTCGGATGGATACGTATCGTCGCCGTTTCGCACATCGTCCGCTGTGACGAGCGTGACATTCGAGTTGTTGATGACTTCAACGTCATGTTCCTCGAACCATTCCTGAACGTAAGACGAGACTTTATCGGATAAGAACGACAAGACGGATGGACCGCGGTCGAATAGACGAATCGTCAAATCCTTCCGGCTCTCATGTAGTTCACTGGCGAGTTCGACACCAGATAGACCAGCACCGACGATCGAGACAACGGATTCCGGTGACAGACCATAAATCGCTTGTTGTGTCTTCCGTGATTCTTCTAGTGTCTGGATGCTGTATGTAAATTCTTGAGCACCCGGAATGTTGTGGTATTTATCCTCGCAACCGAGGGCGATGATTAAGTCATCATAGAATAATTCTGATCCGTCCTGCAGATGGACTGTATTCGTCTCTGGTGAGATTTTGATGACATGTCCATATTTATAGGTAAGATGTTTCCCCTCCGGAAATTCAATCCGGACATCCCGATCTGATAATGTACCTGCTGCGAGTGCGTAGTATTCCGTTTTGAGTGCGTGGTACGGTAGACGGTCGACGAGCGTGACGGCAACTTCCTCGTCCTTGAATCGCTCACAAATCCGCATTCCACCATAACCTCCGCCGAGTACGACCAATTGCTTCATAACGTAAAATCCCCCTTAGTTCCCCTAAATCAGTCTGACCTTGTATAATACGACATGAGGCAGGTCGTTTCCTGCTTGAAGGAGGAAAAAAAGTGAATCCGATTATTGAATTTTGTATTAGTAACTTAGCGGCTGGTACACAGGTCGTCATGGAGCAACTTGAACGTGACCCGAATGTTGACGTCGTCGAATACGGTTGCCTCGGTTATTGCGGGATTTGTTCGCTTGACCATTTTTGTCTCGTAGATGGTGAGACCGTCGTAGGTGAAACGCCGGAAGAGTTGCTTGAAAAGATTTACCTGAAAATCGAAGAGAATGAGCTGTGAGCATGGACAGCCAAAAAATCCCCTCGTTCGTCTGAACGAGGGGATTCGTGTCCGTCAGCGGGCGCAGCTTTTCGGATCAGGCAGATTGTTGACGGCGCATCATCCATGGGCGTAGTTTCAAGAACAATGGAATGAAGAGTGCCGAGATGAACAAAGCCTTGATGACGTTAAACGGTAAGATACCGGCAGTGATCGCTGTCCATTTGACAGCTGGATCCGCCATGTAATCCATACCGAGGAACCATGCATACGCTGGAAGGATCAAGATATAGTTGAGGATCGCAAGACCGAGTGCCATCGTGATCGTACCAGCGACGAGACCAGTTGCGAGACCTTGTGTTGATTTCTTTTTGTGGTAGAACCAGCTGACAGGTAGTACGAATGCGACGCCTGCAGCGAAGTTCGCGAATTCTCCAACCGGAACACCACTTCCGCGGAAAATGTAGTATAACACGTTCTTCAATGCTTCGACGATGACACCTGCGACCGGTGAGAACATGATCGCTGCGACAAGAGCAGGAACATCACTGAAGTCGATCTTCAGATAGTTTGGTAAGAACGGTAGTGGAAAATTGATAAGCATAAGAACAAATGAGATTGAACCTAACATTGACAGAGTGACCATTTTTTGTGTGCGTTTCATACGAGTATTGTCTCCTTTTGCTCGTTCCTCTCGATGAAGTATTGGCATGACTGCGACCATAAAGAAACCCCTATTGATCAGATCAACAGGGGAGAAGTCCGCATTAAATAAACCTAATCGATTATTGCAAAATCGATCAAATTCAAACTCATGCCGCCATCTTCTCCCATCCAGACTGTACTGTCGGCTCCTGAATTACACAGAATCAGCAAATAGCGCCCTATTCGCTCGCGGGCTTCAACTTAAAAAGAGTTGTTTACCGCCGGTCGGGAATTTCACCCTGCCCTGAAGATGGAACGATTATTTTATTGTACATACCATTTATACAACGAATTCAAGATAGTTTCAAGCAACTAGGTTTCGATTCGCTCAGAAGTTGCGTATACTAAAGAAAAGGAAGGTGATGACATGATCCATTTAACGGAGGCAGCAGCGCTACAAGTCCAGGACATGATGGCGCAGGCACCAGCAGATGAACGAAATCTTCGGATGCTCGTCCAAGGTGGTGGATGTAGTGGTCTGTCGTACGGAATGGGATTCGATCAACAAAAAGAAACGGATCTCGTTTTTGAACAGCACGGCGTGACCGTCATCGTGGACGAAAAGGATTATCCGGTCGTCAAAGGACTGGAAATCGATTATAAACAGTCAATGCTTGGTGGCGGATTCACGATCACGAATCCGAATGCCATCGCAACGTGTGGTTGCGGAACATCATTCCGGACAGCAACGAATGCCGGGACACCAGGTGGCTGTTAATGAATCCAATCGTGGACATCGTCCACGATTTTTTTGTTGCTCTCATACAGGAGACTTGTTGAGTTTACTCGAAATATTACAGAGAGTGAATGCTACTACGAATAGGGAGGGCTTCAGGATGAGAAAAGTATTGATCTTCGGGGGAACACGCTATTTCGGACGACGCTTAGCAATTCGTTTAGCCGATTCGGGGGATGATGTGACGATCGTCACACGCGGTGAGCATACTCCACCCGTCGCGAAGGGCTTGACATTTTTCAAAGGAGACCGGACGTCAAGTAGTACGATGAAGGATTTAAGCCAACAGCACTGGGATGTCATCTATGACAACATTTGCTTCACGCCGTATCAAGCAAAGCTCGCGATCGACGCGTTTGAAGGAAAAGTCGGACGCTATGTGTTGACGTCTACGATGTCTGTTTATGAAGACGGTGGTGCGAATATCACGGAACGTGCCTACAATCCGTTTCCCGGGAAATATGATCTTGAGAAGGAACATGGGTATGGCGAAGGAAAGCGCCAAGCGGAGAGTTATTTCTTCCAACGCGCGACCTTTCCTGTCGTTGCCGTTCGTTTTCCTGTTGTCCTCGGACCAGACGATTATACGGAACGACTTGTCTTCCATATCAAACGCGCGCTTGACGGTCGTCCGATTATCGCTGAAAACAACTATGCGAAGATGGGCTACATCTCAAGTTACGAAGCCGCTGCCTTTCTTGAATGGTGTGGTCGTTCGGAATTGACAGGACCGATCAACGCTGCGAGTGACGGCGTCCTATCGATTCAAGACCTGATGGATAAAATCGACCGTATTGCGGGAACGACGAGCCAAATCGTCGCAAAAGGAGAGGATGAATCGCCTCTTGCGCCAGAACGCGATTTTTATATGGATACGACAGCCGCAAAACAAGCGGGCTATCTGTTCCAACATGTCGATGACTGGCTTGATCGTTTGATTGAAGAGGAGGTGCGCAATCACCAATGATGCAGTTGATGAAACCAACTCTTGCATGGGAGACAGAATACCGCGCCTTTTTAGAAGACTGGCGAGAGTCGGGCGAAACGATCGTACCGGAAGCGGTCGGGGATACGTATGAACCGCTCGCTACCTATTTCGCGGAGCTTAAAGAAATGGAAACGACAGTCAGAGAAGGTCTTGTCACGCATTCGACGTACTGGATGGTCGACGGACAACGAATCGTCGGCGCGTTAAACTTCCGGCATGACTTGACGGAGAACTTAAAATTGTACGGCGGACATATCGGATACGGCATCCGACCATCCGAGCGTCAGAAAGGATATGCGACGACCGGTCTTCGATTGGCGCTTGAAGAAGCGCGGCAACGTGGACTCGATCAAGTGCTGTTGACGTGTGGCGTTGATAATCTAGCATCTCGCCGTGTCATCTTGGCGAACGGCGGACGAGAAATTGAGCCGACTGTTCGTAATGGACGCGAGACACGTCGCTTCATCATCCCGTTATGAGAATTCGTGAAGCACGTCTTGAAGATGCGTCGACCATTGCGCGCGTTCATATCGATGCCTGGCGGGAGACATATCAAGGGATCATCCCTGATCCTTATTTAGCACAGTTGTCTTACGAGAAACGGACGAAACAATGGGAGCAGACGTTAGTCGATCAGCGCGTGTATGTTGTGGAGTTAGAAGACGAAGTCGTTGGCTTTGCGCAAGGTGGACCAAATCGAAGGGATGCGCGTGAAGGAGAACTCTACGCGATTTATGTTTTGCGAGCTTCTCAAGGGCAGGGGCTCGGGAAGGCATTGTTTCAACGTATCATCGAGGACTTGGCGGAATACGAGTCAATGCAGGTTTCTGTCTTGCGGGATAATCCGGCGTGCCAGTTTTACGAGCGATTCGGCGGTCAGCTCTTCGAAGAATCGATGATTGAGCGTGGTGGGGTGGAACTCGTGCAGCGGGTTTACCGGATGCCTGTTAAAAGATCATTCGTATGAAATCGGACGTTTCAACATCTTCGCTTTCCTCAGGCGGGATGTAAGCCGCGCCAGTTCCCATTCCATGTGATCTGTCGGGTCTTCCTTATCCCTGACGGAAGCACACATCGTGCTTCCTTTTCCTGTAGGAGTCAAAGATGTTTGGTCACGTCCTAGGTGTGATTCCATCAAAATAAGAGGTCGGACTCCGGTATGTTATCCAGAATTCGACCTCTTATTTGTTTGCAGCCATTCATTTATCTCAAGAATGATTCGTTACTTTTTCGAACAGACTTGTCGAGTGTTGCGGGTGACGAGCCGATGGATCGACAAGAAGTTTCGCCTGGTTGACGGCAATCGGTGCTTCACCGAAGCCTGTTGCGATCAATTTGACGCGTCCTTCGTAAGTCGCAATATCTCCACAAGCGAAGACGCCTGGAATCGCAGTCTCCATCTTCGAGTTGACGCGAATCGAATTGCGTTCGAACTCGACTTCCCATTCTTTGAGCGGCCCAAGTGACGAGACGAAACCAAAGTTGCAGACGACATCGTCAGCAGCAACGACGACGACTTCGCCACTTTCAGCATGTTTGAACGTCATCGTCTCGATGTGCGTCTCACCTGTGACCGATTCGAGCGTATACGGCGTCATGACGTTAACGGATGAGTCGTGTAATAGTTCGACCGAATGTTCATGGGCACGGAACTTATCGCGACGGTGGACGAGCGTGACGGATTTCGCAATCGGTTCAAGCATCAATGACCAGTCGACTGCTGAATCGCCACCACCAAGCAGGACGACTTGACGATCCTTGAAACGTTCCATGTCGTTGACGAAATAGTGCAAGTTTGTTTCCTCGAAGCGTTCCGCGTCCGCGACACCGAGTGGGCGCGCAGCGAACGAACCGTTCCCTGCTGTCAAGATGACGGTCTTCGTATAATGCTCGCCTTTGTTCGTGACGAGGCGGATGATCCCATCATCCATCCGTTCATAAGCGATGACTGTCTCACCGAGCACATACGTCGGATCAAATTCATTCGCTTGTTCAAGTAGCCGATCGACTAGTTCCTGCGCTTTTACTTTTGGAAAACCGGCGATATCGTATATATATTTTTCAGGATAAAGCGTAGCGAGTTGACCACCTAATTGAGGTAGACTCTCGATGACCTTCGTCTTCATCTGGCGCATTCCTGAATAAAACGCGGTGAACAGTCCGACCGGACCGCCGCCGATGATCGTGACATCATATGGTTGGTACATCTGATTCCCTCCTAGCATTGGATAGGTCTATTATATAGGAAGTAGGGGGTTCAGGTGCAAGTACGGAACATCTCACATTTTTTTAAAGGAAATTACATTTTTCTTTTGCAATCATTCTTAAAAAGTGTTTCAATAGGCTTATAGACATGTGAACATTATTTGAACAAAGTTTTTGAACATTCGTCTGTAATTGAATGTGAAGAAAATCACAACAAAACTACGATTCGTAAGGAGTATCAGAACATGAACACACCTAACATTGTTATTCTTGGAGCGGGCTACGGTGGATTGATCACAGCAGTCAACCTTCAAAAGAAACTCGGCGTCGATCAAGCGAACATCACGTTGATTAATAAACACGACTATCATTACCAAACAACTTGGTTGCATGAACCAGCTGCAGGTACGATGTCTGCGGAGCAAGCACGCATCTACATCAATGATGTCATCAACCCATCACGCGTCAAACTTGTCAAAGGTATCGTTGAGAAAGTCGACACGGCTGCTAAAACGGTTCTTTTACAAGATGGCGGAACAGTTCCTTACGATTACGTCGTCGTTGCTCTCGGTGGCGTTCCTGAAACATTCGGTATCAAAGGATTGAAGGAACACGCATTAACGATCAGCTCGTTGAACAGCGTCCGTAAAATCAAGGAACATATCGATTACTCATTCGCACAGTACAAAACAACAGGATCACAAGATCGTTCACTCTTGACGATCGTCGTCGGTGGTGCTGGATTCACAGGAATCGAGTTCATGGGTGAGCTCGTCAACCGTATTCCAGAACTGTGCAAACAATATGATATCCCACGCGAACTCGTTCGTGTCGTTAACATCGAGGCAGCGCCAACAGTCCTTCCAGGATTCGATGCTGATCTCGTCAACTACGCACACAAATGGCTTGAGCGCCAAGGCGTCGAGTTCAAACTCGGTAACGGCATCAAGGAATGTGGACCAGGAAGCGTCACGTTCGGTCCGCTTCAAGGCGACGCGACTGAAACGATCGAAGCAAGTACGATCATCTGGACAGGTGGCGTCAGCGGTAACCCTGTCGTTGCAGCATCTGGTTTCGAAGCGATGCGTAACCGTGTCGTCGTCGAAGAAGATCTTCGTGTTCCAGGACACGATAACGTCTTCATAATCGGTGACTGTTCAGCAGTCATGGATCCAAGTTCGAACCGTCCGTACCCACCAACTGCACAAATCGCGACACAACAAGCACACAAAGTCGCTGAGAACATCGCAGCACTCATCGCGGGTCGTCAAACATCGACGTTCACGTACGAGAACAAAGGAACGGTCGCTTCACTTGGTCATAAAGATGGTATCGGCATGGTCTTCGGCAAGAAGATTTACGGTCGTAACGCATCGTTCATGAAAAAAGTCATCGACAACAAACACTTCTTTGAACTGAAAAAACTTGGTCTAGCGATCAAAAAAGGGAAGTTCTAAGTTCACGTTTTAGGCAAATGTACACTCGTGCATTTGCCTTTTTTGTCGGTTATACTAGAAGAGATTCAAAGGGGGAACAGTATGCATATCATTCAAGCCGTGATCGGGAGTGTGCTTTATCTCGTCATGTTCTTTAGTATCGGATTCATTTTAAACATGTTGTTACGGAGTACATGGGTGATGCTCGTACTCTATCCGATCATCCTCATCATGATGATCGATAACCAATCTACGCTCGAATACTTCACGAATGCTCGTGAAGCGATTCCGAATCTTGGGGACCGGATTGCTGGACTGCAGGCAGCGGATATCACGATGTTCGCAGCTGGGTTTGCTGGAATCATCATCGCCGGTCTATCGATTCGCTTCTTGCGTAAGAGCGGTTACCAAATGTTTTAAAGTCTACTTGAGTAAGTAGGCTTTTTTCGTGCTTGAAAAACCGTTATAATAAAAACAATGTCTTTAAATAAATGTGTAAGAGCAGATTGGGTTGAGAGCGAATGGATAAACAAATGTACCACGTTATCAAGGTATTGAATAATAATGTCGTCATTTGTTCAACTGGTGCGAATCAGGAAGTCATTATCCTCGCGAAAGGGATTGGCTTCGGTCGGAAGCCAGGCGATCAACTGACAGATCTCGACAAGTTGGAAAAAGTCTACACGTTGAAGGATAAAGAAGAACAGGATCAATATAAGGCGCTCGTCGGTCACCTCGATGAAAATTTCATCGCGTTGATGAATGAAATCGTTTCAATGATCGAGACACGGTTTGGAAAAAAAGTCGATGAACATATCCATATCGGATTAACGGATCATTTGACGTTTACGTTCAAACGACTGGAACAAGGAATGGAAGTCACCAATCCGTTTCTTGCCGAAACGGAAGCCTTGTATCCGGAAGAGTACGCACTTGCAGAAGAAATCGTCGAGTTCATCAGTGCCGAGATGAATTTTTACCTGCCTCCAGCCGAGATAGGATTCATTGCACTTCATATTCATTCTGCGACGAACTTCAAAGACGTACTTGAAGTTAACCGCCATCATCAGCTCGTCGGTTTAATTGCTAGTCATATCGAACAGCGACTGGAGATTAAAATCGACCGAAAATCGCTTGATTACAAGCGTCTGATTCGGCACCTTCGTTCAGCGATTGAAAGGGTTTCCAATGGGGAGTATCTAGAGGCTCCAGAAAAAGTAGAAAAGCTATTGCGTGAAGAATATCCGCTATGCTATGATACTGCTTGGGAGCTGATGTCCATCATGGAACGTCAGTTGAAGAAAGCGGTACCGCGCGGTGAGGCGACGTATCTTACGATGCATCTGCAACGCTTAGTGCAGTACGATTCAGGTAAATGACCGCACGGACTACGTGTTACTGATACGATCAGGCATGAGTGGGATGTCGGGCAAGAAGCTTTATTTCCGTTATGCAACGGGATAAGTCTATTGTCTACAATCCGCTCGTGCCTGATTTTTTTCTGTAAAAAAACGGTCAGATGTCTGACTTTTTTCGTCTCAATCATTGGCATTATTCATCATACTTCGCTCTTAACAGGAAAAGGAGGAAACACACATGTTCAAACAGATTTTTGCTGTTCTTCAACGTGTCGGTAAAGCGTTGATGCTTCCTGTAGCGATTTTGCCAGCTGCCGGTATCCTACTCGGATTCGGTAACGCGATGCAAAATCCGAACTTGACGTCAAAACTCGAGTTCTTAAAAAATGATGCAATCATCAAGATTGCAAAATTGATGGAAGCAGCCGGGGATATCATCTTCGGTAACTTAGCACTCTTATTCGCGGTCGGTGTCGCGATTGGTCTTGCAGGGGACGGCGCAGCCGGACTTGCGGCAATCGTCGGATTCTTGATCATGAACAAAACAATGAGCGTATGGCTCGGCGTTACACCTGAAATGGTTGCTAACGGTCAAGGATATGCAAACGTACTCGGTATCCCAACACTTCAAACTGGGGTATTCGGTGGTATCATCATCGGTCTAATCGCAGCTTGGGCGTACGGGAAGTATCATAATCTCGAATTGCCACAGTTCCTTGGATTCTTTGCTGGTAAACGTTTCGTTCCAATCGTCACAGCAGTTGTTTCATTGGTTGCAGGTCTCGTTCTCGTATTCGTCTGGCCGTTCGCGCAAGATGGATTGAACACGTTCTCTCACTTCATGATGGAGAAAAACCCAACACTCGCAGCATTCGTCTTCGGTCTCATCGAACGTTCGTTGATTCCATTCGGTCTTCACCATATCTTCTATGCACCATTCTGGTTCGAATTCGGTTCGTATAAGAATGCAGCAGGAACAGTCGTTCATGGTGACCAAGCGATCTTCTTCGCACAATTGAAAGACAACGCAAAATTAACAGCTGGTACGTTCATGACTGGTAAATTCCCGTTCATGATGTTCGGTCTTCCAGCAGCAGCACTCGCAATGTACCACGAAGCTCGCCCAGAGCGTCGTGCAGTCGTTGGTGGTCTTCTTGGATCAGCAGCACTTACAGCATTCTTGACAGGTATCACAGAGCCAATCGAATTCGCGTTCTTATTCGTAGCTCCAATCTTGTTCGCAGTTCACGCAGTTTTCGCAGGTCTTTCGTTCATGACAATGCAATTGTTGAACGTTAAGATCGGTATGACATTCTCTGGTGGTTTGATCGACTTCCTTCTCTTCGGTGTTCTTCCAGGACGCACGCAGTGGTGGCTTGTCATCGTCGTCGGTCTTGCACTTTCTGTCATCTACTATGTTGGATTCCGTTTCGCAATCCGCAAATTCAACCTGAAAACTCCAGGTCGTGAAGATGCAGTTCAAGAGACTTCATCTGCTCAAGGTTCTGAACTTGCTGAAGGTATCCTCGACGCACTCGGTTCAGAGTCGAACATCAAACACTTGGATGCATGTATCACACGTCTTCGTGTTGAAGTTCTCGACAAATCGAAAGTCAACAAAGATGAGTTGAAAAAATTAGGTGCTGCTGGTGTCCTTGAAGTTGGTAACAACGTCCAAGCGATCTATGGACCGAAATCAGACAACATCAAGTCTGAGATTCAAGCTGTCATCGCGTCACGTAAACAAGAAAAAACAGTCTAATGTTTTTTAAGATGAGTCCTTCTGCGGAAGGGCTCATTTTTTTTTCGAAATCGTTTAGAATCGTTTTGCACTAGAATATTTTAGGGTATGAATTAAGTAGTTTGTTTAAAAAAAGGAGGGAATATGCGCATGTGGAAAAACGTGTTTGGTGTCTTACAGCGGATCGGTAAGGCCCTGATGTTACCGGTAGCGATTTTGCCGGCAGCGGGATTATTGCTTGCGTTCGGGACAGCGTTTCAAAACCCGAACTTAACACAATATTTACCGTTTCTGGAGAACGATTCGCTTGTCGTCATCTGGCGAGTCATGCAGGATGCGGGTGACATCATCTTTGCGAACCTCGGATTATTGTTCGCTGTAGGGGTCGCAATTGGCCTTGCGAACGGAGAAGGGGTCGCCGGCTTAGCAGCCATCGTTGGTTTCCTGATCATGAACAAGGTCATCAGTTCATTCTTGCAGATTACACCAGAAAAAATCACAGAAGCACAAAAGGCGAGTGATTTGTCGTATGCGACGGTCCTTGGGATACCGACCTTGCAAATGGGGGTATTCGGGGGGATCATTGCCGGTTTGATAGCAGCGTACAGTTATAATAAATTCTTTAAAATCAAACTGCCTGATTTCCTTGGATTCTTTGCAGGTAAACGTTTCGTTCCGATTGCGACCGCCTTGTTCAGTCTTGTCGCAGGTTTTGCTTTGTCATATATTTGGCCACCGATCGGAACAGGCATCAATACGTTCTCCAAAACAATCATCGAAGCGAACGAACCGTTGTCTGCCTTCATCTTTGGACTCGTCGAACGTTCATTGATTCCGTTCGGTCTTCACCATATTTGGTACTCAAGCTTTTGGTTCCAATTCGGTGAATATACGGATAAAGCAGGAACGATCATCAATGGGGACCAGCGAATCTTCTTTGCACAATTAAAGGACGGTGTACCATTTACAGCAGGGACATATATGACTGGGAAATATCCATTCATGATGTTCGGTTTGCCCGCAGCCTGTCTTGCAATGTACCATACTGTCGCAAAAGATCGTCGAAAAGCTGTTGAAGGTCTTTACTTCTCAGCTGCATTGACGTCTTTTCTAACCGGGATCACGGAGCCAGTCGAGTTCTCATTCGTATTCGTTGCACCGCTTTTGTTCGCTGTGCACGCTGTTTTTGCAGGTCTATCGTTCATGATTATGGACTTGCTAAACGTTAAGATTGGGATGACGTTCTCCGGCGGATTAATTGACTACACGTTGTTCGGGATTTTACCGAATCGCACTTCGTGGTGGCTTGTCATTCCAGTCGGTCTCGTTTTCGCCGTCATTTATTACTTCGGTTTCCGTTTCGTCATCACGAAATTCGATCTGAAGATTCCAGGACGTGAAGCGATTAAAGAAGGTGCTGCGACATCGACGGCACAAGCAGGTGATCTTCCGTATGAAATCCTGCAGGCGTTTGGTGGTCCATCGAACATCAAGCACCTCGATGCCTGTATCACGCGTCTTCGGATTACCGTCAATGATAAATCAGGTGTCAACAAGGATCGCTTGAAAGAGCTCGGTGCTGCCGGTGTCCTTGAAGTCGGAGATAACGTCCAGGCAATCTTTGGACCGAAATCCGATGGGATCAAGTCAGAAATGGCAGATATCATGAAAGATCCAAATTACAAACCGAAAGAGACACCGGAAGCCGATCCAATTCCACAAGTTCCAACAGGAGATGAAGCGCGAACTTCTGGATCGGGTACAACCGATACGGGACCACTCGCTGGAGATCGTGGGGGTGCTTATGTGCCTGAAGATGGATACGTCGCACCACTGAGCGGTATCATTCGTTCTCTGGATGATGTACCGGATCAAGTATTCTCCGGTCGTATGATGGGTGACGGATATGCGATCGAACCGACGGAAGGATATGTCGTCTCTCCCGTCTCTGGTGAGATCACAACCTTCTTCCCGACGAAACACGCAATCGGTATTCTTGCAGATAACGGAGATGAGATCTTAATTCACATTGGTATTGATACAGTGTCACTTGAAGGAAAAGGATTTGAGGCATTAGCGAAAGCTGGAGATCGTGTCGAACCGGGGACACCACTTCTCAATGTCGATCTCGAGCAAGTACGACCACTCGTGCCATCGTTACTGACACCGATCATCGTCACGAACATTGGCGATCGAAAAGTCGACGTCGATGTCGGACAGACGGTCGAAGCCGGAGAAGCGATTTCATATCGTGTAGAGTAAAGGAAGAAAAGCGACGGATCGTCACGAACGATCCGTCTTTTTTATGTGAAAATATCATAAAGCACATTTGATAGTGAGATTTTGCACATATGATGATACAATGAGTTAGCTATTATAAGAGTTAGCTAATTTTTTAGAAATGAGGTGCGTCGATGTCTTCGACTACAACAAAAACGAATACGACACCTGTCGTCATCGGATTATTGATTGGTATTTTAGTCGCAGCGATGGATAACACGATCGTTGCGACGGCGATGCCGACGATCGTCAGTGAACTGAATGGGTTTGATCAGTACGCTTGGGTCACGTCGGCTTACATGATCGCAACCGTTGCCGGGATGCCGATTTTCGGTAAATTGAGCGACATGTATGGAAGAAAACGCTTCTTCCTCTTTGGGATGCTTATCTTCATGATAGGGAGTATCTTGTGTGGAATGGCAGACTCAATCATTGAATTATCTGCGTATCGTGCCTTGCAAGGGCTTGGTGGCGGTGCGTTGATGCCGATCGCCTTTACGATTATTTTTGATATCTTCCCACCGGAGAAACGTGGGAAAGTCAGTGGATTGTTCGGAGCGGTCTTCGGGATTTCGAGTATCTTCGGACCGTTGCTTGGTGCCGTATTGACGGATTCCCTCGACTGGCGCTGGGTATTTTATATCAACATCCCACTCGGATTGATTGCCCTTGGTCTCGTGACGGTCTTCTATCAGGAATCACCAGTTCACCGGACACAGAAAATCGACTACGTCGGTGCCTTTACGCTTGTTACAGGATTGGTTTTATTCTTACTCGCGCTCGAAATGGGTGGGAAAGAGTATGCATGGTCTTCACCACAAATTCTTGGTCTGTTTGGAGCAGCACTCGTCGCGTTCGTTGCCTTCGCATTCGCTGAACGCCGTGCCGCGGATCCCGTCATTACGTTCAGTCTATTCCGTCGTCGTTTATTTGCGGCAACACAAGGCGTCGCGTTCTTTTATGGATTCGTCTTCATCTCGGCCAGTGTGTTCATTCCGATCTTCGTTCAAGGTGTCTTCGGTGGCAGTGCGACGAACTCCGGTCTGATCCTGATGCCGATGTTGATTGCCTCGGTCATCTCGGCGCAGCTCGGTGGCCAGTTGCCGAATAAGTTTGGTTTCCGAAATGTCATGATCGTCTCAGCTGTCTTTTTCCTACTCGGTGTCTATCTCCTCAGTACAATGACGCTTGAGACTTCGCGTACAGCGGTAACGATCTATATGATCATTCTTGGGTTCGGTGTTGGCTTCAGCTTCTCGTTGTTGAACCTAGCAAGTATCAATGGGATCGAGATGCAACGTCGTGGTGCTGCGACGTCGATGGGATCGACATTCCGGACGATCGGGATGACGCTTGGTGTCACGGTCCTCGGCATCATTCAATCACGGACGTTCACATCGGCTGTAGCGGATCGATTGCCGCAAGGTGGAGCGCCGTCAGGTGGGCAGTTCCCGACGGCAGCTGCGTTTGCGAAGATGCCACCAGAAGTCGCGACAGCAATCAAGACATCGCTTGCAGAATCCATCTCTACCGTCTATTTCTGGGCCTTGATTCCAGCAGTACTCGGTGTCATCTTTATCTTCTTAATGGGGAACGAGCGTCCGATTTTATCGGAACAAGCGACCCCAGCGAAGAAAAAACAAGCTCAATAATCAGGTTTCAACAACGCCTTCTTTCTTATTAAAAGAGGGCGTTGTTTTTTTGTTAATCGGCATAAAAAAAGACGAACCTGGATTACTCCAGATTCGTCTAACAGAAATTATTTTTTGATATCGAATGTCGTGCTGAGGAAGTCGACGACTTCTTCTGCTGTATCCATATCAAGCACTTGCTCGACGATTGCTTCACATTCTGACTTGTTGAGGCGTGTCATCAAGCTACGTGCGCGAAGGACAGATGAAGCAGACATCGAGAACTCATCAAGACCAAGCCCAAGAAGGATTGGGAGTGCCAATTCTTCTCCTGCCATCTCACCACACATGCCGACCCATTTGCCTGCTTTGTGTGCTTCTGTGATGACGTTGTTCAAGAGGTTCAAGATCGCAGGATTGAACGGTTGGTACAGGTACGATACTTTTTCGTTCATCCGGTCTGCCGCCATCGTGTATTGAATCAAATCGTTCGTTCCGACAGAGAAGAAGTCGACTTCTTTTGCGAACTGACGAGCCATGACCGCCGTTGCTGGGATCTCGACCATCATACCGACTTCGATGTCTTCTGATACAGTGACACCTTCACCTTGGAGATTTGCTTTCTCTTCAAGGAGAAGTGCTTTTGCAGCACGGAACTCTTCGATTGTTGCGATCATTGGGAACATGACAGCGAGTTTACCGTATGCACTTGCACGAAGAAGTGCGCGCAATTGTGTACGGAACAAGTCTGTTTGATCGAGACAGAGACGGATCGCACGGTAACCGAGGAACGGGTTCATCTCGTGTGGGAGATCAAGGTACGACAATTCTTTGTCGCCACCGATATCGAGCGTCCGAATGACGACTTTTTTATCGCCCATTGACTCGAGAACTGTTTTATATGCTGTGAACTGCTCGTCTTCCGTTGGGAATGTCTCTGCATCCATGTAGAGGAATTCTGTACGGTAGAGACCGACAGCTTCTGCTCCGTTTTCAAGCACGCCTTTGACATCGTTTGGTGTACCGATGTTTGCAGCGAGCTCGACGTGGTGACCGTCAGCCGTCATTGTTTTTTCGTTCTTGAGTTTTTTCCACTCTTCTTTTTGTGCGATGTATGCTGCACGTTTTGCTTCATACTCAGCGACTTGCTCTTCACTTGGGTTGACGATGACATCACCTTCCGCACCGTCAAGGATGAGAAGATCGCCGTGTTTAACGTCCGTCAAGACAACTTTTGTTCCGACGACTGCTGGGATTTCGAGTGAACGTGACATAATGGCAGAGTGCGATGTCCGGCCACCAATGTTCGTTGCGAAACCTTTAGCATACTTACGATTCAATTGTGCCGTATCTGAAGGAGTCAAGTCTTCCGCGATGATGATGACTTCTTCGTTAATTTGAGCTGGAGTGACGAACGTGATACCGAGAAGGTGAGCCATCGTCCGTTTCGTGACGTCGCGGACGTCCGCTGCACGTTCACGCATGTATTCGTTATCCATTGATTCGAAAATCATGACCATCATGTTCGCGACTTCATCGAGTGCTTTCGCAGCATTTGCTTGCTCGTCCTCGATTTTTGCGTTCACCTGACTAACGATTTCCGGATCTTCTAGGATTAGAAGGTGAGCCGAGAAGATCTCCGCTTTATCTGGACCTAATTCTTTTAAGGTATTTTCACGAATGACTTCGAGTTCCGTCTTCGATTTTGCGATCGCTGCTTGGAAACGTTCTTTTTCCGCAGCCGCATCCTCGATTTTGTGCGATGGAATCTCAAAGACCGGTGTTTCCATCACGAATGCCTTTGCAATCGCGATCCCTGCAGAAGCGCCAATTCCTTTGATGTGTTGTGCCATGTGCATTACCCTCTTTTCAGTAAGTTTTTTTAACGCGACGACTTCGTTTCTTAGCTATCTATAGATACCCATAAACGCCTCTCTCTTAACGAGCCTTCTGCGCACTCTCCCTTGAATGAAAACGTAGACATTTCCCGGAACAGCAAACGCATCGTTTCTTGAAGTGTCTCAATATTTCACCTGTTTAATCCTATCATATTGTGAAACGGGCAACAATTGTTTGAAACCAAGCATTTCGACAAATTGGCAAACAAGAATCATGTAAGCGTTTGCGGTTCGTTGAGAGGCTATCAGTTGGAAAATGACTGAAAACACTTCATACTAATAGGTATTAGATAAAGGGGGAATTTTTATGCAAACGAATCAACCCGTAGACGTACTGATCGTCGGGATATCAGGGAATCAACCGCTTGATGAACGATTACAAGCACTGTATGGTGACAAACTAGAAGAGTGGGTCCGTCAAGGTGATATCTCAACGAAACGGGGAGAACTTCGTCTGTTGCCGACGTTATCGGGAGACGTCGCACGTGTGCTGTTCGTCGGACTTGGGAAAGTCGATCAACTCTCGCAAGACAACTTGCGCCGTTTGCTCGGAAAAGCCGCACAACATGTCAAAGCACGCCGATTAGAACAGGTGACAGTCGACGCGACGACGTTTCCAGGTCAACCGGTCGAACTGATTGCTGAGACATTCACCCTCGCTACATATGAGGTCAAACATTATAAAACATCTCCTTCTAAAGCGTACACGCTTCATCTGACGGTCTTACCTTCTGAAGACGAGGCAGTGCGTCGCGGAAAAGCCTTAGGGGAAGCAACGAACTTGGCGCGACGTCTCGTAACGATGCCGGGAAATCTTTTGACGGCGCCAGCGCTTGCGGACGAAGCACGCTTCATCGCGGAGCGTCATGGACATGATCTCCGAATCATCGATAAGGAAGAGATGGAAGCACTTGGCATGGGTGCCTTGCTTGCCGTCAATCAAGGATCGGTCATTCCGCCGAAGTTGATCGTCCTTGAATACAAAGGCTCAGTAGAAGCACCGATTGCTGTGGTCGGAAAAGGTGTCACGTTCGATACAGGTGGTTATTCGATCAAACCAAAAGACGGGATCGTCGGGATGAAAGGAGATATGGGAGGCGCAGCAGCAGTTCTTGGTCTGTTTGAAGCACTCGGTCAACTCAAACCTGATGTTCACGTCATCGGCGTCATTCCGGCAACGGATAACATGATTTCTGGGGATGCTTTCAAACCGGATGATGTCATCACATCGATGGCAGGAAAAACGATTGAAGTCTTGAACACGGATGCAGAAGGACGACTTGTCCTCGCAGATGCAGTCACGTACGTGAAAGAGTACCAGCCGAAAGCCATCATCGACCTCGCAACATTGACAGGTGGTGTCCTTGTCGCCCTTGGAACAGAAATCACAGGTGCGTTGACGAATGATGCGTCACTTTACGAACGCTTTGAACAGGTGACGAAAGAGACGAACGAGATGGTTTGGCAAATGCCATATGTCGATGCGTTCATCAAACAAGTCCGCCGCTCAGATGTCGCAGATTTGAATAACTCACCGGGACGCATGGGACACATGATCTTCGGTGGTGCGTTCGTCGGGGAATTCGTCGGCGACACACCATGGTTGCACCTCGATATCGCGGGAACATCGGAACAGAATCAAGCGTCTGAGATTGGTCCAAAAGGAGCAACGGGTGTCATGGTTCGTAGTCTGTATCGATTCGTCGAGCAAGAAAAATGAGACGTTGGAATCTACTCGGCGTCTTGTTGACGATTCTTACCGTCGTCTGGTACTTGGATGCACGAGATCGTCTATCGCTCGGTCTTGCGACATTTATCGGTATCTTCACGGTCTTATCACTACTGCGTTCTTTCCGGGAGAAGACGAATGCACGTCATCGGGATTGATGCGGCAAAGGCAGGATGGGTCGTCGTCAGGTACGAAAATGAGACGTACTCAGGATCAATCGAACCGACGCTTGGACAGATCCCGCCAGCCGACCGAATTTGGATCGATATGCCGATCGGTTTGATGGAAGGACGACGCGAAACAGATCAGCTGTTGCGACAGGAACTGCGCCCCGGACGAACGAGTAGTGTCTTTAATGCACCATTTCTCAGTGCGTTGACAACATCAAGTTATATGGAAGCAAATGATTTAGCGAAACAACATGCTGGTATCGGACTTTCGAAACAAGCGTGGTATCTATTGCCGAAAATCCGAGAAGTCCGTCATGCGTATCGATCTGAAATGATCGAATCACATCCGGAAGTCTGCTTTGCACGCCTCGCCGGTCATCCGGCACGTTTTTCCAAGAAAACAAGGGACGGCATCGCGGAACGAATCGAATTACTTGAACAATACGATTGTCCCCCGTTATGGGAACAGCGTCAGCCGAACGTCGCGATTGATGATTGGCTTGATGCTTGTCTGCTTGCGACCGGTGCACGTTTTCCATGCGATTACTTTCCAGCAAGTCAACCAGTGGACACGGAAGGGTATCCTTTATATGCCGCTGTACCCAAAAAATCACCCTCACCGAAATGGTGTGGGTGATCCTTTCACGAAGTCCCAGATGTAATGGAAAATCTGTGCATTGTAGAGTGCTTTTAAGATGACGGCAATCAATGGTCCAAGGATTAACCCGAAGACGCCGAAGAATTTGATACCGACGAACAACGCAATCAATGCCGTAATCGGTTGAATGCCGATGTTATCGCCGACGATCTTCGGTTCCATGATGTTGCGCTGGAGAATGACGATGGCGTACAAAATGCCAAGTCCAATCGCAAGCGTCGTATCTCCAGTAATCACCGAGTAGGCGATCCAAGGCAGGAAGACGGAACCAGTACCGAGATACGGTAAGATGTCGAAGAAGGCAGCGATGAAAGCAACTGCGAATGGATGATCGACACCAATGATGAACAAACCAATCAAGACGATGAAAAACGTGATCGTGATCAACGTGAGCTGCGCTTTAAGATAGCCAAATAAGGCAGATCGTAAGCTCAAGAAGACCGACTCGACACGAGCGAACCAAGGAAGCATCTCGTAGCGCTTCAATCGCATTTCGTACTGGTGCCAATCCTTTGCGATAAAGAACCAAGCGAGTAAGACGATGACGAAAATCAACGCAATCGATGGCAAAGTCGCAAGAACAGATTGAAGCATCATCGCAACACTTTTTGAGCCTTCTCCAATCGCACTCGCAAGCGAACTACCGAGCGATTGAATACTGTTTTGGACCGTATTTTGTTGGGATGGTTCTAATGAACGTAATGCTTCGGACGCATCGTTCCAAATCGGTGCCAGTTTTTCGTTGTATAGCTTTTGAAAATACAGACTCAACTCCTGGATTTGTGTCGGTAATTGATTGGCGACAAATACGAGACCGCGAATCAACTGCATGATGATCAAGGCAAGCGAACCGATCAATAAACCACTGATCAAAATGATGGACAACAACGCACCCCATCCACGATTGATCCGTAATCGCTTTTGAAAGAAATCGACGAGCGGACGGCTGAAAAGAGCAAGCAGAAACGCAAAGACAAACGGGTACAAAATGGACGAGAGGCGGATGAGTAACCATCCAACAGCTACGAAGGCGAAGATCACCGTCAAGAACCGGGCCATTTGCCAAAGACGTTCAGTCGACACAAGCAACACCTCTTACTGGATTATGTAGAATTGATATCATCATATCATGTTTAGGTAGGGAACGAGTCATTCAAAAGGAGGAGAAAGCGATGCGTAAAAGAGAAATCGGATTATTTGCTGCATTGATTGCTGCGACATCCGTTGGAATCCGAGAATGGAAGAAAAATCAGGCGTTTGCCAAACGTGTCAAACAAGAGACGGAGGCGCAAGTACGTCAAGCAATCGTGGAGGATCAGACAGATGGAACAGATGAAGATACTGCAACAAAAGGTTGATGCGACGATTCGTTCACTCGGAGGTTATTTTCGACCGCTATCTGGTCTCGCACGCTTGACAGAAGAAATCGGTGAAGTCGGAGAAGCACTCGAACAAAGAGATCAAGAAGCTCTTCGTTCAGAACTTGTCGACGTTTTGATGATCTCGACGTGTCTTGCCAATCAATACGTGACGGATCTTGCGGTGCAACATGAGACACTCGGAACGGTAAACGATGATCAGGATGGTTCCTTTTATCGACTTGTGCATGAAGCTGGTCAAGTCGCACGAGTCATGAATGGATACGAAGGGGATAAACCGCCTAAAGCGAAGGATACAATTGTTCCAATCGGTCATTCCATCGCACGTCTGCAACGGGAATTATTTCGTTTAGCACGACCACTTCAACTCGATTTACTGTCGGAAATCGATCGGACGAATGAAAAGAATCTCAAGCGGGATAAAACACGCTTTGCCTTGACACGTGATCCCATTACCGAAAAAACGATTGATCACTTCCGGAGTGCGACAGGAAGTGAGGCACGTCTCTGGGGAGCCCCTGCGTACGAAAAGCATCAAACGCTAAAGGAGAATATGGAGACGGCACTCCCTTCACTCCGGCGTTTCCTACGTTGTGCAACGATTGAAGGAATCGAGGCGTTCGTCTTCGAAGCACCGATGGAACGCTCGCGTAGTCTAGTTGAAGTCAAAGAGCTGGCAGATGAAATGGGGCGTTTGATCAAGGAACGGACACCGCTTGACTTTAAGGACTCACCATATCGGTTGGAAGTCTTTGCGCCACAACTCGGTCCAGTCTCGCCGTATCATGCGGAAGACGACTATCGGATGTTTCTTGTTTTCTATGTCGATTAAAAATAAGCCGCTTTCTCGTTTGAGCAAGCGGCTTATTTTTAGTGTGAATGAGACGATGTTGTCTCATCCTGAGTCTGCCATTTTTTCATGAAGCGCTGAATGCGCGCGATGGCTTCTTGCAGTTGTTCGATTGAACTCGCGTAACTTGCTCGGACATAGCCTTCACCGCTTGCTCCGAAGACGGATCCTGGAACGACGGCGACGCGCTCAGCGAGCAACAATTGCTCAGCGAACTGCTCACTCGTCAGCCCGGTATGACCAATGTACGGAAAAGCATAAAAGGCACCGCCTGGTAAGTGCGTCGGAAGACCCGCATCGTTTAACGCCTTGACGAAGTAATTCCGGCGTTGGCGATAACTTGTCACCATATCAGGGACCGTCTTATGACGAGAACGGAGCGCTTCAATTCCTGCAAACTGGACGAGTGTTGGTGCACACATCATTCCATATTGGTGGACCTTCAGCATCGATTGCGTGATCGCAGGTGGTGCGCAAGTGAAGCCAAGCCGCCAGCCCGTCATCGCGAAGGCTTTCGAGAAACCATTGATGATGATTGTCCGCTCCCGCATACCAGGAAGGGTCGCAAAACAAATCGCTTCCGTTTCGTAGGATAGCTCCGCATAGATTTCATCACTGATGACATATAAATCATGCTTTTGAACAAGTAACGCGAGGTCCGCTAATTGATCGCGTGTCATCGTCGAGCCTGTCGGATTCGATGGGAAACAGAAAATGATTGCTTTCGTTTTGTCCGTCAGCAACTGTTCGATCGTTTCCGGTTGAATCGCAAAACCGTCTTCTGCGTGACATGCAGCGGCGACAGGAATTCCTCCAGCAAGTTCGATCAAGGGGGCATATGAAACGAACGCCGGTTCAACGACGATGACTTCATCTCCCGGATTGATCAAACTACGAAACGCAAGGTCAAGTCCTTCCGAAGCTCCGGTCGTGACGATGATCTCTTCCGTCGTCGAATAGGAGATGGCGAACTTTTCTTGCATGTAAAGCGCGATTTCCTGACGTAACTCGAGTAAACCGGCGTTAGCACTGTATGCTGTGTAGCCCTGTTCAAGTGCTGCAAAGCTTGCTTCTCGGACGTTCCATGGCGTGACGAAATCGGGTTCACCGACACCAAGTGAGATGACATCTTCCATCGATCCGGCTAAATCAAAGAAACGACGAATGCCGGATGGGGCTAGCTGTTCGACACGTGTTGATAAAGATTTCATGGAGACACCTTCAATCGTTTGTCGTCATCATCCTGACTGAAGAGAACGCCATCGTGCTTATACGTCTTTAAGCGGAAATGGGTCGTCGTCGAGATGACGGAGTCGAGTGTCGATAATTTTTCAGAAACGAATTGAGACACTTCTTGTAGCGATTTGCCATCAAGTACGACTTGTAAGTCATATGCGCCTGACATCAGATACAGGGACGTCACTTCCGGGAAACGATGGATTCGCTCTGCGACTTCATCAAAGCCGCGTCCCCGTTTTGGTGTGACTTTGACATCGATGAAAGCTGTCACGCCGTGATGGGCATGAATCTTTTGCCAGTCAATGACGGCGGTATAGCCGAGTAGGACACCGTCACGTTTGAATGTTTCGATCGAAGCTGCTACTTCTGACGCTTCCCAATCGAGCATCTGCGCAAGTAAGTTTACGTCCATCGGACCATTTTGTGTTAATAGTGCTAATAATTCGAGTTGTTTTTCGGTGTACATGGAATCACTCACTTTCTGTCAATTGACCATTGAAGGTACGGCGTGTCTGTCGCAATCGTGCGCGTCGTTCTTCCTGAACAATATGGAAGTTCTTCATTTCACGTGTCGGAAGTTGATGTTTTTCGACCAGGCGGTCAAAATAGACGCGTCGCGTTGCGTCTTGTCGTGCCGACTCATGATTGCCGGACGGGTTGAAGGCGTACAGGACGGTTGCTCGTGCCGGATGTAACACTAAATGATCCTTACCGACGCGTAAAATCCAGTCCCAGTCCCAGTAGTTGAAGACGTCTTCATCAAACAGACCGAGTTGATCGTGGAGCGATTTACGGTAGAGCGATCCGGACGGAATGTACGTCGAGTCTTCTCGGATCGTCTCCGGATCATACGGGTACGCGAACGGTTCGGAATGGAGTGCAATCCGGTGACCGTCTTCCCAGCGATACGTAAAGAGCTCCGCGTCCGTATACGTTAGATCCGCGCCAGCTTCGAGATCACCGACTGCCTCTTCGAGATGACTCGGTAATAAGAGGTCATCGTCATCATGAAGTAAGATATACCGACCGGAAGCGAGCATGACACCGTGATTTCGAGCACGGACGTGATGATTTTCAGGTAACTCGACATATGTGATCTGCAGACGATCCTGATAGGCAGAGGTCACTGCTGAGACATCGTCGCCATTATTGTTTAGGACGATGACATCGAAGTCCTGATAGTGTTGACGTGTCAACGCTTCTAGCGCTTCTGATAGTTCGCGAGGACGATTGTATGTCGGGATGATGATGGATACGGTTGGCATCAGCGATCGCTCCTTGAACAAAGACACCTGTTCAGGAACAGGTGTCTTCTTGTTTTTTTACATGTTTGCTTCGATACGTGGTAGCAGCTCATTCCATTCTGCTTCTGGTTCTTTCGTGACCGTCACGAAGTCGCCGTAAGCGAATAGATTATCGATGCCGTCGATCGCGATCAAAGATGCGAGCAACGTATCTTCCGGTGTATCTTCTTTTTTGACACTCGTACTTTTCGCACCGAAGCGCTGTTCCTCGAGCGTGATTTTGACGGAATTCGGGTTTGGTGTGTAATCGACTTGCATAGGTAAGCTCCTTTCAACGTACATACGTATATGCCATATGTCATCTTTTCGTGATAGTTGGATTCAATCCTTCTTCCTCCAAACGGAAGATCGGTACGTTCAGTATATCAGAAAATTCGAAGAGATTATTTTTCTTCTGATAGGAGAAATGATTCATCTTTATTTTAAGGGTTCGCGTGAACTTATAATATGTTTTACTCGCTATCTCAATATATCTCAAAAGGCGTCATGATGCCTTTTTCAAATTGTTTGACCTGAATTTCAAAGCAAGGGGTTATTTTTTTAGATTTCAGTGATAACCTATATCTTGTACATTAACAGGTTTAAAAACGTCTAAAACGTCTATATATAGAGTGATACTTGTAGAGTTCTTTCTATATGTAGGACGTCTTTTTTTAGTTTAGCGTATTTCATCGTGTAATGCGAACCTGTTTAACGATAGAGAATGGGAGTGGTTCATAGTGGCATCTCCACTGAATACAGCACGCATCTTTAAGGGTGCAATGACAATAGAAGACGTATATGTCGTGATTCGACAAGCGACGGAAACGTATCCGGAACTTGATATCGACCGCTATACAGAACGTGCCATCCGAGCGCTTGAAGGGAAGTCCTTACAAGCAGATCAAGTCTATGAACTGTTAACGATGCATGCACTCGATATGTTGAAGGCAGAAGAGCCGAACTGGACATTCGTAGCGACAGCGACTTACTTAAATCGGTTATATCTAGAAGCGGGTGAAAACCGCGGATATGCAGCGGAAGAACGATATGGTTCGCTGTATACATTGATTGAAAAGCTGACAGAAATCGGTATCTTCACGAAACATTTACTGGATGCGTATTCGAAAGAAGACATCAACGAACTGTCGGCAACGATTGATCCTTCCCGCGACCACCTGTTCACATACATTGGCCTTCGGACACTGGCAGACCGGTATCTTGCACGTGATCACGTCAAAAATTTGTACGAGCTACCGCAAGAACGATTCATGGTCATCGCGATGACGCTGATGCAGAACGAACCGAAGGAACGTCGTTTAGAACTCGTCAAAGAAGCCTACTGGGCATTGTCGAACCTCTACATGACGGTCGCGACACCGACGCTTTCGAACGCCGGTAAATCATATGGTCAACTCTCATCATGCTTCATCGATACAGTCGATGATTCGCTACGCGGCATCTATGACTCGAACACGGATGTAGCGACACTTTCTAAGGGTGGCGGCGGAATCGGTGTCTACATGGGGAAAATTCGCTCACGTGGATCAGACATCAAAGGCTTTAAAGGTGTTTCAAGTGGTGTCATCCCATGGATGAAACAATTGAACAATACGGCAGTCAGCGTCGATCAGCTCGGTATGCGCCAAGGATCAATCGCCGTGTATCTTGACATCTGGCATAAGGACATCCTCGAGTTCTTAGATGCGAAGCTCAACAATGGGGACGAGCGACTTCGGACACATGACTTGTTCACGGGCGTTAACTTACCAGACCGCTTCATGCGTGCTGTAGAAGCACGAGAAGACTGGCACCTGTTTGACCCACACGAAATTCGGACGATTATGGGCTTCAGCCTTGAAGATTATTTCGATGAGACAGAACAAGGCGGTAGCTTCACGGAACGATACGAAGCATGTGTCAACGAACCGCGTCTCAGCAAAAAAACAGTCCCAGCGATTGATCTCGTCAAACGCTACATGCGTTCGCAACTTGAGACAGGGACGCCATACATGTTCTTCCGTGACGCCGTTAACCGTGCGAATCCGAATAAACATGCAGGCATGATCTATTCATCAAACCTGTGCTCGGAAATCATGCAAAACATGAGTCCGACGACCGTGACAGAAGAATATACAGAAGACGGTAAAATCATCGTCACGAAGACACCAGGTGACTTCGTCGTCTGTAACTTATCATCGATTGCGCTTGCACGTGCGGTTCGTTCAGATGTTCTCGAACGATTGATTCCGATTCAAATGCGGATGCTTGATAACGTCATCGACTTGAATACGATCGATGTTCCGCAAGCACAATTGACGAATCAAAAATACCGTGCCGTTGGTCTTGGAACATTCGGTTGGCATCATCTGCTCGCGCTCGAAGGTATCCGTTGGGAATCGGTCGAAGCGGTGCAATACGCAGACCGTCTCTACGAGAAAATCGCTTACTTGACGATCGATGCGTCGATGCAACTTGCGAAAGAGAAAGGCGCGTACCGTCTCTTTGAAGGTTCAGAATGGCAAACAGGAGAGTACATCAAACGTCGCCACTACAAAACGACGGATGAACTCGATTGGGATCGTCTCCAAGCCGACATCACGGCGCACGGGATGCGGAACGCTTACTTGATGGCAGTCGCACCGAACTCATCGACGGCGATCATTGCGGGAAGTACGGCATCGATTGATCCAATCTATAAAAAAGTCTACTCAGAAGAGAAGAAAAACTATAAGATCCCAGTTACCGTTCCGGATTTAACACCGGAAACGAACTGGTTCTATAAATCAGCGTTTGAGATTGACCAGTTATGGAGCATTCGTCAAAATGCTTCGCGTCAGCGTCACATCGACCAAGCGATCAGCTTTAACCTGTACGTGAAAAATAACGTCAAAGCAAAAGAATTACTCGAGATGCACATGGAAGCATGGCAACTTGGGATGAAGACGATCTACTACACGCGTTCGACGACGGTTGAGATCGACGAATGTGAATCGTGTTCATCATAAGATAAGGAGGACGATATCATGAAGGCAGCAATCGTATATGCGTCATTGAGTGGAAACACGGAGGAGGTGGCAGAACTCGTCGCGAAGACGTGTTCTGAGATGGGAATCGAGCCGACGATGTTGTTTGCGGACGAAGTGACGACGTATCAGTTAATGCCTTATGATATCGTCTATTTTGGTTCGTATACGTGGGGAGATGGGCAATTACCCGACGATATGCGCGACTGTCTTAGAACGGTTTTGAAGGAGAGCACGCATGCGATTCCGCAGGCAGCTGTTTTTGGAACAGGGGATAAGATGTTCGTCAAATATTGTCGCGCCGTCGATGAGATGGCGTATCACCTCTCGAAATTCGGGGTCCCGCTTGCCGGAGAACTGTTGAAAATCGAACAGTCACCACGCAATCGCCCGCATCTCGTCAAGGAATGGACAAGACGGACCATTCTTCAATTACAGCAAGAAGGAGTCGAAGCACATGGAACAGCTACAAAAAATCAAACTGCTTGATGCACGTCATCCAAATCGCGCGACAGCGATCATCGGTGGCGAAACAAGTGCCATCGTCAACTGGAACGACATTGCGTATCCACAGTTTTATTCGATTTACAAACAACTGTTATCGAACTTTTGGATTCCAGATGAGATTTCAATGTCAAAAGACATGCAACAATGGAATCAATTGAGCGAACGAGAACAAGATGCATTCAAACGAATCATTGGGCTACTCTCGATCCTTGACTCGGTTCAGACACGCTACATCTTGGAATCAGCGATGTTTACATCGGATTCATCCGTTCATGCGATTCTCGCCATCATCGCACAACAGGAAGTCGTTCATAATCAATCGTATAGCTACGTCTTATCCAGCTTAGTTCCATTGGCTGAACAAAACCGGATTTTCGATATCGCGAAAGACGATGACATGGTCATGAAGCGCAATGCATTCATTCTTGATTTATACGAAGATTTCCAAAATGACCGGACTCCAGAAAACTTCGCGAAATCACTCGTTGCTTCAATCGTTCTTGAAGGGATCAACTTCTATTCTGGCTTTGCTTTCTTCTATAACCTAGCGCGCCATCAGAAGATGGTCGGAACATCGACGATGATCAGCTATATTCAACGTGATGAATTGCAACACTCGTACTTCATCAGCCAGTTATTACGTGCTGTCTTGTCAGAGCATCCAGAAATCGATGCAGATGGCTCATTCACACAATTCGTCTACGACACGTTTAAGCGTGCCGTGGATCTTGAAATCGAATGGAGCGAATATGTCTTGCGTGATCTAGACGGTCTGGACGTCAGTGAAATGCGTGACTATGTCAAATATCTTGCGAACAAACGCCTTCGCGTCATCGGTTTGTCGGACCTCTACGAAGGACACGACGAAGACGTCATGCCATGGATTCGGGCATATTCAGATGATTCGATGAACGCGACGAAATCGGACTTCTTCGAACAAAAATCACGTTCATATGCGAAGGTAACGGATGCGAATGGATTCGATGACCTATAATTGATGATTGCTTCTACTCTATATTTCCTTTACGCTAGGACAGGTGAGGTTCTGCTCGACTCGCAGAAAAACAAGTCCACCCTGGAAGATGCGACGCATCTGAAGCGGCATGAGGGCTTGTCCGCGGAAAGCGAGCAGACCGCGACTGTCCGTTTTTATTAGAGCGTTTTGAAAGTCTCTCACATCACTTTTCGGTATCTGTTTTTTAGGTCAATTGAGTAAAAGAACAAAAAAAGGGCCGAACTCGGAAAGTTCGGCAGAATCAGGGGGAATACTTGAAGTCTTGCTACTAAAATGTTCCCTTGTGAAATAAAAAATAAACAAATTCCAAAAATATTTTTTACGATACAAGAAAAGTGTGTTATTATAAGTTGATGAATTTAGTTAGGGAGTGTATACATTATGGCAAACTTTGAAAAAGACCAAGTCGTTACTGGTAAAGTAACTGGTATTCAAAACTTCGGTGCTTTCGTAGCACTTGACGAGCAAACACAAGGTCTCGTCCACATTTCAGAAATCTCACACGATTACGTAAAAGACATCAACGATTACGTAAAAGTTGGCGATGAAGTAACTGTTAAAGTTCTCGACATCGACGAAGCTAACAAAAAAATGAAGCTTTCGATCAAAGCAACTCAGGAAGCTCCAAAACGTGAAGCACGCGCGAAAGGTCCACGCAAAAACGCTGGACGTCGCGATGCAGGTCCTGCTTTCAAACAAGAAGAAGCACCTGGATTCAACGTTCTTAAAGGTAAATTGGAAGAATGGATTGAAAAATCAAACTTCCAAAAATAAGCCACATGAGAGAATCGACATCGGTCGGTTCTCTTTTTTTTGCGATTGTTACATGCAATAAGCATTAAATTAGATGCGAAAGGGGAATGTGTGGATAATGTAAGGTGTTCATTACTTATTGAGGAGGCAACACAGATGGAAAACTTTGAATATCGCAATCCAACAAGACTTATTTTTGGTGACGGTCAAGTCAGCCAACTGAAACCACAACTCGAAGCACTCGGTGCGAAGAAAGTCATGCTCGTCTTTGGCGGTGGAAGTATTAAACGTAACGGCGTCTACGATGATGTCACACGTGAACTCAATGCGGCAGGAATCGAGTACGTCGAATGCGACGGTGTCGAACCGAACCCGCGCATCGAAACTGCAGAACGCGGAATTAAAATTGCACGTGAAGCAGGCGTTGACGCACTACTTGCACTTGGTGGCGGTTCTGTCATCGACTGCACGAAATTGATCGCAGCAGGTATCCCGTATGAAGGCGAAGCATGGGATCTCGTCATCGGTAAAGCGACACCCAAAACAGTCATCCCATTCGGAACAGTCTTGACGCTTGCAGCGACAGGTTCTGAGATGAACTCAGGATCGGTCATCACGAACTGGAAAACACAAGAGAAATACGGTTGGGGTAGTCCGCTTACGTACCCAACATTCTCAATTCTTGATCCGAAATACACAGTCAGCGTACCGAAAGATCAAACGATCTATGGTATCGTCGATATGATGAGTCACTGCCTTGAGCAATACTTCCACCCTGCACATGCACCGGTTCAAGAACGCATGACAGAAGGTGTCATGAAAGCAGTCGTCGAAGCAGCACCAAAACTCGTGAACGATCTCGAAAACGTGGAACTTCGTGGAACGATTCTCTTCGCTGGTACGATGGCACTCAACGGTGTTCTTCAAATGGGAGCACGCGGCGACTGGGCATCACACAACATCGAACATGCTGTCTCAGCTGTTCATGACATCCCACATGCAGGTGGACTCGCCATCCTCTTCCCGAACTGGATGCGCCACGTACTCGACGAATCAAACGCACATCGTTTCGTCACACTCGGTGAGAACGTCTTTAACGTCGACACGGAAGGTAAATCAGAGATGGAAGCAGCACATGCGACAATCGACGCGATTAGTGCTTTCTGGACATCACTCGGCGCACCAAACCGTCTTGCGGATTACGACATCAAAGAAGATACAGTCGATTCAATCGTCAAGTCAGCAATGACTCGCGGCGACTTCGGAAACTTCAAATCACTCGGAAACGAGGATGTTCGTCAAATCGTGACAGCTGCCCTATAACAACTCGTAACATTTGCTAATCTTTTCACAAAAGACTTGAACGACCTTCCTTCTTGCGTTTTAATGAAAAGGAAGGTCGCATTTCGTTGCGAATGAATAAGGAGGACGATGGCATGTCAACAGTACGTTTTGATTATTCGAAAGCCCTACAATTCGTAGGTCAACATGAAGTAGAACACATGACGGAGACCGTAAAGACGCTCCACCATGCGATTCATGCAGGAACAGGTGCAGGAAGTGATTTCTTAGGATGGGTAGATCTTCCGACGAACTACGATCAAGCGGAGTTTGCACGTATCCAAGCGTCTGCAGAAAAAATCAAGTCGGATTCTGATGTGTTGCTAGTCGTCGGAATCGGCGGTTCGTATCTCGGTGCACGTGCGGCAATCGAGATGCTTGGACACTCATTCCATAACTTGTTATCAAAAGACGAGCGTAAAGCACCACAAATCATCTATGCAGGGCATAATATCTCATCAACGTATCTGCATGATTTATTTGAAGTACTTGAAGGAAAAGATGTATCGGTCAACATTATCTCGAAATCAGGTACGACGACAGAACCAGCAATCTCGTTCCGTCTCTTGAAAGCATTCATGGAAGAAAAGTACGGTAAAGCAGAAGCGAAACACCGGATTTACGCAACAACGGACAAAGCCCGCGGTGCATTAAAAACACTCGCAGATTCTGAAGGATACGAAACATTCGTTATTCCAGATGATGTCGGCGGACGTTTCTCTGTGTTAACGCCAGTTGGTCTATTACCGATCGCAGCAGCAGGAATTTCGATCGAAGAGTTAATGCAAGGGGCACGTGACGCACAAGAGCGCTACGCGAGCGAAAACCTAGCTGACAACGAAGCGTACCAATACGCAGTCGTTCGAAATGCATTGTATGCGAAAGGGAAAACGATCGAGCTACTCGTCAACTACGAACCAGCACTTCATTACGTATCAGAGTGGTGGAAGCAATTGTACGGCGAATCTGAAGGAAAAGACTTCAAAGGGATTTTCCCAGCAGCAGTTGATTTCTCGACCGATCTTCATTCAATGGGACAATATGTCCAAGAAGGTCGTCGTGATCTGTTTGAGACAGTCATTAAAGTCGGACAAGCGCGTCACGCGTTGACGATTGAAGAAGACGCTCAGGACCTTGATGGATTGAACTTCCTCGCAGGACAGTCGATTCAGTTCGTCAACGATAAGGCAGCAGAAGGCACATTGCTTGCGCACACGGACGGACAAGTTCCGAACCTGACAGTCGAACTTCCAGAGATGACACCGTATCACCTCGGATTCCTGTTCTACTTCTTCGAAAAAGCATGTGCGATGAGTGGTTACCTCCTTGGAGTAAATCCATTCGATCAGCCAGGCGTCGAAGCGTACAAGAAAAATATGTTCGCTCTTCTTGGAAAACCAGGATTCGAAGCAGAAAAAGCAGAACTCGAAGCACGTTTGAAGTAATACAAAACGACAGTCGATTGTTCCTTAGTGGAACATCGGCTGTTTTTTTTACGTTCACGAGATGAGGACGAGTAATCATTTTCCAGATTTATAGGCAATCCTAGCGTTTTCACTTTTAGAATACCCGTGAAACAGGTAAAGTGAAGTTAGAAGAAGAAATGAGGTGCACGTACGTGATTACATTCTTGGATTATTATCAAAATCAAGTGGAGTTAAGTTTTGAGGACCATCCGTTCTCGGATCGCCCTCTACATGTGTGGGTCATTGCCGTGTACGAAGGGAAATGGTTGCTGACCCATCATAAGCAACGCGGATATGAATTTCCGGGTGGGAAGGTTGAACCGGGTGAAACGGCAGAAGAAGCCGCACGTCGTGAAGTGATGGAAGAGACAGGCGGAAAAATCGATTCCTTGAAGTACATCGGGCAATATCGTGTTGCCGGAAAAGGGGATACGATCATTAAAAATATCTACTTCGCGCAAATCGAATCGCTGTCATCCCATTTGGCTGTAGATGAAACAGATGGTGCTTTTCTGTTCGAGGAACTCCCTGATCGTCTCGATACGAACCGACAATACAGTTTCATGATGAAGGACCGCGTCCTTCCAGAGACACTCCGTGTACTTAGCGAACGCCGATTGGTTTGAACTTCCGCGGCAAGGTCCGTTTCGGACGTTTCGGATGTTCTATACGACGACAGACGGGGAGCGCGTCGGTGCCTATATCGTACTTCCGCAAGTCGCGAACGGACAGGGGATTCTCTACTTGCGAGGTGGCACACGATCTATCGGAATGGTTCGACCGACACGGCTGCTCGCGTTCGCGCAGGCTGGTTTTTTCGTCATGGCACCTTTCTATCGGGGAAACTTAGGCGGAACAGGAAAAGAAGATTTCGGACATCGGGATGTCGAAGACGCATGCAGTGCTTTCGATTGGTTGCAACAACGTGTCTCGCATGTTCATGCATTCGGATTTTCTCGTGGGGGGCAAATGGCATTACTCCTGGCTCATCATCGTCCAGTTTCGCGGACGGTGTCGTGGGCAGGCGTGACCGAGTTGACATGGACCTACGAGGAGCAGAAGACGATGCAAAAAATGTTGCGTCGCTATACGGGGGGGACACCAGACACCGTACCTGAGGCGTATAAGGTGCGCTCGCCGCTTCATGTCGCTCCTCAAGGTGAAGTATTATTGATTCACGGTGCGTATGATGAGAACGTTCGTTTACGACATGCGACGGCTTATGCTGCACGTCATCCCGACCAAACCCTGCTTCAGACTTATGCGTATGCACATCAGTTCCCGATCCATGAAAAATTACGTGTGACGCGTGATATTTTGACTTGGTTCGAGACAGGCATTTGGAACCGATATGATACATGATTCAAGCAATACGACGTTTGTCGTATTGCTTTTTGTATTTTGGAAGATGAAGCATAGAGATTGAAAAAACAGACCATTGATACATTGTAAAAAACAATAATCTCCTAAAAAGTAAACTTTGATATAATAGAAACCATCTGAGGACAATGGAGGGGGCAGGAGAACGATGGATATCTTATTAGCACGTCAACCCATCGTTAATCGAGTTGGATCAATTGATGCATTTGAATTATTGTATCGTTCGATTGAACAAATGACTATTTTTGATGGGGATTTAGCGACGATGGATGTATTGACGAATACACTCGTCCATATGGGGGTGGAACATGTCGCGGAAGGAAAAAAACTTTTCGTCAACTTTACGTCAGATTTGTTGAAAAGTGATCTGATTCATTATTTAGATCCTAACCGATTCGTCATTGAAATTTTAGAGACAGTTGATATTGATACTGAAATGTTGTCGGTTCTGCATAGTTGGAAAGAAGCAGGCTTCACATTAGCACTTGATGATTTTGTGACAGATTTACTTCGACAGCACGGAGCGGAATTGTTTGCGTTGATCGATTTAATTAAAATCGACATCGAGGCAATTTCCCCTCGCGAGCAAAGTGCCATTTTGCATATCGTTCGACGTAATTATCCTCATATTAAGATGCTTGCTGAACGTGTCGAGACGCACGAGGATCATACACGTTGTCTTGATATGGGGTATGACTGGTTCCAAGGCTATTTTTATGCTAAACCGATGCTGATGAAAGGGAAAGCTGTTCCACCACAATTGCCGGTGTTGTTAAAGATGCTGAAGTGGCTTGATACGGATGAGAAGTACGATGAAGTCATTGATGAAATCGAAGCCAATCCGTATATCAGCATCCAGGTATTACAACTAATCAATTCTCCGGGAGTGGGATTACGCAATACGGTTAGTTCCGTTCGTCAAGCGATCTCACTACTTGGCTTCGCTCAACTTAAAAGCTGGATTTCGTTGATTGTCTTACGTGAAATGAAGCTCGCAAGTCCTTATGAATGGTCGAATGAGTTGCTGCGTTCTTCCTTACATTGCGCAAAGCTCTGTGAGTTGTTTGCAACAGAAACAAGGACGCTGCAACAAGAGAGTGCCTATATGATCGGCTTGTTATCGCATATCGATGCGTTATTGTCCGTTGATATTGACGACATCATCGATCAATTGCCAATCGAGGATTCCTTGAAGATTGTCCTCCAAGGAAAAGACCATCCGTTCCGGGATTGTCTAGTGCTTGCGATCAGCGCAGATCGCGGTGATTTCGAACAGTTCGAATTGCTCAGTCAACGGTTAGGTGTATCACTTCCGCGAGCATATGCGTTACTTACGGAAAGTCAGGAGTGGCTTATGCAAAAAGAGATGCATCTTCAAGAAGAGACAGATGCCATTCTATAAAAAAAAGAGCCCTGAGGCTCTTTTTTTTATAGACATGGACCTGCTGACTTGATCGCATCCGTCGCACTTTCGAAACGAAGGAAATTATGTTGGAATTTCTCAGCAAGCGAACGCGCTTGTGTGTTGTATTCGTCAGGATTTGACCAGACGCGTACCGGATTGAGTAATTCACTTGGAACACCAGGAACTTCAAGTGGCATATGAAGTCCGAAGATTGGGTGCTCTTCTGTTGGAATCGCTGCAAGTGTTCCGTTGACGGCAGCGTTGACCATCGTCCGTGTATACGATAGCTTCATTCGACTACCTGTCCCGTAAGCACCGCCTGTCCAGCCTGTGTTGACGAGATAAACGGTCACACCGTGACGATCAATCAGTTCTCCGAGCATCGTCGCATACTTTTCAGGTATCAGTGGAAGAAATGGTGAACCGAAGCATGTCGAGAACGTTGCTTCCGGTTCCGTGATACCACGCTCTGTTCCAGCAAGTTTTGATGTATAACCTGATAGGAAATGATACATCGCTTGTTCTTTCGTCAATTTACTGATCGGAGGCAAGACGCCATACGCATCAGCCGTCAAGAAGACAATCGTCTTCGGATGACCAGCCCGTGATGGAACAGCGATGTTATCGATCGCTGTGATCGGATAAGCAGCACGTGTATTTTCTGTCAACGATGTGTCATCGTAATCAGGATGACGAGATTCATCGAGCACGACGTTTTCAAGGACAGTTCCGAAACGGATCGCATCAAAAATTTGCGGTTCTTTTTCGCGTGACAGATTGACCGTCTTCGCATAACATCCACCTTCAATGTTGAAGACGCCGTCATGCGACCAACCATGCTCATCGTCACCGATCAATTGACGGCTATCGTCTGCTGACAGGGTGGTCTTACCAGTACCGGATAGACCGAAGAACAAGGCGACGTCGCCTTCGTGTCCGACGTTTGCTGAACAGTGCATCGAAAGGACATTTTCTTGTGGTAAGAGGTAGTTCATGACGGAAAAGATCGATTTTTTGATTTCGCCCGCATATTCGGTTCCGCCGATCAAGACGATCCGGTGTTCAAACGACATGGCGATGAATGTCTCGGAATTCGTTCCGTCAACGGTAGGATCTGCTTTGAAATGTGGCGCGTAGACGACCGTGAACGGTTCGAAGGCAGCCACTTCAGGATACTCGCGTAAAAAGAGTTGTTTGGCAAACAGGTTATGCCAAGCGTATTGTGTGAGCACACGAACCGGAAGGGTGAAGTGCGTATCTGCCCCAGCAGCAGCTTCTGTGTAGTAGAGCTGATCGGCTTCGTTCATGTAACGAAGAACCTTTTGTAACAATTGTTCAAATTTGTCTCCATCCATCGGTTGGTTAACATGACCCCAATCAATGTGAGACTCGCAGGAAGAATCACGGACGATGAACTTATCTTTTGGTGAACGACCTGTAAATTTCCCCGTTTCTACAGATAGTGCGCCGTTCTCAGCAAGGACACCTTCTTCGTTTCGAATCGCATGTTCGACAAGTTCAGCAACAGATAGTTGTTTGAACACATGCTCTTTCTTGAGTAGTTCTTCGATATTCAGGACCGTCATCGGCATCCTGACCCCACCTTTCCCCTACGTTGGTTTTGGCTCACTGCATTTAGTATGACACATTCATTATATATGACATACTAAAGGGAGCGCAATCATTTTCTAGTGCTGATTTCTATTTATCTGGAAACGCTTTCAGCATTAATAGTTTAACATCTCTTTTAAAAAGTTTCGACTAGAATTTGAAACCTTGCTTGACAGAGTAGGTACAACTTTATATCATGTAATTCGTAACGGATACTCTTATTCTGAGCAGGTGGAGGGAACAAGGCCCGAAGAAACCCGGCAACCGTCCTACATTAATTCATATATTAATGAGGGAAAAGGTGCTCTCCTGAAGCGAAGTAAACACTTCGAACGATAAGAGGGTAAAGGAAGAACGCACAACCTTTCCCTGACCATTTTTTGGACTTGGAAAGGTTTTTTTCATTTTACCGTCCCACTCAACTAGGGGAAATGAGTACACCGTCAAATTCTTTTTTGGGAGGGTCATACATGACAAACCTTAATCGCCGACTATTCACGTCGGAGTCAGTCACTGAAGGTCATCCAGATAAAATCTGTGACCAAATTTCGGATTCAATCCTCGATGCGATTCTTGCAGCGGATCCAAACGCACGTGTTGCGGCAGAAACTTCTGTTACAACAGGTCTCGTTCTCGTTGCAGGTGAGATCACGACATCCACTTACGTCGACATTCCAAAAGTCGTTCGTGAAACGATTCGTGAAATCGGCTACACACGCGCGAAATACGGTTTCGATGCGGATACATGTGCTGTATTGACATCGATCGATGAGCAATCAGCAGATATCGCTCTTGGTGTCGACCAAGCGCTTGAAGCACGTGAAGGTAGCATGTCTGATGCAGAAATCGATGCAATCGGTGCAGGAGACCAAGGTCTTATGTTCGGTTACGCAACGAAAGAAACACCAGAACTCATGCCACTTCCAATTTCGCTTTCGCACCGTCTCGCACGCCGTTTGGCAGAAGTGCGTAAAAACGGTCAACTCGACTACCTTCGTCCGGACGGAAAAACACAAGTCACGGTCGAATACAACGAGAACAACGAGCCGGTTCGTGTCGATACGATCGTCATCTCGACACAACATGCGGAAGAAGTTACGCTTGAGCAAATCCAAGCTGATTTGAAAGAACACGTCATCACACCGGTCATCCCGGCTGAATACATCGACGCAGCAACGAAATTCTTCATCAACCCAACTGGTCGTTTCGTCATTGGCGGACCACAAGGAGATGCTGGATTGACTGGTCGTAAGATCATCGTTGATACGTATGGTGGATACGCACGCCACGGCGGTGGAGCATTCTCAGGTAAAGATCCAACAAAAGTCGACCGTTCAGCTGCATACGCAGCACGTTACGTCGCGAAGAACCTCGTTGCTGCAGGTCTTGCAGACAAAGCAGAAGTTCAACTTGCGTACGCAATCGGTGTCGCGCACCCTGTATCAATCGCAGTTGATACATTCGGCACAGGAAAACTTCCTGAAGCACAACTCGTCGAATTGGTTGCTGAAAACTTCGATCTTCGTCCGGCTGGAATCATCAACATGCTTGATCTCCGTCGTCCGATCTATCGTCAAACAGCTGCATACGGTCACTTCGGTCGTACAGATGTTGAGCTTCCATGGGAGCAAACAGATAAAGCAGCAGTTCTTGAAGAACAAGCAAAACGTTTCGCATAATCAAAAAGTCCGGAAATCCTACGTGGGTTTTCGGGCTTTTTTGTTTCCGCGGAACTTTGCAGGAAACGAATGTTTTTTCTAGAAAAGGGTAAAAGTACATGAGTCGATTTGTATGAGTATAAAGGGGGGTTCCGATTATGGAAATACGCGAAGCTATTCCAGCTGATGCAGGACGTATTCATGACATTGCTATCACATCTTGGTTGGATACTTATGAAGAAATCTATTCCGAACGTTCGAAAGCGCATTTCGTGCAGGAGGCGTATCCGCAAGAAGAAGTCGTTCGTGCAATCCGGACGGCGGAAGAAGCACGGGGAGAGTATTTTTATGTCGGAATCATCGACGAGGAAATCGTCGGTTTCATTCATGCTGTTGATGTCGAAGGAACATGGGAGATCATTCGGCTTTACGTCTTGCCGGAATATCAGCAAAACGGAATCGGAAGACGTCTGATTCGTGAACTCGAACGACAAGGAGCCGTCCCACTCGAAGTCTACGTGGAAGCACGTAACTATAAAGCGCGTCAATTCCTGACCTCATTTGGTTTTGAAGAACTTAGTGAGATGACGGAAGAAGTGTTTGGGCAAGCGGAATCAGTCGTTCGTCTTCGCCATGTTGCCTCGTGAAATCCGTCTCGGGACGGTTTCGTTTGCGTTTGAAATAAGGTATCGTGAAAAGGAAGTATGAAGTGAAGAGGTGAGTTTGTGGTTGAACAACCAACAGGAATCATCGTATTAGTCTATCCGTTACAACTGCGTGCCCGTCCGAGTGAAGCTTTGATTCGAGTACTCGAAAGAGAGTATGAAGTGCTACTCGTCGACGCACCACGTCGCATTTCGTTTGAAGAGCACGGTCAACTGTTAAAAGAAGCATTACGCGAAGCAGGAAAACGAAAGCTACCGATTCATATCATCGCCTGTAGCATGGGCGCACTCGTCGTCAATCGTCTGTTGCAAGAATATGAATTACCAGTCGCAAGTCTTGCGTTCGTTTCACCATTGTTTGATTGGCATCCATCGAAACAACTCGGAGGTGTCAAACAAGTCTTCGCGAGTGCGTTTGATCGTTTCCGTCCCGATGCGCCACTCGGTACGTTGCCGTTTGGTCAAAGTACGGAAGATACCGTTCGCATCGGTGAACTGACGTATGCGCAGTACCGGGAAATCGAAGAAGAGATCGTCGTACATGACGAGGAACGAAAAAAACTGCCTCGTGTAAACTTGGCTTGTTTTTATGCACCAGACGATCAGTTCGCAGACGTCAAACTGACACTCGAAGTATGTCGGAAAATGGGTGGCGATCAGATTTACTTACAACGTCTACACGGTTTCCCGCATTTCAGCTTTGAACGGTTGAATACACGGTTTGCGGAAAAATTATTGTTGTTTTTTAAATTAGTCGAAGAATGAAAAAAGTGATGGTTTCCATAGCGGAAGCCATCACTTCTTTATTTCTACTGTCAGCGCACTTTTTTCTCGATCGCGATGATGAACGGTGGATGATTCTGTTGATTCAAGAAGCGGTACTGAAGAACGGCATAACCTTGCTGATCAAGGGCTGTGACGTAATCTAGGACAGCATCGCGTTCCCTTTTTCCTTCAAGATGACCGTGATAGACGACAAGGACGACAAGACCACCAGGTGCAAGTACCGGGAGGAGAGCGTCGAGTGCTTCAAGCGTCTCTTCACCTGTCGTCGTGATCGATTTATCACTTCCAGGCAAGTATCCGAGATTGAAGACGCCGGCACGAACAGGCCGTCGTTCGTCCGAAAGACGCGCACCAACATGGATGTGACTTTCGTGATAAAGATCGACACGTTCTAACATTCCGGCTTCGTCGAGACGTCGTGTCGATTCCTCGATGGCTTGAGCTTGGACGTCGAACGCAAGGACTCTACCTTCTGGACCGACGCATTCTGCTAAGAACTGCGTATCATGTCCATTTCCGGCAGTCATATCGACGACGCAGTCACCAGGTTCGATGACGGACTCCAGTAATTGTTTCGTATAAGGTAGTACACGGGCAAGTGACATGGCATAGACTCCTGTTCCTATGGGCTGTTTTTCTCTTTATACATGATCATCGTATGTATGATTCCTCCTGCATTATACCATCTTTTGAGTCATTGACGAAAAGTGAAGTGGCTTGACAGGCGGGGGAGGGATTGCGTAAAGTGGCAAGGTTGAGAATGAAATAGGAGGATCAAAGGTATGCCAAAATTACCAAAAGCGGTCTGGATCCTCGTCCTTGCGATGGCCATCAATACGACGGGATCCTCTTTTTTATGGCCGTTCAATACATTATATATTCATGAATATTTAGGGGAGTCGATGACAAAAGCCGGAATGGCGTTATTCGTCAACTCAGCCTTAGCAATCGTTGGGAACTACTTAGGCGGAAAAGCGTTTGACCGACTCGGCGGAAAGAAGACGCTTGTCATCAGTGTCATCGGACTTGTCCTGTCTTCCGTCGGCTTGTTGCTATTTCATCAGACGTATATTGGATACGTCGCGATGCTTGGATTGATTGGATTCGTCGGTGGGATGGTTTTCCCAACGATCTACGCAATGACGGGCGTCATCTGGCCGGAAGGCGGACGCCGCGCCTTTAATGCGATCTATGTCGCGCAAAACGTCGGTGTAGCCCTCGGGACAGCTGTTAGTGGTCAAATTGCTGCTTTTTCGATTCAGTACATCTTCATCGCCAATCTCGTTCTCTATATCGTCTTTGCCATCATTTTGTTTGTCGGTTTGTCCTGGATTCAGGCGCCAGCGCGGATGCATGCGGCACATGACGAGATCGAAACGACACGCACACCACTTTCGCGCGGATCCGCACGGACGATGTTGCTCGTTTCGATCGGTTATGCCTTACTTTGGTTCGTTTATGTGCAATGGCAAGGGACCTTTGCTGTCCATACGAAATCGCTCGGTGTCACGATTTCCGAGTACTCGATTCTTTGGACAATCAATGGAGCGCTTATCGTGTTCGCACAACCTTTATTAACACCAATTCTTCGTTGGTTTGGAGATGATTTGAAACGCCAACTGATGACCGGGACAGGCATCTTCCTTCTCTCTTATCTGATTGTTCCGTTTGCAGGCGGCTTCAAGATGTTCCTCGTGGCGATGATCATTCTGACAATCGGTGAGATGTTCATCTGGCCAGCGGTTCCTGCAATGGCGGCGCGACTTGCGCCAATCGGAAAAGAAGGAGAATTCCAAGGATACGTTAATATCGCTGCTTCAGCAGGGCGGATGATCAGTCCGACAGTTGGAGGTTTGATCTACGATTTATCAGGTATGTCAGCAGTTTTCTTGACCTTAATTGGATTGATCCTGTTAGCAGGAGTTGTTTTCCTTCGTGCTATTCCTAAAACCACATCATGAGCTTTATCTTGTGAGACAGCGGACAATAGATCAGCTGTCTTTTGTTACATCATTCGTTCGAAAATTATAAAACAAACATTTAATAATATGGAATATTTCGGCAAAGAAACGGGTACTTTCTAATCAAGAACTTGAAAAGAAAGGTCATATGAACGTTGCTTCTTTTTGACTGGAGGTGCACGGATGGAAAGGTGTCAATTCATCACAGATGCCGCAACTTGGACGACACACGTACAGAAACAGCCTCTTGATATCTTCTATAGTCACCAATACGTCACGCTCAACGCTAGACCGTCTGAGCAAGCGGTATTATTTCTTTATGAAGGTCATGCAGGAACACTGTTTTATCCTTTTTTGAAGCGTCGTATTTTTGATACGCCTTATTCAGATCTCATTACCCCGTACGGCTATGGCGGACCGGAAATCATCGGTCGACTGACTGCGTCCGAGATCCAGCAGGCTCGTTTATCCTTTGAGAGGTGGGCGGAGCAAGAATCGATCGTCTCGGAAATGATCCGCTTTAATCCATTAACAGGTAATGAACGGTTTATGCAGGACTGGACAAAAGTTTCCTTCATCCGTCATACGACGAGTATTGATTTGCGTCCTTCACTTGAAGATATCATGCAGACATTTCATAAAAAGACGAGAAGCATGATTCGTAAATCGCTTGCTTCACCCTTAACCGTCAGAACAGGAACGCGGGACGATCTACCTGTTTTTTTAGCGTTGTATCATGAAACGATGGACCGGAAGAATGCCTCGGCTCATTATTATTTTACCGCGACGTATTTTGAGCAATTGATGGAGACGAACCCACTTTGTGAGCCCTTATTACTGATGGCGGAAATCGACGGAAAAGCGGTTGGGGGATACTTCGTATTGCTTGGAAAAGAATACGCCCACGGTCATTTGATCGGCTGTAAGCGGGATGAAGCGAAGATGTTCCCGAATCAGCGACTTGAGTACGAAGCAATTCTTCAGGCAAAAGCACGGGGACTCGTCGAACAACATCTTGGGGGCGGGTATCAAGAACGGGATAGTCTTTTTGAGAGTAAATGCCGTTACACTGGATATCGACTATTTGAGTATCATCAAGGAAAATCCATCCTGCAGCCATCACTATATGATTTGCTCTGCGTACGATACGGATCAAATGCTGATTCCGATTATTTTCCGGCGTATCGACAAGCTGGTATTCAGGTGGCAACTAGTTAAATAGATAATGAGAGTATGAAAACGACTACATCGTGTAGTCGTTTTTTTGATATGCTGAAGTCAGGATCAATCAATAAAGGGGGAGTTATCGTGAAAAAACGCGGTCTAATTTTTGATATGGACGGGGTTATCTTAGATAGTGAGATTCGCTACTTTGAAGTGCATCAACAGATGTTCAAAAGGTTATCGATTCCGCTTGATCCGGTTCAGTATGCGACGTTCATGGGAAAAACAGGAGATGAAATGTGGGAAGAACTTGTCGCCCAGCATCAGCTGAAAGAAACAGCTAGTGCGTTGCTTGAGGAAGAACATCGCTTGTTTCAAATTTATGCAAAGCCGGAGGAGTGTGGATTAAAAAAAGGCGTCACACAAGTCATCGAACAAGCGGCGACTCTTGGTTACGATATCGGCATTGCTTCTTCGAGTTCACTTCAGAAAATCGAACGTGTCATCCGTCATTATGGGCTTCCGATCACGCACTACGTCAGTGGAGAAGAAGTCATCCGTTCGAAACCGGATCCCGCGATTTTTCGACTTGCGGCAGAGCGGATTGGACACGCACCCGAGAACTGTCTCGTCATTGAAGACGCTGCGAACGGGATGATTGGTGCGAAAGCAGCAGGCATGGAAGTGATTGCGCTTCTTGATGACCGGATGCCAACGCAACGCTTAGAGCAAGCGGATCATGTCGCGCAATCACACGCAGAAATCGAGGAAATTTTACGGAAGCGTTGACGCTTGAGGAAGAAACAGATTACACTAGAAAAAGATAGTCAAATGCATGGAACTGAAGTAGTAGGGGAAAGGTGCCGTCAAGAGAGCTGGTGGAAGGTGCGAACCAGTCGGTAACAACCGTGAACTCGTCAGGGAGCACGATTCGTGAAGTCGTAGTAGCGAATCCGGTCTTTCACACCGTTATCCGTGAATCAAGCGGTCTGTCATAGACAGACAACGTGGGTGGTACCGCGGAAGCCAAACCGGTCTTTCGTCCCTTTTCTTAGGGGCGGAAGACCGGTTTTTTTAGATTAGAGGAGGAAAAGACATGCCGTACAATCATCGCGAAATTGAACCGAAATGGCAGGCGCGTTGGGATCAAGACAACGCCTTCGTCACGACAGAAGATCCAGAAAAAGAAGGGTTCTATGCCCTTGATATGTTCCCGTATCCGTCAGGTGCTGGACTCCACGTTGGTCATCCGGAAGGTTACACAGCAACGGATATCCTCGCACGGATGAAGCGGATGCAAGGATACAATGTCCTTCACCCAATGGGATGGGATGCGTTCGGATTACCAGCAGAACAATACGCGCTCGATACAGGAAACGATCCACGCGAATTCACAGCGAAAAACATCGAGACGTTCAAGCGTCAGCTTAAAGAACTTGGATTCTCGTATGACTGGGATCGTGAAATCAACACAACGGATCCAAAATACTACAAATGGACGCAGTGGATCTTTACGAAGTTGTATGAAAAAGGACTTGCTTTCGTAGACGAAGTCGCAGTCAACTGGTGCCCGGCACTTGGAACTGTCCTTGCGAATGAAGAGGTCATCGACGGATTATCCGAACGCGGAAATCATCCGGTTGTGCGTGTTCCGATGCGTCAATGGGTCTTGAAAATCACGGAATATGCGGATCGCCTTCTTGAAGATCTGGATGATCTCGATTGGCCGGATTCTGTCAAAGAGATGCAACGCAACTGGATCGGGAAATCTGAGGGTGCTGAGATTGATTTCACGATTGATGGACATAAAAAACAAGTCACGGTCTTTACGACACGTCCGGACACGATCTTCGGTGCGACGTATCTAGTACTTGCACCGGAGCATCCATTCGTAGCTGACATCACGACAGCGGATCACAAGGAAGCCGTCGATGCGTACATTTCGCAAGTCCAAACGAAGTCAGATCTCGAGCGAACGGATTTAGCGAAGGAAAAAACGGGTGTCTTCACGGGTGCTTTTGCGGTCAATCCGATCTCAGGCGATCGTCTTCCAATCTGGATCGCTGATTACGTCCTTGCTTCTTACGGAACAGGTGCGATCATGGCTGTTCCAGGACACGATGAGCGCGACCACGAATTCGCGAAACAATTCGACTTACCGATCGTTGAAGTCGTCGCGGGTGGAAATGTCGACGAAGCAGCCTACACAGGAGAGGGCGAACACGTCAACTCGCATATGCTTGATGGACTTGGGAAACAAGAAGCAATCGAGACGATGATCGCTGAACTCGAAACGAACCAAGTCGGTCGTAAAAAAATCACGTATCGACTCCGAGACTGGTTGTTCAGTCGTCAACGGTATTGGGGCGAGCCGATTCCAGTCGTTCATATGGAAGATGGTTCAATGAAAACACTCAATCAAGAGGAATTACCGCTTGAACTTCCAATCATTCCAGAAATCAAACCGTCTGGTACGGGCGAATCACCACTTGCGCTTGCTGAAGACTGGTTGGATTACACAGATCCTGAAACAGGAATGAAAGGCCGTCGCGAGACGAATACGATGCCACAATGGGGCGGAAGCTGCTGGTACTACCTTCGTTTCATCGATCCACACAATGAAGAAGCGATTGCGGATCCAGAAAAATTAAAATACTGGCTTCCAGTCGATATTTATATCGGTGGGGCAGAGCATGCTGTTCTCCATTTGTTGTATGCACGGTTCTGGCATAAAGTCTTGTATGATGCAGGCGTCGTACCAACAAAAGAACCATTCCAGAAGTTATACAACCAAGGAATGATCCTTGGAGAGAACAACGAGAAAATGTCAAAATCTCGCGGTAACGTCATCAACCCAGATGAAATCGTCAAGTCGCATGGTGCTGATACGTTACGTTTATACGAAATGTTCATGGGACCACTCGATGCATCGGTTGCCTGGTCTGAGAACGGTCTTGACGGAGCGCGTCGTTTCCTCGATCGCGTTTGGCGCTTGTTCGAACGGACAGCAGACATTCAAGACGTCACGGAAGTCGATGCTGACTTCGAACGGACATACCACCAGACCGTCAAGAAGGTCACGGAAGACTTCGCGAACATTCAGTTCAACACCGGGATTTCGCAACTCATGGTCTTCGTCAACGAAGCGAATAAACAGCCGGTTCTCCCGCGTCACTTCCTTCGTGGATTCATTCAATTGTTAACACCGGTCGCACCGCACCTTGGTGAAGAACTGTGGGAACAACTTGGCTTTGAAGAGACATTGACGTATGCGGCATGGCCAACATTCGATGAATCAAAACTTGTCAGCGATACGATGGAATTCGTCATTCAAGTGAACGGTAAAGTTCGCTCGAAAATCGAAATCAACATCGATGCGACAAAAGAAGAAATCGAAGCACTTGCCTTTGCTGATGAAAAGACACAAGAATGGATTGGCGACAAGACGGTTCGGAAAGTCATCGTCGTACCGAAAAAATTGATCAATATCGTGGCGAACTAAGCCATAACCCCTTTCATTCACTTGATGCGAATGGAAGGGGTTTCTTCATTTCCGTCGCAAGTCCGCTTTTTTTTTGAACGTCCTTCTGCTACACTGAATCAGAAACCGAGAAAGAAAGGCGATTATCATCAATGAAACGATCTTATATAGTCTATACAACGATTTTTGCTGTCGTTTCGGGGTTGATCCTTTGTATACTGCTCGTCTTCTCGAAGCCAGAGACGTTGTCACGTATTCAGGAAACGTTCGCGAAAATCGAGACGCAATCGAAGCATCAGGCAGCTGTCAAACAGGTGCCACCGAAAACGCCTTCAGCCATTCCGAATCCAGAAGAACCGTTAATTAAAAATGTTCAACAGATGTTATATGATGATTCCATAGGTTCGTACCTCGTCGTAACAGAGGACTACCGTTTCTTTGAAATCAGTGGAACTGGAGAACGTATCAATGCGACGTTTCAGTTGGAAGAAGGGAAACTCTTATTGTCTGGTCTTGACGGGATGACACTCGTTGACGGAGAGACAGTCGCTTTATTGACGTCGAATCAAATTCTAGTCACGATTAAACGAAAAGATGGCGTCTGGAGTGAAGAAAAACGCGAAAAAGTACAAGGGACGACGATTCGAGACAGTTTCCATGGTCTTGGATATGATGCGAAGAAAAAAGAATTCTATACAATCAATCAAATTCGCTCGATTGGTCGTGTTGAATTGACTTACTTTGCAATGAAAGAGGACAAAATCAAGATTGATCCAGATGCTTCGGAAAAGAAGAAGCGTGCCTTAAAGAAAAAGCAAAAACCACCGTACTTGTCGATCATCAAACGAGAGAAAATCGAAGCGGCGAGCGGAATGCGAAGTGATGCGAAAAAAGCATTTGAATCCAGATTCCGTCCGATTGGTCTTGCAGAACGGCAAGGTCGGATCTATACGTTAGATTCAGAAGCACTTTATCTTTATTCGATTGATCAGAAAGAGAAAACGATTACGGGGGAGACAGCGAGTCCGAAAGTGTATGGATCAAAAGGAATCTTTGTACAAGATAATGAATTGTTCGCCTTAGTCGTCACGGATAAATTCTCAAGTCGATCGTTCACACCGATTGACTGATGTAGAAAAAAGACCCGGTTTCTCTGATTAACAGAGACAAATCGGGTCTTTTTTGTATTAAGAGACAGTGTCACGTGCCATCTCTGCAGCGTGACTACCGGCACAATGCCCCGTCACGAACGCAGCTGTGATATTGTATCCACCTGTATAGCCATGGATATCAAGAATTTCGCCAGCGAAGAATAATCGCTCCGCCTTTTTCGACATCATCGTTTTGGGATCAATCTCTTTAATCGAGACACCGCCACCAGTGACGAAGGCCTTATCGAAATCGAGCGTTCCTGTTGCTTTGAGTGGGAATCGTTTCAATTGTTGCAGGAAGTCCGTCCAGTCCTGTTTCTTTACTTGTGTACAAACTTCATCGCCAAAGCCGATTCGAGCGAACAGGAGTTCAAGCAATCGTTCTGGTACAAAACCACGAAGGGCATTCCGAACCGATTTCTTCGGATTTGCCGCAAGTGCTGCCTGGAAGCGTTCTGTTAATGCACCAAGCGACTCATCCGGGAAGAGATCGATCGATAGATGAACGATCGTCTCTTTCGATCGTTTGCGCTCTTTGATCGTATATTGGCTACACCGTAAAGCGATCGGACCACTTAAACCGAAGTGTGTGAACAGTAGATCACCCGTATGTGTCTTGATTGCTTTGTCCTTTTTACCGTGAACCGTTAAGGCAACGTCACGCAACGACAGTCCTTGTAATGTTTTTTCATGAATGAACGTATCACCTAACAAAATCGGGACTTCCGTTGGGAAAAGTTCCGTGATCGTATGACCCGCTTTTTCAGCCCACGGATAGCCGTCACCCGTCGAACCCGTGTGCGGAACAGATTGTCCACCGACCGCTACGATACAACTCTTTGCTTCAAGACGCATGCCGTTTTCTAAGATGACAGCTGCAAAAGAACCATCTGGATGGAAGTCGAGCGTAGCGACTTGCGCGTCTGTTTGAATCTCGGCGCCATGTGCACGGATTTGATCGATCAATACACGAACGACGTCTGCCGCCTTATCCGAGACCGGGAACATCCGACCGTTATCCTCTTCTTTGAGTGCGACACCAAATCCTTCGAACAAATCGATGATCGATTCATTATTAAATTGAGAAAAGGCGCTATAAAGGAAACGTCCGTTTCCTGGAATCGACTGGACGAGCTCATCGAGTGGCTTTCGGTTCGTGACGTTACACCGTCCGCCGCCAGAGATTGCGAGCTTTCGTCCTAATTTATTTCCTTTATCGAGCAGGAGCGTCCGGGCTCCGGCTTGTAAAGAGGCGAGCGTCGCCATCAAACCGCTCGGTCCGCCTCCGATTACGATTACATCGTACATAAGGTCACCTCATTCATAGAATTCTGCTTGTTTCACTTTAGCAGAAGTTGCGACTGTAAACAAACCGTCTCTTTCAATTCAAGATAGACAGCGGTATAATGATTTGCAATTGTGTACGAGAGAACTTGTATAATGAGACAGTCACGATTAGAGTGTCGATTTAAAAATTAGAAAGCGTGAGGGATGTTACCATGTCCACAGTCAGTAATAAGCAGTCTACTTCTTCCGGCAATGCAGGATTCGTTCGTGGAACGATGCTCCTGTCCGGTGCGTCACTGATTTCCCGCGCACTGGGTTTGATTTATCTCTTTCCGTTTCAGTTCATGGTCGGTGCGACAGGTATCATGTTTTATACGTATGCCTATAACTATTACACGATCATGATTGGTGTCGCGACAGCGGGGATTCCTGTTGCCGTCTCGAAATTCGTCGCCAAATACAATGCGTTAGGAGAATATGATACGAGTGAACGATTGTATCGATCTGGTCTAAAGATCATGTCCTTGACCGGGGTTGTTTCTTTTCTTGCCTTATTCTTCCTTGCACCGTATTTAGCGCACCGGGCCATTCCGGGCGGTGACGTCGATTCAGCCTCGTACGTCGATGCCGTCACGATGACGATTCGAGGGGTTAGTTTTGCGTTACTCTTGATTCCACCGATGAGTATGACGCGTGGATATTTCCAAGGATATCAATCGATGGGTCCAACTGCGATTTCGCAAATCCTAGAACAAATCGTTCGGATCATCTTCTTGCTTGCAGGAGTCAGCATCGCCATCTATTTATTTGATTCTGGGGTTGCATGGGCAGCGACGATTGCAACATTTAGCGCCTTTATTGGCGCAATTGGAAGTATAGCCGTGCTGGTTTATTACTTCCGCAAGCGTGCCAGTGGTTTACAGGAACTACGCGCTACACAAACCGTCCGTTCGCCGGATCGCCCGTTAACGGATTTGTATAAAGAGTTGTTAGCATATGCGATTCCGATCGTCATGGTTGGAGTTTCGACGCCGCTTTATCAAGTCATCGATCAGAACACGATGAATGCCGCGTTACAAAGTATCGGTTATACACTCGAAGCTGCTGGAAATGCGACGGCCTATCTGATTGCGGATAGTCATAAGATCGTCTTGATTCCGGTCTCTGTCGCAACAGGCTTATCGTTGTCTGCGACGCCACTGTTGACAGCTTCCTTCACGCAAGGAGATATGCGAAAAGTACGGGCTCAAATTTCACAGATTTATCAACTCGTCTTCTTCGTGACGATTCCGGCAGTTGTTGGAATGATTCTCCTCAGTGAAGAAACGTTCCACGTCCTGTTCCCGAAAGATCAGGCAGCATGGGTCTATCTGTTGAGTTATGCACCAAGTGCCTTGTTCCTTGCCCTTTATTCAGTCACGGCAGCGGTCCTTCAAGGGATTAACCGTCAGTACTTTACGATCATCGCAACACTTGCTGGATTACTTGCGAAGTATCTTTTGAATGCACCGTTGATTCATTTGACGGGTGATGGAACAGGTGCTGGATATGCGACGATCATCGGCTATCTCGTTGCGACCGGTTTGATGTTCTTCCGGATCACACAAACGGTGAAGTTCCCATTCAGTACGGTCTTACGCCGGACGTCGTTGATCTTGATCATCAGTGCCTTGATGGGAGCGGGTGTCGCGCTCGTCAAGTGGGGAATGGTATCCATCTTGCCAGAGACGACATGGGCGTCTCTATTGATTCTGATCGTAGGTGCAGCAGTCGGAATCGTGATTTTTGCAGGACTCTCGATTTGGAGTGGCTTAGCAGAAGTCGTATTAGGACGTAAAATTTCATTGAAACGAGGACGAGGTCATGCGTCTAGATAAATTGTTATCTAACATGGGAGCAGGCTCCCGAAAAGAAGTGAAGCTGCTGCTGAAGGCAGGGGCGATTCAAGTCGATGGAGAGATCGTGCGTGATCCGAAACAACATGTCGATGTCGAGACGCAACAGGTTCTGATGTATGGGGAACCGGTTACGTATCAAAAATACATCTACTTGATGATGAATAAACCACCGGGTGTCATTAGTGCAACAGAAGATAAACGAGATGAGACCGTCATTGATCTGTTGTTTGAAGACGTGACGTATTTCAAACCGTTCCCGGTCGGACGACTCGATAAAGATACAGAGGGTCTATTGCTGTTGACGAATGATGGGTCGTTTAATCACGCTTTAATGTCTCCAAAGAAACACGTCGAAAAAACGTATTACGCAGAAGTGACAGGAGTGTTGACGCAAGAAGACATCGAAGCGGTTGCGGCAGGCGTCACGTTAGAAGACGGCTACCGAGCAAAGCCGGGAAAACTTGTCATCTTATCGACGACAGAAACAGATTCAACGCTTGAGTTGACGATCACGGAAGGGAAGTTCCATCAAGTCAAACGGATGATGCTTGCGCTCGGGAAAGAGGTCACGTTCTTGAAACGGCGCTCGATTGGCCGCTTGGAACTCGATCCGGCACTTGCGCTCGGAGATTATCGTGAACTGACGCCAGCGGAACTGTCTTTGTTTGAGTGGCAACCTGAATAAGCAAAACGAAAAGGCGGTGGAATGAGCGTACATTCCATCGCCTTTTGTTATGGGTTTCGATTATTGATTACGCAATGCTTCTGCGATTGGATAAGGACCACTGAGTACTTCGAATACACGAGATTGTGTCGGATGATCGATCAAGTGAACGAACAATGATGCGATATCATCACGCGACACCTTACGATCTTCGTATGAATCGAAATGCTCTTTCGTTTCGACAGTGCCTGCCGGGTCGTCGTAGCTGAGTGGACCAGGACGTACGATCGTATAATTGAGTCCGCTTTCCTGGAGGTGTGCGTCTGCTGTTGCTTTAGATTCGAGATATACTTTCAATTCACCTTTTGGTTCTTCGGTACCTACTGAACTGAGCATCAGGAAACGATCGATACCGTTGGCTTTTGCTGCATCGATGACTTTAATTGCACCTTCTTGATCGACGGCGCGCGTCAATTCGTCTGATGCGCCACCAGCACCCGCTGCAAAGATGACGACGTCCGCATTACTGATGACACCACTGACATCCTTCGTCAAATCCCCAAGTCTGACTTCAGATGCACCGAGTGCAATCAAATCGTTGATTTGATTTTCTTCTCGTACGACCGCGATTGCTTGATGATCACCTTGTTTAGCGATCAATTCGACCATCTTGCGTCCAGTCGTTCCGTTTGCTCCAATGATTAAAATATTCATTCTTCTCAACTCCTTCTCCCAATAGCTATACCCCACGTTTTAAAAAAGATAACAAAAAAAGACGCGAAGAATCGCGTCATCGAAAGATATACATAGTGAAACAGTGGATCAACCCGCTTGCTTTTGTTTCTTGCTCGACGTCCATGTACCACGTCGAGGGCTCACAATGAGATTGTTGTATTCGAGCACGTTCAAATCCCGCTGAACGGTCCTTGAAGTGATGCCAAACTCTTCAACCAACTCTGCTGTCGTAGTAGCTCCGTTCTCTTGGATGTAGAGATAAATCGATTTAATCCGGGTCAACATACGGTCTGTAGAATCTTTCATTGGTATAACCACTCCCCCAATGGATAGAATAGTGTTCTAAAGCTTCGGGTGACAAAAGACAATGCAATATCCAGTTGTTTCGCCTTTAGTATAACGTTTTGATGTTAAATTGCAAGTGATTTAACCGAACGTTTGCATAAAAAACATATTCAAACAGATTGTAAAGTCGATAATTGGAGTTTTAATATCGTTTAATGTTCGTTATTTAAACAAATAAAAAAGAAAACAGAATTTGGATGTTCGTATCTGAACGAATATTCGCTATACTAGAAAGGTGTATAGGAAACGAATTCAACCCAGAATGAAGGAGCGAAATCAGATGGTAAATTGGAAAGAAGAAGTACTCGCGCGTCGCGAGGACTTATTAGAGGATTTAAAAGAACTACTGCGGATTCCGAGTATACTTGATGAATCAACAATCGAAGAAGGTGCACCGTTTGGTCAAGAAGTCAAACGAGCCCTTGATTGGATGCTCGCGACAGGGGAACGAGACGGATTCAAGACAAAAAATGTTGATGGATACGCCGGACATTTGGAATATGGTCAAGGGGAAGAGTTACTCGGTATTCTTTGTCACTTAGACGTCGTACCAGCTGGTGGCGATCACTGGACATACGGTCCATTTAACCCAACGCTTGTCGATGGGAAACTGTATGCGCGCGGTGCAATCGATGATAAAGGACCGACGATGGCAGCTTATTATGCCTTGAAGATCGTCAAAGAACTCGGATTACCGCTCTCAAAACGTATTCGTTTGATTGCTGGAGGAGATGAAGAGAGTGACTGGCGTTGTGTGAATCATTACTTCAAACATGAAGAAATGCCGACTCTCGGCTTTGCACCAGATGCCGACTTCCCGATCATCAATGCGGAAAAAGGACTGTATGATGGGTTATTGATGCAAGGGAAACCAGCGCAAGCATCTGATACAGGCTACCATCTCGTTCGTTTTGAAGGCGGCGAACGTCCGAACATGGTTCCGGGTCATGCCCAAGCACTTCTTCGTGTCGTCGAATTGGGGACGCTTGAAACGGATTTCCATACGTATCTTGAAGAACAAGGCTTGTCTGGGACGGTCAAGCAAGAAACGGAAGGTCTCGTTCTTGATGTGAACGGTGTCGCAGCCCATGCCATGGAGCCGGATAACGGTAAAAATGCTGCCTTACATTTAGCACGTTTCCTCAATACGCTTCACTTGGATTATAACGGTCGTCGTTATATTCAGCTTGTCACGCACATGTTCCGTGATTCTCGCGGTGTAGCGATTGGTGTCGCTGCTTCAGACGAGACAGGTGACTTAACGATCAACGGTGGTGTATTCCGGTATGCAGAAGAGCAAGGAACAGCGTCGATCAACATCCGTTATCCTTATTCAGCAGACTTCACGGAACGCTTGCAAATCATCAAGGAAGCGGCAGCGGGATATGGCTTCGAGTTACAGACTCGAACACATATGACACCACACCATGTCGATCCGGATCATGAATTGATTCAGACACTGAGTGCCGTGTATGAACGTCATACGAACCAACCAGCTGATCTGATTGCTATCGGTGGTGGTACATATGCACGTTCGTTGACGGCAGGGGTTGCATTTGGACCAGTCTTCCCAGGTGGTCCTGAAGTTGCCCACCAAGTCGATGAATATGTTGATTTTGAAGAACTCTTGCTTGCTGTCGCGATTTATGCAGAAGCAATTTATGAACTCGCAAAATAATGACTGATGATCCCCCGCATCGTGAAGATGGGGGGATTGCTTCTTGAAAGGAAGTTCCGTGTGAAAAATCGTCAAACTTATCATTTCCAAGCGTTATATTTCTTTATTTTCTTTGGACAAGGTGCACTCATTCCGTATCTTGCGCTTTATTTTTCAAGCGATGCGTTCGGTCTGTCCGCTTCAGAGATTGGTACAATCGTTGCGATCGGACCGATTCTCTCTATTTTCTTACAGCCCGTTTGGGGCATCGCGGCAGATCGACTCGGAAAGCCGAAACGTCTCTTACTCGTTGCCATGCTCGCCGCTGGAGTATTTACATTAAGTTACTTACTGACGTCCGCTTATCTACTTTTACTATTGATTTCATGTGTCTGGGCATTATTCCAGTGTGCGCATATTCCACTCGTTGATACATTAGCGATCGAATATACACGAAAACGTAAGGTAGATTATGGCGCCTTGCGTCTTTTTGGATCAGCTGGTTTTGCTTTAGCCGTCTTCATCCTTGGACAAATCACTGAGGAGGGTGGACTTGGTCTGATTTTTTATGCGACCGGTGCAGCGTGGGTTCTTGGTTTTCTTGTGTTGATCGGTATTGAAGAAACGGGGAGCGTACACATTTCACATCAACAACAGGTACCGTTGAAACAACTTTTTTCGAATCGACGCTTCTTGTTATTCTTAGCGGGAGGGAGTTTGATCTTCGGACCGATCTTCGCCAATAACTATTACTTTGGCAGCTACGTCACGATTCGTGGAGAGACAACCGCGCTCGTCGGGACCTTGTTCTTCGTCGCCGTTCTGTGCGAAATCCCGTTCATGCGCATCGCTTCGCGTCTATTGTTACGATTCGGAGCGATTCCAGTTCTTGTCTTCATTTCCTTGCTGTCAGCTGCTCGTACGGCGATGATCGCATTAGAGCTTCCGATCGTCATGCTTTGGGTATTGTCTGCGATGCAAGGAATGATCGTCGGATTGTTGATCCCTGTTGCATTAGACTATGTTCGGTCACTCGTTCCAGAGACGATGGTCGCAACAGCTGTCAGTACATATATGGCAACGACGACAGGGCTAGCGACAGCGCTGTTTAACTTGATGAGTGGGTTTGTGCTAGACCAAAGTACAATCTATACCGTCTTTTGGGTATATACAATTAGCAGTATTCTTGGTGCCGTCCTGTACAGTGTCAGTGGTCGAATGAAGGAGTGAAGATACGATGAGACAGGAACGACACTTTTTCGTTGCCTTACCGATTCCTTCTGAAGATTTAGCAAATATCGCTAATCGTTTATCTCTATCTGATTACTTTCGAAATGTCTATACGTTAGAAGAGTACCATTTGACGCTTCGTTTTTTTGGTCCATTGGATGAAAAAGAACAACAATCGTGGAAACAGCAACTGCAGGAGATTGCGCGCACGATCGAACCTTTCGTACTTCGATTAGATCGTCTAATTACCTTTGGACAAAGCGAGCGACCACGTGTCGTCGGATTCGGAACAGAAGCAGAGGAATTGTTTCGATTAGTGCGTCTGATTGATCCAAGTGCGACTAAACCATTCGTTCCGCATGTCACGATCGCGAAGAAGTGGCGCACGGAGGCGGAAGAATGGACGACGAATCCGATACAACCGGTGGAATGGACTGTTCGTGAACTTATTCTGTTTGAAGTACGACCAGGCGTTTCGCCGCGATATGAACCGGTTTACCGGATTCATCTAGGTAAAGAGGAATGAGGTGATCCCCATCGCAATCTTGATGAAACTATATGACTTAGATAGTCGATTTGAAAAAAATCCGCTTGAGATGACAAAACGGTTCGGTGAACATCAGGCGCTTGATTACGCTCATGTCTATCGTAGATGGGAGGCTGGAGAATTATTTCCCGGGGAAACGCTCATCCGTCCGAAGAAGTGGTGGCAAGTGATGAAAAAAAGCGAAGTCATTCAACTTCCGGGTAAACAATTATCTCGAAGAGCGTTTGATAAATGGTACAAAAAACGTCTCGAGTTACAAAAATTATTAAACGTCACTGGTGGAGCGGGCGAAGAGGACATTTGGCGGATTCCGTTAAAACGTCATTTAGACTTTTATCAGATGTTACACCTCTTGAATGAACAGTATGCGATGTTTTATCGCGCCGTCATTCAATATCAAGTCGGGGAAGTCGAATTGAGTCCGTTCGTCGTCGGTCCATCCGCGATTTATATCATGGAATGGCTTGACGGTGACGAAAGTATCTATCATATCCGGCGAGATAAGTTGTGGCGGGAACAACCGTTCAAGGCATCCACAAAACAAATTTTGAATCCGAACATCGGTTTAAAGCGGACGGAAGATATTCTACGAGTCGTACTTGGGCGAGATTATGTCTTGCCGATCGAACGAGTCATTTTAGCACCTTCAGGTTATTTTGATCAGATTCCAAAAGAGACGACGACGACTTACGTCAATAAAGTCGAGTTTCCAAACTGGCTGCAACGAATAAATGCAAGTGCGCCGCATACAAAAGCGTTTCAGATGCGGGTGTGTGAAAAAATCCTAAAAGAGACCGTATCGATCCCGTTTCAAATGGCAATTCTAAGTGAAGGGCAGTCACGAATTCAAGAGTAGGGGAGGAAGCGACGGCATTGTCGTTGCGAAAGACATGACGAACCAAGAGGTGGTAATACCGGTGATCCGGGCAGAGTTCTCATCGTTTCGAAGCATCCGAGTCGAGGTCGAAGGCAATCCGTCAATCCACTGGTCGCTTGAATGTGATGGGAAACCGCTTGAAATTCAACAGACCGAAACGCATCGAGAGGAACAGTTCGTGATTTATGAGTTAACGGTTCTTGAACCAGTCGAGTTAGAATGCCGCTATGAGGTGTTCGGAGCAGGCAGGTCAATCCGTGTCGTTCCTGATCGATTAGTTCGGACGGAAGCGTTCGAGCGAAAGTACCGTTACGAAGAGAAGCTCGGTGTCTGGGAAGAAGACGATACGTATCATTTTGCTGTCTGGTCGCCTGTCGCAGAGCAAATCGTGTGTATCGTATACGATCAAGATGAACAGGTACTCGGAAGACACAAGATGGAGCGACAAGAGCAAGGTACCTATCACCTTCGACTTGGGCAAGAATCAGCAGAACGATGGTACCGCTATGAAGTGACGACGTACGTTGGCACACATGAAGTCGTCGATCCATACGCTCATGCGATATCGGAGAACGGTCGTTACGGTGTCATCGCCGACGTTGAACAGACGATTTCCGAGTGGTTTCCAAAGCGAGTCGCGCGTCCTCTGTTCGTCAAACCGTCGGACGCTGTCATCTATGAAGCAAATATTCGCGATTTTACGATTGATCGTTCCGCTGGTTCAAGTCATCCCGGACAATATGCAGGGGTGGCGGAACGTGGAACAGTTTCTTCTCGTGGACATGCGACAGGTCTTGATTATCTTCTTGATCTCGGGATTACGCATCTGCAGCTGTTACCGGTCCACTTCTTCGAAACGACCGATGAACGAACAAGGTCGCCATATAACTGGGGATACGATCCGATGCTTTGGTTCGGATTAGCTGGGAGCTACGCGAGTTCGGTCGCACCGCTCGTTCGCGTCCGAGAATACGCGGATATGGTGGAGCGACTCCATGAAGCAGGGATTCGTGTTACGTTCGATGTCGTCATGAACCACGTTTTTGTTCGGGAGCGTTCCTCTCTTGAACAGCTCGTTCCGGGTTATTATTTCCGTTACGAAGTAGACGGCACGCTCTCAAACGGAACGGGTGTTGGAAACGATACCGCATCCGAGCGATTCATGATGCGTCGACTCATCGTTGATTGCTTGACGTACTTTGCTCGTGTCTACCGCATTGATGCGTTTCGATTTGATTTAATGGGCATTCATGACATTGAGACGATGAATGAAGTACGTGCAGCACTCGATGCGATTGATCCTACGATTCTTGTGTATGGAGAGGGCTGGGATCTTGCGACGGCATTGCCGGAACGATTCAAAGCGATGAGCGCCTCGGCTGCGCAAATGCCGCGAATCGCTCATTTTAATGACGTGTTCCGTGATGCCTTGAAAGGATCGACGTTCAGTGCATACGATCGAGGATTCGTTGCCGGAGACGGATGGAAAGAAGGAGAGGTCCGAAACGGGATTGCGGGTAGTGTTCATATCGATAACCAAACGTATGGACGTTTTCCGGAACCGACGTATTCGATCAACTATGTCGAGGCGCACGATAACCATACGCTGTACGACAAATTGAAGATCTCCTGTCCGGAAGCGGACGAACTTCAGTTATTACGGATGAGTCGATTAGCTCAAACGATCGCTTTGCTTGCGCAAGGCATTCCGTTTCTGCATGCGGGTCAAGAGTTCTTGCGTACGAAACAAGGTGTCGAAAACAGTTATAATGCATCGGACGAAATCAACCGAATGGACTGGGAACGCCGGGATGATCATCTCTCACTCGTTACGTATATCAAGACGATTTTACAAATTCGTAGAATGCATGGCGGATTCCGTCTACACCGGGCGAATCAGGTTCGAGAACTGCTTCGTTTCATCAACTTACGTCCGGGTGTCATCGCCTACGAAGTCGAAGCGATCCATTCGTACGATGCGTGGCAACGCACGCTCGTTGTCTACAATACGACGCACGAAATCGTGGAAGTCTCACTCGATCACTCGCGCTGGAATGTACATGTCCAAGGGGATGATGCCTCGGTCGACCCGCTTCTGAAAGGTGTCGATAGGATTCAAGTCCTTCCGTTGTCAACGACGATTGCGACGTGTTAAGATAAGCATTGTGCCTTAGGCAAATCTACTAAAAAAGTTGAGCGGATTATAATGGAAACAGATATTTTAGATGCGCTTGGCGAAGGCTGGACCCTTACGCCAGCAGGTGGAATCACAGGAGAAGCGTACATCGCTTCAACCGGACAATCAAAATTGTTCTTAAAACGAAATTCATCGCCGTTCTTGGCGATTTTATCCGCGGACGGAATCGTCCCGAAATTATTATGGACGAAACGAATCTATAGCGGGGATGTCATCAGTGCGCAACAATTCATTGAAGGCGACGAGTTGGAGCCGGAAATGATGGAACGTCCGGAAGTGGCGCGTTTGCTTGGGAAAATCCATGATTCGAAGGAATTGCTGTTCATGCTACAACAGCTTGACCAACGTCCGATCGAGCCTGATGAGTTATTGCGCCAATGTCACTTATATTTTCAACCAGAAGACTTAGAGAATCCAGAACTGGTAGAACTTGCGATGGATTATCTCGAACGAAATCTGGAGCAAGTAAGAACGGATGAACAAGTCGTCTGTCATTCAGATCTAAATCATAATAATTGGTTGACGGGAGCGGACGGTCAACTCTACCTGAACGACTGGGATGATGCGATCATTGCCGACCGTGCGTATGACCTCGGGATGATGTTATACAGTTATGTCGATGAAGCGGCTTGGCCCGAATGGTTTGAGCATTATGGTCATCCGTTGACGAATGATCTGAAACAACGAATGCATTGGTATGTCGTAGCGCAAGCTGTATTATCCTTGTATTGGTATGAAGATATGCGTCATCCGGATGTCGAGGACAGCTATCATTTTCTAGAACAGTTACTTGAATACTCGAACGACTAAAAAGCGTGTCATTCCGAAAAGGAACGACACGCTTTTTTGATTAACCTTCTGCGATTTTAATCTCTTTTTCAATATCATGACTTTCAAGATCCGCCGACCGATACGCTTCAGTCGTTGGTAAACGTAAATCAAGCTGCGGTTTTTCTTCGAATGTGACGGTGACGTTCTTGACCGTGTAGTCAAAGACATGGCCTCCGCCCGCGCGTTCAGCATCGATGAAATGAAGATGATATCCAGCGACGGCGATACCGTGACCGAACCGTGGTGTGTAGTAACCGGCGAGTGTTCCTTCCGTTTGTTCGAAAGTTCGCGCGCTTTGAGAGGCGACAGCTTCCGTGATTGGAACGAACGGTTTCTCTTGACGTGCGACGGTACGTGTCTGCACCTCTGTGAACGTTCCATCAATTCGAACGGCATAAAAACTATTGATCGTCGGTAGTTGTTCATTCAACCAGTGTTCGAATTCCGATTTTGACATCTCTTCTGTCACGGAGAGCGTTTGCTCTGGCACGAAACGGGTCAATGTCGCAAACGGCGTTGTCGTCTCAGGCTGAAGTGGTCGAGCGCTACCGTCTGAACGGAGCTGGTAGAACTGACCATCAAAACCAATCATCTCACCATCCAAGTGGTCGAACGTTCCGATACCAAAATTTCGTTGATCAAGAACGGACGCGTATGTGACTTCACTCTCGAATACTCCGTCGAGCAGTGCCATCATCGTTGAAATCTGGACGAGCGTTTTATCGTGTGTCATGTGAATCCTCCTCAGTTCAATTGATCGAGATGAACTTGTTCTCCGAGCGCGATGTTGTCGCGATAATCAATCGGAACATCGACGATGACTGGTCCTTCTGTCGCGAGTGCTTCATCCATGATTGCGGCTAGTTCAGATGGATGATTGACGCGTAATCCTTTTGCTCCGAAACTCTCAGCATATTTGACGAGATCGACGTCACCAAATGACGTACCGGATTTCCGTTTGTATTTCATCTCTTGTTGGAACGCGACCATGTCGAATCCGCTATCACGCCATACGAAGTGGACAAGTGGTGAGTTCAAACGAACAGCTGTCTCAAGTTCCATCGCCGAGAAGAGGAATCCACCATCACCTGAAATCGAGACGGCCTTCTTACCAGGACGTACGAGTGTTGCTGCGATTGCCCAAGGAAGCGCGACACCAAGCGTTTGCATCCCATTACTAAAGAGAAGGTGACGTGGTTCGTACGAACGGAAATGACGTGCCATCCAAATATAGTGAGAACCAACGTCGACTGTGACCGTGACATCATCGGCAATTTTTTCACGTAACGTCTTCATGAAATAGAGTGGGTGCGTCAACGGAGAATCCGCGACAGGAGGAACATCGCGATCGACAAGACGTTGATGTAATCCTTCAAGGAATTGAGCTGAACTTTCAGGTAATGTGAGTGGTTGCAGGCGCTCGGCGATTGCATCGACCGTTTTCGCCATATCACCGACAAGCTCGCGGTCTGGGCGATAGAAGTGGTCAATTTCAGCACGCATTTGATCAATATGGACAAGCGTCCGGTCGTGCGTCGGTTGGTTCCAGAATTTCGGATCATAGCCAATTGGGTCATAGCCGATCGAGAGGACGAGATCCGCTTCTGCGAGCAGTGCATCTCCCGGTTGATTACGGAATAGTCCGACGCGTCCATAGAAATTCGATTCAAGCTCACGTGATAATGTGCCGGCCGCTTGGAACGTCTGGACGACAGGAATCGAGACGTGTTTGAGCAGGGAACGAATCGCGTGTACGACGTCCGGCTGACTCGCACGCATACCGAGCAACAAGACAGGTAGCTTCGCATCTTGGATCAAACGAGCTGTTTCTTCAACCCAAGCTTCTGGTGCAACACCGAGCTTCGGTGCTTCAACCGCACGGAATGCCGTGACGTTCGCTTCGCTCAATCCGACGTCTTGCGGGATACTAACGAAAGCAGCCCCAGATGTTGTTTCCGCTGTTCGGAAAGCGTTGGACAGTACTTCTGGAATATTATCGGCATCTTGCACTTCTGCACTGAAGTTCGTAATCGGTGTAAAGAGTGCCTGATTGTCCATGGACTGATGTGTTCGTTTTAAGCGGTCTGCTCGTGTAACGGCTCCGGCGATTGCGACAACTGGGTCACCTTCAGAGTTTGCTGTCACAAGACCTGTCGCTAAGTTTGATGCGCCTGGGCCAGATGTTACAAGTACAACGCCTGGTTTGTCTGTCAAGCGACCAATGGCTTGAGCCATGAATGCAGCATTTTGTTCGTGACGTGCAACGATGAGTTCAGGTCCCCGATCCTGTAACACATTGAAGACGGAATCAATTTTGGCGCCAGGAATACCAAAAATGTAATCTACACCCTGTTCGATGAGTGAATCGACGACTAAGTCTGCACCTGTTTTCTTCTGTACTAGTTCTTTTGAATCACTGTTTTTATTTTCGTTCATTACAATTCTCCTTTTTACCAACGTTTTTTGGTGTTCGATAGCTGTAATAAATAATCTGTTTCGAAAAAAGTATACATCTGTTTCATGGTAAATCCAACCTAAATTCGTTTAGAGAATAAAAAAAGTACCTTGTGTACGATTACACAAGGTACAGAGATTGCGCTTATTCAACGTCGACTTTTCCGAAAGTCGCCCAGACGAATAAGGCACAGATGCCCATGACGAGAACGATGGGGGAGCCCCAAGCAATCAAGAAGTCTTCCATGGTATAGCCCTCCTTTTTAGTTCTTACGTACCTTTAGTGTAGTAGATTGCTCACTGTTTCTCAAGTGACGAACTGCTGAACATTCTTCAATCGGGATTGAAGAAGTTCTTATATAATTACCCGAATCATGATAAACTTATCTGCGGATAATTTAAGTTTGGAAAGGATGAACGATAGTGCGTTTACGACATAAACCATGGGCACAGGATTATATGAAGGAACAATCCTCGATCTATATAGCAGAACCAGCATCCCTGAAAGGAAACTGGGCGACAGAGTTTAAAAATGATAATCCGATCTACATCGAAGTGGGTTCAGGAAAAGGAGCCTTCATTACAGGGATGGCAAACCAACATCCGGAGATCAACTTCATCGCGATTGAACTTTTTGAGAGCGTAGCAGTGACGATCGTTCAAAAATTAGTAGAGGCTCCACAAGCAAATGTTCGCGTCTTGACGGTCGATGCGAAAGATTTACGTGATTACTTTGAAAAAGGTGAAGTAGCGCGCGTTTATTTGAACTTCTCGGATCCTTGGCCGAAGACACGCCATGCGAAACGCCGTTTGACGTATAAAACGTTCCTCTCAACGTATGAAGACATCTTACCTGCGAAAGGACAAATCCATTTCAAGACTGACAATCGAAAGTTGTTTGAATCGAGTCTGATGACGATGTCGGCATACGGTATGCGTTTTGACTGGATGTCACTTGATCTACATGCGAATGAACCGGAGGATAACGTCCGGACAGAGTATGAAGAGCGCTTTTCTTCAATGGGTCAACCAATTTATCGGATGGAAGCAACATACCAAAATTAATTTAGACAAAAAGTTTTCTTATTTTCCTGGTATTTCTTTCACACTTTTTTCTTATTAATTGGTACAATGTTGTTGACTGAAGAACTTGTACTTATAGGTAAAGGGGGAATTTGGGGATGTGGCAGAAAAGCTTAGCCTTCGTAACGGCGCTCTTTCTCGCGTTAAGTATCGGTCAATCGGTACTTGCTGCGGTTGATACCTCAGAAATGACAAAAGCATTAAATGAGGAATTACCAACGACGCATTACGATTATAAAAAAGGTTCGGTCAAAATCGAGGATCCGAAGACGTTCACGAACGGAAAAGGAGAAGAAGTCATTGGCGGAATCGCTGTCATCAAGACAGTTCGTGACGGCATCTTCATCACAATCAAACGTGAAATTCACTTCTTCAATGCCGATAGCGGTAAATTGTTGACGAATGCCGACGCTGCAAAAGTTGATGGCGTAAAAGAATACATCGACAGCAACTCGGATAATCTTCATCAAAAAGTCGTTTACTGGTTACCGGTACTCTTGATGTTGTTGATCATCGCTGTACCAGCGATCGTCTTATACATCGTCGTACCACGTTTGTACTCTACTTCGGAATACATGAATCCGATTTATGAGCGCAACGATAACCCGCGCTAATCAAAAAAACCTCTACCCGTTTGGGTAGAGGTTTTTTTTTATGCTAACAACACAAAGATGAAAGCGAGTATGGCGGGTAATCCTTGTTTAAGTAAAATGGAACGATTAGCCGTCAAGGCGCCATAGAGTGCGGCGATGATCACACAAGCTAAAAAGAACAGTTGGACAGCAATATCTTCACGGATCAGACCAAACAGAAGACCAGCAGCTAAAAATCCATTGTAGAGACCTTGATTGGCAAAAAGCGTCTGGATTTGCTTAGATGCGACCGCTTCATCCGTCAGTCCGAATGTACGTCGTGCCGCCTTAGAGGATAAAAAGAACATTTCAAGAGCCATGATATAAAAGTGCTCTAAGGAAACAAGTAAAACGAAGATAGTAGCAAGAATGGACATGAATCATACCTCCTTTATAGGAACGTGAAAAAAAGACCGTACTTCATCGATTGAAGCACGGTCTTCTGATTAAGCGTATTCGAGTAATGCGCCAGTTTCGGCATCGACTGTGAATTGATACGTTTTTTCGTCATCACCTTCAAGGACCGAGATGCCACCTTTATAGCTTTGGTAGTCACGTGACTCATATGCGTAAGCCTCCGGTGTTGCAGAGATCCATGCACCTTGGACACGTCCTTTTGCTGAAAATGTGCGTTTCGTGATTTCGAGCGCTTCTTCGGCAGAAAGTTGTTTATTGTCAACGGCCTTCTTCACTGCGAAAGCGGCGACGACAGCTGCTGCCAATCCGATAATCCAATAGCGTTTTTTCATTAAAATTCCCCTCCTTACAGGTTCTATTCCTACTGTACCAAATAATTCGTTCAGAGAGAAACAAAAGGTTAAGTGATTGAAGCAATTTTTTGTATAATGGGTAACAGGAGGCGATACATATGAATGAAAAAACGAGAGAGTTATTTCGAACACTGACGGAATTAAATGGGGCACCAGGGTTTGAACACGATGTTCGTCAGTTCGTTCGCGAACGCATTACACCTGTCACGGATGAGATCGTTACAGATGGACTGGGTTCGATTTTCGGGAAGCGAACAGGGGATGCGACAGGACCGAAAGTCATGGTTGCCGGACACATGGACGAAGTGGCATTCATGGTGACGCAAATCACGAAGAATGGGATGTTACGGATCCAACCGCTCGGTGGTTGGTGGAGTCAAGTATTGCTTGCCCAACGGTTCTCGATCTGTACAGACAACGGTATCATCCCTGGTGTCATCGCGTCGATTCCACCACACTTATTAACAGAAGAAGTACGCAATAAGCCAATGGCAATCAAAGACATGTTCATCGATATCGGTGCGGATTCAAAAGAAGAAGCGGAATCGTTTGGTGTACGTCCGGGTATTCCGGCAGTACCATTTTTCCCGTTCACACCGATGGCGAATCCGAAGAAAATCATGGCGAAAGCATGGGATAACCGCTATGGTGTCGGAATGGCAATCGAATTGTTGGAGGAGACGACAGCAGCGGATCATCCGAACATTTTGTTCTCTGGTGCAACGGTTCAAGAAGAAGTCGGATTGCGCGGTGCCCAAACAGCGACGACGCTTATCGATCCTGATGTGGCGTTCGTCGTCGATGCGTCTCCTGCCAATGATGCGTCAGGAGACAAAACGGAATTTGGTCAACTCGGACAAGGACCATTACTCCGTATTAAAGACAGCGTCATGATTCTTTCGAAAGAGATGACGGATTATGTCCTTGATACGGCAGAATCGAACAAGATTCCGTATCAATACTACGTCGGTGCAGGTGGAACGGACGGCGGTGTCATCCATCGCTCGAACAATGGTATTCCAACAACAGTCGTTGGTTTACCGGCACGTTATATCCATACGCACGCATCGATCATGCATACAGATGATTATGATGCGGCGAAGGAATTGCTACGAAAACTCGTCACGAATCTTGATACGACGACGCTTGCAACATTGCAAGTCAAGTAAATAACGAACGGGGAGGACCATCCTCATGAAATAGACGGCGGACTTATAATCCGTCGTCTATTTTATTGTAGTGAGAACATAATGATGTTGATTGTCTTGTCAGCTGGAAAAACAGCCTAGTCGAATCGAAAGTGGATTTGGTATAATGATACGCGATGTTGAGTAAAGGACGTGACAAGATGTTCAAGCAAAAGGGAATTTCACTTAGCCCTAAAGTATATTTCATCACTGTATTAAGTTATATGGCGCTTGGTTTATTCAGTTCGCTGATCATGGGCTTGATTGTTCAAACAATCGGAGAAGGGTTGGTAGATCGTGGTATCGAAGCAAGGTTTCTTATTCAATTAGGCGAGCAGGCGATTGCTCTGACGGGACCAGCGATCGGTGTCGCCGTAGCGTTTGCGCTTGAAGCACCGCCACTCATCTTATTTGCAGCAGTTGCGGTTGGAGCATTTGGATATGAAGCTGGCGGACCGGCAGGTAGTTACATTGCGACGCTACTTGCAACAGAAATCGGAAAACTCGTGTTAAAGATGACGCGACTCGATATTCTGTTGACGCCGTTCGTCACGTTGCTAGTTGGATTCGTTGCTGGACGTTATGCCGGGAAATGGATTGGAAAAGGCATGACCGATCTGGGTGAAATAATTCGCTGGGGGACGGAACGCGAACCGTTGTTCATGGGTATCTTCATTGCTACTGTGATGGGACTTGCATTGACAGCGCCAATTTCAAGTGCCGCACTTGGAATCATGCTTGGATTGGATGGACTTGCTGCGGGTGCTGCGACGATCGGCTGTGCCGCTCAAATGATTGGTTTTGGTGTCATCAGTTATCGTGATAACGGAATCGGGGGCGTCATCGCACAAAGTATCGGCACATCGATGCTCCAAGTCGGAAACATCATCCGCAATCCTTGGATTCTCATTCCGCCTACGATCGCAGGTGCTATCCTAGCGCCATTCGCGACTGTTCTGTTGATGCTTGAGAGCAACCCAGAAGGCTCAGGCATGGGGACGAGTGGTTTTGTTGGTCCATTGATGTTGTTGAAGACGATGGGGTTTGAAATGGAATACTATGTAGCCGTCATCGTATTATGTTTTATTGCGCCTGGCATCATCAGTTATCTCATCTATCGGTTATTACTTCGACTCGGTCGGATTCAAGATGGTGACTTGAAAATCGAATATTAAGTACAAAAAGCTGATTCTAAAGAATGTGTCTGTTTGACCGAATGGTGGATAAACAAGGACATGCCTTTTGAATCAGCTTTTTTTCATTTCATAAAGAGAATCCGAATGAACTCGAATAAAAACTCGTGAAGAAGATGTAAAGATAAACGAGATAGAGGGGTATCAAGTAACGCATGCGCACGACAGGTAATTTCCGAGCAAGTCGTTTTCCGAGTGCTTCGAGTAGAATGATGACCGCGAAACCGACAACTAAATATAAAAAGATTTCGGGTAAGCTCCGTTCGGAATCAATGAAGGAATAGCCGTAACGTAAACAACTCGTCATGCCGATGAAGCCGACGAAGCGTTCGAACGGATGTTTGATTGGTTGATCTGCCATAGTGAAGTCCTTTCAAGGTGTTTTCTAGTTGCAGTATAGCAAACCGAGCACAAAAACGCACAGTCACATTTGAATATGCTATGATGAGGGCAATGACTTCTAGGGAAATTAAAGGAGGAAACCATCATGAAAACATTACAATCCAAACAAGAATTCGATACAGCAAAACAAGGCAAGGCCGTCTTTTTATTCTCAGCAAACTGGTGCCCGGATTGTCGCTTTTTAGATCCGTTCATGCCGGAAATCGAGCAGACGTTTGACGCGTTCGAATTTTACTATGTCGATCGCGACGATCACATTGAAATTGCCCAGGAAATGGACATCTTCGGAATTCCAAGCTTTGTCGCGTTCCGAGATGGTGAAGAAACAGGGCGTTATGTCGGCAAAGAGCGGAAGACACCAGAACAAGTGACAGCATTTTTAGAAACGGTTTAAGAAAAAAGCGAGCGCTGACTCGCTTTTTTTCATGATAGAAAGGATGAAATCAAGTGGAACTACAACAAATCCGAAGAATGATGACACAAACATTCGAAGAAGAAGGTTATACAACGTATTTCGATCGTGAAAAGTCCGTGTTACGAATTGAGCGGAAGCATGATAAATCAGGCGTTGATGTCGGATTGAACCCGCTCGTCGCAAAAGCAAAACGAAGAGGTGTCATCGCAGTCGAAGAGACGATCGAATACATCCGTGCTGTACTCGGACAAACGGATCAAATTTCACTCGTTGGACAAGAACAGAAAATATTCCCTGTCATTCGGGCTAAATCGTTTGCTGATACGACAAAAGAAGGAAAAACGCTTGTCAGCACACCACATACTGGTGAGACGAAAATCATGTACGCACTTGATTTAGGGGCGACATATCGTTTGATCGACGAGGAGTTATTGGCATCTGCAGAATGGACGGCTGAACAGCTGTCGGAAGCTGCACGTTTTAACCTGAAATCGCTCGATGCGCCATTTAAACAAGATGAAGTAGCGGGGAACATCTTTTATTTCTTGAGTCTTGGAGACGGATATGAGGCGAGTCGTGTCTTGAACAAGACATTGTTAACTGATTACGCGGCGCGAATCGAAGGGGAATTCGCTGTTGGTATTCCACACCAGGATGTCTTGATTTTTGCCGATATCCGCAATGACGCTGGATATGATGTCTTACAACAACTCATGTTTGATTTCTTCTCGAACGGTCGTGTACCTGTTACGGCATTGCCATTCTTATATGAAGATGGCAATCTTGAGCCGGTCTTCGTCCTCGCGAAAAACAAGCAGCCGAAAGAGTAAAGAATCTGATACAATAGGCATTGTGAGAAAGACGGAAGGGAGTCATGGATTGAATGAATGTGTTTTATAATAAAGAGGGCGTCGGTGACGTCTTAATGATCATTTTAGAAGACGCACCACGTGCGGAAGTGACGGCGACTCGTGAAGGAGACGTAGCAACAATCAAGCATGGTGATCGTATTGTTGGTTACAACTTGTTTGAGGCGTCGAATACATTTACGATCGAGTCACAAGGACCGGTTGAATTGACGGAAGAATTGGCAGCACGCATCCAAAGGGAACTTGCAAACCGAGATATCGAATTGTCACTCGAACAAGTTGACTATTCTCCGAAATTCGTTGTCGGGTTTGTTGCTTCTTGTGAGAAGCATCCGGATGCTGACAAATTATCGGTCTGTCAGGTAGAGGTGGATAACGGAACTTTACAAATCGTTTGTGGAGCGCCGAATGTAGCAGCGGGTCAAAAGGTCGTCGTCGCTAAACCGGGTGCGGTCATGCCGTCTGGGTTAATCATTCGTCCTTCAGCATTACGTGGCGTACCGTCAAGTGGTATGCTCTGTTCAGCGCGTGAGCTCGGGCTTGCCAATGCGCCACAAGAAAAAGGGATTCTTGTACTTGATGATACATCAGCAGTAGGGGAAGCATTCTCAATCGGTCGATGATTCGACCGATTTTTTAACAAGATGGAGGGGTGAACGTATGAGTAATCGTTATGAACAGTCACTAAAGGAGCAGGCTGCCCGAATTCGTCGAGAGCTTGCGGGGGAACGTGAGACAAAGCCGGTAGAGCGTCCGAAAAAAGAGGAGCGCGAAGACCGCTTCGTTTTAACAGATGTTCCTTCACCGATTTATGGATTCCAACGTCCGAAACAATCTGTATCTGAAACGGTAGAAGCTGCGGAAGAAACAAAAACCGTTGAACAGGTTTCAGATGCAGATGAACAGGGAATTACTGATGAGGTTACTTTGACGGAGCAGGAGGCTGTTGCGCCGGAAGAAGTTGTCTTAGACAATGCAGAAGCAGATGCTGGCTTTGTACCGGTGACGGACGTTGAATTACTTGTACCGGAACCTGAAGCCAATCAAGATCACGTAAGCGAAGTCGAATTGCCGACCGTACCTGAAACAGAAGAAACGGTTGTAAAAGAGCGGGTAAGTGAAGCGCCTTCTACACGTGAAACCGTAGAAGAGCAAACTGTTCCGATGGATACATCGAGCGAGGCACTTCTTGATGATCAAGAAGCAGAGAAGCAACAATCGGAAGAAGTCACTTCGATTTTGGATCCATCTGTTGCTGAAGCGGAAGCAGTAGCACCCGTTCAGTCGGAAGTGAAAAAGCCGGTTGGACCGCCTGTCAATGTCGTTATGACGACAAAAGACTTGATGGCGATGTATCGTGCGCGTCGAGAGCAAAATAATTTACATGGTAAAAAATAAATCGGTTTGCTATAATGGTACAGGTTTTGTACCCGAGCCCGATGGTACGGACCGGAACGTGAATTGGAGGGCTTTTATATGACAAAGTATCATTTTGTTGGAATCAAAGGAACAGGGATGAGTGCGCTCGCCCAAGTACTACATGAGATGAATCATGAGGTACAAGGTTCAGACATCGAAAAGCACATTTTTACTGAAGACGCGTTACGGGCTAAGGGAATTCCATTTTTCCCGTTCAATGCGGATAACATCAAAGAAGATTATGTCATCATCCAGGGGAATGCCTTTGGAGATGATCATCCAGAAATCGCACGGGCAAATGAACTTGGTTTAACGATCCATCATTATTACGATTTCTTAGGACACTTAGCAAATGAATATCGTTCGGTCGCCATTACAGGCTCACACGGAAAAACGTCGACGACAGGTTTGCTTTCACACGTCTTGAGCGGTATTACACCGACGGCCTTCTTGATCGGAGACGGAACAGGGGCAGGAGTAGAAGATGCGAAGGCATTCGTCTTCGAGGCATGTGAATACAAACGTCACTTCTTATATTACAAGCCGGATTACGCTATCATGACGAACATCGACTTCGATCATTCGGATTATTTCACGGGAATCGATGATGTCGTTTCGGCTTTTCAAGAGATGGCGATGCAGGTCAAGCAAGCAATCGTTGCTTGTGGAGATGACGAACATCTTCAAAACATTCAAGCGAATGTACCTGTTCTTTATTATGGATTCGGAGAAAACAATGATTTCCGAGCTGAAAATGCGACATCAACGCCAGACGGCACATCGTTTGATGTCTATTTACGTGATGATTTCTATGGCACGTTCCTGATTCCAGGATTCGGTCGTCATCATGTCTTGAATGCATTATCGGTCATTGCGATCTGTCAGTACGAAGGATTGAGTAAAGAAGACGTTGCTGAACGTTTAGCAACATTCGGTGGAGTGAAACGCCGCTTCAGTGAGTCAGAATTTGGCACACAAATCCTAGTAGACGACTACGCACACCATCCAAAAGAAATCAGCGCAACGATCGAGTCGGCACGGAAGAAATATCCGGATCGTGAAGTCATCGCGATTTTCCAACCGCATACGTACACACGCTTGAAATCATTCATGGATGATTTTGCGACATCTTTACGTGAAGCAGATGCGACATATCTATGTGAAATCTTTGGTTCAGCACGTGAGCAGGAAGGGCAAGTTCGAGTCGAAGATTTGCAGGAGAAAATTCCGCAAGCTTCTATTCTGACGCGCGACAACGTTTCTGTCCTACGTCAGCATGAAAATGCTGTGCTTCTATTCATGGGAGCGGGCGACATTCAAACGTATCAGCATCAATATCAAAGTGTAAAATAAGTGAGAACCAAAAGTGTCACTCGATTAGAGTGGCATTTTTTTGTCGTAAATTTGAATTGTGATAGTAAAATCAAAAAACTGATAGGGAAAATCTAAAATAGGATTGCATCTTGAAATAAAGTTTGAAATAGTGTGTATGTGTTGAAGTTATTATAGAGAGGAAAGACACCATGGGACAGATTTTACTCATCTTATTGCTCCAGTTGATTTACGTTCCTGTTTTGACATTACGGACGATCATGCTTGTCAAAGGGCGGACCGTCATTGCCGGACTCTTTGGGACGGTCGAAACATTGATTTACATTTTTGCATTAGGAATCGTGTTCCAAGACTTAACGACACTTGGTATGGTCGTTTATGCACTCGGATTCGGACTTGGTATACTCATTGGTGGATATGTCGAACGAAAACTAGCCATCGGTTACAATATGATCCAAGTACACACACAAGAATTTCCGGCAGAACTCATTCAAGTCATCCGTGATAATGGTTTCGGTGTGACGCATTATCAAGGACAAGGTCGAGACGGTGTTCGTTACCGATTAGATGTCCTTGCGGCACGAACACGTATGAAAGTGCTCCGTAACCTCGTCGAGGAGTATGAACCGAAAGCATTTCTCGTTGCCTTCGATTCCGTCGACTTCAAAGGCGGATATATGCTAAAGGGATTAAAACGTCCGCGATAATCCAATCTTCCTGAAAATGATGTTTATCCTTTGTTATTTAAGGATAAAGATGAATTAGAACGTCATTTGAAATCAGGAAAGGGGAATATCAGATGATCAGTAATCATGCAAAATCAGCCTTGAATCAACAGGTCGCAAACTATGGGGTCCTATTCGTTAAGCTCCATAACTACCATTGGTATATTAAAGGTCCAGACTTCTTGACGCTTCACGAGAAGCTTGAAGAACTCTATACATGGGTGTCTGAGCAGTATGATGTCGTTGCGGAACGTCTCTTGATGAATAACGGGACACCTTCAGCGACGCTAAAAGAATATTTAGAACAAACGACACTCGAAGAAGCAAAATCAGGTTTGTCAGCAGATGAGATGATCGATTCGGTCATTAAAGACTTCCAACAAGTCCGAAAAGAGATGCTTGATGCGATTGAACATCTTGAGGCACAAGACGTAACAGTGGAAGATGATCTGCTTGGTCAAGCGAAGGAAATCGAAAAACAAATTTGGATGCTTCGTGCGACATTGAAAAAATAGGATATAGAAAACGGATGCCCCTGTCCTATGAAGGACGAGCCATCCGCTTTTTTTTATTTCAGGTTTTCAGGATTGAGGACTTCGAGTTCAGGAAGGACGAAACGACCGTCTTTACGGATCAATACGTCGTCAAACCAGATCTCCCCACCACCGTAATCAGGGCGTTGGATATTGACGAGATCCCAGTGAACGGATGAATCATTACCGTTGTAGGCTTCTTCGTAAGCTTGACCCGGCGTGAAGTGGAAGCTGCCATCGATTTTCTCATCGAACAGAATATCCTTCATTGGATGCTGGATAAAGGGATTGACGCCAATCGCAAATTCACCGACGAAACGAGAACCCGCATCTGTATCGAAGACTTGGTTGATACGATCCGTATCGTTCGCCGTCGCTTCGACAATTTTACCGTCTTTGAACGTCAGTTTGACGTTTTCAAACGTGAATCCTTGATACGGAGATGGTGTGTTATATGAGATGACACCATTGACGGAATCTTTAACGGGTGCCGTAAAGACTTCACCGTCCGGAATATTGGCATTTCCAGCACATTTGATTGCTGGGATGTCTTTGATCGAGAACGAAAGGTCCGTTCCTGGTCCGACGAGACGAACACGATCCGTCCGGTTCATCAAATCGACGAGCGGTTCCATCGCTTGTCCCATTTTTTCGTAATCAAGCGTACAGACATCGAAGTAAAAGTCTTCGAATGCTTCTGTCGATTGATTGGCGAGTTGAGCCATCGATGCTGTCGGGAAGCGAAGGACGACCCATTTCGTTCCTTTGACGCGATCCTGTGTATGCATCTTACCAATCGTTTGACCGTACAGTTTCATTTGTTCAGCTGGTACATCCGATAGTTCATTGATATTATCACCAGCTCGTAATCCGATGTATGCATCCATCGCCTGCATCTGCTTACGTTCGATGTCTGCCATCAATTGGAGTTGCTCTTCTGAAGCATTTCGGTATAATTTTCGTAGGATACGATTATCCTTAAGTAAGACGAACGGATGACCGCCAGCCGCGTAGGCAGCTTCTACGAGTGCTTCGACTAGTTCACGTTCGATACCGAAATTTTCAATCAATACTTTTTCACCAGGTTCAAGGGCAACCGAATAGTTGATCAGATTCGTTGCCAGTTGAGTAAGACGTGGGTCACGCATGAAATTTCCCCCTCGAAATGGATGATGTAGGTTTCAATTATCATTGTAACGGAAATAAACCATTTGGAGTAGCAGGAACGACTTGCTACATGTCGAACTAATAACAAAAGACTACGCAAAAAATTGGAGGCAAGAACCATGGAAATCACATTAGGCGGAATCGCCGGATTAGTCGCTGCGATCGCATTCGTAGTACTCGTCATTTTCCTTGCCCGTGTACTAAGTGCTGCAAGTAAGACGCTGAACAATGTAGCCAACACGACAGCAGGACTTGAACGTCAATTGGACGGTATCATGATGGAGACGACAGCGTTGTTACATAAGACGAATCGTCTTGTCGATACGATTGAAGAAAAAACCGAGTTGCTTGCACCTGTTGCAAACTCGATCGAAGAGCTTGGTACGTCCTTGAATAAAGTAACAGATTCTGTCCGGACGGTATCCGATACGGTCGCTGGTGCGGCAGATACGAATAAAGACCAGATTGCACAAGCAGTCCGTTGGGGCTCAGTCGCTGTAGAATTATTCAAAAAAAATAAACCGGCAGAAACAACAGTTTCAAATCATACGACAGCAACGACGACAGTCGAGAAAAAACCACGTCGTCGATTCCGGAAAAAAGCAGAGACACCGGTTACACCGGAAGTCGTATCCGTCCCGGACGTCGAAAGCATTCCAGATGAGTTGAAAGGAGATCGTAAATCATGACGAAACAACACCCATATCAAACACAAGATTCTTCTAAAGGAGGAGGTTTCCTCGCGGGAATCATCGTTGGTGGATTGATTGGTGCCGCGGCAGCTCTCCTTTCTAGTCCGAAATCAGGTCGTGAGATGCGCGACTTAATCGACGAGCGTACGGCTCCTGCACGTCAACGTTTGACAGAACAGACGCAAGTTGTTCGCGAAAAAGCAGAACCACTCGTGGGAGAATGGATTCAACTGGCAAAAGACAAAGCAGCACCTGTCATTGAAAAAGCAAAGAATAATTCGACAGTTCAAGAAGCGGCACAATACGCTGGTTTTGAGAAGGATCAGGCAAGTATCGATGCAGCTCTCGCAGAAGCAGAACAGCTTGTACGTGACATCGAGCGTGAAATTGGGGACGAAGTCGATGGCGCATCCGTGGCAGAAGAAATCGATACGGAAACGGTCGTTGATCTTTCAGAGCTACGGGAACAGTTGGCGGAAGAGCAAGAGGAAGACAATGACCCACAATCTGATGTGAATCATAAGAAATAAGAAGTGAATACGGAGCTCTCATCATGAGGGCTCTTTTTCTATGTTTCTTTATAGAGAAAACGCAGAAAAAATTATATGAAAAAACGTAATTTATTTTCATATTTTAAGAAATCATGCAGCTTCTTTATGTACAACATGGAAAGAGTTCGTTATAATTAGTTGCTATTACGAGCTATATGCTGATTAGGGAGTGGTAGGACATGGATCAACACGCAGAATTAAAAAGATTACGGGATGAACTCGATTTAGTGAATGCAGAATTATTGGAATTGATGAACCGACGTGGTCAAATTGCTGTCGAAATCGGAAAAGTCAAACGAGCACAAGGGCTTGACCGTTACGACCCTGTTCGGGAACGTCAAATGCTCGAATCAATTGCTGCTAATAACCATGGACCTTTTGAAACAGGACGCCTTCAGCATGTATTTAAAGAAATTTTCAAAGCTTCTCTTGAATTACAAGGAGAAGATCGGACTCGGAAATTACTCGTATCACGGAAACAAAAACCGACGAACACGATCATCCGAATCGGAGATGCTGTCATCGGAGATGGTTCTCAACAATTGATTGCTGGACCATGTGCGGTCGAGAGCGAGGAACAAGTATTCGAAGTCGCGGAACAACTCGCGAAACACGGCGTGAAGTTCATGCGAGGTGGAGCGTACAAACCACGCACATCACCTTACGACTTCCAAGGTCTTGGACTCGAGGGTCTAAAAATGTTGAAAAAAGCAGCGGACGCGCACGGTTTGCATGTCATCACTGAAATCATGACACCGAGTGCGGTTGAATCTGCTTTACCATATGTCGACATTATCCAGGTTGGCGCACGCAACATGCAAAACTTTGATTTACTAAAAGAAGTCGGTCGTACAAATAAGCCGGTTCTTTTAAAACGAGGACTTGCTGCAACACTCGAGGAGTTCATGTACGCGGCTGAGTACATCATGGCAAGTGGTAACGATCAAGTCATTTTGTGTGAGCGCGGCATTCGGACATATGAACGTGCAACACGGAACACGCTTGATATCTCAGCAGTTCCAATTCTGAAGCAAGAGACACATCTTCCTGTCATGGTCGATGTGACGCATTCGACAGGACGGAAGGATCTTCTGTTGCCAACAGCGAAAGCGGCTTACGCGATCGGTGCTGATGCTGTCATGGTTGAAGTCCATCCGTTTCCGGCACTCGCACTATCTGATGCGAACCAACAACTTGATTTCCAAGAATTCGATACGTTCGTCGAAAACTTGACGACTACCTTTCCGGCACTAAACGTTCAATGATTTTCGAAAAAGGGTGACCTAAAGCGAATGAAAACGTTTTACAATGAAGGAAGAATGGGAAAAGAAAACTATCTTTTCCTGTCTTCCTTTCGTGTTGCCTAAAAATGAAAACGAAATGAAAACACTTGAGATGGATCATACTAAAGGAGGAATTTGTTTTGAATAGTAATATTACGATTTATGACGTCGCACGAGAGGCGGCTGTCTCGATGGCGACCGTATCGCGTGTCGTCAACGGGAATCCGAACGTTAAACCATCCACACGAAAAAAGGTCCAAGATGCAATCGAACAACTGGGTTACCGCCCAAACGCTGTTGCTCGTGGACTTGCAAGTAAAAAAACGACGACTGTCGGTGTCATCGTACCCGATATCTCGAACATCTTTTTTGCGGATTTAGCACGGGGAATCGAAGATGTTGCGACGATGTATAAATATAACATCATTCTTTGTAACTCCGACCAAAATCGGGAAAAAGAAATCCATTTGCTCAATACATTACTTGGAAAACAGGTTGATGGGATCATCTTCATGGGTGGGCGTCTACATGAGGATCTCGTTCGTGAATTCAAGACATCACCTGTGCCCATCGTTCTCGCTGCGACACTAAATCAAGATTATGACCTTCCTGCCGTCAACATCGATTACGAAAGTGCTGCACATGACGCCGTCAAATCATTGATTGACCGTGGACATGAACGGATCGGGTTCATCACTGGTCCACTTGAACAGCAAATCAATGGCGAAAAGAAATTTGCTGGTTATCGTCGAGCGCTCGAAGAGGCGAACCTTCCATTCAGCGAACAAAACGTCGTCCTTGGAAACTATACGTATGATTCAGGAATGAAGGCGATGAACCAGTTGCTTGAACTTGGAGAAGATTGCCCACGTGCGATTTTTGCTGGAACAGATGAGATGGCTCTTGGTGTCATCCATGCCTTACAAGATGCCGGACACCGTGTTCCAGAAGACTTTGAAGTCATCGGACACGATAATACACGTCTTGCGACGATGATTCGTCCGAAACTGACGACTGTCGTTCAGCCGATGTATGATATTGGAGCAGTCTCGATGCGTCTTTTGACGAAGATTTTGAACAAAGAAGAAATCGAAACGAACGATGTCACGTTACCACACCGAATCGAACAACGGGATTCGACACGCCCTTAATCGAAAAAGCGTCTCTTCTCTCAAGCAAGCTGCTTGAAAAAAGAGACGCTTTTTCATTTTGTGACGGTGATGAGTTCATCTTGGTGATGGTGGAGTTGATCATTTTGTGACGGTGATGAGTTCATCTTGGTGATGATGGAGTTGATCATTTTCGACGTGCAGACGCACAGTCGTCTGACCGGGGGCGTTCAATGTGACTTTTCCGCTGTATGCATCACCTTTTTTAGTTAATGGAACATAATTATGTTTTTCAATACCGGTTTCAATGACTTCGACTTGAACGTTCGCCTTTAATGGTTTTCCATCGAGAAAAACGTGAAAGGAGACAGGGAGGTCAGCACCAGCTTTTACTTTCGTCGCACCCATATAATGGACAGACAGACCATCGACGGCTTCGTGTTCATGCGATGCTTCCTCTTTTTCATGTGAATGATCCATGACGACAAAAGAGATCTTATCCATGTGATGGAGTCCTTTTTTATCATTAATATGATAGAGACCTTCGTATTCACCTTCAGCAAGTTTGGCTTCTGCTTGATAGAAACCTGTCTTTTTCAAGGTTGCTTTGAATTTTTGATGTGCCCCATCTTGTTTTCCAGCTTTCCAAACTTCAAACGTCACGTCCTCAAGGTTGACGGGCTTTTTCTTTTCGACCGCGGATGCTTTAAAGACGACGGCATCTTCATCCATTGTCTTTGCTGGGATATCGACAGTGACGTCGACGGTCGGTTTTCCGGCCCCTTGCATGTTATCGTGATCCATTGCCTGCTTTTCATTCCCACATCCTGCAAGTACGATCCCTGTCGACAGAATGAGACCGGAGTAAAGCCATGCCTTTTTCATGATGATTCCCCCAACTATTTGTTTACTAAGTAAAAATTCCATATTTAGTATAGCAACAAGATGTGAACTCCGAACGAAATAAATGTGAAGATAAAAAGTCAATTAATCAGCGGAATAGGGGGAAATCGCTGTCAGTTGTTTTTTACGTTCATCGTTTACGAATGGCCAAATCAATCGTTTGACGGTCTCCCAATTTTTTTCTTCAATTTCAGGACGTCTTGGAATTGCGGGATAAAGTGGTGACGGATCATGCCAGTGCGTGGGTGGCGCTATTTCCTGTCCGCCCCATCGTTCTTGCCATGCAATTGGAATTTCCCCGTGAAAAGGATCTTGTCCTGTCATGGCAGCAAAAACCTGACTCCACGCGCGAGGAACGACACGATACCAATCATAACCACCGCCGCCTAAAGCCACGATTTTTCCATCTGTATACTTTTCTGCCGCAGCCACAGCGATTTGAGGAATCTTTTCATAACTTTTCATCGTTAAGGATAGATGCGTCAATGGGTCAAGCACGTGCGCATCAGCGCCATTTTGTGTGATGATGAGATCCGGTTGAAACAACTCGCATGCTTCAAAGAGTGCCGTCTCATAAGCAAGTAAAAACGAATCGTCTTCCGTAAAAGCATCCAGTGGTACATTCCAGCTAAAACCGTATCCTTCTTCAGATCCTCTCTCCGTTACCATCCCCGTTCCTGGAAATAAGTAGCGACCCGTTTCATGGAGAGATAGTGTCATGACATCATTTCGATTATAAAAGGCCCATTGCACACCATCCCCGTGGTGAGCATCCGTATCGACATAAAGGATTTTACAGTGATATTTTTCAATCATCGCCGCCATGGCGACAGCCGTATCGTTATAGACACAAAACCCTGAAGCACGTCCGCGGAACCCGTGATGTAATCCACCGCCGATATGAAAGGTGCGTTTATACTTACCAGATAAGACGAGGTCACATGCTTCAATCGTTCCGCCGACAAGGAGGGAAGCACCCGAATGCATGTCTTGAAACAAGGGAGTATCTTCCGTACCAAGACCGTACATCTGTGCCTTGAGTGGTGATAATAATCCGGTTCCGGCTGCTTTGACAGCAGCAATATAATCCTGATCATGAACGAGTGCCAATTCTTCATCGGTCGCATGACGTGGGGCGATACAAGGGATGTCATCTAATTGATGCATCGATTCAAGCAAGGAAACGGTTAATTCGAGACGGATTGGGTTAAATGGGTGGGTCTCGGAAAATCGATAGGTTGCTTCTTCAGGACTATACAGATAAGCAAAATCCTTCATCTGCTCACATCCGGTCCAAGTACATCGAATCCTTCTTTGCGTAACTTCTCGATGATCCGAATTGGATTCATCGTCTGAACACGAAACGCAACAATCCGGACATACGGATCGTCTGTTGGATACACGAGTACATTTAAAATATTAATATTCGTTTTAGCAAGCAGTGCGGAAATCTTCGCTAATGTACCTGCTGTATTCTCGACACGGATCTCGATTTGGGAACTTGGTTCGAGTGCACCCGTCAACTGAACGAATGTCCGTAACAGATCCGTTTCCGTGACGATACCGACAAGACGTCGACCGCGGACGATTGGCAAGCAGGATAAGCGATATTCATAAAACAGCACAGCCGCATCTTCTAGAAAATCAAGCGGATGGGCCGTGACAGGGCTTTCGATCATAATGCTTGAAACGGGATACTGTAGGTCTTGTTTTGCTGTGTCCGGATGAAAGATGCTACTCGCGCTTTGAATTTCCTTTAGTCCGACAAGACCGACGAGTTCATGACGGGCATTAACGACGAGAATATGACGAATCTGATGACGTTGCATGAGTTCAACCGCATGCGCGATGGAATTCGTCGGTTGCATCGTGATGCACGTCGTATTCATGATTTGTTCGATTAACATGACGATTCCTCCTCGAGCTCAGTCATACATGAAGCGTCTTCTCAAGCGTAGCGCATCAAAATGAGCGACGACTTCAGGTGAGACGTGTTTTCCGATACGTGCCATCAGGCAGTTAGCAGGGTGGGAGGCGATTTCCGGATCATCGGTCGGGAAAAAGACAAGACCACCATGGTTCATCATCTTCTCCATGATCTTCCGGTAATCCCACACTGATAGTCCACTCCCTTTTAAGTCCCAATGCCAATAATATTCAGTCGTTAGAATTAAATAATGTTCCATGGCAGGATCTAGCATGGAGATTTCAAGCAATTTTTTACCAATCTGTTGTCCGCGGAACCGAGAGGAGACTTCAATCGCCCCGAGTTCCAAGATGTACGGATTGTTTCCCTCACTCCATGTTTCATAAGGATCAGGATATAAGTAAGTCACATAACCGATGATTTCCGTTCCTTGACGAGCGACGATGATCCGTCCTTCTTCAAGGTCCGCAATCTCAACGAGCGCTTGATGTTGTTCAGCGGGTGGACGAAAAGCCGTTAACCCTGAATCGAGTGTATACGTTGCTAGTGTTTGACTCGGTACGGGACCTTCGATGTCAACAGGACCGAGTGATGTTTCATGCGTCCGATGATTGAATTGTTTTTCAAACATGTAAGCGTCACCACCTTCCTATTCATTATAGACGAAAGCGCTTGAGTAAAGAGAGGGATTTTTTAACAAATTGACGGCAAATGGATTGAACTGACGGATAACTAGCTTATAATAAAGAGGAAAACATAGAAGGGGAGGAACGAGACATGAAAGTTTTGAAAGCGCTTCCGGGGAAGCATTGGTTAGCAGAGTATGATGAAACGAACACGTACGACTGGAAAGATGCTGAGCAGTACTTTTCATGGGCGACAACGGGGAAAGTCAACATGGCCTATGAAGCAATCGACCGCCACGCAGAAGGCGAGCGGGCGAACAAGGATGCGCTGATCTATTTCGATGGAATGACGGAACAACGATTCACCTATGCAGACATGAAACAATTGACGAATAAAGCGGCAAACGTATTAGTCGATGCAGGAGTCAAAACGGGTGACCGGATTTTCATCTTCATGCCACGCTCACCAGAACTGTACTTTGCCCTACTTGGTGCACTGAAAGTAGGGGCGATCGTCGGTCCGTTGTTTGAAGCATTCATGGAACAAGCTGTTCGTGATCGTTTAGTTGATTCTGAAGCGAAACTACTCGTGACAACGAAAGCGTTGCTCCCGCGTGTTCCAGTTGGGGAACTGGAATCACTTGAAAAAGTAGTACTCGTTGATGAAGGCGTTGAAGAATCAGAAACATTACTTGATTTCCGAAAAGCGTTCAAACAAGCATCCGATGTATTCGAACCGGTCTGGTTGGATCGTGAAGACGGATTGATCTTGCACTATACTTCAGGATCGACAGGGAAGCCAAAAGGTGTCCTCCATGTTCAAAATGCGATGATTCAGCATTTAATGACAGGACGTTGGGTACTCGATCTACAAGAAGACGATGTCTACTGGTGCACGGCTGATCCAGGGTGGGTCACAGGAACAAGTTACGGTATCTTCGCACCGTTCTTAAATGGGGCAACGAACGTAGTTGTCGGTGGACGTTTCAATCCAGATTTCTGGTATAGTGTTATCGAGAAGTATAACGTAACGGTCTGGTATAGCGCGCCAACTGCTTTCCGGATGTTAATGGGAGCGGGGGCGGACGTCGCGAATCACCATGATCTTTCAAGTCTTCGTCATGTGTTGTCTGTCGGAGAACCATTGAATCCAGAAGTTATTCGTTGGGGAAAAGAAGCATTTGACCAACGCATTCATGATACATGGTGGATGACAGAAACGGGCGCGATGATGATTTGTAACTACAAGTCGATGGACATTAAACCGGGATCGATGGGGAAACCAATTCCAGGAACCCAAGCTGCGATCATTGATGATCAAGGAAACGAGTTACCACCGTTCCGGATGGGTAACCTTGCCTTGAAAACACCGTGGCCATCGATGATGCGTCAAATTTGGAACAATCCACAAAAATATGAATCCTATTTCTTTAAAGGATGGTATGTGTCAGGCGATTCTGCCTATATGGACGATGAAGGCTATTTCTGGTTCCAGGGGCGTGTTGATGACGTCATCATGACGGCTGGAGAACGGGTCGGTCCGTTTGAAGTTGAAAGCCGTCTCGTTGAGCACCCAGCAGTCGCGGAAGCCGGAGTCATCGGGAAACCAGACCCGGTGCGAGGCGAAATCATTAAGGCATTCATTGCCTTACGTGATGGTTATGAGCCAACGGATGAATTAAAACAAGAAATCCAAGCATTCGTCAAGGAAGGTCTAGCTGCTCACGCGGCCCCAAGAGAAATTGATTTCCGAGATAAGTTGCCGAAGACACGAAGTGGTAAAATCATGCGCCGTGTCCTGAAAGCATGGGAGTTGAACTTGGAAACGGGCGATTTATCGACGATGGAGGATTGAACATGAAAAAAGGATGAATCACCGAAACAGGTGATTCATCCTTTTTGTTAGTTTTCAGAAGCAGCATCTTTTTTCTTTTCATCTTGTTTCTTTTGTTGCTCTTGCTGTTTCTTTTGTTGCTCTTGCTGTTTCTTCGCATCTGCCTCTTTTTTCTTAGCGTCCGCTTCAGCTTTCTTTTTTGCATCGGCTTCGGCTTTTGCTTTTGCGTCGGCTTTTGCTTTTGCGTCGGCTTTTGCTTTTGCATCAGCTTCAGCTTTTGCATCGGCAGCACGTTTTGCGTCATCTGCTGCTTTTTTCTTTGCCTCAGCATCTGCTTTTTCTTTAGCTTGATCTTGTTGTTTTTGTTGATCTTCTTTCTTCTGTGCGTCTGCCTCTTTTTTCTTTTCTTCTACTTCTTTCTGTTTCTTCGCTTCGGCTTTTTTCTTTGCTTCTTCGGCTTTTTTCTTCTTATCTTCTTCTTTGAAGCGACCACTGTTTTGGAAGTCATTTGCTGTTACAGAAGATGGTTGCGTGAAGCGGGCGCCAGATTTGAAGTAACTGCTGTTCGCACCATACGATGCATTCGCCATCTGTGACCAGAGCGTCTGCGTACGTTGGTAGTACGTTGACGGACCGATGAGTGAGTTGTTCTGGTCGTGTCCTGTCCAGACGGCAAGGGTTACACCAGGAGTAGAACCAACAAGATAAGAGTCTTTGACATCGTTGGTCGTACCCGTCTTACCGGCCCAATCTCCCGGTACGTTCAATCTAGCTTTAGCGAACGTCGCTGTACCTTTCGTGAAGACACCACGCATCATATCAAGTGTCAGGTAAGCTGTTCGTGGTTCATAGATCCGTTTTTTCTTCGGTTTTGCTTTATAGATATCTTTTCCGTCTTTCGTGATTTTCGAGATGATGTACGGTTGGACGAATTCACCATAGTTGGCAAGTGTCGCGTAAGCACCTGCAAGTTCGACAGGTGTGATTTCCATCGTTCCGAGTGCCGCAGAAGGGGCATAACGGATCGCATCAGGTACTTCAACTCCCATATCGACGAGTTTTTGAATCGAATTCGACATGTTCATCTTCTCGTAAATCTTAACGGCCGGTACGTTCAATGATAGTTCTAATGCCGTACGAACCGTTACATTACCACGGTAACGTCCACCTTCGTTCTTGATCGGACGGTCGCCAGGTTGACGTGGTACAGTCTGGTAGTAGTACTCTTCATCATTAACGGTAGAACCTGGTGTGATCAAGCGATTTTCAATCCCGTTCGAGTAAACGAGGATTGGTTTTGCCGTTGACCCGATTTGACGTTTGGCTTGGAATGCCCGGTTGAAATCGTCAGCTTTTCCATCCATATACCGTCCGCCGACGAATCCGAGGATACGTCCCGTTTCATTTTGAACCATGACTGCTGCTGTTTCTTCTGGATCCTGTTTCGAAACGCTTTTTTTCGTTTTTGGATCGACGACTTGTTTGTATTGCATGCTTCCTGGGAAGTTCGCACTGTTCTTCGCAGGTTGTTGCATCGCTTCATGAATTTTTTTATCAAGTGTCAAGTGAACTTTGTAGCCGCCTTGGCGCAGTGCAACAAGTGCTTGATCTTGATAGTTGGCACGCACTTCTGCCAGTTCAGACGGTTTCACTTCATCTTCCTTCACGCCATCTTGTTTCATCAGATACTTCGTCATGATTTTCGTCGCTTCACGTTCGGCTAAATCGTAGACATACGGATACGTATCACGAGAACGTTTTGATTGTTTCGCGAAATCTTTCGTAATATCATGCTTGATTGCTTTTTCGTACTGTTCCTTCGTGATGTTTTTCGCGACATACATCCGCTTCAATACTGTTTTCATCCGGTTGACGCTTGGCGTCAAGTCCTTTTTGACAACGCCACCTTGAAGGTAAGGGGTGTAGTAATAAGGGTTTTTAGGAATCCCAGCGAGAAAAGCTGCTTGTGGTAACGTCAGTTTTTTCGCGGATTTGTTGAAAACTCCTTGTGATGCAGCCTCGATCCCCGCGATGTTACGACCGAGTGAATTGCGACCGAATGAGACGACATTCAAATACGCTTGTAAAATTTCATCTTTTGACATCGCGTTTTCAAGGCGCAATGCTAAAAGAATTTCTTTCGCTTTCCGTTCGAATGAGACTTCGTTCGTCAAGATTTGGTTTTTGATTAATTGTTGTGTTAGCGTACTTCCGCCTGTGCGCGACGCAGAATTCGTTAGTTCTTGTAGAACTGCTCGTAATGTCGCTTTTGGAACGACACCATCGTGTTGATAGAAGTCTACATCTTCCGTTGATAAAAGCGCATCGATCAAGTAAGGAGAAATCTTCTTGATATCGACAGGCTGACGTTCTTCATCTGTTGAGATGTTCGTCAGCTTTTCACCACTTCCCCAATAAATTTGGCTTGTGACGGCATAGCTGTTGACTTGTTGTTTCATCTCAGTCAATGGTGGTGCTTTTGTGTCCTTGACGAGCGAAGCGAAATAGCCGCCCGCTGCACCAACAGAAAAACTACCGACGAGTAAGACAGCTATGATGAGGAACAAAATGATGTTCCATGAAACATCATATGTGATATTTGACCAGTGCCGAACGGCTTTCGTCCGGGGATGATTCCAAAACTTGAACCAGTTCTCGCGCATAAATGATCTCCTTTGCATCTTAAACTTAGGTGTAAATTAATATTAAATCACAGATAGACGTATTATACCATAAATCTACTAATGAAATCGGACTTGACAGCGGATTCGCCTTCGACGTATCATGAAACCATCTTATTTTCGTATATTGCGTTAAACCATGATCGGAATATAGTAGTAAGTCACTCCCTGTGACAGAGACCTAGTGGTGCTGCGAACTAGGACACAGTGAACTTACGAATTACGCTTCCAGGAGTTTCTTGAGAAATCAAGCGGTCCGTCCCGTTATCGACGAACCAAGTGGTCCTTTTACACAAAAGGACAATTAGGGTGGTACCACGGAATATTCCGTCCCTTCGTTTTAGACGAAGGGACGGTTTTTTTTGTTAATAGTGAACTTTAGGAGGAGAAACAATGACGTTATTAGAGGATTTAGAATTTCGCGGGTTAATTAACCAAATAACAGATGAAGAAGGGCTGAAAACATTACTCGAGAATCCGACGACGCTTTACACAGGCTTCGATCCAACAGCAGATTCACTTCACATCGGACACTTGTTGCCGATTTTAGTCTTAAAAAGATTCCAACAAGCGGGTCACCATGTCGTAGGTCTCGTTGGAGGGGCAACTGGGATGATTGGGGATCCGAGTGGTCGTGCAACGGAACGGTCATTGAACACATCGGATATCGTCGAAGAGTTCGCGAATCGGATTAAAGATCAACTGTCACGTTTCTTACCACTTGAAGGTGAAAACCCGGTCACGATCGCCAATAACTTAGACTGGACGAAAGATTTGACAATCATCGATTTCTTACGTGATATCGGAAAACACTTCCCGGTCAGCTACATGCTTGCGAAGGACTCTGTTGATTCACGTCTTCAAAACGGTATCTCATTCACTGAGTTCTCATACATGTTACTTCAATCGTTTGACTTCTTGAAACTTTACGAAGACAAAGGATGCCGTCTTCAAGTAGGAGGTAGTGATCAGTGGGGGAACATCACAGCAGGGATGGAGCTGATTCGTCGTGCTGGTCATGAAGAAAAAGCATTTGGATTGACAGTACCGCTCGTTACGAAAGCGGATGGTCAGAAATTTGGTAAGACAGCAGGTGGTGCGGTCTGGTTAGACGCCGATAAAACATCTCCGTACGAGTTCTACCAGTTCTGGTTCAATGTAGACGATCTCGACGTCATCAAGTTCTTGAAATACTTCACGTTCTTGACGCACGAAGAACTCGATGCACTTGCAGAAGAAGTCAAGGCAGCACCAGAGAAGCGCGTCGCACAACGCCGTCTTGCAGAAGAAATGACGGTTCTCGTCCACGGTGAAGAAGGTCTGACACAAGCACAACGTATTACGACGGCACTCTTTAGCGGAGATATTAAATCGTTGCAAGTCGAAGATATCGAAGATGCCTTCAAAGGCATGCCACGCTTTACACTCGGCGAATCAAACAACCTCGTCGACGTGCTCGTTGAGGCGAAGATTAGTCCGTCAAAACGTCAGGCACGTGAAGACGTCACGAACGGTGCGATCTACCTCAACGGAGAACGCGAGCAAGACTTAACGAAAGAAATCACTGAATCAGATGCAATCGGTCGCTTTACGATCGTACGTCGCGGAAAGAAAAAATACTTCGTCGTCGAGCATGCTTGATGATAAACGAAACGCTCCCTGCACATAGATGCAGAGAGCGTTTTTTAAGCTGTCCGGAATAAGCGAAGTGGCAACAAGCGAACGGCGATCGTCGTGGCAATGACGGCTTTGATCGTATCCCATAAGACGAAAGGATAGTTGATCGCAAAAGCATCTTTGAACGACAGATCGAGTACAGCCATCAGACCGAATGTTCCGAGCAAGTAGACTAAACCAAGTCCGAAGACGATCATCCCGATGAAGAGGGGGACGAAACGACGTGTTTTTTCAGCGATGAGACCGATGAAGAATCCGGCAATCGGAAAGGCAATCAAATACCCAACAGTTGGTCCGACGAATGGAGCAAGTCCACCTTTTCCGCCGAGAACAGGGAGACCAGCAGCTGCGAGCAATAAGAAGATCAAGACAGCAAGTCCACCGCGTTTTCCACCGAGAATGGCACTGACCGTCATGATTGCGAGCATCTGAAGTGTGATCGGAACGGCGCCGACCAGTTGGATCTGCGGCAAAGAGCTAACGGCTGCGATGATGGCAGCACCAAGGGCGATGAACGTTAAATCTCTTGTTTTCATGAATAAAGTCCTCTTTTCTATTTGTGTTAACTATGTATGTTTATAGGTTAACACAAATAAATAATTGGCGTCACTCTTTTTTTAAGACCAGGTATACATTTTCATGATATGTACAAAAAAAGCACCCACCGAAGTGAGTGCTGGAACAATCGATTAACGTGAGTAATACTCGACGACGAGTTGTTCTTGGATTTGATCGTTCAATTCAGAACGCTCAGGAAGACGGACGAACGTTCCTTCGAGCTTCTCAGCATCGAAAGTAACGAAGTCTTTAGTTGCTGGAGCAACTTCGAGTGCTTCTTTGATAACGACAAAGTTCTTCGATTTTTCGCGAACTGAAATCGTTTGACCTGGTTTCACGCGGAACGACGGGATGTCGACGCGAGCGCCATCAACTTGGATGTGACCGTGGTTGACGAGCTGACGAGCAGCACGACGTGTACGAGCCATACCCATACGGTAAACGACGTTGTCAAGACGTGCTTCAAGTAAGAACATGAAGTTCTCACCGTGGATACCAGGCATTTTGCCAGCATCGTTGAAGATACGGTTGAATTGGCGTTCGTTTACTCCGTACATGTGACGAAGCGTTTGCTTCGCTTGAAGTTGAAGACCGTACTCAGACATTTTACGACGGCTGTTACCGTGTTGTCCTGGAGCGTACGGACGTTTTGCGATTTCTTTTCCTGTTTCAGTAAGTGAGATACCGAGACGACGTGAAAGTTTCCAAGCTGGACCTGTATAGCGAGCCATAATAAGACTCCTCCTTAGTGTTCGTTATTATTTGCATAAAAATAATAACGCCATCAAACCCACGTTACGCCCATTTCATGATGTGGCACCCTCGCTTGATAGCAAAGTTACACGATGCCCCTCCGGTTATTCACCGAGTCATGAAATGTGATAAGTAAGCGATTTGACCGCTATCGTTATCATTTCTGCACTTTTACAAGTATACGGTGTGGACAATCGACTGTCAATCAGAATTACAGATGACGAAGTAGTGTCGTACAGAATGCTTCTAAACCAGCTTGGTCGACTTCATCGAAACGGTTGAATTCTGGGCTGTCGATATCGAGGACGCCGATCGTTTGTCCGTCTTTGACGAGTGGAATGACGATTTCAGAATTCGATGCCGCGTCACATGCGATATGACCTGGGAATTGATGAACGTCTTCGATCCGTTGTGTCGTTTGTTCTACTGCGGACGTTCCGCAAACACCACGACCGAATGGAATACGGACGCATGCTGGAAGTCCTTGGAATGGTCCGAGGACGAGTTGGTTTTGCTCGGTATCCGTCAAATAGAAGCCGACCCAGTTGATACGGTCGAGGAATTGGTTGAGTAACGCGCTCGCATTCGATAAGTTCGCGACTTGATTGTCTTCTCCCATTAATAACGCATCGAGTTGTTTTGACAGCATGTCATATTGTTTCGTCCGGTCACCTTCATATGTCTTTGTTTCGAACATAATAAAATTCCTCCCGTGAAAAGCGTATTTTTTTTAGTTTAACGAGTTTTCGTGTAGCTGACAAACAATTGATTTTTGGACAAAGGATTCAAAACAGCGGAAGAAATCAGGAAAAGCCTCTGTAAATCTATGCAAAACGGTTGCGCTATACTATTATAAGGATAAGATTATTGCGATTTAGAGAAAATCTAAAGTCGTACGACAGAGTGGAGGTCGTGACAAATGTGGGCATGGGTGATCGGAGTCATCGTCATCGTATTACTCGTCATGCTATTCAGCATGATCAGTCGAAAAAAATACTACACGAAAATCGATGAACTTGATATGCGCAAACAAGGCATCGTCAGTGCATCGATTCCAAAGGAGTTGCAGGACTTAAAGCAACTACCGATGGCGGGTGAGACGGAGACGAAGTTCAGCTCCTGGCATCAAGCGTGGGAAGAGTTGTTAACGGTCCACGTCGCCCAAATCGATGAAACCCTTTACCGAGCGGAAGAAGCGCTCGATAAATACCGGTTCATCGCCGTCAAGAATGACCTTGAAGTAACGGAACAATTGATTGCGGAACTCGAAGGATTGATCGATGAGATGCTCGTCGAGATGTCGACGTTCAAAACGAATCAATCGGTTCTAGCAGAGTTGAAAGCGCAAGGGGAAGCTGATTCTGGGCAAGTTCGGAAATCGTTATTGATCCAAGCGAACTCATTCGGTCCGGCGCTCGCGCGTCTGGAGGAACGAAGTGAACAAATCAACGCGCACTGGAATGAGATGTGTCAATACGAAGCTTCGGGTGAAGTGACGAAGGCTTACGAAACAAGCTTGTTGCTTGAGCAAGAAGTAGCGACGACGCGTCAGCTTGTTGAACTCGTGCCGAAACAATGGAAGATTCTCGCACATGAATTGCGTCAACGGATTGATCAGCTCGGAGCGGGTTATAAGGAAATGTCGTTAGATGGGTATCCGCTTGAACCACTCGGTCTTCAATCCGAGATCAAACGGTTCGAGGAACAACGTCTGAGCCTTTCTGAAAAAATCGAGATGCTTGAAGTCGATGGTTTAGAAGAAGCGATTCAACAGTTATCAGCCGACGTTGATCAAATGTATGATACGTTCCGTCGTGAAGTTGATGCACGTCATCAAGTGAAAAAAGAAAATCAATCCTTGAAACAAAAAGCATTACGGATGCGCGAACGGATTCATCAATTGGCGCAAGAGTTCAGTATTTTACGTGAAAAGTATGAAATCTCAGCAGATCTTGGGATTCACTATGAGACGATTCAGCGTGACGAAGAGCTACTGTTTGAAGCAGCAAAAGATCTCGATGAGTCGATTGCTGGGAAAATCATTCCGTTCAGTATGCTCGAAGATCAAATGCGCGATGCGATTCGCTTAGAGGAACAGTTGATGATTCAGTACGAACGCTTTACGGTCGAACTTCAAGCGCTTCGAAAAGAAGAGACAGAAGTGCGCGAACGGATCGTCGAATGGCGTCATCAGCTCTCGCAAACACGTCTTCGTCTGAAACGACTTGGATTACCGAACTTACCAACGGAAGTTGAAGAAGCACTACGTAATGCGAATCGTTCGCTACAGACGCTTGAGACACGGCTCGAAGAGTTACCGTTTAATGTCCGATCGATCGTTGCACAAAGTCAAGACGTCCAAGAAACGTTTAAACATGTGCAAGAACGGTTAGATACATTAGTGTTCGAAGTCACGTATGCCGAACGGCTCGTCCAGTATGCGAACCGATACCGTCGCCACGACAATGAGATACATATGTCGCTGACGATCGCGGAAACGAAGTTCTTAGCGGGAGACTATGAACGTACGATCGTCTTAGCGGAACGTGTCCTAAATGAATACGATCCGGACGCGATCGAACGCATTAAACGATCGTGTGCACCAGAGGAAACGTTGCACGTTTAAATCAGGATCGACAATTCAGGGTGACCGTCATGGTCACCCTATTTTTGTAAAAAGAGGAGTGAGTAGAATGGGAACACTATACGTAAACGGATTGATTCGAACGATGGCACATGAAGAGGACGTCCATTCAGCGATGTTCGTCGAGAAGACGCGGATCATCGCAATGGGGGAGGAAGGAAAACTACGTCGACGTTTCGGTAGACGTATTGATCAGATTCAAGACTTGAACGGAAAAGCTGTTTATCCAGCCTTCACAGACGCACATATTCATCTGATTGGTTACGGAGAAGCGATCAACCGTGTCGATGCCTCGCGTTATACGACGCTTGAAGCATTAGGACAAGCTTTCCTCAAGGCAGAACCAATCAATGGGATTCACGTGGCGGAAGGATATGACGAAACGAAACTTGATCGTGCGCCGACAAAAGCATGGCTGAATCAGTTGTTCCCGGACGCTCCTGCCTTATTAAAACGGACAGACCGGCATACCGCACTTGTCAACGATGTTTTATTCCAACAGCTCGGCTATAAAGCATCGACTGTCATCGATGGTGGAAAGATCGGCTTATCGGATAACGGCGAAGCTGACGGATTTTTGTACGATGCGGCGCTTGAACCTTTGTATGCGTTACAAGCTGGAAACTTAGAGCGAAACAAATCGTCACTCCGATCAGCAATCAAGAGTTTGTATCAATACGGCATCATTGCGGCACACACAGAAGATTTATCGTATCACGGAGATGTCGCGGAAATCCTCCAAGCATATAAAGAAGTGACAGAAGAGACAGGCTTCCATACACATCTACTCGTTCATCATCTTGTCATCGATGAGTTCGTGCAACAGCAACCAATTTTGCCATCAACGATGTCAATTGGTGCGATGAAACTATTCGTCGACGGCGCACTCGGAGGACGGACAGCTCTTCTCGGTCGTGGTTATTCTGATGATCCGACGACACGTGGTATCGAAGTGCATACACCAGAACAACTCGAACAACTCGTCAAGCGTGCACGTAGTTACGGGTTTACAGTTGCGGCACATGTCATCGGTGATTTAGCGATTGAACGATTCGTACAGGTGCTCGAGAAATATCCAGCACCAAAAGGCAAGCGGGATCGGATCATTCATGCGACGGTCGTTCGACCAGAAACGCTTGCACGAATTCGGAAGTTACCGGTCTTGATTGACGTTCAACCGGTCTTTTTACTGGATGACGCAGACTTTATCGTCGATCGACTCGGATTGAACCGCTTAGACTGGAGTTATCGTTTACGTTCGTTAGCTGAGACCGGCGCATTATTATGCGGTGGGGCAGATGCGCCGATCTCTGACCCCGATGTCCGGCGTTCCCTGTATGCAGCGACGGAAGGAACAGCGGGACGTGTCAATAAGGCGAATGAGACGTTATCGATGTACGAAGCCTTGTTACTCTTTACGAAAAATCCACATCTCGCGACCGAGACACATGGACGCAAAGGATTACTCCTACCAGGATACGATGCCGATTTCGTCATCTTTGAAGAAGACTTCTATCGCTTGCGTGGTGAAGCCATCTTGAATAACCGTTTAGTGGAGACTGTCCAAGCTGGTAAAATCGTCTATCAGGCAGAAGCAACCTTAGTTTGATGTTGCTTCTGTATAGTGCGAAATAGCTTCTGAATAAAAAGAAGATAGTCCAGGTGCATACGCATCGTAATAAGCGCGAAACCGTTCGTCGGACACGTACATCTGACCGAGTGACTCAAAAATAGATAACTCACATGGGTAATAGTACGTATCGATGAAGTCATGTTGTTCCTTGACGACCTGTTGAACGTCCGGATCAGATGCCGCACGTCCGTCGCGGTAAAGGATCGTCAAGCGTTGATCGAGTTGTTTGTGCATGGCGCTAAGTCTTTCTTTCTCATTTGGGGTACGTTGTTTTTGTCTTTTTGCACTGATTCGATATGCGTCGGTGTCACCGTAGTGTTGTTGGACTTCATCTGCATGTTGTTTTTCGTGCATGACGATCTCTTCGTGACGTAAACCGCGGAATAATTGTTCATCTTTCATGGGGAGTCCTCCTATTAAAGTGAGTAATGTTTGTTCAGCGAGTTGAGCGAGCATCTGATAATGCGAAGCTTTTTCTTGAAGTAGTACAATTTGTTTTTTCAATATCGTGTGATGACTGGAGTCAGATTGTGTAAGTAATCTTTGGATTTCTGACAGCGGAAAATCAAGAGAGCGATAGAGAAGGATTTGTTGTAAACGTAAAAGATCCTCACTGCTATAATCTCGGTGACCAGCATCGTTGCGCTTTGGCACAAGGAGACCGAACGTCTCATAATGATAAAGCGTTCGTTTTGTGACGCCGGTAAGTTTGGCGATTTCCTGAGTGGAATACATCATCTGTGTACCTCCTTTGATTGGAGTATAAGGGGTGACGTAACGGAAGACGCAATAAAAAAATCTGCCCTGAGGAGGCAGATTTTTTTATTGTCATAAGAATGAGCGTTGAATCTTATGCCAAAATGTATTGTTCGTCAATTTGACGGTTTTAAGTTCTTTTTCAGAGAGCTGGATATCGACTGAATCCGTTCGTGTCAGGCTGAGTGCTTCGTTATCCATCCCGATGATCGGATAATCGTTTCCGTCCTCAATGATGCGTAACGAGAGTTTCCGTCCGCGGTTCAATAGGAAAGCAGAACCGAGTGTCCGGTACCGGTTATTGTTAACGGAAGCGATCTCGCTGACTTGAAGACAGTGGATCAATGGATCGACGATCGCACCAGAAAGTGACTTGTTATAAGCCGTAGATCCCGTCGGTGTTGAGATGACCATTCCATCCCCGCGGAATGTCTCAAACAGGAAGTCATCGATATAGACTTCGATTGCGAGTGATTTGATGATGCTCGACTTTACGGAACATTCGTTCAGACAGAGCATCGGTGGTCCACCGTTGATGGATGCTTCAAGTAGTGGATAACGACGTACTTCGATTTCGCCATCCGAGACACGATTGCCCGTCTCTTTAAAGATTGCTTCGACCGCAGAAAGATCATTGATATCAAAGTCACAGTAGAACGAGTTTGGTCCTTCAGCGAATCCGACATAGATCGCATCATCACGGAAACCTGTGAAGCGTGCCGCTTGCAAGAAAGCCCCATCTCCACCAATCGAGACGATGATGTTTGCTTGTCGATGATCTTGGACGACATTCAGTCCGTATCGTGTACCGACATCAATCAACTTTCGCACCTGCGTCTCGTGTCTTTGTGTATTTCGGTAGTACAGGTAGACATTATTTCGAGCCATGGTCAATTCCCCCTTGAAAGCGTTTCATGAACTCTTTTATTATACCTGTTTTTTAGAAAGACGGGTACTGAAGTCCATCAATTATGGCAGAATACTTGCCATCTTCGCAGATCATTCCTATAGTTAAATAGAAAATACAGTATATCCAATCAGGGGAAAAGGGGAATTCATATGGCAACGTTTAAAGGAAATCCAATCACACTTCAAGGTACAGCGGTTCAAGTCGGACAAACAGCACCGGACTTTCAAGTGTTAGCTAACGACTTATCGCCCGTAACACGTGATACATACCAAGGTGTTCGAATCATCAGTGTCGTCCCATCAATCGATACAGGGGTATGCGATGCGCAGACTCGTAAATTTAACGAAGAAGCAGCTAAAATCGAAGGTGTGACGGTCATGACGATCTCAAACGACCTTCCGTTCGCGCAACGTCGTTGGTGTGCGTCAAGTGGTCTTGATCAAGTCGTGACATTGTCTGATCACCGTGATCTTTCATTCGGTACACAGTACGGCGTGGCAATCGAAGAATTACGTCTGCTTGCTCGCTCTGTCTTCGTCTTAGATTCGAACAACGAAATCACGTATGTCGAATACCTCGAAGAATCAACGGATGAGGTAAATTTCGAAGCAGCACTCGCTGCAGCACGTGAAGCGAAGTAAGAATGGTTTACAAACGACGCTGAAGCGTTACAATGGAACTAATGATAGAAACGGCTCCCGCTCTACGGGGGGCCGTTTCGTTTTGGAGAGGATGACGTACATGGAGCCGTTAGAAAAGTTATATAAGGAATTAACACGTCAAACAAAACAAATCGAACGTGATCTTGATATGCCTTACCTAGAAGCGTTGACGACTGTGATTGACCGGTTGAACGATCGCCATACTGAAAATGTAGACAAAGAGGTCATTCGAAAGGCAGTATCGCTTGCTATTTTAGAAGGGATGAAACAAGCGCAACCGAACCATTTGCCGACGCCAGACAGCGTCGCTTTGTTTGCTGGTTATCTAATCGGGAAATTGGTAGGTAAGGAGGACATCCGACTACTTGAATTAGGAAGTGGAACAGGTGGTATGTTACACGCTGTCTTGAGTCAGCTTTCGACGGGCACATCTGCTGAAGCAGTTGAGGTAGATGAGACGTTAATTCGTTTATCGGCAGCGGTAACGGAATTACTCGACTATCCTGTTACGTATACGCATCAAGATGCGTTACGACCTTTGTTGCTAGATCCAGTTGATCTTGCGATGGCTGATCTCCCAGTCGGTTATTATCCGGATGAAGAGGCTGCTGCTTCTTACATCTTGAAGCGAGATGAGGGTATGAGCTATAGTCATTTCTTATTGATCGAACAAGCGATGCAATACGTCAAACCAGGTGGGTTCGGTGTTTTTGTCATTCCGAACGGTTTGTTCCAGCATGATACGGAAGGCAAGTTGAAACAGTACTTTGAATCAAAAGCGCACGTCATCGGCATTTTACAATTGCCGTTAACCATGTTCAAACAAGAACAGGCAGCAAAAAGTTATTTGATCGTCCGTAATCATTTAGCCGGTATGAAGATGCCAAAACAAGCGTTACTTGCTGAACTACCATCTTTCACAGATGCCCGTGCGTTTGGTGGTATGGTGAAACAGATTGATGAATGGATTAACACAGAATTAAAATGAATTACGCAAAGTGATTGAAATCTGTCGTTAATTTGACTATTCTAGTTGTAGAACAGAAATAGAAGAAAACCTAAACAGATGTGAATGTTCATTGGATTCAAATGGAAAAGGGGAAAAATCATGGCAAAAATTATGGCGGTAAACGCAGGTAGTTCGTCTTTGAAGTTCCAATTGCTCGAAATGCCGAACGAAACGATGATTGCAGTCGGACTCGTTGAACGTGTCGGTAAAGACGATGCAATCTTTACGATTAAATATGGTGAAGGACAAAAGTATACAGATGTCCTCCCGCTTGCAACACATAAAGAAGCAGTCGAGTTATCCCTCGAAAAATTAATGGAGTTCGGAATCATCTCGTCTTACGATGAGATTAAAGGTGTCGGACATCGTGTTCTTCATGGTAAAGAAAAATATGCAGACTCTGTATTGATCACGGATGAAGTCATGCAAGATATCGAGTCGTATACAGAACTCGGACCACTTCACATTCCACCAAACTTGATCGGAATCCGGGCATTCCAAGCATTGCTTCCGGAAGTGCCGCAAGTGGCGGTCTTCGATACGGCGTTCCATCAAACGATGCCAGAAGAAAACTTCCTTTACAGCTTACCGTATGATTACTACACAGAATACGGTATCCGTAAATATGGTTTCCACGGTACGAGCCACAAATATGTTACGGAACGTGCATCTGAATTACTCGGTCGTCCATTAAAAGACCTTCGTTTGATCTCATGTCACTTAGGTAGCGGAGCATCAATCGCAGCAGTTTCGGGTGGCGAATCAATCGATACGACGATGGGCTTCACACCGCTTGAAGGGATCACGATGGGAACACGTTCTGGTTCACTCGACCCAGCTTTGATTCCATTCTTGATGGAGAAAACAGGGAAAACAGCGGAAGAAGTCTTGAACGTCATGAACAAAGAGTCTGGAATCTACGGACTCTCAGGTCTTTCAAGTGACTTGCGTGACGTCCAAACGGCTGCGAAGGAAGGAAACCACCGTTCAGAGATGGCACTCCGTATCTTCGCGAACCGTATCCACGGATACATCGGGCAATATGCTGCTGAGATGAATGGTGTTGACGCCATTATCTTCACAGCTGGTGTTGGGGAAAACTCAGATTCAATCCGTGAGCGTGTCCTACGTGGTCTCGAATTCATGGGCGTTTACTGGGATCCATCACTCAACAATGGAGCTCATGGAGAAGAACTCTTCATTAACTACCCACACTCACCAGTCAAAGTCATTATCATTCCAACGAATGAAGAATTGATGATCGCACGCGATACAGTTCGTGTTGGTGGATTGGTTGCTCAAAACGCATAATTTTTAAAAAGGACTGAATCGTTAATACGACGATTTAGTCCTTTTTTTGATGAAATCCCAGAAAAGTGATACGCGAACGTATGATCTATTGTTACGACGTTTGTCATACAACGAAAAAAGAAGCGTCATCATCGTAAAAATAAACCTAAAAAAGGGTCATTTCTTAAAAAAATGAGTCTTTTGTAACATAACGGTAATAGTACAGACATATTTTTGTGGTCTATATGTAACGGCACTACTTGCTTTTGTCATGTATATTAATCTCAGTTAACAAACACGAAACAATGATGGAGGAGAAAATACATGATGAAACGAATGCTCGCAAGTGTTTTAACGGTCGTGTTAGCACTCAGTTCGTTCGCAGGTCTTCAAGCAGAGGCTGCAACTAAGAAAAGCGTTAAGTCAACAGTCGATAGCCTAGTCATTCGTCAAAAAGCTACTACTTCTTCGAAGAAACTCGGTCTTCTATATAAGAACCAAACGTTATCATACAAAGCAAAAACAGGGAACTGGTACAAAGTAAGCTACAAAGGTAAGACGGCTTATCTTAGCGCGAGCTACTCGAAGGTCGTGACGTCAAGCGGATCAAAAAAACAATCTACGGGCGGTTGGAAAACAGTCACGAACGTGAGTGCGACAGCTTATACACCGTATGATCCAGGCAGTGGCAACCTGACAGCAATCGGTTGGAACATCAAAAGCTCGAAAAAGAAAGTCGTAGCTGTTGATCCACGTGTCATTCCACTTCGTTCGACAGTCAAAGTGTATTACAAAGGGAAGTTGAAAGGGACATATACAGCTGCTGATACTGGCGGTGCCATCAAAGGTAAGAAGATGGATATCCTTTACTACTCTCGTTCAGAAGCATTCAACTGGGGTCGTCGTACCGTTACAGTAAAATACAAATGATTTCAAACCATCGGACATTGGTTCGATGGTTTTTTTGTTTAAGCAGGTCGTCAAAAAGCCTCTCTTCCTTTGAGATGAAGGGAGAGAGGCTTTTGTTTGATAGAAGAGTGGTTCATAAACGAACGATCAAGACGTCACATTTTGCGTAACGCGTAATGCTTTCAGAGACACTACCGATGAAGAAACGCTCAACAGCGTTTAAGCCGGTCGCGCCACAGATGATTAAATCAGCATCGTGATTAGGAGCAAGTTTTTTGGCAATCGTGACTTTTGGAGAACCGTATTCAATTGCAACTTCGACTTCCTGTACACCGCGATCTTGAGCGGTCTTGACATATTCGTCTAGCAATTCCTTCGCGTAAGATTCAGCACGTTCCGTGATAGTACGGTCATATGCTTCTACTGTTGCGAACGTCCGTGTATCAATGACGTGTGCGATGATCAATTTTGCATCATTTCGCAATGAAACATCGATTGCCGTCTCGAAGGCACGTTCTGCCTCTTTTGAGCCATCTACTGCTACAAGTACATTATGATAGACGATTGCCATGATGAATCCATCCCTTCGTAATCGATATGATGAGTACACCCTAATTATACCATTCTCTTACTGGAAGCGGACGAAACATTCAACGAGTTCTAAAAATTGTCCTACCTTTCCATTCCATCGTAAGATGGAGTCAGTGAAAGGGGGCGATGCCAAGATGAGGCACGCGTTAATTACAGCAGGTACAAAAGGACTGGGAGAACGAGTAACACGCCAGTTATTGGAAGAAGGATGGAAAGTAACGGCGTTCCATCGTTCCGAACCCGAGTTTACACATCCGAATCTTGTGACGATTCAAGCAGACGTGACGAACCAAGAAGAAGTGGAACACGCAGCTCAACAAGCAATTAACGAGCAAGGTCGGATTGATGCGTTGATACTTAATGCAGGACCATATATATTCGAGCGGAAAGCATTAGTAGATTATAGCGATCAAGAATGGAATGAAGTCATTACCGGGAATCTGACCGCTAGTTTCTGGTTGTTACGTCAAGTATTACCCGTCATGCGTAAGCAAGCCTATGGTCGAATCATCACGTATGGTTTTCCGGAAAGTGCGACAGCGCCAGGATGGGTGTACCGGGCGGCGTTCGCTGCTGCTAAAAGCGGGATGGTGAGTTTGACGAAGAGTGTGGCGCTTGAAGAGGCAGAGCACGGCATTACGGTCAACATGGTCAATCCGGGGAACATCGTCGGTGATAACAAGACGAAACGGATTTCCGAAGCAGAGCAAGATGAAGAAACACCAGTCGGAAGAACGGGTGTCGGGGAAGATATCGCTCGCGCCATCTCCTTCTTACTCGCAGAAGAATCAAGTATGATCACAGGTGCGATTCTTGATGTGACAGGGGGCGTCAATGTCGTCCATCAATCCCGTAAGTAAATAAAAAACACCTAATCCATCGCTTGGATTAGGTGTTTTTACTGATTTAAGATGATGGAATCGATTGAAGGTGTTTTGGTGTGCGAGTTAACGCAACCGGACCTTCCGCAGTAAGATGGATATCATCTTCGATCCGGACGCCACCGACTCCGGGAACATAGATACCTGGTTCGAGCGTGTAGACGATACCAGCTTCAGCCGTCAGTAAGTTGTTCGAAGCGAGGGACGGGAATTCGTGAACCTCGATTCCGAGTCCGTGACCAACGCGATGTGTGAAGTACTGCCCGTAGCCAGCCTCTATGATGACGTCGCGGGCTGCTTTATCCAACGAGCCGAGTGTCGTACCGATCTGACTCGCTTTTGTCGCGGCTTCAAGTGCTTGGCGGACCGTTTCATAGATTTTAGTCTGTTCTTCGCTTGCCTGACCATAAATGAAGGTCCGTGTAATGTCTGAACAGTAGCCTTTCCAAATGACACCGAGATCGAATAGGACGAAATCGCCTTCTTGGATGACACGGTCACCTGGGACACCGTGTGGATCAGCACTGTTTGCACCAAATAGGACAAGCGTATCGAACGACATCTCGCGGACGCCTTTTTTCTTCATTTCATATTCGATTTCCGCAATGACTTCGATTTCCGTGATACCTGGACGGATCGCTTGTTTACCGATTTCGATCGCTTCATCCGCAAGTGCTGCTGCTTCTTGAAGGATAGCAATTTCTTCCGGTGTTTTCTTCAAGCGAAGCGCTTGTAAGGACTCACCAATATCAAGAATGGCTGCATTTTCAAGATGTGAGCTCAGTTCTTGATATCGACTAAACGTCATATGTTCACCTTCAATACCGATCCGATTGTTTGAATGTTCAAATGTCTTGAATAATTCAGCTAAACGATCGAATGGATTTTCATGATCCTCATACGTGACGACGTCTCCTTCCCAAGGACTCGCTGCAACGATACTTGCTTCGAGTGCCGGACAGAATAATACACGTTTGCCGGTTACATCAACGAGGACTGCCATGACACGTTCGTGTGGTTCTGCGTAGACTCCTGAAAAGTAAAAGACATTCGCCTTTGAAGTAATGACGGCTAAATCGATTCCTTGTTCTTTCAAGAAAGCACTAATGTAATTTGTACGTTCGCTCATATGTGACTCCACCTCTCTACTCATTTTCTACATAAGTATACCATCGTCCGATTCGAAAAACATTTCTCGTAAATCAGACTAGTACACGTTTTCATCTTTGGAGTAGTACAGTATAATGACAGGAGAGTAGAAAAAAGGAAAAGAAGGGATACAGTATGCCTACGAAACACGAACAGATCATTCGACATATCGAAGATCTTGATGTCGGAACGAAGATTTCCGTCCGACAAATCGCGAAGGACTTGACCGTATCCGAAGGAACGGCCTATCGCGCCATCAAGGAAGCGGAGAATCTTGGGTTCGTCTCGACGATCGAACGAGTCGGAACGATTCGAATCAAAAAGAAACAAAAAGAAAATATTGAGAAGCTGACATTCGCGGAGGTCGTGAATATCGTCGATGGTCAAGTTCTCGGTGGAAGAAACGGATTACACAAGACATTGACGAAATTCGTCATTGGCGCAATGAAGCTTGAAGCGATGATGCGTTACATCGATGTCGACAGTCTCGTCATCATCGGGAACCGTGAAAAAGCACACGAACTTGTGCTTGAAGCAGGGGCCGCTGTATTGATCACCGGTGGATTTGATACAACGGAGGATGCAAAACGATTGGCGGATGAGATGGAGTTACCCATCATTTCGACGTCATACGATACATTTACGGTCGCAACGATGATCAACCGAGCAATTTATGATCGATTGATCAAAAAAGAAATCTTACTCGTCTCGGATATCTTGATCCCTTTACATGATACGTTCTATTTACAGACGACGGATCCGATTTCACGTTGGCACGAGTTGAACGAACAGACGAAACACAATCGTTATCCTGTCATCGATGAACAAATGAAGGTCGTCGGTGTCGTGACGGCGAAGGACATCATTGACCGTCCACATGACTGGGCTATTGAAAAAGTCATGACGCGGCATCCAATTACGGTCGGCATTCGAACGAGTGTCACGAATTCTGCGCATCAGATGGTATGGGAAGGAATCGAAATGTTACCGGTCATTGACCAGTATGGGCGATTACTTGGGATCATTAGCCGTCAAGATGTCCTCAAGGCGTTGCAACTGGCGAATCGCCAGCCGCAGGTCGGGGAGACGTTCGATGATCTGATCACAGGGCAGATTAAAGCGGCAGAGGACGAACGGGGACCGTACTTATCCCTTGAGGTTTCTCCACAAATGACGAATTTCATGGGGACTGCTTCAAGTGGTGTATTGACGACGCTTCTCGTCGAAGGGGCGACGCGAATGTTGCGTCACATGAAGAAAGGTGACCTTGTCATTGAAAACGTCAGCATCTATTTCATTAAACCTGTTCAGATCGAGAGCACGGTAACGATCCGGGCCAATGTCTTTGACGTTGGTCGGAAATTCGGGAAAGTCGATGTCGAAATGTATCAAGGTACACAAATCGTTGCGAAAGCACTCGTGACTTCGCAACTCATCGATCGTTAAGTGAATACAAAAAGAACCGAAGTCGATTGACTTCGGTTCCTCTGAATCTCGCTCAGGATTGCTCCATCTCACGGACGACATATGGATAAATCTTTTTGTAACGGATGAATCCAGCGATGAATGAAGCAACACCGACGACGATTAAAATAGAACAGACCACTTTTCCGACGAGTGTCGTTAATCCGTTCCCGGAAACGAACTGATTGACGGCGAATAGGATGACGAACAGACTCAACCAAATGCTCGCTTGTGTATTGAACAAGTATTTTCGGTTCGTGCTTTTCGTATGGAACGCGCGGCGTTTTGCTAACAAATACCCACCAAGCGAGAAAACGATGAGGGCGATGAGGATGAATTGCATGTTAAAAGGACCTCCTTTTTGTCTTCATCTAGTATCATATCAAGATTAGAGGAGCTGTGCACAGTGAAAGAGCAAATCAAACAAATGATTGAAGCTGCAAATACGATCATCATTCATCGTCATGAACGACCAGATCCCGATGCACTCGGTAGTCAGTTCGGCTTACAATTGACATTGCAACACCAGTTTCCTGAGAAAACAGTCTTGTCGGCAGGTGAGATGGCGACATCATTGTCATTTATGGGGAAGCTTGATCGGGTAGAAGACGAATTATACAAAGAGGCGTTAGTCGTGATTTTGGATACGGCGAATCAAGCACGGATTGACGGGAAGATCGCGATGACAGGAAAAGACGTCATTAAAATCGACCATCATCCCGATGAGGATCCATACGCGTCAGTGCAACTCGTCGATACGACGATGAGTTCGACATCGGAACTGCTCGTTCATCTATTGAATGAATGGGGATACGACATTCCGGCATCAGCTGCTATTCAATTCTATGCGGGAATCGTCGGTGACACGGGACGTTTTCAATTCCGTGGTACGACGAAACGAACGTTTGAAGTCGCGGCGCAATTGATTGATGTAGGGATTGATACAGATTGGTTGTATCGCAATATGTACCAAACAGAACTGGCGGCGCTTCATCTACAAGGATATGTTCTTCAACATCTCCAATTGACGGATCAAGGCGTCGGTTATGTCGTTTTGACACAGGATACATTGAAGCAATTTGGAGCAACGGTCGAACAAGCATCGTTACTCGTCAATAGTTTTGCCGGTTTACAAGGAATGAAGTGCTGGGCGCTGTTCCTCGAAACGGATATGGAAGTTCGCGTCCGAATTCGCTCGAAGGGTCCAGTCATCAATGAAGTAGCAAAAGAATTCAATGGCGGTGGACATCCAATGGCGTCTGGTGCGACGATTGAACAGTTAAGTGAAGTCAAACGTGTCGTTAATCGTCTGAATGAGGTCGCTGCGAACTTCCAGTTTTAAATGGAAAAAAGGCTGCTCGGTCTCATTCCTCTCATGAGGAAGTGGAGCGAACAGCCTTTTTATGCTTATTTCGTTTTTGTTTCTTCTTGCGGAATGAACCATACGCCACGATCTGTGTGGTCTTCAATGACATTCAGTTGAAGTTCAGCGACCGACTTGCGAATCTTCTCAGCGATTTCTTCCGTTTCAGTAAAAGCAGTAACACCTAACTTGAGTTGTTCAACCTTTTCACGTGCGATTTGACTACGATTCAAAATCATGAGAAATGCTCCTTCCGTACCCGTCATGATATTTCTATACTTATTGTAGCGAATAATAAATCAGATGGCGAGTACTTGAGTTAGTTAGATATGAATGTTCTGAAAACTTTTTAAGCTTTCATCAGAAGAGAGAGGAGAATAGAAGATGCACTTAAATGTCCGGACACAATATAGTCCCTTACAAAGTTTGATTCGAATCGAGACGTACCTCGATGAGCTTGTTCATCGTCAGCTTGGACGAGCGATCATCTGTGAAACGACATTAACCGGAGTTCCGGCATTCATCGAGGCGTGTCAGCGTCGACAGTTACAACCGGTCATTGGCTGGGAACAGCGAATCGAGGAAGAAGACTGTTGTATCTTGTGGTTTGCTTTTTCTTCTGATGGCTTACGGCAATTGTACCGATTAGCTAGTGAACAACCGGTTATTGAAGCCTCATCGCTCATTGCGGTGCTCGTTCCGCTTCGTCAGGCATCGGAAGATATGACACGTCTACGTCGTTCCGTCGTGCAGTGGATGGGACACGTTCAAGGGGCGCGTACATATATGGGAGTGACTTCGAGTCGCTCGACGGTCGAGCGAGAGAGTCGCATGCGTTATCGGGAAGTAGCCGCATCACTCGGTGTAGAGACAATCCCGGTCGATCCTGTCCGTTATCTTCATCGAGCTGAAGCCCCAGCTTATCAAGCAATACGTGCGATCCGTGAAGCAACGACGTTCCAAGATCAAAAAACAGATCGTCTGATGCATTTAAAGACTCGAGAAGAGTTACTCGAAGACTTTACGGAGCGAGAAATCACGATGGCTGAGCAATTTGCCGCGACATCTGAACGCTTAGAATTACCGTTCCAGCAACGTCCATTACCACGCGTCGCAGAAGATTCGAATGCGATGCTGCGGACGCATGCTGAAGAAGGATTACTGGCACACGGTCATGAAAGTAAAGAGGCGGAGGAACGTCTCGCCTATGAACTGTCCATCATCGAACAAACCGGATTTGCTGATTATTTCTTGATCGTCGAGGAACTTATTCGACGAGCAAAGGCGAAAGGCATTCATGTTGGACCTGGTCGTGGGTCGGCAGCAGGCTCTCTCGTTAGTTATGCGCTTGGAATCACGACGGTTGATCCGTTGAAATATGGATTACTCTTTGAGCGGTTTTTGAATCCAGAGCGGATTTCGATGCCGGATATCGATATTGATATCGAAGATGAACGACGCGAAGAGGTATTAGAAGATCTCATAATGCGTTATGGAAAAGACCATGTCGCCCAAATCGGAACATTATCAACGCTTGGTGCCAAAGCCGCTCTGCGAGATGTCGGACGAACGCTGGAGTTTTCAAAAGATGAACTGGATGCTGCAGTCAAACAACTTGGGAAATCGACGACGTTACAAGGAATCGAACAAAATAAACAGACGTATCGCTGGTTCTCTGGAAGTGAAAAACGTCGACAACTCTTACAGCTAGCGCAAGCAGTCGAAGGTCTCCCGCGACAACGTTCGGTTCACGCAGCCGGCGTCGTCATCGGGTCAGAGAATCTCGTCGAGACGACACCCTTAGAGACAGGACCGAACGAGCGATACGTGACGCAGTTCCTGATGCAAGCATTAGAACGTCAAGGATTACTGAAGATTGACTTGCTGGGACTGCGCAATCTTAGTCGTTTGCGTCGGATGGAAGAATTGATTCGAAGAGAACACCCCTCTTTTACGCTCTCGCAAATTCCAGAAGAAGATCGTGCGACGTTCCAAGTCTTTGCCCGCGCTGAGACGGATGATATCTTCCAATTCGAATCACCAGGCATGAAACAAACATTGCGAGAAGTGAAACCGAATCGATTTGAAGATTTGGTCGCCACGATGTCGCTCTATCGTCCAGGACCGATGAAATTCATTGATCTGTACGCAAAACGAAAAGCCGGTCAACCTTATCAGATGGTACATCCTGTATTAGAAGAGGTGCTGGCGTCGACATATGGCATCATCGTCTACCAAGAGCAAGTCATGGAAATCACACGGCGAGTGGCTGGTTTTACGCTTGCTCAAGCAGATATATTACGACGTGCGATTTCCAAGAAGAGTACGGATTCACTCGAACAGGAACGTCTCCATTTTTTAGAAGGTGCACGAACGAATGGATTCGATGATACAGTAGCACATTCACTTTATGAACAAATCGAACGTTTTGCCGGATATGGATTTAACCGAAGTCATGCAGTCGCCTACTCAAAGATTAGTTATGCCCTTGGGTATATCAAAGCGCATTTCCCGCAAATTTTCTTTCTCGTTTCGGTGGAACAACCGGAACGCCTCGTCCGGTTGATGCGCGAACGACGTCTCCCTGTCCTATCACCGGACGTCTGGATTTCCGATTATCGTTCTTCACTAGAGGGAAAGGGGATTCGACTTGGAATCCATGTGATTAAAGGTATTTCCGAGCGAGAGTTCGAACGGTTAAAAGAAGCGTCGAAGCACACGGCGACGATCGCCGATCTATTGACTCATGTCGGATGGGGTAAAAAGGAACGAGCAAAAATCGAATTACTACTTTATAGTGGCGCATTAGACCGAGCGACGCACGGCGATCGTGGACTCGCTGAACAAGAGGTGCTCGAGTACTTCACGGAATCATCGAATACCTTATTACCGGACGAACTGGCAATCCTCGGGAAACGCCGGACACAGAAGTCATCGAAACGAAGCGATTCCGACTGGGCACGCCTGGAACGAGATGCACTCGGATTCTGGTTAACGTATTCTCCTTTGACGACAGCGATGAAAGCACCGGTCGAATCTGCTTATTTTCATGATCTTAGTGTCGGAGCAGACACGCATTATTTAATCTGCTATATTGATCAAATCCGAGAATTCAAGACGAAACGCGGTCAAGAGATGGCGGTCATTCAAGCGGTCGATGGGTATTCAAATGAAGAAGTCGTCGTATTCCCAAGTCAGTATGAGCGGTTCCGTCGTTCTCTTTATTTAGGGAATGTCTTATTGATCGAATTGAAGGTTCAAGATCGTGAAGGGGAGCGCCAATTCATTTTGGAACGGCTCCGGCCACTCGGACAAGATGTATTGTTCGTCAAGCTAACATCAAAAAATGAGCTAGCCACACTCGAACAATTGTTAGAAGCTGCGCCGGGCGATATTCCAGTCGTCGTTCGCTACGCTGATTCACGCGAGACGAAATCGTTACCGCCACTTTATGCGGTTCGGCATGATGAGGAATTATTAGCTCGTCTACGTATGCAGTTTGGTGAGGATCATGTTGTCCTGAAAAATGTGCCTCGCTCAAACTAGTAGTAGGTAATAAGATTTGTTATAATAAAGGGTAATTGGTCTGACCAATGCCACCGATTAAAGCAACCGACTGAAGGGTCAGAAAGGTGGTGCCGTATCGATATGGAGAAGAAACGAAATGCGTTTGAAGCCAATATCGCGGCGATTAAATTGATGATCGAACAAGATGGATTAGTTCCAGGAGACCGAATCCCATCGGAACGGGAACTGGCAGAACGACTATCCATCAGCCGACCGTCCGTACGAGAAGCATTACGGACGCTCGCTTATTTAGGCATCGTCGAGACACGGCACGGAGGCGGAAGCTTTCTGTTGAACCGTGACGATCATACCTATATTCAAATCATCGCTCAATTCTTAGTGACTGGCGATTCGAAGTTCGAAGACTTGGCAGGAACGCTCCGCTTGCTTGAGCAAGCAGCGCTCGCGCAGCTGGATGACCTTTCGGTGCTTGCACCAGTCGTTGCATCCGATGCAGCGTTTCGTGAGACGTTGATTCAGACGGTCGATAACGATCTGTTTGAACGAATCTGGCGACAAGTCAATGCCTTCCATAAAAGCTTCGGTCAAGGGGAACTCTATACGCAAGTGGAACGGGAACAACTCTTGAACCGCCCATAGATGACAAGGGGGAACTGAACGTGCAAGCATTTTTTCGAAAACCTAAAAAGTTCGTCACGTTGACTTCAAAGGAGCAACGTGTCGATGTGCCTGTTGGCTTAATGACAAAATGTCCGAAATGTAAATTGATCCAATATACGAAACAACTAGAAGCGAACCTACGCGTCTGTTCATGTGGATATCATCATCCATTGACTGCGCAAGAACGTTTTACGCAATTATTTGATGAAGGTTCGGTAACATATTTTGATCTGCCGGCAGTTCAAGCGGATCCCCTCGGATTTGAGGACTATCCGGAAAAATTAAAAGGAGATCAAGTCAGAACGGGTCTTAAGGAAGCGATCGTCTGTGGCGTCGGGAATGTGAATGGTCACCCACTCGTCGCTTGTGTCATGGATGCGCGATTCCGGATGGGCTCGATGGGAGCTGCCGTTGGTGCTGCAATTTCTGAAGCTGTTCGTTACGCGACGAAACATCGTCTACCTGTCACGATATTCTCTGCTTCAGGTGGGGCACGGATGCAAGAAGGAATGGTCAGTCTCATGCAGATGGCAAAATCAAGTCTCTTTTTAAAACAGCATTCAGATGCAGGGTTACTCTATATTTCTTGTATGACCCATCCGACAACCGGTGGTGTATCAGCAAGTTTTGCGATGCTCGGTGATTTCAACATTGCTGAACCGGGTGCGTTGATTGGATTTGCGGGTCGTCGGATCATCGAACAGACGATTCGTGAAAAACTACCGGAAGATTTCCAAACAGCAGAATTCTTATTGCAAGCAGGTCAACTGGACGATGTCGTATCACGACACGATCTGAAGACGTACTATACGCGAATCTTAAAGCTACATGCGGAGGGAACGAACCATGCAACCATTTGACCAACCAGTCATCGCGTTACGCGAAAAAATTCTTGAGCTTCATGACATGGCGGAAACGCAAGGACTTGACTTCAAGGAAGAACTGCAACTTCTTGAAGAACGCCTTCATCGGTTAGAACTCGATATTTACGGGAATATGAAAGCGTGGAATCGTGTTCAGTTGGCACGTCATCCAGAACGTCCAACGACACTCGATTACATTGAATCGATTTGTGAAGATTTCATCGAACTGCACGGTGATCGTCATGGGTATGATGATGCAGCAATCGTCGGTGGAATCGGAACGCTAAATGGTCGTCCCGTGACGATCATCGGTCATCAACGCGGAAAAGATACAAAAGAGAACATTCGTCGTAACTTCGGAATGCCACATCCAGAAGGGTACCGGAAAGCACTGCGTCTCATGCAACAAGCGGAAAAATTCAACCGACCGATCATTACGTTCATTGACACGAAAGGAGCATATCCAGGACGTGCGGCAGAAGAACGCGGTCAAAGTGAAGCCATCGCGAAAAACTTGTTTGAGATGGCTGGGATGACTGTGCCAATCATCTCGATTGTCATTGGTGAAGGCGGTTCAGGTGGTGCTTTAGGAATTGGCGTTTGTGATCAACTCTTGATGCTTGAGAACTCGACGTATTCCGTTATCTCTCCTGAAGGTGCTGCAGCATTATTGTGGAAAGATGCGAGTCTTGCGGAAAAGGCTGCAGAATCGATGAAAATCACAGCACCTGATTTGTTACGCCTTGGAATCGCGGATGCTATCATTCCTGAAGTCATCGGAGGAGCACATCTTGATGTGTCATTACAGGCGGATAAATTAAAATCTGTCTTGGTACAGAAGCTCGAAACTTTGGTTCATCTGACCAAGGAAGAGCTCCTCGATCAACGGACCGAAAAATATCACCAAATTGGCACATAAGCACCATGTAATCGCTATCATGATTGATATTCCTCATTTCCGGAATTGATGATGAAAAAGATAGTGAAAGTTTATGCAATCTGCCCTGTTGTAAAACAAGAAAACAACGTGCTATTTTAGATTCAGATTAATGGAGAGGTGATTAACGTGAGTTTAAAACGGATTGCTGTCTTAACGAGTGGCGGCGATGCACCAGGTATGAACGCCGCGGTGCGTGCTGTCACGCGTAAAGCGATTTTTCATGGCTTAGAAGTATTCGGTGTCTACAACGGGTATCAAGGATTAATCAACGGGGACATCGTCCAGTTGAACCTTGGATCAGTCGGTGACATCATTCAACGAGGTGGAACGTTCCTACGTTCAGCACGTTGCCCTGAGTTCCGTACAGAAGAAGGACGAGCAAAAGCGGTCGTCAATCTTAAGAAATTTGAAATTGATGCACTCGTCGTCGTAGGCGGAGACGGGTCGTATCGTGGTGCCCAAAAATTGACTGGACTTGGCTTCCCGACAATTGGACTTCCAGGTACGATCGATAACGATATTCCTGGAACGGACTATACGATCGGTTTTGATACAGCGCTCAATACGGCGCTTGAAGCGATCGACAAAATCCGTGATACAGCATCGTCGCATGAGCGGACGTATGTCATTGAAGTCATGGGACGCGATGCGGGTGATATCGCATTATATGCAGGACTTGCTGGTGGAGCAGAATCGATTCTTGTTCCTGAACGTCCTGAAGATTTAAAAGAAGTCCTCGATCGCATTCAAAGTGGTGTCAACCGCGGTAAGAAACACTCGATCGTCATCGTCGCTGAAGGTGCAGGTCGTGCTCAGGACGTGGGAGACGCTATCGCAAAAGAAACAGGTCTCGATACACGCGTCACGGTTCTTGGTCACGTTCAACGTGGTGGAGCACCGACGGCAGCGGACCGTGTACTTGCAAGTCGGATGGGGGCACATGCCATCGAAATCCTACTTCAAGGAAAACAAGGACGTGTCGTAGGTGTACGTGGTGGCAAGATGATTGATCTCGATATCGATGAGGCACTCGACGCAAACAAACATGAGCTGGATCTTGAAATCCTTGAGCTTTCAAAACAGCTTTCGATTTAACGAACGTCGATAGGATTGGAATGGGCAAGAGAACTTGGCCAAACACCGTAGGAGGTTTATGGAATATGCGCAGAACTAAAATTGTATGTACGATCGGACCGGCGTCAGAAAAACGACTCCCAGAAATGATCGAAGCAGGTATGAACGTCGCTCGTTTGAACTTCTCACACGGCGATTATGAAGAACACGGTGCACGAATCACAGATATCCGTCGTGCAGCAAAAGAAGCAAACAAAATCGTTACGATTCTTCTTGATACGAAAGGTCCAGAAATCCGGACGCATACGTTCGAAGAGGGAAAAGCACTTCTCGTACGTGGACAAGAAGTCATCGTCGTCAGTGGTGACGCAAACGAAATCGTCGGAACAAAAGATAAGTTCTCTGTTACGTATGAAGGACTTTATGATGACGTCGAAGTTGGTTCGATGATCATGCTTGATGATGGTCTCATCGGTCTTCGTGTCGTTGAAAAACTTCCAAACCGTGAACTTCGTTGCTCTATCGAAAACGAAGGTGTCATCAAAACGAAAAAAGGTGTCAACTTGCCAAACGTGAAGGTTAACCTTCCTGCTTTGACAGATAAAGACGTAGCTGATATCGAATTCGGAATCAAGAGCGATGTCGACTTAATCGCACCATCATTCGTACGCCGTGCGTCTGACGTCGTTGCGATTCGCCAATTGCTTGAGAAAAACAATGCGACTCACATCAAAATCTTCCCGAAAATCGAGAACCAAGAAGGCGTCGATAACATCGAAGAAATTCTCGCGATTTCAGACGGTTTGATGGTAGCGCGTGGCGACCTCGGTATCGAGATCCCGACAGAGGACGTAACACCAACTCAAAAAGACTTGATCAAGCTTTGTAATGACTTTGGTAAACCGGTCATCACAGCAACACAAATGCTTGATTCAATGCAACGTTTCCCACGTCCAACACGTGCTGAAGCATCAGACGTTGCGAACGCGATTCTTGATGGTACGGATGCAATCATGCTTTCAGGTGAGACAGCAGCAGGGGACTACCCGATTGAATCTGTCAAAATGATGCACTCGATCGCAAAACGTACAGAAAAAATGCTCGACTACAAACTCTTGTTGAAAGATCGTCAAACTCGCAGTGAGCACACAGTAACGGATGCGATCGCTCAAGCCGTTACGCACACAGCGATCAACTTGGATGCAAAAGCAATCTTGACACCGACACAATCGGGCTACACAGCATCACGTATCTCGAAATACCGTCCGGAGCCGAACATCGTCGCTGTTACACCAAGCGCACGTGTCGCACGTCAGTTAAACATCGTATGGGGTGTGTATCCAATCGTCGTCGATCATCTCTCAGACAACACGGATGATATGTTGACACTTGCTGCAGATACAGCGAAAGATGCTGGTTTTGTTACAGACGGTGACCTCGTCGTCATCTCGGCTGGTATCCCTGCTTTGACTGCTGGTACAACGAACATGCTAAAAGTTCACATCGTTGGTAAAGAGATCGCAAACGGTCGCGGAATCGGCGAACGTGGTGTTGTTGGTGAAGTCGTCATCGCAAACAATGCTGAAGAAGCAAATGCGAAAGCGAAACCAGGCATGATCCTCGTTACGAACTCAACAGATCGTGACATGATGCCTGCAATCGAATTGGCTGCAGCAATGATCACAGTAGATGGTGGATTGACTAGCCATGCTGGTATCGTTGGACCATCACTCGGTAAACCGGTCATCGTTGGTGTTGAAAATGCATTGACAGTCTTCAAAGACGGTCAAATGATCTCAATCGATCCATTGACAGGTAAACTGTATAACGCATAATTCATTCATGACGGACGTGACTTAGGTCATGTCCGTCTTTTTTTCATGAGGAGGACGTATGGAAGCTTATCTATTTTTGATTGCCCTCGTCTTCATCGGGGTCATCGCACAAAATAAATCATTGATCATCGCTGCTGCTTTCCTGTTGATCGTCAAGGCGATCGGACTAGATGGTCGATTATTTCCATCCTTGCAGGCAAAAGGAATCACGTGGGGTGTCACATTGATTACGGCTGCGATTCTTGTACCGATCGCAGCAGGGGATATCGGATTTAAGGAACTTATTCAAAGTATTCGGGGGCATATCGGCATCATCTCATTTTTATCAGGAATCTTCGTTGCGATCGTAGCGGCACATGGTGTTGGTCTGATGAAAGAAGACCCACTTGTCACGACGGCATTGCTTGCCGGAACGATTCTCGCAGTTGGACTCTTTCGGGGAGTACCCGTTGGTCCGCTAATTGGTGCTGGGATTGCTGCGCTTGTCATCGGAATGTGGGATATCATCGCAAAAACGTTCACGGGATGAGCAGGATCAGCAAAGAATACGAATTAATTTTTTGATAATAGTATGCAAGTTCATTCACTTTTTGGGTAATTTTGTTTATACTAAGAACAGAAACAAGATGGTCTATTCAAGAGTACAGCGGTACAAGCATGGGGAACGACTCTTGAGTGGACGTCTTTTTTTCAATACGGAAATGAAAGCGTTTTAAATTTCTGGGGAAAAAAAGGGGGATTATTGTCATGACGCAAACTAAAGGTTTAGAAGGAATCGTCGCGACGACATCGAAAATCAGTTCGATCATCGATGGTCAATTGACGTACGGCGGTTATACAATTGATGATTTGGCGGAGCACGCCTCATTTGAGGAAGTCGTCTTCTTATTATGGAACGACCGTCTACCAAAAGAAGAGGAATTGAAGCAACTGTCGGAAGCACTCATTTCCGAAGCACCAGTTGCGACTGCCGTTCTCGAGACGATGAAGGCAGCACCAAAGTCGGCGAATGCGATGGCAATGATTCGAACAGCGCTCTCTCAACTCGCGCTTTACGATGAAACATCAGAAGATATGTCGACAGAGGCGAATTACGCTAAAGCCATCAAATTACAAGCGCAAATCGCAACACTTGTTACGGCTTACGCGCGTATTAAAAAAGGGCAGGAACCAATCGCACCTAAAACAGGTCTTTCTTACGCTGCAAACTTCCTGTTCATGTTGACAGGCGAAGAGCCGACAGAAGTGGCTGAAAAAGCGTTCAACCAAGCGCTTGTTCTTCATGCAGACCATGAGTTGAACGCTTCGACATTCACGGCACGTGTTTGTGTTGCGACACTCTCTGACGTCTACTCAGGTGTGACAGCAGCGATGGGTGCATTAAAAGGACCTCTTCACGGTGGAGCGAATGAAGCCGTCATGAAGATGCTGTTAGAAATTGATTCGGTTGAAAAGGTTGACGAGTATGTTCATAATAAACTTGAGAACAAGCAAAAAATCATGGGCTTCGGTCACCGTGTCTACAAGGACGGCGATCCACGTGCGAAGCACCTTCAGGAAATGAGTCGTCAGCTGACTGCTCAAATCGGGGAACCGAAATGGTATGAGATGTCAGTTAAGATTGACGAGATCGTCCAGTCGGAAAAAGGATTGAAACCAAACGTTGATTTCTATTCCGCTTCTACGTACCATGCACTTGGACTTGATACAGAACTTTTCACTCCAATCTTTGCGGTAAGTCGAATGTCAGGTTGGTTGGCGCACATTTTAGAGCAGTATAGCGATAACCGTCTGATTCGTCCACGTGCAGACTACACGGGTGAAACGCACCGGACATATGTGTCCATCGAAGAACGTTAAAAGGACGGAGAGGAGTAATCCTCTCCTGATTTTTGATGTAGATTACAATTACTTAAGGGGGATTTTTAGACATGGCTACACTTCAAGGCGAAAACATCACAGTAACGAACGGTACACTTCAAGTTCCAAATGCTCCAATCATTCCATTCATCATTGGTGACGGAACAGGACCTGACATCTGGAATGCTGCGGTACGCGTATTTGATGCAGCAGTTGAAAAAGCCTATAACGGTGAGAAGAAGATTGAATGGAAAGAAGTCTATGCTGGCGAAAAAGCATTCAACAAAACAGGTAACTGGTTACCAGAAGAGACACTCGATCTCATCCGTGAGCACATCATCGCAATCAAAGGACCACTTACGACACCAGTCGGCGGCGGTATTCGCTCATTGAACGTTGCATTACGTCAAGAGCTTGATTTGTACACATGCCTTCGCCCAGTTCGTTACTTCACAGGTGTTCCTTCACCGGTTAAACGCCCAGAAGATACAGATATGGTCATCTTCCGTGAAAATACTGAAGACATCTACGCAGGAATCGAATATGCAGAAGGTAGCGAAGGCGTTGCAAAACTGCTTGAATTCCTTCAAAACGAAATGGGTGTCAACAAAATTCGCTTCCCTGAGACATCTGGTCTTGGAATCAAACCGATTTCAAAAGAGGGAACAGAACGCCTCGTTCGTGCAGCAATCGAATACGCACTTGAGCACAAGCGCGCTTCGTTGACACTCGTTCACAAAGGAAACATTATGAAGTTCACTGAAGGAGCTTTCAAAAACTGGGGTTATGAGCTTGCTGAGCGTGAATACGCAGAGCACGTCTTCACTTGGAACCAGTACGATCGTATCAAAGAAGAAGAGGGAACTGAGGCTGCGAACAAAGCACAAGCAGACGCTGAAGCTGCTGGTAAGTTAATCGTAAAAGACTCAATCGCTGATATCTTCTTACAACAAATCTTGACTCGTCCAAAAGAGTTCGATGTCGTTGCGACAATGAACTTGAACGGTGACTACATCTCGGATGCACTTGCTGCACAAGTGGGTGGTATCGGAATCGCACCTGGAGCAAACATCAACTACATGACTGGTCACGCGATTTTTGAAGCAACTCACGGTACAGCACCAAAATACGCTGGACTTGATAAAGTAAACCCATCATCTGTCATCTTGTCAGGCGAAATGATGTTCCGTCACCTCGGTTGGAACGAAGCAGCAGATCTCATCATCAAATCGATGGAAACATCGATCGAAGCAAAAGTCGTCACATACGACTTCGCACGTCTCATGGATGGTGCGACTGAAGTGAAGTGTTCTGAATTCGCGGACGAACTCATCAAAAACATGTAATCCGATCAGGAGGAATGAGTCGATGAACAGACGGAAGAAGATCGCAGTCATAGGAAGTGGCTTTACGGGCGCGACGACGGCACTTTACCTTGCCCAGCAAGAGTTAGGTGATATCGTCCTCGTCGACCGACCAGAGCAAGAAAATCCGACGAAAGGAAAGGCGCTTGATATGCAAGAAGCAGCGCCGATCCTCGGATTTGATGTTTCGGTAAAAGGGACATCGGATTATGCAGATATCAAGGACGCAGATATCGTCGTCATCACTGCCGGCATTGCTCGAAAGCCGGGCATGAGCCGCGAAGACCTTGTCAGTACGAATGCTGCCGTCATGACAGCTGTGACGAAGGAAATCGTCGCGCATGCACCAGAATCGATCATCATCGTTTTGACGAACCCGGTCGATGCGATGACGTATACGGTCTATCAAGCATCTGGTTTTCCGAAGGAACGTGTCATCGGTCAGTCCGGAGTCCTCGACACGGCGCGTTTCCGGACATTTCTAGCAGAAGAACTCAATGTTTCTGTGAAGGACGTATCAGGGTTCGTGCTCGGTGGACACGGAGATGATATGGTACCGCTACTGCGCTATTCTCAGGCAGGAGGAATTCCGATTGAGAAGCTCATATCGAAAGAACGACTCGATGCGATCGTTGACCGGACCCGTAAAGGGGGCGGTGAAATCGTTCAGTTACTCGGAAACGGTTCCGCTTATTACGCGCCAGCAGCGGCAATTGCTCAGATGGTCGAAGCGATTTTGAAGGATCAGCGACGTATTCTTCCGGCAATCGCTTATCTCGAAGGCGAATACGGATACAACGATATGTACTTTGGTGTACCGGTCATTCTTGGTGGGAACGGTGTCGAGCACGTCTACGAACTCGAGCTGACTGTCGATGAACAAGAAGCATTGAACCGCTCTGCGTCTACCGTCCGTTCGGTACTCGACTTATTAAAATCCTGAATCTAAAAAAGACGAACCTGTCACTTTCGACAGGTTCGTCTTTTTCGTCTCGTTACAGTAGGTGTTGCGAGTTTTGACAATGCGGACAGGTCAGCCGATCACATCAAACGATAGATTGTTCGAGCAAATCATTTTTGAGGAAAACGGTGCACCGGGCCATGATATAAGCTTCTTTTACATATAAATGTGTAAAGTAAAATGGTTAGTTCACACCATGTGATCCATGTAGTATAAAAGTTCCAATTTTAAAAAACATGTAGAATAAATGCTTGTATTAGGGTAAGGACAAAGGTACGTCATTTTATTCCACTAAGGGGGATTTTACATGCGCGCCGTAACGTACCAAGGAACAAAAGATGTTCAAGTCAAACAAGTACAGGATCCATCGATTGATAAAAACGATGACATCATCGTAAAGATCACCTCGACTGCAATTTGTGGTTCGGATCTACACATTTATCAAGGGAATATGCCGGCTCACAAAGACTATGTCATTGGTCATGAACCGATGGGCATCGTTGAAGAAGTTGGACCAGGAGTGACGAAGGTCAAACGGGGAGACCGCGTCGTGTTACCGTTTAACGTTGCTTGCGGTCACTGTTTCTTTTGCGAACATGATATGGAAAGTCAATGTGATAACTCAAACGGAAATCCGCATGTCGATACAGGTGGATATTTTGGTTTTACAGAAGAGTTTGGTGGACATCCCGGTGGTCAGGCGGAATATTTAAAAGTACCATTTGGAAATTTCATGCCGCTCGTAATTCCTGAATCGTGTGAACTAGAAGATGAAGCGTTGTTGTTCTTATCTGACGTTTTACCTACAGCATATTGGAGTGTCCTGCATGCTGGTGTGAAAAAAGGGGACACGGTCGTCGTACTCGGATCGGGACCTGTCGGACTGATGACACAAAAATTCGCATGGATGCAAGGTGCAAAACGGGTCATTGCGGTGGATGATCAAGTCTATCGATTAAATCACGCCAAAGTGACGAATAAAGTCGAGACCGTGAATTTTTCAGATCATGCAGAAAGTGGTGCCTACATCAAAGAATTGACGCAAGGTGGGGCAGATGTCGTGATTGATTGCGTCGGTCTTGATGGGAAGATGTCACCTGTTGAAAAAATCGAACAAAAAATTGGTCTGCAAGGGGGAACGTTGAGCGCCATTGATATTGCGAAGGATGCTGTCCGGAAGTTTGGTACCGTACAGTTGACGGGTGTCTATGCAAAAAAATATAATCAATTTCCACTCGGCGACTTTTTCACTCGGAATATCACACTGAAAATGGGACAAGCACCCGTCGTCCATTTGATGCCGGAACTGTTCCAGAAAATCATCAATAAGGAATTTGATCCGACGGACATCGTAACGCATCGAGTGGCACTCGATGATGCTGCTGCAGCCTATCAAACCTTCAACGATCGAACAGATGGATGCATCAAGGTCGTTCTAAAACCATAAGTCACTTCACATGCAAACAACCCATCCAAAATCGGATGGGTTGTTTGCATTACAAGAAGAAAACTGGCCACAAGATACCGACAGCTAAACCGAGTAAGAGACCAACGAATACTTGAAACTCAGTGTGACCGACGAGTTCATTCAGAAGAGGGGTCTCATGACGAATTCCCTTAAAATAATCATTGAGTAATTTTGCCTGAACACCAACAGCTTGTCTGACACCCGTCGCGTCATACATGATGATTGTGGCAAATATGGCAGCTAGTGCGAAGAGCGAAGATGAGAAGCCTTCCTGAAAACCGATGACCACGGCTAACGCGACGACAGTCGAGCTATGTGAACTAGGCATACCACCGGAAGCAAACATGATCTCCAGGTCGAACTTTCGGGTCCGTACCAAACTCGTAACAAGCTTCGCTGCTTGAGCGATGAACCATGCCGTGATGGCTGCAAAAAGGGGATGATTCCATTCCATACATTCTACCTCCTACGATTGACGATATGTATTGATTCCCCGTTTTTATCGCTTTTACACGAATGATCAAGAGGGATTCATCGTCTCCTTTAAAGATTATGTAAAGAAACAGCAGAAAGATTTGTGATTTTCCAGTAAAAGTCGGTAAGATGAAGACAGACGAAGCGGATTCCACGGAATTCCTCATTCGAAAGAACGAAACTTGAGGGGGATGCAAGGTTTGAAAGATAAAATTATCGTGGTAGATGATGAATTGTCGATTGCAACACTATTGAAGTTTAATTTAGAGCAGGCTGGTTTTGTCGTCGAAACGGCACATGATGGAATGTCAGGTTTGAAATTAGCGGAAAAACAAGATGCCGCACTGATCGTACTGGACCTTATGTTGCCGGAACTCGATGGTCTGGAAGTATGTAAACGACTACGTCAACAGAAAATCAATACACCGATCTTGATGCTGACGGCAAAGGATGATGAGTTTGATAAGGTGCTCGGTCTAGAACTCGGTGCGGACGATTACCTGACAAAACCGTTTAGCCCACGCGAAGTCGTTGCCCGTGTAAAAGCGATTTTACGACGGATGAGTCATCAGACAGCATCCCCGGATGAGGTCACGGACGGAACGATTCTGATTGGTGACGTCAAAATCGTTCCGGATAACTACGAAGCTTTCAAAGCAGAAGAACGTCTTGAACTTACTCCTAAGGAATTTGAATTGCTCGTATATCTCGCTAAAAATAAAGGACGTGTCTTGACACGAGATCAACTGTTATCCGCGATTTGGAATTATGATTTCGTCGGCGATACGCGTATCGTGGATGTGCATATCAGTCACGTCCGTGAAAAAATCGAACCGAATACGAAAAAACCGATTTATATCAAAACGATTCGCGGTCTCGGGTATAAGATGGAGGAGCCGAAACCAGAATGAGTAAGTATCGGAAACGGTTCATCTTTAAAATGATTTCTTTCATTAGTTTGGTGCTTGTTGCACTCGGTTTTCTACTTGGACAATCATTTAAGGAATTCTATGTTCAAAATGAAAAAGAAAAACTGATGGATGAAACCTCGCTTGTCGAGACGATCCTACAAGGGCGCGAAGTTTCTGATATGGCACAGTACGTGAATCAATTGTATGCCGAATCCAATTTTGACATGATCTTATTTAACGGACGTGGGGAAATCATCGCAGGTACCCCTGTTGATGTCACGAAACTGAAAGTAGCAACGCTCAATTTCTCAGCGATTCCCAAAGATGGCACGTTTGAATCGAAGACGGATGACAGTGTCGTCCAGTTCACGAAGCCTGTTCCAACAGCAGATGGTGGAGAAGTGTACGTCAGTTTCATTCGTTATGCTAAAGATTTGAATATTATCTATTCACGGATTTGGACGGTCATTTTCTTCTCACTCCTTGCTTCGCTCGTAATCATCTTTTTGACAATCTATCGTTCAACGAAACGGTTCCTACGACCAATCGCGGAGGCGACCGATGTGTTGCACGAACTGTCACATGGGAATTACAAGTCACGCGTCTACGAGTTAGCGGCACCAGATGAATCACGTGATTTAGGACGCTCGATCAATCTCCTCGCACGAAATCTAGAGAATGCATCATCCGGTGAAGCGATGCAACGGGCACGACTCGAATCCTTGATCGAATACATGGGAGCGGGTCTCATGCTGATTGATGAAAAGGGTTATGTACTACTTGTTAACCGTACCTATCGGGAGATGTTCCATATTCACGAACCATCTAGTGGAAAATTATATTACCGCGTACTTCCGAACGAAAAGATGAGTCAGGTGATTGAAGATGTCTACCTGACAGAAAAACCGAATCGCAAACAATCGAGTGTCCGTTTCGGCATCAACAGTCGGACGTTTATGGTCAGTGCCGCACCGATTTTTGATAAGAACGGTCGCGTGCAAGGAACGACCGTTGTCTTCAACGATATTACGGAAATTAAAAAGCTGGAACAGATGCGCAAAGACTTCGTTGCGAATGTCAGCCACGAATTAAAAACACCACTGACGTCCATCAAGGGGTTTGCAGAAACGTTACTCGATGGTGCGCAAGATGTTCCGGAAATCCGGGAACAATTTTTGCGGATCATTCATGATGAATCAGAACGAATGCAGACATTGGTCGAAGACTTGCTCGAACTATCGCGACTGGAACAAGACAACTATCAGCTTGAGACAGCGATCGTTGATGTGACGAGTCTCGTTCGCGAAACCGCAGAGCTGTTGCATCGGCGAGCAGCGGAAAAAGAGATGATGATTCATATCGAAACGGAAGAGGAAGTCTTCATCCGGGCAGATTTGAATCGGTTGAAACAAGTCGTAGTCAACTTAGTTGCGAATGCGTTGAACTACACACCGAACGGTGGTAACGTCTGGATTCAACTCGAGGATGGAGAAGAGTCTGTCCAACTCATCATCAAAGATGATGGGATTGGTATTCATCCGAAGGAGACGCAGCGTATCTTCGAACGGTTCTATCGTGTCGATAAGGCGCGAAGCCGTAATTCAGGTGGAACGGGTCTCGGGCTGGCCATTGTTAAACACATCGTTGATCTTCACCATGGAGAAATTGATGTCGAATCGGCGGAGCAACAAGGAACGACGTTTACGATTCGTTTACCAAAACATGGCTGAATTTCACAGTGGATTCACAATTCCTTAATAGATGTATCTTATGATGAAAGTACCTTCTTCATCATCTGTATGGCGACTGGATCAGCTCCCATGTCGTCATGCCCTTGGCGGTTGACTCTCCTTGAGTCAATCGTCTTTTTTTGGTCATTTTTAGCGAACAAATGTGTGCAGAGTGATACAATAAGGACAGCAAATCGATTAAAGGGGCGTAGATGATGGAAAATAAATTGTTATTGATTGATGGGAACTCATTGACTTATCGGGCGTTTTTCGCTTTACCACCAATGACGGACGCGCAAGGACGAAATACGAACGCAGCCTATGGCTTTACGATGATGTTATTGAAGTTGCTTGAAGAAGAGCAACCGACACATATGCTCGTTGCCTTTGATGCTTCGAGTGAAACATTCCGTCACGATGTCTATCAGGAGTATAAAGGAAGTCGGGAAAAAACACCGTCCGAACTACGAGAACAATTCCCGATCGTCCGAGACATCTGTGAAGCACTCGGTATTCAAATGATGGAACTCCATCGCTATGAGGCAGATGATTTGATTGGTACGCTCGCACGGACAATGCCAACGGATCGGACGCGGATTGTCACAGGAGACAAAGATTTACTTCAACTTGTCACGGATAAGGTCGAAGTCTTGATCACGAAGCGTGGGATCACGGACGTCCAATGCATGACAGAGGAACTGTTTGCTGAGACGTATGGTGGTCTAAAGCCGATTCAAATGATTGATTTGAAGGGGTTGATGGGTGATAAATCGGATAATATTCCAGGGATTCCTGGGATTGGTGAAAAGACGGCTGTTAAATTAATTTCGGCATACGGTTCTGTTGAAGGACTGTACGAACATGTCGAGGATTTAAAAGGGAAGCAGAAAGAAAAAGTCATCGCGAACGAAGAGCTCGCACGACTGTCGAAAGAACTCGCGACAATCAAGGTGGATGTCCCGCTCGAGACGACGCTAGATGATTTGCAAATTCGCAATGTCGATACCCAAGTTCCTTATTCATTGTTCCAGTCACTTGGCTTCAAGTCATTGACGAATCGATTCGCCCCTGTCGTCAAAGAAGAGGATAAAGAACAATTAAACGTCGTGACGATCACTTCACTTCCTAAAGACGTCACGGATGCCATATTGATTGCAGAACAGCTTCGAGAAGATTACATGGAAGAAGACATCATTGGATTTGCGATAGCAACGCCTGACACGATCTATGTTGCTGCTCCGACGCTCGTCGAGGATCCAGCATTCCGTCAATGGATCGAGTCGGAACATCAAAAGATTTGTCTCGATGCGAAACAAGTCGCATTTGCATTGCGTAAACACGGCTTGACATTGAACGGGTACGAAGATCTGTTATTAGCAGGCTATTTGTTAAACTTAAGTGGCGGTACCACACTCGCTTCGATCGCTGGTCATTATGCATTAATGGCGCCGAATGAGGAAGCAGTACTCGGTAAGGGGGCGAAACGTCTCGCGCCAGAAGATGAAGCTCTTCATCCTTATTTAGCTGAGAAAGCACGGATGGTTGAATTGCTGTTCCCAAAAGTCCGAGAAGAACTGAAGGCGAATCAACAATACGAGTTATATGAAACGTTAGAGCGTCCACTATCAGGTGTCCTCGCTGAGATGGAATGGACTGGGATTCGCGTAGACGTCGCGACGCTCCAAGAGATGCAAGCGGATCTTGCTGGGCGTTTAACAGAACTTGAGACATTGGTCTTTGAAGCAGCAGGTGAGTCGTTCAATATTAATTCTCCGAAACAACTCGGTGTAATTTTGTTTGAAAAACTCGAACTCCCTGCCTTTAAGAAAACAAAGACGGGCTACTCGACTGCCGCAGATGTCCTTGAAAAACTGCGTCCGCTGCACCCGGTCATCGATCACATCATGCTTTACCGAGAACTGCAAAAGTTGCAGTCGACGTATGTTGAAGGATTGCAAAAAGTCATCAAGGAAGATGGAAAAATCCATACTCGTTTTGCTCAGACAATCGCTCAAACAGGTCGTTTAAGTTCGGTCAATCCGAACCTTCAGAATATCCCGATCCGGATTGAAGAAGGACGGAAGATTCGAAAAGCCTTCGTTCCGAGTCAAACAGGCTGGTCATTGTACGCTGCTGATTATTCACAAATCGAATTACGTGTCATGGCCGATATGTCGCAGGATCAGACGCTTGTCGATGCGTTCCTCCATGATGAGGATATTCATACTCAAACGGCAAGTAGTGTCTTCGGTGTCGAACCGGAAGATGTCACAGGAAACATGCGGCGTCAGGCGAAAGCCGTCAACTTTGGAATCATTTACGGAATCAGCGATTATGGATTGTCTCAAAACTTGAACATCACACGCAAAGAAGCGCAATCATTCATCGATCGTTATTTCGAGTTGTTCCCGCAAATCAAACAGTTCATGGATACAGCAATCGAGACGGCACGAGCAAATGGATTCGTCGAAACGTTGATGAACCGTCGCCGCAATATTCCGGATATCAATTCGAAAAACTTTAACTTACGTGGTTTTGCTGAACGTACTGCGATCAATACACCGATTCAAGGTTCGGCTGCAGATATCATTAAAAAAGCAATGCTTGATGTTCATGCTGCTTTGAAAGCATCTAATCTGAAGGCACGCTTGTTATTACAAGTACACGATGAATTGATTTTTGAAGCACCAGACGAAGAACTCGACGCGTTACAAGCACTTGTCAAACAAGCGATGGAGCAGACCGTCGAACTATCCGTACCGCTACGCGTCGATGGGGGCGCAGGGCATACGTGGTACGAAACGAAGTAAGCAAGGAGGAATAGATGTGCCTGAATTACCTGAAGTCGAGACCGTTCGCCGCAGTTTAGAACGTTCGGTCTCTGGAAAGACAGTCTCTTCCGTCAAAGTCTACCATCCGAAAATGATTCGGGGGATGGAAGTGGCGCCATTTGCAGATGCCTTACATCAAGAAAGGATCGAACGCGTCGAACGTCGCGGAAAGTTCCTGCTCTTTGATTTTGATCGTTTTTATCTCGTCAGCCATTTGCGGATGGAAGGAAAGTACTTCCCATATCCACAACCGGTTGAACGGGATAAACATACGCATGTCGTCTTCCGTTTCACGGATGGTTCGGAACTTCACTATAATGATGTTCGGAAGTTCGGAACGATGGAATTACGTGATAAGCAAACAGCGATGCAGACTGCTCCACTGGCACAACTGGAGCGTGAACCATTTGATCCGGAATTTACAGCAGAAGTGTTAGCGGAGAATTTAATTCGTAAAAAGAGAAGTCCAATCAAAACGGCACTGCTCGACCAGTCCATCTTCCTTGGTCTCGGTAACATCTATGTCGATGAGACCCTTCATGCTGCACGCGTCCACCCGTTGACGAAAGCCGGCGCCTTGACACTCGACGATATCTCACGCATTCATCAAGCCGGTGTCAACGTTTTACGACAAGCGGTGGAAGCAGGGGGAAGTACGATCCGGAGTTATGCCTCGCCGTCAGGAAAAGGTGAATTCCAGCTTCAACTTGCGGTATATGGTCAAAAAGGGGAACCGTGTCCTCGTTGTGGTACAGCCATCGAAAAAATCAAAGTCGGTGGACGGGGAACACATTTCTGTCCGACGTGCCAACAGGTTGCCTTATGAGAGTCGGTCTGACAGGGAGTATCGCAACCGGTAAAAGTACGGTTTCTAGCTATTTAAAACAAAAAGGAATAGCGGTCATCGATGCGGATCTCATTGCGCGAGAAGTCGTTGAGCCGGGAGGGCGAGCATATGATGCAGTCCAACTGGCATTCCCAGAGGCGTTTGAAAAAGGACGTCTTGTCCGTCCAAAGCTCGGACAAATCATTTTTCAAGATAGTGAAAAACGACAACAATTGAATCAGTTGATGCACCCGAGTATTCGACAACAGATGCTCGAAGCAGCAGATGCCTATGAACGTTCAGGACATTCTCTCGTCGTATTTGATATTCCGTTACTGCTAGAAGGGGATTGGCGAAACCTGTTCGAACGCGTCGTTGTCGTCTATTGCCCAGAAGATATGCAGTTAAGAAGATTGATGCAACGTAATGATTTATCAGAAGCAGAAGCGTATGCACGTATCCATGCGCAACTCGGCATCGAACAGAAAAAAGAGCTTGCAGATGATGTATTCTTCAATGACGGTAGTATTGATTCGTTATACCAACAAATCGATGAGTGGTTAAGTCGGTATGGTGATTGATGCAAATGATGACAAGTTATGAAAAACATGAAGTGCGAGAAGTTTCCATCTTCTCTCACTTTTTTTAGAGAACATAATGAAATCGCTTACATTTCATGATATAGTTCTATCTGTAAACGGAGCTACATCCGTCACATTGAAGGGGGATCCGCACATGGGAGTCAAGGTGGCAGTCAATGGTTTTGGTCGAATTGGTCGAATGGTCTTTCGACGTCTGATCGCTGAGGGGAAAAGCGAAGTCGTAGCAATTAATGCGAGTTATCCAGTCGAAACACTCGCGCATTTAATCAAGTATGATACGGTACACGGAAAATTCAATTATCCGGTCGACATCATCGATGGGGCGTTGATGGTTGACGGAAAAGAGATTCAAATCGTCAGTGAACGCAATCCTGAGCTATTGCCGTGGGGGGAACTCGGCATCGATATCGTCGTCGAAGCAACAGGGAAGTTCAATTCGGATACGGGCGCTGCGAAGCATTTAGTGGCAGGAGCAAAAAAGGTCGTCATCACGGCACCTGCTAAAGGGGATGTTCGGACGATCGTCATGGGTGTCAATGATGACATGTATGATCATGAAACGGATGATATCGTTTCGAACGCATCGTGTACGACGAACTGTCTCGCACCTGTCGTACAAGTCATCGACCGTGCATTCGGAATCGAATCCGGTCTCGTCACGACGGTTCATGCGTTTACGAACGATCAAAATAACATTGATAACCCGCATAAGGATTTACGGCGCGCCCGGGCATGCGGCTCATCGATCATTCCGACGTCGACAGGCGCGGCAAAGGCGATTGCGCTCGTCTTGCCACATTTGGAAGGGAAATTAAATGGACTCGCGCTTCGTGTTCCGACACCGAACGTATCACTCGTCGATCTCGTCGTCGAAGTCAGTCGGGATACGACGGTCGCTGAAGTGAACGAAGCCTTCACGAAAGCAGCGGACGGTGCGCTTGATGGCATTCTCGGAATGACGATGGAACCGCTCGTCTCAATCGACTTTAACGGAGAAGAACGTTCGACGGTCGTCGACGGGCTCTCGACGATGGTCATGGGTGGTCGTCAGGTGAAGGTCCTCGCTTGGTACGATAATGAGTGGGGTTACTCATGCCGCGTCGTCGATCTCGTACACCTCGTCTCGGCACACTTAGAGGCGATGGGAACCGTTGAAAAAGAACTTGAATTGAATTAATTATAACGGGCAGATCCCAGCAATGACGGGGGCTGTCCCGTTTTTTTTCTTAAAATATATTAATTTTTGAAATTTATCCTTGTGTATCTTTTTGATACTCGCTATAATTCAAATCGTGAACTTCAATCGGTCTGGCAATCGCAGCTTAAAGGGTTAGGACCTCTCTGGACTAACTTTCCCCCGTGGGTGCGAACGACTCAGGCGCAAAGTAAGTGATCAACTACTTTGAAGACCATTGAATGTAGGGGGGATCCACAAATGGATACTATGGGAAGACACATTATTGCAGAACTTTGGGATTGTAATCCTGAAAAATTGAACGACATGGAATTCGTTGAACGACTTTTCGTTGACGCAGCACTTCAAGCAGGTGCAGAAGTACGAGAAGTAGCATTCCACAAGTTTGCACCACACGGCGTCAGTGGCGTCGTCATTATCTCTGAATCGCACTTAACGATTCACAGTTTCCCAGAGCACGGGTATGCATCGGTTGATGTCTTTACTTGTGGGGATCGGATCGATCCAGCCATCGCAGCGAACTACATTGCTGAAAAGCTCGATGCGAAAATCCGTGAAAATGTCGAAATTCCACGTGGTATGGGACCTGTTCAAGTTCCAGCGGCTACTGTCCAGCACGTCAACTGACAATACACACGAATTCGTCAAGCCCTCGTCGTTCAGACGAGGGCTTTTTAATATGTCTGACGTCTGTTATTCTTAATAGTAGAAGAAACAAAGAAAAGAGGATGACCATGGGACTGAAGGAACGTTTGCAAAAACAGCTAGAGACATCCGATACACATAAAAACGAAAACCTACGCACACACTACTACGCAGCAACTGTGGAGATGTTATTTGCTGGTTTAGAAAATATCTTAAAGCAAGATGGCGGAACGGTTCGTCGTGTTGACGCGGAACGTGGAGAACTCGCTTTTACCTTAAAAGAAGTCGATGGACTTGCGACAGTCATCATGGTGGCAGGCGGACGTACTGCCGTCGATCTCTTCTTACACCGTGAAAGTCTTCTCGGACCTGATCTCGAGAAACAAATTGAGCGAATCTATGCATCACTTGATGCAGGGTATCGATTAAAGATGATTGGAACAAAAGAAATCACGTGAACGGAGGTACGGCATGCGCTGTCCAGCCTGTAATTTTAACGGAACAAAAGTACTGGATTCAAGACCAGTCCAGGATTTCGGTTCGATTCGAAGAAGACGTGAATGTGAGTCTTGTGGCTATCGTTTTACGACATTCGAAATGGTCGAGCAGACCCCTTTAATCATCGTAAAGAAAGACGGAACGCGTGACGAGTTCAATCGCGAGAAAATTCTACGCGGATTAGTGCGTGCCTGTGAAAAACGACCGATTTCGATTGAACAGCTAGAAACAGTCGTCAGTCGGGTCGAAAAGGCATTACGAGCGACAGCTCAGCATGAGATTCCAAGTGAGCAGGTCGGACGTCTCGTATTAAATGAACTAGCATCCGTTGACGAAGTGGCATATGTCCGCTTTGCGAGTGTTTATAAACAATTTAAGGACATCAATGTCTTTTTCCAAGAGCTCTCTGAACTGATGGAGCGACATCAGGAAAATGACCGTGAGAATTGAACGTGATATAAGAGAGGTCGTCTGTCCGGTCAGCGCACCTCTCTTTTTCTCCCTAAGGAAAGGACGAGTCAGATGGTAGAACGTGAACTTTCCGGTACCGACCTTTGCTTAGTGATGAGCAATGGTGTCGTCGACCGTGAAGCTTATCAATCTTTATATTATTTATACCAGCCGATTATCGGTGTTAAAGCGCTTGGGCTCTATCAAACGTTTTGGAGTGAGATGATCCCAGGGAAAACGAAATCCCAGTATATTTCCCATGCGGAACTCGGAACACTACTCGGGTTTTCCGTCGATGAGTTCAAGGAAGAGTTATTTAAGCTAGAAGGGATCGGGTTGATTCGAACGTTCGAAGCGCGCCAAGCCGCTTATCGTTACATTTATCAAATCCGGGTTCCGCTCGCGCCGAACACCTTCTTGAATGACGGGGTGTTATCGAGTCTGCTGTTCTATCGCGTCGGTGAAATCCGGTTCCGGTCGTTACAGCATCGTTTTCGGACGGAGCCGCTTCCGAAGAACATCGTTGATCGGACGGTTCGATTTGATCAAGTGTTCGACGTAAAAGCTGGTCTTGCTTCCGCTCATCAGCCGAAAGCTTATGCGAAACAGGAACGTGCGGTATATGAATTCGACTATTCGTTTGATCTAGAAGAGATGAAGCGACAGACCGATCGTTTCCTGCCACGAACATTTTACTCAAAGGCAATCGATCATCTGCTCGTGAAGCTTGCTTACGTCACGCAGTCGAATGAAGCATTGATGGCGGAACTGTTGAATGCCCGTTTCCGTCACGAAGCGTACTTGCCGATGACCGATGCTGAGAAGCAAGAACGCTGCAAACAGATGATGTTGTCAGCGAAACAAAAACTCAGCCGGGAGAAAAAAGCGAAGGTCGCCTCACTAGACACGATCGAGGTCGGAGACATCGAAGCGACGGAGACGATGGAAAGCACCCATCCGAAGCATTATGTAGCGAAGTTGCGAAAGGTCAAAGCGTTGTCTGAACGGGATGAAGAATTGATTCAACAATTGATCATCGATTATGAGATGTCGTCTGGGATCGTCAATGCTGCGTACTACTATGCGCTCGTCATCAAAAAAGATAATCGCTTCAGCAAGAACTTCCTCTTATCGATCGTTGATGATTGGAAACAGAAGGGATACGTGACGGCATCCGAGGCACTAGCGAAGACGCAGGAGCAGGATGAGTTGATTTCAAAAAAGCAGGAGCAAAAACAAGAACGTGCGCGTCAAACCGTTGGTGGTCGCCGGGGACGGACAAGCAACACGAATGGCGGTCCGAATCCGAAGTGGTTGCAAGAAGAGAAAGCAAAACAGCAGCAGTACGAAGCCTCTAAAAAAGCGAGTTTCGAAGCAGATGTTCCAGATGATGAAGAAATGGAACGGATCTTACGAGAACTGAAGGGGAACTAAAGGAGTCGAGACATGGAACATATTCAATCATCTATCGAAAAAATATTAAGTCGACCGGACGTCGCAGAATCGGTTCGAGCGATTCAACAACGAGTGTTGTCTCATCCAGGTGTCGTCATGTTCTTGCGGACACATCCGGAGATCGATCAACGGATGATCGAGCGGGGCATGCTCAAATTGAATGAATATGCGGAACAGATGGACGGAAATCGACTGATTGAAAGTAAGGCAGTCATCGAAGGGTACCAGCCGATCCTGCACGTCGAAAAAGGACAGATCGTCGTCTCGTATGAGAAGTCGCAAGCGTTAAAAGACCGAGAGGATGAACGTGCGCTTGAGAAGAAATTTAAGAGCCTGTTCCTGCCGGATGAAGTCCGCGATGCGAACTTCAGTGATTTTGACTTATCGACGACGGACCGTAAGCTTGCCTTGCGTGCGGCGTCTCAGTTCCTCAATCATCTCCGCTCGAAGGAGACGGTCAAGGGATTATACCTTCATGGTAGCTTTGGTGTCGGGAAAACATACCTTTTGGCTGCGATCGGGAATGCTTTGAAAAAAGAACGGATTGCAACGATTCTTGTCCATGCCCCTGGGTTTGTCGCTGAAGCGAAACGGCGGATTCGGTCTGACTCATTCGATACATTCCTCGAAGGATTTCAAACGATTCCAGTCTTGTTGATTGACGATATCGGTGCTGAATCGATCAGTCCGTGGGTACGGGATGAATTGTTCGGGATCATTTTGCAGTATCGCATGATGCATCGTCTGCCGACATTATTCAGCTCGAACTTATCTTATGATGAACTCGAGCTCCATTTCGGAATCACAAATGATCAAGGCGATAAATTAAAGGCTGCACGACTGATGGAACGAATCCGGACGACGACGCAACCAATCGAGTTCCTTGGTGAAAATCGACGTCGCTACTAATTTTTCTTGTCAAGGAAGCAACGAATTCGTTATACTAATGACACGTCAATAGACGATGCAACGATTGAGGATATGGAGTATGAAATGAACCAAACTAGCGAGAGAAGAACGGTGGAAGCTTCTCATGGCATCATTCATGTCTTTACTCCCTCATAGCACGAACGGGGCTAATCCGTTTGCGCCTCACGCCCGTTAACGCGTGTTCGAGCCGAACCAGTGCATGGTCCGGGAACGAGGGTGGTACCACGAGATTAAGACTCGTCCCTTTTTAGGGATGAGTCTTTTTTATTTTGTAAAAGGGGGAAACAGTCATGTCAAACATCGCACTTACATTTCCAGACGGCGCCGTAAAGGAATTTGCAGCCGGCACGACAGCTGAAGAAGTGGCAGCTTCGATCAGCCCAGGTCTTCGTAAAAAAGCCTTTGCTGCTAAATTGAACGGGCACGCCATCGATTACCGTCGTCCAATCGAAGAGGACGGTACAATTGAATTGATCATGCCGGATTCAGAAGAAGGGCTCGACTTGATTCGTCACTCATCAGCTCATTTGATGGCACAAGCCATCAAACGTCTGTATCCGGATGAAACGATTCATCTTGGAATTGGACCGACAATCGAGAATGGTTTTTACTATGACATCGATATGGAACGTCGTCTGACAGAAGAGGACCTTCCAGAAATCGAGAAGATGATGAATAAAATCGCCGGTGAAAACTTGCCGATCGAACGAGAAGTCGTCTCGCGTGACGAGGCACTCGCCATCTATAAAGAACTCAATGATCCGTTGAAGATTGAATTGATCGAGTCGATTCCTGCTGATCAGGATTTGACGATTTACCGTCAAGGCGAATTCTTCGATCTCTGCCGTGGACCACACGTTCCAGCGACAGCGAAGCTACAAGTCTTCAAATTGATGAGCATTGCTGGTGCTTACTGGCGTGGTGATTCGAAAAACAAGATGTTACAACGGATTTACGGTACAGCATGGGCAACAAAAGATCAGTTGAAACAACACCTCCACTTCCTCGCTGAAGCAAAAGAACGGGATCACCGGAAACTCGGGAAGGAACTTGGTTTATTCTTCACTTCTCAAGAAGTCGGTCAAGGACTTCCGATGTGGTTACCAAAAGGAGCAGCGATCCGTCGGACAGTCGAGCGTTATATCGTCGATAAAGAACTCGAACTTGGGTATGAGCACGTCTATACACCGGTCCTCGGTTCAGTCGATTTATACAAGACATCGGGGCACTGGGATCACTATCAAGATGACATGTTCCCGAAAATGGAGATGGACAATGAAGAACTTGTTCTTCGCCCGATGAACTGTCCACACCATATGATGGTCTATAAGAACGAACCACGTTCGTACCGTGATTTACCACTTCGTGTCGCGGAGCTTGGTGGCATGCACCGTTACGAAATGTCCGGTGCCTTGACTGGTCTTCAACGTGTTCGTTACATGGTTCTTAACGATGGACATACGTTCGTCCGTCCTGACCAAATGAAAGATGAGTTTAAAGCCATCGTTCATCTCATTCAAGAAGTCTATGCTGATTTCGGGATCACAGATTACAAGTTCCGTCTTTCATACCGTGACCCAGCGGACAAAGAGAAGTACTTCGACAACGATGCGATCTGGGAAATGGCGCAACGTGAGTTGAAAGAAACAATGGATGAGCTCGAACTCGAATACTTCGAAGCAGAAGGCGAAGCCGCATTCTACGGACCAAAGCTTGACGTTCAAGTTCGGACAGCGCTTGGTAAAGATGAGACGCTCTCAACAGTCCAACTCGACTTCCTCTTACCAGAGCGATTCGAATTGACATACAAAGGGAACGATGGACAAGATCACCGTCCAGTCGTCTTACACCGAGGTGTCGTATCAACGATGGAACGATTCGTTGCTTACTTGATCGAAGAATACAAAGGCGCATTCCCAACATGGCTCGCACCCGTTCAGGTGAAATTGATTCCGGTTTCTGGTGTTCATGAAGACTATGCTCGTGAAATCAAAGCGATCCTGTTGAAAAAGGGAATCCGCGTCGAAACAGATTTCCGTGACGAGAAACTCGGTTATCGTATTCGTGAAGCACAAGTCAATAAAGTACCGGTCATGCTCGTTTTAGGTGACAAAGAAGTTGAATCACGCGAAGTCAACATTCGTCGTTACGGTTCAAAAGACTCGAGTAATGCATCACTCGAACAATTCATTGCAGATTTAGAGCAAGAAATCGCAAATCGTTCAAAATAATTCATGTATACAAAAACAATCCGCCCTGCTGATGTAGGGCGGATTGTTTTTGTGATGGGATGCTTGAAAGAAACCAATTTCATACCGATGAAACAGGTAGAACATCCAACTGAATCTATCTAAAATGACAAATGTCATTTTTCCTTTAATTGGATAAATGATATAATAAACCTTCAGTGGATGAAATGTTTTGAAGAATGGGAAGGAAGTTACAGATTGAAGAAAACAACTCTCGCTGTATTCATCGCTTCTTCACTTTTAATCGGTATTCATCCGAGCGAAGCGAAGGCGACAACGATTAAAAAAACATACCGGATTACACCAAAAACAGAAGCGATTGACCCAGCAATCCGTAAATATACGACCTATAATGCAAAGACACGCAATCATTATACGATGCGTTCTTATTTGGAACGACTTGAAAAAGAAGGGGGAGGCACCCTCGTTCTAACAAAGGGAACGTATCTGTCCCCGTTACGTGTTGGTATCCCGTCCAATACGACGGTGATCCTAGAGGATGGTGTCATCATCAAAAAGACGACAGAGACAGGGACGACAAAGATTAGTTCGACGACGAGTGTCTTTGATTTCGTTGCGCCATCTGTTTTACGTCTGAATAAAAAAGTTGGCAAATATAACGGTTCCCAGAATGTTAAACTCGTCGGTAAGGGGAATGCACAGATCGACTTGAATCAATATGCGCGTGGTTCGGCTTTCGCTATTGCCCATAATCAAAATTTGTACATCGGCGGTATTACGGTACGGAATCAAAAGGGTTCACATGCGATGGAACTTGATGCAACGAAGAAGGCAGTCATCGAAAACATGAAATTCGTCGATGCCGTCATGATACCGAATACAGGTCCGAATGAATCGATTAATCTCGATACCCCAGATCCAATCACGAAGGGTTTCAACTGGAAGTGGTCGAATCAAGATGGCACTCCAAATGAAGATATCACGATTCGTAATAACTTATTCCGTAACATCAATGTGGCAATCGGCACACATCAATACACGGAAAACAAATTACACACGAATGTCCGGATTGAAAAAAACACGATTGACGGAACGAAGGATTATGCGATTTCGATGATGAACTGGAAGAATCCAACGGTCCGTTACAATACGATCCGAAATGTGCATCGAGCAGATGGGAAAGCGATGACGATTCTCGGTAGAGGAGTTGTCGGAGGGACGATTCGCTACAATCGATTGGAAGACGCGGATCGCGCGATTCAAATGCAACCGTTCCAAAGTAACGGATATGCTCCAATCTATAATACGTTTACAGCAGATCAAAAACGGTACATGCAACAAAATACAGTCAAGCAGGTTGGACTCGACCAGATCGTCTTATTCAAAAAACTGAACGAGTTCACGTATAAAACGGCAGAGCGTTACGATTTTATTCCATACTAAGACACAAACAAGCACCCAAGACTAGTGTCGAGGGTGCTCGTTTTGCGTTATGAACGCATTTGTTGAAGGAACGGTTCGATATTGACTTGAAGCGCTTCTGATAGCTTCTGACCGAGTGATGCATCAGCACGATAGAAGTTACAGATTGCGAGCAGGACCGTATTTTCATGACGGACTTGCTGAAGGTCGTTGACGAGGTTCTTCAAGAGAGCTGCTTGCTCTTCTTCTGTCAGGCGACGGTATACTTCTCCGGCTTGACCAAAGTTATTCGTCTTCTCGATTTCGAGACGACCGTGTTTATCATCAAGCAACGGTTGATTTTCTTCCGTATACTCGGGTGTTTCTTTTGGTTCTTCTTGATAACGGTTCGGTTCGTAGTTGACCGGACTCGTTTGCTGACCGACCGGCATTGCACCGTCACGTTGGTAGTTGTTCACTTGTGCAAACGGACAGTTGATTGGAAGTTGTTGATAATTCGTGCCAATACGGTAGCGTTGTGTATCTGAGTAAGAGAACAAGCGACCTTGTAGTAACTTATCTTCAGATGGCAACATCCCTGGAATCAAGACACCTGGGTTAAAACCAACCGATTCTGTTTCAGCAAAGTAGTTGTCGACATTTTTGTTCAATGTCATTGTACCAACGTGTTGGAACGGAATGACATCCTCAAACCAATCTTTTGTCGCGTCGAGCGGATCGAAATCGAACTGATCGACGTCAGCCGGATCAAGTACCTGTACGAACAGATCCCATTCCGGGTAATCGCCATCTTCAATCGCTTGGAACGTATCGTTTGAAGCATGGTTGAAATCTTTTCCTTGAATCTCTGTTGCTTCTTCAGTTGAGAGATTATGAACACCAGCTTTTGGTACCCAGCGAAGTTTCACATAAACCGTATTACCGTGTGCATTCACCCATTTGAACGAGTGAACGGAAGAACCACGCATTTTACGGTAGCTTGCAGGAATACCCTCATCCGTGAAAAGGTGCATGAGCATGTTCGTCGATTCCGGACGAAGTGTCATGAAATCCCAGTAACGGTCAGGATCTTGAATGTTCGTTCTTGGATCTGGTTTGAGAGAATGGACCATATCCGGGAACTTCATTGCGTCGCGAATGAAGAAGACAGGAAGATTGTTCCCGACGAAATCCCAGTTTCCTTCTTCTGTATAGAACTTGACAGAGAATCCACGTGGATCGCGGAGCGTCTCTGGAGAATGCGTGCCGTGAATAACAGTCGAGAAGCGGGCGAAAACAGGAACTTCTGTCCCTTCTTCTTGTAAAAAAGCAGCTTTCGTGTACTTTTTCATCGAATTTTTGACAGTGAAGACACCGTGAGCACCAAAGCCACGAGCATGTACGACGCGCTCAGGTACACGTTCCCGATCGAAATGGGCCATCTTTTCAATTAATTGATAGTCTTCTAATAAAGTTGGTCCGCGACGTCCAGCCGTACGTGAATTCTGGTTGTCTCCGATTGGTACACCTTGATTGGTCGTTAATCGTTTTTCAGTCATCTGTTATTCTCCCCTTTATGTAAGATTAAATTAATTATAAAACAATAATCATTCTAAATAAACAGTTTTGCTTGCGAATGTTCTGAATCTTTTTTCATGTTATGAATGTACCCGTGAAAAACAGGTTAGAAACTTCTTGCTTATCCGTAAAAGGATTGCTATTATAATCAAGTATGTGAGCAACGTTCTGTAAGAACATAGAAAGCGGCTTGACATCACGGGAAAACAAGTGCTATGATAGCAAAGTGAAATGACAACAAAGCAGAAGCATCCCGCTTCTCACCATGTATGATAACTCGTACTGGTTCATCATGAAGATACGCAATGTATAGCAAATGCTGTGCCTTGGCGTTCCTTATGAGTGTGGGCGGGAAAAACTGCCGACGCTTTTTTTATAGCGTTTTCTATCATTCATTTTTCGTGCAATGCACGATGGAGGTGCTAACCATTAGCAAAGATCTGTTAATCAATGAAAGCATCCGTGCCCGGGAAGTTCGTCTTATCGGAGCGGATGGTGCTCAACTAGGTGTCCAATCACGCAACGAAGCGCTACGTCTCGCAGAGGAAGCGGAACTTGACCTCGTCATGGTCGCTCCACAAGCGACACCGCCAGTTTGTAAGATCATGGACTATGGTAAATACCGTTTCGAGATGCAAAAGAAGGACAAAGAAACTCGGAAGAATCAGAAAGTGATTCAGATGAAAGAAGTTCGTCTTAGCCCGACGATCGAGGAGAACGACTTCCAAACGAAATTCCGTAATGCGAAGAAATTCTTGGAGAATGGTAACAAAGTGAAAGCGAGTATTCGTTTCCGCGGTCGTGCCATCACTCACTCGGAAATCGGTAGACGCGTTCTCGAACGCCTCGCAACGGATTTAAGTGAGTTCGGTGTTGTGGAACAGAGACCGAAGATGGAAGGACGCAGCATGTTCCTCGTGCTTGCTCCTAAGAAAGAAGACTAATCGAATCGAAGTAGGAGGGAATCTCTCATGCCTAAAATGAAATCGCACCGCGGTGCTTCTAAACGTTTCAAACGTACTGCTTCTGGCAAATTGAAACGTGGTCGTGCTTACACAAGCCACTTGTTCGGTAACAAATCAACAAAAGCGAAACGTAAATTACGTAAAGCTAGCATGGTATCTACGGGTGACTTCAAACGCATCCGTCACATGATCGCGAAGTAATTTATCCAATCGTATACAGATTTAGGAGGGAATTTATATGCCACGCGTAAAAGGCGGATATACGACTCGTCAACGTCGTAAAAAACAACTCAAATTAGCTAAGGGCTACTACGGCTCGAAACATACACTCTTCAAGGTTGCGAAACAGCAAGTCATGAAATCTCTCATGTACGCTTACCGTGACCGTCGTCAAAAGAAACGTGACTTCCGTCGCCTCTGGATCACTCGGATCAATGCGGCAGCACGTATCAACGGTCTTTCTTACAGCCGCATGATGCATGGTCTTAAATTAGCAGGTATCGACGTTAACCGTAAGATGCTCGCTGACCTCGCAGTTACAGATGCAACTGCATTTGCTTCACTTGCTGACACAGCAAAAGCAAAATTGAACGCTTAAGTTCTACAATTCGTCGGGGAATTTAATTCTCCGACGTTTTTTTCGATTTAATGATAAAATAAGAAGGCACGTCGATGAGACGGTCATATGATTTTTTTAGATAGAAGGAGAATTAAAGATGGATTGGTTGACACTTTTTGAGATGCAAGAACAGTTGGATAAACGGATTCAGTCAGAACATCAATTAACAGGCAATCAATTCGACGAGCGTCTGCTTGCCTTATTGGTCGAACTCGGTGAACTTGCGAACGAGACACGTTGCTTTAAGTTCTGGTCGAACAAGGGACCATCCGCTCAAGTCACAATTCTTGAGGAATATGTCGATGGCGTCCATTTTCTACTCTCACTAGGTCTAGCGCTTGAGTACAAGAAGAGTCATTTTACAGAAGGTGACTTCTATTTGACAGCAACAGATGCTTTTTTAGACGTCTATAACAAAACGAACGTTTTTGCGATCTCGCGGACGGAACAAAGTTATGACGTTCTGATTGGTGCATACCTTGCATTAGGTGCTACACTAGGCTTTACACAGGATATGATTTTCAAAGCTTACATTTCTAAAAATGAAGCAAACCATGTGCGACAAGACAACGGTTACTAAGGAGGAAATCAGATGAATGAACAATTACATATGCTAAAACGTCTCACGGACGCAACAGGTGTACCGGGAAACGAAAAAGAAGTCCGAAGCCTCATGCGTGAATATTTAGAACCTCATGCAGAAGCATTCCACCAAGATGGTCTCGGTAGTCTGTTTGCTGAACATAAAGGCGCAGGCGAAGATGCACCACGTGTATTGATTGCTGGTCACATGGATGAAGTCGGATTCATGGTCACGAAGATCGATGAAAAAGGATTCCTTCGTTTCCAACCACTCGGCGGTTGGTGGGGTCAAGTCCTCTTGGCACAGCGTATGAACATTGTAACGTCATCTGGTGAAGTCATTCCAGGCGTAATCGGTGCAAAACCACCTCATGTTTTACCACCGGAAGCGCGCAATAAGCCGGTCGACATTAAAGATATGTTCATCGATATCGGTGCTTCATCAAAAGTAGAAGTCGACGGTTGGGGAATTCGTCCGGGTGATACGGTCGTTCCACATTGCGAATTTACTGTGATGAAAAATGAGAACTTCTTGATGGCAAAAGCGTGGGACAACCGGATTGGTTGTGCCATCGCAATCGAAGCAATCAAACGCTTAAAAGCAGACGGTCATCCGAACACGATTTTCGCAGGAGCGACTGTTCAGGAAGAAGTCGGGTTACGTGGGGCTCAAACCGTCGCACACCTGCTGAAACCATCAATCGCCTTTGCAGTCGATACAGGTATCCCAGGTGATACGCCAGGAATGACCGATCGTGAAGCATTGTCTAAATTAGGTGAAGGCGTTCAAGTCATCATGTTCGATGCAACGATGATCGCACATCGTGGATTGATCGATTTCGTGACGAAAGTCGCAACAGAAGAAAATATCAAGTATCAACTGGACTTAACGCCAGGTGGCGGAACGGATGCAGCAAAATTCCATTTGTCTAATACAGGTGTTCCATCACTTGCATTGACTGTACCGATCCGTTACTTGCACACGAACGTCTCAATCATGCATAAAGCCGATTTCGAGGCAGCCGTCGATTTAGTCGTTGCTGTCACAAAACGTCTTGATGCGGAGACCGTCCAAGCGATCTACGAGGGGTAATAAAATAATGAAGCACATCGCATCAGCAAAGAACGAAATCGTTAAACAATGGAAAAAACTCTTAACGAAAAAAGGACGTCTGCAGACGAACCGTTTCTTGATCGAAGGAGAACATCTGATTGAAGAAGCTGTTCGCGCTGGAATCGTCAAGGAATTGATCGTGCGTGAATCGTACCAAGTACCAGGTTCTTGGAAAAGAAATGCCGATGTCTTTACGATCGATGAAGCCGTCATCAAAGTACTGGCTGAGACGGAAACGTCGCAAGGCATCTTCGCTGTCTGTGAGATGAAACAAGCTTCGGCACAATTAGAACGAGGACGCTACTTGTTGCTCGATCGTCTACAAGATCCAGGGAACGTCGGGACGATGATTCGGACAGCTGACGCAGCTGGATTCGATGGTGTCGTCGTCGGACCGGGAACAGTTGACGTCTATAACGGAAAAGTCATCCGTGCGACGCAAGGATCGCTGTTCCACCTACCTGTCATCGCAATGCCGCTCGAAGAGGCAGTCAATGCACTGCACGAGCAAGGAATTGCGGTAATCGGCACGGCGTTAGAAGGAGCGACGTCTTATCAAACGATCGCACCGATGGATGCACTCGGTTTGATCATCGGGAACGAAGCACAAGGCGTTGCGCCAGAATTGCTCTCTTATTGTGATGAGCGTGCTTACATCCCGATTCGTGGTAAGGCAGAGTCATTGAATGCAGCAGTAGCAGCAGGCATTTTGCTCTATCATTTTGCAAGCGTGGATTGAAACCGACAAGCGTTCATGCTAAAGTGAACATCAGGAATACATCATGGACGTTGATGGAACAGAGTACGTTAGGGAACGATTCAATCAGGGAGAAGCGGTCGTAGACTGAAAACTGCTTCGTGAATCTGCTAACCGAATTCACTCCGGAGTCGCACGAGAGATCGTGACGGGATGCGCCCGTTATCGCGCAATTGGAGGACTTTTCGATTGAAAAGTCAAACAAGGGTGGTACCACGGTGTTTACATCGTCCCTTCGGCATTTGCCGGAGGGACGTTTTTTTATATCTTCAACTAAAGGAGTGGGAAAGATGCGCGAGCAATTAGAAGCGTTACGCGATGAAGCGTTGACATTAGTCGATCAGGCAACAACACAAAAAGATCTCAATGACGTTCGAGTCAAGTATCTCGGGAAAAAGGGACCAATTACGGAAGTATTACGAGGAATGGGAAAGTTATCAGCGGAAGAACGACCAGTCGTCGGTGAGATCGCGAATACGGTTCGTCAAGCGATCCAAGAGCAACTCGAACAACGTCTGACAGCTGTTAAACAGCAGGAGATGGATGCGAAACTGGCAGCGGAAGCGATTGACGTCACATTACCAGGACGTCCGAAAAAGGTCGGTCATGCGCACCTCTTGCAACAGGTGTCAGATGAGATCGAAGACATCTTCGTCGGACTCGGTTATACGATTGCGGAAGGTCCAGAAGTCGAGCAAGATCTTTTCAACTTCGAGATGTTGAATTTACCGAAGGATCACCCAGCACGTGATATGCAAGATTCATTCTACATCACGGAAGAAATTTTGATGCGAACGCATACGTCACCAGTCCAAGCGCGGACGATGCTCGCTTCTAAAGGGGAACCGATCCGTATTCTCTGCCCAGGTAAAGTCTATCGCCGGGATGAAGATGATGCGACGCACTCGCACCAATTCATGCAAGTCGAAGGACTAGTCGTCGGAGAATCGATTTCGATGGCAGACTTAAAAGGAACGCTTGAGGCTTTTGCGAAGCAGATGTTTGGTGAAGCGCGTGAAGTCCGCTTACGTCCAAGTTTCTTCCCATTCACGGAGCCGTCCGTCGAAGTCGACGTTTCGTGTTTCAAATGTGGCGGTAAAGGATGCAACATCTGTAAACAGACGGGTTGGATTGAAATTCTAGGTGCTGGAATGGTACATCCTCACGTTCTCGAAATGGCCGAATATGATAGCACAAAAATGTCAGGTTTTGCATTCGGGATGGGAATCGAACGGATTGCCATGTTGAAATACGGTGTCGATGATATTCGCCACTTCTATACGAATGACGTTCGCTTCAGCGAACAGTTTTAAGGGGGAACGCAGATGTTAGTCTCAAAACAATGGTTGAACGAATATGTGGATGTCAGTCATACATCAGGACAAGACCTGGCTGATTTGATTACTAAGAGTGGAATCGAAGTCGAAGGCGTCGATGTCCGGGATGAAGCGTTGAACAACATCGTCGTCGGACGTGTATTAACGAAAGAAAAACATCCAGAAGCAGATAAATTGAATGTCACGACGGTCGACATCGGGCAAGACGAACCGGTCCAAATCGTGTGTGGTGCACCGAACGTCGAAGCCGGACAAGATGTCATCGTCGCACGCGTCGGAGCTCGCCTGCCAGGTATTAAAATCAAACGTGCCAAATTGCGAGGTGTCGTCTCAGAAGGGATGATCTGTTCACTCGAAGAACTCGGATTCGAAAAGAAATATATCCGAGAAGATGAGCAGGACGGAATCCATACGTTCCGTGAACCAGTCACACCAGGACAAGACGTTTTGGAGTTACTCGGTCTACGCGATGAAATCCTCGAGCTTGGATTAACACCGAACCGTTCGGACTGCCTCAGCATGTATGGTGTCGCATACGAAGTGGCGGCGCTTTACGATACGACACCGACTTTCCCGGTCGTTGAAGTCAACGAAGCAGAGCCAGCGACGGCAGTCGACGTGACGCTTGATTCAGAGGACTGCCCGTTCTACGCGGCACGAGAAATTCAAGGCGTGACGATTCAAGAGTCACCGACTTGGTTAAAAAACCGCTTAATCGCGAACGGCATTCGTCCGATCAACAACGTCGTCGACGTTACGAACTTCGTCTTACTTGAGACAGGTCAACCGCTTCATTCATTTGATGCTGAAAAACTCGGAAAACGGATCGTCGTGCGTCAAGCGCACGCAGGAGAGTCGTTCACGACGCTCGACGAAGTAGAGCGAACACTTGATTCTTCGATGCTGGTCATCACTGACGGTGAACACCCGGTCGCGCTTGCTGGAGTCATGGGTGGAGCAAATACCGAAGTGGACGGTAATACGACATCGATCATTTTAGAGTCTGCTTATTTCGCACCGATTTCTGTCCGGAAGACGAGCCGTGTTCTTGGACTCCGTTCTGACTCGAGTGCGCGTTTTGAAAAAGGTGTCGACCCACGTCGTGTCTTGTTAGCACTCGATCGTGCTGCAGCTTTGATTGCTGAACTCTCGGGTGGAACGGTTCAAGCCGGTGTCGCTCAAGCCGGAACGCTCGAGCTTGACGATCATTTGATTGAAGCGAGTGTCTCGTACATCAATCATCGTCTTGGTATGGAAATTGAAGGAACGGTCATGCAAACGTTACTCGAACGTCTTGGTCTCGGTGTTGAATTATCGGGGGATGCCTTGACGGTCAGCGTACCGACTCGCCGCCAAGATTTGAAAATTCCGGCTGATTTAGCGGAAGAGGTCGCACGTCTCTATGGATATGATGCACTGACTTCAAGCTTACCGTCTGAAGCGAGCCGTGGTTTCTTACCAAAACGGAACATCCATCGTCGTCATTTACGCCGGACATTGCAGGGAGCGGGTCTCTCACAAGCAATCACGTATTCATTGACGAGCGAGCAACGCGCGATGCAATTCAATGAACGGGAAGATCTGCATCCAGTCAAACTGGCGATGCCAATCAGTGAAGCACGTTCGACATTGCGGACATCACTCATTCCGGGACTCCTTGAAGTCGCACAACATAACGTCGCTCGACAGCATGCAGATGTCGCATTCTATGAACTCGGTAGTGTTTATCTACAACGAGATGCTTCACTTGAGACACTTCCAATCGAACAAGAAATGATTGGTGGCGTCGCAGTTGGTGTATCAGAACAACACCGTGCTCATGGCACACTTGTTAAAACAGATTTCTTCGTCATGAAAGGAATCGTCGAGACACTCGCATCTGCGTCTGGTATCACGTTGACGTTTGAGGCAGCGAGCATTCCATCGATGCACCCAGGGCGGACGGCACGTATTCTGCTTGATGGAGAAGCAATCGGATTCGTCGGTCAAGTGCATCCTGGTCTGTCAAAAGAACAGTATGGTCTAAAAGAAGTGTACGTCTTCGAGTTAGAGGCAATGGCATTGCGTTCGAAGGAAGAACAGGTCTACTCGGAAATCTCACGTTTCCCATCGATGACACGTGACTTAGCAATCGTCGTTGAGCGATCAGTGACGGCACAATCAATCGTCGATGTCATGACGGAGGCGGCCGGTCCACTTCTACAGGCAATCGAATTATTCGATGTCTATACGGGAGAGAACGTTGGAGAACATGAAAAATCGTTCGCCTTCTCTCTTCGTTACCAAAACAAAGAACGGACGCTCGTCGACGAAGAGATTACGACAGCGCAACAGCGAGTCGTTGATGCAGTGAAAGAAACTTTCAATGCGGAACTTCGTGCATAATCAGAATGAAAAAACAGCCGCTTTCCTCTTAGAGGAAGGTGGCTGTTTTCGTTTGACGAGATAGATTTAAGAAGCTAGTTCTTCTGCTTCAGATGATGTAGCTTGTCGTTTCGTAAAGATAAAGTACAGTAGACCACTTACGAGAACGATTAGACTACAGGATAAGAACATATTCGAATAGCCGATACCGCTTGCGACTGTGGCGAGAATCAAGGCACCGATTCCGAAGCCAGTGTCGTAAGCAAGGAAAAAGGTCGAGATGGCTTTCCCTTTCTGTGCGGGAGGTGCGAAATTCAAGAGGACGGTTTGAAGACCCGGGAAGATAGATGCCGAACCGACACCAATGATGACGGCAGCAGTCAATAAACCGGCAAAAGAAGGATACATGCCGAGAATGACAAAGCCAATCATATAAAGAACAAACGATGGCAATAACACGAATGCGGCACCCCGCTGGTCGAACAGTTTTCCGGCAATTGGTCGAATCCCGACCATTCCAAGAGCAACTAACGCATAAAAATAAGAAGCATATGCCACATGTCCGATCGAGTCCGTATACAGTGAAATGAACGCTGAAGTACTAGAAATTGCAACGCCTGCCAAAAGGGTCGCTACTAACAAAAGTGGACGCGATAAAAAGAGAGACTGGCTTAAACGAAATGCGGATGTGCTTGGAATATGTTGGCTTGTTAGTGGCAAACGCATCATTAACAATAAGGCGATGATGGCTAGGGCAGCAACCGTGACGAAATAAAGAGCAAAGGCTTTTTCTTGAATAAAGGTTAGACCGATGACAGGACCAAGAACGGATGCCAAGTTCATCGATAGTACAAAATATCCCATACCTTCGCCTTGACGTGTTTTTGGGATCAATGTCGTGACAGCGAGACTGATTGAAGAAGACAACATCCCAAAACTAAAACCATGAATGATACGGATGATGATCAAATAGAAGAATGATTCCAGTGGTAGGACGAGCAGGTAACAAATGCTCATCATTGTAAAGAGAGTCGCAGAGATCATCAAGACGCGCTTCAAATCGTAACGATCCAACCAGTGACCAATCAATGGACGAGAACAGACCGTTGCCAGGATGAAGCTAGTCACAATCCATCCGAGTGCTGAAGCAGAGACTGGAAACTGCTTAGCAGCCAGTAAAGGCAGTGAGGCATTGAGTAGGTAAAACGTGATGAAGAGCAATAGATTGATGACCAACGTCATGACGTAATGACGTGAAAATAATCGAGTGGTCATGAGGATTCCTCCTGTCGATGTAGAGTGAGTAAGTGTGTCATCCATTCACCGAGTTGTTGCTGATCGGTAAGGGGGAAGGTGGCAAGTAATCGTTGATGTGTCTCTTGGACAGCAGCGTCGATTTGGTCGAACCGTTCGATGGCTAAAGGTGTCAACGAGACGAAGTGTGTTCGTCCTTCTTTCGTTCGAGTGATGAATCCGAGTGTCTCAAGACGTGAAACGGTTTTTGTCACAGCTGGTTTTTCGATGATCAAATAATGTGCCAATTGAACTTGTGAAACAGGTTGTAATAACGCAACTGCTTTCAATAGCGCCCATTGACCCGTATGTAAGGAATATGGAGCTAAGGTAGCATCAACTTCTCGTTTGACGAGACGTGATACTTTGGATAATTGTCCGAGGACATCTTCTTGGGTATAAAGCATTTTTATTTCTCCTTTAGTTAACTAGTTAACCTTAAGAGTGTATCAAAGCTGGGTGAGAGGTGCAAGATGAAAAAACTTCTTGCATGTATTAACAGGAATGAGGTTCTTAAATGAAAAAGATTAAGCAATGCTCGAACGGGGTATGTTCCGTAAAAGGGTATTTGTTCAACTTAAAACATCGAGTGCTTACTCTTACGATAAGTTGACTGTACTATTTGGACATAGAGAGAAGAAAGGAAGAGTACATCATGAATCGACTAGCGAAGCTTCTGACTGAATTATTGCCAATTCCTATAAATGAAGCAATCAATCCATTGATCACGAATATCGCCACCGATTCACGTCAAATCAAACCGAATGGACTGTTTATTTGTATCAACGGTTACACCGTTGATGGTCACGATTATATCAATCAAGCAATCAAAAATGGAGCTGTGGCAATTTTGGCTGAACGGCCGTTTCCCGACTGTCCAGTTCCTATCATCATCGTATCGGATACAAAACGACTTGCGGGTCAAGTCGCGAATCGCTTTTATAACCAACCGAGTCAAAAAATGCGTGTTTATGGTGTAACAGGAACGAACGGAAAAACGACGACAACGAAATTAGCGTACGATCTCTTTCGGGCGACTGGTGTGAAAGCCGGCATGATCAGCACGGTCGGTGCACGGATCGATGAAGAATTCATCGAGACGCCAAATACGACGCCCGAAGCGATCATTCTGCATCGATTATTGTTCGAGATGGTTGAACAAGGCGTGACGGATTGTATTATTGAAGTGTCTTCTCATGCGCTCGCTGAAGGGAGAGTCGAGGGAGTTTCCTTCCATTCGGCAGCCTTTACGAATTTATCGCATGATCATCTTGATTATCATCATTCGATGGAAGAGTACGCCAAGACGAAAGCTTTGTTATTTCAACAAGTTGCTGCGTCAAACGGACAGACCATCGTCTTAAATCGAGAAGACGGTTGGAGTCGTGTCATGCGAGATGCCGCACCTTTGCAACCAGTTATTTGGTATACGACGCAACCACACCGGACGTCACAAATCGCAGTCGAATGGCTGACCGACACCATCAATGTCCGGATCGATGAGACGACGACACGTGTACCGACAGCTTTACTTGGTGAATTCAATGCGGCGAATTTAGCGGCAGCAATGGGATTATTGCGGGCAGGCAATGCCAATCTGTATGCACTGATTCGTCATATTCCAGAACTGGAGTTACCGAAAGGACGACTTGAACGACTGGAATGGACTTCTTGCGAAATCTATCTCGATTATGCGCATACCCCAGATGGTCTAGAAAAATGTTTACAGGCACTTACTTATATAGGCGAGTCGCTATCGATTGTCTTGAGTGCAGCTGGAGAGCGTGACCGATCAAAACGAGCGGAGATGGGACGAATCGCAAGTAAATATTGCGAACATATCATAGCAACTGTTCATGATGCGAGATCAGAGGCTCCGAATCAGATCATCGATGAGTTAATTGTTGATGTTCCGAAAGAGCGGTTAATTGGGTGTCACACGTCTCGTCATGAAGCACTCGTACAAGCCGCGCATCTCGCACATCGAGGGCAACGCGTCGTCATTGTCGGAAAAGGGCATGATGAGGTGGAACGAATCGGAACTAAAACGATTCCATTTAATGAAAAACATATACTGCTTGCGGAACTAGAACGGCTGTCTGAAGGAGAATCCGTCATTTAAAAACCGACCATTCCGCAAGGGTCATGGTCGGTTTCGTTTCGTAGCTAATTGTTGTGCCTTTTTTGTATTCGCAAAATGAGCTTTCGTCCAGTCACGCAGTTTGTCAGAGCCATAACGTAAAATCAGTGAAGCCGCGACTTGGTCAACCTTGGCGCCAGCACCTTTAGGAATGACGACACCTGTGGACTCACTTAACTTGTCCATCTCCTTGAGAAAAATCGCACGAGCGATGATGGATGAAGCAGCGACGGCGACATGAAGTTGTTCCGCTTTAGTCGAGAAGTAGACATTTTCTCGAACAGGATTCACGACACCAGATAGGTGTTTATAATAGACACTTTTTTCGGCGAACTGATCAATTAAAATCGCTTCTGGTTTCGTCTCCAGTTGGTCAAGAAGCCGCTCGATTACATCATTATGCATCAGGGCAGTCATCTTTCCTTGAGTCATCGTCCGTTGCATCTGATTGTATTCTGGATTATGTAGAATACGATATGTGTACGGAATAACAGCATGGAGATCGCGAGCAATTCGACGAATCTCGATATCGTTCAAATGTTTGGAGTCTCGGACACCGAGTTCGTGAAGAAGTGCGATCTGCTTTCGATCAACAAAGGAAGCGGCGACGACGAGTGGACCGAAGAAATCGCCTTTCCCGACTTCGTCACTACCAACAACGGACCATTCCGAAAAACCATTCGGTAACGTTGAAACAAGTGGTTCTTTCGACTTAGTAGACGAAGCCGTACCGAAACGTGTAGCGATAGCTTCGGCTTGCGGTCCTTGAAACATCACTTTTCCAGAATTATAAATCGTGATGACACAACCAGGAATCTTAGCAGCAAAACGGGCATACGGAGGAGACTTCGTCTCGTTCTGTTTGAAGTTCTGTATGACTAAGTCCTGTTTTTCTTTAGATAAGCGTAAAACGGTCGTTCCCATAGGATAACCTCCCTTTCCGGGATTAAGCATACCATCCTTAAGACCGATGGGGGACTTCTTTTCCTAAAACGAAAATGATGGTACTATATGAAAGAAGCAAAGTATGAGGAGGACAGAAAAATGGCTGATTCAGAAGGGTTGAACCGGACGACGATTCATATCGCAGGCAATGATTATACGATTGTCGGAACGGAGTCGCCAGAACACGTACGCGAAGTGGGTCTCCTCGTAGATACGAAGATTCGAGAAATCCGAGAACAAGCACCACAACTCGACGTTCGTCAAATCGCCGTCCTAGCGGCGCTTAATATTGGTAGTGATTATGTAAAAATTAAAAAGAATTTGGGTGAACTATAAACTATGATTTCTCTCGTTATCTTATTACTTCTCGCCTTAGGTGTCATGACAGGGGTCCGAAGGGGAGTTGTGTTGCAGGCCGGTCATTTGCTCAGCCTGATCATTTCCTTCATCGTTGCACTGTCGTTCTATGAGGAACTGGCTACGAAATTCCGATTGTGGGTACCATATCCGTCTACACTGGATGATGCGGGAATCGATTTGACGATGTTCGCGATTCCAAGTTCAGCACGACTCGATGAGGTGTTCTACAAAGTCTTTTGGTTCGTCGTCCTGTTCTTCGGTACAAAAATCATCTTATCGATCTTATTGTCGATGTTTGATTCGTTGACGAATGTCCCGATTCTAAAACAAGTCAAAGGGTTATTAGGTGGCATCTTTGGTTTCATCGAGATGTACATCTTCATCTTCCTGCTCTTGTTCTTAGCGGCATTCGTTCCAATCCAATCGATACAGGATGCGATCGCGGACTCGAGTTTAGCAAGCTTCATTATCCAGCACACCCCGCTTCTTGCGAACTGGCTGATGGATCAAGTTGGATTGATAAAATAAACAGGCTCCCACGATTGGGAGCTTTTTTTGAGGGGAGAACTGCACATGCGTACGATTCAAGATGCGATGCGTCATTTGGAACGGATATCGGTCTACCTAGAGGTCAAAGGGGAAAATCCATTTAAGATTAATGCTTTTCGGAAAGCAGCAAGTATTCTCGAAGCATCCGATGCTGACTTCATGGCGATCGAGGATTTCACGGCGATGAAGGGGATCGGGAAAGGAACGGCTGCTGTTCTAGAGGAATATCGGGAAACGGGAACGAGCACGGCACTGACAGAACTCGAACAAGAAGTGCCAGAAGGATTGATCGCCTTATTGAAGATTCCGGGTCTTGGTGGGAAAAAGCTCGCTAAACTGCATGAAGTCGGCGTCATTGATGCAGATTCCTTTGCAGAGAAATTAGCAGATGGTACAGTCGAAGCGATGCCTGGATTCGGCAAGAAGACGGTCGAGAAGTACGTTAAAGCGCTTGAAACGTTTGAAACACGACCGGAGCGATTACCATATGGTGTCATGCGAAAGATCGTCGCTGAATTGAATCAGACACTTGCATCGTTTGAGGCAATCATTCGTTTTGAAGTTGGAGGAAGTTTCCGTCGAGCAGAAGAGACGTGTAAGGATCTTGATTTCATTCTCTCAACGAATGAACCGGAACGAATCAAGGAGCAGCTTCTAGAACTGTCGCTCATCGATGAAGTCATCGCAGCTGGCAGCACGAAAGTATCGCTCATCTTAAAACGAGACGTTCATTATATCGCGGTTGATTTTCGAATCGTGGATGATGCGGCGTATGCATCCACATTACATCACTTTACGGGTTCGAAGGATCACAACGTCCGGATGCGCCAACTCGCAAAAGAGCGAGGAGAGAGTATTTCTGAATATGGTGTCGAGACCGAGCAAGGATTAGTGCAACCGAACACAGAAGAAGAATTGTTTGCGCGATATGATTTACCGTTCATCGCGCCTGAATTACGAGCGGGACGTCATGAATTCGAGCAAGATTTATCACGTCTCTTGACGGAACAAGATATTCAAGCCGATGTGCATATGCATACGACATGGTCAGATGGTACGTTGTCTGTTGAAGAACTAGTCGATGCCTGTGCTGCACGCGGATATACATGGATGGCGATCACGGATCATAGTAAATATATGAAATTCGTCAATGGATTAACGGAAGAACGTCTGCGTGCACAACGTATTGAAATCGAAGCGGCACGCGAGAAACATCCCGATATGACAATTTTATGTGGTGTCGAGATGGATATCTTGCCCGATGGATCACTTGATTATGAAGATGAGTTCTTAAAAGAAATGGACTATGTCATCGCCTCGATCCACTCGAAGTTCGATCAGACGGAAGAAGAGATCATGCAGCGGCTCGAGAATGCTTGTCGTAATCCTTATGTTTCCTTGATTGCTCATCCGACGGGACGAATCATTGGAAGACGAGAAGGATACGCCGTCAATGTCGATCGATTGATTGAACTAGCAGCGGAGACAGGAACAGCGCTTGAGATGAACGCGAATCCAGCACGTTTTGATTTAACGGCAAGTTCGCTTGCGAAAGCGAAGGCTGCCGGCGTGAAGATTTTAATTAATACGGATACACACCGACCAGAAATGTTAGAAGATATGAAACTTGGAGTCCTCCATGCTCGTAAAGCTTATTTGGAGGCGTCTGATGTCATCAATACGTGGTCTGCTGAAGAAGCACTCGAATTCTTCGGTCGAAAACGTTTAGGAGTGGATTAAATGAATGCCAACGCATTACGCGTTTTAGAATATGAGAAGTTAAAAGAAAACATGCTCGCCTTCACGGCTAGTTCACTCGGAGCACAGTTCGTCCGGGCAATGCGTCCGGCGGAAGACTTCGAGCAGGTCAAGGAACTGTTAGCTGTCACGACGGAAGCAACGACGGTCTACCGGTTGCGTGACCGTTATCCGTTCGGTGGATTGACGGACGTCCGAAGTGAAGTCAAACGGGCAGAGATTGGCTCTGTCCTCTCGACGAGTGAACTTCTAGCCGTCGCAGACGTCGTCTACTCGGGACGTCAAGTGAAGGCGTTCCAAGAACGGCTACACGAAGACCATGCGGATCTACGATTACCGCGCCTTGATAGTCGAATCGAGCAAATCACGAAGCTCGTCGAGATCGAACAGGGGATTCGCCATGCCATCGACGATCAAGGGACTGTCCAAGACTCAGCGAGTGATAAATTACGAGCGTTACGCAGTCAGTTACGCTCGCTCGAAGGACAAGTTCGTTCAAAAATCGATAACGTCTTACGTAGTAAAGCGAAGATGCTGTCTGACGCCATCGTGACGATGCGAAACGATCGTTATTGTGTACCGGTCAAACAAGAATATCGTCAAGCGTTCGGCGGAATCGTCCATGATCAGTCCGCTTCTGGAGCAACGTTGTTCATCGAACCGCAAGCTGTCGTCTCTGCGAACAACGAAATTCAAGAAGCGCGTTTGAAAGAACGGGCGGAAATCGAACGAATTCTTGCACAACTATCGGCACTTGTCGGTAGCGTTGGCGATTCGCTACGCATCAATCTGGATGTATTAGCAGAACTTGATTTCATCATGGCGAAAGCATTATACGGTCATCAGATTGGAGCGGTCGAGCCACGCTTGAACGAAAACCGCCATATCATTCTGAAGGAAGCACGGCATCCGTTCATCCCGAAAGAGGAAGTCGTACCAATTACCGTATCACTGGGTGGGGATTTTACGTCACTCGTCATCACCGGTCCGAACACCGGCGGTAAAACAGTTACCTTAAAGACGATCGGTCTTTTGCAATTGATGGTGCAATCGGGACTATACGTGCCAGCTGCAGATGAGACGGAGCTCAGTGTCTTTGATGCGATTTATGCCGATATCGGGGATGAACAGTCGATTGAACAAAACTTATCGACGTTTAGTTCACACATGACGAACATCGTCTCAATGATGGAAAAAATCGATTTTATGAGTCTAGTACTGTTCGATGAGTTAGGTGCGGGAACGGATCCGACAGAAGGGGCTGCCCTAGCAATCGCGATTCTTGATGAAGTGAAGCGACGCGGAGCACGTGTGGCAGCGACGACGCACTATTCAGAATTAAAAGCGTACGGCTATAACCGAGAAGGAGTCGTCAATGCGTCGATGGAATTCGATGTCGAATCACTCAGTCCGACCTATCGCTTACTCATCGGTGTACCTGGACGCTCGAATGCGTTCGAGATTTCAAAACGTCTTGGACTCGAAGACCGGATCATCGACGCGGCACGTGGTCAGATCGGTAGCGACGCACAGTCTGTCGAGACGATGATCGAACGATTAGAAGAAGCGAAACAGCGGGCTGAAACGTTAGAGGCACAGTTGTTAGAAGAGAAAAAACGACTTGTCGAAGAGAGAGAGCAGTTCGAGCAAGAACAAGCTGAGATCCAGGAAGAGAAAAACGAAATTCTGGCAAAAGCGGAAGAAAAAGCAACACGTGCGGTCGAACGCGCTCAAAAAGAAGCAGAAGGCGTCATCAAACGTCTGAAGGAATTACGAGACGCTGGTGCCGTCAAAGAGCATGAACTGATCGAGGCGCGGAAGCGACTCGAAGACGCGAAGCCGAGTCTGCAAGAGAAGCGGATAGCTAAAGTAAAAGCAAAATACGACCAAACGCCGCGATTTGATAAAGGCGAAGAAGTTAAAGTCACGACCTTCAATCAAAAAGGCTACATTATCAACCAACAGGCGAACGGCGAGTATACCGTCCAAGTCGGCATCATGAAGGTGAACGTCAAACCGGAAGATCTCGCGAAGGTTGGCAGTACACCAAAACGTCCACAAACGAAAGGGCGCTCTGGTGGAACGAGTGTGACGAAACAATCGACACCTTCGGCTGAACTGGATTTACGTGGCGTGCGTGTCGAAGAAGGGTTGTCGAAGCTCGAACGCTTCATGGACCAAGCCTTGTTATCGAACTACGACCACATCCGTGTCATTCATGGCTTGGGTACGGGAGCGATGCGACAAGGTGTCCAAGAATTCTTGAAAGGTCATCGTCACGTCAAAGGTCACCGGTTAGGTGGTCAAGGTGAAGGCGGACACGGTGTGACGATCATCGAACTGAAATGAGGAAAGCAAGATGAACATTTTTGAGAACGTCTATGTCTATACGACAGCGCTCTATTCGGTCGCGGGATTACTGATCATTTTGGGACTTGCACTTTTTGAGTTGACAACCCGGTATAAAAACTGGGAACATATCAAGAGTGGCAACATCGCCGTTGCGTTAGCAACAGGTGGAAAAATCATCGGACTCGCCAATATCGTTCATTTCGCTGTTCAAGGGGAAGAACGGGTCGGGTCGATATTTCTTGAAAGTGCCTTTGGCTTCTTATTGTTGATATCGACATATTGGATATTTGAATTCCTGACACCGAATTTGCCGGTAGACCGTGAAATCGAGAATGGCAACATTGCTGTCGGTATCATTTCATGCGCTTTATCGATCGGCATGTCCTACGTCATCGGATCAGCGTTAGTGGGGTGAATCCGTGTTAGAACGTTTAGCGAAAATCATGTTCGGGGTTTCGATCGCCTTTTTGGTTGTCGGTATCCTCTGGATTATATTTAATTAAAAGAACCGGTCTTACCGTGTGATCATTCCGTACTGACATCGTTTCAGTACGGAATTTTTATTGAGCCACGCCTAATCAAAAAAGGAGGAACGCATATGAACGTACGAAAAACATCAACAACGACAGAAACGAGACGCCGTGCTTTTGAGGCGATGCAATTGATTTCTTGGAAGGACATCTTCTGGGTTATCATCGGGTCGTCGATTCTCGCCTTTGGAATCAACTACTTTACGATTCCAAATGATCTCTCAGAAGGTGGATTGATTGGGATCACGGTCATTTTCTACTATCTTTACGGTTGGGATACGGGACTTGTCTCCTTGCTTGCGAACGCTTTGCTGTTCGTTGTCGGTTATCGATTCCTTAGCCGGAAGACGATGCTTTACTCAGTCATCTCAGTCGCCGTCACATCGTTTGTCCTCTCTTCGACAGCAAACCTTGCGACATCATCGGATAGCCGTTTGATTGGTACGGTCTATGCGGGTATTTTGATTGGTGTCGGAATCGGACTCGTCATTCGTGCGGGAGGAACGACGGGCGGTGGTGTCATTATCGCTCGACTGATGAATAAATACTTGAATCTCAGTATCGCAGTCTCGATGTTCATCATCGATGTCGCTGTTGTCGGTGCGTCAGGTTTTCTATTTGGAGAAGAGACGATGCTGTACACGTTAATTGCGATTATCATCGGTTCGTATTTGATTGATCTCGTCAGCGAAGGATTGAATGTCCGCGAAGCGGTCACGATCATTAGCCATCGCCAAGAAGAAATCGCGACGATTCTGACGGAGACGCTCGGACGTAGCGCAACTGTCATCCACAGCCATGGTCATTTCACGAAACAAAAGAATGACATGTTGTATATGATCGTCGATAAACGACAACTGGCACCGTTGAAACAAATCGTCGAAGCAGCGGATCCCCGCGCCTTCGTCGTCATTCATAAAGTGCGCGAAGTCATCGGGGAAGGATTCACATATCCCTCCCGGTAATATGGATTCAAAAGTAGCACCTCTCTTTTTCGGAAATCGAGAAAGGGAGGTGCTGCTTTTTTAGTATTAAAATTTTGATTGAAATAACCAAAAAAACAAGCAGATTCAATTTCTTTTTTTTGGATTTTACTGGCATGTCGAATTCAAATCAACGTATAATGAAAATGAATAGTAATTCATTATCAGGGAGGGAAACGTATGGAATCCGTTTGGTTATCTGATTATCCAAAGCAAGTACCCGTATCGATTGATTACCGAGAAATACCTCTTTATCAGGCACTTGATGAGGCAGCGACTGATTTTCCAGAACAACGTGCCTTAAGTTTCTTAGGGAAACGTATGACGTTTCGCGAAGTGTGCGACGAAGCACATGCACTCGGAAGTTTACTTCAAGAGCATGGCCTCAAAAAAGGAGATCGTGTCGGACTGATGTTACCGAACTGTCCCCAGTATATGATCAGTTATTATGCTGTCCTCTATGCTGGTGGAATCGTCGTGCAGGTGAATCCGCTCTATACGGACCGTGAACTCGAACAGATCCTCATCGATTCAGGTGCACATCTGCTCGTAACCCTCGACCTACTTTATCCGAAAGCATCTCGTGTCAAAGCGGCGACGGCACTCAAAACGGTCGTGACAACAAGCATCGCGGATTATCTTCCCTTCCCTAAAAATAAACTGTATCCCATTAAAGCACGGAAAGATAACAACATCGTCATCGATACGACGGGTTCGATTCCATTTTTATCGCTACGTGGTTATGAACCGATTACACCGGTTGCGATTCAACCGAAAGAAGATGTCGCGGTTCTTCAATATACGGGTGGAACGACAGGTGCTCCAAAAGGTGTCATGCTGACGCACTATAACCTGAGTGCGAATGTCGAGCAAATAGACAAATGGTTTTATAAATATGAGCGGGGAGATGGACGAAAACTGTTAGCTGTCGTTCCATATTTCCATGTCTATGGCATGACATGTAACCTCAATTTCGGTATTTTTAATGCCTATGAGCAAATCATCGTTCCAAAATTCGACATCGAACAAGTATTGAAAATGATTCATAAGGAAAAACCAAATCTGTTCCCTGGTGCACCGACGATGTATGTCGGTCTGTTGAACCATCCGAAGCTAAAGAAATATGATCTGTCTTCAATCGAAGCTTGTATTTCAGGTTCAGCTCCACTGCCGGTCGAAGTCCAGGAAAAATTCGAAGCATTAACGGGCGGACGAATCGTTGAAGGATATGGTTTGTCTGAGACGAGTCCGGTGACTCATACGAACTGTATCTGGGATCGCCGGATTCCTGGAACGGTTGGTATTCCGGTACCCGATACGCAAGCGAAAATCGTCCAAGCGGATGGAGAGACACCCGCAACTCCTGGTGAGATCGGTGAGATCATCGTCACAGGTCCGCAAGTCATGAAAGGATACTGGAAACGACCAGAAGAGACGCAAGCTGTTCTTCGAAACGGTTGGTTGCACACGGGAGACCTTGGCTATATCGGCGAAGATCATTACTTCCGGATCGTTGATCGGAAAAAGGATTTAATCATTGCTTCCGGATTTAATATTTATCCACGTGAAGTCGAAGAAATCTTGTACGAGCATCCGGCCGTCAAGGAAGCCGTCGTCATCGGTGTTCCGGATGCCTATCGTGGAGAGACCGTCAAGGCGTTCATCGTCGTCAAGGATGAGATGACGGTCACAGAAGAAGAGCTTGATCAATTCTGTCGTAAACAGTTAGCGTCATTTAAAGTGCCAAAGCAGTACGAATTCCGACAAGAGTTACCGAAGACGTTCGTCGGGAAGATTCTCCGTCGTGTTCTTGTTGAAGAAGAACGTGCCAAACAACTCGAAGAAAGCAGTTGACAGGACAAAATGGCATGATAGAATAAATATGAATGAACCATCATTCATTTTATGCGTTAGGAGATAGTGGAATGAAACGAACAATGTCAAAGAGTGACCGCATCATTGATGCCGCCGTAAAAGTCATCGCTAAAAACGGCTACCATGGAGCGAAGGTGACCGCCATCGCAAAGGAAGCCGGTGTTGCGGATGGAACGATCTATCTGTACTTCAAGAATAAAGAACACCTGCTGATTTCGCTATTCCAAGCGAAAATGGGAAGCTTCATCGAATATTCCGAAGGACAAATCGCGAATCACACGTCAGCGACAGAACAATTGGCCGCATTGATCGAGGCACATCTTGAGCAATTATCCGTTGATTATGATTTGGCTGTCGTCACGCAAATCGAGCTACGTCAATCCAATCAAGACATGCGCCAAAACATTGCCGCCGTCTTGAAACCGTACCTGCATCTGATTGACCGTGTCATCAAGCACGGGATGACGACAGGCGAGTTTTCAAACGAACTCGATTATCGATTAGCGCGTCAGATGATCTTCGGAACAATCGATGAGGTCGTGACGAGCTGGATGGCAAGTGGATTCAAATATGAGTTGCTTGAGACACGCGACGGGATCCATCGGATGTTGATCAAAGGGCTGAGTTAAGCCCTTTTCATGACAACAATTATGTAAGCGGATACAAGGAATGATGGTGAATAGACGATAAGGGGGAGCATGAGATGGAAATCTATGTACTGTTGAAACGCACATTCGATACGGAAGAAGCAATCCAACTCGAAAATGGTCAAATCGATGAGGATGGGGCTGAGTTCATCATTAACCCATATGATGAATATGCGGTAGAAGAGGCGATTCGTGTCCGTGATGCACAAGGGGGAAAGGTGACGATCGTGACGGTCGGTCCGGAAGACGCGGACAAAGAATTACGAACAGCACTCGCAATGGGAGCGGATCAAGCAGTACGCATCTCGATTGAGGATGACATCGAAGAGGCGGATCATTTCACGATTTCTGAAGTACTTGCTGGTTATTTAAAAGAACAGACAGTCGATCTTATCATCGCTGGAAACGTCGCAGTTGATGGCGGAAGTGGTCAAGTGGCACCACGCGTCGCAGAATTGCTCGATATTCCTTACGTGACGACGATCACGAAACTCGAACTCGACGGCACGAAGGCTGTCGTGACACGTGACGCTGAAGGGGATACAGAAACGATTGAAACAACACTTCCGTTACTCGTCACTGCGCAGCAAGGACTGAATGAGCCACGCTATCCAAGTCTTCCGGGGATCATGAAAGCGAAAAAGAAGCCGCTTGAAGAACTCGAACTCGATGATCTCGAACTCGATGAAGATGAACTCGCACCACGTCTAGAGACGATTGAACGTTTCTTACCACCGAACAAAGCAGCCGGTAAGATTCTCGAAGGTGAACTAAACGAGCAAGTCGCACAGCTCGCATCATTATTACGCAACGAAGCAAAAGTGGTCTAAGGGGGAGAAACGAATGACAAAAGCATTAGTACTCGCAGAATCACGGGATGGTAGTTTACGGAATGTGTCGTTTGAGGCAATCGCAGCAGCGCGACGTGTCGCGGATGAAGTCATCGCGGTCCTGATTGGACACGATGTCGCAAAGGATGCCGACGCATTAGCATCACGCGGAGCGGACCAAGTCCTCGTTGTCGAGGATGAGCGTCTTCTACACTACACGCCAGACGGTTATGGACAAGTCTTCCTCGAGTTGATGAACCGAACGTCACCCGACGTGCTCGTCTTCGGTCATACGTCGCTCGGCAAGGATTTATCACCGAAGATCGCGGCAAAACTACAAGCCGGTTTGATCAGTGATGTGACGGCGATTGAAGGGGAAGGCGCGGAAGCAACTTTCATCCGACCGATCTATTCAGGGAAAGCATTCGAGAAAGTCAAAGTCGCAGAAGGCAAGACACTCTTTACAGTCCGTCCGAACAACATCGATCCGCTCGAAGCAGGGAGTTCACAAGGAACGGTCGAGTCGGTCAGGGTTGAACTGAAGGATTTACGGACGATCGTCGCGGACATCGTACGCAAAGCAACAGGTGGTGTTGATTTGTCAGAGGCAAAAGTCATCGTTGCGGGTGGGCGCGGTGTCAAAAGCTCAGACGGCTTCGCACCGTTAGAAGAACTAGCAGATGTCCTCGGAGGAGCAGTTGGTGCTTCGCGTGGTGCTTGTGATGCAGACTACTGCGATTATGCGCTTCAAATCGGTCAGACAGGTAAAGTCGTTACACCGGATCTTTATATCGCGTGCGGGATCTCAGGTGCAATCCAACACTTAGCAGGGATGTCGAATGCCAAAGTGATCGTTGCGATCAATAAGGACCCGGAAGCGAACATCTTCTCTGTCGCGGACTACGGGATCGTCGGAGATTTGTTCGATGTCGTGCCACTATTGACAGCTGAATTCAAAAAAATGCTTGTTCACGGATGAGTGAATGTACCGGTGCCATGCAGATGGTACCGGTTATTTTTTACGAATTCTTCACGTGAGCAGTTTCGTTTGTTGGAAGAGACTGCTATGATATACTCGAATCAATAAAGAGATCACCCATTTTTTTAACGGGTGGATCTACTCATTAGGAGGTTATGATCAATGGCAATCGTACACGCAACTAGCCAATCATTTAAAGAAGAAACACAAGAAGGACTCGTCCTTGTTGATTTTTGGGCAACATGGTGTGGACCATGTCGTATGCTCGCACCAGTTCTTGAAGAACTCGATGCTGACATGCAAGATGTAAAAATCGTTAAAGTTGACGTGGATGCAAACCCAGAAGTAGCTGGAGCATTCCAAGTTCAAAGTATCCCGACACTCGTTCTCTTCAAAGATGGACAACCTGTCAACAAAACAATGGGCTTCATGCCAAAAGACGCACTTAAAGAATTCGTTGAAACATCTAACTAATTCTTTCCTGCATATCAAAACAGACCGTTCTGCACAGGCAGAACGGTCTGTTTTTTTAGATTACATAGGTGTGCAAAATTCGATGAGGTGACCATCCGGATCAAGCACGTACGCAACGACTTGCCCCCATGGTTTTTCAACAGGCGTGAGTACGGTCTTGTATCCGGCAGCTTCCACCTTTTGAAAAAGCGTAGGGACGTCATCCGTGACGAAACCAATCTCTAACGTCTGCTGCGCTTTTCCGCTTGGGATCGTGTAATCCGGAATCAACCGTTGCACGTCTTCACGAGTATTGAAGGCAAGTGTTGTCTGACCGGTCTCGAACTCAATGTAGCTTCCGTGCTCCGCTTTGACGGATAAGCCAAGAACGTCTCGATAGAATGTCAGCGTCCGTGCAGTGTCTTCAACGTATAAAATCGTATAGCCGTATTGAATCATCAAAAAGCCTCCTATCAATCCTCGAATAACGAAGCAATGTCTGAAGCAGGTGTCGGGTAAGCAAATCCAGTCTGTTGCATCGAAGTACTAGGGATCCGGTGTTGCATCGCAAACGAGAAATAGTTTGCGAGTTCCGCCGCATTGACACCAATGAAGTGTGCGCCTAGTACTTGATCATCTTCCCCCACGAGCACTTTCGCCCGAGCAAAATTATCCTTGATGCGTGCGTTCGTTTGCCAAGAGGACGTATCAATCAAGCGACCACGGTACGGAATACCTGCTTTTTTTAAGGAAACTTCCGTTTCACCGACGAGGGCAAGGTTCGGCGCAGTGAATACGACGCTAGGTACAGGGAGTAGTTCCAGTTTCCGGTTATTCCCTTCGAGCATGTTATCGGCAGCGAGTCGTCCTTCGGTTCCAGCAAATGGCGTCAACGCGGGATTCCCGCTGACAGCGACATCTCCTGCGGCATAGATATGTTCGACAGAAGACTGCAGGTACGCATTGACATGGATTCCTTTTTCATTATGGGAAACACCGATTTCTTCGAGTCCGAGTTGGTCGATACTTGCGACACGTCCAGTCGCATTCAAGACGACGTCCGTCTTCAACACGTCACCGTTCGATAAACGAAGTGATTCCTCTTCGTAAGCGACGACCTCTGCTTCTTTGATGATCGAGATGCCAAGTGCTTGCGTAGCATCGAGTAAGACATCGACGAGTTCACTCTCGAATTGTTTTAAGGGGTTAGAACGTAAAACAATCGTGACGTCTGCACCAGCAATCCGAGCAAGATGCGCGAACTCGAACGAGATGTACCCGCCACCAATACAGACGAGTCGACGTGGGAGGTCTTTTAGTTCCAAAAACTCATTACTCGTTATAAAACGTTCACTACCGGGTACAGATAACTCGCGAGGGCGTAAACCAGTTGCGATCAGGAATTGTTTCCCTTCGATTTCTTCTTCACCAATTTGGAGACGGTTTGAAGAGACGAAGCGGGGTTCGCCGTGGAAATAGTCGATGTCCGTTTCCTCGTATCGTTTTCGTGTTTGTTCCGGAATGGCGCGCGTGTATTCATTCTTGCGCTCCATCAACTGGCGCCAATCGATTGAAATTAATCCCTTTACGCCATATCCGAGCAAGCGCTCGACCGCATCCTTCGTCTCACTACCCGTCAGCAGAATTTTTTTAGCGTCACACCCACGTTGGGCACATGTGCCCCCTGGCGTGAAATTTTCAACGATGGCAACACGTAGTCCTTTTTCAGCAAATTTATAAGCCGCTTGATTTCCAGCGGAACCTGTTCCAATCACAATGCAATCATATGTACGCATTTTTCATCCTCCGTATGTCATAATCAATGTATGGTATTTACCCGAACGAATAAAACTAAAAACGGTGAAAGGAGACATTTATTTGGGACATCAAGAACATATCAAAGCGAAATTATCCCTTTTGCCTGATGAGCCGGGATGTTATCTACACAAAAATGAATTTGGTGAAGTCATTTATGTCGGAAAAGCAAAAAATCTCAAGAACCGTGTCCGTTCCTATTTCACAGGAGCACATGATATCAAGACGGAACGCCTCGTTGCGGAAGTTCGTGATTTTGAATACATTATTACAGCGAGTGAACTAGAAGCGTTATTGCTTGAGATGACGCTTATTAAGAAACATGATCCGAAGTACAATATCATGTTGAAGGATGACAAATCCTATCCTTATCTGAAGATTACGAATGAGACATATCCGCGCTTGATTACGACGCGTAAGTTGAAGAAGGATGGCGGACATTATTTTGGTCCTTACCCGAATGCATATGCAGCGAACGAAACGAAACGTCTGTTAGATCGTTTATATCCGCTACGCAAATGCCAGCCGATGCCGAAGAAGCTCTGTCTGTATTACCATATCGGTCAGTGTCTCGGTCCATGCGAAATCCCGAATCTCGAGTCGGAACAAAAAGCGCTCGTTTCGGAAATTCGACGTTTTTTGTCCGGAGACACGAAGGAACTCGTCGAAAGCTTGAAGCACAAGATGGCGGAAGCAGCTGAGACGATGGAATTCGAGCGTGCCGGAGAATTACGGGATCAGGTCCGAGCCATTGAGTCGATCATGAACAAGCAAAACATGATTACAGCAGATTTGACATCACGCGATGTATTCGGGATCCACGTTGATAAAGGCTGGATGTGTGTCCAAGTCTTCTTCCTCCGCGGCGGAAAGATGATTGAACGTGATGTCTCGCTCTTCCCGATCTACGGAACACCAGCAGAGGAACTCGAGAGTTTCATCGTCCAGTTCTATGAGAAGAACATCAAACCAAGTGAACTGTATGTACCACCACTCGTTAATCAACTTCTGCTCAAAGAGGCGCTCTCGATCAAAATTCATGTTCCGGTCCGAGGATCAAAACGGAAATTACTTGATTTAGCAACGAAAAATGCTGAAAACGCGATTTCGGAACGTTTCGAACTACTCGCGCGGGATGAGAAACGGACCGTTCAGGCAGTAGAAGAACTCGCTGATGCGATCAATGTTCATCCATTGTCCCGAATCGAGATCATCGATAATGCGAACATCCAAGGAGCGGATGCCGTTTCGGCGCTCGTCGTCTTTGAAGACGGTAAACCACTGAAAAAAGAATACCGGAAGTTCAAGATTCGGACGGTTCAAGGACCGGATGACTATGAATCGATGCGGGAAATCGTTCGTCGGCGTTATCGACGCTTGTTACTTGAGGGAGCGCGCCTTCCGGATCTCGTCCTGATTGATGGAGGAGTCGGACAGTTGAATGCTGCTTTAGAAGTCATTCAAGATGAACTCGGCCTATCCCTGCCGGTCGGCTCATTAAAAAAAGATGACAAACACCGGACGAGTCAGTTGTTGTTTGGAGAAGATGCGCGATTGATCGAACTCAGCCCTCGCTCAAGTGCATTTTATTTACTTCAGCGTATGCAAGATGAGGTCCACCGATTCGCGATCACATTCCACCGCTCGCTTCGTTCGAAAGGGATGACCCGTTCCTTGCTCGATGAGATACCAGGAGTCGGACCAAAACGACGCCAACAGCTGATCCGTCATTTCGGGTCGATGCGTAGTCTAAGACGTGCGACGATCGAACAGTTGGCTGAGGCAGGATTGCCTGTGAAATTAGCGGAAACCGTTGCTGAGTATTTAAGCCAAGCGAATGAAGAATGAAAAAAGGCCGTCCTCGTGAAGAGAGCGGCTTTTTTTATGGCATTAGTTGTTGATGTACTTCTCGTAGTACGAACCGAAATCACGCTGGTTCCACTGATGGTAGTGACCTTGAAGCCACTCGAAGGATTGTTCAGACAACTCCTTGAATGTTTGCGGAACATTCATGTCGCCTTGGCGAAGACCACCGAGAATCGTGACCGAATGATTTAATGAGCTATTCGCGAACTCGAGCATCTTTTGTCCTTCGTATTGTTTTTCAGCGATGGCAAGTAATGTCTTATACAGATCCTTTACATGCTCCAGTTGTTTTTTATCAACGTCGATCGAATAATGTTTGCCACCAATCTCGAACTTGATCTCGACATCGAGGTCGACTGTTCCGGCCGTTTCGAACATGACGTGGCGAATTGGATAATGTGCATATGGATAGCGGTAGAGTACACGTTTTGAACTGACAGCACTTTCTCCATCAAGGTGAATCAAGGCTAAGTTCGTAAAGCAATACTCGTCAGATTTGGACTTGATCAAGAAATAGATTTTTTCGCCGTCTTCATGTAAAACATAATCGTCAGCGGCTGCCTTGTCGAAATCATCAGGATGAATGACTTGTCCGATATCACTGAATCCCGTTAAATCTGCTGCTAGTTTTTTGAACATGTAAAGTTCCTCCTCGCAATTTGTGTACGCATGATTTTACGATCACTTGCTACAAAAAGTTTCATGAATCTATTTCGATGTTGAAAATAAAGATTCCTGTCACATTCTATGTAAAGTTCGACCGATTGGCTCGAGTGGATCTTTTGGATCGATTTGGACCGTGATTTGGACAAACTCTTTACTCGTCTCAGCATATCCTTCCGCAACACATCCGTTAAAACGAGAAAACTGTTCAGCGAGGAAACCGGCTTCGAGTTGAAAGTAGCCTTGTGGCCGTTCATCTCTCGTCGTATCAGGAGGAGACAGTACGAACGAGATGACCGTTCCTTTACGTTTCTTGATTTCGAGCATTCCCCAACCGGCTTGTTCAAAGAATGAGGCCAATTCAGATTCATCCACGACAGGGAATTGACGCGCGAGACGTTTACCTGCCCAGTAGATGACTTGCCGATAATCCGATCCTAGAAGATCGGTTAACACATAATCCCGGATCAGTTCGATTCCGAAAAGTGGTGTTTGGTTTGGTGTAACATCCATCATGATTCACTCCTATCTGCCAACCATTATACCGAGATGATTCTAGCAGGTCATTGTTTTCCTGAAAAAATTTGCAGTTAAATGCAACGGCTCGGGTTGTCTTCTAAAAAGGACAGGAGTAGAATAAGTGATGAAAAGACGAATTTCCTTATGAAAGCGCTTTTCTACCAAAATGCGCCAACGGTTGATTGGCAAACAAAAGGGGGGATTTGGATGGCGAATCATCGTGATTTCGTGAGTCGTAAAATACACTCACTGCTCGGCGTCATTCCAATCGGGTTATTTTTACTTTCGCACTTAACGACGAACTACTTCATCGTACGTGGTGAGGAAGACTTCAATAAGGCCGCGGAATTTGTGGGGAGCGTTCCGTATCGATTGTTCTTAGAGATCTTTGTCATCTTCATTCCAATCATCTTGCATGGTGTCTACGGTGTTTACATCGCATTCACGGGTTCTGCGAACACAGGACGATATACATATTTCCGGAACTGGATGTATGTCTTGCAACGGTTTAGCGGAGTGTTCCTCGTCGTGTTCATCACATGGCACGTTTGGGAGACTCGGATTGCCGCTGCGATGGGAACAGAAGTTGATGCGAGCATGATGCAGAACATCGTCGATAACGGATTCATGTTAGCGTTCTATATCGTCGGGATCTTGGCAACGACATTCCACCTCGCGAACGGACTATGGACGTTCTGTATTACTTGGGGAATCACGCAGTCACCAGCATCTCAACGGGCGATGTCTTACGTGGCAGCACTCGTATTCATCGGTTTATCGTTTGTAGGCGTACGCTCGATCTTAACGTTTGCAGGCGTGTTGTAAGGAAAGGGGAACTGACAACATGGCGAACAAGAATCTTGTCATCATCGGCGGAGGGCTTGCCGGTCTGATGGCTACGATAAAAGCAGCAGAGCAAGGCGTACCAGTTAAGTTATTCTCACTCGTACCCGTCAAACGCTCACACTCTGTTTGTGCACAAGGTGGCATCAACGGAGCAGTCAATACGAAAGGGGAAGGGGATTCACCATATCAGCATTTCGATGACACGGTATACGGTGGAGACTTCCTCGCAAATCAACCACCTGTTCAAAAAATGGCGGAAGCAGCACCGAAGATCATCCATATGTTCGACCGCATGGGTGTCATGTTCAACCGGACACCGGAAGGGTTACTCGACTTCCGACGCTTCGGAGGAACGTTGCATCACCGGACGGCATACGCTGGAGCGACGACGGGGCAACAGTTATTGTACGCATTAGATGAACAGGTTCGTAAGTTCGAAGCGCAAGGTTTGGTAGAAAAATATGAAGGATGGGAATTCCTTCGTGCCATCATCGATGACAATGGCATCTGTCGTGGAGCGGTTTGTCAAAACCTCCGGACGATGGAAATCGAGGCATTTGCCGCGGATTCTGTCATCCTCGCGACAGGTGGTCCTGGGGTCATCTTCGGAAAATCGACGAACTCGGTTATCAACACAGGACAAGCGGCAGCAGCTGTCTATCGTCAAGGTGCGATCTATGCGAACGGTGAGTTCATCCAGATTCACCCGACAGCGATTCCTGGGGATGATAAATTACGTCTCATGAGTGAATCAGCACGTGGTGAGGGCGGTCGCGTCTGGACGTATAAAGACGGTAAACCTTGGTACTTCCTTGAAGAGAAATATCCGGCATACGGAAACCTTGTCCCACGAGATATCGCGACACGCGAGATTTTTGACGTCTGTGTCAATCAAAAACTCGGCGTCAACGGGGAGAACATGGTTTATCTTGATCTATCACATAAAGACGCAAAAGAACTCGACGTCAAACTCGGTGGAATCCTTGAAATCTACGAAAAGTTCGTCGGTGATGATCCACGAAAAGTACCGATGAAAATTTTCCCGGCTGTTCACTATTCAATGGGTGGACTATGGGTCGACTACGATCAGATGACGAATATTCCTGGACTATTTGCAGCAGGCGAATGTGATTATTCGATGCACGGAGGAAACCGTCTCGGAGCGAATTCACTTCTTTCTGCGGTATATGGCGGAATGGTCGCCGGACCGTCAGCGATCGCGTATATGAATGAACTTGAGACATCGGTTCATGAGATGAGCGAAGACGTCGTCGAAGCGCATAAGATCGAAGAAATCAATCGTTTTAACGATATCTTATCGATGGAAGGTACAGAAAACGCGTATCAGATCCACCGTGAACTTGGAGAAATCATGACGGATAATGTCACGGTCGTCCGTTATAACGATAAGCTCGAAGAGACACTCACGAAAATCAAGGAACTTCGTGATCGGTTCACGCGCATTTCGGCAACGGACACAGCACGTTGGAGTAACCAAGGAGCGTCGTTCATCCGTCAGCTCGATCACATGCTCGACCTAGCCGAAGCAATTACGCTCGGTGCCTTAAAACGTGACGAGAGTCGCGGGGCGCACTACAAACCGGACTTCCCGGAACGTAATGATGAACAGTTCTTGAAGACAACGATGGCTCGTTATACGAATGGTCATCCAGAAATCTTCTATGAAGATGTCGACACGTCGTTGATTCCACCGCGGAAACGCGACTACAGTAAGAAGTCGAAGAAAGAGGTGAAAGCATAATGGCGACACCACTCGAATCATCTACTACGCAAAAATCGGTTCAATTCATCGTTCAACGTCAAGATGGACCTGATGGTAAACCGTATGATGAAGCGTTTGAAATTCCGTACCGTCCGAACATGAACGTCATCTCTGCTTTAATGGAGATTCGTCGTAATCCTGTGAATGCAGCCGGTGAAAAAACGACACCGATCAACTGGGATATGGGTTGTCTAGAAGAAGTATGTGGCGCTTGTTCCATGGTCATCAACGGTACACCACGTCAATCGTGTACGGCACTCGTCGATAAACTCGAACAACCGATCCGCCTGCAACCGATGCAGACATTCCCAATCGTTCGTGACCTTCAAGTCGACCGTCAGCGCATGTTTGATGCGTTGAAAAAGGTTAAAGCATGGGTCCCGATCGATGGAACGTACGACTTAGGTCCAGGACCACGGATGCCAGAGAACAAACGTCAATGGGCATATGAGTTATCGAAATGTATGACATGTGGCGTGTGTCTCGAAGCATGTCCGAACGTCAACGATCGTTCGACGTTCATCGGGCCAGCATCGATCTCACAAGTTCGTCTATTCAACTCGCATCCAACAGGTGCCTTCCATAAGGAAGAACGTCTTGAAGCGTTGATGGAAGATGGCGGGATCATGCAGTGTGGTAATGCTCAAAACTGTGTCGAGGTTTGTCCGAAAGGCATTCCGCTGACGACTTCGATCGCAGCGATGAACCGTCAGACGACACTTCACTCATTTAAGAAGTTCTTCGGTAGTGACGAAGGACGGACAGGTGAAGCAGTTAGTTCATAAGTTATTAAAGAAGGAGCTTGCTCCTTCTTTTTTCATTCAGACAGGAGGAACCGATTGTGCGCGTACCAGCTTATATTCCAGAACTCGAATCATGGCTTGAACAAATGAAACATGGAACACGACTCGACGTTGCTGTTCGTTTTGCAGAGACGGATGCCTATGGTCATATGAATAACCGGGTACCGTTCGTCTATTTCGAGGACGTTCGGACATTGATGTTAGAGGAGACCGGATACTCGCTTGCAGAAGACGGGATCATCGTCGTTGCGGATGCCCAGTGTAATTACATTCGCCAAGTGTATCCACGGACACGTCTCGCCGTCTATGCGTACCCAGTACATGTCGGAAGTGCATCGTGTGACGTCCATTATGCGGCATTTGATGAGCAGGGTGAACTGATGTTCACAGGACGGACATCGATGGTACAAATCAATCGTGCCGGGAAAGCATTCCCATGGAGTGAGACATATAAAAATTCCTTGCAGAATCGATTCGAATCCGTTATCATTTGATAATGAGTTCACATATTCGAAAACGACTCACTAGTACGTTATTAGTGAAGGGAGATTTCTTAATCATGGAAAAAACATTCAAAGTCATCGCGGATTCAGGCATTCACGCTCGTCCCGCTACTCAGCTCGTCAACACAGCTTCTAAATTCCAATCAGACATCAACTTGGAATACAACGGAAAGACTGTCAACTTGAAGTCAATCATGGGTGTTCTTTCACTCGGAATCGCGAAAGATTCAGATATCAAAATCGTTGCAAACGGTGACGATGCTTCTGAAGCAATCACGACTCTTTCAGATATGCTGACTAGCGAAGGTCTTGCTCAGTAATCCTGTAATCGTACATTCTCGGACGCCGGTCTTGCACCGTCGTCCTTTTTTGTTACCATAAGATTGAGAGAAAGAGGTGGAGAAGAGTGAATCGAGCGATTGGAGTACTGGATTCCGGAGTCGGTGGATTGACGGTCGCACGTGAATTGATGCGACAGTTGCCCCATGAGCGAATCATCTATGTCGGGGATACACTACGTTGTCCGTATGGTCCGCGTCCAGAAGAAGAGATTCGTGAGTTTACGTGGGAGATGATTGATTATCTCGTACAACAAGATGTGAAATTGATCGTGATCGCCTGTAATACAGCTACGGCTGTCGTCTTAAAAGAAGCGCGAGAACGTTTAAATATACCTGTCATCGGTGTCATCGATCCGGGTGCCCGTGCAGCAGTCAAGGTGACACGTACGAAACGAATCGGTGTCATCGGAACGAAGATGACGATTACAAGTAATTCCTACGAGAAGGCGTTACGACATGTCGAAGGACAAGTTGTCGTTGAATCGTTAGCGTGCCCGCCATTCGTTCCGCTCGTCGAGTCAATGCAGACGGATGGCGCATACGTCGAACGTGTCGTTGCGAATACGCTACGACCTTTAATGAATTACGATATGGATACACTAATACTCGGGTGCACCCATTATCCGCTCTTAGCAGATGTCATTGGACGGGTCATCGGACCAGGCGTTCAACTCATCTCTTCAGGGGATGAAACCGCACTCGAAGTAGCAGCACTACTTGATTACAACACGATTTCAGCAGATGTGACACAAATACCAGAACATCGTTATTACGCGACAGGCGATATCCGCTCATTTGACCAAATTGCAACGGACTGGCTCGATCAGCCCATTCATGCGGAGCGCATCGTCCTTGGAACGGAGGAAGATTAAATGCGGAGAGACCAACGAACGGCGGACGATCTCCGTCCAGTACAGTTATCAGTTGACATCAATAAACACGCGGAAGGTTCGATTTTGATTGAACTGGGTGATACGAAAGTCCTCTGCACGGCGACCGTCGAGGAAAGGGTACCACCATTTCTACGTGGAAAACGCCAAGGCTGGATCAATGCGGAATATTCGATGTTACCGCGGGCAACCGCTCAGCGGACTGCACGAGAAGCCGTTCGCGGCAAACAGACGGGGCGGACGATGGAAATCCAACGTCTCATTAGCCGATCGCTTCGAGCGGTCGTCGATTTAGAAAAACTTGGTGAACGGACGATCTGGATCGATTGTGACGTCATTCAAGCTGATGGCGGAACACGAACAGCATCGATCACCGGTGGATTTTTAGCACTCGTTCGAGCTATCGATCAACTGATTCAAGCGGGAAAATTGACCGATACACCAATCAAAGAGGGTATCGCCGCCATCTCAGTTGGAATCGTCGAATCGAATGCCTTACTTGATTTATGCTACGAAGAGGATGCTGCAGCTGAAGTCGACTTCAATCTCGTCATGACCTCATCCGGTAAAATCGTCGAGATGCAAGCAACAGGAGAAGAGTCGACCTTTTCCCGTCAAGAGATGCTAGAAATGCTCGAACTTGGGGAAAAAGGTATTAAGGAACTGATTGAAGCCGGTCGCGACGCACTCGGTGTTTCGTGGTGGTATGTAGGAGAAGAAGTGGGGGAACATAAATGAAAGTCATCGTCGCAACACATAACGCTGGTAAAGTGAAGGAACTCGAAAGCATGCTTGGGCGTCTCGGCTATACAGTCGAGTCGTTACTCGATCATGCGGATGCTAAAGAAACGGATGAGACAGGTGAAACATTCGAGGAGAATGCACTCTTAAAAGCAACAGAAGCAGCAGCCTACTTTGGTCACGCAGTACTTGCTGACGATTCAGGTCTTGAAGTCGATGCTTTAGATGGCGCTCCAGGTGTCTACTCGGCACGCTTCGCGGGTCTTGAAAAGTCGGATGCAGCGAACAACGCTCTACTACTTGAAAAGTTAGAAGGTGTTCCGGAAGAGGAGCGGACGGCACGCTTCGTTTGTGTACTCGCGCTAGCAAAACCAACAGGCGAAACATTGACGGTACGCGGAACAATGGAAGGGCGAATCGGTTTTGAAGCAACGGGATCGAACGGTTTCGGTTATGACCCATTGTTCGTCATGGCAAGTGGACAAACGGCTGCTGAGTTGACGAAAGAAGAAAAAGCGATGATCAGTCATCGTGGCAATGCATTGCGCAAGCTCGAACAGGACTTAACTACTTTCCTAGGAGTGTGATGAAAATGAGAGCGTTGATCGTTAGTGATAGCCATGGACTAGAACAAGAACTGCTTACGATATTCGAACGGCATCAGGACGTGGATTTGGCTTTTCATTGTGGAGACTCTCAATTGACGCGCGACATTGAATCGTTATATCCATATCGTGTTGTACGGGGGAACTGTGATTATGGACACGATTTCCCGGAAGAAGTCACGTCGGAAATGGACGAGCATAAGGTCCTCTGTGTCCACGGACATCGTCAGGACGTCAAATATAGCCTAGATGTCTTGCAACATCATGCGAACGAAAAGCAAGCTGATATCGTTTTGTATGGTCATTCTCATGTTGCGAAGGCGGAGTATCGGGATGGTGTGTTATTCATCAATCCAGGATCGATTCGGATGCCACGCCATCGTCCAGACAAGACGTATGCGATTCTTGAAGTAGAACAAGACCGCTATTCTGTCGATTTTCTTGACGTGAACGGGGATCGCGTCAATGCACTTCACCTCGACGGAACATTTTTGTAATAAAATAAATGCAATCTTTGTAATGTGATTGACACGAAAGAATTGTTCTAGTATAGTTTATTCGTGTTGACACGTCCCAATAGCTCAGCAGGATAGAGCAACGGCCTTCTAAGCCGTCGGTCGGGGGTTCGAATCCCTCTTGGGACGCTATAATTAAAATAGAGACTGCCCTTACGAGGGCGGTCTCTTTTTTTTATTTCAATTTTCGTTTATAATTAAGGTATCATGAACTCGAAAGGGATGAAAGCGATGTGGAAGAAAGTTGGTACAGTCCTGTTACTCAGTACGTTTCTTGTAGGGTGTAGTGAGATTTCAAATACAGTTGATGATGCAAAACAACAGGTCAACGATGTGAAAAATAGTGTCGATTATGCTGGAGAACTTCAAGGGATTGCGAAAGATACGGCACAAGTCACGTCCGACTTATCTTCTTCTTTGAATGAAGCGGCTGCGAAAGCACGCGAATCCACGAATCCGGAGCAAGCGCTCGACCAACAAGTCGAAAAGTTAAAGGAAAACGGAACGATTGATCAGTTCAATCAAGAGCTGGACCAAATCGACCAACGATTGGCGGGACTTGAAAATCCACCGCAAGAGTTACAAAATTTAAGTGCAAAGCTCGAGCAGTTCGTGAATCAATCAGAAGATATCACACGACTTCTTGAAACAGACGTCTCTCTCGATACATTAAATCGTCTTGGCATCGAACAAGCAGGGAAATTACAAGAGGCAATCACGAACTGGACATCATTGCTTGATCCATTCACAAACTGAACAGTGAATTAAAAGGAGTGTCGGAAAATGGGGACATCCCGCTGGATGGAACACGAATTAGAAGCGGAACGAGTGCGCATCCTCCGTTTGCCCGCATCTGAACAGGAACGGCTGGTCAAGGAATTAGAGACTGACCAATTGACAGGAGAAGACGTATTATACCGACTCTATGTCATTCAACCGCTATTACTACATGACCGTGAACGATACGAAACTGTAGCAGAACGTTTTCTTGAAGTCGAGGGTGTGGAGCAAGTGCTCGCACTCTTTCTTTATGAACTCGGAGAACGGTATCCAATGAAGCTCGCTCTACGCTCGGCGTCACCGTATCTGCCGTATGGACTTGCGCTTCGGTTAGACGAGATCAAACAGCGGATGACGGTGCGAGAGCAAAAGACGACACCGGTTCAAAAAAACAATGTTACTCAGAGTACTGTAACTTCCGGAACGGCGTTGATGCATGTGTTGCAACATGGAAGCTGGGTCGAACAAATGCGCCATTTGGCTGGTGCTGAATTCGAACGGACACCTGCGCTCTTTGACTACATCACACACAAGTATCTTCGTGCTCAGGATACAGAACATCAAAGCCTACTCGTCATCGATCAGTTATTAGGAAGTGTGATTGAGCATCTGTCCTATCCGGCAGACATTTATGTGCCACATTTAGATGTACACTGGACGATCTCGACGCGTCAAGATTTAGAAGAAGTGCTGATTGCGCATCAACAGGAACAACAAGCGTTACTCGCATCGATGCATACATTAGAAAAAATGGATCCTTTTCGAGCCTTGCTCGTCTTACGTTCGGACCAGTTGATTCATCTTGAAGAACGAGAAGCAATCGGGTCGGATATGGAGAAGTGGCTTCTCGCATGCGAAGAACTAGCCGGTCTGTCGTTTGAAAAAGAAGAGCCGGAACGTGACTTGAGTCCGCTAGCGAAGCGATTATATCAGGGGGTGCATATCCTCTATCCGGAAGTCATCGCATTCGAGCAGATTTACTTCGATTGAGACATCTGGAAACGATTCGTTCAACAGTGGTAATCGTCAGAACGATTGTGCTATAATGTGACTTGTTGTACACACATGTACGCTAATTGACAATTTTGGAGGGACTCAGCATGACTGCAAAATGGGAAAAACAATCAGGTAGCCTCGGCGTCCTCACGTATGAAGCGCCTGCTGAAGCATTTGATAAAGCGGTAGACCAAGCGTTCAAGAAAGTCGTTAAGACTTTGAACACACCAGGTTTCCGTAAAGGAAAAATGCCACGCGCAATGTTCAACAAAATGTACGGTGAAGAAGCACTGTACCAAGATGCACTCGATATCCTTTATAAGGACACAATCGAAGGTGCAGTCGTCGAATCAGGAATCGAGCCAATCGCGCTTGAAAACATCGACGTTGAAACACTCGAAAAAGGCAAGCCAGTCGAATTCAAAATCACGTTCGTCATCGAGCCAGAAGCTACACTCGGTGAGTACAAAGGTCTTGAGTACACAGCAGTTGAAACGAACGTTACTGACGAAGACGTCGACGCTGAACTCAAAACATTGCAAGAACGCGGTGCAGAACTCGTCGTTAAAGAAGATGGCGTCATCGAGAATGGCGATACAGTCGTATTCGACTTCGCAGGTTTCGATGGGGAAAACCAATTCGACGGCGGAACTGCTGAGAACTACTCACTCGTCATCGGTTCTGGAAACTTCATTCCTGGATTCGAAGAGCAAATGGTCGGTTTAAAAACTGGCGAGCAAAAAGATCTTGAAGTGACATTCCCAGAGGAATACCACGAAGCATCACTCGCTGGAAAACCAGTTACATTCAAAGTAACAATCCATGAAGTCAAAGCGCAAGAGCTCCCTGAATTGACAGATGAGTTCGCAAAAGAGATGGATGAAGAAGTTTCTTCACTCGACGAGTTGAAAACAAAAATCCGTACGCGTCTCGAAAACACACGCAAACAAGAAGCTGATGCTTCAATGCGCGATGAGTTAGTCGAAGCGGCTACGAAAAACGCGACAGTTGATCTTCCAGAAGTCATGGTCGAAAACGAAGTCGAGCGTATGGTTCAAGAGTTCACACAACGTATTCAATCACAAGGCATCGACCTCAACATGTACTTCCAGTTGACTGGAACGACAGAAGAGGCAATGCGTTCTGAAATGAAAGAGCAAGCGGAAGAGCGCGTTAAGGCACGTCTCGTCCTTAAGCAAATCGTTGCTGACGAAAAAATCGAAGTAACAGACGAAGAAACACAAACTGAACTTCAATCAATGTCAGAACTCTACAACATCCCTGCAGATCAACTTGAAACGATGCTTGCACCACAAGGTGGTCTTGAAACGCTTAAAGGCGATCTTCAATTCCGTAAAGCTATCGATGTTCTCGTCGACAACGCAAAAGCAAAATAAGCCATTTCATGGTTTTCGATCGACTTCAAGCCCAATTTCTGGTCTTGGAGTCGATTTTTTTGTACGATAGGTCAAACAAGGACAAACAATCCTTGGTTCAGAACATCAAACTGTAAATCGTTCGTCCAGGATTTGAAAGACTTTCCTTGTTCATGCTACAATCATAAATAGTAAAACGTGAGACGGGATGCTACAGGCGTCCATACAATTTCCACGTTAAAGGGGTGGACCTTTATGTTTAAATTCAACGAAGAAAAAGGTCAGCTAAAATGTTCTTTCTGTGGAAAGACACAAGAACAAGTACGCAAACTTGTTGCTGGACCTGGCGTTTACATTTGCGACGAGTGTATCGAACTCTGCAATGAAATCGTAGAGGAAGAACTCGGTACAGAAGAAGAAGTCGAGCTGAAGAATGTTCCAAAACCGCATGAAATTCGTACGACACTTGACGATTATGTCATCGGTCAAGAAAAAGCGAAAAAATCGTTATCTGTAGCGATGTATAATCACTACAAACGAATCAATGCTGGTGGTCGCGCAGATGATGTTGAGCTCTCAAAATCAAACATCGTCATGATCGGTCCAACAGGTAGCGGTAAGACACTTCTTGCCCAAACGATGGCACGTATCTTAAACGTACCGTTTGCGATTGCAGATGCAACAAGTTTGACGGAAGCCGGTTATGTCGGTGAAGACGTCGAGAACATCCTGTTGAAACTCATCCAAGCAGCGGACTATGATGTCGAGAAGGCTGAAAAAGGCATCATCTACATTGATGAGATCGATAAGATCGCTCGTAAATCAGAAAATCCGTCAATTACACGTGATGTTTCTGGTGAGGGTGTTCAACAAGCCTTGCTGAAGATTTTGGAAGGAACTGTTGCAAGTGTACCGCCACAAGGTGGACGCAAACATCCGCATCAAGAATTCATCCAAATCGATACGACGAACATCTTGTTCATCGTTGGTGGAGCATTCGATGGTATCGATCAGTCGATCAAACGTCGTCTCGGTAAAAAAGTCATCGGCTTCGGAAACGATTCAGAGAACCGTAACCTCACACAAAAAGAAATTCTAGCAGCCGCATTGCCAGAAGATCTTCAAAAGTTTGGTTTGATTCCTGAGTTCATCGGTCGTTTGCCAGTCATGGCAACACTCGAGCCACTCGATGAAGAGGCACTCGTTCAAATCTTGACGAAACCGAAAAACGCCCTCGTGAAACAATATAAGAAAATGCTTCAACTTGATGATGTCGAACTCGACTTCACGGAAGATGCACTTCTTGAGATTGCGAAGCTCGCAATCGAACGTAAAACAGGTGCGCGTGGTCTTCGTTCAATCATCGAAGAAACTATGCTAGATATCATGTTCGAAATTCCATCGCGTGAAGACATCGCGAAAGTCATCATTACAGCAGAAACGTTGACTGGTAAGCGCGGTCCAACGCTTGAGTTGAAAGATGGTACAATTGAACATGGGAAAGAAAAAGAAACGGCGTAACACCGTGACAAATCGGCTCGGAGGCTACTTGTACGCCTTTCCGAGTCTTTTTGTTTAGGAGGAATTCGAATGAAGAAAAAACAATATCCACTTTTACCATTACGCGGTGTCGTCGCGTATCCGTTGATCGGATTGACGATTGATGTCGGGCGTCCGGTATCCTTAAAAGCCTTACTTGCATCAAAGGAACACGAGATCGATCTCGTCGTCGTCACACAACGTGATCCAGAAGCAGAGCCGTCTGTCGACGGGTTGCATCAGGTCGGTACACTTGTTCAAATCGCGAAGATGAGTGAACTTGGGAATGATACAGTTCGTGTTCGTGTTATCGGGAAGGAACGCGTCCGGATTGAAAACGTTGAGGAGACGGACGAAGGATATCAAGCAGTCATCGAACCAATCGAGAAGATGGACATCAAAGGGGCGAAACAAGAAGCGCTCGTTCGTCTAATTAAAGAACAGTTCGGTCAACTCGTCTCTCGTATCAAAGGCATCGGAACAGATGAGCGTCGTCGGTTCGAGACCTATGAACGTCTCGACTCATTGACGGACTATATCACGTCGAAGTTACCGATCGATATCTCGAAGAAACAGGAGTTCCTCGAACAACAGGATCCGGTCGAACGGGGATTGATGTTGCTTGACGTCATGAAACATGAATATGAAGTCGTCGAACTCGAACGTGAGATGCGTGAACGGACGAAGAAGACGATTGAACAATCGCAACGCGAGTATTACTTGCGGGAACAATTGAAGACGATTCAACAAGAACTCGGTGGCGAGTCGGCATCCGTTGAAAGCGATGCGACGAAATACCGGGAGCAACTGTCCATGCTTGATTTACCGGAAACGACGGTTGCGAACGTCGAGAAGGAAATCAGTCGTTTAGCTGTCGTACCGGCGACAAGTCCGGAACATGGTGTCATCCGCAACTATCTCGAATGGTTCTTCTCGTTACCATGGAATGAGGCAACCGATGATTTCTTGAACGTTTCAGCTGCTTCGGAACAGCTTGAAAAGGATCATTACGGTCTAGAAAAGGTCAAAGAACGAATTCTTGAGTATCTCGCCGTTCGTCAATTGACGGATTCGCTACGTGGTCCGATTCTTTGTTTATCAGGTCCTCCAGGAGTCGGTAAAACGTCGCTTGCTCGCTCCATCGCAACAGCACTTGAACGGAAGTTTGTCCGCGTCTCACTTGGTGGCGTACGCGATGAAGCGGAGATCCGTGGACATCGCCGGACGTATATCGGTGCGATGCCAGGTCGAATCATCCGCGGTTTAAAACAAGCAGGAACGAATAACCCGGTCTTCTTACTGGATGAGATTGATAAGATGTCAAATGACTTCCGTGGTGACCCATCGTCCGCGATGCTTGAAGTTCTTGATCCGGAACAAAACAACAGCTTCTCCGATCACTACATCGAAGAACCGTTCGATTTATCAAATGTCCTCTTCATTGCGACAGCAAATGATGTCTCGAACATCCCAGGACCGTTGCTCGACCGAATGGAACTGATTCAGATTGGTGGCTATACGGAACAAGAGAAGACGGAAATTGCCGTTCGTCATCTATTATCGAAGCAACTTGCTGAACACGGTCTGAAAAAGAGTCAATTGACGGTCAAAGCAGACGCGCTAGAAGAAGTCGTTCGTCGTTATACACGAGAAGCCGGTGTCCGTAATCTTGAACGTGTCCTCGGCTCACTTTGCCGGAAAGCAGCAAAACAAATCGCGATGGGTGAGAAGAAGCGGGTGACGGTGACGAAGCGTAATCTAGATGATTTCCTAGGTAAACCGATCTACCGTTATGGTCAAGGCGAGCTAGAAGATATGATTGGCGCAGTGACTGGTTTAGCGTATACTGCTTTTGGGGGCGACACGTTGACGATCGAAGTCAGTCTTGCTCCGGGTAAAGGGAAACTGCAGTTAACCGGGAAACTCGGTGACGTCATGCAAGAGTCCGCTCAGACTGCGTACAGCTTCGTCCGAGCAAATGCGACGTCCCTTGGCATCGAACCGAACTTCTACGAAACGCAAGACATCCACATCCACGTCCCTGAAGGTGCTGTACCAAAAGATGGTCCATCTGCTGGTATCACACTGGCAACAGCACTGATTTCCGCCTTGACAAAGCGTCCGGTTCGCCGGGACGTCGGGATGACAGGTGAAATCACACTACGTGGACGGGTCTTACCGATCGGTGGACTAAAGGAAAAGTCACTCGCAGCACATCGTGCGGGCTTGACGACCGTTCTTCTACCACAAGATAATACGCGGGACATCGATGATATCCCGGAAAGCGTCCGCGCAGGAATGGAATTCATTCCGGTCGCGACGATGGAGCAAGTGCTCGAACATGCATTAAAAGGAGAGTAACATGAAAATTTATAAAGCTGATTTTATTACGAGTGGCGTAAACCCGGAACATTATCCGGAGCCATTGTTGCCAGAAGTGGCACTCGCAGGGCGATCGAATGTCGGAAAGTCCTCTTTCATCAATAAACTGGTTCAGCGAAAAGCACTCGCGCGGACATCTTCGAAACCAGGTAAAACGCAAACCTTGAACTTCTTTAACATCAATGATGAAGTCATGTTCGTCGATGTACCGGGTTACGGGTATGCGAAAGTCTCGAAGACGGAGCGTGAAGCGTGGGGCAAGATGATGGAGAAGTACTTCACACAACGTGAAATCCTCAAAGGTGTCGTACAGCTCGTCGACATCCGACATGATCCGTCTGCGGATGACGTGACGATGTACGATTTCTTGAAGTATTACGATCTACCGGTCATCGTCGTTGCAACAAAACTCGATAAAATCAAAAAGAGTCAACGTGATAAACATATCGCGGCAATCAAACGTAAATTGCAATTTGATGGTCAAGATACCTTAATTCCTTTCTCGTCTGAGACAGGAGAAGGCGTCGATGCCGCATGGGAAGCGATTTATCGTCTTCTGTAAAAAACGAAACGTTTTGTTCTCCTACAATAGGAGAGCAGGACGTTTTTTTATGAGGGTTAAAGTAATCTAAAAATAGTATCTAATTATTTCCTTACAACATTTTTGATTTCCATTATATGAACATCATTTGATTCACGTTACAATGATAGGAACAAATTGTTCTAGTGGGAGGCTATGCCAATATGAGGCGTTATAAATGGACGTTCGCAATCGTCGTCTTACTCATTCTGACACCATTTGCCATTTGGTTCTTGAAGCAGGAAAAGACATTAAACATTGCGCTATTTGATTACACGAACGGAACGGAAGAGCGAGAGCATGCCGGAACGACGTGGTTATTGAATCACTTAAAGATCCGAAATACGCAAGGGCAAGATTATACGTATTCGGACTACATCAACCGTTATGATGGTACACAAGGTAAAAAAATGTTACAACAAGCCTCTAAAGCAGATGTGCTGTTGTTTACGGATACGTACGGAAAATCATATGACGTCAACGGGAAAAAAGAACATCGTGGTGGCTTGACGACAGAAGACGTCGAGCTCGCAACTGAAGCGATTTCGCAAGGGAAAACCGTCGTGGCGGAATTTAATACAGCAGCAAGTCCGACGTCAGTCGAGCGGTCCAATGCGTTTCGACAATTATTCGGGACGGCTTGGACAGGATGGATCGGTCGATTTTTCCCAGATTTAACAAAACTGCAAGGTCTTGAGAAAAACGTAGTAGCTCAATTAAAAACACAAGCGAAAGAAAAAGAGTTCAAACTATCAGGTCCGGGTTATGTTTTTATTAATGATTCGACCGAAAAAGCTTTTTTCGTCAATGATGACACTCCTTTACTTTACAAGTGGGATCAAAATAAGGGGAATGCAAAAGATGAGGTCCGTTATAACTACTGGTTCGAGATTCTTGAACTAGATGGCGGGAAACAACAAGCGCATTTCTCTTGGAACCCTTCGAAACAGACACAAGCAATGCTTCGAAAATACCAGTTGCCGCTTGAGTTTCCAGCGTATGTCACGCAAGGAAGTGGTCACTATTTTGCCGGTGATTATACGGACGTCGCGGATATCCCACGTTATTATCGATACAGTGGTCTCGATTGGTTCCGCAAACAGTTCATCCTCGATAGTGCGGAAAGTGAATCAGCGTTCTTCTGGAAGATTTACGCCCCGACGCTGACGCGGATTCTTGAGGATACGAAACGGATCTCGACACAAACTGCGAAGGTCAAACCACTTTCACAAACGAAGGTCGGTAACCAAGAGTTGCGGACCCGAGCTCGTGAAGGACAGGACACACTTGAGATGTATCAAGATGGTGAATGGAAGCCGTACTTCGTTAAGGGTGTCAACATTGGACTTGGTCGACCAGGTGCATTTCCTGGGGAACATGCCATCAGCCGAAACGAATATGATCGTTGGTTGAAGGAAATCGGAGCGATGGGGGTCAATACGATTCGTGTGTACACGTTGCACCCTCCTGCTTTTTACGATGCATTAAAAGCTTACAACGAACAGGCGAAACAACCGATTTATCTCATGCAAGGCATGTGGGTCGAAGAGAAGCCGTTCGAGGAACTAAAAAATGCATTCGATCCAAAGTTCATGAAGATGACAGATACGGAAGCAAAACGAATGGTTGATGTCATTCATGGAAACGCAGTCGTTAAAGAAGTTGTTGGTCATGCTTCCGGAACATACACTTCAGACGTCTCGCAATACGTTTCAGCATTCGTCTTCGGAATCGAATGGTTACCGGAAGCTGTCGTTGAAACAAATAAAAAGAACAAAGGAACACGTTTCGAAGGACAATACGTAACGACGACGAAAGAAGCGTCTCCTTTCGAATCGTGGTTAGCAGGTCGGATGGATACGGCGACTGCACACGAAATCAAAGAGTACGGCACAACACGACCAATCGGTTCGACGAACTGGCCGACGACGGATCCGTTGAAACACCCAAAAGAGATTGAGGAAGAACAGGACCTCGTCTCCATTGATTTCAATCACTTAAAAGCAACGAAGGATTTCCCGGGTGGCTTGTTCGCGTCTTACCACATCTATCCGTACTATCCTTCGTTCATCAAGGAAGAGTACAGTCAAAAAACGGACAAAGGATCTGAATCGTATGCCCGTTACTTGAAGAAGATGAAGGATTATCATGATATGCCGCTACTTGTATCAGAATTCGGAATTCCGAGTTCTCGCGGGAAGACGCACCTCGGACCAAATGGTTTCGATCAAGGGCATGTCAGTGAGAAGAAACAAGGCGAACTCGTCGCACAACTCTATCAAGACATTAAAGACGTCAAAACAGCCGGTGGACTCGTCTTCATCTGGCAAGATGAATGGTTCAAGCGGACGTGGAACACGATGGATTATGATGATGCCAATACGCGTCCCCGTTGGTCGAATGTCCAGACGAGCGAACAACATTTCGGTATGCTTGGTTTCCTGCGTTCAGATATCGTCATTGACGGGAAATTGGATGATTGGAAAGGGTATGCACCAGTCGCTGAAAATAAGGATCAAGCGATATATATGACATCCGACGAAGCCTATCTCTATTTGCGTATCGACCGGAAAAAAGCAGAGCCGACGACACTTGCGCTATCGACGAAACCAAACGATGGGAATACGAAAGTCGGTCCGTTGATGCTTGATGAAGGAGCGGAATATCGCCTGACGATCGATCAGAAGGCGCGCATCGATGTCGATGCTCGTTATGATATCTTCCGTTATCACTATGGTCTCAAGATGCCGTTTGAGATGGTAAAACCACCGTCTGATCAAAAAGACAGCGGTAAGTTCGTTCCAATTTATCAAATGCTCGATTATGCAAGACGCGACCCGGTGACGAAAAAAATCGTCAAACCAGCCGTAAAGTGGGACACGGGTGTTCTACATGAAGGAGAACCAGACGATATCTTGACAGATATCTCAGATATCACGAAACCAACCGTAGAGCTCCGTATTCCATGGATGGTCTTAAATATGCGAGACCCTAGTAAACATGAAATCATCGGTGACTTCTGGAAAGATGGATTAGAAGCGAAGATGATTACGGAAGGAATCGAAGTCACAGGTCAAGTCGGTGAGACACGTATCCCTGAAAAAGATCGTGGTTTCTACAACTGGGCAGAGTGGACGAATCCGCAACAGCGAGAAGAACTGAAACCTGTCTATCGGACGATGAAAAAAGCATTCACTGAGGGAGGAAATTAAATGCGACGTGAAGAGATGTGGAAATTAATCAATCAGTCGTTTGAATCAACAAGTCAAGATCGTGAGGTCAGTTCGACGATTGAATGGACGGAAGAAACCGTCCGGCAATCGTCGACGAATACCTTGTTCGTGCACACAGTCGGACAAATGCCGGAGGCGGTCAACGGATTGATTGAAGAGGGATGGTGCGTGCGGACGGACATTTCTTATGCCGATGTCGTTCTCGCAAGCGAACCTGTCATCGAGGAACGAATTCCCGTCGTGTATTTTAATACAGAGACTTCTTTCTATGGTTTAGAAAATGCGCGAGAAATTCTACCGGCGACACTATCGCGGGAGCTTGTCCTTGACCGGCTAGCGCGTTATAAAAAAATCCATCATATCGCGGATGTCGTCGTCGTAACGGAAGATCCGCATATCCGTCGGATGATGGAACGGGAACTGACGGAACGCTTCGAACGGTTCGTAACATTCGAACGAGCAGAGACATTCCTTGACGAGTACGTAGCATCCCGTCCGTACTTACTCGTGTTTACGTCAGCATTACCACGAGCAGATGGGCTGGAATTACTACTGCGAGCAAAACATCAGAGTGTCGCACCGTTCCAATCGATGATGATTTCGATGTACAACCGTGAACGCGATCATGTTCTTGCGATTGACCGAGGTGTTGATTACATTATGACCCTTCCGTTAAAAATCGAAGAATTCCGCGCGTGGATCCGAAAAGTTGAGGATGGCCGATGATGCAGGCGATTCTAGTATTTATCGTTGTACTCGTTTTCTTACAAGTTGGAGCATTGGTCTATCTCGTCGTTCAAAAACGAAAACGTGCCAACCGCGAGCATGCCCGTAGCGATTGGCAACTTGTCTTTCGAGATGACATCTACGACTATGCGACAGGTGAACGTCAGGACATGCCGACGGTTCAAAAAGGAAACGAGGATTTAGCTGAGCTTGAACTCTTCGCACTATCCAACTTAACAGCAACACCGGCACATCTCGAACGAGTGCAAGCTTTTGTCGCTGCTAATATGCATGCCTATTACGAACAACAATTGAAGCATCGCCGGATTGACCGTCGCTTGAACGCTTATGAGGCCGTCTCTCAATTCCGTTTGGTAGCAGTCGCACCGATGATTCATGCGCGTTGGGGAAACACGATTGAAAAAGAAGAGAGCGATGTCATCGTTCGGACCCTCGTCTCACTATCACCGCAAGATGCGATCGCCATCGCCAAGCAAGAAAATGGGATTAGTTTCTTCGGTGCGATTCTTGCGGTCGGTCGTAGTCAAGACTTAGAGGAATGGGTGGCTGCGTTTGAAGAATTGACACTGTCCTTTAAGTTAGCGATCCTTCAGTTGATCTTTGATCGCGATGAGACACGTTATATCGCACTCGTTCGTGACAAGACGACAGATGAAAATCCGGAAATCCGAAAACGTGCCCTTCGTGCGCTCACGCGAATCGGGCTTGAGGAGGACTGGAAGTTATATGTGCCTTACTTGGAAGAAGAATCAAGTTGGGTTGAGCAAATGCTTGCCCTTCGTTTCCTAGAACATGTCGTTCCAGCCGATGCGATACCAGCGATCTTACCGTTTGTCGGTAGTCGATCGTGGTGGGTCCGGACGGCTGCCTTTGATGCGCTGCTTGCTTGTGGCGGGATCGAACAATTGGCAAAGGTATCAAGTACACACCCCGACCGCTATGCGCGTCAAAAAGCTACAGAACGGTTGGCAAAGGAGATGAAACATCATGTCGTCTGAGACAATCCAAGCCATTATTGAAGTCCTTTCATGGACAGTGTTGATTTATATGTTACTCGTCATCGTGTTCTATTCGATGCTTTACCTGATTTCAGCTCAAATGGTGCGACGGCAACGCTTCCGTCGGAAAGAGAGCTCTTACTTGCCACTGATGCGCTCTCTCTATACACGGCCGGTCAGTATCCTTGTACCAGCGTACAATGAGGAATATACGATTGTCTCGAGTGTCCAAGCTTTGCTAGCACTTGACTATCCGGAGCATGAAGTCATCGTCATCAATGATGGTTCAAAGGACGGAACGATGGACGAATTGTTCCGATCGTATGAGCTGGAGAAGGAAATCCGCTATCCGAGGATTCTAATTGGTTCGAAGCCGGTCAAACAAGTCTACCGTTCGCGGATCGATAGTCGTTTGATCGTTATCGATAAAGAGAATGGTGGAAAGGCGGATGCCTTGAATGCCGGTATCGACCATTCCAGTTATCCGTATTTCTGCTCGCTTGACGCGGATTCGATTTTAGAGCGGGATGCCCTATTAAAAGTCATGAAACCGATCGTCGAGTCCGACGAAGAGGTCGTCGCGACATGCGGTTCAATCTTCCTCGTCAATGGCTGTACGATTGAAGGTGGTGAAATCGTCGAGATTCGGACACCAAAACAACGGATCGTCTTGATGCAGATGATTGAATATTTCCGAGCATTCTTATTTGGTCGCCTTGGACTTAGCCGTTTCAACATCTTATTGATTGTCTCTGGTGCGTTCGGTCTGTTCCAAAAGAACATCGTTGTCCAGGCAGGTGGATATAAGGAAGGACTTGTCGGTGAGGATATGGAACTTGTCGTTCGTTTGCACCGGTATATGAAAGAAAATAAACTCGATAAACGCATCGAGTACGTTCCGGCACCAGTCTGTTGGACGCAAGCTCCGGAGTCAATGGAAGTGTTGCGGTCGCAACGGACACGTTGGCACCGTGGGCTAGCTGAGACACTCTGGACTCATAAGCGCATGATCGGTAATCCGAAGTATGGTTCTGTTGGTGGCGTTTCGATGCTATATTTCTTTTTGATTGAATTACTCGGACCTATCGTTGAACTGATCGGATATTTCATCATTCCGCTCAACCTGCTCGTCGGGACGCTTAACTTTGAATTTGGTATCGTCTTATTGGTCGTCGCTTTACTCTATGGTTCCTTATTATCAGCAGGTGCCGTATTATTGGAAGAGTGGACGATGCACCGATTCAAGAATGTCAAAGAATTGATTCGGTTGTATTTATGGTCCTTGACCGAGTCGTTCTGGTACCGTCCGATTTTAGTCTTCTTCAAACTAGGTGGATTGATTCAATTCTTGACTGGTCGAGGAAACTGGGGACAGATGGAGCGCCAACGCCTCGAAGACGTCACCGAGGAAAAAGTCGGCTGACGAATAGGTATGAGGAGGATATGCTAGGTGGATTTGTTACGAAACAAATGGTTTAAAGCATTAATTTGGGTATTAGTGATTTTTCTTGTCATCTGGGTCGGTACAAAGATCTCATTTTTATTCCAGCCGATAAAAGTCATGCTGGCATTGATCTTCCCACCGCTCATTATTGCGGGTATTTTCTATTACTTCACGCTTGGGATCGTAGATGCGTTGCAAAAACGAGTCAAGAAACGTGGTCTTGCCGTGTTGATCGTTTTGCTTGGTTTCATCACGATTCTGACAATCGCCGTCGCTTCAATCGGACCGATCTTAGTTGAGCAGGTGACAGATTTTGCAACGAGCATTCCGACGCTCGTCATCGAATTGCGTGATCAAACGTTAAATTTACGCGATCAGCTGATGGACAATCGTTTTATCTCGACCTGGGTACATGAGAATACAGATTTATTTGATAAGTGGACGAATGAAGCAACATCGTATGTCGGTACCGTCTTCAAGTCCGTCTCGACGTCCGTTGGAACGATTTTCGGTGTCATCTCTTCGACGGTCTTAATCATCGTCTTAGTGCCGTTCATCTTAGTGTATATGTTGCTTGACGGGTATAAATTCCCTGACTCCGTCGTGAAATTGTTACCGCGTAGCTACGAAACGGAAACGCGTAAAATTCTGCACGACATGCACGTGACAGTGAAGCATTACGTCAACGGACAGGTCATCGTCTCAATCTGCGTCGGTGTGATGTCCTTGATCGGCTTTTTCATTGCTGACATTCAATATGCGTTATTACTTGCCTTATTCTGTACGGTGACGAACATCATCCCGTATCTTGGACCTTACATCGGTGCCGTCCCGGCAGTCATTGTCGGATTCATTGATGATCCGATCAAAGCGGTCTATGCGATCATCACGATCGTCGTCGCGCAACAAATCGAATCGAACTTGATTTCTCCTTACGTTCAAGGAAAAACACTCAAGGTCCATCCCTTGACGATCATCATCGTTTTGCTAGTTGCCGGGAAAATCGGTGGCATCATCGGTGTCATCTTGGCAGTTCCGACCTATGCGGTCTCAAAAGTCGTCATTCAGAACATCGCTCGGATTTATCGTTTACGTCAGCAACGTCTCGACGTACCGGACGTGACGGTATCACCTGAATCGTTGAAGTAAAGTGTAACCCTCTGCTCTTTTTAGGAGCAGAGGGTTTGTGATTTTTACGGGAGAGGGATAAGGTAGAAGAAGAGAAAAAATGAAGAAGATTTCACAACTTCGACTCATTTTAGTTTATAAATTGATTGGAATCTTTTTTATAATGGTTATAATGTAGGATAGAGAACGAAAAGATAGATCGGAACGAAATCTTTGGACGTAAGGGGTAGAGCGCATGCATATCGTAGTGGTCGGCTTGAATAACAAAACAGCGCCTGTATCAATACGCGAACAAGTCTCATTTGGGGAGCATGAGATGAAGGGAGCGGTCGTCGCATTGCGCGATGAAAAAAGTATCTTTGAAAGTGTCATCGTCTCGACATGTAACCGGACGGAACTGTACGTCGTGACGGATCAGCCACATACAGGACGGTATTATACAAAACGTTTCCTTGCAAACTGGTTTGGTTTGACGATGGAAGAGCTCGAGCCGTATCTCTTCATCCATGAAGGATTCGATGCGATGAAACATCTGTTCCGCGTGACAAGTGGTCTTGATTCAATGATCGTCGGTGAAACGCAAATCCTTGGTCAGGTCAAGACAAGCTTCTTCATGGCACAGAAGCTTGAAACGACAGGAACGGTCTTTAACAAACTCTTCAAAGAAGCGGTCACGCTCGCCAAACGGGCTCACGCAGAAACTGGAATCGGTGAAAATGCCGTTTCTGTCAGTGCTGCTGCCGTCACGCTTGCCGAACAGTTACTCGGATCGCTTGAAGATAAATCGATTGTCGTCATCGGTGCGGGAGAAACTGGCGAATTGACGACGCTCAACTTATATGAAGCAGGAGCTCGTGACATCACGGTCTTTAACCGGACGCTCGCCAAAGCAGAAGAGGTCGCGAATCGGTTCGAAGGATCAGCGCATTCGATTAACGAGATGCAGTGCGGTTTGCTTCGGGCAGACATCGTCATTTCTTCAACAGGTGCAAAACGTGCCATCATCAAACGGGAAGACATCGCAGCAGCACAGCTGTTCCGTCACGATCGTCCATTCTTGTTGATTGACATCGCAGTACCGCGCGACATCGAACCGACCGTTGGTGACTTGCCAGGCGTTCATTTATATGATGTCGATGATCTGACATCGATCGTCCAGCAAAACATGGCGGAACGGATGAAGGAAGCGGCGAAAATCGAACAACGAATCGAAGCGGCAATCGCTGAGTTCGAAGGGTGGATGACGACACTTGGTGTCGTGCCGATCATCACGGAATTACGAGACCAAGCATTGCGGATTCAACAAGAGACAATGCAAAGCTTGGAACGGAAATTACCGGAGATGTCAAAACGTGAAAAAACCGTCATTGGTAAACACATGAAATCCATCATCAATCAATTGTTGCGTGAACCGCTATCTTACATCAAAGATGCCGCAGCGAAACCGGATGCTGATGAGCGGATTGCGCAGTTCATGGATACGTTCGCATTAAACGAAGACTTGTTTGATGGGCTCGAAGATGAAATCGTGACGTCAGAAGAGACGACACCTTCAGCAAAAGCTGTGAACCGGTGAACAAAGTACGATTTGTGTTACAATAGAAAATGCATGGGGCGGACTTGTGCCGCCCCTTTATCATTGTACAGGGGGATTTTAGCATGCGAAAAATCATTGTTGGATCGCGAAGCTCGAAGCTAGCGATGACACAGACGAAATGGGTCATTGACCAGTTGAAACAAGCCGGCGCGCCGTATGAGTTCGAAATCAAGAACATCATCACAAAAGGAGACCGCATTTTGGATGTGACGCTCTCAAAAGTCGGTGGTAAAGGGTTATTCGTAAAAGAGATCGAACAGCAGATGATTGACGAAGAAATCGATTTTGCTGTTCACAGCATGAAGGATTTACCGTCTGAACTACCGGATGGTCTCATCATCGGTGCCACACCGGCACGTGTCGATGCGCGTGATGCCTTGATCACGAAAACAGGAGAAGGTCTTGCTTCCTTGCCAGAAGGTGCGGTTGTCGGCACGAGCAGCTTACGTCGTGGATCACAATTGCTAAAACTCCGCCCTGATTTAAAAATCGAATCGATTCGCGGGAACATCGATACACGACTTGATAAATTAAAAAATGGTCCGTTTGACGGGATTCTGCTTGCAGCAGCTGGTTTAAAACGGATGGGTTGGTCTGAAGATGTCGTATCGGAATATCTTTCAACAGAAGACATGATTCCAGCTGTCGGTCAAGGAATCCTCGGTATCGAATGTCGCGAACATGATCAAGAAGTACGTGATCTCCTGCACCTGATCCATGATCAGATGACAGAAAAAGTGGCATACGCAGAACGCGCTTTCCTAGCAGCCATCGAAGGTAGCTGTCACGTTCCTGTTGGTGGATTCGCGACGATTAACGAAGACATGTCAACGACACTTGTCGGATTCATCGGATCCGTCGATGGGGAGCAAATTCTAATCGAACGCGAATCAGGTCTTGACCCAATGCATCTCGGTCAAGACGTTGCCGAACGTCTGCTTGCTTCGGGCGGTCGTGAGATTCTCGCAACACTTCCGGATGACTTGTAAGCAGGTATTGTTCACGGGAAGTCGACCACCGACGAACGAGCAGATGGCGCGACTGCGTGACGTCGCAATCGAGTCAGTGCATTATCCAGTCATTGAAACGCGACCTGTTTCGTTTACGTTGCCGAAGGGAATTGATTGGCTCATCGTGACGAGTCCGAATGGCGTCCACCGGGTTGCTGATGCATTGCCTGAATTAGCAGAAACGCGTATCGCGGTCGTTGGACGAAAGACAGCAGATGCACTTGCGAAGTATGGTCGAACAGCCGACTTTTGTCCGTCAACCTTTACAGGAGACGCACTCGTCGCAGAACTGGGACCATACTTGTCTGACGGCGATCATATCGTTTTTGCGCGAGGGAACCGATCGCGGCAAGCACCGGTCGATCAGTTACGAAAACTGAATCGATATACGATCGAGGATATCATCACCTATGAAACCGTCACCCGTCGACTACCTGAAGCTCTTATCAGAAATGCCACCTATATTGGACTGCAGAGTCCTTCCGCTGTCGAAGCGATTGCTCCGCTAGACCTGAAGACGACCTTCATCGTCATCGGGACGATCACGGAGCAAGCAGCAAAAGCAGCCGGACTTCAACCGATTCATGTCGCCCGTGAATTCACGGTGGACGGCATGATTGATCGTATCATTGAGGAGGAATCAGCATGAACACATTAGAATACGCACGTCACCGTCGTTTACGTCATACCGCATCACTCCGGTCACTCGTCCGCGAGAACCAGTTGCATAAATCGGATTTGATTTATCCGATTTTCGTTGCTGAAGGCGAAGATATCAAACGCGAAGTCAGCTCGATGCCTGGCGTTTTCAACTTATCACTCGATCATCTGACGGCTGAGATTGAAGAAGTCGTCGCACTCGGAATCGAATCTGTCATCTTATTCGGTGTCCCGCACGACCACTTAAAAGACGAGCAAGGATCAGGTGCGTTTCACGATCACGGGATCGTTCAAGAGGCAACACGTCTCGTCAAAAAAGTTGCTCCGCAGCTAACGGTCATTGCCGACACATGCTTATGTGAATATACGTCGACAGGTCACTGTGGAATCGTCGCGGACGGAACGGTCGATAATGATGCGTCATTACCGCTTCACGTCAAAACAGCCATCTCACAAGCTCAGGCGGGTGCCGATGTCATCGCTCCATCATCAATGATGGACGGATTCGTCGCAGCGATTCGTCAAGGGTTGGACGAGAACGGATTCAGCCATATTCCGGTCATGAGCTATGGCGTTAAATATGCATCTGCTTATTATGGTCCATTCCGTGACGCGGCAAACTCGGCACCAGGAGAAGGCGACCGGAAAGGCTACCAAATGGATCCGGCAAACCGTCGCGAAGCGTTCCGAGAAGCAACAGCGGACGTCGATCAAGGAGCTGACTTCATGATCGTCAAACCTGCGCTTGCGTTCATGGACATCATTCGTGATGTGCGCGAGCGGATTGATCTACCAATCGTTGCGTATAACGTATCGGGTGAGTATGCGATGGTCAAAGCTGCAGCCCTGAACGGCTGGATCGACGAAGAACGAATCGTCCTTGAGACGATGCTTGGCTTTAAACGAGCAGGAGCTGATTTAATTATCACCTATTTCGCAAAAGACATTTGTCGTTACCTGGAGGGGTCGAAATGAGCTTAATTAACCAGAACTCAAAATCAAAAGAAGCGTTCGAGCGGGCACTCCCGCTCATGCCGGGTGGTGTCAACAGTCCAGTCCGTGCTTATAAATCAGTTGGGATGACACCAATTTTTGCAGATCATGCGAAAGGATCAAAGCTCTATGATATCGACGGAAAAGAGTATATCGATTACGTCCTGTCATGGGGACCGATGATTCTCGGTCATGCCGATCCAATCGTCACGTCAGCGATTCAAGAACAAGCGACGCGTGGCTGGAGTTACGGGACACCAACAGAAATCGAATCAGCGATGGCGGAAGTCGTCATCAGTCGTGTACCGTCGGTCGAAGTCGTCCGGATGGTCAATTCGGGTACAGAAGCGACGATGGCTGCCCTTCGTCTCGCGCGCGGCTATACAGGTCGGACAAAAATCTTGAAGTTCGAAGGCTGTTACCACGGTCATGGGGACTCACTCTTGATTAAAGCAGGTTCAGGTGTCGCGACACTTGGACTACCGGATTCACCAGGCGTTCCAGCGCAAATTGCGAGCATGACACTGACGGTTCCTTACAACGATTTGGATGCTGTCCGGATCGCGTTTGAAAAACACGGCGACGATATCGCTGGTGTCATCGTCGAACCGGCTGCTGGGAACATGGGCTTCGTGCCACCAGAACCAGGATTCCTTGAAGGCTTACGGGAAATCACATCAGAAAACGGTGCGTTATTGATTTTTGACGAAGTCATGACCGGTTTCCGTGTCGGATTCCACTGTGCGCAAGGACACTTCGGTGTCACGCCGGATATCACGTGTCTCGGTAAAGTCATCGGCGGCGGAATGCCAGTCGGTGCTTATGGCGGACGTCGTGACATCATGGAACAGATCGCACCACAAGGTCCAATTTATCAAGCAGGTACGTTATCCGGGAACCCACTTGCGATGGCAGCGGGTCTAGCGACACTGACGCAATTGAAACCCGAGCACTATGAAGAGTTCGACCGGAAAGCGAGCCGTCTGTCTGAAGGCTACCTGAATGCTGCGGCGAAATATAACATTCCACTGACGACGAACCGTGCGGGTGCGATGTTTGGTGTCTTCTTCACGGATGAACGTGTCACGAACTTCGAAAAAGCGAAAACATCGAACCTTGAGATGTTCCGTTCGTATTATCAAAAGATGGCGGCGCGTGGTGTCTTCTTACCACCATCACAATTCGAAGGTCTCTTCCTCTCGATTGCCCATACGGACGAAGACATCGAACAGACGATTGAAGCCGTCGAATTGACGTTCAAGGAACTCCAAGTTGAGTTCGATCGTTAAGCAGTTCTTGACGATTGCTTGAACTCTCGGCTAAAATGAATAAAGAAGAAAATGGCAACAGCGATGACGGGAAGAGTAATCCTGTATTCGTACCGGCGTAGAGAACACATCCTTGGCTGAAAGATGTGACGGACGAACAGGAGGAAGGTCACCCCACGAGCTGGTATCGTGAGTCTTACGAGCGATATCCGTCCTCCACACGTTACGTGGCTCGAGGGCATCCGATGTTGGATGAACTAAGGTGGTACCGCGGAAAAAAGCAACGGCTTTCTTTCGTCCTTAGCATAGGACGAGAGAAGCCGTTTTTATTATGGACAAAAAGGGAGCGATCAGGATGCAGGAATTATCAATGCCAACGAAATATGATCCGCAGGCAACGGAAGAAAAATGGCACGACTTTTGGTTAAAGGGAGAGTACTTTAAAGCTGATCAAGATCCGGAGAAAGAGCCGTACACGATCGTCATTCCACCACCGAACGTCACAGGTAAATTACACCTTGGTCACGCTTGGGACACAACATTACAAGACATGCTGACGCGGATGAAACGGATGCAAGGGTTCGACGTCCTGTATCTACCGGGAATGGACCATGCTGGTATTGCGACGCAAGCAAAAGTCGAACAAAAACTGCGAGCAGAAGGGAAATCACGTCTTGAAATGGGTCGTGAGAAATTCCTCGAGCAATCTTGGGCATGGAAAGAAGAGTATGCGTCAACGATCCGTGCACAATGGGCAAAACTCGGTCTTGGACTCGATTACTCGCGTGAACGCTTCACGCTCGACGAAGGGTTGTCGGAAGCAGTTCAAGAAGTCTTCGTTAAACTTTACGAAAAAGGCTTGATCTATCGTGGCGAATACATCGTTAACTGGGACCCAGCGACGAAAACAGCGATCTCGGATATCGAAGTCATCTACAAGGATATCGAAGGGGCGTTTTACCACCTCAGCTATCCACTGACGGACGGTTCAGGTCATGTTGAACTAGCGACGACACGTCCTGAGACGATGCTTGGTGATACAGCGATTGCCGTGAACCCGAAGGATGAGCGTTACGCTCACCTCGTCGGAAAAACGATCACGTTACCAATTGTTGGTCGCGAGATTCCGATTGTTGCGGATGAATATGTCGACATGGAGTTCGGTACAGGTGTCGTGAAGATTACACCTGCACACGACCCGAACGACTTCGAAGTCGGTAACCGCCACGAATTACCACGTGTCCTCGTCATGAATGAAGATGGAACGATGAACGAGAATGCAGGTAAATACGAAGGCATGGATCGTTTCGAATGCCGGAAACAAATCCTTGAAGATTTAAAAGCAGAAGGTGTTCTGATCAAGATTGAACCACACTTGCACTCTGTTGGTCACTCGGAACGTTCAGATGCAATCGTCGAGCCGTATCTCTCGTTACAATGGTTCGTCAAAATGGAACCACTCGCGCAAAAAGCGCTCGAGGAACAACAAGGACCAGACAAGGTCAACTTCGTTCCACAACGCTTTGAAAACACATATGTACGCTGGATGGAAAATATCCGTGACTGGTGTGTTAGCCGTCAACTATGGTGGGGACACCGGATTCCGGCTTGGTACCATAAAGAAACAGGCGAAGTATACGTTGGCAAGGAAGCACCAGCAGACATCGAGAACTGGGAGCAAGACAACGATGTTCTCGATACATGGTTCTCTTCAGCCCTTTGGCCGTTCTCAACGATGGGTTGGCCGAATACGGACGCAGCGGATTATCAGAAATACTTCCCGACATCGACACTGGTTACGGGATACGACATCATCGCCTTCTGGGTATCACGGATGATCTTCCAATCGTATGAATTCACGGGACAACGTCCATTCCAAGACGTCTTGATCCACGGATTGATTCGTGATTCGGAAGGACGCAAAATGTCGAAATCCCTCGGAAACGGGATTGATCCGATGGATGTCATCGAGAAATACGGTGCTGATTCACTGCGTTGGTTCTTAACGACTGGATCGACACCAGGCAACGACCTCCGCTTCTACTGGGAAAAGATTGAAGCAACGTGGAACTTCTCGAACAAACTATGGAACGCAAGCCGTTTTGCCTTGATGAACATGGACGGTCTAACGTTTGATCAGATCGATTTGACAGGCGAGAAATCACTCGCAGATAAGTGGATCCTGACACGTTTACAGACGACGATCGATGACGTGACACGTCTATCGGATAAATATGAGTTTGGTGAAGCAGGACGTATTCTCTATCACTTCATCTGGGAAGACTTCTGTAACTGGTATATCGAGATGGCGAAGTTGCCGCTCAACGGAGAAGACGAAGCAGCGAAACAAACGACGCGTTCGGTTCTTGCCTATACACTCGACCGGATCATGCGCTTGATGCATCCGTTCATGCCGTTCATCACGGAAGAAATCTGGCAACACTTACCGCATGAAGGTGAGACGATCACACGTGCCGCATGGCCGACACGCGAGGCGTCACTCGACTTCCCGGAAGCTGTTCCAGCATTTGAAGCGGTTCAGAACGTCATCCGTTCGGTTCGTAACATCCGCGCGGAAGTGAACGCACCGATGTCGAAACAGATCCAACTGTTCATCTCGACGAATGACGCACGTGTTCAAGACGACTTGTCGTCAAACAGCTCGTACTTGCAAAAGTTCACGAACGCGTCTGAACTCCGGATTGAAGAGCAAATGCCAGCGCCAGAAAAAGCGATGAGTGCGATCGTAACAGGAGCAGAATTGTTCATCCCGCTCGCAGACTTGATCAACATCGAGGAAGAAATCGCGCGCTTGAATAAAGAACTCGTCAAGTATACGAAAGAAGTCGAACGGGTCGAGAAAAAACTCAACAACCCTGGCTTCGTCGGCAAAGCACCAGCACATGTCATTGATGAAGAAAAAGCAAAGGCACTTGATTATACGGAAAAACGTCAAGCTGTCGAAGCACGCATCAACGAACTCTCACACTAATTACAGCAGTGGCTCAAGTCTCCTTGAGCCACTTTTTTTAAAGGAGCGAACAGCATGAGGACGCGAGAAGAGGTATTGGATTGGTTATCGAGCTTACTAGCATTCGGCGTCAAACCAGGTCTTGAACGGATGCAAGCGATGTTACTGGAATTACAGATTGACCCGGACGCGATTCCGACGATTCATGTCGCCGGAACGAACGGAAAAGGATCGACGGTCGCGTTCTTGCGTGAGATGGGGGTTGCGGAAGGATTGCAAATCGGGACATTTACGTCACCGTACATCATTCAGTTTGAGGAACGGATCATGTTGAATGGGGTACCGATCGCAGAAGACGATCTCGTTACAGCTGCCATCGCGGTTCAAGATGCCATCAGGCACATCGATCCGGCACTCGGTACAGTCACTGAGTTCGAAGCATTAACAGGACTTGCTTTCTATTATTTTGATCAGATCCGTCCGGATTTCGTCATCTATGAGGTCGGTCTCGGTGGACTGTATGACTCAACGAACGTCTTCAAAAAGCCGGTCGCAGCAATCATCACATCAATCGGTCACGATCATCAAGCGATTCTCGGAGATACGCTCCAAGAGATCGCCTTACAGAAGTTCGGCATCATCAAACAAGGGACACCGGTCATCGCCGGGAAACTGCAAGAAGAACTGACGGTGCCGTTGATGGCATATTGCGGCGACCGAAATGCAACGTTGAAATGGAGTCAGGAAGCCATCATCCGTTATCGATTAAAAGAGACGGGGACTTGGGCAACGTACGATGGGATTCCCGAGACCCGCTTAGGTCTCGAAGGTCATCATCAAGTTCATAATGCGGCGAATGCCGTCATCTGTGCGCGACGACTCGGATGGTCGAAAGCGGCGATCCGAAAAGGGTTACGAGAAGCAAAACATCCAGGTCGGTTTGAAACCATCTCGCGCAAACCACGAATCATTCTCGATGGTGCGCATAACCCTGAAGGCATCACGGCACTTGTTGAACGGTTAAAGGAAGAATCAAAACCCGTGACGTTGCTCTGTTCGATTTTGCGTGACAAAGACCGGTCGGCGATGCTTGCGCAGTTAAGCAACGTTACACCAGATATTTACGAGACGACATTCGATTTCCCGCGAGCAAGGACACTCGATGAGTTAAAACAAGACGGGGCTAATGTAACGACGGTCGAAGAGTTCTTCGATCAATTAGAGATGGACCGGACATACGTCGTGACGGGATCACTCTATTTCATCAGTGAAGTGCGTCATTATTACGCTTCCATTTTTACAAAAAAGGGAAAATCCTGATTCTCTCGTTATAATGAAATGGGGGAGTATAGTCCCATATTTTGATGACACGATGAGGAGACGATAAATGATGAAGCAGTGGATCCGTCTAGCCTTAGCTACCTTACTGATTTTTTCAAGTTTTACGTATACACAGGAGCCACATTCTATAGCCGCAACGGGTGAAAAGTTTAAGATTTTAGAGATTCGTGATGAATGGTCAACGACGAATCGTATTGATCCGGGAACCAAAATCACTTCGTTATTGACCGGACTTGATTCAGCGCGTTTTGATGTTAAGAAGATGACCGTCAAGGAACTTAACGCTTCACGTTTTCCGTTAGATGGAGCGTTTGATGCAATCGTTTTTGATCCTTCAATCAATAGTAATGATCAAGAGAAATATTCAATTAAATTATCTGAGTTTGATAAAAGAAATCATAATACAAGTAAAATCGAAAATGATATTACACGACTAAAAAGTAATGAAATCCTCAATGCATATGTTCGAAAAGGACTACCAGTGTATCTGCATAAAGATATCTTCACGCATGATCAAAGTAATTTCTCAAAGGTCTTGAAGAACTATGTGTCGACGCAAGCAACTGTTTCTTACGAAAATATCAATGATGTCATTAACTCATTGAAGCAAAAAATCAATGTGCGTCCCCGTATCTCGAATGTGACAGTAAAGCAAGCAGGTAACACATTGTCGTCTATCGGTTCGATAGCGGTTCCGAATCGACCAATTGAGTTTAGTTATACTCTTGATCAGTCGATAACTGATACTACAGTGACACTTTATATCGATTTTGACAGTAATGATCAGTTCGATGAATCAGAAAAAGTTGATGAATTACCAGCCGCAGTTAATGGGAAACTTACCTATACATTTGACGTTCCGAGTTATACAGGACCACGACAGTGGATGATTCGAATCAATAAAAGCAATGGATTGTCAGACTATAAGACAGGTAGTTTTTTAATGAAAGATCAATTAGCTGAAGCAAAAGTACTTCAGGTTCTTGGAACGAGAGGAACTGGTTCTCTTCTAGATAATCTAAAAGGAGAAAATTTAAGTAAAAATGATTTTTATAATTTTAATTTAAATGTCATAGATTCAGCTAAATTTTCGAGTGAAGTAACTTCAAAAGATTTAAATGCTTCATATGATATGTTGATTTTCGGATTCCAAGATTCTTATGGTACTGCTAGTCTTACTGACCTGGCATTTGATAAAGTTAAGTCATTTACGAATACGGGACAGGGACTCATGTTGACACACGATACCATCTTTAGATCAAATGTAAAAAATGCGCCAACTCGCTGGGAAGCAGACTACGCTACAGCATCGGGTCAAACCTACTATACAAATATGGGGTTTGCAGCACCTAAAAAATCCACGAAAGCCATTCGACAAAATGAAGGGCAAATGACATCATTTCCTTTTGCGTTAGACAATGAGATTTCGATTGCGCAAACACACAATCAATATTTTGCTCTTGATTTAGAACAACCAGATTTAATACCTTGGTATAATATCAAGGAAACAGAAGCAAATACGGAGACTGGTAGGACGGTAGGAGATGCTCGAAATCACTACTATATGTACACCAAGGGAAACATCACATATTCAGGTGCTGGACATACCTCTTCTTTTACAAATGTAGGGGAGCAGAATCTATTTACCAACACGATGTATCGTGCCTTTATCGGTGCGAATCATAAACCTTTAATCAAAAGTCTTTTACCATATAACAAATCAAGTTATCTTGAAAATGAGCCTTTAGCAATCTCATACCAAATAAACGACTACGATCTACAAGATCGTGAGTTGAAGACGCGCATCTATATTGATGATGAGAAAGTGTTTGAAAACAATAAGTTGAAAAACAACTCATTCGTCAGTCAATCGTTTGAATCGAAACTTAAAGGAAAAACGAGCGTGACGATCCGAATTGAAGCAGAAGATCAACGGGGAGCAAAAACGATTGAGACACGGACCATCCAAGTCGTGCGTCCGGCTGCATCCGCACCATTCGTCCTGTCCCGTTCGATTGATCCAGCAACGATTCCAAAAGGGGAAACAGCCGATATCACCTATACCGTCAAAATGTCTCCGATGATGCAAAAGGATGCCATCGGAAACAATGGATACATCATGGGTCAGTTCTCGGTGACGATGGAAAACATTCTGTTTAACGAACAATTCCCGAGTAACCTTGAAATATTATCGGCGACGGGGCTGACTGGGACGAATATTACCGGTCAGACGATCAAAGGAAATCTTCCGGACATCGAATATGATGAGGCAATTGAAGGCGTTCATAAAGGGGAATGGATCGCGAATCAATCGGAAGTGACGTTTACTGTCAAAGTACGTGCGAAAGATGCCGCAGGAGTTCATTTACTTGATAAAAAAGACAACACGTTGACATCAATAAAAAATATATATCGTGATAAAAAGAATGGGAAAGATAAATCGACGACCGTCGCAAATGATCCACAAGCTTTTCCGACGATTGGTTATGCACTGACACCATCCTTTGCGACAAGTGTGAAGATTCCATCCGTTAAGATGGATATCACGACACCATCTTATAAAGTCTTGCCAGAAATTAATCCTTCAGGCAGTCAATATGGCGCATTAAAATGGTCGATTGTGGATTCGGAAATCGCATCGATTGATGAAGCTGGTGTCATCAAACCGAAAAAAGTCGGGACGACACAGATTAAACTCGTCGTACCAGTCGGAAACGGAAAAGAGTTGACAGCGACTTCAGAACTCGTCATCAATGATGTATTTGGAGGATTAACCGTTCGAAATATACCGGATACATTATATGTGGGAGAGACAAAATCAATGTCCGGAATTGCTTCGATGGTATCGGGACGAAACACACCGATTCAATGGATCGTAACGAACGATTCTCGTGTGACGACGAATGGCTTAACTAAAAATACGTTGGAGCTGACAGGAAAGACGCCAGGAATGGTCACGGTTAAAGCGGTTGTACCTGCAACAGCCGGAAGCTCAACTTATCTTGCTCAGTCACAAGAGTACACGATCCAAGTCAAGTTACCGGAACTATCGGTCTCCCCAAATAATCTGGAACTGTGGGTCGGATCAAATCAAGACGTGACAGCGACGTTTAAACCAAGCTATCTATTACCATTTACGACTTCGACTGTAAGTGGTGCGATTGAGTTGAAACAGACGGCGTCAGGTTATACGATCACAGGTAAATCCGGTACACCAAATGGACCGGTCGAAGCGTTACTCACATTGACAGATTTCCCGGATACAGTCGCGAAGACGCTCGTACGGGTACGCGAGAATCCAATCAATCTGACAGCTGATGATATCGCGATGACGATGAAAGATGATAAGAAATCACCGGTTCTGCGCTGGTTCCCAGTGACGGCGACGGAGCGATTCTATCGCTTGGAAGTCCTTCAAGGTAAGGAATACGTCAAAATTGATGCAACAGGGCAAGCATTGCAACCGTTGCGTCCAGGTGTGGCACGTATCAAGGTAACGGCATTAAAAGAGAATAAAGAGGTGCTCGAAGTCGTGAAAGATAATCAAAAAACACCACTAACGACGACATTTAAGGTAACAATTGGTTCTGAATCAGGAACATCAGACTTGGATGGAGATGTTTACTAAGAAGTGGGGACGCGAGATATGAAACGCAAACGAATCATTGCCGTCCTCTTGATTTTAATTATCATTGGAATCGGGGGGGCGGTATACGTCATAAAAGCGAATCAACACGCAGCACTTGAACAAGGACTACGTTCGGAAAAGCCAGAACGACTTGCTACAGCGTTAAAGGATGCCTCTTTATCGACAAAGGAGAAAAATCGTTACATTCGTCGATTCCAAGAAACACTCGCCTTTGACAAGGCGAAGCTTCTCCTTGACGAACAGACCGTCCAAAATAAAGCGAACTGGTTTTATGCAGCGCAATTCACACCGCGTAGTACGGTAGCTGAATGGTTGGCACAAGGTGCAAAAATCAGTCAACTGAATGCGCAAGGTCAGTCGGTCCTTCATGTCGCGACAAGTGTGAATCGATCGATTGATGTCTATACGCTTCTCGTGAAAAAAGCTTCAAAAAAAGAAATCAATCGGATCGATGACTTCGGACATACACCACTCTTTTATGCCACACTGGATCAAAACGATGCAGCGATTAAACTGTTATTGCAAGCAGGAGCTGATCCGAATCGTGGGAAAGAGCAACCAGTCTATGAAACGGTTAAACAAAATCGAAAAGATTTGTATGTGATGTTACAACAGAATGGTGCAACGGTAGAAAAGAACAAGGTGAAAAAGCTTGTTAAACAATACCGAGCAACGAAATTTTAATCAAAAAAAGAGTCGTTCGTCGCTGACGAATGACTCTTTTTTATGTGTGCTATGGTTGAACGCGTTTTGGTGTTTCGACATACAATTGAACTGCTCGATTGAGTGGAAGTAAGGCTGTTGGATTTTTTAATACCGTCGCATCATACGCCATACGTAGACGGGATGCTTCAAAGTCCGTTGATTTGTTGGCGACCATCAGTTTTTCGAGCTCCGTCACGTTTGCAGGGAACGCATTTTCAGGTAAATTCAGTTTCCCACGGTAAGCATTGACTTCGAGTTCTCCTTTCGTGAAGATTCCTCCACGTACATTCATCGTCGAACCAACAGAATAAATCGTATTTTTTTGATCGTCGTCACTATATAGAAACGCATTTAAATCAGGTGTAGTCGTCTGAGGCGTCGAAAATTTATTGACGCGGTTAATGACAAGATTTCCTTTACTAAGTAAAATCAATGTATTTTGTTTCGCAGTTGAAGTCAGCCCTTGAATGTTTGCGTCATCTAGACGACTCGTTCCAGTCGCATAAATCGTCGTTGCAAATCCAACATTTCCTCGAATCAGTAAGTTGCCAAGAACAACGAGAGGACGCTTGATCTCAAGCGGCTGGGTCAAAGGGTTCAAAGAAGAAATCGTTAAATTTCCGTTAATGATTAAAGGTTCGAGTGTTTCTTGAACAAGATCATCTGTCAATGTCACAGTATTGCCTGTGTTTAATGCTGGACTGATCATTTGTTGCTTCGTATCAAGTTCTGTTAAAAATGGTCCCGTTAATATAGATTGTGGAATTGAAGAATTTTTTAATGCAGAAGCCACTTGCGTAAAAGGCGTATTCACTGGTAATTTCAAAAAATCGTTCAACGCATAGTCGAAATCGAACGGAACTAATGTTTCTTTCGTTGATACTAGCTCCGTTGCACCTTTCGGATCAAAAATCGTTTTATCACACACGAGGTAATCCCCACACTTCAATAATGGCTGAGTCTTCTCTTGGAAAACGCGTACCTGACCTGCGATGTAGGGAAGTGCTTTAGTATTAGTGAAGGTACCATCCTCATTATTGTATTTGAATATCGGGGTCGCAGTTGCTTGCAGGGCGTTGCGGGAAAAAATATTACCTTCGATCAAGGGAGCACCATTTAAGATGACTTGATCATCTGAGCCTAACGTATAGTACAAAAAACTAGGAATGGCAGATAAATAGACACGTTGTCGATACGTTTTTTTTATTGTCGGCTGGTCGCCTTTTTGTTTTGAAACTGTCGCTGTTAAATCAAACGCTTTGACCCGGACGTTTGATGCGGTTTCATTCAACTTGACGGTCACGTTCGGAACAATTGATTTTAAGGGTAAAACGATAGAATTATCGAGATTCTCAAACAATGCTTGAGAAGAAGTCGTTGGTGAAGTCCCGGTCGTCTTAGAGACGATGTTTTGCAGGGAGGCGACTGCTAAATCAAGATCATTTTGTGTCGTCGTCTCGACATCGATATCTGTCTCACGGATTTCAGTTAAGCGATTCGACTGTAAGCTGATACCGATCGTCGCAACAGCGAGAACGGACAGGACTGTTAAAGTCACAAGAACGAAAAGTAATGTATAGCCTTGTTCGGATTTACGCATACCGTGTTCCTTTCTGAGTTAAAATCCAATCGTACTCGTGAAGGTCTGAACTTCCTCTTGATCTGTCGATTGAATTGTAGTTGTAATCGTTAAAATACCGTGAATGACGTAACGACCCGGATACGTTCCTGATGTAATGGTTTGATACTCCGGACTCGATAACTTGAAAGTCTGAAGTAAATCAGTTTGGTCGTCGATTGACTGTGTCGCTGATTCATACGTTAGTTCGGTACTGTCCAGTGTTTGTTCTGCGAATGTATAACGGACTGGTCTCGCTTTCTCTTCTGAAGAAGATGATTCTTCTGTTGCGTCAAAAGGTTCGAATCCACTGGCGCGTTCAAGTAATCCAGTATCGGCGTTTAAGACAGGAAGTGATCTTTTATAAAACGATAATTGTTTTGCTTCATCGACCCGAATTGCATCAAATCCACTGATTTCATTTAAGATGATACCGACTCGACTATCAGCTTCACTGCGTAGTTCAGTGATGATCCCAGTTGCCCGAAAGCTTTTCGTACCCGAAATGAATACGGTCAAAATGACCGCACTAAAGATCGAGGCAATGACGATCGCAACAAGCAATTCGACAAGTGAGAATCCATCATTTTGTTGTCGGAAAACTTTGATTGAGCGTCGCATTCGTAATCGATCCTTTCAATGACGTAATCGGTTCAGATGTACCTTCTATATAGACGAATACATGTAAGTCAAGAAGATTTGGATTAACGACTCCTTCTATTTTCCGAGGTGTCACACTGTATTTGACGTCAAAGGCAATATTATTGATTTCAGGATTAGTAAAGATTGATGTACATATAGCCGATAGTCCACAAGAAGGAGACGTGGGCTCGGGAATGACATAGTTTCCATTTAGATAAGTGGCTTTGTCTGCTTGTGTAGATAGAGAACTAAAAGCGAATGGTTCGTCACGTGTCGCTTCTAAAGCTTCTCGCTTGATATAAGATGTTGCGTTTTTTGCCAGATAATTCGCGAACGTCAACTCTGTACTGTCACGCGAAGCAGCTAGTGACTGAGAAAAAATACTGATAAGAGATACCGATATGATAGATAAAATCGTGATACTGACTAGTACTTCGATTAGCGAAAAACCGCCTTGCTCGCGATGCATGGATTCACCTCTACTTCATGATAGATGAGAATGAAAGGTCCTCAATGATTTTTCTAGAAAATCAAAAACAGCACCTATTCACAGATCATGAAAGGATTTGTCAGGATAGGACTTATGTTTCATCATAATATTCATTATAATGGAAATACTAGGCACCTGAAATGATTAAATTCATACAGAAAGGAAACAGATGATGATTAATCCAAAGCGTTTTGTTATACATACACTCTTATTACTTGTACTTGTAGCCCTGATTTACGTACCATCGTTTGCCTTGATTTCCTTTACCGGTAAAGCAACGGCACCTACGACATTTTCTGAGACAGCACGTATTGGATCGGTTCCAGTCAGTGGCATGGATCGAAAGGAAGCACAATCGAAAGTCGAGAAAGCGATTACGGAGTGGACGAAGAAAACGCCGCTGTCAACTGGAACAGGAGAAGAGACGACACCGATTCCAACAGAAGTCGTGAAAATCAACGCTGATGACTCTGTAAAAAAAGCTTCTTTGAAAAAAGGCGGAGACTTGATGGTTGCGGTAGACGAAGCGACGCTTGAGAACTTTCTGGCGTCACAGCCAATCAGTTACTCGGATGAGCAACGCCTTGCTTTTAAGACATGGTTAATTGATACGAGTAAAATGTTACAGGAAGGGAACTTTGATCCTGCTCAATCGGAAGCTGCAGTCGATCCGGCAGGTGAGGTCGTATCGACAGTATCATTCTCGACGCGGTCTGCCGCTGAAGAACAGATGATCACGGCGATGATGAATGTGGAGATCAAGCCGGGACAATTAATGAATGTCAAGACGTACGGTATGGATGCGGTCGCGGGATCATATGTTGGCAGTAAGTTATACGAACTGTTCGCAAAGACTCCATTTGAAATCGTCGAACGGATGCCACATACGTCATTACCAGACGGCATCACACTAGGATATGACGTCAAAATTGATGAGAAAACAGATTTTGCCGTTCGTAATACACAAGCATCGATCTATCGTGTCGTTGCGACACAAAACGGAAGTGATGTCACACTTGAATTGCAAGGCACGCCGTTCAAAGAAACGGTTACGACCGTCCTTGAAGGCGAAAAATCGATTCCGTTCCGGACGATTACACGTTATTCTTCAACGCTTACGGCAGGAACGACAAGTGATACTCAAGCGGGAGAGGACGGAAAGTCAATCGAAGTCTATCGCGTGACGAAGACGACTCAAGGTGAGAAAAAGCAGTTATTATCCCTTGATTTCTATGCAGCAATCCCAGCAATCATCACAAAGAGTAGTCAAGAAGAACAAGCACCTGTCGTCGTACCTGAACCGGAAGACGACACGAACTCTGATGATTCGACGGATACGAATGATTCCAATGATTCAACGAATACAGATGAGACAGACGATCAAACGACGGATGAACCGCAGACGGACGGAGTTGAGACACCGGATACACCAACGTCTCCGACAAGTCCGACGACACCCGACACACCGGATAGTAATGAAACGGGTGACCCTGCTTCACCAGTAGAAGGTGAAACGACAGGGGAACCTGTCGGATAAGAAGGAGGAGAAGAGATGAACTGGACGACGATAGCAATTGAACTCGGTATCATTATCGGTCTAGCGACGATCATCTGTGGACTGATGTTTGCGGTGACGATTCCTTATGTGACGACGGTGACGACGAAAGCGATTTTATCTGTTGCGGCGATTTTGATCGTGACGTTGATCTATTTCAGTATTCAACTCGACTGGATCACGAACCCACTCGTTCTCACGGGGATTGTCGTCTTATGTCTGTTGACGGCAGTCGTGACAAGTGTAGTTGATGAAAAACATCAAAAACCGGATGTGTTAGAGGAAGAAGAAACATGGCACGCGGAAGGATGACTCGTTAAATGGCAATGAAACGAAAACGTTTAGGGGAAATGTTGATCGAAGAAAGCCTTGTGACGGAACAGCAAGTCGAAGAGGCGTTGACGGTCAAACGATCGACCGAAAAACTCGGCGATGCACTGCTTCGACTCGGGCACTTGACGGAACAACAACTATTAGAAGCACTGCACCATCAATTGAAGATTCCGATCATCCAGCTATACAACTATCCAGTTGACGTAGCTGTCACGAAACTAATTTCAAAAGACTTGGCACAGCGGCACACGCTCGTTCCGGTTTATCGGGAAGGAAACCGTTTATTTATTGCCATGGCAGACCCAATGGATTTAATCGCGATCGATGATTTACGTATGCAGACCGGTTTATCGATTGATGTCGGAATCGCGACACGTGACGAAATCAGACGAACGATCCTGAAGTATTATGACATTGATTCGTCGTTACGGGAGCTACTCGAATCCGATGACATGATGGAGTCGGATCAATCTCGTGATGTCGTAACGCGTGAAGATGCACCCATCATCCGACTCGTCAATCAAATTCTAGAGAACGCGATTGCCCAGCGTGCATCGGATATTCATATGGATCCGCAGGAAACTTCGATGACGATCCGAATCCGGATTGATGGAGAGTTGCGGACGGAGAACAATTATCCGAAACAGATTCAAAGCATTTTGACGACGCGGATCAAAGTCATGAGTGAACTTGATATCACCGAGTCACGCTTACCACAGGATGGACGGATTAAATATGTCTTTAACGGGTTACCGTATGATTTCCGTGTCTCGACCTTGCCGACGGTTTACGGTGAAAAGGTCGTTATCCGGATTCTTGACAGCTCCAACTCGAACATCTCGATTTCAAAAATCGGTTTTAGTTCGCGAAACGAGTCACAGTTCCGGGAGATGCTGAAGCGCCCGAACGGGATTATCTTGATCACCGGTCCGACTGGGTCCGGGAAATCGTCGACATTGTATGCCGCGTTAAATGAGTTGAATGACGAGTCACGCAACATCATTACTGTTGAAGATCCGGTCGAGTATCAAGTCGATGGAATCAACCAAGTTCAAGTCAACGCGAAGATTGGGTTGACGTTTGCGAGTGGTCTTCGCTCGATTCTTCGTCAGGATCCGAACGTCGTCATGGTCGGGGAAATTCGAGATATCGAGACGGCTGAGATTTCGATTCGCGCCTCGCTGACAGGACACTTGGTTCTTTCGACCTTGCACACGAACTCTGCCGTTAGCTCGATCACGCGATTGATTGACATGGGAGTCGAACCGTTCCTCGTAGCCGCTTCAATCAGTGGATTGATTGCTCAACGACTCGTTCGCCGTGTCTGTCGCGATTGTGGCGAAGTTCACCCGATTTCAACACGTGAGCAAGAGTTATTTGATCAAGAAGGAATCGAAGCGACGACGGTCATGCGTGGACGTGGTTGCTCGTCTTGTAACATGACGGGGTACCGCGGACGGGTTGCGATTCAAGAAGTCATCATGATTGATGAAGTGTTACGCCGAATGATCATGAATCAATCGACGGAAAGTGACATCACAGCGTACGTTAAGGAGCAAGGACAACGATTCCTACTTGCAGATGGTCTATCAAAAGTCGCGGACGGTATTACGACGACAGAAGAGATTTTACGGACGGTGATTTCAGAATGAACAGTACGATGGAACGGGCACAAATCGAAGATATTTTACGCTCCTCAAAAGAACGAGGAGCGTCAGATGTTCACTTGACGGCGGGATCACCGCCCGTCTTTCGGATCAACGGGACGTTGACACCTTTTGGGACGGAGAAGATGAAACCAATCATCATTGATGGATTTGTGCAGTCATTGATCACGGAAGAGATGTATCAACAGCTAAAACAGGACCGGGATATCGATTTTTCGTTCGGTGTGACCGGTGTCGCTCGGTACCGGGTCAACTGCTTTTATCAACGGGGTGCTTTGTCAATGGCGTTTCGGACGATTCCGACTGAGGTACCAACGCTTGAGCAATTAGCGTTGCCTCCTGTTTTAAAACGATTCTTAACGAAACCACACGGCTTGATTCTCGTCACGGGTCCGACTGGTTCTGGAAAATCGACAACGCTTGCAGCGATGATTAATGAAATCAATCAGACGATGTATAAACGGATCATTACGCTCGAAGATCCGATTGAATACTTACATAGTCATCATAAAAGCCTGATCGATCAGCGAGAAATCGGGATTGATGCGCCACGCTTTGCAACCGGCTTACGTTCAGCGCTCCGTCAAGATCCAGATGTCATTTTGCTTGGGGAGATGCGGGACCTTGAGACGATTGCGACCGCCGTGACGGCAGCGGAGACGGGTCACCTCGTCTTTGCAACGGTCCATACATCGACGGCTGCCTCAACGGTTAGCCGAATCATTGATGTTTTCCCGTCAGAGCAACAAGATCAGATTCGAGCTCAACTGGCGAACGTCCTTGCGGGTGTCATCTCGCAGCGCTTGATGCCGCGTTCGGATGGAACAGGTCGCGTCGCAGCCCTCGAAATCATGGTCGATACACCAGCTGTCTCGAACTTGATTCGGACCGGTAAGGAATATCAGATTCAATCCGTCCTGCAGACGGGTAAACAATACGGCATGCAGACGATGCAGATGGCATTGCAGGATCTCGTCAGTCGGGGATTGATACCGGCTTCTGCTGCATCACCGTACATATCGGGGTGAACACATGGCAGTATTCATTTATGAAGGTCGGACGATGGCCGGCAAACGAAAGAAAGGCAAGATTACAGCACTAACGAAACGAGAAGCCGCAGAACGATTGCGAACGGATCAGATTGCTGTGACTTCGCTTCAAAAGCAAGAGTCGAAAGGATTAAACACCGAGATTACGTTTCTCAGTGCAAAACCGAAAATTGAACATCTCGTCATGTATGCCCGTCAGTTCGCGACACTTGTGCGGTCCGGTGTCTCAATCGTCAAGGCGACGGAAATTCTGCGGAAGCAGACGGAGTCGAAACCACTCGAACGGGCGCTCGTTGAGGTCGAAGATGACTTACGGAGTGGGATTCAGTTTTCGCAAGCGATTGAAAAACACCCACGGGTCTTTGATACATTCTTCGTCAGTATGGCGATGGCGGGAGAAGCGAGTGGGAATCTCGAGGAAGCACTTGATAACATCGTCACCCAGCTTGAAAAACAATATGAAATCAAACGGAAAGTCATCTCGGCATTGATCTACCCAGCGGTCGTTTCACTCGTTGCCGTCGGTGTCGTCGTCTTCTTGATGATGAACGTCGTACCGACGTTTGCATCGATCTTTGATCAGCTCGGTAGTGAGTTGCCTTTGATCACGAAGCTCGTCGTCGCCGTATCGGATTTCTTCGTTGCGTACTGGTGGGTCATGTTGTTAATTGCTTTTGGATTGATTGGATTACTGTACTTTAATTTAAAAAACGAACGCCAACGACTATTTTTCGATCGCTTTTTATTAATTATTCCCGTTTTTGGTCCGCTGATACAAAAGTCGCAGATTGCCTTGATGACCCGGGGGCTGTCCGTCCTGCTTAATGCTTCCGTCCCAATTTTAGCCTCACTCGATATCACGGAGCGGATCGTGACGAATCGAATCATCCGGAAAGGGATTGCGGGCGCTAACGAAGCGATGGCACGTGGCATTCCGATGCACGAACCACTTGAGAAAAACAAATATTTTCCACCTCTCGTCACACAGATGATTGCAATCGGGGAAGAGTCAGGACGTCTTGATACGATGCTGACGGAAGTCGCAAACTTCTATGAGACAGAAGTCGAGACGACGACAGACCGTTTAAAGTCAATCATTGAGCCACTCTTGATCGTTGTCTTAGCAGCAATCGTTGGTGTCATCGTCATTGCCGTCGTCGTACCGATGTTTAAAATTTACTCGGATATACAAGCGAGTTGACAATTGTAAAAACATTTACCTGATGTGAAAAAAAGACATATTCTACAAAAAATATGGTGCTACTATAATAGTATTCATCTGGATAGTATTACCTACTAACCAAGAACAGTGAAAAAGTACTAGGGAGGCATAAAGAAAATGGTAGAACGGTTAAAAGAAATCTGGTTAGATGCAAAACAAATGCGCGATGAGCGTGGATTGACGTTGATAGAGTTACTCGTCGTCGTAGTTATCTTAGGAATCATTGCAGCAATCGCTGTCGTCGCAATCGGTGGATTAATTGAGAACTCACGTAAGGATGCCGTTGTTTCCGATGCGAAGCAATTAGTTGCAGCAGCAAAACTTTATACATCTTCAAATCCTGTCCAACCAGGTGAAACAGTGAAAGTTGGAGTTAATGACAATAACAACGCTATCGAGGCTAATGATGTTTCTAAAGGTACTGCAGCAGCACCGCGTACTGACACTTTGAAAAAATATATTGATGATATGAAGGATGCATTAAACTCAGATGAAGATTACAAAAATTCATATGTAGTCGTCACTGAGAAAAATGGTTCTTACACATATGCAGTTACGTTAACTAGTAAATCAACAGATTATACTTATTTCAATGCTTCAGCTCCTTCAGCATTGAAGCGCGGTGGAGTACAAGAAAAGAAATAATTACCACCCCCTCCTCGGGGGTTTTTTTCTGAACTTTTTTGAAAGGGAGGTCGTGTCATGACGACCGTCTTCACGGTTTATTTTTTCTTGTTAGGCTTACTTATCACGTCGTTTACGAACGTCGTCGGTTTGCGCGTCCCGGTCGGGGAGTCGATCGTTCATCCGCGCTCCCATTGTCCGACGTGTGGACATGTCTTAGGACCGCTCGAACTGACACCGGTACTTGGTTACGCTGTGCTCGGTGGGAAATGCCGTTCTTGCGGACAATCGATTTCAATCAAGTATCCAGCGCTTGAATTACTCGGAGGTATTCTTTACGCGTATGCCTTTTGGCAGTTCGGCTGGTCGATGGAACTGGCGTTGACGCTCGTCCTGACGAGCTTGCTGTTTATCCTAACGATGTCAGACTTAGCGTACATGCTGATCCCGAATAAAATTTTACTTATCTTTTTGCCAATTGCCTTGATTGTGCGCTACCTTTCTCCACTCGAAAACTGGTATAATCCAATTATTGGTGGAATCGTCGGGTTCGTTCTATTATTCGTCATCTTTCTTGCTTCCCGTCGTGGTATGGGAGCAGGGGATGTCAAACTGTTCGGACTGCTCGGGATCTTCCTTGGACCGCTTCACGTCGTCATTGCCTTGTTCGTCTCGGCATTCGTCGGTTCCGTTCTTGGGTTAACGTTAATGGGACTCGGACGCGTGAAACGGAAACAACCCATTCCCTTCGTTCCGTCGATTGCCGTCGGGACATTACTGACATATTATTTTGCGGATGATTGGGTATCGTGGTACCTCGATTTGCTGCTTTAAGAAAGGGAGAACGTACATATGGCGCAACGGCGTAAAGGTACTTATATCTACTTTAATTTCACCGATGTCGCAATTTTCGGTGCAGTCGTCAAAAAAGGCGTCATTAAACGCCGGGCAGTCGTCGCGCTGCCGCCAGGAACACTGCAAGGGGGCTGGTTACAGCCGGAAGCTTCGCTTGATTTCATCTTTGACGGACTACTGACGAAACTGAAAGTACCGCGTGGCTCGCAAGCGGTGCTTGCGCTCGATGGTTCACTCGTTCTCGCCCGGAAACTTGATATTCCGGAGACGATCGAGACGAATCAAATCCGTGGCTATTTGTTTATGGAGATCGGACATAGTATCGTCTTACCGTTTGAAGAACCATATTTTGATTACACGGTTCTTGAAGAAGACGGCAAGCGGGAAATCATGCTCTATGCCGCCCCAAACGAAGCGCTAAAGCAATACACGCAACTGTTCAAACAAAAGCATTTGCGACTGGTTGCTGCTGAACCTCAACCGCTTGCGACCTACTTCGGGATTGAATCTCATCACCCAGTTACAACAGAAGCCGATACTTTATTGATCTGGAATGCGAATGCGACGAATCACCAGCTGATCATCATCGAAGATCACGTGCCACGTCTGATTCGCTCGGTCGACACGTTTGCGGCTGATGCGTGGGATGTTGATGTCATCGATGATCAATTGCATTATCGTTACCGCTCGGATGATCCGACGGTCGAACTCGTCTTAGATGAGATGTTGCTCGAGTTCTCGCGTGTACTCGATTTCTATCGTTTTTCGCTCGCGCGCGAAGGACGAGAGATCACGAATGTCGTCCTTGCCGGGGACTTCCCATTCCGTGATGAACTGGCAACACGTTTCCGGTCGAACTTTGATTTAAGTCTCGATGAAATTCCAGATATGATGACGATTGACGGACAGTCAATTCCACGAGCGTACTTACCGCTCGCTGGTCTTGCTTCACCGCGAAAAGACCGCATCAACTTATTACCGGAAAACGACGAAGCACCGAAATATCCGCTTGTCGCTTCACTCATTCTGTTGTTGTTCGGCGGACTCGCTGGTGGTTATCTCTACTGGCAAACCGATCAATTCGCGGATCGCGTCGAATCGACGAACGATCAAATCCAGATCGTCCGTCAGTTGCAGTCGGAATCGGATCAATCGGCAAAGCAGGAAGTCGCGCAACTCAAACAGACAGTCGAAGGACTCGAGACGACGCCACGTCCTGCCGTACCGACGCTTGAACGGATTACCCGTTATCTCCCGGAACGCGGTTATATTCTTCAATTCGCGTATGGTGCGAATCATGCCGTGACTATGACGACCCAATTCGAGACGCTTGATGAACTAAACGATTTTTATCGTGAATTGTTGACAGATAAAGTCTTCTCAGGAACGAACCTTGCGAGTGTGACGACACGGACGATGAATGAAAAGGCGGATGTCGTTACGACGACGACGGTTGATCCGACGACCGGGCAAGAAATTCCGACAACGGAAATCACACCGTCTGACGATGCCAAATCAGAAGAACCCCGTTATATCGGACAATTCTCGTTGAACGTCAACCCGACGGAAGTCGTCAAAGGCGAAACGAACGAAGCTGATCCGACAGTACCAAAAGAAGATCAGCCGTCTGAATCGGAAACGGATAGCTCGACGGAAGCGACTCCTTCAACCGATCCGACGACGGAGACGACTGATCCGAATGTAACGACTGAAATCGAGGAGGTGCCGGACAATTGAAACGTTATAGTAGCTTCATCCTCCTCGGTCTAACGATCTTGATCGTTCTCGGTGCGGTCGGTTACTTCGGTTATACGACGTATACGACACACCAAACGTTGCAAGAAAAAGAAGCGACGTTGAAGCGGGAACAGATGGTGCTCGAGCAAGCGAAAGCGAACGAACAGAAAGTCGACGTCGCTGAGTCGAGCTTCCTGCAACAAAAAGTCCCGGTGACAGCAGCGAACGATGACGTCATCGATGCGATTAACGCGTCGAGTCAGATTGCCGGTGTCAAAGTCCAGTCGATCACGTTTGGTCAGGCGACTACAACGCCAACGCCACAGTCACCGGTGACATCAACGCCTGCCGTTGATGGAGCAATGGCGACGGAGTCTGATCAAGATCAAGCGACAACAGCTGCGGCGACAAGAACGACCACAGCGAATGCGACGCCACTTCCGGCATCATTGACGGTTGAAGCCCCGTCGTATCTTGAATTGATGGCATTCTTAAAACAAATCGAGCGGACGGATCGAATCACGGTCTTACGCCAAATCCAGTTATCGGGACCGGAAGAACCGGGTCCGAGTAGTGGGACGGTCTTGCTTGAGGATGAGATGCTTTCATTCACAGTCGAGATCGAATCGTATTATCGTCCGGACCTGACGAAGTTGACGCCGGATAAACAAACGCCACTCGAGGAGAAGACGCCGAAGTCGGATCCATTTGTCGATGTGACAGGAAATTAAAAGAAAACAAGCGGTTCCTATGCTGTTAGGGACCGCTTGTTTTTTGTTAGACTATTCGATGACTCGAATTATCCGATTCGAAATTAATGGGAAAGAACGTGATACTGATGATAACGCAACCACACTTGATTCTCGCCTCAGCTTCACCGCGCCGGACGGAACTCCTGCAACAAATCGGAATCGCTCACGCAGTCGTACCGGCGAATGTCGTTGAAGAAGCGCCTTACCCGATGTCCCCGCATGAATACGTCCGTCATTTATCGCAAAAGAAAGCGCGAGCGATTACGACAGACGGTGTCATTCTGGCAGCTGATACAGTCGTTGCAATTGATGATATGATTCTCGAGAAGCCAGCAGATAGGGTAGAGGCACGGGCGATGCTCGCGCGTCTATCGGGACGCGCACATGAAGTCGTGACAGGAGTAACGATTCGCTTTGGTGAGAAGGAAGAGACATTCGACGTGACGACACATGTTCGTTTTGGTGCATTGCCAAACGAATGGATCGAAGGGTATATCGCGACGACCGAGCCCTATGATAAAGCGGGTGGGTATGGTATTCAAGCGATGGGTGGTCTGTTCGTCGAAGCGATCGAGGGCGATTACTATAATGTTGTCGGATTGCCGATCCACGAAATCACGAAACGTCTCGCGTCCTTTGCGATCAAGCCGATGTTTGCGTAATCCTGAAACAGAGAGGTCGGATGCTGTGATTGAATGGCCGAAGGATATGGTTCAGTTGAAAGGTTTAGCACAAGCGACGACAGTCGAGTTACTGGCATGTCTTGTCCGAAGCGGAACGCGCGACCGGACACCGCTCGAAATCGCGGAAGAATTACTGCACATCTATCCTTCGCTGATTGAACTCGAGGCAGCTGGAGTCGGTGGACTCGAGAAAGCGCCAGGTGTCGGGAAGGCAAAGGCGTTGCAAATCATGGCGGGACTGGAACTCGGTCGCCGTCTCGTCACGGAACCGAAGTGGGTTCGACCGACGATCCGTTCACCGGAAGACGCGGCGGAGCTGTTGTTAGAAGAAATGCGCCTCTATCAACAGGAACATTTCATCTGCCTGTATTTGAATACGAAAAATGAGGTTGTCTCGAAAAAGACGTTATTCATTGGAGGATTGAACACGTCAATCGTCCACCCGCGAGACGTCTTCCGGGAAGCGATTCGCTGCTCGGCTGCGAACTTCATTGCCGTCCATAATCATCCGTCCGGTGATCCGACGCCAAGTCGGGAAGATATCGAGGTATCCGAGCGACTTGTTGAGGCAGGACGACTCATTGGAATCAGTTGTCTTGACCACATCATCATCGGGCATGGACAATTTATTAGTATGAAACAGCGCGGATTTATGTAAGAATAACGTCTGAAGGGAAAGTTTCGTTTCTTTCCGTCAGACGTTTTTTTGTGTGTTTTCTAAGGCGAACTGTAAACAAGCTGTAACGTTTTAACGCTTTCCAATGAAGGCTTTTCCGTTATAATTAGTGAAGTGTATTCTCAGAGAGGGGTTTTTTGAATAATGTTTGGATCATTCAGCCGTGAAATCGGCATTGACTTAGGTACGGCTAACACGCTCGTGTATGTAAAGGGGCAAGGAATCGTCGTCCGTGAACCGTCCGTCGTTGCTTTCCGTACGGATACAGGGAAAATTGAGGCAGTTGGTAATGCAGCAAAAAACATGATCGGTCGTACGCCGGGTAACGTGACTGCACGACGCCCGATGAAAGACGGGGTTATCGCGGATTATGAAACAACCGCTACGATGATCAAATATTTCATGGATCAAGCTTCAAAGAAAAAAGGCTTGTTCTCTTCTAAGACGAACGTCATGATCTGTGTACCAAGCGGTATTACATCGGTCGAAAAACGTGCGGTTGAAGATGCAGCGAAACTTGCGGGTGCGCGTGAAGCATATACAATCGAAGAACCATTTGCAGCAGCAATCGGTGCAGGTCTTCCGGTTTCAGAACCAACAGGCTCGATGGTCGTCGACATCGGTGGTGGTACGACAGAAGTTGCTGTCATCTCACTCGGTGGTATCGTCACAAGCCAATCGATCCGTGTCGGTGGTGATGAGATGGATGAGTCTATCATTCGTTACATCAAATCGAAATACAACTTGATGATTGGGGAACGGACAGCTGAGACGTTGAAAATGACGATCGGTTATGCTCGCATCGATGAAGAATCAGAGAACGAAACGATGGAAATCCGTGGACGCGACCTCGTCACAGGTCTTCCGAAACAGATCGAAGTCACAAGTGCTGAAATTTGTGACGCACTTTCAGATACGGTCGAAGCGATTCTTGCAGGTGTTAAGCACACGCTTGAGCAGACACCTCCTGAATTATCAGCAGACGTCATGGACCGCGGTATTGTCCTGACAGGTGGTGGGGCGCTCTTGAAGAACCTTGATGCTGTCATCGAAGACGAAACACGTATTTTGACACTCGTTGCAGAAAACGCACTTGATTGTGTCGCAATCGGTACAGGAAAATCACTCGAGATGATGAATGTCCTTCGTTCGAAATCAGGCATCTCGCAAAAAAGATAAGGACGGGATGAGCGATGAAGCGATTTTTAAATAATCGAAAACTGCTCATCACACTCCTTAGTTTTCTCCTTTTGGTGATCTTAATCGGGATTTCGCTGCAAGGGCGTAACCAATCCCACTGGTATCAAAGCTTCGTGCGTGATACCGTGGGCGTCGGTCAACGCCTTTTCGCGACACCGATTGGCTGGATTGATGATACGGTCACTTCGATTAAAGAAGTGCGTGACGTGTACAAAGAAAATGAACACTTGAAATCACGATTGAACGACTATGCCGGCAATGCCGTTAAAGTCCGTGATCTTGAGCGTGAGAATAAAGAATTAAAAGACATGCTCGACCTCAAAGGTTCGATTCGCGACTATAAACTGTTACCGGCAGAGATGATCGGGCGGACATCGTCCGAATGGCAACGGTTCGTGACGATTAACATCGGCGAACAAAAAGGGGTCAAACCGAACATGGCCGTCGTAACAGCAGATGGATTGATCGGTCGCGTCATCCAGGCGAGCGCTTATACGTCCCTTGTGCAGTTGATGTCGGATACGAGTCGGACGAATAACGTTTCGGCAACGGCAGACGACACGAAAGGAAAAGGAGTCTTCGGAACGATTGAAGGCTTCGATGAAGAGACGAAACTACTCAAGTTCACGAAAATTCCGAACGACGCGAAGCTGAAAAAAGGGCAGACCGTCACGACGTCCGGTCTTGGTGGAAAGTATCCGAGCGGGATCGTCATCGGAAAAATCGAAGAAGTGAAATCCGATCAGTATGGGGCTTCGAAAATCGCATACGTCAAACCGGCAGCAGACTTCGAACAGTTCGGTCATGTCTTCGTGATTGAACGCGAAGCGAAGGAACCTTTCGCTGAGACCGATAAGGGAGGGGACACTCGTGAATAACGTTAAGTTGTTTTTCGCCGTGTTCCTTCTTTTTATCTTAGAAGGAACGTTGTTCGCGGGACCGCTTGGAGATGGTTCGCCGTATGTCATTCATACGACCTTGATCGGTCTGATGTTCCTCGGTCGGTACGGGAAGCTTGAACAAGCACTCGGATTCGGACTCGTTTTCGGATTGCTCTATGATTTCGTGTACTCGGATATTATCGGAATTTACTTATTTGCGTTATCCGCCATTCCGCTTTTTAGTAGCTTCGTGCTAAAATATGTAAAGGAGAACGTATTGACGATTCTCGTCACGTTCACGTTCAGTGCCATTTTGTATGAACTCGATATATATTTCTTCACGGCTTCGGTCGTTGGTGTCGGGGTTTCCTTCCAAGAACTCGCGACACAGATCATTCCAAGGAGTTTGGTTGCCCAGTTGATCGGGATCATCATCCTGTATTATCCGATGACCCGACTCGTGCAGTCGACCCTTGACGAGAAAAGAGGATGAGTCATGATTGAGCGTAAACGTTATGTAACGATGAAAGGCCATCGTGGTGGCCTCGCCGTCTATGTGAATGAAAGGTGCAGTGTGGATGAATTTCTTGACGATTTAGAGTTGACGCTTGCGGACAAATCCGTCGAGAACGGACGCGCCGTACCCATCACCTTCTTCTTCGGTCGACGTTATGTCGATGAAGGGGTGTTGACGGCCGTCGAATCTATCGTCGCGCGACATGATTCCTTCTCTTTCAAAGGCTATGACAGTGAATGCATCACGAAAGACGAGGCAAAAGCCTTGTACGGAGAGCGGACGTTCCATTATTTTGGTGGCACCGCACGCAGTGGGCACGTATTAGACGTTGAAGGTTCGATCGTCATCATCGGAGATATCAATCCGGGGGCGGTCGTACATGCGACAGGAAGTATCTATTGTCTCGGAGCTTTGCGTGGTACCGTTCATGCAGGTAAAGGTGGTAATACGGAAGCAGTCATCGCTGCAAGTGTGTTGCAACCGAAATGGGTCGCGGTCGCTGGAACCGTCCATGAGGAGCCGGATGACGCACCGATTCCTGCTCTCGATATGGGCTGTGCATTTTTAGGCGAAGACGGGGTGGAATTCTCCCGCCTTCAAACCGTTCCGCTTGCGCGGATGGATCAGTTTGCGATTGATAGTGAAAGAGGGTGACGGATATGGAACAAGTGAAAGAACAGGTACATATGGAGGCGAAGACGAATATGGGACGCGCCATCGTCGTCACATCCGGTAAAGGCGGCGTCGGTAAGACAACGACGACGGCGAACATCGGAACAGCACTTGCATTGATGGGGCATTCGGTTTGTCTCGTCGATACGGATATCGGGTTACGCAATCTGGATATCGTGCTTGGTCTCGATAACCGGAGTATCTATAACATCGTTGACGTCGTAACGGGACAATGTAAATTGCACCAAGCGCTCGTCCGCGATAAGCGTTTTGAAGAGATGTATCTGTTGCCTGCTGCTCAATCAAAGGATAAGTCCTCCGTCACACCCGAACAGGTGAAGGCAATCATCGACACGCTGAAACTTGAATACGATTTTGTATTGATTGACTGCCCGGCAGGAATCGAACAAGGATTCATGAATGCGATTGCTGGAGCGGATGAAGCGGTCGTCGTAACGACACCGGAAAAAGCAGCCGTCCAAGATGCGGACCGGATCATTGGGATGCTCGAACGCTCAGAACGAAACATCGTTCCAAAACTCGTCATCAATCGGGTGCGTTCGCACATGATGGCATCAGGTGATATGCTCGATATCGATGAGATTATGCGTATTCTTTCAATCGATCTGCTTGGTCTGATCATCGATGATGAAGAAGTCATCGCCGCTTCGCACCGCGGTGTGCCTGTGACGATGAATCCGGATAACCGGGCTGGACTCGGCTACCGGAACATCGCCCGCCGGATTCTCGGAGAATCCGTGCCACTGCTTGATTTAAATGAACAACCGCAAAAAGGGTTCTTCGTCAAATTGAAGAAGATGCTTGGGATGAAATAAGAATGGGAAATTAGACTAGGACGACATCGTCGCGCCTAGTCTAATTTTTTTGGAGGGATCAGTATGCGATGGATTAGTGAACAGACCGCTTCACTCGAACGATTGGCGTTGGTCGAAGGCGGTCGATTGATTGAATATCATGAACGGATGCGTGACGAGATCCGGGTCGGAACGTTCGTTTATGCCAAGGTCGACCGGTTGCATCCGACGCTCGGAGCAGCCTTTTTGATCGCGACTGACGGTACGCCGCTTTACTTACCGCTTAATGAAACGGTGGAAGCACTTCGTCGCTATCCGGACGTGCCAACGATCGGACAAGCCGTCCAGGTCGGGCAGACATTGCTCGTTCAGGTCGTCAAGGAAGGGGTCGCACCGAAGCAACACAAGGTGACGCAGAACATCACTTATGGTGGACGTTATCTTGTCTATTTCCCGTACGGTCGCCGCGTCCGTTTCAGTCGGAAGTTGGATCTCGTCGTCCAGCGTCAACTGGCGGAGCAATTGACGACGACGGAAGAAGAAGGGATTCTTTACCGGACGGAGGCAGCGAAAGCATCAATCGACGAATTGAAACAAGAGTTACAGTCATTACGGATACGGCATAAAGAACTTTTGCAGGCGCCGCGTCTTGAACAAGACGAGGCACTGATCGTCCAAGAAGCGCAGCGACTTCCGCATGTCACCGATGCGCTCGTCATGACGCGTCAGGAAAAGGAACGCCTCGAACTGCTCGGTCTGTCCGTTGAACGATCGCTACGAAAAGGACGCTTACCCGAGATGGAAGCAATCGACGGAGCAATCGAGAAGGCGATGCAACGGGTCGTCTGGCTTGACGGGGGAGCGTATCTCTTGATTGAAGAAGTCGAGACGATGACTGTCATCGACGTCAACAGTGGGAAGACGATTTCGGTCAAAGAACAAAAGCGGACGTTTGATCAAATCAATGAAGCGGCTGCCGTCGAAGTCATGCGGCAATTACGGTTACGTAATATCAGCGGAATGATTGCAATCGATTTTTTACGTGGCTCAAGTAAAGGGCAGACGCGGGTGACGCAACTCCTCAAAGAACGGGCCGCACTCGAGACGAAACAAATCGAAGTGTATGGATTTACGAAGATGGGCTTATGCGAACTGACGCGACAACGACACGGAAAATCATTGCAGGAACGATCGCAGGAATCCGGTCAATGGACACGATTAAGCGTCTATCGGTTGATTGAACCGAAATTGCTTGAGATCGCGACCTATGCGGAAGCGGTCGTGATTCGCGCGCCGCGTCACTTGTTACAAGACGAATTCATCTCTCGCCAACCACTCGAGGTGCACGTGTTAGAAGGCGATCCAGCCGTCCTATTCACTGGGTCATCACAGGACTGTCTCGATTTCATCAAGCGATCGGAATAATCCTTCAGAACAGCATTGACAAGGTGGAAGAACGTTTGGTATTCTGAATAACGTTAGTTCGTTTGGAAGCACCCAAATGACTACAACCGCACAGACCGGGTTTTAAAGCATCTGCTGCCCGTGATGGCGAGTCTGAGTTCCTAAGAGGAGGTGCACGTAATGTACGCAATTATCAAAACTGGTGGTAAACAAGTCAAAGTCGAAGCTGGCCAAGAAATCTACGTTGAGAAATTAAACGCAGACGTCGACAGCACAGTTGAATTTGGTGAAGTATTGATCCTTGGTGGTGACGATGTTAAAGTCGGCGCTCCACTCGTAGAAGGTGCGAAGGTCGTAGCAACGGTCATCAAACACGCTCGCGCGAAAAAGATCACTGTCTTCAAAATGAAAGCGAAAAAGAACTACCGTCGTAAGCAAGGTCACCGTCAACCTTACACGAAGGTCCGCATCGAGAAAATCGAAGCGTAAGCCATGATACGTGTCAAGATTCGACGAGATGAAGCGGAACTCGTCCGCTCCATCGAAGTGACAGGACATGCCGAGTTCGCAGAACCAGGTCTCGACCTTGTCTGTGCCGGCGTATCGTCGGTGATCTTCGGGGCATACAATGCCATAGAAGCATTACTCGGGCAGGTCCTGCTCCTTGAAATGGCAGAACAACAAGAGGGTGGCTACTTTTATGTAGAACCGTACGCTGACTTAGCACCGGATGTCAGTGAACGCACCCAATTGTTACTGGAGGCGACTTTGGTCCAGCTTGGTACCATCGCTGAAAGTTACGGTGAGTTTATCCAACTTGAACAAGTATAGGAGGTGGATTCCACATGTTGAAACTTAATCTTCAGTTCTTCGCATCGAAAAAAGGGGTAGGTTCGACAAAGAACGGTCGTGACTCGCAATCGAAACGCCTTGGGGCGAAACGTGCAGACGGTCAAACTGTTTCTGCTGGTTCAATCCTCTACCGTCAACGCGGTACGAAGATTCACCCAGGTATGAACGTCGGACGTGGTGGCGATGATACACTTTTCGCAACTGCAACTGGTGTCGTTCGTTTCGAACGTCTCGGACGCGACAAGAAACAAGTCAGCGTTTACCCAGCATAAGGATCGACGAAGCAGACTCTAGCCACTTTCGAGGGTTAGGGTCTGTTTTTTTTAGGAGGGAACGACCGATGGAGGAACAACAGGTACTTGATCTTTTAAAGACTCTTCGTCACGAGTGGTTGAACCGGATACAACTCGTCCGTTCGTATGGCGCGATCGGAGACGAACAAGCAGTCGAGTCGATCTGTTCGGCGTACCGGGAGCAAGCATCTCGGGAAGGACGTCTAGCGCGAATCGGATTGCCGAAAACCGCACTGGCGTTATTGCAAGCTGAATGGTCAGGCAAAACTGTGACGTATGATGTCATCGGAGCACCCCACATGGAAGATGAGCGGCTGAAGCAACTCGTCGAAGCAGCCATCACCATGATTGATGTAGGAGTAGGAGAAGTATCCGTGACCTTCCACGAGGGCGTGACCATCGAGATCTATCGGGATCTACTAGATATGTCGCGCCTTAAGGATCTAGTGACGCCGATGGAAATCGAGTCGCAGACGGAAAATGAGTGTGTGATTGAGATTGAAAGTCTTCCGTTTGAGGAAGAGAAGTAAGAGGAGGGATCCGACATGTTTGTCGATCAGGTAAATATTTATGTAAAAGCAGGTGACGGAGGACGTGGACAAGTAGCGTTCCGTCGCGAGAAATACGTTCCGGACGGCGGTCCTGCTGGCGGTGACGGTGGTCACGGAGCTCACGTCGTCCTTGAAGTCGACGAAGGACTTCGGACATTGATGGACTTCCGTTACAAACGTCACTTTAAAGCGGTTCAAGGTGAAAACGGAATGTCAAAAGGGATGCACGGTCGTAAAGCCGAGCATTTAATCGTCAAGGTTCCACCAGGCACAGTCGTCTACGATGATGATACGAACGCGGTCATCGCTGACCTCGTCCATCATGGACAACAAGCGATCGTTGCACGCGGCGGACGTGGCGGACGTGGAAATACACGTTTTGCGACACCAGCCAACCCGGCACCTGAACACGCGGAAAACGGTGAGCCAGGGGAAGAGAAGTACTTGAAGCTTGAACTGAAGATGCTAGCAGACGTCGGTCTTGTCGGCTTCCCGAGTGTCGGGAAATCAACGATGTTATCGGTCGTTTCAGCAGCACGTCCGAAAATCGGAGCGTATCACTTCACGACGATCACACCGAACATCGGTGTCGTCGAAACGGAAGATAGCCGTAGCTTCGTCATGGCTGACTTGCCAGGATTGATTGAAGGGGCAAGTGAAGGTGTTGGACTCGGTCATCAGTTCCTCCGTCACGTCGAGCGGACGAAAGTCATCGTACACGTCATCGACATGAGTGGGATGGAAGGACGCGATCCGATCGAAGACTACAACATCATCAATAAAGAGCTCGCAGACTATAACCTTCGTTTGACAGAGCGTCCACAAGTCGTCGTCGCGAACAAGATGGATATGCCGGATGCGGCAGAACATCTCGAAGCCTTCAAAGAAGCTTTCCCAGAGCTTGAAGTATTCGAGATTTCAGCAGCAACACGTCAAGGGTTACGCGATCTGTTATTCCGAATCGCTGACCTCGTCGATGCGACTCCGGAATTCGGTCTTGAAGAACTCGAAGAGAAAACAGCGACACCACGTGTCGTCTATGGTTACGAAGCACCAGAAGCTGGCTTTACGATTTCGAAAGATGAAGACGATTGCTTCGTCATCAAAGGACCACGCATCGAAAAACTCTTCACGATGACGAACTTCATGCGTGAAGAATCGATTAAACGTTTCGCTCGGACACTGCGTCAAATGGGTGTCGACGAAGAGTTACGTCGTCTTGGTGCAATCGACGGCGATGTCGTTCGTATCCGTGATTTCGAGTTCGAATTCGTCGAGTCATCATTCTAAGCGATTCATTCCATTAGGAAACGGAGTGTGAAAGCATCGTGGACCCATTGCCCATGATTTCATTCGTTTGGTTAATCCCGATTCTCATGTTATCCGCGTTCTTTTCCTCAGCCGAGACAGCACTCGCGAGTGTCAATCGGTTGCGGTTGTTGCACCAATCAGAAGCAGGGGACGCGAGTGCGTCCCGTGTGTTTCGCTTACTTCAACGTTACGAAGAGACACTGACTTCGATTTTGATTGGGAATACGATCGTCAACGTCGCCTTTATCTTATTTGGTGGTTGGTGGATCATTCAGTTCGTCGAGACGATAGCGACACAAACCATTGCCTTTCTTGGGCTGTTCTTTCTGTTACTGTTATTCGGGGAATTGATACCAAAGTCGTATGCCCGCGAACATACGGAACGTTACGTGTTGTTGATCGGACGTCCACTTCGTTTGTGCTTGCTGATGTTTCGACCGCTTGTCTTCCTGTTACTTCGCTTACGCCAGTTGGCGCTACGGTTGATTGGAGCGGATCCGAAAGGTCCGCTCGTGACCGAACAGGAACTCAAGGCACTCGTCGATATTAGTCAGGAAGAAGGCATCATGGGGCTTGCAGAGGCGGAACTCGTTCATCAAGCAGTTGATTTTCAACATGCGACGGTTGAGGATGCGCTGACGCCTCGCATGGATATTCAAGCGATCGATATCGATGCGCGGCTTGAAGACATCCTTGCAGAAGTACAAAAAGGTGGCTATTCTCGTCTACCGGTCTATAAGGACTCAATTGATCATGTCATTGGTGTCTTATCCGAACGGGACTTTCTGCGTGCATACGTGAAAAATGGTTCCGTCGATATCCGGGAATGGATTCGACCGGTATCGTTCGTCGTACCACAGACACGATTGATGGATTTATTGCCGGAACTCAAAGTCAAGCAGTCCCATATGGCAGTCGTGCTCGATGAGTTCGGAGGGACGGCAGGTCTGATCACCCTTGAGGATATTTTAGAAGAAATCGTCGGGGAGATTTGGGATGAACACGATGAATCATTGGAATACACGAAACGGATTGGTCCAGAGCAATACGAATGTCTAGCAGAGTATGACATTGAAGACTTCTGTCAGCAATTTCAATTGACGATGCCGGACACCGATGCCCAGTCACTTGGGGGATGGATCATGGAAGAGAGCGGACAGCTGCCGGACGTCGGAACGGCGATGCGTTATGAACGTGTCACGTTGACGGTCTTGCATATCGAGAACCGTCGCGTTCGAAAAGTCTTAGCAACATTTGATCCTCCAGCTACGATGCCAGAGCCAACAATTGAACCGATTTGATTTAATGATAAAAACCGCTTATTCCTTAGGAATAGGCGGTTTTTTGATGTTCAGACATCGAGTTCCGAGACGAGGATTCCAAGATGGTCAAGTTTTGCGATAGCTGCTTCTAGTGCGTCTTCATGATCCGCTTCAAGCGTATGGATATGGACTCCGTCGGTCAAGCTCGACAGTGGAGTAGCTTGTGTCTCCTCTAGCTGTTCAAGCAGTACACGGACATCTCGGCGGCTTTTTAGCATCAACTCACCTGTAATGAAGCCGTAGACAGGATGCTCGATGATGACATCCCGGATGACGACGCCTTCGTCAACGATGGCATCACATTCATCCTTTAATTGCTCGATGCCGTGGCGACAGACGATCTTGCGGCGTAATTTCGAACCGTCGATTTCAGGGTCATTGATCAAATACCCACGAGCTGTCGCGATGACGGGATATCCTTTTGCTTTTAACAATGATAAATCCTGCACGATCACTTGGCGGCTGACGCCTGCTTGTTTCGCCAGTGCTGTTCCCGTAACAGGTTGTTCACTTTCCTCAATCATACGAAGTAATGATTTCCGGCGTTCTTCTCCGGAGATGCGTTTCCCCATGATGTCTCCTACCTTTCTCCAGTGTCATGAGATCGTGTTCAACACATCAATGCACTGTTCGATTTCTTCGTTCGTCGTGTGTCTTCCAAAACTGAGTCGGATCAATCCATGAGCCGCCGATTCATCGAAGCCGATGGCGCGTAATGTCGCATTCGGACCATTTTCTCCAGCCCGACAGGCACTACCGGCGGAAACGGCGATTCCAGCACGATTCAAGGCGAGCAACGCGTGTTGACCGTCCCGTTGTTTCGTATGGATGGCACAGATCGAAGCCAGTTGCGTTGGAGATTCAACGATCAGATAACGAGACGAAGACAATGTTTTTTTTAGCATACCACGAAATACCTGACTGGATGCCTGGATTCCTGGATTTTCTAAGCGCGACGCCTCACAGGCAGCGATGAAGGCGGCAATTCCCGGAACATCGACTGTGCCTGGGCGAATCCCGAACTCATGATGTCCTTCGTAGTATGGACTAAAGAGCGGACGTCGCAAATACAGAGCACCTAACCCTTTAGGACCGTAGACTTTATGGCTACTCATCGTGTAGGCGTCAAAGGAGTCAATGGTAACATCATCTTTTAAAAATCCTTGAACCCCATCGCAATGAAACAAAATCCCGCGTGATTGACAATATACTGCAATTCGTTCGACTGGGAACCGAAAACCGGTATCCGAATTGACGTGTTGAATCGAGACGACACCAACCTCGTCCGTACAAGCCGTAACGAATCGATCCCAGTCGAACGTTCCGTCCGGCAGTAGAGAAAGATGACGTGTTTCTTGTGCCCAACGCGCAAGTGGAAGCAAGACCGAGTCGTGTTCACACCGAAGTGTCAAGACAACTGATTTGTTAATCTGTCGTATCAAGTGTGTCAAAGCGATGTAATTTGCTTCTGAACCGCTTCCTGTAAAGATGATAGATCCTTCTTTTTGATCTAATTGTTGCATCAGATACTGTCGTGCTCGTTGAAGCAGGCGTTCTGCATCCCCACCGATGTCATGAAGAGAAGAACTGTTGCCGTAGAACGACTGAGCGGCTTGTTGATAATGATCGAGTGCTTGTGGATGCAGCGGAGTAGTAGCTGCGTAATCGAGATAGATCATGAAAAAATCCTGTCCTTTCGTCTTGTCACTCAGCTAAAAGTATGCCAAAATTATTGTCAAGTCAATAGTAAACATTTAGATATAGAGGTGTAAAACATATGTCTTTACATAAAAGGCTTGAGACGGATGTGTTGATCATTGGAACAGGGCTTGCTGCGATTTCGGTCGCCTTGCATCTTCCGCCTGGAACTGAAGCGTTGCTTGTCACAAAAGGCACGCGATTTGAGACCAACTCTATCCGAGCACAAGGTGGGATTGCTTCTGCTTATGCGGAAGTTGATCATCGTGGTCATTTTGAAGATACGTGTCAGGCGGCAAAAGGGCGCATCAATCCGTCCGCTGTTGATTATGTGACCCGATCAGGAGCCGAGGCAATGGAATTCTTGTTACGACAAGGTGTCCCGTTTGATCAATCCGAGGGAGAGTTCTTGCTTGGTCGAGAAGGTGCGCACCGTTTGCCGCGGATTTATCACTCTGGCGGGGACGAGACTGGCAAACGAATCATGGAGACGTTAATGCCGCGAGTGCCTTTTCCGATTCTTGAGCAGACGTGTATCACGGAATTGATTCAAGTAAATGGACAGGTTGTAGGTGCAGTTGGATATAGCCATGGAGAACCGATCGAGATTGTGGCGCGAGCAACGATTCTCGCGACTGGTGGAGTTGGTGGAATATTCGCGTCGTCGACGAATGATCCATCGATTCAAGGAAATGGGATTGCACTCGCTTTTGAAGCAGGGGCGACGATTCGTGATCTCGGCTATATCCAGCACCATCCGACGGTACTTGTTCATGCAGGTCGCTCAGAAGGTTTGATTACGGAAGCACTACGCGGTGCAGGAGCGACACTTGTGACGAAAAGCGGTGACCGGATCATGGCGGATCATCCGATGCAAGATTTAGCGGCGCGCGATGAAGTCGCAAAGCGAATCCATGAGGTGCGAAAACACGAACCGGTCTATCTCGACACGTCAAAAGTCGTTGATCGAACAAAACGGTTTCCAACGTTTGTCGAAAAATGTGAAAAACTGAACATAAATCCGGATCTCGTTGAAATCGCACCAGGCATTCATTTCTTAATGGGGGGAATCGAGACCGATCTGACAGGGCAGACGAATGTCGAAGGACTTTACGCGGTCGGCGAGACAGCATCGATCGGACTGCACGGTCGAAATCGTCTGGCGTCGAACTCGCTTCTTGAGTGTGTCGTCATGGGGAAAGCAGTAGCAGAACAGCTCGAGTTGTTACCGGGACCATCAGTAAAACAAGTGAAACGACGTCCAGGAACACTTCGTTCCGTAACAGACCGTCTATCGCAGGTCATCGGTGTCGAAATGGATGTTAGGCAGGTACAAGAATGTCTGGATGCGTTAAAAGGCTGGACATTAGAAGAATCCGGACAGGAAGCAGAAGAAAATCGATTACGTTACGTGACAGCATGTCTATTGCTTGAAGGGGCGCGAAGTCGGTTGACAGGAGAGGATGAGAACATTGAACAAGTGGCAGTTACGGCAACAACTGGAGGCATTTTTAATCGAGGACATCGGACAGTGGGATATCACGAGTGAAGGATGTCTGACGGGACAAGAACGCGGAACCGGTCGTTTTTTAGCAAAGGAAGACGGTATCTTTTGTGGAGTAGACATTATTCGTGAGATGGCGCATCTGTTACAAGTCAACGTGACGATTCATATAGCGGAAGGGACGGTCGTCACGCGAGGAACGCTCCTTGCTGAGTGGTCTGGTTCGTTACAGGATATTTTAAGCGGAGAACGCGTCGCTTTGAACCTTGTGCAACGCTTATCTGGGATTGCGACGCAGACACGTCAAGCGGTCGAGGTAGTAGCAGGACGAATCCGAATCACGGATACACGGAAGACGACTCCTGGATTACGGATGCTAGAAAAACACGCCGTTCGCGTCGGTGGTGGCTATAGTCATCGCGGACGACTCGATGACGCGGTCATGATCAAAGATAACCACATCACGGTCGCGGGATCGATTACGGAAGCGGTGATGCGAGCAAAACGAGTTGCAGGTCATACGACACCAATCGAAGTCGAAGTTGAGACGGAAGCGGAAGTGCTTGAGGCAGTGGCTGCAAAAGTCGACATCATCATGCTCGATAACCGGACACCAGCAGAAATCAAACAGCTCCGGCAATTGATTCCACCACATATCACGGTCGAACTATCCGGCGGGATTACGATAGACACGTTATCAGACTTCGTGGATAGCGGAGCAGACGTCATCTCACTCGGTGCATTGACGCATTCAGCAACAGCACTTGATATTAGTATGAAAATCGAAGGAGGAAAAAAAGATGTCATTTGATCTATTACGTCACGAGGGGATTCCGGCGTCATACTTACAGCAATCAGAAGCAGACTTGATCGCGATTATCGAAGGGGTCAAAGAACGGATGGGCAGTCGCTTATTCTTACCTGCCCACCACTACCAAAAGGATGAAGTCGTCCAGTTCGCGGATGCGACGGGAGATTCGCTCCAGCTCGCGCAAGTCGCGAAGCAGATGACAGAAGCGGAATATACAGTCTTTTGTGGTGTCCACTTCATGGCAGAGACGGCAGATATGCTAACCGATGCGTCGCATACGGTCGTTTTGCCTGACATGCGTGCTGGCTGTTCGATGGCGGATATGGCAAATGATACGCAAACGGAGCGTGCTTTTACGATCTTGACGGAACGATTTGGGGAGTCGATCTTACCGTTGACGTATGTCAATTCGACGGCAGCGATCAAAGCATTCGTCGGTCGTCACGGTGGGGCGACGGTGACGTCATCGAACGCTGTCCAGATGGTCGAGTGGGCGCTTGCTGAACGAGACATCTTATTCTTCCTGCCGGATCAACATCTCGGTCGCAATACGGCACATGCGCTCGGAATTCCGTTAGAGCAGATGGCGATTTGGGATCCGATTCGCGACGAACTCGTTTTTGACGGGGAGGACCAAGACGTCCGCGTCATCTTATGGAAAGGGCACTGCTCGGTGCATGAGAAATTCACAGTCGGTCAAATTGAACAGTTCCGTAAGACGGATCCGGAGCGAAAGATTCTCGTTCACCCGGAATGTTCGCATGAAGTAGTAGCAGCGTCTGATCTCAATGGATCAACTGCGTACATCATTCAACAAATCGAACAGGCTGCTCCTGGAACGAAGTGGGCGATCGGAACAGAGATGAACCTCGTCAATCGACTCGCGACGACTCATCCGGATCTCGACATCGTGTCGCTCAATCCGTTCATGTGTCCATGTCTGACGATGAACCGGATTGACTTGCCGCATTTGGCTTGGGCGCTCGAACAGGTCGAAGCAGGTGAACCGGTCAACATCATTAAAGTCGACGCAGAGACGACGCAGCATGCCGTATTGGCGCTCGAACGAATGCTTGAGCGTTCGTAAAATAGAGAGTGAGAGCGTGGTCGTGCAAACGATCACGCTTTTTGTCTTCTGATTGAGAGAGCGAACGTATGTATTGATTTTTGCTGAAGAACGCTTTGAAGCCAAACGAAGATGTATGCTACAATAACACGAGAGTTTGTTTATAGATGGGAGCGTTCCACATTGATAGAATTCGTACGCGGCGAAGTCGCTTATGTCTGTGCGGAATTCGTGACGGTAGAAGTTGGCGGGATTGGCTACAAGATCGTAGCACCGAACCCGTTTTTTTATCGGACCGGAGACGAACAGATCATCGTATATACGTATCACTATGTCCGTGAGGATCAAGAAGTCTTATTCGGATTCCGTTCCCGGCGTGAGCGTGCCTTGTTCACGAAGTTGCTCGGTGTGACAGGGATCGGACCAAAAGGAGCGCTTGCAATCGTCGCATCAGGGAATGTCGATGCGCTTGTTGAAGCGATCGAACAAGAAAGGGAAAGTTATCTCGTCAAGTTCCCAGGTGTCGGCAAAAAGACAGCAAAACAAATGACACTCGACCTAAAAGGAAAGTTAGCAGAGCTCGCGCCAGACTACGTACCGAGCGAAGGCTTGTTCGCACAAGGTAACGCAGAGCTGAACGAAGCCTGTGAAGCTCTGACGGCGCTCGGTTACAGTGATCGAGAAGTCGAAAAAGTCAAAAAAGCGTTGCAGGCAGAAGTCCTGTCAACGGATCAATATGTTAAACGGGCACTCCAGTTGTTATTGAATGTGAGGTGAGGACATGGAAGAGCGCATTTTGTCAGAATCCGCCCATGCGGAAGATCAAGAAGAGTGGAGTCTGCGTCCTCAGACGCTCGAGCAATATATCGGGCAGGAGAAAGCAAAAGGAAACTTAAGTGTCTTCATCGAGGCGGCAAAAATTCGTCAGGAAACACTCGATCACGTTCTTCTCTACGGTCCTCCAGGTCTTGGTAAGACGACGCTTGCGACAATCATCGCAAACGAGATGGGGGTCGGCATCAAGACGACAGCCGGTCCTGCGATCGAACGACCAGGTGATCTGGCGGCAATTCTCTCATCACTTGAGCCGGGAGACGTCCTGTTCATCGACGAAATTCATCGGTTGAGTCGATCGATCGAAGAGATTCTATATCCGGCGATGGAAGACTATTGTCTCGATATCGTCATCGGTCAAGGGGAACTCGCGCGTAGCGTTCGGATCGACTTGCCACCATTTACACTCGTCGGTGCGACGACGCGTGCCGGGATGCTGTCGGCACCGCTACGTGATCGTTTTGGCGTGACGCTGAAGCTTGAATATTATACGATGTCAGAGTTGTCTGCCATCGTGACCCGGACGTCACGGTTGTTTGGATTCGAAGCGGATCGTCTCGCAGCAGAAGCGATCGCCCTTCGTTCACGCGGAACACCACGTGTCGCGAACCGGTTGTTACGGCGTGTCCGTGACTTCGCTCAAGTTGCCCATCAAACTGAGATCGATGCCTCGCTTGCGACAAGTGCACTTGATCGCTTGCATGTCGATGCGCTCGGACTCGACGATGTAGACCATCGTTTACTACGATCGCTTGCAGAACGGTTTGCCGGTGGTCCGGTCGGTCTTGAGACGATTGCAGCGACAATCGGAGAAGATGCGCAGACGATCGAAGATGTGTATGAACCATATCTGTTACAACAAGGCTTTTTACAACGTACCCCGCGCGGACGTGTCTTAACATCGTTCGCCCGCCAACATTTAGGACTGAAAGAAGGAAATTGAACCAATGGATGTAAACTTATTTGATTTTCATTTACCAGAAGAACAAATTGCTCAAGTGCCATTGCTCGATCGGACGAGTTCGAAATTGATGGTCCTCGACCGGGAGACAGGTGCGATTCAGCATCAACACTTCCATGATATCGTCGACCACTTCCGGGAAGGCGATACACTCGTCATCAACGATACGAAAGTCTTACCAGCACGTCTCTTTGGTGTAAAGGAAGAGACAGGTGGAAAAATCGAATTGTTGCTCTTGAAGCAGACGAGTGACGATGTTTGGGAAACGCTAGCAAAACCAGCAAAACGAGTCAAGCCAGGTACAGTTCTGTCGTTTGGTGACGGATTACTCCGTGCTGAGTGTGTCGAAGCACTTGAAGACGGGGGACGGATTCTGAAGTTTTTCTACGACGGGATTTTCTACGAAGTGCTCGATCAACTTGGAACGATGCCATTGCCGCCGTACATTCATGAACAACTAGAAGATCAAGATCGTTACCAGACGGTCTACGCTCGCGAACGTGGGAGCGCCGCGGCACCAACAGCGGGTCTTCACTTCACACCGGAATTGCTCGAAGCGCTTCAAGCGAAAGGTGTCCGGATCGCACCGTTGACGTTACATGTCGGACTTGGCACATTCCGTCCTGTTTCGGTCGACGACGTCGATAATCACAAGATGCATAGTGAGTACTACGAATTGCCGGAAAGTTCAGCGGCACTGCTACGCGAAACACGGAAACAAGGCGGACGGATCATCGCGGTCGGTACGACGTCGACGCGAACGCTTGAAACGGTCATCCGTGATCACGGTGACTTCGTCGAAGCAACAGGTTGGACGGATATCTTCATTTTCCCAGGTCAGGAAGTCAAAGGGATCGATGGATTGATCACGAACTTCCACTTACCGAAATCAACATTGATCATGCTCGTGTCCGCGTTATCGACACGGGAACACATTCTGCATGCCTACGAAGAAGCTGTCGCGAATGGCTATCGTTTCTTTAGCTTCGGTGATGCGATGTTCTTAACGAGAGAGGAACGAAACTAATGACAAAACACGCGGTAACATACGAACATATCAAAACATGTAAACAATCCGGAGCGCGGTTAGGAATCGTCCATACGCCGCACGGTAGTTTTGAGACACCGGTCTTCATGCCGGTCGGAACACAAGCGACGGTCAAGACGATGGCACCAGAACAAATCAAGGATATGAACGCGAACATCATCCTCGCGAACACGTATCACCTATGGGTGCGTCCGGGACACGATGTCATCAAGGAAGCAGGCGGTCTGCATAAATTCATGAACTGGGATGGCGCGATTCTCACGGATTCAGGTGGCTTCCAAGTCTTCTCACTCGCTGATCTCCGGAATATTTCGGAAGAAGGCGTTCATTTCCGTAACCATTTAAACGGTGACAAACTGTTCTTATCACCGGAAAAAGCAATGGAAATCCAAAACGCACTCGGTTCAGACATCATGATGGCGTTTGATGAGTGCCCACCATATCCTGCTTCTCACGAGTACATGAAAGCATCTGTCGAACGAACAAGCCGCTGGGCAGAACGTTGTCTTGCAGCGCACGAACGTCCGCAAGACCAAGCACTGTTCGGAATTATCCAGGGTGGCGAATACGAAGACTTACGTCGCCAAAGTGCGAAAGATCTCGTAGCGCTTGATTTCCCAGGTTATGCGGTCGGTGGTCTCTCGGTTGGTGAACCGAAAGATGTCATGTACCGAGCACTCGAATTCACGACACCACTCATGCCAGAAGATAAACCACGTTATTTAATGGGCGTTGGTTCACCGGATGCATTGATTGAAGGCGCGATTCGCGGAATCGATATGTTCGACTGTGTCTTACCGACACGGATTGCACGCAATGGTACATTGATGACATCACAAGGACGTCTTGTCGTCCGAAATGCGAAATATGCACGTGATTTCCGTCCACTCGATGAGAAATGTGATTGCTACGCATGTAAGAATTACTCGCGTTCGTACATCCATCACTTGATCCGCGCGCAAGAAACGTTCGGACTACATCTTTGTTCGACACACAATCTTCACTTCCTCGTCAAGTTGATGGAAGGCGTTCGCCAAGCGATTCGTGAGGATCGTCTGCTTGATTTTAAAGAAGAATTTTTCGAAGAATACGGTTACAATTTACCGAACGCAAAGAATTTCTAACAAATCGTCTGACAAATCAATCCTTTCACGGTATAATGAACGTGATTTGAATGATAAAGGAGTTGGTACAAATGGGAAGTAATATCCTTGCATTCCTCCCGATGATCTTGATCTTCGTGGTGTTCTATTTCTTGTTGATCCGTCCACAGAACAAACGCCAGAAGCAAGTGCGTCAGATGCAAACTGAACTTTCACGCGGCGATTCGATCGTAACGATCGGTGGTCTTCACGGGGTTGTCCAAAAAGTTGACGACACGACGGTGACATTGAAGTCAGGAAACGCACAATTGACATTCAACCGAAGTGCTGTGGCAGAAGTGACGAAAAAATCAACAACTGTCATGGGCGACGAAACGGTCGAATAAGGCATTGAAAAGACGCTTTCCGGATTCCGGAGCGTCTTTTCTGTTTATATATGAGAAAAACGTTTGCTAAGATTACCATTTCTTTTGTAAGCTAGGGTAGGAGAACAAAGTTGTCTGAAAATATACTGGGAACTAGAGAAAGGACAATGTAGCATGATCAAGAAAGGGAAACTTGCCACATTCTTCATCGTCGTCATCGCGTTGCTCGTGCTGATCGGTACGACATCGTCATGGTTGCTGAAGGATACGAAGCTTGGCCTTGACCTTAAAGGTGGCTTCGAAGTCTTGTATGAAGTACAACCACTGAAAGAAGGAGACGTCATCGACCAAAATGCGATGAGTGCCACATTGACGGCAATTGAGAACCGTGTCAACGTTCTCGGTGTCTCTGAACCGGATATTCGGATCGAAGGTAACAACCGGATTCGTGTTCAACTTGCTGGCGTCAAGGATCAGACGGAAGCGCGTCAAATCCTATCTTCGACGGCACAATTGTCATTCCGTGACATCAACGATAAGTTGTTGCTTGACGGTTCAGACTTAAAAGCTAAAGGAGCAAAAGTCGGATATGATCCGAATACGAATGAACCACTCGTCGAATTGACGATGAAGTCAAAACAGAAATTTTATGAAGTAACTCAAAAAGTCTCACAAATGCAAGCACCGGCGAACCGCCTTGTCATCTGGCTCGATTACGAAAAGGGTGATACGTACGAAAAAGAGATTCAAAAGAAGAATTCGAAAATCGTTTCGGATGCATCGGTCACTCAACCAATCAACTCGGATAAGGCAATCATTTCCGGTGGCGATATCGATGCCGAGTATGGTAAACAATTGTCCTCAATCCTTAACGCAGGAGCACTGCCGGTCAAACTCGAGGAAATCTACTCGACGTCGGTCTCGGCTGCTTTTGGACAGGATGCACTTGATCAGACACTCTTCGCGTCAGCGATCGGTGTAGCGGCTGTCTTCTTGTTCATGCTAGTGTTCTACCGGATCTCTGGATTAGTTTCGATTATTACCTTGTTGTTCTACATCTATCTCGTCATGATTTTCTTTAACGGGATTAATGCCGTCCTTACATTACCGGGGATTGCGGCACTCGTTCTTGGTGTCGGTATGGCGGTTGATGCGAACATCATCACTGCAGAGCGGATCAAGGACGAATTACGAAGCGGCAAATCCGTCTTATCCGCATTTAAAGCCGGAAACCGTCGTTCGTTCGGTACGATTCTTGATGCCAACTTAACGACATTGATTTCTGCTGGTGTCTTGTACTACTTCGGTACAAGCACGGTCAAAGGATTCGCCATCATGTTGATGGTCTCAATCGCCGTCACTTTCGTCACGAATGTCTTTGTCTCACGTTACCTGATGCAACTCCTTGTCAGTAGCCGATGGTTCGATAAGAAGAAATCATGGTTCGGTGTAAAGGAGAGTGAAATCCGTGAGCTTTAATCCTACGAAATTCGATTACGTCAAACATCGCAAAATCTATTTCGCGATCACGATTGCCCTCGTCATCATTTCGGTACTTTTGCTGTCGTTCCGCGGTCTTAACCTTGGGATCGACTTCTCGCAAGGTACACGCGTCGAGATTTCTTCTGAGAATCAAATCAAGGAAGCCGATGTCCGCTCTGTCATTGAAGAGTCAGGCATTGATGCTGCGGAAATCGATGGCATCCAATTTGCTCAAGGTGGAAAACTAGCGAACGTCACGTTCGTTGGGGAATTCAGCCAAGATCAAATCTCTAAAATGAAACAAACGATTGAAACGGAATATAAGAAAGAACCGAGTATCTCGACGGTTTCGGCGCAAGTTGGTCAAGAAATCGCGCGTAACGCGATTTATGCGGTCTTACTCGCGTCACTTGGGATCGTCATCTATGTCTCGTTCCGATTCCAACCGTTATACGGGATTGCGACAGTGCTTGCACTATTGCATGATGCATTGATGATCGTCGCCTTCTTCTCGTTGTTCCAAATTGAGGTCAACTTGTACTTCATTGCAGCGATCCTGACGATCATCGGGTATTCTGTCAACGATACGATCGTTACGTTCGACAGGGTTCGAGAAAATCTCGGACTTGCCGAAAAAGGGGGACGAAAAGTTTCGTTCGATGAGTTGGCGCATATCGTCAATGAATCGATTCAACAAACAATCGTCCGTTCGATCAACACCGTCGTGACGGTCATCATGACGGCAGCAGCGCTCTACATCTTCGGTAGCGAAGCGATCCGTGGATTCAGTCTTGCGTTGCTCGTCGGGTTGATCATGGGGATGTTCTCTTCGATCTTCATCGCTGCTCAGCTCTGGCTCGTCATGAAGGGTCGGACACTTGGTCGGACAAAACGTGCTTCCTAAAAGAGTATCCGCATCAGCTATCGCTGATGCGGATTTTCAATTATAATGGGGAAGTTGATTGGAGGGTTTGAGATGTACCATGCTAAAAAAACATGGCTTGATAAAGTCATTGATCCAGAACAAATCGAACAATTGACGGCGGATGGCTCGATCTCTCCGCACGTCGCACAACTACTTGTCCAACGGGGGTTCACGACACGTGAAGCAGCCCGTGAATTTCTAGAAACCGATCAAATGGCATTCCACGATCCATTTGCTTTTAAAGACATGCCGAAAGTCGTTGAACGGATTCAACGTGCCGTCAACGAAGGTGAGATGATTTTAATTTACGGTGATTATGACGTCGATGGTGTGAGTTCCGCGGCGATTCTCTGGCACGCCTTGATTGAAATCGGAGGGATGGCAGAGTGTTATATCCCAAACCGATTCACGGAAGGCTATGGACCGAATGAAGCAGCATTTCGCTGGGCAGCGGAAGAAGGGTTTAGTCTCGTCATCACCGTCGACTGTGGGATTTCCGGTATCCACGAAGCAGATGTCCTGAAAGAACTCGGGGTCGATTTAATCATCACCGATCATCACGAAGCAAAAGAAACGTTACCCGATGCCTTTGCCTTGATCCATCCAGGTGTCGATTCGGCGTATCCGTTCTCGAAACTCGCAGGCGCAGGAGTTGCCTTTAAAGTCGCGCATGCTCTTCTTGATCGTGAACCAGTCGAATTACTCGATCTTGCCGTGCTCGGAACGATTGCCGATCTTGTTCCGCTCGTCGGCGAAAACCGCTTGCTTGCGATTCGTGGCATCGAAGCACTGAACGCAAGTGAACGTCCAGGTATCCTTGCGTTACGTGACGTCTGCAGTTTAACTGAGGACGAACTAACGGAAGAGTCGGTCGGATTTGCGTTCGGTCCACGGATCAATGCAGCAGGTCGTCTTGATTCTGCGATGCCAGCGCTCGAGATGTTGTTAGCAGAAAGTAAAGATGAAGCACTTCATCTCGCGAAACAGCTCGACCAACAAAATAAGCAACGTCAAGATATCGTCAAGCAGATTGCGGAAGAAGCAACGGCGCTTGTCGAGGAACGCTTCAAGGATGACCGCGTCCTCGTCGTCGATGCGGCAGACTGGAACCCAGGTGTCGTCGGGATCGTCGCCTCGCGACTCGTTGAAAAATATCATCGCCCTGTCATCATGCTGTGTCATGATGCTGAAAAAGGAACAGCCAAAGGTTCTGGGCGATCGATTCCAGCCTTTGACCTCTTCGCTGAACTGACGAAATGTGAAGATATCTTACCGCATTTCGGCGGACATCCAGCTGCGGCTGGGATGACTTTATCTTCTGATGACGTTGAGACGTTACGTCAACGCTTGAATGAACAAGCGAGCACGTTACCGGATGACGCGTTCATCGCGACAATCGATGTCGACCTACGTCTACACGTCAGTGATGTCTCGATTCAGTTGATTGAAGACATTCAGCGACTGGCACCGTTCGGGATGGGAAACCCCGCACCACGGATCGTCATTGAGCAGGCGAAGATTCGCGATATGAAACGGATCGGTCGTGATCTGACGCATGTCAAGGCACTCCTATCAGGCGACGGGAAGGAACTCGATGCAATTGGCTTCGGCTTCGGCGACCTCGTCGATGAAGTTTCAACCTTATCGGAGATTCACTTGATGGGCAGTCTGAACATCAATGAATGGAATGGTTTCCGTAAACCACAATTGATGATTCAAGACGTCGCTGTCGAAGATGTTCAAGTGTTTGATTACCGTGGAGGTAAGCGGCCGCTGAGCGATCTATTCGCCTTACCGCACGAGACGACGACATTCGTCGCCTTTACCGATGAGATGAAGGAGAAATACACTGAACGTTCGTTAAATGGTCCGATTCGACAAAACATCGTCTTTCTTGACCTGCCGGAAGAGGAAGCAGCATTTTATCCATATGTGCAACAGGCAGAGCGGATTTATTGTGCCTTTAAGGATGAAGGCTATTATTTCGAGACGATTCCATCTCGTGAGGACTTCAAACAGTACTTCCAGTATTTTGCGAAATGTCCACGGGATGAGCTCCGGATGGGTCTCGTACGTTTGTCGAAATCGCGAAAATGGACGAAACGATCGATTAACTTTATGCATTCGGTATTCTCGGAACTTGATTTTCTTGTTACAATGGAGGACGGGCTGCCGGGTGTGAACCCAAATGCTGCAAAACGAGATCTGACGGAAGCACCGACGTACCAGCGTCATGAAGCGCGTCAAGAGCTCGAGCAACAATACATTTATTCGTCACTCGCTCAGTTGAAAGAGCGTTTTGATACTTTGGTAGAAGCGGCGAAGCAGGAGGAAAAGACATGGAGTTCAAACAGCATATAAAAGAGGTCGAGAATTGGCCGAAAGAAGGAATCAGTTTCAAGGACATCACATCACTCATGCAAAACGGACCGGCGTATAAACAATCGGTCGATGCACTCGTTGAGTATGCACGTAGTAAAGGCGCAGATGTCATCGCAGGTCCAGAAGCACGTGGATTCGTCGTTGGTTGCCCAGCAGCTTACGCGATGGAAATCGGATTCGTTCCTGTTCGTAAAGAAGGAAAATTACCGCGCGAGACAGTCCGTGTCGAGTATGGTCTTGAGTACGGAAAAGACGTCTTGACGATGCACGAAGATGCAATCCAACCGGGACAACGCGTCGTCATCCTTGACGATTTGCTTGCGACAGGTGGTACGATTGAAGCAACGATCCAAATGATCGAAAAATTAGGCGGAACAGTTGCCGGAATCGGATTCTTAATTGAACTCGATGGTCTTGGCGGACGTGAGAAACTCGAAGGATATGACATTCTTTCATTGATTCGCTACGAAGACTGAAGACACTATACTCTCTTGGTACTTGATGACCAAGGGGGTATTTCTTTTTATTTTGACATCTTCTCAAGATTTCACGATAATAAGAATTATATATTAGGGATTCCGTTGCAGACGATCCCGGGGACTGGGTGAGGAAAAGGGATGACAAATAAACAAATCGTAAATGTAGAAGACCTTCTCGCTCGATGTGCGGAATACATGACGCAAGTTGAAGTCAAAGACATCGAACGTGCTTACCAATTCGCGAAAGACGAACATGATGGGCAATTCCGCCGTTCAGGGGAACCGTACATCATTCATCCGGTACAAGTTGCCGGTATCTTAGTCGATATTGGTTTGGATGCAACGACGATCGTCGCTGCGCTTCTTCATGATGTCGTCGAAGATACGGACATTACACTCGAAGAATTATCCGAACGATTCGGATCTGACGTTGCGATGCTCGTCGATGGCGTCACGAAACTCGGGAAAATTAAATATAAATCGAAGCGCGAAGAGTTAGCTGAGAACCATCGGAAGATGTTCATCGCGATGGCGGAAGACATTCGTGTCATCTTGATCAAACTGGCTGACCGTTTGCACAATATGCGGACGTTGCAACATATGGTCAAGGAAAAGCAAGTGCAAAAAGCAGAAGAGACGCTTGAAATCTTCGCGCCACTTGCACATCGTCTCGGGATTTCGACGATCAAATGGGAACTCGAGGACATCAGTTTGCGCTACATCAATCCGCAACAATACTACCGGATCGTTTCGATGATGAAACAAAAACGGACGGAACGAGAAGCGCTAGTTAGTTCGGTTATTGAAGAGGTCAATGAAGTACTCGATGATGTACAGATTGCAGCGGAAGTCGATGGACGTCCGAAGCATATCTATTCCATTTATAATAAGATGCAAAACTCGAAAAAAGAGTTCAGTGAAATCTATGATTTGATGGCTGTTCGCATCATTGTTGACTCAATCAAAGATTGTTACGCTGTACTCGGAATCATTCATACGCAGTATAAACCGATGCCGGGACGCTTCAAGGATTATATCGCGATGCCGAAGCCGAACATGTATCAATCGCTGCATACGACGGTCATCGGACCGAAAGGCGAGCCGCTCGAGGTCCAAATTCGGACGCGAGACATGCATTTCATTGCCGAGTACGGGATTGCCGCTCACTGGGCGTATAAAGAAGGTAAGGAACAGGAAGCAAAATCTGGATTTGAGGATAAGATTGCTCACTTCCGCGAGATTTTGGAGTTACAGAAGGACACGGCAGATGCCGAGGAATTCATGGAATCGGTCAAAGTCGACTTCTTCAGTGACATGCTGTACGTCTTCACACCAAAAGGTGACGTCATCGAGTTGCCGAAAGGTTCTGTTCCGATTGATTATGCCTACCGAATTCATACGGAAATTGGTCACCGGACGATCGGAGCGAAAGTCAACGGACGGATGGTACCGATCGACTATAAGCTAAAGACAGGTGACATCATCGAAATCGTCACGTCGAAGCATAGTTATGGTCCAAGTAAGGATTGGCTCAAGATTTGTGTGTCGAGTCAGGCGAAAAATAAAATCCGTCAATGGTTCAAACGTCAGCAACGCGAAGAGAACGTCTCAAAAGGACGGGAACTGATCGAAGCAGAAGTGAAGAAGCTTGGCTTTGAGCCGAAAGAAGTCATCAATGAGAAGACGCTCGAAGACGTGACGCGGAAGTTCAACTTCTCGCAAGAAGAAGACATGTACGCTGCCGTTGGCTATCATGGTCTGACTGCTGCCCAAGTCGCGCATAAATTAACGGAAAAATTACGCAAAGACAAAGAATCCAAAAATCTAGAACTGAACGAAGCAATCAGTGAGATGAAGACGTTCGATCGTCCGAAAAAGGAAAATCCGGAAGGGGTTCGGGTCAAAGGCATCGATAACATGCTCGTTCGCATGAGTCGTTGTTGTAATCCGGTTCCAGGGGACGATATCGTCGGATATATCACGCGTGGGCGTGGCGTCTCAATTCACCGGACGGACTGTTTGAACGTCATTCACGAACAAAATCCGGAACGTCTGCTCGAAGTCGAGTGGGAACATGAAGGTAAAGCCGTCAAGAGTTATAACGTCGAAATCGAAATTTCTGGATTTGACCGGGCAGGATTGTTGAATGATGTCTTGCAGTCGGTATCTGCAACGAATACGAACATCGTCGCTGTCAGTGGGAAGGGCGACGACAGTAAACAAGCCAAAATCACGATGACGATTGCGATCAATAATGTCAATCATCTACAAAAAGTCGTCGATCGAATTAAACAAATCTCTGACGTGTATGCTGTACATCGCGTCATGATGACGTAAGGAGCGGATCCGTCGTGCGAGTTGTATTACAACGAGTCAAAGAAGCAAGTGTCACAGTCGATCAAAAAATCATCGGTCAAATCAAACAAGGATTTCTTTTGCTCGTCGGTGTCACGCACGAAGACACGATCGATCAGGTGAACTGGTTAGCTGATAAAATCGCAGGACTCCGTGTGTTTGAAGATGAGGAAGAACGGATGAATCGCTCGTTACAGGATGTCGACGGTCAGATTCTATCCGTCTCGCAGTTCACGCTGTATGGTGATGTCAAAAAAGGACGTCGTCCAGCCTTCACGGAAGCGGCGAAACCGAATGTTGCCAATGAGTTGTATGAAGCGTTCAATGAACGTCTTCGTGCGCAAGGACTGACGGTCGAGACAGGTCAGTTCGGTGCCATGATGGATATCGCGCTCATTAATGATGGGCCTGTAACGTTGATTCTTGAAAAAGAAGCAAACGCTTGACAGGAACCGAGAGACGAGGCAATATTAGACGTAACCAAATGATTCATACGACCGAAGACGAAGAGGAGTAATCAAGACCTCGTCTGCTTAGAGAGTCGCCCCTTGGCTGAAAGGGCGAACAGACGAACTCGATGAAAGACCCTTCCGAGGTATCTTCCTGAACTGAGAGTAGGGAAGGTCGTACGCAGGCGTTAACTGCACCGAGTGGTCAAATGTGATTTGACAACCAGGGTGGTACCACGGGATCTTCAAGTTCTCGTCCCTTTGCGGACGAGAACTTTTTTGTATTCAAAAAAGGAGGAATTTGAGATGAAATTACCACGCGGTACGTTTGATGTCCTTCCAGGAACAGTCGAACGTTGGCAGTACATCGAACAACAATTACGTGAAATTAGTAAGCGTTACAACTATAAGGAAATCCGGACGCCGATTTTTGAGGAGACAGAACTCTTTAAACGTGGCGTTGGTGAGACGACGGATATCGTTCAAAAAGAGATGTTCATGCTTGAGAAACGCGGAAAAGACCAGTTGACGTTACGCCCGGAAGGAACGGCTGCCGTCGTTCGTTCATTCGTGACAAACAAACTGTTCGGTTCACCGAACCAACCAACGAAATTATTCTACATCGGCCCGATGTTCCGTTATGAACGTCCGCAAGCAGGACGTTTCCGTCAGCTCCACCAATACGGAGTTGAAGCACTCGGAAGTGAACAACCGGCCATCGATGCGGAAGTAATCAGTCTCGCGATGAGCATCTACCGTTCATTCGGATTGAAGCATCTTAAACTGGTCATCAACACGCTCGGGGATAACGAAAGTCGCGCCGCACACCGGGCAGCACTCGTCGAACACTTTAAGCCAGTCGTTCACGAATTATGCCAGGACTGTCAAAATCGTCTCGAAACGAATCCACTTCGTGTCCTCGATTGTAAGGTCGACCGCGATCACCCGAGCATGGCAACAGCACCATCGATTCTCGATTACTTAAACCCGGCATCAAAAGCGTACTTCGACGAAGTGTTGCTTCACTTAGATGCACTCGGTATCGAGTACGTCGTTGATCCAACGCTTGTTCGCGGAATCGACTATTACAATCACACGGCTTTCGAAATCATGTCAGAAGCAGAAGGTTTCGGAGCAATCACGACACTATGTGGTGGTGGTCGTTACAACGGTCTCGTCGAACAGATCGGTGGACCGGCAACACCGGGAATCGGATTCGGAATCGGTATCGAGCGTTTATTGATGGCGCTTGAAAATGAGAACGTCTTACCAGCAGTCGACGATCGAATCGATGTCTTCATCGTCGCGCAAGGCAGTGACGAAGTCGAAAAGACAGCGACACGCCTCCTACAATTAATGCGTCTTGAAGGACTTGTCGCGGATCGGGATTATCTCGGTCGGAAGTTCAAAGGACAATTTAAGGCAGCAGATCGCTTGAAAGCACGTTACACGGTCATCCTCGGGGATGAAGAAGTCGAGCGTGGTGCAGCTGCCCTCAAAAACATGGCTACAGGGGAACAGACGGACGTTCCGTTATCAGCAGTCGCTGATACGATCGTCGCGAAATTAAAGGAGGAAGCACAATGATCGGACGCACGCATATGAACGGACAGGTGACAGAAGAAGTCATCGGACAACACGTTCAACTTAAAGGATGGGTTCAAAAACGACGTGACTTAGGAGGATTGATCTTCCTTGATCTCCGTGACCGTAGTGGCATCGTCCAAATCGTCTTCCAACCGGAAAACGAGCAGGCACACCGTCTTGCCGAATCGATTCGTTCGGAATATGTCCTCGATATTAAAGGACATGTCATCGCACGTGAGAATCCGAACCCGAACATCCCGACTGGACAAGTCGAGGTCGTCGCGGATGAAGTCGTCATCTTAAACGCAGCGAAGATGACACCGTTTCCGATCAGTGAAGAAGCGGAGCAGACGTCAGAAGATTTACGTCTCAAATACCGTTACCTCGACTTGCGTCGCCCATCGCTCCAAGAGACATTCCGTCTTCGTTCGAAAGCATCGAACATCATGCGGAACTTCCTCGATGAGCAAGACTTCCTGGAAGTCGAGACACCGATCTTAACGAAATCAACGCCAGAAGGCGCACGTGACTATCTCGTCCCAAGCCGGGTTCACCCGGGCGAGTTCTACGCCTTGCCACAATCTCCACAATTGTTCAAACAATTGCTGATGGTGTCTGGTTTTGAGCGGTACTTCCAAATCGCACGTTGTTTCCGTGATGAAGACTTACGGGCAGACCGTCAACCTGAATTCACGCAAGTCGACATCGAGACAAGCTTCATGGACATCGAAGACTTGTATGCAATGATGGAGTCGATGATGACACGCGTCATGAAAGAAACGCTCGGAAAAGATATCGTGACACCATTCCCACGGATGCCGTATGCAGAAGCAATGAGCCGGTATGGTTCGGATAAACCGGATACACGCTTCGGTCTCGAATTGATCGATGTCGCGGATGCCGTCAAAGGAGCAGGATTCAAAGTATTCGATATGGCACTTGAAGCAGGTGGAGAAGTCAAAGCATTGAACGTCAAAGGTGCAGCTGAACGCTTCTCACGAAAAGACATCGATAAGTTACAAGAATTTACGGCGATTTACGGTGCAAAAGGTCTCGCATGGGTCAAAGTGACAGCGGACGGATTGAATGGTCCAATCGCGAAGTTCTTCGACGAAGAAGCAACCGCTCGCTTGACAGCGGCGACAGATGCGGAAGCAGGCGACTTGTTGTTGTTCGTCGCAGCAAAAGCATCGATCGTAGCAGACAGCTTAGGTGCGCTCCGTCAGAAGTTGGCGAAGGAACTCGACTTAATTGATGAGTCGGTCTTCAACTTCCTTTGGGTGACAGACTTCCCACTTGTCACGTACGAAGAAGAAGATGGTCGTTTCTATGCGAACCACCACCCGTTCACGATGCCGCGTCGTGAGGATCTCGAATTGCTCGAGACGGATCCTGGCAAAGTCCTCGCAGTCGCGTATGACCTCGTCTTAAACGGATATGAGCTCGGCGGTGGATCACAACGGATTTATGAACGGGATATCCAGGAGCGGATGTTCAAGTTGCTTGGCTTCTCAGAAGAAGAAGCAAACGAGCAATTCGGCTTCTTGATGGAAGCATTCGAATACGGAACACCACCACATGCGGGGATCGCACTTGGTCTAGACCGTCTCGTCATGTTACTCGCAGGGCGTTCGAACTTACGTGATACAATTGCCTTCCCGAAAACAGCATCAGCAAGTGATCTGTTGACGGCAGCACCAAGCCCAGTCTCGGATGCGCAATTGAATGATCTCTCAATTCGTACAGCAGTCAAACAATCTTAAGTCACGACAAGCGAATCTTCCGGTATGGGAGGTTCGCTTGTTTCATGAAGGAGGGCGAACGGATGGAACGACACTTTTTTGAACGGTCTCCAGTTGAAGTCGGACCAGACTTCTTAGGAACACACATCACGGTCGATGAGGTAACGATGCGAATCGTCGAGGTCGAAGCCTATCTCGGTCCTCACGATCAAGCGGCACACTCGTTTTCCGGTAAACCGACGAAACGAACGGCACCGATGTTCGGTCCACCCGGACATTTATATGTTTATTTCACGTATGGTATGCATCACTGTATGAATATCGTTTGTGGACATGAAGGGGAAGGATACGGACTGCTGTTACGAGGTGCCGAAATCATCAGTGGGCACGATCTTGTCGCTGAACGCCGTTTCGGTTGTTCCTACGCAGAATTGACTGCGATTCAACGACGAAATCTCGTCAATGGACCGGCAAAATTGTGCCAAGGATTCGGTCTAACGACTGCTGATTCAGGTCAGGATCTTTATCAAGACCGGTTTCGACTCGTTGCCGACCCAGTCGATGCAATCGTCCAGACGACACGCATTGGTATTCCAAATGCTGGAGAAGCAACGGCCTATCCATGGCGTTTTTATGTCGACGCGAGTGAAGGTGTCAGTAAACGTTAAAAAATGGACGCTCCGATCAGGAAGCGTCCATTTTTTATTTAGGATTGTTGATTGATTTTTTAGCTTGTTGTTTTTTATAGAATTTATAAACGATTGGTCCAACCGTCGTTACAAGCGTCACTAATGTTCTGAGTTTACCGCGTTTTGCAGCCATTGATCCATTCACTCCTCTGATTTGTTGTAGTAATCATATTCCACGAAAACAACGTCTTAAAACCTCGTCGGCACATCGATTGGTTTTCTAAGTCCCTTGGTCGGGTCATAGTATAAGAGAAGGGAGCCGATCAATATGGGAGCAGTCGTCTGGTACCGCAATGATTTGCGTGTCGATGATCATGAAGCACTTCGGAGCGCATGCGAAGAACAAGATACGATTCGGGCAGTATACGTTAAAAATCATAAGGAACAGCTGTTTGAAAGAGGCGCACAACAAGCGAAATTCGAAGAAGAGACATTAGTGAATTTAGCCGATCATTTGTCTCAAATCGGAATTGCATTAGATATTTTAGAGGGGAAGGTGAATGAGGCACTTGATTCTTATCTACAAACGAATGATACAGTCTATTTCCATAAGATGACTGGAACAGAAGAAGCGGCAAGTGAGCAGTATGTCAAAGACAGATATACAGTCCGTTCTTTTGAGACACAGACACTACATCGCCGGGAAGATATCGGAAGTGACGAACTGAAGCGCGTCTTTACAGCGTTTCGAAAACGTGTCGAGGCGAAAGGAACCTTCTACGATCCACTTGATCCACCAACGGGTATTCGATTAATAAGGGAGGAATCAGTCAAAGCGGATCCAGAGATTGCGTTCCCGTTCCGTGGTGGAGAATCAGCGGGGAGAGCACGTCTTCAAGAATACTTTGCTGAGCCTGTATTCACCTATAAAGAAACACGTAATGGTTTTTTGCGAGATGATTCTTCGAAGTTATCTGCCTGGCTAGCGAACGGATCGCTGTCACCGCGTCGCGTCATGGCTGAATTGCAGAAAGCCGAGCGAAAAAAGGGAGCAAATGAATCGACGTACTGGTTGTATTTCGAACTGTTATGGCGTGACTTTTTCCATTTAACGATGCGTGAGACAGGAAGTCGTCTGTTTCGATCGAATGGATTAAAGGAAGGACAATACACGTGGAAGACGGATCAGCTAGCTGTCGAACGTTGGATAAAAGGAAAGACCGGTGTACCGTTCGTTGATGCCTTTATGAACGAGATTCGCGAGACGGGATGGATGTCGAACCGGGGCAGGCAGATCGTTGCTAGTTATCTCATTCATGAATTAAAACAGGACTGGCGCATCGGAGCACAGTATTTTGAACAACAATTGATTGATCATGACGTCGCTTCGAACTATGGCAACTGGGCATTCATCGCAGGGGTCGGGAATGCGACACGGACGCCACGATTCGATCCCGTGTTCCAGCAACAACGATATGATCCAAACGAAAACTTCACGAAACGTTGGACTTAAAAAAGCATCTTTTTCTGGAGTGGGAAGTAGTTGCATTTCAGAGGGGAGGATGCTATATTAAATGCATCAGATGGGGTTCCTGAATTGTACGAGAGCCGCCTTTTATCTTTGAGCCACTCTTTTTTGATAGGGAGTTTGACGTTCCAACTAGTAGTACATGCCTCGTAACACAGCAGGAGGACGTACGAATAGGAATCGGATAAGACACCCACCTGCACAGCAGGTTCAAAAATAAGGTATCGACACGGCACTTCGGGTCCCATCGTCTTATTATTTTATTGTTTGACACGTCGCATGACGTTTTTTTTTATGATATAATTCCGAGTAAAACAGTATGAGTATTGTGAGGTTATGAGATGTTACATCAATTTTCGCGTAATGAACTAGCAATCGGTAAAACTGGACTTGACGCATTGGCATCCAAGTCTGTCGCTATTCTGGGAATCGGTGGTGTTGGATCGTTCTCGGCAGAAGCGCTTGCCCGTAGTGGTGTAGGTCGTTTGATTCTCGTTGATAAGGATGATATCGACATCACGAACGTCAACCGACAAATTCATGCCTTGCTTCCGACGGTCGGTCAGCCGAAGGTCGATGCGATGGCAGAACGTCTTGCGTTAATCAATCCAGACCTTGAAATCGTTCGTTTAAAGATGTTCTACAATGAAGAAACATTCGAGTCGTTCTTTGAACAGCAGCCGGATTATGTCATTGATGCATCGGACACGGTCTCGTTCAAAATTCATCTGATTCAAGAATGTAAGAAACGTAACATCCCGATTATCTCGAGCATGGGGATGGCGAACAAAATGGATCCGACACGCATCAAGATCGTTGACATCAAAGATACAAGTTATGATCCATTAGCGAAGGTCATTCGGACGAAACTCCGGAAAGCCGGCATCCATAAAGGTGTTCCTGTCGTCTTTTCCGATGAACCACCCGTTAAGATCATTGAAGAAGTCCGCCAAGTCGTCGGAAACGATGCCGCTGCGATTCGTAAAGCGAAGATGCCACCGAGTTCGAATGCATTTGTTCCATCTGTCGGTGGACTGATTGCAGCGAGCTACGTCATCAATGAGATTGTCCGTGAAGCTGGCGTGACGATCGAACGCGTTCGTTAAAAAAAAGCGACCTTATGGTCGCTTTTTCTGATGTGTGGCTGTTTGTTTGTTCCAAAAATCAAGTCGAGCTTGCAGTTGTTTCTCAAAACCGCGCGGGCTCGGGCGATAAAAGACCGGCTTTGTTCGGGCCAGGTTCTCGGGCCAGTAATTTTGTGGCACATAGGCATGCTCGAACTCATGAGGATATTGATAAGTGACACCATTCCCGAGCGCCGCTGCCCCCGGATGATGGGCATCGCGCAAGTGCGGCGGGACGGGTCCGCCGTCCGAACGACGAACGAGCGTCAATGCTTGATCGATTGCTGAGATGACAGCATTCGATTTCGGTGCCGTCGCGAGATATAAGACCGTTTCAGCAAGCGGGATCCGTGCTTCCGGGAAACCGACGTACTCGCACGCGCGTGCGCAGGCATCGACCATTAATAACGCTTGCGGATCAGACAGACCGATGTCTTCTGCCGCATGGACGTAGAGACGACGGACGATGAAACGTGGACTTTCGCCCGCTTCAATCATGACGGCGAGCCAGTAGAGAGCGGCGTCGGGATCGGAACCACGAATCGATTTGATGAAGGCGGAGATGACATCGTAATGACGATCGCCGTCCTTATCGTACTTCAATGCTTTTTGCTGAATCGATTCCTCGGCGACAGAAAGATCGATCGTGATCTGACCATCAATTTCTGGCGTCGTTAAGACGGCAAGTTCGAGTGCATTCAATAATGCCCGGTAGTCGCCGTCTGACAATTTGACGTAATGATCGATTGCTTCATCCGTGATCGTGATTGGATATTTGCCAAGACCACGCTCCGTGTCCTTCAGGGTCCGATCGAGGACGATCCGTAAATCATCTGCCGTCGGGGGTTCAAAACGAAAGACTGTTGCCCGCGATAAGAGAGCGGCGTTGACCTCAAAACTCGGATTTTCCGTCGTCGCCCCGATCAATGTGATCGTACCCGCTTCAAGCGCTGGTAGTAAGGCGTCTTGTTGCATCTTATTGAATCGATGGATCTCATCGAGAAAGAGGATCGTTTTTTGATCCTCGAACTGAAGACGAGCTTCGGCTGCTTTTAGAATTTCCCGTAATTGTTCCAGTTTCGCCGTGACCGCATTCAATTGTTCGAATGCTGATTTCGTATAACTGGAGATGACACGTGCGAGCGTCGTCTTACCGGTACCGGGTGGACCGTAAAAAATGACGGTTCCGAGACGATCGGCTAAGATGGCACGCCGCAGGAGCGTTGTCTCTCCAATCAGATGACGTTGTCCGACGATTTCATCCAGATTCTGCGGACGCATTCGATTCGCGAGCGGTCCGGCAGGAGACTGGGATTCAAATAAATGTGCCATACACATACGCTCCTTCCACTTTTAGCTACTACTATACTAGAAAGGATGATCCTTCGCATGATGAAAATCTCGACGAAAGGGCGATATGGTCTGACGATCATGATCGCACTCGCGAAAGAAGCTGAATCTAAACCATTGTCCTTAAAGAAAATCGCGCAGATGTATGACTTATCTGAACACTACCTCGAGCAATTGATCGCACCACTTCGTAATGGTGGTCTCGTCAAAAGTGTCCGCGGCGCTTATGGCGGGTATAAGCTCGGTCGTGAAGCACAAAGCATTACGGCGGGTGAAATCATCCGCCTGCTTGAAGGACCACTCGTCGTCGTTGAAGGTGATGCGTGTGACGAGGTCACGAAACGCAAACTGTGGGATAAAATCCAACAAGCAGTCGATCAAGTACTCGATTCAACGACGCTACAAGACTTAGCGGAAGAAGACGATACAGGATACATGTTCTATATTTGAGAGGTGAAAACGAATGAATTACTTTGACCATTCGGCGACGACGCCGATGCGTCCGGAAGTCCTTGAGGCAATGACGCCTTATTTGCTCGAACAGTATGGTAACCCATCGAGTGTCCATGCGGCTGGTCGGTCTGCTCGTGCAGCGATTGACAAAGCACGTCGGCAGATCGCACAAGAATTGAACGCGAAACCAACCGAACTGATTTTCACAAGTGGTGGAACGGAGTCGGATAACTATGCCATCTTCGGTGCGGCAGAGGCAGCGCGTGAAAAAGGACGTCATCTCATTACGACACGTTTTGAGCATCATGCCGTGCTCCGCGCCTTCGAAGAGCTCGAAAAACAAGGCTATGACGTCACGTATCTTGATGTACCAACGACAGGCGTCGTCTCATTGGATGCCTTGCAAGAAGCTGTCCGGGAAGATACGACACTTGTCTCGATCATGTTCGGCAACAATGAAGTCGGGACGATCCAGCCGATTGCGGCAATTGGTCAATTCTTACGGGAACGCGGTATTTTGTTCCATACGGACGCGGTGCAAGTGTTCGGAAAACAAGCAATTGATGTCGAAGCGTTACAGGTCGATCTTTTATCCGCGTCTGGTCATAAAATCAATGGTCCAAAAGGAATCGGGCTATTATATGTACGGACAGGTGTGAAATTAGCGACGCAGACGTATGGCGGAGAACAGGAACGCAAGCGTCGCGCTGGTACGGAGAACGTACCGGGAATCGTCGGTTTAGCGAAAGCGCTCGAACTGATGATCGCAGAGCGCGATCAACAGCAGGACCACATCAAACAACTGCGTAGCGTTTTGCTAACACGCTTGGATGAAAGTGGCATCACTTACGAAGTCAACGGTGTTGAAGGATTGCCGAATGTCCTCAATCTTTACTTCCCGCAAATTGAAATCGAACCGTTCTTGATCATGCTTGATATGCGCCAGATGGCTGTATCGAGCGGGAGTGCATGTACGGCAGGATCCGTCGAGCCTTCGCATGTCTTGTCGGCGATGTATGGTGAAGATGAACGGACACGGGCATCGGTTCGGATCAGTTTTGGTCACGGAAATGAGCTCGCGCAAGTCGAACTACTCGCACAAGCCTTGCAAGATGTCGTAAAATCGTTTCAGAATTAACTAAGAGGTGAAATGAATGAATACACGAGCGAAAGCCCCGAGTGAAACGACAGTCGTCGTTGGGATGTCGGGCGGTGTCGATTCGTCTGTGACGGCTCATTTATTAAAAGAGCAAGGCTATAACGTCATCGGGATCTTCATGAAAAACTGGGATGACACGGATGAGAACGGCTTTTGTACGGCGACGGAAGATTATGAAGACGTCATCGCCGTAGCCAATCAAATCGGCATTCCGTATTATGCGGTCAATTTTGAAAAAGAGTACTGGGATAAGGTCTTCACGTACTTCCTCGATGAATATAAACTCGGTCGGACACCGAATCCAGACGTCATGTGTAACAAGGAAATCAAGTTCAAAGCCTTCCTCGATCACGCGATGCGTCTTGGTGCCGATTTCGTCGCGACAGGTCATTATGCACGTGCTGTCTATGAAGATGGAGAACATAAATTGCTTCGTGGTGTCGATGCAAACAAGGATCAAACATATTTCTTGAATCAATTGTCGCAAGAGCAAATCGCGAAGGCGATGTTCCCAATCGGTCACATGGAAAAATCAGAAGTGCGCCGGATCGCAGAAGAAGCGAACCTTGCAACAGCTAAGAAAAAAGACTCGACCGGTATTTGCTTCATTGGCGAGCGGAATTTTAAACAGTTCCTCGGTCAATACCTACCGGCACAACCCGGTGAGATGCGGACGCTTGACGGCAACGTCATGGGTCGTCACGATGGATTGATGTACTATACGATGGGGCAACGCCACGGGCTTGGTATCGGTGGCGACGGAGAACCTTGGTTCGTCGTCGGAAAAAACCTAAAAGAGAACATTCTCTATGTCGATCAAGGATTCCATAACGAATTATTGTATTCGGAAGGATTACTTGCTTCAGATGTCAGTTGGACATCTGAACGTCCAGTCGGTGAGACATTCCGTTGCACAGCGAAATTCCGTTACCGTCAACAAGACACAGCCGTCACGGTTCGTGTCCTTGAAGATGGACTCGATGTTTCGTTTGACGAACGTCAACGGGCGATCACACCAGGACAAGCGGTCGTGTTCTATGATGGAGACATCTGCCTCGGTGGTGCCACAATCGATGCAGCCTATAAAGCAGGCGAACGCCTCGCTTATTTAGCGTAAGGAGCAAAAGAAGATGAACTATAATGAAGTAGGGTTCCGGCATCTAGAAGCTGGAAATTATGAATTAGCAGCGCAAGCTTTTAATGATGCGATCGAAGAAAATCCAAAAGATCCGACAGCATACGTCAATCTTGGAACATTACTCCAATCGATGAACGACGCTGATCGTGCCCTTCGTTTTTATGACCGGGCACTAATGATTGATAATACGTTTGCGAGTGCCTATTATGCGAAAGGCGCTCTGTTCTTTGCTGCCGACAAACTCGTCGAAGCAGAGGAATCATTGCGCGCGGCGTTATTGTACGGACTTGACGACGCGGATCTCCATTTCATGTTAGGGATGACGTATCAAAAACTCGGTGATCCAGTCCGCGGCTTACCTCGTTTACAACGCGCGTCAGAACTAAACGGTGTCGATATCGAGGTCGCGTTCCAATACGGACTTGCCTTAGCGCAAAACGAGAAGTTGGAAGAAGCGGTCGAGATGTTCGAGCATGTCCTGATGCTTGACGAAACGCATACAGATGCACGATACAATTATGCGATTGCTCTTGCCTTCCTCGGTCAACAGGAAGCCTGTTATGCAGAACTTGAAGCCGTTCTTGCCTATCAGCCGGAACACGCGCTTGCACGAGATGCAAAAGCGAAGATGGATGCGTTATTAAAACAAGCAGATTGATCTTAAAAAAGACGATTCCAGGCGGAGTCGTCTTTTTTGTATGGTATTTAATTCCCGACTTCACGGATGACACGAAGCGGAGGTCCGGAAAAGTCTTCATAGGCTTCATCCATGTTTTTCGTATACAGTTCGATGACGTTATTTTCTGTATCCTTGAAATAAGCGGAATACTCTTTTTGGTTCGAGGTCTCCTGTTCATCCCATTCTCTTAGCTTCACGGTGATTGAAGCTTCCCGAAGCTGATTTAAGGCTTGCTGGAACTCGTCCTTCTCAACGTAAAAGGCACAGTGGACATGGACTCCGCCTTCATCGTACAACGTATCCCATTCGGAGACCGGTAAATGTTTAACGGTTCGTTCTTCCATCGTGAAGTCCCGTTTCAGCCAAAGACCGAGTCGGGTGTTGCCGCCAATGTAGAGCCACGTTGCCCAGACCCCATCTTGTTTAGATTGTTCTTTGCTTGGCTCAGCATCCTCAGGTGCCCATTGCTCGACAATCGGAATACCAAGTGTCTCATTCCAAAAGCCAAGGGCGCGATCCATATCCTCGACTTCAAGTACTAATTCACACAATCCTGCAATCGGTAAACGTGCCATCCTTGAACTCCTCCTCTTAACGAAATGTTTCACGTTATCTTTCCCTGATTTAAAATCTGGTAAACGAATGCTATGATGAAAGCAGCGAATGAAAAAGAGAGAAAGAAGGTGGAGTGATGGAGCACCCCCATCAAGTCGTCGGGCGCGTCAAACGTGTGCTCTTTTCTTCTGAAGAAGAAGCACACTCCATTGTACTGGTCGCCGTCAAAGAAAAGAACTTTGAATTAAAAGAAACCGAGCTCGTCATTACGGGTACAGGAGTCGGAATCGAACTCGGAGGAACGTATCAAGCATTCGGTCGTCTCGTTGATCATCCTCGCTTCGGAAAACAACTGAAGGCGGAACTGATTCGCCGATCGGTTCCGATGACCAAACATGCGACGATCCGCTTCTTGACGAATGGTTCGTTCACCGGCATTGGTCCGAAGACAGCGAAAAATATCGTCGATGCTCTCGGAGAAGACGCAGTGGATCTCATATTAAAGGATGAACGGGTACTGAATCAGGTGCCTGGGTTAAAACAAAAACAAGCAGACATCATATTGAATCGACTCGCGACGCTATACGGTGTCGATCAGTTGATGCTGTTCTTAGCACCGTTTGATGTCACACCGAAGCTAGCGGCAAAGATCTATGCCGCGTACGAGGGCGACGCCATGGCACGGATTCGGGAGAATCCGTATTCCTTGATGTATGAAGTAAACGGGATCGGCTTTAAGACAGCCGATCATATTGCCGCGCACCTCGGACTCGTCGGGCTACATCCAGAGCGTGTCGCTGCTTCGATCATGCATATATTAGAACAAGAAGCGGGCGAGGGGCATGCCTTTGCGACGGTTGACTCTCTATTGCAACGGGCACCCCGTCTGCTAGGGGAAGATCCGGGAGAGCGGCTGGAACAAGCGATCGAACTGTTGCTCGCTGAAGATAAGGTCAAGCTTGAAGAAGGTTGCTTGTATTTACCGACGATCTTTTATGCGGAAGTCCGCGCGGCGAAGGAGCTAGCACGCGTCATGGCAAACGGTGCCGAACAGGAAGTCGATGTCGCGACGATCCTTGAAGCGATTGGTCACCTCGAAGAACAGTTCGGCATGGAATATGCCGCGCAACAGCGAGAAGCGATCGAGTTAGCGGTCAAAGCGCCGCTGATGGTCTTGACTGGTGGACCGGGTACCGGTAAGACGACTGTCATCAAGGGAATTTTGCATGCGTTGCAAGAAATTCATGACTGGCCGCTTGAGAAGAGTCGCGTCAAGACAGGAGAGGTCTATCCATACGTCCTTGTTGCACCAACGGGACGTGCCGCTAAACGTCTATCGGAAGCAACAGATGTACCGGCGATGACGATTCACCGTCTCTTAAAGTATGACGGAACGAACTTCCAACTGAATGAGGATCAGCCGATCACGGGAAAAGTACTGATCATCGATGAATCGTCGATGATTGATATCTACTTGTTATCGAGTTTGCTTCGCGCCGTTCCGAATGGCATGAAGATCTTGTTCGTCGGTGACCGCGATCAATTGCCATCCGTCGGTCCAGGACAGGTGCTGGCAGACTTGATGGATACGGAAGGAATTCCCGTCGTCCGTTTGAACGTCGTCCATCGTCAAGCAGAAGATTCTTCGATATTGCGTCTTGCGCACGATTTGAAGAACCGGACGACGTCTGCTGATTTGTTATCACCACTTGCGGATCGCCGCTTCTATACTGCGTCTCCGCAAGAGACGTTACGGGGCATCTCGGCCTTCGCGGAAAAAGCACTCGCAAAAGGCTACTCGAAATTCGATGTACAGGTCCTCGCGCCGACCTACCGGGGTCAGGTCGGGATCGACGAATTGAATGTCGCCTTGCAACGCGTCTATAACCCGGAGGAACCGAAGAAACGGGAAGTCAAACAAGGGACGCGGATTTACCGGACCGGGGACAAGATTCTCCAGCTCGTCAACAATGCGGAAGAAAACGTCTATAACGGAGATATCGGCGAAATCGTCAATATCTTCTTCGCTAAAGAGAATGTCGATAAAGTCGATAAAATCATCGCCCGGTTCGATCAGACGGAGGTCGAGTACAACCGGAGTGATTGGGATCAATTCACGCACGCCTATGCGATTACGATCCACAAAGCGCAAGGATCTGAGTTTCCGATCGTCTTGATGCCGGTCTATTTCACGGGGGCGTTCAAACATTCCCGAAATTTAATTTATACGGCAGTTACTCGGGCAAAATCGAGTTTGTTATTATTCGGTGATCCGCGTGCGTTCCATAAAGCGTCGCAAGAAGAGGAACCCCGGCGCCGAACACGATTGATCGAACGACTCGGTGGGGTGACAAAGACTTGACGGATGCTGTTCGATAGGTAATAATCACGATAGATGAATGGACGTAACACGTTGATGGAAGATAAGTAAAAGGAAAACTCGAGTCCAGAGAGAAGTGAGTCTGCTGCAATCACTTTCTCGAGTCCCTTTGAAGCTCCTTCCGGAGTCGGGTGTAAACACCTGCGGGTCATCCCCGTTATCAGATGTTCGAGGTAGGCAATGGATTGCTTACGAACGAGGGTGGTACCACGGAAGCGATGCTTTCGTCCCTTTTTAGGGATGAAAGCATCGCTTTTTTGCGTCCAAATAAAACCAATGGAGGTAACTGTTCATGAAAGCTCTAAAACCATTAACGGGTGCACAAATCCGTCAGATGTATCTTGATTTCTTCCAAAGCAAAGGGCATGCGATCGAACCGAGTGCTTCGCTCGTACCGGTCGAGGATCCATCGCTCTTGTGGATCAACTCGGGTGTTGCAACACTCAAGAAATATTTTGATGGTCGTGTCATTCCTGATAATCCACGTATCGTCAACGCACAAAAATCAATCCGGACGAACGATATCGAAAACGTCGGGAAAACAGCGCGTCACCATACGTTCTTCGAGATGCTCGGAAACTTCTCTGTCGGTGATTACTTCCGTGAAGATGCAATCAAATGGGGTTGGGAACTCTTGACGAGTGATGACTGGTACGGTCTTGACCCAGAACGTCTTTCGGTCACGATTCATCCGGAAGATGACGCAGCGCGTCAAATCTGGCTTGAACTCGGCGTACCGGCTGAGCGGATCATTCCGCTTGAAGATAACTTCTGGGAAATCGGTGAAGGTCCATCTGGTCCGAATACGGAAATCTTCTTCGATCGTGGTCCAGCTTTCGGAGACGATCCGAACGATTCAGAACTTTATCCAGGTGGCGAAAACGAACGCTATCTCGAGATCTGGAATATCGTCTTCAGTCAGTACAACCATGATGGACACGGCAACTACACGGAACTTCCGCGTAAAAACATCGATACTGGGATGGGACTCGAACGGATGGCGTGTGTCATGCAGGACGTGCCGACGAACTTCGATACGGATCTGTTCATGCCGATCATTCATAAGACGGAAGAAATCAGCGGCAAGATCTACCGTGATGATTCGAAACTTGATGTAGCATTCAAAGTCATCGCAGACCACATCCGTACTGTATCATTTGCGATCGGTGATGGTGCTCTTCCTTCGAATGAAGGACGTGGATATGTCCTTCGTCGTTTACTACGCCGTGCGGTTCGTTATGCGAAGATGCTTGGGATCGAACGTCCGTTCATGTATGAACTCGTTGATACGGTTGGAAATGTCATGGTCGACTTCTACCCACAAGTTCCGGAAAAAGCGGACTTCATCAAACGCGTCATTAAAAACGAAGAAGAACGTTTCCATGAGACGCTTCATGACGGTCTTGCAATCTTGAACACGGTCGCTCAGACGTCTAAGGCAAACGGTGAGCACATCATCAGTGGCGAAGATGCGTTCCGTTTGTATGACACGTATGGTTTCCCACTCGAATTGACAGTTGAGTATGCGGAAGATCATCAGATGTCTGTTGATGAAGAAGGCTTCAAACAAGCGATGGATGCACAACGTCAACGGGCACGTGCAGCGCGTGAAGAGAGTGGTTCGATGCAACAGCAATCGGAAGTCCTCTCGACGCTAAAAGATAAGAGTACGTTCGTCGGCTATACCGACCTTAAGGCGGATGCGAAAATCATCGCATTGTTGCATGATGGAGAACGAGTCACAGAAGTCGCTGCTGGTGAAGAAGCACAAGTCATTCTCGACATCACACCGTTCTATGCTGAAAGTGGTGGTGAAGTCGCGGATACAGGAACAATCGAAGGCAAAGACTTTGTTCTTGATGTCAAAGATGTTCAAAAAGCACCAAACGGTCAAAACTTGCATACGGTCATCGTTCGTACAGGGATCGCAACGGAAGCTGCAGACGTCGTTGCAAACGTCGAAGCAGCAGAGCGTAAAGCCGTCACGAAAAACCATACGGCAACACACTTGCTTCATAAAGCATTGAAAGATACGCTCGGAACACACGTCAACCAAGCGGGATCACTCGTTTCTCCAGATCGTCTTCGTTTCGACTTCTCACACTTCGGTGCAGTGACACAAGAAGAGTTGACGAAGATTGAACAAGACGTCAACCAAGCAATCTGGGCATCACTACCGGTTGATATCGAAGAGATGAACATCGCTGATGCAAAAGCAAAAGGCGCAATGGCATTGTTCGGTGAGAAATACGGTGAAACGGTCCGTGTCGTCTCAGCAGGCACATACTCGATCGAGTTGTGTGGCGGAATCCATGTCGGGAACACAGCCGAAATCGGCTTGTTCAAGATCGTTTCAGAGTCTGGGATCGGTGCAGGTACACGCCGAATCGAGGCGGTAACAGGTGCAGGCGCGTATCGTGTGATGAATCAACACTTAGAAACACTCGAACAAGCAGCTGCTGTCTTGAAAACGAAAACGACGGAAGTTCCAGTCCGTATCGAAGCACTGCAACAACAACTTCGTGAGACGGAACGGGCGAACGAATCGTTGCAAGCAAAACTTGCGAACATCGAAGCTGCTTCACTAAAGGACGATGTTGAGGAAATCAACGGCGTACGTGTGCTTGCGAAACGTGTCGATGTCTCAGATATGGATGCCCTTCGCGGTATGATGGATGAGTTGAAGAGCTCACTCGGATCAGCGATCATTGTTCTCGGTAGTGCGCAAGGTGAAAAAGTCAATCTCGTCGCAAGCGTTTCAAAAGATTTAATCGACCAAGGCTATCATGCTGGTAAATTGATCAAGGAAGTCGCAACACGCTGCGGTGGTGGCGGTGGCGGTCGCCCTGACATGGCTCAAGCTGGTGGGAAAGATGCGTCTAAATTAGAAGAAGCACTCGCGTACGCTTCACAATACGTGCAATCACTGGCATAATAGAAACGTAGTGTATATGAAAGAGGTGATGAACGTGAGTCAGATGGATCAAACGATGAAATTCAACTTTCCAGAAGACGATAACAAAGCAGCGACACGGGATGTGTTGTTGACGGTCTATCATGCTTTAGAAGAAAAAGGATATCATCCGATCAACCAAATCGTCGGCTATCTCCTATCTGGAGATCCTGCTTACATTCCTCGTCATAATGACGCACGTAACTTAATTCGTAAGATTGAACGTGACGAATTGCTCGAAGAACTCGTGAAATCTTATTTGGCGGAGAGTGGAAATTCAAAATGAAACGTGCAATGGGACTAGACGTCGGTTCGAAGACGATCGGGGTAGCGGTCAGTGACTTGATGGGCTGGACGGCGCAAGGTGTCGAGACGGTCAAGTGGACGGAACCGGATTACCCAGAAGCCTTCAAACGGCTCGATGTCATCATGGAGACATACAATGTCGAAATCCTAGTCATTGGTCTTCCGAAAAACATGAACGGTTCCATCGGTCCCCGTGCGGAGGCGAGTGAAGCCTTTGCGAAGGAAATCGAACAGCATACTGGGCTTGAAGTCGTCTTCATGGATGAACGGTTGACGACGATGCAAGCAGAACGGATGTTGATCGATGCCGATGTCAGCCGCAAGAAACGAAAACAAGTCATCGATAAGATGGCTGCCGTCATGATCCTGCAATCGTATTTGGATCGGGCGAATCGATGAAGGGGGAGAAACCGATGGCTGAAGAAAAACGTCAGTATCTCTTTCCAGATGAAGAGGGCGGCGAACATCTTTTCGAAGAATGGTACCGTTACTCAAGTGAACGTACAGGAAAAACCTATCTATTTCTTGAAATGATCGGTAACCCTGACGAAGGAGCGGATGATCTAATCATCTGTGAGATCGATGAATATGGAGAAGGCGAAGATGATTTTGAATTGAGCCTGATCGATGAAAATGATGAGCAAACTTGGGATGAACTCGAGCTTGCGTTAAAGGAGCGGATCACTGATGCAACAGAATGAGCCAACACGTTACGTAATTCCGGACGGCGAAGGAAATGATTTCGAATTCGTAGAACGTCTGCGTTATGAAAGCCCACGTTCGAGCAAGACATACATCTTCCTCGAGCCAATCGGAGCAGATTATGACGAAGCAGAAGAAGTCGATATCTTCGTTTACGAACTCGACGAATACGGTGATGGAGACAACGACTTCAACCTCGTACCAATCGACGAAGACGATACAGCGACTTGGGATGAAATCGAAGAAGTCTTTAACACGCTCGAAGATCAGTTAGACTAACCCGACTCATGACAGGTGACGTCGTAAGAGACTTTCTCTTACGGTGTCACCTTGTTTTAAGAGAAGAAGGAGGAACCGATGGAGAACGAATGGAAGCAAAATGCTGAAATCGAAAAAAGGCGACGCCGGACATCACGCCGGATCACGCTGATCATCCTTTCTGTATTGTTTACGATTTTTCTAGTTACCAGTGCGGTCATCTATGTCTTTTTGAAAAATGCGCTTGAACCGGTCGATGAAGCAGCGACGAAATCCGTCAAAGTCGAAATTCCTTTAGGCGCAGGAACGAGTACGATCGCGTCCTTACTAAAGGAAAAAGATTTGATTGCAAACGAGACGATTTTCCGTTATTACGTCCGTTATAAGAATGAATCGTCATTCCAGGCGGGTACATATACCCTGTCACAAGCCATGTCCCCGGATGAAATCATCAATGAATTGAAAACGGGAACGGTCATGAAGGCAGCGGATGTGAAAATCACGTTACCTGAAGGCATCACGATGGATCGTCAAATTGATTTAATCGCGAAAGCGACGAAGTTCAAAGAAGAGACGATTCGTAAAGAATTGACGGATGCGATGTTCATCGATGCCATGATTGAAAAATATCCGATGTTGACGGATGAAGTGAAGAAGAATGGCGTCTTGTACGCACTTGAAGGATATCTCTTCCCAGCAACGTATGAGTTCGATAAAGGAAAAAGCATTGATCAAATCGTCGAGACGATGCTCGACGAGACAGAAAAAGTCTACGATGAAAATGAGGATGCCATTCAAAAGTCAGGCATGACCTTCCATGAAGTGCTCAGTCTCGGTTCAATGGTCGAGCGTGAAGCCGCGACACCGAAGGATCGTCGTGAAATCGCAGGCGTCTTCAAAAACCGTTTAGATGATGGCATGAAACTTCAGTCGGACCCGACGGTTTGGTATGGCACAGGCGAGAATACGGCATTGACGACGCTGAAGGATCTTGAGAATAACTCGAAGTACAATACGTATAAGTACGAAGGAATTCCGATTGGTCCGATTTCAACAGTCAGTAAGGATTCCGTATTAGCTGTCTTGAACCCGAATAAAACAAAATATGTCTATTTCTTCGCCCGTCCACCAAGTGATACACATCCACGAGGACAGATTCTTTACGAAGAGACATATGAAGAACATCAACGAAACGTCGTTAAGTATAAACCGGAATGGGTGGAATACGAAGCGAGTAAAGAGCAATGAGCAACGGGTTGGGTTGAAGCGGAAATGACGCTTCAAGTCAACCTGTTTATGCGGAAGAGGGAGTGAATGGCGTGAAGGATTTCACGACCTATGTCGAATCGATGATTCATCCTCGTGATGCCCTACTAGAAGAAATGGAGCGTTATGCGGAAGAACATCATATACCGATCATCGAGTTGACCGGTTCCGAAGTCTTGTTGTCGCTCCTGCGATTACAGCAACCGAAGTGTATTTTAGAAGTCGGAACAGCAATTGGTTATAGTGCGATCCGGATGGCACGTGCGTTACCGGATGCGCGTATTACGACGATCGAACGGAATGCAAAGCGGTATGAAGAAGCAAAAACCTTCATCGCCCGGTCAGATGTGGCGGATCGGATTGACATCATTTTTGGTGATGCAGTAGAATTAGCCGAAACGCTTGAAGACCAGTTTGATGCAGTCTTCATCGATGCAGCTAAAGGACAGTATAAAAAATTCTTTGCGGGATATGGGCGACTCATTCCAGAGGGTGGCGTGCTTTATACGGACAATCTCTTCTTACACGGAGATGTCCTTGAGCCTGACCCGAAGACGTTCGATCGAAGAAGACGTCGGCTCGTGCGTCTTGTCAAAGAATTCACGGTCTGGATGATGGAACAAGAACAATATGATACGACGATTTTTCCGCTCGGTGACGGTGTATCCGTCAGTCGGAAAAAGTCGAAATGATGGAGGAACGAATGACATGCAAAAACCGGTAGTAATAGGCGTAGCGGGCGGAACGGGTTCAGGGAAGACGACGGTGGCACGTTCACTTGTCGATGCGTTCCCAAGCGAATCAATCGTCATGATTGAACAGGACGCATACTATAAAGACCAAAGTGAATTATCAATGGAAGAGCGATATCAGACAAACTATGATCATCCATTTGCTTTCGATAATGGTCTTTTGATCGAACACATTCAAGCGCTCCGCGAAAACATTGCCGTTGAAAAACCGGTATATGATTATGTCGCACATACACGTGCTCAAGAAACGATTCGTCTCGAACCACGTGATGTCATCATCGTAGAAGGAATTTTAGCGCTTGAAGACGAACGGTTACGGGAACTAATGGATATTAAGGTGTTCGTCGATACGGATGCGGACGTTCGCATTCTTCGTCGGATGCAACGTGATATCAACGAACGTGGGCGTTCAATTGATTCTGTCGTTGAGCAGTACACGAATGTCGTCCGTCCGATGCATCTGCAGTTCTGTGAACCGACAAAACGTTATGCGGATATCATCGTACCAGAGGGCGGCGAAAACCACGTGGCAATCGATTTACTCGTAACGAAAATCCGAGCGATCCTTGATTATCGTTCGGCACTTGATCAAAGAGGATATTGATTCCAAAAAAGATGTGAATATACTATACTAGTGGAATAAAAAGGAGCGTGACAAAAATGGCAGAAAAGCAATACTACATGACGCTTGAAGGTAAAGCGAACATTGAAAATGAATTGAATGAATTGAAGTCAGTCCGCCGGAAAGAAGTCGTCGAGAACATCAAGATTGCCCGTTCGTTCGGTGACCTTTCAGAGAACGCAGAATATGATTCAGCAAAAGAAGAGCAAGCAATGGTCGAAGGCCGGATTGCTCAACTGGAAGAGATGCTTCGCAACGTTGCCATCATCTCGGAAGAAGAGAAGGATATCTCAGTCGTCGGTATCGGAACGACAGTCACTTTCTTGAGTGTCGAAGACAACGAAGAAGATACGTATACGATCGTTGGTAGTGCCGAAGCAGATCCGTTCACGGGTAAAATTTCGAACGAATCACCAATCGCAAAAAGTTTAATGGGGCACCAAGTCGGAGATCAAGTCTCTGTACCAGCACCAGGCGGCGAATACGCAGTAAAAATTACATCGATCAAATAAAGAACACAGGAGCCGGAGCAATCCGGCTTTCTGTTTGATGGAGGAATGGACCATGCCAATCGCAATCATCGGCGCAATGGAAGAGGAAGTCAACTTATTGCGCAACGAGTTGTCAGAACGTAAAGATACAGTCATTGCAAACTATCATTTTTATGAAGGACTCTTGAATAGCGTTCCTGTCGTCATTTTGAAGTCAGGAATCGGGAAAGTGAACGCTGCGATCGGTACGACATTATTGCTTGACCACTACAAACCAACTGCTGTCATCAATACCGGCTCAGCAGGCGGATTTAAAGAAGGCTTAACGGTTGGGGATGTCGTCGTCTCAACAGAAGTACGTCACCATGACGTAGACGTGACAGCGTTTGGTTACGAATATGGTCAGGTACCTGGAATGCCAGCTGCCTACCAAGCAAATCCAAAGCTCGTAGCAACAGCAGAAGCTGTCATCGAGCGGATGGATGCAATTCGTGTGGTTCATGGATTGATCGCGACAGGTGACTCATTCATCCATGATTCAGAGCGTTCTGCTCAAATTAAGGCGCACTTCCCAGAAGTCGCAGCCGTCGAGATGGAAGCTGCGCCAATCGCACAAGTCTGTCATCAGTTTGGTGTTCCGTTCGTCGTGACACGTTCGATTTCAGATAGCGCTAATGAAGAAGCGTCACTCTCGTTTGATGAATTCCTCGAGATTGCGTCAATCAATTCCGCTAAAATGGTCATGGAAGTCGTTCGGACGTTAGCAGAATGAGGTAGAAGGAAGGGCACGGGAGACCTTGCTCTTCCTTTTTTCTTTGACAAAAGCAAATTAACGCTTTATATTAGTACCAGATACTAATAACAAAAGGGGATGCCTTATGAAGATCGGGATTGTAGGATTAGGAACGTCTTTGCCATCACGTCGCGTAACGAATGATGAGCTAGCAACGACGCTCGACACAAGTGATGAATGGATTCGGACACGAACAGGAATCGGGGCACGACGAATTGCAGCCGATGATGTGGATGTAACAGACTTAGCGACGGAAGCGGCTCAGAAGGCACTCGATGATGCTGGATTGACAGTAGAGGACATCGGTTTGATCGTTGTCGGAACGGCAACAGGACGTGCGTTCCCTTCTACAGCCTGTATCGTCCAAGAGCGCCTCGGAGCACGAGGGGCGACCGCTTTTGATATCAGTGCGGCCTGTAGTGGATTCATTTTCGCATTACAAACAGCTGCAAGCATGTTATCAACAGTCGAAGGAAAACATGCACTTGTCATCGGTGCCGAAAAAATGTCGAGTATCGTTGACTGGTCAGACCGGTCGACAGCGATTTTATTCGGGGATGGTGCAGGAGCGGTCGTCATCGGCCAAACTGAGCAAGATGGATTAAATGCTTTTGAACTCGGAACAGACGGACGTGGAGCCCATCTGTTGTTTAAAGATATCGATGGACCAATCGAGATGAACGGTCGCGAAGTCTTTAAGTTCGCTGTTCGTAAATTACCGGAAATCGTTGAGAAGGTCATTCAAAAAGCAGACAGCACGCTTGAAGATGTCGATATCTTGATTCCGCATCAGGCGAACCTACGCATCATCGATGCAGCGTGTGAACGACTGCATATTCCGCAAGAAAAGGTCATCGTTACGATCGATGAGCATGCGAATACATCTGCTGCTTCGATTCCACTCGCACTCGAAGAAGCACGTAAGCAAGGTCGTCTGACACTAGGTACGAAACTTGTACTTGCTGGCTTCGGTGCCGGATTGACTTGGGGAGCAGCATATATTACTTGGACTAAAGGAGAGAACACATAAGATGATGAGAAAACGCGTTGTAGTCACAGGAATCGGGGCATTGACACCAATCGGGAATGATGCGAATACATTCTGGGATGCATTAAAAGAAGGAACGAACGGAATTCGTCCGATGGAGCGTCTTGATATCGATGAGTATCCAACGAAGGTTACAGGCGAATTACAGAACTTCGATGTCACAGAATTCATTGAGGCGAAAGAAGCACGGAAAATGGATCGCTTCGTTCATTATTCACTTGTCGCAAGCCTGGAAGCTGTAAAAGATGCTGGAATCGACATTAAAGAAATTGCAGAACGTGCTGGGGTCTGGATCGGATCTGGAATCGGTGGCGTTGAGACGATCGAGAAACAAGCGAAAATCTACTTTGAACGTGGACACCGTCGTGTCAGCCCATTCTTCATTCCAATGATGATCCCGAATATGGCAAGCGGTCAGGTATCGATTTATACTGGAGCTAAGGGACCAAATAACTGTTCCGTCACTGCATGTGCTTCAGGAACGAATGCCATCGGAGAAGCACTGCGTGTCATCGAACGTGGTGACGCGGATGTCATGATTGCTGGTGGTGCGGAAGCTCCGATCACGAACTTAGCATTTGCTGGTTTTTGTGCCAACAAAGCGATGTCAACGAACCACGATCCTGAGACGGCAAGCCGTCCATTTGACGAAGGACGTGACGGATTCGTCATGGGAGAAGGAGCAGGAATCTTAATTCTTGAAGAATATGAGCATGCAGTAGCACGTGGTGCAAAAATCTATGCGGAAGTCAGTGGATATGGATTAACAGCTGATGCGTACCACATCACAGCTCCGGATCCAGACGGAGACGGTGGAGCACGCGCGATGGCGATGGCGATTCAAGATGCGGGCATCACTCCGGAGGCAGTCGGATACATCAATGCTCATGGAACGAGTACACCAATGAACGACATCCTTGAAACAAAAGCGATCCACAGTGTCTTCGGTGAACAAGCGAAACAACTCGTCGTCAACTCGACGAAATCGATGATCGGTCACTTACTTGGTGGAGCAGGTGGCGTCGAGGCGATTGCGACGATTAAATCATTACAAGAACAAACAGTTCACCCGACGATTCATCTCAAACAGCCGAGCGAAGGCTGTGATCTCGACTATGTGACAGAAGGTTCACGTCACGTCGAAATGACTTATGCGCTCAGCAACTCGCTTGGGTTCGGTGGACACAACGCATCACTCGTCTTCAAACGGTATGAAGCTTAAGCTCAAGCGACTCCCTTGAAACATCAAGGGGGTCGCTTTTTTGATGAAATTCTGATTCAATAAAGAAATGCGTGTTTGACGCAGAAAGGAGTCGTTTATGGCTAACATCACAAAAAAGACATCGATCATGGCACTGCTCCTATTTTTACTGATTGCACTTAGTGGAATGCTCATATATCGTCTGTCGTCGTCTCAAGAAACTAAAACAAGTAACGAAACAAAAACAGCAAAAGTCGAACTGATTGAATCATCGCTTCCGAAAACGTCAGATATTGCGCTGGCGACAGATAGTCGTTCACAGACACTTTTAGCGCAATTGTATGAAGGCTTATATGTCTTTACTTCCGGAACATCGGTCCGTCGAGGTTTAGCGCAGGATATGTCAGTCTCGAAAGATCGATTGACGTATACGATTCAACTCAAAGAAACGAAGGATGCCAATGGTCAGCCGATTACGGCGCAGCAGTTCGTCGATAGTTTTCGGCGTATCGCTGCTAATCAAACCAATTCACCGTATGGTTTCTTGTTTGAAGTATTTAAAAATGGACGCGCCGTCAATGATGGAAAAATGAAACCAGAGCGTTTAGGGGTCAAAGCCAAAGGGCGCAATCAACTTATCATCACGTTGAATCAGCCGGTTTCGAATCTAAAGGAATTACTTGCGATGTCCGTCTTCTATCCACAACCGGAATCAAAGAAGTGGGAAGAACTTGTTGGAAATGGTGCATTTACACTAGAAAAAATGTCGAAAAGCGGATATACGCTTAAGAAAAATGATCAGTATCATCAGCAAAACGTTGTCACAGTAGCGAAAATAGAAAGCCGTATCATTCCCGATCATCAGACGCAATGGAGTTCGTATGAGAAAAGCAAGGCGGCTATCCTTCCATTACAAGAAAGTGTCGAAACACAAGGTGATCAGGTTTCACGACCGACCTATCAAAAAAAGCGGAGTGGTGTCTTTTATATCGCCTTTAATCAAAAAAATGACACGTTCCGCGATACGACACTCAGAAAGCGGATTGCTCACGCTTTGATGGAAAAAGAATCAGTTCAACTTCCTTTAGGGTATGCAGGTATTCCGACGAATCGATTCGTCGTCACGGATACGAACGTATTGATGTCAGAATCCGTTCAAGAGAAACCTGAAAAATCACAAGAACATAGTAAACAACAAATTGAGATGCTTAATTTTGATGATCCACAAGCAAAACGGATTGGGGAACAACTCGAAACCTATCTTGAGAAACAAATACCTGAAATTAATATCGTTCTTAAGCCGGTTGCGATCGAAGAGAAAATTAATAAAGAACAATCATCACAATATGCGATGACGCTTACTGGCTGGATGCCAGATTATCCAGGACCGCTAGCCTATTTAAATCAGTTCGTCTCAGACAATCCTTTAAATTCGGTAAATTATCAATCCAAGGTATACGACCAGACAGTTGAAAAAGCAAGAAAAGAAAAAGAGATAAAACGAAAACAAGCACTCTATCATCGAGCCGAAGAACGGTTAATCCATCAGGATGCTGTCGTCGTTCCTTTGTATCAGACGACTGAGAAATTATATGTTTCTGATACGATTCAAGGAATTGAAGTACCGATTTATGGACCGGAATACCTACTCCGCTCGATGAAAATTTTAAAATAATCACTTAACTGGGACCATTATTTCTTAAGGTCCCAGTCTTTTTTGAAAAAATATTTAGAAAAATCGGATAAAAGGTTTGCAAAATTATCAGAACATTGTAAACTATTTGTAACGAAGGGTTTGATTCGAATATAGTAATTCTTTTTTTTTCGGTCAAAAACCTGACAGTATCATTTTTTTAGAAACCTAGGGGGGTCATCGTAACATGAAGAAGAAAAGCTTTGCTTTAGCTACATCGGTAGCACTCGTATCAAGTGCGTTCCTCGCAGCTTGTTCGACAACGGATTCAGGCGACAAATCGGGCGACACAGGTTCAAGCAAAAAATCAAATGATCAAACACTTAATTTGATCGAAGGTTCGGATATTCCGACACTCAACCCGACGACTTCAACAGACTCAGTTTCATTTAACGTATTGAACAACACGATGGAAGGTCTTTACCGTCTTGATGACAAGCAGCAGCCGACTCCGGGTATCGCTGAAAGTCACACGGTTTCCGATGACAAATTAACATACACGTTCAAATTACGTGATGCGAAATGGTCTGACGGTACACCAATCACGGCAAAAGACTTTGAATATGCATGGAAAGAAGTTCTTAATCCAGAGAACGCTTCACAGTATGCATATGTCTTCTACAATATCGAAGGTGCAGAAGAGTACAACACGAAGAAAGGTGATCGTGATGCTATCGGCGTTAAAGCAGTCGATGACAAAACGCTCGAAGTTAAACTAAAAGCACCTGCAGATTACTTCCTCGGGCTCACTGGATTCGGACCATTCATGCCGAAATCAGAAGAACTCTCGAAGAAAATCGGGAAAGACTTCGGTTCGACTGCAGACAAATCGCTTTACAACGGACCATTCAAGTTAACAGAATGGACACGTGAGCAAGGCTGGAAAATGGTTAAAAACGATAACTACTGGGATAAAGATGCCGTTAAACTCAAAACGATCAACGTTAAGGTCGTTAAAGAGACAGCGACAGGCGTTAACTTATATGAAAAAGGCGACATCGATCGTACAGGTCTAACTTCTGAGTTCGTTGCCCAGTACAAAGACAATAAAGAGTTCAAAACAAAAGGTGAATCAACGATCTTCTACCTTTACCTCAACACAAAGGTAAAAGCACTTGATAACGAAAAAATCCGTCGCGCAATCGACATGGGTTACAACAAAAAAGGAATCACGGATGTCATCCTTGCAAACGGATCACTTCCAGCGAACTACCTCGTACCAAAAGATTTCGCGAAAGATGCTGACGGAAAAGATTTCCGCGACAAGTATCCGGCATTCAACGAATACAATGCCGACGAAGCGAAAAAACTTTGGAAAGAGGGTCTCAAAGAAATCGGTCAAAAATCGGTTGATCTTGAGCTCTTGAACTATGACAGCGACGACTCGAAAAAAATCGGTGAGTTCTTGAAAGGGGAACTTGAGAAAAACCTTCCAGGTATGAAGGTTACGATCAAGCAACAACCATTCAAAAACAAACTTGATCTTGAAAACAAAGGTGACTTCCAGTTCTCACTCGCAGGCTGGGGTCCTGACTACCAAGATCCAATGACGTTCCTCGATCTCTTCGTCACGGGCGGACCATACAACCGTGGTAAATGGTCGGACAAAGAGTACGATAAACTCATCAAAGATGCACAAACTCAAACAGATGCAGCAAAACGTTGGTCTGAATTACAAGAAGCTGAAAAAATCCTTCTTGATTCAGCAGCAATCTCACCTGTTTATCAGCGTGGACGTGCATTCCTCGTTAAACCATACGTTAAAGGAGTCGTCGAGCATAACTTCGGCGCAGACTTCTCATACAAATGGGCTTCGATTGAAGGAAAATAAGCAAAATAAAAATGGCTTCCGATTTGATTCGGAAGCCTTTTTTTATCTGTGATATATAAAAAAGACCGGGATGCCCCGGTCTTTCGCGTAAAGGACGAATTATTTTTTTACTTTCGCACGTTTCCGTTGTAAGCCCATTGCCTTTTCAATCTTCGCAAGTTTTTTGGCAGCAACTGCTTCTGCGCGATCACGTCCAGCGTCGAGAATTTGATCAAGCTCTTCAGAGTCAATCAATTCATAATAGCGCTGTTGAATCGGTTCGAGTTCCGCAATGATCGCTTCCGCAACATCTGCTTTGAATGTTCCATAATTCGAGCCTTCGTATTTTGCTTCAAGAGCTGGAATCGAGATACCAGCGAGTAGGGAGTAAATCTCAAGTAAATTCGACACACCTGGTTTGTTTTCTCGATCGAATTTTACGATACCTTCTGAGTCCGTGACAGCTGATTTCACTTTTTTACGAATGACATCCGGTGCGTCAAGCATCGAGATGAAGCCTTTCGGATTTTGATCAGATTTCGACATCTTTTTATCTGGCGTCGTCAAACTCATGATCCGGGCACCTGATTCAGCAATGATCGGTTCTGGTAATGTGAACGTCTCATAATAGCGGCTATTAAATCGTTGCGCTAAATCGCGCGTTAACTCAATATGTTGTTTTTGATCGTCACCGACCGGAACGAGTTCCGCGTCGTAGAGTAGGATATCAGCTGCCATGAGTGTCGGGTAGACGAACAACCCTGCACCAATCCGCTCTTTTCCTTGTGATTTATCTTTATATTGCGTCATGCGTTCTAGTTCACCCATACCGGAAAGACATGTCAACATCCAGCCGAGTTGCGCATGCGCTTTAACTTCTGATTGAACGAAAATCGTTGATTTTTCTGGGTTCAGACCACTTGCGATATAAAGAGCAGCAAGGGCGCGTGTATTGTTCATCAGTTCAACACGATCGATATCGACCGTGATCGAATGCAGGTCGACGACGCAATAATATGCATCATGACCATCCTGTAAGTTCACGAAGTGCTTCATGGCACCTAAGTAATTTCCGAGTGTGACCGTTCCGGTTGGTTTGATACCTGAGAAAATCGTTTTCATAATGAAATCCCTCCAAATAATAAAATCAAAATAAAAAACGCCCCTTGAAAATCAAGGGACGAGTCATCGCGTTGCCACCCAAGTTGCTATTTACATAGCCGCTCAATTTGCTGTAATGGGCAAACCCATCTGACTCTACTTGTTTCGAATCAGCCACTCGAAAGTCCATTCACTTAGGCATCACCTGTCCATTTTCAGCACCATGGACTCTCTGAGAGGAGTGGATCTAAGTTACTACTCTTTGTCGTCGTGTTTTCTTGTTTGATTAGCTTGAGTTTATCATACCTTAGGTAAAGCGTCACGTTGATTTCGTTTAAAAATATGAGATGATCAGTGAGACGACGATGAAGATGATACCGCTTGAGACATAGGGTTTCGTCCGTGCTGAAGCACGGCGTTGCTTTTTGCGAAGCACTTCTTCCTCCTCGTCTTCATCTTCGTAATAATCGCCATCAATCTCTCGCAACTTCGCTTCCCGCTGCTTTTTGAATCCAGCTGTCATGCCACGGAAGAAACCGTTAGCAGACATATTCGAGAAGAATCCTACTGCAACTAACAAGAATCCTGCTATGAATAAACCACCAGACAGATGATACAAGATACTGTGTGTCGAATCCGTCATAGTTGCCCAAATCGTGTAAAGCAGAACAAGAATGACCGCAATGATGACCGGTCGGAAATACGTCGATCGCATGAAAATCCCCCTTTGCGTACATAGATACCCTTAGTATACGAAACTTTTAATGCTGTTACGAATCGGTAACAAATGAATGATGCAAAATAGCAAATAGTGTGACTATTCACTTGACGTTAATGCTATTCTCACATAAAATCAATTTATCACTTCGTTTAAGTTTTTGAAACTAGGTCAATGCATTTTGGGGAATACATTGCAGTTTCGACGGGACGTTATTGATGTCATACGCATTATGGCAACTTGAAAATTGAAAAGGAGATGACTTACCGATGAAGAAAAAAACAGTCGGTCTCGCTTTATCAGTCATGCTTGCAGGAAGCGCTGTGCTTGCTGGATGTTCGACAGGTGGTGGAGACAAAGATTCAGGTTCGACAGACGGCAAGAAAAATCTACGCTTAACGGACACTTCGGACATTACGACAGTGGACCCGGCGAAGGCTACGGATGCCGTCGCTTTCAACATGATCGGGAACACGATGGAAGGTCTCTATCGTTTAGACAAAGACGGAAAAGCGATTCCAGCACTTGCAGAAAAAACGGATATCTCAAGCGACAATTTAACGTATACGTTCACACTTCGTGATTCGAAATGGTCAGACGGTACACCCGTCAAAGCACAGGATTTCGAATTCGCATGGAAACGTGCTGCTGATCCAAAAACAGGTTCTAGTTACTCGTACATCTTTGACACGTTAAAAAACGGCTCTGATGTCACGCAAGGTAAAAAGCCTGTTGATGAACTCGGTGTTAAAGCAATCGATGATAAAACGTTAGAAGTAAAACTCGAGCGTCCAGCTCCGTATTTCCTTTCACTGACATCGTTCGGTACGTATACACCAATCAGTGAAGAATTCTACAAGAAAAACGAAAAAGACTTCTCACTAAAACCAGATAAATTGCTTTATAACGGTCCTTTTGTTTGGGAAACTTGGAAAACGGATTCAAAACGTGTCCTGAAGAAAAACGATAACTACTGGGATAAAGATGCTGTCAAACTCGACGAAGTCACAATCAGTGTCGTTAAAGATAATTCAACAGTAGTAAATCTTTATGATTCAAATGATGTCGATTACGCAGTTTTGACTTCAGAGCAAGTTGAAGCTTACAAATCGAAACCTGAATTCAAGACAGCGCTTCGTTCTTCGATCGCTTACTTGAAATTCAATAACGAAGATGCAACGATGAAAGATGTCAATGCCCGTAAAGCAATCGCTCGTGCGATCGATCCAAAAGGTATCACGGATACACTTCTTGCGAACGGTTCGATTCCGACGACAAGCTTCATTCCAAAAGACTTCGTCAAAGATGCATCAGGCAAAGACTACACGAGCGACATCAACTGGTTCGATCGTGACGCGAAAGAAGCAGCAGATCTTTGGAAAAAAGCAAATGGCGATAAAAAGACAACGATTGAATTGCTTTCGTTCGATAGTGAAGATGCGAAAAAAATCGGTGAGTACATGAAAGGTCAAATCGAGAAGAATCTTCCGAATGTCACGGTTTCAATTAAGCAACAGCCGTTCAAGAACAAACTCGATCTTGAAACAAAAGGAGACTACCAAGTTTCTTACTCACTTTGGGGTCCAGATTACCAAGATCCAATGTCTAACCTTTCCATCTTCGAATCAACGAACAGCCAAAATGACGTGAAGTACAAATCAGCTGCGTATGATAAATTATTAAATGCGGCAAACGACGAGTCAGATTTGACGAAGCGTTTGGATTTGTTCAAACAAGCTGAGGCGCAGTTGATTGAAAAAGATCAAGCCATCGCACCAATCTATCAAGCTGGTTCTGCATACTTGAGCCGTCCGTCGGTTAAAGATTTCAACCGTCAATTGTTCGGAGCAGATTTCCAATACAAATATGTTGATGTGAAGTAATCGAGAACGGGAGCGTCCCTAAGTCAGTTCGGGTGCGCTCCTGTTTTATACTACTTTGAATGAACGGAAACTCATTTTTAGCGGAAATGTGAAATTTTCGTAAAAAAGTGGTTCTAATTACTTTGTTAGCAAAGTATAATGGAATCAAACGAAAAATTCTGACTATTGGACGACATTAAAAAAAGCGTCTGATCGAACATCGAATCAAAGCACAATTAAAAAGAATTTTAAATTTTTATAACAAAATTCTTGAATGTTCCGACAATTGTGGGTCATACTGATTTTATTGATGTTTCGAAAAAAACAGAAAATCTTTATAGGGGGTGCCATCTTATGGGCCGTTATTTAGCTCAACGCCTGGTTTACGGCGTATTGACGTTTTTACTCATCGCTTCGTTCACTTTCTTCCTGATGGATCTGCTACCAGGTTCACCATTCCAGAACCAGGAGAAACTTTCTCCTGAACAGTTGAATATCCTTCGGGATAAGTACAATTTGAATGATCCACTACCACAACGCTATGCAGCGTACATGGTTAACTTATTCCAAGGAGACCTTGGTGTATCGTTCAAATATGACAGCCGTCCAGTTACAGATTTAATTTCTGAACGAATTGGACCATCGGCTCAACTTGGAGTTCAAGCACTCGTACTTGGTGTACTCTTAGGTCTCGTACTTGGTGTAGTTGCTGCACTTCGTCACAACACAGTTGTCGACTACGGAGCAATGTTCATCTCGGTTCTCGGGATTTCAGTACCATCTTTCGTATTCGCCTCACTCCTTCAGTATTATGTCGGCGTGAAATGGGGCGCTTTGCCAGTAGCGTTCTGGGAAAGTCCGGCGCATACGATTCTACCAACGATTTCGTTGTCTCTTGGGGTCACCGCCTCGATTGCCCGATTCGTAAGGACGGAAATGCTTGAGGTTACAGGTCAGGATTACGTCACGTTAGCTAAAGCAAAAGGCCTAGATGGTCAATCAATCACTTGGAAACACATGGTTCGGAATGCATTGATTCCTGCTATTACGATTCTTGGACCTATGACTGCTGCATTGATCACAGGTACATTTGTCATCGAAAAAATCTTTGCTGTACCTGGGCTTGGTGAGTTGTTCGTATCGTCAATCACACAAAATGACTATACAGTTATCATGGGTACGACGCTGTTCTTCTCGGCAATCTTCATTCTCATGATTTTAATCGTCGACTTGCTATACGGTGTCGTTGATCCACGGATTCGTTTGGGGGGTAGTAAATAATGGCTGAACAAAATTCAAATGCAAAAGCGGAACAGTTCGATTCATCATTGTTTCAACAAGTTGAGTTCAATGAACAAGCCGGTGAACGAATTGCCGGTAAAAGCTTAAACTTTTGGCAGGATGCTTGGATGCGCTTGCGTAAAAACAAAGCAGCGATCATTTCTCTTGTCTTGATCATCGTGATTGCCATCATGTCATTAGCGGGTCCTGCAATCTCTGGTAAAGATGCTTATACCCAAACAATCACTCAAGCTAAACTTCCACCTAAAGTAACAGGATTAGAGTGGGCTGGCTTTGATGGTATGGCAACACTTGGTGAGACACCAATCGATTTTTATAAACAAAAACAAGTAAAAGAAAATTATTGGTTTGGTACGGACCACCTTGGTCGTGATCTTTGGTCACGTGTCTGGGAAGGGACTAAAATTTCACTCTTCATCGGTTTGATGGCAGCGCTTATTGACGTTCTCGTCGGTGTCACATACGGTGGTATTTCAGCTTATTACGGTGGTCGCGTCGATAATATCATGCAACGGATCGCGGAAATCCTGACAGGGGTACCGAACTTAATCCTGATCATCCTCTTCATCTTGATTCTTGAACCGGGAATCACGACGATCATCCTCGCGATGACGATTACTGGTTGGATCGGGATGAGTCGACTCGTTCGTGGTCAGATCCTGAAACTAAAGAACCAAGAATTCGTTCTCGCAGCACGTACACTTGGTGCTTCTAGCGCACGTTTAGTCTTCAAACATTTGATTCCAAATACCTTGGGTACAATCATCATCTCGCTCATGTTCACGATTCCTGGGGCAATCTTCTTCGAAGCTTTCCTAAGCTTCATCGGTCTTGGGCTTGCACCACCGCAACCGTCGCTTGGTACACTGATCAATGAAGGGTACAAAGAACTTAAGACGTTTCCTTTCTTGCTCGTCGTTCCATCGACAGTGCTCGTACTCCTCATGATCAGCTTCAACATGTTGGCAGATGGATTACGTGATGCGTTCGATCCACGTCTACGTCGCTAACAAATATTAGATTAGAGAGGAGCTCATCCAAAATGGAAACAATCTTGTCAGTCCGCGACCTGAATGTCGCTTTCCATACGTACGCCGGGACGGTTCAAGCCGTCCGCGGAGTATCGTTCGATTTAAAAAAAGGTGAAACACTCGCAATCGTTGGTGAGTCCGGTTCTGGTAAATCGGTTACTTCAAAAGCCATCATGCGTCTGATTCCAAATCCGCCAGGTGAAATCACAAAAGGTGAGATCTTATTCGAAGGTCGCGATTTGGTTAAGCTTTCCGATAAAGAAATGCAAAAAGTACGCGGTCGTGATATCGCAATGATCTTCCAAGATCCAATGACATCACTTAACCCGACAATGACGATCTACAAACAGATTGCCGAAGGTTTAAAACGTCACCAAGGATTGACAGGTGATGCTGCTAAAAAACGTACGCTTGAATTACTGACGCTTGTAGGGATTCCAAACCCAGAAGCACGTCTGAAACAATATCCACACCAATTGTCTGGTGGGATGCGTCAACGGATCGTCATCGCAATCGCACTTGCTTGTAATCCGAAAGTCTTGATTGCCGATGAGCCGACGACAGCACTCGATGTTACGATTCAAGCGCAAATCCTTGAGTTATTGAAAGACATTCAACAAAAAACGGGTACAGCGATCATCTTCATCACGCACGATTTAGGCGTCGTAGCGAATATGGCCGATCGTGTAGCGGTCATGTATGCAGGTAAATTAATTGAGAAGGGTACAGTCGATGAGATTTTCTACGAGCCACGTCATCCATATACTTGGGGACTCCTTGGTTCAATGCCACGTCCATCGGATGACCGTTCACAAGATTTACCGGCGATTCCAGGAACACCACCTAACTTACTTCATCCACCAGTCGGTGACGCGTTTGCACCACGAAATAAATATGCAATGAAGATTGATTTTGAAAAAGAACCTCCTTTCTTCAAAATTACAGATACTCACGAAGCGGCGACATGGTTGCTCCACCCACAAGCACCGTATGTTGAGCCACCACTTGCAATTCGGGATCTGGCGTTGAAATACCGCCCAGATAGCGTATTCGCGAAATCGCTTCTGAAAGGCGGTCTGAAATAATGGAAAACCGTAATAAATTACTTGAAGTAAAAAACTTGAAGCAACACTTCAACATTGGACGCGGACGTGTCGTTAAAGCGGTTGATGGTTTATCATTCGATATCTATGAAGGCGAAGTACTTGGTCTTGTAGGTGAATCGGGTTGTGGTAAATCAACGACTGGTCGCTCAATCATCGGATTGTATGAGGCGACAGACGGCGAAGTCATGTTCAAAGGTGAAAACGTTCACGGTAAAAAGTCGCGTAAAGATAAACTGAAGTTCAACCGTGCGATGCAAATGATTTTCCAAGACCCTTATGCGTCACTTAACCCACGGATGACAGTCGGTGATATCATCGCTGAGGGAATTGATATTCATGGTCTAGCAAAGTCGAAAGACGAGCGGAATAACCGTGTGTACGATTTACTCGAAACAGTTGGTTTGACGAAAGAACATGCGAGCCGTTACCCACACGAGTTCTCGGGTGGTCAGCGTCAACGGATTGGAATCGCGCGTGCGCTTGCTGTAGAACCGGACTTCATCATCGCGGATGAGCCAATCTCGGCACTTGACGTATCGATTCAAGCGCAGGTCGTCAACTTGATGAAAAAACTGCAACGTGACCGTAGTTTGACTTACTTGTTCATCGCCCACGACTTATCGATGGTAAAATATATCTCGGATCGTATCGGTGTTATGTACCAAGGTCACCTCGTTGAACTATGTAGTGCGGATCGCTTATATGAGAATCCGGTCCATGCTTATACGAAATCGCTCTTGTCTGCGATTCCTCTTCCGGATCCAGAGCACGAGCGTACACGTAAGCGGATCGTTTATGATCGTCCGACGAGTGGACCTGTTGGTAAATCAGATGAAGATTCAAGCATTCCACCACTTCGTGAAATCGAACCAGGTCATTTTGTTTCGATGACGGATGCAGAACTGGAAGCATATCAAGCGCAACTCGTATAATTGTTTAAAACAAAAGGCATTTCCACGTTGATCGTGGAAATGCCTTTTAATTTTCTGATGCAATTCGTGGAAGATGCGCGAAGCGATGAACGACAGAATCAATCGCATCAAGACGGCGCATGGCTTCATCAAAATCGATTTTTTCATAGTGATGTAGTCCGCCTGGTTGTTCTTCTAGCGTATCCGCATCGTGCACAAGTTGTTGAAGTGGTGTCCGGTTGATTGCACCAGGTGGAAGATACGAATCCGTATGCAAGAGAACGGCAAGTGCGATTTCTTTGGCGCGTGCTGGTTCTTCACCAAGGCGAATCAAAAGTTTATGGGCGCGTTCAGCCCCTTTAATGGCATGAATATCATTTTGACGATAGAGATCATAGTTCCAAGTGCCATCGGTATACCATTCGTAATGCCCGATGTCATGGAGGAGTGCAGCTTTCGTAGCTGTATCCGCATCTAAACCTCGCTTCGTAGCGAGCGTCAGAGCGCGTTCAGCTACTGAAATCGCATGATTCAAGCCAGAACGGGATAAATATTTTTGAGCGATCGGATGATCGAGAATAGTGACGAGTGTTAATGACATGAATGAAAAACTCCTTCCTGATCGTTGATATTTCTATACACTCTACAGAAATTTGAAAGAAATTGCAACTATTTTTCATTACTTAATCGACAATCTCACATATTTAATTGCTTAAAGTAGGAATAGATTTTTGATATACGTGGTATAATTACTAATGTAGAAGATGATTATTTTGCTTTCGTAGGTTGTTAGTTCTGTTTCGGACCGATTGGGGTGTCGGAATATGAAAGAACGTGACAAAAAGAAAAAGCTGAAGAAGCGCCTTTTGCGGGATATTTTAGAGAAAAAACTAAAAGAAATGAAACTTCCTAAAGCAAAAGAAACGATTTCTCAGCCATTTGATCACACGCCAGCTTGTTAAAGCCACGTGGTGGCTTTAACAAGCTTTTTTACGAAAAGTTCTTTCATCTTTATAAAAAAGCTAGGTTTTCTGCTTTATTAGATGTAAACTGTCAAGTAATAGAACCATCATCGATATCTATGTATTCACTTAGGTGTTAAATGATGTTAAATCAGGGGGAGGATGTTTTTCAATGGTAACACTCTATACTTCACCAAGTTGTACTTCTTGTCGGAAAGCACGCGCGTGGCTTGAAGAACATGAAATCCCGTTCGTAGAACGTAATATTTTTTCAGAACCATTATCGCTCGATGAAATCAAACAGATTCTTCGAATGACGGAAGATGGAACGGACGAGATTATCTCAACGCGTTCAAAAGTCTTCTCGAAACTCGATGTTTCCGTTGAAAACTTATCGTTGCAGCACCTATACGATTTAATTCAAGAATATCCTGGATTATTGCGTCGTCCGATTTTGATTGACGAAAAACGTCTTCAAGTAGGATATAACGAGGATGAAATCCGTCGATTCTTACCACGCAAGGTGCGTACATTCCAACTTTTGGAAGCACAGCGTCTTGTAAACGAGTAATTTTAAAAAGCACGCTGCTTCGTGAGCAGTGTGCTTTTTGTTACCGATAAAAAAGGTTAAAATAAAGATAACAAAGGAATAGAAATATATCCTTCGGATTCGAAAGTGTGAATCCAAGTCATGTCCTCGTTCGTATTCTAAATAAGGAACGAGAAGAAAGGAGTGGACAGATTGAAAATCGAACGCGTCAATGACAATACGGTCAAGTTCTTCATCACTTATACTGACATCGAACGCCGTGGTTTTGCCCGAGATGAGATTTGGTATAATCGGGAACGGGGAGAACAGTTATTCTGGCAGATGATGGACGAAGCGAATGAAAAAGAGTCCATCTCCTTCGAAGGTCCACTATGGATACAAGTGCAAGCTTTTGAAAAAGGTCTTGAAGTCACTGTAACGATCGCAAAAAATGCAGTCGATGGTGAGCAAGTCGATGAAGACGAACTCGATTCACTTTTACGATCAGCGATGTCTGAGACAGAAGATAAAGATACAGAATTAAGCCAGGATGTCTTATTCGAAACTCATGATTTCGAGCATATCATTGCGCTTAGTCAATATGCGAATGCTCCTGTCTTCGCAGAACTTGAAACAGCGCTTTACCAAAAGGATGGACTGTATCTACTACATGTTCATTTCGAAGATGATGTGAATGTAGAAGCACAAGAAAATGTCATGAGTTTAATTGCCGAATATCTTCATTTCAGCGAACAAACGATTCATCCTGTCGCTGAATATGGAAAACAAATCATTGCTTCAGACGTCTTTGCCTTTATTCGGAAATACTTTCCGAATTAAAGGAACTAAAAGTGCGAGTAAAAGGAGGATCACGAATCGTGATACCTCCTTTTATTCTGACATTAAGTGAGGGTATAACCACCGTCTACGATAAGGGCTTGCCCATTGATGTAACTCGCTTTATTCGAGAGTAAGAAACAAACGACTTCTGCGATTTCAGAAGGTTGTGCAGGTTCGCCACGAAGATGATGCTTCATCGCAAGATCAAACTTATCTTTCCCGCCATATAATGCGTGGCTCAATGATGTGTCGACCGGTCCCGGACAAATGGCATTAAAACGATACTTGCCATGGAAGCGGGCAGCGTATGTCTTTGTCAGTGTCAATAAAGCGCTCTTAGACGATGCATAGGGTAAGAGCATGGCGGGAAACTTGACGTGACCGACGATCGCGCTATTATTGACGATAGAGGCACCTTTTGAGAAACGTTTCGTCGCGAGCTGGATGATTCGTTCAGGGGCATGATAATTCACTTGGAACACTTCTTTTTGTTGATCGGAGATTCTCTCGGGTGCGACGGGTTTTCCAAATGTCCCTGCATTATTAAAAATCCCGTCGATTTCTGGAAAATCTTCGAGTGTTTCTTCAAAGAACCTGTCGATGGCAGAGGAATCAGTCAAGTCGACAGGGAAGAAATATAAACGTCCTTCTCCGCTAGATTCAAGAGAAGCTCCTTTGTCTTGATTACGACCAATGGCAAGAATGGTATGACCTTCTCGAATCAGTTGGAGGGCAGTTGCTTCTCCGATTCCACTTGTTGCACCAGTAATGATATACGTACCCATTTAAACGCTTCCTTTCTGTCATGAGTTCTTAACTACAATTTTTACAACATACATAAAAGGAGGGGGATTCATGCTACGACGTGTACAACTTCTCATGACCCTCATCTTGACCATCGGTTTAATCGCCTTTTTATCCTACTATTGGAGCGTCTATATGGTAGGCTGGCTGTCCATCGTCATCATTTTGGTCGTCATGAGCGTGTTCGTCATCATTTTGCTTGAAAATCGTAACCCAGAACGAACACTCGTCTGGGCACTTGTCATGATGGCACTACCTGTTGTCGGCGTGTTTGTTTATTTTACGTTTGGTCAGAACTACCGCCGGAAACGAATGTTTCGATTGAAAGCAATGCTTGATGAAGAGTCTTATATTAAATACCGTACCCAGTTTAAAACAGCAGTACACCAATCAGTGTTCCAAGAAGGACATTATGGAAAAGTTGTCACACTTATCGATTCGATCAGTCGACTTCCAATTTCGTATAATACACATACAAGAATTTTGACGAATGGTCAGGAGAAATTTCCGATTCTTTTAGAAGAGATTCGTCAAGCACAACATCATATCCATTTGGAATACTATATCGTACGGGATGACGAGCTCGCATTGCAGTTACAGGAAGTATTGATTGAAAAGGCACAACAAGGAATTGAAGTCCGTTTTCTTTATGATGCCGTCGGGTGTTTTTCGACAGATAAGCATTATTTCAAGAAGATGCAGGATGCAGGTGTTGAAGTTCGGGCATTTTTCCCTGTCGTATTACCGTTCATTTCGAGTAAGTCTAACTACCGAAATCATCGGAAGATCGTTGTCATTGATGGAACAGTTGCTTTTACGGGTGGAATTAACGTTGGGGACGAGTATATCGGTCGCGATCAGCATTTTGGATTTTGGCGTGATACGCATCTTCTTGTACGCGGAGAAGCTGTTTCTGAACTTCAATTAATTTTCCTCCAAGACTGGTACTATATGACGGGGGAACGCCTGTTTACACCGTTTTATATGGAACCACTGGAATATGTCGATGAAGCAACGGGAGGCGTTCAAATCATTGCCAGTGGACCTGATGAGCCACATGAGGCAATGAAGTCACTTTACTTCGGACTCATCACAGAAGCGCGTGAATCTGTTTACATTGCATCTCCATATTTAATACCAGATGAAGATTTGATGACAGCACTAAAGACAGCCGCTATGTCTGGAATTGATGTTCGTATTCTTCTGCCAAGCTTTCCGGATCATAAAATCGTATTTTATGCGAGTCGCTCTTACTTTGATGATTTACTCCAGGCTGGTGTGAAAATCTATGAGTATAACAAAGGATTCATGCATTCGAAAGTCATCGTCGTGGATGACGCCATCGCAACGATTGGAACAGCGAATATGGATTTACGGAGTTTTCATTTGAATTTCGAGGTAAATGCTTTTTTATACGGAACAAATTCGGTACATCAATTAACACGTGATTTTTATGAGGATTTTAGCCAGTCTACACAAGTTGATGCTGATTTGTTTCATCGTCGTCCATTACGCCGCCGTTTAGTTGAATCAATTTCACGCTTATTCTCACCGCTACTCTAGTAAAAGGGGACGATGCTGATGTTTGAAGCCATTGATGGGTCAGGTAAACGCATTCTGATTCATAGGTTTTCTGTCCATGAATTAAAAGCGATGTCCTTGCGTTGTCCGTATTGTCTGAAGCCATTGCGCGTCAGGCAGGGACGACGACCACATTTTGCACATATCTCAGCATGTTCAGGAGAAAGTAGCTTACATGTATCTTGGAAACGACGAATTGCAGATTCGTTGATGAATGCAGGCGTTCGCGTCGAGACCGAATGGACGATTGGACAGCGACGCTTCGACCTGTGGATTCCGGAAAAAGAGATTGGGATTGAAATTCAGCGTTCTCCGATGTCGGCAGATGAATGGATTAGACGAGCAAGACTTGATGCGAAACAAGGACAAACGGTTCGTTGGATTGGGTTTCATCCGTCACATGGTGTCACATTTCGTTTACAAGGATGGATGCGTCAAGCCTTCTTAGAAAATGAGTATTTGGACTTGATTGTTGACAATCAAATCCGACGGTTTCGACATCCGCTCCCTTTTGCGAAACATTATGTCTATTGTACCGTTCAATCCCTTTCATTATCCGACTTCCTTTCGACGGAACTTCCGTCATTTCCTCGGAAATTTTCAATGGCTCGATGGCAAGGAATCGTCTTGCGCTATCGACAGCGTCCTTTTTATCCTTCGTTACCTCCACGAATGCTTAAACTTCCATTATATGAGGCAGGGTTTCATCTTCTGAATCTGCCGTCATCGGTCTTTCTTCCGATCAGTCACTTATTATCGTATCCCGTTCATCCTTTTGAGTTTCAAATGGCAGTCTTTTTGCGGTTAAAAGGGGTTTATTCCTCTACTGCTTTAGAACAGGCCGTCTTTCATTTACTTCATCGATTGGATATCCCGTTTGAACGACCGATGATCGATTTACTTATCACGGAATGGTTAGAGCGGATCGAGGAGGCGAATCGGCTGTTTTAGCAGGAGCAATTCGATTGTTTGTCGAAAAGAAAACAGGTATAACTGAATTAAAGGAGTGAGGGAAATGGCAGAAGTATTAACACGTCAAGATGTTGACGTTTCAGAAACTTGGAATCTAGAATCGATTTATGCATCAAACGAAGCGTGGGAAGAAGAATTTGAATCGGTGAAAGCGATGCTTCCATTACTCGTCGAGTATAAGGGTCGTCTTGGACAAAGTGCGGACACACTCTATGAAGGGTTACAGTTACGAGACGAAGTCTCAAGACGTCTTTATAAGCTCTATACATACGCGCACATGCGTTACGACGAAAATACAGCGGATAGCTTCTATCAAGCCATGAACGACCGTGCTCGGACGCTTGCGTCACAAATCGGAGCCACACTTGCTTTCATGACACCGGAATTGTTAGCTGTACCTGAAACAACGATAGAAGCGTATCTTAATGAGAATGCAGACCTTGCGATGTACCGTCATGCATTTGATGAGTTGAACCAAGAACGCGAGCATGTGTTGACGGAAGCGGAAGAAGCGATTCTAGCGAAGGCGGGAGAAGTTCTCGGTCAATCCGGTACGACATTCGGTATGCTGAATAATGCAGATTTGACATTCCCGAAAATTAAGGGGGAAGACGGGGAAGAGACAGAATTGACACATGGTCGTTTCATCACATTCCTTGAATCATCTGATCGTTCGGTGCGTGAAGCCGCATTTAAAGCGATGTACGGAACGTATGCGAAATACACGAATACGCTCGCCTCAACTCTTGCTGGGTCAGTTAAGAAAGACAACTTCTATGCAGATGTTCGGAAGTTCCCTTCGGCACGCGCGGCAGCCTTACATGGTAATGCAATCCCTGAATCCGTTTATGATGGGTTGGTTGAAGCGGTACATGAGCACTTACCATTGCTTCATCGCTATGTTGCCTTACGTAAACGGGTCCTCGGTCTTGATGAGTTACACATGTACGATATGTATACCCCCCTCGTTTCTGAGGTCGAGATGAAGGTCTCTTATGAAGAAGCGAAACAATTGATGGTCGAAGGGCTCGCGCCGCTTGGAGCAGAATATAAACATATTCTCGAAGAAGGGTTGTCTGAGCGCTGGGTTGATGTCCGGGAAACGCGTGGTAAACGGAGTGGAGCATACTCTTCTGGTGCTTACGATACACAACCATTCATTTTGATGAACTGGCAAGATAACATCAATAATCTCTTTACGCTCGCACATGAATTCGGACATTCGGTTCATAGCTACTACACGCGGAAATCTCAACCATATCCATATGGCGATTATTCAATCTTCGTCGCTGAAGTCGCTTCAACGACAAATGAAGCGTTGTTAAACGACTATCTATTGAAGAAAGTGACGGATCGTAAAGAAAAACTTTATCTATTAAACAATCAACTTGAAACATTCCGCGGTACATTGTTCCGACAAACGATGTTCGCTGAGTTCGAACATGCGATTCATGATGCGGCGCGTCTTGGACAATCGTTGACACCAGAATTCTTGACGTCAACGTATTATGCCTTGAATCAAAAATACTTCGGAGAAGAGATTGTATTAGATGAAGAGATTGGTTTGGAGTGGGCTCGGATTCCACACTTCTATTACAATTACTATGTCTATCAGTATGCAACAGGCATTTCGGCGGCTGCTGCTTTGACGGATCAAATCCTAGAAGAAGGACAACCGGCTGTAGAACGTTACATCAATAATTTCTTAAAAGCGGGATCAAGCGATTATCCAATCGAAGTACTAAAAGCTGCTGGTGTTGATATGACAACAAAAGCACCAGTTGAAGCAGCACTTCGTCAATTTGAACGTGTCCTAGATGAATTCGAAGCTTTATTAGCAGAGTGACATCTTTGTGACAAAGTGAACAAAGTGTGGAAAAGAAAAAAGACTCACGGTATACTTATATTGTGAAGAGGGTCACATTCCCCAGTCGATTCTCTTTTTCCCCCATCCAATGGTCAAAAGAAGAAGTCCTTCTCGTCATGAAGGACTTCTTCTTTTTCTATGAGTGAATACCAAAAAAGGACAGTGAAGCTTGCTCCACTGTCCTTTTTGTATTAAGCATGTGCTGAATCTTTTAAATGACGCCATACTTTTCCATCACAGTACGATAGAGAAGCACATTTCTGTTGTAAGACCAGTTTTTTTAGTTCGTGTTCAACCTGGGATTCAGGAGCGTCATAAATAAAGGCGATTTCAGCCGTAGTTGCTGTTTCATACCGTCTCAAGAATTGTTCAAGTGGTGGCTTCGATTGTTTTTCAATCGTATGATCTAGCAGTTCACTTAAGATCGAAACATAGACCAAATACTCATAAGGTCCTTCTGCCTTAATGGCTTCCTCATCTCCAACGAAAGCGAGTGTCGGAAGAATTCGGACATCCCATTCCGTGACCAGTTCAGTCTCTTTCTCGAGCATTTGCTGAATCGTGTCCGACGAGACATCACGGTGGAATTCATCTAAATCCAGACCATACTCTGTCAATGCTTCGGCTAACCGCATCAATGATGGACGGCTGTAAGCACTCTCACCTTCGACATTATGAAGCATCCGAAGGCGTCGCATGAACCGCATACCAAACGTTTTTCCTTGAAGCTCGATTGCTTTTAGGATGACGAGTGGTGACATATCGCACGCGGAACGTGAAGGAGCACAAGGAATCGTAGCAATCGTGCGGAGACGAAAAAGATGACCATATTCTAGCTCTAATTTCTTGAGAACGGGTATCAACCGTAAACCGTCCGTTTGTGTCACATCTAAAAAATGATAGATTTCCAGAGGTTTCGTCGGTTGTTGAATCGATGGTTCGTCCAATGAACAATAAGATCCGTTACATTGTGCGTGTTCCATCCGTTCACCCCTTCCTGTTGTTATCGTTACCCTATTTTAGCAACGAAAAAAAAGAAAGAGCAAAGGTTTTGCTTGTTCATTCTTACACGAAAAATCAAGAAAGCGCTTTACGTTCCATGAAGCGAACGATTTTATTTTTTGTTTTGCGCTGTGGAATATCGTGTTCTGAAAGAATTCGCTCGAAATCCTTTTGCCCTTGTTCGAAGTTGCTGACCTCAAACTCTAACTCATAATCGGTATGTCCGAGATAGCGACTTTTATCAAGGACGAGTAAGCCTTCTGGAAGCACCGTCTCGATGCGTTCGGTTTCTAAACGTCCTAAATGTTCCAACGAACCTTGCAAGTCAAAAGACGACAACTGGTGATTCATCTCTTCGGAGTGAATCAGACCGTATTTGAATAGATCTTCCGCTTCACTTGCTGATAGTGTGACATGTGTTTCAAGCAATCCATTTTCATGAGGTTGTTTTAAAGTAAGGACAAGTCCTTGTTTTTTTTCACGTATCCGTAAGGCAGCACCTTTTTTTCGAAGTTCGAAATCAGGCGTATCAAAATAATCATTTGCTTGCCAAATGGGTTGTTTAGTTGACGCATAATGGGTAAATAACGATAGATATTCTTGTTCAGACAATAAGTTCTTGAATTCGATTTCCAATTCTTGTCTAATCGGAATCACGCCTTTCTAGTTGAATGTCTGAAAATATGATAACATGAATGAGGTAGGAACAGGCACTGAACCAATACTATTCGATTAAAAGTGGTGACAAATCAGATGACAAAAGAAAATTGGGATTTATTTCTTGCGCCGTATCAAATCGCGGTCGATGAGTTGAAAGTAAAGCTAAAAGCGATTCGTAAACAATTTCAGCAACGGGGAGAGCATTCACCGATTGAATTTGTCACAGGACGGGTCAAACCTGTAAAAAGCATTCTTCAAAAAGCAGAACGAAAAGCAATTGCGCGTGAATCATTGGAACAAGATATGCAGGATATTGCCGGATTACGCATCATGTGTCAATTCGTCGATGATATCATTCATGTTCTTGAACTATTACGTTCGCGCGGTGATTTTAAAATCGTCGAGGAACGTAACTACATCACTCAAAAGAAGGATAGTGGTTATCGATCGTATCATGTCATCATTGCTTATCCAGTACAGACGATCGAAGGTGAAGTACCGACATTAGTCGAGATTCAAATTCGTACGCTTGCGATGAACTTTTGGGCGACGATCGAACACTCGTTAAATTACAAGTACCAAGGGAACATTCCGGAAGAAACACGGGAGCGCCTGCGGCGTGCGGCAGAAGCGGCATTTTTGCTTGACGCGGAGATGAGTCAATTGAAAGTAGAAATTCAAGACGCGCAACTCGTCTTTCAACGCGACGCTAAGGCGTCGGAACGATTAAAAGAGTAGGGGGATGACCATGCGTTTTGCAATCACGGCTCGTGATGATGAGCGTTCTCATGCGCTAAAACAACAACTCGAGCAGGCGTTGACGGAGCGGGGATGTGTGCTTGATGTCAGTCAACCGGAAATCGTCGTTTCAATCGGGGGAGACGGGACAATGTTACAAGCGTTCCATTCGTATCTCGATCAAGTAGAGACGATTACCCTTGTAGGGATTCATACAGGGCACCTTGGTTTTTATGCGGATTGGCGTCCTGAAGAGATGGATGAGTTGATTGATCATATCGCGAAGCAGGATTTAGCGACGGTCGAATACCCGCTGCTTGAACTATCAATTGACTATGCGGATGGCTCGCATAATCAACTGCTTGCTTTGAACGAGTGTACGATCAAAAGTTTCAATCAAACACTCGTCTGCGATTTATCGATTCGAGGCGACTATTTTGAGACGTTTCGAGGTGACGGGTTATGTATATCGACACCCTCTGGTTCGACGGCATATAACAAGGCGCTCGGCGGTGCGATTGTCCACCCGGCACTCGAAGCGATCCAAATTACAGAAATGGCTTCGATCAATAATCGTGTTTACCGGACGATCGGCTCACCGATGTTGTTACCGAAACATCATGATGTCGAAATTCGTCCCGTCAATCCGATTGATTTTCAGATGACCTATGACCACTATGCTTCGATTGTCCATCAAAATGTGACATCGATCCGGTGTCGGGTATCAGATAAAAAAGTGAAATTTGCTCGTTTTCGTTCTTTCCCGTTTTGGCAACGGGTGCGGGAATCTTTCCTAGCAGACGAAAGACGTTGACGCAGTATGTAAAGGAAATGGAAACATGAATGGATTTCAGCTACAACAGACGGTTACTGATATCGAGGATGGCTGGCGCGTCAGTCATTTTTGTACGACCCGTCTAGGTATCTCACGAAAAATGTTAGTATCAATCAAAAATCATGGAGATATCACGCGGAACGGTCATCATGTCAACGTCCACGACGTCTTGTGCGCGGGTGACCGTGTCCACGTCTTCTTCCCGGAAGAAACACCAGCACCGGACATGGTAGCGACAGAAGGGGAACTCGATATTTTGTTTGAAGATGATTGGTTACTCGTCGTCAATAAACCACCGGGGATGGCATCGATTCCGTCACGATTGCATCCGGAACACTCATTGTCGAATTATGTTCTTGGTTATTATCGAAAACAAGGAATTCCGTATGCGATCCATATCGTCAATCGACTCGATCGAGACACGAGTGGTCTCGTCTTATTCGCAAAACACGGACTTGCCCACCACCGGATGAGTCTCATGCAACGATCGAACGAATTAGAGCGGCATTATTTAGCCTATGCACCCGGACATGTGCCGGTACAAACGATTAATCAACCAATCGGTCAAACCGATCATTCCTTCATGGAACGAATGGTACGACCGGATGGTCAACGGGCCATTACGCATATTTTAAATAGTCGACGGGTCCAAGCCTTGGATCGAGAGTTTTCCTTACTGGATATTCGACTAGAGACGGGACGGACGCACCAAATTCGTGTCCATCTTGCCTTTTTAGGACATCCTTTGATTGGAGATACGATGTATCAGGGTGAACCATTGCTCCCGCGTCAAGCACTCCATAGCGCGTCAGCGACGTTCCTTCACCCTGCGACAGGAGAACGTGTCCGATTTGAAGCGCCGCTTCCCGAAGATCTTCGATTAGAATAATGGACATACGAGAAAAGGCAGTGGAGTTAATCCACTGCCTTTTCTCGTATGCGATTAATCTTCATCAAACATGGAAATCCGAGACTGAGAAGCGATTGCCATAATTAATCCTAGACCGACGAGGTTTACGATCATCGTTGATCCACCATAACTGATGAATGGTAGGGGAAGACCTGTGATCGGTAAGACACCGATCGTCATTCCGATGTTCTGGAAGATTTGGAACGTGAACATGGCGACATATCCTGTCACGATATAGGTACCAAATGGATCTGCCGTCTCAAGAGCAATTTGAATCAAGCGATAGACGAACAGGAATAAGACGATCAATACGATGGCAGCCCCAATGAAACCATAGTGTGAGGCGATCGTCGTAAAGATGAAGTCTGTATGCAGTTCCGGAACGAATACCTGTAGTTTTCCGTATCCAACCCCGAACATTTGACCAGAACCTGTTGCATTGATTGCTTGGACGAGCTGATACGAGAGATCATCCGCATATTCAAAAGGTTGCAACCAAGCCATGATCCGGTTCATCGCGTGACCTGGGAAAAACGTTGCGAGTAAGTCGTTGTGGAAATAAAACAGGTAAAAGAAGATGATGACAGAACCTGCGAACAGGGCAAACATCGTCAAGAGCCATTTCCAGTTCAGTCCAGATAACAACATGGCACATGCAAGAATGACACATAAGATCAACCCGATTCCTAAATCGGGTTGGATGATAATGAGACCAAGTGGTAAAGCCGTGACAGCAACCATTTTAACGAGCAATAAGAAGTCGCGTTCGTGTTGAACATAACGGGCATTGTGTTCGGTGATGACGGCAGCGAGCGAAACAATCAAAAAGAACTTCATGAACTCGGCCGGTTGAACTGTCCCAATGACCGGGAATTGATACCACCCATACGCTCCTTTGATTTCAGTAACGATTGGTGTACCACGGAAAATAACAAGACCAATCAATGACAGAATACCAGCTCCGTATAAAAACCAGTGGAATCGCTTCAGCTGTTCATAGTCGATGAAAATGACGACGGATAACGCTATGAAGCCGATGACATACCACTGAATTTGTTTGGCGGAGAAGTTGATGGCACTGATAGCACCTTTAAGCGAAGGTTGGGCCGTATAGATGGCGATGACGCTGATGACCATCAGACAGGCGAGTAAAAACAACAACGTATGATCATAACGTTGTGTAAATGATTTGAATCGATTCATTTCATCCCTACTTTCTATCACTTTCTATATTACCGTAATTTATCAAATCCGCAATATCAAGAGCGATGGTTGACAGAAGCGTTACGTTTTTGTAACCTGAAGATAGGTTTTATTACCAGGTACTAATTCAAGGGGGACTTTATCATGAATATTTATCCTTCACTCGAAGGCAAGACGTACGTCGTCATGGGCGTCATCAACCAACGTTCGATTGCATGGGGCATCGCACGTGCACTCGACGCTGCTGGAGCAAGCCTCGCATTTACATATGTCGGGGAACGTTTCAAAGCACCACTTGAAAAATTAGGACAGGAATTATCACGTCCGGCTTCTTATTATACGTGTGATGTCACGAGTGATGAAGAAATCGAACAGGTCTTCCAGACGATCCATGCAGATCACGGTAAGATTTCAGGAATCGCTCACTCGATCGCATTCGCGGATAAAGAAGCACTTCGTGGTGAATTTTCTGGTGTAACACGTGAACAGTTCGCGCAAGCACTTGATATCTCTGCCTACAGTTTGACGGCAGTCGTCAAGGCAGCGAAAGACTTCTTTACAGAAGACGCATCTGTCATCACATTGACGTACCTTGGTGGTGAGAAGATGGTTCCGAACTACAACGTCATGGGTGTTGCGAAAGCAGCATTAGATGCTAGCGTTCGTTATCTCGCTGCTGAATACGGACAGCAAGGTGTTCGTGTCAATGCGATCTCTGCTGGTCCGATCCGGACAGTTTCAGCAAAAGGTGTTGGCGATTTCAACTCAATCCTTGATAGCATCGAAGAACGCGCGCCACTTCACCGTAACGTTACGACGGAACAAATCGGTCAGAGTGGATTATTCTTACTTTCGCAAATGTCGAGTGGTGTAACAGGAGAAATCCTTCACGTCGATAGTGGATTCCACATTCTGTAATAGGTGATTTAGTGAACCGGGCTTCCCTTAGGAGGGGAGCTTGGTTTTTTTTGTGCTTAATCGGGGAAGTGTCAATTATGAACAACGTTAGAATTAGAAGGGGAGAGGAAGTGCAGAGGATGAACGCAATCGATTTTACGGTCGTACAATATGTGAATCGTCAAGTACGAGTCGACCCACAACTGAAAACTGAACCGGTCGCAAGGGTTCAACCGATACGCCCAGTCGATCCTTATCGAGAACATGAAACGCAAGATTTTTTAGAAGAACAGGCGAATGCATATGGAGTGTTACCAGAACTAAAACTTCCCGGTCGAAGCTTCGACCGGGAAGTTTAATCATTCATTGACCTGTAAAGCGGAATGTCTCGTAGACACTCCAAGCTCCATTTTCCAGTTCATACAATAAAGCCATTTTCGTGACATCTTCTTGGAAACGGATATCTTCCATCTTGAGACGTTCTAGTACATCGAACAATTCGACATCCGACAGTTCTTGACCAATCGTGATATGTGGCAAGAAATCGTATTTCGGATTATGTGCGAGTGGTCCTGTATGCAAGGCGCGATGTAATTGTTCTAACTCATCCGATGGCATTACTTTAAGGAACAAGACATTGTTCGTCGGATGGAACGACCGTGCTCCTTGGATGTGCAGATTGACCGGTTTCGTTTCGGACGCGATTCGATTTAACTCTGTCACGATGTGATCTAATTCTGTCTCATCGACTCCCATCCGCTCCCGTAACGTGATGTGCGGTGTGATCAGTGAATACTTCGAGTCATATCTCTTTCGGTATGAATTGGCAAAATCTTGAACGCGTTTCGATGGAAACAATACAACCCCGATGTTCATCGAAAATCCCCTACTTTCCCCTGAAATGATAACGCTTTACAAAATAATCATGACGGATTCTGGCGTCGATGTCAAAGAAGTTTGAGAGGAGCTTTAGAATCCGTGTATACTAATGAAGTACTTCGTTGGAGAGGTGGATACAGTCATGAAGAAAACACATTCAAAAGAGGTCAAACAAGCAGCAATTGACAAGTTACATGAACGCGGGGTGACGATTCATGCGATTGCTGAGATCGTTTACCAAATGCAAGCACCATACACAGTGGATCTGACAGTAGAAACATGTGTCAGTTCGGTTGAACGAGTTCTTGAAAAGCGTGAATTACAACATGCGATCCTTGTCGGGGCAGAATTAGATATTCTTGCTGAAAAAGGATTATTATCAGAACCACTCTTGTCCATCATCCAAAGCGATGAAGGATTATTTGGCGTAGATGAAACGATCGCGATTGGTGCTGTCAATACGTACGGTTCTATCGCTGTTACGACATTCGGATATTTGGATAAGGCGAAGGTTGGGATCATCAAAGAACTGGATACGAAGCTCGGAGACGGAAAAGTCAATACGTTCATGGACGATATCGTTGCAGCCATCGCAGCAAATGCATCAGGGCGTTTGGCACATCGTTTGCGGGATAAGGAAGATTATTCAGCAGAAGAATTAGAAGAACGTAAGGGGACATACTAATGCGGGGGGCAAGAGCGGCGTGGGTGGGTGCATCCATCGCTGTCGTCTTGTTCGTGATCATCGCCGTCTCGATTCGAATGACGGGCTATTTTTTATTTGACGCTCAATTATCGTCGTACATGTCTCAACATGTTCCAGGGGACTATGTCTCTTGGTTCACTCAACTAGGCTCTGGTCCTGGGGCGATGACAATGACGGTGTTACTTGGAGTAGTGAGTTATGTCTTGTGGCGAGATCGTATCGCAAGTATTTGGTATGTATTGATGGCGATCTCTGTAGGAGCATTGAATCAAGTCGTCAAATTTGCCTTCGTACGAGAACGTCCTTCATTGAATGAGTTAGTTGGTGGTGTTGGCTATAGTTTTCCAAGTGGTCATTCCGCGATGGCATTCGCTGTATATGTAGGATTTCTTGTCGTCGCTTTCCGGCATTTAAAAACGACTGGCAAAGTAATTGTATCGGTGTTGACGATTGGGTTATTTCTTGCCATGGGAGCTTCTCGCATCATTTTAAACGTTCATTATTTTTCAGACGTCATCGGTGGTTATTGTTTTGCAGCGATTCTTTTATGTAGCTCCTATGTATTCATAGTCTCCCGCAGAAAAAAAGGAGTGTCTTAATGCTAGTATTAGATGTAGATCATAGTTTATTATTTGATGAAGAAACGATGCGTTTTATTGATAAACCGACCTTGCTTGTTGAGCGAGTCGCCGGACGACCGCGATTCATGACGATGCGAGCGCATCTTAGATTAAAACGATTGGTCTCAATCAACGGTGTCATTCCGGTGACGAAACGAACGATGGAAGAATATCAGCAGTTGGAGCTTTTCCAAATCGATGCGCCGCCTAAATGGGCAATCATTGCTAGTGGAGAGATATTGCTGAAAGAAGGAAAAGTAGATCGTCGATATGAAAACTGGCTTCGTCAATTTAAAAAGGAAAGCTCACTTGATTCTATCCTTGAGTATCTTATTGAGATGGAACAAGTGTCGTTTGATGTATATCCTTCCGACACATTATCGAATCAAATCGCACTTCCGCACGAACCGATTCATCGTACGTTGGACGAAGCGATGTTGCTAGAAGAATTATTTCGTAAATACGAAACAAAATAAAGAACCGGACGGTCTTTTTAAGACCGTCCGGTTCTTTATTTTTTAATGTTAGGTATCAAGTTGTAGGTAGAGAAATGTCGTCGAACCAGAACACGCCGACCGTCTCAGCACCAGCATGTGCCAAGATGGAAGGACCGAATTGCGTGATACGAACGTTGATTTCAGGATGTTCCGTTACAATCAAACGTTTTAATTCTTCAGCAGCAGTATGAGCGAGCGTATGACCGATATATAGTGTTCGATCGTAGACTCCTTGTGCTGTCACTTTAGAAGTGATCTCGGTTACCATTTCCTTAAATGCTTTTTTGATCGAGCGTACCTTCTTGAAAGGAACAAGCTGTCCTTCTTCATTAAATTGAACGATCGGCTTGATGTTGAGCATGTTCGCTAATAAAAATTGACTTCCTGAAACTCGACCACTACGTCGCATCGTCTCCATATTTCCAATAATCAGATAAAAATGCGATTTGTGTTTAAACGTTTCAAGTGTCGACATGACTTCCTTTGGATCTTTACCAGCAGCTACTAGTCGCTGTGCGATCCGGACAAGTTCTTGTTGATTGGCAGCACCCGTGTATGAATCAATCGCATACAGCGGGAAACCGACAGCCTCAGCTGCAGCGACCGAACTGGAGTAGGTACCACTTAAGCCACTCGTGATGTGAATCGCATATCCGTAATCATAACCGTCTTCGAGTAACTGTTCATATAGAGTTACGAAGTCACCAAAAGACGGTTGCGAAGTCGTAGGTGAAATTTTCGAATCGTCCTGCATTTTTTGATTCAATTGTTCAATCGAGATATCGACATACTCCCGGTAAGACTCCCCGTTCAAGATGAGTAATGTCGGTATCACATGGACTCCGATTTTTTCAGCCTCTCCTGGCTCGAAAAAAGCCATGCTGTCGGTAATCCAAGCAATCTTATCCATGTATATGACGCCTCCATTAATATAACCATTTTGTTCATCATACCATAGCTATGAAAACGGAATCACTAGCTAGCGCGTTTTTGTATGACGGAAGGGGTGGAAACGTGTCCAAACCATGAACTGAGACCAAAGGCGATAAGTGTCGGAAATAACCATTCTAAACTTTGATCCACTAAAGGAAGTGATTGATAGAAGGTTTTGAGATTTCCCGGGAAAAGAGAAAGTTGGTTTAACGCACTACAAAGTGAGAAGAAAATCGTTACTCCAAGAGTGAACTGATAAACGACTGACTTACGACGGAACAGATGACGCATGAATGTTAATGCGATTAAGACGATGACGATTGGATAAAGGAACATCAACACGGGAACAGCGATTGATAACAATGTCTGTAATCCGACAATAGATACCGTGAGACCAAGAACAGTCGTGAAGATACTTGCTGTTTTTAATGTGACACGTGTTGAAAGAGTCATCATATATTCTGCAAATGCAGTGACGAGACCAACTGAAGTCGTCAAGCAGGCAAGTAGGATCGCAAGACCAAGTACAGCTAAACCAATTGAACCGAATGCTGTATTCGCATAATGCTGAAGAAGGGTCGGACCATCGACTTTTCCGATTGCGGCAAATGTATTACGTCCGATCATTCCGAGTCCGATATAGACGAGAGTCAAAGCAACCGCAGCAATCGTTCCAGCACGAGTGACGACTTTAAATTGTGCTGTTCGTTCATGAACGCCTCGGCTTTTTAATGTATGAAGTACCACGACACCGAAGACTAAGGCGCCGAGTGCATCAAGCGTTAAGTATCCTTGAAGAAAACCTTGGATGAATGCTTGACCTGTCGTCTCATAGGCTTTGCTTGGTGAAGCGACACTTGAAAGTGGTGAGACGATGCTACTGATGCTTAACGCAGCAAGTGCAATCAGCAATAAAGGTGTGATGAAACGTCCGATGATTTCAAGTAATTTACCAGGACGCAATACGAGGTAAAGCGTAGCAATGAAAAAGAGACTTGATGAGAGAACTAATGTCATTTGTGAAGGCGCACCGAGAAATGGTACAACACCGAGCTCATACGTGACAACCGATGTCCGAGGGATTCCGAAGAAAGGTCCAATGGCAACGTAGAGAGCAAACGTCAAGGCAGCACCTACAAAACGAGGGAGAGGAGCAGCAAGCGTTTTGATACCGCCTCCGATAGATGCGACAGCAAGTAAGCCGAGCAACGGAAGACCCACACCTGTCACGATAAAGCCGAGGATGGCTGGGAGGAATTGTTTACCTGCAAGGGCGCCGAGTTCTGGTGGGAAGATTAGGTTACCCGCACCGAAAAATAATGCGAAGATCATAAATCCTAAAGCGAACGTATCTTTTGTCTTAAACATGTGTTGTCCTCCATTCCTTCTAATTTCAATAAAAAAAGCCTCATCCACGATGTGCGTGGATAGGCGTCGTGTGATCAGACGCCTTGTCGAAATGACGAAAAGGGCCTGGTCTTCATCTTCTCAATCGAGAAATGAATCTTCAGTCCCTGGTCCTAATCACAATCAGTCGTACTGGGATAAGCGATGTATATGTCATGTTTAAAACCTCCTGTTTGAATTTTTCTAAGGATAACATGAAGAATCTAAGAAAACAATATTTTCTGAAAATTTATCACCGAGACTTTTAAACAGAAAAAAACCCTTAACTCATGAATGGAAGTCTTGAGTTAAGGATTTTCATACAAATGTCAGCTTGTCGCAATCGAGCGTATTTTTTTATGGCGTTTCAATTTATGGAGGAGCCAAGCGTGAACGACCTCACAGGATTGACGTGGTAACGTCAGTTCAACAAGCGATTCCTGCTGTTGCCCTTTAATGACGAAAAGTCCATTTTCTTCATCGACAGGGGCGATGGTCATTGAACTCGCTTCATTCAGCGACAGTTTCACTTCACCGAGTGTCGCATCCTTTAATTTGAGGATGTTCCCGTTCGTCGCAAATTTCGTGAATGAGCCAATTCCGTTCACTTTTAACTGATCCATATTGAATTCCTCCTTCTGCTGATTCCAGTACCATCCCTACAAAAAAACAGGTCTAACTTCTATCTTAAAAAGGTTATCCTCATTATAGCGAAGTCCTCACAAGATGCTAGTCTTATTTTGTGTGAAAATTCGAAAAATTTTTTAACGATATTGTCACATTGTCCATAATAACCGTAAAGAAGGAATCATCATTTAAAATTCAAATAGAACAAAAGCATCCTTTTCTAAAAGAAAAAGATGCTAAAGGTCAATCTAACTCAAAACTCCATTTCTTTTTTCGACACACAAGCGTTCCACGTCTAAGAATCGATTCTTTCTCGGCTTCAAAATCTTCATGTAATACGCTCATGTCTTCATAACGGCCAGCCACGTAGACAGGAATCGTAATATTTCTTGAAAAAACAGATCGCTTTGCGCTTTCGAAATCAATCAGGACCCCTTCTCCGAGAAAATGACGGATATGGATCATGATTTCAGCTGTTAAAGCAATAGAGGCAACGGATCGTGCGTGCTGTCGGAATTTTCGTTGCACAAGATCAGCAATCAATTGTTCGACGCGTGCCCAGTCTTTTAAGTAAACGGAAGCATGAAGTCCGTCATGCTCGCTAAAATAGACCAATTCATTTTCAATCGAATCAAGGAAGGGAAGTGGCATTCCACGTTTCATATGCATTAAAAATAACAACTCTGCGATCTCGACATCCGTTAATACGTCGAGTGAATGGGAGGAACGAATATCGATAGCGATCAATGGATGACGCTGCACATCCGTGGATTGTGAAAACTGTTCGATTTCATGCGCTTCGATATAATGTAGCATTGTCCGAAACGATTGTTTCGTCTGCTTGAAATCACTTCCTGAAATAAGCAAAGGACGCTTCAAATCGACGGCTGCGGCGAAATCAGAGAAATGCACCCCTGACATCGTCAAGCGTTGATTTTCCTCGTCCTCATATAAGTAAAGTAACGCACTTGACATACCACTTCGCTTCCTTTCCGTGACTAACTCCTTCATAATTCAATAGTAGCAAAACTTCGAATTGCCTGAAAGGATATTTACTCCTGAAAACGGGCATACTACATAGAGAAGCATAAAGAGAGGTGATGGAGCATGTGGGGCTTGCGAAAGCCATTCCCGGAATTGCGAACCGAGCGCTTCGTATTACGTGAGCTCGAAAACCGTGACGCACGTGAATTGTTTAAAATCCTATCAGATGATGAAGTCATGTACTATTACGGATCAGATCCGCTTGTGACAGTCTATGAAGCAAAAAATGTCATCAGTTACTTCAAGGAACAGTTTACACAAGGTAAAGCGATTCGCTGGGCAATTGCTGATGCAGAAACGAATCAATTGATCGGTACGATTGGTTTTCATAACTGGCTCTCCCAATACCATCGAGCTGAAATTGGCTTTGAAGTCAGTCAAGAGTATTGGCAACGCGGAGTGGCTTCCGAAGCGGCTCGAGCTGTTCTGACTTACGGATTTGAGGAATTCGCTCTCCATCGCATCAGTGCTCTCGTAGCACCTGAGAATCTTGCTTCCAATGCATTGGTGCAAAAATTAGGGTTTCAAGCAGAAGGATTATTAGAAGATTATGCATATAGTCATGGTCGTTTCATGAACTTGACGATGTACCGTATGCTCGCATCTGAGTGGAAGGGATGAGGTAGTCAATGGAAAAACAAACACTTGTACTCCTGCATGGATTTACAGGAGGGACAGATTATTTTAATCGGGTAGAGGCAAATTTACGACATTCTTTTGAAGTTTTACCGTTGAGTTTACCAGGACACGAAGGACTGGATGTCGGACCGGACACGATTGAAGGATTCGCAGAATGGGTCATGGATGATCTAGAGCGACGTGGTGTTGAAAAGCCAATCATCGTTGGTCACTCTTTTGGCGGATACATCACGGCTGCAATCGTGGAAAGGTATGCTGACCAAATCAGTGGATATGGTCTCGTTTACTCAACGGCGAAAGCAGATGATGAACAAGCGAAACAAAAACGAAATCAAAATATCACGCGCGTCGAAGAAGTTGGTGTAAGAGAATTTGTCAATGGTCTTGTTCCGTCCTTATTTGCGGAAGGAGCCGATGAATTCGCTGTTGCTGAAGCACTTGAAATTGGGTATATGATGACCGTCGAAGGAGCCATCCGTGCACTCTCTGCGATGCGAGATCGTCGGGATATGACGAAAGCTTTGACGAAAGCAAACGTAAAAGGTGTCATCATTCATGGTACGAAGGATCCATTGATCTCAGAGGAAAGTGCGTTTACACCAACAAATGATCATCTCATACATCGGTCAACAGACAGTGGACACATGGGGATGCTTGAGACACCGGATGCCTTCGTTGCAATTATCGAAGAAGCATTCAAGTAAGTTTTTGCCCTACGGTCATGTCTGTAGGGCATTTGCTTTGCATTTCAGATTAGATATCTGAAATGATAGAAGTGGAGGGGATACACATGAAAATCGTAGCGATTGAACCAACACCAAGTCCAAATAACATGAAAGTCATCGTTGATGAGGTCTTTTCGGAAAAGGGGCAGACATTCGAGCATGCCTTTGGCGCACCGGAACACATTCAGCGATTACTTGAAATACCTGGCGTTAAGTTTGTTTATCAGGTCAGTGACTTTTTATCGATCGAGCGTTATCCGAAATATGATTGGCGTTCGCTTGTCATCGATATACGACGTGCGTTCGGTGAAACGTTAAATGACGTTGAACAGCACGAGACAGATGCTGAGTATGAGCCAGTCCATTTATTTGTACAGTTCATTTTAGGCGTACCAATGCAAATCAAAGGTGTGAAAGGATTAGAAGAAAAACGAGAAGGGTTGCCAGAACGATTCCGAGAAGCAGCGCTATTCGTCCAACCATTCGTTCAGAATGTCATTAGCGATCGACGCTGGGTGGAACAAGCACCTCGATACGGTGACCTTGACGAAAGTTTGCGTGAAGTAGCGAATGAGATTGAGATCGCATATCCAGTCGAACGTATCGAACGTCTCAAGTCGCTCGCAGCAGGGGAAGATATTGCCTTTAGTGGTCAAGCTATTCGTTCGTCTGATTGGAAAGAACGATTCGCGGCGCTCGATGAACTGCCTGTTGAAATGGAATGGGTTCCGGCGTATGCACGATTGTTACAGGATGAAAAAATGCAAATTCGTCGTCAAGCAATCGTAAAACTTGGGATGTTCGAAGAACATCGGGAAGAATTATTAGAGTATCTGACAAGTGCACTCCATGATCCATCAGGTATCGTACGACGAACAGCAGGTGATACGATTTCGGATTGGGCGATGCAAGAGGCTGAACCAATGATGATGGAGGCTTTGACGGATAAAAATAAACTAGTACGTTGGCGGGCTGCTCGATTCCTGTTCGATGTTGGAACAGAACAGTCGATTCCAAGACTGCGTGAAGCGAGCCGAGACCGAGAATATGAAGTCGCTTTACAGGCGGAACTCGCCTTGACTCGAATCGAAAGTGGGGAAGAAGCACTAGGGACGGTCTGGCAACAAATGAATCGAATGATAGATGAAAGTTCATGAGAACTTAAAATAATATTGTGTGAAAGAATCATTCGACAAAATGAGCCATCGATTGTCTAGGTATATTTTCCCTGTTATCTAAAAATGATGGTAAAATAATCAAAATTATGTTGTCATCTTTTTGAAATCGAAATGAAATGTGTTGGAAACGCTCGTAAAAACGCTTGCATGCAACAACTATATAGATTATTCCAAAATATCCCTATTTGAACTGGAATATTGTTTTGAAATGAAATGTCGAATGACTATTCTCTTCTTTTTTCATCTCTTTGATACAGTAAACCTACAATAACGAATTCGAAGCATGTAGGTCATCTTTTGGCTTGGCATATGAATGAGAAAAGGGGAGAATCGGGGATATGTTACTTTTCGCTGAAACTGATTTAGCAGTAGGATACAAGGAACGGACAACAACAGGGGTATATGTCACGATCGAAACGATTGACAGTCGTACGATTACATTGGTTGCACCAGCAAACGCGGCAGAAGATATTTGTGACGAACTGTTTGCGACAGGTTTAGAGCAATTGTTTTCATTCAAGATGAATCCATCTACTTTACCTGTAGCATAAGAGATGAAATGTGCGAGAGAGGAAATCCTCTCTCGCTTTTTTTTGTGATAAAATTGATTAGATAAAAGGAGGGATGAAATGAAACGTCTCGTTTTCATTCTGTTGCTGCTTACTGTTTGTTTAGCAGGTTGCCAAGAAAAGAAACAACAGGCAACAAAAACCATGAACGAACCGATTCAGATTGCAGTCAAAACGACAAAGCAAGACAGTATGATGCAATTAGACATTTCCTTAACGAATCCAAATGATCACAGTGTAAAAGTGACATATCCTTCCTCGCAACGATTCCAGGCTCAATTGATTGATGCGAAACAACACGTAACGTATGATTTTGAGAAAGAGCAAGTATTCACGCAAGCGATTGAGAAGGATACGTTCACAAAACGCGAAACGAAACAGTACACGGTTGAATTACCGATCTCCTCTTTAGGTGATAGCAAGGAAGTTCGCGTATCGACAATCCGCCAGTTCAAAGGAGCAAATGCAAAACAAACGACGGATCAACAAATGATTGATTCAAAATGACGATCAAAACGATGTGAAGGAGTGAATTTATTCATGCAACAAGAAATCATCCAAGTAACAGGCGTTAAACCTATCATTGATCCAGCCCAAGAAGTAAACGAACGGGTAGCCTTCTTGAAGGCGTATCTCAAGCATACAGGGGCGAAGGGATTCGTATTAGGCATCTCCGGGGGACAAGATTCAACGCTCGCAGGTCGTCTATGCCAACTGGCAGTTGAAGAGTTGCGAAAAGAAGAGGGACAAGATGTCTCATTTTATGCGGTCCGCTTGCCTTACGGTGAACAACAAGATGAAGCAGACGCACAGGCAGCCTTGACTTTTATTCAACCGGATCATTCGCTTCGTGTGAATATCAAACCAGCGGTCGAAGCATCGATGCGGGCATTCGAAGAGGCGACAGGTGCAGAACTTTCAGACTTTAGCAAAGGAAATACGAAAGCGCGAGAACGAATGAAGAGTCAATATGATTTAGCCGCTCATTATGGCTGTTTAGTCGTTGGAACGGATCATGCAGCCGAATTCGTGACGGGATTCTACACGAAACATGGGGATGGTGCATGTGATTTAACGCCATTAACGGGACTGAATAAACGGCAAGGGAAACAACTCTTACGTTACTTGAACGCCCCAGAAGTCTTGATTGAAAAAGTTCCGACAGCAGACCTTGAAGAAAATCGTCCGGCACTACCAGACGAAGTGGCACTCGGAATGACATACGAAGAAATTGATGATTATTTGGAAGGTAAGTCGATTTCAGAAGCAAGTCAAGAAAAGTTAGAGACGCAGTATAAACGTGTTGGACATAAGCATCATATGCCCGTCTCACCACTTGATGAATGGTGGAAAGCATAATCAAAAATAAGGAGATATGATTTCATGATTGAAATCATGTCTTTTTTCATGTTCTTCGATTCTTCTCCGGTCGTTATGGGAAAAGAAGAGAAACGATGGTTGAGGAGGCGAGAGTATGACGATTGGGATCATAGGTGGAGGGTTATCCGGATTGACAGCAGCGGCGTTATTTGCAAAACAAGGAACACCGGTCACGCTCTGGGATGCTGGATTACTCGGAGGACGTGCCACCTCTCAAACCGTAAAGGGCTTTACATTTAATTACGGTGCCCATGCGATTTATGGACGCGATCAATCAATTCTTCGCAAATTAACGAAACAACTCGGTATCGAAGTGACGTGGCTTGATTTTTCAGCGAGTCGTGCGAAATATGAGTTTTCAGGTCATTTGACGGCTGTTCCTGCGAATGCCTGGGGACTACTGAAAACAGAAGTCATCGAAGGAACGAACAAAGTACGTTTTACATGGGAGATTATTAAAACGATTTTACGAGTCGAACGAGGGAATCCGCAACAATCCATCGGGCAATGGTTAAAAACAGAACGCGTCGATGAACAAGTGGCACAGTTGATGCTTGATTTGGCATCAACGAATTTTTTTACGGCAGAACCAGAAAAAATTCCATCAGATGTCTATTTCGAGTATTATCAAAAGCTTTTTCGGACGCGAAAGCCTGTCTCATACATCGAAGGGGGCTGGCAAGGGTTAGTACAGGAATTGGAACGGATCATCCTAGAGAATCGCGGAGAGATCTTGAAAAAAACAAAAATAACAGCAGTCGAATTGACTACGACAGGATTCTTGGTACGTGATCGAAAAAAACAAGAATGGAATGTGGAACGGATCATCTTTGCCGTACCACCACGTGAAATCTTAAAAATGGCGACTCCAACGACGATCCAAAAATTCGTGACACCGCATGCGAGTCATGAACCCGTCGAAGTTTTCGTGTATGATCTCGGACTTCAGCCTTATATCCAAACACCGTATTCATACATCTACGACCGTTCGCATCGAGCGTTCATCACGGATTTATCGCATTATGATGCAAGCCTCGCACCAAAGGATGGTCAAGTCCTTCAAGCAATCGCTTATCTTGAACACGATCGACTTGAGGATCCTGATTATATCGGACATGTTCGAACGGGAATCGAACAGATGCTTGACGTTCATTTCACAGACTGGAGAGAACGTATCGTTGCAGAACGAACGATTAAACGAGCAGTCGTACAAGAAATCAAATGGAAAATGGGGCAAGGTCCTCTTGCGACTCAAATTCCGGGACATGCAGGTGTTGCTTTCGTCGGAGACTGGTGTGAAGGGACGGGACAACTCTCAGAGCTTGCGTTCTCAAGCGCCGTAAGTGTTTTCAATCGATGGACGTGATGTAAAACGACAAAAGAAGGAGAAGCCGAATTGACTTCTCCTTCTTTGTATTGACCAAAGATTCATATCTTACGCTTCATTGTTCGAACGTGCTGGATAGAACGCTAGAATCAAGAGTAATGTAAAGGCAATGAGACTCATCATCGGAATCGTCAAGAAACCGAAATAGTTGACCCATTTGATGAGACAGCCACTCGAACATAACGCTTCGCCATCGGGTAAACGCTCAAGGATGACATGGTACAAGGCGACACCAAAGCCGGCAAGCGCATATAGGCGTACAAAGAGTGGATCGATCGTTTTCGACCGGAACAAGGATATGAGCAAATAAAAGGCTGTCGTATACATGAATAGTCGTTGCCACCAACAGAGAGGGCAGGGAATGAATCCACGAATTTCACTAAAATAGAGACTGCCAAGCGTTGCAATCGTTGAGATGATGAACATAAAATGATAGCGTGTCATATGTATCGTCCTTTCTAACGTGTTAAACTAATGCCATCTTATATCATGAGGAGTCGAATCTCACATTGCAAGTGTCGGAAATGGAAATGTTGATCACTTTATCGGAAGAATTGAATATGAGGCGAGCTGCTGAACGATTATTCGTTTCACAACCTGCGCTTAGTCAACGTCTTGTTGCGATTGAGAGACGCTGGGGAACCAAACTATTCATTCGTTCATCGCGTGGCTTAAGCATCACACCGCAAGGAGAAAAAGTGATTGGTCTCGCAAAAGAGATGAATCGGAAGGAACTCGAACTAAAAAGTGAATTGACGGCAGAAGAGGGTGCCGTTTACGGAACGCTTCGGATTGCTGTCGCCTCCATCATGGGACAATACTGGCTCCCACGTGTCTTAAAACGATTCGTCGAGCGTTATCCGCATGTGCGTGTCCAGTTGGTCACCGGATGGTCAAGTGAGATGATGCGTCATATGTTAGAGGAACACTTTCATATCGGGATCATTCGTGGAAACCCGGACTGGAAAGGTGTTAAAGAGCGCCTTTTCTCAGACCCGCTCTATCTAGTTGATAGTGAGTTGACGTCGATTGAACAATTGCGTGTGACGGATCGCCCGTTCATCCAGTTCAAAAGTGATTCGACGTACTATCAAGAAATTTTAGAGTGGTGGCAAGATCGGTTCGCAAGTCCACCCTCTCGGACTTTGGTCGTCGACCAAATCGAGACATGCAAACAGATGGCGTTACATGGCATCGGTTTTGCTATCTTACCTGAGTCGACGATTCAGCAATCGAATGAAGTCATGCAGCTTCCGTTGAAGACATCATCCGGAAAAGTACTGAAGCGAGATACTTGGATCTTGTCCACGGAATCGATGCTTGAATTAAAACAAGTCCAAGCTTTTTGGGACATCGTAAAAGAAGAAGGAGGAAGTCAGTCAGATGGAATACGCCATTGAGATGCGGCGCGCGCTTCATAAAATACCGGAACCAGGGTTCAAGGAATTTAAGACGCAAGCTTTTATATTGGAACAAATTCGTGCATATCCACCAGATCGTGTCACGTATGACACATTTGAAACAGGTGTTTTCGTTCGAGTGAAAGGATTAACTGGAAACCGAACGATCGGGTATCGCGCAGATATTGATGGGTTACCGATTGAAGAAGCGACAGGGCTTCCGTATTGCTCAGAACACCCAGGGTTCATGCATGCGTGTGGTCATGACATGCATGCCTCGATTGCTTTAGGGTTGATGAAACGGATTGTTGAACTACCAGTCATGGATGATGTCGTCTTTTTATTCCAACCGGCAGAAGAAGGACCGGGCGGGGCGGAGCCGATGATTAAAAGTCCATTGTTTGAAAAATATCGTCCGAGTGAGATGTATGGTCTTCACGTTGCACCGGAATATCCAGTCGGTACGATTGCTAGTCGTCCAGGCGTACTGTTCGCGAGTGCTCGAGAAGTTCATATCACGATCTATGGTCAAAGTGGTCATGCGGCTTTTCCTCATTTGACGATTGATACAGTTGTTGCGCAAGCAGCCTTGATCATGCAATTGCAAACGATCGTCAGTCGATCCATTAATCCGATGAATTGTAGTGTCATCACGATTGGGAAAGTGGATGCAGGTATTCGTGAGAATGTCATTGCCGGTAGAGCGGTTCTTGACGGAACGATGCGTGCGCTAAACGGCGAAGACATGGAAAAACTCGAACGTCGTGTCCGTGACATCATTCGAGGAATCGAAGCTTCGTTTGGTGTTAAAATCGATCTGCAATTCGGTAATCGCTATTATGAAGTCGTCAACGACCGGCAAATCGTGGATAAATTCTCATCATTCGTAAAGATGAATGCCAACTATATCGAATGTGACGCGGCGATGACAGGGGAAGATTTTGGTTTCATGCTGAAAGAGATCCCAGGGATGATGTTCTGGCTCGGCGTCGATAATCCGACATCTGGTTTGCATCAACCAACATTAAACCCGGATGAATCAGCCATTTCTTTTGTCATTGATTTACTTGACCATTATTTCCGAGAGTATGTTTAAAAATTTTTATGAAATAATAAAGGATATAAAGCTTTCCCTTTCGAATTCAGGAATGGGAAAGTTTTTAATATATGTAGGAATAAGAGTTTTCGAACATTTTGTGAAAAAAATCACGTGTATATGTGAACAATTTGTTACATCAAACATTATAAACAGACACAAAGGGTTATGTTCTCTATGATACGGTTATAGATCATATAGAGAAGTATGTTTTAGGAAGAGGGGGCTAAATACATGTTCAATGATCCCGTAGTGCTCAGTCGATTGTTGACAGGGCTCACACTAGCGTTTCATATTATTTTCGCGACGATTGGTGTCGGAGTACCGCTCATGGTACTGGCAGCTGAATTCATCGGTCTGAAACGCAAAGATCCAGATTATATCTTATTAGCAAGACGGTGGACGCGTGGATACGTCGTTACCGTAGCAGTCGGTGTCGTAACAGGGACGGCAATCGGCTTGCAACTATCATTACTTTGGCCGTCACTCATGCAAGTAGCGGGTCAAACAATTGCTTTGCCACTATTTATGGAAACGTTCGCGTTCTTCTTTGAAGCGATTTTCCTTGGTATTTACTTGTATACGTGGGACCGGTTCAAAAATCCATGGTTGCACTGGTTGATTGGGATTCCAGTCGTCATTGGTGCGACAGCATCAGCGTTCTTCATCACGACAGTCAACTCCTTCATGAACTCACCAGAAGGATTTAAGATCGTCAATGGTACGTTAACGCAAATCGAACCATTAAAAGCAATGTTTAATACAGCGACACCGACGAAGGCGACACACGTCATCGTTTCAGCTTACTTGACTGTTGCCTTTATCTTGGCAGCAATCGCGGCGTTCCATTTGCTTCGCAAAAAGACACTCTCAGCAGCAGAGACGGCATATCATAAGAAAGCTCTTCGTCTCACTGTCATGGCTGGTCTGATTTTCGCGTTCTCGACAGCACTTGTCGGTGACTTCTCAGGGAAATATTTAGCGAAATACCAGCCAGAAAAACTAGCAGCTGCGGAATGGCATTTTGATACGACAAATGAAGCAGAATTGATTTTTGGTGGGATACTTGATCAGCAAGAAGACGGCAGTTATGAAATCAAAGGAGCCGTCAAAATCCCATATGCGCTCTCAATTCTTGCAGGTGGGGCTCCGAATACGGAAGTCATCGGTTTAAACGAATTCGCAAAAGAAGATCAAGCACCACTGATCGTCCACTATTTCTTTGATATCATGGTATCGATTGGGATGTACTTGACTGCTATCTCTGCTTTGTTCATCTTGGCATTCCGATTGAAAAAATTGAATCCATATAATAAGTGGATTTTACGAGGGGTGTTCATCGGTGGTCCGTTAGCGATGATTTCAATCGAAGCGGGATGGATGTACGCTGAGATTGGTCGTCAACCTTGGACGCTTTACGGTATCATGCGAACAGCGGACGCGGCGACGACTTCAACAGCGGTTGGTCCGATGCTCATTTTATTCAGTGCATTGTACTTGTTGCTTGGTACGATTTGTACGGTCGTCTTATTACGGATGTTTAAGAAAAACACGGTTGGAAAAGAACTTCAAGAACTTGCTGAAAACCACCATGCACGCGGTGAAGCAATGTTCGTGGATGATAACAAGTAAGGAGGGAACGATTTGGACGTTCAAACACTAGGGATCACGGTCCTTTGGACTTTCCTGTACGGATATCTCATCGTTGCCTCAATTGACTTCGGTGCTGGATTTTACGCCTTTTATTCAAAATATACGAAGCGGGATCATCTGACGAATCGATTGATTCTTCGTTACCTCTCTCCTGTTTGGGAGGTAACGAATGTCTTCTTCGTATTCTTCTTCGTAGGACTAGTTGGGTTCTTCCCAGACTCCGCTTATTATTTCGGTACGGCACTACTCGTACCAGCGTCAATTGTTCTTGTCTTGATTGCGATTCGTGGTAGCTTTTATGCGTTCGCCAATTATGGATCAAACGACAGCATGTTCTACACATTTTTATATGGAGCGACAGGGTTGCTGATTCCTGCTGCGATGTCGACGACATTGACAATCAGTCAAGGTGGTTTCATCCGCAAAACGAATGATACAGTTGAGTTTTTAGGAACGAAATTATTTTCGAACTTTTACTCGTGGACGGTCGTAGCGCTCGCTATCGTATCTGTCTTATACATCAGCGCGATGTTCCTCTTATTCTACGCGGATAAAGCGAAAGATGAGGGAGCTACGCCGCTTATTCGGAAATGGGCACTCTTTTGGAGTGGACCAACAATCCTCGTCTGTGCGCTCGTCTTCTTTGGACTGAAGAACCAAGCGGCATGGCATTATGAAAATATCCTAAACGGCAACTGGTGGTGGTTCGCTGCTAGTTTCTTATTTTTCCTCATTGCCGTGACACTCGTCTATATGAAGAAAAACTATGGCATCGCGTTCGTCGCGGTCATGTTACAGTATGCAGTCGCGTGGTTCGGTTACGGATATACACACTTGCCGTATATCTTGTATCCATATATCGATATCAACAAAGCAGTCGTAAACGAAACGATGGCTTCCGCACTCGTCGTCGTTTTCATCTTCGGACTTTTACTCTTAATTCCGGCGTTGTATTTGATTTTACGGCTCTTCTTGTTCGATAACGATTATGTACGTGGAAAATCATCAAAATAATGAATGGATAAACGCCTCTGCGATTCGCAGAGGCGTTTATAGTATTTTTAAATTGAATCGGGTACACTACTAATGAAGAGCGATTGTGAAGGAGAGTTGTGAAAATGAATGGAGAGTTTGCAGTAATCGGACTAGGGCGTTTTGGTGGCTCGATTGTCCGCGAATTATCGAAAAACGGCTATGATGTCTTGGCAATTGATTCCGATGAGGAACGTGTCAACGAATTCATGGGGATTGCGACACATTCTGTCATTGCCGATACGACCGATGAGAACGTTTTAAAAAGTTTGGGGATTCGAAACTTTGATCATGTCATCGTCGCTATTGGGGAAAACATTCAAGCGTCTATCTTGACGACGTTGATTTTAAAAGAGCTCGGTGTGCAATCGATCACCGTCAAAGCAACGAATGATTACCATGAAAAAGTATTGCGAAAAATTGGAGCGGATTTCATCGTTCACCCTGAGCGGGATATGGGGGTTCGGATTGCGAACGGATTGATGAGTTCGAATATCCTTGACTACTTAGACTTATCACAAGAATTCTCAATCGTTGAGATTAAAGTCAGTGATCGGATGGCAAAACAAACCTTGATTGATCTCGACTTACGAAGTAAATATGGAGCAAACGTTGTCGCCATCAAACGGGGTGAAAATGTCATGATCTCCTTGCAGGCAGATGAAGTCATCGAAAAAGGCGATTATCTCGTCGTCATTGGTGAGAACGAAGATCTTGATCGCTTAGAACGCGCGATTCATAAAGTAAAGAACTAAAAAAAGCTGAGGCATGCCTCAGCTTTACATCTATCTATTAGATGAGTTGGAATTCTTTGAGTCCATGTGCGATACCGTCTTCAAGAATTGGTTTCGTGACATAATCGGCAGCGGCTTTTGTTTCCGGAAGCCCATTGCCCATTGCAATACCGGTTCCGACATAGCGTAGCATTTCAAGGTCATTGAGAGCATCTCCAAAAGCGAAGGTATCCTCGCGGCGAATGTTTGTCAATTTCAAGAACTGTTTGATGCCTTCTGCTTTCGAGGACCCGACGTTGATGACATCCATCGCATGGGGATGCCAGCGAATGAAATCAAAAGCATCGTAACGTTTGATGTAATCTGCTTCTTCTTCTGCCGTGCAGTAGACAAGCGTTTGAAACACATCGTGAGACAAGAAGGCTTCTTCATCGTGAAGCGGTAACGGCATGTCGAGATCTCCGAGCGAATCAACGACATGAAAATCATTTGATTTCGTTGTAAAACCTTTTGTTTCGCCAAGATAGACAAGCGTATGTCCGTTTTCCTTTGCTTGTTGCGTCAAATGTGTCAGATCGACTTTAGGTTGTGGACGCTTGTAGATGATTTCGTTTTGATGAACGACAATTTGCCCGTTGTAACCGATGATCGTATCAATGTTGAGCAACTCACGAATCCCAGATAACATTGCGGGACCGCGTCCAGTCGCGAGCGCTACATATACACCGTTTTCTTGAAGTTGACGAATTGCCTGTTTTGTTGATTCCGGAACGAAATGACCATCATGCAATAAGGTTCCGTCGATATCGAAAAAGACGACTTTCTGATTTGCCATGGTTTCACCTTCTCTTTTTAATTGGTCGAAATGACCTGTTCATGTGAAAGTATAGCATAACCAAAAGCGTGTTGCCGGAAGGGAACATGCGGAATAAGGATGAAAAATAGTCCATGTATCGTGTATACTGTACTAAGGACAAAAAACAATGTACTGATAAGGAGTTGCTAGACATGATTTTTAAAGTATTTTACCAACCGCTTCGTTCGGAAGCACCTGTTCGTGAACGGACAGAAACGATGTATGTAGAAGGGGAAAGCATTCGTGACGTGCGATCAACGATTGACCACCTCAAAGAGATCAACATTGAGTTCATCCGCGAAGTTAGTGGAGAATTTTTGACATACGAACAACAACATCCTGACTTCAAGGTTGCGACGTTCGAATGAAGTTCGTCAAAAACCATCAAGCCGCCGTCTTCGCACTCGGTGGACTCGGGGAAATCGGAAAGAACACGTATGTCGTTCAATTCCAAGATGAAATCATCGTCATCGACGCGGGTGTCATGTTCCCTGAGGATGAATTACTCGGAATCGACTATGTCATTCCGGACTACACTTATTTGATCAAGAACAAAGATAAGGTCAAAGGGGTCTTCATCACGCACGGTCACGAAGACCATATTGGCGGTCTTCCTTTCTTGCTTAAACAAGTAAACTTACCGATTTACGCTGGAAAAATTGCAATGGGTCTCATTAAAGTCAAACTAGAAGAACACGGTTTGCTTCGGAATGCAGAACTTCATGAAATCGATGAAGATTCGATCATCAAGTTTCGGAAGACGAGTATCTCGTTCTTCCGTACGACACACTCGATTCCGAACTCGTTCGGTGTCGTCGTCAAGACACCACAAGGCAATATCGTGCATACAGGGGACTTTAAGTTCGATTTCACACCGGTCGGAGAACCTGCTGATTTAGCGAAAATGGCTGAACTTGGTAAGGAAGGCGTCTTGTGCCTCTTATCGGATTCTACGAACGCTGAAGTGGAAGGTTTTACGATGAGCGAACGTGTCGTTGGGGAAACGATTTCAGACATCTTCCGTAAGGCGGAAGGACGAATCATTTTCGCGACATTCGCATCGAACATCTATCGTCTCCAACAAGTCGTCAATGCTTCTGTTGAAGCAGGACGAAAAATCGTCGTTTTCGGACGTAGCATGGATAAGGTCATGATGATTGGTCAAGAACTTGACTTCATCAAGGCGCCGAAGGGTACGATCATCGAGCCGAACGAGATGAAGCGTTATAAATCAAACGAGTTGACGATCCTTTGTACCGGTTCACAAGGAGAACCGATGGCGGCCCTTAGCCGTATCGCAAACGGAACACACCGTCAAATTTCAATCATTCCAGATGATCTCGTCATCTTCTCTTCGTCACCAATCCCGGGGAACGTCGTTTCTGTCGGAAAGACGATCAATCAGCTATATAAAGCTGGCGCAGATGTCATGTACGGTAAACTGAATGATATCCATACATCAGGTCACGGTAGTCAACAAGAGCAGTTGCTCATGTTACGTCTATTGAATCCGAAATACTTCATGCCGATTCACGGGGAATACCGGATGCTGAAGAAGCATATGTCGCTTGCGATGGACGCTGGTGTACCGGAAGAGAACTGCTTCGTCATGGATAACGGTGAAGTACTGGCATTAGATGCGAATGCAGCCGCTATCACTGGGAAGATTCAAGCGAATGCCGTTTATGTCGATGGAAAAGGAATCGGTGATATCGGTAACATCGTCTTACGAGACCGCCGTATTCTCTCAGAAGAGGGACTTGTCGTCGTTGTCGTGACGCTTGACTCTAAAACGAATCGTCTCGTCTCAGGACCGGATATCATCTCGCGTGGTTTCGTCTACATGCGTGAGTCAGGTAATTTGATTAAAGATGCTGAACGTCTACTTAAGCGTTCGCTTGATCAATCGCTTGCGAACCGTAACACGAAATGGACGGACATCAAACAAGTCATCAATGATACGCTCACACCGTATTTAACTGAAAAAACACAACGTCATCCGATGGTCATGCCGATCATCATGGAAGTCTGATTCGAAAAAATCCTCGTTTCCGGAAACGGAAACGAGGATTTTTGTATTATGTGGCAGGACCATATTCCTTGAATGGTTCTTTTTTATCGATCCGATCATAGAACATGACACCATCCAAATGATCATATTCGTGTTGACAGACGATTGCTTTCATCCCTTTTAAACGTAATTTTACCGGATTTCCGTTATGATCGATGCCAGTTAGGGTAATACGCATATAGCGCGGTACATGTCCTTCGACTTCACGGTCGACGGACAAACATCCTTCGCCGCCTGTTAAATACGTCTGCTCGACGGAATGACTGATGATTTTTGGATTATAGATACCGAATTCCAATAAATCGTCGCCATCCGGTAAGCGGATCGCGAACATGCGCTTGTTGACACCGATTTGTGGTGCTGCAAGTCCAATGCCGCTTCGTAAATCGTATTTCTTCGCAATTTCATCATCTTGACTGTTGGCGAGGAACTCGCGCATGAGTCGCATCGTTTCCTTATCCTCATCGCTGAGAGGGAAGGTCACTTCTACTGACCGTTCGTGAAGAGCAGGAACGTCTTCGCGTACGATTTCATTCATGGTGATCATGAACAACACTCCTTTCGTCTACAAAAAGTATAGCATAGGAAAGTGGGGAATGATGACAACTAACACAGTAGGAAAATATCGAATGATACAGAAGATGGAATATTCTAGTTTTGTGATTGAATTCACAATGTGAAACGCGAAAAAAATAAAACATTTCCTTTGATTTTAAGGTGTTACAGATTTATACTTGTAACGTAATGAACAAGACACTATAACGTGTCGATTCATGATAATACAGTTTACTCAACTGAATAGGTACACAGACACATGTTCAAAGGATAGTCACACGGGACTTCGTTTTTTTGGACACTATTGTCATGTGGGCAAATCAGTCAGAGGAATATTTCGCTGAACGCAGTGAAAGGATGAGGTGAAAAGATGAACGTAAACATGTTTAAAAACGTGGAAGAAAACTTTGAAACGTTCCGCATTCTTGACGAGAAAGGTGAAGTCGTCAATAAAGACGCTATGCCAGACCTCTCGGATGAAGAGCTTACGGAATTAATGCGCCGTCTCGTATACACACGTATCTGGGACCAACGTGCAATCTCACTTAACCGTCAAGGACGTCTTGGTTTCTACGCTCCAGTAGCTGGACAAGAAGCGTCAATGATCGGTACGCAATTCGCTTTGGATAAAGATGACTGGATTCTTCCTGGATACCGTGATATTCCACAAATGGTCTTCCATGGCTTCCCACTTTACAAAGCATTCTTGTTCTCACGCGGTCACATCACAGGTGGTCAGATTCCTGAAGGTGTTAATGTCTTAATGCCACAAATCATCATCGGTGCGCAGATCGTTCAAGCGGCTGGTGTTGCTCTCGGTCTTAAGAAAAGCGGTAAAGAACAAGTAGCGATCACTTACACAGGTGATGGTGGTTCTTCACAAGGGGACTTCTATGAAGGTATGAACTTCGCTGGAGCTTTCAAAGCACCTGCAATCTTCGTCGTTCAAAACAACCGTTTCGCAATCTCGACACCTGTCGAAAAACAATCAATGGCGAAAACAATCGCTCAAAAAGCTGTTGCTGCTGGTATCAATGGTATCCAAGTCGACGGTATGGACGTTCTTGCTGTATACGCAGCTACGAAACAAGCACGCGTAGAAGCACTTAACGGTGTTCCGACATTGATCGAAACATTGACTTACCGTTATGGACCACACACACTCGCTGGTGATGATCCAACACGTTACCGTACAAAAGACATGGATGATGAGTATCAAGCACAAGATCCACTCGTCCGTTTCCGTGCTTTCATGGAAGCAAAAGGTCTTTGGAACGAAGATAAAGAGAACGAAGTCATCGAGCAAGCTAAAGCTGACGTTAAGGAAGCACTTGCACAAGCTGACAAAGAACCAAAACAAAAAGTTACAGATTTCATCAACGTGATGGCTGAAAAGCTTCCACTAAACCTGCAAGAGCAGCTTGATGAGTATACAGCAAAGGAGTCGAAATAACCCATGGCACAAATGACGATGATCCAAGCGATCACTGACGCAATGCGCGTCGAGATGAAACGCGACGAACAAGTTCTCTTGTTCGGTGAAGACGTCGGTAAAAACGGTGGGGTATTCCGTGCGACAGAAGGTCTTCAAGATGAGCTCGGCGAAGACCGTGTCTTCGATACACCACTTGCGGAATCAGGTATTGGTGGTCTTGCTGTCGGATTCAGTCTGACAGGATTCCGTCCAATCATGGAAATCCAATTCTTCGGATTCGTATTCGAAGTATTCGATTCAGTTGCAGCACAACTCGCGCGTCTCCGTTACCGTTCAGGTGGCACATACAATGCACCTGTAACAATCCGTTCACCATTCGGTGGCGGTGTTAAAACACCGGAACTTCACGCAGATAACCTCGAAGGACTCATGGCTCAGTCACCAGGACTTAAAGTTGTCATTCCTTCAACACCATACGATGCAAAAGGTCTCTTGATCGCGTCAATCCGTGATAACGACCCAGTCGTATTCCTCGAGCACATGAAACTATACCGTTCATTCCGCGGTGAAGTGCCAGAGGGCGATTACACGATCGAACTCGGAAAAGCTGATGTAAAACGTGAAGGTACAGATGTAACAATCGTCACTTACGGTGCGATGGTGCACGCTTCACTTAAAGCAGCAGAAGAGCTCGAAAAAGAAAACATCAGCGTCGAAATCATCGACTTGATGACGATCAGCCCGATCGATATCGATACGATTCTTGCTTCTGTCAAGAAAACAAACCGTGTCGTCGTCGTTCAAGAAGCACAAAAACAAGCGGGTATCGCTGCAATGGTTGCAACTGAAATCCAAGAACGTGCAATCCTTGACCTCGAAGCACCGATTCTTCGTGTTGCTGCTCCAGATACGATCTTCCCATTCGCACAAGGTGAAGACGTCTGGATCCCGGATCACAAAGATATCGTCGAGAAAGTCAAGACTGTCTACAATTTCTAAGAGCATTTCGGAAAATAAGGAGAGGGGTACATTCTCTCCTTGCTTCCGTTTTTACAGATAACAATCGACTAGAAGAGTGAACTAAAAGGAGGCATATTCAAATGGGTTTATTTGAATTCAAATTGCCGGATATCGGTGAGGGTATTCATGAAGGTGAAATCGTAAAGTGGTTCGTAAAAGCGGGCGACACTGTCAAAGAAGATGATGTTCTTCTTGAAGTACAAAACGATAAAGCAGTCGTTGAAATTCCATCGCCAGTTGATGGTACTGTTAAAGAAGTAAAAGTTGACGAAGGTGTCGTAGCTGTCGTTGGCGACGTCCTCATCACTTTCGAAGTCGATGGCGAAGGTTCTGCTCCTTCTGAAGAAGCAGAGCAACCAAAAGCTGAAGAAAATGCGAAAGACGTTCAAGATACGGATCAAAAAGTGGAAGACAAACCAAACGAGGTTCAAATCCATAAATCAGAACGCGTCATCGCGATGCCATCTGTCCGTAAATATGCACGTGAAAAAGGTGTCGACATCCGTGAAGTCCAAGGTTCTGGAGACAACGGTCGTGTCGTTAAAGAAGACATCGATGCATTCGCAAACGGTGGACAAACTTCTGATGCACCAGCAACTGAAGAAAAAGCACCAGCTGCTTCTGCACCAAAAACAGAAGTGAAGCCATACGTTGCTGCTCAACCTGAACTTGAAACACGCGAGAAAATCAAAGGAATCCGTAAAGCGATTTCGAAAGCAATGGTTAATTCGAAACATACAGCTCCACACGTAACACTCATGGACGAAGTGGATGTTACGAACCTCGTTGCACTCCGTAAAAACTTCAAAGAAGTTGCGGCTGCTCAAGGTACGAAATTGACTTACCTTCCGTTCGTCGTAAAAGCATTGACTGCTGCTGCTAAAAAATACCCGGCAATCAACGCATCAATCGACGATGTAAACGAAGAAATCGTCTACAAAAACTACTTCAACATCGGTATTGCTGCTGATACAGACAACGGTCTTGTCGTACCAGTCGTCAAAGATGCAGATCGTAAATCGATCTTCGCACTTGCTGACAACATCAATGACCTTGCTGGTAAAGCACGTGACGGAAAACTTTCTGGCGACGAGATGAAAGGCGGATCAATCACGATCACTAACATCGGTTCTGCTGGCGGTCAATGGTTCACACCAGTCATCAACCACCCAGAAGTTGCAATCCTCGGTATCGGTCGTATCGCTGAAAAAGCGGTCGTCAAAAACGGCGAAATCGTTGCTGCACCAGTTCTTGCACTTTCATTCAGCTTCGACCACCGTCTCATCGATGGTGCAACTGCACAAAACGCGCTTAACTTAGTTAAACGCCTATTGAACGACCCACAACTTCTCATCATGGAGGGATAAGCAATGGTAGTAGGTGAATTCGCACAAGAAACAGATTTACTCGTAATCGGGGCTGGCCCTGGTGGTTACGTTGCTGCAATCCGCGGCGCGCAACTTGGTATGAAAGTAACAATCGTTGAACGTGAAAACGTCGGCGGTGTCTGCTTAAACGTAGGATGTATCCCATCAAAAGCCTTGATCACTGCAGGACATAACTTCCAGCACGCTAAAGGTTCAAGCGATATGGGGATCACTTCTGAGAATGCAACTGTCGATTTCTCGAAAGTTCAATCTTGGAAACAATCTGTCGTCAATAAATTGACTGGCGGCGTTAGTGGTCTTCTTAAAGGCAACAAAGTCGAGACTGTCGTTGGGGAAGCTTACTTCCAATCAGAAGATACAGTTCGTATCATCAACGAAGATTCTTCGACTCCTTACAAATTCAAGAAATGTATCATCGCGACTGGTTCGACTCCAATCGAACTTCCAGCTTTCAAATGGTCAAAACGCGTTCTTTCTTCAACAGGCGCATTGAACCTTCCTGAAATCCCGAAAAAACTCATCGTCATCGGTGGCGGATACATCGGGATGGAGCTTGGTACAGCGTATGCGAACTTCGATACAGAAGTCGTCATTCTTGAAGGAACAAAAGACATCCTTTCTGGTTTCGAGCCTGCTATGACACAAGTCGTCAAGAAAAAGCTCAAACAAAAAGGTAACATCACGATCCACAACGAAGCACTTGCACAAAGTGTGGAAGAGTCAGAAGATGGTGTTAAAGTAACATTCGAAGTCAACGGTGAAGCACAAACAGTTGAAGCGGACTACGTCCTCGTCACTGTTGGTCGTCGTCCTAACACAAGTGATCTTGGTCTTGAAATGGCAGAAGTCAAAGTCAGCGACCGTGGTCTTGTTGAAATCGACGATCAGTGCCGTACTTCAAACGAAAACATTTACGCAATCGGTGATATCGTTCCAGGACCACCACTTGCGCACAAAGCTTCATTCGAAGCTAAAATCGCTGCTGAAGCAGCTGCAGGACACCCTGCATACCTCGACTACAGCGCGATTCCAGCGGTCGTCTTCACAGACCCAGAACTCGCTACAGTCGGTTACACGGAAGCACAAGCGAAAGAAGAAGGACTCGACTATGTCGCGTCTAAATTCCCTTACGCTGCGAATGGTCGTGCACTTGCACTCAACGAGCCAGACGGCTTCTTGAAAATGATTACTCGTAAATCAGATGGTCTCTTGATCGGCGCGCAAATCGCTGGTACAGGCGCTTCTGATATGATCGCTGAAATGGGACTCGCAATCGAGTCTGGTATGACAGCTGAAGATATCGCACTCACAATCCACGCGCACCCATCACTTGGTGAAATCGCAATGGAAACTGCTGAAGTTGCAATCGGTAGCCCGATCCATATCATTAAATAATTCCGAAACACCTCATGCACGGGGAGCCGACCGTGTATGAGGTGTTTTTTTTGTTTTGTCTTGATTCAAAAAAGGAAAAGAATAAAAAATGGAGAGGGTGGACGCATATGAAATCCGTGACTGCCTTAGAGGAGCTGTATTACGTATCAGAGATGGATAAGGTTCGCTTTGTAGGCTGGACGACCGCATTCGCTCGCTATGATTTCGCTGTCATCTGTACAGGACAATTTTTTGGGAAAGTACTCGTCGTTAGTTTAACTGGTGGTCAGTCAGCGTTATTTGATCAACAGGATGTGTTAAATGGAGAAGTTTTAGCTCGTACTTTTGCAATTGAGCATGAGGATGTTGCATTAATTGGTGAAGCATTAGCGGCATTCATTCCTTGTTCGCCAAACGATGAATATGCAGAATGAAACGATCCAATTAAAAAAGCAGTAATCCTCATCTAGTAAGGATTACTGCTTTGTTTTGTCTTCACCGAATTGCATTCGATTGCTGAATGACTTTGATCGTCTCGAGCGAATGATCCTCAAGACCTTGAACCGGAAGACCAGCTTCAATGTTTTCTTTAATATAGGCAAGATTGTCTGCCGTGATCATTTCGCCAGGAATAAAGATGGGAATACCAGGAGGATACACCATCATGAATTCAGCTGAAATCCGTCCGACCGCATCGACTAACGGAATTGTCTCTGTTTCTTCATAGAAAGCATCACGTGGGCTGAGAGCGAGCGCTGGAATGTCTGGAAGGACGATTGAGTGATCAGTCGTTTCAGCGCCATTATTCTGATAGCGTGCAACAAGTAAAGACATCGCATGTAGGAATGCATCGATTGTCTCTTCCGAGTCACCAGAAGTGATGATGACAAGGATATTATTTAAATCAGAAAGTTCAACTTCGATCCGATGTTCTTCACGCAAAAACTCTTCGACAAGGTGACCAGAGATACCAAGTCCCTTAACGGAAACGAGCACTTTCGTTGGATCAAAAGCGAACGTCGCACTTGAATGAAGATCGGATTCGCCGAAAACGGCGAGATAAGGAAGCTTCGCTAATCCGAAACGCATCCGTGTCGCGAGTTCGAGTGCCCGACGATTCATCGCTTCACCGTTGATTGCAAGATGGCGCCGTGCGCAGTCAAGAGAAGCAAGCAGTAGATAGGATGTTGAAGTCGTCGTCAACATCGAGAGTACCGCTTGGACCTTATCCGGAGAGACAAGACCCCGGCGAACGTTTAAAACAGAGCTTCCAGTGAGTGATCCACCGAGTTTATGGACACTCGTTGCTGCGAGATCAGCTCCTGCTTGCATCGCAGATAACGGCATATCTTCGTGGAAGGCGATATGGACGCCGTGTGCTTCGTCGACGAGTACCGGAATACCCTTACTATGGGAAAGTTTGACGATGCTCTCCAAGTCGCCAGCAACGCCGAAATACGTCGGGTTGATGACGAGCACTGCCTTTGTATCAGGATGAAGTGCAAGGGCACGTTCTACCGCGCTTGGTGTGATACCGTGTGCGATACCAAATGTCTCATCGAATTCAGGATGAATGAAAATCGGGTGCGCACCAGAAAGAACGATAGCTGACATCACCGATTTATGAACATTCCGAGGAACGAGAATTTTATCATCAGGTCCGACGACGCTCATGATCATTGCCATGATTGCGGTTGACGTTCCTTGTACGGAAAAGAACGTTTCGTCGGCATGGAAGGCTTGAGCTGCCAATTGATGAGCTTCCTTAATGATTGCCTTTGGATGATGAAGATCATCAAGGGGAGCGATATTGATTAAATCGATATCGAGCGCATTCTGACCGATGAACGATCGAAAGGCTGGATCCATTCCTTGACCATTTTTATGACCGGGAATATGAAATTGAATTGGTTGACGTTTCGCATGCGCGAGTAGCGCATCGAATAAAGGTGTATCGAGCTGTGTTAAGCTTTTTGTTTGCACCAGATTTCCCCCCCTTAAAACCGAATAAAAATACAATCAAACAAGCTAACTATAACAAGTTTTCGGACGGTTGCAACTGTTTTATGCTTCTTTTCCGTGTAAAATAGAAAAGTGCAGAAAGGAAGTGGGAATGATGGCATTGAATTATCCGCTCAATTCCGATTGGTCGACGGAAGAAATCGTGAAAGTCATCGACTTTTTCAATTTAGTCGAACAAGCGTATGAATCAGGTGTAGAACGACAACGTTTGCTCGAGGCATATCGGGAATTTAAGCAAATCGTCACCTCGAAATCCGAGGAAAAACAGTGGGATCAGTTTTATATGGAAGAGACAGGTTGCTCAAGTTATCGGACGATGCAACAGGCAAAACGCCAAGAAGATCCAATCGTGCGCATGAAAAAATAATGACATCATAAAAGATAAGACTCCTATGCGATCGTATAGGAGTCTTATCTTTTATACGGACTGGAAATGTGCGGAAAATGATCATCATTTGTTTAAAGTGGAAGGGAAGCGGCTATATACTACATACAAGACGTTATCCTTACAAATATGTGAAACTGTATTTTTTAAAATTAGATGCTTTACATCTAAGTTGAATCGTACTATTATTGATTCAATCCACTGATAAGTCGCAATTGTCTGACAAATTAAACTTCTGTTTATCCCGTGAAGGAGTGTGGTTACTGTGAAACAAGTGATAGAAGCATACAAGAGAAAAGATGCAGAAAAACGCATTCCTGTATTGCGTCTCGAAATCGACTATGAGCTTGCTACATTACATGATGCGATGGTGGCAAGTGACGCAGAAGCTGTTGGTGCAAGTAAAGAGCGCCTCGAAAAATATCGTCAAGAGATGGTACGTCTTGAAGCTTGATTTCAACGTCCTTTTCTCTACCTTATAATAAAATATCACTACTTCAACCAGCGAATCGTTCGCTGGTTTTCTTTTTTTTGTTACTATAGAAGAAGCTGGAAACGATGATGAAGGAGTGAAGGAAGATGCAAATCGAGTTGGATGCGATAGACTTGATCAAGCGAGCAGGGAAATACATTCGCGAAAAGATTGATGTGTCGTATCACATTGAACAGAAAACCGGAAAAAGTGATTTAGTGACGGAGATTGATCAAGCCGTCGAGGATTTATTGATTAAAGGTATTCTAGATCGCTATCCGGATCATCATATTTATGGTGAAGAGGGGCGCATCGCTCGACCCGATACACTCGAAGGTACGATTTGGTTCGTTGATCCGATCGACGGAACGATGAACTTCATCCGTCAAAAGCGAATGTTCGCCATCTCAATTGCGATCATGATGGAAGGGGAATTACGGTACGGATTTGTTTATGATGTCATGGCTGACGAGCTATTTCATGTCATCAAAGGACAAGGGGCTTATCAAAACGGTATTCGGTTACCTCAACTGACAGAACGGAGCGTTAAGGAAGCGATCATCTGTATGAATGCTACCTGGGTGACGCCGAACCGTCGAATTAACACGGATCGTCTTGCGCCGCTCGTGCGACACGCAGTAGGTGTACGAGCGATTGGTGCAGCTTCCCTTGAACTCGCATGGACGGCTGCCGGACGCGTTGATGGATATATCACGATGCGTAACATGCCTTGGGATTATGCAGCCGGTCAATTATTGATTGAAGAGCTTGGTGGACGTGTCGGGACGATTACCGGAGAGCCGATGTCGTTTCTCGAGCAAACGAGTGTATTAGCAGGGAGCCAGACATTCGTTGAAGATGTATTGACGTTCGTACAAACACAAGAGGATTGAAAAAAGGTCCTTTCGTTTTAAACGAAAGGAACCTTCTCAGTCATGTTTGTTTGCGCAAACGTGCCTTTAAAACGAATCCGACACCCATCGCAACTATCATCAAGACGACAGAGGCGATCGTCATCGGTACGTTTTGTTCCGCGATGAAAATGCCGATGCCTGCCATGGATCCTACTGCAAGCATGGCAAGTAACAAAAATAGTAGACGCATGTTTTTTCCCCCTCTACCCGTGAGTACGTTAACAGTGTAGCGTGAATGAAGAATAATGAAAAGGCTTTCGAGATGATGTCGAATCTTAGTCATTGCCAATTAGGACTCTACCTGTGCTATACTCTTAAAGTTGACCGAAAGTATGATAAGATTTATTTAAATGAATAGAAAGAGGTACACACCTATGACAACATTAGTACGAAATGATTTACGCAACGTTGCGATCATCGCTCACGTTGACCATGGTAAAACAACATTAGTCGATGAGCTTTTAAAACAGTCTGGTACGTTCCGTACGAACGAACAAGTCGAAGAACGCGCAATGGACTCAAATGACATCGAGCGGGAACGTGGAATCACGATTCTTGCGAAAAACACTGCAATCGACTACAAAAACACACGCATCAACATCGTTGATACGCCAGGACACGCCGATTTCGGTGGAGAAGTTGAGCGAATCATGCGTATGGTGGATGGCGTCATCCTCGTTGTCGATGCACGTGAAGGCTGTATGCCACAAACACGTTTCGTTTTGAAAAAAGCACTCGAGCAAGGACTTCAACCAATTGTCGTCGTCAACAAAATCGACAAACCGATGGTCCGTCCTCTTGAAGTCGTCGACGAAGTCGTGGATCTCTTGATCGACCTCGGAGCTGACGAAGATCAACTCGAATTCCCAGTCGTTTATGCATCGGCAGTCAACGGCTCAAGTTCATTCGAACCTGAATTAGATAAACAAGAAGATACAATCACGAACGTTCTTGATTTAATTCTTGAGCATACACCAGCACCTGTCGATAACACAATGGAGCCACTTCAGTTCCAAGTTACGATGCTTGACTATGATAACTACCTCGGACGGATCGGTGTTGGTCGTGTCTTCCGTGGCGAAATCAAAGTTGGCGATAGCGTTTCGCTTTCAAAACTTGACGGTTCAACGAAGAACTTCCGTGTCACGAAGTTGTTCGGTTACTTCGGTCTAAAACGTGTCGAAATCGAAACTGCAAAAGCAGGAGACTTGATTGCGATCGCTGGTATGGAAGACATCAACGTCGGTGAAACAGTTTGCCCAACTTCACACGTTGATCCACTCCCATTATTACGTATCGATGAGCCAACGCTTCAAATGACATTCATCGTCAACAACTCGCCATTCGCTGGTCGTGAAGGGGATCTCGTTACTTCACGTAAAATCGAAGAGCGTCTTGAAAAAGAACTCGAAACAGACGTTTCACTTCGCATCGAAAACACAGACTCACCGGACCGCTGGATCGTTTCTGGTCGTGGGGAACTTCACCTCGGGATCTTGATCGAAAACATGCGCCGTGAAGGATACGAAATTCAAGTATCGAAACCGCAAGTAATCATCAAAGAAGAAGAAGGCGTCAAAGTCGAGCCATTCGAACGCGTCGTCATCGATACACCAGAAGAGTACACAGGTTCTGTCATGGAATCGATCGGTCTCCGTAAAGGTGAATTGACGAACATGCAAACAATGGACAACGGTCAAACGAAGATGGAATTCATCGTTCCTTCACGTGGTTTGATCGGTTACCGTAACGAATTCCTTTCTGCTACACGTGGATACGGAATCATGAACCACACATTCGAAGAATACCGTCCGTTCATCCAAGCGGACATCGGTGGACGTCGTAGTGGTGTTATGGTCTCAATCGAAACAGGTAAAGCAACTGCTTACGCGATCTCAGCTCTTGAAGACCGCGGAACGATCTTCATCGAGCCAGGTATTGAAGTATACGAAGGTATGATCATCGGCGAATGTAACCGTGATGTCGATCTCGCTGTCAACGTCGTTAAAGCAAAACAATTAACGAACATGCGTGCATCTGCAAAAGACTCAACGAACGTTCTTAAACGTCCACGTGTCTTCTCACTTGAAGAGTCGTTGACATTCTTGAACGAAGATGAGTACTGTGAAATCACACCACAATCGGTTCGTCTCCGTAAACAAGTCTTGAACAAGAACGAACGTGAAAAGCAAGAAAAACGTCGTCGTCTAGGTAAAGATTAAGTCTTGAACGAATAGGGGGACTGGCAATGAATGCACAAGCTGCCGTTGCTTCTGATTTCTCGAAATACGATATTCCGTTCATCGCGAAACTTCTCGGTATCGGAAGTGATCCGAATAACATCGAAGCGGGATTTTATCCTTTAATGATCACCGTCGTCATCTTGACGCTTGTCGTCTTTAAGTTAGGATTTGCTAAGGAACTAGCATGGTGGAAATCACTGATCGTCTATCTGTTGCTCGCTGTCTTCTCGGCAGCATTGACGCTTGTCTTCTGGACATGGCCGATTCCTGAAGTACTCCTTGCGATGGTCTTCGTACTTGGTATTTATCGCTTCCGGATGTGGATGGTCAAGCGTGAACGTGAACGGACAGCTTCTTGACGGAAGCATGTCATGAATCAAAAGAACGAATCTCTTCGGAGGTTCGTTCTTTTTTTGTGCTAATTCAGATGCATGATTTAAAGCGTAGCGGGAACAGGGATACTAAAAGGGGGGAGAAAACAGTGAAAATAAGGTATGTCATACCCCTGCTGTTAGCGGGTATTCTGATCGGCTGTACACAAACGTCAGAAGAATCGTCAACAAAGGAAACCAATCAGAAGACACAAAAAAACAATCAACAGGATTCAGGTAATCAAGAAGATACGCAATCATCACAAACGCAAGAAGGAGTCGTATTTAAAGAGCTAAACGCCCCATGGAATATCGTTCGCGAAGGAGAGACTTTTTATATTACAGAGCGCGAAGGAACAATCGTCAAAGGAAAACAAGGTGATTATGAGAGGATGCGCTTGCAACTGAAGAAAGATGTAATTGCTGAAGGAGAAAGTGGATTACTCGGTATGGTACTTGACCCTGATTTTAAGAACAATAAGACGGCATACGTCTATCATACGTATGCAAAACAAAATCAAGCGACCAATCGTGTCATTGCAATCAAAGAGGAGGGCCATCAGTGGGTCGAAGAGCGTGTGTTACTCGACGATATTCCGGGAGCGATGATTCACAACGGAGGACGACTTGAGTGGGGTCCAGAAGGTGCACTCTACGTCACAGCAGGAGACGCAGCAAATCCTGAACTGGCGCAAGACATCGATTCACTTGCAGGAAAAATTTTACGCATCACACCTGAAGGAAAACCGTTCAAGGGGAATCAAAAAGGCTATGTCTATAGTCTTGGTCACCGAAATCCACAAGGGCTTGTTTTCGTCGATGACCAACTGTATGCAAGTGAGCACGGACAAAGTGGACACGATGAAATTAATCGAATTGAACAAAAAAATTATGGATGGCCAACGATTGAAGGAACAGAGAAAGCAGAGGGACTCGTGACACCGTGGTACGAAGTGGGAGAGCGATCCGTTGCACCAAGTGGGATTGCAGAAGCGGATGATACGTTGTATTTTGCAACACTTGTAGGTCAACGATTACAAGCGATTAATCTAAAGACGAAACAGGTCAAAACGATTGTCGAAAATCAAGGGCGGATTCGCGATGTGTGGATTGATGAGACGTCAATTTATTATATTACGAACAATACAGATGGTAGAGGGACTCCGTCGACCGAGGATGATCGATTGGTTCGAATCAAGCGGTGAACAAAAAAGGTCTGCCAGGGAAGTTTCCCACAGACCTTTTATTTACCAGTGTTTTCGTTTTGTTTCCCAAGTAGGGTATAAATGAAATTGTCCAGAGGCATGGCGTTCGAGTGTCCGTTCTTCTACGCGAGATCGACACTCATCACATAGATGGACACGAACTGGTTTATTGCGTAATCGCTTCGCCGTGAAGGACCAATCATCAATCGTCTCACGCTTATCGCAAATCGTACATTTCACTCGCATGTCGGGTCCTCCCTTTTTTTCTTAGTATATCATATTAGAAGATTATTCAGATGTAAAAAAGGGAATCGAGAAGTATATCTCGAAATATCATCACTAAGTCACAGAGGAGGTGATGTCATGGCAAATAAAGTAGAGCAACATCTCAGCTCACATCAACTAGATGCGTTATCACAATTACCACTTGTTTTTTTGATCACGCACGATCAATCCAAACATTGGCCGATCACACATGCAATTAGTTGGGTATATGCGACGGATTCACAAACGGTTCGTTTTGCGATCGAAGCAGATTCTCATCTCGTCAAAACGTTACGAGAACATCCGGTTTTCACCTTGATCTTCTTTGCAGAGCAGTCGACACACAGCTTAACGTGTACGGACGTCAAGGCGTTTACGCCGCAAGAACCACTTCCACTTCCGCTCTCTTTTTATGAGGGGCGCGTCGAAGAGGTGCGTGACATCTTATTTTACGGAGCAGCTGTCACACAACGACCGACCATTGAAAAAACATACGATGAACAGGCAGCTGAACGATTGGATCAACTTGTTCATCGCATCCTAAAAGCGTAACATTCATCACAAACTCGACTCTAAAGGGGCGAACGATGGAATGAAAAAAATATACGTACTTGATACCAATGTCATGCTGCACGATCCACTTTCTCTATTTCAGTTTCAAGAGCATGATGTCGTCATACCAGCGATCGTACTAGAAGAACTGGATGGAAAAAAACGCAACATGGATGAAGTAGGGCGCAACGCCCGAGAAACAGCTCGCATTTTAGACCAATTGCGGGAAACCGGTCAGCTTCATGCGGGAGTTCCGCTTGGTAACGGTGGCATTCTTCGCGTCGATATCGGTGACTCCATTTACGAGGGCTCGCCGTTTACACATGAATCGAACGATAACAAGATTATCGAGCTCGCATGGTCGATTCATCGTGAACAACAAACTGAAGCGACGCCACGAGATGTCATTCTCGTCTCAAAAGATATCTTAGTCCGCGTTAAAGCGGATGCGTATGGATTAGTCGCTGAGGACTATATGACGGATCATATCGCTGACTTGACTGGTCTTTATACAGGATTCATCGAAGTGACCGTCGATCAGGAATATATCGATGCTTTCTATCAGGATAAACGACTTTCAGTTGATGTATTGCCGGAAAAAGTGCAACCGAATGAATTCATCATTCTAAAAAGTAATATGTCAAAAGCCTCTGCCATTGCTGTCGTTGATCAGAATTTGCCGATCATCCGGGCACTTTCGATCGATGTCGATCAAGTCTGGGGTGTTATTCCCCGAAACGTTCAACAACGGATGGCGTTTGAGTTATTACTTCGAGACGATGTACCGCTCGTTACACTCGTTGGGAAGGCAGGTACCGGAAAGACATTACTTGCACTCGCTGCGGGGCTCCTGCAAGTAGAAGACGAGCATAAATATAAAAAACTTGTCGTTGCTCGTCCAGTCGTGCCGATGGGAAATGATATTGGCTACTTGCCAGGTGAGATGGAGGAAAAGCTTCGTCCGTGGATGCAACCGATCTACGATAACCTCGAACATCTCTTTAATACGGGATCAGGAGACGAACTTGGTAACATTCTCGCGGGAATGAAGACGATTCAACTGGAAGCGTTGACATATATTCGAGGACGGAGCATGCCGGGGCAATTCATCATCATCGATGAAGCGCAGAATTTGACGAAACACGAAGTCAAGACGATTTTAACACGTGTCGGTGAAAACTCAAAAATCGTGTTAGTGGGTGATCCGCAACAGATCGATCACCCGTATTTAGATGAATATTCGAACGGTTTATCCTACGCCGTAGAACGCCTTAAAAATGAGAAAATGACGGGACACGTCAAACTCGTCAAAGGGGAACGCTCGAATCTGGCGCGCCTCGCAGCCGACTTATTATAAAAAACGTGGTGCGTCTATTCAGGCGCACCACGTTTTCCTTATATGACGGTAACCGTGTGAACAGATTTGACGATCCGTTGTCCGTGCAACAGGTGAACGGGTCCATCTGCTAACACTTTGCCGTCTTGTGAGAACTGCAGGTACACTTCGTCGAGTTGCTCAAGTGGAAGTTCGACCGTTTCTTCACCTTCGAAACGAATAGCGGTCGCTTCCGGTAAGAGTTCAGCATTCCGGATGAACGGTGCGAGCGCCATGGCGAATGACCCTTGAAGCGCGGCTTCTTTTTCAGCGCGTGTCATCGGACGATTATGATCCGTACGACTGCCTTCCATGATGCCTTTATCCCACGCTGCCCCCATTTTCGCGTAGTACGCCTCTTGTTCGCTCGTATCTGCTGGTTGGCCAATCTTCTCAATCGCAACCTTTCGTTCATCAAAGATCCAAACTGTCGGATCAATCGTCAACTGGTGCCGTACTTTACCGTTAATCGGAAAAATCATTTGTTATACCCCCTAAATGTGTAAGTCCAACAAATCCATTATACCGAAACGTTGAATTGTTGGCGAAAGTAAGGTAAAGTTTAGCTATAACAGGAACGCGTCATTTGATGAGGAGGGATTGGATTGTCAACTGAAATCGAGACAGTTCATCGCCAGCGCGCTCTTGAGCTACTAGAAGCGGATGCACAAAAAATCCGCCGGTTGATCGAGGTCCAGCTTGCGAATTTAACGATGCCACAATGTCCTCTTTACGAGGAAGTATTGGATACACAAATGTTCGGATTGTCCCGTCAGATTGATTTTGCGGTACGTCTTGAACTGATTGATGCGGGTGAAGGGAAACAGTTGCTCGAATCACTTGAACAGCAATTATCTGATTTACATGATGCGGAGACGTGCTGATTTTCTACTCAAACGTGAAATGCGGCGTTTGGGTATTTTTTTTTAGAAAACGAAAAAAAGGACGTGTACATATGTTAGCGAAGTTTAAAGAAAAACGAGCATTTTTTGACTACGGTCTCTTCTTTACGATGCTCATCCTCATGGCGATCAGTACAGTCATGGTCTATAGTGCCAGCGTTTGGAACGGTGGCGATTATGCGAATACGTCCTTCTTTGAGAAGCAGTTGATGTTCGATGCGATGGCCATCGTGCTGTTCCTTTTAGTTTCGCAAGTGAATCATGAAGTATTTCGTGGACCAGTCATTCGTTTACTCTTGTACGCGATTACATGGTTGATGCTGATGGCAACACTATTTTCGGCTCCCCTAAACGGAGCTCGCGCCTGGTTGAACTTCGGTATCTTCTTAATTCAACCAATCGAGCTTTGTAAATTCGTGCTCGTCGTCGGGCTTGCCAGTTATTTTGATCAAAAGCACAAAGGAAAGATGGATGGCGTGATTGGGATTGTCCATCACTTCATCCATCGTCAAATTCCAGCGACGTCCCCCGGAAAACGGATTTTACTTAGTTTCTCGGACTGGATCTTGATTCCAATGCTTGTGTTACTTGCACCTTACGCGATCATCATTCGTATGCAACCGGATGACGGCGGATTATTCATTCTGTTACTCATCACGGCGATGATTTTATTTGCAGTAGGATTACCGAGTGGTTACATCATGTTATGTGTCGTTACCGTTCCGATCATCTTCTTGTACGCATGGAACAATTTTTCGGATAATCAGATGCAACGGATTCAAGCGAGTTTGAATCCCTTTCTTGACGCAGAAGGTAAGGGATATCAGCTCATCAACTCCGTCATATCGATTGCCCATGGGGGATTGTTCGGAGTGGGTCTTGGGAATAGTTTTCAAAAGTATGGTTATCTGCCAGAGCCTGAAACCGACTACATCATGTCGATCATCTCGGAAGAACTCGGCTTCATCGGGGTCCTTGTCGTACTCGGTCTATTGTTTTACCTGATGATTCAAGGGGCGATCATCGCTAACCGGTGTGTCTCACTTTATTCGAGCATGCTCGCACTTGGGATTTCCGGTATCATCTTCATCCAGACATGTATCAATATCGCAGCCATGTCTGGTCTGTTTCCAGGTACAGGTGTCACCTTGCCATTCATCAGTTACGGTGGGTCATCGTTACTCGTCATGAGTACGATGCTTGGTGTAATGGCAAACATTTCTATGCAAAACAAATATCGGGTGGCTTATCATAAAGAAGTGCAAACTGCACGTTCGATGAGTGCCACGAGCTCATTAACTAAAGGGGGAGCATCAGTTGACTAAAATCCAGAAGATTCTCGTAGCAAACCGCGGGGAGATCGCGATTCGCGTTTTCCGTGCAGCGACAGAACTCGGTATTCGTACCGTTGCTATTTATTCACGAGAGGACATGGGTTCTCTTCATCGTTATAAAGCCGATGAAGCGTACCGGATCGGAGAAGGAAAAAAACCGATCGAAGCCTACCTCGACATTGAAGATATCATCGCAACAGCGAAAAAAGCCGAATGTGATGCGATCCATCCTGGTTATGGATTCCTCTCTGAGAATATTGAGCTAGCCAAACGTTGCCGCGAAGAAGGAATCATCTTCATTGGGCCGCAAGAAGATCACCTGTATAAGTTCGGAGATAAGGTACGGGCACGGACGACTGCAATTGAAGCGGGTCTTCCTGTCATTCCAGGAACAGATGGTCCGATCTCATCAATTGATGAAGCGTATGCGTTCGCAAAAGAAGCAGGCTATCCACTCATGGTCAAAGCATCGCTTGGTGGTGGTGGACGTGGTATGCGTGTCGTCCGGACAGAAGAAGAGCTTCCAGACATGATTGAACGAGCGAAATCTGAAGCTTTAAAAGCATTCGGTTCGGATGAAATTTACGTTGAAAAATTAATCGAACGACCAAAACATATTGAAGTCCAAATCATAGGGGATGCACATGGAAACATCATTCATTTGTTTGAACGAGACTGTTCCGTACAACGACGTCACCAAAAAGTCGTCGAAGTGGCGCCATGTGTCACGCTTTCAGAAGAAGGGCGTAAAAAGATCTGTGACGCGGCTGTCACGTTGATGAAACATGTCGGATACGAAAATGCGGGTACGGTCGAATTTCTCGTCACACAAGATGAATCGTTCTATTTCATCGAAGTCAACCCACGTGTACAAGTCGAGCATACGATTACGGAGATGATCACAGGCGTTGACATCGTTCAGACTCAAATCCGTGTTGCTGAAGGCGAATCGTTACATAGCGACCTTGTCGGCATTCCACAACAAGAAGAGATTAAGATGCTTGGTTTTGCGATCCAGAGCCGAATTACTTCAGAGGACCCAGAGAACGGCTTCTTGCCGGATACAGGTAAGATTAAAGCGTATCGTTCACCAGGCGGCTTTGGTGTACGTCTCGATGGTGGGAATGCCTATGTCGGAGCAGAAATTTCACCGTATTATGACTCGTTGCTCGTTAAAATATCGACGCACGGTTTGACGTATGACCAAGCGGTCGCGAAAATGCGTCGAAACTTAAGTGAATTCCGGATTCGTGGTATTAAGACGAACATCCCATTCTTGAGCAATGTCTTGAAACACCACGCGTTCGTCAGCGGCGATTACAATACATCGTTTATCGATGATACACAAGAATTATTCATCTTCCCAAAACGTCAAGACCGGGGAACGAAGCTGTTGACGTACATCGGAGAGGTTTCCGTCAATGGATTCCCGGGAATCGGAAAACTGGACAAGCCACTTGCGCGTGACGTCCGAATTCCAAAAAATCTTCCGGCAGACTACACGCCAGGCGCAAAAGCGATCCTTGATGCAGAAGGACCGGAAGCTGTCGCGAAATGGTTGAAAGCACAAGACAACGTTTTGTTAACGGATACGACATTCCGTGACGCTCATCAATCGTTACTTGCGACACGAATGCGGACGAAGGATCTCGTTGCGATCGCAGAGGCGGAAGCGAAACTGCTTCCTGAATTGTTCTCAGTCGAGGCATGGGGAGGGGCAACGTTTGATGTCGCGTATCGATTCTTATCAGAGGATCCATGGGTTCGTCTGATGAAATTGCGTGAAAAGATGCCGAACGTCCTGATTCAGATGTTACTTCGCGGTGCGAACGGCGTTGGTTACAAGAACTATCCAGACAATGTCATCCATACCTTCGTCAAGGAAGCGGCGCAAGCGGGAGTCGATGTCTTCCGGATTTTCGACAGCTTGAACAACCCGGAATCAATTCAGCTCGCCATCGATGCGGTCTTGCCAACAGGTAAAATCGCGGAAGCAGCTGTCTGTTACACAGGGGATCTGTTCGATGCGAATCGTCCGAAATATCATCTGCCGTATTACGTCAATCTGGCGAAACAACTGGAAGAGAGCGGTGCTCACATCATTGCCATCAAGGATATGGCGGGTCTCTTGAAACCGGAAGCAGCCTATGCACTTGTATCGGCACTTAAAGATGCAGTATCGTTACCAATCCATCTTCACACCCATGATGCGAGTGGAAACGGGATTTATACGTATGCGCGTGCGATCGATGCCGGGGTCGACGTCGTTGACGTCGCGGCATCAAGTATGTCAGGACTGACGAGTCAGCCAGCGGGTGGTAGCTTGATTCATGCCCTAAGTGGTCATCCACGTCAACCACTCGTCTCAGCACAGAAGTTCGAACAGATTTCGGACTATTGGCAGGACGTGCGTCATTTGTATCAAGCATTCGAACTTGATATGATCGCACCAAATCCAACCGTCTACGATCATGAGATGCCGGGTGGGCAATATTCGAACTTACAGCAACAAGCAAAAGCGGTCGGGCTTGCGGATCGTTGGTCTGAAGTCAAAGAAATGTATGCGCGTGTCAACATGTTGTTTGGCGATATCGTTAAAGTCACACCGTCGTCGAAAGTCGTTGGAGACATGGCGCTCTTCATGGTCCAACATCATCTGACGGAAGAAGACGTACTGCACCGAGCAAGTGGACTTGATTTCCCGGATTCAGTCGTTGAACTGATGAAGGGCGAACTCGGAACTCCGCCGGACGGTTTCCCGCAAGAAGTACAACGTGCCATCTTGAAGGGAGCTGCTCCGTTGACGGAACGTCCTGGTAAGATGATGCAACCACTCAACTTTGATGCAATAAAAAATGAGTTGTTTGAGAAACTTGAACGACCAGTCACTGAATTTGATGCTCTCGCTTACGCGCTCTATCCAAAAGTCTTCATGGACTACAGTTCGTATGTCGCGCGATATGGCGATATCTCTGTTCTTGATACGAATACATTCTTCCACGGTATGCGCCTAGGCGAAACGATCGAGGTCGAAATTGAACGAGGGAAGACACTATATCTCAAGTTGATTCAAATCGGTCAGCCAGACGATCACGGGATGCGGACAATCTATTATGAGATGAATGGTGTTCCTCGTGAAGTCGAAGTCAAGGACATCAGTATTAAGGAAAGTTCATCAAGCCGTCCAAAAGCAGATCGAAGTAACGCAAAACAGATCGGTGCGTCGATGCCGGGTAGTGTGCTGAAGGTACTCGTTGAGACAGGCACTCGTGTCCGTAAAGGAGAACAACTTCTCGTTACGGAAGCGATGAAGATGGAAACGACGATCCAAGCACCAGAAGACGGTGAGATCAAAGCCGTCCATGTTAAAGAAGGCGAAGCTATTGCGAGTCAAGACTTATTGATTGAATTCGTATAAGGTCACAATGAAAAACAGGCGCACGCTCGGCGGGCTGCCTGTTTTTCATTCAATATGTAATGGGAGAGGATACGGTTGAACATTATTTGTTGGATTCGAAGCGATTTTCGATTACAAGACAACCACATGTTGGCACGTGCGATTGAATTACTGAAGGAAAATCCAAAAGCGACAGTCGAGTTCGTCTTTTGGCTCAATCCAGATTACATTGGAGAATATGAAGCGCGGCAACAATATTTCTTTCAAGCGCTCGAATTGTTTTCAGATGATTGTAAAGAAAAAGAGATGCCGATTCGCTTCATCGAAGGCGATGAACAAGCTTTCTTAGATGCAACCAATGATGCGGACGTTCTGTTATTCAACGCGGAATATGTCGAACCATTCAAGGCGCGGGATGAGGGAATCATCAAAAAACGTAAGGAACGACAAACGGAGCGCTTGTTAGACCGGCATCTGCTCCATCCACATGACATTAAAAAGCAGGATGGAAAGTTCTATAAAGTATTCACGCCGTATAAGAATGCGTTCATGAAAAAAGAAATTCCAACACCCTATGATGTGAAGTGGCAAACGCTACGGGATCATTATCATAAGCGCCAGCACACTAATAGTTTCATTGATGCCTATTTTAAAAAGGCACAGTCTGATGCGGCATTTCATCCGGGTGAGAAGCAAGCGAAACAACGCTTAAAGAAATTCATCGAGCAATCGCTTGAAAACTACGAAGAGAATCGTGATCTTCCAGCGATGGACGGTACGAGTTTACTCTCACGTTATCTACGGACCGGTGAGATCGGGATTCGAACGGTCTATGCAGCTATTCAAGATGCAAAAGAGTCGAAAGGGAAGCAGACATTCATCACCGAACTCATCTGGCGTGAGTTCTATTACATGATTTTAATGCACTTCCCGGAATCGAAACGACAAGCGGTCAACACCCAGTACCGAGAAATCGAGTGGGAAGAAAACGAGGACGGATTCAAGGCTTGGTGTGAAGGGAAAACCGGCTATCCGATCGTCGATGCAGCGATGCGTCAATTGAACCAAACCGGTTGGATGCATAATCGTCTGCGGATGATCGTCGCGTCGTTCCTGACAAAAGATCTATTGATCGATTGGCAAAAAGGGGAACGTTATTTCCAACAGAAACTCGTCGATTATGAAGCGGCTTCGAACATCGGTGGTTGGCAATGGGCGGCATCGGTCGGGACGGATGCCGTACCGTACTTCCGAGTCTTCAATCCGACGACACAATCAAAGAAGTTCGATAAGGACGGAGAGTTCATTCGGCAGTATGTCACGGAAATCAAAGATCTGTCGAAGCAATATATTCATGAACCGACGCAGCAACAACGAGAAGACTCTGGATACCCAGAACCAATCGTTGCACATGATGAAGCGCGAAAGCGTGCAATCGCTCGATTCAAATAATGAAAAAAGGATATTCCTCAGCGGAGGAACATCCTTTTTTTACGACCTTATTGAAGACGGCTATTTGCTTTACGTGTTCGGAATGCATGATACGTCAAGTAGGATAAGACACCGAAATAACACGTAATCAAGAAGGCATGCAGTAACGGTACATATGTTGCATGTCCACCGAGAACGATCCAAGCACCTGTAGCAACTTGACACGAGATGAAGAACGTCGCGAATGCCATGCCGATTGTCGTCGTCCGGTGTTTTAAGCGAATGGCTGTAATATGAACGAACAACGTATAGAGGAATAATAGCCCAGCCATGATTCGGTGAATCATTTGGACCCAGGCTTCGAACGTCATCGACGGTTGGGAACAAACGGGCCAACCCACACACGCATATGTAGCGCCAACATGGCGAACGTAAGCACCAGTATAGACGACGATCAGCGTGTAGACGAGCAGACCGTACAAGAGCTTCCGCAAGAATGCTGGGACAGATTCCCTGAATTCCTGACCAGGACGCTCCATGATCAATATCGTTAAAATCAATAAGGCAGCAAAGGAAATCAAGGAGATACCAAAATGTAACGCCATGACGAGATCTGATTGTTGCCAAACGACAGCTCCTGCTCCGACGATGGATTGAATCAACATGAAGATGAAGGCAAGAAATGCAAAAATCTTCGTATCTAATCGATCCTTAAAGGCAACGAGCGTCCAGAGACATAAGGCGATGATTAGGAGTCCAACGACTCCGGTCACAGCGCGGTGACTATATTCAATCATCGTTTCAACACTTGGGTTTGTCGGGATGAGTTCCCCATGACAGAGTGGCCAATCTGTTCCGCAGCCATCTCCCGAGTCCGTTTTTGTGACTGTCCCACCCATCAGCAAGACGATCATCATCGTAAACGTGACGAAGGCTGAAAACATCGAAAGCTTTCGATTCAAGATTTGGACACCACCTTTCTAAAAAATACGAAATACATGGATTTCCATAGGACTAGTATCGCATAAAAAGTCTCGAAACGCTTGCAATCTTTTAGAACAACGCTATTCTAGTATTAGGTAAATATGGTGAACTGTGATGAAAATCACATAGATTTCACATTTTGTTCATTATGTCGAAAGTATTTTCATACGTCACGGTCCTAAATATGTGGTATCTTTTATAGAGAAAAGGACGTTTCGTGGCATGTCTGTGTTATTTCTGTGAAGAAATTACGTGAAGCCTAGGTGCTACACGGAAGCAGATGGTGAAAAGGAGGGAACAGCATGGCGAAAGTTACTGGAGAGGCACTGGATATGGCAATCGAGCAGGCGGATCAGCCCACATTCAAGGACTATATCACCCTAGCAAAAATGGGGATCGTCCGTGCCAATCTGATTACGGTCTTCGCAGGGTATGTCGTAGCGGCATCGTACATAACGGATGATGTCCTATTGTATCTATGGCAAACCAAGTGGATGTTACTGTGGACGCTTCTCGGGAGTGGATTAGTCATTGCCGGAAGTTGCTACCTCAATAACTACATTGACCGGGACATCGATTATAAGATGGAACGGACGATGGGAAGACCAAGCGTTACTGGGAAGATGGATGGACAGCGAATACTCGCGCTAGGACTCGGGATTCTTGCGACTGGTACGGTATTGTTGTTGATCGTCAACCATGTGGCGGCAGTGTTCGGATTGATCGGATCATTCGTTTACGTCGTGATTTATACGATGTGGTTAAAGCGAACACACACGATCAATACAGTCGTAGGTGGTATATCAGGAGCTGTGCCACCAATCATTGGATTTGCGGCAGTCACTCCGACGCTTCACATTGATGCGTGGATTTTATTCCTCATCATGTTCGTGTGGCAACCACCACATTTCCTCGCACTCGCGATGCGACGGACAGAGGAGTATCGGGCAGCAGGTATCCCGATGTTACCTGTCGTAAACGGATTCGCGATCACGAAACGACAAATTGTATGGTGGATTGCAGTACTTATTCCATCATCACTCCTCTTAGCACACTATGGCATCATCTACATGATCGTCATGGCATTGCTCGGTGGATATTGGCTCTATATGGGACTGAAAGGTCTGAAGATCCAAGATGAACAAGCCGAAATCAAATGGGCGTCGAAGATGTTCTTCTTCTCACTGTTTTATTTCACGGCTTGGATCGTGACGGTCGTACTCGTTTCTTTCTAAAACGATTTGACATAATTCACGTACACCATTACGAAAGACAAAATTGGGGACAAAGAAAGTGGGGATGGTTGTGAAAAAATCAGTAAAAATGCTCTTCCGGCTTCTTCCAATCGGCTTGATGGCACTCATGTTATCAGGTTGTGGAATTCCGGAATTGTCTGCGCTACAGCCTCGCGGAGAAGGCGCTGAAATGCAACTTGAGATCATCAAGCTTAGCTTGTGGGTCATGTTGTTCGTCCTTGCGATCGTAGCCGTCATTTATATTTACGTACTTATGAAATTCCGTCGTAAATCAGGTGATAACACGGTTCCGAAGCAAGTCGAAGGGAACCACACGCTTGAAATCATCTGGACAGTTATTCCAATCCTTCTCTTGATCGTTCTTGCAATTCCGACGATCAAAACAACGGTTGAACTTGCGGATGCAAAAGAAGCGAAGAAAAACGAACAAATCAACGTTACAGCGAACCTTTACTGGTGGGAATTCGAATATCCAGACAAAGGTGTTTCGACAGGACAAGAACTTGTCATCCCAGTCGGTAAACGTGTTGCGGTTAACTTGACGTCTAAAGACGTCATTCACTCATTCTGGGTACCGGCTCTTTCTGGTAAGACAGATACAAACCCAGGTCTTGATAACGAAATGTGGTTACAAGCAAAAGAAGCAGGCACGTACTACGGTAAATGTGCCGAGTTGTGTGGTCCTTCTCACGCATTGATGGACTTTAAAGTCGTTGCGATGGAGCAGGATGACTACGACAAATGGTTGAAAGACATGAAATCTGCAAAAGAAGCAGAAACAAAACAGCTTGATAAAAAGAATGAAAAGAACTGGACGACTGGTGAGCAAGTCTACGCCCAGAACTGTCTCAGCTGTCATGGCGGCGGGAAAGTCGCACCTAGCTTGACGAACTTCGGTGATCGTCAGCGTATCGCGGGTTACCTCAAGCATGATAAAGAAAACCTCGAAAAATGGATTCGCGATCCACAAAAAGAGAAACAAGGTACAAAAATGCCTGGATTCTCTGAAGATAAGATCAGCGATGAAGAATTGAGCGAATTGGCAGATTATCTATTGGACAAAAAGCTCCAATAATTTTTTAAGGGGGAATCATAGTGGGGACACATACTATGGGTATGCCGCAGAAAAAAAGCGGCATCATGGACTGGCTAACGACAGTCGACCATAAGAAAATCGGGATTCTCTACATCATCTCTGGATTGTTCTTCCTTCTAGTTGGTGGCGTAGAAGCCCTAATGATTCGTTTTCAATTGATTAAACCGATGAACGATTTCGTCAGCGGTGAACTTTTTAACCAATTGATCACGATGCACGGTACGACGATGATCTTCTTGGCAGCGATGCCGATGTTGATCGGTTACATGAACGCAGCAGTACCGCTTCAAATCGGAGCACGCGATGTTGCGTTCCCATTCTTAAATGCACTTGGTTTTTGGTTGTTCTTCTTTGGTGGAGTCTTACTGAACCTTTCATGGTTCTTCGGCGCTGCGCCAAACGCAGGGTGGACAGCTTACGCACCACTCTCGACAGTACCAGAGTCGCTCGGTGTTGACTTCTACTCACTCGGGTTACAGATTTCTGGTTTCGGTACACTCATGGGGGGGATCAACTTCCTCGTTACGATTTTGAACATGCGTGCACCAGGTATGAAACTGATGCGGATGCCGCTCTTCACATGGACAGCATTCGTTGCTTCTGCCTTGATCGTTTTCGCATTCCCACCACTTACGGTTGGATTGTTCCTCTTGACGTTCGAGCGACTCTTCGGAGCGCATTTCTTTGACCCGGCAGCGGGCGGGAACATCGTCATCTGGGAACACCTCTTCTGGATCTTCGGTCACCCGGAAGTTTACATCTTGATTTTACCGGCATTCGGTATCTTCTCTGAAATCATCCCTACGTTTGCTCGTAAACGTCTCTTCGGATACACGACGATGGTCTTTGCGACGATGTTGATCGGTTTCCTCGGATTCATGGTATGGGTTCACCACATGTTCACAGTCGGTCTCGGTCCGGTTGCGAACGCGATCTTCGCAGTAGCGACGATGGCGATCGCTGTACCGACAGGGGTCAAGATCTTCAACTGGCTCTTTACGCTATGGGGCGGGAAGTTGACGTTCCCAGTCGCGATGCTTTATTCGGTCGCCTTCATTCCATCATTCCTTGTTGGTGGTATGACAGGGGTCATGCTTTCAGTAGCACCTGCCGATTATCAGTACCACGACAGTTATTTCGTCGTTGCCCACTTCCACTACGTTATCGTTGGTGGGGTCGTCTTTGGTCTCTTCGCAGGTCTTTACTACTGGTTCCCACTCATGTTCGGGAAACAACTCAACGAGTTCTGGGGTAAAATTCAATTCTGGTTGTTCTTCATCGGCTTCCATTTGACATTCTTCCCACAACATATTCTTGGTCTTACAGGTATGCCACGTCGTGTCTTCACGTACTTGCCAAACCAAGGCTGGGAAACAATGAACTTACTTTCTTCAATCGGTGCAGCCTTCATGGGTGTGTCGACGATCATTCTCGTCATCTCGATCGTTGCCGCATTGATGTCAAAAGAATATGTAAAACGCGACGTATGGGGCGATGGACGTACGCTTGAGTGGACACTTCCTGTTCCAACTCCAGAATACAACTTCGCACAAATTCCACTCGTCAAAGGTTTAGATACGTACTGGCTCGAAAAAATGGCAGGTAACAAAACAGTCTCTGTTTCGGAAGAAGTCGGTGATATCCACATGCCGAACAACTCGATCTTGCCGTTCGTTATGTCAGTCGGTCTGTTCCTTGCAGGTCTTGGATTCATTCTTCGCCTAGATTACGGTACTGTCGGTCTGGTCATTGCCTTGATCGGTCTTGCGATGACATTCATCGCGATGTTCTTCCGTTCTTGGATCGACGATGAAGGATACTACATCCCGAAATCAGTCGTCGAAGAAGATCTACGCCTTGAAGCAGAAAAGGAGGCGAAGTAAGATGGGTCATCATTCAGTACCAAACAACCCGATCACGGGTATTCCGGATCATGTTGAAAAAGCAACACTTGAGGGTAAGAATAAATATGTAGCCTTCTGGTTCTTCCTTGGAGGAGAGACGACTTTGTTCGCCTCTCTCTTCGGAACATACATCGGACTTCATAACTCCGGTGCTAAAGAAGGTCTACGCAGTTATGACATCTTCGAAATGGGTCTCGTCTTCATCATGACGATGCTCCTCTTGACAAGTTCGTTGACAAGCGTTCTTGCAATGATGGCAATGAAACGTAACGATGTGAAAAAGATGAAGCTTTGGCTCATCATCACATTGCTTCTCGGTCTTGGATTCTTAAGTGGTGAGATCTATGAGTTCAATCACTACTACCACATCGGTCATACGTTTACGTCGAGTGCATTTGGTTCTGCCTTCTATACACTCGTTGGGTTCCACGGTGGACACGTCTTATTTGGTCTTCTTTGGATCTCGACATTGTTGATCCGGAACTGGAATCGTGGCATTACAGTCGTGAACGCGCCGAAGTATTATGTTTCAAGTCTTTACTGGCACTTCATTGACGTCGTCTGGGTCTTTATCTTCTCAGTCGTCTACCTCATGGGGATGGTGAAATAAGATGGAAAAACACGAACCGCAATTAACACGCAATCAAGTCGAACTCGAAATGAAAGCAGAACGTGGTCGTGAGACTCAACTGCAACTCATCAGTTTCGCACTCATGATTTTCTTGACGCTCATCGCTTTCGGTGCAGTCATGGCAGATCTCATGCCTCACTGGGCAGCTGGTGGATTCTTGATCATCATGGCAATCGTTCAAGTTTATCTCCAGCTTTATATGTTCATGCACATGAACAATAAAGGCAACACATGGATCAAAGTTATGATGGGTCTTGGTATATTCGTCGCCTTGACGATCGTCGCAACGCTCCGTCTGTTAATCTGGTAAGAAATGTGACCATTCTGCTAACGTTTAGCAGGATGGTCTTTTATTTTGGAATCGTTTTATGAGAAACCTTTACAATGAAATAGGGGAACGGTAATCTTAGTTTGTAAGAGAAAGGAACGGGGTGAAGAAATATGTTAGGCAATTTAAGGGGAGCACTTTCGCAATTCGAATGGACTGTCTTATGGAGTCCGTATTATGCGTTGATACTCGTTGGATTGTATATCCTATATGCTGTCGTGACAGAAAAGCTGCGTCGTCCGGACGAGCCGGAAACAACGCTCGGACAAAAATTTTCGATGCTCGCGGCATTGGTCGTTTTTTACATCGGTTTTGGAAGTCCGTTAGACCTGCTAGCGCATATCACCTTCTCTGCACATATGTTGCAGATGGTATTCGTCTATATGGTCGCACCGCCGCTCTTGTTGATTGCACTACCAGAGTGGCTTTATAAGCGCTTGTTCAATATACCGTATCTTGGGAAGATTCTTCGTTTCTTCGTCAAGCCGTTGATTGCACTCGTCGTCTTTAATGCCTTGTTTACGTTTTATCATATGCCATTTATTTTTGATTATGTCCTGACGAACTATACCGTTCACCGTCTGTTCCATGGAACACTTATTTTCTTGAGCATGACGATGTGGTATCCGATCATTGCACCCGTCAACGAAAACGATAGTTTGTCTGACCTGAAGAAGATGGTCTATATCGTCGCGAACGGTGTCTTATTGACACCTGCTTGTGCGTTCATGATCTTCAGTCAAAGTTTCCAGTATCAAGCGTATCAGGATCCAGCGACGTTCGCGAAAGTACTCGCTTACTGTATGCCGAACAATGATTTGAGCGGGTTGAATCTGGAACGATTGCTTGGAACGACTGATGACTTACTAGAGGATCAACGCTTCGGTGGTGTCCTGATGAAGCTCGGTCAAGAACTCGTATACGGTCTATTCTTCGGATTGACCTTCTTTACATGGGTACGCCGTTCGAAAAGTACTGCCGTGGATGAAGGCATGTCCTTCACACCAAAAGCGGATTAAATTGGAGGAAGTTGGAACATGAGTTATTTGCCGTTGATTTGTGTATCGCTGATTGTCATCAGTGCGATTTTCGTAGCGATTGGCTGGTTCTTGATTGCTCAGACACGTCGCAACATGAAAGCTCACCAAACCGTGATGACAATCGCTGCTGCACTCGCTTTACTGTTTTTCATTATGTACGCCTTACGGACGATTCTACTTGGTAATACCGCTTTTGGTGGTCCTGCATCCGTCAAACCATATTACACAGGATTCTTGATTTTCCACATCCTACTTGCGACATCCGGTGGGGTGCTTGGATTGATGGCGCTCTATCATGCCTATAAGAAGAACTTTGCGCGTCATCGTAAAATCGGACCAGTTGCTTCGATCATTTGGTTTTTGACGGCAATCACCGGCGTCATCGTCTATTGTCTATTATATGTCGTCTACGATCCTGGTGAGACGACGAACGTATTCCGGGCGATCTGGAGTCATTAAGGGGGAGCCAACTTGAAAAAAAATAGTTACTTGACGGTTGCTGCCGTTGTCCTCATCTTAGTTGCGGCAGCCGGGGGATATTATTATTTCTTCATGAAAGAAAAATTGCCTGTTATCGCTGAGCCGACACCATTTGAATTAACGAACGCCGTGAACGGTAAGTCGTTTAACTCGGAAGATGGAAAGGTCAAGGTATTGACATTCTTCTATTCGAACTGTCCTGATATTTGTCCGTTGACGCTAAATGATTATCGGAAACTAGAGAAAAAGCTTCGTAGCGAAGAGCTATATGGAAGTGACGTCGAGCTCGTTGCAGTGACAGTCGATCCGAAAGTCGATACACCGAAAGTCTTAAAAACGTATGCTTCCAACTTCGAAGCAGATGCTGAAGGATGGAGAGTACTGACAGGAGACCCAGTCGTCATCGATCGTCTGACACGTCAGTTGAACTTCTATTATTCAAAAGCAGAAAGCGGCTTAGTGACACACGGGACGCAAATGTTTATTTTAGACCGTGAGAACAAAGTTCGGGCAATCTCTTCGATGGCGAAGACACCGGACGAACCAGTCGACTTGGAAGAAGTCATGTCTTCAGTCACACAACTAGCAAAGGAGTGAAGGAAGATGACTTATGAAGATTACATGCAAGGAGATGTGATCGTCTCTGTTCAAGCAATCGAGGAGTTACTCGCTTGTACGATCGAAGATTACGGGGTTCGACACTATCGGATTAAACGGATGGACTGGGAAGAAATTGCTTTTAGTGTAAAAGTGGATGTCTCAGCGACGTCACTGCATGCGCTCTATCAACATGTACGTCAACAACTTAAGATTCAACTCGGCGATGACGTCGTATCTTACGTACAATTCGTCACGCGCTAAGATAAAACACACGAACGCTGCGCAATCACTATACAGATAGGTAATGAGCCGATGACTTCATAAGTAGTACGAAGTCATCGGCTTTTTTATTGGAAAAAAGACCGAAAAAAATAGAGGTCCCGATTGGAACCTCTACGTGTAGCTTATTTTTCAAGTGTTTCAAGCAGTGCTGCTAAACGACGTTCGCAGTCCTTGACGATTTCCGGTGGGAACGTCTCATCATACTCGACGCCGTGTGGATAGTAATGTTTCCCTAAAAGTGGTGTCATCATACGGACGACAGCGTGACGGTCTTCGATCTCACCTTGGATCGCATAGACTGGAACACGGAGATAGAATACTTCGCCTGTTGATTGTTTTTCGTATTTCATGTCGTACATCGCACGTTCGTAATCCCATTGTCCTTCGCGAACGAAACGGTGATGATCCATAATTGTTTCAAGAAGACCGAACTTCAGTTCCTTGCCTTCGATGCCATATTGTTCAAACTTCATGTTTGAATCCCCCTATACCCCAGTTTGCTAGTAGATACTAGTCTTTCCAAACTATCATACCATAATGAATGAAACGATGACGTAAAAGTTGTGAAGTCATTTTGAAGAATTCATGAACTTCCGTATTTTCGTTCAACGTACTCAAGGATCGTATCTGGTGCATGAATACCGAGATGATTGAGTCCTTCACCACCAAAGAAGACGTTGAACTCGAGAACGTACCATTGTCCGTCGCGGATGATAAGATCAAAACCAGCGTGATCGATATCAAGCTGTTTCGCAAGCGCAAGCACGAAATCAATTGCACCTTGAGGCACATCATCGAAATCAAGGACGCCACCTTGAGCGACGTTATTTAAGAACTGTGCACCACCGACGCGCCAATATGCCGCGAGGACTTGATCACCGACAACGACGACACGTAAATCCTTTTCGTTCGGAATGTACTCTTGGATGTAGAACGTCTCGTGTGTATCCGTGTATTTCTTCCAGTCCGCTTCATTTTTGATGAGATGAACACCTTGCCCCATCGAGCTACGGACTGTCTTAGCGACGAACGGAAACGAAAATTCACGTAAGACTCGATCGACCGTGAACTCATTTTTCCCGTAGATGCCTGTCCGAGGGATATTGTCCGGAATGACGGTCTGAAAAATCCGAGTCATCTCGATTTTGTCATGACCTAGGTGGAACGTAGCGGCAGATGGAAAAATCGGCTTCTTCATTCCATAGATGATCGAGTGGATTTGCCAGTATTCCGGGAACAAGACGACGTCCGCCTGTTCAATCTTTTTCAAGGAATCAAAGTGATAATCTGATTTGGCATGTTCCGTCTTGATTCCAATCGTCCGGAACATATTAAAAGAGAGCAGTTGCATAAAGTTCATTCCTTCCTTCTGAACAAATTATACACAATTCAACGGGCTAGGAGGGAGAGAAATGTTATGATAAGATGGTAAAGTTAAGGAGGAGATTCGTTGTGATATATACCGATAAGACGATTGACCTCATCAACGCAGCGGAAGACCTCATTCGATCTCTCGCTCAAAGTGAAACGGGGCAAGCATATAGATGTGCGAAACAAGCACAGCAAGAGTCAGTGGAGGCACAGTCCGTCATTCGAGACTTTCATCAAGTCAAAGAAGATTACGAGCTCGTGCAACGATTTGGACGGTACCATCCGGACTATCAGACGATCACAAAAAAGGTCCATGAAGTCAAACGTCGACTTGATCTACAAGAGGAAGTCGCGCAGTTTAAAAAAGCAGAAAAACAACTCGAGACGCTACTTGGACAAATTAGTCTGAAACTCGCTGGTGAAGTATCACCGCAAATCAAAGTACCAACGGGGAATCCATTCTTTGACCAAGGATGTGCCGGAGGCTGTTCGACCGGTGGAAGTTGCAGTTGTAGCGGATAATGAAGATGAAGGGGGTAGGCTGGCGTGATCAAGGAACGAGTGGGACTCATCGTCTATGTCAATGCGATGAAAGCATCCCGTCAATTACGCCGTTACGGGAACGTCTACTTTACGTCTAAACGTGAACGATACGTGCATCTGTATGTCGATTTAGATCAGCATGAACAGGTGATGGAAGTCATTTCGACTCTTCCGTTCGTCGAATCGATCAAACGTTCAGAACGACCGTTCATCACGGAGACGTTCGCGAATAAAAAAGGTAAAATGCAAGAAGAAGCATAATCCAAGGAGCGATGAGGACATCCTCGTCGCTTCTTTGTTGAAAGGAATGAAGGAAATGCGAGTCATTTCAGGGGAACGGAAAGGAACGCGGCTAAAAGCAGTACCAGGGGATCAGACACGACCGACGACGGATAAAGTAAAAGAATCGTTGTTCAACGTCATCGGTCCCTATTTCAATGGAGGACGAGCGCTTGATCTGTTTGCGGGTAGTGGTGGTCTTGGCATCGAGTCTCTTTCGAGAGGATGCGATGAGGCGGTATTCGTCGACCAACACCATAAAGCCATTCAGACCATTCAAGATAACTTGCAGACGACGCACTATACGGATCAAGCACGTGTGTTGAAAAAAGACGTTACGATCGCCTTGACGGAACTAGCCTCCGAAAAGCCATTTAAATTAATTTATTTAGACCCTCCCTATGCAAAAGAACGACTGACGGAACACGTCACGTACATAGAGCAACACGACATGCTGACAGACAATGGTGTCATCGTGTGTGAACATGACTCTGCTGTTGTATTACCGGACCGGATCGGACGGCTAGAGGTCGTTCGTCGACTTCGTTATTCCGCTGTCATCTCAATCACGTTATATGAATTTATGGAAGCGGAGGAAGACCACGTATGAAACGAATCGCCATTTGCCCAGGGAGCTTTGATCCAATCACGAACGGACATTTAGACATCATTGAACGGGCTGTTCCGATTTTTGATGAGATCATCGTTGCCGTATTGAACAATTCTTCGAAGCAACCGCTCTTTTCTGTTGAGGAACGGATGGAGTTGATTGCAGATGTGACGTCGCATCTACCACATATCAAGGTCGATTCCTTCAATGGTTTGCTCGTCGATTACGCAGCGGAAGTCGGCGCAACCGCGATCGTCCGTGGTCTACGGGCGGTCTCGGACTTTGAGTATGAAATGCAGGTCGCATCCATCAACAAAAAGATGAACGATCAAATCGAGACACTGTTCATGATGACGAATAACCAGTATTCCTTCTTAAGTTCTTCGATCGTCAAGGAAGCGGCCAAATATGGTGCTTCCGTCGTTGATCTCGTGCCATCTTCCGTCGAAGAGGCGCTACGTCAGAGATATACGAGAGGAGAACTGCGATGAAAGCTTGGAAACCCGCCTTAGCAGCGGTCATTGCTGCCTTGCTCGTGTTTTTCGTGCCACTTCCGTATTTTATCTCCTATCCAGGTGATGCGACATCGACTGAAGATTTGATTGATGTGTCTGGGGGTGACAAGGAGCCAGGCGATTTGATGATGCTGACGATCGCCCAACGTCGAGCAACCCCTTACTTCCTCGTAGAAAGCCTCTTCCTACCGTTTTCCGAAACGTCGAGCGTAAGTGATTATTTGTACGACGGAGAGTCAGATGCACAGTATGAAACACGTCAGAAACTATACATGGAAGAAGCACAACATAATGCGACGATCGAGGCCTATGAATTAGCTGATAAAAAGGTCGATATCGACTTTAAAGGGGTCTATGTGTCCGGTGTCATTCCAGGTGGTCCAGCCGAAGGGAAACTGAAAGCTGGAGACCGGATCACGGGCGTCGATGGGAAATCGATTACGTCATTTGATGGCTTCATGAAGACGATTCAATCGAAAAAAGCAAAAACAGCCGTTCCAATTCAGTTCACGCGTAAATCGGAAGTCAAGAAGACGACGATTCGAGTGGATCAGTTGTCGAAAGAAGTCAAACGTGTCGGACTTGGTATTTATGAACCATTACCGATCTCAAACGTAACGACAGACCCCGCTATTAAGTTTCAGATCGAGGATGTCGGTGGTCCTTCTGCAGGAATGATGTTCACGCTTGAAATCTATGATCAATTGACGCCGGGTGATTTGGCGAAAGGACATAAGATTGCCGGTACAGGAACGATTGAAGAAGGCGGTAAAGTTGGACCGATCGGTGGTGCGTGGCAAAAGGTAGTCGCTGCTGACGAGGCAGAAGCAGAAATCATGTTCGTACCAGCAGGAGAGAACTACAAAGAAGCAAAACCATCCATTAAAAAACTCGGAACGAACATGAAGCTCGTTCCGATCAAGACAGTTGAAGATGCGATTGATTATTTGGAAGAACTTCCAGCGAAATAAGGAAAACGACGGTGTTCGAGCAACGCGTCGTAGCGAGCCAAGGGCAGTGCGTATGCAGCTGTCACTTGGCTTTCTTTTGTTAGCCAAGGATGGCTCGTGAACGTACTTAAAACAGGAACACGCGTTTTGATACTCTTAAGTGCCAGTCGTCCTTGTTCTGAAAAAGCGAGGGGGCGAACGAAATCAACATGATCATAATCAATCCGTGCGACCTCTTCCGTTGTCGTTGAAGTCAACAGATAGACAATGGCACGCTGCAGGCTTGTACGCGTATAACGACGTGTTTTGACGTGATTTAAAAAGAAATCGAACGTCTCTGCTTGTTTGGCACCTTCGATGAGACGAGGAGCTAGTGAAGCATCAATTCCGGCGATTCGTATCAACTCAGATACGGGAGTCGTCAATAGGCGTTGTCGAATCCATGGATAATAGTGCGAAAAATGAGCGAAAGAAGCGTTTGTCAGGACGTCCTCCGTCTGTTCGGGAAGTGCGAGCAGCTGACCGTGCGTCTGGTAATGGGCGCGTATCGCAGTGGCGCTCATGATAGCTCCGGTTGATAGGTCATGATAGCCACTTCCAATTCGTTTTGTCGTATGAAGCGAAACGGTCTTCGCGGCGCGAGCATAATAATAACCAAGTGTATTGTTCGGTTGTGTCAAATCAAGCGTCTGTGAGACACTCTTGAACGCTTGACTAGCAGCGTGAGCAGAAGAAAGACCAGCTGTTAATCCGTCACGTAACGCTTGCTTATATGCAAGAGTCTCTTCAATTTGTTCCGATGCCGCATGCAAAAAGGGATGGATGTCTCCACATTCGCTTCCGAACGAAAGTGACTCACAACCAATCGTCTCAGCGATCGTCACTCCACCGAGCGCAAACCGATCTGCGCGTTGGACGGCAAAATAAAAGGGGAGTTCAAGAACGAGATCAACGGCACCACTTGCGACTGCTGCTTGAGCACGTGTCCATTTGTCTGTAAAAGCGGGCTCCCCACGTTGCATGAACGTCCCGCTCATGATGGCGACGATGACGTCGGCATCCGTTTCCCGTCGTGCTGTCGTCGCTTGATAATAGTGTCCATTATGAAACGGATTGTACTCTGAAATGATAGCTGTCATCCTCATGAAAACTTTCTCCTTTGCAAACCGAATTAAGTGCGGTAATATGGATAAAGACGTCCAAAAGTGTTCGTTCTCTAGCGATTTCAGTGTAAAGAAAAAACATTGACAAAACAAGATGTCCTCTCTATAATTCATATTGTTGCAATTGAGGTGATTCGGATGAAATGGTCCCTGATGCAATTGAATAAATTGCGCAATCTGGGTCAACTTCAGGTTAACGAGACGATTGAGCTTCCTGAGCTTATCGCCCTCCATCCGGATATCCGGGCGGTGCAACCTGTGCACGTTCGTGCAAATGCATCGTTTACATCGAATCAATTAATATTCAATCTCCGGATTACAGGTGAAATGACGCTTCCGGATGCCCGGACGCTGAGTGACGTCGCGTACCCGTTCGAGATTGAATCCATCGAGTCGTTCCTGCTCGAGGTTGATGCTGTTCCGAGTGATTCGGATGACATCAACTTACCGAACGGGAATACGGTTGATCTTCAACCACTCGTGCAAGAATTGATTTTACTTCATGTGCCAGTGCAAGTGCATGGGGATGATGAAGAAAATCAGTTGGTTCAAGGGGAAGGCTGGACGGTTCTCTCTGAAGAAGCGCCAGAAGAAGCTGAACCAAAAATTGATCCGCGACTTGCGGGTCTCGCTCAGTTCTTTAAAAAAGATCAGGATTCCTAATCTTTTCATAAAAAGACGAGTGTATTTTTTCAAGGAGGTGGACAACGATGGCAGTACCATTCCGCAGAACGTCGAAAACACGCAAACGTCTTCGCCGTACTCATTTCAAACTCCGTGTACCAGGTATGGTCGAGTGCCCAAACTGTGGTGAAATGAAACTTTCACACCGTGTTTGTAAAGCATGTGGCTCGTACAAAGGTAAAGAAATCGTCAGCAAGTAAGCTGATTGATCGGTATAAAAGCGACCTTCGAATCGAGAAATCGGTTTTGGGGTCGCTTTTTTCATGAAAGGGGAAATGATGAAGATGAACGTTGGAATCATTGGCGCGGGAGCCATCGGTTTATTGCTTGCCTCTTATTTATCGGAAGAGCATGCAGTCACGCTCTATACTCGACAAGAACAAGAAGAGGAACGTTCGATCATTCGCGATGGACAGGCAAGTCGACTTGTACGAATCCGGAAGATTGATCGACTCGAGTCAGAAGACTTGGTGTTTGTAGCGACAAAGTCGTATGATATAAAAAGTGTGATTCCATTCCTCAAACGGCTGACGTGTCCCGTCATGTTCCTGCAAAATGGAATGGATCATTTGAAATGGAAAGAGCAATTGCCGCAAGTCTTATTCGGTGTCGTCGAACATGGAGCCATGCGCACTGCGCCGTTTGAAGTCAGGCATACTGGACAAGGACGTATTCGATATGGAAATCAAGAAATTTCGAACTTGTCGTCAATACAGCTCCGTTTTGAATTCGAGTCGGATATGGAAGCGGTCTTATTGACGAAACTGTTCATCAACGTCGTCATCAATCCAGTGACGGCATATTACGGTGTTGAGAATGGATCCTTGTTAGAAATGCCTTATCGACAAGAAGCACGTCAATTATTTGACGAAATGCAGACGATTTTTCCGAATCATAGCATTACTTATTCCGAAATCGAGCGAATCATGGAGAACACGAGTAAAAATCGTTCTTCGATGTTACGAGATCTTGAGCAAGGACGCCAAACAGAAGTGGAACCGATACTTGGATACGCGTTACGTCAGGCGACGACTGCGACGCCACGTTTATCTTTTTATTATGAACAGATCAAACAGAGGGAGGGTCCGCAGTGACGGTCTTCATCATTTTTCCTTTATTCAGCCTACTTGCGTTGTATCTCATCTTTTTACTTCTGTTTCGAAAACACGGGAAGGCAGTCCGATTCGCACTCGACGTTGGGACATTCATCGTTCTATATGCCATTCATGTCGCATTGATTGCCTTGACCGGAACAAATTACTTAGGATGGATCGTCATCGTCGTGTTGGTAGTGTTTGCGTTGAACGCGCTCTGGCAACGGATTCGGCAACTTGATGTCGATTTAAGACAAATGATTCGGCACAGTTGGCGGATCATCATCTTGCTAGCGTTACCCGTTCATTTCGTGTTGTTCGTGCTCGGTATACGTCAACTGTTCATCAGCTGACGAGTTAGGTAAGAAAGAAGGGATTTTGTTTGAAGGTACAACCATTTGAAGCCTTATATGATGACAACTCGCTGATGCATCGTGCTTCACGAGAAGAATTCTTAACATATGTCGATCACCTCGGAACGAGTGGTTTAGCGTCGAGAAGCCGCTTACTTGAAGAGCGTCACTATCCGCATCTTGCGGCGCTAACGGACGAACTCGAACGCCAAAATCCAAATATGACGGAGCGATTGCGGGAGCGTGTCGCGAAACTTCGTACAGGTGAGGCACAAGCTGTGGTCACAGGGCAACAAACCGGCATCTTTGGCGGACCATTATATGCCATCTATAAACTGTTGACCTGTCTTAAGGTCGCGCAGCAGGCGGAAGCGACACTTGATCGCCCTGTCGTTCCGATTTTTTGGCTCGCGACCGAAGATCACGATTTTGATGAGATCAATCATGTTTATGTTCCGACAGCAGATTTTCAAACGCGAAAAATCGCAGTCGCCCCTGCGGAAACGATTGCCCGCTCGGTCAGTCGCTTGTCTTTTGATCAGCCGGCACTTCTAGAAATCATTGAAGAAACGTTCCGGGCAATGCCGGAGACGATCCACACGAAACGATTAGTTGCGCGGCTGAAACAACTCGTTGAAGAATGTACATCGTATGGCATGTTTTTCTCACAATTAATCGGCGAATTGATCGATTTCGATATCGTCTTCTTTGATGCTGATACACACCCTGTCCGTGAACTCGAGATTCCGTTTTTTGAACGATTGATTCAAGACAATGCGGAATTCAGACAGGCATTGACGGACGGAATAACACAGACGAAAGAATTACCCGACACATTCTTGAACGAGGAGGCCGCGCATCTTTTCATCGATGATCACGGTCGTCAGTTGCTTTATCCGACAGCAAGCGGATTTGAGACGAAACAAGGGAAGCGGTATACAGAACTTGAATTGATCGCGTTACTGTACGCCAGTCCGGAACGATTTTCAAACAGTGTCGTGACCCGACCATTGATGCAGGATTATCTGTTCCCGACGCTTGCTTACATTGGTGGACCGGGAGAATTAGCTTACTGGACGCGCTTACGCCCACTGTTTCACCATCTGAAGTGGACGATGCCGTTATTGATCCCTCGTATGGGCGGATTACTCGTGCGTCATAGCGATGAAAAACGGCTTATGAAACTCGACGTATCACTCGAAGAGATCGTTCGGTCAGGCGTTCCGATTCCCGTCTATTCGGAAGAGCAGATGACAGGGCGCCTGCAGACGGCAGCGATGCTGAAAGATAGCTTCGTCTCCGAGTTTCTTTCGCTCGAACATCAGCTACTGCGAACTTCGAGTAAGAGTGAGAAAATCAAGAAACAACTCGAACAATCGATTGCTAGTTTGTTAGCAGAAGATCGACGTCAATTTGATCGACAGACGCGACAGTATAAAGAAACGGCCTATCATTTGCTACCGGATGGAGCGCCACAAGAAAGGATTCACTCCATCTTACCGTGGTTGAATCATCATGGTTCTGATTTTGTTCGGGACTTAAGGAACGCTTATGAGGCAAATGCGGCTGAACAACTGAAAATTTTCCTTTAAACCTGCTGAAACAAGCAGGTTTTTTTGATTTTTTAGCGAAAATTACACAAAAGTTAAATAAATCAAGGAAACTGTCTCATTTTCGTAACGTTTTCATGAGAGAATGTGATACATTGAAAAAGAGTAACGTCCTTCAAGGACAGTGAAAGGTGAGGCAGGACATGTTTGAGCATGAAACGGTATTGAAATGGGAGTCAATCGAAGGACTCGCGATTAAACCCGACGGTATTTACGTCGATTGTACATTAGGTGGAGCAGGACATAGCGAAGAGATCGTCAAACAACTGACGACAGGTCATCTATACGCATTTGATCAAGATGATGTCGCCCTTGCTCATGCAGCAGAACGTCTCGCGGCGTATGAAGGTCGCTTTACTTTAATAAAGAGTAATTTTGCTTATCTAAAAGAGCAATTAGCAGCACATGGCGTCGAGAAAGTAGACGGCATCTTATTCGATCTTGGTGTCTCTTCACCACAATTAGACGAAGGGGAACGGGGATTTAGTTACAATCACGATGCACGTCTCGACATGCGCATGGATCAATCTTCTCCACTTTCTGCCTACGAAGTCGTCAATGAATGGTCTTACAATGATCTCGTACGTATCTTCTTTACATACGGGGAAGAGAAGTTCTCAAAACAAATTGCACGCAAAATCGAAAAAGCGCGGGAAGAGCAACCGATTGAGACGACGTTCGAACTCGTCGAATTGATCAAGGATGCGATTCCAGCACCAGCACGACGTAAAGGTGGTCACCCTGCGAAACGGACGTTCCAAGCGATCCGAATTGCTGTCAATGACGAATTGAACGTCTTTGACCGTGCGGTACACCAAGCAATTGATGTATTACGGGTTGGTGGACGTTTATGTGTCATTACGTTCCATTCACTTGAAGATCGTATGTGTAAACAGGCGATCAAAGAAAAATCATCACTACCCGAGCTTCCACCGGGCTTGCCGATGATACCGGTCGAGATGGAGCCCGAACTCCGACTCGTCACACGCAAGCCGATTACAGCTGGTGTCGAAGAGCTGGATGATAATCGTCGCGCTCGATCGGCAAAATTACGAATCGCTGAAAAAATGAAAGAATCTTGAGAGGAGCATTCCAATGGCAGAACCACTTCGTAAATCGGTCCAAACGGTTCAACCCGTTCGTCAACAACCTGTTCAGGAACCACGGAAGACGGAAGATATCGCACGTCGCGTCGCCGTCCGTCCGAAGTATCGCTTGTATCCCTTTGAAAAATTCTTATACAGTGCGATGATTGGTGGTCTTGTGTTATTTGGGAGTTTGACGATCAGTACGCACAACGAGGCGTACAATGTCAGTCGTGACTTAGCGAAAGAAAACCAAGTCACACAGTCACTCAAAAAAGAAAATGAACGTTTACAACTAGAGGTCACGAACTTAAGCTCTCCGGAACGGATTTATAAGATTGCAAAAGAACAGGGTCTTGATATGCGTAAAGGGAACATCAAGGTGATTCCTAAATGAATCCACTGAAAAAATCCCGTTGGAGAGTAGCCTTTATCATGGTGATATTTGCTACTCTCTTTTTTGTGTTTATTGGCAGATTTTTATACTTAGCGACAACTAAACAATTCCATGGGGAAGATATGATTGCCTATGCTGAGAAAAAGCGATGGGAGTCCCAGGAGACGCTTGGGGCAGAACGCGGTGAAATTTTTGACCGTCTCGGTTCTCCAATCGCCATTAATGTTCCGTCGTATCACCTGATTGGTATTTACCGACTAGGTGGCGTCAAGGATCCGGATGAGACGATCGTCGACTTCAAAAAGACGGCTGAAGGTCTTGCACCGATACTTGGAATGACGACGAAAGAACTGGAAACCTATTTGATTGAGAACAAAGAACGTTCGCAAATCGAATTCGGAAAAAAGGGAAATGACTTAACACTCGATCAAAAAGAGAAGATCGACAAGTTAAAACTCCCTGGAATCCGGATGATCGAAGAGCCAAAACGATACTATCCGAACGGTATCTTCTTGTCCGATACACTCGGATTCGTCCAAAAGATCACCGAGGAGAATGGTCGTGTCGCGTTACAGGGACAAATGGGGATCGAAAAACAGTATGATAATGCCTTGAGTGAGTCTTACGGTGCACGCGTCTTCGAGAAAGACCGGAGTGGTAATCCGTTGATCCAAGGTTCTTCACGTGTCTCGAATGAACCGAAGGACGGATCGAATCTGTACTTGACAATCGATCATCGCATTCAACAGTCGCTTGAGAAACAGATGCAAAAAATGTACAACACGTATAAGCCGAAAAACGCAACGGGTATCGTCATGGATGCGAAGACTGGTGAAATCCTTGCCATGGCGGATCGGCCATCGTTCAACCCGAATTTACGTGACATGAAAGATTTTACGAACTTCGCTGTATCCTCACGATTCGAACCGGGTTCAACGATGAAGATTTTTACGCTCGCAGCAGCGATTGATGCGGGAGTCTTCCGTCCGAACGAGAAGTATAAATCGGGTAGCTATAATTACAAAGGAACGGTCATCAAGGATTACAATGATGTTGGTTGGGGCACAATTCCGATGATCGAGGGCGTCTATCACTCCTCGAACGTCATGTTCTCGAAGTTGACAGCAGAAAAACTTGGGATCGAACGGTATAAAGAATACTTTAAGAAGTTTCATTTTGACCAACGAACGGGTATAGACATCTCGGGAGAAGTAAACAGTCAGTCTGATTTGTCAAAACCGCTGAATGCGCTCATCACTTCATGGGGACAATCGACTGCAGTCACACCAATGCAATTACTCCAAGGGGCAACAGCAATTGCTGGTGACGGTGAAATGGTCAAACCGCATATCATCCAAAAAGCTGATCATACGGATAAAGCACCGTACCGAGCGAAAACAGAAGTCGTCGGTAAGCCAATTTCGGCAGAGGCGGCCAAAGCGACGCGGGATGCACTGGACGGTGTCGTCAACAGTAAAATCGGAACGGGTCAAATGTACAAGTTGAAAGACTACCGTGTCATCGGTAAGACCGGTACAGCTCAAATTTCTGAGAACGGAAAATACATTCAAGGAAAATTCATTCACTCGTTCATCGGCATGGCACCAAAAGATGATCCGGAATTGATCATGTACATCGCGGTCGATCGTCCGTCAAAAAATGAATCATCGGTTTCAGGACCACTCATCATGAGTCCGGTGTTCAAAAGTGTCATGAATACAGCATTACAGTACCGGAGCATTCAACCGGAAACGCAAAAAGATTCGGTGGATGTCAAAGCGAAGATTACACCGAGCTATATCAAGAAGAGCGCTCGACAAGCAACGGATTTGGCGAAAGAACAAGAAGCTGTTCCAATCATCCTTGGGGATGGAGCGGAGGTCGTTTCGCAGATTCCGTCTCGTGGTCAAGAATTCGTCAGTGGAGAACGTGTCTTGCTGAAGACGGCGAACACATTTAAGATGCCGAATCTGACGGGGTGGTCGCAGCGAGACGTCAAAAAGCTCGTCAGCTTATATGACTTGAAGCTCGATGTCATCGGTAAAGGTTTTGTAACCAAACAATCAGCTCGAACTGGTACACTAGTGAAGGAAAATGGAAAGTTGACGGTCGAACTAGCTGAACCTAAAGAATAACGGTGGGGCAAGTTTCCTGATTTCTACAGGAAGACGAGGACGAACAGGAGTCATTCGTTGACTTTTGCATTCGTCCTCTTTTGCTGTCATCGAATGGAGGTATATATCATGTTAACAATTACGCAAATTGCTGAGTGGCTGCATCTTGATGTCAGAGACGACCGGGTCGTCCGCCACTTCGCAACGGATTCACGCGCACATCTTGAAGATGGTCTCTATGTTCCGATTCAAGGAGCACGCGTCGATGGTCATCGCTTCCTGGAAGGCGCAAAAAATCAAGGAGCGATCGTCACCTTATGGAAGAGAGGGATTGATCGACCGGACATCGATGTCGTTTTCTTAGAAGTCGATGAACCACTGGTTGCCTTGCAAGAGATCGCTAAACAATACTTAATGCGGATTGCGCCAAAAATCGTTGCCATCACTGGATCGAATGGCAAGACATCGACGAAAGACATGGTCGAAAGTGTACTCAAGACAACGTTCAAGACACATAAGACACAAGGGAACTTCAATTCGGATATCGGGATGCCGTTAACGATTCTCATGATGCCGGCTGACACGGAAGTCGCCGTACTGGAAATGGGAATGAACGGTTTTGGCGATATCGAATTCTTATCGAATCTTGCTGAACCAGATATTGCGCTCGTCACGAACATCGGTGAATCCCATGCGGAGCAAGTCGGTGGACGTAGTGGAATCGCCAAAGCAAAGCTTGAGATTCGGTCTGGTCTTAAACCAGGAGGTCATCTGTTCGTTGATGGGGATGAACCACTTCTAGCAGAAGTCGAAGCGGAGAAAATCGGTTATCAGATTGGGAATACGTACCGGATCGAGACGACAGAAGCAACATTTTTCGGAACAGCCTTTGCTTACGATGGTACTGCCTTTCATCTGCCTGTGTTAGGAAAACACCAAGTCCGAAATGCAGCGTACGCGATTGCGACAGCGCGCGCGCTTGGCGTGACGGATGCCCGGATCCAAGAAGGATTCGACGCGGTTGAACTGACACCAATGCGGATGGAACGACTGCTCTTTGAGGAGACGGCGGTCATCAACGATGCGTATAACGCAAGTCCGACATCGATGAATGCAGCGATTGAGACAATCACCGCATTAGAAGGGTATACGACGCGTGTTCTCGTGCTCGGCGATATGTATGAACTAGGAGACCAGGAACGCTTGTTACATGCCTCGGTCGGAAAGCGGATTACGTTACCGGTCTCGCATGCTATTCTAGTAGGGGAGAAAGGCGCGTGGATTGCTGAAGGAATCAGCGACCCATCCGTCCAAATCCAATTTGCGGCAACTGTTGAGGATGCTGCTGAACAATTGCGTTCGCTGCTTGGAGAACGAACAATCGTTTTATTGAAAGCGTCACGTGGGATGGCGCTCGAACGGATATTGACCTATCTGAACGAAAACTAATTTTTGAAAAAGGGTGTCTGCTATGATCACATTATTCATCAGTCTTATTCTTGCATTTCTTGTTGTACTACTTGTTATGCCAAAGGCAATTCCGTTTCTACACCGATTGAAGTTCGGTCAGGAAATTCGGGAAGAAGGACCTCAATGGCATCAGGTCAAATCGGGAACGCCAACGATGGGCGGGATCGTCATTCTCGTCGCGATGATCGTCAGTGTTCTTGGAGCAATCGTCATGGGTGATTTATCAACGACACAGTTATCGTTACTCTTTTTAACACTTGCATATGGTGCGATTGGTTTCATCGATGACTACATCAAAGTCGTCAAGAAGCGTAATCTCGGCTTGAATTCGAAGCAAAAACTGATTGGGCAAATCGTCGTCGGATTGTTATTCGTTTGGTTGAGTGGTGGATTTACGAGTGACGCGACGTATCTGTCGATTCCATTCACAGACTTCAAACTTGATTTTGGTATCATCTATCCGTTCGTTGCCTTGTTCTGGTTAGTCGGATTCTCGAATGCTGTCAACTTGACAGACGGGTTAGACGGTCTCGTATCATTTACGGCGATTCCGACATTTCTCTTCTTCGGTTTGTACAGTTGGTTCATCGCGGATGAAGTGGGTGCTGCTTGTTTTGCCTTCTCAGCAGTTGGTGCCCTAATTGGATTCCTTTTATTCAATGCTCATCCAGCAAAAATCTTCATGGGCGATACAGGGTCCCTTGCACTCGGTGCCGCACTAGCAGGTCTATCGATTGTCCTAAAACTAGAACTTCTCCTTGTCTTGATCGGCATTGTCTTCGTTGTAGAGACACTATCTGTCATTCTACAAGTCATCTCATTTAAGACGACAGGGAAACGTATCTTTAAAATGAGTCCGATTCATCACCATTTTGAAATGGTTGGTTGGAGCGAATGGCGGATTGTCGGTACATTCGCAGGAATCAGCTGTTTGATGGCATTCATCGCCTACGTATTTATGTGATAAAAACGAAGAGAGAAAGTGAGCGATTCAACAATGGAACAACGACAATGGAATGATCAAAAGGTGCTCGTTCTCGGAACGGCGAAAAGTGGAATCGCAGCCGCTCGTTATTTAGCGAGCGTAGGTGCAGAAGTGACAGTGAATGACGGGAAAACACCGTCCGAGAGTGAGCAAGCAGTGCTTGCATCACTCGATGTCCAAACGGTTTATGGTGGGCATCCGCTTACACTACTCGATGACATCGATTTGATCGTCAAGAATCCAGGGATTCCGTATCAGATCGAATTGTTACAAGAAGCATTACGACGCAACATTCCCGTTTGGACAGAGGTGGAACTGGCGTATCACGCAACAGATGCGACGTGGATTGCTATCACAGGATCAAACGGGAAAACGACGACGACGACACTCGTTCATGAATTGTTGAAAACAGGGTCTCGACGTGTGCATTTGGCAGGAAACATTGGATTCCCGGCAATTGAAATCGCGCGTCAGGCGAAACGAGATGACATCATCGTCATTGAATTATCGAGTTTTCAATTGATGGGGATCGATCAGTTCCGACCATACACAGCAGCCTTTTTAAATCTATCACCGGCACATCTCGATTATCATGGTGATTTTGAATCATACGGAGAAGCAAAAGCTCGGATTTTCAAAAACATGACATCTTCGGATCGGCTTATCTTGAACGCTGATGATGCATCGGTCAACGAGCTCGGTAAGACAGCAAATGTGACGCCGCTCCTATTCTCACGTCGTCAATCTGCTTATGCAGAAATAGTGAATGATGTGTTGACGATCAATGGATCGAGTATTCTACCCGTCAAAGAACTTGCTCTCGGTGGTGGTCACAATGTTGAGAACGTCCTCGCGGCCTTAGCGCTCGTCGAACCATTCGACTTACCATTAGCGAATGTCCAGCATGTGCTACGGACATTCGGAGGAGTAGAGCACCGGACACAGTTCGTCGGTGAAATTGCTGGTCGAAAAGTTTATAACGATTCGAAAGCGACGAATAACGTCGCGACAGAAGCAGCCCTATCTGGATTCACGACAAACATCATCTGGTTATGTGGTGGGCTCGAGCGTGGAGCGGATTTGACACCGCTACTCGATGCGATGAAGCACGTCAAACATGTCATCGGACTGGGAGAAACCGGACATCGCTTCGGAACGCTTGCATCTGAAAACGGCTATTCATCAACGGTCGTCAAGACGATGGATGAAGCCGTGAAAGTAGCGTTTGAAGTATCACAACCTGGAGACATCATTCTTTTATCACCAGCATCCGCAAGTTGGGATCAGTATAAGACATATGAAGAGCGCGGCGATCATTTCGTTCGTGCCGTACATGAAGTAGGGGGAACAACAGTATGAAAATCGTCGTCTCTGGTGGCGGTACAGGTGGTCACATCTATCCGGCACTTGCCATGATCCGAGAGCTCGAAGAACGCATGCCGTGTGAGGTCCTCTATATCGGAACAGAAAACGGTCTCGAAGCGGACATCGTCCGTCGGGCAGGAATTCCATTTGAATCGATTGAGATCTCTGGCATCCGTCGTTCGCTGTCGTTCGAGAACGTCAAGACGGGTATCCGGTTCGTCAAGAGTGTCCGACGGGTTCGCCGACTACTGCGCCAGTTCCAACCGGATATTGTCGTCGGTACAGGTGGGTTCGTCTGTGGACCTGTTCTGTACACAGCAGCAAAAATGGGTTTTAAGACACTCGTTCATGAACAAAACAGTCTTCCCGGTATCACCAATAAATTTTTAGCGCGTTATGTGGACCGTGTCGCATTATCCTTCAAAGGATCCGGTCATCACTTCGGTAAAAACGAAACAAAGACGGTTCTGATCGGAAACCCACGCGCTTCTGAAGTAGCGGAGTTACAAATCAACCCAACGGAAGAGCGTCAACGTTTCGGTTTCGAGGAAGGGCGTCCACTCGTCGTCATTTATGGTGGTAGTCGTGGTGCGCCTGCCATCAATGAAGCAGTCGTCGACATGATGCCGAAAGTTGAACAAGCCGGATGGTCGCTCCTCTTCGTTACGGGTCAGATTCATTACGATACGATTGTTTCACGCGTTGGCTCAGTACCTGAACGCATTCAACTGCGTCCATTTGTATATGATTTACCGAACATCCTAAAAGCAAGTCAACTTGTCATTTCGCGTTCGGGAGCAAGTACATTAGCAGAACTGACGACGCTTGGGTTACCGAGTGTCCTCATTCCAAGTCCTTACGTGACGGAAAACCATCAAGAAGTCAATGCCTCATCGCTCGTCGAGACAGGTGCGAGTCTATTGATTCGTGAACAAGAACTGACAGGTGAACGGTTATTTGATGCATGTGAAAAAGCATTGGCGCAACAACAAAAGATGTCTGAAGCAGCACTTGCGCTTGGTATGCCGAATGCATCACGAGACTTAGTTGATGAATTGTTACGACTAACAGGACAAAAAAACTAAACTATTGCAGGAAAAGACCGATAGGGAAATGAACTGTTACGTATAGAGGAGGAATGAGACGTGAGGGAACGGAGAGCGGTCGAACGACCGCAAGAGGACAAGAACGTCCGCAGTCTCGAGGATAAGATACCTTATATCCGTGAACAACGTCGCAAAAAAGCTAACCGAAGACTCATTTATGTCCTGATTTTGATTGGTCTATTGGTCGGTGTCGTCTTTTATCTGCAGTCAAGCTATTCCCGGGTCGCTCGATTTGATGTTGATGGTAACATCAATGTGAAATCAGAGGATATTTTGCAAGCATCCGGGATCAAGGTGAAAGAGACACATGCCTTTAATGTGTCAGAGGAAGACGTTCTTGAACGGATTGAGAAGGTCCCAGGTATTCAAGAAGCAACGATGCAAAAGCAATTTTTGCACCAATATCGCGTGACGGTGACGGAAGAAAAAGAGATTGCCTATGCGAAAGATAAACCGGGAGACCGGATCGTCCTTGCGGATGGAACGATCATTCCCGGTAAGTCGAAGGAAGAATTGTTTGACGCTCCGATCCTGACTGGCTTCACCGATCAATCTCTAAATCGATTGACGAAGGAGCTTGTTAAAATCGAGCCGAAAGTACGGAGCCGGATATCCGAGATCGTCGCTAATGATAAGACTGACAAAGGTGGTCTGAAGTTGTTCATGACGGATGGGAATACGGTTTTGCTCAGTACTTCTGCCTTTTCCAATTCATTGAATGAATATGTAAAGGTCATTTCTGCCTTACCAAAAGGAAAGACAGGAACAATTACAATTGATGGTGGTATCTATTTCAAACCATATAAAGGGAAAAAATAGAAGATTCGTAAAGGGCTGACGAACAAAAAAACAAACATGTGTTTTCATTCGTCGACCTTTATTTGAATCGTCATCAAATCGTAATCTATTAGGACGCTAAGACGGGCAATAACTTCTTTTCGTAAGTATTTATATAGTGTAGACTTAAACGAGAAGAAGCCTGATCTATTCCTAGAATATAATTAGGAATAAAAAGGATTAGTATTATGAAAGTGGAGGTGTCACTCCCATGGAAACGAAAGGTACGATTGCCGCACTCGACATTGGGACATCGGAGGTGAAGCTCATCGTCGGTGAACTACTTGGTGGAACGCTGAACGTTCTTGCTGAAGGTTCTGCACCATCCGCGGGTGTTAAACGAGGTGTCATCGTTGACATCGATCAAACGGTACATGCCATTAAACAAGCGGTCACAGAAGTGGAACGTACACTTGGTGAACCAATTGGTGAAGTATATGTTGCTATTTCGGGCGAGCACATTCAAGTCAAGGATTGCCAGGGGATGACGTCAATCAAAGGTGAGGACAATGAAATCACGGATGATGATGTGAAAGATGTCTTGCATTCTGCGATGGTCATGCGAATTCCAAATGAACTCAGTGTAGTTGATGTCTTGCCGAAGACGTTTACGGTTGATCAGCAAACAGAAATCACTGATCCAAGAGGAATGATTGGTTATCGTCTCGAAGTAACAGGGAAGCTCATCATCGGAGCGAAGACGATCCTACATAGCATTAAACGTTCCATTGAACGGGCTGGTTTAGAGCTTGCTGGATATGTGCTGGAGAGTTTAGCGGTATCTAGAATCGCAGCATCGATTGATGAACTAGAACTCGGTGTTGGGATCATCGATATCGGACATGAGACGACGACGCTTTCCATCTATGAAAAGAACGATCTCGTCTACTCGACGACGTTGCCTTACGGTGGAGATCATCTGACACGTGATTTGACGTACAAGATGAACTGCAAATACCAAGATGCGAAACTCGCTAAAGAAGAATACGGCGTTGCACTCGAAGCACTCGGTGATCCGGAGGAGAAAGTCTCATACGTCACGATCAACGGGGAACATCGTTTCGAACCACAATCAGAGATCGGATTCGTTTTAGAAGCGCGACTTGAGGAAATCTTCGAGATGATTCAAAAACGAATGACGCAAGCGGGATACGCTCACATGAATAGCGGCTTGATCTTATGTGGTGGAAGTTCTTCACTACCTGGCATCGATCAGCTCGGAAAACGGATTTTCAAGCAGAGCGTCAATGTTTATCAGCCTGCTAGTCTTGGTATTCGTCATCCGAAGTATGCCGTTGCAGCTGGTATGTTACGTTATGTACTCTCAAGAAGCGCCGTATCGAAATCAGGTTTCGACCGGGCAGAAGAGAAAGAAGTCGTAGCATCCGGACGTGAGCAGGATGCACTGCTCATGAACGAACAGGCATCACCTGCTCGTGAAGAACGACCAACGCGTGAACAGCCTCCAAAAGAGAAAAAGTCATTCAGTAGTTTCTTTGAGAAATTCTTTGGTTAATGCCTACAAAAAAATCCAATGAGTAAAAAATATTAGGGGGCCCTTTTTATGTTGCATTTTGATGAAATGATGGACCAAGTAGCAAAAATCAAGGTCATCGGTGTAGGCGGTGGCGGTTCGAACGCCGTCAACCGAATGATTGAACACGGTGTCCAAGGCGTAGAGTTCATCGCTGTAAACACAGACGCTCAGGCATTGAACATGTCACAAGCTGACGTGAAATTACAACTCGGCGCAAAATTGACACGTGGTCTCGGTGCGGGTGCAAATCCGGAAATCGGTAAAAAAGCGGCAGAAGAGAGCCGTGAACAATTAACAGAAATCCTTTCAGGAGCTGACATGGTCTTCGTCACAGCCGGTATGGGTGGCGGAACTGGAACAGGAGCTGCTCCAGTCATCGCTGAGATTTCAAAAGAAATCGGCGCATTGACAGTCGGTGTCGTGACAAAGCCATTCATGTTCGAAGGACGTAAACGGATGCAACATGCTGTTTCTGGTGTCCAGAACTTCAAAGAAAAAGTCGATACGTTGATCGTCATCCCGAATGATAAGTTGCTTGAAATCGTCGATCGGAACACACCGATGCTTGAAGCGTTCAAAGAAGCGGATAACGTCTTACGTCAAGGTGTACAGGGTATCACGGACTTGATTGCCGTTCCTGGTCTAATCAACCTCGACTTCGCCGATGTGAAGACGATCATGACTGAAAAAGGTTCTGCTTTGATGGGTGTAGGTGTCGCAACAGGTGAACATCGCGCGACGGAAGCCGCTAAAAAAGCGATTTCAAGTCCATTGCTTGAAACATCAATCGAAGGCGCGAAAGGTGTTCTAATGAACATCACGGGTAGTGCGAACCTCAGCTTGTATGAAGTAACGGAAGCCGCACAGATCGTTCAAAGTGCAGCAGATGAGGAAGTTAACTTGATCTTCGGTTCGGTCATCAATGATAACCTAGAAGATGAAATCATCGTCACAGTCATCGCGACAGAATTCGAAAACGAACCACTCGACTTCGAAATTCCATCCGCACAAGAGATGATGAAAAACCTATTGAAGAAAAAACAAGCGACTCCACCACCAACAGAGGAGTCTAAACCACAAGTCGAAGAGACGCCTGTCAGCTCAAATCCTGAACCAGCTAAAGCGCCAGATGTCGAAGAAACGATGGACATCCCATCTTTCCTTCGCCGGAATAATCGTTGATCGATGTTCCAGTGACACGACTGCTAAACCAAGAGGTGTCGCGAAAGCGGCGCCTCTTTTTTTAAAATCGAAGGAGGCATCAACATGTTTGGACAATGGATCAAATGGGATACACCAACAGGTACCGTACGTGCCGCCTTTACGACGAAGTTTGCAGCACCACATGGAAACGGTAACTTAGGATTACATGTCAACGATGATCGTGACGGCGTCATCCAGAACCGACAAGTCATTGCTCGACAGCTTGATCTATCTCTTGAGAACTCAATTTGGGCGCAGCAAATCCATGGGAATCACGTTGAACAGGTGACGACACTTGACTCCGGACGCGGCGCTCTGGATTACGAAACAGCGATTCCGGGTACAGATGGATTGGTGACGACTGATTCGAATGTCTTACTGATGATGCTCTTCGCTGATTGTGTTCCGCTTGTCTTCTGTGATCCGACGACAGGAATCATCGCGAATACGCACGCCGGATGGCGGGGGACTGTTGGCAATATCGTTGAAGAGACAGTCAAACAAATGGAGCGTGCAGGTGCGAGTCGCTCATCGATTCAGATGGTCATTGGTCCATCGATTCGTGATTGTTGTTACGAAGTCGATCAACCCGTCATCGATGCGATCGACGCACTTGAACTCGATGAGTCTTCTTACATACGCAAGGAAGATGGAAAAGCGATGTTATCGCTACAAAAAACAAATGCTGCGCTTGCTGAGCGTTGTGGAGTGGGTGATGTCCTTGACTCAGGTCTATGTACACATTGTCAGGCGGAAGATTACTTCTCTTATCGCCACGGCGACCACGGCGGTCGGTTCGCGAGTTTGATCGTAAAGGAGTCATTGGATGTCAATTCTTGAAAATGTACAAGAGGTTACACGACGGATAAAACAAGCGAGTGAAAAGAGTTCATCCAAAAAGCAGGTACAGTTGATTGGCGTGACGAAATCAGTCTCAAGTCAAGTTGCTTCTGAATTATTAGAGGCCGGTGTAACGCATCTTGGAGAAAATCGTCCGGATGGACTGCTCGAAAAACAAGCAGAACTTGGACGTACAGCCTGTACATGGCACTTCATCGGCACGTTACAGACGCGTAAAGTTCGTCAGATCATCGATGCCATTGATGTGCTGCATTCGCTCGATCGTCTTCATTTGGCAGAAGAGATCAATAAACGAACGAACCGAATCATTGATTGTTTCATTCAAGTCAATATCTCGGGAGAAGAATCGAAGCAAGGTATTGCACCGGAGGATGTACCGTCGTTCTTACACGAAATCGGTCAGTATCCCGCGATTCGTGTCATCGGACTGATGACGATGGCACCGTTGACGGAAGACACGACGCGTATACGTGAGGTATTCCGGTCATTAAAAACATTGCAAGAAGAGGTCAAGGCAAAAAAATTGTCGTATGCTCCATGTACAGAGTTATCCATGGGGATGTCATCGGATTTTGAGATTGCCATCGAAGAAGGGGCGACGTTCGTCCGAGTCGGGACGACGCTCGTTCACACCTAAACGAGAAGAAGGGAGAATGGATATGGGTTTCAAATCAAAAATGCAAAATCTATTTCTCGGCAACAGCGATGATTTAGATGAACTCGAATATGAAAATGATGCTACAATAAATAAAGGTAGAGGTGCTTCACAACAAGAGTACGAAGAGTATTACGAGGAATCTACCCCAAGTGTTACTCAAAAGGAGGACAGCGTGAGACAATCGAATATCGTGCCGCTACATGCGACGAAAAAAACGAAATCGCAGGTCATCTTGAGTGAACCACGTGTCTTTAACGAAGCCCAAGAGATTGGGGAACATCTTCGTCAGAACCGTGCTGTCATCGTCAATATGCAACGTATGTCAAAAGATCAATCACGACAGATGATCAACTTCTTATCTGGTGTCGTTTTCGCTCTCGATGGAACGATCACGACGATCAGTCAGAATACCCTCCTCTGTGTTCCAAACAATGTCGAGTTGGCTGGTAGCATCTCGAATCTTCTAGGAGAAGATGATATTAATCATAAGGGGTGGTAAGTATGGATTCACAAGTGATGTACGCGATTGGTCGTACATTAAGTACGTTATTACAATATTATAGTTATGTCATGATTGTGTACATTCTGCTATCTTGGTTCCCGAATGCCCGTGATTCGAAATTCGGACAAGTGCTCGCGATGTTGGTCGAGCCATTCCTAGCACCCTTCCGTCGTATTATCCCGCCTATCGGAGGCATGCTAGATATCTCGCCGATTGTTGCCTTTCTCGTCTTGAACTTGGCACAATCCGGTATCCGAGCTATCTTCTTCGTATGAGTGTATATGATCATTATCGTGGAAGCGAGCGGGAATTCGTCGATTCGGTCTTGAACTGGATTGATCACGTGGAAGCGACGTATACGTTTAAATTAACGGATTTTCTAGACCCTCGTGAACAGCAAATTACACAAGAACTCGTCGGTTCGAAATGCGCCCTCTTTTTTGAGGGCGGTTTCGAAGGCGCCGAACGTAAACGAGCAATCCTCGCACCAGACTATTATGAATACAACGCGGATGACTTTGACATTTCCATTTATCGCATTCATTATCCTACTAAATTCGTTGAACTATCTCATCGTCAAGTCACCGGTACATTATTGAACGTCGGATTGAAGCGTGCCAAGTTCGGCGACGTCATCATCCAGGATCAAGTGCAATTTGCTGTCGCGGACGAAGTTGCGACATATATCGAAGCAAACGTCGAACGCGCAGGTAAGACGAAGATTCGTCTTTCGCGCGTAGACGCAGAAGATCGCTTGAAAGTGAAGGAACAAGAGTGGGAAGAGACGCTCGGGTTCGTCAGCTCACTTCGGTTCGATACGGTCGTCAGTGAAATTCTCGGCTTCTCCCGTCAAAAGGCACAGACGCTCATTAAACAGGGTGAAAGTAAAGTGAATTATAAGGTAGTCGATGACGTGAGTTTCATGCTTGAAGAAGGGGATCTGCTTTCCTTACGTGGAACGGGACGCGTTAAACTGATTGCGATTCTCGGATCAACGAAACGGGATCGAATCAAACTACAATACGGTATTTTAAAAGGATAAAAAAATGCGGAGGAGGAATTCATCATGCCATTAACGCCACTCGATATTCATAATAAGGAGTTCACACGAAAGTTTCGCGGCTATGACGAGGATGAAGTGAACGAATTCCTAGATCAGGTCATCAAGGATTTTGAGTTGTTGTTACGTGAGAACCGTCAACAACAGGAAGTCATCCAAAACATGCAAGCGCGTGTCGATTACTTTAGTTCGATGGAAGAAACATTGAATAAATCGATTATTGTCGCACAGGAAGCGGCAGAAGAAGTGAAAGCGAATGCTTCAAAAGAAGCAAGCTTGATCTTGAAACAGGCAGAACGCGAAGCAGAGCAATTGCAAGATGCGGCACAACGCCGGGCACAACGGACGGACTTCGAAGTGGAACAGATGCGTAAGAAAATCGAGCTCTATCGCAATCGCTTCAAAGTGTTGATCGATGCTCAAATGGAATTATTGACGAGCCACGACTGGGATGCATTTGATTTCTCTTCTCGTGGAGCGCTTGACGATGTTCCAGCAGTTGCGTATAATGACGACGATGTCGTATAAATAAAATCAATGATAAGGACACGTCGCATCTTGGACAGTTGACAGCGAATCGGGAAATGGTGGAAGCCCGAGCAACGAAAGAGATGGGATATCCCCTTAGAGTGTATGACTGAACGTTCTCCGAACAGTAAGTCATGCCGGTTCACTCCCGTTAGCGAGTTCTTAAGCGGTCCTGCGTCGTCGAACAGACGAGCAGGATTAGTAGGGTGGTACCGCGAGTTCAGCCAAGCTCGTCCCTATCTCAGGGATGAGCTTGGCTTTTTTTGTACTTTTAAAGCGAAAGGTGAGAGATGGTCAGATGGATTACAAAGAAACCTTATTGATGATGAAAACGGAGTTTTTAATGCGAGGCAACTTGCCAAAACGTGAGCCGGATATGCAAGCACGATGGGAAGAGATGAATCTCTATGCTGCGGTCCAAGAAAAGAATGCTGGAAAACCGACGTTCATCCTTCACGATGGTCCTCCTTATGCGAACGGTGACATCCACATGGGTCACGGATTAAACAAAGTCTTAAAAGACATCATCGTCCGTTACAAATCGATGAATGGCTTCCAGTCCCCTTACGTACCAGGTTGGGACACACATGGCTTGCCTATCGAGACAGCACTTCAAAAAGCAGGTGTTGACCGCAAATCGATGACGGTCGCGGAATTCCGTGAGTTATGTGCGAAATATGCGCTCGAACAAGTCGATCACCAACGTGATCAATTCAAACGTCTCGGTGTTCTCGGTGACTATGACAATCCATATATCACGCTTCAACCAGAATTTGAAGCAGCTCAAATTCGTTTGTTCGGGGACATGGCGAACAAAGGCTATATCTATAAAGGGAAAAAGCCGGTCTATTGGTCACCGTCTTCTGAATCAGCACTAGCTGAAGCAGAAATCGAATATCAAGACAAACGGTCAGCTGCGATCTATGTCGCATTCCAAGTCATGGATGGAAAAAACATCCTTGAGCCGACGGATCATTTCGTCATCTGGACGACCACTCCATGGACGATCCCAGCGAACCTTGGAATCTCTGTCAGTGCGGAATTGACATATGCGCGGATCGAGTATCAAGGAAAAGGATATATCGTAGCGGAAACACTTGTTCCAGAAGTCATCGAAGCGCTCGGATGGGAAGATGCGACAATTGGACGTGTCTTCAACGGTGCGGACTTCGAGTACGTGAAAGCGAAACATCCGCTTTATGACCGTGAATCACTCGTCATGCTTGGCGACCACGTTACAGCTGAAGCGACGGGTGTCGTTCATACAGCTCCAGGACACGGGGAAGATGACTTCCGTATTGGTCAAGCATACGGGCTTGACGTTCTCTGCCCAGTTGACGATAAAGGTGTCATGACGGCAGAAGCTCCTGGATTCGAAGGCATGTTCTATGAAGATGCGAACAAAGAAATCGGTCTCGCACTCGAAGAAGCAGGCGCTCTCTTAAAACTGTCATTCATCAAACACTCGTATCCACACGACTGGCGGACGAAAAAACCGGTCATCTTCCGGGCAACGCCACAGTGGTTCGCTTCAATCAAAGACTTCCGTGCGGAAATCCTTGATGAGATCAAAGGCGTCCAGTGGGTACCAGAGTGGGGTGAAACACGTCTCCACAACATGTTCAAAGACCGCGGCGACTGGGTCATCTCCCGTCAACGTGCTTGGGGCGTTCCACTTCCAATCTTCTACGCTGAAGATGGAACGGAAATCGTCACACCAGAAACGATTGATCATATCGCGAATCTATTTGCAACTCACGGATCAAATGTCTGGTATGAGCGCGAAGCAGTCGACTTGCTTCCTGAAGGATTCACACATCCAGCAAGTCCGAACGGTATCTTCAAAAAAGAAACGGACATCATGGATGTCTGGTTCGATTCTGGTTCATCACATGCCGGTGTCCTTGCGACACGTCCTGAATTGACGCGTCCAGCGGATCTCTATCTTGAAGGTTCTGACCAATACCGCGGTTGGTTTAACTCGTCGCTATCGACAGCCGTCGCAACGACTGGGAAAGCACCATACAAAGCGGTCGTCAGTCACGGATTCGTTCTGGATGGTCAAGGTCGCAAGATGTCGAAATCGATTGGTAACACGATTGCACCAATCCAAGTCATGCAACAATTCGGAGCAGAGATCCTTCGTTTGTGGGTGGCATCTGTCGATTATCAAGCTGATGTTCGGGCATCGATGGATAACTTCAAACAAGTCTCAGAATCATATCGTAAAATCCGGAACACGGTTCGTTTCCTTCTCGGAAACTTGGATCAATTCGATCCTGCGACGCACCGAGTCGCATTTGAAGACTTACCAGAGTCAGACCGTTTCATGCGTACGAAACTGGACCAACTTGTTGGAAAAGTAAAAGCGGCTTATGATGCGTACGACTTCATGTCGGTCTATCAATTGCTCCACAACTTCTGTGTCCTTGATTTGTCGTCGTTCTACCTCGATTACACGAAAGATATCCTGTATATCGAAAAAGCAGACGCGACATCGCGTCGTGCGGTTCAGACGGTCATGTATGATACAGTCGTCGCCTTGTTGCAATTGATGGCACCTGTCTTGCCACACACGGCAGACGAAGCATGGGAATTCGTACCAGCTGTTGAGACGAAGAGCATCTTCTTGACGGACCTTCCAGAAACGGTCGAAGTCTCAGAAGAAGGACTTGCTCTCATCGAGAAATGGAACGCGTTCCTGACGTTCCGTGATGATGTCTTAAAAGCACTCGAGGAAGCACGCGTCGAGAAACTCGTCGGTAAGACACTTGAAGCAAAACTCTTGCTTGCACCGAAGGAAGAAACAAAAGCATTGCTTAAAACGATTGATCATCTTGAGCAGTTGCTCCAAGTCTCACAACTCGAATTCGTGGATACAACGGATAAGATGTATGAGACGACCGGTATTACAGTTCAAAAAGCTGACGGTGAAAAATGTGAACGTTGTTGGACATATTCGACAGAACTCGGACAAGATCCGGCTCATCCGACGCTTTGCCCACGTTGTACTGAAGTCGTCAATTCTTTATAATGATACAAAGGGAGGGGCGACTGCGACTTCGCAGGACGTCCCTCATTATTTTTGGATGCGGAGGACAATAGGATGTGGCTTTACTTAGGGATTGCTGCTTTACTCGTTGGAATCGACCAGTTGACGAAATGGATCGTCGTTCAAAATATGACGATCGGTCAAGCGATCACAGTCATTCCGGATTTCTTTTATCTCAACTCGTATCGGAACCGTGGCGCTGCATGGGGAATGCTCGAAGGTAAATTCGGCTTCTTCTTCTTCGTCACGATTATCGTCGTCATTGGATTGATTTACTTCCTCTACAAGGAAGGCACGAAAAATAAGGTATTTGCTTGGAGTATCTCGCTACTACTTAGTGGTGCGATCGGAAATTTCATTGATCGAATGGTTCGAGGAGAAGTCGTTGATTTCTTCCACTTCTTCCCGTTCGGCTATAATTTCCCGATCTTTAATGTCGCAGACGTCTGTTTGACGTTTGGTGTCATCACGATGCTGATTAGCGTCATGTTCGAAGAACGGTTGACTAAGAAAGGAACGATGGATAAATGAATGAAGTAGAAACATGGTCCGTACAAGCGGATGGAGCGACAGGGCGCATTGATAAGTGGCTCGCAGATCAAAATGAATGGTCGCGTTCGCAAGTACAGGAATGGTTAAAAGCGGGACGCGTCGAAGTCGATGGTCGTGTCGTTAAACCAAACTATAAATTATCGGGAACAGAATCGATTGCCGTTCATATCCCGGAAGCGGTAGAACTTGAGATTTTACCAGAAGATATCCCGCTTGAGGTCGTCTACGAGGACTCAGATGTCATTGTCGTCAACAAACCAAAAGGAATGGTCGTCCACCCAGCGGCAGGTCATGTCTCAGGGACCCTCGTCAATGCCTTATTACATCATTGTCAAGATCTCTCGGGCATTAATGGTGTCAAACGTCCAGGAATCGTTCACCGAATCGATAAGGACACGTCTGGTCTGTTGATGGTTGCTAAGAACGACTTAGCGCATGAATCACTCGCGCATCAGTTGAAAGAGAAAACGACGGAACGTCTCTACATTGCGCTCGTACACGGTGAGATTCCGCACGAGCTCGGAACGATTGAAGCACCGATCGGACGCGATAAGAACGATCGTCAACGGATGACGGTAACGGATAAGAATTCAAAAACTGCCGTAACCCATTTCCGTGTTCTCGATCGGTACGAAGGGTTTACAGTCGTGGAATGTAAACTCGAAACAGGGCGAACACACCAAATCCGTGTCCACATGCGTTATATCGGTTTCCCGCTTGCCGGTGACCCGAAATATGGTCCACGTAAGACGATGAAAATGAATGGTCAAGCCTTGCATGCTGCGGTTCTCGGCTTCGAACATCCACGGACAGGCGAATGGATGCGTTTTGAAGCACCACTCCCAGAAGAGATGACATTCGAGATTGGTCAACTGAAAAAACTTGAATTAGAGTCTTGACGTTTTTCTAATAAAACGGTAGAGTATCACCTAGAGAGCGATGCGAGACATCCTCTACTGACACTTCGGTCGTCCGAGCGATGATCCTACCAAACTAGTATCACCTTTAATCGAGTCCGGAGAGGCTGCGAAAGGGAGAACCTACCACAAACGTGCGTAGGCATGCATACAAGACGTATGCCATGATTCTGTCTTCGATGACCTTCTGCGGATTTCCGCAGAAGGTCTTTTGTATGAAAGGAGAAACTATGAAACCAGCCGTCATCTTAGATGAAGCCGCGATTGGACGCGCACTGACACGGATCGCCCATGAAATCATCGAACGTAACAAAGGCATTGCTGATTTAATGATCGTCGGAATCAAGACGCGTGGCGAGACACTCGCGCGCCGCCTTGCGAAGCGGATCGAACAGATCGAAGGAAAGCCGGTCTTACTCGGTGTCGTCGACATCTCAATGTACCGAGATGACTTGTCAAAGCGAAGTTTAGAGCCAGAAATAAAAGGATCTGATCTACCGGAAGACATTACCGGAAAAATCGTCGTCCTCGTTGACGATGTGCTCTACACAGGACGCACCGTCCGCGCCGCGATGGACGCACTCGTCGACCACGGAAGACCGAGTATGATTCAACTCGCTGTCCTCGTCGATCGTGGGCATCGAGAGTTACCGATCCGTCCAGATTTCATCGGCAAGAACGTTCCGACGTCACGTGACGAGCAAGTCGTCGTCGCGCTCGCTGAAGTCGACGAAGCCGATCAAGTATTCATTAAACGCTAAAAATCAAAACCTTTAAGGTGGTCCAGAGAGACCAGAAAGGGAGTCATCCATATGGCAAAACATGCCGCAGTACTTGATGTACAAGAAGTACCTACTCACCCTCTAAATTGGCTGATGCTCAGCCTACAACACGTCTTCGCGATGTTTGGTGCGACCGTGCTCGTCCCACTCTTAACGGGACTCAACACATCGGTTGCACTCGTCGCAAGCGGAGTCGGCACACTGATTTTCCTCGCCGTCACTCGCTTCAAAGTACCCACATATCTTGGTTCTAGTTTTGCCTACATCGCCCCGATCATCGCCGTCAGTGAACGGTGGGGTGTCGAGGACGCCTTAATCGGCGGAATGGTCGCTGGACTCGTCTACGGACTTGTCTCACTTCTCATCCGTTACACGGGGGCTGCTTGGTTGCTTCGCTTACTCCCGCCTGTTGTCATCGGTCCGGTCATCATGGTTATCGGGTTATCGCTTGCCCCGACCGCTGTCAACATGGCGATGAACGGAGCGGACGGTAAGTACAACGGACTTTACTTCCTCGTCGCGATGGTCACGCTCGGTGTCACACTTCTCGCAATGACGTATTTAAAAGGAATGTGGAGCACGATTCCGATCCTGTTCGGAATCACGGTCGGTTATCTCGTTGCGGCATCGGTCGGAATCATTGACTTCAAACCACTTCAACAGGCAACGTTCTTCCACGTGCCGGACTTCACGATTCCGTTCTTGAATTACACACCATCATGGAATACAGCTGCCTTGCTTCTGATCGTTCCCGTGACGCTCGTCACACTGACGGAGCACATCGGCGAACAAAAAGTGACATCACGGATCATTGGGCGCGAGACGCTCCTTGATCCAGGGATGCACCGGACAGTACTTGGCGACGGAATCGCGAAGACAGTCGCTTCGATGCTTGGGGGACCACCGGTTACGACGTACGGTGAGAACAACGGCGTCATGTCGATCACACGGGTCTACAGTGTCTTCGTCCTAGGTGGGGCAGCGGTTCTTGCTATCAGCTTCGGATTCTTCGGATATGTCGAAGGATTCATCAAGACGATTCCTACACCAGTCATGGGTGGCATCAGTATTCTCTTATTCGGAGTCATCGCGTCAAACGGTCTCCGGACACTGACGGAAAGTAAGATCGACCTTGCTGATAAACGGAACTTGACGATCACAGCCGTCATTCTTGTCACGGGAATCGGAGGGGCCGCCTTGAAAATCGGGAACTTCTCCCTCGAAGGTATGGCATTGGCGACGATTCTTGGGATCATCCTGAATCTGATCCTTCCGAAAACGACGGAACAGGTCGAAGAAACAGCTGAAACAACGGAAAACTCTACAACTCAATCTGTAGCGAACAACTTTTAAGACGTTCCGAGAGAACGATAAAGTGAAGGCCATGAAAAGATGCAGGGACTCCTCTGTCTTCTTTCGGCGCACCTTCACTTAGAAGGTGCGCCTTTTTCATGACCTGAAGGAGTGAAATACATGAAAACGATCTTGCAAACCCGACATTTCGTCAATTTAGAAAGCTTATCCATAACGGAGATCAATTCGTTGATTGAACGTAGTCTCGCTTTTAAACAAGGCGAACCGGCACCAGACTTTTCCGACAAGACACTCGTCAATCTGTTTTTTGAAAACTCGACGCGGACACGCTCTTCCTTTGAAATGGCAGAGCATCGCTTGAACATGCATCTACTGCCGTTTGAAACAGCGACGTCATCCGTGCAAAAAGGGGAGACGTTACACGATACGTGCAAAACACTCGAAGCGATTGGCGCCGATGGATTGGTCATTCGTCACGGTGACACCGGTTATTATGAAGAATTGATTCAGACACTCGATATTCCGATCATCAATGCAGGAGACGGGAGCGGACAGCATCCATCGCAGTCCTTGCTTGATTTGATGACGATGGTCGAGACGTTTGGAACGATTGTAGGAAAAGTAGTCGTCATCTGTGGGGATTTACAACATAGTCGTGTCGCTCGGTCGAATGCCGATATCTTAAAACGACTTGGCGCCATCGTCTATGGATCAGGGCCACGCGAATGGTATGACGAAGCGATGGGAATACCGTATCTTTCAATGGACGAAGCAGTTGAACAGTGTGACATCTTGATGTTGCTTCGAGTCCAGCACGAACGGCATGACGGAACGACACGGTTTGATCCAGATGTCTATCACGTCACACATGGATTGACGCATGAGCGGATGAATCGACTGAAACCTTCAGCGATCGTCCTACATCCGGCACCGGTCAATCGCGGAGTCGAGATTGCCGACGAACTCGTCGAACACCCGCAATCGCGGATTTTTGAACAGATGAAAAATGGTGTCTTTGCGCGAATGGCGATTCTGGAATGGTGCTTTTCGATGAAAACAATCAAAGGAGACGATGCAGATGACAACACGAATTGAAAATGCGAGATGGTACGAGGCTGGACAAGTTCGAACAGGGGATATTCGAATCGAAGCTGGAAAAATCACGGACTTAGCAGCAATACCGCAAGTTGGGGAAACGGTCATCGATGCTTCCGGATTATTCGTTGCACCAGGATTCGTCGACATCCATGTCCACCTGCGGGAACCGGGCGGCGAACATAAGGAGACAATTGCGACAGGTACGGCAGCTGCGGCAGCTGGTGGATTTACGACGATTTGTCCGATGCCGAATACGCGTCCCGTACCGGACGATCGTCAAACACTTGATGCATTGTTCCAAAAGATTGAAGAGACGGCATCTGTCCGGGTTTTGCCTTACGCGGCGATTTCAAAAAATCAACTCGGACAAGAACTCGTCGCGTTCGATCAATTAACGGATGCCGTGGCATTCACGGATGATGGTGTCGGGATCCAGACGGCAGCCGTCATGCGAACGGCAATGCAACAAGCAGCACGGCTCGGGAAGACGATTGTTGCCCACTGCGAAGATGATTCGTTAAAAGCAGGATGTGTGCACGAAGGAAACTACAGTCGACGGGAAGGGTTGCAAGGTATTCCATCGCTTGCTGAGAGTATCCACATCGCACGTGATGTCCTGATTGCAGAAGAAACCGGCTGTCATTATCACGTCTGTCATGTCTCGACGAAAGAATCCGTTCGCGTCATTCGTGACGCCAAACGAGCAGGGATCCGAGTGACAGCAGAAGTCACACCGCACCATCTTGTATTGATCGATGAAGACATATCGAATCAGGATCCGAACTTTAAAATGAATCCACCACTGCGGAGTGAGGCAGATCGCCAAGCATTGCTCGAAGGATTAGCAGACGGAACGATTGATTGCATCGCAACGGATCATGCTCCTCATGCAGCAGAAGAGAAGGCACTCGGTATCGAACGCGCCCCGTTTGGCATTACAGGATTCGAGACAGCATTCCCGCTCCTCTATACGAAGCTTGTCGCTGAAGACAAGATGACACTTGAGACACTGATTCGGAATTTGACGGACAAGGCAGCAGCGATTTTTGAACTACCTTACGGCAAACTCGAAGTGGGAGCGGAAGCAGACTTAGTCCTGCTTGATCTAGAGACGGAGCGGACGGTTTCACCGGAACGGTTCCGTTCAAAAGGTAAGAACACACCGTTCGCAGGAGAACGGTTAAAAGGATTCCCGGTCATGACGCTCGTCAAGGGAGAAATCGTATTCAAGGAGGACATAGCACATGCGTAAACGGACACTGGTGTTAGAGGATGGTATGACGTTTGAAGGAACGGCGTTTGGATCGGACACGACAACAACAGGAGAGGTCGTCTTCCAAACCGGAATGACTGGTTATCAAGAGATGCTATCGGATCCATCTTACTGTGATCAGATGATCGTGCTGACGAATCCGTTGATCGGCAATTACGGAGTCAATCGAGAAGACTATGAAACGACGCGTCCACTCGCTAAAGCATTGATTGTCCGCGAACATTGCCAAACACCGTCGAACTTCCGCAGTGAGATGTCGCTCGATGCAGCTCTTCGAGATCTTGATATTCCAGGATTAAGTGGAATCGATACGCGACAGTTAACACGACATATCCGCTCGAAAGGCGTCATGCGCGGCCGACTCGTTGATGGAGAGTTCGACCTAGAAGAGGAATTAAGCCACCTGCAAGATGCACCAATCGAGACGGATCAAGTCAAACGTGCTTCAACGGAACGGGCGTATATCATCCCAGGAGCTGGACCACGAATCGTTCTCGTCGACTTCGGAGCGAAGCTCGGAATCGTCCGCGAACTTGTCAAACGCGGCTGTGAAGTTGTCGTCGTACCATACGACGTGAGCGCAACGGAAGTCTTACGCTATCGTCCAGACGGTGTGATGCTGTCGAACGGACCAGGGAACCCAAAGGATGTCCCGACAGCGATTCCGCTGATTCAAGAATTGACAGGGAAAGTCGTCATCTTCGGAATTTGCCTTGGGCACCAGTTGATTGCACTAGCACATGGCGCGGATACGTTCAAACTGCCCTTCGGTCACCGGGGTGCGAATCATCCCGTCCAAGATATCCGGACAGGTCGCGTCGACATCACGTCGCAAAACCATGGATATGCCGTCGATGAACAATCATTGCAACATACAGTGCTTGAAGTAACGCATCTCGCAATCAACGATGGAACGGTCGAAGGCATCCGTCATACGTCAGCATCCGTCTTCTCCGTCCAGTATCATCCGGAAGCATCACCCGGTCCAATGGATGCGAACGGTCTATTCCAACAGTTTTTAGAAGAAATCACGAAACAACAGGAGGTCTCTCATGCCTAAACGTCAAGATATCCAGAAGATTCTCGTTATCGGGTCCGGTCCAATCGTAATCGGACAAGCCGCTGAATTCGACTACGCAGGAACACAAGCGTGTCAAGCCTTAAAGGAAGAAGGATATGAAGTCATCCTCGTCAACTCGAATCCAGCGACAATCATGACAGATCCAACAGTTGCTGATCGTGTCTACATCGAGCCTCTTCAAGCAGAGTTCGTTTCGCGGATCATCCGGAAGGAACGACCAGACGCCTTACTTGCGACACTTGGCGGTCAGACGGGTCTGAACTTGGCTGTTGAACTAGATCGTCTTGGTGTCCTAGCTGAATACAATGTCGAGTTGCTCGGAACGAAATTATCAGCAATCGAAGAGGCAGAAGATCGTGATTTGTTCCGTCAACTGATGTTTAGACGCGGACATGGCGTACCGGATAGTGAAATCGTGCATTCGCTCGAAGAAGCACAACAATTCCGACAACAGATTGGTCTACCAATCATCATCCGTCCAGCATATACACTCGGAGGAACGGGTGGTGGAATCGCCCATACACCGGAAGAGTTCACGCGAATCGTCGAAGGGGGACTCAAGGCAAGTCCGGCAACACAAGTACTCCTTGAAAAATCAATTGCTGGGATGAAAGAGGTCGAATTTGAAGTCATGCGTGATGCAACGAACCAAGCCATCATCGTCTGTGCGATGGAAAACTTCGATCCGGTCGGTGTTCATACCGGAGACTCGATCGTCTTTGCTCCGACGCAAACGTTATCGGATCGCGATTATCAACTGCTACGTAACGTCTCGCTCGATATCATTCGCGCACTCGGTATCGAAGGTGGATGTAACATCCAGTTCGCGCTGGATCCGACGAGCTTTGACTACTATGTCATCGAAGTCAATCCACGTGTTTCCCGCTCGTCCGCACTTGCTTCAAAAGCGACCGGTTATCCGATCGCAAAACTTGCTGCAAAGATTGCCGTCGGGTATGCCTTATCTGAATTAAAGAACCCGATCACCGAGACGAGCTTTGCTTCGTTCGAACCGGCACTCGATTATGTTGTCGCCAAAATTCCGCGCTGGCCGTTCGATAAATTCGAAACGGCAGATCGGACGCTCGGGACACAGATGAAGGCGACCGGTGAGGTTATGGCAATGGGGCGGACGATGGAAGAGGCATTACTGAAAGCCGTTCGTTCGCTTGAAATCGGTACAGCGGATTTGTACATGCCACGCTTCATCGAAATGGCAGATGATGCTTTGCAACAAGCGATTCGCCAGGCGACAGATGATCGACTTTTCGCCTTATACGCTGGTTTTGTCCGCGGCTATAGCGTCGAACAGATTCATGCTTGGACGGCAATTGATCGCTTATTCCTCGAAAAGCTACAGCACATTTGGCAACTTGAGCAATCGGTCGCTACCGGTTTGACACCTGAACTGCTACTTCATGTGAAGCGGTATGGATTCAGTGACCCAATGCTCGCCCGGATCACAGGACAAACGGAAACAGAGATTCGCCGGATGCGTGAAGCGCAAGCGATTCATCCAGTGTATAAAATGGTCGATACGTGTGCGGCAGAGTTCGCTTCTGATACACCGTACTACTATGGAACATACGAACGCGAAAATGAGGCAATCGCGACGAATCGTTCTTCGATCCTCGTCTTAGGATCGGGTCCGATCCGGATTGGTCAAGGAGTCGAGTTCGACTATGCGACAGTCCATTCGATTCAAGCGATTCGTCAAGCTGGCTATGAAGCAATTATCGTCAACAACAATCCGGAAACCGTGTCGACCGACTTCTCGATTTCCGATCGACTCTACTTTGAACCATTAACGACGGAGGATGTCCTCGAAGTCATCCGAAATGAACGTCCGCTCGGTGTCATCGTCCAGTTCGGTGGCCAGACAGCAATCAACTTAGCTGAGTCATTAGCAGCAGAAGGTGTAAAAATCCTCGGGACATCTCTTGAGGATTTAGACCGGGCAGAGGACCGAAAACAGTTCGAAGCAGCGTTGACGGCGCTCGACATTCCACAGCCACCAGGTAAAACGGCCGTCACGGTCGAAGAAGCGGTCACGGCAGCAGCGTCACTCGGTTACCCGGTCCTCGTTCGTCCATCGTATGTCCTCGGCGGTCGGGCAATGGAAATCGTCTATGCACAAGAAGAACTGGAACATTACATGAAACACGCGGTCATCGCCTCACCGGAACGACCGGTCCTCGTCGACCGTTACCTGACAGGAATCGAACTCGAAGTCGACGCGATCTGTGATGGAACAGATGTCGTCATTCCAGGCATCATGGAGCATATCGAACGTGCCGGTGTTCACTCAGGTGACTCGATTGGAGTTTATCCGCCACAACGTGTCTCCCAAGACATCAAGGACCGGATCGTCGACTACACGACACGAATCGCCAAAGCATTCGGCATCAAAGGATTGCTCAACATCCAGTTCGTCTATGCGGACGGCGCACTCTATGTTCTTGAAGTCAATCCGCGTGCCAGCCGGACGGTGCCATTCATCTCGAAAGTGACGGGACTTCCGGTCGCGCGGCTCGCGACGGACATCATTCTCGGTGAAACGCTCGCTTCTTACGGGTTAACAAGTGGTGTCCTACCGGAAGAATCGCTCGTCTCGGTCAAAGTACCGGTCTTCTCGTTTGCGAAGCTTAAAGAAGTCGACCCGACGCTCGGACCGGAAATGAAATCGACCGGAGAAGTCATCGGAACAGACCGAACACTTGAAAAAGCACTCTACAAAGGATTGCTTGCTTCAGGGATGGCGATTCCAGAACACGGTCGTGTTCTCTTGACGGTCGCAGACCCGGACAAAGCAGAAATGACGGATCTCGCACGACGCTTTGCCTCACTTGGATTCACGTTGCTTGCGACGGAAGGAACGGCAGCGTACTTGACGGAGCAAGGGTTACCGGTTCAGACGGTCGGTAAAATCGACTCGTCTTCCGAATCGATGCTCGACGTGATTGAAAAAGGGGAGATCGAGTATGTCATCAATACGATGAGTCGCGACTCACAAGTCACGAAAGACGGCTTCATCATTCGCCGGGCAGCAGCGGAGAATCAAGTCGTTTGTCTAACATCACTCGATACGGCGGAAGCGATTCTACGCGTCATCGAGAGTCGCTCGTTCGAAGCGAGTGCGATTCAAGCCTTCACACACGAAAAGAAAGTGGTGATCCAATGAAGCAACTCTTGACGGTCGTCTCTCGACGAACGGTTGCTCAAGGCGCGACAGAACTCGTCTGTCGCCTCGAGCAACCGCAGGACATTGCGCCGGGGCGATTCATGCATCTACGCGTCGGTCCACTCTTACGCCGACCGATCTCGATTGCTCGGGTCGATCGTGACCTGATTACGTTTCTCTTTAAAGAAATCGGGCAAGGGACAGCAGAACTAGCTTCCTTGCGTCCCGACGACAAAATCGATGCCCTCGGACCACTCGGAAACGGTTTTCCGATCGACGCCATCAACCGAGATCAACGGGTCGTTCTCGTTGGTGGAGGGATTGGGGTACCACCACTGTATGAGACGATGCGCCAACTTGTCGCGCGTGGTGTGACGTGTGAAGCGATTCTAGGATTTGATACGGCAACGAGTGTCTTTTACGAAGCGGAATTCCAAGCGCTTGGTAAGACGACGGTCACGACGGTTGATGGAACGCATGGAATGAAAGGGTTCGTTACGGTTGCCTTACATCCGGAAAGCTATGATGTGTTACTCGCTTGCGGACCAGAGCCGATGTTGCGGTCACTCCAGCAACAACCGATTGAGCATAAGTATCTCTCCATCGAAAATCGAATGGGGTGTGGCATCGGTGCTTGTTTTGCCTGTGTCTGTAAAACACCAACAGGCGGGTACGTCAAGACTTGTTCCGATGGTCCAGTCTTTCGGGCAGAGGAGGTCGTATTATGATGGAACGATTACGTGTCGAGTTGCCGGGACTTTCCTTGAAAAACCCGATCATGCCGGCATCTGGATGTTTTGGATTCGGTGAGGAATACGCGAAGTTATATGATCTATCAGAGCTTGGGGCAATCATGATCAAAGCAGCGACGGGCGAAGAACGTTACGGAAATCCGACGCCGCGTGTCGCGGAGAGTGGAATGGGGATGTTGAATGCAATCGGTCTCCAAAATCCGGGTGTCGATGGTATCTTAACGAAAAAACTACCGTTCCTTGAGACGTTTGATACAGCAATCATTGCGAATGTCGCCGGATCGACACCAGAAGAGTATGAGCTTGTCGCAGAAAAAATGAGCCGTCACCCTGGCATTCATGCATTGGAATTAAATATCTCCTGTCCGAACGTCAAATCAGGTGGAATCCAGTTCGGAACGGATCCGTTGCTTGCCGCTGAATTAACGCGTCGAGTCAAACAGGTCTCGACCAAACCGGTTTACGTTAAGCTTTCACCGAATGTCACTTCAATCGTCGAGATGGCACGTGCCGTCGAAACAGCAGGTGCAGACGGGCTGACGATGATCAACACACTCGTTGGGATGCGAATCGATGTCCGAACGGGACAGCCAATCCTTGCCAACCGGATTGGTGGATTATCCGGTCCATCCATCAAGCCAGTCGCGATTCGGATGATTCATGATGTCGCACAAGCTGTCTCGATTCCTATTATCGGGATGGGTGGTGTGATGGAAGTCGATGACGTCTTAGAAATGATATACGCTGGGGCTTCCGCTGTTGCCGTCGGTACCGCAAACTTCGTCAATCCATACATCTGTCAAGAATTAATCCAGCAGTTACCGGATCGCATGGATGAACTCGGCATCGACCATATTTTAGACATCAGGGGGAAAGCATATGAATCAACTTTACATCGCGCTTGATTTTCCGACCGAAGCAGAAGCGTTTTCGTTCCTCGAACAGTTCGAAGAGACACGACCAGCCGTAAAAGTTGGGATGGAATTATTTTATGCTGCAGGGGGATCGTTCGTCCAAAAACTCGTCGAGCGTGGGCACGCTGTATTCCTCGATGTCAAAGTCCATGACATTCCAGAGACGGCGCGCCGGACGATGCGCATCATCGGGCAATTAGGTGTTGAATTGACGAACGTCCATGTTGCCGGTGGGAAAGAGATGATGATCGCAGCGCGAGAAGGACTTCGTGAAACGAATGCTAAGACACAACTAATCGGCGTGACGCAGTTGACATCGACGGATGAAGAGATGTTACGCGACTTAAAGGTTGAAGGAGCGATGCCAGCAGTCGTTCGTGAGTATGCGCAACTGGCAGAAGCAGCCGGACTAGATGGTATCGTCTGTTCGGCGCTCGATCTTCCTGAACTAATCGAAGTTTGCCGAACGGACTTCCGTTTTGTCACACCAGGTATTCGTCCTTCTAGTAATGAAGCAGATGATCAAAAGCGAGTCGCGACCGTTCTTGATGCGCGTCGAAATGGAGCGACGGATTTAGTAATTGGTCGCCCGATTACACGTGCCAAACAACCAGAACAGGTCTATCAGGCGTTACTCGAAGAATGGAAGGGGCAATTATCATGGTAAATCCAATTGCAAATGCATTACTCCGTATCAAAGCCGTCACGTTATCTCCAAACGATCCGTATACGTGGGCGAGTGGGCTCCGTTCTCCGATCTATTGCGATAATCGGTTGACACTTTCGTACCCAAAAGTCCGCTCTTTGATTGCCGATGCCCTCGCTGAGAAAGTGAAGGATTTAGGAATCGAAGTCGTTGCCGGAACAGCGACAGCAGGTATTCCTCACGCGGCATTCGTCGCGGAACGATTAGGGTTACCGATGGTCTACGTGCGTAGTGGCAGTAAGAAACACGGGAAAGGTAATCAAATCGAAGGTGTTATTCAACCAGGCCAACGCGTCGTCGTCATCGAAGACTTATTATCAACGGGGATGTCTGCGATCGAGGCAGCGGAAGCACTCCAAGCAAAGGGAGCGAACGTCATTCGGATTCAAGCGATTTTCTCTTACGGGATGGAACGCTTGAAGAACAATCTCCGAGACGCGAAGGTTGACGCGGATGCATTACTGACGTTCGAAGCGTTACTCGAAACGGCACAACAACAAGGGGATATCACGGTAGAAGAACAGGAACAATTGGCAGATTGGTCGAAGGACCCAGTTGCTTGGAGCGAACGTTTTACCGCAAACGTGTAAAAACAGATAGATTCCGTCGGACGACCTACGATTTCTAGTGCATGATTTGGTACACTATAGAAATAAAGGAGGTCGTCGACTATGGTGACGCATTATCGTGATTATGAACAATTCAAAATGGTCGTCCTCCCGTTTCTGCTTGAACGTCCAGATACGCATCAGTTGATTCTAGGTATATTAGAACGTGGGGATGAACCGCTCTTGATGGCAACGGCACAAGAAGGCGATCATCGTCTCGTCATATTGCAAACGATACCGGAGCAAGTCATCGTCGCAGGGGATATGTTCTCGCAAGAAGGGATTCGAAAGCTTGCGCGAATTCTGGATAGTCCAGGATTCGTCGGAGAACAGGCCATCTTAGCGCCGCTTTTACTCCCACATTCCATGTATGAGGTACATATGGAACAAGGGATGTATGCATTGACGAAGGTCGAGATGCCACATGTTCCGGAGAACGTCGTCTTCCGACCGGTTTCGAACGATGAAGGACAACAAGCCTTAGAATTTGCGTCCGGATTTTTATATGAGGTCGAAACGCGTCCATCTGATCGACAGCTTATGCAACTCCATCAGTCAATGACGCGACACATTCAGCAAGGAAGCTTGTTCGGATTGTTTAGCGGAAATACGCTCGTCGCGATGGCGGCAGCGACACGTCCCACGCAAACTGGGATTACGATTTCTTACGTCTATACGCCGAAAAAACTACGTGGGAATGGATATGCTTCTTATCTTGTCGCAAAACTATCTGAACACCTCCTACAGTCTTATCCGGTCGTGACGCTCTATACCGATTGGTCGAACCAGACAGCGAATAAAATCTATCAGCATGTCGGTTTCGAGTTAGTCGGACGATCCTTACATATCAAAAAACAAGAACGCTACCGGTGAACATGGCTGATGCTTTTTCAGTCAACGTTCAGGAATTAAAAAATAGAGTACGACAGCAGCCGACCGTCCTATTATCTAAGGACAGTCGGCTGTTTTGTGCCGCGGCAAGTATTAGTTAAATTTAGCGATGATTTTACCACGGACGTGACGTTCAGATAGACGTTGTAATTCTTTGACGATGTCCGCTGCTGGAATCTCCTCTGTGACGAGTGGATCGAGTTCTTTCGTTGCGATCAGTTGTAATAATTCACTTGCCATATGACCAAGGTTTCGGATCGCGCGGTCATCTTCGCTTGCATAAGCAGCCGCAAGTGCTACTTCATGGATCGAAGGGGAGAGCGTGAACGGCTTGACGACCGATTGATCAGGACCGCCGGCGATGAAGGCGAGTTGACCCGAGAAGGCAAGACGTCCGAGATCTGCTGTTGCTTCATTTCGACCGACCGTATTGAAAATCAAGTCAGCGCCGCGATCATTCGTCCAATCGCGAATGACCTCGGTTACATTTTCTTTTTTGTAGTCGATGGCAAGATCGGCACCGAGTCGCTTGACCCACTCATGGTTTTCCGTCGAAGCAGTCGTCGCGACCTTAAGACCCAGGCGTTTTGCGAGTTGAATGCCGATGCCACCCACACCACCTGCACCAGCATGGATGAGAATCGTCTCTTTACCTGTCGTATTCATCTTTTGGACGATCGCTTCATAAGCTGTCATGCCTGCGCAAAGAATCGCAGCGGCTTCAGCGAATGAGACGTCTTCTGGAATCGGGGCAAGAGCACGTGTATCAACAAGTACGTATTCAGCAAAAGCACCATCGCGTTGCAGGTTCGTATGAATCGCTACACGATCGCCGATTTTCACTTCTGCGCCGGGTCCGATTTGTTCGACGACACCCGCTAGGTCAACGCCCGGAATATGCGGGAACGTCCAAGCTGGATTTTTGGTTGCCTTATAGTCGACGGGATTCAGTGCGACCGTCTTGACGCGAATCAAGGCTTGTCCTTCTCCTGGCGTCGGTGTCTTGACCTCTTCGAATGTCCATTGATCAATGGCTGTACCTGAGTGGTTTAACCATGCTTTCATGTTTAATAAGCTCCTTTCGAATACGTGAGTTAATATGAGTGAGAGTAAATTTCGACGAGATTACCAAATGGATCCTCACAGTAGACTATCCGGTAAGGTTTGTCTCCTGGATAGTATTCGCAGATCGACATCCGTTGTTTACCGCCGTGAGGACGATTTTTTCGACGAACCCTTCGACATCTGGGCCTTGAACCGTATAATGCAAGATACCTGTTTCAGGAATTCGCAATTACTCTCGGATTGTTCATTGTTCGGGAATTCAAACAACTCGATGTCGATGCGATCATCTGACGCCATGTGGGCGATCCGGAACTTGTCCCATCATGTACCAAAGACGTCTGTGTACATGACACCGATGGTAGAATCATCTTCGAGGACATCAAATGGTTCCATGATAATATACCAGTCCTTCATCTCTTGATAAAAACGAACAGCTTCGTCGAGATTCGGCACGGAAAGACCGATGTGCGAAAAATTATATGGATACGTCATTTCTAACACTCTTTTTGCAAAATGATTTAAGCATACTTTAACCTGCGCTACACTCCATTTCATAGTACGCACTTTGAAGTAACGACTTTGGGGGAGAGAACAACATGTCGACTGAACAATTTCCGGTCAATCGGGAGCTCGCCATCATCGGCGGAAAATGGCGTTCACAATTATATTGCACGTTAGAGAAAGATACGAAATATTTTTAAGTTACAACGTGCCATTCCCGGGATTTCTCGGAAAGTCTCGACTGATCAGTTGTAGGAACTTGAACGACTCAAAATAATTGAGCAGATTGAGTATGATGAAGCCGTTCTGCACGTCGAATACAAATTGACAGAGGCGTCATTTACACTACAACCGGTCATGAAAGGTTTATGTGCATGGGGGGAAGGGAATCAATTATCCGAATCCTAATCGAGAGGCAGTGAACTAGATGAAGCTAACTTATCATGGACAGTCAACAGTAACGATTGAAACGAATGATCACCATCTCGTCATCGATCCCTTCTTTAGTGGTAACGATAAAGCGACGACGAATCCCGATGACGTCAAGGCGGACTTCATTCTTTTGACGCATGCGCATGCCGATCATATGCTTGATGCAGAGCGGATCGCGAAAGCAACGGGGGCGACGATCATCGCTACGCATGAGTTGGCAACGTATTTAAGCTTCAAAGGATTGAATGTCCACCCGATGAACCTTGGCGGACAGTTTGAATTCTCGTTTGGTAAAGTAAAGATGACACAGGCATTCCATTCATCAAGCATCATCGATGAAGAGAAACAAACCATTACGTATATGGGGATGCCGGCTGGATTCTTGCTGACAATCGAAGGCAAAGAAATCTATCACGCAGGCGATACGGCACTGTTCGGGGATTTAGCCCTTTATGGCGCCCATCACGAAATCGATTTAGCCTTCTTACCGATCGGTGATAACTTCACGATGGGTCCGGATGATGCGTTGATCGCTGCAGATATGTTGCAAGCGAAAGCAGTCGTACCGATCCACTACGATACATTTGATTTAATCAAACAAGATGCGAACGCATTCTGTGAACAAATTGAAGCGCAAGGTCAAACTGGTCATTTACTCGCGATCGGCGAGTCACTCGAATTATAATCCGTTCTTAAGCAAAGGAGAGGAAACGTCAAGGTTCCTCTCCTTTTTGTCGATTATTCTTCTGGAATATCTGTAGTTCATCCGATTATGCTTCCTTCTTCCGCCCGATGGCGAAACGGTGAACTTCTTCTATGATAAGAAGGGGCTGTTGACAGCCGATTCAGATATTCGGAATAATGGTAGACATGAGATGGAGGGACTGACATGGAAGAGCATAACAGTAGGAGTGTGCGGAAACGAAAACAATCGTCGTTCACACGCTTAAAAAATAAACAAAAACAAAAGATGGATGCACGGTTGAACCGCATTGGAGAAAAAGGACCAGTGAAGCGACCGCTTTATTTATACGGTGGTGTCGTTCTCGGACTTGTCGTCATCTATTCGATTACATTGCTCGTCTCAACGGAATTGTTATCGCGCGGCGAAACATTCAAGACGACGAATCGCTATAAGTCTCTCGCTATCGAGGCACCGCACGCAACGGTACAATTCGTTCGAAGCACAGACGGAAACGTCCAAATCAAACTCGTCGATAGTGCATCGAGTGGAAAACGACTGAAAATCAGTACATCGACGAATACGGTAACGGTGACAGGACGAGATGGTTGGCTGTCTCGACTCGGCAATCGTCCGAGCGAAAAAACAGCAGACTATACGATGCAAGTGGGACTACCGAGTTATATGAACCGTGTCGATGTCGATGCTGGAACACTTAAAGGAATGGGCATCTACGCAAAAACGATCGAGATGGACGGAGAAGCGATGAGTCTCGATAAAGTAAAAGGTGATGAGATTACACTGAATGCAACACGTGCGATTTCCATCAAAGAGATGGATGCCGTCCATGCGCAAGTGACAGGTGAAAGTGTTTCTCTTGCGGAATATGTGGCGAAGTTGAGTCTCGACGTCACAACGATTGACGGCGCGACGAAGCTAAAACCAAATAAATCAGCCGGTACGATTACGATTGACACAGGAGGCGATATTAAAGCCTCTGACCGATATACGAAACAAAAGAATAAGGATGAGACAATTTATGAACTGTCGAAACAAGAAAAACCGGAAGTGACAGTCAATAGTGAAGTCGGGCAGGTGACGCTCGAGTGAAATTAAAGTTTCGGATTGGACTACGAACGGTCAAGACCGGTATCGCGGTAGCTCTTGCGCTTAGTATCTCCTGGTATGTGTTCGATATTTATTCGGGAATGGGGGCTGTCGCAGCAATTGTTGCCATGCAACCGACGATTCATCGGTCGTTTAAAATCGTCTTCAACCGGATTTTCGGAACAGTACTTGGATTAATGTGTGGTCTTGCGATTGTTGCGACACTTGGGGCGAATCCGCTGACGATTGGACTCGCCGTAATTGTCTCGCTCGTCCTTAATTCGATGATTGGAAGAACGGATATGTCGACGTTCGCGGCCTTTGCCATCGTGTTGATGTTCGAGAGTCCGACCGCCGACTACGTCCACTATGCATTATCACGTTCGTTGTTGACTGTCGTCGGTGTGTTATCTGCTGTCCTCATCAATTACATCGTCTTCCCGCCACATTATGAGGATCGTTTACTCTTGCTTGTCAAAAAAACGACGCAACAGTTGATGGAAGATTGGCGGAGTCTCGTGCAAGATGATACGAGGCTGCTTGCCGTTCGGAAACAAATTCTCAAACATGAAGAAATGATGTTGATGCTTCAAGAAGATCAAAAATATCCATTGATGGCAAGCGGTCAAAGTGAAGCGTTCATCCGACTGAAGGAGCTTGTCGATCTTGAAGACAAGTTGCTCGTCTTGCTTGAAAGCATCGCCAGTCATCGGGATATCCCGATGACAGAAGAACAGGAAAAGACGCTCGGCCAGGAAATTGATTTCTTACTCAGCCATCATTACGATGTCATCTTCTCCCACGAACGAAAACAAGCGATGTTCTCATTCGATCAAGAATTAAGCGAGGCGAAGGATATCATCCATGGGCATTTGCTCGATTACCGGGAACAGTTAGAAAAAATGAAGTGAAGATGAAAAAGCGCTGTCTCTCCTAAGTGATATTTAGGAAAAACAGCGCTTTTTTGTGTAGCGTCATTGACGTAAGGATTGGACGACATCTGGATCAGGTGTGACGTAAAGTGTCGTTTGATCCGTATAGATGACGAAGCCGGGTTTTGCACCACTCGGTTTTTTGACATATCGTAACTCCGTAAAATCGACTGGGACTTGGCTCGATTCACGTGCTTTCGAGTAGTAGGCGGCAACAATCGCTGCTTCTTTTAACGTTGTCTCATCCGGTGCATCACTTTGAATGATGACGTGCGATCCTGGGATATCCTTCGTGTGTAACCACGTATCGGACCGACGTCCAAACTTGAACGTCGCGTAATCATTTTGTTTATTGTTCTTTCCGACGAAGAATGGAAGGCCGGTCGAAGAACGATATTCTTCGAGTTGTGGGAGTTGTGGTTTCTTTTTCTTCTTTTGTCGTTCGCGCAGATAACCTTCTTCGACGAGTTCCTCGCGCATTTCCCGGATATCTTCCGGGGATGCGACATCGAGTTGGGCAAGCAAACCTTCGAAGTACGCAATCTCGGCTTGGTTCTTCTCAAGCTGGCGCGCGACTTCGACTTTGGCGGTTTTTAATTTGTTATACCGTTTGTAATAACGCTGTGCGTTCTCGTTTGGCGAGAAGCGGGGATCAAGCGAGATCGTGATTTCAGCACCGTCTGGATCATAGTAATCGACGACGGTTGCTTCCTTCATCCCGCGTTCGAGCTGATAGAGATAAGTCGTCAGCAGTTCTCCTTTATGCTTCCATTCATCCATTCGTAACGTCGCTTCTAAATCTTTTTCGAGTTTTGAGCGCTTTAAGATATTCTTATCGTACTCACTCTTGATGAACCGTTCGAGATCGGCCGCTTGTTGTTTGACACGATCGCGGTTTGCTTTTTGATGGAAGAATGCGTCGAGGACTTGACCACTCGTCGCGAACGTCTTTTCGTCAATGATTGAACCTTCCGTTAAGCGGACCGGTGCAAAGCGTTCCTTGCCGCCTTCCATCCGTTGCAATACATAAGGACCGTTTAGTTCTTTTAAGACGTCCTGGAAAGCGGTAGCAAGATTCGTCCGGTTCGCAAGACCTGCCCGCGTGACGACTTCCTTAGCAATTTGTGGAGACAGACCACTGAAGAGACCAAGTAACTGGCGATCCAGTTTCCCAGCGTTCCAGTCGATTCGGTGGAGTGCCTTTTCGATATCTCCTGTGAGTGGATCCACTTTATCCTGTGCTGGTGGAAGTTGATAGGTCATCCCTGGCATGATCGTCCGGAATGTATTTTGACTGAGTGGTAAGTGTTTGATCGCATCGAGGATCTTATCTTGTCCATCGGTCAAAATGATGTTCGAGTGTCGTCCCATCAACTCGACATAGATTTTTTTCGCTTCCTCATCGCCAAGTTCGTTGCGGGAACGGACACGTAAGACAATGATCCGGTCGCGTTCGAGTTGTTCGATCGATTCGATGAATCCGCCTTCGACATGCTTGCGAAGCATCATACAGAAGAGTGGGGGTTCACTCGGGTTGCTGACCGCTTCCGACGTAATGTGCATCCGTGCATACATGGCATTCGCAGAGGCGAGCAACAATACGTTTTTTCGCTCGGCCCGGACCTGAAATACTAAATCCAATGTATATGGTTGGTATACCTTATTGATCCGTCCTCCGACGAGCGGTTGGAGTTCTTTGACGACGCGTGTCGTCATCAATCCGTCAAAAGCCATACGATTACCTTCTTTCTTGATTTCGTTCTCACTTTCTAAAGGTAACAGAAATGGCATCGTTATGGTATGATAAAGCAGTCGAGCTAAAAAAGATGACTTGCGAACTTCCTATCTCTACTGCTAATATGAAACAATGTGAAGTTTGTGAGATGGAGGGGTTTTGAAGTGATTTTCAAAGAGCGTGGCTTATTACTCGTATTATCTGGTCCAAGTGGTGTCGGAAAGGGAACGGTCTGTCGTGCCTTGCGCGAAGATCAGGATAACGATCTGCATTACTCGGTATCCTGTACGACGCGCCAACCGCGTGAAGGAGAAGTAGATGGTGTCCACTATTTCTTTAAATCGCGTGAAGAATTCGAAGAGATGATTGCGAACAATCAACTCTTGGAATATGCTGAATTCGTAGGGAACTACTATGGAACACCTGTCGAATGGGTGAACCAGATCCTAGATGAAGGAAAAGACGTCATTCTCGAAATCGAAGTTCAAGGGGCCATGCAGGTCAAAGAACATTTTCCGGAAGCTGTCTTCTTATTCCTTGCACCTCCAAGCCTCCAAGAATTACGGAACCGCCTCGTAGGGCGTGGAACGGAATCGGAGGAAGTCATTAAGCAACGTCTTCTCGTCGCTAAGGAAGAGATCGAGATGATGGATGCCTATGACTATGTCGTGACGAACGACGAAATTCATAAAGCCTGTGACCGGATCCAAGCGATCGTCACAGCGGAACATTGCAGTCGGGAACGTGTCGCGTCCCTATATAAAAAAGCCATGGAGGTTAAGTGATATGTTATATCCATCAGTTGATAAGCTTCAAAAGAAAGTACCGTCGAAATATACAATCGTTACAGTTGCCGCTAAGCGTGCGCGTCAAATCCAAGACGGGAAACGCGTGAAAGTCACGAACCCAAAATCGCATAAACCGGTCGGGAAAGCTTTAGAAGAGCTTTATTTCGAAGAAGTATCCGTCACGAACCAACCGCAAGACTAATTTTGAAGCAGCCACTTGTCATCGTGGCTGTTTTTTTCAATAAGGAGGACACCTACATGTTAACCAACCGAAACATTCTACTGTGTGTCGGCGGTGGAATCGCTTCCTACAAATCAGCAGCACTCGCTTCAAAGCTTGTTCAAGCAGGCGCACATGTTCAAGTCGCGATGACGCGTAATGCGCAACAATTCGTCGGTAAGACGACGTTTGAAGCACTGACGCGAAAAGCGGTCTATGATGACGTCTTCATCGAGCATGATCCGTCAAAGATCGCCCATATCGATTTAGCGGACGAAGCGGACCTGATCGTCGTCGCACCAGCGACCGCGAATTTGATTGCAAAACTCGCGCACGGGATCGCGGATGATTTCATCACGACGACGATCCTTGCAGCGACATGTCCCGTCATCGTCGCACCAGCGATGAATGTCAACATGCTCGAACATCCGGCGACAGTCCGCAACATCGAACAACTGAAGCAGGACGGTGTCCAGGTGATTGCACCGGGAGTCGGAAATCTCGCATGTGGTTGGGTCGGGAAAGGTCGTTTACCTGAACCGGAAGACTTAGTCGCAACACTCTCAACGTTCTTTGAAGAGAAGTATCTAGCCGGACGAAAAGTCTTGATCAGTGCGGGACCGACCGTGGAACGGATTGATCCGGTTCGTTATTTGACGAATGATTCTTCCGGAAAGACAGGAATTGCGCTAGCAGAGGCGGCAAGAGACGCAGGTGCCGATGTCACGCTCGTCCATGGACCACTTCGGATCGGATTACCGACCGGGATAGCGACGATTGCTGTTGAATCAGGAGAAGAGATGCTTGAAGCCATGTTACGTGATTATGAAACGCAAGACATCGTCATCATGTCCGCTGCCGTAGCTGACTATCGACCGTCTATCCAGTACGATCAGAAGCAGAAAAAAATCCACGGACCACTTCGAATTGAACTCGAAGAGACGACCGATATTCTGAAGACGCTTGGTGAGCAGAAACAACATCAGCTATTAGTCGGATTTGCGGCTGAGACGACGGATGTCGAGACGTTCGCTAAACAAAAACTCGTCCGAAAGAAAGCCGATTTCATTGTCGCGAACGATGTGTCACGATCTGATATCGGATTCGTCAGTGATGAAAATGAAGTCGTCGTTTTTGGAAAGAACGATTCCGTCACGCGATACGATCAACAATTGAAATCGACGCTCGCCAAATCGCTCATGCGCCAATTCGCGGAGGCATTGGCATGATAGCCGAAGTCATCGTTGACGTCGCAGCGGCCACCGTCGATCGTCCTTTTGATTATGCCGTGCCGGAACTCTGGCAGGAGCTGATCGTTCCCGGAATGCGCGTAGAGGTTCCGTTCGGTCCACGGGCGTTGCTTGGGATCGTCGTCGGAACGAAAGCAACCTCTGATTTGACGAACGTCAAATCGATTGTTCGTGTCTTAGATGAGACCCCGACCTATACACAGGAATTACTCGAGTTATCGGCGTATCTATCGGAAACGACTTTGTGTTTTCAAGCGACGGCATTGCTTGCGATGCTGCCGGCTGCCTTAAAGGTGAGTTATGATAAACTGGTCATAGTCGAGTCGGGTCCACTTCGGGCATATCATGGCAAGAAAATGAGTCAATTGCCAACGGAAGTCCAACAAATCGTCTTAACAGCGGCGAAACAAGCTGACGTGACGCTTCAACCGGTCATTCGCGAGAAAAAGACGTCAAAGACGGATAAACGTATTCGTCTCCTAGAGGAACAGGCAACTTTTACGAAACAAGCGAGTCAACAAGCGGCACTGTATGCGTATATCCAAGAATTTCCGAATGCGCTTTGGAGTGAAGTCAAGCAGGCGACGGGCGCAACGAGCGCGACGTTGAACGCCCTCGAGAAAAAAAGCATCATTCAAGTCGAGACGATCGATGTACGGCGAAATCCTTACGAACATCTCGTCCAAGACATCTTTGTGCCGTCCTCTTTGACGGAAAAGCAACAGGAAGCAGTCTCGGCGATTACGGCTGAAGCTGAGACCGGAACGTTTTTGTTACATGGCGTAACAGGAAGCGGTAAGACGGAAGTTTATCTTGAATCGATTCATGCACAACTCGAACGCGGTAGACAAGCGATCTTGCTCGTCCCTGAAATCAGTCTGACACCGATGATGGTCAAACGGTTCAAACGTCGTTTCGGAGAACGGGTCGCTGTCCTGCATAGCGGTTTATCGCTCGGAGAAAAGTATGATGAGTGGCGCAAAATCGCTCAAGGCGAGGTCGATGTCGTCGTCGGTGCACGGTCCGCCGTGTTTGCGCCGCTGACGAATATCGGAATCATCATTCTCGATGAAGAACATGAAACAACCTATAAACAAGAAGAGAATCCGCGCTATCATACGCGTGATGTCGCAAAATGGCGGGCAGCCTATCATCGTTGTCCCGTCGTGCTCGGAAGTGCAACACCGTTACTCGAGACGTATGCACGGGCACAAAAAGGGGTTTATCGTTACTTACCGCTTCGTGAACGATTCGGTGGGGAACTGCCTCCAGTCGACATCGTTGATATGCGTAAGGAACTCGAACGGGGCAATCGTACGCCGTTCAGCCTCGCGCTAGTCGAAGGCATCAAAGAACGCATCGAACGTGGGGAACAAACTGTCTTACTCCTGAACCGTCGCGGATATACGACCTTCGTCTTATGTCGGGATTGCGGGGAGACGCTACAATGTCCGCATTGTGCCGTCAATTTAACCTATCACCAACATGAAGATCGCTTGAAATGCCACTACTGTGGGTTTGAAGCCGCAATGCCGAAAACTTGTCCGTCCTGTGAATCGACGAAAATTCGTCAGTTCGGAACGGGTACGCAAAAGATTGAGGAAGAATTGGCACACTTGATTCCGGAGGCGCGAATCATCCGGATGGATCAGGATACGACGTCGCGTAAAGGTGCGCATGAGAAATTACTCGATGCCTTTGAACGCAAGGAAGGAAACATTCTGCTCGGAACACAGATGATCGCAAAAGGTCTCGACTTTCCGAACGTTACACTCGTCGGAGTGATTGCTGCCGATGCGACGCTTGGTATTCCGGATTTTCGAGCAAGTGAGCGCACGTTTCAGTTGATCACCCAAGTGTCCGGTCGTGCCGGACGGGGTCAACTCGCTGGTCAGTCAATTATCCAGACCTACAACCCGGAGCATTACGTCATTCAAACGGCCAAACAGCATGATTTCGAAACGTTTTATAAGCGAGAGATGCAATTGCGAAAGCTCGGTGGGCATCCACCATTTTGGTTCCTTGGTCTGATTACAGTTTCAGCAGCGCATCCGCTCGAAGCACAAGCAGAAGCGCAGCAAATCGCTTCCGAGCTTCGTGCCTTTGAATCTGAGGATTTAGTCGTCAATGGACCGTTTGATGCACCACTTGCTCGACTCAAAAATATGTACCGGCAACAGGTCTTAATTAAACATAAAGGACAGGAGGATGTCCGGACACATCTCCGTGATATCCTATCCCGTCGTCAAAAATCAAAAACACAAGTCGCGATTGACTTGAATCCATTTGTATTCATGTGAGGTGTCTGTATGTATAAAGTAGTAGAAGTACCAAATGATGTATTACGACAGGTGTGTGAACCTGTCACGAAGTTTGATAAAAAACTCGGTAAAATGATCGACCGGATGTTCGATACGATGTACGAATATGACGGGGTTGGTTTAGCCGCACCGCAAATCAACCAGCCGATTCGTGTAGCCGTCGTTCATACCGATGATGAGACAGGACCAATCGAGCTGATCAATCCGGAAATCATCGAAGCGGACGGTTCGCAAATCGATGACGAAGGCTGCCTCAGTATGCCGGGCATCTTCGGACCGGTTGAACGGTTCGACCGAATCGTCGTCAAGTCTCAAGATCGTCTCGGGCGGACGGTTAAAATCAAAGCAAACGGTTTTTTTGCACGTGCCATCCAACACGAGATGGATCATTTAGATGGTGTCCTGTTTACGGATAAACTCGTCGAGCAAGAAAAGCCGCGCGTCGTCTTCATGGGGACGCCTGAGTTTGCGGCAGGAACGCTACGTGAAGTCATCGATGCCGGGTATGACGTCGTCGGTGTCGTCTCACAACCAGATAAACCAGTCGGACGAAAACGGGAAGTCAAACCGACGCCTGTAAAACTCGTCGCGATGGAACACGATATTCCTGTGTTGCAACCGAAACGAATTCGAGAGGATTATCAAGATGTTCTTGATTTAAAACCAGATCTCATTATCACGGCAGCCTACGGTCAGATCGTACCGACCGCTATTCTCGAAGCACCACGTTTTGGAGCAATCAACGTCCATGCGTCACTCTTACCGAAATATCGTGGCGGTGCACCGATTCATCAAGCGATCATCGATGGAGAAAAAGAGACAGGTGTGACGATCATGTATATGGTCGATCGGCTAGACGCAGGTGATATGTTGTCAAAAATCATCGTTCCAATCGAAGAGAACGATACAGCCGGTTCGATGTTTGAGAAGTTAGCGGACGCAGGAGCGCGCCTGTTACTTGAAACGTTACCACGTCTGTTAGCAGGTGAATTGACACCGGAAGCACAAGTCGAGGAAGAAGCGACATTTGCGCCGAACATTTCACGTGAGCGGGAACGACTTGATTTTACGCTACCGGGTGAGACACTCTACGATCAAATTCGTGGGATGAATCCATTCCCGAGTACGTATACGATGCTTGGGAACGATCGCTTAAAAGTCTTTTTCGCAACGAAAGTCTCAGGAACGGGACGACCGGGTGAAATCATCGCATTAGAAGCGGATGGTCCCGTCATCGCGACAGGTTCCGAAACAGCGTTGAAGCTGATCGACTTACAGCCGTCCGGCAAAAAACGGATGGATGGTGCCACGTTCATGCGCGGGATTGGTCAATCGCTTGAACTCGGACAACAAGTAGGTGAGAACGCATGAATGTACGTGACGCAGCAGTAACGACACTGATGAAAATCGGACAAGGTGGCGCCTTCTCAACAATTACGGTCCACCAAATGCTTGAAAAACGCGCCATCTCGGCGTCAGATGTCGGCTTGTTCACGGAACTCGTCTACGGGACGCTCAGTCGTGAATTGACGCTTGATTATATTTTAGAACCATATTTAGCGAAACAGAAAAAACTTGATCCATTCATGCGCCCATTGTTACGAATGAGTGTCTATCAGTTGTTTTATCTCGATCGTGTACCGGATCATGCCGTCATTCATGAAGCCGTTGAAATTGCTAAAAAACGTGGGAAAGTCCATGTCTCGAAAGTCGTCAACGGAGTGCTACGGAATGTATTACGGGCGGGAATGCCTCATTTCGCTGAGATTGAGCCTGCTGCAAAACGAATCAGCATCGAAACGAGTCACCCGCAGTGGCTCGTCGAACGCTGGATCGAACTGTTTGGTTCGGAAGAAACGCTTCAGATCTGTCAATTGAATAACACACCGGCACCGGTCACGGTCCGTATCAATCGCACGAAAACGACGCGGGAGGAAGCAATCGAGCTTCTACTCGATCAAGGTGTGACGGCAAAACCATCCACGGTCGCGCCGGACGGTCTCGAAATCGAACGAGGAAGCGTCCAAAAAACTGATCTGATTGACCGTGGGTATCTTTCTCTTCAGGATGAGAGCTCAATGCTCGTCGCCCGTGCGCTTGGTGCAGAAGCATCCGATCATGTACTCGACAGCTGTGCCGCACCTGGTGGGAAAGCGATGCATATTGCTGAAGGTTTGACGACGGGTACACTACAGGCACTTGATCTTCATCCACATAAGATTAAATTGATTGAACAGCAAGCGACACGATTAGGTCTTACGACTGTTCGAGCAGAAGCGTTAGATGCCCGTAAAGCAGGGGAACGCTTCGAAAGCGAATCCTTTGACCGGATTCTTGTCGATGCACCTTGTTCAGGACTTGGTGTCATTCGGAGAAAACCGGATATCAAATGGACGAAACGTCCAGAACAACTCGAGCAACTCCCAAAAATTCAACGCGACATCTTGACATCTGTCTTACCACTCGTTAAAAAAGGTGGAATCTTCGTCTATTCGACTTGTACGATTGATCCGACCGAAAACGAGGAGCAGACAGCGTTCATTCTCGATCAGGGTTTTGACTTTGATGCATCTTTCGCGGAACGCATGCCAGAATCCGTGCGGCATCTAATCGGAGATCGAGCAGAACTCAAGTTGTTACCGACGACAGTCGGAACGGATGGCTTCTACATTGCCGCGTTTAAGAAACGAGAAGATTGATACGAACGGAGGACTGTCATGGAGTTAGCTCACCTTTCGACCACTGGGAAAGTCAGGACTAAAAATGAGGATACGGTATTACTCATCGGGAACGCTGAACGTGGTCTTGCTGTCGTTGCGGATGGTATGGGAGGTCACGCTGCTGGCGATATCGCAAGTGCGATCGTTCGCGAGGTATTTGAAGCATCCTTTTCCCTCATGCCAAATCGTCCGATGGAATTGTCCGAATGGATAGAACAACGTGTAGCCGAAGCGAATGCCCGGATTCTTCAGTTTTCAAAAGAAGAACAACTTGCGATCGTCGGAACGACCATTGCCTGTGTGTGCTGGGTCGAGGATTTGCTCGTCATCGGTCATGTTGGAGACAGTAGGGTCTATGCTCTTGAAGGTACGGCGTTAAAACAATTGACGGATGATCATTCTTACGTCAACATGTTACGACAAATGGGAGAGCTTTCGGACGAGGAAGTCGAAAATCATCCACGTAAAAATGTCATCACACGATCGGTCGGCTCGAACGAAACGGTCGAAGTCGACATTCAAGTAAGAGATGCTCCAGACTATGACCTCGTCCTTGTGTGTAGCGACGGGTTGACCGATGAAGTGCCAGATGATGTCATTGAACAAATCATCTTACGAGATGATCCGCTTGATGAGATCGTCGGACGATTGGTGAAAGAAGCGAATGCTCGAGGAGGCGCGGATAATATTACGATTGCCGCCATCCGGTTCAAAGAAAGAAAGAGGGTCTGAATATGCGATACGGAGATCGATTAAATGACCGCTACCGCATAGAACGGCTAGTTGGAAGTGGCGGGATGGCGAATGTCTATCAAGCCTATGATGAGATTTTAAAGCGTCATGTTGCCATTAAGATTTTACGGACTGAATTTTCGCATGACGAACAGTTCATTCGTCGATTCGAACGTGAAGCGCATGCTGCTACCAGCTTGAATCATCCAAACATCGTTGCCGTCTATGATGTAGGCGAAGAAGATGCCATCTATTACATCGTCATGGAGTATATCGATGGTATGACATTGAAGACATTTTGTGAAAATCAAGCATTACCTGTGCCACAGGCCGTTGATATCATTGCTCAAATTTGTGATGCGATCGATCACGCCCATGCACACCGGATCATCCATCGCGACATTAAACCGCAAAATATGTTGATCCGAGAAGATGGTACCGTCAAAGTAACGGATTTCGGAATCGCTGTGGCGATGTCGAATGCGACGTTGACGCATACGATGTCTGTCCTTGGGTCCGTGCATTACTTCTCGCCAGAACAAGCTAAAGGTAAATTTGCCGATGAGAAGTCGGATATCTATTCGCTTGGTGCTGTCTTATATGAACTCGTTACAGGACAAGTGCCGTTTGAAGGTGATTCACCGGTCGCTATCGCGCTGAAGCATCTGCAAGATACACCACGTCGTCCATCCGTCTTGAATCCAAGAGTGCCACAAGCGCTTGAGAACTGCATCATGCAGGCGCTTGCAAAAGCACCGCATGACCGCCAACAGTCCGTCGCAGCGTTTAAGGAAGATATGGTAACCGCATTATCTGACGAACGAGCAAGTGAAGGCATCCGAGGCGCTGAAGAGGATGAGATGGAAAAGACGATGGTCTTATCACCTGTACAAGTTCCAGAAGAATCAAAAGCAGAACCGGGCACACCTGTCGTCACGACCGTTCAACCGAAATCGTCAGAAAAGAAAAAGAAAAAACGCTGGTGGGTCATCCTATTATTACTGGTATTACTCGGTGGAGCGGCTACGACGTTTGCGATGTGGCCGGATCCTACCGTTACGGTACCGTCCGTCGTCAAAACGGATGGAGATGAAGCGGAAACGAAGCTAGAGAAACTCGGATTTGTCGTTGAGACGACAGAACGAAACAGTGATACGGTCGATGAAGGAGACGTGATCAGTCAGACACCGCGTGAAAACGCGCAGGTGAAAAAGGGCTCAACAGTCAATTTGGTCGTCTCAACCGGCAGTGCTCCGGTCGAAGTGCCAGATGTAACGGATGATGTTGAAAAAGAAGCAATTGCGACGTTAAAAGAAGCTGGATTTGCTAAAGTCGAGGTCGAACGTGAGAAATCTGATGAGGTCACGCGAGGTAACGTCATCCGGCAATCAATCTCGGCTGGTACGGAGGTCATCGCGAAAGAACAAACGATTACGATCACCGTCTCGGAAGGGACATCTTCTTTCGAGTTGAAGGATTTGACGAACTTATCGAGTGACGAAGCAAAAGCCTACCTGGACGAAAAAGGGCTCGACGGAACGTTCGAGCAAGAATTTTCTAGCGACGTGAAACTCGATCAAGTTATCCGTCAATTCCCACAAGCAGGGGCTCAAGTCGAACCGAATGACTCCGTGACTGTCTTTATCTCAAAAGGTGAGGAAGAAAAGACAGTGACAGCGACATTCCCTGAAAAGGTCGTCTATGATGCGGTCAGCGAGAATGAGGACGAGGAACCGCCGAAACAAGTCATCCGGATTGAGACGGAAGATGCAAAAGGGAAGCGGACCGTCATCGAGGAATCGATTGATCAAGATGAGACATTCGACGTGCCGGTGACGATTGATCCGGGAGAAGAAGGAAAGATTACGATTTATAAAGACGATACCGTGTATCGTTCAAAAACCATCACGTACAATCAAGCAAAAGACGCACAATGAATATGATGAAAAAGGAGTGCATAGGATGACGGAACAACGCATCGAAGAGAATCGAGAAGGAACGATCATACGCCTGCAGGGCGGCTTTTATGATGTCATGACACCAGAAGGAGAGGTTCGTTCACGGGCAAGAGGAAATTTCCGGAAACGCGGCATCAGTCCAGTCGTCGGAGACGAAGTCGTGCTTCATATCGAAAGTGAGACGGGATATATTCTCGAAGTGAAGGAGCGGGACAACTTTTTAGTACGCCCTCCTGTCGCGAATATCGATCAAGCGTTGCTTGTCGTCTCGGCCGCAGAACCTGATTTTTCAGCGCACTTGCTCGATCGTTTCCTCGTCTTGATCGAAGCGAAGGAAATCCAACCCGTCATCCTGTTAACGAAGATGGACTTGCTTGATGATGTCAAAGGTCCTGCTGTTCGAGAGGCAATTGCCGCTTACCGGAAGATTGGTTATACGGTCATCGAGACATCAAGTGAGACATTGACAGGTGTTGAACAAGTCCGTCCGTTACTGGCCGGGAAAACGAGCGTTCTTGCCGGACAATCCGGTGTTGGGAAAAGTTCGCTCTTGAACGCACTTGAACCAACACTCGACTTAGAGACGAGTGCGATTTCGAAATCACTCGGACGTGGGCGCCATACGACACGTCACGTCACGTTGATGCCACTTGCCGAAGGCTTGATTGCTGATACACCAGGGTTCTCGAACCTTGATTTTCCGTATGATATGGAAATTGAGGATGTACGGTGGAGTTTTCCTGAATTCGTGGCTGTACAGGACGAATGTAAGTATCGAGGATGTTTGCATTTGAATGAACCCGGATGTGCCGTCAAGGAAGCCGTCGAAGCACAAGAAATCATGTCCTCTCGTTATGAGAACTATGGTATGTTTATAGACGAAATCAAGAATCGAGCCCGGAGGTATTGAAGATGATTAAAATTGCACCATCTATCTTATCAGCAGATTTTGCGAATCTTGAGCGTGATGTCAAAGCAGTCGAGGCAGCAGGCGCGGACTATATCCATTTCGATGTCATGGATGGTCAGTTCGTACCGAATATCTCGTTTGGACTACCTGTGCTCAGCAGTTTACGTCAAAAGACGGATATGGTCCTTGATGTCCATTTAATGATTGACCAGCCAGAACGTTTCGTTGAAGATTTCGTTAAGGCAGGGGCAGATATCGTGACGTTCCACGTCGAAGCGACGAACCACGTCCACCGTGTTTTACAACAAATCAAGCTAGCCGGTGCAAAAGCAGGGGTCGTCTTGAATCCTCACACGCCATTATCGACGATTGAACACGTCCTTGAGGATGTCGATATGGTCTTATTGATGACGGTCAATCCGGGCTTTGGTGGACAAGCCTTCATCGAGCGTGTCATGCCAAAACTCGCATCACTTGCACAAATGAAAGCAGATCGTGATCTGACATTTGAAATCGAGATTGATGGTGGCGTCAACCCGGACACAGCAAAACTTTGCATCGAAAACGGCGCGAACGTTCTTGTCGCGGGATCAGCAATCTACAATGCACCAGATTATGCGGAAGCGATCACTAGCATTCGTCAAGGGGCTGCCGTATAATAAGAACGAGAAAACGAAATATGATGACCGCAAGGGGTGTCGCTTGAAAAGCGGCTGAGAGGAGTCTTTTAGACTTTAACCCTTCGAACCTGTTCCGTTCAAACGGACGTAGGGATGTGGCGCACGCAGGCAGTACGGCGTTCGTCGTACTGCCTTTTTGCGTCCTCTCGTACAATGAAGGAGGAAATAGCATGAAACGGTTACAAATGATGATGGAAATTGCCATCTTTGCAAGTCTCGGGGTCGTCTTTGATTTACTGATTCCATTTAAAATGCCACAAGGCGGTTCAATCAGCTTAGCGATGTTACCGATCTTTGTCATGGCATTTCGCCACGGTGTCATCGGGGGTGTCGTCACAGGAGCGCTTGTTGGTACGATCCAACTGATGTTCGCCCCACAAGTCTTGACGATCGTCCAACCATTACTCGATTACACGATTGCATACGGTGTCGTCGGACTGAGCGGTCTGTTCGCGCGTCAGGTTAGACAAGCTGCACGTAACGGACAAAAGAAACGTTTGATGGCGTTCGTTCTCCTTGCAACACTATTAGGCGCAGGACTCCGTTATATCTGTCATGTCATAAGCGGAATCGTGTTCTTCGCGAAATATGCAGAAGGTCCAGTCGTGCCATATTCATTAGTTTATAACGCGACATACATGGTACCATCTTATGTTTTATGCGGTGTCGTCGCGGGTCTCCTCTTTACAACTGCGCCACGTTTACTACGTTATTCAGCACGAGGCGTCTGAGATGCGGGCGATTCTCGTGTGCGCCGGTCCTCAAGAAGAAGTGCCTGATTTGCGGATGCTTTGTCAGTCTAGTGATTTCATCATTGGTGTCGATGGTGGTGTTCAGACGATTGAATTGTTTGGGCTGACATGCGACATGACGATCGGTGACTTTGATTCGCTTGGTTACGTACCTGAAGGAGCAATCGTTCATCCGGCTGAGAAAGATGAGACGGATCTCGAACTCGCCCTTCGTACAGTATCAGAGATGAAACGGTTTGATGATACTATCATCGTCGGAGCAACAGGTGGACGACTCGACATGACCGTTCAAAATGTGTATTTATTGAAGCAATACCCTGAAGCGCGACTCGTCACGAAACGGGAAGAGGTGCGATATTTGGCAGTAGGATCGTATGCAGTCGAAGCCGAAAGCTATCATTATCTTTCTTTCATTCCACTTGTGCCGTCAATCTTGAGTTTAGCTGGAGTCAAATATCCACTTGATATGCATCCTGTTCCAGTCGGAGGTTCCTTGACCGTCAGTAATGAATGGAGTACGTCAGAAGCGACAGTAGAGCTCCATCAAGGAGAACTATTGATGATGCGAACACTTAAGGAATAGAACAAGCATATGAAAAAAGGCCGTGGATGATACCGCGGCCTCTTTTCATATGGTATTATTCTTCGAGTTGGGAAGGGGCGACTCGAATGTCACTTTGAGCCGATAGATGTTTTCCTTTAACGAACAGATGATAGCTTCCCCACATGACGAGGAAAAATGGAACACCGATGTATAAAGCAATCCGTTGATCCGCTTGAAACGCAAGACTGACGAGGACGACGACATTAAGTGTCAACGATATCAACGGTAATACTGGATAGAATGGCGTCTTGAACTTTAGTTCGGATAGATCATGTCCGTTTCGGATGAACTGACGGCGGAACGCAAGTTGCGAAGCGGAAATTGAAATCCAACCGACTTGAGCACCGAGTCCAGCTAAAGACAAGAGCCAAATGAAGACGGTATCCTCTGCGAAAAATGCTGTCAGAAGCGATAACATCGCAAACATCATCGTAAAGAGTAAAGCGCGCATCGGCACACCACGTGCATTAACATAAGATAATTTCTTTGAAATCATCCCTTCTTGTGCCATTGCCCATAACATTCGGGTCGCGGCATACAGTCCCGAGTTCCCGACGGATAATAGTGCTGTCAAGACGACGATGTTCATCAAGTCAGCGGCATACGGGATGCCGATCGCATCAAAGACCATGATGAATGGACTACTGACTCCGCCAGCCGTCTCATACGGAATCAATGCACCGACGATCGTGATCGATAAGACAAAGAAAATGAACGTGCGCCAAACTGTATTCCGGATAGCTTTTGGAATCGATTTTTCAGGCGTGTCAGACTCCCCAGCCGCGACACCGATCAATTCGGTTCCCTGAAAAGCAAAATTGACAGCAATCATCGTCGTCAAGACACCGAGAATTCCGTTCGGAAACCAACCGCTTGCCGTGAAGTTCGCAAACAGCGAGGATGGACGATCTGCTTCCATCGGTAACCAGCCAAACCAAGCTGCGCCACCAAGAATGATGAAGAAAAGAATGGCGAGTACCTTTAAACTTGAGAACCAGAATTCCGCTTCCCCGAACGCTTTGGCGGAGACGGCGTTTAAACCGAATAACAAGATCGTAAAGACGGTACACCAGACAACGACCGGCACATTCGGAAACCAACGGTCCATCAAACTACCAGCAGCTGTGATTTCAAGTGCGACTGTCACAGCCCAGCCGAGCCAGTAAATCCAACCGACGGCAAAGCCGATACCTGGTCCGATGAAGCGTGTCGTATACGTTTGGAATGATCCTGAGACTGGCAAGAAAACTGCTAACTCCCCTAAACATAACATCGTCAGATACATGATGGTCCCACCCACGATGTAACTGAGGACCGCCCCGAGAGGTCCTGCTTGTGAAATCGTTAACCCTGATCCTAAAAATAAGCCTGTTCCGATAATTCCACCGAGTGAGATCATGAACAGGTGTCGACTCGTCATCTCTCGTTTGAGTTGCATGATGACTTCCCCCAATTCTGACAAAATAAAGTACGTTCCTATTGTAAGCGTTTTCAATAAAAGCGACAATTAGTTTATGAGAAAAATAAATGAGAGAATAAAAAAACCGGAAGGGAAGATTCCCATCCGGTGGTTGCGCCTTATACGCGTTCGACTTTACCTGATTTAAGAGCTCGAGCTGAAACCCAAACCTTTTTCGGCTTACCGTCGACGAGGATACGTACTTTTTGTACGTTGACTCCCCAAGTACGTTTTGTTTTGTTCAATGCGTGTGAACGGTTGTTACCCGACTTTGGCGATTTCCCAGTAACGTAGCATTTACGTGCCATGCGTTCCGCCTCCTTTTATGTTGTTTTGCGTTCGTCCTAATAGACACTTTGCTATCTTAGCATGGTGTCAGGGCGGTTGCAACATAAAAAAAGTAGCTGACAAGAAAAAAACTTGACAGACAACCTCGAAATTTAAAATAATAAATGAGGATGATGGTAAAAGTTCATTTGACCGCTACTATTTTTCACTTATTCATTGTATAGTCAGTACGGCGACTTTTCAATAGTAGGTCCTTATAGTAGAATTATGAGAAGAATACAATATTCAAAGGGGGCTACTCAGGTGGCGATCGAGATGAAAACGACCTATGGAAAGATTGATGTAGATAATGATGTCGTCGCGCAACTTTCGGGCGGCGCAGCAATGGAATGTTTTGGTGTCGTTGGTATGGCATCTCAGTCTCAAATCAAGGATGGTCTTGCTGAACTCTTAAAACGTGAGAACTTTGCACGCGGTGTCATCGTTCGACAGTCTTCAGAGCAAGTTCATATCGATATGCATATCATTGTAAGTTATGGGACGAAAATCTCAGAGGTGGCGAACAACGTACAGAGTCGCGTGAAATACACGCTCAGTCAGGCACTAGGTCTTGACGTGACATCTGTGAACATCTTTGTCCAAGGAGTCCGCTTGACGAATGTCTAAGGCGGAAATAGAGGAGGAAACTTTAGTGAGTGTAGATCGTTTAACAGGAGCGCAGTTAGTCAAGATGATTCAAAATGGCGCGGCGAATCTTTATCAAAACGCAGATTTCGTCGATTCATTGAACGTCTTCCCTGTGCCAGATGGTGATACGGGAACGAACATGAATTTGACGATGACTTCAGGTGCAAAAGAAGCAGGTAAATCCACTTCGGATTCTGTTTCGGAGGTCGCAAACGTCTTCGCACGTGGATTATTAATGGGGGCACGCGGAAATTCTGGTGTCATCTTAAGTCAATTGTTCCGTGGATTCTCGAAATCAATCGAAGGAAAAGCAACGATTGATACGAAAGAGTTCGCTGATGCATTGCAAAAAGGTGTCGATACAGCGTATAAAGCGGTCATGAAACCGGTCGAAGGAACGATCTTGACAGTTGCCCGTGAGACAGCTGTAGCGACCATCGCACAATCTGAAACGACGACGGATTTCTTAGAGTTGATGCGTCAACTCGTCGAAGCATCGAAAGTATCGCTTGACGGAACTCCTGACCTTCTTCCTGTATTAAAAGAAGTCGGTGTCGTTGATTCAGGTGGTCAAGGTCTCGTCTGTATCTATGAAGGATTCCTCGCGACACTCGAAGGAAAAGAACTTGATAAGCCACATGCGCCAGTCATGGAAGCACTCGTCGAAGCAGAGCATCATAAATCGGCTCAAAGCTTCATGTCGACAGAAGAGATCCATTACGGCTACTGTACGGAAATCATGGTTCGCTTCCAAGATGACAAGTTAGCAAATGCACCGTTCAGTGAAGAAGCATTCCGGAACGAATTAGCGGAATTCGGTGATTCGTTGCTCGTCGTCGCGGACGAAGAGCTCCTTAAAGTTCATGTCCACGTCGAAACGCCAGGAGAAGTCATCACAAAAGGACAACGTTTCGGTGAGCTCGTTGCTGTTAAGATTGAAAACATGCGTCAACAACACTCGACGATCCTCGAAGAAGAGGGCGCGAACCAAGTCACTCCAGTCGTTGCACCGAAGGCAAAAGCGAAAGCGGCCCTTGTCACAGTCGCAATGGGTGAAGGTATCAGTGAACTCTTTAAATCACTCGGTGTCAGTGTCGTCATCGAAGGCGGACAAACGATGAACCCATCAACGGAAGACATCGTCAAGGCGATCGAGGATGCACACGCTGAACATGTATATGTTTATCCAAACAACTCGAACATCATCATGGCCGCTGAACAAGCAGCGTCTGTTGCGAATTGTGGCGTAACAGTCGTGAAATCAAAGACAGTCCCACAAGGTTTGGCGGCGACGATCGTCTATAATCCGGAAGCGACTGTTGAAGAGAACGAAGCACACATGGAGGATGCGATCGCAGCTGTGAAGTCGGGTCAAGTCACTTATGCCGTTCGTGATACGAATATTGATGGTGTTGAAATCAAGAAAGACGATCACATGGCGATTGCTGAAAAACAAATCGTTGCTACGGACACTTCGAGTCTTGGTGCTGTCAAGAAACTGGTCGATACACTCGTCACAGAGGACGACGAAATCATTACGGTTCTTTACGGTGAAGGCGTGGCGGCGGAAGAAGTCGACGAACTCGTCGCGTACATCGAATCGGTCAATCCGGATGCTGAAGTAGAAATTCATGATGGCAAACAACCGCTCTATTCGTACATTTTAAGCGTCGAATAAATCTACTATATTAAAAAGGCGACTAGCCTTTTCACGAATCCCACCATCTGCGATAATAGAGGTGGGATTTCGTTTGTTTCACAGAGAGGGGAAAAGAGATGAAGTATCGTAGCGTCTTTGACATCATCGGACCAGTCATGGTTGGTCCATCAAGCTCGCACACAGCGGGAGCTGCACGAATCGGATTGATGGCGGGTAAACTATTCGGGGAAACACCTGCTGTCATCCACATCACGTTTTACGGTTCATTCGCTGATACGTATCGCGGACATGGAACGGACGTCGCAATCATCGGTGGTGTTCTCGGATACGACACGTTTGACGACCGGATTCCGCAATCGATCGACATCGCGAAGTCAAAAGGGATTGAGATTCATTTCGAGACGAGTGAAGCATTGACGGATCATCCGAATACGGCACGTGTTCACTTGACGAATGGGGTAGAAGAGTTTGAACTGGTCGGTATTTCAATTGGTGGGGGAACGATTGAAATCACGGAATTAAATGGCGTACCGCTTCGTTTGTCCGGTGGGGGACCGGCACTTGTCGTCTTACACCATGACCGGTTCGGAGCAATTGCAGCCGTGACGAGCATTTTGGCTGATTACGAAATCAACATCGGGCATATGGAAGTGTCACGACACGAAAAAGGAAAACAAGCACTCATGGCAATTGAGATTGATGACCGGATAACGGCAGATGTGTTAGAAGAAATCGATCGGTTACCTCAAGTCGAGCGTGCCGTCATGATGGGAGAGTGAAGAAATGTTCAAATCCGTTAAAGAACTCGTCGCCATCGCGACGGAACGAAATATTCCAATTTCGGAAGTCATGATCGAACAAGAGATGACGGTTCGTCATTTGGAGCGAGATGAAGTCTATGCGATGATGGAACGAAACCTACAAGTGATGGAAGATGCGGTCGCTCGTTCACTTGATGGCGACGGTGTCCAATCGGTGACAGGTTTAACTGGTGGAGATGCTGTCTTGCTCCAGCGGTACCGTGCTTCAGGCAAAGGATTATCAGGAGATCTGCTACTTGATGCTGTCAGTAAGGCGATCGGAACGAATGAAGTCAATGCTGCGATGGGAAAAATTTGTGCAACACCAACGGCTGGGAGTGCGGGTGTCGTACCGGGTACGCTATTTGCGGTCAAAGATCGATTAAACCCAACGCGTGAACAAATGTTACGTTTCTTGTTTACATCTGGTGCATTCGGCTTTGTCGTCGCGAACAATGCGTCAATTTCAGGAGCTGCAGGTGGATGTCAAGCAGAAGTCGGTTCAGCGACAGCGATGGCAGCTGCTGCCATCGTTGAGATGGCAGGTGGGACACCGGATCAATCGGCACATGCCTTTGCCATCGCGCTCAAGAACATGCTTGGACTCGTCTGTGATCCAGTCGCAGGACTCGTCGAAGTGCCATGCGTGAAGCGAAATGCGATGGGTGGAGCGAATGCCGTTGTTGCGGCAGACATGGCACTTGCTGGAATCACGTCACGGATTCCATGTGATGAAGTCATCTCAGCCATGCATGAGATTGGTCAGATGATGCCGTCTGCACTTCGTGAGACAGCAAAAGGTGGACTAGCGAATACACCGACAGGACGCTGGCTCGAATCAAAAATCTTCGGAGAGTTATCGAATGAATCCATCACGTGACGTCAAGACATTAAAAGGTGTCGGACGGGATTTGGCGAAAAAACTAGAAGAGATGAATATTCTCACCGTTGCGGACGTGCTTGAGCACGTCCCATTTCGTTATGACGACTTCGTGACGGGAAGTCTAACGGAAGCAATCCATGAGGATAAAGTCAAGTTCACGGGTCAAGTCCAGTCTGAACCACTTGTGCGCTATTATGGCAAAGGAAAGAATCGTTTAACGTTCCGTCTGCTCGTTGAAGAACGGTATAGTGTGACCGTAACGATGTTCAACCGGGCATTCTACAAAGACCAATTGCAACTCGGAGCAGAAGTGACGGTCAGTGGCAAGTGGGATTTACACCGGATGACGATCTCTGCGACGGAATTGCAATTCGGGGCAATCGAAGGCGAATTGACACCCGTTTACTCGCTCCGGGGTGACATGCGGATGAAGACATTCCGACGCGTCGTCGACTTGGCGTTCAAGGAGACTGAGGCATTAGCTGAACGAATCCCGGATAGCATCCGGAAGACGTATCGGTTGCAAGACCGGATGACGATGTTGAAGTCGCTTCATTTCCCAACGAATCGACAAGAGTTGACGGCTGCTCGTCGCAGTTATGTCTACGAGGAGTGCCTCTATTTCCAGCTGAAATTACAGGCGTTACGTCTTGGACGACGGAAAGGTCGAGGGATGGCCTTGCCTTTACATGAAACGGATATCGCGAATTTCATCAAGAGCCTGCCGTTTCCGCTGACAGGTGCCCAGCAACGTGTGACAAAAGAGATCCTAGACGACATCGGTCGCGGCGAACGAATGAATCGGTTGCTGCAAGGGGATGTCGGAAGCGGGAAGACCGTTATCGCTGCCATCGCCTTGTTCGCGACGGTTCGTGCGGGAAGACAAGGCGCTTTGATGGTGCCGACCGAAATTTTAGCGGAACAGCATGCAGCGTCGCTCGCCCCATTGCTTGAACCACTTGGAATCCGAGTCGGTCTACTGACGAGTTCCGTTAAAGGGAAAGCGCGTGCTTACTTGCTCGAAGCTCTTGTAACAGGAGAGATCGACGTCTTGGTCGGAACACATGCGCTGATTCAAGACACCGTCCAGTTCAAGGCATTACACCTCGTCATCACCGATGAACAACATCGCTTCGGTGTCGAACAACGGAAACGATTGCGCGCGAAAGCCGAACAGGCAGATGTATTATATATGACAGCGACACCGATTCCGCGTACGCTTGCGATATCGGTCTTTGGAGATATGGATGTTTCGATCATCGATGAGATGCCGGCGGGACGAAAGGAAATCGAAACCTACTGGGCGAAACCGCAACAGATGGAACGCGTTTTCGGGTTCGTCGAGAAAGAATTGTCGCAAGGTCGACAAGCCTACGTCATCACGCCATTGATCGAGGAATCCGAATCACTCGAAGTTCAAAATGCGATCGAATTACATGCGACATTGACCGAGCGGTTCAAGCCCTATCATGTCGGTTTGATGCATGGGCGCTTGACTTCTTCAGAAAAAGACGAGGTCATGCAGGCGTTCAAGGACAACACCGTTCAAATTCTTGTTTCGACGACGGTCGTCGAGGTCGGCGTGAACGTTCCGAATGCATCGATTATCGTCATTCATGATGCAGAACGCTTTGGGCTAGCTCAATTACATCAATTAAGAGGACGCGTCGGACGAGGCGATGCTCAGTCATACTGTATTTTGATCGCTGATCCATCTTCTGACACAGGGAAGGAACGTATTAAAACGATGACGGAAACGAATGATGGCTTTAAGCTAGCGGAAAAGGATTTAAAACTGCGTGGAGCCGGAAATTTCTTTGGTACCGAACAAAGTGGATTACCGAGATTCGTCTTAACCGATCCAGCACTTGATATTCAAGTCATGGAAACGGCCCGACAAGATGCAGTCCGATTACTGCGATCGGATGCTTTTTGGCAAGCGCCGGAATACGATGTCTTACGTGAATATATCGAACGGCAAGGGCTTCTTGAAGGAGAAAGAATCGAATAATACTTGAAAGTGAACAACAAGGGATATATACTACTGTTAGTACCAGGTAATAATAGTAGTCATCCTTCTTGTGGGAGGAACGTACATGCGGGTACCTAAAAAAGAGAGACAACAAGAATTATTACAGACGATCGAGCAAAATCCGTTCATCACGGATGAAGCGCTGGCGACACGATTTCGTGTCAGTATCCAGACGATTCGTCTCGACCGGATGGAATTAAAAATTCCGGAATTACGGGAGCGAATTAAACATGTCGCGACTGAACGCCTGGATGATGTGCGTACGTTGACTGAAAATGAAGTCATTGGTGATATGATTGACCTGAAACTTGATACATCTGCCATCTCGATCCTTGAGGTTTTGCCGGAACATGCGTTTAGTCGAAATGCAATCGCCCGTGGACATATCTTGTTCGCACAGGCGAACTCGCTTGCGATTGCGCTCATCGATGATGAACTCGCGTTAACGACCCGTGCGAACGTTCAGTTCACACGCTCCGTCCACGTCGGAGAACGCGTTGTCGCGAAGGCATTCGTCAGTTCCCATCGCCAAGATGGACGTTCTGACATCACGGTAGAGAGTTATGTCGGTGAAGAATGTGTCTTCATCGGCGAATTCACAGTGTATCGAAGTAGTAAGGAGGAATCGAAATGATTTTAGCAGTTGACGCCATGGGGGGCGACCATGCACCCCGTGCCATCGTAGAAGGGGTCGTTGCCTATCTGGCAGAACGTCCAAACGACAACATCGATATCCGACTAGTCGGAGATGAGTTGAAGTTACGCTCATACACAATCGAGGATCCGCGCGTGACGATCGTCCACGCAGCATCCGTCATCACCGGAGAAGATGAACCGGTACGTGCCATTCGCCGCAAGAAAGATAGCTCACTCGTTGTGGCTGCAAACCTGGTGAAATCAGGAGAAGCAGATGCCTTGATTTCAGCAGGCAACACGGGAGCGCTCATGACTGCCGGATTGTTCGTCATCGGTCGGATCGAAGGAGTTGACCGTCCTGCACTGGCCCCGACTTTCCCGACACGTAATGGGAAGGGTGTCGTCATCTTAGATGTCGGCGCCAACCCGGATGCGAAGGCAGAGCATTTGCTCGATTATGCCATCATGGGGTCTGTCTACGCAGAACAAGTTCGCGGTATCACACGTCCTAAAGTCGGGCTCCTGAATATCGGATCAGAAGCCGGTAAAGGGAATGCATTGACGAAGGAAACGTATCCGCTACTTGAGACAGCACCGATTCATTTCGTTGGGAACGTCGAGGCGAGAGAAGCGATGAGCGGTGACGTCGATGTCATCGTTACGGAAGGTTTTGCCGGCAACACGTTACTTAAGAGTACTGAAGGGGCAGCCAGTATGATCATGGGTGTCATGAAAGAACAATTCATGAGCTCGTGGACATCAAAGCTCGCCGCTCTCGTACTGAAACCGAAGTTGAAAAAAATGAAGCAGTTGCTCGCCTATGAAGAATATGGTGGTGCCGGACTATTCGGTATTGCGGCTCCGGTCATCAAGGCGCATGGATCAAGTAATGCCTATGCATTCAGCAGAGCGCTCGTTCAAGCTGAAAAGATGGTCGAACAAGAAGTCGTTGCCAAAATCGTTCAGGCGAAAGCAACTGAAGCACGTTAAGAAGGAGTGAGACGAGATGGGGAAAACAGTTTGGATGTTTCCGGGACAAGGGTCACAGACGCCTGGAATGGGACAGACGCTCATCACGCAAGACGAGACACGCCAAGCACTCGCTGACCTCGGAACGCGAATTGGTCTGGATCTGACGACGCTGATGACGACAGGGACGAAGGATGAATTGAAAGCGACGGATATCGCTCAACCAGCCATCGTCGCACACAGTGCATTACTCGCACAGCAGTACGCAGCACAAGGACATACACCTGATTTCGTACTCGGACACAGTGTTGGAGAATATAGCGCGCTCGTCGCAGCTTCTGTCATCACACCGTCTGAAGCCGTCTATCTCGTCCGCGAACGCGGAAAACTCATGAATCAAGTCACGGGTGGAACGATGGCAGCAGTCATTGGCATGAATGATGTCGAGGCAGCCCATCACGCGGTTGAATCAATTGCGGCAACGGGAGAAATCGTTCAAATCGCCAACTACAACTGTCCTGGGCAATTCGTCATCTCTGGACAAATCGCAGCGGTCGAATCCGCTACAGCGAAGTTAAAAGAGCTCGGAGCAAAACGTGTCTTACCGCTTGATGTATCAGGTGCGTTCCATTCGTCGCTCATGACACCTTTCGCACCACGATTCGAAGATATTCTCGTATCATCACCGTTTAAAGCGGCGAAGACGAAATTCATCTCGAACGTTGATTGTGCATTTCACGATCAACCAGACGAATTGATTCGTTTGCTCGTTCAGCAACTCTATTCGCCGGTCCGGTTCGAATCATGCGTCGAGCGTCTCATCGAAGAGGGTGCGGATACGTTCATCGAGTTCGGTCCATCATCTCCACTGAGCGGTCTCGTGAAACGAATCAAAAAAGATGCGAAAATCATCAGCATCACGACACTTGAGCAATTGGAAGCGGAGGGAATTCGTTGAGTAAAGTAGCACTCGTCACTGGCGCGTCACGCGGTATCGGAGCTGCCATCGCAAAGCGATTGGCAACAGATGGTTTCCGTGTCGTCGTCAACTATGCAGGAAGCACGGACAAGGCGGAAGCTGTCGTCCGTGAAATCAAGGAAGCAGGCGGTGAAGCACTCGCGATTCAAGCGAATGTCGCTGAAGCGGATGCTGTCAAACAGATGATCAAACAAACGATTGATGCGTTCGGTCAACTGGATTGTGTCGTCAATAATGCCGGCATCACGCGCGATGGTTTGCTAATGCGTATGAAGGAAGCAGACTTTGATGCCGTCGTCGATACGAACCTGAAAGGGGCATTCCTCGTCACACAAGCCGCGACACGTCCATTGTTAAAAACAAGCGGTCGTATCATCAATATCGCATCAGTCGTCGGTATTTCTGGAAATCCAGGGCAAGCGAACTATGTCGCAGCGAAAGCGGGTCTGATCGGGCTGACGAAATCCGTCGCACGTGAACTCGCTAGTAAGGGTGTCACAGTCAATGCCATCTGTCCAGGCTTCATCGAGACGGACATGACGGATGAATTGACAGAAGAACAGCGGAACCTGTCACTCGGGCAAATTCCGTTGAAACGCTTCGGTCAAACCGACGATATCGCTTCACTCGTCAGCTTCATTGCTTCAGATGAAGCACGATACATTACAGGTCAAACTCTAGCCGTCGATGGCGGCATGACAATGTAACACAACTAACGGTAGTACTTTGCCAAATCGGCAATCATCTTATATACTCAACTCATGGAGGGATTTTAAAATGACAAAAGAACAAATCTTAGTAGACGTACAAGAAGCAATCGCAGAAAAATTAGGTAAAGAACAAAGTGAAATCACACTTGATAAGTCGTTCAAAGACGACCTCGGAGCTGACTCTCTTGAAGTCATGGAACTCGTCATGGACTTAGAAGACAAGTTCGAAATCACGATCGAAGATGAGCAAGCAGAAAACTTGAAGACTGTCGGCGATGTCGTCAACTACATCGAAACACAAGTCTGATCATTGAAGCTGACCCACCGCAATTTGCGGTGGGCTTTAGCTGTTTAGGAGGAACTATGACGAATCAAAAAGGACGTCGTGTCCGAAAAGGACCCTATGTAAAACGACGCAAGGATGCTCGGACGCTCGCTCAGATCGAGCAAAAATTCGAAGCGTTACAAGAGCGTCTGAATATCAGGTTTTCTAATGTTGAGCTATTGAAACAAGCCTTCACGCACTCTTCGTTCGTCAATGAACAACGTGAGTCGGAAGGGGATAACGAACGCCTAGAATTTTTAGGGGACGCTGTCTTAGAGTTGACGGTGTCACGCTATCTATTCGAACACTACCCGGAACGTTCCGAGGGGGAATTAACGAAATTGCGAGCGGCGATCGTCTGTGAACCGTCACTCGTCCAATTTGCGAATCACTATCAGTTTTCCGATATGATTCTGTTAGGTAAGGGGGAAGAACTGACCGGTGGTCGGAATCGTCCAGCCTTACTTGCGGATGTCTTCGAATCCTTCATTGGCGCCTTGTATCTTGACCAAGGCATCGAAGCAGCCGAACGATTCCTCGCCGAAGCGGTTTTTCCGAAAGTGGCGACAGGCTTTTTCGAAGAACAGACAGATTTCAAGAGTCAATTACAGGAAGCGATTCAACGTGTCGGCTTAGGTGTCATCGAATATGAAATCATCGAGGAACGCGGTCCGGCGCATAGTCGGGAGTTCATCTCTCGTGTTCAAGTCGCGGATGAGCTCGAAGGGATTGGAACGGGGCGTTCGAAAAAAGAGGCAGAACAACAAGCGGCAAAACAAGCCTTACTTGAATTAAAAAAACAGTTTTAAGCAACAAAAGGCCGACCATCTCTCGAATGCGTGAGAGATGATCGGCTTTTATCGTGTGGTGCTTACTCGATTAAACAGTCTTAAGAGATTTCAGTTCGTCGACGATCGCGTCGACCTCTGCAAGTGATAGCGAGTCTCGCATCATGACGAACTCATAAATCTCTTTTAAGTCCTCATTTTTTGAGCCATCGAACTGTTCTGCTTTAATGACCCCTTTGTTGATGATATTCAATTTATCTAAGATTGCTTCAATCATTTGTTCAATCGTCATCGTGTTATTCGCTCCTCTTCTTCTTGTTTCGCATGATACTACCTTAAAACCTATCATGTTGCTAGCGTTTCGGCTATGGTAAACTGAAAGAAATTCAAAAGAAATTTAAACATACGGGTGATCAAGATGTACTTAAAACGAATTGAAATCAATGGCTTCAAATCATTTGCCAATCGAACTGAACTAGAATTCCTTCCGGGTGTCACGGCAGTCGTCGGACCGAACGGAAGTGGAAAATCAAATATATCGGACGCTGTCCGTTGGGTGCTCGGAGAACAATCTGCGAAGTCACTACGTGGGGCGAAGATGGAAGACGTTATTTTTGCCGGCAGTTTGTCTGAACACCGAAAACAATTTGCAGAAGTGACGCTCGTCTTAGATAACGAGTCGGGAACGGTCGCGTTACCTTATCAGGAGATCAGTGTTACACGTCGTGTCAGCCGTAATGGCGATAGCGATTATTTTTTAAATAAAAAACCATGTCGCCTGAAGGATGTCCTTGATTTGTTCATGGACACAGGCTTGTCGCGTGACGCCTTTGCGATTATCGGACAGGGTCGGGTCGAACAAGTCATTTCCGGAAAACCGGAAGAACGTCGTGCTGTCATTGAAGAAGCAGCAGGCGTCTTGAAGTATCGTCATCGCAAGAAGCAAGCCGAGCGGAAATTAAGTGATACGGAAGCGAATCTATCGCGTGTCGATGATATTTTATATGAACTTGGTGGACGAATCGAGCCGTTACGTGAACAAGCGGCGCTCGCGAAAGAGTATCTCGTCGCTCGAGAACGGCATGATGTACTGGAACGTGGCATCTTGGCGCATGAAATCACGACGTATCAGACGGAGCTCGAAACACTGGCGCGTGATATCGCACAATGTGAAGAACGTCTTGCATCTCAAAAGACGACTCACGAAGAGACCGTCGTGTCCCGGGAGAAACAAGAAGCGACGCTTGAAGAAGAACGACAACAAGAAAACGCTTTGCAGGAGCAACTTCGACATGTCTCGACGCGACTTGTTGAGATCCAAGGTGCCCTTAACCTAGCAAAAGAACGTGAAAAACACGGTACCGAGACGAAAGAGCGACTCGAACAAGAGGTCGCGATCGTCGAAGAACGCGTCAAGGAACTAGAACTCGAACTAACCGCTTTACAGGAACGCCAAGCAGAAGTCGATCAGGAAGCAAAACGGATTACGGCTGAGCGAGAACGAGCTGATCAAGCGTTGACACAAACCGATCGTGATTTTGAGAAGGAAGCCGAAGCATTACGTTCGGAAGCCTTTGAAGTGGCGAGCCGATTGGCTGCGACGAATAATGCCTATAATCGGGCGAAGCAAGATCTCATGCAGGCAGAAGAACAACAACGTTCCTTTACGGTGGATAGCGGTACGAAGCAGTCGACCCGTCGTCAACTTGAGGAAGACGTCGCTCGATTAGAAGCGGACGTTGCTTCGATCCGGACAGAATTAGATCAAGTGACTGAGGAAGAGGCAACGGCACTCGCAGCACGAGACGAACAACAACATACGTTACGCCAAGTCGAACAGTCCGTTGCGGATTTAGAGCGACGTCGTCATAAGACGGAAGATCGGATTGAATTTCTTGAATCCGTCAAAGCCGACTATAGCGGTTATTTCGGTGCCGTTAAGACGATATTAAAACAACGAGATCATTACCCAGGTATTCACGGAGCGGTCGCGGAGTTGATTTCGGTCCCTGCGCGATTTGAAGCGGCAATCGAGACGGCGCTTGGTGGGGCAATGCAAAACATCGTCGTTGATACCGATGCGACAGGACGTCGTCTAATCCAGGAACTGCGACGCTTAAATGCCGGTCGAGCGACGTTCATGCCGCTCGCCTCACTCCAAACACGTGAAGTCAACCGTTCGGTGCGAGAACAAGTCGGGGGGATGTCTGGATTCGTCGGGATCGCAAGTGATCTTGTGACGACAGACGAGACGCTGACGAAATTAAAGATGAACTTACTCGGTACGACACTCGTCGTCGAATCACTTGAACAAGCGAACCAAATTGCCCGTTCGACAGGACATCGCTATCGTCTCGTCACGCTCGAAGGAGATGTCGTCAACGTCGGTGGAACGATGACCGGCGGAAGTCGGAAAAAAGGCACACCATTGTTCAGTCAATCGCGCGAGCTCGACGAGTTAAAAGAGGGACTGACGCGAGGGCAAGCGGTCATTCGGGAGCAGATGCGCCGCTTGGAAGATCTAAGAGCGGCGATTCAGACGCTTGATGCTACTGCTCGGACGCGGACAGAAACGATTCAAGAATTACAAGGACAACTCGAGCAATCGCGGGATACGTTGGCAGATGCGAAGCGTCACCTCGCCGTCATGACATCCGAATTATCGGTTGAAGATCGGCAGATGGCACGTGTGCTCGAACAAGAACAGGAAGCACGCCGTATCATCGAAATGTCAGAAGTCGAGATCGCGAAATGGACGGAACGTCAAACAGAGCTCAGACAAGCACTTGATCGTCTTAAGGATGCTCAAGCTCGTGGTGCCGTCACGATGGACGAACTGAAGAAGGAACAAGCAGAAGCAGTTCTTGAAGAGCGGACGATTCAAATGAAACAAGCGCAACTCACGCAAGATATCGAGCGTCTGACGGAACAGGTCAGTCACGCGAAGCTTGAACGTGGTCATAAACGCCGTGACTTGCGTCATGTCCTTGAAGGCTTCGATGAAGCTAAAATCGATGCCTTGCACGGCGAGCAGCGTGAACAGGAACAGGAGCAGAAGCGGGTCGAGACCGAAATTGTCGCGATTGGACAACGGATTCAAGTGCAGGCAGAATCCTTGCGCTTAATTCGAATTCGCGAAGCGAAGACGAAGGACGATCAACAAACGACGAAACAGGCACTTGAGCAATTACGACTCTCACAAGGGAAAACGAGTACACGCCTTGAGACAAGACAAGAAATGCTCGAAGAGATGGGATTACTGCTCGAGTTGATCGCTCCGCTCGATCAATCGTATGATGAGGCGAAAGAGGAAATTCATCTGCTCAAGCGTCAACTCGAAGAAATCGGCATCGTCAATATCGGTGCAATCGAAGAATTCGCGGAAGTCGATGAACGGTTTACGTTCCTATCGGCGCAACGAGATGATCTCGTCGCCGCTAAAACGGATCTCTATGGTGTCATTGAAGAGATGGACCGGGAAGTCATTCGATTGTTCCGACAAACGTATGATGCCGTCCGTGAGCATTTCCGAGAAACGTTCCGGGAGTTGTTCGGGGGTGGAGAAGCCGACCTTGTACTCGTCGATCCGACTGATCTACTGACGAGCGGAATCGATATCGTCGCGAAACCGCCAGGCAAAAAGCTACAAAATTTGTCGCTCTTGTCAGGTGGAGAGCGTGCCTTGACGGCGATCGCTCTCTTGTTCGCGATTCTAAAGACCCGTCCTGTCCCATTCTGTGTCCTCGATGAAGTCGAGGCGGCACTTGATGAAGCGAACGTCGCGCGATTCGGCGAATTTGTCCATCAGCTAGCGCGCGAGACACAGTTCGTCATCATCACCCATCGGAAAGGAACGATGGAGGCGGCAGACGTCTTGTACGGCGTCACGATGCAGCAAAACGGGATATCTGAAGTGTTATCCGTTAAACTAGAAGAGGCACGACGTACATTAAGTGAAGAACCAAAGGAGATTAAACAATGAGTTTCTTTAAAAAACTGAAAGACCGCTTGACGACTTCGACGCAAGAAGTCACGACGAAATTCACACAAGGACTGACGAAGACACGCGATGGACTGGCAAGTGCCGTCAATGATCTCGTCTATCGTTTCCGTGAAGTCGATGAGGATTTCTTCGAAGAATTAGAGGAAGTATTGATTCAAGCCGACGTCGGCGTGACGACGACAATGGATTTGGTCGAGGAGTTAAAGACAGAAGTTAAACGACGTAACGTCAAGGATCCAAAAGAAGTACGTGATGTCCTCGTTGAAGTCGTCGCGAAGATGTTAGTTGAAGAGGAAGAGACAGCACTCGATCTCGATCATGAGCTGAACGTCATTCTCTTCGTCGGTGTTAATGGGGTCGGGAAGACGACGACGATCGGGAAACTTGCGAACCGCTTGAAACAAGAAGGCAAGAGCGTCATGTTAGCAGCGGGTGATACGTTCCGTGCGGGTGCAATCGATCAACTGCAAGTCTGGGGCGAACGCTCCGGTGTACCGGTCATCCGTCAAGGAGAAGGATCGGATCCGGCCGCTGTTGTTTACGACGCTGTCCAAGCAGCTAAAGCACGTAAGGTCGATGTCCTGATTTGCGATACGGCAGGACGCCTTCAAAACAAGGTCAACCTGATGAACGAACTTGAAAAGGTCAAACGTGTCATCGAACGTGAAATTCCAGGCGCTCCTCACGAAGTATTGCTGGCGCTTGACGCGACGACAGGACAAAACGCGATGGTGCAGGCGAAAGCCTTCAAACAAGCGACGAACGTCAGCGGGATCGTCTTGACGAAGCTTGATGGAACGGCAAAAGGTGGAATCGTCCTTGCGATCAAGAACGAATTGAACCTCCCGGTCAAGTTCGTTGGTCTTGGTGAAAAAATCGATGATTTACAACCGTTTGATGCAGAACAATTCGTGTATGGATTGTTCGGTGATGTCTTTGAAGAAAAAGAAAACGTTGACACGGAAGAAAGCGCAGAATAAGCGACGTTTCATGTAAAGAAAAAAACTTGACAACACACTGTAAGGGCTGTACTATACTATCTGTAAAGGAATTTCACTTAACATTGCGGAGGTGCTCGGATGACACTTGATAAAACGAACCGGATGAACTATCTGATTGACTTTTATCAGGAGCTTTTGACGCCAAAACAACGGAATTACATGTCACTCTATTACTTAGATGACTTTTCCTTAGGTGAGATCGCCGATGAGTTTGAAGTCAGCCGACAAGCAGTCTACGACAACATAAAACGCACGGAAGCCATGCTCGAGCAGTATGAAGAACGACTATCCCTGTTCAAGAAACACGAACGGCGAAAGCAGTTACTCGATCAGCTGAAGCAATGCGACCTTCCGGGTGAAGCCCTAGTGATCATTGAGACATTGGAGCAATTAGAGTAGGAGGCATTCTTAATGGCATTCGAAGGATTATCGGAACGGCTTCAAGCCAGTCTCGCTAAAATGCGAGGTAAAGGTAAGATTTCTGAAGCAGACGTCAAAGAGATGATGCGCGAAGTTCGCTTAGCGCTACTTGAAGCCGACGTCAACTTCAAGGTCGTCAAACAATTCGTAAATGATGTAAAGGAACGTGCCGTCGGACAGGACGTCATGACATCTTTGACGCCAGGGCAACAAGTCGTCAAGATCGTCCATGATGAATTGACGAATCTGATGGGTGCGGAAGTGTCACCATTGACGCTTGCGAACCGTCCTCCGACCGTCATCATGATGACAGGTCTGCAAGGGGCAGGTAAAACAACGACAACGGGTAAGCTTGCCAATCATTTACGTAAAAAACATAATCGTAGTCCTTTGCTTGTTGCGGCGGATATTTATCGTCCGGCAGCAATCAAACAATTAGAGACACTCGGGAAACAATTGGAGTTGCCGGTCTTCTCAATGGGAGATCAGGTCAGTCCGCAAGAAATCGTTACCGGTGCACTCGATTATGCAAAAGAGCATCATCACGATATCGTGTTGATCGATACGGCAGGTCGTCTGCACGTCGATGAGGAACTAATGCAGGAACTCGTTGATGTTAAAGAGATCGCCAAACCGCATGAAATCTTCCTTGTCGTCGATTCGATGACGGGTCAGGACGCCGTCAACGTCGCAGAAAGCTTCAACGAGAAGCTTGGCGTGACGGGGGTTGTTCTGACGAAGCTCGACGGAGATACGCGAGGTGGTGCAGCACTCTCCATCAAGGCAGTCACCGGAGCACCGATTAAGTTCGTCGGTCTTGGAGAGAAGCTCGATGCCATCGAACCATTCTATCCCGAGCGGATGGCGTCTCGGATTCTAGGCATGGGAGACATGCTGACACTGATTGAAAAAGCAGAGTCACAAATGGACGCTACGCGTGCCAAAGAGTTAGAAAGCAAAATGCGCGATGCATCGTTTACATTCGATGATTTCATCGAGCAGTTGCAGCAAGTGAAACAGATGGGTCCACTCGACGAACTGTTGGGAATGATCCCTGGGGCAGGTAAAGGGAAGATGAAGGGGTTGAAAAACGCCCAAATCGATGAGAAGCAACTCGTGTATGTCGAAGCGATTATCCAATCGATGACGAAACGAGAGCGGACTGAACCTGAAATCTTGAATGCGAGTCGTCGGAAGCGGATTGCCCGTGGTAGCGGACGCAGTATCCAAGAAGTCAACCGTCTCATTAAACAGTTCGAAGACATGCGGAAAATGATGAAACAATTTTCCGGACAGATGGGCAAAGGGAAAAAGAAAGGCTTTGGCCTTCCATTCTTTTAAAAGTCTTTTCTCTTTTGCTGTAACGTTGTATACTAATGAAGTTGTCAATTTGACTAAACGAAAAAATCATTTATTATTTGGAGGGACTTACGAATGGCAGTTAAAATTCGTCTTAAGCGCATGGGCGCAAAAAAATCACCTTTCTACCGCGTGGTAGTAGCAGACTCACGTGCACCACGTGATGGTCGTTTCATCGAGCAAATCGGATACTACAATCCAGTTGCTAAACCAGAAGCAGAAGTTAAAATCAACGAAGAGCTAGCTCTTAAATGGCTCTCTGAAGGTGCTAAACCTTCGGACACAGTTCGTAACCTCTTCTCACAAGCTGGTATCATGGAGAAATTCCACAACGCGAAACTCGCGAAGTAAGACGTTAGGAGGTGAGCAAAAGCTTACCTCCTTTTTTTAATTCAAGAAAGGAAGTGAAATGAATGGAATGGTTGGAAATTGCGAAAATCGCCAATACACATGGTCTAAAAGGTGAATTAAAGTTACTCGCGAGCACGGATTTTCCGGAGGAACGCTTTAAAGTCGGGAAGGAAGTTTTTCTTGGATCTGACGGAACGTACACACCAGTGACAATCAGTGGTTACCGAAAACACAAACAATTCATCATGGTGACGTTCAAAGGGATGCACCATATCAATGACGTCGAGAAGTATAAAGGATTGAAACTCTATGTCCACGCAAAAGATTTACAAGACTTAGACGAGCATGAATTTTACTATCATGAGATCATCGGTTGTACGGTTTATGACGGTGAGACGAAAATCGGAGTCGTATCCGACATTCTTGAAACAGGCGCAAATGACGTCTGGACGATCAAACGCGATGGGAAAAAGGATGTCCTAATCCCGTATATCGAGCAAGTCGTTGCTTCCGTCGATGTCGAGCAAAAACGTATCCAAATCACACCGCTTCCAGGATTGATTGAAGAATGAACATCCGAGTGTTGACGCTGTTTCCGGAAATGTTTTCAGCGCTCGATCATTCAATAGTCAAACGAGCGCAAGATGATGAACGTGTCAGTCTTGAAACAATCAATTTTCGAGACTTCTCGACGAATCGTCATGGTAAAGTCGATGATTATCCGTATGGTGGGGGAGCAGGCATGCTGTTGACCCCTCAACCCGTCTTCGACGCGATGGCGAGTCTGCCGGAAGGAAAACGACGAATCATCGTCATGACACCGACCGGTAAACGTTTTTCGCAACGGATGGCAGAAGAGTGGGCACAAGAAGAAGAACTGGTCTTCCTATGTGGTCATTACGAAGGATTTGATCAGCGGATTCATGATCACCTTGTAACGGATGAGGTTTCGCTTGGGGACTTCGTCTTGACGGGAGGGGAACTGGCTGCGATGACAATGATTGACGCTGTCGTCCGCCTCTTACCGGATGTCCTCGGTGCGTCTGAGAGTCATGAAGATGATTCCTTTTCGACGGGACTTCTTGAATATCCACACTATACACGTCCTGCTGAATATGCCGGATACCAGGTACCCGACGTCTTGTTATCAGGCAACCATGCCCGGATTGCAAAATGGCGACGGGAACAGTCGCTGAAGCGGACATTTGAGCGTCGTCCGGATCTGTTGGCTGATGCTCCATTAACCGAGGATGATCGTCTTTATTTAGAATCGATTTCAGGATTGTCAAACGATTGAATCTATGATAAGTTAAAACATGTGGCAAAAGCCACCCATTAACGATGTTCCGCTGTCGGATGCTGAAAGCAAATGAAGATAAGAACATTGGTGAAAAAAGGAGAAATCATTCATGAACACACAACAATTGTTCCGTGAACTTACACAAGAACAAATCAAGTCAGACGTCCCTGCGTTCCGTCCTGGGGATACAGTCCGTGTACACGTTAAAGTCGTCGAGGGTACGCGTGAGCGTATTCAGCTCTTCGAAGGCGTAGTCATCAAACGTCACGGTGGCGGCATCAGTGAAACATTCACAGTCCGTAAAATTTCTTACGGAGTTGGCGTTGAGCGTGCTTTCCCGCTCCACTCACCACGTGTTGCACAAATCGAAGTTGTTCGCTACGGTAAAGTCCGTCGTGCGAAACTTTACTACCTCCGTAACCTTCGTGGTAAAGCGGCGCGTATTAAAGAAATTCGTCGTTAATCATGTGAAAAAGTGGCTTGTCTCCGGACAAGCTTCTTTTTTTTGTTGTTTATGCGTATACTAGTCCATAGGAAGAAATTGCGTTAATCAAGGGAGTGGAATTCGTGAAGGAGTTATTCAGTTGGGTAAAAGCGCTCGTCGTAGCGCTTGTCATCGCGTTCATCATTCGAACGTTCCTGTTCGTACCCGTCATCGTCGATGGGGAATCGATGATGCCGACCTTACACAATGCGGATCGGATGATCGTCAATAAGATTCCGTATTATTTTAATGAACCAGAAAGAGGCGATATCGTCGTCTTTCATGCAACGGAAACACGCGACTATATCAAACGAGTGATCGCTGTTCCAGGAGATACGATGTATTATAAAGACGATACGTTGTACGTCAACGATAAGAAAGTAGCTGAACCGTATTTAAAAGAGTACAAAGCTCAGATGAATGGTGTTCCATTGACGGAGGACTTTACACTTGAGGAACGGACAGGAAAAACGACTGTTCCAAAAGGGAAGGTATTCGTCATGGGAGATAATCGTCAAAATTCAAAAGATAGTCGTGATATCGGTTTTGTGGATGAGGATCAAATCGTCGGAACGACGAACTTCGTATTCTATCCATTCAATGATGTACGCTCTGTCGATTAAAACGAAAGAAGATGAGACGCTTACCGTGAAAAGTAAGTACCTCATCTTCTTTTCTTGTCTTAAGTTGCGTATACTAGAGAGTGGATGTTTTTTCAAGTATCGTATGATCAGCAAGAAGTCCAGGAATATATGAACGAGGTGAAGGATATGACGATTCAATGGTTCCCCGGTCACATGGCCAAAGCACGGCGGGAAGTTACAGAAAAATTAAAGTTGATCGATGTCGTGATCGAACTTGTCGATGCACGTCTTCCAATGTCGAGCCGTAACCCGATGGTCGAACAAATCACGGCAGGTAAGCCACGATTGATCGTCCTCAACAAAGCGGATATGGCGGACAAACGAGTGACCGAACAGTGGATGCACGCATTACGGGCAGATGGTGTTGATGTCGTCGCGGTCGACGCGAAGCACAATAAAGGATTGAATCAAATTCATGAAGGTGCTTTACGACTAATGAAAGAAAAACATGCACGAATGCGGGAGAAAGGTCGGAATCCGAGTGCGATTCGTGCCTTGATCATCGGCATTCCAAACGTTGGGAAGTCGACACTCATCAATCGACTCGCCGGTCGGAACATTGCGATCACGGGTGACCGCCCAGGTGTGACGAAACGCCAGCAATGGATCAAGATGAAGACAGGCGAGATGGAATTACTCGATACACCAGGTATCCTCTGGCCGAAGTTCGACGATCAAGTCGTCGGGTATCGGTTGGCAGCGACAGGAGCGATCAAGGATGATATCTTAAACATCGATGATATTGCGCTGTTTGCCCTTCGTGAGCTAAAGACGCGTTATCCGGAGCAGTTACGTGAGCGTTATCGTCTCGACGAAGTATCAGGAGAAGCGGTTGATGTACTCGAAGCCATCGGTAAAAAGCGCGGATTCGTTTCAGGTGGCTACGTCGATTTCGAACGGACGAGTGAAATGCTTCTGCATGAACTACGGACGGAAAAGCTAGGGCGTGTGACGCTCGAAACAGTGGAAGAATGGGAAACGCATGCATAACGGACTTGGACATCCTTCGATGTCCAAGTTTTTTTCAAAGGAGCGAAACAGATGAAGATTATGGAATTAAAGGAACGTCTACACAACATCACGATCGAGGAGTTTTCACAATTGAAGCAGGAACTCGCATCGGACGCGCGAAAAGGGGTGCATACACTGTTTCGTCAGACAGAACGACGATTTGCCCTCGAAGAGCAACAACGGATCGATTTCAAGGAGCGGTTCACGTTCGAAGAACAGTATCATCAGCAAGGATATAGACGGATTGCCGGAGTGGATGAAGTGGGACGGGGACCGCTTGCTGGTCCAGTCGTCGCGGCAGCTGTCATCTTACCAGAAGGGTTCTATCATCCAGGACTAACGGATTCAAAACAAATGAGTAAAATACAACGACAAGCGGCATTTAAACACCTAAAAGACGTTGCAGAGATTGCGGTCGGCATCATCGAACCAGCTGAAATTGACGAGATCAACATCTATCAAGCATCGAAACGGGCAATGCAAGTCGCGGTTCGTCAACTCAAACCTGAGGCCTTGCTGGTTGATGCGATGACACTCGACGACGACACACCACAACTCTCTCTCATCAAAGGAGATGCGAGAAGTGTCTCCATCGCTGCAGCAAGCGTCGTCGCAAAAGAGACACGAGATGTGATGATGGAACAATACGCGATCGAGTATCCGGGATACGGATTTGAAACACACGCAGGTTACGGGACTGCGACGCATTTACAAGCGCTTGATACACTGGGCGTCACACCGATTCACCGAAAAACATTCCGTCCTGTCAAAGAACGTCTCTAGGAGGGATCGAGCATGCACATCGAACATCGTGCCTTACTACCATTTAAAATCATCGATCATGCGAACTTACCGTTACGGGAAGGCGCAAACATCGTCGGCAAAGTATTAAAACTGTTGCCGGACGGATTAATGGAACTACAGGTCGGTCAACGCGTCTTGACGGCAGGGACGACGGCTGAACTAAAAGAAGGGAGCATGTATCGCTTTCAAGTCGTTTCAGCAGAAGGACAACCGGTCTTAAAAATCATCTCGACTGAGTCTGTCCCGCAAAAATCAGCATTACCCCAGTTACTCGATTCCTTTTTACAGCGCCAGACGGTACCGACTGCGGAAACACGGGAAATACTAAGGCAAATCGGTCAACCCGTGACGGAAGGAGAAGCGAAGCAGTTAAAACACGCTCTTACTGAACTCGTTCAATTGGCAAAGGGCGACGAGGCAGGTCGATCGCTTGATCGAAAGACGAGTGATCAAATTTTAGCGCAACAACTCGTTCAAGCAACAAATGAAGTAGGAAAAGGAGTATATTTATTTCAATTACCTCAATTCGGACCTTTCGAAGATGTTGATCTCATGATGGAAGCACCGTTCGAACGAACGTTTGATCCAAATCATGCCCGTATCGTCTTATACTTACAATTACCGACGCTTGGTGAGGTCGCAATTGATGTCTTGATCGTAGACCGGAACGTTTCGATTTCCGTCTTTCATCCAAACGCACACGTCAATACGTTCATGCAAGCCTATACGCCTCAGATTCAAGCACGACTCGAGGAACAGGGCTATGCGTTGACGCGATTCGATTGGGTCGAACAGACGAAAGAACGTGTACCACATGATATCTCGACGCGTAATGGAAGGGTGGATCTCCATATATGAAAAAAGCGATTGCTCTATCATACGAAGAACAAATGCATGCGCCGAAAGTCGTCGCTAAGGGATCAGAACACATCGCGGAACGGATTTTAGAAGAGGCATTAAAGCACGATATTCCGATCCGGCAGGACGAAACGCTGATGACGTTACTGGATGCTGTTCAAGTATCAGAACAGATCCCAGAAGAACTATACGGTGTCATTGCCGAATTATTCGCCTTTTTATATCGTCTTGATCAAAATGGAATTCTGAAAAAATAAAGCTTTCGGTCGATAACGATAGACAGCGCTTCCAATTTTAACTACAATGAAAGAGCCGAAACTAAAGGGGTTAAGGGGGATTTTTTCATGAATGTACATGAGTATCAGGCAAAAGAATTACTTCGTTCGTACGGGGTACCCGTACCAAACGGAATCGCAGCCTTCACCGTCGAAGAGGCGGTCGATGCATCAGAACAATTGTCAGGCCCGATTAAAGTCGTCAAAGCTCAAATTCACGCGGGGGGACGCGGTAAAGCAGGTGGCGTCAAGCTTGCGAAATCGCAAGAAGAAGTGAAGGAATATGCGACGGAGTTACTCGGCAAAACGCTCGTCACGCATCAAACAGGTCCCGAAGGAAAAGTCGTTCAACGTCTTCTCGTCGAAGAAGGCTGTGCGATTGATAAAGAATACTATCTTGGAATCGTACTTGATCGTGTGACAGGACGTGTCGTCATCATGGGATCAAGCGAAGGTGGTATGGACATCGAAGAGGTGGCGGAAGCGACACCGGAAAAAATTATTAAAGAAGTCGTCGATCCTGCAGTTGGTCTTCAAGGATTCCAAGCGCGTAAACTTGCGTTCGCAATGGGTGTTCCTGTGAAGCTCGTCAACAAGTTCGTCGGTATGGTCACGAAACTTTATAATTTCTTCGTCGACAAGGATTGTTCAATCGCAGAAATTAACCCACTCGTTACGACGAAGGATGGCGAAGTTCTCGCGCTGGACGCGAAGTTGAACTTCGACTCGAACGCATTATATCGTCATGCGGACATCGTGGCGTTACGTGATGAAACAGAAGAAGATCCACGCGAAGTCGAAGCATCGAAGAGTGATTTGAACTACATCGCGCTCGATGGAAATATCGGCTGCCTCGTCAATGGTGCTGGTCTTGCCATGGCAACGATGGATATCATCAAACACTTCAGTGGTGATCCTGCGAACTTCCTTGATGTCGGTGGTGGTGCGACGAAGGAGAAGGTAACAGAAGCCTTCAAACTGATCTTGTCGGATGAGAACGTTAAAGGGATTTTCGTTAACATTTTCGGTGGAATCATGAAATGTGACGTCATCGCAGAAGGTATCGTTGCGGCGACAAAAGAAGTCGGTCTCGAATTGCCGCTCGTCGTTCGTCTTGAAGGGACGAATGTTGATGCAGGAAAACAAATTCTCAAAGATTCAGGTCTAGCGATTACAGCAGCTACATCAATGGCAGACGGCGCAGAAAAAATTGCTGCGCTCGTGAAGTAAGGGGGAGCTAAAGATGAGTATTTGGGTGAACGAATCGACGAAAGTCATTATTCAAGGGATTACAGGTAATCAAGGGATGTTCCATGGTGAACAGATGATCGACTACGGAACAAACCTCGTAGGTGGTGTCACACCAGGAAAAGGCGGTACGGAAGTACTTGGTGGTGTTCCTGTCTTCGATACGGTCGCACAAGCGGTCGACAAAACAGGTGCGAACGCATCGATTATCTACGTGCCACCAGCATTCGCAGCAGATGCGATCATGGAAGCAGCAGATGCGAACATCGCATTAATCATCTGTATCACGGAAGGTATTCCAGTCCTTGATATGGTTAAAGTAAAACGTTACCTTGAGGGCAAGCCAGTTCGTCTTATCGGACCAAACTGTCCAGGCGTCATCACTCCAGGTGTCGCAAAACTTGGTATCATGCCAGGATACATCCATACACCGGGACATGTCGGAATCGTTTCGCGTTCTGGAACGTTGACGTATGAAGCCGTTCATCAATTGACGACGGCAGGCATCGGTCAATCGACAGCTGTCGGTATCGGGGGCGACCCAGTCAATGGAACAGACTTCATCGATACACTAAAAGCGTTCAATGAAGATCCAGAAACAAAAGCCGTCATCATGTTAGGTGAAATCGGTGGAACAGCGGAAGAAGAAGCGGCTGAGTGGGTCAAAGCGAACATGACGAAGCCAGTCATCGGTTTCATTGGTGGTCAAACGGCTCCTGCCGGTAAACGGATGGGTCACGCAGGTGCGATCATTTCCGGCGGTAAAGGAACAGCTGCTGAAAAAATCAAGACACTCCGTGCAAACGGAATTGAAGTGGCAGAAACACCAGCTGTCATTGGTGAGACGTTAATCCGTGTCATCAAAGAAGCAGGGATCTATGACGAGTGCGTGACGAACAGCACAGTCAAATAAATCAAAAAAAGAGCTGTCCTGATCAAATCAGGACGGCTTTCTTCTATATAAATAAGAAGCTTAAAGAAGGAGCGTTGATCTCATGAATCGAGAACTGTATGTCCGCTTCGCCATGTGTCAGGTACCGTATCCGATTGTTCAATTGATTGAACGGTTCGGAATCGTTCCAAGTCATGAATTACCCGTTTCAAATCGGCTTCGAAAACGATATGAACAAGCACTGCAACTTGATCGGATCGAAGAGTCGATTCTAGTTAAAGGAGATCCACTGTTTCCAACCGTACTACTGACGATTCCTCAACCTATCTATGCCCTCTTTTACCGCGGTGATCCGTCCCGCCTAACTCTTCCACGCATCAGTATCATCGGTAGTCGAACTCCCTCACCGCAACACCTTTCCCGCATGCATTTTCTACAACCCTTCTTTCATCCAGATCTCGCCACCGTTTCCGGAGGCGCATATGGCATCGATGCCCTCGTCCATCGTCTATCCTTAAAACATCAACAGACAACGATTGCGGTTCTGGCCGGCGGACTTGATCGTCTATATCCTACTTCCCATGCTGCTCTTTTTGAACGTATCTTCTCGAATGGTCTTCTTCTCTCCGAATATCCACCTGGCACACCCATTCAAAAATTTCAATTTCTAGAACGAAATCGGATTATTGCCGGCTTGTCCTCGTCGTTGATCATCGTCGAGGCAGCAAAACGAAGTGGTACGATGAACACAGCAAGTCACGCACTCGATCAAGGAAAAGATGTCTATTGTTTACCGGGGTGTCCGACTGAAACGTTCTTTGCCGGAACGAATCAATTGATCGCAGAAGGAGCGATTCCACTCCTTGATCCGGAAGAAGTTTCAAAAACTATTCGGCTGAACGTTGACAAATGGGAATCGAGACTACTATGATAAGTGAGATTAAAATACGAGTACGCCTCTAATAGGGAGCGATTGCAATGGCAAAATATCTAGTAATCGTCGAGTCACCCGCTAAGGCAAAAACCATTAAACGTTATCTCGGATCCAACTATACCGTGAAAGCGTCGATGGGGCACGTCATTGACTTGCCGAAAAGCCAAATGGGAGTCGACGTCGAACATGACTATGAACCGAAATATATCACGATCCGTGGTAAAGGTCCGGTCTTAAAAGAACTCAAGACAGCTGCGAAAAAAGCACAAAAAATCTATCTCGCAGCCGACCCCGACCGTGAAGGGGAAGCGATCGCATGGCATTTAGCCAAAGCATTAGGCGTTGATGAATCAACAGAGTGCCGCGTCGTTTTCAATGAAATCACGAAAGATGCCATCAAGGATTCGTTTAAGCGACCACGCAAGCTCAATTATGATCTTGTGGATGCACAGCAAGCACGTCGTATCTTGGACCGCCTTGTTGGTTATAGCATGAGTCCGTTATTATGGAAGAAGATCAAAAAAGGTTTATCTGCAGGACGTGTACAATCGGTTGCCGTAAAGATGATTATCGACCGGGAACAAGAAATCAATGCGTTCATGCCAGAAGAATACTGGACGATCAAACTCGAACTCGATGCAAACGGTGAAAAGCTCGAAGCAAACTTCTACGGAGTGGATGGTAAGAAACGTGAACTTCATTCGCAAGAAGAAGTCGATCAAATCTTGAATCAACTCTCAGAAGACTTTACAGTTGATTCCGTCACGAAAAAAGAGCGGAAACGGAATCCAGCGTTACCGTTTACGACTAGTTCTTTGCAACAGGAAGCAGCACGTAAACTGAATTTCCGAGCGAAGAAGACAATGATGATCGCACAACAGCTATACGAAGGAATCGAGATCGGAAAAGAAGGTACGGTCGGTTTGATCACGTATATGCGTACCGATTCAACACGGACGTCTGAATCGGCGAACCTCGAAGCACACGGGTTCATCGAGCAGGCGTATGGAAAAGAATACATCGCAAGTGAAAAACGCAAAGAAAAAAAATCAGCGAACTCACAGGATGCGCACGAAGCGGTTCGCCCGACTTCGACAATGCGTGAACCACAACTCGTTAAATCGTATCTATCGCGTGACCAATTCCGTTTATATAAACTGATCTGGGAACGATTCGTCGCAAGTCAGATGGCGCCAGCAATTCTCGATACCGTCAAAATCGACCTTGTCTCGAACGATGTTATGTTCCGTGCGAACGGATCAACTGTTAAATTCCCAGGCTTCATGAAGGTTTACATCGAAGATACCGATGATGAGGCCGTCACCGACGTCAAGGAAGGATTACTTCCTCCACTTGATAAAGGGGAAGAGTTGAAACAATCAGCAATCGAACCGAAGCAACACTTTACTCAACCACCACCACGTTATACGGAAGCGCGTCTTGTCCGGGCGATGGAAGAACTCGGAATTGGTCGTCCGTCGACGTATGCGCCGACACTCGATACGATTCAAAAACGGGGTTACGTGACGCTTGAAGAGAAGAAATTCTTACCAACGGAACTTGGTGAACTCGTCATCGATATGATCAGCGACTATTTCCAAGAGTTCATCACCGTCCAGTTCACGGCAGACATGGAAGCTCTACTCGATGCGATCGAAAAAGGCGACATGCAGTGGACGGAAGTCGTCGATCCAATCTATAAATCCTTTGCGAAACGTCTGACACGAGCGGAAGCAGAGATCGAGAAGATTGAAATCAAAGATGAACCAGCTGGAGAAGATTGTGAAGTCTGTGGTCATCCGATGGTCATAAAGATGGGACGTTATGGTAAGTTCATGGCGTGCTCGAATTTCCCAGAGTGTCGTAACACGAAACCGATCCAAGTCGAGATTGGTGTGAAGTGTCCGACATGTGGAACCGGTGATATCGTCGAACGACGAAGTAAAAAAGGACGTTTGTTCTACGGTTGTTCGAACTATCCGGAATGTGAGTTCGTTTCGTGGGATAAACCGGTCGAAGAACCATGTCCGGTATGTAGCAGTATGATGGTACAAAAGAAAATCAAGAACGGTGTGAAAGTAGAATGTACATCTTGTGGACATCATGAAACACGCATCGATCAGGAGCAAGAGGAGGAATGACCGTTGAAACGTGTAACGGTAATCGGCGCGGGACTTGCAGGTTCTGAAGCAGCATGGCAACTTGCAAAACGCGGCGTACAAGTAGATTTATATGAAATGCGGCCAGTCAAACAGACACCCGCGCACCATACAGACCAATTCGCAGAACTCGTCTGTTCGAACTCACTTCGGGCAAATCAGCTGACGAACGCAGTCGGTGTATTAAAGGAAGAAATGCGTCAGCTCGATTCCTTGATCATGAAAGCAGCAGACTTAGCGAGCGTCCCAGCAGGTGGAGCACTTGCTGTCGATCGGCATGACTTCGCAGGATACGTGACAGAAACGTTGAAAAACCATCCGAACGTTACAGTCCACCATGAAGAAATCGAAGCGATTCCAGATGGTCCGACGATCGTTGCGACGGGTCCGTTGACGAGTGCGGCATTATCGGAATCACTTAAACAATTCACAGGCGAAGATTACCTGTACTTCTTCGATGCAGCGGCACCGATTCTCGACGGGGATACAATCGATCGTGAGAAGGTGTACCTAAAATCGCGTTACGATAAAGGAGAAGCTGCCTACTTGAATTGCCCAATGACGGAAGAAGAATTCCAACTCTTCTATGACGAGCTAATCAATGCGGAAGTCGTTCCGTTGAAGGAATTCGAAAAAGAGATTTACTTCGAAGGATGCATGCCTTTTGAAGTACTCGCTTCTCGTGGTCCGAAAACGCTCTTATTCGGACCAATGAAGCCAGTCGGACTCGAAGATCCGAAAACAGGAAAACGACCATATGCTGTCGTTCAACTGCGTCAAGACAATTCAGCAGGGACACTGTTTAATCTCGTCGGCTTCCAGACACATTTAAAATGGGGCGAACAAAAGCGGATCATTCGTTTGATTCCAGGTCTTGAAAATGCAGAAATCGTCCGTTATGGTGTTATGCATCGGAACACGTTCGTCAACTCACCGAACTTGTTGAAACCGACGTATCAAACACGTACGCGTGACGACTTGTTCTTTGCTGGTCAAATGACAGGGGTCGAAGGATACGTCGAGTCAGCAGCATCCGGCTTGACTGCCGGAATCAATGCGGCGCGTCTTGTTAACGAGGCAGAACCGGTTACATTCCCGCAAGAGACGATGATGGGTGCAATGTCGCATTACATCACGACGACGGAGGGGAAAAATTTCCAGCCAATGAATGCCAACTTCGGTTTGGTTCCGGCACTTGTCGGTCACCCGGTTCGGATGAAAAAACCAGAGAAGTATGCGCTCTATGCAGAGCGAGCGCTTGAAGCGATCAAAGATTTCACGGATATGTGATTGTTGATGGGGAGAAAGGCGTGATTCAGCGCTCTTTCTCCCCATTTCTTAATTTGTCATAAAAGCGTGATAATTTCGTTAATTTTTCGGTTTTTGGTCTATTGTCAGACTACTTGGTCTGTGCTATGCTAAGGGCGATTCGAGAATGAAATGGTCAGAAGGGGGCGCATTCATGGGGATAGACACTGCTTTTGAGCGACTGCTAGAAGATTTCATGCGGTATGTTCATATTGAACGTCAATTATCTCCGAATACAGGTCGCTCTTATGATCAAACACTTCGACAATACGCCGCTTTTTGCCGCGATCATCAATTACGATCGATTGAATTGGCAAGTGCACGGCGTTATTTGTATGCTCTTTACGATCAGGAGCTGGCGCGAGCAACGATTGCGCAAAAAGTTTCCTGCCTCAAACAATTTGGTCGTTTTTTGACACGTGACACCGATGAACCTAATCCATTTGATGGATTAAAAGCACCAAAACGACAACAAGGACTTCCGACATTCCTTGTCCCAACGGAATATGAACGTTTCCTCGATGCATTTCGATCGAGTGATACGCTTGGTAACCGGAATGTCGCGTTAGTGGAACTTTTATATGCGACGGGTATGCGAGTCAGCGAGGTCGTTCAACTGGATCTTCGTGATCTCGCAACTGATCATTCCTACGTCCATGTGTATGGAAAAGGTGGGAAAGAGCGCATTGCGCCAATTGGAACCTTTGCGAAAGATGCATTAGAACTGTACTTACCATCACGAGATCCAGTTGCAGGTCATGAGCAAGCATTGTTCTTGTCTCATTCAGGACGTCGATTGACGACGGATGCGATTCGGAAAATCATGAAAAAAGGGGAACAACTCGTTGGGAAACATGTGACACCCCATGCGCTTCGTCATAGTTTCGCGACGGATCTGCTAGAAAGAGGAGCCGATTTGCGAGCGGTCCAGGAGCTACTTGGACATGCATCTCTTTCGACGACCGGTCAGTATACACACGTAACAACGGAACGATTACGACATGTTTATCAACAAGCACATCCTCGTGCCTAAGGGAGGAAACATTGATGTTTCATGCAACGACGATTTTTGCGATTCAACATAACGGACAATCCGCGATGAGTGGAGACGGACAGGTGACTTTCGGAAACCAAGTCATCATGAAGAAAAGTGCGAAAAAAGTACGGCGCCTCTATGGTGGCAAAGTCATTGCCGGATTTGCTGGAAGTGTCGCGGACGCGTTTACACTCTTTGAAAAATTCGAAGCGAAACTTGAAATGTATAACGGGAACTTACAACGGGCAGCTGTTGAACTGGCGAAGGAATGGCGAGGCGATAAGATGTTGCGTCAACTAGAAGCACTCTTACTCGTCATGGATGGAACACATCTGTTACTTGTATCCGGAAACGGAGAAGTCATCGAACCGGATGACGGCATTCTTGCGATCGGTTCAGGTGGTAATTATGCGCTTGCTGCAGGTCGCGCGTTAGCTCGACACGCAAGTCATCTCACGGCAGAAGAAATCGCTCGTGCGGCGCTTGAGACGGCTGGAGAACTCTGTGTCTTTACGAACGATCAAATCATCTTAGAAACGATCGGAGGCAATGACCATGCATGAATTGACGCCAAGACAAATCGTCGAGAAGTTGAATGAACATGTCATCGGACAAGCTGATGCTAAACGTGCGGTGGCGATCGCTTTACGTAATCGATACCGTCGACAATTACTCGATGCATCGATGCGGGATGAAGTCACGCCAAAGAATATCCTGATGATCGGACCTACCGGTGTCGGAAAAACAGAGATTGCGCGACGTCTCGCGAAACTCGTCCGAGCGCCGTTCGTCAAAATCGAAGCGACGAAGTTCACGGAAGTAGGATATGTCGGTCGCGACGTAGAATCGATGGTACGAGATCTTGTGGAAGCGTCTCTACGTCTTGTCAAAGATGAGAAAAAAGAAGCGCTTAAAGATCGGGCGGAGGCAGTGGCGAACGAACGAATCGTTGATGCGTTGTCTGGCAAAAAAGCGTCATCTGGTCTCGGGGGTGGAACGAATCCGTTTGAGATGTTGTTCGGTGGGAACCAAAAGCAGCAAGAGCCAGATACATCGGAAGCAACAGCTGATCGTTCGCTACTCCGTCAGCAATTGCTGACAGGTCAACTCGAAGATCGAATGATCGAGGTCGATGTTGAAGAACGTCAAGTTGATTTATTCTCCGGACAACAAGGCATGGAGGGGCTCGCAAATCTTCAGGATATGCTTGGACAAGTCATGCCGAAGAAAACGAAGAAGCGCCAGCTCACGGTTAAAGAAGCACGTCCGATTTTGACCGCAGAAGAAGCGGAACGATTGCTTGACTTAAATGAAGTTCATGACGAAGCGGTCCGCCGTGCAGAACAAATGGGCATCATTTTCGTTGATGAGATTGATAAGATTGCGACAAAGGGACATGATTCAGCAGGTGTTTCACGAGAAGGTGTTCAACGAGATATTTTGCCGATCGTTGAGGGATCGACGATCGTCACGAAATATGGACCAGTCAAGACGGATCATATCTTGTTTATCGCTGCCGGTGCATTCCATATGGCGAAACCGTCTGATCTAATTCCTGAACTCCAAGGTCGTTTCCCGATCCGTGTCGAACTCGACAGTTTGACGGAAGATGACTTTGTTAAAATTTTAACTGAACCGAATCAAGCATTACTCAAACAATATAAAGCATTACTAGGGGCAGAGCACGTTCATGTCACCTTTACAGAAGAGGCCATTCGTGAAATTGCACGGATTGCTGCACAGGTAAACGATGAGACGGATAATATCGGAGCGCGGCGCTTGTATACGATCATGGAGCGCGTACTTGAAGAATTATCCTTCGAAGCAGCAGACATGCCTGAAACGGATGTAACGATCACGCCACAATACGTGACGGATCGTGTTGGAAAAGTAGCAGATGATCGAGACTTAAGTCAGTTCATCTTATAAAGTGGAGGAAGAAAAAATGAATTTATTGGCGAAAACGCGGAAGCTGAATACGATGTTACAACAAGAAGCAAGCACACATGTTGATTTCAAGGTCATGGCTGATCGGCTCAGCGAAGTCATGGAATCGAACACATTCATCGTAAGTCGACGCGGTAAGTTACTAGGTATCGCAATTAAGCAACAAATCGAAAATGACCGGGTCCGTGGTTTCTTGGAAGAACGCCAATTCCCGGAAGATTACACGAAAAAACTATTTAACGTCACTGAAACGACAGCAAACATTGCCATCGATAGCGAACACACGGCATTCCCAGTCGACAACCGTGATACGTTCGAAACGTCGAAAACGACGATCGTACCAATCATCGGTGGTGGAGAACGCCTTGGTACGCTTGTCCTAGGCCGTATGGTAGAAGATTTCAACGAAGAAGATCTCGTGCTTGCAGAGTATGGAGCGACAGTCGTTGGGATGGAAATCCTTCGTGAGAAGGCTCATGAAGCGGAAGACAAGGCACGTAAGAAAGCAGTCGTTCAGATGGCGATCAATTCGTTATCTTATTCAGAACTCGAAGCAATCGAACATATCTTCGAAGAACTCGAGGGTAATGAAGGACTACTTGTCGCTTCAAAAATTGCCGATCGTGTTGGTATTACGCGTTCTGTTATCGTCAATGCACTTCGTAAACTCGAAAGTGCAGGAGTCATTGAGTCACGTTCGCTTGGTATGAAGGGAACGTATATTAAAATCTTAAATGATAACTTCCTATATGAATTAGAGCGAATTAAATCAAACTAAAAATCGAAAATGGCTATTAATAAATAAGAGACCTAGTAAAGTACTAGGTCTCTTTTGTTTGACTAGGTATTATTTATCATTTTTATAAGAAAAGGGAATAAAAAACAGAATATTAGCATCTCATTACCCTATTTTTCAAAAAACTTCTTTTCAAACATTGACCTATTTGTTTCAATTATTTCAGATGTGTTACTAATGACTTAATATTTGTCGCAAATTCGAATACTAGTTCCATGAGTGGAGGAAAGAACATGAATTGGTTAGGGTCTGACTACAGTTTGATGACGCAAGCCGTCAATCGAACGGTCATGGCACAAGAAGTTATTGCTAAAAATATCGCAAATGTCGATACACCGGGTTATAAGGCGAAGCGAGTAGCGTTTGGAGATGTTCTCGATTCAGAGATGAAGATGAGTCTAAAACGTCATGCAACAATCGGAACGACCGGTAGTATCGTCGATCGACCAAATACGATGCGTAATGATGGAAACGGTGTCGATATCGATCTTGAGATGTCTGAATTATCACGCAATCAAATTGAGTATGAGGCGCTCGTGGAGCAATTAAATCGTAAGTTCTCGGGTATCCAGTCTGTCATCCGGGGAGGAAAATAATCGATGAGTATGTTCAATGGCTTTCATACATCTGCGTCTGGGCTTACTGCCCAGCGTTTACGACTGGATACTGTCTCAGCAAACATCGCCAATGCTCAAACGACACGTGGTGAGCTTGTCAACGGTCAATGGCAACCCTATGCGAGGAAACTTGCTGTTTTAAAAGAAACTGCTAATGGGGTCACGGTCAGCGAATTGAAGAAAGATCCTGAACCGTTCAAATTAGAATATAATCCGACGCATCCAGATGCGGATGAACTTGGATACGTCAAGATGCCGAATGTCGATCTATTGAAAGAAATGGTCGACATGATGGGAGCGACACGTTCTTACGAAGCGAACGTAACGGCCTTAAATGCAACAAAAGCGATGCTCGTCAAAGCGATGGAGATCGGTAAATAAATAGAGGAGATGACGGGATGGCAATTCAACCTATTCAAAACATGCAAATGGTCTTACCCACTCAGACAATCGCGAAGACGACACCAAGTGATTTCAGTGAGGTGCTCAGCGAGGCGATGAACGGACTGAATGCAACACAGCAAGCCTCATCTCAAGCGCGTGTCGACCTAGCGACAGGGAAGACGACGGATCTACATAACATCATGATTAAAACAGAAGAGGCATCGCTTTCTATGCAACTCGCCCTTGAAGTCCGAAACAAAGGCATCGAAGCATACCAAGAAATGATGCGTATGCAACTGTGACTGTTAAGGAAAGCGTGGGAGATGTTGAATGAACGAACGAATAAAAGCTCGATTCGGAGCTATGAATACGACATGGAAAGAGTGGTCACTTGCGAAAAAAGCGATGATTCTTGGAAGCATCGTCGTCGTTTTAGCAGCGTTGATTGTCGCCATTATCTGGTTATCTAAACCAACGATGACGCCACTTTATTCGAAATTGTCACCTCAAGAGGCAGGGCAAGTAACAGAAAAGCTAAATGAGGATGGAATCGCGTCGGAAGTCGTCAGCTCAGCAAACGGTGTGACGATTCTCGTTCCGGAAGCAAACGTGGAAAACTTGAAAGTCGAATTAGCAACGGCAGGTATTCCGAAGTCTGGTCAGATTGATTATTCCTTCTTTAGTGAGAATGCTGGATTTGGTACGACAGATAAAGAAATGAATATTCTTGAACGCGATACGATGCAGACAGAACTTGAAAACTTGATTACACAAGTTAACGGGATCGAGTCTGCAAAAGTCATGATTACTCTTCCAGAAAAGAGCGTCTTTCTCTCCGATGAAAAAGAATCTTCAACGGTTTCTGTCGTCTTGACTTCTAGTGCGGGTAGTAATCTGAACAATCAAACAGTCCAAGGTCTTTACCATCTGATTGCAAAGAGTATCCCGAACTTAAAAGAAGAAAATATTACGATCATGGATCAGTACTTTACGTACTACGAGCCAGGTAACGCTACGCAAACAGCGGGCGGGACAGATCCGATGGCGCTGAAAAAAACGACGGAAAACGATTTACGTAAACAGATTCAACAAATGTTGTCTGTCGTTCTCGGTCCACAAAAAGCGCTCGTTTCGGTTACGGCAGATGTCGATGTCACGAAACGTCAGGAAGAACAAAAGCTTGTTGAACCAGTAGATCCCGATAAAATCGAAGGGATTGTCACATCGGCAGAAAAAGTAGCAGAGGCGTATACAGGGTCTGCGAATGCCGGAACAGCAGGTACGGGACAAAATGAGACGACGAACTTCCCAGCAGGTACTGGAACGACCGGTGATACGAGTGAGAAGACGCACGACATCATCAACTATGAAGTCAATCGCATCACGAAACAGATTACAGGTGCTCCTTATGAAATTCGGGATTTAGGAATTCAAATCATCGTCGAGCCGCCAAAAGGTCAAAATCAAATCGATCCGCAATTACAGACGGATTTACAAACGATGATGTATTCCATCATCCGGACGTCGTTAACGAAGACGGATGCGAAAACGACGCTGACGGATGCAGAACTTGCTAATAAAGTCGTTGTCATGTCTCGACCGTTCGCTAAAACAACGACGGCGACGAAAACGACGACGGCGACACCGATGTGGGTATGGTTCGCACTTGGTGGTGCAGCAATCCTCGTCATTGGAGCAGTCATTCTCCTCATGCGTCGACGGAGAGCGAATGAAATCGAAGAACTTGAGGAATGGACGCCGATCGAAACCGAAATTCCTGAACTCTCAACAGAAGATACAAGCGATGGTGCAGTCAAACGCAAACAGCTTGAGAAACTCGCCGCGTCTAATCCGGATGAGTTCGCAAAATTATTACGTACTTGGTTAGCGGAGGATTGATGAGATGAAGAAGCTAGAAATGAACAGTCGTGAAAAGGCTGCGATTCTCATGATTTCGTTAGGTCCTGAAGTCGCTGCCAGTGTATATAAACATTTATCGGAAGAAGAGATGGAATGGTTAACCCTTCAAATCTCTAGCATGAAACGGATTGATCCAGAAGAGAAGTTAGTCGTCCTTGATGAGTTTCATGAACTAGCGATGGCGCAGAACTATATCACGCAAGGTGGAATCGGATTTGCTAAATCTGTCCTTGAAAAAGCACTTGGCGAAGAAAAAGCGATGGAACTCATCTATCGCCTGACGTCGACGTTACAAGTCCGTCCGTTTGAGTTTGCACGCAAGGCAGATCCGAAACAGCTTCTGAACTTCATTCAAAATGAACATCCACAAACGATCGCACTTGTTCTTGCCCATCTCGATCCTGCAAAATCAGGTCAGATTCTCTCGGAGCTCCCGGCAGAAGCACAGTCCGATGTAGCAAGACGGATTGCGACGATGGACCGGATGAATCCGGAAATCATCAGCGAGGTAGAACAAATTCTTGAACGGAATCTATCACAAGCAGGGATGCAAGATTTTGCTCAATCGGGAGGCATCGAGGCTGTCGTTCAAGTATTAAATGGCGTCGACCGCACAACGGAACGAACGATTCTCGATACGCTCGAGATTCAGGATCCAGAACTTGCGGAAGAAATCAAAAAACGGATGTTCGTCTTCGAAGACATCGTCACACTCGATGCGCGGGCGATACAGCGAATCATTCGCGAAGTCTCAAACGAGGATTTACTATTGGCACTCAAAGTATCGTCAGACGATGTCAAAGACATGGTCTATCGCAACATGTCACAACGGATGGTCGAGTCGTTCAAAGAGGACATGGAATTCATGGGTCCTGTGCGTCTCCGAGACGTCGAAGAAGCTCAAAGTCGAATCGTCGGAATCATCCGCCGCTTAGAGGACATGGGTGAGATCGTCGTTGCTCGTGGTGGAGGAGATGATATTGTTGTCTAACGTCATCAAGAGACAAGCAGTAATTGAACGACAGGAGCGAACGCTCGTGCAGGTTCGGACCAGTCAGGAAGAGCCTACGATCGTTCCAGATACATTCTACGAAGAGAAGATGGCAGAAGGACACGCTGAGTTAGAGCGCCTTCGACAGGCGATGCTCCTAGATTTCGAACAGCGTCAACAGCAGTTCGAGCAAGAACGCCTTCAAGCGTTAGAAGAAGCACGTCAACAAGGGTATCAAGCTGGATTTGAAACAGGACATGCGGAAGGACAAGCAACGTTTGAAGAGCAGATTGCCAAAACGAATTCGTTTGCTGATCGCCTAGAAGAGCAGAGTCAAGAACGATTGATGCGACTAGAACATGAATTATGTGTCCTCGGACTCCAAGTGACACATCAATTTTTAGAACAGTTACATGATGAAGAGGAAGAAGCGTTATACCAATTGTTACATCAATTGATCATTCAGTTCCGCGATCGTGAAAAAATCATCATCTATGCGTCACCGGCGGATTTTGAACGGGTCGTGTTACTTGAAGAACGACTACAAGGCGTTCTAGGTGCCAACGCAACGATTCAATTGCGATTTGATCCAGCGTTAAAGGCACGCGATTATCGGATTGATTCGGAGAATGGAGCGATCACTGGCGGTTTAACCAGTGGCTTTGAAGCATTGCAAACCAAAATCAATGAGGTTTTACATCATGTTTAATCTCAATGCGATGCAGGCCGCGGTTCGAGAAATTCGCTCAGAAGAACTTGTACAGCACTCTGGTAAGGTCGTCCAAGTGATCGGGTTGATGATCGAATCGCGAGGACCGACAGCAGTGGCAATCGGTGAGCGGTGTTTAATCCAAATCCAACAACGTCAGACAATCGAAGCAGAAGTCGTCGGATTTAGAGAAGGGCATGTCCTACTCATGCCATACGGTGAAACGACATCGATTGCTCCAGGCTCGATTGTTCTTGCGACAGGAAAACCACTCCACGTTCCAGTAGGGAACGAACTGATTGGTAAGGTGCTTGATGGTCTAGGAAGACCACTAGATGGTGAGTCATTAGAAAATTTACGCACGACATCGATCGTTCGTAAACCACCTAGTCCACTCGAACGTCCTCGCATCAGTGATGTTCTCTCGACTGGCATCCGTGCCATTGATGGACTGTTGACAGTCGGTCAAGGACAACGTGTGGGTTTGTTCGCAGGATCAGGTGTCGGAAAATCGACATTACTCGGGATGATCGCGAAACGATCGACAGCAGACATCAATGTCATCGCTTTGATTGGTGAACGAGGACGTGAAGTCAAGGAATTTGTAGAGGCAGAACTTGGTGAAGAGGGGATGAAACGATCTATTTTAGTCGTAGCAACGAGCGATCAACCTCCACTTGTTCGTCTAAAAGGTGCCTATACGGCAACGGCAATCGCTGAATATTTTCGAGATCAAGGGAAAAATGTGGTCTTGATGATGGACTCAGTTACTCGTTTTGCGATGGCACAGCGGGAAATCGGTCTTGCAACAGGTGAACCCCCTGCGTCGAAAGGATATACACCAAGCGTATTCGCTCTGCTTCCTCAACTACTTGAACGGAGCGGGAAAACACAAGACGGTTCGATTACTGCTTTCTACACAGTCCTCGTCGATGGAGACGACATGAATGAACCAATCGCCGACGCCGTACGAGGGATCTTAGACGGTCACTTCGTTCTGGATCGTAACCTTGCGAACAAAGGGCAGTTCCCAGCGATTCATGTCTTACGGTCCATCAGCCGTGTCATGAATCAAATTACGACATCTGAACAAAAGACCGCTGCTGTCGCATTTCGACAATTGTTATCGACGTATCTCGATTCGGAGGACTTAATCAATATCGGAGCATACAAAACAGGAACGAACCCGGAAATTGACCGTGCCGTCGATACGTATCCGGAGCTGATTCGTTTCTTGAAACAACAAATTCATGAAGACAGTGATTTCGAAGCGGCTTGTCATCAACTCATGGCAACGATTCAGTAAGGAGGACGAATGATGAAGACGATCTATGAACGAATCATTCCTTTAGCTGAAGCGGAGAAGGATCGCGTCGCTAAAGAACTGAGCCTTCATAAAAAGCAATATGAGCTTGAAGTCGAAAAATTATATCATCTGCTCGTTCGATATGAGTCCTTTCTGAAGGCACAAGATGAGATTGGCGTCGTGGAACTGACGTCTTCGCAATATCGAGAACGCGCTCGGGATGTCGTGAAGCAGGAAATCGAACGACAGCAATTGTACGTGACACAATCGAAAAATCGTTACGAACGTACACAAGAAGCACTCGAACGAGCGTTAATCGAAGAGAAGAAATTTAGTCGTCTCCAAGAGAATCATACAGTCGAAACGAAACGAATCGAAGCATTGACGGAACAAAATCAATTAGATGAACTGGCATTGTTACAGTTTGGAAGAGGACGGATGATATGAGTGAAAATAAAACATCAAAAGGGTGGATTTTACCTTTATTGGTCATTCCTTTGATTTTAATCTTGTTGACGGCTTATTTCGTATTGAATTATGCGAATGGACGTCCACTACTATCCTTACCGTTCGCAACCGAAAAAACGACTACGAATCAGGCGAATCCATCAGCAGACCTCGAACGTCGTCTGAAAGTAGCGAATCAAGAGATCAAAAAATTACGCAATCAAAGTAAGGAACAATCGGATACCTTAAAAGCGAAAGAGCAGGAAGTTGAACGTTTGATTGCTGAGAGGGATCAGTTAAAACAGACACCTGCGCAAACAACGGATCAAACAAAAACGACGAAGAAAAAAACAGCATCCGTGACGGATGTATATGCTGAAATGGCACCAAAGGATGCTGCGCTGATTTTAAATGAACTCAGTCCGACCGAAGTCGTACCAATCATCGAGGACATCGATGCGGAACAACAGGCGGCGATCATTGCCAAGATGGATGCTAAGAAAGCAGCCGCCTTGACACAGTTACTCGCGACGAAGTAAGGAGGGAAGCCTGATGAACATGACGGAAGTAACACAACCATCCTTCCCGACCTTAAATACAGGATCAGGAAAAAAAGGAGAGATGACTACGGTTGGTGGTCAATTCGCCTCATTACTTGATTATCTGACAAAACTGCCGACGGCGTTACCGTCATCAGTCTCAGCGGATGCGATGACACTCGAGCCGGAAACGGAGACGCAACCCTTACCGGACTGGATGCAACAACTTGTAGACCAGCCGGATGAGATTCTCTCCTTACTGAAACAACCAGAAGTAGAGGCGTTAAAACAAGACCCAAAGAAAATGGAGCAACTTCTAGCGTTCGTCAAACAATTGCTCGAAGGAAATATGGAGCAGGCGAAAGGTCAGTTCGATCAATTGCCACCATCACTTCAACAGTTCGTCTTGCAGACAATGACGAATGATACGATCAAAGTAAAAGATTATGACACGAACATGTTAAAGCAGTCGCCAGTTTCAACAATGGACGGAGTGGTTTCTGCGATGCCAGTGAAACAGACACTCCCGCAAACTGGTTCTGTTGTCGAAACGATCAAGCCGGACACTGTAGCTGTAGCCGAGCAGGCAAAAGGAAAAACACCGCTTCCGTTAGCATTCGCTTCACTCATGCGAAAAGCGACCATGCCCGTTGATCCAGAAGGAAAAGCCGCACCGCCTCCGATGAGTATGCCGATTTACAGAGGCACTCCGTTGCAAACGATTCGTCCAGTGCCCCTACCTGTCTCAGAACAGATTCAACAACGGATTGAAGCCGCACTGCAGCAAGCACCATTCATAAAAGGTGCGGATGGGTCCACACGATTGTCGATTCGCCTGTACCCAGAGCAACTTGGTGAGGTTGTCGTTCAACTCGATCGTAAAGAAGGGGCATTGACTGTCAAACTATTTGCGAGCACCGAGCAAGCAAAACAATCAATCGAGCAACAACTTGGGAAATTACAAACCGTCTTGCATCAACAGACACCAGTCGTAAAGATCGAGACGGGGATGATTGCTTCGAGTGCGCGGGAGTTCCAACAATCTTTCACACGTGATCAGCAGGAGCATGAGTCACCGTATCAAGAGACACCCGTTCCAGTAGACGAAGAAGAGGAGGAAGACGATGACTGACGCAATCAAAACGGATAGTAGTTCATACCAGCTTCCTGAAAAATCACAGGTACCGACGAATAAAGCGATGGATAAGGATATGTTCATGAAAATTCTGATTGCCCAGCTTTCGAATCAGGATCCAACAGCACCGATGGAAGACAAGGATTTCATCGCTCAAATGGCCCAGTTTTCTTCGCTGGAACAGATGCAAGCAATTGGGAAGACGATGGATACGATGGTCTTGAACCAACATGCAACAGCATTGCTGTCCTACAGCAATCTGATTGGTAAAAAAGTCAGTTATGAAGCGGAGTCGAAGACGACGGATGCTTCAGGTGCTGAGCAGACGACCACCGTCGAAGAGACAGCCAGTGTCGTTAGTGTAAAACGGGATGGGCTGGATATCATGGCCGAACTATCGAACGGAAAACAGATCAGTGTTTACGAGTTGACGCAGATTCAATCAAAGGAGGAAAAATAATGTTACGTTCAATGTATTCAGGAATCAGTGGGCTTAAGAACTTCCAGACAAAACTGGATGTCGTCGGGAATAACATCGCGAACGTCAACACGTTCGGTTATAAAAAAGGACGGGTGACGTTTAAAGACCTCGTCAGTCAATCGGTCGGCTCATCATCTGGTGCAGGCGGCAATGTCGGTGGGACGAACCCGAAACAGGTCGGTCTTGGAGCATCGATGTCAACAGTCGATAATGTGTATAACCAAGGTGCGCTTCAGAATACAGGTCGCGTCCTCGATGTCGGGATCTCTGGGGAAGGATTCTTCCAGGTCGTCACGGCGGAAGGGATTCGTTATACCCGTTCAGGTAACTTCTATACGGATCTTGATGGAAACTTAGTTACAGGTGACGGAAACTACTTAATCGGTACCGGGACACAAGCAGCTGCAAACGGTACTCCGCCAGTACCACTCCCGGAAGCAGGTGGTGCAGGATTCCAAAAACTAAAAGTACCAACGGATGCACGTAACTTATCGATTGGTAAAGACGGTCTCGTCACTTACGTCGATACGACGGGAGCATTGCAAAACGTCGGTTATATCACGATCGCGAACTTTGCTAACCCGGGTGGTCTAGAAAAATCAGGTGTCAACGTATTCGCCGCATCACAGAACTCAGGTCCACCGGTACTCGGAACACCGAGCTTGAACGGAATGGGACAGTTGACGTCGGGAACGCTTGAGATGTCGAACGTCGACTTATCAGAAGAATTCACGGAGATGATCATTGCTCAACGTGGTTTCCAGGCGAATACACGAATCATCACGACATCGGACCAGGTTCTTGAGGAACTGGTCAATTTGAAACGATGATCACGTTAACGACGTTACGTAACGCACCACTCGTACTGAACGCCGTGTTGATCGAATCCGTCCGTTCTACACCGGATACGACGATTCAACTCATCGGAGGACAGATTTATGTCGTGAAGGAATCAATGGAAGAGGTCAAAGCAATCGCAATCGCTTTTTATCAACAAATCGGATTAGCGGGCTTGAACAGTGTAAGGAGGCTCGAAGATGGCCGAGGAAAAGAAGAAGAGTAAACTGAAAATCCCCTTGATCATGATCATTGTTGCAGCATTGATGATCGGGGCAGGATACATGATCATGAATTATTTTTTAGCAAATGACACGACGGAAGCAAAAGTTGAACAACCGACAGGTGAAGAACTTGATGCACGAAGTCTGCAAACGGACGACTTGACAACGAACATCGCTGACGAACGTTTCTTAAATGTCCAGTTCACGATCGTCACCGATGATCAAGCAACGCGTGACGATTTAGAATTACGAAAGTTTCAAATCAATAACATCATCTTGGGTGACCTTTCGGCTATGAAAAAGTCGGACTTAGACTCAAAAGCGGATATGGAGAAGCTTGAAGAGCGGTTACGGATGCAATTCAAAAAGCTCATCCAAGAAGGCGATGTCCAGCGTGTCTACACGACGAAAAAAATCATCCAGTGAGGTGGCAGCATGAGCGAAGTATTATCCCAACATGAAATCGATGCCTTGCTATCAGCCATTTCAAGCGGAGATATGGAAGTCGAGGAAATCCGAAGTCAAGAGGAGCAGCGTCGAGTCAAGGTCTATGACTTTAAACGAGCACTCCGTTTCTCAAAAGATCAATTACGGAATTTGACGCGTATTCATGAACAGTTCGCCCGAGTCTTGACGACACATTTTTCTGCACAACTTCGGACATATGTTCAGTTCACGGTTAATACGGTCGAACAACTTCCGTATGATGAATTCATTCATTCCATTCCGAACATGACGTTGATTAATCTAGTGAATCTTCATCCGCTCGATGGAAAAGTCTTATTTGAAGTCAATCCGAACATCGCCTATGCGATGCTCGATCGTTTACTTGGGGGACCAGGTGAAGGAATGAACAAGATCGAGAATTTGACGGAAATCGAGACACGTATACTAACACAACTGTTCAAGCGTGCCTTCGTTCAATACGGGGCGGCTTGGGAGTCGGTAACAGAAGTCGAAGCGGAATACGATGATTTGGAAATCAATCCGCAGTTTCTGCAACTGGTCTCTCCAAATGAGACAGTCATTCTCGTCTCGATTTACGTAACGGTCGGAGAAGTGAGCGGTACGTTGAATGTCTGCTTGCCGTTCGTGACCCTTGAATCCGTTCTTCCGAAATTATCAAGTCATTATTGGATGCAACAAGAAAAGCGAACGACAGCAGATAATCAAGAGTCTGAACACATGCAAACGCAGTTGATGAGTTCCGTCGTCGATTTAAAAGCAGTGCTCGGCCAAACAGAGCTTTCGTTTGGTGAATTGTTACACCTCGAAGTAGGCGATTGTTTATCCCTGAAGACACGAGCCTCGGATGCCGTCGATGTATTCGTCGACGACCGGAAGATGTTCAAGGCGCGACCGGGATTAAACGGGAAACACCTCGCTTTGCAAGTCTTACAACGAATTGAGGAGGAATAACATGAGCGATATGCTTTCGCAAGATGAAATCGATGCGTTATTACGCGGAACGCCATCCACCGATGAACCGCAAGAGCCAGACGTAAAGGAAATACTAGATGACATGGAGATTGATGCATTAGGGGAGGTCGGAAATATCTCACTTGGTAATTCGGCAACGGCCTTATCGGCATTGTTGAATCAAAAAGTAGAGATTACGACACCGCACGTCCGAATGATCTCCATGGAAGAATTACGCAGTCGTTATCCGATTCCGCACGTCGCGCTACGTGTCGGTTATACGGAAGGATTCAAAGGAGAAAACGTCCTGATCCTGACACAGCGAGATGCTTCCGTCATCGCGAACCTGATGATGGGAGGCGATGGCGTCATCGACGAGTCACTGGAGATGGACCCGATTGCTCTATCTGCCGTACAGGAAGCGATGAACCAGATGATGGGAGCAGCTGCTACCTCGATGTCGACTGTATTCTCGATGCGAATCGATATTTCGCCGCCAGCAGTTGAAATCTTCGACTTTTCTCAAGATAAGAGTATCGTCGATAGCTTTTCTCTTTGGGAGAACATGGTCATCATCGAGTTTGATCTTAAGATTGGCACGATGATCGATTCAAAAATCGTTCAATTAGCACCACTGGACTTCTCGAAACAATTGATTCAAAAACTCTTTAGCGCGAGTACGACTCAACAAGCAGAGCCTGCACCACAAGTAACGGAGCAAGCACAACCATCACCATCACCACCATCGGCGCCAGCAATGGCACAACAAACTACAGTTGCATCACCTGAACCGAAAGCAACGCCAGTCGGTGTCAGTCCGGTTCAATTCAGCCAATTAGGTGAGATGGAAGTAGAGGGTACGCCAGGAAATATTGGGATGTTATATGACGTTCCGTTGAACGTCACGGTTGAGTTAGGACGGACACGTCGCTCCGTTCGTGACATATTGGAATTGACACAAGGTTCCGTGATTGAGCTGGATAAACTGGCAGGAGAACCGGTTGACGTTCTCGTCAACAATACATTGATCGCAACAGGTGAAGTGGTCGTCATCGAAGAAAACTTCGGTGTACGCATTACAGAAATCGTAAATACAAAAGAACGTCTTCGGATGTTCTAAGGAGGAACTAATATGAGTGCAAAAGTATTAATCGTAGACGACGCCGCTTTCATGCGGATGATGATCAAGGAAATCTTATCGAAGAACGGCTATGATGTCGTCGGTGAAGCAGAAAACGGACGCGAAGCGGTCTCTAAGTACAAGGAATTGACACCGGACCTCGTCACGCTAGACATTACGATGCCTGAAATGGACGGAATCTCTGCGCTTAAAGAAATCAAAGCATTTAACCCTGCCGCTAAAGTCATCATGTGTTCAGCGATGGGGCAACAGTCGATGGTCATCGATGCGATTCAAGCAGGTGCAAAAGATTTCATCGTTAAACCGTTCCAAGCGGATCGCGTGCTTGAAGCGGTCTCGAAAACTGTCTCGTCATGAAAAAAGTGACTTTGCTGATTTGTCTCCTGTTTCTGCTTGCGCTTCCTGTGCAAGCGGAAACAGTCGAAGAAAAATTGAATCCAACTCAGAGCGATACACCAACGACTCAGCAAGTCGATGAGAGTCCTTCCATGGCGTTGACTATCTTCAAAGGAGTCGTCGTTCTCGTCGTTTTGATCGGCGGATTCATCCTTGTGACACGATTCATTCATGAACGGACACGAGGTGTGAGACATTCTGGTCGATTGACTCACCTAGGTGGTGTACCACTAGGAAAGGATCGATCCGTCCAGTTAGTGAAGGTGCAGGACAAGATTTATGTCGTAGGTGTTGGAGAGAACGTACAGTTGTTAGATACACTTGATGATTTAGAGGGATATGAGCCGATGGATCTTGAAGAGTCTTCATCTAAAACGGGATCTTCACCGTTTCTTGAGACATTCAAACAACAACTCGAACAATTGCAAAAGAATCGAGGACGCTCATGAACACGATTGAAAATCTAATCTCACTTGATACTCCTTCAGGAACGGCGACATCGATCAAACTACTCGTATTGCTGACATTATTGTCGTTAGCCCCTTCATTACTGATCTTGATGACTTGTTTTACGCGTGTCGTCGTCGTGTTGTCTTTTGTCCGTTCTGCCCTTGGAACACAACAAACGCCGCCGAACCAGCTACTCGTTGGACTGGCACTGTTCATCACGCTGTTCGTCATGTCACCCGTTTTATCAGAATTGAACACGACAGCCTTGAAACCGTATATGGCAGATAAAATCAGTCAAGATGAGGCATTTGATAAAGCTGGGGATACGATGAAGCGATTCATGTCAAAACACACGCGAACGAATGATTTAGAGTTGTTCTTAAAATACGGCAATTATGAAAAACCGAAAAAGATTGAAGATATCCCACTCGTCGCACTCGTTCCAGCATATGCGATTAGTGAATTGAAGACGGCTTTTCAAATCGGATTCATGATCTTCATTCCATTCCTTGTCATTGATATGGTCGTCTCGAGTGTCTTGATGTCGATGGGGATGATGATGTTACCGCCGGTCATGATTGCCTTACCGTTTAAACTTTTGTTATTTATTTTAGTCGATGGCTGGCACCTGATCGTTGAATCACTGCTCGTCAGTATGCGTTAGGGGGAGAGAAGATGACTCAAGAAATGATTATTCAGTTGGCAAGCTCTGCTGTCTGGACATTACTAAAAGTATCAGCTCCCTTATTACTGGTCTCGCTCGTCGTCGGTCTGCTCGTCAGTATTTTGCAGGCGACGACACAGATTCAGGAACAGACGCTATCGTTCGTTCCAAAGATCGTTGCCGTATTTTTAGCACTCGTTTTTTTCGGACCATGGATCATGCAGGAATTACAGACCTTTACGATTGACTTATTTAAGCAAATCGCTGAGGTTTCCCGCAAATGACGTTACTATCTTTCCTGAGTGTTTTTTTGCTCGTCTTTGGACGAATCGTCGGTTTTCTTGTCGCGGCTCCATTGTTTTCCTCAAAGCAATTACCAGCGCAACATAAATTAGCGCTTGCGGCCGGTCTTGCTTACTTTGCGAGTTACGCTGTAAAGACAGACGTTCGAGTAGAAGACTTCGATTTTTTCTTTCGGATGGGAACGGAAGTTTTAGTGGGTCTAGCGCTTGGCTTACTTGCTAGTTTTTTATTGTATGCGCCACAAATTGCCGGTTCGATCATCGATTTGCAGATGGGTCTCGCGATGGCTTCCGCTTATGACCCGATGTTTGGTGGACAGTCACCGATCGTCGGAAGATTTTATTACATGTTGACGTTACTTGTTCTACTCGCTTCTGATATGCATTTAATCCTGCTTGACGGAATCTACACGAGTTTTCAAATCTTTCCGCCGGGCAGTCTGCTTGCGGTATCGGGCGACGCTGGGATGAGTCTTGTCATTCGGGTCGTTGGGCTTGCCATGTTAACTGCGTTACAAATGGCGATGCCACTTGTCGTTTCCCTCTTTTTAGTGGATCTCGCACTCGGATTCCTCGCGAAGACGGCACCTCAGTTCAACATTTTCGCGATTGGTTTTTCCGTCAAACTGCTGATGGGATATGTGATTCTATTTTTATTAGCAGGTGCAACGATCACAGGAATCGGTCGATTCGTTCCGTTGTTGCAGGATGTACTTGCAGATGCCATTCGATTACTAGGAGGTTGAGGACATGCATTCATATCGATTACGCCTTGATCTTCAGTATTTCGCTGGTGAAAAGACGGAAAAGGCGACACCTCGAAAGCGGGATGACTCCCGTAAGAAGGGACAAGTCGCAAAATCAGCAGATTTAACAAGCAGTTTCATGTTGTTCGCCATGTTTCTCGTCCTCTATTTTTTTGGTCCGTTTCTAGGACGGCGTTTCGTTCTCGTCCTGCAAGATGGTCTTAGTGCTAGTCAAGTCCTGCAAGCGGTTGAAGAAGGACGAGTTGAACAGATTCTCATCGAGATGCTGATGCAAATGGGGATTTTAGTCGCACCTTTCTTTTTAACAGCGGTCGTGATTGGTATTCTCGGAAACTTCGTCCAAATCGGTGTGCTCTTAAGCGGTGAGGCGATTCAGCCGAAACTGGACCGGATCAATCCGCTTCAAGGCGTCAAACGGATCGTGAGCGTCAAAGCACTTGTCGAGTTTTTGAAATCGGTCTTTAAATTGCTGGTGATCGGTGTAACAAGTGGAACAGTCTTATGGAACAACAAGGTCGAGATCTCGAGATTGACCTCGGAACCGATTGGCGATGCGTTAGCTATCATTGGTCATTTAACATTTTTACTCGGTTTATCGGTCAGTATCGCCTTGATTGCATTAGCCATTCTTGATTTTGCCTATCAGAAATTTGATTTCGAGAAGTCGATCCGAATGAGTAAGCAGGATTTAAAGGATGAGCATAAAAACACAGAGGGTGACCCTCAAATCAAAGGAAAGATTAAACAACAACAACGGGAGATGGCGATGCGGCGGATGATGCAAGAAATACCAAATGCCGACGTCGTTATCACGAACCCGACCCATTATGCGGTAGCGATCCAATACGATGACGGTAAACATATGGCACCGATCGTCGTTGCGAAAGGCGTAGATGCTGTCGCGTTCCGGATTCGGGAGAAGGCGACAGCAGCTGAGGTCCCGATTGTTGAAAACCGTCAGCTCGCGCGGGCGTTGTTCGCTCAATCAGAAATTGGTATGGCAGTGGATGAAACGTTCTATCAGGCGCTCGCTGAAACACTCGCCTTTGTCTATCAACTGAAACAAGCAAAATGAAAGGATGAAGCATCATGAGTATATCAACAAGAGATTTAACGGTCCTGCTAGGCGTCATCATGATCGTCTTCATGCTCGTCATTCCACTGCCCGCTATCATGCTCGACTTTTTAATCATCATCAATATTCTCATTGCCTTGATGGTATTACTCGTTGCGATGAATGCCAAAGAGGCACTAGAGTTTTCTGTCTTTCCGACATTGTTATTGATCGTTACCTTGTTTCGTCTTGCGCTTAACGTTTCGACGACACGGGCAATCCTGTCAAACGGAAACGGTGGCGAAGTCATTGAAGCATTTGGTGATTTCGTCGTCGGCGGAAATGCCCTCGTCGGCTTCGTCGTATTCTTGATTCTCGTCTTAATCCAGTTCCTCGTCATCACGAAGGGTTCGGAACGGGTCTCAGAAGTGTCGGCACGTTTTACGCTTGATGCGATGCCAGGGAAACAGATGGCAATCGACGCCGATTTGAATTCCGGTATGATCGATGAATTACAAGCTCGGACCCGCCGCCAAAAAATCCAATCTGAAGCAGACTTTTACGGTGCGATGGATGGTGCCTCGAAGTTCGTTAAAGGAGATGCGATCGCCGGGATCATCATCGTCATCATCAATTTAATCTTCGGTATGATCATCGGTGTCGTTCAGCAAGGTTTACCGATGGCGGACTCAGTCAAACTGTATACGTTACTGACGGTCGGAGACGGACTTGTCAGTCAGATTCCAGCCCTTTTAATTTCGGTGGCGACCGGGATCATCGTCACGCGCTCGACTTCAGACGGAAACCTCGGTGAGGATGTCATCGGTCAATTGGCACGGACACCTTTACTTGTCGGAATCGCAGCTGGGGCGATCTTCTTACTCGGATTGTTCACGGCGATTCCCGATTACGTCACGATGCCGATTGCAATCCTGTTCGGCTTCTTCGCTTGGCGGATGAAGCAGACGACGAAGACGATGCAAGAAGAAGTTGCGGTTGAAGAAGCACCGAGTGAAAACTTACGATCAAGCGAATCAGTCATTTCCTTACTCAATGTCGATACGATTGAATTCGAATTCGGTTACGGATTGATTCCACTCGCTGATGAAGCCCAAGGCGGCGATTTACTCGATCGTGTCGTCATGATTCGTCGGCAACTAGCGCTTGAACTTGGATTCGTTCTACCGACCGTTCGGATTCGCGATCATCTGCAGTTATCCCCGAACCAGTATCGAATCAAGATTCGCGGAAGTGAGATGGCAAGTGGTGAGCTTTTACTGGATCATTACTTAGCGATGAGCCCAGGTGTCGATGATCCAGAAATTCGAGGTATCGAAACGGTCGAACCAGCCTTTGGTATGCCAGCACTCTGGATTGATGAACAGACACGTAGTCGAGCAGAGATGTCAGGGTATACGGTCGTTGATCCACCATCTGTCGTCGCGACACATTTGACGGAGCTCTTGAAGAAACATGCCGCTGAATTACTCGGACGAGAAGAGACGAAACAATTAGTCGACCATTTGAAGGAATCGCATCCGATTCTAGTCGAAGAAGTCACACCACAGCTGTTATCGATCGGTGAACTTCAAAAAGTATTCGTTCAATTACTAAAAGAAAAAGTCTCGATTCGAAATCTACCATTGATTTTCGAAACGCTCGCAGATTATGCAGCTGTGACGAAAGACAGCGAATTGCTCGCGGAATATGTTCGTCAATCCTTATCGCGTCAAATTACGGAACAGGTCATGCAAGGAGATGTCTTGCACGTCGTGACGATCTCAAGTGAGATGGAACTGGATATCCAGTCGGCCATCCAAAAGACTGAGTTCGGTAATTATTTAGCGCTTGATCCCGAAAAGGCGACACGTTTCATCGAGACGTTGCAAGAGCGAGCAATGGAATTCGAACGATACGGGGCGCATCCGATCATCCTGACTTCTCCAAGTATCCGGATGTTCGTTCGTCAATTGACAGAACGCTATTTTCCAGATATTCCGATTTTGTCCTATAACGAATTAATGCCGACGATCGAAGTCAAGAGTATTGGGGTGATTTAAGAGATGATAGTCAAAAAAGTCACGGCGGATTCTGTTAGCGAGGCCATGGAACGGATCAAACGCGAACTCGGGAACGATGCCATTATATTAAATACTCGCCACATCAAAGTGGGCGGATTCTTTGGTTTATTTGCGAAGAAAAAAGTGGAATTGGTTGCATCGGTGGATGAACATGTCTCAAGCGAACCTGTCGTCTCGAAGCAAGCAACGAGTCGACAGGAGGTTGTGGAAATTATCCAACCAGTACCAGTGCGTCCGACGATTGTTACGGTCGGCGAGCGACCATTGCCAAAAGAATTGCGACATTATGCGCCGTTACTGGCTGAACCAGCGTTACAGCAGGTATCTGAACGATTACACGAACGGTTATTGACTGCGTATTATCAAACACAACAAACGGAGTTAACGGATCTCTTGACGGAAGAAGTGAAAGCGTCATTACGCGTGACACCGTCGACTGCACGGTATGTCATGTTGACAGGACCGACTGGTGTCGGAAAGACAACGACCATCGCTAAGCTTGCTGCTCACCATGCTCTCATTAAAAATCAACGAGTTGGACTCATCACGACCGATACATACCGGATCTCAGCGATTGAACAATTAAAAACATATGCAGACATATTAGGCATTCCGATTCATGTCGCATATGACTTGGATGATTTCGAACGAGCCAAGCAGGCGTTAGCATCGTGTGACATCGTACTTGTCGATACAGCGGGGCGAAATTTCTTAGACGAAGCGTATGTGGAGCAGTTACGAAGTCGGCATGATTTTGCGGATACGGATGTATTTTTGGTTCTTAGTTTGACCTCGAAATACCGAGATTTATTACAAATCCACGACCGTTTCGGCAAGATTCCTTTATCCGGAATCGTCTTTTCGAAAGCAGATGAAACAAGTGAACTCTGGTCGATATTCGGACTCGCGACCGAGACGAAGTTGCCGATCTATTGTGTGACGACGGGGCAAGAAGTGCCGGAAGACATCACGTTCGCTACGGCGGATGAGTTATCCCGAATGATTGTCGAGAGAGGGATGAGATGATGCGAGAAGATCAAGCACGTGTCTTACGATCTAAAGTGACCGTCAAGGAAACGAAGACGATTGCCATCGTGAGTGGAAAAGGTGGCGTCGGAAAAACGAATGTCGCGGTGAATCTTGGCGTGGCATTATCGTTGCAAGAAAAACGAGTGCTTTTGATTGATCTTGATATTGGAATGGCGAACATCGGGATTCTATTCGGTAAATCGTCGAAGTCATCTTTAATGGAATGCGTCAAACGACGAGAATCACTCCAGCACGCAATCGTGGAACAGTCTCCGTCTCTTCATTTCATTCATGGCGGAAGTGGTTTTGCAGAATTGACGAATCTGACGAAGGAAGACGTGATGTTCCTTCTACGGGAGTTCCAATTTTTCTATGAATATGACTATGTGTTACTCGATTTAGGAGCCGGTGCGAATCATCAGACATTTGATTTCATCAGTAGTGCAGACGAAGCATGGTTGATTGTCACGCCAGAGCCGACTTCGATCATGGACGGATATGCGTTTGTCAAACTGGCACACCATCATGCGACGGATCTTCCGATTTCCGTTGTTGTCAATCGGGCGATGAATGGTGGGGAAGCGCTTGAAACTTTTGATCGATTAGCACTTGTCAGCCAACAGTTCTTGCAAAAACCTCTTCGCTTTACCGGTTTTTTACCAGAAGATCCGACAGTCGTTAAAGCAGTCAAGGCACAGATGCCATTTTATTTAATGGATCGAACGAGCGACGTCAGTTGGCGGCTCGATCACATCACGACATCGTTAACAGGTGTACAAGTCAAGGAACGGAAGTTTTTAGATCGATTGTTACATCGTCTGAAAAAAAGAAAAGATCATGTCCGTTAAGATTAAAGGAGGGTATCAGTCATGGACTTAAATGAATATGTAGGGTTGTTCCTCGATGAGTCGATGGAGCATTTACAAGCAATCAATACAAGCTTATTAGTTTTTGAGGAGCGGCTAGACGACGAGGCGGTCATCGATCAAATTTTCCGTTCTGCCCATACGTTAAAAGGAATGGCAGGAACGATGGGATACGACGCAATCGCTGATTTAACGCACGAGATGGAGAGTGCCCTTGATTTAGTAAGATCGAAAAAACAACCTGCTACTGCTGAACTGATCGATGTTCTCTTCGTAGCCGCCGAGCAACTAGAGACGATGGTAGAAGACATCAGTCGAGGTGGGAAAGGAAAGCTTGACGTCACTGAAACAGTGAGACGTTTACAGCAGTTCATTCGTCCCGAGCAAGAAGAAATCGTTCCAGTTACACCTATAGTTGCTTCACAAACCTTTGAGTGCGACGTTTACTCGGAGGCAGTCGTCAAACAATCGATTGCATCCGGTTATCAAGCGTATATCGTCCACGTCGAACTCTCGGCGGACGTCATCTTAAAAGCGGCACGCGTTTATATGGTGTTTGATCGTTTACAACAACTCGGAGATGTCATCTTATCGAACCCGACATCTGATGAACTGGAGCAGGAGCATTTTGAGACGACGTTCTCAGTATTGTTCGTGACGCAACAAGATCAGGTGACGATTCAAGAAGCGATTGCTTCTGTATCCGAAGTTGCGACAGTAACGATCGACACATTCGAGACAACACCTGAAGCGGAGGTGGCGACGTCCACACTGCCGCAGGAAGTTCCTGTGCCGACATCTGTCTCTGCATCAGTAGCTTCACCGGAATCATCCGACCAGACAGACATATCTGCGCCTGTCGCTTCGAAAACGATTCGTGTTAACCTCGAGCGAATCGATCGTTTGATGAACCTGTTCGAAGAGTTCATCATCGATCGCGGACGTTTGGAGCGTATTGCAGCAGAAGTCAGCTCACCTGAATTGACAGATACGGTCGAACGGATCAAACGAGGTACGAATGAATTGCAATCGCTCGTCCTAACGTTACGGATGATGCCGATCGAACAAGTGTTCAACCGATTCCCACGAATGGTGCGTTCCGTTTCGAAAGATGTCGGAAAACATATCAAATTACACATTACGGGTGCCGAGACGGAACTTGACCGTACAGTTATCGATGAGATCGGTGATCCGCTCGTCCACTTGATCCGAAATGCCATTGATCATGGGATTGAGAACAAGGCAGAACGTATTTTAGCAAATAAGCCGGTCGAAGGAAATCTTTCGCTACGTGCTTATCACTCAGGAAACCGGGTCTTCATCGAGATTGAAGATGATGGAGCCGGTATCAATCACGAACGTGTCACACGGATCGCGATTGAAAAAGGATTGATCACGGAAGAAGAAGCAATGCAATTAACGATGGAAGAGGCTTCGATGCTGTTATTTGCACCTGGTTTCTCAACGGCAGAAGAAGTCACCGACTTGTCTGGTCGTGGTGTTGGTCTCGATGTCGTCAAATCGAAGATCGAGTCACTGGGCGGAGAAGTGTTCGTCGAGACACGTCGAGGAGAAGGAACGATTTTCCGAATCAGTTTACCACTGACGCTATCGATCATCTCAGCCATGCTCGTAGAACTCGGACAAGAGACGTATGCGATTCCATTGACTGCCATCATCGAAACAACCTCTTTACGTAAATCAGCCATTCTACAAGCACACCGGGAAAAAGTATTTGATTTCCGTGGGCAGTTGGTTCCGCTTATTTCGTTAAATGAGGTTTATGGGTTGCCGCAACATGAGGCAGAAGCCTATTCGGTCGTCGTCGTCCGGAGTGGTGAAAAATTAGCTGGTTTGATTGTATCTGAATTGATTGGTCAACAAGAGATCGTCATGAAACCACTTGGCAGTTATCTTGAAGGAATCCGTGCCATTTCTGGTGCGACGATTCTTGGAGACGGGCAAGTCGCGTTGATCATTGACAGCAATGCACTATTACGGAAGTGAGGGGAACGAAGATGGAACAAAAATGGGTTGTTTTTCAATTAGAAGATAATGCATACGGTATTGATGTACAGTCTGTTCGTTCAATCGAACGGCTCATCCCGATCACGCGGATTCCGAACGCTGCATCTTATGTCAAAGGAGTCATCAATTTACGCGGTGTCGTTACGCCCGTGATTGATTTGCGTGCTCGTCTTGGATTCGAGTTAGCGGAAGAGACAGAAGAGACACGCATCATCATCGCCACTTTAGAGCATGGAGATGCTGGATTCATCGTCGACCGGGCAAACGAAGTCGTCGAATCAACGGATGTTCGCATTGAACCGCTCAGTGAACAAAAGCAGGAGGATGCCTCATATTTGACTGCAGTCGCCAAAGGCGATCAGCAATTGTTCTCGTTGATTGAACCGAATCGCTTATTTGAGGACATCGTTCATGCTTAACCCAAACGAACGTGACATCTTAAGAGAAGTCGGCAACATTGGAGCCGGTCACGCGGCAACGGCACTTTCTACTTTACTCGGACAGCCGATTGAGATCGAAGTCCCTTCCGCTGAGCTGGAGGATTTCACGACGATCGTCGAGCGAAGTGGAGGAGCTGAGACGTATACTGCTGGTGCATTATTACGTTTTTCTGGAGACATTCAAGCCACGTTACTCTTTTTGATGCCACTACGCGATGCAGAAAAACTTGTGAGTCAATTGATGCAGACGGAATTCCACTTTTTTTCCGAGTCCCACGAAATGGGGGTTTCCGCATGGGAAGAAATTGGGAATATTTTAATAGGAGCGTATGCTCGGGCTATCTCCGATTGGCTTAACTTATCGTTACATGTCAGTGTTCCTGCATCGGCGTTTGATATGGTAGGTGCGTTACTTGAAGTAGCCTTACTTGAATCAACGACTCCTGGAAATATGGCTGTCTATATTGACACGCACTTGTCTAGTGCAGGAAACGATTTGACCGGACATTTACTTTTGTTGCCTGAAGCTAACGCCTTTCAGACGGTCTTTGAACGATTGGGTGTGAACATGAATGGATGAAATCGTACGGATTGGCATTGCGGAGTACGCCATCAGTAAGCACCCCGTCATTTTACGAACGGCAGGTCTTGGATCGTGTGTAGGCGTTGTCATCTACGACCTGGAACAAGGGTTATCGAGTATGGCGCATGTCATGTTACCTGATTCAGCTATCAGTCGGAATCGGGAGCTTGAAGTCGGGAAGTTTGCCGATACGGCAATTCTAGAAGTAGCCCGCCAACTTCGAGCAAGTGGTGCCATCCGATTACGTGCGAAGATTGCTGGTGGGGCTCAGATGTTTCAATTTAAATATGAACATGAATCAATGCGGATCGGTGAGCGAAACATCGCTGCGGTCAAAGCAATGCTTCAACAAGTCAAAATTCCACTCGTTGCTGAAGATGTTGGCGGCACGAATGGACGAACGATCGAGTTCCACTCACAATCAGGGCGTCTCGTCATCCGTACGGTGAATGTCGGGACGCTGGAAATCTAGAGGAGGAATGGTCATGCGTGAGGAATTACAACAACTTTGGGATCGATGGCTGACCACACGCGATATTGCGGTGGCAGACCTGTTACTTCACAATTATGAACCACTTGTTCAATACCACGTTCAGCGTTTAAGTGCGACATTGCCTAAAAGTGTCGATCGAGACGAGTTGAAAAGTTTAGGGATGATGGGATTGTACGATGCGCTTCAAAAATTCGATCAAAATCATAATAATAAATTCGACACGTATGCCGCCTTTCGGATTCGAGGAGCTATTTTAGATGGGCTTCGTAAAATCGATTGGTTACCACGTTCCTTACGCGAAAAAGCAAAGCGGGTCGAGGCAGCTGTCGAGATCCTAGAACAATCCTTGCAACGGACGCCGACGATAGAAGAAGTCTCTTCTATCGTCAATATGACACCAGACGAGGTCAAGGGTGCGTTAGCAGAAAGTTATTTCGCGAATGTATTATCGATCGATGAAGCAGTCACGTTACAAGATGAGGGAAAAGCGATGACCGTCTCCTATCTTGATCCGGATACCGCTACACCAGAAGATATGTTGTTAATGCGTGAGTTGATTGCTAAACTGGCAGAGGAAGTCGAAGGGTTATCAGAAAAAGAACAACTTGTCGTTTCTTTGTTCTACTATGAGGAATTGACGCTTACTGAAATTGGTGAAGTTCTCGGACTCTCGACTTCCCGTATTTCGCAAATCCATTCCAAAGCGCTTCGTAAGTTGAAAAATGCGCTCGGAAGTGCCTATTTAGCAGATCGTGTCGCCATGTGAAAGGGAGAATTATGACTGTCGTTTATATCTTATTAGCTGCACTCGTCTGTTATGCCCTGCTAGTTTTATTTCGTCAGCAGGCGGCGCTCAAAGACCGGATCACACATTTAGAACGCGAAAAAAACGAGACGGAACAAGTGTTATTACATTTCATGGAGCACGTCAACGCCATGACGGATACATCTATATATGAGACAACCGAACCCGTTGATCAAGTACCGGATGCGTCTTTACAAATAGTGCAGGTTGCTACAAATGAGAAGCCAGAAACCGTCGAAGTCGAACGGTCCGTTTCAAAGGAACCATCGTTAACCGATATCAAGCAGGCGCTACGAGAAGGAGCAGATCTTGAGACGCTTGCACGATCTTTGAATCGGGGGACCGGCGAGGTGGCTTTGATTGCTAAACTTTCTCATCAAACGAAGGTTGCCCCTCGGTAATCTTTATGCTATATTAGTCTACGGTGTTAATTACGCACGCATGTATCGCCAGCTGTGGTGCCTTTAATAGGTTAGCTGGACAGACGATCATCGCGGAGGACATCCAAAACCCAAAAGGAGGAATTCATCATGGCAGTAATCTCGATGAAACAATTGTTAGAAGCTGGTGTACACTTCGGTCACCAAACACGCCGTTGGAACCCAAAAATGGCAAAATACATCTTCACAGAACGTAACGGAATCTACATCATTGACCTACAAAAAACGGTTAAAAAAGTAGACGAAGCTTACAACTTCATCCGTGAAGTAGCGTCTGAAGGCGGAAACGTTCTTTTCGTTGGTACGAAAAAACAAGCTCAAGACACTGTGAAAGAAGAAGCGATCCGTGCAGGTCAATACTTCATCAACGAACGTTGGTTAGGTGGAACACTCACGAACTTCTCTACAATCAAAAAACGTATCAACCGTTTAAAACAACTCGAAAAAATGGAAGAGAACGGTACATTCGAAGTTCTTCCTAAAAAAGAAGTCATCATTCTTAAAAAAGAAATGACTCGTCTTGAGAAATTCCTCGGCGGTATCAAAGATATGCCAGGCGTTCCGGATGCACTCTTCATCGTTGACCCACGCAAAGAGCGTATCGCGATTGCAGAAGCACACAAACTCAACATCCCAATCGTTGCGATTGTTGATACTAACTGTGATCCAGACGAAATCGACTACGTCATCCCAGCGAACGACGATGCGATCCGTGCAGTCAAATTGCTCACTGGTAAAATGGCTGACGCAATCCTCGAAGTTAAACAAGGCGAAGATAACGTAGCACCTGAAACTACTGAAGAAGTAGTAGCAGACGCTGAGTAATTCGTGATGCCAGGTGATAAAGGGAATCGACCTTTTATCACCTTTTTTTTGAAACTAAGGATGTTATAAGGAGGAATATCGAATGGCTATTACAGCAGCAATGGTTAAAGAACTTCGTGAAAAAACAGGTGCAGGTATGCTCGACTGCAAAAAAGCACTCGTTGAAACTGACGGTGATATGAATGCAGCAGTAGATTTCTTGCGTGAAAAAGGAATCGCTAAAGCAGCAGCAAAAGGCGATCGTATCGCAGCTGAAGGATTGACTGCAGTTGCAGTTGATGGCAACAAAGCGGCACTCGTCGAAATCAACTCAGAAACAGACTTCGTTGCAAAAAACGAACGTTTCCAAACGCTCGTTCAAAACATCGCAAACGCTGTTCTCCGTAACGGTTCAGAAACAGCTGAAGCGGCTCTTGCTTCTGAATATGAAGCAGGTAAAACAATCGACACATACATCTCAGAAGAAGCTTCAACAATCGGAGAGAAAATCTCACTCCGTCGTGTAGCGCTCTTCACAAAAGCAGATGATGCAGTCTTCGGTTCTTACCTCCACATGGGTGGACGCATCGGTTCAGTTGTCGTCATCGAAGGTACGACAGACGAAACAGTTGCAAAAGACGTTGCAATGCACATCGCAGCAGCACGTCCACTTTACGTTGACCGTACTTCTGTCACAGAAGAAGAAAAAGCACGTGAAGAAAAAGTCCTCACTGAGCAAGCATTGAACGAAGGAAAACCAGCTAACATCGTTGAAAAAATGATCGTTGGTCGTATGAACAAGTTCTTCGAGGAAATCTGCCTTGTCGATCAAACGTTCGTCAAAGATCCAGACTTCAAAGTTGGTAAATATGTAGAGTCTAAAGGCGGTAAAGTCGTGTCATTCGTACGCTTCGAAGTTGGAGAAGGTATGGAAAAACGCGAAGAGAACTTCGCTGAAGAAGTTATGAACCAACTTAAAAAATAAGAATCGGGATCATCCTGATGACAAGAGAAGGAACACGTATGCTTCAATCCACTTTCGTGTGGAAGTGGTTCGTGTTCCTTTTTTACGGAATTTAGCAAGGGGGACATAGTCATGCAACCGAAATATAACCGGATTGTGTTAAAATTGAGCGGAGAAGCGCTCGCAGGAGATCAAGGGTTTGGAATCAATCCTGTCATCGTCAAATCTATCTCGGAACAGATTCGCGAATTAGTTGAACTGAACGTTGAAGTAGCGGTCGTCGTCGGAGCTGGAAACATTTGGCGTGGCAAAACAGGTGCAGAACTTGGGATGGACCGGGCCAACGCCGATTATATGGGGATGTTAGCGACAGTCATGAACTCGCTTGCGCTTCAAGACAGCTTGGAAGATGTAGGTGTCGAGACACGCGTCCAAACATCTATCGAGATGCGCCAAGTAGCAGAACCGTACATCCGCCGCCGTGCGATGCGTCACCTTGAAAAAGGACGCGTCGTCATCTTTGCAGCAGGTACAGGGAACCCGTACTTCTCGACAGATACGACAGCTGCTCTTCGTGCAGCTGAAATCGAAGCAGAGGTCATCTTAATGGCGAAAAACAACGTCGATGGTGTGTACTCAGCTGACCCGAATGTTGATCCAGAAGCGAAGAAATTCGAGACGCTCTCTTACTTGGACGTCTTAAAAGATGGACTTCAAGTTATGGATTCTACAGCAACTTCACTTTGTATGGACAATGACATCCCGCTCATCGTCTTCTCGTTGATGGAAGAAGGTAACATCAAACGTGTCGTCATCGGTGACGAAATCGGGACAATCGTAAGGGGGAAATAATATGTCAAAAGAAATCTTAAAACAAGCCGAAGAACGGATGGAGAAAGCACATCTTTCACTTAAGAAAGAACTTGCGACGCTCCGCGCAGGTCGTGCAAACGTTGCGATTTTGGATCCCGTTCAAGTCGAATACTACGGTTCACCGACACCGCTCAATCAAGTAGCGAACGTCAACACACCAGAAGCACGTCTGATCTTGATCACTCCTTGGGATAAATCAATGGTCAGCGAAATCGAAAAAGCGATTCAACGTGCTGATCTTGGTCTTGCGCCGTCGTCTGATGGTACGGTCATCCGTCTTGCGATTCCACCATTAACGGAAGAGCGCCGGAAGGAACTCGTCAAACTCGTCAAGAAGTATACGGAAGAAGGTAAAGTTGCCCTCCGTAATATTCGTCGTGATACGAACGAGCAGTTAAAGAAACAAGAAAAAGATGGTGCATTGACAGAAGATGATCTGCGTGGATACACAGAAGATGTTCAGACGTTGACAGACAAGTTCGTTAAACAACTTGATCAGACGGCAACGGAAAAAGAACAAGAAATCATGGAAGTATGACGCGACGGATCGTCATGGGGGGGACTCTTTGTCACACGAAGAGTCCCTTTCTTCATAATTGAGAGAGGAGGAAGTGCGGATGTTTCAATGGTTGAATCAGACGAAAGAAACCGAGACCTATGATCGGGTACCAGAGCATGTCGCTATCATCATGGACGGAAACGGTAGATGGGCACAAAAACGCGGACTTCCGCGTATCATGGGACATCGCGAAGGTATGAAATCGATTCGTGAAGTCGTTCGGGTTGCAAATGAACTCGGCATTAAGAGTCTGACATTATATGCTTTCTCGACGGAGAATTGGACGCGTCCGGAAGAAGAAGTGAGTTTTCTCATGAAGCTGCCGGCGCAATTCTTAGAGTCGGATTTAAAAGAGTTAGACGCGCAAAATGTTAAAGTCGAGGTAGCAGGAGAAGTATCACGCCTCCCTCATTTCACACGTGAGGCAGTGGAACAAGCGAAACTGGATACGCAACATAATACAGGACTTCGTCTGATTTTCGCTCTGAATTATGGAGGACGCGATGAACTCGTTCAAGTCATGCAAAAACTGGGCGAACAGGTTCAGGCAGGAACACTGTCACCGGATGCGATTACACCGGAGACGATTGAACGCGAGTTGATGACAGGATCCGTAACCGACGTCGATTTCGTCATTCGAACGAGTGGGGAACAACGGTTATCGAACTTTTTACTTTGGCAAGCGGCATATGCGGAGTTTTATTTCACAGACGTCTTGTGGCCAGAATTTCGCCGAAATGCTTTCTTAGCAGCAATTGAAGATTACAATCAACGGACACGCCGATTCGGTGGCGTCTGATTAAATGAGGAACTAGCTTATGAAAACTCGAATCATCACAGGGATATGGGCTGGTGCTATCTTTTTGGCACTTCTGTATCTCGGCGGACTTCCCTTTTTAGCATTTATGGCAATCTTAACGCTTCTCGGATATACCGAGCTCGTTCGGATGCGACAATGGAGCGGCTCACGCGTTCCTCGGATTCTGTTTGGTATTGGGACGTTATTGCCTTTCGTTGGTATTTATGAAGAAGCAGTCGATCAGACGCTTCCGATCGGACTTTCGCCAATCGCTTGGGCAATGATCATTTTATTGATCGGTCTCTTCTGGAACGTATTCTCAAAAAATGTCTTTACGTTCGATGATGTTGCGTTTTTACTGCTGACGGCCGTGTATGTCGGTGTCGGTTTTGCATCATTCGCCTATATCCGCTTACTCGAACACGGATTAACGTGGTCACTGTTGATTATCCTCTTGATCTGGTTCACGGATTCAGGCGCTTACTTCGTCGGGAAACGATTCGGTAAGAATAAACTGTGGCCGTCGATCAGTCCCAACAAAACGATCGAAGGGGCAGTCGGTGGCGTACTGCTTGCCATCTTACTCGGTGTCGTATTTGAAGGTATCGAACCGACAGTCGGTTTTGGGAAAGTCATTGTCCTTGCCATCATCGTTGCCGTCGTTGGGCAACTTGGTGACTTGGTCCAGTCTGCTTACAAACGCCATTATGGTGTGAAAGATTCTGGAACGTTACTACCGGGTCATGGTGGTATTCTAGATCGGTTCGACAGCATGATGATCGTCTTTACGGTCCTCGTCGTACTTGATATCTTTGCTTGAGGAGGCACTTCATTATGAAGAAAATCAGTATCATCGGTGGTACAGGATCGATTGGTACGCAGACGCTCGATGTCATTGCGGCTAATCCAGACCTTTTTGAATTGACGAGTTTTGCATTTGGTCGAAACACGACGGTCGCCATACCGTGGTTGAACCGTCTGCAACCGATGCTTGTCGGCGTCCAAGATGAGACGACACGTCAAGAACTCGAGCAACACTTGACTTATCAGCCAACGATCGTTGTCGGTGAAGAAAAATTGCTTGATGTCGTGACGCATCCCGAAGTCGATACGGTCATTACAGCGGTCGTAGGAGCTGTTGGCTTACGTCCAACGCTTGCTGCAATCGAGGCGGGTAAGACGATTGGTCTTGCGAATAAGGAGACACTCGTCACGGCAGGTCATCTTGTCATGAAGTTGGCACGTGAGAAAAACGTGACGATCTTACCAGTTGACAGTGAACATGCGGCGATTTTCCAATGCTTAAACGGGGAACGTCGTGAAGATGTGCGTCAAATCATCTTGACGGCTTCAGGTGGTAGCTTCCGCGACCAAACGCGGGATGAGTTAGCGAATGTTACGGTCGAACAAGCACTAGCGCATCCAAACTGGTCGATGGGAGCAAAAATCACGATTGATTCTGCGACAATGATGAACAAAGGGTTCGAAGTCATTGAAGCACACTGGTTATTTGATGTCGATTATGCAGATATCGATGTCGTCATTCACCGTGAATCCATCATCCACTCGATGGTCGAATTCAACGATGGTGCGGTCATGGCACAACTTGGTATGCCTGACATGCGAGAACCGATTCAGTACGCTCTTACATATCCGTCCCGCCTTGAAATTCAAGGGGGAGAACGGTTAAACTTAAAGGAAATCGGACGCCTACACTTTGCTGATGCTTCATTTGAGCGTTATCCGTTGTTGCGACTTGCTTTTGAAGCAGGTCAAGCCGGCGGATCGATGCCATCAGTACTCAATGCTGCGAACGAACAAGCGGTGGATCGCTTCTTAAAAGGAGACATTCGCTTTTTAGAAATCGAAGCGAGCGTTGAGGCGGCGCTTCAAGCTCATGAACTTATCGAGGAGCCTTCCTTGGATCAAATCCTTGAGGCTGATCGATGGGCGCGTGAGTTCGTATCGTCTCTTACATTCGCTAACTAAGGATGGGATAAGTAATGACGACCTTTATTTCAATCGTGCTGATGTTCGGTGTACTCGTCGCCGTCCATGAATGGGGTCATCTCGTGATGGCGAAACGGGCAGGTATTCTCTGTCGGGAATTCGCGATTGGATTTGGACCGAAGATCTTTTCAGTGTTTAAGAATGAGACGTTGTATACGGTACGTCTGTTGCCAATCGGCGGTTACGTCAAGATGGCGGGTGAAGAACCGGAACTCGTTGAGATCAAATCAGGTCAAACCGTCGGATTACAGTTAAAGGACGGCGTCATCGAGACGATTTATTTCGATGCGGATCAGCCACAAGTCGACCAAGTCGTTACTGTCGAACGGATTGACTTATTGCGTCAACTCGAACTCGTTGGATTACAAGACGAGACATCGGTTCGCTACCCCGTTTCACCGACAGCATTTCTCGTTGAAGGTCAGACACGGACACAAATTGCACCGTACGATCGTACATTCGGTTCGAAATCCGTGTGGAAGCGCGTCCTTGCGATCGCTGCAGGACCGTTCATGAACTTTGTCCTCGCGTTCGTTATCCTGTTCGGTCTTGCCTTATATAATGGCTCTCCAACGGGGGACAGCGTCATCGGAACAGTTCAAAAGGGTTCTCCGGCCGATCAAGCTGGACTTGTTGAAGGTGACCGGATTGTCTCGGTCAACGGTCAGGATACAGCCAAATGGACTGATTTACGTGCTGGATTCCAAGATCGTGCCGGTAAAGCGACAGAAGTGAAATACGAACGTGATGGGAAAGAAACGACAACACAAATCACGCCAAAAGTACAACAGCAAGGAGAACAGAAGGTCGGCATCATCGGCGTCACGAATGAGACAGAAAAATCATTCGGGACAGCACTCCAAACCGGAGTTTCAGAAACATGGCGGATGTCGACGCTCATTGTCGGAGCTGTTGGAGATCTCGTGACGGGTGTCGTCGGCGTCGATCAATTATCAGGACCAGTCGGGATCGTCAAAATGACCGATCAGGTCGCAGATAGTGGGTTCTCGATGCTATTGACATGGACAGCATTGTTGTCCGTCAACTTAGCAGTCTTCAACTTATTGCCACTTCCAGCACTTGACGGAGGACGATTGTTGTTCCTCTTCCTTGAAGCCTTACGCGGTAAACCAGTTGATCCTCAAAAAGAAGGATTGGTTCACTTCGTCGGTTTCGCGCTTTTGATGCTACTCATGCTCGTCGTCACTTGGAACGACATTCAAAAATTCTTTTAATTAATCACTCAGTCAAAGGAGTTCGTGACTCATTATGAAACAATCAAAACTATTCATGCCAACGTTGCGTGAAGTACCATCTGATGCAGAAGCCATCAGTCACCAACTCTTGCTTCGTGCAGGATTCATGCGTCAAAATGCCGCTGGGATCTATTCGTATCTACCCCTCGCAAAACGAGTACTCGCAAACATCGAGACGATCATCCGCGAGGAATTAGAAGCGGCGGGTGCGCAAGAATTACTGATGCCAGCGATTCAACCAGCTGAACTATGGGAAGAAACAGGACGCTGGGATATCTATGGACCTGAATTAATGCGCTTGACGGATCGTCATGATCGCCGGTTCGCGCTCGGAGCGACACACGAGGAACTGATCACTTCGATCGTTCGTGATGAATTGAACTCGTACAAAAAGTTACCGGTCAATCTCTTCCAGATTCAAATGAAGTACCGTGACGAACGTCGTCCACGTTTCGGTTTATTACGTGGTCGTGAGTTCATCATGAAGGACGCTTATTCGTTCCATTCTTCACAAGAGAGCTTAGACGAAGAGTATCAAAACATGTTTGATACGTATTCGCGGATTTTCACACGTGTCGGTCTTGAGTTCCGTCCAGTCGTCGCTGACTCAGGTGCGATAGGTGGTAGTGGAACACATGAGTTCCATGCGTTAGCAGCAATCGGTGAAGATACGATCGTCTATTCGGATCAGTCGGACTATGCGGCAAACTTAGAGATGGCAGAGTCGATCGACGCCTATCCGAAGCAAGACAAAGCACCAGAAGCACTTGAAGAAGTGCATACGGCAGATGCGAAGACGATCGAAGCGGTCAGCGCACATTTGAATTTACCAGCAAACGAATCAATCAAGACCGTCATCTTCAAGACGGAGCAAGGGCTTGTCATGGCACTCGTCCGGGGCGATCACGAAGTCAACGATATCAAGTTGAAAAACTATCTCGGTGCACTCGACATCACGATGGCGAGCGACGAAGAGATTGAAGCAGCGCTTCACTCAACGCCTGGAACACTTGGACCAATCGGGGCAGATATGAAGGTCGTCGCGGACTACGCGATTCGTGCCTTGACGAACGCTGTCTGTGGTGCAAATAAAGCGGAAACGCATTATATCCATGTCGACCCAAGCCGTGATTTCGAAGCAGAATATACAGACTTGCGCTTCGCAGAAGAAGGTGACGCGTCACCAGACGGTAACGGTCAAGTCAAGTTCGCTCGCGGGATTGAAGTCGGTCAAGTCTTCAAACTCGGAACACGTTACTCAGAAGGAATGGGAGCGACGTTCCTCGACGAGGGCGGTAAAGCACAACCTCTCATCATGGGTTGTTACGGCATTGGTGTCTCGCGGACATTGTCGGCAGTCGTTGAACAACATTATGATGAGCGTGGAATCATTTGGCCAAAAGCAATCGCGCCATACGATGTTCATTTAATCGTCGTCAACGGTAAAAATGCAGAACAACTCGAACTCGGAGAGACACTATACCGTGAGTTGACGGCTGCAGGATTCAGCGTCTTGCTTGACGACCGGAAAGAACGAGCAGGTGTCAAGTTCGCCGATGCTGATTTGATCGGTCTACCGGTTCGCTTGAACGTCGGGAAAAAAGCGACAGAAGGAATCGTCGAATTAAAAGCCCGTCGTGGTGGCGATGCAGAAGAAGTTGGACAGGAACAAGTCGTTGAGGCTGTTCGTTCACTCTATGAAGGTTTAGAATAAAGAATGGAGACGGTCACTTTTCATAAAGTGACTGTTTTCTTGTCTCACACCCATTCGCCCCTTGGGCAATCCGCAAGAGGAGGAGGAGTTGCTGTCACGGTGTGAAGCGATCAGACAGCACAATTGCGAGTGGATACACAACAACGCATGTCACTGTTGCTCAGTGACTTGGAATTACCGAACGGTATCATTGAAGAATACTTTCACGAAGCAGTTCTCGAGAAGCTTCGCGTCAATAAAGCAAAGGCAACCTGGACATTTGAAATTCGCTTGCCACATGTTTTACCCCAAAACGTCTATCAACTCTTTACGAGTCGTTTGACAAGTCGGTATCAGCAATTTGCCGAAGTCAAAATCATATTACACGCAGATAGCCGTCCAGATGAACGGATGTATCATGATTACTGGCCATATGTCGTGCAGGATCTCGCAGATGTCTCATCGGCAATGCGGACACAACTCGGGCGTGTCTTACCGGAGTTTAAAGAACAGAAACTATTCATTCCGGTCCGAAGTGAACCGGAAGCAGGTTTCTTAAAGAGTAGCTTATGTGGGGAATTACAATTACTCTATAGTGCTTACGGATTCCCAAAATTCAACTGTGAACCGATTGTTCAGATCAACGAATCGAAACAAGAAGCGTTGCGAAATCAGGTGAAACAGGAAGACATGGAAGAAGCAAAACGGATGCTCGAGTTGCAATTCAAACGGGAACAATCGCGAGATGACGATGATGGCCCTGTCGAAATCCGGATCGGGAAACCAATTCAAGATGAGATCGTTCCGATCAAGACGATTCAAGATGAGGAACGACGGATTGCGATCCGTGGTCTTGTTTTCTCAGCTGAGAGTCGTGAACTACGAAGTGGGAAGACAATTTTTACGTTCAAGATGACAGATTATACGGACTCGCTCGTCGTCAAAATGTTTGCGCGTGACGAAACAGACGTCAAAATCCTCTCAGCCATCAAAAAAGGCATGTGGATTCAAGCAGCAGGTCGTGTCGAGTTCGATACGTTCCTGCGCGATCTCTGTATGATGATTGCCCAACTGTCAGAAGTGAAGATGGAAGCCCCTGCTGACCCTTGGGCAGGCGAGAAACGTGTCGAGTTACATGCACACTCGCAAATGAGCCAGATGGACGCCGTCATGAACGTGACAAAATACGTCGAGCGTGCCGCAAAATGGGGTCACCCTGCTGTCGCGATCACGGATCACGCCGGTGCACAAAGTTTTCCGGATGCCTACTATGCCGGAAAGAAAAACGATATCAAGGTACTGTACGGAATTGAAGCAAACGTCGTCAATGACGGGGTGCAAGTCGCCTACCATCCGGTGGAGCGCAATTTGGATGACGCGACATTCGTCGTCTTTGACGTCGAGACAACTGGTTTATCGGCGATGTACAACAAGATCATCGAACTTGCAGCTGTTAAAATCCACGATGGGGATATCATCGATAAGTTCGAAGCATTCGCGGATCCGAAGCATCTATTGTCGGCGACGACGATTGACTTAACAGGGATTACCGATGATATGGTCCGGGGAAAACCAGACCCGGAACAAGTCGTCAAGGAATTCATGGACTGGGTCGGCGACTCGATTCTCGTTGCCCACAATGCCTCGTTTGATATTGGATTCTTGAATGCAACACTCCGGTCTGGTGGTCACGATGAATCAGTCTTACCGGTCATTGATACGCTTGAGTTAGCCCGTGTCCTGATGCCGACACTTAAAAACCACCGGTTGAACACACTCGCGAAACGATTTGACATCGAATTGACGCAGCATCACCGCGCCATTTATGATGCGGAAGCGACAGGATATTTGATGGTCAAGTTGCTTCAAATGGCAGATGAGATGTTCAACATGAAGACACATGCCTCACTCAACCGAGAGATGGGAAAAGATATCTCGCGGGCACGACCATACCACGCGACGGTCTATGCGAAGAACCGGACGGGCTTGAAGAATCTGTACCAATTGATTTCGATTGCTCACACAAAACACGTGCACCGTGTCGTGCGCACACCACGCTCGCAACTCATCGCACATCGGGATGGATTGATCATCGGGTCAGCTTGTGATAACGGCGAGGTATTTGATGCCGCCTTGAATAAGTCGGACGAAGATTTAGCAAAAGTGATGCAGTTCTATGATTTCATCGAGATTCAACCACCAGCGATGTATGGTCATTTGATCGAACGGGAAATCGTTCAGAATGAACTTGAACTGCGCGAACTGATTAAAAAGATCATCCGTGTCGCGGAAGAACATGACATCTTACCAGTCGCGACTGGTAACGTACATTATCTCGATCAACATGACGCCACGTATCGAGAAATTTTGATCCGGACGCAAGGTGGAGCGAACATGCTGAACATGCGAAAACAATTGCCACCGGCGCATTTCCGGACGACGAAGGAAATGATGGACGACTTTAAGTTCCTCGGACCAGATGTGTCGGAACGTCTCGTCATCACGAACAGTCAAGCCGTCGCGGAACAGTTCGAGAACATCGATATCATTCCAAAAGATCTTTATACACCGAAGATCGAAGGGGCAGACGAAGAAGTTCGGAATCTGTCGTACGATATGGCGCACCGGATTTACGGCGAGACGTTACCGGAGATCGTCGAAGCCCGACTCGAAAAAGAGTTGAAGTCGATTATCGGTCACGGATTCGCTGTCATCTATTTGATTTCCCATAAACTCGTAAAAAAATCACTCGACGACGGCTATTTGGTCGGTTCACGGGGATCGGTCGGATCAAGTCTCGTTGCGACGATGACGGAGATCACGGAAGTCAATCCATTGCCGCCACACTATGTCTGTCCGAATTGTAAGGAATCGGAGTTCTTTGATGACGGTTCCGTTGGTTCGGGATTCGATTTGCCGGATAAGTCCTGTTCGAAATGTGATGTCCCATTGTTCAAGGATGGTCATGATATTCCGTTTGAAACGTTCCTTGGATTTAAAGGGGATAAAGTACCGGATATCGATTTGAACTTCAGTGGGGAATACCAGCCGCAAGCACACGCCTATACGAAAGTCTTGTTCGGTGACGATTACGTCTACCGTGCCGGAACGATCGGTACGATCGCTGAGAAGACGGCGTATGGCTATGTCAAAGGGTATCAGTCAGAGAATGAGCTGACATATCGGAATGCGGAAGTCGATCGTCTTGTCAGTGGTGTCACTGGCGTCAAACGGACGACTGGTCAACACCCGGGAGGGATCATCGTCGTACCGGACTACATGGATATCTATGACATCAGTCCGATTCAGTATCCGGCAGACGATATGGGTTCTGAATGGAAGACGACACACTTCGACTTCCATTCGATTCACGATAACTTACTCAAACTCGATATTCTCGGTCACGATGATCCGACGATGATCCGGATGCTACAGGATTTATCGGGACGTGATCCGAAGACGATTCCGGTCGATGACCCGGAAGTCATGAAAATCTTCAGTTCGACGGAATCGATCGGTGTGACGCCGGAACAGATTGATTCAAAAACCGGAACGCTCGGTATTCCGGAGTTTGGGACGAAGTTCGTTCGCCAAATGTTAGAGGAGACGAAACCGACGACGTTCTCAGAGCTCGTTCAGATTTCAGGACTCTCGCACGGAACGGATGTCTGGCTTGGAAACGCCAGCGAATTGATCTACAACGGAACGTGTGAACTAAAAGATGTCATCGGTTGTCGAGATGACATCATGGTCTACTTGATCTACGCCGGTCTTGAACCGTCACTTGCCTTTAAAATCATGGAGTCGGTCCGTAAAGGGAAAGGACTCTCGATTGACATGGAAGAGGCGATGATTGAGAACGATGTGCCACTCTGGTATATCGATTCTTGTAAGAAAATCAAGTACATGTTCCCGAAAGCCCATGCTGCCGCTTACGTCTTGATGGCTGTCCGGATTGCCTATTATAAAGTCCATCATCCGATGTATTACTACGCTTCGTACTTTACGGTACGTGCGGGTGATTTTGATATCGGTGCGATGAATAAGGGCTCTGCTGCCGTTCGGAAAGTCTTGCAAGACATCAAGGACAAAGGTTTCGAAGCGACGGCGAAGGATAAGGGATTGTACACGGTTCTTGAAATCGCGCTCGAGATGATCGAACGCGGCTTTACGTTCCAAAAGGTCGATCTCTATCGCTCGAGTGCAACGGAATTCCTCATTGACGGGGATACGTTGTTACCACCGTTTAATGCCGTGACAGGTCTAGGGACGAATGCTGCGAAGCAAATCGTCGAAGCACGTAAAGGCGGCGAATTCCTCTCGAAGGAAGACCTCCAAAAACGCGCCAAATTGTCGAAATCGATCATCGAGACGCTCGATAACCTAGGCTGTCTCGAAGGGTTACCAGACGAGAATCAGCTCTCCTTGTTCGACTTGTAAGCCCTTAGGAACACTTGCTTTGAGCGCTTTCCTATGCTATATTGAGTGAGGAAATGTTTTTTATACTACGACTTGGAAGGAGTAGGGGGACCTGCTCCTTTCTTGTTTGTTTTTTGAAGGAGGATGAAGATGACGAACGTAACGGAAAAGGTCGAAGCGCTCGCAAAACCAATCGTCGAACGAGAGGGGATGGAGCTAGTCGACGTTGAATTCGTCAAAGAAGGGGCGGATTGGTTCCTACGTGTCTCCATCGACAAAGAGGGTGGCGTAGATCTTGAAGACTGCGTCAAAATCAATGAACAGTTATCGGAAGCATTGAATGACAATGATCCGATCGACGAGCCGTATTACCTCGACGTCGCTAGTCCAGGAGCGGAACGTCCACTGAAGAAAGACGAGGACTTCGAAAAGGCGATTGGGAAACATGTGTACATTAAAACGCACGATCCAGTAAAGAATGCGGTTGAATTCGAAGGAACGTTGCTCGCGTATACACCTGAGATGCTTGAAATCGAAGTGCGTGTCAAAACAAGAAAATTGAAAATTGAGATACCGGTCGACAAGATTTCACTTGCGCGACTTGCGGTAATGTTCTGACGGAAAGGAAGAGAACGATGGGACCACAGTTACTCGAGGCGATCAATCAAATCGCGAAAGAGAAGGAAATTGACAAGAACATCATCATCGATGCGCTCGAACAGGCATTGATTTCAGCGTACCGACGCAACTTCGGAAAAGAGTCGGAGGCTGTAAAGGTCGAATTCGACCAGCAGACAGGAGACATCCGTGTCTTCGCGCTTAAGGAAGTCGTCGAACGATTGACACAACCAGAAGAGCAACTTTCGCTTGAAGAGGCGCACGAGATCGATCCGACATATGAACTCGGCGATTTCCATAAAGTCGAAGTGACGCCAGGCGACTTCGGTCGTGTTGCAGCACAAACAGCAAAACAAATCGTCACACAAAAAATGCGTGAAGCAGAACGCGAACGCATCTACAATCACTTCGCGGATCGTGAAGACGAGATCATGACAGGTATCGTCGAGCGTCAAGATGCACGCAACTTGTACGTCAACCTAGAAGGTATCGAAGCTGTCTTGACGACACACGAGCAAATGCCGAACGAGCGTTTCGGGATTCGTGATCGCATCAAGGTGTACGTCACGAAGGTTGATCCGATGGTCAAGGGATCAGGGGCATCGATTCTCGTATCACGGACACATCCAGGTCTCTTAAAACGTCTCTTTGAAATCGAAGTACCAGAGATTTCAAGTGGCGAAGTCGAAGTCAAGTCTGTGGCGCGTGAAGCGGGCGACCGTTCGAAAATCGCAGTCGCAGCGGACGACATCGATCCAGTCGGTGCATGTGTCGGACAAAAAGGGGCGCGTGTTCAACGCATCGTCAATGATTTGAACGGGGAAAAAATCGATATCGTCCGTTACTCGGATGATCCGAAAGAATATGTCGCGAACGCACTCAGCCCAGCTCAAGTCGTTGCGGTCTATGTCAACGAACCAGCGAAAGCGACAATCGTCGTCGTTCCAGATTTCCAACTGTCGCTTGCAATCGGGAAACGTGGTCAAAACGCGCGTCTCGCAGCGAAATTGACAGGATGGAAAATCGACATCAAGAGCGAGTCTGAAGCGGAAGCGATGGATCTCGAAGATGTCTTCGCGACGGAAGAGCCGGCAGTAGAAGCGGTCCAAGTCGAAGGCGAGGAATAATTCGTGCAAAAAAAGGTACCATTACGTAAGTGTGTCATCACACAAGAAATGAAACCGAAAAAAGAATTAATTCGTGTCGTCCGGACACCTGAACAAGAGGTCGTCATCGATTTAAATGGTAAGATGAATGGGCGAGGTGCCTATTTATCGAAAGATGCGGCAGTCATTGCGACGGCGAAGAAAAAACGGACGCTTGATCATCATTTAAAGGTCAAGACGACAGATGCCTTATACGATGAATTGCTTGAAATCGCGGGAGGTACAAATGAGTAAATGGGAATCCCTTCTCGGTCTCGCGAATCGAGCTAGAAAAGTGACGACGGGAGAAGAACTCGTACTGAAAGAAGTACGAGGAGGGCAAGCGAAGCTTGTTCTTTTAGCAGCAGATGCGGGGGCTGCCACGCGTAAGAAAGTCACAGATAAATGTACAAGTTATCAGGTTCCTTACCTAGAAGTCGCCGACCGTACGATTCTCGGTCAAGCATTAGGAAAGGATGCGCGTGTTGTCGTGTCAGTCAATGAAGCCGGATTTGCGAAAAAGCTAACTGAACTCCTCTCGAACGACTAATTGGAGGTGGATCCTTTGGGTAAACGTGTATACGAATTCGCCAAGGAACAAAATGTAACAAGTAAGCAGGTCATCACCCAGCTTGAAAAGCTGGAGAAACCAGTCAAGAATCATATGGCAGTATTAGATGAACAGACAGTACAGCAACTCGATCAAGTATTTAATCCCGAGAAATATCGGGCTCAAAAGACGGAGGCTCCAAAACAAGTGAAATCAGATAATAAACCGAACCGACCAGGAAGTACAAACAAACCAGCAGGTAACCAATCACGTAACAGCAAAGGCGGACGCCCAGAATTCGGCAACCGTAACAACCGTGGCGGCAAACGTCGTCCGAACCAAAAGAAAGCAGAACCGCGTAAACTTGAAGTAGCGGATCCGAACTCGAAGTCGAGTCAACGTAAAGCTGCTCGCCGTGCACAAGAAGAGGCGATGGCAAACGTCGTTCAATACTCTGACAACTTGACAGTCGGTGAACTCGCTGAAAAAATGGCGAAAAAACCGAATGAACTGATCATGAAATTGATGGGTCTCGGTGTCATGGCGAACATCAACCAAGATCTTGATGACGAGACAGTGGAACTTCTCGCGACAGAGTTCGGCTTTGAAGTCGAGAAGACAGTCCAAGTCGATGAGACGGACTTTGATCAGTACGAATTGAATCTCGACCAGTACGAATTGTCTGAGCGTCCACCGGTCGTTACGATCATGGGACACGTTGACCACGGTAAAACGACATTGCTCGATTCGATTCGTAACACGAAGGTTACTGCAGGCGAAGCTGGCGGGATCACACAGCACATCGGTGCTTACCAAGTTGAGATCGACGGCAAGAAAATTACGTTCCTTGATACACCAGGTCACGCGGCGTTCACGACAATGCGTGCACGTGGAGCAGATGTCACGGATATCGCGATCATCGTCGTTGCAGCGGATGACGGTGTCATGCCACAGACGGAAGAAGCGATCAGCCACGCGAAAGCAGCTGGCGTTCCAATCATCGTTGCTGTCAACAAGATGGATAAAGAAGGCGCAAACCCAGACCGTGTCAAACAAGAATTGACAGAGTTCGAACTCGTTGCAGAGGACTGGGGTGGCGATACGATCTTCGTACCCGTTTCAGCACTTAAAGGTGACGGTATCGATGAATTGCTCGAAATGATTCTTCTCGTTTCAGAAGTACAAGAATACAAATCAACACCAGAAATGAACGGTCGCGGAACAGTCATCGAGGCGAAACTCGATAAAGGACGCGGTCCAGTCGCGACGCTTCTTGTACAACACGGAACACTTCGTGTTGGGGATCCAATCGTTGTCGGTCACACGTTCGGTCGTATCCGGGCAATGGTCAACGATATCGGTCGTCGTGTTAAAGAAGTTGGACCATCGACGCCAATCGAAATCACAGGTTTGAACGACGTACCGAAAGCAGGCGATCAATTCTTCGCATTCGAAGATGAGAAAAAAGCCCGCCAAATCGGTGAAGCGCGTTACCAGCGTGAAATCGAAGCACAACGTCGTGATTCGGCGAAAGTCAGCTTAGAAGATCTCTTCGATCGTATTAAAGAAGGCGAAGTCAAGGACCTCAATATCATCATCAAAGGTGATGTCCAAGGTTCAGTTGAAGCCTTAGCCGGTTCATTGAAGAAAATTGATGTCGAAGGTGTTAAAATTAACATCGTACACTCAGGTGTCGGTGCCATCACGGAAGGTGACGTCATCCTTGCTTCGGCAGCGAATGCAATCATCATCGGATTCAACGTTCGTCCGGATGGTAACGCGAAATCAATGGCGGATCAGGAGAAAGTCGAAATTCGTCTTCACCGGATCATCTATAACGCAATCGAAGAAATCGAGCAAGCGATGAAAGGTCTTCTTGATCCTGAATTCGTTGAAAAAATCATCGGTCAAGCTGAAGTCCGCGATGTCATCAAAGTATCGAAAGTCGGTACGATCGCAGGTGGATATGTCACAGAAGGTAAGTTGACGCGTGATGCAGGCGTCCGTGTCGTTCGTGACAGTATCGTCATCTACGAAGGAAAACTCGATACACTTCGTCGTTTCAAAGATGATGTCAAAGAAGTTGCTGCTGGTTACGAGTGTGGTATTAAGATCGAACGTTATGATGACGTAAAAGTCGATGATGTCATCGAAGCGTTCATCATGGAAGAAGTCAAACGGAAGTAACAGAACGGAATCCATTCTTCCGAACTGGAGGGAATAAATATGAGTTTACGCTCGAATCGTGTCGCCGAACAGATGCGTAAGGAAATTACGCAATTGCTCATCAAAGATGTCAAGGATCCTCGCGTCAAGACGATTACCGTCACAGGTGTCGAAGTGACAGGAGACTTACAACAAGCGACGATCTTCTACTCGGTCCTCGGTGACGAAAAAGCACGTGAGGATGCGCGCATCGGTCTCGAAAGATCAAAAGGCTTCATGCGCAAGGAAATCGGATCGCGGATTCGTCTACGGAAAACACCTGAACTATTGTTCGAGGTCGATTCTTCTGTCGAATACGGATCACGCATTGATGAGTTGCTTCGGAATTTGAACAAAGATTAACATCTAAGGCAACCACGTGTGTGGTTGCCTTTTTTCAAGGAGGAAATAACGTGGAACCCATCGGAGTATTACCGTTAGATAAACCAGCGGGTATGACGAGTCATGATTGCGTCTTTCGTCTACGTCGCTTGTTTCAAACGAAAAAAGTCGGACATACAGGTACGCTTGATCCGGAAGTAACGGGTGTCTTACCGATTTGTCTCGGTCGAGCGACGAAGCTTGCCCGCTTCATCACAGATGAAGGAAAGCGCTACGCGGCGGAAGTGACGATTGGCTTTGCAACGACAACGGAAGATGCGCACGGGGAAACAGTTCGCGAAACAGCGGTTGAACCGGGAACTATTACCGAGGAAGCAATTGCAGACATCTTGACTCAATTGACAGGAGAGATCGAGCAGACGCCACCGTATTATTCAGCTGTTAAAGTGAATGGGAAAAAATTATATGAATATGCCCGAAAAGGCATTGAAGTCGAACGACCGACACGAATCGTCCGCATCGATCGATTAGAACGGACATCGGACCTTGTGTTCGAAGGTGGTCTTTGTCGTTTCCGTCTCGATATCGCTTGTGGAAAAGGAACGTATATTCGGACATTAGCAGTAGAAATCGGAGAACGACTTGGTTACGCGGCACACATGAGTGAACTACGCCGGACAGGCTCTGGTGCGATTGCTGAGACGGATACAGTGACTCTTGAGACACTCGAATCGTATGAGACGGTCGAAGAACGGATGCAACACGTTCTACCGATTGAACACGTCATCCAAAAATGGCCACGCTTGACGGTCGATGCGTCGACTGCACAGCGTGTGTTGAACGGAGCAAAGCTGACAAGCATTCCAGTCGAATTCGAGCTGTTTACTGTCTATAATGAAGAAGACGTACCTTTAGCGCTATATCGACGTCTTCCAGAAGAACAGGTAGCACGCGTTGAGGTCATGCTACAAATCGATTAAGATCGGAGAGAGCATCATGGACATCATACATTTAACATATCCGGAACAACCTCAAAAAGACCCTGCTGTCATCGCACTCGGCTTTTTTGACGGTGTACATCTCGGACATCAGCAAGTCATCGCAGCAGCACTAAAAGAAGCGGAGGCTCGTCGCCTGCCTTTGGCTGTCATGACCTTTGATCCCCATCCGAAACAAGTGCTTGGTAAAGGGGATGAACCAGTCCACTACATCACGCCGCTTGAACGCAAATTAGAGAAACTCGAGCAGCTTGGTGTCGATCGTGTTTATGTGATTGAGTTTACGATTCCTTTCTCGGAATTATCACCGCAAGCTTTCGTCGACGAATATCTGATTGCGTCTGGAGCAGAACACGTCGTTGCTGGATTCGATTATTCCTACGGTCGCTTCGGAGCCGGCAAAATGGCGACGCTTGATTTTCATAGTCGTGGCACATTTACGCATACCGTTGTAGCAGAATTCCAAGAAGAAGCTGAAAAGATCAGCTCAACCCGGATTCGTCGTTTACTTGCTGCAGGAGAAGTCGAACCGGCTGCACGTTTGCTTGGAGAACCCTACCAAATCAAAGGCACGATCATTCACGGTGACGCACGCGGACGGCAAATCGGTTTCCCGACAGCCAACATGCGACCGGAATTCGCCTACGTCATTCCGAAACTTGGTGTGTATGCGACATTCGTTCGCTTAGCAGACGGTCGCCGGTTCAAGGCGATGACGAATGTCGGGAGACGCCCAACGTTCTATGAGACGGGAGACGTCAGTATAGAGACGCATCTTCTTGACTTTGATGAAGATCTTTATGGTCAAGAATTGACGCTTGAATGGATCGCTTACTTACGCGATGAAAAAGCCTTCAACGGTATCGATCAATTGAAAGAACAATTGGCACGGGACCGCGAAGAAGCAAATGTACAATTAAGCGTTTGACAGTACGGACAGGGTTCGTTATGATAGGTCAGTACGATCACGTACAGCCGATTCACTTGGCATCTGGTCTCACCATCCGATGCTCGGGAATACGGTCATTCATAAGATGGAGGTGGAGTGACAATGGCACTCACAAAAGAACGTAAAAACGAAATCATCGAAGCATATGCTACGAAACAAGGCGATACTGGTTCGCCGGAAGTACAAGTTGCTGTTTTAACTGAACAGATCACAACTTTGAACGATCACTTACGTACACACAAAAAGGATCACCACTCACGTCGTGGTCTCTTGAAAATGGTCGGTCGTCGCCGTAACTTGCTCACATACCTTCGTAACAAGGATGTTGCACGTTACCGTTCGTTGATCGAGCGTCTTGGTCTCCGTCGCTAATCCCGACGAGAACGAGGTAGGGAAGCAGGAGCATCGTCTCCTGTTTCTTTTTTTTGCCGATTCATGGACTTTTTGCGCAAGAACCTACATAATTAGATTTGAATGAAAAAACGGATAGCAGTGAGAGGAGATTTGTGCATGTCACAAACAAAACAGACGTTTTCGACCGAACTCGGTGGACGTCCATTAACGATTGAAATCGGTCAATTAGCAAAACAAGCGAACGGAGCAGCATTGATTCGCTACGGTGATACAGCCGTTCTTGCTACGGTCGTTGCATCAAAACAACCAAAGGACTTAGATTTCTTCCCATTAACAGTGAACTATGAAGAAAAATTATATGCGGCAGGGAAAATCCCAGGTGGATTCCTTAAACGTGAAGGACGTCCTGGAGAGAGCGCGATCTTGACTTCGCGTCTGATCGACCGTCCAATCCGTCCATTATTCCCGGATGGTTTCCGTCACGACGTACAAGTGGCGACGACGGTTCTTTCGTCAGATGCTGACAATTCACCAGAAGTCGCTGCGATGATCGGGGCTTCGATTGCGCTTTCGATCTCGGATATTCCATTCGACGGTCCAATCGCAGGCGTGACGATCGGTCGCGTCGACGGAGAATTCGTCGTGAACCCGACTTCAGCGCAAATGGAAGTCAGCGACATCGACCTTCAAGTTGCCGGAACAAAATATGCCGTCAACATGGTTGAAGCAGGTGCGAAGGAAGTATCGGAACAAGCAATGCTTGAAGCGATTTTACTTGGACACGATGTCATCAAGGAAATGATCGCGTTCCAAGAAGAAATCGTCGCACAAGTCGGTAAAGAGAAGTTCGAATATACGGTATCAAGCTTCGATGAGACAATTGTCAATCGCCTGAAAGCAGAAGCATTAGCAGAAGTCACACAAGCGGTTCAAGTTGAAGAAAAACAAGCGCGTGACATTGCTATCAACGAAGTCATCGCAAAATACATCGAGTTGTATGCAGCTGACGAGTCTGTCACAGCAGAGCAACTGGCAGAAGTATCAGGCGTGCTCAACAAGTTCGTCAAAGACGAAGTCCGTCGTCTCATCACGGAAGACAAAGTTCGTCCAGATGGTCGTGGTCTTGCTGAGATCCGTCCGCTTGATTCAGAAGTCGGTCTCTTGCCACGTGCACACGGTTCAGGTCTGTTCACACGCGGTCAGACACAAGTCTTGTCTGTAGCGACACTTGGTGTTGCGGGTGACGCTCAAATCATTGATGGACTTGGTCTGAAGGAAGAGAAACGTTTCATGCACCATTATAACTTCCCACCATTCTCAGTTGGGGAAGCACGTCCGATGCGTGCACCAGGTCGTCGTGAAATTGGTCACGGGGCACTCGGAGAACGCGCACTTTTACCAGTTCTTCCGAATGAAGTTGATTTCCCGTACACGATTCGTCTCGTGTCAGAAGTGCTTGAGTCGAACGGTTCTTCATCACAGGCTTCCATCTGTGGTTCGATCCTTGCCATGATGGATGCGGGTGTTCCATTAAAAGCACCTGTCGCTGGTATCGCGATGGGCTTGATCATGGAAGGCGAAAATTACTCGATCTTGACAGATATCCAAGGGATGGAAGATCATCTCGGAGATATGGACTTTAAAGTCGCTGGAACTCACGAAGGTGTCACAGCTCTCCAAATGGATATGAAAATTGGCGGAATCACGCGTCAAATTCTTGAAGAAGCACTTGAACAAGCACGTCTTGGTCGTCTGCATATTCTTGAGCATATGCAATCTGTCATTGCTGAACCGCGTGTCGAATTGTCGCAATACGCGCCGAAAATCGTCACACTTAAAATCAATCCAGATAAAATCCGTGATGTCATCGGACCTGGTGGTAAAGTCATCAACGGTATCATCGATGAGACAGGCGTTAAGATCGACATCGATCAAGACGGAACAGTCTTTATCGCTTCGACGGATCAAGCTGGCATCGATCGTGCCCGTCAATTGATCGAAGATATCGTCCGTGAAGTCGTCGTCGGTGAAGAGTTCGATGGAACGGTCCGTCGCGTTGAGAAATTCGGTGCATTCGTCGAATTGTTCAAAGGAAAAGACGCACTCGTCCACATCTCGGAACTCGCACTTGACCGTGTTGGTCAAACGGAAGATGTCGTTAAACTTGGAGATAAGCTAAAAGTCCGTGTCACAGAAATCGATGACAAAGGACGCGTTAACGCGTCGCACAAAGTCCTGCTCGTCGAAGGATTAAGCGAAGAAGACCGTGCCGCATACGAAGAAAAGAAAAAGACAGAGCGTGAGAACCGCCCGCCACGCCGGGATCAGGGTTCACGCCCACCACGTGACGGACAACGTCCACCACGTCGTAACTAATGAATCCAAGGTGGCTCGACGGTGCAGAGAATGCAACGAGAGCCACCTTGTTTCCTATATTTGGAGGAATTACTATGATCGAACGGATACAACTAGAAAACGGGGTTCGACTAATCGTTGAACGGATGCCAGAAGCACGCAGCGTCGCGACCGGAATCTTCATTCAAGCAGGAAGTCGGACGGAACAGATCGAGGAGCATGGTATCAGTCATCTCATCGAGCATATGATGTTCAAAGGAACAAAACGCCATACGGCAAAAGAGATTGCGGTTTATTTTGACCGACTTGGTGGAAATATTAATGCGTTCACGAGTAAGGATCAAACGTGTTATTACGTCAAGACATTAGATGAACATGCAGGTGAAGCCTTTCAAGTGTTGGCGGACATGTTCCTCGAATCGACGTTCGATGCGGAGGAACTAGAAAAAGAGAAAAAGGTCGTCATTGAAGAGATTAAAATGTACGATGACACACCAGATGATCTCGTCCATGAGTTATTAGCTGTTGCGGCTTACGGAGAGGATGTCATGGCTCGTCCGATTCTTGGAACGGAAGAGAGTGTGCTTCGGATTGATCGTACAATGATTGAACAGTATCTCGAAGAAGCATATGCTCCGGATCAAATCGTCATTTCCGTTGCCGGAAACGTCTCAGACGAGTTGATTACGCAGATTCAAGAGCGGATGTCGATCCTCATATCACGATCGAAGACCCGTGAGACAGCGTCACCAAGGTTACAAAATGGTGTGATTCGTAAGGAAAAGGATACGGAACAGGCACATATTTGTTATAATTTCCGTGCGATTCCTTCTGCTGATCCACGATTGCCTGCCCTCGCCTTACTCAACAATGCATTCGGTGCGACGATGTCGAGTCGCTTGTTCCAATCAATCCGAGAGGAACGCGGTCTTGCTTATTCAGTCTTTTCCTATTACACGACGTTTGACGATCATGGCACGTTCACGATCTATGTCGGTACGTCTCCGGAATCAGTCGAAGAGGTCGAACAGGTTCTCGCTGCTGAGATTGATCGCTTGAAGCGAGACGGACTATCCGCTAAGGAACTCGAAGATGGCATTGAACAGCTAAAAGGTTCTCTGATTTTAGGAAACGAAGGCACATCGAGCCATATGAACCGAAATGCCCGAAATGAGTTGCATCTGCATCGTCACCCGTCACTCGAAGAAGTACTAGCGGATGTAGAACGAATTCGTCCATCGGACATCGAAGGGCTGATTGAGCACATCTTTTCGGAGGAACCGGCAAAGGCCTATATTCTTCCGGCAGACCAGGAAGAGGAAGCATGACAGCAGAACGGAATAGATGAAACATATGAAATGACGATGTCGAGAAAGAAGGAATACCGTTGAATTTAGCTGAACTGATTCAAGTCATACAGACGCAAAAAATCGAACGAATGGTAGAAGTGGACGTCACGTCCATCACGACCGATTCACGGGATGTTAAACCGGGAACATTGTTCGTCGCCATCAAAGGGTATACTGTTGATGGACACGACTATGCCAAACAGGCAGAAGCACAAGGAGCGGTCGCAATCGTTGCGGAACAACCGGTCAATGTGTCGATTCCTGTCATTCTCGTTCGTAGTACATCACGTGCCATTGCCGAATTGGCTGGCAAATTCTATGATTATCCTTCTGAAAAGATGCGGATGATTGGTATTACAGGAACGAACGGGAAAACGACGACGACGACGATTGTCCGTGATATATTAGCGCACCTTGGTCGGAAAACGGGTATCATCGGAACGGTCGAAGTCAAGATTGGTGACCGCGTCGTACCAAGTCGCAATACGACACCACAAAGCTCCGAATTACAAGCGTTTTTGCATCAAATGCATAAAGAAGATGTCCAAGACGTCATCATGGAAGTCTCTTCGCATGGACTAGAGCTTGGTCGAGTAACGGGTGTCGATTACGACATTGCGGGATTCACGAATCTGACGCATGATCACCTCGATTTTCACAAAACGTTTGAGAACTATGCGCGTGCCAAAGGATTGTTATTCGCACAGCTCGGACAACGGCTGTCGACAGAGAAAGTCGCGGTCTTGAATGCCGATGATCCGACGAGCGAACTGTACGAAATGATGACAGGTGCTCGTGTCATGACGTACGGTATCGACAACGCAGCTGACCTCCGAGCAACGGCGATTGAACAGTCACTTCAACAAACGACGTTCACGATGATGTACAAAGAAGAACAAGTCGACGTCACGGCGAATTTCATCGGTCGCTTTAACGTCTACAATCTGTTGCTTGCGACAGGGATCCTCTTGTCTTGCGGATACGACCTAACGACGATTGCAGGAGCGATTTCAGCAATCCGTCCGGCAAAAGGTCGGATGCAACGCTTACCAATCGAAGGATATAACGTGTATGTCGACTACGCGCATACTCCTGACGGCATTGAACAGTGTCTGAAAGCACTCGTTGACGTACCGAAGGAAAAGATCGTCTTCCTGATCGGGACAGGTGGAAACCGCGACGTGACGAAACGACCGAAGATGGGCGAACTGGCTTCGACCTACGCAGGAACCGTCGTCATCACGACGGATGATCCACGATATGAAGCATATGAGTCAATTACATCCGGCATCGCCAAAGGGATGACCCACGATCAGTTCGTTGAAATCGGTGATCGGGAAGAGGCCGTGCGTTATGCAGCACGACTCGCACGACCAGATAATATCGTCATCTTAGCCGGTAAAGGTCATGAAAAATATCAAATCATTGGGGATGAGAAAATCCCTCTCGATGAGGAAGTCATCGTCAAAGAGATGATACGGCAAATGGAGGAACAGAAGTGACTTATCAACCAATCGTTGTAACCATAGATCAATTTGAAACATTCGTAAAAACACATCCAAAAGGCGACTTACTCCAGCTTCCAGCATGGGGAGAAGTCAAAAGCGCGACAGGATGGACACATGAACGGATCGCGGTCGGAACAACTTCTGGTGAGATTGCCGGAGTTGGTCTGCTCTTGTTTAAGAAAGTACCGAAGCTACCGTTCACGCTTTGTTATGCACCGCGCGGTTTCGTCGTCGATTATACGGATACGGACGCACTTCGTGCTCTTCGTGATGAAGCGATACGTGTCGCAAAACAACAGAAGGCGATTGCGATTAAATTCGATCCGAACGTCGAGCGGGAAGAATATCCAGGTCTGTTACAGGAGATGCAAGGACTTGGCTTCAAACATAACGGTTTTGGCGGCGGTTTTGACTACGCGCAACCACGCTTTACGATGGAGACGAATCTTGAAGGAACAGAAAAAGAGATCTTCGACGGTTTCCATTCGAAGTTCCGCTACAACGTCCGTCTTGCTGAACGCAAAGGGATCGTATGCGAACAAGCGGATCGTGAAGGACTCAAGACATTTGCGAAGCTGATGGTCGAGACGGGCGAACGGGATGGGTTCTCGATCCGCGGTCTGGATTATTTCGAGAATCTGTATGATCATCTCCATCCAAAGGGTGATGCGGTCTTGTTTTTGACGAAACTTGATGTCGTACGTGCTCTTGAGAATACGGAAGCCTTATTACTTCAAGCCGATAAGGAACTCTCGAAGATTCACCGTCAGCTTGAGAAAGAGACGGCCGAGAAGAAGCTAAAAAGCTTAAACAATCGCTTGGAGCAGACGACAGCACAAATCGAAAAAGCAGAGAAGTCGAAAACGGAACTGATGACGATTGCTGCCAAACATCCAAACGGTGTCATCCTGTCTGGTGGTCTTTTGACGCTTGCTGGTCGTCGTTCCTATTACTTATATGGAGCCTCATCGAACGAGTACCGGGAATTCATGCCGAACCATTTGATGCAATGGACGATGATGCAATATGCGAAAGCACATGGTGCGCTCTCCTATGACTTCGGTGGAGTCAGTGGTTCGACCGACCCGGATGATCATTACGCGGGACTCTATGCCTTTAAATCTGGGTGGGGCAGCCGAATGATTGAAAAAATCGGTGAGTTTGATTATGTACTCAATCGTCCGCTCTATCTGTTGCTTGAGACGGGGTTACCGATTCTACAAAAACTTCGGAAGAAGCTTCGCCGCTGATGAAACGGGGAACAATCTTCGGTTGGATCGTATTTTTATTGACGATGTTTGCGATTGGATTGTTTCTTGCGGCATCCATGAACCGGATGCCGACGATTTTGATGGACCAACCGGAACTCGGGATTGATAGTTGCCCACGAGACGTAGCAGGGGAAAACCGTTTGATCAATGCAAGCGAGGCGAACCTGAAGCGTCTCCATCCAGCTGTCGAGGCAGGGGCAAAGGATCTGATCCGTGTTGCACATTCTTGCTACAATATCGATATCAAGATCACGCAAGGGTACCGCTCGATCCAGCAACAGAACGCACTTTTTGAACAAGGGCGTTCTGAGGCAGGTGAAGTCGTCACGAATGCACGAGGCGGTGAATCGATGCATAACTACGGACTTGCAATTGATTTCGTGCAACTCGTAAATGGACAGATTTCGTATGATCTTGAGTATGATGGGAATCGGTCAGGGAAAAGTGATTGGCGTGAAGTCGCTGATATCGGGAAAGCACTCGGTTTTGAATGGGGAGGCGATTGGAAGCGATTCGTCGATTACCCTCATTTTGAGATGACGTTCGGGTATTCGCTCGACGAACTGAAGGCTGGTGAACGTCCAAGCCGTTCGGAAAAAGCGAAACGAACAGAAGAAGTCGAAGATTTGTTGAATACATGATTAACGTCATTCCTGGAGTAATGTGGCAGGAATGACGTTTTTTTTAGATTTCCTAGTCCGATTGTTGGCAGATTGTGAAAATTCGGCTAGAATAGTGATAGTGATAAGTGGACGGCTCACGAAAAGTGAATATGAATTATAGGAGGTCATGTCGTGTCAAAGAAGAAGACGGAAAAAGTAAGCGTCTTTGCTCTTGGTGGCGCCGGTGAGATCGGTAAGAACATGTACGTCGTCGAACTCGACGAGGACATCTTCGTCATCGATGCCGGGTTAATGTTCCCAGGAGATGAGATGCTTGGAATCGATAAAGTCATTCCAGACATCAGTTATTTAAAAGAAAACAAAGAGCGGATTCAAGGGATTTTCATTACCCATGGTCACGAGGATCATATCGGGGCACTCAGTTACGTCTTGCGTGACTTGAAGGTACCTGTTTACGGAACACGTTTGACGCTCGGTTTGATTGAACACAAATTAAAAGAAGCCGGTTTATTGAAAAAGGCAGATCTTCGTCCAATTGATGCCAAGACGAAATTAACCGTTGCAGGTCATTTTATTACGTTCTTCCGGGTCAACCACTCGATTCCGGATGCAGTTGGGGTTTGTATTCAAACGTCTCAAGGTGCCATCGTTCATACGGGGGATTTCAAGTTCGATTACACACCAGTCGATGGAAAACAAGCAGACTTCGGGAAAATTGCAGCGATTGGTCAACGGGGCGTACTGTGCTTGCTGTCTGACTCGACGAATGCAGAGCGACCAGGGATGTCTGGGTCAGAATCGATTGTCGGTTCTGAATTGAACGACGTCATTTATGAAGCACCGGGTCGTGTGATTGTAGCTTCATTCGCTTCGAACATTCATCGTCTACAACAAGTGTTTGCAGCAGCAGAAGCGAACAATCGAAAAGTAGCGGTCGTCGGTCGTAGCATGGTCAACAACGTTGAAGTGGCACAGCGTTTGAATTACTTACGCTTCAAGCAGAAAACATTGATTGATCTATCTGACATCAATCGCCTCGATGATAACCAAGTCGTCATCTTGACGACAGGATCTCAAGGTGAGCCAATGGCAGCCTTGACACGAATGGCACGTAACGCACACAAGCAAGTCAATATTCGCTTGAATGATACGGTTGTCGTCGCGGCTTCCCCAATTCCAGGTAACGAGAAGTCGGTTTCGAAAACGATCGATCTCTTATTCCGTGCGGGTGCGAATGTTATCTACAACCAACGGAAAGTACACGTTTCCGGTCACGGTCATGCGGAAGATCTGAAGCTGATGCTCAACTTGATCAAACCGAAATTCTTCCTACCGATTCACGGAGAATTCCGGATGCAAAAGGCACACAGTCGTCTCGCACAGACGGTTGGCGTCAATGCGAACAATATCTTCATCATCGAGAATGGAGATGTCGTTGAGTTTGAGAAGCGTAAAGCACGGATGTCACGCAAAGTGAACGCCGGAAACGTCTTGATCGACGGAATCGGTGTTGGTGATGTCGGAAACATCGTCCTTCGTGATCGTCGCTTGTTGTCACAAGATGGTGTCGTCCTCTGTGTCATTACGATTAGCCGAAAAAACAAAACGATCGTCTCGGGACCCGAAATCATTTCTCGCGGATTCGTCTATATGCGTGAATCAGAAGATATGATCAATGAAGCGAACCGAATCGTCGCGAAACAACTACAAGGTAAATTAAACGGAGAATTGGATTGGACGGAGATGAAGTCGTTGATTCGAGATAAACTCAGTGCTTATCTCTATGAACAGACGAAACGCCGCCCGATGATTCTTCCAATCATCATGGAGATTTAACAAACGAGCGGCTCAGATTGACCAATACCTGGTCCACTGAGCCGTTTTTTTATCAGGAGGGATGACGTATGGCGACGACGAAACGAAAAACCGTACGAAAAAAAACGCCGCCACGGAAACGACCGGCAGCGAAGAAACAACGTCAGCCGATTGCGTATCGTACATATGCGACCATCATCGCAATCGTTTCACTACTTGCCTTCGTTCTCGCATTTGGGGAATTCGGGAAAGTCGGACTGACGCTAGCTGATGGAGGAGAACGATTAATCGGTCAGTTCGGTTCCTTATTATACGGCGGGATAGGTGCCGTGCTACTCTTGCTACTATCGAACGCGTCACGGGCTCAGAAATGGGCATGGTCGATGCTACTAATGGGTTCAGTCGTCTGGATTGATCTAATGCTCGGAGCACCGCGTGGTATTCTCAATGGATGGCTCTATCAAAACGCAGCATATTACATTTCAAGTAGCGGTGCCTTCTTGATTGGTCTGTTCTTCATCGGCGCATCTGTTCATCTACTACACCCTTCATTTTATGGAGAGCTATGGCTTGGACTGCGGGAACGCGCAGAAGAATTTCGTAATCGTGAACGGACACCTCGTTCTCGGATCGAAAAAGACCTGACACCGAAACCGGTCCGCGAGAAAAAAGCAAAGACGTTGCGACCAGCAACTGTTGAGGAACCAATCGAAACAGAGCAAGAAGCAGAGGATCCTTCGGTCAACATTCAAGACGTTCCAATTATCGGCTTTACGGATCACGTTGAACCGCAAGCAGCGGAGACACAAGGACCACTGACGATGACGGAGACACCGGACGGATATCAATTGCCGTCGCTTGATTTATTAGCAGAGCCGACGTCCAAAGACTTATCGGGTGAGAATAAGCGACTAAAGGATAATGCGACGAAATTGATTGCGACCTTAAAATCGTTCGGAATCGGAGCGAAAGTGTTGAAGATTCATCTCGGACCAAGTGTCACGAAGTATGAGATTGAACCAAAACAAGGTATCAAGCTTAGTCGGATCACAGGACTCGCCGATGATTTAGCGCTTGCGTTAGCGGCGAAAGATATTCGAATCGAAGCACCGATTCCTGGTAAAGCGGCTGTCGGAATCGAGGTGCCAAACCGTGAAGTCGCCATGGTATCACTTCGAGAAGTGTTAGGAGCGGAGAGCGTTCAATCCGACAATGATCGTTTGCTCGTCGCACTCGGACGAAGCATTTCTGGTGAGACGGTGACAGCAAAGCTGAATAAGATGCCACACGTCTTAGTTGCCGGTTCGACCGGTTCCGGAAAATCGGTCTGCATTAACGGGATGATCGTCTCAATTTTGATGCGAGCTCGACCGGATGAAGTCCGCCTGATGATGATTGACCCGAAAATGGTCGAATTAAACGTCTACAACGGTATTCCTCATCTTTTGGCACCGGTCGTCACCGATCCGAAAAAGGCGGCGCAGGCGTTAAAACAGGTCGTCTCGGAAATGGAACGTCGTTATGAGATTTTCAGTCAAAACGGAGCGCGCAACATCGAAGGCTACAATGCACTAATCGATAAGATGAACGCAGAGGAAAAAGTGCATCAACGATTACCGTATATTGTCGTCATCGTTGATGAGTTAGCCGACTTGATGATGGTCGCGTCAAATGAAGTTGAAGATGCAATCATGCGACTTGCACAAATGGCGCGAGCAGCTGGGATTCACATGGTTATCGCGACCCAGCGACCAAGTGTTGATATCATCACTGGTGTCATCAAAGCGAATATTCCGTCACGTATCGCCTTCAGTGTGTCGAGTGCGACGGATTCACGGACGATCCTTGATACGGGAGGCGCTGATAAATTGCTTGGACGAGGGGATATGTTGTTGCTCGGTAACGGCATGAACAAACCCGTCCGTGTACAAGGTGCGTTCTTATCAGACGAAGAAGTCGAGAAGGTTGTCAATCATGTCATCAGTCAACAAAAAGCGCAGTATGTTGAAGCGATGATTCCAAAAGATGTACCTGAAGGTGAAACAGAGGTCGATGACTCACTCTATGATGAGGTCGTCCAGTTCATTCTGACCCAAGAGACGGCATCGACGTCGATGATTCAACGAAAGTATCGTATCGGCTACAACCGAGCTGCCCGGTTGATTGATGCTCTAGAAGAAAATGGTCTGATTGGTCCTTCTGAAGGATCAAAACCACGCCGCGTCATGGGACGTTAATCAAGAATCACGGTATCCACCGTGATTCTTTTTTATTAAAATAATGGATATATATGGATGCGCGTATAATGTGCTCAAAAAAATGACACAGGAGTCGTATATGAGATGAGAAAATTAGAAATGAAAGGAAGGAAAAAAGACAAAAATAAAATAAAATCGCTTTCATGAAAATAGTTGTCAGACGTCTGTTGATTTTCAATATTTTTTTTGGCATACTCAGACATATGAGTGACCGACCTTCAACATGAGGGCTGGGAGCGACTTTTTCACAAATAGATAATGAAAGCGCTCTCATAAATGCAGAGGAGATGGATGATATGAAGAAAAAACAGGTAATCGTATCGATGATGTCAGTAGCAACAGTTGGACTTGCAGCCTGCGGTGGTTCAGGTGAGAAAGCTGACCAAAAAGATCAGTTCTCTGTCGCTATGGTAGCGGATAAAGGTGGAATCGATGATAAATCGTTCAACCAATCAGCCTGGGAAGGTCTGCAAGCGTACGGTAAAGATAACAAACTCAAGCAAAATGAAGGGTTCTCTTATTTACAGTCTAAATCACAACAAGATTATCAACCGAACTTGTCACGTCTTGCACGTGGTGGAGAAGATCTCGTTTTCGGTATCGGGAATACATTCAATGAAGATGTTAAAACCGTAGCAGATCAATTCAAGGATACACAATTTGCAATCGTTGATAATGTCGTTGAAGGGAAAAACGTCACATCGATCACATTTAAGGAAAATGAAGGGGCGTATCTTGCAGGGATCGTTGCTGCTATGGAGACGAAAAAAGATCACATCGGTTTCGTCGGTGGCATGAAAATGGACGTCATCGAGCGGTTCCGAGCTGGTTTCGAAGCTGGAGCGAAATCCGTCAATCCAAAAATCAAAATCGATGTTCAGTACGCAGAGGACTTCGCAGCACCTGAAAAAGGTCAAGCCATCGCAGCCGGCATGTACGGTAAAGGAGCGGATATCATCTTCCCAGCAGCAGGCGGTACAGGAAATGGTGTCTTCACAGAAGCGAAGAACCGTAAGAAAAATGGAGAAGATGTATCGGTCATCGGTGTCGACCGTGATCAAAAAGAAGAAGGTATGCCGGAAGACGTGACGTTAACATCGGTCATCAAACGTGTCGACCGCGCAGTTGAAGATACAGCTAACGCAGCGAAAGATGGAAAACTCGAAGGTGGTAAAACGGTTCGTTATGGTCTGAAAGAAGACGGCGTTGATATCGTCCCATCTGAAAAAATCTCGAAGAAGACGATGACTGCGCTTGAGAAAGCAAAAGCGGCTGTCGTTTCAGGGAAAATCGAAGTACCTGAGCAATAAGCGTTGAAAAGATAAAGGGCATTCTTAGGTAGAATGCCCTATTTTCTTCCATTATTGATTACGTTATGAAAAGGGTTACAAAAGCGCCAGAAGTCAGACTTCTAACCTGTTACAAAATGATTGCAGGATTGTGTTAAGCATCATATACTTATCTTGGCTGGAGTTCTCATACGTCAGAAGTCTGAGCACTGGTTACAACTAGATAGAGGATGGAGATGCGTCATGTCGATTAAACTAGATCATCGTTTGCTTTATTTACGTGTGATTGAAAAAATCAAGTCAGACATCGATGACGGCGTTTACAAGGAAGGCGAGAAGCTCCCTTCAGAGTTTGAACTTTCAAAGCAACTTGGCGTCAGTCGAGCTACTCTTCGAGAGGCATTACGAATTCTTGAAGATGAGAACATTGTCATCCGTAAACACGGTGTCGGTACGTTTATCAATGCAAGACCACCGTTTACTTCTGGTATCGAGGAGTTATACAGCGTGACAGAGATGATCGCGCGCGCAGGCATGATTCCGACCTCAGAAGTGCTATCATCCGAGATGGTCCAACCGACTGAGCGTGACCGAGAACGCTTTCAACTTGGTCCGGATGAATTGGTATATCGAATCGAACGAATCCGACTCGCAGGAGATGTTCCTGTCGTCTATTGTATCGATAAGATTCCAAGCCATTATATTAAAAATGAAGAGCAGTTCACCTCTTCGACATCATTGTTTGATGCTTTAGAAAAAGAACTCGGACGACGTGTCACACATGCTGTGACGCATATCGAGCCGCGTATTGATCCGAAAATCGCTGAACAATTACATACGGACCAACCTCTGCTCGCTTTGCGTCAGACGCATTATGATGAGCTCGACCGTTCCGTTCTTTTTTCAGCGAACTATTTCCGAGCAGATAAGTTCGATTTCCACGTCATCCGTAAACGTGTGTGAGCCATTGTTTTAGGATGAATACTGAAAGCGCTTCCCGTCAAAAACCTACGTAACGCTCCTCATCGCCAGCCTCAGGTGCTAGACGTAGTCTTGAACTTTGTATGACCATATTCGAAAGGGGATTTTTCCAGATGAAAAAGAAGTCACTTCTCGCATTAGCAGCAACAGGTTTAGCAATGAGTTCCGTCCTTGCAGCATGTGGTGGCAACGACGATTCGAAAGATTCAGGTAGCGGCAGCAAATCAGAAGGCTTTAAAGTAGGTATGGTTACAGATACAGGCGGCGTGGATGATAAATCATTCAACCAATCTGCTTGGGAAGGTATCCAGAAGTTCGGAAAAGACAATGACTTAAAAGAGGGTACTGGCTATAAATATCTTCAATCTGCAAAACAATCGGATTACCAACCGAACCTTCAGCAATTAGCGCGTGCGAAATACGACTTGGTTCTTGGCATTGGATATTTGATGGCGGAAGATGTTGAGAAAGTAGCAGATCAGTTCAAAAAGAATAACTTCGCACTCGTTGACCAAGTCGTCGATAAACCAAACGTCGCGTCAATCGTCTTCAAAGAAAATGAAGGATCGTTCCTCGTTGGTGTCGTTGCTGGTTTAACTACGAAAACAGATAACATTGGTTTCGTCGGTGGTGTCAATTCTGACTTGATCAAAAAGTTCGAGAGTGGATTCAAAGCAGGTGTTAAAGCAGTCAACCCAGATGCTGATATTCAAGTTCAATATGCAGAGGACTTCAATGCTGCTGAAAAAGGACAAGCGATTGCTTCAGGAATGTACGGTAAAAAAGCCGACATCATCTATCACGCAGCTGGTGGTACTGGACAAGGGGTATTCACAGAAGCGAAAAACCGTAAGAAGAACGGGGAAGATGTTTGGGTCATCGGTGTAGACCGTGACCAAGTCGAAGAAGGTATGCCAGAGAACGTCACATTGACGTCAATGGTCAAACGTGTTGATATAGCAGTTGAGCAAGTCGCGAAAGATACGAAGGACGGTAACTTCCCGGCAGGTAAAGTTGTTGAGTTCGGAATGAAAGACGGCGGTGTTGATATCGCACCTTCAAAAGACAACGTTTCGAAAGAAGCACTAGACAAAGTCGAAGAGTATAAAAAACAAATCATCGATGGCGACATTAAAGTCCCAGCGACAGACGACGAGTACAAAGAATACGAAGCGTCACTGAAATAATAATGAAAGCGGGGGTCGCTAGCATTGCGGCTCCCCCTTTTAAACTAAACATGGGAGTGGATTTTCTTGGAATACGTCATTGAGATGCTGAACATCAGAAAAGAGTTTGGCAATTTCGTCGCAAATGATAATATCACGCTCCAGCTTCGGAAAGGTGAGATTCACGCTTTACTTGGTGAAAACGGTGCCGGAAAATCGACGCTGATGAACGTCTTATTTGGTTTGTATCAGCCTGAGGCTGGAGAAATTCGTGTACGTGGTGAAAAAGTCAATATTACGAGTCCGAACGTCGCGAATGATCTTGGAATCGGCATGGTGCACCAACACTTCATGCTCGTTCAAAATTTCACTGTTACTGAAAACATCATTTTAGGTGCAGAGCCACGTACAGGGATTAAGATTGATCGTGCATCGGCGCGTGAAAAGGTACGCCAGATTTCTGAACAGTATGGTCTTGCTGTTGATCCTGATGCAAAAATCGAGGATATTTCAGTCGGAATGCAACAACGTGTTGAAATTTTGAAGACGTTGTACCGTGGGGCAGACATCTTGATCTTTGATGAACCATCTGCTGTTTTGACACCGCAAGAGATCAAAGAATTGATTCAAATCATGAATCGCTTGATTGCGGAAGGAAAGTCGATTATCCTCATTACGCATAAACTGAAAGAAATCATGGAAGTAGCTGATCGCTGTACGACGATTCGCCGTGGTAAATATATCGGCACGGTCGATATTGATGAGACGATGACACAGTCGCGTCTTGCTGAAATGATGGTAGGTCGTGAAGTCAACTTTAATGCGGAGTATTCCAAGGCAACTCCACAAGAACTCGTCCTCGATATCAAGAATCTAGTCGTCAAGGACGGTCGTGGCATCAAAGCAGTCGATGGGTTGAATCTCGACATTCGTGCCGGAGAAATCGTTGGAATTGCCGGGATCGACGGGAACGGACAAACGGAATTGATTGAAGCCATTACAGGTCTTCGTAAAGCAGACAGTGGCGAAATCTTCCTCAACAACAAATCGATTAAAAACCTGAAGCCACGGAAAGTAACGGAATCAGGTGTCGGTCACATCCCGCAAGACCGACATAAACATGGACTTGTCCTTGATTATTCGATTGGACATAACATGGTCTTACAAACGTACTACAAACAACCGTACTCAAAAGCAGGCATCATGAACTATAAACAAGTCATGGAAAAAGCAAAAACGCTCATCGAGAAGTTCGACGTCCGAACTCCAAGTCCAGAGACGTTCGCTCGTGCCTTGTCTGGTGGTAACCAACAGAAGGCGATCATCGCGCGTGAAGTCGATCGTTCACCAGATTTGCTGATTGCGGCTCAGCCAACTCGTGGTCTTGATGTTGGGGCAATCGAGTTCATTCATGAACAATTGGTTCTTGAGCGCGAAAAAGGTCGTGCTGTCTTGTTGATTTCATTCGAACTCGAAGAAATTCTGCAAGTCTCTGACCGGATTGCCGTGTTATATGAAGGAAAAACAGTGGCCTTCTTGGATCCGAAAGAAACGAACGAAATTGAGCTTGGCTTCCTGATGGCCGGCGGTAAGAAAGAGGAGGTAGGTCATTCATGAAGTTAGAGCGTTTTTACGGCATCCTCATTCCGATTCTTTCCATCGTGCTTGGGATGGTCGTCGGGGCAATCGTCATGCTCATTGGTGGGTATAACCCGATTGCTGGGTTTGATCAATTATTCTATGGTATTTTTGGCGAACCGTACAGCATCGGTGAAACATTGCGTGCGGCGGCTCCATTGATCTTCGCGGGTCTTGCTGTCGCGTTTGCTTTTCGGACAGGACTTTTTAACATCGGTGTCGAAGGTCAAGTGCTCGTCGGCTGGATGGTTGCAGTCTGGATTGGAATCAAGTTTGATTTGCCGACAGTTGTTCATTTACCACTCGCTTTGATTGGAGCAGGTTTAGCAGGTGCGCTTTGGGCATCGATTCCTGGTATCTTAAAAGCGAAATTCCACGTACATGAAGTCATCACGTCGATCATGATGAACTATATCGCGTTATACGTCACGAACGATATTTTACGTCATGTCATCGGCATTACGAATGAGCGGACGGAGACAATCAAGGAATCAGCATCACTTGCGTCACCGTTTTTACAAGAGATCACGGATTTCTCACGTCTTCATAACGGAATTTTCATCGCAATCATCGCTGCACTCGTCTTCTGGTTTATTCTTTGGAAAACAACACTCGGTTATGAACTTCGAGCTGTTGGATTCAATAAGAATGCTGCTGAATATGCAGGGATGGGCGTTAACCGCAATATCATCTTATCGTTTGTCATCTCAGGTGTGTTCGCTGGTCTTGCTGGGGCGATGGAAGGTCTTGGGACGTTCCAAAACATGACGCTGAACGCGTCCTTCACTGGTGTTGGATTCGACGGGATCGCGGTTGCCTTGTTAGGTGCGAATAATCCGATCGGCGTCGTGCTCGCTGCATTACTATTTGCAGGACTCAATATCGGTGGTCTGTCGATGCAACAGATTGGTATTCCACCGGAACTGATCAAAATTATCATTGCGTTCATCATCATCTTCGTGGCTTCTGGATACGCGATTCGTCTCGTCATCGAGAAGTTCGCAGTTAAGAAAGAATCTAAAAAAGCGAAAGGAGCCGGTCAATAATGGGTTTTCTTGAAGTACTTTATATCATCGTGCCAATCGCACTTGCCTATTCGGCTCCGTTGATCATTGCAGCACTTGGCGGCATTTTCAGTGAGCGTTCTGGCGTCGTTAACATCGCGTTAGAAGGTTTAATGGTCATGGGTGCCTTCACGGGTGTCGTCACGGCATTGACGCTATCAAAAATGGGCTTGGGTGCTGCGAGTCCTTGGCTTGCGATGCTCATTGCGATTGTCGTCGGAGCAGTTTTCTCGCTCTTCCTTGCGATTCCGGCAATCCTTTTCCGGGCTGATCAAACGGTTCTTGGAGTTGCGATCAACTTGCTTGCAGTCGGTCTTGCCATCTTCCTCGTCCGGGCGCTTTACGGAAAAGGACAAACGGATTCGATTCCAAACCGAATCTCAAAAGAGAACGTGCCATTCTTGTCCGATATTCCTGTGCTGAAGATGTTCTTCGCGAACGTCTACTACACATCGTATATCGCGATCATCCTTGCCTTCGTCGCGTGGTACATCATTTTCAAGACGCCATTTGGTCTTCGTTTACGTTCTGTCGGGGAACATCCGATGGCGGCAGATACAATGGGAATCAACGTCACGAAGATGCGTTTCATCGGTGTCATGATTTCTGGTGGTTTCGGTGGTCTTGCTGGTGCTGTTTATGCGACATCAATCTCACTGAACTTCAGTGTGACGACGATCCTCGGTCAAGGGTTCCTCGCGATTGCGGCGATGATCTTCGGAAAATGGAATCCACTCGGGGCTATGGGTGCTGCACTATTCTTCGGATTCGCTCAAGCGATTTCAATCATCGGTCAGCAATTGCCGTTACTCGATCAAATTCCGCAAGTGTATCTATTGATTGCACCGTATCTCTTGACGATCCTAGCACTCGCTGGTGTCGTTGGTCGGGCGGATGCACCAAAAGCTGTTGGTGTACCATATATCAAAGGAAAACGCTAAATTTTTTACCACTTAGAAACCGGATGTTGCCAAATGGCGACACCCGGTTTTTTTAATGATTGATAGATATATCGCGTGAATAAAAGACCAACAAAAAAAGATGTTTCGCAAGGAAACATCTTTTTTTATTCACTTATTCGAATTTTAACGCATCGCCTTCGAACGATTCATCTGCTACTTTGATTGAATCCGTCGGGCATCCTTCAAATGCATCAATCATATCGTCGAATAATGCTTCTGGAATTTCGGCAGTACCATTGTTATCATCAAGAATGACATATGCCAAACCCTCATCATCATAATCATAGATATCTGGTGCCGCTGCTCCACAAGCACCACAAGCGATGCAAGTATCTTTGTCGACAATCGTAAATTTAGCCATTGAACGGTCTCCTCTCTATACGAAAACATTATTGAAACACGCTGTTCTCATCTATATGTCATTGTATCGGACTCATCGTTGCATTTCAATGACGAAGCGTAAGTGATAACAGAAAATGTATATATCATCACATGCCCGCAAACAGTATGTCTAAAACGTAACGAAAAGAAAATGGATGAGGTATCATCTTCAAATCGATAAACACTATATATCAGAAAGGAGCGTGGCAGATGGAAATTTCATTACTAGAGCGCATTTTTCTAGAATCGATTCAGCGTCTTCGAGACGAACGTTCGGACCGGAGTCTTTATCATGTTTTTCAAGGGAAGAAGTCAGCCACTTCTCTTCAAGATGCTCATTTTTATGATTTAGAGTCGACGTTCGGTACCGTATTAGTCAGTAAACAGCGATTCGAGTCGGTTTTAACAGAACTCGCTCAGAAAAAGTGGATCGAACGGCAAGAGACACTTCGACTGACGAGCGAAGGCGCTCGACTAGTAGGACAAACGGATGGAGTAATCATTGATCAACTTGGTGGTGAACTTCGGGGATATGCTGAAATGATGTGGAAACGGCTCAGTCTTCTCGTTCAAACGGTAATTTGTCTAGAAGCGCAACAACCATTCATTCCCGTGCAACAAGAGACGATCGTTCGGGAGTGGGTCAAGAGTGTTCTTCCGACCATCTCGAATCGAGCAGATTGGTTAGCGCAGATGTATCAAGAATTGACGCTCCTCCTTGAGCGCTTACCGGAACGAGATGCGACATTGATCAGTCATCGATTATCAGGTGTGCAAACGGGATGGTCATATCCTCAATTGGCACGAATGATGAAGGTAGATGTCGAGACGGTCCAGTTCGAATTTATCATAGCTTGGCGAAAATGCATCAATGACTTAAAAAGTACACCGTTCATTCAACAAATCGGAGCCGGTCTCCACACTCCGAAGATGACGCAGTCTGCTCAAACGACTTGGGAATTATTGCAACAAGGACTCACTGTTGAAGATGTTGCGGTCAGAAGACGTCTAAAAAATAGCACGATGGAAGACCATCTTGTTGAAATTGCAATGTATGCACCCACTTTTCCGTTAGATCATTTCGTTGATACGGCTCAACAAGAAGAAATTCGACATATCGCACAACAACTCAAAACTTATGCGCTCAAGCGAATCAAAAGCGCGATGCAATCAGACGTATCCTATTTTCAAATTCGATTGGTCTTAGCTCGTAGTAAATGGGAGGGAAATTAATGGAAGCGTTATTGCATCGACATTTCGGTTATGAAGCGTTTCGACCTGGACAACGCCAAATCATCGAATCCATCCTGAATGGAACAGATACGTTAGCAATTTTACCGACAGGTGGAGGAAAGTCTGTTTGTTATCAGTTTCCTTCGTATGTAAAAGGAGAGGGACTGACATTGATTTTGTCTCCGCTGCTCTCTTTGATTGAGGATCAAGTCATGCAAATCAAACGTCGGGGAGAACGTTCTGTCGCAAAATTAACATCTGTTGAGACGCGAGAAGAAAAAGAGCAAATCTTATCCGTACTCGAACATCTACGGTATCTCTACTTATCACCGGAACAACTCGCGTTACCACAAATACGGGCTCGTCTGAAACAGGTCGACATCGCGCTATTCGTCGTCGATGAAGCCCACTGTATCTCGCAGTGGGGACACGAGTTTCGACCTGAGTATGCAAGACTTGGGCAAATTCGCCGGGAACTAGGTTTTCCGCAGTGCCTCGCCTTAACCGCAACAGCGACTCAAGCTGTCGAACGAGATATCCGAATACAATTGCAGATGCGAGAACCGCATGTCATCCGTCGTTCCGTCAATCGACCGGAAATCCAATACATCGTGGAGCGCGTCGATCGAGAAGAAAAAGACGCAGCACTCGACCGTTGGATGACTCGTATCGTTCGTCCATGTGTCATCTATACGACAACGCGTAAAGAAGCGGAACGGATTGCAGGAATCATTGAAGGGGCAACCTACTATCATGCCGGATTAACGATGGAAGACCGTCAGCTTGTTCAACAACAGTTTCTTCATGATGAAATGGACTGTCTCGTTTGTACGAGCGCATTTGGAATGGGTGTTGATAAAGGAAACGTTCGTACAGTTATCCATCACACGATGCCGGCGACGCTTGAAGCTTATATGCAGGAAATCGGACGTGCCGGTCGGGACGGAAAAGAGGCGACGGCGATCTTGCTTTATGCTCCTCAGGATGAACAATTACAAACCTTTCTGATTGAGACACAATATGCGCCTGTCCTTTGGATTGATCAGTTACAACAAGGGGTGAGAAGAGGGGAGTCCTACGCGAAAATCGAGACTCGTCTACACCTCAATCCGGAAGATCCAGCATATCGGTTACTGAAATCACAACTTGAGAATGGCTGGTCGAAGGAACGTATCATGCAATGGCAGGTGGAACGAAAACAGCTCAAAGGACGAGAAGTCAGCTGGATGATGGACTATATTCACCGGAATGAATGTCGCCGTACAATGTTATTGCATCATTTTGATGAACCGGCAATCGTTCAGCCACGTTGTTGTGATATATGCGGTACGATCGAATGGCAGGATCCCGTGAAGAGTAAGGTGCTTCAAACGGTAAATTGGAAAAAGCGTTTAGAACAAGTCTTTTTTTCATCACTAGATTCGGTGTAAACTAGAAAATATCCTTATTTTTTTCAAGAAAAGGTGATGAACATTGAGTAAACAAGATCAACGGCGGTTACATCAGAACGAAGAGGAGCAACTCTTACCACCACGTTCCTCGCGAATCGAACACGTTCGAAATGAACGACTGAAGCAACCATTTCGAAAAAATCCGCTAGCAATCACGCTAACGGTACTCATGATCACGATCATCATCGCCTTCGTCTCCATCGGTTTCATGATGTAAAGGCACATTGTGAACGGAGATTTTTTTCCTTTCAGCGTATACTAGAAAGGAAGGGGAAGGAGGCACGATGCATGGATCGTGGGAAATACAATATCAAAGCAGTCGCTGCGTTGGTGGGACTCAACCCGACGACCATTCGTGCTTGGGAGCGGAGATATCAAGTGCTTGATCCGGATCGAAGTGAATCCGGGCATCGCATTTATAGTGATAGTGACGTTGCGAAATTGCGTTGGATCGTCGATAAACAAAAAGAAGGATTGTCGGTTTCAAAGGCAATTCAATTATATGAGATGCCTGTCAATCGAGCTGAAGTGCCCCATGATTACGGAGTCGAACTACGAGATCAGTTATTCCGTGCATTGACGAACTTCGAAGAACGACACGCGCATGACATCATGAATAAAGCGTTCTCGATGTTTAGTTTCGATAAGGTCATTCAAGATATCGTTGGTCCACTCTTACATGAAATCGGACTGAAATGGGAGTCAGGAGAGATTACAATTGCGCATGAACATTTTGCAACAGCTTTCTTAAGAGCCCGTCTTTCGACGTTATCACTACAGATGCCGATCAATCCGTTCTTGCCGCGAATCGTTTGTGTCTGTGCACCAGAAGAAGAACATGAGCTCGGACTACTCTTCTTCACACTCTACTTGCGGCAATCGGGTTTTGATGTGATTTTCCTCGGTTCCGGTATTCCGGTGCCGGACTTAGTAGCCGTGACACATCAATTGCAACCGAAAGCTGTCATCTTATCGTGTACGTTATCCGATCATTTACCATTGCTTGATGAAGCATTAGACTGTTTGATGGCTGATTTTCCGAATCTTGAAATTGGACTTGGAGGATACGCGGTCGATCAGCTTCCGGAACGATACGGACCACACTTACTTGGTGCGGACGATCAATCGTGGAAAAGTTGGTTAAGTCGACTCACTCCGGTATCTGGTGTATAGTATGGTTCATAGCGAACGGAGACACCTATGTTTCCGGTCTTGACTGGAGGAGTCTATATGAGGTTTGAACAAATGAAACAAGGACACCTTCGTGTCTTCATTACGAAGCAAGAGTTATCACTTCACGATGTCCGACCAGAAACGTTGGCCGTTGGGAAGGGACAAGCTCTATTGCGCAATTTATTAGAGGAAGCTGAATCGAATTTTGGTTTTCAGGCAGCAGGAACACTCGAATTTTTCGTCACATTCTTTCCGAATGACGGCATGCTCGTTGATGTGCGTCGTGAAGGTGATCTACCGGAAGAGATGAATGACGAATTTGATCAAGTCGAAATTCGCATGACGGTCGACATCGTCCATCATGTCTTGTATGCCTTGAATTCGCTCGAAGATGTCATTCAAGCGAGCCATGGGTTATTACGACATATGTCGTACACGGAGACAGGCGGTAGTCTTTATTTCTTCGAAGGCAGCTATTATCTCTATTTCCAGGAACGAATGAATGACGCGCTCGAGCGTACGGTGACGACGATTTTGTCAGAATACGGGGAACCGAGCCCGAAAAGTCCGCTCGTCATGTCAGAGTACGGAAAAACGATTCAATCGAAACAAGCCGTTGCCACGATTGCGAAACAATTCCACATTTAGAACATCAGGTGCGACATTGCCTCGTCAGGCAATGTCGCACCTTTTTATCTTCTACCAGAAGTGGCACCATTTTGTATTTTTTCGTGGTCAGAAGGATGGTATGATAATCATTGAACGTAAGAAGAAGGAGTGAAGTAGGATGAAAGTGGCAGTGTTATATGGTGGGACTTCAGGTGAACGGGAGGTTTCATTAAACAGTGGAAAATCAATCATGGAAGCGTTAAACAGTAAAGGACATGAAGTCACGGCTGTTGATTTCCATCCTGATCGAGCACATGAACTCTTCCAGCTGGATGTAGATGTGGCTGTCATCGCTCTTCATGGGAAAATTGGTGAAGATGGACGCGTACAGGCGTTACTTGAACTTGCGAATATTCCATACACAGGTTCAGGTGTGTTAGCGTCAGCACTTGCGATGGATAAGGCACGTTCAAAAGTTCACTTTGATAAAGCGGGTATCACGATTGCACGTGATGTATTATTAGAACGTGAAGATGATGTCGAGGCGAAAATCGCAGAATGGAATGGTCAATTCCCTTGTGTCGTTAAACCAGCACAAGAAGGTTCATCGAATGGATTGACAATCGCACAAGACGAGACGATGTTACGTGAGGGGATTGCAAAAGCGTTCGAAGCCGATGATGCGGTTCTCGTCGAACAATTCATTAAAGGACGCGAAGTGACGGTTCCAGTCGTTGGTCATAAAGGTGCAGAAAAAGCATTACCGGTCATCGAGATCATTCCGAAGAATGCCTTTTATGATTACGAATCGAAATATGCAATCGGAGGTTCAGAGCATATCTGCCCTGCTGAACTAGATGAGACGACGACAGCAACACTTCAGGAGTGGGCCGTCAAAGCACATCAAGTACTGGGTTGTGCTGGGTATTCCCGGTCAGATTTCCTTGTTCCTGAGTCCGGAAATCCAGTTATTTTAGAGACGAATACATTGCCAGGTATGACATCAACGAGTTTATTCCCGGACGGAGCACGAGCAGTTGGTATCGAATATCCGGAATTGGTCGAGTATTTCATGGAATTAGCGATTGAACGCCACGCCCAAATCAAGTAATCCAATCATTGATATCCTAGGAAAAGAAGTGAGAAAGCGCTTACAAATATGGACGTAACCCCTTTCATTACGTTCGAGAAAAGAGTATACTTTATCCGAACAAGGAAACGGCATAGGGGATGCCACTTATGGGGAGGAACGTTGGAATGATTACTGACCAACAACATGCGAATCATCGCAAGAACGTACTGGAAGCAACACAAGAAATCGTCAAGGAAGCACTAGGGAAATTAGGGTATCCAGACGAAATGTATGAATTACTTAAAGAACCACTCCGGATGTTGACAGTCCGGATTCCGGTGCGAATGGATGATGGTTCGACGAAAATCTTCACAGGATATCGTGCGCAACATAACGATGCTGTTGGACCGACAAAAGGGGGAATTCGTTTCCACCCAAACGTGACGGAAGTTGAAGTCAAAGCATTATCCGTCTGGATGAGTCTGAAGGCAGGTATCGTTGATTTACCATATGGCGGCGGGAAAGGCGGGATCATTTGTGATCCACGTGAGATGAGCTTCCGCGAAATCGAACGTCTCAGCCGTGGATATGTCCGTGCCATCAGTCAGATCGTTGGACCGACAAAGGATATTCCAGCACCTGACGTCTTCACGAACTCACAAATCATGGCTTGGATGATGGATGAGTACAGCCGGATCGATGAATTTAACTCTCCTGGTTTCATCACAGGAAAACCGCTCGTTCTTGGTGGCTCACACGGTCGTGAAACAGCAACGGCGAAAGGTGTCGCAATCATGATCCGAGAAGCGGCAGCAAAAAAAGGCATTACACTTGAAGGAGCACGCGTCGTCGTTCAAGGGTTCGGGAACGCAGGTAGCTTCTTGTCGAAGTTCATGTATGACTTAGGTGCAAAAGTCATCGCCATCAGTGATGCTTACGGTGCACTTCATGATCCGAACGGACTCGACATCCCATATCTACTGGACCGTCGCGACTCATTCGGAACGGTTACGACATTGTTCAAAAATACGATCTCGAATAAAGAATTGCTTGAACTCGAATGTGATATTCTTGTTCCTGCGGCAATCGAGAATCAAATTACAGAAGACAATGCACATGATATCCACGCAGCGATCGTCGTAGAAGCAGCAAACGGTCCAACGACGAACGAAGCGACGAAAATTCTTGCAGAACGTGACATTTTGATCGTTCCGGATGTTCTTGCTTCGAGTGGTGGCGTAACGGTTTCTTACTTCGAATGGGTACAGAATAATCAGGGGTATTACTGGACGGAAGAGGAAGTCCACGAGAAACTCGAAAAGGTCCTCGTGAACTCATTCAACCAAGTCTATCAGACAGCACAGACGCGAAATGTCGATATGCGTCTCGCCGCTTATATGGTAGGTGTGCGGAAAATGGCAGAAGCATCCCGTTTCCGTGGTTGGGTCTAATTAAACGTTAAAAATACGTACCACCCGTTCCTCTAGATGAGGAGCGGGTGTTTTCCTATTGCAATTTCTTTCGTCTCTTGATGAGATTTGCTAAGATATAAAAAAAAGCAACCGGAAGAGGAGATATTCGAATGTTAGATTGTATCGTAATCGGTGCAGGACCATGTGGTTTATCGGCAGCGATCGAAATGCAAGATCGAGGACTAGACGTCGAAGTGCTCGAAAAAGGAAATATCGTTGAAGCGATCTATCGTTATCCGACGCATCAAACGTTCTTTTCAAGTAGTGAAAAATTAGAAATCGGTGGCGTGCCGTTCATCAATAAGGAATTAAAACCACGTCGTCTCGATGCACTCGTCTATTATCGAGAAGTCGTCAAACGAAAGCAGTTGACGATTCGTCCATTTGAGACAGTCGAGCACATTGAACGTCAGGCGGATCGCTTCATCATCCATTCAGAACGCTCTGGAGTGAAGAAACAGCGAGAAGCACGATCTGTTGTGCTTGCGACAGGTTATTATGGGTTACCGAACCGAATGGACGTCCCAGGAGAAACGTTACCCCACGTATCGCACTATTTTACGGAAGGGCATCCATACTTTGATCAGGATGTCGTCGTCATCGGTGGGAAGAATTCAAGTGTTGATGCAGCAATCGAGCTTGAAAAAGCAGGAGCACGCGTAACTGTACTTTATCGTGGACCCGAGTATAGTCCATCGATCAAACCATGGGTCTTGCCGAACTTCGAATCACTCGTTCGTTCGGAAAAGGTCAAGATGGTGTTTGACGCGATGATCGAGGAAATCACGGACCAAGAAGTCGTTTACCGAGTGGAGGGAGACAAGCGGACTGTCCGAGCAGATTTCGTATTTGCGATGACGGGTTATACACCAGACGTCGGCTTGTTCGCTGATGCTGGTATCGCGATCGATCGCAAGACAGGTATTCCGAGTCATGATGAAGAGACGATGGAGTCGAATGTTCCTGGGATTTATATTGCCGGCGTCGTTGCAGCAGGATACGATGCCAATAAGATATTCATTGAAAACGGACGTTTTCATGGCGCGAACATCGCGAATCATCTCGTCGAACGATTACGTGGTCTATCAATTCACGTCTAAAAAAACCTCTTGATTCGGAATGATGAGTTCCGAGTCAAGAGGTTTTTTCATTTATTCGACCCTGAATGACTCTTCGAGTTCTGATTGGGTCGCATTGATTTCGAGTTCAATCATTAATTTAAGTCGTGCTTTTTGTGAGTTCAGTCCATTTGAGAAAATGACACCGATCTCTTTTAACTGTTGACCGCCACCTGTATATCCATAAACATCTTGCACGATTCCATTGAAGCATCGACTAACGATGACGATCGGCATGACTGCGATCAATTCGGCAATGGCATCGACGATACTCGGAGGGACGTTCCCTTGACCGAGAACTTCAAGTACGAGTCCATCGTAACCGAGTTGTTTCACGGCTAGTAATAAATCTGGTTCCATTCCGGCATATACTTTCAAAACAGCAACACGTTTAGAGAGCGAGGTTACCATATGTGTTTGCTTCAGAAGTGGCGTGTTGAATAGGTAAACGTGATCTTTCGTCACCATGCCAAGATTTCCGAAGTGAACCGATTTAAACGTATCGACGGATGACGTATGCGTTTTCGTGACGTTGAATGCCGAATGAATCTCACCATTAAAGACGACGAGAACACCTTTTTCACGCGCTGCTTCACTGACTGCGACACGGAGTGCCGTGATCAAATTAAACTCGCCATCCGATCCGACTTCGTTGGATGAACGCATGGCTCCAGTCAAAACAATCGGAACAGGTGCACCAATTGTCAAATGCAAGAAATAAGCGGTCTCTTCAAGTGTATCCGTCCCATGGGTGATGACGACTCCATCGTAGTGTTCCTTAGCAAGTTCACTTTCGATGAAGTGTGCCAAACGTAGCATGATGTCGGGCGTCATATGTGGAGAAGGTAAATTTGAAAAATGACGCGTTGTGATGTTTGCGATATCCGTCGCTCGAGGTAGTGAAGCATCCAGTGGATTGATGTCATTCGGTAAGACGTGACCAGAGTGATCTTGCGCCATCGCAATCGTTCCACCCGTATGAATTAATAATAATGATTTCATTCTAAATGGTCTGTGTCAAAAGACAAAAGACCTTCACCTACTTTCTATAGCATATTCAATTAGTTCTTCCATATTGTAACCTTTTTCCCTCCCGAAACAACGAGGACGTTTTCTTTTTTCCAATAAACCTTTATTCTTATGGAGAGGAAGAAAGGGGGAGAGGAAGCGTGATTCAAATCGTTTTCTCCGGAGTTGCCCCAGGCATCGCACTCCTAACTTATTTTTATCTACGTCACGAACATGAATCAGAGCCCGTTGGATATATCCTTCGAAGCTTCATTTTTGGAATTTTACTCGTTTTTCCCTTGATGTTCATCGACTACATTGTTCAAACGGAGTTTGGTGGGCGTGAAGAGGTGCAATTGATTCGAACAGCAGTCACAGAAGAGTTTGCAAAATGGTTCGTCGTCTTTTATACCGTGTATATCCATCAACGGTTTAATGATTATTATGATGGGATCATCTATGCCGTAGCGTGCTCGCTTGGATTTGCTACCCTTGAGAACATCTTATATCTGATGGTGAATGGAACGGTCGAACACATGCTATTCCGAGCTTTACTACCGGTATCCGGTCATGCTTTGTTTGCTGTCATCATGGGTTTCTTCATGGGAATGGCGAAATTCTCGCCTCACCCGTATCGGTGGTTGTCCTTATCGATAACGATTCCGGTATTTGCACATATCTTATTTAATTTGTTAATATTGGAAAATGGTGGTATATCTGTTTTGCCAATCGTCTTCATGATCATTTTATGGACGATCGGATTATTTCAAGTACGAGGTGCCAACCGTTTGAATCGTCGATTCAAACGAAAAAAACAACATTCAGATGGCATCGAATAGAAAGTAGGAGCGAAGTAGGATGATGGAAATCGGGGATTTAGTAATGCTTTCGAATAGTGAAGATCGACAAGGACGGTCAAAAGTAACAGCCGTAACGAATCGATTGATTTGGATCGAGGCACCAAGTGAGGTCGCGACATTGAAAACGTTCATCTTGTCAGATCACGAAGAAGTTTCTTTTTACTTCTTTAAAGAAAAAGGTAAATTATTTGGGTTTGATACGGTCGTCGTGGAACGACAAAATGATCCACTTCGTGGTCAGCGGTACGCCTTAAAGCGACCGAGTGATGATCAAATCGAGCGCATCCAACGACGTCAATTCGTTCGAGTACCACAAATGCTCGATGTCGCCGTTCATCCGCATAAAACGCAATTTGATCCGTTTACGACGGTGACGCTTGACTTATCGGCTGGTGGCATGATGATTTTGTCGGATCAGTTACCGATTCAAAAAGAGGAAGAGGTGGAGATGACATTCATTCTACCTACTGGTGACGGTATTTCGAGTACTTTAGATGTTATTGCTGAGCTCGTCCGTATCGATCGACGGGAAGAACGGTATGAACTCGCATTCCAATTTACAATGATTCCTGACAGAAGTCGTGAGCTAGTATTGCGTCACTGTTATCAAATGCAAATGAAAAGTTCAAGAAGGGGCATGAATCCATTCACCTGACCGCATTTTTTTGCTATGATAACGTTCGGAAGAATGAATCCCCATCAAATATGGGGAAGATGGAAGGATTGGATGGATGATGAAGAAGATTCAAATTGCATTAGATGGACCAGCAGGTGCTGGGAAAAGTACGATCGCAAAACAACTGGCGGCACGCCTTGACTATGTATATATCGATACAGGGGCGATGTATCGTGCCGTTACGCTCGCAGCACTCGAACAATCGCTTGATCTGAACAACGGAGAAGTGCTTGGCGAATTGATGAAATCGCTTGATATTCGTTTAACACCAGGCGAAAACGGGCAACGTGTCTTTATTGGTGATCGCGAAGTGACGGATGCGATCCGTTCCATCGAAATCACGAATAATGTATCGTTCGTCGCTCGTCAAAAAGAAGTTCGAGCAGCACTCGTCACGGCGCAACGAAAATTAGCAGATCAGGGTGGCATCGTCATGGACGGTCGTGACATCGGTACAGTCGTATTACCTGATGCTGAATTAAAAGTTTTCTTGACGGCAACTGTGGAAGAGCGTGCAGCTAGAAGGCACCGGGAGAACATCGCGCGTGGGATGGATAGCGATATCACAGTTCTTCAAGAAGAAATCGCGCTGCGGGACAAACGGGACAGTGAACGTGAAGTCTCTCCTCTACGCCAAGCAGACGACGCATTATATCTAGATACGACAGAGATGACGATTGATCAAGTCGTTGTTCACCTTATGGAACTAGCGGAAGGTGTTCTAAAATGAAACGTAAAGATACCGTTTATCGGATTGCGCGGTTTGTCGTCTGGGTCATAGCCAAAACAGTCTTCCGATTGAAGGTGACGGGGCAAGAAAATATTCCGAAAGACGGTTCCTTACTCATCTGTGCCAACCACAGTTCAAATTGGGATCCCGTCTTCCTCGTCAGTGCGATTCCACCGAAACGTTCGGTTCGTTATATGGCGAAGGAGGAGTTGTTTAACGTCCCTGCCTTAAAGCAGCTGATGATTGCGGCAGGAACCTATCCTGTCGGTCGTGGTCAAGGGGACCGTCAAGCCTTGAAACGGACGATCGAGCTGTTAAATACGGATGAGACTGTTGGCATTTTCCCAGAAGGAACGCGTTCTGCTCCAGGAGAATTCACATCAGCACAACCCGGTGTAGGGTTCTTCGCCTTACGATCGAATGCTCAGATTTTACCGATTGCCATCATTGGATCGTATCGCCCTTTCAAACGAATGCGCGTCGCGATCGGAAAACCGGTCGATATTTCGGATTTACGTGATCAACGTGGTGCTGCGAAAGCGATTTCTGATCGAATCATGGACGAAATCAAATCCGTCTACTTCAATCACGCTTAATACCTTGACAAATAGTCAGAATTGTAAGAAGTTAGAAGCAGGATAAACGCATTGACACGTGTCAGGCGTTTCTTGTACTCATCGTGAGGAGGTTGTTTTGGAATGGTCGAAGAAATGAAAGATATGCCTGATTTTGAAATTCATCGGGACCAGGTAGTTACCGGAATGGTCGTGAAAATTGAAGACAAGCAAGCACTCATTGATATCGGATATAAAACAGAAGCCATCTTACCGATCAGCGAAGTATCGAGTCTTCATCTCGATGATATTCGTGGTATGTTGAACGTCGGAGATGAACTACAAGTGAAGGTCAAGAAAATCACGGATGAAGAGGTCGTCGTCTCAAAACGAGAAATTGATGCACTTAAAGCGTGGGAGCAAGTTGAAGAGAAGTATAAATCAGGTGAGATCTTTGAAGTTGTCGTGAAAGACATCGTTAAAGGTGGTCTCGTCGTTGATATCGGTGTCCGTGGATTCATCCCAGCGTCGCTTGTCGAGCGGCATTACGTCGAGGACTTCTCGGATTACATCGGTCGTTCGATTGACGTCAAGGTCGTTGAACTCGATCAAGAGAAGAACCGTGTCATTCTCTCGCACAAAGCCGTCGTTGAAGGTGAATTGAACGCGAAGAAAAAAGAGACACTCGAAAATCTAGAAGTGGGGCAAGTTCTAGAAGGAACAGTCCAACGATTGACAGATTTCGGTGCTTTCGTTGATATCGGTGGCGTCGATGGTCTCGTTCATATCTCGGAAATGGCACACCATCGTGTCGAACGTCCTTCGGACATCGTCACGGAAGGTCAGAAAGTCGAAGTCAAAGTACTTGGCGTCGACCGTGATACAGAAAAGGTTAAGTTGTCGATCAAGGAAACACAACCGGGTCCATGGCAACAGATGGAAGGGAAAATCGAAGCTGGGGATATTGTCAAAGGACGTGTACGTCGTCTTGTCCAGTTCGGTGCCTTCATTGAGCTTGCACCGCAGGTAGAAGGGCTTTTGCATATTTCACAAATCGCGAACCGTCATATCGGATCGCCTTCAGAAGTACTTGAAGAAGGACAAGAAATTGAAGCGAAGGTACTCGAAGTGCGTCTTGATGAGCACAAGATCTCGCTCTCGACACGTGTTCTCGAAGAGGAAGAAGGGTCTTCTGAGGACTATTCGGATTACTCGAATCAATCAGAAGGATTTTCTGTCGCTGACTTGACAGAAGACGATTCAGAGAAGAAAGAATAAAGGATGACACAAAGCGGACACAAGCGTGTCCGCTTTTTATATGCGGTTTGTTATGGTATATGAGAGTTTGATTTGATACAATAGAACGGCTATGAAGCGAGAGAAGAGAAAGAAGGTGTTGGGATGGCAATTCCAGTCGTGGCGATCGTAGGTCGCCCAAATATCGGAAAGTCGACGATTTTTAACCGGGTGATTGGAGATCGGGTTTCAATCGTAGAAGACAAGCCAGGCGTTACCCGCGACCGTATTTACGGAACTGGAGAATGGCTGAATCGTCATTTTCATTTGATTGATACAGGTGGAATCGAAGTTGGGGATGAGCCCCTACTTCAAATGATGCGTCATCAGGCGGAGCTCGCCATTGATGAAGCGGACGTCATCATTTTCATGGTGAACGGACGCGAAGGAATCACAGCAGCGGATGAGGAAGTCGCGAACATGTTGTTCCGTTCGAACAAACCAGTCGTCGTAGCTGTCAATAAAGTGGATAATTTTGAGATGCGTGATTTAATGTATGAATTCTACTCTCTTGGATTCGGGGACTTATTCCCGATTTCTGGTACACATGGTCTTGGACTTGGTGATTTACTCGACCGTGTCCTTGAATTAGCACCAGATAAAGAAGAGTTGGAATATGACGAAAGTACGATTAAGTTTGCCTTGATTGGTCGTCCGAACGTCGGGAAATCAAGTATGACGAACTCGATTCTTGGTGAAGAGCGTGTCATCGTCTCGAATATCGCTGGTACAACACGTGATGCAATCGATACACCATTCACGCGGGATGAACAAGAATACGTCATCATCGATACGGCAGGGATGCGAAAACGCGGGAAAGTCTATGAATCGACAGAACGCTTTAGTGTCATGCGTGCTCAAAAAGCAATCGAACGAGCAGATGTCGTCTGTGTTGTTCTTGATGGTGAAGAAGGTATCATCGAACAAGATAAAAAAGTAGCAGGATATGCCCATGAAGCAGGTCGCGCGGTCATCATTGTCGTCAATAAATGGGATGCTGTTGAAAAAGATGATAAGACGATGAAAAAGATGCAAGAAGAGATTCGGGAAGAATTCCGTTTCCTTGACTATGCACCAATCGTCTTCGTCTCAGCAAAAACAAAACGTCGTTTACAAACGTTATTACCAGTCATTCAGCAAGCAGCGCACAGTCATGCGCAACGGATTCAGACAAGTGTCTTGAACGATGTCATCGTCGATGCTGTCGCTATGAACCCTGCGCCGACAGATAAAGGAGTTCGTTTACGGATTAACTATGCGACTCAGGTCGCGTCGCGTCCGCCAACGTTCGTCTTGTTCGTCAATGATCCAGAATTGCTTCACTTCTCTTATAAACGATATCTCGAGAACCGGATTCGGGAGGCATTTGATTTCACAGGTACACCAATCCGGATTTTAGCTCGTCAAAAACAATAATGAGGTGATTCAGTATGACCAAAATCGCTGTCATCGGAGCAGGAAGCTGGGGAACAGCGCTCTCGCTCGTCTTAGCCGATAATGATCAGGAAGTCATTCTTTACGGTCGTGAACAAACAAATGTCGACCGTATCAATGAGCATCATGAAAATGCGCAATTCTTGCCGGGCGTCGTGTTGCCACAATCATTGAAGGCGACGACGGATCTCAAAGTGGCGGTCGAAGGCGCAACACATATTTTGATCGTGACACCGTCATCTGCGATTCGTGCGGTTTCTCGTCAATTAAATGAACTATTGACAGAACCAGTCGTCCTGATTCATGCATCAAAAGGAATCGAACCGAAGACACATCTTCGATTGTCTGAGTTGATCGAAGCAGAGGTCGACCCGGCGAAACGTAAAGCGGTTTGTGTCTTGACAGGTCCTTCACATGCTGAAGAGGTTGCGTTACGTAAACCGACGACGGTGACCGTTGCATCGGATGATTTAGAAGAGGCTGGTCGTGTGCAGGAATTGTTTACGAATGAAAACTTCCGTGTCTACCTCAATGCGGACATCATCGGGGCAGAACTCGGTGGAGCACTGAAGAATATCATTGCACTTGCTGCGGGTATGACAGATGGTCTCGGTTATGGGGACAATGCCAAGGCAGCCTTGATTACGCGTGGAATGGTCGAGATGGCTCGTCTTGGAACGATGCTTGGGGCAAACCCAATGACGTTCACCGGCTTGACAGGAATGGGTGACTTAATCGTCACTTGTACTTCTGTCCATAGCCGAAATTGGCGTGCGGGAAATGCCATCGGTCGAGGAGAAAAACTAGAGACAGTGCTTGAAAACATGGGAATGGTCGTAGAAGGTGTTCGTGCGACACAAGCTGCATATGATCTAGCAGAGTCGAAACAATGTGAACTCCCAATTACTTCTGCTTTATACCATGTTCTCTTTGACGGTCATACACCGGAAGAAGAAGTCAAAAAGTTGATGCAACGACCACAAAAAAATGAGATCGAGCATCTCTTCACGACGAAAGATTAACGGAGTGGGGTGGAAACCTTGAGTCCAGGATTATTAAAAATGTGGATTTCGTTCGCTGGCATCGGACTCTTTGCGATCAGTGTCTTGCTGGTCACGGTCAGTCGGACGAAGTTGAAAGGGATTTGGCAGATTCTCGTGTCAACCTTGGCATTCGTTTGTTTCATCGTTGCGTCGATCATCATGGTATTTATCGTCATGGCGGGACCGAGCGCATGAAAAAGTGGTTCGTACTACTCATGCTCATTCCGGTGACGTTATTATCAGGTTGTCTCTTTCCGGACAGCCAGAAACCGTCGAACCGCGTGCCGTATCCGCAACAATTACGTACCGTTCAGGATGCCGTCGATGCATACCAGAAAGACACAGGTGTTTTGCCGATCAAAACGATGGAGGCAGATACGCCACTCATGGAACGTTATCAAATCGAACTGGGCCGTCTGATACCTCGTTATATGAGTGATCCACCAACGAACAGTTTCGAAGGTGGGGGAACATTCATCTATTTGTTGGTCGACGTTGAGACGAAGCCGACTGTCAAATTGATGGATTTGCTTGTCGCGGAAGAACTACAGAAGCTTCAAGTCCGAATTGATGCGTATCGCAAGAAGAATGATAAGTACCCATTTAAAGGCTCCATCGGAAAAAATCAGTTTACCCTTGACTATAAAAAGTTATTCATCAAAAAAGAACCGACTGTCCCAAGTCCGTACTCAGATGAAAAGCTATCGATCTATGTCGATGGTCAAGGTCGTCTTTTCATCAACTATTTGCCAGAGTTGAAGAAAGCTGTACAAACTGCGAAGAAAAAGCCGAAAGTCGGTCGGGATATTCGGTATTTGCTTTATGAAGATCAACCATTTGTTCCTGCCTATTCTCAAAGCTACACGATAAACGAAAAAGGCGAACCTGTGTTTTCAGAGAAATCGAGCGAAGAATCTGAAAATTGAACGTTATTTACACGAAAATGTTGTAATAGCAACGTTTATAGGGTATGATTACCCTCGAAGAAGTGATTGGGAGGGGGTGAAAGTAATGAACAAAACTGAACTCATTCAAGCAGTCGTCGAAAAATCAGGTCTTACAAAAAAAGACGTGACGAAAGTTGTTGAATCAACATTCGAATCGATCACTGAGACACTTCAGTCTGGAGAGAAAGTCCAATTGATTGGATTTGGTAACTTCGAAGTCCGTGAGCGTGCAGCCCGTAAAGGTCGCAACCCACGTACGAAAGAAGATATCGAGATTCCAGCAAGCAAAGTACCTGCCTTCAAACCAGGTAAAGCATTGAAAGATGCTGTGAAGTAATCCGGCTACATAGTCGCCCGAGATTTTCTCGGGCGGCTTTTTTGTGGACATTCAGAAGCGTGAAAGCCCGCCGATTATGGTATATTAAAAAAGAAGAACGTCCATCAACGAGATGGCACTGGAGATCGGGGGGTAAAAGCATGGAACAACATGAGCTGCGCGTGGATGAAATCATCACTGCACTCACCACTAAACAAACGACACGATTGGCTCGACATGTGGATTTCCCTTCCATCGATCGTGAACAGATCCGTTGGTTGATTGATGTCGCTCAACATGACAAGCTAGATTCAGAAGCACTCGTCAAAGCGATTCATTTCGCACAAGTCGCTTTACGTCTGCATGAACGCGTCAGTAAAACATTACGCGGTTCGAAGGAAAGACAGCTTCTTGTATTAGCTGGAGATCTTTTCTCGAGCTACTTCTTCGAACAATTAGCGGGTTTGCCGAAAGAGGTTCTTGTCTCACTCGGACGGACCATTCAACGTGTCAATGAAGCGAAGTGTGCCTTACACGAAATGAACTATGAATCAACGGAAGAACGGGTTCTCTTATGGTTAACAGCAGAGTTCGGATTAATGCAAGGACTCGCGGCAATCACCAAACGAGAATGGCTGACACGACAAGGACGGCAGATCATTCAACAACAGGCAGAGCAGCTAGATCTGGTCGCACAGAAATTACTGTTATCGCATCTCGAACAGATGGCGGTAGCATGAGATCTTGGAAAGGGTGAGCAGTGTGCAGACAAAAGATAAAGAAAAAAAAGTGTATGAAGTGTTCCAATCGATATCAACGAACTATGATCAAATGAATTCAGTCATCAGCTTCCGACTGCATAAATTGTGGAGACGCGAAACGATGCGCCGGATGCAAGTCTTCCCAGGTGCTAAATGTCTTGATCTTTGTTGTGGAACGGCAGACTGGACGATTCAACTGGCAAAAGCAGCCGGTCCGACTGGTGTCATCAAGGGACTTGATTTTTCAGAGAACATGTTAAAGGTCGGCGTGGAGAAAGTAGAAGCGCTCGATATGAAAAACATCGAATTGATTCACGGAAATGCGATGGATTTACCGTTTGGTGACAACTCATTTGATTTCGTGACAATTGGTTTCGGTTTACGGAACGTTCCTGATTACCTTCAGGTCATTAAAGAGATGCATCGCGTCTTAAAACCAGGTGGAACGGTCGTCTGTCTGGAAACGAGTCAACCGACGGCACCGATTTTCCGAGAAGCATATTCGCTATACTTTGGAAAAATCATGCCACAAGTAGGTCGTTTGCTTGCTAAATCGTATGATCAATACAACTGGTTACAAGAATCAACGGAAGTGTTCCTCGACCGTGTCGAACTGAAACAACTCTTCGAACAGGCAGGCTTCATGCAAGTGGAAGTCAAAGCATTCGCGGGTGGGGCTGCTGCGATGCACCTTGGGAAGAAGTGGTGAGATGTCACTGCATTCCATCTACCGTGATGTCACGAAGGAAGTTAATTTAGTCGATCGTTTTCTGATCAGTCATATCGCTTCGGAGGAACCAACGATTGATGCAGCAGGAAAACAACTGCTGAAAGCTGGTGGAAAACGGATTCGACCAGCGTTCGTATTGTTAGCCTCTAAATTCGGTGAGGCAGATCGAGATGAACTGATCCGTGTAGCAGCAAGTCTTGAGCTCGTCCATATGGCATCGCTTGTACACGATGATGTCATTGATGACGCTGAACTACGACGAGGAAAACCGACCGTTATGCAATACTTCGATGAAGAAGTGGCGCTTTATTCAGGCAATTATTTGTTTGGGGAAGCGATTCGGTTGATTGGAGAAGTCGGAAAACCAGAGCTGGTCCAAGTCATGGTCCATACGATGCGTGAAATTTGCGAGGGTGAGATTGAACAGATCTATGATCAATATGATTGGGAACAGTCGATTAAACGTTATATCAAACGAATTGAACGAAAAACAGCCATTCTCATTGAAGCAAGTTGCCATCTAGGTGCAATCGTTGCGAATTGTTCAGCGGCCGATACGAAAGCGTTACGACTGTTTGGACGAGATATCGGACTCGCTTTTCAGATTGCTGATGATTTGCTTGACTTCACAGCGAATCGAACGCAACTTGGTAAGCCAGTGGCAGAGGATCTACGTCATGGACATAAGACGTTACCCGTCTTTTATGGAGCGGAAGATGCTGCCTTTTACGAAAGTCTTTCGAAAATCGAGACGATGCCTACCCATGAAGAAGTTGCACCATTGCTAGCATTTCTTCAAACTTCAGGTGCCCTCGAACGAACACAACGAACGGTCGATCTTTACATTCGTCGTGCCATCAACCGGCTCGAACCCTTACCTAAATCTTCCGCTAAACGATCGCTCGAAGAAGTGGCGCGCTACGTTGGTAAACGAAAAGGATAAAGATTGTCAAAAATTTCTTGCTGTTCTTCTAAAAAGCCAGTAAACTGACTATGTAAGCGCTTTTCTAAAAGCATTTCATAGGGGGAACTAGAGATGGAACAGACATTTTTAATGGTCAAACCGGATGGCGTAGAACGTGGATTGATTGGGGAAATCATCGGACGGATCGAACGCAAAGGATTCATCATTCGTGAAATGAAAATGATGAACGTCACAGAAGAACTCGCAAAAGCACACTACGAGGAACATGCGGAGAAACCATTCTTTGGAGAGTTGGTCACTTTCCTGACGTCAGGTCCTGTCGTCGCTTTGCGTGTTGAAGGGGCAGACGTCGTTGCCGTTTCTCGTTTGATGATCGGAAAAACAAAACCACTTGAAGCAGCACCTGGAACGATCCGTGGTGATTTTGCGAACACGATGAGTGAGAACGTCATTCATGGTTCAGACAGTATCGAAAGTGCGGAGCGTGAGCTTGGTCTTTGGTTTCAAGGACAGCCAGTTAATGTCTAATACATGAATAGTAGGACAAGCGGGGAGGGATTCGATTCAATCGAATCCCTTTTGTCGTATTCTTGTAAAACGGACTGACCGGATTGGTTAATTGCTTTTTGGAATGCCTATAGCTTTATGCTACTATAGAAAATAAGTTGAACCGGTCAAAGAGATGACCATTTGATATCGAGAGTGAGCGAGGTGTGCCAATTGGAAGATTACGAACTTTTCATTCAAAGATTCAAGATCAAATCAGGGATTGATCTCGGTCAGTATAAAGAAGCACAGATGAAACGACGGTTGACGGCGTTACGTGACAAAAAAGGGTACAGTACGTTTGCGTCCTATATGCAGGCAATGGACAAAAGTACCTCGTTATACGAAGAATTTTTAGATCGGATGACGATTAATGTCAGTGAATTCTTCCGTAATCCGATACGTTGGCAACAATTGGAGCAAGACATCTTACCGGTCTTGGAATCACGTGCACATGGACGAATTCGAACGTGGAGTGCTGCCTGTTCGACGGGAGAGGAACCGTATTCCCTAGCGATGATCTTAAGTGAACGACTCGATTCGTCGGCTTTTACGATTCAAGCAACGGATTTGGATGAGCTTGTCCTTGAAAAAGCGAAGCTTGGTCGATACGGAGCTTCCGCATTGAATGAGGTCGTAGAAGCGCGGAAAAAGCAATATTTCATCGAGCAAGAGCAGACATTCGAAGTTGTTCCAGAAATCAAACGACTTGTTCGTTTCAGTAAACATAATTTGTTAGGCGACCGGTACGATACCGGTTTTGATTTAATCATCTGCCGTAATGTACTGATTTATTTTACGGAAGAAGCGAAAGCACATGTCTATCGTTCGTTCGTCGAGGCATTAAAACCAGGCGGTATTCTGTTCGTTGGAGGAACGGAACAAATTTTCCAACCAGAACGATTTGGATTAAAGATGAAACAAAGCTTCTTTTACGAAAAAATCGGTTGAACAGGAAGGGATGAAGTGAATGCGTTACATGACAGCAGGAGAATCGCACGGAAAAGGATTGACCGTCATCATTGACGGGATGCCGGCAGGACTCACGATTGATTTCGAAGCCATTCAGCGTGAAATGACGCGTCGTCAAGGGGGATATGGACGAGGTCGACGGATGCAAATCGAACAAGATCAGATTGATGCACGTGGTGGGATTCGCCACGGATACACGACGGGATCACCGATCAGTTTGTTCATCGAGAATAAGGATCATACGCACTGGACACAAGTCATGCAGGCGGAACCGCTCGAAGAAGAGTTGGAACGCCCACGGACATTAACGCGTCCACGTCCCGGACATGCGGATCTCGTCGGAGGATTGAAGTACGGTCATCGCGATTTACGCGATGTGCTGGAACGTTCTTCAGCGCGTGAGACAGCAGCACGTGTTGCCGTCGGTGCCTTCGCTAAACAATTACTGAATGAACTCGGAATTGAAGTATTCTCGCATGTACGATCGATCGGTGGGATTGATGCCCCTTGGAAAGATCCTGTAGAATATCAGGAAACAATTGATGCTTCACCTGTTCGCTGTGCCGACGAACTTGCAGGACAACGAATGATGGAGGAAATTGATGCTGCCAAAAAAGAAGGCGATACACTCGGCGGTGAGATCGAAGTCGTCGTGACGGGCATGATGCCAGGCATTGGATCCTTTACCCAAAACGATCTAAAGCTCGACAGCCGAATCGCGCAAGCTGTCATCAGCGTCAATGCTATGAAATCAGTCGGTTTTGGTGACGGGTACGAGCTCGGTCGTCGCAAAGGAAGTACCGTCCAAGATGAGATCGTCCATGATGCATCCGGATATCATCGACGGACGAATCATCTAGGTGGAATCGAAGGAGGGATGTCGACAGGGATGCCGATTCGCGTCCAGGTCGCGATGAAGCCGATTCCGACTCTCTATCGTCCCCTGCAATCAGTCGATATTGAGACGAAGGAAGCCTTCACGGCACAAATCGAGCGAAGTGATGCCTGTGCCGTTCCTGCCGCATCTGTTGTTTTAGAAGCCGTCGTTGCGTTTGAGATTGCGGTCGCTATCCTTGAAATGTTCGGAACATCAACGATTGATCGTCTTCAAGCTGCCGTTGCCGCTTATACAGAGGAGGTTCGAACGTTTTGATCGAGCTTGATATCCGATTAAAAACGTCATATCCAGTATTTGTCGGAAATGGGGCATTAGCACGTTTATCGCATCTTTTGGCGCTGAACGAGGCGGATCGCATCTGGATCATTACGGATGAGACGGTTCGAGACTTGCACTTGCACACGTTGCAAGATGCATTAGGGTCTATATCTCAATCAACAAGCATTCATGTCAGCACTGTGCCAACTGGGGAGCAGAGTAAATCACTTGCGGTCTACGGTTCTTTATTGGAAGAGGGAATACGTCATGGAATGACACGACATAGTATCATCCTTGCGTTTGGTGGTGGCATGATAGGTGATTTAGCGGGATTCGTTGCAGCGACTTTTTTGCGCGGCATCCCGTTCATTCAAATTCCGACGACACTCTTAGCACATGATTCGAGTGTAGGTGGAAAGGTCGGTTTGAATTTATCGCTTGGAAAAAACTTGGTCGGGGCATTTTATCAACCGAGCGGTGTCGTGTATGATTTAACGCTTCTTCAGACATTACCAGATCGGGAATGGCGGAGCGGCTTCTTTGAATTGGTCAAACATGGATTCCTCGCACGACCATCGTTTGCAGATACGTTACTCGATGCCTCGTTGGATACTATCAAAGGGCTTGATCTTGAAGACTGGCTCGCACGAGGGATTAACGTTAAACGGGATATCGTCGAACAAGATGAGACGGAGCAAGGGATGCGTGCCTTCTTGAATTATGGGCATACATTCGGGCATGCCGTTGAATATGCGAGCCTGGGTCTGTCGCATGGCGAGGCAGTAGGGATCGGACTCGTCTTCGTCAAGTTTTTGGAAGGAAATGAGGAACAGGCGGAACAACTCGGACGGTTGCTCCACCGTCTCGGAACCGGATTGCCGGACCGACAATCGTTCGAGACATATCTGGAACTGATGCGTCGCGACAAAAAGAATCACCAAACTACGATCCGATTCGTCCTTGAGAAAGAAGGACGTTTTGACTTAGAGGCAATCAGTGAAGAACGATTGCAACAAGCGTTCAATCAAACAATGAGGTGTTTAGAATGGGATTAAGAGGAACAGTACAAGTACCGGGCGATAAATCAATGACACACCGTGCTTTTCTGTTCGGTGGGATCGCTAAAGGAACGACATATGTCAGAAATGCACTCGAAGGAGCGGACTGTCTCGCTTCATTAGAAGCGATGCGAGCGCTTGGGGCACACGTCGAGCGAACAGCAGGAGAAATTCGCATCACCGGTACGGAAACGTTTCAAGAAGCAACGATCGATTGCGGAAACTCGGGAACGACGATCCGTCTTTTAAGTGGGATTCTAGCAGGCGGTCAAGCAACGTATGTACTCGATGGAGATGCTTCCTTGCGCAGACGTCCGATGAAACGGATCACGGAACCACTTGCCTTGTTCGGAGCGAACATAACAGGTGAGACGGCGCCGCTTCACATTACGGGAACGCCACTTGTCGGAACGACGTATACGTTACCGGTCGCAAGCGCGCAAGTGAAAAGTGCCGTCTTACTCGCAGGTTTACATGCGACGGGCGAGACGACGGTCATCGAGCCGATTCTATCACGGGACCATACGGAACGGATGCTGCCACAGTTTGGCGTTGACGTATCGATCGATGACTACGAAGATGGTCGACATATTCGTGTTCAAGGTCCTGTACATTTACAAGCGACGTCACTCGACATCCCGGGGGATCCATCGTCAGCAGCGTTTTGGTGGACGGCAGCAGCGATCGGGCAGGATAGTCGGATCACGACGACGCACGTCTTGATGAATCCGACACGGATCGGTTTTTTACAGACGTTGCGCCAGATGGGGGCAAGTGTCGAAATCGATCATCGCTCAGAAGATGGTGGAGAGGAGACGGCAGATGTGACCGTCGAGACGACATCGTTGCAAGCGACCACGGTCGAAGGTGAACAAATCCCTTCCTTGATCGATGAGATCCCGTTACTTGCATTGCTTGCGACGCAAGCAGAGGGACGAACGATCATTCGCGATGCGGAAGAGCTCCGTGTCAAGGAGACGGACCGGATCGAGACGGTAGTGACGGCGTTACGGCGTCTCGGGGCGAATATCGAGGCGACGGATGACGGTATGATTATCGAAGGACCGACACCTTTGCAAGCAGCGGAAGTCGACAGTGCAGGTGATCACCGACTCGCGATGATGTTGACGATCGCGGCGACAATCAACCCGGAAATTATAGTGCATGGACGCGAAGTAGTTGAAGTCAGCTACCCAACGTTCTATGATGATTTAAAGAAACTTCAATCCGACCGATCTGAGTAAGAAATAGGCGGATGACAGAAAGTGGGGCGTTTGCCTTGAATGAACAAGTATTGAATGGCATCATCGAAGAACTAGAACACGGTCATACCTCGGAAGCCTTAGCGACACTAGAACAACTCGAAAAGACAGGGACGGATGAGGATCGCCTCGCGGTTGCCGATCTCTATATCGAACTTGGATTATCAGACCGAGCAGTTAATCTATTGGCACCGCTTTACGTCGAATACGCAGGTAACGCCGGAGTCGCCTTGTTACTGGCAGAATGTTATATCGATTTGGACCGGGAAGAGGAAGCGATTTCTGTCCTTGAGCAGGTCGACACAACGGACATGGAATATGGTCCCCGTTCTCTCGTATTACTCGCTGACCTCTATCAGTCACAAGGTCTTGACGAAGTGGCATTAGCGAAGCTGAAGGAAGCACGTAATCTCGCTCCTGAAGAACCATTACTGGCATACGGATTAGCCGAGCTCTACATGACGCTCGGTGCGTTTGATCAAGCGGTACCACTATTCGCTGAAATCGCAGAGCGTCCAGAGTTACGTGCTGAATTGCCGCTCGATGCCCTGTACGCGGAATCACTCGCGATGACAGGACAATTTGAGGATGCGATTCCACTGTATGAACGTGCTGTCGCAGAACGTTCCGACTTGCATACGCTGTTTGGTCTTGCGATGACGGCTCACCGTGTCGGTCAACACCAAAAAGCAGTCGAGACATTCCAACAATTGATTGCGCAGGATCCGGATTATACATCAGCGTATGTACCGTACGCAGAAAGCCAAGCCGAACTTGGGCTGACGAAAGAAGCACTGAACGTCATCAAGCAAGGGATGGAGCGCGATGATTATAATGACGAGTTACGGACGATGGAAGCCTTATTCCTTCTCAAACTCGGCGATCGCGCAGGAAGTGTTCAAGCGTTACGTGAAGCACTCGCTTTAAACCCGGAATCAATCGTCGCAGCGGAACGTTTGCTTTCGTTACTGGCAGAAGACGAGGATCATGAAGCAATGATTGAGACGATCTCAGCCATTGAAGAACATGTCACGGCTCCGATTCTGACATGGTACCGGGCGCGCGCTTTATATGCGTTAGAGGAATACACGCAAGCGATGGAGAACTATGCGATAGTCGAAGGCGCATTTACGGAAGACGCGCTTTTCTTGAAAGAGTATGGTTTTGCACTCGTCGAGGAAGGACGGCGTGAAGAGGGACAACGTCTCTTACGACGCGCTGCACAATTGACACCAGAGGATAACGAACTCGTCGACTATGTTGAACGAATGGATGGATGACTTCACGGGAGAAGGGAGTAGGATTGAGATGATAGAGAGAAAGCAGCGATTCTTACGCCGCATCTTGACCTATTACACGTTAAAGCGACGGGAAGCAAAATGGATCATCGATTACTGGTTGCGTAACGAGGCAAAACTCGAGCAGGTACACTTCGTTCAAAATGCGACTTTCGCTCCGAAAGCCATTATCATGACGACATATGGATTCGATGCGGAACCGTTTCTTTTTAAAAAAGGGGACGTCACGACGCTAGATCCAGAAAAAGCGTATCATGACATTCGTTTGACATCGGAAGATATCTACATCGAGCTAAACTTCCAAGGCATGATGATGGACGATGAATACTTGTCTTTACTGGAAGAAAATCCATTTCGTCCGGAAGTCGCTGTTGAACCGCGTTTAGCAGATGAAGCGACGCATTTCATCGCTGTCACGGTCAATCGACAAGAAGAAGAACGGTTGGTCCGATTGATCGATGAAGCACTTGATGCACGCGATCAACATCGATTCCACTCCCTTTCCGAACAGTTACGTCTCGTTCGAAATCAACTCCCTTAATCAAAGAACTCTATTGCTTATAACAGGCGATAGAGTCTTTTTCGTATGTGAAGATTTGTGCAAAATATGAAGAAAAATAGGGTGGAATTTCATAAAACGTTCACATTAAGAGAGCAGGAGGAAATGTGGATATGATACATTAAATGTGACGAATTGTAAGTATGAAAGAAAGGGGGAAATGACTTGCGTTTCAAACCATCCGACGTACAGCGGACACGAAGCGAGCAAGCGTATATCGACACGCTAATCGTGCCTTTGCTTCCGATCGGTTTCGATGAGGCGATGCATGCTTATGCGGAATGCGCAGACATGACATTGACGGTGGCGTCCGAAGTCGAACGCCAGCTATCTGGACGGGCGTTGCTCTTACCTGCCATGACCTACATCGATGTACCGTCGATCGAACAGTTGGAAGGATGGCGTCAAGCGGCTGCTTCCGGGCAATTCCGTTTCATCACCTTCATCACCGCTGATTTAAGGTGGAAGGAGACTGCCGCAGAAGAGATTATCTACGTGCCACGTCTAGCTCTTGAGACGATGAGTCGTGACCAACAAGGTCAGATGGTCGGGAATTTTGTTGGACAAGTTCTCGAACAGTTAGGAAACCGTTGGACCGCGCTATGAAGCGGTTGACGCAATGATTTTATTAAGATACTATTACCATGTGAGAAATTTGTGTGAAGTACTGTCGTCTTGGGGCACAGCGTACATCACAAGGGGGGATCGAGATGGCTCAAAACGGGTCTAACGTAACACGTCGTCAATTCTTGACGTATACATTGACAGGCGTCGGCGGTTTCATGGCTGCGACAATGGTCATGCCGATGGTCAACTTCGCAGTTGATCCAGTCCTGAAGAAATCAGGAGCAGGCGATAAAGTAAAAGTAATGAAGTTGTCGGATATCACGACAGAACCAAAACGGGTCGACTTCAAGAAACAAACGCAAGATGCGTGGTATGAGTTCGAAGAAACGTTGTCGGCTTGGGTGTTCAAAGATGATAAGGGAGAAATTTTGGCCCTTTCACCGATTTGTAAACACTTAGGTTGCCAAGTCAGCTTCGGCGCAGATCCAACGCACCCGGAGCAATTCTATTGCCCATGTCACTTCGGACGGTATACGAAGGATGGCACGAACGTACCTGGTACGCCTCCAACGAAACCACTCGATGAGTATGAAATGCAACAGAAAGATGGTTACCTCTACCTTGGTAAACCAGTCGAAAGAGGTGCGTAAGCGATGATGCAAAAAATCTATGATTGGATTGATGAGCGCGTTGATATTACGCCGCTCTGGCGAGACATCGCCGATCATGAAGTACCGGAGCACGTCAACCCGGCACATAACTTTTCAGCTTTCGTTTATTGTTTTGGCGGATTGACGTTCTTTACGATCGTCATTCAGATTCTTTCGGGGATGTTCTTGACGATGTATTATGTACCGGACATCATCAACGCACACGCGTCCGTCTACTATCTACAAAACGAAGTCGCACACGGACAAATCGTTCGTGGTATGCACCACTGGGGTGCGTCTGTCGTTATCGTAATGTTGTTCCTACATACATTACGTGTCTTCTTCACTGGTTCATACAAAAAACCACGTGAATTGAACTGGGTCGTCGGAGTTCTCTTGTTCTTCGTCGTCTTAGCTCTCGGTCTGACAGGATACCTATTGCCTTGGGACATGAAAGCGTTATTCGCGACAAAAGTTACGATTCAGATTGCTGAAAGTATCCCGGTCATCGGTGGTATCGCGAAGACCCTCCTTGCGGGTGGAGAAATCGTCGGCGCAAGTACAATCGCTCGATTCTTTGCGATTCACGTCTTCTTCCTTCCTGCAGCATTGTTCGTCTTGCTCGGGGCCCACTTCATGATGATTCGTAAACAAGGGATCTCTGGACCACTTTAAACCGACTATCATCTAGACAACAAAAAAGGGGGAGAACACGATGCATCGTGGTAAAGGAATGAAATTCGTCACCGATTCACGGGTGTCGATCAATAACCGGATGCCGAACAAGTCAAAAGACTATTCGGAATATCCAGGTCGAACGGAAGCGTTCTGGCCGAACTTCTTACTTCGCGAATGGATGGTTGGAGCGGTCTTCTTGATCGGCTTCATGACTCTGACAATCGTAGAAGCAGCACCACTTCAAAACATTGCCGATCCGACGAATACGTCGTACATTCCACTTCCGGACTGGTACTTCCTATTCCTCTATCAGCTCTTGAAATACCAATTCGCTGCAGGTCCATACATCTTGATGGGAACAGTCATCCTTCCAGGTCTTGCGTTCACAGCACTTCTCGTCGCGCCATGGCTCGACCAAGGTCTTGAACGCCGTCCTGCGAAACGGCCAGTCGCCGTCAGCATGATGCTCCTCGCAGTCGTCTCGATCGTCTTCTTGACATGGGAATCTGTTCAAACGACACACTGGGATACAATCCACAAGCAAGGTGAGTTGACGATGAACGAAGGACCAAAAATTGATACATCGGCAAAAGGATACGAAATTTATTCGAACCAGTCATGTGTCAACTGTCATGGTAAGAACCTCGAAGGTGGAGCAGCAGCTCCAGCGCTCGTCGGAACGAAAAAGACTGAAAAAGAGATTTATGATATCGCAGTCAAAGGTGTCGGTTCGATGCCGGCTGGTCAGTTCAAAGGCTCAGATGCCGATCATAAAGAACTTGCGAAATTCATCGCTTCATACGGTGAAGGCGGCGAAAACAATAAATAAGCCAAAAGCCGGGGGAGCAATCCTCCGGCTTTTGTCGATGATGAGGTGAAACGATTGCAAGGAATATTTACTTTACTCCGTCATAAAGCCGTGCTTTGGATCGTCGGATTGATCAACTTAGCAGGCACCTTATACGGCTACTACTGGTATGAACCACAACTCGCGACATCGAAGTGGTACTTCTATCCGTTCATTCCGGATAGCCCAACCGCATCGCTGTTCTTTACGATCATCGTTTTTCTATGGATTTTCGGACGACGTTCCCGCTTGTTTGAAGCGCTCGCATTCGTGACATTGATCAAATATGGTGTCTGGGCGGTCGTCATGAATGCCTTGATGTTGAACGAACTCGGCACATCAAACGCCTACTTAACAACGATGGCACTGATGCTGATGGTGTCGCACGGAGCGATGGCGTTTCAGGCGTTGTTATTCAGTCCTTTGATGACATTTCGCATCAAGGAACTTGTTCTCGTTGCGATTTGGGTCGTTCATAACGATGTCGTCGATTATGTCCTTGGGCAATGGCCCCGGTACCCGGCGCTTGCAGAGCACATCAAATGGATCGGATACGGTTCTTTCTGGTTGACTGGATTATGTCTTTTGATGGGATATCTGTTTGTCGCACGCGATTCAATTGACAATAAGGTCGCTTGAACATAAAATAGACCTATAAACAAAAAAGAAAGGAACGATGTCTCGTGGCAAACTATTTGATTTATCTCGCGATCATCATGATCGTCCCGATTTGGGCTCAGATGCGGGTGCGGAGCACCTATAAAAAATATCAAGATGTTCCGATTCAGAGTGGGGTGACAGGAGCACAGGTCGCTGACTTCATCATGAAGCAGAACGGGATTACGAACGTCCGGCTCGAGCCGATTGGTGGAACGATGTCCGATCATTATGATCCGACAAATAAAGTCGTCCGGCTTTCAGAAGACGTCTATTACGGTTCGACGGTCTCAGCCGTTTCGATTGCGGCACACGAAATTGGTCACGTCATCCAAGATGCGACGGATTATAACATGATGCGTGTCCGGCACCGCATTGCACCTGTCGCCTCAATCACGTCGAACTTATCGTTTCCTCTGTTGTTGATTGGTCTATTCGCTGGGTTCACTGGTCTTGCGATGCTAGGTGTCGTCCTGATGCTTGGAGCGGTCATCTTCCAACTCGTCACGTTACCGGTCGAGTTCGATGCTTCGAACCGAGCAATGGCGCAATTGACAGATCACGGAATCATCGACGCGGAAGAAGAACGTGGTTCACGCCGTGTCTTGAACGCAGCCGCTTGGACATACGTCGCGGCAACACTCGTTGCCGTCGCCGAGTTCCTTCGTCTCGCACTAATCGTCTTCAACCCGTCAAGTGATGACTAAAACGAAAAACACGGATCGCTCAAACGAGCGATCCGTGTTTTTTACGTTTCTTTGATCGGAATCCGATTCTCATCGAACGTGAAACCTTCCCCCGTCACCTCATAGACATCATGCAAGGTGATGAAGGCATGCTGATCGACACTTTTAACGAGTGTCTTCAAGCGATTGATCTCGTTTCGAGCGACGACGACATATAATACTTCGAGGTCGCGTCCCGAGTATCCACCCTTCGCAATCAGACGGGTCGTACCTCGGTTCATCGTCGCATGGATGCCGTCCGCGATCTCCGTCCGGTGGTCACTGATGATCATCGCCGCTTTACCAGCGTAAGTGCCTTCTTGCATCCAATCGATGACACGGGCACCGACGTAGACGGCAAGTAACGTATACATTGCCTGCTTATAATCGAGATACGTCAAAGAAGCAACGATGACGAAGAAGTCAAAGACTAAGAACGTTCGACCGATCGACCAACCAAAGTAGCGTTTCGTCAGACGCGCGATGATATCGACACCACCCGTCGTTCCGCCATTGTTGAAGATGATTCCGAGTCCCACCCCGATGAACACACCTGCAAACAGGGCAGCAAGGACCATGTCTTCTCGTAAATCAATCACGAGTGGTGAATACTTCGCAATCACTCCGTACCAAAAGGAAAAACTGAATGTACCAATCAACGTATAGACGAACGTCGTTCGCCCTAAAATCTTATAGCTGACGAAAAAGAGAGGAACGTTCAGCACTAAGTTCGTGATCGATGGTGATAACCCGAACAGTCCTTTTAGAATCAGCGTGATTCCGGTGAAACCGCCCTCTGCCAATTCGTTTTGGACGTTAAAATGATAAATACCAAAAGCAAAGATGAATGACCCGACTAAAATCCAGAGAATGTTCTGAACCCGAATCGGAAACTGGAATGGAGGTGCCATTTCCGTGTGCTCCTTTCAAATCAAGACTCTTTCTCTAGGGTAACGGCACGGTCGGAAAAAGACTAGCTTTTCCTACGAAAATCAGTCGAAAAGTGATCAGTATGGTCATTCTGATCGATATTGCTTAGAATAGAGACGAATAGAAGTCATAAAGAGAGTGTGGTTTTATCATGAAAAAAGCAATTGGGATTCTCTGTTATCCATCAGTCGGCGGTAGTGGGGTTGTCGCGACTGAACTTGGTATGAAGCTAGCAGATCGTGGACATGACGTTCACTTCATTACATCGAGCATGCCGTTTCGGCTGACGGAATATCGACCAAACATCACGGTCCATTTGGTTGAGGTCAACCAGTATTCTGTTTTTAAATATCCACCCTATGACATTACGTTAGCGTCAAAAGTCGCAGAAATCATTGATTTATTCGATCTCGATGTGATCCACGCCCATTACGCTGTTCCGCATGCCGTTTGTGCAGAACTCGGACGAAACATGGCGAAGAAAAAAGGCGTCGCCGTCGTCACGACATTACATGGAACAGACATCACCGTCATCGGTCAGGACTTAGAGATGCAACCGGCCATTCGGTATGGTATCGAACAATCGGATGCGGTCACGGCTGTTTCTGAGAGTCTTGCGCTTGAGACGAATGCGACACTTAACGCCCATTACGACATCGATGTCATCGCGAACTCGATTGATGAGAGTGTCTATTATCCGATGCGGGATGAACGATTGAAGCGGCATTACGGTATCGAATCGGATGAAGTCGTCGTCATCCATATCTCGAACTTCCGACCGGTCAAACGAATTGACGATACAGTCGCGGCATTCGCAATCGCGGCAAAAGATCGGAAGATGCGTCTGTTGCTCGTCGGAGATGGTCCAGAGATGGGACAAACGAGACGGCGTGCGAAGGAACTTGGCATTGACGACAAAGTCATTTTCGCTGGTAAACAGGAACATGTCGCGCAGCTGCTCGCCATCAGTGACATTCATGTGTTGCTGTCGGAAAAAGAAGCGTTTGGACTCGTCGTCCTCGAGGCGATGGCAATTGGTGTCCCAAGTGTCGTCTCGACAGCGGGTGGACTACCAGAAGTCATTCAGGACGGCGTGACAGGATATATCGTTCCGACTTACGACGTTAAGGTCGCTGCGGCGCGCATCGGTGAACTTGCGGATGATCCGTTGTTACGAGAACGGATGGCAGAAGAGGGTATTCGCGATACTCGTCGTCGTTTTGATTCGAATGAGATCGTCCGTCGTTATGAACAAGTCTATGAACGGGTGTGTGCGCGTCATGAACTTGCTTGAAGGCGCGCGTCATATCATTCAGACGATCGAACAAGCGGGTGGTGAGGCTTATATCGTTGGTGGTGCCGTTCGCGACATGTTACTCGACCGGACACCAGGAGACTATGATTTAGCGAGTTCGATGTTACCGGAACAGATCATCGACTTATTCCCTGTCGTCATTCCGACAGGGCTCGAGCATGGAACCGTAACGGTTGTTCTCAACCACGTACCGTACGAAATCACGACGTTCCGCTCGGAAGCAACCTATAGCGATCGTAGGCGACCGGATGCGGTGACGCTTGGCGTTAGTTTGGAAGAGGATTTGACCCGGCGTGATTTTACGATCAACGCGATGGCACTCAGACCATCCGGACGTGTGGATTTGTTCGGCGGAGCGCGCGACATCGAAGAGCGGATCATCCGCACGGTCGGTGAACCAGTCGAACGTTTTAATGAAGATGCACTCCGTATGATGCGGGCGTTCCGCTTTATGAGTCAACTTGATTTTTCGCTTGAGGAGACGACCGAGCAAGCAATCTTTGAACTTGCTCCGCATCTAGAGGCCGTTGCGATTGAGCGGATCGCGACCGAGTTTGAGAAGCTCTTACTTGGTCCAGGGAAACAGCAGGCGTTACAGGCGATGCTCCGGACAGGGATCGAACGCTATCTACCCGGCATGACTTCAGAAATCGTCGAGAGACTCGCCAAGCAATCGTTTCGGGGTGTTTCAAAGGATGCCGTCTGGACACTCGTACTTGATGCCGGTCTAACGCGCGATCAATTGACACGCTGGAAACGATCGAAACATCAAATGCAGCTCGCTGTGCGTTTAGTCCCTCTGTTATACCGACCGTTACAGGACTGGGATCGTTATCAATTGTCGGATGAAGAACTGGCGATTCTGCGGGAGATGACTGGAATGGATTATCCGGATCGATCGGATTTACCGATTCGCGGTCGCAAAGAGCTCGCTGTTGACGGAAAAGACATGATTCGTCTTGGTCTTCGAAAGCAACAGATTAAAGAAGCACTCTTGCACTTGGAGTACAGCGTCGTCATACGGTCTTGTCCAAACGACCGAACGGTATTGATGAAGGAGGTAGAGCGATGGCACACACAGTCCGAGAACAAATCTTGATAGCACTGCGCAAGCGGACGTGGTATTCCGGACAGGAATTAGCGGAGACACTAAATATTTCACGTACCGCTATTTGGAAACATATGCAAACCTTAAAGGAAGAAGGATACCAGATCATCTCCAATAAAAAACAAGGCTATCAATTGGTCGATGAAGGTGACTTGTTGACACCGATTGCAATTGAGGACGGATTAACAACAGTGCGTTTCGGTCGACACATCCTTCATTTCGAAGAACTGGACACGACGCAACGGATCGCACATGAACAAGCACAACAGCAGGCGCAGGAGGGAACACTCGTCGTATGTGATCATCAGACGAATGGTCGCGGACAACTGGGACGGACTTGGCATGAGGCGAAGAATGAGGGGATCGCGATGAGTTTGCTCGTCCGTCCAGATGTACCGATGCACCAAGCGGGGCAATTGACGCTCGTAGCAGGTATTGCGCTTGCGCAGTCTCTCCGGACATTCGATGTTCCAGTTACAATCAAATGGCCGAACGATATCTTGATCAACGGTCGCAAGGTAGCTGGCATCTTAACAGAGATGCAGACCGAGGCAGACCGGATCAGTTCAGTCATCATCGGCATTGGAATCAACGTGCATCATGAACAGTTTCCGGAAGGGATCAAAGATCGTGCTACCTCACTTGTCCGAGAATCAGGAAGAACTTTCAGACGTGCGGAAGTCGTCGCAGCTTTTTTGAATCGATTTGAACGACTATATACGCAGTGGGTCGAGCTAGGGTTCGGACCTTTCGTATTCGAATGGGAAACACTCGCTGATCGCCTACATGAACAAGTGACGCTACGGACACGTCAAGCGACCGCTTCCGGAACATTGCTCGGTATTGACGAGACGGGAACGATCCGGATTGAGACGGATGCAGGCGAGACCCGTTTCCATTCGGCAGAGCTGATTTACTGGGAAAAAGAATGAGGATTTGAATCAGACGGTTTGCAGAGAGCTTTTCCCGTCATGTATAATAAAACCACGGATGGTATCCGCTCGTCGGAATCATACCGAATCGACAGGTGTCAGTTTTAGCTGTTTCAACTGCCTTGATCTTAACGGACAGGGACAGAAGGACGATATTCAATTATTCCGCCTTCTTTTCCGCATGCGTTTATTTTGGAGAAGAAGGCGTTTTCCTTTTGTCCTCCCTACACACGTAAGGAGAGAACACGATGCACACAATGGGTCCATTATTAAAAAAACAACAAGCTGGAGAGAAGCTCGTCATGTTGACGGCATATGATTATCCTTCAGCAAAATTATCAGAAGCAGCAGGGGTAGATATGTTACTCGTCGGGGACTCCCTCGGAAACGTCATCCTCGGCTATGACTCAACGATTGCCGTCACGGTCGACGACATGGTCCACCATGCGCGTGCTGTTCGCCGCGGCGCACCACAGACGTTCATGATCGTCGATATGCCGTTCGCAAGCTATCATGGTTCATTTGATCGCACGCTTGAATCAGCGGCCCGTATTTTCCAAGAATCACAGGCGGATGCTTTGAAACTAGAAGGAGCAGGGGAGATCTTAAAAACGATTCGTCGTTTGACGGACGCTGGGATGCCTTGCGTCGCACATCTCGGACTAACACCACAATCCGTTGGAGTTCTTGAAGGATTCAAGGTCCAAGGGAAATCACTAGAAGCAGCCGAACAACTGATTGCAGATAGTTTGGAAGCAGAGCGTGCCGGAGCGAAAATGCTTGTCCTTGAGTGTGTGCCGCATCCGCTCGCGAAACGAATTCAAGAGCTCCTCTCGATTCCCGTCATCGGCATCGGAGCCGGTGCAGATGTCGCCGGTCAAGTACTTGTCTATCATGATATCTTGACGTATGGCGTCGGACGTTTACCGAAGTTCGTCAAAGCGTATACGGACTGGAATACTTCAGGAACAGAAGCAATCGCTGCTTACGTCAAAGATGTCAAAGCCGGTGCTTTCCCTGAACTTGCACATTCGTTCCAGATGGACGAGGAACTGATCGGTGCGCTTTATGGAGGAAACAAGGAATGAAGATTGTTCAAGATATTCAGACGTTACGAGAACGTCTAGCGGGAGCCGGTTCAATCGGATTTGTACCGACGATGGGTTTCCTGCACGAAGGGCATGCCTCATTGCTAAAACAAGCACGACAAGAGAATGATGTCGTCGTCTTAAGTATTTTCGTCAACCCGACACAATTCGGACCAAACGAAGATTTGGATCGTTATCCACGAGACGTGGAACGCGATCAGAAGATCGCGGAGGCAGAAGGTGTCGATTATCTGTTTTATCCGACGAACGAGACGATGTATCCGCTTGATATGGCACGGGTCACAGTACGGTCTGGTGATGATGTCTTATGCGGAGCGTCACGACCAGGACATTTTGACGGTGTCTTGACGGTCGTCAGTAAACTATTGAATGTCGTTCATCCAACGCGTGCGTATTTTGGTTTAAAGGATGCACAGCAACTCGCCTTGATCGAAGCGTACGTCGCTGATTACTTCGTTCCGGTTGAAATCGTCCGTTGCCCAATCATTCGCGAAGCGGATGGTCTAGCGAAATCGTCACGAAATGTCTATCTTTCGGAGACGGAACGCACGCAAGCACCGGGAATTCAACAGGCGTTGCAACAAGCGAAACAAGCACTCGATCAAGGAGTGCCTGTTGAAAAGGTTCTCGAACAGACGCGCGCAGCACTTCAATTTGAGGGGACGACGATTGATTACGTCGAAGCTGTCGACTATCCATCACTACGACCTGCCACTGAACAAACGACTACGATTCTCTTAGCTGTTGCCGTGCAGTTCGCATCGGCACGCTTAATCGATAATTTACTATATACGAGAGGAGTATGACGATGTTACGCACATTCATGCACGCTAAACTACACAAGGCCCGGGTCACCGAGGCAAACTTACACTACGTTGGTTCCATTACGATTGATGAGGATTTACTCGATGCTGTCGGGATCCTTGAAAATGAAAAAGTCCAAGTGACGAACAATCAGAACGGTGCGCGGATTGAAACGTATGCGATTAAAGGGGCTCGCGGCTCAGGTGTCATCTGTTTGAACGGTGCTGCAGCACGCCATTTTCAAGTCGGAGATGAGGTCATTATCATGGCGTATGCGCAATTGTCGACGGAAGAAATTGCGACACATGTCCCAAAAGTGGCTGTTCTAAATGAGCAGAATGACATCAAACAAATGTTGTCTCAAGAAATCGCCCACACGATCTTATGAAATTTTAGAGACCCGATTATGTCAGCGGGTCTCTTTTTTGTTAAGATGAAGAATGAGATGCCATCCAATCATGGATAGGATGGATTAAAGGTGGAGGATCAGTGTTGAAGAAAAAGTACGTCGTAGTCGACCTGGAAACGACAGGTCATTCCATAAAGGCTGGCGATGAGATGATTGAGATCGGAATGGCGGTCATTGAAGATGGACAGTTGACAGAACAACTGTCTGCATTCGTCCGTCCGACCCAACCGATTCCTCCATTCATTTCCCAGTTGACGGGCATCACGGATAAAGATGTCAAAGATGCCGAGACGTTCGATGTCATCGCACCACGAGTTTTATCATTGCTCGATGGTGGCGTCTTCGTCGCACATAATGTGCAGTTCGATTTAAACTTCTTAAACGATGCGTTAGAAGAAGAAGGATACTTGCCGTACACAGGTCCCGTCATTGATACGGTAGAACTTGCGCGAATCTTACTTCCAACAGCAGAAAGCCATGCGTTGTCGCATCTGTCAGAATCATTGCATCTTGCTCATCAAGAAGCACATCGGGCAGGAAGTGATGCTTCGGCGACGGCTGAATTGTTACTTGAACTACTCAAGCGACTACATACGTTGCCGCTCGAGACATTAAAACATCTCAGACGGTTATCACCACGTCTATTTAGTGCCATCGAAGAGGAAATCGACCATGCGATTCGTTTAGTCGGCATCGAAGAGGATGAGCGATTCGATCGTTTTCGTAAAATCGCTTTGAAAAAGCGTCAGACAATAGAACGTTTGTCACATCCGCCCATTCTTGAACCGTTCGGACCGTTCGTTGATGAATTGAATGCCGTGACGTTCCCTCGTCTATTCGAAGGATATGAAGAGCGACGTGGGCAGCTCGAGATGATGCGTCATGTCTATCAGTCGCTCGATCAAGAAACGCCGTTACTTGTCGAAGCGGGAACAGGGACCGGGAAATCGCTCGGTTATCTCGTGCCTGCAGCGCACTACGCGCTCGAACACGAAGTGCCGATTGTCGTCAGTACACACACGATTCAATTACAGGAGCAACTGTTTGCGCGTGATTTACCGCTATTGCGTCAATTGTTCGATACGCCGGTCCAGATTGCATTGCTTAAAGGACGAAGTAACTATATCGATTTACGGAAATTCGAATTTTTCTTGAATGATCAAGAGGATGTCTATAACTTTTCGCTCGCAAAAGCGATTCTTCTCGTATGGTTGACGGAGACGGAAACAGGAGATTTAGAGGAAGTCAGCTTACCGGGTGGTGCAGCGCAAGGCAATATCGGAATCAAGCAATTGATTCAATCCGATAGTCAATCGCAGCTTGGACGGTTTGATCCCTGGTACAGTCGGGACTTCTTCCAGCATGCGATTCGCCAAGCGAAAGATGCGACGATTATCGTCACTAACCATGCGTTGTTGTTTAGTGATCTGCAGTTCGAAGCAGGGGTCTTACCGAAAGGAAGCCCGTTGATTCTCGACGAGGCACACCAAATCGAAGAAGTCGCGAGCCATCATTTTGGTCTCGTTTTTGATGGTCATACGTTTGATCGTCTGTTCCGCCAACTCGGGTATTCATCTGACAAAAAATTATTGCACCGTTTGCTTGATCTGTCGGAAGAATGGGATATTGCCGAGATGGTTGAAGCCCATAGTGAGACGGTCGATGAAGCACTGACGACGTTGCTCGAAGAAGCAGACGGCCTACTGATGATCGTTCAAGCATATGGGCTCGAACTGGCTTCCCGCAAAGCACGACGGGAAGGAATGGTCAGCATTCGCTTTAAGCGACTCGATCGTTCGATGCGTGCCGTCCAAGAGAGTGCCAAGCGGGTTGAATTGGTGTTGCGACGTTTGCGTCAAGCAATTCGTGCGATTCATAAACTGTTCCATGAACATCGGGAGCAAATGAGTTATCGGGAGCGTTCGCTCGTCGCGGATTTAAAAGCGATCACGGCACAAATCGAAGAAGCAGAGCTCGCGATCTTCGAGACGATGCTTGCTCCGCACGATGAGACGGTATCTTGGATCGAGACGTCCGTTAAGAACCGAAAGCTAACACGCGTATACACACAACCAATTGACATTTCAGAGCGATTACGACGCGATGTCTTTTCAAAACGCACGTGTATCCTGACGTCTGCGACGTTGACTGTCTCGAACAAATTCCAATTCATTGAGAACCGATTAGGACTCGATGCTTTTGAGACTCGTCGTTTCGTCGTGCCGTCGCCGTTCGGATATGCCGATAATGTGCGACTGATGATTCCGACGGATCTCCCACTCTTACAGGATGTGCCATTGCCAGAATTCGCGGAGACGATTGCGGAAGCAATCTTACAAATCGCAGAGGTGACGGAGGGACGGATGCTTGTCTTATTTACCTCGAACGACTTGCTACGACTGACGCATGAGGCGACGAAGCCGTTGCTGCCAGACCGGTTTACATTACTCTCGCAAGGGGTCACGCAAGGTTCACGGCAACGACTGATGAAACAGTTCAAGCAACTCGATGCCTGTATCTTGTTCGGGACGGCTAGTTTTTGGGAAGGGGTCGATATCCCGGGAGATGATCTCAGTTGTCTCGTCATCGTCCGCCTACCATTCGCGCCACCAGATCAACCAATTGTCCAAGCACGCTCGGAACGGATCGAAAAACTCGGAAAATCATCATTTTTCGAATACAGCCTACCGCAAGCAATCATTCGCTTTAAACAAGGGTTTGGTCGCTTGATCCGGACGACGAACGATCGTGGTGTTGTCTTCGTGCTCGATCGCCGGATTGAGACGACGCGATACGGAAAACGATTCGTTACGAGTCTGCCGAAAGTGCCTGTTTTATCAAAACCGCTTGATGAACTGACCGCAGAACTTGAATTGTTCTTGAATGATGGCGATTGAGTCTATTCAGATAAACCCTATCGCATTATAATAGATAGAGAAAAATGAGGGAGGACATACAGATGGATTCAAAAATTGAAACACTTGCGACCGTCAAAGTGAACCGCCATGACGATACGTATAAAATCGTCGACTTATTGAACCGGACGCTGAAAACGGAAGATTTAATGTTCGGTCTTGCTCTCGATGAAAAAGACAAGGAGCAGATGGTTTTCACCATCTATCGCACATGAAGTGGAAAGTCACGCTTGGTCTACTGAGTGCACTCCTCATCTTGGCTGTTCTTGGAACAGCTGTTTATCAGGTGACGATCGCTGAGGCAAAAGACCGAGAACAGAGCGTCGCGGAACAAGCAGAGACGCGTCTGAAAAAAGAACTAAAGCCGACAGACGTCCGGTTCGAATCTGTCTTTAGCGGAAAACGCCAATATGTCGTTTTTACGATGAAGCAGAGTGGACAGGCGGTACGGGCGTTTGTTCCGGAAAAAGGAACGATTGAGACACGACCGGTTGCTGATGGTATTGCCATTAAAACGGTCATCGCGGATCATCCGGAACTCGGAGATATCGTGTCTGCTAAATACGGTTTTGAGGACCGTGCTGTCATCGAGATCGTTTCAAAGACGAAGACAGGATATGATTATTCGTATTACACATATCAAGAAGGATCTTTTATCAAACGATTACGAATTAAGTAAAGGGAGTGGGCGACATGTTATCGAAACGCGTACGACAATTGACACCATCTACGACTCTAGCCATCACTGCGAAAGCTAAGGCACTACGTGAAGAAGGTCAAGACATCATCGGTTTAGGTGCGGGAGAGCCCGACTTCAATACACCGGAATTCATCATTCAAGCAGCATTCGAGGCAGCAGAAGCAGGCGATACGAAATACACGCCGTCTGGCGGAACGGTTGCCTTGAAGGATGCGATCATTGAAAAAACACGCCGTGACTTATGGATGCCATATGAACGTTCAGAAGTCATGGTCGCTTCTGGCGCAAAGCATGCGCTCTCGACATTGTTCCAAGCAATTCTCGACCCAGGCGATGAAGTCATCGTCCCAGCACCATACTGGGTCAGTTATCCAGAGCAAATTAAACTCAGTGACGGTGTCCCTGTCATTCTCGAGACGGACGAATCGTCTCGCTTCAAAGTGACACGGGAATTGCTCGAGCAACATATCACTCCGAAGACGAAAGCACTTGTCTTGAATTCACCATCGAATCCGACGGGGATGGTTTATTCGAAAGAAGAGCTTGAGATGGTAGCAGATGTTGCAATCAAGCACGATTTACTCGTCATCAGTGACGAGATTTATGAAAAGTTGCTCTATAACGGTGTGACACATATCTCGATCGCGTCCTTACCAGAAATGCGCGAACGGACGGTCATCATCAATGGTGTCTCAAAATCACATGCGATGACAGGCTGGCGGATCGGGTATGCGATTGGACCTAAAGAGATCATCGCAGCGATGACGAACTTAGCGAGCCATTCAACGTCGAATCCGACATCGATTGCGCAAGCAGCATCGGTTGCTGCGTATGCAGAGGGTGATGCACCGGTCGAAGCGATGCGTGTCATCTTTGAAGAACGACTTGAAAAAATCTACGCACGACTCATCGAGATTAAGGGATTGACGTGTCTGAAGCCGGAAGGGGCATTTTACTTGTTCCCACATGCAAAGCAAGCTGCTGAGATGTGTGGATTCGATAATGTCGATGACTGGTGTACAGCTGTTTTATCTGAAGCGAAAGTTGCCTTGATTCCAGGTTCAGGATTTGGTGCACCGGACTATGTCCGCCTATCTTATGCAACGGATCCGGCACGTGTCTTAGAGGCACTCGACCGGATTGAAGGATTCATCACGGCCCATACAGCCGTTTAATAGAGAGAGGATGTTGACTGTTGAAAACAATGATTCGGGATGTAAATAAATATGTAGGAGAAGAAGTGACGATTGGGTGTTGGTTAGCAAACAAACGCTCGAGTGGTAAAATCGCCTTCCTCCAACTTCGGGATGGCTCTGGATTCATGCAGGGTGTCGTCGTTAAAGAAACGGTCGGCGAAGACTTATTTAAACAAGCAAAAGGCTTAACACAGGAATCGTCACTTTGGGTAACAGGTGTCATCAAATCAGATGGCGGTCGGACAGCGATCGGTCATGAAATTGAAATTTCAAAAATCGAAGTCATCCATGAAGCGATCGATTATCCGATTACACCAAAAGCACACGGAACGGATTTCTTGATGGATAACCGTCACCTCTGGTTACGTTCAAAGCGTCAGCATGCGGTCATGGTCGTTCGGAATGAATTGATTCGTGCGACGTACGAATTTTTCAACCAAGAAGGATTCATCAAAGTGGATCCGCCAATCTTAACAGGTAGTGCGCCAGAAGGAACAACAGAATTGTTCCATACGAAATATTTCGATGAAGATGCATACCTTTCACAATCTGGTCAGCTCTACATGGAAGCGGCAGCAATGGCACTTGGAAAGGTCTTCTCGTTCGGTCCGACGTTCCGTGCTGAAAAATCAAAAACACGTCGTCACTTGATCGAATTCTGGATGATGGAGCCGGAGATGGCATTCCACGATCACGAGATGAACCTCGAAGTCCAAGAAAATTACGTCTCGCACCTCGTGCAATCGGCACTGAAGAACTGCCGTGCGGAGCTTGAGTTGCTTGGACGTGACTTGACGGTCCTTGAAAACATTAAAGCACCGTTCCCACGCGTCAAGTATACAGAAGCAATCGACATGCTCAAAGAGCAAGGATTCGACGATATCGAATTCGGGGATGATTTTGGTGCACCACATGAGACAGCGATCGCAAACAGCTTTGCGCGCCCTGTCTTCATCACGCATTGGCCAAAAGCAATTAAGCCGTTCTACATGAAAGAAGATCCGGAAAATCCAGATTTCGTTTTATGTGATGATTTGATTGCCCCTGAAGGATACGGGGAAATCGTCGGTGGTTCACAACGTGAAGAAGATCATGACAAACTTCTCGCTGAGATGAAGAAACATGGTCTTGATGAGACGGGTGCCTATAAATGGTATCTTGAAACACGTCAATACGGTTCTGTTCCACACAGTGGCTTCGGTCTTGGTTTAGAGCGGACAGTTGCTTGGATTACAGGCGTCGAGCACGTTCGGGAAACGATTCCGTTCCCACGTCTGCTGAACCGCCTCTATCCATAAGCAGTAAGGAAAAACATCGACCCATCGTCTCGACGGGTCGATTTCTTGTTTAGACTAGAGAATCGAGGAATTACGATGAATCATAATTTAGTGCAATTATTCGAGGAAGGGACGGTCGTCTTACCAAAACGATTGTTCACCGAGGCAAAACGGTTAGGCATCAGTTTTGTCGAGTTCACGTTGATTGGTCAATTGTTTGCCTGTCGGGCAGAGGGCATGGAGATGCCGTCACCGGAAGAGTTAAGTAATCGACTTGGACTATCCGAGACGGAAACAATCGAGACGACACTCGGTTTATTACAAAAAGGATTACTAGCGATGGAGAACGTCAACGGATCAGAACGTTATTCGCTTGTGCCGCTTTACGAAAAACTGATGGCACCACCGGAACAGGAAGCACCGAACTTTGATACAATCAACCCATCCGTCTTCCAACAATTCGAGCGGGAACTCGGGATGATGTCACCGTTTCAGATGGAGCAAATCATTCAGTGGTTGACGATCGAGAACATTTCGGAAGAGCTGGTACTTGCCGCACTTCGAGAAGCGGTCTATCATAACGTTCGCAAGATGACTTATATCAATCAAATTTTACGAACATGGGAACGCGAAGGCATCAAGACACTTGAGGATCTTGCCGGGCGAGGAGGCTGAGTAGATGTTACGGAAAGCAGAAATCAATCGGATTGAAGCGACGTTAGAAGAGATGTTTCCGGATGCATTTTGCGAGTTGATTCACCGCAATCCGTTTGAACTGGTCGTCGCGGTCGCACTGAGTGCGCAAGCGACCGACGTACTCGTCAATCAGGTGACGCCTGGATTATTTGCTGCGTATCCGGATCCTGCTTCACTTGCTGCGGCGCCGGTTGAGGAAATCGAGGACAAGATCAAACGACTTGGATTATACCGGAATAAAGCAAAAAACATCAAGGCACTGGCAGCACAACTCCTTGCGCAACACGACGGTGAAGTCCCGACGGAACGAGCCGGACTTGAAGCATTACCTGGTGTCGGGCGTAAAACGGCGAACGTCGTCTTGTCTGTCGCCTTCGACGTCCCGGCATTTGCGGTTGATACACATGTCGAGCGCGTCTCGAAACGTCTCGGAATCTGTCGGTGGAAGGATAATGTCACACAGGTTGAAGCGACACTCATGCGCCGTTTCAAACGAGAACGTTGGTCAAAACTCCATCATCAATTCATCTTCTTTGGACGTTATCACTGTAAGGCACAACGTCCGAACTGTGAAGCTTGCCCGTTACTCGACATGTGTCGAGAAGGGAAAAAGCGGACAAAAGGATTAGCGACACCATAAAAAAGTGGATCCCTATCGGATCCACTTTTTTTGAGTCATCAACCATTCCAAGGGGTATCGGACCATTCACGACGCTTTTTCGTGATCGGTACTTTTTTGAAACCCCAGTTTCGGAAATCTTGGTCCGGGCTATCGCGGCGAATGTAAATTTTATCTTTGATGGCTTTAAAAATCCGGTTTTCGTCCCCATAATGGACAAACCGTGGTTTTACCTCGATGACACCACGACGGACGCGGGACAAAGGTAAGCAGACCAAATCGGCAATCTCAAGACCAGATTGGTAGAGGTCGCTGTCTTTTTCAGCAAAGATGAAGCCCTTGATTTTTTGACGGCTTTTTTCAACGTCGAGATGGACCGTTCCTGAATTGAAGATATCGAAGAATGCCTTTTGAATCAGCAAGTTCTGATAATCATCACGACTTTCAAGCACAACACGTGCACTCGTCGCTTCTGTCTCATCAAGGAAGGAATAGAACGATTTCATCAGATGAGCGAAGGCAACGACATACGGATCCTTCGGTGTCGAGAAGAAGTCTTGCAGCTTCTGTTTATCGACTTCGACACTGACGATCGTACAATCGATATCGACTAAAAATTCCGGTAAGGCAATCCAGAAGTGACGCAACATATCGATCGTGATCCCGTCTTCTTTTCCATATGGATGTTCGGCTTTTAAAATTTCTTTGAGATGAAGCGGAATATGTGGATCCTCAAAGACTTTTGCCTTGAAATCCATCAAACGTTGACGAAGCGGACTCGGTTCGCCCGTCTCATCCGAATCGATGGCATATTTATATTCCATCAAGACACCTGTTAGATTGAATTGTGTATTCCCCTTAGGTGTTCCTGTCTCGTCAACGAACATGATGTATTTCTTCGGGGCAGGGGTTGAGTTCTTAGGAAATCCTTTGACATCAACGCCTTTGACGTTCGATTGTACCCGTTTGTTCAAATGAATCTCCTCCAATTGCACGATAATTACACAGTCTTTAAGAAAGAAATGCTCTTGATGCCACTTTACACGCTAGGCGACTGAAAAGCTATAGCCTGGCAAGTGAAACCGGTGAAACATTCCCTTATAGATTAGGTGTTCGACTCAAGGAAGATAATTCCTGTTTTTAATTATTATTCTTCGCCATTCATCAATCGATCGATATAGCGGACGGATTTAATCGTTTCATTGAAACGTTTCAGACTCGTCTTCGGCTGAAAGGCTTGGACAGAAATCTGCTTCAGTTGATCCACAGCACTTTCGACCATGCTCGGACGTAAGTAAGGACTATCTTGGGCATTCATTTGCCACTGCGCAATCAGTTGATCTGCTCGTTCGACGAACGGTACGACGTCTCGATTGAAGTCATATTCGGTTCCGGCACGTCCTTCTTGATATATACGTTCAATCTCTTGTAATAACGGTTCAATTGTCATTGGTTTTTAACTACTCCTCTCGGCCGATACGGTACAATCACATATCATGGTACAATAAACGCGATAGGAGGGGAATCGTTTTGAATTACCCGAATGGGAAAAAATTTCAAAAGCCACTCGAGTCGCACGGAACCCGAATCAAGAAGGCACGATCAACCGATTCAACCTTTTCAAATCGTGGGATGACGCTCGAAAAATTATTGAATGAAAGTAATACGTTTTATCTGACTCATAATCGGGCAATCATTCACAAGAAACCCACTCCGTTACAAATCGTTCAAGTGGATTATCCGAAACGGTCGGCAGCGGTCGTTAAGGAAGCCTACTTCAAGCAACCGTCGACGACTGATTATAATGGCGTGTACCGTGGAAAATACATTGATTTCGAAGCGAAGGAGACGACGAATAAAACGTCCTTCCCGATAAAAAATTTTCACCCCCATCAAATCGCACACATGCGTCAATGTGTCGAACATGGAGGAATTTGTTTTGTCATCATTCGATTCAGTCTGTATAATGTGCAATATGTGCTTTCAGTCGAGCACGTGTTCCCCTGGTGGGATCAACTCGAAAGCGGACGGAAATCCATTCCGCTGACGATCATCGAACAAGACGGTATCAAAGTCGAGACTGGCGCGTACCCTGCTATCGATTATTTAAAGGCAGTGGACGAACTATATTTCAATTCAGACACTTTTTGATTGAAGGAGAAGGATAGCATATGGAAAGAAGTCGTGTCGCACGTCGTGAAGAGACGAAGTCATCTGAAAAAAAGATGAAACGGACGAAACGTCCCCAAAAGAAAAAATCAGGTGGAGGATCCGGTGGGAAAGGTCCACTCTGGAAAAAGTTATTGTTGATTGCTACCGGATTATTTATCTTGATGATGTTGATCGGAGGCGGATTTGCGGCTTATGCGATTGCTACGGCACCTGAGCTTGATGAAGCAGAGCTTCGTGATGCTTTACCGTTAAAGATTTATGCAAGTAATAAAGAGGAAATCACAAAAGGTGGAACGAGTCGAGAATATGTGTCGATCGATGAAGTACCAGAAGTCGTCAAGGACGCATTCATCTCGATCGAGGACCGTCGTTTTTATCAGCATAACGGGATTGATTTCCGCCGTCTCGGAGGTGCCATCATCGCGAACGTCACCGATGGATTTGGTTCTGAAGGCGCTTCGACGATTACGCAACAGGTCGTCAAACAATCATTCCTCAGCTTTGATAAAACAATCACACGGAAAGTCCAAGAGCAATGGCTTGCGATCCGCTTAGAGCAGGATTATACGAAAGATCAGATTTTAGAGATGTACTTGAATAAAAACTACTATGGTCAAAACTCATTTGGCATCCAGACCGCTTCAAAAGCCTATTTCAATAAATCAGTTGATAAGTTGAATTATGCGGAAGCTGCAATGCTCGCGGGATTACCGCAACGTCCGACAGCTTATGATCCAATCAAAGGAGATCCGAAGCTAACGAAATGGCGTCAGACACAAGTCCTCAATGCGATGCAAACGACAGGCGTCATTACAAAAGCGCAACGAGATAAAGCGGTCAAACAACCAATTTCGAAATTAATCAATCCGGCGCCGAAGTCAACGAAGGATGAATCATATGATAGTGTCATCTTCGACATGGTATCAAAAGAGTTAGAAGATGATTTTGGTCTAGAAGGAAAAGATATCTATGGTCAAGGGTTAAAGATCTATACGTCGATTGATAAGCCGATGCATGACTATATGAACGAAGCGATCAAAAAAGATCAAATCGTTCAATTACCGGAATATGCTGAAACGGCTGCTACGGCAATTAATACGCAAACCGGAGAAGTTCTTGCAGTCGTCGATGGTAAAAATCCAGGTAAAGGAACAGCGCGACGAAACTATGCAAATGAACCCCATCAACCGGGATCATCCGCAAAACCATTCTTCGCATACGGTCCGGCCATCGAAAATGACAAATGGTCGACTGCGAAACAATTGACGGATAAGCCGACAGAAGTCAACGGAAAAGAGATTGGAAACTATTATGATGGATATCGTGGTACGAATACGATTCGTCATTGGTTGAAAATCTCGGCTAACACACCTGCCATTCAAACGTTCCAAGAAATTGGTGGGGATGCAGTCGAAGCATTCGCTGAAAAGTCTGGCTTGAAAATGAAAGACGATGAGTCGATTTCACCAGCTTATGCAATTGGTGGGATGAAGCATGGTTTTAATACGACTCAGATGGCAGGAGCTTATGCAACACTGGGTAATGGGGGCGATTATATCAAACCGCACGTCATTAAATCGATTGAGTACAGTGACGGATCTAAAATCAAGTCACCAATCAAATCGAAAAAGGCGATGGAAGACTACACAGCTTATATGTTGACGGATATGCTTCGTGATGTCTTGAAACCAGGCGGTACGTTCCCAAGTGCTGGGTTGTCGTTTGATGCAGCCGGTAAGACAGGGACAACTAATGCTTATAAAGATGTCTGGTTTGCAGGATATACATCTGATGTCTCGATCAGTGTCTGGACAGGAACAACGAAATCAGGAAACAACAATGGATCCGGACTCAGTGGTCCGTATAACAGTACGATGGCACAGCAAATCTGGAAAGATTTCATCACGAAAACACGCGATCGAACGCCAGCGCCATTTGAACAACCAAGTTCTGTCCTCAGTATCGGAAACGAATTATACGTGAAAGGGACGAAGGAACCTGTCGTTGAAAAAAAGACGGTACCCGCTCCGACTGGATTACAAGCATCTTACGATGAAGACAAAAAGAGCGGTGAACTGACTTGGAACTACAATGACGCTGCGCTTCGTGCCAATGGGTATGATAATGTATCATTTGAAGTAAAGATGACAGATGCTGATGGTAAATCATCGACAGTCGGAACGAGTACGACGAATCGAATCAGTATCAGTGGATTAAAGCCAGGTCGCTCGATATTCCAAGTCGTAGCGAAAGCGTCAGGAGAAAAATCGGGACCAGTCTCGACGACGGTAACGGTCACCGATCCTGAAGAAGAAAAACCGTCAACGGACGAGCCAACGACGGATGAACCAACGACGGATGAACCGTCAACGGACGAACCGTCAACGGACGAACCGTCAACGGACGAACCGTCAACGGACGAACCGTCAACGGACGAACCGTCAACGGACGAGCCAACGACGGACGAGCCGACGACGGACGAGCCGACGACGGACGAGCCAACAACGGACGAGCCAACAACGGACGAGCCAACGACGGACGAACCGTCAACGGACGAGCCAACGACAGACGAACCAACGACGGATGAACCGTCAACAGATACACCGAATTCAAATGATGGTGCGAATGCACAAAACAATTCGAACGGTTCAACGGAACGAAACAACTCGAATGATAATGGAAATAATGGTCGTGGAAACGACGCTACGAATTCTACAACACCATAAGCACGACTTGTAAAGAAAGACAAGACCAAAGACGAGTAGATCGTTCTTTGGTCTTGCTTCTTTTTTTGTATAATGAAAAGTGGAAGGAAGTGAAGGCATGCAAGCGAAACAAACGCTCGTTGCATTTCTTGAAGAATTGAAACAGGACCGTTCATTCATGGAGCGGATTACGTATATGAAAACGATGGAAGCGACAGCGGGACGCTATGTCGATTTTCCAGAACAGTTACCGGAACGCTTGCGCCAAGCCCTCCGGACACGTGGCATCACTCAGTTATACCGTCACCAAGGATTGGCGTATGAACGCGTACAAGCAGGCGAGTCGACGGTCATCGTCACACCAACCGCCTCGGGAAAGACCTATTGTTTTAATTTACCGGTCTTATCACACTTGCTCGAACATCCAAATGCACGAGCGTTGTATCTGTACCCGACAAAAGCGCTGGCACAAGATCAAAATAGTGAGTTACTTGAACTGATCGATCAATTAGAGGCTCCAATCCGTTGTTTCACATATGACGGAGATACGTCACCGACGATTCGAACAAAAGTACGAAAAGCCGGGAACATCGTCATTACGAATCCAGATATGCTACATTCCGGAATCTTACCACATCATACAAAATGGATCGAACTATTTGAGAACTTAAAATATATCGTCATCGATGAGCTTCATACGTATCGCGGTGTCTTTGGCAGTCATGTCGCGAATGTCATTCGTCGCTTACGACGGATTTGTCGGTATTATGGCAGTAATCCCGTCTTCATCATGACAAGTGCAACGATTGCAAATCCAAAGGAACTAGCCGAACGATTAACGGAGAAAACAGTCGGACTAATTGATGAGAATGGTGCGCCGACAGGACGTAAACATTTTCTCGTCTATCAACCACCGATCGTCAACGCACAACTCGGTATTCGACGCTCGGCGACACTTGAGACAAAACAATTAGCGATGCGCTTCATCAAGAACAAGTTTCAGACAATCGTCTTTGCACGGTCTCGCGTCCGCGTCGAAGTCTTACTGACGTATCTGAGAAGTATCTATCCGCACGAGCTTGGTCCTCGATCCATCGAAGGGTATCGGGGTGGTTATTTACCAAGTGAACGTCGCGATATCGAACGACGGTTACGCCAAGGAGAAATCACAGGTATCGTCTCGACAAATGCTCTTGAACTCGGTGTCGACATCGGTCAACTGCAAGTGTGTATCATGAACGGCTATCCGGGTACGATTGCTTCACTTTGGCAACAAGCAGGACGAGCGGGGCGTCGGCAAGATGATGCACTAATCATTCTTGTCGCCTCATCTGGTATGCTCGATCAATATGTTGCGGAACGACCAGAGTTATTCTTGAATCAATCCCCGGAAGCAGCGCGACTTGATCCAGATAATTTGATCATTGCCGTCGATCACGTCAAATGTGCGGCGTTTGAACTGCCTTTTACGAAAGGCGAATCATTTGGAACGCTTGAGACGGAAGACATCCTCGAGTACTTAGTCGAAGAGCGTGTCCTGCACGAGCGAGGCGATCGTTTTTATTGGATGAATGACGCGTTTCCAGCACACGGGATATCGCTACGATCCAGTGATCAAGAGAATGTCATCATCGTCGATCAGACCGAGGTACCGAATCGAGTCATCGGCGAGATGGATACCTTTAGTGCAATGACGTTGTTACATGACGAGGCCATTTATTTGCATGGGGCCGATCAATACCAAGTCGAGTACTTGGATTTTGAGGAGAAAAAAGCATTCGTCCGTGCAGTAGACGTTGATTATTATACAGATGCTAATTTTTCAGTCGACCTTTCCGTTCTCGAAGAAGATGAACAGTATGCAGAGGGAGAATACAGTGTTGCGCGTGGAGATGTCAGTGTTCGGGGGATGGCGACGATGTTCAAGAAGATCAAGTTCGGAACACATGAGAACATCGGGTCTGGTCCGATTCACTTACCAGAACGAGAGATTCATACGACAGGTGTCTGGTTCACCTTACCCGATCATGCACGCTCCTCGACGGAGCTTGAACAAGTGTTGGAAGGTGTCGCAAATAGTTTACGACGTGTTGCTCCGCTTTATTTGATGTGTGACGCTAGTGATGTCTTCGTCGTGCCGCAAGTCAAGGCGACACACACGCAGCAACCGACCGTCTATCTATATGATCGTTATCCTGGAGGCGTTGGTCTCGCGGAATCAATCTACAAACAACGCGGTGTCATGCTACGCGCAGCGCGTGATTCGATTGTCACATGTCCTTGCCAGGACGGTTGTCCTGCTTGTATCGGCATGGTCGGCGTAGCAGACGAGAAAGAACGAACGATTCAGTTGTTAGCAGAAATGGAGAAGGAATTATCATGAAAAATCGTCTTAGACGAATGCTGAAATCTACATCAGACGTCTCATCGGAGAATATAGAGCCTTCTGTCCTCGAAGTGGAAACGCTAAAGCCAACAAGCGGATGGACTGAAGAGCAACAAGCCTGGATTGATCGTGGGGCGGATATCTTAACATTCGAACAAGAGTGGATTGTCAGGGTCGACAAACGCTATGCTTTGACGGACCGGCATGGAGACCGGAGTTTTGCCGAAGTGTATGAGTCTTTACAGCTTCCTCATCCACCACTTGCGCTGGATGTCCCACTTGAGCAGGTCATCTTCTTTGATACGGAGACGACAGGATTGCGGGGAGCCGGAACGACGATTTTTTTACTCGGGTTTGCGCGCTTTGAGCAGGGAGGATTGTTGATGCGACAATATTTCTTACCGCATCCGCACTTTGAGGCTGCCTTTTACCATCACTTCCTGCATGATATCGGGGATGATGTCCGATTCGTGACCTATAATGGAAAAAGCTTTGATTGGCCGCAAATCAAGACACGACACGTTTTCGTTCGGGAACGTGTTCCACGATTACCGAAAGTCGGTCATCTTGATTTACTCCATGTTGCGCGGCGCATTTTTAAAGGAATGTATGACTCGTATCGATTGACAGCGATGGAAGAGCGGATTGGATTCGAGCGGGAAGGTGACCTACCTGGTTTTTTGGCACCAATGCATTATTTCCAATATGTCGAACATCAGCAACCGGAAATCATGACGGGCGTCTTACAACATCATCTAGATGACTGTTTAACGCTCGTTGGACTGTATGATGCGTGTAACCGTCTTGTCACGCATCGGGCGGAAGCACCTTCTCCTATTCAAGAGAACATCGCGATTTGGTTAGCGGATCTTGGAATCCATGAAGGATCCCATGCTCATTTTCAGCAGGTTAAAGAATTATCAGCAGAAGGATGGCTACGCCAAGGGTATTTGCATAAAAAAATGAAGAACCATGAACAAGCTAGAGACTGCTTTTTAAAAAGCGATAGTTACTTGGGGTATCTCGAACTTGCGAAGTGGGCAGAGCACATTGCAAAAAATCCTGTGCTTGCTTATGATTATACGGAACGAGCACGACAACACGTCGAACGGCATCATTGGTTAATCACTAAAAAAGAACGAATATTAGCTGAACTGGATCATCGAGAACGTCGGTTAAAAAGGAAGTGTAACTCGTGAAAGTAGTCGCCATCACAGGATACAAACCAAATGAACTAGGCATCTTTGATCAAAAACACCCGGGTATCCGGGTCTTAAAGGCAGCATACCGAGAGCGGATGATTCGCTTGATTGAAGACCGTGGAACAGAGTGGTTCATTACGAATGCCTCGCCTGGATGCGAAATCTGGGCATGCGAGGTCGTTCTTGAATTAAAAGAAGAGTATCCAGATATTCATCTTGGTATCCTCTTGCCGTTTTTAGAACAGGAAGCGCGCTGGAAAGAACCAGTCCAAGCACAGTATCTTTCGATTCTTGAACAAGCTGACTTTGTCGAAGCAATCAGTCAGAAACCGTATACGGATCCATCGCAGTTGCGTAATAAAACTGAATTCATGATCCAAAAAAGCCAAGGATTGTTGTCGGTTTTTGATGAAGAGCATGGAGGATCAGCGAAATTTTTAGTAGAGCGTGCTAGAATGGAAATGGAACAATCCGATTATCAGTTATTTTTGATTACACAAGATGATTTATCTTGGCTCGAACAAGAATTACAATACAATGATCAGTGGGAGTGAAGAGGATGTATAAGCCATTGTTGACAGCGGACGATATTTACAAAAAGGAATTCAAGACCGGCCTCCGTGGCTATGTCATCGAGGATGTCGATGGATACTTGGATCAAATCATTAAAGACTATGAAGGATTCGAACGTGAAATCGAGCGTCTGAAGAAAGAGAATGAGGCGTTGAAACAAGCACCTGCTCAACCAGAAAAACGGGAAGAGCGTCGTGTTGAACACGTTGAACCACAAGTGTCGAGTTCATCCAATTATGATATGTTACGTCGTATTTCGAATCTTGAGAAGGCGGTTTTCGGTCGCCCTCATCAAGACTAATGAAAAAAGACATTTCTGCCAATCGTCAGAAATGTCTTTTTTGATTTCCTTCTTTTTGAAAGAATCGTCATGTATACGAAAACGGTGTTAAGATAACTACTAATACATATTACAAAGGATGATGAATCATGTTACAAGTCATGACTGCTTCTGTTCCGGCACCACCACGCCGTCGCTTTTTTGCAAGTAAGCAAGTGAATACGATGACGCATGAAACAGATGCGCTCTGCAATGAAATCCGTCATGTATGTCGTTTTGATTGGATGTTATTTGAACGTATACGTCTAACTGAAACGATTATCATTCCCTTTGCTTTGATTGGTCCAAAAGGGTTGTTTCTTGTGTTGCAAAACGATGCAGTCGTAGAATGGATGACGGAAGAATCCTGTCATGTCATCGATCCTATGCATGGGAAAAAGGTGTTTTCACCCCATCCGATTAATCAATCGAAACGAATTGTCCAAATGGTTCGAAAAACGCTAAAAAAACAAGGGATCGTCATACCGATTCATGGCATCACACTTTTTCCGAATGCACCACAGATGCGGACGGAACGAATTAAATTTCCGACGGGTCATACATTCAAAGATGTGCGAGCGTTCATTGTTTCAAAGAAATCCTCTCCTGTTCAAGAGCAAGAACGAAAACAAGTCGCGTTTTATCTCGCGCAGCAACAGGAATGAATAAAGGCAGTGAAGCGAACGCTTCACTGCCTTTCATTTAAATTTATCGTCTTGGTCGAGACGCAAGGATGTTCTCGGCTTGATCCAGGTCTTCTTTTAAGACATACACCGCTACGCGATCGTCTAAATCTTTACTGAAGCGTCGGAATAAAAACGAAGTCTTGACGCCGCGTTCGACTCGAATGTCTAGATCAGCTGCCTCAAGTCGAGCAGCATCCTTCAATAAATCTTCTCCTTTTTCACCGAATGCTTCTCCGAGAAGCGACCATCGAAGATTTTCCTTCGCTCGTCTACTGACGATGACAAGAAATGCCACAATCAGAAGAATGATCAAAATCGTTCGAATCAGTTGTATATCCATATCTGCCTTCACCTCATCTTCTATCATACCGAGTTAGCGCGCATAAAGTAAACGTTCAACATAACGGGCGAACGATTTACTTTTTAAACCTTGCTGGCGATACGCGATATAACCGTCAGGGCGAATCAAATATAGTCCGGATTGCTTAATGCCGAAGCGTCGTGCGAGTTCGCCACCTTGATCGACGACGCCATCCTCTTTAAGGGATTGATGGATGGGTACTGTCTCAAATAGATCTGGATAGGTATAGGCGAGTTCCTTAAATGGCTCAAGAAGATCGTCAGTTGCGTTTTTTGGTAAGAACAACAGTAATAAGAAATTTCGATCCGCGCGACGTAACAAGAGTTCATTTTTTTTCGTCCGCGGATGTACGACTTCACTGTAGGGCATCGGTTCACCCGGCTTAGGTGTCAATGGACTGAAGTGTCCTTGCGTGACAAAGGTCAGGCTTGCTGGGTAGTGACTGTTGAGTTGAGCAATTCGATTCGTCACGAAATGATGTAAGGGTGCGATCTTGAGACTATTTCGAATGACTTTTTCTTGTAGAGGCAACAAAAACGGAATGTTGATCTGCAAGAGTTCGGTTGCTAAATTCGTTGATCGTAAGATACCTTGTGCCGCTTCGCGGCGTTCGACACTGTAAGAATCAAGCAACGGAAAACTCGCTTTGAACTGATGCACACACCAAAGTTTCCAAGCAAGGTTCATCGCATCAGCAATCCCTGTATTCATTCCTTGACCACCGACAGGGGAATTGATGTGTGCCGCATCCCCAATCAAATAAATTCGATGGTGACCAAATTTCTCGATAATTCGATTATGGACACGGAACATGGAGTACCAATGGACTTTTTTTAGCTCGAACGGTACTTTGGCTCGATTTTGTAAAAAATCATCAATCGCTTTATGATCAGTCGGAACAGGTCCGCTCGTTAGGTTGCCCGTAATGCGGAATAAATTCGACTGAAGTGGGAAAGACTCGATGACCCCATGATCAGAGAAGAAAATGTGGACCTCTTCGGAAGAGAGCGGCCAGTCGACTTCGATATCGGCCAATGCCCACGACTCTTTGAACGATTTTCCGCTAAATGGAAGTCCAAGTTCTCGACGAACAAAGCTATTCGCGCCATCAGCTCCGATGATAAAGGAAGCATCTACCGTCTCTGTCTCTCCTTTATGTTGTAAGGTAGCAGTAACGAACGTTGGAAATTGAGCGAATCCTGTTAATTCCGTCTCTCGTTCAACGGTATGTCCGTAAGTGGCGAGTCGTGCTTCGAGAATCCGTTCCGTCTCACTTTGAGGCAAGAGCGTAACAAACGGAAAAGGTGTATTTAAATCAGTAAAATCAAGCTTTGCCTGCCATGCACCATTAACATAGAGGTTTCCTTGATTGATTTTAATCGCATTTTCCATTAAATCTTCTGCCACGCCAAGTCTTGCGAACAATTCAAGGGAACGTGCTTGAATGCCGATGGCTTTGGAGACGACAGATGGTCCACTTGCACGTTCGACGATGCGGAAGGATAATCCATAGCGCGAGAGTGCGAGTGCGAGTGTTAAACCGGTTGGTCCGGCACCAATAATGAGGACATCTAATTTTTTATTCACGGATAACCCCCCTTAATTTACATCTTAGCCAAAACTCGTTACCATTAAACTATTGATGACACGCTCGACGTGTGAAAGGATGAAACTTGTGAACGAACAACTTTTTACGACAGAACGATTGATTGCGAATTTTAAGGAATATATCCGTCAGAACGAGGCTCATCTGACAAAGCGCAATGCTTTAAACGCCTACTACAAGACGGTAGCGGGATCGATTTTATCGGACCGGATCGCTAAAAATGCGGATCTGATCGTTCGTATGCGCCATCTTGAAGAAGCGTATCATCATGTTGCACAAGAAGGGCGATGAAGCAGGTGAACTTAGCCGATATCCGAAAACACTATGTAGATTCAGAAGAACGTTTACCTCGACATGCAGCAGCCGTACTCGTTCCTTTGGTTGAACAGGATGGCGAAGTCTATCTGTTATTTCAAGTACGAGCCAAAACCCTACGTTCGCAACCAGGCGAAATCGCTTTTCCGGGTGGTCGGATCGATATCGGTGAATTACCGAAAGCAGCAGCCATCCGTGAAACGGTTGAAGAATTAAATGTCAGTGCTTCCGAGATTGAAGTGATTGGAACGCTCGAACCACTCGTGACACCGAACCGGTCAATTATTTATCCGTATCTTGGTATTCTACATGCAACGGATTTTAATCCTTCACCGGCAGAAGTCGATCATGTCTTTCTCGTATCCTTGACAGAATTGATGACTTCTAAACCAATCAAAGGGGACATGGAGTGGCGGATACGCCCTGGTAAGGAAGTGCCGACCGAACGAATGGCGAATCGAGAAGCATATCTCGATCGTACGTATACAGTCACGGAGCATTTCTATGAGCACGGGGATTATCTAATTTGGGGATTAACCGCTAAAATCTTGCGCCAGTTCTTAGCTCAATTGACGCGTGACTAGCTTTTTTGGTCGTTATTTTATATGATTAACTGTAATTGAACGTGTCAGGAGATGAGTCAAATGGAAGAAACAGAAGAGTTATTCGATTATATCGTTGGTGATATGGTAAAAACAAAAGAAGGCTGGGTTGCGGAAGTAACAGCTGTATTGACAAATACGGTCGTCGGTGATGTATCCCATACGAAAAACTTTGAGGCACTCGGCTTAGAATTTGAAAAACAAGTCTTGTTAAAGTCAGAGATCGAATTGTTAGAACGTAAAACAAAATAATACATGAAAGCATACCAAGCTACTATGGTGTGCTTTTTTTATGTTCATTCAAAAAAATGAATAATAATGAAATATGATATTGGCTGGAGTATTGATAGGTCAATCGAAATGACTGAAAACATCGAAAAGATACATTTATTACAAAAGAGTAACAAAAGATAAATCGTAACAGAACGGTTACAAAATATAAAAACGTTGCTACACAACGAATGAGAGCGTTTTTTGTAAGCGTGTAACCATTTCGTTACTTTTTGACAGATATATTTCAAATCATGGTGTTCGCTTTTCAAACGGTTTGTCGCCGTGATACGGTGTGCGGGTCGTAAAACGGCGAGAAAGGTTGGCACCAACATGAAACGAACATCATTCCTATTATCCCTCTGTTTAGCGGGATTCATATTTATTCTTTTGCCGCATCATGAAGCTTCAGCGGCACAAATCGGGATTGGAACAGAGAAGACGATCGTACAAAATCCGTTAGAAATGAAACGTCAAGCTGCTCAAAAAAAGCGGGAACAAGCTGAGGCAGAAAAGCGAGCTCGATTACAAGCCGTAGCCAAACAAAAAGCAGAAGCGGAGCAGAAAGCAAATGCTAAAAAGAGAGCACGACAAGCTGCGAAGCAAAGCCGGAAGCAAGTGAAGACGGATCGTTCATCAAAACGTACGGTAACATTTGAAACGACAGCGTATACGACAAATCCAGAAAACAATGGAAGCCGCTTGTATAATGGTCGTGCCTTAACGGCATCAGGTTATGACGTCACGCATACGATTACATATGAAGGTCGTCGGATCGTGGCTGTTGATCCATCTATCGTGCCGCTTGGAACAAAAGTTCATGTAGAAGGTTTTGGTGACGCAATCGCACTCGATACAGGTGGTGCGATTCGTGGAAGAATCATGGACCTTCTAGTAGGATCAAAACAAGAAGCACTAGAATGGGGACGCCGCCAAGTGACGGTAACGTTCGAATAAATGAATATCGAGACTAGACGATGGGTAAACTCCATCGTCTTTTTTTGTGCTAGTAAAGATGAATCAGTATTCGGTTGTAAAACAAATTGTTTAGGAAACGAGAGATCAATTGGTCAAAATAGGTTTTAGAATACGAGAGAAAGGGGAATTTTACAAAGATAATAAACAGGGGAAACGAGGGATGAGGAGTGATTGAGTTCAAAGATGTCGGCAAAACGTATGCGGATGGAACAAAAGCGGTGCAACACGTTAACTTCACCGTTGATCAGGGTGAGATTTTTTGTTTGATTGGTCCATCGGGTTGCGGAAAAACAACAACGATGAAGATGGTCAATCGATTGATCGATCACACAGAGGGTCAAATTTGGATCGACGGTGAGCCGATCATGTCAATCAACGAACATGAATTGCGGCGGCGAATCGGTTACGTCTTACAACAGATTGCCCTCTTTCCACATATGACGATCGAAGAAAATGTCAGTGTCGTGCCAGAATTATTAAAGTGGGACAAAGAAAAGGTGGCGCGTCGAGTCGATGAATTATTCCGTCTGACAGGTTTAAACACATCGCTTAAGAAGAAATACCCGAGTGAACTTTCGGGGGGGCAACAACAACGTGTCGGTGTCATGCGTGCGCTCGCAGCAGAGCAAGACGTCATCTTGATGGATGAACCTTTCTCCGCCCTTGATCCAATTTCACGTGAACAATTACAAAATGATTTGTTGCATCTAAACGAAGAGCTTGGAAAAACAATTTTATTCGTTACGCACGATATGAACGAGGCATTAAAACTGGGCAGTCGCATTTGTCTGATGAACGCTGGGGAGATTGCTTTCATCGGAACAAAGGAAGAAGTACTAGCGAGTAATGATCCATTTGTTCAAGAGTTCATGCGTCAAGTCAGGGGGAAAGTCGAATGAATGGCTTGATTGAAACGTATCAAGATCGGAAAAGTGAATTGCTTCAAGCGTTAATTGAGCATATTCAACTATCGGTCATTTCGTTACTTATCGCATGTATCATCGCCATTCCGCTTGGGATCTACTTATCACGGAATAAACGTCTGAGTGAGTGGTCGATTGGTGTGACTTCCGTCATTCAAACGATTCCATCATTAGCGCTACTTGGTCTGATGATTCCACTTGTCGGAATTGGTACAGTCCCGTCTATCATTGCACTTGTTCTCTATTCTTTATTACCAATCGTTCGAAACACATATACAGGTCTCGCCGAAGTCGATCCTTCAATCAAAGAGGCGGCACGCGCATGTGGGATGACCCCGATGCAAAGTCTATGGAAAGTCGAACTTCCGTTAGCTTTGCCTGTCATGATGGCCGGAATTCGAACGGCGATGGTATTGATCATTGGTACGGCAACGATTGCCGCTTTGATCGGTGCTGGTGGACTAGGGTCGATCATTCTCCTTGGAATTGACCGTAATGATAACTATCTCCTTCTGCTTGGTGCGATTCCTGCAGCTCTCCTTGCTCTTCTATTTGACGGTTTACTACGCCAAACGGAAGTCGCAACTCGTAAGCGGCAGACGGCACGTCTCGTGACGGCAGTCGTCTTAATGGTCGCAATCGTCATCGCACCTTTCGCATTCGGCCGTAGCGAACGACCAGATCTCGTCGTTGCCGGAAAACTGGGCGTGGAACCGGAAATCTTAATGAATATGTATAAAATCGTCATCGAAGATGAGACGGATTTAAAGGTTCAAGTCAAACCAAACTTCGGGAAGACGACATTCGTTTATAAAGCACTCGAGTCAGGAGACATTGATGCTTATCCAGAATTCACAGGAACGGTGCTCGCTAGTTTGACGAATGAAAAACCAAAATCAAACGATGCAAAAGAAGTATACGAACAGGCGAAAACCGGTCTGAAAAAACAAGATTTGACCTTATTGCCACCAATGAACTATAACAACACCTATGCTGTAGCCGTTCCGAAGAAATTAGCGGAACGCTACGATTTAAAGACGATTTCTGATTTAAAACAGGTCGCGAATCAACTGACGGCTGGATTTACATTAGAATTCAAGGATCGCCAAGATGGTTATAAAGGAATCCAAGATAAATATGATGTCAATTTCAATAAGGTCGTCACGATGGAACCGAAATTGCGTTATAAAGCGATTGAATCTGGTGAAATCGATGTCATTGATGCGTACTCGACCGATCCAGAGATTGCGAAATACGACATGCTTGTTCTAAAAGACGATCAGCAATTATTCCCACCGTACGAAGGAGCACCTTTACTTCGTCAAGAGACAATCGATGAGTATCCAGAGGTAAAACAAGCGCTTGAGCAATTATCGGGTAAGATTTCCGATGAAGAGATGTCGAAAATGAACGAAGCTGTCGCGTATGGTGGAAAAACTGCAAATGCGGTCGCCCGCGATTACTTGAAGAAGGAAGGCATCATCCAATGAAACTATTACTGATCAGTAACCCGACAGCCGGTACGAATGGTACAGGATTACTTGGAGAAGTCATCGAACCGTTAAGTACGTTGTTCGACGAGATCGTCATTCGAAATACAAAACAAGCAGGAGATGCGATGCATTTTGCGGAAGAATCATCCGCGTTTGACGCTGTCGTCGTCATCGGTGGAGATGGGACGGTCTTTGAGACGATCAATGGTGTAGCGAAATTAGAAAATCGCCCGATACTTGGCATTATTCCTGGAGGTACGTGTAATGATTTCGCACGAACACTTGGCTTACCGATGGCGCCACGGCTTGCAGCAGAAGCAATTGCTATGCAGCATGTCGTTCAAGTCGACCTTGGGCAAGTCGGAGATAGCTATTTCTTGAACTTTCTCGGTGTCGGTCTCGTCGCCGAAGCATCGATTGGGATCGATACAGAAGAAAAAGCGCGTCTTGGGAAGATGGGGTATTATTTATCGACGATTCGCTCGAGTTTAGAAGCAAAACCATTCGAATATGAATTAATTTTAGATGAAGGTCGTCATATGACAGGTGAAGCAGTATTGATTCTGGCAGCAAATGGAGAATCACTGGGTGGAATCGAGACGAATTTGTCGGATGGAGCTTATAATGATGGAAAACTAGATTTGGTAATTGTTGATGAGGTAAATCTGACGACAATCCGGGACGTCATTCTTCAAAAAATTGGTCTCGCCAATGATCCATCTTTTACCCATATCTTGACGAGCGGATTTCAATTAAAGACAAAAGAAGCAAAAGTCATTGATACAGATGGTGAAAAAGCCATCCATACGCCAATTACCGTCAAAGTGTTACCGGAATATCTTCGAATGTATGGTGGCACTGATTAATACAAATTGAGTCGAGAGAAGGTCGAGATAATATTCGACCTTCTTTTTTATTTTCATGCAATGCGTATATGCGGTTATGCTTTGACGCTTTAAAGAAAATATTTGATAAAGGATGACTTTCATGATTTCTTTCTGTACAATGAAAAAGTATTTTGAAAAGGAGGTGGAGCACCATGAAAGGAAACGCATGGGCTTCAAAAGTTGGATTTATTTTAGCAGCAGCGGGATCCGCCATTGGTCTGGGGGCCATTTGGAAATTCCCGTATACGACTGGAACAAACGGAGGGGGCGCCTTTTTACTTTTATTCCTCGTGTTTACCTTGCTACTTGGATTGCCTGTCTTGATTGCTGAGTTTTTAATCGGTCGAACGAGTGGGAAAACGGCACTTCAAGCGTTCTCGGCGCTTGGTCATAAGAAGTTCACGTTCATTGGTGTCTTGGGTGTCATCGCCTGTTTCTTGTTGCTCTCTTTCTACAGCGTCATCGGAGGCTGGGTTTTAATTTATACCATTCTTGGTTTTACAGGTCGGTTAACGACAATGGATAGTGGAGCACTCGGTGAATTGTTCGGAACGATTTCAGCCTCACCGCTTTATGTCATCTCGGGGCAATTGATTTTCCTCGCTCTGACATGTTGGATCGTTTTACGTGGTGTTCAATCTGGTATTGAAAAAATGAGTAAGATCATGATGCCATTATTATTCGTGTGTTTCATCATTCTTGTCTTACGATCGTTAACGCTTGATGGTGCGATGGAAGGCGTCAAGTTTTTCGTTCAGCCTGATTTCTCGGTGCTCAACCGAACTTCTGTCCTGAGTGCCCTTGGGCAAGCGTTCTTTTCCTTATCGCTCGGTGTATCAGCGATGCTGACGTATGCATCCTATATGAAGGAACGTGGAGAAATTAACCGTTCGGCAGCATGGATTGTTGCGATGAATGTAGCCGTCTCATTATTAGCAGGATTTGCGATTTTCCCAGCCGTTTTTGCTTCAGGTCTTGACCCGGCAGAAGGTCCAGCGTTACTCTTTATCGTCTTGCCGACCGTCTTCAGCCAAATTCAATTTGGTTCGTTGTTCTTGATACTGTTCTTCTTGTTGTTCGCTTTCGCGTCGATCACTTCATCGATTGCGATGCTTGAGGTCGTCGTTGCTTCCTTGACGGATCGAAAAGAAAACGCGACGATGCGCGATAAAAAGCGGACGACTTGGCTTGCGACACTCGCAATCGCCATCGTCGGGATTCCATCTGCACTCTCGTTTGGAATTCTAGGTGATGCACAATTCATGGGGAAAACATTCTTTGACAGTGTTGATTTCCTCGTCTCAAACATTCTAATGCCGATTGGTGCTTTATTGATTTCAATTTTTGCCGGTTACAAACTCGACCGAACTCTTATCGAGCAGGAGCTAGTAACAAGTCCATTCATGAAAAAAATCGTTCCTGTGTGGCGGGTAAGCGTATGCTACTTGAGTCCGATTGCGATTTTGATTATTCTCATCTGGCCAATTTTTGGATGATATATAAATAAAACTCTCGGAAGGTAGTCGACAACGTGTGTCGACTACCTTCTTTATCGTAAGAGTTGATATAAAAAAAAAGGCGAACAGTTCGTTCTTCGGTCTGATGTCATTACTGCAAAAGTATGTTGAAATATAAATATACGAGGCGTAACATTTCGGGAAAACGGGAAACTTTTTGTTAAACGTTACGTAATGTTAAAATAAAGACACGTAGACCTAATAAAAGAATCAGCAAGAAGGAAGAGGGGATGATATGAAGTCTTCATGGTGGATATTTGGCTCCATCGGTATGATGTTCGTATTTTTACAATTGGCTGATACGTTCAACTTTTCGGGAATCTTCATCGCACTTGGGTTATGGTTCATTTGGAGTGGTTACCGGACTAAACCAGGACGACGATATCGGACTGAACGAAAATCGACCGAAATCAAGCGGAAAAATGTCAAAAAGAAACTACTACTCGATGAAGAAGATGAGTTTGTGGGCAGTGTCATCTTAAAACCCGAGCGGGCGACACGACGCTTTGAGGAGACGGATGATTTAGAACTTCAAGTCTTGCAACGGACGATTGAGGAAGGATTTGTGAAAATCCAGACGTATGATCAAATCGTTCCCTCCATACGAGATGGTGAAATTAGAAGTGAGATGCGAATGGTTTCACGCGAAGCCCATGTATTGTTCGAAGAGTTATATGAAAGTCCACGAGACGTCAAAAAAGTCCGAGACTTCTTTACATTCTACCTAGATTCCTTATTATCGATTTCAGAAAAATACGCCGATCTGGAACGCCGAGGTGCCCAAGTTCAAGTTGATACGAAAAATCAACTGATTTCGAATTTGAAAATGATTGGTCAAAAATTAAAACAACAACAAACCTTATTGCTCGAAGGGGATACCGTTGATTTAGAACGGGAACTCTTGACGATTGAAAAGGTTCTAGCACAAGAGACCGAACAACAAAAACAGGAGGAGAGTTACCGACATGACCCATTCTGATAAAGAAACGTGGCAACAATGGCCTGATGAGCAAGATCAACCAACGATCTCCGATCCGTCGGTCGATCTAGATCTAAATATAGCGGAGACACCTCCTAAAATGCCGGCACGCCCTGTCGAAGAGATGATTCCTTCGGATGTTCCAGCAGAACAACGACAAAAGATCGAACGTTTGCTGCAAGTAATCGATCTTCAAAAGACGGATGCCGTCATGCAATTTGGAGCACCCGTTCAGCGTGAACTCTCTCAATTCTCCGATCAAGTCTTAAGTGAAGTAAAAATGAAGGACGGCGGGGAGGCAGGAAAACTGCTGAGTGATTTAATGCAACGTGTACGTCAAATGGATCCAGACACACTTCAAGAAAAAAAGAGTTTCTGGTCGAACGTTCCGGTTATTGGGCGAGCAAAGAAAAAAGCAGAAACGTATTTCTTGCAGTATGAGAAAATGAGTGCTTATCTCGAAGAAGTCGTACACAATCTTGATCGATCGAAATTTGGATTGATGAAAGACATCACTTTACTCGACCAAATGTATCAAAAAAATAAACGTTATTTTGAAGAATTGAACGTCTATATTGCGGCTGGCGAGACGAAAATCGCTCATGTGCGTCAGCATGAAATCGAACCGCTACGGACAGAAGTCGAGATATCTCGGGATCAGACGAAGTTACAGGAATTAAATGACTTGATTCAATTGACGGACCGTTTCGAAAAGAAAATCCATGATTTAAAATTATCACGAACGATCAGTTTGCAAATGGCGCCGCAAATTCGCGTCATTCAACAAAACAATCAAATATTAGCGGAAAAAATCGAATCGGCAGTCGTCAATACGATTCCGCTCTGGAAGAACCAAGTCGTCTTATCCTTAAGTTTATCACGTCAAAAAGCAGCACTCGAAATGCAAAAGGATGTCACCAACACGACGAATCAGCTACTTGAGCAAAATTCGAAGTTACTGAAAGAATCGTCGATTGAAATTGCGGAAGAAAACGAAAAAGGAATTGTTTCTGTCGAATCATTAAAAGTGGCACACCAAAACTTGATTGAGACACTTGATGAGACATTACGCATTCAACAAGAAGGAAAACAAAAACGTCGCGACGCTGAGCATGAATTAGAACGAATGGAAAACGAATTGAAACAAAAAGTCATCGAAGTTGCCTCAAAAAGTAGAGAATTACCGAATCGACCATACTAAGGAACACGAATTTTCGTGTTCCTTTCCTTCATGAAAGGAAGGATTTTAAATGAATATAGAAGAGAAGCAATTGAAGTGGGACACAACATGGTTATTATTTGCGCGGATGATGGCAGATCGTCATTCAAAATGCGCCTCAAAATCCGTTGCTTGTGTCATCGTCAAAGACGAAAAGCCGATTTCGATCGGGATAAACGGAACACCCAGTCAGCATGTGAATTGTAATGAAATTTACTTAAAGCAAGAGGGTATTCTCTATACATCAAGATCCGACCATCCGATTACTGAAGAGTCGATTGAACGAAACGGGATTCTCTTTTATCGTTGTGAAAATCAAGAGGAACATCATGAGTGGTCGAAGCAGCATGAGATTCATGCTGAAATCAATGCACTCGGTAAGCTAGCTGCCGATTCGACGAGTGCGCGTCATGCGACAGCATACGTCACACATAGTCCGTGTCATGCGTGTAGTTTAGCGCTCATTGCTTCTAAAATTGATCGTGTCGTCTATTCGACAGGATATGAATATGGGGACGGATTGAACCTGATGCGACAAAGTGGAATCGAAGTCATCCACTTACCACTCGCAAACGAATATTTTCTTGAAAAAATTTAACGGAAAAGGGTTGTAAACGCTTCCATGGCATTGTATGATGAAATCAAGCATTGCCATGGTAATTATTCACTCTTCCATTCGGACTGATTTTCAATCGAAAATCGGTCCACTTTTTTTAGAAAAGAATTGACAAGACTTGAATAGTTTGGCATGATGACAATAGAATATGACGAAGCGGAACGCCGCATTTTCATACAAAACCAATCAAGGAGCTGGAATGCCAGGTCGTTGAATGAAAAATCCTGACTCGTACGAGTCAGGATTTTTTTGTTATGGATGAATAAGCATGGTTTCCTTGAGACGCTTAGCACGGATTTTACATTTCGTAGCGACTGCACCCGCGAGGATTGTCATAAACCGTTGACAAAGAATGTCTGGTTGCGACTGATGTAAAAACAGTTGATGCAATAGTCGATTGAAAGCGGCATCAAGTGTAGAAAGATGTCGTTTGATAGCGGTCGGTGACATATGTTGAATTTCTTCTGCTAAATAACCTGCATCACATTGGAAAGCAGAGAGGATCAACAATTCCGTCTGCATATCAGCCAAGGATAGTCCTTCTTCTTTAACACAATGACATGCCTGACGTAACTCATGAAGCAACAACTCTTCCAGTGCATGCGACGTATGCGATTGGTACGGATCATACGATTGAACAGCTTGCCGAATCTGGTCGCGTGTCACGATTTTGGATGGATCCAATTGATCGTGTGTGACGACAGCTTCGCTGTATAAATGAGTAAGTGGTCGAATCATCGTTTCTCCTCCTTTAAGCATAAAAATTGACTTCCACGTTCATCATAATTCATTTAGAAAACGCTTACAATATATGTTTGATAGTAGTCGTGATGAAATCGTCTCTGCTATGATATGGATGAAGAAAAAGGAGTGAGATGAAGTGATACAATTATTCAAGGCGCTTCCAGAAGTGACGATGCCTTCTAATGAAAATGACGCTTTTTCTATCAATCAATCAAATCAACCGATTGGACTTTCGCTAAATACACTTGTTCCTGGTGAGCGAATCGAAGAAGTACTACTCGTTGCCTCGGGTGAAATTCGCACAGGTCAAACCGGACGAGAGTGGTTACAGTTTACATTCAACTCGCCTGCTGGATCTTGTAAAGGAAAACAATGGATCAATCAAGGAACAGCAGAAGAAGCACTCCGTCCATATCTCGAGACACGAATTGTTCGAGTCGAAGCAAAAGTAGAAGAGTATCCGCCGCAATCCGGTAATAAATCATTGACGGTTCAACGCGTCACACCGATTTATGATGCTTCACCTACGCAGTTCTTGCCGCAGCTACCGTCAGAGGAGTCGCTTGAAACGTATCGTGATCAGTTACTTGGATTGATCGATCAACTAGATACGCCTTACCGAGAAATCGCGCTATCGATTCTGAGACAGTACTGGGCGGACTTTTCAACGCGACCGGCTGCCTTATTTCATCACCATGCCTATATCGGTGGATTATTAAAACATACTGCCTGTATGATGACGATTGGTCAAGGAATCTGTGATAGTGAACAACCGTATTTGACATTGCTGAAATGTATCCAAGAAGCAGAGGCCGATCACAAAAATGAACTATTCCAAGCATCTGAACGAGAGATGCGTCAATTTTCTTGGGATGACAGCTTTGATGCGCTTTATCAAGCAGCAAAAGGAATTGCTCTGTTAGATCAACGACCGAATCCGAATGAATTGTTGCTCGGTATTTTATTGCACGATATCGGTAAACTATGGGAATATACACATGCAGGTGCATCGACAGATCGTTTTTCGAGACTGTTACACGTAACCGAAGAAGAAGAAGAACTAGCAGGTATTGCGCTTGATCCAGATGGTGTTCTTATAGGACATATGCCATACGGATGCTTCGTGCTCGAACAAACGCTTCGAGAAGAAGATATTCGGTTACCACGAGCGGTCTATCACCGTCTCATGCATATGGTATTATCACACCATGGGAAACGCGAGTGGGGATCAAGTGTTACGCCGCAAACGGCGGATGCCTGGTATCTTCATGCGATTGATCTGCTCGATGCACGAAAAGAAAAATGGCGTCAGCAACAAGGACGCTAAGGAGTGAAATCATGCAAGACAAAATACGTACGACCGTCATTACTGGTTTTTTAGGTGCTGGTAAGACCACGTTACTCAACCATCTTGTTTCTCAACCGACAGAGAAGTTTGCGTTGCTTGTCAATGAAGTAGGTTCTGTTCACATTGATGAAGCATTGATTGAGCGAAGCGATGAAGAGATGATCGAATTGACAAATGGTTGCATCTGTTGTTCTATTCGAGGTGATTTACGGGATGCATTGCTACGGATTGCCAAACGTCGCCGTGATGGGGAACTATCATTCGATCGATTATTGATCGAAACGACTGGTGTCGCTGATCCAGGACCGATTCTTCAGACATTTTATTTTGAACCAGCCGTTGAACAGTCTTATCAGATTTCAAGTGTCGTCACAGTCATCGATGCGTATCACTTAGAACGACAATTGACGTTCCAAGAAAATGTGAAACAAATCGGATTTGCTGATGTACTTGTATTAAATAAGATGGATTTAATTAAAGCATCAGAACGCGAAACGTTGATTGCTTTGCTGCGCGAACGAAATCCATCTGCAGCCATCATTGAAACGGAACAGGGACAACTGGAATCAAATCGACTATTTGAAACATTCCATTTTCCAAAAGAAGAACAAGTGCGACTCAGCCAACAAACAGATCAGATTCATCAATCCGTCGAAGATTTTACGGCACTAACGATCGTTGAGGAACGATCATTGAATCGAAATCGATTCGGTATGGTCCTACGTGAGGTGTTAGAAGCCTACGCGGAAGATCTCTATCGTTATAAGGGGATCATCCATTTTGCAGATACAGAACGAAAAGTAATCTTACAAGGGACAGGGATGATTTACGGAACAGCAATCCGAGAACCATTTAGCGAACAACCAAAGACGACGCTCGTCTTCATTGGAAAAGGGCTAGATGAGCAAGCGATACGAAAAGGAATCGAGGCGGCAATTGAACATGGTTGAACTTTATTTTGACGGAACGGTCCGTCCCTCAAACGACGAAGCAGCGGTTGGACTGTTTAGCAAAAGCTCCGAGGGCGAAGTCACAGAAAAAATGTATCAAATTCAAGCAATTAATAATCATGAAGCAGAATTCATCGCATTTGCAAAAGCCGTCGAGTGGGCGCACGAACTAATTACTCAAGGAGAAAGCGTCATTTCGTTTCGGACGGATTCAGAAGCGGTTGCATTAGCGGTCGAACGTGAATTCGTCAAGAATAAACGAACGCAGACGATCTTTGATCCTGCTTTTGAACGCTATCAACTCTTACCACTCGCCTTCGTGAAGTGGATTCCGCGGTCTGAGAATAAAGCAGATCGCGTCGCACGCGAGGCATTACGATTATACGAAGCATAATTGAAGGCAAACACCCCTATCCTTATGGAAGGGGTGTTTGTTCATGTTCGATTCGCTCAATCAGGATTTGATCGACGCGACGTCCGTCTAAGTCAACGACTTCAAATCGGTATGATCCAATCACGACAGCACTTCCACGCGTTGGTACATCACCTAACATATACAGGATTAAACCGGCAACTGTATGATAGGCGTTTAACTGTTCACCGGGTAAGTCATCTGTATAGCCGAGCGTTCGTTTTAAATCATCGATGTGCAATAATCCGTCCGCTAGGAACGAACCGTCTTTCCGCATGACGAGTTCCGGTTCTTCCTCGACGCTTGAAATCTCGCCGACGAATGCTTCGAGAATATCGAACAAGGTGATCATGCCAAGAAAACCACCGTACTCGTCTAAAACGAATGCAATCGATACAGTTTCCTTCCGCATCCGTTCAAGTAAAACGGTTGCTTTCAGTTGGCGGGGAACAATCAGTGGAGATTGAATTAATCGTTCAAGTTCTTTGACAGGATGTTCCGTTGATAGTATTTCTTTTGCATCGATGAATCCGACAAAATGATCCAAATCCCCGTGACCGACCGGTAAGTTTCGGTGTCGCGCTTGTCGGAGCTCTTGTAGGATCGTGTCGGGTTCATCAGCTAAGTCAATCCACTCCGTAACCGTTCTGGGCTCCATCAGTTCATATGCATATAAATCATGAAAATCAAAGACACGAGAAACTTGCTCAGCTTCTGAACGATTAAATGTTCCCTCTTTCGTGCCACGAATTAGTAATTGCCGGACTTCGTCTTCCGTCTCGTCTTTCGTCTGCAATCGATCGAGGCCAATCAAGCGGAAGATGGAACTCGTCGATTTACTCAAAACCCAGATGAATGGTCGAAGAACGATCGAGAAGAAGCGCATCGGTGGGGCGAGCCACATCGTAACTCGTTCTGGACTGACAAGAGCAACACGTTTAGGAACGAGTTCACCGATGACGAGCGAAATATAGGTGATGATTGTCACGACAAGAATATAACCAATTGTACTGGCATAAGGAGCGATCCATCCGAATTGTGCGAGCCAATTGATGACAGGACCGGAGAGCGCGGCACCACCGAATGCACCATTGACGATTCCAATTAACGTGATGCCGACTTGAACAGTCGATAACAGGTCAGTCGGTCGATCCAGCAACTCTAATGCGACATGGGCTGATTTTTTACCATCATCCATTGCTTTTTCTAATTTCGATCGTTTGGAAGAGAGCAAAGCAAGTTCGGTCATCGCAAATATACCGTTCGCCAGAATCAATAATAAAACAATTATTAAATTTATTAACCACATGAAATCTTCACTCCTTTTCGATAATAAACTATTCCCCAAAACTGTCTCCCTCATTCCCATTCTGCGAGCTTTCCGGTAAACTAGAAGAGAAGTAATCAAAAGGGGGAATTTTTTTATGGAATACCGTGTAGAACGTGACACGATGGGGGAAATTCGTGTACCGGAAGCGCAGGAGTGGGGCGCACAAACACAACGTAGTCTAGAAAACTTTAAGATCGGAACGGAAAAAATGCCGATTGAAGTCATTCGTGCCTTTGCAGTCCTGAAAAAAGGAGCGGCGCTTGCGAACCGCGACTTAGGTGTACTTGAGACAGAAAAAGCTGGTGCCATTGCTGAAGTATGTGACGAAATCATCGCGGGGAAATTCGATGATGAGTTTCCGCTTGTCGTTTGGCAAACGGGTTCAGGTACTCAGTCTAATATGAACGTCAATGAAGTGATCGCTCGGGTCGCGACACGCAAATTAAAGGAACAAGGCAGTGAAACGACGATTCATCCGAATGATGATGTCAATAAATCACAAAGTTCAAATGATACATATCCAACAGCGATGCATTTAGCGGCAAAAACAGTCTTGTTGGAATCACTTTTCCCAGCTATCGATGCTCTGCATGCGACCCTTGATGAAAAAGCAAAGGCTTTTGCGGATATCGTTAAAATCGGACGAACACACTTGCAAGATGCTACACCAATCACACTTGGTCAAGAAATCAGCGGCTGGGTCCGGATGCTTGCGCTTTCGAAGCAAATGATCGAACGGACGCTTGATCCATTAACGGAACTAGCAATCGGCGGTACGGCAGTTGGTACGGGGATTAATGCGCATCCTGAGTTTGGTGATTTGGCAGCGAAGAAGATGAGTGAAGAGACGGGTTATGAATTCACGAGTGCGGAAAACAAATTCCACGCTTTAACAAGCCACGATCAACTCGTCTTCACACATGGTGCTGTCAAAGCACTAGCGATGGACGCGATGAAGATTGCAAATGACGTCCGCTGGCTTGCATCTGGTCCACGAGCAGGAATCGGTGAAATCACGATTCCAGAAAATGAACCAGGGAGCTCAATCATGCCAGGAAAAGTCAATCCGACTCAAAGTGAGGCATTGACGATGGTCGCTGCGCAAGTCCTCGGAAATGACGCAACGATTGGTTTTGCTGCAAGTCAAGGTAACTTTGAACTAAACGTCTTCAAGCCGGTCATCATGTATAACTTTATTCAATCCGTTCGTTTACTTACAGACGCCTTGCATTCGTTCAATGACCATTGTGCGATCGGCATTGAACCTGAGCAGTCCGTCATCGCTGAGAACGTCGAACGGTCACTGATGCTCGTAACAGCGCTCAATCCGCATATCGGATATGAGAATGCGGCAAAAATTGCGAAAGCGGCGCATCAGTCAGGGTCGACATTAAAAGAAGCGGCACTTGCGACAGGATTACTAACAGAAGAACAATATGATCAATGGATTGTACCAGCAGACATGGTTCGTCCGAACTTAAAAGCATGAGTTGAAAAAGCGGGGGATATTCCCTCGCTTTCTCTTTATCCGAGAAACGTTATTCGGATCTATAGAAAGAGAGGGAATTGCATGGAGCAAAATCGAAAGCGGGCAGAAAAACAATTACAGCAAACGATCAACATGGTAGAGACATTACTTCGGATGCCGGCTGTACCACGATCAGAATTGCTTGCATTGGCGAGCTGGATGGAAGGACTCGGCAGAGAGGAACTCTTTAAGGGACTCGCCGATCAAGTAAGCCATGAAAAAATTACTTGGGAACGAGTAGACGTTGTCATTGATCAGTCAAGCGTCAAAGAATTATTGCAACCTATCGTCGATCAGTTATCAGAGCGCTCACGTGCTAACCGGGTCCGAAAGGAATTAGTCGTCACTGTGACAAAACGTTTTCTTGAGAATATTAAATGGAAAAAGTCACTGGAACAAGCGCGCTATATGTCACGCTTTTTTAGCTCGGTAGAAGATACCTTATCAATGTCACACGACATTACGATGGACGCCGTCATCATCGATTATGCATGTATCACTGATTCAGTGGAAGTGTTCAAAAAGCTCATGAAGCAGATGGAATCCGCATTCGTTCCGATCATCATCGTCGGTCCGAGCCAATCAGAAGTCCGACAAAGTAGTTATGAGATGGGGGCCGATGATTATTGGGATGAAACTGTGAGGAATGAAGAACGTCATGTCCGCCTTGCGCGACTTTTACGAAAACTGAGAGTTGTATCGTCAACAATTTTGGTCGATGAATTGACAGGGGCTTATAATCGGAAATACCTTCAGAATGCATTTGATCGTCGCACAGCACGTTTAGAACGTGAACAACGAACATTTGGATTAGCGATTTTTGATCTTGATCACTTCAAACGAATCAATGACTTACATGGACATCCGACAGGAGACTTAGTCCTATCCGAACTAGCGACCGTCGTTCAACAAGCGGCTCGTCTCGACGATGAGTTCATTCGTTTCGGTGGTGAGGAATTCATTTTACTGTTTTCAGCAGAAACATTGCCTCAAGCAATCGCTAATATGAATAAAATACGTGAACGTATCGAACGACATGTTTTTGCGAATGGATTAAAAATTACTGTTTCGATTGGTCTATCCTTTTCATTTGATATACATACGACGCTTGCTCAAGCGACGGCGGAGGCAGATGAAGCGTTATATCAAGCAAAACGTAATGGACGTAACCAAGTCCTTTCCTACTCTACGGCAATATCGATTGAAAAATTATCTGTGTCTATCCGTGTCGAGGAAAGATTGCTTAAACAAGTCCGTCAGTTGGATCTACCCGATCATCCCAAATACCACTTCGAAGTGGTTCCATTAGACGATCAGCAGACAACACAACTACAACTGGCGATTCTTTCGCTTGATCAATTAGCGATCGAGAACTTTCTGCGACTAGAAGAATGGAGAAAACAACGAGATTCAATCATTGATGTTTTGGTCGTGACGGAACAAGAAGATGATCGTCTTGCAGAAGCCTTATCTCGAGGTGCTACCGATTATGTGATGGTAACTCATGTAGATCAAGAAGTGGAAGAATGGATCACAGAGTGGATTATGCAAATACCGTAAAAAAACCAGCCTTTTCCTTCCGCTATTCGGATGGAAGAGGCTGGTTTTATAATGATCGATCATATTGACGAATGACAAAGGAGTAATCATTTCCTTCTACTGCATCATAATGCGTTTCAGACGTGATTTGAAAAGTAGACGGGATCTCGGGGTAATAGACATCTCCCTCAAGCGTCGCATCAATTTCTGTTACATAGATGCGCCGTACGAGAGGAAGCGTTTGAGCGAATAATTCTCCTCCACCAATCAAAAAGACTTCTTCCTCTGAATCAACATATGGGTGTAAGGTAGATAAATCATGCCAAATTGTCACGCCATCTACTACATAATTTTGATCACGCGTGATGACGATGTTCTCTCGACCAGGTAACGGGCGTCCAATTGATTCGAACGTCTTTCTCCCCATGATGATCGGTTTACCAAGCGTCGTACGCTTAAAGTGTGCTAAATCAGATGGAAGGTGCCACGGCATGGCATTATCGCGTCCGATGACATGATTTTTCGTGTACGCTACGATGTGTGTAATCATACAGCCACTACACCTTTAATATGCGGATCAGGATCATATCCTTCGATGATGATATCTTCGAAGCGGAAGTCTTCAATACGATCGACTGTTCGAGCGAAGCGCAGCGTCGGTAATTTTTTAGGGGTACGTGTCAACTGAAGATTGACTTGTTCCACATGGTTCGAGTAGATGTGGGCATCTCCGAGCGTATGGACGAAGTCACCGACTTCGAGTCCACACACATGAGCAATCATATGTGTCAGTAAGGCATAGGATGCAATATTGAACGGTACGCCTAAAAAGACGTCGGCAGAACGTTGATACAGCTGACAGGACAGTTTTCCGTCAGCGACATAAAATTGGAACAAGAGATGACATGGAGGTAACGCCATCTCATCGACTTGTCCAGGATTCCAAGCGCTGACGATCAAACGACGGGAATCCGGATTCGTCTTGATTTGTTCGATGACTTGTGCGAGTTGATCGACCGTTGTTCCGTCAGGACGTGGAAAAGAACGCCATTGTGCCCCATACACAGGTCCTAAATCCCCATTCTCATCTGCCCATTCGTTCCAAATGCGCACTCCGTTTTCCTGCAAGTAACGAATATTCGTATCACCCGAAATAAACCAGATCAACTCATGGATGATTGATTTCATATGTAGCTTTTTCGTCGTGATAAGCGGAAAGCCATCTTGAAGGGAGAAGCGCATTTGGTGACCAAACACGCTCAGCGTTCCCGTTCCTGTCCGGTCTTCCTTTTTTGTTCCGTGTTCCAAAATGTGTTCGCAAAGTGCATGATATTGTTCCATCGGATGACAGCTCCTTTTAAAAAAATCCAATTTCCATTGTACCATAAACCATCACGATTTTGAGGAAGCTGGCAGATGTCTTGTGAACAGATAGCGGAATAGACCAAAAAGAGGAATGCCGTCTTGCCATTGCAATGATTGTTCATTTCGAAGACGAATGCGTCGTAATAAATAAACCTGAAGAATATAAAACAGTAATAAATCGACTGTCATCGTTCGAACAAATTGATTCGTCTCGAAATAAATACGGAAAATATTCCAATCGGCACGTGCGAGGGCAAGCCAAAGCAATAATGTCGTCACGACACTCAGTAAAGCGACGACAGTTGGAATCCAACCTCGACGCTGAAACGGTAAAAAGGTTTTCCTTGGAATAGCGAGTGCGACATAGGGCATTAAAACGAATGCACCTAAGAAGAACGACCCTATGCTTGCAACGAGCGGTCCTGGTCGCATAAATCGTTTTTCATCTAAAAATAATAAAAAGAAAGCAAATGGATAAATGCCAAGTAAAGCAAACAAACTTAATGCGGAAGTATCAAATTGACTTTGATCGAAACGTAAAAATGAAATTAAGAAACCTTCCGGAAAGACACGATTATTTCCAAATAACAAGATAAAGACAATGGCAATCGCCCAGACCAAGAAGAGCAAATACCGACGATACATTCGCCCACACTCCTTTCTCATACCGTTCTTTCCCATTATATTAGATGTGGTAAACGCCCCTATTTCATATTCCATGATATCAAATAAGTAAAAGTTCTCACTTGAGCACCCTCTTATGGACATGTTAAGATGAGGTTGTGAGAATTGAAAGCGCTTTTACAAATTGATGCAATCGTTTGCTCAATATGTAGCACGACAGGTACATAAAAGAGGAGAGTGTAGAAGATGGAACGTAAATGGTGGCATGATAGTGTCGTTTATCAAATTTACCCTCGTAGTTACAAGGATTCGAATGGAGATGGAATCGGTGACTTAAACGGAATCGTTGAAAAATTGGATTATCTGAAGACACTTGGCATCGACGTCATCTGGTTAAGTCCAGTCTATGATTCACCGAATGACGACAATGGATATGATATCCGAGATTATGAAGCCATCATGAAGGAATTCGGAACAATGGATGATTTTGATCGTCTTCTAGATGAAGCGCATGCACGAGATATCAAAATTGTCATGGATCTCGTCATCAATCATTCGTCGGATGAACATCGGTGGTTTGCGGAATCGCGTCAAAGCAAGGACAATCCGTATCGGGATTATTACATGTGGCGTCCAGCAAATCCAGACGGTTCATTACCGAACAATTGGGGTTCGATTTTCTCTGGTCCTGCATGGGAATATGATGAGTCAACAAATGAGTATTACTTACATCTATTCTCGAAAAAACAGCCTGACTTGAATTGGGAAAATGAACAGATGCGTCAAGAGGTTTATGGGATGATCCGTCGTTGGTTAGATCGAGGAATCGATGGTTTCCGGATGGATGTCATCAACTTGATTTCAAAGACACCTGGATTACCCGATGCGACGGTCCATCCAGGAGCATTGTATGGAGATGGTGGAGAACACTATATCAATGGACCGCGTGTCCATGAATTTCTACATGAGATGAACGAAGCATCGTTTGGAAAGTACGATGTCCTGACAGTCGGTGAGATGCCGGGAGCAACAACAGATGATGCCATTCTTTACACGGATCCGGCACGTAAAGAGGTCAACATGGTCTTTACGTTCGAACATATGGATCTTGATTCAGGTCCGAACGGAAAATGGGATGTCATTCCGTTTGATTTGCTTAAACTCAAGCAAAATTTCACCAAATGGCAAACAGCGTTGCATGAAACAGGCTGGAACTCCCTCTATTGGAACAACCACGATCAACCTCGAGTCGTCAGTCGATTTGGTAATGATACGACGTATCGCGTCGAGTCAGCTAAAATGCTCGCTACGCTCTTACACCTTCTAAAAGGAACGCCATATATCTATCAAGGCGAAGAAATCGGAATGACGAATGTCGCGTTTGAAGACATTACGGACTATGAAGATATCGAAATTCGGAACATGTGGAAAGAACGTACGGCACAAGGAGCATCACCAGCGGAACTACTACGTTCCATCCATATCAAAGGACGCGACAATGCGCGGACACCGATGCAGTGGGATGCATCGGAAAATGCTGGTTTCTCGACTGGAACACCATGGTTGAAGGTCAATCCGAATTATCCAGACATCAATGTGGAACAGGCGCTTGCCGATGAACAGTCCATCTTCTATTACTACCAGCAATTGATTCGACTACGACATGATCATGAACTCGTCGTATACGGTCGCTATGAACTCTTACTTGAAGATCATCCGGAAGTCTACGCGTATTCGCGGACGCTTGAAGGAGAAACGTGGTATATCTATTGTTCGTTTGCAGATCATGACATTCATGTACCGATTTCTCACGCGACAACGGATCACGTGATTGGTAACTACGCTGACACCAATACATCGGATGGCTTGACATTACGGCCATATGAATCTGTCGTTTTCCGAACGTTTGACGCTTAAATTTTCTGATTAAAAAATGGCATTGCCCTTACAAATGTAGGGCGATGCCATTTTAGTCTTTATGAAGTGACCGTTCTAATTGCACGATCTGTTTCACTTGTGAAATAATTTTTTCGCGATCAGTTATTGTCGAATTAAGATGGATACCGTACAACCGCTCAGGACCAGAAGGCTTCTCATGCAATAAAAATCCATCGATGCAGAGCGGCTCGTGCCCTTCGATTAACGAGAACTCAACAACGATTTTCATTGATTTTTGAAGAGGCAGTTTTAATGCAGTAGTGATTGCGATTCCATTTGGTGAGATGTTATGAATCTTCATCAAGCCTTTTGGTGTCCGTTGCTCATTTTTCAGCAAATAAAACTCGCCCGTTACGGGTGTTTTCAATGTATAGCGAAACGGTTCATTACGTTTAATCTTCATCTAGGCACCTCCATTCCCATTATCCGACAATTCGCAAAACTCTTCTAGTCTTTTTTATCAGGCTGCAGCATCTGTTGATCGTTTCGTCGGATGGATGCGCTTTGCTAAATACATGAATGGTGTCGCGAACCAGGCGACGACGAATTTTGCGAGATATGTCGTAATGAAGATTTGCCACCAAATAGAGAATGGCATATCGTGAAAGGCGATCGCACAAAATGTCAACGTATCGAGCAATTGGCTTAATACAGTTGATCCCGTCGTCCGTAACCAAAGTTTTCGTTCGCCTGTCTTTTGACGAATCTTCGAATAAATGAAGACATCAAACAATTGCGACACGAGATAAGCGGCAAGACTACCGACAGCAATCCATGGCAGGAGTCCGAATAGTAGATGTAAAGAATCAGATGTTTCGAGTGCTGCTTTATCGGCGAGTGGGGTATACAAGAGACTGAATTGCATGAGGACGGTCGTCGTGATCAAGGAAAAGAAACCCATATAGACACCTTTTCGAGCGACCTGTTTGCCATATTTCTCATTGAGAATATCCGTCGCTAAATAACAACTGCCATAAACGACATTTCCTAACGTGAAGACGAAACCAAAAATATCGACGGTTTGTGTGACTTGAATGTTTGCAATGATTGTTGCGATGGCAATCCACATCAACAATCCGGTCTTTCCAAATAGATAATAACTGAAAATCAATAATCCCATCGTTAATAAAATGGAAGGGATCCATAACCATTCGTTCATGAGGTAGACTCCTTTCTGTTCATACAGATGAAAATTGTACGCTGAAATCGATCGCCTGTCAAAGGTGAGTTACACATGTGACCAATATAAAAAAGACCATGAATCTCATGGTCTTTCAGATAGTGTTCAACCGAGTCGTTGTAAAGAATATCGACGTCGTCTCCCTTTGACGTAATAGTTCTCAATCGACGTAAAGTCATTTGCTTCTAAAATACGTTTCGCGTAAAAAGCGTGTGGTGATTGATCGAGAACACGCGCGCGTACTTCATGACGATCTAGTACTCCCGAATGCTTTAATGCTTCGGCAACTGCTTGAGTAGCTATACCACGTCGTGTATAAGGATCAAACACCATAAAGTCGAGTTGAAAATAGTGACCCATTTTCAAAAGTAGAACCCGCCCGACGATCGTATCTGTTTCAACGATATCAAAGTAGTAATCTTCAGGATAACTGTGCTCGACGGAATCAAAAGCTCGCTCTTCTCCAAGCTCATGGTCATACCCTTTGATTTCTTGCGGAGACAGCCCATATGCTTGCTCGCCATACTTCAAGAAATGGTCGTACTCAGCTTGATCGACATGACGTAATGCTCGACGTCTTAATTCCATCACAAAATCCTCCCTCATCCCAATTGATGCTTCGTTTACATTATAGCGATACCCTCCTTGCAATTGCAAAAATTAACTGGAACCGATCCGCAGGAAGAAATTTAAAAAAATCATTTTGTAATCATCTTGTGATTGTTTTAATTACCTCGAAATATGGTAAAGTAATGATGTAGACAACTGCATACTGGAAGGGGCTGGAAACGTGTTCACAGAACGTGACGGAATCAAATTGCGTTTAGAGCAAATCGAACGATTGTATTCGGACTTGAATCGTGAAGCGAAACAATTGACGGAACGCTTACGCCAATTAGATGAACAAGGGGATGAAGTACAACATGATCTTTCTCTTAACAAAGAAGATCGTGATCATTTGAAGTCAAGCATCGATGAGACACTTCAAGCTCTCATGAAACGGACTACGGTCGATGCAAAAGTCGAACAGGAAAAGCAAGAAGACCTGATTTCGAAAAAAGCATTGATCGAAGATATTGAAGGATTATTGAAGAAAAAGAAATGAGCTAGCTGCGGCTGGCTTATTTTTTATGGGGGAAATAAGTATGAAACCAACCATTGGACTGACGACGTGTCTTCGTCCGACTGACGTCGTGCATCATCGTGTGAAGCAGTTATTAGCGGATGAGACGATACACTTCGTCTATATCGCACGGCAAAAAAAAAGCATAGAACACCTACAACAGGAGACGAGATTGCCGGTATTAGTCGTCGATAAGAAACGACTAGATTTATACCCACTAGGCGAAACGACATCGTTCTTTTTCCATCCTTCAAGTGCGGTCTTTCGCATCAAACAAATTGATGCAGGTGGAAGAGATCCTCTCGTTGCGATGGGACGCCTATCAGAAGGGATGCATGTGTTAGATTGTACACTCGGTTTAGGTGCAGATGCGATTGTCATGAGTCATGCCATTGGAGAGCAGGGGCGGATCATCGGTCTAGAAAGCAAGACTGAGACAGCCTTTGTCGTCAAGGACGGATTAAAACGCTGGGAAGAATCTTACGAACCAATCAATCAGGCGATGCGACGAATCGAAGTAAAAGTCAGACACCATCTCGCATTTTTGAAAGAATGTCCGGATAATTGCTTTGATGTCATCTACTTTGACCCCATGTTTGAACAGACTGTTGAAGAATCGACACATCTCGACGCTTTACGAAAACTTGCGAATTATGAAGCCTTATCTGTTGAAGCGATGATTGAGGCGAAGCGTGTGGCACGTCAGCGCATCGTATTAAAAGCACATTATGAGAGCCCGCTGTTTGAGCGCTTTGGATTTGAACGATCCAAGCGTAAGACGTCGAAGTTGCATTATGGCGTGATTGAACTGTAAGTCAAAAAAGACCTCTGCCGATTTTGCGGCAGAGGTCTCACTGTTGATAGTGATTATTGAATAGCGTCTTTTAATTCGTCTTCCATCTCTTCGAACGTTTCCTGAACGGCACTGACCGGTTGTTTCGTTATCAAGCTGACGACGACCGTAAAGATCAAGCTGGTGAAGAATCCAGGTACCATTTCGTAAAGCGTCGTGCTAAGCCCGAGTTGCACCCAAATGATGACAGTCAAGGCACCTGAGATGATACCTGCTAATGCGCCTTGTTTGGTCATCCGTTTCCAATAGAGGGAAAGCAAGATGATCGGACCAAAGGCAGAACCGAATCCAGCCCAAGCGTAACCGACAAGTGCAAGAATTGTCGCTGACGGATTCCAAGCGAGGATACTCGCAACGATAGCTACAACAAGAACAGCAATTCGACCTGTTAAGACGAGTTGTTTATCTGTTGCATTCTTTTTCAAGAACGTCTTGTAAAAGTCTTCTGTCAACGCACTTGATGTGACAAGTAATTGTGAGGAAATCGTCGACATGATTGCCGCGAGAATCGCAGCCATCAAGAACCCTGTGATATACGGGTGGAATAGTACATCCGAGAAACGGATAAAGACTGTTTCCGGATCACCTAGTCCATTCCCTTGTCCTTCGAAATAGGCAATTCCAACTAGACCTGTCATCATGGCACCAATGATAGAGATGAACATCCATCCAATACCGATGCGACGAGCACTTTTTAAGTCCTTGACAGAGCGAATCGCCATAAAACGAACAATAATATGTGGTTGACCAAAGTAACCAAGTCCCCAAGCAAGGAATCCGATGATTCCAAGAACTGTTGTCCCTTTAAATGGATCAAACAACGAAGGGTCTAATTTTTCAGCATAGTTGAATGCACCATCGACTCCGCCGACGTCGGTCAATGCAACGACAGGAACGAGCACGAGTGCAATGAACATGATACAGCCCTGGACGAAGTCGGTCCAACTAACTGCGAGAAAACCGCCGAATAAGGTGTAGGCGATTACGACCGCAATCGTCAAGAGCATACCATAGTGGTAATCAAATCCGAATGAGCTGACAAATAATTTTCCGCCTGAAACGATTCCAGCTGATGTGTAGAACGTGAAGAAGATGATGATGACGAGTGCTGACACAGTACGAAGCACGCGTGATTTGTCTTCAAAACGATTCTCTAAGAAATCAGGAATTGTAATCGAGTCATTTGCCATTTCCGTATAGAGTCGGAAACGTGGAGCGAGTACTAAATAGTTTACGTAACATCCAATCAATAATCCGAGTGCGAGCCAGAGTGCTGAAACACCTGTCGCGTACATGGCGCCGGGAAGTCCCATGAGCATCCATCCACTCATATCCGATGCACCAGCAGAAAGTGCTGTAACACCAGGACCGAGATCGCGTCCGCCTAACATGTAATCCTCTGTGTTCGTCGTTCGTTTGTAGGCAAAATAACCGATTGCCAACATGAGAACAAGATACAGAATGATTGAAATCCATTCTTGCGTCATAAAGTTAAATCCTCCAAATACAATAGTTTTTTTACGATCAAGCATACATTGACCTGTTCGCCAAATGATATGTTCCCCACCTTACAGAGGATAAAACGACTTTGCAAGCCACTTCATTTTCAGGAAAAGTGCCACCATGCCTAGTGCCTCAAGAGATTGAAACGGTTTTAGTCCCTATTAAAGTTCTTCTAATCAAAATATTCCGAATAATTCACTGCATTAAAAAATGACCTTAATGATTTAAGGTCATTCGAGTCAAATTAATTGCTCCAAAATCGTTCGTACGCAGCGCTTAAGCGGTCTAGAGCTTGATCGAGCTGTGCGCGAGGGCAACCGATATTTAAGCGTTCAAACGTTTCTCCATGGGAACCGAATGAAGAACCGTGTGTCAAAGCGAGTTTTGCTTCCTTAACGAGCCAATCGGCGCGCGTTTTGCTATCGAGATTAAGTGCTTTGAAATCAATCCACAACAAGAATGTAGATTCTGGAATGATGACATTTAATTTCGGCATTTCTTGACGAATACGACGGACGGCATGGTCACGATTGTCTTCCAAATAAACAAGGAGTTGCGATAACCATTGCTCACTCGCATGATCTCCGTACGCCGCCGAAATAGCAGTTGAAGCCAATGCGTTTGGATGAACAAAATGACGTTGCTGGACACCCTCGATCCGTTGACGAATCGAAGTGTCTGGTACGACCAAATAAGACGCGTAAAGTCCAGGAATATTGAATGTTTTGGATGGTGCGCTGACCAAAATGATTTTTTCATAATCTAAGGCAAGAATTGGTGTGTGCACAGAACCCTTATAGACGAGATCCGCATGAATTTCATCGGATACAAGGTAGACATCGTGTTGTTTCGCGAGTGCTACGATGCGCTGTAATTCCTCTTTAGGAAAGACTTTTCCGCTTGGATTATGAGGACTACACAGAATCATCATCTGCGCAGTCTGCATTTGTTGTTCGAGAAGCGAGAAATCCGTCCGGTACGTCTCTTCTTCTAAAAGAAGTGGATTCTCAACGATCTGCCGTTGGTTAGACTGGATGATCTGATGAAATGGTGGATAGACAGGTGTCTGGATGATGATTGAATCACCAGGTTCAGTTAGCGCTAGGACTGTATGGGCAAGTCCTGGAACAACACCGTTCGAATAAAGAATGGAATCGGTAGTGATCGTTACGTCATATCGCTTCAGAAACCAATGTTGAATCGCTTGTTTTGCTTCCTCTTCAAACATCGAGTAACCGAAATGACCTGTAGCAGCACGTCTTGTCAACCGTTCTGTGAGATGATGCGGTGGACGGACATCCATGTCGGCGACCCACATCGGAATCAGCTCATCGGATCCATAAAGTGAATGAAGTCCGTCCCATTTGACGGATCCTGTATTTCGTTTCTCAATCGTTTCATCGAAATTAATCTGTTCCATCAGACTTCACTTCCTATTCTTTTTAAGTTAAACTGCTCCATTTCACCATAGCGGATAAAGAGAGGAAGGAGCAAGTCGGAAAATAAAAGGTTTAACATTTATTCGATCAGGCAATTATTTAACTCGAACCTACCATAACAGAACGGAGTGATGATCATGTTACATTCTAAAGTAGTTGTCGGGCGAACGCCTGAAGAATTAGAAGAAAGATTGAACGAATTTTTTGAGAACAATGGTGTTGGGTCAAACGCCATCATTACGTTGAAGTTTTCAACATTCGTCGCGTCTAAAGCGGATGAACATTATTCGGTTTTAGTCGTCTATGATAATTCATTAACAAAAACGACACTGTAAAAAAGTAACAAGGAGTTGCGTGGAAATCACGTCGACTTCTTGTCTTGTCTTTTTTTATAAGTTATACTAGAAACAGATTTTACAAGCTTCCGTAGGTTAATGGCAGACCTCAGCAATGGTAATGCTGCAGTGCGAGTTCGATTCTCGCCGGAAGCATACACGCGTCTTTCGTCTCAAGTGATATATACTTGAAACGAAAGACTTTTTTTATGATGGATTCATCTTTGATTGAGGAGTGAACTTCATGCATCCAGTCATTCATTCTGTTGGCGATAAGATCAAGCAAGAACGAAAAAAACAAGGAATGACACAGAAAGCACTTTGTGAAGGAATTTGTAGTCAGGCTGAGATCAGCAAAATCGAAAATGGTCGAAATTCTCCGACGATTGATTTACTACAGCAAATTTGTCGAAGACTGCGCATTCCGATTTCATTGTTTTTTGAAGATGAAATCGTGTCACAAAAATTAAATGAGATTGATCAAAAAATGTTACGCCATATGAGGGAGAAAAATTACTCATCTATGGACAAAGATTTAGAAGAATATGCGAAATCAAATACAGCGTTTGAAATTCAAGTGTTAATTCGTTATCATCGAAAATTACTATTATATGAAAAAGGAAACATCGATTTTAGAACATGCATTTCTGCTTTATTGAAATTAGTCAGCGAAGAAAAGTTAGAAGAAAAATCATTTCTTCTCTATACTCGAATTCAAATGGCAATCGCTGTATTGTATACGAATCATGAAGATTACCTGCATTCCCATCAAATCTACGTAGAATTACTAAAACTACATTATCAGACACGAGAATATAAAAAAATTAGAATGAAAATCATATACAACTATTTACGTAACTTATACAGATTAAAGCGATTCGAGGAAGGGTTACAAGAAGTAGAACGAGTCATAGAAGAAACTAAAGAAATAGAAGATTTGACATACCTTGGTCATTTCTATTATCAAAAGGGCTTTTTTTTGGAATCATTAAACGCTCCTGAGAAAAGTGTTAAAGAAGCTTACACGATTGCTTACTCATTTTTTACTGCGACAAACAATCACGCATACCGAAAAATTCTTGAAACACATTTATCAGATTTATTACTATTCCCTATCGACAGAAGTGAAGGGAAATGATGAATTTGGAAAATTTAACTTCGTCAATTGGTAAAAAGATTAAACAATTGCGTATTGAAAAGCGTATGACTCAAAATGAATTATGTGAAGATATTTGTAGCCAAGCTGAAATCAGTAAAATCGAGAATGGCTTAAATTCACCAACCGTAGAATTATTACAAAAAATTGCCTCTCGTTTAAATAGTCCAATTGCACTTTTATTTGAGGATCCTCAAGCTAATGAAGAGATAGAGTTTTTTGATAAATTTGTTTCGGATCAACTTCGAGAAGAGAATTTTGATCAAATCATACAATTCATTTCAAACTATGATTATAACGAGAATATGAATTTAATCATATTAAGTACTTACTTTCAAATCATCGTGGATCTGAAACAAGATCAATATGATTTTAGAACGGCGACTTCCTTATTAAGTAATCTAATACGCGAATATGATGTTTGGAATGAATCTATTTCTTTATTTGTTCGGATTAAAACAGCAATTGCCAATCTATATGCTGAACATGAGTTGTATCATTTAACTACAAGTGCATATCTCGACATTGAAGCGTCTTTAGAAAAAATCGGAAGTTCATTATATGTCACTTCATTGATAAAAATTTATTTTAATCATGCTCAAATTCTTTTATATCAAGACATGTTTGAAGAAGCGAACGTGTTTATTCAAAAAGGGATTAATTTATGCTTAGATTCACAACAAACCTTTCTTTTAGGTCATTTTTATTTTCAATTAGGTAATTATCAAGAATCCGTCAACAACGGCTTATTTCAAAAAACATATACATTAGCCTATACATTGCTTCACGCATTTGAATTTCAAACGACGAAACAATTAGTCGTTGACTTGAAGAAAGAATATTTATTGTTTACTTTCGAATCTACCGCTAAACACGAATCATGATTTAAGATACGATGTGACGTTTTAAAGTATTTGGAGGATTTGATAAGATGGTTAAAGCTAATCCAATTGGAGAAAACTTAAAACGATTTCGTGTTCAAAAGGGGTATTCTCAAAATGAACTGTGCGCTAATTTATGCAGTCAGGCTGAAATTAGTAAAATTGAAAATGGCTTAAATTCTCCGACTGTTGAGTTAATACAACAACTGGCTGTAAGGTTGCAAGTTCCCATCTCGTTGTTATTTCAAGAACATACAGATGAAGAAAAGTTCTTTCAGCTGGATCGATTCTTATCCGACTTGCTTCGAGAGGAAAAGTACCAAGAGGCAATGGAACGAATCAACCAGCAGGAAGTGGATGCAATCGTCGAAGTAGATATTTTAAAAATTTACATCAAGACGATCATTGATTTAAAACAAAATCGGATTGATTTTCGGACAGCTGCGAGCCTACTCAGCAACTTGTTGAATGAAAAAGAAGTGTGGTCGCATTCCATTCAATTGTTCATTCGAATCAAAATGGCGATTGCAAATATGTATTCAGAAAAGGATCTATTTCATTTAACGGAATCCGTATATCAGGAATTGGAAAATGAAATTGAAATCCTTCAGTCGAATAATCATCTGAATGCGCTATTAAAAATTTATTTTAATCATTGTCAGATTCTTGAATACCAAGGGAAGTCTGAGGACAGTATCGCCATCGCTAAGAAAGGATATGAACTATGTTTGCTGCATAATCATACATTTTTATTTGGACATTTTTATTATCAGCTCGCGCACTATCACGAACAGTCAGGTGAAGATGAGATGTCACTTCAAAAACAGTATTCCGTCGCCTATACATTGTTTCACGCGTTTGAGCACGACGTTCGAAAACAGATGATTCTACGTATGAAGGAGCAATATATATTATTTGAGTTTTAATTTTTTATAACAACTTTCACTGCAAAAAAAAAATACCTTGCCGGTCTAAAAATCACCGAACAAGGTATTCAGGAGAGTCTTCAGTTGGAAGACGGTCATTTCTTAGGTCACTTTTACTTTCAAAGGGGATACTTTAAGCAGCAATTAAATGGTGATCTCTCAGATATCCAGCGTGATTTTACGATGGCCTATTCCTTATTTTGTGCATTTGATATGCCGATTCATGAAAAACGTCTTCTGGAAGAATATGCAGAGTATGTTCTATTCCCAATTTAAAACGAACGACCGAATTGTCGGCACTCTTGAAGCGCTTGTTCGATCAATTCAGATGCACGATCTGGGTATTGCTGATGTCCTTCTAAAATGACAGTTGATACATCATTGATCCCAAAGAATGCTAACAAGTCCAACATATAGCGAACCGCGTGTTCACTTGGGGCTTTCTCTTTTGTCGAGTAATCACCACCGCGTGAATGAATCAACAGCACTTGTTTGTCTTCAACAAGTCCGATCGAACCTTCGGCTGTATAACGAAACGTTTGACCAGCCTGGGCGAGATAATCCATGTAATTGTGAAGCGGTGCCGGAACCGTTAAGTTCCACATCGGAAATGAAAAGACAACTTTATCGGCATCTAAGAATCCGTTTAAATATTCTTGAAGCCGTTGTGCATGAGTCGCATCATCTCCAGTTAATTCTTCCCCTTTAAATAGCCGCCCTGCCGCGTTCGCAAGTTTTAGATCAAAGAAGGGAAGACGTTCCTCGAATAAATTCAAAACCGTAATTTTGTCCTCAGGATGATTTTCACGATAAGCATTCAGAAAGGCATCGTTTAATTCAGAACTAATGCCTTTTTTTTGATGTGTGCTATCGTTTGCTTCGATGAATAGTAAATGAGACATAGTGATCGCTCCTTTCTATACCTATCTATTCCCATTTTGCTTAAAATCATGACTTCCCATTATTTTATTATTTTTAGAAAATTCAAGTTTTATTTTGGTTCTGACAAGGAAAATAAACGACAGGAACTTGAAAGAGGGGATGGCGGTGAACACACAACGACGTTCTTCCAATAGTCAGCAATATCATCGAGAAATTCGGGCAAATTATCAATTGTTCGGGATGATCATTTTTATTTTGACGAGTTGTGGTGCCGTTTTATATATCGTTGCCAATACATTTAGTAGTTATGGTTTGAAAGGGGAGGATTGGATACGTGCACTTGTCATTGCGAGTGCTGGGAGTGTTCAATACTTCATCGGTAAAAGTACATTATCAGACCGACTAAAGCCACATATGATGTCTAGCGTTTTTTTATTGATTCCATATATTTATCATCCATTCATCGGTAGGGGAGTCCAGACAGTTTGGGCATGTGCCCTTCTATTCATATTAGCTTCCTTAGTCGTCATCAACCGAACGATGCTACTGTACGCAACAAGCATCACGACGGTTTCTCTTCTTTATATTTGGTATCAAACTCCATCACTTGAAAACACTTCGATGTTTGTATCCGATCACATCGCGCGTATTGGACTTATCTTGATTGCGACGATCATTAGTTTACTGATCCATAATCAATATGTTACCCGTCTTGAACGAAATATTGAATACTTAGCCCGTTTACAGGAACAAGCATTTACGGATCCCGTGACAGGTTTACCAAACCGCTCTTCGTTTGTCCTTGAAGTAGATAAGAAAAAACAAGATGGCGATATGATTTGTCTCGTGGATTTGGATGATTTTAAAACAGTAAATGATGCATTCGGTTACCGAACTGGTGACCGTTCATTACACATCATTGGTCGACGATTGATGAATCGTTTTTCAGATTGTACGATTGCGAAAGCGAGCGGTAGTGCTTTTTTACTGCATGCGCCTTATCATCATGATGCACGAGTCCTCTGTGACGATATTTTATCAAGTGTATCAGAACGTGTACAAATTGACTTTAAGCAAATCAATGTTACTGCGAGTATTGGTGTTTCCTATATTAATGATGAATCGACGGACCATGTCATCAATGACGCGGAGATTGCATTATTTACAGCCAAAGCAAATCGAAAGAACACGTATGCGATCACAGACTTAGCAACACAAAATGAACGGAAGCGAGCACTCCAGTTAACGCGCGATTTATATGATGCAGAATTGGATCGAGACTTCTTTATTTTATTTCAACCTCAAGTCAATGCGAGAACGCGTCAAATTACAGGTGTAGAGGCTTTAATTCGTTGGAATCATCCGGAATACGGTCTTGTTCCACCAGTTGAGTTCATTCCACTCGCGGAAAGAACACGATTTATTGAGACATTAGGGCGATGGGTCATGCGTCAAGCCTGTCTTCAAGGAAAAGCTTGGTTGGAGGAAGGGAAGGAACCTCTGACGATTTCGGTTAATGTTTCACCGTGGGAATTACGACAAGCTGATTTTACGAATCGAGTGCTCACTATATTAAAGCAAACAGGTTTTCCTCCATCACTACTTGAAATCGAGATGACAGAACATATCTTTATCGAAGGAACCGAGCAAATTATCGAAACATTAAACGCACTCCATTTGTATGGCATTCGAATCGCTCTTGATGATTTTGGAACTGGATTCTCATCCATGCAACCACTCGTGGAACTACCGTTCGATCAATTGAAAATTCCAAAAGAAATCGTTCAAGAAGCGATTCATTCTGAAAGGAAACGAGCAATGATCGAGACGATCATTCAATTAGGAAAACGATTAAATATGACAATCGTAGCAGAAGGAATCGAACTTGAAGAAGAGGCAACATTGCTCGAACAGATGGGGTGTCATACGTTGCAAGGATATCTATTCTATCGACCGCTACAGCCGCAACAATTAGAACATTTTTTAGCCATGTATCGAGAAGGCTAAACAGATATCAAACAATTGAAAATACAAACAGGCGAAGGATCATGTCCATCGCCTGTTTGTATTACCATATACGAGATAATAAATCAGAGATACCGGGCAAAACGACGCTCGAGAATCTCTTGGATGACTGCGATACATGAACATATACCCCAGTAAATGAACGCAACGACAAAATAGACGGTCATATAGTCGAATTCACGCCCACCAACGATTTTTGCCTTTTGAAAAATTTCAGGGACAGTAATCATGGCAGCAAGCGACGAAGCTTTGACAAGATCTAGCAAGACGTTCGAAAGCGGTGGGATGGCAATTCGAATCGCTTGCGGCAAAATGATGCCAACAAACGTCCGATACCTAGATAAACCGAGGGACGCTGCTGCCTCTTCCTGCCCACGATCAATCGAGAGTAAGGAAGAACGAATGATTTCTGCCATGTATGCCGCACTATTTAAACTAAAACCAGTAATCGCAGCGGTCAACGCGTTCAGTTGAATATTGATGACTGGCAGCCCGAAATACAACATGAACAATAGCACAAGGATGGGTACACCACGCATAAATGAGATGTAGGCGCTCGCTCCAATACGCAATACTCGAAAATGAGAGAGACGACAAAGCGCAAGAATTAACCCAATTCCAAGACCAATCGCCATGCTGAGCAAAGAAATCCATAATGTTTGTCCAAGTCCACTTAAAATATATGGAAACGAATCAACCGCCAATTCAGGATTGAAGACGGACCGCCAATCAATCGATGACATCATTAGTTCACATCGACAATCGTCGTTTTGACGTCAGGCATTTGGGAAACATTCTTTCCGGCATAAAATTGCTTCGAAATGTCTTTTAATGTACCGTCTTCCTTCATTTTATCGAGTTGTTCGTTAATGTTGGATTGAAGTTCTTTATTGTCTAAATCCATGATTAAACCGACTTGGCTCGGGTTATAGGCGATGTCCGGATGAATCGTGATATCGAAGTCTTTGAAGAAATCGACAGCCAGTGTTTGCAAGTAATAATCATTCAAGATGACGTCTGTGCGACCATTTGAGACATCTCGTAGATATTGATCGTTCGTCGCATTATCGTAAGTGACTTCTTTTGCACCGTATTTTTTAGCAATCTGCATATATGTCGTTGTTGCTTCTCCGGCAGCTTTTTTTCCTTTTAGATCTTCTAGAGACTTGATGCCTGACAAATCACTTTTACGGACGATTGCCGTACCATACGTATATTTATATGGTTTTGAGAAAGCAAATTTTTCTTTACGGTCATCGGTGATCGTAATGTCGTTAGCCGCAAGGTCAACCTGACCTGTATTAACGCTTGTCAACATACCGTCGAAAGACATCTCTTTGAACTTTACTTTCAAATCAAGCCGTTTGGCTACTTCTTTGACGACTTCAACGTCAAACCCCGTCAATTTATTACTTTTTTCATCATGATAGGACGTCGGGTAAAGTGTACCTGCTGTTGCGACGACGATTGTGCCTTCTTTTTGGATTTTATCGTATGCGGTTACTTTCTCGTCTTGTTGACCGCATGCGCTTAATAGAATCGAGCTTCCTGCAATCAAGAGTCCCGTCCATTGCATTGTTTTTTTCATCGTATTATTCCTCTCTTTATTTCCGTAATCAGTAACGCTGTTCCTACTTAAAAATACCACGGAATCACATGTTCGGGCAAAGCAATACGCGCATAAAGTGTTGGATTTAATTAAAAAAAATATTGAATGAATATCCAAGTATATGTAAGCGTTATCAATGTTGATATATGGTAATTCTACCTCCTGAGGGTGGACAAGATGGTGATTATGCATAGTAGCGAATAAACATAAAAGGGTGTAAAGTGTAACTTAACTGAATATACAGAAAATTAAGAAGGCAAGGAGAGTGCTACTATGACATTTCATAAATACCCTGAACAGCAGGGCTTATACGACCCTCGTATGGAACATGATGCGTGTGGGATCGGGGTTTACGCACATCAAACAGGACGAGCGAGTCATGAAATCGTTGAACATGCATTGGCCATGCTTTGTCAAATGGAACACCGTGGTGGACAAGGGAGTGATGCGAAGACTGGAGACGGGGCGGGTATTTTAACGCAATTACCAGATCGGTTGTTTCGTGAAACGGTTCGGCACATTTCCTTCCCTAAAAAAGGGGATTATGGCGTTTTCATGATGTTCTTGCCACGTGAGGAACGGGAACGGATGCGACTCGAACGAACGTTAGAGTCAATCATTTTGACAGAAGGACAAGACGTATTAGGGTGGCGGACCGTACCTGTTCGGTCCGAAGTGCTTGGATCAGGTGCACGTCGTACGGAGCCAGTCATTCGTCAATGCTTCATTGGTGCACAGGCGATGGAAGGATTGACATTTGAACGAACACTTTTTTTGATTCGACGAGCGTTTGAACGTGAATCGGAGCAACTCGGTCTCGAGCAATACGTCTTGAGTAGCTCGAGTGAAACAATCGTGTATAAAGGACTCGTGACGACGGATCAACTACGTGCGTACTTTGATGATTTACGAGACGAACGCTATCAGTCAGGCTTTGGTATTGTACATTCACGTTTTAGTACGAACACGTTCCCAAGTTGGAAACGTGCCCATCCAAACCGTTATTTGATTCACAATGGCGAAATCAATACGTTGCAAGGAAACATTCGGGCAATGCGCGGTCGAGAACGTCGACTTGCTGAGACGACGTACGGTAATCGGGCAGAGGAAGTGTTACCGATATTGGATGAGACAGGTAGCGACTCATCAATGCTTGATAATGCGTTTGAGTTTCTTCATCTGTCAGGTCTTTCTCTCGCTGAGACAGCACTGATGCTCGTGCCGGAACCATTCGAACATGCCGAAATCAGACCGGCGAAGCGCGCGTACTATGAGTATCACAGTAGCATGATGGAACCGTGGGATGGTCCGTCTGCCATCGTCTTCACGAACGGAAAACAGATTGGTGCGACGCTTGACCGAAACGGTTTACGCCCGGCGCGATATGTATTGTTACGCGATGGTCACTTCATGTTGTCGTCAGAAGCAGGAGTACTCCCTCTTCGTGAACAAGACATTTTGTACAAAAAACGATTAGCACCGGGTGAACTCCTTTTACTCGATTTTGCGTCCGGTCAGTTAATCGCAGATGAAGAGATCAAGCGGGAGCTAGCGACACGTCACCCTTACGCGGAGTGGCTCGCTCAAGAAGTCGTTTCCCTCTCAAGTAACGACTTCAAGGAAACACTCATTGAACTTGGAACGAAACAGCGGCATTTTGGATACACGCGTGAAGATATCGATCAATACTTGATTCCACTCGTCGAAGAACAAAAGGATCCGTTAGGCGCGATGGGAACGGACATACCGCTAGCGGTCTTAAGTGAACGTCCTCAATCCTTGTTCCGTTATTTCAAACAGCTATTCGCACAAGTCACGAATCCACCGATCGATGCGTTACGCGAAGAGATCGTCACCTCGACGCTAACATGGCTTGGTCGACAAGGGGAGCTGCTGACGCCGAACCGTGCGAACTGTCGTCGTGTTCGCTTAGAGACGCCGATCCTGCGACCAGACGAAGCCCATGTGCTTAAACAATGTGGACTTAAGCAGAAAACGATCTCAACGACGTTCACCGACTCGCTTGAAGAAGCGCTTGACATGATCGTTGATGAGGCTGTGACCGCTGCACAAAACGGGTATGAATTATTGACGTTATCGGATCGTCTCGTTCGCCCTGGAACATTACCGATGCCAATCCTCTTAGTAACGAGTGCGATTCATCATGCGCTGATCCGTAAGGGATTACGTACAAATCTCAGCTTGATCGTTGAAGGTGGAGAAATTCGTGAAGTCCATCATGTCGCCACGTTGATCGGGTATGGTGCGGATGCGATTTATCCGTACCTGGCATATGCGACGCTTGAAGAAGCAGTAGGGGATCGTTTTACGGATGTAGCCAAACGTTATCAAAAAGCAGTCACGGAAGGCGTCGTCAAAGTCATGTCGAAGATGGGCATTTCGACGATCTTCAGTTATCGGGGTGCTCAAATCTTTGAAGCAGTCGGAATCGATCGCTCTGTCATCGAACAACATTTCACTGGCACGGTCTCTCAATTGAGTGGGATGACGCTTGAGCTGATGGAAGAAGAAGTCCGACGAGCACAACAGGTTGCAGATGAACGGATTCATTTAGAGTCCGGCAGTGTCTTCCGGTACCGTCAAGCAGGAGAACATCATGCGTTTAATCCAGCGACGATTCATTTGCTGCAACACGCATGCCGCACAAATGATTACCGGCTCTATCAAAAGTACGCACAACGCATTCAGGAGGAACCAGCAACGGTGCTACGACATCTGTTGACATTCAAGGAGACGACGTCAATCCCGATCGAAGAAGTCGAGCCCATTAGCGAAATCGTCAAATACTTTAAAACAGGTGCAATGTCATACGGCTCGTTATCAAAAGAAGCGCATGAGACACTCGCGATTGCGATGAACCGCTTAGGTGGTAAAAGTAACAGTGGTGAAGGTGGGGAGGAAGAAGAACGATACGAACACGATGAAAATGGCGATTTCCGGATGAGCCGAATCAAACAAATCGCCTCTGGTCGTTTTGGAGTGACGAGTCATTATCTGGTACATGCCGATGAATTACAAATCAAGGTGGCACAAGGTGCGAAGCCCGGTGAAGGTGGTCAATTGCCTGGTGAAAAAGTCTATCCATGGATCGCGCGTGTACGTGCATCAACACCTGGTGTTGGATTGATCTCACCACCTCCACACCATGATATCTATTCAATTGAAGATTTAGCCCAGTTGATTCATGACTTAAAACGTGCGAACGATCAAGCCCGGATTAGCGTCAAACTCGTCGCCAAAGGAGGCGTTGGAACGATTGCTGCTGGCGTTGCGAAGGGGTTAGCAGATGTTATCGTCATCAGTGGTCATGACGGCGGAACGGGCGCCTCACCTAAGACGAGTATTCAACATGCCGGACTGCCATGGGAACTTGGTCTTGCTGAAACACATCAAACGTTGACATTAAACGGGTTACGCGAGCGTGTCGTTCTCGAGACGGACGGAAAGCTATTGACCGGTCGTGATGTCATCCTCGCAGCAATGCTCGGAGCGAATGAATATGGGTTTGCGACAGCACCACTTATCGCTGTCGGCTGTATCATGATGCGTGCTTGTCATCTCGATACGTGTCCTGTTGGTGTCGCGACACAGGATCCAGAGCTCCGCAAGAAATTTACCGGATCTGCCGATGACGTCGTCCATTTCATGACATTTATCGCTGAGGAAGTACGAGAACATTTAGCAAAGCTCGGTGTGAGACGGTTGCAAGATCTCGTAGGGCGTACGGATTTACTCGAACCATCGGAACGACAACGAACGCATTGGAAGGCGAAAAGTCTTGATTTCTCTCGTCTCCTCGTTCATGTGTCACACGGTCCGGCTGAACAACAACAGCATCACGTTGAGCGTTCCTTTGACGCCCGTGAAGTCGCACCGTATTTAGAGTCGGCAGATTTCAGTCAGCCACAGACACTACGTTTAACGATTCAAAATACAGACCGTGCGATTGGCACGCAGACCGGTGCAATGCTGACCAGACGATTTGGGGCACTTGGTCTTCCGACGGATCGATTGAAACTTGAACTGCAGGGATCTGCCGGGCAAAGTTTAGGTGCGTATCTCCCACGTGGGATGACGCTTGATGTCACGGGAGAAGCGAATGATTATGTAGGGAAAGGGTTGTCCGGCGGTATCATTGCCGTTCATCCTCCACGTTCGATTTCGTTCGTCTCGTCCGATCAGTCGATCATCGGTAACGTCGCACTTTACGGGGCGACGAGTGGAGAACTCTATGTGAACGGTCAGGCAGGTGAGCGATTTGCGGTTCGAAACAGTGGAGCCGTTGCCGTCGTCGAAGGAATCGGAAACCATGGACTCGAGTATATGACCGGTGGATCTGTCGTTGTCCTTGGCGATATCGGAAAAAACTTTGCAGCCGGTATGTCAGGCGGTGTCGCTTATGTCTTACCGCGTAATCCCGAACAATTTTTACAACGTGTCAACCGCGAACTCGTCTCGACCGGACCCGTCACGCATGCCGAAGAGATCACGCGACTGAAGACGTTCATCGAGCGGCACGTCGAACGGACCGGAAGTGAGCAGGGCGATGCGATTCTAGCGAACTGGGATCATGTCATCCATTCATTCATCCGCGTCATTCCATCGACGTACGAGAAAGTGACAACATTGATGGCTGATTTCGCAAAACAAGGACATAACACTGAAGAAGCGATGTTACTCGCATTCGAGACACATCTTGGTCGAAGAACAGGAGGAGTACGATGAAACGACGCGATCAGTTCATGACAGTTGCTCGTTCAAGCGGAGCGGAACGACACCCAAGCGAACGGGTGGGGGATTTTAGTGAATACAAGACGGCTTTGACGGAAGCGGAAGCGAGTCAACAAGCAAGTCGATGTATGGATTGTGGCACCCCGTTTTGCCATGTAGGGGAAGTATTTGATCAAGTGAAGATCGGTTGTCCAGTCTATAACTTAATTCCAGAATGGAATTTACTTGTAGAAGAAGGTCGTTTTCAAGAGGCCCTCGATCGACTGCTTGAGACGAACAATTTTCCTGAATTCACGGGTCGCGTCTGCCCAGCGCCGTGCGAAGGATCGTGTACGTTATCAATTCATGAACCTGCAGTTGCAATCAAGGATATTGAACGATCGATCATTGATATCGGGTTTGAAAAAGGATGGGTCGTGCCTCGAATTCCAATGATACGTTCGTCGCATTCTATTGCCATCGTCGGATCTGGTCCTGCCGGTCTTGCAGCTGCTGATCAGCTGAATCAAGCAGGGCACCAGGTCACCGTCTTTGAACGAGAGGACCGCGTCGGCGGGCTTTTGACATACGGTATACCAGCGATGAAACTCGATAAAGAGGTCGTACAGCGTCGTGTTGATTTGCTTGAAGCAGAAGGAATCCACTTTCGGACGAATGTTACGATCGGCGCAGATATCACGCTCGAGACACTTGAAGCAGAGTATGATGCTGTAATCTTGTGTGTCGGTGCGACGGAATCACGAAAATTGACAGAAGCACCAACGCAAGGAGTCGGTTATGCGATGGATTATCTGACTGGAGTGACACGCCACGTGCTCTCGAAAGAACCGTTGTCTCCTGATCACGATGCGAGAGATAAGGATATTCTTGTCATTGGTGGCGGCGATACAGGAGCGGACTGTGTAGCGACGGCGCTCCGTCAACGCTGCCGCTCCGTCGTCCAATTCGGCAAGCATGAACAACCAGGTACGACACGTGCAACAGGAAACATGTGGCCGGATACACCTTTGCTTTATTCGATCGATTATGGATATGCGGAAGCATTCCAACAATTCGGTCGAGATCCCCGTGAATACTTGATCGCCATCAAGCGATTCACGACAAGTGAATCGGGTCAAGTCACCGGTGTCTGGACGATTCAGACGACAAAAACAAAAAATGAATCGGGTGCGGTGATCTTTGAGGAAATCGAAGGGAGCGATCGTTACTTCCCGGTCGATCAAGTCTGGATCGCTATCGGATTCAGCGGTGTGGAAGAGAGTATACTCGAGCATTTAGCGGTTGCATCGGAACGCGGAAAAATCAAGACGATTCGTTATGCGACGAACCGTTCAGGTGTATTTGCCGCAGGTGACGCACGACGTGGTCAATCGCTCATTGTCTGGGCAATTCGAGAAGGTCGTGAAGTGGCGGAAGCCGTCGGTCAATATTTAAGAACAATGCAACAAACTGGCTAAATCACGCAGTCTGGATTTTCTGGCATCTTCAGAAATCCAGGCTTTTTTGTGTTTGGCAAGGAAATCTGCCAGTTCAAAAATAACTATTGATTTTGTTTCAAGGTAAAACCCCGAAACTATTTCTGATATTCTTATAAAATGAAGGGGAGGAATGACGGATGAATCCAGAAATCATCTATTTCGTATGCGAGAGTGGAATGGCAAGTAGTGTCATAGGGGCTACGATTTTTAGAAAACGCTTACTTGAATGTGGGATTACGACAGACGTCAAGACATGTCGAATCGTAGATCTTCCTGATCAGGCATCTTTTATCGTCGGAGAAGCACAACTTATCCATCGACACGTCTGGAAAGCGTATCGCTCTGTTCATCCAGTCGATCGGATTCTGGATCCGACTGCATATGACGTCATCCTCGAATCTTGGCGGAAAAGAGTGAGGCTACATGACTGAATTCACACCACGGGAACACGATATCTTATTTTTCCTCTTATCACGTGAGGAACCTGTTCAAATACAAGAAATCGCGGAAACGCTCGAGACATCGGAACGAACGATTCAGCGTGAACGGGATCGTCTTGCCCAGTCTTTAGAAGATCATGAGTTACGTTTGACATATGTCCGCGGTAGAGGTCTGTTGATTGAGGGAACGGATGAAGCCAAACACGTACTACGGGACCAATTATTGTTATCACACAAACAATTACCGACTGCTGAGGATCGCCAAGTCGAGTTAGCGTATCGGCTACTGCAAGAAGACGGGATGGTCAAATTACAGGCGATCGCCCATGCGATGTACGTGGCACCGAGTACGATCAGCCAGGATTTAGAGCGGATTGATGAGTGGTTTATGCAATATGACCTTGAAATCAAGCGCAAAAAAGGCATTGGTGCCGAAGTCATCGGCGAAGAGATCAACAAACGACGCTTATTGATCTCATTGATCTTTACACAATGGGATGTTCTTGCTTTCTATCGGTTGTTGCAAGGAGATGTCGATCAGTTACCCCATCTGTTACAAATGAACCGAACATCATGGCTTGAGATGATCAATCAAGCGTATGCAGTCATTGCACCGTTGACGAAAGAAGGACGTCTCAATGACCGACAAATCATGCGTGCCACACTCAGCTTAGCTTTACAAGCGTTGCGCAAAGATCAGTTTCCGATGCGTTACGAGTTAAAAGCGTACCCAGTCGAAATTCTCAAATGGGTGGAACGCGTCGAAGAGCGATTACCTGACACATTGTCGATTGCCGAACGTCAATGGTTATCAGAAGAGTTGCGCGCGTTTTTTCAATCGGACGCAGGAGATACGGAAGAACTCGTCACACGCCTCCGTGTGAAACGATTGATTGAACACGTCTCTTTATTATATGGAACGAACTTTACGAAAGATTATGCTTTGGAGCGGGGGCTCGTTTCGCATATTCAATCCTATACGCGTCAAAATAGCGTCAATCCGTCCTATGTCATCAAACAAATTGAACGGGAGTATCCACGTCTGTTCGATGCGGTCAAACAAGCAGCATTGTCGATCTTCACAGATGCGACATTTGAAGACGTGGATTTAGCATTTTGGGTCATGCATTTCGGGGCTGTTCTCAGCAAACCGACACCTAAACTACCATATCGCGTTTTAGTCGTCTGCTCTGCTGGACTCGGCTCTTCAAAGTTATTGATGAATCGGTTACGGCAAGAATTTACTGAACTTGAACATATCGATAACTCGTCGCTGTTTGGCATTGAACGGTTACCGATTGAATCGTATGACTTCGTTTTATCGACCGTGCCGTTGCCTGACATCCGCCCACCACATCTTCTTGTCAACCCGTTGCTCCCTCAGGATGAGGTCGAACGGATCCGAAAATTGATTCTTGCCTTACCAAAATCCTTCCAACCAGAACCACGGCAGACGAAAACAGAATGGCTCGATCTCGAGCAATTGCATCGGCTCGTTGCATCGTCGATTCAAGTGTCGAACGGATTTCAAATGGAACGGTTGGAGCGTGTGGACGATGGGATTGAATCGTTATTATTTGAGATAAGCACACGAATGGTCGATCAAGGATTAGCAAAATCAGCTGTTTCACTCTCAGCGCAATTGTTGCGTCGTCATGAGATGTCGGGTCTTGGTATTCCAGGAACACGGCTTGCTTTATTCCACGGACGTGATGCGACAATTCAAAGAGGAGGATTTCTCATTTTTGAATTGCCTGAACCAATCGACTTACTCGGGATGGATCAACAGTTGCAATCCGTCGAACGGCTTCTTGTCCTTGTCGCACCGGAAGAGACCTCGAACGAACTGCTTGAATTACTCAGTTCGATTAGTGCCGCAATCATTGAAAGTCCCGAACAAATGGATCAATTTGAGTTCGGAGAGGAACATGCAATTCGTCTGCTTTTAAATCGAACGTTTCGAACGGTAATTGATCAATTCCTAGGCAATACTTGAAAAACCCCTGTCACTTGATCCTTGAAGTGGCAGGGATTTTTTCTTAGATCAGGCAGGCTTCTTTCCAGTCTGTCCAACTTCTTGGACAAAGACTGAACTAGGAAAGATTGAGTAAGCGCTTGCAATGATCTTACAATAAGGGCATAGCAAAGCAATCATCTTATCAACTCATACACGAAATGGAGGCTAACGCAATGGCGACAGCTCAAAATGGAGCACGGGGTATCCGTGTACAAGTTCAACGGTTCGGTAGCTTTTTAAGCGGTATGGTCATGCCGAACATCGGTGCATTCATCGCTTGGGGGATCATCACGGCACTCTTCATCCCGACTGGATGGGCACCGAATAAGGAACTCGGTGAACTTGTCGGTCCGACAATCACCTATCTCTTACCGTTGCTGATTGGATACACGGGCGGGAAATTAATGCATGACGTCAGGGGAGGCGTTGTCGGGACGCTTGCGACGATGGGGGTTATCGTCGGAACAGAGATTCCGATGTTCCTCGGTGCCATGATCATGGGACCACTTGGTGGATACGTCATCAAAAAGTTCGATCAGTTGATTGAAGGAAAAGTCAAACCAGGTCTCGAGATGCTCGTCAATAACTTCTCAGTCGGAATCATCGGTGGTTTGTTGATGCTCGGTGGATTCAAAGTATTCGGACCACTCATGACAGGTCTTGACGACATCATGGCCGCAGCAGTTGGTGCGATCGTCAGCGCACATTTGCTACCATTAGCGAGTTTGTTCATCGAACCGGCAAAAATCTTGTTCTTAAATAATGCGATCAACCACGGTATTTTAAGCCCGCTTGGTCTCGACCAAGTAAACGAGGCGGGTAAATCAGTTCTGTTCTTACTCGAAGCCAACCCAGGTCCAGGTCTTGGATTGTTACTTGCTTACTCGTTCTTCGGTTCTGGTGCAGCGAAGAAGACAGCACCCGGTGCAGCATTTATCCAATTCATCGGTGGAATTCACGAAATCTATTTCCCATACGTCTTGATGAAGCCAGTCTTGTTGCTTGCGATGATTGCAGGTGGCATGAGTGGTATCCTCACTTTCGTCCTGTTTGATGTCGGATTAGTCGCACCCGCTTCACCAGGTAGTATCATCGCGGTCCTCGCAATGGCATCACGCGGTTCTTACGTCGGATTGATTGCAGGTGTACTTGTTTCAGCATCTGTGACATTTGTTGTCTCGACTGTCCTGCTAAAAACTAGCAAGGCAAAAGAAACGTCGCTTGAAGAGGCGAGCGCGAACGTCAGTGCGATGAAAGGAAAACAATCGATTGCCTCGACACTCGTTTCAGCTGATGCCAAACCACTTGCGGAAGTCGAACATATCATCTTCGCTTGTGACGCTGGTATGGGATCGAGTGCGATGGGAGCATCCGTCCTTCGCAATAAGATCAATAAAGCGGGCTTACCCATCAAAGTGACGAATACGTCGATCAGTCAATTGCCGCAAAACGCCGAACTGATCATCACGCATCGTGATTTGACGGAGCGGGCGAAGGAACAGGTACCAACGGCAGAACACCGATCAGTCGATAATTTCTTAAATGCCGGATATTATGATCAACTCGTCCACGAGATCGAAACAGCAAGAAATAAGATTTCTTAAAGATAAAGATAGAGACACTCAAGGAGGAATAAACATGACAACGACAATGAACCTTTCACCGGAACTTGTATTACTTGATCAACAATTCGCAGACGAGACGGCAGCCATTACGGCTGCCGGTCAACTCCTCGTCGATCACGGATATGTCGAAGCGGGGTATATCGATTCAATGCAGGAACGCCATGCCTTATCAACGGTCTATATTGGCAACCATGTCGCGATTCCACACGGAACAGAGTCGGCTAAATCACAAGTCAAGAAAACGGGGCTATCGATTCTACAAGTACCGCAAGGCGTAGCGTTCGGAACGGAACAAGCACGACTCGTTATCGGCATCGCTGGCGTCGGTGATGAACACCTCGAGTTGCTCTCAAATATCGCAGTCATTTGCTCCGATGAGGAGAACGTCGAGCGTATCGTGGCAGCGACATCAAAAGAAGAAATCATCGCGTTATTGACAGCGGAGGTGTAACCATGAAAGCCATCCATTTTGGTGCCGGTAACATCGGACGTGGTTTCATCGGCTTACAACTTGTCAAGACGGGTTACGAAGTCTGTTTCGTAGATGTCAATACGACGGTCGTCGATGCATTAAAAGCACGACATACCTATGAGGTGGGTTATGCCTCTGAAAGAGGAGGGCGTGAACGGGTCGACGGCGTGACGGCACTTAACAGTTTATCTGAACCAGATCAGGTCATTGCAGCGATTCGTGAAGCAGATGTAATCACGACAGCTATCGGACCGAGCTTGTTGTCGAAAGTAGCTCCTTTGATCGCGGAAGGGTTACGTCAACGGGATCAACAGACACCTGTCTACGTCATTGCGTGTGAAAACATGATTGGTGGGTCAAAACACTTACAAACAGAGGTGGCGAAACATCAACCGGTAGCGGAGAATTGGTATTTCCCGAATGCAGCAGTTGATCGGATCGTTCCACTTCAGCATCACGAAGATCCGTTGTACGTCGAAGTGGAAGAATTCTTCGAATGGGTGATCGAAACGACTGGACTACCGGAAGCCTATCCACGCATCGAAGGCGTCACCTATGTCGAGAATATCGAACCGTTCATCGAGCGGAAGCTGTTTACTGTCAACACGGGACATGCAATTGCTTCATACCTCGGAGCACTATTTCATAAAGAGACGATCGCTGAAAGTTTAACGGATCCACGCATCCGTCGGGGTGTCCAGACGGCACTTTACGAAACAGGGTGGTTGTTACTTGAAAAGTACGGCTTTAATCCGGTCGATCATAGTGCGTACATCCAAAAGAATATGAAACGCTTTGAAAACCCGCGAATTCATGATGAAATTATTCGTGTCGCCCGTTCACCGATTCGTAAATTGAGTCCAAGTGACCGACTTGTCAAACCAGCGAAGGAATTGATGGAGCGTGGGATCGAAGCAGATGGATTAGCACGTGGGATCGCAGCAGCCCTAACCTATTTCGATCCAAATGATTCAGAATCTTCAGAATTAAATGCATATATTACGAAACATGGAATCGAAGATGCGCTGAACGCATATCTACAACTGTCAGCAACGGATCCACTTGGATCTCGGATCGTTGAACATTATGAAGCGATGCAACAACAAGTCAATTCGATTGCTTAAGAATGAATAACTCTGTAAGCCGAACACCTTTCATATCTGTGGAGGGTGTTTTTAGTTTGCGATTTAAATATGTCTTGGTATCAACGAAAAAAGCAGTTTCTAAAAATCTTACTATCACAATTTGATTACAATTTGTATATTAAATTTGGAATATTCGAAAACGAATATTTAGCGATTAAAATACATTGTACGCTATATGAACGGAACATCTCTATTCCGATTTTTCAGGTAAGAGAAGGTGATCATATGTTAAATTATAAAGTGAATGTATATAGATTAAACGGAGCACGACCAAAAGCAACAAAAGGAACCGGACCGAAGCATTTGATTTATTCGAGTCAGTTTTCTTCACGTACACCAGTCCATTTATTGCATCAACTCATCTTGAATCGATTGTTGGTTGAGCAAGAAAAAAACCTGGATTTAACGTATACGATCGAAGTAAATGCGGTACTTGATCAATTCGTGATCGACGTCCGTGTCTTTTCAACAGATACGGTCAGCATCCAAGTCGAGCGTGACTTGATTGAAATCATTGAACGTGAAGAAGTTCGTCATATCCCAGCGCTTGAAATCGGAAAACCGGATTTCGCGGAATTCGCTCACATCGTCTTAAAGGTTAAGGAAGGTGGACCACGCCTTTCACAAGAGGATACGCAACGAATTTTCAATGAGTCTGGTGTTCGAGGACGAATTATCCTGCACAAGGAGCGAATCGATAGTCATGAACCCTCCCATTCGATTCAGTTGTTGATTGGTGGGGCCGAGAAGTGTTTGTACAGTCTCTCGCAATATCAGCTTGATCCACTCTTCCGTAAACATGGTTTGACGATTCAATCCTTGAATCTGTTACCGTTTGATTTATTCATGATTCGCGACAAAATCGCGATGCTGTCTTCAGCAGATGCTTCGCAACTGTGGATTGATGACATTACGACATCCAAGAATGGACGATCACATCAGATTTGTTTTAACGATGGGAATGAATGCATGACGGTTATCTGTGATCTTCATGGATCAATTCGGTCTTATAAGTGTTCGTGATGGTTTAATTCTTCTTCGAATAGGCTACATTCTTAACAGAGGTTCTAACGAAGGGGAGTCGAACAATCATGTTATCTAAACAACAGACGGAAGAATTTAAGCAACGGTTATTGAAGGAAAAAGAAAAGACGACATCAAACATCGAACAACGCGATACCGATTACGATGAAGGTGAATTGTCGAGTTACGATAATCATCCTGCCGATTCTGGCGATGAATTGTTCTTGCGGGAACGTGATCAAGCAATCACGGATATGCAAGAGGATATGCTATCAGATGTGGATCGCGCCTTAAAAGCGATCGAGGACGGAACGTATGGCATTTGCGAAGTCTGTGGAAAAGAGATTGAAATCGAACGCCTTGATATCATTCCAGAAACCCTATTATGCATTGAGCATGCAAAAGAAGAAGCAGAACAAAACGAGAACGATCCGAATTCGCGACCAAGCGAAGAAGATGTACTAGATCCATCTGTCACAGCTCGCGGGAAAGACATCGACGGTGATACGGACGGATTCTCGAAAGTGAGTGACTTTGGTAGTTCTGATACACCGTCTGATCAAGAAGATGGAATCGATCCGACACGGTCTTGACCGGCAAAACATCTCCCGAAAATGGAGATGTTTTTTTTCGAAAAATATCACAGATATTTACCAGAATTTTTTGACTTTTCATATAATTTTGGTACGATGGTATCGAGAGGACTGTTTTTAGCCTATATTAAAATGTAAGCGCATACAAGCATCCGTCTCACTGCTTGACCATTTTAGTTGAGGGAGGATATAACGCATGATTTATGACATTCCGAACAAGCAAGGGTCAAAAGTACAGTACAAGGAACGGTATGAAAACTACATTAATGGAAAATGGACGGCACCAGTCGGGGGAGAATATTTTGATAATGTGACACCTGTTACTGGTAAGGTGTTGTGCCAAGTCGCTCGTTCTACAAAGGAAGATATCGAACTCGCTCTTGACGCAGCACATGCGGCAAAAGAAGCATGGGGAAAAACATCTGTAACCGAACGTTCGAATATTTTAAATAAGATCGCCAATCGAATGGAAGAAAATCTCGAGATGCTCGCTTATGCGGAAACACTTGAGAACGGAAAAGCCGTTCGTGAGACACTTAACGCCGATTTACCGCTCGCAATCGACCACTTCCGTTATTTCGCTGGGGTCATTCGTGCACAAGAAGGTTCGGTCGGCGAACTCGATCAAGATACGGTTGCGTATCACTTCCATGAGCCACTTGGCGTCGTCGGTCAAATCATTCCGTGGAACTTCCCGCTCCTGATGGCTGTCTGGAAATTAGCACCAGCTCTCGCAGCAGGAAACTGTGTTGTCTTAAAACCAGCAGAACAAACACCAGCGAGCATCATGGTACTCGTTGAGATCATCGAAGATTTACTTCCACCAGGTGTGCTCAACATCGTCAATGGATTCGGTCTTGAGGCAGGGAAACCGCTCGCCTCAAGCAAACGAATCGCCAAAATCGCCTTTACGGGTGAGACGACGACAGGACGTTTGATCATGCAGTATGCTTCGCAGAACTTGATCCCGGTCACACTTGAACTCGGTGGGAAATCACCGAACATTTTCTTTGAAGATATCATGCAGGCAGACGATGCATTCTTTGATAAAGCAATCGAAGGATTATTGATGTTTGCGTTGAACCAAGGGGAAGTCTGTACGTGTCCGTCGCGTGCCTTGATTCAAGAATCGATTTACGAACCGTTCATGGAACGTGTTTTAGAGCGCGTCAAAGCCATCAAAATCGGAAATCCTCTTGATGCCGACGTCATGATGGGTGCTCAAGCTTCGAACGAACAGATGGAGAAAATCCTTTCGTATCTTGAAATCGGTAAGTCGGAAGGCGCAGAGTGTCTAATCGGTGGAGAGCGCAACATGCTCGAAGGAGATCTCGCAGAAGGATATTACATTCAACCAACGATCTTTAAAGGACACAATAAGATGCGCATCTTCCAGGAAGAAATTTTCGGACCGGTTCTATCGGTCACGACATTCAAGACCGAAGAAGAAGCACTCGAAATTGCGAATGATACGTTATATGGTCTTGGTGCCGGCGTCTGGACACGTGACATGAACCGTGCTTATCGGTTTGGACGTGCGATCGAAGCAGGGCGCGTCTGGACGAACTGTTATCACCAATATCCAGCTCACGCGGCGTTTGGTGGTTACAAAATGTCAGGGATCGGACGCGAGAACCATAAGATGATGCTCAACCATTACCAACGGACGAAAAACCTACTTGTTAGCTATAACCCGAATAAACTCGGTTTCTTCTAAGTCGGAAAGGACGTGGATGCAAATGGTGGAACGTGTTCAGGCGACAGCAGCTTGTCTTGAGTTGATCGAACAGTTGAGAGAAAAACACGGTCCGTTGATGTTTCATCAATCTGGTGGTTGTTGTGATGGCAGTTCCCCGATGTGTTTTGCGCAGGGCGATTTATTCCTGGGAGATCAGGATAAAAAACTAGGAGAGATCGGTGGTTGCCCGTTTTATATTCATGAAGATCAATATGAGTACTGGAAACATACCCAACTCATCATTGATGTCGTGGATGGTCGAGGCGGAATGTTCTCTCTTGAGGGTGTCGAAGGGAAACGTTTTTTGACACGCTCCCGTGCGTTCACGCAAGAGGAATACGCTGAACTATTAGCATCAAGTTAATGAAGGATATAAACGCGATTTTGTCTAGGCGACTTGTTCATTCAGGTCGCTTGTACAGAATCGTGTTTTTGTTCGTATTACAGCGTTCTAACAGGATAAAAGTTGGTAATGCGGCATAAGAACGGTATAATGAACTCATATTTTGACGAGAAGATTTTTTCACACTATGACATTATAGGGGGTCACCATGAAATATCCATTTTTAGGTTGGACAGGTCACACGATCGGAGTGACGGCGCCCTCCTCCGGATTACGTGAACAGCAACAGGAATGGGTCGAACGAGCAGTTGAACAGGTACAAGCACGGCAAATGAACGTCCGTTTAGGTGAAACGATTTGGTCGCATCAACTTGCTGAGAGTGCACCGGTCAAACAACGCGCCGAAGAATTCAATCACATGATGACGGATGAGACGATTGATGCTGTTATCCCGCCATTTGGTGGGGAACGCGCCATTGATCTTTTACCCGAGTTGACACCAACTGCTTACCAAACAAAATGGTTGCTTGGCTATTCCGATATCAGTACGTTATTGCTCAGTTTGACGCTTCAGACGGGAATTGCGACAGCACATGGTCCGAACTTCGTTGAGCTTCGGAGTAAAGAATGGGACGAGACGACAAGTGCCTGGCGACGGGTTCTCGCGACGCCATCTGGAGAAACCGTCACACAGTGGGCTTCCGATCGTTATCAAACCGCGTGGACAGACGAAGAACGTCCAGCAGGTTCGTTATTTCAGCTGACGGAAGCGACAGAATGGAAAGCACTTGATGAGCGAACAGAAGTGACCGGACGGTTACTTGGGGGTTGTCTGGAGACGATTCGCCATCTGATTGGGACACCGTACGGAGATGTGAAGCGCTTCCAACATGAAGAGATCAACGGAGAACCGATTCTCTGGTACTTCGAGGTGTCTGAAGCGAGTTCTGCCGAGGTGCATCGGACGCTTCGACAAATGGCGTATGCTGGGTGGTTCGACCATGCGGCTGGCTTTTTATTTGGCCGTACGTCTGCAAGGATTACAGAAGATCTGACATGGCTAGACGTGTATCACTATCTAGCCGATGAAACGGGCTTACCAGTCTTATATGATCTTGACATCGGTCATCAGCCACCACAGTTAACGTTAATCAATGGAGCGACGGGTACGGTTCGTATTCAAGGAAAAGATTCACGAATCGATCTTACGTTCAACTAAAAAGGAGAGCACGCAATGGCACGTCGTAAGTTTCAAGCATTAGGCGTTTATAAACGCGTCCATATTAACCCGGAAACACGTCGAATGACGTTACCGGAACCGTTTTACGATGCACTTCGTCTAGAAGATGAATTGCTGATTGCACAAGTCGGAGATGTTCTCGTCATGCGTCGTCCGGGGGAAGTCGTCGAGACAGAAACGGATTTATTGAGTGAACTCGTAGAAGATGGATTCACGGGTACAGAGCTTGTCCAAGAGTTTGCCTACCGGCGTCAGCAACAGGAACAACGATTACGTCAACAAGTCTTGCAGGATGAAGAGGATGACCATGCTGCTCAACTGAAGATCGAGCTATAACGGAAAGAAGGAGTGGGGCAGATGCGTCGCAGAACAAAAATTGGAATCGGAGTCATCGGATCCGGATTAGTAGCAGCGAGTTATTATTTTTATGAGATGGCAATCGCCACGAATCCGAAGCCGTTCTTATCGAATAATCGGGATTTGAGTGATGAGATGGTCCGGTTGATGCAACCTGGACAGACATGGATCAAGGAGCAGCCGCTCGAGCGGATCGAGATTGAAGCAAAAGATGGTTTAACGTTACGCGGACATTTCCTCCCGTCTCCTGTTCCGTCAGACCGGATTGTCATTCTCGTGCATGGATACGGAGGCGTCGGAACGGATTTAGCCGGATTCGCCTATCTGTACCATCAGGCCGGTTTCCATGTCATGATGCCCGATAATCGAGGACACGGAATGAGTGACGGTCATTATATCGGATTCGGATGGCATGATCGTGAAGATTGTCTCAGTTGGTCGAACTATCTGATTGAACGGATTGGACAGGATGCGAAACTGTTCTTACATGGTGTGTCGATGGGAGGGGCGACCGTATTGATGACGAGTGGCGAACAACTTCCACCACAAATCAAAGGAATCATTTCTGATTGTGCCTATACGTCCGTCAATGCTGTTCTTGCGTATCAGATGAAGCGGATGTATCGACTACCACACTTCCCGTTTTTAGGGATGACCAGCGTATTGACGAAGCTAAAGGCAGGTTATACGTTCCGTGAAGCATCAGCGCTGAAACAGGTCAAAAAGGCACAGGTTCCGATTCTCTTCATCCATGGTGGTGCGGATACGTTCGTACCGACAGATATGGTGTATGAGCTGTACGAAGCCTGTCCAACGGAAAAGGAACTGGTCGTCATTCCGAATGCCGCACACGCTATGGCATATTTCGAGGATCCGGCATTGTATGATGACGTCGTTGAGAAGTTCGTCCGGAACATCTTGCGAAATGATTGACAACTCAGTTCGTTACCCGCTATATTAATATCATAAATCAACGTCGTCGTGGCGGAACTGGTAGACGCGCTAGACTCAGAATCTAGTGGTGGCAACACCGTGGAGGTTCAAGTCCTCTCGGCGGCATAAATGATTGAAGGAGGCAATCCCATCAAGGGGTTGCCTCCTTTTTTGATAATGAATAGAAAACGGTTGCATCGAATAAAAATTCAGAAATGTTTATCTTTTTAGAACTTTTCTGGTAAAATACGTTTTAAAGAGGGTACTCTTCAGGGAAAGTACTAAGTGGAGTCGACAATCTTTAACACATAGGAGAGGGGAAACAAACATGAAAAAAGGAAGTATTTTGCTAGCGCTCTTGATGAGCTGTATTCTCGTACTTGGTGCATGTAGTATCGGTTCGAAGGATGAAGGGTCTTCAGAAGGAAAGACGTATAAAGTTGGTATCGACGTCACGTATCCACCATTTGAGTACAAAGACGGGGACACGTACAAAGGAATCGACATCGATCTTATGAAAGCAATCGCTAAGGATCAAAACTTCAAGATTAAATTTGAAGCAATGGATTTCAGCGGTATCATTCCAGCACTTCAAGCAAATCAATTGGACGTTGCCATTGCCGGTATGAGTATTACACCAGAACGGAAAAAAGTCGTCACATTCTCAGACCCATATTTCAAAGCTGGTCTTATTTTAGTCGTCAAAAAAGATGAGAATGGTATTAAATCCGTTAACGATCTTAAAGGGAAAAAAGTAGCCGTCAAAAAGGGAACGACGGGTGCAAAATATGCAACGGACAACGCGGATAAACTTGGCTTCACTGTTACACAGTTCAATGACAGTCCAGCGATGTTCCAAGAAGTAAAGAACGGTAACGCAGCTGCCTTGATTGAAGATTATCCGGTCATCTCATATGCAAACAAACAACAAAACCTTGGATTGAAACTTGTCGGTGATCGTCTCAACGGTGATAACTACGGGATCGCTGTCTTAAAAGGTGAGAATAAGGATCTGCTGAAGAAAATCAACAAAGGACTTGCGAATCTGAAAGAAAACGGTGAATACGATAAAATCGTTGACACGTATCTGAAATAAGTCGCAAGGCGATAAGGGAGTGGGATAGCCAATGGAAGTGGTCAAAACCGCATTTCCATTTTTCTTGGAAGGGCTTCAAGTCACATTGTATATTTTCATCATTGCGGTCATCGTCGGCTTTCTGATTGGCTTAGTCGTCGCATTGATGCGGTTGTCACCGTTAAAGATTTTGAACGCAATCGCGATCATCTATATCGATGTCATTCGTGGTACACCGTTCATCGTTCAGCTTTTCTTCATCTACTTTGGACTCAACTCGCTTGAGTGGTTATCGATGGACCGGATGTATGCAGGGATACTGACGGTCGCGATCAATGCTGGTGCTTATTTCGCGGAAATTATTCGAGCAGGTATCCAGTCGATTGATAAGGGACAAACAGAAGCCGCACGTTCACTCGGGATGACAGGACGTCAAACGATGGTTCAAATCATTTTACCGCAAGCATTCCGACGGATGTTACCAACGATTACGAATCAATCGATCATCAGCTTAAAAGATACATCGTTGTTATCGATCATCGGCATCGCTGATTTGACGCAACAAGGTCAAGTTCAGCAATCGACGACGTTTGAGCCATTCATCGTTTGGTCTGTCGTCGGATTGATGTACTTCGTCATCATTTATCTCTTGTCATTAGTGGCGAAGTTCTTGGAACGGAGGTTTACATTACGATGAGTATCATTGAAGTGAAGAATCTAAAGAAATCATTCGGCTCGAACGAAGTCTTAAAAGACATTAACGTCTCGATAGCCGAAAAAGAAGTTGTGTGTGTCATCGGTCCGTCGGGATCTGGGAAAAGTACGTTTTTACGCTGTTTGAATCGACTGGAAGAGATTACGGGTGGAACGGTCATCATCGATGATTTCGACATCACAAATCCGAAGGTCGATATCAACAAAGTTCGGGAAGAGGTTGGAATGGTCTTTCAGCATTTTAATCTCTTCCCGCATAAGACCGTGCTTGAGAACGTCACGCTCGCACCGATTAAAGTACGTAAATCGGATAAGGACCAGGCGAAAAAGCGAGCTTTGGAACTACTCGATAAAGTTGGGTTACGGGAAAAAGCGAATAATTATCCAGGCGAATTATCCGGGGGTCAAAAGCAACGGGTCGCAATTGCCCGAGCGCTCGCGATGAATCCGAAAATCATGTTGTTTGACGAGCCAACGTCAGCGCTTGACCCGGAAATGGTCGGGGACGTGCTTGCCGTCATGAAACAACTTGCTCTCGAAGGGATGACGATGGTCGTCGTGACCCATGAGATGGGATTTGCTCGTGAAGTCGGAGACCGCGTGTTGTTTATGGATGGTGGGTATGTCGTCGAAGAGAATGTGCCACAAGCGCTCTTTGATTCTCCACAGCATGAACGGACGCAATCGTTCCTCAGTAAAGTTTTATGATTAAACCGGCGTATCTAAATGCAGATACGCCGGTTTTTTGCTTATTCATAAATTACTAGCTAAGCGCTCATAAGAAAAACTTATACATTTAAGCGTGAGAATTTGGGAATTCGAAATGCACACGCAGGAAAAGAGTAGTAATATAGTAACGAAGGCACTTTCATGAAAGAATGGCACGTTCGTTCCTTCTCATGACGTTTTAGCGCATCATTCATGCAATTTCTTTTGAAAGCGCTAACAGGTAGAGGGCTGGAAACACATTTAGCCGATGCTAAATGTGAGGGGAGAAATATAGAAACGGGGGGAACCGTACATGGCAGGCCACGAGCAAGATCAACAAGCATTTTATGGACCAAACCTTGGCTACATCATTGAATTGTACGAGCGTTTTTTAGAAGACAAAACATCCGTCGATGAGGAGACACGTACTTATTTCGAAGAGCATGGTGCACCTGTGACGGAACCAGTAGTACCGATGCAAGTCGAGACGGGAGATTTCGAAAAATATCTTGCGGCGAATCGTTTAGCGGAACAAATTCGTGCAAAAGGACATCTTGCGGCGGATATCTATCCGCTGAAGGACCATCCGCGAGAAACAGGATTATTCGAACTAAATCAGTTTGGACTGACAGAGGCAGATCTTCGGAAAATGCCGGTTTCACTCGTCTGTCCTGAGCCGCCAGCGGGTGTTCAAGATGCATTTGAAGGCATCGAGCACTTGAAAGCGCAATACACGGGAGCAGCGGCTGTTGAGTTCCAGCATGTTGATGACTTAGAGGAAAAGAAATGGCTCCGTCAAAAAATCGAACAAGGTGCTTTGACGGCGACGCTTGATGCTGAGCAAAAGAAACAATTGTTCAAACGCTTGGCTGAAACGGACCTTTTCGAAAAATATCTGCACAAAACATATGTCGGTCAAAAACGATTCTCGATCGAAGGGCTCGATGCGATGGTGCCATTGCTCGATACGATCGTCGGACACCTCATTTCGAACGGCTCGGAGACGATCAATATCGGAATGGCGCACCGTGGACGATTAAATGTTTTAGCTCATGTACTCGGTAAACCATATGAAATGATCTTTGCTGAGTTCCAGCATGCACCAAATCATGATCTCGTACCGTCTGAAGGATCAATCGGTATCACATACGGTTGGACGGGCGACGTGAAGTATCACCTCGGACTAAACCGGAAACTCGAGCAAAAGACACGTGACATCCGGATGACGCTCGCGAACAATCCGTCGCACTTAGAGTTCGTCGACCCAGTCGTCGAGGGCTTCACGCGTGCGGCACAAGATGACCGGACCCAAAAAGGCGCACCACGTCAAGAGCAGGCAGCCGCTGCTGCGATCCTGATTCACGGGGATGCAGCGTTCCCAGGTCAAGGAATCGTTGCTGAAACCTTGAATTTAGCAAACCTCAAAGGATATAACACAGGCGGAACGATTCACATCATCGCGAACAATACGATCGGCTTCACGACGGAACCGACAGATTCGCGTTCGACGCGTTACTCGAGTGACCTGGCTAAAGGGTATGAGATTCCAGTTTTCCACGTCAACGCCGATGAACCGGAAAGCTGTCTCGCTGTTGCGCTACTCGCGAGCGAGTACCGTGCAACATTCAAGAAAGACGTCATGATCGATTTAATCGGATATCGTCGTTTTGGACACAACGAAATGGATGAACCGATGAATACAAACCCGGTCTTATACGATTTGATCCATAAGCATGATCCGATTCGTGTCTTGTACGGAAAGACGCTTGTCGCGAACGGGGATGCGACAGCTGAGGAAATTCAATCGATTGAGACGTCAATCAATGATCACATGAAGGCGGCTCGAGAAAAAGTCCCAAATGTAGAGAAAGAGTATGGTGGGGTCATGCCGGACGTCGTCTTTAAAGGCGTTCCGACGATCGAAACAGGAGTAGCGATCGAAACATTAACTGCATACAATGAAGAATTGTTGCAGTGGCCAGATGGCTTCCAAGTGTTCCATAAACTTGAGAAAGTCCTGAAGCGCCGGACAGATGCATTCTCGACGAAGAACGGGATTGACTGGGGACACGCCGAAACATTGGCATTCGCTTCAATTCTCTCGGATGGAACACCAATCCGATTAAGCGGGCAAGATTCTGAACGGGGAACGTTTGCACAACGGAATATCAATCTTCATGATGTGAAAACGGGAGAAGGATTCTCGCCACTTCATGCTTTATCAACGGCAACAGCTTCGTTCTCAGTCTATAACAGTCCACTCTCTGAGGCGGGTGTTCTTGGCTTTGAATACGGCTATAATGTCTTTGCACCAGAAACGCTTGTCTTATGGGAAGCGCAATACGGAGACTTCGCAAACTCAGGTCAAGTCATCTTTGACCAGTTTATTTCTGCGAGCCGAGCGAAATGGGGACAAACGTCAGGTCTCGTTATGTTGCTTCCGCACGGCTATGAAGGACAAGGACCAGAACACTCGAGTGGTCGTTTAGAGCGCTTCTTGACGTTATCGGGTGAGAAGAACTGGACAGTTGCGAATGTATCGAGTGCTGCGCAGTACTTCCATTTGTTGCGTCGACAAGCAGCAATCCTCGGAAAAGAGGAAGTTAGACCGCTCGTGGTCATGACACCAAAGAGTCTCTTGCGTCATCCGCTTGCGACATCTGACGTCTCTGAATTGACGGAGGGTAGTTTCCGTCGTGTCATTGAACAAGCGGGACTTGGAGAAGCACCAGATCGTGTCAAACGTCTTGTGTTCTGTTCTGGTAAGATGGCAATCGACCTAGCTGAAGCCGTTTCGAAATCAGAGGAGAATCTCGACTGGTTACAAATCGTCCGGGTTGAGGAACTGTATCCGTTCCCAGCGAAAGCCTTACAAGAAGTCATTGCGCGCTATGAATCCGTCGAAGAGATGGTCTGGGTGCAAGAAGAACCGAAAAACATGGGGGCGTGGTCCTTTATGGAACCTCGACTTGAGACAGTCGCACCGAATGGTATCCAAACCGTCCGTTACATCGGTCGTCGTCGTCGTTCCAGTACAGCAGAAGGTGACCCGTCAGGTCATAAAGTAGAGCAGGCACGTATCATCAATGATGCACTCACAGCGACTGCTTCTACTCCAACAGCACCATCGCACGTATCAAATCACACATCATAACTTAAGATAGAATCGAGTCATAGGGGGAGAATACGATGGAAATCAAAGTACCAGAACTTGCCGAATCAATTACAGAAGGAACGGTGGCGTCTTGGTTAAAACAACCAGGTGATCACGTGGAAAAAGGGGAAGCCATCGTTGAGCTCGAGACAGATAAGGTCAACATCGAAGTACCGTCAGATGAAGCTGGTACGTTGACGGAGGTGATGGCTGCTGAAGGAGATACAGTCCGCGTCGGGGAAACGATTGCTGTCATCTCTGCTGGTGGCGAGGCTCCAAAAACGGCTGCGGCAGAAACAGTACAAGAAACTCCAAAAGAGACACCTAAAGCAGAAGAAAAAGCGGAACAACCGGTGGCTGCAGCAGCGACTGAAAGTACATCTGTTGCGGATCGTCCGATTGCTTCACCTGCTGCCCGTAAATTGGCTCGTGAAAAAGGAATTGATTTAGCACAAGTGGCGACGCAAGATCCACTTGGTCGGATCCGCGTGCAAGACGTCGCGACGTTTGAAGTAGCGCCACGTGAACAAGCAAAACCTGCTCCTACGAAGCCTGCTGCGCCGACACCAGCTCAAGCGGCTGCTCCTGGGAAACCAGAAGAGCGAATCAAGATGTCACGTCGCCGGAAGACGATTGCGAATCGCCTTGTTGAAGTTCAACAAACGGCAGCGATGTTGACGACATTCAATGAAATCGATATGTCTTCTGTCATGGCGCTCCGTAAACGCCGTCAAGAAAAGTTCGTTAAAGAAAACGAAGTTAAACTCGGCTTCATGTCATTCTTTACGAAAGCAGCAGTCGCAGCACTCAAAAAGATGCCATACCTGAATGCTGAGATTCAAGGCGATGAAATCGTCCTGAAGAAATTCTATGATATCGGCATTGCCGTCTCAGCACCAGACGGTCTCGTTGTTCCAGTCGTTCGTGATGCGGACAAAAAGAACTTCGCTGAAATTGAAAAGGACATCATTCAATTAGCGGTCAAAGCGCGTGATAATAAACTTGGTCTATCTGACTTAACGGGTGGTACGTTCACAATCACGAATGGTGGTACGTTCGGTTCACTCATGTCGACGCCGATCTTAAACGGTCCACAAGTCGCGATTCTCGGCATGCACGCAATCAACCTGCGCCCTATTGCCATTGATGCAGAACGCATGGAAAATCGTCCGATGATGTATGTTGCTCTCTCTTACGATCACCGGATCGTGGATGGAAAAGAAGCTGTTACGTTCCTGAAACACATTAAAGATCTTCTTGAAGATCCAGAGTCATTGATTTTCGAAGCGTAATCATTAAAAGACCCGTTTTAGATGCGGGTCTTTTTTCTATGGAATGATATCGTTTTGTCATCAAATCAAGAAATGACGTTAACAGCTTCTCTATATCATCTTCATACAAACAATTTAAGATAAGTGTTGTAAGAATATTTCAAGGGGGAATAGATGATGCTGAAACAAATCGGATTGACGATGGTAGCGGGAGCTGTATTAAGTACAGGACTTCCGACAGAAGATGTCGGTGCACAATCAAAAGGTAAATCGTTACTCGATTCAAATCGAATCATTAACGTTGCTCATCGTGGAGCTTCAGGTTATGCGCCGGAGCATACGATGCCAGCTTACGAAATGGGACATAAGAAATTTAAAGCAGATTACATCGAAATTGATTTACAGATGACAAAAGACGGTCATTTGATTGCGATGCATGACGAAACCGTCGATCGGACGACGAACGGAACGGGTGCTGTCAAAGAGAAGACATTAGCTCAAATCAAGAAACTTGATGCGGGTAGTTGGTTTAATAAAGCAAATCCAACACTCGCTAAAAAATCATATGTAGGATTAAAAGTCCCGACACTCCAAGAAGTCGTGAATAAGTACGGGAAACATGCGAATTACTACATTGAGACGAAGTCCCCTGAAGTATATCCAGGAATGGAAAAGAAATTACTCGATTTATTGAAACGGAACGGATTGTCTAGTGATCGTGTGAAATCAGGACAAGTCTTGATTCAGTCGTTTAGTGCACAAAGTCTTCAAAAAGTCAGATCCATCGATTCAAAAGTCCCGTTGATTCAATTGATGGAAGCAAAGGAGGTGTCTTCCTTAACCAGTACGAAATTAAAGGAAATCCGTAAATATGCAGTTGGAGTCGGTCCTTCATATAAAGCATTGACACGTGAAAATGTTAAAGCAATTCGTCAACAGGGCTTGCTGTTGCATCCGTATACAGTAAATGAAAAAGTCGAAATGGTTCGCTTGCTTGACTATGGTGTTACAGGTGTCTTCACGAACTACGCGGATCGCTTTAATGCAGTCATTAAAGAATCGTCCAAAAAAATTTCAAAATAATTCAAAGAGTGATTCCTCGTTTCGAATGCGAAATAAGGAATTGCTCTTTTTTGATAAAAACTCGTATTTTAAATCCAATATTTCCTTCCTTACGTAATCTGTGTAGAGCATGATGACAAATTCGAATTATGAGATGAATAGTGAGACAAAACTATGTAGTCGTTAGAGTGTTTCATGTTACGATAACAGTGCAGTTTTGGGAAGGAATGGAGTGAGGATTGTGAGAATTACACAGTATACGGATTATGGTTTACGCGTGTTGATGTATCTCGGTGTGCACCGGGATGTTATCACACCAATGCCGCAGATTGCCCAGCATTATGGCATCTCATCCAACCATTTAATGAAAGTGACACAACAGTTAGCGAAACTTGGATATGTCGAATCAACGAGAGGTCGCTCAGGGGGACTCCGTTTGATTCGTGATCCAAAGGACATTAACATCGGAAAAGTCGTTCGTGAAATGGAACCGATGGATATCGTTGAATGTTTCGGAAGCAACGGTCATTGTGTCATCGAACCGGGGTGTCGATTAAAAGGTGTGCTTGGGCGAGCATTGCGAGCCTTTATCCGAGAACTGGAACAGCATACACTAGAAGAGTTGCTTGATAATCGTGATGAGTTGGCGCTCTTATTTGCTGCTTCACCCTTACAGCGTTCCTAATCAAAAACCCTCGTTTCCGTAAGCGGAAGCGAGGGTTTTGTCATGTCGATATACTCACATGTCATCTTGGCGTTTCTTCGGTTCCACATGTTCTTTATTCTTAGACAGGTCGTCACGGACAGACGATTTCCATAATGGCACGTCGCTATAGTAAGCAGCACGCGCAATTAAATGTCCACCAATCGGTGCCGTGATGAGTACGAATAGGATACCAAGCACGACACGAGAGGAGAAAAATCCATCTTCAGTGACGAAATAAATAATGACGCCGATCAAAATCGACATGACGCCTAATGTCGCACTTTTAGATGCGGCATGCGCACGCGTATAGACATCGGGTAAGCGGATCAAACCGAGCGCGGTAACGAGACTAAATCCCATACCGAGCAAGGCAAAGACCGCGACGATCCATTCATTGATTGCGATCACGTTCGATGATCTCTCCTTTCTCGATATATTTTGAAAAGGCAACCGTACCGATGAAGGCGAGTATACCAATCAAAAGAATGACTTCGAGGTAGTCGCTCGTCCGTAAGATGATTGAGACAAGACCAACGATTGAAATCAAGCTGATACCAATCGAATCTAAGGCGATGACACGATCCGCAACACTTGGACCTTTAATGACACGGTAAAATAGACCAAGCATCGAGAGGAAGACACCCCCGAGTGCGATATAGATTAAAATATCGAACATCACCGACTCACCTCCAGAATGGCTTTCTCAAAACTATCGCGAATCGATGCGACGGCTTCGTCGACTTCTGGCATATGGAGCGCATGAATATAGAGTGTCTTATTATCGTCTGAGATATCGACGACAAGTGTTCCAGGTGTCAAGGTAATCAGCATCGATAACAATGTGACTTGCCACGGTTGATCGAGTTCCGTGTCATAGGCAAAGATACCAGGCTGAATATCTAACTTCGGCTTTAAGATGATTTTTAGGACATCGATGTTCGCTACGACAAGTTCATAGAGAAAGCGGAAAAACAACAAGACGAGTGCGACGACAGGTCCGAGATAAAAACGACCCTTAAAGCCGCGACGGAAAGCGAACATCGCAATCAGACCTAATGCATAGCCGATGACGAAACCGGAGGCCGAGAAATTATTCGCAAGAAACATCCACAAGAAAGCAAGAAATAAGTTGAGCAAGACTTGAAATGCCATGAATTAACGACCTCCTTTGAGTACGGCATCGATATAGAGCGTTGGATTCGTCAGAGGTTCAACGGCTTGTTGAATCAGTGGACGCATCGCCTCAGCGCCTAAGCCATAGAGGACGCTAAGCGCAACTAAGGCAATCGCAGGTGCAAGCAGTCGAGAAACGAGCGCTTGCTTCTCACCTGAGTACGGTTTGGGTGTCCCCCAAAAAGCACGCATGAACAGTTGGACGACCGAATACAAGACGAGCAGACTGGATAGTAGAACGATGATCGGTCCGACCAATTCACTAGCTTCAATGCCGCCACGAACAATCAAGAACTTCCCGATGAACCCACTAAGCGGTGGAATGCCGGCAAGCGATAACGCTGCGATGAAGAATGTCCAACCGAGTACAGGATAGGATTTGATCATACCACCCATATCCTTCAGTTTACTCGAACCTGCAATCCCGACCATGATACCGACGAGTAAGAACAACGCGGCTTTGATCACCATATCGTGAAGCAGGTAGAAAATCGCTCCTTCTAGTGCTTGTGGTGTCATAAGGGAAACCCCATATAAGATGACCCCAACTGCGACGATGATGTTGTAAATGATGATCTGTTTCGCATCCCGTGTCGCTAACGCACCAATCACACCGATGATGATTGTACTAAGGGCAAGGACACTTAAGATTTGATGAATTGTTCCGATCTCGTTTGAGAAGAACAAGCTATACGTCCGTAAAATTCCATATACCCCGACCTTCGTCAACAAGGCGCCGAACAAGGCAAGAACAGGTGTCGGTGGTACTTGATAAGAACCAGGTAACCAGAAGTAGAGTGGGAAAATCGCGCCTTTTAATCCGAAAACGATCAGGAACAACAAGGCGATGACGTTTAGAATCGCTGGTTGTCCAATCTCTGTGATCTTCTGACTGATGTCCGCCATGCTGAGTGAACCGATGATCCCGTATAAGAAAGCGACCGTCATGACGAATAACGCGGACGAGATGACGTTAATCAAAAGATACTTGAGCGATTCTCGTAATTGGGCCGGTTTTCCACCGAGAACGATTAAGACATAAGACGAAATCAGGAAGACTTCGAAAAAGACGAACATGTTAAAAATATCACCTGTCGTGAACGCACCGTTGACCCCAACGAGCAGGAACTGTATGGCAATGAAATAGTAGTACCGTTGATAGGCGTCGCTCAAGTAGGCGATGGCATACCAGATGATACAAAGGACGAGGATGCTCGTCGTCGTGACGAGTAGGGCAGACAGCATATCAGAGACAAGCGTAATCCCGAAAGGTGCTGGCCAGCTACCGAGTATGACGGTTAAAATGCCATTCGAACGGACGGTCATCACTAGATAGATGGAAGCACAGACAGTTAAAATCGTCGAAATGATGGAAACGATCCGTTGTCCTTTGAGGTATCGCGGGAAAAACATCAAGATGACACCGGTCAACAAAGGAATGATGATCGGTAATAGCGGTAAGTTAATCATTCGAATCGGTTCCTTTCATCTCTTCGATATTATCGGTCCCGAGCTCTTGATAAGCGCGATACGCAAGCACCAAGAAGAAGGCAGTGACACCAAAGCTAATGACGATGGCAGTCAGGACGAGTGCCTGCGGCAGTGGATCCGTATAGGAAGTCACGCCGTCCTTTAAAACCGGAGCCGCGCCTCGTTTTAATCCACCCATTGTCATGACGAGCAGATGGGCAGCGTGACTGAGCAACCCTGTTCCGATGATAATGCGAAGAATACTTTTCGAGAGAATGAGATAAATGGCACACATCGTCAGGATGCCTGCGGCGATCGCCATGATGATTTCCATATTAATCACTCTCCCCAATCGTTTGAATAATCGTCATCGTCACACCAACGACGACAAGATAAACACCAAGATCAAACAACATCGCGGTGTGTAGCGATGTCTTACCGAACAACGGCAGATTGAAATAATCATGCGCATGCGTGAAGAACGGCACGTTGAACAGAAGCGCTCCTGACGCCGTCAGTACGGCAATCAACATACCAAGTGCTGTGATCCATTTATAATCAAACGGTAAGATCCGGCGCAATGTCTTGATGTCGTAAGCAAGTAAGATCAAGACGAGAGCGGACGCCGTCACGAGACCACCAATGAATCCACCACCTGGTGTATAGTGTCCGGCGAAAAACAAGTAGACAGCAAACAGGAAGATGACGAACGTGATAAAGGAAGTTGCTGACTCTAAGATGACGTCATTCGTATGCTTTTTTGCCTGCTTTTTCATTTATCGATCCCTCCTGTTTGTCTGAATTTAATCATCGTATAAATTCCGATTCCAGCAAGTGCTAGAACGGCAATCTCAAACAACGTATCGAAGCCACGGAAGTCGACAAGAATGACGTTGACCATATTACCGCCAGCGGCAAGATCAGCGACATTATCGATGTAATACTTGGCGATTGAAGTAAACGATCGTTGGCTAAGAGAAGCAAGTGCAACAAGGGTCACTGTCAATCCGACGAGTGCCGAAATCAAGGCGTTGCCGAGCTTGAACGGAATTCGCTCTTCTTTCCGGCTGATTTCCGGTAAATGATAGAAAACGAGTAGGAATAGAGCGACCGATACTGTCTCGATGACGAGTTGCGTCAAGGCAAGGTCTGGAGCTCGGAACAAGACGAAGAACAGAGCAACCGTATAACCTGTCACACCGAGTAAGATGATCGATGTCAGCCGCGATCGTGCAAAAGTGATTGAGAGAGCACTTGAGACAAGAACGAGCGCGAGAATGATCTCGTACGCATGAATCGAGCTAATTGGGTCTACCGCGAAGCGGAAAGCGTCGAACCCGTATAGTGCTGTCAAAATCAAGATGACAATGAATCCGAAGATGTAGATGAGATACGACCGCATGTATCCGGTCATGACCGTATCATGGATCTTTGTCGAGGTCTGTTCACCACGGCGTAACAAAGCGTCATATTGATGATTCAAGGAGACTGCACGAGGCATCCGATTATAGAGCGACTGCCAGCGTGGGAGTGTCTTATACAAGATGAACCCGACTGTAAAGATGAGTAACGTCAGGAAAAATTCTGGTTGGAATCCATGCCACATCGTAATGTGCACATCAATCTTCCCACCCGCATCAACGACTTGCGGTAAGATCGCTTCGACTGCCGGTCGAATCAACGTATCCGATAATATATTCGGGAAGAGTCCGATGATGACGACGAGCGAGACGAGGACGAGTGGTGGAATCAACATGCCAATCGGTGCCTCATGGGGTGTCTTCGGCAACTTATCGTCTTGACGCTTACCGAAGAACGTTCTGCGGACGATCAAGATGCTGTAGACGAATGTGAAGATACTTCCGACGACGGCGAGTACAGGAATGATCCAACCGTAAGACGGTAAGTGGAACAAATCTGATCCTGCAACTTCAAGTACACCCGTCAAGAACATCTCTTTACTTAAGAAACCATTGAATGGCGGAATTCCCGCCATCGAGAGGGTCCCGATCATTGCGATCGTCATAGAGATCGGCATTAGTTGCGCAAGACCACCGAGCTTCCGAATGTCGCGAGTACCGGTTTCGTGATCGACGATTCCCGCCATCATGAAGAGACTGCCTTTAAATGTCGCATGGTTGATCAGGTGGAAAATCGCAGCGACTGTCGCAATCGTATATAATCCGTCATCTAACGCGTCGACGTGCAGGGCGGCTGCTCCGAGTCCAAGTAAGGACATGATCAATCCAAGCTGAGAAATCGTCGAGTAAGCAAGGATTCCCTTTAAATCATGTTGTTTCACCGCATTGAGTGAACCCCAGAATAAGGTGAATATTCCGACAGATGAGACGAGATAGAACCAAAGCGATTCATCCGCAAAAATCGGACTGAAACGAGCGACAAGATACAACCCTGCCTTGACCATCGTTGCCGAGTGCAAGTAGGCACTGACAGGGGTCGGTGCTTCCATCGCATCCGGTAACCAGATATGGAACGGAAATTGAGCAGATTTTGTGAAGGCAGCTAGCAAGAACAAAACAAGGGCGACCGTAAAGAAGGGTTCACCTTGAATCGACTCAAGCGACGCATAGGTCTCACGAATACTTAACGATCCACTGAGTGTAGAGAGAATCGCAATTCCCCCAAGCATCGCTAGTCCACCAAAGACGGTGATCAGCATCGATTTTTGAGCGCCGTAACGAGAACGTTCTCGCTCGTACCAGTAGGCAATCAATAAGAACGACGAAATCGACGTTAATTCCCAAAACAGATAGAGGACGATCATGTTATCTGACAGCACGACCCCAAGCATGGCGGTCATGAACATCAAAAGATAGACATAAAATGTTCCGAGTGATTCTTTTTTCGCATCTAAATAAAAAATGGAATAAAGAACGACGAGTGAGCCAATTCCTGTGATCAATAGTGCGAACAATAAGCCGAGTCCGTCGAGATACGTGACGAAATCGATACCGAGCGATGGGATCCACGGCATGCGTGCCGTAAAGGTCTCACCTGACATCGTACCAGGGAGAAAGTGGCTGAAATACGAAACGAGCAGTACAGGTACTACAAGTACAAACCAACCAGTATGAATGTTCGGAAGGCGTTTCGCTAGAAGCGGAATGAAAAGACTGATCAATATGGGCAGTAGAATAGCCCCGTGCATCACGGACACGAAATTCCCTCCTTTGTGACATCGACGACCAAAAATGAAAAAGGGACGCGAACGCAAGCTGTTGAAGCTCGGAACTGTCCAGTAGAAAACACGATTCATTTTGTTCGTCGAAGATGTTTCTGAATCAAGTATAGCGTACTTTTTTCCTTCTTGCATGACGTGAAGCATTGAAGCATAAGGGATAGAGCCATTTTCTCTCTTGATTATTAAATATGTAGGAACACGGCAGAAATAGGTTGAAATTTTTTTTTTGTTTTTTTCAAAAACACGTTGATCCATGCGAAGAATGATTCAAAATCAAGTAACCCGGGTACATCTATCTAGAGCACAACTAATGATCATAGAGGGGGAACTTTCGTGAGAGCAACATTCAAGACAGGTGTCATTTTAGGTGGTTTAGCGGCGATTGCGACAATCGCCTATCAACAATACCAACAACGAAAAACGACGTCTAACGATATTGATCATCGACCAAGCGTCGACGCGAAACGCGATCCGGCTGAAGTCGGACTGACACAGCTTGATTCCATTCATCGGGCAGATTGGCAAGCGAATGGATTCCCACAAACGCACGCAGAACTCGAACGCTTAGAACGAGAAGAAAACTAAAAAACACGTCTCTCGCATGAGAGGCGTGTTTTTTGATCATCAAGCACTCGTTGTGACAAGGGCACGTGTCCGTTCACTGTGTGCGGTATAAGAAGAGAGATGTTCGAACTGATAAAGCGTTAAGGTTGCTGTACGACGCTGTCCAGTGCTAGATTCGAGCATCAAATAAGCCTCATTAAAATCAGTGCCACCACCGTCATAGCGGATATGTGCCGTAATCGTTCGTCCATCCGTCGTCTGCATATAAATATCGTAACCTCCGAAATCAACACGTTTGAAACGGGTCGCCTCGCTTACGATGTGCTTAAATGTTTCAATTAAAGAATATGTCATCGTTCGTTCCTCCCTTTATTTCTTCAAAACAAGATAAGTTATAATTAACTCCGAATATTACTGTTCCCATAAAATTGAAGAAATAAACATCACAAATGAATCTTTTTTTATTCTTGTTATGAAACGCGTTTCATACTTTATGATGATGATAGACGGTGCGTGACCGATTACGGGCGTTAACCGATATAGAAACTGTATAATCAAAAAGACAAGGGGATGGTTACGACCATCCCCTTGTCTTTTTGATTATAACTCTACGTTATGGTAGACCTGTTGTACATCCTCAAGATCTTCAAGTGCATCGATCATTTTCTCGAATTGTGCAACGTCGTCCTCAGATAACACGACTTCGTTTTGAGCGAGCATGACGAGTTCGGCAAGCGAGAATTCGGTGATTCCTGCAGCTTTCAACGCTTCTTGCACAGCATGGAATTGTTCTGGCTCGGCGTAGATGATGACAGAATCGTCTTCTTCGAGGATGTCGCGAACATCGATATCCGCTTCCATCATCAATTCGAGCACGTCATCCGCAGATTTTCCTTCAAACGCAAAGATAGCAGTCGCATCGAACATGTAAGCAACGGATCCACTAACGCCCATGTTTCCGCCATTTTTCCCAAATGCAGCACGCACGTCAGAAGCCGTCCGGTTGACGTTGTTCGTCAATGTTTCGACGATGACCATTGAACCGCTTGGACCAAATCCTTCATAACGAAGTACATCATAGTTTTCTTCCGCTCCACCTTTTGCTTTTTCAATCGCTCGATCAACGATGGCACGGGGAACGTTATATGTCTTCGCTCGTTCGAGTACGACCTTTAACGCTTGGTTAGATTCTGGATCTGGTTCGCCTTGTTTTGCCGCTACATAAATCTCACGACCGAACTTTGCGTAGATCCGACTCGTATTTTTGTCTTTTGATGCCTTTTTTTCCTTAATGTTATTCCATTTACGACCCATTTCGTATCCACTCTCTTTCCGTAATGTCAGAAATCCATGATTTCTTATGCGTTATCAGTATACCTTAAACTACCTGATAGACTGAACTAAAATGTCGGTCGAACAGTTGAATTTCTACTAAATGCGTTTAAGTGATGCGGAAGAAAGGAACTTTACCGATAGAGAAATATCAATTAGAGAAATATCAATTAGAGAAATATCAATTTAAGGGAGAGTGACAGTATTTGAACCAGGCTGGAGTAGTTCATCGCGCATTATCACCATTCGTTTATGCCTATGATCAAGAGACCGTTCATATTAGACTCATGACGGCTAAAGACGATATTGAAAAAGTTGAATTGATATATGGTGATCCTTATGAATGGGAAGCGGAAAAAGAAGAAGACCGAGATTGGAATTTTGATCCGGAGAAAGAAAAATCCTGGAAAGTGCAACAGAAGTCGATGCAATACAATGGAAGTGACGCGACGTATGACTATTGGTTCATTGCAATCCGTCCAGAACGGAAGCGGGTAAGGTATGGGTTCGAGGTTCATGGCGAAACGACAGCCATTTTGACCGAACGTGGTTGGTATGACGAAGCGCCACTCGATCATCCTGGCTATTATTTTTCTGTTCCATATGTTCATGCGACGGACGTCTTTGATACGCCGGATTGGGTGAAAGATACGGTCTGGTATCAAATTTTCCCGGAACGATTCGCAAATGGTGATCCAACGAACGATCCAGCGGGAACGAAGGAGTGGGGAAGTGAAGCACCAGCTTTTCAGAATTTCTTCGGTGGAGATTTTCAAGGGGTCATCGATCACGTCGATCATTTACAACGGCTCGGCGTCACCGGTGTCTACTTCTGTCCAGTGTTTGAAGCACCATCGAATCATAAATACGATACGCTTGATTACTTAAAGCTTGATCCTGCCTTTGGTGACGAGAAAACATTCCGCAAGATGATAGATGTGCTACATGAGAATGGTATCCGCGTATTACTCGATGCCGTCTTTAATCATATTAGTGAAGATCACCCCGCATTTCAGGATGTATTAGAAAAGGGACAAGACTCAAAATATGTCAACTGGTTCACGATTGACTCCTTCCCGGTCGATCCATCAATCCCGAACTATGAAGTGTTTGCATTTGAACGGAACATGCCAAAGTTGAACACCGCTCATCCAGACGTCAAACAATATTTGCTTCATGTCGGACGTTATTGGGTTGAGGAATTCGGAATCGACGGCTGGCGTCTGGATGTTGCAAGTGAAGTCGATCATGCGTTTTGGCGTGAGTTTCGAAAGGAAGTCCGGGCTGCGAACGGAACGTGTTATATCGTCGGCGAATGTTGGACGGATTCACAACCGTGGTTACTCGGCGATCAATTCGATGCCGTCATGAATTACGGTTTGACAGAGAGCTTCCTGACTTGTTTTGCGACGGGCGAGACCAGCGTTCGTGATTTCTCGTATGCGGTCAGCCGGAATTTAAACTGGCATTCTCAAAATGTCAACGAGGTCATGTTCAATTTGATTGATTCGCATGATACGCCGCGTGCTTTAACGCGTGCGAAGGGGAATATCGAGCGGATGAAATTGCTCTTCACTATACTGTTGACGTTTCCGGGTACGCCTGTCATCTATTATGGTGATGAGATCGGAATGATGGGCGGACAAGACCCGGCCAACCGTGCATGCATGGAATGGGATGAGACGAAGCAGAACCGTGAGTTGTTCGATCACGCTGCACAGTTGATCGCTCTTCGAAAACAGCATCCGGTTTTAGCAAATGCCGGAACGTATCATTTCCAAAGGATCGATGATACAAAACAGACATTTGTCGTCGAGCGACGTCAGGGCGAAAATATTTACTTGCTCGTAGTCAACTTAAGTGAAGAAGAACAATCTCTTTCGCTCGAAGAAACATATGAAAGTCTGTTAGATGCAACGACGTTATCGGGAACTATTCAAGTAAAAGCTGTGTCAGCTCTTCTTTTACGACACGTGTAAGAAAAAGCAAGTCGTGGATGCGATATCCATGACTTGCTTTTTTAGTGCGTGTGCATTATGAATCAAACGGATGGATCAGTAAACCGCTCCGAAGTTTCGGTTCGAACCAAGTCGACTTCGGTGGCATTACTTCTCCTGCATCAGCCACAGCCATTAAATCTTCGATCGAAGTCGGATGCAAGTGAAAAGCGACAGCGGCATGTCCGGAATCCACGATTTGCTCAAGACCGGCATACCCCTTATGACCACCGACGAACTGGATACGTGCGTCCGTCCGTGGATCTTCGATACCGAGTAACGGTGTCAATAACTCTTCTTGTAAAATCGAGACGTCGAGATTCGCTTTCGTCCCTGTTCGTTCAGAATCGTACGAAAGGGTATACCATTGCCGATTGAGATACATCTCGATTTGGTGACGTTTTGTTTGTTCGGCACGTCCTTTGGCGATCGTGAAGCGATGGGCTAGACGTTCGAGAAAATCAACGACGGACTGACCGTACAGATCTTCGACGACACGATGATAGCCGAGGATTCGTAATTGTTCCTGCGGAAAGGATACACCAAGGAAGCGTTGGGCTTCTTCCTGATCCGTTCGACTAGCAGCGACGGCTGCCGCTGCAGCACGATGGTGACCATCAGCGATATAGAGGGCCTCGTGGCGCGCGAACTGGCTTCCGATCGTCAACAGATGATGGCGATCGATGACTTTAAAAATTCGGTGTGTGATCCCATCGACAGTAAAGTCGTATAGAGAATCACCTGCAGTAATCGTCGAGACGATTTCTTGAAGCTGGGCATCCGTTTGATGGGCAAGTAAAATCGGTCCCGTATGAGCATTTAGATGTTCGACATGTCGGACACGATCTCGCTCTTTGTCCGGACGCGTGAACTCATGTTTACGAATTTGATTCGTTTCATAATCGTTAACGGAAACACATCCGACGAAACCGGATTGGATATGTGTCCCGTCAGACAGTTGATAAATGTAATACGTCTCGTCCGTGTCGAGCTGTAAGATGCCGTTTGTTTGACTCTCTTCGAAGGCAAGAGCTGCTTGCTGATAAACGCGTGGATCATCTTCAGCGATTAATGACGGAAGCGTGGCTTCTGCTTTATCGATCCGTAAAAAAGACAGCGGATGACGACGAATCTCAGATCGTGCTTCTTCGCGAGAATAAACATCATAGGGCAAAGCAGCAAAGTCTGCTGCATATTTTGAATCCGGACGTAACGCTGCAAAAGGTTCGAACGTTGGCATGGGGATCACTCCTTTTAGAGTAGACGTGTTTTCAAGACGCCAGGAATCTGATTCAGTCGGTCGAGCGAAATCAATTCGTCTGCATGGTTATCGATATCGATGATCGTATAGGCAACGGCATCTTTACTACCGTTGATCATATTCGCGATATTGATCGACTCTTGCGCTAACACGGAGGCGATTTGACCGACCATGTTCGGAATGTTGTGGTGAGCAATCGTAATCCGTCGTTTTCCGGTGAACGGTAACTCGACGGCTGGAAAATTGACAGCATTGCGGATGTTTCCTGTCTCAAGGAAAAGACGCAGTTGATCGACCGCCATGATGGCACAGTTTTCCTCCGCTTCACTCGTTGATGCCCCGATATGTGGCAAAGCGATGACCCGTGGAAGGGACAAGATGAAGGCATTCGGGAAATCCGTCACATAATTAGCCAGACGACCAGACCGGAGTACATCGGCTAATGCTTGTTCATCGACGAGTTCGCCACGCGAGAAGTTAAGCAAAGTCGCGCCGTGCTTCATCTTCGACAAGAGTGATGCATCGAGTAAACCTGTCGTTGCGTCAACGAGCGGAAGATGCAAGGTGATGTAGTCGCTTGTCGCGAGCAGATCTTCGAGCTGTGTTGCCCGCTGAATTTGATTTGAGACACGCCAAGCGGACTCAACGGACATATGTGGATCATAGCCTGTAACGGTCATGCCAAGCTCATGGAGAGTGTTGGCTAAGTTCGCGCCGATTGCTCCAAGTCCTACGATCCCGATTCGTTTCCCGAGCAACTCCGTTCCGACAAATTGTTTTTTGTTCGCTTCAATCCGCTCCGGAATATCCGGTCCGCGTAAGTTGTTCGTCCAAAGTAGACTAGGGACGAGCTTTCGCGCCGTTAGGAATAAACTGCCGATGACTAGTTCCTTGACGGCATTTGCATTAGCGCCTGGTGTCGAAAAGACGGGAATCCCGCGGTTCGCAAGTTGATCGAGTGGAATCGTATTGACGCCGACGCCAGCTCGGGCTACGGCTTTAAGACTGTCCGGAAAGCGCATATCATGTAAATCCTTGCTGCGGACGAGAAAGGCATCTGGTTGTTCTGTTTCTCGCTGAACGTGATAGTCGTCTGTGAATCGTTTTAATCCTTTATCCGATAGATCATTCCATAGTTGGACTTGATACATTTAACGTTCCCCCTGTTCAAAACGGTGCATGATATGAATTAGTGCTTCGACCCCTTCAGTCGGCATGGCGTTATAGAGACTCGCCCGCATCCCGCCGATCGAGCGATGTCCGGCAAGATTGATTAGATCGTGACGCGCAGCGAAGTTCAAGAAAGCAGCGTCTTCCGTCTCACTTCCAGTCGAAAATGGAATGTTCATCCGGCTTCGATCCTTGATGGTTACATGATTATGAAAATAAGTGGATTGATCAATTGCTTCATATAACATACGTGCTTGTGAGACGTTTCTTGACTCAATCGTCTCGAGTCCCGTCTTTTCAATCCAATCGAGCACCAATTTCGTCATGTAAAGACTGAATGTCGGCGGTGTATTATACAAAGACCGTTGTTTTGCATGAATGTCATACCGTAAATAGGTACCAATCGTATCCGGAACACGATCAAGTAGCTCATTTTTTACAATGACAACCGTCAAACCGGCGACGCCAAGGTTTTTTTGAGCACCGGCGTACAACACATCAAATGCCTCGACTGGCAAAGATTCAGACAAAATGGAAGAAGAAACGTCGGCGACGAGTGGCGCATCGACGTGAGGCGGTGTGTGATACGTCGTTCCTTCGAGCGTGTTGTTCCAAGTGATGTGCAAATAGTCGGCTGATGACGCGAACGGACCTTCTGGGATGAAGCGATAACCGTGATCAGCAGAAGAGGCGAGGACATTAACCGTCGCATACTGTTTGGCATCCGTAATTGCTTTGGTCGACCAGCCACCGGTATCGATGAAATCAATCCGTCCGGTCTTCGTCGCTAAATTTTGGGGTAACATCGCGAACTGAAGTGTAGCTCCACCTTGAAGAAACAAGACGGAGTACGTATCAGGAATCGACATGAGCCTTCGCAATGATTGTTCGGCTGCATCTCGAATCGATTCGAAGATTGGCGAACGATGACTCATTTCAAGAACCGATTGTCCTGAATTTTCATAATTAAGTAGCTCGGATTGAGCCTTCATTAAGACCGGGGCAGGAAGGACTGCAGGACCGGCAGAAAAGTTATAAACCGTCATGGGATACACTCCTTCTTGAATTTTCAGAAAATATGTACCACTCAAGTGTAACGGAATGAAAAATGAGAAGCAATTCTAACTAACGATGAATGGAAAATGAAAACAAAAACATCTCTTGAATCCGTCACGACGGATCAAGAGATGTTAATTGACCAAAGTGCCATTTCCAACCATCTGACGTAGCACGATAGATTGATACGATCCGGAAACGTCCTACGTATTGAGTTGCCCCGTATTCAAAACGATCTTCTATTAAACTATACTGAATCGCTGTATCTTCAAAGTGATCAATGTATGAAAAATCATCGGTCCGGGATAACCAGCGGATATTCGCAGGGTCAACGTAATGATCAAGATACGTTTCGGCGTCGAACGATCGCCCTAACGCATCGATGAACGTGAATTCGGGAGATAATAGATGTGAAACTTGTGATGAATCTCCTTTTAGCATAGCATCTTTAAGGTGTTGCACGGTTTGTTCGAGTGTCATGTTACATCTCCTTTCTTCTTGAATCGCCAGTGTAGCATATTTAAACAAAAAAAGACCCTGCCGGAGCAGGGTCTAAAAGAAATTAAAGTTTTACAACGTTAGTTGCTTGTGGTCCGCGTTGACCTTCTTCAACTTCGAAAGAAACCTCTTGACCTTCGTCAAGTGATTTGAAACCTTCAGATTGGATTGCTGAGAAGTGTACGAATACGTCGTCTCCGCTTTCGCGCTCGATGAAGCCGAATCCTTTTTCTGCGTTAAACCATTTTACTTTACCTTGTTCCATGTGTATTGCCTCCTGCGTGTGACTGGCACACTGATTATTACTACCGTGATCAATTTCATCGAATATAAAGTGAAACACTTCGTATCTCCACCGAACAACAATAATTACTTAATAATATAGCATGCCCGTATCGAAAAAGAAAGGACAAAACAAAAAAAGAACAAAGTAAGCTGTTCTTCTCTAAATACATCATTGAATTAAAGGGTTCATTTTACCTGTGTCGAAAGAGTATAACTGATTCTTTCAATTAAATCGGAATATGTTCTCTTTTACTACTGAGTTGTCGTAATGTATGCAAAATGAATCCTTGGAAGTTCGGGTAACGTGTCGGTTGTTCCCAAACAGTTCGGAATAATTCGGTCATTGCAGAATGAATAAGTGCTTCATCGACCTGTGTACGACGAAATAAAAGAAAGAGTGTTTTTTCGTAACGATCGTATAATCGTTCGAGCGCGACAGAATCACGCTGTTTGATTTGATTGAGCAAATCAGTGTCTGAATACATAGGTCACTCCTTCTTCGACAGTTTTCTCTATAGTATGCTGTCACAGTAATGTAATGAAACTATTATGTAGATTCCCGCTGGATGAATTATGAAACATCCAAACTTCTTGAACTAAAGATAATAATCAAAAGGAGGAAAAATGATGTTACCTATATATATTCGCCCGTATGTCTTAGATGATGCGGCAGTTATTCTTGAGATGAACTTACGAAATCGTGAACACTTCGAATACTGGATGCCAGTTAAGCCGTTACCCGAACAGTACACGTTAGAGGGGCAGCGGGAACGAATTTTTCGTCATCAAGAGTTGATGAAACAAGATGCGTATTATGCTTACGGTGTTTTTTTATCAGAGACCGATCAATTGATTGGCGATGTCTCAGCGATGTTCATCCAGCGTGGACCAGCCGAGACGTGCATGATCGGCTATCAGTTAGATGCCGTCTATGGTGGAAAAGGATATATGGCTCAAGCGGTCGGATTGTTCGTAGACCATCTATTTGATGTCCATCAGTTCCACCGTATTCGTGCTGAGGTCATGCCGGCGAACGTCGGATCGATTCGTGTTCTTGAAAAAGTCGGATTTCGTAAAGAAGGAATCGCGAAGCAAAACCTCTTCATCAATGATGCCTGGGAAGATTTTATTTTGTTTGCTCTATTAAAAGAAGACCGGGAGGAGTCAGGTCATGCCAATCTCTGATTATTATGCCAATCTACGGCGACATGTCGGAACACAATGTCTGTTTACACCATGCGTCGCAGCAATCATTCGAAACGAAGCAGGGCATATCCTTTTCCAGGATCCAGGTGGTCCGTTTTGGAGTTTGCCTGCCGGGGCGATTGAACTAGGAGAATCCCCTGCACAAGCAGTCATTCGCGAAGTCTATGAAGAAACGGGTCTATTCGTTCGACCCGTCCGACTAATCGCGACATTTGGTGGGGAATCGTTTCGACTTACGTATCCTGACGGAAACGAGGTCGAGTATGTAGCAACGATGTTCGAATGTGAGGTAGTCAGTGGGAAGCTCGAGGCCATTGATGGGGAATCTAAGCAACTGGCTTATTTTCCAAAAAATGAGCGTCCGCCACTTGCCTTGCCTTATCCTGATCAAGTGTTTGAGAAATCGGAGGCATCGAGTTATTTCGATTGGGAAGAGCAGTGGTTGACTGATTTACAACAACAATATTGTTAAAATCCGAACATTATTTTTTTGTTAACTAAAAAAGTTCATGAAAAACCTTAAAAACACGAAAATTTCTTTGACACTATGATAACAGTTCGTTATAGTAGTCAATGGGCGAATGATTATCGCCGATATATAAAAAATATTCGTAATTAGAGGTGTTATTCATGGATGTAGTATTCGATTATGAAGATATTCAATTAATTCCAGCAAAATCAATCGTTGGTAGTCGTTCGGAATGTGATACGTCAGTCGAGTTCGGCGGTCGTCGTTTCAAGCTTCCGGTCGTACCCGCAAACATGCAAACGATCATTGATGAATCGATTGCTTTATTCTTAGCTGAAGGCGATTATTTCTATATCATGCATCGATTCGAACCGGCACGACGTCTAGCGTTCGTTCGTATGATGCAAGAGCGTCAACTGTTCGCTTCGATTAGCGTCGGTGTCAAGGAAGAAGAATATCAGCTGATCGAACAGCTCGCGACAGAGGGACTAACTCCTGAATACATCACGATTGATATCGCACACGGTCATTCGGAAGCAGTCATTCAGATGATTCGCCACATCAAATCGCTTTTGCCAACAAGTTTCGTTATTGCTGGAAACGTCGGTACACCGGAAGCGGTACGCGAACTTGAGAACGCAGGAGCAGACGCAACAAAAGTCGGGATTGGACCAGGTAAAGTTTGTATCACGAAAATTAAAACAGGTTTCGGTACAGGTGGTTGGCAACTCGCAGCACTTCGTTGGTGTGCGAAGGCAGCAAGCAAACCGATTATCGCCGATGGTGGTATTCGGACGCATGGGGATATCGCGAAGTCGGTTCGGTTCGGTGCTTCGATGGTCATGATCGGTTCACTTTTCGCAGGGCATGAAGAATCGCCTGGTGAGACACATGAAGTGGACGGGGTGCTCGTCAAGGAATATTTCGGTTCTGCTTCTGAGTTCCAAAAAGGCGAACGCAAGAATGTTGAAGGGAAAAAGATGTTCGTCGAGCATAAAGGAAGTCTAGCAGATACATTGATTGAAATGGAGCAAGATTTGCAATCAGCGATCTCATACGCTGGTGGAAATAAATTGAAGGCGATTCGGACGGTCGACTACGTCGTCGTCAAAAACTCGATTTTCAACGGTGATAAAGTATTTTAAGTATGATGAATCCGCTCTTAACAGAGCGGACTTTTTTTGTTTCCTTAGCATAACTCTTCCATAGGAGGGGTATAAGTCAAATGGACCGAAAAATTCGGAATATTTTGGATAGGGAGTGATTGACATGCTATTTGAAACGACATCGTACTTAATCGAAAAATTCGCTACCGTTCGCAACCAAACGATTGCCTTAATCGAACCGCTCGAAGCAGAGGATTTCATCATTCAAGCTAGTTCAGACGTGAGTCCGCCAAAATGGCACATTGCCCATACGACTTGGTTTTTTGAACGGATGATACTACAGGAATATAGTGAAAACTATCAAGTCTTCCATCCGAAATACAATTATTTGTTTAACTCGTACTACAATTCAATCGGACCTTATCAACCTCGTCAACAACGAGGGATGTTGTCACGTCCGACCGTCGAAGACATCATTGCTTACCGGGCATATGTCGATGGACAAATGGTCGAGTTCTTGAAGGAAGAACGGACTCCAGAAGACCAACGAAAAATCGAAGCATTAGTCGAGATGGGACTACAACACGAACAACAACACCAGGAATTGATCTTGATGGACGTGAAGTATAACTTTTTCACGAATCCGTTATTACCTGCCTATCAGTCAAAGTCGTTAGAACCGGACGTGCCTGAAAATGCACTCATGGAAACATCCTTTATTCCATTTGAGGAAGGACTCGTCGAGATTGGTCATACAGGAGACGGTTTTGCGTTTGATAACGAGAGTCCGCGCCATAAAACGTGGCTGCATCCGTTTGAATTAGCGACACGTCCTGTCACGAACGGGGAGTATTTGGCATTTATTGAAGCAGGTGGCTATGAAAAGTCAGAGTATTGGTTATCTGATGGCTTTGCGACGGTTCAAAAAGAAGGCTGGAAAGCGCCATTATATTGGATGAAGGATGACGCGGGAGAATGGACGATCTTTACGATGAATGGCGTCGAACCATTGAGGCTCGACGAACCAGTCTGTCACGTTAGCTTTTATGAGGCGGATGCTTACAGCCGTTTTAAAGGGAAGCGTTTGCCGACAGAAGCGGAATGGGAATGGGCTTCTCGTCAAGTCGATTCCGTTACGAAGCGCAACATGATGGGAAACGGTACGTTTCATCCAGTCGTAGTCAAAGAGTCAGAGACGACACTTGCAAGCATGTTCGGTAACGTCTGGGAATGGACATCAAGTCCTTATAGTTCGTACCCAGGCAGTAAACCACTCGAGGGAGCACTTGGAGAGTACAATGCGAAGTTCATGTGTAATCAAATGGTACTCCGTGGAGGAGCGTGCGTGACGCCTGATGATCATATTCGCGAGACGTACCGAAACTTCTTCCCACCCGATAAACGCTGGTTATTTGGCGGCTTCCGATTGGCGGGTGACATGTGATGCGCGAGACGGTCATTGGCTACGACTTATATACTCCGCAACAAAACATGCGTTTAGAAGTCATCGAAGGTCTGATGCGCGAACAAAAAGTCTTACCGGCGAAATATTTTTATGATCATATCGGCTCCCAGTTGTTCGAGCAGATCACGCAACAACCGGAATATTATCCGACACGAACGGAACTTGCTATCTTGGAGCAACACCGAGCGGAAATCGCTCAGAGTATTGGGGATGTGCATACGCTGATCGAATATGGAAGTGGAAGCAGTCGTAAAATCCAGATGTTGCTTGAGACGTTTACGCACTTGGATACGTACATGCCGATCGACATCTCAAAAGACTTTTTGATGGAATCTGCTCGTCAATTATCGGAGCGGTATCCTGCATTGCATATTAAAGCTGTTTGTGGTGATTATTCACAAGCCATTTCCTTACCGGTAGAGGAGTCTCAAAAACGGGTCATCTTTTTCCCGGGTTCGACGATCGGGAACTTTGAACCGGAGGAAGCGATGCACTTTTTACGTCATTCATCGCGGATCCTTGAAAGTGGAGATGGATTCTTGATCGGCGTTGATCTAAAAAAATCGACCGATGTCCTTGAACGTGCTTATAACGATGCAGCCGGTGTCACGGCAGCATTCAATTTGAACATGTTGACGCACTTGAACCAGATGCTCGATGGAACGTTTGATGTGACCCGATTTAAACATCATGCTTTTTATAATGAAGAAAAAGGACGAATCGAAATGCATCTTCGGAGTCAACTTGATCAATTAGTACAAGTCGGAGACGTGACGGTTCCGTTTAAACAGGGGGAGACGGTTCATACGGAGAACTCCTATAAATACAGTAAAGAAGAGTTTGAGACTCTCGCTCGTCAAAGTGGTTTTCATCCGGTCAATTGCTGGATTGATGATGACAAACGATTTAGCGTGCATTATTTAGAAAAAATGTAACGGCGTCATAACTAAAAAACACTCCTACACGTAAGCTTCCGTTAAAAGCATGACTGGGGAGTGTTTTTCATAGGTTAAAGTGTCTTATTCGATCCGAGCACCTTCAGGTATCGGATGTTCCGGCACGACGAGAATCGGCATCCATTGCTCTGAACGCCCAATCTCAAGCACTCGTCCGGACTCTTCTGGCGTACGACCAGGTACGTTGAGTACAGCAATCGCTTGTTTTCCAAGCAGCTCGTGGACATCAGGTCGTAGTGAATCCCAAGCGAGTGAAAAAGAACGTGTAAATCCGTCGAATTGTAGCTCAAGCTGAATTGAGCTATCCGTGCGATTCGAAATCGACTGGATCGTACCGACACGAATATCTAAAGCATCAAATAATTCAAGTGAAACTACTGGTTTCATGGACAATGACGTACTTCCTTTCAGAAAGCATAAAGTGAGTTAGGAGTCGAAAGAGACGTATGTCGGCTCATAGGTCTGCCATTCGATATCAAGCGTTTGATGATTTGCAAGCTTCGCTAATTGGCTACCGAGATAAGGTCCAATCGTCAAACCGGATGCGCCGAGTCCGTTTGCTAAGAACACGTTTGGATGATTTTGAAGCGGTCCGATTACTGGTAACGAGTTTTTTGTATAGGGACGTAAGCCGATACGGAATTCATCAATTGTCGTTTCCTCGAGACTTGGTAAGACAGGTAAAGCACGATTCAATAAAGCATGCATTCCTTTGACGGTCGGCTTTAAGTTGTAATCGGTCTGTTTCTCATGTGTCGAACCGACGATCAGTTTCTTTTCGTGGATCGAAACCAGGTACAATCCGCGTTGTCCCATGACGACAGGCCACGTCGTTGATGTAGAATCCGTCAAGTCGAGTTGTAGGATTTGTCCCTTCTCTGGGTGCAAATCGATTTTAAGGTCAAGCGGCCGAAGAAGGTCATTCAACCAAACGCCTGCCGTTAAAATGAAGTGGTCTGCCGAGTACTGTTCGTTTTCCATGGTTATACCGGTGACGACTCCTTTGTCTACGACAAGAGAAGCATCTCCTTCTAGTACAGTCGCACCGTGTTCGACAGCCCCACGGATCATAGCGGCACATAAGGCACGTCCATCAACACGTGCACCGCCAGAGACGAATAAGGCATCTTCGATCTGTTCAACGAGCGGAAACAGCGTTTTGACACGTTCTTGATCGAGTCGTTCGATCCGTTCGATGGCAGGGGCTTCTGGAAAGCGGTTTTGCGCAATCGTCTCCATCTTATCGATTTTTGATGTTTCGTGTAAGGCGATCGCTCCAACTTGCTGATAACCTGTGCTCGTCTCGCCGAGTGCTTCGAGTTCAGGAATCAATGTCTTGTAAAAATGAGCACCGTTATTCGCTAACTTGTACCATGCTTTATTGCGTCGTTGTGTCATCCATGGACAGATGATGCCCGCTGCCGCATGGGAGGCGCGACCGGGTTCCTTCCGATCAACGAGTAAGACGCGTTCACCAGCCTTTGATAAATGATAAGCTGTCGAGGCACCAAGAATTCCGGCACCGACAATGATATGGGTGTACATGAAAAATTCAACTCGATTCTATTCAATTGGAATATCTTATATTGTAGCAGTAGAAGATCCGGGCGACTAGCAAGAGTGAGAATCGGATCGGTAGCACATCGAATAATGGGAAATGATGGGGAAAGTGAACTTTTTCGAAACCAATCACGTATACTAAATATACAGTTTCTATAAACTGTGAATTAGATGATTAGAAACAGTTGAATTTGGAAACATACCCTTATAGGCATCATGTCCTGTCATCATTGACTTTGAAACGGTCCATCATGAAGGAGGGGAAGGCAATGAATATGAGTCAAGCCATCGTACGCAAACGCTACACGGATCATACTTTATTTTATTCCGCCATCCTAATCTGGAAATTGCTATTCTTCCTGCCACTGCTCATGTTCGTCAACAGTGGCACGGACCATGTGTTTCAAATGTATTTCGTACCGTATCTAACGGTCATCTTGTTGTTTCGCGTGATGACCTACTTCGCGACCTATAAAGCATCTTTTATGGAGATGACGGAAATGGGTCTCTCGCTATCTTTACTCATCGCAGATGTATATTTGATTGCTTTGTTCGATATTCCACTTCCATTTGCCTTGATTATTCTGTCACTCGCTTTACTCCACTTCAGTGCAGCGTTTAGTCGTTTTCGATGGTTCCGTCGTCGTCTCTGGTTGAATCGACACCTTGAGATCCTCAATTATTTGACGGATCACGGTGAAGTTCCGATTAAAATCGCCGTCATGGCAGAAGATGAAATGCTTGTAACGACGAAAAGCGGTAAAGAATTTACGTATCGTCAAGTATATTGGAGCGGTTTTTATATTGAACATGGTTGATCGTCTATAAGAAAAAGGATTCCCTTTCTGGAATCCTTTTTTGTTGCATTTGAAATAATATAGTACGCTTAAATAATAAAAGGGGGGAGAGGAACTTGATTCGTTGTATATTGATCGATGCGAACGATACGATCATTTTGACAGATGATATATTTCGGATACAAGAGCCGGGTATCAAACGCTATTTCGTTGATTTTAATCAACCGACAGATACAGAAAAGCAAAAATTGATCGATGCCTTTGATTTTCATCCGCTGGCGATTGAAGACTGTTTTCATTATTTACAACGTCCGAAGCTCGAGTATTATGCGGATCATAGTTTTTTTGTCCTTCATGCACTTGATGAAGGAACGTTGATGAGTCGTGAAATCAATTTGTTCGCAAGTGATCGGCATCTTGTTAGCTACCATGAGCAATCCTCGCCGGAAATTGACGTCGTGTTTGAACAATACAGTCATTGCCTACACACACAAGAAACGGTCGATCTCGTACATAAAATCATGGATAAGATCGTCGACGGTTATTTTCCGATCGTCCATGCGACAGAAGATGAATTGTTTGCGCTTGAGGAACGCTATCGATCACGCGGAAACGATCGTCGGTTGATGGAAGAAATTTTCGAACTAAGAGCGCAGTTACTTCGAATCTCGCGGACAGTCATGCCGATGCGGGACTTATTGTATCGGGTCGTCGAATCGAAGCGGTTATCGATTCATCCGAAGAAGCAAGCATTCTTTCGCGATTTGTATGATCATTTACTAAAGTTATCCGAAATGATTGAATACAACCGATTGATGACATCTGAGTTTCGGGATAACTTCATTTCCCTCAATTCGTACCGGATGAATAGCATCATGAAGACGTTAACGATCTTTACGACGATTTTCATGCCGTTGACGTTCATCGCTGGTATATATGGCATGAACTTTGAACATATGCCAGAACTGACCACCCGGTATGGTTATTTCGTGACGTTAGGGGCAATGGGACTCCTTGCTTTAGTGATGATTCTGTTCTTCAAAAAAAATCGTTGGTTTGATGAATAAGGAGAGATGTAAGTGGATATTCGACAGTTACTTTTTTTTACGACAATTGTCGAGCAAGGCTATAACTTAACGCGTGCTTCGAAACACTTGTCGATTTCGCAACCGGCGCTTAGTCAGATGATTCGCGACTTCGAACAGCTGGAGCAAGTGGAACTATTCATTCGAAAGCACGGACGGTTGACAGGGTTATCGGAAACGGGACGTCAATTGTATGAAGATGCGAAGATCGTTCTGACACGTCATCAAGCATTGATGGGGCATCTGCGCGAACGCTCAAACGTCGTCCGAGGGAAAGTCCGTCTCGGAATCCCGCCTGTCATTCTCCCTGTGTTATTTTCACAGTTAATCCCGAAGTTCATGGCGGAACATCCTGGGATTGAACTCGAAATCATCGAAGAAGGGGCGTTTGAACTCAAACGTCGACTGCTACTTGAAGAACTCGATTTGGCTATTTTGATCGAACCAGGTGAATCCTATGGCATTGAACGTTTTCGATTGATTGAAGATGAAGTCGTCGTTGCCGTTCGCCCAAATCATCCGTTTCAAGCAAAAGAAGCTCTATCTTATAGTGATATCGGAAATGAACCACTCGTCATCTTAAATGATCGATTCATGTTACATCATCAAATACTATCGGAGTTTCGCAAAGTGCAGCAAGAACCGAATATCTTCTTCATGTCTGGTGCATGGGACTTGTTGATCGGGATGGTTCAAGAACTCGACGTCATCTCGATCCTACCGGAACCGATTCTGCGGTTTCATCATGCGGATGACATTAAAATCATCCCGTTCGAGCCGCCGATGTTATGGGATGTCTCGTTGAACCGACTTGTCGGGACAGAATTACGCCCAGTCGTCCGGCACGTCCATCAATACATCGTCCACTATTTTCAATCGTTCTGGCCAACGCCTGTGCGGTGAAGAAAATACAAAAGACCGGAACGCGTCGCGCTCCGGTCTTTTGTATGGATTGATCATGTTTCATGACGTGACGTGCTGCGTCAGATTGCGAATCTTTGCGGCAGCTTGTTTATAAGGTGTCAGTGTCTCTTGTGCCTGTAACGTCGCACGTTCACTCTCGAGTTGTTCGAGTGCTTGGCGTAACAGGTGCTCTGAAAGGGATGTTAAAGAGACATCTAGATGTGCCGTCGCGACTGTCAGCAAACGCTCTTGTTGAGCAGTAGTGTATGCGAGTGCTTCTTGTTTAGTTAACGTCGCCAGTTCTTCCTTCAGTTGTTCTTTCTCATTCTTCTCAAAGAAGGCTTTCGCATTCCGGAAGTGGCGTTTGACACCAATATAAGGGGTTGCATCCTCGAAGGGTCCGTCGAACGTCATTTCGTTCAACCGAGAGACCGTGACAGGCGCGAGCTGGAAGGATTCGTTCCATTGCTCAAGCAACTGTTGCTCCTCTTGCTGACGACGGACTAAGGCCGCTTCGAGCCATTGGTCGATGCGGAAATGCGTGACCCGGAGCTCCTGCTCAAAGTCGAACCGTAGGAATGTCAACAGTTCCGTCAAGGCCTCCTGTAGTGCTACTCCTTTACTCGTCTGAGCAAAACGAACGGGATTATAGGCTTCTTTGAAGAAGTCAGGGAAACGGTAATAAATGCGTTGTACGACATGGTGCAACAGTTCATGAATCTCTGCTTTGAGTGCAGGTTCGATCAAAGTAGCACGATTGTCCTCGAAACGATCGGTGACCTGCTGTTCTAAAGTAGACAGTTCAGCCAGCCGTTCTTCTTTTCGCAGGAGGTTTGCTTCAGTCGCAACGATGAACCGTTCGAGGCGCTCGACGGTCTTTTCCGTCTGCTCAGACAACGATACTTTAGCAAGACCGGTCAAGTCCTCCGCTAGGAATTGATGAAATGCTTCCTCGAACTCGGGTAAACCGGAAATTGAATCCGTTCGCTCTTGCTGCTTTTCGGCGAGTCCTTGTAAGCTCGAGACTCCATACAGTCGGGGCGACCGAATCCCGAAGCGTTGCAGTTCCGTAGCGACATAGTTCAAGACATCTTGACGTTCGCTTTCTGAAGCAGCGAGATCAATCGCATTGACGAGGAAGAACATCTTATCGAGTTCGAATGCATCTTTGACACGACCGAGTTGAATCAAGAATTCACGGTCAGCGCGAGCAAAGGCATGGTTGAAGTACGTGACGAACAAGATTGCATCCGCATTTTTGATGTAATCGAAGGCGACATCGGTATGACGGGCATTGATTGAATCCGCTCCTGGTGTATCAACGAGTGTCACGCCGAGACGAGTTAAGGGACTATCATAATAGAAATCGATGACATCGACGAAACAGCTTCGTTCTTCCTGTGCGACATATTGTTTAAAAGCTTCTTGATCGACCGTCTGGACGGTACCGATGAATGATTGAACGGTTGGGAATCCTGTCAAGAAAGCACGCAAGAACGGATCCGTCAGCGATGCGGCACGTGGTAAGAGCGTATCGTATGCCTGTTTCGTTGACTCGAACGTCATCGTTGCGACCATCGCTTCATTTAAGTCTTCAAGCATCGCTGCTTCCGACTTGAATGTGACTTCTGCCACGCCGTGCGAGTGTGTAGTGTCAACGGGATGAATCCGGTTGATGGACGCGGTCGTTGGGTTCGGAGAGACGGGTAGTACCTTCTCTCCGAGCAAAGCATTGCAAAACGATGATTTTCCGGCACTGAAGGCACCGAATAAGGCAATCGTGAACGATTGGTGTGTCAGTCGATCCAATTTGTCATTTAAATAAGCGACGGCTTCTTCAAAGCCCTGTAGACCATTCAGCTGCTGACGGATTTGAGCAACATCTTCTGGTGCAAACCGGACGGATTGTTGCTCACTGATCGTCTTCGCGAGCTCAAACGCAGTTGTTTCTGTCACCGATTCATACCCGGTAAAGGAAACGATTGTCGCTTCTTGCTGAATCAATTGCTCTTCCCAGACTGAAACTTGTGTCCGAGCCTGTTCGAGCTGTTGGTCAGATGGATTGGCAACTCCATACTCATATCGCTCGAGTGCTACGGTAGCCTGTTGCCATGCTTGAACGTTGTCCCATTTATGCTGTAGTGACGTTTGTTGTTGCAATAGCTCAGCTTGTTCTTTCGGGAAAGTTGATGTCAACTCTAGTCGAACATGCTCCCGCCACGCATTCGTTTCCTTGACGAACCAAGCTTGTGTCTGTTCGGCGACACGATTCGTGAACTGGAGCACCGATTCACCCGTGATCGTAATGCCAGTCGGCAGGGCACTCTCGAGTACGGAAAGCGGCGGGGCGAGTGAAAGCTGATCGATCGCGACGATATGCATATCCTGCAGGAGACCAAGGTCGCGTAACGATTGTTTCATCAAGTTACGTAAATGGAGCGAAATCTCGGAAGCGGTCACCGTCTGATAGGCACGCAACACATCTTGTGCAATCTCTGCTTGAGCCGCTTCCGTTTTTTTTGTACTTCGGAACAATCCGACCTTGAAGTCGCGTTGGCGTGACTCGAGGAAACGACGCATCTTCTCGCGTAATTCGAACGGCATCAATGTCGCATTTTTCAATAGTTGATCTCGATGCAACGAAAACGTCTGTACCCAGCGGTCCGGCTGACGTGCTTCTAATTGTTGCGAAACGTGGGCTAATTCGGTTTCGATCGTCTCTGGATCACGTCGTTCAGCGTCATTCAATTGTTCAGCCATCGTCTCGTGGGCTTCTGAGACGAGACGTGTGAGATAACGTGTATGCTCTTGATGAAGACTTTCAAGCGTTAAAGCGGCAGAAGCCAACAACTTCGGTTGAGCATCACGAATGCTTTGTTTGACGAGCTGTTCGACTTCCATGAAATCGTTATACGGATGATCTGGTTTCCGCAGGCTTGTAAAGAAGATCCCTTTCGGCGCGACACCATGTTCAGCGAAAGATGCATGGACCGAGCGGCGGAAGGCGTCGAATGATAGTTCATCTTCACGATGTTTATCGATTTGATTGACGATTAAATATAGTTCCGGTACGGCAGCTTGTAATTCATTCGTCACCATGAAGTTCAATTCAGATTGAACATGATTGTAGTCCATGACGTAAAACAAGATGTCAGCCAAGTGAAGGGCGGATTCCGTTGATACACGGTGGGCATCATCGACCGAGTCGACGCCTGGTGTATCCATCAAGACGAGACCAGGAGGCAGATCGGACGCAGCATGCGTCAAATCGATTTGACGGACATCACCACTCTTCCCAAGTGTTTTAAGATGCTCCTCTTGCTCTGTTGCTGTCAGACGAACAGAAGGCTGTTCATGAAAGTGAACGATCGCTGAATCAGTGTCCCCTTGTTGAAGTGTCACGATGTTCGCACTCGTCGGAATCGGACTTGTCGGTAAGACCGATTCACCCGTCAAGGCGTTGATCATGCTTGACTTTCCAGCCGAGAAATGACCAGCGAAAGCAATCGTGAACTCTCGTTTCAATAGTTTCATAGCGAATTTATCTAGTTTATCTAAACGGAGTTGATCCGTTGAAGGTTGAATCAACGTGGCGAGTGAAGCTGTCGCTTCGAGTTGGTTCGATAATCGTTCCTCAAATGAGCGCATGCAATGAAACCCCTTTCTTTCAGTCATCGTTCAGTGTATCACGATTTTTTTAGTTTCGTCATCCTTCTGCAAGCGACAAAAAACGATCCGCCAAGGAAGAGGCGGATCGTTTTAATCGGGATCAAGATGACGGAACGATTTCGTCTGCGTGTGTTGATTCTTGTTCCGTCGAATGAATTCGACGCAATAAGTGTAATTTAAAGAGATACATGACGAGCAAGTGAACGTTCGCCTGCGTCACCTTATAGAGTATCCACGGTAAAGCAGGGACGAATTCGTGAATGGCAATGATACATTCCTGTGTACCGGGAATTTGCCGAAATTCAATCCGACCCCGGCTATCTTCCTCGACTTTTGCGAACAGTCCGCCGGTAATCCGGTATGTCGCCATTTGTCGATCACGAACCGGTTCCTTCGTCAATTCAAGTAGGGGTTGTTCGTAAAATGGAATGTTTATTCCAACGACTTGATCGTTCATAGTTGATGATAGGAAAGGACGCGCAAACGAAGATAACCAATCCATGTAATCGTCAGCTGCCCAGTCGGCATCGCGATCCTTCGGCAAAAGAACACGTTGAACTGAACGAACGTCAAGGGCGTCTGGTGTTGAAGACGACGAGGAAGAAGAACCTTTTTTTTCTTCCTCCTCTTTTAGCGCATCACGGACCGATTGTTCGAATGTAATTTTTCCGTCACTGATCCCTGGAACCATTTTTTCTGGATCTGCAACCATCTCATGAACCATGCTTTCAACGAGTGGATAGACGGTTTCTTTTGGTTCTCCAGACACGAGCGTCACCCAAAGTCGAGATAATTTAACGGTCAATAAAGGAATATCGATGGTCGGTTGTCGTTTTCCCATGATGTCAGCAGTTCGAAGGATCATCTCTTTATAGGTCATCGCTTCCGGTCCACCGATATCGATTGCCCGGTCTTTAACATCATCGCGATCGACACTTTCACCAAGTGCATGAATGACATCCGGTAAAGCGACGGGGTGTGTCTTGTTACGTGTCCATCGTGGGAGTGCCATGACGGGGAGGCGTTTGACGAGCTTCGATAAGATTGGGAAAGATGAGCCTTTTGGACCGACAATCAATGCGGCACGGATCGTCGTCACCGGTGTGCCATAAGCACCAAGAACGCGTTCGACCTCGAGTCGGCTCTTTAAGTGACGCGATAGATTTTCTGTTTCCTCAGGAATGATACCACTTAAGTAAATGATTTGTCGGATACCATTTTCTTTTGCTGCACGGGCAAAGTTATCGGCTAACAATAAGTCCATGTTTTCAAACGATCCTTGTGTCAATTTAGCAGAAGGCATCATCGAATGAACGAGATAGACAGCGATGTCCGCTCCTTTCATACCAGCAATCGTATCGTCTAGAGAAAAGAGATCGCACGATCGCCATTCGACACGTTCCTCATTGTCCTTATCATCGCCGTTTCGAGAAAGGGCAATGACGTCATATTTTTTCTTCAGTTCGTTCAGTAGATTGTGACCGATGTAACCGGTAGCTCCGGCTAAAGCTAGGCGCGTTGGCATGGATGTAAACTCCTCTCTTATATCTGTTGTAATGTACCCCCAATCGTGTCAGTTCAATCGCAAGAGGATACGCTGAGATGATTCAGTTGGATGGAATAGGGAATAAAAATATAAGGAAAAGAATCAACAGGAAGAATGAAAAACAAAGGAGGCTTCAACCATGCAGACGATACAATTCATGCAAGCGGAACATGAACGACGATTCGATCTGTTGTGGAGACGCTTAAAGCCGAAACAACGAGAAGATGCAGCGATGGTCTCGATGCTGTATCTCGCAACAGGACAGCCACAAGTGCTCGAACGATTCTCGGATTATTTCTTTCCGGATAGTGGTGAGTTTTTTGATCGTGAATTTCTGTCAGAACCCTATCCAAGTCCAGCGTTAGGAGCAATCATCCACTTGATCGTACAATTATATAATGGGCGAACGACGATAACGATCATCGAGTTGATTGAACGATTGGATGAACAACAGATGTCGCTTGTACTCGAATCGATTAAATTACGGGCTTACGGGTGTCAGATGCTACAAAAAGTTGCGAAATCGTAATAGTACACGTATATGAATCCGATCGACGAAGAGATTTCCTGATTCGTCGGTCGGATTTTTTATGATGGAAGAAAAGTTGTAAGTTCAAGAATCGATGAGAAGATGTTCGTAAATCAGAGTTCAATAAAATAAATCGTCCTGAAAATAAAAGCTAAGTTTATTCACGAAGAACTAATTGAGGTGGGCGACGACTGGAAATAAGATGAAAGTATCAGTAAAAGGTGGTTTATCTATGGAAGGAGTGACATCATGCAGCTCAAAGAATCGATTTACTTTCACTCACCGATCTTCATCCAAAACTTGTTGACGACTTTACAAGGACGTCGCCTGTTCCACGAACGATATGGTCCAGCCTATCAACAACGCCTACAAGAACTGAAGCAGAAGTTAGGACGACCGAATGACATACGGGCGGAACAGTTGCATCGATTAAACGACTTCCTTTCTTTTTGCCAAACGCATAGTCCGTATTATCAGGAATTGTTTTCCTCTCTTGCGTTAGAGCTCCCTCTACGATCGATTGACGAACTAACACAAATTCCTCCTTTGACGAAAGAAATCTTACGACAACAAAATGAGGATGTCCATGCGCGCGTCCATGCTCCGATTCTCGGGAAAACGGGCGGTACGACCGGCAAATCGATTCAAGTCCATTACACGAAAGAAGACATGCAAATCCGCATGGCGCATCTCGACTTTTTCAAATGGACACATGGCGTCGATCAAGGGATGCGCCGTGCGAGTTTTACCGGTCAAATGCTTGCCTCGCCTCAACAAAAGGCACCGGTTTATTGGCGGACAAATAAAGTCATCAATCAAATGTTGTTCTCGATCAAAAACATCAATCCGAAAACCGCAGCTGCATATATTGAACAACTCAATCGGTTTCAGCCGGAATCAATTGATGGTTTGCCTTCAGGAATGATCGAAGTTGCACGATACGCTAAAAAATATGGTTTGACTTGCACATTTCGTCCAAAAGCGATTTTTCCGACGGCTGAGATGATGACGGCAGAAGAGCGAGCACTTGTCGAGGATGTTTTCCATGCGCCAATCTATGATCAGTATGCGTCTTCAGAAGGGGCTCCGATCGTCGCGGAATGTCCGTATGGCAAAAAACATTTACATTATGAGATGGGAATCATTGAACGCGATGAGGATGGCGAAATTCTCGTGACGAGCTTCGATACGCACGGCACACCACTTATTCGCTATCGAGTTGGAGATCGCATGACGCTCAGTCAGGAAACGTGTCCTTGTGGTCACCAAGGTCCGATCATCGCTTCGATTGACGGACGAGGACGAAGTTTCATCCAATTACGAAATGGACACCGTGTCTTTGAAGGGGAGCTCGCGGGAATCGTTCGAGCGTTCCCGAACTGTATCGAACGTGTGCAATATATTCAAGAGACGCGGGATGAGATTGTGTTATTGTATGTGCCGGATGAACGGTGCTTCGAAAAAGAACACGAGAAGAAACTCTTTTTCGTTCTTGATCGATTGTTTGAAGGACAACTGAATGTCGTCATGCGCGCCGTACCCGAAATTCCGAAAGAAATCAGTGGAAAGACGCTACTGATTAAGCAACAGTATGTATGACATACGAAAAGGTGAGATCACCGATGATCTCGCCTTTTCGTATGTCCTGAAACCATCAGTCGCGCGGACGCACCGGAATCCAGATGGCAGATTGATAATCGGCGGCAGACGGGTCGCCTACCGAATAGACTTCGAGTTCTGCATGAGGTAACGGCTCATAACCATGTGACGGAAGCCATTCTTGGTAGATGCGGTGCCACATCTCTTGAATGGCGTGCGGCATCGGACCGACAACTGGGAACGTCGCCCAAAGACTCGCCGGAATCGTCATCGTTTCCTGACCAGGCAGGACTTCAGTTGTCGTCGTCGCGATCCAATAATCCATCGATGCTTCGGTGAAATTGGAGCAGCCACCAATCACACCATCAATCTGACCGTCATTTTGTTTGAACAAGGTAGCATCTTGACCGGAATGATTCACATCATTCCAAAACAATGGAATCAGTTGCTGTTGGGCACCATCTTGCGTAGGAAAATGTTTTCGCCATCCTGAAATCTGTAAAGCAGGTCGTTCGATGAGTTGATAATCCATTTGATCCAGTCCCTTCAAAGTCACCTGAATGCTCAGGCGGTTATAGGCGTGAACCCGACGTCGCTCGTTTCGCATCAACGTCGGGGAACAACCATGCTGACGTTTGAAAGCTTTTGTGAAAGCTTCCGGTGTCTCATAACCAAAACGTAAGGCGAGATCGATGATTTTTTCATCCGTCTGTGTCAATTGTTGCGCAGCAAGCGTCAGACGTCGCCCTCTGATGTATTCCGGTAAGGTCATCATCGCAAGTAAGGAAAACGTTCGTTGTAAAGGATATGCCTGCATCTGAGCCACGCTTGTCAAAACGTTGAGATCAAGCGAGTCTTCTAAATGATCTTCGATATAGTCAATGACGCGTTGAATCGATTCGAGCCACATCTTGTCACCTCCTTGTTTTCAGTATAGTAGAGCGTTGATCATCGGACCTGTCCAAGGTGATATCAATTTGTCAGGATGCATGTTCCCTTGTATTTGTCATATTCTTGTCAGGTACATAGGCTATCGTAGAGACATCGAAACCGTTACTTCCCTTGTGAAAGGACGTGATGACATGGGTATCAAAGAGCAGATCTACAATCGCTCTCCTCTATTTCTCCAGCACCTCTTCACAACCCTCTATGGGTATCAATTGCATCGCGAACGTTATGGACCGGTCTATCAAGAACGGTTTCGGATGCTCCTCGAACGAGAACAGTCGACGATCGACGTCAAAGCGGAACAACTTGACCGTTTAAATGACTTCCTTCGCTTTTGCATTGAACACAGTTCCTATTATCGTCAGCTCTTCATTTTGCATGGCATTCTTTTACCGTTAAAGGACCTATCCGAACTAAAACATATTCCTGTACTGTCAAAAGAAATATTACAAACGCGCATGGAGGACATTCAAACAGATATTGTTGCGCCAGTTATAGGGAAAACGGGCGGAACAACAGGCACATCACTGCAAGTGCGATATACGATACCGGATGTGCAAATTCGAATGGCCCATCTGGATTATTTTAAGCGACCCACGGTGTCTACCGTGGCATGCGACGGATCAGCTTTACGGCACAGGATCTCGTACCCGAGCGTCAACAGACGGACGTCTACTGGCGGATGAATCGAGCGGCGAATCAACTCTTATTCACGGTAAAACGATTATCCCCACGGACGATGGCAGCGTATCTTGAAGCCATCGAACGTTTTCAACCAGAAACAATCGATGGTCTTCCGTCAGCGATGATTGAACTCTCCCGGTTTGCGAAGCGAGAAGGGATCCGCTTGACATGTCAACCGATTGCGATTTTTCCAACGGCTGAACGAATCGACGCGGAAGAGCGCCAGGTCATCGAAGAAGTGTTTCATGGACCAGTTTTTGATCAATATGCATCGTCTGAAGGAGCACCAATTGTCTCGGAATGTCGACTTGGTCAAAAACATCTGCATCATGAGATGGGGATCATCGAACTCGATACAGACGGGGAGATTCTCGTGACGAGTTTTGATACACACGGCACCCCCCTCATTCGCTACCGGGTCGGAGATCGGATGACGCTCAGTCAGTGCACCTGTTCCTGTGGTCACCCGGGACCAATCATCGAATCAATTGACGGAAGGGGGCGGGCGTTCATCCAAAAACCGGATGGTCAAAAGATTTTTGAAGCGCAACTGTCGAGTATCGTCAAACATTTATCAAACAATATCGAGCGTATTCAATATGTCCAATCGACGCCGGATAGCGTATCGATCTACTACGTTCCTGACGCGGAGCGATTCAGTCAATCAGACGAACACCTTCTGATGGAGCGTCTGTACCGTTTATTTGGTCGTGATATCAAACTTGATGTCCAAGCCGTTTCATATATCGATGCTGAGGAAAGCGGAAAGATTTTGCTCATTAAATCAAGCTTAACAGGATAAAAGAAAGAGGTTGACCCAAAAAAAGAATGACGTGTCTTTTCACGCCCTGTCTTCAGACGAGACACGAGCCAGTTTTCCTGTTTCATTCAAGCAGGAAAGCGGGTCTTGTTTGTCTCTGACAGCGCAAAGATGCGCTTTTTCCTATAAGAGTTGCGTGAAACGCGTCATTCTTTTTGTTATGAGATAAGAGTGGCAGATCATTATTTTACCACCCTTATCTTTGTAGAGACTGACTTTTGAGTCAGCCCCTTTCTAATTTCTTCTCACCATACCTCGTGTAAAAGTAAAAAACATCTCCGCTGATAGTATTTCTAAAGATGTACCACATTAAAAATGTTAAAGTGCCTCATTGATTTAGATTTTTTTCGATATCCCTTACCTTTTGTAAAAGCCATTTTTTATTTTCTTTGTCTTTTACGATGATGAAATCTTCTGTTCCTTTAACAGCATAGATGGTGGATCCGACTGAAAAGAGATTCGATTGACTGTTCGCTTGGGGCATTTCGTATGTTTTTGTTTTCTTTAGTATCGTACTAATTTTTTCTCCTTGTTGTTTAGATGCGTCCAATTCAGCTTCTGTTCCGTTATATTCTTTATTGTTCACAATGACGATCATGGCATAACTAGTTTCATCCTCTATACCGGTTTGATTGCATCCGAATAAAAATCCAATGAACACAATGACGAATATCCTTTTCATCGGAACCTCCATATATGAGTATTTGTTGAATGGTAACGTAAATTTATAATAGGTAAAGGTCGCTTCCTTTACCAAATATAAGGTAAAATCAGGAAAAGGAGGAATGTAGATGAAGCCCCAGATTTTACTGTTAGGCATGTTCCATCTTGATCGACCGGCAAATGGTGATCTGATTCGTCCAGTAATTTTTGATATCGCATCAGAGAGACGGCAACAGGAAGTTAAGGAAGTCGTTGTTTGATTGAACAGATTTCAACCGACTTGCATTGCTCTTAAAACGTCACCTGAACGAATAAGTGACCTGCAACATACATATGACACCTATCAACACGTGAGTGATTTAACCGCTAATGAACGGCAACAAATCGGCTTTCGCCTAGCCCGGATGGCAGTATTAGCACAGTTGCATGGAATCGATTGGAACGAAATCGTACCAGGCGTACCGGATTTAGGAATAGTCCGTTCACATCATCCGGAAGCTTTCGAGACGATCGTCACTGCTGAGATGAAGCGGACTGAACAGTTAGAGAACGCGATGGAGCAGTTATCCTTTTCCGAGTGGCTCGGTCGATTGCACGCTGAAGAGACGATTGCAGCGTCCGCTAAGGTCTACGATCAAATCGAACAGCTGGAAAACGGGCGAATTTGGATCGAACGCTACTGGCATGCCCGTAATCAAAAGATTGCCGATCGTCTACTGCAACTTGCCCAGACGACCGAGCGAATCGTCTGTTTGTACGGTGCTGCGCATCTTCCGCTATTAAGACAATACTTAAATGAATCGAACCAAGTTGTAGTGATGACATGGAGCGATTGGAACAACGATAAGGAGTGTATGTAAATGCTATTTCACTACCATATTTGGACACCACATTTGGAGGAAACAGAAGCCTGGTATACAGCACGCGGGTTTCACGTTTCTCAGCGCATTGGAAAGAAAGATGGAGAGTTTTCTTCGTTTAATCCACCTCTGACATGGAACGATTTTCGAACGGATAAGATTGTGTTTCGGATCATTGAAATGAAACGCGGGGCAGTGAACGTGACTATCGGGTACGGGAAGGTCATTCGCTTCGACCACATCGGATTTTTGATTCAATCAGATGACTTGCAAATGATCCTTGACCGTGCAGAAACACTTTCATTTACAGTCCAACCGAATGAGCGTCGGACGTTTTTGCAGACACCATACGGATTACGGATTGAACTGCAAATCCATGAAGATGCGATTGCGGATACTGATGGAACGACACTTGAGCGTCTGATCCTAGCGACGCCGCTCGAAGGATTAGAGGCGGATTTAGCGAAACTGTTCGATCAACCGGTTCCGCAAATCCAAACCGTCCGCGGGGAGAAGACCGTCTTGCAAGAAGCAGTCTTTTCCGACGTATCGCTAGCAGGCACGGATCCGAACGGTGTTCAGCTCGTCTGCTCATAATCAACGAAGACTTTGATCGGGAGATCGGTCGATGCCATGAAGGCAGCGAAGCAGTTGGCGAGCTCCGAAAACGAAGTTTCTTGTTCGAACAAAGCAGGTAATGTCGCGTGACGATCGTTGGAAAAAAGCCAGTCTGCGTGCATATGGTAGCTCCAACCGTCACTCGATGCAATGATCTGAAGTTCCTTTGCGTGAAACGCGGGCGTCAACGTCAAAGATTCACGGTTGCCGTCCGATAAGACGCAGATTGCACCATGAGGACGGACAGCGGATTGAAGTTCGGCAAAGGCCGCTTGACGCCCAGAACATTCGATGGCGGCGTCATACGTGTCTGAATCCGGCGTGACGATGTGTGCCCCTAATTGACGTGCTAATTCAGCTCGGGAGGCGAGCGGCTCGATGATATCTATCTGGCGAACGTTAACGTAATGCCGTAAGTAATGTACCGTCAACAAACCGATCGTACCCATTCCAGAAACTAAGACTCTCGCGTCGGGCGTCAATGTCAGTTTTCGGACGCCTTTTGCCGCGTCACAAGATAGAATCAGTAGCAAGGCTTCACGTGGTGAGACATAAGCAGGAACCAAAATGACCTTCGACTCAGGTACGATCGCCTGATCTTGATGACCATAGAAGCCGACGACCCGATCACCGGGCTTGACGATTTGGACGGCGTCACCAACAGCAAGCACTTCCCCATAACTTTCATATCCGGTCTCGAGCGGATAGTTATAGCTGGTTTCAGTCATGTCTTGTTCTAGCCATTGCGGAAGTTCGGCGCCGATACTAATGGCACCGGCAAGGGTGCGGACGTGGACGTCATGGATGCCGAGCGGCGGCAGTTCCCGAACGAGATAGCCGGGCGTCTTCGGCTCCACAAGACAGCAAATCGTTGTAGTGTTCAACATATGAACCTCATTTCATTATTGGATTGATTACATATAAATTAAGCATATACCACTTTACTTGTAAAATATAACAATTCGAAACCAGAAATGAGGTAGAATAAGTAAGGGAAGGGGGAGTTCGAATGGAACCATTATTGATTTTAGCATTGCTCGTGTTCGCATTCTTGACGTATCGGTATAGTAAAATCCTCGTCCGAAAAGATATCTCTACCGCAAACAAACGACTCGCGATCGTCTTTTATTTGATTGCTGTCAGTGCACTCGGCGCTGTCGTCTATTTTAACGTATAAGGAGGATCATCCATGCACTCAACAACAAAACGACGAATCGGTGCGTATATCATCAACCAGGCTGTCTATCTCGGACTTTCCGTCGTCATCGAAAAAACGGTATTACGACGTGTGAAGTCAGAAGTCGTTCACGCCGTCGTGACACAACCGACGATCAGTTTTCTAGGAGAAGTCGCGCAATTAAAACTGTTGAATGGAAAAACGGTTGGTGGTCAGATCTGTGGCATACAGGTCGAGAGCGAGAACGGATTGCCGTTGACGACGAAACAAATCGTCCGTCGAACAGTTTATCGCGATACGGTCTCGTTGTTTAAGATTCGACCGTACTGGAAACCGTTTCTCGAGAACGGACAACGATTACCGGAAGATGACTTTGCGAGAACGATCGTCCGCTTGAATCAGGAGAAGCTAAAAAATGAAGCTTGATTTTCATGTCCATAGCGTCCGCTCCTCTCACCCAACAGGAGCCATTCTACTCTACCATGGTTGGGGCGGTACGGCTGTTTCTTATCTAGAGTTTGCACGACAGTTATCTGAAGAAGGGTTCGATGTCTTTATCCCGGAACTTATTCGACACGATCAACGTGAACCGTTTGATCATCCGTTTGATCCAGAAGTATCGACGACCTATTTTTGGACGGTCGTTGAACAATCGATCAAGGAAGCGACAGCTATCATCGAACAATCAGGCTGGCATGTTTCAGATGTGATCGCGATCGGCGTCTCGATGGGTGGGTTCATTGCCCACGGAATCATGGCGCGTTTGCCGATTAAAGCGCTCGTTGCGATCAATGGGGGCGGTGCCTTTCTTGAAGCGGAGCATCAATTCCGCACGCGCGACGGACGACCTGCTATCAAAGAAACAGATGTACCATGGAAGATCGATCCGATCGATGTGATGGATGAGCGTCCGCGTTTGCTCCTGCACGGGGATGCTGATGACATTATTCCACTATCAATCCAGCAGTACTATCACGTAACAGCAGTTCAAGCAGGTATGACGCAAACGACTGAATTATGTGTTTTTCCGGGTGTGAATCATACTGTGACGGAGGCGATGATCGAACAACTGATTGTCTGGGTGAAGCAAGTCAAACTTCAAGGGGCGACAGATGGACTATATACGTTTTCTCCGCAGTAAGGTCGGTCAGGAAAAAGTGATGTTGAACTTTGCAGGTGGCATTGTCTTCGACGAAGAGGGACGCATTCTTCTACAAAAACGGCGGCAGCAACAAGCGTGGGGCTTTCCCGGCGGCGCACTGGAACTCGGAGAGTCGATTGTCGAAGCAGCCAAGCGTGAGATTTTCGAAGAGACCGGAATTCATGTCGCGATTGAACGTTTGAGTGGTGTTTATTCGCAGTACGAAGAGATTTATCCGAATGGGGATGTCGCCCAACCAATCGTTCATTTTTTTGTTTGCCAAGTCAATGGAGGACAGTTAACGATCGACTCCAATGAATCATTGGACATTGCCTTTTTTGAAAGAGACCAGATGCCAGAACTCTATAGCGACTTGCATCAAGTCGCCTGGAACGATTTTTTGACGGAAATGGGTCCGGTCTTTCGATAATGAAAAACATCCTTCTGATTTTGACGTCAGAGGGATGTTTTTGCATGCTACACGTTTAGCGTTCGAATCCGCCTTCGGAATGAATGACTTGTCCGGTCACCCAGCCACCGTCTGGACTAACGAGGAATTGAATCAATCGTGCAACGTCTTCCGGCACACCGATTCGACCGAATGGAAAACTAGGTTTAAGCGCTATCCGTGTTGCTTCATCCATCCAAGTCGAGTCAGTCGGACCCGGATTGATGGCATTAACGGTGATACCAAGCGGTGCTACGGCTGCCGCATACGTCTTCGTAAATGTTGACAATGCACCTTTCGTCGTAGCGTACGCAATCTCGTCAGGCATTGGACCGAGATCTTGTCCGGACGTCAATTGGATGATACGACCGGAAGTTAGATGTGCTTCAGCAAATCGCTTTGTAAAACGTGTCGCGAGTAATAGCGGTGCCCGGAGATTAACGGCATAGTGTTGGTCGAGGCTTGCTGCATCGAGCGTTTGCCAATCTGTCATTGTCGAATGAGCAGCGTTATTGATCAGGATGCTTGGTGCTCCAACATCTTCTATGCGTGCGAATAACTCGTCAGCAGCATCTGATTGACTTAAATCAAGTTCAATCGCAAGGACTCGGGCACCTTGATTTTCGAGTTCGGTTGTAAAACTAGCCGCCCAATCCGCTGTTGCTTTAAAATAAGTAAAGACCAGGTCATGTCCGGAAGAGACAAGTTGGCGGCAGATTGCAGCTCCGATGTCGCGTGTCTGACTGGCACCGGTCACGATGGCAATCGATCGTTTTGTCATATATATGCTCCTTTTAAGTAGATGGATTTGTAAAAACCAAATGTTTACAGAATCAGTATAACGGAATGAAGAGAAGAAGAGAAAGCGTTATCATGATTTAACATACTAAATAATTGCATGTTTATACCCAAAGTGTGGTAAAGGAAAAGTGTACAAAATCATTCGTTAAACAGGTAGGGAAGGGTGAATCAATCATGAAAGCAATCGTCTTATTCGATGGAGAATGCAATCTCTGTGACGCGAGCGTCCAGTTCATCTTAAAACGAGACCAGGGGTACCATGATTTTGCATCGTTACAAGGGGAGACAGGGCAAGAACTCGTAAAGCGCCACCATCTCCCGGAAACGATTGACAGTGTCGTCGTAATTGACCGGGGTGTACCGTATATTAAATCGGATGCTGCGTTACGGATTGCCGGTCATTTAGGAGGTGGATGGCGTCTGTTGAGAGTGCTTCGCATTGTTCCACGTTCACTCCGGGATCGCATCTATGATTTCGTTGCAAACAATCGTCATCGTTGGTTTGGACAAAAGCAGCAGTGTGCACTGCCGTCTCCGGAGACACGTGCTCGATTTCACGACTAAATATGAAAAACCGCGACGAATCGGTCGCGGTTTTCTTCTGTTCATTAGTTGGTCACATGCAACCAGTGACAACTTGGCAACGGGTTGCCGAGGAAACTTAAACCTAAATCATGGGCTTGGTGGATTGTTTCAAAACAATCGTCTCCTTCATCCAGATATACTTCATGGTGCGGTGATTGGAGATGTGTTCCTGCGATACGCCAAAGATTTGAATGATGCGCTACCTTGATTTCGTAGTCGATATTAGGTGAGACGACGAGCGGATTGCCGACAGAGTGGTGGAGCGTATATCGTGCTTTTGATTGATCTGATAAATAGACCCGCTGAGTCGACGCTACATCTTCTCGATATAACTGATGACGAGCATCAAAAGATCGGGTAGGGTTTGCTTGTTTTGATAGTTGATGAGTGGTTTCACCATCAAATGTCAGGACTTCTGTAAAGGTGCGATACTCTTTTGAAAAAGGCGAATATTGTCGCGCATCGCCTTCGAAATAACGATGCGGAGAAAACGGATTCGGGTTCATGAGAATCGGAGGAGCAATGAACGTCAGTACACGCAATCGGTAAGAAGAAACCTTCGTATGTGAAGCGGATAGCGGGTACAAAGAAAAATAGAGCACGAACTGTTCGAATTCTCGTTCCCGGTCTTGTTCCTGTTTTATCTGATTCGTAACGCGGGCGAACGTCTCAATCATCCGTGCGAACGGCATCGATTTTCTGGAAATAGGACGGAGCACCCGGATTTCGAAACGTGTAAATTGTTCAGGGTTAATCGTTCCTTGCCATTCAGGTGACGCAGTTTGACCTAATCGATGCCCATCTTGAAATACCGTATAATGCGATACCTCTGGGATTTCACCCCACAACAGTCGGACAGCATGATCTTGTTGGATCAGGACAGTCATTTTTCGGTTCCAGAACAAATCATCTGTACTTGAAACAAGAGCGGTGACGATACGTGTCTTCGAATCTGAATCGATCAGTTCGAATGACAAAGGCTCAAATAAAGGAAGTGTCTCCGTTTGATAGCTATTCGAGTTCTGAATGAAACACGGTCTACCATTCAATAAGAGACGGACGTTACTTGTCCCTTCCCAGGTGAGACAAACAGTTTCTCCACTTTGTTTGATTTGAATATGATTGATGTCAATCATGAGACTGATCGCTCCTTACACGAATTCTGAAAGAAAACCCCTTCCACTTCAAAATCAGAAGGGAAGGGGGAACGTCATAGTAAGCCTTTAGCGACTTCTAGTTTTTCTTGATCGTGTTTTAATTGTTTTTTCAAGTCATGCGCGTGATACATCTCATGATCGATCATGTATCCGGCGATTGCTGCGTGAGTCTGAATGGCTTTGTTCAGCTGTTCAGTCAAGACTTTTCGAACGTCAGGAGAAGCCGTTTCCGTAATTGCAACAGCATAAGCGCGGACAAGTGATTTGCTGCTGATCAAGAAGTCTGTCGCAATCAACTCGTCGCGTTTTTTACTGGGACGGCTAATGGATTGAAGAGCTTCATTCATGCAAACCGCCTCCTTCATGATCTGCCAATAGCTTTTGTAAATCGTTTAATGCTTGTTCGCTATCTTTAATGTCTTGAGCAATCAATTTTTCAAGCGTCTCATCTTTGACGAAAGAACGTACGGCAACAGCTTTAACGAGACAGGCTTGTTTCATCGTCATGATTTCATGGATTTCGAGTGTTTCATGGATTGCAAGTGGTGATTTAGCCATCGATCTCACTCCTTATCATGTAACATACGTTTGACAGTATCTTTGACGTTTTGCATTCCTGTTTTTTCTGCTAGGTCGTGGTGAAGTTTGTGTGCCGGTACCTTCATGTTCGGAATATTTCCTTGCGGTGCAGGATTTTCTAGATGAACGAATTCACCGGTTCCATCCTGCGCTTCCCCTTGAGCCCAGCGACCTTCTTTTGAAGCTGTGCCTTCCGATAGGTCCCAGAACTCATAAGCATGCGGTTGCGCTTCCATCTCATCTTCCGGTGCGAAAGTAGCAGGCACGACAACTCCGTTTTTCGTCTCCAGTTCTTCGATCGCAGCCATCCATTGATACTGATGATACCGGTCGCGAGCGAGCATCTTACGGAAGGTAGCGCGAACGCCTTCATCCGTCGTCATATGATAGAGGCGAGCGACCTGAAGACGACCTTGTGATTCAGCATGTAGATTCGAACGCATGTCTGCCAATAAGTTACCGCTCGCGACGATATAAGATCCGTTCCACGGAATGCCGTTGGCGTTCGATGGCAGTCCACCGAGACCGCTGACAAGAAGATGCTGTGGATTCATACCCCCGAGAATTGCTGCCGTCGCTGGATCTTTGGCAGCTTCTGCCTGATCATCCGGTGACGCCCCGTCGAGCAATTGAGAAATGAGGGAACACAGCATTTCAACGTGCCCGATTTCTTCCGTCCCGATATCCATCAGCATATCCTTGTACTTTTCTTCACCACGGCAATTGAAGCCTTGGAAAAGATATTGCATCATGACCGTCATCTCACCGAATTGTCCACCGAGTACCTCTTGCACGGCCCGAGCAAGCTTTGGATCGGGTCGATCAACCTTGACTTCGAATTGTAATTCTTTTTGATGGCGAAACATGAAAAGACCCCCTTTAAGTTTTAAACATATGCGATTTACACATGTTATATACCTTATTCAGTTTCTTTCAAACCTGTTTTACCTTATTTTTCGATAGGTTGAAGTGAACGTTTAATCAAAGAATGACTTTTTGGATCATTGATCCACTCAGTGATGTTGTTAAAGATGAAGGATGTCTCGTTCAAGATGGACCGTCGCCACTGTTTATTTTTAGGGATGTAAAGTGCATCGAATCGCTCTCTAATCCGTCGAGGGGCAACTGCTTGATTGAAAAAGAGACGATTTTCATCGATCGTTGCTTTTAACGTTCGGAGTAGGGCAAAAGGATGCTTTCCAAGCGTTCCACATTCTACGGTTAAACCTAAAAAACCGATGTGTCGCTTTTTTGTTTCTTCATACAGATAGTTTAACCATTCTCCTTCAATTGCATAAAACTGTTGATCTCGTGGTTGATCGACGATCGGATAACGTGTGTATACTTCTACCTCCCTAGCGTGTCGTGGATCTTCCGACGACATGACGAGTTGGACTTGACCCGCTGGTCCATAACCCGTATGGCAGTCGAGCATCACGACGTGTTGGTAAGCAGATAGTGTATCGACGAGCCGACTTAACACATCGGAGAAGTAAGCGTCTTGCGTATGTCCGCCATAATAGAATCCGGTCGGATGCTTGAATTGTCCAAGTGTCGCAGCCTTTAAAAAAGCGTGTGGACCTAGACGAAGCAAGTCGTATAAGACATGCAGTGTAAACGGTATATAATCCAGACGCCGTCCTGAACCTGACCGTTTTATAAACAAAGATTGCAACTCATCAAAACCCGGATTGCGTAAATCTGCCTTTGAAAAATCGTGAATCGCGTTTCGATTTAAATTGAGGTTATGCTGTGTTTCTTTTCGATGATGTTTCATCCCATATGCATTAATACCATGGATCAGCAAAATATCGACTTCTTCCGTATTTACCTGTTTCATATGGTCTGATAAAAACTGGAGCTGCATGGCACTCCCTGCGTACCCTTCGATTCCATGTAATCCACTGGTTAAGATCAATAATGTTGAATTATTACCGGACTGGCCGTGCCACCAATCGGAATAGAGTGACGCTTGTTGTTCCAGTGAATCATGCGTTAGCTTCGGATAATGCTGAGAAAGAATGCATTGTGCAGTCTCATTGAAACGTTCGCGTGCTGATTCATACGTTCCAGAAAAATAATGAAGCATGGTTATTCCTCCTTATTCATCAAGCATGAACTCGAGGAGCAATCCAGTGATAATGTCGAACTGAGAATTTCTAAGGCATGATCTTTTGCGACAGCGGTTTCTGCTGCCGTACAGTCTGCAGGGACATGAATGGCATATTCCCGCATATAGGCGTCATTTGCTGTAAATAAGATACACATGTCGGTCGTTAGACCGGTGATGATAAGACGCGAGACATCCAAATGCTTCAATAAAATATCGAGCTGAGTACCGAAAAAACCTGAGTGCTTGGGCTTGATGATGAAGTAATCATCCTCTTCTGGATGGAGTGCTTCGATGAGTACATCCCCAAGACCTCCGCGGCACTCATCAATGATTTGATTGACATTTTCCTGCCACAGACCAAAATTGTCATTGACGTAAATCACGGGAATATTTTGACGTTTACAATGTTGTTTTAATTTTGTGAGTGGTGAGAGGATAGGGAGCGTTTGTTGCATTAACTGCTCAGCTCCTTCAAAATCCATCTTATTAATGACGTCAATGATCAACAATGCTGTATTTTCTTGAACAGTCATGGTGGACTCCTCTCATAAAAAAGTAATCAAATAATGATAAGGCGAATAGAGTTGGGCTTTAGAGATAAAAATCTCGGAAGGGGAGGCTGATTCACGGGCTCCCCGGACATCAATTAAACAGCGATAAATAAGTGATTCCAATTCAGCGATGAAATCAGAGTATTGATACAAAGCATCATTCAATCTTCTTTTGCGGTGATCCTCCATCAAGACGATGCAGGGGTTGGTTTCTTTCAGTGCCATTGCACTGAAGACAGTTTTATGCTGTTTAAAATCTTGATTTAAACAGTGAACGATTTGATTTAAATCAGCTTCCACGTTCTTCACTTCCTAGTTGTAGATTATTCATACTGTTATTGTACATGTTATTGGTTGTGTTCCACTCTTCATCACGAGGTAAACGGATAAAAAAGTCAGATCCTTTTCCGATTTCTGAATGAACGGTGATTCTCCCACCATGCGCTTCGATGATTTCCTTACAAATCGGTAAACCGAGACCTGTTCCTTGAACTTGGAGGTGGTCTGCTTGTTCGACACGGTAATACGGATCAAAGAGGTAGGGAAGATCTTGTTTTGGGATACCATATCCGTCGTCGCTAATGGTGATGACGATTTCAGCTTCACAGCACGCTAACGAGATTTGGATATTTGAATCAACGGGAGAGTATTTTATCGCATTATTTAAGATGTTTAATAAGACCCTCCGGATTTTTTCTTGGTCAGCCGTAATCAGGCAAGGACCGTCAGTTTGGATTTGTAAATGATGCGTCGATGTCGCAACGTTCAACCACTCTGTTAACTCGATGAGCATATGTTCGATGCAAAATGATTCTAACTGATAGGATTCTTTTTGATGACTAAGTCGCTGATAATCTAGGAATTCGGTTAACAGTTGACTGAGTCGCTGTGTCTCACTCCGCATGGTTTCTAAATATTTTCGCTGTTTTGAAGGAGATAACGACCGGTGTAACATTAATTCACTGAACCCTTCGATGGATGCAAGTGGCGTTCGAAGCTCATGTGATAAAACCGAAATGAAGTTTTGCTCCTTTTTAGCATGGTTGACTTCAACTGTGCGTTCACGAAAAACAAATAGAATACCTTGACGTTCGGGTAAAAATTCTGTGTAAAGTCGTAAATGACGATCGTCTGGCATTGAAAAATCCTGAGCTGGAATAACTGATGCGTGGTCAAAGCCTGCTTTGATTTGTTCGACATATGCATATAACGCCTCTGTTTCGAGAATCAACGGTTCGAAGGCTTCGATGACGAATGCTAAGTTTTCAGATTGGTTTTCAGAAGGTGACCAGTTCGGAAATAATTGATGAAACACGCGATTCGTAAAGATATTCGTATTCGTCACATCGACGAATAAGATAGCTTCTCGTAAACCATTTAAAATGCGCTGAATCAATTGATGGTGTTCTTTTATACGGATGTCATCAAGCAATCGCATCAACCCGATATTTAATAAATGAGTCGTTTTCTGAAGTGCGACAGTCTCAGTAAAACGATGATGAAATTGTAACGTCAATGAACCAATGAATTTTGACGGACTGTGTAAAGGGAGAGCACATAACGTCAACTGCTCCTTCTCGATTAGATGGATGGATGTATCTAGCTCGGTCTTCGCTTCTAACTCCAACCGTTCTTTGTCATAAATTGGTTCGTCTGATAGTGCGATATGGACAGGTTCAAAATTCTCCGACTGCGGTGAAAAATAGATATGAGCCGCCCGAAAATGACTACCGATTACTTGTAGCCAGGTGTGAAGACCTGAAGTAGATTGATGACGCAAAATTTGAGTGGCTAACTGATTTTGAAATTGAAGTTGTCGCTCGATTGTTTTTTGTTGGTATAAAGACTCTTGAAGTTGTAAATTAGCAACTTGTGTTTGCTGGTGTTCAAATGCGAGCAACGTCGTCATTTGTTGCATCGATCGCCCAAGTGTACCAATCTCATCGTAACGGTTCTGAAAATCATTCTGTTCCAATCGATCAGGCTGTTTCGTTTGATCGACGAGATCGAGTAAATCTGTTCGAAAAGACCGCACAAGTCTTAAAATCAAGTAACTGAGAAGACAAAAAGCGATGATCATCACACCAAAGGCGTAGCGTAATACTTCAGCGGTTCTTTGTTGTAGCGACTGCTGTGCGTTTTTCTCTTCATTATGAATCATTCGAAAGTAGTCGTTAACGACGAGGTCAGACTGCTGAACCAGCTTTTGATTATCCGTAGGTATTTGCAAAGTGACTTCCTGTTCCAAAAATCTTGAAAATTGAACGAGTTGATGCGAAAATCGGTCGTCTGATGGATCTGAATAACGTTGACTGAACGATTCAACGTTTTTTTGTAAACGTTTCAATCTTTTATTGACCTGCTTAAGATCATCTTGATCATTAAAATCGATTTGTTGGACTTGGAGATTGACTTGTTGTGCTTCATTCCAAAGCGTGCGAGCTTGCGTTTTTTGTAATGTAATCTTCTGTGATGAAGTTCGGTGTTGCTCTAGCTCTTTTTGAGCGAAGTAAAATGTCAAGACGCCGATGCTTGCAAAAATTAAGAAGTTTGAAAACAATAAAATATAAAACCGGTGGAACATACTTGATGAGAGCCACTTCATGACTAAACCTCTTTCTAACAAATATATAAACAAACTTGAAACGTACATGTTTAAAAGAATCTTATCATAGACATTGAATAGTCTGAATGATTTACTTCATCGAATTAAAATATCAATTTACTTTTTCCGAGAAATCCCTAGATTTTGACACTTCATATCCTTTAAGATAAAAGATATACATATGTGCAAAATCACTATGAACGACACTTTAAGCCATACTATTGATTGTGAAAACGAGTGAGCTTCTGTACTATGTCTATATAAAGGAAAGAAAAAGAAGGTGAAATGGATGAAGATGACTCGCTCTACGGACTATGCCATTCGTGTGCTTATTTTCGCAGCGTCGCATCCGACTCGACTCGTACAAATTCAAGAAGTGGCAAACCATTATGATATTTCTAAAAATCATTTGATGAAGATTGTCCATTCATTGAGCAGGTTTGGTCTCATCATTTCCGTACAAGGTCGTAATGGAGGTTTCAAATTAGCAAAATCCCCAGAAACGATTACGTTAGGAGAAATCGTTCATTTATTTGAAGAAGTATCCTATCTTGAAAATGTGACAGTTCCAAATAAAAATGGTAGTTTGCAAAACACACGACAAGCGTTCGATCAAGCATTCACGTCCTTTACGGATGCGCTGCAGGCATACACGTTACAAGATTTAATCGCGCCAACGATGAATGACTGATGTAAGAGTCAGAGAGGGATAGATGATCTCTGACTCTTCATCCGTGTACATAATTCAGTCATATAGTTTTTAATCAAATGAGTATATTAATTATGATTAAAACTAGTATCTTTTATGTTACTATAAACAAGATTCGGAGGCTATTCGAATCTTAGTTTTGAAACATAAACATGTACACTTTGTACTTGTTTTTGTGGTATAACTTTACAGAAGGGAGGTTTTTTCCCCAATTCACCTGCTTGATTTCATACAGGACTCTTACTGTCCATTCACATAAAGGATTAAAGGCATTCGTCCGTTGATCCATGCAAAAGGGAGGGTTTCGGTATGTCCGAAATGACCATCGAAATGTTCGTTCACTTCGTTCAACATTTAGTGCATTCTCCACGATTCATCGTCCAGCGTCAGCATGAACATGAGAACGCCTACATGTTTGAAATTCGAGAGTTGAATCTATCGCGAGTCTCAAAAGCCGTATTGCTTCATAAGACAGTTGATCTTCTCCAGGAAAAGACGTCAGAAGATACACGCGAAACGTTGACGAATGAACTGGTCACTCTATCACAAAAGACATTAATGAAGTCAGATACGATTGCTACACTTAAAGTGGAGTCAACAATAGACGACTCATTGCATCTTACATTTTCAGAAGACAAAAAGATCTGGTTTTCTGGAAATCTTGATACAGAAGAAGCGATCAATCGATTCACAGAACATTTTCAAAGCGTCATAAATGACGATCGAACGTCTTATTAAATAAAGCAGGTCGAGCCACATCAGTGGTTCGACCTGCTTTTGTCTTATCTTCTGCAGAGCATTAAGACGTTGCCGTTGGAATAAAGTAAGCAAAATCATCGAAACATTTAATGTCATAAATGATAAATGCTTGTAGTGGTCGGACGAACTGATAAGATGCATCAATGTCCGTCGTATAATAATTAAACAAGGCATGTGGTGAAGGAGGATGTCGATCTATTGCGTCATTCGTGTGATCATTGAGCGTTAAACGAGCTGGACCTTCGAAGGGATTATTATAGACAGTTGACGTGACACATAACGAATCAAACGGCAGCTGAAGTAACTAGTGATACCAAGCGGCGAAACGTTTTACATCTAAAAGACAGTGTTCAAACAGTGCACAATGAGAAAAAACGAAATCGACATAATAATCTCATGCTTCATTTTTCATACATGTTCATTTCAGCGAGCACATCTTAATCCCTATAATTGGAATATGTTATGATGTATCAGGAAAATCATTTACGAATTGGAAAGGAATGATGATATGGAAACCATCATCTGTACGACGTGTGGTGTCGAACAAATCAATCCGCATCGCGAAACGTGTCCGATTTGCTTAGAAGAACGACAGTATGTCAATCCGACCGGTCAAACATGGACGACACTCGCTGCCATGCAAGCGTCAGGAACGTACCAAAATATCATTATGGACGACGGAGCAGGTGTCTATGCGATTCAGACGACACCAGCTTTCGGCATCGGTCAAACGGCATATCTCGTCCAAGGAAAATCGTTTAACCTGTTATGGGACTGCATTACATATCTTGATTCCGCAACGAAAGAGCAGCTTGACGAATTAGGCGGGCTTCAGGCGATCGCTTTATCACATCCGCATTATTACGCGACACAAGTCGAATGGGCAGAGGCTTTTGACGTACCGATCTATATTCATGAAGACGATGCGTCGTTCGTGACGCGACTAAGTGAGCGCATCGTATTCTGGAGTGGTGAATGCTTAGAGTTGACGGAAGATTTGATGTTACATCGCGTCGGTGGTCACTTCAAAGGAGCAGTCATCTGTGAACGAAAAGATGCGTCAGCAGGGCTGTTGTTGACAGGAGACATCATTCGAATCGTTGCCGATCGGGCATGGGTCAGTTTCATGTACAGTTATCCGAATATGATTCCGCTTCCTGCAAAGACGGTCGCGCGCATGGCAGAAACGATACGCTCGCTTCGCTTTGAAAAATTATATGACGCCTTTCATCGGAAGATCGAAACCGGTGCGTCTGAAGCTGTAGCGCGCTCTGCAGAGCGGTACATTGCTGCCTTGAACGGGGACTGGTTCACGACATGAAGTCGCGTTTGATTGTCATCCGCGGGAACTCCGGTAGTGGAAAAACGACGCTAGCTAAGGCATTACGATCGGTCTTACCGGATAGTATCCTGTTTTCGCAAGATGTCATCCGTAGAGAAATGTTGAACGTAAAAGATGGACCAGGAAATCCGACGATTCGCTGGATCGAGGAGTTGGTTGGACTTGCTGACGGACGTCATGCGACGATTCTACTAGAAGGAATTCTCGCACAGGATTGGTACGGTGAGATGATTGACCGGTTGGAACGACGCTTTACTTCACGGTACGTGGCATATTATTTTGACGTTTCATTCGAAGAAACCGTTCGTCGCCACGCAATGCGCCAGCCGACGGAGTTTTCTGAGACGGATATGAAACGCTGGTGGATTGATCAGGATCACCGCCCGACGGATCGTCTGATTGCTGAGGATAGATCCATAGAAGCCATGATTCAGATAATAAAGCGTGAGCAGATAGGAGAGAGTCAATGACACACTATATTTTTGACATGGATGGAACATTGTTTCAAACAAATGCTGTGCTTGCGCATACGTTAGAAGAGGTCTTTCATGAATTGCGTCAGACGGGGCGCTGGGAAGGAGAGACTCCACTCGCGCTCTATCAGAAGATCATGGGCGTCTCGCTACCGAAAGTATGGGAGACATTACTTCCGGATTTTTCAGCCGCAGACCAACAGGTTGTGGATCAAAAGTTTCGACATAGCTTAGAGCAGGCAGTCAAGTCCGGGCATGGTTGTCTATATCCAGGAACGGTCGAGTTGCTCGCTCGTTTGAAACAAGCGGGTCACTCGGTCTATATCGCTAGTAACGGGTGGCCGTCCTACCTATCAGCGATCGTAACGACGTATGGTCTTGAGGCGTATATCGATCATGTCTATAGCATTGAAGACATTCGTTCCGGCGATAAATCAGCACTCGTACGAGAGATTTGTAAGACGCACGACATCTCGTCCGGATACGTCGTCGGCGACCGATTGTCCGATTTCAAAGCGGCGCAAGCGAACGGACTAGTAGCAATCGGTTGCCAGTTCGATTTTGCGCAAGAGCAGGAACTCGTAGTCGCGGACCGAATCGTAACAGAGCTGAGTGCTGTCTACTAAAAAGAGCCGTCTTCTGCGGAAGACGGCTCTTACTTGTAGCAATTATTCTGCCCACCAAAGGGCATCGTCTGGTTTTTTTGCGATCGACGCGACTTCTTTTTCACTCGATACAGTCGGATGCGATCCTTTAAGTGCTTTACCGGCTGTATTTTTAAAGAGGAAGAAGAACGTGACGAACCCGATGACGCTGACTGCTGTTAGATAGAAAGCAGGAGCGAGCGGATTTTGCGTCTCATGGACGAGCCAAGTCGAAACGAGTGGCGTCGTTCCACCGAAGATCGAGACCGAGACATTGAACGTCACGGATAGTGTCCGGTAGCGGACATCCGTATAGAAGATACTTGGTAGGAGACTAGGCATCGTTCCTTCAAAGATCGCCAAGAAGAATCCGAGGATGAAGATTCCGATTCCGACGAACAAGAGTGGTTTAAGACCAATCAAGAAGAACGACAGGATCGAAAGCAACGATAGTCCTGCTAACGCGAAGAGGACGATATTGCGATTGCCTTTTTTATCACTTAGTTTTCCGAAGAAATAAGCGAGTGGAATCATGATCACCATGACACCGGTGATGAGAATCGTACTTGTCGAACTTGACATACCAATGACTTCATCAAGGTATGATGGCATGTAGGACAAGAGCATATAGTTCGTAATGTTGAAGAACGCGACGGCAATGAAACAAAGGATGATATCACGCTTATGATCGCGTAAGATTTCGCGGAATGTCGCGGGTTCTTCTGTATTTTCATTAATCTCATTTTCGAAGATTGGCGACTCATCCAAATGACGACGTAAATAGAGACCGAATAAACCGAGTGGTGCTCCAAGGATGAATGGAATCCGCCATCCCCAAGATGCCATTTGATCATCTGATAAAGTGACAAAAAGTGTTGTAGCAAGTAATGAGGCAAGAATGTACCCACCGAGTGTTCCGATTTCAAGACCACTTCCAAGAGCACTCCGTTTGTTATCAGGTGACGACTCGGCAATGTAGACCATTGCTCCAGCATATTCTCCGCCAGTCGAGAACCCTTGTAAGATGCGGGCTAATAGTAAAAGGATGGGTGCCCAAATTCCAATTTGATCGTAGGTCGGTAATAATCCGATGATAAGCGTTGAACCGGCCATCATAACAATTGTCGTCGTTAAGACGACCTTCCGTCCAAGTCGATCTCCGATGCGTCCAAAGACGATTCCGCCGATTGGTCGCATTAAAAAAGCGATCGCAAAGGTCGCAAAAGTAAAGACAAGCTTCAGTTCATCATTTTCAACAGCGCTAAAGAAGTTTTGACTGATGATGATTGCGAGATAGGAATAAAGACCAAAATCGAACCATTCCATCGCATTCCCAATTCCGGTCGCGTAGACACTCTTTTTGGTTTGCTGCATGTCAACGACATTGACTTTTTCTTTTCTGAATTTCATAAGTTCTATTCACTCCCTTTGATAAGTTTGTATCGTACCATAGGGAGAAATGAAGTCAAGTTACCAATGTGCTTAACCAATTGAAAATGACTGAAAACGGCTCTATGCCGGGGGTTGTCAAACCGTTGATGCTCTAAGGACGAACAGGGGTGTGCATTTTTTATGAAAAAAATTGAAATTTTTTTAGATGTTTTCTTAAAATCGAAACAATTTTCATGTGTTTTCATAATTTAAAAAATCAGTAATCCGCCTATAGAAGGAGGGCAGGAGGACCATATTTTGGTAAGTTAAAAACTCAGATGGAAAAGTGAAGGAGGAGTACATATGAAAAAGAAATGGATCGCAATTCTGGTTATCGGTCTCATTGTAATAATTGGTGGTTGGTATGTCAGTTTTCAAGAATCACAAGTATCTGGTTTTCCGGTGCCGCGATTTGCTACGGCAATTGAAAAACAAGGTGAGTGGAAGATCAAAACTCGACTTGTCTCGGAAACCGATGGACCGGGTTTACTGTATAGAACTCGGATCCGACAAGCCGGTTGGGAAGAACTTGATCGTGAAGGCGCAACCGCGTGGTATGAAAAAGAAGGGAAAGTGGTTGCCTTGACGACGTTTGATGGGGAACTGTATCTCGAAAATTCTAGTAAAGAAGACATTCGATTATAAAATCACAAAATGAGGCCATGATTGGATCATTGCTGTAAGAACTTCAAAAGGATTGCATGGCACTGGCTCATGCAATCCTTTTTGTTTTAATCGTCTTTAGAAGAGGAGAGTTGTTTATGGGTCTTAGAATCATAAATTTTATAGGAAATCGGGAACTGATGATTCTTCGTTGAAATGACGCGACAATAATAGGGCACGTCTTCTCCGTACGCTCCTAATTCCGGATTTTCTAGGAAGGTGAAATCCTCATAATCCTCTGTTGAGTCGAAAATAATAGAAATGGAGTGAGTCTTGCCCGAGTTTTCCTCTACATAACAGTCACCTTTGATGACAGCATGGTTCTTGAAAACGATCTGCGTAAGGCTAGGAACCGTCCAGTAGAGTAGTCCAACTCCAAATAACGTGATCAAGATGAATTGAAGTTTGGTTTTAAATGATTCTGTTAAGTCTTTCCATGTACTAATCGTAAAAAAAACGCCGCCAAAAAGTGTAATGATTCCGAGGATGAGCATTCCATAGTATTGAATAAGTTCACGATTCATTCAAGTTTGCTCCGTTCCTCATAAATATAGTCCGTTCGCCTGGACGACGAAGTGTGAATGTTCGTAGTGGTAGGTGATGACGGAATAGTCGAACGGACGACCATTCGTTAAGTGAAAGACTGTCTCGATCGTCAATCCAGGATCGCCCTCGGCGAGATCCAGATGACGAGCCGTCTCTGCGCTTAATTTCCCGACGTGCATGTACATATCCGAGAATCCAATGTTCAATTGGAGTGCTGTCTCTAAGTATTCGAAGATCGATTGTTCGACGATTTCGCGATTTAAGTACGGAACGATCGATTGACGATAATAAGACTCTTCGAGACAGAGGATTTTGCCGTCAATGAAACGGATTCGCTTAACGTAATAGACTGTTTCACCCGATTCGATCCCAAGATTCTTCGCGATATTATCCGTTGCATCGATTGGTTCGAGTACGAGAACAGTTGACTCAATCGTATGACCGACGAGATTCTGCTTGAATCCTTGAGTCGAGAACAGTCGAATATAGCCGGTCCGATTCGTCTTACGGACAAAAATCCCGCTTCCACGGACTTGAAAGATGATGCCTTTTCGTTCAAGCAATTCGAGTGATTTTGTCATCGTCGTTTTACTGACGGCGAACTGCCGGATTAGTTCTTCGAGGATGGGTAGTTTGTCGCCTTGCTTTAACTCATGTTTTTCTATGTATTGCTCGATTTCATCGGCAGTTTGCTGGTATTTCAGCATAGGACACCTTCTTTTCTCACGAACTGATTTCTAATGTGAGTTTAGCATATTATTGATGTCTCCAAAATAGAATAGTTAATTAAATTATTTATGTATTGATTAATTGTGCATGTACAATTAAAATGAAAGGGTATTCAACGCGTCATATTCAGGGGAGGTACACAATATGGGCAAGGTTCGCGATTATCAAAAACTGGCGCACTCGATTTTAGAAGCGGTCGGAGGAGAAGAGAATATCATCAGTGCTGTTCGATGCGCTACACGACTTCGTCTTGTCTTAAAACGTTCAGATCCAGTAGCCAAAGAAACGGTCAGTGCATTACCTGGCGTCATTACAGTCGTTGAGTCTGGCGGGCAATTTCAAATCGTCATTGGTCAACACGTTGGAGAAGTCCATCAAGAATTTGTGAAACTCGTCGATCTAGAGCAACCGGACACGGAAGAGGCACCGAAAGGGACGGTCCTTAACCGAATCATAGCGACGATGTCAGCCGTATTTGCACCGTTCGTTTATATCTTAGCTGCAGCAGGGATTCTGCAGGGAACATTGATTTTAGCGACACTTGCTTTTCCGGCATTCGCGAAGACGGGCACTTATGAAGTCTTCAGCTTTATCTCGTGGGCGCCTTTTACGTTCTTGCCAATTTTCATTGCCATCACGGCAGCGAACCATTTTAAAGTCAATGCATTCATTGCCGTTGCGTGTAGTGCGGCACTGGTCAGTCCAACATGGGCAGACATCGCGGCGCGCATTACTGCAGGTGAATCCATCACGTTTCTAGGAATTGCTTTATCCGGAACAACTTATACATCATCGGTCTTACCTCCATTATTCCTTGTCTGGATTTTGTCCTACGTCGAACGATTCCTGAACAAGACGATCCACGAAGTCGTTCGTCCATTGTTCGTGCCATTCTTTAGTATGGTGTTGATGGTTCCATTCACGATTCTCTTGATCGGACCGATTACGACACTTGGTGCAGAAGGGATTGCAAATGGGTATAACTACTTAGCAGAGAATGCTCCTGCGGTCGCTGGTCTGATCATTGGTGGCTTCTGGCAAGTCATCGTCATCTTCGGTGTCCACTGGGGTGTCACGCCGATGGTGCTTGCGAACTTCGAACAATATGGTCGTGATTCATTCCAGGCGTATCAAACGATTGCCGTCATCGCGCAAATCGGTGCTGTCATCGGCGTCATCTTAAAAGCACGAAACAAAGAAACGAAAAAAGTCGGTGTCTCAGCAGGACTAACAGGTATCTTCGGCATTACAGAACCAGCCATCTATGGTGTGACGCTTCGTTTTAAGAAACCATTCATCTACGGTTGTATCTCTGGTGCGATCGGCGCCGTCACGGCGAGTTTCTTTAAACCGTATTACTTTGCTTACGCCGGATTACCGGGACCATTGACGCTCGTCAATGGAATCGATTCCGACTACCCGTCGTCCATCATCGGTTTATTGATTGGAACAGCGATTGCCTTGATCCTGCCGATTGTCTTGATTCAAGTATTCGGTTTCGGTGAACAAGCATCACCTGTCGTCGCAACGGAAACGACAGCGACCCCTGTTGCTGAACAAGAAGTCAGTGCGACACTAACGAACGAAGAGACGCTGCGTGCACCGCTTGAAGGAACAATTGTTGCCTTATCGGATGTACCGGATCCTGTCTTTGCATCCGGTGCAATGGGACAAGGGATAGCGATTCGTCCGACGAACAACCGGGTCACGGCCCCGTTTGACGGGACCGTCGTCATGGTCGCCCCGTCAGGTCACGCGATTGGATTACGGTCGACGAGTGGTGTTGAAGTCTTGATTCATGTCGGTCTTGAGACGGTGACACTTGACGGCAAACCGTTTACACTTCACGTCAAAGAAGGTGAGGCGGTGACGACAGGTGATCTCCTCATGACGTTTGATGCGACAGCGATTGAGACACATGGACTCGAGACGATCACACCAATCATCATTACGAACACACAGAGTTATGCGCAAATTCTACCGACGGACGAGACGGTCACGACGGCAAATACACAGATTTTGACGATCATCAAGTAAGAGAAAAAGAAGGAGGACATGAAGATGAAGACATTACCAAACGATTTTCTATGGGGCGGTGCGCTAGCAGCGCATCAATTCGAGGGTGGCTGGAACGCTGGTGGCAAAGGACCGAGCGTCGTTGATGTATTGACGGCAGGAGCACACGGCGTCGCACGACGTATCACGGATCAAGTAGAGGAGAATGAATTCTATCCGAACCACGAGGCGATTGATTTTTATCACCGTTATAAAGAAGATATCGCATTGTTCGCTGAAATGGGACTGAAGTGTCTTCGGACATCGATCGGTTGGAGTCGGATTTTCCCGAATGGAGACGAAGCTGAACCGAACGAAGAAGGACTGAAGTTTTATGATGATGTCTTCGATGAATTACTGAAATACGGCATTGAGCCAATTATTACATTGTCGCATTTTGAGATGCCACTTCACCTTGCGCGTGAATATGGCGGTTTCCGTAATCGGAAAGTAGCATTGTTCTTCGAGAAATTCGCAGAAGTCTGTTTCACGCGCTATAAAGACAAGGTCAAGTACTGGATGACGTTCAATGAGATCAATAACAAAATGGATGTCAGCAATCCACTGTTCCTCTGGACGAATTCAGGTGTCCTCCTCGATCCGGAAGAGAACGCGATGGAAGTCATGTATCAAACGGGACACCATGAATTGCTAGCGAGTGCGCTTGCTGTCGCAAAAGGGAAAGCGATCAACCCAGACTTCGAGATCGGGGCAATGGTTTCGCACGTGCCAATCTATCCGTACTCATCGCACCCGGAAGATATTCTACTTGCTGAGACATCGATGCGTCAGCGTTACTTCTTCCCGGATGTTCAAGTCCGTGGTTATTATCCGTCTTACGCATTGAATGAGTTCAAACGAGAAGGATATGACATTCCAATCTTAGACGGTGATGCGGAGATTCTTCGTAACGGAACGGTCGACTATCTCGGATTCAGTTACTACATGTCGACGACTGTCAAACATGATGCCGTCGTCAATAATACAGGTAACATCGTTAACGGGGGTCTCGCACAAGGTGTTGAGAATCCGTACATCCAGTCGAGTGACTGGGGCTGGGCGATTGATCCGGTTGGTCTTCGATACGCGATGAATCGTCTCTATGACCGCTACCAGATTCCGTTGTTCATCGTCGAGAACGGCTTTGGTGCGATTGATACAATCGAGGATGGTCAGATTCATGACACGGCGCGAATCGATTACTTGCGTGCGCATATCGAAGCGTTCAAAGCAGCCGTCCTCGAAGATGGTGTTGAGTTGATTGGGTATACGCCGTGGGGCGTCATCGACATCGTCTCTTTTACGACGGGGGAAATGAAAAAACGCTACGGTATGATTTACGTCGACCGAGATAACGAAGGCAACGGATCGATGGAACGGATGAAGAAGGATTCGTTTGACTGGTATCGTCACGTCATTGAGACGAATGGTACTGCGTTACACAGTTCAGAGACGACAAAATGATGAAGCAAGGGGTAACGGAAAAATCCGTTGCCTCTTTTTTTAAGGATTGGAATGAAAAAGAGACGGGGTATGGCACACTAAAGAAAAACGGAGGATAAATAGATGATCAAAAAACGATATGCTGATCGGCGTGACTGGGATCGTATCAAACAGCGACACTATGTTCAAGAACAAGTAGAAAACGAAGTGTTTAACGGACATGTGACACTTCTTCAACTGATTGAAGTCGCTTCACCGTTAGATGTCCGTTATGGTGACGAAACGATTCGAATCGCTGACGCTGGTTACGTCTGGGTACAACAATTCCCAAGCGATGCTCATCATGCCGTGACCTCGATGTTTGACGCCACAGGTCAGTTGGTACAAACCTATATCGATATTTGTCTTCGTACCGGAGTGGAGGACGGACGAGTCTACTGGGAGGATCTGTTTCTCGATCTGATCGTTTTGCCATCAGGAGAAGTCTTATTAGTCGATGCGGACGAACTGGAAGCAGCGCAGGAGCAAGGGATTATCTCAGAAGCGGAATACACGCTCGCTTGGGTGGAAGCTAAACAATTGCAGAAACAACTACAAAATGGAACTTTTCTGCTCGTCACACACGCAGAAGTGATAAAAGAACGGCTAGAACAGCAATTTAAACAGGGAACACCGCGTTGACGGGGTTCCCTGTTTTTTAGGCGTGTCGTTCTGCTTCAACTTCGTTCGTCGTAAAGTACCGTTGCTTGCTCGGGAGGAGAACCAATCCGAGAAAACAGATTGTCACGATCACGAGGAGGCAGGCAAATAGAATCGTACTGAAGCGAATCGACCAGATGTCACCGAGCAGACCGATCGCGACGATTGCTAGAATCTGTAGCAGACTGACACCGACTCCGTAAAGACTCGTAAAGCGTCCCATTAAGTGTAGTGGAATATTCGTCTGTTGGAACGTTAGGAAACCGGTCCCCGCAAATGCGTGGAAACAACCGAGTAACAAGAAACCGATACAGACGATTGAAAATGAATTCGCACTCGCATACAGCATGTAACCGAGCGCGACGAACACATAGCCAATCATTAGCATCATCCGAACGGAGAGTGTTTTGGCGTAGCGGGCGACGACCCAGCTGCCGGCGACGGAACCGATCCCCGTCAGACTCATTAGTAAACCATAATCGGTTTCCGATAAGCCGATGCTTCGCTGTAAAAAGACGACTTCTTGCGTATCAAGTGCAAGTGTCGCGATCATCATCAGCATCGCGAGGATGTATAATCCGGTCACGTAGCGTGCGCTTTTGCTGAATTGATAGACAAGCCGCCAATCGGATATAATGTCTTGCAGCCGCATCCCTCGTTCGACCGAAGCGGTAAAACGCGGCAAGCGCATCAGCAGAACAGCTGATCCGAAAAACGAGACAGCGTTGAGCCAAATGGCAACGTCGGCAGAAGCAACATAGAGCAATCCTCCAGCGAGAGCAGGACCAATCAAAAAGGCACCTGACGTGATCAGACTACGATAGGCATTAAACGACGTCCGATCGTTTTGTGGAACAAGCGTCGTGATGTAGGTCAACGTTGCCGGTTCAACGACTGCTTTGATAATGGCTAAGGCGATCAAGTTGATGTAAAGCAACGATAGTGGTAAAAATGGCATGATACCGATTAAGAAAGCACGCAACACATCAGTCTGAATCAACAGTCGACGTAAGTCGGATCGGTCGACCCAACTTCCTGCGAACGACTTGATGACGAGAGAGACGACTGGACTGATGATCCACAGCGCAGCAACGGCAGACGCTGAACCGGTCAAACGGTAGATATAGACATTGATCGCAACGAGATAAATGAAGTCACCAAACTGTGAAATACCGAGCGCACTTAAGAGTATTCGTTCCCGAGAAGACATGACAGCATCCTTTTTTACATCATTTTCCAATAGTATACCAGAAAATTCAGATAACGTTTTCATATATCTCTATACTTTTTAAGAAAGAGTGGGTATACTTGGAAAAAATCAAAGGAAGAAGGGTTCGATCATGTTAACGACCATCGATTTATATCAAGCTTTGCCTGTACTTGAAACGGAACGACTCCGTTTGCGACCAGTTCGCACAGAAGATGCAGCAGATATCTATGCCTATACGAAAGATGAAGAGACAGCAAGATATGTCAGCTGGCATGCGCATAAAAGCCTTACGGATTCTGAACAATTCGTCGAACACATCCTTCGCCAATACGAACTAGGGAATCCTGCACCATGGGCAATCGAAGACAAAACGAGCGGACGGGTCATCGGAACGATTGATTTCATCAAAGTCTCGTTTGAGCAACACCAAGCAGAACTCGGTTATGCGCTGTCGCGCGAGTACTGGGGGAAAGGTTTGATGCCGGAAGCAGCAGCGCGTCTTGTACAGTACGGTTTTGAGACACTCGGACTCGAGCGCATTCAAGCTCGTTGTTTTGTTGCAAATGATGGATCTGCTCGTGTCATGGAAAAGATCGGTATGACGTTCGAAGGAATCTCGCGGAGTGCTTTATTTGTTAAAGAGCGTTTCTGGGATTTAAAGATTTATGCGATCACGCGTAGTGATTTTGAAGGAAGGTAAGCGATGGGTTCACGATTGATGCATGCCTACATCGGACAACGATTGATTACGTTATTACCGGAACTTGACCCCGCTCGATTTCTTCTCGGTACGATCGCTCCTGATGCACGCTATGACGAGAAGGAGCAAGCCCACTATTATACGGGTGAATTAGCGAGCGGGACACGAACAATTGACTACGAAGCATTTTGGGGAGACTCGACGTCTTGGAATCCATCTTTTCGAAGTGGCTACTACGTCCATCTGATAGCGGACGATATTTGGTTACGCGGTTTTTATATGGGGTGGTTACGACAAGCGATCATAGCCGACGCCTCGATCGGTTCAAGATACCATGATGACTTTAGGCGGTACAATACACGCATCGCTCCGTTCGTGAAATGGAATGAACAAGCGATCAACGGAGCGCTTCATGAAGTGAGTGTACAGTCGAGGTGGAAAGCACTTCCACAATTTGTTGGCGAGGTAGAAGAGGACCGACGAACCGTTCTGCCACAAGAATATGATATCTTGTTGCCGCATCAATTGGACGGATACATCGAAACAGCGATTGAACGGTCCATCCATCACTTAGGTGAAAAAGGGCAAAAGATCGATACAGCCAAAGAATCATCTCCGAATCATTGAATTGATCCATCTAACGGTTCCGAATAAGATGTAGCAGCATCCGTTCAGCAGACCAATCCACATCAGGTTAATCAGACTTTCTAAACCTTCAAACCAATCCATGACTGGTGTGACGAATAAAGCGAATACAAAAAGTACCATGACGGTCCAACTGACGGTTGGAATCAGGAAGAGAATTGTTAAGCCAGCGACTACAGCTGGTACGATTCGTTTATAGATAAGATAGATTGCTGCCACGTTCAACGATAAAATATAGATTACAAACGCAATTAAAAATAATTGCGACATAAAATCACCTCCGAATAACAATAAGACGAAGAACGCATCCATTTAGATTAGGATGCGTTCTTCTATATTTATTGTAAGATGTCTTGAGAATAATCGTATGAATACGGTTGAACAAAAAGAAAATCGATTTTTAAATTTTAATTCAAAGCAAAACACTCGGAATAAGTTTAATTTTATGATATATTGGAAATAAGAAAAGTAAGGAAGTAAGGAATACAAGAAAAACACAGGAAGAAGGAAGTTCGTAATGGAGCTATCAAAGTTAACGTCAAAAGGACAGATCACCATTCCTAAAAAAATTAGGCAAGCCTTGCAAGTGGAGGAAGGAGATCGCGTGGCATTCATTGAGGAGGACGGATTTGTCATCATGGCGAAAGCGGATTTGAAACAGCTGCATGATCTTCAAGATATATTGAGTGATGAGACGTTCAAGGCGCTCATCCACAAAGCGAATCACCATTTGTAAAATTTAAAAATAGGAGGAAATATAACATGGATATGCGAGAAGTAGATTTACCAGGAATCGGACGGAAGTTCGAAGGCATCACGACACGAGGAGATAAGGTGGTCGTCATCGTTCACGACGACGGACGTCGAGAGGTCCATCATTATGATGATGATGATTTTGATGAGAGCATCTCGAGTGTGACGTTTAATGACGCAGAAGCTCGTCAAATGGCAGGAATTCTCGGAGGACTGTCCTATAAGCCGAAAGATCTCGAGAAAATCGAATTAGCATTTGATGATCTTGTGATCGAATGGTTTAAAGTTGGTCAGGATTCAAAAGTCAACAATCGAACGATCGGGGAACTCGATATCCGCAACCAGTACGATATCTCGATTATTGCCGTGCTCAAGCATGACCGTTCAAAATCGCTGAATCCTGGACCAGAAACGCGTCTTGAAGTGGGAGATACGATCGTCTTATCAGGTGAGCGTCAAAACGTCCGTCACATCACGAAAGCATTATTCTCAATCGAAGGAGGCGGATAATATATGGATCATCTCATATTTGAAGTCGGTACCGCGCTTATCTTAGTGGCGATCGCGGCGCTGCTCGCGAACAAACTTAACTTCTCGATCATTCCGTTTTTAATTGTTTTAGGAATGATTGTTGGACCGCACGCTCCGACAATCGGGATACTAGACTTCAAGTTCATCGAAAGTGCTGAGTTCATCAGTTTTCTCGGACGAATCGGCGTCCTGTTCCTCTTATTCTATCTCGGACTCGAGTTCTCGATTGGTAAATTGATCCGGTCTGGGAAATCAATCGTTACGAGTGGAACGATTTATTTATCCATTAACTTTACGGGTGGTCTACTCTATGGATTCATCGCCGGGTTCCCACTTTACGAAGTGTTGATCATCGCTGGAATCATCACGATTTCCTCGAGTGCGATCGTCGCAAAAGTCTTAGTCGACTTACGTCGGACTGGTAATACGGAGACAGAATTGATCCTTGGAATCATTATGTTCGAGGATATTTTCCTAGCAGTTTACTTGTCTGTTTTATCTGGACTCTTGCTTGGTGACGGAACAACCTTAATGTCTTCTGTCACATCGATTTTGATTGCTCTTGGGTATATGTTGTTGTTCTTCATCATTGCTCGAAAAGCGACACCACTCTTGAACAAAATGCTAAAAATCGCTTCGGATGAAGTCTTCATCATCGTTGTCTTTGCTTCCCTGTTCTTCGTTGCTGGTTTTTCGGAAACGATTCATGTCGCAGAAGCAATTGGTGCCTTGTTACTCGGTCTCGTTTTCTCGGAAACCGATCAAGGAGAGCGGATTGAACATCTTGTCGTACCGTTCCGTGACTTCTTCGGCGCCATCTTCTTCTTTAGTTTCGGATTGAGTATCGATCCGACGATGCTCTTAGATGCTGTCTGGCTCGCACTTGGTGCTGTCGTCATCACGATTGTCGGAAACTATGTCGCGGGAATGATTGCGGGGCGTAAAGCAGGCTTGTCACACAAAGCATCCTCGAACATCGGCTTGACGATTGTCTCGCGCGGGGAGTTCTCGATCATCGTCGCGAATCTCGGAATCGCCGGTGGATTGATGGATATCTTGTCACCATTCTCTGCCTTATATGTCTTGATTCTCGCCATTCTTGGACCGTTGATGACGAAGGAATCGAAACGCATTTACAACTTCATGAATAAAATCTTCAAATGGACGGAACCGAAAGAGAAAAAGACAAAGAAAAATGCGTAATACGATGTAAACGAACAGCCAGTTCGGATTTCTCGAACTGGCTGTTGTTTTGTTTAAGTCAAGACATCATATGTCGCCATCAGGAATTGTCCCGATTGACGACTGCCCTTCAAGTGAAGTTTCGTTTCAACGGTTCCTTCTGGGAATAACGGGATACCCGTTCCGAGAATGACAGGGGCAATCGCGAGTTCGATTGAACTGACGCACTGTAACCGTAGCGCTTCTTGAATCAATTCGCCGCCACCAACAAGCCAGACCTTGCCATCAATTGTCGGTGTGATCCGCTCAAGTAATTGATCGAGCGGTTCATCCGTATAGGTGACCGTCTCTGACGTTCGTTGCGTCCGGCTGTAAATATAACTTGGAATATCCGCGTATGGATACGTCTCGCTGAGTTGAAGGACTTCCTCATACGTTTTTCGACCCATGATGACGGCACCAATCTGTTCATAAAAAGCTTGATAGCCATTATCACCGTCTCCAGCAACAGCAAATAACCAGTCGAGGGAACCATCGTGTCTAGCAATTTTTCCATCAAGACTACAAGCGATATACAGTACGGTCGTAGATTGAGACATTAAAATTCCTCCTTAAGATTTGTGTGACTTCATCTTAGCGTATAATGACGACAAAAGATGTCGTCATTTGAGGAGGAACTTTATGAATACGAGACAATGGCGTTTGGTCCGTTTATTAAACCGGGGGGAACACTTTTCTGCACGTATGCTGGCGGAAGAATGTAAGGTATCGATCCGGACGATTCAACGAGACATGACGGTACTTGAAGCAAATGGTTATCCGATTTACAGTGAACCGGGCGTAGCCGGGGGCTACCGGATGCTGCCGCACCGGAACATGCCGCCACTCGTTTTGACAAATGAAGAGACGATTGTCTTGTTCATGCTACTCGAATGGGTCGGTCAGATTCCAGATTTTCCGTTCGGGACGATCCGCCAGGAAGTCGCTGAACGCTATGCGAACGAGTTACCGAAGATGACGGAGCAACAGATTGTAAAATGGAAAGACCGCTTTCGCTTTCAAGCGGTCGATACACCACCGTCACCGCAAAATCCTGCGTTACTCGACCTTTTAGAGAGCGGACGTATGGGGAATATTCTCTATGAGACGACAAAAGGTCAAAAGTCGATCGTAGTGGATCCGATCGGCTTATCGTTCGAACACAATCGTTGGTATTTTTATGGACGGACTGACCGTGGATTTCGGCAGTTCCGTGTCGACCGAGTTCTAGGTGTATCGCTTCATGAGTTGCCAGCAACTGATTTGACCTTTTCTGATTTAGAAAAGAACACGACACATGTACCGATGACGACGGTGAAACTAGAATTAACTTCTTTAGGTGAACGAATGCTCGAAGGCATTTTACCTCTTCGTCGTGACCGAACATGGCAAATTCCGATTCGCGAGCTCACTTTTTTAGGACGACAATTGATGCGGCTCGGTCCGGAAGTTCGAGTCATAGAACCGCAGGATCTCCGCGAACAATTGATTCGTCAAGCAGAAAAAATGATCGCTGTGCAACAGTCCGATAAGCCGTTCGGACAGAATTGATCAAAAAACTATGTTACGATATAGCTAGAAAGAAACAATAGAGGAAGGGGTCTTCCATGGAAACACTATCACTGATTTTATTGATGCTTGCGCTCATCTTACTGACGCAAGTCGTCGGACATTACATCCGTTTCATCCCAACGGCTTTGATCCAAATCATTGCCGGAACCGTCGCCGCTCTCCTGATGAGTGGCTTGACGATTGAGGTCGAATCCGAATGGTTCCTCCTGTTATTTATTGCTCCGTTACTTTATAACGATAGTTCTCATTTTCCGCGTGAAGATTTATGGCGGATGCGAACAGCAATCTTCGGTAATGCAATCATCCTCGTCTTGTTGACGACGATCATCGGAGGGTACTTCATCAATTGGTTGATTCCGGTCATTCCAGTCGCTGCTGCGTTTGCCTTAGCTGCGATTTTATCGCCAACGGATCCAATTGCCGTCAACGGAATTGCAAAACGTGTCCAGATTCCAGAACAAATCTTGACACTCGTTCGCGGAGAATCGTTGATCAATGATGCATCGGGATTAGTTGCATTCAGTTACGCGGTTGCCGCTGTTGTCACGGGTTACTTCTCGATTCAGAGTGCGACAACAGAGTTCTTTTACATGTTCTTCGTTGGAGCCTTGATCGGATTGTTGATTTCGCTCACGATGAACTTTCTCAAGGTACGCTTGCGTCGAGCGGGTATTGAAGATGTCGTCTTCTACGCTTTACTGCAAATCCTGACACCATTTATCATCTTCTTCGTTGCTGAAGAAGGATTTCATGCATCAGGCGTCATCGCCGTCGTCACAGGTGGTATCTTGCATGCCTTGATCAAAGAACGAACAGAAACGTTCTTTGCGCAAGAGCAGACGTTGACGGATAACATCTGGACGATGATTGCGTATACGCTAAACGGGATCATTTTCTTATTGCTCGGTTTGACATTGCCAGAAGCGACACGCGAGATTTTTGCGGATGACGCGATCAACAACTGGCGTCTCATGTTATATGTCATCGAGATCGGTTCATTCATTCTTGCGATCCGTCTCGTTTGGACGATGTTCTTCAATTGGTTTGATCATCGGTTCTTCAAAAAAGAGGACCGGGAACACCGTCGACCGGTCTTTAAGCAGGATTTGATTACGACACTAGTCGGGGTTCGGGGAACGATCACAATGGTTGGGGTGTTATCTTTACCGTTCCTGACGGAGTCCGGGGAGGCCTTCCCGGAACGCTCGCTAATCATCTTCCTTGCAGCGGGTGTCATTATCTATACGCTCGTTCTCGCGACGATTCTTTTACCGATCTTGAACCGGGGCGAAGCGGCGACACCGATTGCACTCGATTTAAACGCCCAAAAGCAGCGAATGATTCGCCGGGCAATCTCAGAAATCAAACAAGTGACGGACGAAGACAATGCGGTCGTTGCGTTTGATTTACTCAATGAGTATCATGTGATGCTCCGGTTGTTGCGCGCGCAGGAAAAAAGTCAAGAAGAGCTCGATCAATTCAATGATCAGTTGAAGGCACTTCGTCTTGAAGCCGTCCAGTGGGAAAAGGAAGAATCAAAACGTTTCGTCGCTGAGAACAAGGTGCCGGATCTGCTGAAAAAGGATGTTTTCCGCTCGATTGAAAATCGTCGCAAGGCGATCGGTAAGGATTCGCGTTTCCAGATCGTCCAGCCGATTCGTAAATTGTGGTGGAAACGGAAACGATCGAACATGTCGTCGGATGCGTTAATTCAAATGACGCAAGTCGAGCATGATCTGTATGAAAAGGTCATGGGTACAGTCATCGAACGTCTCGAGAATTGCCGCACGTCTTATCCACCAGACGTCGTTCAAAGTGTGCTTGAGTTCTATAAACGACTCCGATTCAAACATACGCGTTGGTCATCACCAATCGGTGGCAAGGACGTCGATCAGCAGAAGGAAGAGCTCTGCTTGAAAGCCATCGAAGTCCAGCGTCTTGAAATCGCCAATATGTCAAAAGAAGGGGATCTCTCGAACGAAGAGGAGAAGGAGTTACGCCGCTTCATTCACTATATCGAGAGTGTCGTTCTATACGAATACGTTGAATAATATTTAAAAAAAGACAAGAAGAGCAAACTTTTAATGCTCTTCTTGTCTTTTTTTATATCACGACTTGAGTGCCAACTTCTGAAAAAATAAAACGAGTAACTGTATGCGCATAAGGATGGATTTGTTCTATAAAAAATTCTGCCTCTTGAAACGTTTGGAAATGTAATTTTAGCATGAAGCAAGAATCACCAGATATTCGATAACAAAAGTCAACGTTCGAAAGTTGCTGAATATGATTTTTAAATGAATCGTACCGTCCTTCTTTAATGGTTGCTTCTACTAAACATTCAATAGGAGAACCTAGCTTTTCGTAATCGATTTTTAAACTGTATTCTTTAATGAGTCCAAAAGATTCCATTTGTCGGACACGCTCTGTTACGGAAGGAGCTGATAAATTAATTCGTTTAGCTAATGAACGCATCGACAGTCGACTATCTTGAGCCAGTTCATTTAATATTTGTCGATCAATCATATCGATTTTCAAATGTAAATCCTCCTTCAAAATAAGTTGTTGGATATAAAGTATTAGTTCGATATTTGTTTCAAATGAAATGTGATAATTTTTAATCATTATATAAAATTATTGTAGAAGGAGTGAATAAAATGACAAAAATACCTTTATCCCAAATAGGAGAAACACCATTTCAAAAATTACTAGGTCATAATCCTAAAATCTTATCCAGTTGGACAAGGCTAGAAAAAGATTTGATTGAAGAGGGAGCCTTAAGTTCGGATGTGAAAGAACAAGTTAGAAGAACATTAGCGCAATCAAATGGATGTGCATATTGCAAGGCAAAAGGAAAGCCAAAGAAAAAAATGATGGATGAAAAAATGATTTTAGCAACTGGATTTGCAGATCTTTTTTTTAAGGTGAAAGGAAATATCCCTGATTCAATATTTTTACTCATGAATGAAACATTTACTATTCCAGAAATCAGTGAATTATGTGCATTCATTACGTTTTGTACAGCATCTCAATACTACGGAGCAATCATGAATTTACAGCCAATTGATAGTCCCTGATTTTACTTTTTTTACACACTTTTATATTTTTTCTTTAGTGCATTCTGAACAGTCCATCTTTGATGTTCATGAAATAGATGATCGATTGCATCAGCCGGATCGATCCATTGTAAGACATGATCATTCTCGATTGGACTTTGTACTTCTTCTCCAGCATCACAACGATAGAACTGCCCTTCGTTCAAATAATATGTCGTTTCATTTTGTGAATAGAAATATTGATTGGCTCGTCCGATGAAATCACCGATATTGACGTCCATTCCCGTTTCTTCAAGTACCTCTCTTTTTAAACATTCTTCTGGCGTCTCATTGGCCTCAATACCGCCACCCGGAAGAAACAACTTGCCGTCCTTTTTTTGAATGACGGCGATTTTACCTGTTTGAGGGTCGCGCATGACCGCATAAACAGCAGGTCTCGTGATGTAGTGTTGGTTCTGTTGTCTCTGCCCGAATGTGATGACATCCATTGTTTAATCACTCCTTTTCGTATAATCATTTGAATTCAATCATACCTTACAAAATAGTATGTAAGCATCAGCCGTACAAAAACCCCTCATTTCGATTTAGAAATGAGGGGTTACCTATGAATAAAGATGGTTCGTTTCAAACGAAATGTCTGATGGATTAACCGAGCGACAAGTATTTGACTTCGAGATAATCTTCGATGCCGTAGACGCCACCTTCACGGCCAAGACCACTCTCTTTATAGCCACCAAATGGGGCTTGTGCAGCTGATGGCGCACCATCGTTCAGACCGACGATCCCGTATTCGAGTCGTTTTCCGAGCATCAATGCTTCATCGATGCGTTCAGAGAACGCGTAAGCCGCAAGTCCGTATGGTGTGTTGTTCGCTCGTTCGATGACTTCATCAAGTGTCTCAAAGACAGAGATCGGTGCGAGCGGACCAAACGTCTCTTCCTGCATGCAAAGCATATCTTCCGTGACATTCGCAAGCACGGTCGGTGTGACGAAGTAGCCGACCGATTCGTCAATCGTACCACCAGTCAAAATCGTTGCTCCTTTTGCGACAGCGTCATCGATGTGTGCTTTGACTTTTGCAACGGCTTTCGCATTGATCAATGGACCAACTGTCGAGTCAGCGTCCATGCCGTTCCCGACTTGTAGTTGTTTGACGGCTGCTGTGAATTTTTCCGTGAATGCATCAAGGACAGATGCTTGCACATAGAAACGGTTCGTCGCGACACACGCTTGACCACCGTTGCGGAATTTTGAACGCATTGCCCCTTCGACAGCTTTATCGAGATCCGCATTTTCCGTGACGATGAAGGGTGCGTGACCACCGAGTTCAAGTGATAGTTTTTTCATCGTATCGGCTGCTTGACGCATGATCAATTTCCCGACGGCTGTTGAACCTGTGAACGTGATCTTCCGGACACGGGAATCGGCTTGCCAGACACCACTGATTGTTGCCGCGTCACCTGTTAGGACATTGATGACACCTTTAGGGATACCTGCTTCTTCTGCTAGTTCAACGAGGCGAAGTGCCGTAAACGGTGTCTCTTCCGATGGTTTAAGGACAATCGTACAACCCGCTGCAAGAGCCGGTGCGAGTTTACGTGTGATCATCGCTGCCGGGAAGTTCCACGGTGTGATTGCTGCAACGACACCAACCGGTTCTTTTTCGACGAACAGTCGCTTTCCTGGAACGGAAGCCGGAATCGTTTCACCGTAAATCCGACGTGCTTCTTCAGCGTACCAACGAACATATTGATTGCCGTAATCGACTTCACCGAGCGCTTCGACATACGGTTTCCCTTGTTCCGTCGTCATGATTCGGGCGAGTTCCTCGCGGTGTTCATTGATCAAGCGATACCAGGCGTCGACTAAATTCGCACGTGTGTCTGCGGTTTCGTTTGACCACTTCACGAATGCTTCGCTCGCTGCATCAACGGAATGTTGTGCGTCTTCCGCTGAACTGGCCGGAACATGTCCGAGTAACGCTTTCGTTGCTGGGTCATAGACCGGAATCGTTTCTGACTTATCGTACCATTCCCCATTAATTAAGTTCTTTTCAATCATCTTGTTGCACCTCCGTGAATTTCGTTACGTTCTTTATTAAACACCTCAAGACGAGTGAACGGAAGTTCCGCTTTGGATGGAAAGTCATAACGAAACGGAATGACTCAAAAAATAGTTAATCGACTGAACAATCGGGAACAGTTAAAATAATAGAGAATGAAAATGTCAAAATTAATGAAGGGGTCGAAAGACATGAAACGGAACTGGATCATTAGCGGTGTGGTGCTAAGTTTACTACTAAGTGGATGTGGGGGAAGCGAAGTCGCCGAGAAAAAGTCTGAAAAACCACGAGAAACTGAACAAAAAAGGCAAGCTACTCAGCAAGTTTACATAGAAAAGACGATCCAGCGAGCGGAGCGTTACGCTGCCCAGTACGATTATGACCGGGCGATCAAGGTATTAAAACCCGTGCGGACAAAAGAGACGAAACAGAAAACGGAAGAATACGAAAAGAAAAAGCAGGCGCTTCTGCCTTTGACAAAACCTGTGCCGCATCTCTTCTTTCATTCATTGATTGCTGATCCAAAACAAGCATTTGACGGTGACCGGAAGGAAGCGGGGTACGATGATTACATGGTGACGCAACAGGAGTTCGAACGGATCTTGGATGCATTGTACAAAAACAACTATGTACTCGTCCGACCAACAGATTTAGCAAAAGAGGTGAACGGGAAGATCGTCGAGACACCCGTCCGTTTACCAAAAGGAAAACAACCGCTCGTGTTGTCGCAGGACGACGTCAATTATTACGAATACATGGAAGGCGACGGATTTGCGAAGAATTTAAAAGTGAAGGACGGCAAAATCGTCAACACGATGGTCGGAAAACCCGATGGTGCCTATGATCTCGTACCGATCGTCGATGCGTTCGTCCAGTCTCATCCTGACTTTTCCTATAAAGGAGCAAAAGGGTTGCTCGGTATTACAGGTTATAATGGGGTGCTCGGGTATCGTTCCTCCTACAACCAGTACGGACACAATAAACAGGTCGAAACGGCACGAAAACAAGCGAAACAGACCGCCGTCGCATTAAAACAGGATGGCTGGCAGTTCGCGAGTCATACGTACGGACATATTTGGGTCGGGAAAGAATCAGTCACGACGATTCGCGCGGATCTTAAACGCTACAAACAAGACGTTGCACCGCTGATCGGAAAAACGACGCAATTGATTTATCCGTACGGCAGTGATGTCGGGGATTGGCACGATTATTCGGGTGAGAAATATCGTTTGCTCATCGATAGCGGGTTCCGCTATTTCTTTAATGTCGATGCGAGTCAACATGCGTGGAAGCAAATTGGTCCCGACTACTTCCGCCAAGCCCGGATCAACGTTGATGGGATTCGTTTACGCCAAGCCGTTGCTGGAAAGACGAGCGTACTCGATCCATTCTTTGATGCGAAAGAGGTCTTTGATTCAGTACGACCGGAACGGAAGTGACCTGGTCCTTCGATTGATCATCTTGCTAGTAGTGAGACGAGAGCTTTTCCTCTTTGAAGGTAACGTTCTAGGTGATTGCTCAATTCCTCGTTTGTAACGATAGAATCAGATAAAAGGTTGAATGTTTGTTGAACGAAATGGAAATTGAAACAACCCGAAAGCCAGAGTAAGGATTCAAGTCGAACAAAATCATCGTGATCAAAAATATTCATGTCATAGTTTTCTAAAATCGCTTGCACTAGTTCAGGAGACACGCTAAAAGAATGAATCCCTTCATTTCGTGCATACCATTTAAGGATCCATGCGAGGTCTTGTATACGATCAGAGTAACCGATATGTTCATGATCAACGATTCCGACGATATGATCGTTCCTCCATAAGATATTTAGTGCATTGAGGTCTGTTGATAAAACAGGTAGCATATCGTTCTTCGATCTGCGTTGTGCCTGATAGATATGAAACTGGACGAGATCGAGATAGTTACCTAACCTTTGTTGTTCTATTGAGGTGATGACAGTATCCACCTTTGATAAATCATGATGCCATTTTTGATAGGCGACGGTATGGTCAACGACCGGAAAAGAAAATTGCGAATCGACCGGTATATCATGTAGTTGTCTTAGCAACGCACCCATTTTTGACGCTGATGATTTGGTTTGTGCAGTAATATGTGTGCCGTCTATCCAATCAAAGAGGACACAGCGCCATGCTTGACCAGCATCATCCTGAATCATTGAAAATGTATTTGAGTCAGTTGTCGGTTGAACGCGTTTCATGAAGGGGAGTCCGTGTTCACGTATCCTATCAGTTACGTATAATTGCTGATTCAAATCAGATGCAGAGGCAAGTTCTGTCTCAGAACTATATCGATCATCCGCAAGAAGGCGTAAAGAATAAGCGTTACTATTACAGATTATTCGATAATGTTTGTCACCATGAATTCCGAAAGTCGATAAAGAGATTGAATGATCTAGAGCAGAATCATATGAAATCCCAAATCGTGATAAAGCGAGCGAAATCAATTGATTATCTTCAGGACACATAGTTTACACTCCTCTAACGGTATAGGTCAAAACGGTAGTGGCTGCGTCCCGTCCTGATCTGTAAATTGATACGTCTTCGCGAGATCGGCAACGAAAACGGCTTGCCCAGAATAACGGCTAACATCGTCATCTGCCATTAGCGCTGTGACTGCCCGTCCGATATAGGTCGTCGATTCTGTCGCGGCACTCGCGAAACCGGCATCGACGACCCGTTCGGTCCGCATGAAACCGGGGCAGAGCGCGATGACAGAGATAGTTGTTTGAGCTAACTCTTGCGCCATGACGTGCGTCATCCGATTAATCGTTTGCATCGCCAAATCATAATAGAGATTTCCGGCCACCTGATCTGGTGTGAATGACGTCAGATTGATGACGAGCGCGGCTGGACTCTGTTGCAGTAATGGCATCGAAGCCCGAATCGTCCACAAATACGCTTTTGGTCCGGCGGACATCATCGCGTCCCAATGTTCCGGTGGTCGCTCCCAAAACCGTCGTCCGGTTCCGGACGGCAAGTGGCTTTCCGAACCACCGAATACACAATTTATGAGGAGATCGATTCGACCATGTTGATGTTGGATCTGCTGAATGAGACGATCGATATCGTCAAGACTTGTATGGTCACAAACGACCGGGATGCCAAGTCCGTCGCGTGCCGTGACACCAGCAGCCGTCTCTTCGATCGTCTCGATACGATTGTCCGTCGTCTGTTCATTCGTACTTCGTCCCGTGACGTAAACAATCATTCCGGCGTCACCTAAAGCATAAGCGATGCCACGTCCGGCGCCACGGGAGGCACCAGCTACGAGTGCAATACGTTTTGGCATGATGAAACTCCTTTCAGATATGAGAAGACGGATGGGCAGATGCGCATCCGTCTTCTTCTGTTTTAAAAACCTTTAATCGTCATCCCGCCATCAACATAAAGTGTTTGTCCCGTCACGTAACGGGCAGCGGCAGATGATAAGAAGACAACTGGACCAACGAGCTCTTCTAATTCACCCACCCGACCGAGTGGTGTCACGTCAACGATCTCCTGCAGATATGTAGGGTCTTTCAGTAGTGGTTCCGTTAATGGTGTCTTAAAATACCACGGTCCGATCGCATTGACACGAATGTTGCGTGGTCCCCATTCAAGCGCCAGTACTTTTGTCATCTGAATCATTGCTGCTTTCGTCGTTGCGTATACGACGCCGGTCCGTAAGGCGACATTACCAGCAACCGAGGCGATATTTAAAATGCTTCCACCTGTCTCCTGCATCCGTTTACCGACTTCTTGAGCGAAAAAGAAGGCGGATTTCAGATTAGTCTGTTGGATCGTTTCCCACTCGTCTTCCGTTACATCGAGTGCCTTCGAACGAATGTTCATCCCAGCATTGTTGACAAGCCCGTCGATCTGCGGCACTTGTTCATAAGCCCCAGCTACCGTCTCGACGACTTGTTTACGGTCAGTGATGTCACACAGGAAAACGTAAGCTTTTTGACCAAGTCGTTCGATTTCTTGCGCTGTTTCCTTTAAGTCGCGTTCCGTCCGGGCGACGAGAATGATGTCGGCACCAGCTTCTGCCATCCCGATAGCAAGTGCCCGTCCGATACCACGACCAGCTCCGGTGATGAGGAATGTCTGATCGGTTAACGAAAAACTTGGAAGATACATGATGTCACGTCCTTTTATTGAGAGTCACCACTTACTCTAATGAAAAATTGACTGAAAAGAAAGAAAAATCACTCCATAGTAAAGTAGAGATGGTAAAATATTGAAAAGGAGGGATAGGATGAAGCGTGGGTTAGTTGTGACATTATGTATAGCAATCGTAAGCCTTGCTGCGATTCAACTGGTCGGTACGGAAGTCTATCGTTATTTCTTTTATGATCCGGCAACCTATCAAGCCAGATTTATGTTTGATGGAAGCGGAAAAGAAGAAGGTAAACCGACCAAACAAAAGATAGATGTACGAAGCGAGGGATTTGCGGATAAGGATGCATTAGGAGTGGCTACCTTTTATGGCGTCGTCGGTCTTGTCATACTACTGATTGTCCTCTTCAGTGTACGCTACTTCTTGAAGCGTTTACGAAAACGGCGCAAACAGGAGAGTGTAGTCGACGATCTCATGGATCCGCCTCCAGTGTTTACACAGAATCGTTCGACACGACAAACATTTGTCGGTGAAGAATCAGAGTCAGAGATTCGCCGGCTTTTACAAACATTCGATCGGCAGCTGACACGACAAAAACGCCGCCGCTCCGAAGAGACGGTCGGCGAATGGTTACAACGGATTGATGTCACGCTCGATCCGTCGATCTATCATCTCGTCCGTTACGGCGAGACACCGGATTCAGAGATTTCGCAAGATCAGGTCGATGATCTAAGACATGAACTACAAGTGCATCTTCAACGCGACTGACCGAGTAAATCAAGCAGGATAGCATGATGGGAGGCGTCTCGTGAGACGAGTGACAATTCGCGGACGACATCAAACCCGTCGACCGGTAACGTCTTGATTTCAGGTGACAGTCCATCTTGGAAAATCTCCGGCAATAGAGCGATACCAAGTCCTGCACGGATGAAACCGAGGACGCTCGATCCGAATTCCATCTCGTTTTCTGCTTGATAGACGGCACCTCGCTCGATGAACGCGTCCTTTAGGATGTTCGTCGAATCGCAATCGATCGGAAGCGATAAGAAAGAGGCGTCACGAATTTGCTCAAACGCCACAGACGTACAGCCCGCGAATCGTTCATCGTCTTGATGCACGTAAAGCAAAAAATTCTCCGTATACAAATGCGTCGTATGATACGGATGGACATGGTGACGATCGTCGAGTAAGACAGCATCGTATCGCCGTTCTTCAAGACCTTGCATCAAATCGATCGTCGTATGCGCCGTCTTCAACTTGAGATCCGGGGCCGTCGCTTGACGCGAGACGTGACGGGGGAGATACGTCATCGCGACGCTTGGCCATGATCCGAGCGTCAGGGTCGTCCGTTCGTCGATCGTACCGATTCGTCGTTTCATCTGATCGATCCGGTCAAGCAGTTCACGACTCTCTTCAAAGACGATTTCGCCAGCTGTCGTCAACGTGACACCATGTGCCGAACGGTGTAACAACGAGACGTCGAGTGCACTCTCAAGACTTTTGATTTGTTTACTTAACGCCGGTTGCGTCATATGCAGTACTTCGCTTGCTTTCGTCAGGCTGCCGGTCTCCGCGGTGACGAGGAATGCTTCCATCCATTCGGTCTTCATTGGTTCACGCTCTTTTCATACAGGTTCTCTAGAACGTACGCCATTTGAACGCATCTGACAATCATTTTGCATTTTTTATATTCTTAGTTTGGAATATTCTAAAGTGGGAATATATAAAATAAAGAGGTGAACGGATATGAACGAGCAGATGTCCGCACGATTTTCAGCACTCGGCGACCCAATACGATTACAACTCATCGAAGCATTACGAAATGGTCCTCGCTCCGTCAATGAGTTAGCCGATCAACTACACTTACGCCAACCGCAAACCTCGAAGCACTTAAAGCTGTTGCTTGACGCAGAACTAATCACTGTCGAGCGGCAGGCGAATCGTCGCTTGTATAGCCTTCGTCCAGAAGCTTTTCGAGAACTTGTCACGTGGAGTAACACAATGGCTCAGATGGAAGCACGCATGTATCGTCTAGATGAACATTTGCAGCGGATGCAATCATCCGCGAAGGGAGACGAGACGAATGAAAAAGGAACTGAAGACATCGATTGATGGTAAGGTGCTACGAATGGAATGGGTTTGTGAGGCACCGCGAGAAATCGTCTTTGCCGCATTCACGGAAAAAGAGCAACTCGAAGCCTGGTGGGGACCAGAAGGCTGGGAGACGACAATCAAAACGTTCGAATTTCAACCGGACGGCGTTTGGCATTATTGCATGCGGTGTGTCGATCCGACACAAGGTGATTTTTATGGCATGGAGTCGTGGGGGAAAGCAATTTTTAGACATATCGATGCCCCGAACACCTATAGTCATGCCGATTACTTCTCCGACGCGTCAGGAGCTATCTCTGAAAATTTACCAGGTAGTGAAAATGTCACGACATTCATTGATCATGGAGAAACGACCTTGATCGTCTTTGAATCGACCTACGAAACGGAAGCAGCTGTGCAAGAAGTGCTGGGGATGGGAATGAAGGAAGGTTTCACGTCGCAACTGTATCGCCTAGATCACCTATTGACGAAACAGTAAGAAGGAGTCGATGTTTTGGTGCGGAAGATCGGTTTGGCTTTATGTATCCTATTCTTAGTAGGTTGCGGAAAGTACACGATGGAAGAGGCAAAGGAGAACGGCGACATCATCGTCCAGAAAGGTGTTGAGAACAGCGATCGATTCGAGTCTTTTTTGAATAAGCCGAAGCAAGGAAAATCAGATCAGATTCGCATCACAGCCTACACGACCGAGGGAGATCCGATTGTGTATGACGTCGAGTATGACGGCAAGACGTATCAGTATTCGTCTGATGCATCACGTGATCAGTTCGGTTCAACAGACGACGATCGAAAGAATGAAGTCTGTCAGCAACTCGATAAAACGATCGTGAAGCAAGAGGCAATCTATACGTTAAGTAAATGCGCTGAAGGAACGGATCATGAATTGCTACGGTTGCCAAAACAATAATCAAAAAGGATCGTGTCCCGTCGAAATGATCAGCGGGCACGATCCTTTTCATTCGCTATCAAGGCGACGCAAAGCTTCACGCCAACTTGAAAAACGTTCAATCAGTAATGTCAATGAAGGCGCTTGGTGCGCGCGTGCCCACTTAGCATACTGCTGACTCGTCAATAGCGGTCCATGAGTTTCTGCAGCTTGTTTAAGTGCTTCTAGGCAGTCTTGGTCAGTGAAGAAACCGTTCGAGGTGAGGTCGAAGTGTGCTAAGGCTTTTTTCCACGTACCGAACCGACGAATGATCGTATTCGCACTTAACATCTCTGGATGTAAATCCCGTAATTCCGTGTAGGAGCGAATCGTCATGTTCGTTCCTTTTTGTGCGACATAAAAGGCGACGCTTTCTTCGATTGACCACCGTTTCGTTCGTTTGACCGCAGCCGGGCGATTCAACGTCATCCGGTCTTTGGTCGATAAGTGGGAAGCCTTGACGATGCCTGCTCGTTCTAACAGGTGTGCCCACGAACCGAATCGGGCATTGATCTCTTCAAGAGAAGGATAAGGAAGTTGAGCTGCTAACTTTTGATAATGGGTAGCTTTCATAGGTGAATGGTGCATTTGATGAAGACCTTGAATCAAGCGGATGATCTTCTCATCCGTTGCTAAGGTAGAAGTGGAAGTCGGATGTTGACGCATGCAAGATATCTCCCTTTTGAATGGTTGTTTCAATTACAGGCTAGTGTAGCATGAGCGATTTCGAGAACATACTAACAATATCGTAAGGTAAGAAAAATGGTGCATTTTCATCCATAAAATACAGGGAAATCAGGGAGGTAAAGCGAATGCAATATTATAGAAGAAAAGAGGGGAAAATGATTAATGACAGAAACACAGACGATTGATACGATGGAAGATATTTTAAAGATGCTCGATGCGAGACTACGTGAACCAGGACCGTTTTGGGACAAGTTTTATGAAAATCGGACGAAACCGGTTCCGTTTTTTAATAACATCCCTGACGAGAACTTAGTTCGCTATATCGAACAGGGATGGCTCTCACCAGGTGACGCGTTAGATCTCGGGACAGGACCGGGACGTAACGCGATCTACCTCGCAACACACGGTTTTTCGGTGACGGGACTCGATCTTTCAGCAACCGCGTTAGAATGGGCAACGGAACAAGCACAACAGACTGGAGCGCATGTTGCGTTTCGAAAGCAAGATTTTCTAGAGACGACAGAACAGAATACATATGATTTCATTTACGATTCAGGCTGTTTTCACCATATGGCGCCACATCGACGTTTGACGTACGTGACGAGACTGAAAGAGATGCTACGACCAGGAGGATATTTCGGATTGACCTGTTTTATTGCGGGCGGACCGCTTGGCGGATCGACGTTGACGGACTGGGAAGTCTATCAGGAAAATAGTCTCCAAGGTGGACTTGGCTATACGAAAGAGCGATTACTCTCCTTATTCGATGCATTCGACATCATCGAACTAACGGAAATGAAACCCGTCGACAATCCAGAGGCATTATTTGATCATGCTGGACTGTGGACCGGTTTGTTTCGATTAAAGAATTGACTCGTCCGACATCTGAGTTGAGAACCAATCAATAAAATAACGGACATCTTCCAGCGAGACGATTTGTTGCGTATCGTAAGCGGCGAACAGTGACAAAAAGCGCGGTTCGTCAGGAAAATAATGAAACAGGATCGGTCGGAGTGTCTCTAGGTCATGCACGAAGCTTTGATCTTTCTCTAAGATGAGGTGATAGGCGCTCCGAACAATCCGTTTCACGATTGAATCCGAATCAAGCAGAGCGACCTGACCTGTTTCTAGGAGAAATAAATCAGTTTTCAACTGTTCGCATAACCCACCGTTTAACGCGAAACCAAGAGCGCATGTCGGACGAAGAGACGGAAATCGACTTTGGAGATTTTCGCCTGCCAAAAATAAGTTGACGGACTTCAACCAGACGCCCCAGCGAAGTGCTTCGTCATCCCGTATGACGTCGCCAAGCAGACCGATGTCATAATCGATTTTGGTGACAAATGGATAGTTCGTCAGCCAATGTTCTGTCCGTTCATCTAACTGCATGTGTTCTTCTTCCGTCAACGGTTCTGTCAAAATCAGTGTAAAATCGAGATCGGATTCAAAGGGACGAGCCGTTCCTTTTGCAACGCTGCCATACAAGTACACGCCATGAAATGCGGATAAGGTTTGTACATAGGCGACGACGTCGCGAATCACGGTACGATAACGGACAGGAATTGCTTCAGCGGAAGTTGGATTGTGGATGTAGCCATTTTTCGTGCCAAATGTCGTTGGATACTGCATCTGTTTTCCTCCTCATCCTTCAGGAATTGATTGATAGCGATACCAGGTCTTGTTTCGCTGCACATATAAAAACATCGTATCATCTTTTTCTTGATAGATGACCGTACCGCTCTTAAGTCGATTCGCCATGCCGTCCTTGAGTGTCGTTTCGGATCGCATTTTTTTGATACGTGGACCAGGTGTTAAGGAGAGATCCGAGGCAGTTACTAATTGATCCAGTCGATAAACACGGTCATTTAAGCGGACCACATCTTGATTTTGTTCGATGGCTTCAGCCGCGATGAGGTCTGTCGTTGTAATCGTCGTCTCTTCCTGGCATCCACTGAGACAAAGAACAATTAACATTGTAGTAGCTAAAACTTTTTTCATGAAACACACCTCTTTTTCTAGTTATATATCGTAATTTCGATATATTCGGGTTATGCGATATAAGGGGGAGCATCATGATTTCATCTGATTTTGAAAAAAATTTACAACCGACTACAGTCACGGTTCAAAGAAAACCTATCTCACCAGAGTGTACGTATTCTCCAACAAATTCAATTTGCGACGAATCCGACGATCAAGGAGATTGCCGAGGCATTTCGCCTCTCACATAATACGACGTCCGAGCACGTCAAGAAGTTGGAGAAATTAGGTTATATCGAAAAAAACGGAATCCGGAAGATCAACGTCAAGTAACGATCGATTTAACAAATGATGGAGATACCATCGTTCGGCGTCACACAGAACTTGATCCTGAACGGTTGAATCGAGTGCTTGCTACGATGTCAAAAACAGACTAACAGACGATTGAACAGGCGTTTCGATTATTGCGGGAGGCTGCAGATGATTGCTTTTCTCGTTAAGGTATTGTCAAGCGCAGTGGTCATCGGTCTCGTTACCGAAGTTGCCCGTCGTTCACCGTCACTAGGTGGCGTATTGTCCGCGTTGCCGGTCGTTAGTCTGATCAGTTTCGCCTGGCTCGTCAAACAAGGAAGTGAACGGACCGAGCTCAGTACATTTTTAAAGAGTGTATTACTCGGGTTACCGGCGACATTTTTTATTGCTAGCTGTCTTGTATTGGCTCATTCGCTTAGGGATTCCTGTGTTTTTCAGTATAGTTGGTGCAACGAGTTTTTTTATCGTCTGTTGGTATGTTCAACGTTATCTACAACAGTGGTGGCAGACGTAACGGAAAAGGAGAGAAAGCGATGGTAACCCTTCAAACAGAACGATTGACGATTTATCCATGCACAGCGACAGACGTAACGCGTTTACAACAATAGCAATACGAGAACGGACCTGAAGTACAGCATCACTTGACGTTACTCGCGTCAGATCCATTGATGCTGTACTGGGGAAGTTGGCTCGTCATGACAAAAGACGGGCAGGTAGTCGGAGATATTGGATTCAAAAGGAAACCAGACTCGCGACAAGCAGTCGAAAGCGGTTATGGTTTGTTACCAGCGTTTCTCAATCGAGGTTTTGCGACGGAAGCCGTCCGAGCCTTGATTGATTGGGTGTTCGACCAAACCGAAGTGAAGGCTGTACTCGCAAAGACGGATTTGACGAATCAAGCATCGATCAGGGTGCTTGAAAAAGCGGAATTGATTCAGATTGGGAGCGACGATCGGTATATCATGTGGGAGCGTTTGAAGTAGGTGTAAAGGAAACTTGACAGGTGGTGCGTTATTTACATATAGTGGAATAAGTGAGGTGGAACTATGAAAAATCAGGTCAAGAAGATGCGCGAGGGACGAGGTTGGTCGCAAGGCGAACTGGCAAAACGATTGAACGTATCGCGTCAGACGGTCATTTCCATCGAAAAAGAGCGGTATAATCCGTCACTTGACCTCGCTTTTGCACTGGCTGATTTGTTTGAGCAACGAATCGAAGACATCTTTACACCGAGACGAACGAGCGAAGGGGGAGTAAAATGAAACGATTAAATACATTGTTTGAAATTGCTCTAATCGTAATAGGTATATACATGACGAAGGAAATTCCAGAAATAAAAACGATTGGCATCGTACTGATTTTAGCAGGTATCACATCATTTATCACAAGCATGAGTTTCTCAGCAAACGAACCATACGACGAGCGACAAAGAGAGGTGAAGACGCGTAGTGGACACATCGCCTATATAATTAGTATTGGTTATCTTTACTTGATTTTAGTACTCGTCAATCTGTCGATTATTCAAGACATTCAATTTGCGGTGTTATTGGCATTAGGAGGACATATCTTACTCTTCCCAATTACATTGTTGTACGTGAATCGAAAGATATGAAGAAGCAAATGTTTATAAAAATGATACTTGTAACCGTTATCAACAATGGTATAGAATGTAATGGAATAGGGATTGTTACTGGTCAAGCAGGCGAAACCCAAATCAGCGATCACTGAAACCGTGAGTGACGTTTGATTTGGGTTTTTCTATTTTCCTGATTTGAAAGGAGGTCACCGATGATCATTCACCAAATTTTCAACAACAATGTTATTAGTGTATTTGACGAAGTAGGGCGTGAGCGAGTCGTCATGGGGAAGGGAATCGGATTTAAGCGGAATTCAGGACAGACGATATTAGCCTCAGATGTAGAAAAAGTCTTTTATCTCGATGATGCAGGTAATCATGAACGATTTAAATTATTACTTCAAGAAATTCCTGAAGAAATCATCGTCTTGACTGATGATATCGTAACGATTGCTAAATTGACGCTTGGAAAAAAACTCAATGAACTTGTCTACATCGCTCTTGCCGACCATTTGCATTTTGCATTAGAACGTCATGAAAAAGGTTTAGAGATCAAAAATGTATTGCTTTGGGAGATTAAGCGTTTATACCAAGATGAGTTTAATGTAGGTTTGCAAGCGCTTAAATTGGTTGAAGAAAAATTCAATATTAAATTACCTGAAGACGAAGCAGCCTATATTGCACTTCATATCGTGAATGCTGAATTAAACGAAGAGATGCCGAATATCGTTTCAATGACAAAAGTCATTCAAGAAGTATTGAATCTCGTAAAATACCACTTTGCACTGGAGTGGGATGAGAATACTCTCGCCTATCATCGTTTTGTTACTCATCTCAAATTTTTTGCACAACGACTCGTGACGCGAACCGAATATGAAGGAGATGAGAGTGCGCTTTTTGATCTAGTGAAAATGCAATATCCCAAGTCCTATATTTGTACTGAAAAAATTTCTTCCTTTATTCAGACAAAATATGATTATCGGTTGACGGATGAAGAAAAATTATACCTAACGGTTCATATCACAAGATTAATTAAAGAAAAAAAGAGTAGTTGACATATAAAAGTAAAAATGTTATTATTTGTTTATTAAATATATATTTATTGGGATTGTTACTGGTCAAGCAGGCGAAACCTAGGTGAAACAAGACGTATTTTCATGAAATACGTTACTTGTTCTCATCTAGGTTTCTTTTTGTGTCTATCAACTATGGAGGTGTCTTATGAAATACGATCAATTAGCAAAAGAAATCATTGAATCTGTCGGAGGCGAACAAAACGTTAGTTCACTTGTTCATTGCGCGACTCGACTACGATTCGTACTTAAAGACAAAGCAAAGGCTGATAAATTAAAACTTGAAAAACTAGAAGGTGTCATTGCTGTAAAAGAGAGCGGAGGGCAGTTTCAGGTCGTTGTCGGAAATACAGTACCTGAGGTATATCAAGCAATTGGAAAACAAACAAAGCTGATGGAGGAGTCGACAGAAACTAGTAAGACAAATGAAAAAGGAAACATTTTTGGTCGAGCAATCGATATTATTTCAAGTATCTTTACGCCATTGCTTGGTGTCATGGCGGGAGCTGGTATCTTAAAGGGTTTACTTGCGATTGCGACGAATGCAGGTTGGTTAATTCCTACTGAAACAACGTATATCATCTTAAATGCTACAGCGGATAGTCTCTTTTACTTTTTACCTATTTTGTTAGCGGTTACATCAGCGCGAAAGTTTGGTGCCAATCAATTTGTTGCCATGACTGTAGCGGGTGCTTTGATCTATCCAACAATCATTCAACTGAAGACGGATGCAGTCGCGACGACATTCTTCGGTATACCCGTGACGATGATGTCATATACATCTACGGTCATTCCAATCATTCTTGCCGTTTGGGTCATGAGTTATGTTGAAAAATTCTTCAATCGACATGTCCATGAGAGTGTTAAAAATTTTGTTACACCTTTGATTGCTCTCATTACAATCGTTCCATTAACGTTAATCGTGTTTGGACCAATCGGTGTCACGTCAGGCGACTTGATTGCTGCCTTCATTCTAAAGGTATTAGCATTTAACCCAATTTTAGCAGGGGCGTTCATTGCTGGTGTATGGCAAGTCCTCGTCATTTTCGGTATTCACTGGGGAGTCGTTCCGATTTTCATCAATAACATTGCCACTAAAGGATATGACTATATCAAACCGGCAACTGCTCCAGCAATTTTTGCACAGGCAGGAGCATCGTTCGGTGTCATGCTTCGTTCAAAAAATAAAAAGTTAAAAACATTAGCAGGTTCTACGGGAATTACCGCGTTATTCGGTATTACAGAACCTGCCGTATATGGAGTCACTTTACGCTTAAAGCGTCCTTTCATTGCGGCTGTCATTAGTGCAGCAGTGGGTGGAGGGATCGTAGGGCATTTTGGAAGTGTAGCAGTAGCTTCTGGTCCTCCGGGATTATTGACGTTACCCGTCTTCATTGGCGATAGTATGACAGCATTTTACGGGTTGTTAATTGGTGTCGGTGTCTCATTCTTTTTATCGATGGTCTTAACATACATCCTTGGATTTGAAGATGATCCGATTGAAAAAGAAGCAGAAAAAAATGTTCGTGCATCAACAGATATGACGATTCCAAGCCCAGTTTCAGGTCAAATCGTTTCTCTCGAAAAAGTTTCTGATAGTGTATTTGCGAGTGGAGCGATGGGACAAGGTTTCGCAGTCGTTCCAACTGAAGGAAAAGTAATCGCCCCAGTATCAGGTCAAGTAACTGCTATATTTGCAAGCAAGCATGCGATTGGTATTCGATCAGAGAATGGGATGGAAATCCTCATTCATGTTGGGATTGATACGGTACGCTTAGATGGAACTCACTTTGAATTACACGTCGCACAAGACCAGAAAATCGAACCAGGAGATGTATTAATCACTTTTGATATTGAATCGATTCAAGCGGAAGGATATGACATCATCACACCTGTGATTTTCACGAATTTATCAGAAGAACGACAAATTACGATTGATCAAGATCAAATTTCAGTAAGTGAATACAATAAACCTGCTTTTGCATAAGAAAGGATGAGACGATGCAATTTCCAAAAAACTTTTTATGGGGTGGCGCTATTGCGGCCAATCAAGCAGAAGGTGCCTATTTATCCGATGGGAAAGGATTATCTTCCGTTGATTTAATTCCTAGTGGTTCAACTCGAAGAGCCGTTATGAAGGGAGAATTATCGCATTATGAGCCCCTTCCAGAATTAATTTATCCATCCCATGAGGCGATTGATTTTTATCATCGTTATAAGGAGGATATCGCTCTATTCGCTGAAATGGGGTTTAAAGCGCTTCGTTTATCGATTTCATGGGCACGTATCTTCCCAAAGGGTGATGAAGAACAACCAAATGAACAAGGATTGAAGTTTTACGATGAGGTGTTCGATGAATTATTAAAATATGGAATTGAGCCAGTCGTTACAATGGCACACTTTGATGTACCCGTTCATTTAGTAGAGCATTATGGAAGTTGGCGTAATCGAAAAATGGTCACATTCTTCGAACGATATGTTGAGGCGATCGTATCTCGTTATCATTCGAAAGTACGTTATTGGATGACTTTCAATGAAATAAATATGTTGTTCCATCTTCCTTACATGGGAGCTGGATTAGTATTCGCAGAAGGAGAGAATCGACAACAGATTCAGTATCAAGCGGCACATCATCAATTGGTAGCGAGTGCGCGTGCCGTGGAAATTGCTCATACGATCAATCCGAATCTTCAAGTAGGGTGTATGTTGGCAGCAGCCATGACGTATCCTTATACCTGTAATCCAGATGACGTCGAAAAAGCAATGGAACGTGATCGTGAGAATTTCTTCTTCATTGATGTACAAGCTCGCGGTGCCTATCCGGGTTATGCATTAAGACAATTGAAAGAGGCTGGTATTGAAATTCAGATGGAACCAGGTGATATTGAACTATTACGCAACCACACAGTGGACTTTATTGGTTTTAGCTATTATTCGAGTCGCTGTATCAGTACTGATCCGGAAATACTGGATAAAATGACGGCGGGGAATGTGTTCCCGACTGTCAAAAATCCATATTTGAATCAATCAGAATGGGGATGGACGATTGATCCGAAAGGACTCCGTCTAACGGCAAATCAGCTATACGACCGTTATCAACTTCCCTTATTCATCGTCGAAAATGGCTTAGGTGCATTTGATGAATTGGATGGAGAAGGAAACATTCAAGATGACTATCGGATTTCTTATTTAACAGATCATATTCGAGCAATGTACGAATCGATACAAGACGGAGTAGAACTCATCGGTTATACGAGTTGGGGATGTATCGATCTCGTCAGTGCGTCTTCCGGTGAATATGCAAAACGGTATGGCTATATTTATGTAGATCGTCATGATGATGGCAGCGGAACGAATAGTAGACGGAAAAAGGCGTCCTTTGATTGGTATAAAAAGGTAATTGCATCTAATGGTGCCTGTATAGAAGGTCAAAAACATATTAAAATTAAATAAAAGTATAGCTAACGATGCGTACCTGAGTACTTCTAAGATACGCGTCGTTAGCTATTTAGCTATTATTAATGATATGTAGTAAGAAGTTATGTTACTTTAACCGTGGCGTGGAGCAAACAGCATGACGCTGACACCGATTAAACAGATTAAGGTACCAATTATGTCATAGGTATCTGGTGATTTACGATCTACGATCCAGCCCCAAAATACGGACATGACGATGAATACACCACCATAAGCTGCATAGACGCGACTGAATGTTGGAAATTGCTGAAACGTAGCAATGATGCCATATAAAATCAGGATCAATCCACCAATCAGACCGAAGTACGAAGGTCGTCCCTCTCTTAGCCATAGCCAAATCAGATATCCGCCACCAATCTCACTTAAACCAGCAATAAAGAAAATGAAAGCCGACATGATCACGATTCAACCCTCGATCGCAAACGTATCACGCAATTCGATGATCGTTCCTTCCGGTGCTTTTAATTTACTCAAATGTCCATCGACGACGAAATAGATGTTGCCACCGTGTTTTGGTAAAAAAGGCATCCCGAGTTGTTCCAGTCGTGTTACTTCCTCTTGCAAGTCGTCAACATAGAGGGCGAAATGAACAGGACCCGCTGCTTGTTTCGTGTAATCGGTGAACGGTTGACCGGATTTGGGTGTCTGTAACTCGATATAGAAATCACCGAGTCGTAACCAGCTGTTAAAGTCTCGATCATGAAAACCAGGCGATTCCTGAACGAGCGTGAACCCGAGCTGTTCATAAAATTGTTTGGATGCGACGTAATCTGTCGTCTGAATGCAGATGTGATGAATTTGTTTCATACTAAAACCTTCCTTCGTGTTCAATGAAATCATGCAGAACTAGTGTAGCATTTCGCGAATCAGTTGGAGTAATAGAAATGGAGAATACGATGCAACATGCCATAAATTTGATGTGTGAACGTTTTTCGTTAGGGCAAACGATCAGCGAACCTGTCCGATTGACGGGTGGTCTTCTGCATGAGTCGTGGCGACTACAGACAACAACAGGATTCTATGTCTTAAAACGATTGAATCCGGAAATCATGCGACGCTCTGAAGCACGAAACAACTTTAAAATGTCAGAAGACGTTGCGATGCAAGCATCTCTTTACTTAGCAGCATTACCAGCACGTCGCGTCAACGATCAAGTGGTACAGACGATTAATGGTTCTGATTACCTTTTGTTTGATTGGGTCGATGGCGAGACGTTATCAGCCGATCAAATTCGACCGGCACATGCACGACAAATCGGAGTTCAACTAGGAAGGTTACACGGTCTTTCCGTGGCGACGACTGGTTTTTCACAGCCGGATACCTCCAGTATGCCAATCGATTGGAACGATTACCTAGAAGAAGGAAAGCGACAGCAATCAGACTGGCTACAGTTGCTAGTCGAAGAGCGGGAACAGCTACAACGACTGGAACGATTGGCACAGGAAGCAAAACTTCAACTATCTACAGACTGGATCGTCAGCCACCGTGATCTTGATCCGAAAAATGTTCTCTGGACAACAAATGATCCGGTCTTGATCGACTGGGAGTCTGCAGGGTTGATTCATCGTGCCGTCGATTTATTTGAGACCGCCTGTTATTGGTCAAAGCGTAAAGACGACACGTTTGATCATGATCGATTTTCTGCTTTCCTTGACGGCTATCAAACAGAGCAATCTTTGCCTATCGTTGACTGGGTATACATCATTGACATCAGTGTCCAAGGGAAGCTAGATTGGCTTCGATTCAATCTGGATCGCTCATTCGGGAAACATGGTATACCTGAAGTGGAACGGATGCTCGGAACAGAGCAGGTCCTTTTAACGATAAAAGAACTACAGGTTCACGATCGGAATCTCTGGATTAAGTGGATAATAGCAAGATGATCATAAGAAAGAGGCACTGAATCATTCGATTCGATGCCTCTTTCTTATTAAAACGACTTGACTAGAAGTTCAACGGTTGATTCAGGAGTACGAAACGGAACATACCCTAATTGCTTGATGCAATCATTCGAAAGTGTCGCTTGTTCCGCTGGACGATCTGGTGCTTGAAATGGTTTACCACTTGCTTCAATCAATTTCATGCGGAAATCTGTTTCTGGCAGATTAACATCAATCGCATTAAAGATGTCCCCATCTTGCGCATTTGTTGCAGCAAGAACAATCATCTCGACTAGGTTATCCGCATGGATCCACGGAACGACGTCTTCCGGGTGTACCCAAGTAATGAGATCTGCCACTTTCATCCGCTCGACTTGTCGATCCCCCCAGTAGGATTGTTCCTCGGCACAAATAGAACCAGGTCGGAGGATGATTAAATCGGAATCGGGTGTATATTCCTGTAACAGGCGTTCCGATAACTGCTTTGTATGAATGTAGACGTGCTCTGACGGTAGGAGCGGTGATGTTTCCGTAAAGTGTCCACTTACCACTTCTCCGTAAACAGAAGTCGTCGAAATATGTATGATGCGTTGAATACCAGCGTTTGTCGCAGCATCGGCGAGATGTTTCACACCTGTGACGTTTGCTTCTTCCGCTAAGTCGGGGTCATCCCCAAGGTAGGCAGCGCAGTGAATCAAGAGATCGACGCCTTGAAGTGCTGCAACAAGCGAAGCCGGATTACCGAGCTCGCCGATGATTGGAATAACGTCATTTGTTGAATAGTGATCCGCCTGTTCCTGAGAACGATAGAGTCCTCGAACTTCACACGCTTCTTTAAGAAAACGTTGCGCGACACGTGAGCCAAGCGTCCCGGTCATCCCTGTAATCAAAATCGTACTCTCGTTTAAGTTCATGATGCTTACTCCTTTGACTCCGTCTTTTCAGCGAAACATTTCTCACAAATGAAACGACCTTCGCTTTTTAAGTAAGCTTTTACTTCCGTCATCCCGCGATGTTTTGGATAACGCATTTGGATATAAACCTTTTCGTTTCCTTCGATCGTTTTGCCACAATGAATGCATGTCGGTTCTTTACCAAACATCCTATCGCCCCCTATATATTTTTATCTTCTACCTTATCGTAAAGGAAAATTAAGGGTGTTGGAAGAATAAAGTAAAAAAGGAATCTAAAGGAAGCTGTCTGTGATCTTCATTGCTATTTTTCTCGCCGTCGGTGGAGTCGTCTGGTTCATTTCAGCGCGCAGTCAGTCGAAACATCGTTCGCTCGATGATTCAGGAGTCTACGCTGAACCAGCACGACGTCCATCAGCAGCAAAATCATCGTGATTTTTGAAGGCATGTCAAGGAGCATCCGGTCGATTGACTGTATGCTCCTTTTTAGCGATTGCGTACATAAAGGAAATATTTCGCGTTGCTCCAAATCAAGGCGATAATCAATAAACTGATTGCGAAGATCTGAGACTGTCCGGTTTCATACGAATAAATGACCAATACGACGATGACACCTATCAATAGGAGTTGCAACGAAGATTGTGAACGAATGAGACCTTCTAACATGACGTGTCGTTCTCCGTCATCTGAGGCGGCAAATAGCTTTTTGACATAGTTTGTTTCCGAGTACTTTGGGAAATCACGGTTTGGGTAGATGTGACGCATAAGATTAAGATAATAATAGGATGCAAAACTACTGATGATGAAAAAGAGACCACTTAGTAATAAATGAAGTCCGAAATGATTTTCGATGATGCTAAAAGATGCGAGACCGATGCTGAGAAGAGTAGAAACCTGAACCATCATCATGCCATCCGCATAGTATCGATTCACTTGACCGTCAATCGCATCCTCGTCGTCTGAAGAAACAGGACGTCGAGTCAATTGACGAATTTGCAAATAGCGCACGATATAACTGAGGGTAAGAACCGTCAAGATAACGAAAAGACCAGTGAATATGTAATTAAGATAGAGCGATAGTTCAAACTTTGACAAGCTGGTATGTTTGAAGACAGACATGACGATATAGCTACTAATGAAACCGAGCAGTGCTGCGATGATGACTTTGATTGCTTCTTTTTTCATATTAATTCCTCCTCATCGAAATAAAAAATTTCTTCTAACGGCGTATCAAACACACGAGAAATTTTGACAGCAATCAATAGCGAAGGCATGAATTCTTCACGCTCGATTAAGCTGATTGTCTGGCGTGAAATGTTTGCACGCCGCGCCAGTTCAGACTGATTCCATCCGTGACGAGCACGTAATTCTTTTAAGCGGGATTTCATATAGGGATTCACCTCCTATATAATGTAACTTATCATAGTCTTTTTGACAACTATAATAGTCAAAAAAGATAATATGATGGTCATTAATATGTAAATCAATCATATCGATGGGATAAATTGTATACTAGAATAAGTCGAAAGGAGATGTGAAACACATCGATGAAATCTCAGTCATCTGTAAACGATGTTTTTTATCATGATGAGGATGGTACGTGCCAAATCGCTTCGGTTCTACAAATCGAAGAGACACTACTCAAACAAAAAATCACCTATCTCCAAGACGTGACAGACTCGGACGCAAGTAATACATACGAACAAGGACGTCAGCAGCTATCAGACAAACTCGATACGTTAAGACGTTCGGTAAAAATGAATCTTATCTCTCGCGACGATGTCGCACTCCGAACGCGAGCACTCTGGAAACAGTCACTCAGAGCGACGCGTGTAACGGAAGAGGAAGCGCGTCTCATCCAAGAGTATCTTCGGATTGAGGCAACGATGCTGACACAATCAGGAGAAGCGGTTTCTGATCTCTATGCCGCCTTATTTGATGCAGATGAGCCGACACGGAAACAAGCATTCTTATCGATTGAAGAAGCGTTCCGGACGAATGAATCCGTCATTCAACGATTATTTTCGCAACTTGTCGACTTGCGACAAGTGCGTGCTTCTGCAAGCCATCAGGCGGGTTACGAAGAATTGGCTTTTTCGGAGCTTGGTCGTATCGATTATTCAAGCAAGGATGTCAATCATTACGCCAGCATCGTTCAAACTTATTTCCGACCGGTTAAACAGCAATTTCAGCTCGAGCAACAAACGTTTCTTGGCAAACAGGCGCTCCATCCGTGGGACGTCCGGCAATCGGCCTATACGCAGATTGATCATCGCATAACCGGTTCTGACGCTTCATTTTTAGATAAGGCACAAGCGATTCTTGAGAGCGTTCATCCGTCTTTTGCTGACATATTACAAGAAATGCGCCAAGCGGTTCATCTCGATATCGATGCCCGTTCAAACAAAGCTGGAGGAGGATTTTGTGAGTATTTACCCGTCGAACGTCAATCATTCTTGTTCATGAATCGTATGCAGACATTCGATGATCTCGTCATCTTCATGCACGAGATGGGGCATGCCGTCCATCACGATGCAATGAAAGAGACGTATGATGGACTTCAACCGATTCCGCTCGAAGTAGGGGAATTCGCCGCCATGTCACTTGAGCTGTTGACGATGAACGAGTGGCACCAAGTGATTCCAGATCGAAGAGACGTTGCCCGAGCGAAACTCGAACAGTTCCGTTCGATAGTGGAGTTCTTGCCGCAAACGATCATCGTCGATCGTTTTCAATCATGGCTCTATGCTCACCCTGACCATCTGCCGGAAGAACGACAAGCTTCTTTTGCACGTCTCCGGGAGACCTATGATACGGACATCCTCGATTGGTCGGAAACGCCTGATTGGAAAGGACTCGAATGGATGAGTGTCATTCATCTCTTTGAGACGCCTTTCTATTACATTGAGTATGCTATAGCGCAGCTTGCCGCTCTTCAGTTGTATCACCGTTATACGAAAGATCCTGACCAAACGATGAAGGACTTCCTTGCAGCTTTAGCGCTCAGTCAAACCCATTCGGTTCAAGAGGTTTATGCGAGAGCGGGTGTGTCATTCTTACCGAGTGATGCGAAAATGAGAGAGTTGCTGACATTTCTAGAAGGTCAAATCGAAGCTTGGATAAATGAGTTAGATCAATTAGACGATGAAGATGTTAAAAAGAGAAAGTCTTAATCCGGAGCGACAGATGTACAAAACGATAGGAGGACGAACATGAATATACGTAAAAACATTGTCTATGCAACGTTATTCAATACTACAGGCAGTCAGATATTGATGGTCGAGAACCGTGGCGAACACGGTGACTACTATACACTGCCGGGAGGAACCGTCGAGCGTGACGAAACGTTACATACGGCAATCACGCGTGAAGTACTGGAGGAGACAGGCTTCACCATCATTCCAGGGGACATCGTCCATGTGGCGGAAGCATTCTTCCCGCAAGCGGGGGAACATTGTCTGTTTTTCTTCTTCGCGGGAGAAATCATTTCCGGTCAATTGAAGACGAATGTTCCAGAAGAAATTTCCGGACTCGTCTGGATGGACCGTGAAGAAGCGTTCAAACATCTTAATTTACCGGAAGCGTCAAAAGAGTCGCTTTTTGCTGGTCGAACGGTACCGTATGATTTTGCCGGAGAGATCATTCACGCGTAAGGAAGTGTCGCTTGACGTACTAAGGTGCCGGATTTTCGGGTACAACATTACAGGAGCCTTACCCGAAATTTGTAGAAAGTCAGGTGAACACACAGTATGTCGATTCTTACGTTTGACGAAGTCAGCTATCAACACATCTTACACGAAATAACGGGTGAGTTCCGCGAAGGTGTCATTACGACGCTCGTCGGACCGAGTGGTGCCGGAAAATCCACGACATTGAAACACATCAACGGACTTATTTCTCCCGATCGCGGCGAAATTTGTTTTCGAGGCGAACCACTCGAGCAGATGAATCTGCTCGACGTCCGCAAACGGATCGGAATGGCGTTCCAAAGCGCGCCGATGATTCCAGGTACCGTCTACGATAATATTAATTTACCGAAATCGATCTTCGGGGAATCGTTACCACGCGAAGAGGCGGAACGCTTGCTACAACAAGTCGAACTATCCGTCGAACTTGAACGACCGGTCAAAGATTTGTCCGGTGGCGAACGGAGCCGACTCGGAATCGCACGAACACTCGTTAATCGACCGGACGTCCTGTTGCTTGACGAAATCACGGCAAGTCTCGATTACCGGATGGTACAAGAAATTGAGAAGCTGATTCTTGATTTACAGCAGGAGTTGCAGACGACGATCATTTGGATTACGCATGACTTAGAGCAAGCCAAGCGGGTCAGCGACGACGTCTGGTTTTTAAAAGACGGTCGATTGATCGAGTCTGGTGCTTTTAAAGAACTCGTTTCAAGTGGTCAAGCAGAGACACAAGCGTTCTTGAAGGGGGTATCGGTATGAGTTACCTCCAACTGGCGACTTCGCTGATCTTCATTTTGATCCCCCTCGTCTTAGCGCGGACGTTACGGCTTGGTCTAGAGAAGGACATCCTCATCGCAACCGTTCGATCAATCGTCCAACTCTTGATCATCGGTTATATTTTGACGTTCGTCTTTGAAAGCGGCAGTCCAATTTTCATGTTACTGATGATTCTGTTGATGATCGGTGCAGCGACACTGAACGTCATCCGTAAAGGGGACGGGATTCCCGGGATCCAGTGGATCATCTTGTTGACATTGATTGCGGTCGAAGCATTGACGATGGGCATTTTGCTTGGATTACAAATCATTCCGTTTGAAGCCCAGCAAGTCATTCCAATCAGCGGGATGGTCATCGGGAACTGTATGATTTTGTCCTTGTTGTTCCTTAATAAGTTCAAGGACGAGGTCGAACGGAGCGACGAGGTCATCGAACTAATTCTTTCACTTGGTGGAGACGCGAAGACAGCGATTGATACGAGCTTAAAAGGCGCGATCCGGACAAGCATGATTCCAACGATCGAAGCGCAAAAAACGATGGGGCTCGTCCAATTGCCTGGGATGATGAGTGGGTTGATCATCGGTGGCGCTGATCCAATGGAAGCGGTCCTTTATCAACTATTGATTCTATTCCTGATCTTGACGACGGCGGCGATGGCATCGGTCCTCGTTGGTTTTCTATCCTACCGTCGACTATTCAATGAAAAAGCACAATTCATCGGTTTGACCTATAAGAAAAAAGACACGTAAGGAGCACGTTATGCAGACTTATCCGATTACTGAAGCCGACCTGCAACTGGTCGAACTAGCAACCAAAACGATTCAAAGCCGTTACGCTGACGATAAACATCACGTCGCAGCTGCGTTGCGGACAAAAGATGGCGCGACGAAAGTGGGCGTTCACGTCGAAGCCTATATCGGACGAGTGACGGTGTGCGCGGAAGCCAACACAATCGGTTCCGCCATCACGGATGGATTGACAGATTTTGAAACGATCGTCGCAGTTCGACATCCCTATTCGGATGAGACGGACCGAACGATTCATGTCGTCAGTCCGTGCGGTATGTGTCGCGAATTGATTTCCGACTATGCACCGGACGCATTTGTCCTCTTAACGATCGACGATCAATTGACGAAAGTCCGGATTGCGGATTTGATTCCATTGAAATATGTCCGACAATAACCAGTAAATCCTCATCGTTTAGATGAGGATTTTTTTGCATTTACTTCTAAAAAATCCTTATTATGGTTATGATAAAGACGGAATAATTAAGGAGGGATTTGCGTGTCAGCTTTATTAGAAGTCGAACGGTTATCAAAAACCTACATACGTGGTACGGAGACGATTCATGCATTGAAGCAAGTCAGCTTTACGTTAGAGGAAGGAGGGTTCATCGCCATCATGGGCACGAGTGGCTCCGGGAAAAGTACACTGTTGAATATCCTGGGAGCGCTTGACGCGCCAACCGGTGGAACGTTGACCTTAAAAGAAAAACGGCAACGCGACATCTTCACTGAACCTGCTGCGACGTTATACCGTCAGCAACACATCGGGTTCATCTTTCAATCGTTTCATTTACTCGATGACTTGACGGTCCAGGAGAACATCGCCTTACCATTGATGTTGAAGGGGATGGATGACAAAACGATCAACCAAGAGGTAGAGACTTGGCTCAAACGAGTCGGACTGACGAAGTGGAACAATCATCGACCGCAAGAGCTGTCGGGTGGACAACAACAACGTGTCGCGATTGCACGTGCCTTGATCAGTCGACCACCGATCATCTTAGCGGATGAGCCGACGGGGAACCTCGATTTCAAGACATCTGCTGAAATCATGCAATTGCTTAAAGAACTCAATCGCGAACAACAAACGAGTATCTTGCTCGTGACCCATGATGCGACCGTAGCTGCTCATGCGAAACGTGTGCTGTATTTCCATGATGGACAGATCGTTGCCGATCAGCTGTCGACCGGTGATGTGGCACCGATCTTAGAGACATACGAGCAGTTCGTGGGGGCTGTATGAAACGACAACATCTCTTCCGTCTTTCCCACCGACTGTACCGTAAAAGTCCGATGATTTTAGTGACCTCAATCGGAAGCGTCATGATTTCGATCGGTCTCGTCTTAACGATGGTCATTTTTTTACTACATAATCAAGCCGCAATCGAGACAGATCGTGTACAAAGATATGGTCAAGTCGATCTGACGGTCAAATATACACCTGAAGACGAGCGGAAGGATCAGTCCGTGTTTGAGCAACTTAAAAAGGATCACGATGTCTTGAGAGCAGAGTCGATCTTACAGACGACAGCGCGCGTCGCTGGTCAAACAATGGCCGACGTGGAGACGATAGGAGTTCATTCGGATGCCCTGACGAAAAGTCGGTATCATTTCACGAACGAGTTGAAACAGGGAGAAGCGATCATGTCAGCTCGACTCGCGACTTCGCTTGATCGTAGTGTCGGGCAAACGCTTCGCGTCGGAGAAGAAACGTATCAGATTCGCGAGATTCTACCGGACACCAAAACATCAAAGAACGCGCAAGATCAAGTCCTGCTTTCATATGCTGATTTGCAAAAACATCACATAAGCGAAACCAAAGCAATTTTGCTCGATATGAAAGAAGGGAAGGATGTCGTACGCTATGCCGATACGCTCGTCCAATCGAATCCGAAGCTCCGCGTTGAGCTTTCAGAAGGACAAGCACTCTCTCCAGCGATGAATGGCTATATTGGAATCTTATCATTGCTAATCCTTGTCGTCTCCGGCTTCATCTTGATGGCGAACTTCGACTTGTATTTACGTAAACATGCTGTCCAATTTGCGATCATGCGGACGCTTGGAGCGACAACACGACAACTGTTCCAGCTGTTCTTCGTTCAATCTGGGTTGATTGTCTTAGCCGGAATGATGCTTACGATTCTAGGCAGTATTTGCTTACCGTTACTTGGTCAACTCGTATGGCCGACAGAGGGTAAAATGATTGTCTCCCTCATGATTGAACAGGGAGCGTTCTTGATGCTCGTAACGTTCGGTAGTGCCTTGTTAATTCTGCTGTTGCTCGCGAGTACGGCTTATCGAAAACGGGATGTGTTACCACTCCACGTTTTGCGAGAAAATCTGAAAACGGCGTCACGACCAATACGACGAAAACGTCTCGTCCTTGCTAGTAGTGGATTGACTGCTAGCTTGATCTTATTCGCAGAAGTGATCGCAAGCACAGAAGGGGCGCGGGCGATGACCTGGCTTGGTGCGACCATCGCCTTTTTACTGACGATGTATCTTGCGACGCCACTGCTCTTGAAAGGAGTGCTCCATCGAGCGGAACCGATTGTTCGTCGGTTAGCGGGACCGACGAGTTTCGTCGCCTTCCGGGGCGTGTTGCCGCAACTTCGGAAAAATGCCTGGTTGATGCTGATCGTTCAAGTCTTGATGATCATCGTCGTCATCGGCTCGACGTTCCTTGAGACGGTGCAACAAAACGAGCGGAAGTACATCATCAGCCAATATCCGACGGAGGTCGTCTTAAAGAGTCGTTTGGATGAAGGATCGCAAGGAGACCCGCTACAATTGATTCGACGGATTGAAACCGAGTTATCTGGCGCAAAAGCGACCTTCCTATCGTCTCGAAGCTCCTTTGAATACCAGTTGCTTCAGGAAGATGTCTCAATCGAGTACGAAGTGACGGACTATCGTCGTCTTGACGTCTTAGAGGGAGAACAGACGAGTGACACAGACGGAATCATCATCTCACGTACCTTCGCTAAAAAACACAGTCTCCAAAAAGGCGATACGTTGCCGCTCGGCCGATGGGATGGGGAACAAGAGCGAAGCGTTTCGCTCGGTCAATTCCGAATCGTTGGAATCGAAAAGAAGATAGCACCAGACATCCTCGTGGATTGGCGGAATGAGGAGCTACGGCAACCAAGCGATCACATCTTGAATGTCTTTATCGACGTTCCATCCGAGTTAAAGAAGGCGCAAGTGACAAAAAAATTATCAGAGATCACGCAAAGTTATCCGACATTGCAAATGAATCGACTATCTGACGCGCTTCATGATGCGGAGCAACAAACGACGGAACGTTGGTTCGTCTTCATCATTGCGCTTGTCGTCATGAGTGGATCCGTCTGGTTCGGACTTGCAAACGCCTTACTCAGTTTCGTGAGTGGAAAACGAGGCGAGTATGCCTTGCTACGAACGATTGCGCTGACTCGAAACAGGCTGCGTCAATTGACACTCATTCAAATGCTCTTGTTCATTGGGAGCGGCATCATCTTTGGACTGATCAGTGGTCTTGGTGCGACAATCTTCGTGACACGGATTGATGATACAGGATCATTCTATCTCAACGTCCCGACGATTGCTGGAACTATTGCCGGTTTGGTGGTGCTTGTCCTAGCCATCGCTTGGTTCGTCACCCGACGGAAGCAGGAAAACCTCGTTCACGAATTGAAACAGTAAGTATGGGCAAGTGAACCGGGGGGATCGAATTGCGAAAAACGATCGGGGCGATTTTATTACTTGTAGTGATTGGCGGTGTTGGTTGGTGGATGATCGCAGATGAACGGGATGCAACCTATGAGCAGATTGTTGAAGTGCAAGTCGTTCGGCACGTGACGAAGCAGTTCGGGCGCGACAATATCGCGTCAGTCAAACCTTATTTCGTAGCGTCCGAATCATCAAAATCACGACGTCACCAGATTGCCGTTCAATTGAAATCGGCACCGACTGGAGAATACCGGATGTACCGCGTATTTCAGAATAAGGTCGAATACATTGGTCGATCACGAACCGTTCGATCAGATTAAACAGGTACGTTGAATCAGTTGGGGGATTTAAATGAAAACGAAAGCCGAACGTATCGCGTTCATTCAAGAAGAAAAACGTCAACTCGCTAAACCACGTTTGTACAGCTCGTTACTGTACGGCTTTAGCATCCTGTTGGTCGTCGCCAATCGGGACATGTACTGGCCACTATTTTTATTATTTGTAGCACTAGTCTGGATTGCGCGGATCCACTCGCAAGAAGTCGAACGTGATATGGCTTTAACGATAGAACCACAGATGAAAAAAATCATTCAATGGCAGTATGTAACGGATTTTCTGTTTGTCATTTTAATGGGATTATTCTTTCCAATACTAATCGTATTCTATTTACCATTTTTCCTAAGTTTTGCCGTCTACGTCGTGTTTGCTATCGCTTTGCTCGTATCAGATATGCTACTTGAACGAAACGGAAAACGTCTCGATGTCGAGCATCCGACGAAGAAGGAATTGCGGACGCATCCGAAGTCGTGGAAAAAGATTTAATTCGTGGAGCCGGTCGTTGAACCGGCTCCTTTTTGAGCATTCCGGTCGCTTCAGCGTGCGAGACTGCCGTATGATGAAAGGGCACATGAATAAGGAGGTCCTCGTATGCTTGCAATCATCATTGGATTTATCATCGGTTTGCTCGTACCGGTTCAAACGAGTGTCAATACGCGATTGCGGGGCGTCGTCGGTTCGCCATTCCTCGCTTCGCTGATTTCCTTTTCGATTGGCTCATTATTCTTATTGATTCTTGTGTTGCTGGTCGACGGGAACCTCACAGGTCTCACAGCTGCTGCCGATGAACCGTACTGGATCTGGGCTGGAGGGGTACTCGGTGTCATCTATTTGACCGGGAACATCTTGTTGTTTCCGCGACTCGGAGGCGTCCAAACGGTCATCATGCCGATTTTCGGTCAAGTCATCATGGGACTGTTGATCGATCATTTCGGATTGTTTGAAGCGAACGTTACTACACTCTCGCTGACACGTATCATCGGAGCAATTCTTGTTTTGTTCGGCGTCGTTGGGACGGTCGCGCTCGGTGACTATTTGGCACGACGACGGAAGCAACATGTGGAGTCACGAGAGAACTCGTTACTCGTTTGGCGTATTCTCGGAATTGTTACGGGAATGATGAGCGCAGCTCAAACGGCCATCAATGGCCATCTCGGAAGTGTTCTCGGGTCAGCTGTGAAAGGGGCATTAATCTCATTCGTCATCGGAACGGTTACCTTACTGCTGCTAAATCTGATCCTACGAACAAAGTGGCAAATGGATCGCACCCAACCACTTCCCGCGTGGATTTGGATTGGGGGATTGATTGGTGCATTGTTCGTTGCCGGCAATGCGTTCATCGTTCCGCTCGTTGGTACGGGACTCGCCGTCGTCATCGTCACGATCGGGTTACTGACCGGAAGCTTATTAATTGACCGCTTCGGTTGGTTCGGTGCAAAAAAACAACCGGTCACGGGTGTGCAGATCGTCAGTCTGCTTGTCATGCTTGGAGGTATCGTGTTGATCCGCATTTAAGAACAGCTCGTTCGAACGTATGGATAGATACGTTGAGAACGAGCTGTTTGTTTAATCGTTCTCAATAAAAAGCAGGAAATGATTTCCTAATCGATGAATTGAGGTAAACTGAAGAAAGAATCATCATTTAGGAAGTGGATTCGGAGGAGAAATGCATGAATCTAGTGGATATCGAACGACGATTACGAGAAGACGATGAATTACAACAAATGCTAGAGATCTTAGAACGACTCGATTTACCGGATTGGTGGATTTGTGCCGGTGTCCTTCGTTCGAAGATTTGGGGCATTGATCAAAACGCACAGTCGGACATCGATATCGTCTATTTTGACCTATCGGATATTTCTGAAGCGACGGAAAAAAGACATGAGCGGCAATTATGTGAATGGATAGATTTACCGTGGTCCGTCAAGAATCAAGCACGGATGCATCTCGTGAATGATTTGCCACCTTACGCATCAGCGCAAGATGCAATCGCACAGTTTCCTGAAACCGTCACGGCAATCGGTGTGACGAGACGACCAGACTTTGAACTCTATCTTCCATACGGGGCAGATGACTTTACGGATCGAATCATTCGCCCGACACCCCATTTTCAAATCGGTACCGCGCGTCATTTGATTTTTCAGCGACGGATGATCGAAAAAAGATGGCAAGACAATACAGGCCTACATATTTGTATATGAAACAGGAAGGAGCTTATTCCATGAAACGACTCAAACCTAAAAAGCAAATCACTCTTTTCGTGTTAGGACTTCTTTTTATCAGCGGATGCGCACCGGAAAAAAATGTCGAGGTGAAAGAAAAAGTTCAAGTGGATGGCACGAGTTTGTTCGATGGTGGATCCTATCCGACTGCTGCAGAGACGGCCGAGCATCAATTTAAGTATGACTTGAGTGACAAGTCAACCTATACGTTAAAGAAAGACGATTTCCGAGTGAACGCGCGATTCGGCGACTATAGTCTACTGCTAGCAAGCATAATCGAAGGACGATACGATACGCTGATGATTTATGAAAAGAAGTCGAACTGGATATTAAGAAGTTCGATGGAACTCATTCGAGATCAACCAACAAAAGGTGAGACGATCGCAGGGAGTCTATCGTGGGAAGGGAATAAGAAAAAAATGGCGACGAAACTTGTAACGAATCGTCATTATACAGTGATTGAGACTCGACTGGAAAATGAGCGTATTCCAGCTCGATTCGGAGAACGAACACGCACTATCAACGGGTTGAAAGTACATATTCAAAAGCAAGGGAAACAACTTAATCTTGCCTATCGAAACGGGACCTCCGTCATCTGGCTCATCAGTGATCGACCAGAAAAAGTTCTGCTTCGACTCATCACGGCATCTCCAGACAGTCCGATTTCGAAGCTATCCGATGACTTTTAGATCCGCCATGGGGGATCTTTTTTTATTTTTATGACCCAGTTGGAAATTGTACATGGTTGAGGTCGAGGAGCGTTTATCTGTGAAGCATAGAGGGAATCTTATTCATGAAATCATATGTTGAAAATAATGAAAGCGATCGATGGTCGTACAGGTGAGGTGAGTTGTTAATCGTAACGCATTCATTGAAAAGGAAGTGAGAACTTCATGCGATTCAGAAGGGAACATGTCAATGTCGTTGATCCGGCGCAAACGAAAAAGAGTGTCTATGCGACCGGAATCGGCAATGCGATGGAGTGGTTTGATTTTGGGTTGTACTCCTACCTCGCCGTCATTATCAGTCAAAATTTCTTTAGTGGTGTAGAAAATGATGAACTGAAGCTGGTCTTTACGTTTGCGACGTTTGCGATCGCCTTTTTGATGCGACCACTCGGCGGATTGATCTTTGGACGAATGGGCGACCGTCTAGGACGAAAAGTCGTCTTGACGACGACGATCGTCATGATGGCATTTTCGACTTTGTTAATTGGTCTGCTGCCGACCTACGATCAAATCGGTGTCTGGGCACCGATTCTTTTACTGTTGGCAAGGATCTTGCAAGGCTTTTCGACTGGTGGTGAATATGCTGGTGCGATGGTCTATATCGCCGAGTCTTCACCCGATAAACACCGGAGCGCGTACGGTAGTGGTCTTGAAATCGGAACGTTAGCCGGGTATATTCTTGCTTCCGTGTTAGCGACGATCTTGTTCGTCTCTCTATCAGACGATCAAATGTCATCTTGGGGATGGCGTATTCCCTTCATCTTAGGCGCACCACTCGGATTATTTGGTCTTTATCTTCGGCGACACTTGGATGAGTCACCGATTTTCGAGAATGAGATCGATGAGAGTGAACAGGAACAAGCGACGTTTCGGACGATCATCCAAGAACACCGGAAAGACATCATCGTCTGCTTTATTGCCGTTGCTTTCTATAACATCACGAACTATATGTTGTTATCCTATATGCCGTCTTATCTGGATGAAATCATCGGTCTACCGAGTGCAACGAGTACGATGTTAATCACCGGTGTCATGATCATTATGATTCCGCTTGCTTTCTCGTTCGGGCGCTTGAGCGATCGGCGCGGCAATCGACGATTGGTACTGCTTGGATTGACGGGGTTAGCCTTAACATCAATCCTCTCATTCTTCCTAATCGGGCAAGACTGGTTGTTATTCGTCGGCATCGGGATCTTCATTATTGGTTTCTTTTTGTCAATTTTCGAGGGGACAATGCCAAGTCTGTTGCCAAGTATTTTTTATTCAGATGTGCGGTACCGGACGCTTTCCGTTACCTTTAATATCGCAGTGTCGATCTTTGGTGGGACGACCCCACTCGTCTCGACCTGGCTTGTGCACACGACAGAAGATCCACTCGCTCCAGCCTATTACCTGACAGCCGTCAGCGTCATTGGCTTCATCACATTCTTCTTTTTCTTTGAGAACACAGCAGGTAAGGCGCTCAAAGGATCACATCCGACGGTTGCTTCGGAACAGGAAGTACATGAAGTCGCAAAAAATCCGGAAGATGCGCTGTGGTGGAAAGAAGACGACAAAAAAGAATGACGATAATACGAACAGTCCCTTACTCGATGGAGTGAGGGACTGTTGTTTTTCATGAATTTGTGATGCAACGTTACGAACGTTTAGCAGACTGAAAGACATGTCTAAGAAAATCAGCAATCCGTTGCCAAGCCTGAAGCGCTACGTTTGCGTCACCGTGATGCGTAAAGGCATGGGGTTGTCCGGCAAATTCCTGGTGTTCGACGTGAACACCTGCTGCTTGAAGTCGTTTAGCATACTGCTGAGCTTCCTGCGCCAGTGAGTCGTGCTCAGCCGTCAAAATGAGTGTCTTCGGTAATGCTTCAAGTTGAGCCGCATAGAGTGGCGAAGCAAGGTGATGATACGCATCCTCCGCACGAGCGATGTACATCGCATTGAACTGACGTGCCTGCTCAGTAGGTATGGCTTCTTCAAAAAACGGTTTGTCCGCTGGGTCCGTTGCGAGATCGAGTGGAGGATAGTCAAGGATTTGAGCGATGAGCGGAACCGGATGTGTCTGCTCGGCGTTCCATAACGATATGGCAGTAGCGAGGTTCCCACCAGCACTATGTCCCCCGATCGCGATGCGCGCAGCATCGAGGTGTAGCGTATCAGCATGTTGAAATATCCACTGGACGACCTCATAGGTGACGTGGACTGGAACGGGGAATGGATGCTCCGGTGCTAATGGGTACTCGATATTAAAAACATGACAGTTGACGGTCTCAGCAAGAAACAGATTCCATGGTTTGTCCATCTCTGGCGTTCCTGTGATGAAACCGCCACCATGGAAACTGATGAATCCAGGTAATAAGTCTGCTGCATCGATCGGCGAGTGCAGCAATACTCGGACATCGCCGATCGATGTCGGCACCTGTAACGTACTCGTTATAGCTTGCGGTGGTTGAGGGGGTGTGACTTGAGGACGTTCCTCTCCCGAGCGAATCTGTTCGGCAAGGTCAATCATTTGTTGACGATTCATCGAATTCCTCCTTTATGTCTATCTTCATCATACCGAACGGATTGGTGGATTTCTCTTTTGGATTTGTTTTCTCTAGGTACAGGAAAAAACAGCCAGGTTTTGATACACTTTTGAAAGAAACTAGAAGTCGAAAGGATGAAATAGATGCCAACACTTTATATTACGCGCCATGGCGAGACGGAATGGAACTTAGAAAAACGAATGCAAGGCTGGGAAGACTCTCCCTTAACAGCGAAAGGCAGACAGAATGCACGGGACCTCGGTCACCGCTTACGTGAAGTACATTTAGATCACCTTTATATCAGTCCGATTGGCCGCGTCCGAGAAACAGTTCGGATGATGGATCTTGATCCAAAGATTCCAGTCACCGTCGATGATCGATTACGAGAGATGCACATGGGCACTTGGGAAGGAAGGACGGCAGCGGAAATTGAAGTGGCGCATCCCATCGCGCATACTTCGTTTTGGCAAACTCCACACGCATACATACCGGAATCCGGGGAGTCGTTTGACGAGGTTCGTGAGCGCATCCTATCGTTTTTGGAACGACTGGCAGATCATGAAGAAGACGAAAACATCTTAATCGTCACCCACGGCATCTTCCTTAACATCTTGTTGACATATCTTCAACGAAAGCCGTTCGCGACATTATGGGATCCGCCGTTCATTCATGGAACGAGTTTAACGATCGTTGAATACAGGGATGGGGAAGCCGTGATTCGATTAGAAGCTGACATGTCGCATGTCATAGCGGACTAAAAAAACGGCGGACTTTTTCTCGGTCCGCTGTTCTCCTTATCGTGATTTCGTCAAATAGATCAAAATTGCGCCTTCTTGCTTTCTGACCTTTAGGTGAGGAGAGGATAATGTGTCAATCGAGCGACCGATGATCGATTCTCCTGTCGTATAGCGTTTGAGGAGTAAGGGATAGAACGAAGCATTCGTCTGTTTCTGATCATTGAATTGACCGCTGTCAGTCTGGACATTTTGAGGTAAGGTATAGACCGTTTTCGTCTCAGGAATACCATTCTTCGCATCAAGCGAATAGGTGAAGGCATGCGAATCCTTGAGCAGGTTCAAATCATACGTCAACTGGAACGGTGTGCGATCATATGTACCGGCAGGAATAGATTTGTCGATTAGCACCTCTGGGGGTTCTGTATCGTCAAATTGAACCGCTTTGAGCTGGAGTTTGCGATCGAGTGTACCAGTTAAGAAAAATGTCCGCTGTTGCTGCGACTCGTCCTTTGCGGTAGAGGGTGTGATCGAAAAGGAAGACTTCTTGATGTTAACGGTCTCTTTTGGAAGGACGGTTGCTTCCGTTGTGCAACCAGCAAGCAAGAAGGGAAGAGTAAATAAAAGCGCATATTTCATGACGTGTTCCTCTTTTCCATAGTCATAGTAAATCGGGTTAAAATTAAAAATATTCAAAAAATTAGAAATGATACCTATATTGTACCAGGAATCACACTGTCAAATAAAGGAGGAAAACATGAAAGGAAAATGGTTATTAGCGTCCATACTGCTCGTCGGTTGTACGTCGACAGGGGAAGAGGCCGAATCGACGGCAAAATCGTTATACGTCGCACCGAACGGCACCGATAAAAATACCGGCACGTTGAAGCATCCGCTTAAAACGGTACGACAAGCGACAAAAAAAGCGACGGCCGGAACGACCGTCTATCTGCGTAAGGGAACGTATCACGAAGCTCTGAATGTTACACAGAGCGGAACGAAACAACATCCGATTATCTTTCGTAATTACAAACAAGAACGGGTCGTCTTAAGCGGGAAGAACATCAAAGATCGGGACGCAACCTTACCAATCATCCAGATCAAGGATCGGCAATACGTGACCATTCAAGGACTGACGATCGAAGCCGTTCAGTCGAAACGGTCGGATGCGACACCGATCGGCATTTTGGTCACGGGATCAGGATCACACATCACGTTAAAAAACAATACGGTTCGCCACATTAAGACGCTCGCGAAAGAAGGAAATGCACACGGGATCGCCGTCTACGGATCGGGAGCGATTCGTCACCTGACGATCTCCGGAAACCGAGTCGAACAGAATCGCCTTGGTTTCAGCGAAGCATTTGTTTTAAACGGAAATGTCAAACATTTTCGTGTGACGAAGAACATCTTACGGAATAACGACAATATCGGGATTGATTTAATCGGGTATGAAGGAATCGCGCGATCGAAGAAAGACGACTACGTCCGTGAGGGCGTCGTGTCGGAAAATCGTGTCTACCGGACGTCGAGCTACGGCAATCCTGCTTACGGGAAGGAATACAACGCAGCCGGTATCTATGTCGATGGTGGGAAGAATTTGACGATCGAGAAGAATCTCGTCGAAGCGAGTGATATCGGGATTGAAGTGACGAGTGAACATGCGGGACGATACGCAGAAGATGTCATCGTCCGCCAGAATGATATACGGCAAAACGTCTACACCGGAATTGCGATCGGTGGTTATGACACGAAGCGGGGCGGTACAAAACGTGTCCGGATCGAGCAAAATCAGCTGATCGGGAATGATACGAAAGGACTCGAGGGTGGTCAATTGCTTGTCCAGCACGATGTGCGTGACAATACAATCATCAGGAATACATTCGACGGTCCTTTAAGTGTCGCTCATTACTTTAAGACGAGTTCTGGGAACCAGTTTGAAAAAAATACGTTCAACCATACGAAACGTTTCATGTGGCGCGACGCCTCCTATAAAACGGAACAAAGCTTCTTGAAAGCAGTTCGAAAGGGAGAATGAGGATAAAACTTTCGGAGCGGCTCCTCGCTTACTGGATCAATATCCCGAGACACTGGCGGCTCGCAACGTTGACAGCCTTCTTATTAACGGTTTGGACGATCGAGGGCATTCGTTTTTTAACAAGTCCAACATTACGCCTCCCGACCGTTACCGATGCAATCATTTGTCTCATACCGGCAATTCTTTTGTTTGTGATATGGAAAACAAAGAGTCCAAAATCACCTCTGAATTAATTGGTTGAAACAAGGAATTTGTTTAGGCGTTCTCGAAAAAAGGAGGGAACTTAAATTATAAGGAGGAAGAATAACTTAAATTATAAGGAGGAAGAATAATGACGAAACTAACGATTCAAGCTGTGATTGACCGTCCGGTCGAGACAGTATGGGAGCTTTGGAACGCGCCGGAAGACATCAAACGCTGGAACGCAGCGTCTGACGATTGGCATACGACAGCGTCAAAAAATGATTTGACGGTCGGTGGTCAATTCACGAATCGCATGGAAGCAAAAGACGGTAGCATGGGATTTGATTTCACGGGTACATATGAGTCAATTGTGCCGCATGAACATATCGCCTATGTCCTTGAGGATGGTCGTCAGGTGACAATCGACTTTTCTCGAAACGGAGACCAAACAGAGATCGTTGAATCGTTTGATGCCGAAACGATCAACCCGCCTGAGATGCAACAAGCGGGTTGGCAGGCGATTCTTGATCGGTTTAAGGCGTATGCTGAGTCGAAATAAGTCGTTCGCTTCGTAACTTCCGACCACGACGGTCCGTCAGGGCGGGAATACCGCCGCTCTCGTACCGCTGAACCCAGTTATACAATTGTTGATACGATACATCATGCCGTCCGGCGATACGTTGGTAGTCCTTTGCGGCTGCCAAACAATCGAGGACGGCATTCATGCGTTGTTCCATGTTTATATGTCGTAATGCTCGCATGATATAGCAGCTCCTCTTTAAGGTCATTTCAGACCAGAATGGGTGATCCCTTTGACGAAAAAACGATTTGCCCAGATGAAGAGTAATAGCGCTGGCAAGGTTGCGATGACAGTTGAAGCCATCATGGCTGCTGGATTGACAAAGTTCGATCCTTGGACGAGTGTAGCGATGCCAAGTGTCATCGTTTTCATTTCTGCTTCATTCGTTACAAGCGATGGCCACAGAAAATCATTATAGATCGCAAGGAAGGTGACGATTCCAAGCGTCGTGATGATAGGGCGCAAGGTAGGTAGAATGACTTTCGTCAACACCTGCCATTGATTCGCCCCATCGAGATAAGCGGCCTCTTCTAAATCTTTCGGAAATGTCCGCAGAAAGTTGTAAATCAGAAAAACACCAAGTGTGCCTGCAGCATAGGGCACGATGAGAGGAACATAGGAATCAAGTAATTCTGCTTGTCTAAAGAGATAAAATGCTGGGAACAATGTCACGATGCCTGGAATCGTCAAAGCGATGACGATGATGGCGAGAATGATTTTACGACCTGGAATCTGAAGGCGTGCTAGAGCGTATGCGGCTAACACGTCGACAAATAAAACAAGTAATGTTCCTAGGACAGTGACGATCGTCGTGTTTAACAACCATCGAATTAAGGGAGACTCGCTACTAGCGTTTAAGATGAGACGGTAATTTTCAAGCGTCCAAGATTTCGGTAGTAGGCTGGCGCTTTCCAGCGAATCACTTAACGTTTTAAATGATGTTAATATCATCCAGACAAGCGGAAGTAAAAAAATGATCGATAATAAGCTGGCTACGGTCAACAACAGGATCGTCGTCGTTTTTTTGTGTCTCATGTGATCTTCCGCTCCTTTTCAGCATCGCTCTTGATAGTAATGTCTGTAGCTGAAGAAGTTGACTTCTTTTGGGCAACGGATTTCGATAAGACAGGTTCTTTTTTTGTTGCCATATAGGATACAAAGAACTGCATACCGGTAATGATCATCATAATGAATCCCATTAATAGTGCCATCGCTGCTCCCATTCCTAACTGATTCTGACCGAATACGGTCGTATTGATTCCCATGATCAATGAGGTCGTCGATTGCTCTGGTCCTCCTCGGGTAATCAAAAGCGTTTGTCCATACAAATTAAAAGAAGCGATTAACGTCGTAATGAGGACAAAAAATGTAATTGGTCGAATCGTCGGTAATGTAATGCTTATAAACTGATGCCAGGGAGACGCGCCGTCTAAGCTAGCTGCTTCGTATAACGTGTGATCCACTTCTTCCAGTGCATTCAAGAAGAGTAACATATTGAAGCCGACCGTCCACCATACAGTCGCAATGACGATGACGACCCAGGCAAACGGTTGATCACTGGTCCAATTGACTGGTGAGTTGATGAGGTGGAGATCAAGTAACAATCGATTGATGAATCCACCATTCGTCGCAAACAACCAAAGATAAATGGCAGATACTGCTGTCACCGAGATGGAGTAGGACATGAAGAAAATCGTCCGAAAGAATGTTTTAAATCGTCGTGGAAGATGACGGATTAAGAGCGCGAGCAATAAACTACAGATAACAAGTAACGGTACGCTGTAAACCATGAACCATAATGTGTTCGTTAACGTTGCTAAAAAGAGACGTTGATGTACGGTCTCATTAACAAGTAAATCCCGATAGTTCGAGAGACCGACGAAACCATTTTCTCCAAAAGACAGTCTGAAATCATGTAGACTCATCCAGATGCCATACACTAGCGGGAGTAACCAAAATAAAACGAAACAGATAAGGAACGGAAGTAAAAAGAGCAATCCTAACCAACGTGATCGTCGTGTCAAATACATTGGTCTCCTCCTTTAACTCACTTGGATTTAGCAATTTCTTGAGCCTGTTTGGTCGCTTTTTTCAGTTCTGTCATTAAGGCATCTTTCGTCAGATTACGATCACTCGTTAATTTTGCGAACACAACTTCGTTCATATACCGCATCTGCTCATCAAACTGATAGACCCGGGGTGCACGAACATAATCTTTCAATTGCTTTTGATTTTCAGCTGCGAGTGCATACCGGGATGGATCATCAGTAATCAATTTTAATGTCTCTTTGTGAGAAGGGGTTTGACCCGATTCAGCCCAATTGGCTAAGTGTTTCGGAGTGTAGAGGTATTTAAAGAAAGAAGAGATTCCTTTCTTGACCTCTTGATCCTGAACAGAAGAACTGACGGCGATCGTATGGGCATTTCCTGTCGTAGCTTTTGATTTGAATAAGAGGGGCATTGGTCCAATGCCTAATTGATCTTTATATTTATCCTTGACTGCCGAATAATACCAAGGACCCGTAAATGATACGGCGGTCTGATTGGCGTTATTCGATGCAGTTTTCATGAAAGATTGGAATTCGCCATCTAGACCTAATTTTTTAGGTGAAATTTGATCGACGAATATCATATCATGATATTTCATCAACGCATCTGCATAGGCAGGTTGCGCAAAATCAAGGTAGCCATCACGTTCGAGTTGAATGTCATTTTGTGCAGCCGCGACAGTTAGATAGAATGGTGTCAGTCCACTTGATGGAAGACCGAATGCGTAGAGATGATCATCTTTCTTTTGAAGTTGTTCATTCAATTGTTCGAGATCAGCATATGTTTTAGGCATAGATTTAACTAAATTTTTGTTATAAAACATCGTGAGTGGATGAATGTCTAACGGCAGGGCGTACATTTTATTGCCAACTTTGGCAGAGTCCACTCCAGATGTTAAGAAATCGTTCTCTTTGATGTTTGCTTGTTTCATATAATCGGTAACGGGCTGAATCATTTGATCCGACTGATACGTTCGTAAACTTGCTTCATGAATGACAACTAAATCGTATTTTCCTGATTTGAATTTCGTATAATGATCTTTCTCTTGTGATTGGACCAATTTATACTTTTTCTGACTTGCATTGAATCCTTTGACGATTTTCGTCATATATTGACCATCGCCACCTGTGAATCCATTGATGAACTTAATCTCAATCTTGCCATCTGCATTCTTACCGTCACCACATCCTGTAAGCGGTAACAATAAACCGCTTAATAAAAGCAGTGGAAATATTTTATGAGTACGCATGTTTCATCACTCCTTCTACAAAATAAGAACAAATGTAATAAATACATGTTTTCAACTAACATTGATGGTGTTGCGCGATGTCATGCAGAAGATCCTTGAACTCTTGCATGGACTCACCTGGTCCAAGAAATAGCTGGTAAGTCCGAATGTAAGGACCATGAATCAATATACGTTTTTCGAGTGTTGGTAAATGGAGTTGATAATGAATTTCTCCAACCTGACTGACCGACGCACTATTCATCGGAGATACCGTCTCTTTAAAAGTAAGCGTCAATTTAGCAGAATTGGCAGTCATGTAATCAATGTGCATTCCGATATTCTCTTCTGAGAAATGGTGCTCGACAAGATTGACAAAGTGGGCACCACTAAAAAACTTCATAACACCCACACCTCCTTTAACTATGTATATCCTGTACATGTTTATTGAAAACCTGTATTTCAAATATTACAAAAAAACCACCTCAATAAAGAGATGGTTTGCGTTATCCTGCCAGTTCAAGCATTTGAACGAACGCGACGTCTGGATCAGTCGTCTCAAATCGATTCAACCACTCCTTGAAGTCACCTTCATACAAAATACGACCTTGATGGAGGAAGATGACGTGGGCATCGGTATGTAATAGATCGTGTAATTGATGGGTCGAGAAGAGACACGTTTGTCCACTTGCGGTCATCTGCTCGAAGCGTCGCATGATATGAAGTCGTGTTGCCGGATCAACTCCGCTCGTCGGCTCGTCAAAGATGTAGAGCGAACGTGGAATTGTCGTCAACAGTGTGACGAACAACCATTTCTTTTCGCCAGCAGACATCTTGCCGATTTTCATCTCCCAAAGATGAGCGAATAGATCGAGCTCTCGTGGCTGTTTCAGATGGTGCGTATAGGTCTCTTGCTTGCGATATGCTTTCAAACGAGCGAGCCGACCGACGAAGACGGCGACATCCTTGCCCTTTAATTCATCCGAGTAATAGATGAATTGCGTCAAATAGAGAATGTCCGAGATATCGGGTAAGTCCAGTTCTCCGGACGTGATCGGTAAGGCGCCGGTCATGCAATCAAACAGTGTCGTTTTCCCGGCACCGTTCATCCCGATTAAGACGTTCAGTTTCCCGGGAACAAGCGAAAAGGAGACATCGTGTAACAGATCAGGTGATTTCGGATAGTTGAAGCGTACGTGTTGAACGTGCATCTGAATCCTCCTATCGGGTCAGTAATGACATGAGATTAAAACGTTTGACAGAGAATAGACCAAGTAACAGATAAACGACGAGTACGACGGTCAAGATAAGGAACGATGCTCCCGTAACGTGCTCAGAGACAGCGAGACCAAGTGTTTTCATGACATAAAAAGGATTCAAGTAACTGTACCAGCGATCCGGTTGGCTATTCGCGAACAAGAACAGAGGATACATGACGATGTTGAGCAATGTCGACATACTCGAAATCTTTGCCGGCAGCATTGTCAAAGCGATGCTCGCGAAGGCAAGCGGGATGCTGAGCACCAAGACGAGATAAGCGAGTAACAACGTTAAAGGTGAGAAGAAGCCGAACACAAGCATCAGAATCGTCGTAAAGACCGTTAAACTAACGGCTGCAAACACGAGCTGAACGAGAACGAGTGCGAGAATACAACCAATCTTACTACCGGAAATCATGATATACGTCTTCATCAAACCATGTTCCCGCATCCGGGCAAGTTGGAGACCGATGCCGTTGACATAAATCGAAAGTAAGATATAGCCCCAAAAGAGCGCAAGGAATGAGAGGAAACTGTTCTCTGTGAAATCGAGTCGTGATCCGAAGACGAACGCGAGAATCAATGGGAAGATCAACGACCAAAAGACCGGAATCTTATCCGTCAGCATGATTTTTAAGTAAAGTATGAAGTAGCTAGGAATCGAGTACATATGTGCCTCCCGTTCATAAAAATATGATGCTGTCTATTTTTATACGAATAAAATTGGATAAAAGTTCCTTAATAAGTGATTTGTTAATAAAAGTAAGCATATCAAAAACGCTTAAATATTGTAAACTGAAGCAAAGAACAGGAGGTGTCATGATGAAGTATCTCTTAACTTCAGGTGGGGTACAAAATGTATCGATTCATCAAGCGTTACTGGAGATGCTCGGAAAACCGATTGAAGAATGTCATGCCATTGCAATCACGACAGCGTCTTACGCACTAAAAAGGGGGATGGACCTCGCTGTCAACTTCATTCAAGGAAAAGATGAGGCACCAATGGTCGATGTAGGATGGAAGTCAGTCGGTCTGTTGGAATTATCAGCGGTTTCAGTGGTTGATCCAGCAATTTGGCAACCAGCGGTCGAACAAGCGGATGTCATCCTCGTCAATGGTGGGGATCCGCTATTTCTACATCACTGGTTCGTCGAATCGGGCTTTGATCGACTATTACCGCAACTGACCGGTGTTTATGTCGGGATGAGTGCCGGTAGCATGGTGCTCACTCCCCGTATCGGAACGGAGTTCGTCGAATGGCAGAAGACACCGGAGCAATCGGACGCAACACTCGGTCTCGTTGATTTTTCGATCTTCCCGCATCTCGATCACCCGCAGTTACCAGACAATCACATGCAAGCAGCAAAAGAGTGGTCAAAGAGGCTGACGAATCCAGCGTACGCGATCGACGACGCGACAGCGATCCGTGTCATCGGTTCAAACGTCGAAGTGATATCCGAAGGAAATTGGGTCAAATTGCAATGACAACGATTTATTTCGTCCGACATTGTGAATCGGTCAAAACGGGGAGTGATCGTGAACGAGGTTTAACCGATGCAGGTCAACAGCAAGCACAGAAACTAGTGGTGTTTTTTAGAACGATGCCGATTGACGCTATTTGTTCGAGTCCGATGCGACGGGCGATGGATTCCGTTCGTCCGCTTGCGAATCAGAGGAACATGCAGGTCATAACGGTTCCATTTCAAGAGCGACTTTTTCAACTAATCGATGAACGATTAACGACTGAGAGACTCGAGGAAGTATTGAGACAGTCATTTTTAGACGCCGATTACGCAGAAGTTGGTGGAGAGTCGAATCGCATGGCACTTGATCGTGCTGTAGCAGCCATCGAAAAGCTCCATGACATGCATCCGAATCAACAAGTGGTTGTCGCGACACATGGACTTGTATTGGCGTTAGTTCTTGAAAAATATACTGGGCGAGCGGCGAACGAATGGTTAGATGCGATGTCGAGTCCAGCGATTCACCGGTTGACATTCGATGCCCTCGGGAAAGCGTCTCATGAACAACTATAGAAAGACGATTAAATTTGACCGCTGAAGATGTAACCGAGAAAGAGTAGTAGCAGCACGCCGAGCGGAATGGCACAGGCGAGACTGACATATTTAAGAATCCCGGGCTCCCGTCGTCTGAAGGCGACGATCCCGAGACCGATTCCGAACAGATAAATGGCAAGTCCGATCGGAATCGTAATCATCGAGTTTGGACCGAATGACCAGTTAATCGGTGGGAAAATCATATAAGCAATGAACAAGCCGAGTAGACTGAAGAAGATAGAGGCTTTAGCATATGTCATGTAGGAACTCCTTTTAGTTAAGTCTGTAAACAAGGAATTCGAATCACAGACACAAAATCCTGCTCTCACCAGTAAATTTCCAGTTTGTCTTATACATGAACGGGAACTATATCTAAAAGATAGTATCTTTTAGATATAGGAGGGACCGATGCCAAAAGAAAACATGACCCGTTATGCAATTCTTGGACTCCTCGCAAGTGGTTGTACGTCTGGTTATGAGATGAAACATACGATCGATACGAGCTTGAATCATTTTTGGAAGATCAGTTTCGGACAAGTCTACCCGACGCTGAAACGGTTAGAAGCAGAAGGATTGATCGTGGAAGAGGTCACGGATGGGGAGCGAAAACAATTTGCCCTGACGGAAAACGGGCATACGGAACTCGAGCGTTGGGTCGCTGAACCGTCCGTTGAATTGCCAGTGCAACGAAACGACTTATTGTTGAAGCTTTATTTTGCCCGCCATGCTTCAAAAGACGTCACGATGCAGAAGATTCAGGAGCATGCACGCTTGCTCGAAGAGCGGCTCGAGACGTATCAAGCAATTGATGCGATGATTCGTTCTTATCCTGACTCGAACGACGCCGTTTATTGGTTGCTGACGCTTGATTATGGCATTCGGAAGACACGTGCGTTACTCGACTGGTGTGACGCTTCCCTTGAGGCCCTTGAAGGAGGAAATTGACATGAAACGGATCATTGCGACTCCGAACAAAGACGTCGTCGTGTTCATCATCGGGTTACGGATCAATCGCCTGCGCTCCGTCCGACAATGGTTACCGACGGTCCAAGCGATGGGACCGATGCTGCAAGAGTGTTATGCGAACGATGTCGGACTGATTTCGCATGAATCGCTTGTCGGTTGGCGTTCCTTGACGTTGATCCAGTATTGGCGTTCAACGGAAGAGTTGATGGCATATGCCCATGGTTCGCGCCATTTGACGGCGTGGAAACGATTCAATCAGAAGGCACGGACATCAGAAGCGGTCGGGATCTTTCACGAGACGTTCGAAGTCAGCAATTATGAGTCGATGTATGTCAATCTTCCGACCCGGGGGCTTGCAAAAGCACTTGGCGAGTCGGCGATCAGACCGCATCAAGAACAAGCGAAAGGGCGCTTAGCCGAGCGGCAATCACAAGACTGAATAGACAAAAGACGGGTGCCGAGGCATCCGTCTTTTTATGTAGTGACTGGCGTGGCGGGTTCGAGCAGCTCCCCACAGTTTTGGCAAATATGATCGAGCGTTTTTGTACACGGTTCGCAAAACGTACAAGCATGTGAACATTGATAGACCGTCGTTTCAATTGTTTCTTGGCACCGGACACAGGTTGGTTCCATGCGTATCACCTCCTATTAGTAGTATAAGAAATACTACTCGATGAACACAGCAGCAAAACAAAGTAAAAGGCTATATTTTCCTTTGATTCCATGTTAATTTGAAGAAAGTGGTTTTGAATCAGAAGGAGGATGGAATATGGACCAGATTGATCAACAAATCGTTCGGATATTGCAGAACGATGCCCGAATCCCATGGTCGGAACTCGGGCGACAAATCGGGTTATCAGCTCCAGCCGTCATCGAACGGGTCCGAAAAATGGAGGACGCGGGAATCATCGAAGGATTTCGCGCTGTCATTAATCCAGAATCACTCGCACAAGGGTTACTCGCGATCGTCATGTTTGAAGAGACGCGGTGTGCGGGTTTGATTGAATTTTGCAAAGGGCATCCGGAAGTCGTCGAGTGCCACCGCCTGACCGGTAGCTATAACTTCATGGTCAAGTTGCAAACGACGTCTGTTGCAACTTTAGAACGTTTTCTCGATGACGCATCTGTCTTTGGTAAACCATCGACTTGGATTCGATTGTCGACACCGGTTCCGTTCACGGGGTATACGATATGATGGAGGCGACACGTTTACGGATCGAACAACTGACGGGGAAGATCGAGGACGTAAAAAAGCTCGATGAGCAAGAGGGAACTTTGACCGTATACCGAATCACAGCATGGTACGTCGGTGTCAGCGCTGGAGCGATCTATGCGATGGAATACGGAATCCGTACGAGTGAGGACGGAACGGGCTATTGCCTGGATTTGGGGCAAGGTTGGCTGAGCGGTTGTCTCTGTCCACACTTGAACCAGGAAAAACGGGCAACCCGTTTTCAGGAACACATGTCTCAAATGAATCACGCGATCGGATTACCTGACGATACGGCGTATATTCTTTCTGGGACCGATTACTATCGATTAGGAGAAGGGCACGTGTTTTGCTTTAAATGATGATGAACGCTTCGAAAATCCGTTGTGTTTATCATCATGATATAAAGTAAATCAAAACAGTTGACGAAAAAAAATTGAGATGGTATATTTATCTCGAATTAAAGATATATGAATTAAAGATACAAAAGAGGTGAACGAAATGACACGACCGAACCCGAACTTGAAAGCATTAACGGTCATGGTGCGCGCAGTCGACGCGTTACATGAAGTCATCAAGAAGGACGTTGCGCAGTGGGGACTGAACCCGACGGATTTTTCGGTTCTTGAGTTGCTGTTTCACAGGGGCAGGCAACCGATTCAATTGATTGGGAAAAAAGTCTTGATTACGAGCAGTAGCATCACCTATGTCATTGATAAGCTCGAAAAAAAGAATTATGTCTTCCGTAAAGCATGTCCAGAAGATCGGCGCGTGACATTTGCGGAACTGACCTCTGAAGGGCAACAACTGATGGAAACGATTTTTCCGGAGCACGAGCAAGCGATTAATCAAGTATTTCAAGGGATAGACCCGTCTGATCTTGAAGCTTTCATCGAGACAGCCAAAACAATCGGTTATCAAGCAAAAGGTAAATAAATTTTTTTGAACTGATATCTCGAATTCGAGATAATAACGATTAGAGGAGCGATTATTCATGAATGAACTAAAAGGTATTCATCACGTTACAGCGATTACGAGCAGTGCCGAGAAAAACTATGACTTCTTTACCAATGTCTTAGGGATGCGATTGGTCAAAAAGACCGTCAATCAGGATGACATTCAGACGTATCACTTATTCTTCGCCGATGATAAAGGATCTGCCGGAACGGATATGACGTTCTTTGATTTTCCTGGTATCCAAAAAGGATCACACGGGACGAATGAAATCTTCAAGACGGCGTTCCGTGTCCCGACGGATGCCGCACTCGAGTACTGGATTAAACGGTTTGACAAATATGACGTCAAGCACCGCGGCATCAAAGAACAGTTCGGCAAGAAGACGCTCTCGTTTGTCGATTTCGATGAGCAACAATACATGTTGATTTCTGACGAGCACAATCAAGGTGTCGCGTCCGGTACACCGTGGCAAAACGGTCCGGTGCCACTCGAGTTCGCGATCACGGGACTCGGTCCAATTCACATCCGGATCGCAGAATTTAACAACTTAAAAGCCGTGCTCGAACAAGCAATGTTGATGCGCGAAGTCGATCAAGCTGGTTCACTGCATTTGTTCGAGATGGGTGAAGGCGGAAATGGTGCCCAAGTCATCGTCGAGCATAATGTCGTTCTACCAAGTGGACGACAAGGATTCGGAACGGTGCACCATGTCGCCTTCCGCGTCGAAGATACGGCTGCCTTACAGGAATGGATCGAACGGATGCAACAGCTACGCTTCAACACATCGGGTTACGTCGATCGTTTCTTCTTCGAATCGCTCTATGCCCGTGTCGCACGCGGTGTCTTGTTCGAGTGGGCAACGGATGGTCCTGGTTTCATGGGTGACGAACCTTACGAAACGGTCGGAGAGAAATTATCGTTACCACCATTCCTCGAGCCACAACGGGCACAGATTGAACAAATGGTCCGTCCGATTGATACGGTCCGGAGCACACGCAAAATCGAAAAAGAATACCTTTAAGAGAACGCTACGATAACGTAACTAATCGCATCTAAATAAGAGGAGGAAATGAAGATGGAGAAATTAAACATTGGCATCATCTTAGGGTCAACACGTGAAGGACGTCTCAGCCCACAAGTCGGGAACTGGGTCAAACAACTGGCTGATCAACGAGGTGACGCGAACTATACGATTCTTGATATCGCGGACTACAAATTACCGCTCCTAGGTGAAAAGGATGGGGATGCGTCAGGTGCTGCTGCTTGGTCGAAGGATGTCGCAGCACAAGACGGATTCGTCTTCATCGTTCAGGAATACAACCACTCAATCGCAGCGTCACTCAAGAACGCGCTCGATTATCTACGGGTCGAATGGAACAATAAAGCAGCAGGGATCGTCTCTTACGGTTCTGTCGGTGGAGCTCGGGCGGCAGAACACTTGCGTGGCATCCTCGGTGAGTTATTGATTGCCGATGTCCGGGTGCATCCAGCGTTATCCTTGTTCACTGATTTCGAGAATGGATCGGTCTTAAAAGCGGCAGCCGTTCAAGAAACATCGGTCAACCAGATGCTCGATCAAGTCATTCCGTGGGCAACGGCATTAAAAACGATTCGCTAATTCGTGATTGATCAGAAAACCCCCTCATTTCGCTGAAATGAGGGGGTTTTCTATCGTTGTCATGTACAACACGACGTGACGCGGCGCAGATCCTTTTCTTGAATGTAAAGCGTGTGTTGGCGGACTTTATAAGGAATGTCAGCCGCTTGAAGACGTTCGAGATAGTGACCCGTCGGAGCGACCGTCCATTTCACATATGTTGTTGCGGCATTCGGTGAAGCAAGACAGATGAGTAGCAAAAGCGGAAGGATCCATTTTCGAATCTTCAATCATATACCTCCTTCATTATTTCAAATACTGTATTAATGATTTTATTGTTTAAATCAAAAACTAAAAATCACGACTCACGTCAACAAAAAATAACTGACCATCAAGCCGACCAACAGACCACTAAAAGCAAGTCGATAGACGGGTGAACGATGGGTTCCTTTATTTCGTTTGACTTGATAGACGATGAAATAGGTCACACTGGTCACCATGACGAGGATCGCCAGTGTACTGAGTAAAGTAGACATCAGCATTCCTCCTTATCGTAAGATTTTAGCTAACGATTTTCCTTTCGCCAACTCATCGACAAGTTTGTCGAGAATCCGGATGTTACGAATGTGCGGATCCGTTAGATTTTCCACACGAATCCCGCAGATGACGCCAGTGACTAAAAATCGGCGTTCGTTCAGGTCGGGTGCGTGCTCGAAAAAGGCTGCGACAGTTTGGGTTTGTATGGCTTGTTCAAGAGTTGATTGCGTGTGTCCGGTCAACCAGAACAGCACGTCATCAAGCTCGTCTTGCGTCCGTTGCTTGCGCTCGACTTTTTGACGGTATACCTGATACAGCTGCTGCATCGGCATTTGAAATACTTTTTCGTAACTCATCTGAATCGCCTCCTTTCATGGTAACATATGGGAAAAGGTCTTGTGTCAAGGATTTTAAGTCGGTTTGGAGGTGCAGGATGAAATGAGACGTCGAATCATTGGAATGACTTTCATGACGTGCCTAGTACTATTTTTAGGCGTCGTAGGTGTAAAACTATCGTATCAGGCATTGATCGATCCACCGATTGATCAATCGACAGGAAACTGGGTACGTGTTCCGAGTACGATTTTACCGACTAAAAAGGTCATCTATGCGAAAAAAGAGCAAATCATCAAACAACTGGATTCTTTAAAAAGCGGGCACGAAGGATATCGGAAGGAACCTAAAAAGAAAAAACCGAGTGAGCTTGGACGAGGTTTCTTGACGGATGAGATCAATCAAATCGCTCGTGTGACTCCTTGGATTGTCGCTCTAGTGATGATCATCTATCTCTATCGTCGACAACGATTCAACCGCATGCAGTGGTCATTTCCACCAAGGCATCAACCAAAACGAACCGCTCTATCGCTAACGCTAACGCCTGAAGTCCAGTCCTCATCAGAAGACAGTATTCTTGATTCAAAAATTCGTGAAGCAGTGCGCGCGTTCAATCGGTCACTTGCTCCAGCGCAACAGCGACGGACACATGAGACGCTGACGGAGTGGTTAACACGTTTAGAGGTCACGGTTCCGTATGAGATCTATCAGCTCGTTCGGTATGCCGACGTGGCAGAACAGACACTTGATCCTTCTCGACGGACTGTTTTCCTTGAACAGCTTAAGCAAAATCAGACACGGCTCGTGTAATCAGCCGTGTCTTTTTTGGTGTCCGCGATATTTATTGAGAGCGAGCATGTTCAACAGGAATAAGGCGGCTCCGTAGAGAAATAATCCGAGCCAGTACGGCCAGATGCTCGACCAACCGTTACCGTAGACGAGTACCTCTTTAATCGCACTCGCTCCGTAGAAAATCGGTGTGATATATCCGATGTTACCGAGTCCGTACGGGATTAAATCGAGCGGAATCAAACCGGAGAAGAAGATCTGCGGAATGATCGTAAAAGGAATCAACTGGACGACTTGTAATTCAGACTGGGCAAAGATCGAAATCGTTGCCCCGAACAAGACCGCGACGACGGCAAGTCCAAGCATCGTCAGGAAGACCCAGATGATCGAACCTTCAGACGGTAAGTCAAGAACGGTCGTCGCGTACAGGACGACAAGAATCGCCTGGATCGAGGCGAAGACGCTATAACCGAGCGTATAGCCGAAGATGACGTCGGTTTGGCGAATCGGTGTCATCATCAACCGCTCGAGCGTGCCGCCACTGCGTTCCTTGACGAGTGCCATTGCTGACAAGATAAAGACGAAGAAGAATGAGAACAGCGATAAAAAGACGAAGCCAAGCGCATCAAAGGTCGATTGATCAACATCTCCGTACAGATAGTTCGTCTCGAGTTGCATCGTCGGTTGCAGTGACGCAAGTCCAGCTTGAATCTCGCGTAGTGCTTTGGAACTTTTCGTCGAAGGTTCGCGGAGGTTCAACGCTAGCTGACTGTCTTCCATGTCTAAGACGACGTCGACCGTTTCATGATCTTTGAGATAGGCGTCCGCATCACTGCCGTTATACGTTTTAAGCGACAGATCCTGTTTTTCGATCGCTTGTGAGACTGGAGTCGGTACATCTTGACTGATGGCGACGACAGGTGTGTAGTCATCGTTTCCAAGTAGGAAATAGATTAAGGTGAAGATTAACAATGGAGCAAGTAAAATCAGTCCGACGCTTCGTTTATCGTTCAACGTTTGACGGATGACCCGCCGTGCGAGTTGCCACATCACGTCACGCCCTTTCCGGCGAGCAGGAATAGTTCTTCAACTTTTCCGTTTTCCGTCTGGGCAAGCAAACGGTCGAGCGGATCATAAGCGATGATTCGACCGTTATAGATCAATGCCGCCCGGTCACATTCATTGATTTCATCCATGACGTGGGTCGAGACGACAATCGTCGTACCTTTCGCACGAATCGCTTGGAATTGATTCCAAATCTGTCGGCGTAACACGGGATCAATCCCGACGGTCGGCTCATCCAGAAATAGAATACTTGGACGATGTAGGATTGAGATGGCAAGGGACAATCGTTTCTTCATCCCGCCGGAATAATGACGGACAAGCTTTTTTTGATCATTCGTTAAATCGACGAGTGTTAACACTTCTTCGATGCGTTTTGCTAAGTCCTGACGAGACATGTGGTATAAGGAACCGAAAAACTGTAGGTTCGCAAGACCAGATAAATCCTCGTACAAAGCATCGTTTTGTGGCATGAAACCGATCTCTGATAACATCTTAAAGTTCGGCATCAAGATGTCACCGACTTGAATCGTCCCAGCATCTGCTTGAATCGCGCCGATCATCAAGCGAATCAACGTCGTCTTACCGGAACCTGACGGACCAAGCAAGCCACAAATCTCACCAGACGGAATCAAAAGATCAATTTTTTGGAGGACGTCCTGTTGATGAAACGATTTCGATACACCGTGTAGTTGTAAATCCATCGTATTCTCCCTCCTTTTTATAAAATAATTATTGAACAACGTGTTGATTAATTTCATTATAAAAGGGAGAGAAACTGGGAGCAATGACCAATTGAAGTCCATCTGTTGCTTAAGCGACATATCCTGACAAACTGTTGAAGAAAGAGGCGATTTCGATGAAAAAACAGGATTTACGCATCATTCGAACCGACCGCAGAATACGCGAGACGTTCCTTCAGCTGATCGACGAAGTCGGCTTTGATGCCGTGACAATCAAGTTATTGACGGACCGCGCTGAAGTCAATCGCGGGACATTCTATCATCATTACGCCGATAAATACGAATTGCTCGAACGGATGACGAATGAGATCTTTGAAAAGATCGAAGCGACATTCGAACGGGAGATTCCCTTTGTCCTAATCAACAAAACGGAGGACTCTCCGTACCGGCGAATCATTCCGTTTTTGATCTTTCTCTATGAGAATCGGACGCTGATGCGAATCTTGCTCAGTCCGACGAGTGACGGGATGTTTCGGAAGCGCGTCCGTGATTACATGCAACAGATTCTTTTTTCAGGGTTACACGAACAGGGGGAACGACTCGTTCCAGAAGACTATCTCGTCGCCTATCTTTCTGCTGCCCATCTCGGTGTCATTGAATCGTGGTTGAGTCATCCTAATGAGACGACCCCGGAAGAGATTGCCCGGATCATCTTTACGATTTCGATGGAAGGACCGTTTCGAGCGGCAGGGTTCCGGCGATGAACTTACAGGAAGTATTAGCCTATATCGTCAAGGCATTACAACAAGAGCAAATTCGCTTCGGCATCGGTGGTTCATTGCTGCTAGCACATCATGGACTGCCTGTCACTCCGCTCGACATCGATCTCGTCGTCGCACTAGAAGACGCCGAACGGGCAGTCCTATTGTTATCTGAGATGGGAACTGTCGTTGAACAAGACGAGACGTCACTCTATGCAACGGAAGTATTCCAAGAATTTATGATCGAAGGAATCGATCTTGATCTGATGAGCGGACTTCAGGTTCGTCATGACGAGGGCGTGTTCGTCTATCCGTTTGATGAACAATCGATCGATTCAGCTGGACGTCCGTTCATGGCACTCGTCGATTGGTACGTCATCTATCAACTGATTCCAGAGCGGGAACAAAAGGTCACGATGATTGAAGACGTATTTACAAAACGGGAAGTGGACCGTAAGCGTCTCGAACAGCTGAGAAGCCTCGTTCTTCCGCAAGTAGTAAAGAAGCGAATCAATCAGTGGCTGAAATGACATACAGGTCGTCGAGTAAGACGACCTCATTTGTTGCCGGTAAATAAGCGTGGTTCGAGTCAAGCAAACCACAGAGAACATAGTGGTCAAGTGCCCGCTCGAAGACATAATACGGTTTCAATGTCAGGTAAGGCATGAGTGCGTGACGTATGACTTCTTCGGGAACGCTATTTGGCAATCCTTGTGTCGAATCATGAAAGAGGTCAATAAATGCTTCGTTATCAACGATTAGGCTGACTTCAAAAGTATCTTCCATCAGAAGAATCGTCAAACGACGTTTGTAAGCGAGATTTATGTCGTCACGAGTCCGGCGTACTACTACGTTAATGAATGGAAAATCCCGATGGATTTCTTGAATCGTCCACGCTCCGGACTCCTCAGGATATTCCGCAGCGATGAGATCTACAGCAATCGACTGACATGTTTCCAGCATCCCGTCAGTCAACGGTCGGTAATCCGGATGTGGCGTTTGAGCTTCGGCATCGAGTGCCGTGACGGTGTCTCGCCGCTTAATCAATTTGCGCGTATAGGAGAACGTGGACGGTTTGTCCCATGTCACGATCTCGTTCATGGCAACGGACGAAGTTTCGGGATTACTTAGAGGATACGTGCGCAAGCCGTCTTGAGAAACAAAGATTTCTTCAATTGCATGCGCTTGTATTGGTTGTTGCTCACCAGGTAGTAAACAGAACCGTATCTGTTCTGAAATGATCGGTGTGATTTGTACAGGTGACAATGTGAACGGTTCAGTCGGATACTTGTTACTCAGCGCGGGGGTTCCATAGATACCGAAAGAATCGAGCGCTCCTTCATTCGTTAGCTCAAGCGATATGAACAGACCAGGGGAGAGGCGAATTCCGTGATGACAGCTGACATACTGATACAGGGAATCTTGATGCGTAAGGAACATGAACTGCTTCTCGAACGTCATTCCTAATTCTTGCTCAAGCCAAGCAATCCGTATGTCTGAATCACGTAAATCCTCTGGAAGAGAATGAATCGTGACAGCGCCATGTACATGAATCGAAGTTGTTCGTTTTGTAGCCGTATCGACTTGAATCTCTATCGTACAGTCTGGATAACTCTCGTCTTCAGACAAAGGACCGTGATTGATGGGGAACCAACATGTCTCAAGCGAATATTGCGTTTCACCACGAATTTTTTCACGGCGATAGAAGGTTTCATGTAAGACATAATCGTTCAGTTGATATTTGTCTTGGATATGGGAGATTAAATCTTTCGTTAATGGATGCAACTCGTTCACTCCTTTATATCTAACTTCACTTTATAGATCACGTATTAAAACGACCTCATTTGTTGCTGGTAAGTAGGCATGGTTCGAGTCAAGCAAACCACAAAGAACGTATTGACCTTTTGAGATATCGAACACATAACGCGGCGTGAGCAAAAGGTACGGACGTAATGCATTGAAAATGACATCTTGCTGATCATCCTCGAGCTCTGGTGCAGTAACAGATGCGAACACGGTATGGAGTTCCTGATCGTCGGTCAAGCTAATCCAGTCAAGCGTCTTTTCATCAAGGAGAATCGTGACGCGTCTTTGCTGATCAACACAGGACGTCGGATTCGCGCGAGATAATTTGACAGCAAGGTAAGGGTGTTGCCGGTAGATATGACGAATCATCCATTGTCCGGATTCACTAGGGTAAACGTTTTGGACGATTTCTTGAATCGCGTTTCGACAGGCGTTCACCGTCTCTTGCTGGATCGGACGAAAATCAGGATGTTCGGTCTGCATGATCACATCCTCTGCTGTCACACTTGCTGCTGATTGGAAAGGATGGCGTTTGAGAATTGAAGTTGACGGATTTGCCCACGTTAAGATGTCATTTCGATCGAGTGATGACGTGAAATCCAGTTTACTAGGCAAAAGGATAGATCCTTCTTGCGTCACGATCGTCTCGACGACAGTATGCGCGTATTGATGTCCTGGTTTTGTATAGGAGAACCGCTTTATTTGTTGTTTAGCTAGCGAGTCGATGTCCTCGAGCGTTAAAGCGAAAGGTTCCTGTTTCACATGATGATCACTCGGATGAGGGCCGTATAGGAACAACTCATCGAGTTGACCATTTTCCGTTAACGTTAAGTGAATGAAACAACCGGGAGACAGCCGAATCCCTTCGTGACAACTCACATAACTGAAAAAAGTGTCGTTTTCTTCTTTGAGCATGAAATGCGTACCATGGATCATATCGGTCTCTGATTCGATCCATGTCATCCGAGTGGTTGGATCACGTAAATCGTCAGGCACGGAATGAATCGAGTTCGGACCGTGTAAGGATAACGTCGTCGTTCGTTTCGTGACAGGGTCAATTGTAATATGCACCGTTCCTTCAGGAAGCATCGTGCCATCCTCTTCCTCGATGACCGATGTACCACGCGGAATCCAGAACGTTTCGAAAGAGTAACCGGTTTGGTCGTTCATTTTGTCTCGAGCGTAAGATGAATCATAGAGAATGTAATCGTTTAACTGATACTTCTCGATAATGAATTCGACTAATTGGTTAGTTAAGATATGCACTACGTTCACACCTTTCGATAACGATTGGCTGATTTGTAATAATGATTTGTTAAAAATAGGTGTACAAAATTAGTTGATTGTTTAAGGAAAAGAGAAGACTTTTGATGGTTACGTTCTCTTTCTCATACGTTCAGTGTAACGTGAAGTATTGGAAAAAGAATGTGAATTGAAATTTATTACATAATTGTAAGGCGTCGAACGAGGTTTAATGTATTATTCTAGAAAAGTAACTAGAAGTAGTATTAAGCTGTAGGAGGAAACAAAAGTGTCAGATTTTAATCTAGCTATGAACGTGTTATTCGGAAGTGTCCATATCATCCTCATGGCGATGGCTGTTCCATCGATCATCTACGCGCTTTATCTATTACGAAAAATCGCTAATAAATGATTGCAGGGATTTATTGGTAATAAAAAGAAGATAGTTAAAGTACCTACGCATTATTTAAAGGAGGCGATAACATGTCATTTTGGACATGGTTTGCAATCTTATTTGTGTTAGCGGTTAGTGTCTACGCATCTTCTCAACCAAAACGTTCGAAGAAATAACAAAGGCGCGACTTCCATTGTGGAAGACGCGCCTTTTCGTTTGTTCAGTTTTGCGTATCGAGCCAAGCAATCGCGTCAGTTAAGTCGTCGGCAATATAGTCGACGTTTGCTTGTTCCACGCGATCAGCGTAATCACGAATGGAGCTCTCTCCGGCACCGGTTCGGACTAAGATTTTGATACACCCGGCGTGCGCAGCTGCCACCATATCGCTCCACCGGTCCCCGATGACGACACATTGATCGAGTCGGAGATCGTGTTTTGCCTGTGCTTGCCATAATAATTCAGGTGATGGTTTGCGACAAGTGCAACAATCTTCCGCGGCATGCGGACAAATCAGCGTATCATCAAAGCCGAAGTTCTGTAATTCTGTTCGAAAATCCTCTTCACGCGCCAATCCTTTTGAGATACCAGGTTGATTCGTAAACGCAATCAGTAAAATCCCTTGATTGCGTAAGCATTCGATTAGCGAAGAAACGTATGGAAATAACGCAAACGTTCCAGGGTAGTGGACGGTAGAATCTCCACCAATCGTTCCGTCCCGGTCAAGAAATATTGCCTGAATAGAATTCATGTGTACAACTCCTTTGATTACGAAGCATCTTTCAGTTCTTGATACGGTTGAACACGTGCTGCCAGTTGTGCTGGGATGAAGGCGGCGATGACACCGAACAAAATCGGTAAGGCGAGCGATACACCAATCAACAACGGTTCATTCCATGGAACAAGATCGTATAGAACGTAAATCGTCGTGTAGGCGACAATCAGTCCAAGTACTCCAGAAATCAGGCCGACGAGGAAGCCTTCGAGGACAATCAACTGTCGGATTGCGCCGTTCGTCCAGCCGAGTGCTTTTAAGACGGCGAGTGAGGCGCGGCGATCTGTGACGTTTTGCCACATAATTTCACCCGTCGTCAAAATAGCGATTGTGATCGCAACACCCATCGTCACGTAATGCATCGGACCGACTTGTAAGGCAACGAACTGACCAAGCCAAGACGTGTAAAGCACTCCTTGTAAATGGAACGTCACGAATAAGAAGAATGTCAGCAGTGCTGTTGGTAGAGCGATTGAGAGAACGGACAAACTATTACGCTTCCATTTCCCAATCAGTTCCTTTAGTGCAAGTGTCATCGTCGAACGAAGCTTCAGTCCGACGCGAGCAGCTTTCGCGTATTCGCCGGTCTTGATCGCTTCGTACGGTGAGATGCGGCGAATCGTCCACGCCGACCAAGCGGCACCAGCGAGGTAGATGACAAGACTGAATAGCGCGATCCAGAGGAGGCTCCAGCCGTTCATCGCTTCATTACGGACATATGAGAAGATGCCTTCGACAATCAAGGCGACCGTCGAGACGAATCCAGCGAGAATCGCCGCCTCGATCAAAACGATTTTGTAGAGATCCTTCGTCCGCCATCCGAGTGCGAGTAAAACAGCGAATTCTTTCCGACGCGCTAACATCGAGACATAGCTCGTCGCGAGGACATAGATGATCGCGACCGCGAGCATTGCGAAGATGACTCCTGAGAAACCGACACTCGTCTCGCGGAAAATCGTCATCGCGGCACCGATGTGGATCCACGGTTGTTCGATCCAGCCAAGCGTCTTACCGTCATCGACAACCTTCGTGACGACGGGTTGAGGAGAGGAACCCTTAGTAATTGTGACCATTAATCCAGTTTTCTGTTCGATTTGCTTTTTCACGTCTTGGAGTAGTTGCTCCGATGCTTCACTGACGGTCGAAGCGCCTTTGATTTTAAGGCGAATCGAAGAAATGGCTTGTTCACCATTGACTGCTCGCGCGCTGTCAATCGTCGTCAGGATGTTTGGAGAACTCGTCAACAGTCCGACGGGATTACCAGACGTATCAATCGATTTCGCTGGGTTGACAGGTTCCCCCTTCGCATCTAAAACAAGATCGGCAGACGAAGGACGATAAGTTTCCATTGGTAACTCGTTCAGCGGGTCTTTTGAGACCTTGATGTTTTTCGGATCGTACAGACCAACGACTTTAAATTGTAAAAATGGAAAGCGGACATTAGATGAGCCTGGTTCTGGTTTTTTAACCTTTTGTCCCATCGATGTGAGGGAGCGAAATCCTTTATCTGAAATAAGTTCCTTCTCAACACCGATTCCTGAAATTCGTGTCGACGTCGCGGATACTTCGAAAGCGTTGCTCCATCGGCTTGTAAATGGACTAAGCGTTGATTGGAATTGAAGAGGGCCAGATTGATAAACCAATTGTCCTCCTTCTGCATATTCAGAATCCGTTTGTAAGCTGTTCGTTTTTTCAACCATCGTTCGCAGATAGGTTTCTTCTACTTTAGCGGTTGGGATGGAAAGGTGTTGAATACTCTTAGCGGGATAAGAGGCAAGAGGAGAATTGATAATAGACCGTTTTGGTTGTGTTTTGATGACCTTATCAATTAGTTTTTGCTGGTCTTGTTCGGTTTGATAAGGAGCATCGAGACGTTCGATATCATAGTCATAACTTCCCTTATTAAAAGAGTTCGGATTCACTAAGATCGGGATGATATTTTGATTATTAGCCGCGTCTGACTCATGGTGATCAGTCGAATTGAAGTATCGGGATTTGTTCGTCGTACGTACACTCTTGTCCAGACCGACCAACCGTGCTTCTTCTTTTGGATCAATACCGACGATCAGGACTGGATTTCTAGCGACAGCCGTTGAAAAACCATCAATTTGTTCAGAAATGAATGAAGCGTTCTCAGGAACTTGAACTTTTGTTCCTTGAGCAAGATGAAGCACAGTTTTTGATTGTTGCTCTTTCTTGAAGCCGTTTTGAATATAAGTGGTTTCTGTAAAACGATAGATTCCCGGTGTGGAAGGAATTTTAATCGCTTTTTCAAAGGAAACGTTAGACATGACATACCCCATGACAGCGACCGGAGCTGCAATTTCAATGTCGTTCATTTTCTTGATGGTTTCGTATTGTTTAAACGAAATCCCACCATTGATCCCATTGAGATAATTCGGTTCGAGTAAATTATTTGATTCCGTCGACATCTGGCTGCCTTTTGGTCGCACAACGATATCATAAGCAGACGACCATTTCTTTTGTAACGTCTGTTCGACCGTTCCTTGACTGGAGTCGGTCAAGTTGAACATTAAACTGAGCCCGGCACTGATGATCAGGGCACCGACGAGCGTCAGGGTGAATTTCCCGCGCTGCCGAAGCCATTGATTGATGACGAAGCGTAACATATGTAATCTCCTTTGTAGTTTAGTGGGAGAGCTTTGTCTTTAAATAACGCGCAAGATCTTGTTCGAAATGATGAATCGCTTGTGCATCGAGTGCTTCTACTTCTGCTTGCGCCGCGTAGCGGGTGACGAAATAAGGTGAGAGTGGCGTCACCAGGTGAATGCGATCTGTCCAGTCTGTCAACGATTCATGGCTTCGTCGCTTGAGGGCGAGTGGTAAGCGTTGATTAAAATCAAATAGCATCAGGCGTAGTGATTGTTCTGGCGGAGTGAGTACCGACTGAAGATTTGTTTGCCGAATGGACGTTTCAGACGATGCTTGGATCCAGCGGGTTGATTCACTTTCAAATTCTCGTGGTAGTGATGAACGTCGCCGACGATGAAAAATCCGGTATCCTACGAAAGCAACCAGTACAAGTACAGCGGTGAAGAATATCATTTTGTTAGAGGAGGATGTGCTTTCTACAACATTCATAATCGAAAATGGAGGAAGGTCCTTTACTTTTCGATCGCGTGATGTGCCACCCGTACTTTTATTTTGATCATCGGACTCACCTAAATCGATGCCGTCTTCTCTCTCATCGATTTTGTCATCGAAATTACAACTATTTTTTGTGAAGAATAAATTGGATAAGTCGTTATGATTACATCCCCTCACGATCGTCGTCTCTTGTTCCGAGAAGTCCGCATTCCGAAACGCTTCATACGCAGACTGCGTCGATACGGACAACAATAGAAAAACGACAATAGAGCCAATGAAACTCGCAATCAGTTTGCTTCGAAACGTTTGCATCGCAGACACCTCCTCATAAACAGTACTTAGACACTTTGCACCGTGCGTTTTCGGCGGTCTTCGACGATCCGACCATCCTGCATGAAGAGAATTCGGTCAGCGCGTTCGGCGAGTTCTAAGTCGTGTGTGACAAATAAAACGCCACATTTGGCTTCACGATGCAGTTCTAGCAACAGTTCAAAAATCGCGTCACCGGTCATGGAATCAAGATTACCAGTCGGCTCATCTGCAAGAATCCATTGCGGATGATGCAACAAGGCGCGGGCGATTGCCACCCTTTGTTGTTGCCCGCCGGATAGTTGAGCAGGTAAAGCATTTCGTTTGTCGTCGAGTCCGACCCGATCGAGCAGCTCGAGGATTCGCTCGTCTTGATTAAACGACGTCTTTTGTTTTAACAAGGCGACCTTTAGGTTTTCAGACACCGTCAGTGACGGTAGGAGATGAAACTGCTGGAAGATGAAGCCGATCTCTTGCGAGCGGAATTGTGATAACCGTTTGTTTTTCCAAGACGTAATGTCCTGTCTGTCATAGAGAATCTGACCGGACGACGGACGATCGAGCGAACCAAGGAGACTAAGGAACGTCGATTTTCCGGACCCGGACGGACCGACGAGTGCCGTTACTTCCGATTGCAAAAATTGTCCGTTTAGTTGATGCAAGACATCGGTCCGGACACCGCTTCGCTCGAACGAGTGCGAAACATCTTGAAAGGTAATATTCATGTGACCACTCCTTTTACATAATTTGGTTAAATATAGTGTATTATTTTTAGAAAATTTTGTCTATTGTGTTTTTATTTTCGAAATCCTTACTCATTTATGTTTTTCTTATAACTTCTCTCTAAGATTGGATTAACCCCAATCTAGGGAGATATTTAAAATGAAACGAAGACGTAAGAAATGGCTATGCATTAGTAGAAGAATCATGCTGAAGCTCCTGTGAATTGATACCACCATCTTTTTAGGACGATGAGAGGCGTAAGGAACGAAAAGAGTAGTGGAGTCGAAGACATTAAAAATATTCTTCTACTTCTCAGGAACGACAGTGGACGAAGAAATTACTTCGACTTGTCCTTGATTTACTTGGCGTGTCCGTCGATCTTCAAACGAATTATCGCTTCACCTGAAGATGAGGTAACGATTGAAAATCATCCGGATCAAGGAACTAGCATGACAATTATGTTGATGATGCACGAGCTTCAAGCATGATGACATAAAAAAGAAGCACGAACTCACACGAGTCATCGTGAAAAGCAGCGCTCCTTTTTTATGTTTCTAGTCTGATATGAATTGCTCGTAATTGTTTTTTCAAAGCCGTTCTCGCTAAAGGTTCACCCTTTCCTGTACCAGGCTCAAAGGCATAAGGGCTAAAGACTTTAGCACCTTCTTTGAGCCAGTTTGAGCGATACAAGTCATGTGTCTCACTTCTCGATAAAAAGATACCGTCCTCGATTTCGACATTATCGTCTACTCCGAACTGAAAGCCGCAGCAAGAACAAATTTCAAACGAAGCGTCACCATTTTCGTCATAAGCAACGTCGTCCATTTGCGCATATCCGCAGACGGGACATATGTATTTCATGAAAGCACCTCATTGTTCAAGAATCTTTTGATACGTGTACCCTTTTAAGATATCTGCTTGATTCGTATAGGTCCAGTCAGCAATGGACTGATCTGGATGCGACTCAAAATAGTGATTGAGGATATCACGTCCCAAAATGTAGTTACTCCAGCGAGGAATCTCTTTTTGTTTGTTACCTACGACGAAGTCGAGTTGTGATACTTCATAGCTGTTGACCAGATGTACGACATGTTTCTTCGTTGCTTCATCCATTTCGACATTCCATGGAGGCGAGACGCCTTTGACGATTCGGTCGGCAAAGGCATCTGCCTTTCCTTCGACGATGACGGAATTAAGAGTCGTACTTAAACTAAAATCAGGTGTATCCTTGAGGACTAAGTGATGATATTCGTGTGCCGTCGAATATGCCAGGATGTCTTTATCGTAGTTTGTATCCAGATAGAGAATGAATGCATCTTTATAGGCTGCTCCTGTAACACCTTTCATTGACTGAAGATCGAAAGAGGATTCAGGATTAACCGGAGCGACGATGATGGTACTTTTCTTTTTGGGAAGGATCTTATGAGAAGCGATGTAATTTTTTTTAATGATTTTTGTAATGTCATCTTGTTGTTTCATCAAGTTCTCGATTTTGTCGAGTAGCTCTTGTTCGTACACGGTTGATTGCAACATTGGGAAACCTTTCAAGTCGGCTGTCGCAAACTGCTCCTTTTCCCCGATTTTGTCGATATAGCTTAAGACATATTTCGCATAATTCTTTTTATCTTCTTCAGGATCATTGTTTTTTAAGGACGATTGTAGATATTGTTTGTATGGTTCATAAAGAAAAACAATGTTCAATTTACTTTCGGCATCGATTTTTACAGATTCGGATTTTACTTTTGTACTCTTTGATAACAGTTCAGTAGTGGGTTGTGTTGTCTTTTGCTCCTCTGTACAAGCAGATAAAAGCAGAAGGGGAGCAGTTAAAAGTAATATCAGTGATTTATTCAATATACGTTCATCCTCCTTTTTTATGATGTAACAACTGCTTTCTATATCAATACTCTTTCGTCATATGATCAACGACGATCGGATCGCTGTAGGACAAAATGTAAAAATCCTGTTCATGCGTCCTGACAGCAAATAAGTGCAAGTCTCCCCGTTCAGTATAGACTTCATCCGTTTTCATAAACTTCGCAGCAAAATCACCGAACATCGATTCTTTTGACTTCACGACTGGATACGGGTTCCGAAGTTTCTCGTCGATGATGCCATGCTCTTGTAACGTTCCTAGGAAGACGGCGTACTTTTCAAAACGCATCAAAAAGTAATCACGCGAAGGATCGTTGATTATAAGCTTGAACGCTTCGTCAGCCTCATAAAAATAGAAATCAATCGCATAATGATCATTTGCCTTTAGCGACATCTTATCCAGTTCAAGTTCGTATTCTTCAGTCGTCAGTAAAAAATCAAGATCAATCGTTTTCAGGGGAGATCACTCCTCTATGAAAATCACGGACATCTAACGTGAAAGATAAACTGTTATTTTTCTGATGAATCTTTATCGATGAACCATTTCGTACCATGTTCCGCGATGAAACGATGTTCTGCTCGATAATGTGTATCGTGCCCCTCTTCTTTCATCTTCATGAAGGCAACATCGCCGTCGACAGCTCTTTGATCAATCAACAGATATAGCGCTTCGACGCGCAACAATAACATCGGTAGCAATTCGGAACGCGGACCTTCATAACCATAAGCATCAAGGAATCGACTCACTCGTTCGGCGAAGCGTGCATCATCTTGCTCCGATGAATAGGCAAGAATGGATCCGTCAGGTGATTGCCGTCTACTGCTGAGCGGGACGAACGTATAGAGCGCGTAGACGATATCCCATGCACGTGGTCCGGGTGCTGCAAAATCAAAGTCGATCACGCCACTTAGACGTTGATTCTGAAAAATCGTATTATAGACAGCAAAATCATTGTGACAGATGACTTCGTATGGAATAGGGGTGTTGATCAATGGCTCCCAGTCACTGGTTTCGAAGTCGACTGTAGCGTCATGATACTTGCGCATCAGATGTGCGACATCGTCCAACACATCGTCTTGCCACATGTACGCTTTTAGCGGATAGTCAGCCGTCTCACCGGGGAGGAAGGTCAGAATCTCTCGATTTTGTTCGTCGATGCCGACGAAACGCGGAACACCGGATAGATGTTTCGCTTCTAAATGGCGTAATAGACGGTGAACATTTGGACTGTTCTCATTTTGTGTACGATAGACATAGTTGCCTTTTTGATAGACAGCGGAGACATTTCCGCCAGTCAATCGTTGTTCTTCAGACATGAGTGTTCCTTCTTTCTTTTGTAATCGGTTACATATCGGCTAGTCTTTTTGCATGCGTTGATGAAGAAGTGAGTGCTTTACGCACGATTGTCATGTTCTTCAATCAGTCGACACCGCATCGAAGAGAGCATCAAGCGTCGGATTCGTGACATGGTCGAGGAATGTGTCAACGTCTTCCGTCGAACGAAGACGAACGATTTTGTCCGCTTCACCTGTAACTGGCGGCTCGATTCGTTGTTGCTGATAGATGTCGTAGTACGACGATTCGCCACGAATTTCTCGTCCATCGCGTTTGGAGTGAGTCAGTCGGTTTGAAAGGATGGCTTCGGGTAAATCGAACCAGACGAGGATCGAGCGGAACGTCGAAAGGGGAAATTGATTTAACAGCTGTTTCCGACCGGTCCTTGTAGTGTTGGCATTACAAAAATGATTGTCTCAAAGGAGGAAGTAATCGCCTTTTCGATCAACCATCCCGTCAAGTCATGTTTGATCTGATTCGGTCCTTCTGTTGGAACGAGGTCTGGATAATGTTCGAGCAAAAAACGTGCTTGAAGATCTTGATCGATGACAAGGCTTGCTGGTAGACGTTGAGCAAGCTGTCGTGCGAACGTCGTTTTCCCGGCATGGGTCGGTCCAATCGTCAACAGGACGGTCCTCATGACGTCAGTTGTTCTTCCGGTAAGCGATCGGCGAGAATCTGCGCGAGCCAGTCTTCTTTCGTTCCGAAGCAAGGAGTCGTCCGTCCGATATGATAAAACGTACTGGCCAATGGTCCGGTGAAGTAGGTCGCATTCGGCATACATAAGTAAATCGGGCGATTCGTTGCGAGCGCAATCCCGAGTTCGACGTGACTACTTTTTCCTGCTGGTAACACGAGGACGAAGGCGTCCGCTTGCTTGACAGCTTCGAATTCCGCAAGACCAATTTTTCTTAATGCTTCAGAATCTTCTGCCCGGTCGTTCTTCGTCCAGTCGTATGTTAAATCGTGACCACGCAAGCGGAGTTCATCCCGGAGCCAGCGGACGGTCAAAATGTGGTCAAAGCGAGAAGCGATATAGAGTTTCATTCGTCGTACATCCTCCTTTTTTATCTTTCTGTGTCCCATCCTATCGAATTCATTCACTCAAGAAAAGGGAATTATAAGAAAAATTTGAAAAAATGAAACTTTTTAAATGTGTTGCGTATCTAATAAGGGAGTGATTGCAAAAAAGGAGGATGCCGATGTGTTTCGAAAGTCAGGTGCAGCATTATCCGATGCTGCTTTTGAAGCAGCTTTATTCGCAGAAGAAGACTATGTGTACCGTATTTCCTTCATTTATCTGAAAGAGGAGACGGCAGCGCTTGAGAACGTCCAAGAGGTCGCGTACCGGGCATGGCGTGGGCGAAAGAGTTTACGGGATGCTTCGTATTTTAAGACATGGTTGACGCGCATCACGATGAATTGCGCTTTCCAGCAACATCGAGCGTCGTTTCAGCCGCTCGCGATCGAACCGAGTCAAACGACGTCGTTTGAAGAGCGTCTCGTCGATCGCTTGTACTTGGACGATTTACTGGATGTCCTTGAGCCGACCGAGCGCTCGATCGTCTACTTCCGGTATGAAGAAGATTTGCCATTGCAAGAGATTGCGCAAACCTTCAATGTGCCACTGAGTACGATCAAAAGTACGTTGTACCGCGCACTCGAGAAAGTACGACGACAGAAGGGGATGAGTCTATGAATCACGAGCCAAAATTCTTGATCGACGTACCGTCATCCGTCAGGCAACGAACAATTCAGGGTATCCGCAAAGCGAAACGGCGCCGGCGCTCGGTACAAGCTGTTTGCCTCGCAGCAGGTCTGACGATCATCGGCTTTAGTTCCTTGCATGAGACCGTTCCCGAGCAATCGTCGCAATCGATGGTGGTCGGCATGTATTATGATGAACAGTTATACACGGTAGCCAAAAAAATTACGGATACAGACTGGCAACAGCTGAAAGGGAAGCGACTCGGCGTTACGGATGATGTCTTGACCGATACGCAACTGGAACAGGACACATCTGATTTTGCGTCGAACCTTGATGCGTTTACCGTCTATCAAATCAAAGACGATCCGGTATCTGAGCACGTACTGGTCGTCGGTGAGGTAGAGGGTCGAGAACGGGTGATGATTCTGTCGCCCACACGATAAGGGGGGAGAGAAATATGACCATCCGGTCTTGGAAAGAAGACGATCTACCGCAATTGGTCGGATTGATGACGCACCTTGGTTATCCGGCAAGCGAGGACGTTTTACGCGAACGATTTTCGCGGATCACTCGTCATCCGGATTATGAATTGCTTGTGCTAGAAGACGACGATATGCTTCTCGGCTGCGTCGGTCTATTTCAGGCGCAAGCGTTCGAGCATGATACGACCTATGTCCGAATCGTCGCGTTCGTCGTCAGTGCGAAACATCGTCGGCGGGGAATCGGTCGCCGCTTGATCCAAGCAGCGGAAGACTGGGCACACGAAAGAGGAGCGACTGCTGTCTTGCTGAACAGTGGCAATCGACCGGAACGCGAAGCAGCCCATCACTTTTATCAAGCAATGGGCTACAGCGTAACGAGCACGAGTTATTCGAAATCACTCGCTTCATCGTGATTTACGGAAACCATGGAAAGCACGAAATCCTTGTTGTTCATAAAAGGAAGCAGATTGACGGGTTGCCAGGAGATCCTGCCACCCTTCTAATGCGTTCAATCGATGAATCTGCTCAAAATCGTCAGGTTGGAAACGGCGAATCTGTTCCGTCATGGCTGGTTCTCCTTTCGTATCAGATCTTGGAGTGGAGCAGGTAACTGGCGCCAGTCCGAAAATTGCGTGTCGGTCAACGGAACATCGCCTGTGCGCTTCCAAATCGCCTGCATGCCGAGGGCGCGCGCCGGTAAGATGTCGTGGTCGTAATGGTCGCCGACATAAAGGACTTCGTCCGGGCGAACACCTAAACGGTCCGTTAAGCGCAAGAAAAATGCCGGATCCGGTTTACGGACGCCTTCTTGTTCCGAGATCCCGATCTGCGTAAAGGAGGGAGACAGTCCGATTGCGTCACAGACGACACGTTGGAACGTCGTCCGACCGTTCGACAGTAAGCCGATGGGTAGCTCAGGCGGTAATTGCGCAAAAAAGGTGTCGACTCCCAGAAAGCTCCGTGCGAAGATCGGATAACGCGTCACGTAGTCGTGTAGCAGTACTTCAACAGAAAGCGACAATTCGAAGCGACGAATCATTTCCGTATAGACGACGTCCTTCCAGACGCGTCCTTCTTGATCAAGCAATAAGAACGTCGTGATGTAGTCGTCGATCGGAACATGCGCAACTTCACGAAAACGTTGATGCTGATCCCGAAGGAAATAGGGAAGAGAACCGGACCGGTCATGTAACGTCTCGTCTAAATCAAACAATAAAGCACGAATCAAGGTAAACACCATCTTTCAAAGTATAAAGGAGTGATTATAATGGAACGAATTATGCAACATCAGGGAAAACAAGTGACGTACTACGATGACGGTTCGACAGGTCGACCGTTGTTAGTATTACCATCACTCGGTGGAACGTATCAGGACTGGGCGGACATTCTGACGAAACTAACACCGGAATATCGCGTCGTCAGCTTTCATCCGCACGAATGGTCAGACGATTATATGGACGGAACGACCGGCATCTTACGCCAAATCGACCAGTTTCTCAGCGCAACGAATATCACGATCCCGGTCACACTCGTCGGACATTCCTACGGTGGTCTCGTCGCACAAGCTTTCGCTTTACATTATCCGAAACGTGTCGCCGGTCTCGTCCTCGTCGAGGCGACATCCGTTGACTTAGAAGAACTTGATCAGCTTGATACACCGACGCTCGATAAGGAAGGGGACGACGCCGTCTGGATCGAACGATTCGCGGAATTAGCGACAGCAACTGATTTACGTGACCGTTTCCCGGATGGTGACGACCGTACGGATTGGAACCCAGCGTACTATCAGGCGATGCATGCCATCATTTCAAAGTGGAAGAGTGATGCGAAGGCGCTTCAGCCACTCATGCGCGATCTTGGGTTCCCGATGACCGTTCTCGGTCGGGATAAAACGAACTCAATCCAGACGATGATAGCAGCCGGTTTTCCGGAAGATGAACTCGAACGAATGGAAAATAAATGGCAGGAATTAATACGGCGACAGGCGAATCTATCCTATCAGGCGAACGTGACGTTCGTTCCGGGTACATCACACCTGATGCATCGCGATCGTCCGGACGTCGTCGCAAGCGCGATTTTGACACTACATCAACCGAAGGAGTTTACCGTATGACACGCATGTACGTACTGCATGGGTTAATGGGAACGGCAGCGACACACTTTGCGCCACAACTATCCGCTCTAGCGGATGATTTTACATTCATTCCGATCGATCTACCTGGTCACGGAATGACGACGGAACCGGCAACGGAGGATTACTTACAACAAGCAACACGTGCCATCCGCGAACGGATGGCACAGGAAGGTCCAGGATGGATTCTCGGGTTGTCGCTCGGCGCGACGCTTGCGATGCAACTGGCACTCGACCCACCAGACGAACTCGAAGGGGTATGTATCACGGGTTTTTCACCATTCATTCCTAAAGCGATGGAACCGCTGATGCGCGAACAACGAGAGTTTTTCCTTAACATCGATCAGCAAGCACCGGAAATTGCCGACCAATTTGAACAGTTGCATGGTCCTGCCTGGAAAACGACAGCACGGGCAGTCCTCGATTTGATGACGTTCCGTTTCCCGGCACTGACGGAAACGATGTTGCAGTCGATCACCTTGCCGGTCGTCATCCTAAACGGAACGAATGAAACGTACGAAGTCGACGCAACCGCGTTCGTTGCGGAACACGTGCCGAACGTCATCGTCTTACCGGTCGAGGAAGCAGGGCATACGGCAAATCTCGATCAACCAGAACGCTTCAACGCCTTACTGCTTCAAGCGCATCAATCCATGCTGACGACTTAAGCGTTTTTTCATCTTCTCTTGATACATCCGTGCATCTGCCTCATGCAGGACGTCGTCGATCCGGCGTCCTGTTGTCGAATGAACGGCACCGATCGCGAGTCCAATCTCGTGCGTCGCGAACGTCGAGCGGACGTGTTCGACGAATGCCTCAAACGTGTCAATCGACGGACTATCGTCGATCAAGACGAATTCATCACCACCGATCCGGTAACCATGATCTGTTAAGCGGCGGATGCAAAGTCCTGTTTGTTCAAGCAAGGCGTCACCGACTGCGTGACCGAACCGGTCGTTAAGCTCCTTTAGTTCATTCAAGTCAAGCAGAATCAATCCATACGTCGCCTTCTCTTGATCGAGATCGCGGACAGCCTCGTTAAAGGCATGGCGATTCCCAAGCCGTGTCAAGGCATCGATACGGTATTGATCGAGCAATGCCTGTTGTGATTTCAACTGCTCGTCAATGTTACGGATCACCCCTTGGATGGCAACAATCTGTCCATTTTCGCGAATCGGTGTCGCATATTCTTCGAACCAGACGTACGTCCCGTCATTTGTCCGCCAGCGTTGCCGGAACGGTTGATCGTAGTCACAGTCGCCCGAAATCTTCGACATCAAGACTTCGATGTCTTCCGGATGAATCCTTGCAAAACACTGATCCGGATCCATATAGCTGGCTGCTGCCACTCCCTTGCCGATATGGTCATCGAGGGACGGACTAATATATCGGAATCGATATTCCGGATGGACTTCAAACACATAGAAGATATCTTTACATAACGCAATTGTATCCGGTTGTTGCTGGTGGAATAACCGGAAACTGAGCAACATTAAAAGACTACCTATAATCAATCCCAATACAAATATGACGTCCACCTCCTGTACTCAACGTCCATCATATCACGATTGGGTATTATTCCCTATTATTGTAAAAAACCGCTTCGTTTAGACTACGAAGCGGTTTTTTGGTTTATTCCAATTCAAGTAAAACACGGAATCCGCGGCTCGCATAATAGGAATCCACTCCGTTGTGATAGATGAATGTCGTCTCATAACGACGATCTCCGAACAAAGCGCCACCTTTTTGACGAATCACGTCTGGTGTTGCGAGCCAACTGGAGGTCTTTTCGTCAAGCGAAAACTGTGTCTGAAGTTTTTGATATTGTTCTGGTGTCAACAGGTCGAGATCGAGTGCTTCAATCATTGACTCGACGCTAGCTTCGGGCGCATTTTTCTTTCGACCGAGTCGAGCGACTTCGTCAAAACAAACGCTTCGTCGACCAGCTGGACTCTCTTTGACCGTATCGATGATGACGAATCGTCCATCAAGGTTTACGACATTCGGTTCTCCTCCTGTTTGTTCCATCCAAGCGAGTGCTGCTCGTTTTGAAGGTGTCAGACGTGACTCGACCTCAAAAAACGAAAGACCATCGTGGTAATCAGGTGTAGCTTCAAAGCGATCACGAAACACCGTTAATTGTTCATCCATCGATAAAACCTCACTTTCTTATTCTCTTTTTTCATTATTCTATGAATTCGCTCTCATTACAATCGTACATAGACTGAATAAGTCAATCTGAAGATAATTGACAAATGAAATCGAACTACCTACACTAATTGTACATATTAGGTTTCTGTCACGATCGCGTGTACAGGAATAACATTCAGGAGAGGAGCCAACCGTATGCGCTGGATCAGTTATGCGGCTGTTGTGACGATTCTTTCGTTCTTAGCGTTCACGGCGTATTCGTTCCTGACAACGATTGACTTTGAGATCGTCTATCAGTTCGGGACGTTTGCGATGACGTTATCCTATTTTATCTTTGGATTACCGATGTTATGGATTGTCCGACATTATCCATTGACCCTTCGGTTGCTTATCTACGTGACGACGAGTAGCGTCGTCCTGTTTTTGTTCATTGGTCTATATGAAGTGTGGCACGAAGCATCGCTGTCTCCACTACCACCAATCGGTAGCATGATTCAGTTCACGACTCTTGCATGTATATTGTTCGTCTTACCGTATGAGATCGTCTATCGTAAAAATTTCGTTTCTATTCAACCGAGAGTTTCCTGACAGTATTCTTGTTCCATAAGAGTACTGTTTTTTATTTCCTTTCATTTAGAAGGAATTACCAATCTATTCTTGAATAGTACGTTATCAAGAATAATGGAGGGGTACATATGGAAGGAACATTTCAATGCAAACAGATGGGAAAATCATTTTCAGGAGACGGCGTCGAGACACATGCGTTACAAGACATCGACGTGACACTTGAGGCGGGCGACTTCATTTCGATCATCGGACCTTCGGGATCTGGAAAATCAACGTTACTCAGTCTAATCGGCACGCTCGATCGACCGACGAGCGGGGAGTTGCATTATGACGGGAAACCAATCAACAAATTGAACAGTAAAGAATTATCCGACTTTCGCTTCGAAAACATCGGCTTCATCTTCCAGCAGTTTCATTTGATTCCGACGTTGACGGCGCTTGAAAATGTCATGGCGCCACTGTTCGGTCGGAAAGTACCGTATGATAAAAAAGAACGCGCCGAGCAGTTACTCGCGCAAGTCGGTCTCGCCGATAAAGCAGGCAGTTTGCCGTCGCAACTTTCCGGTGGACAACAACAACGGGTCGCCGTTGCCCGAGCACTCGTTCATGAACCGAAATGGTTGCTTGCCGATGAGCCAACAGGGAACCTCGATACAGATACGGGAGAAATCATCTTCAATCTTTTACGGTCATTAAACGAAGAGAAAGGGTGTGGCGTCTTGTTTGTCACCCACGACCCGGCACTTGCGGAACGGGCGAATCGAACGATCGAGATGCGAGACGGCGTTATTATCGAAGATCGTCTCGTCCGTGTCTGAGCCTCGTTTTTGAACTCCGTTCCTCCACCCTTTACACTTAAGAGGGTAGAGGAGGAATGCGTGATGCGACTAGGAATACTGGATCAAGTACCATTGCATGAGGGCGATACGGTCGAAGCGACGATGGAAGCGACGGAACGACTCGTCTTAGAAGCCGAGCGACTCGGTTACGAACGGTACTGGTTCGCAGAACACCATAATACGAACGGTTTGCTCAGTGCATCACCAGAGTTGTTCATTGCTCGAATGGGTGCGCAGACTTCAAAAATCAAACTTGGTTCAGGTGGAGTGTTGTTACCGCAATATCATCCGCTAAAAGTGGCCGAGAGTTTTGCAACACTCGACGCCTTTTATCCGGGACGGATCGAACTTGGGATCGGCAATTCTCCAGGTGGAAGTGAGCGGACACGACTTGCCTTGACAGATGGTGAAAAAAATCGGGCAGCTGAGTTTAGTCGACTCGTTCAGGAAACGGCTGGCTTCTTGACAGATAGTCTATCGAATCGACACCCATACCGGATCGTCAAGACGACACCGCGTGATCGACAAGCGTCTCCGATCTCAATCCTTGGTCTGTCGCCACGTAGTGCGCAAATTGCTGCAGAACAAGACCGTGGTCTCGTTTTTGGTCACTTCATCAATCCGGATCGTTGGGAAGAGACACTTTCCACTTATCGTGAGGCAGGAGGAACAGACGTCATCGTCTGCGTTTTCGTCATCTGTGCCCCGACGCAAGAAGAAGCAGAACGTCTCGCTCGAACTCAAGATGCCTGGATTCAAGGCGTTCGACTCGGCAATTCAATCGTTCCGTCGTTTGCCTCGACTGAAGCAAAAATCTGGAATGACGTTCAAGCGGAACGGATCCGTAAAGATCGACGGAGAGCGATTGTCGGTACACCGGACGTTGTTGCGCAGGAGCTTGAAGCATTAGCAACGCGTTATCAAACAGATCAGTTTTTACTGATCAACAATGCCTTTGATCAAGAAAAGCGATTGCAGTCGTACCAGCTCATCGCGGAGCGACTTCTTTAAATAAAACAGGACCCCTCAATAGCTGTTTTGCTAATGAGGGGTCCTGTCTACATTCAATTAACGTTGCGCTGTCGGACGAATTAAGATCTCGTTGACCGCGACATCTTCTGGTTCGTTGACAGCATATGCGATAGCACGCGCAATCGCGCTCGCATCAATGGCTTTCAAGTCACCAATTCCTTGTTTGATCTCTTCATCCGAGATATGGTCCTTCAATTCCGTATCGACCGCTCCCGGTGAGATGATTGTTGCACGGATGTGATTGTCGACCGATTCTTCCTTACGAAGACCTTCCGTGATGGCGCGCACCGCGAACTTCGTACCGCTGTAGACGGCGCTCGACGGCATGACTTCATGACCGGCGACAGAAGAGATGTTGATGACATGTCCGCTTTTTTGTTCACGCATATACGGCAGGACTGCTCCGATTCCATGAAGGACGCCTTTAATGTTGACGTCGACCATCGTGTTCCATTCGTCCTGCTGATTCTTATGGAGGTTCGATAGTGGCATTAATCCAGCGTTGTTGACGATGACATCAACAGAACCAAACTTGTCTTTCGCAAGTTTTGCGAGTGCATCAACTTGCTCACGATCGGTAACATCCGTCACTTGATAAACGGCTTGACCACCTTCAGCTTCAACCGCTTTGACAAGCTCTTGCAAACGATCTTCCCGACGTGCAGCAAGAACGAGTTTTGCTCCTTGTTTCGCAAGCTCTTTCGCGGTTGCTTCCCCGATACCGCTTGATGCCCCTGTAATGATGACGACTTTATCTTGAATCATCTGAACTCCTCCTTCTGAATAACGTACTCCTTGAGAGATATTGCCGCTTTTGTTGATTTAAAAACATCACGTAGGAGGTTTGTCTATGAAACGTTATCTATTTATTAGATTGATTGTGATTGCGATTGCAGTCGGATGGTTTTTTTTACGTGATCCATTTCGACATCAACCACCAGAACCTACCGTGACAATCGAAAACCGTGAAGTAAAGGTATATAGAGGTACCTATAGTTGGTCAGGCATGTTTCGCGGAGAAACAGCTGATGCAAAGGCCGAAGCCGTCGATTTAGTAAAAGGTGATCCGAGTACGCGAGCAAATCCTGAAGATCGATTGACGATTCGTTTTGAAGACGGACCAGCTCCGAAGTCCGTCGTGATTGTCTTATGGTCGGTCAAAGATCATAAAGAGATGAAAACATATAAGAAGATTGAGCGGATTACCGTTCCTTCGACTCCCGGAAAGTATGTCTATCAGATTAAAGCCGATTGGAAAGAAGGTAATGGCGATTTTGCCTTTCCAATTGATGCGAAATGAATAACGGGACAAAAACATATTGACAGCATATATGTTTAATGGTAAATGATTCGAATACTGACCTCTTCTTAAGTTAGAAGAGGTTTTTTTCGTGAAATATAGTAAATAAAGCACTAGTTTCGATTGATTTATTCTGAATAATCAGAATATATGAACATTTAAACGGAAGTGTATTTAAATGTTTCGGGTTCTAATGAACGGGAATAAACACATCATACACATAATATTTCATGTGTTGAATCACCTAGGTGAAAGAAGTTAATAATCGTAAAGGAGAGGTGCAGATGAATGGGTTCAATCGATTCTTACTCGTCATCATAGGCATACTTGGACTAATCAGTGTCGGGCTGCTTGTGCTCGGTGTGTATGATGTTCCACGGCTTAGTTCGTTAATCGAGCAGTGGCAGGATCAGCAATGGTATAGCTATACCGTTCTATCCATTGGAGGATTTTTAGCATTCGTATTCGTCATTCTATTATTCACAGGATTATTTAGCCGCTCGAAAGGTCAACGACTGTTGATTCAAACGGGTGACGGAACGATTACGATTTCGAAGGAGACGATCGAACGGACGGCTTTAGAGTCGATTCGTGGGATTGGTGGTGTACGGACACCGCGTGTCCATGCCGATATCCATTCGAAAAAAGAAACGGTCGCTTTAAAAGTCGACTGCTCGGTCTTTGGACAAGATGGGTTACCGACGATTGCGAAGGAAATTCAAGAACGAGCTAAACAAGCTGTCGAATCCTTACTTGAGTTGCCAGTAACGAGTACGAAAGTCACGATCAGTGACACGAAAACGAAAACATCGGAACGTGTCGTCTAAAGGAGGAGAGGGAACATGAAGACAAGAGAAGCACTCTATCCGTATCGGTTCCGACTGATCGGGGGACTTGCCGGTCTAATCCTCGCCATCTTATTCCTGACGATTGGCTTTGGTCCGACAATCCTTATCGTTGCCTTCGCAGCAATTGGATTTTTAATTGGAAAATGGCGCGATGGTGCACTCGACATTGAAGGGTGGATTCAGTTCTTTCAACGGGACTGATTCATATATAACTTACTAAACATTTAAAAGGAGAGATTTCAAATGGCAAACGAAGTAAACCCAACAACTGAAAACGAAGTGGTACGCGAGAATAAATTGACATTCGAAGATCAAGTCATCAAAAAAATTGCTGGGATCGCGTCGAACGAAGTGACAGGCATCTTGTCAATGAGTGGTGGATTCATGAGTGGACTGACGGATCGTCTCCGGAGCACGGAAGACATCACAAAAGGAATTGGTGCCGAAGTGGGAGAACGTCAAGTTGCACTCGATTTGAAAGTCATCGTCGAATACGGCAAAAATATTCCGTCAATTTTCCAAGAGACAGTCGCTAAAATCAAAAAATCAATCAGTGACATGACAGGTCTTGAAGTCGTTGAAGTCAATATGCATGTCGAGGACGTCATGACACGTGCCGAGTTCGAAGCTAAAAATAAATCAAACAACGAACAAGAAGAAAAAAGCCGCGAACTGCAATAAGCAAGTCGAAAGACCCGACAAACTCGTCGGGTCTTTTTTTATGTGTGTAAAAAATGACGTAATTTTCAAAAGTAGCGGATGGATGAGGTACGATATATATAAGATTGATCATTGTTTGAGAAGGGGATGTATCTTTGAAACAAAACGATCCGTATTATATCTGTCCCGTATGTGGATTTGATAAACTCGAGGGTCCGCCATATTATGAACACTTTGCGGGGAGTAACGAAATTTGTCCATGTTGTGGTTTCGAGTTCGGTGTGGATGATTTCGACTGCGCGGAAATAGACATGGAACAGTTGTCAGATGAAGAAATCGTTAGACAAGCACATGAAATTTATCGACAAAACTGGATTGATAGTCACTTTAGATTATTTGATCCAAGTATATTCCAAGCATCGTTGAAAATCGGACGGCGACTACGTGCTGAAGTCGCGATGAACCAATTACAACGAACTAGCTATAGGACCTGACGAAACTCGTCGGGTCTTTTTTTCATGGAATCGACATGACGTTTGATACATTTGATGATGAGAACGGGAATAGATTAGTATCATGATAGACGAAAGGATGATTCAAGATGCGACTAACAGGAAAAACGATCATCGTCACCGGAGCCGGCTCAGGAATGGGTGAAGCCATGGCAAAATTGTTTGCACAAGAAGGCGCACGAATCGTCGCAGCGGACATTCGATTGGAAACCGTTGAACGGGTCGTCTCTGACATCAAGGAAGCGGGCGGAGAAGCGATGGCTGTTGCGAGTGATATCGCACAACAAAAGGCAGCAGGACAACTCATCAAACAAGCAATCGACGCTTTCGGTAAACTGGACGTTCTCGTCAATAATGCCGGGATCATGGACGGGATGGAGGGCGTGGCAGACATCTCAGATGAACGTTGGGATCATATCCTTGCAGTCAATACGACAGGAACGATGCGTCTGATGCGCGAAGCGGTCAAACACTTTAAAGAAGTCGGAGGTGGCGTGATTCTGAACAACATCTCGATTGGCGGTCTGAACGGTGCCCGAGCAGGAGCAGCCTATACGGCTTCCAAACATGCCGTCATCGGTCTGACGAAGAATACCGCCTTCTTTTATGCCGGAGATGGTATTCGCTGTAACGGAATCGCACCTGGCGCTGTCGAGACGAACATCGGACAATCGATGTCGAACCTGAATGAATTCGGGATGGGGCGCGCGATGCTTGGCATGGGTCTCAATCCACGAGCCGGTCAGCCGAATGAAATCGCAAATTTGGCATTATTTCTCGTGTCCGACGAGGCGAGTTTCATCAACGGGGCAATCGTCGTCGCAGATGGGGGATGGAGTGCGTATTAAATTGAATACTTTATTTACTAGATTTTAATTTAAAATAGCAGGAACTTGTCGATATAAGGGATAATATGACAATAGGTAAATCATGACCTTAGTTTGAATCCAGGGAGGAATCGGCATGTCGATGCGTGAGCAAGTAACACAGGTCACCGACACACAAGTCATCCGGGCAATCGAACAAAATCTAGCCATCATTCGTTTTGACGATCGACGCAAAGTCGCTTACGTAAATGAGTTGTTTGCCCGGACGATGGGGTACGAAGTGGAAGAGTTAATCGGTAAATACCATCGTGATCTCTGTTTTCCGGCTTTCGTTAATAGTCCAGAGTACGAGTTGTTTTGGCGAAAATTGATGCAAGGCATCACGTATCAGGATAAGATTGAACGCCGGGCTGCTGACGGACAACAGAAGTGGCTCGAAGCGACATATATGCCGATTTACTCGGATGACGGACGCCGGGTCGTCGGGGTCTCGAAAATTGCATCGGACATCACGATTCGCCAGCAGGACGTTTTACGAATGGCGGCCGAACTCAACGAAACATCAGCCTTCTTGACGGTCAAATCGGAAAGTGGTCGACAAGACGGTTTGAACGTTCTTGCGACTGTCCAACAAATCGAGTCGGAATCCGTCGAGAACTTATCGAGTCTTGTCGCCTTGCGTAAAGATGCAAACTCGATCACTGACATCGTCAAGACGATCCGTGAAATTGCGGCGCAGACGAATCTACTCGCCTTGAATGCGGCAATTGAGGCAGCACGTGCTGGAGAACATGGACGCGGATTCGATGTCGTCGCGACCGAAGTCCGAAACCTGTCGAATAAAGTCTCGCATTCGATCGGAGAAATCAAGGAGAATATCGAAGGGATCGTTGAGCGGATCAAGGAGGTCTCGCACAGTATCGAACGGATTTCAAGCAAGGTAAAGGACAGTACCGATCAGCTTGAACATACGGTGAGTGAGTTCGATCAGTTGGCTGATTCTGCGAAACAACTGGAGCACCAGGCAAAACAATTCGTCGACGTTTTATAAATGAATCCATTATACCGGAACGTTCAAGCAAACGACTTGTACATTCCGGTATATTTTTTTATGTTGTTTAAACAATATAGAGAAATAAAAAAGATGCTTGTTAAATCGGAATCATTACGATATGATTTAAAACGTAATTATTCCGATTTAAAGGTGGAGAGCAATGTCTACATATAAAACAGCATGCCTCATCGGGAGTGTCTTACTGAGTTTGACACTTGCCGGTTGTGTTTCTTCTGAAAAAAAGTCAGATCAAGCGCATTTGACGTTCGTTTATAACTTCGCGACACAATCACTCGATCCACATCGGGACAGTAGTTATGTTCCGCTCCGCGCGGGAGTAACGGAGACGCTCGTTCGTCTGGATGACGAACGATTGACGGTCGAGCCGTGGCTCGCGAAGAAATGGTCCTACGAAGGAAAACGAACATGGCGGATCGTCTTACAAGACGACGTGACATTCCATAATGGAAAACAACTTGATGCCGCTGGGGTCAAATCGTCACTTGAGCGCTCGATTCAGGAAAATCCGGGTGTCAAAAATGCCTTGAACATCAAGACCATCAAAACAGACGGACTGGATTTGCTCATTCAAACGAAGACGACCTATCCGGAGTTCATCTCAGAACTCGTTAATCCGAACACGGCAATCATCGATACGGATGCAGACGGTGTGACACAACAACCGATCGGTACAGGACCGTTTCAAGTCGAGCGATTTGCTCCCGGAACAAAAGTCGAATTAAAGCGCTTTTCGTCGTACTGGCAAGAACAAGCGAAACTCGCTTCGATTGATTTCGTCTTCAACGAAGACGCCGGAGCACGGACGAATGCTTTACGTGCCGGACAAGCGGATATTGTCTATCGTCCAGAGATCGAGAGTGTCAAACAACTGAAATCGGAAGGGTTGACGGTTCAAGCGACAGATACGTTTCGTGTCCATCAGGTGACGATGAATGTCGCGAATGGACCGATGCAATCGCTTGAAGTCCGACAAGCAATGGACGCTTTGATTAATCGACAACAGCTCGTCGACCATGTTCTTCAAGGGTATGCTGTTAAAGCACGCGGTCCGTTCCTATCATCATTCCCGTTCGCTCCAGAGTATCCGAAGCAAGAGCAGAAGACACCTGAAGAATGGCTAAAGCAAGCAGGCTACATAAAACGAGATGGATTGATGCAAAAAGATGGTCGTCCCTTAACGTTAATGTTATTGACGTATGCCGCTAGACCTGACTTACCAATGATTGCCCAAGTCATCCAGGACGACGCGAAAAAGATCGGTGTGACGATCAAGATCAAGCAAATTGATGTCCCGGAAGAATATATGGCGAGTAACCGGGACTGGGACATGGCGACATACAGCAATCTGACAGCTCCTCGCGGTGATGCCGGGTATTACTTGAATGCGACCTATCATCCAAACGGAGGATTGAACTTCAGTCGTGTTACAGATCCAGTCTTGACGAAACAAGTCGAGACGTTGAATCGAACGCTTGAGGTCGATGAGCGTTCACGTCTTGCTGAGCAGATTGCACGATATGTCGATCAAAAGCGTTACAACAGCTTCTTGCTCCATCCTTCGACGCTTGTCGCCTATGACAGCAAACGTGTCAAAGGGTGGAAGACAGAAAAAAGTGAGTACTATATGATCACGAGTACGCTTCGGGTGAACGAGTAATGCATCCGATTGTCAAGCGATTGCTATCGCTGAGTCTTTTTACGCTCATCATGACGTTCAGTTGTTTTAGTTTATTGCGTTTATTACCGGGAGATCCGGTTTTGACGTTATTAAATATCGATGAATTATCAGCGACACCCGAACAAATCGAGGCCGCACGCCGTGAATTAGGGTACGACCAGCCACTACTCATGCAATACGTTCATTGGTTGCAAGATATCCTTACCTTACAGCTTGGAGATTCATTGCAAACCGGACGACCGGTCATCGAGATGCTGCGCGAGAGTTATCTCGTGACGGCAGAACTGGCGTTAGGAGGAATTGCGATTGCGTTACTGATCGCGTTACCACTTGGAATCGGGAGTGCAATGACAACGCGTCACTACGTCGAGCGACTTGCAAACGCCGTTAGTATCGCGGGTGCAGCGATACCTGGTTTTTGGATTGGTCTGTTACTCGTTGACCTGTTTGCTGTCCGCCTCGGCTGGCTTCCCGTGATGGGACGAGAGGGAATGACGTCGCTCGTTCTCCCAGCACTCTCACTTGGTTTTCCGCTTGCGAGCGTCTACATCCCGTTGATTCGACTGAATTTACGGCGTGAACTGGACCAACCGTATATTGAATTGGCACGGATTCGCGGTGTAGCGGAGCGGACGATTCTTTGGCGTTATGCGTTACGTGGAAGTCTGCCACCGGTTCTGTCCGTATTCGGTCTGACGCTTGGTAGTCTTTCCGGAGGCGTCGTCGTCCTTGAAGTGCTGTTCACGTATCCGGGTGTCGGGAAGTTGATGGTCGATGCGATCTTACAACGTGATTATCCGCTAATCCAAGGATACATCTTGCTGACGACAGGCATCATTCTCGTACTGCATCAAGGAATCCGATCGCTGAACCGGGTATTACGACCAGATTGGAAAAGGGGCACAGATCGATGAAAAAAAGAATGATGTATTTTGGGGGATGTCTACTACTTTTTATTTCATATACCGTATTTAATAATCCTTTTACAGTAAAAGTGACGAAGAGACTTGAACCCTCTTCTATTGAACATTGGCTTGGAACAGACGGTTTAGGACGAGATTTCGCAGCTCGTCTTTTTTTAGCTGGTTTGATATCCTTAGGTTTCAGCCTACTTACTGTTTTGCTCACTGCAATCATCGGTACTTTCCTTGGTTGTATTGCTGGATTTTATGGTGGACATCTCAATCGTTTGATACACCGATTAGCAGATGGTCTCGTCATTTTTCCGGATACCGTTCTAGCACTCGTCATCGCTGGATTATTCGGTGCAAGTCCACAAGGCTTAATCTTTGCGATTTTACTCATCAAATGGATCTCTTATGCGCGATTAAGTGAGACGCTCGTGACCGAGACGATTCAAAAACCATATATCAGCATGGCACGAATCAATGGTCTAACGGACAAGATGATTTTACGAAGCCACATCCTTCCACCGATCATCCGTCAAGTCGTCGTTTTGATGAGTTTGGATGTCGGGAAAGTCATCTTGTTCCTGTCAGCGTTCTCTTATATCGGTCTTGGTGTCCAGGCACCATTTCCAGAATGGGGAGCAATGTTAAACGAAGGGCGTCCTTATTTCAGTTCGGCTCCTCGACTCATGCTTTTACCAGGTGCGTGTATCGTCCTCATCGTCGTTGCGACGATGGGGTGGACCCGGCGGATGAAGAAGAAAGGAGGACAATCAGATGATTCAGATTCGGCGCTTACACGTTCGGGCGAAACACGTCCTTCTGCATGATATAAACCTATCGCTGCCGGCTCATCAATTCATTTGTCTCGTAGGAGCGAGCGGAAGTGGAAAAACACTCCTGCTTAAACGACTACTAGATCGATTGCCGGACGGGATGTCCTCTAGAGGTGAGGTCCTTTCAGATGAACCACTTCAACGAGGACTTGATATCGGTTACATACCACAACAATACACGGATGCGTTTCTTCCATTTTTGACGATGCGTCAGATGTTACGGGATACGTATCGTGCGCATAAACGAAAGGTCGATCAACCTCACATCGATCATGTCTTGCAAACGCTCGAGTTAGACCCCGCTTGGTTGGACCGGTTTCCATCCGAGTTAAGTGGTGGGCAATTGCAACGGTTCGCGATCCTGTTTGCTGTCGCCTTAAAACCACGTTTAATTTTAGCGGATGAGTTAACGACGGCACTTGATCCAGTGTTGACACGTCGTTTACTCGACTGGTTGACCGAATACCAACACCAGTACGGTGCAACGATCTTGTTCGTCACCCATGAATTAGGACCTGCTTTACATTATGGCGACCAGCTCGTCTTGATGCAGGAAGGGCAAATCGTCGAGACGGGAACTCCGCAGATGATGAAACGAAGTCGTCACCCGTTCACGCTTGCCTTGATGCAAGCGCATCGTATATCAATGAAAGAAAGGAAGAAATCATGCCATCTGTCTTATCCGTAACAAGCCTTACTTATCAGATGAAGGAGCAACCCATCCTCTCGAATATCTCGTTTCAAGTGATGGCAAAGTCGTCATTTGGCATCATTGGGGAGAGTGGGAGTGGGAAGACGACACTCGGACGATTGATCCTTGGTCTACTCGAGCCCTCTCATGGTTCGATTTTCTTACATGGAAAGATATTTCCGAGTGGGCAACAAAACGAACGACGAGCTATTCAGGCTGTCTTTCAACATCCGCTCGCTTCTTTTAATCCAGAATGGACGGTTCGCGAATCAATTCTTGAACCGTTTCGTTGTCATCGCCCAATCTTAAGGTATTTTTCAGCGACGTCAGAAGAGGATCTCATTGAAACATTAGCTCTTGCTGTCGGGGTAGAGTCACGGCTATTCGCTCGACTTCCTCATCAATTAAGTGGGGGGCAAATTCAACGTGCCGCGCTTGCCCGCGCGATCTCGATTGAACCCGACGTCATTGTCATGGATGAACCAACGACAGGTCTTGATGTCGTTTCTCGGGCGCGTATCATCGAACTATTGGAACGCTTGCAACAAACACTCGGTGTCAGTTTTGTATTAATTTCGCACGATATCGACTTTATCCGTCGTCTGTGTTCAGAAATACTCGTCTTACGCGACGGTCATGCTGTTGATTTGATTGACCGACTAGAATCTGGTGGTTCCTATACGCAACGATTCGTGGAGGCGGGCACATGGTGAGTACTCAACCGAACCACAAAACGTTTTGGTTACTTGCCTATCCGCTCATTCTCTCAAGTATTGCGACACCGTTGCTTGGTGTGACCGATACCGTCGTCATCGGTCAATCGGGTGATCCGCGCGCGATCGGTGGCATTGCTGTTGGTGCCGTCTTCTTCAATACAATCTACTGGTTGTTCGGCTTTTTAAAAGTCAGTACGACAGGATTCAGTGCTCAGGCAAGCGGCGCGAATGACGCCCATGCCTTACGGATTTCGCTCTACCGACCGCTGTTCCTAGCAGCCTGTATCGGTTTGCTCATTTTGTTATTCCGCCAGCCGCTTGAACAGCTCGGACTCTATTTACTTGCACCACCCGCTGACTTGCTGGATGCAGTCAAGACATACATCTCGTACCGGATGATTGGCGCACCGTTCGTCTTGATGGGTTATGCGTTACTTGGCTGGTTAATCGGAACGGGACAAGTTAAACATGCTTTATTCGTCCAATTATTTAGTATCGGGGTCAACGTCGTACTCGATATTGGATTCGTCTACGGATTGAACACCGGTGTTGCTGGAATTGCGCTTGCGACCGTCATCGCGGAAATCAGCATTGTCGCCTGCAGTCTCTATCTGATTCGGAGTCATTTGTCGATGACGCGCGACGAACTGCGTGCCTTAAAGGATTGGCACGCCTACCGTCAATTCTTTCGTGTCAATCGAGATTTATTCATTCGAACGATTTTCCTGTTACTCGTTACCGGCTGGTTTACACGAGCGGGAGGACAATTCGGACCAGATATCCTTGCAGCCAATGCGATCCTACTGCAGATTCAGTATCTGATCTCCTATTGGTTTGGTGGACTCGGTCATGCGTCAACCGTTCTTGTCGGTCGGGCGAGAGGGCATCAAGATCAGGAAGCATACCGGACGAGTGTCCGTTTGGCACGGACGTTCGGATTCTACTCAGTCGTGTTCTGGTCACTTGTGCTCCTATTCCTTGAAACACCGCTGCTTCAGTTGTTCACTTCAGAAGAAGCGATCCTAGACGCGGCGCGCGACTATTATCTCTGGATCATCATCCTACCGCTGATTGCCGGGTGGGCGATGATTTACGAAGGAATTTTTGCTGGTCGTGTCGAGGCAACTCCAGTCCGGAACTCGATGATTCAAGCAGGGATCGGTTTTGCGATTGTGCTGCTGTCGACATCAAGTTTTGACAATCAGGGAGTCTGGGCAGCATTTCTGACGTTCTTTTTAATCCGCTCCTTATCGTTGATCCTCGTAGAAGCGAAACAATGAATAACCCGAAATTCCCTCATGCAGATGAAGGAACTTCGGGTTATTTGTCGTCGATCGCTAAAGGGCGGACGAATAGGGCATTCAAGTGATGGACAAGGACATGACGCAATCGTTCTTTCGGGAGACGTTCTGGTCGAAACAACGCATGAAAGGCTAATCCATCAACGAGTGCTGCGAGACGTTCGCTCTCAAGCTCGATGTCTATATCTGCTCGGAACGTACCGTCCGGAATCCGTGTCAGTAATACCAGACACATGTGGTAAATGTCGTCTGGATTCTCTGTTGATTGAGACGCATATGCAGACATCATGAATTGGAACCAGACCTGCATCTCAAGCTGATGCTCAGGTGCATACGGCAAGACTTCGAGTAAGACGTTGCATAACGTCTCTTCTGGTGTTCCTCCCCTCTCGAAAATGGTTGTAATGCGTTCTTGGACCCGTTCTTGGACGAGTTGCATCGAGAAACGGAGCAATTCTTCTTGGGTCGTGAAGTAATACCGTAAGGCACCAAGGGACAGACCTGCTTCCTTGGCGATCGTCCGGACGCTAGCTTGTTCGATACCGACATTAGAAATCGTGCGCCACGTTGCTTCTGCGATGAGGCGTTTTCGTTCTTCGTGATTGACTTGTTTTGGCATACGTTAAGTATATCAGCTTTTTTAGCACGAATGTATTAAAAAGACTAGTCAAGTAACGAAAGTGATGTTATCTTTATGATACAGTCGTATTAAAAAAGGAGAGGATCACGATGCAACTCGTCGCTTGGGCAATCGTTTGTTGTGAAATTCTATTTTGGGTATTCATCGTCGCAGGACTGATCGTGCGTTATGGATTCAGACAAGAGAAGCTTGGTTTTCGATTGATGGCGATGTCACCCGTGATTGATATCGTCTTACTGGTCTTAACAGTGTTGGACTTAAGTCGCGGTAGCACAGCTACGCTTGCACACGGACTTGCTGCGATTTACATCGGCGTATCACTCGCATTTGGGAAGCAGATGATTGCTTGGGCGGATGGGGTGTATCGCCGGGTGATCCTCAAGGAACAAGTAGCAAAAGAACGCATATCGCGTGCGCGACGGGAACGCAACGGATTCTATCGGCACATCCTGGCATTCTTGATTGGTGGTGCCTTACTCGGAGCAATGATTCTCTGGCTCGGAAATACCGAACAAACCGAAAGCCTCTTGCGGACGTTACAACTGTGGGGACTCGTTCTTGTGATCGATGGCGTCATCTCGATGAGTTATACCGTTTTTCCAGCTCGCTCTAAATAAAAACGAACCTTGGCTGTCAGCGGTCGACAGTGAAGGTTCGTTCCCGAATCGTATTCGTATGTACTTCTTTCCGGGCGTCGATTGAATCCCGAATGTGGATGATGTAGCGACGTCCTTTTTTATATCCAGTACGCGGTGGTTTGATTCGGATTTCTTTGCCGTCTAGGACTTCAATCTCCGTTTGCATCCGCTCACCATTTGAATCCGTCACGGTAACCGTACGGTTTGAGACTTGTTCCTTACGTAGTCCTTTCGCGTATTCGATGTCGAAAGTATGATACGAGGAGATGGAGCGGGCACGTGATTTGAAGTGTGGCTCGTCCGTCCGTTCGTCGAGAGTGCAGTAGCAACCCGTGAACAAGAGGCTCGCTGAGAGGAGTATCGAAAATAGATGTTTCACGAAAACGCTCCTTTATGTATTTGGTAATTTTAGTATAAGACAAATTTTGGGTTACGACAATCCTTCTTGAGACCGAGTCGTTGACATCTATTAAAATTGAACAGGTCCATGCTATAATCGACCGAGAGAAAGGAAGCGATACACCATGCCAGTACAACCAGACCAACGTGAAATCATCGTCTCGATTCGGACGAGTTATGACTTTAAAGCTGATACCGGACGCGCAATCCGTGTCATCGAGTTTCACGGACGCCGGACGACACTGTTCGATACGTTCGAAGCGTCGTCACCAAAACGAATGATTTTGATCGAGATGATCCGCGCCGTCCAATCTTTCAAGGAACCCTTCCACATCATCTTCAACGTCGAGTGTAACTTTGGCTTCAAGTATTTGACGGATCAGCGGAAATGGGAAAACCGGGACGTCGGGAATACGTTCCTCGACTTGATTGAACAAGGAGGTCATACGTATGAATTACGGGATTGTTCGTTCTATGAAGGCGGTAAAGCCCTCCAAAAATGGCTCGGCAACACATTAAAGCAAAATAGCTGACAAAAAAGGCTGATTCCACAATGGAGTCAGCCTTTATCCGTTGCATCGATCGTCTCGCTTTCGAGATACCGGTATAACGTACTTTTACTAATACCGGTCTGTTCTCGGATATCAGCGAGCGAATACTCTTTGCTTTGATACATCGCAATCGCGCGGCGGACATTTTCATCAGGTTTGCGCGGTCGACCAGTCTGTTTTCCTTGCTCTTTTGCTTTTGAGAGTCCGGCACGCGTTGACATGCTGATGACATCACTTTGCAACTGGACCAGGTGGCGGGCCGTTTCAAGGAACGACAAAGATGTCCGTTCGCTCGTGCGAATGTGTTCGCGGAGTGACCACAGTGTCGCGCCACGTGTCTCCATTTGTTCGAGCATCTCAATCAAGTGTCGCGTCGAGTCTGCTAAGACATAGAGATGCGTGACGATGACTTCGTCTCCCGCTTGCAGCGCCTCAAGCATCTGTTCGAGTTCCGTCCGGCGTTTGGCCGAATCATGGGCCTCAACGACACGTACCGTCACATCAATCTGATCCGCCTCTGCTTGTTGCGCAGAACAGTCTGGATCATCCGGATAGGGTCTCATATAGAAATATTGCATGGATGGAGCTCCTCTCTGTCGATCACGATCGACGTCAGTTCCTCATCAGTATACCGTATTCTCACCTTCGTGCCGTAGAAAACCGAAAACATGCCTTTCTTCTCATGTTCGGATCGACTAATTTGTGGTAAATTGAGTGGAAGTAAGTTTCTCGGACTCATCCTTATACCATTCATTCTTTTTAAATGAGGTGCTCATCATGAACAAAGAAGATCATCAACTCGCCCGTCAGCTTTTGACGACCTATTTCATCGGAACACAATTGGCGACGGTTCATGTCGCAGGCTACGTCACGCTCGAATTCATCAATTTGTTCGATACGACAGCGCCTGAACTGCGACTTCGGATCGAGACGGACCGTCTATTTTATGGTGATGTCGAGACGACACAAAATTGGGTCGTTCGCCATGCAACAAAGGAAGAGATGCTACACTTGATCGTCTCATTGCACGCGGAACGGATCACGGGTGTCCGGATCGGCAAGACGGCACCACATTTATTCTTGACCTTCAGTAACGGACAAACGCTCGTCCTGAATGGATCGGATACATATTACGAATCGTGGGCGATCGATATCGGTCTCGCGCCACACCGAGCCGACGCGACGATCGTTGCCGTACCGGGTGACGAACTAGCCGTCTTCTCCGGGATTAGCGAACAAGTTGAAGACTAAGTGGACACGCATGGAGTGGTGTGATTGGATCATGCCGCTCGTCGCGTCACGTTATCCGGATCATTGTGCCGTCTTACTTGCCGGTAGTCATACGCGAGGACAAGCGACCGTACAATCAGATGTCGATTTAATCATCTTTGAAGCAAGGCGACGGCAGGCATATCGGGAATCGTTTACCTATGACGGTGTCCCGATCGAAGCATTCGTCCATTCCTTTGAGACGATCGCGCATTTTTTCGAGAGCGACCGGGAACGTGGTCGCCCGTCCCTGCAACGCATGATTGCTGACAGCTGGACGATCGAGGATCATCCACACCTTGCCTCTATCCGCAAGGAAGCCGTTCAACAATTGGCGGATGGACCTGTTGCGTGGTCGAATCCGGAGCAACAACGCGCGCGTTATTTTTTAAGTGACTTGCTCGACGACTTCGAGAGTGTGACGAACCGCGCAGAAGGTCTAGCGATTGCTTCACGTTTATATGAACAGAGCATCGAATTCGTCCTTCGTGCCAATCAACGCTACATCGGACAAGGAAAATGGTCGATCCGCGCCCTTGCAGAGTTTGACGAAGAATATGCCAGTCGACACACAATGGCTTTTGAGTTGTATTATCAGTCGAATGACCGCCGAGTCGTCATCGCGTTAGTCGACGATTATCTCACACCGTTTGGCGGGCGTTATTTTGACGGCTTTATGCTCGGCAAAAGATAACAAGCATACAAAAAGAGACACGTTTTCGGTCGATGATCCGAAAACGTGTCTCTTTATCGTTCGCTTCTGTTTAACGCCAATGGGACGGACGGAGCAAACGCGGTGGTAACTGTGTCGCCGCGTTGCCGATCGCGGCATTGATTTGTGCTTGTGTCAAAAAGAGCGCGTCTGTCAAATCCGCGTCTTTGACGTTACAGTCTCGCAGATCAGCCCCGAGAAAGTTGACACCGCACAAACGGCTATTCGACAAGTTCGTCGCCAGCAACCACTGGTTCTGAACGCTGGCACCTGAAAAATCTCGTCCTTGTAGCTGTTTTCCGACCCAGTCGCGTGGTGTCTGGTCGCGTCTTCCGCTATACTGAACTTGAACACGAGAAGCGATCATTTCAAGGAGGGGTCGGACGGTTTGACGGATTGACATCAGGTCAAGCCGTGCAAATTGATCCGCCGGTAAGGCAGCGTATCGGGTCAATGCGGCAAGCATCTCATCGAGTTGATTGTGGATGTCACGCGTGACATCACGTTTTCCGTCCGTTACGTACCACATCATCTCAAACAAGTGAACCATCTTCGGGAAGGCAGCATAAATCGCTTGGCGTCGCTTTGGTGCATCATCGCCTTGGAACGTCCGCTGTGACAAATGTTGCCCGGCACCAAAACAATCATAGACGGTACAGCCTTTGTAGCCGCTATCACGTAACCGGTCATGGATGCGGCAGCTGTAATCCGCGTCAAGATTGCGACACGGTGTCGCTTCCGGTTTATCATGACCGAAATCACTGGATTTTGAAAAAGCGAGTGCCGTACAACATAAACCAAAACAATTTGTACAATCAATTTGGAATGTAGGTTCCATCGTATTCACCTCCACTACTACTATAGCAAGAAAGGAGTCCGGATATGCTGCAATTTCAACTCAATGAAAATGAAGACGGACAAGACTGGATCAGACAACAGGTGCGACGCTATAACGTCGAGACTTCGCCGTTTCATGCCAAAAAACGGTTAAATGGAACACAAGTCGTCACATTACTTGCGATGCGAAACGATCAACCGATCGGTGGCATCACAGGAGATGCGTATTGGGGCTGGTTACATATTGAATGGTTCTTTGTCGTCAAGGAGGAGCGGGGAAGTGGACTCGGCACGACGTTATTTCATCGATTGGAAACATGGGCACGAGAAGCAGGAATCGACCGAATCCGTGTCGAGACCTTTTCATTTCAAGCGCTCTCGTTTTATGAACGAAAGGGATTCATCGAAGTCGGGCGAATCGATGATTATCCACCGGGTGCTAGCTATCACCTGCTCGTCAAGCAGGTCGACCGATGAAACGCCAACTTCTTTTTATCTTAGTTATTGGATTAGTACTCGGAGCATTGACGGGGATGTACCAGCGTCCAGAGACCCCTTCCTTCACTGCAAAAACGGTCACGAGGTTATATAAACAAATGACGAACACGTCGATCGAATCGCGTGATGTCTACTTCGTCGAACGATTGTCTGAACATTATGCCGTCGCATATCTTGAAGCGAAACATGATCGCTTGTTTCTGCTCCTGCAACAAACCGATGAGGCACAACGAATCGATCGAATCATTCGCACCAAGCAGACGACGGAGGCGGATTGGTTCGAGGGACGGTTACTTGCGACACCGGAAGGTCGGTATCTCGTCGCCTACGGCATAAATGGCTCAAAACAAATGAAAACGATTCGGTTCGAGCCGTATAAGATGACGGCTGATGGGGAAGTACCATTACGTCCGATGCAGCGCTCGTTAACCGTCGCGGGTCAGGAACGTTTCCGTACCATCCAACCGTTACCGGATGCCTTCCCGCATTCGCTCTACTTCGAAATGATCGCGACGCGTATGGATGGAAAAGAGACGATCCAACGCTTGACGTCATTAAGCGAAAACGCATCTGCGTTTTCTATGACCCGTGACTTTTAGTATACTGAAGACGAAAAAAAGGGGGAAAAGAACATGTGGATCGTCATGAATCAGCTACACGTCGTGAAGGGCGCAGCAGATCAAGTCGCAGCGCGTTTTAAGACGACGAAGGGGATCGAACGGATGGAGGGGTTCCACCGGATGCAAGTCCTCGTCGATATTAGTCAGGAAGAAGAAGACATCGTCACGATCATGACGACATGGTCGAATCAAGCGGCGTTTCATGCATGGCAGGAGAGTCAAGCGTATAAAGGGGTTCACCATAAACGAGATAACGGAACGTCCGAAGTCAAACCGCTCGTGACGTCGAATACCGTCACGGAATATGCGATCGTCGCCGACCATAGCGCTGCAACAGAATAAATACAAGACCCCTGAGAGAATTCTTCTCGGGGGTCTTGTGTGTAATAATACATTAGATTGTTTTACCGTAATCTGGGTATATTCTAACAAACTGGATGAAACGAGGTGGCATCGCATGGTCTATCGTAAACCTGTCGTCTCTAGCCTATCCGTCCTCGGTGGTATGATCCTGCTCTTCGGTTTCTTGACGAGCGGTGGCTTCATTTATCTCTACTTCTTCGTCTTACTGTTTGCTTGCGTCTCCTTCTTACGTGAACCGTTGACACGTAAAGAGTGGTTGCGAGAGGGGATCGCCTTCATCTTCTGGTGTTCCTTGATTTATTTACTGCAGCATCTCGTCTTCATGACATAAGTCATTTTTCATACTGCTCGAATAAAGGGAGGATGATGTCACGACCCGTTGCTGATAAGTGGATCGACACGTCACGCTTTGGATCCTTTAAGTAGATGTCAGTCTTTTTGACGCGTTTATCAAGATAGACTTCGTACTGTTGACCAGTCACGCCTTTTCGGAACGTCAAGTATTTCCACTTCGCCCTCTTGCCCCGCACATCAGCCTGTTCACTCGTCTTGATTGCTTTTTTTAATTTCCCGGATTCATCACTTGTCATCATGATCATGTTTTCCCAATCAATATCTTTTTCCGAATAATGATTTCCTCGATCATCTTCTTCAAAACGGATATGCGAAAACTGTTTTTGATGGAACAGTGTCTCGTTTTGGTTTTCCGCAACGTCGTCGTCTGTTGTTCGATCCGGTCCTTGGACTTGGAGTTCAGTCGGTTGTTGCATCGTATGGCGAATCGATAATTGGTAGCGGAATTCGCGTCCGTTTTTCTCCGTTGCGATGACCGTACCATAATGCTCCGGCGTGCCGTCACCCGGAACGAATCGGACCTTTCCTGGTTGTTTCATTGAATGGATCGGGTGTTCCACACGACGTCCACCATACAACTGCGGTATACGAACCGAAATGTCGTATGTCGAATCGTATTGTTGATTGTAGACGAGATAGAGATTGACATCACGGGTGAACGGTGTCAGAGAATTCGCGTATGCGAAAGTCGTCGTCCGTGCATCTTTTTTTGTGACATCCGTTGCCTCGATGACGAGGTAACCTGATCCTGGAAGTTCTAATTTTCGAGCAGAATGGTCTGCGATCTTCTCATCAGGATTGAACCAGTCGTCTTTTTTTAATACAACAGGCTTCATGCTAAAGTTCTTCCGTTGTGGAGTCAGAGTAGTCTTCTTGAAGATGTCTTCTTTCTTTGGTAACGGATAATACCCATCTTTAGACGATGTCTGACAATATAAATACGTCTTTTTCCCAGCTTTCACGTAACGAACGGTTTGACTATCATAATCTTCGAACGGATTCGTCATCATGACGGAATAGATGTCACCGACAGCGTAATTGACGGGTGCATCGCTCGCTTTAGACGCACACGTTTTTTGAATGACGGTTTGCTCTTTAGCTGACAAAGTGCGAGATTCTTTTTCGTTGAATTGCCCTCCATCATACATTTGTGATAAGTAATCCCATTTAAAATTCGGGGCGTCACTTTGGCAACCGCTTAATGCTAGCGTCGCACCAAGTGTTAGTCCGATCCAGTAACGTTTATTCATTGATTGAGCACCTCACTAAGTGCTTCACTTGTCGTACCTGACAGCTTCGCACCTTTCTTTGATCCCGGTTTGACAACATAGATTTCAAGCTTTTTAGCTCGTTTGCGTTCGAATAGTTCGAACGTTTGACTTTTTCCTTTGCGGATCAAGGTCAATTTTTTCTGTTTCAGCTTTGTTCCTTGTGGCTCCATCACATCGGTCTCTTTTAATTCTTGAGCCATTTTTTTTGCTAGTTTATCCGGAATGGCCGAGATGAATTTAAAATCGTTATCGACGAGCTGCTTTGGTGAGTCGTGAATGTAACCGACATATGTGGTTGGTGATGCATCAAGAAAGCCATATTTGTAATTCGCAGGTTTTTTGTAGGTCTGATTGAGACGCATATATAGCGATGTTTCTTGAACGATTTTGCCTCCTTCTTTCTTCCAAACAGTCGCAAAAGGAACCGTCTGTCCCACTGAAAGCGTATCAGGAAGTTGTTTTCGCTTGATTTGATACGATTGCCCCATTACATGGTCTTGAATGACGGATGGAATTCCGATACGATCACCACTGGTCATGAGTTCGATCGATGTGTGCTGCAAACCACTATTCGGAATGACACGAAAAGCTAAATTCAATTCGGAACCGGCTCGGGACTCGGTCGTCTCAAAGAGTGTTTGTTCTTTATCCTTATTTTTGTCTTTCATGAAGAGAACGAATTGTCCTTCCGGTGGTAAGGACAATTGATACGATGGGAAAAGGTAACGACCAAGTCCTTTCGTGTCTTTACTTTCTTCATTTTCTTGTTTTTGTTGATCCATCACTTCTTTTGGGACAGGTTTAAAGCGAACGTCTGTCGATTTAGCTTTAAGCGGTTGGTTCGACCAATCGACGAATGGGTAATCACTGCGCTTGATTTGGTGGATCGCATAATCCGCATGGCGAATCGGCTGACACGCCAGATAGTCCTTTTTTTCGTCTGACAGGAAACGGACGTGTTGGAACTCGCGCCCTTGGACACTCGGAGGCAGGAAGTATAAATCAAATCCTTCGTGTTGCACATATCGATCAGGCAAGCGCTTCATGTCTGGTTTTTGCTGACAAGCCTTCAACAAAGCCGCCGTTTGTTTTTTCGGGAGATCCGGTATCTCTTGACCATCAAAGGTAGTCGAGATACCGCCCCAGTAATTAGCATCATATGTAAGATCTAAGTATTGTTCTTTTCCGCATCCGGCAAGGAGAACTGCTCCTGCGAGAATACCAGTATGTATATAGCGTCTCATGAAAAACCTCCTCTATACGATTGTCTGTATTTTACCATATTTTCTATAATAGACAGAATTTTCTATAACGTTTCAACATCAAGATGTTTGACATCCCTCGACTCGGGAATAATAGATGCATGCATGGTCAATCTATTACTATGGGGGTTTTATGATGGGTACATTCATTCAAGCAGTTGATGGCACGAAGATTTACGTTGAGAATGTCGGATCGGGTCAACCGGTCGTCTTTTTACACGGCTGGCCAGCAAACAACAACATGTTCGAGTATCAAAAGAATCTGCTCGTCGAAGAAGGGTACCGTTACGTTGGAATCGATTATCGTGGTTATGGCAAATCAGATGCACCGGCAACGGGATACGACTATAAGACGATGGCGTCCGACGTTAACGAAGTCATCGAACAGCTCAAATTAACGAATGTCACGTTGCTCGGCTTCTCGATGGGAGGAGGGATCGCCTTATCCTATCTCTTGCAATATGGGGATTCAAAAGTCAGTAAGCTCGTTCTCGCTGGAGCTGCGGCACCGGTCTTTACACAGCGAGATGGCTATCCATACGGAATGACGAAAGAAGAAGTCGATGCTTTGATTGCCGATACGAAACAGGATCGTCCGTCGATGCTCAAAGGATTCGGTGAAATCTTCTTTGCGAAGGAACATCCAGAACCGCTGCAACAATGGTTCCATGGTCTTAGCATCGCCGCTTCGTCCCACGGTACGATTCAGTCAGCAATCGCATTACGTGACGAAGACTTACGTGGAAAACTCGAAAACATCAAAGTCGATACGTTGATCATCCACGGTAAAAAAGACCAAGTCTGTCCGTTCGAGTTTGCGGAAGAAATGCAAAAGGAAATCCCACATGCGCGACTCGAAGTCTTCGAAGAGAGTGGACACGGGATGTTACTTGACGAACAAGAGAAGTTCAACGAGACATTACTGACGTACGTTAAAGGAAATCAAACCGTCTAATTTAACAAGCCATGGACGAGTGTCCATGGCTTGTTTTTGTGTATAGAAAAAGCGTGCGCCGGCGCATGTTTTTAAAGGCGATACTTCCGCATGAACCGTTGATCGATCCAGCGCTTCAGGTACCAACCGAACGGGTGAGTCGAATAATGACGACCATATAGGGAAACCGCATGACGCGGTCCCATCGATAAAATCGTCAAATAGTTCGTTTGCGGACGATAGGTTTGCAGTGCTTCTTCCTGGAGGTATCGTAAAAGGTTCGTAAGCAAAATTGGCGCTTGTCGGACAGCTGTGACACCATTCTTCGGAATGTCGGGGTAGGCGACGAGGGTCGCCGCGTCACCCGCAGCAAACAAACTTGGATGATCGAGTGCTTGTAACTGTTCATTGACGAGTAAAAATCCGTCTTCCGTGAAGAGATTGCTGTCTGCAAACAATGTCGGAGCTTTGGCACCCGTCAAGCGGACGATTGCATCTGACTCGATTGGTGGGTGTTGCGTAAAGCGGAGTGGTAGTTCGTCATCTATAGGACGTTCCCGGATCCAGTACACTTCGAGTTCTTTTAACCGTCTCGTAATGGCTTCCGCTGCCGGATGACGAGAAAGGATATCTGGATCCGTGATCAATGTGATCGGTACACCCGCCGCTTTCAAGGACGCCGCCATCTCGACGGCAGCTGCTCCGCTCCCCATCACGACCGGACGCTTTGCTTGTTGCAGTCGCTTTAATGTATCCGGTAACCGGTAATTCGGTTTAATCGATAATCGCGTCGTATCTTCCGACCAGTCGAATGAACCGATATTCGTTGAGACGACGTCATAGGTGTAACGTCTGCCGGATGCACCGAAGACGACCTTTTCAACAGGGTCGACTTTGATGACGGTCTCCTTGATGAATGGTTTATCATAGGCACGACATAAGGCGGCGACGTCAATACGCATCTCATCCATGTCGTATGTTCCGTCAGCAAGCCCAGAGTACATGCCCGAGTAATATTGGTACGTCGAGGCGTTCAGGACCAGCCACTTGACGTCTTCTGTTGGTCCGTGTGTAATGCAATGCAGGTGAGCGTGACCTGCACCAATCAAGAGGATACGTTTCATGTCGTTCTCCTTCAATCTGTCTTGCTAGAGTGTACCCGGATACGGGTGGCGGTAATCATAGCCAAAAGACAAGACTGATGAATAGGAGGATGACCACGAGATAAATAATATCCTGACGCTGAACGACCGGTACCTCGTAATACGTTCGCTCTGCTGAAAAGTGACGGGCTTCGAGAGCAATCGCCATCCGTTCTGCCCGCTGGATCGATCGTGAGAAGAGCGGTAAGCCAATTGAAAGAAATCCATCACCAGGAAAGCGACTGTGCACATTGCGAATCATCCGGACTTGCCGCAAAACGCGGACTTCTTCGACCAGTTGCGGCAGAAAGCGAATCCCGGCAAGGAATCCGTAAGCAAAGCGGGGCGATAACTTCGCCTGATGGATCAAGCTCATTACGAAACGGGTCGCGTCGGTCGTCGTGACGAAAGCGAGGCTTAGGCAGACGAACGTGGCCATCCGCAAGGCAAGTAACCAGCCGTGCGCGACGCTTTCCGACGTGACATGAAACCAACCAAACGACCAAAGAGTATTCGTTCCTTTGCCGAAAGCCGCCATCATCCAGAACGTCAATAAGAATAATAGACTATACGGCGCAAGTCGCTTCAAGAAATCAAAAGGACCCCATCCGGAAAGGAGTAGCAGTGCGATAGCAAAACTCAAGAATACTAACGTTTTGACCCAGTCATTCGTTGCAATCAAGGCAAACATGATCAAAAACAATCCGCTTCCCTTAATGACAGGATTGAGTTTAGCGAACGGGGACACGTTCGTTTGCATCACGTTTCACCTCCTGGAATTGGTACGAAAGTGGACGTTGTAGCTGACAGCGCTCGAGTAATGGAACGTCAGCGAATAACTCGCTTGGGCGACCGTCAAAAGTAATCCGTCCTTGCTCCATGACGAGGACACGATCCGCATACCGGGCGACGAGCTCCATATCATGCGTCGCCATGACGAGTGTCGTACCGTTCTGTTGTTCCATCTGTAACTGTTCCATTAAGCGTCGTGTCGTCAATCCATCTTGTCCGAAGGTCGGTTCATCGAGCAACAATAAGTCTTTCGTTTGTCCGAGCATCGTTGCGACGCTGAGCCGTCGTTGTTGCCCCGTACTAAGAGCAAGTGGTGACTGCTGTTTGACAGATGTCAGTTCCAGCCGTTCGAGCAACGCCGCGCGCTTAACGTTCGTCGCTGCCCGGTGGCTCCAGTCGATTTCCGCTTCGACCGTCAGCTTAAGAAACTGCAGATCCGGTTGTTGAAAGACATAGCCAACGTGCTCATAAAAGCGACGCTGGGAGTAACGATGAACCGGACGTCCCTGGAGCTGATACGTTCCACGATTGGGAAGCAACCGCCCGAGTGTCGCAAGCAATGTACTTTTCCCGGATCCATTTGCCCCAAGCAGCATCACCCATTCTCCTGTCTGCAGGGAAAATGTCGCATCGGTCAGCGGATATGGTGCTTTCGTCGATAATGCAGCGACGTGTAACAAAGAGCGACCAGCTGTAGCGACGGGGGAAGGCACATGAAGTCGCGCCGCTTGCGGTCCATCTATGGGTAACGTCTCTAACGTATACGGATATAAAGAGGGAACGGCAATGCCTTTCGTTTGAAGCTCTTTGTAATCCTGGGGGAACAGATCCCGTGGATCTGCTGTCGCAGTAATCGATCCGTCCTCAAGCAAGACGACCTGGTCGACGTACGGCAAACAGACATCGAGTTGGTGTTCGATCAAGACGATCGTTAAATCGTGTTCTTTTTGAATCCGAAAAATCAACGCCATCAGCTCATGTTGTCCGATTGGATCAATCTGAGCCGTTGGTTCATCGAGTAATAAGATCGTCGGCTCAAGTGCTAGGACCGCTGCGAGCGCGAGACGCTGTTTCATTCCACCGGATAGACTCGCGATCGGTGTCGAGAAGGGGAGGGGGAGACCGACGAGTGCGAGTAAGCGTTCAATTCGTTCATCCATCTCCACGCGCGGAATCGAGCGATTTTCTAAACTAAAAGCGATTTCGCGTCCGATTGTCTCCATGCAGAACTGTTCTTCTGGATTTTGAAACAAGATTCCGACCGAACCGGACCGGGTAACGGTACCAGTCTGTTGTTCGACTTCAATCGTTTCCGGTGTCAGTCCGGCAAGGGCATGAAGTAATGTCGTCTTGCCACTCCCACTTCGTCCGAGCAGAAGGGTCGTCCCTTGCTCAATCGTCAGCGATACATGATTGAGCACCGATTTCATCTGACCGGGATAGCGGATGCTGAGGTCGTCGACAGTAATCATGCGATTTCTCGTTTCGCACGTCCTGCCGCAAACCCGTTCAAGACACCAGTCGCAACAAGGCGACGGACGAGAATGGCTGCAAGCAAGCCACCGAGTAATGCGCCGCTGATCAATTGTAAGCCAGTTGTCGCAAGCAACGTCGTCGTTGTGTAGTAACCGAATCCGTTCGCGATTAGACTATAAACGATGCTACCAATCGCGGCTCCGACACCCGATAACATCAAGGTCCATGTGTCATAACGACGGTAACGCGTCATCGCGAAGACGAGTTCCGCACCAAGTCCCTGGCAGACCCCAATCAGAAGAGCGGATAACCCAAAATGACTACCTGTGAACAGTTCGACGGCTGCCGCGACGACTTCCGCAATTAAAGCGGCACCTGGTTTTTGAATGATTGCTGCGACGAGCGGACTCGCAATGATCCAGATGCCAAACATCCAGTTGGCACCGACAGGACCGAAGATCGCTGAGATCGGTAACCAGAGTGTTGACCAACCAAGATAGATGACGCCGCAAGCGACGGCGAGCATCATCATGACCATGATTTCTTTCATTTTCCAGTGTTGCATTAGATACGTCCTCCTTTGAATGGGGGAGACGCCAAAAAAGACCGCCCTCCGTAAAAAAGAGAGCGGTCCTCAGAAAAACTGCGCGCAGCAGGAGTCATTGGATGTGATCGCTCCACTTTCCTACGCTAGTATGAACTAGATCAGGTTCGAAGGGTCCGAAGTGAATCGTCTCAGCCAATTGGGCTCCCCTAGTGGATATGGTAATAGGTGATACGCTGTTCACTTTAGGCAATCCAGCGTCTGTTGTCAAGACACAAAAAAACGATACGCCGCAAAGGGCGTATCGTTAAACGACTTATTTATTGTCTTCGTTCTCTTCAGCTGTTTCTTCTGAAGACGCTTCTGTTGCTTCCGCTTCGTTGTCTTCGCCAGCTTCTGCTTGTGCCTCTGCTTCCTCGATTTCTTCAAGATCCTGCTCGAGTGTCGATTCGACGACAGCTGCGACTTGAATATCGCCTTCTGTAACGATGCGGAAATCTTTTTGTTCTGGAAGATCGGCTACAGAAATCGAATCGCCGATTTCGAGGTTCGTGACGTCGACTTCGACGTTCTCTGGTAATTTATCTGGTGTAGCGGCGACTGTTACTTTAAAGAGTGTTTGTGATAGGAAGCCACCAACTTTTGCACCGGCTGCTTCGCCAACAAGTACAACGTCTGCTTCGACTTCTGTTTCTTCATCCATTTTCACGGCGATGAATTCAACGTGATCGACTGTTGGTGTGAAGACATCCATATCACGGCGATTGATCAAGACGTTAATATTTTTACCGTCGAGTTTGAGTGAAATCAAGACGTTTTCACCGTTTTCTCGGACGATTTTAAGCAATTCTTTTTCTTCAAATGCGATTGGTGTACTTTCCACTTTGTAACCATACACGACGCCAAGAGCTTTTCCTTCATGACGCAATTGTTTACGGAGTGAGCGTGGACGTACCTCGCGTTTTTCGGCTGTTAAATTAACTGACATGTTCATTTCCCCCTTGAATTTGGTATAGCCCTCAAAAGGTAATGAATGTAGGAGCAGGACGAATCCTGAACAATATGAATCATGCTAAGACAATCGGTTTCAGACTCTCATGAATCTGACGCTTTCGTGACTTTGCATTTCTCTCCCAGGTCATTACGCTGATATTGAGAAACATGTGTGAGTAAGTCACCGGTTTGATGCGGTGCTAATGATTTTATACCCCTATGTTTTAAATCCATAAACCTCTTTTTTTATCTTTTTGAAGTCGAAAGACCTCCAAACCGCTTGAAATCAGGGGTTGAGAGGTCTTTCGTTTTTTTCATTCTTTATGATGATTCGTTGATTTTCACGAACTAAAACACGAACGAGACGTTCAATTTGCCGCATCGTCGTCTGTCCCATCGTCGAAATTTGCAGCCACTGATTGTAAACGAGATAGTCGCTTTCGTACTGGACGTGATACCCCTGAATGCGCAGAGCGTCGCCTAAATCAGTTGCGGACGGATGAACGATCGTCAGTATTCCCGGCGCTTGTGCTTCCTGTTGTGCGAGGAGTTGGAATCCAGTTGCGCGGACGGCTTGTTCGAGATAGGTCATCTTGATTGCTGCTTGATTAAGATCGAGGGCATCAAGCGCTGCCTGACAGGCAAGCAACAGGTTCGACGAGCCGGAAAAGGCAACCCCTTCCGCATAGAGTCCTAAATCCAGATAACGGGGAATACAGAGAGAAGGTAGGACGCGATCTGCGTGACCAATGAACGCAAGACCCGGTAAACCACCAATCGCTTTCCCGGAAACAGTCGTGACGAAAGTGCAGCCATCGTATGAGAAATGTCCGGTTCCAACAGCGCTGATCGCATCGACGACGAGTGCGGTTCGTTGATCTAACAGCACTTTTACTGCATCAAGATCATAGAGAACACCCGTTGACGTCTCACAATGCGTCAACCAGATCCAGTTGTATGCCGTTTGCCTCAATTGATGAGCGAGTTGCTTCAAGTCGATCGGGTGACCGGGGGGAAGCGTATGGACATCAAAGGACTTGCTGGCACGTGCCGCGTGATCAATCAAGCGTTGACCGAACTCGCCGCCGTTCAGGATCAATCCATGTCCAGTGAGTTGTTGCGCGACAATATCATTGGCGAGCGTACCGCTGCCGACGGCCATCGAGACATGTGGCAAATCCAGCAACTGACACATTCGGTCACGTAAATCTTGATCGAGCTGCCGCATCGAGGCCGTCCGGTGTGGACGCGGTGCTTGTTGCGCCGCTTGACGGACCGTCGGCGCAACCTCGACCGGACCGGCTAGAAAATACAGGGGACGTAAGACATCCGCGATGACGGATCGTTCGTATGTTGCGCGCGACAACAACATCGGTACAAACTGGGCGTCACCACTACCAAGCGTAGCTGCAATCGGTGTGAAGCCGAACCGCGCGTATAGTTTTGCTTCCCGCGTCGTACCACTGATATAGACATGATCAATCGTCTCCCGCTCGAGGTAGACCATTAAAAAGCGCATCAATTGCATGAACGTACGACTATTGCGGTATTCGGGACGAACGCTAAGTAAGCGGATTTCCGCTGGGTCCGTCAGTGTCTCTTCTAGCGTCACGCCCTTTTCCTCAAGCGAAAAGGGACGATGCTTTCGAATGGCGATCATCGCGACGAGTCGATCGTCTTCCTTACCGATCAAGTAAGTGTTCTGATCATGGAATCGATCAATTCGTTTCCGTTCGATGTTCGGTTGATGTTGCGGAATCTCTTCTGTAAAGGTGAGGTAGTTCAATTCATGGATTGCTTCCGCGTCGTCCGCAGTTGCAATGGAAAAGTCGATCATGGAGACGTCCTCCTTATGTAATGGCTGGCTTGTGGAGTGCATCATGAGCCCACAGGACAAGTAGACTTACGGCAACGGTACACAAGATATTGACTGACCCTGCGTCTAAGAAGACGGGTAGTAACGGAAGTAAAACGACCGGAATAAGTCCCGCTTTGATACTATCTTTCGTTACGAGATAAGACAAACCGAGTATGCCTAATCCGGCAAGATATGCCCATGGCGTGATAGCGAAGACGATTCCGGAAAATACGGCGTACCCTTTACCGCCGCGTCGTGGGTGAAACAACGGAAACAAGTGACCGATGAGCACGGCGAGGGCGACCGGATAAAACGTGTCAGTGATCTGCAACGCAAAGACTGTCTTCGCGGCATCAAACAGATAAACGAATAAAAAAGCCGGAAGCCCACCGGCACGATGGGCATTGCGGGCACCGATGTTTCCGGAACCGACCTGTGCCAAATCGGTACGACTAATGTACTTAAAGAGCGTACCACCTAAAATGCTACCGATGAGATAACCAAGCAGGAGATCAAGGATCACCGTTGTTCCTCCTTTGTCGTTACGAGATGAACGAGTTCCTTGACGGTCAAGGCGTCACTGTCTGGAGCCGTCAGGACGGCATCGACCATTTTGGCTTTTCGATCTTGTAATTCCGTCATCTTCTCTTCGATCGTTCCGCGTGTCAGCAATTTGATGACCGTCACGTCAGACTGTTGTCCAAGCCGATGGGCGCGATCGGCTGCCTGTTGTTCGACGGCCGGATTCCACCAGCTGTCAAACAGGATGACGGTATCAGCGGAGGCGAGGTTGAGTCCCGTTCCGCCAGCTTTCAGCGAAATCAAGAAGAGATCGACTTCACCGTCATTGAACCGGTCGCATAACGCGACCCGGTCTTCGAGCGGTGTCTCACCCGTCAATAGGAAGTGGGGGAGGTGACGTTGCGCGAGATCCGAACGAATGCGCTCGAGCATTTGCGTATACTGTGAGAAGATCAAGATCCGTTTTCCGGCTGCTCGTTTTTCTGCAATCAGTGAGAGCAGACGCGTTCGTTTCGTTGCTTCCCCTGTGTACCCCTCGACGAATAATCCCGGATCGTTGCAAATTTGCCGCAACCGCGTTAAGCCCGCCAGTAACTTCAAACGATCTTCACGTTTCGTTTCGTCTAAATGCTGCAGCGTCTCGAGTTGCAATTTGGCGAGATACGACGCATATAACCGTTTTTGATTCGGTCCGAGCTCGACATAATGATGCTCGATCTGCTTCTTTGGTAAGTCCTGTAAGACATCTTTTTTCTCACGCCGTAATAAAAATGGTTGAATGAATTGTTGCATGTCATCAAACGACCATTTCTCAAACGTCGCTAAATCCGGCAGTAATTCCGGAAACAAGACATGGAAAATCGACCAGATATCGCGCGGTCGATTCTCAAGTGGAGTTCCCGTCAAGGCGAACCGGCGTTTTGCTTGCAGATGTCGCAGTTGACTGACCGTTTGTGACTGCGGATTCTTCAAGTGCTGTGCTTCATCAAAGAAAACGATGTCATATACAGGGTGGCGACGGACGTCGGTCCGAAGCGTCGTATAGGAGACGATCGTCACTGTGTTTTCAGCCAAGTACTCCAGTTCGGAAAGTCGGCTAGTTTGAGATCCCGTCACGACATGAACCGGTCGACCGGGTAAAAAGCGCTTCAGTTCCGCCTCCCAGTTGCGGAGCAGTGATGCTGGTGCGACGATCAGTGCACGACTATCCGAAATCGTTGCTATATAACCAATCGCTTGAATTGTCTTTCCAAGCCCCATCTCATCGGCCAAGATGCCGTGACATCGGTGCGCGTCCAAATTCTTCAGAAATTGAATGCCCGTCCGTTGATATGGATAGAGTTGTGACTCTAACGAATTCGGCAAGTCGAGCCGGAATCCTTGTCCGGATTTCAATTCGAACCATTTCTCGAGCAAATCGGCATGGAGATGCAGGATGGAGGCACCGATCAGATGCTTCATGTTCCGGACGGCAGGTAAGACGAGTCGTCCGTCGCGTAAGTCGCGTTCACTCGCTTCCATCTGGGCGAGAACCCGTTGCAACTGCTGAAAGGCCCGTGCCTCTAAAGATACGAACTGTCCGGATTTCAAGCGGTGATAGCGTTTTTGTAAGATGAGCGACTTCAGGACACGTTTCAGCTCGTCTTCCGGAATTCCGTCCATCGAAAAGTTGAACACAAGCCAGTCGAGGCGGTCTGTCACGTCGACTTCGATCCGCGGATGAAAGGGTCCTTTTGGTAACGTCGTTCGGATGGCTTGCGTTGCAAATAACTCCAGTTGACCGAGCGCAACCCGTTCGTCAAGCAGACTCCGCAAAAAAGCATACTGCGCGGCATCACTGGTGATGACATAGTGCGAATTCGATGGTGTCGCTTGGAATTCACGTAAATAGCGTAAGACACTTTGCTCCGTTACTTGATCCCGTCCAGCATAAATCGTCTCATCGAGTGGATTCAGCTGAATCCCTTGATAATCAAACGACACGCGGACTTCAACTTTCTGAGCCGTTCGATCGAGATGGAGCTTAGCGATCGGCGTACCGGAAACGATCCGTTCCTGTAAATCAGGACTGAACGAAACATTGGCAACCCGCTGCAAATACTCTGTCTGTCCAAGCAAACGATCGAAGTAGGGCAGGGACAGTTGATGCTGCTGTTTATCCGTCAATCGTTTGAGCGTCACGACGGGTCCAGTCAGTTCGAAATGAATCGCCACCCGACGATCAGGTGTGAGACTGCGTAAATAGTTGCGCGCGCCTGCGTCGTCGACTTGAATTGCCGTAAAAGGGCGGATTTGCGGCGAGAGCGGTGTTGGTGTGCCGTGTGCCTGCACATGATGCATCGCCAGCAAAACAGCGACGATGTGTCCACAAAATGACGTATCCATCGCAAGCGACGGACAGTTACAGCCAGCGTCGACGCCGTGCGCCTTGACGCGGACCGTCACCGTGAATCGTTCCTCACCGTCTACACTCGCTTCGATCAGCTCGTCACCCATCCGGTAATTGTGTAACGTGACCTTTCGGGCAGCGACATACTTCTTTCCCCGTCGAAAGGCATAGGCATCAGACATCTGTTTGATTTTACGTTCACTGAGCCCGTAGTTCATGAGATCCCTCCTTTAGTTAACATAATATTATTATCGTTCACCATCAAATAAATCGACGGCGCGTTTTTTCTCCGAATCACCGATATGGGCATAGACCTGCGTCGTTGCGACGGATTCGTGACCGAGTAACTGCTGGATCGTCAGGACGTCGACCCCGCCGGTCGCAAGTCGTGTCGCAAACGTATGCCGCAATTTATGCGGTGTAATTTTTTTGCGCTCTAAAAAGGGTAGGACCGGTTTTAATCGTTCGGTGTGCCGCTGCAAAATGTGCTGAACTGCCCGTGGACTGAGTGGTTTCCCGTGTTTTTGGAAGACAGGTACGGCGCCACTCGTTGGCATCTGATAATGAATCGCGTATTTTCGTAAGGCGATCCGGGCTGGTTTCGCGAGCGGAATCAGTCGCTCTTTATTGCCTTTCCCGATGACGCGGAGCGTGTTTTCGTGGAAATCGACATCGTTCCAGACGAGTTGCGTCATCTCACTTAAACGCATCCCGCTATAGCCAAGTAACTGGAATAACGTCACGTCGCGGACGCGGTCCCGTTCATAATGCGACGCTTCGCGGGCATTCATCTCGACGTTTGACGGTAATAACTGAATCAATTCATCCCATTCGCGTTTCGTCAGGTAAACCGGTTCTCGTTTCGCTTGTTTCGGTCGGTTGACTTTTGCGACCGGATTTTCCGACAACTGACCGGTATCGACCAAATAACGAAACAACGACTGTAACGCCGATAACTTCCGGTTGATGACGCTCGGTGCATTTTGTTTCATTAAGGCAAGGTATTCGGCGTAGGCTTCGATTCCTGCTGCATCGATCTCGACGAACGCTTCAAGCGGAATATCGCGCGCTGTTACCTCTTCACCGGACGCCACAGCAACAAATTGGAAGAACGCTTCGTAATCATAGACGTAGCGACGCATCGTCGCTAATGAGAAATGTTTTGCTGCTAGCTGATCTAAATAGGACTGAATGAAGCGTGGCATCCGCTCATATCCAGGAATCGCTGGTGCTGTAGCCGAAACGGTCGTTTTATGTATCGTTTTTCCTAGGTTTTTAAATAAACTCATCCAACAATCACCCCTCTAGTAGTAGTATACCAAACGTTGGTACGCCAGACACTTGTTTGCGTGAAATAGTTATTTCACGCAATGTTAAATTGTCAGACAGGGAGCGCTCAGTTGCATCGACAAGGTGCTAGACGGGCCGTTGGTCAACTCGATGCACGTGAGAATTTAACCTATTTTTAGAGATTTAAGGGTTGTAGAGTCTCTTTAATAACAATAATAGTATTATGTCACCTAAATAACTAAAAAAGAATGAATAGTCAATTTCGCTCTCAGTTGCATCGAGAAGACGTCTGATGGGTCATTGGTCGACTCATTTGATTTCAAGACGATTTCTGAAAAACATCGAAAACGTGCTCGATTTCGCATACTTCATCTTGGTTCGGGTATAGAGTGTTAGGTAAGAGTTATTTTCATAAGGGGGAGTTCTAAATGATTACCGATCAAGAAGCACGTCAGTATTTGAAGGATGCGAAACGCATTGCAGTCGTCGGTGTCTCAAGTGATTCTGGGAAGACGGCGAACTGGATTGCTGACTACTTGGTTCAACACGGGTACGAAGTCATTCCGGTCAATCCAACGTTAAACGAGTGGAACGGTCAAAAAGTCTATCCAAGTGTTGCAAGCATTCCAGGACACATCGATATCGTTGACGTTTTCCGTCGGTCTGAGTTTTTGGCGGATGTCGCGAAAGATGCTGTCGCTCACGGTGACGTCGGGATGATCTGGAATCAACTTGGTCTCTCAAGTGTCGAAGCAGAGAGCCTGGCGCTCGGCGCTGGCATTCCATATATTGAGAATCGTTGCATCAAAATCGAGCATCAATACCTGTAAGTCATCGCACGACTTTAGGCATCTTCACCCGTTCGTGAAGGTGTCTTTTTTCATGCCCATTACAGGTTATGCTTGTCAGGAAGCAAGAAGATGCCTACAATTAGAGACAGACTACTTGAAATAACGAACGAACGTTTGTAAAAACGACGTCGTAATTTCGAATTTTGAGGTGAAATGAATGGCGACAGACTTAAATAACTACAATGATGATGCCATACAGGTGCTCGAAGGACTCGAAGCAGTCCGGAAGCGCCCAGGTATGTATATCGGTTCTACCGATCACCGTGGACTTCACCATCTCGTCTACGAGATCGTTGATAACGCGATCGATGAGGCACTTGCAGGATTCGGGGAACAAATTGATGTCACGATCCATAAAGATAATGCGATCACGGTCCGTGACCATGGACGTGGGATGCCGACGGGGATGCATGCATCGGGAAAACCGACTGCTGAAGTCATCTTCACGGTCCTTCACGCCGGTGGTAAGTTCGGTCAAGGTGGATATAAAACGTCCGGTGGCTTACACGGCGTCGGGGCGTCGGTCGTTAACGCCTTATCAACGGATTTGAAAGTAACGATCTTCCGTGACGGGAAACAATATGAGCAAACGTTTGAAAACGGCGGGATTCCGAAGACGACGTTGCTTGAAACGGGTACAACGCGTCAAAAAGGAACGAGCGTCTACTTTAAACCAGATGGCTCGATCTTCAGTACGTTGACATACAACTACGATACGCTTGCGGAACGCTTACGCGAATCAGCCTTCTTGCTAAAAGGTCTGAAGATTACGTTGACGGACGAACGGTCCGACAAACAGGATATCTTCCAGTACCAAGACGGTGTCAGCGAATTCGTTCAGTACTTGAACGATGATAAAGATACGCTTCATCCGACAGTTGCATTCGAAGGAACGGAAAACGAGATCGAAGTCGATATCGCCTTCCAGTTCACGGATGCGTACTCGGAAAACGTCCTTTCGTTCGTCAACAACGTCCGGACACGCGACGGCGGCACACATGAAGTCGGGGCAAAAACAGCAATGACACGGGTCATGAATGAATATGCCCGGAAAAACACGCTTTTGAAGGAAAAGGATAAGAACCTTGACGGAAATGATATCCGCGAAGGGTTGACGATGATCGTCTCGATCCGGATCCCAGAAGAATTCCTCCAGTTCGAAGGACAAACGAAGTCGAAACTCGGCTCACCGGAAGCGCGGACGAGCTGTGACGCTGTCATCAGTCGTCGTCTCTCGACATACTTGGAGGAAAACCCGCAAACGGCGACGCTGTTGATCAAAAAAGCAATTCGCGCTGCGCAAGCCCGGGAAGCGGCACGGAAAGCTCGCGAAGAAGCACGAAACGGGAAAAAGAAAAAACGTTCGAGCATCTTGAACGGAAAACTGACACCTGCGGCTTCAAAAAACGCGGACAAGAATGAATTGTTCCTCGTTGAGGGTGATTCTGCCGGTGGTTCTGCGAAACAAGGACGAAACCGGACGTTCCAAGCAATCCTTCCACTTCGTGGGAAAGTCTTGAACACAGAGAAAGCGAAACTTGCCGATATCATGAAGAATGAAGAGATCAACACAATCATTCACGCGATTGGCGGCGGTGTCGGAGCTGACTTTGATTTGTCAGATTGTAATTTCGATAAAGTCATCATCATGACCGATGCCGATACCGATGGCGCGCATATCCAAGTCTTGCTGTTGACGTTCTTCTTCCGCTACATGCGCCCATTGATTGACGCTGGGAAGGTCTTCGTTGCTTTACCACCGCTCTACCGCGTCTCAAAAGGGAAAGGCAAATCGGAGAAGTTCGAATACGTCTGGGATGAAGAGACCCTTAAGAAAACGACGAAGAAATTCGGTAAAGGTTATATGATCCAGCGTTACAAAGGACTTGGGGAGATGAACGCACCGCAACTCTGGGAAACCACGATGGATCCCGAGACACGGACGTTGATTCGGGTTACGATCGACGATGCTGCCGTAGCGGAAAAACGCGTTTCTGTCCTGATGGGAGATAACGTCGGACACCGCCGGACGTGGATCGAGGACAATGTCGCCTTCGGTCTCGCAGAAGACCTCTCGATCATCGAGAATGAGCACGTGACGAAAGAGAGTGTGAACGAACATGTCTAATCTACAAAACATCCTGAACCTGTCGCTCGAGCAAGTCGTCGGCGACCGGTTTGGTCGTTATTCGAAATATATCATTCAAGATCGTGCCTTACCGGATGCCCGTGATGGTCTGAAACCAGTACAACGCCGGATCTTGTATGCGATGCATACGGAAGGAAACCTGTTCGACCGTGCTTACCGGAAATCGGCGAAGACAGTCGGCGTCGTCATCGGTAACTACCACCCGCATGGTGACTCATCGGTCTATGAAGCAATGGTCCGCTTGAGCCAAGAGTGGAAGCTCCGTTATCCGTTGATCGATATGCAAGGAAACAATGGATCAATCGACGGCGATAGCGCGGCAGCGATGCGGTATACGGAAGCCCGTCTTTCGAAAGTCTCGAGTCTCATTCTCGACGGGATCAATAAACAGACTGTCGATTACACGCTCAACTTCGATGATACGACGGAGGAACCGCTTGTCTTACCATCACTACTACCGAACCTGCTGATGAACGGTTCGACGGGGATTTCCGCCGGTTACGCAACCGAGATTCCACCGCACCACGCGGGGGAAGTCCTTGATGCTGCGATCGGTCGAATCTCCGGTACGGTTCAGAACGTCGATGACTTATTGACGCACATGCAAGGTCCTGATTTCCCGACTGGTGGCGTCGTTCAAGGTCTTGACGGCATCAAAAAGGCGTTCGAGACAGGACGCGGGAAAGTTATCATCCGTTCGCGTTCAACGATTGAGACATTGCGAGGCGGTCGCCAGCAAATCGTTATCACTGAGCTCCCGTATGAGGTCAATAAAGCGAACCTCGTCAAACGTATGGAAGAACTCCGTCTTGATAAAAAGGTTGAAGGTGTTGCCGAAGTTCGTGACGAGACCGATCGCGATGGTTTACGTGTTGTCATCGAGTTGAAAAAGGAAGCGGACGCGGAAGGTGTCTTACACTTCTACCTTAAACAAACTGATTTACAAATCGCTTATAACTACAACATGGTCGCGATTCATGAGCGGACACCGCGGCAAATGGGCGTCTTGACGCTCCTTGATGCGTATCTCGCACACGTCAAGGAAGTCGTCATCCGTCGGACAGCGTTTGATCTTGAGCAAGCGAAACGCCGCCAGGAAGTCGTCTCCGCCTTGATGACAGCGATCTCTGTCCTCGATGAGACACTTGCCTTGATCCGTTCTGCATCGAATAAAGCAGATGCGAAGGACAAGCTAATTGCGCGCTTCAACTTTACGGACCGTCAAGCGGAAGCCGTCGTCATGCTTCAACTCTACCGGTTAACGAATACCGATATCGTCGAGTTGCAGGAAGAAGCGGCGAAACTCGAGAAGGAGATCGCTCGTCTTGAGAAAATCCTCAACGATGAAAAGACACGGAATCGTCTCATCATCAAGGAATTGACGGTCTTGAAAGAACAAGTTGCGGACAAACGTCGCTCAACGATCGAAGCGGAAGTTGAAGAACTGAAGCTGAAGACGGAAGTCATGATCGCTGTCGAGGAAACGATGGTCTTCCTGTCGAAGAACGGTTACGTCAAACGTTCATCACTCCGTTCATTCGGTGCCTCGAACGACTTACCGGACTTGAAGGAACAAGATCGTCCGTTGCTCCAAGGACAAGCGATGACGACCGATCACTTGATTGTCTGGACCGTTCGCGGCAATTACTTGCTGATTCCGGTCCACCAATTGCCGGATACGAAATGGAAAGATGGCGGTCAACACGTCGCGAACCTCGTCCCTCTCGAACCGGGTGACCGGGTTCTTTCAGCGGATCTCGTCCGCTCGTTCGATGAAGCCCATCACTGCTTGTTCGTTACCCGTCAAGGGATGGTCAAACGCTCGAAACTGAGTGATTACAATGCCCAGCGGAAGTCAAAACCACTCCAAGGCGTCCGTCTGAAGGCAGACGACGAAGTCTTGTACGCTCAGGTCTCGACGGGTCAAACGGACCTGTTCCTTGCGACACAGAACGGTTTCGGACTCTGGTTCACGGAAGATGACGTCCCGGTCGTCGGTGTCCGGGCTGCCGGTGTCAAGGCGATCAACCTGAAGGATCAGGACGTCGTCGCGGGTGCGATCGGCTTCAAGGAAGCGCCGCAGATCGTTCTTTTGACGCAACGGGGTGCCTTGAAGAAGATGCGTCTCGCGGATCAGTTCCAAGTCTCGAGCCGTGCGCTCCGTGGCTTACAGTTACTGCGTGATTTGAAGTCAAAACCACACCGGGTCGCAGCATTGATCGATGTCACGCAAGCAAAGGAATTGGTCCTTAGCGGGAAAGAGCAGGAGAAAACGATCCAAATCGGTTCGTTATCGTTCCTCGACCGCTTATCGAACGGTTCATTCGCCTATGATGAAGAGAAATTCGGTCCATTGCTCGACTGGTATACACGATGAGATAAGGCTCCTCCGGATAACGGGGGAGCTTTTTTAGATTTAGCAGGGCAGGAGAGGGGATTTTGAGACGAATGCTCGGAATTTTGAGATTTATCGCGAGAAATTTCGTTTACAAATTGAAACACTGACCAATAACGGCTACAATAGAAGAAATAGTCAGGTCACGATTCGTCACGAACAAGCGTCGGGTCACGCGTCTCCGCAGCTTTGCTTATAGCGTCAATTGATCAAGCAGCTACGGGACCGTCCCTTTAGCTGCTTGTTGTGCAATCTGCCGACCTTGGAGAGGTGATGAAGATGAAATTCAGACGTCGCGAAAAAGTAGCAATCTATATCACTCGGGAAAAACCTAACGGATGGGAACTACTTGTTTTTCATCCACAATCGGCTCCTGAGAGTGATTGGCAGATTCCTGCAGGTACGATCGAAGATGCTGAAATCGCAAAAGAAGCGGCTGTCCGTGAGACGCTTGAGGAAAGTGGTCTCTCGTTAGCATCCGTCCAGTACATCGGTGAAGAAGAGATGCGCTATCCGGAGCGAATGCGGGTGCATTACACGTATTTCTATCATGCGCACATTGAATGCCAAGAGAACCGCTGGACGCATTGTGTTGCTGGTGACGGTCAGGATTGCGGTGATTTCTTTGATTTCGCGTGGTTGCCGCTTGAACGGATCACGCAACTCGAACGCCGCCATCATATATTCTTGGATCGTTTGATTCATCGATTGGAACGGACACGTCCGTATGATTGTCGAAAACACGGTTAATCCCGTGTTTTTTTGTTTTGTCTCACTATCTTAAGTTTACCTTGATTATGAGACGAATTCTTATAACTATTGATAATATATGTTATGTTAACTTAAATAAAAAAATGATATTTTAGTCAGATTCATTTATCCCCCCTGCCACTTAAAAATCGGTCTATCGTCCTGTTGGTCTTCTTACTTATTCTTTGTTACTCTAATAACAGTAACACTGCAAATGTTACCTTTTTAACGGTAACAAATTAAATGTTTCCATTATTGTGGTAACAAATGAATTGGAGGAATCGTCATGCAAGCTGTTGCTTTGTCGTTTGATGTCAAAGGCTCCCGCGATTATCCGAGCAAAGAAGCGTTACTTCAAGCGCTTCGTGTACTCGCGAACGATTTGAATACAGCATTTCCATTGAGTATTGTTCCGTTTCAAATCAAATCCGGCGATAGTTTACTAGCGGTATTCGCGGATTATCCGGTTAGTTATCCGGTCATTCTGCACTTATTGAATCAAGAGTTGCCAGGTTACATCGGGATTGGATTTGGTCAATATGAGACGATTTCGACGACGCGGGCTGAAGAAGCCAATGGTAGTGCAATCATTCATGCTTTCGAAGCACAGGAATTAGCGAAGACGCTTCCGTCACGGATTGCCTTTGCTGGACCGCCCTACTTACCGACTGCCTTGCTGAACGGTTATCTCGAAATGCTGTATCCGGCTTACTTCGGGAAGACGGACCGTCAGATTGAACTGCACCGGTTGATGGATCGATATCCGGATGATACGTATGAAGAGATCGGACTGAAGATGGGCTTCAAGGAACAAGATGCCCGCGTAAATGTCGCAAAACTCGTCTCCCGCTCGCAGCGTAAGCAACGGAAGCGACTTGAAGCTGCCTTGACCCAGGCACTGGAGCAATTCCAAGTCTGGGAGGCGATTCGGTGACCGTCTTACTTAGTCTTTTACTTGTCCATCTACTTGCTGATTTTCCATTACAGACGAAACGAATGGCGCAACTGAAACATCGACACCAACGCATCTTACTCCAACATCTTGCCGTTCATGCGGCTCTGATGCTACTTGTGCTTGCGTTCTTCGTCATCCAAAGGGAATTGACCATCGACATCGCCGGGTGGCTTGGAGGCAGCATTCTCGTGTTTCACGCCCTACTCGATGCTTCCCCGCTCAAACGCCGCGTCAAACAAGCAGCAGCGTACTGGATCGATCAAGCGTTACATATCGTTGCCATCATCGCCTTGACATGGGTGTTCGTTCCGATCGATTGGTCGTTGTCATTCTCGCGACCGGAGCAGATCCTGTGGATTCTTTGCTTTAGTTTAGTGACGACGGAGTTACTCGGTCACGGAATCGCCCTGATGCTCGCACCATTCGCGCCGCGGTTGATTGAAGCGCATTTCGAGCGGAAAGTGACACGCAAAGAGCAATTAGATGGCATCTCGCGGATCGTCACGCACGAAGTCGAAGATTCTGCGCGCAGTTATACGACGGAATTAAGCGGGATCGGACGTTATATCGGTCTCGTCGAACGCGCAATCATCACCCTGCTCGTTGTCACGAATGCAACTGGAGCCATTGGCTTCATCATTGCCTTGAAGGCATTGGCTCGTTTTAAACAGTTTGAAGATCGCCGCTTTGCGGAATATTACATCATCGGGAGCTTGCTCAGTATCTTAGGAGCGATTTTATGTGGACTGGCAATCCGTGTCGCTTTGTAAACGATGAATGAAAGTGAGGGAGACGGTGTAATCCGTCGTACGACATATGAAACAAATTGGATTAGTCAGGCATCACCGGGTGACGGAAGGATATCCGACGAAAGGCTGGATTAGCGCTAGCGATATTGAAAAATGGATTGAACGGTATGATACGTCAGAAATCGATATTCAACCGGTCGAGCTCGGTCAGATTGACTGGACCGTTTGTTATGCCAGTAGTATGCCGCGTGCCGTCCAGACGGCGCAGAGCGTTTATGATCAAGAAATCATCGTGACGGATCTGCTGCGTGAAGTGCCGTTTCCGACGATTCGGTCGAATCTCCGATTACCGTTCCTCGGCTGGGCGGTTCTCGGTCGATTCGCAGCCCCGTTCAGTAAACGAATTCAAGCCGAAATCAAGGATGCGAATGAACGGATTGAAGTGCTCTTAAATCAATTAATGTTCGAAGACGACGAACGGGTTCTACTCGTCGGTCACGGCGGCATGATGATTCTGATGCGCGCTGCCTTAAAACGACGCGGTTACAGCGGACCACGGTTCGGTCATCCGCGCAATGGCATGCTGTATCTGTTCGAGAAAGAGGAACCGACATGTTGAAATGGGGATCAACGATTCTATTAGCACTCTGTTTAATCGTCATCTTCTATACGACACGGGACGAAGAACCCCCTGCCCCGACGGCAGGACAGATGGAAATCTATGGTTTTGACGTCGGTCAAGGAGATAGCACGTTCATCCGAACGAAGGAAGATGCGATCTTGATTGATGGTGGGAATAACGGCAAAGGCGAAGATGTCGTCCGCTACCTGCAAAAATTGGGTATCAAACGCTTAACAGCGGTCATTGCGACACATCCGGACGCCGATCATATCGGTGGACTCGATACCGTCCTCGATGCCTTTCCAGTCGACAACGTCTATGCCCCGCGAGTCACGCATACGACGGAGACGTATCGCGATTTCCTCCTTGCCGTCAAACGCGAAGGGGTGACGATCAAGTCAGTTAAGGCAGGTCTTAAAATACCGAGTGAAGCCGCACGCTTTACGTTCCTTGCTCCTCTAACAGACGGGACACAGGATCTTAATAGCTGGAGTGCCGTCCTCCGGGTCGAACATGGACAAGACCGCTTCCTCTTCATGGGCGACGCGCCGATCCGAACTGAACAACAATTACTCGAGTCAAACACCGATGTACGTGCTGATGTCTTAAAGCTTGGACATCACGGGGCAGACACATCGTCCTCCCTGCCCTTCCTACAAGCTGTATCACCAAAACGTGCCTTGATCTCAGCCGGAAAGGACAATGCCTATCGTCATCCACGTCCTTCCGTCTTACAAGAACTGAAGGCAGAACGGATTACGATTGACCGAACCGATCAAAGTGGAACGATCCAGTATATCTCGACTGGTGACGGTATCAAGGAATCGAATCGGCCTGATTTACGACCGGAATAACGAGACGCGGAGGTGTATCAGATGCGATTGACCGTAGCTGATTTTGAAGATGATCTAGCAATTTGTGAGACCGACGACCGTGAGACGATCACGTTACCGAAAAATCGTTTACCGCGCCAAGCGACGATTGGCGACCGACTCGATTGGAGCGGACGCTCGATTCGAATCTTACGCAATGAGACGAACGAGCGTAAAAAAGAGATCACCGAGCTGATGGATGATCTCTTTGAAGAATGATGGGATTCCCTCGGTGCGCTGAGGGAGTCTTTTTTAATCAAGTAGACTGATGATGAGTCCAGTGAGGATGCTTGCTGTGAATAAGAAACCAAGCGTATACGTAAGCAAACGTAATCCGATTGGGAGTCGACCGATCGCGGCAAAGGCACGACGATTCGGGGGACCTCCGGAAACGACGCGTTGGTAATCATCGAGCGGACTATGGACGACGTCATGTTGAACGACTGGAGTGGTATCGGATTCCGTAGTGTATTGTTTCATGAGTCCATTCCTCCTTATCTTAGCAACCCTAAATACATTATTCGATAAATGACTTCCTAATCCTGTTTCAATGTTTTTGATATTTCACGAAACTTTTGGATGAAAATGGTAGTATAAAAGGTAGACGTATTTCTAGACCAATCGTTTTAGGAAAATCACTAGCGGTTTTTTCTGAATTTTCGTACACTTTAGAAATACAAAGCATCTTAAAGGGGGAATCATTTATGTTTCAAACGTTACGGACATCACTTAAGCAATCCGTCCTTGGTCAGGACGATGTGATTGATCATTTATTGATTGGTTTACTTGCCGAGGGGCATATTTTACTCGAAGACCGTCCCGGGACTGGTAAGACAACACTAGCAAAAGCACTCGCGCAGACACTCGATGCAAAATTCTCACGTGTTCAATGTACAGCAGATACGTTACCGACGGATTTACTCGGAATGGAGCTGTTTAACCCACTCACTGGGTCATTCGAACAACGGTTTGGTCCGCTGTTTGCGAACATTGTCCTCGTTGATGAGATCAACCGAACGACTCCACGGACCCAGTCCGCTCTCCTTGAAGCCATGGCAGAGGCACAAGTGACAATTGGTGATATGTCGTATACGCTACCCCAACACTTTCTTGTCATCGCGACACAAAACCCGTTCGACGGACACGGCACGTTCCCGCTCCCCCATGCGCAACTCGACCGCTTCTTGTTCAAGTTGTCGTTCGCTCCCCTGACGCGTCAAGCGGAAAAAGCATTGTTACGTGGAGCGCATCTGACCGCAGCCGATCTACACATTCCACTTGAACAACTCAACGACTGGAAAGAGGAAGTGGTTGCTGTCACGATTGAGGACAGCGTCGAAAATTACTTACTTGATGTCTGTGACGCACTCCGCGCCCATCGTGACGTTGAGATTGGACCAAGTCCACGAGCGACACTCGCCCTTTTAAAGGCAGCAAAAGCGCGTGCTTGGATGCAAGAGCGGACGTACGTCACACCAGAAGACGTCAAACACTTAGCAACGCCGCTTCTCGCTCACCGACTCGTCCTAACACTTGAAGCGACGCTGAAGTTGTCGAACGAACGTCTCGTCCAGCAGGTTCTCGATTCACTCACCGTTCCGACTGAGGTGTAATCATGCAATTGATCACACCAAAAGCCTTTAACCTCATCATTCTCACCATGACGGGCGCAAGTGGGATCATCGTCGGACTCTATGGACCTGTTTGGATGGCGGCCTTGTTATTTGCCTATACGATATACGGCTGGGTGATGCCCTATTATCTTGAATATGTCGCGAAGCGGATCCACGTCCGCCTCCTTGAGACAGTCCGTGCTTTCCGGGAAGAAGCGATCCAGATTCCGTTCGAGCTGACGAATCCGACGAAGTTGCCGCTTGGACGGATTACGATTTCCGGTCTACTCGGGGATCAAATCAAGCTTCCTGACGCGAATAGTCAGTTTTGGCGTCAACACATGTATGTCGGTAAACAGACGATCGTCCCGTTTTCAATCGATGTCATTGCCGCACAGCGAGGAACGATTCGGATTCAATCGTTTGACATCATGATCTCGGATCCGTTTCATCTGATGACGATCTATATCACGCTCGACATCCAGGAACTTGGGCATGTCTTCCCGGACTTCGCACCAGCGTCCGTCGAGTGGAACGAGCGGATGATTCCGGGTGAGACGATTGATCGTTCGAGTCCGTTTTCGGATCGTTCGAGTTTTCATTCAGTCGTTCCCTATTCCGGAGATGCGAAATCGATCTATTGGTCTGCCTATGCAAAGACAAACGAACTGTATTCGTATCAATATGATCGGAAACGTAATCATGATTATGCCGTGATCGTCGATGGTCTGTCAGCAGACGGGCTCGCCCTCCGCTCTGACTTCGAGAAACTCTTATCGCGTGCCGCAACAATCATCCGCGAACTCGAAAAACAAGGCGCTTCCTACAGTCTTTGGATCTCGATGGTCAATCGAACGGGTCAGTGGTATCATGTCCCGTCTGGTACGGGGAAACATCAGTTCCTGCGGACGATGGAATGTCTTGCCCGGATCTCAGAATATGACTTACCACTCGAGCGCCGCTATTTCACGAAACGCTTACAACGGAGCGTTCCGTCAACGACGGCAGAGATCCATCTCGGTCATCGGCAGAAAGGGGTGAGCGCATGATTCTCTGGTGGATTTTCCTAGCGAGTCTGTTACCCGTTCCGTTCTATCTAGCACTCGTTTTCCCGGCACTTGCCTTCGTGCCGCACCGCTCGCTTCGGATTGGACTACAGCTACTCGCAGCGGGATTACTGTTCATTCTATCTCCGATTGCTTGTATTTTAGCTCTTATCTTCGTCGCCTGGACCGCATTTCTTGATACGGTCGAGTCAGCTTGGCGTTACGCCGCAAGTGGACTGATCGTCGGTGGCGTGATGATTCTATTCCCAGGTGTGACTCCACCGCTTGGTGCCTTTTTGCTCCTTTTCCTTGTCGTCGCGTATCCATTCGTCGTCACCTATATGACAGAATGGCGACGTATCTTCTCAACAGTTGGTCTGATGCTGACGTTAGGGCTCCTGTTAGCCGGTCTTTTTCGATTGACGAAGGAAGTACTCGTAGGGTCCGTGACGAATTCGATCCGACCGCTGTTTGAAGCATTTGGCTCCCTCTTCCTTTGGACGGAGCCACTCGGACGAAAAGCGGACAACATGACGAACCGCGCGATGGGACTTGAAAACATCAAAAGCGTGGAAGACGTCAAACAAGCAACGGTCCAAGCGGGAACGTCACATTGGATTTGGATCGTGACGGCAATCGTGACTGTATTGTTCGTTGCAATCACGCTGTACGTCATCCGGAAGCGAAAAGTCATTCCGATTGAAATGGAACAGACTGTCAAACGTTCCAAACAGGTACGAACGCATGCTCCAAAACGTTATAGTCATCACCCGTTGCTGAAGATTGCTTCGCAACTTGAACAAGCCTTCCCAAGACGTCATGAGGAGACGACGCTTGAGTGGTTGATGCGGATTGAGTTCCCGGATGCGTCATCCAATGCGCGTTTAATCGACGGGATTGAATTCAGTACAAGCGAACCCGCCTATGATATCCAAACGTTCCGGCGTCAAGTACGCGAACAAATCGAACGTTAACAAAAAGCCTTTGCTCGTGGAGCAAGGGCTTTTTGTCGCATTAAGTGCGCATCAATTGATTGCGTGGTGTCGTCGCAAGTCACCAGTCGCAGAGATGGTTTGATCCACCATCGCGCCACCACAACATGTCAATATCCGGGAAATCGTCTTAGCGCCAACAAAACATTTCGATGGACGAAAAACAGACCGAAGCGAAAAGAAATGAGTACACTTCCGGACACTTTCGGTCTAGTTTCCTTCAAGCGTTAATTTTCCAGGTGGCTCTGTTCAATCGTTTGAAAAATCGATTGATAGATCCTCAGTTGCTCCGAACGATTCGGTCGTTCGATCCCCTCTCCGAACAACCAGGTCGTCTCTTGCGTATCGTCATAGAGCATACCAGCTGCAAACGTCGGATTCGGCACCGAGATGCTTCCCTCATAGGAGAGACTCGGATCAAGAAACGGTTCGATGGATTTTTGAGAGCTGATGAAGAAAAATGGAATATGTGCTTTCCGGTAGACGGAGGCAGAGTCACGTCCTGCTGCCTTATGTAAGTACTCCGACATGATCATGACGGCGTCATATTGACGTAAATCTCCTTTGATTTCCTGCAGATCAATTGAGTGGAAGTCCGGAGATTGTGTAAGAACTGGAGCCGTTCCGACGACAGCGATGGTGAGATCGATGGTACTAGCTTTTGGCGTCAACGTCGATTTTTTCAACATACACACGGTAAGCAGTAGACTGAGTGCAAGTAAAGTCATGACGGTTCTTTGTCTCATCTGTCCCTCCATGATTTCCTGATATTAGGTCTTTCACCTAGTTTCTTTATACCATAAAAATGTGTGGCGTTATGTTTTCGAACAATAGGGAAATCACAAGAATAAAGTGTCAACGGAATCCGATAAAAAAAGACTCCCTAGTTGGAGTCTTCTTACTTTTCAGCATCGATTTTTGAAGCCTTACGCGCAATGACGACAATAAAGACGATGGCACCGACAGGAATCACGAGCGGCATCCAGTCGAGGATATACTGTGCGTTCATCGTATCCCCCCTTACCTAGCAAGCTATAAGCGTAGCATATGCCAATTGCTGGGGAGTTGCAAGTCACAGTCGGGGTAGAAGCGCGTAGGCAACTGAATAATAGATCAAAACACTTGTTGAAAGCAAATACCCGATGAATAAAAGGGGGGTAAATTTAGGTTTCATGCACCGTTCGATCAAACGTAGCGATCCGATGGTGACAACAAGAGCGATAACCGGACTGAATCCGAACGCGACGATGTCGAGTGATGTCATGACATCTTCTGGTAACACGAAATGAAAGACAAAAAGTGAGAATAAGTACCAAGATGTATAGGATAAACAAACGAAGAACAGGAAAGCACCTAATTTCCGCATCCCGTTTGATCGGCTTTTTTCCATCTGTTGCATGTCGTTCCTCCTACATAAGTATCAGATACCTATAATAGTAACTGGAACTATTCGCTTAAAATATTCAAATATGAATATCCGACAAAAAACGACATTTTTTTATTCCGTAATTAAAAAAGCAAGATCCATGGTCAAATGAACCTTGCTTTACCTCTTAAAGAGCAGGTGTTTCGACTTGGTACATCGTCGCAAGACCCGCTACTTTATTCTTGAATGTCTCTCGGCGTTCGACAGGTGCGATGATTTCTGCTTGGTTGCCGAACTGGATCAGCCACATCATGAAGCCGTCAGAAAAGAGCGCATCGACCTTAACCTCGAACCAGAGGTCATCGAGACGACGACAACGGATATCGGTCCCGAACCGGTCAACGACGGTCGGCATCAGACTCTCCTGGAATTTAAGCGTCAATTGCTCGTTCTCTCCTCCATACATGTTGAACATATTACTTAAGTAACTTGGCTCGACATAGACCGGTTCTTCCATCGGTTCGAATGCTTTACAATCAACGATTCGATCGACCCGATACGTTCGAACCTCTTTGATCCGTTCGTCTCTTCCGATCAAATAGTAATTTCCATTATCCATCAATAGATGTGCTGGTGAAACGAGATAATGCTCGCCATCCTTGCGTAACTCGAACTTTCGCGTCCGTTCGTTGAATTTCCCTTGGTACTGGAAGCTGATGACGAAACCTTCGCTGATTGCTTTCTGAATCGTATCGATTGAGCGGGACGTCATCCCTTTTGGTTTTTTGACAGTATGTAGGACCGGCTGAAGTGACTCCGCCATCTTATCACTCGTCAGGGATTGAAGCGTCTTGACGAGAGCTGTTGTCTCACTTTCCGAGATGAACTTCGCACTAGCGATGGCATCGACGAGCAATCGGAGCTGATGATGTTCAAAAGGACGACTGACGAGATGATACGGAATGGCAAGTCCATTCTTCGTCTCTTCCGCCACGACGTCGAAGCCTGATTTAGCAAGTGCTGCAATATCATCCTTTAACGATTTTCGGGATAGCTTCTCGATTAAGCCTCGTTTCGAGAGTTCCATGCTTAATTCCTCAAGCGTCAACGTATGATCTTCATCCGACTGACGTTCGAAGATTTCTCGTACAGCAAGTAAGCGGTCACGGTTTGTTAATTTTTCGTTTGACACTACGCATCCTCATTTCCTAAGTCACAATGGTTTGGTTATACTTTACAGTATACATGAAAAAGAAAATTAGATTAACAATAAAATGGTAAATATTAAGAGATAGGAGAATTTGGATGCATTGTATCGCAGAATGGAACGGTCAGCGCTTTGATTACCGGGATAGCGGAAGCGGTCCCGTCATTCTTTTAATTCATGGGACGCAGTCGGATTATCGGGAAATCTACCATGTCGAGAAATTGATTGCTGCAGGGTATCGTGTCATCGTACCATCGCGTCCGGGGTATGGGCGAACACCACTTCAACTCGCAGATAATCCAGAGGCGCTCGCGACATTTTACGCCGGGTGGCTCGCATCCCGTCAAATCGAACACTATACCGTTTACGGCATCTCAGCCGGAGGACCGACGGCGATCGCCCTTGCCGGAATGGATACGGGCGTTCATGCCCTCGTCTTAGCATGTGCGATGACGCATCGGATTTCACTTCCTTATCATCGCCTACTCATCCAACCGGTCTTGCAGCGTCCCTTGCAGTTCATTCAATGGGGGATTTGGGCGTATGTGAAGGATAAAATTCGGAAGTTTCCTGAAGAAGCGGCCGTCCGGATGGTCGAGATGACGAGTCTCTTACCACGCGAAACAATCCGTACTCACATCAGTGAGACGGATGCTTCGTTGTTATATGAGGTCGGTCTTCAAAATGGTCCAGGACGGGGTGTGTTATTCGATATCACGCAAGACTTAGGACAAGAGCGACTCGAAGCCGTCACGTGTCCGGTTTTGATCGTCCATTCAAAGTCAGACCGTGCTGTTCCGTTCGAACACGCGGAATACGCTCGACGAAGCATTCCGCATGCACAGTTCATCGAATCGAAGAGCCCCGGTCATCTCATTTGGATTGGTCCATCCGCGCGTCGGGATGAACGCATGATTGAACGCTTCATCGCTTTCAATCAGATGACTTGAAGCCGAAGCCGCATCTTCAACTTCTCGTCGTCCTCTTCGATCGCAACCAGTCCCCGGTTCTTCAGTTCACCGATCGCACGACGTGTTCGATCTTGATTGAGGCGGGCACAGCGGGCGATCTCGGCGATCCCCATTCGGCACGATAATTGATTGGCCTTGATTTTTGATGAAGGCTTCGCGACGGAACGTTGTAAAAGTCGCCAAAAGACGTGTCGGGCATCTTCCGACAAGGCGTAGGCGTTCTTCTCGATCACCGGTGGCATATAGCGGACATCTTCTCGAATTCGGCGAATCAGATAAAGACTGAGCCATTCTTCGAGTTCCGCTAGAATCCGTGAGAATTCGAACCACCAGAGCTGCTCGAGTACCTCTTCTTCTTTCGTCGCCAGTTGCCAATTAGCAGGAATCTCATCAAATTCTTCCTCGAGCCAATCTTCGTAATCGAGAGCCGTCTCATATAAGACTTGTGACGGAACCTGTTCGAGCGACGTCCGATGTTTATAGATATCAAAGCTCATCCGCCGAAAATGTTCGACGGATGCAGCCACTTGGCTCAAATGAATCAATTGTTTCGTAATCAGCCGCGCCAGTCCATCCATTTCGAGGTGGATGGCATATAAGTGTTTTTCTAGCGCAATGAGCGTACTTCTCTCCATTCGACTGTTCCTCCCCTATTTGTTTTTCGTCTTCTTGTCTTTTTCCGCAAAACCCTTATTCAAAACCAATTGTGAGCATATCGATGTATTGACAGTGAAGTTTGGAATAGAATAAAACAATCGAATTCAAAAGGAGATGCACGATATGTATACGATTTATGGTAGCTCACGTAAAGGAAACAGTGAATGGCTTGGTGAACAAGCGTTGAAAGGCATCCGTCATGTGGCTGTCGATTTGGCGAACGTCTCGATTCAGCCGATTGAAGACCGCCGTCATCATGGTGGCTTTTTGCCGATCGGTGATGATTATCGCCGAATCGTCGAAGCGATGCTTGAACACGATGACATCCTGTTCATCACACCGATTTACTGGTACTCGATGTCGACGAAGATGAAATTATTTATTGACCGATTCAGCGAGTCACTTCGCGACGAAGAGCTCGACTTCAAAAGCCGAATGGCAGGGAAACGATTCCACTTGATTGCCGTCGGTGGAGACGATCCGCGCATCAAAGGACAGGCACTCGTCACGCAGTTCAAGCATATCGCGTCGTTCCTCGGTGCGACGCTTGAGACAACGATTCTTGCCGAAGGGAATGCACCGGGTGAGGTCGAACACGATCAAGAAGCAATTGTGGCCATCGAGGCGTTTCGCGAAAAAATGTCAGGTGCACGTGTTTAAGCACGGATCTTGAAGGGAATTATCTGAAGCAGAGCGCACGACTGTCTAGCGTACGACTCAATTCAGGAGGTGGTCAGCCATGTTCGCATCTAAAAAACGATCGAATCGCAAGTGGAAACAACTGACTTCACGCCAGCATATCCTTCATCTTGAACATTTGTATCAATCACGCGAAGAGACGATTGTTCGTGATCGCCTCTCCTTGCAACACATCATGGAACGTGCAGTCCGGACCGGACAGACGGTCCACGTCCGATTGAAACAACTGGATATGGTATCCGGTTCAATCCAAGCGATTTTTCATGACCGTGGAACGATTGAACTCGTCACATCGACAGGTATGCGCCGAATGGTGCGAGCGTCAGACGTCATCGATATCAAGTGGAAAGCAACCTAACAGCATTCAACCCCTTCTCGATGAGAGAAGGGGTTTTGATTTATATGAGTCCTTTGCCACCGAGCGGTTGATCTTCCAGTACACGTTCAACATGTTCAAGTAACGGACGCGCTTGCGTAATCAAGTGCTGCGTCACCGGTAAAGTTAAGGATGCTTGATGAGTAGCCGAATCCGTCCAAATTTCGCGAACATGCAAAACATCTGGCTCGTCAGAACGGCTGATGATGTAGTGCAGGCAGCCCGGATGCGTCGCAAGAGAAGCCGCAGCTTCAAGCAACAGGGCAATGACGTTGTCGCGTTGTCCGTTTTGAGTCGTAAATGTCGTCCATAATCCATACATCATGAGGTACCTGATAACGGTCGAACTTCCGCTCGCCAACCGTAAGATTCCCCTTCTGCGACTTGAGTCGTCGGATGAAGGAAAGCTAGTTCCATCGCATGATCTAAATCACGTGCTTCAAAGACGATCAAACTGCCGATTTGCTCCCCACTCGAGCGATCTGGTTCATCATTCGTCTGCACGACACCATCTCGCCAGTAAAGTGCTTGTGTCGCTAGACCCGGGTGCCAGTCTGATAAAACGTTCACTTGTTTATTAAAGGTGTTCATCAACGCATCACAACGCGACATCAAGGCGTCAATCTCTTCCTTCGATAAAGCATCCATCTGGTCTGCATCGTAATAGCCAACATATAAGAATTGCATCGTCTTTCCTCCTTTCATCCTTTCCATTCCCTTCCAAGAGAAGGTTAAACAAAAGCCTCCTGTCTCTATACTGAGAAACAGGAGGCTTACGTATCATTCATCTTTTAATTTGACATTTTGATCGGCTGGTAATGTTGTTGTCGTTTCCTCATCTTCGAGTTTCGGGACGCCAGCACCATAATCGGTTGCTTCATCCGCCACATACGATGCCGCAAACGCTGGATTCAGTAAATCAGACTTCGAACCGACGATGACAATCCGACCGTGTCGGACTTCATCTTCTAGGTCCTCGGCGACATCCTTCGTCATACCAAGCTCGGACAACTGAGCGATCCGGTCTTTCCGGTTACTCCGGACGGCTGATAATAAGGTCTCGAAGAACGACTTCTTCGTCACGCGATACGGTAACGTCTGCGTATCGTTCGCGATGCGTTCCGCGAGTTCTTCGTCTTTCGCAAAGATGTAGATCTGTTTATTCGAATAACCACTTGATTTAAGGCTCGTCACTTCTGCGTCGACAGCGGTCATGTTTCGTACGATGCGCGTTTCAAGCATAAAAATCCCTCTCCTTCATGCAGCAAGCTGCTGATAAGAAGTTATACCCGAAACATAATAGTTAAAACCTGAAATTGAAAAATGGATTAAGCAGCCGTCTGGATTGCTGCTGTGCGTCGTTTTTGCCAGATCGTAAACATCGCAATCAAAATCATCAGGACGACTTGCGGGATGAGTGTCTCGATCGTCGGATAGAAGCCGATCCAGCCGGCGGTTCCGAGTCCATTGATCGGATGGATCGGTAAGACGTTTGTCAGCTGCAACGCGTGCAGACTCGTACCAAGAATCTTGAATGCCATCAGATAAATTAACCAGGATGCGACTTGGAACAAACGATGGATCGGTAAACGAACACCGATCTGGATGACCGCATACGAGACGAGTCCGATGATGACGATTGCAAGACCAATCCCGGACAACAAGGCAGTCTTCGTCATCGCTGGTGCCATTCCGATGTAGAATAACAACGTCTCGGCACCTTCCCGGAAGATCGTCAAGAAACTGACGAAGAACAAGGACGTCGTTGAGAGCGTCGACAAAAAGTGTTTGCGTTTCGCGACGGCGCTTTTCGAGTGCAACCAGTAGCCGACGAACAGCATGATGACGACCGCGACGATTCCCGTATAGCCCTCGATTTGTTCGCGACCTGTTGCTGCGAATGAGGCTTGAAAGACTGTCTGCAGGATGAGGGCTAACAGACCACTTGCGATCAGACCAAGCCCGGCACCTGCCCAGACCTTACCTTCTTGTTTGGTTCGGCTTTTCCGTGCGAAGGCAACAAGTGCACTGACGATTAATAATGCTTCCAAACCTTCCCGGAGCATCACGAGCATTGCGTCGATGAACGTATAATGCGTCTTTGTTTGTAATTGTGCAATAGCATTCTCGAACGACTGGAGTTCTTGTGCCGTCTTTTGCCGAGTTTCCGGCGTCAGCCGAGCAAGTAGCAGTGGTACGTCTGATTCAAGCTGGGAATAGAGACCTTCATTTCGTGTCCGGACCTCGCCTTCGGCTCGCGGCCAGGTCTTCAGAAACGATTCGAGTGCCAGCTTCGCTTGCGGCAAATCACTTGCTGCAAGCGCGGTCTGCGCCTCTTCAAGCGGTGTCAGCAGTGACTGCAGTCCTGTTTTCTTCGCTTGGACTTGTTCTCCGTCGAGGAAGGACTGGATTGCATTGTCGAATTGATCAAGTGCCGCCTTCCACTCCTTCGTATCCGCAGGCTTTCGCGCCGCAGCGATCCGAATCGAGGCAAGAGCCATCTCGATGTTGCCATAGTGACCGATACTGTCATTACGGACAAGACTTTCGTGCGTTGCCCATGCGGTCAACAATCGTTGTTCCGCTGCCGGACGATCGCTCGCTTTGACTTGACGCATCTCTTTTGTCAACGAAAGCAATTGCTTCACCTTTGCTTTCGCAACCGGATCTGTCTTCGGTTTCGTTGCTTCTTCCTGCTTCCGGACGGCAGCAGAGAGTGCCGTCAGTTGCTCGCGGACTTCAGGAAACGCTGCCGATCGTTTTGCATCGACCTGTTTGACGGCTTTCGTGATTGCCGCTTGTTGATCAGGTAAATCTTGAGCAGCTTGCCCTAATTCATCGATGGCTTGATTCAGTGCCGTGCGATCTTCACTTGCGACGGCAGACAGCGCTTGTCCGATTGCGACATAGAGATCATCCGTCGAAGCAGCATGGACAGGCACCGCGTGTTGACCAGCTACAAGGAGTACAAGTAAAAGGACAAGATTACGCAAATAACGCATCACCGATGTAGCCTCCTTTCGAGATCCCACCGAAGCAGGCGAAAATGGCACTTCCACGGTGCGTGATGTATTCATTCAGTCGATCCTGTGCGGCAAGACGGCGCTGAATCGCGATGAATTGTTTTGGCGAACGCTGATACGATAAAAAGAGTAGTCCAGCATCGAGGACACCTGTCTTCTCATCAATGCCGTCTTGATAAGAGTAGGAACGGCGTAGGATCGCTGTCTTCCCGTCTCCATGCGCGACAGCGGTATGCGAGTCAACCGGTAAGGCAGCTTCGCCACGAGCTTGTCGTTTCGCTGGGGTGACGGAAGCGAACTCGTCTGTTGAGCCGAGCGGTGCCCCGGAAGCACGTTCGCGTCCGAAAGTCCGTTCCTGTTCCTTCAGGATCGTTCGGTCCCAAACCTCGAGATGCATCTGAATGCGGCGGACGACGAGGAACGAGCCGTTCGTTAACCACGGCGTCCCGTCCTGCCACTGACAAAAGAGCGATTCTTTCCGGACTTGTTGCTTCGAGACGTCGGGATTTCCCGTGCCGTCCTTGAAGCCGAATAGATTGCGCGGCGTCCCGCCAGAGGCATCTGCTGCTTTACTGCGCTGGAAGCCAGCTTGCGACCATCGCATCGCGACCGTTCCGCGCCCAACACGGACGAGGTTACGAATTGCATGGAAGACGACTTGCGCATCATCACCGCAAACTTGAACGACAAGATCACCTCCGCCCCATTTTTCATCTAAACGATCGAGATCGAACGTCGGCAACGGTTTAAGCGCCTCCGGTCGTTTATGCTGAATACCAAAGCGACCGTCAAATAGACTTGGACCGCACCCGAACGTAAACGTCAAATGACCGGCAGATAATCCGTCCGCTTCCCCCGTATCTTCCGGTGGGACGTAACGGGAGTCGGAATCGCCATATGGTAACCCAGCCGCAAGTCGGGCACATAACCGTGTCCAGCGTTTTAATAAATCAACGAGTTCATCGCGTCGCTCCGTCTTGATATCAAACGCTACGACTTGGACGTGGTTTTGTGGTGGTGTCAAAATGCCTGCCTGATACGTCCCGTAGAACGGCTCTTGATCACTTGCTTCAACAGTTAATGTCCGCGGAAGAAACTTCTCAAGACCACTGGCATACAGGGCGGCCCCGAGACTCGTCAAGCCTGCGACCTTCAGGACATCCCGTCGCGTGACGCCTTCTTGTATTGGTTTCATGCTTATCCCTCCAGTACGATGCCCATCTTCGAGAGCGGTTCCGCGAGTTCATTGATTGCGACACTCATCTGTTTGACGTCTTGTTTCGAGAGACTCGTGTAGAGGACATACCCGTCACCCTTTTTCTTCGCGTCAAGTAATGCATGGACATCCTTGAAGCGAGCAGCGATCTCTTTTGATAACGTCGCATCTTGTTTCTTCAGCGCCGGGTTCAACAAGTCATAGATTTTTTCAGCCCCCTCGACGTTTGCTGCGAAGTCATATAAGTCCGTATGCGAATAACGGTCTTCTTCGCCTGTCACTTTTGACGTCGAGACTTCGTTTAATAGATCCGTCGCCCCCGTGACGAGTAATTCCGGCGTCACCTCGACCGTCTCGACCTTCGCCCGCAGTAAATGAACGTCTTTCATCAATTGCTTCGCGTACGCTTCATAGCCTTTTGTCGTTCCCTTTTCAAACAACCCTTGTTCGATCCGGTGGTAGCCACCCCACTCCGACGCTTTGACATCGCCTGCTCGCGCATCGATTTTCGGATCGAGATCACCGAACACTTCCGCGATCGGTTCCGCGCGTTCGTAATACATCCGCGTCGGTGCGTACAATGCTTTCGCTTCTTCCAGTTTGCCCGCTTGAACGGCATCGGTGAATTTTTCTGTCTCACGAACGAACGTATCGATTTCATTGATTGCATACGTCCGGTAATCGGTGACGACCTGATCGAAATTCTCCTTTTTCGGTGCTGGTTTCTCCGCTTGTTTGGCTTCACTACAACCCGCTAAGACGACCGCGAGTGCGCCTGTCATCAACAATGCTTGTTTCATCTATCGTTCCCCCTGTAAATGGTTAAGTCAGTTCCTTCATCAGTATAGACGACAATGATAATCGTTATCAATAAAAATTTTTGCGTAATAAAAAAAGCTTGAATTAGTCATTTTTGACCAATCCAAGCGCTTTGTCAGGTATTTTTTTTTCGTTTTTTGAAATAGGTCCGTGAAATAATGAACGTGACAATCCCGAAGCCAATGAAGACGAACGCTTTTTGAAACAAGGTGAGGAATGACAAGTCAAACAATAAAAGCTTGACGGCACTGATCGTCAGGAGCAACAACCCGGATAACCGCCATGTCGACGACGTCCGCATCCGACCAATCGCGACGAGCACGAGGGCAAGGACGATATAAGCCGCGGATAACGTCGTACTACGCGCTGTCTCTTCAAGACCGCGATAGAACGGTAACTCCATGATGATCAACGTATAGGTCGTAAAAACACCGATCGCCGCTAGGACAAGTACGAGTTGCCACGACCCTTTCCAGCCCGGATCACGATGTGTCTGAACGAGGAGTAAGACGAACGCCGTCGAAGCTAGGACCATCGCTAGAACGGTCAAGGCGTAGGATAAACCTAGGTTTTGATAGGTTTCATAGTCAACGACAGCCGAGAAGATGAAGACGACATACAATCCGACGTTAAATAACCGTTGGTGTGGCATTCGCGCTCGTGGAACGAACCAGAATGCAGCGATTAATCCAGCAATCAAAAAGTAGCGCAGTTGATACGTCCAGCTGAGGGCATCTGCCGGAATCAAGAGGACGGCGACGAGTAAGGCGACGTGACCGACACCGTTTTGAGCGAGATCCTTCAATCGTTCAGCGAGCAGATAGGCAGTGCCAGCGAACAGAATCGCGATCAGCGTACCGAACGACCAGTCAAGGATCAGTAACGTCAGTAAGACGACACCCCCAGCGAGCCAACTTGGGACGTTCTTCTCAAACTGAATCCGTTTTCCGACGAAGGAAGTCGCACCGTAGCCGAAGAATGTCGCAAGTAAGAGAGACCATTCATCAAGTCGTGGTACCTGTTCATCAAGCCAGTAGAGCTCTAACGAGAGTAGACCGAACGCGAGTGCGATCGTAAAGATCACCCAAGCGAAGACAAACGCTTTTTTGGCCTTCAGTCGGTCAACCGCAAAGAAGATCGCTGCGAACAAGACGACTTCGTACAATAAGAAGAGCGGTAAGTTCGGGTCGTCCGATAATTGTAGATACGGTAATAAGAAGCCGGTGATGGATACGAGGACGAGCAAGGCTTGCGATCGCATCCAGAGCATCAAACCGTACGCGATGAAGACGACGACGAGCTCAAGTAAGAAGGCTAAAGATGGTGGATAGAATTGATATAAGGCCATCCCGGCGAACAGTGCCGCCAAGGCGACGATCGTACCGGTCGCGACGAGTCCGACCCCGAGCTCACGTCGTTTCTTCTCATACTGGTATTCTCCAAGGGCGATGACGAGTAAACCGATCAATACCCCACTTCCGATGCGGACAGGCGGACTGATCAGACCGGCAACCGAGGCGTAGGAAAAGAGGAACAAAGCCCCAAGTGCGGCGAATATGGCTCCAATCCGGGGTAACCAAACGGTCGCGATGACCTGTTCCCAGTCTTCGCGGGAGCGTTTTTCCTTAAATGTTGGTGGAGGAACAACCGGTTTTCGTTTCGTATAAGCAGGGCGCGGAGCTGGGCGGGCGACCGTACTCACTTCTGGTTCGCTCGGTTCAGGTGCGACAGACGAAGTGTGCTGTCCTTCAAGGGCAGCCACGCGTTGGCGTAACGCTTCGACCTCCTGCTCGAGACGCGTGATCCGTGGATCTTCCATCTCTTCACTTCCTTTCATGGATACATTGTCATTCTTTTACACACCTAGCAGGTGAACTCCTTCATTTTACAGTAGTTTTCGTATCAATATGCCTGAAAATGACAAAAATCCGGTCGCGTCGGGGCGACCGGATGAGGAATTAACGAACAGATAACGCATATTGTCCCGTTTGATTGAAAACGGATGTGAACTGCGAGCGACTGACACTATACTTGCCACGATATGGATCTGAAACGTAGAACGAACCGCTCGAGACACCCGTCACAAGCATGACATGATAATTACGGTACCCTGTGAATGTTTTACCGTCTGGTTTAATCCAAGAGAAATAACCGTATGGATTTTTGAAATCGACCGTTGCCCAGACGATGACCGGGTTTCCGCTACGGATCTCACTCTCAATCTTTGAAACACCTTGTTTTGAGATATCAACGGACCCGTTGCGGTATTTTTTAGCGAGAGGTAGAATTCCTTTCGGATAGATTCCCCAGTTCTTGTAGTAGTCGAGCGTTCCAGCGGGATTACCTGTGAACATCTTTTGTGGATCTGCCCAGTAATACTTCCCGTTTTTATACGTCGCGTTCTTCATGCTTTTCGGCATTTGATTATAGAGTGACGCAGCAGAAACGGCTTTTTTCTTGTATTCGAGTGCCATCTTCAACGAGACGAACTCACAGCCAGATGGATACCCGAGTGAATATTGGTTGTAGTACGGAACGTTTAACTGCTTCGTCGTCGTCGATGGTTTTGACTTCGAAACGTATTGCGTCGAGATATAGCGGTAGCTTCCCTTGTAGAGAATCCGTGTCCAGCTCCCTGACGTGCCGTATGTCGCAACGGCAACCCCTTTATTCAGCTGTCCTACGACTTTATACTTCGTTCCAGCACCCGTCCGGACGTTAAGTGTGCCGACCGTCGTATACTTCGTTCCTGTCGACGTATATTTCGACGAAGACGATTTGACGTAGTTCTTGTGTATGTAGCCTGTGCGGGATTTGTAGCTGATTTTATACCAGCTGCCGGACGTTCCCTTTGATGTGTAGACGTTCCCTTTGTAGACGTTACCGAGAATCTTACTCGATGTCGACGGTTTCTCGCGGACGCGTAAGACATCCGTCGTCACGGTCAACTTCGTCGCGGCCTCAGCGATCAACGAAGGGCTGAGTACGCCAACGATGACAACCGCTACGAGCAATGCGGATAAGAATCGTTTCATGATAGACCCCCTATGTTTTGATTTGGTGAGACATTCCCTTATTCCCAACTTTTTGAAAAAATAATCAACATTTCTTTAGAAAAATCTGAAAAATAAGGAATGCACCTGTTCTTTATATCAAAAAAACCCGACCATGCCTATGGGCACAGTCGAGTTGTCATCAACCTGCAATCAAATTAAAATTTAATTTTGGATCGTCAAGATATAAGGTGACGGTTGCGCAAAAGCTTGTTCGAGCAGGTGGGCAACAAACAAGGTATCTTCTTCTTTCACCGGAAGCGGTGCATCTTCGACGATACTGCGGTAAAAGGCACGGTACAGCTTGCCGTAATCACCGACGGGACTCGGAATCCGGACGTCTTGTAAGTGACCGTGTTCATCATGATAAATCAAACGCCCATAATCGTCTTCTGAATCCTCACCGAACCCCTCTTCTCCCGGGAAGTAGTTCGCTTTCAGGTCGAGCTCTTGCCGGTCGACGTGTTGTTTGATGAACGTGCCGTTCGTGCCGTGTAACATCCACCGGGGTGCCGGGGCAAGTGCGACATGACTCGTCCGAACACTGACCTTGAGCTCCGGATAATAGAGATCAATCGCAAACGCATCATCGGGATTGTGCGGCAGTCGAACACTACGCACATCAAAGGCGACCTTGTCCGGTTTTCCGAATAAGGCGATGATTTGGTCAAGCGTATGAACACCGAGTCCGTAGAGTGCGCCGTTCTCATGGCGCGCATCAGCTGACGCTGCTTCGGGACGAAACAAATCAAACTGCGAGACGACTTCGACAAGTCGTCCGAGTTTTCCGGAACGGATGATTTGGGCGACGACTTGGAAGTCGCTGTCGTAACGGCGGTTTTGATAAGCGAGAATTTTGACGCCTTGCGCATGTGCTTCCGCAAATAAACGCTTCGTCTCCTCTTCAGTCACGGTAAACGGCTTTTCGACGAGAACATGCTTTTGATGTTGCAAGGCGAGCAACGCGTATTCGAAATGGGTAGCCGGTGGTGTATTGATGACGACGACATCAAGTGCCGGGTCAGCGAGCATCTCAGACACATCCGTCGTAAAACGTGCATCTGGCAGTCGATCCTGATAGGACGCGAACAGCTCCGGTTTTTCCTTCCGATTGTAAATCCAGGTGACGTGATAGTTGTCCTCGATCATCACGTACGGTAAATGGTAACGGGTCGTACTTTTGCCAAAGCCGATGAAGCCGATATTCAATCGCATCCGATCACTCCTTGAACCGTTCTTTTTCTCTTACCATACCAAACGAAACGACCGTTGTCTTGATTGAACCGCTTCAGGCTGTCGCTTCGATGCGTTCATACTCGTAAATCGCGAATCCGTCCCGTGTTCCTTGATAGACGAAGCCAAATGACGTGTAATACGCATTGAGAAACTCGTTTGAAGCGACACAATCGAGTCGTAGGATTTCTCCTTCATCCTCTGTCACTGCAATCGCATGTTCCAGCAGTTTCCGACCGACTCCACGTCCTTTTGCGCGGTCGCTGACGACGATTCGATGGATATACAGACCTTCTACATCATCCCACAAGGATTGATCCCATTCGAGCGAAGGAAGCAGGGCAACGGAACCAAGCAGCTCGTTCTGATCCTCAAAGACATACAGGCGACCGGCTTCTAAATCTCGCACGACGAGTTGCTCGATGTCTTGCTCAAGATAAGCAGACCACTGGCTACTGCCACCAGCTTTAAGGGAGAGCGCTTTTTGCTCAAGTAGGGTTGCGATGTTTCGAACGTCTTTTGATGTAGCTTGTCGTATCATGTTATTCCTCCTGTTACAAAAAAATTCTTCTCTATCCTAACGAATGCGAAGCGAGAAGAAAACCTTTTTGCTTCAAGATTTCATGTTTGCCCATTATTTTGTGATTTTTTTCATATTCCACAATTTTATTTCAATGTAACGTATTCTTTAGGAGTGATCTGACCCCCAGTCGTCACAACGGTAAACGACCGGCTTCCCACGAGCCGGTCGTTTTTTTGGCGTTCAGGATAATTCGACCCAGCGGCGCGACAAATTCCGTGCTTGTGCCCGGTACTCGTCATCTTCGACGATCGGATTGCTGAGTCGAGGAGCGGAATCCGCATAATAGCCGCCGTTGTCAAGTCGATCGTCGGTTGTTGCGAGATAGAGCGCCGTCTTCGCACCGTATTCCGGTGTATAAAGTTTTCCGGTCCAGTATCCGACTTGCGCGACTGGTTTGAGTAACGTCTTCATCACTTTGCCGTACTTGCCGCGATAGAACAGATCCGTATTGACGATCCCTGGGTGGACGCTGACGAACGTGATCCGGTCGCCGTGCTTTTCAGCTAGCTCACGCATATGAATCATTTGCAGGAGCTTCGATTCGCGGTAAGAACGCATCGGGCTGTAATGTTCTTTTTTGACATGCGCGATCGCCTCAAGTTCGACGTCGGTCCGGATCAAGCCGCCTTCACCGGCGAGAGAGGAAATCGAGATGACGCGCGGATCTTGTCCTTTTTCGAGTAAAGGTAACAATCGCTCGATCAAGTAGAAGTGACTCAAGTAATTGACTTGGAATTGCGATTCAAAACCGTCCTTCGTGACATGATACGGCGGTACCATGACTCCAGCATTTAGGATCAAACGGTCGATTCGACCCACCATGTCGAACAGGCGATCCGCAAAATGACGGACGGAGTCAAGTTGATCCAGTTGCACAATCTCGATTTCCAGTTGTGTATGCGATACACCGTTTTCCCGCAACAGTTGAACGAGTGCCGTCGCTTTTTTCTGAGACCGGACGGTCGCGATGACACGATCTCCCCGCTCCAGTAATTCTTGAATCGTGACCATTCCCATACCAGAATTGGCACCCGTGACGATACAGATGTTCATCCCTCTTCCTCCTTGATGTTCCATTTTGAACGCACTAGTCCTGCTTCTAGTTTTCCTTTTTCTATTCGTTTATACACCTTATTTTGGTGTTATTTTTCGAAATTTTCGAAAAATAACGTATACTAAGAAGAGAGCATGTCATCAAGAAAGAGGTGGTGGGATGGAAGAAGGTACGATTTTGTTCGTCGCAGGCACACTATTACTGATTGCAATCATCACGACGAAGTTCGCTGTCCGGTTAAATGTACCGACGTTGATCCTATTCGTCGTTGTCGGTATCGTCGCCGGGTCCGACGTTTCAGGAATCATCAACTTCGGTGATTTTGAACAAGCGCGTCTCTATGGGACAATGGCGCTCGTCTTGATTCTATTTGACGGCGGCTTGCATACAAAATGGACACATTTCCGAAAGATTCTCCCCGCCGCCCTGTCGCTCGCGACCATCGGAGTCCTCGCAACGACAGGAATCATCGCTTTCGTCGCACATTATCTGCTTGATTTTTCTTGGCCGGTCGCGTTACTGATCGGCGCACTCGTCGGCTCAACCGATGCGGCGGCTGTCTTTTCTCTGTTAAGTGGACGACCGGTCGATGCTAAGGTCAAACATACGCTTGAAGCGGAGTCTGGAACGAATGACCCGATGGCTGTCTTTCTCACGATCTTATTCACATCGTTTGCATTGGCACCGGAATCGTTCTCGATTGGTGCGGGTATTCTTTCCTTCCTCTATGAGATGGGACTAGGGACAATAGTTGGTCTTGCGATCGGGTATCTCGTCACGCAACTGCTGAACCGGATCGAGTTGCCATCGTCCGCCCTTTATCCGACGCTTCTGTTCAGTGGGGCGCTCTTCTCGTATGGTCTCGCGACGATTTTGCACGCCAGTGGGTTTCTCGCCGTCTATCTGACCGGAATCTGGATCAACAATCATGATATGATCTACCGCGAGACGCTCAAACGATTTAGTGGTAGCTTGTCGCATCTAGCAGAGATCGGCATGTTCATCATGCTCGGACTGCTCGTCTTTCCAAAACAATTACTCGATCCTCGGACCTTGTTCGTCTCGGCCGTCATCGTCCTGACGTTAATCCTGCTCGCTCGTCCACTTGCCGTCGTCTTGTCGTTGCTTCCGTTTCGGTACACGGTCAAAGAACAGAGTGTCATCACGGCAGCCGGATTACGGGGCGCCGTTCCGATCATTCTCGCGACCTATCCGCTTTCGAGTGGTCTTTCTGAAGCGCCGCTTCTTTTCAATATCGTCTTCTTCACCGTCATGACGTCTGCTCTTTTGCAAGGAACGGCCTTGCCGTGGATCGTCCGGCGAATGGGGCTAGAGACACAGCCCGACACGACGGTCGAACCGTTCCTGAAATTCATGACCGTCACCCATCCGCAAGCGGAGATCATCGAGGTCAGGGTCTCGACAAACAGTGTGATTGCCGGAAGAACGTTACAGGATATCGAGATGCCCCAGGATGTGCTCGTCGTTGCGATCATTCGTGAAGATGAAATCCTGACGCCGCGTGGTCAGACACGTGTCCTCGTAGACGATCAACTGTTGATTTTAACACCTAAACAAGCGGATCAGGACGTGCGACGGTTGATTTCTTGGCTTGCTCATTAAAACTTTTGAATTATTTATAAGCAAGTTAATTTAATAGTGAACAACGGAGCATTATTAAAAAAATCAGGTGCAATTTTTCTTATGTAAAGAAATATTGCACCTGATTTTATTTAAAAATGAATATAAGAAATGTCTAAAAATTATATTTAAATATATAAATAAAGAAATTATTTATTTAAATAATTAACAATATTGTTAATGTAAAGTTTAAAATTTTCGTCATTTACTTTATTATGTCTAGCATCATAAGTTGCGGGATTGTGATTGTATGAAGAAAATTTAGGGAAAATTACGTAAGAGCCACCATTGTATTTTCTCGTCACTAATCTGGCATTTTCTGGTAATGGTACTTCATGTCCGTCTTCATCATAACCTAGGTTATTTACTTCCCAATGTAAGCGATCAATATACTCACCTGGAGAAAGCTCAACGACTTGCTCCCCATGATAAAGTGTTTTTATATTTTTCTCAGATTCAGTGATTTTTTGTTCTTTATATACTCCACTTTCTTTAAAAGGTAACGAATCAAGTCTAAGATACCACCATTCGGGGTTATCCCCAATTAGATGGATTAAAAGAGAATCGGGTTGAACAATCAAAGTTGATTCATCGAAATTTAATTCAATTAATCCATCTTCAAACGAATCCTTTGCACCAGATAAATCTAAACCACCACCAGATGGCATAAAGGTATGATTTAAAGCATCATTTTCACCAACGAATTTTAAAATTTGAATAATTTCATTTTTATCAATAATTTTTAAAGATTCGTTAACTCTTAAAAAATTAGTATATTCTCCATTAAAAATTTGAGTTATCATTTTTTTCCATAAAGTAAGTTGTTTAGACTTTTTCTCAGTATATAATTTTTTATAATCTTCCATAAACATTCACATCCAATACTGTATATTTTATATGTTTAAGGCAACAAAATCTTATATAAACAATACTAAAACAGAATTTTTTGTATATAAATGTTAATTTTCAAATATAAAATCGCTCTCATATTATTTAGTTCAAGTAGCTTAAAAAAATATGATGCTTAATTCATTCACCTTCCGTTCGTTCAATCGTAACGATGCCTGGGGGGCGGTGTGGGAACGTCAACGTTAAGCCAGCAAAGCGACAAATATCATCTTCGTTCGGTGCCCGGTGCACCCACTCGATCGTCTCTTGCCTTGCTAGCGCGTGGCGGATCCGGTTATCGGCTTGTGTACGCGAGATGCCGCGGCAATCAACGTTCGTGATATACGTTGCTTCGTCCGACTCGATCTGTTGCCAAATCCCGAGGATCAGTTGACCAATCGGACTGACGGATTGACCATCCGGTTCTTCACTGCTGACGGCAGCATCGAGCATTTCGATGACAGCGTCACAAGTCTCACCGGAAGCAAGCAATCGCGTCGATCCTTGTTGTAGAATCCGGTAACGCGTCACGCCGTTCTCGAGCCACAAGCGCTGTGCGAATGGATTGACCGGAACACCGTGGAAAAATGTCTGCGTCCCGCGCCAAGCAAAACCAAATGATGGGTCGTACGCCTGAATCGTCGCCATGGCACGATCATGGAACTTAGCAATCGCCTGTCGTTCCGTTTCCAGTAAGTTTCGGATCGCCTCTTCATCCTCTAACGGTACCGACTTTGGTGTCACAGTAAATAATTCCGATTCCGGTAAGCGGTGTGGGGACAAAATCGTTCCGTCGAAACGATAATCGTTCGCCGGACGTCCAGTACGCCCGACGGATAAGCGCCACGTCCGTTCTTCCGGCATGAAGGCATAACTTTGATGGGCAAAAGGTGGTGCGACGAACAGTCCCGGAAACGGATCGAATGTGTCGACTCGCAGGACGTCACCGTCATACCAGCACTCTTCGATCAGACGGACGAGCCGTCCGACGGGTGCATTACGGTCCGTCAGGTAACGACCGGTATTCGCATGAAATCCGAGTAAGAACTCGCGCTCTTCTTCTTGGAACGTCACCATCAAGAGTTGGAACAACGAGGCAATCTGCTGCTCGACGAGTTGCGGATCCTCCCCCGTCTCTGCCTCAAACGCGACCATCTTCCAGCCGGACCGTTCATAGAGATGAATCGTCACCGGGAAGAACAGGAAGGCACCATGTGTCGCTTCGAGTTTGACCATGTCTTGCATCGCTAGGCGTTCCGTCAGTAAGGAAAAGCCCATTCGTTCGAAATGATCTTGCAACCGTCGTTTCCAATGTGTGAACTCCACGCAACCATCCCCTCTCGCGAATTATGCGCCGCGTTTTCGTAACGGATTCTTTGACCAGTAGATGTAGAGACCAACGAGTCCCGCGATGCCGATGAGATAAGACGGCATTCCGCTGACTTGAATCAAGACGTCCGGTGCCGGGAAGACCGTCACGAGCAGTGCCTTATAGGTTGAGAATAAAATGAAACTGATGACGAATTGAATCCAGACCCGCGACTTGACTTGTTTGATCTTAGGTGCCGTGATGACTTGTGACATCGCATCGATCAAGAAAAGAGCGATGATTGAGAAGAATAAGTAATCGATCAGGGCGAATTGGAACAATCCGTCGATCCCTTCGATGAAGATGAACATCAGAATTGAGGAGACATAGTTTCGTGTCCAGCGTTTTTGCGTCTCCATCCGATGTCGTTGTGGTAACTCAGCGATCATCTGATCGAGGCGTGCTTCGACGGATAGACCGTGAATCTCTTCGAATGGACGCTGCTTCCGCTGGGCTTCGTAGATATCTGCCCGCAGACGGTCTTCAATTTCCGTCCGGTCCGGTTCTGCAACGTTCAGATTCAATCGTGGTAAAACGGTTTCTAATAAACGTGTGTTGGCTTTCGTTAATTTCAATCGATTTCCCCCTTTTTCATGTTTAAGTATACTGGGTTTTTGGGAAAAATACGTAGTAGAAGTAAAAGATTGCTTGACGAAACGATGAAAAATGTTCAGAATTATTAAAATATAGTGTCGGAATCAGATAGAAAGGACGTGTCGGATCATGCGCCAAACATTGACGAGCGCCGCCTTGATCACCTTGTTGACCAGTGCGGGCATCGCCTTCCCATTGATTGAAGCCAAAACACCGGTCGACCAAGAACCGGTCGAACTTGATCAGCAGCAGGAACAACCAACTGAAATAGAATGACAACACCCCGCGCTCCAAGAGGAACGCGGGGTGTGTTATGTATCGCTTGGTCGCGTGGCGTGTTCCTCAATCGTGACCCTCCACGTGACGACGGTCGTGCTGTCGCGTACGCCCAACGCTTCAATCGTCGCAAAGAGTTCTTCGACACCCCCTGACTGTAAGGCTTTATCGATTTGCATTGCTTCGACATACGGTGTACCTGGGCATTCGAGCAGACCATCCGTCGTCACGAACAATTGGTTCTCACCTTGACGCAATTCGCGGATCCCACGCGCGTAACTTGGTACCGGTAAGGCAAACGTATTTGCACGACCGATCCATTCATAGAATTGACGCTGGTTTAAAGCAGCTTGTCCCATGTTCATCAACTCTGGATGAAACAGGTACAAGACGACGTCACCGACCGAGAACCACCAGATGAACCGTCCTTTGCGGACCGCAATCAGACACGCCGTCTCCCCTTGCAACATCGCACACGCCGCTAAAAAGTCCGGGTCTTGAAATAGATCCAGCACGGTCGTCTCGATCCGTCGGAATGCTTCCGTAAGTGGTGCATCAAGATCAGTCCGAATACGCGACTCACGTTGCGCCATGTGCTGTAAGACAAGTGCCGCACTATCCGCTGTCTTATGAGCGTCTAAGACGACGGTCATCTCCCAATCGTCGCCGATTAAGATGGCAGCCCCGTCTTCATTTTTATATTGACCGCTTCTTGAGCAGCCTCCGAATCGACCGAGCGTCACCCGACCAATCTGGTCAATCTGCTTCGTGTCGACGAATGGTTCGTCGGATCCGACCCAGTAGTAGGATGATTGTGTCGTCTGCATGCATCAGTCTTCCCTTCTTTACATCTCCCGCAAGTACGGTTGCAGGAATAAGCGTAATCGTTTTTCGTAGTTGTCCGGGTCCATCGTATACGTCTCGTCATGACCGGCATCGCGAACCGGATACAATTGTTTTAATCCCGTTTTTGCTTCATACAGTTCGTACATCATCCGAACCGGGACGAGATCGTCCTTCAGTCCGTGGATGAACATCGCCGGAACCCGACTCTTCGTTGCTTGGCGCGTCACCGAGACGTCGCCATAAAAGAAATCCTGCTCACCTTTGTTCCACATGCTCGCGACCGTCAGAGACGGCAGTGCCGGGTAAAGGATTTGTTCATCCGCGAGTAGACTGAACCAGTCGTCGAGTCGGGCGTAAGCTCCTTCAGCAACGATCGCCCGGACTTGTGTACGTACGGTCTCGCCAGAAGCGAGTAAGACGGTCGATGCGCCGACACCGAGTCCATGATAGACGATCCGTGTATCGTCTCCGTTTTCAGCAAGCAAGCGCTTCGTCCATTCCAAGACATCCAGTCGATCAAGCCAACCGTAATTCCGGACGCCACCGCTACGATCCTGACCACGCCGTTCGATGAGTAAGACATTAAAATCCGCCTCATGGTAATAGCGGGCAAGTGCATAAACACCGGTCTGTGAAAACATCATCTCATCCGGGACGAGGAGGACTGTCTGTTTACTACCGTCAACCGGTAGATAACGACCGAAGCGGACGAGCCCGTCCTTCGACCATTGCTGTGTCTCGCTCGTTTGTTTGAACCATGTCTCGTCTTTCGTCACCTGTCCGTCCGTTCTCGTCGTCTTCAGAATCGGAGAAGCGTCCGACTGACCGATCAATGTTTCTTGCATCCGGTATCCATCATAGACGATGAACAGTAGCAGACACGTGACGAGCAACACGATGCCGATTCCCCATTTGCGCATGTGCTTCGCTTCCTTTCCGACAGTGAGTCTTTCCTTATTCGTCGTCGGTTTTCACTTCCCCTGCTAACGGGGTCGAAAGGAACGATTGTTTATACCAGCGCTGTAAGGTATCGATATCCGTTCGTTCAAAATAAAGCGCGTTAAAAGCAGTATTGCCCCGTAGTTGAATCTCAATCCGGGCAATCTCCTTTGCTTCGAGCCAGCGAGAAACGGACCAGGTCAATTCCTCGATTTTCAGTCGTGGCGTATAGACGGTCTCTTTTTGGACCCATTGTTTGCGTAACATCAAGAGATCGTGGCCGGTTCCGAAACGGGTCTTTCGGTAACCGCTGCGCACAGCGAAGTAATAGAACGGTAACCAGATGAACAGAAGCAAGATCAAGAAGCGCCATGAGGAATCAAGGACGATGATGACAACACTGCTTAATGCAGTAAACAACAGCGCATAACCGAGTAACGGCCAACGAACCCGGTAGCGAAAACCGATCGGTGCGACTTCATGCTGCGGACTGAACTGACGAAAGCGCGGCAGATACGTCGCCAGAAACGGATCAATCTCGTTCGTCCGGATGAACGGATGGAGCAACAGTCGCTCCTTCTCTCCGGTCGCCGAGATGATGTGCAAGGACAGACTCGCTCGTCCGATCAAACGCTGAATCCAGCTTTCCTGAATGACGAGGGCTTGAATCTTATCAGCATGAAACGCGACCTCGGTCCGGTTCAACATCCCGTACCCGATCAACAATCGGTTGTGTTGCAAGACGGCACGGTACGAACCGTATTTCAAGATATAGACGATGATCGAGCCGATGTAGATGACGAGTAAGACGAGTACGCCAAGTCCCGTCAAGACGAACAACGATAAATGAGCGAGTTCCGAGAACAGTCGATCGACATAACGTTCAATGAACTGATCGATGAATTGATAAGCGGTCCCGATCCCGACGAGCGCTAGTCCGACGCGTCCCGACAAGGCACCAGCTAATGCCAAATCGCGGACGGGGATCGTATAGGCGACTTCCGCCTGTTGTTCTTCGACGACGAGCTGTCCCTCGTTTTTGATCGACGACTTCAGTTCTTTCGCAAAATCAAGTCGGATCCCCTTCAGTTCGACTTCCGGTGTTCCGCTCTCGGACGATGTCTCGACGGTCAACGTCGCAAGACGCAACAGTCTTTCGATGACGTTTTGCTGAATGCCGATCGACTCGATCCGTTTACGTTGCGTCGTCCGTTCACTTTTTTGGAGAATTCCTTTGCGGACCCGAATCGTCTCGGCATCAATCGTGAACGTATAGAAATACCAGGAGGCGATCCCGTATAAGAGGACGAACACAATCCCGACACTGATCCCGATCCACGTATAGGTGTTGATCTCGCCTTTTCGGATCGCATTTAAAATCAAGGCGGCGAACGGAATCAGGAGCGAGCGGATGATCGAGATACTCGACATCACGATGAACAGCGGGTGGACGCGCCGGGTCATAACGATTCCTCCTCCCGCTCCTCGAGTTTCGCGAATCGTTCGACTTGTGTGCGTAGCGCGTCTCCTTGCGCACGATCGAGTCGAGTTAACGTGACGAAGCCGGATGCCGTTCGAATATCAAGTGTGATCAAATCATAGCGACGCAGGATCGGTCCCGTTTGGCTATCGATCAATTGCACCTTGACGAGCGGCACGGTGACTTCGCGGCGGAAGAAGATGCCGTTGCGGACGACGAGAAATTCCTCATCGATGCGATAACGCATATACTTCAAGCGAAGAACGGGTATGTAGACGATACGGGGAATGAAATAGATCAGCCAAAGCAGACCGACGATGCCCATCCACCAAGGTGTCAGGTCGAGCCACATGACTTGGGTGATCGTCGTTCCGATCAAGATGACGGCGATTAAGCCGTGTAACGGCAACAATCCGAGCCGTTCTGCTCGAATCGATCGTTCTGGCAGCGTATGCCATTGTACAGTAGACATCAAAAAACACTTCCTTTCGTTTCCATTTACGGTTAAAAACGTCGCTTGGTTTCAGACAGCGGTTGACATTTTGTTTGATTTCATCGCATATATAGAAGTGAAGAACTGTAACACCAAGGAGGAACCATGTTAACTTTTGAAGAAAAACTACGAATTATCGAGACCTTCCCACAACTCGTCCGAAAAGATGTCTCGCTGAAGCGCGTCAATTTCCAATTTCCGGACAGTCAGTATGAGAAGAAGAATCTCGTCTATCATTTACATCCGAACGGTAACGGCTTCGTCTATGCCGCTGGTCTACCAGGTTATGAAACGGACGAAAAAGGTTTCGTCAACATCCGTGAATTCTCAGAGCCTGCTTTAATTCTCTTATTAGAAGATGCAATCAAAGCACTCTCAACAGTCCAATCGGTCGAAACACTCGAAGAAACATGGGTCAACGATAACCAGTTCGAATTGACGTTACTCAATGAAGACATCGACACGTGGCTCGTCTACGCCGGTGATCTTTTAGACGGTGCATTCAACTCGTATAAGGAAGCAGCGAATTATCTTGAAGAAGAAGGCTTCCGCCGTAAATAAGACAATGAGCGATCCGGTTAATCCGGGTCGCTCATTTTCATGACGAGACGATTCAGTGCCGCTTTGACGACGCGTAAGTCTTCTTCATCGACGTCGAGTGTTTGGACGAGATCAAGCGGAACGGTCTCTGCTTGTTTCCGTAACGCACGACCGGCATCTGTCAAAAAAATCTGGATGTGTCGTTCGTCTTCCGGCTTACGGACGCGTCGCAACAAATCTGCTGCTTCGAGTTTCTTTAGTAACGGCGTCAACGTACCGGAGTCAAGATGGAGCCGTTCGCCGATGGCTTTAAGAGATTGTCCCTCCTCCTCCCAGACGACGAGCATGACGAGATATTGTGGATACGTCAGACCGAGGGGTTCAAGTAACGGACGATAACGACGCGTGATCTCACGCGAAATCGCATAAAACGGAAAACAGAGTTGTTCATCTAAAGCTAACGGGTTCATAAAAAATTCCTCCTATCTTGAGCAAACGAGTTGCATTTCGATTTAAATTGTATACAATCTAATTGTAAGCTACTTATTTGAATCTAACAACGAAAGGGAGTTACACACATGAAACCAATGTTCACATCATCTGCAACAGCTGTCGGAGGTCGCGACGGACGCGTCGTATCGGAGGACGGAATCCTTGACGTCGCCCTCGCAATGCCAGTACCAGGATCGAAAAAACAAGCAACGAACCCAGAACAACTCTTTGCTGCAGGATACTCTGCTTGCTTCGACTCTGCTTTAAACATGGTCGCTCGCAAACAAGGGATCAAACATGATGGCAGTGAAGTTACAGCACACGTGACGTTAAACGAAGCAGCTGACGGATTCATGCTTTCCGTCGAACTTGATGTTCTCGTCCGCGGGATCTCAGAAGAAGCGGCCGCTGAACTCGCGAAAGTCGCACATACCGTCTGCCCTTACTCGCGTGCAACTGCTGGAAACATCCAAGTCGACGTCTACACACGTACGACTGACGCAGAATAAGTGTAGCATCTCTAGCCAGCCTGAGGTTTACTCTCGGCTGGTTTTTTGTTTTTTATATTAATTATGGTATCTGAAATAATTATATGTTCATACAGACGGGACTGATTCAAAAGTCAGTTTTTACAAAGATAAGGTTGGCAGATCATCATTCTGCCAACCTTATCTCGTAACAAAAAGAATGACGCGTCACACGCTACTCCTACAGAAAAAGCGCATCTTTGCGCTGTCAGAGACAAACAAGACCCGCTTTCCTGCTTGAATAAGGCAGGAAAACTGGCTTGTGTCTCGCCTGAGGAAAGGGCGTGAAAAGACGCGTCATTCTTTTTTTGAGTCAGCCCCACCTTTTTATAGTTGATGGACTGATAAGATGACAAGTTCCCCGGACACAGTGACATAATAGGCATCTTCGAAGCGATAGCGTTCATTATGTTCTGCGTCATAGACGGTGACCATTGGTTCCGCGTTGTCTCCAATCGCTTCGTGTAGATAGAAACGTCCCCGTAAGACACGTTCGAACGGTTCTTTATCAAGGAATCGGGCACCGTTGCGTAAGTTGATTACTTCATGATGGTGCTCGGATCGGTCATTAACGATGAAGATCGTTGACTCAACATCATCGTAGGTGAAATCGAGCGGTTCGTAGTCACTCCACTGGATCCGGGCGACCTCTTCGACACTCGCTTCCGTATCGATCCGGTAAAAGATTTCTTCGTTCAGACGATCGGTATAGGCACTGAAGATGAGATGCCCTTCTTGTTCCCCGAGATACTGGACGGTATCCCCTTCCCCATCTAATTTCAGTAGTGTCGCAAATGATAAATGTTCGACACCTTGTTCAATCTCCTCAATCAAGGTCGACAGTGGTGCGATCAACAGACTTTCGGAGTGATCAATCGGATCTTCTGGTGAGATGACACCACTTTCAAGGGCATCATAGAACGAGAACTCATCGAGCCGAGCATTACAGACGATGTACTCCTTCTCTTCGAGCGTGACGAGAAAGAAATAGAGTTCCCGGTAATTCTCCGTCATCCCGTAGAGCCGTGGATCGCGAATCGTCTGCCGCGATTCATCTTTGACGTCATACAAAAACGCGGACGTCGTATCGGTCGTTTGTAAGAATACGAGATAATTCTCATTGAGCACCCAGTAGAGCGTCAAATCCCCTTCGACATAAAACGACGCAATCTGCTCGCGTTTCCCGGACAAGAGATCGATGACGAGCACTTCCGTCTCCCCGCCCTGCTCTTGCGTATGTTCATTCAAACAATAGACTCTTCCGTGCCGCACGAACGGTCGGGTCGGTCCGTGATCCGTCAAGGCTTCTGGCGTTAGATCGACCTGTTCCTGATCTTCAAGATCATATCGGCTGATGTGGTAACGGGCGTCATCAAGACGACGTCGAAAATAGATCGACGATGGTGTGACATGCAAGACATCCATATGATCGGCGGGTAAAGCACGGGCATCCACTATTTCCATGATTAATCTCCTCCTGAACACATACTACTTGTCTTTTTCCCACGAATCGTACTGCTTCAAACAGGGTCTTGCTGTGCGTTTAACGAAGCAGAGTGCTACAATATGGCTAGATGACTACAGGATGAGGAAGGTGCGAAACGGTGCAATCACAAGATTTAAATACGATGATGCTCGAATATGTCAACGATAAGGAAGAATACGATGCCTATGCCGACAAGTTGAAGATGCTTCTGTCCGAGTTGCTCGACGCGGCAGGTATCAAGTACCACTCAATCGTCGCCCGGACGAAGGACTCCGAGAGTCTGTATCAAAAAGTCTTACGGCAACCGAACAAATACCGTTCACTCAAGGACGTCCATGACTTGACCGGGATCCGGATCGTCACTTATTTCCATGACGATGTCCGGGAAGCGGCACGGATCATCGAGAATGAGTTCGCAATCGATCGCGATCAATCGGTCGATAAGTCGACCTTGCTTGATACGACGGAATTTGGTTACCTCTCGGTCCACTTCGTCGCGTCACTCAGTGAACAGCGGCTTGCCTTGAGCGAGTATGGACGTTTCAAGGACTATACGGCAGAGATTCAGATCCGCTCGATCCTCCAACATGCGTGGGCCGAGATCGAGCATGATCTCGGATATAAAAATCCGAACAGTGTCCCGGCAGAAGTTCGGCGTAGCTTCAGTCGAGTGGCAGGACTTCTAGAGATCGCCGATCAGGAGTTCGTCAACATCAAGAAGCAATTGAAACAATTCGAAGATGAGACGGTCCAACAAATCTTGTCTGACCCCCATCAAGTCCGGATCACAGCAGATAACTTGAACTATTTCATCGATCATTCCCCGGTCATCAACGAGCTCGATAAACGACTCGTCACGTCACAGATGATGCTCGATTCCGATCAACAACTGATCAACGAACTGATTCGGATGTTCCATTACGTCGATATCCGGACGTACGGTGAACTGATTGAAGCGGTCTCGACACATAGTCCGCTCGCCTTACGTTGTGCAAAGGTCATGCCGAACCCATTCTTGCCTCGTCAAGGAATCGGGATCGCCTATATCTGTATGGCATTGACGATCGCTGGCGAAGATACGCACCGCATTGACTACTTCTTCCGCCGTTTCTATCCGGAGTTACGTAACGTCGAAGAAATCGTCGCTCAAGTCGCCCGTGTCGTCGAGTCAGATGATTCAAGAGAAAAATATTGATTAAACTAAAATTTTTCACTATACTAAATCACGAGTGAAAGAAACTACGGTATAGAAAGAGTGAAGGATACATGGCAACTACACTAGAAGTAGCACTACGCGATCAGTTGATCGTTGATACGGAAAAAGGATTACGGATGAACTACCGCGCGATCAAAAAGGACGTGCGTAGCATGTTTACGACTTACTTGACACGTAACGAGTTCTTCATCTTAAAATCACTTTGTGCGAACAGTCCACAAATTGCTTCAGCGCTCTCACAAGAGTTCCAGTTTTCAGCAAGCATGATTACGGCTCTGGCAGACGAATTGACGAAAAAAGAGTTGATCTCACGTGAGCGGAGCGAGCTCGATCGTCGTGTCGTCGAACTGCGGGCAACACCGAAAGGCATCGAGCTTTACGAAAAACTCGAGTCGATGAAGATGGATTACCTTGCAGACGTCTTTGAGGACTTCTCGGATCAGGAACTGGAGTTGTTCCGTTCGCTCTTAACGAAGCTTGAAAAAACAGTCTAAGCTGTTCGATGGAACGGATCCGGTCAAAAGCGATCGGATCCGTTTTTTAGTAATCGATTAGGAGGAAACACGATGTTTGATTTCGAATCAGTCCAACACTTACGAAAGACAGGGCAGTATGAAGCAGCAAAGGAACTCGTCCGTCAGTATGTCGAAACAGCCCCTAACGATCCGACGGTCCTCTATCAGATGGCCTGGTGTCATGATAGTCTTGGTGAGGAACAGGCTGCTGTCCCCTACTATGAACAAGCACTTGCGCTCGGTCTTGCTGGTGAGGACCGCTTGCAAGCTTATATCGGGCTCGGCAGTACATACCGCGTCATCGGTCAGTTCAAAGAAGCATCAAGCGTTTTCCGAAGCGCGTTGCTTGAATTTCCAGACGCCCACGCCTTACAAGCATTCCTCGCGATGACGGAGTACAACCTTGGTCAAGTCAATCAGGCTGTCGGTCGGTTACTCAAGAGTCTTGCTGCGACGTCGTCGGACGCCTCGATTCAGACATTTAACCGGGCACTTCGTTATTATGCCGATCATTTGGACGAGATCGACACGGAATAAAGCAACAGTTGACGATGGATTGGTTCGCACAGCATAATGTAACAGCCAAGCGGACTCGCTTTTGGCAGGAAAGGAAGTTAATGATGTCATCAAAAAAAGTATGGACAGTAGAGGGTTATGAAGAACAAGGGCAAGAAAAACACGGCAAGGCAAGTAAGTCAGAAACATATACGACTGAAGCGGATGCTAAGAAAGCCGCTAAGAAGATGGCGGATCAAAACGATCATCTCGACGTCTACGTGATTTATACGAATACGGTAAACGGTAAAACAGAAGAACGGTTCTTCAATTCGAACGGCAAGTATAGTGAAGAAGGATTCGAATGGTAATCTCCCTTTTCATTTAAAGGTCCACTCAAAAAATAATGGATTCGTTTCTCTTCAAGTGAGAGACGAATCCATTTTTTAGTCATGGCTTTGCCTCTCATACCAAAGCGGTATTTCACACTGAAACCCATCGTGGTCTCGGATGATCCGCTGAACACGTCGTTGCATTGCCTCCAATCCGTCTACATCGAACCGTTTTGCCCAGACGAGAGACGAGAAGACGACCATCGCCATATAAAGGCTGTAGATTTGCCAAAAGTTAGAAGGTACTTCGTTCTCGAAGTATCCATCGATCATGTGACGGGCAAAGACGGGACTCGTCTCGACTTGAAACAACCCACATTTGACGAAGTCATGCCACGGATCGCCGTAATCATGGTTCCCGTAATCGAGGAAGGCACAGAGATGTCCATTCTCAACAAGAAGATTATCAAGATGGACATCGTCATGTTGCAGTTGATTCGGACGCTCAGCTAAAAGGGAGAGCCTCAAAAGAATGAACCGATCGAGTCGCTCGATCCACTCTGGCTCAAGCAACCCATCAACCGCTGCGCGATAGCGGTCATGTTTCGCCTGACAACGTTCCTTCCATGCCGCCGTCCCGCTCGGTGCTATCACGTCATGAATGCATCTCAACGCTCGCCCTGCCTCCTGACCGAGTCGAGGGGCTAATTCTAGTGACTCGAGAAGCACGCTTCGAACGGTTCGTCCGGGTAGGTATGGATAAATGCCGTACGCGGTCGTCGCAGTCCGTCCGGTCGCTAGCGGTAATGCGTGAGAAATTCCCTTTTGTTCTGGGATCATTAAAGCCGCCTCACGTTCAAACTGACGACTTAATGGGTCCGTCACGACCTTGACGATGTAGTGTGCTGTTGCCGTCTTGACGGACCAGACGGCTTGATGCGAGCGTCCGGTAAGCCGTCTAACGCTATCGATATCAGTCAGTAATGGATGATCTGGTAGCATGAAGACTCCTTTCTGAAGACAAAAAGAGGACGCTTACTTGCGTCCTCTTCGTCATGCCTGTGGGATATAGCTGGCAATGATCTCAAGCAGATCGGCATACGCCGTTTCGAAATCGATGTTTTCGATCATATAATCGTAGTGATCGCGGTCTTTCCACGCTTCCTCGTAATCGACGAGTCGCGCTTCGAACTCCGGTGTATCACCGCGCATCAACAATCGCTCCTTCATCAAATCGGGTGGGACCGAGACGAAGATCGTGATGACTTGGTCACCAAACAGACGTTTAAAGTTTGCTGCTCCTTTTGGATCGATGTCCTTGATGACAATTTGATCCTGCTCAAGGACATCGACATACGCTTGCCGTGGTGTTCCGTACCACGCGCGGTGAACATGGGCGTATTCGATGAACCCGTCCTCTTGGATCAGTTGCTGGAACGTCTTGACGTCGACGAAGTGATAGCTTGCTCCATCAATTTCCGTCGGACGTTTCGGTCGTGTCGTCACGGACGGGATGAACCGGACGTGTGCGTATTCCGTCCGCAGACGTTTGATTAGGGAAGACTTTCCGCTGCCCGATCCACCAATCAAGAGAATGATTTTACCTGACATCGTTTTCCCCCTATTGTTGTGTCGTGAAATAACCTGTAAAGCGGAGCGCGAACTGTTCTAGTTCACTATCAACGACCGTCCCGTATATTGGTCGGATGACGATCAAGTAGCGTTCATACGAGATGATCCGGGACGTCTCATTACGTGTCATCTGGACTTGAGCTTCCGGGTAACTCTCAACATAGTACCAATCGACCGCAATCCGTTCATCGGATGGGGTCTCATAGATCCAAGTCACCGTCGTTCCATTAGCAGGAAGGGTGCTTTTCAAGGTGAAGCGCTGAATCTGCTTCAATTCACGTTTCGCTGATGCAAGTCCTGCCTCATAATCCGCAGGGCGCATCGGTGTCGTCGTCACTTGTTTCGGTTTTGGTTCCGGCAAGCGGGCAAATCCGAGCTGGAGACCGACGAATAAAGCGACGAGCGACAAACTGATGACGAATACGTATTCCTTGCGCATCCCTTCCTCCTCCTCATCCTTCGAGTGTGTCGCGCATTCCTTTTGGATCATTGACGATGACGGCGTCAACACCGATCGTTTGCATCTGACGGACATCGTCGATCGTCTTCGGGGTATAGACCCGAACCGTGACGTCTTTTGCGTGAGCGAACGCGACATCCGCCTCAGTCACGCGTCGGTAATCGGGATGAATCCCTGTCGCACCGATCCGGAGGGCTTGTTCTTCCGGATGATAGATCGGATACGGATACAGAATCGCCGTCTCGACGCTCGGGTCAAGCTTGCGAATCAGAGCAACCGAATAATGGTTGAACGAACTGAACAACAACCGATCCGTCGCAATGCCGTGCGCCGCGCAACGCTCGAGGACATACGCTTCAATGCCATCATAGCGAATCGTATCCGTCTTCAGCTCGATATTGAGCCGCAGTGTCGCTGGTGCGAGGATTGCGAGTACTTCGTCAAGCGTCGGAATCTTAGTCTTGATCGCTTCCCCTTTGAAACGTGCTCCGGCATCGAGTGCTTGCAGTTCAGCGACCGTCATGTCGATCACACGCCCTGTCCCGTTCGTCGTCCGGTTGACAGTCTCGTCATGAATGATGACACCAACACCATCCTTTGAGAAATGGACATCGAACTCGACACCATCGACGTCGTCTTCGATCGCAGCGGCGATTGCTTCAAGCGTGTTCTCAGGAAAACGGTCACTGACACCGCGGTGTGCAAACCATAACATCAGAGTGCCTCGACGACACGCGTGTATTTCTTCGTCAAGTAGTTGACGAGGGGTGCGACCGAGATCGATTGACCCGTTGCTGCTTCGATCAGTTCAGCCGGTGTCTTCGATTTCCCGTGACGGTGAATGTTTTCTTTCAGCCAGCTTTTGATCGGTGCGAGTGTACCAGCTGCAATCAGACCATCGACGTTTTCGACGTCACGACGAAGCGCTTCGTTCAATTGTGCTGCATAGACGAGACCAAGCGCATAACTTGGGAAGTAACCGAACGAGCCTCCTGACCAGTGGACGTCTTGTAAGACCCCTTTATCGTCACTCGGGACATCGACGCCGAGATACTCTTTATAGAGACGGTTCCATTCTTGCGGGAGATCCTTCACTTCGAGTTCTTTCGTCATCAGGCGCTTTTCAAGCTCATACCGAATGATGATATGAAGGGCATATGTCAATTCATCGGCTTCGATCCGAATGAGTGACGGCTTGACTTCGTTGACCGCTGCATAGAAGCGTTCAAACGGGACATCAGCAAGCGACGGGATTGCTTGTTGTAGACCATGATAACGTGCTGATAAGAAGCCTTGATTACGTCCGATGAAATTCTCGAAGAACAGTGATTGTGATTCGTGGATCCCCATCGAAGCACCTTCACCGAGACCGAGAGAATCGAGTTCCGGTTCGATACCTTGCTCATACGTCGCGTGTCCGGCTTCATGCATCGTGCCGAAGACGGAGTTCCGGTAGTCGTTCTCATCATATTTCGTCGTGATCCGCGCATCCTTCCGGTTGATCGTCGTTTGGAACGGGTGAACCGTCTCATCCAATCGACCGGACGTGAAGTCATAACCGATATCACGGAGCCATTCTTGATTCAAGGCGATCTGTGTCTCGCGGTCCGCTGACCAATCAAGCGTCGGGAAATTTTTTCCTTCGAGCTGACTGAGCAAACCAATGATTGCTTGACGAAGTTCCGCAAACAATGGATCGAGTGTTGCGACCGTCATCCCTGGCTCATAGTCATGCAGGAGTGCGTCATACGGGTGCGCGTCATAACCCCAATACTCAACAAACTGGCGTTCCATCGCGACGATTTTCTCGAGATATGGTTCAAACATCGACCAATCATTCGCGTCCTTCGCCTTTTCCCAGACACTCTCTGCCTCAGAGATCAACGTGATGAACGTTTGATACTCGGCTTCTGGAATCTTCGAGTCGCGATCGAATGCTTCTTTTGCTTTCGCGAACGAGATCGCTTCGATGCCCGTCAGCGTCTCTTGCTCCATCGCTGCCAGTAATTGTTGGTACGTTTTTCCTGTCCGGCGACGGAAGCTCTCTGTTGAGAGGAATCCGATTGAAGCGGAACGGTTCGCTGCACCTTGATCCGGCATGTATGTCCGCATATCCCAGTATAGTAATGCGACGGCTTCTTCGTATGCGCGAAGACCATCAAAATGGTCGCGCCATTGTTGTGTCGTTGACATGATTAGAGACCCCCTTGAAGTATGTAACAGTATAGCATTTTTAGCATATCACAAAATGTTCAAAACTTTCACACACGAATGATTTTTGAAACTTTTCCCGTCAGATGAGCGTATAATGAACATACGATCAAGCAGAGCGAAAGGAAGTGGCAACAGTGAAGACAGACGCGGAGTTAGCCGATTTGATTCAGTTGAAAGAAACGGGACCGGTTTGTACGATCGAACATCTCCCAAAAGAGCTCGACTGGATCGGCACCGGTCGTAGCGCCTATGTATTCCGGGTTCGTGGCACCGACCGCGTCATCAAGAAGTTCTATCCGTCATTTCGTCCTCTCGCTGAGTTAGAAGGCGGCATTTATGAACAACTGACGACGTTTTCGACGTATGCGAGGATGTTCGAATATGGATCCGATTACCTTGTGCTCGAATACATCGAGGGACAAACGTTATTCGAATGCCTCGTCAGCGGGACCTATATTCCAGAATCCGTCTTAACGACAGTCGATGCAGCGCTAGCAGAGGCACGCGCCGTAGGTCTTAATCCATCAGATATTCATCTACGCAATATTTTGTTAACGGCAAATGGAACACGGATCATCGATGTCGCAAGGTTCCGTCAAACCGAACCGTGTACACAATGGGATGATTTGAAGAAAGCCTACCAGTATGTCTATGCAAAACCGTTCTTCCCGAAAAAACTGAGCGAGACGTTCCTCAATACGATCGCTGATGTCTATAAGGGACGCTTGTTCGAATCGATTCGAAAGACTGGTTAATCGAAAACGCGATGCTCCTCCTTGTGAGGAAACATCGCGTTTTTTCGTTGGTTATTGGACGCCGTGAGAGATAGCATCCGCAAAACGAAACGCATTCTTACCGTCTCCTTTTGCGGCATATAACGCATGGTCTGCTTGTTGAATGATCGTTTTTAGCTTAATGGTTTCATCATCAAATAGCACGATCCCGATGCTGGTCGAGACAGCGTATGGCGTCTGCCATGTTCCAAGTTTCTGAAGGAGCTGCTGCGCAATTCGTTCGTACTCCTTTTTCGTCTTCTGATGGGTGAAACGAATCAAGAACTCGTCTCCCCCGATCCGGACAGAAAACGCGTCTTTATAAGAACGTGTACTATCCTGTAGTCGTTTCGCGACGTCGATCAAGACTTTGTCGCCGGTCTCATGCCCATACACGTCGTTCACTTGCTTGAATCCGTCGAGATCAAGATAAAACAGCGCACCGGAATGTTGCTGTTCCGTTTCCCACTGTCTCGTCAAATAACGTCGGTTATACAATTGTGTTAGCGTGTCCTTCCAAGCAAACTGTTCGAGCTCAAGGTAATACGAAAACAGTTTCGCGATCCGTTGGAGAAGTTGAATGCTCTTCTCTTCGAATTGACTTGCTTCATCATGGACAGCGCACAACGTACCAAAGGTTTGACCATTCGTTAAACTGATTGGAATCCCGAGATAGGACTCGATCTGTAACGCTTTTAATGCGTCCTGCATATCTTCTAAGCGCTCGTCATCGCTGATGGACTCATACCAGATGGGTTCGTTCTGTTCGAAATTGATGTGACGACAAAGTGTCTTTTCCATCTCAAACACTTGTCCTGCTCGAATCTCGATTCGTTGATGATCATTTGAGAGTCGTAAAATCATCTGTTGGTTTTCTTCGATCGTCGTTAAATATAACAATTGATCAGGTAGAATCTCTTTCGCTAATTCCAATACATCATCTGCCAGTTCGTTAAAATTCTGATACAGTGTCATTTCTTGCAACGTACCACACCTCATTCGTTATTTGTTTTTTTTAGATCATAAGTTTTACGAAGCAGCCCATCGATTGCACAATCCTTATATTTTCCAGTCGCATTGTGAATCATCACCCATACAGTCCTTCTTGAATCATACCGACCTTCTGCATGATTTCTCCTGGAGCTTTAGCGATATTATGGGCGACTGAAACCTTATAAAGGAGCATTTCTTGAAAACCAAAGGCAAGGACTGCAGCTAATGCATTGCTACCATTTCCATTGTTCCACAATCCGTTCTAAACATCGCTTCCGTATCAGCCAGTCGGATTTTTCGTAATCGGAGCCGTTTAGTATGTAATGCCGTACTCCCTTGAAACCGATTCATTTTATTTTAACAGCAATAAGGTATTTGAAATAAAATCATTTTGAATAAACAAGTCGAAAGACGATCATGCTTGCGACAGCTACTAGACGTATATTCGTCTCACAATCAAAGTCAAGTTGCGCCCCGTGTCGTGAACCCGTCGCAATGCAGTCCCCGTTTTGATAAACGCCGATCTTTCTTTTGACTGTTGAGGAACGAATTTGATACTCCTGACCGGCATACGAGACGAGTAAGACTTCTTGTAGTCGCAATTGCTGACGAAGTGCCGGATCGGTACGGATTGTACCGACGTCACGTCCATCTTTACGAATCACGAAATGTGTCGTATTGCGAAGCCATTCCGTTCTCGTTTCTTTAATTTGAAGACGGGTTCCTTCTCCGTCGAACGTTACATCGAGGAAAAACGATTCAAACTTCTTGAAGCGCACAAGGATCGCCTGCCACCACGTGGCATAACGTCGTGAGAACGTCAGCCATTGTTCATGCGCGAGAAAAACCGTATTCGTCTTTTGGGTCGCCCGGTCCGCTAAGTGAACGGACACCCCTGCCTCTCGTCCACGATAACGCAAATCACGCCGGATTTGCCACCATTCGACTCCACCGATCAAGAAAGCGACGCCCGTTAAACCAAGTAATCCATACAACTCACGTGGAGCGAGTTCCCCTGTCATCAGGTAACGTCCGATCAAAGCGAAAAAGCATAAAACAATCAATAATAGACTCTGCACCATAAACCTTCCACACCTCCAGCTTTATTTTTCCATAAAACGTCAAAAAAGTCCTCCTTTCACATGGAAAGGAGGACTAAATCAGAGGGTCGCGGCGACTTCTTGTAAATCATCCGCTGTCTCAGCAATCGCTTCTGCAATCTTACGCATGCCTTCGATCGTGCCGGCGACATCCTTCGTATCAGTCGATAGTTCATGAATTTGCCGCGAGACATTGTCGGTCTGTTCCGAAATCCGTGAGAAGGCACGGACGACTTGTTGCATCTCTGTCGTCGTCCGGACGACCGCTGTCTCCGTCGTTCCCATCCGCTCTGAGACGACGAGCATCTTTTGCGTAATCTCTTGGGCGATCCGCGACGTCTCTGTTGCCGACTGTTTACTCTCTTCGGCAAGCTTCCGAATTTCTTGCGCAACGACGGTGAACCCGCGTCCCATCTCCCCGGCACGTGCCGCTTCGATTGAGGCGTTCAAACTGAGTAGATTCGTCTGATCAGAAATCGTCGTCACCATCCCAGCGATCCGTTCGATTTCCTGCGACAGACGGGACAGTTCAGCGACTTGTTCGGTCGTCCGTGATAAATCTTCAACGACATGCTCAAAGCGCCGTGTCTCTTCTTCAACCAGGACGACACCCGCTTCTGCTTCACTGACCGCTTCCGTCAACTGGATCGAAATCGCGTTTGTCGTCGTTGAAACGTGTTTAGCGTGCCGTTCAATCTCTTGGAAGTTTGCTGACGACTCCTCACTCATCGCAGCGAGTTCCTCGGTCGATTTTTGAACGCCATCCCCGACGTGTTGTTTTGCTGTCGCGATCGCTTGGCGTTCTTCATCGATTTGATCCTCATACATCGTCATGACGATCTGTTGTTCGAGGTTGAATAGTTTTCCCGCTGCCCGCATGATTCGGACACGCTCTGCTTCCGGCCAAGCACTGTCGTCAATCTTCTCGCTGAGAACGTTCCAGACTTTCTGGAAGGCAGCGATGTACCATTTATTGTGCAAACCGATCCGAACATGCCGTTCAGCAATCCGGCGCCGAGCTTCGATGTAGTCCATTGTCACCTGACCATCGAACATTTGTAAGATGTGCCGAGCGAGGGTACCTTTCAACCGTTCAAGTGTCGAATGTTTTTCAATCAACTGACGGAGAGACGGAACCCGGACTAACTCCTCGTAGAACGCATCGACCATGCTCGGCATCCAACGGGAAACATCCTCGCGGATGACTCGTGCAATTTGTAAATCGATGGCGTGTAGACCGATTAGACGTAATTGTTCATGTAAAGATGCTGGAACATTCAATATGACATGCGTGCGTTCGACTTCAATGAGCGCGTCAAAGGAAGGTGAAGGTGATTTCTTAAACCAATTCATATATTCATCTCCTTGTTTTTAATTTCACTTCACCTCTTATATCGTCACCGTTGATTGACCTTTAAAGGGATACGTTAGTCTCTTTCTACATGTCATGGTAATTGCATGTTGGAATATTCCGGATATTTTGAAGTTCATACGATCATTAATCATGTAACTGTAATACTAGGTTTCTCATTGTAACTTCCCGGAAATATAAGAGCTATGCGCGTAAGAAACTTGAGGTGAAGCTTTGCTATTCATGAACATCTCAAACTTGAAAGATTAATTTTGGGAGAGGTAGTGCTGATTATGGAAAAAACAAATAAAGGCTTTTCATCCCACTTCCGAGCGGAAGCGGACGGTGCGGGTCGTAACATTTCATGGAGTTCAATTTTTGCCGGTGTGGTATCATTCTTATCTTTATTGATTCTTTTCAGTCTGATTGGATCGGCGATCGGTCTCGGCGTCACGGACGTCACGTCGAATAACCCATTCGATGGCGTCGGAACAGGCTTGATCATCTGGGCGATTCTGTCATTGCTCATTTCGTTATTCGTTGCCGGATTCGTTTCTGGTGTGACGTCAGCTCGAGCCGGTCTCATTCACGGATTTTTGACTTGGTCGACGAGCGTCATCCTCTTGTTCGCTCTCTTGACGTTTACGACCGTCAATACGTTACAATCGGTCGGTTCATTACTCGGAACAGTCGGTGGAGCTGCCGGTAGCGGCATCGGGTCTGTCGCGTCGACTGCAAAAGACGCTGCGACGAAAGGGTTCGACTCAGTCACAAAAAACGTCTCAAATATTGATACGAAGGAACTCGATGGCAACGTCGAAGAAATTCTTAAGGATACAGACATCAAAGAATTACAACCTAACTACCTGCAAGGTCAACTAGATGCTGTCAAAGATGACGTCACGGCTGCTGGTAAAGAGGCTATTACGAAACCAGAAGACTTCGACAAAATCGTTCAGGATCTCGGTGATTCATTGACAGCACGATCTGAGAAAATCGAGAAATCCGTCGATGAAAAGAAAATCGCTGACGCTGTTGCGAAGAACACGGATCTTACAGGCGCCGAGGCAGATAAAGCGACGCAAAACATTGTCGATGGTTTAAACACGGCAACAAAAGAAACAACGCAACAAATCAATAATGCGAAACAAACACTTGACGAGACATCAGCTGACTTGAAGAAAACTGTTCAAGATGTTCGTCAGCAAACGGAACAAGCGACACAAACGGCATCGAAAGTTTCGATCTGGGCGTTCGTCGGTCTCCTTCTGACACTGATCTTCACGTCGTTCGCTGGGATTGTCGGTTCACGCGTCGCAACACGCGGTCGTGTCATGAATAAATAATGATTCCTTATAAAACTGATTCCGCCATGGCGGAGTCAGTTTTTTTGTATGATAAGACACTCTAATTGACTGCCCATGAAATTTCCTGTTACAGTATTACCTAACGACCGTTAGGAAGGTGATTTATCTGAAAGCGCAACAATTGTTACAGACGAGCATCCATCATTTTGCAGCGCACGGCTATGAAGGAGCATCGCTACAGGAGATCGCTACAGAAGTCGGTATCAAAAAACCGTCCATCTACGCGCATTATAAAGGCAAAGACGACCTCTTTCTGCAAGCGACGACATATGCCTTGCAGGAACAAAAGCGTCGTTTCGCTACGTATTTCACAAAAATGCGACAGCAACCGCTCGAGCAATCCTTGCACGGCTTCTTCGATTGGTTCATTTTAGAGCAGCAGGATGATGTCCTGATGCGATTCATCCTTCGGGCAGCCTATTTTCCACCAGAAAAACTCGAACAAGAGATGACCGATCGCTTCAACCCGTTCTTCGATTCACTGCATGATTTATTGACGCGTCTGTTACGCGAACGTGACCGAACGGAACAGATCCTCTATTCGACGGATTATAAAAGTGCAGCGCTTGCTTATTTGACGGTCGCTGAAGGTACGCTGACAGAACTTGTCTATAACGGCGTCGACGCCTTTCATGCTAGACAGCAAGCCGTATGGCCAATCGTCTGGCGTGGCATGTCGAAAACGATTCCAAACAATTGAGGTGACCTATGCAAAACAATACATTGATTTTAAGTACACTCCTGCTCAACTTATTCATCGCTTTTCTCGGAATCGGACTCGTCATTCCTGTCACACCGACGATCATGAATGAGTTAAGCATTTCCGGGGCGACGGTCGGTTACATGGTATCTGCCTTCGCCTTCGCGCAATTGATTCTGTCCCCGCTTGCAGGACGTGCCGTCGATAAGTACGGACGCAAGCCAATGATCATTATCGGTTTATTCATCTTTAGCATGTCTGAGCTCTTGTTCGGTCTCGGTCAACAGGTCGAAGTCCTGTTCGCGTCGCGGATTCTCGGTGGTGTCAGTGCGGCCTTCATCATGCCAGCTGTCACCGCTTTCATCGCTGACATCACGACGAACGAAACCCGTCCGAAAGCGCTTGGCTATATGTCTGCCGCCATCTCGACCGGTTTCATCATCGGACCCGGGATCGGCGGGTTCCTTGCTGACCTCGGCACGCGGACGCCGTTCTTCTTTGCTGCCGCGTTCGGTCTGACGGCAATGGTGTTATCTATCTTTACGCTCAAGGAACCTAACCGTCATTATGAGGCGACGACCATCAAACAACAGACGGGTTTTCGGAAAGTATTTAGTCCACTCTATTTCATCGCTTTCCTAGTCCTATTGATCTCGTCGTTCGGCCTCGCCTCGTTCGAGTCCTTGTTCGCGCTGTTCGTTGACCGGAAGTTCGGTTTCACGGCGAAAGATATCGCGCTTGCGATCTCCCTTGGTGCGATTGTCGGCGTCATCGTCCAAGTCGGGCTGTTCGATCGTTTGACACGTTGGTTCGGCGAGATTCGCTTGATCCGTTACAGCTTGATCGGTTCGACGTTGCTCGTCGTCTTGATGACGTTCGTGACGAACTATGTCTCGATCATTCTCGTGACGATGGTCGTCTTCGTTGGCTTTGATTTGATGAGACCTGCCGTCACGACCTATCTTTCGAAGATTGCCGGGGATGAACAAGGTTTTGTCGGTGGAATGAACTCGATGTTTACGAGTATCGGGAATATTCTCGGACCGATCGTCGGCGGATTATTGTTTGACGTCAACCTCAACTATCCGTTTTATTTCGCGACGATGATGCTTGCGGTCGGTATTTTACTGACATACTTCTGGCATGCACCACGCACTGAAGTAACTGAAACGGATCGTTTGTCTTCTTAAAAAACAGCCCCGTTCCCATCACTGGAAGCGGGGCTGTCGTTATGTCAGCAATCGTTCATGTAATTGTTCAGGCGTCGGTACCGTATAGGTCGCAACCGTCTCATTTGGTCGTTCGTTGATCAGACATGTGGCAATACCCGCACGATGTCCCGCTAAGACGTCGAGTTCCCGGTCCCCGATCATGATCGTCTCGTCAAGAGCCATCTGATGCCGATTAATCAAGTACGTGACAGCTTCCGGATCCGGCTTACGGACGAAGCCATGTGCTGCAGTCAGGATGTCTTGAAAATGATGCGTCAATTCGTGTTTTGCAAGCAACGCATGAATGGATGTTCCACGATGGGTGACGATATGATGCGTCGCACCACTTGCCGATAATGTCTCAAGCAATTCATGAATTCCCGGAAACGGACCGGACCGTTCGCGCTCGATCGTCGCCTTTTGTTGTTTGTAGTTCGTAATGAATGCTTCGGACACCGCAAACGCCTCATACATCGTCTTAGCCGAGATCGCTATCAGCTCAGCGACACGTTCTCGATCGACCGATTGCCCCTCGCTCTCGAGCATGTCCACGAAAACATCGATCAACACCGGATATGTATCGAACAAGGTACCGTCAAAATCCCAAATGAAGTGTTTCAACATCTGCCTCTTCCTCTCCCACTTTCTTTACTCCAACAAAGACGGCTTGCCCGTCCATCTCAACCTTCCAGTCGTTGTGATTAAGTCCTTCACCGGAGACATGAATTTTTACCTGACCTGATCGTCCTATCTCATGCCCTTGCTCGACAGTGATCATCGTTCCTGAGACGGATGGCTTCATGAACTTTCGGTAGTAGACACCCATCACACCACTCGCCGTTCCTGTTACCGGATCTTCAATGCTGCCTGATCCCGTTGCTGAGAAGTGACGTCCGTGTAAAGTCGCCTGCGCATCATATGTATCGAAACAGATGGGGTGAATCGATGCTTGAGGATAGTCAGCCAAAACGGATGCAAATTGTTGATGATCTGGCATCATCCGTTGAAAATCGACGAGACGGCGAATCGGCAACACAAGCGTCCAATTCCCGGTACTTCCATAAACGATCGGAAATCGTTCATCTAAATGTTTCATTTCTAATCCAATCGATGCTAAGACTGCCTCAACGTCACCATTAAATGGGTGCAGACAAGGTCGCCCTTGTCGTAAACGAAACATGCCATGCGCTAATCGAATCACAGGCAAGATACCTGATTTTGTCTTGATGTGACATGTTGCAGGTACACCAATGTGTGAATCGATCGCCGTCAATGCAGCGATCGTACCATGTCCACACAAGTCCATCTCCCGTTCCGGTGCAAAGAAACGCATTTGATAATCTGCCTGCTCGCAAGAGAGGACGAATGTCGTTTCCGTGAATCCACTCGCCTGAGCAATCCGTTGCATCTCAAGCTCCGACAATCGATCGGCGGATAACACGACTCCGGCTGGATTACCGGTTCCGGGTGTCGTCGTAAATACATCATAGTGCAATATTTCAATCATCTGTCTCCTCCTGTCCAGTTTTCAGATCACGCACCGTGTTGTTTTGTATCTTTGATTTCTGACATCCTGATTTCATTTTTATTAGATAAGTCTAACAGAACAGATGAAAAAACAAGGACGAGACGCCCTTGCCTTAGGATGATTGCATTTGCTGCCAGTCGTCTTCTTCATAAATCGACTGGACCCATTCGATCGGTACATAGAGGGACCTTGCAATTGCTTCGTCTGTCTTACCCAGTTTTCGCAACAGATGGACGATTCGAATCCTTCGTTCGAGCTCCCGGTCATCCGGTATCAGTTCAGGCATCATCTTCTCTTCTCCTTTCCACTGAATCGGCGATGGTGTTTTCATGATGATACCCGATTATTATCTGAATATTCCGATTGGTACGTAGAAGCAAGGATTTTTGATAAAGTTCCGAGAAAGATAACAGACAGGAATTCGATTCATTTTGACGAATGACTAGAAGGTAGACGCACCGATCACGAAGTCATGCGTCAAACAAACAGATGAGGAGCATCTATATGATTAAATCCAAAAAACGGTTTCAGCTCTCGATCGGTTTGCTATTGATTGGTGTTTTTAGCGGGATCCTTTTTCAAACACTGGGTTACTTTCCGCACGCGACAGCGTATCTATTGAGTATTCCGATCGCTTCCCATGACACGGAATTTCTTTTAGGATGGATCGTTACTGGTGGCACGATCGCAGGGCTTGTTTTGCTTCCCTTGTCCTTACGACGACATCACGTCATTACGACGTTCGTGTGTCTCGTAGCCATCATTGTAACGCCGCACATCATGTAATGTTTTGCAAATGGCTCGCTTCATTCCCATTGCAATATAAACCAATTTGAATGTATCGTTTACGACTTAGCCAATGGATCGTCTTGATTCATTGGCTTTTTCCCATTTAAAAAGTAAAGTTCACTTTACAAAATGTAAAACAGACTTTACAATATAACCAACTGGAAAGGAGGTCGCTGGATGAAGCTGACGAATCAAGTCCGGATTTATCGCCAACAACAGAAGTGGACGCAAGAACAGTTCGCTGAACGGATCGGCGTGACACGCCAGACCGTCATCTCGCTTGAAAAAGGCAGCTATACGCCATCCTTACTACTCGCAATGCAAATTGCTCGCGTCTTCGATCGACCAGTAGAGGAATTATTTCAATTAGAGGAGGAGTCTTGATGAACCGCGTCATAACCCAATCTGTTTTAAATTGTTGTCTCTATTTTTTAGCTGCGTCTCTCATCAGTGCGATTCATGACAAACTTCAATTATTTCAAGATGATCCTGTATCCGGTACCGGTCTGTCGTTTGAGCTCGATCTCAGCATCATGCTACCATTGATCATCATCGCTATTGTCGTCTCATGCATTGGCTATCTCTCACGAACGGATCGCTCCCGGTCATTTTCAAAATGGTCGACGTCAACAGCAGAATTCTCTGACTCGGACGAACGAGAAGCCCTCATCACTGGTAAGGCGACCCGCGCGGCGTACGTTGCTTTTTTGATCAGTCTTCCTATCCTGATGATTGCCTTTTTATTTGAACAGCCACTACTTGAACGGTATCCTTCGTTTCCGTTTTATGCGATCGCGCTCGTCCTATCGGTTGGAACCCTTACCTATATGACCGCTTGGATCGTCCACGTTCGTCGCTAACATCGTTTGACGAAGGACTATTGAGTTTGCGCCTGCTCCGGATGGTCCGTCAGTTGACCCTCTTCGTGATACACCGTTTCCCTAGCATATACATGTGACCGATTTTAATCCGACAACAATGCCACAATGCTGGCATATTCTATCTAGATGGGAGGCTAACATATGCAGACGTCGCACCACTCATTTAATACGCAACGTTACCACATTCGTCCGGCTCGTCTTAGTGATGCTGAAGCACTTGCTGCACTACGTCAAGCACTTGACGCGGAAACGGAGTACTTCGACCGGATGCCTGGTGAGGACGTGATGACGGCGACCGATTTCGTTGATCAGTTACACAATTCATCGGTTCCGGATCAAATCCTCGTCGTTGAACGGGAGGAACAACTCATTGCTTACGCCAGGTGTCGTGGATTTGCATTAAAGCGCTTTGCTCATAAAGCATCGTTCGGCTTAGGGGTCCTGCGTTCGGATTGGGGACAAGGAATCGGCACCCAATTGACGATCCGGATGATCGCTTGGGCGAAGACGCAGTCGCTTCTGAAAATCCAACTCGAAGTCGTCGAGACGAATCACGGGGCGATCCGACTCTACCAACGTCACAGTTTCCTAGAAGAAGGACGACTACGCCACGATCGGTTGCTGTCGGACGGCTGTTATTATGATACTGTCCTGATGGGCTTAGCGCTATGAGTTTCTCATTATCGATCGCGACGTATAACATTTGGCATCATCCATACAAGCGTCAGGAACGGTTTGCGGCATTGTGTGCGGAAATCAATCAGCATCAACCGGATGTTCTTCTTCTGCAGGAAGTGATGTCGACGTTTCATCCGGATGAACCGTTCGTCTCAATCGCTGAACATCTCGCAGAGGCTACCGGTTATCCTTATTGGATGATGGATCCTTATATGGATTCACCGGATGAAGGACTTGCCATTTTAACGAAACTGCCGTTTGAGCGAACGGATTCGAGTGCCGCCGCGACAGCAAACATCAATCATCACTGTGCGATTCGGATTCCGTTTTCGATTGAAGGCGTTCATTTTGCCGTGACGAACATTCATTTCAACTGGCGTGCTTCAGACATTCGACTCGATCAACTTCGATTCGTCAACGAATGGATTGCCTCACAGACAGATGACGCGACGATCGAGTTCCTTGGTGGTGACTTTAATGATTGTCCAGATGCTTCTCTGCATCAAGCAACGCTTAAGGAGTGGGTCGATCTCGCTGACAGTTTTGCCATGCGGACCGGTCAACTTGCTCCTGTGACTCTTGATCCTATGACGAATTCGTATGCTAAAAAGAATGACGGAATCACGACACCTGCCCGGTACGATTGGTTGCTGTGTCAACGCTCACCGGCACCAGTGACCTTACAACGCGTTCAATTGATCGGACATGAACGACTGCCCCATCACGTCATACCAAGTGATCATTATGGGGTCCTCGCTCATATGACGATTCACTAAAACGACGAGGCTGACTCAAAAAATAATGACGCGTCTTTTTACGCCCTTTCCTCAGGCGAGACACAAGCCAGTTTTCTTGCTTCATTCAAGCAGGAAAGCGGGTCTTGTTTGTCTCTGACAGCGCATAATGCGCTTTTTCCTGTAGGAGTGGCGTGTGACGCGTCATTTTTTTTACGAGATAAGGGTGGCAGATCATCATTCTGCCACCCTTATCTTTAGAAGACGACATGTGAGTCAGCCCCGTCGTTTATTTTTTATATTCTTTTTCTGTTCCGTCCGAGAAGTCGATCTCCACCTCGAGGCGGGACGCATCTTGAATCGCAAATACACGCTCCACTTCCGCGATGACATCTTTCTCAGATGTATCCGCATCTACTTTTAAGTTCTTGAACTTCGCGTCGAGTTCCGTCATCGCCGCGTCCCCGCGTTTGTTTTCATCTTTATACTGGTATTCGGCTTCCGTGCCGTCATTCTCTCGGTCATAGCTGATGTCGATTGCGTCCATATCCCCGTTGACGTCCGCTTCAATCGATAAACTGGTGAATCCATAATCCGTATCTGCATTTTTCGTGACCGCATCCTTATCTTTCATCGTATTGTCGGTCGTATTCGAGTTTGTAGATCCGTCCTCGACCTTGTCCGACGCCGTTTCGTCGTTCCCGCATCCTGCTACCATTAGACTCATCGCAAATAAGGTCGCAACACCGTATCCTGTAACATATCCTCTCTTCATTCCATCACATTCCCTTCTGCTGGAATCGGGTGCGCTTTCAATAGCCGAGCAAGATGCAAAAGATTGGCAGCTAAAAACTGGGCATGCCGTTTCGTGAAGTCATTGTCACGTCCGGCTTCGATGTAAGACGGTCCAGGTCCCGCTTCACCGACCCAGTACGCATCGACATTGGGGGGAATCGTGAATCCGATGTGCGACAGACCGTATAAAATCGACGCGGACGCGTGTTTCGCCCCATCCTCGTTGCCGGTGACGATGACACCACCGACTTTGTTATAATAGATGGCTTGTCCAACGTCGTTCGTCAAGCCACTTCCCCCGTATAACCGTTCGATGACTTGTGTCGCGACACTACTTTTTTCACCGAGCCACAGCGGTGTCCCGATGACGACGATATCTGCTTGTTTGACTTTGTCGAAGAGTGCCGGCCACTCGTCGCCGTTCCCTTCATCTTCCGTCACACCGAATGCGACTTGATGATCGACGACACGGACGATTTCTGAATCGACGTCCTCATGCTCCCAGTACGCGATCACGTCACGAATCAACGCTTCCGTGTTCGATGGTTCTTGTGATGCTTTTAAAGTACAGTTCAAAAATAAAGCGCGTACCATCCATTCATCCTCCCCTTTTGAATTGACATGTTCCTCGTCCTTAATCCTTTCCTGATTCTAATCCGAAGTAAACAAAAAAAGCCTCCGCTTTCGCGAAGACTTTCCTCGTCAGAGACATGACTTGATGTGTTGATAGTTTTGATTGCCACCGGATAAGTTACAGACGTCCCTGAACCCGAGATTCTTCAAGACGTTCTGTGCCGCGTTTCCTGTGACACCTTTATTGCAGTAAACGATCGTCGGTACCGTCGGATCAAGTTCCTGCGCCCGCTCACGTAACTCACCGAGCGGAATATGGATTGCCCCGTCGACATGACTCTTCTCGAACTGAGCGCGTGACCGCGTATCGATGATTTGGAAGACCTGACCCTTAGCGACCTCTTCCATCAAAGCGTTCGGTGTTTTCAAGCGTGCGTTTTGTTTGATTGCGTTATCGAGGGCCATCCCGGTGTAAAGAATGGGGTCCTTCGTCGTCGAGAATGGCGGCGCATAGGCTAGATCAAGATGGAATAAGTCTTCCGCTTTTGCCTTGAAGCTGATCGCGGTCGCAAGGACATCAATCCGTTTATCGACCCCTTGCGGACCAACGATTTGAGCACCGAGGACACGACCGCCGTTCCGGTCTGCGATCGCTTTGATGACCATTTCTTTGCCGCCGAGATATTCCGGGCGATCCGGCTTGATATTGTGTAACACTTCGATATCATACCCAGCGTCGCGGGCTTCTTTTTCAGTCAATCCGGTCTGGGCGACCGTCAAATCGAATGCTTTGAAAATACCCGTTCCGAGGATTCCCCGGTGTTCGATCGCTTCACCAGTGATGACCATCCCAGCAATCCGCCCCATCTTGTTCGCTGTCGAACCAAGCGGGCGGTAAAGGGGTTGACCGGTGATGAGCGAAAAGCTCTCGGCGACATCGCCGACCGCATAAACGCCTTCGATGTTCGTCTGCATCTGTCGATTGACGGCGATCGCACCCGTCTGCCCGATTGTCACGCCGATCTCTTGTGCGAGTTGCGTGTTTGGTTTGACACCGACTGACAGGATGACGAGATCCGTCTCGATCGTCTCACCACTTGCAAGAACGACCGCACGAGCCGTTTTCTCCCCTTCGAACGAAGCGACGGACTCACCGAGTCGCAAGATGACGCCGTTCGCTTCAAGATGGTCACTAACGCGTTTTGCCATATCAACGTCTAGCGGTGGCATGACTTGCGTCAACCGTTCGACGAGTGTCACTTCGATTCCGCGATATGTCAACTGCTCCGCCATCTCGAGTCCGATGAATCCACCGCCGACGATGACAGCATGTTTTGGAGCTTGCGCGTCGACGTACCGACGAATCGCATCTGCATTACGGATGTTACGGACCGGGAAGACGTTTTCGAGATCGACGCCTGGTAGCGGCGGAATGATGCTAGAGGCACCAGTCGCGAAAACGAGCGTATCGTACGTATCCGTGAATGTCTCACCCGAATCCAGATGACGGATCGTCGCTGTCTTCGTCTCATGATCGATCGCTTCGACGTTATGACGCGTCTTAACGTCGATGTTGTAACGTTTCTTGAAGAACGCTGCGTCGCGTGGTGTCAATTCATCGAGCTCAGCGACTTCACCGCCGACGAAATAGGGAATCCCACAACCGGAATAGGAAATGTCCTCGTCCCGGTCGTAGATCGTGATCTCTAAGTCTTCGCTATTACGGCGTGCCTTCGCCCCAACTGATGTGCCGGCAGCGACCGAGCCGATGATAAGTAGTTTCGCCATATTCATGTCCTCCTCTTAATAGAGTAATAAACTGATGTAGAGTCCGAGCAACGCGATGGCGAGCGTCGGAATCGTCAAGACGGTACCGATTTTGAAATATTGTCCCCAACCGATCCGGACCCCTTTCGAGCGCAAGACATGGAGCCACAGTAAGGTTGCAAGACTTCCGATCGGCGTGATCTTTGGACCGAGATCGCTACCGATGACATTCGCGTAGATTAAGGCGTCACGAATCGCTCCCGTCGTTGCCGTATGCTCGATCGACAACGCATTGATCATGACGGTCGGCATATTGTTCATGACAGAAGACAACAGAGCGGCAAGGAATCCCATTCCAAACGTCGCCGATGCGAGGTTCGTCGCCATCCACTCGATCAACTCCGCAAGGACTTGCGTCAGTCCCGCATTGCGCAGACCGTAGACGACGATATACATACCGAGCGAGAAGAAGACGATCGCCCACGGGGCACCGGCAAGGACCTTCTTCGTCGGAACACTCGGTGATTTTTGCGCCAGGAATAAGAAAAAGACAGCGATGATGCCAGCAACGAGACTGACCGGAATGCCAATCGCATCACTCGTAAAGTATCCGACGAGCAACAAGCCAAGGACGATCCATGAAGCACGGAACATCCGCATATCGCGAATCGCAGACGTCGGTTTCGCCAAATCCTCGACGGCATAGACTTTCGGGATCTGCTTCTTGAAATAGAAGTACAAGACAAGCAGACTACCAACGACCGAAAAGACGTTGACGAAGACCATCCGTGCCGCATACTCTGTAAAACCGATGTGAAAGAAGTCCGCCGAAACGATGTTGACGAGGTTCGAGATGACGAACGGAAGACTTGCCGTGTCGGCGATAAAGCCGGAGGCGAAGACATATGCCAGGACGACCGCATCCGGTAACTTCAAGTGACGGACCATCGCGAGGACGATCGGTGTCAGAATCAAGGCAGCCCCATCATTCGCGAACAAGGCCGAGACAAGGGCACCGAGTAACGTCATGTAGATGAATAGTTTAAGACCGCCACCGCGGGCGATTCGGGCCATATGTAACGCGGCCCATTCAAAGAAGCCGATCTCATCTAAGATCAATGAGATGACGATCAAGGCGATGAAGGTGAACGTCGCGTTCCAGATGATCCCCCAGACGGTCGCGACGTCTCCCAGTTCGACAACGCCCGTTAAAAGCGCGACAATCGCCATCCCGATCGCTGAGTATCCGATACCTAGCCCTTTCGGTTGTTTAATGATCAAAAATAAGGTGATCAGAAATATTCCGATCGCAAGCCATTGTGATGCTGTCAATTGATTCACTTCATTTCTGTTAGATTTCTAATACGGTACAGGAACTGGAGCGCACATCTGCTGTATCCAGCCGTCTTAGCATCCATTCCAGTTGACCGTAATAAGGATGTTCCCGATTTAAGCGATAATAGATCCATTGCCGATCGCGGCGTTCGGAGATGATCGCTTGTTCTCGAAGTCGTTTTAAATGTCGACTGATCGCGGGTTGTGAAATATCGAATGCCGCGGTCAAATCACAGACACAGTGTTCGCGCACCTGTAATCGACGTAAGATATCCAGCCGTACCGGATCACTTAACCCTTTGAGATACTGACTCATCGTTTCTATTTCTGGATCAAATCGTGTCATGAGTTTCCCGTCCTTTCTTCATCAGGATATAATATAACCATTTGGTTATACAACAAGAAATAAAAAATCGATCCCGTGTTTATACGGAATCGATTTTTTCTGCTAGCTCTATGATCACACCTTCTGGTCCTCTTATGTAACATAGGCGATACTCATTTTCGTAATTCGCGACGTCCCCAATCGGTTGATATCCATGATTCGCTAACCGTTTGAGGAGTGTATCGAGTCCTGTCACTTCAAAACAGAGATGACGCAATCCACTGGAATAAACGGGCTGAACGACAGTGGACGTCTCAACTGGTCGTTTGAACCGAACCAGTTCGAGCCAGATTGCTTCACCTGGTAACCCAAGAGCGACACATTCCGTCTTTGCACCGTCTAGATTCAACAAACGATCGAGCAACTTCCCTTCCATTTCCCATCGTCCACGTACTTCGAGCCCGCACAGCGAAAAAAAGTGAATCGTTTCTTCTAAATTCACGACGTTCAGACTGATATGATCCGTTCGTTTAATCGGCATCCTTTATTCCCCCTCAAGTGTGTCAGAATGTTGTCAAACCGTTGCTAGAAAGCACATCTAGAGCGTTTCGACGTGGTGTCTGTAGTTTGTATCGTCATTAAAATATAAGTATGAAAGATCGTGTCCACTTACGAAAAGGAGTCGAAATAACATGGAAGACGTCAACCTTCTCGTCCTTGCGACCTAGAACATATTTTGGGTCAGATTCGGTCTGATTACCTTCTCTGCCGTCAAAACGATGTCCGCAACGCAAAAATTGAAATCCACTTAAGCAAAAGACCGGATGTTTTGAGCATCCGGTCTTTATTTGAATTCATGCTGTAAATCCTGTGGAAATCCTCCGTTTTTAAAGATAAAACTTGACAACCTAATCCGGTTCCCATCCATATCTAGAAAATAAGTTACGTTAGGTTCATTTGCAAATTCGACTTCGATTGAAGCCGGATTCGCCGAAGACTCATACGAAAATTTTTGTGTTTTTGTAGTGTAGACTTCATCAGGAAATCGACGTGCTAGTTCCACCTTAAGCAATTTCTCATTCTCAGCAATCTGTTGATTGATGAGCGTCGGTCGGATGTACCAAAAGGAACTGCACCCGATTGCCACCAAACCAAGTAAAATTAAGCCATATCGCTTCCACCGCTGCGGCAGGAATATCACGCCGCAGCTGATTACGCGTAGTGTAAAAACGATCGTCATCCCTTCGATTATGAAATTTGGTACCATCTCATTCACTCCTTTCGTTCTATCCTCGACTAGAAAACCGTGATATGATCAATTCCTATGACAAAAAATAGGAGGTCTATGATGCGAAAAATCATCCTGATTGGTTCTGGTGGGTCCGGTAAATCGACGCTTGCCCGCGAGATGGGCAAAAAACTAAGCTATCCCGTTGATCACCTCGACAGCTTATTGTGGCGTCCGAACTGGGAGGCGGTTTCGCGTGAGGAACAACGCCAGATTCAACAAACACTCATATCGCGTGATACATGGATCATCGACGGTAATTACGGTGGAACGCTTGACTTACGAATCGATGCCGCTGATACGGTCATCTTCCTTGATCTGCCGCGGACGCTTTGTCTGTACCGTGCGCTGAAACGGACTTTGCGCTATCGTAAGACCGGCCGACCGGATATGGCGGCAGGCTGTCCCGAGAAACTGTCGTTTGATTTTCTGAAATGGATTTGGCGGTTTCCGATCGATAAGCGACCGAGTATCCTTTCAACGCTTAAAGCGACGTCCGATAAACAAATCGTTCATTTGCGGTCCCGCCGCGCTGTCAAACAGTTTCTTCAATCACTTTCATAACATCCGTCCATCTGTTACCTTTCGTCATCCTTAGTGATGTACATACGACGAAACAAATTTACTCTCCTGCCCGTTTTCCAGTCATTACCACAAATAAAAAAACGACCATGACGGTTACCCCTCATGGTCGTAGTGCAATATCTTACACGCTGAATCTGCCTGTGACTTGTTTTAAATCATCCGCCATCGTCGCGAGCGATTGCGATGCAGACGAAATTTCTTCCATCGACGCCATCTGCTCCTCGGTCGAAGCGGAGATGTTTTGTGTCCCGGCAGCGGTTCCTTCCGTCACCGCTTGAATCGTCCGCATGACAGAAGCGATTTGTTCACTCGCTGCCGCCATTTCCTGAACGGCGCCGGACACTTCTTCGACGTGCCCTGTCACGTCGGTGATCGCTGTCTCGATTTCCGAGAAGGATGTCCCTGCCTGATCGACGACGGCAATCCCGCTCGTCATCTCGGTCGAGACCTTCTCCATCGAGGCGACCGATGCTTCTGTCTCTTGTTGGATGACCCGAATCAAGGACTCGATCTGTTTTGCCGAGACCGCCGATTGTTCCGCAAGCGTCTTGACTTCCGCTGCGACGACGGCAAATCCGCGTCCTTGTTCACCAGCGCGTGCTGCCTCGATTGCTGCGTTTAAAGCGAGGAGGTTCGTCTGTGCCGCGACACCTTTGATCGAATCCGTGATTTGACCGATTTCCTGTGATCGGTTGCCAAGACCATCAATGACTTGGCTGAGACGCGACACGTCTTCTTGAATACGTCCCATCTGCGTTCCGAGTGATCCGACGACCTTCCCCCCGAGTGCGACTTTTTCCATCGCGTCCGCCGTCCGTTCCGTCATCTGTTGCGCATTCCCGGCGACGTAGCGGACGGACGTCGTCAACTCTTCAATCGTCCGTGAAGCATCGGACACTTGATGCAGCTGTTGACTTGCACCGCTTGCCATCTCTTCCATCGTCACAGCGACCATCTCTGTTGCTTTCGTCGTTGATTCCGCATTGACGCTAAGCTCATCCGACGCAACGGCGACGCGGTCTGCCGTTCCCGTAAGTTCAAGGACGACTTGTTGTTGTGAGGCGATCATTTCATTAAACGATGTCGTCAATTGACCAAGTTCGTCTTTCGAATCATAGTGACCTCGGACAGTCAAGTCACCTTTACCTGACTGATTCATCCAACCCTGCAGTTGACGAATCGGACGTGTGATGAGACGTGTAATGTATAAGGCAAGTCCTGCAAACAAGAGGACCGCCAGTAAAAAGATACCGAGCATTAAGTAAAAGGCGGTTTGTTTTTCCGCTTGATTCTGGGCATCTAACATCTTCGCTTGTTTCGTCATTGAGGCCATTAATGCTTTTGCCGAGTTCGCGACGTTATCCCGGACTTGTTCCAAACCATCGGAATACGCCGTGTAGGCTTCTTCCTCTTCATTTCGTGTCGCCGCATCTTGAACGAGCGTCATCGAGTTGTCGTAGGCGAGGACATTATCCTTCAACTCCTCGAGTTGTTTCTTTTCTCGCGCATCAAATTGTCCCGTTTTTTCAACCTTCGTGACCGACGACCGAATCTGAGCCTGTCGCGTATCGATATCGGCTTGGAGTTCCGTGATTCGTGCTTCATCCTTCGTTAGGATCATCTCCACTAAAAAGGAATCGAGAGCCCGTGTATCGATCCGAATCTGTGCCACTTCTTGGATCGGAATCAAGTTCTCCTGATACATCACTCGGGAAGCGTTTGACATCTGGTTCAAGAAATAGAGTCCTGCTCCCGCAATGAGTAGCATCGCAACGACGGCTGTTGCGATCAAAGCTTGTATCTTCCGTCTGACTGACATATGTTTCATTCCATCCCCTCCCGTTTTTGTTATCGGTTCAGGATTGAAAAAGTTGACTATTTTTTCAATATTCCCATACTTTAGATGTGCTTTAGTAAAGACTTGCCATACGACTTTCTCCCTTGCGTTCGATATAATCAGCATACAGCAGTTGAAGAAAGGATGAGTCCCATGCAACGAGTAGCCAATGAAATCACGCAATTCCGCGGCAGTCATTATGAGTTCGGTCGCGAACAAGGGCGTTACGTCAAACGAAATCAGTTGCTCCATAACCGAGAGGACAACTGGAAAATCCGTGTTCCTCGCTTTCAAGTCGATCCGGTCGAGACGAAGGAGATGTTCCTTCGGTATGCTCCGCACATCTGGGACGAGTTGCTCGGACTGCAAGACGAACTCGAACTATCATTACCAGACACCTTACTCCATTTCGGACATTACCGGGTCGAAGGACCGAAAAGCGGTTGTTCGATCATGACCGGTGATAATTTTCTCGTTCGCAATTATGATTATCATCCGATGACGTACGACGGACGATTTTCCGTCTTTCAACCGAACGATGGCGGTTCAGCGATCATCGGCCCGGCATCTCGGGTGACCGGTCGAATGGACGGGATGAACGAACACGGTCTTGCGATGGGTTATAACTTCATCAATCGCCGGCGGCCGGGAGATGGATTCGTCAGCTTCATGATCGGACGGATCATCCTCGAGATGTGTACGTCGGTCGACGATGCGATCTCACTCGTCAAAGAGATTCCACATCGCGGATCGTTCACGTACGTCGTCCACGATAAATCCGCGCGTTCGTTTGTCATCGAGGCGACGGCACGCGACGTCCAAGTGCGGGAATCGAACATGTGTACCAATCACTTCGATTTGCTACAGCACGAAAACCGCTATCACCTGGATGACTCAAAACGTCGGATGATGGAGCTAAAGACACATCAACATATGATTCAAGATGCGGAATCCGCTTTCCGACTCTTGAACGATACTGATAAAGGCGTCTTCGCTGATTTATATGCGCAGTGGGCAGGAACGATCCATACGTCTGCCTACTTCCCGGAAGAGTTAAAGGTATGGTTCGCGCTCGGTGGTGATCAGGAACCGGTCACGTTCGACTTTGCTGACTGGCTCGCCGGCAATGACTTCACAGCAAGTGAAATCACAGGAGAACTTGAGACGACCATCCAGTTTGCAAATACACTTCAGACATGGCGTTAAACGAAAAAGATGCCTCCTGCATGCGCAAGAGGCATCTTTTTACTGGGAAACGTCTAGTCGTTTCGACATATAATAATCCGTTTTCTCATACCCAAGCGAGTCATAGACATGAATCGCCCGTTCGTTATGCGCGAAGACGTGTAACGAAATCTTTTTGACGTTCATCCGTTTTAACATCACTTCCAGTAATCGGAGTGCTTCTTTGCCGTACCCTTGGTTTTGTTTATCGGACGTAATCTTGACATCGAAGATGAAAGCGGAACGTCCGCGTGATTCTTCTTTTACGTGAACCCAGACCATTCCAATGTCGCTGTCTGTCTCGTCACGAAACGTAAACAAATAATGATCCTTCGTTTTCAGACCTTCAGGCAACAACGTCGCAAACTCATCTGTCGACTTATTATGCGCCTCGTTCTCTGACCACGTACCGGCGCGACACTTATCTGCCGCATACTCCTCGATTGCCACGGGTAGATACACCTCATAGGTCGCTTGTTTCATTGGCTCGATGCGCATGCTGCTACCTCCTGCGTTTTCGTCCAGTCCCGTCGTAACATCGCATAGACCTGGAGGTCGTGATAAGTCCCGTACAATTTCTCAGCGTCCCGTAAGACGCCTTCTTCCATGAACCCGAGTCGTTCCGGGATCCGTCTGCTCCGGACGTTTCCAGTCGCACACTCGATGACGACGCGGTTCAAGCCGAGCGTCTCGAAACAATAATGCGTGACGAACCGGACGACGTCCGTCATGACACCTTTCCCGAGTCCTTTTTCTCCTAAGTAATAGCCGATCGACGTTTGCCCGAGATGCCGATCGATTGCATGCAAACCGATCGTTCCGACGAGCTCCTCCTCAAGATAAATGCCACATGTAAAGCCGTTGCCATCGGCGAATTGTTGCAACCATGCTGGGATGACTACTTCCTGATATGTAATGGCATCTGTTGTACCATCAACCCAACCGAGCCATTCGCGAAGATGTGCGCGATTGGCATCGACGAGGGCGAATAATTCTTCCGCATGGTGCCGTTCGAACAATTGAAGCGATACGTGATCGGACACTTGTAACCTGAACATGACCTCTCCCCTTTCTAGTAACTGTTGTTTGACGTCACGACGTCGTTTCCCTGCTAGACGTCACGTTCCATTCCATCCGTCTTGAGCGGACAGACATTCCGAGTGCCTCGTAAAAGGCGATCGCTTCTTGATTGGCGTCATCGACGCCGAGTTCGATCCGGTCGCAACCAATTGTTTTCGCATGCGCGTAAGCGGCTTGCATCAATCGCTTGCCTACGCCTTGCTTCTGATGCGTATCCGCAACGACGAGACTGATGACCCGTAAGTAATGTTTATCAAAGACGAAGCCGCTCCCTTCGATGATATCTTCCTTTAAGACGATCACACCGGCAAGTCCTTTGTATTCCGCGACGAGGATTTCGAAATCTGATCGGTCGAGTTGCGACAAAAATAAGTCTTCCGAAACCGGCATCTCGTGCGGACGGTAGTGATCGGGGCGTAAAGCTACATGCTGCTCATGAATTTGTTGGAATAGCGGAATCAACGCCTGAAAATCGTCAGGGCGGGCAGTACGGATATTCATCAGAAGTTCGCTCCCTTTTCGTTTTGTAGTATATTAACATATTATTCCAAAGTGTAGGGATACTTTTTATACAAAACGGCACTCCGTTTATCGGAATGCCGTCTCTCACTTAAATTGCTTTTGTAAAATCTCGCGCTGTCTCCGTTAACGACGATGCTGCACTCTGCACGTCATGGAAACGATCAACCGTTTCCGCAACGACGATGACGCTTGCTTGTGCATCGGTCGTTGCTTGCGTCATCGCACGGGCAATCCGCTGTAGTTCATCGTTCATTCGCTGTGTCGTTTGCCGGACATCAACGACGGCTTGCTCGACGAGTTTCGAGAGATTGCGGACCTCTGTCGCGACGACATTGAACCCTTTCCCGTGTTCACCGGCTCGTGCTGCTTCAATCGAGGCATTGAGTGACAAGAGATTCGTCTGGGACGCGATCGTTTTAATCGTCTCGGTCACTTGGGCGATATCTTGCGCCTGGCGCTGCAAGCGTTCAATCGTCTGATGGTTATCACGGGTCGTCTCAGCCATCTGCTCGATTGTTTGCCGTAACGCTTTGCTCTCCCGCTCGCCATGCGTCGACCGCGTGTTCAGATCACTGGCGATCGCATCAAACGAAGTCGCGAATTGTTGAATCGTCTGCTGACGATCGGTGATATCAGAGGCGATCTTCAAGACACCGGTCACTTCTGTTCCATCGTATATCGGCATATAGGTCGCTTCTAGCCAAATCGATTGACCATACGCATCGATCCGTTCAATTTTATCCGCCGTACTGAAGCCGCTGAAAAGCTTCTGCCAAAATGCTTGATAATTATCGCTCATTGCGAACTCCGTCGTACAGAATAGATGATGTTGCATCCCAATCATCTCTTCTCGTTTATATTTCATCGTCTTCGCGAACAAGCCATTGACATCAACGACACGACGTTGCCGATCGAATCGAATCATCGCGACGTTATCGCGCAGGGAGGCTACAATATCTTGGGATCCTAGGTCGGTTGATAGTTGTGTGGTCATGATTACAAGCTCCTCTCGCCATCTACCTCCCGTTACAGGCTATCCAAGATATTACAAATCGGAATAGTATGAATTAAAGATATATGACTAAAATTTTTTCACTTCTTTTATTATTATCCAGAGAGAGTAAGAATGAAACATGATTTTCAGTAGATTTATTTCTTTCCTCTTTTTTGTTGTCTATATTTCCCGACCTGCTATACTTAAATCAAAACTTATTAAAATATTTTAATAAGTAATCCAAATTGGAGGTTTATCCTTTGACTGAAGTCCTCTCTCGTACGCGTCACGCTTTTTTGATCGACCATCTCGATACGATTCCGGTGATTCGGAACGTCCTAGACGTCAGTTTTCCGACTGCGAGCAAACAGATTGATCAGATGATCACTGCTCGGGAAATTGAAGAGACACCACTTGAATTGGTTCGCGGTGGTCGTCCGGCAAAACGGTATCGCTATCGCGTGAATCACTTTCACGGACTCGCTCTTTATCTCGAACGAACGTATCTGCAGTATCGCATCCACGACGTCGGTGGACATGTGATCGCAACGGATCGCCTGAACTTCGATTCGACGGATCATGGATCTGTTTTATTGAGCACGCTGACAGCATTACTTAACGATCATCCACGTATTCAGACGCTTGCGATTGGTGTCGCCGGTGCCGTTGATACGACCGGCACAATCCTATTCGCCCCGGATTATCCGACGCTAGACGGTCACCCCTTACAACAAGAACTGACTGAACGGTTCGGGCGACCCATCATCGTCGAAAATGATATGAACGCTGCGGTCCGTGCGCAAGCTTCTGATAACGAGACGACCGTCTATATGTATCTCGGAACGAACGGACCGGGAGCCGGTGTCGCCGTTTCAGGTCATGTCGTCCACGGAGCGCATCACTTCGCTGGAGAGATCTCGTTCATCCCGTTTGACGACAAACGAAATGTCGGACAAGTCCTCGCGACGACTACACCACACTCTGACGACTGGTATGAGGCATTAAGTCGAATCATCCTCTCGTTTAGCGCCACCTTAAATCCGGATGTTATCTTGTTCGCAGCGTCAGATGTCTCGGATGACGGGTTAGCTCGATTGACGGATCGATGCGCCAAGCGCTTTCCGCTCAGCAAATTACCTCAGTTGCGAAAAGGCGACTGGGAAACCGATTATTTAGATGGTTTGATGCAACTCAGCATCCAGTCATTCATTGAACAAATTCCGTTAGGAGGTCTCGCCCGATGACCCGTCTACTATTACCTTTGATTTATCTCGCTTTTATCAGTCTTGGTCTTCCAGATGCGTTACTCGGTACGGCGTGGCCTGTGATGCGGCTCGATCTCGACGCCCCGCTCGACATGGCAGGTTGGCTCTTCATGACGATCGCTGCCGGAACGATCGTCTCGAGTCTGTTTAGCGGTCGACTGATCGAACGTTATTCAACAGGTCCGATCACGGCAGCTTCTGCCGGTTTGACGGCTCTGGCATTGATTGGTTTTTACGTTGCTCCGTCCTTGATTTGGCTCTTCGTCCTTGCGATTCCGCTTGGACTGGGCGCTGGAGTCGTCGACGCGGCGTTGAATCATTTCGTCGCCACGCATTATCAAGCGCATCATATGAACTGGCTCCATTGCTTCTGGGGCATCGGTGCGACGGCTGGTCCGCTCATCATGGCTGGTGTATTGCTCGATTCCGGCTGGCGTTTTGGTTACCTCGTCGTCGGCGCATTGCAACTCGTCTTGATGATTGTCTTAATCGTCAGCTTACCCCTCTGGAAGCGGGCTCCGAAACATGTGTCTCAACAGGTTCAGACCGTGAGTACGTCGTCAGGAAAACCACGCGGATTGATTGCCGCTCTCGCTGCCTTCTGCTTTTATTGTGGAGCCGAAGCGGTCGTCGGGCTGTGGGGCAGCAGTTATCTTGTCCAAGTCCGGTCCTATTCCGTAACATCAGCAGCGACGTGGATTTCCGTCTACTACGGAAGTATCACCGCGGGGCGCTTTATCAGTGGTTTTCTATCGCTGCGCTGGTCGAATCGTCGTTTGATTCGTGTCGGTCAATGGACGGCATTCGTCGGAGCCACCTGTTTCATCCTCGCACCTGCTGCCTGGATGCCGCTTGGTTTCGTACTTGTCGGGCTTGGTCTCGCACCGATTTATCCGGCAATGCTCCATGAGACGCCGGTTCGCTTCGGGGAGGCCGCGGCGCAACGGCTGATGGGGGTACAAATGGCATTCGCCTATACCGGTAGTACCTTCATGCCGCCATTGTTCGGATGGCTGGCGACGTCCTATTCCTTATCGTTGTTCCATTGGTTTACGATCAGTCTCATCTTCTTGATGCTGGTCGCTACGGAAGGGTTGAACCGGATGTTATTCAGACAGCGATTGGCAAAAGCGTCTTGAAAAAAGGAGGAATGGAGATGAAGATTGAACATATCGCCCTTTGGGTGGCAGACCTGGAAGGGATGCGTCAATTCTACGAAACACATTTTGATGCTACGACAGGCGAGCGATATCATAATCCGATGAAAGGGTTCACGTCATATTTCCTGACGTTCTCGAGTGGTGCGCGTCTTGAATTGATGCAACGGACGGATATCACGGAACGGACGATGAATGCGCTCGGTTATGCCCACCTCGCCTTTTCGCTCGGCAGTAAACAAGCAGTCGATGACTGGACAGCTCGGTTACAGGATGAAGGTATACAACATCTTGACGGTCCTCGGACGACGGGTGACGGGTATTATGAAAGTACGATCGCGGACCCGGAAGGTAATGTGATTGAATTGACGGTCTAATAGATGAAACGAAACAATCCCTCATTCTGATTAGAGTGAGGGATTGTTTGTCGGTCGATGACTGTTCAATTGTTTTCTGCTTGTTGGTATTTCTCTTGACGAGCAGACTTCCGACGATTGATCATTCGTTCAAATACGAGAAGAGACCCTACTGGGTAGAACAATAAGAAGATTACTTTCAATAGAATCTCCGTATCCATACACGCTGAAAATGGTGGCAAGATGCCAAATAGAAGAAGAATTAATAATGTCAGAACTCCTCCTAACAGCAGGTGCAGGACGATCGACCATCTACGCTTATGCTTTTGCTGACTCACGATATATTCAATCCCTAATGATAGCGGTGTCCCGATCCCTAAAAAAATCAAACTCGTATAAAAGACCGTCACGACATAGACCTCGATCAGAACGAATATCGTCATGAATAGATTTTCTTCAACACTCCCGAGGTTCACTGGATTCATCAATAAATAGATGAATCCAAAATGAAGACTCATCAACAGAATTGCCTTCATTTTCTGCAATACTCGCTTTTTCATAGATGCCTCCCCCTTTCGAAAATAGTAAAAGACAGTAAAAGCCTCTATGAACTGAGGTTCCTACTGTCTTTATCGCTCGATTCACCTATCTTAACATAACGTATAGTTCTGTAAAACATTGACAACGTTCGTTTAATAATTCATCCATTACATTTCAGAAAAACAGTCGCTCATCCTAGTCCATTTATTTGGTAAATATGTAAATTGACTAATTTTTCAGTTATTAACTTTCTCTTTTCATTTTATCTATGGTTATAATTAGGTAGGTATTGGATTTATTTACTTACATATGGAATTTAAATCGTCATTAAGGAGGTTTTACGTATGACCAATTCGTTACACGCATTCAGTCATACTTCACTTCAGTCGATGCTTAACGCAAGATCGACTCATCGAAATCCGTTAATAACGAGACCGTACATTCAAACGCAGGAGGTTTTTGCCGATGCTTAAGTTCATCTGGAATTCCTGGTGGCGCAATAAAGAGCGCTTCATCCTGCTGCTCGTCGGTGTCCTGATCGTCAGTACCGGACTGAGTTATTTGATCGGTACGACGCAAGCCAATAACGGGACTGTCGTCGATGAGCTACAAAAGCGTTGGGGATCTTCTTACGACATCGTCGTCCGCCCGGAAGGCAGCCGGAGCGTAACGGAAGACTTGAAGTTACTTGAGCCCAACTATATGAGTGGTCTCGATGGTGGGATCACCCGCAAACAATACGAGACGATCAAAAAAGTCACTGACGTCGAGGTCGCTGCCCCGATCGCGATGATCGGCTACAATCAAACAGTTTCGAGTGTCGGTACGCACACGATCGATCAAGAAGGGATTTATAAACTGACGATCAAAGATACGCAAGATACCGGATTACAAAACGAATCATCGAGTGGGGTCACCTACTTAGCAGCAGGATGGGAACCCACAGGGGATGCAAAAAAATCAGGGGTGTCTCCCCTCCTCCTTGGAAAGCAGCCACTTTTTGAGTATGGGAGCCAAGTCATGATTGCAGGGGTTGATCCCGAAGCGGAAGCCGCACTCGTCGGCTTGGACCAAGCGACGACAAAAGGAACCTATAGTAACTATTTTTCAAAAGATGATCAGGTCATCTCGTTCGGGGAAGACGGTGTTCAAATCCCAATCTTGTTGAACAATCGTGAATATGTCGATGCGTCACGCATCTACACGTACGAAAAAGTCGAGCTTCCGTCTAAAAAGAAATCCATCAACGACATGGTACAACAAGTCGAACAAAAAGGCGGAAAAGAATACTTAGACTCCTTACCGACAAGCGATGCGAAACGTTATACGATCACGACACAAGATGTCCAGAAGAAGCTCGTCAATGATATTTTAAAACACACGTTACCGACCGCTGAAGAGACGAACAGCAATTCCTTTACATGGATTGCCTTAAAACCGTCTCCGATCGACTACCGTTCGATCAAAAGTCCTTACGCTTCACGTTGGCCGTTCACCTATCAAGTCCAACCAAAACAAGTCGACCAAGATTCCTTGCTCGCTAAACGCAGCATGTACCGGGAAGCGAGGATGTTCGGAAAAGATAGCGTCGATTGGCCCAAAGTCAACTTGAACTATATTGGGGTCTTCGATCCGAAGAAATTGAATATCTCGAAAGACCCGCTGACAGAACTGCCGATGGAGACGTACTTCCCGTCGAAAGCCCAGTGGGTGATGGACAAGAATGAACGTCCCGTCAATCCGGTTCGAGACGTCAAACCGACAAATGATCCATATGATTTCCTGACGAAACCACCATCGATGCTGACGACGCTCGATGCTGCGTTTAAAATTCGTGGCGACAAAGCAATCTCTGCCATCCGCGTCAACGTCAAAGGTGTCGAGACAATGAACGCTGCTAGCGAGAAAAAGCTCCAACAGGTGGCGACAGAAATCGAACAGAAGACAGGTCTAATCACGGATGTGACACTTGGTTCCTCGCCGCAACTCGCTTTGACCTATTTACCGGGACTAAAAGACGAATCAGCGCTTGGCTGGGTTCAGCAACCGTGGATTAAGCTCGGCTCGTCGATTGCGATCTTTCAGGAAGCAAAAGTTGGGATGAGCGGCATCATCGCCAGTGTCATCGCCGTCGCACTCGTCTATGTCTTCAGCTCAAATATCATCTTGCTCTACGCTCGAAAGAAAGAGTTCGCGATTTTACTATCGCTCGGTTGGCGCCCGCGTCAACTCTCGAAACTGCTGTTCCTCGAAGCAACAATACTTGGTACACTTGTCGTCTTGATTGCTTGGACGATTCTCGGTTCGTTCTGGGTCACGACGGACAACCCGATCGCAATCAATCGGATTCTATTGATCGGTCTTGCTGGTTTACTCATTTACTGGGGTGGAACGCTCGTACCGATGACGCTCATCCGACGCATCAAACCGTATGAAAGCATGCGTTCTGGTGAAGTCTCAAAAGGTCGTCGTTTCGTCCGCGCGCGTAGCGTGCTTGGGATGAGTACCAATCAGCTTGTCACCTACTGGCAACGAACATTGCTATCGGTCGTCGCGATTGCCTTACCGACGAGTCTGTTCATCTTCTTTCTCTTCATCACGTTCCGCTTAAAAGGCGTCTTGTACGCAACGTGGCTCGGCGAATATGTCGCGCTCGAAGTCGGCACGATGCATTACGTCGCGATGGGCGTCGCTCTATTAATCGCTATTCTAACGACGACCGAAATCATGTGGCAAAACGTTAATGAACGTAAGAGTCAGCTTGCTGTTCTTAAAGCGACGGGCTGGCAAGACGTGCAAATCCGTTTACTTGTATTGAGTGAAGGGATGATGACAGGACTCTGTGCTGGTGTGATCGGTCTCTTGACAGCACTTGGGATGATCGGCTTCGTTTACGGACAATTCCCGGTTCAAGAGCTCGGTTTCCTTAGCATCATGCTCTTGATTCCAGTGATCACGGGTCTGTTAGGTGCCTTGCTTCCTGCCGAGCGTGCTGTCCGGATTACACCGAATGCGGCACTCGGTAGTGTCGTTGAAAATACACAGGCGACAGAACGACGTTTTAAATGGGCACTTGGATCGATCGCCGCTTCCTTGTGTATTGGTGTGGCAAGCCTGTTCTTGTTCGCCTCAACGGAATCCTCGACGACTACACCACAGAGTACGCCGCCGAAACAACAGACGAGTGGACAAAAATTAAAGGATTTGGCTTCTGCTCCGAAAACATCTGCTGACAAGAAATCAGGTGATCAAACAGTACTAAAAAAACTGATGAAAAAAGGAGTCATCCAAACGTATCCGGGCGATCCGGAAGCAACATCTGAACTGTTTTACGCTAAATCGCTCATTCCGACGCCGAAAGAACTTAATCTAAAGGAAAAGACCGGTTATCGCTATGTCACGATTCCTGTTGTTTTGTACGATCCATACACCACAGAAAAAAATGCATTTGGGATTTACCGACCTGGCACATTTACGATAACGTCACTCGACGGAAAAGAATATGAAACCGTTGATTACGTTAATCATAATAAGAAAGCATTCAGAAACAGTTATCAGTATCTCTCACCATATAAGTCAACCGTTGATTTAGTCTATCAAGTTCCTGATGACCAGAAGGTATTCGTTCTCTTTGCTGCGGATGATGCGTTTCCAAAGGATACGACAGTGAAGATTGAACTCGATTAATATGCCGTAATATGAATCTAGCACGGAACATGTAAATGAGAGTCGCCTCGGTTTCATCATCGAAACCGAGGCGACTCTCATTTTTCATGAAAAAAACGATCTCTTTCAAGATCGTCTGTATGTGAAACTATATGTACGACTTTACAGCGTATCGTGCACGCGCATTCGTTCTAGTTCTTTTTCTTGATTCTTTTTTAAAGCTTTTCGACCACGCGACCATTGTTCCCAAAGTGAAATCAACCCGATTCCTAAAATCAACACGTAGGCTAATAGGCTATTATATCTACCATCAAAGTAACGCCACGTCATCACGATCACTAAAATGATCGGCATGATGATGCCGAGATATGGATTGTGACGACTCGATAAGAAATACTGTATTCCTAAACAGATACTGATAAGTAGAGCAGAAACGAAGAAATTCATTGATTGTTACCCCTCTCAAGTCGATATTTTTCAATTATTTTTTTTGCATCCTCAATCGTGATGCGATCCTCGATTGCCATTTGTTTAATATATGTGATGAACGGTTCATTCTCGATTTTCTCATTCACTTCGATTTTCTGAATGATACGATCGACACGAATTCGGACGGTCGGATAGGACACATCATAATGTTTTGCTAGTTCCTTCAAGGAACCTGAGCTTACGATGAATTTTTTCACGAATTCCACTTCTTCCAATTCTAGAGATAAAATCCAATCGGGAACATCATCTTTCTTCATTTACCATTTCCCTCCTATGTATTCACAATAGCATTTATTTAAATAAAGTTAAAGTATTTTTGATATTAATTAAACATTTAACCAATAAAAAATTAAAATATATTCATTTTTCCACTTGTCATAGAGATTCAAGTCATGGTAGTTTAGGAATGTCAAATCGGAAAAATAAGGAAAAGGAGTGTTTTACTTGAAAAGAACAACAGAGTACATATTTGCAGTCATCGGTATCGTTTTGTTTGGATCATTGTGCTTAGGCGGTTTTCTATTGTCTGGCTCGATTGCGGATCACGCTGGCATGAAAGATTTGGTTGATCAATTCATTCGCGATGAGAACATCACGGATGTCACGGCTAATCAAATCCTCACATCCTTTCAACAATTCTTCTTGTACCTTGGTGCCGTCTCGCTCTTATGTACATTAGGAGGCATCTTCTCAATCGTCCGGATTCGCAAAAACGGTTCTGCTGGAAAGCTATTGATCATTACAGCGATTCTCGGGGGAATCTTTACGTTACTCGCCGGCGCCTTCGGTTCAATCGCTTACTTGATTGCCGGTATCACGAATGTATCGAAGAATAAGAAGCTAGCGCGACAATATTAATCTTACTTAGAGAAAGGTGTGTCTACATATGTTTGCCATTACGCTTCGCGAATTCAAATCACTTTTTCAAAGCATCCGCGCCATCCTCATCATCGTCGTCTTGTTCGGCGTGACGACTGGTTCTGCTAAACTCGTCAGCCAGTTCAAAGGGCAACTCAGTGATCTAGGTCTAGGTAACAATGCGTATATCATCGGATTGATGTTACTTCTGTTTTTAGCTGCTCCTTTATTCGTGACAAGTATTTCTCATAGTAGTGTCAATAAAGAGATCGAGTCGAAGACGATTCGTTTTCTTGCAACAAAAACGTCCCGTGAAAACATCATTTTCGGGAAGTTTTTAGGCAACGTATCGTTTTGGGTCCTCTGCCTGACAGTTGCCCTCATATTAATCGTTCCCTTTTCAAAGTCGTTTCATTTCGTCGATTTGATTCAAAGCATCATCTTCGTCTCTTATTTCATTGGATTGTCGTTGTTTCTTTCAACAGTCGTCAATAATTCCTCGATGACGATGTTCGTCGGAATCTTCATCTCGATCGCGCTTCCGGTCATCGGGATGTGGAGTCTTATTTCGAAGAATGTCATCGTTGATACGTTATCTTACTTAACGCCGTATTATTACTATACGCAAGAAAACACTGCTTATACTTACCTTGTTTTGATTCATATCGCTGTTTTCGTCTTGACGACTCTGATTATCTTTAAAAGGAGAGATCTCTGATGTTAGCCCTTCGCGCAACCAATTTAACGAAACAATACGGCAATAAGACCGTCGTCAACCAGTTGAATCTCGAGATCGAGCAAGGGGCCATCTTCGGATTCCTTGGTCAAAATGGCGCCGGTAAATCAACGTTCATCAATATGATCACTGGACTGGTCCGCCCGACGTCCGGAACATTCGAGTTACTCGGAGCGCCGAACGATTCCTTGAAAGATGTCCGGACACGGATTGGTGTTCTACCTGATTACTCGACCTTTTACGAAAACTTCACGGCGCTCGATCACTTGAAGTATTTCAGTAAAGTCCTTGGTCTGAAGACGACGATCGACGAGTTGAAGCAACTTCTGCGTGATGTACAACTCGAAGACGCAATCGATATGAAAACGAAGAACTACTCGTTCGGGATGAAAAAAAAGCTTGGCATTGCCCAAGCTTTAATCAATCGACCGGATATCTTATTTTTAGATGAACCGACATCTGGCGTTGATGCCAACTCGATTCTCGGAATTCACTCTTTGATTCGCAAGATTGCAGCAGACGGAACGACGATATTTCTAACGTCCCACAACTTGGACGAGGTCGAAAAACTATGTACGGAGATTGCAATCATGCAGGCTGGATCAATCCAAACGCAAGGTACGATGGAGGAGTTACGGGAACAATATGAGAAAAACATCACTGTTCATGTCAAACATGCGTTGCTCGACAATGAGATGCAACTACACTTGCAGTCTAAGTTGTCGACGCTTGCGAAAGACGTCAATGTTTCCCTGACTCAGTCAACGTTCATCGTCCAAAGTGAACAGGATATTGCGACGATCAATTCTTATCTTGTCTCACAACAGATCCATGTCTATCGACTCGAAGTAGAAGAAGCGTCCTTAGAAGAAATCTTCTTGAATCTAGGCACAGAAAGTCGCTCGGCTTAAACACTCGTTTTGAATCGATACATTATGAATTAAAAATCAGGCTTCCTAGCATCGTGAATATACGATGTCAGGAAGCCTGATTTATGTAGCTCAATTCTATTTTATATAAGATACCACTTTAAGGACCCGTACCGCAGGAAACAGCATACTTTTCCGCGTTTACCTTCTTTGAATAACAGATAAAAGGTGTTCCTCCCGTTTCACTTTTCCAATCATACCAAAACATATGGTACCGTTCTGCAACAGGATCTTGTTCCGTAATGACCGCAAAGTAATTTTGATAGTAATAGCCTTGTTTGTATAGTTCGTGTCTAAGAGCACCTTTAGGCGTAGCATCCGTAAACAAAATAGGTGATAGTACCGGCATGAGTAATACAATGAGGGCTATAACTCCTAAAAATAGTACCAATACTTTCTTTTTCCTTTTTTTCTTAAAATTCGATTTACTCATTTTTATACCCTTTCCTTTTTTGGTTTTTTTTGTTATATAATAACATGAACCAAACAATAGAAAGAGGTCGCGATCGTGAAAAAAACTATTTTTTCATCCCTCACTTTAGGTGTCATCCTATATGCTGGTTTCTTATGGAGTAATGCGATTGCCGATTCTAATGTTGCACAAGAAAAATCTAAGAGTAGCATCACAGAGGAACAAGCTTTCGATTTTTTCACTACAGTGCTTGAGCAACAAAAAGCAGATTTCTTGAACAATACTCCGTTAGCGCATACTAACCTTTCAAAGTTATCTGAAGGGGACGAGGCTGTATTGATTTTTCTATCCACTACGGAAGTCGATAAAATTCAGCTGAATTCATTCAAATACAACATTTCTGATGTCAAAGTCTATTCAGAGAATCAAAAAAATTATGCTGAAGCGTATGTCACACGAACGTTTAACTTCGGAAAAAGTGGTCTTGAAACGGGTTTAGGTGATCAATTGGTACTTGAAATTCCATCACATGTAGACGATCAAAGCACATCGGTTTCTTCGAGTAAATTAACCATTGAATCGAATCCAAACGCTAATAACGTTTCAGTTGATGAATTTTTAGAAAAGTATAAAGAGGAAGTAGAAAAATCAAACCAACTTGAAGCCAAATAAATATAGAAAGATGTCGCCATGATTCGTCAAGTGCGTACTTCTTTCCTTTCATAAAAATGGAGTCCTTCGCGTAATCGCTAGGACTCCATTTTGGTAGATCGAACATCATGCCGTCCGTTCTCTCCGTAAAAGATACAGGAAATACGGCACACCGATGATCGCTGTGATCAATCCGGCTGGTACTTCAAGTGGTGGATGTATCCCTCGACCGAGTGCATCCGCGACGACGAGTAACCCTCCGCCGAGCAACAGCGCCATCGGCAACACAGCAAGATGCTTATGACCAACGAGACGCCGTGCCATATGTGGCGCAATCAGTCCGATGAAACCAATCGCACCGACCGTCGCGACGGCAACACCAGCTAGAATGACCGCGAGCGCCAAGAAGATGTGCCGCGTCCTCTGAATTGGTAACCCAAGACCGATACTGACTTCTTCACTTAGTGATAAGACATCGAGTTGACGATGGCGATAGAAGATGATTGCACCAATCACGACGAGCACGGGCGCTAAGATCATCACTTCCTGCCACCCTTTCCCGAACAGACTCCCAGCGAGCCAGACGAGTGAATCGTTTGTCTGAAGTGGAAACTTGATCAACAAGTATTCCGTCCCGGAAGCACAAATCGCACTGACCGCGATTCCAAGTAACGCAAACGAACTACGAGAGACATTCCCGCCCCGCTCAAGCATCATTAAGGCGATCATGACAAGTGCTGCTCCGATGAAAGCAGCGATTGGTGTTAACAAGAGCGGACCATCCGGCACGAGGGCAATCGTTAAAACGGCGAACAGTGACGCACCATTCGTCACACCGATCACGTCAGGCGAAATCAATGGATTACGGATGACACTTTGTAAGATGACTCCGGCAAGTGAGAAACTCGCACCTGCTAAGAAAGCAAGGACAGTTCGCGGCAGACGGTAATTTTGGACGATGAAGGCATCCTTTCCACCAAAGAACGACTGCCATAGTTCCGATAACGATAACTGAATCGAGCCGACCGACAGTAAGGCAAAACTCGCGAAGAACACGAGCACCGCAACAATCAAAATCCGACGCATGTCTTTCATCGTAATCCCCCTTTCATCTGACGACGTGCCAGAACAAGGAAGAATGGTGCACCGAGCAATGACGTCACGATGCCGACCGGTGACTCATACGGATAGGCGATGAACCGCGCGAGGACATCGGCATACGTCAGCAGAAGTCCACCGATGACGGCAGCGACCGGCAGAACGATCCGGTAATCTTCCCCGACGAGGCGCCGCGTGATGTGCGGAACCATTAATCCAATGAAACCGATCGCTCCGGCGACGGCAACGGTGACGCCTGCGAGTAAGACGACACTGATGCCGGCAAGCAAACGGATTCGCGTCACTTTTTGCCCGAGACCGACCGCGACGTCTTGCCCCAGTTGGAAGACAGCGAGCGATTTCGCGAGACTCGCCGCAAGAAGCAAACCAGCAATCGACCATGGGAGGACGATCCGTAGTTCAAGCCAGCTCGCGTCACTGAGCGAACCGGACAACCAGTACAAGACGTTCGTGATCCGGTCGTTAAAGAGAATCAAGCCTTTCGTCAGCGACGTCAACAAGAGATGAATCGCCATCCCGACGAGGGCAAGTTTTAATGCTGTCATCCCGCGAACGGAGGCGAACGAAAAGACAAGCACTCCACCGACTAAGGCACCGGCAAAGGCGAAGTAGATCAAATTTGCCGTTCCGAGCGACGGAAAGACGAGCAGGCTTAAGACGACGAGAAATGACGCACCGGCATTGACACCAAAGACTTGCGGTGAAGCGAGCGGATTTCGTGTCACGGCTTGCATGATTGCCCCTGCAACGGCAAGATTCGCTCCGAGCAACAATCCGAGTAAGAGCCGCGGTAAGCGCAGATTTGTCAGGACGAGTCCTGCTTTTGATGTCGTGCCACTGATCCACTCCTGGACTAAGTGAATCGGATTCATCTGTGTGATGCCAAAGAACAGGCTACTATAAACCGCCAAGCAACCGAGTAATATGAGTACAAAAATCAGACGTTTCCGCTGCACCGGATGGTTCCCCTTTCATCAAGACGAAAAGCCAGATTGCTCCGGCTTTTGTCGTTCATTATTTCTGTTGTAACAATTGAATCGCTTCGTCAACGATCTGTTCTGCAGCGTCAAGTCCTCGATAGCGTGTCCAAAGGTCACGATTGACTTCATAAACTTCTTTGTTCTTAACCGCTGTGATCTGATTCCAGAGCGGGTTGTTTTTCCACTCCTTCAGCAGTTTCGGATCGGCTTCCGCCATGAAGATGACGTCCGGATCCCATTTGACCATCTGCTCTAACGTAATCGTAACGGTAGGTTCCGCTGTTTTCGTAACAGCGTTCTCGATACCGATCTTCTCGAGTAATTCACCATCAAACGACGTCTCACCGTGTGCCGTCAGTGAATCGGCGCGGAAGACACCAACCATCACTTTTCGGTCGTCGTTTGGATCCACCTTTTTCTTCGCTACATTCAATCGTTCTTCATGCAGGGCAAGTCGGTCATCCATCTGTTTAGTTTTCCCGACTGCTTCCGCAATCGTCTTGAACGATTCGATGTTCTCTTCGTACGTCGCATTCCGACTCTTCAAGATGATCGTCGGTGCGATTTTTTGCAGTTGCTTGTAGATTCCTTTATGGCGGTTGAAGTCGCCGATGATTAAATCCGGCTGCAAGGAACTGATTACTTCAAGATTCGGTTGTTGACGTGTACCGACTTCCGTGAACGCGATCTCTTTTCCGAGTAATCCGGAGACATCGGTCTTATTTTCTTGTGCGATTCCGACTGGTGTAATCCCAAGTTCGTCTAACGCATCAACGAATGAGTATTCAAGTGCGACGACCTTCTTCGGGTGCTCCGGCACTTTCGTTTTTCCTGCCTCATGCGTAATCGTCCGCGTCTTTTCGTTTGTTTGTTCTGCTTGACCTGAACAGGCCGCAAGCATCAAACTGCTCAACACGAGGAGCGTCAACGCTGTCATCCAAGTTTTCCGTCTCATGATGAGACCTCCTTTAGTTCGTGATTCGACATTGAGAATCATTCTTAATTAATCCTATTTCAGCATATCAAAGATTCCCATCGAACAAAAGGGTTATCCTTATTTTCAGATAATATATGCTCAAATCCACATTTTCTGAAGCAATATGGGATAATCAGGTAGTATATAAAGGAGGGATTACAGATGGATTGGATGAAGGACTTGGAACAACGGCTCGGATTTCCGCTCGAGACGATCACGTTTGATCAGTTACCTCGCTTACTCGAAGCCTTTGCCTACCAGTTACCGTTTGATAATACGACTGTGCTTGAGAAACGAATCCGTCCGTTTAACGACGAGCGCTTCATTGAAACGTTTCTGACGGAGCGACGTGGTGGTGTCTGTTATGACTTGAACGGACTGCTGCATCGTGTCCTACAAGAACTGAATTGTCCCGTTCGCCTCGTACAAGCGACCGTCTATGATCAGAAATCAGCAGCCTGGTCAGTGACGGGACCGACACACGTTGCAATCATTTGGAATGAGACACACCTACTTGATACCGGCTTCGGTGTCAATTTACCGCTCGTTCCGGTTCCCTTGAGTGGGGAGACGGTTCATTCCGCTAGCGGTAGTTACCGGATCATCAATAATGACACACTTGAGATGAAGCGAACGGGACAAGCGGAGTTTGTGACCGGTTACAAGTTCGACCGAGAGACATCTATTAATACAGATGACTTATCGAAAATGGAACAGATCATCCAGCAGAGCGAAGCTTCACCGTTCAACAAAGGTCGTCTCATCGCAAAGCGGACTCCAAGCGGTCAAAAGACGTTGACCGAGCGGACGTTACGAATCGAAGACACGACGACGACCGAATTGCCGGTCGCAGGTCCCGCTCAATTCGAGATGCTGTATCAGTCTCACTTTTTAGGACAGGAGTAATGAACATGGATCGATATACGCTTTGTTTAATTCGCCACGCGGATAGTTTTTTACTCGTCAACCGCCAAAAACGTCCGGCGATGGGCATGTGGAATGGTGTCGGTGGCAAGATCGAACCGGGCGAGACACCGGAAGCTGCCGTGATCCGCGAGACGTTCGAAGAGACGGGCATCACGCTCAACAAAGTGACAGCAAAAGGAATCGTCCGTCTACACGGGGAAGAGACATCTGGTATGTATCTCTATCTCGCTGAGTTAACAGAGTGCCCGTTTGCGACACCAGTCATGACGGTCGAAGGAATTCTTGATTGGAAAACACTCGACTGGATTGTAAACGATGAAAACATGGGTATCATCAGCAATCTCCGGCACTACTTACCGGTCGCTTTGTCAACGGATCAACCGTTGTTGCATGACTTTTATTACGATGGACATACAATTACTGCTTACGAGACACACGAATTGATCGAGACATAAACAGAAAATCCCCACTCGTCCGTTATCGGACAAGTGGGGATTTTTCATGAGAACAGATGGAGACCGGTGACGATAACTGCGACGATGACGATACCCGGTAACAAGTTCGCAACACGAATCTTCGTGATGCCAGCGAGATTAAGACCGATTGCCGCAATCATCACCCCACCAGTCGCTGTCATCTCAAGAATAAATTCCTGCAGTGCGGCGTCGGGAATGAATTTCGTGATCGCAACGGCACTTAATGCAATCGCCCCTTGATAGAGAAAGACGGGAATCGCTGAGAACATGACACCGATCCCGAGCGTTGAACTAAGGACGAGTGCCGTAAAACCGTCAATCAATCCTTTCGTATAAAGGACGTCGTGATCCTGGCGTAGTCCACCGTCGAGGGCTCCTAACACACCCATCGCGCCAATGACGAAAATTAACGTCGCTGTCACGAATCCTTCCGCGATGTTCGACGGACGACCCCGACTGATCTTACGTTCGAGCCACGCTCCCATCCGGTCGAGTTTCTCATCGAGCCGGAACCACTCGCCGATTGCACCACCGAGAACAAGACTACCGATGACGATCAAGAAGTTCGTGCTTTTCATCCCCATCTGCATTCCGAGCACGACGACAGCAAGTCCAATCGCCTGCAGGACGGTCTCCTTCATTCGTTCCGGAATCCGGTGGAACATTAATCCAAGCAACGTCCCGATGATGATCAGGACGGTATTGACGAGTGTACCTGTTAAAACCATCTGACAACCTACTTTCTCAATTGATTTTTCGTTTAGCGGAACGAACGACGGTTCGCTCTGCCTGATTCAAACTATGCAACGTCATCCCGAGCATGACGAGGATGATCCCGAGTGTTGCGAGTCCCGTTGGTAGTGCCGCGTGAAGGAAAAGAATCTCACCGAGAACAGTAAAGACGATCTCGAACGATTGCGTTGCTTCAATCGCTGCTAACCGAACCGGATCTGTCCGAACGAGCGACGTCGCGTAGAAGAAAAGCGACGTTGCGATGACGCCGGAGAACAACGCGACGAATCCGGACTGGGTCACTTGATTGACACTCGGCAAGCCGACCTGTATGTAGGCAATCACAGAAAGAACGATCCAAAACGGTAGACTGGCAAGTGTCATTCCGAGAATCCGTTCAAACACATCGAGCTCGTTCCCATAGCGTTCCATCATCTTCCGGTTCCCGAGTGGATAGGCAATTGCCGCGACGAGGACCGGTAAGGCACCGAACAACAGTGACTGTAGCGATAGGCTTCCCGCGACCGATAGTTGCATGACGACGACACCGAGGACGATCAGGACGGAATACTTCAGTGCTGACCACGGGATCCGTTGGTTGAACAAGGGGGCAAGCAACGGTCCCGCTAAAATCGTCAACTGCCATGTCCCGGCAATCAACCAGCCTGGTGCGTAGTCAGCAGCAAAACAGATGCTGCCGTAGAACAGTCCGAAGCCGATCGTTCCATACAGTAACCAAAAGCCGATATCGGCTCGAAGCGCCTGGAAGACGCGCCCGATCCCCCGTCGCATCATGACGATGACGATAAAGAACGGCAACATCAGGAAAAAGCGGAGCGACGCACTATAAATCCAGTGACCGCCTGCCCCTTGCATCGATTGATTCAAGATGAAGGTGACGGCAAAAAACATTGCCGCTAAAATTCCATAAATGATCGGTCGCATCAGCTCTCCTCCTTTAGTGTCGAGACGAGTAGACGCCCGAGCCCGTTCCAATTATGCTCCGTCGCCTGGACGAGCTGCTCGACATCCTGTTGTTGACATGCATCTAAAATCGCTGCATGGTCGGCAATCGACTGGCGTCCGAGACGATCAAACTGAGCATATTCGAGCCGGCGGATCAACGGTGTCAACCGACGGATTGTCTCTCGTAGTTGATCGTTTTGACTGCGCTGCACGAAGACATCGTGAAAGGCATCGTCAAGTGCTAGTGCCGCCTCTGTATCCTGCTGATCAATTGCCGTCGTGAATTGTTGATGAATCGACTTTAGACTCGTTAGATCGTCATCCGTCAGCATTGGTCCTGCTAAACGCGCCGCTAACCCATGCAGTGTCGCAATGATTGGATAGGTTTGCTGTGCCTGTTCGGCATCGAGTTCCGTCACGATCGTCCGTGAACCCCGTTTTGCTAAAATCAATCCCTCCTCTTCGAGTCGTTTCAAAGCTTCGCGGACCGGTGTCCGACTGACACCGAACGCTTCCGCGAGTGCTTGATCGTTCACCTTTTCTCCTGGGGCAAGACGTAAGGTGATGATGTGGTGTTGCAAGCGTCGATACACTTCCTCACTTAAAGGAAGTCGTGCAATGGCTAAATCATTTGTAGGTTTCATACAAGTAATATATTACATATCAATTCATCGCGAAAGCACCATCCTAAAATTCATTGGATTTATTTTACTCACTACCTTGCAATACAAAATAGCATAGCGTATCATTACCTTGTAATACCAAGTAGCGAAAGGAAGATGCGGATGTCATCGACGCAAATGTTAAAAGGAATTCTCGACGGTTGCTTACTCGCACTGATTGCGGAAGAAGAGATTTATGGCTATGAACTGGCGACGAAACTGAAAGCGTACGGATTCGCCGACATCAGTGAGGGAACGATCTATCCTCTATTGATTCGGATGCAAAAACTGGACTGGATCGAAGCAACCTCTCGCGTCTCCCCGTCCGGTCCAAAACGAAAGTATTATTCGATCACGACGAGCGGTGTTGAAGAACTCGCCGCTTTCAAACAAAGATGGCATCACCTTTCAACGAGTGTCGAAAGCATTTTAAAGGAGGACGAATGAGATGACCCTATCGACGGAATCAACACGATTTTTGGAAGACTTAAAGGTATACCTACTTGCTTCGGGTAAAAATGAATTGGCGACGAACGAGATTGTCAAAGAACTCGAAGATCACCTGATCGAAGCGGAAGCGGACGGAAAATCCGTTCGCGCGATCACGGGTGATAGTCCCGCCGATTACATCCAATCGATTTCTAAAGAGATGGCATTTGATCCAAAAGAAGCGTTTTGGATCGTCTTGCAAGTTTTTCTCGGCGCATCCAGTTTTCTCTATCTTCAAAACCTCTTGAATGGTACAACGACGTTCAGTATCTTGCTCGTTGGCGGTTTCCTGTTGATTAGTGCCGTTTACCTGACCACCTTGGCGTTTCTCTTCCGTCAAGATGCTTTACGTGATGGAGCGCGCCCTCGTATCATGCGTTACGGCATTCATGGTAGTATTCATTTTCTGTTAATCATCGGACTATTGATCGTCAACGGACTTGTCGATTCACCAAAGATCACGTTATCCCCAAGCGTCGGCTGGATGATTGGTGCCCTATTGATTCTCTGGATTCTCGTCACGGCATGGAAGACGAAGACATGGATTTTGCCGATTGCATTGCTCGTCTATTTTGTTCCCCAAATCATTCTCCGTTCTGTATTTGATTGGTCGGAATTGACCTCTGGACTTGTCGGATATGCTGTTGCTGCCATTACAATGACAGTCGCTTTTATTCGCGAATCTAAACAAGATCAGTCAAACGTCTCAAAGCACTGAAGCAACGATTTGGTTCTGATACTTAAAATGACCTCAGCGCTAAGATCATTTTTGTATATCATTGAGAAAAAATTGAGGATAGAATTAGAATAAAATATATTAAAAAAGAATAGGTGGTTGTAAATGATGCATCAATCTGTGAAAGATATTCAACATTCCATTAAGATCAACAAGCCCATTGAACAGGTATGGGAGAACATCTCGACGGCTCGCTCTTTATCTAAATGGTTTATGCCAAACGACCTTGTCGCAAAAACAGGATGTGTGTTTCATATTCAATCTCCTTTTGGTCCATCTCCTTGCACGGTATTAAACGTACAACCAGAAAGAGAATTATCGTTTAGTTGGGATGAAGATGGATGGATCGTGACCTTCTCCCTAACTCCATTGAACGACCTTACTCTTTTCACTGTGACACACAGCGGATGGAAAAACGCTGATGACCTTGTGCCGAAAGCAAATCAGCCACAAGGTCGTGTCCGTAACTTTATGGACCAAGGTTGGGATGGGATGCTTCAGAAATTGAAAGCAACATTTTAAAGGAAGGCATGTACATTTTTTTACGACAAAATATAGACTGTGATTTTAAAATACATTCTCTTGTAATTTTTTTAGATCATTCAGAGATCAACAAAAATAAAGAGAGTGTCGTTATGTTCAATCGATTTAGTAAAGAACAACAACAAATTATCCAGTCTATTCAAGATTTTTTCTTAGAAGTGCCATCTGACTTCGCCGCAGAACGTGTTTTTGATTTCATCAAAGAGTCAGTTGCTATTCACTTTTATAATATTGGAATTCAAGACGCTCATGCGGCTGTGTTAAGTCATTCGCGTCACTCGACGATGAATTGTTAACGCTCAAGCGTCCCGTATCTCCATAATATATTTTTTAGCAGAGATCTTTTGTCATCCTCTACAAAAAAGTATGCGCCGGCGCATACTTTTTTGCTCTTTAGCATTCACTTTCAACTATGTTTCATTAAAATGTATCTCATTATTTTTTTATCGAACCATCCATTGTTCATTTTATAGGATGACGGATCATTTCAGTCGAATGTATTGAATCATTTTGTAAATAAAGTATAAAACGACTATAAAAATAAAGACGTTTCCTAGCATACTTATGGCTGCAACCTGATTCATTTTTTCCCACTCTCCTTCTTATTTAGATAAGGACTTTATTTGAATTGAACCGAATTTTAACATACTTCCTTTTCCATACGTAACCCTTGATTTTACATTTTTATGATTCATAAGTAATTTTCATTTTTTTGGTGTTAGCTTCCCGACTTCAAAGTGGTAGCTGTCTTATCGCCGAATAAATTCTTAAAGAAATAGGTCAAAATTACATATTGAATTAGATTCACAACTCAAACATATCTAATAAGATAAGGAAAACCACAAAAAGTATGCGCGATGCATACTTTTTTCTTTGGATTTTGATTCAATTCATTACGAAGTACTTTTTAATCTCTCCATAGAACGAATAAATCAATTATACTAAACGTAATTATTTGTATGGAATGACGGTTCAAACTATAGTCGTGCTTAATACAAAGGAGAATTTTTTGAAACTCGAACGATTACTGACTATCATATTTAAGTTACTGCATCGCTCTACGATCTCGGCCGCTCAATTAGCTAGTGAATTAAATGTCTCTCAGAGAACGATTTATCGAGATATCGAAACCATTAGTGCAGCTGGAATTCCCGTTACTTCTTATCATGGAACTAATGGAGGTTTCGGTATTATTGAGAATTATAAATGGGATAAGACCTTTTTAAATGCGTCTTCTATGGTCGATGTTCTATCTTTAATGAAAAGTTTATCAGCGCAATTACATGATCAAGATTTAAAAAATACGCTAGAACGGCTATCGATTCTTACGACAGAAGAACAAAATAACCATTTACACATTGATTTAGCTGATCAATCCATTGAGCCTACTTTCTTAATTGATCTTCAAAAGAGTATCAAAGAATCAAAAAGAGTTCTGTTTCAATACATCAGTGCTCAAAAGGAACAGACCATTCGAGAAGTAGATCCCATTTTTCTACGATATAAATTTCGTACATGGTACCTTTATGCTTATTGTTATTTAAGAAATGATTACCGCGAATTCAAAGTGTCACATATGCTCAACCTTCAAAGACTTTCAACATCTATTCAGGATAACCATCCCATTCCTGGAGACAGAGCTGTCGTGAAACCCGCACGGGAAAGTATCACGTTAAGAGTTCATCCTGAATCCATTCATGTAGTCTTAAACCATTTTCAGCATCAATCGATGGTTTTTGAAGAAGATGGTAGTGTTACGATGACTTTATTGTTACCTTCACCTTTACATGCGGAATGGTTAATCAACATTTTATTAAGCTTCAGATCAGGTGTAGTTGTTATTCATCCCTTGTACTTACAAGACATATTAAGAAATGAAGCCAAAAAAATAGTTAATCTATATGAGGATATATGACACTCAGATGTCATATATCCTTTTTTATAATGAACGTAGTTAGACAGTTCTTACTACAATTAAAGGAGCGATTTGGATGAATGCCGGAAAAACGATGTATGAATATCACAACTGGGCGATGCAGTTGATGTTAGATCATATGGATGCATTACCTGAAAATCTATTAAATAAAGAGGTGAAAAGCTCTTATCCGACAATCGCTAAAACACTTAGTCATATTCTTGCAGTTGATACTATGTGGATTCATGTTTTAGAAAAAGTAGAATTTCAACAAGCGCTACAAGATGCGATGAGTCAATTACCATTAACTGATGCATATACAATTGAAGAATTCAAAACAGCATTCAAAAATATAGCATCAAAGTATCAACTATTTATAAATCAGAACTCAAATCTTACTATGACGATACATGTGGATAATCCTTGGTCTGGTCCACGGGAAACGACTTTTGAAGAAATTCTTTTACATGTAGCCAATCACGGTACGTATCACCTGGGGAACATTACTACCATGTTAAGGCAGCAAAATGAATCCTCATTGATGATGGATTATTCTCTTTTTTGGTATGAAGATATGAAAGTTAAGCCATAACAGAATGTATTCGTTTTTAATGTCTATTTAGACATCACTATATAAAATAAAAAGGCGTGCACCGGTGCACGCCTTTTTATTTTATCTATTTATCAATTCCCTTGTATTGCTTCATACCGCTCACGCGTCCAGTTATAGACATGACTCGTTACGGTCCGTCCGTCGATTCGCTCTAATACGAATGGTCGGTCAAGAACAGGTGTAAAACCGAGTTTCTCAACGACACGGCGTGACTGGTCATTAAAATCAAAGTGACCACACCAAACGACATCGATCGGCAGTTCCCGGAAGATGAAATCAAGTATTGCTTCAACGATTTCCGGCATCCGCCCTTCTCCCCAGTAGTTAGGCGCGAGGACATAGCCGATCTCGACTTGACGGTCATGGGTGATTGAATCGTCCGGCCGACGATTAAAGTGAAATCCGAAGCTCCCGATGACTGCCCCCGTCTCCTTATCGGTCACGGCATATTCACCAGGTGACGCTTGGAAAATGCCAATCACTTCCTGGCTTTCGTCAAGTGACGCATGCGGCGCCCAGCCTGCTTTTGGTCCAACATTTGGATCCTTCGCGTAAGCATACAATGCGGCTGCATCGTTTTCTTGCCAACGGCGTAACAGGTGCCGTGGTGTTTCGATAGTATCTGGTAAGTTCATCTGTATTCCCCCTTATTAAGATACGTTTCGCTCTCGTTCGACCGATTCCTTCACGAACAGACTCGTATAGACTAATCCAAATCCCGTCAAGAGGATCAATCCGAGGTATACACTCATCATCGACGGGATCAAGAATGTCCCGACTAGAATCGTCGACCGAGAGAGTAAGTCTGCTCCAGCAAACGACGTTCCGGCGAACGCTGAGTACGCTCCGCGTTGATCCGCCGGCATCATGTTCGCTTTTTGTGTGTTTAAGACCGGAGAGTAGAGCAACTCGCCAATCGTTGCGATGAAGATGAAGACCATCAGTGCCGTCATACTGTTGGCACTCGTCACGACGACGTAACCGATCGTGTACAGCATCAGACCTGCAGCGAGCGTCCGGCGCGGAGACAGACGCTTCGCAAGCCGCTGGACGATGAACGTCAACGTGACGACGAGCAACGTATTTTCGATGTTGATGATACTCATCATCCGAACCCCGTTGATCGACCACCCGGTAAACGATAGTGGTTCAAACGAATCAGCGAGGCGGACAGCGACGTAACTCCCCATCGAAAACTCAGCCGCTAAGATACACATCGAACCAAAGACGACCTTGACGAACGGACGGTCCCGCCAAGCGAGTTGATAGCTTGTAAAGATATCCGTGATGACACCACGTAGTTTCTGACGTTGCCACGTCCGTGGTGTGTCGTCGAGAAACAGGTAGTACGCAATCGGTAAAACGGACGACGTAAAGCTCAAGATCCAAAACAACAGCAATTGATTACTGACGTAGAGCCAACCTCCGAGCGCCGTTCCGATGGCGATCGAGAGATTGATCAACCAGTAGTCGAGCGCGTAGACCGCTTGGCGGTTCTCCTTCGTCGTCGCATCGATGATAATCGCCCCCATTGCCGGACGACCAAGATTACTCGTCACCGAGAAGACGGCGTAAATGACCATGAACAGCAGCATCCAGTCGAGCGTCAACGAGATCGCCATCGTGATGAACGTCAACGCCGTGAGCGCAGATGTCGTGACGAGTAGGCGTTTACGAGAGAAGCGGTCGGCGAGATATCCGCCGAGTAGATTGGTGATGAAGCTGACGAAGACCATCGCGATCAAAAACGCACCGGCGATGACTTCGTTGAATGCCTTGACGAACAAGAGAGCCATGAACGGCATGATCGAAAACGAGACAGCGCGGTTGAAAAACGATGTGATGAGACGTACTTTAATTGGTTTCGGTATTTCTTTCCATTTCATATTGTCACCTTCCATTCTCTACCTGTATCATAAACAAGACAATACATAAGAAAAATGGACGTCATATAAAAAAGATGTCCCCTTTTAAGGAGGATGAACATGATGGATGCTTATCTTTTTATGTTATGGAAGACTTGCCGAAATGGACATTATCCGATCACGACACTCGCGGAAGCGATCCATTTAAGTCCTAAACAAACAAAACGATATCTCAATAAATGGCAGGAAGAAGGCTGGATGAATTACACGAGTGGTCGCGGACGGGGCAACTTAAGTGAACTCGTCTGGTTACGCCACGTCGAACGGGAGTATGCGAAACGGATGCTCGAGCGGATCGACCGTGATTCGATCGAATCAGTGACGGAAGAACTGTCGTGGGACTGGTCACCGGCACAAGCAGGACGCTTCATGCGCCAACTCGAGCGAAAGTTTGGCTATACGCAAACGACATCGGACGCCTTGCTGATTCCTCGGAAACGCAACTTCTTGACGACACACCCGTTAGAAGCAGCTGACATTCATAGTGCTCACCTCGTCCAAAACGTCTTCAACCGTTTGTTTACGATTGACGTCGACGGCAACATCCAAGGCGAACTGGCACATCACTATGCCTGGAATGGTCCGATGCTCAGTCTCTTCTTACGTAAGGACGTCCGCTTTCATGATGGTTCCCTCCTGACGAGTAAGGAAGTGACGAAGAGTCTCCGTGCTCTGATCAACTATCCGGCTTATGCCTCTTCTTATCGGCACGTCAAACATATCGTCTCAAACGGTCCGTACCGGGTCGATCTCACACTCGATCAGCGCAGGAGTTCGATTTTGCCGCAGCTCGCCTCGATACATACGAGCATCATCAAAGATGGCATTGGAACGGGACCATTTCAACTCACGCAACATGACGATAAGAAAACCGTTCTGACGGCATTTCCGAATTACTTTGGCATCCGCGCCCTGCTCGACCGAATTGAGTTCATCCAGATGCCGGAGCAATATGACCCGGTCTACCGGACATCAGCATCTGACTCCAGTCCGATTGATACGATTGCGACGCAGTCCGGATTTGGTCTCGTCTTTCTCCATCCACGCGCCGGTGGTCCGTTTGAATCAAAAGCAGCGCGACATTATATCCATCGGCTCATCAAGGAAGTCCGTGATGGCATTCATGACTTCCATGAACGGACACAACCGAACGACTCTGGTTTTCTTGAGTCCTATAGTCCATCGTATACCGTCCCGGACGGTCCTGCTGTTTTGTTCACGCAACCAATTCGGATCAAGTTGACTGATTTTACGGACAAAGTAACACGTTGGCTCTGTCAGCGATTTGATCAGGACGGGATTCCGTATGAGTTCGTCGAAGTCGGATTCGAAGAGAGTATTACGGATTTTCATGTCTACGATACGATCGATCTCGCCATTCATGCCGAAGTGTTCGAGCGGAATGTCCAGTACGCCTTCTATCAGTTCATGACGAATACTTTTTCACCACCGATCCGGCTATTTCAGCAGATGCCCGAGATGCTGACATGGATTGAACAATACGATGCAACACCGTTCGAAGACTGGCTTCCGATTCATCAAGCAATCGAACGCTACTTGATTAACGAATCGTATTTCATCCCGTTCTATCACGATACACGACTAATTCCGTATCCGATCGAGCTGCAAAATATCACGATCGACTCGTTCGGTTATTTTGATTTCTCAAAGCTCTGGATATCCAATCAATCGTGACGAATCCTTGTCGATATTTTGACTTGCTTGTGACAAAACGCACGAAGTTCTTTAATCTAGTATTTTAAATGTTGTATTAATGACGAGGCTACGAAATACTAAGACTGTGTTCATTACTTAGTGAAAAGGAAGTGGTCTTATGTTATCAACCTCTACCATTCAAATCGTTCAATCAACTGTTCCGGTCCTTGCATCGCATGGCGCCGCAATTACGAAAGTCTTTTATCAACGTTTATTTCAAGCTCATCCAGAACTCAAACATGTCTTCAATCAATCGAATCAACGGAGTGACCGACAATCGCAAGCACTCGCTACAGCCGTTTATGCCGCTGCTGCTCACATCGATCGACTCGAGACGTTAAAACCAGTCTTATTACCAGTGCTGCATAAACACCGGAGTCTTCAAATCAAGCCGGAGATGTATCCACTCGTCGGTCAAGAATTACTCGGAGCGATGCAAGACGTCTTAGGGGAAGCCGCAACGCCTGCAATCCTGCAAGCGTGGGGTGAAGCGTACGGGGAGATTGCCGATTTGTTCATCACACTCGAAGCCGAACTATACACGCAGGACGAACAGGCGAAAGACTTTTCCGGTTATCAGTCCGTCAAGATTTCGGATATCCAGGAACAAGCAGACGGCATCCGCTCGCTGACTTTCAAAACGGACAGTCCGCTCCCTGATTATCGAGCAGGGCAATACATCACGGTACGGATTCAGGATAGCGACGGCTTATGGCACAATCGTCAATACAGTCTGACGTCAGCATCAAACACGACGACTTATACGATTGGTGTCAAACGAGAAGGCATCGTCTCGAACTACTTACATGCAGCTCGAATCGGTGATACGGTGTTAATCAGTGCGCCAGCTGGGGCCTTCACGCTTGATGCATCAGGTGAACCCGTCGTTCTAATTGCTGGTGGAATCGGCATCACACCGATGCTTGCAATGGCAGACGAAGCGTTAGCTGCTGGTCGCCACGTGACGTTACATCACGCCGTCCAAGATGAACGCAATCGTCCGTTTACAGAACAACTCGCCCTGCTTGAGCAGCGTGGCGCTCGCGTCATTCGTTACGCAGAGCACCAGGCGACGGATCAAGCGGGACGTCTACCGAAAGACGTCATCGCAAGCATCACGGATCCGACATATGTCTGTGGTCCGGAAGCAATGATTCAATACGTCATTAAACACTTCACGGCGTCTTCGGACAAACTACATTACGAAATCTTTGGACCGGCACTCGCTTTTGCAACGGAAACGCCAGTCACGCAGTAAAAAACATCCCGCTCTCTTTGATACACGTCAAGGAGAGCGGGATGTTTGATTAGAGTGGCAATCGTTCTGACAACGGACGGACCAAAACGACATCTGTCGCCATCCGGTTATCTCGGCGCGGTTCATCGACTGGTTCAATCGTCCAGTTTTTCGCGTGGAGTGTATTTAAGGCATGCGCTAAATCGTACATCGAATAACGATCGTTTCCGTTCAACTGATAGAGCCCCGCTTCGCGTTCAAGTAAAATCGTAACGAGCGCTTCTGCTGTATCTTCAAGCAACGAACTCGACGGATACCAGTTTCGACTTGCTTGAATGACACCGTGTTGCTTCATCTCGTTCGTAAAGAAGTCGACCATGTTGTTCGAACCTGCCTCCGTCCCGATCTGCCAGCCGATTCGGACGATTTTTGCTTGAGGATCAATTGCTTGAATCGCTTGCTCGCAAGCAATCTTATAGGCACCATACTCATCGGTCGCATCCGGTACAGCGTCCTTGTCAATCGGTGCCGGCACGTCGTCCGAAAAGACAGACACCGTACTCGTGAAGAAGAACGGAATCTTATATTCTTGGCACAAGCGAACGAGCGCTTCCGTCCAACTGACGGACCCCATCCCAATATGTAGGAAATAATCCGGTCGTTCCGTTTCTAAAAACGTCCGCATCTGAGACTCGTCAGTCGTCGAGACTTTCGTCCGATCCCACGCGACTGTCTCGATGTCGTGCTTTGCTAAGACGTCCGCAACGACGGGTGCTACCGTTCCGTTCATGCCTGTAATAATCGCTTTCATGATGATCCATCCTCTCTTGTCATCTACTCATTTTGATTGATGTCTAAACTTTGAATCGCTCGACCTATCGCTGGTAACGAATAAGCGAGATCGATCCATGTATTCAGTACCTCTTCATAGTATAATCCATCGTTTCGCATGACTTCCTCAGTGTTATGACGATCCTCCTCAAAATCTAAGACAAGACTCATCAAATCATAGTGATTGCTTGAAAAATCGTTTACTTCCCAATACAGATATTCTTCTTCTTTGACGGCAGGCAACTGCCTCATTTCGGTCTGGAATTGTTCACTCGCTTCACCATATCGATTTCGTGTCTCGTCAATCGAGGAAGGATACACTTGAAAAGGGGTTTCGTCATATAAATGCTTCTGGTAAAACCATTCCCAAATGATCTGCCAATTTTGTCTCAGCATGAAAAAATACTCATAGTTTGTATCCCAGTGACTCCAGGCAAAATCAAACGAGCGAAACATGGTTTTGTCAGCCGTTCGGGCACGAAATACTACCTTATCCGGTAAACGCTCTTTCAGTAATTCGTGTTCTAAAAAGTTTTCGTTGCTACGTATGTAAAATTGCTCGATTGTTTCTCTTCTTTGTTCGACGATCCAATAAAAGAAGATATCCAATTGATCGATTTGTAGCGGACTCATTTTCTTCATGTTGTTCATTCCCCATAATCAAGACATCATACTCACTTCACTAAAAAAAGAACCTGAACAAGGTGTTCAAGTTCTTGTTACTTTCATCCTAATTTTACTCCGAAACACCTTCCGTTGCCATTCGGCGCCACAGTACATTCAAGAAGACCGTCATCCCACTGATCGGAATCAAAAACAATAATGCCGTGATCCATAAACTCTCCATCGACTCCACTCCTCATCGTTCATTTCTATCTCTAGTGTACATAAGCGCGAAACCGCTTACCTCCACCTCAAGGCGGATATTTCATCCGACCTTGTCCTGTCGTGCCTCGGTAAAGGAAACGTTACGATGAATGAGTAACCAGATAGCTGTCAACACGAGACCACTTAAGGAAAACAGTAGGAAAACAAACGAGATGTTAAAGAGCGACGTCAAGTACGATGATAATCCGTAACAGAGTGCAGAACACGCCGTTGATGCTGCGACCATCGCTGTTCGAACCCGTCCGAGCAAGTGCGCAGGCGTCGAGCGTTGTAACAAGGTCGCAAACGGAATCCCGAACAATGTCAGCGCCATGCCGAGTAAAACGAATCCGCCAATCGCAAGGGGCACGGACGACATATAAGCAACGATTGCAATCGCGAGTCCTTGCAGCACGACTGCGATCCGAAACAGCTTATCCTGTCTGATCGAGACGACCCACTTCCCGTAAAGGAGCGACATCGTGATCCCCCCGATCACCGTCGCTAGCTCAAGTGCGGAAAATGTTTGGGCATTCCCCGATAAGACGTTCTTGGCATATGGCGCAAGTAAGGTATTCATCGGTGTGATCATCCAGTTCGCAAGGATCGCACAACCAAGGATCCATTTTAAGCGACCGTCACTCACGACGTAATGAATCCCTTCGAGTAACGCTTCGCGGTACGATCCGACACGCGCTCCTTCTGCGACCTGTCCCGTCATGTGTCGGACGAGCAACCAGGCAACGAGATGCAGTCCCAGATCGAGCCACAAGATACTCGCAATCGAGAAGTGGGCAACCATCATCCCACCAAGTAAGAATCCGCTTAACGTCCCGATCCGTTCGATTGTTGCGAGATAGGCATTCGCTTGCGGCAATTGGTCATCTTCGACTAGATCAACGACCCACGTGAAGACAGCATTTCCACCAACGATTTGCAGGATCGTCTGAACGACGAGCAAGCCGAGTAACCACGGTAAGACGACGTCTGTCAGACCGATTCCCACTAACGTAATACCAAGCGCTAGCAAGCGAATGAGTAAGGACGTTTGATACAACGATGCGCTGACGAAACGGTCAATCCACGGTCCAACGAACGTTGAGACGAGAAAACGAATCAAAAACACACCTGTTGCAAGCAAGGCGACACCTGAAGCACTAATCTGTTCCGCGCTCAACCAGTAAATCGCAATATAAACAAAACTCGTCCCGACAGTCGATAACAAATCGGAGACATACATAAAACGAAACGCACGTGACATGATGCTTTATTCCTTTCCTAAAACGACTTCTTGTTCATCTTACAATTTTTCTCAATTGCTGCCCATTCTTTTTTCGTCATCACATCGTCATCGTCTGTTAAGGCATTCTTACCCATCTGTAACAGAGCCGACATGTTCATTCGCTATACTAAAACGCATAGGGAGGTGAAGATCCATGAAAACGCAAACGCGTTATGACTATGAAACCGAACAGGAACAGGTCGACGTCCCGTCTGAGGCACGTCTAGGCTACTACTTTCTTTTGATTGTCCTGCCGCTTGGTCTCGCGCATCTTGTCCAGTCGCTTGCTCCTTCGCCGGATCAACACCACTCGTCCGTATTGACGGGTTTGACGTTCTTATCCATCGTCTTTTTCATGTACTTAGGTAACCGAGCTGCTGGAAATGCCAAAACGACCTTTTTCGGATACTCGATGTTCTTGAGTATCAGTCTGTTCGCGACGCTGTTTCTACCAACGGTGCCGATCATTTGAGCATAAGCAAACGAGCACATGTCTGACTAGGACGTGTGCTCGTTTTTTAATGCGTATGCGATTCGTGTTTGCCGTCACAATACAACGTATTGCCATGTGCATGTTGATCCGTCTCGACCTGGATGGTCGCGTGGTTAATACCGACATGTTTTAAGTCGTGATCAATCTGTTCGCGAATCGACTCCGACTCCCGGACGGTCATGTTCTCCTTGACGACGACGTGACACGATAACGCGTTATACCCACTCGTGATCGACCAGATGTGTAGATCATGTAGTCCAAGAACGGCTTCGTTCGTCTGAATCGTCGAAACGACCTCATCAATGTCGACATCACTCGGCGTTCCTTCCATCAAGACGTGAACGGACGCCTTCGTCACGTAATAACCGCTCCGTAAGACGAGGATCGCTACGATGATACTCGCAAGTGGATCCGCCCATCCCCAACCGAAGAACAGGATCAGCAAGGCGGCTACAATCGCACCGACCGATCCGAGCATGTCGCTTAAGACGTGCAGATACGCACCGCGCATGTTGAGGTTATGTTCGTGCCCACCGCCGCGTGTCATGATCCAGGCAACTAAAATGTTGACGAGCAACCCGAGGACACTAATGATCAGCATCCCCGTCGTTGCGACAGCGGGTGGATCGATGAAGCGTTGAATGGCTTCAATGAAAATATAGAGAGCGATGACTATCAGCGTCACGCCATTTAGGATTGCGGCTAAGATTTCAAAGCGTTTTGAACCGAACGTCTTGTTCGCATCCGGTGCTTGACTCGAGAACTGGAAGGCTAACAGGGCAATCGCAAGTGAAATCGAATCACTTAACATGTGCCCGGCGTCTGATAACAATGCCAAACTGTTCGTCCAAATTCCGCCGATGACCTCGACGATCATGAACACAGTAATGATCAGGAACGACAGGCCGAGTACCTTTTTATTGTCCGTATGATGATGGTGATGATGATGATCATGTGCCATGACATTGCCTCCTTTTACCTTTCATTCAAACGTCTATTTGAATTATAACGTGCCACTGTTCTTTGGTCAACGGGCTCATCCTTTATATCCCACAAGGGCTACTGTGTGAAACGACCGAATGACCGGTCCACGCTTCAAAAAGACTGATTCGAATCCTGTTTCGTTCGCAAGCGGAATGAATTCCCGCTTGATCTTCCCCTGAAGTTCTTCCCATTCTTCTCCCGCTTTTCCATCACAGTATGTCAAAACGAATCGTCCACCTGGTCGTAAGGATCGATACATTTCTTGGAGCGTTCGATCGACGGATTCCCAAAAATAGATCGTATGAATCGTCGACCGTCTCATGCACTAACTTCAAGTAATTCAGATTGGCTCGCTGAATCGTCGCTCGGTTTGCTTGAATGGCTTGTCGATTACGAAGCGTCGCAGAACGAACCATTGTCTTCGAGAAATCAAGTCCCGTAACATGCGATGCGTCCGTTTGCGAAAGGAGAATGATTGAAAAGTAAATTTCCGATATCCCTTATCACTGAAATCCCACACTATGAAATCAGAGAAACATGTAATACTATACATAGACGTTTTTTTATGGAGGGAGTCAGCAAATGAACCGTTTGAAACAGTTACAGATTGTCTTGTTAGTGTTAATAACGATTTGTGCTTTTTTCTTCTGGGCAGGACATGGATTTGAAGTAAGTTCTCATCAGATCAGCGGAAACGGCAATCCAGGAATTTTATTTGCTTACATCATCGTTTTCCTGTTTCCACTTATCGTGTTAGGAATCATCGTTCTTTTTTATTTGATTGACGCTTGTCCCCTCTCTTTGATGATTACGATCATTTTAGCCGCTATCTATACCTACATCGGTTATTTTCATCAGCGGGAAAGCTACGTTACATATCAGCATCTCAAAAGACAACATATGATTGATGCCGGATTAGCTTTAGATTACATCGATGATGTTTTAGTCGGATTCTCCATTTATCTAAACTCACAATTTTTTAATCTGAACACATTTCTGATATATATCTGTTTGGTATTAATGACCGCGTCCGCTTTGTATCTTCTTCTTTCTACCATGATTCGTTTGATACAAATAATTCGATTTCGTTAAATGACGCAGACGAGCGACCTTTTTCAAACGACTTTTCTATCTATACCATCAAATTGACGGGAAGTGATCGCATGAAAAAAGAAGTACGTCCACTAGTCTATACCCTTGTCGTTCTCGTCATGCTAATTGCCGCCTATCCAACATATCGATTAGGATCTAAGGTGATTACGGAAATCAAGATTGAACGTTTGTTGGCTGAAACAGGATACGATCAGGATATCTCTAAAAAAGAAACGGTCTATGATTCAAAAACTGGAAGATATGAGATGAAAATCACATACACGAATGAACTGGATCATACATACTACTATGAAATCATTGAGGGGCATGTACTGACGACCGTATACGACCAGCATAATGTTGAAGTGACTGTCCCTGGTCAACATGAATTAAAGTAACTTGTCTTTTCAAATCAAAAACGAGTCCTCTCCACGAATTTCGTGAATGGACTCGTTTTTGGTAACTTAACATTCTTCTTTCATGTTCAATGATTCTGCCGAGCGGATCGTAATCTGTTTTGCAGCATCATCGATGGATATGACACAATCCCACGTCGGCTTTAATTGCAGTGTGCCTTTTTGATCCAACCACAAGACTGCAGTTAGTTCGATGAAGTTTCCCATGACTACCATTTTTCTCGCCTTCTCATCAATGACGGCATATAGTTCATCATCCAAGCTGATTCTCCAGTCAAAGAATTCATTCTCATTCATCCTTTATCTCTCCCAATCCTTCATACACTCTCAAGATCATTCCGCTGTAGTAAACGTAATCTTCCATTTCTTCCGCGCAATCAATACGACGATTAGCGAAATCAACAGAGATATTTTAAGCGTTGTATCATCGATAAGGTGTACTCCGTAATGAAGCGAAAAAAGTACCGTTAGTAGAGCAACGACGCTTCCTAAAAAGATCATGTTTTTCATTCTATCACCTCGTTTCTTCAATGGATTTTACGTGTTGTCAATCCTTTGAAATATACCGTCCTTCTTGTTTGTTCGTAATCTGTACGCCGTCTTTATATCCCGTAACGTCAATATGACTCGATCCCGATTGATAAATCTCATATTCATTATTCGGTTCATCTTCGAACACGACGCGTGCGAAGAATTCACCTGTGCTCGTATCATAGCAAATTTCTTTGTTCTTCACGTGTGTCATATAATTCTGTCGCGTCAGATAGTGATTGATTGACTGAGTGACCTCTTGTTTTTCATCATAGTACAACGACTTATAGGCTGAAGCACCGATGATGCCGACTCCTAGAATCATCAATAACGTAATCGATATAAAGGTTCGCTTCATTTCATCACTCCTGAGTATCGTTTCTGTGTCATTCTTCGTATTAGACATTCTCCTTGTTTTTAAAATGTCGATATGTATAAACTAATAGAAGAACACAAAAAAAGGAAGTCATTTATGATAAAAAAATCCATAAAATACTTTTTATTGTTATTTATTTTGATTGTTCTTACTTTGAACTTCTTAAATGGTCAAGTGATTGATAATAAGCGATTAACGTTAGCCGCGAACATTGCAATAGTTCTGATGGCGTTATTCTTTATCAGCTTGAGGTTCTCAAAACGAAAACGTAAATAGCATGCTTTCGCCTCTAAAAAACGTATGTAAAGGTGGTCACATCGTGGAACAATTCATGATTTTCGGCGCTCTGATGAATGTTTTGATTATCGGCGCAGTCGTCTATGTCGTATGGAAGTTAGCAAAGAAACTCTTTAAAAAATAAGTAATTGATGTCTTTTTTGATTCATTTATGAAATTCGTATATATAATGCTTACATAAAGAAGGTCCCTTTCTCATTTGAAAAAGGGATCTTACTTAGTTTTTATCCCGCGTAATTGAACAATGGGCCACGCAATTCAAATTCATACGTTTCGCCGTCAACGATGCCGACGATTGCGTCACTTTCGATTAACTGATGCAGGAAGCCTGCCATTTCAGCCGCCGTATGATATTTCTTAACGTTCTTGCTGTAGTCGAACCCTACTTCGCCACGCGAACGATCGGCGAACTCTGTCTCAGTCGCAGCTGGTGCGAGCACTTTCGCCCGGAGTTTTGCGCCGCCTTTTTGCAGTTCTTGCGCGAGTCCTTCCGTATAGGCACTGACATAGAACTTCGTCGCGCAGTACGTGACGGCATTCGGTACGATCCGGTAGCCGCCAGCTGACGAGATATTGACGAGCGTCGTTCCTTCGACATCATGATGGTCGCGGACGAACAGGCTCGACAAAATCGTCAGCGCCTCGATGTTCAAGCGGAGCATCTTCTCGATTTTTCCGAGATCGATGTCCTGGACGAGATCAAAATCACCAAACCCAGCATTATTGATCCATGTTTCAATTTCAAGTTCATTTAAGCCTTCATAAAGATCATGAACATTTTGGTTATCAGAAAGGTCGATTGACTTGAGGATGACATCACTGTCTGGTGAAATCTGTTTGACTTCATCCCGAAGTTTTTCGAGTTCAGACGTCCGGCGCGCGACGAGGACGAGTGACTTTCCTTTTCCTGCGAGTAGTTTTGCCGTCTCATACCCAATTCCTGAACTTGCTCCTGTAATGACTGTGTACTTCATCTAGCATATCCCCTTTTCGATTTGGTATAGTCAGAGTCTAATCCTTAGAGTGAGCTCTAAGTCAAGTAGAAAGGTGAGATTCATGTATACGATTTCTGAAATCAGTCGACTGACGATGACGAGTGCCCATACGATTCGCTATTATGAGAAAGAAAGATTACTGTTTCCGAAGCGCCAGAATGGTCAACGACGTTATGACGACCAAGACGTGACGTGGCTTCGATTTGTCCTCCGCTTACGTGAAACGCATATGCCGATCGAGCAAATCCGTACGTATGTGTCACTTTTTCTTGCTCACGGCGAGCAGGATACGACTCGCGAACGCCTTGCGTTGCTTGAAGCACACCATGCAAACGTCTTAGCTCAACTGGCAGCATTACAAGAAACGGAGCGAATGATCGCAGAAAAAGTCGACACCTATCGTCGCCTCCATCCTACGATTCCCGCTCCTGATGTCATTCAATCCTCTGAGAACGCTTCCGTCAACTGACGAAAGACCCTTTCACGTTCGTCAGTCGTCAACGCGAGAAAACTATCGCCGATATTGATTTCCGTTGCGCAGCCTTTTTCTTTCTCGACAAGATAGCCGGCGATACCAATTTTTCCGTGCGACTGGATTTCAATCAATTTTTCCTCGACGACTGCTTTATCTGCCTCAAAGTAAAGATGAAACATGTTTGAGACCGGCTCAAGGGGACGAGTCGAGATGCCTGGTATCGCATTCAAGCTGCTCGCTAGTGCTTTTGCGGCTACATAGTACTCCGCCATCCGGTCTTTTCGTTGTTCATAATAATGATCCGCGGATAGAATATACGGATAGAGACTAATCAAATCACCGCCATAGCGACGTTTCCAGATGCGAGCCTCGCGACAAAATGCTTCCGGTCCGGCTAAGATCGCTCCTGCGACGCCGCCAAGACCTTTATAAAAAGAGATATAGACACTGTCAAATAACTCTGCGATTTCTTTTGCCGATGCCTCATAGTACGGTAAGATTTCAAGTAGGCGTGCCCCATCCAAGTGCAGACGGATTCCTTGTTCCCGTGCATATGCGCAAATGATTTCAAGTTCCTCACGCGACGGAAGCAGTCCGCCGAGTTCGCGTTGTGGCAGTTCGAGTAACAAGCAACTGACGTCCGGTAAGGCTTTGACGTCGTCTATCGTCATTAAGCGATCGACTTCTCCGACTAGTACTGGTTTAATCCCGTGTAATTCCTTCAACCCATCCTGCTCATGAATCTCGAGGTGACAAAGGGAATGGTAGGCAACCTTACGATTATTCCGTTCATCAGACCAGATCCGTAACGCAATTTGTTGCGCCATCGTACCGCTCGGAAAAAAGATCGCATCGTCGTGCCCGAGTAAGTCTGCTATCTTACGTTCAAACGTTTTAATCAATTCGCCGTTTCCATACATATCGCTTGGTTGATCGGCAGAAACGGTTTGCAACGCTTCTTGTAATATTCCGATGGTTCGACTTCCGTGTCCATCCAATCGTTTTGTCGCTTTTTGGTAACTCGATCGTAAATCCATACTATCCATTCCTTTCTAAATCAATGACTATTTTTTGAAAAAATCAAAATATTCTATCTCCACTTTTGCTATACTGTGTAGCGAACGTCTGTTAAACGTACTCGTCAAAGGAGGTGTCCCTATCGTGCAAACGCTCCGCACTCGCCTGTTGCTTCTTATTCCAATCGTCTGTCTTCTACTGCTTGCCATCCAACAATTCGTCCCGTCATTCTATACATCACTGCTTGGACGAATCGATCCAGCAACAAATACATACTGCATTGATCGCTGTGGTCCGAAAGCATCGATGTTTAGTGCAGTCGAAAAAGGAACCTCATACGGCGGAGACGGAAGTACTGTCACGATTAGTGAAGCCGATCCACCTACTCCTTGGTTCCGGACCGGTTTTGACTCTTCGGTGAAGACACCTCCTTATCTTCTCATCTTATGTCTCGTTCTCCTGTTTTGTAGCTGGTTTTTATGGCACTATCTCCAGTGGTTGCGTCGTCCGCGACTTGATGCATCGGGTCATGTACTTCCACCACGCTTCCCGATCTTCGTTTATGAAACAAAAGACCTACCTGCTGACTCGATTCGAAAACAACTCGTTCGTTTTAATGAGCAACTTCCGCTTTCGTTACAGCGCAGGACACATGAGACCGTGACGGAATGGTTCGAGCGAATCGCTTTTCCGTCACCCGTTGATCCGCTTTATTTTGAAGTGCGGTACGGAAAGGTACCCGTCATCTCCACTCATCAACTGACCTTCTTCGTCCAAGCTATGGAACAATATTTAAAGAAATGCCATGTCCAGTCTTCGATATCTTGAATTTTTCTCTCCTTCCGCCCTGCTCATTGAAGCTTGGCGTTTTTTTTGCGGAGTTTAAGAGGATTTCTTGAAAATAGATTTTGGATGATTTCAAAATTCGGATTGACTTTTTTTCAAAATCAGACGATTATTTGCCAGAAAAATGGGTAATATAGACTATAGTAGAGAAAGAGCTGATTTATCAGGAGAGTGAGGTGAGAAAAGTTGATTAGTGCACAAGAAGCCTATTACATTAAGAAGGAATTGAATGAAAAATTCGAGGATCCACGGATTTCCTGTGATTTTTCAATCTTTTCGCTTGAACCGTTCCAACTTCTCTTGCACGTACAAGAAGATGTTGATGAGCTCAGTACTGAATTACGATATGGCTTAAGCCGTAAGATTCGTTCCCAGCTCACACAACTTAATGCGCGTGTCGGTGGTGAACCTGTCAGGACGGTTTATGTCATATCGGCGCCTCTCATTTCCGATCGATCGTATTGCGTCATCTTACAATGAAAAATCCCCCGTGTGAGAAGCAAACACTCACGCGGGGGATTTTATCGTATTCACCCTGCCAAGTCCCCAATCTGATTCCGTCCGTTCTCTTTCGCTCGATACAGTGCTTGATCGGCTTGGTCGATGATTTCCTTCTCTGTCGTCTGTGCTTCGGGTACAAGTGACGTCAAGCCAAGACTGACGCTGACCCGGCAAAGGGGTTCGTACTGCTCGTGTGTGATGTTCAAATCAAGAATGTCCTGTCGAATCCGTTCTGCGATATGACGGGTTTCTTCTATGCCACGCGTCAGTAAAACCGTGAACTCCTCTCCTCCGTATCGTGCGACTTGTCCATGCCGAGCCTGCCGTTTTAAGACGCGAGCCACTTCCTTCAAACATTCATCCCCTTTTAAGTGACCATACGTGTCATTGTAGGACTTGAAGGCATCGACATCAATCAGTATTAAGGAGAGCGGTGTCTGCTCTTGTTTGGCTTCTTCGAGAAGCTTCTCCAATCGTTCATCGAACGCTCGCCGATTCGGGATGCCAGTCAATGCATCATGCAAGGAACGATGAATCAAGACTTGTTTGCTACGTTCCATTCGAAACGTCTGGATGAAGGCAATCAAAACAAGAACAGCGATGCTCGCGACGACAACGATAACCCATTTCGCAGCACTCGATGCTTGCTCGGAGCGTTGTGTTGCTTCCGCAATGATTCGGTTGACGTCTGTTCGCAAACGGGCATCAATCGGTCGGAACGTTTCGATGAACTGCATTCCTTGATATCGTCTTGCCTCTGCTGAAGCTCTGTCACCGTCCTTGACGAGTTCAAATTGCGTGTCGTAAAACTGCGTCGCCGTCTCGATACGGGGAATTGCCTCCGTCCGAACGAGTTTTCGCATGATGGGATGATTCGCATCGAGCCGGTTCAGCCGCGTGATCGTTTGATCCAGCTGATTAATCGTCCGTTCATACTGTGCTAGATCCGTTTTGTTCGGTGAAAGGATGTAACTCCGGACACTGAGTTCTAGATTCAACAACGCTGGAAACAGTTCTGCTGCTTCCGTCGAGATCGGAATAGCTTCTTTTAAGATACGGGCGTTTTCTCGTTCGATTTTTAGGAAAGCTTGATAGCTCCAAACACTTGTAAATAAAAGCGCACAGAGTGCCAAAAACAAATACCGTTGCAACGTTGACCATTTCACAAGAAGACCGACCTTTCTTTCTCTATCTACTTGACTAAAGTCAATTTCTTCTATCAGTATCTTGAAGTCAAACAATTAGTCATTTGTATGAAATAATGCCCGTTGCTGACACAATCCAAACGCTTCCCGACCGTTCAATCGGTTAAGGATGTGTTTTCCAGCTGTTCTTGCGACTGACGTCGTCTCAATGCCCGCTCGGTCACGTCGTTATTCTTCCACCAAGCGACGAACAAACCGATTACCCCAACCAGACCGGTCACGAATCGTTCGACGTCATTCGATGACACCGGTAAAGCGGTAAATCCGAGCGTCGGCAAGAATAACTCTAGAAAGACATAGAGCGGTATCATGAGGCGGAGCCATGCTTGAAAACGAATCATGGTGACACCGGAAAGAGACGACGCCATGTTTGCGGTCCAACAATCCCGTCAACCACAAGTCGAGATGTCTGCTGGAACGCTTGGATGGCTCGCGTCAAACGTATATCAAAGATTCCTGTCACCATCAGACCCAATCGCTTCTCAATCGCTCGGACGAGTTCCGGTGCTTGAATTCGTTCGCGTAGATAGTGTCCTGGTTTTGGCACGTGATGCCGCGCAAGACTGACATGATCGTACAATTCAAAATGTGGATAATCGCGAAAACGGGACCAATCGCCTCCCCAGTCCATTCCGCGCCGTTTCATTGCCGCAACGATTCGACGAAGTCGCGCGTCCGGTGGAGAAAGAAATAATGCACCATCCTCGTAAAGGAAGACGTCAATTGCAACACCAAAATTATGGTTTGATTGTCCACCACGGGCTTGCGTCACGATCGGTCCTTGGGTCGTCCGTCCTTTTGCGTATAACGCGTTCTGTTCCGCAATGCTCCGAAAACTTTGGGCTATACCGAGTTTGATTCCATGCGGATAAAGCTCTTGAATCACGTCACGGGCAATCCGGACGACCGACGGATGCATGCCGGGAACGGTTAGTTTTTGATTCGCGCGTCGCAGTAATTCTTCTAGTTGCATCAGGCTCCCTCCCTGGTCAATGTATGTAATAAAGCAGCAATCTCGTCATCGTCAGGAATGACTTGTCGTTCCTGTTGTTTTGCCTCGTAAGCGCGTTGTGCTTCTTTTTCACGTTCTATCCAATTCGGTAATTGAAATAATGAATTGTTCCTTCTCGAACGTTTGGTTACTTGTTTCGGACGTTCTGACGCGGATCCGGTTGCAAGGCGCTTAACGACCTGTTCGATGTAACCGAAATGACGACTGTTCGCTCGTCCCGCTTCTTCGATGGCGTACTGGATTCGCTCGATTGGATGTTCGTTCGCAAGTAACAGCAACTCTTGTTCGATTCGTGGTGACACCTTTCCGAGATTCGACTCATACTGCTGCACCAGTTCCTTTTTTAAAGACGTTTTCTTCAAGACTTCTTCTTCGGAGTCAGCAGAAGTCTCGGGGGCAGTCGTCTCGTGACTCGCCGGGGATGGCGTATCGACATGGGGCAGGACACGATAAGCATTTGAGGTCTGTCCTCCGTGTTTCGTGAACCGTTCGACTTTCTCGATCCGACCACTTGCGATCAAGGACTGGATACACGACTTGACTATCGATTTACTGCACGGAACAGCATCGGCGATCGTCTGATAGGACGGAAATGCTTGACCATCTTGACCACTGAAGCTTTCAAGGATCAGGTAGATCATTTTTTCATGGACGGACGCGAATGCCGTCCCGCTCCGTAAGAGCGTATGGGGAACCGGAAGATATGGAGCTTGCATGGTGATTCCTCCTTTCTAGGAAATATGACAGGAAGAAGTCGAAGATTGTTCGAAAAGAGTGAAGAAGATATTTTTTGAGAGGAGTGACAGGATGAACGAACTATTCACCTATTATCTACAAGAACTTGATCGCTATGAGCCGGAGGCGTTGATTCATCATCTCGACCATGACACGTGGTCGATTAGTCAAATGTATGATCATTTGATCGTCGTCAGTCATGAGTATTTGGATGAAGTCGAGTCGTGCCGGTTCGCACCCGTGACCACGTCCGGGAAGTCACCGTTCGGCGAACAGTTATTTGCTGTCGGTGCATTTCCGGCGACACCGATCCGGTTACCGGATGCGATGAACGCCCCACCGGATGAGACGGATCAGGTTGAACAAATAAGGACACGTTGGTTGCAACTGATTGATCGTCACGTAACGCTCGCAACGATTGCTCAGGCGACACCCGTTGATCAAAAGACGCAACACGGTGGGATAGGCTGGTTGAACGCTGCCGAGTGGTATGCCCTCGTCTCGTACCATCTCGCGCATCACCGGCATCAAAAACGACGACTCGACGCTGCGCTAGCCAATTGAACATGAAAAAGCGCTCTCCGCATGCGAAGAGCGCTTCGATTCATTTTAAGACATCCCAATTCGAAAAGTGTCGTGCCTCAAGATCGAGTTGTTGTTCCTCAATCCAGCGGAATGCTTCAAGTACGAGCGGTGACGCATTGTCGATTGAAACTTCACTCGCCTTGACCCAACGCGCACCGAGTGAGTCTTGTCCGACGAATTGCTCGGGAATGCCAAGCGTTCCACCGGTCTGTCGAACGAGATAAAAGACGGCGATATGATGGACTTCATCGAACTCTCGCCAGTCCCACGGGAGCTTGAAGTCAGCGACGCCGATCTGTCGTTCGAGTGCTACCTCAAGCCCTGTCTCTTCCGTAAACTCACGGCGCATCGCCGTAGCGAGCGTCTCCCCTTCTTCTAGGCTACCCCCTGGTAAATCATAGCGATTGATATACGGTCCACCATTTTTATCGATGACGAGTAAGGCATCCTCTTTCATTAATAAGCCATAGACTCCAAATGCACGATGACAACGAATCGTTTTCATTCATCATACCTCCCTTTACTTCTCTTTTACATTTTTTATTTTTTATCACAATGACACTTAAACATATTGATATCTAAAGAACGCGGTAATGCGGTTAGCTTTATATTAATCGTTACAAAATCGGTCTAAAGTCTAACGTAATATTTCGTATCTCATCATACACTTAACATGGATCACTAAATGAAAAGTCATATGGAAAGAAGGATTGCTACCATGAATCCCCCAAAGTTAAGTGTTTTTTTACTAAAGTCATGCCTATTTGTACTATCTCTTGGTCTACTGGGTTTAGCGGGCTATGCAATCCCTACATTGCTGAACGGAATCAAGAGTTCAATCATTTTTGAAAAACCAGGATATGTCGTATTGATCGTTGCTTATATTGCTCTTATACCGCTATTGGCTTCTATTTTCCACGGTTTCCGTATTTTAAGCGCCTTTACAAAAAGTCAGGACGCGGCTATTCGTATTTCTTCATCGTCGAATAGCATTAAAAAGGCATTCCTCGTGATTGCTGTTTTAGCGATTTCTATTCTTCCCGTATTCTTTTATATAGGTCAGTTAGATGATGCTCCTGGATTAGTGCTTGTAGGAATAAGTATCGTCATCATCCCACTAGCCATCAGTGCCTTTTTTAATTGCATGCAATACATGATGAAGAAACATATTGTTACTTCATGAATGAATCGTTAACAGATAAACGAATGTCCCTTAAAACGGCTTGAATTCGGTACTTTACCGGACTCAAGCCGTTTGTTCGTTGTTTAAAGTACGCTTGGATCACAAACGAAGGTTCAGCGACTTCCATAACGTTACGTAGACGACGATACTCTCACTACAGGATATTTCAATGAACTATATCGAATTACTCTACTAAGACGAGACAAACAGGTGGACCCCTAGCTTTAATGATAGAATCAAGAGAGTCAACGTATAGACCGACTCAAACGTCTTGCGACAAAAAGCGAACAGACTAAATGCGTGATATCATGGTTTTTTTATTGGGTATCCTTTCCATCATTCATGTTCATGACGGTCGGGATGAAAGCATCTAAATAGCCGTCAAACGGAAACTGTTGCTGCGCGATCCGTTCTTGAAGGTTCAGCAATGACGCACGGGTTCGTTCAATCAATTCGACCGGATAGTGATAGAGCCGTTGGTTCTCCATAAATTCGTCCTCGTCGACGACTTGCCACACTCCGTTTCGATAGACGAGATCAAGATCCAGATCGATGAACGATAATGTTTCATCTTGAAGGACTGACGGAAGACAGATATTGCAGTAATAGCTCATCTCTCCCGTCCGTTCTATATCGAGACCAACCGTGAAATCAGCTTCAAACGGATAGAATTCGAGACTATAGTTGTCGTATGTATAAACGGTTGCGCGACGATGATGATGAAGCGTCCGCCCTGGAATATTCGCGACGAGTAGATAGTCTTTTGTCTGCTTTAGGACATATCCATCCCACGAATAGTGCGGACGTCCGTCAAGTTTCCGTGCCTCAATCATAAGACGTTTTAATTTCACTTCATCCCTCCCTTTTCCTGAAGCTCTCTTATTTTACCAAATACTTTCAATCGAGCAAGACTTTTCCTGAATCTTTAAAATTTTGAGTCTCTCTCGTTGACATCCCTTATCAAACTGCTATCGTGAAAGTATCATACTCAAGGATGTGGAACTCATGTTCATTGCCGAGTTGTTATTGAATGCCTGTATCGCCTTCACCGGCTTTTATTTAATCGCTAAAATCATCTATAGTCAACGCCTCGCATCGAGCAGAATGAAGTCCCTCATCGTTGGTCTTGCGACCGGACTACTCGGTGTGCTATTGATGTTTAAAGGAATTGCAGTCAATGAATCGTTACGGATGGACTTACGTCATTTACCGCTCGTCCTGCTCGCTTTTTATGGCGTTCGTTCGCCTCTCATCATCGCGACACTGATCATCGGTTGTTCTCGATTTTACTTCGGCTGGACCCCGCAATCAATCGTCGCCTTTCTCGCAGTCCTCGGCATCAGCACCGGGATGTACTTCATTCATAAGCGGTTACTCCATCGACCGCTCTTGCAAAACCTGATCATGAACGTCTGGTCATTGTTCATGATCTCGATCGCTGTCTCGATCAATCTCGGCTTCAGTGACGCCGCTCTTCGTTTACTTGCTTCAACATGGACGATCGGACTTGCGGTTGGACTGTTATCGAGTCTCTTGACGATCGACTTTCAGTTGCTCAACGAACAGGTCCAGCGTTATAAACAATCAGCAGAACTCGATCACTTGACAGGACTGTACAATCGGCGTGTCTGGGACGAACGGACGACATTGCTTGAAGCAGAAGGACGCGTCTACAATGTGCTCGCGCTCGATATCGATCATTTCAAGCATGTCAACGATACGTACGGTCATGCGAACGGTGATCTCGTCTTGCAACAGTTTGCACGGATCTTGCAGGAAGAGACACGTCCGCATGATATCACTGCTCGAATTGGCGGCGAAGAATTCATGGTCCTCATCTATGATCTCACGCCTCCAAAAGTCACGAAAGTCGCTAACCGGATTCGAGAACGGATCGCGAACACACACTTTCAGCTCGACGGATCCCCGTCGATTGCCATCACGGCATCCGTCGGGATCGCTCACGGGAAACATATCGCCATTCAAAGAATGAATATTCTTGCGGACGACGCATTATATGCCTCAAAGGAACAAGGACGAAATCGTGTCATTCTGTATGAAGCGGATGAAGAGGCAGCCGTCACGACAAACGAACGGGAACCGGTTCGCTCATAAGAAAGGAGTACTCGCCTATGTTAGAGCGAATGAAACGCATCGCTAGACGGATGAAGCAACAATTATCAGTCCTTTCTTATGCAATCGAACATCCTCGTTTACCTCGTCATATCAAATGGGGAATCATCGCCTTAATCGCCTATACTGTCAGTCCAATCGACTTGATACCAGATTTTCTGCCTGTCATCGGTCTTCTCGACGATCTCTTACTCGTTCCACTCGGTATCTACTTCATCATCCGTTCGATTCCTAAAGAGATCTTGACACAAGCACAACGACGACTTGAACAACAAGGAACGCGTTCCTTTCCATTGCTCCGACGTTATGGTCTAGCTTTCGTATTAATTTGTTGGGGCATTGGTATCGGTCTTGTGATATGGTGGATAGTGTAAAATCAGACAAATCCACCCATAAGGAGTAGTTCAATGAAAAATGAGTTTGAGTTCATGACAACGGCGGAAGCAATTCTATTCGTCAGTTCCTTTTTCATGTGGCTTTACATTGGTCGTCATTTCGTCATGATCACGACGTTCGACGACTTATTTTTGACGCAATCTTGGTGGTTACTACTTCCGGTCATCACCTTCATCCTATTCTTACGCTCGTTCGTCGTGCGGCGCTTGATTCTCCATCATAGTCAAGAAGATGAGGACTTGTCACGCGAAGCATAATCCATGCAAAAGAGGAGCTATCCGGCACCGGATAGCTCCTCTTTTTTTACGTTTGATCAATGCGACGAAACTGTAAGCCGCGCGCTTTCCAGTTCGGCAAGAGTTCACGAAGCGCTTCAATCGTCTGCACAGGTGCTTGTGGGTCCGCGCCGAACGTATCCCCGTTATCGTGGAGCAAGATGATATCTCCTTCTGACACATTCGATAGTAGCCTCTTGATTTTTACTGTCCCGCCTTCTACCTTCCAGTCTTCCGCCATCTTCGACCAGAGAATCATCTTGTAAGCGGTTGGACAGAGGACATCTCCGGCATTGAGTGCACCCCACGGTGGACGATAGACCGTCGGACGTTCACCGGTGATCCGTTCAATGATCATAGCCGTCCGCTCGATTCCTGCCCGGACCGTCGACGGTTGCATCGACCAGTTCGGTCGATGGACGTAATTGTGGATACCGAGTTGATGCCCTTCGTCGTGTATCCGGCGAATGAGGTCCGGATGTGCTTCTGCTTTATGACCAACGACAAAAAACGTCGCCTGAATGCCTTCTTGTTTTAAGAGATCAAGCAGTTCTGCCGTATAGACGGGATCTGGACCATCATCGAACGTCAAGGCGACATATCGTGAGTTCAGTGATTTTGTCACGCGCCACCCAAAGACGCGTGACGCCACGTACGGGACGACCGTATAAGCGAGTGTCGCGAGAATTCCTGCTGTGATAAGACGTGAACGCATAGAAACTAACTCCCTTTTATTCATTTACTTTTCGGCGACGGTCTTGCAGGCAACCCGCAATCCGTTCCGCGAAGAACCGCTGATCGGCCATGACGCGATCATTTTGATACACTGTGACTGCTTGTTGCCAAGCATGCATGACGTCTGGGTTCTCAAGCGTCCGACGGATGACGTCCGCGAGTGTATCCGTCTGATGAAATGCGAACGCAAGTCCTTTCTCCATCAAATACGTACGATTGATCTCTTCTTGTCCCGGTAGGACGTGCTGAATGAACAACGGTACACGTTTTTCGAATGCTTCACTGACCGTCACGCCACCCGGTTTCGTGACGATCGCATCCATTCGTTCATACAGCTGATTCATCTCATCCCGTGAATCGATATAGGTGAGCGGATGGATATGTGGATGACGTCGCGAATCTAGTCGTTTATACAATGTTTGGTTCTTCCCACATAAGACATGGAAATCTGCTTCTGGACACTGTTCGATCTGCGTCAGTAAGGTCTCGAGTTGACCTAGTCCACCATTTCCGCCTGCGACAAGAATTTGTTTGCGTGACTGCGTCGAGCGAAAAATGGAACCGCCAGCGATTGCTGGATGGACGGGGATACCCGTCACGAACAAGCGCTCAATGGGTACAGCATGATGCTCGTGCAACTCTTGCCTTGCCTCACGATTCGGCAACAGATGATACTCGATATTCGTCTTTCCCCAGACGCGGCTGACGAATAAATCGGTATAGGCATTGATGACCGGTATGTCACAAAGGTTTCGTTCTTTTAATTGATTCAAGAGATAGGAGGGAAACGCATGTGTACAGATGATGACGTCCGGTTGTTCCGTCCGGATGATCCGTAACATCTGTTGTTGGAAATAATGCGACGTCCACCCTGTCGACCGGGCATTGCTCGAACGTCCGGCAATATGCTGATGATAAAAACGGCTATAGCCGTTTGAGAAGTGTCGGATCCAGTTCAGGTAAAACTTCGATGTCACCCATTCCGCAAATGGACTGATCGTACTGAGCAATTCTACTTCCTTGACTTCAACCCCTGGACCTTGCAGTCGTTCGGCGATCGCTTCGGCAACCAGATGATGACCGGATCGCATCCTTAAAAAAGGAAAGATCACTATTTTTTGCATCGTTTGTCCACTCCTTCAAACTGTTCCGACGATCCTTCAAAAAGAAGTAACGTTTAGTCTTCTTTTCCCGCTTCGTTTTTCCCTGAAACGACGCGTTTCTCAAGTCGCTTCCGCTTGAGCCATTTCACGAGCACTCCGAGCAGGAACAATACGAGTAAGGCAAGTCCGAAATACGGTACGACTTCCGGCTTGATATGAAATGTCTTTCCTGCAAAGTGACCGAGTAAGACAAAAGGTACGACCCACAGCGCGGAACCGATTGCTGACACAAAGAAGTACCGACCGAACGAAATCCGCTTCATGCCTGCAAAATATGGATTGATCTGTCGCACCCCCGGAATATAAAGACCGCCGATGATCGTTCGATTGATTCGTTCCATGTAGCCGTTTGACACCCGCTCCCAACGTTCCTTCGTCAATCCGAGGAATCGACCGTATCGTAGGACAGTCGGTCCGAAGAAGCGCCCCGCTCCATATGCCGTCAGCATACCGACGAACGTCCCAGCATACGCGGTCAAGATTGAATAAATTAAACGTTCTTCGTTTTGACCACTTAAGATGCCAATCAGGACGAGTAAGGATTCTTCCGGTGCTGGAATCCCGACGATGCCAAAAAATAAAAAAATGAAAATAACGCCATATCCATAGGCCTCGAGATACTGATTGACCGTATCCATATTCATGTTGTCACGTCCTCTACTGCTGTCTTTCTGTACTGTTTCAACGTCTTCTGACTATGTATTCGTTCCTGTTGAAGCAATTCCTTTTTTAGAAAAATTAAAACCTGGTTCATTCGAAAATTGACCTGTTCTCGCATCTCTCCTCGTGACAATTCTTAGTCTGTAGGAGATGATGAATAGAGTGAAGTAGATCTCTATAGAAAGAAGGAGGATGACAATGAAAGAGACTGAAAAGCTGACGATTCAACCGCTATCGTTCGAGAGCATTCCATTCGTCAATCATGCCAACGATTCATTCCCGATCATCGGACGCATCGTTCCGCAGTTTTCTGGTAACGCATGGTCTTATACGGAAGAACTCTATGAAACCGCTACTGAAACCCGTTTTCCTGACGATCGACTCGATTGGGCGACGTATATCGAAAACGAGAATCGAATCGTCCTCCTCGCCTTTTCCGGCACTTCTTGTGTCGGACAGATTCGTCTTGTTCGTGACTGGAACCGTTTCGCCTACATCGAAAACATCGCGGTCAAACAAGCGTTTCGTAAACTAGGCGTCGGACACCAATTGCTTGTCGCTGCGTCAAAATGGGCACAGCAACGTGAGTTGAGTGGTCTGTCACTCGAAGCACAGGACGATAACTTGATTGCTTGCCGTTTTTACGAACGAGAAGGTTTCGTGCTCGGCGGTGTCGATAGTTTAAAACAATTCGCCAATCCACATATTGACCTGACATTGTATTGGTATAAACTATTTTGAACGTCAGTCGGAAAGGGCTTATCTCATGTTATCTATCGTAAAGAACAGTTTCATTTCCGCGATATTGTTCGCTTTCTTGTATGCACTCATTGCTGGGTTTGAGATGGGTGACCCAGCAATATACGGCACTTCCTTCACTGACTTCTTTATGATTGGTCTATTGTTTGCCGGTCCCGCCATTCTGATCGGTGCACTCTTAACAGAAGGGCTTCCGCGCCTGTTATTTCGTTCGGATATTTCATTTGCACAACGGGTCATCCTCAATCAAATCGTCGCGTTATTCGCAAGCATCGTCCTCTATCTGCTCATGCAACCAAATTCGTTTTCGCTCGTTCTCATCTTATTCTGTTCTGGTGTAGCGTTGATTTATTACATCGTCTCCGAGTCGGCGCGAAAGTATCCGTCATTCCTCCCCTATCTGTTCGGGTGGCTCGGTCGGACCGTCTTCAGCTTTTTTCTGTTTCTCCAATTGTTTGGCTCGATGACGATGATGGTTCCGTTTTTGTCTCACGCGGTGCAGCTCGTCAATGAACAGTTGGATGCTGTCATGCTATTATTCTTCAGCGGTACCGTGATTGCTGACGCTCTGTTAGCTGTCCGCTTCACGAAACGTTCGCTACCGTGGATGACGCATCTCCTCGTTCATCAAGGTACGGTCTTCGTGTTTGCCGGTGCGTTCATCTTGTTCAGTTCACTTCCCGCGCTATTTTTCATCGGAAACGTAGTCGCTACCTTTTTATATGTAATGATCACCCGTCTATTCATCCTCATGAAGACTGGAAAGGAGGAACACCATGATCCGTCTGTCATTTCGACTTCTGATGAGTAATTGGATTTTTCTGATGGTTTATCAACACCTTCCGTCATCACCACGACTTATGCCCGATACAGACACTGGGTATTATCCAGGTGTCTTCGAAACCTTGCTGTCGTTTGCGATCGTCATCACGGTCGGTGGCATCCTGACTGACGCGATTCGTTACTTCCGATTTCGCTCACGTCCACTACCTTGGATAACACACCTCCTCCTGAATCAAGGCATCGCCTTATTACTCGGTGGCGTACTGTTACTTGTATTCAAAGGTCTGTTTCAACCGATCTATTTTCAGGCAATCGCGAGTAGCGCCGCTTTCCTTTACTTTTTGATGACGCGTTTGACATTGTTATACAAGAAAGATTCAGCTGTTTGAAATCAGCCACTTTCTTACATTTTTGTTAGGTAAAACAAGAAGACCTACGCTTTATACTAAATGTATCGTTTAGTAAAAGGAGACATGCCGCATGTTTCGTCAAAAATCGCTTCTGTATTTACTCATTTTTTTGTCCTTCGGTTTAGCTTTCGATACGATCACAGGATCGTCTCTCGTTCCGTTCGTCGAACCTCTTCATCTCTTGATGACTTCTCTTGCGTTGACGATCACGACCGCCTGTTTGACACTGTTCTTTCTGCTTTACTACGGTCTTCGTCCGCATCTCGAATTACTGATCGTCCTCCCCTTTTTGATTTTGACGAGCGGCATCACGTTCTTCTTCGTCTTCTTGAGCGCAATGACTGTCATTTAACGTCACCAAAAAGCCCGTCTTCTTTAAGGAGACAGGTTTTGATCGGTCATATGTAGATCACGGTTTGGCATGAAGCTCTAGCAACGGATCGGTGTCACTCGGCCAATTGATTTGTCCTGCGTAATGATCCTCAATCGTCGCGACTGGTTCGGAACGTTCGAACCGAGACGGTTGCGTCGACGTCGTACAGACGATCAAGACAGCTAACAGACTGATGATACTAAAATATCGTCGCATCATGATGTATGCTCCTTTTGTCGTTTCTCTTCTCATTTTAAGCAAACCGCGCCACTTCGCCATCCGTCCTCCGCTGTATCTCTCACTCCGCCCATCATAAAAGACCGACTCCACGAGTCGGTCTGACATCATCATCCTTGTTCGCCAACGACGGAGAAGCGCTCGTTGAGGTGTTGTCCCTTTTCAAGCTCATCCACTACAGCAATGGCATAATCCGCGTAACTGATGTAGCTCTCCCCTTTTGCATTTAGAATCATCTGCTCGCCGCCGACCGAATACGTTCCTGTTCGTTGACCGCTCGGATCAAAGAATCCAGCGGGGCTGAGATACGTCCACGTCACGTCTTGCTGTCCTTGTAGTTCGATCAGATTTTTCCCCATGTTCGAGGCTGTCGGATAATACGCTTCCGGGAAATCCGGTGTTTCCATGACGCGTGTCGAATGACTCTCGTCGACGAATAGGCTTCCCGCACCACCGACAACGAATAGGCGCGTCTTACTGCCTGCTAACAGATTGATCAAGTGACGCCCGACTTCGATATGTTTCGTCTCCTCACCGGGTGCTGCGTTAAACGCATTGACGATTGCGTCAAACTCGTTCAAGTCGTCTTTCGTCAGCGCGAGGACATCGCGCTCGAGAATCGTGACGTTAGCCGTCACTTTTGCCGCATTACGGACGATTGCTGTGACGTAATGCCCGCGCTCGATTGCTTCTTGTAGAATCAATTGCCCTGCTTTTCCTGTTGCACCGATAACTCCAATGTTCATGATGATTCCTCCTTTTGATATGTAACTACTTCGATTACATGTAACCAATATAGTTACATGTAAAGTGTTTGTCAACATTATTGTCTTTATTCCCTGTTTCTTGCCAAATGAATGATACAGCGTATAATGAGAGAACACTGTTGTTAAGAAGGAGGGTCATCCGTTGGCCATCAGTACACGTTTTTCCGTCGGCATCCACATTCTCTCGTTGATTGCGACCGAAGAGAAAATGACATCCGACTTGATTGCCGGCAGCGTCAATACGAATCCGGTTGTCATCCGTAAAATCATGAGCATGCTCAAAAAAGCCGATTTGATTGAAGTTCGTCCGGGTGTTGCCGGTGCGCGGCTCGCCCATCCATTGTCTAGCATCACGCTGCTTGACGTTTATTACGCTGTCGCTGTCGTCCCGGACAAGGAATTGTTCGGCGTCCATGCGGCACCGAATCCAGACTGCCCGGTCGGACGAAACATCCAATCGACGGTCACGCCAATCTTCGAGCTTGCGCAATCTGCTCTTGAGAAGGTGCTGGCTCATGTCACGCTTGATGATATCGTCAATGAAATCGAACAAAAAGAAGCATCGTCCTCGAAAGGATGATGCTTCTTACTTTAGAAAAACCATTGGTATAGCAAATATCCTCCACCAAGGATTACGACGACTGCAAGCATCTCAAGTCCGCGCATTCCGTCGTTTTGTCCACGAGGTACGGCACTACCAAGACCTTGATCAACACCATCGCGTAGATGATCGAGTGTTTGTTTCTTTTCTTGTTTGTAGCGAGACAATCGAATAACCCCCTTTTACATATTGTACCATTATATCCTTCTCTTGTATGATGATATTAGTTGATTAAATAAAGAGTTCATCATCAGCTGTTGATGTTGAAATAGCTAGTTTCAAAAAACGGAATGAGTAAGATTGATTTGTTAATCGATAATCGTGTCCTTCCCTTCTGCTCGTAACCGCTGAAGCGATGCTTTCATCGTCTCAATCTCTTCGTCCGTATGCCGTTCCCACGTTCCGAGTTCAGCGATGATCTTCACAGGTTCAGTCGAACGATACGACCTGGTCGGATTGCCTGGAAATCGTTTGTTCGTCAAATTCGGATCATCTTCATACGCTCCGAGCGGCTCGACGAGGTAGATGTGTTCTGGAGCGTCAGATTGTGCGAGCTCCGCGCCCCACTTCGCTGCATCGAGCGTTGCCGTGAAATAAATATGTTGAAGCGGATGTTCTCGAAAATTCGATGCATGTCCCGGCTTTAATTCGTCACCGATTTGAAGTGTCGCTTTCGTGCCATGGAAAAATGGACCTTCGACTGTTTTCATATACTCGCCTCCTGACTTGATACATTCAGTATAGACAGTAGATTCATCGAGATGTAGTCTGTTTCAAAACGAAATTTCAAGGTATACTTATAGCAAAAGAAGACAAATTTGTCGTCAGATTGTAACTCGTTTTTCATCTACCCGTCAGGCATGATGGGATTAGTCATTTTATATAGGAGGTCATCCGTTTAACGTGAAGTTCTTTAAAGCTTTAGCGAAAACCGAAGAGGCTGTCTGGATTCCAGAAGCCGAGTGGCAAACCGTTTGTAAGCAAGAAGGATTGACAGTGCCGAATCATCCACAAGAACAAATCGTTGGGCTTGCATATAATAATCAACGCCAGATTGTTGAGGTCACTCGAAACTTACGTCTCCCTTCACTAAGTTATTACGTTACGATTCTTGAACCACCGAATAGTCGATCGCTTGTCTCGAAACGATCCTATTTGACCGTTCTTTATGAAGGTACGAAACAGACGGAAAATACAGAATATGGTACGTTTTCTTTAATTGAAATCAATGTCAGAGAAGAAGGTCTTGGCGAACGCGGTTTGTTGCTCGAGGCCTTGATTCAAGACATTATGAAAAAATTTAAGTCTTTTGTCATTCGTGGCGACTATGCGACGATCACCTTACAAGGACGCGTCTCTGAGATGTGCTTTACGAAATATGGATTCCAATTGAAGGATTCGTATCTCACGTTATCAAGCGGTATACTTCCTGATCGGATTTGATTCGATCAGGATTTTTTTATAGGTATATCGAAATAATGGAAAGTGATGGTTTTTCGCTCAAACTAGTAGCACGAGATATTTTTAATATGGTATGGTGAAACTAGTTCAACAGCAGTACATTCTATATTTAAGAGGTTCTCCATGACAACAACTACAGAGACATATCCAATGGCATGCTGGCATACAATTGCGACCTATCATAATCAACAAATCAAGCGCGTCAACGCTTTCTTAAAACACTGGGATCTCTCCCATACGAATCTGGAAGTATTACGTTGCTTACACACGACCTCATGCACGAGTCAGAAGGAAATCGCCGAACGGATCCAAGTGACCGAGGGCACGATTTCACACGGAATCAAACGACTGTTCGACCGGCAATTAATCACGCGTCAACGGAAATGGAAGACGAACTATCTTCTGCTGACGGAAAAAGGAACAGCCATCCTACAAGAAGTGGTGCCCGCCTACGAACGGTTTCAACAAGAACAATTCGCCGCTTTGACGGCTCGACAACAAGAAGAATTGATCCGTTTCTTCGATAAGCTCAACCCTGCGTGACGAAAGAGGAGGAAAAAATATGACCTTCACATTCGAATCCTCGATGCAGCACTGGAACGCCATTCAGCGACTCCATGGCCGTTATTCGAAAGAAGTCAACGATGTGTTGAAACCAAAAGGACTCTCGAAGTCCCAATTCGATTTATTGATGACCTTGTATCACCAAGAAAGTGCGACGCAAAAATCACTTGAACGAACGCTTGAACTCTCAAGTGGCGCCATTTCACAAACGGTCAAGAAATTACTTGCTGAACATCTCGTCATCCGGAAACGGATCAATCGAGAAAAGCGGGTTTTGTTGACAGAACAGGGAACGAAGTTGATCCAAACGTCCGCTCCTGAAATCGAGGAGATCGATGATCGTTATTTCCGTGCTTTTACGTCAAAGGACCACGAAACGTTTGATCAATTGCTGCATAAGATGCAGAGCGATCATTTTTAAATGCTTCTAGTCGCTAAAACTTTTCAAGTCCTTCTCTCTTCTGCACAGTACAGGAGAGAGAAGGACTCTTTTTGTTGTTCATTGGTAACATCATGTCGCGCGATTTTTTAATCTGACTCAGATATTTGCCATTCCTCTCGAGTCCACCATGCGATCAAGCTCGCTATTAATAAGATGCTTGCCCAGTAAATCAAGAAGGTATTGCCGTTAAAGTATTGACTGTTCATATAGGGCGAAGGCATCGACGTAATACTCGTTAAATAGTCCCCATCAATCGTTCCACGATCTGCAATGACTTGTTGTTTGACCAACACTTGATACTGGCTGAACTGTTCGATTTGATAAAAGATGCCACACACAAGATAGATCATCGTGCTAAATGATAAACCAATCAAGGATAAAAAACGTAACTGCGCTTCTCTTATCCATTTCAACATCAGAACGATCCCAATCGGAAAAAGTAACAGAAGTAACAGAAGCGGAAGAAACCCTAGATTCCCATTTCCACTAATTTGTTGTGGATATATTTGCGTCGAGCGACCCAAGGATACAAGAAGTCCACTAAAGACACTCAATGCTACTATCAATCGGTCTATCTTCACGATTCTCATCCAATCGTTCCCTCCTTTAAAAAATGTTCGTGATCAATATGATTACCTTCATTATACAATAAGGGGATATTTGAAATTTCCTTTTTCAGGAATAAAGGGTATGCATTTTCTGATTTCGATTATCTATCGATTTCATTTTTCAATCAATCATGCTTGCAGGATACCGCTCGCATCAATCTCTCCCGCATAAATCGAAACCGGGACGTAAACGAGCGAAGCAAATAGTAAGTGCAGACTAATCGAACGTTGTCTATCAGAAAAATTCAAGATTCTTCCTTCTCTTTTGTAAATTTTTCTCGATATTCTGACGCCGTCGCGTAATAATAGATGAAAAGGAGTGGTCTGACCATGCTATTACGTCATATGACACATCGGCATCATATGAAATCCATCGTGTCACGCGGAGGATTATCGCCGGCATTCCAAGTCGACGCACCAAAAGGCTGGATCGCGTTTGAAGTCGATCCTCCAAGCGAAGCGTACCAAATGCACTTTCATCAATTAAAGAGTGAGTGGCAAGATGGAGATATCGTCACCCTCGAATTCGACGGGGAGAGAATGCAAGCAGCAGGTTTTGAAATTCTGCACTCGAATGAAGGTTTCCGCAATCAAGATGCAGAGAGATTAGGGGTATCCATCAAGGAAATTGGCTCGTTTGCATTCATTCATAATTTCGTCTCACTTGATTATCTAATCGAGTCTTCACGCGAGAAAATCTCAGAGTATTATTGATTTAGAAGAGAACCTGTTATCTTTTTTTAAAGATAAGGTAATTACGATACTTTAATACACCTTTAGGGTATCGTTGGTTGTATAGAATAAATATTTACTAAGTAAATCATTTTATTGTAATTATCTTTCAGAAACCATTCGAGAGGAACACGAACATGTGGAATACATTGAATCATCTCATCCTCAACGTCGCTTTAACCTTTTTCTTCGTGCTCATCTCTCTATTCTTTTTTAAGCGGTTTCAATTCCGAAATACGCTCGACAGTTGGCTGAAAAAAAATCTGTTAGTGCTAATTCTTGCAACCGGTGCAGGCTACTGGGTCATTCACAATGCCATCACCTATGAGGGATTTCGTTTCGATTTGTCGATTACTTTAATCGTCATCGCCTTCATCTATGGAGGCATCAGTAGCGGCTTCATTACGACGCTCGTCTTCGCTTCCCTTCAAACGTTTGTTTTTCATTCCAATCATGCATTTTGGCTTGTCGGTACGTATCTAATCGTCAGCATCGTTGTCTTATACTTACAAAATGAAGCACCGGATCGCTTTATCTCGTTTCCGGTCATCTTCACGATTGCACTCATTCTTTGTTTACCATTCGTTCAACATGTTCGTCCGAATGACGTGACGGCGATGACGGTATTTCTCGTCGGAAACGGCTGTGCCGGTCTCCTGCTACACAGTATTCTGCATCAAGTCCGCTGGCACTTCCATCAAGTCCGGATGCATCGGCGTCTCGCCTTGACGGATATGTTGACGGGACTTGATAATAGGCGCCATTTAGAAGAGACGGTCCAACGATATAAATCACAACAGATGAACTTTTCAATCATGATCATCGATGTCGATCATTTCAAACAGGTCAATGATACATACGGTCATGATCGAGGGGATCATATCTTACGACAAATCAGTGCCTTGCTTACGTCCTATTGTCCCCCTTCTTGTGTGCTCGGGCGATTCGGCGGTGAAGAATTCATGATGCTGTTACCGGAATATTCATTGCCTGAGACGCGTCGAATCGCGGAACAAATTTGTATAGCTAGTGCCACGCGAACGTATGAGTTATCAGCGACGGAACCGATACAAGTGACGTTATCGATTGGTGTGTCTCGCCAAACCCATCAACCGTCTGAGAGCTATAATTTTCTGCAGACAATCCAGCAGGCAGACGCCGCTCTCTATCAAGCGAAAAAGAGTGGTCGGAATTGTGTCTTTCATCATGACCCATTACGTTAAAGAAAAAGTGCCCCCTCGCGTGACGTTGAGGGGGCACTGCTATCTGAAATGGAGGAACGAACGTGGAAATCACGAATGTCTTACGCTTTACCAATCGCGATGGCTTTCGACAGTGGCTGACGAACAACGCAGATCACGCGACCTTCTGTTGGGTGATTCTCAGTCGAAAACAAGTCGGGAATGGGTTACTTTATCTCGATGCCGTCGAAGAGGCACTTTGTTTCGGCTGGATTGATGGAATTGTGAAGAAGACAGCGGACGGTGAACTGGCGCAACGGTTCACCCCGCGTCGAAAGAACAGTAACTGGACCGAACTAAATAAGGAACGGGTCCGTCGCTTAGAACGGCTCGGTTTGATGCAACCGTCCGGACGACAGGTTCTCCCGGATATGCGACCTGATGCGTTCGTTATTGATGACGTAATAAAGACGCGTCTACAAGAAGACCCGGTCGTTCATGAACAGTTTAAACACTTCCCGGAGCTCTATCGACGCATCCGGATTGATACGATTCAAAGTGTACGTAAGGATCCCGCTCTCTATGAAAAACGTCTGCAGACGTTGATTGAAAAAACGAAACGGAATCAGATGTACGGCCAGTGGAATGACGGGGGTCGTCTTTTATTCGAAGATGTTCCGGAGACGGAATCAGAGGATAGTCGGTCAGACCGCTAAGAAAATCTCTTCTAATGATTGGCGTTCAATCTGCACCTCGTAGACTTTGACGTCTTGTTTCGCAAGCATGACGAGTAACTCTGGAATATCCTCTTCCGTCGATAAATCAAGCTGTGTACAGTCATCGGTTTGCGACAAAAGCCGAGCGTATGCTGGCAGATGTGATGGCTCTAACCGTGGAACAGTCCGAATACGGATTTGAATTTCCTGCCTCATCGCTTCTTGTAAGGACGCAACGGTTCCATAGCGGACGATTCTTCCCTCCGCCATGATGGCAACACGGTCACATATCTTTTCAATTTCATTCAAGTTGTGCGAGGTCAAGAAGATCGTTTTTCCTTCCGCTTTTAATGCAAGCAACAATCGCTGGATATCGATCGCCGATTCTGGATCAAGACCGGATGTCGGTTCATCTAAAAAGAGTAGTTCCGGATTTCCGGTGAGCGCTTGAGCGATACTGATCTTTTTCTTCATCCCGAACGAGAAGCTCCTAATCTTTTGTCGCTCCGTTCCGCTTAATCCGACCTGCTCAAGTAACCTTAAAACCTCTTGTTTACTGATACGAACTCCGGATAATCCCGCCATATATTCAAGAAACGCACGTGCCGTCATGTCATGATAGAGATTCGATGTATCCGGCATAACTCCAATCCGTTGTTTGATGGCATCCAGTCGATCAGCGGGTTCACCGAGAAGTGCGACAGTTCCGCCTGTCGAGTGTGTGATCCCGCTCATAATCTGAATAAACGTCGATTTACCGGCCCCATTACGACCTAAAAAACCAAAAATTTCTCCTCGTTCGACCGTCAAATCCACCTCTCGTAAGACTTCTTTTGTGCCGAACGATTTCTTTAATCCTCTTACTTCAATCGCATTCATATTATAGATCCTTTCGTTTTAACGTCAGGTAGGCGACCATCAAAAATACCCCACTCCATAAAACAGGTAACAGTAATGACATTCCAGACATGATGACGGCATGGTACGGCAAGATGTATTGAAACGGTACGAGATACCATTTCTCTGAGAAAGCTGACCACAGACCGATGATCGGTACGACGATTCCGAGAAAAATACCGAGGAACATCGTCAAACCAGGCTTCGCAATTATTGTTGATAAAAAGATATTGAAACTCGTGATATATAGGATGACGATCAGAACTGTCAGATAATCGATCCAGAACCATTGCTGCGCGTAGAGCGAGACAATGAGGAAATTGATCGTTAGCGTCGCGCACCAGAACAACAATGAACCGAGAAACTTCTCCAAAACGATTCGCAGACGCGACGTCTTCGTGACCAGTAAACGAATCGTCCGCGTCTCGATTTCACGATTAATGATATCGTGTGATAATGCAGCCACGAATAGAAAACCGAAGAACAGGATGAAGAACTTAATGCTTGAAGTATAAGCAGACGGTTGATTAACACCAGCAAGCAGTTCCGGATGCCTCGTCAAATACGATGCTGTGAAGACAGACGTGATCGTCAGAAAAAGAATCAATAGAATCGCTTTGATGCTTTTGAAGCTGCTCGTGAATTCTTGTTTTACGATTGGAAACATGACGGACTCCTTTGAACTTATTTTGATTAACGCAAGCGTTCTTTTGCTTTCGTGACAAAGACACCGAGTCCATATAAGGTAACGGCTGTTAAGAACATCGTGATGATGGTTTCCATGTGAATTCTCCTCTATGTAAATGACGTGTCATCTTACTCTACGCTACTTCTTAAAGAAAGTTTCCTTATTTTTCAATTTCCAACATTCTCCTCATGGTACAGTAAAAGAAAAAAGGAGGCGGCAAATGAAACGTTATACAATCACCTGTCAGCAACAATCCGTCCACATTACGGAATGGGGAAACGAACAGCTTCCGATGATCGTCTGCTTCCATGGACTCGGCAGTACGAGTCTCAGCTTCATCGAAATCGCCGAAGCGCTCGCGGACGAATTCCGTCTGATTGCGATTGATTTACCCGGTCACGGCAAAACACCAGTTTTCTCAGATCCCCAACACTATCGAATGAAACCCTTCACGGACTGGATCGACGAAGTCTTACACATCCTTGATATCAAGCGGTTCTATGCCTTGTCGCACTCGTGGGGCAGTGTTCTCTCGCTTTATTATTTGATTGAACATGCGGACCGTGTGCTCGGCACGATCCTGATTGACGGCGGCTATCACAGTAAACGACTCTACGGTCGTTCCGTAGAGGAAGAAGTCGCCTTTTATGAACAAGACTTCGAGGATTCCGTTTCGACGTGGGACGAATTTTTAGACGTTGCCGTCTATGCCCCGAATGCCCGTCGCTCGCACTCCCTTGATCAAGCCGGAGTCGATCTCGTTCGAATGGAGGAAGGACGATTCCACTGGCATGCGTTCGGTACGACGGCCGCTGCGATCATACGTGCGCTTCACCATGATGATGTCCTTGATTTTCTCGCGGAGGTTCCACTAACAAACATTCAGTTGTACGTCGCAACGTTACCGCAGGATCAAGTACCCATTCGTCAGCAGGCGACGAATCTATTACATGAGATGACGCAAGCAACCATTCACCATGTGCCGGGTACAGGACATATGTTGCACTGGGATCGTCCCGATGTCATCATCGAGGCGATCCGGCATCATTGGTCGTTCGATAAACAAGATTTCATCAAAAATGCTAGAATAGAATAATTTATACGTGAAAGGTCGATGAACCATGAAAAAATTTCGCGGCAAACGCCGTTATTTTAAAAATCTAGAACTCGAGTTCAAAAGCTTCTCTTCTCCTTCCTATATCGATATAGACGATTGGTTTAACGACTGGCATGTACACCCTGACTTTTATGGACACGGCAACGCGAGTCTACGCATTCGAAAAGCACATCTTCGGATTGCGTTGGGCGCTTTGCAGGACATGCGACAACGTCTAGAGGAAAAACAGATTGAACATCAGATATATATGACGATTGCCCTCGAAGATGCTTCACAAGACGCACTGCATGTCCACACGTCGAATCCATACGGGACTCCTTTCCCACTCGAGCGGGTTCAGTCTTTCCCTCTTTCTTTACATGTTCCGACCTGGGTAACGGAACTCTTTCCGAGCAACCGTTATACGTTTCATGAATCACAAGAGGAATTTGTTGACTATACGGAAGATGAGCCTGTCAGCTCAATCGTCACGCTTTTTTACATCTTGCCTAATTCTTAAATGGATACGACTACGAGCCACCCTTTCTTTAACAAGAATAGGATAGCTCGTTTTGTTCGTTTTCTCTTATGATAGCAAGATGACCTTGCCGAATTTACGGGCTTGTTTGACTTATGCTTGAACTTCTCGTGCTTCAGCGAGCGGAAACGTTCGATCGATGACGAACGGAATCGTCTTCGTTCGAACCGACTTCTTGTCTGTAAAGTCATGGGAAACGGACTCTCGAAATTTAAGAAAGGAATAGCCTTTCTTTTGAAAGACACCTCCGCTTGCTTTGTTTTATTTTGATAAAATAAATAAAAACAAATGGAGGTGTCTCATGAAACGTACCTTAATGTTAGCCGTTCTTCTTATTCTAGTCGTCTGCATCATCGTCTTCGAACCGTTCCGTGGTGCGCCGCCAAACCCTGACGTCGAGGCAAACGGAAAGGATGTCCCGACCGTCCAAGGCTCTTATTGTTGGGATAGTTTACTTCGCAGTCAATGTGTCGATAAGATGTACCGTGACGGTCTTGATCTAGCAAAGGGAAAAACGTCAGTTACTGTCTCTGCCGGAGCCCCCGTCCGTGTCGAATTATCCGGTGATCTTAAAAGCGTGAAACTGATACAGTGGAACGATCAAAAACAAGAGTCTCGCGTCACTTTGACCAATGACCAGTTCAATGCTCCAACAAATCCTGGTATCTATGCTTATGAATTAAACTCCCGCTGGAAACAAGGCGACGGACAATTTGGATTCATATTAAAAGTTCAGTAAACACAATATCCCCACTGTCGTCTCATGACTTCAGTGGGGTTTTGCTGTCATCCAGTTTGACGGTACAGCTGCAAAATTCCGAAGACAGTCAAGATGAGATGGCCGGTTCCGATGAACAGAAAGACCGGGCGAATCAATTGATCCTTCGTTTGTCGCGTGATGCCTTCGAAGAAACAACTGACGATGAAGCCGAGGACTAAGATTCCGCCATACATGAAGAGGAACGAGACGAGAAGACCGACGGGACTTGGGTGCGTTAGTGAAGGTGCTAGCCACAAGATACTACCAATGAATACGGCAAGCATGAGAGTACCCAGTACGATCCCGGTAAGTGGATGGATTGTGTTCAGTCGCCGGATCACATCATGATGTTTGACGAGTCGCTCCACTACTGTCATCGCTGACAGACAGGTCAGTAAAAATAAGATTAAGAAATAGATCGCTTGCTCGATCGGACGGAACGTCGTAAAAAAGACAGCTCCGGTAAGAACAAGGAGTGGAGATATGAAAAAAATCAAACGTTTCACTTTTTTCCCACCTTTCATACACCTTTCTTGAAAGTGAACACATAACTAAGACAATGTAACATATAGCACGTTACATATTTTACCATTTTTATCTTTTTTCAAATTTTGATACCTATGTACTTTTTTCAACAATTGTAAAAAAATGATAAAAATTCTTTACGGTTTCATTTGGCATATGCTAGGATGAGACAAATCATATGAATCAAACGCATTGAAGAGAACAGTACGTCATTTCGATTTTTCCTAGAGAGCTCCGATTGGTGGGAAGGAGCAAAAGTCATTGACCGAACCAAGCCTCTGAGCAGCACGGTGGAACCGCATCGGGGATATCGTGACGGGTGCTCCCGTTATCGAGCTCAGGTATTTGCCGTTTAAAAGCGGTCGTACCGATGAAGGCGGTACCGGTGACGGTTTCGCGAACAGGGGTGGCACCACGACACGCACAGTCTCGTCCCCAAGACCAACGTCTTGGAGGTGGGATTTTTTTATTGGCTTAAAACACAATTAAAAAAGGAGTGTGTCATATGTCGAATTGGAAATACCCTGGATTGCTGTTACTTGGTGTCGGTGTCTCGAACATTGGAGCTTGGGTCTACTTCATCGCCTTGAATTTAATCGTCCTCGAACGAACGGGATCGGCGTTCGCCGTCTCCGTTCTCTATATCCTGTTACCGATCTCCGCGCTGTTGACGAGTCTTTGGTCCGGCAGTGTCGTCGATCGAATCAATCAACGTCGCTTACTCGTAATGCTTGACGTCGGGCGCGCCGCGCTCGTCTTTTCACTGACATTGATCGATTCATTGTATGTTCTCTATGCGCTCGTCTTCATCCTGAACATCGGTAACACGCTATTTGAGACATCCTCATTGATCTACATGACGAAGCTCGTGCCAGAGACTAGTCGCCAACGGTTCAATGCATTAAAGAATTTCATTCAGTCGGCCGGTTTCATTCTCGGACCGTCAATTGCCGGGTTCTTATTTTTGGTCGGTTCCCCAGAAACAGCAATCGTATTGAACGCGGGAGCACTGTTGTGTTCTGCCACTTTATTGTCCGTCTTGCCTGACGTCCGCTTGGCGGCGACTACAGCAGTCCCCTTCTCACTCCGAGTGATTCTTAAGGACTGGAAAGAAACCTTTCAGTTTGCACGGACTCGGCGCTACATCACGCTCGTCTACGCCTTCTATGCGCTGATGATCGTCTTGATGAGCGGACTCGATTCGCTTGAAGCCTCGTTTGCGACGATCGTTTTGCAGATGGACGAGAGTACGTATGGATTCCTCGTCAGTATCGCCGGAATCGGCATCATCTGTGGTTCCGCGGTCAATGCAACCTTTACGCATCGCTTGTCGCTCCGGTTCTTGATCCAGTTTGGGGCACTGATGACGCCTGTCGGTTACTTGATCTTTGCCTCGGCGACGTCATTCTTGATTGCAGCGATCGGCTTTTTCTTGTTGACGTTCGCCCTTGCATTCGCAAACACTGGCTTCATGACGTTTGCTCAAACACACATTCCGGTCGAATTGATGGGACGGTTCCTCAGTAGCATCCACGTTGTACAATCGACTGGTGTCATTCTACTGACTGCCTTGATCGGTCTATATGCCGAGACCTCAATCCGCTTGACGTATACCGTTGCTTCAGTTGGCTTCCTCCTGATTGGTGGCTTGATCGTCTTCATCGTGCAAGACCGAACGAAACGTCAATATTTTACGACCGAAACCGATGAAACGATTAAACTTTCGTCATGAGAAGGAAAGGAAGATATTCATGCAGTTGACTGGAGAACGAATTTTTCTACGACTGATTAACGTGACGGACGCGCACGTCTTCTTCGAACAAACACAAAATGAGACATTACGTTACCTGACCGGAACGACAGTGACGTTTTCGCTCGAACAGATCGAACGACATATTCTCTCGATTCAAGCTGATGCGACGCGTCATGATTTTGCAATTTGCCTAACGTCGGGTGAGATGATTGGTGAGTGTTCGATACTTGATATCGATTTGGATTCAGGAATCGCCGGCTTTCGGATTTCACTGCGTGCCCTCCCCTGGACCGGTCAAGGATACGGGACAGAGGCAATCGCGTGTATCTTTCGATTTTGTTTCGAAGAACTTCAGCTGAGTCAACTTGAACTCGAAGTGTTTTCGCACAATGAACGAGCAATTGCAGCTTATAAGAAAGCCGGTTTTCAAATCATTGAAATGATTCCTGATGCTTTATTGTACGATGGCGTTTCGTTTGACGAAATCATCATGCGGAAACGGAATCCACGCGTTGTTTAAAGAGTCAATCCTGATGTAGCACCTACTCCGTGAGGTGCTATTTCTATTTCCTTAAAACTAATATCCATAATTAACAGATTTTTTAGTCAATTCACTTTTATTTGTATATAATGGAAAAATAAAAAGAAATATATGGATAAAAGAATATCTTATCCTAAGGCATCTTTTGCAATGCTCAATTAACCAAATCGAAATGAGGTGGAGAACATGCTGAGATTCATCTGGAACTCCTGGTGGCGTAACAAGGAGCGTTTCATCTTGCTCCTCGTCGGCGTCCTGATCGTCAGTACCGGACTGAGTTACTTAATCGGTACGACGCAAGCGAACAACGGAACGGTCGTCGATGAACTGCAAAAACGCTGGGGATCGTCGTACGATATCGTCGTCCGTCCGGAAGGCAGTCGGAGTGTGACGGAAGACTTGAACCTGCTTGAACCGAACTATATGAGCGGACTCGACGGTGGGATCACCCGCAAGCAGTACGAGACGATCAAGCAGATTGCTGATGTCGAGGTCGCAGCACCAATCGCGATGATTGGTTATACATCGACATCGAGTAGCGTCGGTACCCATACGATTCAAGAAGAAGGGATTTACCGCTTGAAAATCAAGGATTCTCAAAATACGGGACTCCAAAACGAATCTTATACCATGACAACGTTTCTTGCTGCTGGCTGGGAACCAATGGGTGACGCAACGCGCACAGGCGTCTCCCCTTTAAAACTTGGTGAACAACCCCTCTATGACTACGGCTCAGAAGTCATGATTGCCGGAATCGATCCTGCTGCCGAAGACCAGCTCGTCGGTTTGAAAAAAGCGACCACTACCGGAACATATAGCCGTTTCTTCAGCGAAACGGATCTTCCCGCTTCGTACGGTGATCAAGCGACGCAGATTCCGATTCTATTGAATTCTCGTGAATACGTCGATGCGATGCGCACCTATACATATGAAAAGGTAGAGCTTCCGTTCACTGCAACAGGCGTTGCAGACATGGTCCAAAAGATTGAACAAAAAGGTGGGAAAACATACCTGAGTAAACTACCAGTAGGAGAGCCTACCTCTTATTCGATCACGACTCAAGACGTCCAAAAAAAGCTCGTGGACGGTATCCTTAAAAACACCTTATCAACAGGCGATGCGAACAATAGTGATTCACTGTCTTCCATTACTTTGAAACCTTCACCGGTTGAATACAAAACAATTAAGAGTCCGTACGGTTCCCGTTGGCCCTTTACCTACCAAGTTCAACCAAAAGAGGTCGCCAAGGAATCCTTACTCTTCAAACGAAGCATGTATCGCGAAGCACGTGAATTCGAAGGTGGCTTTAAAGGATGGAAACAAGTCCATCTCAACTATATCGGTGTCTTTAACCCCCGGGAGCTCGATGTTTCAAAGGATCCGTTGACTGAACTTCCAATGGAAACTTACTTCCCGGCAAAAGCACAGTGGGTCATGGATCAAAATGATCGTCCGGTCAATCCAGTCCGTGACGTCAAGCCCGCCAACGACTCCTACGACTTCCTGACGAAACCACCATCGATGCTGACGACGCTCGACGCTGCCTTTAAGTTACGCGGGGATAAAGCAATTTCTGCGATTCGCGTCAACGTCAAAGGGGTCGAGACGATGAACGCAACAAGTGAGAAAAAATTGCAAGCTGTCGCACAGGAAATCGAGGATAAGACGGGTCTGATCACGGACGTCACACTCGGTTCCTCCCCGCAACTCGCCTTGACGTATTTACCCGGTCTAAAAGGAGAATCGGCACTCGGTTGGGTCCAGCAACCGTGGATCAAACTCGGGTCGTCGATCGCGATTTTCCAAGAGGCGAAAGTCGGAATGAGTGGCATCATCGCGAGCGTCATCGCTGTCGCGCTCGTCTACGTCTTCAGTTCGAACATCATCTTGCTCTATGCTCGAAAAAAAGAATTCGCGATTTTACTCTCGCTCGGATGGCGTTCACGGCAGCTATCCAGACTCCTCTTCCTAGAAGCAACACTTCTTGGATCGCTGGTCGCACTCATCGCCTGGGTGATTCTCGGATCATTTTGGATAACAGCTGATCACCCGATTGCCCTCGGACGCATCATCTTGATTGGATTGTCCGGGCTTTTGATCTACTGGGGCGGGACGATTGTTCCGACGTTACTCATCAGACGCATTCAACCATTTGAAAGCATGCGCTCTGGCGAAGTCTCAAAAGGACGTCGTTTCGTCCGAGCACAAAGTGTTCTTGGAATGAGCATCAACCAACTCGCGACTTACTGGCAACGCACGCTACTGTCCATCATCGCAATTGCCTTACCGACGAGCTTGTTCATCTTCTTCTTGTTCATCACGTTCCGACTGAAAGGCGTCTTATATGCGACATGGCTTGGTGAATACGTCGCGCTCGAAGTCGGTACGATGCATTATGTCGCAATGGGCGTCGCCTTACTCATCGCCATCCTGACGACGACCGAGATCATGTGGCAAAACGTCAACGAACGAAAGAATCAACTCGCTGTCCTTAAAGCGACAGGCTGGCGGAACGGTCAAATCCGACTTCTCGTCTTAAGCGAGGGTGTGATGACTGGACTCTTCGCTGGAATCGTCGGTCTACTTGTTGCCTTAGCAATGATTGGCTTCGTCTATAATCAGTTCCCATCCAGTGAACTCGGTTTCTTAAGTCTTATGCTCCTGATTCCGGTAACGACTGGTGTGTTTGGTGCTTTGCTTCCTGCACAGCGTGCTGTGCGGATCACGCCGAACGCAGCCATCGGTGGCGTAAACGATAATCAACAATTGACCGAACGTCGCTTCAAATGGGCACTCGGTAGCATCGCTGCTACGCTCGTCATCGGAACGACGAGTTTATTTCTCCTCGCTGCACCTGAAACGAGAATGGCTCAAAAAGAAATAACGACACCAAAAGTACAAACGACCGGACAAAAATTAAAAAATCTCGCTCAAGATCCTGACGATAAGAAACATACTGCCGAAGACAACACGGCACTGGAGCAATTGATGAACGCAGGCGCTATTCAGACGTACCCGGGTGACCCGGCGGCGAAGAATTATGACTTCTCTGTTAAAAAGCTCGTTTCAACACCAAAAGAGTTAAAGCTCAAGGAGAAGTCAGGATATCGTTTCGTGACGATTCCAGTTTTCCTTCATAACCGGGATGAATTAGCTGCAGGTTCGTTTTCGTCGTATCGACCACAAACCTTCTCGTTGATTGCTCTTGACGGAAAAGAGTTCACTCCCGTCGATTATGTCAATCACGATAAAACGGCTTGGATAAATGCATTCAAATACATCAATTCGAAAAAATCCTGGGTCGATCTTGTTTACCAAGTACCGGTTGACCAAAAGGTGTTCGTCTTGCTTGCAAAAGATGAGGCCGTCGAAAAAACGACGACCGTCAAGATCACGCTAGCCGATATCAAAAAAGCGAATACGTCAGCTACTACTCCTTCAACAGAGGAAACGGAAAAATTAAAAACATTGATGAAGCGAGGTGTCACGCAAACAACTCCCGGGAATCCGAAACATCAATCTGATCGTTTTCATGTCGAGGCATTGATTGACACACCAAAAGAACTGAATCTAAAGCAACGTGCTGGTTATCGTTTCTTGACGATCCCTGTCGTCATGCAAGATACAGGGGATGATCTGGGAGGATTCATCACTTATCGTCCCAATCGGTATGCCTTGACAGACTTACAAGGAACCGATTATGAACCTATCGATTATGTGAATCGCAATGAGAAAGCCTGGAAAAACGGGTTTCAATATTTCGCACCGTACAAGTCACGAGTGGAGTTGGTTTATCAAGTACCAATCGATCAGAAGCGATTCGTTCTGTTCGCTTCTGATCCAGCTTTTCCCAAACCAACGACCGTCAAAATCGATCTGACGAAACAATCATTTAATCACTAGGAGGAATTTGACATGGGTCGTACCATCATTGAAAGGAATCGAGGTTTTGTCGATGCTTAAATTCATCTGGAATTCCTGGTGGCGCAACAAGGAGCGGTTCATTCTGCTCCTCGTCGGCGTTCTGATCGTCAGTACCGGACTAAGTTACTTAATCGGTACGACGCAAGCCAACAACGGAACGGTCGTCGATGAACTGCAAAAACGCTGGGGCTCATCATACGATATCGTCGTTCGTCCGGAAGGCAGCCGGAGCGTCACAGAAGACTTGAACCTGCTCGAACCGAACTACATGAGTGGGCTCGACGGCGGGATCACCCGCAAACAATATGAGACGATCAAGCAGATTGCTGACGTAGAAGTCGCAGCACCGATTGCGATGATTGGGAACTACAATACGAATGCTGAAACGGATACCTATAATTTCAAAGAACCGGGCATTTACAAAATTTCGTTTACGGATATGCAAGATACTGGGCTAAAGAAAGAAACAGAATCTTATTCATTCTTTGCCGGAGCCGGTTGGTTCCCTCCTGAGAGTGACGGATTGAATCGAGATGTTTCACCGCAAGAATTAGGCGAGTTTCCTATCTACGGTTACGGGAGCGCAGTGATGCTTGCCGGGATTGATCCGGAAGCAGAAGCACAACTCGTTGGACTCGATCAGGCAACCAAAAAGGCTACGCATAGTCGTTATTTCACGAAGGACGATGTCGTGAACGATTATGGTGACGGTGTTTGGGACATCCCATTGATCATGAACAGTCAGGAGTACGTCAATGCTTCGCGGACCTATCGCTACGAGAAAGTCGATATCCCGCTCGTCAAAGATTCAATGGTTGAAACAGTACGCAGTATCATGAAAAAAGGTGGCGAATCCTATCTCAAGACGCTTCCTGTTAAAGATACGAAGGAATACTATATTTCGACAGAGCAAGCATCAAAGCAACTTATTAAGAACATTCTCGAAGATAAAGTTCCGGAAAAAGCAAGTGGTAGCTTTGACTGGATGTTTTTAAAGCCATCGTCTGTCGAGTATCAAACGATTGCTAGTCCCTTTGCCAAACGTTGGCCGTTCACCTATCAAGTAACACCTCAAGAGGTCGATAAGGACGTCCTCATTTCGAAACGATCGATGTATCGAAAAGCTCGTGTCTTCGGTGACAACACGGGTAACCTTGATAAAGTACCGAAAATGCATTTGAACTACATTGGTGTCTTTGATCCGAAGAAATTGAACATCTCGAAAGACCCATTGACGGAACTGCCGATGGAGACCTATTTCCCGGCGAAAGCCCAATGGGTCATGGACAAGAATGAAAAACCGGTCAATCCAGTCCGGGAAGTCAAACCGACGAACGACCCGTATGACTTCTTGACGAAACCACCATCGATGCTGACGACGCTTGACGCCGCCTTTAAGTTACGTGGTGATAAAGCCATCTCTGCCATTCGTGTCAACGTCAAAGGTGTCGAGACGATGAACGCGACGAGTGAGAAAAAGTTGAAAGCTGTTGCTCAAGAGATCGAGGACAAGACCGGTCTGATCACCGACGTCACGCTTGGCTCCTCGCCACAGCTCGCGCTGACATACCTCCCTGGATTAAAAGGTGAATCGGCACTCGGTTGGATCCAGCAACCGTGGATCAAACTCGGTTCATCGTTGGCCATCTTCCAAGAAGCGAAAGTCGGAATGAGCGGCATCATCGCAAGTGTCATCGCTGTTGCGCTCGTGTATGTCTTTAGTTCAAACATCATCTTACTCTATGCCCGCAAGAAGGAATTCGCGATCTTACTGTCGCTCGGTTGGCGTCCACGTCAGCTCTCGAAGCTTCTGTTCCTAGAAGCAACGTTACTCGGCACACTCGTCGCCTTGATTTCTTGGACGATCCTCGGTTCGTTCTGGCTGACGACGGATCATCCGATTGCCTTATCACGGATCATCTTGATTGGACTTGCTGGTCTATTGATTTACTGGGGCGGTACGCTCGTCCCGATGACGCTCATCCGCCGGATTCAACCATTCGAAAGTATGCGTTCTGGTGAAGTCTCAAAAGGTCGTCGCTTCGTCCGGGCACAAAGTGTTCTTGGGATGAGCATCAACCAACTTGCAACGTATTGGCAACGGACGATCCTCTCGACAATCGCGATCGCCTTGCCGACGAGTCTGTTCATTTTCTTCCTATTCATCACCTTCCGACTGAAAGGTGTCTTGTATGCGACATGGCTCGGCGAATACGTTGCACTCGAAGTCGGCACGATGCATTATGTTGCGATGGGTGTCGCTTTACTTATCGCTATCCTGACGACGACGGAGATCATGTGGCAAAACGTCAACGAACGAAAGAGTCAGCTTGCCGTCTTGAAGGCAACTGGTTGGCGGAACGGTCAAATCCGGACGCTCGTCTTAAGTGAAGGATTAATGACGGGACTGTTCGCTGGAATCATCGGCTTACTGATCGCTCTTGCGATGATCGGCTTCGTCTATAACCAGTTCCCAACAGGTGAGCTCGGCTTTTTGAGTATTATGTTGTTGATTCCTGCCATCACGGGAGTTCTCGGTGCCCTCTTACCCGCTCAACGCGCCGTCAGCATTACACCAAATGCTGCGATTGGAAGTGTCGCGACGAATACGAAAGCGACGGAACGACGTTTCCGAATCGCCTTATCCGCAGTTGGTGGTGCCCTTGTCGTTGGTGTCGCTTCCCTGTTCTTCTTTGCTACGACAGAGGAAGGACCTGCGTCCACGAAACCGATACAAACAGCTACGCCAACGGTCAAGACGACAGGAACGAAATTGGCAGACGTAAAAGACACGAAAAAGAAGGCGTCCTCTACTAAAAAAGTCAATTCGAGCAAGCTCGATCAACTAATGGAGCGTGGGGTCGTTCAAACCTATCCGGGAGACCCGAAAGCGAAGAGAAATATTTTCCGCGTTGATAAACTTCTCCTATCACCACCAAAAGAGTTGAAATTGCCCACTCTCGATGACGAACAATATGTCACGGTACCGGTTATTTTAGAGAACTACAAGGATAGTAACGTAGAAGGTGGACCTGCTATCTATAAACCGAACACATTTACCCTAGAAGATACGAACGGGAAAGTATACGAAACGGTTGATTATGAGAATCGTAATCCAGATGTATGGAAGGATGGCTATCGCTACTTTGCTCCTTCCGTTTCTCGTGTCGACCTTGTATTCCGTGTACCGCGTGATAAAAACACGTATGTTCTCTTTGCGACAAGCGAGGCCATCGCCAAACCGACGACCGTCAAAATTGAAGTCGATGCTGTGAATGTTGCATCAACCACCGTGAAGACCGGACAAAAGAAACAGTCAAAGAAAAAGAATACAGACGCCATCGAAGAACTGATGAATAAAGGTGGTCTTCAGACTTATGCTGGTGATAAAAATTTAATGAAAGAACGTGGGTTCATGGTCAGTTCGGCGAAACGTGTTCCACTTAAGAATCTTCCGAAAGATAAACAAGCCGTATCTGTCAGACTTGAGATGCAGGTAAAGGGTGAAGATTCAGCTGACTCTTATATCGACTATAAACCCTCTTCTTTCCCATTGATGGATCGTCACAAGAAAAGCTACACGCCTGAAGAAACGATCAATCTGAACAAAAAAGCCTATTCAGAAAGCTTAGGTTATTACGCTCCGTTACACTCAAAAATTGATGTCATTTACATCGTACCTAAAAATGAAAATACCTTCGTCATGAACGTAAAAACAGGATTTACTGGTTTTCTCTACACCGTTAAAATCAAATTATGACCTTTTGCTATCTCGGTCCATCATCAAGCTAGATGATGGGCTTATTTTTTGCTTTACAACTACAGGATATACAAATGACTCATACTTAATTATTTGAACTCCAAGGATTTATTAAAGGTTTCAATAGTAAAGTATTGGATTTATAATGAAATATATGGTTTTTTGCTCAGATTTCATTCAAGAGCAGATTCTGATAAACAATCTGATCTTTCTCACACCTAAAGCATGGATTCATGAAGAGTAAACCGCACGATCGTCTTACATACCAACTCGACTTACAAAAGGAGGTCATCATCAATGCTTAGATTCATCTGGAACTCTTGGTGGCGGAACAAAGAACGATTCATTCTCCTTCTCGTCGGCGTCCTGATCGTCAGTACCGGACTGAGTTATCTGATTGGGACGACGCAAGCCAATAATGGAACAGTCGTCGACGAACTTCAAAAACGTTGGGGATCGTCCTACGATATTGTCGTTCGTCCGAAAGACAGCCGAAGTGTGACGGAAGATTTGAAGTTGCTTGAACCAAACTATACAAGTGGTCTTGACGGCGGCATCACGCGTAAACAATATGAGACGATCAAAAAAATTACGGATGTCGAAGTCGCTGCCCCGATTGCGATGATCGGAAATAGTTATATCGATGCGAACGTCGGTACCCACACGATCACCGATCCCGGCATCTATAAACTGACGATCACCGACTCCCAAAATACCGGTCTGAGGATGGAAAAAGATACGACGACTTCGTTCCTTGCTGCCGGTTGGGAACCTCCAAGCGGGACACGTGTGAAAGGCGTGTCTTTATTAGAACTCGGAGAACAATCATTATTCGCTTATGGTAGTGCGACGATGCTCGCTGGAATTGATCCGGAAGCCGAAGCGAAAATGGTCGGACTGGATCAATCGACTAAATCCGCTACATACAGCCGCTATTTTAAAACGGATGACAGTCCCGTCGACATGGGGAATGACGTCTATCAAATCCCGATCTTATTAAATCAGCGCGAGTACGTTGATGCCTTCCGGACATATAAATATGAAAAAGTTGATCTCCCCTTACAGAATGATTCGATCAATACGACGATGGAGCAAGTTATTCAAAAAGGTGGCTACAAGTACCTGAACACGTTACCTTTATCGGATAAAAAAACATATAAAGTCACGACTGCGGAAACGCAGAAGACGTTGGTGAACGATATTCTAAAACATACGGTTCCGGAAGAGCCACCTGGAAGCTTTAATTGGCTCGCACTGAAGCCATCACCGATTTCCTATCAAAGCGTCGCTAGTCCCTATCCGTCCCGGTGGCCGTTCAGTTACCAGGTCAAACCACATGAAGTCACAAACGATAGCCTACTCGCTAAACGGACGATGTACCGTGAAGCACGTCTATTTGGAACAGACATTAATAACATGCCTAAAATGCGTTTTAATTACATTGGCGTCTTTGATCCGAAAAAGCTAGACATTTCAAAAGATCCGTTGACAGAACTACCAATGGAGACCTACTTCCCAGCGAAGGCTCAGTGGGTCATGGATAAGAAGGATCGTCCAGTTAATCCACCACGTGACGTCCAACCGACGAATGATGCCTATGACTTCCTGACAAAACCGCCTTCGATGCTGACAACACTGGATGCTGCCTTCAAGTTACGAGGCAAAAAAGCAATCTCTGTCATTCGCGTCAATGTCAAAGGGGTCGAGACGATGAATGCAGATAGCGAAAAGAAACTTCACGCGGTCGCGCAAGAAATCGAAGAGAATACAGGACTGATCACAGACGTCACGCTCGGTTCCTCGCCGCAACTCGCTTTAACCTACTTACCTGGTCTAAAAGGAGAATCGGCACTCGGCTGGGTGCAACAGCCGTGGATCAAGCTCGGCTCCTCGATGGCGATTTTCCAAGAAGCCAAGGTTGGGATGAGCGGGGTCATCTTAAGCGTCATCGCGGTTGCTTTAGTGTATGTCTTTAGTTCGAACATCATTTTGCTGTTTGCTCGGAAAAAGGAATTCGCGATTTTGCTGTCGCTCGGTTGGCGCCCGCGTCAACTCTCGAAGTTATTGTTCCTTGAAGCGACTCTCTTAGGAAGCTTCGTCACCTTGATTTCTTGGGCGATCCTCGGCTCATTCTGGTTGACGACGAGCCATGCGACTTCAGTAGGACGTATCATCCTGATTGGTCTCGTGGGTCTTCTCATCTACTGGGGCGGCACGCTTGTTCCGATGGCACTCATTCGGAAAATTCGTCCTTATGAGAGCATGAAGTCGGGGGAAGTTTCAAAAGGACGCCGGATTGTCCGTGCTCGGGGCATCGTCAGCATGAGCATCAACCAGCTCGCGACCTATTGGCAACGGACGCTCCTGTCGATCATTGCGATTGCCTTACCTACAAGCCTGTTCATCTTCTTCCTGTTCGTCACGTTCCGCTTAAAAGGTGTCTTATATGCGACGTGGCTCGGTGAATTCGTCGCCCTTGAAGTCGGAACGATGCATTATGTCGCAATGGGCGTCGCACTTCTAATCGCTATCTTGACGACGACGGAAATCATGTGGCAGAACGTCAATGAACGAAAAACACAACTTGCCGTCTTAAAAGCCACCGGTTGGCGAGATGGGTACATCCGCTCGCTCGTCCTGATTGAAGGGATGATGACCGGACTCTTTGCCGGCATACTCGGTCTACTCGTCGCCCTCGGGATGATTGGCTTTGTCTACAATCAGTTCCCGGTCAGCGAACTCGGCTTCTTAAGTACGATGTTATTGATCCCGATGTTAACTGGTGTCCTCGGTGCATTGCTCCCTGCACAACGCGCCGTACGAATTACACCAAATGCTGCTATTGGGAGTGTGGTCATCAACTCGAAAGCGACAGAGCGTCGCTTTAAAATCGCCCTTGGAACGACGGGTGGCGTCTTACTTGCTGCTGTCTTCACCCTCTTCTTCTTCGCGTCGTCTGAGGATACTGATACATCGACGACTCCGGTCACTTCAAAAATACCAACTGTCCAAACGACGGGAAGTAAGTTACGCGATATGAAAAATGATTCAAAGCCAACTGAAAAAGCACCGTCTAAGTCAACTGCGACGACCATCGACAAACTGATGGATCAAGGCTTAGTTCAAACCTATCCCGGTGATCCGCTCCATAAACAGAGTACTTTCCATGTGGATCGGTTAATTCAGACACCACCCCCGTCGCTCGATTTACCGACACTCAAGAATGAACGTTATGTAACGGTGCCAGTCATCCTACATGAAAAGGGAGAGAGTGACATCGGCTATGCGGTCTACAGACCGAACACTTTCACGCTTCAAGATGCGAAAGGACATGCTTATGAACCCATCGATTACGTCAATCACAATGAAAAAGCATGGGTCAATGCTTTTCAGTATTATCCTCCGTATCGCTCTCAAGTAGATTTGGTCTATCGCGTGCCAGACAAAAAAGCGACCTATGTACTGTTAGCGGACGGGGCTGCAGTCGGTAAAAAAATCACCGTTAAAATTGATCTACAGAAGCGAACCAATTAAACCTGTTTTCTGCGCAAGAGGCTGACTCAAAAAAGAACGACGCGTCTTTTCACGCCCTTTCCTCAGGCGAGACACAAGCCAATTTCCTGCTTCACTTAATCAGGAAAGCGGGTCTTGTTCGTCTCTGACAACGCATAAATGCGTTTTTTCCTGTAGGAGTGGCGTGTGACGCGTCATTCTTTTTGTCATGAGATAAGGGTGGAAGATCATCATTCTGCAACCCTTATCTTTGTAGAGACTGACTTTTGAGTCAGCCCCATTTCATTACTTCGAACGTCACTTCAGCAAACCGAATACCATGCTTCTCTGATACACTGAGTCATGGAAGTTACACTACGACATATTTAGAACGGAGACGAACCATGACATATTTCATGTATCTATTTTGTTTGATCGTCTGGGGACTGAATTTCATTGCTGTCAAAATCCAAGGAACACCTGTCGCCTTGGAAGTATCCCTGACCTATCGATTAGCGATGACCGCTGTTCTTTTCATCCTATTCGCGTTATTCATTAAACGAACGAACAAACCTACCGCGACGGATATGCCTTTCATCGTCGTATTCGGTGTCTGTAACTTCGCTCTGAGTTACTTATGTCTCTATTACGCGACGATGTTAAGCTCTGCCGCCATCGTGACGTTGATTTTCTCACTCAAGGTCATTCTGACACCAATCGCTCTGCGCTTGTTTTTAAAAGAGACCCTCCATGCGCGCGTTTGGATTGGCGGATGTTTTGGTATCATCGGCGTCGGTGTCCTGATTGTTCCGAGTCTAGGCAGCATCGATGGACTGACCGATTTAAAAGGGGTCTTGATTGCCTTGGTCGGCACGCTATTAACAGCAGTGGGTGACGCCAGTTCAGCGCGGAACGCCAAGCAACGGATCAACCCGGTTCATGCCAATGCGATCGGATTCACTGTCGCGAGTTTAGTGATGGGCGCAATCGTCATGATTCAAGGAACACCGCTTACGCTCCCGACAACCGTTACCTATCTTTCTGCCTTACTGTATTTAACCGTGATTGCATCGTTTCTTGCCTGGCTGTTTTATTTGAAACTCGTCGAACGGATCGGTGGTGCGAAGAGCGGCTATATGGTAGCACTATTCCCGTTGATCGGCGGTGTTGCTTCAGTATTGATCGGTGAATCGACGCTATCTCTTCCTTTAATCATCGGGTGTCTATTTAGTTGCATCGGGGCTTCGATTGCTCTAGGGATTCGCCCGTTTCGGCAACGAAATAAAGTATTCAGCTAATGTCAATTCATGAACCGGAGTGATGAACATGTCTTCTCAAATCATTTGTAGGTATGATTTTTTAAATTCACCGAATGCTATTTCAAATGCTTCAGCAAAGGATATCCCCACGATTCTGTCGATTGAAGCGAATGTCAAAATCATCATTGATCATGCACTATATCTCGAAACATCGTTATCCATCTTCGAGTTTTATAAATCCTTGTATCGGTGGAAAAGACAGGTGACGCCTTCATTCATTCCTGCCTTTTATTATTATTCGGTGGAGTTTGATCATGATGAAGAAGGGGCAATCGTATCGATGGTCCCTTTCACGGATCAAGGTCGCATTCAATCGATATGGGGCGACGAACGGATGAACACTGTTATTCCTCTCGACACCTTGGTGACATGCTTGTCTGATTTAGAAAGGCAACTTCGATTCGATCTTGAAGCGTACTTCGACATTCAGCTGGATGCCTTCATCCGTCACATTCCCTATTCGTCATCAAAACTTTAATAGAATGAGGAGACTTCTATATGCTTGATTTATCTCGGTTCCAGATCGAGCTTGATATCAAGAAACCAACACCCTATTTTCAGTCAACACCAGAACGCCGTATCCGCTTTTTAATGGAAGACCTAAATGCCTCGTAATTGAAAGAAATTCTTCAGACGATTTTTCAAGAAGACAGATCCATCCACCTTCTATTCGTTGCTGCATACATCCATTATCATCGGCGCTACTTAGCAAAGGCACGAGTATGCTCATCGATCACGATTCGAAACTGGAAAGAGTATATCGTGGAAGATGAAGTAGCTCATACGGGTGTCGTATATGCACATGTGAAACATATAAAGCTAGATGAAATCATCTCCTACTGCTTAAGCGTCTATCGAGGGCACACGCCAGCTTATATCGTCTTCTATGACTCGGATTTCCTTTTGTATGTGTCGACTGATGTAGTGGATGTCATCGGAACAGACGTGAATGCGATTAAGACACTCAAGGAAACATACGCGTACATTTACGATAGCCTTCACAACAAGTACGTAAAGTAATATTCATAATAAACCTAGATATGTAAACATAAGTATTAATAATTAATTTTTTTGATTATTAAGGTTCATATATTGAATAAATGGAATACTTATTTATGTTTTTAGCAGGAACTATCATCTATCCAGTATTTGAAGGATAATTAGGGTATTATATAACTAATACAAGTATTTTATTTACCATTTTCCAACATCAGTGATGCCTCGTTCACCTAAGAGAGGAAAGGAACCTTCCCATGATTTTCATTACGGACTTTTCTTCACCGATCGGGCAGCTCGTCAGCCAACGTATGCGCACGGAAGAACAGCCTTTTTGCATTGGGGTATCCGATCCACAAGCCGCTTCCGAATTATATGGAGAGCATTTTGACTTTCGTCGATTCGATGTCCAGGATGCCTCGACGTTCGTAGAAGCACTCGCAGGATGCGATCAAATCTTTCTCGAATTTCCTGCAAACGCGGACTTGGAGACATTCGAATATTTTATTCATTATCTCAGACAGACTGCCCTGCAACACATCGTCTACCTCTCAGCCAAAGACGCACTATCCCTCCCATTCACGCCACATCATCGTATTGAAGTCGTCATTCGCCAAACCGACATTCCCTACACGATCATTCGTCCTAGCTACTACATGCAGCATTTAAACATGTTCATGCGAGATATGTTACGAGATCATGCACACCTCTTCGCACCGGCAGGAATTGGTAAGACGTGCATGATTGATGCCCGTGACGTAGCGACCGTCGTGATGACGTGTCTTGAAAACCCAGCCACTCACTTCAATAAAATCTATACGATCAGCGGTGAAGCGGCTTACAATTTTTACGAAGTCGCCCGGCTTCTCGGAGAAGAACTTGAAACAGAGATCATGTATACGAACCCGTCGATTGATTTTTTCCGGTCCTTTATGATGCAACATGGATTGTCTTACGAAGAAACCAATGAAATCATCAAACTTCATGTGCCGATCTTATTAGGTCTAGCGGATGAGACGGATAACCACTTTCTAGAACTAATTGGTGAACGACCGATCACCCTTCGGCAATATATAAAAGACCACCTATCCGATTGGGTAAATGAAGAGGAGGGCAAAGCATATGATTACTCATGAACGAGCACTGTTCGTTCGTCAATGCATCGTCGATTATTATCACCGGCTCGGCATTCATTGTCAGGTGACGATATTCACAGAGTACCCATTGCAATTGTTGCTCGACTTCGATTCTCGAAGAGATGAACTGATTACGCCTCAACGGCGAAGCCTCTCCTGTCGGTACATTCGCGCACACCTCATTTCTGCTTTGATCACATTCGATGATTCCTACACGCATGTTTACATGACGAAAGCGCCCTTTTCCTCCATGACGCGATATTGTCTCTTGATTGTCTGATATCATCGTCAGTCAAAAATGAAAGGAGATGCGGTCGTGCGGTTGAAACGTGCTACGGAACATGGCTTACTGACATTACTTTTTTTGGCACACACCTCAAAATCGATGACACGAAGAGGAGAATACGTAAAGACGAGAGACATTTCGCTTCAATGTAACATCTCGTACGAGCATCTCACGAAAATCATTTCAATTTTAGGAAGAGCAGGTCTTTTACGAACCCATGCTGGACGAGAAGGCGGTGTTCAACTCCTCCCATTGAGTCATACTGTCCGGGTCGGAGATGTCGTCGCGTTATTCGAACGTCCGCTTTTTCCGGGAACGCGTTATCAGGTACGTGCGTTAGATCAACTATTAGATGTTGCACTGATTTCATTCTTTAATACGCTCAATCAAGTTACGATAAAGCAATTAGCGGATGATTTACCACCTCACTTTTTCTTAGACATATCATGATTTACTTCTCATCAAACAGCAGTTCAGTCAAGTGTACAGGAAGGACGTTACACATGACGATTTTAGTAACAGGATTCACAGGAAACGTTGGACTAGCCGTCGGTCATGCAATGATGAAGCGACATATTCCCTTTCATGCGGCTGTCATCGACCCAGCAGCTGCTTCAGAGAAATTCGGCAATGCTTTTCACTATCGTCACCTGGACTACGCCGATATCTCAACGTTTTCACAAGCGTTAAAAGGCGTCGATCAACTCTTTTTGATGTATCCGTCCCAAGTATCAACACGACAGTTCCATCTCTTTCTGCGCTATTTGCGCTTCACCTCAGTCCGGCACATTGTTTATCTCTCGTTCAAGGATGTTCCAGTCTTTCCGCTGACACCTCACCATACGATCGAAAAGATCATTCAAGAGACCGGTATCCCGTTTACGATCATCCGTCCCGGATACTACATGCAAAATTTGAATCTCTTCATGCGTGATGACATCCGTTTTCACGAGCAGATCGTTACGCCCGCTGGTCTTGGGAAGACAAGCATGATCGACATCCGGGATATCGCGACGTTCGTCATCCATTGCCTCGAACATCCTGCCCCCCATTTCAATCGTGTCTATACGTTGCATGGCGAGGAAGTTTTCGGCTTCCATGAAATCGCAAGTCTGATGACGCTACTCTTAGGAAAGACGATCCGTTACACGAACCCTTCGATTCCATTCTTCCAAATGAAGATGGTTCAAAAAGGATATCCGAAAAGCTACGTCAATGAAGTCATCATGTTACACCTCCCGATTAGTCTTGGACTCACGAAACGAACGAACCGTCAGTTCCGCGAGGTGACTGGTACTGAGCCGATTCCCCTAAGTCAATATATTCTCGATTATCAAGCCCACTGGGAGAAGCATTGATTCCTCTATTCTTCGTAAAAGGAACATGACTTCCCCAAAACCTAGTCATCTCAAAGAGACACGTGTGCCTCATTCATAATCCCTTCATCCATTTGAAGGGATTTGATAGTTTATTGTGGAAAATGATTCTATATGAAGATTCTTTTGCATGATATATGACTTGATTGATTTTAATTTCCGATTTAACACTATTAATTATTCAATAAAGGAGGAGCTGGTATCCTTAAATTCATTTTGATTGGCTCACTACTTGCCGTGATTGCTTTTTTTATCTATTTTGAGCCATTTCGGATCGAACCCTATGACCCAAACGTCGAAGTAAACGGTAAAGCGATTCCAACTGTCCAAGGTTCTTATTGCTGGTCCAGTTTGTTCAGTGCTCAATGTGCGGACATGATCTATGTGGATGCTTTACACATGACTGAAAAAAGTAAACCCGTCATCGTCTCACCCTCTGACAAAATTCATCTCTCGTTTGATCGTAAACCCGATTCGCTCGAAGTCGTACGCTGGGATTCGAAAACGAAAAGTGAACAGGTTTCATTAAAAAACGACATTCTTAGCGCACCGTCTGCTCAAGGTACGTATACCTATGAGGTCGTTGCCGGATGGAACGAACATGGTGACGGTCTATCCGCCTTTTTGATTCAGGTCCGATAAAACCAACCTCACTCAAACAGGAGATGAATAATAATGCGTAAAGGTTTTCGACTCTGGCTACCCTTGCTCTCACTTGCTGTCTGTCTGTTCAATGCCTTCGGCTACGATGATAAAAACATCTTGTTGTTTCTGACGAGCCCTGTTTTCTGGCTTCTCGAATCACGATCCTTTCTTGGAACGTGGCTAGATTCCTTCCATGTCCCACTGTTCCTGATCTACATCCTGACCTTGATCAGTTGGTTCTTGATTGGCTTACTAATTGATGTCATTCTTTCTGTTTTGTTTAGACGATCGTCTAGACGCATCCATGATTAACTGAGGAGGAAAATACATATGGGACCAACCAATGACATGTGGGTGTGGGTACTTTCCTACGCATTCTTTTTCATCACGCTTATCAGTGCAATCTTCGTCGCGATCAAGCATCCAGCCTTGAGAAAAGCGTCGATCCGAGCGGTGGTAGCGATGCTTTTCCTGTATGCACTATTCATTTGGAACTCTTTGTACCGTCTTGACATTACAGAATTCAAACATTTTTACGAAGGATTGACGACAATGCGACCGTTGGCATGGATGTGTATCTTCTTATTCGCCTACACATTAAAGTGGTGGTATCTCGTATTTCTTTACACCCGTCGTTCGAGTCCTTCTTCACATGAGGTACAGCAATGAACTACATTTCCAAAAATCTTCGAAGGAGCTATCCGATATGAAATTACATCGATTCGCATCCGTCTTTTTCCTCTCGACCATCGTTTGGACGACAGCGGGTTGTACCATGATGGAAGAACAAGCGACACCGCGTGTAGCACAAAAAAATATCGCGTCACCTGAACAAGTAAACACTTCCTTGAAGAAAGCAACGACCGACTCCAATAACCAACAAGCAATCGAATTAGAAAAGCAAACGAAGCGCGTCACGTTAGGTCAAACGAAAACGTACGACCTTTCTTCATTACTGAGCAAACACCGTGTCTCGATCGATCCACAGTATTTCTACCAAAACCAGATCTTCTACTTTGACCTACAAGAAAACAAGAGTGTCATCTATACATACGATACGAAACGACAGCATAACAAAATTGTTCATGCGACGAAGCATGCAATCCCGATGATGACGGGTACAGGTGAATTTTTACTATGGGTCGAAACGGAACAGCCGACAAAGACCGGTGTGAAATGGTCGATTCGTCAACTAAGAATTACAACGAATCAGGTGACAACGCTGGATACAGGCGAAAGTCGCTTCGATACATCTCCTCCGAGAATCGATGTCACGTCAACTCGGGTTTCCTGGATCACGCAAGAAGCGACTGCACAAAAAACGGTTTCCACGTTAAAGTCGTATTCGTTAAAAACCGGGAAGATCACGCCACTCCAATCCTTCATCTTAACAACAGGAAAAACAAGAGACGGACTATTCACGTACGAGCACCGCGATAGCGATGACGGCGTGACCTTATACACGTCTCACTATAAAAACGGACAGAATATCCGTGTGCTTGAAACGCTGGATGGTGCCTACAAAAAAGAGATGTCCGGGTTAATTGATTTCAGTCGTAGTGGCACCTATTTCGCTCTCGGCACAGAAAGCGATGTCATATTCCAACCCATCGGATTAGACGAAAAGACGCTGAACTATTCTGCTTCCAGTGCCCAAACGTTGATTAACGGTATTCAATTCCTTTCGAACACACAAATCGTCTTCCGAGAAGGCATCAATCAGTTGATGTATGCGGACTTAAAAGCGAAGACCGTCGCTCCTCTGACGGACTTTGAAGAGTTGGTATCGGTTCCTCTACTGCAAGATGGGAAACTCACTTACTCCATCACGAACGGGAAAAAATCCACCTTGCATGTCGTAAAGCTTCTCCCGTCTAACTAAAAGGGTACAATCTCAATCTAAAAAGAAAAGTCGTTTTCTCCAATGCTCTTTTTGTATTCTAAGAAGAGTAGAGACTCAAAAGGTTTTTCGTTATGCTTCTAAATGATCGTTCCACCAGCTATTGATGCAGCAGAATGAATCCAAGGCTTAAACCAAACACACACTAATTAATCCGTGAGGAGAATGAATATGAACATCCGTCAATTGTCCGTCCATGAGCATCCACCGATGGAGCTCTTGCTAATGGCGGACCCATCTCAGAAGTTAATCGAAAGCTATATAAAAAGAAGTCAGTGTTTCATTGCTGAAAGGAACAATCAATGGATTGGCGTATATGTACTTCTTCCGATAAGTCCGCAAACGATTGAAATCGTAAATATCGCAGTAGATGAGTCGCATCAAGGACAAGGTATCGGAAAAGGCCTTTTACGACATGCGATTAACACAGCGAAAACACTGGGGTATACGACCATTGAAATCGGAACGGGCAATTCAAGCATTGGACAGCTAGCACTTTACCAAAAATGTGGATTTCGGATCGTCGGAATCGATATGGACTTCTTCTTAAGACACTACGAAGAGGAGATCATCGAAAACGGAATTCGGTGCACGGATATGATTCGATTATCCCAAGATACATGAGAATGTCAGCATCCTTTTTGCAAAAAGCGTGATTCTATCTCTTACGATACAACTTGAACGATTGCGGACAAAACATTCATAAGTCATTGACGTTAAAAAAGATTGCAAAAAATGGATCCACACCGCATAATATGAACATACGTTCTTGTTATAAGGAGGTCCACCATGCAGCACCTTCAAAAAGAAATGACTCATTCTGTATCGCTACACACCATGAACCCACCGATTTGCCTTTCCGTCGATTCATCCATCCATCTTCATCATGATGCTTCCGTTTCTACGACTTATAAAATGGAAGTCATGTTGTTCATCGCTTTACGGGAGAGATTATCCTTAAAACTGCTTTCTACTCATCAATCTGGTGGCGTTTCTGAACTTGTCTACATAGAAGAAGTCGACTTTGTGAGTCGACAGTTGACGCTCTTCCATATGAATAATTCGTCATTATCCTATCATCGTTATGTCGAAGATGATCACTTACTCTCCCAACAGCCTCAACTTTTACTTAGCTTGATATAATGTATTTTCAAATCAACACATGTGACGTTTGTAGACGGTTCGTATATATTTCTTCGATCCTTCATATCAATCTATATTCGATTTCAAAAACTAGCTATCACTATTTTCTAATTCATTAAACAACATCCCTACTCTCTTGACGAAACGAAGAGTAGGGATGTTGTCATTTCCTTCATGAAACATCGTGCTAAAAATCGCGTTGTTAATTTGGAATTAAATTTACATATTTATCGTTTAATGACATACTAATGGTAATACTTTCATGAGGAGGAGATCCCTTTGAAAAAACAACTTGCTTTTGCCGGTTCTTTTGCACTCTCAGCAATCACCATCATCGTCATTCTTAAGTTAGTTGGAATTGATATCTAAAGTAATTACTCCAATAGTGATAGAAAGAGAAAACCTCTTATGAATAAATCATTGAAGTATCAATTTGCTTTTAGTGGTTCGACAGTTCTAGCCATGCTAATCATGTATGGTATCTTGAAATTAGTCGGTGTTGATTTTTAATTAGATGATTCAAACGCTGTTATGATGTATCGTCTTCCGATCATCCGTAACAGCTTTTTTTTGATTCATTGAGATGAACGATTCGAGCAGCATGTCAGTGCGCAAGTCGAGACCCATGTCGAAAACCAGTATAGTCCAACTCGTGTCGTCTCACTCCATTCTGCTTACGACGATAACTACCGCGATAAGGAAAAACGCTATCAGATTTCCGTAAAAGTCCGTGGTCAAGGGCTCCAAAAAGAAGAATACTTACTGTATCGTCCCCAAGACAACCAAGTCCGTTGAGATGGGTACGACGACTAGTTTGCCGAAGCGAAGCTAGATTTCGCGATGATAACTTGTTTCACACTACATATCATGAAAGGTCAGTTGATTCCTTTACTAAACGGAATCAGCTGACCTTTTCGTTTAATCTGTTTTATGACTCCGAAATACCATAAGCAGTAACAGCAAATAGGACATCGTACACAACGTAATGAGATGGATACCCAACGAATAGCCATTTTAGTAAGCGATGCTTTGCTTTGTACCCTGTGACACCCACTAACGAAACGATAAACAGAAGTAGGAGATAGGCAGTTCCACCGACTCGGCTCTTCATCACTAAACATAAGAGACAAAAGCAACAGAATGCAACTAATGAAAGCATACTGCAACGACTCATAAGCCCTTCTCCACTACAAACAACGCTTAGCGATTTACCGTTTGAAGATCAAAGTATTCTGATAGTGGCACTGCCCGCCCCTGTTCATGCCAGATTCGATATGCTTCGAAAACGCGTAATACATCACCGTCATATCGTTCCTCAATTAGATAGTGAATCGCGAGAAAACTTCGCCAATAATCGAACATGATGCTCGACAGACTACCGGTATAAGAGGCACTACCAAATTGATCAATCGACCGATTTCCGTACTCCTCTTGAAAAAGATCTACGAGTTCCATCTCGATTGCCGTAATCTGCTTGAATGCCTTATCCGACAACAAGTGCTTCCTTGGCAGATACTCACACATTCCCTCTTCGAACCAGATTCCGTCTCCCCTTTCATCATCGAACTCATCAACGAACAAATCCAAGTGATGGGTCAGTTCATGACCAGCAATCGTCAAGACGTGGTCTTCAGCGAGCGTCTCATAGAACGCTCGAATGTGAGGTACATTCTTCCCGTCGAGTTGGGACAAAAATAACGTCCGCCATTCTACGACGTCTGGTGAGATATAAATCAAGTCCTTGTTCGTAAATGCCGGAATTGGAATGTCGGAAAATACCGTCGTCGCGAGTTCCGCTGACGTCCAGACGATTCCTCTTGGTACGTCGATCAGCTGATACTTCTCTTGTAATACGGTTTGATACTTGTTCAATCGTGTGCGAAAGCGATCCGTGACCGCTTCATATTTGGCATAGTCCGTTTTTGTCTCAAATGCATGAATTTGTTTCATTATCGCCAGATTCCCCCTCTTAAAATAACCTATTTCATTTTAACATATATTGGATAAACACAAAAAACCACCTGGCTCAGGTGGTTCGATGAATCATTCGTTTGCTATTAACACGACGACGTTGACGTTACCTACCTTTTGTCCGGAGTCAACGTAGCGATGGGCTTCGACGATTTCATCGAGCGGATAGATGCGGTCGATCATCGGTTTAAAATGTCCTGCTTTAAACAGTCCATTATAAATAACCCCTCATTCCTCGAGCGGAATGAGGGGTTATTTACATGGGAATGCACGAATATTACCGAGCGTCATTTCTGCGCTTTTCTTTTCTAATTATTCTTAAGCAAGATAACATGATCATCTGGCCGTCTGTTGTCACCGGGAAAAAATTAAATACATTTGATAAACATAAAATTTTAACTAAGACCCATCCACCGCCATCTCCTTCTATCCAAATACCGAACGAAAATAAAATCGCAGGTGCAGAAGCAGCAATGATTAAATTTTGCCAGTCATTCTGATTATTCTCATAGCGGACTATTGGCGTTAAAAATCGATCGAGTTTCACTGTCGGTCGCCGTCGAAACACCCTTGCGAACAATAAATGGATCATTTCGTGTATCGCTACGACAATGAAAATCAGAAGAATATAGCTGATAAGATGCAGAACTGTCTCAGCTGTCATGACGCGCTAACGTTCGCCGCTTCTGTAAGAAGACACCAAACAATGTGAATAAAACGATAAATACCAAATAGAGAACAAGCGCTTGAAGTGTCAATGCGAAGTGTGTATTTAATTCTTCTTTTGTCATTACCGTTGTAATTTTTAATCCTGTCATCGTCGTCACGACACTCGTTTCATTGATTTGAAACAATTCATAAATATAATCGACTAAAAAAATAATTGCCCACAAAACAGTACCAACACCAATTAATTTCGTGATTTTCATTTTGCCACCTCGTATTCTTTCTTTAAAATGAGATATAAAACACCAAGTAAGATCGCTAATGTCGGATACAATGCCCCATCGATACTGACGAGGACAGACAGTAAGACAATCAAAATGATCGTCAACACGGATGCAATCGTCTCATTGATATTACTTTGAGATTTCGGAAATAAAAATCCTGCAATTGTAGCCGCGAAAAAGATATTGATTCCATACATATATGGATTCAAACTGTTTGTCTCAATGATACCGACATATAGTGCAGGTGCCATCAAGATGATGGCGACAGCAAGGAGTGACATGAGTTCCATCAAGGGATGGATCCGGTACAGTCCGTACAACTTTCTAACTGCTAATGTTGCGTCTGCATATGTAATCGTCACTACTCCAAGTATCGGCAATAAGAACAACCAGAGTTGAAAAGTTCCCCCCCACCCGACTTGGTACCATGCTCCGATTGACATCACACCAAGTAATGCCCAAAAGTACAGAAAGTTTTTACTTCGGATGATTGCAGGCATAGTAGTCGCTAAACCAATATTGAAAGCAGGCAATCCTAACTTGAAGTAATTCTGCCGGACATACAAATGGTTTCGAGCAAAGAAAACTGCATGAAGAGTATAGGCAATCGTGCCAACGACAAGACTCGTCATCAACATAACTAGCGTGATCGTTAAAATCGAATACGGTAACGTACTAACCCATACATCAACCTGAAATCGTGTTTTTAATAAATGAAGTGTCACGAGACCCACTAATACTAGATCAAGAATGAAACTGAAAATAGTACGCTTCATACCTGATAAACGATGCAATACTGCTGCATGGAGACAATCCAATAACCAAAAGCTACTGATGAATACAGTATGAAGTGTTATTAAAACAAGCAGTGCCGTTCCCAAGCGCATAGGAATTAGTTTCAGTGCTGGTGCAACAATGATCATCAGTAATTCGAAAAAGACTAGGGCAACAGAAAGTTTAAATAATCGCTGGCTGATATTGACTTCTCTTTCTGAGAATGGAAGTGTCTTCGCAAAAAATAAAGAGTTCCGATTCAATGAGACGGTTCCATTAATTAAAACGAACATAAAGGTACCTAAAATAAAGACGACATTAAAATAACTGCTGAGCGTCATCTTCCCTGCCAGCAATCGTGTTGTCTCATCTGCTTCCACTGCATTATTCGATAGGGTGGAGAGCTGAACCATGTTCAGATAAAAGTATCCAAGATAGAGACCCATTAGAAGAATACCTAACACGTACCGATTCATCCGACTTTTAAAAAAAGGACGATTGAAAAGTCCATGAAACGTATCATTAAAGAAGAATTTCAGTAGACATAAAATGTTTGCTGACGATGTCGAGCTTTTCACGTAAGACCTCCTCTTGTTTAATAACATCCGTCAATTCCTCTGGAGTTCCTTCAAAATTGACAAGTGAACCTTGTCTCATAAGTCGTATATCTTCGGAAAAACGATCAATCGTATTTCGTTCATGAGAGACGATAATCACTTTTTTCGTCGTGCTGACTGCTGCAAACAGTTCCTGAACGAGCAAAGACGTATCAAAATCAAGTCCGCCGAAAATTTCATCAGCAATTATATAGTCAGTATTGGCAGCAATGGCTGCGACAATTTGAATTTTTTTCTTCATACCAAAGGAATACGACTCAATGGTTTTATTTTGACCGTCCGCCAAATCGAGTAAGTCCATTAAAAGAGGAGCTTTATCCTCTTCACTTGTCTCATATCGACTTAAAACGAACTGTACATATTCCTTACCAGTCATGTAGCCTGGTAAATAAAAGTCAGAAGGAAGATAGAAAAATTTAGATTTGTATGCCTGACTACCAGGTGGAATACCATCAATTCGAATGCCGCCACCGTCAGCTTCTAGCAAATTCGTCAACATATTCAATAATGTCGTCTTTCCACTGCCATTTGTTCCAACTATGACAGAGACACCCGTTGAAGAAAATGATGCTGATAACGCATCGATAACGCGATTCTTTTTAAATGATTTTGTCAAATCATCGATTTCAATCATGTTTCTACCTCCTGAAAGAAGCGGGAGCTCTACGAGCCCCCGCCAGTTAAGTACGTTACGAGGCTTTACAGCCAATTCCCATTTGCCAGAACTTTGGCCAGTTTAATTTCACGTTTCCATTAAAGCTATAACCTCGACTTGTGCAATAGAACGCATATGCAAATACTCCTACTAAAATGACAAGAGCGAAAACCATCCAGAACCATTTGTTTTCGATCATGTTGAAGAACTTTTCTTCCAAAGATAATTGATACGACACGAACATAGCAGACATCCGAACTCCTCCTTTCTCTGTCAAGATAGAAAGTCATTCACTCTGATGAAACATGGCATTAGTTCTTGAAAGAGAAAATTAAAACTTTCTTCCACTTGATCGTAACAAATATTCCAAAATCAGGAACCCGCCCTATAGACTCAAATCAATCATGTTGTATTCATGACTTTCTTATCAAGGGATTTCTCAATACTAGTACTTTATTGACTTGTTTTATTGATATCTGATAAAAACCGCCCAAAAAATTTAAGGATTTTTCACAGTTGATGGAGTAAATATAATAAAAGATTTTTCTAATGATCACTTACTGTACAACTTATTTATTTCCAGACAATTTGAGCGCAAAAAAAGGATCGACCATAATGTCGAACCTTTTTTCTGGCGATTAAGACGAAACAACCTCTCCGCCTGTCAAATTGATATGTCCTTCACCCCATGCACACATCGCGTCAAGAATCGGCTTCAGCGACCAGCCGTACTCGGATAACGAGTAGACGACTTTTGGTGGGACTTGTTCAAAGACCGTCCGGATGATGACACCGTCTTCTTCTAACTCCCGTAATTGTTGCGTCAGCATCTTTTGCGTGATCGTCGGCATCAGCTTACGAAGCTCATTCGTCCGGCGCTCGCCTTTGATTAAATGACACATGATGACGACCTTCCACTTTCCACCGATGACTTCTAGTGTTGCTTCGACCGGGATATTGTATGGCATGTGCGATCCATCCTTTCGAGATTCCGTTGAGAACATAGGCACTTTTTAGTGCCTATCGTACTTGAAAGTGCGTACTTCCCAAGCGGATTGGCTGGCTATATGATAGCAATTGTCAACGGAAAGTACAATCTCCTTTTAGACCTTGCATCCAAAAGAACGAGTAGGGTACTTTTTAGTGCCTATCGCACTTTAAAGCACGTACTTCCCGAAAGGAACAACCCCCGTTATGCTGGGGTCATGTCAAGCGGATCATGTTTGGTCGGGCCCACCGGACACGATCCCTACTGAAATCATTTTAGGAGGAATCCCCATGAATCAATTAAATCAACAGGTACAGGAGGAACAGGCTCCAAGAAACGGCGGACTTGCCCTACTTGCCTTAGCAATCAGCGCCTTTGGGATCGGTACGACGGAATTCGTTCCCGTCGGACTGCTCGCAGCAATCGCTGGTGACTTGAATATCGGTATCACACTCGCTGGTCTCATCATCTCTGGTTACGCAATCGGTGTCGCCGTCGGAGCACCGATTTTGACGGCACTGACGAACCGGATGAACCGGAAAACGTTACTGATGGCGTTGATGGTCGTCTTCATCGCCGGTAACCTGATCTCCGCCATCTCGCCGACGTTTGAATTGTTGATCGTCGCCCGTTTCATTACGGCTTTCTCGCACGGCGTCTTCTTCTCGATTGGTGCGACGATTGCTGTTCAGCTCGTACCGGAGCATAAAAAAGCGAGTGCCATCGCCTTGATGTTCACCGGTCTGACGGTCGCAACGGTCACAGGTGTCCCGCTCGGAACATTCATCGGTCAATCATTCGGTTGGCGCGCGACGTTCTTTGCGGTTGCTGCACTCGGAATCATCGCGATCATCGCAAGCTTCTTCTTGATTCCAAAAGACTTGAAACAATCACCACCTGCGAAGTTCTCCGACATGTTCAAACTGTTGACGAACGGACGCTTGATGCTCGGCTTCTTAATCACTGCTCTTGGTTACGGTGGGACGTTCGTTGCCTTTACGTATTTAACGCCGATCATGCAGGACGTCACGAAAATTAGTCCAAGCTTACTCAGTATCATTCTGCTCGTCTACGGGATTGCGGTTGCGATCGGGAACACGGTCGGCGGAAAACTTGCAAACGGTAACCCGATTAAAGCATTGTTTTATATGTTCATCATCCATGCCATTGTCATGATTGCGCTCTCGTTCATGATTCCGTTCAAGGTCGCTGGCATCATCGGTATCATCTTAATGGGGCTTCTTGCCTTCATGAACGTCCCTGGACTCCAGCTCTATATCGTCCAATTGGCTGAAAAATATGTCCCAGCAGCAGTCGATGTCGCCTCTGCCTTAAATATCGCAGCCTTCAACATCGGCATCGCACTCGGCGCAACGATCGGTGGTCTTGTCACCGATACGATCGGACTTGTCCACACGCCATGGGTCGGCGGGATCATGGTCATTCTTGCCGTCATCTTGACTGGTGTCTCACGTCGTCTCGAACAGCAGTAAAAGAAGATTTTCATGTTTAACGATCGCATGAGTGTACGATAAGATCTGCTACAATCATCGATACGCTCGCTCTGTATGTTGAACTGCATTCTCTACCACTCACGTAATCCGCCAAAGGCACTGTTCGCATGAGCAGTGCCTTTGGCGGATTTTGTTCACAATTTCAAAAAAGAGCACACTTACCCCTTTACTTTCGAGTTCTTATGAACTTATAATAAATTCAAGAAAACAAATTACTTTAAAGGAGGAAGCGCTGTTGACACTACTCATTGCTTTTCTAGCCATCGTTTTCATCATGCTCGCCCTTGACCTTGGAGTCTTTCATCGCAAGGCACATGAAGTTTCGCTTCGGGAGGCGTGGACGTGGACGTTCGTTTGGATCGCGATCGCTGTCGCCTTCGGAGGCTGGCTCTATATTGATCAAGGTAGCGCCGCTGCTGTCGAATATACGAGTGTGTACTTCATCGAGAAGGCTCTCGCGGTTGATAACGTCTTCGTCTTCTCACTCGTCTTCGCGTACTTCGCAATTCCATTGAAGTACCAGCACAAAGTCTTGTTCTGGGGTATTCTCGGTGCAATCTTCTTCCGCGTCATCTTCATCGTCGCTGGTGTCTCGCTACTTGAGAACTTCGCTTGGGTGTACTACATCTTCGGAGCGTTCCTCGTCTACACAGGCTGGATGATGTACAAGAACATCGGTCAAGAGACGTCGCTCGAAGACAACAAAACGATTCGTTGGTTAGAGAAACGTTTACCGATCACACAAGACATCTCGTCTGGTAAGTTCGCAAAACGAATTGATGGGAAGTTGTTCTTCACGCCTCTCTTGATCACCCTACTCTTCATCGAAGTATCAGATATCGTCTTCGCCGTCGACTCAGTCGCTGCAAGCTTCGCGTACTCACGTGATCCGTTCATCATCTTCTATGCGAACATCATGGCAATCCTTGGACTTCGTAGTCTCTACTTCGTCCTCGCGAACTTGATTGATCGTTTCTACTACTTGAAACACGGTTTAAGCTTCATGCTCGTCTTCATCGGAGCGAAGATGATTTTCAGTGACGTCTACAAAATGCCGATCTGGATGTCGCTCGGTACGATCGTCCTCGTCATCTTGATCAGCGTCTTCTACAGCTTCTACAAGACGAAGCCAGGAAAATAATCAATATTAAAAAAAGTGGAAGAGATGATCATTTCATCTACTTCCACTTTTGTTTTATTTAATTATTTCTTTTACTTTTCGTTCATCTTCAATATATGGCTTCGTAAATGCCTTCAGTGCTTTCTCATTATCGTACGTCGTAAAGTCTTTTCCATACCAATCGCGCAGCTGTTGTTTCTTAAAGTGATACGAAGCATCCTCGATCGTCATGTTGACACGGTCGACATTCGGAATCAATGTGAACAATGCTGTTGCATTGTAGATTGCCGTACGATTGCTTTTTTGTTCGACCTGTCCTTCTTCGTATCCAGCATAACGTAACGTTAGTTGATACGGCTTTTCTTTCGTCGCAAGTTCCATTTTCTTTAACTGATCGCCATGTGGTAACTGTTGAACGATGTCGCGCACGTTACTGTTATCGCCAAGATATGTACCTTGTTGCTCAAATAAATCGGTTTGCGTTGCTGCTGTTCCGCAACCACCGAGTATCAACATGCCGCTCGCTAAAATGATTGCACCAACTGTCTTTTTCATTTTTATTTCCCCCAATACGTTGACTTGTTCTAATCCTTATAAACGAATCACACAAAGAAAAGTTTCAAAATAAAGGAAATCAACGCTTTGATAAACTCGATGCCCTTTGTTTTAAGTAGAGTAGGCTGTACCGAGTACCTCCACCTGTAGCAATCAAAAGCTTTATAATATTAAAATGAGTGAACTCTTCAATGACGTACCCTTTTATCTTTTGAGTCAAAGTTGCTTCGGGAATCCAATCGATCGTATATCCGATGCTAAAGGATAAAAGCAAACTGAGGAATAAATAAGTGATGACAAAACTAAGAATAAATCTTTTGATGATCATGTTATTCCCTCTTTTTTTAAATGTAATAAAATAACTTATTTTTATATAATAAGTAAATAAATTAAGAAATATCTAAAACAACAACCTATTTACCTATATTTTGTTAATTACTATGTTACTCTACTACTATTCGAAAAGTTCGAAAATCTATCTGTACCTATTTATGGAGGTCTTAGATGCTACAACTGTCTAACTTACTCATTCTGCTTCTTTTATTCGTTTTACTGACAACCGGACTCGTTTTTTCTTTATTTTGGATCATCAAAAAAATCAAATCTTAATCACGACAACCCGGTCTCTCAAAGGAGAGAAGCCGGGTTGTTGTTCGTTTCATAGAGTTGTTGGATACGATTCACGATGTCGTTCGCCGTTCCCGGTACAGGTGGCATCCAAAGCCCTGTCACTGGACCGTAGACGACGGGATTGATTGCCACTTCATAACCCCCATACGGATGTTCTTCCGCAGTTGGCAAATAACCGATGTAACCGTTCGTATAGCCCCCGAAAAAAGCGAGTTCCGTTTGACGGATTTGCTTTATCTGTAGCGCTGTCTCACAGAACGGCTCCATCGGAATGCCTGAGAACGACCCTTCGTTTAGTTCAAACAATTGAACTTCGAGCGGGATGGTGAGTGTTGCTCCCGATCGTTCCTGAACGTATGCCAACCAGCGTGCTGCACTGACGCCCCATGTCTGTTCAGCGTAATCCGCCATGTCTCGTAATACGTTCATAGCCGGTACTTCTGTTAAGCGCATCGGATGAATGCATGACTGAATCCGGTGGTGCGTTAACGGTTGAAACGACACGGCTGGAATCGTCGTCAAGACATGACCACTTAAAGTAAACGCCATTTTTTGAAGACTCTCTATGTCACCACGATATTTCGCATTGATGTTCCCCGTCGCGCCTTGAACAATCACGACCGGGCAGCCGAGTGCCTGTTCGAGTATCGTTCGAGTGACTCCCGGATAATCACCGGATAAGACGACACTGTCTGATTTCAAGACGTTCGGATGCGCCGTACAAAAGACGAAAGCTCCGACGAGACTCGTATCACCGGTCCGACGAATTAACAATGTTCCAATTCGGTCATCCGCCACCCCAGACGGATCCGTTCCCATCACCGCTTGTCCATTTATTTTCTCCCGTCGGTTGACGCCGAGTTTTCCGGTCGTCACACCCCAACCAATCTCGACCAACTGCATCACTTCGCTTGCTTTGACCGCAGATACAATCGCTTGTTGCGTCAAAATCGTTTTATAGGCGACGGTCAACGGTTCGTTTCCTGCTGTCGCTGGTCCCGAATGCGTATGCGTGTAAACGACTGTGATCTGTTCCTTCGACACGTCTAGCTGACCCGCGATTCCTTCACGGATGACATCCGTATCGGCGACGAGCAAACCGATGTTATCGATGCTGACGAAGACCGATGTCGTCTGCTCGCTTTCAAAGATACTCGCTGTGACATATAGCGGATCGTGTATGCTTGCAATACCGACTTCTCGGTGATAACCGATGAAGGCAGTACCGAGCGGCGGATTGATTACTTCCCGATGCATTCCAAAACGACTCATGTCTGACGTCCCCCCCTTGAACAACATACTATTTCTTCCATATAATAACATTAACTACAGTAGAGGAGGACATAAAGATGTCGATTCGTTGGAAGGAAGAGATGCTTCAGTTCGAGACGCTTCGTGAAGCAGAAGTCTGGGCGGACTCGATCACGAACGAGATCCATGGTCGGTCAATCACCGGTTATTGCACCCCTGACTTTAAAGTTGCGACGATTCTTACTTTTTATTTAGCGGAAAATCCAGACTATCGCGTACGTTCGGCAACGGTTCACCTCGATGAAGAGATCTATTATCAAGTTTAGGTCGAGATAATTGATTCACTCTGACTTCAAGAATTGTTCCAAGACGATTTCCTGAAACGCGCGTGTCACGGGTGAGCCCCACTTCGACTGTTTTGTGAGCAGATGGGCATACATCGGACAGGATTTAAAACGAATGGAACAACAGAAACCTGTGACCTGTTTTGCCGATAGTCCGTTGTTAAATGGTCGACATGGAGTAACATACAAAAACGGGAAAGAGGTTATGTCATGAAAAGAATCGTTTTGTTATGCGCTCTCTCAATTATAACTGTATGGCCGTTAGCTGCTTGTAGTAATGAAGTGAAAATGCAACATACAAGTGAAAAACCGACAGCACTAGACGTATTAGGAGAAGATTCTACTGCTGACATTTTTCAACTAAATGATACGATCTACAAATCAGATGTAAAATGGGCAGAGAAAACAGAAGTCACTAAGAGTAAAAAAGTCGGAGAAATCAAGAAAATGAGTTCTGATCAATACGATTTTGATAATGGAACTGCTACGAAGCTCTCAAAGGGTACCGTCATATACTCTACGAAAGAAAGGAATGAAATTCTTTTGGTGAGTTTTAAAGGGAAATTAAAAAAATACGTTGCTTTAGGAGAAGGTTAAATGGATTACAACTTGTAGAAACCCCTTATTTCAATCACGAAACGAGGGTTGTCTATAAGAAAAGGCATCCTCAACTGGGATGCCTTTTCTTATTAAGATAATAGCGAATCTGATCAGCCGTTAACGACTTTTTCTGCTACTTCCTCATTCATCGATTGACGATTAATCGAGAGGTGTTCGCCTTCTTTCAACCGTTTTCGATATTCAGCTGTCGCAGTGAACAAGACATCTGTCGACGAGTTTAATGCTGTCTCAAATGAATCTTGCAACACACCGATGACAAATCCGACAGCAACGACTTGCATCGCAACGTCATTCGGAATCCCGAATAAGCTACACGCGAGTGGAATCAAGAGAAGCGATCCCCCAGCAACACCAGAGGCACCACACGCACAGACGGCAGCGAGGACACTTAAAATGATGGCTGTTGGAAGATCAACTTGAATACCGAGTGTGTTTACCGCAGCAAGCGTCAAGACAGAAATCGTGATTGCAGCCCCTGCCATGTTGATTGTTGCACCAAGCGGAATTGAGATGCCATACGTCTCTTTATCAAGTCCAAGCTTTTTCGATAGTTCCATGTTGACCGGGATGTTCGCAGCCGAACTACGTGTAAAGAATGCCGTGATGCCACTTTCGCGTAAACATTTGAAAACGAGCGGATACGGATTTTGACGGACGTTGATATAGACGATCAATGGATTAACGATCAGTGCAACGACAAGCATCGTCCCGATCAGTAACCCTAGCAGGCTCACGTAGTCAAGAAGTGACGAGAGACCGTTCTCCGTAATCGAACCGATGACAAGCCCCATGATACCGAGCGGAGCAAGTTTAATGATCCATCCAACCATTTTCGCAAGTGCATCTGAGAAGTTCGAGATGAACGTTTTTGTAGAATCCGACGCATTTTTAAGCGCTAATCCTAAGATGATCGCCCACGTCAGAATGCCGATGTAGTTCGCTTGGACTAATGCATTGACGGGGTTATCGACCATGTTCAAGACAAGCGTCTTCAGGACTTCGATGGCATTCCCAGGAGCTGTCAGCTTTTCTGTGCTCTCTGTCAATGTTATCGAAACCGGGAACAAGAAACTAACGATGACCGCAATCGCACCCGCTAAAAAAGTACCGAGCAGGTATAAGAAGATGATTGATTTCATGTTCGTTTGCTGTCCCTTTTTATGTTGCACAATCGAAGCCATGACTAGGAAAAAGACCAAAATCGGCGCGACTGCCTTTAGTGAGGAGACAAATAATGTTCCAAAGATGGTCAATGAACTCGCTACTTCAGGAATCGTGACGGCTAAAATAATACCAATAACTAAGCCGATCGCGATTTGTTTCACTAAACTGATTTGGTTCCACATCTTCAACAATTTCATACATTCCCCTCCAGGCTTTCAAAAAATAAGATATTTAGAATTCGAAAAATGATGACTTCTCTCTCTCATTCCAAAACGATGAATGATCTGGTCGCTCACTTTTCAAAAAATTCTCTCAGTTTATTGTTTTCTATTTTTACATAAATCCTAAGAAATAAAAACTAGTTTTTTGCAAGAAATATAATTCCTTTTCCTGGATGTTGAATAAGAATACGAATGCAATCGATTGCATAATTACAAAAAAAGTAGGAAACGGATCATACTGTCTCCTACTTCATTATGTTAACTACATCTTTTTTTATGAGTGTTGACCGACCTTCTTTTACTACTCAAGAGACCTTTAATGTATTGCGTTTAGCAATTAAAAGAACAACAAGTAATACAATCTCGAGAATCAAAAATATCCCCACAAAGAAATAAACACCGAATACCTGACTGAATCCATCGAGGGCCACTGCGTAAAACCACGTCAAAGAGACGACGACAGTATACGCTAGATTTACGATGGTACCTCGTAACAGACTTGCTTTTACACTTTTTGTGTTTCGCGCTTGCGTAATGATTATGACAAGTGAACCACTCGCCCAGACAAGTAAGATGAGTTCTAACATCAATTGATCATTTGAGATGAAGTCCATGGTATGCTCTCCTTTTCAGTAGACTGACTAAAAACAATTTAAAGAATACCTTTATTTTACAGTATCCTGAAGTGTTCCAGACTTCCGAAAGTTGAGCAAATGAGTTTTTAAAGATCTAAGTCATCCGGATAGTCCTTTATTTTCCTAACCCGAATACTTTCCTCCTGACCGATTTGATCGGTTTCTTTCAATCGGTGCTGTACGACTAGAAGAACCAATACAATTGCTGATATCACACAGATCGTCGCATAATACGGTTGAGCAAATCGTTCCAACTCAATCGCAGATAAAACCTGTAAAATCGTCAATCCAGCAAGCATCCCGTGGAAATATCTCTGATAGTTGCGTGGTATTCCGGCTTGTCCAAACGTCTCATACCAGACGAATAAGCCGAGTCCGAACGCGAGTCCGTTTAGGATCGGTGAAGGCAGGAGAAACAGGAGGATTCCGAGACCAAGCATCCACCAGGCATAACGAATAGCTGGCTTAAAGAAAGCAGGATCGAGCGTCGGTTCTTCTTCCTCGATGACAGGCGTTGCTTTTTCCTCTTCGGTCAAAAGTCTAAAACCAAGTGCTTCTTTCTCTTCTGCTAACTCGAGCATCCGCTTTTTCATTCCGAAATAGAACGGAAAACGTTCTTTGACAACCTCCCCTTCATCCGTTTGACCATCCGCTTGTTCTTGTACGGATACTTGATACAGCGTGCGCCCCATCCAGTAACTGACCCAGTAATCGGTCGTTTGACCATTGTCGCGTTTGAGTTCAATCACCTTCGTTTGTTGATTCGTCATGATATGTGATTCCTTTCGTCGCAAGTTCCTGTAATTGTTCTGACGCATACAACAGGAGAATGAACCCTGAGATGAGACAGACCATTCCGTTAATTGAGAGATTGATCGGTGATAAATAGTTTTTCGATGAGCCGGCTAATGCGAACATGAAAAGTGCTCCTGACCATCGATACATGCGAACATGCGCGGATTTCCCTTCGAGATGCATCGGCCAGAAAAGCATCAGAACGACGAGTGTTATGTATCCCGGAATCGGTAAGATATCGGTCAGCGTCAGTAATCCACTCAATAGGACGAGTAAAGCGCTTAAAATGCGCAACTTTATGATCCGTCGATCTGAACGAAAATCCATCACTTCAGACAGAGCAAAAGGTGATCGCATGTATCCATCGTCTAATTTTTCACGTACCCATGCTTTTTTCTGACGATACGCGCGCAAGGGACTTTTGAAGACGATCCGCTTCGTTGCGGACTCCTCATTCGTTTCCATCATGTCCTCGCTATCAATCGCCTGCTCTTTTCGAGCAACCCCTTCCCGGCAGAATAAAGTACGCCCTTCTTGGTGAAAGACGATGTGATACACATGATCGTCGACTTGTTTCAGTAATTGAATCATGATTTGAGCTCCCTTTATCTTGCTTTCTAACTTCTTTTAGGTCTCACCAAGCTGCACTGACGGCGTATAAAATGAACAGACCACCTAAGACACAAACGTAACCGTAATGTCTGACGGTCAACGAACAAAATAGGATAATACCAATCGACAAAATAATACTGAGTACGAATGAATCCACCGTGTCGACGCTATCTCCGTGTCCTGCTAAAGGCGTCTTCAACGCATGCTTCGACCGAATGAAATAGATGCCTAACGTTAATAAAAAGAATCCGATACCAAGGCCAAGGAAAGCTAATACCATAGATGTTCCCTCCGGCAAATGTATTTGTTTCGTTTAGTAAGTCATTATGTTTTCATAAAAGTTATTATACAACTAATACATACGATATTTTTTTTATTAAGTTTCAATCACTAACTTTTCTATTAAATGGATAATGTATTTTCGGTTTCATATGTATCTTTTTGCCTAAAATAATAAATTAATCAGATGACTACCATATAAAATTGAAAACTATCTCTTTAGTGATAAGATGAGGGATCTTGTTTCAACATGACGTCAAGTTTGTAGAAATAAACAAAAAATCTATTCCTAATTTTGTGGAATAGATTTTCTGCATACATTCATAGGTCTCTTAGGATTATTTACATCAAAAAGAAAGAATGGTTCTTAAAAGAATATAGATTACTGCCTTCTTACTTTTCCTGTTCGAGTAATATAGTTTTCTTCAGTCATACTAGCAATATGACTGCTTGCTTTAAGCGAATAAAACAATCCGATAAAGATACACAATATACCGAATAGCTGTAGCCACCTTAGATACACATTTCCGAAAAAAACGTCTAATAAAATAGCCACTGTAGGGTCGACAAAAACCATAGAAGAGACAACTGTCGTTGGTAAATGACGAATGCTATTGAAAAACAGAAAATAAACTATACCTGTATGAATAACTCCGGTTACAGTGACGTACATCCACTGAGAAGTATCAATTGCTTGATAGTTATTAAAATGAATGAATGGAAGTAACACAATCAGACCGATCACCATTTGAATAAAAGTGGTCGCATATACACTAGTTTTTGTAATACTCTTTCCTAATAGCATTGTTGCTGCATAGAAACATGCTGCGATGATGCTGTACACGATCCCCCTCCAGCTTTCTGAAGCAAACCGCACACCATCGGTACCTATAATACTCAATGTTCCAATAAAACAAACTAACATAGATACATACATGAGTTTCGTCTTTTTTTCTTTAAAGAAAAGACTACCCATCACGAGAACAATAATAGGAGCTAAGTGATATAAGGTTATGGCAATTGTAATGGACGTTCTTTCAAATGCTTTAAAAAGAAACACCCAATTACAAACATTCGTCGTACCACAACAAGCAATGTAAATGAGTTCTTTCCTATTCCATTTTTCCCTTTTAAAGCGTCCAGATACGATCCATGCCATTATAAGAAATACAGCAGCACAAATACATCGAACCCACACTAATTCAATTGCCGGAAGACCTGTAAAAGTTGAAAAAAAGCCAATTGATCCAAAGATAGTCATAGCTATACTTAGTTGAAACAAAGCATTCTTGTTCACGTCTATCTCCCCTTTTTGCTTACACATTTATTCATCGTTGTGCAGGCAATCCATCACGCGTAAGAATATTTTTCCACATTTCATCCGGAATGGAGAGCGTTTGTTGATCATCGCGTGACAAGGTCGTACGAATTTCTTCTTCTCTTCCTGCTATTAGTTTTCGAACCCAATCTGGTTCCATTAATAACTCTCTTCCTAATCCGAATAATGGAATTCCTTTTTCTAATACGTTCAAGGCATCATCTGGTGTGTGTATAGAACCGAGTGACAGAAAACTTGTTCTATCCGCAATCACATCCCGAAAAATCTCTGATCTTGTTTTTGTTTGATTTGAACCACTTCGAGGCATGGACCAAACGTTTTTGACTGAAAGATGGAGGTACGACAAGCCTTGATTAGACAATCGATCTACAAAGGCGATTGTTTCCTCCATGTTCAAACCATTCTTTTCTGGTTCTTCTGGTGAGAAGCGATAACCAATAATAAAATTATTGTTCGCATATTGATCTCGGACTCGTTTTACTTCTTCAATAACAGCTAATGGAAAGGACATCCGTTTTTCTAGTGTTCCTCCCCACATATCTGTTCGAAGATTTGAATATCTCGAAAAAAATTGTTGAATCAGATATCCGTTGGCTCCATGAATTTCCACACCATCAAACCCTGCACGTATAGCTATCTCCGTTGCTCGTCCAAAATCCTGAATAGTAGATAGAATTTCTTCGTGTTCTAACGCACGTGGAACGTAATCATCACTTGAATCCTTGTAAAGGCTCGCCACGATACCACTCGGGCTAACCATTCGCCTTTCACTTATGTATCCGATTAGACTCTCGCTACCTCCATGATGAAGCTGAAGGATTGCTCTTGCTCCCTTTTCTTTTATTTTATTAGCCAACTGCGAAAGACCTGGTATATTGTGTTCTCCATATGCTTTCATTTGACGAGGAAAACTAGTCCCGAGTGATGAAATGGTCGCAGCCGCGGTAATAAACATAGCTGGTCCTTGTGCTCTTCTGCTATAGTAATCCAACTCTCCGGAAGAGACGCTTCCATCTATATTTCCTGAATAGGTGGTCATCGGTGCAACAACGACTCGATTCGCCAAAGTTACTCCATTCGACAAGGTATAAGGTGAAAGGATTTTTTCATACTTCTGATTCATCAATACATCCACTCTCCAATTTTTTTATTTTTTGATTCAATCTGTCTGTTTTTAGTGTATTTGTAAAAATAAAATAAGTAAAATGAATGTTTTTCATTCTAATCATTTGTATCTCTCATGTATAATACAGAAAAGGATGTGAAGTACATTGAATTTATTTCAATTAGAAGTGCTTTTAAACGTAGTGGAAAGTGGTAGTTTTACGAAAGCAGGTCAAAAGATTGGACTGACACAATCTGGAGTAAGTCATAACATTACAACACTGGAATCTGAACTAGGAGTAACACTTTTGAATCGAGGACGAGGTGGGACATCGTTAACTACTGCAGGGGAATATATTATTCCACACATACGCAATATTGTGACAAACATGGCTCATATAGAGCAAAAAGTTTCTTCTTTGCAAGGATTAGAATTAGGAAAGATTGCTGTCGGGAGTTTCCCAAGTTTTACAGCTACCTTTATACCGATTTTGTTTTCTATATTCAAAGAACGTTTCCAGAATGTTGAATTGGTGTTGTATGAGGGTGGCTATGATGATATTGAAAAGTGGGTGGAAGAAGGTACGGTGGATCTCGGTTTTACAGCATTACCAGTTAAAGGTTTCGAGAGTATAGCACTGACGCAAGATCCTTTATCTGTTGTCGTATATGATGGACACCCTTTTATAGAAAAAGATGTTGTTACGATAGCTGATTTCGAAGAGGAATCATTCATCATGTTACGATCTGGATGTGAAGTCCTTATCGAGGAGGAATGTCGTAAAGCTGGTCTTTCATTACGTACCTCATATAATAGTAAGGAGAATGAAACTGTACTGTCTATGGTGAAAGGAAAATTAGGTATTAGTATTATGCCAAACTTGGCAGTTCCTAAACGGGAGACTCATGTTCATCTATTACCCTTACATCCTCCTGTGGTTAGACATCTCGGATTAATTGTTAAGTCCTCAGACAAAATGACGCCTCTTTCCAAAGAATTTCTCAAGATCGTGAAAGCACATTTTGATAGTCATGAAATCTAATTATTGATATTAGGATAGTGCGTACAGATACATTCACTTACGGATAGCACAGATTCAGGAACAAGCGCTTTGTCCATGTACTCCTTTCGAAGAGTTGGTAAGATAAGATAACATTCTGCAGATAGGTAGCACACGATTCGCCTCCTTATCACGCAGTGAGTATATATAATGGATTTGATACGCTATATCGAGTAGAGACATAGTTGATCTACCTCCACCTTCGCGTTGCTTAGAGGTGGAGGATTCGTGAGTTTTCCAACCTATGGGCGGAGTAGCAGCAGGGGCATATAAAGATGCGGTTGTTCTATATATGGATTCGAATTTCGATAAGGATGCTTTAGCTTATACGGTTGCGCATGAATACCATCATTTGATTCTCCATGACAGAAATAAATATCAGATGAACAAATTACTCGATTCGGTCATTATCGAGGGAAAAGTGGATGCTTTTGCTGACCGAGTCCTCAAAGATGTGAAGGCCCCATGGGATACTCCAATGGATGAAAAGACGAAAAAACATGTCGCAAAATTGATTCAATCTGGTGAAGCTACATACGAGGACCTTGTGGGCGGTAGTCCCCAAAAAGACATTCCCCGCTGGAGTAACTATAATTTAGGACACGATATCCTCGACCATTATTTTAAATTACATCCAGATTCTAAAATAGAGGAATGGTCCTTTAAAGGTGAAGCTGATCTTTTGAAAGGATACAGATACCAAAAGTTACTTCACTGAGAGAATTATATCTTTGTTGCACTCCATAAAAAAACAGACAGATGGATTACAATAACCGTTTACGTGTTGTAGGGAGATTTTCTCTATCAAACTCAATGACATCTTGAAATAAACCAATACATATGACAAAAACAGATCAAGGTACAAATGCTTTAAACAAATCCATACCTTTTTTTATATTCTGTAATCGATACGTGGCGTCGTTTAGATGCATATCCTATTGTCGGAAACGAGTAGAATAAAAGATCATCGCCTTCCCAAAAATGGTCAAAATAAAAATGAATGAGTATGTTTACTTCAATTTGACCATGATTTAATCCACTTTTTTAATCTAATCGTACTCATCCACGATATTTAAAAGCCGAATTTCAGCACTTCAAAGAATATTCGTTCAGGGTTTCCGCTCTCAATCCTATGTACTAAAACCTTAATATGTATTACAATGTATTACAAAGGAGCTGATAATCATGAGTACCATTTCCGTACGTCTGGATGATCAAGATACACGACTTATCAAGGAATATGCGAAGGCAAAGAACATCACGATTTCTACACTCGTTCGCGATGCCGTCCTCGACCGTATCGAAGACGAAATCGATTTGCAACTCTATCATGATTCCATGGCAGCACACCGTAAAAAATCAGAAGCGATATCTTTCGACGACATGATGAAGGAACTTGATTTAGAATGACAGCTTATAATGTAGAATTCGAGCGCGGGGCTCAAAAATCTCTCAAGAAGATAGACCCACAACAAGCGCGGATCATCATGTCCTGGATCAAGAAGAACCTTGTCGGGACGGATGATCCGCGTCGTCATGGGAAAGGACTCGTCTCGAATCGCTCTGGCGAATGGCGGTATCGCATCGGCGACTATCGTCTGATTGCTGACATCCAGGATGAGAAAGTCGTGATATTGATTCTTGAGATTGGACATCGTCGGGATATCTATAAATAAAGCATCTAAAACTCATATCTTAGGAAGTACATGATAATCAATCAAAAGCCTTCTCTTTTTGACGATATGATGAAGAAGCTAGAATTAGAATGACAACATATACAGTTATTTTTTTAGGTGTGGATTCAAACCTCCCTTCAGAGGGTGGATTACTAAAATAAAGATCATGATGTCCTAGTTAAGGCAAACTCTGACTAGAACTGATGATTCGCGTTTTATGTAAAATAGATAGAACGTGTCATGAATCGTTGGATGAATGACGACACAGCAATAGTGAAGGTTTCCGAATCACTAACATTTAATAAGAATTGGATACACAAAAAAGATTGTATACATTTCGACGTCGAAATGTATACAATCCATTTTCAGCGAGTACTTACTCATTGAGTTCTCTTGTCCGAACCCAAACTCTGATGCTTAATCCATATATTTTTTCAAGACGATGGCGGCGTTATGACCACCGAACCCGAAAGAATTGGATAGTCCGTACTGCATCTCCAGCGAACGAGCCCCTTCTGCGACATAATCCAGGTCACACGTTGGATCATCGACTTCAAGATTAATCGTCGGTGGAATGATTCCTTCCTGTAAACATTTCGCAAGCGCGATCGCTTCCGCTCCACCGGCAGCACCGAGCATGTGACCTAGCATTGATTTGTTCGCCGTCACTGGTAGTATGTTCGCATGTTCTGCAAACAATTTTTTAATCGCACGTGTCTCGGACTGATCGCCGACGATCGTACTCGTCGCATGGGCACTGATCACATCGATGTCATTCGTCTCAATCCCTGCCTGTTGAACGGCCCGCTTCATAGCGAGGTATGCTCCCTGACCTTCTGGATGAGTCGCTACTATATGATAGGCATCGGAACTTGCTCCGTATCCGACGACTTCCGCATAGATGGACGCACCTCGTTGCTTTGCGTGCGATAACGCTTCTAGTATCAAGATGCCTGCTCCCTCCGACATCACGAAACCATCGCGTGTCGCGTCAAAAGGGCGACTCGCTTTAGCGGGTGATTCGTTTCTTGTAGACAATGCCGTCGCATTACCGAAGCTTGCTATAGACAATTCAGTGATACCCGCTTCTGTTCCACCAGCGAATGCAGCATCAGCCTCTCCCATTCGAATGAGTCGATATGCTTCACCAATAGCCGTGTTTCCGATTGCACAAGCGGATACAGGTGACATGGAAGGTCCCATCGCTTGCCACTTGATGCTAATTTGAGCGGCTGCTGCGTTAGACATCATGGATGGTACGAGACTTGGACTGACCCTTCTCGGACCTTTTTGGTGTAAAGCATGAACACCGTCAATTAACGTTTCAATCCCTCCTACACCTGAACCCACATATACAGCAAGTCTTTCCCGATCCAGATCAGATTCTCCTAGCTTAGAATCGTTCCAGGCTTGGTCAGCAGCCGCTAATGCGAACTGAACGAAGCGATCCAGGTTACGAGAGGCTTTTTTACCAATCGCCTTTTCCGCATCAAAGTTTTTTACACTCCCTGCAATCTTTACTTTGGAATCAGTCGTATCAAACGTATCGATTTCCGTGATGCCTGAATTTCCAGCAATCATATTATTCCAAAAGGACTCCACATCGTTTCCGATTGGTGAGACGACACCCATTCCTGTAATTACTACACGCTCCATTTTTCTTCACTCCTTGTAATAGTATGAGATAATCATACGTGTCATATATCCTATTACAAGTGTTCATTTATCCTATTATAATTGATACTTGGATGGAGAGAAATCAGGAGGAACGTATATGGACGACTCGAATCGATTAGAAGCTCTATCCTATTTTTTGAAGACGAAAAGAGCACAGCTCAAACCGGAATCAGTGGGGCTACCGCCTGGATCAAGAAGGAGAACGCCTGGCTTGAGAAGAGAGGAAGTTGCTCAATTAGCAGGAGTCAGTACGACATGGTACACCTGGTTAGAACAAGGAAGAGATATTAAGGTATCTAGAAGCGTCTTAGACTGTATCGCCCAGGCGTTATGTCTGAACAGGGATGAACACGAATATTTGAACGATTTAGCATTAGGGACGCAGGTCGTCAGTATGAAAATTCAAGCTTCCCCTATGACTATCAGTCCGTCACTCGAAAAAATTCTCTCTGCCTTGACGACGTGTCCGACGATCATTACGGATCGTTACTGCCATATCGTCGGCTGGAATCCTGCAGCGGCCCATGTGTTCGTAGATTTTGCGACCATTCCAGAATCACAACGTAACCTCATTCGCCTCTTGTTCTCACAGAAAGAATTTAAAGTACTTGCCGGGAATTGGGAACACTTCGCCAAAGGATTCTTGTCCATTTTCCGTACATACTACGGTCAATACTCTGGTGATGAATGGTATACGTCCTTCATACAGGAGATGAGTAATACGTATCCTGAATTCAAATCACTCTGGATGGAGAGTCAGGTCAGTAAGGCTCCGGAAATCCTGATTGAATTCCGTCATGGAAAAGTTGGCAAGATGCTATTCGACCTGACCTCTCTTCAAGTGCAGGGAGAAGACGACTTGCGATGTAGCATCTATACACCTGTCGAGGAATCCGGTACAGAAGAAAAACTGAAACGATTGATTTTAGTTCGATGAATTCAAATGAAGTGAAAAACTGTTAAAAATATGGAAGCAATCGATGAGACGCTTTCCATGTCAGGATTGTTCCGTTCAAATCAGTCAGGATTGTCCGACTTTCGGATTGACAAGTAATCATGGTCATAAATAAATAAACATAGTCTAAATATGATAATTTGACTATGTTTATATGTGTTTGAACGACTTTAAATACATTATAATGAGTTTAAACATAGTCAAATAATATAAAAATGAGTGTATTTAATCTAAAGTGATCTATTTTGCGAAGGGAGTTCGACGAATGCGCGACTATACATATACCTATCTCAAAGAGCTCGCCCTGCCGATGGAGACCGTCCGCTTGATTGGACGGATCAATGAGTATAAAGGCAAACAGGATCTCTATAAACAGCAAGCGCCTCAAATCCTTAACACCTTACGCGATGTCGCCGTCATCCAGTCGACGAAAGCCTCGAATGCGATCGAAGGAATCATCGTCACGGAAAGTCGTCTTCAGACCATCATGTCAAAGTCAGCCGACCCTGCCGACCGTTCAGAAGCAGAGATTGCTGGTTACCGCGACGTACTTAACCTGATCAACGCTTCAGCCCAGGACATCCCGGTCAATGCGAATATTCTGTTGCAACTCCACAAGGAACTCTATAAGTTCGTCCCCGTCGAAGGTGGGCGGTGGAAGAACGTCGACAACGAGATTAGTGAGACGTTCCCGGATGGCACGCGCCGGACTCGCTTCATCCCCGTCCCTGCGTTCGAGACACCGGCAGCGATGCAGGCGTTATGCGACAGCCTACGAGAGCGTCGGCAACAAGAGGACGTCGACCCGCTCATCCTGACGAGCTTGTTCGTCCTCGATTTCCTATCCATTCATCCGTTCAATGACGGGAATGGTCGAATGGCACGATTGTTGACCCTCTTGCTGCTCTATCAGTATGGCTTCGAGGTCGGACGCTACATCAGTCTTGAGAAGATCGTCGAATCGCGGAAGGAAGATTATTATGAGTCACTCCGTCTCTCTTCCGTGCGTTGGCACCAAAACCAACAAGATCCGTTTCCATGGATCAACTACTTGCTGAGCACGATTCTTGCTGCTTATAAGGAGCTTGAAGATCGCGTCGGATTGGTCACGACGGGTAGTCAGAACAAGAACAATCGGATTCGTCGTTTCGTTGAAGGACGAATCACACCGTTCACGAAAGCAGACGTAAGGAAGGCTTGTCCCGACATCAGTGAGGCGACAATCAATCGCGTATTGCGTGACTTACGTGACGAGGGGATCAATGCCCCATCCGGTCTTGGTCGGAGTGCGAAATGGACGAAACAATAACACTACATGGTATCAAGAACATCCGTGAAGAATAAATAACTTATCAATCGAGCAGAAAACGTCAATTTCTACTTGACGTCGACAACTCATTGTCGCGAAATGTTGAAATCATCTCATTCATGCTGATTTAAGATATTTTAGATAGCATTTATCTGATATTAATTATCTATAGTAATTATTATTTTTGTGAAATCATTCTAAAGCCTAAATTAATATTTTATTTGTAATCGTACACTTTGTATTATCAACCTGATTGTCAAGTGGGAGAATACAGTCTAAATAATTGCAGATATAAACAAGCTCCAATGATAGCAAAAAGGAGAATGATAGTGAAGATACCAAGCGGGGCGATCCATCCTGATGCGTAGATAGCGAGAGGTGCTAGCGTCTTACCAAGTGTGTTTTGAAGACTATCAGCAGCTAGATACTGACCTCTTGCCTCCTCTGGAGCATAATGACCGATGAAACTCTGCGTGACTGGTGTACGCATGATCTCACCTAACGTGAAGATGAGCGTACAACCAAACAAAAACCAGATGTTGTTATTCCATCCGACTAAAAATGTACCTCCTCCTGCAAGTAAGGTCGAAACGACGAAGAGACGTCTTTCTGACCAATTTTTAAGTCGATTCGTTACGGGAAGGATCAAGATGACAAACAAAAGACCATTAAAGCCTACCAGATAGCCAAAAATGGATTGGCTCGTGAGCTGAAAAGAATCCAGCAAGTGCGGTACGAGAGGTTGTTTAGGCACATTCTCTATCACGTAAACTGGTAAGTAGAGATCGAGTTGCATCACTGGGAAGAGTGAACAGGTTCCCGCAATTACGTATAGCAGAAAAATACGATCTTTGAGAATAAGTCGATAGCCAGACCACTTAGACTGAAACGCATATTTAAGTGGGGTCGTTACATCTTTTTGCTTGGATTGGACAGGTAAGGTTTCACTAACAATAAAATAGATCGTTATGAAGTAAAGAAAGAGAACTATTGCACAGATCCACAATAACAGTTGACGATGTTGAAAAAAGAAGACTGCTCCAATGATTGGTCCTAAAACGGCACCAATATTGTTCACGGTCATAAATGTCGCATACACTTGTCGCAATTCATCTTTTGGAACTGTGTCCGCTATCATCGCTGAACTAGCAGGACGATAAAATGCTGCGCCTATATTAATTCCGATAAAGGCAACATAATTAATCCAAGGAGAAGAAGAGACAGCAAATAGAATAAACATGGTCATTTGCAAAAATGTTCCGATCAGCATCACAGGACGTCTCCCTAACGTATCCGCAAAGCTTCCTCCGGTTAAACTTCCGACAATACTTATTAAGGGGGGCAGTGCCATTATTAATCCAGCAGTCTGTAACCCTAGTCCTTTACCAAAATAGACAGTCAGAAAAGGAAAGTACATCCAAAATAGCAGATTGAAAAGACCTTCTCCTATCAGTCTGACTTTCACATTAGGATTCCATGTAGTTTTGTTCATAATAACTCCTCTCATAGTTAACGAATAGCGTCTTCTTTTCGTAGCTTTACTATAGAGAAGATAGTTATCAAGATATAGACTTATATTTTGATATGGATTATACTAATATTATGAAAATTAAGTAAGGACACTTTTATTTAAATTGTCACGTAAAACGAACGTATGTTTGTTTTGAAACGAAGTGACATATCTTTCTATCTTACTTTTTTCTATCTCTTAAGAATTTTAGAATTACCGACGATATAATTGTTCGATAAGAAGCAGTTCCTGTCTTTACATGACAGGAACTGCTTCTTATCGTTTAAGTTCATAGACTTTTACTTTATCGAGAAGGAGTAATAACGGACCAACTAAAAAATAAAAATTTCTTATTTTTAACAGAATTATTTACTACAAGAAGAAATTGCGATTTATTGATGTCGTTTGTAATAAATTTAAGTCTGTAAATTAGATTTCACGGATACTTTACTTTCATTCTTCTTTTGGAATTCGTTCATCAACTATCATTTAATGTGGTGGACTGAAGGGAGTCGATGAATAAGGAATAGGCATGGTCGATTACATGAGAAATAGCATATCCACCCATATAACTATGTGATGCATACGTTGAATGCGTCATCTTATCAAATTGTAAATGACTTTCATCACTCTAATCTGAGTGGTTGATTTCTATAATTTGAAAATTCATTTGTCAGTCTTTTGATTTGCTACTGTGCTTTTGCAAGTGCAATTGAGAGGATAAAAAAAACAAGCCACCTCTATAGATAGCTTGTTTTATCATCATGATTTGCGAAATACCCAATAAGACTGACCTAGATAATTTAACCCCGTATAGATAATCATCCCGATCAGAATTGCTCCAGTCTCTTGTAGATTTGGCAATACGTAATGCACTCCCCATAAACTAAGACGATAAGCGATGAGATAGCTAATCGAAACGACGATCAAAAAACGTATCCAATAGGGCCATCCTCCAGCCTCTTGACGAAAGGTGAAGCGACGATTTAGCATATAGCTGACCCAAACACCACATGCATTCCCGATCGCCGTCGCTCCCCAATAACCAGTATGCAAGACATGAAAACAAATCAGTGTCAGCGTCAGACCAACCAGCGTATTAAGAACTCCTACTAATAAGAAACGAAGAAAGGTCATCATTCTCGTTTTTTCTCGACGACATAACGAGGACGTCGTTTGACTTCCTGATATATTTTACCGATGTATTCTCCTATCAGTCCAATACCTAGTAATTGAAGCCCGCCGATGAACCAGATCGACATCATTAAAGACGTCCACCCATCCATCGCTTCTCCTTCATATCTACGATAAAGAGCATATCCGACAAAACCGATCGAGACGATGAGCATGAATAGTGAGACTAAAAATAACAACTTAATCGGACGAACACTAAACGAGGTCACCCCATCCCATGCGAGTGCCATCATCTTTCGTAATGGATATTTTGATTCGCCTGCTGGACGTGATTGACGTGTATAGGTCACTTCTGCTGTTTGAAAACCAAGCGAAGGTACCATCCCCCGCAAAAAGAGATTGCGTTCCGGATGTGCACAAAGTGTTTCGACAGCTCGTTTGCTCATGAGGCGATAGTCTGCATGATTGAAGATGGTCTCTACACCCAACCAGTCGATGAAGCGATAAAAGCCTTGAGCAGTCGACCGTTTAAACCAGCTATCGGTCTGACGATCTTCTCTTACCCCATAGACGATATCATTCCCTTTCGCAAATTCACTTAAAAACTGTTCAATCACTTTTACGTCATCCTGAAGGTCCGCATCCATTGACACAACACAATCCGCATCGGTGTGTCCTTCGACAAGACCTGCGAACAAAGCATTTTGATGTCCTACGTTATGTGCTAATTTTAATCCTCTAAACCGACCATCTTGTGCGTGTACATCTTCAATTTGGGACCAGGTATCATCCTGACTTCCATCATCTACGAACAAGACAAAGGAGTCCTCAGAAATGAGGTGTCGTTCTCGCCACTCTGTTAAGAAACGGTGCATCGTATGGACCGTCAAGCGTAATACTTCCGTCTCGTTATAACACGGAATAATTACGCCTAGCGTAGGGATTGTCGTCATCGTCATACCATTACTCCTCCTTAAATGAACTTACTTCGTATTCTCTGTAGTAGCTTGGATACGGTATAACCTAATCTTCCAAGCAGAATGTTGATCTTCAAACGTTTTTTCGTACTGCAATCCAATGGCTGCAGCATTTTTGATTGGTACAGCAGACAAAAGATATGTCGCACCGATTTGCTTCAACTGTGCTGTATTGATAGATAAATGTCGAACCGGTACTTGATGCTCCTTTGTGTACTCGTATTCCTTACCGAGTTCAGATGAAAACACATAGACTCGATTTCCCCACGTATCAAAATAACGTTGTAATAGCTTACTTTTATCCAATTCTCCAGCAATCACCTTTCGGAAAGATGCTTTATAGCGTAATGGATAAAAGTTCACATAACCATCCACGGTTTGCATACCATTGTATTGTGCGATCGCAGGGTGCAATCCGAGAGAAGCGACCTGATAGTCTTTCGTTGGTTGGTTGATAAAGCGTTTAATGTCAGAAAACTGAGAAGTCGCATAAAACGCTTCATAGGATGGATGATGACGATAGAGGAACTCGGGATTCCATGCAAGCAAGACAAGGGTTTGGGCTACGAGCAAACAAGTCACCCATTTTCGTTTGGCAGTTCGCCATAGCCAGTCGAGCATCAAGTAAAACAATGCATACCACAACATCGGTTGAAGGAAGTGGAATCGTGAGAAATTGAAAGTTCTAATGAGAGAGACATGTTGCTTTAACGGATTCCACCCCTCATAAAACCAAAACGCATACCACAGCGATAGTCCAAATAGAAACCACATCAAAGTTCGAATTCGTCTTGCTGCATGATCTCTTTTACGAAATACTAGAAATCCAACAATCAGAAGTGTTAGGAGGATGATGGGCGATTGTACTGCGCGATCATGTGTATGACCAAACACCAAATTCTTAAAAAATAAACGAATACTTGCCCAAAATCCGTTATTCCCTGTTTCGAAGTCATTTCGACTCGTAGGCTCTTCTTCCCACAGCATCGAGAAGACCAGTCGATATTCAATTAATAAGTATAAAAGGACCTGAAGGCCATAGGCGATCCAAAAACGGCTATGAAAACTACGTGCGCGTATCTCCTTCACCATATGGTAAATGGCAAGCGTTGCTAAAAAGAAAACGATTCCTAGCACGAAGCTCGAATAGAACGGAACCACTAACAATACGAATGCACTCGATTTTATTTTCCGTCCATGCCAGATATTCCAATAAGCCCACAATAAGAGTGGCATCCCAAGCGTGCTGAGCATGCCCGATGGCCAGAATGGTGTCCAAGAAAATAGAACTGCTACCCACAGCGCATATGATTTAGGAATAACCCCTTTCGCATAATCACGTAGTAATAAGTACATTCCTAAGAAAGCAAAGATTCGGACCAACGTTTGACTGATCACGTATGCCGTAAATGGTGGGAACCATTGATATAGCCACACGATACCTGTAAACTCACTGACGAAAGCATTTCTCGAGACGACCCCATTCAATAAGTCAGGAACATTTGCATGAAGGCTTGCGTAAATACTATTGGTATCGACCAATGTTTTATACCACGTGATGTTTGAGTCTAGATTATCATGAATACGGACATGTGCATGTTCCCCCAGTAAGACCATCGGTAAAATATAGAGGCAAGCTAGTAGCAGCCCTATTAATATGCGAGTTTTTTCTCTCATCATACCTCTCCTTCATCTACTTTAAGATTTAATTCTTTTGTTAGTAGTTTCAAGAAATCAATTGCCTGTTCTTTTCCTCTTATAACTTTCTTTATGGTATATACTCCCTAAGAAACTATTTCCAATGATACCTTATATCACAATAGGATAGGTGACATTTATTAAATTTACTTTTCAGAATTAAAGTTAATTCAATTAAAAAATTAGTTAAATGGAGATTAGAAGAATTAATCAATCTTGACCAGACCTCTTCTTCTTTTTCTACTTTTCCCTTTTATGAATGACTAACTATAGATTTTTTTAATTCTATCGAGGAACTACAAAGAAGCATCGTACCATTTCTGTTAAGAAAAGATACGATGCTTTTGGGTTCTTAAATTTACTTCATCAGCCTTCGAAAAGGAGAACAAGATTTGGAGACTTTGTTTTTTATATGACGAAGTTCCATAGGTACGTGTAAATTTAAAAATGATTTTAATATCGAACTAGAAAGTAACCTGGATTACGCTATTCTCCTAAAAAGCACAAAATAATTAATTACTCAAATGGAGTGCGTTAAAATGCATATTCAAACTATAGATGCTTCAAAAAAGATTTATTATGATGAACTTGGCTGGTTAAATGCATCTGACTGGTTGCATTGGTTAGATATGCATTTACAGTGCCATTTAAGAAAAAGATAGGCACTACATTACTCCTTATTTACAAAACTAATTATTTTTCATGATCGACTACATTTTTTCTCTATAAAAAAGCATCCATATCGGACGCTCTTTTTGTAGATTGAATATTTACTCTTTATTTTGAAAGATTTCTGTGTTCTCAATACGAATCGCATCTACGATACCGCAATCCATACAAAACGAAAATACTTTTTGAGCACTATGAAATGACCCTTTAGATGGCTTTAGTGGAATATAATCTGTTGCCTCTTGAAAATTAGTACTTCCGCATGATGAGCAAATTTTATTTTCCATTTAAAGTACCCCCAATAAATATTGTCTATAAAGTAATTTACATCTAATTCAATCTTATTTTATCATTCATGATATTCTGAACAAACCAATCTACCTGCCTTGAATGTAGCGATCGAACCAGCACGAGCTGCTGAGCAAGAAAAAGGATTTTCCATTGTCGCCTCTGATGTCAAGAATCCCTCTATGCATGTCGCTGAAAACGAAGGTGAAAATCCAGATTGAAGAGTAACGTCTTTTTGCGATAAAGCATCCCTTCTGTAGAGTAAATCTACATAAGAGATGCTTTTTGTGACCTCAAGTTTATTAAACAAAAAATTATCAACTGTACAAGATTAATTACGTTTTCTTATAAAAAAAGTTGATTCTGTTCGCAATCAGATTGGCTTATCAAAGTTTGGTTTTTTATCCATGCCCCACGTAAAGATCTGTGCCCGTGTATGGCGATTCGGATCGTACAGAGGATCACCCTCGATTTCAGTGTAGGTCCGTGCATGATATACAATGACATCTTGTCCCTGTTCATCTACTGTAAAGCTATTGTGCCCTGGTCCATATTGACCAACCTCTTCATTCGTCGCAAATACGGGTGACGATGATTTTTCCCAAGCATCCGGATTCAATAGGTCTGCGTCTTCTGAGGCACTCAACATACCCATGCAATAATTCTCATCCGTTGCACTAGCGGAATACGTAATGAAGATTTGTCCATGACGCTTCAGGACTGCCGGTCCTTCGTTCACCAGAAAACCCTTTGTCTCCCAATCAAGCTCTGGCTTCGTCAACATGACTTGTGGCTTTTGAATGGTCCATGGATTCTTTAAAGTTGCAATATATAAGTTCGAGTTTCCTTCAATGGAAGGATCTTTTTGTGCCCACACTAAGTAATGAACGTCTTGATGTTCGAAGACGGTCGCGTCAAGAGCAAATGAATCCCACTGCGTTTTTATTTGTCCGCGTTCTAACCATTCGCCTTCTAGAGGATTATCCGAACTATTCTCTAAAACGAACATCCGATGATCAAAGAGTCCGTTTACAATCTCGCGTGACTTCGCAGCCGCAAAATAAAGATACCATTTCCCATGAATACGATGTAATTCGGGTGCCCAAATCAGATCACTCATAGGGCCAGTTTCTGGTTTAATCCATGCTGTCACCGCTTCTGCATCCCTTAGTTCATGGAGAGATCTAGCACGACGCAATTCGATTCGATCGTATTCAGGAACAGACGCTGTAAAATAATAATAACCGTCAGAATGCAGATACATCCATGGATCTGCCCGTTGCTCTAAAACAAGATTTCGATCCTCTGTCTGGTTCATCGTGTGACCTCCTCGTTGACCATCCTGTTTTCAAAAACAGGCACATCTCCCTGCCAAGAAAATGGTCGTACATACGTATGACGATTCGGATCCCATAATGGATCCCCTTCGATTTCTCTATAGTTCCGTGCATGATAAACAATCATATCGGTCCCATCTGCGAGTGTCGTGAAACTGTTATGACCTGGTCCGTATTCACGGATTGACTCATTCGTCGTAAGAACGGGTTGCGGGTATTTTTCCCAATGAGTAGCATCTAACACATCCTCTTTTTCATTGATACGAAGAAAACCTACACAATAATTATGATCCGTCGCGCTTGCTGAAAACGTGACATATATATAGCCATTTCGCTTTAAGACAGCAGGTCCTTCGTTTACAAGAAAGCCGACTTTTTCCCAAGCATATTCCGGTGTCGCAATCATCGTTTGCGGTCCTGTCAATGTCCAAGGATTCTCCATTTCAGAAATATAGAGATTCGAGTTTCCTTCAATTTTTGGATCTTTCTGAGCCCAGATGTAATATAACCGGTTTTCATGCTCGAACGTTGTCGCATCGAGGGCGAATGATTCTTGCCATGTCTCGATTTGTCCTTTTTCCGTCCATTGACCTTCCAGCGGATTGGCTGAACTATTTTCGAGAACGTACATGCGATGATCAAAAATAGCATCTTCACGTGCCGCCGCGAAATAAAGGTACCATTTCCCTTGAATGTGATGTAATTCTGGTGCCCAAATGTTAGCGCTCATGATTCCGGTCGAGCGCTTCTGCCATACGACTTTCTCTTCTGCTTTAGTCAACTCTCCGATCGTCTGAGCACGACGCAGCGGAATACCGCTAAAGTCAGGTAAGGACGCCGTAAAGTAGTAATAGCCATCTGTATGCCGCATGATCCATGGATCCGCGCGTTGTTCTACGATTGGATTTACGATTGTCTCTGTCATAATGAACGCTCCTCTGTTTCAAAGTGGGTCGTCTGTAAGCTCATCTGTTTTAACAACGTGTGTCTCTCTCGAAGACGATATGCTTCTCTCTTGCTACTCGCTAGGAGAAGGGTTGAAATACCGATTTCCTCTGGCTGAAGAGGTGCTTGTAACGAATTAAAAATGGACTCCAACTTCTGCCTTGTTGGCATTTGAGTGACCCAATCACCTAGCTCCTTTGGTACATCAGGTTGTTCTTGGATCATCGCTCTATAAGTATCGATAAGTTCCATCGTCGCAATCGCTACTTTTGTACCGTGTAAGACGGCTGGACGGTCATGCGTTAAGAAATCCATCTCCCAATAATGAGAGAGGTGGTGTTCTCCACCAGATGCAGGATGTGAATGCCCAAAAATCAACATCGCAATTCCTGATAAGATCAATGAATCCATCAGTTGATCCAAACCTTCCGCTTTTTCTGCATAGATATCTGGTAGAGCTTTTACACAATCGGATAAAGCAATTTCTGTCAATCGAGCAACTACAGGGCAAAAGGGTTCTTGTCCATCAAGAGCACCAAAACGCCAATCCAGTAAGGAAGTGTACTTCCCAAGCATGTCCCCGACACCTGCTGCTATTAACGCCCGAGGTGCATCACGGATAATGTCACTTGGGATGAATACGGCAATTGGTGAGACGAGCTGATAGGTGATTTTTTTCCCTCTTATAATTAAGGGAGCTCCTTTCGAAGTAAACCCGTCCACCGAAGGAGCGGTCGGAACAGACAGAAATGGGATTTTTGCTTTCGCAGCACAAAACCGCGTCACATCATGAATCGTCCCTGCTCCGAGTGCAATCAACGCATCCACACTATCGTCCAACTCGAGCATTACTTGTACAACTGATAGTTCATCAGCTAAGACATCCCCTTGCTTGTTCGGCGAGAGCGTGACTATTGATACGTCAATTCCTACTGTCATTAATGCTTTCTTCAGTGGAGAATAACCGACCATCTGCGTATTGACATCACCAATGACGAGGAGGTGCCGCCACTCTTTTTGCTGCACAAACTCGACCACTGATTGCCATACTTTTTCAGAGGCACTGATTTGTTCAATCGTAATGGGATAATGTAGATTTCCACACGAACAAGTAGCAACCTGCTTTTGTATCTGTTCGAGGTTCATCGACTGACTCCTTTCCCAACGCGATATTCCGTTTCCCAACGATACGTCTCTCCTGCTAATAATCGAATGGATGGAAAATTACTGTGATGAACGGCGTCCGGAAGATGTTGCGGCTCGAGACAAACACCATAATATTTTCGAGAGCTTCCCTCACGTAAGATTGTTTCTTCATTCATCTGGTTTCCTGAATAGAGCACAAGAGCTGGTGCAGTCGTAGACAACATTAAGGAACGCTTACTTTCAGGATCGTACAGCATCGCTTTTCGTTGGTCGTCGAATAAAAATGGATGATCATAACCATTGACGAGTTGATTTTGTGGATGGCTTGAAGCTGGACCATCTCCTAGCATTCGTCCTGATTGGAAGTCAAACGGGGTCTGATCGACATCCAATAGGCGTCCTGTAGGAATCAAATCATCTCGCAGCTCAGCAAATTGATTAGCCGGTAACGTCAATTCATGTCCTAAAATATCACGACTTCCACCACTTAGATTAAAGTACGTATGATTTGTCATATCGCATACCGTATCCGTGTCACTGATTGCCTCATACGTAATTTTGACACCGTCAGCTAACAATTCAAACGATGCTCTGACATCGAGTGTACCCTTATAGCCATTCTCACCATCAGGACTTACATACCGAAGAACGAGATGAGTATTGGATACGTCTTCCATTTTCCAGAATTGACAGTGGAGACCGTCTCCCCCGTGAAGATGATGCTTCCCTTCGTTTTGAGGCAGATGGTACGTTGCACCGTCCATATCGAATGTCCCGTCCTCGATTCGACCAGCGACACGTCCGACAGTCGCTCCCAAGTAATACGTGTCTGTCTTGTATTCTTCAACCGTATCGTATGACAAAATGAGATTTTTCCATCCCTCATCTTGAATCGAAAACTCTTGCAGGGTTGCTCCATATGTCAAAATGCGTAAACGACACATATCGTTCTCGAGCGTAAACGCCGTCTGATTTACTACTTCTTGTCGCTCCATCTCAAGTCGCTCCTTTTTCACCAAACCTTCACCGGGCAATGCTTTGTTGCAAGGCGTGCCCGGTAAGAGACATAGCACCCGCACTTCAAACAGGTATCGTCCTGATAAAACGGACAGACTGCACATTGACGAAGACGTTCCTGATACTCAGCGTCCGTGACTTGCGGCATGACTTCCGCGTCGATGGTTAATAACCAATCAGTGTCTACTTTTGTCGGTGGACAAGTACGACACCGTCTTGTCTCGACGACTTTCATCTTAGCGAACCGCCACTGTGATGACGCTCATCGCCGGAACATCCATGATGAGCTTTCCGTCTTCTGTCACCTGGACCTCATGATCACGCGGCGCAACCACATCTGGTTGTTCAAACGTGTTATGGGCATTGAGATGATCTGCTGTTAAAATACGTGCCGATACGTTAGAAATCGTCCCCATTCCCCGCAAATCAATTTCTACTTTATCGCTGTTTTGATGATCAAGCTGGCAGAGGCTAATGTGCAATACACCATCAGCATCGCGAGAAGCTGTCGCGTTTACAGAAGGAATCGATTCTTCTTTAGCTACATAGTCACGCGTGATGGCTGCTAGCTCGACTCGTTCAGCATCTTGGTGAACGCGATACATCTCAAAGACATGGTACGTTGGCGTAAGAATGAACTGGTCACCCTCCGTTAAGATCATTGCTTGAAGCACATTGACCATTTGTGCGATGTTCGCCATGTGAACGCGGTCATTATGCTTATGGAAGATATTGAAGTGAATCGCTGCGACAAGTGCATCTCTGATTGAGTTTTGTTGATACAAGAAGCCTGGGTTTGTTCCTGGTTCAACGTCGAACCACGTTCCCCATTCATCAACAATGAGACCGACGCGCTTTTCTGGATCATACTGGTCCATGATTTGCCCATGCTTTGTGATCAGTTCATCCATGTAATAAGCACGTTTTAGGGTGATGAACCATTCATCTTCCGTAAAATCTAACGCTGATCCCTTACCTAACCAAAAATCGCCCGGAATCGTATAATAGTGCAGACTAAGACCATCCATCATCGTACCCGCTTCACGCATGAGAACTTCAGTCCATTTGTAATCATCAATGTTTGCACCACCAGCAATCTTATAGAGTTGATTGCCATCATAATTGCGGACATATGTCTGATAGCGACGATATAGATCGGCGTAATACTCCGGACGCATATTTCCACCGCAACCCCAGTTCTCGTTACCAACACCGAAATACGTAAGCGCCCACGGCTCTGTACGGCCATTCTCCTGACGCCAGTTCGCCATCGGTGATTCTCCATTGAACGTCATATATTCGACCCATTCAGACATTTCTTGGACGGTCCCACTTCCGACGTTTCCACAAATATAAGGCTCACACTCTAGTAATTCACAAAGGCGCATAAATTCATGGGTTCCGAAATGATTGTTTTCGACGACGCCACCCCAATGTGTATTGACCATCCGCTTTCGGTTTTCATTTGGTCCAATACCATCTTTCCAATGATACTCGTCTGCAAAGCATCCACCCGGCCATCGTAAAACCGGAATGTTCAATTTCTTCAATGCTGTCAATACATCGTTCCGAATACCATCTGTATTCGGTATGGATGATTCTGGACCAACCCAAAGCCCTTCATAAATACAACGTCCAAGGTGTTCCGCAAAGTGCCCATAGATATGCTTACTGATTTTACCTTTTGGTAAATCTACATTGACGATTAGTTGTGTTGCAGCTTCTTTTGTATTTAGTGTTGATGTGACGAGTTGGTTATTCATAGTATCTCCTCCAAGAAAAGGGACCTAGGAAGGTCCCTATAAATTATGGTCGATAGTACAGTTCATTCCAACGTAACTCATTATTAAACCGAACCGTCTCCGTTTCTTTATCGATGACAGCAATTTCAATGTTCAGAAGTTCTGCGAAGTCGCGTAGTTGTTCAGTTGTCACTTCATAGGAGTAACAAGTATGGTGCGCTCCCCCGGCTTGGATCCAGTTTTCGACAGCTTGAGCCATCGATGGTTCTGTTTTCCATAGAACACGTGCCACAGGAAGATTCGGCATTGCTTCATCCGGTTGGATGCCCTCGACTGTGTTTACCAAGAGACGGAAGCGATGTCCTAAATCAATCAAACTAGCGTTCAATGCCTTGCCATTCTGTCCTTCGAATACCATCCGCGCTGGCGCTTCACGATCTCCGATTCCGAGAGGATGTACCTCGATTCTAGGCTTATCGACCGCAATGGTCGGACAGATTTCGAGCATATGCGCCCCTAAGACCATTTCGTTGCCTGGTTCAAAGTGATAAGTATAATCTTCCATGAAAGATGTCCGTTCGTTGCTCGCCATGATTTTCATAAGACGAACAAGCGCTGCGGTTTTCCAGTCTCCTTCTCCAGCAAACCCGTACCCTTGCTCCATCAATCGTTGAACGGCTAGCCCAGGTAGTTGCTTGATGCCATGTAGGTCTTCGAAGGTTGTCGTGAAGGCAGTGTATCCACCAGCTTCAAGAAAAGCCTTCATGCCGAGTTCGATGCGACCTTGATAGCGAACCGATTCCTGGAATGCTTCTTCTTCCATTCCAGTATTCGTCACTTCATACCGCGTGCGATATTCTTCCATCAAGTCATCTAAATCTGACTCCGATACCGCATTCATGTAGGTGACGAGATCGCCGACACCATACCCATCAACCGTCCAGCCCAGTTGAATCTGAGCTTCGACTTTGTCACCTTCTGTCACTGCTACATTCCGCATGTTGTCACCGAATCGCGCGACTTTTAAGTTCTTACTCTCCGCTAACGCATGTGCTACATTCATCCAAGATGACATCTTTTGACGTGTGAGTTCATCTTCCCAATGACCGACGAGCACTTTTCGCTTCACGTTCATCCGGCTTGTGATAAAACCATGTTCACGATCACCATGCGCCGACTGATTGAGGTTCATGAAATCCATATCGATCGCATCCCACGGGATGTCACGATTGAACTGTGTCCCAAAATGGAGCAATGGTTTTTGTAACACACGCATCCCACTAATCCACATTTTCGATGGTGAGAAGGTATGCATCCATGTGATCACACCGGCACAGGCATCATCAGCATTCGCCCGCAACATCATCTGCCGAATTTCTTCTGCATTTTTGACGACTCCCTTGTAAACAATTCGATCCCGGAAGACGTCCGCTGCATCTAATCCTGAGACCATCTCTTTCGAATGTGTTTCGACTTGACGAATTACCTCCTCACCGTAGAGCATCTGGCTTCCTGTCACGAACCAAAATTCGTGTGTGTTTGCTGTCAACATTTAAAATCCCCCTCATCTAGCTATGTGCACCTATCATTTCTGACCGTAGTAGGCGTTTGCTCCGTGTTTGCGCAAGTAGTGTTTATCTAAGATGCTTTGTTTGATGGGTGCTAATCCTGGATTCAGATTCAAGGCATGAATACCCATCTTGGCTACTTCCTCAAGTACGACTGCATTGTGCACGGCTTCATCCGCATGCTTCCCCCAACAAAAAGGTGCATGATTTGCGACCAGCACACCTGGTACAGCAACAGCTTCCAAGTGTAGTTCGTTCAACGTCTCAATGATGACGTTTCCGGTTTCTAGCTCGTACGCCGTCTCGATCTCTTCATCAGATAGTTCACGTGTACACGGAATTTCTCCATAAAAGTAGTCGGCATGTGTCGTTCCGAATGCAGGAATTGCTCGTTTTGCTTGCGCCCAGCTTGTCGCCCAAGGGGAATGCGTATGGACAATGCCTCCGATCTCAGGCAGAGCACGATACAAAGCCAAATGTGTTGGCGTATCAGAAGATGGACGTAGATCACCCTCGACAACATTGCCTTCTAAATCGACTACGACTAAATCATCTATCGTCAAAGCGTCATAGGGGACACCACTCGGTTTGATAACGACTAAACCCGCATTTCGATCAATCCCACTGACGTTTCCCCACGTAAAGGTGACTAAGTCATGCTTTGGCAATGCTAGGTTCGCTTCAAGCACTTCTTCTTTTAATTGACGACTCACCATACAGGTTCTCCCTTCTGACGCGACGCTTCAGCTTTGATTTTCTTTAATCGCTTCATCACATCGTTTTCTCCACGACCGAAATAATCGTATAGTTTCGTATACTCAGCGAACAGCGCCTCATACACTTCAACGTTTTCTGGAATCGGAAGATATGTTTTTTCTTTTACACGTCCCATCTTCGTCGATGCTTCCGTGATGGTGGCATAACCGCCTCGTTCTGCTCCTGCGGCTACGGCACCGAACATGGCAGATCCTAAAGCGGGGGTTTGAGAAGAGGCTGAAATCTTGATTTCCATGTTTAATACGTCAGCATAAATCTGCATCATCAAGGCATTCTTCTCCGCAATTCCTCCTGCAGCGTATACTTCGTGGACGGGAACACCGCTTGTGCGGAACGCTTCGACAATCGTTCGCGTGCCATAGGCCGTCGCTTCAATCAATGCGCGGTAGATATCTTCTGGTTTTGTCAGTAATGTTGCACCTAGAAGTACACCCGTCAGATTTGTATCCACTAGTGTAGAACGATTTCCGTTCCACCAATCAAGGGCGATCAATCCATGTTCACCGACGCGTTGCATCGTTGCCTTATCGGTCAATAATTGATGCGTACTAACTCCTTGAAGAGTTGCTTCTTGCAAATAGTCACTTGGTACACAGTTTTCGATGAACCATTCAAAATGATCTCCGACACAGGACTGACCAGCTTCGTACCCCATATACCCTGGTAAGACTCCGTCTTCGACGATTCCGCACATACCGGGTACGACCTGCTCCTCTTCACCAAGCAGGATATGACAAGTAGAGGTTCCCATCACCATCAACAACTTACCGGGTTCCGTGATTCCAACGGCAGGTACTGCAACATGCGCATCAACATTTCCTACTGCAACGGCAGTTCCCGGAAGGAGACCGATTCGTTCTGCAAAGGATATCGTTAATTCTCCTGCTTTGGCCCCGATTGGTGCGATGTCATTGGAAAGCTTCTCTTCAACTACGTTCTCAAGTCGTGGATCTAACGCTTTAAAAAACTCATTTGAAGGATAGCCTTCCTGTTTGTGCCAGATCGCTTTATAGCCAGCCGTACAACTATTGCGTACCACTTTTCCAGTCAATTGAGAAACGACCCAATCCGTCGCCTCTAAAATTTCGTGAGCAGCCTCGTAAATGGAGGGTGCTTCGTTTAGAATTTGCCAGACTTTTGGAATCATCCATTCGGATGAGATTTTCCCGCCGTAACGCTTTAAAAAAGGTTCTTCGCGTTCAGTCGCAATACGGTTCAAAGCGTCTGCCTCGTCTTGAGCTGCATGATGCTTCCACAACTTCACATAGCTATGCGGATTATGTTGATACTCTTCATGGAAGCACAACGGATTTAAATCGGCATCGATCGGTAGAATCGTACAAGCTGTAAAATCGATGCCGAGCCCGATGACTTGTTCTTTCGTGATACCTGCCTCTTTGACAACTGCCGGGATCGTCATTTCCAGGACCTCTAAATAATCACGCGGATGTTGGAGTGCCCAGTCATGTTCAAGCCGTGTTTTTCCATCAGGCAAAAATTGATCCATCACTCCATGTGTGTATGGTTTGACTGCAGTCGCCACTTCGTGACCTGTTTCGACGTCAATCAAGACGGCTCTACCTGATTGCGTGCCATAATCAATTCCGATTGTATATTTCGACATTTCATCACCCTACTCCCAAAAAGAATACGCTTACATTTCAGAAGAAAAAATAAAGTGTGTGGGCACTCTCTTGTTTTCATCCGGACAAATAATCAAAATCCATGCAGAAAATTTAAATAAACAATAAATTTGTACGTATAACTTACACTATGATTGTATCAATTATTTAGGAATATGCAATCATTTTTCAGAAAAATACGCATTTTTTGACGTTTTTTTCTATCTATCAGATGATCAACCTTCTTTAATACATTCATTTGTCCGTACAAATGATGGGTTCAACGTCTTTTTGCCCAAACTGCTGTTCCATCCTTACTAAGACCTGTCATGATGATCGTTGATTTCCAATTTTCCCAATCCCATGCTGCACCAACCTGTAACTCGTATGTCTCCTGTCCTATGCGTAATTCAAGGATGCTTCCCTTTAGTTGCCATGAACCCTTCTTACCCAAAAGACTGCCATCCTTTTGCAACTTTAGCTTTCTTGATTGTTGCTGACCGTCATCAAAGCGCGGGAAAGCAATGATCTCCCATTCTCCAACGATCTGCTCTTTTTGAACATTGATTTTCTTTTCACCTGCGTATCGTTCGGGCGAAACCACTGGCCATCCATCTTTTGTCCAATACACTTTCCTCACCTGCAATTGCGACCAGTAGATATCTTCGCTTGGTCGAGCTTGATGAATAATAAAGGTATCTTTTCCATCCTGTAAAAATGCAGAATGACCAGTCCCCACATATCCCTCGTCTCCTTCAAAACGATAGGAGCCAACAATTTTTACACCAGTATCAAATGATTCATTTGAAGTATCACGCAAATCACGACCACGTGAATCAACGTAAGGTCCATTGATTGATTTCGAGCGCCCAATCCTTACATTATACGAATCTTCTAGCCAACCGTATGAAACCATCAAGTAGTAGTAACCTGTCTTTGCGTTGAAAAGAATTTCTGGGCCTTCAATTCCCATCGTCATATCTTTTCGCTTAGCCAGTAACTCCCCTTCTGATGACTTTTTCATCAGCTTTCCTGTATTCGGATTGATTTCCGTCAAGAAGATACCGCCAAAATAGGAACCATACGTCATCCACCATTTCCCCGTTTTATCTTGGAGCACATGAGGATCAATCGCGTTGACCGTTTTTCCATCTCCTTCTTTTGAGGCGATGACGACTCCCTGATCGTGCCATGGACCCTCAATATTTGAAGCGCTCGCCATTCCAATATACGAGGTACGACTCCCGACTTTTGAGACAGAATAGTAAAGGTAGAATGTATCCTTGATCTTCGTAATAGAAGGGGCCCAAAACGTATTTCCTCCTGTCCATTTGAATGCTTCTTGAGAGACTTCGTCAAATACACGTCCTGTAAATTGCCAGTTAATGAGATCGTTTGATTTTCGAATCTGGATGCCTGGTGTCGGTGGACCTCCTACCATATAATCTGTCGAAAACACATAATAGGTATCACCTTCTTTTATGATCGCTCCGTCATGCGCAAAGTTTGTAGTCCATTTCTTTTCCTGATTCAAAATATCAGGTTGTACGTCTGCGACTTCCTTATCGAATGGCGCTTTCGGTAATTCCAAATCTTCGAGAGACGCATTCGTAGACCACCAAAAAAAAGAGCACCCTGCAATGAATAAGACAATGATCCCCATCATCATTTTTTTCATATTGTTTTTTTCCTCCTTTAATCACAAACACCCGCCTTTACTTAAGACGGGTGTTTCATCTTTTCGTTACAGCTCAACCTTTAACGCCAGAAATGGCAATCGATTCGATGATTTGTTTTTGAAAGATCATGAAGACGATCAGCATTGGTAATAAGGCGACAACAGACGCGGCCATGATTAACGGATAATCACTTTGAATAGCATAGGATGCATTAAAGTTGGCGATGACCAATTGCAGGGTTTGTTTTTCGGGAGAATTGAGATAAAGAATCGGACCGAGATAATCGTTCCAAATCGCCATGAACCATAAAATCAATTGTGCAGCTACAGCGGGCTTGATCAATGGAAAGACGATTTTATAAAAGATTTGAAAATAGGAACAACCGTCAATTTTAGCCGCTTCGATGATAGAATTCGGAATACTGTTCAAGAATTGACGTAAGAAGAAAATCATGAAGATATTTCCGAACAAACCAGGTACGATCAACGGAAGAAGGGTATCGACCCACCCGATTTCCGAGAACATCATAAACTGCGGAATCATCAGGACAGGATACGGAATCATGACAGACGCGAACAAAAGAAGAAAGATTTTATTTTTTCCTCTGAAATTCAACTTAGCGAACGCGAATGCCGCAAGACTCGAGGTGAACGTTCCAACGATCGTGACAGATAGGGCGACGATCAGACTGTTCGATATACCAGACAACAGCGGACCCATATTCCAAATCTCCATATACTTATTGAACGATATGTCTGTGGGAATCCAAACCGGTGGAAGGGAAAACACTTCATCTTTTGACTTCAGAGAGGTCGATACCATCCACAATAATGGTGCGATCATGACGATTGCACCCATCGTCAGAAAGATGAAGACGAATATATCAGTAATTCGATCTTTTTTCTTCACGGACATCGTCTCTACTTTTTCTTTTTTACGGGTAAGGGCTAACTGCATGGTCATTCTCCTTTCTAAGGTATGAATGTCTCAATCCAAGTCAAATGATGATTTTTCGTTCATACGGAATTGGAACAAGGTAACGATGAAAATGAAAAGACCGAGAACGAGTGCCATCGCTGAAGCATAGCCCAACTGGAAGTTTCCGAAGGACTTTTGCCAAATGTAGAAGACGGCAGAAGCAGAGGAATACTCCGGTCCCCCTGTCGGCGTCATGACGTTGATTTCCGTAAAGATTTGCGCCCCACCAATAATATTTGTCACGATGATGAAGAAGGTGACCGGTTTAACCATTGGGAGCGTAATATACCAAAAGCAGTGCCAGGCATTCGCACCATCTAATTTTGCTGCTTCATAATACGAACGCGGTACACTCTGCAAGGCTGCCAAATACAAGAGCATCGTATAGCCAAGACCTTTCCAAATCGCCATGACGATCAATGCCGGCTTAACGGTATTGGCATTTTGGAGCCAGTTCGGACCATCAATACCAATCAAGTCCAAGAACTGATTCACCAAACCATAATCACCGTTATATGCCCACTGCCACAAAATCGAGACAGCCGCGATGGAAGAGATAACGGGAATGTAATAGATGACGCGGAACGTATTAGTACCAAAAATCCCTCGATTCAACGCGAGGGCAAGGAGAAGTGCTAATACGATGCCAATTGGAATTCCGATCATCATGAACAGCGTGTTGTACATGGCTTTATAAAAATACTCATCTTGAAACACATTAATAAAATTTTCTAGTCCGATGAACTTCATTTGTCCGAGTCCGTTCCAGTTCGTGAATGCACCATAGAAGGAATACATTAACGGAATTAACGCAAATAGAAAGAACCCAATCACCGGAGCCGCAACGAATAGATAGGCATACCGTTGTTCCGTACGATATAACTTGGGAATCGGTTTTGTCTTCATTGTCTTCCATCCTTTCTACGCTAGAGATTCAGGTGGCGACTTACGCCACCTAAATCATCATCTCTAGTTAGTTCGCCTGTTTCTCTTGTGCGATGGCATCATCTAGCAACTTTTGCATTTTCGGTTGCTCTTTTTTTACATAGTCTTCAACTGATGTTTTTCCATCGAGTACAGGCTGGATGTTTTTGAAGAACTCGTCATACCATTCAGCAGTATACGTTTTTTCTGCCGGGAGACCACGTCCATAATCATTAATCAAATCAAGGAATTCCTGTTTGTTGGCAGGCTTGATTGATGTGTCCTCCACCCAAGTTTTTGCGATTTCCATGCTGTTTGGTAATTGAACTTGCGCATCCACTAAAGCTTGTTGCCCTTCTTGGTTAGCAGATAAGTACATAGCTAGTTCTGTTGCTTCTTTTTGATGTTGCGTCGTTGATCCTACACCAATCCCGAGTGAGCCGACCCACCCTGCTGGTTTACCTGTTGATCCCGCTGGCCACGGAAGAAGGTCATACTCAAACTTCAATTGATCTTTAAAAGCTGCCATATCCCAAGGACCAACAGGGAAAAACGCAAGTTGTCCTTTCATCCAGCGTTGATAGGTATCGAGTGTTTGTGATTCTCCGATTGATGGAGTGATTTTATGCTTTAGTTGCTGGTCTACGAAAAATTGGAGAGCTTCGATGAATTTTGGATCGTCAATCGTTACTTTCGTTCCCTCTTCGTTGATCCAATCTGCTCCGTTGCTCCAAACGAACGGTTGCAATGCCCAGTTCACATTAAATCCTGTACCGTACTGATCCATTTTTCCATCGCCATTCGTATCTTTCGTTAACTTTTTAGCTACTTGAATGAATTCGTCCCATGTGTACGGTTTGTCCTTATCCGGAAGCGGTACCTTCGCTTTCTCGAACATCGTTTTATTATAGCCAAGCGCAAATGGTCCTAAATCTTTGGGTAAACCATATATAGCCCCTTTACCAAGTACCTTTCCATCATAGCGGTACTTATCGACCCCTTTTTTCCAGATGTCTTCTAACTGAATGTCTTTCGATCCTTCGACGTTCTTTGTAATATCTAGTAGTACACCTGAGTTCACGTAAGCTTTGACTTGAGCCGGATTGTAAAAGAAGACATCTGGCACTTTCCGTCCTGCAATTGCAGATTTTAATTTCGTATCATATTGATCTGGAGCTGTTTGTACCATTGTCACTTTAACGTCTTTATTGGCTTCTTCAAATCGTTTTACTATTGCTTTGTACGCTTTTAATTCTTCAGGATTCCCGCGAAACATGAATGTGAGTTCGACTTTCCCGTCAGCACTTTTGCCATCTCCCGAACAACCAGCTAATGCTATCGATGTAGTCATCAAGGCAGTCATGGTTAGCGCAAACATTTTCTTTGATTTAATGTTCATTGTGAATTCCTCCATTGATTTAGTTTTCAGTGTCAAAGCGGAATTAAGATGTACGTACATATTTATTTAAGTAAAAACAATGTTTTTTATAGCGAAGCCCACACAACGCTATAAGAAAGACAATTAAAACAAGTTAAATGAACAATGAAAGCGTTTTCTGCACAATTTGAGTCTATTACACACATTCGGACATGTCAATTCGATTTTTTGTCATTTATTTCTTTTTTGTACGTACATTTAATTAGTATATCTATTGATTTTCTCTTAAATCCATAGCAAACCGGACAAATATTTGCTAATATGTAAGTACTATCACATCTTGTACGGATAAGTTTGCTGTTACAAGAAAGAAAGCAGGGACGCCTCATGGCACAACGGACAAAATATAGTATCGTTAAAGATCATATTCTCGATTGGATTAAAGATGGCACAGTACGTCCGGGCGAAAAAATTCCTCCTGAAAGTGAGCTTGTACAATCCTTTAAAGTTAGTCGCCACACGATTCGTCAAGCAGTTGGAGAACTTGTAAATGAAGGATACCTGTACCGCGAACAAGGATCAGGAACTTACTGCTCCCAAGTACTTCCTACACTAGAAGCTGAGATAACTGAACGTGCTAATAATGGAAAAAACATCGGTGTCATTACAACGTATATGTCTGATTACATCTTTCCATCTATCATTCGAGGAATTGAATCGCATTTAGCTTCAAAAGGGTACACGCTGACACTTTCGTGCACAAACAATGATGTAGACAAAGAACGTCAATGCCTCGAAATGATGTTAGATCGTCAAATTGATGGATTAATTGTTGAACCCACCAAAAGTAGTAACTATAATCCGAACATCAAATACTATCTAGAACTTGAGCAGCAAAACATTCCCTATTTGATGATCAACCAATATTACTCTCAACTAATGCCTCCTCATCTTATGATGGATGACGAAAGAGGTGGATTTTTAGCAGCGGAACATCTAATCAACCTTGGTCATGAACGAATCATAGGCTTGTTTAAGACAGATGATTTACAAGGTGTTTATCGAATGCGTGGATTCCTTCGTGCGTTTCGTGAGTACAACATTCCTTTAGAGCCAGAATTAATCATTACCTATACAACGGAAGAGTTAATTCCAAGTTTTTATGATTCGATTGGACGTCTCTTTGAAAATGGAAAGCATCGACCAAGTGCTGTGGTTTGTTACAATGATCAATTGGCATTAAGTGTCTTGGATCAGTTACGGAAGCTACATCTATCTGTTCCTCGAGATGTCTCTCTCGTGGGTTATGATGATTCCGTACTTGCAGTGGCAACGGAAGTGAAATTGACTTCGATCATTCACCCGAAACAAGAACTTGGACGCGCTGCAGCAGAACGGATTATTGCAGCGGTGGAAAAAAAAGAAGCCCCTCCATCTCACATTTATGAACCGGAATTAATTATTCGTAACTCAACAGCACCATTTAATCGTCTCGAATCTAAATCTAGTTAATTTTCGAGCAGAACTTCGGGGGAGGTACTTATGAACTTAAGACATGAACAAAACAAACTATTCCAGCTACTTGAATTCACTACTGGACTCGTACAGTTGAACTTCATTTTTTTTATCACCCTTTTACCAGTCATCACGATTTTCCCAGCTCTTTATGCACTAACTGCCGTCACAAGACAGTGGTCAGTTCATCAAGATTACAGTGTTTTTCGAGCCTACATTCGTTTTTTTAAAGAAGCGATGCAATCCCATTTTAAATTCGGCATTTTGTGGACCTTCATCTTACTGTTTTTACTTTTTGATTTTTTAATCATTCGTCACTTAGAGACAGGACAGACCTTCTTATTTACGAGTCTTTCAATCGTCAGTCTGTTCTTCTTGGCTATTTCCGTTTTCTTATTTCCGATTCTCTCGCATTACGACTTGAAAAAAAGGGATGCCCTTAAGCTAGCCCTTTTTAGTCTAGTACGCTATGGATACATTTTATTGTTTTCATTTCTTCTACTAGCAACATTGAGTGTCTTAACATATCAATCACCACTTTATTTACTGTTCGGCTTTTCATTTGTTATTTTTCTTACTACCAAACTGTATTTGCATCAATTGGATCGCGTGATGCTTGAATCTTAATCGTTGTTGACAAGGTATATAAATGAAGGCATGCAATTACTTCGGTATAAATCTCATTTTAATCGTGAGCTTCTTATTAAGTTCTAGGTTACCGAAAGACCGCTCGACGGGACGATCCGAAAACGTATTGAACGGATGCAAATATCGTTACGATAACAGCACTTAACGGTCCATCTATTAACGCATTATTTCGATGTTTTGGTCGAAAAACTCGAAAATGTGTAAGAGGATGCCTATCACGTCAAACGAAATCTCAAAATCGAGACCGTCCCGCTCAATCAATTCCTAAGCGTCATTCTCTCGGTCTGAACTATAAAAGTATCATGATCATCGTCTTTTTAAACATAGTCAAATATTAAAAATGACTGTGTTTAGCTTTATCTATTATCTTGTGACTAACCTTATTTCATTTGGAATATTTAAAGGTCTAATCTCCAGTACGAAAAAATCTTTGTTATCAAACGTCGATCGTAATCTTATATGCTAAAGGTAAGTTCGCATTGCGCTTTGCTTCACATGTCGTGTCTCTTAAGATAAGTACTTGGATTTAGACCTCCACGATAACAGGTTTATGGCAAACATAGTGTCGATAGTACCATACATAATATAACTTCACTTAGTGGTTCTCCTCTTTTTTCAAATTTAGAATCATTCGTACAAGGACGATGCTAGATTAAAATCCAAAATGCATTATCAAATACTTTTAATTACTACGTTTGTATTCAAAAACTCCCCATGGAAACCATAAAACTGCTTCTGTCGCCTCACCTAATTCATTGCAGTAATTCGAGTAACGATCTGCTTCCTCGAACGTATGGATCAATCCGCGACTGTTTATCGAAAAGTTAAACTGTTGACTGAAATCATGCTCTAGCCCGTTACATAAATAGGAATGGAACAATCCCGAGTCAAATCCCAACACTTCGTACCCGATTTTCTGGAATCCCTCCATGTTAACTGCAAGTTGCCGCTGCAAGATTTTTTCTACTCCGTAAGGCTCAGGATTTTTACTACTATAAGCCGCTACATCTTCAAGAAAATCTACTTTATACTGTTCAGGCAAACCGATGCTGATGATGCGTATGTCAGGAAGATGATTCAAAAAATGATTTACGAACATTTGCGCAGCATTTAAGTTAGAGAACACTTGAGGAAACAATACATCTCCGGTTTCCCGATGTTCCTCTATCCATTGTTCAAGTAACTGAAAGGTGTTAGGTGAAAGACCGATTTGCTCCATATAACGATCTTTCTTTACTTCCGAGTTTCCCCATAAGATACTGATATCAGGATAGTGTGTACAGATGCATTCACTTACGGATAGAACGGACTCAGGAACAATCTTTTTATCCATGTACTCCTTTCGAAGGGTTGGTAGGATAAGATAATATCCTGCAGATAGGTAGTTCATGAATTGGCTCCTTGTCATGTAAAATGAATTCAATGAGTGTATGTAATGGATTTGATATTCTAATTTGCTGAATGAATACTATTATCCCCATGTTCCTCTTAATCTGCTTCGTATATGCCCTCTCTGAAGTCGTACACTTGACTCCATATCTTGATTTTAGTGCCATTGATTGTCACCGTATCCTTCGTCCACTTCACTTCTTTTATTTCGCGACAAGGATACTCCCAGTACATTCTACGCTTTTCTCCGTTCTTATTTTCCATAATGCCGAGCATTGCATAATCCACCGTCGCACCACCATTTGCGCGGTAAAAGCGAACCGTATACGCTTGATCGGGCGATGTACTTTTTGAGATATATTCTTCTTTTGGAACAACATTGATATCAACTAAGAAAAATAGTCGATAGATCATCCATACAATATATACAGCCAAACTTATGCCAACTACTATTCCAGTTATTTTCAGCTTTTTTCTCACTTTTCAAAAACTCCAATTTTTATATATTCATCAAAATTTAAACGATTAGTCGCCCCAAAAACAAATCAACGCGTTCTGATAGACAGATGCGATACACATTCGCTTCAGCAACTCTAAAAATTGATGCAGTTCCATTACTCGTTTGTCTGACTGATGCATCACCCACGGCTCATTCGCATAATAATTCGCTTGATTCATCATCCACGCTTCCTTCGGTGTGCAATAGCGTTGAATAAGTAGTTCGCAAACTCCGATCAACTCATTCACTTCTCTCGCTAAGAACAACTTATCGCCGTAAGGATCGAGATCAATCAAGAGGTCACAGCGATTAGATATCCTTGCGAAGTCTTCTTTCAAAAAGCGTTGGACGTGAATCGGAAATGGGAGAATCTCTTTTTCATTTTCTGGTATTTCTTTTAAACTTGTACTAATTCCAAACATGATGTCCTCCCTTTTATCATCCGACCGGATGTCAATCATAGTAGTCGATGCCGTCTCCTTTCGGAAGAAACGCTTTTACCTTGTCTTCAGTATCAAAACAAGCTTCATTCGAAAACAGGTAATAGCCCATGAAATCATGCTCCATCGTGATGAATGACATCTCTTTCGTCGCATGAATGACGGGAACAATCTGTTCTCTTTTAAAGAACCATCCTTTGACCATTTTCCGCTCAAACGTCAGGAGATTCGTAAACGATATGAAATAAAAATCGTTTACTGCTGCATACCAATACGTTTCGTCCAGCAGACGCTCAAGTTCGCTCGCATCGTTCACTTGAACGCTGTAAAAAGGACTGCTCTTATCTGGTTGAACCTTTGTATAGCATAGGTTTTCCTTCTGAAAAAATGGTTCCACCTCTTCATTGGTAAAACCACCGCCGAACGTAACGAATAGTGGAAAGCGATTCAGACGCGTCAAAAAATGCTTCAGTACTTCATTGGAGTCATTTTGATAGTCACGTTTCTCGTCATTCGGAATACATCCCATCGAATAAATCGACTTAACAGCACCTGGTGGATCAATATCGAGATAGTGGTCTTTGACCACTTTTGCATGATTCGTATGTTCATCGAGATAGATATATAACATAAAAATTCCTCCACGTATTCTGCTAGATCCATCTACATAATTCAACTGCTTGTTTCATCAATAGAATTCAATGGTACCATCGTCAGGAAAGATGGCTTTCACCTTGTCCTCGGTATTAAAACAGGCTTCATTCGAAAACAGATAATAGCCCATGAAATCATGCTCCATCGTGATGAACGACATCTCTTTCGTCGCACGAATGACGGGAACGGTACGTTCTTTTTTGAAAAACCATCCTTTGACCATTCTCCGCTCAAACGTCAGGAGATTCGTAAACGATATAAAGAAGTTTTCGTTCACAGCCCCATACCAATAGGTCTCATCTAGCAATAGCTCCAGTTCGGTCGCATCATGCACCTGAACGCTATAGTATAGGTTCTTGTACGGTCGAACCTTTGTATACGATAGATCGTGCTTTTGAAAAAACGGCTCGACCTCCTCGTCCGTAAAAACTCCACCGAACGTGACGAAAATCGGGTAGCGATTGAGACGCGTCAAAAATTGTTTTAAGACTCGATTTGAATCGCCTTGATAGTCTCTTTTAGTTTCCATATCCGGTAGACAACCCATCGAATAGATGAAGTCGATACGTTCTGGTCGATCAACGTACAAGTATCTGTGCTTAAACACTTGTGCGTGATCCATACGCTTCTCAAAATAGACATATAACACGATGCCACTCCTCTCTCAATCACTTTATTACCGCTCGATTTTATCGTCTGGAAAGAGTGCTTCTATTCGATTACTGGCACTACTCTCTTTTTTTAATTAACCACCGTCTTACTTTTGTCATTTCAAACTTCAAAGTGAACCATTTAACCCATAGCCCCTGTGGATCAGCGCCTTTTTAGTTTTCACTCTGTTTCGTGATCAAAATATGCGTTCTTTCAGGAATCTCAATGTCTTCTAACTGATCAAGTGCTAATGATAATGTCATACTTTTCACTTGCGGATAGGACTCTTCCCCAATCCAACAGGTATACAGTTCAAATGATTCACCCTCGTCTAAGAAGTCATTCATGAACGTAAACAGATAACGCAGCTTTTCCTTTGACTCCTTTGAAATGCTGGAATCAAAAGGTTCAACGATCTCGATGCCCCAATGACTCGAAATTTCATATACATACCATTTATGAAAATGCCTCGTTTTTACTTCATATAGACAGTCTTGATCCGCAAAACAGGGGCCGATGTATAAGGGAAGGGTTTCATCTTCTTCATCCAAATTGAGATACTGATCAGGAATTTGTCTCTCCATACAGATATATGACGCTAAGCTCATTGTGTTTCCTCCTTATGTGTGAAGTTTTCATTGTTTCTTGAAAGACGTCTCTCGATCGTCTGCCTTTCCAAAATGCGCAATCTTTCCATTCGTACAAAAGTGATCGAGCATGCCAAATCGATCCATCGCATCGCGAGTAACGATGAAGTTATACGCCATCAATAACGAGAATTCAGACATAAAGTCCTCAAGCGTTTGACGCGCGGGACGTGCGTATTTCGAAAATAATCCTGTCGTCACTTCTTTTCGATTCAGTAAATGCAATAAATGCTCTTCAAATACCGCTTGCCAATTGGAATCATGCAACGTCAACACGTGAATTGAACCATCATTATCTAAAACATCCCGACCACAAAAGACGACCTCGACCGGAAACGTGGCGTGTGGTAAAATCGCATCAAAAAAGTTCTCATATTCTGTCCCTGCGTCATCGAGCTCCTCATATGCGACTCCATACATCGAGACACAATCGTTTGTGACCCGGACGATTCCTTGTCCTTGTTTTTGGACGATGAGTGTCACCTCTGCTTCAGTCGCCATTTCTTGCTGTTCGATGACAAGATGTTCGAGAAATCGGTCAAGCTGCGCGGCATCTGTCATGATGAAGTGGGAACGAACCGTCCAATCCGATAAATCATGAATATTTGGATTCTGCTTGAGTGGTCGTTCTAGTAACTTCACTTCAAACGGATACGAATGCTGACTCACTTGAAGACGGACGAGGTCTTGCCAATCGTCGCGTGGTAGCAGTTCCCGGAACACATCGATCCATTCGTTTTGTTGAAAGGTCAATTTCACCTCAATCACCCTCTTCGGATTTCATTCGTAAAACTCTCTGTCCCTTGGAACGCAGAGATCATCTCTTCTCCAAACAACGTGATACTTCCCTCCCACGGATGACCGAGATATCCCCAGCGAAAATCTCGGGCGATGAAAAAGGAGTAATCGCCATCTGGAACGGCTGGAATCATCCAGTCCCCTTCTTCATTTCGAAGAAACGGACGCTTTGGGTCGATCCAGTATCCTTGATGATTCCAATCAAGAGCCATGACGCGTTCTCCTTCAACAGTCAACTCAGCCAGAATACGTCCTAGCTCCCGCTCGATCTCTTCGCGTTTCTCGTAATCCACTTCATATGTAATGAACGGACTTGGGGCATGGTATGATGGGAAAACCGTCGTACTAGGCGAGAATTGAAATTGTTGATCAATGACGTGCCATACCTTCTCGTCTTCGGCTTGCGTCATCGGAATCCAGCTCCATGGTTTCCCTTCACCAATCAGATCGAACGTCATTCCTTCAGGATAGAGAACGGTGTACGCTTCTCCTTCTGATACCGCGATGATCGGTTCGCCTCGCACATCATGTTCCTTTATCCCTTCAAAAATCAGAGAAACAGATGCCTCGACATCAAGTACGTAGTAAAAGATATTCGTCGTACCACTCCCGATATCTCCACCTTCGCAGTATCCGTTCCCCATATGAAGCAGACCATCATGAATTACTTCTTCCATCATGTGACGTCGCTCGAGCGCTGCTTCTTCCTGACCTTTCTCATAAGAAAACTGAACGATCAGTCCCGTATAATCGGTCTCATTCAGCTCGCGATAGCCTTGGCGTTCTAATTCCTTGACTATCTGCAATATCTGAACACCTAAGCGTTTGAAGCGCGAGACGCGCATCTGTCTCACGTCTTCTTCTCTCACCCACGCTCCAACGATTCCTTGATGCTGCATGATGAGACGGCTCTCCGTATAGATTGTTTGGTAGAGTGTAACGGAGCCGCTTTGTTTTATCAGTTGGATCATGAGTGGTTTCGCTCCCTTCCATCACAATACGTTTAAATCATGATCTTCTATGTAACCTAAAAACGACTCTTGCAATGCACCATCTGTCTCTACGGTCTCGACCGGATCTCCTGCTTCGTCGACTCGGACAAGTGCCAGTTTCGCTTCAAGCTCAGATCCACTTAGTCCTGAACTCCCATCGATGATGCCAAATACATGGGAAACCGTATCGATGATCGTCTGTTCCATCATCTGTCTCATCCGTTTTTGATCCGCTTCGCTCGACTGCTGGTAAAACGCGATACAGGCAGTATAGGCATTAACACTTGGATCGACTTCTTCTTCGTAGATGTCCTTATAGTCCGCCATACCTTCTTTAACAACCGTTCGATAAACTGCTTGAACGAATTCTTCCAACTCTTGATTCATGATTTTCTCTCCTTCATTAATACCCAGCAGTTCATCCCTCTTGTCTTAAACGCTGAGCGTTTACATCTGTTCGTCAGAACTACTTCTTATTCTGACCATACCGACAAACGAGTGCGAGGATCATTGTCATCGGTCACCCACTTAATTCCGGTATATCCACGTCTCACGGCGTTCTCATAAAATGCTTCAGATACGTGCTGCTCCTTGCAATAGATATCAACGTACGTGCAGTCATAAATCAACATCGCGATGTGACATTTGCTTTCCTGAAACCACTCATACGTCATTCCTACTTCTTCAGTCTGACCACTTTGAAATGCAAACAATTCAGCAAAGATTAGGTAATTGCTAGGTCCCCTTAGCCATTTCGCTAGTTCACGTCCTGTTACGTTCTGATCGACCGAAAACTCTTCTAAACTGTCATACAACTCTCCGTCCATGGTTTGGATTGGAAAATCAAAATTACGAAGAAACCAATCATACTCTTTCATTTCAATCGCACTTAATATGTCGATCAAGACACGCCCCGGTTCATTCGGGATTTCAAATGACACACCACGCAGACTCATCGAATCCCCTCTTTCTACCTTGTCATAAGAAGGCTGCCGTATGAAAACACTGTAGTTCCTGTTCTTCACTTGAACTTCCCCACGTGCAGACGGCGTAACCTTGTGCTGTCAATGTTGGAACCATCTCGACGACTGGTAAGCTTCCGTTTTCTGTTAACCCGATATCGAGCACCTGCGTTAGTAATTCCTGACAATGTAATGGTCGATCATGATTCGCACAAATAATGGTATACCTAGATGGAGAGTCACTAATCATTTCAATGGCTTTCGAAAGCTGTTCGAGACCAAATTCAGCGATACCGACGTAATATGGTTCTTTGTCAATTTGGACCGGTACTTCCATTCGGGAGGTGAAGCCATCAAGCATCTCTTTTCGTTCGAGCAAACGCCACAGTTTGTAATAATCAAAGATTCTTTTTGACTGGAACCCATTTCCGGCACACACTACTAAATAAAAGCGATACGTGCTCAGCGTATGCTTTTTTGCTAGCTCGTTTCGGAACATTTCATTACTTATTTGTTTGAACTGGACGATTTCTTCTGGAAACAGGAGCATCTCACCGACCACACATAGACAGCGAATCGATGAGCTCGCATCCGCAAGCCAAGGGAAGATACGTGTCGCATCGCTATGCTCTTCGATATACGTTTTCATGAAAAATCTTCTTTTTCAATCCCACTGACACGATACGCTTTGATACGTTTCAAACTGTAGATACACGAGTTGATTCGTACCAAGATGAGTGAGTCTGAGTGATTGTTGTGATGGTTGCGTATAAGCCAATTCGAATCTGACACCTTCGATCTTCTTCAATAAAAAATAAGCCCAGTGCCGATCGTATTCATTCTCAGACAAAACATCCCATAACGCATCCTCACAACAATTCGCCTCGTAGATATACAATTTCATGATCATATTCTCCGCTATTACGGGTAACCCCGCAAATACGGGAGCGTTCGGAATTCGGGGCTTCTGTATGACCAAGGTATAGCCATCTTTCAGAAGACGATCCAATTGTTCTCGGCTATCCGGAATCTTCTCTTCGATGACGGAAGACGGAAGTTTTCTGATTCGGATCGGCAGACCCACTTCATATCCAAAGGGATCTTCGAGAGCGAGTAAGTCTTCATGGGAATAGATTATTTTCATGAGATCATCCTCACATTCTTTTATGGAGTACTTTCAGATTACACGCGCGCCACGCATCACGGACGATATCTTGGAAAGTCGTTGCCTTCGATTTGAGTTTTAACGTTCTATAGTCGAAGCAATAGACGGCTTCGTCCGGACGCTCTTTCAACACCGCATAGTATTCGTCCTGTTTAAACGACGAACCAAAAAAGAAATACTTGTCGCGGATTGCATCGAACTCGGTTAACGCATATTCATCGAGACTAACCGAGAGATTATCTTGGATCTCATGCGATAACCCATTCCAGCTCGTCAATGGAATACCGTATAAGTTCAACTCTTCGGTAAAACGTACCCCGTTACAGACTCGCAAAATATTTTTATACCACTCTGGAATCGCGAAATGATCGGTCTCAAACGCTTGGATACGCGCTTCTGGACAGGGACTCTCCACGGACACTCGGTAGCTTTGAATTTTTGGTAAGCGATCATACAAACAAAGCTCATGCCTTACCTTTTGCCCCTCGATTGGAATACTGTACTTTAAGGATTTTTGATCGTTCACATAAAATAATCGCATCGCCTGAAGGATATTCGTAAGAAAGACATTGTCTGGTAAAGCAGTGTTCTGATGATTCTGACGTGGTACTTCGACGTCTTCCAGCGATATTTCTTCCTCATCATCGTGTTCTTCAAAAGCCTCGTGTTCCCCAAGGACGATCGCGATTCCTGTCACGTTCCCGTCTTCTTGACGGACGAGGACTTCGTAATGTCCGTCCCCCATCAACTGAACGGCGACACCGAACGGAAACAGGAAGATTTCATCTTCCATCATTTCGTCTGAAATTGCGATATAGAACGGGTCGATCTCTTCGTCGAACTCTAGCGTATTTCGAATCTCCCAGTCGATGGCTTCCCGTCTCCCGTAATCAGCTGTGTTCATGACAACGAGCTGCGCTGAATCAACAACGACTAGATCGGATAACGGCTCGAAAGCCGATGGAGCCACTTCCGCTTCTTCATTCCTCGTCAGGTAAAGCAAATTGATCGATTCGAACTCATCTTCGTTATAGAAGACCGTCCAAATCGAACCTTGATCAACCGGTATCGTCACGTTGTACTCTATATCCGGCTCAAGGAAAGCCGGATCCGAGACGATCAGATTTCCTTCCTGACTTGTAAACGTCCCTAGTTTTTTCATGGTTTATAACTCCTTAGATCCATTTATATGTAGCCTTCATTTTTATTCAGACGATGCTTTTAATTTGATGTGTTGTTTTTTGAAAAGATAGAACCATAACAACATCCCTGTTCCAATCGATAGAATCGGAAATAGATGTGGAATATATTGTTCTTGCCGAAAGCTGATATGCATCAAGAAATAATCGACGAAACACATGATACGTATCCACATCGGCAATTGATTTTTACTGAGGAATGCTAAGAACATCAGAATGATACCGATACCTAATACGACAATTGGCAAAATAGTAAACGGAGTCACCAATTGAAACAGACCTAGTCCCATTAAGATATAGGCAAACCACGATGTCCGTCGTCGAAACTTCTCGCGTTCCTTTCGTCCAGGTTGCATCCGGTAGATATCATCTTGTCTGTATCCCTCCGCCTGTTTCTCTGCAATCAATTCATTCAGTCTTCGTTTTGCTTGACGCCGAAACGTGTATCGTTCTTCGATTGAATCGCTGACATCTTGATCGAGCTTCCATTGCTCGGTGACACCGTGATACATCTGAATCGTTCGACCATCGCGATACATGAACCAGAAATAGGTGATGCCATCCACTTGCTTACTAAGTGTGACGATCATTTTTTCATCATCCTTAATCTATTAAGTTAATCTTCTACAGTTTTTGTCCATGGCGATAGATACGCCACACATCTGACATTCTATCGACTTGTTTCAAAACGCCCAAATCCTATTAACCTTCTAAATCTGCTAGTACATCTTCCGGATCAAGTTCGATCCCGACGAGCTCTGGTCCCCAGTTCAAGCCACAATACAGTCCGTCGTCGATCATGTTCGGTAACCAGCCATCCATGAACAGATCCAGATCCAAGCGAATTAGATGATAGTCCGCCCATTCCTTCATCTGCAACGCTTTCGCCCCTGCTTCCGTCGAAAAGAATAACAGCACGTCCGTTTCCTCTTGATTCGACGGACAATACGCCCAGCCCGACTGTTCAAACTTCGACAGACCATAGACAGCACCCATCTCAAGAGCCGTCTCTATGAAAAGTTCTGCTTGTTCTGCACTCTGTTCCTTTATTATGAACATTTTAAGTGTCGTTGCTATCGGAAACAGCTCTTGTTCCTCATGATCCCACCAGACGATCGTCTTTGTGTCCGGAAATTGATACCCGAGTTCGTCACCCGTTCCGTCCGCCGCAATCCGCAAGAACCCTTCTGGATACTCTTCTGCATCGGTCAAGTTGACACGAACAAGGTCATCCCATGTCCGTTTGATATGCTGCTCGTCCTTGATTGGATGAAACTCCCAGTCACCGACGTTGAACTTGTTTTCGCGCTTATACCGGTTTCGTAGTTCTCTTGGAAGCTCGCAACCGAGTGCTGTCTCTACCTCTTGTAGTCTCTCTTCTGTAACACCAGGTAATCCACTCTGATATATCATTCTGTATGACTCCTTTGATCTTAAATTGAATTATTCGTAGGAATTTAGTACATGATCGATCTGATAATCCGTTGGTAAAATCAGTTTGAGCTGATCGACGTTTTGAAAGGCATCTCCATTCGAAAACCACATGAAACCGAGCGCATCATGTGACGGAAGGATGAACGGTAATCCATCAAGTACATCTACTACATGCGTGTATTTCACTTCTTTAAAGATCCATTGTCCAGAGGTTTTCAACTCAAAAGTGGGGCGAGCGAACGTGATGAGGAACGTTTCACTATAAGCAGCCCGAAAGAAGGACTCTTTTAAGACGAAACGCAAATCGTTCGCATTCAACACTTCGATACAACAGTAAAAACTGGTGCGCCGATGATCGCCTTCGTACCGCGGATGTTCGTGGCATACGAATGGTCGCGATTTTAAACGCTCTAAGAGGTCCATCTCATCTTCCATCTTCGCGTCAAAATTAGTCGTGATATATAAAGGAAAATGATTGTAGCGAACTAGCGTGTCATACAATACCTCCTCCGTCAATTCACTCGTAAAGCCACTTACTGTATGGTCATAACACATGATTTCGAAGATAGTTTGCAATGGATCAAGTACGTTAATGTCATATACCCGAAGCTTTCGCTGGATATATTTTGTCTGAAAGTCTTGTTCGAAGATTGTCAGTTCGTTCATACTGTCACTCCTACCTGTGTCGTCATTGCTCAATTTTTTCGGTTAAAGTTTTTCCCTTCAGGATAGAGCCCGGTCAAGCGTCTGCCATAATGAACTTTTGCCTGCCCCATCCGAAGCCGTGTCAATCCATACTGTTTCTTAAAATATTCAATGACGGGTTGGACGATCTGAGATGGTTCGAGGACATGAAGGACGAATTCGATGGCTTCCGGACCATAATCATCCTCAACAAAATAACCGTTGCCGATTTGAAAAAGAAATGTATGAAGGTCGTCTTCGATATTCGAACGATGCTCAAAGATGACTTCATATTCTGTATCTTGACAAAAGATTTCGACGACAATCTCATAGTAATCTGCTTCTTGAACGACGGAGTAACCGTCTTTTTCTTTCTCCGCTACGAGCTCCCGAATGTAGGCATCCAGATTGAAAAATCGCGAGAACTTCTGCTCGCTCATTGGTTCTTCCAACCGCTCTCCCATAATGCCGTGAAACGTGTGAAGTGTCCGTCCATCCTTCTCGAATAACCAAAAATGATTCTGACCGTCGATTTGTTTAATGAGTTGCATGCAGTTCCTCCCGTTCTTATAGGTCTGCGAACCATTCTCCATTCAGCTGGCGAATCACCGTATCGCTTGGTAACTGTTGTCGCAGTCGTTTCGCCCAGTCTGTACGAAGATCATACGCGAAGTGTTCTTCGTTCGAGAGGACATAAAGCATTCCACCATCATGACCGACGATCACGACGGTCGTCTCCTCTGGATAAACGAATCGATCTTCTAGGACACGTGTTTTTCGATACGTCGTTTCGACCTCTCGTTGAATTGACAAACGATCGGAATATGAAAACATGAACAGTTCGTTCATTAATGCAGCTGCATAGGCTTGCTCAAGGATGAGTTCGAGCATCTTAGCATCTTCAATCTTGACCGTGAAGTAATGACTCTCCCTCGTCGATGTTCGTTTTCCGCGTAACCATCCGTCCGTTTGTTTTTGCTTAGACAAGACATGTGAAGTGAACGACATTTGATGTTGCGTGAAGAACGCTTTGTTGTCTTTGTCTTCTTCTTCAAAAGCAAAAAAGGTCGTGTAGATCGGAAAACGATTTCGATGATTTAGAAAATCAAATAGGAAGGTTTGAGTTTCGACCGCATTCCCTTGTGCTTCCGAATCAAGGTCAATGGCATATGCTTTTTTTAATGGTCCGTCTAGCAATAATGGTCGTTGAATTTCATCTTCAAAAAGATTATCTGTAATCTCACACTCGAGAACGAGGAGTTGTCTTTTAGCGTTCAATGCTTCGATTGCTTCTTCTCCCACGAGCGGATGCCGCTTTAAATTAAGCAACTGCATCTCAGTTTCATATAACATCTCATTAAATTTCTCAGTACCGTATTGTTCGATGTATGCGACTTCTGAAGCAAAGATCGGTACAAACCAGACCGGTAGTACCGTTTCCGGTTCCCCGAATGCCACGTCTCCTTTATGGACTTGAAACGATTCTTCAAAGTAGAATGGTGTCGTCACGTATAGAGCAGCGAAGCCGTACTTCGATAACAATCCATCTGGCATCGGTAAATACTCACCTAGATCATAAGCGTGTCCAGTCTTCCATGCTTCTAGCGTCAAGCGATAAACCAATTCAATCAAGTCCGACTCAGCATCTTGTTGCATGACGGATAGCATCACTTCTTGATGAACGATAGCACCATTCTCGAATTGTAACGGATGGCGTAACAGTCCAAGTGACGTCATCGTGATAGCATTAGCAAACGGTGCATTTTGAAACTGCAACAATTGAATCACCTGCTCTTGTAATTCTTCAATCTCTAGATGACCTGTAATTTCACCGCAATGAGCTTCTAAGTGTTCTATGTAATTCATATTTTATATCCTCATTTCAAGACATTAAAAAATGTCATTTTCAAAAAGTATCTTCTACCATATATTATATATTTCATAATACATTTTTGGGATTTTTTATTTTTTATACCTGTTACTTTAATGTTTTATTTAGTTGCACAAGATGGACGCCTTAGTTCGAAAATAAGAACTGCGCTTCATATGAAAGACGATTAGAAAATCGATGAACTGTAAGCATAAAATCCTGTAAAGCGGTATTTCTTACTTAGGTAAAGAATATCGAGACATCTGAAAATGTCAAAAGATGACTCCGGTTCAATACCGAAGCCACCTCATAGTAACGTAAAAAGTTAAAACGACTTTTTTAAAGCGTCCATTTGTTAGGCTGTACTCACATGTATTGTTTTCGTTCGAAGAACTTTCCTTCGATCCATGTCCAAATCCGAATTGCTAGGTAAACATCAATTATGCCAATGATTAATGTCACAACAATCATGAGAACACCACTGTATTCAAAAACGAGTAGAGGATGCAAGATTGTAAAAACGACACTCAAAAGAATTGGAATTGTGATACCCATCCAAATAGAATTAAACAATAGTGCCTTCCACATCCAAATCATTCCTTTACTTAGAAATAGATTGTTTAAGTTTAGCATGTGATAAACGGAAAATGTGAAGTATGTGTAGATGCTTTAATAGCACAACCGCTAGAACTCAAAATATGGTTAAAAGAAGATGTGCTACGAATCCTTCAAAGCAATCCATCGAAGAGTTTGAGGAGTTTTTTATTTTTATATTTCTTCGCATAATCAATGACCGTTTTCCCATTGTATCCTGATGATTTGGATCTACTCCGTACTGTAGCAACATTTGAACGACCTTAGCGTGATCCTAACTAACTGCTAACATCAAAATATGCCTCATTTGGATTGAACGGATGTATAGGTACAGGTATTCCTCTTACAGTCCTTCCTCGAAATCTCTATAAATCAAAATCCAATTTAGTTGATATATTCCATTTTGATTACAATTTTAATTTAAAACACTTTTATGTAAGCGTTATCATTATACTGTATACGGTACTTATTCTTTATTTAGGAGTTGAATCGAATGGATACGGTCATCAGTCATTATTCGAAATTCAAATGTCCACGTTGTCGCGAGAAATTCAAGGATGAGATTCTCATTGAAGATTTACATAGTGTAGCGTACGAAGACCGGCGCTTAGGTCTCGAAATCCAGTATGACTTTTCTTCGGAAGTCGCTTGTCCGAACTGCCATCATCAATGGCTCATTGAAGGCAATGTCTGGGAGTATCCTGAAGGCGTCATCGATGCCATCGAACTATAGTGCGACCAACATGAAACACTTCCCTTTTTCTTAAGTAAGCTACATATGAAGTGTTGCCTTGATGTACACTATCGGTAATACAGAACGTGTACTTCGGAGGGGTTCGCATTTGAAAAGTAAACTTTTATTTTTACTGCTATTTTCGATCGTCTGTCTAGCAGGGTGTAGCGATTACGATCAAGACGGAAATACGACTAGTGAGGAAGCAAAAAAGAAATATGATGCAGCCATCAATCAAGTCTTCAAATCTGAAAACCATTACTTGAAGCAGCAACAGATTAACCAGCAACTAAAGCGAAACACTGATGAAACGGGTGTCATCGTCTATGAGGATCAAGATTTAATTGAAATCTATTACAATCAATTATCTGGACGTGAGACAGCCATTTATCAGAAAGACGGATCAAATTACGCGCGAAAGACATATACGAAACAAATCAACCGTAAAATTGATTCCTCTGAAAAAAAATACCTTGAGAATATTGGAATCAAGTAATTCCAATCCTATAAGGCTGATGTATTACCTGTTTAAATGGTCGATGACTCTATTATTTAATGGAGTCATCGACTATTTTCGTGTTTTCTTACCCTTCTCTTTCCTTCATCTGTTTTAAGGCACAGTTCAGGGGGTATTTTTTAATATTTAGTTTAAGGTGGGAATTACTGATGGAAAGAACCGCATCAATCATTATTCCTGTATATAATAAGGCGACATATCTCTCGACATGTATCGCATCGATCCAAGAACTCATGCTCGATCACTCAACAATCGAAGCGATTTTCGTTGATGACGGTTCGACGGATGAATCGTTATCGATTCTCCACACGGCTGCACAAACGATGGATTTCATTCGCATCATCGAACTTCCTGAAAATACGGGCAGTCCTGCACAACCGCGAAACGTCGGAATTGAAGAAGCGACAGGTACCTACGTCACGTTCTTAGATGCTGATGATCGTCTCGACCCAGTCGGATTCCCTCGACTCGTCGCACAAGCCGCTTCGCATGATGCCGATATCGCATTCGGTCAAACGATCAAACATACCGACACGTCGATTCAAAAGGTTGGTCGCTTTGCATCGTTTACGACAGCGAATCAGCTTGTTCCGTATGAAATCGACAAAGTGTTCCGCGCGGTCGGACCTCCGGGGAAAATTCTGAAGCGCTCCGTCTTGCTTGAACATAACATTCGGTTCAGCGCGATGCAGTACGGTGAAGATAAACTCTTCTTCTTTGAAGCCATCTCGAAATGCCAAACGGCTTCGATGAATCCGGCACCGGTCTATCACGTCAATCGTTTCGCGATGAATGATTCGCTTGTCGGACAAACAAGTATTTTCGAAAAGACGACCTTCAATTTACAAGTGCTTGAGAAAACGCTCGAACTTGATATTCCGGCAGTTGCTAAAACCCATGCTTTGAGTCGATTGATCGAGATGGACTTCCTCTCCCGACTGTTCAACAACAAGCGTTTCCTTGAGCATCCGCAACAGCAGACCTTTTTTGACCTGTTCCGCGAAATGATTGCCGTTTTTGAACGCCATGGTGCAGATCCAGCGGATTTCATTTTTGATGACATCTTTCAAAAACAGTACACCTTGCTTCAGCAAAAAGATTATGACAGCTTCGTCACCTTCATCACGCTGCTCGTCCAAAAACATAAAGCCCGGCGATATGTATCGGAGAATCGTCTTTATTACCGGATGCCTGCTTCGTTGAGTCATCTCGGTCCTGTCCTTGAGCCATTCTTTGCTACGTATGCAGGCACGCGTCTCGTTGATGGTCTCTTCTATGAAGTCGTACAATTACTCAAAGACGACATGTCTTCGGTCGATCAAGTTCTCTTAATCGCACCCAATGATGAAACAACGGAGACCGACGTTCCGTTCCATATCGATGAGAACGAACTATTCATTCCGACGGAGGCACTCGAACCGCGTTCAGATCCATTCCAATTGATGCTGATCCATGACGACTATCATCCGTTCGTCGTCCGGATGACGTTACCGAGTAGTGTCGACGAAATGCATTTGCATTATCAGCAACTTAAAGTCGAATTTCGTCCCGAGGAACAAAAATCACCGTCACAGAAAATCGACGCGACGAAGTATCATATCGAAGCACCGACGCAAGTCGTCGTACTCGAGAAAGCCTTTTTGTATGATGACCTCGAATTCGAGCATAAGCAAGCAGCGCTCGAAGTCGGTCAACTCCTGACGATCAGTGATCTACAGTTGACGATTGCTGGCACACCACGACTCGTCACGGCTGATGGGGCTTACGTCACGGCAAACAAAAAATATGTCCATCTTCCGCCTGTAATCGATAACGAGACGTATCTGACTGCGCCTCCAACAACAGTCCGGATTTTGAAGACATGTAAACAGTACGCCGATCGTGACTTTAAAAATGAACTACCGACGAAAAACACACCCGATACAGTGCTTCAAATTGAGAAGGTCGTCCTGTCATCGAAAGGCACACCACGCTTGAAAACGGCTCAGGATATGTACATCACAGCCAATCGATCATTCGTTCAACCGATCAACGAAGCTTAACAATACACCTAGGGATAGAGAGATCTCGTTCCTAGGTTCCTTATTATTCCAACAAAGTATGCTATAGTATGGACAAGGTTCACCGATATGATCCATATTTTATGCTATTAAATAAAATTGTAAGCGCTATATAAGGAGATGCCCTATGACACGAGATTTGTTTTTTACATTGAATACGTTAGCAGCCCAGCGTGGCGGTTTATCAAAAGCAGTCATTAAACGCGCGAATGCGATCATCGCGGCTGATCCGGAGCGAAACGTGACGCTCGTGACGTTAGGGATTCAACCGAATCTCGAAACAATTCGTCAAGAGATGGTCGAAGCACGGTTGCTTGATCCTCGCATCCAGGTCGTCAACGTCATCAATTATTTAGCACGTCGCCAGGCAGACAAACGGTCCGTCGTTTCTTCGAAAGCCGAATTGATTCCGCGTTGGGAAAAACGGTATACGTTGTTCCTCGATGCGAGCCGTGCCGAAAAAGATTCCTATCGATTGTTCGACAATGGTACATACGTCCAGTACGCTCGATTTGACGCTAACAATCAGCTCAGCTTCATCGATTATTTTTCAGAGAATCGCCATCGCCTACGCCGCGAGGAATACCTTGATAACGGGCAGTTGGTGCAGACGATCCAGTATTCGCTTACATCGAATAAGCCGGTCTCTCGTTCCTTCTTCCACAGTGATGGAACGTGTTATTTGACGATTTGGCATAAAATCAACTCGGCGGATTGGAGCCATCTGTTTTATTTCGAAGCCGGTCAGGAAAAACAGTTCAATGATCCAGCGATCTTTAATACGTTCGTTTTGAACAAGCTGTTAGATCAACATGACGCGGTCTTGATCTCATCAGAATACCGGGATCGTCTTGCCAACCTACCGAAAAAAAATTTGGATGCGGTCATCCTAGACATCAAGCATCCGAATATTAAAAAGATTGCCTTCGGGCATAGCAATCACTTCGTGTCGCCCTTCAATGAGGCAGCAGCCGTCAGTGGTGTCTGGGATACATTATTCGGTCGCATCGACGAGTGGGATCGTGTCATCACGGCAACACCTCGTCAACAAGCGCATATGACCAACCAGTTCGGTCATCCGGAAACGTTCCATGCGATTCCACACGGTGTTGGTGCTGTTCCGGAAGCCGACTACTCGGTACTTCCTGAACCTGATCCGAATCGGTTCATCGTTGTCTCGCGCATTCAAATCAAAAAGGATGTCGCTGCGAGTGTCCGTGTCATGCGGAAGATCGTCGACCACCACCCCAATGCCTTCCTTGATTTCTATGGCTTCGGTTACAACGATCAGCTCGAAAAGGATCTCCATGCTTTGATCAAGGAATTGTCATTAACGAAGCACATCCGTTTCAAAGGGTTCGTTACGAACATTCAAGACGCTTATCATGGTGCTGTCGCAACGATCTTCACGTCGCAATCCGAAGGGTTCGGGATGGCAATCCTTGAGAGCATGGGTCACGGTGTTCCGGTCATTGCCTACGATGTTTGTTACGGTCCCCGTGAAATCATTGAGCATGGAACGACTGGATTTATCATTCCACCTGGAGACTCGTCAGCCTTTGCTGACGCAGCGATTCGCTTGATGGAGCAACCGTCCCTAAGACGTCAAATGGGCGAAGCCGCCTTGCATTCGGTTGAGCGTTTTTCGGATGATCTTTTCACGAAAAATTGGCTGATGCTTTTGAATCAGCTCGACGAATAGTTAGTCGACCTCCTCCCCTGTGAGGAGGTTTTTTTGTCTATCCACCAAAGTCCGCATTGTTTTTCAAATTTTAGGATGTTTTAGCTATTGGTTATGATAAAATGCTAATGGAAGAGAACGCTTTCATATAACATCTTTTAGTAGGAGGTTCCTTGATTCCATGCTGTTTAAATCTGCTCTCCGGGTGCTCCAATTTGGACATTCCGTACTTCCGAAAAAACAAAAAAAACTTAAACGATCGGCATTAAAAGAATCGTTACAGATTCAATCTTCGCCGACAGACTATACGCTATCCGGTCAATTGAATGATCCGTTGCTGACGATCACGTCGTTACGTATCCGCGATCGATCGCAAGAGACGGTCCTTGAAGTGCCGAACCAACTGGACGATCATCGCTTCACCTTTCAGCTGTCGCATTCAATCGTGTCTCAACTGAGTCAACATGTTGCTCAGATGCAAGAAGAGGCGGACGTTCCGACGATCGAAGAGGACGGTCTCGCTGAGATCGAGTCCGTCGAAGCCGATCAAGATACGCTCTATCCGATCGGTCGTTTTTCACTCTGGCTAACGTTCACAAAAAAAGTCGAGCATCTCACACCGGAACAATTACAAAAATGGGAATCCGACGGGTTACCGAGCCATGCTACGCTCGACGCGACCGTCTTCACCCGCGAAATTCTGTTAGGGCGCTTTCTTGATACACAGATTCCTGCGCCTCTCGCGCCGTTGATGGATGAGACGTTCAACGAATTCGTCCAGTTGTATACGGATCTAAAAGGCAACCTGCGTCTCTTGCTGAATAAAGAACCGCAGATGAAGCCGAAAATTCAAATCGATGCGGTCCTTAATGAGACGAAAGCGACGACGGTCATAAGCGGAAAAGCCTTTACGCGTCATGCGTTCATCAAGACGGGACGGTTGCTCCTTGTTCACCGAGAGAGTGGCGATCAAGTCCCTGTCCCAATCGATTGGTTGTACCAAAACGAGGTAAGTGCGAAAAAATTCGGATTGTATCGCTATCATTACACGGCGAAGATTCACTGGTCACAACTCCATCAAGCAGCCCAATTGCAAGAAGGGGTTTATGATGCTTTCATTGCGCTCGATTTCTATCACCGATCGGAACCGAAATTATACCGTCTCGGTCGTGCCCGTTATATTACGCGTCAGCTGACACCGGAAGCGTTAGGGAAAGATGAGACGTCGACGATGCATATCATTCCGTACTACACGGTCGGTCACCGGAATCTATCATTTGAGATGACCGAGTTCACGAATGAAAATTACGCCTATCTGAATCATCTGATGACGTTCGCCCCGCTCTACCGGCTGTTTGCCGAGAAGAACACGTGGCTCGTCGGAGAACGTCCATATAAAGCGCAGGACAATGGTTACCACTTCTTCAAATACATGCGCGAGACTTATCCTGAGCGACCGGTCTATTACGTCATCGATCCGGCGTCGAACGAATATGCGCAAGTCGCTCCGCTCGGAAACGTCTTGCCGATCAAATCGAAGGAACACATCTATCACTCGTTGATGGCAAAGAAGGTCATCGGGACACACCACGCGGAATACTTGTATCCGCTTCGCTCGGAGCCGTTCAAACGCAAGATGCGAGCAGATCGTGTCTTCATCCAACACGGAGTTCTCGGAACGAAGAACATGAACAATCAATACGGGAAATTTGCTGCTGCCTTCGACACGGATTTGTTCCTTGTCAGCTCGGAGCGGGAAAAGCGACTCGTCACACAAGATATGGGATACGCTGAGCGCGAGGTCAAAATTACTGGCTTGTCTCGCTTTGATGCACTCTTGAAAAATGACGTCCCGGTCAAACGTCAGATGCTCGTCATTCCGACGTGGCGGTCGTGGCTACAGACGCCTCTCCAGTTCTTCGAATCGGAATACTATCAGCAGTATCAAACGTTCCTATCGAGTGATCGTTTGCATGCGTATGCGAAACAACATCGTCTCGAGATCGTTCTTTGCCTGCATCCAAACATGCAGCAATATTCGAGTCATTTCGAGAACTTACCGATCACGGTCATCCACCAAGGCGAACGTGACGTCCAAGGGTTGTTAAAAGAGAGCCTGTTGCTCGTCACTGACTACTCGAGTGTTGCCTTTGACTTCAGTTTCTTAAAGCGACCGGTTCACTATCTCCAATTCGACTCGAAACGCTTCATCGGTCCACTCGGTTCATATCTCGATCTCGAGAACGAATTACCAGGTCGAATCTCAAAAACGATTGATGACCTGTTCGACGATCTTGACGCGACGGCACGCCGTAATTTTGAGATGGCGGACGAATACAAACGACGCGCTGACGTCTTCTTGACGAAAACGGATACGACTTACTCTGATCAGGTCTATCAAACGATCATGAACTATACGAAACAGACGAGCCTCTTTGAAAAGATTCAGACGAACGAGGCAGCGAACATCCTCTTTAAGGTCTATCGCCGAAGCCGGTTCTACTTCCCGACGATGAAGGCTGGATACCGGCTCATGCAACGCGTCTTGCCGGTCGACCCGACACTCGTCGTCTTCGAGAGTGGGCTCGGTAAACATTACGCGGACAGTCCGCGTTACATTTATGAGGAACTGAAGAAACAAGCACTCGGCTACAAAGTCGTCTGGATCTATAACAAGAAGCTTTATCTCGGTGATCCGAACGCTAAAGTCGTCAAACGCTTATCTCCTGCCTACTTCTATTACATGGCGACGGCGAAGTTTTGGGTCAACAATCAGAACTTCCCGCATTACATGACGCGGCGAAAAGAGACGACCTACATTCAGACGTGGCACGGCACACCTTTGAAGAAGATGTTGTTCGACTTAGACGAGATCCATGGACGGGACGAAGGCTATGTCGAGCGTGTAACGAACGCGATCCAGCAATGGAGCGTCCTCTTGTCTCCGAGTCCCTATGCGACGAACATCTTTAGAAGTGCGTTCCAGTACGGGGGACCGGTCGTCGAATCTGGTTATCCGCGAAACGATCTCTTCTTTACGGCGAATAATGCGGCGACAATCGAACGGATCCGGACGCAGCTTCAACTGCCGGAAGACAAGAAAGTCATCTTGTATGCACCGACTTTCCGTGACCATCAGTCGCTCGGTAAAGGGAAGTTCTACTTCGATTATCCGTTTGATTTTGACCGGGTCGCGGAAGCGTTAGGCGATGAGTATGTCTTCTTGATTCGGACGCACGTGCTCGTCACGAAAAAGCCGAAGATTCCTGCGCAGCACCGGGAACAATTCATCGACGTGACGGCGTATCCGGATATTCAAGAACTGTACTTGATCACCGATCTACTGATCACAGACTATTCTTCTGTTTTCTTCGACTTCGCGAACATGAATCGACCAATGATGTTCTATGCGTATGACCTTGATCTCTACCGCGATACGCTGCGCGGGTTCTACCTCGACTACTACAACGATCTTCCGGGACCGATCTTAGAAACGGAAGAGGCTTTGCTTCACGCCTTATCGGATATTCCGCATCTGACGAAAATGTATCAAGCGCAACTTGATGCGTTCCGTGCGACGTACGGTCCGATGGAGGATGGGTTTGCCGCTTCTCGTGTCGTCGATGCGTACTTCAAAACGGATCAAACGATGCGCACTCAAACCCTTGAATTACTTGAACAACCAGACGGCAGTTACTCTGTTTGAGCGATGATACGAAAAAACGGCTTGCACCCTTTTCTGGATGCAAGCCGTTTTACATATTTTATTCGTCCGTTGCTAATTTTTCTGCGAGGACCTCGTTGAGCTTTTTCTTGAACATCGGAGCAAAACTTTCCGCATACGTATTCGTCATATGGCTGTTATCGCGATAGATGACGACATTGCCGATAACGGGACGGTACTCGCCTTTGACGTGGAAGTAACGCGTCAAATCCAGCTTATGGAGCGACTGGTTCGTTTTTTCGAATTGTTTCCAATACGCCTCATCCGTTTGATTCGGTTGTGTGTTCATCTGTTTCGTCGTATCAGCGATGCTCGTCGTCTCCAGTGCCTCGAGTACATTAAAATCGTATCGTGGATTGTCCCGGAGTGCTAGCCCCTCAATCCCATACTCGTCCTTGACGTACTGCATCTGGTCGACCATTTGTTGATGGATGCTGTCTTTTGAAGCATCCGCTGCCGTCACGTGCGAGATGATCAAATCAACATCGGCATCTTTCAAATAGTTCAAGACGTTCTGATTCCAGATCCCTTTTAGCGAGTCCGGTTCATAGCCGGTTGAAAAACGTGTTCCTGACCGCGTCAGGTTAAGTAAACGGATGTCCGTCCCTTTGATTGCTTCATGTAAGGCACCGAACCATTGCTCCGAGTGCGAGCTCCCGACGAGCGCGATTGTTGCTTTATACTCCTTCGTCTTCCCGTATTCACCGACCTTCGCTTCCGTCTTCTGCAGCCCTTGGTTGCTACCATCCGTATGGACGAGGGGTAAGTCATTGAAGACGTTCGCATATGACGGGAATGGGTCTTGCTTCGGTACAGACAGTGCCTGTTCAATCGCTAAGGCACCCGGATATTTATTCTTACTAACGGCTTGTTTCAGCTCTTGTTCTTCCATATATGCGAATCCAAGTAATGATCCGATTAACAAAACGTTGACCGTCAACAGCGCACCTAATTTCTTGAACGCTGTCCGATTGACGGTTGAAGTCCGGATCGGTTTTTCAATCCATTCCGTCATCAGATACGATAAGCCGATCGACGAGACAATAATCAATGTGCCGACGAGCAGACCAGGTGTTTGTTGGACGTTGTAGCGATAGAACTCAAGCAGTACCCAGTGCCAGAGATAAATCCCGAAGGCAATCCCACCGAGCTTGACCATCGGTTTTGATCCGAGGAATCGCTTTAATCCGAATCGCGTCTCTTGTGTTCCTGATAACACGATCATCAAGGCGCATGTCATTGGCCAGAGTGCGATGTAGCCAGGGAACATTTGCGAGACATTGAACAGGACACCAGTCGTTAGCAAGCCAAGCAGACCGATCCAACCGATGATCGTCGCTACCCACTTCGGGATACGAATCGCAGATAAGTTCACGCATAACAAACTGCCTAAGGCGAATTCCCAGACCCGTGTCGGCGTAATGAAATACGCCCATGGCTGATTGACTTCAGTCAGGTAGATCGAGTACGCGAGTGACGTGACGAACAAGAATCCAAGCAGACCATTGAGGACGGCTTTAATTGACCGAATCTGATATTTGTTCATCATCCATAAGATGAACGAAAACAAGACGAACCAAATCATATAAAACTGCCACTGGATCGATAGTGCCCAAAAATGTTCGACGGGTGACTTCATTTGCGTCGCGTCCAAGTAATCAGTACTTGAGACGGCGAGTTGCCAGTTTTGATAAAAGAACATCGAGGCGATGACTTCACGAATCGTTTTACCGAGAATCGATGCTGGTAATAAAAACGTACTTAATACCAAGACGACACCTAAGATGAATAAAACCGATGGCAACAGTCGTTTCAGCAACTTTGTCACATACGGAAGGAACTTGAACTCTCCTGTCCGGTTGATCGTCGAGATGATTGATGTCGTGATTAAAAAACCCGAGATGACGAAGAAGACATCGACACCACCTGAGACACGATTGAACCATATGTGATAAATTGCGACGAGTAAGGCAGCTACCGTGCGTAGCCCTTCGATTTCTGGACGAAACCGGCTTTCGATATCAATCCGTTTCTGACCAGATACTTTCCATTCTTGCATGCTTCTATGTCCCTCCATCTACTTCTACACCTACGAATCCTGACGATTGCAGCGCATTTCTTGTACAGTTCGGTATGTACTCACCATTTCGAGAAAACGTTTCCATTCACTATGATAGAACATATTTCAAAAAATACAATGCCAATGAACTATAATGCCGTAAGAAACTTGGAAAATATGTAAAAGAAGTGCGTCGGTTACGAATTACGCTAGAAATCGATGCAAGTAGTCGTCAAAAATCCGTCGCATGACTTTTGGTGTGTTCTCGATATAGATCCGCATCTGTTCGACGTTTGCTTCGACAGCACCCTCGTTCTTCTCTTCGGTCGGAAAATCGGAGATGCCTTTGATGATGATACATTCGACAGCATTTTTCTGACAGATGTACGCGACAGCCCCCGCCTCCGTATCGGCAATCGTCAGACCGTTATCTCGCAGTTCGATATAGTCTCGCCACATGACGACAGCGCGATCAGCCGTTCCGATCGTTCCGAGATGAAAGTCGTTGCCATATTTTGAGACGTCGAGATTGACGATGAATGACGGTTTAATGAGTGGTTCAATCTCTTTGACCGTACAATCATATTGAACAGCGCGATCTGGCACGATGATATCGAGTATGTCGTACCTCGGGTCAATCCCGGCACACGTTCCGGCAACGATGACCTTCGTCAAGGAAAAGCGGAGGATCATATATTGATTCGCTCCGATGCCATTTACTTTTCGAACGCCCGTGCTGTAAAACAAGAGCGTTTCCCCATTCATCTCGCGCGTAAAGTATTCACCATACGGATAGACGATTCTTTCTTCAGGCGAGACATGAAAATATGCAATCGTCGCGTCGAACTCCCATGTGGTGGCGATGCTGATTCCAATCATCCTTCCTTACTCCTTTCGAGCATCCGCTAAAGACCGCTCTTTTTTTCATCTAATCGAATTGATGATGTGTACGATAAGTTATATTCCTTGTGTTTAAAAGAAAATTCGCTTAAATTAGTACCTAGTACTAAAACCAAGTATAACATTTTTTTACAGGGAGGAACCATTTATGACTGCATATCATGCTCGAGTAACAGCAATCGGCTCTTACGTTCCAAATCAAATCATGACGAACCATGATTTAGAGAAACTAGTAGAAACAAATGATGAATGGATAGTGCAACGAACAGGCATCAAAGAACGAAGAATCGCGGGTCAGACTGAATCGACAAGTGATCTTGCCTATCAAGCAGCCATAAATTTAAAACAGCGTTACAATACAGAATTTCAAGATGTTGATATGATCATCATCTGTACGATGACACCCGATTTTAAGACACCAAGTACTGCATCATTGGTACAAGCAAAACTCGGTATCAATCATGCGGGTGTAATTGATTTGAACGCCGCATGTGCAGGATTTACATACGGATTACACCTGGCGAACGGGTTAATTTCATCTGGTCTTCATAAAAAAATTCTCGTCATCGGAGCAGAAACACTCTCTAACATCACTGACTATGCCGATCGAAACACATGTATTTTATTTGGAGATGGTAGTGGAGCGGTTCTTGTGGAACGCGATGAAGTCCAGTCTGACTTTATTTCATTCTACTTGAACTCGGAAGGGGAAAAAGGAGCCAGTCTCTATTGCTCGAACTTGTCAAATCACATGTTCGAAGATCCTATCATTCCCACTAATAAACTCATCCAAAATGGACGCGAAGTTTACAAGTGGGCGGTCAGCACGGTTCCTCGTGGAATGAAACAAGTAGTGGATCAGGCATCGATGACTTTGGATCAAATCGATTGGTTCATTCCGCACAGTGCAAATCTACGCATGATTCAATCGATTTGCGAAAAAAGCAATGTTCCTTTTGATAAAGCGCTTTACAGTCTCATCCATTTCGGAAATACCTCCGCTGCATCCATTCCCTTATCTTTAGATATAGGTGTTACTGAAGGGAAAATCAAAACGGGTGACTTGCTTCTATTATATGGATTTGGTGGCGGTTTAACACAAGCTGGATTACTAATGAAATGGAGTCTGTGATTCATACAAGGAGGAAGTACAGATGCATCGTACTTCCTCCTTGTTTTTAATTCTGATGACGGACAAGCGCGGTAATATCCAGCCATTCATATGCTTCATCTTTAACCGTGACATTCCCAAAACGACTCTGGCGATGATCTATGTATTTACCTCCGAGTCGTTTGTAAAATGCTCGTCCCGGCTCATTCTTTTTCATCACCCAAACCAGCATCGAGAAGACATCTGCTTTCAGGAAATGAGCAGCGATAGTCGCCATCAATTTTTTGCCGATCCCTAAACCGTGCGCTTCAGGTAATATATAGAGGGCAGATAACTCGCCTATCCGTACTCCATCATCAGCATGAATCTGAGCTGCTGCGAATCCCACTGTGATTCCCTGTTCGTTCAATACCACATATAGGAACGTATCTTGTGAGGAATCGTTCAAAAACTGTGTCCATTTTTGTTCAGCTCGTTGAACCGAAAGTTGTTTCAAATATACATCGGGTACTAAACCGGCGTATGTCGTCCTCCACGTATCAACGTAAATTTTTGCTATTACCTTCATGTCTTTGGACGTGGCTAAACGTATATTCAAGAATTTCATCCCCTAGCATCGGTAGCTCATAGTACTACCATTATTTTCTCATTCACCTACCTTAGTCCCAAACCCGCACACGCTCAATGTCTGCTGTTCTCAAATAATCGAGTAGCTGTCCTGTATGCACTGCTTCATGATAAGCAATTCGTAACAGCATATCACCAAGCGAACGGACATAACCTGATTCGGAACGATCAATCTGGACCGTCGCTAAATCTGATTCCGGTAGTCGCCCGACATATGTCATGAATTCCTCCCGATAGACCTCCGCAAAGTCTAGCTCCTCTTGCACTGATACGAAGTCACGCCCTTCAAACGGAGACTCATACGACGATAGACTGCCTTCATTTTGTAAGGCTAAGTAATAATAATACTCGCTATCTAACACATGACGAATCATCTCGAAACACGTCATGGCGTTCTCATCCGGTTTCCAGTTCAGCTTATCTTCAGGAATCGAGCACCAGACTTTGATGCTTCTTCTTCTCACTTCATTTAAATTCCATACCATCCAATCTTTTGCGTTCATGACGTATCCTTCCTTTCGATGACGAATAAGTGTTCTCCTATCTCTATTTTGACAAAGCGATTTGAAAGTCCTTTTAAAAATAAAAACAGGAAGCATCCGCAGATGTTTCCTGTTGTCGTCAATCGCTCACTTATTTTCTTCCTCAGACAATGCATCAATCTCTTTTTGTCTTAAAATCTCCGCAATCTGATGGTGGTCATTATCAAGTGCTGCACCACGTGCTGTCCGCCCGTCTTCATTTCGATGTAGTGGATCGGCTCCATAAGAGAGAAGTAAACGGACAATTCGTTCATAACCGTAAGCACTCGCTAAAGCAAGCACTGCCGTATCACCATCTGCGACGTTTTCCGCCTCGATATCGGCTCCCGCCTTTAGGAGCACTTTGACCGCTTTCGGATGATTATTCCCAACTGCCAGATACAGCGGTGTGAAACCGTCTAATCCGATAACATCAACCTCTGCTCCCGCTTCAAGTAACAGTTTGACTTTTTTCGCCTTGCCTTCTTGCGCTGCGTAATGTAGCGGCGTCACCCCAGCTCCATCATCGGTCCGTTGATGTAACAACTCCACATTCTGCGCTAGTTTCCGTAAGACTTTTTTATTGCCGGATCGCCCCGCTACTAAGTGAAGCGCTGAGAAGCCGTACTCATTTAAATCAAGATGGGCTCCGCGCTTAATCAACAGCAACGCAATGTCCGTCTTTTGATCATACAGAGCAATATGCAGTGGTGACATCCCGTCTTGATTCGGAAGATTCACATCCGCTCCATGATCGAGCAACAATTCGACGATCCGCAAGTATCCTTCCTGAATCGCCCAATGAAGTGCCGCAAACCCTTCTTCATCCAGTTCGTTCAGATCATCACCACGTTCGATACACCGCATTACTTGTTTTCGTTTGCCCAAAAAAGCAGCATCTTGGATGGATCGTTTCGTCATGTCTGTTCGCCCCTTACCTGTTCCGTCGTTGTCCTCCTCATTTTACAACAACAACCTGATGTAATGCGCGAAAACCATCCTGAAGTATTCATTAAAAAACCACCCTGAAGTTTTTCAGAGTGGTTCACCTTTTTAGATGTCTAATGATTTAATGAAAGCTTTCAGCTCATCTTTCATCTCTGCATCTTTCAACGCATATTCGATCGTCGTCTTGACGAAGCCGAGTTTCTCCCCGACGTCATAGCGGTTGCCTTCGAAATCATACGCAAAGACTTGGCTATCCGCATTCAAGCGTTCAATCGCATCCGTCAATTGAATTTCGCCACCCGCCCCTTCTCCTTGATTCGCAAGGTAATCAAAGATATCCGGTGTCAGCACATAACGTCCCATGATCGCAAGATTTGACGGTGCTGTTCCGTGTGCCGGCTTTTCGACGAATTGTTTTACATCATACAGTCGTCCGTCTTGTGAGACCGGATCAATGATGCCATAACGATGCGTATCTTCCGGACGGACTTCTTGTACACCGATGACCGATTTTTCCGTCTGTTCGTAAACGTCCATCAATTGTTTGATTGCCGGATTGTCTGACTCGACGATATCGTCCCCGAGTAAGACTGCAAACGGTTCATTCCCGATGAATTGTTTTGCCGTCAGAATGGCATGTCCGAGACCTTTTTGCTCTTTTTGTCGGACATAAAAGATATTCGCAAGGTTCGTTGAGAATTGAACTTTCTCGAGCAATTCCGTTTTACCGGAATTTTCGAGCGTAATTTCGAGTTCTTTTTGGTTATCGAAATGATCTTCGATGGCTCGTTTATGTTTACCCGTGACGATGATGATATCTTCGATGCCGGCTTTTGCGGCTTCTTCGACGATATACTGAATCGTTGGTTTATCAAGTATCGGTAACATTTCTTTTGGCATTGCTTTTGTCGCAGGCAAGAAACGTGTTCCGAGTCCTGCTGCTGGAATAATGGCTTTTGTGATCTTTTTCATATCGTTCATCCTCTTCATCGTTCAAGTAGTAGATTTAGTTGTTCAATTCTTCTAGTAATCGTCCATAGTTCTTTACAGCCGTCTCAAGGTACAGGGATGGCTTCGTCTCGACCCGCTCAAGTGGTTGATCGACGAGTTGTACCATCGCTTGTGCGAAGGCTTCCATGTCATTGGCTGGAACGAGATATCCGTTTTCGCCATGGGCGATGATTTCGCGTGGTCCGTATTTCACATCATAGGAGATGACCGGACAGCCGACATTGATACTTTCCATGACCGTCAGCCCGAATCCTTCAAATTCACTCGTTAACAACGAGGCTTTCGATTCACGGAAAACTTCTGCCGGATTCGACGTAAAACCGTGGATTTCGATATTGTCCTGTAAACCAAGCTCCTCAATCAAGCGTTCCATCATCGCGAGTTGCCCTTGTTCATCCATGCCGTAAAGGACGAGTTTCGTCGCGTGACCTGACTGTTTGAAAAGTGCATAACTCTTGATTAAATGATCCATCTGTTTTTGCAGACCGAATCGACCGATGAAACAGAATTGATCTTTGACCTTGTCACGTCGTTGCGCTTGTTCTGGAACGATGAAATGTGGAATGATTGAGATTTTCTCTTCCGGGATATTATACCGTTCTAAGATGTCTTCTTTTTGATGATTCGTCAGGCTGATGAAACGTGTCACTTTATCGGACTCTGAGAACATCGTCGCGTACGATCCTTTGACGTTTGATCCGTCTAGATGCGAGTTATGGATGACCATGACCCGTTTGACGGCTGCTTTGATGTTGAGAATCGAGCGATCGAGTAAACGAGCATCGACGAACAAAATATCGCCATCTTTAAACAGACGGTTGAAGTAGTATTCAAACAAATCCTTTTCTTTTTTGAACGCTTTGTACATTCTGCCGTTTCGATATAATTGAATCAAGACGAGTTTCGGACGTGCCATTTCATTGTAGAACTTCTTACAATAGACAGCACCTTCTGAATCATACAACTCCTCCATCATTTTCCCGTGATGGACGGGTGAGTAGATCGTCTTGCGGTGCAATTGACCGTAGACGTTGTATTCCCAGCGCTCGACCTTTTTAGGCGATGCTTTCGTCATGAAATCTTCGAATTCGACGACTTGCGTCTCCGGATAGAATTTACGATAGAGGACGTATTCATCCTCTTCATCATAATAGCGAACAGCATCACTGCCTTTTTTCTCAACGCTTTTCAATCCTTTGATTTCACGCGCCGATTCTTTGACGATCGGCTTGTTCCGAAAACGGGTTGTCGGAATGCTCAACAATTTATAATCGGATAACCAATCATAAATGTTTTCGAACTGGACCATTGGACCGACTTTTTCTTCAGCTCGGAACTGTTCGTACACTTCCATGTAGTTGGCATTGTAGTTCGTCGTGACGATCGTCGAACCAACACTCAATTCTTTTTCCATGAGTGCAATCCGACTCAACAGTGATTTCGTTCTACCACCGTGTTTCGGTGGTAATGTCGATGTAACAGTATACAGCATCTGTAATTACTCTCCTCTACCCTTTAAGATCGATCTCTCTTTTTTTGTGTGAGGTCAACCTATATATGTTACCGAATCTGCTATTTTCTAAACGTGTCTTGTTCAGACAGTTAAAACCAATACAATTTCTATTTATCCCCTTTTTTACGAACAAAGTCAATTATTTTTGCATAATATCCAATCATTGTCATGGTTCTGCAACTAGTAGTTCGCAAAGCTGAACGATCGGTCGGTTCTATCCAACAAGTTTAAGAAGATAAACGCCACTTCACTGATTTCCATTCAAACTACATCTTTGCAGAAATCGGAAGATATTGTATGGTGAAGGATGTAACAGATATACCATATGATTCAGAGTGAGAAAGGAAGCCATGCATCAATGAAAATCACCTGTCGTGACCATACGTTTTTGATCGAGAATCTCCCGCAACAAACCCTATATTTAGCTATTAACGAACAACATATACCTGTACAACAAACAGAAACAGGTTTTTCGCTATCGGTCGATGCGTTACTCAGTATCTTCCGAAAAAAGAATCATCCTATTAAATTCGTCGATGAACTTGGAACACCAGTCTCATTCAAACATCTTTCCGACCCCCTCGACATCGCACCGAACAGTTACATCAAACAAGGGAAACATTCCTATTTCATTTTCATCGATCAAGACGATGAGCTCAGTCTGATCTACAGCAAAAAACCGTCCATCATGAATTTTTATGACCGAGATGTCCAGTATGAGGGCATGACGCGTCAAGACGACGTGCTTTTGTTGAAGTTTTCGTTTCACTCGAAGTATGTCGCAGTCGCGCAACCGAGTTGTTTCGTTAAATTCAGACATCAGGAACAAAAAATCGCTCTACCGATCGAACGCTTCACCGTCACACCAGTCGACGCCTGTCGCTTCAGAACCGAAGTCGAAGCCGTGATCGATAAAGAACTCGTTGAACAGTTGCTCGGTGACCGGTATACATACGATGCCTTTAACGCGAACATCTATGATCTTTTATTTGGCTTTTCGATTCGTGAGATGCCGATATCTGGATTCACACCTCGGATTCGTCACTTTAAAAATCATCCAGAACTCTTGAATGACGAGCACTGGTTGCCGTTAAATGAGCAATACGATGTGTTGGTTCGTCCCTATTCGACCGTGTCGGAACGCCTTGCAATGCGTCTAATCCCGGTGCCAGTCGAGACTGTCGAATATTATGCAGAACCCCGACCGTTACTTGGACTGGATCCAACTAAGAAGACGATCGTCTGTTATGAATATCCGGATAAAGCACAAGATAATGGGATGATTTTCTTCAAGTACCTTGTTGACCAGCACCGGAAACATTTCAACATCTACTACATCATCAGTCGGTCGAGTCCGGATTTTAAAAATCTTGCCGGATATGAGAATCATATCGTGTTCTATAAATCTCCGGAGAATATCGAGGTCGTTCAGGCTGCGGACGTTTTATGTCATACGCATTCATCGAGTTATGCCTTACCGTTTGCTACCTATCATACGGAAGCACTGATTCAAACGAAACAAAAGCTGTTCCTACAACACGGCGTCATCGGGTCAAAAGATGTCAGTCATATTTACGGTAAAAAATCGCCACATCCATTTACTGATTTATTCGTCGTCTCCTCGGAGCGGGAGAAACAGCTCATCGCTCGCGATTACGGTTTTCATCCTGACGAAATCATCGTGACAGGTCTCGCCCGATTCGATCAATTAATCACTGAACGATCACGTTGGCTCAAGCGATATAAGAACCGAAAAAAGCTGTTGATCATGCCAACGTGGCGACCGAAACTCGATACGTACCCAGACGAACAGTTCATCGAAAGCGACTATTATCAGGAGTTTCAAGCGTTAATCACGGACGAACGGTTGAAAAGCTTAGTGATGGACAACAAATACGAAGTCTCGTTCTACCTTCATCGCAACTTCCAAAAATTCAGCCACTTGTTCCACTCGGACTTCATCGATGTCATCAGTCAGGATGCGTTCACAGTCAAGGAGCTACTTGAAAATCATCATGTGTTGATCACCGACTATTCGAGTGTCGGTCTCGATTTCTCCTTGATGCATAAAAAGGTCATCTACTACCGTCCACCTGTCTTAGTCGGCGAAGATAACGCCGGCGAATCAACGGATTTGTTACCGGGAGACGTCATTGAAACAAGAGACGCCTTGATGGAATCATTACGCGAATCGAAGATGCCGAAACGCTTTAAGCGCAATCTCAGTCACATCTATGCTTTTGATGATACAAAGGCGAGTAAGCGGATTTTTGAAGCGATGCAACATCATTTTCATCTATAACAGACAAGGAGCAACGAGACGGTATACCGTTTCATTGCTCCTTTTTCATCGACAAAATTCCAACGAGATCCCGTCCGCAATCTGTGAGGACTGCTTTAACAGCTCCCGCTTGACTGGATCAATCCAGTAATACTGAACACGTTCACCAAACGCAACGTGAACGCAAAGTGTCTCTACGTGTTCGCCTGACTCGGTCATCAATAGATCGTACCGCAGAGGTTGCACCTGAACCGGCACCTCACGTCCGGAAACGGCACTGAAGCCGCTAAACGAGAGCGTCGAATCAACAGCCAGTGGTAATACTCGCAACAACAATTCGATTGAAAACAGATCAACACTTTTCGTACGGATGGGCAAGACAGATTGCTCATTTCCTCGCGTGATCACGACTTCATCTCCCCCATACGATGCATACACGGTTTGGACACCATCTTGGTACTCGACGAATTCGAGTGGTGCGTAGTCTTCAGCGTCAATCATCAGACGAATCGTTCGATTTCCAATTTTTTCTGACACTAATTCTTGCTCCCGTACTAAAATGGACTGATGTGCTGTTTTTTCTAACCGAATCGTTTCGTAGGTCTGTCCGATCTGAACCGATTCTCCTTGCTCTATCCAGTAGACCTGTTTTTCGTCTCGTCCCTCGATGAGGGGATAGGTCATCCCTTTTACATTCATATCTCATTCTCCCTTCCTAAGATTCCGGTGACTGCCAACCGATGAACCGTTGCTTGTCGGACTTGCTCCGGCGTTTTCGCTGTCGTATCAATCGGATGTACCGGAAACCGTTCAAACCAGTTTTCTTCAAGTTTCCAAAGCGGTTCGTGTTGTGCGAAAGATTGGCGCGTTCTTGTCTGATCGGCGTCGCGCCGCTCTCGTAAGAGATGGTCTGGTGCCCGTAAATAAAGAATCAGGTCGGACCGACATCTTCTTAATGCCTCTAGTTCTGTCTTTAAACGGAATTCCATATCCCAGTCATACCCATGTACCTGTGGATAATGAAGCGTATAAAATTCAAGATCTTCCGGACCACGATCTAATATGATGTGTCCGTCGGGAAAATGGCGAAACCGTTCGAGTTCCGCTTGAATGAACAAGCGCTGATTCTCAACGAATCCGTCTTCGGTACGGATGTCTAATTCGAGCTCCTTTCTTTTTTGAACGATCGGATACGGATTTTCATAATAGACATGCAACTCCGGGTAAGCGTCTTCGAGCGCTTGCGCAAGCGTCGTCTTCCCGGATGACATAGCCCCTTGGATCGAGATGATGGTTCTCATGAATGGCGTTCCTCCTACCTGTATATACTTAAGTATTAAAAAAATATGAGCTGAGATCTGGATGACTGATCAATTCCTATAACCGACTTTGTTCAGCATCCGGGATTTGCTCAAGCATCCTAAGAATGACCATGAGTCGTAACCAGTCTGCAAGATTCGATAGCTGGATTGACGAAACAGCTTGATAGCGGTCGAGGTATTCGCGACAGACGTATCGTCGTACCTCGTCCGGCACTGCTGTTTCACCTGCTATTCGCACCAAGAGCAACGTCCGCGCGACATCCGCGATCGGTGGCCCTGTCGTCGCATCATGCCAATCAATGACGACAAACGTTTTATCCGCTGTCACGAGGATATTCTGGAAATGGTAGTCCCCGTGGAGCAATCCTTGTTGTTGCGGAATGTGAAGCGTCTCTAACAATCGTTCCGCCTTCAAGCGTAACGCAGGTGATAGATGACGCATTTTTTGATGGGTGACATCGTGCCATCCAGGTGCTACACGCGATTGATGCTGATGAATCCGTTGATGTAATATCGCGAAGGCATTAAGAAAATCCGTTATTCGGGAGGGACCAAACAATTCCAACAATACGCTGCCGTCGATTCGCTGCATCTCAATGAACGGCGAATCTTCTAATTCAACAGCATAAACGTTTGGCGTCGGGATGGTCGTTCGTTCTAGTTCTTCGAGCATACGAAATTCCTGTATGATTCGTTGTTTTTCAATCGATTCATGGAAGTATTTGCGTACTCGTTCGTCAGAGATTGTCATCACGGTTGCGGTAGAACCTTTATTTACGTTAGTCATCGCCATATTTCTCCTATCACTTATTTCGTTATATCGTTCCTCAAATCATCCAGCCAATCCTTCTAATAAACGCATCACTTTTCCATCTTTTATCGTCTTCTTGATACTTCAGGCTGAAACGCGTCCCAGTGCAACAAAAAATCTTGAATGAAAAGTTCATTCAAGATTTTTGTTTTACCCTTTGCTTCAAATGGAGACGTGATGCGCTGTCCGTTGTTTTTGAACATAGTCCATCAAGATCGGCTGTTCCGGTGGATTGAGGTTTTCTGGTAGCTGATTCATGGCGAAGAAGCGTAATTCCGCGACTTCTGACGGATCCCGAACGATTTCTCCCGTATACGCCGTACACAAAAATGCCGAGATGACATTGTAGACCTCATCCCCATGCGGATACTTATAGTAAAACGCATCGCCCGAATAGACGTTCAATAATTCGAGATGCTCCGCTTCAAGACCGGTCTCTTCTCTTAGTTCTCGTTTTGCTGTCTCTACAAGCGTCTCACCGATCTCAAGCGCTCCACCAGCGAGTCCCCAGCAACCGTTATCTTGCCGAAGTTGTAATAAGACTTCTTGTTTATCGTTGACGACGATGACACACGCTCCTGCCATGACGAGCGGTCGTGTGCCGACGAGTTTGCGTAATTCTGTGATGTATCCCATGTCATTCAGTCCTTTTCCACTTAAATCACTCTCGTTCGGACGCGCATCCGTTTGAGCCCCGTCAATAGGAGACACAACAAGATGATGCCCGAAACAAAGAGTACGTACGTATGAATCGTAAAGAGGGAACGGAAATCGATTACGGCAACATTCTGCTGCACCTCAATCCAACTACTTAGTATGATTCCACTGATTGCAAGTAAGATGAGTACGCCGACCTGTCGACGTGTCAACGTAACATACGTCAAAACGCGCATGCCTTCACGGATCACGAACGGTAGGAGAACGAGGAGTGCTGCGACCGGTAAGATGACCGGGTCACCGCCTTGCTGAATCGGCATCGACCGGGTCAAATAGCCAAACAGAAAAAAGAAACCACATACGAACAACAATAATCCGAACGCGATACTCGCATTCACCGCTTTATTCATCTTACTTCCCTCACTTTTTACATTTATGAATTATGAAGACACCGTACTTTGATGCCATATACCATTTGCGTCAAGCCAAACACGGTGTTGCCCATCGAGTTCCATCTCGATCGGACTGATCTTCGCCGTCTTCGGTGAGAACAACCATGTCCGACCTTCTGAGACGAGCAAGATATGCGTTCCATCTGCGACCGGTCCGAGGAAGTTGAGTGACGCGCGATTGAGCGGACGTTCCCGTCGCTCGAGAACGCCGATCTCTGCTAACTGCTCACCCACTTCAAGCACATCTTTTACCGTCAGACTCATCTCACCGATTCCGAGGATGTCCGATACATCAAACGTCAGTTCCGCTTTAGATGGATTGATTTGATGCCGCGCGTCTGATCGATGCCTTCGATGACGACATCGGCTGGATACCGGTTAAGTGTCTGCGTCCGCGACGGGTAATGCTGTTGCGCGAACGGCATCGCTCCGCTATCAAACCAGACATCGATCACTTCTGGTGTCCGGTGCATCTTTCCCTGACACGTCGGACACGAGACCGATAATGCATCGACGTACGGTTTATGCAACTCGACCGACTCTGTCGGTGTTGTCGTCCGGCGTAATAAATCTACTTTGTTTTTTGGAACGAATATCGTATCGCACGTGTCACATTCCCAGACGTTCAGCGGTGTCCCCCAGTAGCGATTGCGACTGATGTTCCAGTCGACGAGTTGATCAAGGAACTTTCCGAACCGCCCTTCCTTGACGTGATCGGGATACCACGTCACAGACGCATTGTTCGCAAGGAGTTGTTCCTTGACGGCCGTCGTCTCGATGAACCAGTTGTCTTGTGCGTAATAGAGCAGTGGCGAGTCACATCGCCAACAATGCGGATAACTGTGCGTATAGCGTTTTTTCGCAAACAAGCGTCCCCGTTCAGCGAGCAGCTGGATGATCGCGACGTCTGACTCTTTGACGAATCGACCAACGAGTGGTGGAACGGCATCCGTGTAACACCCAGCAGCATCGACGACGTTAACGAATGACAGTCCGTTTTCCCGGACGACCCGGTAATCTTCTTCCCCGTACGCTGGAGCAAGATGGACAAGTCCGGTTCCGCTCGTTGCTTGGACGAAGGACGCCCCGACGACCGTATGACCGTTCTCTGTCGTCACGAAATCAAACGGTGGTTCATAACGCAAGCCGACGAGTTCCGCACCGAGCTGTTCGGATACGACCTCGACGGATTCCGAGAACAGTTCAGCGACTAACGCTTTAGCGACAATGAATCGCTCTCCTTCAAACGCTACCGTAACATACGTCAATTCCGGATGAACCGCCACCGCGACGTTTGCCGGTAACGTCCACGGTGTCGTCGTCCATGCAAGTAGAAACGTCTGCTCCATACCGACGATCGGAAGTTTGACCGTCGCCGATAAGTCCGTCACGTCCTGATAGCCTTGCGCGACTTCATGGGAACTGAGTGATGTCTGGCAGCTCGGACAATACGGTGACACACGGTGTCCCTTCGTCAACCAGCCTTTGTCATGGATCGTCCCGAGGATATGCCAGACGCTTTCGATATACTCGTCCTCCATCGTCACGTAAGGGTCATCCATATCGACCCAGTAGCCGAGTTTTTCCGTGAAGGAGCGCCACTGTGCTTCGTAGGAGAAGACACTTTCCTTACAGCGTGCGATGAATGCTTCAACACCATAGTCTTCGATCGCCTGTTTGCCGGAAATGCCGAGTTGTTTCTCGACACCGAGTTCGACCGGTAGCCCATGCGTATCCCAGCCGGCTTTTCGCTCGACCCGGAACCCTTGCATCGTCTTATAGCGGGCGACGGTATCCTTGACGGTTCGTCCGAGTGCATGGCCGACGTGTGGTAAACCGTTCGCAGTCGGTGGACCTTCATAGAATACAAATTCTGCTTCCGTACGTTGCTCAATCGATCGTGCGAAGACACGGTCTTGTTTCCATCTGTTTCGGATACGGTCCTCCCGTTGTTGTACGGTTTCTGCTTGGTTTTGTGACGTCATCTCTTGTTCGCTCCTTTAATCGGTAACTAAGAGAATATAAAAAAGTCCGCCCCCTTTGACAGGGACGGACTTCACCGCGATACCACCCATATTCCGTCGAGAATGCTTGTTCTCGACAGCACTTAGTTGCACACTATCATGCGCATTCCATGTAACGGTGGACACCCGGTCACACTTACTGAATGGTTCAGCGTGACTTCTCAGAGAGGATCTTCATGATTGATCTGGCTACCGGTTCTCAGCAATCCCGGTTTTCTGTAAGGCAGAGAAACAATCATTACTCTTTCTCGTCAACGAAATGATATGCTCTTGTTGTGGAGAATCTTACCATATGCCTTAAACGTTAAACAACACTTTTTTACATTTTATTGAAAAGGAGTTTTTTTGAATGGTACATACTTTCCCAACGCTTAAAACGAACCGTCTCGCCTTACGCGAAGTGTTACCTACAGATGCTACGAGTGTCCTCGCTTATTTATCAGACGAACACGTCGTCAAACAGATGGGACTCGCTCCGTTCCAATCGGAAGCTGACGCCCTCGAAGAGATTGATTGGTACGCTTCGATTCGTCGTGAGGGTACGGGCATCCGTTTTGGGATCGCTTTATCAGAAGACGATGTCATCATCGGTAGTTGCGGTTTCTTAAATCAATCGGAACGCCATCAGCGGGCTGAAATCGGGTTTGAGCTGGACCCTGCCTATCAGGGACAAGGCATCGCGAAGGAAGCAGCGCTTGCGGTCATCGAATATGGTTTTAAGGAACTTTCGCTCAACCGAATCGAAGCACTCGTTTTACCCGATAATGCCACATCGCAACGATTGCTTGAACGACTTGGTTTTCAGCGTGAAGGGTTGCTTCGTCAATATGAAAAAACACGCGGTCAGTTTGATGATTTGTATATGTACTCGTTATTGCGGAGTGATTGGCTTCAATTTTAATCTATAAAATCATTTCCTTCATTTCAAAATGATTGAAATCCAAAAAGACGGTATTGGAATATACTGTTAAGTGTAAGAAATCATTTTTGACATTTAAGGGGGAACTATCTTGAAGAAATGGATCGCAGCAGGTCTTGTATCATCATTAGCATTCGGTGTCATGCAGACATCAATCGTTGAAGCAAGTTCAAGTTCAAAAGAAGTCGCTAAACTGAAAAAGGAAAAAGCAGCACTTCAAAAACAACTAGCCGACGAAAAGAAAAAAACAAAGAAGTCGGAAAATGCCTATAAGACGTTACAAGGACAACACACGAGTCTTTCAAAATCTTATAAATCACTAGATACTAAGTACAAGAATCTTCAAATTGAGAACGAAGGGAACAAGAAGAAAGTTAAAGAACTTTCGACTGGATATCGTCTTCTCACATCTTCGAAATCACTTGTCACAGATGGATCAGTCGTAACTGGTAAGTACAAAAATACAGAAAGCTTGTTGATGCTCGGTAAGACACCATATGTACCATTACAATTATTAGCAGACCTTTCAGGATTACCTCTAATCGAGACATCTACTGCATATGAAGTCGGAACACCACTTTCAGGTACATCGCTTTCATCGATTCATATCGCCTCTTCATCGTTTGAATCGATTGAAAAAAATCAATCCATTTTAGTAAATGGTAAACTGAACAATCAAAATGTTATTTTATCAGGTTTCTATAATGACGAATATGCTACATTCAGCTTGGACCAAAAGTATAAAAAACTAACTGGGAAAGTGTCATTATTGACTGAACAAGCACTAACAAAAAGTTCTAACCACCTAAGTCATGCTTATCCAGATGACGAAATGACACTTGTATTCTCCGACAATAACGGAAAAGAACTTGGTCGCTATGATATTGTATATGGCGATGACCCAATCGACTTTAATGTTGATGTGACGGGTGTGACGAATCTTCGTGTAACTGCAGAAGGAAACAATACAGTTACTACAATAATTTCACCTGTACTAACAAAATAATAAATTAACGCCCAGAAGAGATCATAACTATCTCATCTAGGCGTTTTTTACTCATTCATTACTTAATTCTTTAATCCGTTCGTGCGTAGCCGTGATTTCTTCTTTAGACAGAAAGACATAGGGATTGCCTTCAAAAAACAGGATAAATTCATAATAAGTAACATCTTGCGGTGCGAGCTTAATTGCTTTTCACGCATGATGCAAGCTGATTGTGTAGGCACCTTCCATATGACACAACGAAAATGCCATTAGAAGTGAAGTCACGGAATGAAAGCTACTCGTCTCATTTAGTTGCAACAAATAGTTCATGAAAGAATAGACGGTCAAGTTCATCGTCCTTGATCCGATATCAAGCATCAGTTCCTCTAGTTCTTCTTCGCTCAAATTCCGTACGATTTCATACGCCTTATCAAAATCCGTATTGATGATATGTTTTGTAAGCCGATACTGTCGTTCGTCCATGCTTTACTCCTTTACGTTTTAAATAGCTTCATCGATAAGATCGTGCTTTGATGTACTCGATGATTGGTAGTGTAACTAACGCGATCGCGAATAAGACGATCAATAACAGATTCGCTGATTTATGTAAAAAGTAATCGAGACAGATACATCCAAAAATCAGGACAATCAGGATTTTATAGCTAATAAGTCCACTCTCCGTCGTAATCTTTTTGCCGAGCTCATCATCTGGTACCGGACGCTCGTCCTTTCCTGACCGTGCCCACGTAAAATACGAGAAGAACATGATCAACAGAATTGCCAATTGAACGATCGAGAAGAATGTTACATTGTTTTCAAAGATCATACTGATGACGGTAAGGCTCGCTATCGTCACGAGCGATACTAAAAATAGAACTGTTTTTTTCTTAGACATCTCATTCCTCCTGTTTTGAAATGAACAGATGATCGACTTGTGTTCGTAAGACTTTGGCGATATTAAATGCTAATTGTAAAGTCGGATCATACTTGTTGTTTTCAATCGCATTGATCGTCTGGCGACTGACCTGACAGCGGTCAGCCAGTTCTTGTTGCGATAATTTTGCTGCTAGACGTCGCTCCTTGATGTGGTTTCTCACGTTCATTCCTCCACGACGTGTCAAATTCTTTTTACATCTCCACTGTAATGAACTTCTCTCATCATGTCAAAAACTATTGACATTTCAGATTCAAATTTAATATGAAAAAGCACTCTCTGTTCATCAGAAAGTGCTTTGATCTTTATCTCAAGTTGCTTGAAATTTCTTTTTATCGTTCAGGATTGATCGTCTGACATGGAGAGTAACTAAAATGTTCTTACATATGAACTCGAAAAGTATTTGTTTCTTCTACTACGACTACCGGTAGACTAGGAGCAAGCGGAACGAATTTTTGTAGCTCATGCGAGAGCGAGTTTTGATACGCAGCTGCGGAACTCCAAATTTCGTATGTGAAAATCGTCTCCGATTGTTTATCTGACACATTAATCGTATATAAAATACATTCGGATTGTTCCAAGACAAGTTGTTGTAGCTCATTCAATACTTGAAATAAAGCTTCCTGATCATTTACTGTGCATTTATAATGTGTCAGAACACCAAACTGATCCATGCCACTTCCTCCTCACTCCATCAAGCTAATTCAATCCCACCAGTGACTCCATAAATTTGTGCTGTGATGTAACTTGCTTCGTCTGAGGCAAGTAGCACATAAGTACTTGCGAGTTCAGCAGGCTGACCACAACGCCCGAGTGGCGTGTCTTTTCCGAAATCCTGCATCTGATCCGGCAGTAATCCTCCTGTGAACTGAAGTGGCGTCCAAATGGGACCAGGTGCAATACCATTGACACGTATGCCGCTCGGTGCTAATTGTTTCGCAAGACCTCGCGTAAAGCCATTTAAAGCAAATTTAGTCGATGCGTAGTCAAGCAATATTTCACTTGGATGATAAGCTTGAACCGATGTAGTCGTTATGATTGTCGATCCAGGCTTCAACAATGGAACTGCTGCCTTCACCATCCAAAATGCAGAGAATACATTGACTTCGAATGTTCTTTTAAGTTGTTTTGTCTCAAGATTTGAAATATGCTCTACAGGATTCTGTGTCCCTGCAATTAATGTCAGCGAATCTAATCCTCCTAGGCATTGATGTGCTTCTTGGACGAGTTGAACGCAGTACGCTTCATCGGATAGATCACCCGGAATTAAATGCGCTGTACGCCCTGCTTGTTCTACTAGTGCTTTTACTTCTTCAGCATCTGCTTGCTCTTCAGGTAAGTATGAAAGGACCAGGTCTGCCCCTTCCCGCGCATAAGCAATGGCAACGGCTCGACCGATACCTGAATCTCCGCCTGTAATTAAGATTTTTTTGTTGAGTAATTTATTGTTTCCTTTATAGGATTGTTCTCCGTGATCCAGTTGTCTCGTATGTTCAATCGAAAAGTTCGCCTCAGCCATAAAACATATCTCCTTTATACTTGTTTAAATTATTTTTCCCTGCCACACATAATTCAAACCGATTTTTAGTAGAGTAAAAAAAGCACTTCCTATACATTCAGGAAGTGCTTTTTATCCTTTTGGCGGGAAAGGATCATGCCCATACGAATCCTTTTCACGAACTTGTCCCTCTTTATTGTGAATCAATAATTCTGTTTTTTGTTTTTTCGCAATCCGTCGCCCTTCTGCGATAGCTTCTTTCTGTGTCTCGAATCGTTTTGTTGCTCGGGTCGCTCCGGCTGCTTTCACTTGATAACCGCCTTTGGGATGCGGGGAGACATGTTGATTTCGTCGCATAGTATAGCTCCTTTCTGCGGTATGTTTCATCTCTAAATACTTGCTTGAGATCCACATGTCCTCTACCTTTAAAATTTTAATAACATTTTATTTTATGAAGTATACTAAAAGAAAGTGTCCGACTTGAAAGGAAGCGTGAATCATGAACCGGCTCATTTGGCATGTTCGTTATTTAAAATTCATTATGATTTGTATCCTGATCGGTTTGTTATGCATAGCTGGTAGTGGAATTCCTATTGTATGGCATGGACTTTCAGAACAATTGCTCTTCGAACGCCCTGGCTACTTCGTATTGATCATGGCCTATATCGTATTGATTCCAGTCCTGTTTATTTTGATTCACATGTTGCGGCTATTGCAATACTTTGTGACGGACCCGCTTCCATTGCCTTTAATCACATCTTCCATCCAATCATTGAAACTGAATTGTTACGTGATTTCAGTAATGACCTTATGCGTCTTCCCTGTCTTTTTTTACATCGGTCAAATCGATGATGCACCTGGCTTGATCCTCGTTGGTATTAGTTTAATCCTTATCCCTTTGACAGTTGGTTCCTTACTTGCTTGCATACAACAACTTCTATTACGAAATCTGCAGTCAGTCAAGTAATTTAAACCCTATCACATTGATGTGTGTCCTGATGTCCCTGTTTCAACAGGATTTTCGATTGACAATGTAAACACGTCATTAATCGAAAGGTTGCCTTTTTTGTGCTGACCGCGTGTCTTCGTAATTCATTTTCATATACATGTCTTGCTTTGATTCGATGATCGACTTCACTTTCCATCTCGATCCCTCTTCCCTCAATTTGTATTTTTTTCTATTTAATATGTGCCCTGAATCATTCTTGATAAATCCTTTTTTTAGAAGAAATAGTTTGTCTTCCAGCAGTGGCATAAAAAAAATCGTTAAAAGGTCCTGTTTAATATGTATTTTACCGACCGATAAATGAATTATAGATAGAAAATATGAGTTGAGAGGACTAGTTACACGTGAAGAACACAACCAAGAACCATTCCATCCGAACACGACTTTTAGTAATGATTAGTTTAATTTTGATTGCCTTTTTTGTTTTTAGTAGTCTGGCCTTATACTTCAATACGAAGCAAACTGCGGTTTCAACGCTTAAAGCGACCGCTGAAAAGGATGCTTTACGTATCAGCAAGACATTCAACACGGCGGCTTACAGCGAATTTCTACAATCGCCTATCGCGTCTGAGCAATATGAAACGTTACGAAATGAACTTGATACATTACGTAAGCAAAACGGACTCCTGTATGCATACACAGCACACATCGACCAAAATAAGGTCCGTTTGCTGATTGACGGTCTCCCAAAGAAAGATGCGGCTAAAATTGATGCGCCAGCAAGCGGTGCAAAAGTCGCGGATATGCAGGATGTATTAAAAGGCGACACACATGCGACGGACATCATTAATGATCCTGTGTATGGGCAGTATATGAGCATCTACGTTCCGTTAAAAGATGCGTCCGGTCAAGTCATCGGCATTCTTGGAACCGACATCGCTGCGAAGGAAGTCGATGCGCTTACGACGGATCTATTACAACAAAACGCTCCGATTTTCATCGGGTTAATGCTCCTGCTGTTAACGATCACCCTCGTCTTGCTTTACATCGTGCTCGGTCGAAAATTACGTCCGCTCGAGACGTTACAGAAAGTCGCTGCCTTGATTGCCGACGGACGACTGGATCAGGCGAAACAGACGTTGACCGATTTGACAATCGCTTCAAAGGACGAAATCTATGCGCTTGCGATCTCGATTCGTGATATGAACGAGATGCTCCGGACGATGATTGTCGACATCAAACAGACAGCTACCCTCGTCTCGACGACGAGTCAATCGATTGATCAAAGTACATCAGAAGTACTCGACGGTTCCGAGCAAATCGCTCATACAATGTCGGAAATTGCGACCGGAACTGAAAGTCAGACGCAAGTCACGCTTTCGTTGAATGACGAGATGAATCGGTTCGCAGCATTGATCGAGACGACGAATCAGTCTGGTGTCGAAATTCAAGGAACGACGGAGCAGATGGCAACAATGACGCGAGTCGGACGGGATCAAATGTCCGCGTCCGTTGAACAGATGCGCCACATTCACCAGCACGTCACCCAGTCTGCTGAACAGATTGATCTTCTGAAACAGCAATCATCAGATATTCAAACACTCGTTGGCATCATCCGAGGTATTTCCGAGCAGACGAATCTACTCGCCCTCAATGCCGCGATCGAAGCAGCACGGGCTGGTGAACAAGGCAAAGGCTTCGCCGTCGTTGCGACCGAGGTCAAGAATCTTTCAAGCCACGTCGCAAGCAGTGTCAGTGAAATCGCAACAATCGTCACCTCGATTGAAGACAGTGCGCAACAGATGCAACACAGTTTCAAGACAACGGTTGAAGCAACAGCAGCCGGTAAGCAGATCGTCCTTGATACGGATACAACGTTCGAACGGTTGACGGATCAAGTCACGCACGTCTCGTCAGCAACACAGCAGATGACGCAACAGATGGAAGACGTCTTGCAGGCAGAACGATTCATCCGCAATGCCTTGACGGAAATTGCCGCTGTTGCGGAAGAGCATACGGCAAGTAACGAGGAAGTCGCCGCTGCGTCTGAACAGATGATTGCGACGATCACGACGTTACATACGCTCGTCGGTGATTTAAACGCACGAACGGAACACTTAGAACAAGAAACCCGTCGCTTCGAGATTTGATGTCACATTTGTCATGTTTTGGTTCTCACTTTATACTGATATGAATATACATACGAAGGAGTCGAACCACATGTCCCAATATGATGTCATCATCGTCGGTGCCGGATCCATGGGAATGGCAGCCGGCTACTATCTTTCACAAACCAATCAAAACATTCTACTGTTAGATGCCCACAATCCGCCACATGATCAAGCAAGTCATCACGGGGAGACACGGATCATCCGCCATGCCTATGGTGAAGGTGAAGCCTATGTACCGCTCGCGTTAGCTGCGCAAAGCTTATGGTACGAGTTAGAACAGATCAGCGGTCGGAAATTGTTCCTAAACACTGGCGTCTTGAACGCTGGTCAACGCTCGTCCCGCTCGATGCAGACGATCATTAAGAGTGCTGAGCAGTATGATTTGCCGCTCGAGGTCCTGACGGCTGACGAAATGAGAACTCGCTGGTCCGGTTTAACGATGCCCGACGATTATATCGGCTGCTTCGAACCGACGTCTGGAGTATTGAAGTGCGAGGATTGTATTGAAGCATACCGTGACCTTGCTGTAGCGAACGGTGTCGACATCCGGACGAATGCAACAGTGACGACGCTTACTGCTCATGCCACTGGTGTTGACGTGACGGTTGGATCAGACATCTATTCAGCTGACGCGTTGATCGTCGCAGCCGGGGCTTGGTCTGGTCCGTTGCTCGAACAGACCGGACTCTCCTTACCGCTTCGCCCGGTCCGAAAGACGTTTGCCTGGTTTGAAGCAGCGGAAGAAGTATTCAACGACGCGGTGTTCCCTGCCTTCGCCTTTGATACACCCGCCGGTTATTATTACGGTTTTCCAAGCATCGCTCAAGCCGGTCTGAAAATCGGACGGCACGATGGTGGTATCCCGGTTGATCCGAATCATCCACGCCGTCCATTTGGTCAAGAAGCCGGTGATCTGGCAGATTTACGACAGTTCACGAACACATTCATACCCTCGATCGATACCTTATCTCATGGTAAAGCATGTCTTTATACGATGACACCAGATGAGGACTTCATCATCGATCTGCACCCGGACTATCCGCACATCGCGATCGCCGCCGGCTTTTCCGGTCACGGATTCAAGTTCAGCAGCTTAGTCGGAAAAGTCCTTAGTGAACTAGTCATCGAAAAATCGACTCCTGAACCGATTGCACCATTTTCGATTGAGCGATTTACGAAAGTCAGTGAATAAACCTAAAAAGACCGTCAACGAGAATTTCGTTGACGGTCTTTTTAACTTGCATACGTTATTTTTGCTCTGAATTCGACAAGGCTTTATGTTGTGCTTCCGTCGATTTCCACCAGCCGTTGATAAATAAGACAACTCCAACGACTAATGCGATGATTGGAAAGTACATCAAATGATATTCTTCCAGTGCTTCGCCAGCAAATTCCGGTGATAATTCCACATATGCTCGGAATATCTGAACAATGAAAAATAAGAAAAAGCTTGTGATAAGTGCATATGTACCGTATCGATAGTTAGGATCTTTCATAGGAACGCTCCTTTCCCAATTAGTGTCATTGTAGACTATTCTCGATTTAATTAAAATTTCCTTTCTTTTTACATTATCATTTTTAAGAATACCATTAGTAGCATGATATGATAGTTTCAGGAATCTCATCGATGAAGGAGTTAGATGCATCATGAACTTTAATCTATTTAAAAACCATGTCCGTTTTAAAATTGCACTTGAATTGATTGATCTCGAAGATGGTTTATCAATCATGCAACTGAATCAACGCCTAACGGATGTACCGCAGTCGACCTTATACCGGCAAGTCAATGCGATGATGGACGATCAGTTGTTGAAAGTCGTTGCCGTTCAGCGTGTCGGAAAAGTCGAGGAGAAAATATATGCTTTAAACACAAGCGGTTATCAAATTAGCGAAGCAGACTGGAACAGTGCGACGTACGACGAAAAAGTGAATTTCGTCTCGTTCTACTTCATGTATGTTTTACAGCAGTACCAAACATACTTCGAACAGACCGTTAAAACGGAAAGTCAGGACCACTCGACGTTCTCGATCGCGAAACTGCAGCTGACGGATGAAACCTTCAATGATTTCCAACAGGACATGCGGACATTGCTCGAAAAATATCATCACTTGGAGATGGAAGACCAGGCAAAAGAACGGACTGTCTCGCTCGTCATCTTACCGTAAACACTCTCTGTATTCAGGAGAGTGTTTTTTTATCAGTACATCTTTTATTGACTTTTCTATTTTCATTATTGATAATGGTAATAGAAAAGGAGGGTTTTTATGAATACAGATTTCTCTGCCTTATCACAAATCGACTGGGAACGACTTCTGCCCCTATTATTGATTTACCTCTCCATCAATCTGATTCTACTCAGCTGCGCCTGTATCGATTGGTTTAGACGGAAGGACCGGATCGCGACACCGACTACTTGGTTATTGATCATTCTCCTCGTCCAGCCGATTGGCTCGATTCTTTACTTCGTCATCGGAAGGAGGACGACGGCATGATTCAGATTTCCAATCTCCAGCTTTCACTTCAACGACGTCTCATTCTAGACGATATTTCCTTTACGATTCACGAACATGAATGTCTCGGACTGATTGGTCCAAATGGTGCCGGAAAGACGACACTCCTGAAATGTCTAAGCGGCATGATCGAGAGTGATCGTGGTTCCATCACGATTTCTTCCCGCCCCATCCGGCAACAGCAGCGATCGATCGGCTATTTATCACAACAGACCGACTTTAAACCTTGGATGACGTGCGAACAGTCACTGCGTTTCTTCGGTCACTTGTCGGGGCTTGATCGCGCAACGTTAAATAAGCGGATTCCGGACGTTCTACATGAAGTTGGACTCCACGCTCAACAAGCAGAAGTCATCGAACGCTTGTCCGGCGGGATGCGCCAACGTCTCGGGATCGCCCAAGCGATCTTACATGAACCGACATTTTTGATTCTCGATGAACCAGCATCCGCCCTTGATCCAAGTGGTCGGCATGATATCAATCAGTTGATCCTCCGTTTAAAGAAACGGATGACGATCATCGTCTCGACACACCTGTTAGAAGATGCGAAAACGTGTTGCGACCGCTTCCTCGTCATCAAACATGGAAAATTGCTTGGTCCGCTCGACAATCAACGCAACGTTGATCCATACCGGATTCAAGTCGAGACGCTTACACCTGTCCTACCGTTTTCTGCGACGCTATTTCCACGAGTCGAGATTAATCGAATCAACCCAAACTGCTATCAGTTCTCGGCACAGCAGCCACTTGACCTTTCAGAGTTAGCGACCACCTTGATTCAACAGGGATGGTCGATTGCTTCGATCGCCTATCAACCGATTGGACTCGAGGAACGGTTCCTCGACATGGTGGCGGACGTATGAGGACGTTTTATACGCTGACGCTGACCGAGTGGTTGGAAGCGTGGAAAGAATGGAAAATCGTCTGGTTACCGCTGTTTTTCATTGCTCTCGGCGTGACGCAACCATTGCTGTTGATGTATATGGATGTCTTGCTCGCACACGTCGGAAACGCGGATGGCATCATCGTTGACCCGAATCGTCCTGCTCCGCAATCACTTGACGTCTTTAGCGCAACGATTCATGGACAGTTCAATCAGCTTGGCTTGATCGTTCTGATCATGAGCTTCATGGGACTGTTAGCGTCAGATCGCCAAACCGGCATGCAGGATTTCATTTTAACGCGTCCCGTTTCTCGGAATGTCTATCTGCTATCGAAATGGTTCAGTCACGGTATGATCAGTTTATTCGGAATTCTAATCGGAGCACTCACGTCCTATTGTCTGACCGTCTATTGGTTCGGATTCCTTTCGCCGATGCTTGCGCTACGCATCATCCTCGATTTTAGTCTTTGGACGTTGTTCGTCGTTAGTCTGACATTACTGATCAGCACCTTCTTGCAACGCGCTGTACCAATTGGCATCCTATCGCTCGTCGTTTCCTTACTACTTGTTGCACTGCCTTCACTAATGCCAGACGTTCTATTTTTCATGCCTGGTGCGCTTCTGTCAGTCCCATCGAACACATCGTTTTTTTCTTCGTCCCATCTGTTCGGTGTCATTTCTTGTCTCGTTTGGATTGTCCTCACACTCGGCTGGTCGACACTTCGGTTCCGAAAAACGGCTTACTGATCCGACTCTACAACAAAAAAGGATAACGGAGGCGTTCAGCAGTCCGTTATCCTTTGTTTGGTTGTGTCTTTCGAATCGTTCGTTGTCTTGGGTGCATGGCAAGCTTCGCTTGACGCATCCGTTCAACGGCAGGATCCGTCGCAGCATCGAACGCCGCTAGACTCGGGTAATGACCGACAAGGCGTCCCTGCTCCAAAATTGCAAAGCTGTCACAGAGTTGCTCGGCAGCTTTAATGTCATGCGTGATGAAGACATATGTTAAGCCGTGTTTTCGCTTTAAATCAGCTAGCAAAGCGAGAATCAATCGTTTATTGACCATGTCGAGACTACTGACCGCTTCGTCTAAAACGATCAGGCATGGTTCGGCAGCAATCGCTCGCGCAATTGCGATCCGCTGGAGTTGCCCGCCACTGAACTGCGCCGGATATTTCGTCAAATCCGTCGCCTTGAGCCCGACTTGTTCGATTAACGTCATCAAGCGTTGTTGCCGCGCATCTCCCTTTAAACGAATGAAGTTATCGAGCGGTTCCGCAATGATATCAGCCGCTGTCAGTTTCGGATTGACGGCAGCAAACGAGTCCTGAAAGACGACTTGGACGTCACCTTGAAACGGACGTTTTGTCGCGTGGCGATCGACACCGTTAAACCAGATCGTTCCGCTCGAGGGACGTTCGAGTCCGAGCAATAGTCGTCCGAGCGTACTTTTCCCGGCACCGCTCGATCCGAGCAACCCGAGACAGCGTCCGGCTTCAAGCTTCAATGAGACTTCGTGTAAGACAATCTGTGCTGGTTGAAACCGGCGCTTGTAGACATGCGAGACTTGATCAATTTGCAGTAGACTCATCCGAACGCCTCCCTTCCGATATGCTGTGCGAGAAGTGACTGCGTATACGGATGCTGCGGTCGATCAAACAATTCAAAGACATCCGCCTGTTCGACGATCCGTCCTTGTTGCATGACGAGGACTTCGTCTGCAAGTTCAGCGATCACACCAAGATCGTGCGAGATGAGTAACATCGCCGTTCCGTAGGTCGCCCGCATCCGTTCAAGTAACTCAAGAACCGTCTTTTGATTGAAGACGTCGAGCGCGGTCGTTGGTTCGTCGGCAATCAGGACGCTCGGGCGAAGGGCGACGGCTAAAGCGATCATGATCCGTTGCAACATCCCGCCACTCAGCTCGAACGGATAAGCTTTGAGCAACCGGGCGGCATCCGTTAGATTAACTTCTTCAAGTGCCGTCATCGCTTGCTGTTTCGCTTCACGCTTTGAACAACGTGAATGGGTTTGAATCGTCTCGATCATCTGGTGCCCGATCGAATAAACTGGTGTGAAGGCACTCATCGGATTTTGCATGATGAATGCGATCTCACCACCCCGAATCGACCGAACAGCGCGTTCCGATAAGGAAAGGATTGATTTTCCGTTCAGTCGGATATCACCGGTCACGTCTGTTGTTTGCGGATTAAGCAGACGCATCAACGCAAGACTCGTCACTGTCTTCCCGCAACCACTTTCTCCGACGAGACCGAGGATTTGGCCTGGTTGAATCGAGAACGTTACTTTTTCAATCAATGTCATCTGTTGTTTCGTACGGACGGTCAGACCGTCGACAGCTAAGATCGGTTCGATACGGGCACCTCCTCTCATTTCATCGTTTTCGAAACACCGAATCGTTCTGCTAACTGTTCTCCTACTAGATTAAAGCTAATGATGACGAACATGATCGCGAGTCCTGGATAAATCATCAACTCCGGATTCGTCCGGATGTACGATTTTCCTTCATGAATCATCGCGCCCCACTCGGCTGTCGGTGACTGGACACCAAGCCCAAGGAACGACATCGCCGAGATATCCATGATCGCCCAGCCCATCTCAAGCGTCCCGATGACGAGTAGCGGCGGTAAGATGTTCGGCAGGATGTGCGTCCGGATAATCTTCCATGAAGATGAACCGTTGACGCGAGCAGCCGCGATGAACGCTTCCGTCTTCAACGTCATGACCATTCCGCGGAACATCCGCGCGTAATAAACCCACTGGACGAGCATCAAGGCGATGATGACCTGCTTGAGACCCGGACCAAAGATACCGACGAGACCGAGGACGAGTATCAGACTCGGAAACGCCATTACGCCGTCGCACAGACGCATTAAGAGTTGATCGACCCAACCGCCACGATAGCCGGCAAGTGTTCCGACGAACAGTCCGATCGCAAGTGAGGCGACGAAAATCAACACGGCACACCCGAGTGAAATCCGCGCACCATAGATCAAGCGCGATAAGAGACAGCGTCCGAGCTGGTCGGTTCCGAGCGGATAGGCTGACGAAGGTCCATGAAGCTTTTGCGTCAGGTCGACGAGATTCGGATCATGCGGCGCGAGCCATGGCGCGAACAACGCAATGCCTGCCATGCCAATCAAGACGAGGGCACAAAGATAAAGTAGCGGTGTGTATCGCGACCGGATCATCGTTGCTGGAAGTGGAGTATTCATACTGCTCCTCCTTTTTTCGCTAGTCGTGGATCGAGTACGGCTTGAATGATATCGACGAGCAAACTGCTGCCGATGAAGACGAGTGCCGCGAGAAAGACGTAGCCTTGGATGACCGGCATGTCTCGATCAAAGATTGCTTCGATGAAGTAGCGACCGAAGCCGGGCCACGAGAAAACGGTCTCGACGATGATCGTTCCCGTCAGCAACTTCCCGAGGTTCATCCCAAGACCGGTGATCATCGGCGGAATCGCCATCCGAAGGACGTGTTTGCCAAGAATCCGTCCTTCCTTTAATCCACGTGTCCGGGCAAACAAGACATATGGTTCATTCAATGCTTCAATCACACTTCCGCGCAGCAATCGTGTATAAAGGGCAATCAACGGAAAGGCGAGTGTCAATGCCGGTAAAATCAAGTGCATCACACTTCCTGTCCCGCCGACTGGAAACCAATCAAGCTTTACGGCAAAGAAGAAGATGAACAGATACCCGAGCCAAAACGACGGAATCGAAGCCCCGATGAAGGCGATTCCCCGACTCAGATGGTCAAAGAAGCCATTTTTCTTAATGCCGGCAAGGAACCCGAGTGGAATACTGATGACAAGCGCCAGCAACAGACTCGTCAAAGCCAGTTCGACTGTCGGTGGTAAACGGAGCAAGACATCTTCAAGGACCGGTTTACCCGATAGATACGATGTTCCGAAATCGAGCTGCGCCAAGCGGATGACGGCATCAATATATTGTTTGTAGAACGGTTGATCGAGCCCGAATTCTGCTCGTTTTGCAGCGAGTAGTTCATCCGTCGGCTGGATATGGGCAGCAGATAGATAGGCCTGTGCCGGATCAACTGGCGATAAATGAATTAACCCGGTCAGAATCAAGACAGCAAGTAACAAGATCGGGATGACGGATAATATACGTTTGACGAGGAAGACCCCCATGTCATCCCTCCTTTACTTGATTCCGATACGCGCGAATGGACTCTCGTCTCGGTTCGCTGGGAACTGGAAGTTCGTCACGTCCGATTGATAGATCGCCATCTTCTTCAAGTACGAGATTGGAATTAACGCACCTTGATCTTGGAGCGATGGCAGAATGTCAGCGTACATCTTCTGACGCTTTGTTTCGTCCGTCGTCTTCAAGACATCTTTGATCTCTTGCAACAGTTGTTCTTTATTCGGATAAGCCGAAATCGCTTCCTTGAAGCCGAAGCCATCTGTATCAATCAAGTTCACGAACGTATGCGGATCATACGGCGCACCGAAGTTACTGTAGAAGTTGATATCAAACCGGTTATCCTTGAAGCGCTGGACTTGATCCGGTAGTTCGACGGCTTCTGTCTTCAGCTCGACACCAATTTTCGACCATTCCGACTGCAACGTCTCGGCCATCGCCTTTTGGACCTGTTCTGCTGCGTCATACATCATCCCGATTTGCAACGGTTGACCGTCCTTGACGCGGACCTTCTCGCCTTTTGGCAGTTTCCAACCTGCTTCTTCAAGCAGACGATTCGCTTCCTTGACGTCATAATCCCGTTGCTTCACTTTCAAGTTTGATGTGTACGGCATGTTCGGTGGCAAAAGGTAATCAGCCGGTGCTTCTAATCCCGACGTGATCCCTTCAACGAGGGCGGCTTTATCGAACCCGTGCTGTAACGCCTGGCGGACGCGTTCGTCAGACAGACGTTTATTTTTCGTGTTCAAGACGAGGAGACGCGTCGCGACTGGTTCAGACATCTGCGTTTTGTACGACTTATCCGTCTTCAACTGGTTGAAGGCATCGATGCTGATCGCCCCTTCCCCGTAAATCAGATCAACCTGTCCTTTTTCGAGTGCTAAGACGCGTGTCTCCGCATCCGGGATGATGTCGACTTTGATGTGATCGACGTTCGGCTTCGGTCCCCAGTAGTTCTTGTTAACCTTAAACGTCGCGTACTGATCCGGTTTGTACTCGTCGAGCATCCATGGACCTGTTCCGACTTCCTTTTTGACACCTTTCGATGTATCGCCGTTCTCCGGGAATCCAGCCTCTCCGAGGAAACGTACCGGACGGACGACCGCGAGTTCTTGAATCGTCGGATAGTATGCTTCTGATAACGTCAGACGGAATGTCTTCGCATCAACCGCTTCCGTCTTCTCGATTTTCGTGATGAACCCAAGCCAGCTATGTAAGGCTTTTTGTTTAAGGATCGCATCAAAATTCTTTTTGACGATGGCTGCGTCGAACGTCGAACCGTCTGAGAACTTGACGCCGTCACGGAGCGTGAACGTATACGTTTTTCCGTCTTCAGAAATCTTCCAAGACGATGCTAAGTATGGCTCAAGCTTTCCACCTTCGCCGTAGTGGACGAGTGGCTCATAGATCATAGACTGTGCAAACAGTTGTGATGGGTTATAGACGTGCGGGTTCATTGTTCCGACGTCGCGTGGCCACGCGAGCGTCAATGTATCTTTATCTTTTCGCTCTCCTGTCGACTCGCCTGGATTCGAGCAGCCGATCAATAATGATGTCAAAGACAGGATCGAGACGGTAGAAATTAGTAATTTTTTACGGTTAACGTTCATTGTAAGCAGAACCCCCAACTTGTATTGATAATCATTTTCAATTGTAAGAGGGAAAGATAAGGATTGTCAATGAATAATCTAGATGTTGACTGGACTTTGAAGCGCTTTTTGACAGGGTTTCCACAATTAACAGAGAACGTTCTGAGCACGTCTCTTTTTTGTGAATAATTGTAATCAAATACGTTAAACGATATCCTAATCTGTAGGATATGTCTCTTGTGCAACAAGACGATTCGTATTGAAAGGATGATGTTATGCCACGACTGGTTTCCTCCGTCTCGCTTGTGTTTCTCGCTCTCCTCTTAGTGCTTCCTTTGCTAATGATCGATGGGCTGATTTTATCCGTCGGAGATGTTTCCTACGACTCGTTCGTTGGTTGCCTTGTGTTTCTCTTATGTTTCTATCTCGCGAGTCTACTTGTTAGCGTCATCTTCGACGGAACGATGCTTGCGTTCGGTGGACTTTTTAAGCGCCCTATCTCGAACGTACTTTTTGCCGTAGTGAATTTTTGGGTAAGTTTAAGTGTCTTGCTTTGGATGGATCTCTACACTGAGTCCATCACGATTTCTCTCGCGACGAAAATCGTACTTGTGTCTGTACATACGGTATTGTTTTACCTGATTCATCAATCAGGAGATTTGACTGCTAAATCTTCCAAAGTCACCGAATCACATGATCCAGTCGTAAAGGAAGCCCTCCGCTTGTTAGAGAATGAGGATCCTGTGAAGTGTGTCGAGACGTTGTGTCTCAGGTTTCCTGACCGTCCGAAAAAAGACATCATTCGGATCGTCCATCGCCTACATAGCAATTAAAAAGACCTGACTGCTTCTGAATGATTTCAGAAGCGTCAGGTCTTTTTCGATGAGTAGAAATGAATCGCTCATTTTTTTTATAACGAGCTAAGTAATCAATACGCTTATTTAACTAAATAGAGAAACAATCCAACTAATCAAAATTCCGACGAATGCAAAGTCAGAATCTCCGAATGTCGTTCCTTCGAAACCGAGATTTCCGAGTAACGGTAGAAGGAAGGCTGGTAAAAAGCTGATGAGAATACCGTTTGCAAACGATCCAAGTATTGCACCCCGTCTTCCCCCAGTCGCATTACCGAATACGCCGGCAGCAGCACCTGTAAAGAAATGAGGCACTAATCCAGGAACGATGATTGATAATCCGAGTAAAGGTAAGAAGAACATTGAAATCAATCCAGCGACAAAACTAGATAGAAAACCGATGATGACCGCGTTTGGCGCGAATGGGAAGACTGTTGGACAATCTAGCGCCGGTTTTGCATTCGGTACGAGTTTATCCGCGATTCCTTTAAATGCTGGTACGATTTCTGAAATTAACATCCGAACACCGGCAAGTACGATGTAGACTCCTGCCGCGAACGTAATAGCTTGAATGATAGAGAAAACGATATAGTTCGATCCACTCGATAATTCTTTTTCAATGAATCCTGGTCCGGCAAATAATGCAACGACAACAAAGAGTAACGTCATCGTCAAAGAGACGGCAACAGATGTATCTCTTAAGAATCCTAATTGTTTAGGTACCTTGATTTGCTCCGTTGAGTGTTCTTTATTTCCCGCATATTTTCCTATCGTTCCAGAAATAAAGTATCCGAGAGAACCAAAGTGCCCAACTGCAAAGTCATCAGAACCAGTGATTTGTCGAACGAATGGTTGTAAGAGTGCTGGAAAAAGAACCATACATAATCCAAGTAGAATCGAACCCACAACAACTAATAGAACACCGCTCAATCCGGAAACTGAAAGAATTGCTGCAAGTAAACTCGCCATAAATAACGTATGATGTCCAGTCAAGAAGATGTACTTAAATGGTGTAAACCGTGCCAAAACAATGTTCATGACCATTCCGAACACCATGATCATTGCAGTCTCTACACCAAATGCATCTTGAGCAACTGCTACGATTGCTTCGTTATTTGGAATGATTCCCCGAATGCTGAATGCATGATCGAACATTTTACTAAAGATTTCGAGTGCTGCGATGATGACACCGGCTCCTGCGCCGATAATGATAAATCCCATGATCGTCTTGAGTGTTCCCGAAACCACTGTCGCAATATCCTTTTTTTGCAACAGTAATCCAACAAGAGCAAATATACCGAGCAGGATTGCTGGCGTTCCTAAAATATCTCGCATAAGTAAATCAAGCAAGGTCAGTCCCCCCTTCTTTTAAGTGTTTTTACTTAAAGTCTCGTACTAAGTTGTGTTTTGATGTCTTCGATATTCATGACATTTTCAAGTGCAACGATATCGCGTGTACCGTTGTCGAGCGAAACAATGATATCTTTTGCGCCTAGATAAATATCAGCAGGTTCAGTTTGAGCCGTCGATAGATCCGTATGAGAAACATCTGCCTCTTTTCCCATTTGTTCAAGTGCCTTTTTAACGTTGAGTTCCATGATGAAGCTTGATCCAAGTCCGTTTCCACATACTACTAAAATTTTCTTCATGATTTAGTCCTCCTCAGAATATGGTTCGATGATTGTTTCAATTTCTGCTACAGAGTTTGCTTCTAGCAAACGTGTGACATCCACTTGATTTCCTAAAAGATTCGTCAGCTGACTTAGCGCTTTAAGATGTGTTGTTTGATCAATGGCGGCAAGAACAAAGAACAGACGGACTTCTTTATCTTGTGGAAATAAAACAGGTTCTTCTAATTTCAAAATACTCATTCCTAGTTGAAGTACTCCGTCTTCTGGTCGTGCGTGCGGAATCGCCACATTTGGCATCAAAACAATATATGGACCATGAGACTCAACGTTTTGAATCATCGTCTCGATGTACGACGGTTGAATTTTCTTCTCGAGCAGTAAAGGGCTTGCTGCCACTCGAATGGCATCCATCCACGAATCCACACGTTGGTGTAGCTGTATTTGGTTTGTTGTGATTAAATCATTTAGCACCGGTTGTCCTCCTTGTAGCAGTTTTTGTTGTTTTGGAAATAACAACTGATTTAAAGCCTGTCGCAACGCCGATTCACTATCGATTGTTGCATGTTGTTTGATGACAGCAATTAAATCTTCCAATTGAATTCCATCTGCTTGGTTTCGTTTTAGAAAACGTTGCTCTACCGAACGTCTTAATGTAATTTGCTCAAAACGTGTTGGTAATGTAGGTACAAGCATGATATCTGCCTGTAAATGAATGCTCTCTTCTAACGGAACTGTCGTAAAAATGACATCGATGATTTCAACGAATTGACCGACTTCTCGTTGTGACACCGGTGGTAAAAATACAATCTCCGGAAATTGATTTTTGAGAATGTAATCGAGCATATGCGATACGCTAATCCCACTTGGACAGACGACAATTGCTTTTAACTTTTTATCCAATTGCTCTCCTTGCTGATTTAGATGTGTAGCAAAGTGAAGCGTATAGTACATGACTTCGACATCTGGTATATCTTGATTCATCAATTTGCGGAATGGTTCTAGTGCTTTCGATACAAGAACATGTAAAACTTGATGTTCTTCCATGACATACCGCTTCAATTCCGATGAAGATTCCAAACCTGAATAAAGGCGTTGCATCGTAGCTTTCGAGTGAAGTACTAACTTTTCACAAAGAGCTTCTTTTTCGATAATGAAAGTGCAAGAAATCGTCTCAAAATGAGTAATTACCTCATGCATGACTGCAGAAAGGCGAATATGAAGATCTTTTTGAATTTCCTCTTCTATCTTCGGACCGCTTTGAATAAGGAGATCTAACGTATCAACGAATAGTGTTCGTTCTTCGAAATACGAAATGAGTGTCGAATCAATGTCTTTCATGAACAGCGGTTCTTCACTCGGAACGATTTCCTTTATTGCTAGCGATCGACCCATCATCAAAAAATAAGAAAGTTTTTCTCGATGCTCTTCTACAAATTGAAATTGTTGTTGTGCTTCATATGATTCGATTTGTTGTTTCGCTTTAATTAAACGCTCTGACCAATCATCAACGATCATAGCCATCAAATCATTTTTCGTAGAAAGTCGAATTAAGCGCTCAATCGCTCGATACATATACAAATAAATAGTTTGTAGATGTCCGTAGAAGTGATATCCATCTTTTCGAGAATAATTGAGTGTAATTCCAAATTGAACGGCATCTTTTTTCACAGCGTTTAAGCTTTCTTGCACTGTAAATTTCGATACATTCAACAACTGTTGATAATGAACGGAAGATACAAAATCGTCTTCCATCATCGTATAGAACGTGATCAACAATTCACGTTCTTCTTCCGAAAAGATTAATTCAGCCTTCTCTAGCTTTTCTCCAATCCCCTTATCAGCTGGAATCGTTAAAATCGATCCATTCACATCAATCAATGGGAAGTGATGATATCCTAGCCATTCCTGAATACGTTCGATTTCATACTCCAAAGTGCGTTTGGAATAAGGTAAGATCGTTAATAAAAATGGAATTTGTACGATCTCTTCATGAAGAATCACATGAAGGATTCGTTTGCTTTTCTCGTTCAGTAACATTAGTGGAGGCCCTCCTACGCATTCAGTATAAAACGAAAACAGTTGCTTTTTGTAAGCGTTTACGATTGAAGTTTGTTCTGGCTCATGACAAAAAACTGTCTCTACTTTCTCTACACAAAAAAACACTCATTCGCTACATGAGTGTTTTACAAGCAATTTAATTTTTATTTGTACTTTACCATACTAAAACAAGCATCCTGTTCTGTAACGAACAAATATTCATGGGCATGGTAGACTTTACTCTTTTACTAACTCGTAAAACTGATACGTATTCTTTCCTGACGACTTAGCGGCATATAGCGCGACATCTGCCTGCTGTAGCAAGACTTTTAACTCTGGACGAAATTCGGTGTCATATATCACAATCCCGATACTTGTTGACACTCGGTAGTCTGTTTCCCACTCACTTAACGAAGTGACGATCCGCTTCGCGAGTCGCTCCCACCCTTCCTTCGAATCGGCATGACCGAAATGGAGGATGAACTCATCGCCTCCTAGGCGCACGGCCATCGCATCGTCTTGTTCGCGCACGAACTTTCGTAGACGTTGCGCGACCTCTTGCAAAACAATGTCCCCCGTCTCATGTCCAAAGACGTCGTTGACTTGCTTAAAGCCATCGAGATCAAGGAAGAACACCGCTCCTGTCTGTCCGGGATGATCCTCGAACTGCTTCGTTAAGTAGCGCCGATTATACAGTCCTGTCAACGCATCCTTCCAAGCATGACGCTCAAGCTCTAAGTAGTACAAGAAGAGTCGGACGATCCGTTGCAATAGCTGAACATTCTTCTGTTCATACAAGCTGACCCGATTATTGATCGCACATAATGTGCCGAACGTTTCCCCGCTCGTCAAGACGATTGGAATCCCTAAGTAGGACCGGACGTGAGCCTCCTCCAAACCTTTTCGCCAATCGCCGAGTTGTTCCGCGTTTGGAATATCTTCGAGGACGACCGGCTGTTTCGTCTCGAAATCAACCAGTTTACATAATGATTGGTTCAATTCAATCTGCATGCCTTCCACCATCGGAATATCTGCTTTATCGTTTGCAATCTTTAACATCCGTTGTTGTCCTGCTTCGATTGCTGATAAGTACAACATCTGATCCGGTAAAATCTCTTTTGCGAAATCGAGTACATCGTCAGCAAGCTCATCAAAATTTTGATACATCTTCAATTCTTCAAATGGTTGATTCATACAGCACCTCATTTCAAAGTCGTCTTCTGCGGTGTCTCTGATTTGAAAATTTGATACATATATTACCACTTTCTCTTTTTGAAGTCGTCTAAACCTCTGTTGCTTAAAAGCGTCCGATGGTCCTATTTCTACATCCAAATGAGAAGGATTATCATTTTTTTATTTTTGTATAGTTTATAGAAGTAAAAAACTGTTCCAGGTAATTCCTTGGAAAATGGCGTTGCGTCTTCCGAATTCGTTTGCTATGATTCTCAGTGAACATGACAATGATAATCATTATCACTTATTGAGAACAGATTAATCAGGTAGTCATACATAATCCATCTGCTGCTCAATCCGTGATTTATGTGTTATCAAATCAAATATGAGGAGCTGAATCATCATGGGGAAATGGAAAACACCACTCGTCGTGAGTTCGCTTGCTGTTTTACTCGCAGCATGCGGGAATGCAGGAGAAGCAGACACGAAGAAGGACGCAGAAGCACCAAAGACGGTCAAAATCAAGGACGCACACGGAACGGTCAACGTTCCGGTTGATCCGAAGAAAGTCGTCGCACTCGATAACCGGACATTTGAGACGCTTGCCGCATGGGACGTCGAACTTGTTGCAGCACCAGTCGGACTGCTCCCGGCTGAGTCACCTTATGCAAAAGATAAGGATATCGTCGATGTCGGCATGCACTTCGAACCGAACCTCGAAGCGATCGCTGGTGTCAATCCGGACGTCGTCATCGTCGGGCAGCGTTTCGCTGATCATTATGAAGACATCAAAAAACTCGTTCCAAACGCCGCTGTCATCGATCTTGACATCGCATTACCGGAAAACTCTGGTACGCCAGGTGAGTTACTCGTCAAAGGACTTGAAGATACGACAGAGACACTCGGACAGATCTTCGATAAAAAACAAGAAGCGGATCAGCTCGTGACGACACTCGAGCAATCGATCAAAGACGTCAAAAAATCGTATAACGGACAGGACAGCGTCATGTCGGTCATCGTCTCGGGTGGCGATATTGGATTCTCAGCGCCGATGAGTGGACGTGTCTTCGGACCGATGTATGATTTGTTCGACTGGAAACCAGCCCTCGAAGTTAAACAAAAATCAGGGAACGATCAAGGTGATGAAGTCTCGGTCGAAGCAATCGCTCAAAGTAACCCGGACTGGCTACTCGTCCTTGACCGTGACGCGCCACTCGGAAACGCAGAAGGTGCCGTACCGGCGCAAGATGTCATCGACCGTGCGCCTGCTCTGCAAAAAACCAAAGCAATCAAAGACGACAACATCGTCTATGCACCAAAAGATACGTACTTAAACGAATCGATCCAGACGTACTCGGAATTATTTACTGACATCGCGAAAGCGCTCAAGAAGTAATGGCACATGCACAGCAACAAATGAATGGAAGAGTTGAGCCACCCGCTCGACCTTCCTTTTCTGTCGTTTGGACGAAGCCGTTCGTCTTGACCTTATGTCTCGTCTTAGCACTCGCTACGGCGTCCCTCTTCACGGGCGTCTACGAACTACGGAGTGCCGCGAACGATTTCGATATGTTCTGGATCACGCGCGTTCCGCGGACGCTCGCCTTGATGCTGACCGGTGCTGCGATGGCGATGGCAGGACTTGTCATGCAACTGATCACGCAAAACCGGCTCGTTGAACCAACGACGACAGGAACGATCGAATGGGCAGGACTCGGACTGTTAGCCGTTTACTTACTCATTCCGGCACCGTCGCTAATGATGCGGATGACCGGTGCTATTCTTTTTGCATTCATCGGGACGATGGTCTTCTTCTGGTTTCTCCGTTCGGTCCGACTGCGGTCATCATTAATCGTCCCAATCATCGGTCTGATGCTCGGAGCCGTCATCTCTGCGATTTCGACGTTCCTCGGCTTGTTCTTCCGTGCCAGTCAGGCAATCGAAGGCTGGTTCGTCGGTTCGTTCGCGTCCGTTCAGATCGGTCGCTACGAGTATCTCTGGATCATCATCGGAGTCACGGTCTGTATCTTCTTCCTTGCGAGTCGCTTGACGCTCGTTGGGCTTGGCGAAGACATTGCGACGAGTCTCGGTGTCAACTACAACCGGCTGATGCTGATTGCGACCGGACTAATTGCCCTATCCGTCGGTGTCGTCGCGACTGTCATTGGCAATTTGCCCTTCCTCGGCTTGATCGTTCCGAACATCGTCTCGATGTTTCGCGGTGACGATCTTCGTAGTAATTTGCCGTGGGTCTGTCTGATTGGCATGGCAACGATTCTAATTAGTGATCTGATTTCACGCACGATCATCCGCCCGTTTGAACTGCCGGTCTCCTTGATTCTCGGAACGGTCGGAGCAGCCGTCTTCATCATCATTCTGTTACGTCGGCGGAAGACTGGAGGTGTCAGATGAGTACCGCGATTAGACAACAAGAACATACAAGAAATCAACCGAGCGTTACACGTGAAACCAATCGCCGGGCGTCTGCCTTTCAGTCGAAACGACTCGAGCGCCGCTACTGGATTCTCCTCATCCTGTTCCTTAGCGGCGGAGTGTTCAGTACGATTGGTCTCTTGCTCTACAATAATCCGGTCCCGGTTGATTCTCCGTCCTTTTGGCCGGTCGTCGAACGCCGGATCACGGCAGTCATCACGATGGCGATTGCAGCAATTTGCCAAAGTCTCGCGACCGTCACCTTTCATTCGATCACGAGCAACCGGATCATCACACCGTCCCTGCTTGGTTTTGATGCCCTTTACTCAACGATCCAGACATCGACGATCTTTTTCTTCGGTGCGGGAGCACTCGTTGGCTTTACCGGCACGAGCGCCTTTTTGACACAGGTCGCAATCATGCTCGCGATGAGCCTCTTGTTATACGGATGGTTATTGTCTGGTAAGTACGCGAACTTGCAATTGATGTTACTCGTCGGAATCATTCTCGGTACTGGTCTCAACTCGCTGTCGTCATTCATGCGAAAGATGCTCGCGCCGTCCGAGTTCGATATCTTACAAGCGCGCCTGTTCGGTTCGGTCACGAATGCCGACGCAGCTTACTTCCCGATCGTCATTCCGGTCGTCCTCGTCGTTGGTCTGTTGCTCTACTTTTCGTCCGGACGACTCAACGTCGTCGCACTCGGAAAAGAGGTCGCGACATCGTTCGGTGTCAATCATCGCGGCAGTGTCATCTACTTCTTGATTTTGATTTCACTCCTGATGTCGATGTCGACGGCTCTGATCGGACCATTGACGTTCTTTGGTTTCTTAGTGGCGACGCTCAGTTATCAAGTCGCTGCGACATACGATCATAAATATGTTTTCCCGATGGCATTCGCAATCGGCTTCTTCGTTTTAACGACTGCCTATTTCTTCATGTATCACATTTTCAACACGCCAAGCGTCGTCTCCGTCATCATCGAACTGTTCGGCGGGCTGATTTTCCTTATCGTGTTGCTTAGAAAGAGGTCCCTATGATATCACTCGAACAAGTTAAAAAATCGTATACAGACGATGTCAGAATCGGTCCAATCGACTTAACGATTCCAAAAGGCGGTTTCACGGCTTTGATTGGTCCAAACGGCGCTGGCAAGTCGACAACGTTGATGATGATCGGCCGTTTGCTTGATCTCGATGCCGGACAGATCGAAGTCGCCGGGATGGACGTGACAAGTAGCAAATCGAAAGACTTAGCAAAGATCATCACGATCTTGCGGCAGGAAAATCATTTCGTGACCCGGCTGACAGTCCGGCAGCTCGTCGGCTTCGGACGTTTTCCCTACTCACAAGGTCGCCTGACAGCGGACGACGAAACGATCATCTCGAAATACATCGATTTTCTCGAGCTGACGTCGCTTGAGAACCGCTACCTCGACGAATTATCGGGCGGACAGCGACAACGGGCCTATGTCGCGATGGTACTCTGCCAGGAAACGGAATACATTCTACTCGACGAACCCCTCAATAATCTCGATATCGCCCGTTCGGTCCAGATGATGGGGTACCTGCGACACGTCGCTGATACGTTTGGACGGACGATCATCACCGTCTTGCACGATATCAATTTTGCTGCGAAATATGCTGATCACATCTGTGCGATGAAGGACGGACAAATTGCTGCCTTCGGAACGGTCGCCGAAGTCATGGATAAAGCGCTATTATCCGAGATTTTCGAGACACGGCTTGAGATCATCGAAGGTCCGTATGGTCCGATTGCTGTCTATTGATACTTTAATTGAAATGAGGAATGAACGATGCAGATCGATTGGCTACCACTAGAACAAGTAACGCAAGAAGGCGAACACACCTACACGTTTCATTTGAAACGTCCGGATGATTTCGTTTGGGAGGAAGGCGCACACACGCACATGGCACTGGAAGGTTTTAATGCAGGCGAAAAGCCGAACCGCAGTCTGATCCGGCATATGTCGATCTCGACGCTCCCTCATGAAGGAACGATCGGGATCACGACACGGATCAAACCGGAATGTTCCGTCTTTAAGCAGACACTTCAGCAACTAAAAATGGGTGAGAAGATTGCTTTGTTTAAGACGCATTCGAATATTCCACTGCGTCGGGAAGGTCGTACAGTGTACTTACTCTCAGCAGGCGTTGGTTTGGCAACGTTTCGTCCAATCATCTTGCAATATCAGACTGACAAAAATGGCATTCCGCACATGCACTCGTTGAACGTTGATTCTGCGCGAACTGAACTATTCAAGACTCAGCTTCTTTCACATGAGCAGTTTGGTCACGCTTATGTCGAGAGTCGCTCTGCTTACTACGATGCTATCAAAGCGATGACAGCGGACAAGGAAGGTTTGTTCTACATCGTTGGTAGTGATGAATTTCTCCGAGATACGATTAACGTGTTACAAGGTGCTAACATTCCAAAGGCTCAGATTATGATTGATAAACGCCAAGACCAATTGGATACGTTTTTGGCATGAAGAAGACCGGGACATTCTCAGTGTCCCGGTTTCTTTTTGTTCTGATAGATAAAGGATCACTTATCCGAAAATAAATACAATGGGTAAGAATAATCCGCTCATCAAGAGCACCCCTACTAGGACAGCTAGACTTGATTTGAAAACCGACAGCGTTTCGTCCTCTAAGGTCTTAAGTCGTTTAATAGGAACGAACAAAATTAATGAAGCAACGACTAGTCCCAGCGGTTCAAGAATCGTTCGACTCACTGAAAAGAAAATATTAATCATTAAAAAGACATTCAATACAAAGAAAAATCCTAATAAGCGAATAATCATGGCTTTATTCATATGTACTCCTTCATAGCTACTATCTATTTGATTTGTTTCATGAAACAGAATGCACTCTAATCATAGTGCTTCAAAGAATAATTTTGGAAACGCATTCAAATAACTGGTGATTTGATATCGTTGTAAGTCATACTGACAGTAGGTATCAGAAAAGGAGTGTTGAAGATGGAATACAAAAAAGGACTCGAAGGCGTCATTGCCGCTGAAACACAAATCGGTTTAGTCGATGGAACATTAGGTCATCTTATCTATCGTGGACACTGGGCAAAGGAACTCGCATTATCTTATTCATTCGAAGAAGTGGCGTATTTCATCTGGAACGGTGCATTCCCGACTGAATCGGAACTTTTGACATTCAAGGAACAGATGACAAGCTATCGTGAACTTCCTTCTTACGTAAAGACGATTCTCGATACATTGCCGAACGAGATGGATGTCATGAGCACGATGCGCACGGCAATCTCTGCGCTTGGTACACCCGCTTTCGCTTGGCCACCAACAATCGATCAAGCGATGCACTTAACGGCACTCTTACCAACAATCATCGCCTATAAGTATCAAAAAAATCAAGGCGCTGACTTCATTGAACCGAATCCGGAACTTGATCACGTCGCGAATTATATCTATATGATCAAGGGACACTTACCAAGTGACGTTGAGATCAAAGCACTGACAGCGTATCTGATCTTAACAATCGAACACGGCATGAATGCTTCGACGTTCGCTTCTCGTGTCGTCGTCTCGACGGAATCGGAAATGATTTCCGGCGTCTGTGCCGCGATCGGATCCATGAAAGGACCACTTCATGGTGGTGCCCCTTCAGAAGTCATCGCGATGATTGATGAAATTGGAACGATCGACAACATCGAACCATGGATCCGGAACAAATTAGAAAAAGGCGAAAAACTGATGGGCTTTGGTCACCGCGTCTATAAAACACGTGATCCGCGTTCAGAAGCTTTAAAAGTCGTCTCAAAAGATCTCGCGCAAGAAAGCGATTGGTTCAATCTGATTACACAAATGGAGCAAACAGCAATTGATTTACTCGAAGAGTACAAACCGGGCAGAAAACTCTATACGAACGTTGAGTTCTTTGCAGCAGCCGTCTTAAAAGGACTCGATATTCCGAAAGAACTGTTCACACCGACGTTCACATCTAGCCGCATCATCGGTTGGACGGCACACATCCTTGAACAAGCAGGAGACAACCGAATCTTTAGACCACAATCGTTGTATACGGGTCCGATGCCAGAAAAAGCGGCTAAGTTTTAATCCGCCTTATTTTTAACAATTTCTTAAAAAAAGTGGAGCGATGTATAGCATCGCCCCACTTTTTTGATGTTTTATTCAACGACTTTCTCTAACGTGAAATTCAATACTTCTACTTCACATCCTGCCGCTTCTACATCCGGGCTACAGGCGTACGGTCCGATCTTCAAATCGGTCACGTCATGTAAGTGTGCGATCCGGAGCTGCTCTTTGTACTCTCCCGTCACGTGATACAACGTGACGTCTTGATTGAGATAATGAAGTTCAAAGACGAGCTGCGCATCAAATAGTGTATTGTCGACATCCCGACACGACCAGTCCGAGTAGCCAAAGCTCGTCACGACGGCACCCAGATGAGATGGACCATCCGGAATGAACTCAGCCGAGACTTTCACCCAGTGGTCATCGTTCACATATAGCAAAATCCCCGCTTGATCATATGTAGCATTCGGTTTTAATTTCACTTCAATCCGGCATTTGAATTCTCCATTTGGAGCATCCTGCAACAACGCATGCCCCGTCTGACGATTAAACTGATAATGTGTGTTGCGCCAAAAATCCGTATCCGAATCCGTCATGAAGCGTAACGGTGTCTCTTGTTCGATACGTGTCGGTCGATTGATCCACTTCATCGATTAGTATCCTCCCTCTTAACGCCCTCTTAACTTCCTTAACTTTCGATAGCCACGAATGAGCATATCGAGCATACAATCCCTCCTATTTTCTATGAACCCTTAGACTACTTTACGAAGTCGTTGCATATCCTTATTCAATGCTGATCGTTTCAAACGTCGATTCCGTATTAAGTATTGCACATCTGACCGGTTATCGTACATCAGTTGGATATGGAAATAATTGATATATTCAAGAATTGCGAATACATATACTAACAAGGCAAGTTGTGTTCCGGAGACGGGAAGCTCAGATTGAAAACGCATCCAATCGATTCCGAACGTGCATGTCGTCAGAACGATTAGAATAATATTGATGACACGACAGTGGCGTAATCGTCGGACGACCAGTTTCGGGGTATTCGACGTTCCTTCTTTCTTCAGACGTCTCCACTTGCTATACCAATACCAAGCTCCCTGAATCAACAACAGTTCGAACAAAAACAGTGACATCCAAAATGCACTGAGTTCAAATAATTGAAGTTGCGGAAAGACACGATTACCAAACCAGCTGAGTGGTAAAATCGTGATGACCGTGAACAATTCCCCTCGGTATAGATAGGCGAAGCGCTCGGCAACGATCTGCCTCATGGCGCCACCCAGTCAATCCGGAATTTACTTCCTGGACCAAGTAACGCAATCAAAGGACGATCTTCTGCAATCACGCGTCCAAGGACATTAATCCGTTCATCTGCCGAAAGATCGCACTTCGTGATTTGCACCTCACCGGCGTATCGCCCGTAGCGTTCATTATCAATCGTGATTGTGCCAAGCGGGCGGGCAGACGGATCTTGCGGTGTTAGATCAATCGTCGACGGACTCATGCGCGATTCAACGGATCGAATGACATCCCGCGCCGGATCAAATCGATTCGTTTCCGTATCCCGTTGTTCTTGTCGTCCGTTCGCGAATGCCCGAAGTACGATGACTCCGTCTTGCTCTGCTTCAAATTGCCGAATCGTCGCTTCCGTCAACCGTGGATCGCCGACAAGGATTCGGTCGACAGTCGCTATTAAGTCCAGATAACTTGCGAACGGTGCCACTCCCCGATGGTCTTCAAGTGTCGGTAACGTCTCGAATAACGGTCCGCGAAGTGTTCCGTCGCCCGGTATGAATGCTTGGACGCGTAATCCTTGCGCCTGCAACCAGGCATTTTTTTCGTCAAACCATGTCCGGTCGAGTCCGGTTTCCGGTCGCGGATAAAAGTTATGCCACGCTTCCGTACGTTCGAGTTGCAGACCATGTGCCTTCATCTCAGTTAATTCGTCTGCCGTTAAGGTACTGGCATTGAGTGCGACCATCATCTGGTTCGATAATGTCGCGATTTGTTGCGGACTGATGCCGTAATCAAGCCGCAGTCCGGTGACACCCCAGTCCGTTAGCGTCGCTGCCGTCTCCCACGTCTTGCCGAGCGTCGCAAGTGACGCCGGTGCGATGTCCGCTACGAGCTCATACCCGAGTGTCTTTGCTACACGACCGAGCGCTTGCAAGCGTTCGACGTACAGTGAGGAATCATCCTCAGGGATATGAAGCGATGTAAAGAGCGACGTAAAGCCGACGGTGCGCATCCGCTGCAACCACTCATTCGTCTCATCCGTGATCGGTTCATTTAAATAGATCGATAATCCTTTCATCGACTCACTCCTTCACTTCTCTACTTAGGGAAAAAGCAGCTGATTCCTTCTTTTTCGAAGGATTCAACTGCTTTTCATTACTTTAAATACCGTCTGCCATCTCTTCTTTGAAACCGAACCAGTACGTGAACAGGAATCCTGCCGCGTACGAGATGACGAGACCACCGATATACGTCAAGTACATTCCGTTGTCGATCAACGGTGTCAATGATAACCCGGATACGCCGACACCAAGCGCCGTCGTCTTCATCGTCGCTTGGAAGGCACCACCGACTGCTGCGCCGAGACATGCCGTTACGAACGGACGACCGAGTGGTAACGTAACACCGTATAACAACGGTTCACCGATTCCGAGGAATCCGACCGGGATCGCCCCTTTGATGATGTTACGCAGGCGCGGATTGCGCGTCTTGACGAAAATCGCCATTGCCGCCCCGACTTGACCCGCTCCTGCCATCGCAAGAATCGGTAAGAGTGGTGTGTTGCTAATCGTGTTCAAGAACTCGAGATGGATTGGTGTCAATCCATGATGGAGACCGACCATGACGAGTGGTAAGAAGAAGCCAGCCAGCACGGCTCCGGCAAGTGGTCCACCGACCTCAAGTACGGCATTGATTGCTTTCATGATGCCGTCTGACAACAGTCCAGCCACCGGCATGATCGCATACAGCGAGGCGAATCCGACGATCAACACCGTCAATAGTGGCGTAAAGATGATGTCGATCGATGCGAACATGAAACGACGGATGTGTTTCTCAAGATACGTCATCAACCACGCGGCAAAGATGACCCCAAACAAGCCGCCCCTGCCCGGAACAAGCGGTTCCCCGTAAATCGTGATGTCCGCAAGTACCGGATTAAATAGAATCCCACCGGCAATTGCGCCGAGTACCGGCGTCCCACCGAACTCTTTCGCCGTGTTCCAGCCGACAAGGATGGCGAGATATGCAAAGACCGTCCCACCGATCAATAATAATATTTGCATCCAGGTCTGCGTTGCATCGACATCCGCGTTCTTCGCGAAGTTGGCTCCCCCGTTGATGATACCGGAAGCGACAAGCCCCGGAATGAGCGGGATGAAGATATTCCCGATCCGGCGTAAGAAGCGCTTGAACGGTGACTGTTGTTTCGCTTTCACTTTTTGCCGCTCGACCGCTGCTCGTTCTTCTGGCGTCAGATTTGGATCGACGGACTCTTCCCCAATCGCGAGTCCCGTCTCGCGACTTAAATGGTCGGCTACCCGATTGACCGTTCCCGGACCGACGACGATTTGTAACGTCTCGTCATCGATGACCCCCATGACTCCATCAATCCGTTTTAACGCATCGATATTTGCTTGCGTCGGATCCTTTAACGATAAACGAACCCGCGTCATGCAATGCGCAAGCTGCCGGAGATTATCTTTTCCACCGACGTGCTCAAGGATCGCCTGTGCCAGCACTTCTTCCTTCTTCATCGTGTTTCCCCCTTAGAGTGCGTCCCGGACGAATCCGTTCGCTTGCTGTAATCGTTCGACGGCTTCCGTGTACGGAATGTTTGCGAGAATCATGACGATCGCCGTCTTGACGTGTCCGTGCGCTTCATGGAAGATCCGTTCCGCCGTTACGGCATCGACTCCTGTCGCCTCACTGATCATTCGCTTCGCCCGGATCTCGAGTTTTTCGTTCGTTGACTGGACGTCGACCATCAGATTTTGATAGACCTTGCCGACACCGATCATCGCCGCCGTCGAAATCATGTTCAAGACGAGCTTTTGCGCCGTTCCAGCCTTTAATCGTGTTGATCCCGTCAAGACTTCCGGACCTGTTTCGACTTCGATCGCATAACGCGCGTACCCACTGATGACCGCATTCGTGTTGCAAGAGATCGCTGCCGTCACCGCTCCAACTTCCTTCGCGTAATCAAGCCCGCCGATGACATACGGCGTCCGTCCGCTTGCTGCGATCCCGATGACTGTATCACGTGCTTCTAACTGGAGCGCTTTCAAATCATCGACGGCAAGTGTCCGACTATCTTCAGCTCCCTCAACGGCTTTAATCAACGCGCGTTCGCCACCAGCGATCAAACCGACGACCATATTTGGTGAGACCCCGAACGTCGGTACACATTCTGCTGCATCAAGAATCCCGAGCCGCCCGCTCGTACCAGCACCGATGTAAATCAAGCGTCCTCCGGCATTAAATGACGTAATGACGTGTTTGACAACTTCAGCAATTACTGGTATCTGCGTTTGAATGACCGTTGCGACCGTCTGATCCTCGGCATTCATCACGCGCAACACATCTTCGACCGACATATCGTCGAGATGCATCGTGCGCTCATTTCGACGTTCCGTTGCTAACTGATCTAACATCTGCTTCACCCTTTCTGTTATCCCTCCCTTTATTATACAATTAAGAAATTTTAATTCAATATTTTTTATTTAATTTTGAAATTAAATTTCTATACACAATAATAAAGTTCTTTTCTTCTTTTTCAGGATGGATCAGCAGATTTCCTGCGGGCTTCGCTGACCATCTCTTTTGAAAAATCGAGTAAGGAACAGACTTGGTCGCGACCGATCGTTTCAAGGAGCAATGGGATTCGTGGACCTAGGGTTGATCAATCGTCAGTTGATAGAGCAGCGTCGCATAGTATCATTAATAAACAAAAAGCTGATTTTCACCCGTTAGTTGCCTAAAGGACAAAAATCAGCTTCCTATGAAACCACTTTTTACATCTCATGTTACTAATAGCATCATTCGTACCGGAACCTGCATGAGGCTCTAAGATATTTATTGAAGAAGTCGTTCACCAGAGGCGTAAATCATTTTAATTTCTCTTCCATATCCTCTACTGAACTAGAACTGTCGCTATTCTTTTCTTTCTCCTCAACGAGATATTCGATATCATATGTACCCGGCTCGATCGTACCGCCTTGTAACGTTTGTTTGAGAACGACGGTTTCTGATGCTTTGACGCGTTTCTTTTGTTGGCTTGTTTTACTCTGTTGCTTTCTTGAATCGAAGACGACAGTCCTTGATTTGCTCTCACGAACGATGACATTCAACAAATGCCCAGAGCGAGCTACGACATCAAATGCATGGTCTCCTGTGTTCGTCAATTTGTATTCAAAGACGAGTCCCTCTTTCGTAGTCCCTTTGAAGGATGTCTCATTCGTCTCACTTCCACTTTGCGGTTGGATCATACAACCGGTCAAACAAAGAATCATAGGGATCAACAACCATTTTTTCATCTATAAAACTCCATTCTGTATAAAGAAATTGCTGAGTTACTCCCATCCTGGAAGTGGACGCGGTGGCTCCTCGACGAAGGCACGGTATCCGTCGAAGCTCATTCCTTGCCGTTGTGGATTGTGGTTGCGAATCAAAGGATCACCCGTCTCGTCCTCGTTTTGCCAAAATCGATGTTCCGTTTGAAAGACCTTGATCGACGAATACTGGAATCGCTCTGCCATTAAATATTCTCGAACCGATTGCATCACTTTTTCAAAGCGCGCATCCGAGTCGTAGCTAGCGCCGAGACTTTCTTTATCTTGTTTCCCTTCGAAAATCTTAACCGAGAAATAAGCATTCTTCTTCGCAATCGGGTACTCGATTTCAACGCGAACCGAGTCGACGAAGCGAATCGGTCGAGGTTTGCTCATTTCCTCTACGGAATTATGGTCCTCTACATAATAATCATCCGTCGCAATCGAGAACTCCTTGAACTCCCAGAACATATCCCCTTGCGCAATGATCGCATATTCGAGGAATGTGCCGAAGTTCTGTCCGATCGGGTCAGTCTCATCTGTCGACAACTCATGAAACATCCAGTGCATATACGGCGTCTCCTCCGTCTTCGCATCTTCCGTATGGATCAAGACGTATCCTTCGTTCATTTCGCCAATCATCAAGAAATGATCGTAGTCTTCATGGATCAGGTCGTCCTCTTTAGCCTGGATCGTCATTTCAATGACTTTTTCAAGCGGATAGAGTTCGATGCCAAGACCTTGAATCATGAACAACTCCGCTCCGTCATGTAAACGAAGGAATGTCTTATATTCACTTGGTAACGTTAGCTTGAATTGTTTTTCAAATGACTGAATCGCCTGTTCCGCCAACGGGTCATTCAAATTGAATTGAGCGACTCCTGTATCGTATCGCCGCTGAATAAAGGTCGACCCGTGATTAATTTTTTGTGATAAGACGTCAAGTACCGCTTCGATTTGGTTCATTTCTTTCATGGGTCCCATCCTTTTCGTTTCGTATTCGTGAATGATACGACTTCACCCTATACACCATACCATTTTTTCAATTATTTGGTGTATTCCATCCTACTCGTTCTGTGGTATTCTCGTTCTAATATCATTCAAAAAATGACGAGGTGACCCATGTCTAAATCATCATCGATGTTACTCATATTACTCGCTGCGATCTTTTGGGGTACGACTGGGACCTCACAAGCCTTTGCGCCAGAAGATGCACATCCGATTGCAATTGGTGCCGTTCGTCTGGCTGTCGGTGGACTGTTCTTACTCTGTCTCGTTCTCTTCAAAGGAACGCTGACATTGCGTGACTGGTCACTGCGGACGATTTTACTTGCTGCCGTCAGCATGGCGGCTTACCAGCCACTGTTCTTCTCGGCTGTTTTGATGACCGGTGTCGCTGTCGGTACTGTCGTTGCAATCGGTAGCGCACCAATCTTTTCCGGATGTATCGAGTGGCTGTTCCTAAAGAAACGTCCAGCGTTGCTGTGGTGGGCATCGACCGGACTATCGATCACCGGCTGTCTGTTGCTTTTGAACAATCAAGGAACGGTTGCGATTGATCCAATTGGGATCGTTCTTGCACTCGGTGCCGGACTATCGTTTGCCGGGTACACGTTCGTCAGTCGAGACCTCGTCAAGACACACGCACCGCTGTCTGTCGTTGCCGTCATTTTCACGACGAGCGCTGTTCTGTTGTCACCTTTGCTCTTCTTATTCGATCTCTCCTGGTTGTTCACGTCACGTGGTGCTGGAATCAGCCTCCATCTCGGCGTCGTTGCGACCGGAATCGCTTACTGGTTATTCACGAAAGGACTATCGAACGTACCATCGTCGACTGCCGTCACGCTCTCGCTCGGTGAGCCGCTGACTGCCGCCTTGCTTGGTGTGTTCGTCCTCGGTGAAGAATTAAGTGGTACGGCTTGGTTCGGAATCTCGTTATTATTACTCGGAATCGCCTTATTGATCGGTTCGTCTCGCCTAGCAGCGCGCCAAACCGTTTTGACAGAAGAACGACAAACTCGGACTGGAGGCTAAATCATGCAAGAAATCACGCTTGAGAAACTACAATTTCGCGAAGATTATCACATCGGACTCAATCAGTTCTTGATGGATGTCGCAAATGGTAACCGATTGATCTTTCATTTTCGTGGGCATACGGAGGAGACGATGGTCATCGTCGGCGAATATAGCTGCAATTACTTCCGATTGACCTTCGAGGCGGATGCGATTCTGCTTCGTTCACCGGACCTCTATGAATTAAAAGAAGACGTCGAGATCAATCCGATTCCACTTCTGACGCTGACCGACTCCAAACTACTGACGTTTGCGCGTGAACGGATGGGACTCGATCCTGCGAAAGACTGGGTCCATTACTGGCTCCGTGCGTTCGAACAGGATTTTCATATCTTGTCTCCCCGGCCACCAGTCTTGATCGACCTCGGACATAAACGAAGTGATGCGATTGTCACGTATTCATTTGATTCGTTCAACGCTGAATGACATAAAAAAGCCCTACCTCGCCAAAGGTAGGGTATTTCTTCGTCCCGCTGCAACGACTCGCGCTAAACGGTTCCCTTTATTATACATAAACAGGCAGCGTCTTTTCAATCGACTGGACAGAGTCGATTGGACTGAAGCGCTTGACGACCTGTCCTTTCCGGTCGACGAGGAACTTCGTGTAGTTCCATTTGATTTTCGACGACAGCAAGCCGGACTGTTCTTTCTTCAAGAACGTATAAAGCGGATGCTCGTCCGGTCCATTGACGTCGATCTTCTGAAACATCGGAAACGTCACGCCATAGTTCAGCTGACAGAACTGCATCGTCTCTTCCTGACTCGCGAACTCCTGCTGATTGAATTGATCGCACGGAAATCCGAGCACCGTGACTCCCTGCTCGTCATATTTATCGTACAATGCCTGTAGTTCGCCAAGTTGTTTGACGAGCCCACACTTACTTGCTGTGTTGACGATCACGAGGACTCGTCCAGCATAATCACTTAGCGAAACAGTTTCTCCTGCTGCATTTTGTACGATTGCATCATATACGGTTTGCATGCATTTCAACTCCTTTGCCCTGAGTATAAAATGAAACGCGCTACCTGTCGTTTTCAAGCATGTGCGTAATGCTTTACCAAATCGTCTCTTCTTTATCGCTTAGTTTGATGACGAACGGTAGAATCAAGACGAACAATAGACTGACGTATCCGAGCGATAAGTAATGTTGCGAGTCTTTTGAAATGTATTGCTTCACGCCGCAGTTCGGACACGCTTTCCCATGTTTCGCAAATCCGACAACGAGCACTTCTTTCGTTTTGAACTTATATTGGCAATTCGTACAACGTACCATCTGACCATCTCCTTCTTCCTTATCTACTGGTGGATTCAGGAAAAAGTTTCATGAAATTGAGGTAACCGACAGCTTATATCATGGATTCTTCCCGGTCGCTCAATCGAATCAGAAACGGTAAGAACAGGACAAACAAGAGACTGATATTCCCGAGTGAAAGATAAGATTGTGACTTTCGAGACATGTATTGTTTCACGCCACAGTTCGGACACGTCTTGCCTTTCCCATGTATCGCAACACTGACAGCGAGTACTTCTTTTGTGTTGATCTTATACTGACAATTCGTACAGCGTGCCATGACATCATCTCCTTCTCCCTTATCTACTGGTGGATTCAGGAAAAAGTTTTATTAAGTTGAAAGGTTGACTCAAATGAAAAAATTACCTAATGGATTATTATCGGTCTTTTAATAGTTTAAGGACAAAACTAAAGAGACAACTGTTAATAAGATTTAATATTTTTATCTGTCGCATTTCTTCTGAAAAAGGATAATATCGCAACTTTTTATTTCATATATATGTCATATAAAATTTAAAAAATCAGCGGAACTTTTGCTTTGTATTTTTATTTTATTCAAATTAGGACCAATTACCTATTTCATGAAGAGAAGATATACTTGTAATTTCAAAATCACTGTTAAAGAATATTTTTCTCCATTGATTTAAATGATTGTCGTCGCTCAAATTAATATGATATTTAGACTCAATCTCATTTTTCACATACTCCACTAATTTGTCGTTGTTTATTTGTTTTTCCATAGCTTGATTATTTGCTAATTCATGTGATCTTTCTTCAGTTTGTAAGTCTGGAGATGGTTCGTCAATTTTTTCTGTTCCAATACTCGTTGATTCTTCTATGCTTTCAATCTCTTCTATTTTTTCACATATAACTTCTTTACACATATCTATTATTTCAATTCGATGATTATCATCAATCGAAATTCCATATTCTCTAGAAAATTCATTAAAGATTTCATCCAAGCTTCTGTTTCTATCTTTTGTATATTCTATGATACATCTTTCACATATTACTTGTGATACTTCTACTTTTCCTAAGGATATATTTGGAGATATAAAACTTAAATCATTTGTGTAAAGTTGCATGAAAAATCTATCGTCATTTAAATCTTCTATTGATTTATTTAACCAATTATTTTTACAACATTCATAAAAAAATAGCCAATTTTCATCATATAAATCGTTATTAACAATAATTTTTTCATATGGTTCAAAATTTATTGAATTATGAATTAGGCTTTTATCATTAAGTATTAAAACTAAAATGTTTACTAAGGCATTTTCGTAATAACTTAATAGATAAGCAGCTTTTTCATTAATTTTTAAATCGAATTTGTTAGCTAGACTTAATGACCATATAATTTCATAATCATTATTGATCAAACAATTTTCTTCGATTAGGGAATTTACAAATAACTCCATTAAATCTAATTGTATTTCATAACCTTTATATTTATAATTCTCTATTATTCTAAATACATCAGGCATAATTGAAGAATCAACTTGTACTGCTTGCATTAAGAGAGAGTTAAAAATCTTCCAATTCTCTCTATGAACAATATTTTTATTATGGAATAATTTTATTGCGAACTTTGAAATTCCTTTTTCATTAATATTAGATTGAAATTTAAAAATTAAATTGAAGTATTCAACTATTTGTTTTCTTTGAATGTCTATAAAAAATTCGGATTTAGGCGTTTTTATAAATTTATAGTTTACAAAATGATAAACCCATTCTGCCTCTATTTCTAAAGGAATTTTTTTTATCCCAGTTTTTTCTATATTTATGTCTAAATTGTACTCCTTTAAAATCTTAGTAATTACGCTCAGTGCTTTACTTGCTTCTTCATGTGTTGTAAAAAAGTACTCTATATCATCTGTATATCTAAATCCAGGAATTTCTCTACCCATAATTTTTTTAAATTCATTATCAATGGTAGTACCAATAATCTCTTGAATTACAACAGAAGTTAACGGACCAATAGGTATCCCCATAGTTTGACCATCTTGCATGTTTCTAATATGCATATCTAAATTGTTCCCTAGTAATGAATCATTGTTAAAATTTACTTTTGCAACTTCTTTAGTATGTAGACACCAAGGTATTGTATGAGTATAAATGCTAGGATAATATCTATTTATGTCTACTACTAGTATGTATCTGTTTGTAGCTAGATATTTTATTCTTAAATCTTTTTTATAGTCAAATGAATGCTCAGTAACAAGCTTTTCATCTTTAAAAATAATTTTAGAAATTGAAATATTAGACTTTTCATAATGTTCTTCTATTTCGTTCCACCCTTCATTTATTGAATTAGCTAATCTAATGAAATTTAAAGGGTGAGGAACTGCAGCAGTTCTTCGAAAATGACCTTTTTTAGGAATTGAAAAATTTATAAGTTTAGACTTTTTATTAAAAATATTTTTTGAAAGTTTTGATTTTGTTAAATCAAGAATATTATATATTTCAGAAAGTTTTTTACTATTAAATTCTGAAGGTAGTTCTTTTGCAAAAAATCCTTCACGAATCAGATAATCTGAAATTCCATTTGTCATAAAAAATTTACTCCTTTGTGAATAAATCTATTAATAATAAGAAAATAGTTTTTACCATTCTTTGATAACTCAATATTTTTAAATATATATTTTCGTATTCCATATTTAAGACAAATAAAATTATAAAATTGAGATAGCCTAAATTTATAAAACAACATATGAACACTCTGAAAATCGGACTTAAAAAGTATTATCAATATTGTATAAACAAAAATATATATTCAAAAAATTAAAAGTTACAAAAGTAAAGTTATGATATGTAAACCATAAAAAAACTCAAATCAAACTATACATTAACTGATAATGGTCAAAGCTTTTTATCGACTTGATCCATTTATTAGAAACAAAATATCTATGAATGCGATTCTTGAAATGATAAAAATAAATAAAAAATTTTGATTTAAAGATTGAAATGAAATACTGCAAGAGTTTTTAATATTAATTCTCATATAATTTGAATCCTAAAAATATCTCCCCATTAAGTGCAGCAAACGTACATTGAGTTAGTATATTAATTAAAATAGGTGGTTTAAGAATACTTTTTATTTTTTGGGAAATCAAGTAACAATATTCTTATTTATTACATAATTTATACTCAAATTATTTCAATATTACATTCAAATAAGATTAGGAAATTTATTCTTGTAAAATTGATACATGTTACAGGAAAATCAACAAATTTCACTTGATTAAAATAAGTCAATTAAAAAAGAACCGTTTTTATTGAACGGTTCTAGTTATAAAATATTTTTTCCATATCAAAATTAAAATGTATATAGCTAATAATTTTTTATGGTTCACAATAACTTAAGCCTGCGGACGTTTCCGGCGCAAACCATAATATTGATAGAACTGAACTTCGATGTTCCCGTTATAGAGCTTCCGGCGCTTCGTCGCTGGACGACCGTACGCTTTTTCGAACTCAACATACGACGTGATCATATAGACACTGTAGTATGGGAATTCTTTGTACGCTGTTCCAATCTTGCGGTACAGCTGATGGACTTCACGTGCGTCTTCGAGACGTTCTCCGTACGGCGGGTTCCCGATGATGACACCGAAGTCTTCCTTCGGTTTGAAGTCAGCTGCGTCGCGTTGCATGACGTTGATCGCATCGCGGACGTCTGCGAGTTCTGCGTTTGTTTTCGCGAGCTTGACCATCTCTGGATCGACATCGCTTGCGTAAATTTTCAGTGGTTTGTCCCACTCCGCTTTTTCGTTCGCTTCGTTGATCGCATCGAACCAGGCTTTCTTCGGAATGCATTTCCACTCTTGCGAGACGAACTCACGGTTGATACCTGGTGCGATATTCCGCCCGATCATCGCCGCTTCGATTGCCAGCGTACCTGAACCAGTAAAGACGTCGTAAAGCGGCATGTCCGGCTTCCAGTTCGTCAGCATCAGCATCGCTGCTGCCATCGTTTCTTTCAGTGGAGCTGCTGAGTGGAATTCACGGTAGCCGCGTTTGTGTAACGCATCACCTGACGTATCGATCGTTAATGTTGCGATATCCTTTAACAAGGCGACTTCGATCGGATAGCTTGCGCCGGTCTTCGGCAACCATTCCGTTCCTTTGTTGTACTGCTCTTGCATGTGCGAGACGATCGCTTTCTCAGTGATCTTTTGACAGTCACGGATCGAGAACAGCTTCGATTTGACCGAACGACCGTTGACGATGAAGTTCGCATCCCACGGCATCAATTCGTGCCACGGTAGTGCCTTGACTTGATCGAACAATTTTTCGAATGTTGTTGCGCGGAACTCAGCAACGACGAGTTTGATCCGGTCCGCTGTCCGGAGCCACATGTTCAAACGGGGAATGTCCTCCATCTCACAATCGATGTAGACCTTTCCGTCTTCGACCGTACACTCGTATCCTAACGCACGGACTTCTTTTGCGACGAGCGCTTCGATTCCCATCGCCGCTGTCGCGATGACTAAGCGTTTTGCCATATCGCGTTCACTCCTTTATCGTTTCTTCCACAGTATCGTTTCATTGCAATAAAAAAAGAGCCCAGGGTGGACCTGGACTCTCGTTCAACTTAAAAATAACAGCCTATGTGGTCCTGTAAGCCATGTTCTGTTCCTTAGTGTTCCAAACGGTTTGACCCTCACACGCAGGCGACAATCATCTATCTCCGTATTTGCATACGCTCTCCATTGCGTTCAGTTCCGCTCCGGAAATTCCCCTACCAAATTTGGGTTTCTCGCTCGTGGGGTTTACCTCGTTCCACCTTCATGGTTTCCCATGAAGCTCCGTCACTGTGGCACCTTCAAGAAGTTTCGGCCATATCCGAAGACTTAGGCGTTCCTTCTGCCGTCAGCTTGACGCTGCCTACACTTATCTTTTAGTGTAGCACGATCACTACAGCCATCGCAGGCTGTGCGAGCATGGACTTTCCTCAAAGCATCGAAATGCCCCGCGATTGTCCGAACCAACATAGTCACTGCTTATGAGTGTAGCGTAGATGCCGCTTTCCTGCAAGAGGTAATTCTCGTTTTACAAACGAAAAAGTTGCGTCCCTGCCTCATTTCACGGTATAGTACAAGAGTTCAGAAGGAGGCATGCAGCATGAAAAAACGACGCTCTGGTACGAACCGGCGAACGGTTCGCAAGTTGACATTCCTGATCGAGATCGACGAGATCAAGGCACTTCATCTGCGAAACGGCATCTTCGCCTTCTATCGTCAAGGAGAGCTCATCCACGCGTTCGAGCCGTTCAACGTCAAGGCGCCCGATGCACTCTCAAAACGTAGCTATCATTTCGATCAACACGATATCTTGCTTATGAACGAACGGTTCCCTGAGCAAATCCCGTTGTATGATGAAGCGATGACGTTACGCTCTTGGGCCGACCAGGTCGCTTATGGTTTATACCAATTGATCGATTCCAGTCGCCTGTCGTTCGTCCATGAGGATGACACAGGATACAAGATGGAAGCGATGATCACATGGACTGGAGAGGCATTGACGCCTCCGACGCCCGTCTATAAAAAAGGAAAAGACCCGAAGTAACCTTCAGGTCTCGTACGGCGCTTCCCACTCAGTGGGAGGCGCTTTTTTATTTGACTGTCAGTAAGCGTTCGACGGTCCGCGTATGCCGTCCACCTGTCGTTGTAAAGACAAGCTTATATGACCCCTTGTCTTTCAACTTATACGTAAACTTATGCGTACCGTTCGTTAAATTCGATTGCGTGAATGTCTTAACGACCTTCCCGTCCTTATAGAGACGTGTCGTCGTCTTCGCACTCGCATACTCATCAAAATAGAATGTAAACGCTTGGTTCGGCTTAACCGTTGCCGGTAACGAGATCTTCGAGATCGGTGCCGGCAGTGTCGCTAAGATTCCGGCATTCAAGCGACCTGCTCCGTAATGCAACTTCGTATCACCTGATTTTTTCGTCGCTGCAGCATATAACTTACTGCGCATCGTCGTGTTCGAGACGAATGGGTTCTTCGATTTCGCGAGCGCCAACACACCACTGACGACCGGTGTCGCCATCGATGTTCCGTCCAAGTAGCCGTACTTGTTGCCGACGATTGTCGAGTAGATCCCTTCCCCCGGTGCCATGATGTTGACTCCTTTACCGTAGTTCGAGAACGTCGAGGCACGCCCCAGCGTTCCGACGGACCCGACACCGACGACTTGACTCATCGATCCTGGGAAGAGTACTTTATTGCGCCCGTCGTTTCCGGCTGCTCCGACGACGAGTATGTTCTTCGCTTCCGCCTTTTTGACCGCTGCTTCCATGTACGGATCAAACTCATATTGTCCGAGTGAGAGATTGATGACATCTGCTCCCTGCTCGATTGCATACAAAATACCGTCGCCGATGTCGATTGATGCAGCAAAGTCTCCATCGAAGACATCGGCCCCGATCAGTTTGACACCAGATGCGACACCGACAATTCCTTGACCGTCTTCACGCGCCGCGACGATACCGGCGACGTGTGTCCCGTGATCGTCAGGTTTCCGGATTCCAGAAATCGTCGTCGTCTTATAGATGACGTCCTTGAACTCGCGGTGTTTCGTATCGATTGCATCATCGATGATTGCAACTCGGATGTCCGATTTTCCGCGGCTGTACTTCCAGTAAGCCGGAATGCGTGACTGATCAAGATACGTTTGTTGAAATTGAGCGGAATCCGTTGCTCTCTTGACGTCCGTGATTGGAATCAAATCGGCATCGATATCCTTTTCTTCGAGATGCGCAAGCGGCTCGACGAGCGAGAATCCTTTTTGTTTCAAGGCACGAATCTCGGTCAGCCCCTGATTCGCCAACCACTCTTGTTTTTGTTGTTCTGTAAACGTCGGATCATATTGTACGTATTGAGACTGCGCGAAAGCAGACGTTGGCATGGCGACGATTGTCGCTAGCGTGAGTAGTGCAAGTTGCTTTTTCATGGGAACCCTGCCCTTCTCTGATTACGCGCCGACCGAAGAATCGTCTGGACTAAAGCGGAACCGTGCCGTCCGGTTCTTCGCTGACTTCAAAAGGAATGATCTTTCCGATCGTCACGTAAGCATAATAGCGTGCAAGGACCGCACGCCAACGCGTTGCATCGATCCCCGTCAGATCTTCACCTAACGGGGAACCGTCGAATGTCTCGAACTGTTGGCAAAAGAAGGCTTCTTCCTCCTCGTGCCACGTCACTTCTTCGCCGATGAACCCGGTCGAAAAGCGGACAAAATCCGCAATCGAGGGTCCAATTACTTCTGCCGGCAAGCGTTCGCTCATCCGTCCGACCAGTTCATACCGGTCGCGTTGTGCTTGTTCCGCTTCTTCAATCGAATGACACAGCAGCACTTCACGATTTATTTCTACTAACACGACATAGTCACCACTCGGTAAATTGACGTGAATCATCCCTACACCCCTCGGACTGAATTCGTGCGGCTTCTAGGTGTCATTTTTTCTTCGATAATTTATAATGTCCATTTTCGATCAAATGTTAATTCAATCGGCTCGTTATCTTTCGACTTTAACATAACGACCCGCGTCGTTTCAATTTGATCGACGAGATCCGCTTGACGAAGAGACTGAATTTCCTTTGAAGAACCGGCTTCAATCCGGTCTCTGTAAGGGGCAAGCAACTCTTGTTGATTGCTTGCGAGTGCGTACCAGGCAAGACGGGCAAACGGTTCGTCCTTCGCCGTTTCAAGCGCATAACTCTCGAAGATATCTGGAAGATAACTGCTAAATTGATCAAGCGCGTCGATTCGTTCAGCGACATCTAAAATCGTCAACCAGCTCGGGAGTGAAAGCAACGATTCGCTCGACCACCAGTCGAGTAAATCGACATGCTCTTTAAGTAATTGATGAGCTTCCGGCCGGTCAATCATATGTTGTAGCGTCTGGATGAGTTCGTTCCAGGCAAGTGACCAGTATTCCTCTGATGGATTAGCTGAAAGGAAAAATTGACGATAGACCGTCAACAATTCCGAAACGTCCGTTAATGGTTCGACTTCTAACCGTTGATTGAATCGGCTAACTGCTTTTGTAAAATAATTTGGTTCAAGCGTCAGTGCCATATAGAGTAATTTTGGTGCATTTTTAATTTCGCCTTGATCGACCGTCTCAAATAATTCTTGAATCCATTCTGGTTGTGGTTGTGTCATAATCTTTTTCCTCCGTCTAGTAAATTTATTTACTATACCCGAAAAAAGATTGGTTAAATCCTTTCTTCTCTAAATCGCTCCGATTCGTTGGGCGGTTTCCTCCGAACACAAGACGATCAACGTCCCGTTTTTCGGAATCGCTTCATCGAGTCGACGGTTCAAATCGAGTCGTTTTCCATCAGATAAGATCGTGACGCCTTCTTCTAGCAAGGCATGATAGGCGTCACGGTACGTTCCCCACTCCGGTCTACTCGGAATCGAGAACATGCCCTCACCGTCCTTCGTCAACAAATCTGTCACGACCTTCGTCACACCAGGATGATGGGACGCGAGGATCGCCATCCGGGCAATCGTCTCATCACCAAGTAACACCTCATCAACCTTAACCTGTTCGAAGCTGTCGAGGTGTTCTTCAAGCATCATTTCGACGATTGTATAAATGTTCGGATTCGCCCGTTCGATGCTTGAAGCAATCAACAATGTCCGTCCGTCAGCATGGACCGGTGGAATCGAATGATCGGCGAGGACGATCGCGCGAACTGCCTTTTCGATGTGTGCCCGTTCGAGCGTCGATGTCAGTGCCGGATCACCACAGACGTAATGAAATCGTGGGTGACTGAATGGCTCGCGCTCTAAATCATCGACGAGGACGACATCCGTATGTTCGAGTAATGAATCGATGACGTGCTTCGAACGCCGACTGTAACCGAAAACGACGGTATGCCCTGTTTCTTTCACTTGTAATAACCCTCTTTCCTTTTGATTGCGAATCAACTGGACACCGTCGACCAGTTTTGAGATTAGTCCCCCGACGATCCCGATTCCAAAGATGAAGACGAAAATCGTCAGAATCCGGCCGGTATCAGAATTCGGGAAGAAGTCGCCGTACCCGACCGTGACGACGGTCGTCATCGTCCAGTAGACGGCCCGGAAGTAGGATCCGAACGTTTCTGGCTCAAGAGCATACATGATGCCCGCGACACCAAAGACGAAGACCAAGGACGCATATCCGAGCGTCCGCATGCGTAAAAACGACACTTTTCGTAAAAAACGTAACCAGACCATCTTTTTTTCATTCCTTTCGAACAATCCGGTCTCTTCCCCTGTCAATAAGGGCGAAGGAGGTGATACACATGACACAAGCAGAAGAGATCAAGACGAGTCTCGTCATCGTCTTCGAGCGGAAGGACAAGGTGACAGCAAACGGTGATGCCGTCGTTGCTCGCCGCCGCTATAATGGCTTACGTTCGAATCTTCCAGCAGACGTCGTCGCTTCGATCGGTCAAGCGGTCGGCAGCTTACTCGACGGACGCTACGCGCTGACGGAAATCAGCCGTGACTACGCTCTACTCAAGGCATAACTCGTCCCTACATTTCATGAAAGGAGTGACCATTGATGGAACATACGATCGTCCTGACATTTGATACGGTGACAAAAAAACCGTATCGCTTGCGGATCGCTGGTGCGAAGGAAAATGCGACCGTGGCTGAGATCAAAGCAATCGGTGACTTGTTCGTCGCCCATGACCCGTTCATGAACGGTGTCACACGTCTCGCGTCCGCTGAATTGCAAAATAGTTCGGAATCGACATTCGTCTTGTAAGCTTTTTCAGTCCATCGTCACGGGATTACGTGACGATGGCTTTTTTTTGGTATACTAGAAACATCAACCAGCTGAAAGGAAGTCAATTTATGGCCAAACGCCCACTCACTCCTCGCGAATGCGAACTCGTCGTCTGTAGTCTCTACGTAATGGAACTCATCCCGTTCGAAGGCATCATGGAACGTCTCGAATCCATTACGCTCCGAGACATCATCGGCCCCGTCGCACGTGGTGAATCGACGCGGGAGCAAGCTGCTGACGCGCTTGACCAGTACATCAAGGTCCGACGTCGCCGGTTCCGCAACGTCCCACCGGAACATCTGTGGTCGCTTGACGACCGGATTGAACAAGAAGCACTGCGGATGATCCGCAAGCGTTCGCCGCTCTCGGCAGGAGAAAAGCTCCAGCCGAAAGCCATTCCTCATGAAATGGGTGATACGGTCGAGTTGAAAGTGACCGAAATTCAGGATCGCAACAACAAAGTGACCTTGATCGGGAAAGTCGGAAACGTCACGGCGAAGCTCCCGGTCGCGAACCGTCAAGCCTATAAAGGCAATAAGACGATCTCTGCCTGGATCACGGGTGTCGAGAAAAAACCTGCCTTACTTCATCTGTCGACATCCGACTACGGTAAGCATCAGCCGTCAGACGACGTCAAAGCAGCGTACGCAACTGCCGTTGCCGCGTTACGTCGTTATTTCGAGACGAACGAACTCCCGACGACCGAAGAAGTCGATCTCGCGAAATCACTGTTCCAACGGATGATCCGTCGCGATCAGAATGATTGGTTCACAGTGTACATCGCGATGGGTCGCCCACAACTTGATCACGTCCGGCGCTGGGTCAAGGTCATTCAGATGCTCGCTCGCTCACTGCGCGGAGACGAGGAAGCGACACAACAACTCGCTTCGCAGGAAGATCGTTTCTTCAAGGACGCCTTATTGCGTGCCTGTAAAGCGGCAGAGAAAAATTTCACGTCTTGATGCTTTCGCCCTAGAATGTATCGATTCCTAGTCAAAACGAAAAAAAGAACGCTTCGGACCGGATAAGTTTTTCCGGGACGAAGCGTTTTTTCGTGGATCATTGAACCGCAAAATCATAGATACGCGTTCCTTTTTTACGATTCGCATCTTTGATTTCTCCTTGATACATCAGTTGCTCATTCTTCAGATCGATCACGGACACTTGGAATCCATCGTTTGTCTCGGAAGAGAGATAAAGTTGCATCTCGTCCTTCGAATCCAACCAATCAATCTTTTTCAAAACGAGCGGACTGCTTACGCTATGCTCGGATAATCGTTTCGTTTCCAAGTCGAACATCGACCATTCGATTCGTTTCGTCTCCCCTTCCGGCAGGCGGAAGCCGATGAGATAACGACCGTTCGCATAGGGCGTATAACCGATTTGCTGCTGATTCAACTCCTTGATGGAACGAACGCTTTTGCCGTCATCGAGGAAATAAGATAGTTTAGTGTTCTCCTCATCGCTGTCAGACGGTTGTTCCGTGTAGACCACCTCATTTTGATGAATCGCTAAAAATTGACGAGCGTGTTTAGGCGCCACTGGCTTTTGAAGAACGATCTCTTCAACCCGGTCGCCTGTTAAATCGAGCACAAGCAGTTTTGTTTCCCTTGGCTGATCGACTCGATCGAGTTGGATGTAGACCTTCATCGCCTGTTTATCGACGACACTGGCTTGTATGTCCATCCCCGTCTCAAGTTTTGTATCATACTGAAATGTTTTCTCGAACATCTCCTCCGTCTTAAACGTAAACATCTTAAATTGCAGTTTATTGTGTTTGATCTGAATCGCATACTCTGATTGTCCATCACTGCTAGCGTTCGTTTCCATTTGCGTCGTAAATTCGTAATATTCATCTGGCAAATCCGTCATGCTATCTTCACGGAATAGTTGTCCGACGTAAGAATTTGACTGTTTTTCGATGTCTCCCTTAGCGTTGACATCATAAATCGTCGAACGCATGCCTTTCGTCTGAAGACGTAAATTAAAATTTTCGATTTGCGAAGGTTTTCCACTGACGGTCTCGAGCGAAAAGTCTGCTCCTTTGATCGACAGCGTGTAGCCGATGTAGCTTCCGATTGTTATGAGAATGATCACTCCATAGATCAGAAGTTGACGATATCGTTTCATGAGATTTCTCCTTTAGACGGATAGACGCGTCTGGACTAACCGCAGATTTTTGTACGACACATATAACGTTAAGAGCACGATGTACCCGAGATAAAATTGCATGTGCAGTTGACTCAAATCGTTCGAAATAGCTGACAATGCTAAGCCTAAAATGATATAACCGCCAATCAACGCAATCCCATGTAATCCGACGAGCAAGAACGCTTTTCCCTTTCGGAACGATCGTTCAAGTAATACTGTCATGAAGACGAACGAGATGACGATGAATGACATCAGTAAGATGAATAAAATATCACTCGGATACATCGTATAGAACAAATTCATGTAGAAGGAGTATTCATTGATGCTGGCTGTGACCTGTTGAGCATCTGGTAACAACCATAAGTAGAGATTACGACTAAGTAACAACAGCCCCCACTGAATTCCGATCAAACTAGTAACGACAAGTAAGAGTGCCGTCATTTTCGATCCAAAAATCGCCCGGCGTGATCCCGGTAACAATAGCAATCTGTAAATGTACTTCGTCTCACCCATCCAGTCGCGGTACCAAATCCAGAACGCGAACAAGATAATCATCCCCATCGCTAATACAATGACTGAATCGTAAAAATCCGTTGCTTGTGCGAATGTCAACGCACCACCTGCTCGCGCAATTGCGTCCATTTCTGATATCTGCTCGATCCGCATCGTTTTCTCGATCGTGCTTTGATAATCGTAAATTTGATAGAGCAGTGACGCGATTTCCGCGACGATCAAGCCTGAAATCAACAACACCAGTAATTTCGTACTTCGTTTTAGTTCTTCATTCGTTAATAACAACCAGCGTTTCATCCTTGATATACCTCCCGCATCCGGTCTTGGACCGATTGATGATGATGACCTCGCAGTTCATCCGTCTCTTTGACTTCGACGATCTGTCCGTCTCGTAAGAACAACACTCGGTCGATCACTTGCTCGACTTCAGCGATTTCGTGAGTCGTCATCAGGATGCTCCGACCTTCCATGAACTCACTTGAGAAAATCCAGGCAATCTGTTCCTTCATGAACAAATCGATTCCCGCGAGCGGTTCGTCGAGTAATATGTATGGACGATCGAGGGCGAATCCTAAGACGAGATTGAACTTCGCTTTGTTCCCTTTTGATAAGTTCGCCATTTTATCCGTCGTAAACAGCTGAAACGTCTGCAGTAACCGTTCCGCTGTCTCTTGATTCCAGTCCGGATAATGATCTGCCATATATGCGAGCGCTTGTCCGATCGTCATGTAGCTCGGCATCGTCTGAAGATCAGGCACGAATGCAATTTTGTCGCGCGATGTTTTACCGTCGACCGTCACCGTACCGGCATCCACCGGAATCAGACCGAGAATTGCTTTTAGGATCGTCGACTTCCCTTCCCCGTTCAAGCCGATCAAACATGTCACTTCGTTTAGACCGACGGAGAACGTCACGTCACGTAAGACCTGTTTTTTTCGTCCATATCGCTTCTGTAACCCTTTTACCTCAAGCATCGGATTCACCCTCCTTGATTATCACCATTGTATTAAGACAATAGTACATCTGTTAACTGTATGGTACATGCCATACAGTCTAGCGTCAACTTGTTTTTTTCCTCATGTTATCCAGAAAATGAAAAAAGAGCCGGGCAGCAACGACCGACTCGTTCTATGCGTCTACAAAAAAAAGAGAGGACATCCTAACGGACGCCCCCTCTGAAAACGTGACTGGTGCTTCAATAAATATCAATCGTTGACTCCAGTGCCCGGCATGTCCGACGCACGGTCGGTAAGAAGTCGGTCCGTTTTGCGACACCGCCTTCAATCTGGACATGCTGAATGCCTTTCGTCCGCTGCATCGCTGTTAAGACGGTGACCAGCTCGATGAACCAATTCGAGATCAGTTCGACGACCTGTTCGTCAAAAGCGGCAGCGCCATACACATCATACCCGTTCTCGCAGAGATGGTTCGGGAAGCGGGCTTTGAACCGATGAATCAAAGTGTCCGTCGTCGGAATTAAAAATTCGTTATAGACGACACGTTGTTCGGCATCAAGCGTTTGTTCTGTCACACCATCCATCATCAAATGTGGCTGATTGCCGATATTCAATGTCCAACTCGTCTTCTTTCGCTCGCCAGTGGAAGTGATCGTTCGCATGGTTTCATCCATCTCCTTTTGATGTGTAAGCGTTTACCTTCTCATTCTACCTGTCATTTGACATGTTCTGCAACCGTCAACTTGACCATTTTAAACGATGACTTCGCTTGACATTCAGTCTACCAAATTCAACGCTTTTTGACGATGTCAGGAATTAACATCGTCCTTGTAAATGTAGACAGCAACGAGATCGATCAAGACATGGATGATGATCAGCGGCCAGAGCGTCTCAAGTGCTAGATACAAGTAACCGAATCCCGCCCCGATCAGTCCTGTCACGAGGATTGCGAACCACCCTTGATAACGATGAGCGACACCAAACAAGATTGCCCCGATCCAGACGAAACTGACGTTAGAAAACGGTAAAAATAATCCGAGAGCATGAAAGAGAAATCCGCGATAAATCAACTCTTCCGTCACTCCTGCCATCAGCGCGACCATCTGAAACCCGGTCCGTTCCTCTTTCGTTCGTGGCAGAATCAGTCGCTCCGCCTCACTTTGATAAAGCGGCAACAAACGTTTGCGAAACACCGGAACAGTCGCCGTCGAAATTAAAACGAAGCAGAGAAGGACGATTAGTCCGATCGTCGCGTACCAGACCGGACCACTTGGGACAAAAAACGTCAAGCCGATTTCCGGCAACTGTGTGCCGCTGATCAGTGTTCCACCGACGAGCAACAAACATAAGATCCCGCTTGACTGGACCATCGAGGGGTAGAATTCCTTGCGAGGAACGATCGTCAAATCGACCGGACGGACCGCCGCGATGATCGAAAGGACGACGAGTAATCCGAGTAAAAACCCATTTACGAAGAGATACATGACTTCGACTCCTTTTTTGATTCCACACTCCCGTCACAGAAAGTGCTATTAGACCCTACTAAAATATGATACCATTCAGTGGAATCCTAAACAGAGGAGAGAACAATATGCGAAAAGTTTTTCGAATCAGCATCTTGTTCGTACTGTTCGCCCTCATCGTCAGTAGCTTCATCTACTGGCAAAATCGGGAACGTGTTCAAAATGAAATGTATCGTACGTATTATGGACAGCATGGCGTACCTGCCGAGAACATCGACATCTACGAACAAGCCGCGGCACGTTACGGCATCGACTGGAAGCTACTCGCCTCCATTCATCGCGTCGAGACGATCTTCTCGAACTCGTCAGCGATGCAATCGTCCGTTGGCGCCATCGGCCCGTTCCAATTCATGCCGAAAACATGGGTCGGTTGGGGATACAAAGGTGGCACGTCGCTCGGTGACATCGAGCATGACGGCATTGACGTGACGGATCCGGAAGCCATCGAGAAATATGGTGGTCTCGGAGTGGACGCGGACGGCGACGGGAAAGCCGATCCGACAAGTCTCGTCGATAGCGCCCACACGGCAGCGAAATACCTGAAGCAACACGATGTCACACAGACATCCGACCGAGACACGCTCGCGACAGCACTGTTTGAATACAATCGCAGTGAACAATATGTCTCTGACGTGCTCGCCCAATACGATCGTTACCAGCAACACGTCGAGGCGATCGATGCGAACGACCTCGACCTCAAGAAGAAGACACTCGCGTTCTTCCTTCGCATCAGCTCACGTTTGACCAATTAAAAGGAGGCACCACCCATGACACCAGCCGATTCTTCCGAACTCTTGATTGAGGAATCGTCGATCCGCGTCCAGACGACGTTTGATCGAGACAAGACGAAACGCTATTTACGCAGCTATATCTTTGACGACATCGCAGAAGGAACGCACGTCGCCGCTTTAATCTACACACCACGGACGACGGATGCCTTTCTCTCTGGAACGACGACACAACGTGCGTACAATTTGATGAAGAAGTATGTCAATGACCCCGTCAAACAATATGACATCATCAGTTTGATGCCGGACCTTCTCGTCAGCGAGGATCTACCGTTCGCTCAAGCAAGCTTCGATGAGACGAACTATGAGTTCGTCGCGAAGACGCTTGCCGATGTCAAAGCGAAAAATGGCGTCGTCCTCTGTGGCTGGGGTTCTCCTGGTCGTCTGATGCACCACTTGCCGGCATATGAGGAACTGTTTGATCAATATGCTGACATCCTTTATTGCTCCGGCATCACGAACAAAGGTGAACCGAACCATCTGCGCTTGACGATGGACGATAGTCCAATGATCACGTATAACGACATGAAACAAAAAGCGAAAAAATTGCGTCGTAAATGACACAATAGACCCTTCCTTAATGGATAGGGTCTTTTTTTGAAACATTTTCCAAACATATTGCGTATAATCAAGGTCTACATCAATCATTACATAGTAAGGAAGGTCATATGATGCCATTTTGGGATGAAGATCTACAAGAAGAAACGATCATTTCAGTCAAAGAAACAGACATCACACGAATCCAGCAAGCCGTCAGCGGTCGACTCCCCGCTCGCTACCTCAAACAGATGCGAAAGCAAAACGGTGGTGTTCCAGAAGCGAAGGTCGTGATGGTCGAGTTCGAGAATACATGGTCGGACGAAGAAACGGGTCTACATCTTCCGCTCTGCTCGATGACATCATTGACATTCGAGCGGTATCTGGACGAATTGTCGGTCCTCCGGGAATGGGACGTCGAAGGGAACGTCATGATGTTCGCTGAAGGAGAAGGTAGCTATTTTTGGTACTTCCACTTTACGGAAGATACTGAGCCGACTGTCTGGTGTCTCGACATTTCGGACGAGACGACCCATTTCGTTGCGTCAACCTACGACGAGTGGTTAACGAAGCTGAGTAGCGATGTTCCGGAAGTCGTCATGCCGGATGTCGTATTTCTGACGTTACCTGAAATCAAGGACATTCTCCGTGGAGATGATGAAAACGAAAAACTCCTCGCCTACTCCCACTGGATGATTCTCGATGAAGAACAAGAAGAACTCATCGAAGCGTTCATGACACTGATCGAACGAAACGACCAGCCTGATTTCCTTGACTCTTATGCGTATTACCTCATAGAAGTCTTGACGAACAACCCGGATTTATTAGACCAGAAACGAGATGTCGTCACTCCCTTGATCCTCAGCAAAGGTGACGATCTTGATGCAGAGGATCTGTTGTCTTGGATGGACGAAGAGAAAGACGAAGAGTTATGACCTAAACCATAAAGCCAGTATTCCTCGTCCAAACGGATGACGAATACTGGCTTTTTAAAATGCCTATTAAATCATTTAAGACAACATCAACTCAAGCAAACAGTCGACGAGATCCTTCTCGAGTTCGAGTGCTTGCAACTGGTGCATCATATTGACCGGATCAAGCTTTTGTGACAATAGACGATACAAACGATCCTTCAGGTCATAGCTGATTTCCGCTTGGTCGAGAAACGCATACAACCGGTCCATCTTGTTCTCGTTCGTCGACATCTCGACTTGGAGCGACAACGTGATCGTCTCCGTCACTTCACCGAGTTCGACACGAAGTGACTGCGTCGCATGATCATAGACGCCGGTGACACTTTCCCCGTCGCGCTGGACGTAACCTTCGCGGACCCCGCGTAAAATCAATGTGATCGACCGATTTTCCGGTAGCAAGTCACGATGTCCAGTCGGTGCAGCGATCGTCAGTTCACGCGCTTCCCAGTCGAGCGCGAATGTCGTCTCAACATTGACGCCATCGCGGTGTGCGACCCCTGTGCTGTCGTCTTCAAACAACGTAAACCGGTTCGATGCTCCCGGGAAGACGACAACTTCGAGATCGTCCGGATTATGCAATGCATTCGAATGTTCGAGATGACGACCGAGTGGGACGATCGCACCGGCTTTCGCAAGTACGCCTTGGTCTTCGAGATAGCGGAACAGACGGATCTGTTTGCCACCTCGATAACGGTGCCCATTGAAGAAATCGAACCATTCTCCTTCTGGCAACCATGCAGTCGCAGCCGTCATGTGCAGTTTCCGGTGCATCGGTGTGACCATCGGCGCGACGATCAATTCCGTTCCGAAGTAGAACTGATTCGGGACATTGTATGCTTGATCGTCTTCTGGATGCTCATAATACATTGGTGAGACGAGGGGCAAGCCGTCAAAGTGATTGCGGGCATTCATCGTGTAGATGTACGGCACGAGCTGATGCCGAAGTCGTAAATATTTCTTCATGACGTTCGCCGCATCGGTCGAATAGCGCCATGGTTCCTTCCCATTGAAGATGCTCATCGTACTATGCAGACGCATAATCGGACTGAAGACACCGTACTGGAGCCAACGTGTCGATAACTCGTCATCTTTTTCCCCGCGCTGGTGACCCCCGATATCATGACTCCACCATCCGTAACCGATGTTCGACGCCGTCGCCGTGAAATACGGCTGGAATTGGAGTGATGCCCACGAGATGATCGTATCACCCGAGAAACCGACCGGATAACGGTGACTTCCGGGTCCCGCGTAACGTGAGAAGATCAACGGTCGATTACCATCGCGGGCGATATCGAGTGCGTGGTAATGATTGAGCATCCAGAGCGGATCAAGCCCTTTCATCTTCGAGTTCGCACCCTGTTGCCAGTCGATCCACCAGAAGTCGACGCCATCCGCCTCATGCGGATGATGCAACTTCGTGAAGTAGTTCTCGATAAACGTCCGGTCCGAAAAATCAAACGGAATCCGGACATCCGATTCGGGATCAACACCCATCGCGACCGCCATCGCCTCGTATGCTTCCTCAAACCCACGCACACCGTCCGCCGGATGCAAGTTGAGCGTGACCATCCGATCGTCGTCCTTCAACCATTGCAAGAATCCGCGTGGATCCGGGAACAAATCACGGTTCCACGTATAACCCGTCCAACCGCTTCCGTATCGTTCCGGAATATCGGTAACGTGCCAGTCCATATCAATGACGCTGACCGAGAACGGAATATCTTCCGTCTTGAAGCGTGTCATCAAGTCCTTATATTCTTTCTCACTATATCGCCAGTAGCGACTCCACCAGTTGCCAAGTACCTGACGCGGTAACATCGGTGTCGGTCCTGTCAGGTGGTAGAAGTCACGCAGTGCCTGTTTGTAGTCGTGACCGTATCCGAAATAATAGATGTCATGCGTACCAGAGCGACGCGGTTCGACGAAGTGGTCTTCCGTCAGTACGAAGGCGTTCGAATCGTCGATCGCCGCGTATCCTTGCCGTGAGACAATTCCTTCCTCGAGAGGAATGACACCGTCCGCGTGGTCAAGCGTCCGTGCCGTTCCTTTTAACGTCCGGAGTGGTCCGCCGAACGTATAACGGCTGTAATAGGTACTGAAGTTCCCTAAGACATCGATATAAAGTGTGTTCGCAGCAAACGGTCCCTTTGTATAATGCAGATGGACGTGCTCGGTGATGATTTGCAATTCTTCCTCGTTTTCAACGATGCGGTAAGCAGGTACCGGGAAATCACGATTGAAGACCGTTTGGGTCGGTCGATCCTCGAATTGTCCATCCGCCGCGTATTCGAGTCGGATCATCCGACTCGTCAAGACCGTGAAACGGTAGACATCTCCTTGGATGATAGCGTCTGGTCGTGCTTGTGGTTTCATGTCGCGCGTGTAGAAATGGGATTCATCAATTGTTCGCATACGGGTTCGGGACTTCCGTCCCTTTCACTTCCTTCCAGGCTAAGTAGTGTGCAACCGATTACACATCTAGTGTATAAGAGTTCATGTTCCCACTTCAAGGAAGAATCAACCTAAAAATGTCCCGCACCTGAAAATAGATGCGGGACGTTACATCATAATAAGGGTGAAATCAAGCGCGAAAGTGACTCGAAAATACGGAAGCGGAGCGGGCGTTTGACGTAATCATTCGATGATAACTGAATCGAGACGTCGAAATCAGCAATGAAGTCACGCTCGAGCTGTTCGGCACTTTCCGTATCGTACAGGAACGCCATTAGTTCATAGTTGAGGACAAAACTGCGAATGTCCATGTTTGCCGTTCCGACAGCACCAATCTTGCCGTCGACGAGAAACAGTTTGGCATGGATGAAGTGACGGTTGTACGTGTAAATCTTGACCCCATCTTTCAGGAGTGGTCCAAAGTAGGAACGGGTGCCGTAGTAAGACGTAAAACTATCGCCTTTCCCCGGTGTCAGGATGCGGACGTCAAGCCCGGCACGTGCAGCAAGTCGAAGTAGCGTCATCGTCTCATTGTCCGGAATCAAATACGGTGTCGCAATCCAGATCGAGCGTTGCGCCGAGATGATGGCCGCAATCAAGGCATTGCGAATCGCGGGATCCTTTGAGGTCGGTCCGCTCGTGACAATTTGAATCGCTCCGTCGGATGCAACATCATGTTTCGGGAAGTACTGGTGGATTGTCTCTTCCCCCGCAAACGTCTCCCATGTGTCGTCCGATTCGATTTGGGCATAAATCCAGTCGTCGAGGAACGTCGCTTGTAATTCCTTAACGGCACGTCCTTCGAGCCGTAAATGCGTATCGCGCCAAAACCCGAACTTCTTACTCTTGCTGTCGTACTCATCACCGACATTCAGTCCACCGGTGAAGCCAACCTTCCCATCAACGACGACGATTTTCCGGTGATTGCGGAAGTTCGCCGTGAAGATGAATAAGGGACTCGAGATTGGATCATAGGCTGCGATATGTGCCCCAGCGTCGCGTAGCGGACGTAGGAAATTCTCACCAAGCATATAGCTTCCAAGTCCGTCATACATGAACCGTACCTCGACTCCCGCTTCGAGTCGCTCGATCAATGCTTCCCGGATTGCCTTGCCTGTCTCATCGTTGCGATAGATGTAGTACTGGATGTGGACGTGATGTTTCGCTTGACGAATTGCGTCAAGAATCGCCGGGAACGTCTCTTCCCCGTTCGTCAAAATCTCACTTGCTGTATGAACATCTACACCACCACCACCGAAGTTGCGAATCGTGTTCGCAAGCTTTAAGTGATTCGGTGGCAATTCACTGACGGCAAGCGACCGGACTGGACGAATCGCTTGTTTCAGCAATTTTCGTTCGTCATGCGAACGACGATTCCGGCGGCGACGCCGCGGATTCCGACCGAACATCAACCAGATGATGACACCGAGAATCGGTAAGAAAATCAGGACGAGAAACCAAGCGATCGTTGATTCCGCTGTCCGGTTCTCGATGAAGATGATCATGATGACGGCGAGCGGCACAACCGTCGCTGAAATCGTTAAGACATAAAATAAATAGCCGAGTTGATATAGTCCCCAAATAATTCCGCCGGCGACTAAAAATACAAGCGCGAATTGTAAAATCCGGTTGCGCACAGACCTTCCTCCTTCAATTAACATACCTTCACTAGTATTCTTTTCCCATTCACTATGAAAATATAACAAAAAAGAGAAACCGCAGATACGGTTTCTCTAAAGATTGACCTTTTATAAAAAGTTTTCTTCGTACATCTCACGACCGGGTATCGGATCGTTCAGAAATGCCCAGTCTGTTTCGTCTTCCTGGACGAGACTCGCATCAAACAACGCTTCGAGCTTCTCTTGTTCTAGTCCGATCCCAATCAAGACCAGTTCCGTCCGTCGATCCTCGTCTGATGCAAAGCGACCGGCGTATTCCATGTTCGACGCATATCCTGCCTGATGGAACAACAGTGCCATCTCAGGACGTGTCGCGAGGAACAAGAATCCTTTCGCCCGGACAACTTCTTGCGGCCAATCTTCGATCAAGGCAAGCAAACGCTCAGGATGGAATGGAATATCGCGCCTGTAAACGAATGAACTGATCCCGTATTCTTCCGTTTCCGGAATATGTGCTTCGGCATTCAACTCGCGGATCCAACCGGCACTTGCTGCTGCTTGTTCGAAGTCAAATAGATCAACGTCTAATATCTCTGTCGGATCGACTTGACCATACGTCGTCTCAATCAGACGAGCCACTGGATTCAATGCCTTTAGATAGCCAATGACGGTATGGCGTTCTTCCGGTGTCAGGCGATCGACTTTATTTAAGACGATGATGTCCGCAAACTCGACTTGGTCGACGAGTAGATCGACGACTTCGCGCACGTCTGTCTCATCGACTGCCTGTCTGCGCTCGATCAACGACTCACCGGATTCGAAGTCCTTCAGGAAACGGTACCCATCGATGACCGTGACCATCGCATTGATTTTCGTGACATGTGATAAATCGATTGCGCTGTCCGGATCTTCATACGTGAAGGTCTGGGCGACCGGAATCGGTTCCGAGATACCACTCGATTCGATGACGATCCCGTCAATATTGCCTTGGTCGACGAGGCGTTTGACTTCAAGCAACAGATCATCACGCAATGTGCAGCAAATGCAGCCGTTCGAAAGCGTGACGAACGACTCTTCCGTTCGCGAGAATCCGCCTTGCTCAATCAATGCCGCGTCAATGTTGACCTCACTCATGTCGTTGACGATGATCGCGAGGCGGCGCCCTTTGCGATTATGTAGTAAATGGTTCAATAGTGTCGTTTTACCGGATCCTAAATAACCGGATAAAACGGTGATCGATATCGGTTGCATCATCATTCATCTCCTAAAACGTAATAATTACGTTTTATAGAGTAACCGACTTTTCGCCTGCCGTCAATCGGAATGATTCCGATTTATTTTTTCTATAAAAAAGGATGCAATTCAGAAGAACGAGAAAAGAAACGTTTTGTAAGCTCGGAATCGCTTCCTAGGGAAATACAAGCAGGAGCGACCCTGCAACGAAGTGTACCGGCGCGATGCTTGTCCCAGGAAAACGATTCGAGCTAAACGAAAAAGCGTAACCTTACTACTGACTTTGAATCGGTAAATCCCATGTCAAGCCAATCAAATCCGTGATCCGCTCCGCTGCCTCGTGAGAAAATCCGGCGATCGTGTAATGATTCGTATCTGCAATCACATGATACATTCCGTTCGGTAAACTGTCGGCGAACGCAGCGTGAGCCGCATTGATTTGTTCGGTCAATGCCGGGTTCAACCAACTTTCTGGCATACCACCCGCCCAGTTCGAAGCGGACAGGACGAGGACCGGCTGCGTCACGTCTTCGATCAACGAAAGAATCATCTGATTGTTCTCCTCTACCGATTGCCATTCATCGAGCGTTCCCCGCCAATGCCCAGGTGCCGCAAAATGCTGCCACATCGGCAATTGATCAGCCTCCGGTAAGACACTAAACATCTTTTTTCCCAGACGGTCAGGAATCATCCAAGCAATCAGTCGGATGTGACTAAGAAAATAGAGGAATCGATTCCACTCTTCTTGCGTTCGTTCGTACCAGTTCGGCAATGCCGCATCGACATCCGGGTGCGACGGATCAAGCAAGACGATGCCGCGTGTCTCGTCTGCAAATAATTGTCCACTCGCGAGCGAAATATAAGCTCCGAGCGAGTGACCGATGAATACATACGGTCCTTCGACTCGAAGCATCCGTAAAACATCTGCCAACTCATCCGCCTGATGCGTAAAGAGCCGTTTGTTTTTGCCACGACTCGACCGACCATAACCGAGACGCGAATATTCAAAGACCCGTCCCCGTTTCAATAATTCAGTTCGGAGCCAACCCCACTGATGCCGATTCGACATCATCCCGTGATCGAGGACGAATGTGACGTCCCCACTTCCCGTCAACCGGGTATCAAATCGACCGGCTGATGTTTCGACGATATATTCCATACACTATCCCTACTTCCATTCATTCAAATAACGAGATCTCTAGTTCGTACCCAAGGATGTTCAAGTAATCAAATAACTGGGATCGATGATGATAGAGATGCACGGCTGCTTCGATCGCCCAGCCGTTCATCGAATCGGTAACTCCCCAGTACGTCGGACGCGTCGAAAATCCGACCGTGACTTTTTCTTGATAGACCCGAAACGCTTGATCGATTCGCTCTGATAACTGATTGCACGTGACCGGTTCCGCATAAAATGCCTGCATCGCGTCAGCCGTCGCCCCTTCTGCGAGCATCAAATCGGCTTCAAGTAATACAGCAAGATGGACGGCGACTTCACTGACGGTCCGCTTCCCGGGGATCGGTTGCGCGTTCCAGTCCTTTGCTTCGATCTTCTCAAACAAGACTTTCGACGTCTTCACACCAACACTGACATGGCGAATAAGGGCACGTTCCCAGTCAGTCATGCGCGTTCCCCCAAGCAATTGCGCGGAGTTCGAGTTCCTTGACAAACGCATCCTTACCGGCGATATAGGCTTCGATATCAAGCGGATATGTTGTCGCTAACTGTTCCTTTAATGCCCCGTAAGCAGCGGCTTCTTCTGGATGTTTGCGTAAGTAATCCCGGAAGACGAGATGGCGCTTGATATCAGGATCTCCCGTCGCATAGAGATGGATGTGATGCGTCCGTTCGTCTCCGCCTTTTCGGTAATAGCGGCGCCCCGGCATGCCGAATTCACCCTTCGCTTCGTAACCGAGTGCTTCCATCGGTTCATCAAACTGCTCGATTTCCTCGAGCGCATCGACGACAGGCAGGATATCGATGATCGGTTTTGCCGCGAGTCCTGGAATTGATGTACTTCCCATATGATGGATCTGCTTAAGACGTACTCCGAACACCTCCCGTAATCGGTCCGCTTCTCGCTCGTATTCACTCGCCCATTCTGATTGATAAGGTAACACAATGACTTGTCGCATGATCGTCTCCCCCTCTCATCTCAGTATGCCAGTTTTTAGGGTAAAACAAAACGACCATCCGTTTTGGAGGTCGTTTTGCTACATATGATGTTAGAGAAGTGTTAGTCCTTTAGATAATCAAACAGTTTCGCCGGTCCACCGAGTCGGAGATCAGCGATGATATGCTGAGCATCGACGACCTTTCGAACAGGGAAGTCAGCGAGTGGTGCCATGACATGTTCAAACAATTGAAGCCGAGCCGGTCCACGATATGCTTCTTTAATCTCAAGATCCGTGATTTGACTGCGTGTCAGTTCAGAGATGATCAACTCGCCTTGATAACCGCGATGTTGTTTGAGCATGAACTGCGGCGCACCGACAATTGACTGTGCCTCTTCGACTGCCATCGGAACGTATTTGTATCCCATCGTCGCTTGTGCAACGCGGAGCGAATGATAGTCAAGCGTTCCAACGAGTACATCATTGTCGAGATACAATCGGGGTGAACCATACTTCTTCGGAAAAGCAGCTACTTCTCGACCAGAGGCGATCGCCGGCTGATTGTTGACATACATCGATAGGTAGAACTCACCGATTTCCCCTTGATACCGAACCGGAATGACTTGCCCGCACTCAAGATAACTCCCAAGACCGGTGCTATCTGGCATATTGATGATCTCAAACTTGATTTGATTGCTCAGCACCTCAAGCGGTTCCGGAACGACTGCTTGTAACGCTTCGATGTCCGTCTCATAGATGATGTTCAAGTATTCCCGATTCCGAAAGAAGATATCGACTGCCGGAAAAACCGGCGCATTGATCGGCGTCGCGACGACGTTCTTTACATCGCTCTGTTTCATTTGAATCCCTCCTTTATGCGTTTAACAATGCGGCAAAGCGTGTGACACTTGTTTCAAAATCAGGAACTGTCTTCGCTGCTTGCGCTTCTTCGACGATTTCTTGAATGAGAGAGTTGAACGGCGTTTTGATATCGTACGTGTTGCCGTACATCGTGACGATCCCATTAATGAAACGAATTTCGGTCGGTCGACCTTTTTGTAAGTCCTGCAACATGCTTGCTTCTAAGTCACGCGACCCGTGCATCAATTGTGGTACGGTGATCAGTTTTTCATCGATATCGTCTAGTGTTGCGTAAGCTGCCGGCTCAAACGTACTCATCGGCGCGAATGTGATGCCGTGGGCGTGACCGACCTCAACGACTTCCTGCATCGTATGGATTGCTGCCCGTAACAAGACAGGATGATCGAGAACGTCGCCGTACGTACCGTTACACGCAGCAGATAACCCGCTGAACGTACTATTGATGACGAGTTTTGACCATTTCGTTCCCGGTAGATTATCAGAGATTTCTGTCCCACCGATGTGATCAAGGATTTCCTTCAGTTGGACGATCCGGTCCGTCTTCTTCCCGTCCAGTTCACCGATTTGCATCGCATACGTCTTAAAGTGCTCGTAATCTGATGTCAGGCGTGACTCGCCTGGTCCGACGTATGTCGCTCCGAACTCGACAGATCCCGCAATGATACGTTCGCTTGGAATCTGTTGTTGAATGAACTCTTCCGGTACACCGTTTTGCAAGGAGACGAGAATGCCGTCTTCCTTCAAGATCGTCCGCACTTTCGCGAGGACCGGTTCATTGTAGACCTGCTTCGTCAGCAATAATATGATATCGTACGTCTCTGTGATGTCATCCGGATGAATTGCATGAACAGCTTGCGTTAAATCCGGACCAATGACGTGTGCCCCTGTTGTGTTCAGTGCCTCAATATGTGCACGGTTCGTATCAATCAAATCGACACCCGCATACTGTTGACTCAAATAAGCTCCCATGATGGTTCCAAGGGATCCTGCTCCGTAAATTCCGATTTTCATTTCTATCACCTCTAGTATATACGGTATACTAGTTTCATCATAAACAGAAATATATATAATTATATGTTTTGATAACCCATAGGTTATGTCAGGAGGATATCATGGAACTTTTACATTTAAATTATTTCCGTCACGTCGCGGAGGAATTAAACGTGACGCGTGCTGCCGAACGATTATTCATCAGCCAACCTGCCCTTAGTGCGACGATCAAGAAACTCGAGCGTGAATTGAACACGATATTATTTCATCGAAAAGGCAGAACGATCAGTTTGACTGACAATGGTCGACTGTTACTTCAGTCTGTCGAAAAAATCGAACACGAGTTGACACGTGTTCAGGAACGAATGGTACGAAACGATGCATCAACGAAAACACCACTCAGTCTTGCCAGTTCACATGGTCGTTTCATCCAATTGATTCTACGGGAGTTTCTTCTTCCACAAACTGCTCCCTTGTTCAACTCGGACATCCTCTCGAACCGTGAAATCCTGAGCGGTCTCCTTCATCAAGAATTCCATTTCTCAATCAGCTTCATGGAACTCAAACATCCGCTCATTACGAGTGAACCGATCGTAGAAGAGGAGATCGTCATCACCTACCCTGCTTCCTATTCAGAGAAAGAAGCGATTACAGCACTCTATACGGATGCAACGGAGACTGCCTTTTTGTTTCCCTCTCACAATAAGGACTACAACCGCTTCATCCAATTGAAGATGGCGGAACTGAACATCTATGCCGATACCACGCACTACATCGATGATGTCTCACTTCAGCTCGCCTTACGCCAGCAACGGTATTTCAGCTTCGTTCCTGTTTCCGTTTGTCGGGAGATGGGACTTCCCTTCATTACGGACGATGTATTTACAGTAAAGTCACGACTCTACATGTCGCATGCGACGGATCAATTGACGGTCGAACAAGCAATCATGTACGAACGCATTAAACTGTTTCTACTTTCGCAACGCGCATATCTAATCAAATAAAAACAGATGCCTGCATATGCAGACATCCGTGTGAGATATTACTTCGTGATGAAGTAGCGTGACTGATCGAGATGATCTTTCGCTGTATAGATGTTGAGTTTGTACGAGCCGTTCGTCAATGCCTTACGCATCTTCAAGACATAGTTCCCGTGCTGATCCGCCACGTCTTGAGCAATCAATTGATAACCAGACTCTGTTTTTTGGTAGAGGCGGACGATTTGTCGTTTTTCGACTTTACCTGTCAACGTCTTTTTGCCTGACCATTTTTTGACCGGATACGTGTTCTTAATCGTGAACGACGCCTTTTTCGTGATCTTGTTCGAGATGTCTGTCGACTTGACCGTGTACGTACCTGTCGTTAGACCATTTTTGACCGCAATCTTGAAGCCGCTTGCCGTCGTTTTCGCTTTCGCGATTTTTGTTGATCCTTTATAGAGCGTCACGTCAAGACCTTCCGTTGCTTTACCGCGGAGGATAGTTGATCCGTAAACTGCTGATTTTTTATCGATCGCCGGTGTCGCAACGACACCTGTTCCGACCGTGACGTTCGTTTCTGTCTTCATGAAGCTGAGTTCCGAGACAATCGTCAACTGATCACGCAATTTAAGCGGACGTGTCACGACTTCATATTGACCCGCTTCGTTTGCTGTTGCTGTTCCAAGGACTTTATCACCGAGTTTGACCGTGACTGTTGCGCCCGGAACGGCTTGACCAGTAACGACTTTCGCACCTGGTTTAACTGCTTTTGCCGAGACCGTGAAGTCTTTCATCGGCACGTTCATGTTGAATTTAAGGAACGTACCTGTCTCGCCCGGACGTGTTACACCTGTATTCGTGATGCCTTCATACCGCTTGACGTACGGTGCAGCTGCAGCCGCTGAATCAAAGCTGACCGTCATCGGTTTGCTTGCGACGAGTGACCAGTTGTCGTCCGCTTTATAATCAACCGGTTGTTTCGCTTTGATGAAGTCCGAGATGACGTTACGTGTTTCGTAAGCCGATTTGTAGACGATGTTCTTTCCGCCGCCAAGACCTGGGAACGTCGCACTACCAGCGCGATAGTTGTTCGTCGCAACGAGGAATTCTTGATCATCTGTGATGGCTTTTCCTTGATATTTGATGTTTTGAACACGACTTGCATCTTTATTGGCGACACCACCGTTATAATCGAATTTCGCCGGTTTCGTGATGTCGATTTCATACGTCAGTCCATCGAGGATATCGAAGTTGTAGCTCCGGAATTCTTTGTTCAACAACTCTGTCTGCTCAGCACCAACTTGATTGAATTGACCGGCTGACATCTCAAGCCAGTCTTTAACGTCAGCACCTGTTACTTTGACGACTTCGAGTGTATTCGGATAAACATAGAGATCGGCAACGTTCTTCAGTGCGATCGGTCCCTTTTTGATCAATGTGTAATCGGATGCGTTGACTTGGTTACGACCACCTGTTTTGAATGGTGCACCTGCTGATAACAACGGGAGATCTTTATATTTCGCAAGATCCGCATTTTCTTTGAGTTGTTTCTCGACATACCATTTTTGAGCATTCGTCACGAACTGAACGGAATCATCATCTTGTGCAAGAGCGAAGAAGCTCTGGATATCATCATTGATCGTACCGACTTCTTGACGAATATAAGCGAGTGTTCCTTCATGCGCTTTTTCAATCAATTTGACTGCACCTGCATCTGCTGTCGTGTCTTTCGTCACGTCCGCTAATTTAGCGCCAGATGTATCAACGACCCATTTCCCGTCAACTTGCTTCAATTGAAGATCGATGACACCGACGTTTTTCCCTTGCGTGTTCGCCATGACGACCGGCTTGCCATTGATCAAGCCGTTCGTTGCATCAACGTTTGGTAGTTTATTAAACGCCGAATCGGCTGCCGGGAATTTGCCGTGCTGGTGACCTGTCATCAAAACATCGATGTCTGCGACTTTCGTCAACGCGTAACCGACATTCTCATCGCCATCTTTTTGATCCACAGTATCCCCAATACCTGTATGTGCGAGCGCAACGACGACGTCTGCGCCTGCATCTTTTAATTTCTTCGCTGTTGCTTTAGCAGTTGGGACGATATCCTCTGCTGTGACTTTCCCCGTCAGGTTCCCCGCATCCCATGCCATGATTTGTGGCGTGACGACTCCGAACACACCAACCTTGACTGTTTTCATGTCACCGTTCTGGTCTTTGACCTGACGTTCGATGATTTGATAGTCTTTTCCATCTTTGTTGTAGTCCGCGACGATTGGCTTTTTCGTAACGGCATCCAATACGTTCGAGTTGACGAACTTGATTGAACCGCTCGAAGCACTCATCGCTGACTTAAGGAAATCAAGACCGAAGTTGAATTCATGGTTTCCGAGCGTGACTGCATCATAACCAAGGTATTCCATCAATTCGTACATCGGATGTTTGCCTTTGTTTCCTTTGTCGTACTGATTTTTCACGTAATCACCAAACGGCGTTCCTTGAAGAGTATCCCCGTTATCAAACAAGAAGCTATTCGTTACGCCCACTTCCGTTTGTTGCTGTTTGATGACTGTAGCGGCTTTGACAAGACCGATCGTCTCGTCCTGTGCATCCTTGAAATAATCGTAGTTCATTGAGTTCGTATGTAAATCCGTTGTTTCTAAGAAGCGTAACTTGACGACACTGTTGTCGGCAGCAAGTGTCTTGACTTGAACGACTGGTACGAGCATCGGTGCGATCAATGTCGATGCGATGACAAGTTTTGTAGCTTTTTTCATATGGATTTCCCCCCAGGATGTTTTGACTGCTTCATTAATTTAGCATGGTTCGATTATAGCTAATAGTCCTTTCAAATAGGTCGGACATCCGTCTTATTTAACCTACTTAATCAATTCCAAATACTGGCTTTACATTGTTGATTTTACCTTTACAAATCAGGTTCACATGGTAAAAAAAGGAGATGATACAAATGAGATGAACCACATAAAAAAACGATACATTTCAGGACATGAACCTGAAAACGTATCGTTTATAATTGATGTAGAACGTAATTGTTCATTCTCAACTCCTACAGGAAAAGAAAGCACGTTTTTCGCTTTCGTCAGGGTCAGGTGAGACCCGGTAGACGAAACATAGTTTAGGATACCGCGGCTTACCCGACTGTGGAAAACGAAAATGACAGAAACGTTCTTCGATCAGATTCATGGCATAAGATTTTCATCACTCCACGTCCCTTACACCGTTTTGTCGGGCTTCCGCCGGACGACATAACCAAGAATTCCACCAAGTAACGCAAGTCCTGTTGCGAAAAGCACCGTCCATCCTGCCGTCTGTTGAGCGAACTCGAATAAGACGTCACTCCGCCACTTCATCGCGAACTGAACATATGAAGCTTGACTGACGATGAAGCTGATGACACCGATCGCGATCGCAAAAATGAATGGGTCGATGATCGCCTTGAAACTCCGGATACTACAGACGAAGTAAATCACAAATGTCACGAGTAACAACACCCAATACGCACTCTCACTTGAGATGTTTGGTGCCGTCGTTCCGGCCGATTCAGCATCAATTGCTTGGATCGTCTGTCGTGCGACACCGTAATCAACAGGATCAAGCTTCAATTGTGTCGCTGATAAATCAGGACGTTCTCCACCGACTAACGTCAACAATTGTTCCGTCACCCGATTCGTATCAATCCCATCGACAACTTTCTGAATCGAGTCATTGAGCTGTTCCGTTGAAGTCTCCCCGTTTAGCATCGAGACCGGGATTTCCGCATTCGCTCCAAGGACGTCTGCTTGATACACGACTTGTCCACCATGAATCCAGTCATACATCCCTCCACTTCCGGCGTTCAGACTCGCAACGGTCAATGCCGTTCGTAGTGAGGAATCACCGTCATACTCCGCTTCGTCCTGCACCGTAAAGACAAGTTGGAGCGTACTCGCGAACATCAAAATCAGCAAGCTGGCACGTCCGGCAGCTGTCAGACCGGATAACTTTTGCGGGAAAAACGCCATCCAACCAAGCAAACTGACGACAAGAAGCGGTAAGATCCCGCTTATCGCATAGCCGTCTTGTAACGCAAGGAACGGGACATCGTTTCCGCGTCCGGCAAGGACGAACCAGATGATCCCGACCGTTAAAAAGAAACTGACCGATCGAATCGTCCAACCGAGACGACTTGCCTTAATCCGTAACACTAAAAATAACAGGACGATCAATCCGATACCAAAAACAGAATAAAGCAACGTGCCGTAAGAGACATCGAACGTCAATGGCGCGAGGACTTGTTTTAAGTCAATCCCAAACAACGATAAGACGTCGCCGGCAGAACTTGCATCAAGCACCTGATTGATGATCCCTTCTCGGACTGCGCTCGGCATCGTGATCGACAGCCCACCGACGAACAAAAGCATCAACGAAACAGTGATGTCTGTTTCTTTCCATGTGATATCCGCCTGTTGCATCTGCTTCACGAGATCCTGATAGTCTGAGGATGAGGTGATTTGTGAAGTCAAAAATGCCATCACACCGTAGATGACACCGAAAAAGATGAGACCGATGAGGACGCCATACAGGACGTCCCAGACGGAAAACCGTCGTTGTTTCCTTTCTTGCCTTGACTCCATCCCATTTCCTCCTTTTTATGTCTGATGTTTGAATATTCCTGCTACAACGAAACCAAAAACATCAAATTCATTCAACAGCCATTATATCCCACCTTTTCTCTGACTGTCTCCATCGATTTCCAAAACAAAAACCGACTTCTCAGAGTGAGAAGCCGGTTGAACGATCTTTTGCCATAGTATTTTTTTCTCTATTAGATGCCTTCGTATGCTTGTTCCATGATCGTCCGTAATTCAGCGACAAGCGGCATCTTTGGATTCGCTGTCGTACATTGATCTTCGAAAGCATCGACTGCCATCTTATCGAGTTTTGCCTCAAAGTCTGCTTTTTGAATACCTTGCGCCTTGAATGACATCTTGATGTTGAGACGTTGTCCAAGATCGGCAACTGCTTGAATAAGTGATTCGACCCCTTGTTCTGTCGTTGCTGCCGGAAGACCGAGGTAGCGTGCGATGTCGGCATACCGTTCATCGGCGACGAATGATTCGTATTTTGGGAATGCTGCCAGTTTCGTTGGGCGTGACGCATTATAACGAATGACGTGTGGCATCAGGATCGCGTTCGTCCGTCCGTGTGGTGTGTGGAATTCCCCACCGATTTTGTGCGCGATCGAGTGGTTGATTCCGAGGAAGGCGTTCGCGAAAGCCATCCCTGCCATCGTTGACGCATTGTGCACTTTTTCCCGAGCTTCTGCGTCAGATCCGTTCTCGTACGCTCGTGGCAAGTAGTCAAAAATCATCTTGATTGCTTTAAGTGCCAGTCCATCCGTGTAGTCGTTCGCAAGAACCGATACGTATGCTTCTGTTGCGTGTGTCAAGACATCCATTCCGGTATCAGCAGTGATCGAAGCCGGTACAGTCATGACAAATTCCGGATCAACGATCGCGACATCGGGTGTCAACGCATAGTCAGCAATCGGGTATTTGACGTTTTTCTCTTTATCCGTGATGACGGTGAACGGTGTTACTTCAGAACCCGTACCCGACGTCGTCGGAATCGCGACGAACTTCGCTTGACGACCGAGTGTCGGGAATTTGTAGGCACGCTTACGGATATCCAGGAATTTTTGACGCAAGTTTGAGAACGTTTCGTTCGGTTGTTCATAGAAGAGCCACATTCCTTTCGCAGCATCCATCGCTGACCCACCACCAAGAGCGATGATCAAGTCAGGTTTAAAGTCACACATCGCTTGGGCACCTGTCTGAACAGTTGTCACTGATGGATCTGGTTCGACTTGGTCGAAGATTCGGTAACTGACAGACTGTGGCAAGTTTTGAATCACTTTATCGGCATATCCGAATTGCACCATCGTTGGATCGGTGACAATCATGACGCGTGAGACGTCAGTCATTGACCGGAGGTACTGGACGGAGTTCTTTTCGAAGTAGATTTTTTCAGGAACTTTAAACCATTGCATGTTCACGCGTCGTCTCGCCACCTTCTTGACGTTGAGTAAATGTTTCGCTGTTACGTTTTCAGAAACAGAGTTTTTCCCGTATGATCCGCAACCGAGTGTCAGTGATGGTGTCAACTCGTTATAAAGATCACCGATTCCGCCATGAGCAGATGGGCTGTTGACGAGAATCCGGCAGGCTTTCATGCGGAGTCCGAACGCTATCATCAAGTCATCGTTCGTCGTATGAATGACGGCTGTATGACCGAGACCCCCGATTTCAAGCATCTGTTCAGCAATCGAAAACGCTTCTTCGGTTGATGCAACGCGGTACGCACCGAGTACGGGACTGAGTTTTTCATGAGACAGTGGTTCTGCTGCTCCAACGTGCTCGAGTTCCGCGACGAGCATGACCGTCGTTTCCGGAACATCGATCCCAGCTTTTTCTGCAATCCATGTCGCAGGTTTCCCGACGATGTCCGCGTTGACGGCACATGTATCGGTTTTGATGACGAGTGATTCGAGGCGTTGTTTTTCTTCCGGTGTACAGAAGTAACAACCGAGTGCTTCCATTTCTGCACGGACCGTTGCATATATTTCTTGGTCAACGATGACGGCTTGCTCAGACGCACAAATCATCCCATTATCAAACGTTTTTGAGAGAACGAGATCGCTGACTGCCCGTTTGACTTTTGCAGATTGTTCAATGTAGCAAGGAACGTTTCCTGGTCCAACACCGAGTGCCGGTTTACCTGTTGAATACGCTGATTTGACCATTCCCGCTCCACCTGTCGCAAGGACCATGGCGATTTTTTCATGGTTCATCAAGACTTTCGTTGCTTCAAGTGATAGTTCCTCGACCCACTGAATACAGTCTTTTGGTGCTCCCGCTTTAATGGCTGCATCGCGAAGTGTTTTTGCCGCTTCGACGGAACAACGTTGTGCCGATGGATGGAATGCGAAGACGATTGGGTTGCGCGTCTTGATCGCAATCAATGCTTTGAACATCGTCGTCGATGTCGGGTTCGTGACCGGTGTGACTCCACAGACGACACCGACCGGTTCAGCGATATACGTAATGCCATTTTGAACATCTTCTTCTAGAATCCCGACCGTTTTTTCATGACGTAAACTATTGTAGATGTATTCTGTCGCAAACATATTTTTAATCATCTTATCTTCAAAGACACCGCGACCTGTCTCTTCTGTTGCGAGACGAGCGAGTTCGACGTGCCGTTCAAGTCCGGCAAGTGCCATATCACGGACGATCGTATCAATTTTTTCTTGATCGAATGTCAATAACTCCTGTAATGCACGTTGTCCTTTTTCAACAATTTGTCCAATTGCTTGTTCGACCGGCGTTGCCGTCGATTTTGTTTTTTCTTTCACAGCCATGAGTGGTTTCCTCCCTGTCGTGGAACGAATCTGAGTTTGATTTGCCAACCATTATGTCAGGAATGCCAAGCTGTTTTTCAATAGTTTGTGCTTTCCTTCACAAATCAATCATAACTCCTTTTTCTTGTTTTGTGCATGACCATCCTGTGAATTCCCTCACATCATTGGTAACGTTTACATCTATTGTGAATTCTTCTTTTTCGTCATTTTGCTCTATATACGAAGACGTGTGCGATTTATCACACTCGCATTTTCATGACTTGATAGCCGTTTCATCATCTTGTATTCTGATTATGGGGTACATATTAAGAGCTACCACTAAAGGAGGACACTTGAATGTCAGTTGTACAGGAAATGTTAGCTTTCAACGAGCGATTCGTCGCTGAAAAACAGTATGAGCAGTTCGTCTCGGATAAGTTCCCGGACAAAAAGGTCGTCATCCTGACGTGTATGGATGCCCGCCTAACGGAACTTCTTCCACACGCACTCGGTCTTAAGAACGGGGATGCGAAGATCATCAAAAATGCTGGTGCTATCCTATCGCACCCATTCGGTTCCGTCATGCGTTCAATTCTCGTCGCGTTGTATGCACTTGGTGCCGAAGAAGTCGTCGTCATCGGTCACCACGACTGCGGCATGAGCACGATTGATCCTAAACACATGATCAGTGAAATGAAGGATCGGGGTATCGACCAACAGATTCTTCACACGCTTGAAGTATCAGGTGTTGATTTGAATCAATGGTTGCGTGGCTTTACGTCAGTTCAGGAGAGTGTCGCCCACTCTGTCAGCCTCGTGAAGAACCACCCTTTACTGCCACCTGGTACGAATGTCCATGGACTCGTCATCGATCCAGGAACCGGTAAACTCGACATCGTCGATTGCTGATTGCTCTCTATAGAAGAAACTCAACGAGATTTGGATATTCTACTCCATCTTAAATTAAAGATAACGTGCCATTTTCTTTTAAAAGAGAAGGATGGCACGTTTTTTTGTGTGAGCCATTTTTAGTGATCAAAACGCTTTTCATCTCATGCTTCCGGGTATAAAAAAATGTGACTTTTTATGCAAAGCTAAAAAGCCTATCGTGAAGTCCTTTAATACGAGGTCAGACTTTTATCCTTGACAGTGTTTCAACATGGCTGTAAGATACTTTAGTATAGTGCAGTGATAACAAAAGAAAGTGTGGTTTTACCGAATGATTAACGCCGTATTGTTTGCCGTCTTTTTACTATTCATCTTAGCGATCTTCCGCGTCCACATCGTGCTCGCGATGGTCATCAGTGCGTTCGCCGGCGGTCTCGTCGGCGGTCTCGATTTAACGAAAACAACCGAAGCATTTGCTGGTGGTCTTGGAGATGGGGCAGAAATCGCTCTTAGCTACGCGATGCTTGGTGCGTTTGCTGTTGCCCTCTCGAAAACGGGCTTACCAGATGCTCTCGCTCACGCATTGATTGCACGTTCACGTGGTAACGCAAGTGCCGCATCGGTCAAGAAATTAAAAGGATTCGTCTTGTTTGCGATTCTGTTACTCGCAATCAGTTCACAAAATGCTTTACCAATTCACATCGCCTTCATTCCGATCATCATTCCGCCGCTTCTTGGTCTCTTTTCTCAGTTGAAGATGGACCGACGTCGAATTGCGATCATCATGACATTCGGTCTCGTCACACCGTACATGTTCTTACCGATCGGATTCGGAGACATCTATCTGAATCAGATTTTACTGAAAAACCTTAAAGCTAATGGTCTTGATACGACGGGAGTTTCTGTCATCGAAGCGATGGCGATTCCAGCACTCGGAATGGTCGTCGGTCTCTTGATTGGTCTTTATACGTACCGGAAAGAGCGGACGTATGAAATTCGTGATATCGCCCCGGACGACTATGAAATCCCGGTCATCACGAAAACGAAACTGATCTTAAGTGGTGTCGTCGTCATTGCGACATTGATCGTTCAACTGCAGACGGAATCAATGATTCTTGCTGCAACGACGGGACTCATCCTCTTCTTGTTGCTTCGTCTCGTTCGATTCAGTGAAGCGGATGACGTCATCACGCGTGGTATGCGGATGATGTCATTCATCGGTTTTGTCATGATCTCAGCGAACGGATTCTCGAACGTCTTGCGTAAGACGGGTGATATCGAACCGCTCGTTGAGAACTCAAAAGCATTGATGGGCGACTCCCAACTTGTTGCCGCGTTTGTCATGCTCTTGATCGGTCTTCTCGTCACGATGGGCATTGGATCAAGTTTCTCAACTGTTCCAATCATCGCTGCGATCTTCGTTCCACTTTGTATCCAGTACGGCTTCAGCTTAGAAGCGACGGTTGCGATCATCGGGACAGCTGGTGCTCTTGGTGACGCTGGTAGCCCCGCGTCAGATTCGACGCTTGGACCTACGAGTGGTTTGAATGCCGATGGTCAGCACGATCACATGCGAGAAACCGTCATTCCGACGTTTTTGCACTACAATATTCCGTTGCTCATCTTCGGTACGATTGCTGCGGTCGTATTATAAAAACAAGACGGATTCGCTATCATGGTGGATCCGTCTTTTTAATTGTCTCCGTTTTTTTCCTTTTCATTTGATCTTCGGTTCTCTAAAATAAAGGAATGTACTGATTACAAAGGAGTTGTCTTACGTGTTATCTCAAATCGTCAACCAGATTTTGCTTTCACTTGCCGATCTCGGATATTTCGGTATCGCCCTCGGATTGATGATTGAAATCATACCGAGCGAGATCGTTCTCTCATACGGCGGATTCATGATTTCTCAAGGAACGATTAGCTGGCCGCTCGCTGTCGTCGCCGCCGTCATTGGCGGATTGTTGTCGCAATTGTTCTTATATTGGTTTGCTCGCTATGGCGGTCGTCCATTGATCTTGAAGTACGGAAAGTATGTCCTGATCTCTGAACATCATCTGGATTTAGCTGAACGCTGGTTCTTGAAGTACGGTCAAGGTGTCATCTTCGGAGCTCGCTTCATTCCTGTCGTCCGCCATGCCATCTCGATTCCAGCTGGTCTTGCGAAAATGGATCAAACGAAGTTTTCGCTCTACACGGTTCTTGCCATCATTCCATGGTCAATCTTGTTCCTCTATCTTGGAGAAACACTCGGAACGAACTGGCGCTCGATCAAGGAAGTCGCTGCACCATATACGAATGGTGTTTTGATTGCTGCCGTCGCCTTAATTATCGTCTATTTCTTCTATAAACGCCGTCAACGGTCGGTTTAACTCATTAAGCAGTCTGTCTGTCGACGGACTGCTTTTTACAACACACAGGAGGTCTTGCCATGCTCACATACCCGCTCGCCCATTTCCCGCTACGTCGTTTGACCGCATCCTATCGTTCTGGAAGCCCGGTCGCGACTGGCATCACTGTCGACGGACATATTTTAATCGTTGAAGAATCGATTGATGAATCTCGTGAAACACAGATCCTCTCCATTCATCAACTGAAGGATGACTGGCGAAAGACGACGATCGTCGAAAGAAACGACATCGACTTTTCCCTCGTTGATCGTTTTCCAGACGGACGGCTGTTACTCGTCGCTTCTCGTTGTGATGATGATATCGACGGCACATGGTTGCCGAATGCCTTTATCTACGATCCTCAAGGTCAGTTACTGAATAGCTTTTGTTTAGACGACGGGATTCAAAATATGCAAATCGACGAACAAGGTTGGATTTGGGTCAGTTATTTTGATGAAGGTGTCTATGCCGATGCCGTCACGAGTTCAAATGGTGCTTTCGGTCTGGTCGCTTTTGACGATACAGGTGAAGTGCAGTATAAGAATCGGCAATATCCGATTGATGATTGTTATGCTCTGAATGTCTGTTCATCAACAGAAGTCTGGTACTTCTACTACTCCGATTATCGTTTCGTCCGTATTAATCAAGAGGACGATCTCGTTTGTGAGGCTCCTACGATCGCCTTTTCTCAGTTCGCTCGGTACGATGATCATCTACTTGCTGCATACTCTGATGACGTACACTTACTTGAACGAAATGGAACACGTTTTAAGAGCATTCGTTCGATTCGTTTCATGACCGAACAAGGAAATTCTCTGTCAGGTGACCTTACAATGCGTGATGATTTGATCGTCTTAGCAACTGCTGAGCATCTGTATTTTGGTAGACTAGGTCAACAACTTGACACTCTACTAATGGGCGAATGAAAGCTGTTACATATTTGTTTCATGAATATCTGATTATTGAAAACTCTATTTCAAATTTTCAAAAAGACTAGCCGAGCCCTATCCGAGGATAGTATACTCAGCTTTATAGTTCTTACGACAAGTTGTCTGAACATTATGACGTCACAGATTTTTTTGGGGGAAACGATGAGTTCGAATTTGAAACGAGATTTAACAGCACGACAGGTACAAATGATTGCGCTCGGAGGAACGATTGGTGTTGGTCTCTTCCTCGGGGCATCAAGTACGATCGCTTGGACAGGACCATCAGTCTTACTTGCGTACATGCTAGCCGGAGTTTTTATCTTTTTCATCATGCGGGCACTCGGCGAGATGGTCTACACCCATCCGCACAGTGGATCGTACGCAAAGTTCGCAAACGATTATATCCATCCAGCTGCTGGTTTTTTAACAGCAAGCAGCAACATCTTCAACTGGGTCGTCGTCGGGATGAGTGAAGTCATCGCCGTTGGAACGTACTTACGCTTCTGGTGGCCTGAACTACCAACATGGATTCCAGGGATCGTCGTCATCATTCTCTTGACGCTCGCAAACCTTGCTTCCGTCAAGATGTTCGGTGAACTCGAGTTTTGGTTCGCTTCGATCAAGATACTGACGATTCTTCTGATGATCGTCGCTGGATTCGGCATTATTTTCTTTGGACTAGGGAATGGAGGAAATCCAGTCGGTTTCTCGAATCTTTGGACAAACGGTGGATTCTTCACAAACGGTTTCACCGGGTTCTTCTTTGCCCTCTCGATCGTCTTCGCCTCTTACATCGGTGTCGAGTTGATCGGAGTCACGGCTGGGGAAACAAAAGATCCAGAGAAAAACATCACGAAGGCGATCAATGGTGTCGTCTGGCGGATTTTGATTTTCTACGTTGGAGCGATTTTCATCATCGTCACGGTGTATCCGTGGAACGAATTATCCGATCTTGGAAGTCCATTTGTTGCGACATTTGCCAAGGTCGGTGTGACGATTGCTGCTGGCATCATTAACTTCGTCGTCATCACGGCCGCTTTATCCGGTTGTAACTCAGGAATCTTCAGCGCCAGTCGGATGATCTATGCATTAGCGGAAAAAGGGCAAATGCCGTCTTTCTTCTTAAAGGTCAATAAACGTGGGATTCCGCTCTATACAGTTCTAGCCATTTCAATCGGGATTTTCTTTGGTGTCATTCTCGATATCATTCTCCCGCACGTTCTCGGAAAGGATACGAACATCTTCGTTTATGTCTACAGCGCTTCGGTACTACCAGGGATGGTGCCGTGGTTCGCGATATTAATCAGTCATATCCGTTACCGAAAACTCGAAAGTGAACGGACAGCCTCGCATCCGTTCAAGATGCCAGGTGCGCCGGTGACGAACTATCTATCGATCGTCGCGCTGATCACAGTACTCGTCGGCATGCTGTTTAATGACGAGACACGCGTCTCAATCTTAATCGGAATCGCCTTTTTGATTTTAAGTACGATCTACTACATCGTAAAAGTACCGAAAATCGAAAAATAAAACTGTTGCTACTCCTCTCATGACACAATGAGAGGAGTTTTTTTCATTCACTGTATTTTTATTTTGAAGTCACATATTATTCATGATAATCGTGATTTCCCGAACGTCTAAAAACAATTTAACGACAGAAAGGAGAGATGAAATATGAACGGATTCAATCGTTTCCTGCTCGTCCTAATCGGTATTCTCAGTTTAATCAGTGTCGTCAGCATCTGGACAGTCGTCGATTTCCCGGCACCGTTCGGTCCAAGAAAGGCGAAGATTTCCCCTGCTTGCACGTCAAACGAAATCCCTTTGACGACATCCTTTCCATCGTACGTCTTCGTCAAGTTCACGACATGAATCATCTTCATTCCTTCTTTCCATGAATTCAAAGTCATGTCCAAGATTTTCCTATTTTTTCTGTTCGAAAATCAAAAAAGACACCTGAATCGGTGCCTTGATTCAATCTCTAACGATTACTCTACAATCTGGTATACACCATATACGGCACCTGCAGACAAGGCGAGCGTTACGACTACCGACACCAGCATCATCTTAAACTCAACTCCTTTTAAGCGAACGGCTCGCGCTAACGCGAGACTAAACGATAGTACCGCGCCACTAGTAAATACAAGCGCTCCTGCGAACAATAACGTAGGATTAATCCAAACATCTCCGATGACGAGCCATGTGTAAGTGACACAGGCTAAAAGAGCGGTCATGATGAGCCATTGTTTCGATGTTCTCTTTTTCAACATATCGGTTTCCTCCTGGTTTGCTTCTACATACTTGTTCGTCTTTTCCTGTCAAACTCCTTTCACTAAAAAATCGTGCCTCCTGCTATCAGGAGACACGATCCACTTATGACGCCACTTGCCATTTCTCTTTTAATTGCTCCATCTCTTCCTGTCCTTCGTACGACTGCATCCAGAGGTTAAAGACATCGACGACGTCCCCTTCTGACTCCCGGACGAGGTAGCTTTTCTCCGCCGGAATCCACTTTTCTTGAATTCTTGGTGCCGCGAGTCGTTGATCGAGTGCTTCATAATGAATCGCCTCGACCGTATCAGTGATCATGACATCAACTTCGCCTGAGGCAACAGCATGCGGGATGTCGAGGTTTTGCTCATACATGACGATGTTCGCCTTCGTAAACGTCTTGCGGACGAATTGTTCATTCGTTCCGCCTGGATTTAGACCAATCGTCACGTCCGGTCGATTGATCTGTTCAATCGAAGCGAGGCGTCCGGCATCTTCTTTACGGACGAGCGGTGTCTTTTGGAATGACAGGTAACTTGACGTGAAGTCGCCAATGATCTCGCGCTCGATGTTTTTCGTCACTCCCCCGACGACCATATCGAATTTCCCGCTAGCGAGATCAGCAGACAGCGTCGACCATGTCGTCGGGACGAACTCCACATCGATGCCGGTCGTCTTCGCGAAAGAACGGATCACTTCGATATCGAATCCTTCGTACTCGTTCGTCTTCCGGTTCAAGTAGGTGAATGGTTTATAATCGCCGGTCGTTCCGACGACGATTTTTTTCGTCGCAAAGACGTTCTTTGCTTGTACACGTCGTGGTTGCTCCGTTTGCCAAAGTGTTAGTAAGCTGGCAAACAAGACGCCACCTCCGACGACGATCCATCCCCATTTACTCATGTGCTCCCGCTCCTTTCGCTCCGACCGTCTCACGCGTCGAGACGATGTTCCATTTTTCCTTCAGTTGTTGCACCTGCTCTTGTCCTTCCGCACTTTCAATCCAGACACGGAAGACGTCTCCGAGCTGCTTTTGTCCTGGTTTCATCAAATACGCCATCTCGGCTGCTTCCCATGCTTCAGTGAGTTTGGGAACCGCAAGATACAGTTCTGTTGCGTAATGCAACGCTTCGATGTCGTCTGTTACCATGACGTCGACTTGACCGCTTTGGACGGCTTTTGGAATGTCTAAATTATTCTCAAAGACGGTCACATTCGCCTTCGGAAAATGCTTCTTCACGAACGCCTCGTTCGTCCCACCCGGATTGACACCGATTTTGACGGATGGATCATTGATTGCATCAAGCGAATTCAAGCGTTTGACATCTTCCTTCTTTACGAGCGGTGCTTTTTGAAAGGAGAAATACGACGACGTAAAGTCTCCGACGACCTCGCGTTCGACTTTCTTTGTAATCCCACCGACAGCGATATCAAATTTACCTGACTTCGTATCTTCCGATAACGTCGGCCATGTTGTCTTGACGAACGTCACGTCAAGATCCGCTGCTTTAGCAAACGCTTGGATGACTTCAATATCAAAGCCTTGATAACGATTCCGTTCCTCGTTCCAGTATGTAAAGGGTTTATAATCCCCCGTCGTTCCTACAACCAGTTTTTGGTCTTCGAAGATGTCATGTGCTTCGGCATTCGTCTGTTGATTCCAGATCATCCAAGCGGCAACGCCTGTCAGGACAAGTCCAGCTAATAGCCATGGTTTCTTTCTCATCGTATCTCTCCTTTCTGTTTCGTCGTTGCCCATTCACCGAATATTTCCACAATTTAACCTAAACGATTTTCGGTGTGGGTAATAGTCATTATCCTACCACACTTACACGTGATTTCAAGATAATTTGACGATTTTATGCATAAAAGCGTTAAAAAGATGTTTTGATGACGGTTACAGTTCCATAAGTCGTCTCTCTTTACAGAATCCCCTCGTCTTTTCCATACTGAAACAGAATCATCAAATCGTGAAATGGAGGAATGGAACATGAGTCAGATTTTTATCATTGGTGCAAATGGTAAAGTAGGTCGTCACGCTGCTCGTTTACTGCAGGATTCGGAGCATGATGTCAAAGTAGGATTACGTTCCAAGGACCAATTCAGTGATTTTGAGAAACTCGGTCATACCCCGGTCCATCTTGATCTTGAAGCCGACGTCGCAACAATCACGGAAGCATTACAAGGATCAGATGTTATCGTCTTTACCGCCGGATCCGGTGGTCATACAGGAGCGGACAAGACGATGCTGATCGACTTCGATGGTGCCGTCAAATCGATTGAAGCAGCAGAAGCAATCAAGGCGAAACAGTTCATCATGGTCAGTGCCTTGAACGCCGATTCGCCGGAAACATGGTCTGACAGCATGAAGCCGTATTACATCGCGAAACGCTACGCGGATCGTGTCCTGAAGGAATCATCACTCAACTATACGATTCTTCGTCCGGGCGGACTGTCGGATGAAGCGGGAACAGGAAACGTCACGACGGATCCGTCCGAGCAAGCGACTAAAAAAATTCCACGCGAGGATGTCGCCCGTGTCATTTTAGCTGCGATCGGTCATGATAAAGCATCGAAACAAGTCGTCACACTACTCGAAGGTGACACACCGATCAACGAGTTGTTCTAATACAAAAGCTCACGTCTCGGAAATTGAGACGTGAGCTTTTTTTGAAACTATACTTTTTCTCAAGCCATGGCTTGCTGCCTAACGCCCTCTCTTTTCCAGACTGTAATGAGACACGTCACCAAGAAACTACCAACAAAAAGTAAGGATAGATGAAGGACTTGCGTCCCGACTGATCCATCCATGAATAATAATCGACCGAAACCAGAGACGGCATTTGGAACAGGCAGGAACGTTCCAAGCGATTGATAAAATGGTGCCAGCATCTTCGCTGGAACAATGTTCCCTGCGGTCATTAACTGGAACGGGATCAATGCGACATTAATGAGTGGCGCCACCGGTCCGAATATCGCAAAGTTCATCTGCGTGACGGCGATACAGGTCGCAACAACGAGGAGCTCGAATGCCCATAACTTCACGAACGGTGTCGTGATATCTGTCAATAGATGCGCCATCGAGACGAGGAGTAACGGTACGACGAGTAAGACGATGCCGTGCAAGAGTTGGCGACTCCAAAAGAGATCCCATTTTGTGTGACGACTCTTTAAAATCGTACTGACGAGATTGAATTGTATCCCCATCGTCATCGTCGCGATGTAAATGACAAAACCGAGAACGAGCGGAAGCATTGATAAAGCAAAATCAGAGACGGCATGTTCCGTAACGATTGACGTCGTGAACGTCGGCTTTCCATTCAACTGTTTGCTGATCGTTTCCGTTGCTCTCTCGAGGATTGCATTTGCGAATTCCGCATTCGTCTGACTGACGTGTGCTGTCAATCGATGCGTTGCATCATCTTTTTGTAAGACGAGATCGACTTGATTCGCATCAAGTGCTTGCAACCCTTTTGTTTCTGTTGCAACCGCCTGAACCGTGAACGGTGCTTGTTGCAACGACTGGATGAACGAATCATTCGCTTCTCCGACGACCCCAACATTTAATTGATCAAGACGTTCTGTCGTTCCTTGGTAACCCGTCATCCAGACAACGAGGAACAAGAGCGGGACGACGATCGCGAAGACGAGCCCGACTTTCGTTTGTGTCATTGACCAGACATCTTTCCATGCTTTCATGTTTCTATCTCCTTTTTATATGCATTACTTATAATATCATGTGCAACTATATATCCGAGAGAAAACCATTCACGTCACATTCCGGTGAATGGTCTCGAGTGTTTCCTTCAATTGCTCGATTTGCTGTCGCGATAATCCACGGAACGCTTCGAGTTGTAGCTGATCAAGCTCTGGTCCAAGGCGATCGACGATGTCGCGCCCTTCTCGTGTCATCAAGAGTAGAACCGCTCGTCGATCCCGAGGATCTGGTGTTCTAACGATCAGTTCTTTTTTTCCTAGCTTATCGAGAATCTTACCAATCGTCGTCTGATCACGTTCCGTAACGAGTGCCAGTTGCTTTTGCGAAACACCATCTTGTTTTGCGAGTTCGCTTAAGACAGAAAATTGTTCCGGCGTCAGACCGAACGCTTCCATCCGTTTAGCAGCGGCACGTTTGAATGCGTAATAGCTTCTGGATAATTGCATCCCGAGTGACCATTCCGATTCCTTCATCCCATCATCTCCATATAGTTGCACTACTTATTATTTACTCACTATACCTGAAGGAGAATGAGCTCGTCAACGGTCTCATTTTGCCTGTCGTTGACGAATCCCATCGATATGCGCTTGTTGGGTGGCACGATCGACTTGTGAATGAACACCGAGTTTTCCTGCAATCGTATCGACTTGACTCGGTGTCAACGGCTTTTCTGTCGCGAGTTGCTCGATCGTCTTACGTAAGACGTTTCGTTTCAAGACACGGACATGCGCTGAATCAACGGTGATCTTTTTCAGTTCACAGCGCTCGCTGAAGATGATCAAGGAATGAAAGAGTGCAGGATCCGTTCCTTCCAAGAAGCGTTGCATGCTCTTGAGGTGTCCTTCATTTTGTTTGATTGGATTATAGAACCGTTGCTTGAAGCGTTTCTGGAACTGTTGCGTCCACTGACGATCCTGCTCGCGTCCAAAAATCCAGCCGCTGTAGTTTTTTGATTCGAGCACATAGATGCCACTTTCATGAATAAACGTCACATCGATTTCTGTCGTACCCTCACCGCGTGCACGTGGTAAGTATGTATTGAAGACGTAAGTGCCGTACCCTGACACTTGATCGAGTTGACGCGTCGTCAAGTACTCGCCCCATTTTCCTTTATCACGAACAATCCGTAAAAACGGCTCGCGTGTCAGTCGGTAATACCGGCTATTGTGATATGAACTTCGTTTGACGAAGAAGAACAAACCGAACGTTCCGAAGAAGAACAGCACCATGAGCAGTCCAACTTGAATCAAGAATGGCAAAAATGTCACTAACACATTGTCCACTAGATTAATCTCCCTTCCATATTAACCTTTATTTTCCACTATATCAGCATAATCAATTTCTACATCATTTTCCACTATTTGTTATGATTCATCTCCTATGGTACGGTGGAACAAAGGAAGGTGTTCCCTATGGATTCTGTCATCATGTTCGCATCATTAATTGCTTTATTCTTTATCTGGATGTCCTTATCTCAAAAAGCGGACGAAGCGAAACGCCGTCAACAAACGATTCTGAAGAAGCTACAACGGATTGAAGAGCACCTCGGTCTGAATGAGGTGTCATTAGAAGAAGCAGCGTTACAAGTCGAACTGGTTCAGTTGCTTAAAGAAGGCAAAATGGTCGAGGCTGTCAAACGGGTTCGGGAATCACTCGGTTTCTCCTTACTTGAAGCGAAACAGTATGTCGATCAACTAAAAAGCGAGCACGGATTATGATTAAAAAGACCATCTGACAGTGAAGTTCAGATGGTCTTTTCCAACTATGTATTCATTTATGTGCATCAAGTATCAACGAAGGAAATTTCATCTGTTCTGCATTTCGGGGATCGTATCGTTTCGAGCGGAAAATGATGCCGTCATCTCCGTTCCAATCTGCTTGATGAAACGATCCGTTCTGATCGAAATATTCTAGAAGGCACACTTGAAATCCAGCTTCTTTAAATACTTGCTGTAACGTTTCATATGTATAGACGATTTTATGACTCGCCGCCGGATGGTCAGCAGGACCGGGGCCACCGACTTGAACGATTGCTTGGTATGCCTCATCTCGAAAATTACCGTCCGGCACTGCACAACGGACGTATCCCCCTGGCGCAAGATATGTATAACAATGACGTGCCGCGTCAATCCCTTCTTCAAACGTTAAATGCTCCCAGACGTGTTCGGCAAGAATTGCTTGCAACGTGTCGTTCGAACACAACCGTTCCCAATCGGACCGATTGAGCAGATTCAACTCATCTTCCTGTGTATGATACCAGCCGGGATTGTTGTAGTACGGTCCGGCTCCAATAACGATACGTTCTTTCATACGAGATCCTCCTTCTTATTTCATCATTCTATTAATTCTCATTTCACACATTTATCCCTGCTTGCGACAAAAAACAGACGACGGAGAATCCGTCGTCTGTTGCTGTTAATCTCGTGCTGCAAGGCGATACAAGAGATCGAGTAATTCGATATAGAGCCAGATGATCGTCACGATCAATCCGAATGCTGCAACCCACTCCATCGATTTCGGAGCACCCGCACGAACTTGTTGTGAGATAAAATCGAAGTCCATCACGAGTGACAGGGATGCCACGATGACGATGACGAACTGAATACCAATCGCAAGCGGTGAGCTACCTGTCATGAATGGGAGGTCGACACCAAATAACGAGAGAATCAAGTTGACTGCATACAAGACGAAGATCGAGAGAATCGCTGCTGTTACCGCAGAACGGAAACGTTGCGTCACTTTAATCATGCCAGTCGAGTAGACGAACCACATCGCAAATGCAACGACGAATGTCGCAACGACTGCCTTCCCGACGATTCCTGGATACATGCTTTCGAACATGAGCGATAACGCTCCGACTGCCACCCCTTCAACGATCGCATAGACCGGTGAAAGAACCGGTGCCGTCGCCGGTTTGAATGTGATGACCAAGGCAAGAATTAGACCGATGACCAGTCCACCAATCAAGGCTGGGAACAACAATCCTTGGTTTTCTGCGAGGAAGAACCAACTTCCTCCAGCTGCTGCCGTGACGAGAGCGAGCAGTAAGAAAATCTTACTCATCGTCCCGCTTTTCGTCATCGGTCGTTCTCCGACACGTGCCGTATCGAAGCCACGACGCAATGCCGGGTTAACTTTAAAACGTGAAGCCATTGCATTCACTCCTTTTTATGATTCTGCTTTGTATTACGAAAGCTTCCCGAAAAAGTTTCAAAATAACCATTGATCGAGTGCTTTTAATTGCAACATGACGACTGGGATCGAGGCTTTGGCATCGATGCGGTGTGATTTCGCTTGCCCAATCAAACCGGACGTCACGAAGTCCGCCCCTTCGAGCGCTTCGCCGATCGGACCGAAAGCATCACTATCGACTTGACGGTGTCGGTAATGAATGAACCGTTCCGTCGTTCCTTCTTTGACTTTACAACCATCCTCGACGTCCGGACGATTTAACCCGTATTCCGCATAATGCCAGACGGTCGTCGTATCCCACGGCGAACCGATATGGAGAATTTGACCGTCCGCTTCAATAAAGCGTTCAATCGGTGAGCCAGGACCGAAACCGTTTTCCAGTGTATGATCGGCAACGAATGTCGCCGCATCCTTCCCCCATGCGGTCACCGACCACATCGGATGCTCGCTTCGGACTACACCTGGATACGTTCGAAAGACTTCCGGTACACGACCGATACCACGTGTGACCGTTTTTGCCAGGTCATATGCCGGCATCTCCCGACGGATCGTTTCCCACCATTCTTCAGGTACAGCCGGTTGGCTCCAGTTCTTCGGATCTGAATTATCCGTACTTTGCGCCGGCATCATGATCAACCCTTCAGTTGTGACCACTTCCTGTAGTGCCTCGATCAATGCTTGTACCCCACCAGGAATCCAGCCAATTTGTTTGAGTGACGTATGGACGAACAGTTTCATACCGGACGTCACACCTAATTCGCGTAACGCTTCTTTGATTTGTGATTTCGTGACCATGTTTCGTGTTTCCATCGTTCTGATCTCCTTACTCGACGACTAATGCTATCGTCGACCCCGTTTTTCCTTGCTTGACCTCGATTTTTGCGTCAACACGTGACTTCAGCTCCTGCACATGACTGATGATTCCGACCATACGGCCGCTCGCTTGAATCGAGAGCAACGTCTCGATCGCTTGTTCGAGTGATTCCGGATCAAGTGTTCCAAATCCTTCATCGATAAACATCGTTTCAAGTGACACGCCACCACTTGCTTCTTGAACGACTTCCGACAATCCGAGCGCAAGCGCAAGTGATGCTTTGAAGCTTTCTCCACCAGATAGCGTCTTGACGTGACGTGTTTGCGACGTGTACGCGTCAAAGACATTTAAATCAAGACCATATTTCTTGAGTCCTTTTCCCGCCTCCGTTTTCCGTTCAAGCTGGAAACGACCAGAGGTCATCTCGTGCAGATGCCGGTTTGCGGCGAACAATATTTCATCGAAGTATGCCGTCTGGACGTACGTCTCGAATGTCATCCGTTGCGCATTCTCCCCGACACCAACGCGAGCGAGTTCGCCGATGACTCCGTATCTCGCATCCTCGTCCTCAATCTGGCGTTGCAAGTTTTCCCACGCCGTTATCAACTGATCAATATGTGCCCTTTCCTTCTCGAGCCCGACACGTCGATCGGTCCGCTCCGTCAGTTCGAGCGACGCCGTCTTCAAGTCCATCCGCAACAGTTCAAGATCCGGACGCACTTGACCTTCCGTCTTCAAGCGAGCTTGTTCCTGTTTCAGCTTCAATTCCTGCCGCTCTAGACGGTCTTGTTCCAGCCGTTCATGGAGTAGACGAATGTCTTCTCGTGACCGTCTCGCATCGCGGAAGGCTTCAATCGTCGGAAACGCTTCTTCTGACAAGACTGCTTGTAATTCGTTTTCGCGCTTCGTCAGACGGTCGCGCTGTTCCGAAAGAGCTTCGATCAATTGACGCAATCGTCCTTGGTGTTCCGCCAAGTCACGATCGAGCTGTTCCTTTTCACGTAACTGGCGCTGTTTATCTTGCTCGAACTGCTCGATGCGTGTTTCTGCCTGTTGTTGTTCTTCACGAAGTGCTGATAACGATTTTACGAATTCTCCAGATTGACTCAGGCGACCAGTCAAGTGTGCCAATTCCGATTCGATGACAGTTTGGTCTTTTACCACCCTATCAATCTTCAACTGTAGTTGCTCTAGCGATTGTTCGAGTTGTTGAAGACATGTTTCAAGACGTTCTTTTTCCGTCTGTGCTGACGCTAATCGGACTTCCGTCTGTTCGACTTCCCGAAGCTGTGCTAAAACTTCCGCATGAGTTGACTCGTTTTCACTAGTTTTTTGAATCTCGATCGTCAGTTGTTGCAGACGCTCTGCAACCGTCCGGTAAGAGGCTTGTAACTCTTGATGCGCTTGTTGTGCTTCTAAGAACCGCTGTTGCGCTACATCGACCGATAGTTCCTGTGCGACGGCGACAGCATGTTGCGGATGCGACGTACTGCCACAGACAGGACAAGCCAGCCCGTCCGTCAATCCCTTGGCAAGTTCAGCAGCCAGTTGTTCCCGTTCACTTTTACGAGCTACTTCATACGCACGCGCTGCCGCCTCTTTTTGATCCCGGACGCTTGTACCGCGGACGATCAACTGTTGTCGCTCTGCTTCCAACTTGTCATACTCTGCGAACTTCGTCGCCAACTGTTGCAGGGTGAAGCGTCGTTCTTGCGCCTGTAAGCGTTCTGCTCCGACGTTCTGCAATGGTCGTAGCTGTTCCTGAACGGTCTTTCGCTCCGTCCGCGTTTGTTCAAGTTGTTTCCTGAACGGTTCCGGATCAAGTTGCTTTAAGCGTTCTGTCAGTTGTTGCTGTTGTTGCCGTAAGAGGGTCTCCGCTTCCAACCGTTCGCATTCTTCTTGAATTTTCTCAAGACGACGACTCAGTTGTTCAATCTGCGGTTCTTCCGCCAGTAATCGATTTACTTTGTCTTGAACGGTGCCTTGCCGCTCTGTCAAGCGCGTGACGTGCTGTTCGGTTTCTTGCTGTTGCCGTTTAAGTCGTGTTAGCTGTTCTTGATCTTGTTGCCATTGATCAAAAAATGGTGCGACGATTTGAGCACGTTCGGCAGCCGTTGCTTCTTCTTGCATCCGCTTAATGTCTGATGATCGTTCAAGCAACAATTGCTCCGTCCGTTGAAGTTGCTCTTGCTCTTGGAAAGCTGCTTCGAGTTGTTCGCCCTGTTGCAACCGTGTCGTTTTTCTCTCGACGATCGTACGTGTTTGTTGCTCCGCTTCATGAGCCGCTGTCAACCACTCATCCCGTTCTGTCGTCAACGCTTCCATCCGTAACCGGATGTCTCCTTCCGTCAACTCACTCCAGTTCGCTTGCAGGGGTAACTCCTCAAGCTTGGCCCATTGTTTTGTCTTCGTTTCCTTAATGCGTGCCGCAAGATCGAGCGCTTGTCGGTGCAAACGTTGCTGGAACTCACCGTAATGTTCCGTCTTAAACAGCTGCTTAAGAATCTGAAGTTTGTCTTTTGACTCTGCCATCAACAGTTCCCGGAACTTATTTTGCGGCAACAGGAGAATTTGTGAAAACTGTTTATGGTCGAGCTGGATCAATTCTTGAACGCGCTGCTTGATTTCCGGAATCTTGATGGCAAGTGGTTTCCACGCCACGCCGTCGAACCGAGCGAACTCTGCTTCATGCGAATAGCCGGTTTTATTGACCGGATGCGGTTGACTCGGTTGCCGGATGATGCGATACCGTTCCCCTTTGAGCGTAAACTCCAGTTCGACTTCCGTCTTTTGTTCAGGTACGGCAAAATGACTTCGCAACTCACTCATTTCCCGCTCACCACCGGACGTCTCACCATACAGGGCGAACGTCAATGCATCAAAAATCGTCGTTTTCCCAGCCCCTGTATTCCCGGAAATGACGAACATCGTCCGTCCAGCAAGTGCTGTGAAATCAATCGTCTCTTCACCAGCAAACGGACCAAAGGCGCGTAATGTCAGTCGTTCTGGGCGCATGTCGCTTCCTCCTTCAAGACGGCTCGCATCGCTTCCGTCGGCTTCTTCTCACGAACTGCTTCATAAAATTCACTGAACAGATCCGCAACAGAAGCATCCTTGACCTGCTCACGCGATGCTTTGACCGCCCGCGTACTCTCGCGGACGAATCCGATTCGCTCGAGGTGCAGGATGTTCGGATAGATTTTTTTCAGCTTGCCCATCGGATCCATCAAGGCTTCGCCGTCCGTCAGGTTGATTTTTAAATAATCATCCGTGACTTGCGTCGCAACGAACGCAGGATCCGTCAATTCATCGAGACTACCAGTCAGTTCTCGCAAATCACGTTTTGGTGCAAGCGGTTCGAATCGACGATCGAACGTACCAGTATCGTTCAACGTCAACACATCGACGCCTTTGACGTGATGTGCTTCTGAAAACGAATATTTCAAGAGCGATCCGCTGTATCGGACCGTCTCGGATTGAATTGCAAGCGGGTTGTGCAAATGACCGAGTGCTGTATAGGTAAACGGTGCAAACTGGCTCGCACTAACTTGCCCTGCCGTTCCGACGGATAATTGCCGCTCCGAATCTGTCTCGAGTCCACCGATGACAAAGGCATGACCGACGAGAACACTCGGTCCGTCTGGGACACATCCGACAAGGATCGTCCGCATTGCGTCATCATGCGTCTTAATCGTTTCATCATTGTGCACATACCGGACGGTCGCAGGATCAGCGAACGGCACCGGGTAAAATGATACTCCCTTGATCGCGACCGGCTTGATGACCGGCGTCAATTTTCCAACAAGGTGTAGACCCGCCCGTTGAAGTAACGTCGTTCCGAAACTTAACCGTTCGGCTGAATCATGATTTCCGCTGATCGCAATGACCGGTATGTCCCGATCAAGAATCAGAGCAGCGAGCGTCTCATCGAGTAGTTCAACGGCTTCTGTCGGCGGGACGGCACGGTCGTATAAGTCACCCGCAATGACGATTGCATCCGGTTGTTCGCGATCGACGAGTGTCAAAAACTCGCTCAGGACCGCCCGTTGGTTCCCGAGCATCGACTCGCCATGAACGATTTTACCGAGATGCCAATCGGCAGTATGTATCCATTTCATCTTCATCACACTCACTTTTTAAATATAGTAGCTTAAGTGTAGCATGCGAGCGTTCGTTCTGCGACGAACATCCGTTTGGAACACTAAAAGCAGAAGTTATTGTGTTGCATAATGAATCAGCTGTACATATTGAAGAAACAAACAAAGTGTAGTTCTTCTCGATTAAGAGAAAAACTACACTTTATGTTCAATAGATAATAGATAAAATGCTTACGCTTTATCTACAGTATGTTTTAGTTTTATTTTCCCATCTGAAACAATCAAAGCAACTCCAATGATACATTCCAAAATAATGATCCACCAAATAATACTCGGAATCATATCCATCGCATCACCTTCGACACTATTATATACTTCTAGCTTTCTAAGAAAATAAAACTCAGCTAAATATATAGATAGCCATAGTTTAGTTAAAGCTACCAATACAAAACAGAACCCCATCTTACGCAATTCAAACCCTCCAATTACTAATTCACTTATAATTGTTTTACTTTAACACTATATCTCTATTTATAACCATAATAAGAAGTAAATTAAAAATATGTACTCGATCATCCAGTTTTTTATAAATCAATAATATGTCTATTATAGAAAATTTTATATTTTTTGAGACCAGCATACTTTAAAGAACTGTTAAAATACAATACATACATCTCATTAGATAACTTGGGGGGGAAAAGCATGAAGAAACTTATACTGTTGACGGTATTATGTACTACTTTGTCAGCCTGTGGCATCAACGAGTCTAAACTCAGTTTTAGTGAGTTAAAGACAATACCTAACGATTTACAAACGAAACTTGATCCTGATTCTACTTTGCAATTGATCAACACGAAGGACGATACTTCTTATGTTGTGTATCACACAAAAAAATCAGTTGCTACTGATCTCGAAGCACAAGAAGATACGGTGAAGATAAAATTAGATGAATCTAACGATACTAGTAAGAATGCGCAACAACACGTCTATCAATTAACTTTAGATCCTGAACATGAAATCATCGATGTTTACGTAAACGGTAAATCTACCGCGTTTGATAACATAACGAACTGATAAATCTAGAAATATCAAAATAGAAACAATATACATACGAAAATCCCTTCTTTTTTTTGTGAAATGAAGAGGTTGCAAAAAAAAAGCAGGAGGCGAATGCCTCCTGATTTTTGCGCTTTCACAACGAGCGTATTACTTCGTCCGTTGCTTTCTAAAACGTTGGACGGAACGAATCACAGAAACTGATCCGCCGATGATCGCACCGACACCGACGACGATGCCTGTCTTAAATTTTTTGCCCGTTGGTTCGGATGTATGCGTTGCTTGATTGTGTTCAAAAAGTTGTTGGAGGGGCGACGACGTCTCGACTTCGAGAATCTTCGATGCATCCTGATGCAAATCTTCTCTACGTTCGACACTACAAGGTGACAGATAGAATGGGTTCAAGTTCGTCCGGTACCGGTCCGGATTCCAGTTGGCTTGCTGGACAACCGCCTGTGTTTCTTCCGTCTGTGCTTGATCCTTCATCGGATCGAATTCTTGTTTCATCTGAATCACTCCTCTTCACGTTCAAAACCTGTAGACCGATTTATGTCTGAAGTCTTATTTACCTGTTTTTTAAACATTTAAAACATATATTTTTAAAATTAGTTTTACTGTTTTATGAACGTTTATCCGAAATAGGCGTGATACAGTCGTTTTGCTTTAACAAGATCCGCCTCGCCATGAATCAAGACACGACCATCTTGAAAGGCGACCATTCGATGCTCATCCGTCGTAAACGCCAGCAAGTATGGATTATGGGCGGAAATCGACGCAACCGGCTGGAGGCGTTGTTTTAATTGTTCGAGATCCCGCTGCCCGTCTCCACGGATTTGAACGGCATCGCGACCGCACAGTGCCGTGAAACGCACCGTTTGATTCGATAAATAAGGATAAGACGGCTCGATGCCGCACGAGGGGCACTCTGTTTGCTTCAGTGACTGGACGTTGATTTGTTGGAATGTATTCGACCACACGTCAAAGGCAAGCAGACGTGTCCGCAACGCGTCCGTCTTCCCGCTCAACCACTTCAACGCTTCCGTCACTTGTAGAGAGGCGACCATCTGAACAGCTGGACCGATGATTCCCGCCGTATCACACGTCTCCTGATCACGTGGTAATTGATCGAGCAGACAATGCAGACATGGCGTCTCTCCCGGGCGAACAGTGAAAGTAATCCCGTAACTGCCGATGCAGCCGCCGTAAATCCACGGAATCGAGCGCAACAATGCCATATCGTTCATCAGTAAACGAATATCGAAATGATCCGTCGCATCGATGATGAGATCGATATCATCGAGAAGCCATGTCAGCGCTGCCCGGTCGACATCTAATACATGTGCTTCGATCGTCACCGTCGAATTAATCGCTTCAAGTCGCGCTTTTGCAGCAATCGCCTTCGGTACGCTGTGCAGTGCATCATCCTCCGTATAGAGTTGTTGCCGTTGTAGATTACTCCACTCGACATAATCGCGGTCGACGATTCGGACGACGCCGACACCAGCGCGAACGAGTTGTTCTGCCGATGCTGTTCCGAGTGCCCCCATCCCGATGATCAGTACCTTTGCTGTTGCGAAGCGTGCTTGTCCTGCTTCTCCAATCGGTTGAAATCGAGTTTGACGTGAATAACGTGTCATCGAATCAATCCACTCGTTGGACTACTCGCGACTGCATACTGTTTCTTCTCGATTCTTCCCGCTTCGTAGCCGAAGCGCCCTGCTTCGACGGCTAGTCGCATCGCGTGCGCCATCTTGACTGGATCCTGGGCATGGGCTACAGCGGAGTTCAATAAGACACCATCCGCTCCCAGTTCCATTGCATAGGCGACGTCAGTTGGAGAACCGATTCCAGCGTCGACGATGACAGGCACCGTCGTCTGCTCGATGATGAACTTTAGGTGGAGCGGATTGAGGATGCCTTGCCCAGACCCGATCGGTGACGCTGCCGGCATGATGGCATGACAGCCGAGTTCCTCGAGTCGTCGTGCAAGGACGACGTCGTCCGATGTATACGGTAAAACGATGAATCCTTCTTTAAGTAACTCTTCAGAAGCCCGTAACGTCTCGATTGGGTCAGGTAGTAATGTCTTATCGCACCCAATCACTTCGACCTTGACCATGTCGCACATACCGGATGCCCGCGCAAGCTTTGCTAGCCGAACCGCTTCTTCCGCTGTCTTCGCACCAGCCGTGTTCGGTAGTAAATCGTACTTCGTTAAATCAAGCGACTCCAAGAAATTCGATTGTTGTTTGTCGAAGAGATCGAGCCGCCGGACAGCGAACGTCAAGATTTGTGAAGCGGACGCATCGATGGCCTCCTGCTGTACCGTAGCATCCGTATATTTCCCCGTTCCGAGTAATAACCGTGATTCGAATGTCTTTTCTCCAATTTGTAGCATGTTTATCCTCCTCCTACGAAATGAACGATTTCGAATATGTCATTGTTCCGAACGACCGTTTGATCGTAAGCTCCGCGGTCGATGATCTGTCGGTTCTGTTCGACGATGACGAGTTTTTCCCCTAAGCCAAGTTGCGTGAGCATGTCCTCAATCGTCTCAATCTGTTCAATGGTGTGGTCGTTGCCGTTAATCGTAATGTTCATCGAACTTCCTCCTTTAGAGTCAACCGTAATGTGTTTGCCAAAACTTCCGCTGTCGCCGGTGCGAGTAATATGCCATGCCGATGATGCCCCGTCCCTATAAAGATCCGCCGGGATGAATCAGCGACTCCGATATATGGCAAGCCGGACTCTGTTTGTGGTCGTACGCCTGACCAGACTTCTTCGATGACAGCATCACGGATCGGTGGATAGAGACGCTCTGCTGCTTGAAGCAGTGACGTGACTCCTGCGACACTAACACCGATCGTCTCGTCGTGCGGTAGTTCGGTCGCACCGATCAATATCCGTCCGTCCGCTTTCGGTACGAGGTAGACGGCGTCATCAAACAGGATCGAGCGTAACGGCTGACCCGCGAGACGGACTGCGAGACACTCCCCTTTGACCCCATATGTCGCAATCGAAATGCCAGCTGTATCGAGCAAGGCTTGGGACCCGCGTCCGGCAGCAACCGTCACCGTTCGTCCCGTCCACGTTCCCGTGTTCGACTCAACCCTAATGAAATCATTACTCTCCTCGATTCGCGTGACGTCCACCTGTTCTTCGATTGGTACCCCACGATTTCGTAAGACATGCATCAATGCAGTCGTTAGTCGTCGCGGATCGATTTGACCGACCGATGGAAATAAGTATTCTTGCTCATTTTGTTTCAATAAAAATGGTTGTTCCCGGTAGCCACAATCGATCCCGGTTTCGCGCGTGAGGCGTCGCGCAAGTAACGGATACAGACGGCGACTTCGCGCGGCAAGCGTATGCAATTCTTCTCTCAGCTCGATGTCCGTCGCAAGCATCCCGGCAGCCGCCCGACTCGTCCCTTGTCCGCATGTTCCGCGATCAAGGACAAGAACGGATTCGTTCTGACAAGCGAGACTGTAAGCAAGCGTCAAACCGATGACTCCACCACCGATGATGATGTGATCCGTCATACCCGTACCCCCTGATAACGCTGAATGGCAGCATGCGGGTCCGCTTGACCGAGAATACCGGATAAGACGGCGATTCCGCTTGCACCGGTCGCTGCGATCTCAGGAATGCGATCAGGAGTGATCCCGCCGATTGCGATGACTGGTTTCGTCGTGAAAGTGACAACTTGCTTCAAGGCATCGATCCCTCGCGGTGGCACGTTTGGTTTCGACGCTGTCGGATAAATATGACCGTACAGCAGTCGGTCGGCTCCTTCCGCTTCCGCTGCAAGTGCTTCTGCCAGAGAGTGGACGGATTTCCCGATGATGAGATTCGGAAAGTGTCGCCGAACATCGCGGACACGTAAGGAACGTCGCGTCAATTGCACACCGATGCCAGCGACATGGGCGACGTCGACCCGGTCGTGAACGGTTAATTGATCAGACGAATACCCTTTTGCAAGGAGCGCGTCAATCAGATCTAACAATTCTGTTGCCGACAAATTTGGTTCTCGAAGATGAAGCTGATCCGTATATGGTTGAAGCGATTGAAAGGTTTCCACTCCATCGCGTGGATTGATGGATCCCGTCGAAATCAGATGTAGACGCATCATGTTCTTCCTTTCCATACGAAAAAGGACCACTCCCGATGTTGAAGGGAGTGGTCCGAAAATGCGCTGAAGCGCTAAGGATATCTAAGGTTTCGAGCCACTTCCCTCCGCTAGTACGAACTAGATCAGGTTCAAAGGGTCCGGATACTTCCGTCTCAGTCTGCTGCGAGACTCCCCTAGTGTCTTTTCGTGTTTAATTGGCTTGCCCCATTAGTCTAGCATGAGTCGCTTTGCTTCGCTAGTCCTAGTTGAGCGCTTCCACTTGCTGAACAAGCTCCGATTTCGTCGGTCGCTGTTGCTTCTGGCTGTCGGCATAGGTCTGCTTCAGCTTCAGGATCCGCATCACTTTAGCATCGAGCATCTCTGACGACAACGTTTTTTCTTTAACGGCTTGCATCACTTCGGTGTGGACCTTCGGATAGGCACCTGCTTCCGAAAACATCGCCATATCTGCTCCATTGACAAGTGCCTGGCGTGCCGCTTCCGCGAGACCATATCGTTTCGTGATCGCCCCCATGACAAGGTCATCCGTGATGATGACACCCTTGAATCCGAGTTGTTGACGCAAGAGGTCAGTCAAGATCGGCTTCGAGAGCGAAGATGGATTTTGATCGTCATACGCGGGATAGAGAATATGGGCGACCATCACCATCTCGGCGCCCTCTTGAATCGCTTCTTGGAACGGTAACAGTTCCGTTCGCTTCAGTTCTTCCTTTGATGCTGTCACTTTCGGCAAACCGACATGGGAATCGACACTCGTATTGCCGTGACCGGGAAAATGTTTGACGACCGGAATCGTTCCCGTCTCTTGCATCCCATGCATCAGGGCCGTACCGAGAGTCGCGACGGTCTTCGGATCAGCACTTAACGCACGGTCGCCGATGATTGGATTGTTCGGATTGCTATTGACGTCAAGGACCGGTGCGAAGTCCATGTTGAACCCATAAAATCGTGACAGGTGACCGAGCGTACGTCCGACATCTTCCATTTTTGCAGCATCTGCACCTTGCGCCATCTGTTGACTCGTCGGGAGACGTAATCGTTGATCCGGTACCCGGCTGACCCGTCCGCCCTCTTCATCAACCCCGACGAAGGCATACGGTTTTTGGTTCGTTTCTTGAATGGCACGCGTGAACGTCAAGAGTTGATCTTCTGACGTAATATTCCCACCAAGCAGTAAGACCCCACCGATCGCATGCGTCTGCAACAATTTCCGGTCAGCTGCTGAAAGTTCCGTTCCGGCAACTCCGATATAGAGCAGTTGATCGATCTTTTCTGACGTCGACATCGCTTCAAGTTGCTGCTTTAATCGTGCTTGTTGTTGTTCTTCCTTTGTCGGCTCAGGCTTTGATTTCTTCGCCTCCGTCGGTTGCTTCGTTGCTGGTTGTGATGGTTTCGTTGGTTCCGTCGTCTCCTGCGCACACCCTGCAAGCAACAGGCAACCGATCAGTGCTACTTTCTTCACAAAGGATCCTCGCTCCGGACACCATTGATGGAATAATAGACGGAAATCTCAGCGTTCAAGGATTGCGAGACCGAACAATATTTATCTTTTGATAACGAGATGGCGCGACGGACCTTATCTTCCGGGAGATCACCTTCAAGCCGGTAATGAATCGAGATCGACGTAAAGCGCCGCGGATGATCCTCTGACCGTTCCCCTTCGATATCCATTTCGAAATGAGTAATCGTCAAGCGCATCTTCTCTAAAATCGAGACGATGTCGATTCCAGTACAGCCGGCAACGGCATGTAGCAGCAGTTCAGTCGGTCGTGGTGCTTGATTTTCGCCACCGTTCTCCGGTGCTGCATCCATCGCAAGATGATGCCCTGATTCCGTCTGTCCACTAAACCCCATCTGTTTGTTCCATGTCACTGTCGCTTGCATCGTTTCCACTCCTTTGTCAGTAGTCCTCTTCTGTAGTATACGCAAAAAACAGCAAGCCTGGAAATTCACACGCTATTTCGAATAATGGTTCTTTTCCTGAAATCTCGCTTTGCGATACCCGACGAAATCGTTTCATGCTATCCTGTTACTCATAGTTTCGCGCGCAAGCGCTAGAATTGAGGAATCATCCATGTCACCTACTACTCGTTTAAGTCGACGCGATTGGCTGTTGATCGCCACGTTGTCGCTCCTGACGTTCGTTCTCGGAACAAGCGAATTCGTCATCGTCGGGATCCTCGCTGAAATCTCCTCAGCCCTTGATATCACGATCGCAACAGCCGGTACGCTCGTCTCGGCATTTGCCATCTCCTTTGCGATTGGTACACCGATTGTCATGTCGCTGACCGGTCACTTGGAACGGCGTCGCCTGATTCTACGTCTGTTACTCGTTTGGGTCTTACTGAACCTTGCCAGTAGTTTTGCTCCAAGTTACGAAGTATTGCTCGCCACCCGCATCCTGACAGCCATCCTGACCGGTGTCTTGATCTCGCTCGCAATGGTCGTCGCAAGCGATGGCGTACCTGTCGCGAAGCGCGGTGTCGCCGTTTCGTTCATTTTCGGTGGTTTTACACTCGCGAACGTCCTTGGTGTTCCGATCGGTACGTTCATCGGTCAACACGCTGGCTTCGCAGCCACGTTTTGGCTGACGACAGTCATGGGAATGATTGCGTTCTTCGCTGTGTGGAAGATCGTTCCCGTCCAGCAATCGACGGGCTCCGGTTCAATCAAGGAGCAGCTTGGATTGCTCGCTAATCCACGGATCCTGATCGCCTTCTTCATTCCGTCGTTCGGCTTCGGAGCAACTTACGTCGTCTACACGTACCTCGTGCCGATCCTGCAAACGGAACTCGGCATCGCGAAGACATGGATTAGTCCGATCCTGCTCGCTTACGGTGTCGTCTCGATCTTCAGTAACATCCTTGCCGGCAAGATTGCAAGTAAAAATCCGATGGGTCGCTTACGGTTCGTCTTCGTCGTGCAAGCAATCGTCCTTGCTGCATTATACTTCACGACAGTATCCCTTTCACTTGGTCTGTTTAACATCGCCTTGATGTCATTGATGTCGATTTTATTGACGACTTCGACACAAATCTACTTGATTGACCTCGCCGAAAAGTTCAATCCGGAAGCAAAAGGACTCGCCGCTTCCTTGATGCCGGTTGCGAGTAATGTCGGGATTGCCTTCGGTTCGGCACTCGGTGGCATCGTTTATGCGAACGGTCCGATGATGAACACGGCACTGGTCGGTGGGCTTGTTGCGCTTGTCGCTGCTTTATTAACTGCAATCAGTCATCGTCTCGATCAGCGGTCATGAATGGCTACCTTATCCTTTTTTGTAACAGGTCGATGACGGTTCGATGACGTTATGATGATAGTCCCTATCTTACTGATGATTTTTCAGTATGATGGGAACTATGTTGTAGTAGAGGAGTGTCTGAAAGTGAAATCATTACACATCATGGGCATCAGTTTATTGACGATCATCCGGCTCTGGCTCGGAATTCAGTGGTTCATCGCCGGGATCGGCAAGTGCATCAATGGCTTTGATGCGAAACCGTTTCTTGAAGGGCGCTAACGAAAGCGATAGGCGAAGACGCACTCGTCAGTTCGTGGTACGCGACGTGGATCGAGCAACTCGCCTTACCAAACGTCGGGCTGATCAACGTCTTGATTCCGTTCGCGGAACTCGTCGTCGGGATTTTGTTGATTCTCAGTTTATTGACTGTTCCTGCACTGGTCGTCGGGAGCATCATGAATCTCAGTTACTTACTTGCTGGAACGATTGCGTTAAACCCATTGTTCTTAGCAGCCTCAATCGTCTTACTTGCTGCAGGACGCTTTGCGTATCAAATCGGTATTGATCACTGGATCATGCGCTGGTATCGTTCGTCGCAACAACCACATCCCCTCGACCGGATTCCGGTCTAACGAAAAAACTCTCCCAAACGCGGGAGAGTTATTTTTTTTGTTGCTCGAGAATCGTCTGCTGTGTCGGAACCCCGCCGACTGGGACTGTCCGCTCGAGGAACAGATAAGGTTTGCCATCGACTTCAAAGCGACGGTCACCGAGATAACGCGCTGAACGTCCATCCATTGCAAGCTTTTGTTCGATTGCTGCGACATGTTCGTCGAGTGAATAAAACCGATCGTCAAACGTCAGCGTGATGTTTTTCTTACGGTACCCCAGTAAGAAGCTGTAGTAGAACCAATACAGAGCACCTGCGAAGACGACAAAAATCAAGAATTGCATGTGAGTTCCCCCCTTCGTATAGTCTTTATACGTTGGAAGAAAACGGAAGGTTTCAAATTAAGAGTGGAAATTAGTTGATTTTATTAATTTGTTATGACGCTATTTAAGAGTAGTTCATTTTTTGATCCTTTTTTATGAATGTCAGCTTCATAAACAATCTCAGATGTCAGTGGATTGATCACCAATGATTTGACTTCATCTTTTTTCGTTCGGTAAGCGAAGTAAATATAATCACGATCTACCGTAACGCTTCTATTTGAGAACGCTTCATCCGTCGCAATCGAATCAAGCTGAATCGAGTGCGAAGAAGACTGGTGTGATTCGAAATCGTAGATTTGCCATTCAAATCTTTTCTTATCTGATACTTGTGCAGATGATTCATCAAGACCTAAGAAATATTTTCCACCGTTTATAGCGTATGAGGAGTACACTTCCTCGAATTCTTTTAATATTTTCGTTTGTTTACCATCCTTCACGACGGTTTCAGATAAAAAATCCTCAGAATCTTCTACTTCTTTTACTTGATCAACAATCATTTTCCCATCATAAAACGATCGAATCGCATCATCTTTTCCTAAAGCGTCAGGTAATTTAATTTTTGTCATCGATTTCTTTGTTAAGTCGATTTGATAGATATGTTCTCTTTCAATTCCTTTGTTAAGAGTAGACGAATCAATCAATAACATATCTTCTGTTCGTTGAAACGGAGAAAAACGTATCTTTTCATTCATTTGTGTTTCAGGCAATTTAATTGTCATGCTTGACAATTTGTTATTCAAAGCATTCCAATACTGTAGCTCCAGCTCGTCATTATTCAACTTATTTAGACCATATGTAACCGAATCTTGTGAAAATACATGTGTATCATTTTTCCAAATGAATTGCTGGAACGAACGTGGGGCATCCTTCCAACTAGATTCATCATTAAATAGATACGACAGTATTGATTTATTGTACTGCTTAACGTCCCCGTTCATCGAAATATTGTATTCGTTCGGATTTTGACCCCACTCACTGAGACGAAGTTGCATATTTTGAACGACATCTTCGTTCGGATCGCCTTTTTTCGTTTCGACGATAAATTTCACCTTATCGAACGAGAGGACCTGCCCAACATAAAATCCTAAAGACACAATACAGATGACACCTAAAATTAATACATATTTTATTGAACGCATAGTGTCCTCCTTAAACAGCAATTTTCCATTTTAATAAACGAAGGCTTCTCAAAATCACGTAAACAAAATAGAGAACAAATAATCCCGTCAATACATACGCTTTTTCTGAGTCCAATATCAGCTTAGTCTGATCTAAGAAATACATACTTGCTACTAAGCAAATGACCATAATAAAAATCTCAATTCCCACTCGAATGAATCCAATCCATTTACGATAAGAGCGTTCAATTAAGACAAGCAAAAACATAAAGTTTACGATAAACAACGCTACCGCAAGAATGATGAATAAATTCGTCAAATTCAGCGAAAATAATTCACCTAATGTACTTCCGACAGTTCGTAAGCTATTTTTATCCATATAATCCTCTCGAACAACCAACCGGAAGAGACGGTTACCAATTTGAATCAAACACCATTGGATACCAAGAAAACTCATGATGATTAAAAAAACTGTTGTCAATTTCGAGAAGAAAATACTTGCACGATTCCCTGGAAGCATCAATAAACGATAGATATACTTCGTTTCACCTATCCAATCGCGGTACCAAATCTGAATAGAATAAATAACGACTAATGCTACACCAAGCAATGTCATGTAACTGAAAAAGGAAGTTGTATCAATGAATGAAATTTTTCCGATGTCATTGAATGCTTCATACAATGTAGCTGTATTTGACTTCAAGTAATCTTCAATTCTGCGCTCATGTAGTTTGACGTTTACAACGACCGACACTAACTCAATCGCTGCCATCACAAGCACAACGATCATATAAAGCTTAAAACTCCGCTTAATCTCTTCATTCGTCAATTGTATGTATTGTTTCATCGCTGATAGACCTCCCGCATCCGGTCCTGAACCGACTTCCCGTACAGTTCTCGCATCTCTTCTGTCTCATGTTCATCGATGATTCGACCGTCCTGTAAGAAGACGACCCGGTCGATCAAATGCTCGATTTCCTGAATTTCGTGTGTCGTCATCAGGATACCGCGCCCTTCCATGAAGTGGCTTGAGAATAATCCTGCAATCTGTTCTTTCGTAAACAAATCAATTCCGGCGAACGGTTCGTCGAGTAATAAGTACGGACGATCGAGAGCAAATCCGAGAATTAAGCTGACCTTCGCCTGGTTTCCTTTTGATAAGTCGGTAATCTTATCTGTTGAAAGTAGCTGGAAAATTCGCATCAATTCATTCGCAGTCTCTTGATTCCAATCAGAATAATAATCCGCCATATACGTCAGCGCGTCACCGACCGTCATGTAGCCGGGCATCGTCTGAATATCTGGAACGAAGGCGATCTTATTTCGGTTGATCTCGCCATCGACGAGAATCGTTCCTGCGTTGACTGGAACAAGTCCTGCGATTGCTTTCAGGATCGTCGATTTCCCCTCACCGTTCAAACCGATCAGACATGTCAATTGATCCATCGGAACGGAGAACGAAACGCCTTGAAGGACTGTTTTTTTTCCGTACTTCTTTTGTAAGCCATGAACTTCAAGCATCGATCTTCCTCCGTTCCGTTTCCTGATAGACGGTCTCAACTTTCGAGACGACCTCATCAAGTGGAATTTGAATCGCCTTGACGGCATCGATGAATTCAGAGACTGCTTCTTCAAGCATCTCGGTCCGTACTTTTTGGACGACTTGTGGATCGCGTGTAATCTTACTCGGGACATTCCGTTCTGTCGTAATCAATTGCTGCTCCTCCATCTCTTTATATGCTTTTTGTGCGGTATTCGGATTGATTCCGAGCTGTGCGGCGATTTCGCGGCGGGACGGGATCTCTTGCCCGCTTTGCAATTCCTCGGTCGCGATTCGTTGTTTGAACCAACGGACGACCTGCAGGTACACCGGGCTTCTTTGGTCGAACTGCATCGGTAGACCTCCCTTTCCTGTGTAATGTATTAAAACATTAATACACTTCTCTTCTGTATCATACTCACCATACAGTTCGTCTGTCAAGCTGGTTTGTCTTCTTAATCACGAAAAAGTCACCATCCAAGAATCGGATGGTGACTACGGTCAACATATTAATAGGGATTTGGGTCTTCCTGCGGTGTATCGGGAATCTCAGTTGGTTCCGGGAACGTATCCGGTTCCGGTTGACGGACAGGATCTTCCTGTGGTGTATCTGGCACCTCGCTCGGTGGTGCTTGCGGAACTTCGTCCGGTTGATGATCCGGTTCACGTTCAGGCACTTCATTCGGATTTTTCTTCATCATGTTTTCCCCCTTAAGACGTGATGTAATCGCCGCCGTTGATATGAATCGTCTGACCCGTGATGTAACTCGAATCACGAGAAGCCAAATAGACATAAGCCGGTGCATTTTCTGACGGTTGTCCCCGACGCTTCATTAATGTGTCTTCCCCATGCGACTCGACTTTCTCCTTCGAGAACGTCGCTGGAATGAGAGGCGTCCAAATCGGTCCCGGTGCGACAGCATTAACGCGGATTCCTTTCTCAATCAAACTTGAAGCAAGCGAGCGCGTCAATGTCGTAATAGCGCCTTTCGTCGCCGAGTAGTCGATTAGCGACGGTGCTCCGCGATACGCTGTCACCGATGATGTATTGATGATTGCATCTTCTTTATGCAAATGTGGAAGCGCAGCCTGAATCAAATAGAACATCGAAAAAACATTCGTTTCGAACGTTTCCTTCAATTGATCTGGTGTGATCGCAAGGAAATCATCTTGCGGGAATTGTTTTCCGGCATTGTTAACGAGAATGTTCAATTGACCAAATTCTGCAATGACGGTATCGATGATCGCTTGCGCATTTTCCGGTTGACTGACATCTTTCGCGATTTTTAAGGCTTTGACCCCGTAGCCTTCAATCAACGATTTCGTCTTTTCTGCGTCTTTCCCCTCATTTAAGTATACGATTGCGACATTTGCCCCTTCTTTCGCATAAGCGACAGCAACGGCTCGACCAATTCCACTGTCTCCACCTGTGATCAGTGCAACCTTCCCCGTCAGTTTTCCTGAACCGACATAATCCGGATCATCGTAGATCGGTTCCGGTTTCATGGCGTACTCGACACCGGGTTGTTGTTCCTGCGTCTGCCCTCGTGCTTCTTGATGCATCGCTTCGAACTGCTCTTCTCTCATGAACGATCAGCTCCCTTATCATTGTGGAATGAACTACATGATTAACCATTCCCTTGCGATACATCTATAAACGTTTTTCCGGAAAAGTCAGATGTCATTCGTCAATAGCGTTGGAAAAACATTGGTTTGAAGCATTTTTGATAATCCGCTTGGATACAATGTATATTGATCCAGTTTATCGAACGGAACGAACCGGTACGTCAATTCTTCACCTTCGGGGCCGTAAAAGTCTTCCGTCGAAAGTGGTAGTGGTTCTCGACATGTTACTTCATAAAACATCCCCAGTTCATGAAACTGATGGTCTGCGTAATTAAAGAAATTTTCATGCAGGAAACGAAAGACCGGTGGCTCGATTGACTGTCCTAATTCTTCTAATAATTCACGTTCAATCGCTTTGGCACCACTTTCACCAAATTGTACCCGTCCTCCCGGTAATGACCAAAAATCATCTTCTCCTTGCCGATGAATCAAGAGATGTTCATCTTGAATCAACAGCGCCACTGCGCGAATGTTAAGCTTTTTTTGATTAACTGCAAACGTCAAATCCATCTCATTACCTACTCTCTTTTTATTAGATTCCCATACTTTCTCATCATTTCCCACGATTGCGTTTTGTCATCAAATTCATCTCGTTGTAACACGGATTCATCTTGATTTTAAGGGATTCTGAGATTGAATATATATTCAACATTACAAGAATTGTTATTAAAATATATCTAAGAAATCGAATTGAAATACAAACGTCTGACTTTTCAATGCTATACTCTCGTTAGTCAAATGACGACAGCATCATCTACTTCAATTCACCACACTTTACACCACACACATTCTATATACATGTCATTTCCGACAAGATCTCGATTTACATCAAGGAGGAACATTCATGAAAAGAACAATCACGACACTTGCAATGAGCGCGCTCGTTGTTTCAGGTTTTGCAGCTACGGGTACAGATAAGGTTGACGCAGCTACGAAATCTACGTACAAAGTAAAAATCAAAGCAGACGGACTTCGCGTTCGTACTGGCCCATCTCTTAAATACCGGATCGTCGACGGCGTCAATTCGGGACAGACTTTCAAATACTTGGGTCATCGCGGAAACTGGACAAAAATTCTTCATAAAGGACATAAGCGTTACGTCTACTCAGGTTATGTGAAAAAATATCGCGTTTCTGGTCATACAGCGAAGAAAGCTTCATTCTCGACTTCATCAAATGGCTTCTCGCGTCCGACAAGCGGTCCAGTAACACAAGGTTATGGAAAAACTAGCGGCATCTTCGGCTACACGTTCCATAACGGCGTCGACTTTGGTGCACCAATCGGAACGCCCGTTCATGCAGCAGCGGCAGGTAAAGTTGTCACATCGTCTTACCAAGGAGCATATGGAAACCATGTCATGGTCAAACATAAAGTGCACGGTATTTCGTACACAACGGTATACGCTCACTTAAGCAAACGCTCTGTCTTCGTCGGTCAAACGATCCCGAAAGGCGCAACGATCGGTGCAGTCGGCAGTACAGGAAACTCGACAGGTGCTCATCTTCACTTCGAAATCCATCGCGGTAACTATGTCTATAGCGGTACTTCTGCAGCAAACAGCGTCAATCCACTCGCCTTTTTATAAGCATTTAAGGTACCTCAACCGGGGTACCTTTCTTATTTTTAATGGGCATTTCATCATATCCAATTCCATCCAATCTTGTCAAAGGAATTTATGGATAAATGGAAAACAAACAAAATTAATGTCTTTAAATATAATTTATTGAAATAATATCGAAATGTGAATGTAACATTTAAACATTTTCGTAAATGTTATACTCATCTATGAAATTTACATAACGGTTTAGTCACACAGATTACATATTCAGGAGGAATGAATCATGCATGGTTTTTGGAAAGGTGTTTCAGCGACAGCCATCGCTGTGGCAAGTTTTGCTTCGTTTGCCATCCCACGTGCGGATGCAGCAACGACGTTCTATAAGGTAAAAGTCATGGAGGACGGTTTGCGTGCTCGAACGGGTCCTTCGACATCATACGGTACGGTCACGAGCTTTGAAAAAGGTGATACATATAAGTATCTCGGACGGACAGGCAACTGGACGAAAATTCTGTACGGTTCAAAAAAAGTCTATGTTTCTTCTACATATGTTAAAAAATATTCTGTAACACGCATCTATAAGATTAAAGTCAATGTCGACAACCTTCGTGTTCGTAGCAGCAGTTCAACGAGCAGTACAGTCGTCGGAAGTGTCGATAAGGGCGAAACGTTCCGCTACCTCGGTCGTACAGGCGATTGGATCAAGTTCTTATACGGTGGAGATAAACGATTCGTCCATGCGGACTATGTCTCGAAATACGCTGTTTTGACACTGACGAATAGCAGTGGCGCATCAAAAGCGTCAACGTCGACATCAAAGAACTTCGCGACGCCAACGAGCGGTCCGATCACGCAAGGTTATGGACCTTCTAGTGGTGCTTATGGTTACACATTCCATAACGGGATCGATTATGGTGCAGCAAAAGGTACTCCGGTCTATGCGACAGCTAGCGGTAAGGTCATTACGTCTCAGCTCAAAGGCGCGTACGGCAACTATGTCATGGTTTCACATACGATCAACGGATCGCCGTTCATCAGTCTGTATGCACATATGAATAGCCGCTCGGTCTCGGTCGGTCAAACCGTCACGCAAGGTCAAAAGATCGGAACAGTTGGCGAGACAGGTAACGCTTTCGGAACACATTTACATTTTGAACTCCATAAAGGATCGTACGTCTACAGCGCAACTTCTGCTGGTAGCAGTGTCAATCCACTCGATTATCTGTAAAATGACAATAACCCTCGCCGTCTCGGCAAGGGTTATTTTTTCTTATTGTTTTCGTTTTGCTTGATACGCTTTTGAATAGCGATCGGCTGCGATGATCGCATCAGCGACTTCGTCCGCCGTAACGTTGAATCCGCTGTGGATCGTCTCACCTTCAGCAGTTGCTGCCTCTCCGACTTTGACGATATCTTCACGTGACGCATCTTTTAGCTTGACGTCCTCGAGTGTCACCGGTAAACCAAGATCCGTGTAAAGCGCGATATAGCGCTCGATTTCTTCTTGTGGATGTTCTTCGAGCGCCAACTGGACAAGTGTACCAAAGGCGACCTTTTCTCCATGCGTCAGGTGGTGAATCTCACCGTCAAGTGCCGTAAAGCCATTATGAATCGCATGCGCCGCTGCTAGTCCCCCACTTTCAAAGCCGAGCCCACTTAACAGGGTATTCGCTTCGACGACGGCTTCGAGTGCTGGTGTGACGACTTGTGCCTGAACGGATTCGTACGCCAGACGCCCGTGCTCGAACAAGACTTCCTCACAACGTTTGGCAATCGCTTGTGCCGCAATTGTCGGTCGTCCTCCCGCCATCGTCTGTCCACCAAAGGCGACGACACTTCGAACTTCGACCCATGTCGCGAGTGCATCGGCAATTCCGGACGCGAAGAAACGCGCTGGCGCTTGGGCAATCAGTTTCGTATCGACGAGAACAAGATCGGGATTCTTCTTATAGAAACGATAGCTTTCGAAAATCCCTTCGTCGGAATAGATGACGGACAGAGCACTCGTCGGTGCATCGGTCGAAGCAAGGGTCGGTACGATGACGACGGACACGTTCAGCTCATCCGAGACGGCTTTTGCTGTGTCGAGCGTCTTTCCACCCCCAACCCCCATGACGAAACGAACATCCGCTGCTTTTGCTTGCTCAGCGATTCGTTTTACTTCATGCCGTGAGGCTTCACCACTAAAGTCTGCCTTCTCGATGCTGACGTTTTCGCCGGACAGCGACTGCTCGACACGTTCCTTTACGATTTTCCAGACGACATCGTCCGCGATGACGAGCGCTTTTTCACCGAACGGGCTCACATATGTACCGAGCCGGTCAATGACATCCTTTCCTTGAACATACTTCGAGGGACTAATGAAGACACGTTCTGACATGTTTCAACATCCTTTCTGTAAGGGACACGATGGTCAATGATATACAGTAGAGGAATTGCCGTTTCCGCTTATGCTTAAACCCACAATCGAGTGAACAAAAAAAGCGGACTTTGATCATACGATCAAAAATCCGCTTCCCTTTATACATGACAACTTAAGCCACACGTGACGACGATCGTGTCTCCGCTGTTTTCTTACCGACGATCGCTCCGATCACCCCACCGATGATAGCTGGAACGACCCAACCGAGACTGACAGAAGCAAACGGTAATACCGCATCAAACACTTTCGTGACGGCTGAGACATTGATTTTTGCTGTCTTCAATCCATCAAACAAGCTGACGAGGAACGTCATCCATAGCGCCCCTTGATACACGGCTGGCTTCCCTTTAAAGAGTGGATGCAAGAACGTTAAGAAGATCAGACAGATCGCGAGTGGATAAAGCGTCATCAAGACTGGTTTAGAGACAGCGAGTAATTGATTCAGACCGATGTTCGCAACGAGTGCGCTGAAGACCGATAGACCAATCGTCCATTTGACGTATGAGATTTTTGGGACGAGTGCCGAGAAAAACGCGGCACACGCCGTGATCAAACCAACACTCGTCGTCATACAAGCGACTGTGATCATCAGACCAAGCAAAATCGCCCCATACTCACCGAAGTAATGATCCGACACAGCAGACAAAATCTCTGCGCCGTTCGCGAGCTGTCCGATCTCAGAGACACTTGACGCGCCCATGAAGGCAAGCGCCGTGTATGTGATTGCAAGCAAGGCTGCGGCAATCAACGAGGCTTTCGTACAAATCAGCAGCAACTGCCGCTTCGAAGTGACACCTTTTTCCTTGATCGCTGCGATGATGATGATACCGAAGACAAAGGCACCGAGCGCATCGAGTGTCATATATCCTTCTTGGAAACCATTAAAGAAAGCATTTGTTCGATATGTCTTCAAAGGATTCTGAAAACTTCCGATTGGATGCAGGACGGCAACGATGATCAAGAGACCAATGAACGTGATTTTAATCGGTGTCAGTACTTTCCCGACGACATCGACGATCTTTGTTGGGTTTAAGGACAATAGACAAGCAATCGTGTAAAACAAAATCGTGAAGATCAGTAACGGCAAATGGCTCGTCGATTCACTGAAGAACGGCTTGATTCCGATCTCATACGAGACCGTTCCGGCACGTGGAATTGCGAAGAATGGTCCAATCGCGAGATACAAGATGACCGAGAACCCGATTCCGAAAGCAGGATGAACACGTGACGCCATCGCTTGTAGATCGCGTTCCCCTGAAAACGCGAATGCGAGAATCGCAAGCAATGGTAGACCGACACCAGTGACAAGGAATCCGGCATTGGCAACCCAGACATGCTCCCCTGCGAGCTGTCCGAGCATCGGCGGAAAGATGAGATTTCCTGCCCCAAAGAACAAGGCGAAGAGCATCATGCCGATGACGATGATAAATGATGTTGGAACAGTTTTAGACATAATAAACCCCCACTGATGATTTCCGACTTCATCCGCTCCCTAAGCAGATGAAGTACTTCGTTCGAAAGGATAACATACGTTTAGGAGCTCGTGCTAGGAGTTTATCTGGAGAATATTCTGAAAATTCGGCAGAAAGTTTGATTCCACTTTAGTTTAAAGAATCTGGTACGTCTTCGCGTCAAAGTATGAAACCGGATTCATAAGTTCATCTGACGTAGTAGGAGAATGACATTTTTTATGGAAAGTAAATATATGGATAATTAAACAGGAGGTATTCTCATGAAATCCATCTATTTTCTTAGCGTCACCCTTTTACTTGCCAGTTGTTCCCCGGCTGCCGAGAAACCAAAGACGTATGACATTTCGTTTACGCACGAGAAACAAGAGATCCACATCGTTCCTTTGTATAAGGCGTATGACGACTACATTCAAGCGGTTTCGAAACAGCCAGAGGACAATGAGGCACTATATAAAAAATACGTATTGGGCGCTAAAAATGACGTCATCAAAAAAGAACAGCTCCAAGCCATGCCTGTTCCTAGCCTCTATGAACAGCCTTCGGAAAACATCAAGGACTTAAAACAGATGAATACATATTTGAAAAAACACCATCAGCACATCATGAAACAGATCAAGTCCAGTCTCCTGACTTCGATGAAACAACTTCCACGGGATGAGAAGCTCGTTGTCTTCGTCTCCCCAACGACACCACTCGAACATGATGATGCCAAACGTTATGGTGGTGTCAGCGGTGTCGCTCAAGGAAACAATTCGATGAGTCTGTTCTTCTTGAAGGATTTTTCGAAAGAGTCATTACTCAATACGACGGCGCATGAATACCATCATACCGTAGCCCTCGATGAGCCGAATCGTGCGACAATGCTCGATTACATCATTCTCGAAGGAAAAGCGGAATTCTTTGCCCATAAGCTTTATCCAATGGAATCATCGGAAGCGATTGCCCCTTTACTTGACCACTCCTTGGAGCATGTGATTCCGGAGCTGAATGCGGAACGATTGACGACGGATGATCTGTTCTTTGGAAATTACGAAAAACAAATTCCATCGTTCACGAAATACAGACTCGGCTACATGATCGTCTCCGACTTCATGAAACAACATCCCGAGATCTCCTTGAAGGAATGGTCACGGATGTCCTCTGTGCAAATTCTTGAAAAAAGCAGTTACAAGAAAAAATTAACGATTCGCTAAAATCAATAAAGCACGAGACAACGGTAGCATCAATCTCCTTCGTCTCGTGCTTTATTAGTTAACCTTCGTATTTTTTAACGATCGTCGCCACCCCTTGACCGCCACCGACGCATAACGTCGCAAGACCATGCGTCTCACCCGTCCGCTCGAGTTCATGAATCAGCGTGACGAGAATCCGCGCACCGCTCGCACCGATCGGATGACCGAGCGCGATCGCACCGCCGTTGCGGTTGAGCTTCTCATGCGGGAACTGTAGCTCCGCATCGACCGCGAGAGATTGTGCCGCGAATGCTTCGTTCGCTTCGATGACATCGATCTCCTCAAGCGTCAAACCTGCTTTATTGAGTGCCTTTTGGACCGCTTGGACGGGACCGATTCCCATGATGCTCGGGTCGACACCGGACGTTCCGTTCGCGACGATCTCAACGAGTGGTGTCACGCCGAGTTCTTTCGCCTTCACCTCTGACATGATGACGAGCGCCGCAGCCCCGTCATTGATGCCAGATGCATTGCCTGCCGTGACCGTTCCGTTCTTCTTAAACGCCGGGCGCAAACGACTGAGTGTTTCGACGGACGTTCCGACGCGCGGAAACTCATCTTGATCAAAACGGATCGGATCGCCTTTTCGTTGTGGAATCAACACTGGCGTGATTTCTGAGACGAACCGTTCTTCCGCTAATGCCGTCTGCGCTTTTTGCTGACTCGTCGCGGCGAACTGATCCTGCGCTTCGCGGGAAAGTTCGTAGACGTCTGCTAAATTCTCTGCCGTGATCCCCATATGATAGTCATTAAAGGCACATTCGAGCCCGTCCTGGATGATCGTATCGACGAGTGGTTGGTCACCCATCTTTAGTCCAGACCGTGCGCCAGCGAGGACGTAAGGTGCTTGACTCATGTTCTCCATCCCACCAGCAACGATGACATCGGCTTCGCCTGACTTGATCGCCTGATACGCAAGATGGACAGCAGAGAGACCGGATCCACAGACCTTATTGACGGTCATCGCGGGGCATGTCTCCGGTAACCCGGCAGCGAGGGCTGCCTGCCGTGCTGGATTTTGACCAAGTCCTGCTGAGAGGACGTTGCCGAAAAAGACTTCATCGACATGATCTCCTGCGACACTTACTTTTTCGAGTGCTGCGCGAATGACTGTCGCACCGAGTTCCGTTGCTTTGACGTCCTTCAAACTTCCATTGAAATTCCCAATCGCCGTGCGCGTCGCACTGACGATGACGACTGCTTCACTCATCTGCTCCATCTCCTTATTGAATCGTGTATCCACCATCAAGGACGTTCGCTTGTCCAGTGATGCCTTTTGCTTTGCGGCTCGCAAGGAACAATGCATAATCTGCAATCTCCTCGACAGCAAGCAGACGTTTTTGCGGAACGAGCGGATAGATGACTTCTTCAAGTACCTTCTCAAGCTCGACGTGTCGCGTTTTCGCTAAGTCTTCCATTTGATTACGAACGAGTGGTGTATCAACGTAACCCGGACAAATCGCGTTGACGGTGATCCCGTATTCCGCTCCTTCAAGGGCTGCGACCTTCGTTAGACCAAGCAATCCATGCTTCGCCGAGTTATATGCTGCTTTCCCAGCAAAACCGATTAAACCATTAATCGATGCCATGTTGAGAATACGTCCGTAACCTTGTTCCTTCATGATCGGAAAAGCATGTTTGATGGCCATAAACGGTGCCGTCAACATGATCTTGATCATCAATTCGAACTTCTCTGTCGGAAACTCTTCAATTGGTGAGACGTGTTGAAGACCCGCGTTGTTGATCAAGACGTCGAGTCGACCGAACTGTTCGACCGTCTGCTTCAAGACGGCTTCGACCTGTGCTTCATCGGTGACGTTGAGCGTCATGCCGACCGCCTCATGACCGACTGCGCGAATCGCTGCCGCTGCTTCCTCTGCTGCTTCCGCGCGAATGTCCGTTACGACGACTTTCGCTCCTGCCGCAGCGAACGCCTTTGAGATCTCTAGACCAATTCCGCTTCCTGCACCTGTGACGAGTACGATATCTCCTTGAACCATCTGCTTCACTCCCCTACCGTCACGCGCTCGAGTTCCGGACTGACCGTGAATCGTGCTTCCGTGACTTGTTTGACGTCTTCAACCGTTTGACCATTCAGCGTCTCGATCAAGACCATCCCGTCCGGCGTGAAATCAAAGACGGCCCGGTCCGTAATCAGACGGTTGACGACGGCGCGTCCTGTCAACGGCAAGGTACACGACTGTTTGACTTTCGATTCGCCGTGTTTGTTGACATGCTCCATGATGATGACGACGCGTTTCGCTCCGTTGACGAGGTCCATCGCTCCGCCCATGCCCTTGACCATCTTGCCCGGAATCATCCAGTTCGCGAGATCACCGTTCTGATCGACTTCCATACCGCCAAGGATCGCGAGGTCGATGTGCCCACCGCGAATCATCGCGAACGATTCAGCACTGTCGAAGTAAGAAGCTCCGGATTGTGCCGTGACTGTCTCTTTGCCAGCATTGATCTCGTCCGCATCAACTTCATGATCAAGTGGATACGGTCCGATGCCAAGCAGTCCGTTTTCGGATTGCAGCATGACATGCATATCGTCCGGAATCGCATTGGCGATCAATGTCGGAATGCCGATGCCGAGGTTGACGTACATCCCGTCTTCAACTTCCTGAAGCGCGCGTTCAATGATGATCTCTCGTGTCGTTTTCATATCGATCTCCTCCTCAAGCTTCCCGGACAGTCCGGCGTTCGATGCGTTTTTCATAATCCGTTCCAATAACGATGCGCTGGACGTAGACAGCAGGCGTGTGGATCTCGTTCGGATCGAGTTCGCCGACCTCGACGAGTTCTTCGACTTCGACAATCGTTACTTTTCCCGCTGTCGCGACGATCGGGTTAAAGTTGCGTGATGTCTTCCGGAAGACAAGATTCCCGAGACGATCTGCTTTCCATGCTTTGACAATCGCAAAATCGCCGACGATTCCTTCTTCGAGCAGATAGGTCTTCCCGTCGAACTCCTTTTGTTCCTTTCCTTCAGCAATCGGTGTCCCGACGCCTGTTGGTGTATAGAAACCAGGAATACCAGCACCACCGGCACGGATACGTTCCGCTAGCGTACCTTGGGGAACGAGATCGACTTCGATCTCGCCACTGAGGTACTGTTGTTCAAACGTCTTATTTTCCCCGACATACGACGAAATCATCTTCTTGATTTGTCGCGTCTGCAAGAGGAGACCAAGTCCAAAATCATCGACGCCACAATTGTTACTGACGACCGTCAAATCCTTGACGCCTTTCTCTTGTAACGCCGTAATGGATTTTTCCGGGATTCCGCAGAGTCCGAAGCCCCCTACGACTAGCGTCGCCCCGTCAAAGATGTCTGCTGTCGCTTCCGCGAATGATGCGTATACTTTCCCCTGTTTCATCTGATGATGCCCCCTTCTAAACTCTTAGTACAAACCAGTCAAACTATACAATCCAATCATCAAGAAGACCGTCACTGTTTTAAGGATCGTAATCATGAAGATGTCTTTATACGACTGACGGTGCGTTAGGCCCGTGACGGCAAGTAATGTGATGACGGCACCGTTATGCGGTAACGTATCCATTCCGCCGGACGCCATCGAGATGACGCGGTGCATGACTTCCGGTGGTATGCCACCCGATGTGATTGCCTGCGTATATTTATCCGACATCGCACTTAACGCGATCCCCATCCCGCCTGATGCGGAACCGGTGACACCGGCAAGCGTCGTCGTCGTGACGGCTCCGTTGACGAGCGGATTCGTGAATGTCTCCGAGATTCCGCTTGAGACGGACTTAAATCCTGGTAACGCCGCGATGACGCCACCGAAGCCATACTCAGCACCTGTATTCATGACCGCTAAGAGCGCACCACCGATACTGACGTTCAGACCAGCTTGGAAGTTCGTCTTGATCTTCGGGAAATCATAGAGCATGGCTGCGAGAATTCCGATCAACAACGCCATTTGAACGGACCAGATCGCAAGAACAGCGGGTGTCTCGATCTTTCCGAATGCTTCTAGACCGATTGCTGAAAAATCGAATCCTTCTGGATACCATTTCGGAATCGAGAGTGTAAAGACTTTGTTCATTACGGCAACAAGGACGAGTGGGACGAAGGCAAGGACTTGGCGATAGACTGGTTGACGATCCGTCTCGAGCGTCATTTCTGGTTCGTTCTTTAACTCCATTTGCGGTGCAGTACTTGCCGCTGTCGCTTCGAATCCAGCGTACCCTTCACCCGCTTGATGGGCTTTTTTCTTGCGTGACTCGAGATACCACATGCCGACGACTAAGATGAACAAGCCACCGACTGAACCCATGATCGGCGCAGCATAGATATCTGTTTTGAAGAACGTCGTCGGAATGACGTTTTGAATCTGAGGTGTTCCTGGTAAGGCATCCATCGTGAACGTGAACGCACCAAGTGCGATCGTTCCCGGAATGAGTCGTTTCGGGATGTTTGCTTCGCGGAACAAGTTCGCAGCGAACGGATAGACAGCAAATACGACAACGAATAAGCTGACGCCGCTATATGTAAGAATGGCGCCGAGTAAGACGATGGCAAGGATAGCGCGCTTCGCACCAATCATACGAATGATTGTCTTTGCGATCGACTCCGCGATACCGGACATCTCAACGACTTTTCCGAAAATCGCTCCGAGGAGGAAGACCGGGAAGTATGCTTTGATGAAGCCGACCATCTTTTCCATGAAGATATTCGAGAAGAATGGTAACACCCAGTCCGGGTTCGTCAGTAAGACGGCGAACAAGGCACAGATTGGTGCAAATAGGATGACCGAAAAACCACGATAGGCAACGAACATCAATAAAGATAAGGCAAGAAGAATGATGACGAGTTCCATGAGTAAGATCTCCTTCAAATTTAGTAAGCGCTTTCATACCGCTTCTTCATCATTTAACAATGCAGTGTCGAGGAGGTCAATCAAATTCCCTAAAACCATAAGTACAGCTTATAGAAATCATAAGTTCACATTATAGACACAATTGATGGGAAGAGTTTATTTTTTCGATAAACAGGAGTTAGTCCGTTTATGGCGTATATTTCTTAAATAACGTACTTTTTTCGAAAGGATGGACGATTCATGAAAAGCATCCTTTTTGACGTCTTACATAACGTGACGCTATTAATGGCTGGTTTTTATCTACTTGGAAAATTATCACCGCTTCCGATCACGCGAGAATCTCCACGTCTCACCCGCGTACTGTATGGTCTTGCCCTGAGCATGATCTCCTTACTGCTCATGCAGATGACAATCGAAGCAGCCCCCGGCGTCATGATTGATTTGCGCCATGTTCCGGTCATTGTCGCCGCCTACTTTGGAGGCGTTATTCCAACAACGATCGTGACGGTCGCGATCATTGTTTATCGCTTTAGTCTGGGAACGAACTTGGCTGCATTCACTGCATTTGGTTTCATCGTCGCTGTCGCCCTCGGAACGAGTCTGATTGTTCGTGAAATGCCGCCTTACGCAAAACGGACCTTTACACTCGTGACGCTCTATGCGACGGCTTTGCACGCCCTTGTCTTATGGATCGTCTTACCGAAACAAATCCTCTTACTCGAGGTCATGTCGGTCGTCATTCCCGCTTCTTTCGTTAGCAGTTGGCTCGCCCTTTTGATCATTCGTGATATCCGCCTGACGAAACAGTCGTTACGGGTGCTTCGGCAGAAAGCACAACTCGACTTTTTGACGGGATTGAATAATTCACGTGCTTTTAACGAATATTTCACGGATCTCAAACAACGATTGATCTTGAACAAACAGTCCATCGTGTTATTGACGATCGATATTGATCATTTTAAACAGATCAACGATACGTATGGACATGAAGCGGGTGACGAAGTGCTACGTCAGTTTGCCAGCCGACTGCGTGATGGCGTCGCAGAGAGCGGATATTTATCTCGTAACGGCGGTGAAGAGTTCTCCGTCTTGTTTGAAGGCGTTCCGCTCGCTGAAGTGATTCCTTTAGCAGAGCAATTACGTGAACGTATCGCCTGCAGCCTGTTCCGACTAGCGACGACCGATCTGCCACTTACAGCATCATTTGGTTTAGCCGCGTATGATGAGACGACATCTCAAATCGACCATCTCTTGCCGGATGCGGATGCTGCGCTTTATCAAGCGAAACAACAAGGACGGAATCAAGTCGTCCTGTTTTCTCCTAATGCAGAATCCGCCGTCAGCTTCCAAGAATAACGATGGACGTCACCTCTGAAATCCGCTACCTTTAAAGTAGAGGCAGGTGATTGATATGAAGTTAACAAAAGGTCCTTATATCCTGATCGGTCTTCTCTTAGGACTCGTGTTCGGATTCATTGGTGACAACTTCTATTTGTATGTATCAGCAGGCATTCTCGTCGGAGCACTGCTTGAATTGTATGTCGCATACGAACAACGCAAAAAAAATAAAAAATCATGATGGAGGTACCAACATGACATTCAGTGACTTATTCCTCTCGACCCTTACGTATATCGGTGTCGCGACCGTACTCCTTGCAATTGGTGTCGTCCTGTTCGAGGTAACGACGAAATCAAAGGAACTGGAATTAATCCGTAATGGTAAGAAAGCAGCCGTTTATGCATTCGGTGGACGTATTCTCGGTCTTGCCATCGTCCTCTATTCGAGTATCTCGAACTCCGTCAGCATTCTCGATATGGTCTTATGGGGTGCACTCGCAATCGTCTTACAAATCGTCTTGTTCTATCTCGCGGATTTACTAATCCCCCGTTTGAGCATGACGAAAGAGATTGATGCGAACAACGAAGCAGTCGGCTTGCTGCTCCTCTTCTTATCGATTTCGATCGGTTTGATCATTGCTGGGTCGCTTACATATTAAAACGCATGAAAACAGCCCTGGATCCATTGATCTAGGGCTGTTTAGTTTATGATCAACTACTTATTTCGTATTAAAAAGAAGGGATTTCTCATAGAGATATATCTTATACATTACTACATTCTTATCAATTAGCTCTTAACATATTAGGACCAGACTGTGGTGATCTCTTTTTCAAACATGACGGCTTCGCCTTCTTGTGAACGACCGACCTCACCTTTTATATGACGTGCAGGTGTGACGACCTCATTCCAAACGCTCTTCAAGTAGTTTACTTGATCGATGTTCATCGACTCCTTACCATGCATGTTGCTCGCAACATATTCGAGCGCCTCGATATAAGAAGTATAGTTCTTTGCTACTTTCCGTAAAGATTCTGATTCTGGATCATCCGACTTGAATTGGAAGGACTGTTCGATATCGTGCATCGTATCAATCTTTGTCCTCAATTCGCTCATTGTCGACTTCTTTGTGATGGAATCCCCCGTTGAATAAGGTGCAAAGCTAGCCATATATCGCATCGATCTCTCGATATAGTCTTTTCGATTGACTGAATTGACGGTCTTAGCATCCATCAGCACTTCATGCTTTCGTTCTATATAGGGAGTTGTGCGAGGGATGTATCCTGATTTATATGAATAGATGCCTCCCCCGATCAGTATAATCGCTGTCGAATAAAAGTATAAATAGCGTTTTTTCAAAATATGCCTCCTTGATGTTACGGATTTTTCATACCTTATTTCGACTCTCGATCCACGATGAGCCATTTCGAAATTATTATATAGAGAGGATAGCTTGACAATACCAGGATTAAGATGAGGCCAAGAACAGGGCTTGGCATATCTCCCCCATTTTTGATTGGAATGATTCGGCTAGTGATGTATGTGAATAACACATAGTAGACGAACCAGGAGAGGCAGGTGATTCGTTCAAACGACTTATGTAGAGTGGATTTGAAGGTGATCTGTCTAATCAAAAAAGGAATACTGATTAAAGTGATCCATCCAATCATGATATTCAAAGTCCAAAACATACCTGAAGACATATTCGTAAGTCTCATGATTCGATTGATATTTAGCATGATTTGCAACGGAACGAATAAAGCGACGGCATACAAAAAGCTCGATATGTTGATGTTAAAAAACGTCTTCACTCAATGAATCTCCTCTCGAATCGCATTGGATATAATCCACATCTTATCAGAAAGCAGTTTAGGAAAAGAGGGTTTGAGAGTTGTTTTTCACTTTTGTTCAATGTGTGAAGTAAGATAGTTCTATTTTACATAATAGTCATGACTCTTACTTTGCACCTCTACTGAATGATGAGACCCAGCTCAGTCGTTACATAGACTAGAGTTCTTAGAGGTTCATGAGACGAAAATGATATATTATTAAAAACTTCAATTATAATTAAAACGGCTAAAGCCCGTTCAAATCTTGGACTCAAGCCGTTTAAATACTTCTTAGCTAATTACTACTTTTCTATTTTTCCAGCTCTTCTAGCTCTGTCCGCGAACGCGGGAACCCATTCGCTTGCCACTCGGCTCGATAGATGGAATCGAGTTTCGTCAATCCGACCTCATCCGGGTCCTTCGTAGCATCCGGACTCGGATCCTGATCGAGATGCGCTAAATATTCACGTAGTGCATCTGTTTGTGTGCCCTGTTCCCGCTTCCTTAACAAAAGTAGACTCGTTCCGGCAATGATGCCAGCTCCAAATAAATACCGTTTTTTCAAGCCCATACGGTTTCCTTCTTTCTTTTCTTAAACCAACCCACCACCGTCACGCAGGCGAGGATGCGCGATGCGTTTGACCTTTCCCTCTTCGACCGTCAGGACATGATCGGGTTGTCGCTCGAAGTAACCGGTCTCAAGCACTCCTGACCAGCTCTTCACTTCTTTTGCGAATAATCGAACGTCCGAAATGGCTGATACATCAACGTCAAGAATCACGTGACCTCCATCTGTAACGAAGGGACGATCATCTTTCACGCGTAGTGTTGCTGATACATGCTTATCACGTAGACGTTGCCGCACGTAAGGTAAGGCAAACGAATCCAGTTCGACAGGTAACGGTCCACTTAAATGATGGACGAACTTCGAGGAATCGGTCAGATAGAGCAATTCGCGACTCATCAGGGCGACAATTTTTTCACGAAACAATGCACCGCCACCGCCTTTAATGGTTTGAAACTGACCATCGATTTGATCAATTCCGTCAACTGTCACATCGATTTCCATTCCCTCTTCCAGATCAATCAATGGGATTTGTAACTGATCAGCGAGCTTTACCGTCGCAAGCGACGTCGCCACGCCACGAATCTGTAATCCAGCCTGTACGAGTGGACCAAGCGCCTTGATAAACCGTTCCGTCGTCGAACCCGTCCCAAGACCCACTATCATTCCATCCTTGACGTAAGTTAGTGCTGCCTCAGCGACTAATTGTTTCTCCTGTTCATACATCCGCATCCCTCCCTACTTTTCTGTTCCCGTTTCGATTCGTCTTCAATCGACGGAGAGAGAGGATTCCGTTAACGACAGATACTGCTCAATCGCCTGGACGAGCGGTTGCTGAGCTTCGACCCAAAACGCGATAGATGTTGGATCGGCGTCGAGGTGACGTTTAACGATTTCATCGATCGTCGCTTGACCGGAATCGTGCATGACGGCATCAAAAACTGTCGAAAATTGACTCGGATCCGCTTGAACCGTCTGATAAAGACTATTGCTAAGCAGATAACCGATCGTATACGGAATGTTGTAGAACGCAAGGTTCGGATTAAACAGATGACTGATGTACATCCATTTGTAGCGCGCTGGTTCAGGCAGCACTGGACCATAGGCTAAGCGCTCTTCCTCTTGTAAGAGTTCACTCAACCTTTCAGCATTGATCGTACCATGCTGACGTTCCGCATAAAAACGTTGCTCGAAACGAAACATTCCGGGAACGATGCTGGCATATTTCAGCCCCTCTCGAATCTTGACCTCTAGGAGAGCAAGTACTTCCTCGCGCTCCGTCGTCTCTTTGATCGCAGCATCGAGGACGAGATTCTCCATGAACGTTGAAGCCGTCTCCGCGATACTCGTTCCTTTGACTTGGTTTAAATACAGTTCATCTTGCAGAACATAATTATGATAGGCATGACCGAATTCATGAGCAAGTGTCGCGACGTCTGGATAACTGTCACGGTACGTCATGAAAATCCGGCTCTCTTTTGCAATCGGAAAGGCAGCGCAGAATCCGCCTTCCGCTTTTCCGGGACGATTCTCCGCATCGACCCATCCCTCGTTAAACACGTTTTCAGCAAAAGCACCGAGCTTTGGATTCAACTGTTTGAATTGTTTGCTTACGATTGCCTGTGCCGTCTCAAACGGAACATGCCGCGCGGAACGATACGTATTCGTCTCAAAATCATGCCATTCTCCCGTCACCTGCTCTGCCTGGGCAATCTTGCGGGCATAATAGGCGTGAAAGAGGTCTCGGTGCTGATCGAGTGCTTCGATCATCGCTTTTAAGCTCGCTTCTGAGATCCGGTTCTGCTCAAGCAACTCTGTCAATGGTTGCTCCCAGTTCCGCATCTTGTAGGATTGCAATCTGAAGCCGGAGATCCGGTTCAAGATCGTCGCAAACAAGTCAGCCTCTTTGGCACAAGCGGCGTCAACTGCAATTGCTGCCGCTAGACGAGCCGAACGATCAGGCGCGAACATCGCTTCATGCAATCCTTGACCGATCGTGACCTGCTTTCCGTTCAAGTCGACCCGTAACGCCATGAAGCGCTGATCGTAGAGTTGTCCCCAGCCCTGGAATCCATCCACACCGAGATCCTGTAACAATTGTTCTTGAATCAGTGGTGCACGATGGGACTGGATGTCACGGCGTTCGTTTAAGAAAAAGGCGTACGGTGAATCCGTAACGAGCGCTTCCCACTCTTCATGAGACAGTGCTGCGATCTTTGTATCGAGTGCTGCCACTTCACTGCGTACCATCGCTTGGACGACTTCGATCTCTTCAAGCAATGGATGGACTTCAACACGCGTGACATCTTCAGCGTACAGGCAATAAATGAAGTCGCTCCATTCCTCGACGTCGCGCGCGACTTGCTGATAACGCTCGACCTGTTCTGCCACATCAATCGGCTGATTCGACAATGCTGTTTGTATGGAAGCGATGCCTGCTTTGACGTCATCAATCGTATAGAGTGTTTCTAATTGCCATCGTGTGTGTTGCATGTGATTTCCCCCTTTTCGTGATCTTTCCGTTCTTTCATTCGTGAGGACACTCGACTTCTCCTGTATTTTCCATATAGATACAAAAAAACTCCTTCAGTCATTGACTAAAGGAGGACATCATCATAACACGAAGAAGTAGACACATAGGAAATGCGCTAGACTACCGAGTAGTACGAAGATGTGGAAGATTTCATGGAATCCGAGATGTTTAAACGATAAGACACGCGGCTTTAATCCATAGATGATGCCACCGATCGTATAGAAGATACCACCAAGGAACAATAGACCGATGCCGAGCGGTGATAAGACTTGCGCGAGTGGTGTGATCGCAAACACCATGATCCAGCCCATTCCGATGTAGAGCGTCGTCGATAACCAGCGTGGACTGTTGAACCAGACTAATTTGAAGGTAATTCCGGAAACAGCAATCAACATGACGATGCTAAACAAGACCCAACCCGTCGGACCATTCAGACTGACAAGACAAAACGGTGCGTAGGAACCGGCAATCAACAAATAAATCATCGAGTGATCCAATCGTCGCCAGATCGCAATCGCCCGGTCGCTCGCAAGGACCATATGATACGTTGCCGAAACAGCATAGAGTGCCATCATGCTGACCCCAAAAATAATCGCTGCGACGATGGCGAGTGATGCTCCGCGTTCTAACGATGCTTTAATGACGAGTGCGAGTAATCCGACAAAAGCAAAGACAGCCCCTCCCAAATGTGTTAATCCATTAATCGGTTCTCTCATATAAGCTTTCACTTTTGTTCCTCCCCTGATATGTAGTTTTGAATACTACATGGCGTTATATACATATTCTATCATATGATGAAGAAGTAGAAAGTCCTATTTTAACGATTTTGGAGGTTTTTTTATGACACGTTCTGACGACACGAGACATGATCGTCAATTACAGCTCGCAGATATCCCGAACATTGATCTTTATATGGATCAAGTCATCCAACTGTTTGAGCGAACATTCGAGGAAACGACGCGGAATGCGGATGAGACAATCCTGACGAAGACGATGATCAACAATTATGCCAAAAAAAAATTATTTTTTCCGGTTACGAATAAAAAGTATACGAAGGAGCACTTGATTTTAATTAGCTTGATTTATCAGTTGAAAAGTTCGTTTTCGATTAACGATATCAAGACGATCCTAACGCCCTTGAACGAAGGCATCGAACAGAATCAACTCGATCTGGAAGACTTTTATCGCACTTACCTTGAACTGACAGAACGAAATACAGCCCGTTTCATCACCGAACAAGATGCTCTTACCGCCTCGACGACCGATCCACTGGAACAGATTTTAGCGCTGTCTCATATGAGTAATCTGTACCGGCGTGCAGCGGAACAATTGATCGATACCCAACTAAAAAAATAAGATAACGCTTTCACTGCGTGATACACTATAAGAAAAAACAGAGGAGGAACAGTCATGGAGATGGCGACGACTTTCTTGCGACAACTGGATCATATCGCACCAGAATTCAGAACGTATCAGGACGGTATTCTCATCGAATTGGCATTTGACCGGACGATCGGAACGGAGCAGGTATCCGCAAGCACGTTACTTGAGACAGCAGACGATTTAACGACACGATTGCGCACGCAAACTACGCAGGCTTTGCTGCTCGCTTCAAAAATCCATGCTTTTGACGCTCATGCACCGAGCCGCATCGCTGAGATGATGTCGCTTCACGGCTATTTTAAATCCCATCGTTTGTCGCATCCCCTGAATGCCTACTCCACTGCGCTGTTCATTAGTCGTATTTCTCCACAAGACATGGTACTCGAGCGGACCGTTCAGTTATACACTCTTCTTAAAAAACAGCATCGTTTCATCGTATCACCGCTGTTGACCTCCTTCGTCTATTTTCATGCTGCGACACGCGGTGATTTAGACGAACTCGCTTCGCGTATTGAAGCAGTCTATCAACGACTGAAACGACGTTTCGGTCGCGCTCAACAGACGTATATCGTCGCCTTGTTATTCTCTTTATTACCAGAGGACGATTGGGATCGTTATATCGCGCAATTGGAGTCGTCCCGTAAATTACATCGTAAGCATCATGTCCCGCTGTCATTCCACGGAATGCTTGCACTACTCGGCGACCCCAACATTCATGCTTCGGCACTCCAACAGATGGCAGAGACGTTACGCTCCGATTTACGTTTTAAGTACCGGAGGGACTTGGTCTATTTGACGGCGATCCGATTATACTTGAGTCAACAAACGATCCTGCAACAACTCTTCCCATCTTCGATTCTTCCGCCGGATAGCGCCGATGCGACTCCGTTCTTGCTCTTCCCTGTTGATTTGACCGATACGTCACATGCGACAGATGGCGGAATTGACGGTGGATTCGATGGTGGAAGTGATGGCGGTGGGAGTGGCGAGTAACCGTTTAAAAATAATACATTAAAAAGGGCAATCGACGTGTGGCATTTCTGCCGGACATCGATTGCCCTTTATTTTAGTCATTCTTAACCTTGTTGGTTCTCTTCATCGGATGGCTCGACATCGCCATCTTCATCAGAAGCATGCGACAAATCGGGTGCCTCTTCACTTGAAGCTTCGTCATCTGGTCGTTCTGTTTTCTCAGCTTCTTGATCTTGATGCTTCGTTTCTTTTTCATCCTTCGATTTTTCCGGAACCTCCGTATTGTCTTGCGGGTCACGTCCGGCAATCTCATCCTTCGTCATCCGGTTTCCTGAAGTAATCGGGTCCGTCTCTTTATCATGTTGATCAGCCATTTGGCATCCCCCTTAAAATGTACTTGTTCCACATTTTAATGTATTCCCGACTGAAGAACGGTTAAACCTCAGCACGCCCTCGAACGATGTCCTCGATGAGTAATTGTTCAATCGGCTGAGGGTGATGGACCTCGTAGCCTTGCATATAAAGTTGCTCATCCAACACTTGAATCTGTTGCAATTGCGACGCGGTCTCGACTTCCTGAATCACGAGCGCGATGTTTAACGTCGACGTCAAGGAATGAACAGAGCGAATCATCGAACGCTCTAACTGATTTTGCACGAGTCGACGTGTAAAGATTGGATCGAGCTTGACTGCTTGGACTGGTAAACGCAATAACGAATTAAGTGACGCGTAGTGACTACCGAAATGATCGACCGTCAGACGGTAGCCTGCTTGGCGCAGCTGCTCCAAACGTTTGATTGCAAAACGACGACGCGTCTGCAATACTTCCTCCCGGATTTCAAGAATGAGTCGTTCGCCCGGGAAATACGATTCTTCTGTCAGTCTCAGTAATTCTGAAAAGAGTTGATCCGACTCGAACTGACTTGCCGATAGATTGACGGCGACGGAAATCTTACGTCCAAATGTCTCCTCCAAGCGCCGTTGATCCAGGATCGCCTGACAGATCGTAAATCGACCGATGTCTGGGAAAATCTCCATCTTCTCGGCAATCGGAATAAAATCCGTCGGACTGACGAACCCAAGCACAGGATGATTCCAGCGTAGAAGCGCTTCGACCGCGACGTAGCGTTCTTGTTTCGCATCAACGATCCATTGATAGTAGAGCTCGAATTGTCCCCGTTCTAGTGCATGCGAAAGCTCTGATTCAAGAACTGATGCAAATGGATGCTGTTCCGCATTCCGATTTGGATTAACAAATGAGGTTCGCTGTTTCCCCTCGTGTTTGACTTGTTGCATCAAGGCTTCTGCTGCGTAGATTTGTGTCTGGCGACTTGCCATATCACCGGTCAGAAGACTGACGCCAGATGATGCCGTCACCTGAATCGGTTCGGCTGCAACACCAACGATCGGTTGCTCAATCGCTTCCGTGACGATGCGAGCGTAATCTTCCGCATATTGTTCGAATTCCTGTTCCTGTTCAAGTGCTGCTAAGACGACGAATTCATTCCCATCCATTCGACCGACGACATGATTCGGTAAAGGAACATATTTCAGCCGATTCGCGATTTCGCGTAGCACTTCGTTCCCTGCCCGGTACCCATGCGTCGCATTAATCGCATGGAAACGGTCGAGGTTCAACACCATTAAGAAAGCAGGATGAATCGTCACACTCGAGATCAGTCGATTCATGTATCGTTCGTTATAGACATCTGTTAGCGCATCCTTGATGACATACGTTTCGACGTTGATCGATTTACTAATAATATCCGCATACCGCTCGACGAGTGCGATATCCTGCTCCTTGAAGTCGAATGGTTGATCATCAAAGGCACATAATGTCCCGATTTTTTCATTTTCCGCATTTTTGATCGCTACTCCTAAAAAGCTACCGTTCCCAAGGGCTTTCGTGACCGGATGATTGACGGTCAATGGATCGCTGAGCAATTCATTGATCGAGACCTTCCCGTCCGTCTCATCGACGACCAGCTTACAGAGGACATGTTGGAAGACATGGGTCGAGCCTTCTTCGATCAACTGACGTTCTTGATTGATTGCCTTGACGACAAAGTTGCTGTATGAGTCGTTCAATGCAAAAAATAACGTATTGACGCCAATTCGTTCACTCAGCTTTTCAAGAATTTCCTCAACGAGTGGATGTAATGCTTCATAACGAATATGTGAGTTATTCACCGTGTCTTCCTCCTTTCTGAGTCTGTCGTCGGTCATACGACGATCGGAAGTTGAATGATGAAGGTACTGCCTTCCCCTTCCGTCGATTGGACGGAGATTGCTCCGCCATGATCGAGGACGATCATCCGACAAATCGCGAGTCCTAAGCCCGTTCCGCCAATTTTGCGCGTATCCGAGTTATCTGCTCGGTAAAACTTATCAAAGATGTAAGGGAGCGCTTTTTCTGGAATACCAAGCCCTTCATCTGAAATCTCAATTCGTAATTGATCTGACTGATTTGATCCTTTGATCCGAATCGCGCCGCCTTCGGGCGAATATTTAATCGCGTTCATGATCAAGTTCGTAAACAGTTGTTTCATCTTCTCACTGCTGGCTGAAATCGTATAGGATCCCGGACTAAATTGGACACTGATGCGATGTGCGCGACTCGCAAGATCGAACATCGGCTTCATCTCGAACATCAATTGTTTTAAATCAAGTAATTCTTTTTGTGTTCCGTGTGTCGAGTCTTCCCCTTTTTGAATTTCCAAGATGTCATTGATCAATTCCGCCAATCGAACGGTTTCTGAATGAATCGTCTGCAAATAGCGTTTCTGCCGCTTCGGATCGACTTCTCGTTTCATCAATAACTCCGTGAAGCCCATGATCGAAGAAAGCGGTGTCCGCAACTCGTGCGAGACGATCGAGACGAACTCTGCCTGCTTAAGGTCGAGCTCCTTGTCTTTCGTCACGTCACGTAAGACAAGCATCATCCCCCATTCAACGTTCGCAATCGCAATCCGTTCAGCGTAGGCACTGAGCAACAAGTTCCCCCTGAATGCCGATAACTCGATCGTTTCTCCCGGAATATCCCCGTTCATCAGTTGACCGATGTAATCATGAAGTGCTTCCGGCTGATCGACATGTTCAAACAGCGACGTCGCCCGTTCATACGCGTGACGGAACCCTTGCGCCTGATTGACGAGCTTTGGTGGAAACATATTCAATAAGGCCTGGTTCGCATAAATCTGCTCCCCGCTACTTTCGATATATAGGACAGCTTCCCGAATCGAATCAAGTAGCTGATACGTCTTGATTTTTTCATGCTCCATTTGATGGAACAGGAGATGGCGTTCAAGCGTCATCCCAAGTTTTCGTGATAGATCAAGTAAATCCCCGACTTGTTCTAAATTGAACTGGGCGAAGGCATGGCGGATGTATAGCAGTCCGACGACTTGTCCGTTGCTTGGAGACTGCACGGGAATTGCTGACTCGAACTGGTCGCCGAGTGGCAATTGGACCGATTTACGCATGACGAATGCGCGACGCAAGACCGAATATTGATCGAGATCTTTTTCGATCAGCTCCATATCGTCGATCCCTTGTGCGACGAAATGATTTAACTGCTCCCGCCGGTACAAGAGGATAGCTCCTTCTTCTACCTCAAGCAGTTGCAACAAGATCATCAAGACAGTCTCACAGGCTGCTTCAACATTTTGTGTCGCCAACGCTTCCATGATTTCATTGCGTTGCTTCAATTTCACTTCGACGTTTCGTAAATTCTGTTGTAATCGATTGATTTCACGTTGATCGAGTGATGTGAATCGTGCCTCAGTTGATGCCGGAACCGTTCCTTGGCGCAATCGGTAAGGGCGATCCTTCGAGTGGTCGCGTAAAATTCGTTTCAACGTGTATCCTCCTTTCTGAATTCATTCATGCTTCAAATTATATCACGGTCCGTACCGTATCAACAGTTCCAGCACTGTCTTCCTTACATGCTGGTTTGCACTAATGTACGAAATGATTCTTCAAAGGAACGGTCCGCATCACGCGTCCGTTTTTTCGGTCCCTTTGTACGCCCGCCTGCTCGTCGGATTTGTTGTCCGACATGGCGAGTGTGGAGCAATAAATCGATATTATCGTTCGTGAACTGGCGACCATTTTGATCAATTGCGAGTCCCCCTCGCGCTAAGACGAGTGCTGCCAGACCAAAATCCTGGGTCACAACGAGATCGCCACGTTTCATCCGATTGACGATCGCATAGTCGACGGCATCTGGTCCTTGTCCGACGGTAATCGTCGTCGCTCCTTCTCGGATCATCTGGTGTGCCGTATCACAAACTAAAAAGACGTCACGTCCCTGTCGGTGTCGAATGACAAGATCGACAACGGGACATCCGTCCGCATCTACGAAAATAGACATTTGAATCCTCCCTTATTGTTTCCACTATCAGTGTCACAAATCGAAAGATTTTTTGTCAAGTCGCGCTTCCCATTTGACCGTCTCTTCGTTCTTCCGGACAATAGAAAAGAGAGGATGTGTTGAAATGAACGCTGCGACGTTCCAATCTTTTTACCTGTTATTGAAAAAAACGAAACCACCGGTCGGTTTATTATCTGCCGCCGTTTCCGTCTCCGTCATCCAAGCGCTGGCTGCGCTCGCCATTCCTTGGTTCTTAAAGACGTTGATTGATGGTTTTACTGTCGATCGACTGACACCACAATTGATCAGTCTATTTGTGATCGTTTTCCTCGTCCAAGTCGTCGCGAACGCTTTATCGATCTATTGGTTACAGATCGTTGGTCAACGGATCGTCGCCAATTTACGAACGCTTCTATGGAAGCATCTATTGACGCTATCGATTCCGTTCTATGATGAGACAAAATCCGGTGAGCTCGTCTCACGACTCAATAGTGATGCAACGACACTTCAGCAATTGCTATCGGAACAACTCGTCCGTTTGCTGACGTCACTCGTCTCAATCATCGGAGCAATCACGATCCTGTTCTTCCTCGATTGGCAAATGACGCTCGTCATGGTCATCGCTGTCCCCGTGACCTTGTTGATCATCATTCCGCTCGTCCGCAAATTACACAAGATTTCTCGTGAGACTCAGAAGGAACTTGCAGGATTATCCGGTTTTTTTGCCGAGATGCTCGGTGAGGTCCGACTCGTCAAATCACAAGCAACAGAAGACTATGAGCTGGGACGAGGAAAAACGCGGATTGAGAACTTATACGGATATGGTGTGAAGGAAGGACGAATTCAAGCCCTCTTGTTGCCGATCTTTAACGTCACTCTAACGACGATGCTGATCTTGATCATCGGTTTTGGTGCCTACCGCGTTGCGACGAACCAGATCACGGCGGGTGAACTCGTCGCCTTTTCGCTCTATTTGTTCCAAATCATGACACCGCTCGTGACGATGACTGAATTCATCACGAAGTTACAGAAAGCACGCGGTGCGACAGAGCGAATCATCGAGCTTCTCGATGAATCACCGGAAGCACCTGGAACGCTTGTAGCATCACGTCCGTTTACGGACGTGACGGTCGAACACCTGTCATTTGGATACAATGAGACGTCGATCTTACAGAATGTCAGCTTTACGTTACCACGCGGCAAGACGACAGCAATCGTCGGTCCGAGTGGCTCCGGTAAAACGACATTATTTGCGTTACTTGAGCGATTTTATCAACCGACGTCAGGACAAATCCGTCTCGGAGATCAACCCATTTCTGATTTGACGTTATCGTCTTGGCGACAGGCAATCGGATATGTCGCGCAGGATTCCCCCGTCTTATCAGGAACGATTCGTGACAATCTCGTCTACGGTCTGACAGATGACATCAGTGAAGACAAAATCCGTGCGGCTGCACGGATGGCGAATGCCGATACGTTTATCGAACGATTCCCGGAAGGTTATGCGACTGAGATTGGAGAACGGGGTGTCAAACTATCTGGTGGTCAACGCCAACGAATTGCGATTGCACGTGCACTCCTCCGTGATCCGGAAATTCTGTTGCTTGACGAAGCGACATCCAGTCTCGACTCCGAGTCGGAACGTGTCGTTCAAGAAGCACTCGAGCGATTAATGGTCGGACGGACAACGTTTGTCATCGCCCATCGTCTCGCGACGGTCCGTCATGCCGATCAAATCATTGTTCTTGAAGATGGTCAGATTTCAGGTATCGGGACACATGATCGACTTGTCGTCGACAATCCATTGTATAATAAGCTCGTAACGCAACAATTCATCGGCACGGAACGTGCAAGGGGGAATCACGTATGAAGACAGTCGGTTTCATCGGATTAGGTGTCATGGGACAAGGCATGGTCCGCAATCTGCGTAAGGCAGGTTTTACAGTCAAAGGATACAATCGCACGAAAGAGAAAGGACTCGTCCTTGAAGCAGATGGTGTCGAAATCGTCGATACGATTCAAGATGTCGTCACGGATGTCGACGTCGTCATCTCAATCGTCGGTTATCCGCAAGACGTCGAGCAGATCTACTTCGAAGACGGCATACTCGATCATGCGACACCAGGAACGATTCTGATTGATATGACGACGTCTAGTCCGGCTCTTGCTGAACGAATCGCGCAGGAAGCGACAGCACGCGGTCTTCAGGCACTTGACGCACCTGTCACGGGCGGCGATCTCGGTGCGAAGAACGGAACACTCGCGATTCTCGTCGGTGGTGAAGAAGCGGCTTTCGCACAAGCGAAGCCATTATTCGAGGCGATGGGGAAATCGATTTCACTCTTCGGTGGTCCTGGTAAAGGACAATCGGCGAAGCTCGCGAACCAAATCGCAATCGCCGGATCGATGATTGGAACAGCGGAGATGTTGTTGTTCGTCACACGATCCGGAATCGATCCGACACAGTTCATCGAGACGATCAAATCTGGTTCTGCCGGTAGCTGGAGTCTTGAGAACTTGATTCCGCGCGTCATCGCCGAAAACTACTCACCTGGTTTCTTCGTCAAACACTTCATCAAGGATATGCGCCTTGCCCTCGAACGCGGCGCTGAGATGGGTATCGCGACACCTGGTCTCGCACTCACGAAAGACTTATACGAACAACTTGCTGAGCTGGGTCACGCCGATTCCGGTACACAAGCGCTTTATCTATTGCTTGCTGAGCGTTCACGCGCTTCCGTAGAATAAGCAAAAGCCTGTACGCTACGTCTACTGACGTAATGTACAGGCTTTTTTACGTTCATCCCTTAACGGAACGTGTTGGTTTCAAGCGTTCATAGAAGTGTGCCATCGTCGTATCGAAGTATGGCGTCAAGAAGATGACACCCACTGTACTGAGTAGTGCGAGGATCCCCCAGCCGATGAAACTCAAGTAAAGCATGATCAGTTCACGCTTATGCCCTTTCATCATCCGGCGGCTTTCACCAAGTACTTGCCAAAACGATAATTCCGGTCGATCGACTAAAATATACGGAACGAGACGATATGCTAGGTAAAAGTATAGTGCCGGTAAGATCAAAAATGATCCAACATAGACCAATACCGTTACGATCGCATATGCGGCAATTGTCCGGAAAGCACGTCGAAACGAAGAGAACCCTTCGAACAGTGTTCCGATTCCGGCAGACTCCCCGCGGGTGAAACGTAAGTAAGCAATCGTTCGACCAACTGTCACTGGAGCCAGGACGATCGTGACGACCATGTTCAGTGCGATGAATCGAACCATACTATCAATGTCATCTTGATCAAATGACATCCGGCTTGCAGCGAGCGCAAAAATAAGGAAGTAGATGATCGAGATGCTTAATCCGACCAACCATTGTCCTTTTAACGTACCAAGAGCAGCTTGTTTCAATTGTTTAGGGTTCATGTCGTACTCCTTTATATCCACTATTTCCACTTTTGATTTTAGCCCAGTTCCTTTGAAAAACCTAGTTCTCCCACTCTGCTTTTCATCTGCTTGAAGCGAATCGTCGAAAAGTCGTCACGAGCGCATGAAAAATCCATTTCCCTCATCTCAACAGATCAGAAAAATGGATTGATTCACTCGATGATCATCCTAGGAGTCGTGTCAACGCCTCAACGCGTTCTTTTTGAATGGCACCGTCTTGTAAGACCGCCGATCCTACATGCAGTTCGGACGCCTTCGTTGCTTCAAGAAGTGCCTCTGCATTTTCAAGTGTGATGCCGGATCCTGGTAAGATGATCAAGTCCGGATAGTCTGCAATCAAACGTGCGATTGTCTCTTTACCTTCTAGTGCCGTCGCTTGACCACCTGACGTCAAGATCCGGTCGACTTCCGGAAAATCAGCGAGTACTTCTGCCGCTTCAAAAATATCACGACTACTGTCGATTGCTCGGTGGAACGTCAATGACAGTTCCCCTTTATGTTTGATGATGCGACCGAGGAAACCTTCGTCGACACGACCGTCTGCTGTCAATGAGCCGACGACGATCCCGGCTGCACCGAGTTCACGGATCAAGTCAATATCCGTGATGATTGTCTCCTCATCTGATTTCGAATAGACGAACGACTTACTATGTGGTCGCACGAGGACGTGAACCGGAATCTCGACCGTCGAGACGACTTGACGGATCAGTCCGTAGCTCGGCGTCAATCCCCCTTCGGATAATGCGGAAACGAGCTCAATCCGGTCCGCTCCGGCTTGTTCTGCTGCGACCGCTTCTTCTACGGTCGATGCGATGATTTCTAACATGATACATCCCTCCCGCATCAGTGTATCATGAGACGACCATCCAGTTCACGCGTTCGTTGAACAGTTTCATCTCCCATGATGGCGGATAGGAAGCTGGACTGAGGACGATTTTCGCGCGCCGGAACTCTGCCACTTTATATTTTCGGTTTCCTTGGAACTCGTCATTGGCTAAGAAGGCGTAGACATCTTTTGTGCAACTAATGACCGCTTTTTGGATAAGTGACGATTCGATATCATCACTGACGAAGCCTCGCTCAATCTCAGCACCATCAAACGATAGGAAACAGGCATCAAAAGCATAGGCATCCAGCGCTTGCAATACCTCGACCCCGACCGTCTGTCCGTATGCATCGACTGTTCCGCCTAACAATCGAATTTCCCCAGTGAACGGTCCCGTCTTACGGCACTGCTCCAAGTGACTGGCGACGATCAGTGAATTCGTGACAATCGTCGCGTTTCCCGTTAAATAAGGTAACAAATGCTCGACCGGTTCTCCCCGTCCGAGAAAGATACAGGAATAGTCACTGAGCCACCCTTTCGCATAGCGCGCTAAACGGCGGGACAGCTGATCCGTTCGCCGTGAGATCGGCGTCTCCCGTTTTCCTCCTTGATAGATAGCACCGCCATAGACACGCTTCAATTGACGTTCGCGTTCCAACTCCTCTAAGTAGCGTCGTACCGTTTCTCCCGAGACATCGAGACGTTCGATCAAATCCTTCGTCATGACTTTCCCTTCCTCTTCCAGCCATTCCATGATGCGTGATTTCCGCTCTTCTCCTAATAACGACACGTGCGCTTCCCCCTTTACAGACCAGTTCTAGTTCTAGTGTAGCGAACGTCTGTAAAGGTCTTGTAAATCCGATGTAAATAAACGTGTAGTTCCTATGAAATGTCGTTGAATTCGTCCGTTATCCGACTCTTTCATCAAACGAAAGACGCGCCTGCCTCTCAATGAGTGAGATGCAGACGCGTCATTAGTCGTTCATTCAGATGATTTCTTTGCAAAGAGTGGAATCTTAGACTCTGTTCCTTGGCGAATCCGTTGGATGTTATCACGGTGCTTGAAGATGACGAACAACGCAAGAACCGTAAAGAAGGTCGGAACGATCCAATCGTTCGTCAAGACGCCGATCGTGATCGACACGACAATCCCGACACTTGCTGCGACGATCGAACTGAGCGAGACCATCCGGCTCAGGCGAAGTGTCGTCAAAAAGGATACGAGCAGAAAGATGAAGAGAATCGGACTCGTCACGAGCAACATCCCACCAGACGTCGCGACTGCCTTTCCGCCCTTGAACTTTGCGAAAATCGGATAGATATGACCGACGACAGCCGCTAATCCAGCAAACAGCGGATGCACATCCGCGCCCATCAAGATCGGAACAAGGCTCGCGACGGCTCCTTTTCCAAGATCACCGATCAAGACGATGATTCCTGCCTTTTTCCCCAAGACACGGAACGTATTCGTCGTTCCGAGATTCCCGCTACCTTGTTGACGAATATCGATTCCGTGTCCCCATTTCCCGACAAGTAATGCGAACGGAATCGAACCAAGCAGATAGCCAAGAACCAAAATCCCTATGATTTCAATCATAGTCAACCTCCAACCTCTTAGTGACCGACTTTCATATATTCCTCAAGAGTCTGTCCGTTATTTTTAATTTGTGTCGCGACATCGACTCCGACATAACGAATGTGCCATGGCTCATACGTATAACCCGTCCGCGACTGGAAACCACGGTCGTAACGAACGATGAAGCCGAACTTCGCTGCGTTATTCGCGATCCATTTTCCTTCTTTCGTATCGCCAAGAGCGGCAGTTAATCCATTACCTACGCTTGGTGCCGAAATATCAAAAGTGAGACCGGTCTGGTGTTCACTGTGACCAGGGCGTGCTGAATATTGATCAGCAGCTGCCTTGCCGTCACGTGCGACATAATTATTATACAATACTTTTTGACGTGCGCCGGAACGGAATCCGCTGACAGCGTTCAATGTCACGCCTTCTTTTTTAGCAGCAGCGAACATCTTTTCCATCTGTTTCGCAGCTGGTGCTCGCATGTAGCTTTGCTCAAGTACACCCGAATAGGAGAAGCTGACGTTTGGAACGACGAGATCCGACGGCTTGTAGTCGATTGGCAAGCTATACTTCTTGTTGACGACGACGAGCATTCCAAGCGAAAGATCGGCTTTGGCATCTGCTGATTTATCGACGTCTGGCGTCTCATCTTCTGGTTTCGATGGTTTTTCCTGCTCTGGATCCTGAGACGAACTATCCGGTTTATCCGTCGATTCGTCCTTTTTGTCTTCTGTTTTGTTCTCTGCTGCAGGTGTATCCTCTTTCTTTTCTGTTTCATCCTTCGTTGCCTCATCCGTAGATCCTTGGTCCTCTTGTGTCGTCTCATCGGATGATTTGTCTTCAGATGACTTGTCTTCTTGTTTTGCATCTTCTGACGTATCGTCTTTCGTTGTTTCATCTGTTTTGTCTGTTTTGTTTGTTTCTTCTTTGTTCGAGTCTTTTGCTGTGTCTTCTTTTTTCGTTTCGTCTTTTGATTGTGTTGTCTCATCTGATTTCTGTTCAGTTTTCGTCGTATCGTCCGCTTGTTGATCCCCAGGATTACATCCTGCAAGGAGAAGCGCTAACGTACTAACGGTTACGATTTTTTTCATGAGTAAGACCCCTCTTCTTTTTATGCTTCTCTATGTTACCGCTAATTGTTCCATCCGTCGAGCCTACTTCCAACAGATGGACTAAGACCCTACCTTACTTCAGCTTCTTTATTTTCGCAAATGATTCTGACTTTGTCATCGGTCGTTAGTACCAAGTGCTAAATTTTACTGTTCAGGGTGCAAATAAAAAAAAGCGGAACCGATTCAATAAAATCGATCCCGCTATTGTTGTACATCTTCACGCTTCCGTTAAGAGTGCTGCGTCCGTCTCACTCATCTTCTCGTAGATATCGTGCCAGTTTGGGAACACCTTCGGCAAACGAATCGGTCGGAAGTTTTCCTTCTTGACGACGACATGTGTCGTCTTTGCCGATACCGCAAGTTTTCCGTCTGGATGCTTGACGGTATAACCATAAATCGTCCGTAAGCCATCGTAATGATCAATCCAGACCGTGACGACCGCCGTATCACCGTACGTCAACGAGCGCTTATAATCGAGATTGACATTCGTAACCGGGGAGACATAACCCGCATCTTCCATCTCCTTGTAATTAAGACCCAAGGACTGGATTAATTCTGTCCGTGCCAGTTCCAGATAGACGAGATAGTTCGAATGATAGACGATGCCCATCATGTCCGTCTCGGCGTACCGAACAGGTATTTCAATCGTATGCATGTAGCTTCCCCCTTAAAAATCCTCTTTTTCAAGATAGGACCATTCTGAACCGGATAAGCTAACTTTGTCAATTAATCGCATCGATTGTTTCGCGATCGCCTGTTCGACAATCGTGATCGCTGCCCGTGCGTTTCCGTTCGGAACGACATCGATTTTCTCGGTAAGCGTCTGTCGCGCGTCCTCCGTCAGCTCATATCCGAATCGTGCCGCATATCCTTCAATGATTTGAATCAACTCGTCTGGCGAATAATTGGGGAAGTGGAACGACCGCTTGAAGCGCGACTTCAATCCCGGATTACTCGCGAGCAAGGCGTTCATTTGTTGCTCGTAACCAGCAAGAACAACAACGAGATTGTCTTGATGTTTCGTCATCTCATCCACAAGCGTATCGATGGCTTCCTTCCCGAAGTCATTTGCTCCACCGTTTAACGCATAGGCTTCATCAATGAATAAGACACCACCCAGCGCGTCTCGAATCGCGTCGCGTGTCTTTTGCGCGGTCTGTCCGACATATCCGGAGACGAGGTCAGCTCGGCTGACGACTTTCAAGTGTCCGCGTTTTAAATAGCCGCATTGTCGTAACACATCGGCATAAAGCTGAGCGACAGTCGTCTTACCGGTTCCACTATTGCCGCTAAAGACCGCATGCAGTTCGACCGGTAATACCTTATAACCGGCTTCACGACGGCGTTTTTGCATTGATAATAAGGCTTCGATCTGTTTCAATTCATCCTTTAGATCAGACAATCCGACGAGCGAAGCGATCCGTTCTTCCACCGTCGCGTCCGGTTCTTGCACCATCTCGAAATCTTCTTGTTCGAGTAAGGCAAAGTCTTCGTGACTGGCGCTCTCTCCAAGGCTTGCTCCCTTCTTGAAGATCGCATCGAGCACGATATTGCGAACCGCCCGTCCGTTTCCGAAACTCGCGTCGACGCGCTCCCGCTCGAGCCGACCGAGCAACGCCCGCTCTGCTTGTTCCGTCAAGACGTAATCATTTGCCGTCGCAATCGAGCGTCCGATCGCGAGCAGCTCTTGATCCGTATAGTCTGCAAGCAGATAATGATTCGATTCCGGGAAACGGCTTCGTAGTCCGGGATTTGCCTTCAGGAAATCACGCATCTCTTCCGGATAACCAGCGAGGACGACTGCAAACCGTCCCGCATATTCCCCACTCGTCATCGCAGCGACGAGCGTATCGATCGCTGCCTGCCCATAGTCGTTCCCACTTTGTCCGGCACGCTTTAAGGCGTAGGCTTCATCGATGAAGAGTACACCTCCGACAGCTTCCCGGACTTTGCTCATGACTTGTTCTTCCGTTTGTCCGACGAAGGCACCGACGAGCGACGAACGATCCGTCTCGACGACTTCTGGTCGTTCGAGTAGTCCAAGTTCATGGTAGATCTTCGCCATCAAACGGGCAAGCGTCGTTTTCCCGGTCCCCGGGTTCCCCATGAAGATCATGTGTAACGATGGTTGATCACTTGAACGATAGCCGTCTTCCGACCGTTTTTGTTGGTACTTCAAAAAACGATACATGTGGTGGACCCGTTGTTTAATGTCTTCGAGACCAATCATCGCGTCGAGTTCCTCGAGTGCTGATCGTTCAACTTGTTTGCTTTCGACGGGAAGTAAGGCAACGACACGCTTAAGATCCTGAATCGTCGTCGCCTTCAATTCCGTCATCTCACGGAACGCTTCTCGGGAATAGAAGCGTTCTTGTAAGCTATCGACGAATGTCTGCGCCGTCTGCTCGAGCGTTGCACTCGAACGTAGCAATGCCGTTCCAGCATCGAACAGTTCCGTCCAGCGTTCGGCATCTAGCCGACGAAGTCGTTCTGTCAGTTCGACGATTTGATCCGTCTCCTCGACGATTTGGCTCGCTTGGAGAATCAGTTCCTTTGTCGCAGATCGTTTCGCGTTTGCATTATCCGTCTCACGAATCGTCGGGAACGTATGCGCGACGAGACGCTGATACGTACTTTGTAGTTGTTGCTCCGTTAATAACTGCTCAAGACGTGCTGGCAAGCGACCATGCTGACGGATTTCTTGCATCCAGCTCTCAGCTAAGGCGTCCAGTCGTCCTGTCATGATATAGCGATGCTCGACAAGTAACGCTAAGATACGGACGAGTGCTTCCGTTTCTCCAAGTAGCCGACTACTTTGGGCATAACGTAGCGCAAGCACCTCCTCAACTTTTGCGCCCTCTTCCCACGCCTTGATTTGATTGAACATCTCCTCTTTCGAGAATGCTTCCATGTTGAACCTCCTGCGTCTCGAAAAAACCGACTTTGTCCGCTACCGTTTCGTAGCGTCATCGCCGGTCGTTTCTTGTTTATTTTGCTTTTAGCCATTCCTTATCGAACGTATCAATTGTCTCAAAACTCTTCATCTTGACAGAGTAGAACAATTTACCATTATTGCGTGATTCGGCACCGAGGACTTTCGAACGGTCAGATGCGATATAATACGTCGCTTGTTCCTGGTTGTTTTCTTTATCGAAAATCGATGGATACTGTTTGATCCATTCTTCAGGAACCGTGCTCGATGGTTCTTTTTTCACGTAAACGTCCGCAGCCATCCCTGCAATGTCTGCTTCTCCCTCGACTTGTCCAAAGTCCCCTTTTTTAATGAAGGCGAGAATCTGTTCATTGAATCCACGAGAGAGGAATGGACGCGGCGCACTGACGCTTTTGCCTGCTTTCGTCTCATTGACTAACTTCCCTGTCGCATCATACTCACGGAACATTGTGCCGTTCCAGATCGCAAGCGATCCTTTTGACGGTCCGTCTACGACTTCTGTCCGAAAATGCCCTTTGTCGTCAAACACGACTTCATATGTCCGGGCTTCGAGCTCATCTTTTTTCGTTGCGAGTTTCTTCTCGACATATTGAATGCGTGTCATCGTATAAAACGGTTTGACCGTTGCGGCTTTTTCATCGCTTGCGGTCTGCGTCTTGTTCAAGAGATAAAAATTGTAGGCAAGGAGGATCGCCATTGCCACGATTGCTACTGCAATCCACGTGCTCGTTCGTTTCGTCATGCCATGTACACCTTCCTAGCTCAAGTCTCTATTCCCTATCATCGTATCGGTTTTAAAGGGGAAATACAAAGGGTTTGTCCAAGATTTCACGATTTCTGAGTAAATTCGTCAGACTTTTGAACAAATCAGAAAACGTTCAGGACGACAGAAAAAGGCGAACCGAATGAATTCGGTCCACCCTTGATTACGTTTACGCTTCCTTCGGCGTCAGCGAGACGATCATCGACTCATCGACCAAGTAATAACTACGATGTGGCATTTCACGTAAATAACCATCCTGAAACAACATCGCACAGTCGACTTGAAACGTTTTGCTATACGGTTTTAAAGGAAGTTTTTTCACCCGGTCAAAATAGCGATCGACAGCAACCTGGACATGATCCATCTCATAGACAAGTTCCCGGTCTTTTGCTTCCATGATGGTGAATGTCTCACGCGACATGTAAAACACTTGTGTCGAGCGTGCTTTCAAATACGGCTCCAGCTGTTTCAGGTCGATCCGCTGCTCATTATCTAGAAGTACTGTCCGATTCGTCCCTTTCGGTAGTTCAGATTCAAACGCATGCGTCGCTTGTTTGACTTCATCAAGCGTCACGTCACGCATCGGCAACGGTCGGTCTTCCTTCGGTTGAAACCACTTCTTGAATCGATTCATCGAATTCCTCCTCTCGTCAAAAAAAGGTGGGGTTTCCCCCACCTTTGATTAGACAACTTATGCTTGTTGGAGACGCTCACGAAGGACCATTGGTAAGATCCCGCCGTGACGATAGTAATCGATGTCGACTTCTGAGTCGAAACGAGCAATCGCTTCGAATTCAGTGACTTTTCCATCTGCCGCTGTTGCCGTGACTTTAACGATGTCACGTGGACGAACAGACTCATCGATTGCGATACTGATCGCTTCTTCACCTGTTAGACCAAGTGTTTCAGCTGTTGTGCCTGCCACGTATTGAAGTGGAAGAACACCCATCATGACGAGGTTTGAACGGTGAATCCGCTCGAAGCTCTCCGCGATGACGGCTTTGACGCCGAGTAAGTTCGTTCCTTTTGCTGCCCAGTCACGTGAAGAACCCATACCGTAGTCTTTACCAGCGAGGATGACGAGACCTGTACCATCTTCTTTGTACTTCATCGCAGCATCGTACATCGCCATCGTTTCGCCTGTTGGCCAGTACGTCGTGAAGCCACCTTCTGTACCTGGTGCTACTTGGTTACGGATGCGGATGTTCGCGAACGTTCCGCGCATCATGATTTCGTGGTTACCACGACGTGAACCGTACGAGTTGAAGTCTTTTGGTGCAACCCCTTTGTTGACGAGGTATTGACCGGCTGGTGTCGTTTTCGAGAATGAACCAGCTGGTGAGATGTGGTCCGTCGTGACTGAATCAGCGAACTTACCGAAGACACGGAGTCCGTTGAGTGCTTCGACTTGACCCGCTTCCTTCGCCAAGTTCTCGAAGAATGGTGGGTTTTGAATATATGTCGACTCACCGTCGAAGTCATACTGATCGCCTGTTGGCACGTCAAGGTTGTTCCAGCGTTCGTTTCCTGTGAAGACTGAATCGTATTCTGCACGGAAGCTTTCTGGTGTGACGACCGTGTTGATGATCGTTTGGATCTCATCACGTGAAGGCCAGATGTCAGCGAAGAAGACTTCTTGTCCGTCTTTGCCTGTCCCGAGTGACGCGTTCATGATATCGACGTCGACTGTTCCTGCAAGTGCATACGCGACGACGAGTGGCGGTGAAGCCAAGTAGTTCGCTTTGACGAGCGGGTGGACACGACCTTCGAAGTTACGGTTTCCTGAGAGGACAGACGAAACGAGCAAGTCTGAACCGAGGATCGCATCTTCAACAGCGCGGTCAAGTGGACCCGAGTTACCGATACATGTCGTACAGCCGTAACCGACTGTGTTGAAGCCGAGTTCGTCGAGATACGTTTGGAGTCCTGATTTCTCGAGGTAATCCGTAACGACCTTCGATCCTGGCGCAAGCGATGTTTTGACGTATTTCGGAACTGAAAGACCGAGTTCGATCGCTTTTTTCGCGACGAGTCCCGCACCAATCATGACGTATGGGTTTGATGTGTTCGTACAGCTTGTGATTGCAGCAATCGCCACATCACCAGTACGCATCTCAACCGCTTCGTCTTCGAACTGAACGACAGCGACTTTGTTTGCTTCTTCTTCTGCAAGACCAAATCCAGCGTTTCCTTGTGGAGCCGTCAACGCTTTTTTGAATGATGTATGGACATCCGTCAAATCAATCCGGTCTTGTGGACGTTTTGGTCCAGCAAGCGCAGGAACAATCGTTGAAAGATCGAGTTCGACCGTTTTCGTGAACGTTGGATCTTCGTTTTGTGGCGTGTAGAACAAACCGTTTGCTTTCGAATAGTTCTCGACTTTTTCGATCAATGCTTCATCGCGACCTGTCAAACGAAGGTACGTCAATGTCTCTGTATCAACTGGGAAGAATCCACATGTTGCACCGTATTCTGGCGCCATGTTTGCGATTGTTGCCCGGTCAGAAAGTGACATTAAGTGGAGTGATGGACCGAAGAACTCGACGAATTTACCGACGACGTTCTCTTGACGGAGCATTTCCGTTACACGAAGGGCAACGTCTGTTGCTGTCGTTCCTGGGTGCATCTCACCTGTAATACGAACACCGATGACTTCAGGTACTGGGAAGAATGACGGCTGTCCGAGCATGCCCGCTTCCGCTTCAATCCCACCGACTCCCCAACCGAGGACGCCGAGACCGTTGATCATCGTCGTGTGTGAGTCTGTTCCGACGAGTGTGTCCGGATAGACATCAACTGTACCGTCTGCTGTTTCCTTTTCAAGGACGACAGATGCCAAGTACTCGAGGTTGACTTGGTGAACGATTCCTGTTGCTGGTGGTACGGCACGGTAGTTGTCAAATGCTGACGTTGCCCAGCGAAGCAATTTGTAACGCTCTTCGTTACGCTCGAATTCGAGATCCATGTTTTCTGCAAGTGCACCAGCAAAACCGTAGGCATCGACTTGAACCGAGTGGTCAACGACGAGGTCTACTGGTACTTCTGGGTTGATGACCGATGGGTCTCCGCCGAGATCTTGCATCGCTTTACGAAGTGATGCGAGGTCAACGACCGTTGGAACACCTGTGAAGTCTTGAAGGATGACGCGTGACGGTTTGAACGGAACGTCGACATCATTCGAAACTTGAGCTGTTCCCCATTTCGCCAAGTTCTCGACGTGTTCACGTGTGATCGAACGACCATCTTGTTGACGAAGTACTGACTCGAGTAGGACACGAATCGAATATGGAAGGCGTTTGACTTCCGTCAATCCGAGTTCTTCCAATTTTTCAAGACTGTAGTACTGATAATTCTTACCGTTTGCTTCAAACGAACGGCGTGCGCCAAAGACATCTTGCGACACATCTGTTTGCTTCATGGTGATTCCCCCTTTAAGTGTTCACGACATCAAGCCCCTGATACCGCTTACTTGTACAGTTCTATCATAGTATAATATGGATTCCGTTACAATTTGAAAGAACAAAAGACTTTCGATAAGTTTTACTTATTGCCGATATTAGAAAATTATTCTGTTGTCCTGTTCTTGCCATATTTCCAGTCATGCGTTTCCATTTAGAATGTTCAGGGTACTTAAAAAGTGTAGTATGATATCCGATTCTTGTGGAGGCGTTTATTATGGCGAAATATAAAAGCGATGCAACGCACGTCATTACGACGATTATTTTCAATGATTTAGAAAAAGCGCAAACAGGCTTCGCGATGATCAAAGACCTCGAAGCGATCAAGGAAATCGACATGGACCAGATGGTTCTCGCCAAACGCGACGAAGCAGAGGGGTTCTCTTTCATCGATGCGATCGACTTCACGCAACAGGATCAATCGTTCAAAGGTTCATTGATCGGCATGGCGATCGGCGTCATCGGTGGTCCGTTCGGGATGCTCGTCGGTTCCGTCGCTGGCTACTTGATTGGTGCGAATCGGGATGAGAAAAACGAACGAGATTCGTTTGATTTGTTTAACCGGACACTGAATCAGATCAATCCCAATCATTACGGTGTCATCTTGATCAGTGAAGTCAACGAAGATTCAGAAGCCGTCAATGCGATTGCCGCTGAACTCGGAGCGACGATTCGCCGGACAGGTGAGACATTGCCGGATGGTGCCGTCTAATCAAATCAAAGTTGTCATCTTTACGTTCTCGTTTTAAACGGGAGCGTTTTTTAATTCGTGAATCACCTGTTTTGCTGCCTCCTGCGTCGTGTCAGGATCGACTTTATATAAAGCATTTTGTTGCACGGATATGAGGATGTTTTTGTAGCTGATGATGATAAGATCAGACTGATTCGATAGCTTTTGATTAAGCCCTTTGTAGCCATCACTTGATTGATACTGCATCACGTCATTGCCTATGTATCGATCTGTATAAGTAAAATGGATCGCTAACCGCGTATCTTGTTTTTGATTTTCAAAATAAAGTGTCTCTTGTGTCGACGGTGTGTCTATCGTTCCGTCAACGGTTAACCAACGTCTCTTCCCAAAACTCAATGATCGATCTACAGCCGTGAAATCTGAACCTATCGTACTTGCCTGCAACTGAAATTGATCCATCTTCAGGTGTTCATCCATATACTTGAACAGCTTTTCATACTGAACAGGATGTAAGATAGGATGTTTTGTCTTCTGATTCGTATGAGTAGTAGTTTTGACTTCTACTTTTTTCTGTTCCGTCGTGACCGCCTCATCCGTACATCCTACACTTAAAAATACACTCGAAAATAGGATCGCCATGTTTCTCTTATAGCGCATACACTATCCTCCCCTTTTGAAAACACCCTGATATCACTTTGCCTTAAAGTTGTATAGCGGTTTAATGATCTCGACGACATCGACCGTTTCTTTCGTATTGCGAATGATTTCGTCCATCGGTTTATAGACGAAAGGCGACTCGTCACGCGTCGACGCGACGACAGAACTTGACCAGACATCGGTCATCGTCTTTTCGAATGCATCGAGTTCAACTGTTTTGAACGCTTTAGATCGTGACATGATGCGTCCTGCTCCGTGTGGCGCGGAATAATTCCAATCAGCGTTTCCTTTTCCGACGACGATCAAGGAGCCATCGCGCATGTTCATCGGAATGATTGCCCGCTCGCCAGCTTTCGCAGAGATGGCACCTTTTCTTAAAATCATAGCATCAAGATCAATGTAGTTGTGGATCGTATCGAACTGATCCACTACCGTCCATCCCATCGCCTCGAAAATGACTTCGGTCATCGCTTGACGGTTTAATGCTGCGTATCGTTGGGCGATCTTAAGATCATGGAGGTAACGCTCCATCGTTTCTCCGGAAACAGATGCTAAATCTTTGTTAAACGTAGATCGTTTTTCCTTCAATTGCTGCAAGGTCGCCTGAATATCCGATTCGCGCCCCTTCTGCTTTAATTCCTCAATGATTTGACCCGCATCAAATTGGAAGCGTGCCGTCTCGGCTTCTGCCTGATAATGTTCAGCGATCGTCTTCCCAAGGTTGCGACTGCCGGAATGAATCACGAGATAGCGCTGTCCTGCTGCATCCTGGTTCAGTTCGATGAAATGATTCCCTCCACCGAGCGTCCCGATCGACAACCGTGCCCGTGTCTCGTTGAACGGTGCAAGTACTTGATCAAACGGTACCTGTTCTGACAATGGATGGGCTTGCTGACGCACCGACATGCCACTTGGAATGAGATGCTGGATCGTTGCGTCAAGCTCTACAAAGTCGATTGGTCCCTGTCCAGCAAGTCGTGTACATAACATGCCGCAACCGATATCGACACCGACGAGATTCGGTACGACCTCGTCCGTCACATGCATCGTCGTTCCGATGACGGACCCTTTTCCAGCGTGACAATCCGGCATGATCCGAACGCGACTATCTGTCGCAAATTGTTCCTCCAACATGGCTGTTACTTGCTTAATCGTCAGTTCGTCGACGTTGTCCGTGAAAATCTTTGCTTCCCCATATGTGCCTTGAATCGTTTTCATTCGATTGTTCCTTTCTTATCCATTTAATTATTTTGCTGTTTCTTGCATGATTTCAATGAATTGTTTCGTCAGTGTCGTCGGTCCCGTCTCCGTCAACCAGACAAAGGCTGTCGTACTCGCGGCACCTGACAGGTATGTCTGATGCAGTCCTGCCGTGTCCAGTTCCCGCAACGTACTCTCCGGCAATACGGTCACAGCCTTCCCCTTCCGAACGAGTCCGATCAGCGTCAAGACGTCAGAACACGTCTCTTGCGATACGACACCGAGCCGTTGACTTAATGTCTGAAAGACACCAAGTCCTTCCTGACTTGGAATGATGAGATCCGCTGTCGGATGATCAGGATGCCAGACTTGATGAAACGGTTCTTCCTCCATCCATTCAATCGAGACGCCTTGCGCATCAATCGGCAGACGGACCAACGCTGCATCAAGCGACCGCTCTTTTAACCGTTCGATGAGCGTACTCGATTCTCCTTGGTGGACTTGTAAGATAATACCAGGATGTCGTCGTTTCATCTGTTCGATCCAGTCAACAAGCCGACTGGCTGATAACGTGTTGACACCAATCCGCAAAATTCCTGTTCGTCCGGCTTCGATGTCGCTTAATTCCATTCGTGTCTCCTGCTCAAACTGTAGCAATGAAACCGCCCTTTCATATAAGCGGTTGCCGCTTGGTGTGATCCGGATTCCGCGCCCTGCCCGCTCGATTAGACGAACGCTTAACTCTTCTTCCATTCGTCGGATTTGTTGCGTTAAGGCAGGTTGTGCCATTCTTAAGCGCTCCGCTGCTCGTGTGACAGATTGTTCCTCGACGACCGCACAAAAATAGCGGTACTGACGTAAATCCATACTCATCATCTCTTTCATATGTTTTCATGTATAAAGATATATGAATCATAACATCAATCATATGCTATGATGCAGGAATATCTTCAGTTTAAGAAAGGAGCTTTTTCATGAAACAAACGACTTCTACTTTCCAGTGGATCGTCTTCTTACTTGCGAACACGATTGCCTTACCGATCGTCGTCGCTAGTCTGTTCGACCTCTCCTCAGTCGAAACAGCTGCCCTTGTCCAACGGTCGTTCTTTGTAGGCGGGATTGCCTGTTTCCTACACGGCGCTTTCGGCCACCGGCTTCCAATCGTATCGGGACCTGCCGGATCATGGGTCAGTATCTTCGTCGTCATCGCCGCACTACCGGTCGATTCAAAAACAGCCTTTACGATTGCGATGGCAGCCGTCGTAATTGCCGGTATCGTCCTTATCATCCTTGGTTTGACAGGATGGACGAAATACTTATTACCCGTCTTCACACCGCTCGTCAGCGGAACATTTTTGCTTTTATTATGTATTCAATTGACAGGCGTCATGCTCGGTGCCGTTCTCGCCGTCGAGGCAACACGTCTCGCTGGTATCATCACGTTCTTACTTGTGCTCGGACTCAGCCAATTCGGACCGAGTCGCTTACGTCCGTTCGCCTTGATGATCGGAATTCTCGTCGGTTGGCTCGTCAGCCGTCCGTCACTTCCTACGTCGTCTAGTTTGTTTGCACCACCGCAAGCGTTACCGTTCGGATGGCCACAGTTTGACGGCAGTGCATTCCTTGTCGCGATTCCGTTCGCGATCTTGCTCGTCGTCAATTTGATCGCTGCCTTAAGCGCCGTCGAAGCAACACTTCAAAAACAAGGACGTCTGCACCAAGGCTTGTCGATCGAAGGTGTCATTCATTTACTCGCTGCTACGTTCTCGACGCTCGTTCCTGTGCCATTACCCATCACGAGTGGATTCATCGCACAAACGGGAAGCCGGAAACGTCGCCCGTTCTTGATTGCCTCACTCGTCATCGCACTGATTGGTTTCTTCCCAAGCTTGATCGGGATCATCGCGACATTACCGCGGAGCGTCGCGAGTGCCGCGTTGCTTGCGACATTGCCGCATATGTTTTTAATTGCCTGGCAGTCAGCGGAAAGTAACATGGAGAACAGCCGTCGTCGCCATGCGTTTGCAATCAGTGCCGTCATCGGCATCAGTATTTTGTTGCAATCGACCGTCATCGCTGAAGTCCTGCCTTTGACGCTTCGTCCGTTTCTCAGTAATGGATTGCTCGTCGGAACGATGCTTGTGCTCGGTTTCGAGATCATCGAAAAAGTACGTTCTCGTCGCGCGATACAAGCAGATCGATTGGCGAGCTAAAGAGTATTGTACGATCCAGACGATGTCATCATCCTCGCTTTCCTGTAAGAGTCGAGGATGAACATCTCTTCTGTTTATTCATCTAAAAAAGTAGCCTTTTCGATGTGATTCGAAAAGGCTACTTTTTTCTCATTTCATTCAATTAAAATCAAAAAGCTATCTTACTCAACGCACTTCCCGCCACCATTTCCGTGTCGTGCTCTCGGGTGTCACACTTTCCCCAATCATTGGTGTCAGAACAGGAATCTCATCGCGTTTCGCTTCCTTGAGCAACCGTTCGACCGGTTCGAACCACGCATGAAACGCGAGGATGAAGGCAGACCAGTGAATCGGCATCAGGACACGACCTTTGACATCACGATGTGCTTGAACCGTTTGTTCCGGTAACATGTGCGAGTTGGACCAACGGACATCATACTGCCCACATTCCATCATCGTCAAATCAAACGGACCATATTGTTCACCAATTGCTTTGAAATGCGGACCATACCCACTATCGCCACTAAAGAAAACTTTTTGCGAGCCTTCGATGACCCATGATGCCCATAGCGTCGAAAATTGATCAAAACCATTTCGTCCTGAATAATGACGAGATGGGGCTGCCGTCAGTTTAACACCACCAACTTGCGTCGACTCATGCCAGTCGAGTTCCGTGATCCGGTCCGCTGAGACGCCCCATCCACGGAGACGACTCCCGACACCGAGCGGCACGATGAAGCGACCGACTCGATTTTTTAAGGCAAGGACGGATGGATAGTCCAGATGATCATAATGGTCGTGTGAATAGACGACGACATCAATCAACGGAAGGCGTTCAAGATCAACTTTCTGTGTCGTTTGAAACCGTCCCCCTCCCAGTTTCGGGAATGGCGACGGTGCGCGACCGAGCATCGGATCAAAAAAAATCGTTTGTCCATCGAGTTCAAGTAAAAACGCCGAATGTCCGAACCATGTCACACGTGGTGCCTCACTATCGTCTTGCCGTCGCTGATATGGAAGCGTCGGCAGCGCTTTGACAGGACGCAGATTTGGAATGTTTCGTCCGTAGTCCTTTAAGATGCTTTTCATCGAGTCCCATTCCATTTTCAACTGGAAGTCCATCTCATTTTTGAATTTCCCGTCAACAAAACGATCTGATCTTTCAAAACTCAGTCGTTCCGCACGGCTTGGTCGATTTCCGAACACCGGGTATCGGTTGATGAACCAGGCAGTCGCGAGACCAATGCCTGCCAAAGCTGTCACTATTTTTTTCATGTATTATCACCTCTTCGATGCTCTCAGTATAGCACCACGATTCCTCACATATCTTGCCCAGCGACTTCGGATACGAAAAAAAGTGAAGATCACCAATATGGCGTCTTCACTTCTAGGTATTAGTCGATATCGTCGGCTTTCCATTTCGCCCGGTCGCTCTTCTCACCTTCCTCACGGTGATTGGATTCATAGGCGTTGTTCCCTGGATTTTCGACTTTATTATCGTCGTACCGATGATCGTGGTCATGGTGATGATGATGCTCATGGTCATGATGGTGATCGTGGTCATGGTCATGGTCGTGATCTCGATCCTTGACGAACAGTGCAAGACCACCTCGCTCGACTTCCGCGTAATGCCGTTCTGCCTCATCATCCGAATGTCCGACACGTTTTAACGTCTCACGGAGCGGTGGTTCTTTAGAGAACGTTGATTTGACTTGATCAATCCAACTCGCACCTGATGCTTCTTCTGCCGCGTCATCTCGACCGACGACAGAAAAGTCCGAATCATGATGTCCTTGCTGTTTCAATTCTTCAATTTTTCGTTCCAGACTCGATTGATCCTGATAAATCCCAACAAACCGTTTCGCCATCACATGACACCGTCCTTTTTCATATGAATTCAAACACGCTCTATTTTTACCCTTGTTCGCTTGTCATCAAACGAGATTTCCAGAACGAAAAAACGGACCACTTCGAAAAGTAGTCCGTGAAAACATTAAAGTTGTTGCGGTGAATCGACCAATGTGATCGTTCCTTCGTTTTTCTGAACGAATCGCTCGTAGACGAAATCATTCGCAAATAACAGAACGGCATTCTCCCAGCGGTCATAGACGAGAACCGTCCGTGAATCCGTCAATTGTTTGACAGCAGCGACTTCTGCTGGCTTGATCCACTTGGCGACTTGGAAGTTCGCGGCATCCTTCAAGATGTCAACGCCATACTCACCTTTGAGCCGGTGCTCGAAGACTTCGAATTGGAGTTGTCCGATCGCTCCGAGGATGATTTCGTTGTATTCCGTTTTGTAGACCTGTATCGCACCTTCTTGTGCAAGCTGTTCGACACCTTTTTGGAACTGTTTCGACTTCAAGGCGTTTTTCGTGTAGACCTTCAGGAAGAGTTCTGGTGCGAACGTCGGGAGTGCTTCATATTGTAACGATGGATCGCCATTCGTGATCGTATCACCGATTTGATAGTTGCCTGAGTCATATAACCCGATGACATCTCCTGCGAACGCTTCGTTGACCGTTTCACGCTCATCCGCCATGAATTGAGTTGATTGCGACAGCTTCATCTTCTTGCCTGTCCGTGTCAGGACGACGTCCATCCCACGATCGAACTTACCTGTACAGATCCGGACGAACGCAATCCGGTCGCGGTGGTTTGGGTTCATGTTCGCTTGAATCTTGAAGACGAAACCACTGAAGAAGTCTTGCGCCGGCTCGACTTTTCCTTTGTTTGACTCACGTGGTGTCGGTGAAGGAGACAAGTTCAAGTAATGTTCAAGAAGTGGTGTGACACCGAAATCGACGAGTGCTGATCCGAAGAAGACCGGAGTCAGTTCACCTTTTGCGATCAATTCTTCATCGTATTCGTTACCTGCGCCGTCGAGTAAGTCGACTTCATCCATCAACGTCTCGTACATTTCCGAGTTGATCGTCGTCGCGAGTTCTTCGTTCGCGAGACCTTCCTCGCCGAGTTCGATCGTCTTACGATCATTTTTGAAGCAGTGGAATTGTCCTTTGACGCGGTCGTAGACCCCTTCGAACTGTTGACCTGAACCAGCTGGCCATGTCACAGCAACCGACGGGATGCCGAGGACTTCTTCGAGTTCTTCCATCAATTCGAGCGGATCACGCGCTTGACGGTCCATCTTGTTGATGAACGTAAAGATCGGAATCCCGCGCATCCGACAGACTTGGAACAGTTTCTTCGTTTGCGACTCGATCCCTTTCGCCGCATCGATGACCATGATTGCTGAGTCAACAGCCGTCAGGATGCGGTACGTATCTTCACCGAAGTCCGAGTGACCTGGTGTATCCATGATGGAAACGATTTTTTTATCATATTCGAATTGCATGACCGAAGACGTAACAGAGATTCCCCGTTGCTTTTCAATTTCCATCCAGTCCGATTTCGCGAATTTCGAGTTTTTCCGTGCCTTGACAGAACCTGCCTCACGGATCGCGCCTCCGTGTAGGAGGAATTTTTCAGTTAGTGTCGTCTTACCCGCATCCGGGTGGGAAATGATGCCGAAAATCCGACGCTTTTCGACTTCCGTTTGTAGAATGTTTGTCATGTATGGTAGTTCCTTTCACCGATATATTCAAAAGTCCGATCAATCTTTTTCGCAACTAGTCTATCATACCGAATTTTCAAGGTCTCGTCCATTTCACTTCATTGACTTAATTTTCAGATTTAAAGTTGACAATTCATCACTATCTTCTTTACGATGACTAGGAAGTTCACTATTACAGAAGGAGGAGACGTACAATGGTATTCCATCAAGCCCGGACATCTGTCCACACTGTCTTTGTATCGGCTACAACTGTACGTCACCCAATCGTTTAATTTTTAATTAAGCAGGGTGTGCGTATGCGTATACGTACATGCTGCCCTCTTATATTTGGACGGGTATGCCCATATTTGTGCGTATCCGTCTTTTCTATTGTCTAAAAACGGAATATAAGGGGTTTTCACTATGTTTAATGCACTCAAACAGCTTGATCGCAACATCTGGATCCGGTTCGTCGGGGAAACGATCACCGGAATCATGATGTTCATGATTGCACCATTTTTAGTTCTCTATTACGCGGATCGACTCGATTCCTACTTCCTAGTCGGCGTCATCATGGCGACTGGACCGATCATGTCACTCGTCGGCGCCGTTCTCGGTGGCCACTTCGCTGATAAATTCGGTCGAAAACCACTGATGGTTCTCTCGATCATCGGTGACGTCATCGCGCTAATCGGTTTCTCGTTCGCCGATTCATTCGGACCGCTGCTCGCTTTGAACGCGTTGCTCGGTTTATCGAGTTCACTGTTCCATCCGGCAGCAAGCGCGATGGTCGCTGACGTCACACCACCAGAACGCCTGAATGAATCGTTCGGTCTGCTTCGGATGGGACATAATGTCGGCGCAGCGTTCGGACCACTTCTCGGAAGTGCTGTCCTGTTCGTCGATCGTTCGCTCATCTTCTACTCCGCTGCCTTCGTCTTTTTCCTATATGGACTCGTTCTTTACTTCTTCATCGAAGAAACGAAACCGGAGTATATCGAAAAGACAGACGAAGTCAAAGTATCACCGCTCACTGTATTGCGGAAGGATCACGTCTTTTTAATCTTCATCGGTGCGGGTGTCTTCATTTCGATGGGGTTTGCCCTCGTCGAAAGTATGTTACCGGTCTTCTTGAAAGAAGCACTGCCAGGATTACCGACGAAACAAAATCCGTTTCCTTACTTGATGGCACTCAACGGAATCATGGTCGTCTTATTCCAGTTCCCGATTGCTGCTCGCTTGTCAGGGAAGGCATTCGGAAAAGTCATGTTGCTTGGTGCCTCGATCTTCGGAATCGGTATGATTTTCCTCGCATTCGTGCCGTCTTACCTGTTCTCACTCGGAACGAGTTATGTCGTGCTCGTGACAGTATTGCTTGCGATTTATGCATTCTATACACTCGGTGAGATGATCATGTCCCCTGTGCAGATGACATTCATTGCCTTAATTGCCCCGGAACATCTCCGCGGAACGTACAACGGTGCTGCGAGTCTTCAGTGGTTGATCGGTGGCGTCACCGCCCCACTTCTCGGATCCTTATTCCTTGATACCGGAAAAGGTGATTTTGCGCTTGGATTCGTCGGACTGCTCTGCTGTGTATCAGGTGGGGTCTATCTCGCACTCGATCGTTCGATTCAACGAGCGAAACGTTTAACGAAATCAGCCTAAAAAAAGCGATGTGTCATGCTCCGACTTCTGTCAGAACATGTCACATCGCTTTTCTCGTTAAGATGGTAATTGATTTGCCGCTACGAACGGACCGAACAGGACCGGTAGCGGATCGAGTCGTTGCTGGATGTCTGCAATGAAGTTCGTCGATCCACTGACGAAGACGATCGGATCATTTGCTGTGATCATCGTCAGGAATTCCTGCATCTGCTGTTCCCATCCTTCTTGACGAATGTGGTGGACGATCATGCCTTTCGTCGTCAAGGATACGACATTTGCTAACATTCGTTCTGCTAGTTCTTCAGCTGAGACATGTAAAAGGGTCGTTTTCCGACCGCTTAAGAGAGCATGCCTTGCTTCATCAATGACGGCTCCTAGATGATGTTCTTCTGCGATCAATAAGATATCTTGTTGCCGCCAATTTTCAGCACGGCGGTATTTACAAAAATGCCGACATGTATCGACGAGTTGATGGTGAACAATTGCCCATGCTTGAAGTAAAGGTGCATTTTCTTTAAGGTCATATTCGATTTGAATAGCTTGAAGAATTTCACGACTGATGATGTCAGGGTACGTCAACAGAAACGATTTCGTCTGATCGATTTCATTCAGTAAAATCAATTTAAACAGTTCACTCGATTCATGCTGGTTTGTAATCTGATTCAATAATTGACTCAGGCGTAAAATCCGCAGTGCCCGAGTTCCGTCCTGAGCTCCCGCTTCTCGAAGCGCGCGCAATTCTTCTTCGTACGTCGCCTCGAGCGAGTCATAGAAGCGCGTCGCGATCCGCAATCCCTTTTGCTCCATCGATGGACCGAGCTGTTGCAAAAGGTGTAATGCCTGATCGAAATGCATAATTTAACCTACCTTTCACCATCCATTATGCGTGAATCCACTCTCAAAAACAATCTCTAAAATGCATCTTATTTTTTGCACATTGAAAGTTGTAAATGCTTGCGTCCCCCCCTAGTATGTGTGTTAAGTAGGTGATGAAAATGCGCATGACACGTTATACGGATTACGCGATTCGGTCCCTGCTGTTCGCAGCAGCTCATCCCGATCGTTTAGTCCGAATCCAGGAAGTAGCGGATTGTTACGACATTTCTAAGAATCATTTGATGAAAGTAGTCTATCGTTTAGGACAGAGTGGTCTGATTGAATCTGTCCGTGGTCGTGGAGGTGGTTTTCGATTAGCGAGCCCTCCGGATGCAATTCATATCGGTGACGTCGTACAACTGTTTGAACCAACCGTTCATTTTCTCGATCCGCAAGAAGGCATTCACGAGATTCCTTCGCTCAATCCAGCACGTGATGCTTTCGATGATGCCATTGCGGCGTTCCATCAAGTACTCAATGGTTACACAGTACATGATTTGCTACATCCGACAGCTAATACTCATTCCCAAATACTTGAAATGATTCCGAACCGCGATTGAGCGGGTTCGGAATCTTTTTTATTCCGCCCTCGCTCAATTGCGATTTCTCAAAACGCTCGTGGTATACTTATATAAGAAAGGAGGGGTACAGATGAACCCTCAAGAAGAACTCCATCTTTTATATCTTCGCTTAAAGGAAGAAGAACCCTCCGTTGCACGCGGTGAGGCCTTATGGGCCATCTTTGAGGAAACAGCTGATGATTCACTCCGCTTCCTCTCCTTATGGACATTTTCACAAAATCAATTTGATTTAGGACACTTCCGATCGTTTCTCGTGTCCTTCACGCTCTTAATGGAATGGATCCGAAAAGATGAGATGACACTGACTCCAAAACAAGAACTTGATTTGTACTGGAACTACAAGTCCTACTTGATCTATATGGCAGAACAAGAAGACGTGACGGTATCGCTTCTCGAAGAAGATCTTGACCGATTCATCGATTTTTGTGACGCGCATGGATTCGCGCGCACACGCGACTATATTAGCTTCATGGTTTACAGCAAGCTCGGTGACGAGGAGCAAGCCGATCACTATTTATCGGAATGGGTCGACGCACCAAGCGACGAACTCAGTGATTGCCCATCCTGTGAAGCCTTCAGCCGGATGACGTATGCAATCGAACGTGGATTCGAAGATCGCGCCTTACTTCTTTATGCGGCACTGCGACATGAACGCGGTTGTTCACGGATGCCAGATCAGGCTCATCCATACATCCTGCCATTATTCCTTAGTCGCAAAAAAGAGCGTTTTGATTGGAGCGAACGCTTGATTGAAGAAGTCAAACGTGGCGAAACACTCTTTACCGGTGGCGATGAGCCCTATCATTTATATGCGAAGATGTATTACGACACAAACTATACCTGGTTGATGGAAGAGAAAAAACAATTGATTCCATTCTTAACCGATCGTGGATATCTCCAGTTCCTACTCGCTCACTATGCATTTGCCCATCGACAATCCCTTGGTGAGGAAGCGTCGTATCTCGCAGCGCTCCGGACGAACTTATATGAAATCGCTCAATCTCTTGATCGTCGGATCGAAGGTGTCTTCTACTTGAACCTCGTCGAGCGTGAACTGAAACGGATCACCCAGTTCGTTGCTTAAATCTTATTCGTAAAGGAAGTGTCTTCATGTTAGATCATGTCCAACTCGCTATGCCGAAAAACGAAGAAGATCGCGCCCGTGCATTTTATGCCGGGCTTTTACATATGAAGGAAGTCGATAAACCTGCTGGTGTTCAAAAAAGTGGTGGTGTTTGGTTTAAAGAACACGGTACAGCGCTTCACCTCGGCATCGAGGATCCATTCTCTCCTGCTAAAAAAGCGCATCCTGGATTGACTGTCGCTACATTTGAAGAAATGAGTGATCGCTTGCAAGCCGCCGGTTATCCCGTTGAGCATGATACACGACTTGCTCCGCGCCGTCGTTTCTTTACAGCGGACCCATTCGGTAACCGATTGGAAATCATTTCCGCTCATCTTCCGACCTTAACGCCGAAGAAGCTAACAGATGGTTCACATATCCGCCTAGTCGCCCCCGCTTCGAGCCTCTCGACAGTCGAGCTGAAGATCATTGACGATGCAATCGAGACACTCGAATCATTCGGATTACGCGTCTCAATCAGTCAACATGCGCGTGCTGTCAATCCGTTCGGCTCCAGTGATCCCGAGTTACGCGTTGCAGATCTCCACGCCGCGTTCGCTGATCCGAACGTCGATGCGATCCTTTGCGTTCGCGGTGGGTTCAGTACGAATGAACTCGTCGATTTACTCGATTATGAACTGATTCGGACGCATCCGAAGATTCTTTGTGGCTTCTCTGATATCACGGCGCTCAGTCACGCCATTTTGACGAATACAGGTTTAGTGACATACTCTGGACCAATGTTACGGGCTTTCCGTGATCGTGACGCCTATACGATTGATTATTTCAAACAAGTCTTATTCGGAACGGACCCGGTTACAATCAAGCCGTCGATTCATTGGCGGGATTCGGATCGCGGACATGTCATCACGTTACCGAACAAAGGACCGATACTCTTATCTCCGGGACAAGCGAGCGGTCGTCTGATCGGTGGAAATCTTTGCACCTTGAACCTCCTTCAAGGCACGTCGCACTTCCCTGATTTGCGGGATACAATCTTGTTCCTTGAAGACGATTACGAAGTCCACCCAGCGACGTTCGCTCGTGATTTCGCCTCTTTGATGGCGCAACCAGGCGCCGAGACAATTCGTGGGCTCGTCTTTGGGCGGTTCCAACTCGCGACGAAGATGACGGAAGAACATCTGCGCTACTTGATTTCACTTTACCCATCACTAAAACAGATCCCGGTCCTTGCGAATGTCGATTTTGGACATACGAGTCCTTTGTTTACGTTCCCGATCGGTGGACAGGTTGACCTTCATGACGAGGTCATCCGACTTCATATTTCTTAAATATCAAAAGAAGGAGACGCGGCAATCCGCATCTCCTTCTTTTTTAATAGTCGAGCAATCTCGAAGCGTCGATTTGACGTTTCGACCCATCCGCGAACATCTCGAGTGTCGCAAAAATCTGGTCATTTGCCCATTCATAGTGAAGTAATGTGAAGTCTTCGAGTGTCGAGACCGTCTTGAACGTTTTCCCGACCGTAAACGCACGCTTCCGGCTCGCATCTTCTGCCGGAACGGTGACGAAGATGACTGTGATCTCCTCACCCTTTGTATCATAATAGAATTCAACGATCCGACCGTCCGCTGTTTCAGGTAAGACACCTTTACGGGGCTGTCCGGTCTCGTCCAATTGTACATATGGTTGCAGCATTTTTTCGCCTCACTTTCTCCGTCATTCATCATAGCACGTCCACCTGATTTATGCTAATCTATATTTGATGTGAAAGGGGGATGAGTCGCGCATGGAATGGTTCATGAACGGGATTCTGCTCTGGGGCTTTATCATGATTACACTCATGGCAATCGGCGGGTTTTTCATGTTCCGCAAGTTCCTCAAGAAGTTGCCGAAAGAAGACGGTAAATCGATGATGGACTGGGAAGATGAGTACATCGACAAGACACGACACCTTTGGACGGATGAGACAATGGAGTTATTGAACGCTCTTGTCATGCCGGTCCCATCGGCATTTCGTGATGTCGCACGCCGCAAGATTGCCGGGCGGATCGGACAGTTCGCACTCGAGGAACGGGCGACAGAGATGACATCTGAACTGGTCGTCAAAGGGTATATTTCTGCGACGCCGAAACGCGATCATAAATTCTTGAAAAAAGCTTTGACGGAGCACGCCATCGACTGGCGAGACTACGCATTATATTTCCAAAATTGAAGGATGCACGAAAAAACCGCCGAAGTCACCTTCAGCGGTTTTTTATTGGGGTAAATGTGCTACAGACACGGTGCCCGATTTCACCTTTTTGTATTTGAGATACATCGCGAAGCGCCACGGAGCAATCATACCGAAGGCGACGAGATAAAAGATCCCACCTGTCTCGAAGATGTCGATTTGCCCTCCGATAAAGAATTTCGCAATCGTCCGAATGAATAAGATGCCGAATAAGACGATGAAAAACGCTTTCGAACGTTGCAGATAAATCTGCCCTTCCGCTTCATAAAAATTGGATGTCTTGATCAAAAAGATACTGAAGATGGCTCCAATGAGCAATGCTTCTGCTACCTCCGTCCATGTCAGACGGGAAGCTGGGTATAAAAACTGTAGCATTCCCGTTGACATCGCAAACGGTGGGATCAAGATTTTTTTAGCGTTCGTCGGTTTTGCTGATGCCTTCACGCGAATAAAGCTGATCAGCAAACCCATGACGAGCGCTACCCCAGTTGATATCCAAATCATCCGATCACTTCCTTGATTAAAATCCTGTGAATCCGACGATGTCACTCATCCATGCCGCGAATTTACTGAGACCGTCAAAATACAGCATGACACCGAAGACCATCATCAAAGCTCCACCGAATTTCGTTAATTTCAGACTATACTGCACGAACAGACGCGAACGACCTACGAAAAATGCCATTAATAAGAAAGGAATCGAGAACCCAAGGACGTACGCGAGCATGTAGAACATACCTTGGCTCGGATTGGTCGCAGCTAATCCGATGACTCCTGCGAGAATCGGACCTGTACATGGTGTCCAACCAGCCGCAAAACCGATTCCGACGAGTACCGTTCCGACGTATCCCCCTTTTCGTTCCCCAAGATTCAGTTTCTTTTCACGCATCAAGAATGTCGGTTGCCATAACCCGACGAGAACGACACCGAACACGAAGATGACGAGTGCCCCGACCATCCGTAACGTATCCCGATATGTGATAAAGACATCTGCGAACAAGGATGTCGAGAGTCCGAGCACAGCGAAGACCATCGCAAATCCAACGAGGAAAGCTAACGTGTGAAACAGGGATCGCCTTTCTCGTACCCCTCGTTCCTTCAAATCCGTGACCGACACTCCTGTAATATAGGAGAGAAATACAGGATACAGCGGCAACGTACACGGAGAGACGAATGATAACAAACCGGCTCCGAACGCTAACCACAATGAGAGCTCCATATGAGCATCCCCTTTCTTTACTACTATAGAAGAAGTTCCTTCTCTATTTTGCCAAACTCCTCTGCATTTAGCACCTATTATCTCATAGAAAGTTGCAAAAGATTCGTGTCCGCCAAAATTACAAAAAAATTACATTTCGTCAATTTTACTGAAATCTCGTTGCACCTAGTAAATGGACTTGCTAGAATATGGATACGACACCAATGTAAGGGAGACCGCTATGACGACACAACAACTATTGACGTTAGCCATTGAAGCCAAACGTAGCGAATTATATCATCAAGCTGACCAGTCCAGCTTCACCTCCCCGCGTGTTTTGCAACTTAGCCATGAACTCGACGTCCTACTTTTAGAATATTCACGGACGGTCCAAAACTATACCATTCACGGTTCAAACGAACCGCTCTTATCCTAATGCACGATCCAGTCAGCATTCGAGTGCGAATGCTGACTTTTTTATGACTTCTTATTTCTGATGGAGGTGCTTTATGTCTGCTCTTACGTTCTTAGCTAGTTCCCGTCCCTTTTATGTACCTGACGATCTTCCTCGATTATACGTAGATGAAGTCGAACCGCTTGAATATGTCTCCTTGAAGCAAGGACGATTCACGATGTCTTACCTTTATACGATTGATGGTGCTGATCAATGGGAGTTCATGATTTACTTAGAGCGTTATATGGAAGAAGGAGATGTCCTCGAATTACTCTACATTGAAAATCAAAATGACAGCATGCATGACCATCTACCGTCCGCTCCACTAGTAGAGCCGATTGACATCAATATTCAACAACGAACATACCAAACGATTCACGGCACGTTTCAGCTTTCCGCTAACGATTGGATGCAGGAATTGTACCATCGTTCCTATCTGACAGCGTTTGGTGTGACGACGATCGTCAAGTATTGATCTGCATATCACCTATTTCACTTTTTCATCACTAGACGATAAAAGGATGACATAGTTTCTATATTTAAGTCTTTTTCCTTTTAAATTGTTCGAATATTTCATCGAAAGTAAGTCAAAAGACCTATAAATGTCTATTTTTCATAATTAGTATGTCCTACCGATGACAAAAACCGTTCTTTTGCAATCTTCTTGTCATACAAGCTCAGTTTGTAACTCGAATGACATTGACCTGTAAACGCACAAGTCAGATTTGCCGTGTAAAGTAGGAACAGTAAACACAGCATATGTCAGGAGGACATCAATAATGAAAAAAGCAGTTTTCGCTGCCGGTCTTGCAGCAACAGCTCTATCAGTAGGATTTGCCCAAGAGACAGAGGCTGCCTCAGAAACGGTAACAGTAAATACACCAGTACTCAACGTACGCACAGCACCTACAACTGCATCAGCAGACGTAGGCAATGTATATAAAGGTCAAACATTAAATGTCGAAGGACGTTCTGGCGCATGGATCCAAACACACATTAACGGTCAAAAACGTTATGTCCATGGCGCGTATACGTCTGCAGCAGGCTCATTCGACTTTAAAAAAGCTACAGTTACTACGGCAGTATTAAATGTCCGCACACAACCAACGACAAGCTCGAAAGATGTCGGTAACCTCTACAAAGGTGAAAAAGTCAACGTAGAAGGTAAAGTTGGTGCATGGATCAAAACAACAATCGACGGTAAAACACGCTATGTACACAGTGCATATACAACACTCGGTAGCGTAGCGAAAGCACCAGCAGCTCAACCAGCTGCGAAGCCAGCGGCTCAACCGGCTGCGAAGCCAGCACCAAAAGCAGCAGCTCAACCAGCAACTGCAACAAAACAATCAACACCTGCAAAATCAGGTACAAAAGTGACGATGAACGTCAGTGCTTACACGAACGACCCATCTAACAATGGTAGCCAACTATACAATGGTCGTGCGTTGACAGCAAGCGGTTATGACGTTACAAATACGATCACGTACAATGGTATGCGTATCGTAGCAGCTTCTTCGCAATATCCAATCGGTACACGTATGCACATCGAAGGCATTGGTGAAGCAATCGTACTCGACCGTGGTGGCGCAATCCAAGGTAACCGTCTTGATCTTCTCGTTGGTTCACAACAAGAAGCACTCAACTGGGGTCGCCAAAACGTCACAGTTACAGTCTACTAATCAAAATAAACAACCTGCCGGGCGAGATCGCCTGGCAGGCTTTTTTTATAGCTATTTTTTTAAGAGACCGTGACATGACCAGATTGCAGTTGATACATCTTCTTATACAGTCCATCTTGCGCGATCAATTCTTGATGGTTACCTTGCTCGATCACTTCCCCTTGATGCAATACAAGAATCAAATCAGCATCTTGAATCGTTGATAATCGGTGGGCAATGGCAATCGTCGTCCGACCCTCGCGCATCCGTTCGAGCGCCACTTGGACTTTTTCTTCCGTTTCCGTATCAATCGAACTTGTCGCTTCATCGAGAATCAGGATTTTCGGATCCCGTGCCATTGTGCGTGCGAAGGAAATCAACTGACGTTCTCCAGCGGAGAATGTCGCACCCCGCTCGGCGACGGGACTGTCATATTGCTGATCGAGTTGATTGATGAATCCGTCGGCTTGAACGAACTGCGCGGCCGCTTCAACACGATCAAAGGAAATCGAACTGTCGAACAATCGAATGTTATCCGCAACCGTACCCGTAAACAAAAATGAATCCTGCAGGACGAGTCCGACATGCTTCCGAAGTTCTTCCTCCGATAACTGCTCGAGCGGTTGACCATCGATCAAAATCCGACCCGATTGGTAAGCGTAAAATCGCATCAGGATGTTGATGATCGAACTTTTTCCGCTTCCCGTATGACCAACGAGGGCAATCGTCTGTCCTTTTTTCGCCTCGAATGAAATTCCTTTCAAAACATCTTTCTCTCCATCATAACTAAAGCGAACATCTTCAAAGACGATATGTCCTTCCGACACACGTGCATCCCCTTCGAGCTGTTTCGTTGGTTCCGGTTCATCCGTATCGAGCACCTTGAATACACGGTCTGCCGAGACGACAGCTTGTTGGAACTCAGACAATTGTTGCATGATTTGTTGAACCGGTTGGAAAATTCGCTCCATGTAACTGATGAAAGCGTAAACGACACCGACTTGGACTGTTTGCGAGAATGATAAGACACCAAAGTACGTCACAAGTGTCGCAATCGAAATCGCCAGTAACAATTCGATGATGGGTCGTAGTAACCAGCTATCAAGCTTTAAGTTCTTGTAACGACCGTTTTGATGAGCGACGTTCGTCTCTTCGAATTCTGCCATTAGACGCTTTTCTTGGCGGAACTGCTGGATGATCGCCATCCCGTTGATCGATTCATTCAGTTGGGCATTGATTTTCGACAGTAAATCGCGGACTTCCGCGTAATACTTCGTCGAATACTTCCGGTAAATCCAAATGATGAAATAAAACAGTGGTAACAACAATAACGCAATCGTCGCGAGTCGCGGTTCTAACAGATAGAGGAAGATATATGTCCCAATCAACTGGACACCGCTTTGCACGAATGTCGATAAGACACCGATGTAAAGTTCTTTAATCGCTTCCGTATCGTTCGTGATCCGGGATACGAGTACCCCAGCAGGCGTTCGATCAAAATAAGCGAGTCGTAAGTGCATGACGTGTCGGAAGACATCGATACGCAAGCGTTGAATGACTTGTAAGGCAATCTTTTGGAACTCAAATGCTTGCAAGTAATCGACGATGATCCCTGTTGTATGCAATAACAAGTACGCCGTAAACAAAAGTGCAACTTCCTTTACCTGATACGTACCCGGTGCGACATATTCATCGATAAAAATCTTGACGAGATACGGTCCCCCGAGTTTTGCCGCTGTCGTAATGAACAGCAGGATGAAAGCGATGCTGACTTGCTTTTTGAACGGTTTGACGAAATCAAGCAATCGTTTCAGGACGGCTTTTTCATTGATATCATGATTCATTCAGAACGCCCTCCTTGTTCAACAAGTGATTCTAGTTGCTGGCGATCGTACGTCTCTTTATACCAACCGTCATGAGCGAGTAATTGCTCATGTGTTCCTCGCTCGATGATCCGACCGTCTTCAAGGACGATGATCTCATCGGTATGCGACACAGCCGATAATCGGTGGGCAACGATGATTTGCGCTTGATCGTGATCCGCCGTACGGAAGTGGTGGATGATCGCTTCTTCGGTTTTCGCATCGACCGCAGACAAGGCATCATCTAGTACTAAAATCGGACAGTCTGCTAGTAACGCCCGGGCAATCGAGATCCGTTGTTTTTGACCACCAGATAACGTGACACCTCGTTCCCCAACCATCGTCGCGTATCCTTCCTTAAAGCCGAGAATGTCCTCATGGACTGCTGCGATACGCGCCACTTCCATGATGTCTTCCATTGATGCATCTGGTTTTGCAAAGGCGATATTATCAGCAATCGAAGCAGAGAACAGGAAATGATCCTGCGGAACGATCGCTACTTGACGACGGACGGTGTCTCGTGTCAATTGTTTGATATCTCGTCCGCCAATCGTGATGGCGCCTTGTTTAACGTCATATTCACGCGATAACAAACGAACGAATGTCGATTTCCCAGCACCCGTCTTTCCGACGATCCCAAGCGATTTCCCAGGCTTCAACGTCACATCGATCTCTTGAAGGACCGGTTGCGTGTCATAGATGAATCGTTTAATCCCGACATGAAGTTCTGGTGACGAGACACTCGTTGCTGCTTCCTTCGCATCTTTAATTTCTGGTTCGATCGCAAGCATCCGTTCGATCCGGTCATAGGAAGCACGACCCCGTTCAACGATGTTGAACAACCAACCGAAGGCGAGCATTGGCCACGTCAATAAACCAAGATATGTAGTGAAGGAAACGATATCCCCAATCCGGATTTCGCCTTGTCGTAACAAGTAGGCGCCATAGCCGACCGCGATGATATACGATAGACCGACTAATCCAAAAATCGTCGGATCAAACAGTGCATCAATTTTCGCCACACGACGATTCTTTTGAACAACGTCATCAGACAGATCGGTAAACGTCTGCACGTCGGATTCGACTTCCCCTGTTGCTTTTAAGACACGGACACCACTGATGCTCTCCGCGACCTTATCGTTCAAATCAGAGAACGCTTCTTGCGCGTCATGAAAACGGGAATGTAACATCTTACCGTAGCGTGACGTCAAATAGACCATCAGTGGCATTGGCAAAAGTGACACGAGCGTTAATTTCCAACTGATCGTCGTGACCATTGTGATGATGACAAAGCTCCCCATTGTCACCGAGTCGACGAGCGTTAGAATGCCGGCCCCCGCTGTCATCGAAACAGCTTGTACGTCGTTTGTCGCATGTGCCATCAAATCTCCGCTGCGATATTTCTTATAGAACGATTGATCCAAATCTGAAAAATGACCATACAGTTGACTGCGTAACAATCGCCCGAGGCGAATCGATGCACCGAAAATGTGAAAACGCCAAAAATAACGAATGAAATACGTCGCGACCCCGATGAGTAACAATGTACCAGCTAGACGAATCAAATCATTCTTCGTCAAGCTTCCTTCACTCAGACCATTGACTGTCGTTCCGATGACCTTCGGTGGAATAAGTTCTAACCCTGCCACAAAAATCAAACAGATGACCCCAAGACTATACGCTTTCCATTCTCGTCGGAAAAACCAACCGAGTTTCCTGAAGACTCCCATTCAAGTCTCCCCCCCTTTTTTAAATCCTATGATTATTTGAAATAGTCTCACATTTTAGATTAGTTCTCTTTCTAAAAAATAGCAAATAAAAAGGAGACCATTTGGTCCCCTTTCGTACAGCTTATTTTTTAGGTGATTTCATTGAACCACTCATTGAACGCATCACTTGGTTGACTTTCTTTTGTGATGGCTTTTGACCCATTTGCATCATCAATGTCTTAATCATATCTTCGTTGATTGGTGGGTTTTGCTCCAAGTAGTTCATCATGTATCGACGAGCGATATAGAAACCAAGGGCGACACCTGCTACCAAGCAAAGAAGGGCAATTAAAATCCAAATCCATGTAGCCAAGTTGCTTCCTCCTCTAACTTAAAACGTCGCTTTTTACTATACTATAATTCCAATTGTTTGCATAGATGATAATAGATGAAAAACGAGTCCGACGTAAGATCGGACCCGTTTTTCCGGAAATGATTATCCGAGTTGCTTGACAGTCGCTAAAACGTTCTCAACAGACATGCCGTATTCTTTCAAGAGGAAGTCTCCAGGAGCAGATGCGCCGAAACGATCGATTCCTATGACTTGTCCTTCTGTTCCTACATATTTGTACCAACCGAGTGAAGCCCCTGCTTCGATTGCTACACGTTTCGTGATGTGTTTTGGAAGAACCGATTCTTTATACTCTGCTGATTGTGCTTCGAATACTTCCCATGATGGAAGTGAAACGACAGCTGCTGATTCACCAAGTTCTTTTTGTGCTTCGACAAGAAGGTGAACTTCTGAACCAGTACCGAGCAAGAGTGTATCAGCTTTCGTAACGTCACCAGCGATGACATAACCACCTTTTTCAGCACCCTCTATCGTCGTACCTTCAAGTTCAGGAAGACCTTGACGTGTCAAGACGAGGAGTGTCGGTTTATCTTTTGCTTGAACTGCTGTTTTCCATGCTGCGATCGTCTCTTTTCCGTCTGCCGGACGGTAGATCGTGACGTTCGGCATTGCACGGAAGCTCATCAAGTGTTCGACTGGCTCGTGTGTTGGACCATCTTCACCGACAGCGATCGAGTCGTGCGTCAAGACGAAGATTGATGGAAGTCCCATTAATGCAGCAAGACGAACCGCCGGACGGAGGTAATCCGAGAAGACAAAGAATGTCGCGCCGTAAGGAATGACGCCGCCGTGAAGTGCCATACCGTTGACAGCTGCTGCCATTGCGAATTCACGTACCCCGAACCAGATGTTGCGACCGCTTGGATCGATATCGAAGTCTGCTTCGCCTTTAAGCATCGTGTTGTTTGATCCTGCAAGGTCAGCTGAACCACCGAACAATGTCGGAACGTTCTTCGCGAGACCATTCAAGACTTCACCGCTTGTTTGACGCGTTGCTTTTTTCGACGACAAGTCGTATGTCGGAAGGTCTGCTTCCCAGTTGCTTGGCAATTCGTTTGCGATTGCGCGAACGAGTTCAGCATGCAATTCTGGGTGCGCTGCTTCGTATTGTTTCATTGTCTCGTTCCATGCGTCTTCTGCAGAAGCACCACGTTGGACGATCCGCTCGTCAAACAATGATTTGACTTCTTCAGGAACGTAGAACTCTTCGTGATCCCAAATGTAGCTCGCTTTCGTTAATTTGATTTCTGCTTCACCAAGTGGTGCACCGTGAGAAGCCGACTTCCCTGATTTGTTCGGTGAACCGAAACCGATGACTGTTTTGACTTCAATCAATGTCGGTTTTGTCGTCTCTGCTTGTGCCGCCGCGATTGCTTTCGAAATCGAATCGATATCCGTTCCGTCTTCTACGCGAATGACTTGCCAGTTGTACGCTTCGAAGCGTTTCTGGACGTTTTCAGAGAATGATTTATCGAGATCGCCATCAAGTGAGATATCGTTTGAATCGTACAATACGACCAATTTACCAAGACCAAGATGACCTGCGAGTGAAGCCGCTTCAGCTGAGACACCTTCCATCAAGTCTCCATCTCCACAAATTCCGTATGTGAAGTGATCGACGACGTTGAGATCGTCACGGTTGTATTTTGCTTCAAGATGACGTTCTGCCATCGCCATACCAACTGCCATCGCGATCCCTTGACCAAGTGGACCCGTTGTTGCATCTACACCAGCCGTGTGACGGTATTCCGGATGACCCGGTGTTTTTGATCCCCATTGACGGAATGATTTAAGATCATCCATCGATAGATCGTATCCCGATAGGTGGAGGAGTGAGTAGAGAAGCATCGAACCGTGTCCGGCTGAAAGTACAAAACGGTCGCGGTTGAACCATTCTGGATTTTTAGGGTTGTGGTTCATATGATCCGCCCAAAGCGAGAATGCCATCGGCGCTGCTCCCATTGGCATACCTGGGTGACCCGAGTTCGCCTTTTGTACGGCATCAATCGATAAGGTACGAATCGTATTAATTGCTAATTGTTCTACTGTCGTCATGTTCGTCAAAACAATCATCCTCTCTCTTTTTCACAAATTCCTACTCATTTTAGCATACTCTTAAATGTGATACAACTTTTCTAAATAGTATGTCACATTAAAATGAATGCGCTATCTATAGCCGTTCTATCGACTCATACAGGATGCATGAATCCATGAAAGATCGCTATTAAGATGTATTGCTATCGTACAATGTTTCCTCACCTACTCACTCTAAACAAAAAAGAGGTCCGCTTGACGCGAGACCTCTTTCTTCTATAAAAGAAACGAACGATTATTGTTTATTCCGTTCTTCTTCTTGTGCTTGTTTCAATTTCTCAGGTGTTACGTCCGTTCCCTCTTCATCGACGATTTTCATACCCATGAGTTGGTTTTTGAACGATCCACGGAATGCTGCGAGATACGCTGCACGTAATTCTTTTTGCTCTGCCGTTTCCGCTTCCGATAACGGCTCAACTTTTGATTTATTCGCTAATGCATTAATTCGATCTAATTGTTCTTGTGATAACATGGAATCCCTCTTTCTTTATGACTCAAACTTGAGTAGTTCAATTGTATTCTTACTGTAAAAGAGCTTATAAAAAAAAGCAAGTTAACCGCGTCAGTCGACGGGTTACTTGCTTCTCATTCCGGGCTAGGTGTCAGTTCGCGGTATTCAAGATATCGACGATTGACCGTTGCTTTTGAAATATCATGCCCCATCCCCCGCAAGGTGATGGCGATATCAGAAAACGTCAATCCGAGTTCTCGAAGACGTACAATTTCTTCGATCGGTACGTCTTTTCGACTACGTCCTGCGTTCTCTCCTTGGCGATTGAGATTTCGTTCCGGGCGAAAACCTTGTTCGACTGCTCGCCGCATGCCACGGGCGATTTTTGCATTATGCAGTTTCCGTTGGTATTCTTCCACGAGTGAGACGATCTCAAGGACCATCGCTTCTGCATCCGCAAGTTGATATTCTCCATCTGAATCAAGCGTCATCAAGCGGACCCCATGTTTTTTGAATGTATGCAAAATAGCGATTTTTGCATTCCCTCGACCAATCCGTGTATCATCCGTCACGAGGACCGCATCTACCGTATCGCGTGTCACATAATCAAGAACTGTTAGCATCCCTTCCCGATCAACATCATATCCACTCTCTTTTTCAGAGACGATATCTACGACATCAAACCCCTTTTGAGACGCAACCTTCGAAAGCTCCATCCGTTGGCGTTCAATCGAACTATCTTGTGCTTCTTTTTCGGTCGATACTCGACAATAAATCACGACCTTCATCGTACCTCACATCCCTGTTCGTTCTTTCACAACTTTTCCATTTTGTCATTGTTGTGCGATTGGTACAACGATTTTGCTTTTTGAGATGACATGTTTTGTCTCAACATCATTATTTTTGATCAACCAGTTGACGTATTCCTCATCTGACATCGAACCATCATTGTAGACTTCAGCAATTTGTTCGACTGTAGCGTTCTCATCGACCGTAACGGAAGCCGTCATCAATTGTGCTACCTTTTCATCTGGGCGTGGTGTGAGTAAAAAGATCACGAAGGCAATACTTAATGCATAGAAGAGAATAGAAAAAGCATGAGTACGAATCGTATGAATCATCATGAATCCCTCCAAATATGAAATGAATGAGTTAGAATAAACGTTCGCGGAACAATTGTTCGCATAATTCATAATAAACACAGAACCCGTGTTCGGTCAACACAAAATGTCGAACAATTGTTTGTACGCTCATTTGTTCTATGTTATAGTGAATTTAGAAACATATATTCTTACATTTCAAACTTCAATCCAGAAAGAGGTGGCAATTCGTATGCGGAAAATGTCTAAGCGCCAACAAGAGATTCTCGACTACATCGTCTCTGAAGTGAAACTGAAGGGGTATCCACCATCAGTTCGTGAAATCGGAGAAGCAGTCGGACTCGCGTCTAGCTCGACGGTACACGGTCATTTGGATCGACTCGAGAAACGGGGAATGATTCGCCGTGACCCGACGAAACCACGTGCGATTGAGATATTGCTTGATAAGCCTGAAGAAATCACGGAAGCTATCGTTCATGTTCCCGTCATCGGGAAAGTCACAGCTGGTCTTCCGATTACAGCGATTGAAAACATCGAAGAACAGTTCCCGCTCCCTGCACATTATGTAGGAAACGAAACGGTCTTCATGTTGACGATCGATGGTGAATCAATGATTAACGCAGGTATTCTTGACGGCGATCGCGTCATCGTACGCCAACAAAACACAGCAGAAAACGGAGAAATCGTCGTAGCTATGACCGAAGATAGCGAAGCGACGGTGAAACGGTTCTTCTTAGAAGATCAACAGGTACGTCTACAACCAGAAAATGACTCGATGGATCCGATGTATTTCGATAATGTCTCCATTCTTGGTAAGGTAATCGGCGTGTATCGGACGATTCATTGACGGAGGGACCAGTTACGACTGGTCTTTTTTCATGCCTTCAGGAAATGTACATGATACCGTCAATACCGTCGCACTGACGGGTTACGTTGCGTATTCGGTCGCAACGCAACAAACGGATTGGTTACCAACTGCCATCGGTATCGCTGTCGGTACGCTTTGGTTGTCACCTGACCTCGATTTAAAGTCAGAACCGTATTATCGCTTTGGACCATTTCGAGTCCTGTGGATGCCTTATGTGAAGATCATGCCCCACCGCTCGATCTGGTCACACGGATTGATCATTGGGGATGTCATCCGACTCCTTTATAGTGCTGCACTTGTGATTCCCTTATTATTTCTCAGCTTGTATTTTCAATTCATCGCGTCAGAGACCATTGATTCCTGGTTCGCTTCCCTACCCGCTTTTGTCATTGGTATCATGGTGGCGAGTACAATTCATATCCTACTAGATTATTCCAGTAGTTGGTTTCGACCTAAAAAAAGAAAAAAGCGTCGTCGTTAACACCTCTTTTGCTTGCTTGCAGGCAAGACGAGGTGTTTTCTTATCCAATTTTTCGTATCTTTAAACATTAAAATAAAAAATTTCCATTCCTATATTTCAATTATATGTATTGAAAACGTTATCAAATCGGAGTAATTTAAAGTAGAAAGACCATTATTTGCTTTAATCCAAAGGGAGGGTTTTTGCATGAATAACTTTGTATTGGAAATGATCGGTACGATGATCCTCATTCTGCTCGGGGATGGTGTCGTCGCCGGTGTCGTCTTGAGAAAGACGAAGTCCGAAAACAGCGGATGGATTGTCATCACGTTCGCTTGGGGTCTTGCCGTCATGACAGGAGCATTCGTCGCTGCTGAGAGTGGAGCGCACTTGAACCCTGCTTTAACAATTGCACTTGCTTTAAACTCTGATTTACCGTGGGCAGACGTTCCTGTCTATATTGCCGGACAACTTGTCGGAGCTTTCATCGGCGCCATTCTCGTTTGGCTTCATTACATGAAACATTTTGAAGCGACTGATGATCAAGCTGCAAAACTCGGTGTGTTCGCAACAGGTCCAGCGATTCGCCATACGCCGTCGAACTTGATTTCTGAAATCATCGGGACATTCGTTCTCGTCTTCGGTATCTTGGCGCTCGGTTTAACGACATTCGGTGACGGCTTAAAACCACTTATCGTTGGTTTACTCGTCGTCGTCATCGGTCTATCACTTGGTGGTACAACAGGATATGCCATCAACCCGGCCCGTGACCTTGGACCGCGTATCGCACATGCTATCTTACCGATTCCGAATAAAGGGTCATCTGACTGGGGCTACTCATGGATTCCAGTTGTTGGTCCAATCATCGGCGGAGCGCTTGCCGTGTTCATCTATCAATTGATCTACTAAGATCACGTTTCACAAACACATACCGCTCAAGGGGGATTTCGAAATGGAAAACAAGTATATCCTAGCACTCGACCAAGGTACGACAAGCTCACGTGCGATCATCTTCGATCACGACGGGAAAATCGTCAACTCGGCACAACGGGAATTCAAGCAATACTTCCCGCAACCAGGCTGGGTCGAGCACGATGCAAACGAAATCTGGGGTTCGATTCTTGCTGTTATGGCTGAAGCACTCGGAACAGCAGATATCAAACCTGAGCAAATCGCCGGAATCGGAATCACGAACCAACGTGAAACGACAGTGGTCTGGAACAAAGAAACAGGTAAACCGGTTTATCACGCGCTCGTTTGGCAATCACGTCAAACGTCTGGTATCTGTGACGACTTAAAAGAACAGGGCTTGAATCAGAAGTTCCGCGATAAAACAGGACTTTTGATTGATGCCTACTTCTCTGGTACGAAAGTCAAATGGATCCTCGACAATGTCGAAGGTGCACGTGAGCAAGCAGAGAACGGTGAATTACTCTTCGGTACGATCGATACGTGGCTCGTTTGGAAATTGTCTGGTGGAAAAACGCATATCACGGATTACACGAACGCTTCACGGACATTGATGTACAACATCTATGAGCAAAAATGGGATGAAGAGTTGCTCGATATCCTCGGTGTTCCTGCATCAATGTTACCAGAAGTTCGTCAATCGAGTGAAGTCTACGACAAAACAGTACCATATCACTTCTTCGGTTACGAAGTGCCAATCGCTGGGATCGCTGGTGACCAACAAGCTGCACTCTTTGGTCAAACGTGTTTTGAAGAAGGTGAAGGAAAGAACACATACGGAACAGGTTGTTTCATGCTCATGAACACAGGTGAGAAAGCCGTTTCTTCTGACCACGGACTCTTGACGACAATTGCTTGGGGCGTCGATGGAAAAGTCGAATATGCGCTCGAAGGCTCTATCTTCGTCGCCGGTTCTGCAATCCAGTGGCTCCGCGATGGACTCCGTATGTTGAAACACGCGAAAGATTCAGAAGGCTATGCAACGAAAGTCGATTCAACAGACGGTGTTTACGTCGTTCCTGCTTTTGTCGGTCTTGGTGCACCGTATTGGGATTCAGATGTTCGTGGGGCGATCTTCGGATTAACACGCGGAACAGATAAAGAGCACTTCGTTCGGGCAACGCTTGAATCACTCGCTTATCAAACACGCGATGTGTTGACAGCGATGGAACAAGATTCTGGAATCGAACTGAAAACACTTCGTGTCGACGGTGGTGCTGTAGCCAATAACTTCTTGATGCAGTTCCAATCGGACATCCTCGGCGTTCCTGTCGATCGTCCAGAAATCAACGAAACGACAGCACTCGGTGCAGCATATCTTGCTGGATTAGCCGTCGGTTACTGGAAAGATAAAGCGGAAATCAAACAACAATGGAAGCTCGATCATCAGTTTAAACCAGAGATGAAAGAAGACGATCGTGAACAACGCTATGCTGGATGGCAAAAAGCAGTGGAAGCGACAATGGTCTTTAAACCATCGAAATAAGTTAATTAATAACCCGATCCCTTTTACAGAGGGACCGGGTTTTTGATATCTTATAGAAAATATAGCGTGAGGTGCCTCATGAACACCATTTATTCTGATCAACAGCTAAAAGAATACATTCAGTTCGCGCTTGATGGCAACATCACGCATGAAGAACTGGCAGATTGGTGTTACCGGTATATGATCAATGTCTACCATAATGATTATTATCATCTTGCAACTGACGGACGTGGAACTTATCCATTAAGTGAACAAGCGACTGAAGTAGCAAACGATATCGATGCACAATGGGATCTCTATCTTTATAACACGTATTCTTTGGATGCATTACAAACACTTGATTTAGCTACAGTTTGCTTACCGAAAGAGTGGTTAGAAGAGTGGCTCCGGTCGTTTTGATTCATGAGACTCTCTACTAAGTTTTAATCTGAATAGAAGTAATTGAAATAAATCCCCCTCGCCTATTCGCGATGGGGGATTTATTACTCATTTGCCAAACTCATTTTTTAATCCGTCTTCAATCTCATCGACGGATTTCGACTGTCCACTTAAAACAGCTGCTAGAAAAGCACCTTCGACGAGTGGTGCGTCGATAAAACGTACCGTCCGTTCGCCACTGTATAATTCAAGTGCTAGTTCCGTGTTCATCGTCGCAGAACCAATATCCGTTAAGACGACTCCATCGTCGTCTAGTGTATTCAGTGTTTCTTCGATTCGTGTCGCGTCTGTTCCAATGCTACCATCTTCAAGACCGGCTGCTACTAAGACTGGCGTATCCGGTGCCATCTCTGCCAACAGTTCTTTCAGCCCAGCCGCGAGTTTTTCACTATGAGAAACAAGTACAAGATTAACCATGAAGCACCTCCGCGATTTCGCCGAGTAGTAAAGCACTCGATAAACTACCTGGGTCCTGTACGCCTTCCGTCGCTTCACCGAAGTAGGACGCGCGCCCTTTCGTTGCGATACGCGCTTTTGTATCAGCAAGTGCTTGATCGATTGCCACTTTCAAGTCCCCTTCTTGCGAGAGCGCTTCTTGGAACGGTGTCCAGATATCGACCATCGTCTTTTGTCCGAATTCCGATTTCCCACGCGATTTGATCCCTTCCGTCGCTTCGCGGAAAGCGTCTGCAAGATCCGCACCTTCGACTTCTGTTTTCCCTTTGAATGCACCGGCGAACTTAACGAATGCTGTCCCGTATAAAGGACCGGATGCCCCACCAATCGTTTTGATCAGCGTCATCCCGACTTCTTTGGATAAAGCTCCTAAATCCTCATATTCGCCGTGTTCTTCTAGCGTCTTCTGGACTGCTTGGAAGCCACGCGACATGTTAATTCCATGATCTCCATCACCAATTTCCCGGTCAAGGTCCGTCAATTCATCCTTATGCTGTTCGATCTGTTCCGCTGCTTTGAGGAGCGCGCTTTGCAACTGTTCCGTCGTCAACTTCATGTTTTTACACCCCGTTTATTTGAATTAGAATCCAATCGCTTTCGTTTCTGCATCGAGATATCCGAGCAGTTCATCATCCACTGGTAAGAGCGTGATTGAGAACCCGTGCATCTCAAGCGATGTCATATAGTTTCCAACGAATGAGCGGGCAATCTTGTAACCATGCGCCTCAAGTTCTTCCGCGACATATTTATACGTGATGTACAGTTCGGATTCTGGTGTTCCGCCCATCCCATTCACCATGACGGCGACTTTTTTGTCTGGTACTTCTTTCGTCAAACGATCGAGCAACTCTTTGACGATCGCATCAACGGAAGCGACTGCTTTTCGTTCAAGTCCTTTTTCACCGTGGATCCCGATTCCGATCTCCATCTCGTCATCATGCAACTCAAAGCCTGGCTTGCCGCTCTCCGGCATGTAACATGGTGAGAGTGCCATTCCAATCGAACGAACGCCCTTGATGACTTTTTCCGCAACTGCTTTGACTTCACTTAGTGATTTTCCTTCTGCCGCTGCAGCACCGGCAATCTTATGGACGAAGACGGTTCCTGCGACCCCACGACGATCCTCTTCCTTTTTGATCGCGATGTCATCATTAACGACGACCGTATCAACTTCAATATCCTCGAGTTCAGCAAGTTCCTTCGCCATATCGAAGTTCATGACGTCACCTGAATAGTTCTTGACGACGAGTAGGACACCTTTTCCCCCATGAGCTGCCTTGATGCCTTCAAGCACCATGTCGGGTGTCGGTGAAGTGAACACTTCCCCACAAACAGCCGCAGCAAGCATACCGTCCCCGACGAATCCAGCGTGTGCCGGTTCGTGACCGCTTCCCCCACCAGAGACAAGACCGACTTTTCCGTCCAGTGGTACTTTCCGCGCAACGACGTTAACACCTTCGACTTTTTTATACAAACCAGGGTGAGCAAGTACGAGTCCGTCGACCATGTCTGAAACGAACCGGTTTGAATCTTTCATTAATTTGTGCATGAAAAACGCTCCTTTACCTAACTGATTTTGCCGTACCACTTACTCTTTACCACCAAATCAAGTCGAGTATGTCGAAAAAAATGATGAAAATATTGACCAGTTGGTGACGATATACCGCACGAATGCTATGCTCTTAAAAAAGAGGAGGAATCGAATGTCATCAGCCTTTCAAGCAGGTGTCCGCGCCTGTCTACCCACCGTCCTTGGCTATATCGGCATCGGCTTTTCCGCAGGGATCGTCGGTCGTGCCTCCGGCTTATCCCCTCTTGAAGTCGGATTCATGTCCGTCTTCATCTATGCCGGCGCCGCTCAATTCATCATCACGAGTCTCTTGCTGTTGAATAGTCCCGCCTCTGCCATCATTCTGACGACATTCATCGTCAATCTCAGGCACTTGTTAATGAGTCTGACGCTCGCTCCGCACGTCGAGACACGCCACCTTCGTGATCGACTCGGTACCGGGACGTTACTGACGGATGAATCGTTCGCTGTCGCAATGAATACTGCGCAAAAAGGGAAGATCTCACCGTCCTTCATGCATGGCTTAAATCTGACCGCGTATCTTAGCTGGATTATCGCAACCGTTCTCGGTGCACTTGTCGGTAGCTGGTTTCCTGATCCCGAGCGCTTCGGTCTCGACTTTGCTCTGACGGCGATGTTCATCGGTTTATTGTACTTACAATTTGAAGGAGAACGTACCCGCATTGCCGTGAATAGTTGCCTCTTATTGATCGTCTTACTTTTGCTTTACATCACCATGCGCTACTTTTCTGCGGAAGTCGCCGTTCTTTGCGCGACACTCGGTGGCGCTAGTATAGGAGTCGTGATCACACGATGGAAATCCGCCCAGAATTAATCGGTCTCTTTTTAGCTTGTGGACTCGTCACTTGGATTCCACGTATCTTACCGTTTCTCGTCCTTCATGGACTGACGTTACCGCGCCTTGTAACGGAATGGCTCTCGTTCATTCCCGTCTGCCTGCTTGGCGCCCTCTTCTTTCAAAATTTACTTATCGCGCAAGACAACGCGTTCCCGACGATTTCGACGCTTCATGTCTTCGCCGCCCTACCGACGATGGCAGTCGCGATTTTCAGTAAAAGTCTTTTTTGGACGGTCATCACCGGTGTCGTCACGATGGCGTTTCTAAGGATTTATCTGTAAGCAAGTTATTCATCTTTAACATATTCCGGTAAATATTTTGTGTTATCCTTAAAATAGAAATACATAGATAGTGAAGGAGGTGCTGATGTGCCGAACAAGTGGCTAATACCCTTTTTAATTTTATCGTGCGCTAGTTTTCTACTTGTGAATCAAATGGATCTACCTTACATGCTAAAACAAGGACTGGTCGTGTTGTACGTCATCGCCTATTTCGGTGCGATGGTTGTTTCTCGCAAAATGAAAGTCAGAGATCACAAACAATGACTCGAAAAAATCTCCTCTAGTCTTGAGAGACCGGAGGAGATTTTTGTGATCACGTATTTGCTTGTACGTCCTGATAATCCGATTGATGTTCGAACTCTTTTTTCGCAAACGGACATAACGGCAGTAGCTTGACGTTTGCTTCCCGTGCCCAGTTGACGATCTCGGCAACGAGTTGTTCCCCAATCTGTTGGTTCCTGTGCGCGGGATCAACATACGTGTGATCGATGATCCACATGCCGTTGTTCGTATCGCTGTAAGTGATTTCTCCAATCACTTCACCTTCCTGATGGGCTTCGATTTTACGTTCCGCTCGTTTCAGCTCCATTTGCTTCCCTCCGTTCGTAAGATAAGGCGCCGCTTGGACAACCATCGACGACGCGCATGACGTCTTCCACCGGCGCCCCGTCCGCTTCAATCCACGGACGCCGTTTGACATCAAAGACGGTCGGTAGACTTCGTACACAATGACCGGAATGAATGCAGACTTCCGAATCAAAATAGACCGTGATCTCTTTGCCTTCATATCCTTTTTTCATGATGTATCGTCTCCCTTTCTTTGTACTCTTGTATCTTTCCATATCCTTGACTCAATTCCTGTCGACGACATGAAAAAAGCACTTCCAGACAAAAGTCCAGAAGTGCTTGAGTTGGATTAGAACAAGACCATGTACTGATCGCGTTCCCATTCCGTGACTTGCGTCCGGAACATATCCCATTCGATTTCTTTCAATTCAACGAAGTGCTCTGCGATGTGATCGCCGAGAGCGTGCATGACGACGTCATCCGCTTTCAAGACTTCGAGTGCGTGGCTGAGTGTTGATGGAAGATCATCGATTCCGTTCGCAACGCGTTCCGGTTTGTCCATGACGTAGATGTTACGGTCGATTGGAGCCGGTGCTTTCAAGTTGTTCTTGATTCCGTCGAGACCTGAAGCGAGCAATGTCGCAAGCGCGAGGTACGGATTCGCTGCTGGATCGACTGAACGAACTTCGATACGAGTCGAGAGTCCACGTGCTGCAGGAACACGGACGAGTGGTGAACGGTTACGGGCTGACCATGCGACGTAGCAAGGCGCTTCGTAGCCAGGAACAAGACGTTTGTATGAGTTGACTGTCGGGTTACAAACCGCTGTGAAGGCACGTGCGTGTTTGAGGATACCTGCTGTGAAGGCACGTGCATCATCCGACAATTGCATTTCTTCGTTGCCTTCATCGAAGAAGACGTTCTCGTTGCCTTTGAAAAGCGACATGTTCGCGTGCATTCCTGATCCGTTGACTCCGAAGAGTGGTTTTGGCATGAATGTCGCGTGCAAGTTGTGCTTCGCCGCGATCGTCTTGACAACAAGTTTGAACGTTTGGATGTTATCCGCTGTCGTGATCGCATCCGCATATTTGAAGTCGATTTCGTGCTGACCTGGAGCGACTTCGTGGTGTGATGCTTCGATTTCAAAGCCCATGTTCTCGAGCTCGATGACGATTTCTTTACGGCAATTTTCACCAAGATCGACTGGTGCGAGGTCGAAGTATCCACCTTGGTCGTTCAATTCAAGTGTCGGACGACCTTTTTCATCTTTCTTGAAGAGGAAGAATTCTGGCTCTGGTCCAACGTTGAATGATGTGAAACCGAGTTCTTCCATCTCTTTAAGTACCCGTTTGAGCTGACCACGTGGGTCTCCTGCGAACGGCGAGCCATCCGGATTATGGATGTCACAGATTAAACGTGCAACTTTCCCTGTTCCATCTTCTGTCCATGGGAAGACGACCCATGTGTTTAAGTCTGGGAAGAGATACATATCTGATTCTTCGATCCGGACGAATCCTTCGATCGATGAACCATCGAACATCATTTTGTTATCAAGTGCTTTTTCCAATTGGCTTACTGGAATTTCAACGTTCTTGATCGTTCCGAGGATATCTGTGAACTGTAAGCGAATGAAGCGTACATCCTCAGCTTTAGCGATTTTCAAAATGTCTTCTCGTGTAATGTTGCGACGTGTCATGTGACAAATCCCCTCTCCGATTCGTTTTTATATGGTTACAGGTCCTTACTTGAAGAAACGCCCGAGCTCACCTTGGATGAGCGACGTCTTTCCATGTCGTCCTGCTTCCTTCAATTCATTTTTCAGGAGTTTATACAATTCACCGTCAGATAGTTCCGGGCGCGTCTCGACGACGCTCTCCGCAACGCGTTCGCGTTTGACGAGATCGTTTTCAAAAATCAATTTGATCCCTGCGATATTCAGTCCCTGATCCAGGTATTCCTTAATCGACAACAGGCGATCGACATCGTTGAACGAATAGAGGCGACGCTTCGTCTCTGTCCGCTCCGGCTTAATCAGTCCCTGTTCTTCGTAATATCGGATCTGGCGGGCAGATAACGCGGTCAACTCTTGAACGACTCCGATGGGAAATAGTGGCTTGGACTGGCGTGATGAGTCTGCCATGTGGTTCCTCCTTTTTCCTTACTCCATGAGAATAAACCTCTGTCAGGCAACTTGTCAAGCGATGTAAGAAAAGTTAACACAACTTTTTTAATCACTTTACTCGAAGTCGTTCAGAGGTCGTTTTCACGAGATATGCTAGTATTAAACGTTTTTTTCTGGAATTAATTGTTTTTCCATCAAGTGATTGACGGCTGAGATAATCGCGATCTTGACGTGGCTATACGTTAAACCACCTTGGACGTATGCAGTATAGGGTGCACGGATCGGACCATCCGCTGACAACTCGATCGATGAGCCTTGTACGAACGTTCCTGCTGCCATGATGACATCGTCCGCATATCCCGGCATATAATCCGGAATTGGTAACGCATGTGCATTGACGGGTGAAGCAGCTTGGATCGCCTGACAGAAGGCAATCATCGGCTCCGGCGCATGGAACGAGACCGATTGAATCAAATCCGTCCGTTCTGCCGTATGGTGCGGTGCCGTGTCAAAGCCGAACTGACCGAGCATGCTTGACGTGAACATCGCACCCATCAACGCTTGGCTAACCGTATGTGGTGCCATATAGAAACCTTGATACATATCCGGAAGTGCGGATAACGATGGACCGGCTTCGGCGCCAATCCCTGGCGTCGTCATCCGGAACGATGCCCGTTCGATCAAGTCCGTTCGACCGACGAGATAACCGCCAGTCTTCGCAAGACCACCACCCGGATTCTTAATCAACGACCCTGCCATCAAGTCTGCCCCGACGTGCGTCGGTTCGATCGTCTCGACGAATTCACCATAGCAGTTATCGACGAAAATCAAGACATGGGGATGAGCGTCTTTGATGGCGGCGATCGCTTCACCGATTTCATTAACCGGTAGACTGCGTCGCGTCGCATACCCTTTTGAACGCTGAATCCCGACGACCTTCGTCTGCGGTGTGATCCGTTCGAGAACGGCCGGTACGTCGATCGTCTCGGCGTTTTTCATCTCGACGACATCATAGTGGACGCCCAGTTCCTTTAATGAACCGCGTCCATCACCACGAATTCCGACGATCTCTTCAAGCGTGTCGTATGGTTTTCCTGTAATATAGAGCAGTTCATCGCCCGGCAACAATAAACCGAACAATGCGATACCGATTGCGTGGGTGCCGCTGATGATTTGTGGACGACAAAGACCGGCTTCCGCACCGAAGACGTCGGCATAGATGCGTTCGAGCGTATCGCGTCCTTCATCGTTGTAGCCGTAACCTGTTGACGGCATGAAATGAAAATCACTGACCTTGTGACGCCGAAACGCATCGAGGACACGGAATTGATTGTATTCCGCGACCTCTTGCGCCTTCTTGACGTACGGAGCGATCTGTTCCTCCGCCCGGTCAATGAGCGGACGAAGCGTTTCGTAATGGGTTAATTCTGAAAACATGTTTACACCTCGTATTGTTTCAATGTCGCGTATAGACGCGTATCTTTACGCAAGTAACCTTTAAGAATGACAGAACCATCTTCTTCGAACGATTCCTTCAAGTTCATCATGACTTCCTTTGCCGGATTGTAATGAGCAAAACCATCAACCGGGATGCGGATCTCGAGATACTCGAGGATCTCACTGATCGACCGTTCGATCTCTTCAATCAAACGCTCGATGTCCTGCGGATCAAGTGCAGAGATCAACAGTTTCCCGCCTGTAAACAAGCGGTTCAGCTGATCCTTCTTGTTGTAGACTTCTAGCTGCGGGATGTCACCGGCACCGAGTTCATCGAGAACATCGTTCGTCGTCTGCATCTGGTTCAAGTAATGCTCACTCGACGCATCGACGACGTGGAGGATCAAGTCCGCTTCTAGCACTTCCTCGAGTGTCGAACGGAACGCTGCGATCAACTTTGTCGGCAGATCTTGAATGAAACCGACTGTATCCGTCAGGAGGATTTGCCCACCTTCTGGCAAATCGACTTGACGTGTCAACGGATCGAGCGTCGCGAACAACTCATCCTTTTCGTATGTGTCGGCTTGAGTCAATCGGTTGAAGATCGTTGATTTGCCGGCATTCGTATAACCAACGAGTGCGATTTGGAACGTCTGATTCTCTTTGCGACGTTCCCGGTAACGGGCACGATGCGCGACGGATGTCTCGAGTTGTTTCGAAATCTCATCGACGCGGCGCCGGATATGACGACGATCCGTCTCGAGTTTCGACTCACCTGGTCCACGTGTTCCAATTCCGCCACCAAGACGTGACAGTTGTGTTCCCTGCCCAGCAAGACGTGGCAACAGATAACTCATCTGTGCCAGTTCGACCTGCAATTTCCCTTCGCGTGATTGGGCACGTCCAGCGAAGATATCGAGAATCAACTGCGTCCGGTCGATCAACTTGATCGCTTCCGGGTCTGATAAGGCAATCCGGATATTTTTCATTTGACCGGGCGTGACTTCAGCATTGAATATGATTAAATCAGGTTCAAGTTCGTCTGCTAACGCAACGAGTTCCTCAACCTTTCCTTTTCCGATGAACGTACGGCGGTCAATCGCTTGTCGTTTTTGATCCAAACGACCGACGACGACACCATGCGCAGTCGTTACGAGTGCTTCGAGCTCCGCGACCGATTCTTCATAGACATGATCCGGGACACCGGGGAGCTGGCAACCAACGACGATGACGCGTTCTGACATAATATCATTCCTTTCACGAGTAAAGACGTACTGCGCCCCTTATCATACCACAGCCACCGGTTCGTCTGAACTTTTTTGGACAGGAAACATCCGTTCGGTTTATGATGGAAGAAACACCATTACGAAAGGGAGGAAAACGATGGCACGCGAACAGTCGTATACGCTTCCAGAGTTCATTGAACGCTACCTATTTTATTTAACGACAAGCGGACGACAACTTTCGACCGTCCGGCGCTATCGGTACGATTTAATCGAAGTCCATCGCTACATGACGGACGTCGACCAACCACTTGAGACGATCGATGATTTCAAGGCGATTTCGATCGAGACGTGGAAGACGTTCATCAATGAGTACTTGATCGAAGAGAAACTCTACCAACAAGCGACGGTCGCCCGAATCGTCACCGTCATCAATCAAGTCAATTACCAAATTCGACAAACGAAGGCGAAGCTGATCGAATACGCACAACCGACACATGAATTGACGGCAAAACACGTCGCTTCCTTTAAGGAATACGAGCAACTCGTCCGAACGAATCAATCCGATCGCGGCTTGACGGAACATCAATTGAAAGCCCGTCCGTATTTGATCGATCGAAACGAACTCATTCTCCGCCTGTTTTATCGCTACGGTTTACGCGTCCATCACATCATCGGCTTAAAGATGCACGATCTCAACTTCGCCCAGCAAGAGATGACCGTCCACGATCGACTCGGCAACCGCTACCTGCTCCATCTCGAGCGGGAAGATCAAGATATCATGTTGCGTTACTTGAAGACGATTCCGGAGCCCGTCCGTCCTCGTTATCACAGTACCGACCCTTTTTTCGTCGCGTTCGACTTCGCCCGGATGACATTCCGCTGGGTTTACAGTAAGAATGCACCGAAGCAATTGTCGATCGTCATGATCACGAAGATGATGCGTCAGCTGAATGAACGGTCGGACAACAAGCGGGTCTTGACGCCGTCGATGTTACGCAACAGCTTCATCCTAAAAACGTATCAGGACGAGATGACGAAGGAAGAACGCCTGCAGAAGACGTGTCTTTATAAGGATGTCTCGCTTCGACGTTATGAAGAGGCGGTCGAGGAACTGACACCATTACTGTAATGACACATTTACGCTGAGAGCAAAGTAGCTGTCATTTTTCACTTCACTTGCGAAGCGTCATTCTTCTTTCGTTATTCGTCTCGAATTTTTAATACGACCCACACCTGAATGAAACCTAAAAAAAGACGACCCCCCGGTCGTCTTTTTCATTAGCGAGAAACTTCTTGTGTCTCTTCTTGTTCATATAACGTCACGTTGCGCGCTGGTGCGAACGTCGAGATTGCGTGTTTGTAGATCAATTGCTGTTTGCCTTCCGACTCCAAAATGACCGTGAAGTTATCAAATGACTTGATCAGCCCCCGTAATTGATACCCGCTGATTAAGAAAACCGTCGTTGGGACTGCATCTTTCCGTAATTGATTTAAAAAGACGTCCTGAATGTTGTATGTCGCTTTCATGATTCCCCGTGCCCCCTCTTTTTATCTGTTTCTGTCTTCGGGCAACTCTTATTTAACCGCTTTCAGAAACTCTACAGTTCTATCATAGATAATTTTGAACGTTTCTTCAAATGAAAACTTTCCCATATCTACCCAAACGCCATCAAATTGATGACGGAACCATGTCAATTGACGTTTGGCGAAGCGTCGTGTGTTCCGTTTTAGCATGTCAACAGCAGGAGCGAGTGGTGCTCCGTCAAGAACAGGTAACATCTCTTTATAACCAATCGCTTGCAACGCCTTCGTCTGTCGATACCCGGCAGCGTCCAGACGCGCCACTTCCTCTAGAAGGCCACTGTCGACCATCATGTCTACCCGCTGATCAATCCGGTCATACAAACGATCCCGGTCTTTCATGTGTAAAACGAACAACAAACTCTCGTAAAGTGCCGGTTGACTGCCAGTCGTTTGTGTCTGACCAGTCCGCGCGACCTCGATCGCCCGAACGACCCGCTGGATGTTATTCGGATGAATCGCTTCTGCGCGCACCGGATCGAGTTCCTTTAACTGATCATGTAGTGCAGTTGCTCCATGTGTCGCCGCATACGCTTCGAGTTCAGCCCGTAAGGCTGGATCTTCTGCCTGCTCAGTAAACTGGTAGTCATATAAAATTGAACGGATGTAAAGCCCTGTTCCGCCGACGACGATCGGCAACTTACCACGGCTCGCGATCTCATCGATCGTTGCTCGGGCAACCGTTTGGAAACGGGCTACACTCATCTCGTCGTCCGGTGTAACGAGATCAAGCAGATGATGCGGCACTCCTTCCATCTCTTCGGTCGTCACTTTTGCCGATCCGATGTCCATCCCTTGATAGACTTGAACCGAATCTCCGGATAAGACCTCTCCGTTTAGTCGTTTTGCGAGTTCAATGCCTGTCTTCGTTTTTCCGACTGCCGTCGGTCCGACGATGACGATAACTGGTTGTTTCTTCATTCTGCTTCACCCATTCTTTATCTTTTTCATTTTTGATTCGAGTGTACCACAGCCACTTACTCGGATTAAAAAAATCCACAAAAAAACCGCCCTCCTTGGACGGTTCCACACTTACTTGTCTTATACGCGACGGATGAAATCGTCATAGATGGCACTAAAGATGCACCATCCACAAATGACGACGCCTGTCAGCATGATGCCCCAATCTGCCATGGTCGTTCCTCCTCTAGTCATCGTTATTCTCTCTTTTGACGGTTTGAATGGTTTGTAAACCCTTTCGAGCAGGTTTGACACCAATTCTTGGAATCAGTATGATAAAAGTACGATTGGTACGTAGCGCGGAGGCTGACCTGCATCGGCTTCCTATTAGAGGCACTGCCTCTCGATTCCATGTCTTGTGCTGGCACGAGGCGACATAGGAAGATTTCCTTCTTCCACAGAACAGGTCCGGCATCATGCCCGGGCCTGTTCTGTGTGCTAGTAGATTATTTCGAAAGGAGCTGGTTCTCGTGCGCATTCAAATCATTGGTGGGTCTGGTACTGGAAAAAGTACACTAGGTGCATTCATCGGACAATCGGAACGGATTGCGTGGATCGATACTGACCATTATCTCTGGAAAGATACGAAGTTCACTGAAAAACGTGACGTCTCCGAGCGATTTTCCATGTATGAAGCAGATATACTGTCTTACCGTGATTACGTCGTCTCCGGTTCCGTCTTCGCCTGGCACCCGGATGGTTTCACCAATCGGGACTTGCTCGTCTTCCTGTCGCTCGACGAATCGCTCCGGATGGAACGGCTCATCGCACGCGAAGCAGCACGTTATCCTGACTTTTCAGGATCAAATGAGTTCCTCGACTGGTGCCGGACGTATCATACGGCGACGGACCCGAAGATGATCGGCACGTTCGCGGAACACCAACTGCAAATGGAACGGTCGGTTTCCCCCGTTCTAAGTTTAGACGCTTCAATACCAACACAGCTTCAGTATCAAAAAATAATGGAAACATACGACAAATTGCCTTACAAATCATGACAAACGGGTCCCCCTCTTCAGGTGGACCCGTTTTTCTTAATACATATCTTTTTGCGTGAAGTTCCAGAAGGCAACGATTAGTGCCGCGACCGTCCAACAACCGAGGACAGCAAGCGAGAACGGAAGTGTCATCCCTTCGATCGGTGGCGCTTGACCATCGAGGTAGTTAATCAGTCCAAAGTTGACGTTGACGAGATACTTCGAACTCGTCCAGCTTGAACCGAGCGTCGTCAGTAAAGTACCGGAAATCAAAACTGCCATCATGATCCCGATGCCTGTCGCCGTATTCTTGACGAGAACGGAAACCATCAAGGCAATCGTCCCGACGACCGCCGTGACGATCCAGGCTAGACCGACCGCCATCAACAGATACTCCCACATCGGTAACGTATGCACGAATTCAGTCGAGAACGTTCCGCTCGGTGAAGCTTGGAATCCGGTCAAGATCGGTGCGGTCCAGCCGTCATAACCGAGGACGATTCCGGATATCGCATAACAGACGACGACGGTCAATGCCATCAGCATCGATGTATAAAGTAACACCGTCAACCATTTCGCCATGAGGATCTTCCAACGCCGGACCGGTCGCGACAGCAATGTCTTGATCGTTCCGTCATTTTGTTCCCCGCTGACGATGTCCGCCATGATGACGATGATGAACAGCGGTAAAATCAGCGTCAATCCTTGCGAAAAGAATATCCGGATGAACGTCGGGGCTCCCGGATAATTCGGATTGATGTCGTTATCGAGATAGTATTGGTTTTGTTTTAGGTCGAATTCAAGGAACTGACGGAACTCATCTTGAATACTGCTAGAAGCAAGACGGTTCTGTGTATCGACGATATCTTGTTGAAGTTCAACCCGCCAATCGAGTGTTCCTTGCTTTTTGATCTGTTCTTGAATGTCTCGATACTGTGCGTACGTAAACATTGAGACGAGGACGATGAGGATGATCGCAACGACAGCAAACCGACGTTTCGAAGCGATTTTCGTAACTTCATTTCGGACGAGACCGATCATGTTCGGATTACGCAATGTGATCGCCTCCCGTTAACGTGATGAACAGATCTTCAAGCGTCTGGACTTTCCGTTCGATCGTCCAAACTTCAACACCTGCTTCAAGCAACTGCTTGTTGAGTGCCGGCGTCTTACTAGCATCCATCAAGGTATGGACCGTATTCGCATCGACGACTTCGGATACTTGGACTAAATCAGAAGCCGATAAAATCTCGTTCGCCTTGAAGGCATCGTCGACACGCCAATCAACACCAGGAGCAAGCGACTCGACCAGCTCCTTGACCGTTCCGACTTGGACGATTTTACCGTAACTCATGATCGCGACACGATCGGCGAGCATCTCGATTTCAGCGAGAATATGACTCGAGACGAGGACCGACAGTCCCGTTTCCTCGACGAGCCGGCGGATGAATTGACGCAAATCCCGAATCCCCATCGGATCGAGACCATTCGTCGGTTCGTCGAGAATCAAGACGCTTGGTCGTCCGAGTAGTGCTTGGGCGATACCGAGACGCTGACGCATCCCGAGCGAGTATGTCCGGACTTGATCGTCGACCCGCGCCGTCAAATCGACGAGATCGATGACTTCCTGAATCCTTGCCTCGTCGACATTCGGTAACATCCGGGCAAAGACTTGTAAATTTTCACGACCTGTCAAATATTTATACAACTCCGGGTTCTCAACGATCGAACCAATCCGCTCCATCGCTTGGACGAACTGTTTGCGGACATCGAAGTCACAGACTGTGATTTTACCGGACGTCGGTTTGATCAGTCCGACGAGCATCCGGATCGTCGTCGTTTTCCCTGCCCCGTTCGGTCCAAGGAATCCGAAGACCTCACCCGGTTGAATTTCAAACGAGATATTATCGATGATCGTTTTTTTTCCGATCACCTTTGTTACACCTTCTAATTTAACTGTTGGTTTCACGTCTCTCACCTCTTATTGTCTATTCTAGCGGAATAATGAATCATTTGACTTGTCAGAACACTTCATTTCCGCACATTCTTTCTACATTTGCTACAATCAGGATAGAACCTAGAAGGAGGAACGTTCATGAAGCGATTACGCTGGCCCCTGTTTTTAACCGTTTCACTCTTACTGACCGCACTGTTTGGTTACGGTTTCGTCAACGCCTATAGTGACGTCGTCAATCCACCGAAGCGTGCCGTCCTCACACCAACAAAGGAAGAACCTGTCAAAAAAGGCGGAACGTACGTCGCGCTTGGTGATTCCTTGACGCGTGGTGTTGGAGCATCTAACGGAAATAGTTATGCTGCTCTTGTCGGACGCGACCTTGTCAAAGCGAACACGGTCGAGCGTTTTCAGAATCTTGCCGTCAGTGGTGCCCGGACGGAAAATTTATTAAAACAACTCAAACAAAAAGAAGTCCTACGCTCAGTCAGTCAAGCGAAAGTCATCTCGGTGACGATCGGCGGAAATGACTTGTTCAATCGTGGCGAAGGTGTCACGAATTTCGATGCAAAGAAAACGGCCGCGACGATTACGACGGCTCAAGACAACTTAAAAAAGACGTTCCGGATTCTGCGCGAACAAAATCCGGATGCTGTCATCTTCTACGTCGGACTTTATAATCCTTTCCGTGCAACGGAAAACGGTGAGGCGTTCGATGCGATCGTGCAAGACTGGAATGCTAAATCCCGGACGCTCGGGATTGAATATGACGTCGAAATCATCGACACATTCAATCTCGTTCGCGACGTCAAACGTGATTTATCAAGCGATCAGTTCCATCCGAACGACTCTACCTATGAAGAGATCGCAAAAGCCGCATTACTTGCTGTCAATAAACGTTTCTAAAACAAAAAGCCGCCTAAATGGCGGCTTTTTGTTCCGATTCATTTCAGGCGTTTGGCCAAGGCGATGAGTCCCCATTGAAGCGGCAAACGTGTCCAGAGCAACCATGATGGAAGACGCTTCCCATTGACCGGTTTCGGATTGACGGCCATATTGACGTTTGCCGGTAAGACCGCGTACAAAAAGGCCGGAAGCGTCTTACGAACGAGATGTACTCCTTTTCCTGTCAATAGCATGAGACCATAAGCGATCTCAATCACACCCGTTACTTGGACGAAAAAGCGCTTGAACGGAATGAACGACGGCATGATGCTGACAAACCCTTTCTCGTTGCGGAAATGACCAACTCCCGCAAACAATAATCCTGCTCCATAGACTAAACGTAATAGCATGATCTTTCACTCTCTCTTTCCACTTTACGGATTCATTCGAAACAGCTTCAGTGTATCGAACTGATCCGATTATCTCAACTTTTAGAAATTGTCGTCGAATTATGGGGAATGATGAGTCATTTCGGAATGTCTCCCGTAATCAGGTGACAAGTCGCTTCATTTGCTATGATGAAGTCAGAAATCATACAGGAAGGGATGACGACTTATGGCTGGAAAAACAAAAGGACTTTTACCTGGATTGACTGGAGGAATCATCGGTGCCGTTCTGACGGCAACGATCGCGTTTCCGATTTTACTCGATCAAGAACAACAGGTCGCGGACACACCACTCTCAAACGGAATGCCAAAACAAGTCTCGACGACGTCGAATGATCCAGTGACGAATGCAGTCGCCACTGCTCAAAAATCCGTTGTAACGGTGACGAATTATCAAACCGGTAATGCGATGTCGCAAAAAGAAGCAGCTGCCGGCTCGGGATCTGGTGTCATTTATAAAAAAGAGAATGGAAAAGCATACATCATTACGAACCACCACGTCGTCGATGGCGCATCAAAACTCGATGTCACACTTAACAACGGTAAAACACTGCAAGCCAAATTACTCGGTAGTGACGAAACGTATGATTTAGCCGTGTTAGAAGTCGACGCAAACGACGTTCCAGGCGTCATCACACTCGGGAAATCGGCTGACTTAAAAGCCGGACAGACTGTCCTTGCGATTGGTAATCCGCTTGGTGAATTCCAAAACTCCGTTACCCGTGGAATCGTCAGTTCGAAAGACCGGACTGTACCGGTCGATACGAATAACGATGGACAAGACGACTTTAATACAACGGTCATCCAGACGGATGCCGCGATCAATCCTGGTAACTCAGGCGGTGCCTTGATCAATGAACAAGGACAACTCGTCGGTATCAACTCGATGAAAATTGCCGAGTCGGGTGTTGAAGGTGTCGGTTTCAGTATTCCAATCGATGATGCATTACCAATCCTCAAACAACTTGAGACGAACGGTAAAGTCGAACATCCGACACTCGGTGTTTCCTTACAAGATGTGGCGGCGTTCCCTGCTGGTTATTTAAAAGATCAAGTTAACTTACCAGACAGTCAAAAAACAGGTGTCGTCGTCATGTCAGTCGAACCGAACAGTCCAGCCGCTGCGGCTAAACTGAAAACAGGTGACGTGATCACGAAAATCAACGACTCCGAGATTAAAGGATTCGTCGATATCAAAACGGCACTCATCAAATCAGACGGTCCACTCTCACTGACAATCATCCGTGACGGAAAAACGATGACGGTCGAGACAAAAACAACGACGACCGACCAGCTGTAAACTTCAGCCTGACGTTTCGTCCGCCTTCCTTTTCGGGTATTGTTTTAGAACAATATCGAATTGGGAGGCTTTTTCTATGTATGACTTAATCGGCATCGGCATTGGTCCGATGAATTTAGGGTTGAGCGCACTGGCTCATCCAACAGATTTAAAAACGTTATTTTTTGACGAAAGCGAACAATTCTCATGGCATCCCGGCATGATGATTCAGGACTCGATGATGCAAACAAGCTTCATCTCCGATCTCGTCACACTTGCTGATCCGACGAGCGCATTTTCTTACCTTAATTACTTACGATCGATCCAACGTCTCCACACGTTTTACTTCTATGAAAAACTTCTGATTTCAAGACAAGGTTACAATGATTACTTACGCTGGGTGGCGACACAGCTTGATGATTTACGATTTTCAACCCGCGTCGTCGATGTGCAAGATACCGGTGATAGTTTTGAGGTCCTCGTCGAAGATGTCACAACTGGTAAACGGGAAACGTTCGAAGCACGGAACGTCGTCATCGGTACTGGCTCAAAGCCCGCGATTCCAGACACGTTTGACGAGCGTGTCATTCACAATACACAGTATGTTATGAACAAGGCAGAACTGTTGCAGCGCAAAAAAATCAGTATCGTCGGCTCCGGTCAAAGTGCTGCCGAGATCTTCCTTGATCTTTTGACGACGCCTGCTCCAGAGCGTCCTGAACTCGAATGGATTGCGCGTTCGACACTGTTTGAGACACTCGAGACCGGTAAACTCGGAGAAGAAATTTTTTCACCGAGCTATGTGACGTATTTCAACCAACTCCCACTCGAAGTAAGACAAGAGTCGGTCAAGAAATTCGCCCGGTCTCAGAACGGCATCAGTCCAGAGACCCTGCAATCGATCTATGCCCACCTCTATGATTTGACGGAAGAAGAACAGCAACAAGTCGCGATTCGCGCGAATCTTGAAGTGAAAAAGATTACCTATGACGAACGGTTCACGATTGCGATGCAACATCAAGAGCTCGAAGATGAACGCTCGTCCAAAACAGATGCTGTCATCGCGGCAACCGGCTTTTCGCCATCTCTTCCAAGCTTCATTGATCGACTCGATATCGTGTTCGAAGCACCCAACGCTTGGAAAGTCGACGCGGACTATCAAATCGTGCGTTCCGTCGAGACGGCGCATCATCTTTACGCAACCGCTAATTTAGAGTTATCACATGGTCCAGCAGCTGATAATCTCGGCATGTCTGTTTCGCGGAATCAGTTGATTTTGAACGCTGTCGCCGGTACGGAACTTTATCCGGTCGAACAACATGCGACGTTTACGACGTTTGATTAAGTCAGATGAGCATACAGTAAAACGGACGAGGTATGGTGCGCGCCATACCTCGTCCGTTTTGTCTATTTCAATGCTTCACGTCACGGTTTTTTCGTTAGTTCTAGTGCAGCCAGTAACAATAACGTAGCTTGCACCCGTGTCACTCCTGATTTAGCCAGTAACAGATGAAAGGCAATCAACCAGTTGACTTCGTCTGAAAAACGATTCCGTGCTCGCTCCCGATCGACGATCCGGGTCACGTAAATCCAATCAACACGTTCCATCGATGGTAATAACGCAAGAAGCGGCATTAAACGATCCCAAATAATGATTTCTCGCCGTTCAAGTAGTTCCCGCCAAGCAACGATTCGTTCTTGTTGCGCTGACGCATCCGGATGCGCTGCTAAGATCTGCGCCGTAATGACACGTTCACTCGTCCGTTCCATATATTGCGCAAGCCACTCTTCAAACGTATCAACGCGTTCTAAAAACGTATCTGGTAGTGGGTGCTGTTCAAGCAAAGTCGATGTCACGACATACTGCTTCGCAGCATTCAGATGTGGTCGTGTCGCATGTAAGCGTTCCATGTAGGGAAACGCATCAATCCCTTGTCGACGGTTCAGTACTTCATTGAGTGCAAAAAATGGTCGGACTCCTTTATCACGAATCAATCGATGTTTAATCTTCTTTTCAGCGACGATGATTTCTTCGATGAGGACATCAGGATCCGTGCTATTCAGTTGAACATGGGCAACGAGCAATGGTGTATAGCGACTCCGTAACGCTGAAAAGCGAGATGTCTTGTGTTTGATCGTTCGCATCAGACGTTCGTAGACATTCTGCTCAAAGACAGTATCGTGAATCGTGTAGGACAGCGCAAAAAAACGATGGAAATCATGTGACGATTCCTCCCGCAAGACGGGATAGCTCTCATCATAATTCTCACAGAATTGACCGTACATCCTTCCACCTCTCCTTCTTTTCTATGCATCGTTTTCCCTAAAAATGGTTTGCACAATCATATTTTTAAACGCACAAAAAAGCAATGGAACATGTCCATTGCTTTTACATTCTTTCAAATCGATTCAAACTCGTTGTCTCTCTAACAAACGGGAGAAATAACCACCTTGATCCATCAACTCGTCATGCGAGCCCTCTTCGACGATCCCGTCTTTCGTGACGACGAAAATCTTATCCGCATTCCGGATCGTCGCTAAACGGTGCGCAATGACGAGGGTCGTCCGGTTCTCAGACAGTTCGGCCAGCGACTCTTGGATGAGTGCTTCCGTTTCCGTATCAAGGGCAGACGTTGCTTCGTCCAGAATCAGAATCGGTGGATTCTTTAGGAACATCCGTGCGATGGCAAGTCGTTGCTTTTGTCCACCCGATAACTTGAGTCCCCGTTCGCCGATTTGTGTCGCATACCCATCTGGAAGATCCGCGATCATCGGTCCGAGGTGGGCACGTTCCGCCGCTTGCACGATGTCTTCGTGCGTTGCATTCAGATCACCGTAGGCGATGTTCTCAGCAATCGTCCCTGAGAACAAGAAGACATCCTGCTGGACGATACCGATTTGTTGACGTAGTGACTCCTTCGTCATTTGCCGGATATCAATTCCGTCAATTGTGATTGCGCCATCTAGAACATCATAAAAACGTGGAATCAACGAACAGATCGTCGTCTTCCCTGCCCCGGATGTTCCGACGAATGCGACCGTCTGACCAGGTTCGACCGTCAGATTGATGTGTTCTAAGATTAGACGATCCGCTTCATATCCGAATGCGACATCCTTGAACGTGATGCCACCGTTCAAGCGATCAACGACGAGCGCATCTGGTGCATCAGGTAAGGACGCATCTTCATCAATCATCGAAAGGAATCGCTTAAAGCCCGCCATCCCTTTCGGATACATCTCAAGCAATGCCGTAATCTTATCGATTGGCTTCAATAAGATATTCATGTAGAGAATGAAGCCGACGAGTTCTCCTGCCGTTAAGGCTTCGCGATATGTCAGGTACGCACCGACGACTAAGACGGCAAGTGTCATCAAACGAGTCGTCAAGTAGATGCCGGACAGGCTCTTACTCATGACCTTATAGGCATTGATCTTCGACTGACGGAACGTTGCGTTGTCTTTTTCAAAACGCTCGATTTCGTAAGCTTCGTTCGTGAACGACTGGACGACACGGACACCGGAAACACTGTCCTCGACGCGTGAATTGACTTCCGCGATGTTACCGTACATCCGGTCCCATGATTTATTCATCCGAACGTTCGCATAACTGATCAACCAGATCAGGAATGGCACAGCAATGATCGTCACGAGGGCAAGCGGCACATTGATCGTCAGCATGATCGAGAATGCACCAAGCAAGGTCATGACGGCAATGAACGCATCTTCCGGACCATGATGGGCTAGTTCCCCGATATCGAACAAGTCATTTGTGATCCGGCTCATGATATGACCCGTCTTTGTATTGTCAAAGAAACGGAACGACTGTTTCTGGACATGACTAAACAACTGACGACGCATATCGGTCTCGATATTAATCCCGAGCTTATGTCCGAAATAGTTGACGACGAATTGCATCAGCGTACTGATGACGTATAACGCTAATAATCCGACGCTGACAAGGATGATCCAGTTCATCTCTCCGTTTGGTAACAAGGAGTCGATGAACCATTTAACTGCGAGTGGAAACGCAAGTTCTAAAACCCCGACGAATAAGGCAGACGTGAAATCGAGCCAGAATAAACGTTTATGTGGGATATAATACTGATAAAAACGGTGTAACATGTGTAGCCTCCTTCCGAGTACTTCTAGTGTACTTGAACTTTTTTGAAAATACTCCTTCTACCTATTCGTTTTTTTTTGAAAAACGGTATTACAGTTTTCCAGACAAAAATTATATTTTTAATTCAGGGGAATCAGCACTTTTTATGACAAAATGGTAACAACGATTTTTACCTATCTCTTGGAAGGAGCTATGTCACGTGAAAAAGACCGTTCTAGCCCTCACGACGCTCGCTTTGGTCGGTACCACAATTCCGGTTTCAGCCGCGTCAACGACACTGACTTTGACGGATAACGTCAACATTCGCACGGCTGCCTCGACTTCCGCGAAGGTCATCACGACTCTAAAAAAAGGTACGAAGCTGACAGCTGTCAAGAAAGTCAACAGCTGGTATGAAATCCGCTATCAGTCGAAACCAGCTTTCATTACTTCAGCATACGTCAAAGCAACGACGGAAAAGGCTCCGACAACTACGACCTACATAACGAACACCGATGCCGTCAACGTCCGGCAAAAAGCAACGACGAGTTCGAAATCACTCGGAAAACTAGCAAAGAATACTGTCTTGACTGTTCAGAAACAATCAGGTGATTGGTACCAAATCACATATAAGAAACAAACGGCCTATGTCCATGCGACGTTAGTCAGTAAAAAGACATCAAACGTCATGACGGATTCCAAACCACCAGTGACGACTCCCGTCAAACAAGTCGTTAAAGCGGTCGATCGATCGAAAGTCTACACGGTTAATGCGAAGGAAGGCTTGAATGCTCGGACTGCTGCAGCGACGAATGCAAAAATCTACAAGACATTACCGCATCAAACGGTTCTTGATGTCACAGGTGCCGTTGATTCATGGTACCAAGTCAAGCTCGACGGAAAAGAAGCATATGTCGCTTCGATCTATGTCAAAGCTTCAACAAAAGCATCACCACCAACAACGCCGACGACGCCTGGAGTCTCTTTGACGCCGGTTGATGCTTCGAAGACGTATCGCGTCAACGCACCAACTGGATTGAATGTCCGTACGTTACCTTCGACGTCGTCTAAAGTCTTCACACAAGTCGGACACGGTTCGACAGTCAATGTCACGGGTGAAACGACAGGAAAAGATAGCGGCTGGTACCAGATCAAGATTGGAACTGGTCTTTACTATGTCGCGAAGAGTTACATCACGACGGGATCCGTCACGACGACGCCTCCGGTCACTCCAACGACACCCCCGGTAACGACTGTTCCAGGTTCAACATTGATGGAACGTGCGATTTCGATTGGGCAACAATATCTTGGAACGCCATATCGATGGGGGTCAAGTAGTCCAGTCAACGGTGGCTTCGACTGCTCTGGTTTCATTAATTACACGTTGAATGCTGCTGGCTATTCTGTCGGACGGACGAACGTCAACGGTTACTGGAACGATGACCGTTATCTTGGGGTAAAGCTTTCGAAACTTCGTCAGCCAACACGCGGCGATATCATCTTCTTCGAAAACACGTATGCCGCTGGTCCAACACATATCGGCATCATGCTGAACAACGACCAGTTCATCCATGCGAATGAACCAGCTCTTGGCATCAGCCGTCTTTCAGAACGTTACTGGACACAAAAACTATTAGGCTTTAAATCACTTTAAGACATTTTTCATCCATCCCTCGGGGTGGATGTTTTTTGTCTTACCGCTTCTCTTTTGGATATACTGGATATGGAAAGGATGTGTCTGCATGTCTTATAAAACACTTTATATCCGGCTGCTCTTTCTTACCTTATTGATTTTTGGTGGTTCGATGCTCTTGCATTATATCCAGACGGGAGACGTCTATATCGGTCACTTGATCGTTTCCGTCGCCGCATGCGTCTTATTGATTTTCAGAAGAACGACATCCTCACACGAACAGGCATGAAGCGAGTGCGCTTCATGCCTGTTTTTTCGTCATTGAACATTAACCAATGCTTGTATCTCTCGCTCAAGATCGCCTTTGAGCCGTTCACTTTGAAGGTCATCCTTCAATCGTAAAACATCCTCCAGTCGTTCCTGACCAATCCCTCGTTGCATCGCCAGTACGAGCGTCTGTAACATCATCGCTTGGTCGAATCCACTCGCAGCAAGCCAGGCATCTTGCATCTCCCATATCTTATCGACGCTCTGCTGCAGCGTCTGATTCGGTAATTCGATGCCATTGACAAGGAGATGGACTTCGAGTTGTCCGATGTAATGTTTCGCGTCATCGATCGCTACAGTAACGAGTCTTTCCCACGCCATCTGCATGCCGTTCGTATCATTTTCGAAAATCGCGATGAGTCCTTTCGTCAAATCGACTTCGATCCGTCCAACGGCAGTCGTTTCACTAAATGCAAAAAACTGCTCCAATCGATCAAACTCTTGCCGTGATTGTTCGATTTCCCCTTCTAGATATAAAAACAATCCGAGGAAACGTTGAAACGAAATGACATGATAATAGACATCTTGCTCTCGCATATACTGAACCCCTTCACGCAATAAGGCGATCGCTTCTGTATAGTGATCATCGAACAAACTTGCTCGGAGCGCACGCAAGATTTGGAAATTTAAATAGGTTTTTGGCGCCAGTGGAATCTCGCGTGGTACATCCATTGCTTCGATCAGCTCATACGCTTCCTTTGTCCGTTTGAGATTGAATAAAAAATAGACTTTCGAGATCTGAACGAGCAACTGCTCATCTTGACGACCGAGCTGTTGAAAAATCCGCTCTGCTTTCTCATAATATATCAAACCAAGCTCCGGGTCAGACGCTCGGAGGGCATCGCCGTATTTATGATAGACCTGCCCTTGCCAATAGGAAGTCGTTTCCGGAACCAAGTAAGGTTCTAGAAGTTCCTGAATTTTTTCGTCTGAAAAATATGGGGTATGCCGCGAACGGATTGTTTCGATGAGTTCCCGCATCTGAACATCTCGCGGATCGAGCATTAATTCTTCGACTGTCACCTGTAATCGCCTAGCAATCGCCTGTAATGCGGGCACAGACGGTGTCGCTTTGCCGTTCTCGACCATACTGAGCATTGACTTCGTGATGATGCCGGTCGCAACATCCGTTTGCGTCATTTTTTTCTGTTTTCGGATCTGTTTGATACGTTCCCCTAACACACTGGTCACTCCTTTTATCATAAAAGTTAAATTATATTGAACTTTATCTTTACATTTTTCTTCCACTCCTTTATTCTACACTAAAGTTCAATAAAATTTAACTCTGAAGGAGTGAACAGGATGTCATTTAATTTAAAGCGTGTCTTATTCGGAAAGTTTTGTTCATTATTCGCAGCTAGTCTCTTTACGTTCGTCGCCGGACTGACCGTCTTACGGGAAACGTCGTCTGGTTTTCAGTTTGCGCTCGTCCTGCTTGCAGGATCAGTGCCACGGATTTTGCTCTCACCGGTTGCTGGTGTCCTCGCTGATCGTTGGAACCGGAAACGAATCATCGTCATGACCGAAAGCTTAAGTGCACTCGTCTTGTTTGGACTTTTGCTCTATTCGTTACAAGCCCCTCTACATACCGTTCATTACATCATCGCTAGTGTCCTTTTGACGAGCCTGTCGACGTTCCTGTCCGTTACCTTATCAAGCTCGTTACCGCGACTCGTACAAGAAAAGGAGTTACAACGCGGGAACGCACTCTTCTCGACGATTCAATCGATCTCAACGATCACTGCTCCACTCGTTGCGGGACTGCTTATCGCCACTGTCTCCATCACGCAATTCTTGATCTTACCGTTTCTCTTGTTTGCTTCTGCTGCCTGGTGGAATAGCCGCCTCCGCTTTCTTGCAGTGGATACCTCTCCTCTGGTTACTACCGATACTCCGTCTTTCATCTCGGAGTTTAAAGAAGGCTACCGCTATCTGTTCCGTCAACCAGTATTGACGACACTCGTCCTGATGGCGATCGTCCTGAACTTCTTTTTTGTTGCTTTCGAAATCTTGTTACCGATTATTTTGCTCGATCGACTGCAATTCACGCCATTTCGGTTTGGATTGGTCGAGTCCGCACTAGGTGCCGGTCTTCTTGTCGCTTCGTTGCTTCTTGCCTTACCTCGCTTTACCGTGAAACGTCCGTTACGGACGATATTCGAGTCGCTCTTTTTGATCGCCTCTTGTTATGCGCTTCCTGCACTTGCTTTACTCGGCTACGTTCCCTCTGTTCTACTACTACCTTTTTTCATGATTCTATTGTTCATCGACGGCATGCTCGTCTTACGGATGAACATTCCGCTACAACTCATCGTGCAAAAACAGACTGATCCAGCTTACCTCGGGCGTGTCATCGGTGTCCTTGAATCGGTCGCCATGGCGATGATGCCGATTGGTACCCTATTATTTGGTTTACTGAGTGATCATGTGTCTATCATCGTGCTACTTGCAGTCGGTACAGTCGGCTTGTTCGGTGCAGCGTTATTCGGATTCTTCCGATTGCGTAAAGACATCGTATCCGAACGCATTCCAGTAGTAGACGCAAAAAACACGTCCTCCCTCACTTCGTGAGAAAGGACGTGCGTATAAATCAGACTGTCGCTTTGACAGCGTCCATGATTAATTTTAACGATTGTTGTTTTGCTTCCTTGTCAGCAATCATCGAAGCGATCATTACTTCGTCTGTCCCGTATGAATCAGCGAGCTCTTGCAATTGTTTTGCAACGGATTCCGGGTTACCGACGATCATCCGTTTCCGATTTTCAGCAATCCGGAACTGATCTTGGAACGTATACGGATACGCTGCTGCTTCTTCCGGTGTCGGCGTTCCTGTTGACGAGACCCCTTTTTCGAGTAAGAGCAGAGATAAATCAAGGCTTGACGCCAAACGTTCTGCTTCTTCCGTCGTTTCGGCACATGTCACGAAGATCGAAACGAGTGTTTGTGGTGTCTCATTAAACGACGTCGCCATGAAATTATGACGATAGTAATCCATTACTTCCTGACCACCCTGTCCATTGATGAAGTGAGCAAAAGCAAATCCGAATCCGCGTTGTGCGGCGTTCAAGGCACTACCACCACTTGATCCGAGCAACCAGCCTTCTGGTGTCGTATCGACTTCTGGTGTGGCGACGAGTCCCGCGAACCGGTGTCCGGCAGGTGCCCCGTCTTTCAGGTAGTCGACGAGATCATCAAGTTGCTCACCATAATCAGCTCCACCAAACCGTGGCGACGAACCTTCTTGTAACGCACGTGTCGCAAGCGGCATACCGCCCGGTGCCCGACCGAGACCGAGATCAATCCGGTTCGGAGCAAGTCCTTCGAGGACACGGAAGTTCTCCGCAACTTTGTAGGCACTGTAATGTGGCAACATAACACCGCCTGAACCAAGGCGAATCTGTTTTGTCACGGCTGCCATATACGCGATCAAGACTTCCGGACTCGAACCGGCTAGTGTTTTTGCGAAGTGGTGCTCGGATACCCACAGGCGATGATAACCGAGTTCGTCCACGATTTTCGCGAGCTCGACCGTTTCGTGTAAGGCATCAGATGGGGATTGTCCTTTAGAGACCGGGGATTGGTCTAAAATACTAAGTTTCATATATGTCTCTCCTTTTTCTTTCGAATGCGTACTTACACTGTACGCCTCCTCGTTGTACCGTGCAACGAAACTGCTTCTTTCTGTCATGGGGACGTTTTTATTTTAAAATTCAGGGAACAATCCATACGTGAGCATAAAAATCTAACGAATGAGGTGGAGCTACATGTCAACGCATACTACGAATCAAGAAGCAGTCGAAACGGTCAAGAAACTGATCGATAAAATCGAGACAGCGATGCTGACGACGATTGCAGCAGAAGGACTCGTATCGCGTCCGATGCAAACGCAGGATATTGAATTTGATGGTGACCTCTGGTTCCTCACTTCAAAAGAAACGGACAAGTACCAAGAATTACTTAAGAATCCGAGTGTTAACGTCGCGTACGTCGACAAATCATACGTCTCGATTCGTGGGACAGCAGAACTCGTCGAAGACATCGAACGAAAAAAAGAGCTCTGGAGCCCACGTTACGAAGCATATCTTGGAACGACATACGAAGATCCGAAAGTCGTCTTGATCAAGGTCAACACGGAAGCTGCTGAGTACTGGGAAACAGGAAACACGACAAAGTCCGTCAAACAAGTCTTGAAGAAAGTTGTCGGCAAAGACGATGAGAACGAAATCAATAAAACAGTCGACTTGTCTTGACGAGTTAAACCCGCGCAGCTTGCGTGGGTTTTTTCATGTGAAGATAGTCGTTTTTCTCAAAATGATGTAACATAATAAAATGAACTAATACGTAACTTAACTAAAAGGAGTACAATCATGGGAGAATTTTTTACGTTATTACGCCGGGGTAACCGGTCTGCGTTGACGGCAGGCATCGTCAACTCTATCATCGCCATCATCAAGGCAATTGCCTACGTCCTGACGGGAAATGTCGCGATGTTCGCCGAAATGATGCATACGCTCGGGGATGCTGCCAATCAATTTTTCGTCTTCATCGGTTCTGCCCTCAGTAAAAAAGCACCAACGAAACGGTTCCCGAATGGCTTTGGTCGTCTCGTCAATCTCGTCTTGTTAGGCGCAATCCTCTTTGTCGGCATCATGGCCTACGAAACGATTCATGAAGGGATTGCCCACATCATCGAACCGACAAAATCGACAGGCTTCTGGATCACGTTATCCGTTTTATTCGCAGGGGTCGTCTTAGAAAGTGGTGTGTTCTTTAAAGCAATGCAGGAAATCGCGCATGATGCGAAATTGGACTCAAAAGGACCACGCCTCATCCTCGACAGCTTCCGGTCACTGAAGCAAGCAAAACCAGCGACACGCCTTGTGTTCCTTGAAGACTTAGTCGCAACGGCTGGCGGAATCGTCGCGATGATCGCCGTCATCATCTCGCATGTGACACCGTTTCATCAGGCAGAAGGAATTGCTTCGATCCTGATCGGGCTGATGATGTTTTACGTCGTTGGAAACGTCTTTTTGCAAAACGCAGCTGGTGCACTTGGTGAAGCCGATGAGACGATGGCAGCACGTCTCGGCGGACTGATCATGAAAGACCCAGACGTCAAAGACATTAGTAAACTGGAAGTTATTAAAGAAGGCGATCATTTCCACGTCGAAGTTGAAATCGAAGTTGATCCGACGTTGACGATCGCTCAAGCAGACGACATCAAGGACCGCCTTGAACTGCAGATCCGTTTGCAACAAGGCATCATCGATGTGACGATCGGCTTTGACGAAGACGATAAGATTCAACAGTATGTCGTCGCTTCTGACGAGTCATGACACCGTTCACGCAAGATGTCCTGACCATCATCCGTTCAATCCCTGCTGGTCGGGTCATGACGTACGGGCAAGTCGCTCGACTCGCCGGTCATCCGCGTAGCGCACGACAAGTGGCGCGGATTCTTCACAGCATGAGTACGACGGAACGTCTACCGTGGCACCGCGTCCTTGCTGCTGGCGGAAAACTATCGTTCGAAGGCGATGAACAACGGCTAGCACTTGAAGCAGAAGGTGTCGAGTTCCTTACAATCCGTCAACTCGATTTATCGCGTTATCAAGTAAGAAGTGAATAGATGAAAATTAGAGGGATGACCGGTGTATGTACCAGTCATCCCTCTTTTTGTTGTTTTGAATCAAGCTTTTGACATACTCGAAGCCGCAGCAATTTGTCGACGTACTTCTGCTTCAAGCTGTGGTTCCGGTGGTTGCCAGCCTTCTGGTTTCATGACCTTTTGGTCAGATTCTCGGAAGATTGGTTTTCCGTCCGGTCCAAGCTTCGCCATATTGGCACGTTGAACGATCTCAAACAATGGAGCCGGATCAAGCCCGATCTCAACAAAGCTTCCCATGATGAAGTAGAGCGCATCCGTCAAGGCATCCCCTTGTCCAACGAGTCGTTCGACATCTGTTTCGGGTTGTTTCATCTGGAGCGATTTTTCGACCGCTGTATCAAGCCCTGACTTGAAACGTTCGATCGCCTCGAGGAACTCTGCTTCACTTGTCGCCGTTTGATGCAAGAACTCAACGACCGCTTCTTCTGCCGTCCAGGTCGAGCGTTTAATCCCACGATCAACCGTCATAGGTGTTGGCGTCGTTGCGCCAGGGTGTGAAAACACACGGTGGAATTCCTTTACGTCTTGATAATAATTTGTCATACCGATCATCCCCTTTTACCGAATGTCTCCATTCTAACAGGTTCAGAACCGGAGTTCGACTCATTGATGAACGACGTCGAGTAATGCCATCCCGCGCGTGATTAATTCATCTCGCTGTGCGGACGTTGCTTTTAAACGCTCGAGATCAGCGACCAGACGTGGTTGATCGACTTCATCCGCTAACTCAAGTAATTCGAGGCGGAGTAACCAAGCGTCCGGTAACTGGACGAGTGTCTGGTCGATCAGTTGCGGCAACCGTTCCCGACCGGCTCGTCCTTCGCGAATCTCACGAACAACTTCAAAGATTGGATCAGCCGCTGTCAACGGACGCTCGATTCGTTCGAACTCGATCGTTTCTGGAATTGGCTTCAGTGCTTCAACTTCCGTTCCCGGGAATGCTGACGTGATGTCACCGACGATCAATTCCATCCGGTCCATCGTCATCGTTTTCCCATCGTTCGAGAGCGTTGCTGCTTCTAAGACGACGAGTGCCCGGTGACCATTGACGTTTTGAATTGCTGTGATGTCACCTGTGACGTGAACATTTCCTTCCGCCCAGTCGAGACGTTCACCGACTTTGACTTGCATCAATACTTCGTTCAATTCCTTGCCGTGAAGGAGTGTAAAGCCTTCCGGATGATCTGCAAGTCCTTGACCTGTCAACACTTCATCGTTTGCAGCCAACGCTGTCGGTCCAGTCAGTTTGACGATATGCAGCGAATCGTGAATTTCTTGCGTTTCAGGAACACCGACGAGTGAGAGACCGCTGTCGAAAACGAGCGTCGACAGGTTGCCTGATTCAACGGCTTTCGTCAGTCCGTGGATGCCACCGCGAATGTAGGACATCGATTGAGCGAATTCTTCAAGTGCGTCGCGGAGTTGTTCAAACGATTCACAGACGAAGAGTTCTTTTTGCATGCTCGTCACGTCATGTTTCGTCGCAAGTGCTTTTTCAAGCGAGAATGGATGTTTAACGACCGCGTCCGTCAAACAATGGCGACTTTCACCGACTGATGATAGAAGACCTGCCCCGTAGATTTGTGGGTTGTCGATATCACCGATCAAACCGAATTCAACCGTCCACCAGAACAGACGTGAGATTTCGTTCGCTTCCGAAATCCCTTTGACGTGTGTCCGTGTCTCTGCAAGCTCAATTTCAGCTTGTTCGATATCGTCTGACGTCGAGAATGGACTCTCTTTGACGATCGTCAATTTCTTTAGTGCCTTGAATACGTCATGCTCGGCTTTATGATTAAAGGCATGTGCCCCGATCTCACCGAAGCGACGAACGAATTCCGCGTAGACCGGATTCATCAAGATCGGTGCATGCCCCGCTGCTTCGTGCAGAATATCCGGTGCTGGTGTATAGAGAATGTTATCGACCTTCCGGATGTCGGTTGCAATCGGTAATAAACCATGTCCTTGGAAATCGAAGAAGGCGACGCCAGGAATGAGACCATCGACAGCGACTGTTCCCCAGCCTCCACGGCTTAGGTTCGCTGTCATCTCACGTACATCTGGAATCCGTTCCGGGCTGATGCCCGATGCAACAAGCCCTTCGAGGTATGCTGGATGTGCTGTATCTTGTAACGTATTTAAATTCAGTCGCATGACGTATCTCCAAACGGCATGATCTGTTGGCGTGTAGTCTTCGTAGTGCTGTGGTGCGACATGTGGACGTAAGTGACTTGGAATGATTGGTGTAGACATATGAGTTCCCCCTTGAATGAATGTAAGATAACAAAAAAGCCCCTGCCGAACGTATCGTTCGACAGGGGCGACGAAAGCCGCGGTACCACCCTGATTACCCAGTCATCAACTGAGTCACTCATGATTGGGATAACGGTTTGCTCCGCTCGCTTACGCAAGAAGCTCAGAAACTGTAATTCAACACCATCTGTGTACACGTTCGCAGCGCCACGTGCTCTCTGAAACAGGGAGATGGTCTTTACTTCGGTTTCATCATCGCTTAATCTTTCGTTCTGTTATGCTGTTATACTGTTATGCTTTTAGCAAGTAAAGTATCGTTAAGGAGGACTATACGCTTACTTTTTACTTTCGTCAATGGCTTTTTTACGTTTAAATCGATTAAATGTTTTATCACGGACTGATTTTTGTTCGATCGTCAATGATGTGATATGGCGACGAAGCCCACCATTGAGGCGTTTTTCAAAGGATTCGAGTTCTTGTATCCACTCATTCATCGAGACGACGATCGGTAAAATTTCCATGATGACTTCTTCCTCGAGTTCATCACGATCGAGGAAAGAGTGCTTGACGAAGGCAATGTTCTCTTTGACGAGATCCTCCATCGCGAGCGGTTCTTCCGTCAACAGGAGATCGTATGTCAGCAAGACTTTCTCTTGTCGCTGGGCGATATGCATCAAATGATAGAACAGTTCACTTCGAAGATCGTCTGCAATCGAATCAAGTGCCTTCTCTCGTTCTCTGAAGCGCTCTGCCGTCGCGACACCACGTTCGAGGCACGATTGCATATGTTTGAGGATCAGCAGGTTTCGTAGAAGCGAGGCATGCTTCTGACGCGTTCCTCGAATTTCTTCCTTGTGTAGGTTGAACAGGTTTTGTGTCTCAAGGAGCGAACGCCCCATCTTATCGATTGCTGCCCGATATGGGGTGACCTTGCCTTCAAAGGCAATTGCTCGCGTGACGACGAGTAGTTTCTCAAAGAGTTTCGTCGCTTTCTGGTAATAGACATTGCCGTAACGTGGCGGGAAAATCAACGCATTGATGCCGAGTGCACAACCGATCCCGAGCATGACGAGCAAGTAGCGGATCAAAACGACTTGCCAAAGTGGTTCGGTCGCAGTCGCGACACTTTCGAGAATGACGATGATCATCAAGACGACGTGTGGAATCGTCCGCCCGAAACCAAAAGCTAGCAAAATCGAAATTGCTGCCATGATGACAATCCCGATCGCAAGCGGATTCGCCGGATTATCGCCTAAAATCCAAAGTGCGAGTAACGTCAAAAAGGCACCAATCAAGTTGGCCTCTGCTTCTTCGAGAAATTGTTTCCATGTCTGATAGACCGAAGGCAGGAGTGTCGTCGCTGCCGAGATCGCAGGCAGGATTGGGCTGAGGTTGAACAGGTTACTGATCAACAGCGCCAAGATGACCGCAAGACCTGTCTTAATGGTCCGTGGTCCGATTTGTAAGGATTGTCCACCCATGTCCATCCCTCCTTCTTATTCAGTATGCCCTCTATTCTTCACCGTTAGCCGTCAAAATTCAACAAAAAATCCCCTCCGCTTAAAAACGGAGAGGAGATTTAGGTGAATTATGATGCTTTCGTACCTGTTCCTTCTGTCATTTCCGCTTTCGCGACCGATTGGTCAACAAGCGGTTTTTTGAGGAAGGATAGGATTGCCGCACCGACGAGTGAACCGATGAGGATCGCACCCGCGTAACCGACGATTGCCATGACCGTACCTGATGGACCATCAAGTAACGGGAAGACGAAGATACCGCCGTGTGGTGCAGGGAGCAAGACGCCGAAGACGATCGTCAACGCACCAGCGATCGCTGAACCGATGACGCTTGACGGAATGACGCGCAGTGGATCGGCTGCAGCGAATGGAATCGCACCTTCAGTGACGAACGATGCGCCCATTGCGTAAGCAGCGATACCTGCTTCACGTTCTTGCGGCGTGAATTTCTTACGTGCGAACAATGTGGATGAGAAGGCAACGATGAGTGGTGGAACCATACCACCTGCCATGACAGCTGCCATGACTTCCGTGTTACCTGCTGTAAGAGCAGCTGTACCGAAAACGTATGCTGTTTTGTTGATTGGACCACCCATGTCGATTGCCATCATCGCTGCGACGAGCATACCGAGGAGGATTGCGTTTCCACCACTGAGTCCGTTCAATGAATCTGTAAGCCATGTCATGAACTTCGCAATCGGCTCATTGATGACGAGCAACATGATCATTCCTGTGATGAATGAACCAAACAGAGGATAGAGCAAGACTGGTTTGATTCCTTCAAGTGCTGCTGGAAGACCTTTGAATACTTTAACAAGCAAGAGTACGACGTACCCGGCAAGGAAACCGGCAATCAATCCGCCGAGGAAACCAGCGTTACCGTTGCTTGCAAGGAAACCAGCGATTAGACCAGGAGCAAGACCTGGTTTATCAGCGATCGACATCGCGATAAATCCAGCGAGGATCGGAATCAAGAGACCGAACGCGGCTTTCCCGATCGTCATCAATTGCGCAGCGAATTCATTGTACGATGGATCTTTTGGGTTCGCAGAGTTGATACCCCAGAAGAAGCTGATTGCGATCAAGAGACCACCTGCAACGACGAGTGGTAACATCGCGGATACCCCACTCATCAAATGTTTGTAGAATCCGCCACGAGCTGGTTTTGAGCTTTCGCTTGAACCGCTCGCTTTGTAGACAGGTGCATCCTGTTTGACGGCACGGTTGATCAATTCTTGTGGTTTCCGAATTCCTTGTGCAACTGGTACTTCAACGACGTGTTTACCGTTAAAACGATCCATCTCAACTGCTTTATCCGCTGCGACGATGATGGCTGTCGCATCGTTGATATCTTGTTGTGTCAAACCGTTCTTGACGCCTGTCGATCCGTTCGTCTCGACTTTGATACGGACACCCATCTCTTCCGCTTTTTGACGAAGGGCATCAGCTGCCATATACGTGTGTGCGATTCCTGTCGGACAAGCTGTGACGGCAAGGATATATGGTGCGTCTTGATCGACGTTGTCGCTTGAGACGTCAACTGGACCTTCTTCTTCGCGTTCCTTCGCTTCGATTGCTGCGATGACTTCGTCTTTCGTTTTAGCCGCAAGGATCGTATCGCGGAAGTTCATATCCATTAAATAAACGGATAGTTTCGAGAGTGTTTCAAGGTGTGCATTATCTGCGTTCTCACCCGCCGCAATCATGAAGAACAACCGACTTGGTTGACCGTCGAGTGCTTCGTAGTCAACGCCTGCCGAACGCCCGAAAGCGATTGCTGGTGTTTTGACCGCTGCTGTTTTTGCGTGTGGGATGGCAATACCTTCTCCTAAACCTGTCGTACTTTGCGCTTCCCGTGCGAGAATTGCTTCTTTATATGCCGAGCGATCGTTTAGTTTTCCTGCCCGATCGAGGACGTTGACGAGTTCATCGATGACAGCGGCTTTAGATGACGCTTGTAAATCAAGTTGAATCGTATCACGTGTCAAGAGATCAGTAATTTTCATGAGTAGTCACACTCCTTTTAGGATTGAATGAGTTCAACGACGTTGACGTCTACGAGGAGACGATCGATATCTTCTTTCGTACAAAGACCGAAGGAATAAGCAGACGCGCTGCCAGTCGTTACCGCATAGCGGAACGCTTCTTCTGGTGATTTGCCGAGCGCGTGGCTGGCGACGAATCCAGCGACGAGTGAATCTCCGGCACCGACGGAATTGACGAGCTTTCCTGCCGGTGTGTTTGCCGTGTAGGCACCTTGACGATTGACGAGCAGTGCTCCGTCTCCTGCAAATGAGATGACGACATTCTCGGCACCACGCTCGACGAGCTGTTGCGCGTATGGAACGGCCATCTCCTTCGAAGTAATCTCGACGTCGAAAATTTCACCGAGTTCATGGTGATTCGGCTTGATTAAAAATGGACCGAGCGGTAAGACTTCAAGCATCGCTTCCTTCGTCGTATCGACGGCGAAGCGGACGTTCCGTTCATTCAAGATCGTCGCGATATGACGATAGAGATCATGCGGTAGACTGCTTGGGATACTGCCTGCGAAGACGACGATGTCACCGGCTTGCATCGTCTTGAATCGGGATAATAAATGCTCCAGCTCTTCCGGTTGAATCTTCGGTCCCGCTGCATTCAGCTCAGATTCTTGATCGGCACGAATCTTTACGTTGATCCGCGTCTCATCTTGAATCGGTGTGAAGTCCGTTAACACGCCTCGTTTCTCGAGTTCCGTCCGGATGAATTGTCCAGTACTTCCTCCAAGGAATCCGAGTGCTTGTGTTTCTACCTCATAGTTTTTTAGGACGAGAGAGACGTTGATTCCTTTCCCTCCGGCCACTTTTTCCGCCTGTTCGACACGATTGACTTGTCCTGCCTCAAATACCGGTAACGTGACATAATAGTCGATTGATGGGTTGAGTGTCAGTGTATAAATCATTTCGCGTTCACCACCTCTGTGTATTGACTGTATTTCGCTGCTTGCTCACTGGATGTCGTCGTGATGATCGTCGCCGCTTGCAAGGACGCCACCCGACTGAAGCTGATCGCATCCAGCTTCGTCTCATCGACGAGTACATACGATTGTTTTGCTAATTCGATCGCTGTCTTCTTTACGAGTGCCTCTTCCGGATCTGGTGTCGTGAAGCCTTGTGCCGGATGAACACCGTTCATCCCAAGGAACGCGACATCAAAATGGTAAATCAACATTCCTTCACGTGCGTTGTAACCGACGAGTGCCTGCGTTGAATGCTTGAGTTGCCCTCCGACGACGAACGTCGGGATACGGTGATAGAGTAACGTGTTCGCTAGAGGAAGACTGTTCGTTACGACCGTAATCGCCTTCTCTTCGAGATACGGAACGATGGCAAGCGTCGTCGTTCCGGCATCGAGATAGACATACATACCGTCTTCAATCAGGTCGGCAGCCGCTCGCGCGATCCGTTCCTTCTCTTCGACATGCTGATCACTCTTCTCGAAGTAACTCAGTTCTTCAATTTGCAAATGGTTTGCTGTTGCTCCCCCGTGCACTCGACGCAGGTGACCTGCTGTCTCGAGTTGTGATAAATCCCGACGAATCGTGGATTCACTCGCACCGGTTTGTTCGACGATCTTTTGCATCTTGACGACTTCTTCTCGGGCTAAAAGCTCAAGGATGAGTTGATGGCGTTTTTTGGTTAACATAAGGTTTCCCTCCGCATCTTTAATATAAAGCGTTTACATATAAAAATCAATCAAAAACGTTCAAAATTTATATAAATTCTTTATAAAACGTTCAAAATACGACTTTTTTCGACATGAAACCGTTCTTATAGTTTCATTATACATCAAAAACGGTCATTTTATGACTGTTTTATTTTTTGAAATCAATCATTTTTTAAATTTTTGACGATTTTCACAAAATAAAAAACCACTTTCCAAAGTAATTTGGAAAGCGGTGAATGCAATTCAATCAATTCGGTCATCTTCGTTCACTGGACTTCATTTTGTAAACGACCGATTCCTTCAATCGATACTTCGACGACATCCCCTGTCTGAAGGTAGACCGGTGGTTTCATACCATGTCCGACACCAGCTGGAGTTCCTGTCGCGATGACATCTCCGGCTTCAAGTGTCATCCCACGTGACACTTCCACTAAAATCGTTACGACGTCACGCAACATTAAGGCGGTTGATCCTGACTGTCGGAGTTGCCCGTTCACACGTGTCTCGACGAGGACGTCACTTGGATCAAAGCTATCCGCTGAGACGATGACCGGTCCAAACGGACAGAACCCATCGAGTGATTTACCACGGAAGAACTGGACGTGTTCTTTTTGTAAATCCCGTGCCGTCACGTCATTGACAATACTGTAGCCAAACACATGATCAAGCGCATTTTCTGGTGTCAGATCACGCCCCGTCTTGCCGATGATGATGGCGAGTTCTCCTTCATAATCCAGTTGCTTCGTCAAATCCGCATGCCGTTCGATTGGTTCGAACGGACCGACGATCGACGTCGGTGCTTTCGTGAACAAGACGAATTTCCCTGCTCCCGCCGTATCCATCTCTTTGATATGATCAGCATAGTTCTTGCCGACGCAAATGACATTTCGTGCTGGTACATACGGTGCGAGTTGTCGCACATCCCCTTTAAGTAGTGGTGCGATATCTAAATCAAGATCAACATCAAACTCACGTGAAATCACTTCAAGCAATGAATCGGTGTAGACTTGCCCTGTTACATCATATGTAGTGCCCTGTTGTTCAACCCCGATGCCAACTTTTCCATCTTGCTCAAATCGAAACCATTTCATCTTAAATGCCCCCTTTATTTTTAGTATAGCGAAACGGATAACCCGTCGCACCTAACCTCTTCAGCCTATATTCAGTCCTAAAATCATTTTACTATTATTTTCAAAGATAGAGCACCATCTATACATGTTACTCAATCGTTCCTCGATCTTGTTGTTCGTTTTATCTGGTGAAAAATTATGAAATCATCCGTTATAAATAGTTATCTCATGAATCATATTGAACAAATAGTACATTTAAATATTGAAACATCCTAAAATTGTTTATTCTTGCGATAAGAAGTTAAACTTTTCTATAGGAATATGATCAACGTTTATTGAACAATTGTATTTTTCTAATATGTTTTGAAGTAATGGAAAAATGTCGTTCAAATTATTTTTTTGTTTAAAATCATCAATAACTTCAACATCAAAGTTCCATCGACATTCTTCTTTATCCTCTAAAAAACCACCCGCCACTATACATAACTCATCATACGTTTCTTGAGTAACTTCCTCAGATGAAATAAGGAGTGCCTTAATATAATTATCATCTCCGAATTCGTCTTCCGAGATTCCATCAATATTTTTTAAATAAGGAAAATCGTCAATTGTGCTAGGACGTTGATAATCAATCAGTATCATGCAATAAATAGGTGGTGTTAAATAACCAGTTCTCAAAAAATATGCTTCGACCGACCTTAAATTGATTATTCTATTCAGGTGGTAATTTTTCATTTAGTGAACCTCGTTTATTTATTAGAGTGAGTTTAATTAATATTTTTAACGTTAGTTCAGATAACTTTCTTTAATAGTTTACACCTTATCACATCATACAACTATCGGATATATAGTACTTATATGACTCGTCAAGATAATAGAAAGGGGTAGCATTCCCATGTACCTAGGAATGCTACCCCTTTGATAAAATTCATTATGCAATCCGTTGCGCTAATCGATCAACAAGAGCCTGAGACTCTTCATTTAATCCTACCAATTCAACTTTTTTGCCGAGTCGTTCATATTTCAAGACGACGTTCTCGATCGCTTCGATGGCTGAATCATCAAATAAGTGACACGCTGAGAAATCGAGCGTGATGATCGATGATAGATCAGCATCGAGCTGGAACTGTTCCGCAAATGCAGTCGTCGACGCAAAGAATAACGGTCCACGGATCGTATAACGGACTCGTTCTGTTTGCTCCTCACGCTCGACTTGGATGCGAGAAATTTTTGACGCGAATAATAACGCTGCAAGCAAAATCCCGACAAGGACACCCATCGATAAGTCATGCGTCAATACCGTCACGAACACGGTCGCGAGCATGACCGCGGAATCACTTTTCGGTGACGTCTTGAGCATCTTGAATGAGCCCCAATCAAACGTCGCATACGAGACGAAGAACATGACACCGACAAGTGCTCCCATTGGAATCGTCATCAATAGATCGTTCATCGTAAACATCAATAGCATCAAAAACACACCTGCTGTCAACGTCGACAAGCGACCGCGTCCACCGGATGTGACATTGATGACTGATTGCCCGATCATCGCACAACCTGGCATTCCACCGAACATACCGGCGATAATGTTCGCAATTCCTTGTCCGCGCGATTCCATCGCTTTGTTCGACGTCGTATCCGTCATTTCATCAACGATTCGTGCTGTCAGTAACGATTCGATCAAACCAACGAATGCGAGTGACAAGGCATATGGGAAGATGATTTGAAGCGTCTCGAGTGAGAACGGGACATCTGGCAAGAAGAAGCTTGGTAACGCCGCTTCGATTTGTCCCATATCCCCGATGACACGGGTATCAAGCGAAAAGACGACTGTTAATACCGTCATGATCGTGATCGCAACAAGTGGCGCCGGAATCGCTTTCGTGACCCGTGGAAATAACAAGATGATGGCCAGTGACGCGGCGACCATCGCATACATGATCCAGTTTTGCCCTTCGAACTGTGGCAATTGCGCCGAGAAAATCAGAATGGCGAGCGCATTGACGAATCCGACCATGACAGCTCGAGGAATGAATCGTAATAACTTGGCAATTCCTAAAAAGCCGAACGCGATTTGTAGAATTCCGGCAAGTATACCGGCAGCTAGTAAATAATCAACACCGTGATCTTTGACGAGCTGAACGACGACGAGTGCCATCGCGCCAGTCGCAGCCGAAATCATTCCAGGGCGACCACCAGCAATCGAGATGACAATTGCAATGATAACGGAAGCGTATAGCCCAACCATCGGGTTGACACCAGCGATCAGCGAAAACGCGATTGCTTCTGGGACGAGTGCTAAGGCAACGACAATTCCGGACAACAAATCCGCTTTTGGTTGCAAGAACCACTCTTTTTTCCATTGAGTAAACATATGATGATTGAGACCCCTTTTCTAACATGAATGATCTCAGTGTAATGGGATTAGTTCCAAAAAGCAACCTTTTTAGGAAGTTTTGGTCCGAATGCGGGCAATCTCATCGACCATCGTTTTATAAGTCGCCATGATTTCCTGGCCCGCAAAGACCGGATCTTCATCCATCGTCTCGAGTGCCCGGCGCAGGAGATGGATTTTCGGTTTCTTACGTTCGAGCAATTCCTCATAGATGAAATCGAGAACTTCTTCATGTGCTTCCTTCGATTCTTCGGAAATCGAAGACAAGGTGATCAAACGCTTCATATGTGCGCTCGTCTTTTCGAATAAATCCTTCCGGATGACGACTTCATCTTGTGGACGATCGAGCCAGACCGATAGGAATCGTGGCGGAATCAATTGTTCCTCCGTCCGACTGACGTCTTCGACGAGATGCGTCAACCGATTGAACACATAGCGGACGACCCGTTCCGGTTGAGTGTTCGGCTCAGATTGACGGAAGAAGTACATTGCATATTGCAACATCCCCGTGTAAATGACTGCTAAATCTAGAAGGTACGGTTCCTTCGTCTGACCGAATAAATCACGTAATCGTTCGAACGTCCACTCGATCTCAAGAAGACGATTGTTTTCCATGAACGTCTTGAGTTCTTTTTCGTTCGAAGCAATGGCCTCTTCGAACAATGTATATAGTTTATATTTTTGCATCAATTCCAAATAACAGTTTCCTTGTTGAATGAACGTCTCGTAATCCGAGACATCCCGTCCGACGAGAATTTCCTTACGCGCGATCCGCATTTTTTCAAAGACGGTATTAAAGACATCAATGAATAATTCGTTTTTAGAGGAGAAGTAATTATAGAACGTCCCTTTAGAAACGTTACTGTGTTCGAGAATATCCTGAATGGATGTCGATTGATAACCCTTTTCGACGAATAGTTGATAGGCAGCATCTAATAATTGTTTCTTTTTTGGATTCATGGTCTTGTCCTTTTCTGTTCATAATTGGTTCGACAACCACTTATTTTAGTGTATGAAGCAAATAATTTGAACTCATTCGACTTCTGCTGGTAAGATAGCCAAGTCAGTCATAGAATTCAAGTCTAACATTTTAGACTCGTAGTACAAAAGGAGCATAACGAAATGCAATCAAGCAAGCAATCATCACGACTTTATTTAATTTTAGCTGTCCTCATGGCAGGTGCGTTCGTTGCGGTCCTAAACTCGACGTTACTCAACATCGCCTTACCGTCGATCATGAAATCGTTCGGTATTCAGGCAAGCACCGCCCAGTGGTTGACGACGGGATATATGCTCGTCAATGGAATCATGATTCCGACGTCAGCATTCCTCGTCCAAAAGTTCTCAACGCGCCAACTGTTCTTGACGGCGATGACATTGTTCTCACTCGGAACGATTATCGCCGGACAAGCACACATCTTCCCGCTTTTACTCGGTGCGCGCATGATGCAGGCGTCGGGTTCCGCGATCATGATGCCACTGTTAATGAACGTTCTCTTGACCGGTTTCCCAATCGAAAAGCGTGGGCAAGCGATGGGAATCTTCGGACTCGTCATCACCTTTGCTCCAGCAATCGGACCGACATTGTCCGGGTGGATTCTTGAACATTATGAGTGGCGGATGTTGTTCCATCTCGTCACACCGATCGCATTGCTCGTACTCTTCACGGGTGCCTTCTTATTGAAGAAAGAGACGGTTCAAAGTTCACTTAAGCTCGATTTGTTCTCACTCGTCCTTTCAAGCTTCGGCTTCGGTGGTTTGTTGTATGGATTTAGTTCCGCCGGTTCTGCCGGATGGGGATCTTGGACGGTCATCGGATCATTGATCATCGGTGTAATCAGTTTGACTTCCTTCATTATACGTCAATTCATGCTCGAAGAACCGATGCTTGAGTTCGGTATTTTCCGGTATCCGATGTTCGCTTTATCGCAAGGGATTTCAATGGTCTTGAACATGTCAATGTTCTCCGCGATGATCTTGATGCCGATCTACATCCAGACAATTCGTGGCATCTCACCATTTCACTCTGGTCTCTTGATGTTACCGGGTGCGATCGTCATGGCGATCATGTCACCAATAACAGGTCGTCTCTTCGACCGATTTGGTGCTCGCATCCTTGCCATCATCGGCTTATCACTGACGGTCTTGACGACGTTCTCATTCAGTCAGCTAGCTGCGGATACGTCATACGCGTTCCTCGTCATCATGTATACGTTACGTTTCCTTGGAATCTCGATGGTCATGATGCCGGTCATGACGAACGGATTGAATCATATTCCACAACATTTGACACCTCACGGTACGGCATTAAACAACACGTTGTCACAAGTATCGGGTGCGATTGGTTCAGGTCTGCTCGTGACGATCATGACATCGCGGACGAAACACCACGTTCCGGAACTCGCTTCACAACCTGAAGCTGCAAATCCGGAATGGTTGCAGATGCAGGCGATGATTGAAGGAATCAATGATACGTTCTTTATCGCGACATTACTCGCACTTGCTGCTTTGATCTTATCGTTTTTCATCAAAAAACGACGGACAACGACACTCGCAGTCGTCGAATCCGTCGATCAAGAACAAAAATATGCATGATTTGATTCTCCCCTGTCTAAAAAGATGGGGGAGTTTTTGTCTAATCCAAACGTTTGTTTAAATGCTGTCGATCATACATTCGTTGATTCGTACTCCCCCGAAAGCTTGTCGTTCGGTCAAGTTTCGATAGGATGAACGGACCATCAATCAATCCATCTAGTCGGCGTAACAAGGGGTGCCATTCTCGATGCTTGATGATCTCTTCCAACACATAGCCCGTATACAAGATCACTTCATAGTCTGGTCCGAGTCGTTCTAGTAGCCGATAGAGCGCTATTGCTTGTAACAACGGTTCCCCACCGGATAGCGTCAGGCGCCGGTGACCGGTTGCTTGAATCCGCGCGACCGTCTCGTCAATTGTCCAAGCTACGCCACCTGCAGGATCCCAGGAGGACGGATTATGACAGCCGGCACAGTGATGCGGACAACCGGCAAGAAATAACACCGTTCGTAAACCGGGACCATCGACGACGGAGTCAGGAAGAAGCGAGAGGACCCGTAACATCGTGTTTCACCCGATTCTGCTCTTCTGCCCGTTTCGCTTCATTCCAGCGGTCCAGCGTACCGACGAGATATCCGGTGATGCGCCGAATGCGTTCGATCGATCCACTCCCGCAAACTGGACATTGATCCTCGATCGTCTGCTCCGTTCGGCAATCAAGACAGCGATCGACGGGATGATTGATTGATCCATAACCGATTCCAGCCTCCGCCATTAAACGAACGATGTCTTCGATTGCTTCCGGATTTCCAGCAAGCGCACCATCCGTCTCGACATAGGTGATATGACCGCCATTACATAATGCATGGAACGGGGCTTCGAGTTGAATCTTCTCACGGATCGTCACGGGCGCATCGACAGGAATATGAAAGGAATTTGTATAATACGGTCGATCTGTCACTCCTTCGATCTCACCAAAGTCACTGACATCGCGACGTGTGAACTTACCGGATAATCCTTCGGCCGGAGTTGCGAGTAAACTAAAGTTCAACCCTGTCTGTTCGCCAAAATTGTCGACTACCGTCCGCATCGCTTGAATCAATGCAAGACCAATCCGGTGTGCTAGTTCGGAATAACCATGATGACTCCCCGTCAGAACGGACAAACATTCAGCAAGTCCGATGAAGCCGACCGCTAACGTCCCGTGTTTGAGGACCGGACCTACCTGATCCGTATTTCTTAGCGTCTCACCGTCTTTCCAGACGTGTTGATATAAAAATGGAAACTCGTCAGCCGTTCGACTTGCCTGGAACTCATACCGTGCGATGAGTTGCCGGCATGCAAGTCTTGTCGTATCTTGGACGACTTCGAACATTTGATCGACGGTTTGACTCTGGAGTGCCAAACGGACGAGATTGATGCTCGTGAAGGATAAATTACCACGACCTGTGACGGACGGTATGTCTCCACGATCCTCGAATACACGGGTCCGGCATCCCATATACGCGACTTCCGCTTTTCCCGGTTGCTCCTGGTGATTAAATGGTGCATCGAGAAATGCAAAGTTGGGAAACAATCGCTTTCCTGTTACACGTGTAGCGAGTTGAAACAAATCATAGTTTGGGTCCATTGGTGACAGATTGATTCCTTGTTTAACTTTATAGATCTGAATCGGAAAAATCGGTGTCTCACCCTTGCCCAGCCCACGCTCCGTCGCTGTTAGCAAGGCACGTTGGAAGAGCCGCCCTGCATACGTCGTATTCGTTCCATAATTGACGGATAAAAACGGAACCTGTCCACCACCGCGCGAATGCATCGAATTCGTATTATGAATGAATGCTTCACATGCTTGAAACGTTTTTTCATACGTCTCCTGCCATGCATGTCGCTCCCGCTTACGCCGCTTCCAATGCGGAACGAGGTCATTTAGTTTCGTCCATTCCCGTTGATAGGTCTTTTCGACGAACGGCGCTAAATCATCATCAAAGGTTGCGAAGGCTTGTCCGCCATGCTGCATGTTTTGATTCGCCTGGACGATGATTGCCGCAAGGGCGAGGGCAGAACGAATGTCTTGCGCCGGACGGATCGAACCGTGCGTTGTCTGAAATCCGTTTGAGAGTAACTGACCGAGCGGAATTTGGGCACAAGTCGTCGTCCCAGTCACATAATAATCGGCGTCATGAATATACAAAATGTTGTCGTCAAGCGCCTGCAAGACATCCGCTTCGAGATGTCGTCGCATCATCTGCCGTGCTGCTTCCCCAGCAATCCGTTGTAACTTCGCAAGTGGTGTTTTGCCATCAATGTTTGCATTCTCTTGTTCGATCTCTTGCGGTGGTGTGAGTAACGCTTCTAAGCTCTCCATGATTCTTCTTCCTCTCACGCTTTTTTGTAATCACTATAGCGAGAGTACAGAAACGTTAGCAATCCCTGCACAATTTACGATTTTTTCAACTGTTTCAGCCGTTCTGTCATCAATCTGTTCGATTTATCGTTCAAATGTCTGCATCTTACTCGTTTTAGCCAAGCGCATGAATTTGGACGAATCTCACACGTGAAACGACAAAAAAGAAGAGGCGCATGATATCGCCTCTTCTTCGTCTCTTCATTCTGCTTCGAGTAACGCGTCCGTCGCACTTGGTAACTTGACCCGAAAAACCGTCCCTTCTCCCAAGATCGATTCGACTTCGATGTTGCCATCATGCGCTCGAACGATTTCCTTACAAATCGATAATCCAAGACCTGTTCCGCCGATTTTTCGGCTGTCTGAGTTATCGACACGATAGAACTTGCTGAATAGATGCGGCATCGAATGACTCGGAATCCCGATTCCGAAATCACGGACGCTTAGTTCAATCTGATTGTGCTGATGGGTCAGCGTCACAACGACATCCCCACCGTCCGGTGAGTATTTGACTGCATTATTCAATAGATTTCCAAGTAGCTGTTTCATACTGTTCGCATCTGCTTCGACCATAAAGTCCTGTTCGTCATTCAAATCAAGCTGCAGACTATGTTGTTCCGTCGCTGCTTGATAAAACTGAATTTGTTCCTTGACGATTTCTTTCAGATCAAAGATTTGTTTATCATACTCTTGCTTTCCTGACTCCATCCGCTGGACGTTCAAGAAGTCGCTGACAAGATTGGTCAATCGTTTCGATTCATCATGAATCGTTTGCAAGTATCGCTTGTTCCGCTCGGGATCCAGATCCCGTTTCAACATCAGCTCCGTAAAGCCATAAATCGAAGAGAGCGGTGTTCGAAGTTCATGCGAAACCGTCGAGACGAGTTCTGATTTGACCCGATCAACCTCTGTCTCAGCCGTGACGTCACGAAAGACGAGGATCGTTCCCTTCGACTGTTCTCCATGCGCGATGGCTTCGGCATAAACTTGAATGAAATATTCACCCTGGTCGATCGACAAAGAGAACATGCCCTCAGGGATCTCTCCCGATAAAACTTCTTCAAAGTACGCTTCAAAAGCTTCTTTCTGGTCCATCTGCTCGAACATCGTCTCTGGTTGGACCTCAAGAAACGTCATTGAGTCATTATCTTCCTCGACCTGTAACGACTGGAAGATATCAAATAATGCCTGATTCCCTAAGATCGTCTTTTCCTCATGTTTGATATAAAGAATCGCTTCCCGAACGGAATTCAACAGTTGCGCCGTCTCTTTTCGTTCGTATTCCATCTGTTCATAGAGTGACATCCGCATCAATGAGATCGCGATTTGTTTCGAGAACGATTCCAGTTCCGCTAGATCCTGTTGGTTGAATGGTGCGTCAAACCTTGCTAGATAGAGACAGGCAATCAATTCTTCTTTTGCCGGATCCATGATCGGAATAACACCTTCATAGACGTGATACGGATACTTGATGAGATCGTCGTTCGCGACCTTTTTTGAGGAATGTGCGGTTTCCTTTGAAATCATGACTCGTTTCAGCAGCAATGATTCTGTTTTTAAGCTCTCCTGCTGATCCTCCGTCATCTCCTTAGGAACGACTTGGGCGATCTCATTATTTTTGATCAGCAACAGGGCACCAAATTCCGTCTTCGTCAATCGGACGATCGTACTGATGACAGAAGAATAATCAAATAAACTCTCTTTTGAGGCAAGTGTTTCGATTAATTCGTTCCGATCTTGTAGATGCAACTCGTTCGTCCGGGTCACTTCCAAAGCGTGCTCAAGTTCGTCTTGCTTTTGCGTCAGTACTTCCTGATTGCGTTTCATTTCTTGATTCTTTGCTGACAGTTCCGCATGTTGTGATGAGATCGACCGTGCCATCTGGTAAAACGATGCCGTCAATTGACCGACTTCATTATGGCTGTCGACATCATGCTCGAGCGAAATAGACTTTCCTTCCGCAAGACGACGACTTTTGACATTCAATTCGCGGAGCTGTGATGTCACACGATGAATCAACGGACGGACGATGAACAATAGACAAAATAAAAAAACCATCAAGTTCAAAAACCAAAACCATTGTGTCTTTTGTAACTGATCGAGTACTTGTTCCTTCGTCCGACCGTCTGCATTGTCCACGTATAAATAACTGGCAACCGATGTGATGACACTTAGTGCAAAGACACTATAAAAAATTGCCATCAACTGTCTGCCTAACTTCTCAGTCATCCAGTGTTTCATGTTCATAAATCCTCCTAGCAGTATATTGCCCTTCGTTCAAGATTGTTTCCTCCTCATCTATTATCATCTAATGATTCCCGGAAACATCTCTCTTGAATCCTTTATGGTCGGGCAGGCGAGAGTCCGATCCCAGTCACGAGAGCAATCGCATCGACAACTTGTCCTTTTGTCAGATCGTCCGTCTGAATCTGTTGACTGAACAATGGATCGGTCAGTTGACGTAAGCGTTGCTCTGCCTGTTGACCGCCCCACGAGTTCGGACGCTCGAAGCGGCTAATCAACCGACGTTTGACAGTCGTCTTTTTCGCCATCAGTGCGATATGACGAACTTCATGCCCGTTTTCGCGCAACGTTCCGATGATTTCCTGAAAGTACGCCGGATTTGTTAAGGTCATCGGTACGATGATACGCGCTTCTTCCGTATCGAGCTGTTCGAGGAGCTGACGGTTGAACGTGCGCCATAACGGCTCATCCTGAAAGTCATCTTTGTTTGTCGGCAGCTGTGCTCGTAAAAAATAACCCGTCTCTTCCGGATCAAAAATGTGTGAGCCGCTCCAACGTTGTTGTAATCCGTTTGCTGCCGTCGTCTTACCAACGCCAAACGTACCGTTAATCCAAATGATCATCTTGTTCTCCTCCACCCTGTTTTTGTTGTACTATACTGCTAAAACAGTCGACAAGTTTCAATCGACGATAAAAAAACACTCTGCTAAAGAACAGAGTGTTCACCCATATAACCATGTGATTAAAACCGGTGCGATGACACTGGCACAGACGGCCGTCAAGACCATCGTCAATAGACCGACCGCTCCTTCCCGTTGATCGAGACTCATCGACTTCGTCGCGCCCATGACATGAGCGATTGATGCTAAACCGACTCCACGGCTGACGAAGTGGCGAATCTTCAATCCCGTCATGAGCTTCGGACCGACGATCGATCCGGTTAACCCCGTCAATAAAACGAAGGCAGCCGTCAGCGTCGTCGTCCCACCAGCTTTTTGTGAAATTGCCAAGGCGACAGGTAACGTGACCGACTTCGGTAACAGAGCAAGATTCGTTGTCCGCTCAAGATGAAGCAATAGACCAAGTAACAAATCAGAGCTCATGGCAATACATGTTCCAAGCAAAACACCAAGTCCGATTTCTGGTAGAAAACGCCGAACGTGATGCCGGACGCGGTAGAGCGGAATCGCAAATGCCGTGATTGCCGGACCAAGCATCTTCGATAGATATTGTCCACCTTGCATGTATTCTGCGTGTGAGACTCCAGAACAGACGAGAATTAAGATCAAAACTACCGTTACCGTCAGGATTGGTAACGTCCAGACACGAGGATAACGTTGATAGATGAACATTGCGATACTAAACAATGCAATTGACAGGATGATCCAAAACAGTGCCTCATTCATGTCGTGTCACCGCCTCTTTTCGGTGTGCTAAACGATCGACGATATATGCTGATCCGACTAATGTCAGAAGGCTACTGACGATGACGATCAACACGACCTGTAAACCGGACGTCCGGAGAAATACGGTATAATCCATGATTCCGGACAGTGCTGGAACAAAGAACAATGGCATGACGAACAGAAGAAATGTCCCGCCCCGTTCGACGGCAACAAGCGGAATCAGACGGCTTTTTAACGCCAGGTACAGTAGAATCAAGCCGATGATGTTACCGGGTAATGGTAATTGAAAGGTTTCGCTCACCCAGTCCCCACTGAGTGAAAAACAAAAAATAAGTGCGATTTGAGCAATGATTTGAATAATACGCATAACGCGTGACAGCATGATAAAGGTCCCCTTGTTAACAGTTTCGGGTCCTATTATCCGCCTCTTTCCTTCAACAATCAATGAAATCTAGTGAATCAACCGAAGTAACCGTTCTCATGAAAAACCACACTTTTTTTGTATTAGAACAAACAAAAACTACTCAATCGTGTATCAGTACAATAAATGATTCGAGACGAACGAAAAAGAGGCTGACTCCAAAAAAGAATGACGCGTCTTTTCACGCACTTTCCTCAGGCGAGACACAAGCCAGTTTTCCTGCTTTATACAAGCAGGAAAGCGGGTCTTGTTTGTCTCTGAAGCGCATAAATGCGCTTTTTACTGTAGGAGTTGCGTATGACGCGTCATTCTTTGTAGAAACTAACTTTTGAGTCAGCTCCCTTTTCTATAATCTGAGACGACACCTGAATGGGATCGACTCCTCTTCTTGATCACATGACCCTTTTGAATAACTTCTCGAGTTCATATGTCGTCCATTCAATGATGACTGGACGTCCGTGTGGACATGTGAACGGCATCTCTGTCTTCGCTAAATCATCAATCAACCGGCGCATCATCTCATCGTTCAACGGATGATTCGCCTTGATTGATTTTTTACATGCCATCATGATGGCGGCATCTTCCCGATACGTCTCGAGATCGATTTTTCGCTTCATCAATGCTTCATCGAGTAATTCCTGAATCGTCTCTTCCTGTCGATGGGACGGGAACCACGTCGGAACTTCTCGGACGATGAAGCTTTGTGGACCAAATGCTTCGAACTCGATACCGACGTCTTTTAGCAACGGAAGGATTTCCTCCATTCGTTTCATGTCATCTGACGAGATTTCAAACGTATATGGTAAGAGTAATTGCTGCCGTTGCTCCGGTGGTCGACCGAACATGACTTTATACGTCTCGTATTTGATTCGTTCCTGGGCTGCATGTTGATCAATCATATACATCCCGTCTTCCCCGGCACAGACGATATAGGACGAATGAAGTTGACCGATGACGTCGAGATGCGGAAAGCGCGGACGCGCGGGTGGTTCCTCAATCGGTTCGACAAAGTCTTGCTTGACCGGTGCGATGGGCTCGAATAGATCATCCTCGTTGCTAAACGGTAATGATTTCTCGACAGGTGATCGATCGTCTTCTTGCGGCTTTTTCGGAATCGGATAATTCCAGACCGCTCGCGATGACGTCTCTTCGACTGGTTCCGCGACGTAAGAAAAATCGAGTTTTTCTTGGCTACTCGGATCTTTTTTTGGTTTCGGTGGCGTCACTTTCGGAATCAGTGTCTCCCGGCTGAGCGTCATCTTGATCGTCTCCTGAATCAACTGGCAGAGCTCCATCTCTTTTGAAAGACGGACTTCTCGTTTCGCCGGGTGAACGTTGACATCGATCAGGAGTGGATCCATCGTCACCTCGATGACTGCAATCGGATACCGCCCGATCGGCAAGAGTGTATGGTAACCGTTCAAGACCGCTTGCGTCAGGGCGAAGTTTTTGACCGAACGTCCATTGAGAATCAACGTAATGTAATTCTTCGAGGCACGGGTCACTTCCGGTTTGACGAGATGACACGTCAATTGATAATCGGCATTCGCGCCCTTGGCGACCAACGTTCCTTGAATCGTTTGATGACCGTAGACACTCGCCAGCGCTTGCCGGACGTCTCCTGATCCGTTCGTCTGGATCAACGTCTTTCCTTCATGGGTAGCCCGAAGTTTGACGTCTGGATGAGCAAACGCCATCCGGTTCAGCACGTCCGTGATTGCGGCAAGCTCCGTATGCGTCGTCTTTAAATATTTGAGCCGAGCCGGTGTATTGAAGAAGAGATGCTCGACTGTCAATTCCGTTCCTCGGTTCATGGCAGCTGGTGTCCGCTGAACGACCGTCCCGTACTCAAGCGTCACTTGAATCCCTTCCGCGTCCTCGCGTTTCGTCTTCAACGTCACTTTACTGACGGACGCGATCGAGGCAAGTGCCTCTCCGCGAAAACCAAGTGTCTTGATTCGGAATAAGTCATGCTCATCCTTAATCTTACTCGTCGCGTGACGGACGAAAGCCAGTTCAGCGTCATCCGGGTAAAACCCGTGTCCGTTGTCGCGGATCGTCATCCGTTTCATTCCAGCTTCTTCGAGCTCGACATCGATTTGTGTCGCACCGGCATCAAGTGCGTTCTCGACCAGTTCCTTGACGACCGATGCTGGTCGTTCGACGACTTCTCCCGCCGCGATCCGGTTCGCTAAACTATCGGATAATTCACGAATGATTCCCACTGCATTCTCCTCACTTTCTCGCTTCGGCTTGTAGGCGGTACAGCGTATTCAATGCTTCGAGTGGCGTCATGTTGATTAAATCAAGACTCGCCATCGTCTCACGCAGCGGATCCGCTTCTGAGAACAGACTGAGTTGATCAACCGGCTCCTCCTGAACAGGAGCTTTGACAGGTGCCGCGACCGGAATAGGCTCTGCCTGCTCGAACTCGGACAAGAGGACTTGCGCCCGCTCAATCAAGCTGTCCGGTAAATCAGCTAACCGCGCGACATGGATTCCGTACGATTGGTCGGCTTTTCCGTCGCGTACTTCATGCAAGAAGACGACACGCCCATCTTGTTCAACGGCACGGACGTGAACGTTCGCTAATCGATCAATCGATTCTTCGAGCACCGTCAGTTCATGATAATGAGTCGAAAATAGCGTCTTCGCCCCAACGTGCCGGGCGATGTGTTCAACGATCGCTTGTGCGAGTGCCATCCCGTCGTACGTCGAGGTCCCGCGACCGATTTCATCTAGCAGGATCAACGACCGGTCCGTCGCACGCGTCAACGCTTCTTGTGTCTCGACCATCTCGACCATGAATGTCGACTGTCCACTGACGAGGTCATCTGCCGCCCCGATCCGGGTGAAGATTTGATCGAAGATCGGCAGTTCCGCTTGAGCAGCTGGTACGAACGAGCCGATTTGATGCAATAAGGCGATCAAGGCGAACTGTCGCATATAGGTCGATTTACCGGACATGTTCGGTCCAGTGATCAACAGCATCTCGCGTCCTTCGTTTAAGGTGATCCCATTCGCGACGTATTCACCGCGCGGTAAGACTGTTTCGATGACCGGGTGACGTCCTTGCTGAATATCAACCGTTCGTCCCGTCGTCGTGATTGGTCGGACGTAGTCATGCGTCTCAGCAATCTCAGCCAGTGCGACGAGGACGTCGAGTTCTGCGATCCTGCGACTGACCCGTTGTAAGCTTTCGATGTGTCCTTTGACTTCATCGCGCACCCCGCAGAAGAGATCGTACTCGAGCGTGACACTCTTCTCTTCCGCACCAAGGATCAGCGCTTCTTTTTCTTTTAATTCCGGTGTGATATAACGCTCAGCATTGGCGAGTGTCTGCTTCCGTTCATACCGTCCTTCCGGTAACAGTTTGGCATTTGCACGCGAGACCTCGATGTAATAGCCGAAGACACGGTTGTAACCGATCTTCAACGTCTTGATGCCGGTTGCTGCTCGTTCATTTGCTTCGAGTGTCGCAAGCCACGTCTTGCCGTCTTTTGAAGCGACAAGTAACTCGTCGAGGTCTGGTGAATAACCGGACTTGATCATCCCGCCCTCTTTCGTTGAAATCGGTGGGACTTCAACGAACGCACGATCGAGTAGATCGCTCAATTCGTCGTGTGGATCGAGTCCGAGACTAAGTTGACCGAGACGTTCGCTCATCATCTCTTCAAGTGCTGATTGGATACGGGGAATCAATCGCAACGTCGACTTCAATTGAACGAGATCACGCGCTGACGCTGTTCCGTAACCGACTTTTGCGACGAGTCGCTCAAGATCATAGACTTCCCGTAACGTATCTTTTAATTGCTGACGCTCGAAATAGTGTTGCAACAGTTCCTCGACAGCGTCGAGCCGTTCCGTGATGACTCGCTCCGATAACAACGGTTTTTCCAGCCAGCGTTTCAGCATCCGTCCACCCATCGCTGTACCTGTCACGTCAAGTAGACCAAGCAACGAACCCTTTTTGTCTCCTGTCCGTGCCGAGCGGACGAGCTCAAGATTCTTGACCGTATTCGGTTCGAGTTGCATGAAATCGCTCGCTTCGTAGACAATGGCTGGTTGCAGATGTGTCAACGCTCGTTTTTGTGTATCGTGCATGTAGGCATAGAGGACAGCAAAGGCTTCCGCTTGGGCTGTATCAATCGCGCGATCTCCATGTGGATGTGTCTCGCGTCGTGAACTGCGCGTTAGCGGGATCCGTAAGGACGCAAGTGCCGTCTCATGTTCCTCTGTCGTGACGATGATTTCCCGTGGCAAGATAATGCTTAATTCTTTGATTACACCATCGAGTGTTGCAACGCTTGTCAAGGCACTCTCACCTGTTGAGACATCACCGCGGGCAATCCCAAAACGACCGTCCTGTTCGACGACCGCTACTAGATACCGATTCTCTTTTTCCGTCAACGCAGACATCAACGTTCCCGGTGTGATGACTTGGATGACTTCGCGTTTGACGAGTCCTTTCGTCAACTTTGGATCCTCGACTTGATCACAAAGCGCCACTTTATAACCACGCTCGATCAACTGTTCGATGTAGCCGTTCGCCGCGTGATGGGGTACGCCACACATCGGAATCGGATGCTCCGCGTTTTTACCATTTTTCGCCGTCAACGTCAACTCCAGTTCATGGGCGACTTTCTTGGCATCCTCAAAAAATAATTCATAAAAATCACCGAGCCGATAAAACAAGAAAGCGTCCGGATAATCTGCCTTAATCGAGAAGTATTGTTTCATCATCGGTGTGTTGTGTACTGCTTCCATTCTTCCACCTCATTCGTCGAAAAAGCCGACGGATGTCCGTCGGCTTTTCGTTCATTTCGTGATTAGTAGCCGCAACCGCCGCTTTTGTTTTCTGCTTCCATGCCGCTACCTGTCTTACCTGCAAGAACGTCTCCGTCCGTTGCTTCGATGATTTGATCCGTAATCCCGTTCGAGATCGTCACCGTGATGTATTGGAGAAGTCCGTTGACTTCTTCTTGCGTTTCTTGGAACTGTTGGACGACAGGCATCTCATCAAGCTCAGCGAACAATTTATCGAGCTTCGCTTCGACACGTGCGAGTGCTTCTGTTTTGCCGTAATGTTGGCAGTTGACTGCCTCTTTTTGAAGGAACTTGATTTGTTTCATCATCTTTTGGACTTTTTCATTCCCATTGATGTTGGCTTCTGCCGCTTTGAATCGTTCTACTTCCGGTGTCTCTGAAATCATTTTGGCGATTTCATTGGCTTTTTCGATGATTTGTTCATCTGTATACATCCACATTCGTCCCCTCTATCGTTAGCGAACACGTCGCTTCCCTTAGCATTTCTGAACGATTCCTCGTTCTATCGCATTCATTATACCGTTCTGACGATAGAGTGACAAGAATAGTTCCTTATTCAATCGAACGCCATAATAGATAGGCAGCGTGACTGCGAACAGGAGCGAATTCCTCTGCAAGTCGCGTCGCTTCTTCTACTGTCGGTCGATATCCAAGTAATCGTTCAAAAGCCCGTAATATCCCAATGTCCGATGCCGGGAAAAGATCCGGACGACCGTACCCGAACATCAGGACGTTTTGAACCGTCCATGGTCCGACACCTTTCAGTGCAATCAATGTCTCAGCGATTTCTGCGTCGGTCGCTGACGTCAATTCCTCATAATTAATCTCTGCTGTTGCTACCCCGAGTAGATAATCGACTTTACGTCCTGATAGTTGCAGAGCGAGCAAGTCCTCACGACGCGCTGCCGCTAGTTGGCGCGGTGTCGGCGGTAGGATGATTCCATCCTTGACCGTTCCGAATGTCCGAAAGACACGTTCCGTCAACGTATGCGCAAACGACAGATTGATTTGTTGATGGATGATCGAACGAATCAAGGCCGTGAACGGTGAATGATCAAGAACGAGCCGTTCGTCGCCGAACTGTTCGACGATCGCATGTAATGACGTCGTCTTAAGACGCTGCGCAGGATTCGGCTCACTGAGTCGAAAGCGTCGCTTGAGTTGTGCCAACACCGCTGCTTGCGGTCCTGAACCGTCAATCCGTAACGTGAAGCCGTCGATATCTTCAACCGTCGTAATATACGCCTGTTCTTCAACGAAGATTGGAACAACGAGTCGCCCATTCTGTTCGATTTGTAACGGGTCTTCCGTCAAACGAGACACGATTCCTTTAAAATCAAATGCTTCCGACAACGTTAGATCATACGTCCACCGACTCATCCGACGAACACCTTGATGGCACCGAGGATCAAACCGATGATGAATCCACACAATGCTCCGTTGACCCGGATCCATTGCAAGTCACTGCCAACCTTATCCTCGATCATGTGAATGAGTGTCTCGGTATCGAACCGATTCAAGTTCTCGCGCACGAGTCCGCCGATTTTTTGGTGATTTTGTTCGACGAAACGCACGAGTTGCTCCTTCATCCATTGATCACTGCTATCTTTGAACGTCGGATGCTGTTCCCAGTCGTCTAAAGCGCGCGAAAGCATCGGCATCGCCCGTTCCGTCCAGAAGGCATCTGACGTCAAGTAGCGTTCGAGTTCGATCAAACCAGCATCATACGCGCGTTCAATGACCGGAACGAAGTCAAACCGGTCGACCTCGCTTGCCTTCCAAGCATCGATTTTCGCTAGACGCTCTTCATCAATCGACAACTGTGCCAAGTTACGACGCAGATGATCAAGAATCGCTAAACGATTCGGGTGATGGACGTGTCGCATATCTTGAATGACCGTCAACAAGACACCTTGAATGACAAGACTGAGTTTTTCTTCTGAATAGACTTTTTGGACGGTTCGCGCCGTCACCCGCAAGAATGTATTCTTTTCTTGGTCGATCATCGCCGTATAGGCAAGGCGCCCAATCTGGTCTCGGATGACGGGGTCTTCGAGCAGACGTTGCCCATAACCGAGTAGCTGATCCATCAGCCACTCGTCGAGTCGACGTTCCTCATTTAACTCCATCGCCCGTACCGCTAGCCGTTTTGACGGATACGCTTTGATCGTCTCCGTCACCCGTGTATTCGCAAACTCAAGAATCGCCTCTTTCGGTAATTTCCGGATCAGACCGACCAATAGTTCGGTAACGGTCGCTCGAAAAGCAGGCAGAACGAGAATCGAACGTAAGATTTTGATGACACGGTCTGCGAGCGTCATATGTTGCAGCTTCGCGACGATACTCTCTTTATTGAGCAAGTCCGTCTCGAGCATATGAACAATCGATTCGATGACCCGTTCCCGATTTTTCGGCAATAGGTTCGTATGGGGAATCTTTAAGCCAAGCGGATGACGAAACAGCGCCGTGATCGCGAACCAGTCGGCAATCCCACCGACGAGTCCGGCTTCAAAACCACTCTGGAGCCAAAAGACCCACGCATTTTCTTTAAATGGCAATGAGACGACGAATCCGACCGCCATGAAAATCAACGAAACGGTTGCAAGCCGCCGTGTCGATGTTTTAGGTTGTTCAAATGATGACACATCGTTTCCTCCTTCAACTGAGTCACTTATCTACCTTACGAACGGGACAAGGATTAGGTTTCGACACGAAAGAGCCCCAGTCATCGACTGGGACTCCCTATGTACTTAAAAAGTGTATTCACCAAAACGGTCGCCATCCCATGTCGCGGTTGCCGTTGAGACAAAATAGACCAGTCCGTTGCCGAATGTATTTTCCATTAATGAAACGAGTTGTTGACCATTTGTCTGTTCAACGAACGCTAATCGGACTTCTTCTTTCCCTTGATAAATCCGTTCGTAGACACTTAAACCGCGTGCATTGAGAAACGTACGCGCCGACTCGAATTGAATCGGACCGACTTCAGGTCGTCGTTCCTGAATGAACGACTGACATTTTTGCTCGAATGTCTCCATGGTTCTTCACTCCTTCTCTCTTTTTGTTCATGGATATCATGTTCCCGACTCTTCCTCATCATAATCCTCAAATGTGAAAAAAGCGACAGATGCGTCGCTTCTTTCATCATTTTACGACGATTTCTCACAATCTGACTCCAAACTGTCGGGCAGCATGGATCGCAGACGTCGTCGCACCGATCGTTCCAGCACCCGGAAAGATGGTATCGCCGATTGCAAAGAAATGATCGACACCTGTTCGAAACGGTGCCGCGAATAGGAGACTCGTACTCGGACGTTGCGGATATCCACCGACTCCACCATCCGGACGGAACGTATAGCGGACCCATGCACCTGGTCCACCCGGATGGCGTTCGATTGCCTGTTGCGCGAAGCCAGGAAACTGCTGTTCGAGAATGGCTTCGAAGATCGCCGACATCGTCTCGACTTGTCCGTCATAGCGTTTCCGGTTCGTCTTATCAAACGTACCAATCGGAACATGGCATGACATCGTCAGCGTCCGCTGACCAACTGGTGCACGTAATCGATCATCCGGACGGGACAGCGAGATGAAGGCATGACCTGAAGGTAAGGACGGATCATGAACTTGCCGGAATGCTTCGTCAGACAAAATGAGTGCCTCTGGAATCGCCGCATAATACGTAAAGGTCGCCCATTGCTGTAATTTTTCCTGTCGTCGGTACGTTCGTCGTAACGTTCGTCGCATATCCATGCTGACGACTTCCCGGATGCCTTCAAGCGGAACCGCACAGATGACAGCATCAGCAAGCATCAAGCGTCCTCGGCGATCCTCAATCAAAAATCCATCTGATGTCTTTCGAATCGACGTGACTTTTCGCCCAAGGAGACAGGTTGCCCCGCTCTCCTCTGCTGTCTCTTTCAATTGCTCAGCTAGTCGGTACAAGCCTCCCGGAACATAATAGGCACCTTCATGATAAATCGATAAGGCGACGGCTCCTAGTAAAGCTGAGGCCTCCTGCCCTGTCTGCATGCTGTCGAGCAAAATCCCATCGATCACTTGTGCGAATAACGTATCCGCTAGTCGATGTTTTCGTAACAAATGACCAATCGTCAGCGGAAAATACGGCAAGAGAACAACACTTTTCGCGTGACGGACTAACCGCCGGACGTCTGCTGGATCTTGAAGTGGTAATGCTGGAAGTTCTGCCATTAGCGGACGAATCATCTCGTGAATCTGCTCGATTTCAGCAAAGAAAGCCTGAATCGACGATGCCTGCTCCGGAAAATGTGACGTCAATTCGGTTAGAAACGCAGCACGATCCTGATAATAATGAATCGTCCGTCCTGCTATGCGAATCGTCATGACGACGTCGAGCGACTCGACCTGATGCGTTACTCCAAGATGATCAAGAACACGGGCGTGAATACCACCGGGCTCAAACCCCATTCCGAGTGTCGCCCCTACCGGATACGTCAGGTCCCGGCGCGTGAACTTCCCGGCTGATCCCCCCCATTCACGACTTCCTTCAAGGACGGTAACAGTATGGCCTTCTTGTGCGATCAGAGCCGCAGCCGTTAAACCTGCAATTCCTCCGCCGACGATGACGACGTGTTTCATGATGATTCCTCCTCCGTGACCCGATTTTCTTTAAATAGGAAATTGCGGATTTCGCGGAAGACCGGCTCCCGGCGATGAATCGTGAAGTGATCATATTTATACGATTTTGTCTGGATATTATCCGTGTAGTTCTCGAGTGCAAAGGAACTCTTTAACGAAATCAGATTGAAATCGCCTCCTTTGGCACCAAACGAATAGACGAGTACATCGCGCGGCCACGTCTCGAGCCGCTTATTTAAATTGTTCATCGCTGGTGAGCCCTTCGCGAGATCACGAATGGCGGGACTGTTCGTATTCGTGCCAAGCGGTGCGAGCGTCAACCCGAGTTTTGCGTAATCGGAGCCGGCGATTGGTGAGTCGAGCGTCACAACTTTTCGGACGTGATACGGCATCTCTTCTTGGACCGTATAGGCGACGACATCCACACCACCCATGCTGTGCCCGACGAGCTGGATATCGGCAAAGGTCGCTTTTTGTTTCGCATCATACGCAGCAATCGCTGCATTCAACCACTTTTGTTGATCGGCAAGGCTCGCCTCGTCGTCTGCAAAGACGATTCGGACAAGCGGGTAGCCGGTTGGCGAGGGTGTGACGCTACAAGTCGCTTTCCCAGAACGAGTCACGTCACATCGACCGCCATCATCGGCAACTTTTTTTTTCGTGAAGTTCTGAATCATTGGGACAAACGTCCGCTCTGTACCGAACAATCCATGGACGAGGAACGTCGGTACGATTTCACTCTTTCCTTGCGTAACGATCTGACGCGTTGGCGGTGGAGCACTCGATGTATCTTCCGCGAATAGCCACCATGCCCCTCCTCCGACAATCAAACAGACAAGGAGCGAAATACTGATTGTCTTCAACTGTTGCCGACGCAAACGACGGACACGGTGAAAGATCCAGTAAAGCAATAAGCCAACACCGATCAATAATACAACACCGGTGATGATCCAGCCTGTCGGATTTGGTACATAGGCAATCAACTGTAGTTGGTTTGCTTTCGTTCCGTATAATTTCCATGACACATCATGGTAATTGGACCAGTCGATCTTTTCTCCGTTTTGGAGACCAATCACTTTCGGACCGTGGAGCTTGATCTCGATATCGGCTTGGCGAATATAACGATCAGCAAGTTTCTTGACTTGACCCGTCGGTTGATACCCTTTGATGTTCAGGCGATCGATACTGAGATCGATGTTCGTATCAAGTCGATACGTATCAAACCAAAATCCGTCTGATTTTTTCATGTCGAACTTCGTATCAGGTGGAATGAGAATCCCACCGATGCCCGTCTTCCATTCGTCTTTGATCGACGTCATGTCCTTGAAGTTCGCAAATGTCTTCTGCATCCGGATGCCTTCGTAATCATCCTTCGTCTTGAACGTCTTTGCCGCATAGCCATTCTTTTCTGCCTGTTTGACATAACCTTTCCAATTCGGATTTAGATTCAGTAAACGCGCCACTGGATGTTCCTTTGCGGCATATGTCGTTTTTAAGGTGACGCTCTGATCGGTATGGATCGTTGCATCGTACTGGATGCGAATACACCCCCCAAGGAGTAGTGTCAGCATCAAAAATGAGAGCAGTATCCCTTTCTTCTTCATACTCATCAGGTCACATCCTTTCCTCATCTATTATTCCCTATCTCGCAAAAGTAAAAACGGTCGACTTTGATTCTTTCGTCATGACGCACTTCAGGCAGCGGATCGCTGATCCGCTGCCTGAAAGTATGCGGACCTGGTTCGTCCGTGATCGATATCAACCGATCAAGTTTAATTCACGACCGACTTTTTCGAACGCTGCAAGAGCTGTCGTTAAGTCTTCGCGTGTATGTTCCGCCGTTACGATCGTCCGAACACGTGCTTTTCCTTTTGCAACGGTCGGGAAGGCGATTCCTTGAGCAAAGACACCTTCTTGACGGAGGCGATCGGATAATTCGTGACAACGCGCCTCATCACCGACGATGACCGGTGTGATCGGTGTCGTAGACGTCCCGATATCGAATCCAAGATCCCGTAATCCTTGTTTGAAGAATTCCGTGTTTTCCCACAGACGATCAAAGAGGACCGTTTCTTCTTCCATGACACGAAGTGCTTCCCGGTTTGCTTCAACGACTGCTGGTGGATGTGATGTCGAGAATAAGAACGGACGCCCTTTATGGATCAAGTAATCTTTGACGTGTTGTTCACACGCAACGTATCCACCGAGGACTCCGATTGCTTTTGAGAGTGTACCGACTTGCAAGGCAACCCGACCGTCAAGACCGAAGTGATTGACCGTACCGCGTCCTGCTTTCCCAAGAACACCTGAAGCGTGCGCATCATCGACCATGACGAGCGCGTCATAACGCTCGGCTAATTCAACGATTTCTGGAAGTGGTGCAATGTTCCCATCCATCGAGAAGACACCGTCCGTGACGACGAGGCGCGTCCGTGCGTCTTGTGTTTCTTGTAATGCTGCTTCAAGATCCGCTAAGTCAACGTGTTTATAGATCCGGCGTTTCGCTTTTGTCAGACGGATCCCATCGATGATCGAAGCGTGGTTCAACTCATCCGAGATAACAACGTCTTCAGGACCGAGTAACGCTGATAAGACACCGAGATTCGTTGCGAATCCCGACTGGAAAACAAGTGCCGCTTCCGTATGCTTGAATGTCGCGAGTTCCCGCTCAAACGCTTGGTGCATCTCGAGCGTTCCAGCAATCGTTCGAACCGATCCTGTTCCGGCACCAAACGTCCGCGCTGCTTCCGCTGCTTGTTCAGCAAGACGCGGATGTGCTGCGAGTCCGAGGTAGTTGTTCGACGACAGTTGGATCAGTTCCTTCCCGTCAATCGTCACGCGATTGTGTTGCGCGCTCTCGAGTGCTACAAGGTTGCGGAACGTGCCCGCCTGTTTCATCTCTTCTAATTCTGTCCGTAAGTGTTCAAATCCCATTAATTCGTCCCCCTTGGTTGTAATACGACTTTCCCGCATTTCCCTTGACGCATCAATTCAAATCCTTCTTCGAACCGCTCAAGCGGCAACGTGTGTGTAATCAACGGTCGGACATCAACTTTTCCACTTGATAAGAAAGCAGAAACCTGACTCCATGTCTCATACATCTTCCGACCGGTGATGCCTTGAACCCGGACGCCTTTGAAGACAACGTGGTTCGTCAAATCGATTTCGACCGGTTTGACCGGCAGACTGAGGATGTTGACGTCTCCACCTGCTGTCACCATTTCGAATGCTTGACGAATCGCAGCCGGATGTCCACTCATCTCACAGACAACGTCGATTCCGTCGCCGTCGGTCATACGCTCGATCCGCTCCAAGACATCGTCATGACGTGAATCGATGACGACATCCGCCCCCATCGTCCGTGCTAGCTCGAGACGATATGGATTGACGTCGATCGCGACGACTTCCGCAGCACCGGCTGCTTTAGCGACTGAGACTGCCATCAAACCAATTGGACCACAACCGACGATTGCGACCGTTTTAGCGCTGACATCACTCGCAAGAACGGTATGGACAGCATTTCCCATCGGCTCTTGAATCGAAGCGATTCCCGCTGGCATATCTTCCGGGTTGACCCAGAGGTTTTCTTCCGGCATGACGACGTATTCCGCAAAACAGCCTTGTGTATCGACACCGATGATCTTCGTGTTCTTACAGATATGATATTGCCCACGAAGACACTGTTTACATTGATGACAGACGATATGCGTCTCAGCCGAGACACGGTCACCAAGTTTCAAGCGTTTCGTACCCTCCCCGAGCTCGACGACTTCGCCCGAGAACTCGTGACCGAAGACATACGGCGGATTGACACGTGACGCTGCCCACGCATCCCACTCATAGATATGCACGTCCGTCCCACAAATTGATGTTGCCTCGACTCGAATCAAGACTTCTCCACGATCCGGTACGGGTACGGGTACTTCTTTCAGTGCCGCACCGAATCCGCGCTCTTCTTTGACAAGTGCACGCATCGTTTTCGTCGTTGTCGTCTCTTCTACCGCTGTTACTAATTTCGTCATCTTTCCCCGACTCCTTCGCGGAAGCTCACGTTTATTTATATGTGGCGAACTTCCAAATGTTTAGCATCCCCAAAAACCAAACACATCTTTCCTCTATCTTACATGAATTCTGCCGCTAGTTTACCGAATGTTTCTTCGTTTAGCTCAAGATCCGCATATGCGAGACCGGATTCTTGGTACCCATCGATTTGTGACTGGTAATCAGGACGTGTTTCATCCTGATAGATCAATCCCATGACGAGACCATCGTGTGCATGAACGGTCTGTTTCGCAAGATCCAAGTTCGACGGGTCGTATCCTTCGATATCGGACAGCTTCGTCAAGTTCTGCTTGAACCAATCGTACGTATTGACCTTGTTGAATGTGACGCATGGACTGAAGACGTTGATGAACGCAAATCCTTTATGTGCCGTCGCTTGCTCGATCAATTGTGTCAAGCCCTTCAAATCATTCGAGAAGCTCTGGGCAACGAACGTCGCGCCAGCCGTCAAAGCAAGTTCAACCGGTGAAACACTCTTTTCAATCGATCCTTTTGGCGTCGATTTCGTCTTGAATCCAGGTGCAGAAGTAGGTGACGTCTGTCCTTTCGTCAAGCCGTAAATCTGATTGTCCATGACGATATACGTCATGTCGACATTCCGTTTGAATGCATGAATCGTATGTCCCATGCCGATCGCGAATCCATCACCGTCGCCACCAGACGCGATGACCGTCAATTCGCGGTTCGCCATCTTGACACCTTGGGCGATCGGTAAAGATCGTCCATGAACGCCGTGGAAGCCATACGTATTGATGTAACCGGAAATCCGACCAGAACAGCCAATCCCGGAAATCAATGCTAACTCTTCTGGTTCGAGCCCGACGTTTGCGACAGCACGCTGAATCGCTGCTTGAATCGAGAAGTCTCCACACCCTGGACACCAGTTTGGTTTGACATCATTTCTAAAATCCTTAAAGGTTGCCATGATATACCCCTCCTACGACCTGCTCGACGACCTCTGCCGGGTAGAACGGGTCGCCATTGAATTTCAGGATATGCTCGATCTTCGATGCATGTCCACAGTTCATCTGGATCAGCTTCGCCAGTTGTCCTGTTGCATTGTACTCGACGACGATGACTCGTTTTGCCCGCTCTAAGTGCGGCGTGACGAGTTCACTTGGGAACGGATGGACTTGACGGATATGCAAGTGATCGACCTTGATCCCTTGTGTTTCGAGTCGTGGCATGATTTCCTCAATCGTTCCACGTGTCGAGTTGAAACCAACAAATAAGATATCCGGTTCTGCATGATGCTCCGTTACAAGAACGGCATCCTGTAAGCGGAACGTATTCAGCTTGCGAAGTCGTTTCGTCATTTGATCGACCCGGTTCTTCGTCGCTTCCGACGGACGCCCTTCCTCATTGTGCTCAACACCCGTCACGTGATGAATCCCGTGCTTGACGCCTGGAATGACACGTGGGCTGATTCCATCTTCCGTCACTTCGTAGCGTTTGAAGTACGCTTTCCCTTCAAGTTCCGGTAAGTCTTCCTGAATCAACTTCCCGCGACGGATCTCAACGCGTGACATATCTGGTGGCTCAACCGATTGTTTTCCGAGCGATAGCATCAAATCCGTCAATAGAATGACAGGACATTGGTACTCTTCTGCGATGTTAAATGCTTCTGCTGCATCGTAGAACGCTTCCTCGACCGTTGATGGTGCCAAAACGACCTTTGGAATTTCACCATGTGTACTATAGATCATCGCCATCAAGTCAGATTGTTCCTGTTTCGTTGGTAGACCTGTTGACGGACCACCCCGTTGTGTATCGACGATGACGAGCGGTGTTTCCGTCATCCCGGATAATCCGATCGCTTCCGCCATTAGTGACAATCCTGGACCAGCAGACGCCGTCAAAGCACGGACACCTGCGTAGTTGGCACCAATTGCCATCGTGACCGCTGCTAGTTCGTCTTCCGTCTGGACGACCGTTCCACCGAACTGCGGTAATTTCTTGATTAAGTATTCCATGATCTCAGATGATGGTGTGATCGGGTAAGCTGCCATCAGACGCGCTCCACCGGCAATCGCGCCAAGAGCAATTGCATCGTTTCCGATCATGAACATCCGTTGTTTTCCGTCAGCCGGTTCTAAGACGAACCGTTCGCCCTCTCCTGCAAGAGCTTCAAACGCTGCTGCTCCTTCACGGATTGCTGCTAAGTTCTTCTCGACCATATCTGGACCTTTTCGTCCGAAAATCTGTTCGACGACGGCTTGGAAACGCTCTGGTGCAATGCCGAGAATCGCACTCGATGCACCAATCGCGACCATGTTCTTCATCAAAGCCGTACCGAGATCAGCTGCGATCTCCGTAAATGGAATCGCATACAATGAGGCGCGTGCTTCGTCCGGATTCGTCGGATTGAATTTCGCATCCGCGATGATGATGGCACCTTGACGCAATTCATGGAAGTTGACGTCGATCGTCTCTTGATCGAATGCGACCAAAATATCGAGATCATCGGAAATCGTCCGGACTTCCTGTGTCGCGACACGAATCTTATTATTCGTATGTCCTCCCTTGATACGTGACGAAAAGTGACGGTAGCCATACAGGTAATAGCCGAGTCGATTCAAGGCAATCGCAAAGATTTCGCCTGTTGATTCGATCCCTTCTCCCTGCTGACCGCCAACTTTCCATGATAACTGATTATACATCGACGTTCGCTCCTTCTCTGTCCCCTGAAATGATAGTTCTCTCTATCCTCCCTCATGATACCGATTTACCGGAAGTAGTACAATGCTCCCTCGGTGGAAAGGTGAGAAAAATTCGAAGACGCAGCAAAAAGACCATCTACTCCAGTCGAGTAAATGGTCTACTTGTAAATATAGGACCTATGTCCAATTCATCATCGTGGTTCGATGATGAGTTTGATGGCGGTTCTTTCTTCTCCATCAATTAAAATGTCTGTGAAGGCTGGGATACAAATCAAATCGATGCCAGAAGGCGCCACGAATCCGCGTGCGATGGCGACGGCTTTGACAGATTGATTGAGCGCTCCCGCACCAATGGCCTGAATCTCGACGGAACCTCTCTCTCGAATGACACCCGCGAGTGCACCTGCTACCGCGTTTGGATTCGACTTAGCTGATACTTTCAGGACGTCCATGCGTGTACCTCCCCATCCAGAAATGGCAATCAGTCGAAGAATACTGACTGATCCGTCAGATGAATCCGTTCAATCTTCGTTGCTTTTTTTGTTGTGTCATCGATATGAATCAAGACTCCATTAAGTTGTTCCCGTCCTTCGGCAACTTCAAACCGCGTTGGGAGCTGTGTCTTAAATTTTCGTAGGACATCTTCCTGACGCATCCCGAGCACACCGTTCAACGGACCTGTCATCCCGACATCCGTGATATAAGCCGTTCCTCCGTCAAGAACACGCTCATCTGCTGTCTGGACGTGCGTATGTGTGCCAACGACAGCTTGTACACGACCATCGAGGTGATAACCCATCGCGATTTTTTCACTCGTTGCTTCCGCATGGACATCAACGAAGATCGCATCGACTTTTCCTTCGACTTCCGCAATCAGTTCATCAACGGTACGGAACGGGTCACCGAGAGGTGGTAAGAAGACCGTTCCTTGGACGTTGATGACGGCAATCTTTTTATTGCCTGCCTTAACGATCATCATCCCACGACCTGGTGTGCCTTCCGGATAGTTCGCAGGACGGATGATCCGGTCCGCGTCGTCAATCCAGTCAAAGATGTCACGGTTATCAAACGTATGGTTCCCCATCGTGATGCCGTGGAATCCGAGTTCGAGGAATTGATGATAAATCGACTTCGTGATGCCGCGTCCGTGTGCTGCATTTTCACCGTTGACAAGCATGACGTTCGGATTGTATTTCGCTTTCAAGCGTGCTGTAAATTGTTGCAGGATATGTCGACCGGGTGCACCGACGACGTCTCCGACGAATAAAATCTTCATTGCTGTTCCTCCGTTCATTAAAAAAAGTGGCGGTCGCCCGCCACTCCACTTATTTCGCGTATTCGACTGCTCGTGTTTCCCGAATGACCGTGACTTTGATGTGTCCCGGATAATCGAGTTCTTCTTCGATTTTTTTCCGGATGTCACTCGCCATCTTGTGAGCCAGTACATCATCGACGACGTCAGGTCGAACGATGATGCGGACTTCACGACCCGCTTGGATCGCAAATGATTTTTCGACACCGTCGAACGATTCCGAGATTTCCTCGAGGCGTTCGAGACGGCGGATATAACTTTCGAGTGTCTCTTGACGTGCACCTGGACGAGCAGCAGATAATGCATCCGCAGCTGCAACCAAGACAGAAATGACAGATGTCGCTTCCGTATCTCCGTGGTGTGATGCGATCGCGTTGATGACGGTTGGATGCTCTTTGTACTTCGTACCGAGCTCGACACCAATCTCAACGTGACTGCCTTCGACTTCGTGGTCGATCGCTTTCCCGATATCATGCAGAAGACCTGCACGCTTCGCAAGCGTGACATCTTCTCCAAGTTCAGCTGCCATCATACCTGCAAGGTGGGCAACCTCAAGTGAGTGATACAGGACGTTCTGTCCGTAACTCGTACGGTACTTCAAGCGACCGAGAATTTTGACAAGGTCCGGATGAATGCCGTGGATTCCGACATCATACGTCGCTTCTTCCCCGATTTCTCGAATCCGCTCGTCGACTTCACGACGGGATTTGTCGACCATCTCTTCAATACGAGCCGGGTGAATCCGACCATCCTGAACCAATTTCTCGAGCGCCATTTTAGCGACTTCGCGACGAATTGGGTCAAAACCAGACAAAATGACGGCTTCCGGCGTATCATCGATGATCAAGTCGATCCCAGTCAAGGTCTCGAGCGTACGGATGTTGCGGCCTTCCCGTCCGATGATGCGACCTTTCATCTCATCGTTCGGCAAGTTGACGACCGATACAGTCGTCTCTGCGATATGTTCAGCGGCGAACCGTTGAATCGCAAGTGACAAGATATTACGTGCTTTCTTGTCGGCTTCTTCTTTTGCTTTTTGTTCGATTTCTTTTTGAAGAATGGCTGCGTCGTGTAAAGCAGCCTGTTTCGTCTCATCCATGATGATTGTTCTTGCCTCGTCTTGCGATAAATTCGCGACGCGGACAAGCTCTTGACGTCCCTGTTCATACAGGTCCTCTACTTTGCGCTCTAGTTCTTCAGCTTGATGCTTCCGTTTCGCGATCTCTGCATCACGTGTATTGATTTGATCTTCCTTACGGTCGATAGCGTCAACACGGCGATCGAGTGTCTCTTCTTTCTGGAGCAACCGGGCTTCTTGTTTCGCTAGCTCTTGGCGACGTTCACGCAATTCTTTTTCCACTTCGTTACGAAGTTTGAATGCTTCATCTTTCGCTTCGAGTACGGCTTCTTTTTTCGTTGCCTCAGCCGATTCACGCGCACGTTCAACGATTTTATTCGCTTCCGTTTCTGCGCCTTGAATTTTCGCTTCTGCAATCGATTTCCGCAAGAAGTAGCCTACGATGAATGCGATCAGCAAAGTGAGGAGAAGTATGACAATCCAAGTCAGTGTACTCATGGGTTCACCTCCCCTTTGCAAGGTGTTTCTTAGTTCATTTCGGTATTTCATCGAAGCTGTCTAAAAAACGTACATCTATATTGTAAGGATAGCACTCGTTCATTGTCAACGAACGGACGGGAAAGAATTCCACTGTTTTCCTCTTTTACACTAAAAAAGAGAGGATTCGCATACGAATCCTCTCTGAAACGGTTTATTCAGCAAATAGATCTTCTGGTTGTTCTGCTTCGAAATCAACCGGCTCTTCGCGATCGACGAGACCGTGATGTTCACGAATCAAACGTTCGACCTCTGCTGCGACTTCCGGATGCTCGACCATGTATTGCTTCGCGTTCTCACGCCCTTGACCAAGACGCTCTGAGTTGTACGAATACCATGCACCACTCTTTTGAACGATATCCAGATCCGTTCCGATGTCGATCAACTCACCGACCTTCGAAATACCGAGACCGTACATGATATCAACTTCTGCTTGTTTAAACGGAGGAGCAATTTTGTTTTTGACAACCTTGATCTTCGTTTTATTACCGACGACGTCCGTACCGTTTTTCAACGCTTCCGCACGACGCACTTCTAAACGAACAGACGAGTAGAATTTGAGTGCTCGACCACCTGGAGTCGTTTCCGGGTTACCAAACATGACACCGATTTTTTCACGGATTTGGTTGATGAAGATGACGATCGTTTTCGATTTATTCGTTGCACCAGACAACTTACGGAGCGCTTGGCTCATCAAACGCGCTTGAAGACCGACGTGTGAGTCACCCATCTCGCCTTCAATCTCTGCTTTTGGTACGAGTGCCGCAACAGAGTCGACGACAAGAATATCGACCGCACCAGAACGAACGAGTGCTTCCGCGATTTCAAGTGCCTGTTCCCCAGTATCCGGTTGTGACAAGAGGAGCTCATCAATGTTGACACCGAGTTTATTTGCGTATGCTGGATCAAGCGCGTGCTCTGCATCGATGAATGCTGCTTGTCCACCTTGTTTTTGAACTTCTGCGATTGCATGAAGCGCTACCGTCGTTTTACCTGACGATTCAGGTCCGTATACTTCGATGACCCGTCCACGTGGGTATCCACCTGCACCTAGGGCAATATCTAATGTAATCGATCCAGAAGAGATCACTGATACCTTCTGATCCGCATTTTCTCCGAGTTTCATGATGGAACCTTTACCGAACTGTTTCTCTATCTGGCGTAACGCCATCTCAAGTGCTGCTTTACGATCACTCACGTAGCAGGCCTCCTTTTAATTATCTTACTGAGATTATTGTACTTCTTTTGAGACCGAATGACAAGCATTTTACGAACATTTATTCGCATACTTGCATTTTGACCAATTTTCTCACTCGGATGCTTTTTCGAGATGTTTCAGTAGAAGGAAATAGGTATCCTTGACGGCGCGCAGTCGAATCATTCCCCGGTCGAACGATGGATATTGCCATTCGACGATGCGTGTTCCATGTGCGTCCGCAACAGCACAATAGACGGTTCCGACCACTTTTCCGCTGTTGCTTGTCGGACCTGCTTCCCCTGTCAACGCGACGGCGATATCGGATTGATACAGTTCGCGTACCCCTTCAGCCATCGCGATTGCGACTTCTTTACTGACAGCAGTATGCTCTCGTAACAAAACTTCCGGTACCGATAATACGCCTTGCTTCGCTGCATCATCATACACGACGGCGCTCCCACGCAACACTTGACTCGCACCGCTGACATCAACGAGTCCACTTGCGACAGCTCCTCCCGTCAGTGATTCGGCGAGTGACAGTGTCAATCCTGCTTCTTGATACCGTTTCAGTACGACTTCCGGCAGGCTTGTCTCGCCATATCCATAAAAGTACATGCCCACTTCAGCCAGTACGTGTTGTTCCAGTTCATCGAGCATACGGTCGGCTTCCTGTTGATCGAGTGCTTTAGCAGTCAGACGCAACCGTACTTCAGCGAGTTCCGCATAAGGGGCGACCGATGGATTGGTTGCTTCTTTGATTAACGTTTCCAGGCGATCGTTTAGAGCCGATTCTCCGATTCCGAAGAAACGTAGTGTTCGGGAACGGATTGTCTCTTGACCGAACAAATGACTGAAGTGATCTTTGAGGATTTGCTTCATCTCACGTGGCACACCGGGTAAAACGATATATTGGTGGTGCTCCGTCTGCACCGACATACCGGGAGCAAGACCCGCATCATTGCGTAAAACCGTCGCGCCAGCGATGACTAATGCTTGTTTCCGTTCATTGTTCGTCATCTCCCGTTGACGTGTCTTCAAGAATCCTTCGATTCTTTCGTACGCTGCTTGATCGAGAACGAGATCGCGCCCAAGCAGGTCAGCGAGCACCTCTTTCGTCAAGTCATCCTCGGTCGGTCCAAGCCCCCCTGTGATGACAAGGAGATCCGCCCGCTGTTGCGCCTGACGGAACGTTTCCTGCATCCGCTCGCGGTTGTCACCGACGACTGTATGATAATGAACGTCAATTCCTGCACTGGCTAGCCATTCGGAAAGGTACTGTGCATTCGTGTTGGCGATTTCTCCAAGGAGAAGCTCACTTCCGACTGCGATGATTTCTGCTTTCATGTTGATTCCTCACCTTCTTGAAGTATAAGAAAAGACTGTTCGGTATGACGAACAGTCTAAATTGATCCAACTTACATGGATTTCGTAATTAACTTGATGTTTTTCGAGAAATACTCGACGCCTGAATAGATCGTCAAGATAAGAGCAAGCCACATCGTGATATCTGCGAATGGAATATTCCACATCGCAAAAACGATATCGTGCAATAAATACGCTGTAATCGATGTCAACTGGACCCATGTCTTTGCTTTTCCAGAGTTTCCGGCAGCAAGAACGATGCCTTCGTCAGATGCGACAAGACGAAGACCTGTGACAGCGAACTCACGGCAGAGAATGATGACGACGATCCATGCCGCAACGAACTCAAGTTCCACAAGGTAGACGAGCGCAGCAGCGACTAACATCTTATCGGCAAGTGGATCCATGAATTTTCCAAAGTTCGTTACTAGATTTTGTTTGCGGGCGATATACCCATCGAGCCAGTCCGTCAGTGAAGCAACAAGGAAGATGATGGCTGCAACGAAGTGTGAGACGGGAAGTTCAGCTCCTAGTACATCCCACTGTCCCCAGTTCGGATCAATCGCAAGTACGATGACGAACACGGGAATTAATAAAACGCGTAATACTGTCAATTGATTCGGTAAGTTCATGTAACGCCCTCCTCCTTCATTTCATATGTAGATGAATATGCCATCTAAAAGAAGGCACGCCGGTTTACGGCGTGGCTACTTTCTTCAGATAGATGTTTTGGACGAGAAGCGAACGGTTCAGTTTCAGTTCTTGGTCATTGACGACGATTTTATCAATCCCTTTAATCGAACCGATCCGGATCCGGATCAAGTCCGTCTTCGCGTCCTTCACGACGATCGGATTCGGATCCGACGCGTTGATGTGATCTGGCGCGAGTGCTTCTCCTTCAAGGGATGTATCACGCACACCAACGAATGGTGATGGAGAGGCATCTTTCTTGATTTGAATCGAGACACTCATCGTATCTTTCGTTGCGACTTCATAGGTGACATCTTGACCAGATGTCGACTTCGCAGCAAGCGCTTCTTTTTTAGGTTTTTCTTTTGTTTCTTCTTGTTTCGCCGGTTCTTCCTTCGGCTTTTCTTCTGTCTTCGCAGGCGCATCCGTTTCTTTACTCGGTGCGTCTCCTTGGTCGATCGTGACATCGTTTTGCTTCGGTGCAGACGTTTTTGCCTCTTCGTTACCGTCGAGGAACATCTGAAGTCCATAATACAAAGCAGCACCAATCGCAAAAATCAGCACGATGATGATGATGTTCGGAATCCAGCGCTTTGCAACGCTTTTCTTCGGTGCACTTGATTTCGAATACGTCGCGCGTCGTGATAATTCGACGACCGGTTGTGCCTCCGGTTCCGGAAGATCACGCTTATAGGTCGTGAAGACTTCGTCGACGTCAAGACCGAGTGCTTCCGCATATGTCTTGATGAAGGCCCGGGCGTAAAAAGCACCTGGTAATTGATCATAGTTGCCTTCTTCAATCGCGACGATGTAACGCTTTTGAATCTTCGTCGTCGTTTGAATTTGTTCGAGAGAGACGCCTAGCGCCTCTCGTTGTTCCTTTAAGTAGGTTCCGAGCTCGGTCATCGGTAACACACCTTCCATTTTTCATACTTATTCAAAGTTGAACCAATCATTTCCCCCATGGGAACGAGGCAGTTCAGTCACAATGATTTCTTCTGTCGTGTTGCGTAATTCAATGATGTAATCAAAATCATCCCACGTATATTCACTTGATTTGACGAATGCATCCGGATGTTCGACGATTTTCGTCGCCGGTAGTCGCATGACTTCGCGTAAAATCTGCCAGTGCCGTTCATCGAAATTCCGTTGCGACACCAAGGCATCGATGATGTAGACGTAATCCCCAGTCCGTTCGTCATCGAATAACGACGTTCGTACCGTCTGTTTGATCAGCGTCGAAGAAAGGAACAACCATTTCTTGTTCGCACTGACGCTTGCAGCGACGATCGATTCCGTCTTCCCGACTCGTGGCATACCGCGGACACCAATCAATAAGTGCCCATCCTGTTTACACAGCTCTGCCATGAAATCGACGAGAATCCCTAAGTCTTCCCGAACGAAGCGGAACGTCTTTCGTTCATCACTGCTTTGATCAATATAACGACCGTGACGAATCGCGATCCGATCGCGCAGTTTTGGTTTTCGTAGTTTGATGACCTCTATGGTTGACATCGTCTTGAGAATAGCAGCGAGTCGTGGAATTTGATCCGGTTGTTTCGTTTGGAGCAACATACCGCGCCGTTGATGATCGACACCATTGATCGTCACGATCGAAATATGTAACATTCCCATCAACGAAGCAATGTCCCCGAGTATACCGGGACGGTTGACCTTTAATTCATATTCGAGATACCATTGCTCGAACTCACTCACGCGCCCATCCTCCTCTATTGATACGATTATCCATTCCTCATGTTAAATGATTTTTTGAAAAATGAAAAGCATTCCTGAACTGAAATTCCAATGCTTACATCCACGCACCATCTATTTTAAGGATGGCTCCCGACACATAACTCGATTCTGGTTGCACCAAGTAACGGATCGCGGAAGCTACTTCCTCTGCTTTTCCGAATCGTCCGGCAGGGATTTCAGCAATCGCTTCTGCCTTTTCATCCTCAGAAAAAATCGCGTTCATCGGCGTATCAATCCATCCTGGCGTAATCGCATTGATGCGTCCATGCATTGGTCCAAGTTCTTTACTGTATGCTTTGACGAAGCCCAGCTGTGCTGCCTTGCACGTCGAATAGGCAACTTCACCCGCGACACCTTGTTCCCCTAATACACTACTGATGACGACGATCGCCAGCTGCGACGTAAACGGTTTCGTCCGCGTCACGGTTTGACTGATGCGCATCAACGCATCGACATGTATTCTCCAAAGTTCACTCATTGATGTTGCCGATTGATCGAGCAACAGACCGCTATAACTCGTTCCGGCACAATGGACGAAGGCATCGACGACAGGTAACGCCGTACAAAATGCCTGCAACTCCTCATCATCCGCTAAATTCGCCGTCAGGATGTGGTGCTCTCCTTGCCACTCCTCTATCATCCGTTCCAAAACCGCTTGCTGTCGATACGTCTGAAGCACCAATTCATGTCCGGCGGCAGCAAGTTGTTTTGCTGCCGCAAGACCAATGGCGCCACTCGCACCGGTGATGAGGATTCGCATCACGCGTACGGTTTGACGATTGAGATCGCCCGGTTTTCAATGGCGAACAACTCGTCGAAACGGGCTTCGATCTCTTCTTTCGTAATCGAAGCAATCAATGTCGGAAGCGTGAACAGATTTGTACCGGCAAGTGCGTGACGCGAGAACTGATTCGCAATGAATTCCGGTGAATTCAAGGCACGGAGGAATTTCCCTTGCATCATGTTCCGTTTGCGCGTGACCTCGTCTTCCGTGAAGTCAGGACGCGTTTGCAGAAGTGTCTCATACGCTTGGATAAACTTGTCTGGATCCTCTGTCTCCATGCCGAACGTCGCGAAGGCGAACTCTTCCTCACTCGAGTAATCAAAGCTGAACGTATCGTCGATCAGACCGTCTTCATACAATTCCAAATACGTCGATGATGTTTGATCGAATAAGAGGTGCAATAATAATTCACTCGTCAACTCACGACGGACTTGTGCTTCGCCGCGGACAGATTCGTCCTTGTAACCGATCAATACCTTCGGTGTCTTGACGTCGAGCTCGAGTTCGAGACGTGGACGATGCACGCCGTGCGGTTCTTGACCATAATCCCGCTCGATCGCCGGGCGATCCGTATAATCCTTCTTCGCCTGGTTTGCTTTAATTAACGCTAGTGTCTCTTCCGGATCGATGTTTCCGACAACGAATAACACCATGTTCGATGGATGATAGAACGTACGATAGCACGTGTATAGATCATCGGCTGTGATTTGATTGATTGATTCCGGTGTTCCTGCGATATCGATTCGGACCGGATGCGTCGCATACATCGATTCGATTAGACCGAAGAACAGACGCCACCCTGGATTATCTTGATACATCTGAATTTCCTGCGTGATGATCCCCTTCTCTTTTTCAACGCTTTCCGGCGTGAAGTAGGGATCTTGTACGAAATCGATCAATGTCTCGAGGTTTTGTTCGATCAATGACGTGGCTGAGAACAAGTACGCTGTCCGTGAAAACGAGGTAAAGGCGTTCGCTGAGGCACCGAGACGACCGAACTCTTGGAAGACGTCACCTTTTTCGGATTCAAACATCTTATGCTCGAGGAAGTGGGCGATGCCGTCCGGTACCGTGATCCATTCCTCTCCTTTTTTAAATCGTTGATCAATCGAACCATAACGTGTCGTAAACGTCGCATACGTCTTTTCGTATCCTTTTTTTTGCAACAGATAGACGGATAAGCCGTTATCGAGCTGCTCGTGGTATACCGTTTCGTCTGTATCGTGATAAGTCAGTTGTTCCATCATGCTTCACCTCGCAATAGATATACGGCATCTAGATCGATTGCCGTTGCTAATCGAACGACGTCTTCACGTGTCGCCGTCTCGATGATGTGGATCTCATCTTCAAGTGTCAGTCCACGCATCTTCGAACCATTCAACCAACCAATCAATTGCCCCGGCTGATCAAGAATTTGACGGCGCGCATTGATCAACATCGCCTTCGTCTGTGTCAATTCTTCATCCGTGAACTGTCCCGCCTTCAAATCAACGAGTTGCTCTAGGATGATTTTCTCGGCACGTTCCGCTTCTTTTGTGTCAACCCCTGCATAGACGTAGAGTGCACTGTTTAATGCCGCATATCGTGAAGCCGCATAATACGCGAGACTCTCTTTTTCACGGACATTCATGAACAGTTTCGAATGTGGGAATCCACCGAACAGACCGTTGACGATTTGCATCCGGATTGAATCGGCAGACGTCGGATCGACCGCTATCCGGTAACCAAGGTGCAGCTTCCCTTGTTTGATCGGCTGCGTTTCGCTCGACCGTTTCACACCGTTGACTGGTTTTTGTTCAGGGATGTAATGGCTGACTTTTTCTGAGTGCGATGGCAAGAAGGACAACGCATCTTCCATTTCCTCCTTCGTCACCTGTCCGACGACGAAGACATCGATTCGATCGTCTTCGATCATCGAACGGTATGTATCACGCAAGGACGATGGAGTGATCCGTTCGAGTTCTTCGATTGTCCCAAGCGATGGTAACGAGACGGCTTCACCTGGTGCCATCAATTCAAGGAGACGCTGCTGTGCGTAGCGCATCTTATCGTCGTACAGCGAGCTGATTCGTAAGGCATGCAGTCGCTTTTCTTGTTTGACGAACTGTTCGCGGAAACCACTTTCCGTCAAGTCTGGATACAGCACCATTTGCTCTAGCAATTCAAGTGCTTCTTTTAATAACGACGGGTGATGGACGAGTTCTCCACGGACGACATCAAGTTGGAACGAGATGACGTGCTCTTCTCCGAACTTCGACGCGTCCGCATAAAGCCCCGCATCATATAATGTCTCAAGTGGCTCACGTAATGCTTTCATCGACGGATAAGCAGCTGTCGATTTTTCCATGATGTATGGTAAAATCGCGCGGCTAGTCAGTGTTTTCGCCTCTAGCGGTGCTGAAAACGTGACGAGGATCGTCGTCGTCTTGAATTTATCGGTCGGAACGAGGTGGAAGCTCGTTCCTTCCTTTTTCCATGTGCTAAATGACTGACTCATTACTCTCCATCCTTTCGTTTGAACACATGCGCACTGCGAACGTATTCAATATCTGCTTTTTGGTTAACGGCATTCTCATAACGGGCTGCTGTAAAAAAGAAATCACTGAGCCGATTGATGAACGGTAACAAATGAGCCGCTTGGGGAACATCGATCATCGAACGTTCGACGCGACGGCAGACCGTCCGTGCCACATGCAATGTCGCGGCCGCTTCCGTTCCGCCTGGTAAGATGAACTTGTCGAGTGGTGGCGATAATTCCGTTAAACTATCAATCCAACTTTCTAAATCAACTGTTGCTTCCTGACTTAACCGTGATGGACGAGGTTCGACATACATCAAGTCACTGCCACAGTCGAACAACGCATGCTGGATGACCGTCAATTGTTCTCGTACTTCGATCGATGATGCTTTGGTACGAGCAAGTCCGACGAAGCTATTCAATTCATCGAGTTCTCCCATCAAGCTGATCAATCGATCATTTTTTTTGACTCTCCCACCGACAAGGGATGTTTCTCCTTCATCGCCTGATTTCGTATAAATTTTCATGTTTTATTCACTCCTATAGCGAAAGGAAGCGACTCATAATGTTCGCTTCCTTTGTTTTTTTGGTAATCGGATTCGGAAAGTCGCTCCTTCTCCTAAGCGGCTGTCGACTTCGACCTCTCCACCATGAGCACGGACGACGTTCGCGACGATCGCAAGACCAATTCCTGTACCGGTCTTACCGCGCGTTCGTGCCTTGTCCGCCTTATAGAAACGATCAAAGACGAAAGGTAGATCTTCTTCCGGAATCCCGTCACCTGAATCGATGACGGATAATGTAATGTTTTCCCTATCTTCGTCAATCTTAATCTTGATTTCTCCGTTCTCCGTATAACGAAGGGCGTTTCCAAGAAGATTCGTTAAGACTTGTTCCATCTGATCCGGATCGGCGTCAAATGTGATGTTCGGACCGGAAACCGAGAAAGTGACCTGCTTATCGCGTCCCATTTGTTTGAATTTCTTGATGACTCGCTGTGCAAACGAGACCGTTTCGATGGCTTCAATCCGTAACTCCTGATAACCGGCTTCCATCCGCGCGAGATCAAGTAGATCATTGACGAGACGGGACAAGCGTTGCGATTCATCATAGATGATTGATGCAAATTCTTTCGTCGCCTCGTCACTTTCCGTCATCCCGTCGACGATCGCTTCCGAATACCCTTGCAACATGACGAGTGGCGTCCGCAGTTCATGGCTGACATTCGCGACGAAGTCGGCCCGCATCTTCTCCAGTTGTTGTGCTTCCGTCATGTCGCGCAGGACAGCGACCGCTCCGATCTGCTCTTCTTGTTCGAGTAACGGACTGACGATGATGATGTAAAAGCGTCCTTCCCGTTCAAACGAAACCGTCATCTCCGTCTCTTCCTTCATGACTGTCTGGAACAGCTCGATCAGTTCATCCGGTACGGGAGAACCTGCAAGAAATGCTTCAGCTGGTGGATTCGTCGCGAGTAGCTCACCTGATTTTGAGAACGTCAACACGCCGTCTGCCATACAGCGCAGAATCGAGGAGAGCAAATGCCGCTCCTTATCAAGATCCGTGACGTATTGATTGAGTTGGCTACTCATCTCGTTAAAGGCAAGCGCTAAGTCACCAATCTCATCACGTGAACGTTGCGTCAGGCTTTGATCGAATTTCCCTTCACCGGCCTCAACGACGGCTTGACGAATCGTCCGTAGTGGTGCGGTGATCCGTGTCGATAGGAAGAAAGCAAAGACGGTCGTCCCGATGATCGCTAACAAGACACAGAGCTGAATGATTTGACGTGCGCCTTCATTCGCTTGCTCGATGTTCGTCAATTGTTCGATCAAGTAGATCGTTCCGTTGCCGCTATCCGTAATGAGCGGTGCTCGATACGCGAGTGCCGCCTTTCCATCGAAGGTCTCGTAATTACCGATTGCCGTTTCACCTTCTTCACCATCGATCGCTTTCCAGTTCTGACGTTCGAGCTCCTTGATGATCCGGTTCGCTTTCGCTTGTGAAATATTCGCTTCGACAGAATCGTCCTGGGTCTTCGCAATTAATGTCGCGCCATATATATCCGTGATTTCGACAGCAGTACTCGATCCTTCCTCGATACCGGAGTGCGCCTGAAAGACGGTCTCGACTTGTTGACCGAGCTTTGCAAGGTGCCCCCGCTCCTGTTCGATATGAAAAGAGTTGAAAAATTCAAGTAACAAGATCGTCAAGGCGATCAAGACGACCGAGACAAGCAATAGGATCGTGCCCCATAGTTTGATGACTACACTTTGCAACCATTTCATCGTCAGGTCGGACTATTCTCGAACTTGTATCCGACACCCCAGACCGTCGTGATCATTTGAGCAGCGTTCGGAGACAAACGATTCAGCTTTTCACGCAGACGTTTGACGTGTGTATCGACCGTCCGAAGATCCCCAAAAAATTCATAGTTCCAGACTTCCTTGAGTAGTTGTTCCCGTGAGAATACTTTGTCCGTTTGTTTTGCCAAGAAATACAGGAGTTCATATTCTTTTGGTGTTAAATTGACTTCTTGTGATTCAACCGTCACGCGGTGTGCGTCATTATCAATCGTCAAATGTGGGAAGACGATGACATCTTTTGTTTTCGCATCCGTATGGAGGAATTTCGTTGCACTCGCTCGGCGAAGGATTGCTTTGACACGCAAAACGACTTCACGTGGACTGAATGGTTTGACGATATAATCATCTGCCCCCATTTCAAACCCATGGACGCGATTCGTTTCTTCACCTTTTGCCGTCAGCATGACGACCGGCGTCGCTTTCGTTTTCCGTAGTTCTTCACAAACTTGCATGCCGTCCATCTTCGGCATCATCAAGTCGAGGAGAATGACATCGTATTCTGTCTCAAGCGCCATTTCAAGCGCCGTCTCTCCATTGTCTGCTTCCTCGATCGTGAAATTTTCCCGCTCCAGATACATCTTCAACAGGCGACGAATTCGTTCCTCATCGTCGACGACTAAAATACGTGCTTCTTCTGACATGCTGTCTCCTCCTATAAACTAAACTCTACTCCTCTATCCTACTACTCTTTTAGTATACTATGAAACGAAAAGAATGGCTTGCACTGGCTGATTTCCCCTAAACGATACTCTTTTGTCAGAGAAACATGAAAAAGCAGCGGACCGTTTCCGGATCCGCTGCTTTTCTTTTCCTTATGCGTACGAGTGTAATCCCGCTACGACAAGGTTGACGAAGACAAGGTTAAACATGATGACGGCAAAACCACCAACACATAACCATGCTGATTTTTTACCGATCCACCCACGCTGGATGCGCATGTGGAGATAGAACACGTAGAAGAGCATCGTGATCAGTGCCCAAACCTCTTTCGGGTCCCAGCCCCAATAGCGGCTCCATGCCATTTGCGCCCAAATCATTGCGAAGATTAATCCGCCAAGGATAAAGATCGGAAGACCGATCGCGATCGCACGGTAACTAATCTCATCAGCTGTTTCTAGATCAATCTTCCGCGCGATTGGTTTCAGACTCTCTGCGACACGCTTACGGAGAACTACGAAACGTAGCAACACATATAAGACGACCCCACCAATGACTGACCATAAGACCGTATTGACCTTATTCGCATTCAAGAAGTTCGGCAATTCAATGACGGCACCTGAACCAGATAAGACTTTTCCGTTCTCAGGACCTGTCAGAACCGGCATCGTGTATTCATGTGTCATCTTCGCACCATTCTTCGCGACGTATTCGATCGTTGATGCAGAACCTGTTGCTTTGAACAAGAGGCCGACGAGGATGTAACCAACGACACAAACGAGTGAGAACATGACGATCTCAAGCCATGTCCGTGTTTTCGATTCTTTATTGAAATCCGTCGCGTGGACCAGATAGAGCAATCCGGTCGCAAAACTGACAGCGAGAATCCCCTCACCGAGCGCTGCCGTCGTAACGTGGATTTTGAGCCAGACACTTTGAAGTGCCGGAATCAAGGGTTGGACCTCATCCGGGAACATCGACGCATAAGCGATGACGAGCAAGGCAACCGGCATTGCAATCAAGCCAAGGACATTGTTTTTATAGATGGCATAGACGATTAAAAATCCAAGGACCATCATCATACCAAAGAATGTCGTGTATTCGTATAAGTTCGAGACCGGAACGTGTCCAGCACCCGCCCAGCGCGTAAAGAAATACCCTAACTGAGCAAGAAAACCGATGATCGCGAGCGTATAGGCGATCTTACCAGAACGTGTCGGACCTTTTTTACCACTCGTCGCAACAGCGAAAAAACCTGTACTGACGAGGTAGACGATGAATGACGTTAGGAGCAGATTACTGCTCAACTGAAGCATGTTCATTTAGCTTCCCCCTCTTCCCGCAACTTTTGTCGGTCCTCAAGTTCTGGTAGACCAACTTCCGTCAACGCGAGATTGGCTTCTTTTTGAAGCCCTAATGCGTTTTTGTTCGTAAATCCAGCAATCTGAATGCGACCGTTCTTCTCACGTAACCAGAGACGACGGTGCGGCCAGTACATCCCGATCAATAGACCTGCCATGAAGATGATGCCACCCGCAAAGAGGAATGGGAGCGTCAAGTCTTTCTTGATTCGGACACCTGAGATGTTTGAGAGCTCCGTACCGGCAAACGCCATCTTGTACTGGTTCTCATCCCCACCGACATTCAGCTTGATACCAATCAGGCTACGCTCCCCTTTTGGGTGCTCCGGTGATTTGATATTAAAGACGAACGCCGGATTGACAGGACGTCCAGAATTGGTCGTCGGCTGTCCATCCTTGACGACGAAATCAGGCAAGAAATCCTTCAATTCGACATCATAGCCGTTTTTCAACTTGTAGGTCTCTTTTGGTTCACGTAAATCGACCTTGATCGTATCCACGACTTTACCTGTCTTTTGGTTGACGATGCTAAACGACATCGTCTTAAATTCTGGATCTGCCGCGTATTGTTCTTGGAAGACTTGGAAATCATCGAATTCGAATGGACGGTTGACTGCCGTCTCACCTGATTTGACTTCTTCGAGTTTCGGTTTGAAATCACTTGTCTCTCCGACTCTTTTATAGAGCGTCATCTTCGTGTCGTAGTTTTTCGGTACATTTCCGCCCGCTGCTTCAAGTGATTTCTTGAATTTTGCGTCCACCTTCTCAGGATCATAGAACTCGATGTTGAACGCCTCATTCTTCAAGTAATACTTGTTGTCTGTCGCCTCGATCGGTAATGTTTCTCCTTCACGAAGCCAAAGCAGTTCATCTTCATGCATGCCCGGTACGACCCGAAGCATCGCCCCTCCGAAGAATAGTACAAGACCGATATGGTTGATGTAAGGACCCCATCGTCCAAAACGTTGCTTTTCCGCTAATAGCGCCCCGTCTTGCCGACGAACTTTATAGCCCTTTTTCTCAAGTAACGGTGCGATCGCATCGATTTTTTTGACGTCTCCAGTCGCTTCAGCGCCAAATCGCTGACCATTCATGAAACGGTCCGACTGGATGACCGGTTGTTTCTTCAATGCTCGGTAGAGCGGGAAGAAGCGGTCAATCGACACGATGATGATCGATAAGAGTAACAGTGTGATTAATCCGATGTACCACCATGATTCAAACAGGTTGTGGAATCCTAACGTATAGTAGATATCCCCTGCCGTACCGTATTCTTTTTGATAAAATTCTTCCGGTGGTGTTGCCTGCGGAATATACATCTCTTGCGGGAAGATCGTACCGACCCCACTCGCGATGATGATCAGACCGATCAGCCATAACCCGACCTTGACGGACGAGAAGAACGTCCATGCCCGGTCGATCCAAGATGGATTTTTACGTTTCGAACGAAGTTCTGCTTCCTCGTAACGCATGTCCAGTTGTTTAAAATCTTCTTGCTCCTGCATCCTTAAATCCCCCTTCGATGCGTTACTGGTTCGCCTTCTTCACCATCTCTTCCAGCTTCGCTTGATCAATTTCACCTTCGTATTTCTCGACGACCTCACCTTTTTTATTGATGATGAACGTCACAGGTAAGTTATAGATCCCGTAAGCCTTCTCGACCGAACTATTCGTATCCATGAGGATCGGATAGTCCGTTCCGCCGATATCCTTGATGAAGCTTGAGACACGAACCGGTGTTTCTCCGACATTGACCGCTACGAAATTGACACCTTGATCCTGCATCATCTGATAGTTGTCATTGATCAAAGGCATCTCTTTCTTACATGGTTCACAGAATGTCCCCCAGAAATTGAGTAAAAGTCCTTTTCCTTTGTATTCATCCATCGAGTGCTGTTTCTCACCGTATAAATCGACGAGTGCGAAACCAGGAGCATCATCGCCTGCCATGACACGTCCGTTTTTATCGCGTGTCGCCTGATCGACGAATTGCATGATGACAACTGCGCCTGCAAACAAGACCATCGTCATGATCATCAGACGCCAGAAGGAGCGTTTCTTCTTTTTTTGCTGGGCCGCTGCTAAGCGTTCTTCCGGATTTTGTTTTGTTTTTTTCATATTTTACCGCCTCCACCCATATTGTACTTGAAATCGCTTAAACGTTGATAAAATGTGAAATTCGTTAATCGTTTTGTCACAAAAAAAGAAAACTCAACCCGGAGGATGAGCTTCTCGCTTTACAAATTAACGTTTTTTTGTGTTCTTACGTCTTTTCGTAGGTGGAGCGGCTGGATCCGCTAGCTCACGCAATTGATTGACTTCTTTTTTTGAAAGTTCACGCCACTCGCCAGAAGTAAGACCTGCCAGTGTCAAGAAACCAAACTGTTCACGTTTCAACTTCAAGACTTCTGAACCGAGTGTCTCGACCATTTGACGGACTTGGCGGTTATGTCCCTCGTAGATGACCATTTCGAGGATAGCCGTGTTTTTCTTCTTATCGATGTCACGCATCTCTACGCGTGCTTTCCCTGTCTTAAAGCCGTCCGGCAAGACGACGCCTTTTTCAAGACCTTTGACGTGGAAATATTCCGGTACGCCTTTGATTTTGACGATGTAACGCTTCGGTACCTTATACTTCGGGTGAAGCAGAAGGTTTGAGAATTCACCGTCATTCGTCATCAACAGAAGACCGCTCGTATTGTAGTCGAGACGACCGACTGGGAAGACACGGTGTCCCGGTGGTACGAGATCAACGACCGTCTTACGCCCCTTATCGTCTTCAACCGTCGAGACGACACCTGTTGGTTTATACAGCATGTAATAAACGTGTTCTTCCCGCTCGAGCTTGACGCCATCGACTTCGACTTCAGCACGCGCTCCAACTTTCGTTCCGAGCTCCGTGATGACTTTCCCGTTGACCTTAACGCGACCTGCTGTGATCAATTCCTCTGCTTTACGCCGTGAAGCGACACCTGCTTGTGCGATGATTTTTTGTAACCGTTCCATTAATTCACTCTCTCCTCTAATGAAGGATCATTCCGGAAGAAGAGATCTCCATCTGATTCGAACGTTTCTTCGAACTCGAGTGGTGGTAACTCCTCAATACTATTCAGACCAAAGTGGTCCAGGAAATGATCCGTCGTCTTATACAATTTCGCGCGACCAACGCCTTTGGCGCGTCCCGCTTCTTCAATCAAACCTTTTGCACTTAACGTATGGATGACGCGTTCCGTCTTGACGCCACGGACGACTTCGATATCAGCACGCGTGACGGGTTGTTTGTACGCGATGATGACGAGTGTCTCCATCGCTGCTCGAGACAAGGAGTCTTCTGCAAGTGAACCCGCATACGCCTGAATATACGGCGACATCTCTTTTCGTGTCACCATCTTAAAGACGCCACCCGACTCTACGATTTGCAACACCCGTTGCTCCGCTTCAAACGTCGTCTGAAGAGCCAGTAACTGTTCACGCGCCGCCGCTTCACTGATCTCTAGTGCTTGACTGAGACCACGTGGGTCGATGCCGTCATCGCCGACGACGAATAACAAGCTTTCAATGATTTGTTCATACGCCAATCTGACTCTCCTCCTTCACCATGCTACGCAACAAAATGTCATCGGTCATTTGTTCACAATCAATGACGCGTTGCTTCACGAGTTCTAGGACGGCGAGGAAACTGACGACCAGTTCTTCGACCGTCGGCTGCTCCACAAAAAAGCCAAAGAATGTCGTACGCTCACGCGTCGCGACGTAACGGGCGACAGACTCCATCTGTTGCTCAAGCGACCGTTCTTCCCGTTTGACCGTCTTCGAACGACGTACCTTCCAAGCTTCCCGTTGGCGCATTTTTTCATAGGCACGTAATAAATCACTCAGTGATAACGTACCATTATACTCTTGTGCATCCGTGTCGAGATAACGCATCAAATCCTCTGGTTGTTTCGAAAATAGCTCAAGACGTGCCTCTTCCTTTTCTTTCAGGACGAGTGCTGCTTCCTTATATGCCTTATACTCGATCAACTGTTGAATCAGACCTTCTCGTGTCGGTTCTTCCTCGAAATCAGGAATCTCATCGTATTCCGTCTGTTCGATCGGCAAGAGTTGTTTGCTTTTCAGTTGCAACAGCGTCGCTGCCATGACAAGATATTCACTAGCAACATCTAGTTCAAGATGCTGCATCGCACGGATATAGGACACATATTGATCCGTCACCATGGAAACGGATATATCATAAATATCGATTTCTAATTTACCAACCAAGTGTAACAGCAAGTCCAGCGGGCCTTCAAACGCATCCATCTTTACACTGTATGATTCCATGATTCTCCCTGCCCATCAACGTTTTTTGCGCCTTAGTATACCATACAACTGGTGGGTTCGACTATGTTATATTCCAAGGAAGAGGTGATTCCATGAATCCGATCGAGCGATTCGTATTTGAATTCAACATCCGGCACGATTACTTCGAGTGCCATGAAATCTTAGAGGAAGTCTGGCAAGAAGGACAACGCCAGGACGAGGCGCTTGTCGGTCTGATCCAGCTGGCCGTCGCCCGCTATCATCACCGCCGCGGCAATACGACTGGGGCACAGCGGACATATGCGAAAGCATTTGATAAGATCGAACGTCACCGAGCTATGCTGATTGCGTCCGGGATCGACGTCTCATATTTGCTCGATCATCGCGACCATTTTACGGATAAGGTCTATCGTCACATCCCGTTACCTGTCTTCCCGGACGTCATCCGAACCGTCGCCCTGGAAGCGACAGCACCTGATCTCGACTATGTGACGCATAAACATCGTTTGCGCGATCGTACGGATGTCGTCACGGCACGACAAGAAGCGCTACAAAACCGAAGAGACCGGTCCATCTGAGCTATGGACCGGTCTTTTTATTGATTTTTCCATTTGTCGACGAGGCGTTGCGTCTCTTCGGTCGCACCCGTAATATCCGTTCGAAGAAGTTTGGCTGCTTCATCGAGTAGGAGATACGACATCCGTTCTCCACGGAAAGACGGTGATAATGCGATATGTTTCAATTCAGCATGGCCATCCATTAATTGAAACCCGATGACACCGACGAAATCCTCATCTTGTTTGTACAAATACAAGCGTTGGTCTTCTTCCTGTTCATAGGCTTGAACCGTTTCAAGCAAATACTTCGGATCCTTCACTTCGCACGAAAAGGCGATCAGCCCCATCGCGGTCCGTTCATTCAACTTCTTATATTTTACTAGCATGTGATTCTACACCTTCCTAATTTCAACAACTCTCAGGAGCATGAACGACTGAGACTCATTCATTCTACACCTTCTCACACAGAATTACTGCATTTTTTTCATAATCCATGAAAAAGGCAGGAGACCGTCATGTGACGTCCCCTGCATCTGAGTCATGCTTGTTCTTCCATCACTTGGATGAAAGCACGCATGTAATCTGGTAGATCAGGCGGGCGACGGCTCGAGACGATATGTCCGTCGACGACGACGGCTTCATCGTGCCAAATCGCACCTGCATTCGTCATGTCATCCTTGATTCCTGGCGTACTCGTGACATTAACACCTTTTAAGATGCCAGCAGAGATCAACACCCAACCAGCGTGGCAGATTTGACCAATCGGTTGTTTGTTCTGGTCAAAATGACGCACCATGTTCAGGACAGAGTCAAAGCGGCGTAACAGATCGGGTGACCAACCACCCGGAACAAGAATCGCATCGTATTCTGCTGGATTGATCTCATCAAACGTCTTATTCGATTTGATCGGAACACCGTACTTCCCAATATACGTCTCATCTGCCTTCTCACCGACGATGTCGACGATCGCGCCTTCTTCACGTAAGCGATGGACAGGATACCATAATTCTAAATCCTCGAAGTCATTGCTGACGACTTGGATGATTCGTTTTCCTTCTAAACGCATGACAAACACTCCTTTACAAGTTGAGTTCCCTTACTAATTGTACCCGCTTCTAAAAAAAGAAAAACTCCTCTTCAAACGTTTGAAGAGGAGCAAGAACTTATGCTTCGACGCGGATTTCTTTGATGCCAGCGCCTTGCTTCATTTTTTGTGCATGTTCGAGACCTGAAGTCACTTGTCCGAAGACTGTGTGTACACCGTCGAGGTGCGGTTGTGGCTCATGTACGATGAAGAACTGGCTTGATCCAGTGTTACGACCAGCGTGTGCCATCGAAAGTGAACCCGCTTTGTGTTTGTGTGGGTATGATGTAGACGTTTCGCAAGGAATCGTTTTTCCTGAACCGCCTGTACCGTTTCCGATTGGGCATCCGCCTTGTGAGACGAAGCCTGGGATGACACGGTGGAAGTTCAATCCATCGTAGAAGTTCGAGTTTGCAAGGTTTTCGAAGTTTTCAGTCGTGATCGGTGCTTCATCGTTGAACAATTCGAATTCGATTTTATTTCCATCTTCTAATAAGATATGACCAGTTTTTTGCATGTTTGACCAACCTTTCGTGCTTTTCAGCAAGAGATTCGTCACGATTCAAGATCGTGATTCCATGGTACAGTGTACCAAATTTCAGGGCATCGTGCAGACCTTTTTACTCGACGGCTGCCTCTAACACATCAAGTGTCACCGAATTTGTTACTTCGACACGAATTTGAATTCCATTCGCGAGTGTCACAACAGGATCCGTATGTCCGAAGTCCGCATCGAGAACGATTGGGAAATCATAGCCCCGCGTCGCGCGCAGAATGATGTCTTTGAGCGGGAAGTCCGGATCAAAATCGACTTTGCGCGGGAAGCGTCCGACGACGAGTGCCGCAATCTTGTCATACGCACCCATGTGTCGCAATTGCGTGAAATACCGGTCGATCGTTTCTGGTGTCTCACTTTCGTCATCCTCAAGCATCAAGACGACACCGTCAAATGATGGCAAGTATGGTGTCCCAGCAAGCAGCAAAAGTGTTCCCGTGTTCCCCGTCAGAATCGGACCTTCTGCGACGCCCGTCTTGACGATCGTGTACCCTGCATTCGGCTGATGCTCTCGTCTGCGATCATCCGCGACGTCCCAGCGTAAAATCTCGTCCGTCCACTCTTCCGATGCTTCGATTCGACCGATCGGTTCCGTCTGCATGAACGTACGATTAAACGACTCTTCCGTATACGGATCAAGACCATCAAATTGACCGAACTGTGTCAGTAGCGCTGGTCCGACGAACGTCGTCAATCCTGTTTTCTGATAGATGCCAGCAAACAATGCGGTGATATCACTGTATCCGACGAAGATTTTCGGATTGTTTCGGATCAACTCATAATCAAGTTCATCGAGTAATTGGTGCGAGTTAAACCCACCGATTGTCGAGATGATCGCCTTAATCGACGGATCAGCAAACGCCATATGTAAATCTTGCAGCCGTTCGCCGATCGTTCCTGCTGTATGACTATGAACAGCTGTTGCATTCGGCATCATGACGACCTCGAACCCCATTTGTTCAAGTGTTGCAATACCGCGAGCGAGACGTCGTGGCACGTATGCCGCAATAGCAGACGCAGGTGAGACGATAGCAATCTTATCTCCTTTTTGTAAGCGTGGTGGTTTCATGAAAGTTCCCCCTTTTTCATTACAAGTATTTCCAGTATAACAAATCGAAAGGGAACCGCGTACTTTCATTTTTTAATCCATTTTATAGCGTTACGAACAACGAATTCCCGTCCTCCAGTAACTCACCTTTTTCCGAGACATAGTCAACCTTGACCGTCATGTATTGAAGGATCTTTTGTTCGCGCAACGACTTTGCCCACGCTGTAATCTGCGTTTTATCCTGTTCGCTTTGCTTGCGTGGAACGCTAATTAAAATCGTCGGAGCGACTTCCGTACGTAAATAAGCCTTTGAATCAAAACGCGCATTACCAAGCTGTTGAATCTTATCGTTATCAAACAGTACCACCATATCTAGTTCCGCGTTCACATCATTAAGAGTAGGCAACGTGATCCGTCGTTCTAACTGATCTTCCCAAAGTGACGCATGATACGTATCGACGAACCTTCCCGACTCCTCATCTTGATATACGAAAAACTCAGTATTCGTTTTTTCATCGACTGCTCGCGCTGCGTACTCAAACGAAAAATTACCCATATTGTCGTAAATACTGCCAGTCACCTTCGCTTTCGGAAGATGCTTCTCTAAGTAAGTCTTTGCTTTTTGTTGTATTTCAGCCTCTCTCGTTTCATCCGAGTCCATGTCGTGTGTAAAAGCGTACGTCATCATCAATGCGCCACCCCCGATGACTCCAACTAAACTGGCAATTACTATGAACCAACGTTTCATGCGATCGCTCCTTTAGATATATCCATATTTTTACACTTTCGATTTTATCACAAAAAAAGAGTAGCGGACGAAGTCCACTACTCAAGTATTGCTGATTGGATTGCTTACTGGATGACAGCGTGAACGAGCGGACGTTCTGCCGGTTTCGTTTCACTGATGTGGTACGCGTGATCCATTTTTTCGATTGCTTGATCGAGTGTTTCTTTGTTTGAACGAAGTGTTGCGATGACATCGCCGACTTCGACACGGTCGCCGACTTTCTTGTGTAACGTGACGCTTGCTGCGTGATCGATTTCATCCGCTTTCGTCGCGCGTCCAGCACCGAGGATCATTGCTGCAACACCGACTTCGTCAGCGATGATTTCAGAGACATAACCTGCTTTTGAAGCGACGAATGTTTTTTCGTATTTCGTTTCAAGTGCTTTTGTCATGTCGTCAACGAGTGATGCGTCGCCACCTTGCGCTGCGATGAACTTCTTGAAGACGTCAAGTGCTGCTCCGTTACCGAGATGTGTTTCGAGATCCGCATATGCTTCGTCGAACGTTGGGTAGAATTCACCGAGGACTGCCATGTGTGATGCAATCGTCAAGGCGATGACTTTTAAGTCACGGACATCTTTCCCTTGAAGGACTTCAATCGCTTCCTTGACTTCGTTTGCATTTCCGATTTCAAAGCCGAGTGGCTGATCCATGTCCGTAATGACAGCAACCGTCTTACGATTGACGCTCTTACCGATTGAGACCATCTCTGTCGCGAGTGCTTTAGCATCTTCGAACGATTTCATAAAGGCACCTGAACCTGTCTTCACGTCAAGTACGATGCTGTCTGCTCCCGCTGCGATTTTTTTCGACATGATTGAACTTGCGATCAATGGGATCGAGTTTACTGTCGCCGTGACGTCACGTAATGCGTAGAGTTTTTTGTCTGCAGGCGTCAAGTTACCTGTTTGACCGATGATCGCCATCTTGATGTCGTTGACTTGTGAGACGAATGCTTCTTCTGAAAGTTCAACGTCAAAACCAGGGAACGCTTCGAGTTTGTCGATTGTTCCACCTGTGTGACCGAGGCCGCGACCGCTCATCTTCGCCACCGGAATACCGATTGACGCAACGAGTGGTGCAACAATCAGACTGATCTTGTCACCGACACCGCCAGTCGAGTGTTTGTCGACTTTTTTTCCGTGAATGCGGGAAAGGTCGATCACGTCACCCGATTTGACCATCGCCATCGTCAAATCAGCGATTTCACGATCTGACATTCCTTGATAGAAAATCGCCATCGACATCGCTGACATTTGATAATCTGGAATTTCACCATTCGTGAATCCTTCTACCATTGCTTGAATATCAGCTGTTGCGAGTTCGCCACCGTCTCGTTTTGTTGCAATCAAATCTACCATACGCATAATCTAGTTCCTCCTCAGGAGTGGTTTGTGAGTTTTATAAACAGTCGTTACATTTTTTTGATCGAACCGCGAACGAGTGATAGGAAGTGTGCCCGGACACGTTCTGTCGTTTCGATGACTTCATCATGATGTAACGGTTGATCGAGAATGCCTGCTGCCATGTTCGAGACACACGAAATCCCAAGGACACGCATATCTGAATGACGGGCAACGATGACTTCAGGGACCGTCGACATACCGACGACATCTCCTCCAAGCATCCGTGCCATCTTGACTTCTGCAGGTGTCTCATACGTTGGACCTGTGTTTCCGAAGTAGACACCTTGGCGAACACGAATACCGAGCTCGTCCGCTGTTTCTTGTGCGAGTCGAAGTAATTCCGCATCGTACGGCTTCGACATGTCAGGGAAACGTGGTCCCATCTCGTCGACGTTCTTACCGATCAACGGATTCGTACCGAAGAAATTGATATGATCCGTGATCAACATCAAATCTCCTGGTTCGAATGCTTCGTTACACGCACCGGCTGCGTTCGTGACGATCAGTGTCTCAACGCCAATCGCTTTCATGACGCGTACTGGGAACGTCACCATATCCATTGAGTATCCTTCATAGAAGTGGAATCGTCCTTGCATCGCAACGACTTGTTTCCCTTCAAGTGTTCCGAAGACGAGTTGTCCGGCGTGTCCTTCAACCGTTGAGACCGGGAAGTTCGGGATTTCATGGTATGGAATTGCGATCGGGTTTTCGATCTCATCAGCGAGGACACCCAGTCCTGAACCGAGAATCAATCCGATTTCCGGTTTCGCCTGCATCTTGCTTTCTAAAAACGAACGTGTTTCATTCCAGTTGACTGTCATCTGAATCGCTCCCTCGAATTATAGTTCTGTTAAAAAGCTTGTTCCGTGCGCCGGCATTTTGACACCGAAGTTTTCAGCAACCGTTGCCCCAAGATCAGCGAACGTCTCACGGATACCGAGCGGTTTTGCGACACTGTTTTTGTGATAAGCAAGCAACGGTACGTATTCTCGCGTGTGGTCTGTCCCAGCATGAACCGGGTCGTTTCCATGGTCAGCCGTGATGATCAAGAGATCATCTTCTTTCAAGCGATCAAACACTTCCGGAAGACGGGCATCGAACTCTTCGAGTGCTTGTCCGTAACCTTGCGGATCGCGACGGTGTCCGAACAACGCATCGAAATCGACGAGGTTCAAGAAGCAGAGTCCGTTGAAGTCTCGATCGAGTTGCTTCATGAGTTGATCCATGCCGTCCATGTTCGACTTCGTACGGATCGCATCGGTCACGCCTTCGCCGTCATAGATATCAGCAATCTTACCGAGTGAGATGACATCAAGTCCAGCTGTCTCAAGTTCGTTCATGACTGTCCGGTCGAATGGTTTAAGGGCATAGTCGTGACGGTTCGCTGTCCGAACCCATGCTCCTGCCTCACCAAGGAATGGACGTGCGATGATACGACCGAGCATGTACGGGTCATCCCGCGTAATATCGCGTGCATATTCACAAATCCGGTACAGTTCCTCTAATGGAACGACTTCTTCATGAGCTGCGATTTGAAGGACAGAGTCTGCCGACGTATAGACGATCAAGGCGCCTGTTTCAACATGTTCTTGTCCAAGTTCGTCTAAGATTTCCGTACCAGAAGCCGGTTTATTCCCGATGATCTTCCGCCCTGAGAACTCTTCTAAGCGATGAATCAAATCATCTGGGAATTTTTCGAAGACACGGAATGGTGTATCAATCCGCAATCCCATGATCTCCCAGTGCCCTGTCATTGTATCTTTCCCTGCAGATACTTCCTGCATTTTCCCGTATGCCGCAAGCGGTGCTTCTTCAGCCGAGACACCTTCGACCGGCTCGATATGTGAAAGTCCGAGCTTTGCCATGTTCGGCATGTTTAATCCGCTACGTTCACGCGCGATGTGACCAAGCGTATGTGAACCAAGATCTCCGAATTGTTCAGCATCCGGTGCTTCTCCGATTCCTACGGAGTCCATGACGATCAAAAATACACGTTTAAATGATTGAGCCATTTGCTATTCCTCCTATTACGAGCTGTAGTTGTGTGATTCCCGTTACGAATTTTCCCGTAAAGGAACTAGACAAAACGCATTAATTGTCTGAAGTCAGACCTTTAAAAGATAGAACCATCATGCCCGTGGATGATGTTTCTTATACACGTCATGGAGTCGTGCTTTATTGACGTGTGTATACATTTGTGTCGTCGACAAATCAGCATGCCCTAGCATCTCTTGCACGACGCGTAGATCAGCACCATTTTCAAGAAGATGGGTCGCGAACGAATGACGCAAGACATGCGGCGTGATTTCTTTTTCGATACCGGCTTCCTTTGCCCGTCGTTTGATCATCTTCCAAAAACCTTGTCGTGATAAACGATCACCGCGACTGTTCAAGAAGACATCGTCCGTCTGTTGACCACCGAGACTATTACGCGCGAGGTCAAGATATGTCCTGACGCTTTCAATCGATGTCGAACTCATCGGGATGATACGGGACTTGTTCCCTTTCCCGATACACGACAGATACCCTAGTTCGAGTTGCAAATCGTTCAACTTCAGTTGTAGCAGTTCGCTGACGCGCATCCCTGTTCCATAGAGAAGCTCAAGCATTGCTGCATCTCGTCGTGTAAGCGGATCGACACCGACGACCGAATCAAGTAAACGTTCGACGTCGGTTTGACTCCAGACGACGGGAAGCTTCTTCTCCGGTTTCGGTAAATCAAGATGACGGGACGGATCATGCGTCGTTAGTTTCTCTTCGACCAGATATTGATGGAACGAACGGATTGAGCTCGTCGCCCGGCGGACCGTCGATCGTGACTTGCGTGCTTCAAGCAATCGTTCAATGTGGTCGACGATATGATGTCGGTGAACCTGTTCAAACGAAGAAACTTCCGCTGTTTCGAGCGTCTGTAAGTATTGATTCAAATCATTTCGATACGCAGCTGCCGTATTCGCGGACATTTGCCGTTCAATCACTAAATAGTTGATAAATGCTTCCAGTTGTTCACGCACTGAACTCATCCTCTTCGTTTACGAAATCGCTTACTTTCCCATCATATCAAAGGTGTAAACCGTTGTGAAGAGGTCTGACCTATAAAAATCGAAAAAGAAAAACCATCCGAAATTTCCTCGGACGGTCAGACTGTTTGTGTTTGCGATTGTTCCAACGCTTCCCGAGCGTGACGCTCTTGGCAGACACGGCAGACGCCATGGAATGTCAGGCGGTGATCCTTGATTTTGAAATGGAATCGGGACACGATTTCTTTCTCTACTTCTTCAAGCATATCGTCTAAAATCTCTTCGACGGATCCACATTCGATACAGACGAGATGGTGATGCGAATGACTCGCACCTTCTTGTCGTAAATCAAACCGGGATACGCCATCTCCGAAGTTGACCTTATCGACGACTTCGAGCTCCGTCAATAATTCGAGCGTCCGGTAAACCGTCGCAAGTCCGATGTCGGAGTTCTTTTCTTTTACAAGGAGAAAGACATTTTCGGCACTGAGGTGATCCGACTCATGTTCGAGCAGGACACGCACAGTCGCTTCACGTTGGGGAGTCAGCTTATATCCTTTACCGCTTAGCTGTTTTTTGATGCGTTCTACACGACTTTCCATCATAGCGCCCCCTTTGTTCGAACTGATGCTATTATCATAGCTGAAACTCAGTCTTTTTTCAAATTAAAATGATTATCAACTGAAAATCATTTAAATGAGAATCATTTTAAAGTACGGATCTGCCAATGCTGAATCGCCATGATCGTCTTCGCGTCGACAATCGTTCCGTTTGCTACGAGTTCGAGCGCTTGTTCAAGCTTCAATGTTTTGTTCTCAAGGAACTCATCTTCATCGAGCTGACGATCACCGGCAGTAAGACCAATCGCTTCATAGATATGTACAAGTTCGCTACAGAAACCAGGCGCACCGTAGAAATCAAAGACATGTCGTAACTCTTTCGCGACGTAACCTGTTTCTTCCTTTAATTCACGTCCGGCACAATCGAGTGGATCTTCACCTTTCTCGAGTTTGCCCGCTGGTATCTCGATCGATAGACTCTCGAACGCCTTCCGATATTGTTCAACGACAATCAGATCCCCTTGTTCATCAAAAGCGATGATGGCGACGGCACCATTATGATAGACCAGTTCACGAACCGAGGTATTACCGTTCGGTAACGTGACGACATGTTTCTCGACATCAAAAACTTTTCCTTCATAGATCACTTCACGTTCAATCGTTTTTTCTTCCATCGGTAGTGTTCCCCTCTTCTATCCTAGTTTACGTTCTCTGTCATGATTAGTATGCCGTTTCCGACGTATTGCCGCAAGACTTCAAGCCGTCTTTTTCATAAGATATGATACACTAGAATGCAGAAGTTCCAAACTTACAGTTCATTTAAGAAAAGAGGGAATTGAACATGTCATTAGGATTAGGTACGATGACGATCTTAAAACGCGGACAGGAAGAAGCGGCAGCAATCCTGCGGACGGCACTCGACGCGGGTATCACCCATTTCGACACAGCGGATGTCTATGCAAACGGAGCCGTCGAATCGATTATCGGTCAAACCTTCGCGCAAGAGGATCGTAGTCGATTGTTTCTTGCCTCAAAAGGTGGCAATCGAATGAATGCAACCGGAACCGGTTGGACTTGGGATCCGAGTTATGACTATTTGAAGCAAGCCTGTCTTGAAAGTTTAAATCGACTCGAAACACCTTACCTCGACCTATATTACGTCCATGGTGGCACGATGGACGACGATATCGACGCATCGATTCGCGCGATGGAAGACTTAAAAGCAGAGGGGAAAATCAAGGAATATGGTCTCTCGTCATTGCGACCGAACGTCATCGAATATTGGCTTGAGCATAGTAATTTCTCTTACTTGATGACGCCTTATTCATTGCTAGATCGTCGCATCGAAGAGTTGTTACCACGCTTAAAAAAGAAAAACATCCAAGTCGTTGCCCGCGGTCCACTGGCAAAAGGACTGTTGACACACGAAAGTGCCTCACGCCTGCAGTCGGTTGATCGTTTCGAACAGTTCGATAAAGAGACGCTCGAAGCCAGTCTACAACAATTACAAAACTTCCCGCTTCCAGCGCTTGCATTGCAAGCAATCGATCAACAGGTCGATATCGTCCTTCCAGGTGCGTCAAGCGTGTCGCAACTTCAAGCGAACGTCCAAGCGATGAAAGAGCCGGTTTCGCAAGCTCAGATCGACCAGGCGCTTGCTACACTGCCAGTTCATCACTATACCGAACACCGGTAAGGTTTAACACTCCATTTCTCCGGGAATCTCCTTCTTTGTAACGTTCATACAGAGGAGGAGTTTTATTATGGCACGTATTTTAATCGTATCAACAAGCGCAGATGACATGAATGGTCACAAAACAGGATTATGGTTCGAGGAGTTCGCAGCACCCTACAACCTGTTCAAAGATGCAGGACATGACGTGACGGTCACGTCCATCAAAGGCGGAGATGTTCCAATTGATAAAGCATCGATCGTCAAAGAAATCTTACCGAAATTCCAAGATGCTCGCCGTGCATTGCACGATACGAAAGCACTTTCTGAAGTAGATCCAGCATCATTTGACGCTGTCTACTTCCCAGGTGGTCACGGTGCGGTGGTCGACTTCCCGAATAACCCACAAGTGGCGAGTGCCATCGAAGCTGTCATCAAAAAAGACGGCGTCGTCGCATCGGTCTGTCATGGTCCTGCTGCCTTCGCGCACGTCATGATCGATGGCAAACCCTTCGTATCAGGTCGTCAAATCAACGGCTTTACAGATGAAGAGGAAAAATCAACAGGTCTCGAAGATAAAGTACCATTCTTGCTCGAGACGACACTTCGCAGTGAAGGGGCTACTTTCCTGACATCGGATGCTGGTAAAGAGTTCGCTGTCATCGATGGCAATGTCGTTACAGGACAAAATCCGGCTTCAAGTGAAGCAGTCGCAAAACTAGTCCTTGCGAAACTGGCTACACAAGCTTAATAGGAACAGTGCTTATAGAAAATGGAGCAGGCGACGGTATGTCGCCTGCTCCATTTTTTCACGTGAATTATAACCGATGAAGTGAATCCAATCGTTCGAGATTGGCTTCTGTCTCACGCTTTTTTCGTTCAAGCCGCTTTAACTCGTTTTCAAGTTGTTGCTGTTGAGCTCGCAGCATTGATCGTTCTTCCTCTGTAAAGGAACGAGCTACTTCTTTTTCTTTGAAATACCACCACTTTTTAATTTTCTCAGGTGGTGGTCCGATCTCAATCTGTTGCTCATGCTGTTTGACCTCATCCATTTGTTCAGCATGGGCCAATTGAAGCTGTTCTAATTCTGTCTCATAAGCTGTTTGTCTAGCTTCAAGAATCGGTGTCAGGTACGCAAGGATATGCGCCGTCAAGTCTCGCTCGACGACTCGTCGTAATACATCTCGACGAAGTGAGGCTTCCGAATTGCCCGAAGCATTCTTCCAGACGGTTGGATCCGCCTGTTCTAGAATCTCCTCTTCTTCCGCTTCTCCGAGCCAGCGTAATTTGAGTAATAATGGCTCGAGGAGTGCCTCCTCTACATACGCCGTAAATTGCGAATACGACGTCGCTTCTCGCGTCAACGGTTCTTCATGTAGGTGAAATAACGCTTCTGCCTCTTCTTCGATCCAGTCTTCGTAATCATTAAAGTACATGGTTTAACTCCTTACTTCATCTCATCAAAAACAAGACTGGCTCGAATCCGCCATCTACATGACAGTCGAGCCAGTTTTGTTAGACGTTCGCTCCGTTTTTTTTGATTTCCGCGATCGCCCAATCACACCAGTCCAAGTAATTCAACATCATACGCAAGCCGTATTCACTCGTCAAGGTCTCACCTAGTGTCGCACCGTTCTCGAGATGATCGTGACGCCAACTTTGCATCATCTCGACGGCAAATTGATGGTGTCGCTTCGATTCTTCTAGATAAGCGACAGCTTCCTCTGGTGGGAGCAGATGCAAGAGCGAGACACGCATCAAGTTCTCATCCTTCATCTTCGGTTTGAATTCATTCGGTGTCCGTAACCATTCGACGAGCTCCATCCGCCCTTTATCCGTGATCGAATAGACTTTCTTATCCGGCAGATCTTCTTGAACGATATGAACGCTCGTCACAAGTTCTGCCTCTTCCATTTTTAACAACTCTCGGTATATTTGTGTATGATGTGCGGTCCAGAAGTGGATCATCTGTTTTTTAAAAGTCGCGCTCAAATCATAACCGGTCGCTTCCCCTTGGGTCAGCAGCCCGAGTAGTGCAAATCGTAATGCCACTGGCTGCACCTTCTTTCCTTCTTTTGTATATATACTTAATTATCTCAAATATACCTGAATTTCGCTACTCTCGTGTCGAACAAATGTACGAATGAAAACGACCTACGTCGACATCACATTCGATCGTAGGTCGTTCTGTGTCATGATTCTCAAGATTAGCTTAGGTTACGTAATCTTTCGATTCCCTGTTGGACATGTTTCCAGTAAGAAGAAGGATGCGGAACGAATTGATGACGATCGAACCATTCTCCTGTTTTATCCTGAATACGCTCAATCGTCACGTCAGCGATGCGATCCAACTGCTCAATCGAAAAAGCGATTAATCGTTTCACTTCGGTTTCCTGGAGCATATACGATTCTAACGCTTGATCACTTTGTGCGAGAAACACATGGCATCGTTCACAATCCCAAAGTGTCGCATCCCGAAACTCCTCCTCCTGAACTCCAAGAGGTATTAGTTGATCAAAGGTATAAGCTAAACCAATCTCTTCTTCGAGTTCCCGGACACCATCTTCAACCGTCTCATTTGCAAGCAGATGACCGGCTGCCGTGATATCGAGCATTCCCGGAAAGTCCTTCTTTTGTTCAGAACGTTGCTGGAGCAACACGACGTCCCGCGTTGGATCATAGACGAAACAATGAAACGTTTCATGCCATAGACCTTTTGCGTGGACTTCTGATCGCGGTCGCGGTCCGAGCGGATTCCCAGCTCGGTCCACCGTCATGATCATCTCTTGTTCACTCATCGTAACACCTTCGATGCTTGATGGAATCGTTCTCCAACCGTATAGAGTTCAGCGATCAAGAAGACACTTGCGATCCAGATGATAGCACTTGGAAACAGAATCATCGCCGTCAAGAATAGAAATCCTTCCGTTCGTTCGATGAGTCCTGGTTGATATTGAAACGACTTGTAACCGTAGTTCTCACTAACTGCTCCGATCGCAAGGAACATCGTCATCCCAATGACGAATGATGCGACAAGTAACAGAATCACAACCTGCGTTTCCGGAAACCGGAGTGCGAGACCAATTAACACTGACAGTTCGACAATTCGGTCGAGAACAAGATCAAGAATCGTACCAATTGGTGTTGTCTTCTCTTTTCTTGCCATCGTGCCATCAATAACGTCGAGCATACCCGAGATCCACAATAGGACAATTGCCGTTCCCATCATGTCGTTATAGACGAAAAAGCCTGTCGCACCACCGATGATGCCCGAAATGATCGTCACCTGCGTCGCTGATAATCCAATTTTCTTAAATAAGGTCGCCCCTTGATCAAACAGGGGTTGAACGATTTTACGCGCACGCGTATCTAACATGTCACCCCTCCTTTCTAACGATATACCCTTCTATCGAATGAATCGTCTCGTCTGAAGAAAGTACGAGCCGTTCGCCTGATGGCCGTTCCACTTCGTAGAACCGAACGCCATATTGAATGAGTTCTTTCGTAATCGTAACACGCTCATCCGTTTCCTTCGTCGGTCTTGAGACCAAGTTAACTGACGTCAACGGATACCAAGTCGCTTCGATGTAGATGCCTTCACCGAAAAACGGACTTGTCTGACTGAGCGTGATCGGTGTGCCGCGATCCACGATCCGTCCTTGTTCCAAAACATAAATGACATCTGCCATCGCCATTGCCTCTTCCCGGTCATGCGTGACAAGCAGTGTCGTGACGCCTTGTTCCTCGGTCAACTTTCGGATCAATGTCCGAAGTTCTCGTCGTCTCGGTACATCTAGACTCGAGAACGGTTCATCGAGCAACAAGAAGTCCGGCTGACTCGCCAGCGCACGAGCTAGACTCGCACGTTGCTGTTCACCACCTGAAAGTTCGTGGATGGCACTTCGTCCTCTCCCCTCGAGTCCAACGCGATATAACCAAGAATCAAGTTCGATCGGTGTTAACTGTTTCGCACCGAGGCGAATGTTTTGTTCAACGTTCAAATGCGGAAACAATAAAGAGCGTTGAAACATCATCGTCACACCTCGTTGATTCGGAGAGAGTGTCGTGACGTCTCGTTCCCCGAATCGAATCACTCCACTCGTCACACGTTCGAGACCCGCAATCAGGCGGAGAAGCGTCGTTTTCCCGCTACCACTCGGTCCGACTAAAGCCACGCATTGTCCAGACGCGATGCTTACATCGATATCAGACAACACTTGTTTGCTTCCAAATCGTTTATTGACTTGTTGTATCGTGACTTCCATTTAAACGCCTCCGTACGATTCGTATCCAGCCAGAAAAAATAACGGCTTGTAATACATAAAAAAGAATAGGTAATCCAATCAACCAAAGTGTCGCCAGACGAGCTGCCTCCTGGGAATTACCAGAATACGCCGGGAACACTTCCAGTGCGATCATGCGGACGATTCCGCCTCCAATCAACGCAACAAGAGCATATTGACTGATCGTGATCACGGTGACGAGCAACGTCACGGACTGTAATGTCGATCGTAACATCGGTCCCGTCAAATAAAACCAACGTTTGAATCGATTTCCTTCGAGCAAGACCATCTGTTCGAGCATCCGCTCACCGAGCGTCTGAAATCCGTTCGTGTACAAACGGACTGTATATGGCAATGTCGGCAGAAGCAACACGAGCAGTACACCGAAAAAACGATCTGCCAGACCGAGCCGGATCCATGTCAAATAGAGACCGAACGACAACAATAAGACGGGAACGAATAGCGGCAAACTAATCAAGAACTCTGCTATACGAATGCGTGTCCCGGTTTGAAAAGCGATCGCTTTTCCTGCCATGTATCCGAAGAGATGATTTAACAATATAACGGCACAGACCATTGCAATGGTCGTACCAAGCGTTGCTTCAAGACGCGGATTCCAATTCCATTCTCCCGGAATTAAACCGATCAATGGAACGTTGAAAAGAAGAACAATACATACGATGACGCTAGTTTTTTTCATTCACTTCGCCCCCTACTGATCTTCGTTGCCAACGGGCGGGTTAAACCCGTCATGAGCACTAGTAAGAGGAAAAGTCCACCCGTCAAGACGACACTCATCGCAAAAGCGAGCGGTTGTTCCGATAAATCACCTTGTGTGTATAAGTCAAAGGCATAGACGCCAAGTAATTTCGGATAGGTCACGCCGAGTAATGCCGGAATTTCATACGCAAATAAAATAAAGGCAAGTAAGATAAAGCCGGCTTCAAGCATGGGAACGAGCAGGAACACACCCCGTGCATGCCAGAATCGGCGCACTGGCGATAAATCGAGCATCATACCGAGTTCTTGGTAACGTGGATCGAGACGTCGTACAACCGGTAAGAGATAAAAAAAGACGAACGGAATTTCTTTATATAGATACGTCAAGATGACACTGATGTGGTTCCCTTCATGCGGTCCGATGACCGGCACATCACTGAGGTAGAGGATTGCAAGATACGCCGCTCCTAGATGAGGAATGAATAACGGAATCGCGAGCAACACCGCTAGCCGTGTTCTGCTCAAGATTCGTGCGAGCATCACACCGATGATCAAGGCAATGCCCGTACTCACGATGGCAACGTAACTACTGGCGGTTAGACTCTCTAAAAAGACGTCATCCGTCAGTAGCTCATGATAGTCGGCGGGTGACGTCAATGAAACACTGACCCACAGCCCGTATAAGACCATCCCTGCCATCAGAATTGCAGCAGGATATACGTTACCGCGCCACACGAGACGGCCATTCCTTACGGATCATCTCGAAGACCGATGGATCTAGTTCCGTCCGGACTTTCCCTTCAAAGACACTCGGCTTCGGTGTCGACGGTGCGGCCGGTACATCAGCGAACTGCTTTTGTTCTGCCTGATCAAGTGTCGACAAATCGAGACTCGTTCCATCGCCCCAGTAAGTCGCATCATATTTTTTCAATTGTGCCTCTGGTGACAACAGCGTATTGATCGTAACGAGTGCACCTCTCGGGTTCGGTGCGTTGAATGGCACGGAAAGGAAATGGGTCGATGCGATTGAGCCATCCTTCAAAACAATCGGACGCGTTTGTTTCGGAAACGTTCCTGACTTCACTTCTTGTTCTGCCCGTCGTTCGTTGAAGCCCATCGTGAAGTCGACGTCTCCCTTCGCGTATAACTGATCGAGTTGCGCAAGCGTTTTCGGATACGTCTTCCCCTTTTTCCAGAGGTACGGTTTGATTTCGTTCAGGTAAGCCCATGTCTTCTTGAAGTCTGCTTTTGGGTCTTTTAGGGTCGCGTTCGATTCGACACCATACATGACGTGACGGACGAAGGCGTTTCCTGTAAAATCCGTCACTTCTGGATACGTGAAGCGTCCTGGATTTTCCTTGACCCAAGACTTTAACGCTTGTAAGTCCTTTGGTGGCGACTTTACATCAGCTGCGTCATAGTGCAACGTATATTGGACTTTTCCCCATGCGGCTTCGAGCCCGTCTGTTTTCGTACCGCTATCTGAACTTTGGGCGGCAGCATCAACGTATTTCATGTTTGGAAGAACTTTTGTAATTTCCCCATAAAGTAACTCATCTTTTTTAGCATTCAAGAAGTTATCGCCATTAATCCAGACGACATCGATGACGCCTTTTTCCTTACCTGCCTTTTTCTCAGCACGTAATTTTTGAATAATATCTGCCGTCTCGATCGGAACGCGTTCGAGTGTAATATTATGTTCCTTCTTCAGACGGGGCGTCACATATTCATCGATATAAGCGTTGATTCCGTCATCGCCCCCCCACATGTACATCCGAACCGTTGATTTTTCTGCTTCTTTCTCAATCGTCTGGTAAGCGGTTCCTAAAACGTTTTTCGGTTCCGGTGTCGCATCCGGCGTCCCGCACCCGGCAAGCAAGGTACCTAAGGCAAGAAAGCTCATTACTTTTGTTTTCATTCGTTGTTCTCCTCCGTCATCACTTTTTGTCAAAACCTGATTTTCCTAACCATTCAATCAGCCGCGGCATGACGCCGTACCCTTTTGCGGAAAGCTCCATCCACCACGGCGCATTGACCTCTCGCTTTCGGCGACGCATCGCCCGAACGACGGTCAGTGCGAGTTGTTCTTTCGATAAGACGATCGAAGCCACGTTTTTTTCATATTTTCGGCTGATGTCAGCTCGAACAAAAAATTCCGTCGCAATCGGTCCTGGGTTGACCGTCATGACGTGGATGCCTTTTGGACGTAACTCCAGACGTAACGCATTCGAAAACTGCAACATAGCAGCTTTTGTCATGCAATAGATCGTCGACTTCGGTGTCGGCAACTTTCCTGCCTGACTCGCGACATTGACGATCATGCCGCCTTCTCGAAGTAACGGAAGGCACGCTTTCGTTAGACGAACAGGACTTAAGACATTGATTCGGTGCATCGATTCGATCGTTTCAATCGAGGTATCGTCTAGGAAGCTGAATTCCCCGAAACCTGCGTTATTAATCAAAATATCGATTCGTCCATAACGATTTGCGAGTGTTTTCGCAAGAATTTCGGGCGCCACTTCCAAATCGTAGACCAGGTAGTCTGCCTGGAGTTCAGATGCTAACGTTTGTAATCGATCCTCGCGTCGTGCGATTAAAATCAAGTTTGCCCCTTCTTTATACAGAGTGCGCGCCAGTGCTTCCCCGAGTCCACTTGAAGCACCGGTGATGACGATCGTCCGGTTGATGAGTTGCATTAAACTTCCTCCATTTTCGAATAGTAGAGGATACCAGATCGTTTCTCAACCGTAATCGCACCACGTGCGACAAGCGTATCAAGACGTGCCTTCATTTCACTCATGACGAGTGGGAATGATTTTTTTAATCGATTCCCATACGTCACTTGTGCTAATTCAAATAACGTATGCTCTTCTGAAAAATACTTTAACAGTTGATCGCCGCGTGCCTTGCGTTGCATCAATCGTTCTTCAACGAGTGCCGCGACATCGCGAATCGGATCACCATGACCGGTATACGCAATTCGGATCTGTTCTCCTTGTAGTTTTTCCAAGGAGTCGAGATACGCAAGAACGGGTCGTTTCACGAGCACGTCATCACCCGGTTGCGGTTGTTCAAGCAACGGGTTCGGTTCGACCCGGTCCAGCAAATGGTCCGCCGCGAACAATATACCATCGTCGCTTAAAATTCCGATTTGGTCACTCGCATGACCTGGCAGTTCGATGACGCGATATCGCCCAGAAGGTGTAATTGCGTCGCCTTCCTTTAATATGAAATCAAGCTGACCTTTTCCAAGCCATTTTAAGGCAGATTGATAGCTCGGTAACATCTCTTGAATCGCTGACGGAACACCAAATGAAGTCGCCAGTCGACGTAAGAACACGTCCCCATTGTTTAGGAACGTCTCGTCCTGTTCCAAATACGGGCGCAACCGCGCATGTCCATAGACAGGAATGCCTTTCTCTGAAAATCGATGTGCCATCCCAGCATGATCCGCATGGTGATGCGTCACGATGACACGATCTAAATCCTCAACCCGCAAATCGTGTCGCGCAAGCGTCTGTTGCATCATTTGCCACGCCTCGAGTGTATCGGGTCCACAATCAATGAGGATGTTTTCCCCTTCCGTTCGTAACACATAACAGTTCACGTCCCCTACAGGAAATGGTGTGGGAATCGGAATCGGGATGATTTCGTCTGATACAGTCATGCCTACACGCCTCTTTTCTCTCGTCCATTTTCTTTCATTATAGAGAGAATGAAGCTATAGCGCCAAACTTTGTGCGTCAACGGATGATATTTGTTGTCTAGCTTACGCTAGAGTATAAGAAATGGATGCACAAAAAACCGACCTTTCCGCAGATTGAAAGGTCGGTCAAAAACTTATTTTAAGTTGAGGACTGTTAATTTGTCGCGTGTCATCGAAGCTAAGCTACGTCCGACACCTTGAACACCAAGACCCGATGATTTAACACCGATGAATGGGAAGTGGTCAGGACCACGTTCCGTACGTCCATTGATTTGAACAGAACCTGTTTCAAGCGCGTCCGCTACCGCAAACGCAGCATCGATGTTTTCCGTGAAGACACTTGCTTGAAGACCGTATTCTGATTCGTTCGAGTATGCGATCATTTCGTCGACCGAGTTAACACGAATAATTGGAAGAACTGGTCCGAACGGCTCTTCCCAAGCGACGCGCATGTCACGTGTCACGTTGTCAAGAAGTGTTGGTTCGATCAAGTTCGCTGTACGTCCGCCACCTGTGACGAGCGTTGCGCCCTTGTCTGTTGCGTCCGTAATCAAGCCTTCGACGAAGTCCGCTGATTTCGTATCGATGAGTGGTACGACGACACTTTCTTGTTCAGGTGAACCGACTGTCAATTTTGCAATTCGAGTCTTAAGTTCTTCAATAAGCGCATCCGCTTGGTGATCGAGAACGAAGACACGTTTGATTGCTGTACAACGTTGACCTGAGTAAGAGAATGCACCACTGATGATGTGATCTGCTGCAAGGGACAGGTTCGCATCCTCAAGAACGAGTGCTGGGTCTTTTCCACCGAGTTCAAGGACAAGTGGAATCATTGCAGATTGACGTGATAAATGTTGTCCTGTTCCTGTACCACCTGTGAATGTGATCATGTTGATTCCCGGATGAGCTGTCAAGTAATCACCGATGACTGATCCACGACCTGTGACGATGTTTACGAGTCCAGCTGGAAGGCCTGCTGCGACGAGTGCCTCGACCATTAAGATACCGCTGATTGAACCTTGTGTTGCCGGTTTAAAGACGACGGCGTTCCCTGTCATGAGTGCAGGTGCGAGTTTCGCTGCTGCCAAGTTAACTGGGTAGTTGAACGGTGAGATGGCAAGCACGACACCGAGTGGCGCTTTTTTGATGACCGCGATTTTTTTCGCGCTACCGCCTGGGAACGAATCCCCTTGCATCATCTGACCGTCGAAACGGAGACCTTCTTCCGCAGTGTAGCGAATGATTTCAGCTGTCCGTTTGACTTCTTTGACGCCATCTGCACGTCCTTTACCGACTTCGCGCATGATGACTTCACCGATTTCGTCCGCACGTTTCTCGAGTTCCGTTGCCCAAGCGTGAAGCAGTTCAGCCCGTTTGTTCGCTGGTTGTTTTGCCCACTCTGTTTGTGCCGCTTTCGCTGAAGCGATGGCACGATCGACTTCTGGTTTTGTCATCGCTTGAACACGACCGACAAGATCCTCTTTATATGGTGAAGAGATTTCAATCGTCTCTTTTGATTCACTTTCATGCCATTTTCCATCTAGTAAAAATGTGTAGGTTGTTGCTGTAGTCATTCCACTCTACCTCCATTTATTTTTATCTCTCTCATTTCAGTGTGTGGCTGCATAGCTTATTGTAATCAATTGGTCTGACAAATGCCAAACTTTTTGCTTAACATATTATGAAAGCGATTACAACACTTTTTTTGTCGATTCAGAACTAGAATTTTTAACGTAGCATGCCGATAACTAGTCAGAAGTGAAGTGAAGGTAATGGAAAGGGGCACAACCATATGTACAATCAGCACGATATTTTATTAGAAGCCGGCACGAACGAACTCGAGATCGTCATCTTCCATTGTGGTCCGTATACGTTCGGTATCAACGTCATGAAGGTTCGGGAAATCATCGTTCCGCTCCCGATGACACCACTTCCGGGTACACCGGATGCTGTCAAAGGATTGATTGAACTCCGCGGCGAAGTCATGACGGTGATCGATTTGCCTACAGTCATCGGTGTTCCCCACGACGAAGCAACCGAGGATCGACTGATCATCTGTGAATTCAATGGGGAAAAGAGCGTCCTGCGTGTCGATTCCGTGACGGAAATCCGTCGTATCTCATGGGAACAGATCGATACACCAAACGAACTCGCTCGTGGCATCGAAGGGTTAACGAACGGTGTCGTCAAAACGGGCGACAAGATGATCATCTTGCTCGACTATGAAAAAATTGCCCTTGAGCTCTCACGCAAGGATATCTTCGCCCGCGAAGAAGGACGTCGCGTCCAGTCCCGTGACCGGTCCGATAAAATCATCTGGATTGCCGAAGACTCGGAAATGCTCCGGACGTTGATCATCGAAACACTCGAGGAAGCCGGTTACCACGGACTGAAGTGGTTCATCAATGGTAAGGAAGCTTTTGATGCGTTTGAGAACGGAAGCAACTGTGATCTCCTGATCACCGATATCGAGATGCCGAAGATGGATGGACTTCATTTAACGAAACGACTCCGTGAAGATGATCGTTATGCAGAACTGCCGATCATTGTCTTCTCTTCCTTGATTTCCGACGATTTACGTCATAAAGGCGAGTCCGTTGGTGTCAATGCACAAATCACGAAACCGGAAATCGGTCGATTGATCGAAACGGTTGATTCATACGTCTTATAAGAAAAAAGAAAAAAAGCCGACGAGATGTCGGCTTTTTTAATCTATTCGATTCCTCAACGCAGTACGTCAAGATTTTTTCCAGTAAACACATCGAGCCAGATGACCCGGAATTCAACCATGCTGTCTTCAATCCGATCGACGATTTCTTGCGTACCGGTCATGGAACCGGATTCTGCTTCTTTTTCAAGCAGTTCGAAATCATCGGCTAAATCATCAGCGGCAACGGAATAGGAAGCACCTTTTAGCAAGTGAGCGAGCTTTTCAGTTTGCTCAGCATCTTGTTTAGCGACGGCATCTTTCAGTTCAGGAAACTTTCGATCGAACTGCGCGATATACGTCTCTCCGATTTTTTGAAGGAACGCGTGATCCCCACCCGCGATCGATTGAAGTTCTTCGAGCTTCTTAGCATTAAAAAAAGGCATGTCTTCCCCTCCTCTGTTTTCATCTTATCACTAATCTTCGTAAAAAAAAATCGGAGAATCATTTACACGCCATCGTTTCTATTTCTATAATGAGACAGTGAAGAGCAGGAGGGATAGACAATATGTTGACGATTTATCGAAGCGATGTCACTGGGGCAGTCAACGAGATACAGGAGTTTACGAAAGGTTCCTGGATCCATCTTGTCAATCCGACCAAGGATGAAGCCGACCAAGTCATCGCTGCTACGAATATTCCAGAGGATTTCATTTATGACCCTTTGGACGTGGAAGAAAAACCACGTTTTGAAAAAGATGAAGAAGGCCTACTGATGATCGTCGACGTTCCCTACATCGAAGAAGAATCATCAGGACGCCGTTATAATACGATTCCGCTCGGTATCATCGTGACATCCCGTCATTTCATCACCGTTTGTTCTCAACAGCTCGATGTCCTGACGTTATTCTCGAGTGGTAAGTTGCGAGGATTCCGGACGAATTATCGATCGCGCTTCGTATTTCAGATTCTCTATAAAGTCAGTTCCTCGTATCTCCGTTTCCTACGCCAAATCGATCGACGGATGGATGAACTCGAGGAAGAATTACAACGTTCGATGCGAAATCAAGAAATCTTTCAACTCATGAACCTTCAGAAATCATTGGTCTATTTCATGACATCCTTGAAATCGAACGATGGTGTCCTCGACCGAATCATCAAGACACCGAGTCTTGAGAAACACGAAGACGATGAAGACTTACTAGAAGATGTCTTCGTCGAACACCGGCAAGCAATGGAAATGGCACAAATCTATAAAGACATCATCAGTTCGACGATGGATACATTCGGTTCCGTCATCTCGAACAATGTCAACTTCGTCATGAAGTTCCTCGCCTCGATTACGATCGTCATCTCGATTCCGACGATGATATCTGGGATGTTCGGAATGAACGTCCATGTCCCTTGGGAAGGAGAAGTCATCGGTTTTTGGATCGTCTTCGGCATGATGATCTTCTTCTCTGGTCTTGCCGCATTCATCTTATGGCGGAGAAGGTTCTTCTAGTTCAAGTAAGCGCAAGACTTGTATGACTCAAAAAAGACTCAGTGACGGTGTTTCCGTCGCTGAGTCTTCTTCATTTACATGTTAATTGATTTCGACTGTCACGAGACAAAGATCATCCGCTTCATCGCTCTGATCCGGTTGAATCAGCTGATGGATGTTCGGTCCTTGTTGTTCAATCAGATTTTGGATGGCGTGAATTCCTTCATCAATACCTTTACTGTACAATTCCATGAAACCATCCGTGTACAGATAGACACATCCTGGTGAGACGATGTCGATCGTCTTGCTCGAATACGTCGAGTCTTCGAACATACCAACAGGAAGTCCCGTATTCTCAAGCGGAATGATTTGATCGTTCATCCGCAACAAACCAGGTGGATGCCCCGCGTTCGCATAGCTGAGTTTCATTTCATCTAAGTCGATATAAAGGTAGACAGCCGTGAAATAGATTTCTGTCTCGTCTCCCGGAAACAGTCGACTCATCTGTTGATTCAATTCTTCAAGCACTTGAGCCGGATCACCAATCCGGTGCACGAGTTCAAACAAGATTGAACTCATCCCCATCGTAATCAATGCAGAGGAGACACCGTGTCCCATGACGTCAAATAAGATGATGCCGTATTTATTCTGAGAGATGCGATACCAGGCATACATGTCTCCCGCTAGTTTCTTAGACGGGATATAGGTCGCCATGATGCGGATCTCATCGTCTTCGATATTGGCACTAAGCACACTCTGTTGCAGTTTTTGCGCCAAATCAAAGTCTTCCTGTAGCACTTTTTCATATCGTTTTCGTGCATCGATTGCTTGCTTCAGACCGATCGCATTACGAACTCGTGCGAGCAATTCCGTTTTTCGAATCGGTTTCGTCGTGTAATCAGATGCCCCTGCATTCAATCCATCAACGATATCTTCTTCGTTTGATCGACCCGAGACGATCAGGATTGGTAGTTCATCAAGACCAAACCGTTTTCGGATCAAACGTGTTGCCTCGATTCCGCTGATTCCCGGCATCTCAACGTCGAGCAGGACGACATCTAATTGCTCAATGAACAATGGATCCTCCATCAATTCGATTGCTTCTTCTCCACTCATGGCTTTGACGACGTCATATCCTTCATTTTCTAACAATCGCTCTAAGAGCATTAAATTTGTTAATTCGTCATCTACAACCAAAATACTCATCCGTCGTCACCTCGTTCTGTTTAACATGTTTATCTGAAATCAGTTTAGCACACAACCTACAATTTCGTTTAGACGGATGCTGCTTTTTCCGTCATACTAGAAAGTGAATGAAAGGAGGAGTGGACTATGTGGCTATATGTCGTCTCCATTCTCATCATCGTATTCGTCTTGGTCGCCTCGATCATTGTCATTTCAAAAGGATATGGCTATAAGGGCAACAAGGACGATATCGAAATCGATTATGATGAAATCAACCGAAAACTTCGTCACGAAAATGATGATGATTCATCCAACAAATGAACCTCTAAGACCATCATATCACGGTGGTCTTTTTAAATTCATTTCAAATACATGTTTTTTTTTTAGATGTTTTTGATTTGCTCACAAGGGTATATCCATATCATGGTTAAATACTATCTCAAGGGAGTGTTTATTATGGAACCGAATCTTCAACATGATCCACACGCAACGCACGCAGAACATCCGAATCGTCAGTTTGATCAGGAGGAATCATCCGGTCGTCAAGTTAATCTTGTCACAGGGATGTTAATCGGTGCCCTTGTCGGCGGACTATTAACGCTACTTAGTTCTTCGTCCCGTCAAAACACGAAACAAAGCTTACGTGGTGCGAAGGATTCCGTCTCGACACTCGCGTCTTCCATCAAGGAAGATCCGTCGGGCAAAGCGTCGCAAGTTATCAATCAGGTAAAGAGTGCTTCAAGTATCATCCAAGAAGTGGCGTCTGACGTTCAAAACGTCTATGACAAAGTGAACACAGAACTTGAAACAGTGAAGTCTGATGCTTCGACTGTGAAAGATACAGTCAATGAGACAAAAGGTGACCTGAGTTCTATCAGCAATAAAGTCGTCGAAGCGAAAGATGTCGCACTTGGCAAAGAAGAACCACCTGCTGAGCACGATGCTTCTAATCAACAAGCAAATGATGCTCAATCTTCTGAGGAAAAAAATAAAGGTGAAGGCATCTAATCGTTTGGTGTACTTCTTCATTCTCCCCGATGTGTTCAACACGTCGGGGTTTTTTTAACGTAGGAATTGAACAAGAATCGCGACGCGTTCACGCATCCCGAAACGAAGGACACCTGAAAGGGGTGTCTCTGCCGGAATCGCGTCCGTCAGTAACCCCAGTTGTTTCGCCTCTTTTCGAGCGCGGTACAGATGAAAATCTGACGTGACAATTGAGACACGTCGGACATTCTTTGGTAACAAGTCTTTTGAATACTGTAGATTTTCCGTCGTCGATGTCGAACTGGACTCAAGAACCAGTCGCTCCGCTTCAATGCCAGACGCCACCATTCCGCGTCGCATCGCTTCTGCTTCCGAGATATCCTCATCCGGTCCTTGTCCACCACTCAAGATGAAGCGGACATTCGGGTGTTGTTTCCCATATGCGGCTGCCGCCTGAATCCGATTATGTAAGATTTGCGACGGTTTCTCCCCTTTGACACCTGCGCCAAGAACGATGACATACGGCGACGACCCATCCGCAAGTGGTCGTTCTCCTCTGTTGACAAAAATCCCGACACTGTACCAGAAGGCGACACAAGCGACGAGTCCTCCACCAACCATCCATTTGATATTTCGTTTGTTGAACGTGCGTTTAATCATACCGTACGACCTTTCTGCTAAAAAATGGGTTACGGTATGCTGTACGAATGATGCTTGCAAAAAGTTTCAACCTGACGAGCTTTACCTCCAAAAAAATGCGATCTTCTCTGAATCGAGAACATCGCATTTTCCTATTGATTGACTCGTCATCAATTTCCCCAAATTGATGTCACGTATTCCGGATGATCAATGAATGGATTCCGGTTTTTTTGCCACTTCTCGAAGATGACGTCGTTACGACGCATTTCGAAGCTATCGACTGGATCAAGCTTATTCCATGCTTTCAGCGTCGATAATTTTCCATGTAATGGGTTCGTTCCATTGTTGACGTTTTCTGAGGCTTCGAGATCGATTTCTCCGCCACCTTCGTAACGAACTGCCATGTAGAAGATCATCCGCGCGATGTCACCTTTGACTCGGTTCGGTGGTTCCCACGAATCGCCATCACGATAGCAATCGCATCCACTATATTTCGTACCGCCATTGTCGAAATCAAGATTCCCACGTGCGCTGTTGACGACGACATCTTCCGGACGCAAATGATGCAAGTCTGTTCCCGGTCCGTTCGTCGTACCAAAGTCACCGTGCGACTTTGCCCAGACGTGTTCCCGGTTCCATTGACCGACATTTCCACCATTGCTACTTTTCGCAATCGATTTCCCCGTGTATAACTCGATAACGTTGTTCGCATTGTTTGGATCTTGATCCGTTTCTTTCAGTGCTGTCCATACTGTGTCGTATGACACTTGTGTATGGTTGTCGATGATATCGTGCAGCGATGCCTTCAACACTGCCCCTGTCTTTCCTGCTGCCGGTAGATAGTACGCATCGATCGTCGATTGAGATGTAACCATCTGCGGACCTGCCGCTACTTGTTTTGGATCGACTGTTTTTGCAGTGACCGGTGTAAAGACGATTGACCCGAGCGCAAGTGTTGCGGCAAGTGCACCTGTGACCTTTGACTTCCAGTTCATGCGTGTTCCCCCTCGATTGGTATGTATGAAAACGGATGTTACACGCTCATTTTCACATCGAATCCATTCATGGTGGAAGATGGACGATAGACCTGCTTTTTCGAAGATGAGTCGTCGTTCAGATTCTTTATCGAAAGACAACGGTTAGATGGTCCTGATTTTTTTCGTCCAAGACATCAATTGCATCAAAATAATTCTTCGAAAGAAATATTCTAGGGTCAAAAGTCACGAACGAAAGACACTGACAAATAAGAATCCGGGACGATATTCCTTTCCTCTAAGGCTTCACTATAATAAATAATGCAAGCGTTTTCATAAATCATGAGGAGGTCTTTTCGTGAAACAAAAAGGATGGATTTTAGCAACCGTCGCTTCAGCTGCTTTTTTAGCGCCACTTGCGCAACCGATTGCAGTCAGTGCAACAGTTGACAATGGTACGATGATGCAGTACTTCGAATGGTATGTACCGAATGACGGTAACCATTGGAATCGTCTCGGAAGTGACGCGACGAAACTCGATCAACTCGGGATTACATCGGTCTGGATTCCACCTGCCTACAAGGGTACATCGCAAAATGACGTCGGATACGGTGCCTACGATCTGTACGATTTAGGTGAGTTCAACCAAAAAGGAACAGTCCGCACGAAATACGGAACAAAAACGCAATTAAAAACAGCGATCGGACAACTGCATACCGCTGGAATCGATGTGTACGGGGATGTCGTCATGAACCATAAAGGTGGTGCTGATTTTACCGAAGCCGTTACGGCAGTCGAAGTCAATCCGAGCAACCGCAATCAGGAAGTCTCGGGCGATTATCAAATCCAGGCGTGGACGGGCTTCAATTTTGCACCACGAAATAACCTCTACTCGAACTTCAAGTGGAAATGGTATCATTTCGACGGCACGGATTGGGATCAATCGCGTTCAAAGAGCGCCATCTATAAGTTCCGTGGTACCGGTAAAGCTTGGGATACGGATGTTTCAACTGAAAATGGCAACTACGATTACTTGATGTACGCAGATCTCGATTTTGATCACCCGGAAGTTCAACAAGAAATGAAGAACTGGGGAAAATGGTACGTCAATGAGCTTGGTCTTGATGGGTTCCGTCTCGATGCCGTCAAACATATCAAACATGGTTACTTAGCGGACTGGCTCGCGAACGTTCGTCAGACGACGGGCAAACCGCTATTCACAGTCGCCGAGTACTGGCAGAACGATCTTGGAACGTTACAAAACTACTTAAGCCGGACGAATTACCAACAATCCGTCTTTGATGCCCCGCTTCATTATAAATTCGAGCAAGCAAGTAAAGGTGGCGGATACTACGACATGCGGACGATCTTTGATGGTACTCTCGTCAAGAGTAATCCAGTCCAAGCCGTGACACTCGTCGAAAACCATGACTCGCAACCTGGACAATCGCTTGAATCAACAGTTCAATCGTGGTTCAAACCACTCGCCTACGCGATGATCCTGACCCGTGAACAAGGGTATCCGTCTGTCTTCTACGGCGATTACTATGGCACAAAAGGCACGTCGACCCGCGAAATTCCAGCACTTGCTTCGAAGATTGATCCGTTGCTCAAAGCACGGAAGGACTTCGCGTTCGGAAAACAAAACGATTATCTCGATAACCAAGACATCATCGGTTGGACACGTGAAGGTGTCTCGGATCGGGCAAAATCCGGTCTTGCAACAATCCTCTCAGACGGCCCTGGCGGTAGCAAATGGATGTACGTCGGCCTTCAGAATAAAGGAGAAATCTGGACGGATATCACTGGAAACAACACGGCATCGGTCACGATCAATCAAGATGGCTACGGTCAATTCTTCGTTAATGGTGGTTCGGTTTCCGTCTATCGTCAACAATAATCACGTAAAAAGGTCTCTTCCGTATGACGGGCGAGACCTTTCTTCTTCATTCAGCGAGACCGACACTCGACTTGATGTGATCTTCTGTCTCGATCGCCTGTAAGAGGAAATGCGCCACATCTGCACGATTGATTTGTTTCGCATCTTCCGGTACACCTGTATCCGCTTGGCGATAGAGTCCGGTTAACGGACCGTTCAGTAAACGGAGTGGTCGTGCTACCGTATAGTCAAGATCCGCCTGTTGCAGGAGCTCGATTGCTTGGCGGTGATCCTTCAGTGGATTCTTCAGAATCCGCTGAGCGAGCATCCCTTGCACACCCGGTAATTCATCATCGACACCGGCAGACGCGACATAACCAATCCGCTCTATCCCCTGTTTTTTCATCGCTGTCACGATCCGGACGAGACTTCGTTCTAAAAAACCACTATACGCAAGACTCTCCGTTCCGAGAGCTGTCAGGACAGCATCTTGTCCGGCAACAGCAGCTGTTACCGCTTCTTGATCGAGCACGTCGCCCTTTACGACTCGTAACCGTTCGTCATGTAGTGTCAGTTTTTCTGGACTGCGGACAAATGCTGTGACCTCATGCCCGTGATCAATCGCCTGTTTGACCAGTTCTTGTCCAGTTTGACCAGTCGCTCCAAAAATAATCAGTTTCATACGAAACATCCTTTCTCTTTCAAGATCCACTGATTCAATCATACCCTTACCACTTGAAAATGAATCGTCTCACCTTGTCTTTATTTTCAGAAAATTGTTTTTATTTGTTAAGCGTGTATGCTAAAATCTTCCTAAGTACATATGGATATTTTTTCCTTAAAAACAGGAAGGAGGATCGCTTGTGTTACGGCAACGCTTTATCATGTCGCTTGGTGTCATTCTAATTAGTCTGTTCTTGTTTCAAACTACCGCGACGTATATTTACACGCATTACATCATGCCGGATCCTTTTAAAAAGCCTTCGATTGCAGAAACTGAAGCGAATGGCGAAATTAGTTTTAAAAACGGTCACTCACCTACTAACACAAAAGGCAAGATGCCTTTTGAACCGATCGATCCACGACCTGGTCCAAAAGAGCTCTGGAAATCCCTTAAAGCGGATGCCTCTGACTCCCCTTTTTCTTATCTACAATATGTCATTTTAATCAGCTTATTTAGTTTCATGGTCTGGAAACTCGTTCAGTCGCATCGCGTGAAAAAACGGCGCAGGTCTACAGGAGACGTAACGGATGACGTTCCATTCGCTCAATCAATCTTTCATCCTGCTTCTTTAAGAAAATCATCTTATCTGTATGCATCGTATTCGTCTTCACGTGTCCGTGATCTCGTCATCCGTTTTGAGCAACACTTACCGCGCAGTCAGCAACGTCGTCCGAACGAAACGCTTGAAGACTGGTTACGTCGGATTGAGGTCCCTGTCGATTTTCAGTTGTATCGGAATATCCGCTACGGTGACATGTCGGAAACGATCGTCACGGACGATGAGATTCTACGCTTCGAACAACAACTAGCACGCTACTCAACCATTTGACCTTGGAGGGATTTCCTATGAAACTACAACAATTAAAAGATCAACTCAATTCCATCTATCTCGGTAAACCGGACGTCATCGATCTTTGTCTGACGGCACTCATCGCAGAAGGACATATTCTATTAGAAGATGTACCGGGAACAGGGAAAACGATGCTCGCCAAAGCGCTCGCTCAGAGCTTTGAAAGTGCCTTCTCGCGGATTCAGTTTACGGCGGATTTGCTTCCGTCCGATGTCATCGGTTCGGATTTCTTCAACTTAAAGACACAGGAGTTCGAGAATAAACGCGGTCCATTGTTCGCGAACGTCGTCTTGATTGATGAGATCAACCGTGCTGTTCCGCGGACACAATCCGCACTGCTTGAAGCGATGGAAGAACGTCAAGTCTCGATCGGTGGAACGACCTATCAGATGCCCGCCCCATTTTTCGTCATCGCGACACAAAACCCGATCGAGTCAGCAGGAACGTTCCCATTACCGGACGCCCAACTCGACCGGTTCATGGTCGCAATTGAAGTCGGTTATCCGGATTTCGAGAACGAACGGCGCTTATTGTCTGAGATTCTGACGAACGTCCGTCGGTCAGCTGTCGGCATCGCGTCAGGCGGTGACTTGATTTCCTGGCAGGAAGAGGCACGCCGCGTCCATGCATCACAAGACGTGCTCGATTACTTGCTCCATATCGTCCAAGCGACACGAAACCATGAACTCATTGAAGTCGGCGTCAGTCCGCGTGGAGCGATTGCATTACTTCGCGCCTCGCAAAGCTACGCGTTCTTGAATCAACGCGACTTCATCATCCCGGAAGATATCAAATATCTTGCAAAACACGTCCTGTCTCATCGCCTGACACTGACACTTGAAGGTGGAATCAAGACGACGAAAGCGGCTGTCTTGACGCATATTCTGGACGACGTGCCGGTTCCGGTCGAGATGGGGTGACGAATCATGCAGATTGAACGTTCCGTCCCGTTTTGGCTTGAACGCCGACTCTTTCCACTGTACGTCGCGATGACGTTCATCTTCCTCTTCATTCCACGTCTGTCGATCCTCGGTTTTCTGTTCGCCGCCTTGGCGACGATTCATTTCGTCGTCGGTCGAACAGAAAAACAGCTCCGACGGGACGTGGCAATCGAATGGAAGCATTATGAAGCATTGATGTTCAACCAAGAACAGACATCGCTCCATCTACAAGTCTTCGGTGTCGAATCTTTAAGTCAGCTCGGACTCGAAGCGACGCTTCGTTTGCATACGGATGGCGGGGTCATCTTCCCGGAGATGGACCCGCTGCACCCGGCGACGTTTCATGCGGTGATTGACTCTGAAGACGCGGTAACAATACCGATTCAGACGGTTCGCCGCGGACCGGCGGAGTTCGATGAGATCATCTTGACGATTCGTTTGCCTTGGAAGATGGGCGTCTATCTCTTTACGTTCGATACGTATCCGTCGTTTACAGTTTTACCGTCCTTGACGGCGCAGGCGACGCCGCTTCTTTTACAGCGTTTACGTATCGGCGACCGACCAGATCGGTACTCGCCACTCAAGAACAAGCTCGTTCAGCTTGGTGCAAAACCCTATACGGCAGAACCGTCAAAAGAGATCGATTGGTATGCGACAGCGAAGACCGGTCGATTGCAGGCAAAAGTGTTCGAAACGAGTAATCAGGATACATTTACGATTGCCTTGAATTTATCGGCACCAAGCGGTTACGGGCTCCATCAACAATTCGAGACATTCATCGAACAAGCAGCGTTCCTGATCAGTGAATTAATCAAGGAAGGCTGCAAGGTCGAACTATTTCTCAATCGTCTCGACGGAGCGAACCGAATGACGCATCTTTCGCTACAAGAAGGCCAACCACAATTAAAGCATGTCTTAATGACCCTCTCGACGGTCTCGACGCGTGATTCGTTCATCGCGACGCAACATTTCGAACGCTACGTGCTTCGCCGTAAGCATATGAATAGTCAGTTGATTCAAATTGGGAATGACCGGATCCTCGCCATCGGTTGAGGACCCTAAAGAAAGGAGTTTCTCACTTCATGGCTTTTATCGCCCGAAAATCGATGCAGCTCATCGTGGCTTTTTTTGTCTTGATTGCGATCAGCGCCCTTCCGGCGCTCGTCGCACAAATGAAATTCAATCCAGCAAGCTACATAGAAGGTCTGAAACAGCAATTCGCTCAACTAGCAAAGCTTGATGAGATCACTTATTTTAATGTGTCTGCTCAAAAAGAAGTCTTATTACTCCCTTCTTTACAGCCCTATATTCAAGAGACGTTGATCATCTTTACAATAGCAATGATCGTTTCCGCGATCAGTGCGATTCTTTACGCCTATCTGTTTTATCGAAGTGGTCAACGAACACGGACACTATTGAAACAGGCGACACGCACACTTGAGATGGTTCCAGACTTATTTTGGATCATTTTTTCGCAATTCCTCGTCATCTATTTATTCAAAATGACAGGATATAGCAAAATCGAGATTGCAGGAACATATGCTGACTCGATTCGTTTCTTACCGATTACCACCTTAACGCTGACAACATTATTTTTCTTTATCAAATGGCTGACGACACAAGTACTGGAACAAGAATCTGCACCGTTCCTTGAACTCGCAAGGGCAAAAGGTATTCAGCCAACCGCTCTTTTCTGGAAACATTTACTTCCGACGATGGTCTATCGGTTTTATTTATTTTTCAGAGCCAATATTATTACAATTCTATCAAGTTTGTTAATCATTGAGTACACTTTTCAGGTCCAAGGCCTGTTTCGTTTCGTTCTTCAATTTGGGCAAATGCCGATTTTAATGGTCGTCTTGTTCTTAATCTATTTACCAATCTTCATCATGGATTTACTTGCAGAATGGTTGATCCCGAACGCCTGGAAAGGAGGGATTTGATGCGTCGCACCCTAATGCGAGATCCTGTCTTCTGGGTATGTCTATTTTTGCTCACCGTTTTACTGATCCTAAGTTTCGGAAATACGATCTTACGTGATGGTCAAGTTGATCAAATCTCGAATCGTTACGCTGAAGATGGCACATTTCTAGCTACGTCTCCCTTAAAACCGTCAAGTGATCAATGGCTAGGTACGGACCGTTCCGGCAACGACCTCTTTCAATTGATGATTGAAGGGTTCAAGTGGACGGTCGGTATTTGTATCCTCGTTGCTCTTAGTCGGATGTTTCTTTCACTGGTCATCGCGATTCCGCTAGCTTTTCGAACTGCTCGTGTCAATCGATACTTGAAACTTATTCTTGATGGGTTTTTAGTTTTACCACTGTCTCTCGTTTCTTTACTGCTTTTATTTTCATCTCTTGTTTTCATAGATTCGACGGTGGTTCCATCATTATTCGATCGTGTCTCGTTTGAATTGATCATCCTGATTTTACTCGGTCTACCTTCGTTATCACTCTACCTGATTGCTGAGACTCGTCAGTTGCTTAGTCAAGAGTTCATGATAGTCGCCCAGACGCTTGGTGGTAGTCCATGGCATCGTTTCAGACGCCATATTTTGCCACACCTCATTCCAACGTTGATGATCGTCTTCATGCAACAATTCATCCAAACGCTAATGTTGCTGATCCATTTATCGCTCTTAGGTATTTTCTTCGCCGGAACAGTCAATTTATATGAGGGTGTCATGCCAACGATCTTTGAGTGGTCCTCGATGTTCGGCTATTACTACAACCAGTTTTCAGCGACGTCGTGGCTCAACCATATGTTCCTCGTTCCACTGATTGGACTAGCATTGATTGTCTTCTTCAGCAATCTATTCATGAGTCGACTCGAACGGGCTTTCCGATTCCGCCAGCAACTAAAACCAATCAAGGGGTCGGCATCTCGTGCTCAAGACGAAGCTGCCGCGACGTCGATGGTTGATCCCTTTACACCCGTTGCCCGGAACTCCCGTCACGATTCTGATTGACAATCCATTTTTTTCCTCTTACACTAGAAAAAAACATGAAATGAGGGCGTCCAATGTAAGTCATTCTGAATTCTCACTCCTAACTAAATACGTACGATATGGAGGTCATTCAGAATGAACCGGTTTACGCTTTTATTGGTCAGTCAATGGATTGCGAATGCGGGAGATGCGCTCTATATCGTCTCCCTGATCGCGATGATCTATCAAACGACAGGGCAAGCGAGTCTCGCTGCCCTGTTTCCCGTTCTCGTCACAGCAGGCATGACAGGAAGCGGCTTCTTATTCGCCCAAGTCGCTCAACGTGTTCCCCATGCCTCCTTGTTGTTCGGCAGTCAACTCCTCAAGACGATTCTCTTAGGCATCATCTGGGGATTTGATTTACCACTGCCACTTATCCTCGCACTCGTTGGATGTATCGCTTTCTTCGACGGATTTGCTCGTCCGATCGAAAGTGCCTTCATCCCTCGACTGTGTCAGGATGTCCAAAAGGCTAACAGTCTCGTACAAGGTTCGAATCAAGTGATTCAGCTCATCATGTGGCCGCTCGGCGCCATTCTGGTCAGCTGGTTATCGCCGCTTTCCGTCTTGTCCGTCTCGGCCGGTCTGTTTTTAGGTGCGAGTCTCATCAGCTATCTGTTCTATCGAAGCGTCCGCTCTCTACCCGACCCTTCGATGGAAGGGGAAGACGTTTCCTTCCGGTCGAGTATTCGCTACACGCGAGCGCATCCATTCGCGAAAGCCAACACGTATCTCGTCGGAATCGATGCGTTCGTCAGTACGGCTTGGATTTCTGCTCTGTTCCTCGTCTACATCGATACACATTTCCAGCTATCGGAACGCTGGTGGGGTATCTTGAACGCCTTCTATCTGCTGAGCATGATCGCCGGTAGTTACATGATGTTACGTCATCGTGGAACGCGTTCGTTGCTTTATCGCAGCATCGGCTTTTCGATTGTTGCGACCTTCTTGTTTGCTTTCGCTCCAATCGTCACACTTGCCGTGATCGCTTGTCTGATCCAAGGGTTTGCGAGTCAAGTCCGGGCGATTGAGCTGAATACGTTGTTGCAAAAGACGACACCACTCGAACGGTTACCGTATGTCTATAGCGTGCAACAAACCGTTTATGCACTCTGTTTCTGCCTCGGCAGTCTATTGTTCGGATGGCTTGCCGATGTGTTTGCGATCGAGCTTGTCTATGCGCTCGCAGGAGCCCTCTCCTTGTTGATGTGGCAACCGGCTCGCCAGCTATTGGCACATTCCTCTCAGGAGCAACGACACGTGTCGTAATAAATGACAGTCAAAAGGACAAAGGTCAATGCACCTTTGTCCTTTTTTTGATTCAGTTCTGACGCGTGCGCGTCACACTATACAACAGAAGCAACATAAGTGAGACGAGACCGAGCGCGGCATAGGTCATCTGAAGCGAGAAGACACGTTCGACGAAGACGAACAGCGTACCGGTTCCAAGCACAGCTAACCGCTCAATGACTGAGATCAGCGACGTAAACGTTGCACGTCCACTTGGCGGCGCAACTTCTTGGATGACAGTGGTCACATAAGGCTCAGCCCAGCCATAGCACAAGTACAGCGTCCCGAGTAACCCGATACTGACGAGCGGAGAGGCAACCGACAATCCGGCAAGACACACGATATAGATCATCGCCCATCCGACGGGCGATCGGAACCGAGATAAGGACGCACCAATCGCCTGCATGATTTGGAATAACACGAAGACGAATCCGAAATGGACCATCGGTATCGTTTGATCCCGTAGATAGAGTTGCCAAAACTCATCAACGAAATCAATCGTCGCCCCGTATAACAAGACAAGACAAAGAATTCGGACGTAGACGCGTCGAAACGAAAAACCGTTTAGCAATGTCTTTAATGAACTCGTCTCTCCGTCTTGTTCTCGCGATGCTTCCTTTAAGAAAAACGTCAGGAGTACTGTTCCGAGCAATACCCACCAAGACACGTGATAGTGCCAAATCAAGTCTACCGATCGCACGGCGTAACTCCCGACGAGTGCCGCAAGTCCAGACGTCAACAAACCACCGATTGAAATCACTCGCCAGACCGTCTCGAATCGCTCTTCTCTCCTATGCATTCGCAATGTTTCATAGACGTGGGCTTCAAGCGCTCCACTAAGTGCTGCGCCACCGATGCCAGCAAGGACCATCGCCAAGAGGAAAGCAGGTAATGAGTAGGCTTCAAGCAACACCGTAAACGATAACCACTCACATACGAAACCAGCCAGAATGAACGGCTTTCTACCCCACCGGTCGGATAACAAACCGAACGGGACCTCACCAATCAACATGACCCAAGCAAAGACGATTTCTGCGATGACGACGTCGGCAATGCTCATTCCCCGGTCTTCCCAGTAAAAGCGTTCAATCACATAAGCTGGAATGAACGAACTACTGGCTTCGATCAGGATCCAAAGAATGAGTGATCGTCGGACTTAACAAGGCCATCTGCTTCGCCGCATCTCCTCACTTCCTTTCTATTTGGTAGTAGTTAATTCCCGTTTTGCAGATGAAACCAACAAAAAAACGCCCTTTGATTAAAAAATCAAAGAACGCTTTTGACATTAACATTCATCTGCCGATTCCGTGACCGGTACGACGGACTGGACGATCGGTAGTTCGACGATGAACGCGGATCCGACACCTTCCGTTGATTCGACATGAATCATTCCTTCGTGCGAACGAACGATTTCCTGACAAATCGCAAGACCAAGACCGGTACCGCCGATTTTTCGACTATCCGAATTATCGACTCGGTAAAACTTACTAAACAGTTGTGGTAACGCGTGACGCGGAATGCCGATTCCCTCATCTTCGATCTTCAGCTGGACACGATCTTCGACTTGACGCATCGTGATCGTGATTTGACCACCATCCGGTGAATACTTGATTGCATTGTTGATCAGGTTCGTGAACAGCTGACGCATTTTTTGTTCGTCAGCATGAATCCGCCCCGTCGTCGTTTCTTCAAAATCAAGGACTAGCTCGTGATCTTTTGCCGAAGCCGTATGGAACTCGACCGTTTCCTGAATGACTTTCGTCAAATCAAGCGGTTTGAAGTCATATTGTTGCTGACTCGATTCCATGCGCTGGACATCGAGGAAGTCGTTGACGAGGTTCGTCAACCGTTCGGTTTCTGCATGAATCGTCTCGAGATACCGTTGACGTTTTGATTCCTGGACGTCGCGCGCGAGCATCAATTCCGTGTAGCCGTAAATCGAGGCAAGCGGTGTCCGCAACTCATGCGAGACGGTCGAGACGAATTCCGATTTCATCCGGTCGATTGCTGTCTCTGCCGTCACGTCACGTAAGACGAGCATCGTACCGCGGAAACAACCACCGTAATGAATTTCCTCTGCATACAGCGTGACGAATCGCTCTTCCTTGTTCAAGGACAACGCCAAGCTCTCCGTCGGAATTTCCTGACTGCAGACATGATCCATGTAGGTTAAGAACGCCTCATGTTGATCGACTTGCACTGCCAACTCTTCGATTTTGACGTCGAGCGTCATCAATCCTTCTTCCGCCACTTGATCGTGCGCCGGATGATGGAATAAAGCGAGCAATGGTTTATTGGCAAAAATCGTCTCTCCTTCGATATAGATGACCGCTTCCCGAATCGAATGGAGAAGTTTGGACGTCTTTTCCCGTTCTCGTTCGACTTCTTCAAAGACACGCATCCGGAGCAAGGAGAGTGCCAATTGACGGGAGAACGACCAGATTTCGTTCGTCTGCTCTTCCGTAAAGGCATCCCGGTAACGGACGAGATAAATGCTTGCAATCATTGTGTTCGTCGCTGGATCCATCACCGGTACGACGATTTCGTACATCGCGTACGGATATGGGAGCGGATGATGACTCGCGACTTGTTTCGTCGAGCGAACAGCACGCTTGTTTTGACGTGTGCGTTCGAGTAATGACGTCGAAGCATGTAATAACTGGTGCTCCTGAGCTTCCGTCATCCCGTAAGAGACGAGATCCGTATAGCGGTCTTGCTCTAGGAAGACGATTGCTCCGAGCTCCGCATCGGTGATCGTAATCAATTTTTCGATGATCGCCGGATACGCCGTCAACGTTTCGCGAGACGCAAGAGTCTCGGTCAACTCATTGCGATAACGCAAATGGGTCTCGTTACGTAACGTGATGTCGAGTGCTTCTTCGAGTTCTTCCTGTTGCGATTGAAGTTCTTCTTGCTGGGCAATTAATTCTTCCTGTTGACTTTGTAGTTCGTCGTTACTTGCGACGAGTTGATGTTTTTGCCCGGAAATGGCGGCTGCCATCTGGTTGAACGTCGTCGTCAACTCACCAATCTCATCTTGACGATTCGTGATGACGATCGGTGTCGCATCCTCACCTTTAGCGAGTCGTCCACTTTCCCGGTTCAACTGACGCAACTGACGCGTCAAGCGGCGGACGAATGGTCGGACGAAAACGAGAGTAATCAATAAGAGGATTGCAATATTGACGGCTCCGAGAATTTGCGACGAGTTGACTTGTTTACCAAGCTGCTCTTGCGCCGCCATCTCTTGATCGTTTAAGGAATTACGATATTTTGTGAAGACCGTCTCCATATCAACGATACTTGAACTCATATCAGCCGCACTCTTCGTCTTGATGTTGAACTTCCGCTGTGGATCGAGTGGTTTTGATTTCGTGACCTTTCCAAGCGTCGGCATCTTCAAGAACGGTTCCGTCACTTTGCCGTCTTTTTTCGCCGCGACATAATTGACGAGGCTCGGCATGACGCGTTGGGTATACGCTGTATAGAGTTCCCGTGCGTCCGTTGCATACTGCCGTTCTTCTTTGAAGCGTGCATTGCGCTCGAACCATGTCGTTTGTCGATTGATGCCATTTTTCTTTGCTTCGATTTCTTTTAACATCTCTTCGTCACCAAGCAAGACGAAGCCACGCATCTCGTACTGCATGCTTTGCCATGATTCGTACAAATCGGTCGCCCGTGTCCGATGTTCGTTTAACATCTTTAATTCTTGGCGTGATTCATCCACCTGTTGTTTCGTATATAGGTAGACACCACCTGTCGTTAGCAGCAGTGTCAGAAAAATCACATAAAACGCAGACATGATTTGCCGTCCAATCGTTCGATTCAGCCATGTTTTCATTAAAGGAATTCAACTCCTTTCCCTTTATCTTTCTCCAGCAATAAAGGTATTCCCGTCCATTCATTGTAAACTTTTTTCAATCGATACACAGCATTCTGCTCAAAAAGATTTCAATTTCATACAACTTTAATCTAAATCGTTGTATATGACAATTAGATGTCACGATTCAATCGTTTCCAACAAAAAAAGAGCCCAGCAGGACTCTTTTCAATGATGATGGTGGTGACTATGGCTCCGAACTGGCTGTTCATCCGCTAAATGATCCGCATCCAAAATGCCAAGTCGTAAATACTGGGCTAAGACTTGTTTTTCAGTCGTTTCAGAAATCTGATCTGCTCCTTGAATGAGCCTTAAAATACCGGTCGCAATCCGTAACGGTTCAAGGTTCGTCTTTTCCACCGGAAAACTTGTCAACGTTTCTAAGTAAGCGACGTAATTCAGTGCATCCGATTCATTCGGACTGACGAGACGCGCCGCATGCTCGCGCAGTTGTTGCGTCAATGAATTCGTTGAGATTCCCTTTGAGGCTGCAGAGATGACTCCGAACAGAATGAACCCGATGATGAGAACAAAAAATCCGACCATGAAAATCGGCATGCCCGAGAAGAAGCCGTCGCCTCCCAATTCGCTTTCCATGAATGCTACTGTGAACATGATGAGCCCTCCAAATGAATAGAATAATAACGATCACTTATCCTACGTTATCCTCTTCAAGAAAGTTTCACCTAGTTAGGTAGTTTTTGTAATTCGGCTTGGAACCAGTCTTCAACGAAGAACCGTTCCGTCTCCGTCTCGATTTGATACGAATACAACACCTCAAAGTCACCCTCTGTCAACATCGGTAACGTCAATTCGCGTACGAGTTGACGTAACTCCTCCGTCAGTTCAGCTTCATAGCGGATGAATCCATCTTCCCGGTGCTCGACTTCCGTCAAGTATGGGAGGAGGATATGCTTGCCGAATGATTGTGGATCATCGATGACTTCTGCTGTCACACCGAATAGTTCTTCTGCTTCTTCGACGAGTCCTTCTGCTGACTGCACCTCAATATGATCCGGAAACCAGACCGTTAAGCGGTGCCCTTCCTGTAAAAGTCGTTCAAAGACAGGACGAAACGTTTGATTTTGAATCAGTTCGTATTGCATCAGTCTTCCCCTTTCGTGAATTCAAATTTTAATTGATCGCGTTCGAGATAAAGCATCGCCTTGAACTGGCGGGCATTCTTCTTCATCTCGAGTGGCTTCGTTTTTTGTCCAGCGAGTACCTTTTTGACTTCCGTTTGTGTCAATCGAGCACCAAGGATCGTTTTCGGTAACGTAAAGCCGCAGTTGTTTTTTTGATACCCACTACAACCATAGAACTTCCCACGATCAAGAACCGCTGATTGGCACAGCGGGCATGGCCCGACCGGACGATTCGTCGCACCACGCGGGGACTTACTCTTGACTTGCGTCGGATCAACAGCGAGTTGTTCGATCCGTTGCTTGGCATCAACGACGAGATGCTCCGACAGTTTCTTCGCCTGTTCAATGAACTGGGCGGCAGACGCTTCCCCTTTACCGATTTGCTCGAGACGGCTCTCCCACTTCGCTGTCATCTCTGGCGAAGCAAGAATACTCCCCGTCACGGCATCGATCAATATCCGACCTTTTGGCGTCGGATGAATCTCTTTTTTGACGAGTTTGATGTATTCCCGCCGTTTTAGTCCGTCGATGATCCCGGCACGGGTCGCTTCCGTCCCGAGTCCCTCGACTTCCTTCATGATCGCTTGCAGCTCATCTTCAAGCAACTTACCAGCTGTTTTCATGCCGAGGATGAGCGTCCCTTCCGTATAGCGTTTCGGCGGCTCCGTTTGTTTCTCGAGCAGACGACAGCCTTTGATCGGCATCTCTTGTCCTCGTTCGACGGCTGGCAATTCGACTTCCTTTGATTCGATTTTTAAGACTTGTTTAAAGCCCGGATCAATCGTCCGACTGCCGCGTGTCAAAAAACGGTCCATCTCACGCGTCGTCACGATTTCCGTCTTCTCCGAGACGGCGTCCGGTGCAAAGGCAGCAAGGAAACGGCGAACGATTAAATCGTAGACTTGCGCATCTCGTCCAGAGAGCTTCGCGACGGCACCCGCCTCTTCTGTTGGAATGATCGCATAGTGGTCGCTGACCTTCGCCGGATTGACGTAGCGTTTATCGTTTGCCGGATTGTTCGTCAGGACATCCTTGATTGGACTATATTCCGCTTGTTTTAATAACCGATCAAGAATGACTGGGAACTGTCCCGCTTCCTCTTTGGTCACGAAGGACGAGTCTGTTCGCGGATAACTGATCCAACCACGGATATACAGTTTTTGCGCAATATCGAGTGTTTCTTTCGCACCGAGACCAAACCGTCGGCTCGCTTCGGTTTGTAAGAGCGATAAACTGAACCAAAATGGCGGTCGTTCCGTCTGCCGTTTTTTCTCGATGGAGGCGACGATTCCGATTCCTTTCGTCCGATCCACGATTGCTTGTGCCTGTTCCCGATCACTCAGCTTCGTCTGTTTCTGCGCATTGATATATTTTCCTTTGTATCGCGTAAAATCCGCCTCGACTTCATAATATGTCTCCGGTCGGAAATCCTCGATCTGTTTTTCCCGTTCGACGATCAGTGCAAGCGTCGGTGTCTGGACTCGTCCGAGGGAAAAGACGTCGGCGATGCCCTTCTTCTTCAGTAACGTCGTATACGCACGGGACGCATTCATCCCGATCAGCCAATCGGCGCAAGCGCGACTCATCGCCTCATGGAAGATGTTCTCTGTTTCCTTTCCATCAAGCAGATTCGCAAACCCATGGTCAACGGCTTGAGGCGTCAAACTCGAAATCCAGAGTCGTTGCAGTGGTTTTGCGTTGTTCGCGAGACGTAAGATCAATCGGACGATTGCCTCTCCCTCTCGCTCGGCATCCGATGCTATAATGATGGAAGTCGTCGTCCGCTCATTCAATAATTTTTTGATGACTTGGTACGGTTTACTCTTACCTTTTGCCAGTCGGTAATCAAATCGTTCCGGGATAATTGGCAAATGGTCATAGTTCCATCGTTTCCACTTGGCGTCATAATGCGCCGGCTCCTGCAGTTCGCATAAATGTCCAACCGCGTAGGCGAGTTTTGCCCCTTGCGGAAATCGGTCACACGGTTTGATTTCGATGTAGCCGTCCCGCTTCACAGACGGATACGGAGCTGCCAGTTTTTCAGCTTGTTTTGGTTTTTCAGCAATGATCAATTGCACACGCTTCACCCTCATTTCCTTACTTCAGACATGTGGAGGTACCCATGCCCTATTTTACGTTATTCATGGCTTTATTCTTTATTTCAACATCGGCAATCTTCGTCAAATGGGCGGAGACCCCGATCGAGGCTGTCGCCTTTTACCGCATGCTGTTCTCGACCTTATTGTTGCTCCCACTCATTCGCTTGAAGGAACTTTTGCAACTCAGTTCGTCGACGATTCGGCATATGCTATTAAGTGGCATTTTGCTCGCCGGGCATTTTTGGCTGTGGTTTCTCTCTCTTGATTATACGACAGTTGCGAGCTCAACGCTCTTCGTGACCGCAAGTCCGATTTTTGTCCTTGCCGGTAACGCGTTATTTTTCAAACAACACCCGTCGCGCAAGGCACTCCTGTTCGTCGCTGTCGCCTTATTTGGTGGCGGTCTCGTCGCTTACGGAGATATCGCTGTCGGCATGCGCGCCTTGATCGGAGATGGTCTTGCCTTACTCGCAACGATTTTAGTCGCTGGTTACTGGTTGCTTGGTCAACATGTTCGAACAAGCGTCTCGACGAACCTCTATTCGTTCGGCGTCTATGCCGTGGCGTCGATCGTTCTGCTTTTATTATCGTTGATTCAATCAACGAATCTCGTCGCTGCGTTTCAACAGGATTGGTGGCTATATATTCTTCTTGCCGTCTTCCCAACGCTACTCGGTCACAATTTATTCAACTGGGCGCTCGCTCGTGTCAGCGCTAGCATCGTCAGCATCACGATCCTTGGCGAAGCGATTTGGGGCATGATCTTTGGGTATTATCTGTTTAATGAGAAGTTAACATGGATTCAAATCACCGGTGCTGCTTTACTCTTGATTGGAATTGGATTGTTCCTCCGACGCAATGAACGTGATATTCGTGAACAGCTCGCCCATCGTGAAAGTGCCACTAGTCAATCTTCCTCATGACAAAAGCGAACCAGGATGATGATCATCCTGGTTCGCTTTTTCGTTACGATCGTGGATCGTCAGGTCGAACTTTCGGTAAACGCCATGTCATCGCGAACGCGAGAATGGCACAAACGACTCCACCGATGAAGACGTAACGTAATCCATGTGATAACGCGAGTTCTGCCGCATACTGCACGTCCTGTCCGAACGTTTTTGCCGTACTCGATTGGAAGAATGGATCAATCGCGAACCCTGAAAGCGTGTCCGACGCTGCAAACGAGCGAAGGATTGATAGGTTGAAGATCGTACCGAAAATCGCAACACCGAGCGTCTGTCCCGTCGTACTCAAGAACGAGTTGACGGCCGTCGCTGAACCACGAAGTGACCAATCGACGGATGTCTGCAAGACGACCATGAAGACGGGTTGCGAGAGACCAAAACCAATTCCGATCAGCGAAACGGCAAGATAGATGAAAACATCACTTGATTCGCGCGTGATCAACGATAAAATTACTGTACCGACGATCAGCAGCCCCATTCCTGTCATCGTCCGGTACCGGGGTGAGGCGACACCAATCGTCCGTCCACCGATGATGGCGGTCAGCGTCCAAAAAAGCGACAGTGGCATCAACATGAAACCAGCTTCGGTCGGACTCTTCCCGAGTACCCCTTGGGCAAAAATCGGAATATACGCTGACATCGAGACGAGCACCCAGGCGGAAAAGAAGACCGCTAAGTTGATCACGAGAATGACCGGATGGCGAATGACTGCTGGTGGCAAGAGTGGATCGCTCGCCTTTTTCTCGACCCGATAAAACGTGAACAATAATACGAAACTTATGAAAAAGCTCGCTAGAATGATCGGCCGCAAGAACGTCTCCGACTCACTGCCCGACAATAAACCGTACAGAAACGCACTCATCCCGAGCGCAAACAATAAGGCACCCCGGTAATCGATTTTCCGCTCCGTTTCCCTGACCGTCTCTTTGTAGTAAACGACGATCATGAAAAACGATAATAAGGCAAACGGTACGTTTAGTAAGAAAATATACCGCCACGAAAGCGATTCGACGAGGAATCCACCGACAAGTGGTCCCGCGACACCCGAAATCCCCCACACGGCACTGAGCACTCCTTGGATTTTCCCTCGTTCCTCATATGTATACAAATCACCGATGATCGTCATCGCGATCGGCAATACAGCTCCTGCCCCGATTCCTTGAACGGCGCGGAAAACGATCAACATCTCCATCGATTGAGCGAGTCCACAGGCTAACGAAGCGACGGTGAAGACGCCGATCCCGAATAACAGAACCCGTTTTCGACCATATAAATCTGCCATCTTGCCGTAAATCGGTGTTGATACCGCCATGAACAACAAGAACCCAGCAAAGATCCAACTGACTAATTTCGCCCCGTTCAATTCACTCGCCATGACAGGTGTTGCTGTTGCAACGATCGTCCCCTCAATCGCGGCTAAAAACGTCGCGAGCAACAAGGCGACGGTTACTTTTTTCCTCATTTGTTCCACTTCCCCTCTACTGTTCTATCATACTGGTTGAACCAGTGATAAGAAAAGTAAATGCTTATGAAACAGGATTCGCGGGAACGGTATGGAATGGTATACACTAGACTCAGATTCACGATTTCGAATGGAGGAATGTCCTATGTTACGAAAAACGGCACTGATTACCGGTGCATCAGGTGGAATCGGACTCGATCTCGCTGTTCTCGCAGCGCGCGATGGTTTTGATTGTGTCCTTATTGCCCGCAATGAGAAAAAATTGAAGGAGCTTCAACAGGTCCTTGAAAAACGCTATCAGATCAAGGTCTATGTATTCGCTGCTGATTTATCACTAAGCGACAGCGTTGATCATCTCGTGCAATACTTAGAGGAACAAGAATTGACGGTCGATCTATTATTCAATAATGCCGGCTTCGCCACGTCGGGACGCTTTGCGGAAATCGATCCAACAGAAGACATTAACTCGATCCAGGTCAACGTCGTCGCCTTGACGGATTTGACGAAACGTCTCTTACCGGGAATGGTCGAACGTGGCTTCGGACGCATCTTGAATGTCGCATCCGTTGCTGCCTTCATGCCAGGACCATACATGAGTGTCTACTATGCAACGAAAGCCTATGTCCTGTCGTTCTCGGAAGCACTTGCGACAGAAGTCGACGGCTCGGGTGTCAGTGTGACTTGTCTCTGCCCAGGACCGACCGATACGAACTTCTTCGACCGGGCGAACATCACGCTACCGTTCAAGAGTATGCCGTCACACCTCGTCGCATTCGCTGGGTACCGTGGCATGCTCAAAGGACGCCGCGTCGTCGTTCCAGGTGTAAGCAACCGGGCCATGGTTTCCTTGTCTCGTCTCCTGCCGCGTCGTCTCCTAACGGAAGTAACAGGACGAATCCAAAATCCTGCACGTCAGCAAGAATCCTCGACAGAAGAAGATCTCCTGTACGCGAATTCATGAAAAAACGGAAGAGCCAGATAGCTGGTTCTTCCGTTTTTGTATTTACGCTTCGCGATGACGAAAGCGTCGCGTCACATAACGTTTGACGCGATCAAATGTCATCGTATAATGATACAGATAACGAACGACGAGCGCACCCGTGATTGAGACGAGGTACCCCGTCGATAAGACGAGTAACCAGGAAACAATCGCGAGGAACCATGAACTCTCGAATCGTAAATATTGCCATTGTAATCCTTCTGATGAGGTAATCAACATGGCGCCCGGGAAAACGGAGGCAGCGAGTAAGTAACAAGCGGCGTAGCGTCCTCTAATGGTACCTTTCATCAACAAAATACTACCAAACACTAAGCCGACGCTCGAGACGATGAGTAACATGACGACATAAGCAAGCGAAATCGATGATCCCAGCATATGCCTTCCCTCCTGTTCGGTATGTTACTATTCTGTACCCCTCTTTTTATCGAATGAATGCAAAATTCGTAAAAAAATCGGAAACAATATCCAGATGAATACCGCATTACTGAATCCATGAAGTAAGTCAAACGTTCCCCCGGTCACAAGTAATGTCAAAAAGGCTTGCCACGAGAACCCGGTTAATACCAAGAAACCGAGATTGCTCACCCATCCATATAAAAAGCCAGCAAAAAAACCATACCCGGTTAATACGATTCGGGATCGAAGAAACGGAATGAATCCTAGACTGGCAATCGTTGCATACGCCAGTGCCTGAAAGAGGACGAACGGACCGCTTCCTAAAAATAAACTCGTCAATACGACGACGAGCATCCCAGAGATAGCACCGGCGATTGGATGAACGAAGACGGCTACTAATAAGACGAGGGCCGTTGCCGGCTGAATGTTCGGCAAACTGGAAAACAACAAACGTCCAACGATTGCCGCTGCCGTCATGATAGCGATGAACCGTAATCGTTGATCTGTCACCTGAAGTCTCTCAAACATGATCAAGAACAAAGAAACGATCAGAACCGTTACGACGATCATACGAACAACCGACTTTCTTGTAAAAAGTGCTTCGTTGGTCCATCGAAAGCCACTTCTCCGTGCACGAGATAGATGATCCGCTGTGCTGCCCGAATTAGAACTGGATCATGCGTCGCCATAACGATCAGATTCGTTGGATTCTGCTTCCACGATGCGACAAAATCCATTCGTGCGCTGTCATCAAGTCCAGCCGTCGGTTCATCAAAGTAATAGCTGTCTTTACTCCATTCGATACCGTCCAAGAGACGTTTTTTTTGCGTCGTAAAACTACCGCTTCGATCGTCTAATGGCGCAAGCATCGGATGCGCTGGTACATAATGCGTCTCCCCCGACCGCTGGACTTTTCCGTATAGCGGTCGCTCGACACCGAGCGCGAGCCGGAGTAACGTCGATTTCCCACTACCATTTGCACCAATGATCGCAATCCGTTCGCCTTGATGAAACGACAATTTTTCTGTCACGAGTGCATAGCGTGTCTGTAACGGATAACGGTGTTGGACGTTTTCGATCCGATTCAGGACACGACCTGTCAGTTCAGTGGCGCGACTCGTGATCGCCAAGTCGGATTGGATCGTCATCGAGCAATGGATCTGACAACCAAACCGTCGTTCGATTTCTTCAAGCAATCCCATTAATCGCTTGCGTCTGACATGATCAAGAAAGAGAAACGGTTCCGACAAAAAAAGTGTCTTCGGTGACGAAGACAAGGCATGACCGAGTCCGACGAGCTGTTGTTCCCCAGCCGAAAGTTCACTCGACTCCGCTTCAAAAAAGGCTTCTAAGCCAAGTAAGGTCGCGAGTTCTCCGGCTCGAAACAAGGAGACGGTCGCAAGCAAGTCCCGGACACGTCCATGTAGGAGGCGCTCTGGTGTCAAGACCGATTGATCATGTTCGATTGCCTGATGTCGCAGTCGCTCTTCTCGATCGTTGTCGGTATACATGATAGGCATCCCGCATTCCTCCCTTTGTAACTAATAATGATATTGGTAGCAACAGAGCCGAAGCGATTGCCCATGATGTGAAACAAAGCAGGACTCCCATTGTTAGCAGGACTCCGGTCTGAACATCCCGTCGCGCGAACGGTCGTAAACGAGACGGTGCCGCTTCGATCGGGATGATATGATAGGCCGCCATCCGTTCCAGACGAATGCCAAGCGACGCATCAGGATGACTCATCTTAACCTCCGGCCAAGTCCGTAAAAACGAGGGAATTAGTGCCAGGACCATACCCGTCAATCGTGTTAGTCGGGGTAGGAAACGAAACAACGGTCCCATCTGATCAAGTCGAACTAACGTGAAGATCCATTGACTTGAGGTGACGAATAATGTCACCTGGATCGTCGTTTCATATATGGCAAACGAATCGATGCTTGCTCCATATAGGAGTGGTACACACATCATGACGGCATAGAGAGCAGGAAGTAAGAGATATCGAAAAATAGTCCGCTCTTGAACGAATAAGAACAAGAGTAGATGATAGACCACGATGATCGTTTGATCGTGTGTGAGGACGAACGGGATCGTAATCATCCCGATGAAAAAGAGAGCGACGTTCACTGGGTGAAGTCGCTCCCGTTCTGGTTTACTCAAAATAAGCCATTGCATCTTTTTCAAACCGCCATTCGAGACGGTCTCCTTTTTTCAGTTCATAACTCCCGGCACCGACTTCCCCGGGTTTTCCGTTGACACCGAAGACCCAGCCACTCCCTGCTCCAGCTGACTTTTCACGAATCCCATCGACTGCCGTTACATATGCCATCTCACCTTTACCTGTTTTAACGACATCAAGCGTTGTATCTTCAAGCGCATCCAGTGCTGTATCTTTTTTATTTAAACACACGTCTTTATCGAATAATGTCTTATCCTTGACGTGATCCACGACCGACACCTTGACTTCGGTCTCACAAGACGCTGTTTGTTGTTCCTCTTTTGCTTCTGCGCAACCGGCAAGTAACACGATACTTGCAGCAAATAACCATTTTTTCATCGTACGACTCCTTTTCGCCTTGAGGTCTCAAAGCTGTAATTGTATAACAGAATGGTTTTGTCTCGTAATGATTGACCGTCAGACCGCAGATAGGTCAGGCGAATCGCATTCGCTAAGACATCGTCCCCTGTATTAACATACGGAATAAGTTTTCCTTTGTCATCAATCAAAAATACTGTCGCATCCTGCAGACTAAACGTTTCGTAGAGCCCATCGAGATCCATCTCGACATAGGGGGTTTTGGAATCATGTAAAATCTCATGCATCGAGAGTTTTCGTAACGTCTCAAACGATTGGTTCGCATCAATCAGTTTTTGATAATACGATATCAATGATTTCGTTGCCAACTCTTCACGTGGTCGATAGGAAATCGTTCCGGTCAACTCTTGATAACTGACATCATAACGAATGAACCGTTTCGGAGTTTGGACGAGCATCTCAAACGAAGCATTCCGTAGATTCCCGCCTCGATCGAACATTAGCTGGCTTTGTTCCAACCGTAATCCGTCTTCTCCTACACGGCGTTCGACTTGTGCGAGAAAGCGATCGAACGAATCATCCGTGATGGTCACGCGACCAATCTGTTGAGTTTCTTCCCGCAACGTTCCGGCATCAAACGGTCCGAGGAACAGTTGAAACAGGAAGAACAAGAACCCGAATAATGCCATGTATCGTTTATAACGTGAATTCTTTTTCGGATGCAACACGATCAAAAAGATGATGATGCCGAGCGGTAATTGAATATCATAGACTGGAAACGACACGGCGCCGAGGCACGCATAAAAAATGAACTTCATATACAAGTATGTTTCTTTTTCCGTTCGCCGTTCAAGTAAAAACGCTAAGCCACTAGCAGCCAGTAAAAAGAGTGCCCATAAAATGAGAAAGTCCATCTTTTACCCTTTGACCGGGACGACCCGGTGATCAAACATGAGATGGCTGTTTGCAAATACTTCTCGTGCCTCTTGTTCCAGTACTTCTTCTTGATCGACATAACGCGCAGATACGTGCGTCAAGAGGAGCTTTTTTACCTGCGCCGTATCCGCGATGACAGCTGCCTGTCGAGCGGTCGAGTGACCGAAGCGTCCCGCATGTTCGACTTCTCGATCGGCAAACGTCGCTTCATGGACTAATACATCGACATCTCGCGCGAGCTCTATCGACGCCTCGCACGGCATCGTATCGCCAAGAACCGCTAGCTTGACACCTGGTTTGGGAGATTCTAAAAAGTCAGACGATGCGTAGACCGTGCCATCGAATTCAAAGGTTTCTTCCAGTGTGATTCGGCGATAGAGTGGACCGGAAGGAACTCCAAGTGCCTTCAGTGCATCGACACGCAATGCCCCACGCTCTTCTGGTCCTTCTAGGCGGTACCCGAACGCCGGAAAACGGTGTTCAAGTGACCGCACCGTCACGCGGAAACCATCTTGTTCGTATGTTTGACCATCTTCGACTTCAACGATCTGGAGTGGATAACGTAAATATGTTCCTGTAATCCTTAATGTCGCATCCATCCATTCCTTAATCCCTGTCGGTCCATAGATCGTTAGCGGTGTCGTTCCTTCTAAGGCAGCTCGCGTACTGATAAATCCTGGTAATCCAAAAATATGATCCCCATGTAAATGGGTGATGAAGATCGCGTTGACTTTTCGTGGTTTAATCGGACTGTGTAAGATTTGATGTTGCGTCGCCTCTCCACAATCGAACAACCAGGTCATTTTGGGGTGTAACAAGGCAATCGAAGTAACGTTCCGTTGTTTTGACGGCATACCGGCTCCTGTCCCTAAAAAATAAAATTCCATCTTTTTCCCCTTTTCGTAAAATTAGCATTTTTTATACACAAAATACACCTTTCGTCTGTTGAAGCATGGTAAACTGTACCTATTCAGATTTGGAAGGTGGTTTTTCCATGACTAAGATTGAACGGACATATGCCCGGATCGTCCGGGAAGCCCGTAAACTAAACGAGAGTTATCGGCAAAAATACGGAAAGTCGATTCAAATCGATGAAATCGCTTCGACCTTATTATGTACAGAAGAACTCGTTTTAGAGTCTATGGAATATGTGGATCGTCCTCAAGTAGTTTAATCGTACAATGATAAAGAGTGTATCGCAATGTCGCGATACACTCTTTTTGTGTTCCATCAGCTTATTTGTTCGTGATGTAATCGACTAACGTCACACAAAGTTCCGCTGTTTTGACGAGTTCTTCGATTGGCATCTTCTCATTCGTCGTATGGATATCTTCATATCCGACCGCCAAGTTGACCGTTGGGATACCGAAACCAGCGATGACATTGGCATCTGATCCGCCACCAGAATGCAAGAGACGTGGTGTACGTCCAAGTTGTGTGATGGCTGCTTTTGCGACTTCGACAACTTGATCTCCATCTTCGAACTTGAAGCCTGGGTACATGACTTTGACTTCCACTTCGGCACGACCACCGAGTTCTGCCGCTGCTTCTTCAAACGCCGCTTTCATCTTCTCAGTCTGCGCTTCCATCTTCGGAGCAACAAGTGAACGTGCTTCCGCGAAAATTTCTACATAATCACAAACGATGTTCGTTGATGGACCACCACCGCTGAACCGTCCGATGTTAGCTGTCGTCTCTTCATCAATCCGACCGAGTGGCATCTTCGCGATGGCTTTTGAAGCAATCGTAATCGCCGAGACCCCTTTTTCTGGTGCGACACCAGCGTGAGCTGTTTTTCCAAAAATCTTCGCATTGACTTTTGCTTGGGTTGGAGCAGCGGTGATGATGTCCCCTACTTTTCCGTCTGAATCGAGTGCGAAACCGTAATCCGCATCAATTTTCGATGAATCAAGGACCATCGCCCCAACAAGTCCAGATTCTTCACCGACTGTAATGACGAACTGGATTTTTCCGTGTGGTTGTTTTGTCTCATTGAGTACATGAACGAGTTCAATTAGTGAAGCGAGTCCCGTTTTATCATCTGCTCCAAGAATCGTCGTGCCGTCCGTCTTGACATAACCGTCCTCGATGATTGGTTTGATTCCTTGACCCGGGAATACTGTATCCATATGGGAAGTGAAATAAATTTTATCGACCCCGTCTTTTGTTGCCGGAAGCGTGACGATCAAGTTATTTCCTTTGTGTTCCGTCTTAGACGAAGCGTCATCCTCAAAAACGTCACATCCGAGATCCTCAAACGTTTTTTTCAAGTGAGCACAAATCCGTGCTTCCTCTTTTGATTCCGAATCGATCTGGACAAGCTCTAAAAACGTATCCAATACGCGTTGTTCATTGACCATGACAAAAACCTCCTCTAATATACTTCAATCCAATAGCTAATATACTTCAATCCAATAGCGCTTTATTAGTATACCATCCTGACAGCCATTTGCACTTCTGAAAGGTTGTTTGTACAATGGCAGTAATCAGTCGATATGAGAGAGGAGGACATGACGATATGGCAAGACCATCGAAACAACAACGGATCATTAAATGGACGACGATCGGAATCTTAGCGATTTTCCTACTCGGAACATTCGCTTCAACGATGTTCTATTTCTTTTGATTGACGTAGCGTTGTTTGAGACGCAAATATTGCTCTGCTTCCTGCAGCATATGCAACAAGGCAGATCGAACCTCGAACTCCTCCCGCGTGACGGGTAAGGCAGAGGCACGAAAACGCGTCAATAGCGCTTCTAGTTCTAAAATGTATACCATTGCGTCGGCTTCAGGTCGGACATTGTCGCCAATCGTCCGAAAGAAGGCGGCGACTTTTTTTCCTTCTTCGACGACGAGAACAAGTTCCTCCGCATGATGGACGATGCCACGTAGGAGCTCGAATTGTTGTTCGCGCATCCGGAAATAGGCATAGTCCTCATCGTCATTACGTCGACCGATCGCATTCCCCATCCGTTTTAAGGCAGCATCTTTTCCCTCATGTAACAGACGTTCCGTCTCGTCAAGCGTCAACGCATGATGATTGACTCGCCCTGTCTCGATCGCGGCCGCGACTTCATAGAATAAGGACGCGATCCGTTGATCAATTTTTTCCCGTCGGTCGTCGATCAACAAATCAAGACTTGGCATGTACATGTTGACAAGCATTCCGACACCAACACCAATTCCGAGCAATAAGGATTCATTCAACAGGATGTGTGCGTTGAGCTGACGTTCCGTATACAAATGTGTCAGTATGACGACACTCGTGATGAAACCGTCCTGAAGTCGGAGGCGTTGAACGGATGGAAGGAATAAAATGAAATAGATCAATAACGTAACCGGACGATAACCGATGACTTCGAACAGAATGAATCCAAGTACGATGGCAAGTAATGACGCCATGATCCTTTCGTAAGACGACCGAAACGTCTTCTTTCGTGTCGATTGGATACTCAAGATCGCAATGATCGCAGCAAAGACGTAATAATCGAGCTTAAGTCGCTCCGCAATCCACATCGCGAGCGCGGCAGCGACTGCCGTCTTCAGCGTTCGATAACCGATTTGCATCAGGTTCACCTCCCTTTTGTTTTTCTTTGTTAGACTACCTACGTTGGACACGAATGTCCATTGCTTTTTAAAGGACGTGATTTTCTTTGACGACACGCACTATCCGTCCTGGTCGCCCCGTGCGCCGGACTAGCTCACTGAAAGGGTTACTCTTCTTTTTCCTCATCGGCATTCTCTTGTTCTTTTGGCTTCGTGAGGAACCGAAGACAGTTTTATCCCCACCGGCTCCTTATACAGCTGAGCGCTATGAGAAAGGTACAATCAACGAACAAGACTTCCAAACGTTCGCCGAGGCAAAGGAGTATGCGGGTCAGCGTGGTGCGGTAAAGCGCGCTTCCGATGACCGCTACGTCTATCTCGGTGGACAAGGTACCGGAATCGTCGATGATCGCGGTATTCTGTCGATTCATCATGACGCCGATTTAAAGAAACGGCTTACCTATGTCGCTTCCGGCACACGCGTCCAATTGCTTCAGTTCGGTGAACAGACGAGTCGCGTCAGCGTCGCAGGCGCAACTGGTTATGTTCCAACGGATCGCTTACGTCCGTTCCCGGCAGAACGTGTCTCGAATCCGTCGTACTATCAGACGAAGGGAAATCGACTCCTTCACTACATCGTTGCTGACGGTGGACTTGGTGGATTGATTGTCGCTGGTGAAGCGACGAACGCGACGTCTCGGACGAGCAAATACGTCGAATCGAAGACACTGACACGTGATTTGACGAAACCGACGCGCCTGAGTGCCAAACAACTCGATGCGTTCATCAAGGAGCAAGCGCCGGACAGCCCTTTGGTCGGGAAAGGAAAAGTCTTTAAGTCCGTTGAAAAGAAATACCGGGTCAACGCGGCCTACCTGCTTGCACACGCCATCCACGAATCCGACTATGGACGGTCTGAGATTGCCCGCGAAAAAAATAATCTATTCGGCGTCAATGCGACGGATTCTGCCCCGGGAGAAGATGCGACTGCTTATAAATCCTTGACGGATTCAATCGAGCAGACCGGCCGATTCATCGCAAAAGATTATCTCGATCGGGATGGTCGTTATTTCCGTGGGGCGTACCTCGGGAACAAACAAAAAGGCATGAACGTCTTTTACGCGTCAGACCCCTTCTGGAGTGAAAAAATCGCTGGTATCCTAGTGAAAATGAACGCCTTCTAAATCCGAGATATGATACACTATAGGGCGAGACAACAATCATTGAGGAGTGAACACGTCATGGAAAAAGTTTTAGTATTTGGTCATAAAAATCCTGATACCGATACGATCACATCGGCAATCGCTTATGCAGAATTAAAGAAAGCGCTCGGTGTCAATGCCGAAGCAATCCGTCTTGGTGAGATGAATGATGAAACGTTATTCGCGCTCGATACGTTCAAAGTTTCAGCACCACGTCTAGTGACAGAGGTCGCGACAGAAGCGTCACACGTCATCTTAGTCGACCACAACGAACGTCAGCAAAGTGCGAACGATATCGACGCTGTTACCGTAACAGAAGTCATCGACCATCACCGAATCGCAAACTTCGAGACATCGGATCCTGTCTATTACCGGGCAGAACCAGTCGGTTGTACAGCAACGATCCTTAACAAGCTCTACAAAGAGCATGGTGTTGCAATCAAACCAGAAATCGCTGGTCTGATGCTATCAGCGATCATTTCTGACTCGCTTCTGTTCAAATCACCGACTTGCACAGAGCAAGATATCATCGCAGCTCGTGAACTCGCAGAAATCGCCGGTGTCGATGCGAACGTCTATGGTCTTGAGATGCTCAAAGCTGGAGCTGATCTCTCGAAGAAAACCGTTCCTGAATTGATCTCACTTGACGCAAAAGAATTCACGATGGGAACACTCAAAGTCGAAATCGCTCAAGTCAACACGGTCGATACAGCTGAAGTCTTGCTTCGCCAAGAAGAACTCGAAACAGCGATCAACGAAGTCATCCTTGCAAAAGGTCTTGATTTGTTCGTCTTCATCGTTACGGATATCTTGACGAACAACTCAGTCGGACTCGTCCTCGGGAAAGAAGCGAATCTCGTCGAACGTGCTTATGGTCTTGAAGCGACGAACAACCTCGTCTACCTCGAAGGTGTCGTTTCACGTAAGAAACAAGTCGTTCCTGTTTTAACAGATACAGCTCTTGCAACACAATAAGTAAAAAAAGAAGGAGTTCGCTCCTTCTTTTTTGAATAAAGAATATGAATGGTCGTTCATTCATTACATAAAGGAGGAATCAATATGACACAAACAATCATGGTGACGGGTGGAACGAACGGTATGGGAAAAGCGATGACAATCGCTTTAAAGGCAGCTGGCTGGAATGTCGTCGTCACAGGACGTGACGCAGAACGCTTGCGACTGATGGATGAAGCATTGGAACAGATTCAAGGCGAGCATCTGACGATTCAGATGGATGTCCGTGACGCGGACGCTTGTCTTGATGCTGTCAAGCAAGCACGCGAACGGTTCGGTCGTCTCGAGGCATTAATCAACAATGCTGCCGGGAACTTCATCTGTCCGACCGACGAATTATCGCCGAATGGATGGAAGACGGTCATCGATATCGTCCTCAACGGAACATTTAACTGCTGTCACGCTCTTGTCAAGGGTTGGCAGGAAGATCAAGTCGCTGGCGGTCAAATCGTCAATATCGTCGCTTCTTATGCATGGCAGGCAGGTGCCGGTGTCGCTCCGAGTGCTGCTGCAAAAGCCGGCGTGCTGAACTTGACGCGGACGCTTGCCGTCGAATGGGGCTATAAATATCAAGCCCGTGTCAACGCGATCAGTCCGGGGCCGATCGAACGGACGGGTGGTGCTGATAAACTTGCTTTATCACCAGAACACGCGGAACGAATTCGCCGCAACGTCCCACTCGGTCGATTTGGAACACCGGAAGAGATCGCGACGCTTGCAACCTGGATGGTATCAGATCAAGCCCGCTACTTGAACGGAGAATGCATCGCTCTTGACGGTGGTCATTGGTTAAATAAACAACCATTCTGATGATTGAGATTTAATTACTTAAGAAGTCATTCTCCACAAAGATAAGAATGACGCGTTTCACGCCACTCCTACAGGAAAAAGCGCATTTTTGCGCTGTCAGAGACGAACAAGATCTGCTTTCCTGCTTGAATGAAGCAGGAAAACTAGCTTGTGTCTCGCCTGAGGAAAGAGCGTGAAAAGACGCGGCATTCTTTTTTGGAGTCAGCCCCTTACATTCGTCTCGAACTATTTTTCTTTCTTTTCGCTATGTTTATGAATTATCTAGAACAGGTAGAAAGTACAAGAAGGAGGCGGTCATATGTGGGGTGCGTTCGGTTGGGGTGCGTTAGCAGGTGGCGCCGTTGTCATTGGCGCCTTGTTTGGACTGTACTTACCCTTAAAACAACGACTGATCGGTTACATCATGTCGTTTGGAACAGGAATCTTGATTGGAGCAGCGACATTTGAGTTGCTCGATGAGGCATTAAAGAAATCAACAACGTTCGTCGTTGCGATTTCCTTTATCGTCGGGGCACTTGTCTTTACGGGCTTTGACTTGTTCGTCTCGTCACGCGGCGCGAGTAAACGGAAACGCTCGTCTGGTGGGAATGAAGGCACGGGGACGGCGATTTTCTTTGGGACGATTCTTGATGCCATCCCAGAATCAATCATGATCGGTGCCAGTCTGTTATCTGGAAATGTCAGCGCGGCACTCGTCGCGGCAATTTTCGTCAGTAACATCCCGGAAGGTTTATCGAGTACGACAGGGTTACGAAAAGATGGCTTTTCGAAGAAAAAAGTCTTGCTGATGTGGGGAGTCGTCTGGTTAATCTCCGCCCTCGCCTCACTCGCCGGCTATACGGTTCTCGCAGAACTACCAGACATGCAGTTCGCCATGATCGGTGGCTTCGCAAGTGGTGGGATCATCGCGATGCTCGCTTCGACGATGATGCCGGAAGCTCACGAGGAAGGCGGCGCGATCGTTGGTCTGTTCGCAGCACTTGGATTAATCACTGCCATCATCCTCAGTTAAACACATAAGGCGTGTTGTCCGGGAAACGAACCGGACAACACGCCTTATGTGTTTAACAATTTAAAACTCACCTGTTCCTCCCGTAACCCCCTCCCATTCCTCCTTAAAACGAGCCACGAACTCTTCCATGTAGCGATGCCGTTCCTCCGCTAAATGATGGGCCGTCTTCGTATTCATTAAATCTTTTAGTCGGAATAACTTTTCTTCAAAATGATTCAGGGCACTTGTCTCGCCTGTTCGATCACCCGGCTTTCGTGGTGTTAGTCCTGGCACATGCATTGGCTCCCCGAACCGACCAGCGAACTGAAACGTTCGCGCAATCCCGATTGCGCCGATCGCATCGAGACGGTCGGCGTCTTGGACGACTTTTCCTTCGATCGTTCGCATTGGTGGACGTGTGCCATCTTTATAGGACAGGCTCGTGATAATGTTTAAAATCTGTTCCTGTTCCTCCTCTGTCACCTTTCCTTGCAAAAAGGTGGCGACCGTCTCTGCCGTTCCCCCGAGTTTGCTATCTGCTACGTCATGAAGTAAGGCTGCTAATTCGATGATCCGAACATTCCCGCCTTCCTGTTTTGCAATATGTAACGCTAAACGGCGAACTCGTTCAATGTGAGCATAATCATGACCTGAAAAGTCCGTCGCATGAAACGACCGGACGAACGCTTCCGTTTCTTGAATCATTGTCGTTCCCTCCATTCCGGTTCAAGTAATCCATACAGTAACATGTCATGCCGCTCTCCGTCTCGTCGTAAAAAAGCACGGTATCTTCCTTCCTGCACGAACCCAAGTCGCTCGTACAGCTGAACCGCACGTGTATTATACTCAAAGACCGTCAATTGAATCCGGTACAAATTCAGCTCCAAGAAGGCATATTTGAGGATCGTCTGTAGCGCATCCGTCGCATACCCTTGCCCTTCACAATCCGAATCGATGCCGATCATCAACCATGCCGTTCCGTGTGTCGGTAAAATATCTTCTAATGCAACGACCCCAATCATCCGTTCATCTTCAAAGTTCCGAATCGCAAATCGAAACGTCTCCGGTGCATCCGTCGCCATCATCTTTTCAATCTTATCCATGGATAAATGACGATATGGCGTCGCACTAAAATTGCGGGCGAATGTCGCATCGTCAAGCAATCGTTGCATCACTTCGGTATCTTCCGGTTGAAAACGTGTCAGACGAGTATGATGACCTTCCAGTAGTTTTTTCATTCTTATCCCCCTCTATATTAAAAATCGAAAAACGCTAACCCCTTTTCAGAGTTAGCGTACGGTGATCATAAAACTTTTTCGAGGAATTTTTTTGCCCGGTCCGTCTTCGGATTGTCGAAGAGTTCGACTGGTGAACCTTCTTCCATTAAAATTCCTTCATCGAGGAACAAGACACGATCGGCGACTTCTTTTGCGAAGCCCATCTCGTGCGTCACGATGACCATCGTCATTCCACTCTCAGCAAGCTGCTTCATGACGTCTAGCACTTCGTTGACCATCTCTGGGTCAAGGGCTGATGTCGGTTCATCGAACAGCATGACGTTCGGTTCCATCGCAAGTGCGCGGGCGATCGCGACCCGTTGTTTTTGTCCACCTGACAACTGATTCGGGTAATTATCGCGTTTTTCCGCTAAACCGACACGTTCCAGTAACGTCTCCGCTCGTTTAATCGCCTCGTCCTTTGAAATTCCGAGGACGTTGATCGGTGCGTACGTCAGATTATCAAGGACAGACTTATGCGGGAACAAGTTGAACTGTTGAAAAACCATGCCGATGTTCTGACGTGCTTTCGAGATGTTCGCCTTTGGTTTTGTCAGTTCAAAACCATCGACGATGATCGTCCCACTCGTTGGTTGTTCAAGTAAATTGATACATCGTAGAAATGTTGATTTACCAGATCCCGACGGTCCGATGACAGCGACGACTTCACCGCGTGTAACCGTCGTCGAGATACCTTTTAATACTTCTAATTTTCCGAACTGCTTATGCAAATCGGTGACTTGGATCATAGGTTCCATCTGATTACCCACTCTTTCTCATAGCTTTTTCGACTTGTTGGCCTATCAAGCTCAATCCCATGACAAGAACAAAATATACGAATCCGGCAAACAATAACGGTTCGAAATAGATTGCCTTTTCTCCTCCGACGATTTGCGCCCGGCGCATGACATCAAGTACGCCGACCGTCGAGACAAGCGCCGACTCCTTCGTCAACGTGATCAATTCGTTCATGATCGCTGGGAGGATGTTTTTAAAGGCTTGCGGCAAAATGATCGAACGCAGTTGTTTGAAATACGAAATACCGAGCGCGTCTGCTGCTTCCCATTGTCCACGATCAACAGCCTGAATCCCTGCCCGAATGATTTCCGAAATATACGCTCCGGAGTTCAAAGAGAAGGCGATGATTGCTGATTGGTATCCTGTCGTGACATATCCAGTTAGTTGCGGTAATCCGAAGTGAACGATTGCCAGTTGCAAAATCAGTGGTGTACCCCGGAAAATCGCTGTGTAGGCATGACCGATAAAACGGAGGATTCGACTTTTTGTGATTTTTAGTGCCGCGACGACGATTCCGATCAGCATCCCGGCAATGGCTGCTACGATGACGACTTGGAAGAGGACCGGAATGCCCTCGAGAATATATGGAATTGAATCTTGAATCTTTGTAAAGTCTATCATAATCAATCTCCTAACGTCGCACAAAAGGGATGAGGTTACCCCCACCCCCATGCACTTGACTTATTTTGCTTCTTTTTGGAACCACTCTTCTGCTAATTTATCGATTTCACCACTGTCGATCATTTTCTTCAGCTCTTTGTTGAAATCGTCACGCATCTTATCCCCTTTTTTGAAGGCGATTGCTGAACCAGCTGGACCATCTTCTTTAATCTGGTACGTTTTCAGGGAGGCATCTTGATCCATGTATTTGACGGCGACTGCATCCTCGATAATGAGGGCATCGATCCGACCTGTATTCAATTCTTGAATGATTTCTGGAATTTTGTTCAATGGAACCGTTTCGCTGTCCTTAAAGCGGTCTTTCGCGAGTCCCTCTTGAATCGAACCAAGCTGGACACCGATTTTTTTACCTTTGAGTTCATCTTCTGAACTGATCGCTTTATCCTTCGTCATGACTAAGTTTTTCGATTCGAAGTAAATGTCCGTGAAGTCAGCATTTTTCTTCCGTTCTTCCGTTGGTGTCATGCCCGCCATGACGAAATCCACACGACCTGAGCTAAGCGCACCAAGTAGACTACCGAATTCCATATCTTCGATTTTTAATTTATATCCAAGATTTTTCGTAACTTCTTTGGCGATCGCAACGTCGAAGCCGACGATGTCTTCTCCTTTTTTCGTATCGATGTATTCAAATGGGAAGTAATCCGCTGATGTTCCCATCGTCAATACTTTATCATCCTTACTTGATCCACCTGTTGATTCTTCCGACGCGCCACATGCTGCCATTGTGACTGCCAGAATGCCTGCCATTGCCGTTGCTAATAATTTTTTCATTCGAGTTTTCCCCTTCCAACGCTCAATTGTCAGAACTTTAACAATAGTATGACTTATGTGTATGTCCAATTCAATACCGAAAAGCCTGACCTGTTCTATTGCTTTTAGGATATACGAATATTTATTCACTGTAAAGCATAAATATATAAATTTTTTTGACTTTCTATTCATAAATCATGCATAAATGACTGTTTATACAATTTTGCAAACGTTTTCAAATTTAAAATTTATTATTTTAGTCTTATGAATACACAAAAAAAGACTCCTTTTTCAGGAGTCTTCTTCGCTTAGGCGTAGATTTCAATTAATGATTCAAGTTTCTCGACAACTTCTTCCGCCGTGAACGATTCGATGTCGAAGCGCTCGACCATCGAGAGGATGTTTCCATCTTGCATTAACGCAAAGGATGGAGATGAAGGTGGATAACCTTCGAAATATTCACGCGCACGGTCTGTCGCTTCGCGATCTTGTCCAGCGAATACCGTGACGAAATGATCGGGCTTGATGCCTTCTTTCCGATTGACGTACGCTGCTGCAGGACGGGCGATCCCGCCAGCACATCCACAAACAGAATTGACAAGGACAAGTGTCAGACCTTCCCGTTTCATTGCTTCATCCACGCTCTCTGGCGTCGTTAATTCTTCAAATCCAGCAGCTTGCGCTTCTTTGCGGGCTGTTTGGACGACATCTTCAAAATACATTTGGAAATCCATCGTATTGCCTCCTTTGATTCGTTCTCCTTCTTATTGTACGAGTTTCGGTGAAATCTGTCCAAGTCTGCCGCTTAATTCATTTTCTAAAAATGGTCGTGCCTGCAACAGATCACGGAATGCGATGTACCGGTCGATTTTTTCTTCCGTTGGTCGCTTGTTTTGTTTGTACGCACGGATCAAGATGTTCTTCGGTGTGTGCTCAAGATCGATGAATTCAAGCAATTGCGCTTCATATCCTACAAGCGTCAATAACTCGGCACGAATCGAGTCCGTCGCAAGTGATGCGAATTTTTCTTTGATCAGTCCGTGCTGGAGCATGACATCAAGCGGAGCGCAGTCCAATTGACGGTTCAGTTCCTTTTGACAACACGGTACACTTAGGATGACTGATGCATTCCAGTCGACAGCTCGCGCGAGTGCGACGTCCGTCGCAACATCACAAGCGTGAAGCGTCACCATCAGGTCGACTTCCGTTTCCCCTGTATAATCATGAACGTCCCCGACGCGGAATGTCAGATCGGTATAATCCAGATCACGTGCAATTTGCGTACATTCTTCGATAACTTCTTTCTTTAAATCAAGACCTGTCACTTCAAGGTCGAATCCTTTGACGACTTTTAAATAATGGTAGAGAGCGAACGTCAAATACGATTTCCCGCAACCAAAGTCTAAAATCCGCAGTTTTTTTCCTGTTGGTAAGGCGGCGATGCTATCCTCGACGAATTCAAGGAAACGATTGATTTGCTTGAACTTATCGTACTTCTGTTTTTTGACTTGCCCCGCTTCCGTCATCACACCTAGACGAATCAGAAACGGAACCGGTACACCGTCTTCTAATAGATAGGTTTTTTTTCGGTCATGCGACAAGAGTGCTTTCATCGGTTCCTTTTGGGATGTCTTGATCGCGACTTTCATCTTTTTCGAGAGCTGGAACTGCCATTCTTCTTCTTCGAAACGGAAGAGGAATTGCCGGAATTCCGTGAACCAGTCATCGAGTCGACCGATGAAATCCTCCACTAAAATATTTTCATGCTTCATGACGCGTTCAAATTGAAACTCAACCTGCATCATCACCGTATCTCTTAATAGAATCGGTTTTACCTTGATTCGTCGGAGATCATTGGATTTTTGACGCGGATTGCTCATCGTTGCATGGATCAGTACTCCTTGCGTGATTTTCGAAGCAAGGCTCGCTTTTAATTCATGTAGTTCCACTAGTCGTCCCGTCCTTTTCTAATGTTCTTTCGAAACTGTAGCAAATTCGTACCTGTTCGACAAGTTTACACGCTTCATCATTCGTACGTAATTAAAAGGAGGAATGCATCATGTTCAAAAAAATTCTCTCACAAATCGGAATCGGTGCTGCAACGGTCGACACACGGTTGACGGATGATCGCTGTGAACCAGGCGGTCAAATCCACGGTGTCGTCCATATCAAAGGTGGAAACGTCGATCAAGAAATTGACCGGATTTATCTTGAATTCAACACGCAGTACAAACAAGAAGTCAATGATAGTACGACGTTTACGACCTTTACGCTCGACCGGTTTGCCTTAAATGAAGCGAAGTTCACGATCGAAGCGGGTGTCGAGCGGGAAATTCCATTCACATTACGTGTGCCACTAAATACGCCACTCTCCGTCAGCCAATCGAAATCATGGATCGAGACCGGACTTGACATCGCACAATCCGTTGATCCGTCGGACCGTGACGCTGTCATCGTCGAAGCAAACCGTTACCAAACGACGGTCTTAGATGCCATGGAGTCACTTGGCTTCCGACTAAAGAAAGCCGATACAGAAAAATTACCTGGACGATTCCGTAAAGATTTACCGATTGCTCAGGAACTTGAATACTCAGCACGCAATACACACTACGCTCATAAACTGGATGAGATCGAAATCATCATGCTCCAAGACAGCTCAGGGATTGATTTAATCGTCCAAGTCGATCGTCGTGCGCATAGTCTCGGATCATTGTTCAGTGAAATGGCTGGAGCGGATGAGTCGATGATCAAACTACGCCTATCCAATAGTGAACTGCAGGATCAGTCATTTGTCGAACGCCAGCTGACAAACATCGTGGAGCGCTATAGCTGATCGATCGAATGACTAAAAAGTGATTCCTCTTCAAGGGGAGTCATTTTTTTGTTCAAATCGGAATGCACAAAAACATTATTAAAACTTATTTGCTAATGTAATCGTTTTCAAATAAAATATTGTTTTAAAACAAGCACCTTGCTATACTGTCCGTATTGAAAAGAATTCCAGTCGTGGTTTGACTAGAGGAGGATGTACATCATGAAAAGGATCGGGCAATTCACGTTAACAGCAGGACTCGCAGCAGTACTCGTTTCAAGTAGTTTGCCTGTCATGGCAGAGGCAGGATCTTCAGCAGATCGGATCAGTCAAAAAATCGACACGATGACGCTCGAACAAAAAATTGGACAGATGATCATGCCGGACTTCCGGCAGTGGAATGGCAGTAACCATACGTCGCTTGCTCCGGAAGTCGCGAACATCATCGACCGCTATGATTTAGGTGGCGTCATTTTGTTTGCTGAGAACGTCAGTGAAACCGAACAGACGACAAAACTCGTTCATGATCTGCAAGAAGTCGTCAAACAAGATGACAGCAACGATATTCCGCTCTTTGTCACGATCGACCAAGAAGGTGGCATCGTCACTCGGCTCGGAACAGGAACGAACTTACCCGGCAATATGGCGTTAGGTGCGACCCGTAGTAGCGCGTATGCCAATGATGCCGGTCATATCATCGGTTCTGAACTGCATGCGCTTGGCATCAATGTCAACTTCGGTCCGGTTCTTGACGTCAACAGTAACCCTGGAAATCCCGTCATCGGTGTTCGCTCGTTCTCAAGTGACCCGGAGCTCGTCGGAACGCTCGGTTCCGCTTTGATGAAGGGTATTCAAACTGAAGGCGTCGCAGCGACCGCGAAACACTTCCCGGGTCACGGCGATACCGCGACCGATTCCCATTATGGCTTGCCGGTTGTCGACCGGTCCCTGGAGGAGCTGGAACAAGTCGAGCTCGTCCCGTTCAAGCGAGCCATCGCCGAAGACATCGATATGATCATGACAGGACACATCGGAATGCCGCAAATCGAGTCTGAAGTTGTCACGTCAAAAAACGGCACTTTCCCTTTACCTGCGACATTGTCGGATGACGTCATCACGGGCGTACTGCGCGAAAAACTCGGCTACGATGGCATCGTCATCACGGATGCTTTGAATATGCAGGCGATCGCCGACAATTTTACGGAATCAGAAGCCGTTCTGAAAACATTTGACGCCGGTGTCGACATCGCGCTCATGCCGACGATTCTTCGTTCCGAGCAGGATGTCACAAAACTCGACCAGATTTTTAAGGACGTGATTGCGGCAGTCAAAGACGGACGTCTGTCAGAGAAACGGATTGATCAATCGGTCGAGCGGATCCTGACGCTGAAGGCAGAACGCGGAATATGGAATGGCACGACGGATACGACATCCTTAGTAGATAAACTCGCGCAAGCGAACCAAATCGTCGGTAGTCCCGAACATAAAGCAAAAGAACGCGCGATGACGGAAGCCGCGGTCACACTCGTGAAAAATGATCAACGGACGTTACCCTTCAAGCCGAAAAAGAATGCAAACGTTCTTGTGATCGCCCCTGCGACGGATCAAACGGACAGCATGAAAAAGACGATTGCTTCCCTGCCTAAGAACCGGAACTGGCACGTAACGACAGCGAATTACTCGGCTACTACGCTACCGCTCGACCAAAACCCGACACTACGGGCACAACTCGATGCAGCAGATTACATCATCGTCGGTTCAAACGTCAATACGAGTGCCAAACTACTGCCTACTGCACCAGAGCAAGCGATTCCGGCTTCAATCTTCCGGTATGCGAAACAAACAGATATACCATCCGTCTTGCTTAGCCTCCGCAATCCATACGATGTCGCCGTTCAACCGGACGCACCGGCACACGTCCTCGTCTATGGTTTTAAAGGGGATCCGAACGGACCGGACTCCGAAGCAGGCAATCTGAAATCAGCGGGACCAAATCTTCCTGCCGGTATTCGAGCCATCTTCGGAACGTTCAAACCGCAAGGCACCTTACCAGTTGATGTGCCGGTCTTTCAGAACGGTATCTTTACCGATCAACTGCATCTCGAATTCGGTGACGGCTTTAAAAACTGGAAAAAATGAGAACATGATTCACAAAAGACCGAGACCCCTTTAAAGGATGCCTCGGTCTTTTAACGATTGATACGGATATTCAGCTTCTGCTTTAGCTCGACAGTAGACGCGGTAAAGTGAGTAGATCAGCAGTCCATAAATGACAACCATTATGACAGTCGAAATGAAGCTACCGACGCTAAATTCAAACTTGAACGTCACCTTCAAATTCCAGATGGTAGCATATGTGCCATACACCGTCACTAAAAGGGGAATGATATATCCAGCAAATCTAACGTTCGCTTTTCCAAGCCTACGTTGTACAACGTAGGCAACGATAATGATCAGCAAAATGATGAAGATTTCCATTTTGATCCCTACTCTCACTATGATATATACCTAATTCTACCATTCAACTCTTTAGGAAGATACCGTCCGTGCTGGAATCGTCTCGTAAATCGACGTAAACGTTTCTTCCGTCCATCCCATATGCCAAAACAGCAACTCATAATAACAGCTCGTCACGAAATGCCGTTTCATCCGCTCTCGTTCAGTCGGGCTTGCTTGTTCCGCCAACGCATCAAGCCGCGCAATCTGTTCAAAGACGACCTTTTCGAACCATTCCGAACTATATGTGTCGATCCATTGCTGATAGATTTTTTCATCCGGTGTACACGTCAATAATTGTTGTCCAACTTCATAATACAACCAGTAACATGGCAAGATGGCAGCAATCGTCTCACCAAGCGTCCCTTCACTCGCATGATGCATGTGTGAGACGTAAGCATATGCCGTTGGTGCCGGTTCAAATGCTTCAAGGTCTGCTTCCGTGATACCGAGCGGCTCGAAAAATGATTGATGCAAGCTCAGTTCTGCCCCATATGTCGAAGTCGCGTGCTCGGCAAGTGTCGCGATCGTCGCAAAGTCATCTGCTTTTGACGCTGCCTTCGCTTGAATCTTCGCAAAGTGTTTTAAGTAATACGCATCCTGCATGACATAATGTCGAAATTTCGAGAGCGGTAACGTTCCCTCGCCGATTCCTTGAACGAATGGGTGCGTAAAACTACTGTCCCAATACGCTTGTGCTGCTTGTTTGATTTCTTGTGTGAATGTCATGATCTCATCCTCCTTGTTTTTATGAAACGAAAAAACACCACCCCGAAACACACGGGCATGGCGCAAGAAGAACAAGACTTGACGCCACTTCCCTCCGTAAGTACGAACTTAATCAGGTTCAAAGGGTCCGAACGTCTTCGTTCGTCTCAGTCGGCCTACCGACTCCCCTAGTGGTCATTATTCGATTCAAATCCACTATAGCATGCTGAAAATGGAAGTCAAGTTGTCCTCTTTTCGCTATACTATGGAGTGTCAGAAGGCGGATATCGTCTCCATCTACAGACCGATTCCGAACTTCTTTCGTTCTCGTACACTAATTTTAGTACCTGATACTATAATTCATTCTGTTACTTACAATTGGAGGATTTCATTATGCATACACCAACAAAAATCATGGCGTCAGCCGTTATCGCTTCTGCTTTATTACTTCCGACAGCCGCATCCGCCGAGCAGGTCGTCGATAAGACGATCGTCACTCTCGGTGAGTCACTCGGCGCAAAAGATAAGGCTTGGGTGCTTTCACGTCTCAATGCACCGGAAGGTATCACACCGATCATCGCAACCTCTGCAGACGAAGAAAAATACCTCGGGAAAAACATCCCCCAGTCACAAAAGGGCGGCAACATGTATTCATCCGCTAAGATCGAATTGACGGAAAAAGGTGACGGACTTTCCGTTGCGACGGAAAACATCACGTGGGTGACGAAGGATATGTATCTCAACGCTCTCGTCACGGCAGGTGTCAAAGATGCCGACATCACGATCACTTCTCCTTATAAAGTGACTGGGACATCCGCCTTGACAGGAATCATGAAAGCCTATGATCAAACTTCGGCTGAAACCGGAATCAAGCTGAGTGACGAACGGAAAGATTTAGCACAGCAAGAATTATCGGTCACATCAGACGTCGGGAAGACAGTCGGGACAGATAAAGTCGCTGATTTGATGAATGAGATCAAGGCCGAAATCGCGAATCAAAAACCGGAAACAAAAGTCGAGATCGAAAACCTGATCGTCCAAGTCATTCAAAACAACAACATCCAACTGTCTGACGCACAGATGGATCGGTTGACGAATCTATTCAATCAAATGGAGCAAGCGAACATCAACTGGGGGCAAATCGAGAGCGGACTGAAAAATGCTGGTCAAGACATCCATGCGTTTGCAACGTCCGAGGAGACGAAAGGATTCTTCGCTAAATTATTTGATGGTCTGAGTGACTTCTTCAGCTCGATTGCTGGTGTGTTCAAATAATTCAGACTTCCGCAATTAACAAGATAATGGTAAACTGGTTGTATCTGAAACGAAAGGTGGTGTGAAATGATGGACTTTGCTGCGTGCAAACATTGGTTAATGGAACAATTGTATCTGTTGCGCGCGATTTTTCATGGAATGGCGTTCTAAGGCACCCGTCTGCCCTTTTTTAGAACTTCATGATTGAAAAATACAGCAAAGCGCATCTTTTACACACTAGGGAGAGTGCTATTTGCGCTCTCCCTTTTTTTAATGCGCGCGAAAGGATCAACTTATTATGATGATTTGCGACATTCAACATCTGACAAAACAATTCGGAGGCGAAACGATTTTAACGGACGTTTCCCTCTTCTTAAACGAACACGATCGTGTCGGTCTGATTGGACGAAACGGGAGTGGTAAAACGACATTACTCCGCTTACTTGCTCGCCTTGACCAACCGGACGGTGGCGTCATCTATCAAAAGAACGGTTTGACGATTGGCTACTTGGAACAACTTCCCACTTATGCCGAGACAATGACCGGACTCGACGTCCTTTGGACGGCGTTTGAAGAGATCCTCGCAATCCGTTCTCGGATGCAACAGTTGGAGCTTTTGATGGCGACAGCGCCAGATGATCTGGATGCACTACTCGTTCGATATGCGGAAGCGACAAATGCATTCGAACAAAAAGATGGCTATCTACTCGACTCGAAGATCGAGCGCATGGTGAACGGATTACATTTACGTCCGTTACTCACTCGCCCTTTCCATCAGTTGAGCGGCGGTGAGCAAACGAAGATTTGCCTCGGTCGCATGTTGTTGATGGAACCACACCTCCTCATCCTTGATGAGCCGACGAACCATCTTGATTTAGCTGCCGTTGAATGGTTAGAACAATTCTTACGGGACTACACTGGAACTATCCTGCTCGTCTCTCACGACCGGGTCTTCTTAGACGCCGTCGTCACCTCGATCGTCGAGCTTGAAGATGGTGAACTGACCTCCTACCTAGGGAACTACAGCGCGTTCGTCGTCGAACGAGAACGTCGCTTGATGGAACAGTTCCACGCCTATCAGGAACAACAGAAAAAAATCAAGAAGATGAAGGAAGCGATTCGTCGACTACGGCAGTGGGCAAACGAAGCATCTCCACCGAGTGAGAAATTATTCCGTAAAGCAAAATCGATGGAGCGGGCACTCGAGCGAATCGAACGGATCAAACGACCGCAACTCGAAGCCAAAACTGCTGATGTCTCTTTTTCTTCTACCGATCATACGAGTCAAGTCGTCTTTCGCGCTGAAGAGCTCTCTTTCGCTTACGATTCCCGTCGCATTTTCGATGTTGTCTCGTTCGAAATCATGGCTCAAGATCGGGTTGCAATCGTCGGAACGAATGGGAGCGGGAAATCGACGTTGCTCGCACTGTTGCTTGATGAATTGTCACCAGACGCAGGCACGCTCACGCGTGGACCATCGAACCGGATCGGTTACTTGTCCCAGCATGCCCATTTCGAGGAGGATGCTCGCTTAATCGACTGGTTTAGAGACCGCATTGCCGTTCCAGAAGCGGAAGCCCGCCATATTCTTGCCCGGTTCCTGTTTTTTGGACCGACTGTCTTTCGGTCTATTTTGTCACTAAGCGGAGGAGAACGTGTTCGATTGCAGCTTGCCGTACTCGTTCATTCGTCGATCAACGTTTTGATTCTCGATGAGCCGACGAATCATCTAGATATTGAATCAAGAGAGACGCTTGAAGAAGCACTCGAGAATTTTTCTGGTACATTGATCGCCGTCTCACACGACCGCTATTTCTTGAATCGTCTTTTTTCAAAAATCATTTGGCTTGACCATCAAATTACTTCGTATACTGGAAACTATGCTTACGCAGTGGAGAAACGACAAGCCAGTCATGACACACCACCTCAGATAAATCATGAGAAGAAATCGAAAATTTCAAAGCGTTCGAAAGCACCTGCGAAAGAACAGTCCATTGAACAGCAAATAGAAGAGCTGGAACTTCAAGTCGTACATCTTGATGCCGTTCTTTCTCATGTATCCGCGGAAGAAGAATGGATGACGGTCGAGATGGAAAAAGAAGCATTGTTACGAAAAATTGAAGGTTTGTATGAACGTTTAATTTTAGAAACTTGAACTAAAATGATTAGTCCTTCTTTGACTCGGGAAAATAGGAACAGATACGTCAAAGGAGGAATTCATCTTGTCTCAAGCTATGTTGATCATCAACCCGTCTTCTGGTAAAGAACTCGGAAAAAAACACGCGACGCTCGCTGAAGAGACGCTTGCTACTCGCTTTCAAACCGTCGACGTTCGATTCACGGAAAAAGAACACGATGCAACGGAATTCGCACGTCATGCCGCCCAGTCTAATTACGACGCCGTCATCGCCATGGGTGGTGATGGAACGGTCAATGAAGTCATTACTGGAATTGCCGAGCAACCACATCGTCCAACACTTGGGATCGTACCGCTTGGGACGGTCAATGATTTATCACGCGCGTTACACATCCCGACGGACCCCGAAGAGGCGATTCAGATATTAGCTGATGCCCCTGCCCGCCCGCTTGATATCGGTAAATATGATGATCATTACTTCATGAACGTCATTGCGGTTGGTCTGATTGCGGAAGCCGTCGAAGAAGTGAGCATCGAACAGAAAACGTCACTTGGATCGGTCGCTTATTTCATTGAAGGTCTGAAAGCCTTTAAGGATCATAGTCCTTATCCAATCGAAATCAACTCTGCCGAAAAACAATTTGATGGAGAAGCCCACTTGTTAATCATCGCCTTGACGAATTCCGTTGGTGGATTCGAATCGTTTGCGGAAGAAGCAAAAGTCGACGATGGATTACTGCATGGATTCATCATTACGAAGCTCGGATTCTTTGATGCGCTTCAAGCATTACCTAAACTCATCACGGGTGGGTTATCAAAGGCGGATCAAATCGAACACTTCACGACGACACGTGTCGAGATTCGTTCGAAAGAAGAGTTACCAATCAATGCCGATGGTGATACGGCAGGTCATGTTCCTGTGACTGTCGAGGTACTCCCTCAACATCTCACTGTATATTCACCATTCTCTGCTGACTAACGTTATACGAGTAAAAAAAGAAATCGACGATTTGTCGGTTTCTTTTTTTACTTTAAAATCCATTACAATATATGTTAACAAAGCGTAATTTTGAAATATATTTGAAATATTTTTGTGTTATTGACGATGCTATAATCATCTCAGGCGAAAAATCATTCTTTAAAATAAATAAATATACATAAAATCTTACAATTTTGTAATGATCAGTTCTGGCGCTTCAGATTTTTAAGGAGGAAATACACTTAATGAAACGTTTGCTTACAACAATGACAATGACAGCTTTGGTAGTTTCAGGTTTTGCTACAACGAGTGCTTCGAAAGTTGAGGCCGCAACGACATATAAAGTAAAAGTCATGGCAGACGGACTACGCGTCCGGACAGGTCCATCAACGGCTTATAAAATCGTCGGTAGCGTCAATACAGGACAGACATTCAATTATCTCGGTGTTTCTGGTTCATGGACAAAAATTTCATACGGCGGCGCATCACGCTACGTTTCTTCTACATATGTTAAAAAGTACAGTACGACGACTTCAACAAAAGCAACGACTGGTTTTTCGCGTCCAGCAAGTGGTCCGATCACACAAGGATACGGTGCGGCAAGCGGTGTTTATGGTTACACGTTCCACAATGGTATTGATATCGGTGCTCCGACGGGTACACCCATCTATGCTTCAGCTGCTGGAAAGGTCATCACGTCTCGTTACTACGGTGCATACGGTAATCATGTCATGATGACGCATACGGTTAACGGCATCCAGTACACGACAGTTTACGCACATATGAACAGCCGTGCTGTTTCTGTTGGACAAACGATTGCTAAAGGAACAAAAATCGGGACAGTCGGCGCGACAGGAAATGCCTTTGGTGCTCACTTGCATTTTGAAATGCACCGCGGCTCTTACGTCTACAGTGGAACGTCTGCAGCAAACAGCGTTAATCCACTCAATTACTTCAACTGAATCAGATTCGCCGGACTTCTCATCTTGAGAAGTCCGGTTTTTTGTTTCAGATGAAATCTTCTGACAGGAGTGGTACGGTATATTCATGGCTCTCATGCATATAGGAGGCGAATCATATGAAACGAACCATTCCCTTGATTCTATCGGCATCTTTCGGCGTGACTCTGCTTGCCGGTTGCCAAGATCAACCGACACCTGAAGAACGTCTTGATGCCTATATCAAACTTTGGGAGAAACAGGACTACGATAAAATGTATACGTACGCGAGTACAGCTACTAAAAAAGAATACGGTAAAAAAGAATTCATCGAGCGAACGAAACAATTGTCGAAATCACTTGATATTCAAAAGTTATCCGTCGAACGAAAGAAAGCGGAGGAAGCAACGGATGACGAAAAAGCGTCCCTTCCCGTGCGGATTTCCTTTGATACGGTTGCAGGAACCGTTGCCTACGATAAACAAGTTCCACTGACATTTGAGAAACAAGGTGAGACCGAAAACTGGTTCATCGACTGGGATACTTCTTTTGTCCTAAAGGATTTTAAAAAGGATGACAAAGTCCAGCTACAAACCGTTGAAGGCAAACGTGGTGATTTACTCGATTCGAATGAGAAACCGCTCGCAACCTCTGGAAAAGGATTTGCTGTCGGCGCGACAGCCGGACAATTAAAAGACATCGAGAAAGTTGCCGAATTGCTCGACCGCCCGACCTCTTCAGTCGAAGATTCCTTAAAGGCAAGTTGGGTCAAAGATGGACAGTTCGTTCCGCTCAAAACGATGACCGACGAAGCAATGGTTGAAAAATTGCGTGACATTCCTGGAATCAGTGTCCAAGAAACGGAAGTCCGAACGTATCCACTTGGTAAAGCAACCTCTCATTTGATTGGATATATCGGTTCAGCGACAGCAGACGAGATTAAACAATCAAAAAATCAAATCCAAGCTGGCGAGCAAGTCGGGAAACGTGGACTTGAACAAGTACTCGATGAGCGCTTACGTGGTAAAGCCGGTGCGACAATCACTTTACAGAAAAAAGACGGCTCAAACGTTACTGTTGCCGAAACGAAACCGACGGATGGCGAAGATATTGCGTTGACAATTGATGCCACTCTTCAAAAAAAGACTTATGAAACGATGCAGGATGATCCCGGAACAGCATCAGCGATTGATCCGCGGACCGGCGAGACCCGTGTCTTACTCAGCTCTCCTGGCTTTGATCCTTCTGAATTCATGTCAGGAATCTCACAAGCACGACTCGATGAACTGACGCAGGACCCGGACCAGCCATTATTGAACCGATTCACAAGTGCCTTCGCACCCGGTTCGACTCAAAAACCATTGACGGCTGCTGTCGGATTAAAGAGCGAAACGCTCGACCCGGAAAAAGCCTACACAATCAATGGGCTGAAAAATAAGATCGATGGTTTTAACGTCACTCGCATTCATGAGACACCGGCCCCGGTCAATCTGCATAATGCGCTCGTCTATTCCGACAACATCTATTTCGCCCGTTCGACACTCGAACAAGTCGGAACGAAAGCATTTACGTCTGGTCTTGAAGCGCTCGGATACGGTGAAAAGCTACCGTTCACGTATCCATTACGTGCCTCACAGATCTCAAACGACGGCACGATTTCTTCTGATGGACAGCTGATGGACACGTCTTACGGACAAGGTCAGATGTTGACGAATATTCTACACTTAGCATCGATGTATGAAATTTTCCTGACGGATGGAACAATCTATCGTCCGACACTCTTACAAGAGGAAAAAACGAAGCAAGTCTTTAAGAAGGATTTACTCGACGCAGACGACGCGAAGATGATCCGCGATGATTTGTATGATGTCGTTCATAACGGTTATACGCTTCCGGCTGATATCAAAGAAGTCGATGTTGCCGGTAAGACAGGTACGGCAGAATTGAAAAAGGCAGGCGAAACCGACGGCAAAGAGAATGGCTTCTTCGTTGGATACGACAACGACAAAAAAGATCTTCTCGTTGCCATCATGATCGAGTCAGTCGAAAAAGAAGATCGTGGCAGTCCGTACGTGTCGGGACTTGTCGCCGAAGTACTCAAACAAAATCGATGATCGGAGTGATCGCTTCTTGATGATCCGCACTAGCTGTACTTCAGACCTCCCTGCCCTGCTTACACTGACGGCAGAGACATTCGCGCATCACAAGCGGTTGTCGCCTCACTTTCACCCAGATGTAACGACACCATACACGCTAGAGTCTTTAAGTCAGATGATAGAAGCAGAACAACACCTCTGTCTGACAGTGCTCGATGGAGAAACACTCATTGGTTACTTGTTTGGTAAGTGGACGGCACCGGCACCCGACCGGTTTACGCCTGTCCGAATCTTGAACATCACTGACGTCGGTGTCACCTTTTCCCATCGTTCATCAGGAATCGGTCGCCAGTTGATGCAGGTGGCAGAAGAACTCGCACTCGAGCAAAAGGTGGATGCTGTTCGCTTGAATGTCTGGACCGTCAACGACCGGGCCGCAACGTTTTATGAAGAACTCGGATTCGAACCGCTGTATACGAACTTGCAGAAGTCACTCGTTCAAAAGTGACATCTATATGAAAAAGAGCGGATGATCGTATGATCATCTGCTCTTTTTCATTAATGTGACGGCGTTGCCGCAAGCCGTGCTGCCATCAACTGTTGAATCGTTTCTCGATCGTTTTGATGGAGTAAGTCGACGATCTTACTGCCGACGATGACACCCGCGACTGGTCGACTCAACTGTTTGACGTGTTCCGGTGTACTGATTCCGAACCCGGCAAGTACCGGTACCGGGCTATGGGCTGCGACATTTGCTAAATGTTCTTCAAGCGCCGTATCAAACGTCGTCTGTCCGCCAGTCGTCCCATTGACCGTAACGGCATAAAGGAACCCTTCGCTTTTATCGGCAATCTTTTGAATCCGTTCCATTGGACTCGTCAAGGAGACGAGTTGAACGAGCGCGATATCCGACTTGTCCTCTTGTTCGAAGAACTGTTCGCTCTGCTCAAGCGGCAGATCAGGAATGATCAGTCCGTCGACCCCGACTTCGCGACATGTCGCTAGAAATGCTGCTAATCCGTATCGGAAAATCGGATTCAAGTACGTCATCAAGACGACCGGAACATCGATGGTCTGACGAGCAACGCGAACTGCCTCGAGGACATCCTTCAGTCCGACGTTCGCTTCTAGCGCCCGGAGTCCCGCTTCTTGAATGACCGGACCGTCAGCAACCGGATCCGAAAACGGAACACCGACTTCAATCGCTGTCGCTCCGGATTCAGCGAGAAACGACAGGATCTCCGGGAGTTGATCGATTCCTCCATCTCCCCCCATGACGTACGGAATGAAGGCTTTCTCCCCTTTGCTCGTAACGGTACGAATGGCTGTTTCTAATCGCATCACGCTTCCCCCTTTAGTGCGTTTCTGACAGTGACGACGTCTTTATCGCCACGTCCTGATAAGCAGATAACGAGAATCTCTTCCTTGTCCATCTCTGCAGCGAGTTGAGTCGCATAGGCAATCGCGTGTGCCGACTCGAGTGCCGGGATGATTCCCTCCTTGCGGCTCAAAAGCTGTAGTGCTTCGAGTGCTTGTTCGTCGGTCACCGCTTCATACTGAACACGACCGATATCTTTGAGCAAACTATGCTCGGGTCCGACGCCCGGATAGTCAAGTCCTGCTGAGATCGAGTGCGCTTCTTGTACTTGACCGTGTGCATCCTGTAAGAGATACATCATCGATCCGTGCAAGACACCAACCTCTCCTTTTGTCATCGTCGCTGCGTGTTTCTCTGTGTCGATTCCGCTGCCCGCCGCTTCGATTCCGTATAATTTTACATCTGTATCATCGATGAACGGATGGAACATGCCGATCGCATTACTGCCACCGCCAACACAAGCGACGATCGCCTCCGGCAGACGTCCTTCTTTTTCGATGATTTGGCGTCGCGTCTCTTTTCCGATGACCGCTTGGAAATCACGAACGAGTTGCGGGAATGGGTGTGGTCCGAGAACAGAACCCATCAAGTAGTGCGTGTCTTCGACATGTTTGACCCAGTAACGGAGTGCTTCATTGACGGCATCTTTGAGTGTCCGACTGCCTTGTGTGACCGGGATGACGGTTGCTCCAAGTAACTCCATCCGGAAGACGTTCAACTCTTGACGACGGACGTCCTCTTCGCCCATGAAGATGACACATTCGAGATCGAGCAAGGCACAGACCGTCGCTGTCGCGACACCGTGTTGTCCTGCACCTGTCTCAGCAACGATTTTTCGTTTCCCCATCCGTTCAGCCAGTAACGCTTGACCGATCGTATTGTTGATTTTATGGGCACCGGTATGGTTCAAGTCTTCTCGTTTCAAGTAGATCTTTGCGCCACCGATCGTTTGCGTCAAATGTTCAGCAAAATAAAGTGGTGTCTCACGTCCGACGTATTCTTTTAGCAATTCATCCATCCGCGCTTGAAACGCTGGATCTTCTTTTACGGTTGCGTATGCTTCTTCGAGTTCAATCACCGCCTGCATCAATGTTTCCGGGATGTAGCGTCCTCCGTATTTACCATATTGCCCTAATGTATCCGGTTGTGCGTAACTCATGCTTCTCTCTCCTTTACGGCATCTGCGAATGCCTGCATTTTGATTGAATCTTTCTGTCCATCCGTTTCGATGCCACTTGAGACATCGACGGCGAACGGGTGATATCGTTTGATTGCTTCTCCTACATTTTCAGCTGTCAAGCCACCGGCAATGAACAGTGGACGTTCAGCTTGAATGTCTCGTGACCAGTCGAATGTCTCGCCACTTCCAGCAACTGGTGCGTCAACGAGCACATACTCCGTCTGTTGCTCTACTTCCGTGATATCCGTCACGGGAATCGCTTGAATGACGGGAACCGGTAGCTTGCCATCCGGGATGATCCCATGAATTTGAACGAGATCTAGCGCGACTTGCTCGACCGCGTCGACGACCTGTTGATTGGTCGGGGAGACGAAGACACCGACGACCTGGATTGCACTCGGAATGTCGCGTCTAAGACGTGCTGCCTCTTCGAGCGTGATCTGTCGTTTACTTTTAGCAAAGACAAAGCCGATGTAGTCCGCTAAGCGAACTGCTGCTTCGACATGTTCGCTTTCTCGGAGACCACAGAACTTAATCCGTGTCATACGCGAACGCCACTCACTTCTCGAATGAAGACTTGCGGATCGTCTGCCCGCATCAATGTCTCGCCGACGAGGATCCCGTCTGCACCGGCAGCATGTAATCGCTGTGCTTCCTCGACCGTCTTGATGCCACTCTCACTAATGTAACGGACGTCCGGTTGTTGCTGTTCTAGTAATCCGATCGATGTTTGTAAATCGACTTCGAACTTCTTCAAGTTCCGGTTATTGATGCCGATGATTTGTGCACCGATCGCCTCTGCCCGGCGTAATTCCTCTTCGTCATGGACTTCGACTAAGACCTCAAGTCCTTCTGCGTAAGCATACGTATACAAGTCAGCAAGCGTCTCCTGCTCGAGGGCCGCAACGATCAAGAGAATCAACTGTGCGCCATGTGATTTTGCCCGGTCAATCTGAATCCGGTCAATCATGAAATCCTTACAGAGGACAGGAATGTTGACTGCTGCAGCGACTGCCGCTAAATCGGTCATCGATCCTTTAAAATATGTCTCATCCGTCAAGACAGAGATGACAGTCGCCCCACTCGCTTCATATTGTTTTGCCTGAGCGACGACGTCGACATCGAGTGCGATTGCACCTTTTGATGGAGATGCTCGTTTGATTTCCGCGATGACGGATAAATCTGTTCCCGATAGTCGTTGCTTGATCGACGGCTTCAATGCTTCATGACTGATCCGTTCGACGCCAGTTAATTTTAATTGCAGGACTTCCGTCCGTTTTGTTTCGATGATGCGACCTAAGATATTCATCCGATTGCTTCCTCCCGTGTCATTTGTCGTAATTGGTTCAATCGTTCCATCGCTCGTCCTGAGTCGATGCTATCTGTTGCTAAGGCGATTCCTTCTTCGATCGTCTTCACCCGATTTGCTGCAAAGAGAGCGATCCCAGCGTTGAGTAGAACGGTGTCGCGATAAGCACCATTCTCTCCACTCAGGACTTGCAGTAAAATCGCCGCATTCTCTTGTGCACTTCCACCGCGGATCGCTTCAAGCGGTGCGGTCTTTAGTCCGACTTCTTCCGGATGAAGACTGAAGCGGATCAGTTCGCCTTCGTCGAGTAAGACGAGTTGGTTCGTTCCGGCAAGGGACGCTTCATCCATTCCGTTCGCACCGTGCAAGACGATCGCCCGCTTTCGTCCGAGACGGTGCAGTGTCAACGCCATCGTCTCGAGCATATCCTCCCGGTAAATTCCTAATAGTTGTGTCTTGAGCGGGACCGGATTCGTCAACGGACCAATCAAGTTAAAGATCGTCGGAATCCGTAAATCACGTCGGACCTTCATGATTTGCTTGACGCGCGGATGCATCCGTTGTGCAAACAAGAAGGCGATTCCGTTCGTCTCGAGTTGCTCTACTAAGTGTTCCGGTGTTGCATCGAGTGACACTCCGAGTGCTTCAAGTACATCAGCGCTCCCCGTCTTACTTGAGACACTCCGGTTCCCGTGCTTCGCGACTTTCATGCCGGCACCGGCTAGAACGAAAGCGGCTGTCGTACTGATGTTGAACGATTGCGAGCCGTCGCCTCCTGTACCGCAATTATCCATGAAATCACCGGTGACTGGAATGTCGAGCGCGACTTCGCGCATGATCGAAGCGAGACCGGCTAGTTCTTCTGCTGTCTCTCCTTTTGCTTTCAGAGCAACGAGAAAGGCGGCAATTTCGCTATCAGTAACATCTTCGGCAAACAGTTCGCGTGCTGCCTGTTGCATCTCTTCATATCGTAAATGTTTGGCTTCTGCTAATTTCAATAACGTCTCTTTCATCGTTCGTCACTCCTTCGTCAATTCAATGAATCGTTTAATCATCTGCTGCCCTTGAGGCGTTCCGACGGATTCCGGATGAAACTGGATGCCGAATGTCGGATGTGTCTTGTGCTCGAGCGCCATGATCGTCCGGTCCTCCGTTTCTGCCGTGATGACGAGTTCCGTCGGTAAGTCGTTTCGCGCAACGATCAGCGAATGATAGCGCATGACCTCTAACATTTCTGTCATTTCGTCGAAGAGTTGTCCCGATTGTCGAATCATTGATGTCTTCCCGTGCATGATGACCGGCGCTTCAACGATGCGTCCTCCGAATGCTTCGCCGATTGCCTGATGTCCGAGGCAGACACCGAGAATCGGTACTTGCCCCGATAATTGACAAATCAGATCGATGCAGATGCCAGCGTCAGCCGGGCGACCGGGACCGGGTGAGAGGATGATACCGTCCGGTTTCATCTCGCGGAGCTCTTCGATGCTAACCGCATCGTTTCGAATGACGTGGACGGCCGTATAAACCGATGCGTATTGATATAGGTTATAGGTAAAGGAATCATAGTTATCAATCAGGACGATCATTTCCAAACCTCCAGTAGTGATTTCGCTTTGTGTAACGTCTCCTGGTACTCAAGTCGTGGAATCGAGTCGTAGACGATACCAGCCCCTGCTTGAACAGAAGCGACACCATCCTTGATGACCATCGTCCGGATAGCGAGAGCAAAATCCATATTCCCCCGAATGTCGAAATAGCCAACAGCTCCAGCGTATACTTCTCGTTTGACCTGTTCGTACTGGTCAATCAACTGCATCGCTCGAATTTTCGGAGCTCCTGTGACCGTCCCAGCCGGTAGACAAGAGACAAGTGCGTCTGCTCCAGTCTTCCCGTCTGCTAACGTCCCTTCAACGACGGAGACGAGGTGCATGACGTTCTTGAATCGTTCGATTTGCATGAAGCGTGTCACTTCGACGGTACCAATCTGACAAATCCGTCCTAAGTCGTTGCGTCCAAGATCGACGAGCATCCGGTGCTCGGCCCGTTCCTTTTCATCGTGAAGCAACTCTTCTGCTAGCCGTTCATCTTCCTCTGTCGTCTTCCCCCGGCGACGTGTGCCGGCAATCGGATTCGTCGTCACTCGATTCCCTTTGACTTGGACCAAACTTTCCGGGGAGGCCCCAAGTACGATTGCTTCGCCTAAGTCGATATAAAAGAGATAGGGACTCGGATTATCCTTACGGAGTTTTCGGTAAAATTGGAACGGGTCACCCGTAAACGTCGCATCGAGTCGTTGCGAAAGAACCAGTTGGAAGACGTCGCCTTGCCGAATATGTCTCTTCGCTTGTTCGACGAGTCCTTCAAACGTCTCTTGATCCATCAACGGTTCATAAACGACATCCCGGAGTGGACGCTCGATGTCTGTTCGCTCTCGCGATTGTTCGAGTTGCGCTTTCCGATCTACTAGACGTTGACGTAATTCATCACGATCGGTGATGCCACCAAGTGACGTTTGAATTAAATGAACACGATGTTCGAGATGATCAAACAGGATGATTTGGTCGTAGACGGCGAGTAGCGCGTCCGGTAGTTGGCGCGTTCGTTCCGGAATCGCTCCGAGTGTCTCATACGCCCGCATCATATCGTAACCGACATATCCGATCCCGCCTGCTAAAAACGGAAGATCTTCTTCTACGCCCTCCCGGAGGATCAACTGTTGCATCAGTCGTACTGGATCACCTGTTTCTTGTGTCAATCGACCTGTCTTCAACTGTTCCCGTGTCACGGTTCGTCCTTCTGCGCGGATCATTTCCACCGGATCGACACCGATGATCGAATACCGTCCATGATCCGTATGGGCGGAGCTTTCAAGTAAACATTTCTGTGTTCCACTCAGTTGTTGGAAAATCATGATCGGCGTCATCTCGTCGCCGTTTAGTTCAAGTTGTTCAATGATAAGTGTGTCTGTCTGAACCATCTCTGTTCGCCTCCTGGAATAAAAAAAGTCCTCCACACAGCATATGCTGCATGGAGGACGATTATCTCGCGGTGCCACCTCTCGATTGGAACGGTTCGACCGTTCCCACTCTGTCTGATGCGTCTAAATAAGAGACATCATAGCCTACGATAACGGGGGCATCCGTCGTGACCTACTTCTTCGTTCAGCCACGCTCTCATGAGACCATTCACGAAACCTCGCCGTACGGAAGTCACACCATTCTTCCGCTCTCTGAAACGCCGATGTTGCCTCGCTACTTAACTCACTCTACGATTTATTCGATTCAATTGTATACGAAAAGGGTCTTCTCGCCCATTCATGTAGAACATGAAGGACGGGAAGACCCGCGGTACCACCTTCGTTGACGATGCTGACATCGTCCCCTTTGAAACGAACCGGACCATTGTCCTGATTCGTCGACCCCAATAACGGGAGGAACCCGTCAGAGCCTACTACCCACTTAAAGGATTCGGTCTGAAGCTCGGAAGGCCATTCGCTTGTTACCCGATACTGATTCACACCACCCATCAGCTCTCTTAAATCGTTTCACAAGTTACTTCTCTTCGTCTTTGCTATCGTGTGTTGAATTGTCTCTTATATTACGATGCTTCTACTTCCCTGTCAACTGGAAAATCTCAGTATAAGGAAAGTTGGTTTGGATCGATGGATTCGAGTGCTTGTTTGACGGTTTGCAGGAACTGTCCGGCAACAAGTCCGTCGAGTACCCGGTGGTCGATTGACATACAGAGATTGACCATATCGCGCGCTGCGAACATGCCGTTCACCCAAACTGGACGTTTAACGATTGATTCAACAGATAGAATCGCTGCTTGCGGGAAGTTAAGGATCGGTGCCGATTGAATCGAACCGAATGAACCCGTATTGTTGACCGTAAACGTCCCACCTTGCATCTCTGCAGACGACAACGTGCCTGCTTGTGCGCGTTTCCCGAAGTCATCGATCGCGCGTGCGATTCCCTTGATGCTTAGTTCATCCGCGTTCTTGACGACCGGTACGAACAGAGCATCCTGTGTCGCGACAGCAAGTGATAGATTGATCGCTTTCTTTTGAATGATCTTATCTCCCGCCCATGTCGAGTTCATGATTGGATGTTTCTTCAATCCTTCGACCGTCGCCTTCATGAAGAATGGTAAGAACGTCAATTTGACCCCTTCTTGTTTGAAGAACGCATCTTTATGACGATTACGTGCTTCGACCAAGTTCGTGACATCGACTTCGATCATCAACCAGGCATGTGGCGCTTCGTGTTTCGCACGTACCATGTTCGAAGCGATTGCTTGACGCACACCGGCAGTCGGAATCTCGATGTCGCCCGTTTCCGTCGCTTGTGGTGCACTGACCGGACGTTTTGGTGCGGATGGTGCTTCTGTTGGAGGCGCTACCGGAGCCGTTTTCGCTTCCGGTTTTGGTTCAGTTGTTTGTGGTGTAGGAATAGCACCGGACTCAATCAGTTTCAACAAATCTTTCCGAGTAATCCGCCCGCCGGCTCCTGTACCCGTCACTTGTTCGAGATCGATGCCATGCTCACCCGATAGTTTCAAGACTGCTGGTGAATAGCGCTTTTTCATCGAAGTATCAGCCGTCGTTGTCTCTTCGACAGCCGGTACTTCTTGTTCAGTCGCAGCAACTTCCGTTGATCCCCCGTTGACTTGCATCGTGACGATTGCGTCACCGACTTGCAACGTATCGCCTTCTTCTGCAAGAAGTTTTTCGATCACACCATCAAACGAAGATGGGACTTCTGCCGTTACTTTATCAGTAATGACTTCTGCAATCGGATCATATTTTTTGACAGTGTCACCTGGTTTGACCAGCCACATCGAAATCGTTCCTTCAGTAACGCTTTCCCCGAGTTGTGGCATCGTAAGTGTTTCAGTCTTCATCGGTCAGTTCCCCCTTAGTATGCGTGTAACGTCCGGATTTTATCTTCAATTTTCTCACTTGAGATGTTGAAGAACTTCTCCATCGTCGGAGCGTATGGCATCGCTGGTACGTCTGGACCACAGAGTCGTTCGATTGGTGCATCAAGATCGAACAAGGCTTCTTCTGCAATGATCGCCGATACTTCACTCATGACGCTACCTTCTTTATTGTCTTCCGTGACGAGCAAGACTTTCCCCGTCTTTTTCGCTGCTTCGACGACTGCTTCGCGGTCGATTGGATAAACAGTCCGCAAGTCAAGGATGTGAACATCGATTCCGTCTTTTTCAAGACGTGTTGCCGCCTCGAGTGCCATATGGACACACAGTCCGTAGGTAATAATCGTCACGTCTTCGCCCTCACGCTTGACGTCTGCTTTACCGATTTCAACCGTATAATCGCCTTCAGGGACATCTCCCTTCAATAGACGATAGCCCCGTTTATGCTCGAAGAACAAGACCGGGTCATTCGAACGAATGGCTGCCTTTAGCAATCCTTTCGCATCGTATGGATTAGACGGGATGACGATCTTCAGACCTGGCGTCGAGTTGAACATCGCCTCGACCGATTGGGAATGATAGAGCGCCCCGTGAATACCACCACCGAACGGTGCGCGGATAACGATCGGACACGTCCAGTCATTGTTCGAACGGTATCGAATCTTTGCTGCTTCACTGACGATTTGGTTGACCGCTGGCATGATGAAATCAGCGAATTGCATTTCAGCAATTGGACGCATACCGTACATCGCAGCTCCGATTCCGACACCAGCAATCGCACTCTCAGCGAGCGGTGCATCGATGACACGTTCTTCTCCGAATTGTTCAAGCAACCCTTGTGTCGCCCGGAAAACACCACCACGGACACCGACATCTTCGCCGAGGATGAAGACGGACTCGTCGCGCTCCATCTCTTCTTTGATTGCACTATTGATCGCTTCGATTAAACTTAACGTCGTCATTTCGTTTCCTCCTCGTCGTACACGTAACGTAATGCATTTTCTGGCGCATCGTAAGCCGCTGCTTCAGCATACGCCGTTGCTTCATCGACTTCTTTCTCCATCGCTTGTTCGATTTCAGTCGCTGTTTCTTCAGTCAAGACACCCATTTCAATCAGACGCGCACGGAAGAGTTTGATTCCGTCACGTGCTTTTAAGGCATCGAGTTCTTCAGCAGAACGGTATGATTTATCGTCATCATCGGATGAGTGTGGCACGAGACGTTCGACTTCAACTTCGATTAAGGTTGGACCTTCTCCCCGTAATCCACGTTCGCGTGCTTCTTTGACGACTTTGAAGACAGCAAGTGGATCAATACCGTCCACTGTATATCCTGGCATACCATAGCCAATCGCCCGGTCAGCAACGTGTTTAGCTGACAGCTGTTTCGAAAGTGGTGTCGAAATCGCGTATTTATTATTTTCACAGAACAAGATGACAGGAAGCTTATGAATTCCGGCAAAGTTTGCTCCTTCATGGAAATCACCTTGGTTTGAAGAACCTTCACCGAACGAGACGTAAGCAACGAGTGGCTCCTTACGCATCTTCGCAGCCAGTGCAATTCCAACAGCATGTGGTACTTGCGTCGTAACCGGACTTGAACCTGTCACGATGTTCAAGGCACGTGAACCGTAGTGTCCTGGCATTTGGCGACCACCTGAGTTCGGATCTTCTGCTTTGGCGAATGCCGATAGCATGATATCGCGTGACGTTTGACCGAAGTGCAAGACGACACCTAAATCACGGTAATACGGCAAAATGTAATCTGTTCCTTTTTCGAGTGCGAACGCTGCACCGACTTGAGCCGCTTCTTGTCCTTGACACGAGACGAGGAAGGGAATTTTACCTGCTCTGTTCAACTTCCACATCCGTTCATCGATTTTCCGCGCACGGACCATCGTTTCGAACATGTGAATCGCGTCTTGTTCCGTTAATCCGAGTTCTACCAATTCTTTGAATTCTATCTTTTCCATCCGTAATTCCTCCTTAGGCGTGAACCGCAAGTCCGTCGACTGCAAGTGCTGCTTCTCCAAATGCTTCTGATAAGGCCGGGTGCGGATGCACGAGCTGTCCAACTTCCCATGCCGTTGCATTGAGTACGAGCGCTAACCCACCTTCACTAATCAGTTCCGTTGCTTTTGGTCCGACGATGTGAACGCCGACGAGATCATCTGTCTTCGCATCCGAGACGAGCTTGATGAAGCCTGCTGCTTCTCCTTCAATCCGCGCTTTTCCTAACCCATTGAACGAGAAGCTCCCGACCTTAACGTCCATTCCGGCACGTTTCGCTTCGTCTTCCGTTAAACCGACCGATGCCGCTTCCGGTACGCTGTAGATACAACGTGGTACGAACGCATATTCAAGTGGTGTCGTCGTTCCGTTTACGATCGCCTCGACTGCTTTAACGCCTTCTGCTGACGCGACGTGCGCGAGTTGCAAGCGACCGATGACATCGCCGATTGCATAGATATGTTGATCCTTCGTCCGGAAATGGTCATCCACTTGGATGAAGCCATTTTCGACGACGATATTTGTGTTTTCGATTCCGATACCTTCGACATTCGCCATCCGACCGATGGCGACGAGCAACTTATCCGCTTCAAGCGTCGTCTGTTCTCCGTTACGGTCGATCGCGATCGATACGCCGTCTTCTGACATACGGAACGTATCACTTTGTGCAGCTGCGCCCGTATGAATCTTGACGCCCCGCTTTTTTAGTTGGCGGGCGACTTCACGACTGACTGCCGCATCTTCTGTCGGTAAAATCCGGTCGCTGAATTCAACGACCGTTACTGCGACGTCAAAATCCGTCAACATCGATGCCCATTCGACACCGATGACGCCGCCGCCGATGATGACGATTGATTTTGGCAAATCTGCCATATCGAGCGCATCATCCGAACTGAGGACATACTCTGAATCAAAAGCAAGACCGTTCAGTGGACGTGGACGTGATCCTGTCGCAACGATCAATTGGCGTGGAAGAATCAACTCGCCTTCGCCTTCTTCCGGCTCGACACTGATTGTTCCGGGCATCGGTGAAAAGATACTTGGTCCAAGAATCGAACCCCGACCATGAAAGACTTCAATCTTTCCTTTTTTCATCAGGTGCTGAATGCCTGCCTCTAATCCATCTACGATCTCTTGTTTGCGTTGTTTGACCTGTTCGAATCGTAAAAACGATTCCGGTACGTCCACGCCATATGTAGTAGCGTGTTTGACCGTCTGATAGACTGCTGCTGATTTCAAAAAGGCTTTAGAGGGGATGCAGCCACGATGTAAGCATGTCCCGCCTAATTTTCCTTGTTCTACGATTGCTACCGACTTCCCGGCTTGTGCTGCACGGATCGCGGCGACATATCCACCGGGTCCTCCACCTAGGACAACGACGTCGAATTCTCTAGCCATGTTGGTTCGCCTCCATATTCCTTAACTTCCTCTTCCCCACGTAAGACACGCAACACTCCTTCTGCGAGCGCCTGCAACTCATCTTCACCAGGACTACGCACGACTTGACCAAGGTGGGCGACGCGTTCTTCGATCATACGCGTCAACCGATCACTATAAGCAAGTCCGCCTGTTAGAATGATCGCGTCGATCTGACCGAACAAGACAGCACTTTGACCAGCGATTTCTTTCGCGATCCGGTACGCCATCGCTTCATATAACAATGCCGCTTTTTCATCGCCTTCTTCAATCCGGCGCTCGATCTCAACCGCGTCAAACGTACCTAAGTGCGCAACAAGTCCGCCTGACCCAACGACCAGACGCTTCATCTCTTCAAGTTTATACTTGGTACTATAACATAGTTCTACTAGTTGACCAACAGGTAGCGATCCGCTTCGTTCTGGCGAAAACGGTCCTTCTCCATCGAGTCCATTGTTGACATCGATAACACGCCCCTCATGGTGTACGCCGACTGTAATGCCGCCACCCATGTGAGCAATGATCAGGCGCAGTTCCTCGTATGGACGTCCGATTTCCTTCGCGTACCGTTTCGCAACAGCTTTCTGATTCAAGGCATGAAAAATACTTTTTCGTTCAAGTTCAGGTAAGCCTGTAATACGCGCAATCGGTTCTAGTTCGTCAACGACGACCGGATCAACGATGAATGATGGGATGTCGAGTGTCCGAGCAATCTCATCCGCAAGGAGTCCACCGAGGTTCGATGCATGAACGCCAAAAATACCGCTGAGTAAGTCTTCTCGCATTTCTCTGTTGACTGCATACGTACCGCTGACAAGCGGTCGGAGTAACCCACCACGCCCAACGACTGCAGTAAGCGCTTTCAAATCAATCTGCTCTTCAGCTAACACTTCGAGTACTACATGACGACGCATCTCCAGCTGCGCTGGAAGCGGTCCTCTGACCGCTTCCGCTGGATGGCGTAACGTCTTCGTGAACACCGGGTTTGATCCTTCGAAGATACCGATCTTCGTCGAAGTCGAACCGGGATTGATCGTCAAAATACGTTCGCTCATGGATATCCTCCTCTGATCAGCCGCGTGATCCTAGAATGTTTTTATCACGACGTAAGAATTGGCTGCGGGCACTACGCATCGTTGCGATACGCTCTTCTGCCATTTTCTCAGCAGCACGATATGTCGGTAAATGATCGCGTTTTGCGATCTCGAATACTTTTGTGACCGCGTCGTAGACGAGTTCAACTTTTTTCATGGCACGATCACGGTTGTATCCGTCGAGTTCATCGGCAACGTTGATGACACCACCCGCATTGATGACGAAGTCTGGTACGTATAAGATATCGCGTTCTTCGAGCATGTCACCGTGACGGTCTTCTTTAAGTTGGTTATTTGCCGCACCAGCGATGATTTTGACTTTCAATTGTGGAATCGTCTCGTCGTTTAATGTCGCACCGAGGGCACATGGCGCAAAGATGTCCGCTTCGACGCTATAAATGTCTTCTGGTGCGACGATCAAGGCACCGAATGCTTCTTCTGCACGTTGAAGTGCTTCTTGGTTGATGTCCGTGACGATCAACTTTGCACCTTCTTCATGCAAATGACGGCATAGATTGAAGGCAACGTTACCAACTCCTTGGATCGCAATCGTTTTGCCACCAAGTGAATCTGTTCCGTACACTTCTTTTGCCGCTGCTTTCATACCACGGTAGACTCCGTATGCCGTAACTGGTGATGGGTTACCACTTGATCCGAATGCTGGGCTGACACCAGTGACGAAATCTGTCTCCATATGGATATAATCCATGTCTGCAACCGTCGTATTGACATCTTCTGCTGTAATATAACGACCGTTCAGTGACTGGACGTAACGTCCGAATGCCCGGAAGAGTGCTTCTGATTTTTGTGTCTTCGCATCGCCGATGATGACAGCTTTGCCACCACCAAGGTTCAAACCAGCGGCTGCATTCTTATACGTCATCCCTTTTGATAAACGGAGCGCATCAATCAATGCCTCTTCATCAGATGCATAATTCCACATACGAAGTCCACCGAGTG